>JAESFU010000005.1_pt1 | contig 2038731 bp, 1886 predicted proteins | sample 9269461 | NCBI WGS metagenome assembly JAESFU01 (sample SAMN14502556, study PRJNA617107) | algae metagenome | isolation source: Stenomitos rutilans HA7619-LM2 and co-occurring heterotrophs from cave walls | place: USA: Waikapalae cave, Hawaii | collected 2009-07-28 | reverse complement strand
CGGCTAGCCCGCTGCCCGGCGAATGGACCCGCTGGGCGGCGGGCACCCGATCCAGGAACCTGTCCGGTCTTGGCCCAGTTCACCGAGGGTGCGCCGCGGGCGGCCCCGATGAGGGCGCTTCAACTTCGGCCGGGTAGAGAATTGCTTATGATACGCAAGCTCTTCGCTCTCGCTCCGCTTGTCTTGCCGCTCCCGGCAGCGGCAGACGGTTGCTTCGATCTGATGGCCTTGATGCAGGAGCCCGCTAATCAATTTGAGGCCTTCTGTCGAAATGACCGCAAGGCGATGTGCAGCAACATCGCCGGGATCATAGTCAATGGTGAGCGGCTGATTGCGGCGCTGAAGGCGAACCAGTTGGCGTGCAGCGTGCCAGCGGCAATGATTGCGACGGCCGAGAAACAGCACGCTGACCTGCTGAAGGAGAAAGAGGCGTGCGCCCGAGGCACATAGCCGCGATTAAGTGGGGCGAGGCTTGCCCACGTCGTAGAGACGCAGGTCCCGGTCGGTGATCTGCAGCTTCGCCCAAATCGCCCGCCAAGCGGCCAAGTGCGCCGACGCGAAGTGCCGATCGAGGGCAGCCTGATCACGCCAGAGCTCCTTCACGTGCACGAGGCCAGGCTCCAGCACGTCCTCCGCATAGACGTACTCATTGCAGCCATCCTCGGCCCGGCTGGCCTCAATCATCCGCGCCATCGCCGCGCGTGCCGGCAGCAGTCGGGCGGGCGGGAGCCGAAAGGTGCCGACGATCAGGAGCATGGTCGCTATCTCTGGAAAATCATGACCCCACCCGTGCGCCACGCCCGCACCTGCGACCCCTCCTGGTCGAACCCCAGATGGAAGCGCTCGGTTTCGGTGCCGATCAGAGCGATGGTATCGCGAAGGCGGAACCGCTCCGTGATCTCATCGACGGGTTCGGCTGCGATCGAGACGACAATGTCTATGTCAGGCAGCCCAACTTTAACCGGCTCGCGACGGATGCCCGTTGTACGCGAGCCGTAGATCCAGGCACGAATGACCGAGCGTTCGGTAACAAGCCACCGGAGCAGTCGCGCGTAGGCCTCCGACGAGAGCCGGAGACGCTCGGCCTGCGGATTGGGCGGCGGGCGATCATCGCTCACGTCATGGATCTCCTCGCGGACACGCCTTTCGCTCCGGCCCATCTCTTCGAAGGGGGTTTCGGTCGTGGGGAGCGGGGCATCCGTTGCGGTCGTGGTAGGGCGCTCACCCCTTGATCACGAATACCACCAAGCCGATCCCAACCGACAGTGCCAGCCAGATCGCCGCGATGATTCCCGCCACAACCATGCTCTTTGCCAGGAACGTCGCATCGTCGCACGAGGCGTCGCCGAAGAGCGTGCATCCCCAGTCCATAATTGCCGCCACAACATACCCTCCCGGAGCTATGGCAGCGGCAGAGCTTGCATTTGTAAAGTCCGTGATAGTTCCTGGCGGAGCGACGGAGCGCCGCATTCGAAGGCGCGGCGGGGACGGAAGTCAGCGAGGGGTCGCGACGCATAACCGGAACAAGTTCAACCCCGCCCATGGGCTTCATGTTTGCGTCGCAGACAATCAGGCCGAAGTAGGCGCCGCGCATTCTGGTCAGCGCTTCGTCGCCGCTGGCCGCCTCAACGGTCGGATCAAAGTTCAGCTTCCTCGCGAAGCTGGAAATGATCTCGCGCATGACCTTGTAATCGTCGACGACGAGGAGCGGGCCGCGTAGGTTCATGACACCTGCTCCGGCTGACATCCCTTTGCGGTCTCGTCGGAAAGCAGAGCTGCCTGACATGCCGCCATGGTCGCGCGACCGTGTAGCTCGACAGCTTTTGTCAGCTTTTCGACCTGTTCGTAGAGAGCCGCGATTTCTTCAAGCTTCGCCACCACTGGCGCAAGCGGGTCATTGTCATTGGTGGAAAGGTTCATCGGGGGTCACCTCTCCAACCATACTGCCAAGAGAGGGTTTGCAGATCGTCACAGTTTGGGTGAGCGACACCTAGGCGGCCCAACCCGTCGACCGTAGCTATACTCTCTATCGTTGTTCAGACAGGAGTTACCGTCGGCAGGGCTGGTTATCCTGCCGAGCCAGTTCGCCAGGGAGTCACCTGGTTGCTCAACGCGGTCTCGCGGTATTCTCTCGGCGGCTGCCCCAATTCCCGGCGGAAGGAACGACTGAAGGTCGAGTGGTCCGGGAAACCGACTTCCGTGGCGATTACTTGGACCGACCGAGTTTCATGCGGATTGCTAAGGTACCGGCGCGCCTGCTCAAGGCGCTCTCGTTGAATAAACGCCGCCACACCACCGGCAGCCTCCATGCTGCGATAGAGCTTCGATCGCGACACCGCGAGTAGGCGAGATAGTTGCGCTGGCCCAAACTCCGGGAATGCCAGGTTCTGGCGGACGACATGGCGGGCTCGGCTAAGGAAAATGGACGAGAAAAGATCGTCAGCGCCGGCGTCCTGAGCACTCAGCTGAGGCGCGACGCAACCCATGACGATCGATCGCAGCGGGACCGCGAGTCGATCCACCTGTTCCTTTCTCATGTCCGGAAGAGTTTTGACAAAGCTGCCCACGAACGACGCCAGCAGCTCTGCAACGGGGCCAATAAGGCTTCTTCCGTGCGCTGCGTCCAACATCGCGTTCAGGCGGTCATCGCTCGAACGGGGAAATCTGAGGGCGATCACATGGGAGTCGCAACTTCTGCCGTCGAATGGAAGCGACAAAGAACGGAATGCCACGATGGGGGCTGCTTCTCTGCCCCAGTCTAGCACCAGGCACCAGTCATCGCTGTGCACTCCGGGCCGATGGCGCCATCGGCGAGCAGGAGCTTGGGACAGGAAATAGCGAGAAATCCGAACGTCGTCGAAGATCCAATCCTCCGCTGTGGCCAAGAAACCAACCAGAGGTTTTCCATCAGGTGAGATTTCGATGGTTTCAGATAGATAGGAACGCCAAGCGTCGAACTGATCGCGTGGATGGTAAATACCGGTTTCAAAACTTCGAGGCTGAAGTCCCAATTGAGGATTTTCCATGGAGGGATACCTCCGCGCCTCACTAATTGATAAATAATATGAATATCACAATCAAGCACGGAAGAATATACTTCCCTCGCACGTGGATGCGGCGAACCTTGACGCCTGGGTCTAGACCAGCGCGGCAGCGAGCAGGATCAAGGCGAGGACCACGATAGCAACGCCCACCAGCAGAATGATCGACCTTGAATCAATTGAGCGGGGCCGGTTCGCTTTCAGCCCCACCGGACAACGCGAGGCGCGGTATCGGGATTCAGAGCCGATCTATTCAAAGCCTGCGTGGAGATGTTGGCGAACTCCTGAGCGCTGTCGCCGGCAAGTCCGCGAAATCGCTCAACGGCCAGCGCGGCGAGATGCTCCAAGATGAGCAATCCGCCGGGGCTCACCTGGCGGGGTCGAGCGTCGGCCACGCACACCGTGCCAAGCCGAATTCCGGCCTCGTAGATGATCGGGGCGCCGGCATAGAAGCGCAGGTGCGGCGCTTCGACGACGTAGGGATGAGCTACGAAGCGCTCGTCAAGGTGGGTGTCGTTGACCACCATCACTGCATCAGATCGGATGGCGTAGGTGCAGAATGTCTGTTCACGAGGGACGCAGGTAAGGTCCGCGCCCTCGACGGCGATCACATGCAGGTAGTCGCTGTCCAGCAGGGAGACCGCCACAATCGGCATCCGGAGCGCGACCTTGCCCAACGCGATCACGTCAGCGAAGTCGATCGGGTGCGCTCGGTTGAGTGCCTGTAAGGCCGTCAGGCGTGATACCCGCCGGCGTTCGTCTGCATCGGGGGAATGCATCGGTCGCTCCTCGCAGCAGATCCTTGCTCCCTCTCTGGTTGCGAAGGCGTAAGCGATTTCGATTGAGGTCGTCGCTCCGCACCACTCGCCGAAGAGTTACAGCGCCGGACTTCACCTCACGCTTCCGTGAAGAACAATGTTGATCCTGCACGACCGGAAGCGCACAGTCGCGCTCGCGGTACGACCAGCGGGGGCAGGGTGTCAGACCGGGAAGTCACCATGCTCCGGCAGATTGCCACCGCGTGCTACGAGCGCGAGGCCCTGTCCTGTGCGATCGACCTGCTGATCCGCGTGATTGAAGCCCAAGCGCCGGACGAGTGCATCCGCATTGCCTATGAGCGCGCGGTTGCGGCAGCGGAGTTGGTCAGTCAAAAGCCTGCAAAGCACTAACGCGCAGAGTGCCGACGCCGTGGTCGTGCTGCTGCACTTCAAGCGATGATCGGGCTCACCCCGCTTCTTAGACCGGACTTGCCCGCCGAGAGAACCTCCCTGGCGGGGTTTCTTTAAGCAGCCCGTAATAGACAAAAGCCCCGCCAGATCTCTCCAGCAGGGCCTTCTTTAATGCGAGTGGAAGCCATTCTGCCCACCCGTGCATCTGACAGGGCCGGCCTTGCAAGAACGCCGCTTCCACCGGAACTCTGAGCAGGATTGATCTGCCGCGCTCTCGAGCGCTTAAATGCCTAAGCGCTTCTGCCAGGAGCACGACGGCGACATGCTGGCGATGACGAGGTGTTGCATCCAGAGCGTGTTGTGTCTGGCCTTGCTCCCAACAGCGGCCCAGGCCAAGGACATCATTGGCCAGTACGGCTTCGCCGGGGAATGGACGTTGGAGGCGACCCTGAGCGAGACAGCGCAGACGTGGTATGGATCCCGGGAATGGTCCGGAACGGCGCGGACGCGGCACACGGGTCTGTGTAGCGCCAACGGCGTCCCGGACGACATTGGTGTCATGACCATGCGCATCAGCGCTGTAGGCCGCGCCAGTGTGTCGATGAAGGCAGGCGCCCTGGACTGCGTCTACACAGGCCGCCTCACCAAGGACGACCATGTGTTCGCCGACTGCCAAGGAGGGCTCCAGCTTCCGATGACGCTGTGGGAGCAGCCCAGCGCGAAGTAGACGCAAACGCTCACCTGCCTCGGATCAGAGCCCACGCTCCGAGCGCAATGGTGTTGATTTTTTCGAGGAAGTCGACGCCCTGGAAAAGCTGCGGCTGGCGTTGCGCGCGATTGCAGGCCGCTCCGTCTAGCTCATGCTAGACTGGTCTGGCCGCTCAGCGCGGCGAACTACCCTCAACTTCCCCGCCGGATGAACCTCCCCTGGCAGGGATCTCCTGTTCCGGGCATCTCATGTCGAACCGGTATTTCTTCGACTTGCTCCGTGATGGCGAAGTGAGCGTCGACCTGGTTGGCATGTACGCGTCCAACTCAAAATCCCTCATCGGGATGGCACTCGATCACGGCAAGAGGGCTGCAGCACTGGCGGAACAATCGGGCGCGGATGGCGCGACTGGACGGTCATCGTCCGTGATCACGAGAGAGTGCTTGTGGCAGCATTCCGACTTGCGATGCTAATCGGAACTTAGTGTCCCTGATCGACCCTGTGCCATGGCCGTTGGCTTACAGGGGCGGCACGGTTCAGAAAATCTCATCAAAGCAGAGCCGAGCGATGCAACGCGGAATGGCAGTTGCATGTTTACTGCCGCGAGCCGAGAAAGAAACGTCTTGAGGCCGCTAAAGCCTCAGGAGACTGCATGCCGGATAGCGCGTTTGATTACGAGCAGCTTGCCGAAGTTGCTGAGGAGATGGGCGCCGTTCCTTTCCTGCATTCGCTGCAACTCGTTCTTGCCGAAATGATCATCAATGGACTGCCGCGCGATGTCGCAGGCGAGACCTTCGAGCGAATACGTGCGCGATTAGGGATCGAGTTGAACCAATAGCGGGCGCGTCTCCCGTGGTATCACTCAATGCCGCGCCCGGCAGGGGGCGTTGCAACCCGCTATCGAGCGCGGGGAGCGTAGGACGTCTCTCCGACAATGTGCGCCTGCATGCCAGCCAAGGAGGCGACAGTGGCGACCGTAGAAATGATTCGCCGACGCCTGGTTCCGCTGGTGCAGGAAGGCGTCATCACGGACCCGGCGGTAGCGCAGGCATCCGCGGGCTCAGAACGCGAAGTTTTCACGGTTGCCATCCGTGTCGCGAAGACGACGAAGCTCCCCGCGGCAAGGATTGAGCAGATGGTGCGCGAAGCCGCCGCCGACCTCGACGTGGACCTGGTCCTGAATTTCGTGGCGTAACCAAACCCAGCACCCCACCGGTCCGGCCCGCGGGCGGGCGGTGTCACCCTATGACAGACGCCTCACCACCTTGATCAGCGCAACAGCAAAAACAAAGGCCCCGCCGGATTACTCCGGCAGGGCCCTCTTTCAGGTGAGCAGGAGCTACTCCACTTCACACCCCCGTATATGGGCAGGCTGGTCTTTCCACACTGAGTATTTCTCGGCCCTTTGGCGAAGAAAGTTCGTGGAGCATTTTATTGAATGTCTAGAAACCATCAAAGGAATCGAACGGCAGGTCTACAATTGAATAAGTCACTCATTCACGTTTAGGGACGAGAAAGGCAGGGCGATATTGCACAAGGAGCTTCCCATGACCCTGCTTCGCAAGTTCTACAACGACGAGTCCGGCGCCACCGCGATCGAGTACGGCCTGATCGCCGCCATCATCGCTGTCGGCCTGATTGGTGCCCTCAGCTCGCTCAAGAGCAACCTCGCCGCGACCTTCAACAAGGTCTCCAACGCGGTGAACACCGCGAACTGAGTTTTGTGGAGGTCTACCTCCACGTTAGCGGGGATGGTGTAAGGAACACGACCCGGTCCCCCGGGTAGACTGCTTGGTCGAGTGAGCACCCCGCTCCAGCACATTTAAGCCCTGCCGGATCGTGGACACCGGCGGGGGCTTTCTCGTTCAGGCAGCAAGTTTCGCTGCCCCTGACACGCATGCCCTGCTCCTTTTGCTTTGGTAGCTTCCCCACCGCATCAGCGATGAGCCTGCGACGGCACGCGCCCCTTGCCGCTGCGCTTCAGCCATGGCTTGATCCCAACAGTGCGTCGCGACCCATGGCCGCCCATGACCGGCGAAAAACCTCAACACGACAAGCTAGAGCGGATGGCCGGCAAGGTCAGTCGTGAACGGCTTGTACGCGCGCTGGCCGACTACGCTGCCGAACTGCTCGACGAGGGAATATCGATCGACGATGTGTGGGCGGCCGTTCGAGTCGTCTGCCACGACCTGGGCATTGATCCTGACGAACTCTGGCGTAGCAGGCATTGAGTGAGGTTGCCCATCCAGGCCTCCAATAGTTGTTCTCCGTTCCGAACTGATCACCGCCCCCGCATCTGCGTCCACGCCCCGAGCGCAATCTCGTTTATGCGACGCAGCGCGTCGTCCCGCTCCTTGTCAGAGCCCCACGCCTTGGCCGAGAGCATGCTGATGGTGGCCAGCGCCTCGCAGGCAACGATCAGGGGGTTTTCGGCGCCGGGTCTGGGTGTCACAGCGCCAGCCAGGTCTCGGGCGCGTTGCTCAGCGCAGTCAGACCCGCGCACCCCGAGGAGGGACGGTGTTGGCTTGTGCTTCGCAGGTGCCTGTTCGGGCATCAGTCGCATCACGGACTATGGTGCGCGGTGGGCCCACATGACCGCGCGATGTGCCAGGTAGTGGCTGTCAGACGCTAATGGGGACCGCGATCAGCCTGACCGGCCCCAGCAGGCTACACGATTGAGCGCTAGCGACCTTTATCTGGCGCAAGCAGTCAGCCTGCTTTCCCTTTCCCGCCAAGCTCCGGCAGGTTCGCGATGTTGGCGGCGACCTGACGCGCCTCGTCTTGCGTGAGCTTGTCCGAAGTGGAGGCTGACGGCATTCGGTTCGTGTCGAAGTAGGTGTAGGCGATCGGCGTCCCGTTGGCATCCTCGACAACGAAGGCCTCGCACAGCTCGCGGACGCGCCAGGGTGTCGGAAAACGCCGGCTTGCAGCAGACACGACACGCAGTCTCTGTTTCTCGTGGTCCAGGAACCCGTCCATGGAAGCCCCCTGCGCAGGCAGTCTGATCCCTGCTACGCTCGGGCGGCCCATTTGGATGGCACGAGGGAAACAATCTCGATCACAGCCGTTGACGGACAAGCCCCTGGTCCGATGGAGGAACAGCCATGAGCGAGAGCTGGTTCGGGTTCCTGATTTTTCTCTGGATTGTCTTGGCGCCCACCATAGGGTTTGGCTTCATCGGCCGAAGTGGAAGCGGCCCGATGAGGCGGGATCATGAGCCCGTATCCAGGGTCTGACCAAGACCCTCCTCAAGAGATCCTGAGCACGACTGAGGCCCGGCAGGGTGTTACGGGACACGGCGTCCGGTATGTCCTCTTTTATGGGCTTACGCTCGCCGTCATTTCTGCGGTGCTGGTCTACTGGCTGGCCTGACACTCGCGGATCGGACGCGCGAGCTTACCCGATCCTGTAGCCGCCTCATCGCTATAGTGGCACATAGCTCATTCGGATCGGCGCGGGCGTCCGATCCGCGGGCGTACGACGGTAGCCTTGGCCGACCTTTCACCAACGAGTTCTGGTCCCCGCAGCGTGAAAGCAATCCCGCCTTGTTCCAGCGCTACCAAAAGACGGTGTTTCGCATTTGCTGACCACCTAGACGTTCCTGCCTCGCCCGCTTTAACCCAGTCCGCTGAAACGCGGGCGTAGAGCGCCAGATCCGACACGGACCAGCCGAGGAGCAACCGAGCTTTCTGAATGTCTGATGGTGTGGTCATCGCGACAGAGCTGAGCGCCGGAACAGAGGTATTCTGTCTTCGAAGGGCGAAAGAACTGGATCTATTGCGGCTTGCGGCGCATTCAGGAGTGTCGCGTAGGAGATTACAGATGCCGCGTTACTTCCTGACCATTCGATATGCAGATCGGGTCGTGGTGGATCCAGATGGGTCCGAGTTTCCTGACCTCATGTCCGCCATCGAAAGTGCGCGGGAAGAGGCAAAAATTCTGAGCAGCAACAACCAAACACAAGGAGGAGCCTTCCTCGTCGGTGACATTGACGTCCTCGACGAAACAGGTGCTGTGCTCGGGACCGTGCCGCTGCAGGAGTGAGCTTGGCCGGCAATCAGTCGCTCGAACGCGACTTGCCCTTTCCAGCCAGGCCGCCCTTTCGCCCCGCCTCTCGCGCAAGTTCCGGAAATCGGGAAAAGGTGCGGTTGTCTGGACTCACCGCAGCACCGCCCTTCTGGCCGGCGGCAGCAGCAAGCGAGGGGCTCTTGGAAAAGCTTCGCTTGCTGTTGGGAACGTTCTTTCCACCCATTGAAGCGATTTCGCGCCGTCGCTCGGGAGAGACACTTGCAAAGCCCTGCCTCAACCTTGACCCACTTGCATCCGCATTCATGACCAGCACCCTCCGTTTCGACAGGAATAGATGTTGCACGATTGCGTCCAAGTTAATCAGGCCGTTGGCCGAACCAAAGACTGCGGCAGGTCGCCCCCGACCCTGCCGTCGCCTTACCCCTCCCAAGATTTTGGGTTCGCGCGGTGGGCTCACGACGACCGCGCTCTGTCCTGCAGGTTTCTGATCGGTCAAAGCCAAGACCGACCTGCGCGGCGGGTGCACCATGGCGCGTGCTGGCCTGTTCGCCGAGGCAGATGAATTGCGGATCCACCTCGGACCGCGATGTGACAGCTCCTCAAGCGCGCTCGTACCCCTCGCACTTCGTCTCGGGCCAAGTTAGCGCCCTTTCCGACCGATTCGGGCTGGTCCAGCCGCTTTGAGACATGCCCTCCAGCCCCAAGGCGCAGGGTGCTGCGTACTTTACCTCGCACTGCCAGAGCGGCCCCTCCGCCGGCATTGCGACGAGCTTCGGCTGGCACGGGAGGATGAAGCCGGACGGCTGGGGACGGCGGCGATGAACGGGAACGGGGGCACACCAGGGCATTGGTGAACGACGCGTTAACCTTTGGAGCGTTCCATCGGTGCAGGAGGGCTCGTCATGCGGGTTGAACGTGACAAGCGGGATTTGGCCAAGCTGCTTCGGACCCTACGGTCAATGGACCGCATCGAGGTTGCCCAGTTCATGGCTCAGGTGGTCGATGAAATGGTATCAGAGCAAATGCCGGAATCCATCATAAGGGACACCTGCTCCGAGATTTGCAGATCTATCGGCGTCTCAAGTGACGATATGCATAGAGGGCTGCATTAGGTCCGGTTAAGCAGATACGTCACCGCATCCCGGACCGCTTCGAGCGAGAACGGCTTACTTAGCCAGAGCACCTTTCCGCTGAGATCAACCGTTTGGTCGCTCGGCGAGAGTCCAGTGACAATCAGCATCGGCAGATCGGGGTAGAGCGCCCTCACGCTTTCGAGCAGGAGGTCACTGTTTCCGTCTGCAAGCCTGAAATCGGCGACAATGAGATCGAATGTTTCGTCGCGGAGAAGTTCGACCGCTTCGGCGACCGTGTCCGTCTCCATGACGTGCACACCAAGACCCTCAAGGATGGCGCTCAGCTCGAGCGAGATAGTCGGCTCGTCTTCGACAACCAACGCCCGCATGTTTGACAGCCGCAGATCAGCGGCTTCCTTTCTGGTCAGCTTAGCCATCGGTCACTTCCTGCGCTGCCGCACTACTTTAACAGCATCCTGGCATGCTGTTGTGCTAGCGCTCTTTCACGCCCTTGGTACCGCCATGCCCCTGCTGCTTCAGGTAGAGGTCCAGGGCGTTGAGGTAGACATCATTCGCCTTCCGGTCCTCGGTAAAGGCGATCTCCTTGAACTTTCGGGCGATCTTCGCGGGCATGTAGATTAACACCTTCGACAGGGCTTTTGACGGCTTGGGCACGGGCGCCATCACCTGCCGGGGTGCCTCGGTCACGAGTTGGGGTGCAGCAACCTTCGGAGCCGCTCCGATTGCCTCAAGCGCGGCGTTTCGCTTCGCGATTTAGGATCGGCTGCGGGAGGGTGCCTCGGCAGGCAATCGGGCGCCGGTTGAGTTCGCAGCGCGGGCTGTGTGATATTGCTGCTACATGGAGCACAAGACTATCACAATCGGAGAGCTTGCTGCGGCCGTCGGATCCGAGGACGAGAACCACTTTCGCGAGCTTCTCGACGCCTTCATCGTTGCGCTCATCCTGGACGGAGCTGACACCAATCAGGCCGCGCGCTGGGCTCAGCATGTCTGCGAGGCACTCGGCATATCGAACGAGAGTTTCACCCAACACTGAAAAAGCGAGCGGCTTAGGCTACTGCACGAGCCGAAGTTGTCTTCAGGTACCTTGCAAGAGACTGCCGATCTGTCACAGTCATTGACGCGCGCGATATTGCGACGCCTTCATTGGCGAGGGATTGCAAGCTTCGTGAGAGGGTTTCTGGACTTATTCCTAGCAGGGAAGCAAGTTCGCTCTTCGACAATTTCAGGTCTATGCGCCCATTCTCGTCAGCGTTCGCCAGGATCCAAGTTGCCACGCGCTCGGCAACAGATTGTACCTTCTGCGCGGCCGCTTCGCTGATCAGGCTGCGGTACCCGGTGGCGAGTTCAACTGAAACGGCATAGGCGAAGGCAAGGTTCGTCTCGGCCAGCGTTCGGATGTTCGCTGCAGGCAGCATGTAGATTTCCGACGAGGCAGTTACCTCACAGGTGAGGATACATGGCCTGTCCGAGATGATTGGACCGAGCGGAAAGATCGAACCTGCTTCCAATGCACTGACTGTGGTAGACACTCCTCCGGCCTGACGACGTGCGACAATAAGTCCATCCTCCACTATAAAGAGAAGACTCGGAAGATCTCCCTCACGAAAGAGAATAGTTCCTGGTGGAAAACGCTGGAAATGCGATACCCGCGCAAGATCATCGACTGCAGCGGCGCCCAGTGAGCGGATGAGCGGGAATGAAGCGAATTTCGGTTTCATGCCTTCTGAGATGATCAATGACGTTTCTCCGCTCCTAGAACAATGTCCTTACAGGCTGGCGTCCTGTCGTTCATGAATGAACACTGCAAAATGTATCCAGCAATCCGGAACACTTCGTACGGCAGAGGTATAGGTTGCATGGCTGCCAAACGCGTGCTGCGCCATTACGGAATTTTACAGATGCACTGTGTATATTAATGTGAGACGGATTGGGCGCTAACGGACGGCCGGTCACGCGCTTCCACCGACTAGACAATCCCCCGAGATGCAGCCCGGTCGTGAAGCCCACCGGGCACCCCTGCGGGAGCGACGATGGAGATGTACTTCGGCGTGCGGATCGCCATTCCGCTGGTCGGGATCTACGCCGCCGTTACCAGGTGACGAGCAGCACGCCTAGTGCGAGCACCAACGCTCCAATCGCAAACAGCAGGAATGATGGGAGCACGGCGCTTACCCGCTCGACGCCGCCAGCGCCTCGTGCCCGCGCTGGGTGATTTCGTAGACCAGCCTCTCCGGCGGGAGGGCGTCTGACTCGTAGGCCGTTATCGGGTGGATGTACCCGGCCACAAGGAGCTGCGCGACGAAGGGGTCGAGTGGCGCCAACGAGCCCAGCAGCAGCGGGACCGAGATCTGGCCGGTGTCAGCCGCGGCGAGCCGCAGCATCGACATGAGACCGCCTCCCGGTTCTCGCGCGATCTCATAACTCAAGAGGTCGGGCATCGCATGCTAGAGTCACAGGGCATCGACCTGATCGCCTGCGACAGCCCGCAGGCCTTCGTAGACGACATCCCGACCACGAGGCTGATTCGCCAGGTGCTCGGCGCCGTCTCACAGTTCGAGAAGGCGATGCTAGTGCAGAAACTCGCCGGCGCCCGGGCCCGCAAGAAGGCCGCCACGGGCAAGTGCGGCGGCCGGAAGAACTATGCGGAACGCGACCGGGACATGGTGGCGATCGCCCGCAAGCTCGCACGCTCGCCCCCAAATTCCAGCCCTTCGCGGGACAGACCAGGTTCGTCGTCGCCGTAATACACGTGGGCATAGTGGATGGTGAAGACGATCTGGATGAAGGCCCAGGCACAAACGAGAGTGATCGCCGCCAATCCCATATCGATCCATCCTTCAGCGGACTGGTAGGGACTGAGCACGATCGCGGCGACGGCCCCGAAGCAGGCCACAGTGGCGGCCACGGCCAGCAGGCTGATGACAGGCGCACTGTCATCCAGCCGTGAGGCACTTGCGCGGAGATCGTCGATGGACTGCCGGCCCGCAATGTTGGTCATGGTGACGATGTAGGCGATCACGCCGATGCACCAGCCTGACAGCAATCGCGTCGTGAGAGCTCCGGGAACCGCAAACGCAGCAGCAGCGCCGATACCGATAGCGGTGAGAAGCCAAGGACGAAGCCAAAGAGCGCTGAACGGGTTCAAGCTGCACCTCCGCATTGTCAGTGCAAGGAAATTCCATCGGGCCCAATTCAGTTGCAGCGGGTTCGCTCAACAGTGTCGGGGTCGCAGTTCACGACGCGTCCTTGGTACGGCCCGTCTGATCCGGCCGGAGGAGTAGCGATGATGACCCCCACCCTATCCGCATTCCGCTGGGTACCGCCATTCGCCCAAGGCTATGTCCGTGACCTGCGCGTCAGGTGGGCTCTCGAGGAGGCCGGGTTGCCTTACAAGGTCGAGCTCATCGACCAGGAAATCCAGCGATCGCCGGAATATCAGCAGTGGCAACCCTTTGGTCAGGTGCCAGCATACCGTGACGACCAAGTTGAAATCTTCGAATCCGGCGCAATCGTCTTGCATCTGGCAGACCATTCGGAAGCATTGGCTCCTTCCGATCCTGCGGGACGAGCCCGCGTTACAACCTGGGTGCTGGCTGCGCTGAACTCGGTTGAGCCCTTCGCGCAGGACTTGGCGATGCTCCACGCCTTCTATGCCGACGAGGACTGGGCCAAGGCCCGGAGGCCGCAACTTGAAGAACTCGTGCGCAAACGCCTCGCGTCGCTCTCTGCCGTGCTCGACGGCCGCGATTGGCTCGAACATCGCTTCACAGCTGGCGACCTGATGATGGCAACAGTCCTTCGCAACCTACAGGACACGGGCGAACTGGATCGCGTTCCCGTTGTCAGTAGCTATCTCCAGCGCTGCCTTGCCCGCCCAGCGTTTGAGCGCGCTTTGAACGCGCAACTGAAGGTGTTCCAGGGAGCTGCGCCGCGGGGCTGAGTATGAAGGTGCCAATTGAAGTCTGAGCTGCTGCCGGTTCTATGGAAGCCGGTCAGGTTAATCCCACCTGCTTCTCGAACTCGACCGGGCTCACGTAGCCGATCGTCGAGTGCCTTCGAACGGCATTATAGCACCGCTTGAGGTAGTCGATTACGTCGGCCCGACGTGCGTATGGCGTATCTGCGCTCGCCGAGCGGAAAAGCAGATGCTCACCGAGCCCGCGAACGCGCCCATCAACGTTACGTCACGCGAGGGGCAGGCCATCGCCACCTTGGTGACGAGGGTCGAAGAGCACAAGGCCGCGCTGGACAAGCTTAAGAAACGTCAGCGCGCGACCACCGAGGCGGCGGACTACTTCAACAGCACTTTTGCCGATCCATGCACCGACGCGATCGTTGAAGGCCGGAGACTGGAAGAGGTGGTCAAGAACCTGGCGAAGGAGCTTGCGAAGGCCGCCCTCCAGGCGACCCTCTTGGGCAGGCCCCGCTGGCAGGCCTCCTCGGCGGAGGCGGTGGCCTCTTCGGCGGCGTGGTCAAGGGCCTCCTCGGCGCCGGTGGTGGCGGCGCAGCGGCGGCTCCCGTCGACCTGGGCGCCTTCCTCTACCATGAGGGCGGCACCGTGGGCGCCGGAGGGCGGCCGGTGCGGATCTCTGCGGCGGCCCTCGCCGGTGCGCCACGGTTCCATTCTGGCCTTCGTACAGACGAGATGGCGGCCGTTCTGCAACGCGGCGAGGAGGTGCTCTCCCGTCGCCAGCGGGCGGACCAGATTGCCATGATCGGCGGCCTGGCAGACGCGGCCGGCGGCGGAGGTGGCGTCACCGTCGTGCAGAACAATCATTTTCAGGCAGGTAGCGATGCAACGCAGATCGCCAAGCTCCTGCCCACGATGAAGCAAGTCCCGGTGCAAGCCGTTGGTGAGGCTACCGTCCGGAGGAAACTGTGATGAGCGCTATCCCTCTCTTCGTTGCGGGCCTGAAGGCCTCGCCGAGCATCACCGCCATGGTGGGCGATCGGATCCATCCGATCCGCAACCTTCAGGGAGAAGACGCACCGCACCTGGTGATGGTGCCTCTCTCGGGGTCGGACGGCAACGTGCTGACCGGCGAGGCGGACAACCTGCCAGAGGCACGCCTGGCGGTGGTGTGCCACTCGCCGAAGGCCCTGGACGTGATCACCCTTGGGGACGCCGTGGTGGCGGCCCTGAGCGGCAGGAAGACGCTCCTCGGGCAACAGGTCCAGATCGTCCGGGAGGACGTGGACTCCAGCGAGTACGTCGAAGGGCAGAACGCCTTCCGGCGCACGCTCGGGTTCCGGGTGCACTACAGGAGCTAGGCCATGTTGCGGGTGATCGTCTTCACGCTCCTCGCCTTCCTCGCCACGCTCGGCGCGGCGGTGGCCTAGGGCGGCCTCATCGGTTTCGTAGCAGTACGAAACCAGCTGCCGGGTTTGTCAGCTGACCAAACCGACCCGGCGTGCTCGTCAGCTACGGGTGCCGAACAGCAGGCGGTGGCCTAGCACCGGGACAGCAGCCGCAACACGGCCTCATTAATCCGCAACAGCGCTTCGGCCTGGGCCTCGGGATCGCTGGCCCAGGCCTGAGCCGAGAGCGTGGCAATCTCTTCCAGCGTCACCCTGAGCTGCGGCACCGCGGCAGCCGACGGCATGGGCTCAGCGGGGCCAGGGCCTAACAGGGACGGGATCGGCCTTGGCGGGTTGCTCTCGGGCATGGGGCTGTTCTCCGGCGCGTGACCGGGCTTTGCGCCCTGCCGGCGGCTTGGGCCTTGTCCCCGCGGCGAGCTCGCGCAAGGCGGCGCGCGCATCCTCTGGGGAACGCATGTGATCAACTCCGGCGCCGCGCCGAGTCGATTCATTCGGCGGCCTAGAGTTCCATTGCAACTAGACCTAGCTCCGCTGAGCACGGCATAGTTCAAGGGCGGCGACCGTTCGGAGAGCAACATGCGCGTTTTGCTAATGGCGTCGATCGTGGCGGTGGTTGCGGCGCCAGCATTCGCCGAGTCCCCCCCTCATAGGGCAGACCGGCAAGTTCACCTCTCAGTGGCCCGCCTGCCGCGACCTGAAGGTTGCTGCACGCGCTTACGATCTGGCCACCCAGGACAAGGATATGGAGGCCGCAGCTAACCTGGCAGCGCAGTCGGGCGGGTGCATCCTTCCCACTCCTGGCGACCTCGGAAAGGTGAAGACGTGAGCTTCGTTCACTCGCAGGTCTGCGTCCGCCCGCGAGGCAAGCCAAACTGCTATTGGGTGCCAAAGCAGGTGGTGGAGAAGCAGTAGGCCGCTCGATCCCGCTGCGGCGCTGCGGTGAGCCGCTACACGTCCGGGATGTGATCCTGCGAGTCGCCGGAGCGGACAGAGACAGATCCGCCGAAGTCGACCAGCGCCACCGTCCGATCCCTCTCATCATAGATCGTGATCACGCCAGACCGCGAACGAGCACCGAGGCGGATTCCGTCCGCGATTATATCCCGAGCCGTTTCTTCAGCCTCTGCAATCGCAGCAGCATCTGAGGGAAGCTCGACCCCGTCTTCGTCGAGGGTAGTTAAAGCGCCATACCTGACTTCGAGAAAGTAGCGCGCCATCAACTGCACCCGGAAGATTGAAGGCGATAACGTCGCGGCGGGTGGAATAGTTCCCGCCCCGCCCGGCAGAAGCCCCAGAACGGCCGCGAGGCCTGTCCGGTGTCAACGCGGCCTGTTCTCCCACGACGCTATCAGGCGGAGCAATCGCTCCTGACACCGCTTGCACCAGAGGAAGACCCCGAGCGTGAGACCGAGCGCGACCAGGTAGGTCCACAGTTGCCAGGTGCGAGACGGGATCATCGTGATGAGGGTGGACTCGATACTCAGCACAATGCCCAGCAGGACATAGAGGCTTGTCCAGCTAGTCGGACCCCGGATCACCGTCGCGGACGGACTGTCGGAGGCAGGAGCGTGCTCCGACACGTGGCGACCGAACTCCATCATTCCCTCCCGTGTCACAGCCTCGTGTCACAAGCGCTCAGGGCTTCCACCTCGGCGTCGGCACGCGTGCCACCTTGCGATCCGTCAGGATTGCCCTGTCGCGGTGGTAACGGACAACCATCCTCACCGACTCGTCGTCTCGCGGCCAATGCACGAAGAGCCCCGTTGCGGCCTTCAGAGTTGCCAGGCCTTCACCGGCGAGCTCGTCACACCAGGCGTCGACTGCCTCGGCCGGCACGTCTCCCCGGTCCTCAATCCACACATCCAAGTCGCTTTCGGGCCCGTAGTCGCCTCGAACGCGGCTGCCGAAAATGACGACGGACTCGATCGCGGCGAACCGATCCGCCCAATCGGCGACCGTCCTGGCCAGTGACACGAGCTCTTCAGGCGGTGACACCACAGTGACACGACTTTCGAGGTATGTGACACGAGGCCGGAGAATGTAGTGATTTCAACGCTTTAGGTTGGCTGGGGGACCTGGATTCGAACCAAGATTAACGGAGTCAGAGTCCGCTGTTCTACCGTTGAACTATCCCCCACCGGGGCTGGAAGCCCAGTGGCGGGGCTGCTGGCCCCGACGCACGGTCAGATAGCGAAAGCGGCCGAGGATGACAAGCCCTGTCGAGGCCGGGCCCGGACGACACGGCCGGGCCGCAAGAGATCCGCCCGTGAGTTCCCGCGGGCTCGATGGCGGAATGCGGATCGGAAGCCGCAAAGCCCAGAGCGGCAGGGATCCGGCAACACGCGGCAGGCAAGCATGTCCAGCTGCGCCTCAGCGGAAGCGGATGCGCTCGTTGCAGGTGTAGGCGACAGGGCAGCGCGGGTTGTCGAGCGTGCGTTCCACGTTCCAGCTCTGGTCGGTATTGCGCGGGCAGCGGTTGGGTCCGCCGTCATTCGGAAAAAAGCCGAACATCGGGATCACGCCGAACGAGGTCTGCTTCTCGTACCTGCCTGTCGTCAGGGCCTGGCGGATCGCGGCGGCACAGGTCATCTGGTCCACGGTTTTCGCCGCGACAGCGCCCGCGCCCGCCAGGAACAGAACGATGGCCAGCGCTGCCGCCCGGGACGTTCCACATCGAACTGCCGCCATTGTCCACTCCTGCAAGATCACTCCAGTCAACAGCTACGGGACACACTTTCGACCGACAAGTAAACAGAATGTTAATGCCTAAAATGTCGCATTTACCGTTCGATAAGCCAAATATTGCGTTACCAGCCGCGACCTGCACATTTGGACGCAGGTTCACGAGGTAGCTGCGTTCCCATGCCCAGTCTTCCGCTCCAGCAGGCCGTTTCGAGCAGCCGCCAGCCGAAAACGGTGCAGGCCGGCGCACGGATCGACGCATCGCCCCGCTCGACACGGATCGGCAAGGGGCTCGCGGCCTTTCTTCTCGGCCTGATGCTCGGCGTCACCGGGATTGTCCTCGGCCAGTCCGCCTTCCAGGATCTCACCGGCGACCAGACGACCGTCGAACTGCGCCGCTGAGATACGTCGGCTGCCTTAATCCGGCATCGATCAGGCATCCCTGACCCACTCGACCTTGAAGGTGTGCCAAACCTCGTCGTCGTCGCGAATGGAGACATATTCTCCCGGCGCGAACACGTGCTCGCCCAACCGGAAGCCGGCCTCGTCGTCGTCCAGCGTCGTCTGGTCGTAGTCGAAGGTCCATGTCGCGCCGCCGGCCCCCCCGGGGCGGTGCACGAGATGCCCGGTGTCGTCGGACTCGCCGGCCCAGAAGCGGCGAACCAAGCAGGATTGGCGGGCGTGCTTCCAGGCCAGAGGATCGAGCCGGCCAGCCGTATCGAGCGGTGCGACGATCTCGTAGCCGTGACGGGACGACCCGTCCGGGTGCTCCTTGCTGCGCGCCAGGGTCAGCAGGATGCGCTTCATCGCGATGGGCTGGGCAGCGTTCGCGGCAGGGTCTGTGGCGGTGGCGGGCATGCGATGTCCTCCGGAAGGTGCGGGGCATGATCCCGGTCGCAAGCGCGAGCGTCCTTGATCTTGCGCAACTGGACCGGGTGAGACGCCAAGGCCCCGCACACTTTAGAAAGTCTATAAATTGTTGAAGTAGCACCGTTTTTTCTTGACGCGTGCAGTCTTAGAGGCCACACGACCGCGTACCCGTGCTCATGGCAGGGCCTTGACCCCTGCGACAGGAGACGCCCCATGACCTGCTTTGACCGGCCGGCGCTTCGCCCGGCGGCCATTCTCCTCGCCTTCGCCGCCTCGCTGGCGCCCGCAGCCGCGGCGCGCGCGGCCGAGGTGAACGTCTACACCTCCCGCGAGCCCGCGCTGATCAAGCCGGCGCTGGACGCCTTCACCCGCGACACAGGCATCCGCGTCAACGCCGTGTTCCTGCAGAACGGGCTGGAGGAGCGCATCAAGGCCGAGGGCCAGAACTCGCCGGCCGACGTCTTCATCCTCGTCGATGCCGCCCGCCTCGCCGGTGCGGTGGAGATGGGCATCACACAGCCGGTGGAAACCCCGGAGCTGAAGGCCGCGGTACCCGCCAACCTTCGCGATCCCGCCGGACACTGGTATGCCACGACCCTGCGCTCGCGCGTCGTCTACGCGTCCAAGGAGCGTGTCGGCCAGGACAGCATCACCTATGAGGAACTGGCCGACCCCAAGTGGAAGGGCAAGATCTGCATCCGCTCGGGCCAGCACCCCTACAACGTATCGCTTTTCGCGGCCGTCGTGACGCATCTCGGGCCGGAGAAGGCCGCGGCGTGGATGGAAGGGCTGAAGGCCAACCTCGCCCGCAAGCCTTCCGGCGGCGACCGCGAGGTGGCCCGCGACATCCTCGCCGGGGTCTGCGACATCGGCGTCGGCAACACCTACTATGTCGGGCTGATGCGCAACTCGGCCGACGCCAACCAGAAGAGCTGGGGCGACGCGATCAAGGTGCTCGACAGCCGCTTCGCCGGCGGCGGCACCCACGTCAACATCTCGGGGGCGGCGGTGGCCCGCTACGCGCCCAACAAGGACGAGGCGGTCAAGCTGATCACCTTCCTTACCTCGGATGCCGCGCAGAAGCTGCAGGCCGACACCAACTACGAATATCCGATCCGCGCCAGCATCGGCGACGGCAAGACGGAGCAGCTCTTCGGTCCCATCCGGCCGGACGCGCTGGGCCTCGCGGAGATTGCCGGGAACAGGCGCACTGCGAGCGAGCTGGTGGACAAGACCGGCTTCGACAACTGATCCATGGCAGCGGAGGGCATAGGCGGCACTCCGGCCGGCCTGACGGGGCGGCCCGGGCCGCCCCTGCCGGCTCCCGGTGGCCCCGCAGCGGTCAGCATCGCCGCGGCGGCCCTCGTCGGCGCGCCCATCCTCTGCCTGTTCCTGATCGCGCTGCAGGGCGACGCCTCGACGGCCCGCCACGTCGCCGCCAATGTGCTGCCTGTGGCGCTTCGCGAAACCGCGATGCTGCTGGCAGGCGTGGCAGTGGTGGTTTCTCTCGCCGGCATCGGCACGGCCTGGCTCGTGACGGCATACCGGTTCCCCGGCCGCAAGCTCGTCTCGGCGGCCCTCGTGCTGCCGCTCGCGGTGCCGCCCTATCTGGTGGCCTATGTCTATGTCGAGCTGCTGGACCCGCTCGGGCCGGTCCAGTCCTGGCTCAGGGGCCTCGTCGGCTGGCGCAGCCGGGCCGACTACTGGTTTCCAGAGGTCCGCTCCCTGCCGGGTGCCATCCTCGTCATGGGCTTCGTGCTCTACCCCTATGTCTACCTGACCACGCGCGCCCTTTTCGCAGTCCAGAGCGCCAACCTCATCGAGGCAGCGCGCCTCCTGGGTGCACGGCCGGCAGAGCTGTTCTTCCGGGTCGCACTGCCGCTGGCGCGTCCGGCCGTGGCGCTCGGCCTGTCGCTGGCTCTGCTGGAGACGCTGAACGACATCGGCGCGACGGAGTATCTCGGCGTTCGCACGCTCACCGTCTCGATCTACTCCACCTGGGTGAACCGCAACAGCCTGCCGGGCGCTGCCCAGATCGCGATGGTCATGCTCGCGGTCGTCGCCGTTCTCCTCGTCCTCGAGCACCGGGCCCGGGGCGCTCGGGGCTTCTCGGGCTCGCTGAAGCGCCCGCGGCCACTGGCCCCGGTCCGGCTGGAAGGCGCCCGCGCGGTCCTGGCGCTGCTGGCCTGCCTGCTCCCGGTAGCGGCAGGCTTTCTCGTCCCGGTGGGATGGCTGGTCCGCCACGCTCTGTCGCGCGCGCTGGCGAGCGGGATCGACCCCGACTATCCCGGGCTCCTCGGCGCGACGCTGTCGCTGGCCGCGATTGCCACCGTGCTCATCGTGACGCTCGGCCTGTGCGTCGCCGTCGCCGTGCGGCTTTCGCGGCGCAGGCGCACCTCCGCCGCTGCACGCGTGGCGAGCCTCGGCTATGCCCTGCCCGGAACAGTGCTGGCGGTCGGCCTGCTCTGGCCTCTTGCAGGGCTGGACAACATGATCGCGGACGGCTGGCGGGCGCTCACCGGGGCCTCGCCGGGCCTGCTCATCATGGGCTCCGGCGCCGCCGTGGTGATCGCCTACGTGATCCGCTTCCTGGGCATCGCCATCGGCTCGATCGAGGCCGGCTTTGCGCGCATTTCGCTGCGGATCGACGATGCCGCTCGCACGCTCGGGCGCCGGCCCGGGCAGTTGCTGCGGGAAATCCACCTTCCGCTCAGCGGCCCGGCGCTCGTCTCGGCAGGGCTGCTCGTTTTCGTGGACGCGATGAAGGAGCTGCCGGCGACGCTGCTGCTGCGGCCGCTGAACTTGGACACGCTCGCGACCTATGTCTACGCGCAGGCCTCGCGCGGCAGTTTCGAAGATGGCGCGCTGGCCGCGCTCACCATCGTCCTGGTCGGTCTGGTGCCCGTCGCCATGCTGCTGCGCTCCGGGGAACAAGCCTCCCCGCCCGAGGCCGCCGCCGTCGACGAGCCCTCCGCGATCAGACCTTGAGCTCGGGCAGGTCCCGGTAGAGGTCGAGAGCCTCGGGATTGGCGAGCGCCTCCCTGTTCTTGACGTCCCGCCCGTGGACCACGTCGCGCACGGCGAGTTCGGTGATCTTGCCCGACTTGGTGCGCGGGATATCGGCCACGGCCACGATGCGGGCGGGGACGTGGCGCGGGCTCGCACCCGTGCGGATCTTGTTCCGGATGGCGTTCTGCAGCGGTTCGTCGAGCACGACTCCTTCGCGCAGGCGGACGAACAGGACGACCCGGACGTCGCCGTCCCAGTCCTGGCCGATCGCGAGGGCTTCGACCACGTCCGGGATCTGCTCGACCTGGGCGTAGATCTCCGCCGTGCCGATCCTGACCCCGCCGGGGTTCAGCGTGGCATCGGAGCGGCCATGGATCACCAATCCGCCGTTCCCGGTCCACTCGGCGAAGTCGCCGTGGCACCACACGCCGGGGAAGCGCTCGAAATAGGCCGCCCGGTACTTGGCTCCGCCCGGATCGTTCCAGAACATCACCGGCATCGAGGGGAACGCCCTCGTGCAGACGAGCTCGCCCTTCTCCATGCGCACCGGCTTGCCCGCGTCGTTCCAGACATCGACGGCCATGCCGAGCCCCGGCGCCTGGATCTCGCCTTTCCAGACAGGCCCGGTCGGATCGCCCAGCACGAAGCACGAGACGATGTCCGTGCCGCCGGAGACCGAAGCAAGGTGCACGTCGGGCTTCACGGCATCGTAGATCCACTCGAAGCTCTCGGGAGCGAGCGGCGATCCGGTGGACGCGATCAGCCTGATGCTCGACAGGTCGTGCGTGTCACGGGGACGTATGCCCGCCTTCTTGCTGGCGTCGATGTATTTCGCCGAGGTGCCGAACAGCGTGAAACGTTCGTCGCGGGCGAAATCCCAGAGTACCTCCGGGCCGGGGTGAAATGGTGATCCGTCGTAAAGCATGATCGTCGCGCCACTGGCGAGCGCGGAAACCAGCCAGTTCCACATCATCCAGCCACAGGTCGTGAAGTAGAACACCCTGTCGCCCGCGCGGACGTCGCTCTGGAGCTGGTGTTCCTTCAGGTGCTGCAGAAGCGTTCCGCCGGCCCCATGCACGATGCATTTCGGCACGCCCGTGGTGCCCGAGGAGTAGAGGATGTAGAGCGGATGGCCGAATGGCAGCCGCTCGAAGCGGACGGGCTTGGCCGCGAACCCCTCCAGCGCATCCGTCATCGTGGCAGCCCTGGGCAGCGACGCCGCGACCTGGGCGGCTTCGCCGAGATAGTCGACCACCAGCACCGCCCGCAGGCCGGGCAAGGCCGGCACGATCTCGCCGAGCTTGGCCTCAATGGAGATGCGCTTGCCCGCATACCAGTAGCCGTCCACGGCCACGAACACCTTCGGCTCAATCTGCCCGAAACGGTCGAGCACGCCGCGCACGCCGAAGTCGGGAGAGCAGGACGAGAAAACCGCGCCGATGGAGGCCGCGGCCAGCATCAGGGCGACGGTCTCGGGCCGGTTCGGCATCATCGCCGCGACACGGTCGCCGGCGGCGACGCCCTGCGCCTCGAGCCATTGCTGCAGGCGCGACACCAGCGCGTTGAGCTCGCGCCAGGTCATGCGGGCCTGCGCCTCGTCCTCGCCGCGGAAGACGATGGCCTCGCCGTCGTCGTCCCGGGCCAGGAGGTTCTCGGCGAAGTTGAGCCGCGCGTCGGGAAAAAAGCGGGCGCCCGGCATGGCGTCGTCGGCGAGCAGTCGTTCGCCCTTCTCGCCCTTCACGCCGGCCTCGTCCCAGAGCAGCGACCAGAAAGCCTCCCGACGCGCCACCGACGCCGTGTGCAGATCGGCATAGGATCGCGTCGACAATCCCTCCCGGGCGTTGAACCTGTCGCGAAAGGCCACGATTCGGCTCGCCGCCACCCGGTCGGGCGAAGGTGTCCAGAGTGGCCCGCTCGACTTGGTCATGTTCATGCCCTCATTGCACTGCACACACGCTGATAGCGAATGCGTTCGCGCGACGGAAGGCTCGATCCACATCACTTCCCGCGACACGCGATTGCTCGCCTTTACGATGTGGCTATAGTCGCGGGCCGGAGGCGGTCTTCCATCCCGTTTCCTTTGCCCCGCGTGCCGGGGTGCGTGCAGCGGAGCGTCATGCACATTCGCCTCTTCATCGCGGCCGCCCTCGTGGGAGCTGGTGCGATCACGACCGCAGCGCTGACGCCTTGGACCCTCGGCGAGGGAGCGGCAGGTGCGCCCCTGGCCCAGCAACTCACCGCGCTCACCGGCCTCGGCGTCAAGGGCCACGGTTCCATTCGCTTCACCGCGCTTCCGCTGCCGCAGCTCGTGGTCGACCGCGTGCAGCTGGCCGACGCTGCGGGCAAGGTCACGGTCGAGACTGATTCCCTGCGCGCGACGCTGCGCCTGCTTCCGCTGGTGACCGGCCGCATCGAGCTGACGGAGGTCGCGCTCGGCCGGCCGGTCTTCAATACGGGCGACTTCGATGAGAGTGATCTCACGGGGCTCCTGGCACGGCTGTTCGGCGAGGGTCCGGAAACATCCCCCGACCTGCGCCGCCTCAAGATCCTCGAGGGCGAGGTCGGGCTGATCGGCCCGGACGGTCTCCGGACCGTGCTGTTCGGCAATGTCGATGCCGTGTTCACCCGGGCGCGGCTCAGCCGCGACATCGAGGCCTCCGCCACTTTCAGCTGGCGGGGCGAACGGGTCGAGGCGGAGGCGAGCGCCGATCCCGCCGCCATCCTGCATGACGGCGCGTCAGGCCCGCTGTCGCTGAAGCTCAAGTCGGACCGTGCCGACATGGCGCTGAACGGCGCGGTGGCGGGAGGCAGCAAGCCGCAGGTCAACGGCGCGCTGACGCTGAAGAGCCCCGACCTGCGGGGCGCGGCCGACTGGCTCGGGTTCCGCCTGCCGCTGCCGCTCGCCGGGCCGCTCGATGTCAGCGGGACGGCCCGGATCCAGCCCTCGACGTTCGAACTCGCCAATGCGCGAATCGAGCTCAGCGGGGGCCAGTTCGACGGCGTGTTCTCGGCCAAGGTGCAGGACGGGGCGCTGGCCATCGGCGGAACCATCGCCACCGACCAGCTGAACCTGACGGACGCCATGCGTCCGCTCTCGCCGGGGCGGTCGGACGATGGCGGCTGGTCTCGCGATCCGATTCCCGGGCAGGCCCTGCCGCACGGCGACGTGGACCTGCGCATCTCCGCCGCACGGCTGACCATCGGCAACGCGCTGCTCGAGAATGCCGCCTTCTCGGTGATGGCGCATGCAGGACGGATCGACCTCGCGCTGGGTGATTCCGACTTCAGCAAGGGCACGCTGCGCGGGCGCGCGACTGCCGTCGCCAATGGCGAAGGCGGCTTCGACGTGAAGCTGCAGGGCGGCCTCGAGCGCGCCGACCTCGCCACGGCCCTTCCCGCCTTCGGGCTCGGGAAGAAGGTGACGGGCACCGTGACCGCATCCTTTGCCGTCGAGGGATCGGGAGACAATCCGTCGGCGTTGTTCCGCTCGCTGGCAGGCAAGGCGAGCGCGACGCTGAAGCAGGGCGAAGTCGTGGGCGTCAACGTGCCGGAGCTTCTGAAGCGGATCGAGCGCAAGCCTCTCCTGGCCGCATTCGACGCGCGCGGCGGCCGCACGCCCTACAGCACTGTCTCGCTCAACGGGAAGATCGACCGCGGCGTCCTCGACCTCACCGAGGCCGTGCTGGTGTCACCCGCGACCAAGGTCACGGCCACAGGCGGAATAGGGCTGGGGGACCGGAGCTTCGACATCCGCGGCACGGCGCAGGCGGTGGGAGCGCAGGTGTCGGCAGTCGAGCCGACGAGCCTGCCCTTCGAGCTGACGGGCACTTTCGACGAGCCGCTCCTGCTGCCGGACGCGAAGAGCCTGATCCGGCGCTCCGGGGCTGCGGCGCCCTTCTTCGGCGAGCGGCCGGTGCTGGCCGAGCCGCCCGTGGCCAGCGGCACGACCCCCGCCTCGGCGCCCCTGCCGCAATAGCCCTCGCTGCTCCTAATTGTCGCTCTGCAGCGCGGTCGCGATGCGCGTCTCCAGCACGGACGGCCTGTGGATCACGAGGGCGCCGCGCGTCTTGGAGACGAGCCCCTCCCCCGCCAGCGTCGACAGTTCGCGCGTGACCTGCTCGCGCCGGCATCCGATGCGCGCGGCGATGACATGATGGAAGGGGGGCGGTGACACCGCCCTCTCGCCGGCGTGGCCGGGCCGGGGCGTCGACATGCGCAGCAGCTCTGAATACAGACGGTGCTTGAGGTCGAGCACGGCGTGCTCGGTGACCCGCGCATTGAGCTCGCGGATCCGGCTGGTCAGCAGGCGCAGCAGGCGGTCTGTCAGCACCGGTGAGGAATGCACGGCCTCGCGGAAGACCGACGAAGGCATGATGCACATCTCAGCGCGCGTCAGCGCCGTGACGTTGGCGGAACGCTTGATCTCGTCGATGGCCGCGAGTTCGCCGAAGAAGTGGCCCGAGCGCATCTCCCCGAGAATCACCTCCTTGCCCGACTGGGTGCGGATGAGGATCCTCACCTCGCCGACGATGAGGAAGTAGACGTCGGTCGACGTGTCCTCGAAGTCGACCACGACTTCGTCCTCGTCGAACCGCTTCCAGGCGCAGCGCCGGTCGAACTTCTCGAAGTCGATGCCGGCATCCTTGAAGAACGGATGCCGCGCGAGTGTCTGCATGGCGCGCCACCTCCCTCGCCCTCCGCCATGCTGTTGAGCGGGCGGCCCGCGGTCAAGCTGAATGCTGGACTTGTCGTCGATTAAGTACCGGAAATCGCGCAGGAACGAGGTTGACCGGTGCCTGGCGGCGTCGTCACGGGAGCGCTGGACAGGCTCCGCGCGACCCCCTATAAGCCTCGTGTCCGCCGCGGCCCGCCGCGGGTCGGGGCACGCCCAGGTAGCTCAGTTGGTAGAGCATGCGACTGAAAATCGCAGTGTCGGTGGTTCGATTCCGCCCCTGGGCACCATTTTCCTTCATTACATTAGAAACTTGAGCCTCTTGCTTGTTTGGGCGAAGCCCGCCCCGTGCGCCTCGGGTTTCGCTGGGGTGTTGAGAACGGCTTTCTTGAACGAAATGGCGTCTCACGGGACATAACGGGTTGAATAGGTTCGCGCGCGAAAGCAGCGCAAACGCCGGCCATTCTCTCCGCTTCATCGTGTGGGCCTTGGGCGAACGGAGCCGAATGCACACGTGCGAGATAAAGCCCTGACAGCGGCTTGCGGACATGTTGGGCCGCATGTCGGGAGCCCTTGGCGCACTTGAAGAGACGGAGAGCGGTTGCGTGCGCTTCAAGAGCAGCAGCGCAATCGAAGCCCGCTGGCCCCCTGCTCGTGCTCATAATCATCAAACTGGGAATCATAAGCGTGAGAAAGGGCGAGGATCACTCCCCGCCCCTGTCGTTTGCCCGTCGCCAACATAAGCGCCTCAATCCCGACGATGGCTCCCATCCGTCACGCGGGACGGTGAGACCGCGCTACGAGGTGAGCGCCACCATCGCCTGCTGCTCTGCCTCCGATCCCCTTGGCCACTCCCAAGCCGACCTCGGCTTGTGCGCCTTCGCCAGCTCCGGAAACTTCTTCGCCTCCCGCACCGCGATCCGCAACTTCTCGCGCGCAAGACGCGGGTCGAGTTTCAGCTCTGTGCAGATCGCCTTGAAGCTCACCGTATCAGTGACCTTGGGCGCACTCACCTCGGGCTTGGCGGTGGAAATCGGCTTCGCGGAAACAGCCTTCATCGTCGTCATGATCGTCCCTCCTTCGTTGGACGATCAGACCAATAAGACTAGCATTGCGGGTGTGTCAGGGGAAATCCCGGTCCAAAACAACAAGTTTTCAAATCCCTGATTATAGTTCTTGATCACCGTCCACTTGACGGAAAAGCTTGTTGTCCAGTTCAGCAGCCACCGCCGCTGCGAGGCCTGCAAATTCTTTCAGCCGCCCCAGTCGCTCGGACCGTATACGCCTGACCTCATCAACTTCATCCGAACTTTCTGGCTCATATGCGGGGTCGGAAACAAATCGAAGCACGATACCGGGAATTCCAGAATCCGCCCCGGCAATCTCTGCGAGGCTTACCCACTCTCGCGATTTATCGGCAGCCTCTTTTGCCGCTTGATTGAGAGAAAATCCAATTAGTATCTTTGCACACTCGTCAATCTTCTTCGCCACTTGCAGCCATTGACTCGCTTCTCCTTCCTCTTGCCCCTGAACGGGCCAAGCCGATAGATAGTACCGCGGTGCAGAATTGTTCGGATCTAGAGCTTTGATCGCCCTCATCACGGGCTCAAGCTCGCTGAATGGCCGGCTCCCTGAGGGAAGACAGTTAAGGTGCTCCCAAAGCTCAAGAATGGCCCTGCGGCAAGCTTCGCCCTTCTCTTGTCTGGACGCGGGGGGTGCATTGCGCACGTCGTCTATAAGCTCGGCGACGTGATGAGCCATCCACCGTCCAAGCGTATTGACACTAACCTGTAAGTCCAACTCCTCAACTAACTTGTCGCCAAGTTCCAAAATCGCGTTCGGCAGCTCGTATGGAGCCGTCCGCTCTGAGGATGAGGACACGTTCGAGTTCCACTTGGGTCGAACTTTCTTCACCATAGGAAGCGGTTCTGTTTCCATTTTTGTCACGCTGAAAGCCCACCTCTAGAATAAGGTCCATGCCTTGTTCCGTCAGAAATACTGCTAAGTCGTCCGCAGCTATAATTAGACGATAGCCCTCAGACACAACACGCTCGCCCACATAGTCATCACGTTCGTTCTCCACTTCGGGATGCCCCCACGCTTCATAGATCATTGAAGGCTTCGTGACCTCGTGGCGAAACCATTTTGCCCCGTTGGCAATCTGATAGGACAATCCCAAAGACTGGGTAACTGCAGTCCCTGGCGCTGCTTCAATGCGCCTTACTCCATTAGAAAACCGATCCAATCGATCAAACCGGCTATCTCCGTGATCGCGCCGAAGCCAACCCCTAAGGCGGAATTCTCCATGTGCGATCTCGTGATCATGGTCCTCAGGTGGAATGTGGTAATCGAAGGGATTACGTGTAGTCTGCAGCGCGCGCACCAATGCCAACGCATTAGCTGGGAGAACTAAGCCCGTCGTCACGTGAACATGGCTTCGGAATTTGGAGGACCGTGTCGTCGATGACTGCGCAACTACGATATATCCTGGCCTGTCTCCGGCGAAAATCACGTCATGAATTTCCGTATCGACGAGTTCGCCAAACCACTCATTAACGGGCTTGGATGGCTCCCTCCAGTAACTCTCTTTCGTTGGTCGTGCGCTCAGCAGATCGGAAAGCCAAATCGGTGGACATGTAAGTCGATCGACGGCGATTTCGTACTCCAGCGAACCATAGTCATTGGGATACTCAGGCTTCGCCAATGGTCGGTGTTTCAATAGCTCGCCTGCGGCGCACCACATTGCGTGCCATTCCAGATGTTGCTGATACCTTTCGAGAGTTGGAAGGCTGCCATGTCCGTTATGTGAGCGTTGCCAATTGCGATCGGTGAATCGGCCATTGCGCCGCTCTATAGACCCGTAGGGCGGATCATCTACGACGCCCCATCGTTCAGAAATAAACGCATCCGCAGTCTGTACGAATTCAGCTTTCGAAACATCGGCGAAAATCGTCAACCAACTCGAATACCAATATCGCAGCGTATCGATACCGTTGAAAAGAAATTTGACGTTTGCTTCTTTTTTTGGATCATAAAAATCATAACTACCATAGCACCCTTGAGCCTTCTCGGAAAATGGAAGCGGGGATTTATTCACGCGCGCGAGGTCTTTTTCTTTTTTGGCATCAAGTCGGATTTCAGCGGCATCACGGACCTTGTGAAGAGCCTCGGCGGCATAAGCACGCATTAGCAAGTGTGGCAGTTGTTCGTCGGTCGCTACCTCGAATAGATCCTCCGCGATTGGCGCTACTAAATGTGGCCTGTCCAGGGAAATGCGGTCTATCGCAATTAGCAGCCACAAGCGGGAGGCGAGCCAATAATAGGGCGCATCCGGTTGGCGGTAGGACTTATCGCTCTTGCGATCACGCTGAAGCCAGATTGCGCTGATTGCGTCTGAGCCATTGAGTTCGGCCAGAACGCGGAGTGCATGAGCGCTGCGCCATCTCAGATGGAGATCGACGTCGCCAAGGAGGGCAAAGAAAAAGCGGGCAAGTGCCTCAATCGGAGGTCCGGCCACATCGCTCTGATCGGCTCTCTGCGCATCTTCCGGCAACCGGCTCACCAGGCGGGCAACATACCACCTTGTAAGCTCCTCAGCTTCACTGGGGGTAATCGAACTTGCGATCCTACCCACGATCGCCAAGATTGCTCCACCTGATAGGCGACCAACGTTCCTTTCAACTCCTTCCAAGAGAACCCATACAGCGCGCTCTGGTGTAGCGTCTGCGAACGTCAGCGCACGGTCCAAAAGGCCATTGTCGCGAGGGAAATACCGACTGAAGAAAGGGAGATAAGTCGCAATCAAATCGGGTAGCCGCGTTCTCGACCATGCTGAAACTGCAGGCTGGGTCGACCATTCGGCTAGCGCCGCCATTAGCGCCCTCAACCCGTCATCGCCATCGTCCAAAGCTAGCAAAGCCAGAAGAGCGTCGAGGTGCTTTGTTCTGTCGCGTACGTGAACAAACCGTCGGGCTTGCTGGAGCACCGAACTGGTTGAAACGTACGCATTCCGACTTCGGGCCTCGGCCAGGACAGCAGCAGTCTTCGCCTGCAGTATTGCCGGGTCAACGAGTTCGGCGGGAAGCCATTCAAGGTGGCCAATTCCCTCCGTCAGAGCGTCCCTTTTTTCAAGCGCGCCCGCATCCGGCGGCCTAGCCGCAAGCTCCTCCTCAAACTTAAGCGATTTCCTTAAAGTCTCAGCCCAATAGCCGGTCCCCACCGATCGCGAAAAGGTCGATGCAATCTTAGGCATGCCAGTGCGATCGAGGAGTTCATTGCGTGCAAAAAACTCTGCAAGCGCATCGCGATCCGCTTTTTGGCCCGTCGCTCCAGCTATGAGCTTTTCAACGACATCGTCTGGGGCACTGCGCAAGAGCTGGGTAAGTGCTGCCGCTTCGGCTGTCGTCAGGGTTCGTCGTCTGAGGCCGGCCGCGATGACTGCACCAAGCGTCTGGTTCAAATCAACGACATCTGCGTCGTGCCACCGCGCAGAACACGCAAGGCCCATACCGAAGTTCAATTGAGCCAAAGCTTCAAGCGCTTCGGGCCAGGGAAAGCGTTCGAGATCAGACAAGCGTGTACCCGCGTCTTCAACAACGTCGGCAAAGCAGCAAGCGAGTTCGACCTCTTCCTGGTCGTGTTCAGAACGCCAGCGGGAGACTAGCGCACCCAAGAGGCTGATTTGGTCAACAATTTCGTCATCGAGTTCCTGCGCAACACCGATCGCTGTTTGGAATAGCGCGCGAGCATCCTCTGGGCTGAGGAAGACAATCCAGTCAGCCAGCCTCGCAATGGCGTTCGACTTATCCTTTGCGCCGATCCTGTCGCGACGACGCTCAACGGCCTCATTACAAACCATTTCAAGCAATCTGCCGTGAAGCGATAGGACATTGCGCAATCTCAGAAACAATTTGTCCGCACTAGCAGAGGAGTACGGCGACCAGCCGTCTCTGACGTTGACCGCTGTCTCCAAAATCAACGGACTAACTCGCGGGTCGGCAGCCAAGACCGCAAGACTCTCAGCCGCCTTGGCTCTCATCCCGACCGCGTCCCAGCGTCGACGAATTGACCAGGAGTTTTTACTGAGGTGCTTTAGGCCGTCCTCGATGAGCCCCTTGGTGCCGTCAACATTCCGCCCTGCGGCAATGAATTTAGCGCGCCAACTGTAGAATGTCGCGACCGCACCTATGACCTCTTTCAGTTCTCTGTCGTGCTGAGAAGTGTCACGATGGCTGTTCTGAGCGTTGTTGTGGTCTCCTTTCGGGCGATCAATGAGCAGTCCACTTGGGTCTCCCTCGCGCGCATTGACCGCCTCATTAAGGAAGTAGCTGCGCATGATCGCATCAAGCAGCTGACTTTCCGACGCAAAACGATTGTCTATGCGGCGGACTTCTGTTTCTAAAAATGGAGCCAGCCATTTGCTCAAGTCAGGTGGTCTTGCTCCTCTCAAGACCAAGATTTCTATACCCCCCAAGAGTAGATCTACGGCGATTTGTCCGAGCTTTTCATCGGGACCATATCGCTTAAGCGTGTCCGCAGTCGGCTTGATCAACCTGCGCAAAGCGCGGAGCGAGGCTTCGAGCTTTCCGAGATCGACGGGCGATCCGGACATGGCCAGTGTTACCCACACAAGCGAAGCCCGGTGACCTGGCAAAGCCTCGGCTATTTCTTTGACAAGATCCGCTCTCCCCTCGGCCAACAAATGGTCGATCGCCATCAAGCCTGCAGGCATGGCGAACTGCCACCGCTGCGTCAGATGGTGGTCGACGGCGGCTCGGGCTCCCCGCATGACAGCGGTTGCGTAGAGGACTTGACTGAAATCCTCGTCGTCGAACTCCCAAGCTCGCGCGTGTTCCCACGTGGCTCCTTTTTTTCCTCGTAATCGGCCCAGCGAGCCTTGAGCCAGGACTGCAGCCTTCGCTGCACATGTCAAACGGAAGAGACGTGTTTGTTCCCAGACAAACTCCCGATCATGTGCGCGAGAATTGGGCCGTGTTCCTCAATGAGCGTCGCGTCCCTCAGGATCAGCCGGTTGACGACGTCCTCTGCAAACCGCACTGAAAGCCGCCGTTGCTCAACAAGAAAAGTTCGCAGATTTTCACTACTCCTAATCGCTTCAGCGCCGAGAAGAACGAATCGTAATGCCCTGCTGGTTTCACCAGCTTGTCTCGCAACTTGGATAGCAAGCCGCAGCCGAGTCGAACCAATTTCCCGCCTCTGAGCTACATCCGGCATCAGGCCAGGAGGCGGTTCCGGCTGCCCTTCAACGAAAGTTAAAAGATCGGAATGTTTACTCGCCGAAAATAGTGCAGGCGCGACGGCGAGAGCAGCATACGAGTTGCTGGATGCTGACGACAGAAAATGGTTGGCGGCCCGATCGCGGACAATGGGCAACATCGTGGCGCCCTGTTCACGCGTGTAGCCCTCGAAATCTTCATCAGCGAAATTCACAAGGCCGTTCGATACAGCAAACCCCGGCGTTAAGTCAGACAGAATGTCGGAGATGGCCGTTGGCCCTACGCCTAGCAGGTTTGCTAGAACATCAGCTGGCACCGGGCGAGGTAGGTCCGTAACGGCTGCGCAAAACTGCCGAACCAGTTCCTCGCCCCCGTGCTTTTGAAAAGCTAGCTTCAGCTGATCGGCAAAAACTTGATCGAGCCCTTTACCGTGCGGCAACAGGGCATCAAGAGCCCCCTCGTAGCTCGGTTCTGCCGTTTCCAGAGCATACGCTTGGACCCTTGGTACCCCGCGGGACAACGTCTGGAATTCGGCCAGCCATGTGTCTGGAGCCGGCCAGTATCGTCGGACAAGCGAAGCCGTCTCCGAAAGCTCAAAAGGCTTAAGCGCGACTTGACGATACCGGCCAGGCAACTGCACCTCATCAAGTCGGCTTGTTCGGCAACTTACAATGAAGCGGACATTTTTGGGCAGTTCGTCGAACGTCAAGAACTCGCGTACGAAGCAAGGATCCGATGGCTGCCTTCGTGCTGCAGCAGTGATGGCGTTGTCCACGGCGTCAAGCGCCACGACGACATATGCACTTGGCTGCGTAGCCGCCAGCAATCCAGCGGCACGCCTCAATATGCTCATAAACTGTCGTGGATAGTCCAGATTGGGCTTGGGTATGACAAAGGTGGGCAGGAGTAATTCTTCCGCTAGCTCGTTCGCCAATTGAACGAAAGCATCCTGTGGTCTATGCCTAAACTGTTCAGCATTTAAATAGGATCCGCCGCCATAGCAATCGAAAGACACAAATATCGATCCGCTCGGAAGACACTCTTCGATTTGCCGGATTGCTGATGTTTTGCCGAGTCCGCCTGCGCCATGGAGGCATATAAATTGTTGTCCGGCTCCGAGTACTGAAATCAAATCAGTGATACTTGGACGATGGACAACGTGAGCCAATCTTGTGAACGCCGTTGGCGCTGGAAACAGATTCCGGTAGTCGCCCGCGCCGATTTTTAACAACATGTCTTCTCGGGTGACGACCTCCCCTGCTCGCTCTGGCAACATCATATCGTGGAGGTAACGGCGCACCGAGTCCGCAATAGCGGTGAATTCGACACCATCCCATTCGGCAAACTTCTTCAGAACCTCACCTTCGAGCGCGAAGCGTGAGCCTGTGGAACCATGAAGGTCCAATCAATTTGCAAATTGGAAGAATTCCCCTTCTGCCAATCCTGTGGCGTCACGCAAGTTTCGAAGGTCTTCACTTGCGGCCGATATGTCTACGTTGCCGTTACGAGATATCTGTTTTGCATCGAGAAGCGCCTTCTCTAGCCTGCTGCCAATGGGCTGATTAGAGACCAACTTAATCGATATCGACGAGACTTCAGCTGTATGGCGCTCTGCCTTGAGTTTGTGAAATGCATCAGCTAGCCGGCCGATGACCGACGCGTCCTTTTTTCCCTTCGGAGCTGCCGTGACTCTCCCAATCGTCCAAGCCAAACTTGGGTTGGCGGCAGAGTACTTCAGCTGTTGAAGTTCCACCTTCGCCGCGGTGGTCGCTTTCGTTCCCCCGAACAACAACAAACAGTCGACGCCATCCCACTCGCTTCCGTTGTCTAGCTCGGAGGTCATCCCCTCCAGCGCGAGGGCCGTTAGTTCGCCTCGTTGCTCCAATAGTCGCAGAGCTTGACGCATTGCCCAAAGCTCATGGAAGTCATCCCCAGTGTTCGAACCGCGGGCACCGCGGAAGTCGGGTTTGGGACTTCTATGCATTGGATTGTACACAGGTTCTAATCTGCGCCATTCTGAAAATACCCAGAAGGAACGATCTAAGCTACGAATCGCTCGGAGTTCGTACGGTAGCTAGCTTCGGATGAGGATCAAAGCGTCGCTCGTCCCGACAAAGTGGTTCTGCTTTACCGATATTCCAGTTTTCGCCTCACCCGTCGCCACTTGCCTTGCTCAAACGGGTCGCTCCGGTACCAAGCGGAATGCTCTTCGATAAACGCGGCTTCCTCGGGGTTGTCCCTTTTCAGCATTTCGGCGACCAGCCGGTCGATCTCCTCGGGCGGGATGAACAGCGGGCGCACGCGGAACTCGTAGGTGTGCCAGAGGAATGTGCCCCAGATCGGGGCCGTCGCTACACCAACGATCACCCACCACAGCCAATCCGACATGCCGAAGCCCTCCTTCGACATGATGACTATCGTCTACGTCGCCAAGTCCAAACCGAAATGTTGACGATAGTCCGTGGACGATTAGTCCACATCGCGGCGTTCTTCGCCCATGGAGGACATTCGGAAGATCGTCGGCCGGAACGTGCGGGAAGCTCGCCAAGCGGCGGCCTTGAGCCAGGAGGCGTTGGCTGACAAAGCCGGAATTGACCGGACTTATGTGTCTGGCGTCGAACGCGGCGTGCGCAATCCCACTGTTACGATCGTCGTGCGGTTGGCTGAGGCGTTAGGCGTGACGACGGCGGACTTGCTCCGCCAGTAAGCAACGCCTTGCGAAGGGGTTTTCCGAGCCCGAAGCTGTGCCAACTTCGCGCCCGTTTCAGCCCTTGAAAACCTGCCGGCGGTGGTAGTCGAGATACGTCTGTGCGGGCCAGAGTTCAGCACGCTGGGGCAGCCTCAATTTGCGCTCGGGGACGATAAGCCGGGACAGCGTGTCAGGCGCAGTGCTCTTGGCGATGAGGAGGTCGTAGTTCGCGTCCACCGACAGCAAGCCCCGGTCGAACATCCAGTGTACGGTTGACGACAGCGCGATGCCATTGGACACGGCGTCGGGTCCACGATCCGCCACCGGGCGGACATGGGCGGCCTGCACCTCGGAGCGGCCGCCGCCGTTGATGATACGTAGCCCGGTCATGGCGCAGGTATCGGCGTAGGCGGTTTTCACAGCCGCCGAAAAGGCCCGGTCCCGGAATGGGCGCGAGACCAGTTGCTCCACGATACGGCGATCGACCTCGTAGGGCGCTTGGGCGCTCTCGCCAAAGCCGAGGTGGATCTCCTCAGGCACCTCGCCAATCGGTCTTTGCCGAGGAGCCAGACCGAGCGTGTGGGAGTAGCCCGCCATGAGGATGAGGTCGTACTCCTCATCGGTCATGTTGCGCACCGCGCGGCCGAACGCGCCTTTGTTGGTGGAGCCGTCCTCCTTCGTTAGCGACCTCTCGTAGGTACCGAAGTTCTCGCGAAACGGGACGGGCCGCTCGAACTCAAGGTAGCCGCTCACCAGCGCGTAGAAGTGGTCCGCCCGCGCGGGGTCGGGGATAATCCGGTCGATCCTCGCCGTCGCGAAATAGGCTTGGCGACCGCCCTTGCTCAGCACGTCGCCCGTGGTGCGGCGCGGCTCGTAATAGACGATCCGGTCTCCCACCGCGGCTTCAACCTGACGTAGGTAGGTACGGGGGAAGTGGTAGCGCTCCTCCGGCCTATCATCGTAGGTCGGGTCGACTTTGGTGGTGAGCACTGCCTTGGTCATGTCGGGAGTGAATCCCGGCCGGCTTGCGCCGGTCAAGGACCGGCCAGTTTCGCCGGGAGTTGCTCGCCGGGCGGTATACCTGCGGCGCGAGCGCGATCGGCGGCCTACACGCGCCCTGTAGCGCGCGAGTCGCGTCGATTTTCGTCATGGAGCGCAAATTGAAACCCAAGATCGTGGTTCGGCTCGGTTCAACAGATGCACCAGCTTCAATTCGCTCACCTTTCGCAAAAGCCCGCCGCACCGACAGTCCGATCGGCATTCGCAGTGTCGGTGTTTGCGGTTCTGGAGGCGGTCCGGGACGGCGCTGCGCGCTGTTCGATGAGCATCGCGCGTCGCCTCGGGTTTGCCCTGAATCGGCTGTTGCTTCAGTGAAGATCACGGACGACGTGGCCGTCGTTGCTTTGGTCGAGGTGACGGCGGAATGCCCGCTCGCGGAATTTTAGGTCCTGCGCGATGCGCACCGTGATGCGAGCGATCACAGCGTCGGTGTCGTCCCGCCGAGCATATGCGATCGTCATCGCCATAGCCGTCAAGACGCTGTCGATCACTTCGCCGCTACGAAGGATCACCCCGCCGGATGCTGGATCGTGAGACGCCTTGAAGATGGCGTCACAGACGGCGTCTCGGACACGGTCGCGATATTGGCTGTCGAATGGAATGGTCATGGCAATCTCCTCTTTCGCCGCGTGGGCGCGGTTGTAGGTCAGCACTTTTTTAGGTCGGGCTTTGGCGGGGCTGGCGCGGTCCGAGCTGGTGCTCAAAAGCCCTAGGCTATGAATAATGAGCACTGCTCAGGCTTCGGCCTTGCGAGGCAGTGTCCAGATGAAAGACGCACCTTCGCGGATCATGAGAACGCCAAGAGCTTTCGCGGCCCGGCGCACGGTGATCCAGGCGAAGGAGCGGGCTTCGGCGGCGGTGCGCACGGCGCGTGAGTCACGGCCGCCACTGGCGAGGTAAGCCGAGAGGAACGCCCGAACGTCGTCGCCTTCGCGCGTGGGGCGTCCTGGTCCCTGCCCCGTCGCGGGTTGCAACAGGCGATCCGATGTGAGGTTTTCGTCCGTGCCGAGCCACTTCACAGCGGGAACGCTGCCGGTCGCCACCAGTGTGAAAGTGAGCGTCGGCCCCAACGGGCCGTAGTTCGATTTGGAATGCGCCACCGCGCGGACGTCGCCGTCGTCGGGGTGCCGGGCCATCACGAGGGCCGAACGCACGCTGCCGATGATGGAGACGGACCCGTGTCCCTGCATCAGCGCATCGCCTTGCCGGCTCTTGCGCAGATGGCGGACGACCACAATGGCGCAATCATTCTCTCGGGCGATCCGAGACAACCCGACGAAGAACTGCGTCATGTCGGTCGCTTTGTGGACGTCGGCCCCCGCGCCCATATAGGCGACGAGCGGGTCGATCACGACGAGCGCCGGCCTGACCTCGGCGATCTTCTGCCGAAGCAGGTCCAGTCCGCTTTCGTCCAGCGTGAAGAGTTCTTGCGCGAACCAGACGCGTCCATGCGAGAGGTCCGCGCCGTTGGCGATGAGGCGAGGCTTGAGGACACGCGCGGGGTCATCTTCGGCGCTGAGGATCAACACGACACCGCGTGGCGTATCGGGCGACCACGGCACGCCTTTTCCAGTCGTCAGGGCGGCGATGAGCGCCATGGTGAAGTTGGATTTCCCGATTCCGGGATCGCCTTCGATCACGCTGGCGACGCCACGCGGGAAGTAGGGCCGCAGGAGCCAAGCCACCTCTTCGACCTTGACGTCGGCGAGGTCGCCGAAGGCCTCTTCGCTCGGCGTCGGATAGGAACCGATGCTCTTGGCGATCTTGCGCACCTCGTGCGGCGGCAAGGGCGGATCGCAGACCTCGCGATTGATCGTCGCCAGGCTTTCCGCGATGGCCTTTTCCGGCACACCCTTGGCGCGCAGCGCCCCGGCGATGCTGGCGAGGCGCGTGTTTCGCCCGCCTTCCTTGATCGTCTCAGTCGTCGCGCCGAAATCGATCCGCAACAGGCGGGGAGCCTTGAAGATGCGGTAGTCGAGCTTGGCCGGTCGATTCGGTCCCGCACGCCAGCGGTAGGAGCGTCCGACACATGGGTCGATGGCGACACCGCGACATAGCCGTTGGCGTTGAAGCGGAAATCGACGCCTTCGAACTTGGAAGCTTTCCATCCCGACAGACCCTCGCAGGTGAAGACCTCGTGGCGGCCTTTACCCGTGCGCTGCGCCAGCGTCTCCGGGAGGTTCAAACCGGCCACGAATGCTTCGCCCTTCGGGCCGTCGATATCGACGATCAGGAGGTCACCGGTTGGAACCAGGCCGATATTCGCGTTGGGGTGCTTGGTCCAGATGCGCTCGATTGTGTCGACGTTGGTGGTGGCGTCCTTGAACCCGTGGGGGAAATGGCGGGTCATCGGGTGTTTGCCGGCGCTGGGGCAATTCGGGGTGCCGCAATCGCAGGCGCCATCGGTGACGCCGAACAGAGCGAGAATGGGATGGCCTGCTTCGACATATGCCAGCGCCGCAGTCTTTTTGATGCGCGAGCGCATGGCTTCCGTCAGGCGAAAGGGCTTTCGCATGGGAGTGGTCCTGAAATGAGAGGGAGAGAAGCGTGCTTACATGCGCCGCAGCGCGAGCGCGTCGAGATGGGCCAACACCTCGTCGCGCCGCAATGCGATCTTGACGGGCGACAGGCGGATTCTTGCAGGGAAGGTCTTGTCCTTCTCCCACTTGATCAGGGTCGGATTCGACGCGTGGATGCCCATCGCCCGCAGATCCTCGCGGCTCAACAGAACCGGTTGCATATCGGGCAGGCGCGCCGGGTCGGCCGGCTTCGGCGCGTTGAAGGAAGCGACGCTTTCCTTCAGTGGGCGTACCTTGGCGACAGCGCAACCGGCATTCGTTCGAAGGGATATCATCGTGAGACCTCGTGAGTTGGCGTGACGAGGTCTCCTAATCAGCACATCTCCCGGACGTTTGGGAAAGTTGCGGTGGCCGAGAATGCGTGGCGGTTCGGGTCTTCTCAGCTACGCGGCGGGAGGCCTTGCTCCTGTGCGAAGTGCTGGCAGGCGGCATCCAGTTCGGCCACGAAGCTGCGCACCGCTGCGACGAATGGGGCGCCCTTCGGAAAGATCGGCTCCGCAAGCAATTCGACGAACTCGGTGAAGAAACTGCTTCACTGGCCTCTGCGGATGAAACCTCGGATTGAGATAGCAGGCGAGGTCATAGGCTCGCTCGACGTGATGGGCCTTAAGCAAGGTGCTCGCTCCTCTCCCTTTGCGGCTGCGCTTGCGTTGCCTCTCGATATGGAGGGCCGCGAGACGTTCGAGTTCGGCGAGCTGGTCCTCGAATGCCGGAAGGTCGAAGTCCCTCAGCACGCCCCACCCGACGAGAAATTTGCGCCGGAGGCCGAAGGCTTCCAATGCGCGTTTGAGGGAGGCCACCGGGGCGATGAGGTCACGCTCGATTCGATCGCGGATTTCGGCGGGACGTCCACTCGGTTCGATGCGGGCTTGCAAGCCTATGGTGATGGCGAACTCGTCCAGGTGCAGGTGTAGGCAGCCGTCAGTGACATCATCGCCGAGGCGGAACAGCAACCGAACCTGACTGACCTGCTCGTCGGAATAAGCGTGCCGCCCGCTGGTGCGGGCCGGGTCTGTGATCAGGCAGTCCGGCAGATAGTCGGCAAGTTCGTCGGGAGTGGCCTCGGCCAGCGAGCGGCTCTGCTCCCAAGGCTCATCCTCCCGCTCGGGAAGGCTGCAATACCGCATCGAAAAGCCTGCAAGAACGACTGTCAGCGAATGCGTTGGAGTCTCGCAGGCTGCGCCCTCTCCTGCAATTGGGCGAAGAACTCGGTGCGCTTGGCCGTGCCGGCTGCCGTCTTGACCTCGGGCACGGGTTGGCGGGCCAGCCGCGCGAGGAAGTCGGCCCATTGCTCCATGGCGTCGCGCTTCTCGCGCTCGTAGCCGTAGCGGTTGTAGATGGCTGCGACGCCGGAGATCTGCCCGGTGAGGTGGTTCAAGATTTTCTCGATCACGTGAGGCGGCACGGAGAGCCGCGCCATGCCCGAAGCGGCCGTGCGGCGCAGGTCATGGATGCGCCACGGGGTCGAGGCGTTCACCGCTTCCTCGAGTGCGGTCTTGCAGCGCCCATAGCCGGAGGCGGGCGTCTCGCCGCAGGTGGTGAAGACGAAGGTCGAGCGCATGAAGCGCGGGACGCTGCGCAACTCGTCGAGCGCCAACTCCGGCAACGGCACATCGTGCGGGCGGCCGTTCTTGGCGCGTGCGCCCGGGATGGTCCAGAGCCGCCGCTCGAAGTCGATCTCCGCCCATTCCATCTCTGCCACCTCCGAGCGGCGTTGCCCGGTGATCAGCAGGAGCCTGTACATCGGCCCGAAGATCGGCCCGAGCTGGAAGGTTGCGGCCCAGAAGGCCCGGATCTCCGTATCGGAGAGAATGCGGTCGCGTGAGATCAGCTTCGCCGGCCGCTTCATGCCCGCGAGCGGATGAATGTCGACGATCCCGCGATCCAGCGCCCAGCCGAAAAACGTCTTGAGCGTGGCCAGCGCCGTGTTCACCCCCTTGGGCGCACCTTGCTTCATGATGCGGTCGAGAACGTTGGCCACGTCGCTTCGCCGGATCTCCTTGATCGGCGTCTCGAACAGGCACTTGAATTTGTTGAGCGTCGCTTCCTGCGCTCGCCATGTCCGGTTCTTCGGCTTGGCGTGCAGTTCAATGAAGTGGGGGACCACGTCGCCGAGGGTGACCGGCTTGGGAGGCGGCTTGACATCCTTCGGCTTGCGATAAGTTTGCCCCTGAACGTCGCGCTGCACCTTGCGTGCTGCTTCACGTGCCTCCGCCAGCGAAAAGGCGGGGTATCGCCCGATCGTGTGCCGCACAGGCTTGCCGTTGACTCGGACCGAGACGAACCAACTGATTTTGCCTTCGGTCGAGACACGCATGCCGAAACCCGTGAGCACCTCGTCCCACACCTCGACCCGCTTCACCTTGGGTCGTGGGAACGTCTCAACGAAACGGGTTGTGAGCCTCTTGCGCATGAACGACGCATAAGACGACGGAGCAGCTCCGTCAGTCCCGTCGTTCTCGTGAAGAGGTGGCAAGCTCTGCCAAGGTCTTGCCGGACTTTCGAGCTCCTCACAGGTCGATTTGCTTCGCCTGCGAATTCGGCTGCGCTTGACGGCCCGTCCGTTACAGACGAAAGCCGGGATAAGCGAAGGCATTGGCGATGGTCGCGCAATCCGCTTCGGAGACGCCCGCGCCGCGCGCGACGGCATACCAGCCGCCTTTGATGGCCTCTTCCATCGCATCGACCATGACGGCTGCCTCCGTCGGATCGAGGAGGAAGCGCGGCGCCTGGCTAAGGATGTTGCGGGCATTGGCCCAGCGGCCGAGATCGCCCGCCGACATCGCGAGGTCGCGATGTTCGGGGCTCACCGGAACCGACGGCGTGAGATCATAGGCCGGCGAGAGGCGCCATTCACGTTGCGGCGCGATCACGGCATGATTGCGCGGGTGATCGTCGATGTTCGAGATCAAGGCGTTGAAGATCATCCGCCGGAAGAGTTCGGCTGCATCCCGCCGTGGGTCGGCGCTGATCCGGCGTAGTTCTTCGGCGAGCACCACATAGGACCAGCGTTCACGCTGCGTCTCGTCGGCGCGCAGCAGCGTGAGGGCGCTGATCATCCGGGCCCGCGTATAGCCGTTCGCGACCTTCTCCCGATCGAAGCGCTTGACCAGCAGCAAGTCCCGGTCGCCGATCGTCTCGATACGGCTCTCGGCCGTGAGAAGGCCGCAGGCCCGCGCCAGAAGCAACATGGCATGCTCGACCCGCGCCATGTTCCATTTGTCATCGGCGCGGTTGAACTTGGCGAGCCAGAGTCCGTCCGCGTCCTCGACGACAGCTTTCGGGCGCGCGCCTCCCATCGAGGTACCCAGCAGCAGTAACTCTTCCACCTGCGCCGCCTCGGTGTCCGTGGCGCGCGGTTCGTCGCTCAACAACCGGTCGGCGATCTCCTGTAGCCGGGCGAGATCGAGCGTTCGATTGAAGGCGCGCACAGGTGCGGGCGGCGTCTGTCCCAGTCCGAAACCCAGCGCTCCGGCGCGGTCGTCGGGCGAGTGAAGGAGGTAGCCGAGTTCGCCAAGCTCGGTCAGCCCGGCGTGCTTCTCGATGACGCGTCGCCCCCAATAGTCCGGGCCGGCATCCCGTAGCGCACCGAACAGGCCCTTCATCAGAACCGTCTCGTAGGTTTGCGCACTGAGCCTCAACTCGACCGGGTCGATCTCGACAGCATCGGGCCGCGCGAGATAGCTGCGGCCATAGACGAAGCGCCCGGTGGCGACGCCTTGCCGGTTCGCCTCGCGGACATAGCGCCCAGCTGTCACCGCCTCGGTTTCACCCGGCAGAGTGACATAGACGAAGCACTCATCCGCGCCTGTAGGAGTGGCCGCGCGCACCGGCTTTTTTCCGGACCGGGGAGCCCTCTTCGGGTCCGATGCATTAGAAGTCATTGTCGAGCGCCTTCCGGCTGCCGGCCTTGTTGCGGCCACGCGCGTTGGCCAGCGTCAGCCCCTCCTCGTCGCTGAGCGGATCAGCGACACGTCCCAACTGATCGGCCAGCCCCATTGCCCAAAGGAGCCCGGCATAGATAGCGATTCCCGTGGACGGCTTGCCACGTTCGGCGTCGCCAATGACATGTCGATGGACGCCGATCTTGGCTGCCACCTCGGAAGTCGAAAGGTTGCGCCGCAGCCGCGCGGTGCGGATGTTCGCCCCAAGAGTCTTCAGCGTTTGCTCTACTTCGTAGGGCGGAGCGGCAAGCAGGGAATTACGGGCGGCCATGGCGGCTCAAGGCTCCATCGTTCGAAGTAACGGCACCTTGAGGCGCCTAACACAGAATCCCTAAAAGTTCAACGTTTGGCGTCTCAAGAGGCCAATACTGCCTTTCATGGCACTTCAAGACGCCGTAGCAGACTGACGTTCTATACTCTCGCCGGATCGGAACGGGAATATCGTCATAATTCCGCGAGCGCACCCACCCGGGGTAACGACTCGGGTTTCAGAAAACACGTTTCGTTCTCACGGAGCTTCACGGAACGAAATGGCCGAACACGCCCTTGTCGTTGCTATGGCTACACTTTTAACGAGTACTAACGAGACTGAATACCTTCCTACCTCACTGAAAATCGCAGTGTCGGTGGTTCGATTCCGCCCCTGGGCACCATTTTTTCCCGATCGGACCGCGCACTCACGGTCTCGCTGAGCGGCTGGCCCTGAACCGCGTGGCTCACGGCTTGGCGCACACGCCCGACCGGCGGTCGCAACGTTACCCGCTCATTCCGGTTGCGGATTCCTGCGGGGCGCATTCACCGCTCCGATGCCTCTCCCGCTTCCGGAGCCGGCGTAGCACGCCCGCCGGCGCTAACCTTACCGTACGGTTCGAGCCGGATTTGCAAATCCTGCCGTCCTGAAATATTCCAATTCAAGATAGACTCGTTTAAACGTTTCTTTATTCGTGACCTGCGCCTGCAATCTCTAGTTGTATTTCCGTTTTTGTACTTTCCATTTCTCCATTCTGTTTCAGCGGCAATTTCATATGACGCCATTGCACCGTCACGTCGTTGTTCTCGCCATGGCCATGGCCGGGTTCTACTCTTCGGGAGCGGCGGCACAGACGATCCCCGGCGGCGCCGATGCGGCCCGCGTTCCGTTGCGCTCGCCGGCAGCGCCTGCACCCCAGCGTGAAACCCCCATCGCACTGCCGGAGACCGGCGCCGAGGCCCTCGCCCCGCCCGGGGCGGCCGAGATCAGGTTCACGTTGCGGGAAGTCGTCCTCGAAGGTGTCACGGCCTATGCGCCCGGCGCGCTCGACGGCGAGTGGTCCGGCCTCGTCGGCACCACGGTCAGCGTCGCCGACGTGTTCGAACTGGCACGCCGGCTGACGGCCCGTTACCGGGGCGACGGCTACATCATCTCCGAAGTCACCGTCCCCAAGCAGACCATCGCCACCGGCCGGCTCGTCCTGCGCGCCGTTGAGGGCTACGCATCGGAGGTCCGCTACGAGGGTGGCGAGCTTCCCGGCACGCTGAAGGAGGGCCAGACCCGCAGGCTGCTCGCGGCGCGCCCGCTGACCGCGGCCGTGCTGGAGCGGGCGCTGCTGCTCTTCAACGACGCGCCGGGCATCACGGCCCGGGGCATCCTCGTCCCGCCGCCGGCCGGCGCGCCGGCGGGCGCGACCATCCTCACCATCATCGCCGAGCACAAGGCGATCGACGCATTCGCGTCCGTCGACAATCGCGGAAGCAAGGCCATCGGGCCCTGGCAGGGCTCGCTGGGCGTCACGGAAAACGGCAATCTGGGATACGGCGAATCGATCGGCGCGACCGCGGTCTCCACACCCTCCGACGAACTGCATGCCGGCACCGCCGAAACGACGGTGCTGCTCGGCGAGGACGGGCTCTCGCTGCGCAACAGCTTCTACTACGGGCGCACGCGGCCCGGCGCATCCTCGAGCATCTACGACATTCACGGGCGCACCTGGACGGCGGCGTCCACGCTGTCCTACCCCGTGCTTCGCGCCCGTCCGTTCTCACTGTGGATCGACGCAAGGCTGGCCGGAGGCGGCACGGAGACGCAGCTTTCCGAGCTCCAGCGCTATGACGACCAGGTGCGCCGCCTCGACCTCGGCGCACGGATCGAGGCGCGGGATGCGCTGTCAGGAGTGTGGACCGCCCGCCTTGACATCTCGCACGGACTGGACGGGCTCGGCGCATCGCGCTCGGGTGCCGATGGCCGGGCGCGACAGCCGGCACGCTTCGACTTCTGGAAGACGTCCGGCGAGTTCGGCCGGGAGCAGCCGCTGGGTGCGGGTTTCAGTGCCTATACGGGCGTGACGGGACAGTGGAGCGGCGCGCCCCTGCCCTCCGCCGAGCAGTTCGGCCTCGGCGGCAGCCGCTTCGGCAGGGCGTTCGACCCCTCCGCCATCCTCGGCGATTCCGGGGCGGCCGGCGTGGGCGAGCTCCGCTACACGCAGGGGGCGGACGTCGCGGGCCTGACAGCCTTCCAGATCTACGTCTTCGGCGACGGGGGCCGCGTGTTCCTGCGCGATGCGATCGCCGGCCAGGACTCGGCGAGCACGCTCGCCAGCGTCGGGGCGGGCATCCGCCTGTGGGCCGCGGCGGGCCTTTCGGGCGGCGTCGAGGTGTCAAAACCGCTCGTGGACGATCCCGCGCGCCCCAACGGGTCGCGGGATCCGAGACTGTTCTTCGCGCTCCGCTGGGACTGGTAGGAGGCCCCGCGCCACAGGCTTTTTTCAAACGATTGCATGACGCAGGGGCGGGTTGGAGGCCGCCCGCCCCCGCGTGTTCCGTTCATTCCTTTGTCACTCGTGCGTCAGGAAGCGTTCCATGACCTTCGCCCCCTCCGTACTCGCGTCTCCCCGCCGCTCAGCCGGCCTCCGCCGCGCCGCGCTTCTCGCGCGCACGGCCCTTGGCACCGCCCTTTTCGTCTTTCCGGCGGCATCCGCTTTCGCGGGCCCCGACGGCGAAGCGGTCCGCGCCGGCCAGGCCACGGTGACCCGGCCCGACACGTCGACCACCGTCATCACGCAGATGAGCAACCGCGCCCTGATCGACTGGCGGTCCTTCTCGCTCACGGCGACGGAGACAGCGCAGTTCGTACAGCCCGGCGCGTCGTCGCTGACCGTGAATCGGGTGACCGGCGGGCAGGCCTCGCAGCTGATGGGGAGCCTCAAGGCAAACGGGACGGTGGCCATCATCAACCCGGCCGGCGTCATCATCGGCGCGGGGGCCACGATCAATGTCGGCGGGCTCGTCGCCTCGGCTCACCGCCTCGCCGACGCCGACGTCGACGAGGCCATGAACTCCGGCCGCCTGCGCCTGTCGCAGCCTGACGGCGGGGCCGGCGACGTCGTCAACGAGGGCACCATCACGGCGAGCGAGGCGGGCATCGTGGCGCTGACCGGCGGGTCCGTGGCCAACCGCGGCGTCATCACCGCCACCCTCGGCCAGGTGTCGCTGGCCGCCGGCGAGGTTGCCACCGTCGACCTCGCGGGGGACGGGCTCGTCAGCTTCGCGGCCTCGCAGCCGGCGGGCAAGGGGCGCTCCGGCCCGCTGGTGGACCAGGCCGGCACGGTGGACGCGGCGGGCGGCACGGTGCGCCTGTCCGTGGCGCAGGCCGCGAAGATCGTCGGCCAGTCCATTTCCATGACCGGCGTGACGCGCGCCTCCTCCGCCCGGCAGGGCCCGGGCGGCAGCGTGGTGCTGGACGGCGGACAGGGCGAGGTTTCCGTCAGGGGCCGGCTGGAGGCGAATGCCGCCGCCGGCAAGGGCGGACGCGTGCAGGTGACCGGCCGCAAAGTCAAGCTGGCCGGCGCCACGGTGGAAGCCAAGGGCACCGAGGGGGGAGGCACGGTTCGCATCGGCGGCGGCTGGCAGGGCGGCGAGGGCCTGGCGGCGGCGCAGGAAACGAGCGTCGACGCCACCACGCGCATCGACGTCTCCGCCACGCAGAATGGCAATGGCGGCACAGCCGTCGTGTGGGCCGACGGCCTCACCGACTATCGCGGCCTCGTACTCGCCCGCGGCGGCGACCAGGGCGGCGACGGTGGCCAGGTGGAAGTCTCCGGCAAGGCCGTGCTCGCATTCGACGGCTACGTGGACACGAGGGCACCGAAGGGGAACGGGGGCTCGCTGCTGCTGGATCCGTACAATTTGGAGATTGTCAGCGGCGCTAGCTCCGGCGTGAGCACAGCGTCCTCACCGTTCGTCGCGACTGCGAACGACTCAAAATTGAACGTCACCACGCTGACAAATCTTCTCGCCACGACCAACGTCACGGTTTCGACCGGCACGAGTGGAACACAGGATGGCAACATCACAGTCTCCACGGCCGTGACTTGGTCTTCCAATAATACCCTGACGCTTACCGCAGCGAAAAATATCACCATCGGTGCGTCGGGATCAATCAGGAATACCATCGGGTCCGGGGGAGTGACGCTGAATGCGGTCTCTGGCGTGATCACGGTAGGCGGCGTCATCGAGGCCAGTGGCAACATCCAGCTGCTATCGCCGAGGGTCATCATCGCCGCCGACATCAAGCAGGGGGGAACGGGAAGGCTGACGATCGGCAATGCGGGGGCGACGTACAGCCTTGTCGGCTCCGCGCGGATTACTTTTGAGGGCAATTCTACGCTGAGGATCGCGGGTGATGACTATAACTTGATCCGGACAGCTCAAGAATTGCAGGATATTAAAAAGAGTAACATGAACGGCAGCTACGCTTTAGCAGCCGACATTAAGTGGAATTTAGGGGACTTTAGTCCAATTGGAAGTGGATATTTCTTGAATCCATTCAAAGGGAATTTTGATGGACTGAACCGATCCATATATGATTTGAGAATAGCCAATTATAACACATCTTTTAATGCAGGTTTATTTGGAAATACTGAGCGTGCAACTATCCGAAACGTAGGCTTGGTCAACGTTGTTATTGATATCGGAGATGGTTCCGGATCCGCTTTGGGGACTGGCGCGGTAATTGGTTACATGCGAGGCGGCATTCTCGAGAATGTTTACGCCACCCGCAGCGTAAAAGGCGGTCAGGGGTCGGTGGGTGGACTCGTGGGCGCCGCGTATGCTTTCAAGAATGACGCGGGGACTATTGTTGAGACGGCGAAAATCAAACGTTCTTACACCAACATCAACGTAATCGGCGCCACTTCGGGCGGCCTAGTGGGTAAGGCCTCGGGCGCCGACATCTCACAAGCCTTTGCAATGGGTTCGGTGAAGGGATCGGTCGCAGGAGGTCTCGTCGGATCTACAGCTACAGAGGTTGGCGGCGTAACCACACTCGCCGAGACATTCGCTGTAGGCCAAGTGAGCGGATCTACTTCGGCAGGTGGCCTCATTGGCTTGGTGAATACTCCGACTTCGGTCACCGCCGCGAACTCATGGTGGGCGACCGATACCACGGGTCAGCTGAACGGCGCAGGCGGGTCCACCTCGATCGCCGGGGTCACGGGGATTACCTTCGACCAACTGACGGGTGGCAAAACTCTCGCCGCCCTCGGCTTCACCTCCGAAGGCTGGGCCCGGCGCGACGGGGTTTCGCTTCCCTATCTCACATGGCGCTTCGGCACGGCCGGCCCTTCGGTGATCAACGGTTTCGTGCAGGATTCAAGTGGTAAAGGCCTGGCCGGGGCCACCGTGTCGGCCGTCACTCAGGGTGGAACCTCGCTGGCGAATTTGACCACCATGGCCAACGGGCGCTTCTTCGACATGGTGGACACGTCCACCATGCCTGCCGAGGGCACGCTGGTGAGGTATGATGCACCCGGCACCACCGCCACCGGCGGCCTTGCTGTCGCACGCTCGAATGCAAACCGAGACCTGCGCACGGTGCTGGTGCGGCCAAGCACGGTGAGCGTCGGCACCGGTGGCGCTGACGAGACGCCACGCGCCATCCTGGCTGCGGTGGCAAGCGCACGTTTATGGAACTACTCGAACTTCTACTCGGTCACCAACAAGGTCGCCATCGGGCTGAATACCGCTGTCACCGGGTACAATGTGGACGGAACGGACTACACCGTCATCCGCACGGCCGCAGCGCTCGATGCAATCCGCAACAATCTCGGCAAGAGCTATGTGCTCGGGCAGGGGATAGACCTGTCCGGCTACACCAACTGGGGGTCGATCGGCACGGATGGTTCTGAGTTCACCGGCACGTTCGACGGCCTAGGCAACACGATCACCGGGCTGACGATCTCGGCGGGTACGCAAGACAATGTCGGCCTGTTCGGGGCGACCGACGGCGCTACACTGCGCAGCGTCATCCTCGCCAATGTCAATGTGGCGGGCAGTGCCTACACTGGCGGGCTCGTCGGATACATGTACCGCGGCTCGATAACCGAGGCGTCCGTCTCGGGGCTGGTGTCCGGCTCAAGCTGGGTCGGCGGGCTCGCGGGCTATGTAGGCTACAGCAAAGTCACCGGATCATTCTCAACGGCCGGCGTTTCCGGATCGGGCGAGGTCGTCGGCGGCCTGATCGGGTATCTGGCCTCTGCAGAGGTCTCCTCTGCCTACTCGACAGGTTCCGTCAGCGGAGGTTTTGCGGTCGGCGGCCTGATCGGATTTTCCAATTCTTCGACCCTGAACCAGACCTATGCCACCGGACATGTCCACGACGCCGCAGGCGGCTGGGCGGGAGGCCTTGTTGGAGATACCTCGGGTGCAATGACTGCCAACTTCTCCTGGTGGGCGACTGACACCACCGGGCAGCAAAGCTCGGCGGGCGGCACCGGGGTCACCTTCGCACAGTTGACGGGCGCTAACCCGAATGCCCTCACGAGCCTCGGCTTCGACACGGGTGTCTGGGGCCGCCGGGACGGCGTGTCCTTGCCCTATCTGACCTGGCGGTTTCCGGATGGCCCGGCCGTCGTCACGGGCAGTGCCACGGCCGGCAATGATTTCGCCAAGGGAGCGACCGTGGGGCTCATCGCCAACGGCGTCCGCAGCGACGGCACGGCGAGCGTCGGCGCCACTGGAAGCTACATGCTGATGACGGACGCCATCCCCAACGGCGTCGCGGCGCTGGTGACGATGTCTGGAACGTATTTCGCGGGCGCGTCGGACACGCCGACCGTGGCCACGGGGAACAGGGCGTTCTACCTCCCCTCAAACATGGCAACGGTCAGAGTGGCCGGCGCGCCCGGCCTCGTTGCCGGCGCCGTGTCGGTGGACGGGCTCGCCTCGATGTCCGCGGTCCGGACTCTGCTGGCCGCCGCAGTCGGCACGGTTGCCGGGGACGACGTGCTCTACACGACGCCGATCGGCTCCGGCCAGCCCGCAGTCTCGGTGTCCGGCACCGGCACCCGGCTGCTGCTCGCAAATGCCAGCGGATTCAACGTGGACGCCGGGGCAACGGCGCAAGGCGACATCGAAGTCACGACGACGGGCGGAAATATTACCGTCAGCAGCGCCATCTCGACGGCTGGCGGGCTCAAGCTCAATTCGGCAGGCAACATCGTCGTGGAGACATCCAAGACCATCACCGCGGGCGGCGACGTGCGGTTGTCGGCCACCGGAGACGAGAAGGACATCACCATCGGCGGCGGGATCAACGCTTCCGGCTCCATCCAGATTATCGCCACGAGGAACGTCGCCCTGAACGCTGCGGTCGGATCGACCAAGGCAAACACGGCCGATGCCGTCCTCATCGTCGCCGGATCGAACGATGCCGCGGGGACGGCGACCGGCGGAAACATCACCGCCGGTACCGGCGCCGCGATCAACGTCGTCGCGAGCAGCGGAGCGCGGCTCTACACGGGATCGATCAATGGATCGACCGGCGTCGGTACGATGGCGGGCAGCTGGGGTCCAAAGTCATTCCGGTACAATGGCGTGCAAACGACAAGCTACTCGGGATACGGCGCGCTTTCTGCTACCGCCAAATATGTGATCTATCGCCAGCAGCCGACGCTGGCGCTGGCCAATGCCGGCCAAAGCCGGACGTATGATTCCACGATCACCACCCAGCTGAGCGCGACGGTGGCAAACAGCGGTGACCTGACGGCGGGTTTCAGCCGCACCGCGGCCGGCGGCGGCACGGCGGAGACCGCCACCGAAGCAAAGAACGCCGGCACCTACTCGATCGACACCACCACCGCGGATAACGCCAAGGCTCTTGGGTACATCGTCGACGCGCGCGCCTACGTGATCGACAAGCGCCAGTTCACCGTGACGAGCGGTGCGACGGCGACAAAGACCTATGACGGGACGACGGCTGCCACGCTCGCCATGAACGCGGCGACGTTCACAGACGTCAACGGCAACACGTTCACCGATTCGGTCCTCATCTCGGCCATGACCGGCACCGGCACCTTCTCCAGCGCGAACGCGGGCCCCAGAAGTGTCGCAGGCCTTACTTTCGTGTTGGCAAACAACAGCTCCGCCTCCGGAAACTACGAATTCGTGACAACGCCTCAGCAGCAGACTACGGCCACCGGCACCATCAACAAGGCGCAGCTCACCGTCTCCAACATCACCGCAAGCAACAAGACCTATGACGGCACGACGACGGCCACGCTCGGCTTGGCGAACGCGACCTATGCGGGATTGGTGAGCAGTGACGTGGGCAAGGTGACCGTCAGCGTCACCGCAACCGGCACCTTCAACAGCCCGGATGTCGGCACTGGCAAGACGGTGACCATCACTGGCCTGACGCTCGTGAACGACGGGGGCGGCAACTACGAACTGGCGACGGCAGGCCAGCAGGGCGAAGCTTACGCCGACATCACCGCGCAGCCATCCACGCCGCCTTCCCAAACCCCGCCCACACAGACCCCCGCCGACCAGGCGCCGGCCGCCGAGGCGCCGGCCACGCCGGAGCTCGACCTCGACAAGGTCATTAAGACGCCGCTCGCCATTGCCGACAACGCGCAGGGCAGCACGTCCGGCGGGGCGGTGTGGGGGACGACCGAGATGAGCGCGCTGGCCTCGCCGTTCACCGGGCAGCTCTACTTCATCCTGGCGCGCAACGAGCCGCAGACGGTGCGCCGGGACGGCAGCCGCCAGCGGGCCGGTCTCGAGACGCAGCAGACCGGCGAAGGCTCTCTCGACGGGCGCGACGACGAGAAGGAGCGCCGCCGCCGGCAGCAGCGCCAGGCGGCGCCGGCCGCCAACTGAGGGCGCGATGGGGGCGCGCGGGCAGCGCGCGTCCCCTCACCTCACCCGCGTCCGGCGACCACCAGCAGCCGCTTCACCTCGCCGCGCAGATAGGCCTGAAGGAAACGCTCATAGTCGCGGAAAGAGACGCAGCCATTGCTGTCTCCGCGCGGGCCCAGCATGAAGGTGTGCGCCAGCAGCCCGGCCCGGCCGTGGATCGCGCCGCTGCCGCCGACAGGGTTGAGGCGGATGGCGCGCACGCCATGGAACAGCGCCTCGCGCTCCCGCAGCTCGTAGAGATGGGGGGGCGTGGGCCCCTTCATCCGCACATGCACCGCGCGGGGATCGTCGAGGTGCTCGCCGAGCCCGGAATGCGCCTCGAGCTTGTCGCCGTTGGGCATGTACACGGTGCGCGCGGCGATGTCGTAGACCGCCGTCATCGCGTCGGCCCCCTCCCCGCCCGGGGACGAAAGCAGGCGCGGCACGCCGGCCCGTGGCGCCGCGTCGTCCTGCGGCGCGGCGTAGGCGAGAGCGTCGCCCTGCGTGGCACCGCCGCCGAACAGCTTCTGCAGGAAACTGCGATTGTCCGTCGCGACGACCGGAGCCGCCGGCTGGGCGAGCCTGGCCCGGCGCGCCGGCTGTGCACTTTGCGGGGCGATGGCCGCCTGGGCGGACGGCGCGGGCTCGGCGGGGGCGGCGAGCCATGCAGGCCGGGGCGGCGGCAACGGGGCGGCAACGGATCCGGCGGAGGCTGCCGCGATCGCGGCGTCTTCTCCGGCTTCGCCGTCGAGGGCGGCCGCCTGCTGCTGCGGCAGGGCGGCGACGATCGTGGCGGGCTCGTCGGGCCGGGCTGCCTCGGCGGCCAGCGCCGCGTCGATCGGCTCCTGCGCAGGGAGCGTGTAGTTGGGGCCGGGCAGCGGACCGGGAGCGTTGGCGATCACCGGGTCCTGATGCAGTCCGGCAGGCCTCGGCGCGCTCAGCGACAGCAGGCGCGGTGCGTACCCGCCGGACAGCGCGCGGTCGAGCGCGGCGAGAGAACCGTAGAGCGGAAGGGTCGGCACGCCTGCGCCGGTCGCAGGCGCCCTCGATTGCATGGCGGGGTCGGCGGACGTCTGGAGACCTGCCGCGGAGCCCTGCCCGACCAACACAACCGCGCTGGCCGGGTCGTCCGGGCCGTCATGCCCCGAGCGCGCCATCCACAGGGCGGCACCAGCCGCCGCCGCAAGCACCAGCAGCGGGGGGAGCACCGAGGCCCTGCGCTTTCGCAGGCGGATGGGGGTTGGGTGGCTGGCAACACTCATCGGGTACGCTCTCGGCAACGGTTTGGCCGGCCGTCGGGGTCGCTGCGCCGTGCGGCGCCGATCGAACCCGTTCGTCCATGTCTGCGACACGCCCTGGTGGAAGGTCCGTCCGACAGGGTTGCCACTCCATTCACCCTCATCTTGGTTAACTGCCGGTGAACTTGGACGCGTTTACGGCCCGCGGGCTGCGCGCCGCGCATCCCCGCCCGGCCCTGCCGGGCTTGACAGGCGGCTCTGGGGGACCGATCCGGACGCTCAGTACAGGTGGATTGAGCCGATGAGCGACGGGACGGATGGGCGCGGGGCCGCCACGCTCTACGAGGTTCTGGGCGGGGAAGAAGCGATCCAGGCTTTCACTCAGCGCTGTTACACGCTAATGGACACGCTGCCCGAGGCGGCTGAATGCTGGGCCATTCACCCGCAGGATCTTTCCGGCAGCCGCCAGAAGCTGTTCGAGTACCTTCAGATTCAACTTTTATGACCTGTGAATGAACTCGTGTCTGTGTTTCGCTAGGAATCGGACGCCTGATTGTCGGCGCCGAGGAGCATCGAAGTGAGCGAACTCAGCGAGAACCTGCTGCGGCTGTTGCTGTCTCACAATGCTTGTTCACTTCGATTCTATTGATGCGAACTATGAGGACGCATACAAGAGCATGTGAGAACATGTTGGACATAATACTTCTAATCCGAGGCGCTTGTGCAGATATGGCACCTATTCACAATTTCAACTCGAAAATTTCGATCCTTTTTCTACTTGTCGTCCCTCTCATTTTTTTTCCTCGGCAGGCTAAATCCTTTGAAGATTATGATATGCATGCTGTCTGCGATTACATAGCTGCACGAGAAGAGTCTGCTATTCAAAATCTGAGTTCGTCTTCATTTGGTCGGGATGCGTTATCTGAAGTGATGGCTACGTCAAAACCAAAACCAAAATCTATATCACTGCAGTGGCCGTCTGGATTAGGGCGTCCTGACACTATGCTCAAAGTAACTGTGGCACTATTTGAGAGAAGAATAAAGGTATTGAGCCTCGAATGGACCTATCCACTTGATGAGGAATTTACCAGAAAAGCCAGGATCGTCAGAATGCTAGGGTTGACCAGCATCTTGTCCAACGGGCGCGAACTGAATTGCGACTCAATTGCCTTGCGATTGTTTTTTCGCAAAGACTTCATTTCAAGAATCGTTATAGAGCATAGCGGAGTCGAATAATGACTGAGTACAATCCTGGAGGCGCGTTCACAAAGACATCGCCGTTTGGACACCGCATTTCTCAGGATGGCTCGGAGGGCCGCCTTTGTTCGTCCAGCGGCACGGGCCGCCGATGCTGCGGGCACGCCACCTGCACGCACCCATCGGCGATGACGAAATCGAGGGCTGGCTGGCCTGCTTCCGTCTGGCTTGGGCGCAGACGCTGGATCATCCCGGCGCGGCCGCGACCGTCCTGCCGCGGATCGAGGCGCTGGCCCGGCATATGCGGAATTAGCCGGGATAGATCTCTCCGGCAAATCTCCGGCCGGCCTCGACGTTTCGTCAACGCTGCGGCCGGCCCGCGCTAGCCAAGCCCCGGCGTACGCGCTACGGTCTGGCTATTGCCGCCGGTTCGCCGGTGATTTGATTTCAGGACGAACACATTGCCGTCTGCCCGGGCCATGCTCCGGGTCGTGTCCCGCCGGCTTCCGGCAGATCTCACGATCCTGCGACGCCTCGCCACCGACACGTTTCCGGAGGTCTGGCGACACTACGCAGTCGCCGTGGCGCTCATGGCTGTCGTGGCAGGCACCACCGGCGCCAGCGCGTGGGTGATGAAGGACCTGGTCAACCGCGTCTTCATCGATCGCGACGCCGTTGCCATGGCCTGGATCTCGGGCCTGATCGTCGCCCTGTTCGTAGCGAAGGGACTGGCCGCCTACGGCCAGGAGATCACGCTGTCACATGTCGGCAACCGGCTGGTCGCCTCCACGCAGCGGCGTCTTTTCGCCCACATGCTGCGGCTTGAGCCCGGCTTCTTCCAGTCGCGCGGTTCGGCCGAACTCGTCACGCAGCTCACCTTCAATGCCCAGGCCGTCAGCTCGGCCCTCAACCTGATCGTCACCAGCCTCGGCCGCGACGCGCTCACCGTGGCGGGGCTCATGGGCGTGATGCTGATCCAGGACCCGCTGCTGACGGTCATCGCCTTCATCGGCTCGCCGCTGGTGTTCGTCGGCCTCGGGCGCCTGCTGAAGCAGGTGCGCAAGCTGTTCGGGCGGGAGGTGGCGTCGGCAGCGGACGTCGTGGCGGTGGTGCAGGAAACGTCCAACGCGTTCCGCCTCATCCGCTCCTTCCGGCTCGAGGAAGCCATGCTGGACCGCCTCGACCGGGCGGTCCGCAGCGTCGAGCAGTTGTCGAACCGCATGGTACGGCTGCAGGCGGCTGCCAACCCGCTGATCGACATGCTGGGCGGGATCGCGGTTGCCTCCATCGTGCTCTACGGGGGCTGGCGGGTCATCTACTACGACGCGACGCCCGGCCAGTTCTTCTCCTTCATCACGGCGCTCCTGCTGGCGACCGACCCTATCCGCCGCCTCGCCCGGCTGCATCTCACGCTGGCGACCGCCGCCACGGGCGTGCGCATGATGTACGACCTCCTCGACCGCAGCCCGGCAATCGTCGACGCGCCGGGTGCGAAGCTGCTTGCGGTCACCGGGGGAGAGATCCGCTTCCGGGATGTCTGCTTCAGCTACACCCCGCATCGGCCGACGCTGCAGAATCTCGACCTGCTCGTGCCGGCCGGCCGGCGCACCGCGCTGGTTGGCCTGTCGGGCGGAGGAAAGAGCACCGTTTTCAACCTGACGCTGCGCTTCTGGGAGCCTGACTCCGGCGCCGTCGAGATCGACGGGCAGGATCTCAGGAGCGTCACCCTGGGGTCGCTCTACGAATCCGTCACTCTGGTGAGCCAGGACGTGTTCCTCTTCACCGGATCCGTGCGGGAGAACATCCTGCGTGGGCGGCCACAGGCTTGCGAGGAGGAGGTCTTCGCAGCGGCGCGTGCAGCTTCAGCGCACGACTTCATCCAGAAACTTCCCCAGGGCTATGACACGCAGGTCGGCGAGCATGGCGGCCGTCTTTCGGGTGGGCAGCGGCAGCGCGTGGCTCTGGCACGGGCCTTCCTCAAGGATGCGCCGATCCTGCTGCTGGATGAGCCCACGTCGTCTCTCGACGGGGAAGCCGATGCGGCCGTTCAGGCCGCCCTGCGCCGCCTCAGCCGCGGGCGCACGACGCTCGTCATCGCCCACCGGCTCGCGACAGTCGCCGATGCCGACCTGATCCACGTGATTCATGAGGGCCGGTTGATCGAGAGCGGCACGCACGCCGAGCTCATGGCGCGGGCCGGCCGCTATGCCCGGCTGTTCGCGCTGCAGTTTGCCGGCGCAGGCGGCGGAAGGCCGATCCCCGAGCTCGTGGAGGCGGACTGACCAAACGCCCGGTCAGATAGCCTGTTTGTTCAACCATCAGTTGTGCTTGACGCCATTTTCTCACGTTCATTTGGAGCCGTGCCGTGAAGATTGCTCACGTCCTTCCGCGCAACATGCGGTTTGATCGCGCGTGCGCCACCTCCATCGATCTCTGCGTCAGCGAACTCAGCTGTGCCAGCCGCTTCGCAGGCGAAACGGTGGTGCTGGCCGAGGCCGGCGCGGATCCGCTGCCCGCGCCAACCCTCGTCCGGCTCAGCCCCGCCGCCGGCAGGGCATCAGCCTGGCGCGTTCTCGAACTGGTTGCACGGCTGCGGCGCCTGCAGCCGGACGTTGTCGTCGTGCAGCAGCACATTCCCACCGCAGCCTGGCTGGCCCGCCTGCTGCCCGGCGTGCCGGTCATCGCGCAAACCCACAATATGCCCAAGGGGCAGCGCCGGAAAGGCCTGGTGGGCGACCTCGACCGCAGGAGGAAAGCGCGGCAGTTGCGGGACCTCGCCGGAATCACTTTCGTCAGTGAGGTGGCGGCGGAGCGCTTCGCCGCGCACTGGCCCGACATCGGCATCCCCACGGCCGTCGTGCCGAACGGTTTCGACCCCTCCGGCTGGCGTCCGCGCCAGCAGCGTGCCCTGGAGATCGTCTGCATCGGGCGCGCGGCGCCCGAGAAAGGGCTTACGGAGGCTGCCTACGCCGTCGCCGCCGTGCTTCTTGCCCGCCCGGACTGGAAGGCCACCTTCGTAGTGTCCGAGGGGGCTGCGTCGCCCGGCGAGACTGCCCGTATCGTCGCTGCGCTGAAGCCGCTCGGGAATCGCGCAAGCGTCCGCTTCGACCGGCCCTTTTCAGAGATCAGGGAACTGAATGAGCGGGCGTCCATCGCCGTTGTCCCGTCGCGATGGATCGAGCCGTTCGGCCGCACGGCGCTCGAGGCGCACGCCGGCGGCGCGGCCCTCGTGTCCTCGGGCACGGGTGGGCTGCGGGAGATCAGCGGAGACTGTGCGCGCTACCTGGCCGAGGTATCCGTGTCCAGCCTTGCGCATACGCTGGACAGGCTGATCGCCGATCCGGCCGGGCGCGAGCGGATGTCCCAGGCCGCCATGCAGCGGGTGACGGCGCTCTATACGGTTTCGTCCGTGGCCGAGAGGCTCGACGGCTTCTGCGCCCGGGTACGGTCGCTGTCTCTGCCGAAGGGCGTGATCGCGGAAGCCGTGCGGATCTGACGTCAGCTGTCGAGCTTGCGCGAACTGGTGCGTTTGCGAGGACCGCGGCTGGTCTCCTCGACATACCCGACCGGCTCGATTGCGGCGCAGATGCGCTCCCACAGCTTGCGCGGGCCGAAGGGCTTGCGCAGGAACAGCCTCACCTGCATGTCCTGCGCGCGGACGACGACGGGCAGGGTCGGACGCGCCGACATCACGATGACCGGGACATTCGGCGCGGCGCTGCGCTCAGGATCCCGCACGAGGTCGAGCAGATCCTCGCAGGTTCCATGCGGGAGGTACCAGTCGAGGATGATCAGGCCGGGGGAGAATTGCTGCAGCGCCCGTTCCGCCTCGGAGGCCGAGTTGGCCTCGACAACGGTCTCGATGCCGACATCCGCAAGCATCCTGCGGATCATGCTGCGCACCGGGGACGAGTCTTCGACAAGGAGTACGGGCACGCTGGGAAACTGGGGACGCTGCATGACGGGGCACCTCGATCTCACCCCTGAATGCGCGTAGCCATGTTTCCGGCCGCGGACCGAATTCGCTCAACGTTTAGGCACCGCCCGGCAAGTTTTGCCTGACGATGAATGAAGCGTGATGCGGTATGCGCAACGCTGGCTGTCCGGATTCACCTGTGGGCTTACTTGTTCGTGACCCGGCACCCTGCGGCGCCACTTGCGACGCAGCACTTCGAAGGCTAGCGCCAGCCCAAGTGTGAGTGGAACGCTCATGGCTGCGTTGGTCCAGAGCGTGGCGTTCCAGCTCATCCGGATCTCCCGCCTTGGTGCCTCCGCCTTTGGACGCGCAGCGGGATGAGGGTCCGGCCAGGCTCACCTTCATCAAACTGCCGGACTTCGCATGCTACGAGGCCCCCGATCGGGGGAGCACTCCAGCTCCCCTCGCGACAATCCGGACGCGCTGCTCGAAATTTGCGCTTGGGTGTCTCGCCAAGGTCACACATATCACGTATGGTGTGTGTGGTGCCGCGAACGAGCACCGATCAACGAAACGAGTAGGCGGGAGTTGGCGCGAACAGAGGAGATGCGGTGATGACGGGCGAGCACGAGAAGAGCTACGACGAGATCTTCAGGGACCCGATCATTCTCATGCTGATGAAGAGCGACAGGATTGCGCCGGAAGATGCACGGCAGCTCTTCAGTGAAGTCGCAGACCGCATCCGCCGGCGCCGCATGGGGCTGAGGAACGACGAAACGCTCCATATCGCATCGCTTCGCATGGAGACCCGCGTCGCCTGACAGCCGGGCACCACCAGAACAGTTCGTGCGGAGCCCTCGGGGGCTCCGTTTTCGTTCGGGCCCACGCCGAAGGGACGGCCTCGCACCACTCAGGCCGGCGGCAGAGCCTTTATGAGCGAAGCGGGGGCGACGGTTCTCCAAGCCGAGCCGAGAACGCCTCTCAGGCCCGTTTCCTCCAGTTCGGAAAGCTGAATACGTGTCCATCCCTGACGGCCCCACGCGCCGGCCGCGGGGGTGGCGAGCGCCGGTGATGCCTCGAGCAAGACCGTCTGGTGATCCGGTGCCAGCTTGAGAACCACGATGCCCTGGCCCGGGGGCAGCGAGGCGAAGATCTTGCCTCTCACGCGAAAGTCCGGCTTTCCCATGTGCTGCCGTTCCTCGGAGTGCGGCAGGGACAGCGCAACCCGGCGGACTTCGTGCTCGGTGACACCCATCCGGATCGCCCTTGCCCAGCCCGTCACGCCTCGTGCTGGGGAGACCAGTGCCACAGGCGCATGGGTACGGCGATGTTTTTCAGGTCCTTCAGCCCGCCGTCCTGGAAGCGCGCTGCCGTCTTGCCGCGCACGAACTGGTGCGCGTAGTCGGACAACGTGACACCGCCGGGCAAGCCGCATTCCTGGATACGAACGGCCAGCGTCACGCCCTCGCCGAACCGGTCGTTCTGGTTGACCACGATATCGCCCACCGCGATCCCAAGCCGGAACCGGATCGTGCCGGCCGGCCGTTGGCCGACGGGGTTTTCCGCCATGGCTTGCTGGAACAGCACCGCCCATTCCACGGCATCGACCACGCTCGCGAATTCGACCAGACCACCGTCGCCCAGCATCTTGAACAAGGTTCCGTGATGGCGGGCCAGGGTCGGGTTGATGATCTCGGCAAAGATCGAATCGAGCGCGTTCAGGGTGTCCGGTTCGTCCTGCTGGACGAAGCGCGCGAAACCGACGATGTCGAACGACAGGATCGCCGCAAGCCGCCGCTCGGCGGTTTTCGGCCCCGTCCATTTGAGCCGACGCAGGACGGAGCGGATCCGGGCGAGAAGCTCCCTGAGTTCGCAGGGCTTGGCGACGTAGTCGTCGGCGCCCATCTCGAGGCCGACGACGCGGTCGATCGCGCTCGCCGTGGCGGTGAGCATGATCACCGGCACGGGGCATACCTGCTTCAGGTAGCGAACAATCGAGAGGCCGTCCTCCTCAGGCATGTTGAGGTCGAGAACGACGAGATCCGGCGTCTCCTTGCCGATGGCCGCCCTCAGGCTGGCGCCGCCGTCGCAGAGCGTCACCCGGAACCCGTGCATCTGCAGGTAGTCGCCGACCATTTCCCGCGCCGCGGCCTCGTCGTCGACGACGACGATATGCTGGCCCTGGCTCACGGGCTTCCATCCTCCTCGATGGCGAGCGTCAGGATGAAATTGGTCCCGCGGCCGCCCGGGGCCTCCTCCGCAGTCAGCGATCCGCCGTGCAGGTCGACGATCTTCTTGGCAATCGACAGGCCGAGCCCGGTCGAGCTCTCTCCCGCCGTCGGCCGGGCCGAGAGGCGCTGGAACCTGCCGAACAGCCGCGCGCGATCCTCCGGCAGCAATCCCGGCCCGCTGTCGATCACCTGCACCCTGGCCAGTCCGTCGGCCCGGTCGACCACGATGTCGATGCGGCCCCCGACCGGCGAGTATTTGATGGCGTTGCTGACGAGGTTGTCGACGGCCTCGCGCATCCTGTCATGGTCGGCGCCCACCGGCAGCGGTCCGGATCCCGAAAAGGCCACGACCTGCTGCTTGCGGTCGGCGAGCGGCCGGTTGGCCTCCACCACGTCCGCGGTGAGCTCCACCATGTCGGCCGGCTCGCGCCGGACAGTGATGTCGAGCGCATCGGCCATCGCGTCAGCGATCAGCGTGTCGGACATCGCGGTCAGCCGGCGCGCCGATTCGCGGATATGGCCGAGCTGGGCCCTCGCCTGCTCCACCGGTACTGGCCCGGCGGCGAGCAGGTCGTTGAGAATCTCCGTGCGCCCGAGGATGACACTGAGCGGGTTCTTCAAGTCATGCGCGACGGTCCCGAGCACCTCGCTCTGGAAGGCGTTTGCCCGCCGGGCGCGCTGCCACTGGGCCTCGAGCCGCCTGTTCGCGGCCTCCAGCTGGCCGGTGCGCTCCTCGACGCGGCGCTCCAGCCGTGCGTTGGCCGCCTGCAGCTGTTCATACAACGAAACGACGTCGAAGGCCGCGCCGAGCCGGTCGCAGAGAATCGCCACCAGGCTCAGATGCGTATCGCTGAGGGGCTGGTCGGTCTCGATCGCGACGACGACGCCGCGACCGCTCTCGGTCGAAACGAGCAGCGTCGCGACCTGGCGGTCATAGACCGAGCGGCCCGCGGCAAAACTGGCGGCGATCTGCTCCCGAACCTCAGGCGAAAGCGCGCCGCCGCGCGCCGACGGCGCATCACAGCAGCGGCAGGGGCCCGCCAGCAGCGAGAAGTCGGCTGGTCCCACATCGGCCTCGCGCACCGCGACGGCACCCGTACAGTCGATGCCAAGGATGTCCGCGATCCGGCACAGCACGCCGGCCGCGAGATGCTGAAGCGACCGATGACCGGCGAACCGTGACGACGCTTCCAGCACGATCTCGAGCCCCCTGCGGGTCTCGGCCATGCGCGCCAGCTGCTCATAGCTGCGCAGAGCGGAAGTGATGGTGGTGAAGAACTTGTCGGCGGTGAGCTCGGTCTTCGCCTTGTAGTCGTTGATGTCGTAGTCGACGATGACGTTGCGCTCGGGCGCCTGTCCCGGCTGGCCGGTGCGGAGAACGATGCGGACGAGGTCGTTGCCGAGGTCGCGCCGGATGAACTCGACGAGATCGAGGCCCGCCGATTCGGTTTCCATCACCACGTCGAGCAGGACCACGGCGACGTCGGGATGCCGGCGCAGCAGCTCCCGCCCTTCGGCTGCCGAGTTCGCGGAGATCAACTCGATGCCGCTGCCGTTGAGCGAATAGCCGGCCAGGACGAATCGCGTGCCCTCGTGGACAGCGCGATCGTCATCGATCACCGCGATCTTCCATGTCCGCGGCGGCGGTCCATCGGGCGCCTGCGGATCATCCAGCAGCACCAAAATGTCGTCGGGTCTCGCCATGCTCAGGGTACCGCCGGCCAGCCTCCGTGCGGGAAAGGGCGTGATCCAGTAAACCGATCTGCGATCGTTTCAGTTATCGCAGGTGTCATCAAGCCCCGAATGCACAAATGAGGCGTGGACCTTATGCATGCGACGGGTTTCTGAACGTGCGCGCGCACACCCGGCGGACCCGCGATTGTCGCGCGAAAGGAGGAACTTAGCTTTCTCCGCCGCAGCGCTCACGGTGTCGGGGTCAGCCCTGGAACCCGGCCGGCTGTTTACAGTTCACTCCTGAACCATCATCATTGACGCAGTTAACTCCGGGCGGGCCATGAACATCCACCACGGCCAGATCGGTCGGGCCCAACGACTTCGGGAGAGCGTCGCGGACGCTTGCGTGCACGCGGTCGGCGTACCGGCCGCCGCGGTGGGCGCCGTTTTCCTCGTGGTTCTGGCGGCGGGCATCGCCAAGACCTGGGAAGTCGGCTCGGTCGTCGTCTATGCCTGCGCGTTGATCCTCATGCTCGGCTTCTCCGCAGCCTACAACATGTGGAAGCCATCGCTGATGAAGGGATGGCTGCGGCGGCTGGACCATTCCGCGATCTTCGTGATGATCGCCGGCACCTACACGCCCTTCATGACGCAGCTGGGGGACGCCACACTGTCCATCGGCCTCGGCGCTGGGGTCTGGGCGGGAGCGGTGGCCGGCGTGGCGCTGAAGGTTCTCGCTCCCGGCCGCTTCGATCGGCTGGCCGTGCTGCTCTATCTCGGGCTCGGCTGGTCCATCGTGGTCGCCCTGGGTCCGCTGATGGAAGCGTTGCCGACCTCGGCGATGGCTCTGCTGGCGGCCGGCGGCGCGCTCTACACGGTCGGCGTGCTCTTCCACATCTGGGAGAGCCTGCCGTTCCAGAATGCAATCTGGCACGTCTTCGTGCTGGCCGCCGCCGCCTGCCACTATGGCGCGGTGCTGGACTGCATGGTGCTGTCCCGCGTGTGACATCCCGGGCGCATCAGCGCCCGTAGACATCCTCGATGCGAACGATGTCGTCCTCGCCGGTATAGCTGCCGACCTGGACCTCGATGATCTGCAGCGGGATCTTGCCGGGATTGGCGAGCCTGTGGACGCAGCCGAGCGGCAGGTAGGCCGCCTCGTTCTCCTGCATCAGCCAGGTGCGCTCGTCGACGCTGACCTCGGCGGTCCCGTGCACGACCACCCAGTGCTCGGCGCGGTGCATGTGCTTCTGCAGCGAGAGCCGGGCGCCCGGCTTCACCTGGATTCGCTTGACCTGGAAACGCGGGCCGATCTCGATGCGCTCGTACCAGCCCCAGGGGCGATACACGCGCAGGTGGGCCTCCGCCGATTCCTCGCCTTCGCTCTTCAGGAGCGCCACGAGGTCCTTCACGCCGTTGGATTTTTCGCGGCTGGAGACGAGCACCGCGTCCTTGGTGGCGACGACCACCACGTCATCGAGGCCAACGACGCCCGTCACCACGTCCTCGCTGTGGACGAAGCTGTTGCGGGTGTCGATAAGGCGACCGCGACCGCGCACGACGTTGCCCTCGCCGTCCTGCTCGCTGACCTCCCACAGGGCACCCCAGGTGCCGACGTCAGACCAGCCGCAGCTCATCGGCAGCACGCCGGCCTGGGCGGTCCGCTCCATGATGGCGTAGTCGACGGAGATCTTCGGCGCCTTGACGAAGGCCTCGGGGTCGAGGCGAAGGAAGTCGAGATCGACGACCGCCTTGTCGATGGCCTCACGAGCGGCGGAGGCGATCTCCGGCGCGTGCTTCTCGAATTCCTGGATCATCATGTCGGCACGGAACAGGAAATTGCCGCTGTTCCAGACGTATCCCTCGGCGACATAGCGCTCGGCGGTCTCGAGGTCGGGCTTCTCGACGAACCGGTCCACCCGCAGGGCGGTGGTACCCTCGATAGGCGTTCCCGGGCGAATGTAGCCATAACCCGTGGCCGGTCCCGTCGGATTGATACCGAGGGTCATGATGTAACCCTTGGCGGCGGCCGTGGCCGCTTCGATGCATGCCTCGATGAAGGCAGCCGGTTCGTTGACGACGTGGTCGGCCGCCATCACGAGCACGATCGCGTTCGGATCCCGCCGCGCTGCCATCGTCGCAGCGACGGCGACCGCGGCCGCGGAGTCGCGCCGCGCGGGTTCGAGAACGATGTCGCCCTCGATCCCGAGCATGCTCATCTGCTCGGCCACGGTGAAGCGCTGTTCGTTGCCGGCAATGACGATGGGTCGTGCGAAAAGAGCTCCGGCCGAAACGCGCTCCAGCGTGCCCTGGAAGGTCGAGCGCGATCCCAGCAACGAAATGAATTGCTTAGGCATCGTCTCACGCGATGCAGGCCACAGCCGCGTCCCGGCGCCTCCGCACATGATGACCGGGATGATCTGCCGCTGTTCCTGCTCTGCCATTGCTGCTTCTCCGGACGTTTTCGATGGAGAACGTTTTACAGCAATTCGACGCCCGAGGCATGTCCTGCGGGTGAACGAGGTTTACCCTCGGCTCAACCCGGGCCGCTGGCGACCTATACGCCCCTCGGGATGCTCGTACAGGAAATGCCGCAGTGCACCAATGATCTGGGCGGCATGGGCGGGCCGCCCTCCGGCCAGCGCTGCGCGAATGTCATCGACCATCATGCGACGGATCGCATCCGCACCCTTGTCGCTGTGCAGCAGGATGTTGGCGAGAGCGGCGGCCTGGATGTCGCCGACATGCTCGTGCTCGGCCACGGCATCCACTTCCTCCTGCGTCAGGCCCGCAAGGGCGATGCAGTCCTCCCCGGTGATCATGGTCCACTCTCCCCGCCGGGATCGCGCGCCGCGCTTGCGCACCGCCAACCCTAGGTGTGGACCCTGCCCCCGGCGTTGACTTGCCTCAGGTGGACCTTGCCCCAGACAGATCCTGACTCACGCGTCGGAGAGGCTACGGCCGATGCCGGTATAGGAGAAACCGCGCTTCCGCATGTCCTCGGGACGGTAGATGTTGCGCAGGTCGACCACGACCGGGCTCCTCATCTGCCGCTTCACCCGGCTGAGATCGAGGGCTCGGAAGGCGTCCCATTCCGTCACGATCACGAGTACGTCCGCGCCCTCGACACAGTCATAGGCGTTGGCGGCATACTCGACGCCGTCGAGCATTTTCTTTGCCTGTTCCATTCCCTCGGGGTCATAGGCCCGCACATGGGCGCCCATGTCCGTCAGGGCCGTGACGATCGCCAGCGAGGGCGCGTCGCGCATGTCGTCGGTGTTCGGCTTGAAGGTAAGGCCGAGCAGGGCCACGGTCTTGCCCCGCACCGAGCCGCCGCACGCCGCGACGACCTTGCGCGCCATGGCCCGCTTTCTCTGGTCGTTGACGGACACGACGGTCTCGACGATGCGCAAAGGCGTCCCGGCGTCCTGCGCGGTCTTGACCAAGGCCGTCGTGTCCTTGGGGAAGCACGATCCGCCATACCCCGGCCCTGCGTGGAGGAATTTCGACCCGATGCGGTTGTCGAGGCCGATGCCGCGGGCGACCTCCTGCACATCCGCACCTACGGTCTCGCAGAGATCGGCCATCTCGTTGATGAACGTGATCTTGACCGCCAGGAACGCGTTGGCGGCGTATTTGATGAGTTCGGAGGTGCGGCGGGACGTGAACAGGAGCGGAGGCTGGTTCAGGTAGAGCGGGCGATACAGCTCCGACATCACTTCCCGGGCACGGTCGTCGTGGGTGCCGACCACGATGCGGTCGGGACGCTTGAAATCCGCGATCGCGGCGCCTTCGCGCAGGAATTCGGGGTTCGAGACGACGGCATACTGGCCGTCCGGCCGTGTCTCACGCAGGATCCGCTCGACCTCGTCCCCGGTGCCGACCGGGACGGTCGACTTCGTGACGACGACGATGGGGCCCGCCGTGAGCGTCGCGATCTCGCGGGCGGCGGCGTAGACGTAGCTGAGGTCGGCATGGCCGTCGCCGCGGCGAGATGGCGTTCCGACGGCGATGAACACGCAATCGGCATGCGCAAGCGAGGGCGCGAGCTCGGTCGAGAAGGACAGGCGCCCTTCCGCCACGTTGCTTTCGACGAGATCGTCGAGGCCGGGCTCGAAGATCGGCATGACGCCGGAGTTGAGCGCGGCGATCTTGGCGGCGTCCTTGTCGACACAGGTAACGACGTGTCCGAAGTCCGCGAAGCACGCGCCGGACACCAACCCGACATACCCTGAACCGATCATCGTGACATGCATGGGGTTACTCCTGCCCGCCGGGACGACCTGCGTGTCCCTACACTGGCGCGGCGCCTATTGCGATAGTGCGAACGCTGGACAGGCGTGACGTTGCAACCCGGCGTCGCCGGTCCGCCCGTCTGTCTCAGACCCTGCACTGACGCGTCAATACGCGTTCGAGAAGGTCTTCCTGGAGAAGAGGGTGAGGAAGAGGATCTGGATGTCGAGGATCAGAGACCAGTTGTCGATATAGGCGAGGTCGAACTCGACACGCTTCTGCATCTTCCAGTCGACGTCGGTCTCGCCGCGGAACCCATGCACCTGTGCCCATCCGGTGATGCCCGGCTTGACATTGTGGCGATGGGCATAAAGGGCGATCTTGTCCTCGTACTCCCGGTCATGGGCGAGAGCATGCGGCCGCGGTCCGACCAGGCTCATGTCTCCGCGGATGACGTTGAAGAGCTGGGGCAACTCGTCCAGGCTGGTGCGGCGCAGGATGCGCCCGACGCGGGTCACCCGCGCATCGCCCTTGCAGGCCTGCTTCACGACGGCCCCGTCGTCGAGCGTCGTCATGGTGCGGAATTTCAGGATGCGGAACGGCTTCTGGTTGAAGCCGTGGCGCTGCTGGCGGAACAGGACCGGACCGGCCGAGTCGAGCTGGATGGCGATGGCGATGGCCAGCATCAACGGCGTCGTCGCCAGCAGGATCAAAGAGGCCAGCGTCACGTCCATGGCGCGCTTGGCGGCACGCTCCAGCACCGTGAGCGGCGGGCGCGACAGGCTCAGCGTCACCTCGTCGCCGATCTCGGCCATGACGGGATTGCGCAGCCACGTCAGTTCGGGGTCCGAGGCGAGGTGCACCTGGGCAGGCAGGGCCGAGAAGCGGCGCGCCAGGATCTCGATTACCGGCGCGGCGCGCCAGGGCATCAGGATGACGATGTCGTCCACCGTGCTACGCCGCAGGGCGCCCGTCATGCGGGCTGCCATCGCCTCCATCTCGGCGCGGGCGGCGTCACTGAAGCCCTCGTCCTTCCACTCCGGAATGGCGAAGGCGTGCGCGACGACGACGCCACGATTGAGGAGCGTTGGGCCGGTTCCGAAGGTGTTGCAGGCGCCACGCGGCCCGATCACGGCGATGCGCCGTGCCTCGATGCGCCCGCGCCGGGTGGCAGCGCGGATCAGCACGGCCATGGCGGTTCGCGAACCGATGAGGCCGATGGAGACGGCCACGTACTGCAGCACGAAGCTGCCACGCGAGTAGTAGAACGTGCCCTTCGTCAGGAACAGCAGGCACACGAAGATGGCGAAGACGACGTTGAAAAGCTTCAGCGCCCCGAGGGAGGAGCGCGTCGCGAACTCCAGCTCCTTCAACGTGTAGCGGCCCTGCATCGCCGCCAGCGCACAGACGGTCGTGGCGAATGCGAGCGCCGTGCCACATACATAGGCAGGAACGGCGACGAGCTGGTGAAGACGCGATTGTACGTGAGCGCGGCGGCCAGATGCAGGCCGCCGACGACGAGGAAGTCGCACAGCGCGGCGTTGATCCCGATCCAGGAAGCAACGCCGCGGCCAATGATGTCGCGGATCGAGCGCTCGACGCCGGAGGTATCTGCGGCCGGGATGTCCGGTACCGTATCCTGGACCTGCGTATCGGCCATTCTGCCCCTCGCGGCACGCTTACAAGCCGGCTTGGGACGACCGGCAACCTTTAATTGATCTTTAAATTCTTTTGTTATTCACGTCAAATCAATCCATAGAGAAATGGTTAATCATTAACAACCCGTTACTAACAGAGAAGCCTCTGTATCTTCAGGAAAATTCTGAAAACGAGACTCACGGCGAAGCGTCCGCGTGAACACGCAATGACAAGAATGCGTTGCACGAATGCAGCATGCCGAAACGTATTCGGCGCGAGCCCGAATCGAGTCCGCATTCCGGCCGTCGGCGAGGACCCAGAGAGAGGGTCAGGCGTGCCCGGCAGCGGTCCGTGAAGGCAGGAGAAGCACCAGCAGCGAACCGGCAACGATCAACCCGGCTCCCGCGATGGCAGAGGCTGCGGGGATCTCCGAAAACAGCAGCCAGCCCAGCAGGAACGCCCAAACGAGACTGGTGAACTCTGCCGTTCCCACCTTCGCAGCCGCGGCCCGCGCGAACGCGCTGGCATAGACGAGGTGCCCGGCGGTACCCAGCACGCCGATGGCCAGCAGGAGCGGCCAGCTTTCGCGCACGAGGCCCGACAGATTGCCGAAGGCGAGCCCGGCCGGCACCATGACCACAGCCGCCATGACGTTCTGCAGGCCGATGATCAGCGTCACCGGGTCACTGCCGGTTCTCTGCCGGAGCAGGACGAGGGAGAGCGCATAAGACAGTGCGGCGGCGACTGCGGCGGCCATGCCGGCTACGTCGCGTGTCTCCGGCGCGCCCTCGGTTCCCCGTCCCCACGCGATGACGAGCACGCCGACAAAGGACAGCGCGATGCCTGCCGCGGTGCCCCGGGCGACGCCCTCGCCCAGAATCATGCGGCCGAGCAGGGCCATGAAGATGGGCGACAAGAAGGTGAGAGCCATCGCCTCGAAGAGCGGCAAGCGTGACAGGGCGAAGAAGAAGAGCGTCGACGTGCACAGGACAAGCATCGTCCTCAGCGCATGAGCCCGCAGCACGGATGGGCGGAAAGCGGAGCGCGGTACCCGCAACAGCAAGGGGGCACAAACGAGCGTGCCGGCCAGGAAACGTCCTGCCACGAGGTCGATCGGCCCGTGCCCTTGCGAAAGAATCTTCACCGCCGCGTCCATGCCGGTGAGAAGGGCAATTCCCGCGATGGCCAGCAGCATGGGCAAGGCCGTCGTGTCGTGGCGCAGCGCCGCGGGCATGAGAGGTCCGGGTGGAAGGCGGAATCAGGCGCCGCTTGTCGGGCCTATCGGTCCTCCGCGCAAGCAGCAACTCGGCAATTTCCCGGTCTTCGCGCGGTCAGGCGTGCTCCGCCGCGCGCTGCCTCTGCCCGTGCTCCGGCGCGATGCGCCGCGCAAGGCTGGTATAGAAGCTTTCCAACACGGGGAAAGCCTCTCCGAGCCGGCGACAGTCATCGAGGGCTGCTGCAAACCCCTCGCCGTCTTCGTTCCGGGCCAGTTGGACAAGGTCCGCATGGCGCGCCGCGAGTGCGCCGAACGCGGGAGCGGAAGCGACACCGGCGTCGCCGAGCAGGGCGAACACACCGGTTTCTCCACTGCGGCCGCGAAGTTCCACGGAGCCGCCCTCCAGCCAGGCGAAGTCGGGAACGGCGGCCACCATGCTGTCGGAAGCCAGGATATCGAACGCGAATTCCTTGCACAGGCTCTCGATGCGGGCTGACACGTTCACCGCATCTCCGACGGCCGAATAGTTGAAGCGCTCCTGAGACCCGACATTGCCGACGCAGGCTGAACCGACATTCAGGCCCACCCCGATCTTCACGGCGACACCGGCGTGACCTTCCGCCTTCAGGCCGAAGGCATCCGTGGCGTTCATTTCCGCAAGGCTCGCGCGCATTCGCAAGGCGGCGACACAGGCCCGCCTCGGGTGGTCGGGGACGTCGAGCGGCGCGTTCCAGAACGCCATGATGGAATCGCCGATGTATTTGTCGATGGCGCCCTGCTCAGCCACGATGTCGTCGGAGAGGCGGCCCAGCAGCTGGTTCAGGAACTCCACGAGCCTGGTCGGCGACAGCGCATGGCTGATCGTGGTGAAGCCGCGAATGTCCATGAACAGGATCGTCAGCTCGCGCTCTTCCCCGCCGAGGCGCAGGGCGGCGGGATCGCGCTCGAGCTGGGCCAGCAGCGACGACGAGACGTAACGCCCGAACGCACGGCGGACGAAGCGCTTGTCGCGGTCGGTGACGAGGTAGCGGAAGCTGGTCAGCGCAAAATGCAGCGCGAGGCCCATTCCTACGGCGAAAAGCGGGTCGAGAAGGAGACCTTGCCGCTCGAAAGCGAGCCATGATCCCACGATCAGCGCCATGGCGAGCAGGCCGCCGATGAGGAAGGCAGTGAGCGGCCCAGCCATGACGGCGGCCAGCGTGACCGTGGCGGCCATGGCGAAGGCGACATAGGTCTCCAGCGGTTCAGACCAGTCGGGTCGCAGCAGATGGTCGCCGGTGAGGATCTGCTCGACGGCCTGGGCGTGGACGGAGACGCCGGGCACCGTCTCGCGCAGGGGCGTGACGCGCATGTCGAGAAGTCCGGCGGCGGAGGTTCCAATGAAGACGATATGCCCTTCCAGCAGCGGGCGGAGCTCCTCGTCGTCGCCCTGAAGCACGCGGGCGGCGGAGAGGTATCGCTGGGGGACGTCGTGCGTGTAGCGCAGCCGCATCTCGCCGGTGCGCGTGGTCGGCCACTCCAGGGCGCCGATGCGGATGTCGGTTACCGCCGGGGGCGGTTGCGGCGTGGAGCGCAGCAGGATCGTGCTCTCTCCCTGCGCAACGCGCAAAGCTTCCAGCGCCAGGCTGGGAAGCAGCTTCTGGCCGTCGCTCCAGACCAGGGTGAGGTGGCGCAGGATCCCCTCGTCGTCCTGCGGGGCGATGCTGATGGCGCCGAGCCCCGATGCGGCCGCCTCCAATTCGGGGATGCTGACCACCGCCGAGCCGAACCGCGGAATCACCGGCTGCGGGTCGATGTCGGTGTAGGCGAACCCCGCTTTGGGCTGCGGATGGGAACCGTCGGCGGCCGGGCGGATGGCGAAGCCGAGGATCACCGGGCGGCCCTTCATCGCTTCGGCGAAGACGCGGTCGGTGTCGGGCAGGCGTTCGGCCACCTCGGCCGCCGTCTTCTCGCCCAGCGCTTCGGCGACGCCGGGAGCGCGCATGATCGCGGTTGGCGACATCCGGTCGGGTTCAGGCATCACCACGTCGAAGGCGATCGCCGCGGCGCCGAGCTCAGTCAGGCGCTCGGTGAGGCGGGCGAGCAGGCTCCTGGGCCAGGGCCATTGGCCGAAGGAACGCAGCGAGGCCTCGTCGATATCGACGATGCGCACCGGCTGCGGCGTGTAGGGCCGTGGCTCCAGCCGCTGGTAGGTATCGAAGACGAGCTCCCGAGCCAGGCGCAACGGGGCCGGGTCGGACACTCTGAGGGCGGCAATGGCGAAGGCAAACGCTAGGCCGACCGCCAGCGCGAGGGCGCGCGAACGTTCCATGTGCCAGAAGCGCCTGCCGGTCCTGTCCGCCGCCACGTTCGCACGCCGCCCCTTCGCGTCGCCGCCTGCTTCGGTCGTGCTCCGCCTCGTCGAGACTAGCTGTTCCGGCCGCCGCGTCGAGAGTCGCGGTTGCCACCTCCTTCGGACCTGCCGCCCGTCGGGCCGCCTCCGTCGGACGTGCCGCCCATCTGACCGCCCCCTGTTTGGCCGCCGTCTTGCGTCGCGCCGCCGCGCGGGCTCATGCCGCCGCGCACCTCGGAGTTGCGGCCCTGCACGCCGCCGCCGTCACGGTCGTGATGCCTGCCCTGCTGGTGGCCGCAGGCCGGTGGAGATGGCGGCGGTGGCGGAGGAGGTGGGGGCGGCGGGGGCGGCGGGGCGGGCGGGCGTGACTGGGGTGCGGCCGCCTGCACCGGCTGGGTCTTGCTGTCGCGCCGCGCTTCGATCGAGGGCGCGCAGCCCTGCGTGGAAGCCTGGAAGTCGGGCTTCAACGAGCTCTGGTTGTTGACATAGGGGAAGGCCGCCTGGATGCGCGCCTGCCTCTCGGAGGGGCCGGCCAGCGACGGCGATCCCGAACGCGGCACGCGGATGAGCGAGCAGCGGTCGCCAACGGAGATGCACCCTCCCCCGCCGCAGACGCGGACGGCGCCGGACAGCAGCACCATCTCGGTGGAGCCGTCGGGCTGAACCGTGAGGTCGAACTCCGTCCCGCGGATACCGATCGTCGCCGTCGGCGTCTTGATGGCGTAGGCGGGCTTCGGGCTGTCGCCCGTGATGAACCGGAACGTCCCGCGCAGCGCCGTCACCGAGAAGCTCTTCACCGTGTTGGTGTTCTTGAGCAAATAGCGTTCGATGAGCAGATTGGAGGACGGGCCGACGACGAGCTTGGTCTCGTCGCTGAATTCCAGCTGGGCCTTGCCCCTGGGACCGGTGCGAACCCGGTCGCCCATATACACCGGCTGTTCCGGCGCGAGCATCGTGGCATTGCCATCCCGCAGGGCGTCCGCCTCAGGATCGACTGCGAGAGCCTTACCGCTGGGTTCGCCTGCGGCCCGGGCCGCGCCAACCGCTCCCGGCCACCCGCCCGACACGGCAAGGAGGACCAAGGCGCAGGCCGCGAAGGCGCCCCGCGCACCGAACTGCGTACGCATGACTCACTCCGGACACGCAAGACCGCGCGCGCGGCCCGCCTGGAAAACCTGATTGAGTACGGTAACGCAATATTAACGAATGACGCAAAACAAACTCGGAATCAGCGTGAATCGGCCCAGGGCCGGTCGACTGCGGAAACGCGGCTTTGCGCGTGCAACGTCTCGTGAGGTCAGGAGTGCAGGCCGAAAAGGTCCGGTTCCGGAGATGGCAGCGCACCCTCGATGGCCAGCATGCGCCTCTTCGTCGCTGCCCCGCCCGGGGCGGAAAAGCCACCAATGGGCTTGCCGCTCGCCGCGCCCGCGGCCACGACACGATGGCACGGCACGATGATCGGCACGGGATTGCGGCCGAGCGCCTGCCCCACGGCCCTTGCGGCACCCGGCGCGCCAATCCGGCGGGCGACCTCGCCATAGGTCAGAGTGTTGCCACGCGGAATAGCCCGTGTGACGGCATACACCTCCATCTCGAACGGCTCGCAGCCGCCGAGGTCGAGCGGGGCTCCGTCCAGGTCCGGCGAACCGCCTCCGAGCAGGTCAGTCATGGCCTCGACGGCATGGCCCACCGCGCCGGGCGGCCTGCCCTGCCAGTGCGAGGCGCCTTCTCCCGCAATGCCGCGTGACGCGCGCAGGGCGACGACACCCGCATCTCCTTCAGGCAACCAGACCCGGCAGATACCCTGCCCCGTCCAGGCCAGTGCGCAGACGCCGATCGACGTGTCGAACAAAGCGTAGTGGGCGGCAGGCATGACGGCTCCCAAGTCAGTGGCGAGCGATACGAGACTGGTGCGGTGATGGCGGGATGGCAAGGTTGGACCCGTGCAGCCGACCCTTCGTCCGAACCGGGACGAACCCCGAATCGCGGGATCGTGTAGCACGGCGGGAAGACAGACCCGGCATGCGGGGCTACCGTCGCTCAACGGCGCGGAAAGTAGCCAGGGGACGGGGGCATCGAAACCGGAGACGGAGCGATGACCGACTTTGCCCAAATTCCGGCGCAGCCGGCCAGGATCGAAGCACCCGCAATCCGCCGCATCGGCACGAGCGACGTGATCGACGCGTTGAAGTCCGGCTGGCGCGACTTCATGGCCCGACCGAGCCACGTCATCTTCCTCGTCCTGATCTATCCCCTGGTCGGGCTGCTGCTCGGCGCAGTTTCTGCCCAGGCGGACCTGCTGCCGCTGTTCTTCCCGCTCGTCGCCGGCTTCGCACTCCTCGGGCCCTTCGCCGCGATCGGGCTCTACGAGGTGAGCCGCCGGCGTGAGCGAGGCGAAAAGGCGGGGGTGGGTGAGGCGCTGCAGGTGTTGAGGTCGCCGTCCATCGGAGCGATCGCGGAATTGGCCCTGCTGCTTACGCTACTGTTCGTGGCTTGGCTCGTGGCCGCGATGGCCATCTACCGCCTGACGATCGGCGAGGCGCCGGACGGCGGTATCCCGGCCTTCGTGCACGAGGTGCTCACGACCGCCCCCGGCTGGACTCTCATCGTGGCAGGGCATGCCGTCGGCCTGGTGTTCGCCGCGCTGGCATTCTGCCTGGGTGCGGTATCCTTCCCGCTCCTCGTCGACCGTCCCGCCGGTCTCGGTAACGCGATCGCCACCTCGTTTCGCGCCGTTCTCGCCAATCCTGCGCCAATGGCATTGTGGGCGGTGATCATCGCGGCATTGATGATGCTGGGCTCCCTGCCCTTCTTCATCGGCCTCGCCGTGGTCCTCCCGGTGCTCGGCCACGCGACGTGGCATCTCTACCGGAAGCTCGTCGCCTGAAATCAGTCCTCGGCCATCAGGGCGGCATAAAGGGCGGCGACGGCGTCGCCGACCTGTGTCTCGGTGTAACCCGACAGCACCCGGGCGCGTCCGGCGGCGCCCATCCGGGCGCGCAGCGCGGGATCGGCGGCAAGCCGGGACAGCGCCTCGGCGATGGCCTGCACGCCCCCGACCGGGACGAGGAAGCCCTCGACACCGTCGCGCACGAGGGTTCGGCAGCCCGAAACGTCGGTCGCGACGATAGGACGGCCGCTCGACGCCGCCTCGACCAGCATGCGCGGCATACCTTCGCCGTGCGAGGGCAGCACCGCGAGGTGATGCGTCCGCCAGACGGACGCCACGTCAGCCGTGGGTCCGTGGCGCGAGATGCCGGGGCGTGACGCCCACTCCGCCAGCACCTCCTCCGGGATCGAAGCCGGGTTCGACGGGTCGGGCGCGCCGTAGAGGGACAGTTCGACGTCGACCCCCTCCAGCCGGGCGCGGCCGACCGCCTCGACCGCGGCATCGATGCCCTTGGTCCAGAGCATGCGCGCCACGATGGCGGCCCGCAGGGGTGGTGCAGGCGGCTCCGGCGACGGAGCGAACAGGTCGGGGTCGACGCCGGCGCCGCCGATCACCATCACTTCCGCGGGATCGTCGGGGTCGAGGCCGAGTTTCGGCGGATCGTCGCGGTTCTCGAACAGGAAGCGCGAGCCGCGCCCCCCGATCAGGCGGATGCAGCCCCTGACGGCGGCAAAAGCGAGCCGCCGGGCGGCCGTAGCCGGTCCGTTCAGCGGCCCCAGCCCGGTGACGGCATAGACCCGCCGGCGCACTCCGGCGCGCCGGGCAATGAGGCCGCCCAGCAGGACCGGACGCAGCGATATGAAATGCACGATGTCCGGCTTCTCCGCCGCGAACACCGCGGCAAGCTGGCGGGCGTTGCTGGCCAGCGACGCGATGCCCTTGTCGCCGCGCTCGGCTTCCACGGAAATAGGCCGCAGCCCTTCCGCCCGCAGCACCGCCTCTTTCTCGCGCAGCCGGCAGGCCACGGCGACGTCGAACCCTGCTGCCCGCGCGGCTCGCGCCATCGGCAGGAAGTGCGAGCAGAAGAACCAGTCTTCCGTCACGACGTAGAGAAGCTTCGGTCCGCCCGCCACCTGGTCCTGCACGCTGTCCGGGAAAGCGGTTCCTTTTACCCGCGCACCGCGCGCTGGCAATCCTGGCTCGGGCTAGCGCGAGCTAATCCCGGCCAGGGCCGCCGCGAGTTCCACCGCATTGCGCGCGCCCATCTTCTCCAGCACGCGGGAGCGGTGCACCTCGATGGTGCGCATGGAGACGCCGAGGTCGTCGGCGATCTGCTTGTTGAGGCGGCCGTCCAGCATCAGATCCAGCACCTGCCGCTCCCGCGCGGTAAGGCTTTCTAGCCGCTGGCCAAGCTCAGCCCTGCCCCGCGTCGCAGACCGTGCCGCCTCGGCCACGCGGATGGCGGCGACGACCGTGTCGACGAGGGCGTTGTCATTGAAGGGCTTCTCGACGAAGTCGACGGCACCCCGCTTCAGCGCCTCGACCGCCAGCGGCACGTCGGCGTGGCCGGTGAGGAAGATGACCGGAATATCGAAGCCCACCGCCCGCATCCGCTCCATCGTTTCGAGGCCGGAAATCCCTTCCATGCGCATATCGAGCACGGCACAGGACAGGGCTGGCTCCGGCCGGCCCTGGAGGAAGGCTTCACCGCTCTCCCACAGGCAAGGCCGCACACCGCGGGAGCGGAACAGCCAGGCCAGGGAGTCCCTTATCGCCGGATCATCATCGACGATGTGAACGCGGGCACCGTCCGGCACGTCCTGGCACCCGCTCATGCCGCCGCCCTTTCGCGGACGGGGAGCGCGACCGTGAACACCGTCCCGCCGCCCTCGCGGGGCGCATGCGACAGCCGCCCTTTGTGCAGTTCGACAATGGAACGGCAGATGTTCAGGCCCATCCCCATTCCCTCCGCCTTGGTGGAGACGAAGGGGTCGAAAAGGCGGTCGGCGAGGTCGGGCGCGATGCCGCAACCCCGGTCCGCGACCCGGACGCAGACAGTGCCGTGAATGGCTTCGAGCGACAGGTCGAGCACGCGCTGGTCGGCGGGGCTCGTCGCCATCGCCTCCATGCCGTTCCTAACCAGGTTGAGGAGCACCTGCTCCAGCAGGATGCGATCGGCCTCGACCGGCGGCGGCGCAGCGCCGTTTTCGCTGGTGATCCGCACTCCAAGGCTCCGCGCTTCGGCCGCGGCGAAGGACGCGACGTCGGCGAGGACGTCCCGCATGTCGACCGGCCCGAAGCGGGGTTCGCGCTTTCGGACGAGATCCTGGATGCGGCGGATGACGAGGCCGGCGCGCCTCGCCTGCGTCGCCATGCGCTCCAGCGCGTCTTCCAGCGCGCTGGTGTCCGCTTCGCCCGACCGCAGCATGTTGAGCGATCCCGTCGCGTAGCTGGAGATCGCGGCGAGGGGCTGGTTCAACTCATGGGCGAGCGTCGACCCCATCTCGCCCAACGTCGTCAGGCGTGCCGTGCGTTGCAGGGAGTCCGCCTGCCTTCGGGCCAGTTCAGCCGCCTGCTTGCGGTCTGTAATGTCGATGATCGAGCCCATCCACCCGCAATGCACCCCGTCGGCATCGACCAGGGGCGCTTCGTAGAGCAGCGCGTCGAACTCGCTGCCATCGCGACGACGGAACCGCGATTCGAACGTGTGTGGCTTCCTGCCGCCGTGCAGCAAGGCGTCGTGCCTCGCCGTCGTCTCGGCCAGGCGCTCGGGCACCCAATACGGCATGGGGGGAGCGCGGCCGATCAGTTCCGGCGCTTCGAAGCCCACCATGCGGCAGAAGGCGGGGTTGGCGTAGAGGATGCGGCCGTCGAGGTCGCGCGCCCGCATGCCGACGGTGAGGCTGTCTTCCATCGCCCGCCGGAAGGCCGTCTCGGTACGCAGCATTTCCTCAACCCTCCGGCGCCGGCTTACGTGGCGCTGGAGGGCCAGAAGCGACGCGAGGACCAGAACGGAAAGGCCGATAATCGCCGCGGTGACGAGGCCCGGCCCCCGCGCGACAGGCGGCTTGTAGGGCGCGATCTCCAGCAGGGTGCCCCGGATGGGCGGATCGAAGGCGATGCGGTGGACCAGACCGGGGTCGATCGGATCGACATGGGCCTTCTCGGTGAGAACGGCCCCGGCGGCATCGACGATGCGCACCGCGTGCTTCTCGGCGATCCACCATGGCACGTGACGCGCCAGCAGAGTCGCAAGCGACAGTGTGGCGATGACGGTGCCCGTTTCACCGGGGCCCGGCAGCGGAGCGGCGAGATCGACCAGAAGGGCGCCGTCCGGCCCGTGCCGCAGGTCGCCGTAGACAGGCCGTGCCGAGCGGCGCGCCAGAGCGAGGGCCCGCAGTTTCCCCGCCTCCGGCAGCGCCGCCCCGTGCGGCAGGGAGGCCAGCGCGGACCCGTCGGCCGCGATCCAGGAGACCGCCAAGGCTTCCGGATTATTGGAAATGAAAAGCTGGGCGCGCTGGAGGAAGGCCCGCGTGTCCCCCGCATCCTGGCCCGCGTCATAGGCGAGGCGGGCCACCGTGTCCTCGTCGGTCGCCAATTGGAAGCGCAGCGTCTGCTCGACCCAGAGCGCATCGCCGATCAGCGTCGTCTGTGCCGTCTCGCGTGCGTCGCGTGCCGTGAGCCAGAGCAGCAGGCCGATGGAGGAGACGAGCAGCAGGACGACCGCAGCCGGCATCGCGGCGAACAGGACGTCGCGCCGGCGAGAGCCCGCCGACAACGTCCCAGCGCCGCGATCCAGTGTCCCGAGCGCCACTCCACCCTCGTTCGTCGCGATGCCGACCCGGCATTTCGGAAATCCACAATAGCGGAGGCACGCCGCCGGCAGCTAGTCCTGGGCATGGAACGAAGCGGCAATGCCGCACGGACAGGGAGGACGACAGATGATCCTGAACCGCCGCATTTTCACGGGTCTCGCCGCGGCCGGCACCCTCGCCCTGGCGAGCGGGGCAGCCCTCGCGGCCGATCCGGTCGTGATCAAGTTCAGCCACGTCGTCGCGCCGGACACGCCCAAGGGCAAGGGCGCGCTCAAGTTCAAGGAACTCGCAGAGGCCGCCACGGGCGGCGCCGTGAAGATCGAGGTCTACCCGAACTCGCAGCTCTACAAGGACAAGGAGGAGCTGGAGGCCCTGCAGCTCGGGGCGGTGCAGATCCTCGCGCCCTCGCTGGCCAAGTTCGGGCCGCTCGGCCTGAAGGAGTTCGAGGTCTTCGACCTGCCGTTCATCTTCCCGGATGCGGCGGCGCTGCGAAAGGTCACCAACGGGCAAGTCGGCAAGGACCTGCTCGGGCTTCTGGAGGCCAAGGGCATCACCGGCCTCGCCTACTGGGACAACGGCTTCAAGATCATGAGCGCCAACTCGCCTCTCAAGACGCCCGACGATTTCCTCGGCCTGAAGATGCGCATCCAGTCCTCGAAGGTGCTGGAGGCACAGATGGCGGCGCTGGGCGCAGTTCCGCAGGTGATGGCCTTCTCGGAAGTCTACCAGGCGTTGCAGACCGGCGTCGTCGACGGCACCGAGAACCCGCCATCCAACATGTACACCCAGAAAATGCACGAGGTGCAGAAGCACGCCACGCTCTCCAACCACGGTTATCTCGGCTACGCCGTGATCGTGAACAAGAAATTCTGGGACGGCCTGCCCGCTGACATCCGCGGCAAGCTGGAGAAGGCGATGGCCGACGCGACCGAGTACGCCAACGGCATCGCCAATGAGGAAAACGAGAAGGCGCTCGCGGCGATGAAGGCCGCGGGGAAGACCGAGTTCCACGAGCTCACGCCTGACGAGCGCAAGGCCTGGATGGCAACGCTCCTGCCGGTCCAGGACGCCATGGCATCGCGCATCGGCGCCGACCTCATCAAGAAGGTGCGCGCCGCGACCGGCGTCAACTGATCCTCCCCCTGCGGCGGCCCATCGAGCCGCCGCTCTTTTTCTGCCCGACGATTTCTGGCCGGACGAAGGGCCCGCGGCGCGGGGCCGAGCCTTTGCGTGCGCCACGGAGGAACACACGATGCTCCGCTTCCTCGACAGGATGGAGGAGGTGCTGATCGCGACGCTGATCGCGGCGGCGACCCTCATCATCTTCGTGGCCGTCACGCACCGCTACGCGCTGGGGCTGCTGGCCGACCTCGTCTCGATCTCGCGCAAGAACGACATCACATGGCTGATGGCGCCGAGCCGGTCGGCCTATTTTGCGCTGCGCTCCGTCAACCTCGTCTGGGCGCAGGAGCTCTGCATCATCTTCTTCGTCTGGATGGCGAAGTTCGGCGCAGCCTACGGGGTGCGCACCGGCATCCATGTCGGCGTTGACGTTCTGATCAACCGTATGGAGCCCCGCCGCCGAAAGGCGTTCGTCCTCTTCGGGTTGCTCGCGGGTGCCTTCTTCACAGGGGTCATCGGGTCTTTGGGTGCCAATTTCGTCTGGCACATGGCCCATACCGACGCCACCTCGGCCGACCTGGAGCTGCCGATGTGGATCGTCTACCTCGCCATCCCGCTCGGCTCCTATCTGATGTGCTTCCGCTTCCTGCAGGTGGCGTGGCACTTCGTCAGGACGGGCGAGCTGCCGCACCATGACCATGGCCATGTCGACGGGGTCGACGAGGACGCCGCGGCGGCGGCCATCGCGCACAGCCCGCTCACGCCGAAGGACGCCTGAAATGAACGGCGCACTCATCTTCGGCGGCCTCGTCGCCCTCATGCTGACCGGGATGCCAATCTCGATCGCGCTCGGCCTGACCGTCCTCGCCTTCCTCTTCACGATGACGTCCGTGCCCATCGACACGGTGGCGCTCAAGCTCTTCACCGGCATCGAGAAGTTCGAGATCATGGCGATCCCGTTCTTCATCCTCGCCGGCAATTTCCTGACACATGGCGGCGTCGCCCGCCGGATGATCAACTTCGCCACGTCGATGGTGGGGCATCTGCATGGCGGGCTGGGCTTGGCTGGTGTCATCGCCTGCGCCCTCTTCGCAGCAGTGTCGGGCTCGTCGCCGGCCACCGTCGTCGCCATCGGCTCGATCATTCTGCCGGCCATGGTGGCGCAGGGGTTTCCCAAGCGCTTCGGGGCGGGCGTGATCACGACGTCGGGGGCGCTGGGCATCCTCATCCCGCCCTCGATCGTGATGGTGATGTATGCCGTCGCGACCTCGGGCATGCAGGTCACCGGGCCCGACGGCAAGGTCGTCTCTTCCGCCTCCGTGGGGCAGCTCTTCATGGCAGGCGTGATCCCCGGCCTGATGCTGGCGGCGTTGCTGGGCCTGACGACGTGGTGGCGGGCGCGGGTCAACAACTATCCGCGCTTGCCGAAGGCCAGCTGGCGGGAGCGCTGGGTCGCTTTCCGCAAGGCGATCTGGGGGCTGCTGCTCATCGTCATCGTCATTGGCGGCATCTACACGGGCGTGTTCACGCCCACCGAGGCGGCGGCGATGAGCGCGGTGTACGCCTTCGTCATCGCCGTGTTCGTCTACCGCGACATGGGGCTGGCCGACGTGCCGAAGGTGCTCCTCTCCTCGGCAAACATGTCCGCGATGCTGCTCTACATCATCACCAACGCGGTCCTGTTCTCGTTCCTGATGACGCACGAGAACATTCCGCAGGCGCTGGGCGAGTGGATGGTGTCGACCGGGCTGTCCTGGTGGATGTTCCTGATCGCCGTGAACCTGATCCTGCTCGCGGCCGGCAACTTCATGGAGCCGTCCTCCATCGTGCTGATCATGGCGCCGATCCTGTTTCCCGTCGCAGTGAAGCTCGGCATCGACCCCGTGCATTTCGGCATCATGATCGTGGTCAACATGGAGGTCGGCATGTGCCATCCCCCTGTCGGCCTGAACCTCTACGTCGCCTCGGGCATCACGCGGATGGGCATCACCGAGCTCACCATCGCGGTGATGCCGTGGCTGCTGACGATGCTCGCCTTCCTGCTCATCGTCACTTACATTCCGGCAATCTCGCTGTTTCTCCCGCGGCTTCTCGGCATGATGTGAACCGCGTCGGCGGGTCCGGTGCGGTGCTCCGGGTCCGCGGCGGAGGCGGCGCAAGGAGAAGCACATGCGTTCGCACAGGATCGCCGTCATCCCCGCCGATGGCATCGGGCCGGAGGTGATCGCAGCGGGCGTCAACGTGCTCGGGGCGCTGCAGGAGCGCCTGCCCGGCGTGCGGTTCGACTTCACGGAGTTCGACTGGGGCTCGGAGCATTACCGGCGGCACGGCGTGATGATGCCGGCGGATGGGCTCGACCGCCTGCGCGGCTTCGATGCCATCTTCTTCGGCGCCGTCGGAGCCCCCGACGTGCCCGATCATGTCACGCTCTGGGGCCTCAGGCTCGCCATCTGCCAGGGCTTCGACCAGTACGCGAACGTCAGGCCGACGCGCATTCTTCCGGGAATTCCCTCGCCCCTGCGCAATGCCAGGCCCGGCGATCTCGACTGGGTGATCGTGCGCGAGAACTCCGAGGGAGAGTATGCGGGGGTGGGCGGCCGGGTCCATCGTGGCCTTCCCGAGGAGGTCGCCACCGAGGTGGCCGTGTTCACCCGCACCGGCGTGGAGCGCATCATGCGCTTCGCCTTCGACATCGCCCGCTCGCGCCCCCGCAGGCTGCTCACCGTCGTCACCAAGTCGAACGCCCAGCGCTTCGGCCTCGTGATGTGGGACGAGATCGCCGCCGAGGTGGCGCGCGACTACCCCGACGTGACGTGGGACAAGATTCTGGTCGACGCCATGACCGTGCGCATGACGATGAAGCCGCAGAGCCTCGACACCATCGTCGCGACTAACCTCCACGCGGACATCCTGTCCGACCTCGCGGGGGCGCTGGCGGGCAGCATCGGCGTTGCGCCGACGGCCAATATCGATCCGCAGCGGCGCTTTCCGTCGATGTTCGAGCCCATCCATGGCTCGGCCTTCGACATTGCGGGACAGGGCATCGCCAACCCCGTCGCCACGTTCTGGACCGCGGCGCAGATGCTCGAGCATCTCGGGGAGCCCGACGCCGCCGCCCGCCTGATGCGGGCGGTCGAGCACGTGACCGGGGCGGGCGTGCTGACGCCCGATGTCGGCGGCACAGCGACCACCCGGGAGGTGACCGGCGCCGTCGTCGCGGCGATCCGCGGCGCCAACGATTGAAGGCGAGAACACAGCCCGGCGAGATCGTACCGCTGACGGCGCTGCGCGGGATCGCGGCACTGTGGGTCGTGGCTCTGCATCTCGCCGGAAACCTCGATCTCTCCGGCTTCGTCTCCCTCTCGGACGGCCTTCTGCGCAACCTGCTCCGCGGCGGGGAGCTTGCCGTGGACGTCTTCTTCGTGCTCAGCGGCTACGTGCTGGCGCTGACGTGGCGGGAAGGCCAGCCTGTCGCCGCCTTCTGGATCCGCCGGATCGGCCGCATCTTCCCCCTCCACCTCGTCGTGCTGGCGGGCATGGCAATCGGCGTGTGGGCGATGCTGCGCGCGGGCGTGCAGACGCGCGACATGTCGTTCTTCGACTTCCGCGTGCTGCCGGAGCACGCGACGCTGACCTTCATATGGTTCGGTCTGCCGATCGGGTGGAATGCGCCGACATGGTCCCTCAGCGTGGAGTTCGCCGGCTACCTGCTGTTTCCGCTGGCCATGGCCGGCCTCATGCGCCTCCCAGACCGGTTGCTCCCGGCCCTGACCGGCGTGCTGGCGGTCGCGACGGCGCTGGTGGTGCACGTCTACGACCTGCCGCACGAGGGTCCGCCGGCCTTGCTGCGCGGCTTTCTCGGGATCGCCACCGGCGCGTCGCTAAAGCTGGGCGGCATCGGGCGGCTGGCCCGGGCGCCGGGCCTGTGCGCGCTCGCGATCGTCGCCCTGCTGGCCATGAACCTGCCGGGGCCGGCGGTGCTGCCCATCGTGGGGCTCGTGGCCGGCCTTGCCGCTCCGGAGGCAACCGCGACCGGGCGGGTCCTTGCCCATTCCGCCGCGGCATGGCTGGGGAAGGTTTCTTATTCGGTCTACCTGCTGCACGCGCCGCTTCTGATCGCCTTCCTGCAGGTTCTGCGGCGGTTGCCGGTCCTGCAGTCCTCCTCTGGATTGATCGTGTTCACGGGTGTCTACCTCGCCGTGCTCATGGCCGCGGCGGAGGTCGCGTGGCGCGTGGTGGAAAAGCCCGGCATCCGCGCCGCCCGCAGCATTGCGGGAAGGTTCAGTCAGCGCTGACCGGCGTCGTCGCGGGGAAGGTCGGGCTGCAAAGCGGCCAGCCCGGCGCCGAGTGCCAGCACCGCCACCGAGGCCCACATGCCGGCGGAGAGGCCGCCGGACAGGTCGGTGATCGCACCCATCCCGACGGGACCGAACGTCTGCCCCAGCCCGAAGCTCACGGTCATCATGCCGATGCCGGCAGGCCAGGCCTGCCGCGGAAGGTTGCGGCGCACGAAGGCGGTTGTCGCCGCCACCACCGCAAAGAAGGCGCTCCCGAAGACGAGGGCGGACAGGAAGAGAATCGGGATCGCGAGACTGACCAGCGGCAGCAGCGCACCGAAAGCGGTGACCGCCGTGAGAAATCCGACCGCCCTGCCCCCGGTCATCCGCGCGATGGCCCAGGACCAGACCCACGGCCACGCGATCGCGCCGACGCCGAGCACGGCCCAGAACGCCGCCTGCAATGCCGGCCCGGCGCCACCGTCCCGCACGAAGGCGATCATGAAGGTCATGTAGGCGATGTAGCCGACGCCGAACGCCGCATATCCGACGAGAACGGGGAGCGCGGCGAGGATTGGAAACGCCTTCCCCGATCCGTTGCCGGACGTGGCGTTCAAGCCGGCCGTGTTGCGGGCGAAGGGCAGGAGGCACGCTGCTGCGGCCGCCACCGCCGCGAGCATGGCCCAGGCCGCCCACCACGAGCCCGGGCCGAGCATGCCCAGCAGCACCGGGGTCAGCACGCCTGACGCAACGATGCCCATCCCCGGACCGACATAGAACAGCCCGAGCAGGAATGCCGCGCGCTTCGGCCTGCGCTGGGCGATGGCAGCCGCGAGCGCGCCCCCCGAGACGAAGGCGATGGCTGCTCCCGAGCCGGTGATGAGCCGAGCCGCGGTGAGGAGCACGAAGTCACCTGTGGCGGATGACACGGCAAGTCCCGCCACGCAGGCGAGCGTGCCGCCCATGACGCAGGCGAACTCGCCGACGCGCCGTGCGGTCCAGGCCGCTGCGATGGCGCCCAGCAGGTAGCCGGCGGCATTGGCGGTGTTCATGAAGCCGGCCTGGGAATAGCTCCAGGCCAGGCTCGCCTTCATGTCTGGCAGGATCAGCGCATAGGCGAAGCGGCCAATGCCGAGGCCGACCGCGGGCGCGATGGCGAGCACGAGGATGGCGATCGCTTCGCGCATGACCCCCGCGTCACCCGGCGACGCCGTTTCCGCAGGCCCTGCCCTTTGCACGCGCTCCTCCGCTCGCCGCATGGTGTGCAGGAAAGCATTGGGAAGGCTCCCGGTCCATGCGGTGGCCGTCATGACCGTCATGGCCGGCCGCGCCATCCCCATCCCTTTCCTGTCGCGCCATCGGGAGCGGCGTGTATCTTGCTAGCCCTTCGGCGGCGGCATCGGGACGGAGAGGACGGCATGGACGAGGTGTTCGGGCGCAGGGAGATGATCACGCCGGCTGAACTGCGCGGCCTCACGGCGAAGTCGGACCTTGCGGGCTTCGTCCAGCTCGGGACCCATGTCGGCGCCATCGTGGTCACCGGAATCCTGCTCAGCCTGACCTGGGGCACGTGGGTGGCGGTGCCCGTCTTCCTGGTGCACGGGATTCTGATCAACTTCCTCTATGCCGGCCAGCACGAGATGAGCCACTGGACGGTGTTCAGGACGAAGAAGCTCAACGAGATCTTCGGGCGCCTCTTCGGCTTCGTACTGTTCTATCCCCGCGATTTCGACCAGATCCAGCACTTCGCCCATCACCGCTATACGAACGACTGGGAGAAGGACGGTGAGTTGCAGCGCCCGCCCTATGCGCTTGCCTCCTACCTGCTGTGGATGGCGGGTCCGACCTACTGGTACACGCGGATCCGGCGGATCCTGCGCTTTTCGGCCGGGATCGTGACCGAGCCCTACATCCCCGACGCCCGCAAGCCGGACGTGATCCGCGAGGCACGTTGGCACCTTGCCGGCTACGGCGCGATCGCGGCCGTCTCGGTCGCGGCCGGCAGCTGGTTTGCTGTCACGCACTGGCTGGCGCCGATGATGGTGACGAAAGTCGTCCACCAGCTGCAGAACACGATTGAGCATCTCGGCCTGCCGCATGTCGACGATGTGACGCTGAACACGCGCTCGACCCGGACGAACGCGCTGATGCGGTGGCTGTGCTGGAATATGCAGTACCACACCGCCCACCATGCCTTCCCCGGCGTGCCCTTCAACCGCCTGCCAGACCTGCACAGGACGATCTTCGTATCCAAGGGGCGCCGGCCGCCGGAGATGACCTATCTCGGCTTCCAGGCTGCCGTCCTGAAGGCGTTTCGCGGGGGTCGCAGCGAGCGCGACTATCCCGACGACCGGGTGTGGATCTCCGACGAGACGGATCTTTCCCCGTCCGCTCCCGCGTCTCCAGACGACCCGACCGGCCTGCGCCTGAAGGCCTGAGGCTATGCAGCAGCTGCACTTCTACCAGTCGCTCTGGGCGACGGAGATGCGCAGGCCCGGCGTCGCCGAGCGCCCGGTGGAAGAGCGCTTCGACCTCGTCGCCGGGGACGGCTACGAGGGCATGGCGGTCGACCTCGGGGCCATGACGATCGAGGCCGCCCGGGCCACCGTGCCGGAGTTCCGGCGCACCGGGCTGGCTGGCCTGCTCACGGCGTTCCCACGCTCGATCGAGGACCTGCGGCCCGCGCTCCACCTCGCCAAGGACATCGGAGCTCCCTTCGTCGTCGTCGTCGGGCAGGTGATGCCGATCAGCGTCGCGGGCATGGTGCCCGTCATCCGGGAATGGCTGGCCATCTCGCGGCAGGAGGGAGTGCCCATCCAGTTCGAGACGCACCGCGACAGCATCACCAACGATCTGTTCGCCACCATCCAGCTCCTCGACGCCGTGCCGGAGATGCGCATGGCCGCCGACCTCTCGCACTACGTCGTCGACCGGGAGATGCTGCACCCGATCCGTCCGGAGTATCAGGCCCTTGTCGCCCGGATCCTCGAGCGGTCCGACAGCTTCCAGGGCCGGGTCGCCTCGCGCAACCAGGTGCAGCTGCCCATCGGTTTTCCGCAGCACGCCAAGTGGGTGCAGACTTTCCTGGATTGGTGGACACAGGGGCTCGCCTCGTGGAGCCGGCGATCCGGCCCGGACGCTACGGCCATCTTCCTGTGCGAACTCGGGCCGCCGGAATACGCCATCACCGGCGCGGACGGGAACGAGCTTTCCGACCGGCGCGAAGAGGCGAAGGCGATCAGGGCCATGGTGCGCGAGCGGTGGAAGACCCTTCAGGCCGGCGGCTGAGGTGGCATTGATACCCCGGCCTGCAAGGGCCACATCCTCTGGGTGCGGCCGGAGAGGCCGCTGAGGAAAAAGCGATGTCCCCGGTCAGCCTGCTGCTCAACATTCTCTGGATCGTCTTCGGCGGCGCCTGGATGGCGGCTGGATGGCTGCTGGCGGCGATCATCATGGCCATCACGATCATCGGCCTGCCCTGGGCACGCGCCGCGCTGATGATGGCGGCCTACACCCTCCTGCCCTTCGGCCAAACCGTGGTGTCGCGTGATCGTGTCGACGGCGTGCCGGGATCCGGCACGGGGGCACTGGGCATGATCGGAAACCTGATCTGGCTGGTCCTTGCCGGCTGGTGGCTGGCGATCGGCCATCTGGTGACGGCGCTGGGGCTCGCCATCACCATCGTCGGCCTGCCTTTCGCCTGGGCGCACGTGAAGCTCGCCGGCTTCTCGCTGTGGCCGGTGGGCCGCACGGTGATCAGCCAGCAGGAGGCGGAACGGCTGAGGCTGGCCTGAGCCGCTGCGCGCTGGCGTGGAGCCGGCGCTCGCCTACAATCGGTGGCCAGTCCCTCCCGGAAGCAACCCGGAATGCGCTCCCGCCGGCCCCCGCAGCACTCCGTCATCACCCGCCGCCATGCGATTGCCGCCACGCTGGGCGGGAGCCTGGCTCTGTCCGGCGCAGTGCGCGGGGCGCTCGCCAGCGGCAGCGTCCGTGTGCTCGCATCGGCGGAGCAGATGGCGCCGCGCTACGACCACGTCATCGTCGGCGCCGGCTCGGCCGGCTGCGTGCTGGCGCACCGGCTCGTTCAGGGAGGCCGCCGTGTCCTGCTCGTCGAAGCCGGGGGACCGGCAAATCTGCCGGCCATTTTCGATCCGCCGGACTGGCCTGAGCTGCAGGGCAGCGCGGTCGACTGGCGGTACTCCACCGTGCCGCAGCGCCATCTCGGCGGCCGGGTGATCCCCTATCCCCGCGGCAAGGTTGTGGGCGGGTCGAGCGCCATCAACGCACTCGCCTACCAGCGCGGCCACCGGGCGGCCTACGACCGATGGCCTGCCGGTTGGCGCTACGACGACCTCCTGCCCTATTTCCGGCGCGCCGAAACCTTCTCGGGAGGCGGCAATTCGTGGCGCGGCGGAGACGGCCCGCTGCATGTCCTTTCGCTGGCGGACGTCGACGACCGGACGCCGGTCGCGGGCGCGTTCGTCGAGGCCTGCCGGGAGCACGGCTTTGCCATGACCCCCGATCTCGGTGGCGAGATACCCGTTGGCGTGGGCTGGAACCAGCTCAGCATCCGCGGGAACCGGCGCGACGACGCCGCAACAGCCTATCTGGCCGATCTCGACGCTCCGGGCCTGGACCTGCTGACAGGCGCGACCGTGCTGCGCCTCGAGATCGAGGCGGGGAGATGCCTCGGTATACGATTGCCGGGCCGGGTGGTCCGGCCGGACAGCGACACTTTGCTGTGCGCGGGAGCCGTCGATTCGCCGCGGCTGCTGATGATTTCCGGCATCGGGCCCGCGGAGCACCTGGATGAGGTGGGCGTTCCCGTCGCGCACGATCTCCCGGATGTCGGCGCCAGCCTGCAGGACCATCCGCTTCTGGCCGGTGTCGCTTATGCAGCGCGCAAGCCGGTGCCGCGGTCCCACTACAACCATGCCGATGCGGTTCTCTACGTGCCGCACGACGATGCCGCCGAGAGCCCCGATATTCTCGTCATGTGCCTGTCCCTGCCCTTCGTGCTGCCGACCGTCGGCCCCCTGCCCGCCCCGGCCTATGTGCTCGTGCCCTGCCTGATGAAGCCGGAAAGCCGCGGTTCGATCCGGCTTGCATCGGCCGATCCGACGGCGCCCGCGGTGATCGATCCCAATTTCCTGGCAGAGCCGACCGACGTAGGCCGGCTTGCGGCCGGCGTCGCGCTGGCCCGTGAGATCGGCGCATCGAACGCCTTCTCGGAGTGGCGCACGGAGGAGGTTCATCCAGGCCCGGCCGTTACCAGTGCGGCAGGTGTTCGCGTGTTCCTTTCGCGCGCCACGACGTCGTTTCACCACCCGGTCGGTACCTGTGCCATGGGGGCGGTGGTGGACGACAAGCTGCGGGTGAATGGCGTCGCGGGGCTGAGGGTGGTGGACGCGTCGGTCATCCCGGCCATCCCCCAGGCCATGGTCAACGCGGCCACCATCGCCGTCGCGGAACGCGCGAGCGACCTGATCCTCGCGTAAGGCCGCAGGTCTGCGTCTGCTCCTGCTTCACCCCGCGGGCTGCGCGGCTTGGCCACCCGGCGAGCGTCCGACGGCCGTGAAGACGCTGGCGAGCATGAACACCAGGGCGATCCAGAACACCGGGGAGAGCGTCTCCGCGAATATCAGGATGCTCCACGCAACGCCGGAGATGATGGCGATGTAGTTGAAGGTGGAGAAGAAGGTGGGCCCAGCCCGCCGCACGATCTCGAAGAAGAGGATGAAGAAGACGACGTTGATGGCTGCGGCAGCGCCGAGCGCCAGCCAGCCGATGCCCGACGGTTCAGGCGGCAGCAGCGCTCCGTCGGCGAAGTAGGCCACCGGACCGGCGACCACGGCGGCGCCGCCGAGAATCCCCGCCGCCATCGTCAGCGAATCCGTTGCCGGTGGCCGCAGCACCTGGGCCGATACGTTCGACGCCGCGAACATCACCGCCGCCAGCAGAGCGAGCAGGAACCAGAAGGTCGACCCCGTGCTGCCAGACTGGGCGCCCGGCCAGGCGATGACGACGACACCGGCAAGGCCCAGCAGGACGGCGATGACGGTCCGCAGCCGGAACGTCTCCAGCTTCAACAGCGTGGCGAAGGCCAGCGTGAAAACGGGCGACAGCGCCAGGATCAACGTCAGAATCGAGGCGGGCACGTGCAGGGCGGCCTTGGTCAGCAGGCCGATCGGCAGCCCGATGACGAGCGCTCCTATGATCAGATAGGACACCGCGTGCCGCACGCTTGGCACGAGGCGCCGCCCGGTTGCCAGCACGATAGCCGCCAGCACGACGAAGCCGGCAAGCGCCTGCAGGAAGGCGAAGGATACCGGCGGCCACCCCGCCTCGGCGGCGAGCCGGTTTGTGGGAAAGATGGCGCCGTAGAGGACGCCCGCCGCTACGAGCATGACGACGTTGACGACCGTGCCTGAACCCATGTCCCCCTCCCCACTTTTCTTGTTGTTCGGCCGGCCAGATTTCCCCAGCCGATTCACTTCCCGGCGCCACTGCGAACCGCTTCCTTCAAAGCTCCGGAACCCCGCGGCGCCCCGGCAACATGGTGGCTGCGGTGACATCCGAAGACACGTGGACGGGTGCGCCAGGGATTTCGCGGCTGATGGGGATACTCGGACCGTCGAAGGGGATCGCAGGATGTCTCGCAAGGTCGCTCAAACCCGCCCTGGATGCATCATCTTTCGGCAGCGACCTCGCTCGAGGCCAGCCGTCCGGTTGGCTCTCGGACGACGCCTGATGCGACGCAGACCCTTTCTCGTGCTAGTCTCTGCTCACCGGGGGACCACATGAGCACGATCACCACGGTTGAAGAGCTTCGCGCCCACTACGGGACGATTAGTCCGCTGGCCGAGCGGAAGGTGCTGCCGGCCATCGATCGCTACTGCGCCGCCTTCATCCAGCTCTCGCCGCTTCTGGTGATCTCGACAGGTGACGGCCGCGGCCGGTTCGACGCGAGCCCGAGGGGTGACGCGCCGGGGTTCGTGAAGGTCATCGACAGCACCACGCTGCTGATCCCGGATCGCCGCGGCAACAACCGTGTCGACAGCTATTCGAACCTGCTCGCCTGCCCTGGAATTGGCATGCTGTTCTTCGTCCCCGGGCTGGACGAGACACTCCGGGTCAACGGCACCGCTGCGGTGACCCTGGACGGGGCTCTCCTGGCGGGCTCCGAGGTCAACGGCAAGGCACCCCGGGCGGGCATCCTGGTGACCGTGGAGGAAGTCTTCTTTCAGTGCGGCAAGGCCCTGAAACGCTCCAAGCTCTGGAGCGCCGAGCACCGGGTTGAGCGGAAAGCCTTCCCCAGCCTCGGCAAGATCATCGCCGAGCAGACAGGCCAGTGCTCCGCTGAGGATGCGGAGGCGGCGATCGAGTCGGACTACGTCCACAAGCTCTACTGACAGGCCGTCACGGGACAGGCCGGTGTTGCGTCATCCATGGTCCCGGCACGACACCGGACGGCACCGCTTCGAGTAGCCGCGGCGGGGTCATTTGTCCGCGCCGCGACCGCCTCGCACCTGACCGCCTCACACGTGCAGCATGTCCTGGCTGAGCCAGCCGAGGGCGATGTTCTTCAGTGTCACGCTGTTGGACAGGTCGAACGTCAGCACGACGTCCGCGCCGACCTGTTTCGCACTGCCCAGTGCCGTCGCGGCGTTCTGGTACCAGGCCGAGACATCGAGCACGTCGTGTCCGGCAGCCGAGACATTGAAGTCGGTGATGATGTCACGGCCGCACAGCTTCTTGAACACGAAGGTGTCCGAGCCGAGTCCGCCCGTCAGCGTGTCGTTGCCAGCGCCGCCGTCGATGATGTTGGCCGAGTCGTTGCCGATGATCCTGTTGGCGAGCGAGTTGCCCGTCGCGTTGCTGGCGGTCCCGCTCAGCGTCAGGTTCTCGACGTTCGCGGCAAGCGTGTAGTTGATCGACGAGATGACAGTGTCGATGCCGCCGGTCGAGGTTTCGATCACCTGGTCGCCGGCATTGTCGACGATGTAGGTGTCGTTGCCATTGCCACCGGACATTACGTCGGCGCCAAGGCCGCCATTGATCACGTTCGCGGCGGCGTTGCCGGTGATGCTGTTGTTGAGCTCGTTGCCCGTGCCGTTGATGGCGCTGGTCCCGGTCAGCGTGAGGTTCTCGACGTTCGCGGTCAGCGTGTAGGAAATTCCGGCCTGGACCGTATCGGTTCCGCCGCCGGCGCTCTCGACGACGATGTCGCCGGCGTTGTCGACCACATAGGTGTCGTTGCCCGCGAGCCCTTCCATGCGGTCGGCGCCGCCGAGCCCGTTGAGGACGTTGGCGAACTGGTTGCCGACGAGATGATTGTCGAGTGCGTTGCCGGTGGCGCCGAGGGCCGAGCCGGTCAGGACCAGCTTTTCGACATTGGCGGCGAGAGTGGAGCTGACCGAGGCGTAAACCGTGTCGTAGCCCTGGCCGGCAGTCTCCACGACAACGTCACCGGCGTTGTCGACATAGTAGGTGTCGTCCCCTGCCCCGCCGATGAGCCGGTCCGCCCCGGCACCGCCATCGAGGATGTTTGCTGCGGCGTTCCCGGTGATGATGTTGGCAAGAGCGTTACCCGTGCCGTTGATCGCATCGGCGCCGAGCAGGACAAGGTTCTCCACATTGGCCGCGAGCGTGTAGGCGATGGTGCTGCGGACCGTGTCCGTGCCCGCGTTGAGCGCCTCGACCACCACGTCGCCGGCATCGTCGACGATATAGGTATCGTTGCCCACGCCACCTTCCATGCGGTCTGCGCCAGCGCCGCCGTCGAGCGTGTCATCTCCGGCGAGGCCGAACAGCGACTGGGCGCCGGCGCTGCCGAGCAGAGTGTCGATGCCCGCGGTTCCCACGATCCCGGGCGTCACCAGCGATGCCGCCTCGAAGAGACCGTCGGAGAACCGGAACTGCTCGACCTTTGAAATGGTGTCCGTGCCGTCACGGCCGAGCACGAGATCGGCCACCCAGAACACCGCGGCGAGTGTGTCGAAGGTGATGGTGTATGACGCCCGAAGGCCCTGGAAGATCGCGACATCGATACCGTCGCCGCCGTCGAGCGTGTCGTCGCCGGCACCGCCGGTCAGCAGGTCGGCGCCTGCGCCGCCGAACAGCTTGTCATTGCCGGCTCCGCCCTTGAGGTCGTTGTCGAGCGTGTTGCCGGTGATCGTGTCGTTGCCCGACCCGCCGACCGCCGCCTCGATCCAGGTGTTGAAGGCGATCGAGATGTTCTTCGTCATCATGTCGCAGTCGGAAAAGCTTCCGGGCGTCAGATCGATGACGGAGGCGGAGGTGAACCCCGACAGGTTCAGCGTGTCGTAGCCGCCGGCATCATAGATGCACAGGACGGGATGCTGGTTTTGCGTGAAGTCGTAGACCCAGGTGATGCCCGCGGTCGCGCCGAACCCGTAGACCGTGCCCGTGGCCCGCGTCGTCGTCTCGGCTCCGTACATCGCCTGTGCGGCAGCGATGTCGTAGAGCATCGGCGTCTGGGCGTAGTAGGTGCGGCCGTCGCTGGCCACCCAGTCCGCGCCCGTGTTGGACGCGGTGAAATAGCTCATCAGGGTGAACTGCTGCGAGTCCTGGAAATAGGCTGCGTTGGTCGCGTAGGTGGGCGAGCCGCCATTGTAGTCGCCGGCATGGTCGAGGCCGATGGCGTGCCCGGTCTCGTGCAGGTAGGTCATGAACCCCCACTGGCCGACCTTGGGCGTGACGATGTCGTTCGTCCCGCTGTTGGCGCCGTAGGCGGAATTCATCCAGACCGACCCGGCGCCGCTCCAGCCGCCGGGATAATAGGCGTGGGCGTAGGAGATGTTGGTCGTCGTGCTCGCATACTTGATGTTGGCGGTCTGTGCGTTCGTTGCGAGCGAGAAGTCCGGCTGGATCAGGTCGTCCCACAGCGAGATGGCCAGCGTGGCAGCCGCCTTCTGCGAGGCCGTGAACTGGGAGAACCCGGCGGCCTCGCCATAGGGGAACCAGCTCGCCGACGACAGGAAGCCGTATGTCAGGCTGCTGCCCGACCAGTGGGAGCCACTGTCGAGCTGGGCAATGATCTGGGCAGTGGTGTAGACGGGCTTGGCCATGGTCTGATCCGCTGTTTCGCACGGACAGACAGCATCGGCCGGCTGATCGGAAGCTCAAGCGGATCCGTCAAATTGTCTCCAGCGGCCTTGGATCGGGGGGAAAGACCCTGCCTTCTCGCGGCTTCGTAAAGGGGTGGTTCCTTCGAACCCGGAGAGCGGCTTAAATTCAGGTTTCCCGGAATGGAAACGCGATCGACCGGACGTTCGCGGGCTCGCCGCCACCGCATCTCCGGGCTAACCTCCCGTTTGCAGGGTGGCGATGATGCCTCGGACTGCCGCCAAACAAATACAGGTCCGGCGCTGGCGGAGGCTTTGCGAGCCGGTTGAGCGACGCGCCGCTTTCGATTAACCCCCATGCATGAGATGCGCTCTTCGCTTTGTCGCGATCTGCTTTTTCGCATTGATGAGCAGTTCGTGCTCCATGATGCGGGAGCGTCTCATCTTCATTCTCGCAGGACAGTCGAACATGTCCGGCAGAGGTCCCATGGAGGGACTGCCGGACTTCCAGAATGCAAGGATGGTTTTCGTCTACCGCAATTCGGCGAAGTGGACGCGCGGTTGGGAACCAGTGGACGATCCCGTCGGACAGGTGGACCCCGTATCGCTGGATCCCACCGCGAAGGTAGGGCCAGGCATGGCGTTCGGGGACCGCATGTCCGCGCTGAACCCTGGCGTCGAGATCGGCCTCGTTCCATGCGCCCGCGGATCGGTCGGCATCGAGGCCTGGAAGCGCGACCTGAGCCGCGCCACCCTTTATGGCTCGATGATCGCCCGCGCGCGCGAGGCGAGCGAATATGGCCGGATCGCCGGGCTGCTCTGGTATGAGGGCGAAGCCGATGTCGGCCTGCCGGGTATCGAGAACACCTGGCCCGGGGACTTTTCCGATTTTGTCGCGAATGTCAGGAAGGATCTCGATGTTCCCGGCCTGCCGGTCGTCATGACGGTGCTCGGCCCGACGAAGTCGGATCTCTCACTCGACGCGTGGGCGTCGTTTCAGGACATGCAGCGGAACATGCGCCTTCCTGCCGGTGTCGCCAGGGTATCGGCGTCTGATCTGGAGGTCGCCGACCAGGACGTTCACCTGACGACGCCCTCCTACCTCACTCTGGGTCAGCGGTACGCCGAGGCGATGATGAAACTGCTCCGCGGGGTGCCTTCCCAGACTACTCAGTAAACTTTCGCCGCGGCTCCGGGTGGTTCCCGGGGCGGCGATGGCGACGGTGCGAAACTCGTTCACACGCGGCGTGGGCTCGCCTGAGGCCGCAGCCTGGCAATCGGCACGATGCTCTTCAATTCGGAAGTTTTCCTCTTCGTTTTTCTTCCCATCGTGCTGGGTGGCTTCCACGCCATGCGGCGCATGGGGGCCAATAAGGCGTCGCTCTGGTTTCTGCTCGCGGCAAGCGTCGCGTTCTACGGATTCTGGAACCCGGCCAACCTCTGGATCCTCGGCGTCTCGATCGCCATGAACTACGCTGCAGCGGCAGCCATCGTCGCCTGGCCCGGCAGGGCCGCGATGGCCGCTGGAATCACGGCCAACCTACTGCTGCTGGCCTATTTCAAGTACCGCAACTTCATCCTGTCGAACGCGGGTCTTCTTTGGGGCGGGCACTACACGGGAGAGCCGCTGGATCTGCCGCTCGGAATCTCGTTTTACACGTTCACGCAGATCGCCTTCCTGGTCGATCTCGCGATGCGGCGCACCGGGCGGTCCTCGCCGCGGGACTACGCGCTCTTCGTCACTTTTTTCCCGCACTTGATCGCCGGGCCGTTGTTCAGACATGACGAAATCGTGCCCCAGCTGCGCAACCTCGCGCGGCAGGTGAGCTGGACGGCCGGCGCCGCCGGGCTTGCCTTCTTCGCCATCGGGCTCGCGAAGAAGGTCGTCCTCGCCGACAACCTCGCCCAGATTGCATCTCCGGTGTTCTCGGCAGCTATAGGCGGCCCGGTCTCGTTCAACGATGCATGGAGGGGGGCGCTCGCCTACACCTTCCAGCTCTACTTCGACTTCTCCGGCTATTCGGACATGGCGGTCGGTCTCGGCCTGATGTTCGGCATCCGGATGCCGTTCAACTTCGACAGTCCCTACAAATCGGTGTCGATCATCGATTTTTGGCAGCGCTGGCACATCACGCTGTCCCGCTTCCTTCGCGACTACCTCTACTTTCCGCTCGGCGGAAACCGGCATGGATCCGTCCGCCGATACACGAACCTGATGGTCGTGATGCTTCTTGGCGGCCTCTGGCACGGTGCGGGGTGGACGTTCGTCGCCTGGGGAGCCGCTCACGGGCTGTTCCTGTGCGTCGCCCACGCGTGGCGCGCGCTTGCCGCCGGCCTGATCTCTCCAGGCATGGGCCGGCTGCTCACGCCGGTTTATTGGCTCCTCACTTTTCTCGCCGTGACGACAGCCTGGGTGCTTTTCAGGTCAGCCGACTTTGCGACCGCCACCACCCTGTTGTCTGCCATGGCATCGCCGGGGCAGGCAGGCCGGCTCGTGGCCGATGCGGGAAGCTGGCGTCTTCTCCTGAGCGGAGGGGAACACTCGTGGATCGCGGCGGCGCTGGCCATCGCCGTTCTCCTGCCGAACTCGCAACAATGGGTGGCGGCACTCCAGTCCAAGATGCTTGCCAGCCCGTGGCTCCTGCGGGCCGCGGCTCTTGCCGTCTCGATCCTGCTGCTGGCGGGGCTGTTCTCATTGGATCAGCCCACGGAGTTCATCTACTTCCAGTTCTGACGTTTTGGAGACCGTCTCGCGTATGCTGGTGCCGCTCAATCCCACCCCTGATCTCGAAAGGCGCGGAAGAGCCCTCATCCGTGATGTCGCGATCCTTCTCATGCTGGCCTTGCTGGTGTCCGCGCCAGCCGCGCTGGTGATGTGGAACGTCGGCGAGGCATTGCCGCTCCAAAAGGTCGCGACAATTCAGGCGGATCGCCGCGTTCCCTACCTTCCCTTCTTCGAGATCGACGAGTTCACCTACAAGAAGGACATCTTCGCGCGCGCCCCCGCGGATACCATCGTGATCGGATCATCCCTGCCGCTGCCCATCACCGGGCAGTACGTGGCCGGATCGTTCGCGAATCTCGGCAGGAGCATGCCCTACATATCCTACGGCACGGCCTTGCTGGACGAGATCCTGCGCATTCGCCGCCCCGGGCTCGTCGTGTTCGTGCTCGATTTCTGGTGGTTCAACGCGGCCTATGACGACCTGCCACGCACGGCGCCGCCTCCCAACCGGCTGCCGCACTGGAGCGTTCGGAGAGTCCTGGCGCCTTACTCGTGGCTCGCGGCCGAAACGATCTCGAAAAGAGACTTCGTCCGCTTCCTCACGCTCAATCCGCTCACGGTCGGCAGTACCGGACTGGGGCTCAAGGCTCTTCTCTCAGGCCAGGGCTACGACGCGCAGGGCGCCTTCACCTGGCTGGACCAGCCGCTCGGCCCGGTCTCGCACGACTTTTCGGAAACGCTCGACAGGGTGAAAACAGGTCGCAAGCGGTTCGAATACGGGGACAGCGTCGATCCCCATCGATGGTCGATCCTCATGGCGATGCTCGGGGGGCTGGAAGCCGAACACGTGCCGGTGGTCATCATTCTTCCGCCGGTGGCTCCCAGCGTGGCAGCCGCCATGGCTGACACCCGGAAGTATGCCTATCTCGCAGAGCTCAGAAGCCGTCTCGCGGCGCTGCCGCTCGCGTTCGACATGATGGACTCGGGGAGGTATGGCCTGACCGACTGTCAGTTCATCGAAGACGGCTTCCACGCCACCACGACTGGGTGGGCCAGGATTATCCGGGCGGTGGCAAGCTCCCTTCCGCCCGATCTCGCGCGGCGTTTCGACGTGGGCGGGGCGGACCGGCAGATCCTCGCCTATGAGCAAGCGGCGCGGGCCGCCGGCGTCACCGAGGGGACATGCCCCCCGACTTCGCGTTAGGCCGCGCCGCCCGTCAGGTCAGTATGCCTCGTAGTAGTAGCGGCGGCGGGGCTGGTGCCGGCCGTCATAAAGACCGTCGCGGCCCTGATACAGACCGTCGCGGCCCCCATAAAGACCGTCGGGACCTCCCCTACCGTCGCGATGACCGCGCCGGTAGTAGCGGTTCTGGTAGGAATAGCGCCCGTCAGGGCCACCATAGCCGTCCCGGCCCTGATAGCGTCCGTCGCGCCCGTCATATTGGCCATCGCCACAATAGGGGCGGCAGTTCTGCCAGGTGCCCGTCGACGCTCCGGCGTTCGCACCACCTGCAGCGCCGATCGCCATTACGGTGGCCCCGAGGAGAATGATGAGGTTACGCTTGAGCATGGGACAGGACTCCTTTTGAGCCATCACGATAGGTTGCGGAACCTGAACGGCAACGGAATGAGTTGTTCAGCTTACAACGGCTCGCAAATGGTTGAGTTTCATCTGGCTGTCGCAGCGCGCCCGGAGCGGCGTTGCGGGAGCGCATGGCGGTGATGCTTCTCGCCTATTGGGGGCGCCGCGGCGCGCTGGCGCGCTGGATGCTCGATATCGCCCGACTCTCCGCGGATGGACACGACACGGGAACGGCGCTGTCCATATCCACCTCCAATGAGCTGTACGGCCTTATTGCAAAGACAGGGGTGCCGATCCTCCCCGTGGGGACGTTCGACCGGAGCTGGGAGGCGTTCGTTCGCGTCGACCGGCTCCTGGCGCTCAGGAGGGATCTGTCGCGTCATGTCGCCAAGACGGGGACGCGCGCGATGGTGACCATGATGCCTCACGTGTGGTCACCACTCGTCACGCCAGGCCTGAAGCGGCAGGGCGTCCGCACGGTCAGCATCGTGCACGACGCCGCTCCCCATCCCGGCGATCCGACGGCCAAGCTGAACCGCTGGCTGATGCGGGATGCTGCGTACGCGGACAGGATCGTCACGCTAAGCGGTCATGTCACCGAAAGCCTCGTTGCGTCGGGGATGCCGTCGGCGAAGATCACCACCCTGTTCCATCCCGTGGTGGGCACCGACCCGGACACGGGCCGCGTTGAAAGGAAGGCCGGGGAGCTACCGCGCCTGCTCTTCGTCGGCCGCATCATGCCCTACAAGGGGCTGGACCTTGCCGTGGGTGCCCTCGAAAGCCTCGCGCCGGAGGGGCTCAGGTTCCCGCTGACAGTGGCCGGCGAAGGCGATCTGTCGGCGCTGGCTCCTCGGTTGGCGGCGCTCGGCGCGAACGTCCGAAATCACTGGCTGGACGAAGCCGAAATCGCGCGGCTCTGTGCGACGCATGACGCGATGCTGCTTCCCTATGTCGAGGCGAGCCAGTCCGGCGTGGCCGGCCTCGCCCTTGCGGCCACGATGCCGATGTTCGCGACTCCGGTTGGAGGCTTGAGGGAGCAAGTCGAGCATGGCGTGACCGGCCTCGTCGCCGAGGCAGCGACCCCCGGCGCGTTCGCGGCTGTGTTGCGGAGGCTTTCGGCCGAGCCGGTTCTGCTTCAGCAGCTTCGCCGGGGGATTGCGCTGACGCGAGAACCCCTGAGCATGCAGGTCTTCCTGAAGCGCCTCGAGCAGGTGGCCCTCGGCTGACGCCTACTCCGGCATCTCGAACGGCGCGCCTTCCAGGATCCCGTCACAGACAGCATCGAGGCCGGGACTAAACCCGGGCTTCAGACCGTCGACGCTTTCAAGCGCGATCGTAAAGCGCCTCGGGCCCGGATCTGGCTGCACGAAGGGCAGCTCGATCATCCGGCGCATGAAGAAGTGGTAGGCGTAGGCGAGCGCGCGCTCCCTGGTCGCCTCGTCGAGCCCGCCGCGCACCGGCAAGTGGCCGAGCAGCTCGAAATAGTGCTCACGCGACGCGGCGTCGCGGGTGATGCCTTTGTTGCGGACCCAGGCCTCGCCCGCGACGATCACGACCTTGCCCGTCGCCGAGAGCTCAACGCCCATCTTCGTCGCGAAGATGATCACGCTGTCGGCCATCTCAGCCAGCACGTAAGAAGACACCGGGCTCTCCGGGCCGATCACGGCCACATTGGGCGGGAGCTCCGGGAACACCTCGCGGATCGCGTCCTGCGCCAGCTGGCGCGATCGCGGGTTTCCGGAGATTTCGGCGGGGTGGATGCGGATCAGCAGTTGCAGGTCCGAACGTCCAGCGAACCAGCGGATCGTCTCGACCAGCCACTCGCGCTGGCTGGCGAAGGCGTTGCGGGGGTAGTGCAGCTGCGCGTCCCAGAACACGTTCGTATAGGCGACAACGAGCGGCTTGGCCGGGTCGAGGCCGAAGCGCGCAATGTCCTGTGAGGCGGCGTAGTCGGGATCCTTGTGGAAGCGGATCCAGTCGGCTCCGCCTTCCCGGCGGCTGGCCAGGTAGGAGGAAATGCGCTCGCGCTGCTCAGGCGTCAGCGGCTTGTCCGCCCAGCGTGACTGGTCCTCGTCAATGAGCGTGTGATGGTACGTGTCGTCGTGGCTGAAAATAAAGCAGTGCTTGCGGTAGGCGGGGTTCCACGTCACCAGCCGCACGCCCGCCTTGCGGGCGACAAGGTTGACTGCCCCCTGCGGCGTGTAGATGCCGTGATGGGCGACGACGACGTCAGGCTTCTCCCGCTCGATCAGCCGCTCATAGGCGCGGGCGGCGAGAATGGTGGCTTCCACATAGCGGCGCAGGACGGCGGGACCGGCCGGCTCGTCGGCGAGGGAGCCCTTGGCGAAGAAGCGCAGCGCGCCGGCCGAGGCATGCTCGCCGACCGCCATGCCGCCCCAGACGAGGTGAGGCACTTCCTGCGGCGGAGTCCTTGCGGCAATCGACGCGGCCTCGCGCCTGTCGTCCTCCGTCAGCACGTCGCCGAGCCTGACGACCGGCAGCGACAGAGCCTCCAGCCGCGTTTGGGCCGGCGGATGGCAGTAGGAGCACAGCAGCGCCGGTGGGCCCTTGGCAGCCATACTCTCCGGTCCGCCGACAAGCGATATCTCGCACATCTGGCACGCCGGCAGCACAGCGTCGCACAGGACGCTCGTCACGGACGCGCCGCGCTCGCATAGCGTCAGCGCCAGCATCCTGTCGATCCCGGCCAGGGCGAACTGGCCGCCGATATTGGTGGCCATCAACACGCGCTTCGCGCCCGGCGCGAGCGGCGGGCGCTCACGGCCCGCGAAGTTTTCCAGATGCTGGTGCGCGCTCCCGCGCGCCAGCACGTTCAGGCGCAGCAGGCGGGCAAGGCCGAAGCCGGGGACACGGCCGAGGAGAGATCGGGCGGCGGACACGCGCCGCTGGTAGGGGCAATCCCGGCGCGGAGCAAGCCTCCCGCGCCATGAGGGAGAGCCCCGGATTGGCGCGGGATGCGCGATCGGCTATAGCCCCGCCTGTCACAACTCTCGGTTGAACCCGATGACCCCTCCCCTCAGCGTCGCGCTGATCCCTGCGCGGTCCGGCTCCAAGCGCGTGCCGCACAAGAACATCCGCGACCTCGCGGGTCATCCGGCACTCGCCTATTCGATCCGCTCGGCCATCGACTCCGGCGTGTTCTCGCGCGTGATCGTGTCGACCGATTCGGAGCTTTATGCCGAGGTGGCCCGCCACTACGGGGCCGATGTTCCGTTCCTGCGCCCGCCCGAGTTCAGCGGCGACACCTCGCCCGACATCGAATGGATCCGCTACACGTTGCAGCGACTGCAGGACGAGGGCGAGCCCTTCGAGGCTTTCAGCATCCTGCGGCCCACCTCCCCCTTCCGGAAGGCCGAGACCATCCGGCGGGCCTTCGCGGCCTTTTGTGCGGCCGAGGGCATCGATTCGCTGCGCGCGGTGGAGAAGGTCGAGCAGCACCCGGGCAAGATGTGGGTGATCCGCGGCGACCGGCTGCTGCCCCTGATGCCGCTCACCCCCGAGGACCTGCCCTGGCACAGCCAGCAATATGCCTCGCTGCCCACCGTCTTCGTCCAGAACGCGAGCCTCGAGATCGCATGGACGCGCACGGCCCTGGAGAAGGGCACCATCGCGGGGACGATCATGCTGCCCTTCCTCACCCAGGGAGACGAGGGCCTCGACATCAACAACGAGAAGGACTGGTGGTACGCGACCCACCTGCTGGCGCGCGGCGAGGCCGTTCTGCCGCCGGTGGATCGCCCGGCAATCCAGCTCGATCCGGCCGTGTTCAGCCTCCGCTGACCCGCCAGGCTGCAAGGAGAGACATGTGGGCGATCTGATCGGCGACGTCGTCGAGACCGAACTCTACTACATCGGCAAGCGCGAGTTCGACCGCGTGCGAAACGCCAATGCCGCTCCGGCCGAAGTGATCGCGCTCGCCGCCGACATGGCGCGGCTCAACGCGCTCTACATGATCGCCAAGGCGGGCTCGGGCCATATCGGCTCGTCCTTCTCCTCGCTCGACGTGATCACGCACCTCTATCTGAGCGAACTCGGCAAGGGTGACGTGTTCTTTTCCTCCAAGGGCCATGACGCTCCGGCGCTCTACGCGGTGCTGATCGCCACCGGCGTGCTGCCGGAGGACAAGCTGCACGGGCTGAGACGGCTCGGCGGCCTGCCCGGGCATCCCGACATCTCGATCCCGGGCCTCGTGACCAACACCGGTTCGCTCGGCATGGGAATCTCCAAGGCCAAGGGCATGCTGGCGGCCAACAGGCTCGCCGGGAAGAGCGGACGCGTCTTCGTCATGACGGGCGACGGCGAGTTGCAGGAAGGGCAGATCTGGGAGTCGCTGGTCTCGGCCGCCAATGCTAAACTCGCCGATCTGACGGTCGTGGTCGACCACAACAAGTTCCAGTCGGACTTCGCGGTCGCCCGCACGTCCGATCTCGGCGACCTCGTTGCGAAGTTCACCGCCTTCGGCTTCCACGCCGTTCGCATCGACGGAAACGACCCGGTCGCGCTGGCCCACACCTTCCGCATGCTGGCGGAGATCACGGACAAGCCGAAGGTCGTCATCGCCGACACGGTGAAGGGCAAGGGCGTGTCCTTCATGGAGGGCACCTCGATCGACAGCGACGTCGAGATGTTCCGCTACCACTCCGGCGCGCCGAAGGCCGACGAGTACCGGCTCGCCGTGGAGGAGATCGAGGCCCGCCTCGCCCGCCGCTGCGCCGCCATCAACATCGAGCCGGTGCAGGTCGAGAAGACCGAGCGGCCGACCGTGGCGCCGGCCCCTGCCGGAGCGCAGCGCCTCTTCCCGGCCTATTCGGCCGCGCTGGAGGCCGCGGCGGAGGCGGACAAGAGCATCATCGCGCTCGACGCCGACCTCGCCCTCGACATGGGGCTTTTGAACTTCGCCCAGCGTTTCCCGGAGCGCTATGTCGAGTGCGGCATCGCCGAGCAGGACATGGTGAGCCAGGCAGGCGGCATGGCGCTCAAGGGGCTCACGCCCGTCGTGCATTCCTTCTCGTGCTTCCTCTCCACGCGGCCGAACGAGCAGATCTACAACAACGCCACCGAGGGCACGCGCATCGTCTATGTCGGCGGCCTTTCCGGCGTCGTGCCTGCCGGCCCCGGCCACTCGCACCAGAGCGTGCGCGAGATCTCGGCCGTCGGCGGCATTCCGAACCTGGTCATGGTCGAGCCCTGCCATCCCGACGAGGTCGGGCCGCTCCTGCGCTGGTGCCTGGCCGAACATGACGGACCGAGCTTCCTCCGGCTCGTTTCCGTACCCTGGCCCACGGCCGTGCGACTGCCGGATGGCTACACGCCGCGCAGGGGCACCGGCGTGACCGTGCGCGGGGGCAAGGACGCGACCATTGTCACGTCCGGCCTCGTGATGGTTGCCGAGGCGCTGGGAGCGGCCGAGCGCCTGTCGGCCCAGGGCATCGAGGTGGAAGTGGTCAACCTGCCCTGGCTCAACGTGGTCGATTCGGGCTGGGCCAAGGCTCTGGCAGAGCGAACCCCTGCCATTATCACCCTCGACAACCACTTTCGCCTGGGCGGACAGGGCCAGCACGTGCTCGCGGCACTCGCCGCGGCCAACCCCGCACGGATGCCGCGCATCCTGTCGCTGGGGCTCGAGGACGTGCCGCCGTCCGGCCGGAACGACGAGGTTCTCGCGCTTCTGGGTCTCGACGCTGCTGGTATCGCGGAAAGCCTCGGGAGCTTCCTCGCGACGCGGCACTGACCGGCCGCCGCGTTTGGAGCAGTCCCCCCAGGGTCGCTCGCGTTAACTTTGCGCGCCGACCTTGATCTTTAGTCTTCACCCTCTTATGCCGACCAGAAGTTGTAGAGGCCGGCACGGGACGAGGTCGTCATGGCACGCGAATTCAGGATCGGCGGCAAGGTCGTCACCAAGGACAGCCCGTCCTTCGTGATCGCCGAGGTGGGCCACAACCACCAGGGCGACATCGAGAAGTGCAAGGCCATCTTCAAGGCTGCGGCCGAGGTCGGCGCCGATGCGGTGAAGATCCAGAAGCGCGACAACAAGGCGCTCTTCACCAAGGAAATGTACGACAGCCATTACGACAGCGAGAACGCGTATGCGCCGACCTATGGCGAGCATCGCGACAAGCTGGAGTTCAACGACGAGCAGTACACCGAGCTGAAGAAGTATGCCGAGTCGCTCGGCCTGCTGTTCTTCTCCACGGCCTTCGACAGCTCGTCGGGCGAGATGCTGGAGCGCCTCGGCGTCCAGGCCTACAAGATCGCCTCCGGCGACCTGACAAACCTTCGTCTGCTGAAGCAGGTCGCCGGCTACGGCAAGCCGATCATCGTCTCGACCGGCGGAGGCACGCTGGACGAGGTGCGCCGCGCCTATGAGACGATCATGCCGATCAACCCGAACCTTTGCATCATGCAGTGCACCTCGGGGTATCCGCCGGCGCATGAAGAGCTCAACCTCAAGGTCATCGAGACCTTCGAGCGCGAGTTCCCCGACATCATCATCGGCTTCTCCTCGCATGACAGCGGCATCGCCATGCCGCTCGTCGGCTACATGCTCGGCGCCCGCGTGTTCGAGAAGCACTTCACGCTCAACCGCACCTGGAAGGGCACGGACCAGGCCTTTTCGCTGGAACCGAGCGGCCTGCGCCGCGTCGTCCGCGACCTCGAGCGCACGCGCATTTCGCTGGGAGACGGCATCAAGCGGCCGTACCCGTCCGAGACGTCGCCGCTGAGCAAAATGGTGAAGCGCGTCGTTGCGGTCCGCGACCTGCCGGAAGGCACACGGATCGGCGAGGAGCATCTCGCCTTCAAAATCCCCGTCGGCCGCAAGATCACGGCCGAGACGCTACGCCCGTTCGAGACGGACCAGATCATCGGCAAGGTGCTGAAGCGCGCCGTGGCCGAGGACGAGCTGCTGACGCCTTCGCTCGTCGCCTGACGTGGCTGGGCTGTTCGACCTCTCCGGGCGCGTGGTCGTCGTCACCGGTGGCTTCGGCCAGCTCGGCCGCAACTTCTCGGCCGAGCTCGCGCGGCATGGCGCGCGCGTCGCGGTGCTGGATCGGGTCGTTCCCTCCGGCTTCGATCCCAGCCTTGGCGGGCTGCTGGAGCCCGCTTTCCACGACCGCGTCATGCCGGTGCAGGCCGACGTGACGAGCAGGGCGTCGCTGGCAGACGCGCTGGCTGCCGTAACGAGAAGCTGGGAGACGCCCTTCGGCCTCGTCAACAATGCGGCCATCGACAGCCCGCCCGATGCCGCCGCCGCCGACAATGGCCCGTTCGAGGATCTCGACGAGGCTGGTTTCCAGCGGGTGATGGACGTCAACGTGAAGGGCGTGGTGTTGGCGAGCCAGGTGTTCGGCGGTGCCATGGCCAAGGCCGGGCGGGGATCCATCGCCAATATCGGCTCGATCTACGGCGTGCTCTCGCCGGACCAGAACCTCTACGAGTACCGCCGCGAGCGGGGCGAGACCTTCTTCAAGCCCGCGACCTACAGCATCTCGAAGTCGGCGCTCTACAATCTCACCCGGTATCTGGCCGTGTACTGGGCGAAGCAGCAGGTGAGGGTCAACATCCTCACGCTGGCCGGCGTCTTCAACAACCAGGATCCCGCCTTCCTGAAGGGCTACCTGCCGAAGGTGCCGCTGGGGCGCATGGCATCTCCCGCGGATTACACCGGCGCCATGGTCTACCTGATGTCGGATGCCTCGGCCTACATGTCGGGCTCCACCATCACCATCGACGGCGGCTTCACCGCCATCTGAGGGGCCCCTCCCCTCCACAGTTACCGGGGACGCAGCCATGCCAGCCTCCATCCCGACGCGCGTCGAGAACCTGATCGGCGGCGAAGACGCTCCGGGGGGCCTTGGCTGGCTTCCCGTGCTGAACCCGCATGACGGAGCGGAGCTGACGCGGGCCGCCCGCTCGGACGCCGCGGACGTGGACCGGGCGGTGGCGTCCGCCCGCGCGGCACAGGCCACCTGGGCTGCGACGCCGGGCGTGCAGCGCGGCGCCGTGCTGCACCGCTATGCCAACCTGATCGAGCAGCACGCAGAGGAGCTCTCTGCCATCGTCGCGGCCGAGGCGGGAAAGCGCCTGCCGGACGCTCGCGGCGAGACAGGGGCCGCCGTGCAATGCGCGCGCTTCTTTGCCGGCGAGGGCCAGCGCCTCTTCGGCCGCACCATGACCAGCGGCATGGCCGGGCGCTGGGCCATGACGGTGCGCCGCCCTTGCGGTGTCGCAGGCCTTGTCATTGCCGCCAATACACCCGCTCCCAACTTCGCCTGGAAGGTGTTCCCGGCGCTCATATGCGGCAATGGCGTCGTGCTGAAGACGGCCGAGGACACTCCGGTGTCCAGCCTGTTCCTGGCGAAGCTGGGCGAGGAAGCGGGACTGCCGAAAGGCCTGCTCAATGTCGTGCACGGCTACGGCCAAGAGGCGGGATGGGCGCTCGTCGAGCATGACGGGCTCGACGTCATCAGCTTTACCGGCTCGACCCGCGTCGGGCGGCTGATCGCCGAGAGTGCCGGGCGCCGCATGAAGAAGGTGTCGCTGGAGCTCGGCGGCAAGAACCCGCTCGTCGTCTGCGACGATGCCGACATCGACAATGCCGTGCGCTGGGCCTGTCTCGCCGCCTTCTCCAATGCCGGGCAGCGCTGCGCGGCCGGGAGCCGCATGATCGTGTTCGATGCGGTCCATGACCGCTTCGTCGAGGCCTTCGTCGCGGCGGCGAAGACCCTGAAGCTGGGCGTCGGCGATGACTGCGACCTCGGCCCCGTCATCAACGAGCGCCAGTTGACGGGCATGCTGGCGGCGGTGGACGCGGCCGTGGCGGAGGGAGCGAAGGTGCTCACCGGCGGCAAGCGCTCGTCCGCGCCCGACCTTGCCTCCGGCTTCTATGTCGAGCCCACCATTCTCGCGGGCGTCGATCCCGCCGCCGAGATCTCGGGCCGGGAGCTCTTTGGGCCCATCACGGCGGTCTACCGGGTCAAGGGATTCGAGGAGGCCGTGGCGCTGGCCAACGCTTCGCCCTACGGCCTCACGGCTTCCATCCACACCCGCGACCTCGACCGGGCGCTCGCCTTCTGCGACCGGGTCCAGGCAGGCGTGGCGGTGGTGAACGGCGGCACGCACGGCTCGGAGCCGCACATGCCCTTCGGCGGCGTGAAGGCCTCCGGCAACGGCACCCGCGAACCCGGCACCGAGGCGCTCGACGTCTACTCCGACCTGCGCGACGTCTACGTCAACGCCCGTCCGCCGGCGTGAGCGGCGTCCCGGCGGCCTGAGTACCGCCGCCGGGCCGTACCTTGGCCGCGGGACGACGCGCGGCCAGGTCCTCCAGCCCATCCACCAGCGTCTGCGTGGCGCTGCGGTCGGGGTCCGGGCGAAGGAAGCTGCGGACGAAACGCTCCAGGATCGGCTGGCGTGCTGCCGGATCGGCCAGCGCACCGGCCAGCTGACGGACGTGTTCCTCCAGCGTCGGCGCGACCAGCAGAAAGCCGCCATTCTCCGGCAGCAGGTACTTGAAGTGCACCGTGCCGTCCTGCGTGTCGGCAAACACCGGGTCTCGCACCGTCAGCACAGGCTTGCCAAAGATGGTGGCCTCCACCATGGCGCTGGTGTTGATGCCCACAACCGCAGCGCTGTAGGCGATCGACTCCAGGTAGATCTCGCGATTGTCCTCGGCGACGATGTTCATGCCCGTGCGGGGGAAGACGACCGTGTTGCCGAGCCCCTCGAAGTCAGCGCCTTCCCAGTGGGCGCTGTTGTAAGGGTGCGGCCGGATGAGCAGGCCGACATCCGCAAGAGCAGGATCTCCGCTCGACCGGATTGCCTCCACCCAGCGGCGCAGAAAGGCGATCTCCGTATCCGGGCGGCTGATGGAGGCCGTCGATCCCGTGAACAACACGAAGGGCTTGTCCGGTCGCAGCCCCACCATCTCGAGGAAGGCCTCGCGGCTGCGCTTCGGATTGCGGCCGAACCACTTCTCGAAGGGTTGCGCGCCGGTGACGACGACCCTCTCCCGCGGCACCGCATGCAGCGTGAAGGCCTCCTCCCTCTGTGTCTCGTTCCAGACGAAGATGCGGTCAGGGAGAGCGCGGATGTACCCTTTGGAGGTCAGGTGGTCCCAGCTGCCCACGGCAAGCGCGACCGGGATGCCGAGCGCCTTGGCCGACTTCACCACGTCCGTCTGCCAGGAGCGCGGGTTGACGAGCGGCGACACCACGACGAGGTCCGGCGCATGCTGGCGCAGCTTCGCCTCGACGCGCGCCGAACTTGGGATCACGCGCTCGAGCGCCGCCGCCCCGCGCAATGCCGCCACCGCGACCGGCTTGGGCAGCGGGCCCATGCGCTTCAGGAAACCGAGCCCGCGCGGGACGAGATGGTCGATCCTGTGCCGCAGATACGGTGAGTTGGCGTAAAGCGGGTCGAGGTAGCGCAGATAATCGACCGTGCCCCGCAGGGCCTGCGCCAGCGGCTTCCAGCGGTCGTTCCGGCGAGGGAAGTTCTGCCGGTCGACCACAACCTGTGCCGGCGCGTTCTCCAGCGCGGCGAGGCCTTCCGTCTGCTTGTCGATGCGGTCGAAGATCAGCCGCACCTCGTGCCCCCGCGCAACGAGTTCGGCGACGACACTGTCGAAGTAGCGGAGATAGCCGGGGTACTGGAGGACCAGGAGGACTCGCATGGCGCTGGGCCGTCAGCGGCGGGGCGACGCAAGGGTCCGCGCCGCGCTCTTGAGAGACCGCGGCATTTTTCGGGCGAGGACGGATTTGGCCTGTTTCAGCCGCTCGCGATAGGCCTTGCGCGCCAGCCGCCTTGCCCGGCTGACATCGTGACCGATGCCGAGGGCGAGGTAGGATCCCGCGACCTTAAGCCCTGTGACGCGATCGATCGGGGCCTCCTTGGAGGGAGCCGCCACGTAGCTGCGGAACAGCGCTGCGCTGTGGCTCAGCCACCAGGGAAGGCGCGCGTAGAGCGGCACACCGTCGACGAACGAGGCGCGGATCTGTCGCTGCGTCGAGAACAGGCTGCGATATCGGCGGTAGAACAGGTATTGCCGGACCGGCCGAACCTCGCCCAGCAAGGCCAATTCGGTGAGGAGAAGCCGATCGGGGAGAAGGTGCGGGCGCAGCACGGGGACCTTCTCGAGGCTCGCGGCGCGAAAGAGCCCGTAAATGGCGTTGCCCATCGGGATTCCCGAGAAGGCTGCGAGCATGCGCGGCAAGGGGGCGTCCTCGCGCGACGGAACGAACTTGATGTCCTTGCGGGCGACCGGATAGCCGGTTTCGTCGATGATGAAGGCCGCAGGGAAGGCCAGGACGGCGTTCGGATGGGCGTCGAGTTCGCGGACGAGAACGTCCAGCCAGCGGGGATGCCAGACGTCGTGGTCGCTTCCCCAGGCGAAGAACTCTGTGGCGGGAAAGAGCTCCCTCGCCCGCCGGAAGCACCGGCTGGCGTTACCGTTGTAGCCGAGGCGTCGAGAATTGGTCTCGAAGCAGACACGCGGGTCGCGCGCGACGTACTCTGCCGCGATCGCCGGCGTGGCGTCGGTCGAGCCGTCGTCGACGAGCAGCACGGCAAAGTCGCGATAGGTCTGACCCAGGAGGGTGTCCAGCGCCTCCCGCAGCTTGCTCTCATGGTTGTAGAGCGGGACGCCGATCACGACGCGCGGGGCGCTCGTCATGGCGATGCCTTTCGCCAACCCACGATGTGCCGGTAGTCGTTGCGGTCGGTCGTGTTCTTGGCCGAGGCCAGCTTCGACGGATCGAACTTCGTGTAGGAACTGGCCAGAACGGGGATCACCTGGGCCCTGAACCGGCGCTCCATAATGGCGAGCACGTCGTCGATCTCGGGGTTGTAGGCCGATTTCGGACGATTGAGGCTGTAGAGATAGGGGCAGCCCGCAGCGTGCAGCCGCTCCACATAGCCTTCCACCTGGGCTTTCGTCATCTCCTGGAACGAGACCATGTTGACGGCAAGGTCCAGCGCGGGGAGAGGCGTCTGCGGAAACAGGAAGTGAGGGATCAGGACAAGGTCGTAGTCGCCATACCGGTCCGGCGGAAGCGTGTGACCTGCCTCAGTCTTGAACACCTTCCAGTCGGGCCGAAGCGCGCTCAGATAGGTGCCCGAGAAGAGCAGCACCTGTGGAAGGTCGACGATCACGTAGGTGACGCCCGGCACCTTGGCCGTCAGCGCCCGGGCAAAGCCGCCCCACCCTGCCCCGATCTCGATGACGACCTTGCGCTGTCCCTCGCGAAGCCCGGGCAGCACCCCTCCCAGTTCCAGCGCGATCAGCGCCTCGTAGAACTTCAGCGTATCGACATTGTAGAGCTCTCCGTCGATCTCGTGCCCGAAGCCGCCGAGATCCCGGGCTTCCGGGACCAGCAGGCCCGCGGGATCGACCGCTTTCAGCATGTCGAGCCGGGTCTTGAAATTGTCGCGGAACTTGGTTGCGTGCGTACGGTAGTCGTAAACCTTCAGGCCGGTGAGGTGGTAGCACTGGTGCCGAAGCTTGCGGACGAGGAGAGGCGAGGCGTCCAGCATGTAGTCGAAGCCGGCCAGTTCCTCCTGCCAGTACCCGCTCGGGCGGGCATCGCCGGCCATCGCGCCCTCGCTCTCCAAGAGGCGTAGCACGTAGTCGCGCGTGTCGGCGTAGGAGCGATACTCCGGAGACTGGGCGAGGACGCGCAGCGTCGAAGCGAAGCTGCCATCTGCCGCGTCCAGGCCGCGTTGTTCCGTCAGGGTCGCCACTCAGCCATGTCTCCGTTCGTCGGGCTCGCGCCGGCAACGACCATCCAGAAGGGATGCAGCGCCGGAGCCGGCGTCATCTCCGAAGAGCGCTCGGTCTGCAACCTTAGATCGCAACCGCGGGAATATCCCGTTCGAGGCGATGCTGTCCATCTCTTGATGCGGCGGCGTGGCGGAGGATAGACAGGCATCTTCGACGCTTTGCGCCGTCGCAATTGCACCACGTGCCGGGCATCCATTCCGGTCTGCCGGGGAAGATCATGCTGGGACATGCCCGCCTGCTGCTCGCCTTCGGCGTCCTTCTCGCTCACGGCAAACTTCTGCCGGAGGCGACTTCGCGCTCCATGGTGAGCGCGTTTTTTGTCGTCAGCGGCTACCTGATGATGCTGACGCTTTCGTCGAACTATGGCAGGGCCGTTCTCCCATTCTACTGGAACAGGATTCTGCGGATCTATCCGCTGCACATCGTGCTGTGCTGCCTCATCTGGATCCTCTTTCCCTCCTTCGTCTCCGAACGCCGGACGGAATATGCAACGATGTTTGGAGACCTCGGCCTGCCCATGACGGTCATGCTGAGCTTCATGCTCCTCCCGCGCTATGCCGGATTTTTCAACAAGCCGGCCTGGACGCTGCCTTTCGAGCTTATCTACTATGTTCTGGCCCCGCTCATCTTTCGATTCGGACGCACAGGCATCCTGACATACCTCGCTGTGGGTGTTCTCGCGTTCTGCTGGTTGCGGCCGGCCAGCGATCTCATAGAGCCCTTCGGTCTCTACTGGACAGCGTCCGGAACGCCCGAGGGCGTTCTGGGCTCGGCTCTCTACTTCGGCATCGGCGCGCTCGCCTTCGACCTGCAGGCAAAAGCGCAATGGAGCCTGCCGCAAGGTGCACGCAGCACGTTGACATGGGCAGGTATGCTTCTTCTTGCCGCCGTGCTGCTGTTCACACTGCGATTTTGGAACGTCACTGCCATCCAGGCGCTTCAGTCGGCGAACGGCACGGCCGTCAACGTTGCTTCGGTCGCCGCGATCCTCTTGGTCCTGTTCGCGTGGACCGGGCGGGAAAGCGAGTGGTCGAAATGGGCAGGTGACCTCTGCTACCCCGTTTACATGATCCACTTCATGTTCACGGACTATTTGGTGGACGTGTCGCACTACAGGGCGGCGCTGGTCAGGGCGGCGGAGATGGCGCACTGGCCGGACCTGGAGTTTGTGCTGCGCTCCCTCGTGGCGGCGGTAGGGTCGATCGTTCTCGGCACCGTCTGGGTGGCAGTAGAGCGCCGGACCATCAGGAAATGGCGTTGGGGCGGTGCCAAGCCCGCGCAAGCCAGCCGCAAGCCGGGCGAGGTTGACGAAGACGCCGTGACGCCAGCCCTACCTCAGATACGGCCTTAGCTCGTCGACGATCATTCGCGCGAGCTTCCTGCGGCCTTCGTCCGACAGGTGCTCCGTCTTTTCGTCGCGATTGAAGAAGAGCCTGTCGACAAACGCCCTGCTCCAGTCCCGGTATGTGCCGCCGAGACGGTCTACCACCGGTTCGAGCACATGCCGCAACGTGGTTGTATTGCGTCCGACGGCGGTGGCGAACAGGTCGCCAACGGACCGCACGCCCCACTGATAGTTGATGGGCGTGACGTACACGACCGGCCTCATCCCGGCAGCACGCGCTTCCTCGACGCACCGAACGATGTCCTGCAGCCACGGATGGTCCGGTTCGAGCGTGTGCATGAAATGGAAGATGGCGATTTGCCGGTCGCGCCAGGCCTGACGCGCAGTGTCGTCGGACTTGCCGTCGATGACCGCGAGGAACTCGCCGATACTCGACAGGGTCGTTCCTGGGTAGGTCACCGCCAGCGCGCGGTACCGTTCGCCATCCTTGTTCTTCTGGAACGGCGGAAGCGTCGGAACCTCGTCGCCGGGCCGGTGAGCCTCGAGTGCCGCGATTTCGTTGACATAGTCATTTTCCGGCTTCAGCCACCACTGCGGCGAGAAGCTGCGGAGGTTGACTGGAATGACGACGACCTTAGGCCTGTTGGGCATCTGCGCAACGCAGCGGATCGTTGCCAGGAACAGCCGCGGATGAAATGCGGCTCCGTTCAGTCCGAACGACGACCGGGGTGCCAAAAGACCAGCGACCATTTCCGAGAGCGTCGAGTTGTCGCGATCGTTGTAGCGAACGCGATAGTGGACGGAGTCACCGAGAAGCAGCACCTCGGGTGCGGTTCCGCCGCCGTTCAGGGCGGCCTCGATGTCGCGCAGGATCCGGTATGGGCCTTTGTCGTAGATGCGTGCAACCAGCCCCCTTTCGGACAGAGCGGCACGCTTGCGCTCACGCTCCGCCACGAAGTCCGCGCCGCTCAGAGGCAACGCGTGGATGCCGAACAGCCTGACATGCACGTAGACGTCGCTGACGCGGCGCATGCGCTTGTCCAGACGGGCGCCCAGCCTTACACGGCGGCTTCCCACCGCGCGCGCGACGCGCGTCCGCGCATCCCTGCCCCTCCGCTTCAGCCCGCGCAGCACTCTCTTGACGTGCGAGCCGAGGAAGGCGTTGGTCCAACCCGAGATCAGAAGGCGGCCTGTCGGCACCGAACTGGGCGGGTTTGCCGCTGGCAGACGCTGCCGTCCGCGGACGCCCTGCGCCAGCGATTCCACGGCGTCCGCCCATCGTTTCGCAGCGGGGGTCAGTCGGTCCCCTGGACGAATGAATTCATCGACGAAGCGCGCGTTCCCTTCCTTGTAATAACGAGTGAGTTCGGCATCCTGCCCGACAATCCTGGCGAGAGCGTCGAGGTTTTCCGCCACCGTCGGGGTTCGTATCAGGAACCGGTAGCTCAGCAACTGGCGATAATGCGGCGTGCCGAGATGGCCCTGGCCGAAGACGTCGCTTTCGAAGGCAATGATTGGCCTGCCGATGATGGCGGCCTCGACCATGGCGGAGGTGTTGACACCGATGACCGCCATGCTGTGGGCGATCGAACAGTAGAAGTCCTCCCGCGCCGTCCCGGCAAAGGGCACGGCCCCTTTTCGAGGGTGCACGCTGACGTTGCCGAACGCGCGCGCGTCCAGGCTGGCGATCGCCTGTGCGTTCTGCGGATGCGGGCGTACGAGCACCCCGAGCCTGGAGACCTGAGGGTCTGAATGCGAGCGGATCGCCTGGATCCATGCCTCGATAAAGTCAGCCTCGTGCTCTTGGGCAATCGACCCCGACGAGCAGGTGTACAGGACGAAGGGTTGGTCCGGGTCGAGCCCGACACGGCGGCAGAACGTCGCCCGATCTGTCGTCAGCTGTGTATCGAACCAGACATCGTAGCCCGGTGCTCCGGCCAGCAGGATGCGGTCTGGTTCCATGCCGTGTAGTTCGACCGCTTCTCTGCGGTGGGACTCGTTCCATACGATGGCGCCATCCGGCAGTGGCCGGAGCATGCCCTTGTTGGTCAAGTTGTCCCACGAGTACATGCTGTAGATCGCCGGAATACCCAGCGACCGGGCGGCAAGGATCCAGTTCGCCTGCTCGCTGCCGAAGGGGGTCAGCGGAGACACGACCAGGATTTCGGCACCGCTGGACCGGATCCGGGCCTTGATGTCGGGGGCCGGCTTCAGGCCGTCGAGGAGGGCCATAAGGCTGTCGTGCGCAGCCTTGTATCCCTGCTTCGCCACAATCCTCCGTGCATTCTGAAGCAGCGTCTTCGCCCCCATGAGGGGGCGGATCATCTTGTAGGCACGCCTGCGCAGGAATTCGGAGGTGTCATAGAGGTCGGTGTCGTAGCGCAGCACGTCGATGACAGTCGACACGATCTCGCAGACGCCCTCCTGAGCGCTGTTCTCTCGAACGTGATGCGACAGGGAGACGCCGGGCAATTCCAGTCCGGCCTCGGCAGTGAGGTTCTCGCCGACCCGGCCTTTGGGAGGTTCGCTGAAGACGATCTCGACCTGATGTCCCCTTGCAAGAAGGTCCTTCACCCCGGCGGTGAAGTTTTTGAGAAAGAACGGGTGCCTCAGCACCAGGAGGATCTTCACGGCCGGTCCGATCTCCGAACGATCTCGAACGCTGTGTGTTGCGTCCGCGGTTAAAACCGGACCGGATGAAATTCACCCCGCCCGGCGCGGTATTACCGTGGCCAACCATCCCGGCGACGCTGTGTGGCTGGCGTAAACGTCATTGGGCAGATAACTGAAGTCGCTTAAGGGCACAACCCGACCGAGCGCCTTCCAGGAAGTCCGGGCGCCAGACTTGACTTTCCGCTGGTTTGGAAAGATTTGCCGCTGGCGGGTCAGAGCGGACGCCTGACGGCGACGCTGACGCATTCCGGCCGAGGACAACGCATCTCAATGATTGCGCCACGTGGTCCGACAGCGCTCCCGCGCATCGAGGCGTCTGGTCTCGACAAGGTCTTCGACCTGCCGGTCAAGGTCGGCAAGCTCAAGCCGGCACAGATCGGCCGTGTTCTGCTGGGCATTGCGGGACTGGGCGGTGGGGCCCGGGACGTCACGCGGGCGATCGGCCGTGAACCGGTTGCGGCCCTGAGCGACGTGACCTTTCACGTGCCGCCTGGCGAGATTGTCTGCCTGCAAGGCCCCGCCCGCGCCGGCAAGACAACGCTCCTGCGAATTCTGTCGGGCAGCCTTCCCCCTACCGCCGGAAAGGCGGTCCTGCGCGGCCGGGTTGGAGCGCTGATCGACATCAAGGACGCCATTGAGCGTCATCTCTCGGTGCGGCAGTCCATTCGCAAGGAGCTGGCGACCGCGAGCAGGGACCGCAAAGCCGGGAGCGAGGCCGAGATCGTGGCTCTTGCCGGACTCGAGGGGTTCGAGAACGCCCCCTCCGGCAAGCTTTCGAGCGGCATGCAGATGCGGCTGTGCGTAGCGCAGCTTTTCGCTTCGCAGCCCGACATCATTTTCATGGACGACATTCTCGGAACGGGCGACGTCGCGTTCCGTCGGCACTGCATCCGGCAGCTTCGGCAACTGCGCGAAGCCGGCTCCTCGGCGCTCATCGTCCCGCCGGACGAGGCGTTTGCCGAGGAACTCGGTGCCAGGATCCTTGCCATCAGCGACGGTCGCCTGATCGATTTCGAAGGCGTGGACGACGATGATCCCTCCAGCTGCCCTGGGCTCACCCTTTCGGTTCCGGCTCCCCTCGCGGAGGGTGTCGTCGCAACGCTCGAATTCGTCCACGCCGGCCCTGCTGCGGCGGAGGAGGAGGAGGACGGCCGGGTGGATCTGTCGATCCGGCTCAAGGAAGCGCAGGTCTACCGGCCTCTCGTCGACGTGATGGCGCAGAGCGGCGTGGTCGTGATGCGTTCCGTTTCACCCTCTCCGTCCCGATGCGTGGCGCCCGAAACGGTATCGTGCAGCGTAAGTCTGCCGCTCCGGTATCTCGCAGACGGCGACTACTCCCTCAACTTCTTCCTGGTGTCCCAGGTCGGGGACCAGCAGCACGTGCTGAGGGCTCCGGGGGCGGTGCTCGTCAGGGTCGCCGGCCGCGGCAAGCGCGCAGGCCCGGTGATCAACACCGGCTTCGCGTGGCATCTCGACCAGATGCAGTCGCTCGAGTTCAGCCAATGACCGGCGTTCCGCCGCTCGTGGAGATCAGCGAGCTCGTCAAAACTTTCATCATCGGAGCGGACGGACGTGCGGCCGCGGTCGCTTCGCGCGGCGTGCCGGCGCTGATACGCCTGCTACGCGACCTGACAGGCCGGCGCGCCAAGGCGCCAGCCAACGTTCTCAAGGCGCTCGACGGCCTTTCCCTCGAAGGGCGGCCTGGCGAAGTCCTCGGCATCATCGGCCGAAACGGCGCGGGCAAAACGACGCTGCTCAAGATTCTCGCCCGCGTGCATCCGCCTACCGGCGGACAGGCGCGGCTACGCGGCCGCGTCCTGGCTCTCCTTGAGTTGGGCGCCACTTTCGCGCCCGAACTCACCGTTTCGGAAACGGTGGAAATGTTTGGTCTTGCGGCCGGCGTTACGCGGCGGCAGGCGTCCATGCTGGTGCAGGAGATCATCGAACTCGCTGACCTGCGGGACTACGACGACGTGCCCATGCGGCATTGCCCGGCGGGCAGCTTCGTGCGCCTCTGCTTCGCCGCTCTCGTCCGATTCCCTGCGGAGATTGTACTGGCGGACGAGGTTCTTGCGGTGGGGGACGCCGACTTTCGCGAGGCGTGCGAGCAGAGGATGCTGGAAGTCGCGGCATCAGGCGGCCTTGTCATGTTCGTCTCCCACGACCTGAATGCCCTTCGCCGGATTTGCACGCGAATCATATGGCTGGACAGGGGGCGCGTTCGCATGTCTGGCGAGCCGGAGGACGTCATCACGGCCTATGTCCGGGAGGTTCTGGTGGCAGATGAGGCCTCCTCTCGGTCCGGCGCTTCAATGGACGTGAAGGTGCTCGATGTGCGGCTCGCCGACTTTTCCGGAGGCCAGATCGGGGTCGCCCAGCTTACGGAGCCGTTCGCCATCGAATGCCTCCTTTCGGCGGAGCACGACTGCGAGGCGGTGATCGAGATGCGGCTGAATCGAGCCGATCGGCTGGTGACGAGGACGTCGCAGGGGCCTCTTCGCATGCGCGAGGGAGAGGTTCACACCGTGCGGATCAGCATCCCGGGCAGCTTCCTGAATGACGGCGTGTACGAAGCCCTGTTCACGGTGTCGACCGGCGAGGCCAAGGCTTCCACCAAAGCGCCCCTTTCATTTCGGGTTCTCAATGCCGATGTCGAGCGCTCCGTCTGGGCCAACTGGAAGGCGACCCGGCCAGGGCTCATCAGCCCTCCCGGAACCTGGACACTGACGCCCCAGGGGCCCGACACCGCGAGCCATACAGGGCCATGACCGACACCAACATCACAGTCATCGAGGCGCGCAGCCCCAAACTGCTGGAGCAGGTGAAGGCCGCGTTCCGGCACCGCTTTTTCTACCCGGTGCTGTTCAACGAAATCAGCATGCGCCGGTACCGGCAGACCTTGCTCGGCGTCTGGTGGCTCCTCGTCCGGCCCCTGATCCCGGCAGTGATCACCGTGATCCTCTTCACGAAGGTGGTGCCGCTCGATACTCATGGCGAGCCCTACCCCATTTTCTTCCTCTCGAGCTACATCACCTGGACGCTGTTTCAGTCCGTGGTGCAGATCATGCCGCGAGCGCTTGTCTGGAGCTCGGTGCTGATGCGGCGGACCTACTTTCCAAAGCTTCTTCTGCCTGTCGCGTCCATCGGTCCGCCGCTGGTTGAAACGCTTGTCATCTTTGGGCTGTACGCGCTGACGGTCGTCTATTTCGGGATCCGGACCGGGGACTGGTGGATCAACACGGGTCCCGCACTGCTGCTGTTTCCAGTCTGCATGGTGGCGGCTCTCGCCCTCGGACTTGCGGTCGGCATGGTGCTGACCGTAGTGGCCGCCTTCGTCCGGGATATGATCTACATGACCACCTATGTGGTTCAGGTCTTCATGCTCATGACGCCGGTGCTGTATTCCTCCAAGCTGATCCCATCCGGTCTTCGCGAAGCCGTCCTGCTGCTCAATCCCATGGCGAGCATCATCGAGACTGCGCGATATTCCCTGACGGGCGCTGGCGAGGCGGCGCCCGTGTACCTTCTGGTATCATTGCCGTTGATCGCCGTGCTGCTCGTCGTCGCGTCGTGGTTTTTCGTGAAGGCGGAGCCTTACATTGCTGACCAGCTGTAACGTGCCGGGCACGCCGGGCGGACGACACCGGGGACAACGGCCTTGAGCACGGCGAACCAGCGCAGGATCGCCGTTGTCGGGCTGGGCTATGTCGGCCTTCCCGTCGCCGTGGCGTTCGCGGAGTGCGGGTTCACAGTCGTTGCGTACGACCTCGATCGGGGTCGCATTCAGGAGCTTCAGTCGGGGCACGACAGGACGCTGGAGGTCAGAACGCCTCGTCTGGCGAACAAAGCGCTTCTCTTCACGGCCGAGCCGTCCGAAATGGCCAGTGCCGACTTTTTCGTCGTCACAGTGCCAACGCCCATCGACGCCGCGAGACGGCCGGATCTCTCGGCTCTCCTCTCGGCTTCCAAAGTCGTCGGGAGCGTCCTGAAGCGTGGCGACATCGTCGTCTACGAGTCGACCGTCTATCCCGGCGCCACCGAGGAGGACTGCCTGCCGGTGCTTGAAGCCGCGTCGGGGCTCCGGGGCGGGGCAGACTTCACGGTCGGCTACTCGCCCGAGCGCATCAATCCGGGCGATGCCGAACACCGCTTCGAGACCATCGCCAAGGTGGTGAGCGGGCAGGATGCCGCGACGCTGGACATTGTCGCGGCAGTCTATGGCGCCGTGGTGAGGGGCGGCATTCATCGCGCGCCCTCGATCCGGGTCGCTGAAGCCGCCAAGGTGATCGAGAACGCGCAGCGCGATCTCAACATCGCCTTCATGAACGAACTCTCGATCATCTTTGGCCGGCTCGGGATCGACACGGGCGACGTCCTGGCTGCGGCCTCCACCAAGTGGAACTTCCTGCCCTTCACGCCGGGGCTGGTCGGTGGCCACTGCATCGGCGTCGACCCCTATTATCTCACCTACCGGGCCGAGAAGGCGGGGTGCCATCCCGAAGTGATCCTGGCCGGACGGCGCGTCAACGACGCTGTCGGAGAGCGGATCGCGCAGGACTGCGTGCGGTGGCTGATGGCGTCGGGTCGCGCGAGGCCGGTGGTCACGGTGCTCGGATTGACCTTCAAGGAGAATGTCCCGGACACCCGCAACTCGCGGGTTGTCGACATCCTCGCCGGGCTCCGCGCCGCCGGTGTCGACGTCCAGGTTCATGATCCCGCTGCAGACCGGAAGGCGGCGGCTGCCCAGGGCGTCGATCTGCTGGACATCCGGCAACTTTGCCCGGCCGATGCTGTCATTCTCGCCGTGTCTCACCGGACTTTCCGGGAGGGGGGCTGGCCGCTGGTGAGCGGCCTGCTCCGTGATGGCGGGCTCGTCTACGACGTCCGTGGGATTCTGCAGCGGTCGGAGACCCCGGCTGCCGTCACGCTCAGGCGGCTTTGAGGCGGCGTCGGGGCAGCCTCGTTCGTCACCCCCGTTCGAGTTCCGCCTCCAGATGCAGCGACGCCTCGACGAGGGCACGCGTGTAGGGATCTCGGGGAGCGCCGAGCACCTCTTCAGTCGGGCCGGTTTCGACGATGCGGCCGTCCTTCATGACGAGCACGCGGCCGGTGACAGCCCGGACGACCGCGAGATCGTGGGACACGAAAAGATAGGCGAGCCGGTGGCGAGCGCGCAGTCCGGCGAGGAGGTCGAGGATCTGCGCCCGGGTGACCACGTCGAGGGCGGAGACGGGCTCGTCGAGGACGACCAGGCTCGGGCGCGTGACGAGTGCCCGCGCGATGGCCAGGCGCTGGCGCTGACCTCCCGAGAACTCATGCGGATAGCGCTCCGCATCGCTGGCGGACAGGCCTACATCCTCCAGGGCTTCCACCGTGCGCCGGCGCCGTTCGGCGGCGGACAGGCCGGGCGTGAGATGCAGGGGCTCTGCGACGAGCCGGCCAGCCTTGTGACGGGGATCGAAAGAACCGTAGGGGTCCTGGAAGACCATCTGCACGCGGCGTCTCCAGGCCCGCAGGTCGCGGGCGGAGAGTTCCGCGGCCGCGACACCGCCCAGTGTGATCCGGCCCTCCTGGGGCACTTCCAGCCCCGCCACCGCCCTGGACAACGTGGATTTGCCCGACCCCGATTCTCCGACGAGGCCGACGCTCTCGCCCTCCGCGATGGTGAAGGACACGTCGTCCATCGCGACGAGGCGCCCTGCCGGCCCGAACAGCGTCTTGCGAGGCAGGCGGTGCGTGCGCGTGACCTGCTCTGCGACGAGGAGAGGCGGTCCGTGCGGCACGGCGGGTGACCGCGGCACGTGGCGCGTGGCTTCGGCCAGGCGGCGCGTCGCTGGGGCGGTGGGATGGCGCAGGAGGCGGGCCGGCGTGCCTTCCTCCACCACGCGCCCCCCGTCGAGCACGAGCACCCTGTCGGCCATGGCGGCGACGACGGCGAGGTCATGCGTGACCAGCAACAGGCCCGCCCCCTCCCCCGCCGTGCTCCGGCGCAGCAGCCGCAGGATCTGCGCCTGCGTCGTGACGTCCAGCGCCGTGGTGGGCTCGTCGGCGAGGACCAGCTTCGGCCTCAGCGCCAGCGCCATGGCGATGACGACACGCTGGCGCTGGCCGCCGGAGATCTCGTGCGGGTAACGGCCCGGCTCGGCGCGGGTCGCCGGGAGCCCGACCTGCCCGAGGATGGCGGCGGCCTCTTCGGCAGCCTCCCGTTTCGAGGCGCCGCGGTGCTGGCGGAACATCTCGGCCACCTGCTCGCCGATGGTCTTCAGCGGGTTGAGGGCCGTTCCCGGCTCCTGAAACACAAGCGACACGTCGCGGCCCCGCATGTCGCAGAGCGCAGCCTCGTCGAGCCGCGCGAGATCGACGGGCGTGCGTGACCCCGTGTCGAGCAGCACTGTGCCGCCGAGACGGGAGCCGGGCGGCAGGAGGCGCATGATCGACAGGGCCGTCAGCGACTTGCCCGAGCCCGATGCGCCGACGAGGCCGACGATCTCACCCTCGCCCACGGCAAGGTCGACGCCGCGCAGGATCGGCGTGCCGGCGATGGAGAGGTCGAGGCCGCGGACGTCGAGGATCGGCACTCAGCGCCCCCGCGACAGGCGGGGATCGACGAGGTCGCGAACGCCGTCGCCGAGCAGGTTGAGGCCGAGCACGGCGAGCACGATGGCGAGGCCGGGCACGATGGCGAGGCGCGGCGCGACCGCCATGAGGGTCTGCGCCTCGTTGAGCATCCTGCCCCAACTGGGCCGGGGTGGCTGTACACCGAGGCCGACATAGGACAGGGCGGATTCGGCGAGAATGCCGAGCGACAGCTGGATGGTCGCCTGCACGATCAGGATCGCGGCGATGTTGGGCAGGATGTGCTCCAGCGTGATCAGCGCCGGGCCCTTCCCCGCCATGCGGGCGGCGGAGACGAAATCGCGCGTCCACAGCGGCAGGGCGGCGCCATGCGCGACGCGGGCGAAAACCGGCACGTTGAAGATGCCGATGGCCAGCATCGCGTTGAAGGCGCCCGGCCCGAAGACCTCCCTCAGGAGGATCGCCACAAGCAAAGCGGGAAAGGCGAAGAGAAAATCGGACAGGCGCATCAGCGCGAGATCGGCCGTTCCGCCCGCCGCCGCCGCAGCGAGCCCGATCGGCACGCCGATCGCCATGCCGATGCCGACGGCCACGACGGAGACGGCGATGGAGGTCACGGCCCCGGCCATGATCATCGACAGGACGTCGCGGCCGAATTGATCCGTCCCCAGGGGATTGGAGAGGGAGGGAGGCCTGAGCCTCGCCGCGATGTCGATGAGCGTCGGGTCGTGCGGTGTCCAGGCGAGGGAAAGAGCGGCCAGCGCGACCAGGACGAGCGTCAGCACGAGGCCAGCGGTGAAGCTGGGGTGCAAAAGGGCGCGGCGAAGGCCGCGGGCCCGGGGGCGACCCACGAGGGCACTCACCGGCGCGTCCTCAGCCGTGGATCGACGGCGGCATAGGCGAGATCGATGCAGAAATTCACGACGACGACGGAGGCGACCAGCAGCATCACGACGCTCTGCACGACGATGAGGTCGCGCTGGTTTACGGCCTGGAACACGAGCCGGCCGAGCCCCGGCAGCACGAAGACGTTCTCGACGATGATCGTGCCGGCCAACAGGAAGGAGAATTGCAGGCCCATGATCGTCAGGACGGGAATCATCGCGTTGCGCAACGCATGACGGCGCAAGGCTTCCCCGGCCGACAAACCCTTGGCACGGGCCGTGCGGACATAGTCTTCGCCCAGCGTCTCCAGCAAAGAGGAGCGCATGACGCGGGCAAGAATGGAGGCTTGCGGGACCGCGAGCGCTATTGCGGGCAGGAGAAGCGCGCGAAGTGCGGGCCCCGGGCCCACCGACCAGCCGGGAAAGCCTCCGGCGGGCAACCAGCGCAGCGTGACGGCGAAGACGAGGACGAGGAGCATGCCGAACCAGAAGTTCGGGACGGCGATGCCGAGCTGGGTCAGACCCATCACGCCGGCGTCGACCCCCCTGCCCCGCCGGGCAGCCGCCAGCGCGCCGAGCGGAATGCCGATGGCGGCGGTGAGCACGAGGGACAGGACTGCCAGCGGCAGCGACACGGGCAGGCGCTGGGCCAGCAGTTCGGCCACCGGAACCGCATAGGTGTTGCTGGTGCCCAGATCGCCTGTGAGGAAGCCCGTCGCCCAGGCCGCATAGCGCTCCGGCGCGGGCCGGTCGAGACCGAGCTTGGTTCTCAGCGCAGCGAGCGTGTCGGGGCGAGCCTGGGTGCCAAGCATCACCTCGGCGGGATCGCCGGGCAGCACCTCCAGCGCCACGAAGACGACGGCGCTGGCCACGACGAGCGTGACGAGAAGGGCGGCGAGACGGCGCAGCGCGAAGGCGAGCATCGGGAGCCCGGCGGGACAATCGGGGATGCGTAGCGTGCCCGTGCGCCGGACGCAAAGGGCGGCCGTTGCCGCTCCCCGCCTCAGTCGGCCCAGTAGGCGCCAGTCACGTCGGTCACCGGGATCGGCGCGTTCTCCCACAGCCCCTTCAGCTTGGCGCTCCACACCCCGCTCTTGGGCAGCAGGAAGAGGAACACGTTGACGCTGTCATCGGCGAGGATCCGCTGGGCCTTCCCGTAGAGTTCGCGCCTTTTGGCGTCGTCCACGGTGCTGCCGATCTCCTGAATCAGCGCCTTGTAGGCCGGGTTGCTGTAATTGAAGTAGTAGTCGTCCCGCGCATAGATATCGAGGTCGAGCGGCTCTACGTGCGATACGATCGTCATATCGTAGTTCTTGGCCTTGAAGACGTCCGACAGCCACTGCGCCCATTCCACCGGCACGATCTCGGCGGTGATGCCGACGGCCTTCAGTTGCGAGGCGATGATCTCGCCGCTTCGCCTCGCATAGTCCACCGGCGGGAGGACGAGCCGCAGCGTCAGCCCTTCAGCGACACCCGCCTCCTTCAGCAGCGCCTTCGCCTTCTCGGGATCGTGCGGATATTGCCCGGTGAGGTCGACATACCCGGGGTCGAGCGGCGAAAAGTGCGATCCGATGGGCTGAGCCGTCCCGTACATGGCGCCGTCGATGATCGCCTTCCGGTCGATGGCGTGAGCGATGGCCCGGCGGACGCGGACGTCGTCGAACGGCTTGCGGCCGTTGTTCAGCGCCAGGATGGTCTTGCCCTCGGTCTGGCCGTCGACCACGACGAAGCGAGGATCTGCACGGAACTGGTCGAGGTTTTCCGGGGCGGGATAAATGGGGACGGCATCTACGTCGCCGGCGAGCAGCGCCGCATAGGTTGCGGACGCATCGCCGATGATGCGGAACGTCACCTTGTCCAGCCTGGCGGGCGTGCCCCAGTAGGACGGATTGCGGACGAGATCGATGCTCGCGCCCTTCGTCCAGCCGGAGAAGCGGAAGGGTCCGGTGCCCACCGGGTTGGCCTTGTTGCCCTCCGCGGAGCGAGGCGAGACGATGACCGCCGCAGGCCAGCCAAGGAAGCTCAGCAGCGTGCCCGTCGGACGCGAGAGGTTGAGGCGAACGCTGTGCGGGTCAACCACCTCGACACTCGCGATGGGCTCGAACAGGCCCTTCTGCGGGTTCACGCTGTCAGCGGCTCGGGCTCTGTCGAGGCTGAACTTCACGTCCTCGGCCGTGAACGGCGAACCGTCGTGCCAGGTCACGCCGGACCGCAGCTTGAACAGGATCGACTTGCCGTCCGGCGCGATCTCCCAGGTTTCCGCGAGGCCGGGCCTCACCGAGCCGTCCGGCCCGATGCGGGTCAGCCCCTCCATGACATTCGCATAGACAATCTCGCCGATGGCCGCGGCAGCGCCGGCGGTCGGGTCGAGGTGCGGCGGCTCGAGCCTGATGCCGATGATCGCGTCCGTCCGCGCAGCCGCGGCCGGGGTCGGGCCGAGAGCGACGCGACCTGCGGACATCACGGCCAGACCGGCGCCCGCAAGGGCGAGAAATTCCCGGCGAACCAACATGCAAGCGTCTCCCCTGGAGTTCGCGCTTATTCGTGCGATCCCATAGACACTGCGCCGCCCGGCGTCGAGAGCACCCTTCGGCCATCCCGGCGAACCGGCATGCCCGGGCCGCCGCCAGTGCACTTGCCCTGCGGGGGCGTGATCGTCACAGTGTTGCCGACCCGCAGGGACACCGGCCCGCAGAGCGCCGGACGATTCAGGGAGAGACGCGATGGGCCATCCGTATGACGACATCCTCGAGACGCCTTTCGAGGTGCGCGACAAGCGGTTCAAACCGCTGATCAACGGCGTGGCGAAGCTGGAGCGGCTCTATACGGGGTGCCGCTGGGCGGAAGGACCGGCCTGGTTCGGCTCCGGCCGGTATCTGTTGTGGTCGGACATTCCCAACAACCGCATCATGCGCTGGGACGAGACGAGCGGCGTGACCTCGGTATGGCGCCAGCCCTCCAACAACACCAACGGGCACACCGTCGATCGCCAGGGCCGCCTGATCAGCTGCGAGCATCTCGGCCGGCGCGTCTCGCGCACCGAGCATGACGGCTCGATCACGATCCTGGCCGACCGGTTCCAGGGCAAGCGCTTCAACTCGCCCAACGACGTGGTGGTGAAGACCGACAACTCGATCTGGTTCACCGACCCCGCCTACGGCATCGACTGGGACTATGAGGGCGAACGGGCCGAGAGCGAGATCGGCGCCTGCAACGTCTACCGCATCGATCCCTCCAGCGGCGAGATCAGCATCGTCGCCGACGACTTCGTGCGGCCAAACGGCCTTGCCTTCTCGCCCGACGAGTCGAAGCTCTACATCGCCGATACCGGCGCCACCCATGTCGAGGACGGCCCGCGGCATATCCGCGTTTTCAACGTGGTGGATGGCAAGACGCTTCGGGGTGGCGAGGTATTCGCCGTCTGCGAGAACGGCCTTTTCGACGGTTTCCGCGTCGACGAGGACGGCCGCATCTGGACGTCGGCGGCCGACGGCGTCCACGTCTACGAGCCTGACGGCACGCTGATCGGCAAGGTGAAGGTTCCCGAGGTCGTGGCGAACGTCTGCTTCGGCGACAAGCGCCGCAACCGCCTGTTCATCTGCGGCACGACATCGCTCTACTCGTACTACACGCTCGTTCGTGGCGTGAAGACGTACTGATCAGGGCAGCGGCGCGAGCGACATCACTCGCGCCGCAAACCGGACGTCAGACCTTCACGGTCTGTCCCGTCTGGGACGACTGCGTCGCAGCATCGGCCAGGATCTGGGCGCGCAGGCCATCCTCGCCGGAGGGCGTTGGCGCCTTACCGGACGTGATCGCGGAAACGAAGGCGTCCAGCTCAAGCCTGTAGGCGGCTTCGTAGCGCTCCAGGAAGAAGTTCTGGATCGGATCCGCAGTGAAGCCGGAGCCGTTGGCGAGCTCGACCGTCGTATTGTGGATGTTGCCGGCCCGCAGCATGCCCTTGGAGCCATGCACCTCGATGCGCTGGTCGTAGCCATAGGTGGCGCGGCGCGAGTTCGAGATCTGGCAGATCTTGCCCGACGCCGTCTTCAGCAGCACCGCCGCAGTGTCAACGTCGCCGGCCGCCTTGATCCCGGGATCGACCAGCGACGAGCCGACCGCGTGCACCTCCACCGGTTCCTCGTCGAGCAGGAAGCGCGCGAGGTCGAGGTCGTGGATCATCATGTCGCGGAAGAGGCCGCCGGAGCGTTTGATGTACTCGACCGGGGGCGGGCCGGGATCGCGGGAGATGATGGTGACGAGCTCGACGTTTCCGGCTTCTCCGGCCAGGAGGCGCTTCTTGAGCCCGGCGAAATTGGGGTCGAAGCGGCGGTTGAAGCCGATCATCAACGGCGTGCCGGCCTTCTTCACCACATCCAGGCAGGAGCGGATGCGGTCGGACGAGAGGTCGACCGGCTTTTCGCAGAACACCGCTTTTCCAGCCTTTGCACCGGCCTCGATGAGATCGGAGTGCATGTCGGTCGGCGTGCAGACGAGCAGAGCGTCGATGTCCTTGTCAGCGACGATGGCGTCGATGCTGGCCGTCCTGGCGCCATGCTCCCCGGCGATGGCCTGTGCCGCCTCGGGCACGGCGTCGGCAACCGCGACGAGCTTTGCCTGGGGGTGTGCCGCGGCGTTGGCGCCGTGGATCTTGCCGATGCGCCCTGCGCCCAGCAGCCCGATACGAATCATGCTGTCCTCCCTCGCCCCCGCTTCGCGGGATGGCACGTCCGGCCTGGCGGCTTTTCCCGCCGTGCTCACGCCCTTGTCGCGCTGGAGCGGGAGGGAGGCAAGCGGCAGTGCCATCTGCCGGCCGGAGAATACATGTTCCGAATTGACGCGCTAATGGATTTTCCGTTTCATTGACGCGGGCTGCTCTGCCGTGGACAAGGCAGCTTCGCGCCCCGGCGGGGCGAATGGAACTCACGCCCAGGCCGCCGGACTTCAACCGGCAGCTACGGTGGCTGGAAGGCAGGCCTGACCATGACCGAACCGGTGCTGGACGTCATCACGATCGGGCGCTCTTCAGTCGACCTCTATGGCCAGCAGATCGGCGGCCGGCTGGAGGACATGCAGACGCTGGTCAAGGCGGTCGGCGGCTGCCCGGCCAACATCGCCATCGGCACGGCCCGGCTGGGGCTGAAGTCCGGGCTCGTGACGCGCGTCGGCGACGAGCACATGGGCCGCTTCATCCGTGAGCAGCTCGTCCGCGAAGGGGTCGATGTCACCGGCGTGCACACCGATCCGCAGCGCCTCACGGCGCTCGTCGTGCTGGGCGTGCGTGACGAGAAGCAGTTCCCGCTGATCTTCTATCGAACCGATTGCGCCGACTCCGCGCTCGACGAGAGCGACGTCGACGAGGCCTATGTCGCCTCGGCGAAAGCCGTCGTCGTCACCGGGACGCATTTCTCGCGCGAGAACTCCGCCAGGGCGCAGAAGAAGGCGATGGACATCGCACGCCGGCACGGACGCAAGGTCGTCTTCGACGTGGATTACCGCCCGAACCTCTGGGGACTGGCCGGTCATGGCGCCGGGGAGGAGCGCTACCTGAAGTCCGACGCGGTCACCGCCCATCTGCAGGAGATCCTCCCGGATTGCGACCTGATCGTCGGCACCGAGGAAGAACTCCACATTGCCGGCGGGTCTGAGGACACGCTGGAGACGATCCGCAGGATCCGGGCGCTCAGCCCCGCAACCATCGTGTGCAAGCGCGGTCCGATGGGCTGCGTCGTCTTTCCCGGCGCCATTCCGGACGACATCGAAAAAGGGATCCGCGGGCCGGGCTTCCCGGTCGAGGTCTACAATGTGCTGGGGGCCGGGGACGCCTTCATGTCCGGCCTGCTGCGCGGCTACCTCAGGGATGAGCCCTGGGAGACGAGTTGCGCCTACGCCAACGCCTGCGGCGCCTTCGCGGTCTCGCGCCTGCTGTGCTCGCCGGAGAGCCCCACCTGGGCCGAACTCTCGCAGTTCCTGGCCAAGGGCTCGCCGCATCGCGCGCTGCGCAAGGACGCCGACCTCAACCACGTGCACTGGGCGACGACGCGCCGGCCGCTGGCGCCGACCCTCGCGGCTCTGGCGGTCGACCATCGCGCCCAGTTCGAGGAGATGGCCGACCAGGTCGGCGCGCAGCGCGAACGCATCCCGCACTTCAAGCGGCTGGCGGTCGATGCGGCGGCACGCGTCGCAGGCGGGCGGCCGGGCTTCGGCATGCTGATCGACGGAACCTACGGCCGCGAGGCGCTGTTTCGCGCCGCCGACCACGATTTCTGGATCGGACGGCCGATCGAGAAGCCCGGCTCGCGGCCGCTCGATTTCGACCACATGGATTCGCTGGGTGCTCACCTCGCGGAATGGCCGGTCGGCCACTGCGTCAAGGTGCTGTGCTTCTACCATCCCGACGATCCGCCGGAGCTCCGGACCCTGCAGGAGCGCGAACTCCTCCGCGTCTTCGACGCCGCACGCACCGTCGGCCGTGAGCTTCTCGTCGAGATCATCGCCTCCAAGCACGGACCGGTGAAGGACGACACCTCCGCGCGCGTGATGCAGCGGCTCTACGACCTCGGCATCCGGCCGGACTGGTGGAAGCTGGAGGGGCAGCCCTCGGCAGCCGCGTGGGAGGCGATCGATGCCGTCATCGAGCGCAACGATCCATGGTGCCGCGGCGTGGTGCTGCTCGGCCTCGACGCGCCGGAGGACGACCTTGCCGCCGCCTTCCGCCTCGCCGCCGCAAGCCGCACGGTCAGGGGATTCGCCGTGGGCCGCACGATCTTTGCGTCCGCCGCCCGGGCATGGCTGGCCGGCGAGATCGACGATGCCGCCGCGACCGCCGAGATGGCCGGGCGCTTCGCCCGGCTGGTTGAAGCCTGGACGAACGCCAAGGCAGAAGCCTAGGCGCGTTTACCAATACGCGTGACGAGCGGCCCGGTTCGGCTAGGATCGGGACAACGAGATCGAGGCGGCGCCGGTGGGCGCACGCCGGCAGCGGAGGATGCACCCATGCCCAAGACCGTGCGGCTGACAATGGCCCAGGCGCTGGTGCGCGCCATGGCGGCGCAGATGACCGAGGTCGACGGCAAGAGCGTGCCCTACTTCGCCGGGGTCTGGGCCATCTTCGGCCACGGCAACGTCGCTGCCATGGGAGAGGCACTGTACGGCGTCCGCAAGCAGCTTCCGACCTGGCGGGCCCACAACGAGCAGGCCATGGCGCTGACGGCCACCGCCTACGGCAAGGCCATGCGCCGGCGCCGCGCGATGGCTTGCACATCCTCCATCGGCCCCGGCGCGACCAACATGGTGACCGCTGCAGCGGTGGCCCATGTCGACCGCATCCCGCTGCTCCTGCTGCCCGGAGACATCTTCGCCACCCGGCGCCCGGACCCGGTGCTGCAGCAGGCCGAGAACTTTGGCGACGGTACCGCGAGCGTCAATGACTGCTTCCGGCCGGTATCGCGGTATTTCGACCGCATCGTGCGGCCCGAGCAGATCATTCCGGCTTTCCAGCGGGCGATGACCGTCCTGACCGACCCGGCCGAGTGCGGGCCCGTGACGCTCGCCCTGTGCCAGGACACCCAGGCCGAGGCCTATGATTTTCCCGAAAGTTTCTTCGAGGAGCGGCTCTGGGCGCCGCGCCGCATCCGGCCGGACGATTCCGAGCTGGCTGAGGCTGCCCGCGCGCTGAAGGAGGCCAAGCGTCCGCTGGTGATCGCCGGTGGCGGCGTGCTGTTTTCGCAGGCCGAGGAGCGGCTCAAGGTGTTCTGCGAGGCGCACGGCCTGCCGGTCTGCGAAACGCAGGGCGGCAAGTCCACCCTGGCCGACGCCGAGGCCCTCAACATGGGTGCGGTCGGGGTGACGGGCACCTCGGCCGCGAACCGGCTGGCCGAGGAGGCAGACGTCATCCTCGCCGTCGGGACACGGTTGCAGGATTTCACCACCGGATCCTGGGCCCTGTTCCGCAATCCGGGCCGGCGGATCATCGGGCTGAACACGCAGGTGTTCGACGCCACCAAGCATCGTGCCCTGCCCCTCGTCGCGGATGCCCGCGCCGGGCTGGAAGAGCTGGACCGCGCGCTCGGCGGCTGGAAGGCGCCGGCCTCGTGGACGTCACTGGCGATCGAAGAAAAGTCGGCCTGGCGCAAGACGGCGGCGCACTACACGGCTTCCACCAACGCCGACCTGCCTTCCGACGCGCAGGTCATCGGGGCCGTGCAGCGGACGGCCGAGCGCACCGACGTCATCGTCGGCGCGTCGGGTGGACTGCCCGGCGAGTTGCACAAGCTCTGGCAGGCCGGGGCGCCGGGCGGCTACCATTTGGAGTACGGCTACTCCTGCATGGGCTACGAGATCGCGGGCGGGATCGGCGTGAAGATGGCCGATCCGTCCCGCGACGTCACCGTGATGGTGGGCGACGGCTCCTACCTCATGATGAACTCGGAGATCGCCACGGCAGTGATGATGGGCGTGAAGCTCACCATCGTGGTGCTCGACAACCGCGGCTTCGGCTGCATCAACCGGTTGCAGCGCGCGACCGGCGGTGAGAGCTTCAACAATCTCCTCCAGCACGCGGAGCACGAGGTGCTTCCCGAGATCGACTTCGCCGCGCATGCGCGCTCACTGGGCGCCCTGGCTGAAAAGGTGGACGGGATCGGCGACCTCGAGGCTGCCCTGCGCCGCGCCCGCTCGGCCGGCCGCACGTCCGTCGTCGTCATCGACACCGACCCTCTCGCGAGCACGGATGCCGGCGGCCACTGGTGGGAGGTGGCCGTCCCCGAGGTCTCCCAGCGCGCCGAGGTTCTGGCCGCCCGGCGCAAATACGAGGAAGCCACCACGCTGCAGAGCGTGGGGGATTGAACGGAAATCGAAAGTTCCAAGCTGAAGTGTAAGACCGTCTGGATCGCCATGATCACCAGTTCCGCCAATCAGGGCTGGACCAGCGATATCCTGATTGCCGATCCCGCTGCCGCTGGCCTTTCTCATCCATCGGTGATCCGCCCGGTCAAGGTGGCCTGCATTGCCCGTGAGCGTGTGATCCGGGTAGCGGGCAAGCTTGATCCGGAGACCGCAGGAAGGCTGAGAACAGCAATCGCTGACATCCTCGCCAACTAGCCGGAGATCCCTATGCCCAACCTCCTCGTCCACCCGCATGCGCCCGAGCCCGATGGGCGCATCCTGTCGGTGACGCCGGCTTCGGCCGGCTGGGGCTATGTCGGCTTCGAGGTGTACCGGCTGAAACCTGGTCAGACGCTGTCGCGAGACACTGACGGAGACGAGGCCTGCCTGGTTCTCGTCGGCGGCAAGGCTGCGGTCGCCGGTGGCGGCCTCGAGTTCGGCGTGATCGGTGAAAGAACCTCGCCGTTCCAGGGGCTGCCCTGGTCGGTCTACGTGCCGGCCAGGTCGTCATGGACGGTCACGGCGCAGACGGAGGTCGAGCTCGCGGTATGCCTATCCCCCGCAAAGGGCGGGAAGCCGGCCCGGCTGATCCCTCCCGATGAAGTGGGGCAGGAGACGCGCGGCACGGGCACGAATGCGCGGCACGTGCGCAACATCCTGCCCGACGACAGCCCGCATGCGGAGAGCCTCCTCGTGGTGGAGGTCATCACGCCGGGCGGAAACTGGTCCAGCTATCCCCCGCACAAGCACGACACCGACGATCCGCCCAACGAGACGTATCTCGAGGAGACCTACTATCACCGGCTCGCCCGCGGGACGGGCTTCGTCTTCCAGCGTGTCTACACCGACGACCTGTCGCTCGACGAAACGATGGCGGTGTATGACGGCGACGTGGTGCTGGTGCCGAAGGGCTACCACCCTGTCGGCGCGCCGCACGGCTTTGACCTCTGGTACCTCAACGTCATGGCCGGCCCCGTGCGGAAATGGCATTTCACCATGGCGCCCGACCACGCTCATCTGAAGTACCGGTAGACACTGTGCTTTGTGCATAGGCTCAAGCAGCTTCGATGCGGTCCTCCAGCCGAAAGCGGATGATCCGGAGCACCTGCGCGAGGGCGGTGAGACGTTCTTCCAGCACGGTGCCGCTGGCGCGCGCCTCGAAGGCCTGGAGAATCTGCTGCTTGGTTGCCCCCCGCACGGCGAAGATGAAGGGGATCTCGAATCGTACGCGGTAGGCGAAGTTCAGCGCGTGGAAGCGGGTGAACTCCTCCGGGGTGAGCTTGTCCAGCCCGGCGCCCGCCTGCTCCCGGCGTGAATCCGCAGTCAGATTGCCCGCGATCGCGGCCTTTCCGGCGAGGTCGGGATGAGCCTCGAGCAGACTGAGCCGCGCGGCTTCGCCGGCATCCAGGACGGCCCGCTGGAAGGCCTCGACCATGGCGTCCCGGGAGATGAAGGGCCGTGCGCGCGCAGCCGCCTCGGCGACCCAGGGCGAATGCTCGGCGATATCCCCGAAGGCCGCGGCGAAGTCGGCAGCCGGCATGGCGTTCGCGGTGGCAAGGGACAGGCGATCTTGCGGCATCTCGGCCTCACATCCCGGCTCTCATGCCGGCTCTCATGCCGCGTTACCTGGCGGCGAGGAAGGCCCCGAGCTTGGCACGTTCCTCGTCGGTCATGTGAGTCTCGTTGCCGAGCGGCATGGCCCTGCCTTGCACGGCCTGGACCAGCACCTGCTGCGCATGCCGCTTCAGCCCCTCAGGGGTGTCCAGCATCACGCCCTTCGGAGGCTCGCCGCCCTTGAAGCCCTCGTGCGTCGGCGACTTCGCGTGGCACATCACGCAGTGCGTCTGGACGATGGTCATCGCCTCCGCCTGGCTGACGGCCGCCGTCGCGGTGCCGCCGCGCGGCGCGGTCCAGACGACGGCGCCGAGCAGTGCCACGGCGGCGACCGGAAGCGCCCAGGCCACTTTCACCGGCGCGTCGCCGGCATCCACCCTGTTGATGAAATGCCGGATGCAGCCGCCCGTGACCACGATCAAGGCCACGACCAGCCAGGAATGCGGGTGCGAGTACAGGAACGGGTAGTGGTTCGACACCATGAACAGCAGGACGGGCAGCGTCAGGTAGTTGTTGTGAAGCGAGCGCTGCTTGCCGATCTTGCCGAACCGCGCGTCCGGGGTGCGGCCCGCCAGCAGGTCCGCCGTGACGATCTTCTGGTTGGGGATGATGACCCGGAAGACATTGGCCGCCATGATCGTGCCGATCATCGCTCCGCAATGGATGAAGGCTCCCCGGCCGGAGAAGACGCTGGTGAAGAACACCGCGAAAACCAGGATCAGCGCGAACACCGCAACCGCGAGGAGTGCGGTGTTGTCGCGGATCGGAGAGCGGCAGATGGCGTCGTAGGCGAACCAGCCCGCGGCCAATGATACGAGCGAGATCAGCACCGCCTCTGGGCCGGTGATGTCGAGAATTGCGGGGTCGACGAGGAACGCGGACGCGTTCCAGTAGTACTGGACGAAGAGGAGCCCGGCGCCCGACAGGAAGGTTAGATAGGCTTCCCACTTGAACCAGTGCAGGTCGGGCGGCAACGAGGCAGGGGCCACCACGTACTTCTCGACGTGGTAGAAGCCGCCGCCGTGCACCATCCATGAGGTGCCGTAAACGCCGGGGTTCATCTTTTCGCGGGCGCGCAGGCTGAAATCGAGCCACACGAAATGGAAGCTGGCGCCGATCCAGGCGATGCCGACGATCAGGTGGAACCACCTCAACGCGAGATTGACCCAGTCGACCGCGAACGCCTGCATGTCCCCCTGCCCTCTTCCCCTGCTCCGGCGCCCGGTCAGTACGCGATCTTGTCGGCCTTGCGCATCCACGCGGCGAAAGCCTCGGCGGCCTCGGGCGACGGCACGTGCTCCATGGCGAGCGCCCGCGCATGCGGATCTTTGGGTATCTCGTCATAGATGAAGGCGTCGTCGAAGCCGATCGCTGCCGCATCGTCGCGCGTATTGCCGTAGACAATGCGTGAGATGCGGGCCCAGTAGGCCGAAGCGAGGCACATCGGGCAGGGCTCGCAGCTCGAGTAGAGCGTCGCACCGGCGAGCGAAAAGTCGCCGACGGACGTGCAGGCGCGCCGGATTGCGACGACCTCGGCATGCGCCGTCGGGTCGTTCGCGGAGGTCACCTCGTTCCAGCCCTCGGCCAGAACCTTGCCGTCCCGCACGATCACGGCGCCGAACGGACCGCCGAGATTGGCTTCCATCCGCTCGCGCGCAAGCTCGGCGGCGCGGGCGAGGTGACGCAGATCGTCGGCAGTGCTCGTCGCGGCCATATGCTTCCCCCGTTTCAGCCGGCGCGCGTCAGCCACTCGTCGAAGGCGGCGCTCGCCTCCGGCATGGGTACATGCACACAGGGCAGCGCGCGCTCCGCCGGCGCCTTGGCGTATTCGGCATAGACCGCCTCGGACACGTTGCCGATGCGGTTCGCCTCCGACACGGTGGTCGCGTAGAAGCAGCGCGCGACCCGGGCCATGTACATGGCACCGAGGCACATCGGGCAGGGCTCGCCCGAAGCGTAGAGCGTGGCACCCGACAGATCGGCCGTGCCGAGCACCTTGCAGGCCCGGCGGATTGCCATCAGCTCGGCGTGAGCGGTGGGGTCCTTGCTGGCGAAGACGCTGTTCCAGCCCTCTGCGACCAGCTTTCCGTCGAGCACCAGGACGGCGCCGAAGGGCTTGCCCTCGCCGGAGCGCATGTGGTCGTAGGAGAGATCCACGGCGCGCTTGAGGAAGGTGCGGTCGGCGGCTTCAACGGTCATCGTCTGGCTCCTGCTAGGCGTAGGGACGGCGCCGGCCGGGGCCGGCGCACCATCGCCTCGTTCTGCCATTGCAGGAGCTGCGCCGCCACCGAGGCGGCAATCACGGCGGGTTCCTTGCCGGCGATGCCGGGCACGCCGATGGGACAGACGAGCCGCTGCGCGGCGGCCTCGCCGAGCGAGGCAGCGCGCAATCTGGTCATGAATCGCGCCCGCTTGGTGGCGGAGCCGATCAGCCCGACGTGGCCGAGATCCGGACGCCGGAGCGCCGCCTCGACGATGGCGAGGTCGAGCGGGTGTGAGTGCGTCATGACCATCACATCGGCGCCGACAAGATCGGCGGCGAGTTCCGAAGGCGGGTCGGGAGAGTGGATGGCGCTCACATTGGCCGGCATGTGCGACGGAAAAGCTTCGCGACGAGGGTCGATCCAGACGACGCGAAGCGGCAGGGGCGCCAGTGCGAGCACCAGCGCGCGGCCGACATGCCCGGCCCCGAAGAGGAACAACGCCGAGCTGGAATCGCCGAAGCTCTCGAGCCAGCCGCCCGCTGGAACGACATCCGTCGCCGGCTCGCGATGGACCCGTCCGTCCGGTCCTATGCGGGCCTGCAGCGTGAATGTCTCGACCACCTCTCGTGCCGCGAGGCCTCGCAGGGAGACAAGATCCTGGCGGGTGAAAACCTCGACCACAGTAGCAACCCTGCCGCCGCAGCACTGGCCCAGATCCGGTCCGAGCGGCCAGTCACGCCGGCGCGCGACACTTTGGCCGGCTGAGATCATGTCCCGCGCCTCGGCCATCAGGCGCCATTCCAGCTCGCCGCCCCCGACCGTGCCCCAGAAACCGCCGTCGGAGCGCAGAACCATGTATGCGCCTGCGTCGCGCGGGGCCGACCCGGACACGGCAACGACGCTGACCAGGGCGGAAATCCCATCCGCCTCCACCGCATCCTGCAGACGGGACCAGACCGGGATCATCGGCCTGCCCCTCCGCAGCTGAGACTTTGATTCAAGCGCCTCATGCCGTTGTCGAATCCTCACCCGCAAGCGTCTGTAACGCCTTGAGAATGGCCTCCGGCGTCGCCGGTGCATCCAGCGGCACGTGCCGCCCTGGCGCGCAGGCGTGCACCGCATCGGCCAGGGCCGAGAAGACTGCATTCGCCAGCATCACGGGCGGCTCGCCGACCGCCTTGGAGCGGTAGATCGAGTCCTCCCGGCATGCACCGTCCCACAGCGACACGCGGAAATCGGCCGGTACATCGGAGGCGACGGGAATCTTGTAGGTCGACGGCGCATGGGTGAGCAGCCTGCCGTCGGTGGCGAAAACAAGTTCCTCGGTCGTCAGCCAGCCCATGCCCTGCACGAAGCCGCCCTCGATCTGCCCGATGTCGATGGCCGGGTTCAGCGACTTTCCGACATCGTGGAGAATATCCACGCGCAAGACCCGGTTCTCGCCGGTCATCGTGTCGATGACGACCTCGGCGCAGGCGGCGCCCCAGGCGAAGTAGAAGAATGGGCGGCCCTGCGCCTTGGCGCGGTCCCAGACCACCTTGGGCGTCTTGTAGTAGCCGGCCGCCGAAAGCTGGACGCGGGCCACGTGGCAGGCCCTGGCGAGTTCGGCGAAGCCCATGCTCTCATTGCCGGCGAAGACGCGTCCGTCACGGAACGCGACCTCCGCGGCCGGGACCCCGAGGAGATCTCCGGCCACTTCGGCCATGCGGTCGCGGATCTGCCCCGCAGCGATGCGCGCCGCCATGCCGTTGAGGTCGGAGCCCGACGAGGCGGCGGTCGGGGCCGTGTTCGGGACCTTGTCGGTCGTCGTGGCCGTGATGCGGACCCGGTCCATGCCGATGCCGAACTCCTCGGCCACGACCTGCGCCACCTTCTGGAACAGCCCCTGCCCCATTTCGGTGCCGCCATGGTTCAGGTGCACCGAACCGTCCGTGTAGACATGCACCAGCGCGCCGGCTTGGTTCAGATGTGTCAGCGTGAAGGAAATGCCGAACTTCACCGGCGTGAGCGCAAGGCCCTTCTTGAGAATCGGCGAGCCGGCGTTGAAGGCCTTCACGACCTCGCGGCGGGCGCGATAGTCCGAGGTCTCTGCGAGCCGCTCCAGCAGCGCCCGGCCTTCCGCATGATCCTCGACGGCCATGCCGTAAGGCGTGTGTTCCCGATCGGGGCCGTAGAGATTTGCGAGCCGCACGTCGAGCGGATCGAGGCCGAGCTTCCAGGCCACGGCATCGATGACCCGTTCCATGGCCAGCATGCCCTGAGGGCCGCCGAATCCACGGAATGCGGTATTGGACACCGTGTTCGTCTTCACCCGCCTCGTGCCGATGCGGACGTGGGGAAGATGATACGAGCTGTCGGCGTGGAACATGGCCCGGTCCACCACGCCCTGGCTGAGGTCGGCCGAACAGCCGCAACGCACGGCGAAGTCCACATCATAGGCCTCGATGCGACCGCTGGGGTCGAAGCCGACGCGCCAGTCGGCGCGCATGTCGTGGCGCTTGCCGGTGAGCACGAAATCGTCGTCTCGGTCCAGCCGCAGCTTGCAGGGCCGGCCGGTCACGCGCGCCGCAAGCGCGGCCATGGCCGCCCAGGCGGTCGCCTGGCTTTCCTTGCCGCCGAAGCCGCCGCCCATGCGGCGGATCTCGCACACCACCATGGCATCCGGGATGCCCAGGATGCGGGCGCAGACGTGCTGCACCTCGGTCGGGTGCTGCGTCGAGGAATGCACGTGAACGGAGCCGTCCTCGCCCGGCGCAGCCATGGCGATCTGCCCCTCGAGGTAGAAATGCTCCTGACCGCCGATATGGAAGGTCCCCGCGAGGGTCCCGGGCGCCGCCTTCAGCGCCGCTTCGACGTCGCCGCGGCCGAAGGCGTAATCGGGAAGCACCATCTCGCCGCGCGCCATGCCCTGCTCAACCGTGACGCTCGGCGCCTCCGCCTCGGCGACGATCCGACCGAGGCGCGCGGCACGGCGGGCTGCGTCCCGCGTCTCGGCGGCGACGAGGAAGACCGGCTGGCCGTGGCAGATGATCTCCCGGTCGGCGAGCAGCGGTTCGTCCGCGAGGGCCGGCGCAATGTCGTTGCGGCCGGGCACGTCCTTCGCGGTGATGACGGCAACGACGCCCGGCACGGCCCTCACCGCATCGAGGTCGATGGAGGCGATTGTGCCGCGCGCAATTGGCGCGCCGCCGATGGCGAGGTGAAGCGTGCCCCTGGGTTCCGGCAGGTCATCGATGTAGGGCGCAGCACCCTGGACGTGCTTGTAGGCGGAGTCGTGCGCCAGCGGCTGGCGAACGTGGCGCAGCGCCGTGTCGTCCTGGTCAAGGGCTCGGGCGCTCACGGCCGCGCCTCCTTCCCATGCTCATTCAGCCGCATGAGCCACCTCCCGGAAGCCCGCGACCCGGGTAATGCTGCTGGGCGCACCCGCGATCTCCACCAGGGCCTTCACCACGAGATTTCGCGCGACGGTAAGGCGGTAGGCGGCAGAGGCGCGATGGTCGTCGAGCGGGGAGAAGTCCGCGGCGACCGCGTCAGCAGCCTTGCGCCAGCTTTCGCCCGAACCCACCGACAATCCGGTGAGCGCCTGCTCGACGGAAGGAGCTCGCTTCGGCACGCCCGCCATGCCGCCGAAGGCGATCCGGGCCGCGGTGACAACGTCGTTCACCACCGTGACGCGGCAGGCCATCATCACAGCAGAGATGTCCTCGTCACGTCGCTTTGAGACCTTGAAGGCGCGGACGTGGTCATCGGGCCCGGGCTTCGGAATGATGACCCGGCGGACGAACTCGCCAGGCTCCCGGTTCTGCTTGCGGTAGGCGAGGAAGAAGTCTTCCAGCGGCAGCGTGCGGATCCGATCGCCCTTGCGGAGCTCCAGCGTCGCGCCGAGCGCGATCAGGGCCGGCGGGAGGTCGCCGATGGGCGAGCCGTTCGCGATATTGCCACCGACGGTGCCGGAAACCCTCACCTGCTCCGAGCCGAAGCGGCGCATGATCTCGCCGAGATCCGGGTCGATGGCGGCGAGCAAGGGATGGGCGCGAGAGTGGGTGACGCCGGCCCCCAATGCGATCCCTTCGGGTCCGTCCTCGATGACCTGAAGGGATCGGATCCGGCCGAGCCAGACGATCCGCTCGATCGGCGCCAGCTGCTTGGTGATCCACAACCCGACATCGGTGGCGCCGGCGAGAATGGTCGCGTCCGGAAAGCGGACGAGCAGGGAGGCCAGCGTATCCTCGGTCGCGGGCGCAGCGAAGAACGCCGTGTCTGTCCCGACGAACAGGTCGGCCTCGTCGTCGAGCGATCGAAGGACTTCCAGCGTTGCGGCCGCCCGCCGGGCGAAGGCATCGTCGACAGGGCCGGCGCAGGCGTCCAGCGCCGCATCGAGAATAGGGCGGTAACCGGTGCAGCGGCAGAGATTGCCCGCCAGCGCGTCGCTGGCCCCATCGCGCGAGGGTGCATCGACGGATCGATGAGCCAGGGCAAAAAGGCTCATCACGATGCCGGGGGTGCAGAAGCCGCACTGCGACCCGTGGTGGCGGACCATGGCGTCCTGGACGGGGTGAAGGCCGTCGGGCCCGGCAAGGTCCTCCACCGTGATGAGTTCCGCCCCGTCCGCCTGCCCCGCGAGGAGAATGCAGGAGTTGACAGGCTCGTAGACGATCCTGCCGTCCCTCTCGCGCCCGAGCACGACGGTGCAGGCGCCGCAATCGCCCTCGTTGCACCCCTCCTTCGTGCCGCAGGATCCCTCGCCCAAGCGCAGCCAGTCCAGCAGCGTCGTGCGGGGCGGCAGATTGTCGAGCTCGACGACCTGGCCCCGGCGCAGGATGCGGATGGCCTTACGCGTCATGGGTTAGCTCCCTCGATAGGTCGAGTAGCCGTAAGGCGAGACGAGGAGCGGCACATGGTAGTGCTGGTCCTCCGAAACGCCGAAGCGGACCGGCACGACGTCGAGGAAGGGCGTCCCGGGGGTGGCAACGCCGCTGGCGCGCAGATAGTCGCCGACGTGAAACTGCAGCTCGTAGGTTTGCCCCACCGCCTCGCCGCCCTCCAGAAGTGGCCGATCGGCCCGGCCGTCGGCGTTGGTTACGACGTCGGCGAGCACCGCCGCGTCCCGAAGGCGGGTCAGCACGATGCGCAGGCCTGCGGCCGGCCTGCCCTGGGCGGTGTCGAGCACATGCGTGGTGAGCTTCATGGCAAACATGATGGCGCATGCCGAGCGCTCGCCAAAGCGCATTGTTTCGTCAGGAGTGCACGCAATTTGCGAGCAGGCGCGCAAAAAGGGTGCGCCTGCGCTCATGCTTCGGGCAGGAGTGCCTTCAGCCTCTCGCGGGCATGATCGAAGAAGGCGCCCGGCGCGAGCTTCAGGCTGCGGCCGTTCGCCGTGACAAGGCTGAAGCGGTCCACGGGCAGCTTCGGTTCAAGAACCGGAACGAAGACGAGGCGACCATCCTTCAGGTCCTCCTCTATCCCGATCCGCGTCTGGAACGTGACGACGGACCCGCGCCTGGCCATCAGGGCCATGACCTTCAGCGACGTCGCTTCCAGCACGACCCTCGGCCGCCGCGCGATGGTGCCGAGGCCCGCATCCAGGATATCGCGAAGCGACAGCCCTATTGCCGGCAGGGCGAGCGGGTAGTCGACACATTCGGCGAGGGACACGCTCTCGCGCTCCGCCAGAGCATGAGTGGGCGCAACGATGGCGCCGACGGGCAGGTCGCGCCGGAACGCGACCGACAATCCGGCGCTGGGCGGCGGGTTGAAAGTAAACCCCATGTCGGCCTCTCCCGCCTCGACCATGGTGGCCACAGCAGCCGAGCCTGCCACCACGACGCCGATCTCGATGCCGGGGAACCGGGCCGCGAACGTTTCGACGAGGTCGGGCATCAGACCGACGGAAGCGCTCTCGACGGTGGCGAGTTGCACCCGGCCGCGGCGCAGCCCGCGCAGCTGGTCGATGTCGGCGAGCGTTCCCTCATGGTCGCGCTGGGTCGCCCGGACGTGCCTCAGCAGCATCTCGCCCGCGGCCGTCAGTCGCAGTCCCCGGCCCCTGCGCTCGAAGAGCGGGACGCCTATGGCATCTTCCAGAAGGAGGATCTGCCGGTTCATCGCCGACGACGCGACGTTCAACCGCCTCGCGGCGCCGCGGATCGAGCCGGCTTCGGCCACGGCGCCGAAATAGTGAAAGGCGGGAGAGTAAAGAGCACGGGACGGCTGCATGGCCGCACCGTGGCAGCGCCTTCGGCGCGCGGCAAGCTGGGCTCAGCGCAGCAGCGGCAGCCCGGCGGCCACGACGGCGAAGATCACTGTCGTGGTGCCGCACACGATGACCACCGGCTTCCAGCCCACGCGCATGATGGCGGTGACCGATGTTCCGAGCCCCAGCGCCGCGATGGCAACGAGCAGGCCCCATCGCGAGACCTCACCCGCAACGGCTTTCGCCGGCGCCGGGACGAGACCGAGGCTGTTCACCAGCGCCAGCACGAGAAACACGATCGCGAACACCGGCACCGGTACCCGCGCCCTTCCGGCGTCGCCGCCGCTGCGGGCAAACCACCAGCCGATGCCGATCACCACCGGCAGAAGCAGGAAGACGCGGAACAGCTTTACGACCACGGCCGTGTTGCCCGCCGTCTCCGAGACGCCATAGCCGGCGCCGACGACCTGTGCGACGTCGTGGATCGTGGCTCCCAGCAGGATGCCGGTATGCAGCGCGTCCATGCCCATCGCCGAGGCGAGCGGCGGATAGGCCAGCATGGCCACTGTCGAGAGGAAGTTGACCGCCACCACGGTGAAGACGGTGTCGGCGTCGCGGGTCTCGGTGCGGGGCAGCACGGAGGCCGTGGCGAGGGCCGCAGATGCTCCGCACACCGCAGTCGCCGCGCCTGCGAGGGCGCCAAACGCATCGTCGCGGCCGAACAGCCGCGCCAGCAGAACCCCGGACACGATCGTCGCCGCCATGGCGAGCACTACGAGGATGGCCGTGCCGGCACCCAGGGCGGCAATGTCCCCCAGTGCGATGCGCACTCCGAGCAGGGCGATGGCGATGCGCAGCAGCTTCTTTACGCAGAACGCCATGCCCGGCTCCCAGCGCGGGCGCGCCGCCACGGGGTTCAGCGCCATCCCTGCCACGAGGGCGAGCACGACGGCGGGAATGCCGATCGATGTCCCGGTTACGCCGCGGAGTGCAGCCACAGTGAAGGGCTCGGCGCAATACGCGAAAAGAGCCACCAGGGCCGACAGGGCGATGCCCGGCGCGAGGCGGCGCACCGCGGCCATCCGGCTTGCCGGAGGGGCGGCCGAGAAACGAGGGGCGGTGGCGGCGTCGTTCGCCATCGTCGAGCGCGAGCAGTACCCTGCACCGGCCCGGCGGGCCGACTCCATGCAGCATCATTGCTGCATGTGCAGGTGATTGTCAGGGCTTCCGGCAGTCTTGCTTGCGTCCAGCCAAGCGCCAACAGACGTGCCAGTGCGCCTCAGGCGAAGCGGTACTCCGTCACCTGCCGGTAGACATCCCCCGGCCTCAGGGTCGGATCAGGGAAGTGCGGCTTGTTGGGGCTGTCGGGGAATTTCTGCGGCTCGAGGCAGAAACCGGCATTGCCGCCGTAGGTCGCGCCCCCAAGCCCCGGAACCGGGATCGAGATCTTCGCGCCGTCGTAGAACTGCACGCCGGGCTCGGTGGTCTCGACGGCCAGCGTCATGCCGTTCCGCGGCGAGCGGACGAGCGCGGCCCGGTGCAGCGGCTCGGCGATGGACGGCCTGCGCCCGCCGAGGACGAAGTTGTGGTCGTAGTGAAAGGGCTTTCCGCCCTCGCCGCCGGGATGCCGGATCGTGCGAAGCTTTCGCAGATCGAACGGCGTCCCCTCGACTGGCCGGACCTCGCCGGTCGGGATGAGGTCGGCATCCACCGGCGTGATGAAGTCGGCCGGGATCTCGATCTCGTGGTCGAGCGTGTCCGGCGAGCCGTCGAGGTTGAAGTAGGAATGGTGGGCGAGGTTGCAGACCGTGGGCGCATCCGTCGTCGCCGAGAGTTCCACCCGCAGAGTACCGGGCTCGAGCAGACGGTAGACGCAGGTGGCCGTCAGCGTTCCCGGGAAGCCCTGGTCGCCGTCGGCGGTCACGACGGTGAAAGTGGCGTGGTCACGGCCGTGGTCAGCCAGCTGCCAGGCGCGCTTCCCGAGGCCTCGGCTTCCGCCATGCAGGGTGTGCTTGCCCGCCTGGTTGCGGTCGAGGTCGTAGACCCTGCCGTCGAGAACAAAGCGGCCATGGCCGATGCGGTTCGCGTAACGCCCCGCAATGGCGCCGAAATACGGAGAGTGCTGGCGATAGTGTTCCAGCGTCTCCAGCCCCAGCACCACGCGCTGCAGCCCGCCTTTGGGCGCGGGAACCTGCAGGTCCCGCACCGCGGCGCCCCAGCCGATGATCGCGGCTGTCGCGCCAGCGCCGTTCTGCAGCGTCACCTCATGCACCGGAATTCCGTCGACGTCTCCGAAGAGCCGCACCTGCCCGCTCATCCGACCACTCCCCTTCGCGATCCCGGCGCCCGCCTCCCCGAAGGTGCGGGCGCCCGGAGCTTCACCACGTTCCGGTGTTCTGCATGGAGGTCCAGGGCTCGGCCGGAGCCTTGGGCTCGCCCTTCTGGAGAAGTTCGATCGAGATACCATCGGGCGACTTGATGAAGGCCATGTAGCCGTCGCGCGGGGGCCGATTGATGGTCACGCCCGCCTTCTGCAGCCGGTCGCAGGTTTCGTAGATGTCGTCGACCCGGTAGGCGAGATGGCCGAAGTTCCGGCCGCCTGCATAGTCCTTCTCGTCCCAATTATGGGTGAGCTCGAGCAGCGGCGCCTTGCTGTCCCTGGCCCGCTCGACATCATCGGGAGCCGCCAGGAAAACGAGCGTGTAGCGCCCCTTCTCATTGTCCATGCGCCTCACTTCGACGAGACCGAACTTCTTGCAGTAGAAGTCGAGTGCCTTGTCGAGGTCGCCGACGCGAACCATGGTGTGGAGATATTCCATCGCTTCCGTCCCAGTCTCGTGTCTGTGGGCGTTCTGGCGGCAAGGCCGCTTTCGCCCTAGGGTCTTTATAGGGGAAGGGCCGCTGCAGGCCAGCGCCGATCGGAGCCGCTCGTGAGTGCAGACGCCGACAGTGAGGACGGGATCGAGCTCCTCGATGCGCTGCCGGCGCCATCCCTCACGACAGCCGCTCCCTTCGTAGCGCGAGACGGGACCGTCACCGCGCGGGAGCGGATTCTCGCAGCCGAAACCCCCGTCTCCATCTCCTACAACGGCCTCGCCTATGCAGTGATGATGGCGAGCCCCGTCGACCTGGAAGACTTCGTCACCGGCTTCTCGCTTACCGAGGAGGTCGTCTCGAAGGCCACCGAGATCGAGGCGATCGACATCCGGCCTGTCTCGCTCGGTGTCCTGGCACAGGTGCGGATCGCCGACGAGCGGAGCCGGGCGGTAATGAACCGCCGGCGCAACATCGTCGGCCAGACCGGCTGCGGCATCTGCGGGGTCGTCGAGCTGGAACAGGCCGTGCGGCGGTATCCCGCGAATACGACCACGCCCGTCGTTTCGGCCAAAGCGATCGCCGCGGCCTTCGACGCGCTGCCCGCGTTCCAGAGCCTCAACGCGGACACCGGCGCTGTCCATGCCGCGGCGTTCGCCTCTGCGGCCGGGGCGCTGCAGCAGGTCAGGGAAGATGTCGGCCGGCACAACGCGCTGGACAAGCTGATCGGCGCACTGGCTCGCGAGAGCAGAAGCCCCGCCGAGGGCTTCCTTCTCGTCACCAGCCGGCTCTCCTTCGAGCTGGTGCAGAAGGCACTCGCCTGCGGCGCCACCGCTCTCGTCGGCATCTCGGCGCCGACAGCATTGGCCGTCGACCTGGCCAGATCGCACGGGTTGACTTTGGCCGGCATTGCCCGGCGCGACGGATTCCAGATCTTCGCGGATCCGTACGGCGTGCTTGCCGAGACACCTCCCGGTTGATCCCCCGGCCGGGAGCCTGTACGCCCGGCCAAGGTGGAGGCCCCATGAGCGATCACGCACAGACGAAGCAGTCCGTCGCGCTCTGGTCCATTGCGGCAAGTGGACTGCTGACGCTGGGCAAGCTCGTCGCGGGTGTCATGTCGGGCTCCCTGGCCCTCATCTCCGAGGCGGGGCATGGCTTGCTCGACACCGGGGCCACCATCCTCACCTATTTCGCAGTACGCGCCGCCGACAAGCCGGCCGACGAGGAGCACCCTTACGGCCACGGCAAGATCGAAGCCGTTGCTGCCCTCATCGAGACCGGGCTCTTGATGGTGCTCGCGGTGTTCGTGCTCTGGGAGGCGACACGCCGGCTGCTCGGGCACCCGGCAGAGGTCGACGCCACGCCTCTGGCCTTTGCCGTCCTCGTGATCTCGATCGTCGTGGACTTTTTCCGCTACCGCACGCTCAAGCGCGTGGCTGAGGAGACAAGGAGCCACGCCCTGGCGGCCGATGCGCTGCATTTCTCATCGGACCTCGTCTCCTCGATCCTCGTGCTCATCGGGCTCGGCGCAACCGTCTTCGGGTTCCAGCAGGGGGACACTTTCGCCGCGATGGGTGTCGCCGTTTTCATCGCCATCGCAGGGTGGCGTCTCGGGCGCAGCACCATCGACGCGCTCGTCGACACCGCCCCCGCAGGGGTTGCGACGCGGCTGCGCGCCATCGCCGCTGCGGTGCCGGGCGTCGTCGAGGTGCAGGACGTCAGGGCCCGTCCGGTGGGGGCGAGCGTCTTCGCGGACATCCACATCGGCGTCTCGCGGACGCTGCCGCTGGAGCGGGTCACCGCCATCAAGGCCCGCATCGCCGAATCCGTCTCGGCCGAAATGCCCGAGACAACCGTTATCGTGACGACTGAGCCCCGTGCGCTCGACGAGGAGACCGTCCTGGAGCGCGTTCTCCTGATCAGCGCGCGGCGCCGCGTGCCGGTCCACCACGTCACGGTTCAGCAGCTGGAGGGACGCCTGTCGGTCAGTCTCGACGTCGAGGTGGACGGGCGCATGTCACTGGGCGCCGCCCACACCATCGCGTCGCGCCTGGAGGCGGCCATTCGCGAGGAGCTTGGACCCGACACGGAGGTGGAGACCCATATCGAGCCGCTGGTGGTGGCAAACCTGGAAGGCCGGGATCTCGAAGGGGCCCGGGCGGCACGCGTGCGCGACTCGCTTATCCGCCACGCCGCCGAAACCGGGGCGGTCGCCGATGTCCACAGTGTCCGTGTTCGCGAGACGGGACACGGGCTCGTCGTCAACTTTCACTGCCGCGTCGATCCCGCGCTCGACGTCACGACGGTGCATGACCGCGTGGACCAGCTGGAGCATCTCGTGCGTTCGGACGTTCCCGAGATCGTACGGATTGTCACGCACACCGAACCTCATCGCCCGCCGCAGGAGGGTGTCCCGAGGCTTGAGGGGCCGGTCGGCGTCTGAAATAAGGGCGTGTCCCGAATACCGGAGTGGAGCTTCCCCCGACATGCGCACCGAGTCCTCCGTTCCCGTTCGCCTGGAGGATTACCGGCCGCCGGACTACCTCGTGGAGACGGTGTCCCTCGACATCGATCTCAACCCGAACGCGACGCGCGTGGTGTCGACGCTGCGCATTGCGCCAAACCCATCGGGGATCCCCGGCTCCCCCCTCATTCTGGATGGAGACGAACTGACGCTCGAAGGCGTTTGGCTCGACAACCGCGAACTCAGGGACGGCCTTTACGAAGAGACCGATACGCGCCTCGTCATCCCCCATGTGCCCGAGCGGCCGTTCACGCTTCGGGTCGAGACCGTCATCGACCCATCCTCCAACACCAAGCTGATGGGGCTCTACCGTTCGTCCGGGGCCTACTGCACGCAGTGCGAGGCGGAAGGATTCCGGCGCATCACCTACTTCCCTGACCGCCCCGACGTGATGTCGGTCTTTACGACGAGGATCACGGCTGACGAGGCAGAGGCCCCCGTCCTGCTCGGCAACGGAGACCTGGTCGAGACCGGCACGCTGGAGGGCGCCCGACATTTCGCGGTCTGGCATGATCCGCATCCGAAGCCCTGCTATCTGTTCGCCCTCGTCGGTGGACGGCTCGGCCGCGTCGGCGGCACCTTCACGACGCGCTCCGGCCGCAAGGTCGAGCTCGGCATCTATGTCGAGCCGGGCAAGGAAGACCGCGCATCCTACGCGCTGGACGCGCTGATACGCTCCATGCGCTGGGACGAGGAGGCGTTCGGCTGCGAATACGATCTGTCCGTCTTCAACATCGTCGCCGTGTCCGACTTCAACATGGGTGCGATGGAGAACAAGGGCCTCAATATATTCAACGACAAGTACGTGCTGGCGAGCCCTGAAACCGCGACCGACGCGGATTATGCCAACATCGAAGCCATCATTGCGCACGAGTACTTCCATAACTGGACCGGCAACCGCATCACTTGCAGAGACTGGTTCCAGCTCTGCCTCAAGGAGGGCCTGACGGTCTTCCGCGACCAGGAATTCACATCCGACCAGCGGTCGCGGCCGGTGAAGCGCATCGCTGACGTACGCAACCTGCGCGCGCAGCAGTTCAGTGAGGATTCAGGCCCCCTCGCCCACCCCGTCAGGCCAAGCCTCTACCGTGAGATCAACAACTTCTACACGGCGACGGTGTACGAGAAGGGCGCCGAGCTGGTGCGGATGCTGAAGACCCTCGTCGGGGACAGCGCCTTCCGTGCCGGCATGGATCTCTTTCTATCCCGCTGCGATGGTACCGCCGCGACGGTAGAGGACTTCCTGGCCTGCTTCGCCGAGACCAGCGGAATGGATCTCGGCCGCTTCGCGACCTGGTACCGGCAGGCCGGTACCCCGACGCTCGTCGTGCAGTCGGAGTACGATCCGGCTGCCCGCACGCTGAAGCTGGACTTCGCCCAGACGACGCCGCCCACCCCCGGCCAGTCCACCAAGGAACCCGTCGTCATCCCCATCCGCCTCGGGCTCGTCGGAGAAGACGGCACGGCTATTCCGTTGCGGACGGACGCGCCCTTCGCGGAGACCTCCGAGGGGGGCACCGGCGTCTATGCCCTCACCCAGGCAAGCGGGTCGATCGTCTTCAGTGATGTCCAAGTCCGGCCCATCCCGTCCATCCTGCGCGGGTTTTCTGCTCCGGTCAGGCTGACCCTCGACCTGACGCCGGAGGACCTGCTGGTTCTGTTCCAGCACGACTCGGATCCTTACAATCGTTGGCAGGCAGCACAGACCTTTGCGTTGCGGCTTCTTATCGCCGGCGTGGACTCTGCGAAGGCGCTCGGCGCGCCCCGCCCCGATCCCCGGTTCGCCGAGGCACTGGGCGAACTGCTTGCGTCCACCAGCGACGACGCCTTTGCGGCGCAGGTGATGGCCCTGCCCAGCGAGACCGACATCGCCCGGGAAATTGGATCGGACATCGATCCCGATGCCGTTCTCGCAGCACGCAGAACGCTTCGCGCTTCGCTGGGCCGGCGCATCGCCGACACGCTCGAAGCGGTCTACGCCGCGCGCGCATCGTCCGACAGCTACAGTCCGGATGCACAGAGCGCCGGACGCCGCGCCCTGCGCAATGCTGCCCTCGACCTCCTCGCGGCTTGTGACCCGGAGCGCGGAGCAGTCCTGGCAACCCGTCAGTTTGAAACCGCCGACAACATGACGGACCGTTTCGCGGCCCTGGCGACATTGTCTGTGATCCCCGGGGAGGCGCGGGAGAACGCCCTTGCCGAATTCGCGCGCCGCTATTCGGGCGATCCACTGGTGCTCGACAAATGGTTCGCGCTCCAGGCTGCCATTCCGGAGGGTGGAACGCTCGACCGCGTTCGCGGCCTGATGGGTCACGAGGCATTCTCGCTCGCCAATCCCAACCGCACCCGGTCGCTGATCGGCAGCTTCGCCATGGGCAACCTGTCGCAGTTTCATCGCGCCGATGGAGCCGGATACGCGTTCCTGGCCGATATCGTCCTCACCCTCGACGGCACCAACCCGCAGGTCGCAGCACGGCTGCTGGGTTCGTTCAGGACATGGCGATCGCTTGAACCCGTCCGGCGAGGGCTCGCCGAGGCCCAGTTGCGGCGTATTGCGGACCGGAATTCCCTGTCCCCGGATGTCTCGGACATCGTCGTCCGCTCGCTGGCCTGACTCGCAGAAGAACAACGTCATTCATCTTTGCGCAGCTATACCTCTTTCGGGGTAGGATTGCTTCGCCACATGGGGCACTCGGTAGCGTCAACCTCGCATTAACCTCTGGACAAATCAGCGGCTCCGGATTCAGATCAGACCGATTCGGAAAGATGCGGCACGTCTCTCCGGTCGGGGCGTTTGAGAGATTCCGAGGGGGTTAACGGATGGCGCGAAGCTTCGCGGCCAGCGCGCCTGCGCATGCGGGTGCGATTACGGGAATGGCGAGATCGATCGCTACCCCCACTTACCTCAAGCTCGTCAATGCTGAGCCCTGGCTTCGCAGGATCGTCCCGGCCATGATGGCCGTCTTCATCCTATCGCTCGGGACCATGGCCTACGTGCAGTCGACCGCCGGCCGTCAAGAGACGCTCGGAGACGCCATCGGCAATGTCGACCTGCTCGCTGCCTACCTGACCTCGGAATTCTCCCGCCGCAGCGAAGCGCTGGAGGCTGGCGCGCCGCCCCCGCCGGCCGTCCTCGGCGATATCCTTCCTCCCCGCCTGCGTGCCCCCGGCCTCAGCGTCGTGCTGACCGACCCGGCGGGCGCCATCATCGCCGTCACGGGAATGGTCGCCACCGGCAATGGAACGCTGGTGGATCTGTTCGGTCCGGCCCAGCCGCTCACTACCTTTGCCGAGAAGGCAGGGGTCATGATGGTGAGCCTTCCCGGCAGCGGCTCGGCACTTGCGACCGTCCGTAGCCTTCCCGCCCCGTTCGGTCAGGTCGCGGTCATCCAGCCGCTCAGCGGTGCGCTGGAGCGCTGGCGCAGCCGCACGACATCGTTTTTCCTTCTTGTCGGCGCCGCTGTTCTGGTTCTGACCGGCATCAGCACCGCGTATTTCTGGCAGGCCTGGCGTGCGCGGCATGCCGATGCGATCTGCGACAGTGTCCGCCGCCGACTCGATACCGCCCTCTCCCGCGGCCGATGCGGCCTTTGGGATTGGGACATCGCCCGCGGTACGATCTACTGGTCGGACTCCATGTACGAGATGCTCGGCTACGACCGGCAGAGCGAGTTCATCTCCTTTGGCGACGTCAATCGGCTCGTGCACCCCGACGACGGCGACCTCTACGCTCTGGCCGACCAGCTCGCCAGCCAGGAGGCCACGACGGTTGACCACGCCTTCCGCATCCGCGCCGCCACGGGTGACTGGGTATGGTTGCGGGCGCGCGCCGAGCTGGTCCGGGACGGAGAGAGCCGCGACCCCCACCTCATCGGCATCACCATCGACATCACGGAGCAGCGCCGCCTCGCCCAGGAAACCGCAACGGCGGATGCCCGGCTGCGCGATGCCATCGAGACGATCTCCGAAGCCTTCGTGCTGTGGGACGACGAGAACCGGCTGGTGATGTGCAATTCCAAGTTCCAGAAGCTGCACAACCTTGCCCCGGACCAGGTTGCTCCTGGCGCGGCCTACGAGGCTCTCGCGGCGACCCTCACGCCCCCCGTGATCCAGAGCCGGCTCGGGGAAATCCACGACGACGGCGCCCGTAGCTACGAGGCGCAACTTCCCGACGCACGCTGGCTGCAGATCAACGAGCGCCGTACCAAGGACGGGGGATATGTCTCCGTCGGCACGGACATCACGATGCTGAAGCGCCAGGAGGAGAACCTCCTCGACAGTGAGCGGCGCCTTACGGCCATGATCTCCGACCTGAAGCGCTCACGTCAGACGCTGGAGCTGCAGGCCCAGCAGCTCGCCGATCTCGCCGAACGCTATCTCGAGCAGAAGGCCGAAGCGGAAAGCGCCAACCACGCAAAGTCCGAATTCCTGGCCAAAATGAGCCACGAGCTCCGGACGCCGCTGAATGCCATCCTCGGCTTCTCCGAAATCATGGAGGCTGGGATCTTCGGCTCGCTCGGCTGCGACAAGTATACCGAGTACTGCCGGGACATCCGCCGTAGCGGCCAGTACCTCCTGGGCCTCATCGCCGACATTCTCGACATGGCCGAATTGGAAGCGGGCCGCGTCCGCATGGACCGGCAGCCGCTCGACCTCGCTCGCACCATCCAGGAAACCGTCAGGGAGTTCGAGGGCCAAGCAGCAGAGCGCAAGGTCGTGATCGACACTGACGCCCCGTCGGACCTCACCCTGCACGCCGACAAGCGGGCGATGAAGAAAATCCTGCGCCACCTGCTGTCCAACGCCGTGAAGTTCACGCCGGAAGGTGGACAGGTGGCCGTGCGGGTTCGTGGAGCCGCGGGCGCCGTCAACATCTACGTCGAGGACACCGGCGTCGGCATTCCGAAAGAGGCGCTTCCGCACCTCGCGCGGCCCTTCGAATGGGTCTCGATGGACGCGTCCAAGCCCACGGAGGGCTCCGGCCTGGGTCTCGCCATCGCCCGGTCGCTGGCCGAGCTCCACGGCGGCGCGCTGCGGATCCGCTCGTGCCTCGGCACCGGCACGGTCGTGCTCGTGCATCTGCCCCTGATGCCGCCGAGCGGCCTGAGCATCGCAACGTCCGGCAGGGCGGCCTGATCAGGCCCCGGCCATGAACCGGTCGAAAGCCGCGCGCACCTGAACGCGAAGGGCACGGAGCTCGCGGTCCAGCATCGGGAAATCCGGCATCCCCGCGACGGCTGCCATCCGGCGGCGAAGACCTGGCCCGCACGCTTCCGGATCGAAGCGTCCGGCCACGCTCATGCGCTGCCAGTGGAAGACATCCCGCATCAGCGCAAAGCCTCGGCGCATCAGGTCTGCATCCGCCGGCTGGAGCAACCCGAGAGCGGATGCGCGCTCCAGCACGGCAGCGGTTTCAGTCGTCAGAAGGTCTGAATGCCGGCACGCATGAACCAGGACGAGCGTCTGCGCGACGAATTCGATGTCGAGCAGGCCTCCAGCCGCGAGCTTGAGATCCCAGGGGTCGTCCTCGCCCTTCTCCTGCGCGATCAGCTGGCGCATGTCCCGCGCGTCCTTGAGGATCGTCGCTGGATCGAAACTCCGGGTGAGCACCTCCCTTATCGCGCTCGCGACGTCGGCCTGCAGGCTGTGGTCGCCGGCGACGCAGCGGGCACGGGTCAGCGCCAGCCGCTCCCAGGTCTCCGCCTCGCCCGCATGGTAGGAAACGAAGCCCTTGAACTGGGTGGCGGCGGGTCCCTTGTTCCCGGACGGGCGCAGCCGCATGTCCACCTGGTAGAGCGTGCCGCGGCGCGTGGGAACCGTGAGGGCGCTGATCAGGCGCTGGGTCAGGCGTGTGTAGTAGACGACGGCGTGGAGCGGACGGGGGCCACTGCTTTCGGGTTGATCCTCTTCGAAGTCGTACAACACGACGAGGTCGAGGTCGGACGTCGCCGTCATCTCGCGCGAGCCGAGGCGCCCCATCCCGAGCACGGCAATCCTGCCGCCCGGCACCGTTCCATGATCGGCGGCAAAGCGGCGCTGCACCTCGCGGAGGGTCACTACAATAATGGCCTCGGCCACTGCGGCGTAGGCTCGACCGGCCATCTCCAGCGACAGCGCGCCTGAAAGGACGCGCGCTCCGACGACGAACAGCTCGTGCTGGCCCACCTCGCGGAGCCGGTCCAGCACCTCCTCCAACTGCTCCGGCTGGCCCACCACGTCGGACACGCGGCGGATGATCGCGTCCACGCCGATGTCGGCACCGGCGAAGGCCGGGTCGATCACGGCATCGAGGAGATGCGGCCGGGACGAGACGATGTCGGCCAGCCGCGGCGCGGATCCCAGGAGATCGGCGAAAAGGCGCAGCACCGGCCCATGCGCCTTGAGGATCGAGAACAGCTCCACCGCCGCCGGCATGCGTCCCAGAGCATTGTCAAACGCGGTGAGCGCCCCGTCCGGGTCCGCACTTCCTCCGAAGGCACTGAGGAGCGCGGGAACGAGCTCCGTCAGGACTTCCCGCGCGCGCGGACTTGTCACCGCCTGCCGGCGGCCGAAATGCCAGCCCCGGACCGTCTCGGCCACAAGCGCGGGATTGGAGAAACCCATGCGCTGCAGCGTCTCGAGGGTCTCCGGGTCGTCCGTCGTACCGGTGAAGACGAGGCTTCCTTCCTCGTTGGCGAGTTCCGGCCCTTCCTCGAAGAGCCGTGCATAGTGCTTCTCCACCTTGGCGGCGTGGCCCGTCAGTGCAGCGGAGAAGCGCCGGGCGTCCGGGTACCCGCAGAAGCGCGCAAAGCGTTGCAGGGCGTCGGGCTCGACGGGGAGGCGCTGGGTCTGCTCGTCCGCCACCATCTGCAGGCGGTGCTCGACCGTACGCAGGAATCTGTACGCTGCAGCGAGTTCGTCCCGTGCCTTCTGCGAGATCCAGCCCTCCGCGTGGAGCGCCGTCAGCATGTCGAGAGTACGCCGCCCTCGCAAGGTCGGGCGGCGGCCGCCGAACACCAGCTGCTGCGTCTGGACGAAGAACTCGATCTCTCGGATGCCGCCCCGGCCGAGCTTAATGTCGTGGCCGGCGACCGTGATCGTCTCATGCCCGCGCACGGCGTGGATTTGCCGCTTCATGGCGTGGATGTCGGCGATCGCGGCGAAGTCGAAGTACTTGCGCCAGATGAACGGCGACAGGTCGCTGATGAAAGTGTCTCCGATCGGCAGGTCGCCCGCTACCGGCCGGGCCTTGATCAGCGCAGCACGCTCCCAGTTCTGGCCGACGGTCTCGTAATAGGCGAAGGCGGACGGCAGCGAGATGGCAGTCGGCGTCGATGCCGGGTCAGGCCTCAGCCTCAGGTCCGTGCGGAAGACATAGCCGTCCGCGGTGCGCTCCTGGAGAAGCCGGACGAGACCCTTCACGATACGGACGAAGAACGGTGTTGCCTCCACACCGGGAGCGAGGGGCGCCTTCTCGGGATCGAAGAAGACCACAACGTCTATGTCGGAGGAGTAGTTGAGCTCTTCCGCGCCGTGCTTGCCGAGCGCAACCACGACGACCCCGCTGTCGCGGGCGGGATCGCCGGGATCCGGCGCGAGGTAGCGCCCGCTCTCGGCAGCCTGCGCCAACAGGAACCGGAGGGCCGAAGAAGCGGCTGCGTCGGCGAACCCTGCCAGCGCGGCCGTGACCTGCTCCAGTGTCCACGCCCATCCGACGTCGGCGAGCGCGACGAGAAGTGCCAGTTCCTGCTTGGCGAGACGCAGCTCGCGCATGAGGTCGTCGATATCGTCCCGACCGCGCCACGACCCGGCGGTTTCCGTGATCAGGAACGCGACCCGCTGGTCGGGATCACTCGCCAGAAGGGACGCGCAGCGTTCCGGATCCTGCTCCACGAGGCGCCACAGGAAGGACGAGTGATCGGCCAGCCCGAGCAGGAGGTCGCGCACGGCCGGAATATCCGACACGAGTTGCCGGAGGGCATCGGCCGACCTGTCCGCACCGTCCCCGCCAGCGAGCGCCTCATCGAGCCGCCGCTTCGCGTCTTCGGGACTAGCGAGAACGGGTGCCGCATTCACACGGGCCGCGAGCGACTGCGGAGCTGCCGTCATTCGGCGGCCCTCTTCATCACCTGCGTTTCGGCCGGAAGTTCCACGACCACCCGAAGGCCCGGTGCATTGTCTTCCAGCCGGAGCCTGCCGCCGTGCAGCCTGGCCACGGCCGCTGCCAGCGAGAGGCCGAGGCCGGAGCCGGGGCGCGAGCGCGAGCCCTCGAGGCGCACGAACCGCTCGAGGACGCGCCCCCGGTCGGAATCGGGAATACCCGGGCCGCGGTCAGCAACCGAGAGCACCACGCCACCGTTTGCCCGGCCGGCGCTGACGATGACCTCGGGTTCGGCGCTCGCCGGGCCTCCTCCTGAAGGAGCGGCGTACTTGATGGCGTTGTCGACGAGGTTTGCGATCATCTGGCCGACCAGCTCGCGCGAGCCGAAGAGCGTCAGGCCGTCCTCGACCTTGACCACCACGGGCACCCCCGCCTCCTCGCCGACCGGCTCATAGAGCTCGCCTACGTCGCGCGCCACGTCCGCCAGGTCGAACTCGGCCATGCCGTCGCGTGCTCCGCCCGCCTCCGCCCGCGCGATCATCAGCAGCGCATTGAAGACACGGATGAGTCCGTCAGCCTCGTCGATCGTGGACTCCAGAGTCGTGCGGTACTCCTCGGGTGTCCTCGCCGTGCGCAAGGCCTCCTCGGCGCCGTTCCGGAGGCGCGTGAGCGGCGTCTTGAGATCGTGGGCGATGTTGTCCGACACCTCCTTCAACCCCGTCATCAGCTCCTCGATCCGGTCGAGCATGGCATTGAGGTTGCCGGCGAGACGGTCGAGTTCGTCATTGGCGCCGGTGACGGCAAGGCGTCCGGAGAGATCCCCCAGCATGATCCCGCGCGTCGTCGCCGTCATCGCATCGATGCGCCCCAGCACGCGCCTGGTGACGAACCAGCCGCCTATCAGGGCGAGCACCACGACGAAAGCCAGCGACCATCCGAATGCGCGGCGGATAACCTGGCGGAGCCGGTCGGCCTCGCCGAGGTCCCGGCCCACCAGCAGCATGTGGCCGCTGGGCAGCCGCGTCGTCCAGACGAGCGCGCTGCGGCCCGGGCTCTCGGCGTCCTCGCCCGGGAAATACTGGATCTGCTGCTCGCCGAGATGCTCGAACAGGTTCTCCGGGTAACGGCTGACATTGCCGGTGATCCGGTCGCCGGCGGGCGTCATCAGGAGGTAGAGCGATGACCCCGGCTGGCTGGACCGGCGGTCGATGGTGGTGATCAGACGCCGCAGCCCACCGGAATTGTACTGCTCCGCAAGGCCCTGGATCTCGGCCTGCACGGTGGCCGTCGCCTGTTCGGCAATCAGTACACGCGCGTTCCATGCCACGTAGCCGAGCAGGAAGGTCGCGAACAGCACGAAGATCACGAGGTAGGCGGCCGACAGCTTGAAGGCCGTCGTGCGGAAGAGCTTACCGAGCGCCGTCACGGACCATGTATCCCGCGCCCCGCACCGTGTGGATCAAAGGCCTGTCGAACCCCTTGTCGATCTTGCCCCGGAGTCTCGAAAGGTGAACGTCGATGACGTTCGTCTGCGGGTCGAAATGATAGTCCCAGACATGCTCCAGCAGCATGGTGCGGGTGACCACCTGCCCGGCATGCTTCATCAGGTACTCCAGCAGCCTGAACTCGCGGGGCTGCAAGTCGATCACCTTCTCCCCTCGCGAGACCTTGTGCGAGAGCCGGTCGAGTTCGAGGTCGCCGACGCGGTAGCGGGTCTCTTCAGCAGGCCCGGAGCCGCGGCGGCGTGAGAGCACTTCCGTGCGCGCGAGGAGCTCGGAGAACGCGTAAGGCTTGGCGAGATAGTCGTCTCCCCCCGCCCGGAGGCCTTTCACGCGGTCGTCGACCTGTCCCAGCGCGGACAGGATGAGGACGGGCGTTTCCACCTTCTGCTCCCGCAGGCCGTGGATGAGGGACAGGCCGTCGAGCTTCGGCAGCATTCTGTCGACGATGAGGACGTCGTACTGGCCCTCCCGTGCCATGGCGTATCCGTCCAGCCCGTCCGCCGCATGGTCCGCCACGTGGCCAGCTTCCCGGAACGCCTTGACGAGGTAGGCGGCGGCCTCGCGGTCATCCTCGACGATCAAAAGCTTCATGGTCTATCCGCAGGTCTCCGGCCGGTCACCCGCGGCCTTGCCACGGCGGGGCAGCGCTCGCCGTGGTGCAATATAGGCGTGCGCGTGCCCGAGTGCCGCTCTTTTCCGGCGAACCCCATGCGATACTCGCGCCGGGTTCAGGCGTTCGTCGCGCCGCGGGCGAGGCGTTCGACCACGGCGTTTCGCAACCAGCCTGCGAAGGTGACGGCGTGGGGCGGCCGCGTCGGCGCGACGACCACGTAGTAGCCCCGCGACTCGTTGCCCGCGACGTCCGAGAGGACGACCAGCCTGCCCGACCGCAGCTCCTCGCCGATCATTGACACCGGGCAGAGAGCCACACCATGACCGGCCGCCGCCGCGACGCTCAGAAGGTGAAAGTCCTCGAAGATCGTCCCGGCCTCCGCCAGCATCGGGTCCAGGCCCGCCGCCTCCATCCATGTGCGCCAAGAGAGCCTGTCGGCGTCATGCAGCAGCGGCACCCGCGCAATATCTGTTAGCGACAGGAAGGGGCCGCGCTTCTGGATGAGTTCCGGGCTGCACACCGGCGCCGTCCAGCCGGGAAGCAGGAGTTCGGCACCCGAATCGCGCGCCTTGTCGGCATCCAGACGCCGGATCACGACCTCCGCACGGTCGAACCCGCTGAGCTCGGCGAGCGGCTCGTAGATGACCCTGATGTCGACGCCCGGGTACTCGCGCTGGTACTCGGGAAGGAGCGGAACCAGCCAGCGCGTCGCGAAGGACGGGATGGACGCCACCGTCAGCACGGGGGTGTCGCGGCTCTGGCGAAGAGCGGCCGCGGCCGTCTCGATCGCGCCGAAGGCGTTTCCGAGAGTGATCGCGAATATCCGGCCGGCGGGGGTGGGCGTGACACCCCGCCCCTCCTTCTTCAGCAGTTGTATCCCGAGCCAATCCTCCAGGTAACGCAGCTGGTGGCTGACGGCGGATGTCGACACGTTCAGCTCGGCGGCCGCCTTGGACACGCTGCCCAGCCGGACAACGGCCTCGAAGGCCCTCACGGCGACGAGCGGCACGCGCGGCATGGTCTTCGATCTCCACTGGCCTCGACGCGGAGAACAAACGCAATGCTGACCGCGCAAGCTTAACCTGATCAATCCGCGCCTGAGGATGCGAAACATTGTCTCGGGGGCACGCCGCGCGGGCTTCTCCTGCGGCCGAACTGTGAGTTCAGCTCAAGCGTCAACGCACGATCTTTCACTTGTCCGTACGGAGAACGGTGGGATCATTCATGGGCGGGGAGGTGCATCCCGCGCCTGAAGATCCGCTCCCGAGTGCGGTTCAGGCACCAAACAGACCGAGTTCCTGCAGCAACGCCCGAGGCCCACGACGCCTGCGCCGAACATCCGGCCAGGCGCGATGGAGGAGTTGTCGCCATGATGGTTCAGGGAACGTCCTTCGCCGCCGCTTCGGCTGGTTTTCTTCTGGGGTTCAGCCTGATCTTCTCGATCGGGCCACAGAACCTCCATCTGCTCAGGGCCGGGCTCAGTCGCCGCCACGCTCTCACGACAGCCACCACCGGGTATTTCTCGGAAATCGTCCTCGTCGGCGTCGGACTGGCGGGACTTGGCCTCGCTGCCGCCAGCTACCCATCTGCAGTCGATGCGATGCGCTGGCTGGGCGTCGCCTTCCTCATCACATGCGGCATCAGGGCCATCCTGCGACGGGCCGACGCATCGTGCGACCTGGAGAGCACGTCCGCTTTAGGCAGCCGGGGCAAGGCCGTGCTGGCGATGCTCGCGGTCACATGGCTCAACCCGCTCGTCTATGTCGAGGTCGTGCTCCTCGTCGGCTTGCTCTCGTCGGGGTACTCCGGGACGAGCGGCTGGTTCGGCGCGGGTTTCCTGATCGCGTCGTCCTTGAAGTTCTACGGCTGGAGCCTCGCCGGGCAGCTGCTGTCTCCCGCTTTCCAGCACCAGCGGGTGCGGACGGCCTTCTCCGTGATGTCCGGTGCCCTGCTGCTTGCAGCGGCGGCGGTTCTCGCCGGCACGACCTCGAGCCTGCTCGCCTGAGCAGGGCGAGCCGGCTCCCAGCATCGGCTCATTCGCCGTCCTCGGGGTCCTGAGGCTGTTGCTGCTGCTGCGCATGCGACGCCGGCTGTCCGGTGCGCAGGACGGGTGGATGCCGCCGCGCCGCAGACCTGTCGAGCGGACTGAACTGCACCGGAAACTGGCCCAGTGCCCAATCCTCGAACTTGTCCCAGAATTCGTCGTCGCTCAGCGGCTCCGCTTCAGCCGCAACCTGGGATGCGTTGCACCTCGTCCACGCTGCTCCTGGACGTTCGACGACAAAGGCCAGCGTGGGAAACATCAGCGCCGGCCGACCGCGCCAGTTGAAAAACATGAGGTACGTCTTGTTGTTATCTGAGGTCCCGATACGCGACAGAACAGCGGCTGGATCAGTTGTATCACGTGCTGGACACGAACGCGGCCCAAAAGGCCGGATTGACGACACCGCGACAGTTTTCCACACATTGGCGGCGGGGAAGACCGCCGGATCGGCCCAGGCACAAAAACGGCAGGCGGACGGGGGCGCGTCCACCTGCCGCCTGACAACCGCGGCTCCCCGATGCGGTGGGGACTGGTTTGCAGCCGGAGAGCCGGGCTTCAGAACGGGCGGGAGCAACGGATCGCTCCCGCCTGTCTGCGTCCTCAGCCAGCCTTGTTGGGGAAGGCCAGCGCCACGAAGCGGCTCTGGTCGCCAGTCTTGACCCGCATCAGCACCGCCTTGCGGCCATCCTTGCGGGCGGCGTCGAGCGCGGACTTGACCTCGGACGGCTCGGAGACGTCCTTGCCGGCCACCTGGAGGATGACGTCACCCTCCTTGATGCCCTGTGCGGCGCCGGGGCCGTCGGGGTTCACGTCGGTCACGACGACGCCCTTGCTTCCGGCTCCGGCGACGGAACCCGCCGGGGCGAGCTTCAGGCCGAAGCTGGTGCCCTTGGCGGCGCCATCTTCCTGCTGCGTGTCGGCCTTCGCCGTCTTCTGGTTCGGCAACTCGCCGAGCTTCATCGACAACGTCTTTTCCTTGCCGTCACGCATCACGCCGACCTCGACGGTGCTGCCGGGCTTCTTCATCGCGATCTCTCGCGAGAGTTCCTTCGGACCGGCGACGGACTTGCCGTCGACGCTGACGATGGTGTCGCCCGACTTGATGCCGGCGTCGGCCGCGGGGCCGTCATCGGTCGTCTCGGCGACGAGGGCGCCCTTGGTGTCCTTCAGTCCCAGGCTGTCGGCGATCTCCTGCGAGACCGGCTGGATCTGCACGCCGATATAGCCGCGGGAGACCTTGCCGGTGTCCTTGATCGACTCGACGACTCCGTCGGCGACTTCGCTGGGAATGGCGAAGGCAATGCCGACATTGCCGCCTGACGGCGAGTAGATCGCTGTGTTCACGCCCACGACCTCGCCCTTCAGGTTGAAGGTCGGGCCGCCGGAATTGCCGCGGTTCACCGCCGCGTCGATCTGCAGGTAGTCGTCATAGGGGCCGGAGCCGATGTCGCGGCCGCGGGCCGAGACGATGCCGGCCGTCACCGTTCCACCGAGGCCGAACGGATTGCCGACCGCCATCACCCAGTCGCCGACACGGGGTTCCGCCCCGGCGAACTTGACGAAGGGGTACTTGCCGTCCTGCTTCACCTTCAGCAGCGCGAGGTCGGTGCGCGGATCCGTGCCGACGACCTTGGCGTCGACGGTGCGGCCGTCATCCATGGTCACCTGAACCTCGACGCCGTGGTCGACGACGTGGTTGTTGGTGACGATGTAGCCGTCCTCGGAGATGAAGAAGCCGGAACCCTGCGCCTGGGCGAACTGGTGCCCACCACGCGGATGCATGTTGGGCATGCCGCCCTGGCCGCGCTGGCCCTTCTGGCCGAACTGGCGGAAGAACTCCTCGATGCCCGGCGGCAGGCCGCGCATGCCGTTGCCGTCCTCGTCACCGCCGTCGGCAATGCCGGCACCGGTATCGGACGCTGTCTCGACCTTCACCTTCACCGAGACGACGGCGGGGCGGACCTTCTCGACGATGTCGGCGAAGGTGCCGGGCGCGTTCGGCGGCAGGACGGACTGGGTGATTTCGGCGCGGGCGGGGGTCGGGACGCCATACATGGCGCCGACGCCGGTGCCGACGATGGCTGCGGCGCAGGCTCCGGCCATCAGCGTGGCGCGGACCGAGAGGCGCCGGGAGGCGGGCTTGTCAGCGGTGGTCATGGATCTGATCTCCTTTCGAAGGCGGGCCTCGGCCCTGCTTCGAAGAAGACAATTGGCTAAGCGGGCTTACAGCCGCATCGCGGGAAGATGAAACTTTGGAAAGGTGGGCGGAGGTACGGCCGTCAGCCCTGCGTCATCCGCTCCAGCGCCGCCCTTTCCTCGGCCGTCAGCGGCGCCGGGGCCGCCGGCCTTCTGCGCCGCGCATTCGCCCAGACCACGGCCGCTCCCAGAGCCAAGACAGCGAACGGACCCACCCAGAGCAGCAGGTTGTGCCCGGTGAACGATGGCTTCAACAGCACGAACTCGCCATAGCGGTCGACAAGGTAGTCGCGGATCTCCGAATCGCTCTTGCCCTCCTTCAGCTTCTCGCGGACGAGGAGCCGAAGGTCGCGTGCCAGGGGTGCGTCCGAATCGTCGATCGACTGGTTCTGGCAGACGAGGCAGCGAAGGCCGGAGGAGATGCCGCGGGCGCGCTGCTCCATGGCCTTGTCCGGCAGCACCTCGTCCGGCTGCACCGCGAGCACCGGGGCGGCCATGGCTGACCACAACACAGCGACCGCGACGAACGAACGGAGAGCCCGGTGCACCGCCCTACTCCGCCGGCACTGCGCCGGCGGGCGCCCGTGCCTTCACCGGCGCGCCGATCCGTGCCCTGCGATCGAGAAGCGAGAGGCAGCCGCCGAGAGCCATGACGACGGCCCCCAGCCAGATCAGAAGCACGAGCGGCTTCCAGTAGAGCCGCAGTCCGACCGTTCCATCCGTCCCGAACTCGCCGACGCTGCCATAGACCTGCCCAAGGCCGACTGTGAGCAGGCCCGCCTCGCTGGTCGGCATCTGCCGCGCCTCGAAGATGCGCTTGGCGGGGTCTATCTCGCCGACCCGGGTCTCGCCCCGGAACACGCCGATCTCAGCCACTGTTTCCCGGTAGTCCGGGCCCTGGCGCGGGGCGACCTTCTCGAGCACCAGCGTGTAGCCGCCGAGTTCGACCCTGTCTCCGGCCTTCATCGTCACGATTTGCTCGACCCCCCATGCCGTCGCAGCGATCCCGATCACGGTCACGCCGACGCCTGCGTGCGAGATCGCCGTTCCCCAAGCCGAACGCGGCAGGCCGGCCGCGCGGGCCAGGACGATCGAGACGGTCGCGCCGGGCCGCCAGGAGCGGGTCACGATTTCCGTCAGGGATCCCATGATGAGCCATGCGCCGAGACCGATCGCCACTGGCGCCAGCACCGGCCCGCCCCAGGTCAGTGCGACCGTGATGAGCGCGATCACGATCGCGATCGCACCCGCCGCAACCAAGCGCTGCGCCACCGCAAGCAGGTCGCCACGCTTCCAGGCAAGGGACTGGCCGAAGGGCATCAGCAGGAACAGCGGGATCACGAGCGGCAGGAAGGTGGCATTGAAGAAGGGCGCACCAACCGAGATCTTCGCCGGATTGGCCGGATCCCACCACCCGGTGACCGCCTCCAGCGCGAGCGGGTACAGCGTGCCGATGAAGACGGCGGCGCAGGACGCCGCGAGGAAGAGGTTGTTGAGAACCAGCGCCCCTTCTCGCGAAACGGGCGCGAAGATCCCGCCCTGCCGCAGCATCGGCGCACGCCATGCGAAGAGCGCGAGGCTGCCGCCGATGAACACCACCAGGATAGCGAGGATGACGACGCCGCGCGTCGGGTCGGTGGCGAAGGCATGCACCGACGTCAGCACGCCAGAGCGGACCAGGAAGGTGCCGACGAGGGAAAGCGAAAAGGTGAGGATGGACAGGAGAATGGTCCACACCTTCAACGCGTCCCGCTTCTCCATGACGACGGTGGAGTGCAGCAGGGCGGTCCCCGCGAGCCACGGCATCAAGGAGGCGTTCTCGACCGGATCCCAGAACCACCAACCGCCCCAGCCGAGTTCGTAATAGGCCCAGTAGGAGCCCATCGCGATGCCGAGCGTCAGGAAGATCCAGGCGGTCAGCGTCCAGGGCCGGACGAATCGGGCCCACAACGCGTCGATGCGGCCCTCCACCAGCGCGCCCACCGCGAAGGAGAAGGCGACGGAGAAGCCGACATAGCCGAGGTAGAGCAACGGCGGGTGGATCGCGAGGCCGGGGTCCTGAAGGATCGGGTTGAGCCCCTGCCCCTCGAACGGTGCCGGTGAGAGACGGGCGAATGGGTTCGATGTGCCGAGAATAAAGAGCAGGAAGGCGGCGGCGACGGCACCCTGCGCGGCCAGCACCGTGGCGAGCAGGCGCACAGGCATGCGCCCGCCCCTCAGCGCGATGAGCCCGGCGAAAACGGCCAGGATCAGCACCCAGAGCAGCATCGATCCTTCATGGTTCGACCAGACGCCGGAGATCTTGTAGGCGAGCGGCTTCGCCGAGTGGGAGTTCTGGACGACGTTGACGACGGAAAAGTCCGAGGTGACGTAGGCGGCCGTCAGCGCAACGTAGGACAGCGCCACGAAGCCCGCGAGCGCCAGGGCGACCGGGCGCGCGACCGCCATCAGCGCCGCGTCCCGTGTGACGGCGCCCCAGACGGGGACGGTGCAGAGCACAAGCGAGAGCGCGAGCCCGAGAACGAGCGCGTAGTGGCCGATTTCGACGATCATGGCGTCGCGCTCCCCGCCTGCCCTGCCGGTGCGGCGCCCGAGGCCTGGGCCGCTGCCGGGGGCGTGCCGTCCTTGCCCGATGATTCGTGCCAGACGCCCCGCTTCTTCAGCGCGTCCGCCACCTCCTTCGGCATGTAGTTCTCATCGTGCTTGGCAAGCACGCTGTCTGCGCGGAACCGGCCGGTCGCCTCGAGCACCCCTTCGGCAACGACGCCCTGCCCCTCGCGGAACAGGTCGGGAAGCAGGCCCTGGTAGGTGACCGGCACCGACTTTATAGTATCCGTCACCTCGAAGGATATGACCTGATTGTCGCCCCGCTGGACGCTGCCTTCCTTGACGAGGCCGCCGAGCCGGAAGCGCGTCCCCGGCTGGATGTTCTTCTCGACCACGTCCGTCGGGCCGTGAAAGAACACGATGCTGTCGGACAGCGCGTAGAGGACCAGCCCCGCGGCGATGCCGAGCACGGCGAGTGCGGATCCGATCAGGGTGAGGCGACGCTGCTTGCGGGTCATTCCAGCGGTCCGTCAGGACCCTCCGATGTTGAGATCGCGCGCCAGGGCGTCGAGTTTGGCCAACCCACCGGCGTCGGAAGCCAGTGCGGCCCGCCCCCTCGCCACCGCATCCCTGGCCTTCTCCGGTTCGTTCAGGACGGCATAGGACCGCACCAGACGCAGCCAGCCCTCCACGTCACCGCCGTTTTCGGCCAGCTTCTGCGACAGTCCGTCGACCATGCTGCGGATCATCTTCATCCGCTCGTCCGGCGGAAGCGATGCGACGGCCTGTCCCGCCTCGGTGCCGGTCGGATCGGCGGGGGTGGCCTCCTGCGGTGCCGCGGGCGCGGCCTCGGCCAGGGTACCCTCGGGCGGCGTGCCGCCCATCGCCTTGATGCGCTCGGCCAGGCTGGCAGAGAGCGGCGTTCCCTTCAGCTCCGTCGCGATGTCGCCGAAGACGGCGAGGGCGGTGGCTCTGTCCCCATCCTGCTCGGCCGCGACCGCCTTGTAGAACCTGGCCTTCACCCGCTTGGGATCGCCAGCGAGCGCCTTGTCGAACAGCGCCTTAGCATCGGCCGTCACGACGCCGTCGGCGGCTGCCACGGTCGCCTCGCCCCAGTTCTCGAGACGCACGGGGGTCTCGCCGAGAAACCGCGCCGCGCTGGCGAAAGCCCGCACGGCATCGTCGTAGCGTCCGACGCTCATGTAGACGGGACCGACGACCTCGTAGCCCCTGCCGTCATTCGGCTCCTTCGCCAGATGCGCCTCGATCCGCCCGATGGCCTCGGCCATGGAGAGATCGGAGGCGGGCTTGTCCGTGCGCGCGGCGAGCGGCTGATCCGGCAGATCGGGTTGACCGAAGGCGAGATACAGGCCCAGGCTGAGGACGGGCACGCCCACCAGTGCGGCGGCCGCAACCACGCGTCGCCGCCACGGACCGCTCGCGCCGCCGGTCTTCGCCTCTCCCCTTCGTGTCGCGGCAAGAAGCCGACGCGCGGCTTCAACCCGCGCCACTTCCGCCTCGGCGGGGTCGATCAGCCCGCGTTCGGCATCGCGCGCCAGTTCGTCGAGCTGGGCCTGGTAGAAGGCAGCGTCGGTCGCCTTCTCGGCCGAGGCGTCGCCGCCTCCGGCGCGCGCCAACGGCCAGAGCACGGCAAGGACGGCCGCGCCTGTCAGCAGCGCCATGGCGAACCAGACGATCATGCCGTTGAATTAGCCGCCCTTTGCGGCAACGTCACGCCCGATTTGGGCACTACCCCCTCCGGACCATCCCGGAGGGAGCGGCTCAACGTCTCAGCTGACGATCTGCCACGTGCCATCCGGGTTCCTGCAGGCCGTCCCCGTGCCGTTCCTCGGCCGCCCGTCGATGTAGATCGTGTGCGAGTAGGTTCGGCAGGTTCCGCTGGAGTCGGTATAGGCGGGTCCCGGCTCGATATAGCCATAGGAACCGCTCTGTCCGCGCCATTCCGAGCGGCGGCCGGAGGCGATCGCGGCAGCCTGCGCTTCCGCCGCGCGCGCCTGCGCCTCGTCGTCGAACGACCGCCCGACCTGGTTGCCGAGGAAGCCGCCGATCATCGTTCCGGCCATGACGGCCGCGACCTTCCCTGCCCCGCCGCCGAAGCGGCTTCCAATCAAACCGCCCGCGACGGCGCCGAGCACCGTCCCGCCGGCTTCGTTGGGGCCTGTGGTTTGCGAGCAACCGGCCGCGCCCAGCGCGATCGCAATGGCGGTGCCCGCCGCAATCAATGTCCTGAATGTCATGTCAGAAAAATCTCCGCTCGAAGCGGGACCGGCAGCGGGCCGCCCCCACGGTCGCGGGGTCTCTGACAGGACCCGGGCGAAAGCATGGCAGTTCAGAGCGCCGGCAGTCTCAGCTCCGCCCTGAGGCCGCCGAGCGGCGATCCGTCGAGCACGAGCCCGCCGCCATAGAGTTGCGCGAGGTCGGCGACGATTGAGAGCCCCAACCCCGAGCCGGGCTTTGTCTCGTCGAGGCGCGCGCCCCGGCGCAGCACCTCGGCCCGCGATTCGGGGGGCAGGCCTGGTCCATCGTCGTCGACGCAGACCCGCAAGTAGGATCGCCCATCCCGGTCCGGTTCCGGCGCGACCGAGACGAGGACACGCCCCCGGGCCCACTTGCCTGCGTTGTCGACGAGGTTGCCGACCATCTCCTCGAGATCCTGCCTCTCACCGCGAAAGCGCAGGCCAGTGGCCAATTGCGTGTCAAACGCCACGGCCCGGTCGCGGTGGATCTTGGCCAGGGTCCGCGCGATGCTCTCGATGACCGGGTCGACCTCGGTGGCGGCCCCCAGCAAGCCTGCGCGTGCGGCTGCCCTGGCCCGCTCCAGGTACCAGTTCACCTGGTCGCGCATGACGTCGGCCTGCTCGCGGATCTTCGATGCCAGCGGCGCGGGATCGCTTCCGGCCTCGTTGACGAGAACGCTGAGCGGCGTCTTCAACGCATGCGCGAGGTTGCCGACCTGCGTCCTTGCACGGTCAAGTATTTCCTGGTTGTGGGCCAGCAGCAGGTTGACCTCTCCAGCCAGAGGCGCGAGGTCGTCCGCGTACTCGCCTTCGATCCGCGCCGCGTCGCCACGCCGGATCGCGCTGACTGCCGCCTGGAGCCTTGCGAGCGGCATCAGGCCGAAGCGCAACTGGATGACGGTGGTGGTGACGAGCGCCAGCCCGAGCAGTCCGAAGGTGAGGCCGAGCGCCCACCGGAAAGACACGATAGCGGCCTCGATCTCCCCGGAGTCTGCGCCGACCTGGATCAGGAAGCGCCCGTCGTCGCCGAGGTCGATGACCCGCTCGACGATGCGCAGTGTCCGCTCGTCCGGCCCCTTGGCATAGCCCTCGCGCAACTCCCCCGGCCCGGCGACGACGCCGGAGTCCTTCAGGAGAGGCAGCCGGTCCCCGAACAGCGAGGTCGATCCCCGGATTTCGGGTGGCGTCCGGTCGATGCGCGAGACCTGCCAGTACCACCCCGAGAGCGGCAGGTCGAAGCGCGGCTCCCCGAGGCTGGGCGAGACCGGCCCCTCTGTCTCGGCCGGCGAGGCGACCTCCGCCACGATCGACTTGAGATAGACGTGGAGGCGCTCGTCGAACGAATCTTCGGTGGTCCGCCGGTAGATGGCCGAGAGGATGAACCCTGCGACCAGCAGGATGACGAGGCTGAGAACCGCGGAGGACAGGAACAGGCGGGTGGCGATGGACGGCGTGCGCGCGAGGCCCCCCGCACGCGTGCGCTTCACTTGTCCTGCTCCGGAGGCTGCATGATGTAGCCGAGGCCGCGCACCGTGTGCAGCACGTCGACTCCGAGCTTCTTCCTCAGGCGGCCGACGAACACCTCGATCGTGTTCGAATCGCGATCGAAATCCTGCTCGTAGAGGTGGTCGATGATCTCGGCCCGCGACACGACACGGCCGACATGGTGCATCAGGTAGGAGATCAGCCGGTACTCGTGCGAGGTCAGCTTCACAGGGTTGCCGTCCACCGTCACGCGGCCGGACCGCGTGTCGAGAACCACCGGCCCGCAGGTCAGCTCGCTTGTCGCATGGCCGGCCGCCCGGCGCAGGACGGCGCGGACGCGGGCGAGGATCTCCTCCATGTGGAATGGCTTGACCACATAGTCGTCGGCGCCGGCATCGAAGCCCTGCACCTTGTCGCTCCACCGGTCTCGTGCGGTCAGAATGATAACGGGCATCGCCCGGCTGGCCCGCCGCCAAGCCTGCAGGACCGCGACGCCGTCCATCTTGGGAAGGCCGAGGTCCAGGATGACGGCATCGTACGGCTCGGTGTCTCCGAGGTAATGCCCTTCCTCGCCGTCGAGCGCGCGGTCGACGGCGTAGCCGGCCTGTTCCAGCGCTGCAACGATCTGACGGTTGAGGTCCTTGTCGTCCTCGACGACGAGCAGGCGCACGGAACAGCTCTCCCGTTCAGTCCCCGATCACCTTGCCGGAGGACGCGTCGATCACGACGTGGACGACCTTGCCGTCCTTCTTCAGCGAGGTGATGGCATAAACAAGGCCCGATTCGCTCCGGCATAGGCGAGCCCGCACGGGCTCCCCGCCCTTGGCGGCGCGTGCGGCCCGCAGCGCCGCAACCTGCGACACCACGCGGCGCGAGCCGACCTCGGCATGGATCTCCGCCTCGTCGAGGCACGCGGATTTCGACGCGCGGGCCGGCTCCTCCGCCGCCGCGGGAGCGGCGACGAAGGCGGACAGTGCTAGAAGGGCGAGCGCCTCTATCCCTCGCATGTCCCAATCCTGACCGGCGCAGGTGAACCTTGCCTGAACGCCGGCCGCCTCACGCCCCGGCGGCAAGCTTGCGGGTGGCGAGCACGCGGAAAAGTGTCGAGGCCACGAAGCTCGCGCCCGCGACGACCTGCAATCCGGCGTCGACGAGCGGGCCGCTGTCAAAGCCCGCGACGTCGAACCCGCCGAGTGAAAGCCCGATGGCGGCGAGTCCCACGAGATTGGACCACACGGTGCGGCTGGAGAGAATGGACTTTGTGTCGCTCATGGCGGCTTCCTTCTGCGGTGATGGAGGGGTGTTGGCGCGGGCCATTGCACGGGCGGCCCGGTGAACGGTGGTGACGCGACTGCGCCAGCCCCGGATGAACACCGGTGCGCCCGGCAGCCGTCCGAGAAATGTCCGCCGGCTCGCCTCGAGCTTGCCGAGCAGAACCAGCGCGTCGCAGCGCCGGGCGGCGCCGGCGGTCAGCGGACCGCACACGCCGTCCGTCGTGACGCCGAGTTGCTCCTGCAGCATCAGAACGGCCCGGCGCGGTCCGCTGTGGACGGCGCAGTCGAAGACGGCGAGGTCGATCCCGGCCGGCAGCGCATCGGCGCCGGCCGCATCCCAATAAAGCCGCCGGTAGATCTGCGTGGCTTCGTCCCGGCGCAGGGCCCGGACGTCGGCCGCGGTGACGGCTGCGCCGCGAGCCCTGGCCAGCGTCGCGAGTGTGATGCCGAAATTGGTCGGACCGCCGGGATCGGCGGCGTTGTCCACGTACCCGCCCTCTAGCGAGAGGACGAGGGCCACCGACTGCGGGAAGCTATCGCGCATGGGCGTCACAGCTCCGCCGAATAGAAGAAAGCCGGCGCCGCCCCGCTCTGGACCGGGGAAGCCCGCATGTCCGGCGCGAGATCACCGGCCTGCTGAACCGTGGCCGATCGGCGAAGGAAACGGCGTGCCAGCATCGTCTCGACGGCAGGCGGCCGTCGCTCGAAGGCCGTGACGACCGGCCCCTCCTCGAGCTGCACGTCGGCGAGGTCGAATGACACGCCCGCGCTGTTTCCGCCCGGGAGAACGAAGCGCAAAGCCGTGTAGGATCCGACGCCGACGGTCTGCCCGGCGACTGCAGGCATCACGAAGGTGGCGCTCCGCCTCGTCCAGCCCGCGGCGGCGGTGAGCGCAAGGATCGGGATCGTCACGGAGGCGCTGCCGCCCGTTCCGAACACCTGGACGGCTTGCACGGCGACGGCTGCCGATGTCCGGTAGCTGCAGGAAAGCGTGACCCTGAGGCCGGCAAGACGCGCCACATCTTCCAGACGGGTCTGCAGGTCCGCAGAGCTGTTGGATGCCGCGATGGTCGCCGTCAGCGTCGCGTAGAAGCGGCCGCCCGGAACGGCAGCCTGCCCGGGCGCGAAAGCCGTGCGGGTCAGCGCACCGGACCCGGCGCCCGTGAGCGCGCCGCGCCAGAGATCGAAGCCGTAGCTCCCTCCCACGGAAACTGCGAAAGGCCCTTCGCCCCTCTGCGCAACCTGGAAGTCGCCATTGACGACATGGTTGCGGAACGCCGCCATGGCCTGGCCGCCGCAGGCCGCTATGCCGCCCGGCAGCTTCACGGAGCCGGTGACGGGATCGGCCGTCAGCGCATCGTTCCAGAGATTACCGTCAGCTGAGGTCCGGATCCGCAGCAGGTCGTCGCCGGCGAGCCCGAGCTCTGCGCGCCCGGACCATGCGTTCTGGAACAGGAATGAGGCGGTCCTGCCGGTGGCTGTCCGGTTCAAGGTCACGCGCACGTCGCCTGTTCCGCCGTCGGCGGGCGCGCGGGCGGCGAACAGCGCTGCGTTCAGCGACGCCGAGAAGGCGTTGGTGGAATCAGGCTGCGTGCCGATGCCGAGCCCGGTCAGGTCGCCGAGGCGACGAATGACTGTCGCGACGTCGCGCCACGCGGCCCCATCGAAGAGCAGGAGCCTGTCGCCGGCCACCGTGAAGGCGATCCACCCCGCACGCGGCGCGGTGAACCGCCAGGCGCCGTCGTCGAAGGCAGCGAGCTGCCCCCTCTTGCCGGCAAAGGCTCCGGTCGGAGCTTCTCCGACGATGTACCGGTCGCCTTCCGAGGGCACGGCTGGGGGAGCTGCCGCGTCGGCGGCGACCACGCCGACCTGGACCAGCGCGTCGAGCGCGCGCAGGCTTTCATTGAGCGTGACATGCTTCTGCGATTGGGCAGCTGCCAGATAAGGCAGCCCCAGCCGGTTCGTCGTATCCATGGGAGTGTCTCCGCTCCGGCCTCAGCCGATGGTGAGAGTTGCCATTGCCGGCCGGCCGGCGCCGACGAGAGAGCTGACCTGCGAGATGCGAACGACGAGCGTCTCCTGCGGCGACCCGAAGTCGGCCGCCTCGGAGCCGGCCGCGTAGAGCAGCGACGGGCGATCCGCCGCCAGCACGCGCTTCACGACCGTGCCCGCCAGTATCTCGACGGTGTAGCTCTCCGAGGCCTCGTCCAGCGGAACCTCGGCGAGGTTCCACGTGTCGGAATGCAGGCGGCCCCGTCTCGTCCAGGCCAGGGTGATGCCGTCCGGTCCCCGCGTCGCCCGAACCTCCACTGGAGCGAGGGGGCGAAGCGCTTCCGGTTCGGGCGTGGCGGTGAAGCCGGCCATGGTGGGATCGCCGACGCTTCGGTCTGCCGGGCCGACGCGGTAGATCCAGGCCGACCCCAGCGCCGACAACCCGGACCCCACCGGAACGACGCTGCCGTCGATCACGACGGCAGTGCTTCCCGCCGGAATTTCCGCGGCGCAAAGGTGCTCGCGCCCGCCGCATCCGCGAACGAGGCGCGTCAGGCGCCAGCGGCGCGGTCCGATGAGCTCGCTGCGGCTGAAGCCGACGACCTCCCAGAGGCCGGATGCGTGCCGGATCGCGAGACTGCTCGACAGGTCGAGTGCGCCGGCATCTCCGCTGGCCGAGAGCATTCCGGAGTCGAGCTCGACCTCGAGAACCGCCGCGTCGTCGAAGCGCCATGCGGGTCCCGCGGGAAGGGTGGCGAGCGTGCGGCCGATCCGCGACGGAGACTGCGCCACCGTGAAAAGGTCGAAGGACGCTCCGTCGACGGAGCGCCAGACGGCCACCGGGCCCGGCCACGGGTCGGCCGCGACAGCCAGCGACTGAAGCAAGGGCGGGTCGGCATCGGCCGTGGGCCAGTCGATCACGACCACCTGCGCCGGGCCGGACAGTGCCGGCGAGGCAGCACGGCGCAGGGTTCCAGCACCCGCTGCGGCCTCGGAAAGTCCCGGCTGCACGGCACGGGCGGCGATCTTGCGCGCTGCACCGTCCGTGATCCGCTCGACCCGGAACAGGCCGGAGCCACGGGCCTCAGGCAGCCTGACGGTATCGCCCGGCTCTATGGCGAGCAGCCCCGGACGGACCGTGAACTCCGCCGCCTCACGCCCCGCCCACGTCTCGTGAAGCGCGATGTCCGCCAGTCGGGCCGCCTGCTCGGCCGGGAGCGCCGCGGGCAAGGAGAGAGATGCTTCGCGCCGGCCCGAACCCGAGAGGCGACGGGACGAGGCCGTCGCGCTTGAAAAGTCGGCCTCGCCGTCGATGTAGGTCACGGTCAGGGCGTGGGGAAGCTCGCTTTCCTCCGCCCGCGCGAGATGCACCGTTGCACCTTCATCGTCGGGCACGAGGTCGCCGATCGCGAGGTCGACGATTGGCGTGACCGAGCGCCCGACGAAACGCAGGCCATCCGCCGAGACGGCGAGGTCGAAGCCGTAGAGGTCCGCCAGCGGCTCGATGGCTGCCCGAAGAGACATGGGCCGGTCGACGACGTAGCCGTCGCAGAAGCCGTCCACGCCCTCGAAGCTCGCGGTCAGGCCCGCATCGGCCAGCATGGCTGCGACGAGCCGGTCCACCGGCGCGCCCTCCAGCCGGCCTGTCAGCCAGTGCCCGGTGCGCCACGCGCCGGCATCGCTCCAAGTGTCGCTTTGAGCCGGGAATGAAGGGAAAGGCCGCGCATCCCAGCACCAGGCATACATGCGGCCTGCAGGCACCATGGCCGTCGCATCGGGGGCGCCCGGGGCCGTCGGCTGCGGCACATGGCCCGGAAATCCCGGGTCGAACCGCTTCAGCGTCGCCTCCAGGACGCGATGCTGGACGAGATCGTCGCGGCCGCCAGACGAAAAGGGCGGCAGGCGGCCTTCCGAGGATTTCGGGTCGGGGAAGGCGTTTGGACCGTTGCCTCCCTTGTCGACGGCCGGGCAACCGAACTCCGTCAGCCAGACCGGCTTCTGGCCCGGTTTCCACGCGGTTGTCCGCACCGGTTTGCCTGCAACGCGCTCCACGTGCGTGCTCGACCACCATCCGGCGACGTCTTTCTGGCGAAACACCCAGTCGTCGGCCCCGCCGCTGCCGATGGCGCTGCGCTCCTGGGCCGTCCTGGCGGCATCGTCGCCGTAGTACCAGTCATAGGCCTCGCCGGCTGCGGTTCGCGCGAAGAGGTAGTCGGGGTCGGCCGCATCGCGTGCGAGGGCGCGGTCGCGATGCAAAGGTCCGTCGCGCCAGTCCGTCAGCGGCCACCACGCGTCAATGCCGATGGCGTCGATGGAAGAAGAGGACCAGAGCGGATCGAGCGGGAACCGGACCTCGCCCGGCGCGGGAACATGGGCGCCATACTCGGTCCAGTCGGCAGCATAGACGATCTTCGTCGCCGGTCCCAGCATGCCGCGGACGTCGGCGGCAAGCTGGGCGAAGCGGGCTGCGGCCGGGTAGGTGCCCGGCGCCGACCGAAGCCGGGTCAGCCCCACGAATTCCGAGCCGATGATGAAGGCGTCCACGCCGCCGGCGATCGCCGCAAGCCTGGCGTAGTGCAGCACCTGCCGCCGGAGGCTCCACTCCGCCGGCCCGGTATAGACGACCGCGTCGCCGGCAGTGCCGAAGTGGCCGGGCAGTGCCGTCCCGAAGAAGCGCGCGACGGCCGCATTGATCGCGGTGGTGGCGTCGGGGGACCCGGTCTGGCCGGGCGCCGGGGTGCAGGTGATTCGGCCGCGCCAGGGATAGGCGGGCTGGGCGTTCGCACCGGTCCACGGATCAGGGCGTGCGTTCCCGGGCGGCACGTCCATCATGAGGAACGGGTAGAGGGTCACGGCGAGGCCGCGCGCCTTCAGGTCCCGGATGGCCGCCACGACGCCCGCGTCGGTCGGCGTGCCGCCATAGGCTGACCTGCCGTCCACGCTGGAGGTCTCCCGTGCCTCCCAGCGCTGCTGGCCGCACACCTGCCAGCGCCCGCCGGAATTGCTGCGCTGCTGGCTGACGACGCGCGGCGCGACGGTGCACGCTTCCAGACGCAGGTCGTCCCCGAACCAGGACACCAGCAGCGAAACGTTGCGCAGGTTTGGGCAGAGGCCCTGCAATGCGTCGATCGAGGCACGCCAGTCGCTGTCATGGGTCAGGACATGCGTGTTCTCACGCGCCCAGGACGATCCCGCCGTGCGCAGCACCGGGCCGGGGTTCAGCGCGAACTCCCCCGCCCCCGGGATCACCGTCACCGCCGTCAGGTGCTCGCAGAGGCCGCCGACGGGGCGCAACACTTCGAAGGACAGCTGCGGCACCCGGTTGCCGAAATCGGCCAGCGGGAAGCGCTCGAACACGACATAGGCCACGCCGCGATAGGCCGGGGCGTTCGCCTCCCCCTCCTTCGCCACGATCAGCGGGTCAGGCTGCTGATCCTCCGTTCCGCGGTAGAGGCGCAATCCCAGCGTGGTGAGGTCGAGCTCCCTGCCGTCCGCCCAGATCCGGCGAATGAGGGCAATCCGCCCCCGGCAAAGGCCCACGGCGATGTTGGCGTAGTAGGAATAGGTGGTCGTGACGGTCTTCTGCCCGCCTCCTCCCTTGCCGCCGGACTTCGTGCGCTGGACGGAAACGTCCTCGACGAACCGCGTCGCCCAGATCACCTGCCCGCCGACACGGGCCCGCCCGTAAACGCTCGGAATCGGGGCACCCTCGGCCGAGCCGATGCCGGGCAGCGTGGCGAGGCGCGGCCCCTGAACCTTGCGCGCTTTTCCCCACCGTCCGATGAGCGCCGTATCCACGAGGCTGCCGAGGCCCGCGCCGAGGGCGCCTCCCACGAGGGCGCCCGCCGGACCCGCGATCGCGCCGCCGGCAATCGTGCCCGCGGCCTGAAAGATCAGCGTGCTCATCGGCGCTCCTCTCCGTTCCCGGGTTGCAGCGGCAGAGGCGGGAACCGGAACACATGCGCCACCCGGGTCCGCCACACGCCGACGGCGACCTCGGCGACGCAGGCACCGTCATGGGCGTGAACCATGGTGTCGGCCCCGGTGGCGATGCCGAGATGCTTGGCGGGGAACCCCTCGCGCCAGCGCAGGATCAGGAGATCGCCGGCTTCCCATGTCCTCCCCGGAACCGGCGCGAGGTGGCGCGTGGCCGCGTCGGCCAGACGCTCCTCCCCGCTCGCCTCGGCCCAGTCGGCGGTGTAGGGACCGGGATCCTCCGGCTCGGAGCCGTAGAGGGCGCGCCACACTCCCCGCACCAGGCCCAGGCAGTCGCACCCGACGCCCCGCAGGGAGCCGGCGTGCAGGTAGGGCGTCCCGATCCACAGGCGGGTCTCCGCGACGACGGCGGAGGCGGCGGATCGCCCGTCGTGCGTCTCGAGCAGGGCGGTCATCGGAACAGGCTCCCGCCGTCCATCCCCGCCTCGCCCTGCCTTGCGCCGCGCATCACGAAGTCATTGCCGGGCATGTGCGGGAAGCCGCGGAACCGCGCGACATTGGCGAAGCGGTCCCGGCAGGTCTCGAAGCGACGGTCGCATCCGGCTGCCACGGTGAAGGCGTCGCCGGGGGACAGCGCCAGCGCCGCCTCCCGCCACAGGTCCAACTCGGCCCCGCCCGGCGCCGCCCTGTGCCGGCGCACCTCGATGCTCCAGCCCGTATTGGCACCCGACGTGAAGGTGATCCTGCCGCCGGTGAAGAGGCCGTCCGCCTGCCCCGCAAGAGCGGAACAGGTGAGGTAACCGCGCCCGTCAGTGGCAGAAACGGTGCCCTGGCCTCGGAGCGCGGACGTCGTGAGGTCGATGCCGCAGCGCCCGTCGCCGAGGTCGGCGTCGCATGTCGAGCCGAAGATGCGCCCCCGCTCCTCGTCGAGCGCCACCGCGGGTCCGCGGATCTCCGCGGTGAAGGCCGTGCCCGCCCGGCGGATCTCGCCGACGGTGCCGGACTGCAGCCTGATCCGCACCGAAGGTTGCGACCAGTCGACCAGCCAGACTATGACGCGAGCGGCATCCCACCGGCCGGCGGACAGGTCGTCCTCGTCGAGCCCCGGCGAGACGAGCGCACCCTGGACCTCTCCCCCGCCGGCAGCGAAGCCGAGCTCCGCCTGGGCTTCGGCCGCGGCGAGCCCCGATGCCGCGGCACAGGTGATCCCGTCGACGACGAGGTCGCGGTCATGGTCCGTGAAGCCCATGACGATGCCGTCGGCACGGGTCAGGATCCAGCAGCGGGCCAGCGTCGTCGCACCTCCGGCAAGGCTCGCGGCCAGCGTTTCGGGAAGATTGCGCACGATTGATCTCCGACTTGCCCCGTCAGGGGACGATTTCGACGAGCGGGATGCTGGGAATGGCGCCGGCGGTGAAGGCATCGAGATCGACGATGATCTCGTCGGCGTCGAACCGGACCGGCACGTCGAACCGAAAGCCCGCGGTGACTGCAGCTCCGGCGGCAGGGATCGCCCCGGCCCGGAACGTCACCAGGCCGCGCGCCGTGTCGACGTCGAAGCGGGTGCCCTGAACAGGTGTCCCGCCCACCGCCACCGTGACGCTTCCCGCAACTGGCTTGGCGATCGGGCGCGAATAGGGAGCGAAATTGGCCCCGTACTTCTTGGCGAGGGCAAACGTCGCCGTGGTGCCGTCCCCCGTGCCGATCTTCTGGTCGACGGGCGACGGCTCCCGCCCAGGCGCGCAGGAGCGGTCGTCCAGCCGGTCGCGCCAGCGGAAGCCGTAGAGCCGGCCCCGCCGTTCCTCGAAAAACGCGAGCACCTCGTGCAGGGCGGCGAGGCCGCGCACGCCGTATCCTGCCTCGTACCGGCGCCTGGCATGGGCCCAGCGCTGGTTGCGTTCCTCGCGGCCTGAACCGGTGACGACGATTTCGGTGCGCCTTTGCGGGCCGCCGCGTCCGCGCAGGGCGACGTCGAGCGGAAACAGCACCTCGTGAAAGGCGGCGGGCATGCATCCTCCTTTACTGTTGACTCACATCAAGGCGTTGGCTTGGCTCACGGGGTTGCATCTCGGCATTGGAGGATTCCGATGACGCATGTTCCGCACGGCCTGCACGAAGAGTTCCCCGGCTCCGCCGCAGCCATCAGCCGGCTCAAGATCGGGGATGCGCATTTCGCGCGCCTCGCCGACACCTACGAGCACCTGAACCGGGAGATCCACCGCATCGAATCCGAGGTGGAGCCGACTGGTGATGCCGCGCTCGAGGATCTCAAGAAGCGGCGCCTGAAGCTGAAGGACGAGATCGCAGCGATGCTGCGAGCCGCGGCCTGAGGTCAGACCGGACGGGTGCGCCCATAGCGGGTCTTCGCCGTTTCGTGAGTCATCGCAGCGTGTTGAAAAGCGAAACTCAACCTCTGCATGTACTTTGCGGAGAGCGCCCGGATTGCGTGAAGTCGCCTAGAGGCCCCGCTGACCGCGGGCGACGGCGCGCGCCAGCGCAGCTGTCACCTGTGCTTCCGACCGGCGGAAGCTGTCGGCATCCGGCGTCGTGACGTTCACCGTCACCTGCACCGTGCCGCCAGACGCCCGGACGCCCAGCCTGCCGTCGGTGCCACGGGCCAGCGGCATGATCGCTTCGGGACCGGCCTCGCCCGCGAGGCCGGCACCTCCCTGCATCGGGAACATGGCCGGACCATCCAGCACGCCGCCGCGCGCATAGACCGACAGATGCCCGGTCTTTGCAGCCGAGCCGAGCTGAGCGGCCCCGCCCAACCCGGACAGGAGCGAGCCTATGCCTCCCGCCGCGGCGCCTGCGAGGCTCTCCGTCAGCGCGCCGGCGGCTTTGCCGAGCAACGCTTCGAGCGGTCCGAGCGCTGCCGACGTGCCGATCGACTGAAGCCGGCTGCCGACGGACTTGAGCACGTCCTCGAAGCGCTTGCCCTGCACGGCCGATTTGACGAACGCGTCGGACATGGTGCGCTCGAAGCTGCGCGACATGTCGCCGAGCGTCTTGAGGGCCTCGGACGCGGCTGCTGCCTGGCGAGTGGGCTGCGTGGCCATGAGTTCTCCTGCTGCAAGGGGTGTTCAGGCAGCCTCGTCAGGGAAGGCGGCCAGGAGATCTTCGAAGTCACCCAGCGACGGCACGGCGTCGGCTTCCGCGGCGAAGCGCCCGATTGCGCCGCGCAGGGCCGCATCGAGCTCGCGCGGCGTGAGGGCCCAGAAATCCCGTGAGGACAGCCGCAGGACGCCGAGCCCGAAGGCCAGAGCCGCATCCCAGCCGCGCGGGCGGGAGGGGATTCCCGCGGGCGGAACGGACCGGCGTCCTGCGGCGCTCAGGGGCGGCCGACAGGACCGTCCCCGGAGCTGAACGTAACCTCGAGCAGATCGAGAACCGTCGCGAGTGCTCCCGGGATCCCTCCGGGAATCGGCAACGCACCGACCTCGGAATCGGTGAGCGGCGTCCCCCCTCCGCGCGCCGCCGCACCCAGGATGCGGGTGACGTCCCGGGCCGAAAAGCGGCCGGCGCCGAAGCGCTCGCCCAGCCCGGACAGGTCTTCCACGCCGAAGCCGGCCTCGAGTTCCGCGAGCGCCCCGAGTGTCAGGCACAGGGTCAGCCGGCGGTCACCCAGTTGGGCCTCGATCTCGCCACGCGCGCGATTGGCCATCCCCTCACCCCGTGATCGCTGTGAAGGAGAGGGATCCCGCGCTCTCCAGAGCGAGGTCGAAGGTCACCTCCGCCGCGTATTCCCCGCGGTATTCCAGGCTCGCGACGAGGAACGGGCCCTGCACGGTGCCGAAGTCCGGAATGATGACTTGCCAGTCGCGGACGGCCTGGTCGAACAGCAACTGCCGGACCAGCATGTCCGACTGCTCGTCGCGGAAAACGCCCGTCCCGGAGAGCGAAGCACGCCGCACGCCGGCGCCGGACAGGAGCTCGCGCCAGCGCCCGACGGAATCGGCGTTGGTGACGTCGATCGCTTCGGCGTTGAAGGTGAGCCTGCGGGAGCGCAGGCCGGCGACGGTGACGAACGCACCCGATCCGCCATCGAGCTTGAGAAGCAGGTCCTTGCCTTTCTGGGCAGCCATGTCTCGTCCTTTCCGGAATGGAGTGCGCCGATCAGGCCGGCTCGGTGAGTGCCTCGAGCCGAAGGGTTGCCCGCCGCCGGCCCTCCGCATCGGGCCGCGCCGTTTCCTGGGCCGTGACGCGGATCAACACGAGGCGGTGCCCCGTCGGCGCCAATGGTGCGTCGTCGAGCAGCACGGCCATGGTGTCGACGATGGTGAGCGCCTCGGTATCGCCGCCCTGGTCCGACCACGCGACCAGCGCGAAGTCGTGGGCATGGCCGGGACTGCCACCATCCGGCCAGGCACGCGCGGAGGCCTCGGTGAAGGTCACGTAGGGCGGCGTCGCGCCGCGCGGCGCCTCGTCATAGACCCTCTCGCCGCCGAGGAGCGCCGTAAGGCCGGCATCGGCGACAAGACGGGCGCGCACGGCCGTCCGCAGGGCAATCAGGGGGCCCGCGCTCATGGACGCACCTCCTCGCAAAGGCACAGAAGCGTGCGCCGCCTCTCATCCGGGTCGAAAACCGTGCGGACGGTGAAGATGCGCGCGGATCCCAGCCGGAACCGGCAGGACGCGTCGGCGAGGGACGTCCAGCGCAGTGTGATGCGGTGGGTCAGGGTCTGGCCGGCGCTTTCGGCGGCAATCCGTTCCTGCGCCTGCAACGGCTCGACACGGCCCCACAGCGTCGCTGCCGCGATGAAGGTCCTGCGCACGCCGCCCGCGGCGTCCGGGGTTTCCTGCGGCTTCTCCAGCACGAGCCGCCTGCGCATGGCACCGACGGGGGTCACGACAGCCTCCGGGCCCGATAAGGCTCGATGAGCGCCGCCGCGGCGGGCGGGAGCGTCACCATGCCGGGATTTTCCCCCCGGTTCTCGTAAAGCGCGGCCAGCATCAGCCGTGCCGCATGGCGCAGCGGCTCGGGCACGCCGGGGGGCGACGCCGCATATCCAAAGACGGCCTCGACCGCGATGGAGGATGCGGCAAGCCCCGGCGCCGGCACATCCGAGAGGACGATCCGCGGCGGATCCGAGGTGTTATCCACCGTGAGCGAGCTTAAGGGGAGCGTGACCGTCTGGGTTGCCGAGGTCGAGACACGCAGGGCGATCACCGACAGCAGCGGCGAAAGCGGCAGCCTTATCACCCGGCCGGGGGGCCAGGCGTCGAGCGTCCAGATCCATTGCTGGGCCACGAGCTTGCGCGCGCAAGCGCCTTCCACGGCGAGCCTCGCAGCGGTGACAAGGGCGGTCACCAGCGCGTCGTCGTCAGCCGTCTCCAGCTTCAGCCAGGACTTTGCCTCCTGCAGCGAGAGGATGTCGGCCGCGGGTGGCGTGACGAGCTTGAGACCCATTGCGGCCTCCCCTGTTGGCGTGGACGTGGTATGGGCTCGCCGGGTTTCGCCGGGAGGGAACTGGCATGCATCTCAGGAGCATCGTGGGCGCCGTGGCCGTGCTGGCGGCCTTTGCCGCGCCGGCCCTTGCCATCGTCGGCGGCCGGGAGGATCCGGCCCTGTCCCGCCATGCCGTGATGATCCTCAACGATCGCGGGGGCTTCTGCTCCGCCTCGGTCATCGCGCCAGACGTGCTGCTCACGGCGGCGCATTGCGTCGCAAGCTCCGCCGGCCACAGGGTCCATTGGCGCGATGCCGGTGGCGAACCGGTGATGGTCGAGCCGGCGGCCGTCGCCGTTCACCCCGGTTATGTCGCTGATGCCGTGAAGGCCCGGAAGAAGTCGGTCGACCTCGCTCTCGTGCGCCTCGCGGAGCCGCTGCCCGCTTCGTTCCAGCCGGTCGCGCTGTCGGCCGCGCCGGCGCCCCGGCCGGGCGAAACCGTGACGGTAGCCGGATGGGGCGTCGTGTCGGACGCCGGCGCCGACACCGGCGGCCATTTCCGCAGCGTCAGCGTCGGTATCGTCGAGCCCTATGGGCCGTCGAGCCTGCTGCTCTGGCTGTCCTCAGGCCGGGCCGCCGGGGCCGGTGCGTGCGCCGGCGATTCCGGTGGGCCGGTTTTCGCAGACGACGGTGGCATCGTCGCGGTGACCGCGTTTGCGGAAGGCGCCTCCGGCCGCGGCTGCGGCGCCCTCACCCAGGCCGTCCTCGTCGGCCCGCAGCGCGGCTGGATCGATAAGACCCTGCAGCGCTGGGGCCGCTCGCTGGATTGAGCCTGTTCAGGTGGTGCCGAACTTCAGCAGCTTGATGGCATCGAAGTCCTGGATGCCGCCGCCGACGCGCTTGGTCGTGTAGAACAGGACGTAGGGCTTCACCGAATAGGGGTCGCGCAGGACGCGCACGCCCATCCTGTCCACGACGAGATAGCCTCTGCGAAAATCCCCGAGCGCGATCGAGAAGCTGTCGGCCGCGATCTCCGGCATGTCCTCAGCTTCCGCGACGGGAAAGTTCATCAGCGTTGCCGGCTGGCCGATGGCCGCGGGCGGATGCCACAGATACTCGCCAGTCGTCGCCTTCAGCTTGCGGACCGCCGCCTGGGCCCGTCGCGTCATCACGAAGGTGGCGTTCTGCCGGTAGCCGGGCTTGAGAGCGTAGATGAGGTCGACCAACGCATCGGAGGCGTTGGCAGCTGCGAAGTTTCCGGCCGCGCCTGACACGACGTAGCCCAGCTTGCCCCATGTCCAGGTGGCCTGTGTCGATTTGGGTGCCGTCATGAAGCCCGTGGGCTTGCCGACGCCGTCGCCATTGACGAAGGCGGTCGCCTCCTGCTCGGCAAAAACGGTGTCGACCTCCTCTGCGATCCACTGCTCGATGTCGACTGCCGCATCGTCGAGCAGCGTCTGCGTCGCCGACGGCATGGCGTAGATCTCCATGGCCGGGAAGTTCATCTCGGCGAGGACCTGGCTGGAGAGCTGCGGACGTGCCGCGGTTTCCGCGACCCAGCCTGCCCCCGGACCGGTGGTGGAGTAGGCCTTCTTGAACGTGCTCGTCGAAATCTCGCGCACTGAGGCGAGAGCCCGGATCGGCGAGATCGTCGACATGCGCCGCAGCAGCTCGCGCTCCACGGGAGGCGGCACGAGGAAGCCGCCATCCGGTCCAGAGCCGGCCGACAGGGAGGTCGCCTTCGCCTCCAGCGTCTTCAGGCCGGCCGCCTCGCCGCTGCGGATGTAGCGAGAGAAGGCTGCCTTGTGCTCGCGCAGCATCGGGTCGGACTTCTCCTCCTCCGAGCCGGCGAGAGCCGGGCGCTGGCGAGCCAAAGCGTACCGGTCCATGCGGCGCTTCTGCTCGTCGAGCTCGCGGTCGATGCGGGCGAGGCGGTCCTCGAGCAGTGGATCGGCCGCGCCGCGCAGCTGCAGTTCGCCGTAGGCTTCGTCCTGCGTCTGGCGATGAGCGCCCGCCGCGCGCTGCATCTCGTCGAAAGCGAGGTCGGGGGCGACCTTGGTCTCGAGTGCCGGACGCGTGGTTTCGGAAATGATCATGGAAACATCCTCGTTCTGAAATGAGCGTCCGGCGGACGCGGGATCAGGCGGCGGCCGCGCGACCGCCCTCGACGGCGAGCACCCGTGCCTGAGGCAGCAGCGGAAAGGTGACGAGCGAGATCTCCCAGAGGTCGATCCGGCTCAGGCGGCGGATGCCGCTGCGCGGATCGGTGCGGGCGCCGACGGCCTTGAAGCCGATGGACAGCCCATCGAGGGCGCCCTGGCGCAGGAGGGAGAAAACCTCCCTACCCCGGGCCACCCCGAGGTTGAGCGCACCGCGGACGAAGAGCCCGCGCGCGTCCTCGCGCAGCACGTGCCAGGCACCGATCGGCTGCGCCGGATCGTGCTGCCAGAGCATGCGCACGCCCGACGTGCCGCGGCGCGCGAGGCTCTCGGCGAAGGCGCCGCGCAGGACCATGTCGCGGCCGAGATCGACGACGTCGAACACGCTGGCATAGCCCTGGAACAAGGCGGCCCCGGCCTGCGTCCGCTCGAGCGGCGCTGCCGAGTCCTTGGTCTCCGCGGCACGCGGCGGCGCCCTCGGGATGGGGGCGAGCGGCACGCTGCGGCACGGCCCCGCGGGCCAGGACGGGGCGCTTCGCGCCGAGGGAAAGGGGTGGACGTGATCCTGCAAGCCGGCCTCCTCAGCCCTTTCTGAGGACACGCCGTCCCCGGGGCGGAGCCGGGGCGGGAGCCGCGACCGGCGAGGCGGCGGCCAGCCGACCGAGCACGTCGACGAAAGTGCTGATGACGGCGCCGGGGGCGGGACGCGCCTCCCCGCCGCCGGCCGCGATGGCTTGGCGCATGGTTCTTCTCCGCAATGACATGGTGCTGAAACAGAAAGGGCCGGCAGGACCGACCCCGGACCGCGGGTCTCCAGACCCGCTTCTTTGCCGGGACCGCGGGTCTTCAGACCCGCTTTTGTGTTGGACCGCGGGTCTTCAGACCCGCTCTTTCCCCTGAAGCCGAGGTCCGCCCCGGGCTTAGCCTAATTCCGATCGTCGAACCGGCTGTTGAAGCGCGCGAGTTCCCGGACGAAGTCATCGAAGCGCCGGTTGGCCCGGGAAAGCTCCTTGAGCAGCATCACCACCGCGCCGGACGAGGCTGCCGCCCACAGCAGCAGCGCGATGTCGGCGAGGTCGCCGCGCGTGACGAAGGCCTCGATGACCGAGTCCATGGTGTCCTCCCTGACTGTTCGTATCAGTACAATTGTTGCGGTCGCGCCTCGATACTGCGTTGTTTCGTCTGGCTGAAGAACAATGTTAAGTTGTTTTCTTATTTCGCCCAGTATGGCATCGGTTTTGACACCGGCCGCGGCGCTTAGAGCTCTTGGCGGCTACAGCTTCGGTCTTACGTAAAGGGCGTCGCCGGGAGTGCAAAGCGCACCGTCGAGGCACACACCGTGTAGTCCCACGCGGGCGGCCAGCCGTCGGCGCCGGGTACCACGCGCATCCGGTCCGGCCGCAGCGCGTAAAGCTCGCGCGGCACGCCCTCCAGCGTCACCGCCTCGGCGTAGGCGTTGCCGGAGAGCACGAGGTGTCCGTAGAGCGTCTCCAGGAAGGCGGCGGCGCCATCGCGCGGGTTGGGGCGTGCCAGCAAGGCGAGCACCGGATGGTCCGGTCGCTCCTCCTCGCCATCCGTGGCGTAGAGCGGCACCCTGGCTGCAGGCCGGAGGGTTCGTGGGGACCGAGCCAGCCGGGTCCTCTTGCAGGCTTATCCTGAACTGATAATCTGCGTCCGGCTTCACGTTATTCTTGTGAGATCGCCATGTCGTTCTTCTTATCCTTTGCGAAACGCTGCATATTGTTTTCGATGCTGACTTGCATCATGGTTGCATACACCTCGGCGGGCACCCCAGTACGTTTGGCGGAAGGCTTCACCTCGCCGCCATGGCCGCCGACCCGCAAGGGCTGCACGGTGCGCGGGCTTGGCCGCAATCCCGATCCGGCCTATCTGTCGGCGTGCTTCTATGCCTGGGAAAAGCTCATCGGGAACGACTGGGGCTTCGACCCATGGCCGCGCCAGCTGCTCGAACTCTATTCCACGCCATCGTTCCGCACGGCCCTCGCTGCAGACGAGGCAACATATCGCGCATCGCGCACCAGGATAGGCGTGGGCGGATTTATGGTGTTCTACTTTTTTGACGAGTTCCAAGGGCAACTGACCGATTTTGAGGTCTTGGGGGCACGATTTGACCCAGAAATAGGTGTCGCAGAAGTCCGCACGACGTTGCGGGGTTTCGAGCAGAACCTCTATGTGCAATTTGCCCGTCAAGGTCCGGCATGGCGGGTGAACGACATCCTTCCACATTACGACCGGGACAAGAACGGTAAAACGCTGCGGGACTACCTGTCTGTCGAAAAGAATTACTGACGTATCCCAAACTGCTTTAACCTATACATGCGGTAGCTTGGTCCATAAGTCTTGGCTCTGGACTGGCTGGGCCGCCGATCTCACTTTTATCATGATCGCCACTCCTCACTGGCCCCAAACGGTCACGACTCGACCTGCTGGATTGAGTACAATTGTTGCGGTTGCGCCTCGATACTGCATTGTTCCGTTTAGCTCTTATTTAGTCCAGTATGGCATCGGTTTTGACACCGGCCGCGGCGCTTAGAGCTCTCGGCGGCTACAGCTTCGGTCTTACGTAAAGGGCGTCGCCCGGAGTGCAAAGCGCACCGTCGAGGCACACACTGTGTAGTCCCACGCGAGCGGCCAGCCGTCGGCGCCGGGCACAAGCCGCATCCTGTCCGGCCACAGCGCGCAATGCAGCCGGGACGCGAAATCAAGTCACTGCGAGCATGTTATCCTTTCCGAGGTCGATCGTTTCTCCTATGATGTCGGAAGCGTTGTTTTCGGGTACTCGGATTACGTATTCCAGCCTTCCCGCCAAAAATATTGCCTTCGCTGGAATAAGCTTTCGTTCAATCATTCCCATGTCAAAACCAGGCGGAAGCTCTTGCCACGGGCTGGTAGGCGACATTCGCACCGCCCTCGACAAAGCCCAATCAAATATCAGGATCCATTTTGATTTGCCGCCGACACTCGAAGCGAAAGCCTCACCCAACTCAATAACTTTATTAGATAAATTAATCTCGCTCGGATTTAAGAATCTATACTTTACGTCCATTTGATCGCTCATTTCATCCTCCCTTCAGTATTGAAATGGATCTCGGATGATGCCTGGCGCGCTACCTACACCTGTTCGCTTGATTATGCGCCCATTACCGCAATCATACCATGCCGAATACGTACCCTCCCCCGCTTGAGAACGACCACTGATGACGCGAATGTTGATAACAGCAGAAGCGAGTTGAACATTGGTTATAATACGTTCGTCCTCGTTACCTCCGACAAGGATACCATGCGACTATTAGCCTCCGACACCACTCCCACGCCGAAGGCAAGCGCGATCTCGCGCGCCGCGGCGTGCTTGGCCTCGACGAAATCCATGACCCAAAGGGTCCCCGGCAGGGTGCCCGTCCAATCAGAGACTCACGAGAGGGAGAGGGGCCGCCAGTCCAGCCCGCCTTCCAGCAGCAGCGGGCGCCCGGCGTTGAGCGCGCCCTGGAAACTCTGCTCAAGCTCCGCCTTCAGCCGCTCGAACTGCTCCTCGGCCAGCGGCATGACGGGCCGGCTCTCATTGATCAGGGCACCTCGGGCCGGGCGGATTTATTCATTCAAGAAAATCGTCACAGATCGTACAAATCCCATTTTGTCCTCGGCACGCCATGTTGAAGTAGCCAAATCTTCCGCTCAGCTTTGTCCGATGGTATGAGATTCAAGGTGACCATTATACCGAACCATTCTCGCCTTCTGAATGAGATACGTCCGGGCATGCCTGGCGTTATTACGAGACGGTCAGCGCTTGGCCAATTCAACTTAGTATCTGCTTGTTCAAGATCAGGCATAACGAGAACGGTTTCCGGGCTTTCTCCAATTCGGCTGAGTTCGACAATTCGATCGACGTACGTAACGAATCCCCCATCGGCGCAGATCCGAATACCAGTTACCGCGAACGTCGTGCCGTCTGGGGACGCCGTTTGCGATTCCCGACGCATCTCACATTGGGGCGGCCTCCAGAACAAAATGTCTGGCAGCGCGAACCACCCCGCGATTGCAGCCGTTGTGAGTACTGCGACCAGCAATACCCGCATCGAAGTCATCTTAAGACGTTCCTTTTCTATTTTCATGGAAGCAGATTGTATCCAATGACTGTGTTCAAGACATTTCTCTTAAGCGAATTTGTATATGTTTGGTCCATTTATTCGGCCCTAAACTTTGAAAACAACTTTGCGTAAGCATCCTCGATCGTCAGGCACGTTGCTAGATCAATCGCAGCTGCCTTACAGTAAATCCCGATGGCGACTGTGCTGTAGTCACGGAATTTTTTGTCGAAGGCTCCAGACTGTCTTTGCACGTCTCATTCGCCACCTGTTCTGAAATGTGCCAGTCCCATGAACTTGTACAGCTCACCCGAAGCTTCAGCGCCAAAATTTCTATTGTATTCAGCAAACACCTTTCCTTTTTCTCTGAAATAGTGTGGCGGTTTGCCTTCTGGGTACAATATCTCCGAGCCATCGATATTCTTCGCTTTTGATCCACTCGCGTCAATTAGTACTTTGGCGGCTTTAGAAAGGATGTCTGCATCACCGCCCTCGCTGCCTCCGGTGAGCGTGATTTTCGGCGTGCCGCCGGGAACGACCCCGCCTTCGTCCGCCCTCCAGCAGCAGCGGACGCACGGCGTTGAGCGCGCCCTGGAAACTCTGCTCCAGCTCCGCCTTCAGCCGCTCGAATGACGATACGGCCAGCGGCCGACCGTACGGCCGAAAACGCCGCGGTCGCTACAGTTCTTTATACCCTTTTGCTTTATCTCTGATGTACGCAGTCACCGGAAAACCGAAGTTCCCTGGCTTTCCTTCGCAAAATAACTGTCCGGCTTTGTTATAATCACTGAAATACAGGTCTGCTCCAACCATATATATTGCCAACACGAGTGCTTGGGCAGAATCGGAGCCTCCGATCTCCATAGAACGCGTCTTCTCTGGCCAATCTATTTCATACCGGCAGGTCCATGATTTCTCCCTCTTTATAGGAACATAGATCCTCACTTCTACTTCAGCCGTTGTTCCGCTTAACGAAAGTTCATAGCTGGTTTTTGCTGCAATCATTTTTTCACTCAGTAGCTAAGTGGTGGGATTGGCTTGCCAGAAATGCACGCTCCATACCGTTCCATTGCTTGCGCTCGGCAAGATCTCAACCCCACCATATCACAATGAAACATGTCTCGCGCTAGTTGTTCGTCACATTTGTCGGCGAATGCTCGGCTCAACCAGGATCTTGGGCCGCCGCCGGCTTCATTCCCAAGAGACCATGGTTCACTTTGAACCCCTTCTGCCAGACGGTCCTCCCCGTTGCCTCCGAAGATGACGTCTTGCGAAGACCCGCCTCCGATCTTGCCATCTCCCCCACCCCCGCTCGTCCACTGCCCGCCGTCGGAGTTCCCAGCCGAGACCCGCGGTTGATCCGGCGAATACTTGACGGCCGGCTCCACCGCCGCCCCATACCCCACCGCCGCGCGCTTTTCGTCGTTGGTCAGAAAGCTGGCGGCGCCGATGCGGGACCAGAGTTCGCCGCGCTCGGCGGAAAGCGCGTCGATGCGGTCGAGGTCGGGCAGCAGGCGCAGGCCGGGCTCGTCCGGGGCGAGCCAGGCTGCCAGGCTCTGCGCCGTGCGGCCCACCAGAGGCAGCACCGTCTGGCGCCAGAAGCCGCGATTGGCCTCGGCATAGTTGGCGAAGGTGTTGTCGCCGGGCAGGCCCAGCAGCATCGGCGGCACGCCGAAGGCCAGTGCGATCTCGCGCGCCGCGGCGTGCTTGGCCTCGACGAAATCCATGTCCTTCGGCGAGAGCGACAAGGGCCGCCAGTCGAGCCCGCCTTCCAGCAGCAGCGGCCGGCCTGCATTGAGCGCGCCCTGGAAACTCTGCTCCAGCTCCGCCTTCAGCCGCTCGAACTGCTCCTCGGCCAGCGGCAGGCCCTGCCGGCTCTCGTAGACCAGTGCGCCCGAGGGCCGGGCGGAATTGTCGAGCAGCGCCTTGTTCCAAGCGCCCGCGGCGTTGTGGACGTCCACCGCGTTGGCGGCGGCCTCGATCGGCGAGAGGCCGTAATGGTCGTCCACCGGGTTGAACAAAGTGAGATGCAGGATCGGCTGCACCCCCGCCTCCCGGCGTGCGAAGCGCACCGTTGAGGCACCCACAGTGTAGTCCCACGCGAGCGGCCAGCCGTCGGCGCCGGGCACGACGCGCATCCGGTCCGGCCGTAGCGCGTAAAGCTCGCGCGGCACGCCCTCCAGCGTCACCGCCTCGGCGTAGGCGTTGCCGGAGAGTACGAGGTGTCCGTAGAGCGTCTCCAGGAAGGCGGCGGCGCCATCGCGCGGGTTGGGGCGTGCCAGCAGGGCGAGCACCGGATGGTCCGGTCGCTCCTCCTCGCCATCCGTGGCGTAGAGCGGCACGCTGGCTGCGGCCTCCGCCACCATGCGGACGGCGCGGTGCACCACCGGGTTGCGCTGGTAGCCCTCGCGGGCGAGGTCGACGAGGTTGCGCGGCGTCCACACCGGCCGCCCCACCTGGTGGAGCGCCAGCAGCGGGCCCACGCGCGAAGTCTTGGCTTCGGGCGGACGCGCGGGTGCGGCCCGCCCGAGCAGGCGGTCGATCAGGCTCGGCATCGGAAACTCCGGAGGAAAATACGTCGCGGGGCTGCTTCGCATCGTCATTGCGAGCGAGGCGAAGCAAACCGGGCCTGTTCGCCCGTTCCGGCGCCGGCACGTCGATTGCCTCGTCGCTGTGCTCCTCGCAAGGACGAGCGGGCCGGGCTGGGTTGGGCCGGCTACACGCGCCTCACGCGCGGGCGGCCCTGGGGCGAGAGGGCGAGCGCGGTCACCGCCCAGACCAGCGCATCGAGCCGGTCTGGCGAGCGGCCGCTGGAGAGGCCGTAGCCGTCCGGCCCCGGGCCGAAGTCGCAGAGTTCGTCCTCCAGTGCCGGGAAGCTGCCGGCATGGCGCACGCGACCCTGCTCGTAGAGGAGCGCCACCGGCTCGGCCCGCACGGCCTTGCCGCGCGTCGCCCGCACCGGCGTCACGGGAACGCCGGGGTCCGCCTCGTTCAGCACCGCCAGGGCCATCTCGCCGCCCTGGTTGGTTTCCACAACCAGCGCGTCGGCCTCCAGCCTGCGGTAAAGGCCCATGGCGGCGGCGGCCCAGCCGGCGGGCCTTACGGAGCCGAGCGTAACGTCGGCGAGCACGTAGACGACACCGTCCGCGGCGATCCCCGCCCCGACGATCCCGCACGCATCGGCGCGCTTGCCGGAGGAGGCCGGCGGATCGACCCCGACCACGATGCGCGTCAGCGCGGGGGCGGCGTCGACCCGGCAGGCTTCGAGCAGGGCGCGGCTCCACAGCGCGTCGGCCCGTTCCTCGATCAGCTCGCCTTCGAGCTCCTGGCGCCCCAGCCGCGTGCCGGCATAGCGGCCGACGACCGTATCGAGGAAGCTCGGGGCGAGATTGTAGGCGTTGGCCCGCGTCGCGGCGCGCGTCACCGCCGTCAGCGGGTCGGCGACGAGCCTGCGCAGCAGCGGGATGGGCCGCGGGGTCGTGGTCACGACCTGCCGCGGCCGGTCGCCCAGCCTCAGTCCGAACTGCAGCATGTCCCAGGTCTCCTCGGCGTGCCGCCACTTGCCGACCTCGTCGAGCCAGGCAGCGTCGAATTGCGGGCCGCGCAGGCTCTCCGGATCTTCAGCGGAGAAGACATGCGCCACCGCTCCGCTCGGCCACACCAGACGGCGCCTTGTCGGCTCCCAGCGCGGCCTTTCGTCGCGCGAGTGCACGGCGAGCAGGCCCGAGGGCCCTTCCACCATCACCTCGCGCGCCGCGGCGAAATCCTCGGCGACCAGGGCAAGCCGCCCGGCGGGGCTGGTCGCGAAAAGGGGGTGGCCACAGGCCACCCCCCTCACCCATTCGGCACCGGCGCGGGTTTTCCCCGCCCCGCGGCCGCCCAGCACGAGCCATGCCGTCCACGGCCTTCCGTCCGCGGTCGCGTCAGGCGGCAGTTGGTCGGGCCTGGCGTAGAGCGGCCAGAGATCCTTCCAGAAGACGGTCTCGGCCGGGCTCAGCGTCGCCAGCAGCTCATTCTGCAGCCCTAGCCTGACGCAGTCGCTCCAGACGGCGAGCAAGCTCCTCGCGGAAAGCATCGATGTCGCGTGGGGGAGCATCATCGTCGGCCTCCTTCACAGGCCTGCGGCGGGGGGCGGCCCGCCGCGGCTTGGTCTCGGCGGCGCTGAGTTCCCTCACCATGCGCGCCAGCATGGCGAGCGTGCGGGCATCGCGCTCCATCGTTTCGGGCTCCGCGTCGAGAGCGGGCAGCCGGGCCTCGATTCCGGCGACGTGCCGTTCGGCCGCACTCCACAGCCGGCGGACGAGGGCCTTTCGCGCGACGGCCCGGGAACGGGCAGCCACCTGATCGGAACCCTCCGTGGTGCCCTTCTTTCCGGGGCAGGCCTTTGCAGGGGCGGTGGCGGGGTCTTGGCCGGGGACGTCACCATCAAACGTGTTGGTCATGGCAATCTCCTTCGGAACGCAGACGCGTGCCCGGCGGCCTTCTGGCGATCCGGGCGGCTCGCGTCCGGCTGCAACTGTGGAGAATGCCTGCACCCTAACGGAACAGCGTCACGCTGTCAATGACTATTTTCCTAATTCTTGATTTCTGTCTCAGGGCCCGAGCCGTGCGCCCAGCGCAAGGCGTCGCATCACGAAAGCCGGGCTTGGTCCGTTGCCAAATGGCATTCCTCGTACCTAAACTCAGGCGCGCAAGACGACGAAGACTCGCGCCAAAGCTGCAGCTCCGCCGGACATCCCGGACGGAACGCATCATTCCACGTGGGAGAAAGCAATGTCCAAGGACGAGGTGACGCCGCAGACGCGGCGCGATTTCATTCGGGCCGCCACCGTCTCGGCCGGCGCGGCCGCGGCCATCTTCGGCGGACTCGGCATCGATCCCGCGATGGCGGCCGAAACCGCTGCCGCAGTGGGCCGCTCCGAAAAGCCGCTCAAGGCCGCGTTCTCCAATGCCGGCCTGCAGGCCACCTGGTGCGCCCAGGGCAAGCAGGCGGCCGAGTACTGGGGCAAGCTGTTCAACGTCGAGGTCACCTGGTTCGACGGCCAGCTCGACGCGGTCAAGCAGCGCGCCGCCATCGACAACATGGCCTCGCAGAAGTGGGACTTCGTCGCCATTCAGGCCTTCGGCATTGGCACGCTGACCCAGCCCGTCCAGAAGATGATCGACGCCGGAATCCCGGTGATCGACATGGACACGCTGATCGCCCCGCTGGACAAGATCAATGTCCACTCCTTCCTCGCTCCCGACAACGAGTTCATGGGCGCGGCGGTGACGCAGGCGCTCGTGGCCGCGCTCGGCGGCAAGGGCAAGATCATCATGACCCAGGGCGCGCTTGGCCATACCGGCGCCCAGGGCCGCGCCAAGGGCTTCGAGTCCGTGGTCAAGAACAACCCGGGCATCGAGGTGCTGGACACCCAGCCCGCCGACTGGGACGTCACCAAGGCCTCCCGCCTGTGGGAGACCTACCTGACGAAGTACCCGCAGATCGACGCGGCCTTCTTCCACAATGACGACATGGCGCTGGCGGCGGCCCAGGTGATGAAGGCCCGCAACCGGACCAACATCCTGATCGGCGGCGTCGACGCCATGCCCCCGGCCATCAATGCGGTCGCCGACGGGCGCATGTACGCCACGGTCCGCAACCCGTCCTGCCGCATCCATGGCGGTGCCATCGTGGCCGGCGTGGCGGCCGTCATGGGCGGCGAGAAGACCGGGGCCGGCATTCCCAAGAGCATCGTGACGGACGGGCCGGTGGTTACCAAGTCCAATGCTGCCGGCATGCTCTGGATGCAGGATCACTTCCTGATCTGATCCGCGCGACGACGGGAGCCGGGCAACCGGCTCCCGTCCGCCACTGTCCCGCGTCCCGGCCACGCGCCGGGCGCTTCCCTCGCCAGCGAGTCCGATGAGCGAAGCCGCGTCCCCTGCCCCGCCGCGCCTCGAAATGCGCGGCATCTCCAAGTCGTTCGGCGGGGTCACCGCGCTGCGCGACGTCGATTTCGTGCTGAAGGCCGGCGAGATCCACGGCCTTGTCGGCGAGAACGGCGCCGGCAAGTCGACGCTGATGAAGATCATCGCCGGCGTGCACACCGAGTTCCAGGGCGAGATGCTGATCGATGGCCGCCCGGTCCGCTTTCACTCGGCGCGGGATGCGCTGGTGGCGGGCATCGGCATGGTCCACCAGGAGCTTTCCATCGTCCCGGACCTCTCCGTCGCCGAGAACGTCTATCTCGGCCACCAGCCGGTGAAGAACGGCGTGGTCGACTGGGGCGCCATGACCAGGGGCGCCCGCGAGCAGCTGAAAAGCCTCGGGATCGACGTCGACCCGAGCGAGCGGATCGGCTCACTTCCCATCGGGCTGCAGCAGCTGATCGAGCTCGCCCGGGTGCTGTTCTCCGGCGCACGCATCGTTATCCTGGACGAGCCGACCTCGGCCCTGTCTCCGCCCGAGGTGCAGATCCTCTTCGAGGTCCTGCGCAAGCTGCGCGAGAGCGGGCGCAGCATCATCTTTATCTCGCACTTCCTCGACGACATCCTCGCCATCTCCGACACCGTCACCGTGTTCCGCAACAGCCGGAAGGTGGCGAGCAGTCCCGTGCCGGCGATCGACAAGAGCTGGGTCATCGAGCAGATGATCGGGCTCGGCCACGAGGACCTCGAGGAAAGCTATACCGGGGCCATCCCGCTCGATTCCCGCCCCAATGCCCCCGTCGTGCTGTCGGCCCGCAACATCGGCTTCGGCCGTGCCTATGCCGACGTTTCGCTGGACGTGCGGGCGGGCGAGGTGCTGGGCATCTACGGCTTCATGGGATGCGGCCAATTGGAGCTGGCGCGCACGCTGTTCGGCAAGCTGAAGGCACAGTCCGGCCGGATCGAGATGGACGGCAAGCCCGTCGACCTCACCAACACCACCGCCGCCAAGCGCGCGGGCATAGCCTTCGTGCCGGAGAGCCGGCGCTCGATGCTGTTCTACGACGAGCCGCTCTACAAGAACGCATCGATCACGCTGCTGGAGCGCATCTCGAAGCTCTGGCTCAAGCCGGCAGTCGAACGCGACCTGATGAAGAAGCACATCGAGAGCCTCAACATACGCCCGCCCCGGGTGGACGCGCTGCTGGGGTCGCTCTCGGGCGGCAACCAGCAGAAGGTGGCGCTCGCCAAGTGGCTCACCTACCCGCCCCGGGTGCTCGTGCTCAGCGAACCGACGCGCGGCATGGACGTGGGGGCCAAGGACGACGTGGTCAAGATCGTGCGCAGCCTGCGCGACCAGGGCATCGGCATCGTCGTCGTCTCGGCCGAGCCGGAGACGGTGCTGTCGCTGGCCGACAGGATCCTGGTCATGAAGCGCGGGCGGATCGTGCGCGAATTCGCCAGCGAAACGATCAGCAAGGACAAGCTGCTGGAAGCGGCATGAAGGGATCTGCAGCATGACGTCACCCGCAACCGATGTCGCCGCCGCGAGGAGGCCGGGAGGGCTGGGCGCCTTACTGCGCAACCAGATGCGCAACATCGCTCCCTTCGCGACGCTGCTCGCCCTCATCATCTTCTTCAGCGCGGCGAGCCCGTCCTTCTCGACGGCCGACAACGTCTCCAACATCCTCACGCAAATCTCGGTCACCGGCATCATGGCGGTGGGCCTGACCTTCGTGATCCTGTGCGCAGAGATCGACCTGTCCGTGGCGGCCATTGCCAACGCCACCGGCATCGTCGTGGCCTACTTCACGCTGCAGGAAAGCTACGTCAACATCCCCAACATCCCGCTGCCCGGCTTCGCGGCGATCATCATCGCGCTGCTGTCCTGTGCGGCTCTGGGGCTGGTCAACGCTTTCGGGGTGACCCGGATCGGCATCCCGTCCTTCATCATGACGCTGGCCATGATGCAGATCGGCGCTGGCATCTGCGCGCTGCTCGTGCGTGGCCAGATCGCCTATGCCGTGCCCGACCTCATCACCACGCTCGGGTCTGGCCGCACCGGCCCGGTGCCCAACATCGTCATCGTGCTGGCCGTGTTCCTGCTCGTCGGCCACCTCGTGCTCACCTACACGCGGTTTGGGCGGTACGTATACATGGTCGGCGGCAACCGCGAGGCGGCTGAGTTCTCCGGCGTCAACGTCAAGATGATCATCGGCGCGGTGCTGGTGATCTCCGGCGTCTGCTCCGGCGTCGCCGGCATGCTCGGCGTGGCGCATTTCGGCAGCGCCCAGCAGAACGAGTTCGACGGCTACCTGCTCGACGCCATCGCCGCGGTCGTGGTGGGCGGCACCAGCCTCTTCGGCGGGCGTGGCGGCATCGGCAACACCATCGTCGGCCTTTGCGTGCTGGGCGTGCTCAACAACGGCCTCGACCACATCCAGATCGACAGCTTCCTGAAGATCCTGATCCGCGGCCTGATCCTGCTCGCGGCCTTGATCATCAACGTCTACGCGCAGAAGCTCCGGGAAAGCGGCGCCTCCACGCTGGGCTGAGGCGGCGCGGAGGACAGAGCTTGGCCGACACGTCCCTGACGCGGCTCTCCGCATGCGAGGTGGTCGATCTCCTGCGCAGGCGCGAGATCACCCCGGTCGACTGCCTCGATGCGCTGGAGGCGCGCATCGCCGCGACGGAACCGCACGTCAACGCGCTGCCGACGCTCTGCCTCGACCGGGCCCGCGACCATGCCCTGGCCCTGAAGGACCGCCCGGCGGAGGAGCGTGGCGTGCTCCAGGGGCTGCCGGTGCCGATCAAAGACCTCACGGACGTAGCAGGCGTCCGGACCACCTACGGGTCGCCGATCTTCGCCGGCCATGTGCCGGAGCGCTCGGACATCATGGTCGAGCGGATCGAGGCGGAGGGCGGCATCGTCTACGCCAAGTCGAACACGCCCGAGTTCGGCGCCGGCGGCAACACCTTCAACGAGGTGTTCGGCGCCACCCGCAATCCGTGGAACACGGCGCTTTCCGCGGCCGGATCGTCCGGCGGCGCGGCCGCGGCCCTGGCCTGCGGGACCGCGTGGGTCGCGCAGGGCTCCGACCTCGGCGGCAGCCTGCGCAATCCCGCCAGCTTCTGCGGCGTCGTCGGCCTGCGTCCCAGCCCGGGCCGGGTCGCCTGCAATCCCGGCGCGGTGATCGACCGCATCACGAGCGTCTGCGGCCCCATGGCGCGCTCCGTGGAGGATGCGGCGCTGCTGCTCGATGCCATGACCGGCGAGCATCCCGCCGACCCCGTGTCCCTCCCCCGCACCGAAAGCTACCTCGCCGCCGCGCGGTCCGGCTGGAAGCCTCGCCGCGTCGCGTTTTCGGCCGATCTCGGCATCACGCCGGTCGATCCCGAGGTCGCCTCGATCTGCCGGAGCGCCGCCTTGCGGCTGTCCGGCGAGGGCATCGCCGTCGAGGAGGCGCACCCCGACTTCTCCGGCGTCCACGACATGTTCCAGGTTCTGCGCGGCATGCAGTTCGCGGCCGCCTACTCCCGCCTGCTCCCGGCCGAGCGGGACCGCCTCAAGCCCGAGGTGGTCTGGAACATCGAGCGGGGCTTGTCCTTCACCATGCAGGACATGGTGCGCGCGGAAAACGCCCGCGCGGCCCTGCTGCAGCGGACGCTCGCCTTCTTCGAGAGCTACGACCTGCTGCTCTGCCCCGCCACGATCGTCGCCGCCTATCCGGTAGAAGAGCGCTACGTCGCCGAGTGTGCCGGCCACCGCTTCGAGAACTATGTCGAGTGGCTTGCCATCGCCTACGCCATCACACTCACCACCTGCCCCGCGCTGAGCCTGCCCTGCGGCCTGACCTCGGATGGCCGCCCCGTCGGGCTCCAGGTCATCGCCCGGCCGCGCGGAGATGGCCGGGTGCTGGCCGGCGCACGGTTGCTCGAGGAGATGCTGGACTGGGCGGGAAAGACACAGCGCGACCCGTTCCGGAACCACTAGCCGCCATCCCTGTCATCCCCGGCCCGAGCCGCGCAGCGGCGGAGGGGAAGTGGACCCAGGGGCGGGGAAATGAGCCTCTCCAGTTGGCGATGGCGAACAAGCCTGGATCCCCTTCCCGGCCCTACGGGCCGCCGGGGATGACAGGCAACTTATCCGCCGGCCTTCCGCCTTGCTGCCTTCGGCCAGGCGAGTGGCCAGCGCCTGACGCGGCCGACGAGTTCGGCGAGGCCGACATCGTCCTCCCCGGCGTGGACCCGGCCTTTCACTGAGACGCCTGCCTCGACGACCGTTTCAGGTGTGCCCGAGACGAGCGGGTGCCACCAGGGCAGGTCCTTGCCCTCGGCGACCAGCCGGTAGCCGCAGGTAGGCGGCAGCCATTTGAGCTCGCGCACCGCCTGGGGCGTCAGTCCGACGCAGTCGGGCACGGCGGTGGTCCGGTTCTCGTAGTTCCGGCAACGGCAGGTGCCAGCGTCGAACAACCGGCAGGCCACGTCGGTGGCGTGGATCTTCCCGGTGTCCTCGTCCTCGAGCTTGACGAGGCAGCAGCGCCCGCAGCCGTCGCAGAGGCTTTCCCACTGGGCAGTGCTCATCTCTTCCAGCGGCACGGTGCGCCAGAACTTTGCATCGCGGATATCGTCGGCCATCGCGGTTCCTTAACGCATTCGGGGGCACACGCGATAGGATCGATGCGCACAGGGCGAACGCGTCCGGCGTTCCGCCGCAATTCGCCCTTCAACTGATGAGCTGCAGTACGTCAATGACTCTTTAAGGGCCCATGTTAACCAATGGGCTCATTGAATTGGACCAAGCCTCGCGCCCAAACGCGATGGTTGATAAACTCTGAACGCTACTGCTTCGCTTAGAGGTGCGCGTGAATTTCGGCGGCAGGCTCTCACTCTGGCAGCGCTTCGTGCGCGCCTTCGAGGCCTTCGACTCCTATACGGCGTTTTCGCTGTCGCAGGGCGGCCGCTCCATGGCGGCTGCCTGGGAGCGCTATTCCATGGCGCTCGACAAGCTTTACGTCCGCCGCGGCAAGCGCGTCGCCGTCGAGCTGGCGTGCGAGGCGCTGACGCTCGGCACGGGCGCACTGCTCATCCTGCTCGCCCTCGGCATCCCCGCTTTCCGCGAGGTGGAGGGCGACGATTGGCTGAAGAAGCAGGACCTCGCCGTCGTCTTTCTCGACCGCTACGGCAACGAGGTCGGCCGGCGCGGCATCCGCCATGACGATTCCGTTCGGCTCGAGGAGTTTCCCGACCATCTGATCAAGGCCGTGCTGGCCACGGAGGACCGGCGCTTCTACGAGCATTTCGGCATCGACGTCATCGGAACAGCCCGCGCGCTCATGGCCAATGCGCGCGCCTCGGGCGTCGTGCAGGGTGGCTCCTCCATCACCCAGCAGCTCGCCAAGAACCTGTTCCTCTCCAACGAGCGGTCGCTGGAGCGCAAGATCAAGGAAGCCTATCTCGCGCTCTGGCTGGAGTTCCACCTGTCCAAGACAGAGATCCTGAAGCTCTACCTCGACCGAGCCTACATGGGCGGCGGGTCGTTCGGAGCGACTGCGGCGGCAGAGTTCTACTTCGGCAAGTCCGTGAAGGACGTCACGCTGGCCGAGGCCGCCATGCTGGCGGGCCTCTTCAAGGCGCCGACCAAATACGCGCCGCACAACAACCTTCCCGCAGCCCGTGCCCGTGCCGCGGACGTGCTGTCCTTCATGGTCGACGCAGGCTTCCTGACGGAGGGGCAGGTCTACGCCGCCCGCAAGAACCCGGCGACCCCGATCGACCGCAAGCAGGAGATCGTCCCGGACTACTATCTCGACTGGGCCTTCAACGAGGTCCGGCGTCTCGCAGACGACAACCGGCTCGCAAACGACCGCGTGCTCACGGTCAAGACGGCCCTAGACCCCGGCATCCAGAAGCAGGCAGAAGCTTCGCTGGAGTCTATCCTGCGGCAGTATGGCGACCAGTACGACGCCAAGCAGGGCGCAACCGTCGTGATGGAGCCCGACGGCGGCGTGCGGGCCATGGTCGGCGGCCGCGACTACGGCGCCAGCCAGTTCAACCGCGCCATCGACGCCCTGCGCCAGCCGGGTTCGTCCTTCAAGCCGTTCGTCTACACGACGGCCCTGCTTACCGGAAAGTTCAAGCCGACCACCATTGTCACCGACCGGCCCGTCTGCGTCGGCAACTGGTGCCCGAACAACTATGCGCGGTCCTATTCGGGCTCGATGCCGCTGGCCACCGCGCTGGCGAAGTCGATCAACACGATCCCGGTGCAGCTCGCCACGGCGATCGGCGAGGGCAACAACAAGGCCGGCCGCGCCAAAATCGTCGAGATCTGCCGCCTGATGGGCCTCACCACGCCGCTGACCGACACCGTCTCGCTGCCCATCGGCGCGGCGGAAGTGACGGTGATGGACATGACGGCGTCCTACGCCGTCTTCGCGAATGGCGGCTACAAGGCCGATCCCTATGCCGCCGTGGAGATCCGGAACTCCCGCGGCGACGTGATCTACCGGCACGACCGCGACGCCGGGCCGCGCAAGCGCATCATCCCCGAGGGGGTGATCGCCGACATGAACTTCATGCTCAACAAGGTGGTCGAGGAAGGGACGGGCAAGAAGGCTGCCATCGAGGGCATCAAGGTCGCCGGCAAGACGGGCACGACGAATGCCTACCGCGACGCCTGGTTCATCGGCTTCACCGGCAATTTCGTCGCCGGCGTGTGGTTCGGCAATGACGACTACCAGTCGACCAACAAGATGACAGGCGGCTCCCTGCCTGCGATGGCCTGGCACGAGATGATGGCGCCCGCCCACCAGGGCGTGGAGATCGTGCCCATCCCCGGCCTGGATCAGGCGTCCAACGCGGCCGTCGCGGCGGCCCAGCCCGGGACACCCGGCATCGAGGTCGTGTCCGCGCCACAGCGTCCCGCCGTTCTGAACCGCCGGTCCCTGGAGGCGTTGGGCGGTCTCGACACCATGATCCGTTCCGTGGCGCCCAAGCCGCTCACGGCTCCCGACAAGGCTGCGCCGCTGACGACGGGCAGCACCGGGCGCGTCGACGAGCCGTTCCGCGCGGCCGAGCAGCAGGTGCGCGCCGTCGGCGGCCGAATCGCAGTACCCTGAGCCATGACCCTCGCTCTGCCCGGCAGTCCCGCACAGCGGCGGCGCCTGCCGCGCACCGGCATCGCCACCGCGCTTCAGGTGCTGATCGTCTTCGCCATCGCTCTCACCACGGGGCTCGGCGCGACGTGGCTGTGCGTGGCCAACGGCGTCGGCTTCGGCGAGGTGAGGTCCGGGCCGTGGCTCGCCCGGCCGCGCCTCGGCTCGATGGAGGCCGACCCCTATTCGCGTGCGCTGGTGGCGCGCTCGGGCGACCTGCCGCTCGGCCTCGGCGAAGGGCTCAGCTTCGTGGCGCGGCGTGACAGCACGAACATCCCGTTGGTCGGGTCCTGCACCTACCGCCTCGTCGGCCGGGTGCCGCCCACCCGCTACTGGACCATGACTGTCCATGCTCTCGACGGGTCGATACCGCCCAACAAGGCCGGCCGCTTCGGCTTCACGTCCGGCGAGATCGTGCGGGTCGAGAACGGCACGTTCGACATCGTCGTCTCCCAGGATGCCAGAGCCGGCAACTGGTTGCCCCTGGGCGGCCCGGGGCGCTTCGAGGTGGCGTTGCGCCTCTACGATACCCCTGCGAGTGCCACCATCTCGGTGATCGACCCCGCACTGCTGCCGCGCATCGAGCGGGAGGCCTGCCAGTGAGGAAGGTGATCGGCCGGACCGTCTATCTGCTCCTGGCGGGGTTGATCCTCGGCGGCATCGTCCACCTCGTCTCGATGCTCGCGCTGCCGTCGCTGGCGGCGCAGAACGCCGACACCCGGCTGGCACGTTTCGCGCCGCGGCATGTCGTGACCCTTCTTCCCGCCGCCGGGCCGGGCACGGGCGATCTGCTTTTCCGTGACCCGGCGATGGCTCTCGCGGTCTGCCGCTTCGACCTGTCGGACGGGCCCGTGCGCGTGGCGGGCTCCACCCCCGACGGGTTCATGTCGGTGGCCTTCCACACGACGAGCGGTGGCGTGTTTTACGCCGTGACCGACCGCAGCGCGACGCGCGGCGTGCTCGATATCCTGCTCCTCACGCCCGAACAGCTGGAGGAGGTCCAGTCAGAGGACCCCGAAGACGAGCCCGTGCGCGAGCTACGCATCGTCTCGCCCGAGGCGACGGGGATCGTCAGCCTGCGCGCGCTCGCCATGGAACCGAGCCAGATGGCCGACGCCGAGGAGGCTCTGAAGCGCGTGCGCTGCGGCCCCGAGGACCGGGACGAGAAGGCCCTCGCCCCCTGATCGGGCACCGCCTTCCCTACTTGGGCGGGAGCTCGGGCTTGTCGGCGTGCGGCAGATACCGCGGCCCGGCATCGCCTTTTCCGAACTGGACAGAGACGGACCTGCGTCCGACGCAGCGCTCCAGCCCGGCCCGGTCCGACTCCACCGCGATCAGCGTGCGCTCCACCTTCACCGCGTCCCTGTCCGGCGAATCCACGACCAGGTGCTCCAACGCGTAGCGGTAGCCCGTCACGCGCGTCTTCATCTCGCCGAAGACCCAGCCCGTCAGCATTTCGTTCTCGCCCACCCGGCCTTCGGCCAAGGACCGGGATACGTCGTCGGGCGGCAGCCGCTCGGCCGCTTTCAGGCGGATCCTGTCGGCTTCCTTCACCCGGCATGCCACCGCCACGAAGGGGCCCATGAGCAGGCGGTCGGCTTCCAGGTCCTCGCGCAGGGCCTGGTAGCGCGGGCGCGGCGAGCGATCGGTGCGCGAGGTGAGCGTCTGGTAGTACTCGCTCTCCGCCTGCTCGGTCAGGTCGGGAGAGAGCACGCGACGGGCCGAGAGGTCGGCGAGGACCCGATCGAAGTAGCTGCGCTCCTTGGCTGGCATCAGATAGTGATAGGCCCGGTTGCGCAGTTCCTGCTCGTCGTCGGTCAGCATGGCCACGGAGACGGGTTCGCTGCGGAGTGCCGCGGCGACTGTGCCGGTGTAGGGGGCGATCGTTTCGGTGAACAGGCCTGGCTTGGGCCGGCCGAAATCGCCGGTCTCGGTACAGGCGGCGAGGCCGAGGCCCGCCGCGAGGCACAGTGCGGGGCGCAGGACCACGTCGCTCTCCGGAATGTCAGTATCGCGCCGACCCGTGGGCCGGCACAGGCTGTTCGCTCAGGTCCGCCGCTTGCGGCCGCGACCCTCCCGCGCGGGGCGCGGAGGAATCTCTTCGTGGCGCTCGTAACGCACCCCGGTGAAGAGGAGCACGACGCCGGTGGTGGTGCCGCCTTCGGGTGGATCTCGTCTCACCCGCTCGGCGGGAAACGGCAGAACGCGTGTCATGGCGATCTCCTGTCCCGTTGCTTCGCAAGACGCTACTGTTGACGCTACAAAGCCCTGTCAAGGTTAACGGACCGCTAACGGATGCACCTTAGCTTTACCGGTGATGTTTTTCCGCTCCTCCACGGTGTTTCGATGTCCCCGGTTTCCCAGTCTCATCTTCACGGTCTCGTAGCTGTCGCGACCGAGCAGGGGCTCGACATGAAGCCCGTGCTCTTCCGCGTGCTGACCGATCTGTACATTGCCACAGAAAACCATTCGACGGACGAGATTGCCCAGTTCCGGGACATCGCCTCGGCGCTGGCCGAGCAGGTTGATCCCGACACGGCCATGGTCGTCGCCCACAAGCTCTGCAGCTACCTGCACACGCCCCCCGAAGTCGGCCGCGCACTCATCGGACGCGGCGACGACGCGTCGCGCCTGGTGCTCGCCGACGCTGTATGGCTGCCCCGGCGCATGGCGGTCGACATTGCGGCCGGCGGTGACCGGCTGCTTGCCGCCGCGGTCGCGGCCCGCAACGATGCGGATGCCGCGCTGGTGCGCCTGCTTTTGTCGCGCAACGACCCGATCATCGACGTCACCCTCGCCGCGAACGACGCGGTGGAGCTCCCCCCGGACGCCAAGGACGAACTTCTCGCGCGCGGCAGGGACGAGGAGGCGATCGCGGTCGCCCTGCTCTCGCGCAACGACCTCACCCTCGCCGACCAGGCGGTCCTGTTCCAGTGGGCGGACAAGACGCTGCGCCGCGCCATCGTCGAGGATGCCGTGCGCCTCGCCACCCTGTCAGGGCGCCTCCGCCATCACCGCCGGGCCACGGACGACGTGCTGGCGGCCGTCGAGGCAGCCGCGAATGCCGGCGACCCCGACGCGATGGCGAGCGTTCTTGCCGGCGCGGCAGGAGCGCCCGCCGGACGGGTCAGGCGGCTCCTGGAGGATCGCAGCGGGGAGTGCCTCGCCATCCTTCTCGTTGCGGCCGGGATCGACGACGAGACCGCGACGCGCGTCTTCATGTTCCTCGACCCGGCCATCGGCCATTCCAGCCAGCGCGTGTTCGCGCTCGTCGATCTCGCGCGGCGCGTGCCTTTCGCGGCGGCGGAGCGCATCGGCGGCGCCATGCTGGGCGTCGAAGGCCCGCGCCGGGCCGCCGGGCCGCGCCAGCCGGAACCGCGGCAGGAGCAGGCCCGCCCGGGACCCGCCACGATCGTCTCCGCCCAGGTCGCGCAGCAGCAGGCGTCGCTCCGCCGCGGCCAGGGCTGAGATCCTCAGCCCTCGGCGAGATCGAGCCGGGGCTTACCGGAGCGGTCCTCCGCCTCGACGATCCAGACATCGGGATCGAATGACACCTGGCGCGCGAGTTTCGCCTCGGCATCAGGCACGGGGAGCGTTTCGGAATCATGCAGGCGGACGAAGCGGCGCACGCCGCTGTCCTCCGCTTCGAACGCGGTCTGCGGCGCAGGCCCGTAGAGCACGCAGGTGCCGTCGAGCCGGTCGATCTTGACGAAGATGGCTCCAGCCTCAGCCGATCCGCGACGGCGCAACACGGCCGGCGCGCCTTCTATGCCGCACCGCCGGATGTAGGCTGAAACCCAGATATCGCTGCGCAGTCGCATCGCCATTTCCCCGCCCCCAGTCTGGAGCAGGCCGGGCGCCGGGGCCAGCGTGGCGTCAGTCGGCCAGGCCGGATGCCGTGGCGAGTTCCTTCGCCGTGCGCGGATTGACCTCCCCGGTCACCGGGAGCTTGCGGTCGCGCTCGAACTTCTCAATCGCCTGCCGCGTGCCGGCGCCGAAGATCCCGTCCGGCTTGATCGGGCCGTAGCCGAGGCGGTTCAGGGCGCGCTGGGCGGCGAGGACGGCCTTGTCCCCGGCCACCGTCGCCTGCGGGGTGCGCAGCATCTCGCCGATGGCGTCGCGGGAAACGGGCATCGGCGGGCTTGCCGGCTGGGCGGCGGACGTCGTCGGCGCAGCGGGTTGAGGAGCGGCGGGACGGGACTTGATGACCGGTGCGGTTTCCTCGGCGGCGGCGACCGACTCGGCGGGCCGCAAGGGCGGCAGGGGCGCAGCAACCGGCGCCTGCGGCTCCGCGGCATGATGGAAGAAGGGCGCAGGGTGCGGGCCGCCTTGCAGCGCCAGTGCATTCACGAAAATGCCGACGACGATGGCGGCGGCAGCCGCCCCGCTGACCGTCCTCACGGGGCTGCGCACGAGTGCAAGCGCCATGGAGGGCCTCACCTGGGCGCGGCCGTTGCGGCGGGGCCGCTTCTGGGTCGTGACGAAGTCATGGTCCGTCCGAGCGAGCATCTCACGCACGTTTTTTCACCGTCGTCCTGTCGAGGGCCTCGAGGGAAGCGACCGAGGCCGGAGCGGCCTGGCGCAGCGGAATGGGCGTGACGGGCGCCTGCTGCACAGGCCCCTTCGCATCGATGGAAAGGCGCACCGTCACGCGGGTGCCCTCCCCCACCGTGGAGTCGATGCCGACGGTCCCGCCATGCAGCGCCACCAGACCACGGACGACGGAGAAGCCGAGTCCGGTTCCCTCGAAGGGCCGGTCATAGCTGCCGCGCGCCTGGAAGAAGGGCTCTCCGATGCGGGGCAGGTCGTCCGCCGGGATGCCGACGCCGGTGTCCTCGATGGCGAGCACGAGCGTGCCGCCTTCGCGGATCACCCCGATGGACACACGGCCGCCCCGCGGAGTGAACTTGACCGCATTCGACAGAAGATTGATCAGGATCTGCTTGCAGGCGCGGCGGTCGGCGACGATTTCCGGCAGTCCGGGCTCGATATTGGCGTGCACGGCGACCCCGGCCTCCTCGGCCTTCAGGCGCATCATGCCGACAGTGTCGGTAACCCACTCCTCGACACAGACCGGCTCGGGATCGAGCTGGAAGGTGCCCGAGTCGATCTTCGAGATGTCGAGCAGCGTGTTGACCACCTCCAGCAGGTGCTGGCCGGAGATGTTGATCATCCGTGCGTAGTCGCGCCGGCGGGCGTCGTCGGCGGGGACGAGCTTGTCGTTGGCCAGCATCTCGGAGAAGCCGATGATGGCGTTGAGCGGCGTACGCAGCTCGTGGCTAACCGTCGCCAGGAAGCGGCTCTTCATCTCGTTGGCGGATTCGGCCTGCTTGCGCGCTTCGTCCAGGGCGCTCTCGTGCAGCCGCTGGGCCGAGACGTCGCGGAACACGCAGATCGCCTCGATCTCCGGCTGGGCCTCGTCGCCGCCGACGCCCTGCGCCCGCATCTCGAACCACTTGAAGTGAGGCGGCTGGCTGCTGCGCCCGTCTTCGAGGATGGTCCCGCAGCGCACGCGCACACGGCAGTTGGTCAGGCTGCGCTCGCGCACCGCTTCCGAGATGGCGCCGAGGAAGGCGGGACGGTCGGCGACATGAACACGCTCGAACAGCCCCCGGCCCATCAGGTCGGAGGGAGGAGCCGACAGCATGGCGAGCGTCGATTCGGCGGCAAAGGTCACCGAGCCCTGCGCGTCGTGCCGGGTGACGAGATCTCCGAAGCCGTCCGCGATGAGCCGGTTCTGGCCGGCGATCTGGCGCTCGCGGACGAAGCGGATCCCGATCTCGCGCAGTGCGAACAGTCCGAGGCCCAGGCACGCGGCGAGCAACGCGCCGTTCTGCAGCAGGCCCATGGCCTGCCCGGCGAGCTCGCGCCCGGGCGGCGGGCCGGCAAGCCCGGCGACGGCGGCGAGCGCCACCAGCGTCGCGGCGGCGAGGCCGGCCGCGGTACCCACCATGGAACGGCCGCCGAGGACAGAAGCCTCGACGACGAGGAAGCCGAGCGCCGACAGGACGGGCGCTTCGAGGCCGCCGTTCTTCCAGGCGAGAAGGCCGATGAACGCGCAGAAGCCGCCCACGGAAAGGGCGTGCAGCGGATCGAGGCGGGCTGCCCTCGGCACGGCCAGGGCGATGAGCGCCTGTCCGGAGAGCAGCGCAATGGCGAGGCCAGCCTGGGGCGACATGCCGCCGGTGACCAGAAGCACGGGAACGCAGGCGAGGCCGATGGCGCCGAGCGCCATGCGCGTGAGCACGAACCACAACTGCCGGGCGCGCGGCCTGCCCTCGGTTTCGGCCGCATGCGGAACGAGGCCGGGTACGATGTCGCCAATGAGAGGCATCCTACGCCACACGCTCTCGCTTCCAGATCCGGGGGGCTGCAAAGGCGGCCATCCCGTCCGCGGGCAACAGACCCGCTTCGATGCCGGAGGATGGCGCAGCGGCCTTAAGCGAAACCTAAGTTCGGCGGCCCGCGGCTGATTTGTCTTCATCATGACGCCGGGCCGGTCGGGCGGCTGGTCTAAAACAACGCGTAAGGTTAACGCCGCGTCACCGTGACCACGCGTCTTGCGGATACCGCCCCTTAAGCCCGACCGCCTAGGGTCGCCGTTACTGTCCGGGAGACATCATGGGTTTCCTCCTCCGCGCCGGCCTGGTGATCGGCTTCGTTTACGTTCTGTCGCCGCTGAGCGACGGCGCTCCGCCCAGCCCTGCCCACCTTGCCGCGGAGACGGAGGCGGCTGTCCGCCGCGAGGCCCAGGCTATGGCAGCGGCGGCCCTGGACAGATGCCGGCGCGAGCCGGCCAAGTGCCTGGACACCTTCACGCGAACCGGCTCGCTGCCGCTGCCCAGTCCCGTCCCGGGACGCTGAGCCGCAGGTTTTTTTCGCAATCCCGCAGCCGCTTGGCGTTTTGGCCGCTATATGTGCTCCCAACGCACATCAGTCCGGCGGCAGACCACGCATGAGCGCCACGCTCCAAGACATCCTGGACAACTTCTCGTTCCTCGACGACTGGGATGACCGCTACCGCTATCTGATCGAACTCGGCCGCACCCTGGAGCCGCTTTCGCCGGAGGCGCATTCGGACGCCAACAAGGTGCGCGGCTGCGCGAGCCAGGTCTGGCTGGAGACGAACGTCGAGCGGGACGGCGGCGAGCCTCGGCTGATGCTGCGGGGCGACAGCGACGCGCATATCGTCCGCGGGCTCGTGGCCCTGACGCTTGCCGTCTATTCCGGTCACACCGCGCGCGAGGTGCTCGAGACGGACGCGACGGCGATATTCCGGGACCTCGGCCTGTCGGAGCATCTCACGCCGCAGAGGTCAAACGGCGTGAGATCGATGGTTGAGCGCATCAAGTCCGACGCGCGGGCTGCGCTGCAGCAGGTCTAGGCGCGCTCACGGCATCCGCGGCCTGTTCTCGTGCGGGAGCCACGACCGGACACCGCGCGAACGGTCGGGACCTCGCACCTCTCGCGCGTAGCCGTAATGGTCGGCGAGGCGGGCGAGCGCCAGTCCGAGCACCACCTTGGCCGACCGCGCCGGCCAGCCCCGCTCCTTTTCCACCTGCTCCATTCCCTTGAGGAACCCGCAGACGTCCAGAAGAAGGCCAGCGAGGTCGGATCCGACGGCGTCGAGCGCCTTCGTGACGCGCTGGCGTGCCGCGAGCATGGCGTCGGTGGCCTCGGCCGGGCCGCGCGCCCCGCCCGTGCCGGAGGCACCCGACCAGTCGGCCGTGACCCGCGGCAGCATGGCCGCGCGGGTGAGGTCCGCCCGCAGCCGCTCGCCCGCCATGTAGGACGCGTCGTCAATGAGGGCGGTGCCCGACGGGCTCTTCCGCCCCCTGAGCCAGGCCAGGGGGTTTTCGGCCGCGTTGCGCAGCACCGGCGCGCCGCTTCCCGCCAATGCCAAATCGGGTTCGATCTCGAGGTGCTGCGCCCGAAAGCCTCGATCGTGCAGAACTTCGCCTGCCACCCCGGACGACCCCGCCTCTCGCCTCAGACGCGCCCGGCCGGCAGAGGTGATCGATAGCTGGCGATGTCCATCGCGGATGTCCCACTCGGCCAGCCCGGCGCTCACGAGAGCCTCCGCAACGTCGGCCGGCGCGGCGCCTTCGCTTGCCGCATCTGCCGAGAGGGCGGCGAGCATCCGCAGCTCACGCCGGGACGCAGCCTTGCGCCCCGCCTCGCTGGACGCCCTGGGACGCGGCCTGCCCGTTCCCGATGCCGTGGACGTACCCATCTCATATCTCCCTTGATGTAGGATTATTATCCTAGTATCTGAGATGGGTGCCGTCAAACGCGCGATCCCTCCAGCGAGGTTGTGAGGACCATCCATGTTAGGATTTTTTTCATTACCAGTGTCAAGCAAGGCCGAGGCCGCAGTCCGAAGCACCGTTCGGGCAGGTGCGTGCGGTTATGACCGTGGCCGCATGCTTCACCGGCTCCTGAGAGAATGGCCCATCGGCTTTCCCGAGACGGAACCGGATCGGTCCCGGGCCATCGTCAGGCGGCTCGCGGCTGCGTTGCGGGCCGAGCGGACGCTGGGCCGCGCCGGCCATTGGACCTACGACCTCAACCGGCACATCGCTTTGCGGCAAGCCCACCTCTCGGAGGCGTCAACTCTCAGGCGTCTGCGTCGGTCCGGGCCGGCGCGGACAAACCCGGATACGAAAAAGGCGCCGGAGTGATCCGGCGCCGTGTTCTCTCGTCGCGTTGCGTGCGGACGAAGTTGATTACTTGCGTTTACGCCGCTGCTGGCCGAGGCCCATCTGCTTGGCGAGGGCGGAGCGCGCCTCGGCGTAGCGGGGCGCGACCATCGGATAGTCGGCCGGCAGGCCCCACTTCTCGCGGTATTCCTCGGGAGACATGTTGTACTGCGTGCGAAGATGCCGCTTCAGCGACTTGAACTTCTTTCCATCTTCAAGACAGATGATGTAATCCGGCGTGATCGACTTCTTCACCGGGATGGCGGGCTTCGGGGCTTCTACGGGGGCCTCGACAGCGCCGTTGGACACGCGCACGAGGGCCTGGTGAATGTCTCCGATAAGGGCCGGCAGCTCAGTCACCGACACAGAGTTGTTGCTCACATAAGCGGACACGATATCCGCCGCGAGCTCCACGTAATTCGGGGCGCCTGCGCTGTCAGCCATGTCTTTTCATTCCCTTGTATGGCTGCCGCGACCTCTTTGGGTGCGATGCAGCTTCGTCTCTTCTGTTAGGTCCCGTGCATCGGGGCGAATCGGCGTCCACGGCTTATTGTACGTGAAGCTCATTGCGCTGCGACCATTTCGCGCTGCGAATTGGTCAACCTCGCTATCGGCGCGATCACTTCCACACGACTGACGGTCTATGTCATCGCCCACAGACTTGCAATAACAAACTCGAATTTGCTGGACGCATTTCTAGCTTCCGCTGTGCATCCACAGTGGACCGTGCGTTACCATCGATCAACGTCCAGCTCACGCGAGGCTTGCAGCCGCAGGGGTGCGCAACGGATCTTGCCGTCACATCACCTCGGGACCATATCCGGCGCTCACCAATGCGACACAACTCGCAAGGCCAGGGAGCGCGACGCATGAGCCAGCAGGGCCGGCCGAAAATCACCCGTACGGATGTGGAATGGAAGGCGATCCTCACCCCTGAACAGTATCGGGTGACCCGCCAGCACGGCACCGAGCGCGCCTTCACCGGGCCACACAGGGACGAGAAGCGCCGGGGCATCTATGCCTGCGTCTGCTGCGGCGAAGCCTTGTTCGACGCTGCCACAAAATTCGAATCGGGAACCGGGTGGCCGAGCTTCTGGGCTCCCCTCGGGTCAGGGGCGGTCAGCGAGCATGAGGACCGCTCCTTCTTCATGCGCCGCACCGAGGTGCGCTGCTCGCGCTGCGACGCGCATCTCGGGCATGTTTTCCCGGACGGGCCGAGGCCGACCGGATTACGCTACTGCATGAACGGGACGGCGCTCGGCTTCACGCCGGCGCTGGAAGAGGAGACAGCCGCCTGATGACCGTGACCCTGCCCCCGGCCGCCGAGCCGCGCCCAAGCGAAACCGTCGTCCACGGCCGGCCGCTGCGTGACGATTTCGCCTGGCTCAAGGCCGAGAACTGGCAGGAGGTCCTGAAGAACCCCGCCACCCTTCCGGCGGACATCCGCACCTATCTGGAGGCGGAGAACGCCTACGCCGCCGGATTGACCGGGCATCTCTCGGGCCTGGAGGATGCCCTCTTCTCCGAGATGCGCGGGCGCATCAAGGAGGATGACAGCACAGTCCCCATGCCGGACGGCGCCTTCGCCTACTACACGCGTCACCGCACCGGAGGTCAGCACCCCCTCGCCTGCCGCCGGCCCCGCGCCGGAGGCGACGAAACGCTGCTCATCGACGGCGACGAACTCGCCGCGGGAAAGCCGTTCTACCAGCTCGGCCCGCGAACCCACACGGACGACCATCGCCTGCTTGCGTGGAGCTGCGACGAGAAAGGCTCCGAGTACTTCACCATCCGGGTGCGCGACACCGCCGGCCTCACGGACATGGCAGACGTGGTCCCCGACACCACCGGTCATGCCGTGTGGGACGACGCGGGCACGAGCTTCCTCTATGTGGCGGTGGACGAGAACCACCGGCCGCGGACCGTCCGCCGGCATGTGCTGGGGACCCCCGTCGAGCAGGACGTCGTCGTTTACGACGAGCCAGATCCCGGCTGGTTCGTCGGCCTGGATACTGTCCGCTCGCCCCGCTTCGCCTTCATCACCACGGGAGACCACGAGACGAGCGAGACGCGGGTGCTGGAGCGTGCCGACCTCGGTGCCCCGCCCCGGCTGCTCGCGCCGCGGGAGACGGGCGTCCGCTACGAGGTCGACCACCAGGGCGACCGCTTCGTGATCCTCACCAATGCCGACGGCGCCGAGGACTTCAAGATCGTCACCGCGCCCTTGGGGTCAACGTCGCGAGCCGAATGGCGCGATCTCGTTCCGCACCGGCCCGGCGTGCTCATCCTCTCACTGCAGGCCTTCGCCGGTCATCTCGCGCGCCTGGAGCGCGAGGACGCGCGACCGCGCATCATCGTCACCCGGACACCGGACGGGGCCGAGCACGCCATCTCCTTCGACGAGGAGGCCTACAGCCTCGGCATGCCGGGCGGCTTCGAATTCGACACCCCCACGCTGCGCTTCGTCTATTCGTCGATGACGACGCCGTCGGAGACGTGGGACTACGACATGGAAGCCCGCACCCGCGAGCTTCTGAAGCGTCAGCAAGTGCCGTCAGGGCACGATCCCGCCGCCTACCGGACGCGGCGCATCATGGCCCGTTCACATGACGGCGCGCTCGTGCCGGTATCGCTCCTGCACAGGGCCGGGCTGGAACCCGACGGCAGCCATCCGCTCCTGCTCTACGGCTACGGCGCCTATGGATTCGCCATGCCGGCCGGCTTCGACACCAAGGCGCTGTCACTGGTCGACCGCGGCTTTGTCTACGCGATCGCGCATGTCCGGGGCGGCACGGAGAAGGGCTGGGGCTGGTACACCGGCGGCAAGCGCGAGAAGAAGCAGAACACCTTCAAGGACTTCATCGCAGTAGCTCAGAAGTTGTGCGAATCCGGATACACCAGTCCAGGTCGTATCGTGGCGCAGGGCCGCAGCGCCGGAGGCATGCTGATGGGCGCAGTCGCCAACATGGCGCCGGACCTGTTCGCAGCTGTCATCGCGGAGGTCCCCTTCGTCGACGTGCTCAACACGATGCTCGACGGCAGTTTGCCCCTGACCCCGCCCGAATGGCCGGAATGGGGCAATCCAGGCGCCAGCGCCACCGACTTCGACACGATCCTCGCCTATTCCCCATACGACCGCATCGAGCCGAAGCGCTACCCCGCGATCCTCGCCGTCGGCGGGCTGACCGATCCGCGCGTCACCTACTGGGAACCGGCGAAGTGGATCGCCCGCCTGCGCGCGACATCGAGCGGCGGGCCGTTCCTGCTGCGCACCGAGATGGAAGCAGGTCACGGCGGCGCCAGCGGCCGTTTCGACCGGCTGCGAGAAGTGGCGAGGTCCTACGCGTTCGCGGTGGCCGTCGCGGAAGGGCGGATCGGCGCCTGAGCCGGGGCCGGCTCAGATGGTGATGGTGCCCTCGCGGGATGTGGGCTTGCCAAGACCGTCTCCTGGCATGTCGGAGGCGTTCAGAAGGAGCCCGCCCTCTCCCGTCTCGGCGTAGTGCCGCAGCTCCGCCATCGTCTCGAACCGGTAGCGGCCCTTCGGCGTCTCGGCTTCGATCGTCCCGTCGCCATACATGAAGTAGGTGTTCGCGCCGGACGTGTAGGTGGCGACGGGCTCCCCTCGCTCCTTGGGGGGCGCAACGGGAGCCGGCGGCTCGGGCGCTGCTGCCGGCGCATGGCCTTCCTCCGCTTCCAGGAGATCGGTGTCGAGGGCTGCCTCAACCGAAGAGCCTCTGCCCGGCGCGTGCTCTTCGTCCTTTCGCGCGTAAGGCTCAGGGGTGATCGTCTTGTCGCTGTCCTCGCGGGTATCGCCGTCCGGCTTTCCGAGGGTGGCCTCCTTGGCATCGGCCGCGGCGGCCGCTGTTGCCGCCGCGAGTGTCGGCACCGGCGGCAACGCCGGCACTGCCGCCCGCGCAGGCACTTCGAGGTCGTCCTGTTCCTCGACGGCCCGCCTCAGCCGGCGAATTTCCACGCTCACCTGAACCAGACCGAGCAGCAGGAACCCCGCACAGGCGATGCTCACCCCGGCAATGGCGATCGTGGCGCCAGTTTCGCTGCGGATCGTGTCGGCTCCGTACAGCGCCGCCGCGCCACCGACGAGGATGAGCACCACGGAGATGCAACTGAGGAAAAACACCATAGTGCGGCAGCGCTCCGGCCCGTCATGTTCATGCAACACTAGATCAATTCGCTGCAAGTGGAAGATATCCCGCTCTTCAACCGGCTGTGGACAAGCCGCGGAAGCGAAAGAACAGCGGATCCGTATCTTTACCGACACGGCCTGTTGAAGCCGGAAGCGTCGCGGCCTAATTTCCCGGCGGACCGGTTTCCGGAGGCGCCGCCTCCGCCCATTCCCACCGAGGAGAGTTCGATGTCGTTCTCGCTGCCCGACCTGCCCTACGCCTATGAGGCGCTCCAGCCCTACATGTCCCGCGAGACGCTGGAATACCACCACGACAAGCACCACCTCGCCTATGTCAACAACGGCAACAACCTGCTGAAGGGCACGGAGTGGGAGGGCAAGTCGCTCGAGGACATCGTACGCGGCTCCTACGGCAAGAACCCCGGCCTCTTCAACAATGCCGGCCAGCACTACAACCATCTCCACTTCTGGCACTGGATGAAGCCGAATGGCGGCGGATCCATTCCCGGAGAGCTGGAGAAGGCGATCGTCGATGCCTTCGGCTCCGTCGATAAGGCGAAGGAAGAGTTCGTCCAGGCCGGTGTCACGCAGTTCGGCTCGGGCTGGGCCTGGCTGGCGGTGAAGGACGGCAAGGTGATGGTGGCCAAGACGCCGAACGGCGAGAGCCCGCTGGTGCACGGCGCAACCCCGATCCTGGGCGTCGACGTGTGGGAACACTCCTACTACATCGACTACCGCAATCGCCGTCCGGACTATCTCAAGGCGTTCGTCGACAATCTCGTGAACTGGGAATACGTCGCCGAGCTCTACAGCAAGGCGAAGTGATCGACGCCACCGCGAATGAAAACGGGGCCCATCCGGGCCCCGTTTTCATGTGGTCCGGGGACCGTTGTCAGGCGGCCGAGACGGCCTCGAGGAAGCGATCGACCGTTGCGTGCAGGCGCTTGGCCTGCTCGGCGACGTCGATGGCGGACTGGTTGACCTGCGCCGCCGACTGGTCGGTCTCGCCGACGACGGTGTCGAGTTCACGCATCTCGGCGGCGGCGCTCTCGGTGCCGTGGGTGGCGCGGGAGACGCCGTCGGCGATGCGGCTCGTGGCGGAGGCCTGCTGCTCGACCGCTCCGGCGATCACGGCGGTGAACCCCTCCACCTCCTGCATGTGACCTGCGATCGCCTCGATCGCGTCCACCGCCGACGCGGTCGCGCCCTGGATGGCGCTGACCTGCTCGGCGATGCGCTCGGTCGCGCGGGCCGTCTGTCCGGCGAGGTTCTTCACCTCGGAGGCGACGACGGCGAAGCCCTTGCCCGACTCGCCCGCGCGTGCGGCTTCGATGGTGGCATTCAGGGCCAGGAGGTTGGTCTGGGCGGCAATGGCCTGGATGAGGCTCACGACCTCGCCGATGTCCTGCGCCTTGCCGGCGAGGCTCTGCACCGTGGCCGTCGTCGCGCGGGTGGTGGCGGATGCATCGGCTGCGACCGTCCGGGCGCGGTTCACCTTGGACTCGATCGCGCCGATCGAGTCCGACAGAGCGTCCGACGCCAGGGCCACGTTGCGCACGTTTTCCGACGCATCCCGGGTCGCGCGGGTGGCGGCCTTGGCACGCTTCGCCGACTCGGCGGCGATGCCGCTCAGCGTGCGCGCCGCAAACGTCATCTGCTCGCTGTTGGCCGCGACGCTCGCCAGCGACTCGCGGACGGTCGAGCGGAAGTCGGAGACGAGCCCGTCGATGCGGGCCTGGCGCGCACTCTGCTCGGCGCGGTGTACCTCGCCGCGGCTCTGCAGGGACGAGCGCTCGATGAGACGGTCCTTGAACACCTGCACGGCCCTCGCCATCGAGCCAAGCTCGTCATGCCTGGCGACGGCCGGTACTTCGACGGAGAGGTCGCCGTCGGCGAGCCTGCGGGTGGTGTCGGCCAGGGCGCGCACGGGCTCGGTGAGACGGCGCACGATGAATTGAACAATGGCTGCCAGGATGAGCACGGCGAGGACGCCGATGCCGGCCGCCAGCAGGCTCTCCCGCAGCAGCACGGTGTTCATCGCCTCGGTGGAGAACCGCATTCCGATAGTGCCGACAGGGCTGGAGCCGGGTTGTTCCGCGAGCGGCAGGGTCATCACGACCCCCGTCTCGGTCGGCTGGCCGTCGAGACCCTTATTGCCGGACGCGGCCTCGAGTTCGCTCGGCTGCATGGGCTTGCCGCCCGAGATGCTCGCCTGCGCAAAGACGGCGCCTGTGGCGTCGACGACGATCACCGCCTCGAAGTCGCGGTCCCGGAGCAGGCCTTCGAACACCCGCTGCGCATCGTGCATGTCGCCGTCGGAGACGGCGTGGGCCAGCAGCGGGCGGGCCAGTTCCATCAACGCCTCGTTCTTGGCGTGAAGTTCGGAGACCGCCTTGTGCCGGACATAGACGGTCGCCCCGCCGATGACGCCCCCCAGCACCAGCGTGAAGACGGCGGCGATGGTCAGGACGACTGCACGGCGTATCGAATGATTTGGAACTGGGGACACGTGCTCGATCCGTAAGGACGGCGATGCGTCAACATAGGCCTGTGCCGTAAAGGGTGGGTTAAGCCACAGCCGCCAGCTTCATTGCCGTAAACCGCCGCAAAGCAAGCCCGGATTCTGCAAGGATGCCCGGCAGGTGCGGGCCAGCGAGAACCGAGAACTCCTGCGGGCGCGTGGCGACGACAGGATCGAGGCCGGCAAGCTCGTCGTCGATGTGACCGGGGTGGCACATCACGAGGTGCAGCGGGCCTGGAACAGACAGGAATCGCGCAAGGTCGCGGGCGAAGTCGCGCCGGGGATCGAAGGCGCTCACTCCGGCAAAGCCGCGATTGGCGTCGAGGCCGCTGTGCCGGAGGCGGCGGCTCCACCCGGCCGACAGCCCGGCAAGCACGAGCGCTTTTCCCACCGCAACCCCGCGGGCGAGAATCGTCCCCGGCGAGTCGAACGTGTCGCGGAGCCAGGGCCGCGTCTCGCCCCAGTGCGAGGCGAGTGCGCCGAGCAGCGGCCCCGAGACGCCGGGCAGCGCCTGGACGTGCTGGTGACCGTCGAGGTAATCCGGCAGCCTGCCGAAGGCCCGGGCGAAAGCGTCGATCTGGCGACCGATCTCCGACCCGATCTCAGCCGCTGCATCCCCCGCCAGACCGCCCGTGAACGCCAGCCGCAGCAGCCGTCCGAGTGCGGGAAACCGCCCGTCAGGACAGAGGCGAGGCATGGCGCCAAGCGGCGCCCCCAGCGTGAGGTTGAGGTGAAGGCCCACGTCGACCACATTGCCGAGGTCGGCGAGGCGGGGCGCGAAAAGCGGCCACGCCGGCCGCGTCACGAGCGCACCAGTGCCGCTGATCCGCCCGGCGGCGGCGAGTTCGAGGATGGCGCGGCTCACGCCGGCGGTCAGTCCGAAGTCGTCGGCCACGATCATGACACCACGAGAAGCCGGCGACGCACTCCTCATTCCGGCTGCCCTGTTTTCCCGCCCATTCTGCTGGTCCGTGTCGAAATGCTGTCGCATCGGCGCGCGGCGACCATGCGCGCGCTTGCGCGCAGGCGCAATGTCGGCTCACATCTGCCGTCCGGGCCGCAAGGCTTGCGGACGCCGGCAGGTGGATCGTGTCGCCAGCAGTCCCCGAACTCTCGATCGTGATCCCCGTCAAGGACGAAGGCGGCAACGTGCCGGTCCTGGTCGAGCGCCTGCGCCCTGTGCTCGACAGCGTCACCGGAGCCTGGGAGGTCGTGTTCGTCGACGACGGCTCCCGGGAGGACACGCAGGCCGCGATTCGCAGGGCGCACGAGAGCGAGCCTCGCTGCCACGCCGTGTTCCTCAGCCGCAACTTCGGCAAGGAGATCGCCATCGCGGCGGGTTTCGACCATGCGCGCGGCAAGGCCGTGATCGTCATGGACGCGGATCTGCAGCATCCGCCCGAGCTTATCCCAGACTTCGTCCGGCTCTGGCGCGAGGGCTACGCCATGGTCTACGGCCAGCGCGTCGACCGCGGGACAGACGGGCCGCTGCGCCGGACCTTCACGCGCGTGTTCTACAGGCTGTTCGACGCTTTCGGCGAGACGCCGCTCCCCGACGGGGCCGGCGACTTCCGGCTGCTCGACCGCAAGGCCGTCGACGCTCTACGGGCCATGGGCGAGCGGGCGCGCTTCTCCAAGGGCCTGTATGCCTGGATCGGCTTCCGCCAGATCGGCATCCCGTTCTCTCCCGCGCCGAGGGCGGAGGGCGCGAGCAAGTTCACGACGCGCAAGCTCTTCCGCTTCGCGGCGGACGGGATCACCTCGTTCTCCACCGTGCCCCTGCGTCTGTGGACCTATGTCGGCGCGGTCGTGTCGCTCTGCGCGTTCCTGTTCACGGTGTACCTGATCCTCAGCATCCTCATCTACGGCGTGGACATTCCCGGCTATGCCTCGCTGATGGTCTCGGTGATGTTCTTTTCCGGCGTGCAGCTGATATCGCTTGGCGTCATCGGCGAGTATATCGGGCGCATCTTCGCCGAGGTGAAGCGCCGCCCCCTCTACATCGTCGGCGACCGGCTCGGCGTGGAGGAGAGCGGCCGCAGCACCGCGCGGCCCCAGGGGCAGGACCGGCGCATCGCCTGAGGCCGCATGTTCAAGCACATCCTTTCCGTCGGCGGGTTCACGCTCCTCTCCCGCCTGACCGGCTTCGTCCGCGACGTGGTGATGGCGGCGGTGATGGGCACCGGCCTCGTCGCCGACGCCTTCGTCGTGGCACAGCGACTGCCCAATCATTTCCGCGCCATCTTCGGCGAAGGCGCCTTCAACACCGCCTTCGTGCCGAGCTACTCGGCGGCGCTGGAGCAGCGCGGGCCGCTGGCGGCCAACCTGCTGGCCGGGCGCCTGCTGACGGTGATGACGGTGATCCTGACGCTGTTCAGCGCCGCCTGCATGCTCTTCATGCCGCAGGTCGTGTCGCTGCTGGCGCCGGGCTTTCCCGACGAGCCGGAGAAGTTCGCGCTCTCCGTGGCTCTGACGCGCATCACCTTTCCCTACCTCCTCTTCATCACGCTGGTCACCCTCCTCTCGGGCGTGCTGAACGCGCATGAGCGCTTCGCCGTGGCGGCGTTCGCGCCCGTCCTGCTCAACGTGGCGATGGTTGCGGCCCTGGCGGTGTCGTTCCTGTTTCCGTCGGCCGGATATGCGGCGGCGTGGGGCCTGACAGCGTCCGGCGTCCTGCAGCTCATCCTGGTGGCGTGGGATGCGAAGCGGCACGGCATCCTCCCCGGCTTTCGCCGCCCGGTGAAGGACCGTGACCTCACCGTCTTCTGGAAGGCGCTCGGGCCGGCCGTGGTGGGCTCCGCCGGCGTGCAGATCGCCATGTTCGCCGACACGGTCATCGCCTCGCTGCTGCCGACCGGTGCCGTCTCGTCGCTCTATTATGCGGACCGGCTCTACCAGCTGCCCGTCGGCGTCATCGGCATCGCGGCGGGGACGGTGGTGCTGCCGACGATGAGCCGCAGGCTGGCGGCCGGCGACGAGGCCGGTGCGCACGCGGCACAGAACCGCGCCGCCTCCTTCGCGCTGGTGCTGTCGGCGCCCTTCGCCGTCGCGTTCATCCTCGTGCCCGACCTCGTCATGCGCGGGCTCTTCATGCGCGGCGCCTTCGACGAGCAGTCGGCGGCGGCATCGGGCGCGGTGCTCGCCGCCTATGCGGTCGGCCTGCCGGCTGTGGTGCTGATCCGCTCGACCGTTGCCGCCTTCTTCGCGCGGCACGACACGGCGACGCCGCTGATCGCCTCCTTCTCCGGCATCGGCGTGAACCTCCTGCTCAAGCTCGCCCTGTTCTCCAGCATGGGAGCGGCCGGGCTGGCGTTCGCCACGGCGGTGGGGGCATGGGTCAACGTCACGCTGCTTTTCATCCTCGCCTGGAGACGGCACTGGATCGCGCCCGACAAGGCCCTCGGCGGCGCCGCGACGGCAGCCTGCGCGGGCTCGGTGGCATTGGCCTTGGCGGTGTTGCTGCTGGACGGCTCGATCGGACGGTCCGCCGCAACGCTGCCCGCCTTCCGCACCGAGGCGCATCTCGTGGCGCTCGGGCTGGCCGGGGCGGTGGTCTACGGGGCGGTGACTCTCGCCGGCCTCAGGGTTTTACGGGTCCCCTTCCGCCGGATCTGACGCCGCCGTCGCCCTCCGCCAGCCAGCGGCAATAGGCGTAGCCCGGCGTCATCGGCCAGCCGCGCCGGACGCCGTCCAGCCAGCGCAGGCAGGTCGGCTCGTCGAAGAAGCAGGACTGCGCGGTCCGCCAGTCGACGAAGTCGCGCTCGGCCGACGTGTCGAGCTGGCGGCCACCGGCAAAGCGGCCGATCCACAGGCGTTGCGGGCCGTAGTAGGGGATCATCACGGTGCAGTCGCCGCCCCGGTCCGGGGAGTAGCGCATCTGGTGGTTCGGCGCGACGGGCGGCTGGGTGAACGCCGCCAGCGGCACGGCGATCAGGACCGCGGCCAGTGCGGCCAGAAGGGGGCGCATCGTCGTTCCTCGCGCGATTCGAACGTCATCTTCGCGGGACAGGGTTGACGGAACCTTGCCGTTTGCCACCCACAGGGCCTGCACGCCGCCGAGAACGGCCAAGCTCGCGCCGCCCGGCCCATCATTTCTTAAACTGCAGCGGCTAGGCTTGCTGCCCAAGACGGAGGACTTGGGTGTGGTTGAGCTTGTCGTGGCGGAGCAGCCTGGTCGTGGGGACGTTGTGTCCTTGCATGGCGGTCTGAAGGAGGCCCTGGCGCTTGGGGCGGGGGTGCGGCTGGACGTGTCGGCGACGGCGTCGCTGCCGCCGGCGCTGGCGCAGCTTCTGGTGGCGGCCGGGCGCAGCGCCGCGGCCACGGGCCAGCCCTTCGTGCTGGTCTCGCCGCGGCCCGAGCTCGTCGACGCCTTCCAGGGGCTCGGCCTTTTCGGCGACCTCATGACCCTTTCGATGGAGTGACGAGTGCGCATCCTGGCGATCGACGACACGCGCACGCTGCGCGAACTCCTGTGCCGGACGCTGCGCGCCGCGCAGTATGACGTGGTGGAGGCCGAAAACGGCGAGGAGGGCCTGTCGCGCTTCGCCGAGGCGCGCCCCGACGTCGTCATCACCGACCTCAACATGCCCGTCCTAGACGGCATCGAGTTCACCCGCGCCGTGCGCTCGCGCTCCGACGGCGGCGAGGTCCCCATCATCATCCTGACCACCGAAAGCGCCGCCGAGATCAAGGCGGAAGGCCGCAAGGCCGGCGCCACCGCCTGGATGGTCAAGCCCTTCGATCCGCAGAAGCTGCTCGACATGCTGGGCCGCCTGCGCCGCTAGAGCGGGCCCCCGCCCGCGCCGCGGGGCCACCGGTCCGGCCCCGCCGCAACCCCTTTGATCCCGGACCGCACGCCACGACCAGAGGTCGCCCCGCATGGACGCGCTCGCCGAAATCCGCAACATCTACTTCGACGAATGCGACGAGTTCATCGGCCTGCTCGAAGGCCACCTCGCCGCACTCGGGGAAGGCGGCGCCACGGCCGAGGACATCAACGGCGCGTTTCGCGCCGTCCACTCCATCAAGGGCGGCGCCGGCGCCTTCGGGCTGGCCGACCTCGTCGAGTTCGCCCACCTCTTCGAAGCCTGCCTCGACGCGCTGCGCTCGGGCCGGCTGGCCGTCGAGGACACCCCCATCGACGTCATGCTGCAGGCCGGCGACGTGCTCGGCGCCCTCGTCGCCGCCGCCCGCGAGGACGCCCCTCCCGGATCGTGCCCCGTCGACCCCGCCCTCATCGCCGCCCTGCAGGGGCTGGCCGGCGGCAAGGCCACCAGCAAGCCCAAGGCCAACTCCAAGGCCCAGGTCGCCGCCCAGGTCGAGGCCACCGTCGGCGCCGCCAAGGCCGCCGAAGCCAGGGCAGCGGAAGCGCAAGCCGCCTCCCCCGCCCTCTCATCTCCTGCAACCTCCTCCCCCGCCCCTGCCTCCCGCGCCGGCGTGCCGGACGGCATCCCCGACGACCTCGCCGACCTCTTCGCCATCCCCGAGCTCGAGGAGAACGGCGCAGACGCCGCCGCCCCGGCGCCGGAGGAAGAGGCCGCGCCGGGAACCCGCCGCGTCTCCATCCGCCTGCTGCCCGACCGCGACCTCTTCCGCCGCGCCCTCGACCCGCGGCTCGCCGTCGCCGCGCTGGCGGCGCTGGGCTCCGTCGAGATCGCCTGCGACAGCTCCGCCGTCCCGCCTTTGGCCGAGCTCGACCCCGTCGACTGCCATCTCTCCTGGACGCTGAAGCTCGACACCGCAGCGCCGATGGAGGCCATCCACGACGCCCTCGACAGCCTGCTCGCCGACGACGAGATGACCATCGTGGAAGGCGACCTGCCCGAGGACATGCCGGCCGCCGAGGCGCCCTCCGCCGTGCAGGCGGCGCTGACCGCAGCCATGGCCGAAGCCGCCCCCGCCGGCCAGGCCGAGCCCGGCGAGCCCGCCGCCGAGGCCGAGGCGCAAGCCCAGGCCGCCACGCCCGCCTCCGTCTCCCCCGCCGCCGCCTCGCCCGCCGCTCCCCCGGCCGGGCCGCAGCGGCGCACCGGCGGCGGCACCATCCGCGTCGACCTCGACCGCATCGACAGGCTGATGAACCTCGTCGGCGAGATCGTCATCACCCAGTCCATGCTGTCGGAGCGCGCCTCGGCGCTCGCCAAGCGCGAGGCCACCGCCTTCGTCGACGCCCTGTTCTCGCTCGGGCGCCAGACCCGCGAGCTGCAGGACAACGTCATGGCCGTGCGGGCCCAGCCGGTGAAGGTCGTCTTCCAGCGCCTGCCCCGCCTGGTGCGCGAACTGGAACGCACGCTCGGCAAGAAGGCCCATCTCGTCCTCGCCGGCGAGGACACCGAGGTCGACAAGACCATCGTGGAGGAGCTCGCCGACCCGCTCATCCACATGATCCGCAACGCCATGGACCACGGCCTGGAGACCCCCGACGAGCGCCTGGAGGCCGGCAAGAACGCCGACGGCACCATCCGCGTCTCGGCCGAGCACCGCGGCTCGCGCATCCTCATCTGCGTGCAGGACGACGGGCGCGGCATCAACCGCGAGCGCCTCATCGCCAAGGCCCGCTCGCGCGGCCTGATCGCCGCCAACGCCCCCGACCCCTCGCCCGAGGACGCCGACAACCTCATCTTCCACCCCGGCCTGTCCACCGCCCAGACCGTCACCGACGTGTCGGGACGCGGCGTCGGCATGGACGTGGTGCGCTCCAACGTCGAGGCGCTGGGCGGGCGCATCACCGTGGAATCCACCCCCGGGCGCGGCTGCAAGTTCACGCTCGGCCTGCCGCTGACGCTCGCCGTCCTCGACGGCATGATCGTGCGCGCCGGCACCGAGCGCTTCGTCTTCCCGCTGTCCAACATCGTGGAGACCATGCAGCTCGACCCCAAGACCGTCGAGACGCTGCCCGGCAACCGCCAGATCCTGCAGCTGCGGGGCGAAATCGCCCCCCTGCTCAAGCTGCGCGACCTGCTCGGCATCCGCGCCATCGGAACCGAGCCCAACATCGTCATCGTCGAGACCGAAAGCGTGCCGCGCCTCGCCATCGCCGTCGACGAAATCGTCGGACAGCAGCAGGTCGTCGTCAAAAACCTCGAATCCTCCTTCCGCCGCGTCGAGGGCGTCTCCGCCGCAACCATCCTCGGCGACGGCCTCGTCGCTCTCATCCTCGACGTCGACGCCCTCCCGGGACTGTCACAGCAGAGGAAAACGATAGCGTTCGAGGACATCGGAGCGGCGCAGATCGCCTGATCCTGGGGCAGGCGCGTCTTACGACGCGCGATCCACAGGTTGGAGCGCGGGTCTTCAGACCCGCATCTTCGCTGTCAGGTCGCTCAGGGACTCACGGGACCACAAGCCGAAGGGTCAGGCCACCTTGCCGAGCGGCCTCGCCTCTTCCTCGAGGCGGGTGCCCTTGCCATCGAGATGGAGGGTCAGCCATGCCGACCCCTTGATCTCGACCAGGCCGGAGCCGCCGGGGCTCTGGCGGGCGAAATGACCGTAGAGTTCGCGCGCGGCCATGCGCAGGGCGTTCTCGCCGTCGGGATGGGCGCCCAGCAGTACCGTGCCCGGCTTCATGAGCCGCAAGTGCTCGGCGCTGACCATGCCCTTCTGGCGGGCGGTGACGATCATGTCGAGCGGACGGACGCCGTCGATGACGAGCCCGGCCGAGGCGAAGGTCTCGACGTCACCGGAGGCGATATCGAGCCAGTCGAGGCCGTTGGTGGCACCGGGGCAGAGCACGGCGCTCGCGGCGTTGTCCTCGCCGTGGGAGACCCGCATGGCGACCGGCAGGATGCGCCCGTCCGCCGTCGGACGCGGCGCGTCGGCGGCGAGGAGCCGGATCTGCGTGTCGCCGAACTCCATGACGTCGTCGGCATCGACATACTCGACCGTCCGCTCGCCGCGGAAGTTCACGTAAGGCTGCGGCCAGTCGACGTCCTTGCAGGTGCGTTCGAGGCACTGCTTGATCGAGAAGAACTCGTCGATGGCGACGATCGAGACGGAGCCTTCGACCTCGACGCCGGTGTGGATAAAGTAGTCGATCCCGCCATCCTCGAGCACCTCGAACAGGCGCTGCAGGACGTCGTTCTGCGACCCGATGCCGACCTGACCGCCGAAGACGACGCGCGAGCCGTCCGCGCATGTCACGAGCACCATGCCCGCGCTGGGGTCGATGAGGTGGATCTGCGTGGTCTTCATGAACGGGTCCGGCCGGAAAGGCGCTGAGAGATTAGCTCGCCGGCCCTTCCGAAGCGTTAAGGAGGCCGCCTTGGGAGACAACCGGGGCGCTCATCGGCTCTCCTTATGAAAGATCAAGTCTCTCCTTCGGATACAACAATATTCGTGCTGCCACACGCTGTTTCAGACCTTCTCGACCTGGAGTTCAGCGCCTCAGATCGAGACTGAAACGGTTTCTTTGCCATCCCAGTACTGCTCAACTTCCGGTTAAGTTGCCTTTATTAGCACACACGGCATCAAGTCCTGACGGCAACGTTCCGGGAGACTGAGCAGTGATGCGCTGGCTGGCGACTTCGATTGGAAATCGTGCCCTCGCCATGGTGCTCGCGAGCAGCGCCGTGGCGGTCCTCGTCGCAGTACTCGGCGTGTTTGCGCTGGGAGCGCAGCGCGACGCAGGGTTGTCCATGGCCGATACGCTCGAGCGTGCCCGCACCGCCGAGCGGCTGAACGGCGCCATCTACCGGGTCGTCATGGAATCGCGGGGCATCTACGCCGCGAGCACAACCGAGGCAGCCAAGCCTTTCGCCAAGGGCCTGCTGGACGCCGTGGCCGAGACACGCACGCTGGCAGCCGACCTCGAGCACCTGACCGGTGGCGACACGGACGTGGCGCAGCTGCGCGCCAAGGTCGAGGAATTCGCCACCTTCCGCACGGAACTGGCGCGCCTTGGGACGGAAGTCTCCCCGCAGGCCGCCGACAAGCAGGGCAACAACGAGCAGAACCGCGCCAACCGGACGGCGCTGAACAAGACCGTCACCGCCATCCTCGACGCGGCCCGTCAGCAGGCCGACGCAGCCCGCGCGACCCTCGCCGCCCGGACCCAGCAGCTGCAGCACGCCTTTGTCGGCGGCTCGCTGCTCGCCGCGCTGCTCATGCTGGCGATGGCGGCGACCGTCGTGCTGCGCACGATCCGCCGCCCTCTCGCCGCGACGACGAAGGCGCTGGAGGCGGTGATGGAGGGCCGCGAGACGGCTATCCCCAACACCAACCGCCGCGACGAACTCGGCGCCATCGCCCGGATCATGAGCGAGGCTCAGGCACAGGCGCGGATGATGAAGCAGTTCGAGGCCGAGAAGGCCCGATCCGCCGCCGGCGCCATGGCGCGGGCCGAGCGGGTCGCGACGCTGCAGGCGCGTTTCGCCACCGTGATCGGCGCCGCAGTGCAGGGCGACCTGTCCGTGCGCGTCGGGCTGAAGCTGGAGGACGCGGACCTGCAGGATCTCGCGAACCGCGTCGACCAGCTTCTCGAAACCGTGCAGTCGGGGATCGCCGAGACACGCGACGTGCTTCAGGAGCTGTCGGGCGGGCACCTCTCGGCCCGCGTGCGCGGCGATTATCGCGGCGCCTTCGCCGAGCTGCGCGACGGCACCAACGCTCTCGCGGACGAATTCGAGCGCACGCTCGCCCATCTCGTGCAGGCGGCGACCGCCGTGCGCAGCGCCACGGGCGAGATCCTCGCCGGCGTCACCGATCTGGCCAACCGCACCTCCGACCAGGCCGCCGTCGTGGCGGAGACGACGACGAAGCTCGGCAGCTTCGCGCAGACATTCCGGGAGAACTCCAGCCGGGCCGGCGAGGCCGCCCAGCTTGCCCGGCTGGCCGAGACGGGAGCGCGGGAGGGCGAGGGCGTGATGTCGTCCGCCTCCGAGGCCATGACCCGGATCGCCCAATCCTCGCGCAAGATCTCCGACATCATCGAGCTCATCGACGAGATCGCCTTCCAGACCAACCTCCTCGCTCTCAACGCGGCGGTGGAGGCGGCGCGGGCCGGCGAGAGCGGCCGAGGTTTCGCCGTCGTCGCCGCGGAGGTCCGCAGCCTCGCCCAGCGCGCGGCCAATGCATCCAACGACGTGAAGAAGCTCATTGTAGACGCGCAGGCCAACGTCGACTCCGGCGTGTCGCTGGTGAGCCAGACCTCGTCCATGTTCGCGCGCATCTCCGGCTCGGTGAACGACGTGACCCGCCTGATGGAGGCGCTGTCCGCCACCTCAGGCGAGCAGGCGCACGATCTCGACACGCTCAGCGGCGAGGTGGAGCGCATCGACGACATGACGCAGCAGAACGCCGCGCTGGTCGAGGAGACCAACGCCGCCCTCTCCGTGACCGACCAGCAGACGGAAGCGCTGGAGCGCCTCGTCCAGCGCTTCGAGTTCCGCGCGGACGCGGTGTCGGGCGCGACCATGCCGGTTCCAAGCGGTGGCCGCCGCGCGGCTTAGTGGGTCAGCTGCGGGCAGCGAGACCGTCCCTGACGGCCTGACCCAGGTTGCCGGGCAGGCCGTCGAGCGGCCACCAGCGTATAGCGCCGTGCTTCGCCGGCTCCCGGTTCTCCGGAGTGCCTGACAGGATCCGGGCGCGGTGGACGGGCGAAACCCAGTGCCATGTCCCGCCCATCATCTGCGTCACGCAGAGAAGGCGGCCGACCTCGATCGTGACGCCCAGTTCCTCGAAGACCTCCCGCGCGATCGCGTCCTCGACGCGCTCGCCCGGGTCGACCTTGCCGCCCGGCAGGTTCCAGAGCCCGCGCTCGGGCTCCCTGAGGCGTTCTACGAGCAGGACGCGTCCGTCCTCCTCGATCCACGCGCCGCAGCCGACGCCGGGAGCTTCCATCTCAGCCCGCCAGCGCGGCGAGGATGCGTGCCCAGGAGCGGACGCCCTTGTGGAAGCTGCGCAGGTCGTACTTCTCGTTGGGCGAGTGGATGCGATCGTCGTCGAGCGCAAATCCGACCATCAGCGTGTCGAGCCCAAGCACCGACTTGAAGTCGCCGACGACGGGGATCGAACCGCCGCCACCCACCGTGACGGCCTTGCGGCCCCACTCCTCCTCGAGCGCGCCCGTGACGGCGGCGAGATCGGGCATGTCGAAGGGCAGGCGGATAGCGCGCGAGCCCTTGTGGTGGACGAAGGAGACCGAGCAGTCGGCCGGGATCCGCTCGCGCACGAAGGCCTGAAAGGCCGTCGCGATAGCCTCCGGGTCCTGGTCCCCGACGAGGCGGAACGACACCTTGGCCGAGGCCTGCGCGGGGATGACGGTCTTGGCACCAACCCCGGTATAGCCGCCGACGATGCCGTTGACGTCGCAGGTGGGGCGGGACTGGATCTGCTCGATCAGCAGGCGTCCCTTTTCGCCGGCCGAGTGCCTGAGCCCGAGCGGGCCGAGATAGACCTCCTCGGTCAGGCCCAGCGCCTTCCACTGCTCCAGGACCTCCGGCGGCGTTTCCGGCACGCCGTCGTAGAAGCCGGGAAGTGTGATGCGTCCGTCCGCGTCGTGCAGGTCGGCGATGATGCGCGACAGGACATGGATCGGATTGCGAGCCGCCCCGCCGTAGAGACCCGAGTGGAGATCGCGGTCGGCGCAGCGGACGATCACCTCCTCATAGACCATGCCGCGCAGCGAGGTGGTGACCGCCGGCGTGTCCGCGTCCCACATGCCGGTGTCGCAGACGAGCACCACGTCGGCCTTCAAGGCTTGCTTCTGCGCCGCGAGGAACTCCGGCAGGCCCTGGGACCCGCTCTCCTCCGCCCCCTCCACCAGCATCGTGACGCCCAGCGGCAGCGAGCCGGTGACTGCCTGCCAGGCGCGGCAGGCCTCGACGAAGGTCATCACCTGCCCCTTGTCGTCGGACGAGCCTCGCCCGGTGATCACCTTGCGGCCGTCCGGCAACTCGGCAATGCGGGGGGCGAAGGGCGGCGCGGTCCACTCCTCCAGGGGGTCGACGGGCTGCACGTCGTAATGCCCGTAAAAGAGGACGCGGCGGTCCGATCGGCCCCCGGCCCGGCCGGACACCACGGGATGCAGGTGCGTGGCGTGAGGCGCGGCGTCGGCGAAACCGATGGATTGAAGATCCTTCGCCAGCCACTCCGCCGCCTCGCGGCACGCGCCGGCGTAAGCGGGATCGGTGGAGATCGACTCGATGCGCAGGAAGGCGAAGAGCCGCTCCAGCGCCGCGTCACGGTCCGCGTCGATCCGGGCGAGGACGTCGTCGAGCACTGCCATGGATACCGGCCTCCTGCGGGAAAGGGCGGGACGCTAAGGGGGGATGGAGGCAGGTGCAAGAGTTCAGGGGAGATCGATCTGCAGCTCTGCCAGCGATCGCGCGATGGGCTCGCCCCACCCTTTCTCACCGCGGCCGCGCGCGTCCTCGAATGCGTCGGCGAGGCTCCAGCGGTCCCGCTCACGCAGCGCTTCGATCAGCGAGCGCGCCTGCTCCAGGTCCTTGAGACGCTTGGCTGCGGACGATACCTGGCGCTTCCGTGCGACGATGAGCTTGTGGACGGCGTAGCGCGCGGGCGCGGGCACCCTGATGAGGGTACCTGCGCCTTGCAGCAGGACCGCCGGCACGGCGTCCACGAGCAGGTATTCGAGTTGCTGGATCGGAGCCGCAGCCGCCTGCAGTCCAGGGACGGGGATGGGATCGGGATCATCCCTTCGCCGCCTGGGCGACAAAAGCTCGAAGAGGAACCCTGAGTGCGCCTTGAAACGCGAGGGCAAGGCCCTCCTGCCGAGGCTCGGCACGCCTTCGAACGTCGGGTCGGCCTGCTTCAGAATGTCGAGCAGGGATCTATCCAACGGCTCGGGCGAGTCCAGCCCGGGTTCGACATCGCCAGTTGGATCGCGTTCGGCAGCCAACGCGAGTGTGGCAGTCGCGATGTCGGCGTCCTGCGTCATCATCGCCGCTCCGGGCAAGGTTCGCCCAACGAGGGCGGGAAAGCATTGGTAGGCACCCGTTCCGATGAGGATTGCTCCGCGTCCGAACAGGCCCGCACCCGCCAGTGCTTCGCAGATGTCGGCGATCGCGGGCGAAGGCTGGCCAAAGCCCGCATTGCGCAAGGTCCTGACGATCTGGCGGCGCCCCTTTGCGCGCTGCATCTCGGCGGCGATGGCATCGGCGCGCGCGCGGACATCGGGATCATCTGCGCGGCCGAGATGGATCGAGGTGCGACGGCCTGCTGTCTCGATCTGCGCCTTGAGGTAGACCGTATTCTTGATCGTTTGCTCGAAGACCGAGCCGGGACGTTCGGTCACGGTTTCCAGTTGCTGCTGGAGCTCGGCATAGAGGGTCAGGAAGGCAAGCGACAGCTCGGGCATGACCGGTTGTAGACAAAACTGCAACTTTTGTCTACAACTCTGGCATTCACTTCAGCAGGCTGCCCAGCACGCCCCGCAAGATGGCGCGGCCGACCTGCGTGCCGACGCTGCGGGCCGCCGACTGGGCCATGTTGTTGATGACGCGCTCGCTGACGCTCATGCCGCCGCGCGGACCCTTCTTGGTGAGCGCGTCCACGACGCCGCCGAGGATGCCGCCGAGCCCGCCGCCGGTGGAGGCCTGCTGCGGCGCCTGGCCGGGGGCGACCGTTCCAGGCGCGCCCGGCGTCCCGGCCGGCGCAAGGCCACGGCGCTTTATCAGGATCTCGTAGGCCGACTCCGAATCCACCGCCGTGTCGTAGCGCCCGCGAATGTCGCTGGCAGCGATCACGGCGGCGCGCTCCTGGGGCGTCAGCGGACCGACGCGGGCGGAGGGCGGCGCGATGAGGGTTCGCTGCACGATCTCGGGCACGCCCTTGCCTTCCAGCATGGAGACGAGCGCCTCGCCGACGGCGAGCTCGGTGATGGCCTTCTCGGTGTCGAGCTGCGGGTTCTGGCGAAACGTGGTCGCCGCCGCCTTCACGGCCTTCTGGTCGCGCGGCGTGAAGGCGCGCAGCGCGTGCTGCACGCGGTTGCCGAGCTGGGCGAGGACCGTGTCGGGAACGTCGAGCGGGTTCTGCGTGACGAAATAGACGCCCACGCCCTTGGAGCGGATCAGGCGGACCACTTTCTCCACCGCTTCCAGCAGCGCCTTGGGAGCGTTGTTGAAGAGCAGGTGCGCCTCGTCGAAGAAGAAGACGAGCTTGGGCTTGTCGGGATCGCCAACCTCCGGCAACTGCTCGAAGAGCTCGGACAGGAGCCAGAGCAGGAACGTCGCGTAGAGCCGGGGGCTCGCCATCAGCTTGTCGGCGGCGAGAATATTGACGATGCCCCGGCCGTCCTTGTCCGTGCGCAGGATGTCCTGGATCGAGAGGGCCGGCTCGCCGAAGAACTCCTTCGCGCCCTGGTTCTCCAGCACGAGCAGCTGGCGCTGGATGGAGCCGACCGTGGCGTCGGCGACGTTGCCGTATTGCAGCGCGAGCGGCTTCAGCCCGTCATCCTTGGTGAGTTCGGTCAGGACGAGGCGCAGGTCCTTCAGGTCGATCAGCGGCAGCTGCTGGTCATCGGCGAGGCGGAAGGCGATGTTGAGCACGCCCTCCTGCACGTCGTTCAGCTCCAGCAGTCGCGCCATCAGCAGCGGCCCCATCTCGAGCACAGTGGCGCGGATGGGGTGCCCCTGCTCGCCGAACAAGTCCCAGAACGTCACGGGGAAGCGATCGGGCTGGTAGGTGAGTCCCAGCTCCTGGGCGCGCTTGACGAACGGCTCCTTGCCGTCGCCCGCCGCCGCGATGCCCGAGAGGTCGCCCTTGATGTCGGCGGCGAAGACGGGAACGCCGGCGTTGGAGAACCCTTCCGCCATCACCTGCAGTGTCACGGTCTTGCCGGTTCCTGTCGCGCCGGCGACGAGGCCGTGCCGGTTGGCGAGCTTGAGCGTCATGACTTCCGGCCTCGCGCCGCTCTTGCCGATCAGGAACGTGCCGTCATCCGCCATGGAACCCCGCCTCCGCTGCAGCGGGCCCTCCCCTGGGAGCGGCCCGGGAGCAGATATAGAACGTGGGTCCAGCCGGTCCAACGCTGTCTGTGCCACGGCAGCGTCCGCGCCGCTTGTCTTCGGCCCGCGATCCGGGGAGACTTGGCCGGCACGTTGTCACCCGGCGAGGACCCATGGACGAGTTGATCGCACGCATCGCAGCCGCCACCGGCCTCGACGCCGCCACGACCACGAAGGCCGTCGGGATCGTTTTCGCCTTTCTGCGCAAGGAGGCCCCGGCCGAGGACGTCGCGGCGATGTTCGCGGCGCTGCCCGGGGCGGAGGCGCTGGCCGACACAGAGACAGGCGCCAAGTCCGGCGGGGTGATGGGCGCGATCGGCGGGTTAATGGGGGGTGGCGGGATCATGGCGCTCGCCGGCCAGCTCGGCGCGGCCGGCCTTTCCATGGACCAGATGAGCACGCTGGGGCGCGAGCTCTTCGCCTATGGCCGCGAGAAGGCCGGCGAGGACCGCATGGGCGCCATCGTCGGTGCGGTCCCTGGCCTGGGCCAGTTCGTCTGATTCCCTCTCAGGGGGGCGTCGGCGGTCGCCAAGCCTCTAGGGACACCCCGTCAGCTGCCGTCCGCAAACCTTGTCGACCCAGCCCGGGCCGAGCTCGGTGTCGACCTCCACCCAGTTCCCCTTGCATGACAGGAGTTTCTTCACGGCGACCATGTCGGGCGTGATGGGAAAGCTTCCGCCCTGCCCGTCCGGGCGAGAGCCCTGCAGGCTCGCCCTGCGGGCCGCATTGGCGCGAGGGGCCGTGCGCAGGACGGTTGCGGCGAGCGCCGTCTTGACCATCACCGAAGGCACCCATCCCTGGCCGCGAAACACGGTGTACATGCGGGTGTGGTTGGGGTCCGCCTCGGTCGGAAGGCTCGCTCCGGAGATACGGAACCAGCCGTCCTGGTAGCCGTCGACCTGAACCGTCGGCGCGATCTCGTCGAGCCCGATCACCTTGCGCGGCGGGATCCTGCCGATCGACGGCGCGTAGGGATCAGGATTGGCCCGCACCGGAAGCCCCGCGGGATCGGGATCGTTCGACCACCCCTCGAAGCTGCAGGCGACCATCGGACCGAGGATCCGGTTCATCGACACCGGCTCGGCCTCCGCCACATGCGGCAAGGTTATTGCCAGCAGCATGGCTGCCGCGATGGCGGCTCGTGTCGTCGTGATCATGCCCGCGCGAACCCCAGATGCGTCAGCCGAACGGAGGGTGGCGCATTTCGACCCGCTCGTGCAATGGTCCGGCGGCGTCCGGCCGGCCCAAGCGGGTGCGGCCCCATGCGAAGCTGCGAGACCGACCCATGGCCGACCTCTCCTTCCCAGCCGACTTTCCCCCGGCCTCGGAGGACGACTGGCGCCGGCTCGCGGAAGGCGTGCTGAAGGGAGCATCCTTCGACAGGAAGCTCGTCTCGCGTTCGGCGGACGGCCTCGCGATCCAGCCGCTCTACCCCAAGGCCACAGGATGCGTGCCAGTGCATGGCCGCGCCCCCGGCCGTCCCTGGGCCGTGCTGCAGCGCGTCGATCATCCCGATGCGCGCGAAGCGAACGCGCTCGCCCTGCTCGACCTGGAAAACGGTGCGACCGGGCTGGAGCTGGTGTTTTCCGGGGCCGTGGGGGCGCATGGTTTCGGCCTTGCCGACGGGAGCCGCGAGACGCTCGCCGCAGCCCTGCACGGCGTCGTGCTGGACGCGGGGATCAGGCTCGAGCTCGACCTCTCCTATGCTTGCAAAGACGCCCCGCAAGCACTTGTCCAAGTTGCGAAAGACGTAGGCTTCAACCTCTCGTCTATCGACATCGGCCTGGGCTTCGACCCGCTCGGGCAGATTGCCTTGCTCGGCGGGACCCCCGTCCCCTGGGACGCCCTCGCTCCCATAGTCGCCGACCTCGCCGGGCAGTTGCGGGACAGCGGCATCGGCGGGCAGGTGGTGGCGGCCGACGGGCGCATCGTGCATGCCGCCGGCGGCTCCGAAGCCCAGGAACTCGCCTTCGCACTCTCGGCCGCGCTCGCCTACTGGCGTGCGTTCGAGGCCGGCGGGATCGACCCTGCCGAAGGCCGGCGCTGGATCGGGTTCCGGCTGGCGGCGGATGCCGACCAGTTCATGACGATCGCCAAGTTCAGGGCGCTCCGGCTGCTCTGGGCTCGCATCGAGGAGGCTGCAGGCCTGTCCGCGCTTCCCATCCATCTGCACGCGGGCACCTCCTGGCGCATGCTGACGCGCGACGACCCCTGGACGAACCTGCTGAGGACCACGGTGGCGGTCTTTTCGGCGGGACTGGGCGGAGCGGATTCGGTTTCGGTGGTCCCGTTCACGGCGGCACGCGGCCTGCCCGACGCTTTCGCGCGACGCCTCGCACGCAACACGCAGTTGATATTGCTCGAGGAGGCAAACCTCGCCCGCGTCGCCGACCCCGCCGCGGGATCGGGCGGCCTGGAAGCGCTGACCGACGGGCTCTGCCATTCGGCATGGGCACAGTTGCAGGACATCGAGAGGCAGGGAGGGCTCGCTGCCGCCCTCGCCGCCGGGACCATCCAGGACGGAGTGGCCAAGGTGCGCGCCACACGAGCGCACGACATCGCCACGCGCCGGCAGCCGCTGACCGGCGCAAGCGATTTTCCCGATCTCGGGCAGGGGGAAGTCCCGGTGCTCGTGCCGGCTCCCGACACCGCACCCTCGCCTGCCCGGGTCGGCTGGACGCCCATGGTGCCGCACAGGCTGGCTGAGCCTTGGGAAGCACTCCGCTCGGCCGCGCAGGCCGGGGGCGCCCCCATTGTGTTTCTGGCCACGCTGGGTCCAGTGTCGGAGTTCAACGCCCGCGCCACCTTCGCGCGCAACCTGTTCGAGGCGGGCGGACTGAAGGCCACGGCGAGTGACGGCTACGCGGGGCCGGACGGATCCACCGACCTCGCGGCCCTCGGCGATGCTTTCCGGTCCTCGGGTGCGAGCATCGCCTGTCTCTGCGGCAGCGACGAGCGCTATGCGGCCGAGGCGAGAACGGCGGCGACGGTGCTGAGGACCGCCGGCGCCCGGGCGGTCTGGCTGGCAGGACGTCCGGGCGATGCGGATGCGGGCCTGCGCGAGGCCGGCGTCGACGGGTTCGTATTCGCCGGCTGCGACGCAATCGAGGCACTGCGCGAGGTGCAGGCGGCGCTGGGGCTGGGTGGACAGGAGTGAGGCGATGACCCGGATCCCGGATTTCTCTGCCCTGCCGTTTTCACGTCCCGCCGCTGCTGCGCCGCAGGCATCCGGCGAACCCTGGCTTACCCCGGAGGGAATTACGGTGGCGTCCGTCTACACGGAGGCCGACCGGGCCGGCCTCTCTTTCGTGGACACCTATCCAGGTTTCGCGCCCTATCTGCGCGGCCCCTACCCGACCATGTACGTCAACCAGCCCTGGACCGTCCGGCAGTACGCGGGCTTCTCCACGGCGGAGGATTCGAACGCCTTCTACAGGCGCAACCTCGCGGCCGGACAGAAGGGCCTGTCCGTCGCCTTCGACCTCGCCACCCATCGCGGCTACGACAGCGATCATCCGCGTGTGTCCGGCGACGTCGGCATGGCGGGCGTGGCGATCGATTCCATCTACGACATGCGGACGCTGTTCTCGGGCATTCCACTCGACCAGATGAGCGTTTCGATGACGATGAACGGCGCGGTGCTGCCGATCCTGGCGCTCTTCATCGTGGCCGGAGAGGAGCAGGGCGTTCCGCCGGAGAAGCTGTCGGGGACCATCCAGAACGACATCCTCAAGGAGTTCATGGTTCGCAACACCTATATCTACCCGCCCTCCCCCTCGATGCGCATCATCTCGGACATCTTCGCGTTCACGTCGCAGACCATGCCGAAGTTCAACTCCATCTCGATCTCCGGCTATCACATGCAGGAGGCGGGGGCGACGCAGGACCTGGAGCTCGCCTACACGCTGGCCGACGGTGTCGAATACATTCGCGCCGGTACCGCAGCGGGCCTGGACATCGACCGCTTCGCGCCGCGGCTCAGCTTCTTCTGGGCCATCGGCATGAACTTCTTCATGGAGGTCGCGAAGCTGCGCGCGGCACGCCTGCTCTGGGCGACGCTGGTCAGGCAGTTCGAGCCGAAGTCCGAGAAGTCCCTGCCGCTGCGCACGCATTCGCAGACGTCGGGCTGGTCGCTGACCGCACAGGACGTGTTCAACAACGTCATCCGGACTCAGGTGGAGGCGATGGCGGCGACGCAGGGCCACACGCAGTCGCTGCACACCAACGCGCTCGACGAAGCACTGGCTCTGCCCACCGACTTCTCTGCCCGCATCGCGCGCAACACGCAGCTCTTCCTGCAGCAGGAGAGCGGCACGACGCGGATCATAGACCCGTGGGGCGGCTCCTTCTATGTCGAGCGGCTCACGGCCGAGCTTGCCGCCAAGGCGTGGGCGCACATCCGGGAGGTCGAGGAGCTCGGCGGCATGGCCAAGGCCATCGAGGCCGGCATCCCCAAGCTGCGGATCGAGGAGGCGGCCGCACGCACCCAGGCGCGCATCGACAGCGGGCACCAGACGGTCGTGGGCGTCAACCGCTACCGCCCGACCGACGAGCGGCCCATCGACGTGCTGAAGGTCGACAACTCGTCGGTCCGCGCGCAGCAGCTCGCCAAGCTCCAGCGCCTCCGGCAGGAACGCGATCCGGCAGCCGCGAGGGCGGCGCTGGAGGCACTCACGGCCGGCGCACGGGGGAACGGCAACCTGCTCGCCCTGGCCATCGACGCGGCGCGGGCGAAGGCCACTGTCGGTGAAATCTCGCTGGCGCTCGAGGAGGTCTTTGGCCGCCACAAGGCCGAGATCCGCTCGATCTCGGGTGTCTACCGCCGGGAGGTGGGTGCGATGGACCAGGTGAAGCGCGTCATCGCGCAGGTGGAGGCGTTCGAGGAAAACGACGGGCGGCGCCCGCGCATTCTCGTCGCCAAGATGGGACAGGATGGCCATGACCGGGGCCAGAAGGTGATCGCCTCCGCCTTCGCCGACCTCGGTTTCGACGTCGATATCGGCCCGCTCTTCGCCACTCCCGGCGAGGCCGCGCGGCAGGCCGTGGACAACGACGTCCACATCGTCGGCGTCTCGTCGCTCGCGGCGGGGCACCTGACGCTCGTGCCCGAGCTGCGGGCCGAACTGGAGAAGGCGGGGCGTCCGGACATTATGATCGTCGTCGGCGGCGTCATCCCGCAACAGGACTTCGAGGCGCTGAAATCCGCGGGGGCGTCGGCCATTTTCCCGCCCGGGACGGTCATTGCCGACGCGGCCTCGGGGCTGCTTGACGAGCTCAACCGGCGCCTGGGTTATGCCCAGAAGAGCGCGGCGGAGTAGAGTTCGGCGTCGCTTACCCTGCGCGGGTGCGGCGTCATGGCGCGTTGGGGAGACCGCGGCATCGCGCATCCCCCAACGAACGGACCCACATTCCGCCACGCTTGCCGGGTTGAAAGCCACGATGCGCTGGCTGCGGTCATTCATGATCCTGTTTCTCTTCGTTTTTCTTCTCCCCCTCTGCCTGCATGCGGTCTGGTGGCTCTCGCGCGACGACGGGCGGGGCTGGTCGCAGGTGAACTGGACTTCGGCAGGGCTCCTGCCCGCCCCCGCCGCGAGCCCGGAAGCGGTGATCCATGTCTATGCGGCCCGGGTGGGCCGCTGGCGCGGGATCTTCGCTCACCACACCTGGATCGTGGTCAAGGAGAAGGGCGCGAGCGCCTACACCCGCTACGACGTCGTGGGATGGGGCCGCCCGGTGCGCACCGACGGCTGGGCGGCGGATGCGCGCTGGTTCGGCCGCGTTCCCGACCTCGTGGCCTCGATCGACGGACCGGCTGCCGAAGCCCTCATCCCCAAGGTGCGGGCGGCGGTCGCCGACTACCCCTTCGCGCAGCCTGGCGGCTACCGGGCCTGGCCGGGTCCCAACTCCAACACCTTCGTCAACCATGTGCTCGCGGCCATTCCCGAGGCCAGGGTGGCGTTGCCGCCGACGGCGCTCGGGAAGGACTTCCGCGAGGGCGGAATATTCGCCGGGCTGACGCCGAGCCGCAGCGGCGTCCAGGTCGCCGTCGGCGGGCTGGCCGGAGTGAGCGTGGGGTGGATCGAGGGCGTCGAGATCAACCTGCTGGGGCTCGTTGCGGGCGTGGACATCCGCCGCCCGGCGCTGAAGCTTCCGGGATGGGGGCGCATCGGAGTGCCTTGAGGCTTCTCCGGTATGCACTGCCCGGCGCGCCCGGCGTCCTGCTTTCTGTATTCGTTTTGAACTCGGGACGAATCCCGCTAGTGCAACAGCGTCCTTCGGGATTCTGGCTCAAATAGTTTCTAATTTCAATAAATCTCTCTGTTTCCTAATTTCTCCGGATACGGGAATTCTAGATCAACGGGGCGAAATTTCTACTTCGAGTTGTTACGACCGCCCCACTGTGCGCATGTCAGATCAGAGGACAACGTGACTTCCGAAACTCTCAACGCGTTCGTCATCTCCTTGCGCAGGGCTCCGGAGCGCATGGCGAAGATCATGCCGCGGCTCTCGGGCGACGCGACCGTGCACGTCATCGACGCCGTGGACGGCAGGGCTCTCAACGCCGGCGAACTGACATCGCTGGCCGGCGACCTTTATGCGCCGCGCATCCGGCGCCGCCTGAGACCGAACGAGATCGGATGCTCGGCAAGCCACCTCAAGGCGCTCCGCGCTTTCCTCGACACCGGCGCCCGTCATGCCATCATCCTCGAGGACGATGCAGAGATCCAACCCGGCGGCCTGCAGATCCTGTCAGAGATCCTTGAGCTAAAGCCCGACTGCGATGTCCTGAAGATCGGCGGAACGGGCGCTGCCACGCACCCGGGCGTCCCGCAGTGTACCGTCCGGGGCGTTTCCGTCCTGCAGACCGTGGACCTAACCTTCGGTTCCTTTGCCTACGCCGTGTCGAGGGCCGGGGCCGAGAAGCTCCTCAGGCACGGCCTTCCGATCACATGCACGTTCGACGACTACCTTCGCCAGATCCAGTGGCATGGGTGCCGCCTGTTCGAGACTGCGCCGCATCTCACCGGTCACGATGACGGGGGCGTCAGCACGATCGGGAACGTCGGGGAGGCCGGGGACTTCGGCCTGCGCCAGAGCGCCCGGACGGCGTGGTACCGCACCGTCTCGGGAGGCAGGAAGGCCTGGATCAGGCTGCGCCGCTTCGGCCCGTTCCACGGGTCCCTGGTGCGGCTGCCGACCACTCCTACCGCTGGTCCGACGGCACCACCGGGCCCGGCGGGGGCAGAGCCTCCGACGTGATGGTGCCCGGCGCCGGGGCGTTGGCGAGTTCGGCGGCCTGCGGGTCGACCCAGGACTGCGCCTGCTGGGCGCCGGAGCCGTCGGTGGTCTTGGGAGCTTCGGCGAGCTGGGCCCCGATGGACTTCACCACCTCGGGCGCCTCGGCGAAGGTGCCGTGCCGGAAGAAGTCGGTGCTGTCGGCCTTCGAGAGATCATAGACGCGCACGTTGAGGCCGAGCAGTTCGTCGACATGATCCTTGTTGCCGAGGTCGAGCGCGCCCAGGCGGGTTCGCGATCCCGCGAGGGTCGACGAGACCGAAAGGGCCCTGTCGTCGGCGGCGGCGAAGACGGAGACACGCGCCACCTTGCCTAGCCTCGCCATCTGACCGCGGAACACGTCGATGTCGATGTCGGGAGCCGCCAGCATGATCTCGCCGATATGGCCGTTGAGGTCGGCATGGCCGGCGATGGCGTTCTGGCGCAGCGCCTCCATGGCGATCCACGTCCCCATGCTGTGGGCGAGCACGTGGACGCGGCCGACGCCTGGCGCCGAGGCCAGCTTCAGCAGCAGTTGTTCCAGCGGATCGCGGGCGGCGGTGGCGCTTTCCTTGTCTGCGCCATAGGCGAGGATCCGGCTCTGCGACGGCCAAGTGAAAAGCACGGGCACGCCGGTGAAGCCACCATCGGCGACGATCTGGGCGAGGCGGAACCGGGCATCGTCATAGGACACGTTGTAGCCGTGCACGAAGACCAGCACGTCGCGGCTCGTTCCCACACGGCCCGAAACCCGGGTCGCTACCTCCTGGACCACCAGGTCCGGATCCAGCGAACGCTGCGAGACGACCGCGAAATGCTTGCGCGGGTTGGACGAGCCGAAGCTCGGGCGCTCGATGGCGCCGGGCTCGTGGCCGGGCGGTACGCTGACTGCCGTGCTGGCGTATCGCGCCTCGCGGGCAGACGCCGTCCCGTCCTCCGAGGAGCGCGTGGAAGCGACCAGCATCTGCACCGTCCTGCCCTGCTTCGGTGCCGACGACGAGAACCAACCGGTCGAGCCTGTTGTCGAGGGGCCCGTCGTGCCACAGGCAGCAAGGCCGAAGGCGGCCGCAACAAGGAGGGATGCGGCGAAGGCGTAGCCGCGGAGACTGCGGATCGGTGCGTCGGACAAAGGGCCGCTTCCAGTTTCGCAATGAAGCGGAGCATCGCCCCGCGGCCCAGCAACCAAGCGGCCGGTTCCTAAGAAAAGATGAACCGCCGCCGCAAAGGGCCGGGGCGGGAGGTGACAGCCGAACGTGTCGAGATTGCGACCCCAGCCTCACTGGGCAGGGGCGTCGGCTCCCTCCGCCACGCCTTGCGCCGTGCCCTCGAGCACCTTGACCGGGAGCGCGGCGACGCCGCCCACGGTTCGGCCGAGCGCTCCGCCGATGCCGACGATGTTGTCGCCCAGCGTGGGATCGCGGCCCTTGATGCCGCCGTCCTGGGCCAGCCGGTTGCCGATCAGCTTCACGACGTCGGGCGAGGAGGCGAATTTTCCGTGGTTGAGGCTGTCATCGGACTTCACGTCGGACAGGTCGATGGAGGTGATGTTCGCCTCCTTCATCTTTTCCAGCGTCTCCGGATCGGTGACGACCAGCGAGCCGGCGCGTGCGTCGCTCTGCCAGACCATCTTGGAGATGTTCAGGGCCTTGTCGTCCCTGGAGACGAAGACGGTGATCGGGATGTGGAGCGGGGCAATGACGGACATCTGCCGCTTGAACACGTCGATGTCGATGTCGGGCGCGGCCAGCATGACCTGGCCGAGTTTCCCGCCGAAGCGGCCATCGCCGCGGATGACGGCCTGCCGCAGGGTCTCCATGAAGAGGAAATTGCCCATGGAATGGGCCAGAACGTCGATCCTGGATGCGCCGGACTTGCGCGCCAGCTCGCGGAGCGTGCTTTCGAGGTAGTCGCGCGAGAACACCGCGCTTTCGCGATCATAGGGATAGGCGAGCAGAGCGCCGCGCGAGGGCCAGGTGAACAGCACCGGCACGCCCTTGAAGCCGGAATCGTGAACGATCTGAGCGAGGCGGTAGACGGCTTCCTCGAAGCGGGTGTTGTAGCCGTGGATGAAGACGAGGATGTCGCGGTCCTTGGGGGGGCGTGAGGCGATCGCCTTGCGGACATCGGCCACGAACGCGTCGGGCAGCAGGTATTCGCGCTGCGCGGTCACAAAGTTCGCCGTGGGGTCGCCGGGCACGCTCCTCGGCCACTCGATCTCGCCGGGCTTGTGGTTCGGCGGGATCGACACGATGAGATGGGCGTACTGGACCACCTTGGACCGGTTGCCGTCGAACATCTCCACCGGATCGTTGGCAGGCTTCGCACGTGTCGTGGCGACGTAGATGGATTCGAGGTCCGTGCCCGGCGGCACGGCAACGGGGTTCAGGACCCCCTTGGGCGGCCCGCTGGAACAGGACACGGTCGCAACCGCGAGGACAGCGACGACGAGCAGGCGAACGCAAGACAGGCCGGGCATCGGCGCCGCTCCAGCTGGAAACTTGAGCGTGTTAACCGGCTGGCAAGAAACAATCAACGCGACAACGCAGACCGACTCGAGATCGCTGCTGCGCGTGCTCCCGCGGCCACGGCGATCGGGCGTTTGCAACGCGGCCAAGGCCGGATATCCCTCCTGCATGACCGCTGTCGCACCGGACGTGCCGCACCTCGCAAGCCGCGTCGCCGCGGGTGACAGGACAGCGCTGGCCCGGGCAATCACCCTCGTCGAGAGCCGGAGAGCGGATCACAGGCATGCCGCGTCTGCGCTGCTGCAGGCTGTTCTGCCGCGCACGGGAGGCGCGGCGCGCGTGGGGATCACAGGCGTCCCCGGCGTGGGAAAGTCGACGCTGATCGATGCCCTCGGCACCTTGCTCACGGGCCGCGGCAGGCGGGTCGCGGTGCTGGCCGTCGACCCGTCCTCGACGCGGACGGGCGGCTCGATCCTGGGCGACAAGACGCGGATGGCGAGGCTCTCCGTCAATCCGGCAGCCTTCATCCGCCCGTCCCCTTCCTCCGGGACGCTCGGGGGCGTTGCTGCCCGGACACGGGAGACCATGCTGCTGTGTGAGGCAGCGGGCTTCGACGTCGTGATCGTCGAGACGGTCGGCATCGGCCAGTCGGAGACCGCCGTCGCGGACATGACCGATTTCTTCCTTGTGCTGATGCTGCCGGGCGCAGGCGACGAGCTTCAGGGCATCAAGAAGGGCGTCCTCGAGCTCGCCGACATGGTCGCCGTCAACAAGGCCGAGGGTGAAGGCGCCGTCCGGGCCCGGGCCGCCGCAGGCGAGTACCGGGCCGCCCTTCACATCCTGCGCCCGGCCTCGCCGACCTGGTCGCCCCCCGTCGTGACCGTGTCGGGGCTCGCGGGCGAGGGCATGGAGGATCTCTGGGCCAGGGTGGAAGACCACCGCACACGCATGACGGCGACCGGCGAACTCGCCGCGCGGCGCAGCGCGCAGCAGGTGCGGTGGATGTGGTCGATGGTGGAAGAGGCGGCGACACGCCGCGTGCGAACCGCGGGCGCCGTTCGTGCGAGGCTTCCCGCGGTGGAGGCCGACGTCGCGGCCGGGCGGCTGGCGCCGACGCTCGCGGCGGCCGAGATCCTGAGGCTGGCAGGCTGGGAGGAAGCGCCGTGACGAGGCGGGCCGACCCCGACAGGGCAATACGCCTCCTGGTCACCGGATTCGGTCCCTACCCGGGTGTCCCAGCCAATCCCACAGGGGTGCTGGCGAGGAGGGTCGCAGCTTCGCGGCGGTTGCAGCTCGCCGGGATTTGCACGTCGGCGGAAGTGTTTGCGACGACCTATGCCGGCATCGGCATGGCGCTGCGCCGGGCGCTCGACCGCAGCGATCCCGACGTGTGCCTCCACCTCGGCCTCGCCCCGCGCGCCCGGCAGGTCCGCATCGAGGTCAGGGCGGAGAACCGCGCCCGCCCGCTTTCTCCCGACGCGTCGGGGGAGCGGCCTCCGCAACGGGTGATCGTGCCGTCCGGCCCCACCGTCTGGCGAACAATCCTGTCCGTGGCGCCAGTGGTGGCGTCTTTCCGCCGGACGGGCATTGCTGCGGCTGCGTCCCGCGATGCCGGCGCCTATCTCTGCAACGCCGTCTATGGCTTGTCGCTGGAGGCGGCGCGGGGCCGGAAAGGCCGGCTCGTGCTCTTCGTGCACATTCCCCGCCCCGCGCCAGCTGCCGGCCGGCGTCCGTCAGTGCGGGCGAGGGGTACGCGAACACGGCCGCGAATGGACAGGCTCACCGTGGCGTTGCTCGTTCTGGCGACCCGGCTGGCCGCGCAGGCCCGGGCCGCGCGGGTCAGGCCAGCGGACCTGCGGTCCTGACCTGCCCCACCTCGATGCCGTTCCAGTTTCGAAGGGTGCGGCGCGCTCGCGAGGCAACAATGTCGCCGGCCTCGCCCTCCGGCGCGAGATGCACCTGGATCAGACGGGCCATCGCCGATTCCGACGCCCGGGTGGTGCCGTCATCGACCTTGAGGGCGATGCCGAGACCGCAATCCGGCAAGGCTGCGCAATACACGCCTTCCGCGCCCGTCTTGACGAAGGCGCGGGTCCCCAGCGCCTCCATGACGACGGTATCGAACTTGCCGGTGCCGGCCACCATGAAGGGCTCGGCAGCAACCGCCTCCCTAATTCTCCTGGCGGCCTCGGCTCGGCCCGGTCCGAAGCCCTGACCCGTGCCGAACCGCGCGAAGCCGAGAGCAAGAGCGCGGAGGGGAATGGCCCAGGTGGGGATGGAACACCCGTCGACCCCGCGCAGCGCATCGGTCACCGTTGCACCCGTCACCTCGCGCAAGGTCTCTGCGATCCGTCGTTGCACGAAATGGTCCGGCTGAATGTACCCGGCCGGGTCGACCCCGGCGTCGCAGGACAGGCACACGAAGCCCGCATGCTTGCCCGAGCAATTGTTGTGCGCCGGTCCGGGCTTGCCGCCACTCGCGAAGAGCTCCCGGGCCGTCTCCTCGCGCCCCGGCCAATGCGCGCCGCATTCGAGGCAGGCTGGATCACGCCCGACGCGCGCGAGCATGGCGGTCGCGGTCTCGACATGCCGCGGCTCGCCGGTATGCGAGGCGCAGGTGAGAGCGATCTCGGCCGGGGTGAAGCCCAGCCGGCCTGCGGCGCCGCCTTCGACCAGCGGCAGGGCCTGGAACGCCTTCACGGCGGATCGTGGAAAAACGGGCCGATCGATATCGCCGGCGGAGGCGATCACGGCGCCGTCGGCATCGAGGACTGCGAAAGCGCCGCGATGCGCTGATTCCACCCGCTCGCCGCGCGTGACCTCGACCAGAACTGGATCGTCCATCGTCATCCCCAGGACCGAAAGGCGCGGACCATGGCAGAGGGATCGGCCGGTTGGAAGCCCGCCGCTGCAGGGCAGGCGCGGAAGCCCCGCCATTCCCGCGCTTGTCGCTCCCGCGCTGGCGGACCACTCTCGACCCGACGGAGGACCTTATGGCCGGGATCGACTACGAAGCCGAGTATGACAACCGTGCACGCGTGCCCGACTGGGAAGCGGTGACCGCGCGCTGGAGCGTCGATGCGGACCGCTTCCGCGCCTATGCCGGACGGACGCTGGACGTGCCCTATGGCCGGGGCGAACGCGAGCAGATGGACATCTTCGGCGACGGCGAAGGGCCGGTGCTGATGTTCATCCATGGCGGCTACTGGCGCAGCCGGGACCGCAAGGATTTCTCCCACCTCGCCGCCGGTCCCGCCGCGCACGGGCTGACAGTGGCGGTCCCGAGCTATGATTTGTGCCCCCAGGTCCGGATCGGGGTCATCGTCGATCAGGTGCGGCAAGCGGCGGCCATGCTCTACCGTCGCTACGGGCGGAAGCTTGCGGTTGCCGGTCATTCCGCCGGGGGGCATCTCGCCGCGGCCGTGCTGGGCACCGACTGGCCGGCGCTGGCGCCGGACCTCCCGCCGAACATGGTGACGGGCGCCTACGCGATCTCCGGGCTGTTCGACCTGACGCCAATGCTCGAGACCAGCATGAACGCCGACTTCAAGCTCGATCCCGCGCAGGCGCACGCGCTGTCGCCCGTCGGCTGGCCGGCGCCGGTCGGCCTGACGCTCGACGCCGTGGTGGGCGGGCAGGAGAGTTCCGAGTTCCTGCGTCAGAGCCGCATCATCGCCGATGCCTGGGCACTCGGCGGGGCGGTGACGCGGTACGAGGCCGTGCCCGGCGCCAACCACTTCACGGTCGTCGCACCCCTGGCCGACCCGCAGAGCCCAATGACCATGCGTGTCGTGGATCTCGCCCGCGCCGCGGCCCTGGCGGGGTGACGGGCGGGCGGCACAGCCCTATTCTCGCGGCCGCGGAGCGGGGGCGGCCCCTGCTCCCCCCTGTTGACCGGAACGGTGCGATGCAGACCTTCTTCGTCGAGATCAAGTGCAGGCTGGGCAAGACCTACGACGTGGCGAGCCGCCTGGCCGACGCGGAAATCGCCTCGGAGATTTATTCGACCGCCGGGAATTTCGACATTCTGGCCAAGTTCCACGTCGATGACAACGTCGACATCGGTCACTTCGTCGGCGAGAAGGTGCAGACGATCCCGGAGATCGTGGACACCCACACCATCATCACGTTCAAGGCGTTCTGAGCCCGACGTGAAAACGGCGGGCCGAGGCCCGCCGTCGATTCTGTTCGTTGTCATCCCCGGCCGGAGCCGCGCAGCGGCGAAGGGGAAGGCGATCCAGGGCCCGAAGGCTCTACCCTGTCCACAATCCGGCGCCGGGCAGAGAGGCCTGGATCCCCCCTCCACGGCCCTTCGGGCCGCCGGGGATGACAGGCTCTCATGCACGTCAGCGAGCGGCCCTTACCGACCAAAGCGGCCGTGACGGCCCTGACGGCGCGGGCCGTCGTTGCCCGCGGGGCGGGTCGGCTCGGACGAGCCGGACCGCCAGCGATCCGGCGCAGCGCTCGAGGCGGCGCGGTCGCGCTGCTGGCCATCCGGCTTGGCGAACGGCCTGGCGCCGTCGCGCTTGTCGCGGCGCGGCTCGCCGGGCTGGCCCTGCGGGCGACCCTGGCGCTCGCCCTGTGCGGCCACGGGACCGCCGGCTCCCCTGCCCTCGCGTCCCTGCTGCGGGCGGCCGCCGGCGCGGTGATGACCGCCCGGCCTGCCCTGCCCGTGAGCCGGACGGCCTTGCGGCTGGCGCGGTTCTGCGGCAGGCATCGGAGCGTCGGCCAGTTCGGCGGGCGTCTCGCGCACCGGCACCTTCTGGCGGATGACGCGCTCGATGTCGCGCAGGAAGTCGCGCTCCTCGCGGTCGCAGAAGGAGATGGCGACGCCCTCAGCCCCGGCGCGCGCGGTGCGGCCGATGCGGTGGACATAGCTCTCGGGCACGTTCGGCAGGTCGAAGTTGATGACGTGGCTCACCGCGTCGATGTCGATGCCGCGGGCTGCGATGTCGGTCGCGACCAGCAGGCGGATCTTGCCGGCCTTGAACTCGGCCAGCGCACGCTCGCGCTGCGGCTGCGACTTGTTGCCGTGGATCGCAGCGGAGGGCACGTTCGCCAAAGCGAGCCGGCGCACCACTTTGTCTGCACCGTGCTTCGTGCGGGTGAAGACGAGCGCGCGGTCGATCGACTCGTCGGCCAGCAGCGTGTGCAGGAGTGCCTGCTTGCGCCCGGTGTCGACGAACATGACCTCCTGGCGAACCCGCTCCGCCGTTGTGGCGACGGGCGCCACCGCGACATGCACGGGATCGGTGAGGAAGCGGGCCGCAAGCTCGGCGATCTCCTTCGGCATGGTGGCCGAGAAGAACAGCGTCTGCCGCTTCTTCGGGACGAGCCCGGCGAGGCGGCGGATGGCGTGGATAAAGCCCATGTCGAGCATCTGGTCGGCCTCGTCGAGGACGAGGATGCTGACGTCGGCGAGCGTCACCGCGCGCTGGTCGATGAGGTCGAGCAACCGGCCCGGCGTGGCGACGAGGATATCGACGCCCCGCGACAGGTCGCGGATCTGCTTGCCGATGGAGACGCCGCCGAAGACGACGGCGCTGGTCAGCGGCATGTTGCGCCCATAGACGCGGATGCTCTCCTGGATCTGGCTGGCCAGCTCCCGCGTCGGGCTGAGGATCAGCGCGCGGCAGCTGCGCGGGTTGGGACGGCCATTGCCGAGCCGCTGCAGCATCGGAAGGGAAAAGGCGGCGGTCTTGCCGGTTCCCGTCTGGGCGATGCCCTGCAGGTCACGGCCGGCGAGGACGTGGGGTATCGCCTGCGCCTGGATCGGCGTGGGCGTGACATACGACTCGGCGGCGAGCGCCTTCAGAAGCGGCTCGGCAAGGCCGAGATCCTTGAACGTGGTCAAACGGATGACTTTCGTGAAACGGCTGGACATGCGGCCCGGATGACAGGCGCAGGGTCCGCCGCCGGCCCGCGAAGAGCCGGATCGGAAGGGACGCCCCGCGTGATCAGGGATGTCTGTGGAAGGGCCCGGGCCGTTGTGGCCGGTTCGGCAGGTCGGAGGGAACCCTCCGCTCACGCATGCCTTTTCGCCGATGCGGGCGCAGTGGATATGGGCCCGCGAGCCCCAAATGTCAAATCGCCCGACAAAGTCCCTGTCACCCGGCCTTCGGACGGAACGCGACGCAGACTTCCGGACGCGTCTCGAACCGATCCCCGCCGATCAGGTCGATGCAGTAGGGAATCGCGGGGAACACTGCGTCCAGGCAAGTGCGGATTGCGCTCGGTTTTCCCGGCAGGTTGACGATGAGGCTGCAGCCCAGCGTGCCCGCCATCTGGCGGGACAGGATGGCGGTCGGCACCTCGCGCAGGCTCACCGTGCGCATCAGCTCTCCGAATCCTGGCAGGATGCGCTCGCATACCGCGGCCGTCGCCTCGGGCGTCACGTCGCGAGGCGCCGGCCCCGTTCCCCCGGTCGTCAGGATGAGGCTGCATCCGCCCGCACCGGCCAACTCGCGCAGCGCGGCTTCGATCAAGGGCTGCTCATCGGGAACGATGCGGCTCACCGGCTGCCAGGGGGTGGCGATGATGTCGGTGAGGGCGGCGATAATGCCGGGACCCCCCTTGTCCTCGTACTCGCCCCGGCTTGCCCGATCGGACACCGTCAGGACGCCCACGGGCACTGCGGCGCATACTGGCTGGGCTGTTTCTATCATGTTGGTCTCCCGGGCGAAAAAATGTCAGCGGAACAGGAACTCTTTTCAAGGTTCCGCGTTTTCCCATGTCGCATCCGAATGGCCCCCGGGAGACGATGAGTTTTAGCCGGTCGCGCTTAATACCCGAACAATCATCAATTGATTCCCCAACACCTCGCGCTCGTTGGGCAGGGTTTTCACGCGCCTCCAGCCAACGCGGCTGCGTATTCAACAGTTTCAGATCCGACGGATTCGGGCTTATTTCTGTTGTAGCAGGTCAGACAGCGCGTCAAATCATCGATTCAGGGTTGACTTCCGGGCTTGATTGGATTGCGTTCGGCAACATCATGGAACTCAAAATAACGAGACTCAGGTGAGAAGCGCTGACGCTGAGGTCATCAGGACCATCCCCCTGTTCCGCACGATGGAGGAATCGCGTTTCGAGGCGCTGATCCAGCCGGCCTTCCTGCAGCGGTTTCCGCCCCACGTGACGCTGTTCGAGCGCGGTCATCCGCCGGATTTCCTCCACGTGCTGCTCGAAGGCTCCGTGGAGATGTTCGCCCGCCACGACGATCGCGAGACCACCGTCAGCATTCTCAGGCCGATGTCGGCGTTCGTGCTCGCCGGCGTGGTCAGGCGGCAACCGAGCCTGTCGTCCGGCCGGACGATCGAATCGTCCCGAATCCTCATGATTCCCACCGACATCGTTCACCAGTCCATGGGGCAGGACATCGGCTTCTCGCAGGCCATCGCCTCGGAGATCGCCGCCGCCTACCGGACCGTCGTGCGCGAGTTGAAGAGCCAGAAGCTGCGGACGAGCGTCGAGCGGCTGGCAAACTGGATCCTGCGCGAGAACGCGATGCACGGGCATCCCGGCGAGTTCGAGATCCCGTTCGACAAGCGGACGCTGGCCTCGCGGCTGGGCATGACCCCGGAGAACCTGTCGCGCAACTTCGCCACTCTGACCCAGCATGGCGTCGAGGTGCAGGGCCGGCTCATCCGGCTCAAGGACGAGGATGCCCTCGTCCGCCTCGCGCGTCCCGATCCGCTGATCGACGGGTTCGAGGTCGAGACCGTCTGATCCAGTCACCCGTTCCTGGCCCGCCCGGTCACGGTCTCACTCCGCCGGCGCAGGTGCAGCGGCGGCTGGCGCAGGACTGGGTTCCCCCTCTGTCGCTCTCCGGCCGCGGCGCCCCAGGCTGCCCAGCCACCGGCAGATCACATAGAATGTCGGCGTGAACAGCAGGCCGAACACGGTGACACCGATCATGCCGGCGAAGACGACCGTGCCGATCGCCTGCCGCATCTCGAAGCCTGCACCCTTGGCGTAGACCAGAGGCAACACGCCGAGGATGAAGGCGAGCGACGTCATCACGATCGGACGCAGCCGAAGCCGCGCGGCCTGAACGGCCGCCGCACGCCTGTCCAGCCCGCCATCCTCCAGCTGCTTAGCAAATTCCACGATCAGGATGGCGTTCTTTGCGGCGAGGCCGATCAGCACGACGAATCCCACCTGGGTGAGGATGTTGACGTCGAGCCCTCGCATCAGCACGCCGGTGACGCCAGCCAGCAGGCACATGGGAACGATCAGGATGACGGCCAGCGGCAGCGTCAGGCTTTCGTACTGCGCCGCCAGAACCAGGAACACGAAAACGACGGCCAGGGCGAAGACGTAGATCCCCGTGTCGCCCGCGGCGATCTGCTGGTAGGCGAGGCCCGTCCATTCGAAGGCCATGCCCGGCGGCAGCACATCATGGGCGATGGCCTCCAGCGCCGCGATGGTCTGGCCGGACGAGTAGCCCTGCGCCGTGTTCGCGTCGAGTTCGGCGGCCGGGTAGAGGTTGTAGCGCGGCACGCGCGCTGGACCGGCCGTCTCCCGGATGCTCGCGAAGGAGCCGAAGGGAACGCTGTCACCCTTGTCGTTGCGAACCCGCAGGCGAAGAACGTCCGCGGGGTCGTTGCGGAAGATGCCGTCGGCCTGCGCGGTCACGCGAAACGTTTTCCCGAGAAAGTTGAAATCGTTGACGTAAGCCGAACCGATGTTGACCTCGAGCGCGCGGAAGGCCTCGGTCATGTTGACGCCGAGCATCTGCGCCTTGGTGCGGTCGATATCGAGCCAGAGCTGCGGGGTCCGCGTCTCGAAGGTGAAGAAGGGCCGCTCGATGCCGGGCGTCTGCCCGGCACGCGCCGAGATCTGCTGAAGCGCGTCGGCGAGGGCCGCCGGGCCCAGGCCGGCCCGGTCCTCCACCATCATGCGCACGCCGCCGGCATTGCCGATGCCCTGCACGGGCGGCGGGGCGATGGGGATGATGAACGCCTCCTGGATGGGCGCGAGCCGCTGGAACAGGCTGGCGACCAGCTTCTGCTGCGTGAAGCCGCGCTCGCCCAGGCTGGCGATGTCATCCGTGGCGGCGAAGATCGCGGCCGAGTTCGGGGAGTTCGTGAATGTCGCGCCGGAGAAGCCGACCACCGCCACGCCATTCCGGAATCCCGGCGTGTCGAGGACGATGTCCATCGCCTTGCTCGTCACGGCGCTGGTGCGCTCGATGGTGGAGCCCGGCGGCAACTGGATGGCGACGATGTAGAAGCCGCGCTCCTGCTGCGGGATGAAGCCGCGGGGTGCCTTCGAGAACTGGTCGATCGTGAGCCAGCCCAGGCCGGCATAGACGAGCAGCACCACGATCCCGATGCGCACGAGGCGCCCGGTCAACCAGCCATACCCCGCCGCCACGCCGTCGAAGGTCCAGTTGAATGCCTTGAAGAAGGCGCGGACCGGCCAGCCGAGCACGGCGGACACGACATTGCGCTTCTTCTTGTCGTGCGCGCGAAGGAGAAGGGCACACAGCGCCGGGGACAGGGTGAGCGAGTTCAGGGCCGAGATCACGGTGGCAGCCGCGATCGTCAGCGCGAACTGGCGGAAGAACTGCCCGGTGATCCCGGTGATGAAGGCGACCGGGATGAACACCGCGCAAAGCACGAGCGCGATGGCGACGAGTGCCGAGCCCACTTCGTCCATCGTGCGGTGCGTGGCCTCCATGGGGGTCATTCCCGCCGCGAGGTTTCGCTCGACGTTCTCCACAACGACGATGGCGTCGTCGACCACGATGCCGATGGCCAGCACGAGGCCGAACAGCGACAGGTTGTTGAGCGAGAACCCGGCCGCGTCCATCACCGCGAAGGTGCCGACGAGCGAGACGGGGATGGCGACGATGGGGATGATCGCCGCGCGCCATGTCTGCAGGAACAGAAGGATGACGAGGACGACGAGGCCCACGGCCTCGAAGATCGTGTGCACCACCGCGTCGACCGACTGCTGGATCACGCGGGTGGGGTTGTAGACGATGTCGAACTGGACGCCCGGCGGAAAGCCGGAGGCGATCTGCTTCATCGCCGCCTGAACGGCTGCCTCGGTCTTGAGAGCATTCGAGCCCGGCTTCTGGAACACGCCCATCGCCACGGCCTCGACGCGGCCGAGATAGGAGCGGGTGGCATAGTCCTGCGCGGCGAGTTCGACGCGGGCCACGTCCTTCAGCAGCGTCGTGCGCCCGTCCCTGTCGGTCTTGACGACGATGCCGGCGAACTCGTCGGGCTGGGCGAGGCGGCCCTGCGTGCGGATGGCGACCTGGAAGGCGCCCGTCGTCTCGATCGGCTGCTGGTTGATGACCCCCGACGACACCTGCACGTTTTGCCGCTGCAGGGCGGCGACGACGTCGTTACCGGTCATGTTGCGCGCGGCGAGCCGGTCGGGATCGAGCCAGACGCGCATCGAGTAGTCGCGCGCGCCGAAGACGATGATCGAGCCCACCCCGTCGACGCGCAGCAGCCGGTCGCGGATCTCGATGTTGGCGTAGTTGGACAGCCAGAGCTGGTCGCGCGTCCGGTCGGGCGACAGCAGGTTGATGACCATCATCAGGTCGGGAGAGTTCTTGCGAACCGTGACGCCGATGCGCCTCACCTCCTCCGGCAGGCGCGGGGTCGCCACCGCGACGCGGTTCTGCACGTCGATCTGCGCCTGGTCGAGGTTGGTGCCCTGGGCGAAGGTGACGGAGATGTTGGCGCGACCGTCCTCGGTCGAATTGGACGAGATGTAGATGGCGCCGTCCGCGCCGTTGATCTCCTGCTCGATGGGCGAGGCGACGGTTGCCGCCACCGTCTCGGCGCTGGCACCCGGGTATGTCGCGCTGACGGAGATCGTCGGAGGGGCGATCTCCGGGTATTGCGAGACAGGGAGCCGGACATAGGCCACGGCGCCGACGATCATGATCGCGATCGAGATCACGCTCGCGAAGATGGGCCGGTCGACGAAGAAATGGGCGAAGCGCATCGGCTGCTCGGACTGCAGGTGCGGGACCGGGCGGCGGACCGTCCGAGACGAACTCAGGACCGCGGCGCGGGCGCGGTCGAAGCGGCGGGTCCGCCCTGGGCAGCTGCGGGCGGCGCCGGCGGCTGCGGGGTGACCTTGGCTCCGGGGCGGGCCTTCATCAGGCCGTTCACGATCAGCTGGTCATCCGCCGTCAGGCCGCTCTTCACGACCCGCATGCCATCGATGGCGGGCCCGAGAACGACCGGCCTCGGCACGACCACGTTCTCTGGCCCGAGCGTCAGCACCAGCTTCTTCGACTGGTCGGAGAGCACGGCGCTCTCGGGCACCAGGACCGCGTCGTAGGGATCCGAGGTCGCGAGCCTGACCCGGCCGAACATGCCGGGCCTGAAGAGGTCGTTGCCGTTCTCGAAGGCGGCGCGCATGCGGATGGTGCCGGAGGACTGGTCGACGACGTTGTCGACGAAGTCGAGCCGGCCCTTGTGGGCGAAGCCGTCCTCGTCGAGGAGCTTGAGGTCGATCTGCAGCCCCAGCCCGTCGGCTCCTGCCTTCTGCTGGCGGCGCGAGAACCGCAGGTAGGACGCCTCGTCGACGTTGAACTCGAAATAGATGGGATCGGTCGAGACGATCGTCCCCAGCAGCGTGGTGTTGCCGCCCGCTCCCCCGGTCACGAGATTGCCGACGGCCACCCGCCTGTCGCCGATGCGGCCGCGGACCGGCGAGTGGAGTTCGGTAAAGTCCAGTTCCAGCTGGGCGCGGCGCAGCGCGGCGTCGGCGGATTCGAGCTGCGCATCGGCGTCCTTCTTGGCGGCGACGCGCTGGTCATAGACCTGCTCGGAGATGTTCTTGTCCTTCACCAGCCGCTCGGACCGCTGCAGGTCGCTGTCGGCGGACTCGACGCGGGCCCTGGTGCGGTCGAGGTCGGCCTTGGCTTGGTCCAGCGCTGCCTGGTAGGGCCGCTTGTCGATGACGAAGAGCAGGTCGCCCTTCTCCACCACCTGCCCGTCCCTGAAGTTGATCGCATCGAGATAACCGGAGACCCGGGCTCGCACGTCCACCATCTCGATGGCCGAGAAGCGCCCGATGTATTCGTCGCGGTCGACGATGTTGCGCGTCTCCGGTTTGGCGACTGTGACGGCCGGCGGAGGTGGCGCGGGAGGAGCCGGCGGCGGCGCCTTGGCCTGCTCCAGCGGGTTGCAGGCGGCCAGGGCGGCCGCGAGAAGCACGGAAGGAACGAGCTTCGGCGAGAAGCGCATCGACACCTCTGGAGGAGCGCGGGATGGCGGACGATATCCGCCGGGCGGCGGACCAACGGCACGCCGGGCGATCACAATCGCATCATTGCCACACTGCCGCCAAGTGTTCACCGCGCCAATGAACGCATACGGCGTTCACGCTGCCGAGAGTTCGCTGGAGAATCTGTTGGCGCAGCTTCCCCTTGATCTGCTAAAGCCTCGCACCGATCTGAAAGGGAGCGGGACGTCCGTTCCCGCGATCCTCCCGGCACCAATGACGGTGCAGGCCGGATCCCGGCGCATCCGCGCCCTGGACACGCCATGAGCGACCCCCTTCCCAGCGCCCCCCTCCCACTCCGGCCCATCTCCGCGGCCGCCTCCGGCTTGCCGAGGCGCGATGCGCTGGGCCTCATCGCCGTCGCCGCAGGTCGCGCCGTGCTCGACCGCTACGAGGAAGGCTGCGGCTGCTCGTGGAAGAAGGACGGCTCGCCCGTCACGCACGCGGACGTGGAAAGCGAGGCCATCGTCTCCGAGGGGCTGGCCAACATCTACCCGGACGTTCCGGTGGTGGCCGAGGAAGCAGCGGCGGCTGGCTTCGTGCCCCAATGCGGCGCCACCTTCCTGCTCGTCGATCCTCTCGACGGCACCCGCGAGTTTCTCGACCGCAATGGCGAATTCACGGTCAACATCGCCCTGATCGAGCACGGCGCGCCCGTGTGCGGAGCGGTGTACGCACCGGCCCTCGGCCTGCTCTGGCTCGGCGACGTGTCCGAGGGCATCGCGGAGAGCATGGTCGTCGCTCCCGCTGCCCCCGCTTTGCCTGGCGAGCGACAGCGCCATCGCCTGGCCTGCCGCGCGACGCCGGACGGCGGCATGGTCGCCCTGGTGAGCCGCTCTCATCTCGACCCGGCATCCGAGGCATTCCTCGGAACGCTGCCCGTGGCCGAACGCCGTGTCGCCGGCTCTTCCCTGAAGTTCTGCCGCATCGCCGCGGGCGAAGGTGACGTCTATCCCCGCTTCGCGCCGACCATGGAGTGGGACACAGCCGCAGGCCAGGCCGTTCTGGTCGCGGCCGGAGGTGCGGTCACGACGCCCGAGGGCGTGGCCTTCCGCTACGGCAAGCCGGACTTCCGCAATGGCCCCTTCGTCGCCTGGGGCCGCCGCACAGCCTTGTGAGGCGCGGCGGCGCAGCGGAACCTCCGCACATCCTCATCGGTTAGCGGGCACCCCAACCGACGCAGGAGAACGCCATGGGTTCGCGCGAGCATCCTACCCGCACGGATGACGAAGCCCGTAACAAGGTTCTTTCCCTTCTGAAGGATGTGCGCATCGCCATGATGGCCACGCATGGTGACGACGGACGCATGCATTCGCGGCCGATGGCCACCAACACGGTCGAGTTCGACGGCCATCTCTGGTTCTTTACAGACCGGAACTCGCCGAAGATCGCCGATCTCGCGCGCGATCCGGAAGTGCTGCTCACCTATGCCGACGAGAGCCGCCAGAACTACGTGTCCGTGACAGGGCGCGGCGAAGTCATCTACGATGCGGAGAAGTCCAAGGAGCTGTGGCACGAGGCGCTGCGCGTCTGGTTTCCCAAGGGCGCCGAGGATCCCGATATCGCGCTGATCCGCGTCGCAGTGGACGGCGCGGAGTATTGGGACAGCCCGTCGAGCACCATGCTGCACGCCTACGGCTACCTGAAGGCCGTCACGACCGGCGAGCGCCCTCATCCGGGCGACAATGCTACAGTGAAATTCTAGGTTAGCGTCCCACGCCCGCACCGGGCACTCTATGCGAGAGACGTCCATGCCGATGACCGGTGATCTCATCCAGGCCGCGCGAGTCCTGACGGGCCTGTCCGTCAACGACCTTGCAGACAAGTGCGGGCTGCACCCGAAGACGATCGGGCGCATGGAAGACAGGGGCGACGAGGAACTCGACGTCGGCCCGGTGACACAGGACGACACGGAGGCTCTGCGCAAGCTGCGCAGGGCACTCGAGCAGGAAGGCGTCGAATTCCTGGAGGACGGCACTCCCGGCGTCCGGCTGCGCCCCAGCGCCGTCGACGACGCTCTCGAGGAGAGCGTCCCCGTCGAGGAAGTCACGACAGCCAACGATACCTGACGCAGCAGCGCGGGTCTTCAGACCCGTATGCCGCTGAACCGTCGCGGTTGCGAAGCCCGGCAGCGGGTCTCGCTCAGTATTCCCACTCCGTTGCCACGCCCACCGAGGCTGAGCCGTTCGCGCCGATATTGCCGCGCAGCTTGATGTTGCGGTTCACGTCGTAGTCGGCCTGAAGCCCGGTATCCGCCCCCGTTGCTCCCGCGCTCACCCCGATCCGCAGCTTGCGCCCGAAGTTGCGGGCGAGGCCGAGGGCGGGGCCGCCGCTGCTGCCCGCGCTGACGTCGAGGCTGTCGACGCCCAGCGACTTGCGGATGCTGTCGAAGGCGCCGCCCCCGCCTGAAAGCTGCGCCACCGTTTCCGCCAGTTGCAGGGCCTGGAAGCCGGTGAGGCCGCCGGCCGCCCGTCCGAACAGGATGCGCGAGATGATTTCGTCCTGCGGCAGCGAAGGCGTCGAGGTGATCGTGAAGGTCGGCTTGTCGGCGGTGCCGGTGACGACGATGTACGCCGTCACGTCGGCGGCCTGCGTCTGCGCGGTAAAGTCGATGCTGGGCTTGAGGTCGCCGGTAAAGGCGATCTTGCCCTTGGTGAGGTCGATGCGCTGGCCGGCGAATGATATCAGGCCGCGCCGCAGCTCGAAGGCGCCGACTGCGACGGGATCGCGGCTGGTGCCCTGCAGGCGGAGGCTTCCGCCGAGCTCGGCCTCCAGGCCACGTCCGCGCGCAAAGATGCGGTTGCGGGCGTCGATGGTGAGGTCGAAGGCCAGCAGGAACGGCTTGCCGGACTTGGCACGCGCGGCAGCCTGCATCATGCGCAGCCGCGCTTCCGCCGCCGGCCCGGGACGAATGTGCTTCGTGCCCGGCAAAGGCTCGATGCGCGTCGGCAGGCTCTCGGCGATGTTGATCTCCATCGAGATGATGTCGATGCGTCCGCCCAGCCGCGGCGCACTGGCGAGCGGGCCGTTCACACGGAGATCGAGGTCTGCCACAGCGGTGATGAACGGGGTCGAGACGAGTTGCGCCTTCCGCCCGGTGATCGTGAGGTCGGCCGGCAGGCCCGACGTTGCCCCGGTGCCGACCTTGCCGGCGATGGAGAGGGTGCCGCCATTGGGCGTGGCGGCGCGGAAGCTCTCCACCGTCAGCGTGTCGCCACGCGCGGCGATGCGGGCCTCGATCGAGCGCAGGTCGATCCCCTGAAGAGCGTCGTAGAACGACGCGCCGGAGAGCACGGCCGTTCCCGAGAGGTCGGGCTTGGCGAATGGCCCCTTGGCGGCGATGTCCAGCGTGACGCGGCCTGTCAGCCGCCTCCCCTCGCCGGCGAGGAAGGTGTTCGCGACGCCGAGGTCGAGCGGGCCGCGCACCTTGAGGTCCATCGCGCCGCCGGCCGCGACCGGCACGCTGCCGGTCACCGTCAGGGTACCGGCCTTGGCGGCCGTCACGCTTGCATCGACCGTCGCGCGGCCGCCGTCGAGCCTGCCCGAGGCCTTGATGTCGAGCGGCGGAACGGCGGCTCCGCGGGTGGCGGCGGCCGTCAGGCGGGCAATCTGCACGCGGTAGTCGCCCGAGGGTGCCTGGGCCGTTCCCTTCACCGAGACCCGGCCGTCGAGAGTGCCTTCGAGCCCGAGGTCCGGGGCGAAGAGCGCCGACACCGACAAGGGGACTGCCTTCGCCTCGGCGACGAGGTCGAGTGTCTGCCCGGCCCGCCCCGATGCCGTCACGCGCCCGGATCCAGCGACGACGTCGAGCCCGGCAATCGTGACGCCGCCGTTCTCGACGGTGAAGCTTGCCGGCTTCGCAAGGGCGAGGCGCTGCTTGCCTTTCGCGGCGGTGAAGGTGTTGAGGTCTACGACGATGGGTGGGCCGGGGCGCAGCCGGCCGGCGGCGGCGAGATCGAGACCGAGGCCCTTCGCCTTGGCCGTAAAGTCGCTGGCGTCCTGCGTCCCCTTGCTGTCCAGCCGGATGGTCTGGAAGGTCTGCCCGCCCAGCACCGCCTCGTCGACGGCTATCGCGGCGTCGACCACGGGATGGCCGAAGGCATCGCGGACCGACGCTGTGGCATCCAGCCGCCTCAGGCTCTGGCCTTCGGCGGAGAGGCGGCTCCCCTTGGCGACGAGGTCGACATCCTGTCGTCCGTTCGCATCGGCCAGGGTGATGCGCGCGTCGATGTCTCCCGCCAGCTTCGTCAGCGCGAACGGCGTGAGGTCGTCGAGGTTGGCGGCAACGAGCGCCAACGCACCGCTGGCCCGCGGTCCGGGAGCGACGGTGACGTCGCCGGTCAGCTTCGCGGTGCCGACCGACACGTCGAGGCCGCTGACGTTCCAGGTTTCCCCGGTCCGTGCGACGGCGCCCTGCCCCGCGACGGGCTTGCCATCGGACTGGCCGGCGAGCGTGAACCGCGCCGCGAGATCGCCCAGCACGTCCTTGGCCGCCGCGGTGATGTGCAGCTGCGGGATCTTGCGGCCCATGCTCGTCGCGTCGGACAGGACGATATCGGCGTCCACATCCGGACGGTCCAGCGTGCCGCCGATCTTCGCCTGGCCATGTGCCCGGCCGGACAGGCGCTCGTCCGCCCGCTTGAGGTCGGGAATGTCGAGCGCGGCGGTGAGGGCGGCCTTCGCATTGTCAGCGGTGCCGTCGAGGCGCAGCGTCACATGCTGGCCGGCGAGGCGGACGTCCTTCAGGCTGAAGCCGGCCGGCATGCGCTCCGCCGTTCCGGTGATCGCGACGCGTCCCGCCAGGAGAGCGTCGACCTGCGGAACGTCCACCCGCGCGTCCGTGAGCGCCCCGTTGAGGCCGGCGGTGAAGCGGTAGCGGCGGGGGTCGCCCTGCAGCCGCGCCGTCAGGTCCGCCGACCCGCCAAGCGGGCGTCCAGCGATGGCGGAGAAGGCGGTGAGATCGGGCAGACGGCCCTGGGCGGTGCCGTCGAGCACCCTGCGTCCGATCCGGCCCGTCCAGGCGAGAGAGGCGGTCTTCGTTTCCACTTGCGCCTGCGTGGCGTTCAGGACGAGGTCGTCGCCGAGCTCACCGCGTGCCGTCACTTTCAGCGTGTCGCCTACGGCCTGCGCCAGCTCGGGATCGGCCAGTTCGATGCCGCTGGCCTGCAGGTCGAGGGCTAGGCGGGAGATTGTCGTGCTGCCGGGGGACGCGTCCACCGTGAAGCGCCCCTCCGCCCCGCCGAGCTTGAGTGCGGGCGACACGATATTCCCCGCCGACAGCGTGGCGGCAACGCGGGGGGCATCCGTCGTTCCGGTCGCACGCGCATCGACCAGCAGCCGCTCGATCTGCGTGGATCCCGCCCGCGTCACCGCGCCGTCGGTCGGGACTGCGCGGATGGCGAGCGCGAGGTCGATCTGCTTCTGGGCGTTCAGGTAACCCGACGCCGTAAGCCGCGCCGTGCGCGAGGCGAGGTCGACGTTGCGGATGGCGAAACCACCATCGTCGCCGAAGACTACGTCGCCGGCCAGCGTCGTAGTGCCGGCGAACACGGGGGCGGCGTAGGGCGGCAGCAGGTCCTGGATGCGGGCGGTCAGGTCGAGGCCCAGCACGCGGATATCGCCGTCGCGGTTCAGCGTGGCCTTGCCGTTCGCGCCCACCGTCGGACCGGACTGGAAGTCGAGCGTCGAGGCCCACTTGTCCAGCGGGCCTGCGCCCTGAATGCGGAGCTTGATGGGCGGCGTCCCCGGCAGGCCTGCGACGGTGGAGAGCAGGCCGCCGGCGGGCTCGTCGAGGTTGGCGGCAAGCTGCAGCTGGGTGCTGTCCGGCACATAGGCGAGGTTCACGCCGAAGGTGCCGGGTGCGTCCAGGCGCCTGGCATCGAGCTTCAGATCGAGGCCCTCCGACGGCTTGCCGAGGGTGGCGGAGCCCTTGGCCGCAATGCGGGCCGCCGGCCCCACGACGCCCTGGCCGAGCACGAGGTCGTCGAGCGAAAAATCCTTGACGATCAGCTTGACAGGAAGCTCCGGCAGCGCCGGCGCGTCGGCGGCTTGAGCCTTCTCCTCCTCGTCCGACACGGGGCGCCGCGCAATCTCGAGCCGGTCGACATCGAGCGTGTCGATCTCCAGGCGGCGGGAGAAAAGGGCGGTGCGCCGCCACGAGATGCGGGCACGGTTCAGCGTCAGCCAGACCCCGTTCTTGTCGGCGATCTTCAGGTCGTGGATCGTCGCATCGGACGACAGCGCGCCGTCGACCGAGCCGACGGTGACCTGGTTCTGCGGCGTCGAGAGGGCCCAGGAGATCAGTCCGGCCAGCGTGCTCTGCTCGCTTTGCGCATTGCCGGGCGTGCGCACGGCGAACCAGGCGAGCGCTGCCGCGAGGACACCGAAGCCGATGAGGAGGGAGGCGAGCCGGGTGCGCATCAGAAGCTCTGCCCCACGCCGATGTAGAGAGCCACGGGCCTGTTGCCGGCGACCTGCGAGAAGGGGACGGCGACGTCCACCCGGATCGGGCCGATAGGCGTGTAATACCGCAACCCGAGGCCCGCCGACACCCGGATGGGCTCTTCGAAGTCCGGCAGGCTCGACTCGAACGCCGTGCCGGCATCGACGAACGGCACGATGCCGATCGTGTCGGTGATCTTGATGCGGGCTTCCAGCGAGCCCTCGAGCAGGCTGCGTCCACCCACCGGCGCGCCGTTCACCTGCGGTCCGAGGCTCTGGTACTTGTAGCCGCGCACGGAGCCGCCGCCGCCGCCGTAGAAGCGGTAGTTGGCCGGGATCTCGTCGAGCGAGGCGCCGGCGACGGTGCCGAAGCCCGCCCGGGCGGCCAGGATGTAGCGCCCATCCTCGTCGATCGACCAGTAGGTCGAGGCGTTCGCCTTGAAGACGTTGATGCCGACCGTCGAGCCGAGGAAGGTGGGATACGGCGCCTCGGTCGCGGTGATGCGCCAGCCCTTGCTGGGATTCAGCGCATTGTCGGTGCTGTCGTAGGTGACCGACACCGGCAGGCCGACGAGGGTGTAGGTGACCTGACCGAGTTCGTCGGAAGTCTGGCCGCGGTCGAACTTGACCGTGCCCTGCACCGAGAACATGTCGCTGAAGCGGTGGCGGATCCCGATCTCGCCGCCGGCGCGGCGGGCGACGTAGGAGATCGTCTTCTCGCGCGAGATGCTGGCGTTGCTGACGAGGTCGTTGCGCGAGCCCCAGAGGGCAGGCTTCATGAACACGTAGCCGAACCGCCCGCCGAAGTCGGACATCTTGAAGTCGCGGAAGCTCTCGAGCGGCTCTTCCGTGTAGGTGCGGCCGGCATAGAAGACGCTGCCTTCGACGCGCAGCACCTCGGCGCCGCCGAAGAGATTGCGGTGGGTCCAGTAGGCCCGCACCTCGGGTCCGTCGATGGTGGAGTAGAGCGCCGAGGCGCCGATGGCGCGCAGCTTGCGCTCGGTGACGTCGACGAAGAGAGGCAGGTTGCCGCTCGCATCGAGGCTGGAGCCCTCCCGGATCCGCACGGAGGACAGGGCCTCGATGCGGCCGATCGACTTCTTCATGTCGTCGATCGTCTGGGGCGAGTACGGGTCGCCCGGCTCCGTGTAGATGAAAGACCGGATGACGGATTCCGGCACCGAGGTCTCGCCCGCGACGGAGATGTCGCCGAAGCCCGCCTTCGGGCCGGCCGCGACGGACATGCTGACGTCCATGGCGCGCGCCGGATGGTCCACGACGGGGTCGAGGCCGGTCATCTTGGCGAAGGGATGCCCCTCGTCGCGGAAATGGTCGACGATGCGGGACTCGGCTGCGATCACCTCGGCAGAACGCGCGGGATCCCCGGGCTTCAGGCCAACCACCTTGGGCGGCAATTCCTGTGGCGTGAACGGCCGGAAGCTCTTGGCGTCGAGGATGCGAACCGTCCGGAACGTATAGAGCGGGCCGGGCTGGACCTGGATCTCGACGGGGACGGGCCCCCTGCCCTTGTAGGCGTTGGCGGCGGCGGCGGCGGCGGCGGTCTGATCCGTCGCAAGCGCCAGGGTGCGGCCGGCGACCACCGCGGTCACGCGGGCATCGTAGTAGCCAAGCGCCCACAGCGCGTCGGTGAGCCGCGGCAGGTCGGCGACCGCAAGGCGGGCGAGAGCGTCCCCGTCAGGCGGCGGGTCGTTGCGCAGCCGGTAGAGGTTGGAGGCATCGCGCAGGGCCGACTTGGCGCCATCCGCGCCGCCGGTCTCGATGGTGAGCTTATAGGGCAGCGTCGTCGGCGTCGCGGCCGGCGGCTCGCCGTCGGAGAGGCCGATCCAGCCGAGCAGGTCGAACGCCATGGCCGGCACGGCCGGGTACGCCGCCGACAGCACACAGGTCAGGCTGATCACGCCGAGAAGCCGCGCTCGGACCATTCACCCTCCCGGCGGCTGGTCTCCCGCGCCGCCCCTTACTCTCCAGTCCCCCAGGCTAACGTCTCAGGTACCCGGTTTGGTGCACGCGGGTTAAGTCTTTCGCGCTAATTCTGGTTAACGATTTCCGTCGATTGCGTCATGACGGCGGCAGGCCTGCCGCCGCCGTCAGGAACAGGGTCGGGACGATCAGTCGCGGTCCTCGACCACGCGCACCGCGCCCTTCGAGGCGCTGGTGGTCAGGGCGGCGTAGGCGCGCAACGCAGTGGTGACCTTGCGCTTGCGCGGCGCCTCCGGCTTCCAGGCCGCCTTGCCCCTCGCCTCCATCGCGGCGCGGCGGCGGGCCAGTTCCTCCGTCGAGACCATCAGCTCGATGCGCCGGCCGGGGATGTCGATCTCGACCCGGTCGCCCTCCTCGGCGAGGCCGATCGTGCCGCCCTCGGCCGCCTCAGGCGAGCAGTGGCCGATGGACAGGCCGGACGTGCCACCAGAGAAGCGTCCGTCGGTGACGAGGGCGCACGCCTTCCCGAGCCCCTTCGACTTCAGGTAGCTCGTCGGGTAGAGCATCTCCTGCATCCCGGGGCCGCCGCGCGGACCCTCGTAGCGGATCAGCACGACGTCTCCGGCCTTCACCGTTCCGCCCAGGATGCCCTCGACCGCCGCGTCCTGGCTCTCGAAGATCCGGGCCGGGCCGGCGAACTGGAGGATCGACGCGTCGACGCCCGCGGTCTTCACGATGCAGCCGTCCTCGGCGAGGTTGCCGTACAGCACGGCGAGACCGCCATCCCTGGAATAGGCGTGCTCGACGTCGCGGATCACGCCCTTCGCCCGGTCGGTGTCGAGATCGTCGTAGCGCCTGTCCTGACTGAAGGCGACCTGCGTCGGAACGCCGCCGGGCGCGGCACGGTAGAAGTCGCGGACGGTCTCGGAATTGGTGCGGCCGACGTCCCAGCGGTCCAGCGCATCGCCGAGCGTCGCGCTGTGCACGGTCGGGCAGTCGGCATGGATCAGGCCGGCCCGGTCGAGTTCGCCAAGGATCGCCATGATGCCGCCGGCGCGGTGCACGTCCTCCATGTGGACGTTGGCGACGGAGGGGGCGACCTTGCAGACCACGGGCACGCGCCGCGACAGGCGGTCGATGTCGGCCATGGTGAAGGGCACCTCGCCCTCATAGGCCGCCGCCAGGAGGTGCAGCACCGTGTTGGTCGACCCGCCCATGGCGATGTCGAGCGTCATGGCGTTCTCGAAGGCCCGGAAATTGGCGATGGACCGGGGCAGCGCGGACACGTCGTCCTGCTCGTAGTAGCGCCGCGCGAGGTCGACCGCGAGGTGGCCGGCCTCGACGAAGAGGCGGCGCCTGTCGGCGTGGGTGGCGAGCGTCGAGCCATTGCCGGGCAGCGCGAGGCCCAGCGCCTCGGTGAGGCAGTTCATCGAATTCGCCGTGAACATGCCGGAGCAGGACCCGCAGGTCGGGCAAGCCGAGCGCTCGATGGCCTTCACTTCCTCATCGGAGACACGGTCGTCCGCAGCGGCGACCATGGCGTCGATGAGGTCTGCCTTGCGGACCGTGTCCTTCCACTTCACCTTGCCGGCTTCCATCGGGCCGCCGGAGACGAAGACGCACGGAATGTTGAGCCGCAGCGCGGCCATCAGCATGCCGGGGGTGATCTTGTCGCAGTTGGAGATGCAGACCATGGCGTCGGCGCAGTGCGCGTTGACCATGTACTCCACGCTGTCGGCGATGATCTCGCGCGATGGCAGGCTGTAGAGCATGCCGTCATGGCCCATCGCGATGCCGTCGTCGACGGCGATCGTGTTGAACTCCTTGGCGACGCCGCCCGCCTTTTCGATTTCGCGCGCGACCAGCTGGCCGAGATCCTTCAGGTGCACGTGGCCGGGCACGAACTGCGTGAAGGAGTTGACGACCGCGATGATCGGCTTGCCGAAATCCTCGTCCTTCATGCCCGTGGCACGCCACAGTCCGCGGGCGCCGGCCATGTTGCGGCCATGGGTGGTGGTGCGGGAACGATAGGCGGGCATCTCTCTCCTCACGCGCGTTGGGGCCGATGCGAAAACGGCCCGCCCGGTCTCCTAGCGGAGCCGGACGAGCCGTGCAAACGTCGGCATGACGGTGAGGGAGGGATGCGCGCGGGGCGGCGCGCGTCCACCAGGGCCGGAGAGGTCCGGTGCCGGACCCCGCGTCAGCGCAGCGTCAGTGGACGCTGACAGGCAGGAGGTCGTGTTCGAAAGCGTTTGCCACCGCGGCGCTGCGGCTGTCGGTCACCATGATCGGGGTACCGTCGGCGCCGAGCAGCGCGAACAGGTTCAGGCCCGGATCGAGCTTGGGCGCCTGCGGGAAGAGCCGGTTCAGCTCCTCGGAGCGGATGGCGCGGACATAGGCGATGTGGCCTTCGCCGATGTGGGCGAGCGCCTCGGCCGAAACGATGGGCGAAGCAGCCTCAGGGGTGGCGTCGGGGATCTTGTTGGTGTCAGTCATCGCACCCTCCTTTGAGCGGAGCGAAACAGGGGAAGCAAGGCGCGCGCCACTCATCAGCCGCGTGCCGCGATATCGATCCTGCGCACGATGCGCTCTGCCTCGGGGCGAACGAGATCGATCGATAGAAGACCGTTCGCGAGATCGGCCCCCAGGACTTCGAGTCCGTCGGCCAGCAGGAACGCCCGCTGGAACTGGCGTGCCGCGATACCCCGGTGGAGGTATTGTCGATCCCGGTCCTCGGCCTGGCGCCCGCGGATCACGAGCTGGTTTTCCTCCAGCGTGATCTCGAGCTGCTCCCTGGAGAAGCCCGCGACCGCCAGCGTGATGCGCAAGCGTTCCGGTTCTTCACCATTGCGGGCGATCCGCTCGATGTTGTAGGGCGGATAGCCCTCCGAGGCGGCTTTCGCCACCCGGCCGAGGGCCCGCTCCACCTCGTCGAAGCCGAGAAGGAACGGGGACGACAAAGACGGTACGCGTGACATGTCGAAGCCCTGTCCCGAGGCACTTCGTCGAGAGGCCCGCTTTCGCAGCGCCCCCCATGGCCGTTTCCGGCCACATCGGGAATATGGCGAGGCCTCCCGCCGCCTTCAACCCCCGGTCCAAGTGAGTCCACGGCCATGACGTCCACCCCCGCGACCCTCGACATCCTCGCCATGGGCGAGCCGCTGATGGAGTTCTCCGAGGTGGAGCGTGGTGGAGAGCGCGTCTTCCTGCCGGGATTCGGGGGCGACACCTCGAATGCGGCGGTTGCCGCAGCACGCCAGGGCGCGAAGGTCGGCTACTTCACGGCGCTCGGCGGGGACGCCTTCGGTGCCGACTTCCTGGCCCTGTGGGACCGGGAGGGCGTCGATCGCTCACGTGTCGGCCTGCGCGAGGAGGCGCGCACCGGCATCTACTTCATCTCGCACGGGCCGGACGGGCACCAGTTCAGCTACTGGCGTTCCGGATCGGTCGCAAGCCTCGTGCGGCCCCGCGACGTTCCGGAAGACCTGGTGCGCGCGAGCCGGGTGCTGCATGTCTCCGGCATCAGCCAGGCGATTTCCGACACGGCCTGCGACGCCGTTTTCCATGCCATCGCCGTGGCCAAGGCGGCCGGGCGGACGGTCAGCTACGACACCAATCTCCGCCTGCGGCTGTGGCCGCTGGAGCGGGCGCGGGCCGTCATCCACGCCGCAGTCGCCCTCTCGGACATCTGCCTCCCCGGGCTCGACGACGCCCGCCAGCTCACCGGCCTCCAGACGCCGGACGAGATCGCCGCGTACTATCTCGGCCTCGGCTGCAAGGTGGTGGCCTTGACGCTGGGCAAGGACGGCACGCTCGTCGCCGTCCCCGGCGAGAGCCACATGGTGCCGGCCTATCCCGTGCAGGCGGTGGACGCGACGGGAGCGGGCGATACGTTCGACGGCGCGTTCCTGGCGGAATGGCTGAAGTCGGGCGATCCCTTTGCGGCGGCGTCCTATGCCAATGCGGCGGCGGCGCTCTCGACGTTGGGCTACGGGGCGGTGGCGCCCATCCCGCGACGCGGTGCTGTCGAAACTTTTCTGCGCGACCGCGCGTAACGGCGGAAGAGGCGGGACCGAAGAGTTCTGCAAGCGCGGCACCCGCCCGGTCCTTGCGCAGATGTGACCGGCCCGGGCCTTGCGGTATGCCGCGCCGGTGCGTTCCCTGCCACAGGTCCGGCCGGGAAGCCGCCCCGTATCGTATTCGCCGCGGGCCACGCCGATGGGCCGGATCCGCCGAGGAGAGAACCATGACGAACCGCCACCAGTTGCTGGGGTCCTCCATTCCCGCCTCGGAGATCACGCCGAAGGACATCTTCCTGAACCGCCGGCATTTCCTCGCCGGCGCCGCCGCCGCAGCGGCCCTGCCGGGCGTGCTGGCAGCATCCGGCGCCCGCGCCGAGGACGTGATCGTCAAGCTCCCGGCGGCGCGCAACCCCGCCTTCACGGTCAAGGGTGAGCCGACCCCACGCAAGATCGTGACGAGCTACAACAATTTCTACGAATTCGGCACGGGCAAGTACGATCCCGCGGCTTCCGCCTCGGCGATGAAGGTGCGCCCGTGGACGGTCGAGATCGGCGGCGAGGTGGACAAGCCCCGCACGGTCGGCATCGAGGACATCCTCAAGATGCCGCTGGAGGAGCGGGTCTACCGTTTCCGCTGCGTCGAGGCGTGGTCCATGGTGGTGCCGTGGGTGGGTGTCGAACTCAACAAGGTGCTCGCCCTCGTGCAGCCGACGAGCAAGGCGAAGTACGTGAAGTTCACCTCGGTGGTGCAGCAGGAGAACATGCCGGGCGTGCGGGCCGGCGTTCTCGACTGGCCCTATGTGGAGGGCCTGCGCATCGACGAGGCCATGCACCCGCTGGCCCTGCTCACCGTCGGCCTCTACGGCGAGACGCTGCCGAACCAGAACGGGGCACCGGTTCGCATGGTCGTGCCGTGGAAGTACGGCTTCAAGAGCGCCAAGTCGATCGTGCGCATCGACTTCGTGGAGAAGGAGCCTGTCACCTCCTGGATGGGCGCCGGGCCGAGCGAGTACGGGTTCTACTCCAACGTGAACCCGGACGTGGACCATCCGCGCTGGAGCCAGAAGCGGGAGAAGGCGCTGCCGGCGCTGTTCGCGAACACCGAGACGCTGCCCTTCAACGGCTACGCCGACCAGGTGGCGTCGCTCTACTCCGGCATGGACCTGAGGAAGAACTTCTGATGTCCGAAGCAGTCGCCCCCCTGGCAGCGCCACGCGCATCCGCGCCGAAGGCGGCAGCGGCGAAGCGGCGCGACAAGGTCGCGCTCGCCAAGCCCTTCGTGTTCCTGGCCAGCCTGTACCCGGCTGGCTGGCTCACCTGGGGCGTGCTGATGCGGCCCGAATGGCTCGGCGCGAACCCGGCCGAGACGATCCTGCACACGACGGGCGACTGGTGCCTGCACTTCCTGCTGATCACGCTGGCGGTGACGCCCTTTCGCCGGCTTAGCGGCCTGAACTGGCCGATCCGCTTCAGGCGGATGCTCGGGCTGTTCGCGTTCTTCTACGGCGTCGTGCACCTCTCTGCCTATGTCGCCTTCGACCAGTACTTCGACGTCGGAGCGATCCTGAAAGACGTGTGGAAACGGCCCTTCATCACGGTCGGCTTCGCGGCCCTGCTGCTGATGACGCCGCTGGCGGTCACCTCCACCAAGGGCTGGATCCGCCGCATGGGCGGGCAGTCCTGGAACAGGCTGCACCAGGCGATCTACGCCGTCGCCATTCTCGGCGTGGTCCACTACTGGTGGCTTGTGAAGCGCGACATCACTTGGCCGGTGATCTATGCCGCGATGCTGGCCGTGCTGCTCGGCTGGCGTGTCTGGAACAAGTTCCGGCCGAAGCAGTCCCGCCTCAAGGCAGCCCGCTCCGCCGCCTAAAGCGACTATTCAGCAGGCTTGGCCGTGCGCGGGCGCGTGGTGCGAAACTGCCCGTGCTCGACGGCCACGACGAAAACGGCGGCCATGGCGAGCCCGATCAGCCACCAGGACTGGGTGAGGCCCAGCCCGAGCGCGGCCATGGAGAAGCCGACCGTCACGGTCATCAGGGCGCCCGGCGCAACGGCCGCGCTGAGCTTGCCCGCCGCGTGCGCGGCAAGGCCGACGAGGATGGCCACCGAGACTGCGCCGAGCACGCCGAGTTCGAACCACGCGTCGAACATCAGCCCGTTCGGCATGGACTGCGGCACCATCCCGGCGGCCTTGGCGCGCAGCGCGGTCTCCAGGCCATGGCCGGTGATCAGGCGCAGGGGATCGTCGGAGACCGTGCGGCACCAGGCGCGGATCGTCTCGACGCGCGGATCATATGCACCGAGGACGAGCTTCGCGGCGGGGCGCAGCAGGAACGGCAGCAGCGGTGCCAGCACCATCAGGGCCGGCATGGCCACGACGCAGACCAGCCGGGCCCGCTTCAGGTCCGCGCTGGCATAGGCGAAGACGATGGCGCCCAGGATCAGCGAGACCAGCGGCTCCCAGGCGCGGTCGACGATCAGCCCCGTCGTGACCAGGGCGATCAGCAGCGCCCCTGAGACGAGGCGCCCGCGTGACACCAGCCACGTCATGCCCGTGGGCGCCACCAGAGCGACGAGCAGCAACCCACGGTCGGCGAACCAGTCGTCCCCGGCCGCCTTCGGCCCAAGGCCGAGCACGAGCACGAGCGCCGCGATGGCCGCCAGCGCACAGCCGATCGGCAACAGATAAAGGTTGGACGCCCGCATGCGCTGAGGCACTGCGGCCGCCGCGGCCAGGCCGACGATCCCCATGCCGATGATATTGACGATCCTGTCCAGCGCCTCGGACGGGAACGGCGCCCAGAGCAGCGACAAGGTTGCCCAGAACACGAGGAAAGCCGCCACCGCGCCACCGAGCGTCCCGACCGATCGGCGCAGCGAAGACAGGGGCTCCTGGCCCTCGCTCTCCAGCACGGCGGCGAGCACCATCAGCGCGATGCCGATCGGTGCGACGATCACCAGCCCGCGGCGCGATGTCACTGCCAGCAGGGGCGCGGCCACGGCGAGAAGAAAGAAGCCGAGACGGCGCAACAAGCCGGCCGCGTCGAGCGCGGGGTTGGCTGTCGTGCGGGCGAAGCGGGCCATCGGCATGCGTAACCGGAGCGTCCGGGACGCCGGACTCCTTTGCACCTTAGCGAGGCGCGAGGCACGTCGCTGTAGGCATGCGGCAACACTGCACCTGCGAAATGCCCCGCTTTGCGCTCTTTTCCCGCTGGCAGGGCGGCGCTTTCGCGGCTTCGGTTCGCCGATCCGGGGCGTTACAGTGATGGGGCGTCAAGGGTTGGGAGCGTGAGATGGGCGGCGCTGCTCAGAAGCCGGAGGCGGGCCTTCTCCCCGTCGATCTCGTGCGGGCCGGCCTCCTCGCCCTCGCCGATCCCGTGCGCGGCGAGGAGACCGTGCCCTTGCGCGCGGCGGCGGGCCGGGTCCTTGCGCGCCCGGCGATCGCTGCCTCCGCGTTTCCCGCCTTCGACCATGCCGCCATGGACGGGTGGGCCCTGTCCCTGCCGGCGTCCGGGACAACGTTCCGGATCGTCGGGCGCGTGGCCGCAGGCGCGGGGGCACCGCGACGGCTCGCTCCCGGGGAGGCGCTGCGGATCTTCACGGGAGCGCCGATCCCGGAGGGCGCCGATGCCGTGCTGCGGCAGGAGGATGCCGAGGCTGCCGGGGATGTGGTGCTGCCCTCGGTCTTGCCGCAGCCCGGCCAGCATGTCAGGCGGGCGGGCGAGGATGTGGCCCGCGACTCAGCCCTTCTCACTGCCGGAACTCTTCTCGACGCGCGCCACCTCGCCCTTCTGGCAGCGGTCGGTTCGGCGGAGGTCACGGTGCGCCGGCGCGTCCGCATTGCGGTGCTGTCGACCGGGACCGAGCTCGTGGAAGCCGGCAGCGAGCGCAGCGGGAGCGGCATCTACGACGCCAACCGGCCCATGCTGCTCGCCCTGCTTCAGTCCCCGTGGGCCGACGTCGCGGACCACGGCATCGTCCCGGACGATCCGACGAGCCTCGCCGCGTGCCTCTCGGCTGCCGCGAGCGGCGTCGACTTGGTGGTGACGACCGGGGGAACCTCCGTCGGAGAGGAAGATCATCTCGTCGCCGCCGTCCGGGCGGCGGGCGGCAACGCGGTCGTGACGCGCATGGCGGTCAAGCCCGGCAAGCCCGCAGTCTTCGGCACGTTCGGCAGCACGCTTCTGTGCGGGCTCCCCGGCAACCCTTTCGCAGCGCTGGTCTCGGCCGTGCTGTTCTCGCGCCCCGTTGCCGAGAGCCTGGCCGGACGGCCCGCGCTTCCGCTGGCGCCCATTCCGGCACGGTCGGGCTTCTCGCACCACCACGCGCCGGGACGGCTCGAATTCATCCCTGCCAGCGTTCAGGGTTACCTCGACGGCGGTGCCCCCGTGCTGGCTCGCCTGGGCGGTGGTGCGGCCCGGCTGCGGCCCCTGGTGGAATCGGACGGCCTGGCCGTCATCTCCCCTTTCCATGGAGACGTGGCGTCCGGCGGCGAGATCGGTTTCCTGCCCTTCGTGGGCGGCCTGTTCTCCTGAAGGGCCCTCCTCACCCGAGCGACGCGATGTAGGCCCGCCAGCCGCCGAATTCGCTGACGTCTTCCGCGTCGCGTACGGCCACCGGCTCACACAGGAAGCCCTTGGGCCGGGTGCCGTCGGCCAGCCGCAGCGTGCCGATGCCGAGCGGCGCGGGAATGCCGGAGACGAAGCGGCCGAACGCATCCGGCGTCAGGGCCCAGACCTCCGTTGCGATGGACGCGCCCTGCCCCTCCGCGACCCGGATCAGCCCCGGACGGCGCGGCGGTCCGCCCGGCAAGGCATAGAGGGTGTAGCTCGGCTCGGTGTCGACGGCGCGCAGGAAACGCGCGCCTAGGCTGCGGAGCTCGTGATTCAGCGGCAGGCCGGAGAGATGGGCACCGACGACGACAAGCTCGATCTCGTCGGGCAACGCGGCCGGAACCGGCTTGGATGACGGCCCGGGCATGACGCCCGTCGCGCCGAGCGGCAGCCCAGCCGCGGCCACCACGGCACGTCCGAGCGAGGCGAGCCGGCCGTCGGCTCCGCGCGGTCCGATGAGCGTCGTGCCTGCGGGGAAGCCGTCCTGCCGGAACGGTCCCGGTACCGCCAGGGCGGAGAGGTCGAGCAGGTTGACGAAATTCGTATAGACGCCGAGCAGCGAGTTCGGGCCGACCGGATCGTCCCGAAGTTCCGCGACGCTCACCGGGCGCGGGATGCTGGGCACGACGAGCGCGTCGATGCCCCTCCAGACCGGTGACGTGATCCTCCGCAGGTCCGCAAGGCGGTACTGCGCGTCGAACGCGTCGGCGGCCGAGAACTTCGTGGCGCCCTCGATAATGCGGCGCGTGACCGGATGCATGTCGCCGGGCCGCTCTTCCATGAACGGACGGACGGCGGCGTATCGCTCGGCGACGTAGGCGCCCTCGTAGAGGATCCTGGCCGCCTCGAAGAAAGGCTGCATGTCGATCTCGACCAGCCGTGCGCCGAGGACGGTGTAAAGCGCGAGCGCGGCATCCCAGGCCTTCTCCGACTGCGGGTCCCCGCCAAAGACGAGCTGGTCGCGGCTGGGAATGCCGAGGACGGGGCTTTTGGGCGCAGGACCGGGCCGCGCCATGGCGATCGGCCGGGAGAAAGGATCTGCGGCTTCGGGGCCCGCCATCACCGAGAACGCGGCCCAGGCGTCGTCGACCGTCAGCGCGAAGACCGACACGACGTCGAGCGTGCGGCAGGCGGGCACGACGCCAAGCGTCGGCACGGCGCCGACACTCGGCTTCAGGCCTACGAGGTTGTTGAGCGCCGCCGGCACGCGGCCCGATCCGGCGGTGTCCGTGCCGAGCGCGAAGGAGACGATGCCGCGCGCCACCGCGACGGCCGAGCCGGACGACGAGCCACCCGGGACGATGCCGGGGTCGAAGGTGTTGCGTGGGACGGGATAGGGGCTGCGCACGCCGACGAGGCCGGTCGCGAACTGGTCGAGATTGGTCTTCCCCACCAGAAGAGCGCCAGCCGCCAGGAGGCGCTGGACGGCTGAAGCAGTCTGCTCCGGCGTATAGGCGAAGGCCGGGCAGGCAGCCGTCGTCGGCAGTCCGGCGACATCGATGTTGTCCTTGACCGCGAAGGGGATCCCCCACAGCGGGAAAACCTTTGGATCGAAGGGCGGCAGGGCCGCTGCATCGGCCATGAGCTCCGGAAGGCCGCGCAGCGCGATGAAGATGCCGGGATCGCCGGCGGCTTCGATCCGCGCGTGGATCTCCCGGGCCACGGTCGCGGGCGAAAGTCCTCCCGCATAGGCTGCATGCAGGGCGGCGATATCGAAGCTCGGGGTCATGAAGGTCTCCGCAGTCGCGGCGGAGGATGCAACGCGTGGACCAGCGCCGCCAACCCCCGGCAGCGCGTCTCTCCCGCAAGGCGCAAGCCGGGCAGACGGCGCAAGCTGAACTGTTCTGCTCAGATTTTAGGCGCCTGATTAACCGCTGCCCGGAATCCCGGCGGAGGCGCGGCCATATCCCGGGCGGCAGGCTGGCACGGGGGTTGCGAAGCGTAACCCGGAGGGGGCGTCCGGGAGGGGCGCCCGTTTGAGGAGAACGGTTGCATGTTCCGCCATGACATAACCCGCCGCGGCCTGTTGAAGGGGACGGCCGCCGGCGCCGTGGGCCTGAGCCTCGGAGGTCTGCCGACGATCGCCCGCGCCGCGGAGACGACGATCGGCATCATCTATGTCGGCCCGCGCGACGACTTCGGCTGGAACCAGGCGCACGCGGTGGCCGCGGCCGCGCTGAAGGCGGCGCCCGGCGTCAAGGTCGTCGAGGAGGAGAACGTTCCGGAGACCGTGGCTGTCCAGAAGACCATGGAGTCGATGATCCAGCTGGACGGCGCCAAGCTGATTTTCGCGACGTCGTTCGGCTACTTCGACCCCCACATGCTGGAGATGGCCAAGAAGTACCCCAACGTCGAGTTCCGCCATGCCATCGGCCTGTGGAACAAGGACAAGCACCCCATGAACGCGGGGTCCTATTACGCCTACCTGCATCAGGCGCACTACATCGACGGCATCGCCGCCGGCCTCGCCACCAAGAGCAACAAGCTCGGCTTCATCGCCGCCAAGCCGATCCCCTCGGTGCTCACCAACATCAACGCCTTCACCATGGGCGTGCGGAAGGTGAACCCGAACGCCACCGTCCAGCTCATCATCACCGGCGACTGGTCGCTCCCGGTCCGCGAGGCTGAGGCGACGAACGCGCTGGCCGACAGCGGCGCCGACGTCATCACCTGCCATGTCGACAGCCCCAAGGTCGTCATCGAGACGGCCGAGAAGCGCGGCATCAAGACCTGCGGCCACAACGCGTCGCAGGCTCCGCTGGCGCCAAAGGGCTTCATCACCGGCGCCGAGTACAAGTGGGAAACGATCTACAAGTCCTTCGCCGACCTCATCGCGAAGGGCCAGAAGCTGCCGAACTTCGAGCGCGGCGGCTTCGACAAGGACTATGTCCAGAGCACGCCCTACGGCGCCGGTGCCACCGAGGAGGGCAAGAAGGCCGCCGACGCGGCGCGCGCCGACCTCAAGGCCAACAAGCCCTACGTGATCGGCCCCGTGAAGGACAACAAGGGCAACGAGGTCGTGCCTGCCGGCAAGGCGGTCGACAATTACGACGTGTTCCTCGAGACGACCAACTATCTCGTCGAGGGCGTCGCGGGCTCCCTGACCTGACCACCGGACTGCGCCGGTCCCTGGCGACGGGGGCCGGCGCAGGCACCCTGCCCTTCTCGCGAGGCGCAGCCTTGTCCGCTTCCACCCCGAGGAGATGCCGATGACGGATACCGCCACCCAGGGCGTTCCGGCGGCCGGGTCCGCCGGCATGGGCAGCGACCTTCTCGACCGGCTTCGCAGCGGATCGGAATACGTCGCGATCCCGCTCTTCGCGGTCATCGTGTCCTGCCTGCTGTTCTCGCTGTTCCTGCTCGGGCTGGGGAAATCTCCGGCACAGTTCTTCCAGCTGCTCTGGCAGGGCGGCTTCGGCACCTCCTTCTCGTGGCAGAACACGCTGCTGCGCTCCGCCCCGCTGATCCTCACCGCCCTGTGCGTGGCGCTGCCGGCCCGCGCTGGCCTCGTGATCATCGGCGGCGAGGGCGCACTGGTGCTTGGCGGGCTTGCCGCCGCCGTGGTGCCGCTGCCCTTCGGCGGGCTCCTGCCGCCGATCGTGATCATCCCGATGATGGCTCTAGCGGCCCTGGCGGCGGGCGGTGCCTGGATCGGGATCGTCGGATGGCTGCGCCACTCGCGCGGCGTCAACGAGACGATCGCCAGCCTGCTGATGTCCTACATCGCCATCGCGATCATGAACTTCCTCGTGGAAGGCGTGCTGCGCGACCCAGCCTCGGCCAACAAGCCCTCCACGGCCAATATCGGGGAAGCCAACATGGTCGGCCCGATCCCGGGCACGGACGTGCACTGGGGGCTCGTCGTCGGCATCGTCATGGCGCTGGTGCTGGGCGTCCTGATCAGCCGCACGACCTACGGCTTCGCCCTGCGGGTCACAGGGGGCAACGTTCGCGCGGCGCGGGCGCAGGGCCTGCCGGTGGGCACCCTGCTGGTTTCCTGCTGCGTCATCGCCGGCGCCATGGCAGGGCTCGCCGGCTTCTTCGAGGTCGCCGCCATTCATGGCAAGGCCAACGCCTCACTGGTGGCCGGCTACGGCTTCACGGGAATCCTCGTCGCCTTCCTCGCGCGGCATAATCCGTTCGCCATCGTGCCCGTCGCCATCCTCTTCGGCGGCATCGCCGCAGCCGGCGGGCTGATCCAGCGCCGCATGGGCCTGCCGGACGCCAGCGTGCTCGTCTTCCAGAGCCTCATCTTCCTCGTCCTGCTCGTCAGCGAGACGATGTATGGGCGCTTTTCCTTCTTCGCGGCGCGGCGGGAGGCCGACAGGACATGAGCGGCGACTCGGCACTCCTGACGGTCCTTCTCGCCATGGTCGGCGGCGCCATTCGCGTCTCCACGCCGTTCCTCTTCGTTTCGCTCGGGGAATGCCTCACCGAGAAGTCGGGACGCATCAATCTCGGCCTGGAGGGCACGCTCGTCTTTGGGGCGATGTCGGCCTACGCCGTGTCCTACCTCACCGGGTCGCCCTGGCTGGGCGTGCTGGTGGCAGGGCTCGCCGGGGCGGCGCTGGGCGCCATCCACGGCTATGTCTGCCGCCTGCCGCGCGTCAACGATGTCGCCATCGGCATCGCGATGATGAGCTTCGGCCTGGGGCTCGCCTTCTTCTTCGGCAAGGCCTTCATCCAGCCGCAGGCGCCTCGCCTGCCGTCCATCCCGCTCGGCGACTGGACGGGGAATCCGGCGGTGGCCACGGCGCTCAGCATCAACCCGCTGTTCTTCGTCGGCATCGCGCTGGCACTCGGCATGGGCTGGGCCTTCCGCAACACGCGGCTCGGCCTCGTCGTGCGAACCACCGGAGACAGCGCTCCGGCGGCTCGGGCCATGGGCATCAATGTCGACCTCGTCCGCCTGCTCTCGACGACGGCGGGCGGCTTCCTCGCCGGTGTCGGCGGCTCCTTCCTCTCGCTCTACTACCCGGGCTCCTGGAACGAGGGCCTGTCCTCAGGGCAGGGCCTGATGGCGGTCGCACTCGTCATCTTCGCGCGCTGGGATCCGGTGCGCTGCTTCCTTGCGGCCCTGATGTTCGGCGCCGCCGGAGCGCTCGGGCCGGCGCTGCAGTCCGTCGGCATCACGCAGGGCTACTACTTCTTCAACGCGGCACCCTACATCGTCACGCTCTTCATCATGATCGCCTCGTCCTCGACGAAGCGGGCGTTCGCCAACGCCCCCGGCGAGCTGGCGCTGACGCGATAGGGCCAGGGAGGGATCATGAGCGGACTGGGCGGGCTCAACAAATCAGACAACGGCGTCGTCATCGGCCTCGTGCAGCTGCAACTGCCGACCGTCGCGACACCGTCGGACCTCGCGGCGCAGACGCAGCGCATCGTGGAGATGGTCGGCAAGGCACGGCGCAACATGCCGACGATGGACCTCGTCGTCTTCCCCGAATACGCGCTGCACGGCCTGTCCATGGACACCAACCCCGCCATCATGTGCCGCCTGGACGGGCCGGAGGTGACGGCTTTCAAGACGGCCTGCCGCGACAATCGCATCTGGGGCTGCTTCTCCATCATGGAGCTGAACCCCGGCGGCAACCCGTACAATTCCGGCCTCGTCATCGACGACACGGGCGAGCTGAAGCTCTACTACCGCAAGCTCCACCCCTGGGTGCCCGTCGAGCCCTGGGAGCCCGGCGACCTCGGCATCCCGGTCATCGAGGGGCCGAAGGGTTGCAAGCTCGCGCTCATCATCTGCCATGATGGCATGTTCCCGGAGATGGCGCGCGAATGCGCCTACAAGGGGGCCGAGATCATGCTGCGCACGGCCGGATACACCGCGCCGATCCGCGACGCCTGGCGCTTCACCAACCAGGCGAACTCCTTCTGCAATCTCATGGTCACCGCCAATGTCTGCATGTGCGGGTCGGACGGCACGTTCGACAGCATGGGCGAGGGCATGATCGTGAATTTCGACGGCACGGTCATGGCGCACGGCACGTCCGGCCGGGCCGACGAGATCATCACCGCCGAGGTGCGGCCCGACCTCGTGCGCGAGGCGCGCGCCGGATGGGGGGTGGAGAACAACATCTACCAGCTCGGCCATCGCGGCTTCACGGCGGTGCAGGGCGGGGCGGGCGACTGCCCCTACACCTTCATGACCGACCTGGCTGCGGGCCGCTACCGCCTGCCCTGGGAGGACGAGGTGAAGGTGACCGACGGCACCTCCTGCGGCTTTCCCGCTCCCACCCGACGCTACGGCGAGACCCTTCCCCAGGCGGCGGAGTGACCATGGCCACGATCCCCGGCGATCCCTACCCCTGGCCGTGGAACGGCGACCTGCGGCCGGCGAACACGGCGCTGATCGTCATCGACATGCAGACCGACTTCTGCGGCAAGGGCGGCTATGTCGACACGATGGGCTACGACCTGTCGCTCACCCGCGCGCCCATCGAGCCCATCTCGCGCGTGCTCGCGGCCATGCGCGGCAAGGGTTTCACCATCATCCACACCCGTGAGGGGCACCGGCCGGATCTTGCCGACCTGCCGGCCAATAAGCGCTGGCGCTCGCAGCGCATCGGCGCCGGCATCGGCGATCCCGGGCCATGCGGGAAAATTCTTGTCCGTGGCGAGCCGGGCTGGGAGATCATCCCCGAGCTGGCGCCGATACCCGGCGAAATCGTGATCGACAAGCCCGGCAAGGGCTCCTTCTGCGCCACCGACCTCGACATGATCCTGCGCCAGAAGAGCATCGCCAACATCGTGCTGACCGGCATCACCACCGACGTCTGCGTGCATACGACGATGCGCGAGGCCAACGACCGCGGCTACGAGTGCCTGCTGCTGGAGGATTGCTGCGGCGCCACCGACCGCGGCAACCACCTCGCCGCGATCAAGATGGTCAAGATGCAGGGCGGCGTCTTCGGCACCGTGTCGAACTCCGTCCAGCTGATCGAGAGCCTGCCGTGAGGAGGACGCCATGAGCGCCGCGCTTTCCGCCCCTGCCCCGGGGCGCGCCATCGGCCTGGAGACGATCGGCATCGGCAAGGTCTTCAGGCCGCTCGTGGCGCTCGACGACGTCTCGATCAAGGTGCCCGCCGGCACGTTCCATGCGCTGCTCGGCGAAAACGGCGCGGGCAAGTCCACCCTCGTCAAATGCATCATGGGCTTCTACCAGCCGGATTCCGGCTCGGTCCTCGTCGACGGGCAGCAGATCCAGGTGCGCAACCCGCGCGAGGCGCGGGCGCGCGGCATCGGCATGGTCTACCAGCACTTCACCCTGGTGCCCTCGCTCACCGGCGCGGAGAACCTCGTCATCTCGCGCCTCGACGTGCCGTCCGTGATCGACTGGTCTTCCGAGAAGAAGCGCCTCGACGGGTTCCTGCAGCGCATGCCGTTCCAGGTGCCGCTCGACGTGCCGGTGCACCATCTCTCGGCCGGCGAGAAGCAGAAGCTGGAGATCCTGAAGCAGCTCTATCTCGACCAGAAGTTCCTCATCCTCGACGAGCCTACCTCCGTGCTGACCCCCGGCGAAGCGGACGAGATGCTGGGTCTCGTGCGCGGGATGACAGAGCGGGGCGAGATCACCGTGCTGATGATCAGCCACAAGTTCCGCGAAGTGACAGCGTTCGCCGACGACGTGACCGTGCTCCGGCGCGGACGGCAGGCGGGCAGCGGCCGGGTCACCGACCTGAGCCATTCCGACATGGCGCGGATGATGATCGGAGACACGCCGGTGCGGGCCCGCGCCGAGCGCAAGCCCATGGGCCAGCAGCCTATCGCCCTGGAACTCGCGGGGATCTTCGCCGACGACGACGAGGGCCTGCCCTCGGTGTCCGCGGTGAGCCTCAAGGTCCATGCAGGCGAGATCGTCGGCATCGCCGGAGTGTCCGGCAACGGGCAGTCGGAGCTGATGGAGATCCTTTCGGGACAGCGCGAGCCGACGAGCGGGCGCATCTTCATCAACGACCAGCCCTTCGAGCCCGTGCGCGACGCCATGGCGAAGTTCAAGGTCTTCGGCCTTCCCGAGGAACCCCTGAAGAACGCCACGGTGCCCACCATGTCCGTGGCCGAGAACATCGCGTTCCGCTCCTTCGACAAACCGCCGATCTCGCTCGGCTGGTGGCTCCGACCCGGGCCGATGCGGACCAAGGCGCGCGAGCTCATCGCCCGCTACCGCGTCAAGACGCCCTCGACCGAGACGCCGATCGCCAATCTTTCAGGCGGCAACGTCCAGCGGGCGGTGCTCGCGCGCGAACTGTCGGGGGATGTGGACGTCCTCATCGTCGCCAATCCCTGCTTCGGGCTCGACTTCGCCTCCGTCGCGGAGATCCGCTCGCAGATCATGGAGCAGCGCAACCGCGGCGCGGCCGTGCTGCTCGTCTCGGAGGATCTCGACGAGATCCTGGAGCTGTCCGACCGCGTGGCGGTGATGTCGGGCGGCACGATCACCTATGTCGCGCCGATCGGCCAGACGGATCGCCAGACCATCGGTGCTGCCATGGCGGGGCACTGAGATGACGATCGCTGTTCCAGCCGCTCCCTATCCGTTCCAGCTCGATTCCGAGCGGGTGGCGCTGATCGTCATCGACATGCAGCGCGACTTCGTCGAGCCCGGCGGCTTCGGCGAGGCTCTGGGCAACGACGTGTCGCGGCTTGGCGCGATCGTGCCCACCGTCGGCGCGCTGATCGGGCTTTTCCGCCGCAAGGGCTGGCATGTCGTGCACACGCGGGAGTCTCACATGCCCGACCTGTCCGACTGCCCGCCCGCCAAGCGCAGCCGGGGCGACGCGCCCCAGCGCATCGGCGACTCCGGGCCGATGGGCCGCCTGCTGATCCGCGGCGAGCCCGGGAACCAGATCCTCGAAGCGCTTGCGCCTGTGGAGGGCGAGACCGTCATCGACAAGCCCGGCAAGGGCGCCTTCTACGCGACGGAGCTGGGCTCGATCCTGAAGAACCGCGGCATCACGCAGCTGGTCTTTGCCGGCGTGACCACGGAAGTCTGCGTGCAGACGACGATGCGCGAAGCCAATGACCGCGGCTATGAGTGCCTGCTCGTGGAGGACGCCACCGAGAGTTACTTCCCCGAGTTCAAGTCCGCGACCATCGCCATGGTGACCGCGCAAGGCGGCATCGTCGGCTGGGCCACGCCCTTCGCGGTGCTGGACGGGGCCGTCTCGTGACCGAACCGGCGCCGGACTCCACGGACGCGTTCATCGAGGCCGCCGCCGCCGCGCTCGGGCTGCCGCTGGAGCCGGAATACCGGCCGGGCGTGCGGCAGAACTGGGACACTGTCACTCGCATGGCGAAGCTGGTGCTCGAGGCCGGGATGGATGAGCGGGAGGAGCCCGCCCCCGTGTACCGGCCGTGAGCGGCTTCGACCCCATCCGGGCCGGCGCCGCCGCAACGGCGGCCGAGGTCCGCGCCGGGCGGGTGAGCGCCGTCGCGATCGCAAAGGCCCATCTCGCCAGGATCGACGCGCTCGACACGGCGCTCGGCGCCTATACCGCCGTCACGCGCGAGCGCGCCCTGGCCGAGGCCGCGGCAGTGGACGCCAGGGTCGCGCGCGGCGAGGACCCAGGCCCGCTGGCTGGCGTGACCTACGCCGTCAAAAACCTGTTCGATCTCGCGGGCCTGCCCACGCTGGCCGGATCGAGGATCAACCGCGCGAACCCTTCCGCTGGCGAGGACGCCACGCTGGTAGCGCGGCTGGAGGCCGCAGGCGCCGTGTGCCTCGGCGCGCTCAACATGGGCGAGTACGCCTACGACTTCACCGGCGAGAACGCCCATGACGGGCGCTCGGCCAATCCGCACGATCCCGCCCACATGTCGGGCGGCTCCTCGGGCGGTTCCGGCACCGCCATCGCGGCCGGACTGGCCACGCTCTCGCTGGGGTCGGACACCAACGGCTCCATCCGTGTGCCCTCGTCCCTGTGCGGCATCTTCGGGCTGAAGCCGACCTATGGCCGCCTGTCGCGCGGCGGCAGCTTCCCCTTCGTGTCGAGCCTCGACCATCTCGGCCCCTTCGCCCGGAGCGTCGAGGATCTGGCGCTCGCCTACGACGTGATGCAGGGGCCAGACTCGCGAGACCCTGCCTGCACGCCCGCGGAAATCGAACCCACGCTGCCCGAACTGGCCAAGGGCACGCGGGGACTGCGCGTCGCGGTGGCGGGGGGATGGTTCGCGCGCGGCGGCATGCCCGAGGCGTTCGAGGCGGTGACGCGGGTCGCCATCGCGCTGGACGCCACCCGCATGGTCGACGTCCCGGGCGCGGACAGGGCCCGCGCCTCGGCCTTCATCATCACGGCAAGCGAGGGTGCCGCGCTGCATCGAGAGCGGCTGATCCGGCGAGCGGGCGACTTCGACCCCGCCGTGCGCGACCGGCTGATCGCGGGATCGATGATCCCCGCCGCCTGGGTGACGCAGGCGCAGAAGTTCAGGCGCGTGTTCCGCGAGACGATGCTGCGCATCTTCGAGGAGACCGACATCCTGCTCGCGCCCGCCACGCCCTGCCGTGCCCCCCGGGCCGGGCAGGCCACCATGGTGCTCGACGGCGTCGAGATGCCGGTCCGGCCGAACCTCGGCATCTACACGCAGCCCATCTCCTTCGTCGGCCTGCCCGTGGTCGCCGTGCCGGTGTGGACAAGCGGCGAGCACCTGCCGATCGGCGTCCAGGTCATTGCCCCGCCATGGCGCGAGGACCTGGCGCTGCGCGTGGCGTATCAGCTGGAGCGCGAGGGGGTCTGCCGGGCGCCGGTGGCCGGATGAAGCCGCCCCACCTCTGTCATCCCCGGCGTGCCGCGGGACGGCACGGGAGTAAGCAGTCTGCCCCTACTTCGCACCGCCCCGGTCCAGCCGCTCTCGTAGCGCCCTGAGGAACGGGATGCCCTCATACTGGTCGGGCTGGACCACGTCCCAGGCGACGCCCGTCGGGCGGGCGTGGCGGGTGCGTGTTTCGAATGCCTCGCGCTCGGTAACGACCCAGTCGAGCGGGCTGTCATGGAGGAGCATCGGGATCTCGTCGTCGGCGACGACCTGCGACGAGTGGACCGTGGTCACGACCGGCGTCGCCGGCGTCACCGTCCCGACTTCGCGGAAGATGCCGAGCTCGAGGTCGGCGAAGCCGCCGCCCTTGCCGGTGCGCCCTCCGGCCCGGGTGGCCGCCACCGTGCCGACGACCACGAGGTCGATGGCCTCCATCTCCTCGAACTCGACCGGCTCGCCATGCTCGACGGCGCCCTGGGACGTGGCGGCCAGCTCGAATGTGATCCCGTTTGCGTCCAGCCGTTCCGGCACGAGCCGGACGAAGGGGAAGCTGCGTACGAGTTCCGGCACGGGTGCCAGCACGGTCTTGCCGTCATAGAGCGCGCGCAAGCGCACCGGGATCTGCGGCGGATCCGGATTGCACTTCACGACCCTCGCACGCTGCCAGACGTCGAGCCGGGACAGCAGCCGAGCCGCCTCGTCCGCGCCGGAGAAGTTGGGAATGCGGCTGTGGGCGGGGCCGACGGCCATTCCATCCCTCACCAGCCCGTTCCAGATGCGGGTGCGCAGCGCGTCCTTGTCCCCGTTGCGACCTGCCCATCGCGCACTGTCGGACATGCGTGCCCTCCCCTTTTCCCAACGGCGCCAATGAAGCAAGAAGCGAGCCTGCGGCACGCACCTTGCTGGATGTGCCGGAGGAGGACCCATGCAGATCAACGACCCCGACACGCTGGCCGAGATGGAGGCCGCCTTCCGCCGCTATGAGACGGCGCTCGTGACGAACGACGTGGAGACGCTCGACGCCCTGTTCTGGCCCTCCGAGCACACGCTGCGCTACGGCGCCGCCGAGAACCTCTACGGCTATTCGGAGATCGCCGCCTTTCGCGCGGCCCGCTCGCCTGCGGGGCTTGCGCGCACGCTGTCGCGGACGGTCATCACGACCTTCGGGCGCGACTTCGCCACGGCCAACACGCTGTTCCACCGCGAGACCATGCCCGGCAAGGTCGGACGTCAGAGCCAGAGCTGGGCCCGCATGCCCGAGGGCTGGCGGATCGTTGCCGCGCATGTGAGCGTCATCCAGGAGACGTGACGGACCGCGGGTCTTCAGACCCGCATTGGTGCGACCGAAAGCGCGTCTGAAGACGCGCGGTCCTGGTCATCCCCTGACCACGATGGACGGAGTGCCTGGATCCCGGTTCTTCGCTTCACTACGGCCGGGATGACACTGGAAGTTGCTTCTGTGGGGAAGAGCAACCTCAAGTCACATCTCACGCAAATCCCTGCCCGCATCACCTTGCGGCAGAATCGCTTTTGCCCATCCCGGCTTTCTTCAACTCGGCCCTTGCCACCACCCTCATGTGCACCTCGTCCGGGCCGTCGATGAAGCGCAGCGCGCGGCCCCACGTCCAGAGGTAGGCGAGCGGGGTGTCGTTGGTGAGGCCCATGGCGCCGAAGACCTGCATGGCGCGGTCCGTGACCCGCGTCTGCAGCTGGGCGGCGACGACCTTGATGGCCGAGACCTGGACGCGCGCGGCCTTGTTGCCCTCGCGGTCCATCAGCCAGGCGGCGTGAAGGCACAGCAGGCGGGCCTGGTCGATCTCCATGCGGCTGCGGGCGATGTCGTCCTGGATGTTGGCATAGTCGGCGAGCGGCCGGCCGAAGGCGACCCGCTCCTGCACGCGCTTCAGCATGAGCTCCAGCGCCAGCTCGCACTGGCCGATGGTGCGCATGCAGTGGTGGATGCGTCCTGGCCCCAGCCGTGCCTGGGCGATAGCAAAGCCGGCGCCCTCCTCTCCCAGCAGGTTGGAGACGGGCACGCGGACATCCTCGAACACGACCTCGCAATGCCCCTCGGGCGCGAGGTGGTTCATGATCGGCGTATTGCGGACGACGCGGAAGCCCGGCGTGTCCATCGGCACCAGGATGAAGCTCTGCCGGCGGTGCTTCGGCGCCTCAGGTGAATCGTCGGTCACGCCCAGGACGATCAGCACCTGCGCTCGCGGGTGCAGCGCGCCGGTGTTGAACCATTTCCGGCCGTTGATGACGTAGTGATCCCCCTCGCGGCGGATGGAGGTGCGCAGGTTCGTTGGATCCGACGACGCGACTTCCGGCTCGGTGATCGAGACGACCGAGCGGATGCGCCCCTCCATCAGGGGCGTCAGCCAGAGTTGCTTCTGCTCCGGCGTGCCGAAGAGGTGCAGCACCTCCATGTTGCCGGTATCTGGCGCGCTGCAGTTGAAGACCTCGGACGCCCAGGGGATCCGGCCCATGATTTCGGCGAGCGGCGCATACTCGACATTGCTCAGCCGGGTGCCCGGCTCGTCGTCGCGAAGGCCGGGCAGGAACAGATTCCACAGCCCGAGGGCGCGGGCTTTCTCCTTCAGGCCGTCGAGAAGGTCGAGCGGATAGCGGCCGGCCTCGACCTCGGCCTGGAACGCGGCATCTGCGGGCAGGACATGCTCGTCCATGAAGGCGAGGAGCGTCTGGCGCAGCTCCTGCACCTTCGGCGAATACGCGAAATCCATTCCGTCATCTCCCGTCAGCCCGCCGCATCCACCAGTTCCGCCGCCCGCCGGGCCAGCACCGCCGCAAGGCGGCCCACCTCGCCGGCGTTGTCCGACGCCGCGTTCCCCGCCCGCGCCCGGCCCGCGATGCCGGCGAAGATCGCGGCATTCCGGAAGAGGGCAAAGACAGCATGGAACGCTTCCGGCCGCTGCCCCTCCCCCACCGCGGCGAGATAGGCGTCGCGGAATGTCGCCTCGTCCGGCAGTCCGAGCGCCGCGAGGTCGAGCCCCAGCGTCCCGCCATATTCGTCCGGCCGCATGCGATAGGAGTAGGTGCAGAAATGGGCGAGGTCCGCCAGTGGCGCGCCCAGCGTCGAAAGCTCCCAGTCGAGCACCGCCACGACGCGCGGCTCGGCCGGGTGGAGCATGAGGTTGCCCATGCGGTAATCGCCATGGACGATGCGGGCCGGCCCCGTCTCCTGCGGGATGTTGGCCTCGAGCCAGGTCCAGACGCGGGCGATGTCGTCGTTGGGTGCGGCGTCGGCCAGTTCCCACTGCTTGCGCCAGCGCGCGACCTGGCGGGCGAAGTACCCCTCCGGACGGCCGAAATCCGCAAGGCCGATCGCGGCGGGGTCGATCCGGTGCAGTGCCGCGAGCGTGCGCGCCGCGTCGAGGGTGACGTCCTGCCGCTCGCGGGGCGTCAGTCCCGGCAGCGCGGCGTCGTGGAACACCCGGCCGTGCACGCGCTCCATCACGTAGAACGCCGTGCCTGCAAGCTCCTCTCCCTCATGCATGAGGAGCGGCTCCGGCACCGGGAAGCCGGCCCCGTGCAGCGCCTTCATCACCCGGTACTCACGGTCCACCGCATGGGCGGAGGGAAGCAGCGGACCCGGTGGCCGCTTGCGCAGCACGACCTCCTCCGCCCCGAAGGCGACGACGTAGGTGGGGTTGGACTGTCCCCCCGTGATCGGGTGCAGCTGCATCGTTGCCGCGGACAGGCCGAGTTCGCTCCGCAACGCCTCCTCGAGAGGACGGAGATCGAAGCCCGCGGGAAAGCCGGGAACGGAGCCGGGTGGGACGCTCATGGGTCATCTGAGCCCCGGCGCGCGCCGGGAACAAGAGGAAGCATCGCGGGCTCCTTGGCGCACCGGAGAGAGGAACCGCATGGCCAACCGACGCCGCGTCAGTTTTCAGCTGGCCGGCGTTGCAGCCGAATCGCTTTTCTTCACCCATCCGCGTCATCGCGAGGACGACTGCGACGAAGCAACAGGCCTGATGGATTGCTCCGCTTCGCTCGCTAAGACGGTGAGTGGAGCTCAGTCGTGATGGAAAACCTCTTCCATCTGGGCCCACCACTCGCCGGGCTTGCGCGTCTCCAGCGGGTTCTGCATGGGCCCGCAGATCTTCCACCAGTCCTGCGTCTTGGGATCGGCGGCGATAAGGGCGGAATCCGCCTCGAAATCGGTGCCGTGATATTCCCAGTAGGCGAACATCACGTTCTCCGGCTCCTTCAGGAAGATCGAGTAGTTGCGGATGTTGGCGCGCGAGATGGTCGCCAGCACCTCGGGCCACACGGCCGCGTGCAGGCGCTTGTATTCGGGGATGGCCTCCTTCTTCAGGCCGATGACGTGACCCATTCTCTGCATTGCTCGTCCTCCCGTTGCCGGCAGGGCCGGCACGATCTCGTTGTCCCGTCAGGCTAGCAGTGCCCGCAGCGATTTCGAACCGCCGTTCCGGAATACAGGCAAAAAAGCGGCGGGCCCGCTATCGCGCCCCAAACTGCCATCGTAGGTTGTGCCCGAGACCGTCAACATTCCCCGAGGTGCTTGATGCGCGTCAGGCTGGTCGCCGTCGTCGTCCTTGTCCTGCTGGCCCTTGGCGGGCTCTATTTGTTCCAGCAAAGGCGCGAACAGGCCATCAAGACGGCCCTGGCGAACCAGGCGCGCCCGCCGATTCCCGTCGAGGCCGTCGCCGCCGAGAAGACGGACGTGCCGCGCCGGCTGGACGGCATCGGCAGCCTCTACGCCATCGACCAGGTGACGATCGCCCCGCAGGTCCCCGGCCAGGTCGCCCAGATCTATTTCGAGAGCGGCGACACCGTCGAGAAGGGAGCCCGCCTCGTCCAGCTCAACGACGCCATCGAAAGGGCCGACCTCGCCAGCTTCAACGCGCAGGCGAAGCTCGCCGCCTCCACCCTGTCGCGGACGGCCTCGCTGGCGGCCCGTGACTTCGCGGCGCAGCAGACGGTCGACCAGAACCAGTCCGCGCTCGACCAGGCCAATGCCGGCATCGCCCGCGCCCAGGCGGTCATCGACCAGAAGATCATCAGCGCGCCCTTCGGCGGCGTGCTCGGCATCCGCCAGATCGATCCCGGCCAGTATGTCAGCGCGGGAACCACCATCGTCTCGCTCACCGACCTCGACCGGTTGCAGGTCGATTTCACACTGCCGGAGCAGCAGCGCTGGCAGATCCTCGTGGGCCAGGACCTGGAAATCCGGAGCGACGCCTACCCCGACAGGGTCTTCAAGGCGACGCTCAACGCCATCGAGCCTCAGATCAACCAGGATACCCGAACCGTGGACGTGCAGGGCCGCCTCGACAACAAGGACAGGCAGCTGACGCCCGGCATGTTCGTACGGGTCTCCGTCATCCTCCCTCCCGTGAAGGACACGGTGGTCGTGCCCCAGACCGCCATCGACGCCAGCCTCTACGGCGACAGCGTCTACCTGCTGAAGCCCGGCAAGGAGGGCCGGTACACGGTCGAGCAGGCAGCGGTCAAAACCGGCGTGCGCTTCGGCGACAAGGTCGAGGTTCGCTCGGGGCTGAAGGAGGGCGACCTGGTCGTCTCCTCCGGGCAGGTGCGGATCGATCCGGGAGCCGAGGTGACGATCCTCAAGGACCGCCTGCTGAAGACGCCCGCCACGCCTCCCCTGAACTGAGGCCGCCGCGATGCGCTTCACCGACATCTTCGTCAAGCGGCCGATCCTCGCCCTCGTCATCAACGCGCTGGTGCTCCTGATCGGGCTGCGTGCGCTCTACGGGCTGCCGGTGCGCCAGTACCCTGCCCTGTCCACCACGGTCATCACGGTGTCGACGAGCTATCCCGGCGCCACCGCCGAGCTGATGCAAGGCTTCATCACGCAGCCGCTGCAGCAGGCGGTCGCGACGGCGGAGGGCGTCGACTACATCACTTCGAGCTCGACGCTCGGACAGAGCACCATCACCGCCAACATCCGTCTGAACTACGACCCCAACGCCGCGATGACCGACGTCATGGCGAAGGTGCAGCAGGTCCGCTACCTGATGCCGGAAGGCGCCAACGACCCGGTGATCACGAAGTCGACGGGCTCGGAGACGGCGGTCCTCTACATCGGCTTCTCCAGCCCGGACCTCTCGCTTTCCGCCATCTCGGACTACCTCACCCGCGTCGTCCAGCCGCTGCTGGTCACCGTCGAAGGCGTATCGGCAGCCGACGTCGTGGGTGCGCAGAGCTTCGCCATGCGCGTCTGGCTGGATCCCGCCCGCATGGCGGGACTCGACGTCACGGCGGCCGAGGTCGCAGCGGCGCTCAAGGCGAACAATTACCAGACCGCGCCCGGACAGCAGAAAGGCTACTTCACCGCGACGAACCTCAGCGCCAACACCGACCTCTCGGACGTCGAGGGTTTCGAGAACCTCGTCGTTCGCGCCAAGGACGGCGCCCTGGTGCGGCTCAGGGATGTCGCCGACGTGCAGCTTGGGCCGCAGAGCTCGGACCAGATCGTCGCCATCAACGGCCTCAACGCCGTCTTCGTCGCCATCCAGGTGACGCCGACAGCCAACCCGCTCACGACCGTCCAGGGCGTGAAGGACCGCCTGCCCGCGCTGTCGCGCACGCTACCCCCGGGCGTGAAGATGGACGTGGTCTACGACGCCACGCTGTTCATCTCGGCCTCGATCGAGGACGTGGTGAAAACCCTGGCCGAGGCGGCCCTCGTCGTGGTCGTGGTGATCTTCCTCTTCCTGGGCTCGCTCAGGGCGGTGCTGATCCCGCTCGTCACCATTCCGCTGTCGCTGATCGGCGTCGGCGTCTTCATGGTGATGTTCGGCTTCAGCATCAACCTGCTCACCCTGCTAGCGATGGTGCTCGCCATCGGGTTGGTGGTCGACGACGCCATCGTCGTGGTCGAGAACGTCGTTCGCCACATCGAGGAGGGCAAGACGCCGTTGCAGGCGGCCCTCATCGGCGCCCGCGAGATTGCCGGGCCGGTGATCGTGATGACCATCACGCTCGCCGCCGTCTACGCGCCGATCGGCTTCATGGGCGGGCTCACCGGCTCGCTTTTCCGCGAGTTTGCGCTGACGCTTGCCGGGTCGGTCGTCATCTCGGGCTTCGTCGCGCTGACCCTCTCGCCGATGATGTGCGCGGGCATTCTCTCCCGGTCCATGCTGGAGGGCCGCTTCGCGCAGGCGGTGAACCGGACCCTGACGCGCGTCGAGACCGGGTATGAGCGCTGGCTGGGCGGCTCGCTGAATGAGCGGCCGGTGACGCTCGTCTTCGCCATGGGCGTGCTACTGGCGCTGGGCTTCATGTACGTCAACACGACCTCCGAGCTCGCTCCCCAGGAAGACCAGGGGATCGTCTTCGGCGTGGTGAAAGGCCCTCCCTACGCCAACATCGACTATATGGACGCCTACCGGAAGGCCATCGACGAGGCCCTGGTGCTGGACGAGACACACACGCGGTTCATCATCATCGGCCAGCCGACCGTCAACCAGGGCTTCGTCGGCGACGTGCTCAAGCCGTGGGACGAGCGCAAGCGGACGGCGGACGTGATCCAGCCCGAGCTCCAGGGCAGGCTGGGCGGGATCCCGGGCCTGCAGATCTTCATGTTCTCTCCTCCGGCGCTGCCGGGCTCCACCGGCGGCCTCCCGGTGCAAATGGCGGTCTATTCGACGTCGGGATATCCGGTCGTCTACCAGGTCATGGAGAAGGTGAAGAAGGCCGCGCGCGACAGCGGCATGTTCGTCGTCGTCGACAGCGACCTCGCCTTCGACACCGCCGTCCTCTCCATCGACATCGACCGGTCGAAAGCCAACGAGCTCGGCGTCACCATGCAGAGCGTCGGCGACACGCTGGCCCTGCTGCTCGGGGGGAACTACGTCAACCGCTTCAACCTGGAGGGGCGCTCCTACCAGGTGATCCCGCAGACCCCACGCGGCGCGAGGCTGAACCCAGAGGACATCCTGCAGTTCTACGTGCGGACGGCGAGCGGCAAGCAGATCCCGCTCTCCACGATCGCCAAGGTGCACCGCACCACCGACCCCAACGCGCTGAGCCAGTACAACCAGCTGAACTCCGCCACCTTCCAGGCCGTACCCGCGCCGGGCGTCAGCATGGGCGATGCCGTGGCGTTCCTGAACGGCGTCGCGGACAAGGAGCTTCCGGCGGGATTCAGCAGCACCTACCTCGGCGATTCCCGGCAGTATGTGCAGGAGGGCAACCGCCTTGCTTACACGTTCGGCTTCGCCCTGATCGTCATCTTTCTCGTTCTCGCCGCCCAGTTCGAGAGCCTGCGCGATCCGTTCGTCATCCTGATCAGCGTGCCCATGGCCATTTCGGGCGCGATGGTGCCCCTGTTCCTCGGCGTGGCGACGCTGAACATCTACTCGCAGGTCGGGCTGGTGACGCTCATCGGCCTCATCTCGAAGCACGGGATCCTGATGGTCTCCTTCGCCAACGAGCTTCAGGCCGCCGAGGGGCTGGATCGGGTGGCTGCGATCCGCAAGGCCGCGCGGATCAGGCTGAGGCCCATCCTGATGACGACGGCCGCCATGGTCGTGGGCCTCATTCCGATGGTCCTTGCGACAGGAGCCGGGGCGGGCAGCCGCTTCGCGATCGGCATCGTCATCGTCTTCGGCCTGCTGGTCGGCACGCTTTTCACGCTGTTCGTCTTGCCGGCCGTGTACACGCTTCTCGCCGCCGACCACCGGACCGCCGCATCGGCCGAGCGTGACAAGGAGATCGCAGCCGTATCCTGAGCGGCGGCTGCGCCTTTCCGCCGCGGTCGGGATCGATCGCAGCTCGCGCGTTCCACGGAACCTCGCGCCCCATCCGCCGTTGCCGTTCCACCTCGGGCGTAGCGGGTGGTTCATGCAGAACGCGGTCGACGATGGCGCGGACTGGCGCACTGAGCTGGAGCGCGGCGCGGACGAAGCGCCATGCCGCGTCGATGTCCTCAGAGCCAGGCAGCCCGGGCGCGGGCGCGACGCCACGACACCCGTCGATATTCCCGCCGAGGGCTGGAAGGATGTCGCCTGGCGCATGGTGCTAGCCTTCTCCTCCAACCGCATCATCGCCATGTCCGGCGGCGTGGCATTCTTCGCGCTGCTGGCGATTTTTCCCGCCATCGCGACCGTCGTGTCGCTCTACGGCCTGTTCGCAAACGCCCAGATCGTGCTCGAGCACCTCGACCTGCTGTCCGGCATTCTGCCGGCGGGTATTCTCCAGATGGTGCGCGATCAGGTCCTTCTGGTCGCGGGCAAGAGCAACAACTCGCTCGGCCTCGCCTTCCTCACCGGTTTCGGCATCGCGCTGTGGAGCGCGAACTCGGGCGTGAGCGCGCTCTTCGACGCGCTGAACGTCATCTACGGGGAGAAGGAAAAGCGCAGCTTCGTGAAGTTCTACGCGACGACGCTGGTCGTCACGTTCGGGGCCGTCGTGTTCGTTGTGCTGGCCCTGGCGGCCGTCGTCTTACTTCCCATCGTGTTGAGCTTCATGGGCCTCAACACGCCGGCGGAGAAGATCTTGATGGTGGCACGCTGGCCGGTGCTTCTCGTCTTCGTCGCTGCGGCCCTGTCCACCATTTACCGGCTCGGCCCGAGCCGCCGGGAGGCCAAGTGGCACTGGGTGACACTGGGCAGCGCCGCCGCGGCCCTGCTCTGGGTGGGAGCCTCGATGCTCTTCTCCTGGTATGTCACCGCCTTCGACAGCTACAACCGCATTTACGGCTCGCTCGGCGCGGCGGTTGGCTTCATGACGTGGACCTGGATCTCGGCCATGATCGTGCTGCTCGGCGCGCTGCTGAACGCCGAACTGGAGCACCAGACGGCGCACGACACCACCGACGGCCCGCCCAAGCCGCTGGGCCATCGCGGCGCGACCATGGCCGACCATGTCGGGGCGGCCGCCGACGAACTGTAGGATCCTGAGCCTTTCCGCCGGGCCGGCTTGCGGGGTAGCCGCCTGGACCGCGGCCAGATTCGCGCTCATTCCGGTCGTGAGGGGCACGCCGGCGGGAAGATGATCGCCGCTTGCCTTTGCTTCGGCTTTCCCGTCACCTGAGCCGACGCCGACCGAGGCCCCCGTGAGCGACGCCGCCGTCCGTTCTCCTCATCCTGCGCCGCCCTGGACGCCGCCTCTCGCGGAGCCGGTTCCGCGCGACCTCTGCACGGATTGCGGGATCTCCCGCACGCCGGAGGCAAGGCGTTGCGGCAAGGCGTGCCAGTTTATCCGGCCGGACTACCCGGCCATGGAGAGCAGGGTGCACGGCCGCACCCGCGATCCCGGGCGGCCGGACGAGATGCATTTCGGCCCGTTCCGCCGGATGGTCAGGGCCTCGCTCGCCCCCGCCCTGCCGGACGCGCAGTGGACCGGCATCGCGACCCGCATCGGCGAGCGGCTGCTCGAAACAGGCGCGGTCGACGCGGTGCTGACCATGGCTCCCGACCCGGAGGACCGCTGGCGTCCCGTGCCGGTCCTCGTCACCCGGCCTCAGGACATGGCGGGGTGCCGGGGCATGCGGATGGGCTATGCGCCCCTGCTTGCGCTGCTGGAACCCGCCAAGGCCGCAGGCTACCGCCGCCTCGCGGTCATCGGCATCCCCTGCCAGGTCTATGCGCTGCGCGCGCTGGAGGAGGAGCTGGGCTTCGACCGGCTCTACGTCGTCGGCACGCCCTGCTCCGACAACACCACGACGGAGCGCTTCCACGAATTCCTGGCGCTGCTCGCCGAGGACCCCGACAGCATCACCTATCTCGAGTTCCGCGCCGACTTCCACGTCGAGCTGCGCTTTGCCGATGGCCGGCACAAGGACATTTCGTTCCTGCAACTGCCCATCTCGAAGCTGCCGCCGGACTTCTTTCCCCTCACCTGCCGCACCTGCGTCGACTACACCAACGTTCTCGCCGACATCACCGTCGGCTACATGGGCGGCGAGGGCCAGCAATGGCTTCTGGTGCGCAACGAACGCGGCGAGGAGCTCCTGAACCTGCTCGGGGACGAGGTGCGCCTCAGCGAGCCGGGCTCTGGCGGCAAGCGTCAGGGCCCGGTGAAGGGGTTCCTCGCCAATGTCGAGCGGGCCGCCGGCGGCCTGCCCCTGCGCCGCATGCCGGAGTTCCTGCGGCCGATCGTCGGCTGGCTCATGCCGCGGATCGGTCCGCGCGGACTGGAATTCGCCCGCGCCCGGGTCGAGATGAAGGCGGTCGAGACCATCGTGCACCTGCGCCGCGAGCGGAAGCGGCGCATGAAGAGCATGATCCCGGCCCATGTCTGGGCGCTGGCTAAGCCCTACGGCCTTGCGCCGTCGGCAGAAGAGCACGCCTCGCCCGGCAGTGGACAGGACACGGCGCCGCTTTGACCTGCGCAGCCCCGGCGGGCTAGACACCCGGCCCGGCTGTCGGCCGGAATCGGGGGCACGGAGGCGTTATGAAGGTCTCGATCGAGCAGCGCATCGCCGGCGAGCTGAACTGCGCCGAGCGGCAGGTCAAGGCGGCCGTGGATCTTCTCGACGGGGGCGCCACCGTCCCCTTCGTCGCCCGCTACCGCAAGGAGGCGACGGGCGGGCTGGATGATGCCCAGCTGCGCCTCCTGGAGGAGCGGCTGCGCTACCTCCGCGAGCTGGAGGACCGGCGCAAGGCGATCCTCGACTCCGTGCGGGAGCAGGGAAAGCTGACCCCGGCGCTGGAGGCGCAGATCACCGAGGCCGACAACAAGGCCCGGCTGGAAGACATCTACCTTCCCTTCAAGCCCAAGCGCCGCACGAAGGCGCAGATCGCGCGGGAAGCCGGGCTTGAGCCGCTCGCGGAAAGGCTGCTGTCCGACCCGCGCCTCGACCCCTCCGCCGAAGCCGCCGGCTTCGTGAACGCGGAAAAGGGCGTGGCCACCGCGGCCGAAGCTCTAGACGGCGCCAAGGCCATCCTCGTCGAGCGCTTGTCCGAGGATGCCACGCTGATCGGCCGCCTGCGCGAGGATGTCTGGAAGGCGGGAAAGATCGTCTCCGCCGTTCGCGACGGCAAGCAGGCCGAGGGCGCCAAGTTCTCGGACTATTTCGACTTCTCCGAGCCGCTGGCGAAGCTGCCGTCGCACCGCATCCTCGCGCTCTTCCGGGGTGAGAAGGAGGAGGTTCTCGACGTCCGCATCGACACCGGGGAGCCAGGGGCTTCCGCCGGGACGCGGGTGCCGGGGCCCTACGAGCTCGCGATCGCCCACCGCTTCCAGATCGCCGACCGGGGCAGGCCCGCCGATTCCTGGCTTCTGGAGGTGGTGCGCTGGGCATGGCGCACGCGCATCCAGACCCATATCGGCCTCGATCTGCGCATGCGGCTCTGGCAGCACGCCGAAGACGAAGCGGTCCGCATTTTCGCCGGCAACCTCCGCGACCTGCTGCTGGCTGCCCCCGCCGGGACACGGCCCACCATGGGGCTCGACCCCGGCTTCCGGACGGGCGTGAAGGTCGCCGTCGTGGATGCGACGGGGAAGGTGGTCGACACCGGGGTGATCTATCCGCACGAACCGCAGCGGCGTTGGGACGAGGCGGTCGCCGCGCTGGCGGCGATGGCGGCCCGCCACAAGGTCGAGCTGATCGCCATCGGCAACGGCACGGCGTCGCGCGAGACGGACAAACTCGCGGCGGAGCTGATGACCCGGCACCCTGCTCTGAAGCTGACGCGCATTGTCGTGTCCGAGGCGGGAGCCTCGGTCTACTCCGCCTCGGCCTATGCCTCGCAGGAACTGCCCGGCCTCGACGTGTCCCTGCGCGGGGCGGTGTCCATCGCGCGGCGGCTTCAGGATCCGTTGGCCGAGCTCGTGAAGATCGACCCGCGCTCGATCGGCGTCGGCCAGTACCAGCACGATATCAGCGAGACCAAGCTGTCGCGCTCGCTCGACGCCGTGGTGGAGGACTGCGTGAACGGGGTGGGAGTCGACCTCAATACCGCGTCGGCGCCGCTGCTGGCCCGCGTCTCGGGCGTCGGCGAGACGCTGGCGCAGAACATCGTCGTCCACCGCGACGAGAATGGCCCGTTTCGCACGCGCGCAGCTCTGAAGAAGGTGCCGCGGCTCGGTCCGAAGGCTTTCGAGCAATGCGCGGGCTTTCTTCGAATCCCCGACGGAGACGACCCGCTCGACCGCTCCGGCGTCCACCCGGAAGCCTACCCCGTCGTGCGCCGCATCGTAGCCGCCGCCCGGACGGATCTGCGCCGCCTGATGGGCAACACGGACGTGCTGCGCGGCCTTTCGCCGAAGGACTTCGTCGACCAGAGCTTCGGCCTGCCGACGGTCACCGACATACTGAAGGAGCTGGAGAAGCCCGGCCGCGACCCCCGGCCGGCCTTCAAGACGGCGACCTTCATGGACGGCGTGGAGAAGATCTCGGATCTCCGTCCCGGCATGGTGCTGGAAGGGGTCGTCACCAACGTCGCGGCCTTTGGGGCCTTCGTCGATGTCGGCGTTCACCAGGACGGGCTGGTGCACATCTCGGCCATGTCGCGGACCTTCGTGAAGGATCCACGCGACGTTGCGAAGCCCGGCGACATCGTGAAGGTGAAGGTGCTGGAGGTGGACGTGCCGCGAAAGCGCATCGCCCTCACCATGCGCCTGGACGACGAGGCTGGCCAGGCGCGGCCCGTTGGACGCCCTCCGGAAGCCCGGCCCCAGTCCGCGAAGCCTGCACAGCCCGCCCGGCCGCAGCCGAGGGATGCAAAGCCTGCGGGAAACAATCCGTTCGCGGACGCTTTCCGAAAGGCCGGGATGACCGACAAGCGGAACCGCTAAGTGCCATCCCGGGCGCGACACAGCGCGTAGCAGTGCAGCGCAGACCCGGGATCCAGGATCACAACGGTCGGAGAGCCTGGATCCAGGCTCTCCGCTTCGCTAGGGCCGGGACGACAGCGAAACCGAATTGCGTCCGCCTAGGCCATCCCGAGCGCCTGCATGTAGAGCTCGAGGATCGCCTCTTCCTCTTGGCGCTCCGCGTGGTCCTTCTTGCGGATCTTCAGGATTGTGCGCACGGCCTTCACGTCGAAGCCGCGGCCCTTGAGTTCAGCCATCACGTCCTTGATGTCGCCGGCGATCGCCGCCTTCTCTTCCTCGAGACGCTCGATGCGCTCGATGAACTGTTTCAGCTCCTCGGCGGCGACGCCGCTGGACGCTGCGTCGGCGGTGGAAGGCAGGGCTTGGGCGCTCATGGGCTGATCCTCGTCTGGAGACCGCACGACCGGCCGGCCGCCGGACGAATCCGGGCAGCGGTGTGACCCGTTCGCGGGCCGGGGTCAAGCCACGCGAGCCAGCTCCGGCGCGAGCTGTGGAAGACCTGTGATCACCGTCAGGCGCCGCCCTGCGACGGCGCCTTGTCGTCGAAGGCAAGGCGGTGCCGGCTCGTCGTCCGGGTAGGATGCCGCTGGGCTACGTGCTGGGCCGGGTCGGCCAGCAAAGGCCGCAGGATGCGGGCCAGCCTCTCGCCCCAGGCCTGCGCATCGCCGTCGGCCGCGATCAGGTCCTGGCGCACCTCGATGAGTGCGTTGGAGAGGCCGAGCACCGTGGCGTGCCGGTACACCGTGTCACCCGCGAGCGCGCCGTCATAAGGCTCGTTGTCGCCGACCACGAGATCTCCCTCCGCCTCCAGAGCGCGGATTAGCGGCCGGGGCAGGCGGGGATCACTGTCCCACAGCACGGCGACGTGCCAGGGCCTGGGCACACCCTTCCAGAACGGCGTGAAGGAGTGGATGGAGACGAGAACCGGCGGAACGCCGCTCGCGAGCCCTGCGGCGACCGCTTCCCCCACCGCTCGGTCATATGGCCGGTAGAAGCGGGCCAGGCGGCGTTCCACCTCCGCGTAGTCGGCCCGGGCATTGCCGGGCACGACCGCGCCGTCGGAGAGCTTCATCACCAGCGTGGGATCGTCCTGGCCCCGGTTGGGGTCGACGACGAGGCGGGAGAAGGTGCTGAGGACGGCGGGCGCGCCGAGCGCGCGGGCGAGGGTCCGCGTCACCCCGGCGGCTCCGATGTCATAGGCGATGTGCCGCTCCAGCTGCGCGGCGGGCAGGCCCAGGGAGGCCAGATCGTCCGGAATGGCGTTGGAGGCGTGGTCGCAGATGACGATGACCCCGCATGCGGGGTCGCCCTCCACCCGTTCGACCGGCGCCTCGGGCCAGGCGATCGACGCGGGGGAAGGATTTTGCGGCATGGGAGGAATGCAGTCCGGGGAGCCGGGAGAGGATGACGGCGCGCGCGCCATGTCCTAGAGCATGCCACGCGAAGGGTGACTTGCCACAGCTTCGCGCGCAGGTCGACTGCGCTCCTCCGTTCCGGTCCAGCCCGCCGCATGAGCGTCGACGCCACCTCCCCCGCCAAAGGCGTGCGCCGCGCCGATACGTTGGCTCTCGTCGCGCTTCTTGCGGGCGCCTTCGCGATGGGCATATCGCCCATTCTCGTGAAGATCGCGTCGCATGACGGCGTCGGCCCGTTCGCCTCGGCCTTCTGGCGCTGCATCCTCGGCCTGCCCGTGCTCTTCGTCTGGGCGCGGCTGGAGGATCGCGGCCGGGCCGGCGGGCCCCGGCCCACCTTCACCAAGGCGGCCCTCATCTCGGGCCTGCTCTTCGGCGGCGACCTGCTCTTCTGGCACATCTCCATCGTGAACACGACGGTGGCCAACGCCACCTTCTTCGCGACGACAGCGCCGATCTGGGTCGTGCTCGTCTCCTGGCTTCAGTATCGCAAGAAGATCCGTGCTGCCGTCATCGCTGGGCTCGGCCTGTGCGTGCTGGGCGGCTTCGCGCTGGTCGGCAATTCGATGCAGGTCGACCCGTCCCGCATTCGGGGCGACCTCTACGGGCTGGTCACGGCTGTCTTCTTCGGTTTGTTCTTCTTTGCGGTCGGGAATGCGCGCAAGTTCGCGGGAGCCGGCCGGGTGACGCTCGGCATGTCGGTCGTCGCAGCCGTCATCGTGCTGACCGCGGCGCTGATCGCGGGCGACCGTTTCCTTCCCGCGACGTCGTCCGGCCTCGCCGCCCTGGTCGGCATCGGCGTCATCTCACATGCGGGCGGCCAGGGCCTGCTCGCGGTCGCGCTGGGACGGCTCCCGACCATCTTCTCGTCGCTTGTGATCTTCCTCGAATCGATCGCGGCCGCGGTCATCGCCTGGCTGGTTCTGGGTGAGGCACTGACGCTGGTGCAGGCCTTGGGCGGCGCTCTGATCCTCGCCGGTGTGTGGGTGGCGAGGCCGCGGCAGCAGGACGACTGAAGGCGCGCTCAGGGAAAACACCTGTGCCGCGTCCGCCACGCGCGCCCGGGATCCGGTTCGCGTCGCCGCCTCCGGTTGACAGTGCCGCCGCGTTCTCGCCATATCGCGCCGTTTTGCGGCGGCGGAAGCGTGTCCGGGCCGCTCATTGCTTGCGGAACCATGCGAAAGCCCCTGCCCCCGCTGCTAGCTCTCGCCGGTGCCGCCCTGCTCTCCCTTCCGGGGGTGGCCCGGGCGGATTTGCGCCTGTGCAACCTCACGTCGAGCCGGGTCAGCGTTGCGCTCGGCTACCGTGACGCTCAGGGCTGGATGTCCGAGGGCTGGTGGAATTTGCGCCCCAGCGAGTGCGAGACCATGCTGAAGGGCGCCCTGGCGGCGCGCTTCTATTACGTCTACGCCGTCGACGGCCAGGGTGGCGGCGAGTGGGGCGGAAAAACCTTCATGTGCACGAGGGACAAGGAGTTCACGATCCGCGGGATCGAGGATTGCTTCGCCCGCGGATTCGACCGCTCCGGCTTCTTCGAGGTCGACACCGGAGAGCAGAAGAGCTGGACAGTCCAATTGACCGACAATGCCCGCCCGGCCCCGCGCACCCCGTGATGGCCAGCCGTTTTCCCCGTTTGTCCGAGAGGTCACCATGAGACGCCACCGCCGTGTGAAGATCCTGGCGACCCTCGGGCCGGCTTCGTCCGACCGCGAAACGATCGCGAAGCTGTTTCAGGCCGGCGCGGATGTCTTCCGCATCAATATGTCTCATTCGACCCACGATTCGATGCGCGAGCGGATCGCCACGATCCGCGACGTCGAGCGGGAGTTCGGTCGCCCCATCGGCATTCTGTGCGACCTGCAGGGGCCGAAGCTCCGCGTCGGCGAATTCAAGGACGGGCCGGTGCTGCTCGAGAAGGGCGCGACCTTCGTCCTTGATTCGAACAAGGCACCGGGCGACGGGACCCGCGTGCAGCTCCCCCATCCCGAAATTCTGCAGAACCTGGAGCCCGGTCACGACATTCTGATCGACGACGGCAAGGTGCGCCTGACCGTGCTCGAAGCGAGCCCCAAGCGGGCCGTCACGAAGGTCGTGGTCGCCGGCAAGATCTCGAACCGCAAGGGCGTGAGCCTGCCCCACACCACGATCCCGGTCTCGGCGATGACGCCGAAGGATCGTTCGGACCTCGAGGCCGCGCTGGAAGCTGGAATCGACTGGGTCGCGCTGTCCTTCGTTCAGCGCCCCGAGGATGTGGCCGAGGTGCGCAAGACCGCCCGCGGGCGCGCCCTCGTCATGTCCAAGATCGAGAAGCCGCAGGCGATCGCCCGGCTCGACGAGATTCTGGAGATTTCCGATGCGCTGATGGTGGCGCGTGGCGACCTCGGCGTGGAGATGCCGCTGGAGAAGGTGCCCGGCCTGCAGAAGCGCATCACGCGCGCGGCCCGCCGCCTCGGCAAACCGGTCGTGGTCGCCACGCAGATGCTGGAATCGATGATCACCTCGCCGGTGCCGACGCGTGCCGAGGTGTCGGACGTTGCGACGGCGGTGTTCGAGGGCGCGGACGCCGTCATGCTGTCGGCCGAGTCGGCGTCAGGGCAGTACCCCCTGGAAGCGGTGACGACGATGAACCGCATCGCCGAGGAGGTGGAGGGCGACCCGCTCTTCCGCACGATCATCAATGCCCAGCGCGCGACGCCGGAGGCTACTGGAGCGGACGCCATCGCCGTCGCCGCCCGCGACGTCGCCGAGACGCTGGACCTGAAGGCCATCGTGGCGTGGACGGCATCGGGCGCCACCGGCCTGCGCATCGCCCGTGAGCGGCCGCAGCCGCCGATCCTCGCGCTCACCCCCAATGTCCTGACCGCCCGCCGCCTCGCCCTCGCCTGGGGCGTGCACGCCGTCGTGACGGACGATGCCCGCGACGTGGACGACATGGCCGACCGCGCCTGCCGCACCACTGCGCTCGAAGGTTTCGCGCGCCCCGGCCAGCGGGTCATCATCGTCGCCGGCGTTCCCTTCGGCACGCCGGGCGCCACCAACATGGTCCGTATCGCCTTCGTGGGACCGGAGGGGCAGCAGCCCTAAGGGGCATGGCCGCGTCAGTGACGTCTTTGCGAGGAGCGCGGCGACGAGCCGGCTCTCGCTTCACCCGGCCTTGCTGACCGCCGAGATTGCGTCTTTGTCTCCGGCGGCTCGCGCTGCGGCGATGACGGCCTCGATCTCGTCGAGCACCACGTCCCGCGCCGCGTGATGGGGCATGTGCCCTCCCCCCGGCAGCAGCACGAGCCTGGCGCCCGGGACCTGCCGTGCAAAGGCGCGCGCGTGCAGGTCCGGGGAGACGGTCGTGTCCGACAGGCCGTGGATCACCGACACGGGAGCGGTGATCTCGCCATACCGGTGCTGCTGGTCGCGTACACCGTGGATCAACTCGACCACGTCCTGGGCATTGGCGAGGAATTCGGCCGGCCGGAGCACGAGCCGGGCGCCGGAGCGTTCGGCGTAGTCGTCCGGCGCGGGATCGGGCGCGAACACCGAGCGGACGGCGCCGTCCAGCATCACTGACCCCACCGGCACGGCGACGGCCCGGTTGAAGAGCCAGCCAGCCCAGGATGACGCGGCCGGCGTGTAGTACCACGTCACGCCGCCAGGCCATTCATGGGTCACTGCCCCGAGCAGGACGAGGCCGCGCACGAGCGCGGGATCGTCGAGCGCCATGCGGGTGGCAACGGCACCGGCAAGTGAATGCGCGACGACGACGGCCCGCTCAACCCCCAGCTGTCGCAGCCCCTCCCGGATCAGCTGCGACTGGCGGGCCGCCGAGGCGGACTCCCGTCCCCCGGGCCGGTCGCTCCAGCCATGCCCCGGCCGGTCGAAGGAGAGCACGCGCCACGTTTCGGCGAGGGTCGAGCCGAGCGTGTTCGCCAGTTCCCGCGCATTCGCCGACGCGCCATGCAGCAGGACGATCGCGGGCGCGCCCGGCTCCGGCCCGTTTGGCGGCGCCAAATCGATGACGTGGAGCCGCCCACCCGCGACTGAAACGAACCGGCCCTGTGGCGGAAACTGCCGCGCTGCCTTGCGGGCCATGATGGCCGTGAGCCCGTATCCCGCCGCGAGAAGGATGGCGAGGATGGCGGCGATCAGGATGAGGGTCGACATGGCCGAAGGGGACCGCGGGGCTTCAGATGTCCCGGCCCTCGTATTCGGGGGCCATTTTCTCGACGGCCTCCTTGACCTCGGACAGCCAGGGATTGATGCCGAGGGCCTTCTTGTAAGCTTCGTAGGCGTGCTTGTCGTCGCCGGTGGCGGAGAAGATCGCGCCCATTCCCGCCAGGGCGGAGAAGTGGCGAGGCTCCAGCGAAAGCACCTCGCGCAGATCAGCCATCGACCGCGTGTAGTCGCCCATCATGAAGAACACCGTGGCCCGCTTGTTCCAGGCCTCGGCCCAGCCGGGCTGCAGCGCGATCACCCGGTCGAGGAGTTCGATGGCGAGCGGCTGGTCGTCGGACTGGAGGGCCTCGAGAGCCCGGGTGAGCAGAAGGTCGGCGGTGTCGCTGCCCGAACGCATCCAGCGCCGCTCGATGATACCGGCCACGCCCTTTGCCTCGTCCTCGTCCTTCGCGGCCGACAGGCGGGCGAAGAGATCGTCCAGGGTCGGCGGGCCCTTGCGGGGCGCCTCGGCCTGTTCGTCCTGCTGGGACTGGGCCGGCGGCGCAGGCGGGTCGTCCGGCGCGGAGAAGGCCGGCACCGTGCCGGCGTGCGCAGCGAGGAGCCCGAGGGCGGCGAGGACCGGTGTTGAGAGCCTCATCCAATGGATAGTAGGGCGGCGCCACCGGCTTGCCAAACCCGGTACGCTACACGACGCGGTGACCACGTGACGCAGCCGGTGACCCCGCCAACGAAAAGGGCGCCTTGCGGCGCCCTCCAAAGGCTTCGCCCTTGCGAGCGAATGTCAGCCCTGCCGCGCCTTGTAGCGCTTCTGGGTCTTGTTGATGATATAGACGCGGCCCTTGCGCCGGACGATCTGGTTGTCCCGGTGGCGGTCGCGCAGCGACTTGAGCGAGTTGCGGATCTTCATCGGACGGTCCCGTCTGTTCAAACGTCGCCGGAAGTCCGGCTGCGCAAAAAAGGTTCGTGGCGGCACGTCAAAAACGGCCGCCGCCCGGCCAGCCTTCTAGGTGTGTCCCGGCGAAAAGGCAAGCCGAAAGAGCGAGCGGAAGACGTTCATCACGGCTCGCGCATCCCGCGGCGGAAGGCGTCTCCGAGCGGCTGGGTCAGATACTCGGCCACGGTGCGTTCACCGGTGGCGACAATGACCTCGGCCGGCATGCCGGGCACGAGGCGGTCGCGGATCTCGGCCGGGAAGGACGAGGCGCGGGCCGACACCGTCACTGTATAATAGGACTGCCGCGAGACGGGGTCCTGGATCACGTCCGCGGAGACGCTTCGCACCTCGCCGAGAGCGAGCGGCGTCGTGCGCGCCTTGAAAGCGGGCAGGCGCACCTCTGCGGCGAGGCCGGGATGGACGTGCGTGACGTCGATGGGCTGCAGGTGCGCCTCGACCACGAGCGTGTCGTCCTCCGGCACGATTTCCATCAGCACGTCGCCCGGCCGGACGACGGCTCCGATGGTGTGGACCTTCAGCCCGACGATACGCCCGGCGCGCGGGGCGCGGATTTCCCCGCGCCTGACGATGTCCGTCGCGACGGCGATGCGGTCACGGAGCTCGGCGATCGTGCCCCTCACAGTGGCGAGCCGGGCCGACGCCTCTTCCGCCGTCTTGCGGGAAATGCCTTCGATCTGCAGCCGGGATTCGGCGATTACCCGCTCCTGGCGCTCGCGGTCGGCCAGCAGCGAGCCGATGCGCCCGTCCTGGTCGAGCTTGGCGCGCTCCAGCTGCCTGATGCGGCTGCCGACGATGAGCCCGCGCTCTGCCAGCGGCGACAGCCGGGTCATCTCGTCCTCGTAGCTGCGGCTCTGCCCCTGCCCGGCAACGATCTGCGCGGCGAACCCCGCCATGCTGCGCTGGGCCTGCTCGATGCGCTCCTCCAGCACCGCACGCTCGTTGGCGCGGGCGGCGCGGCGCTCGCGGAACTGGCGTTCCTGGTCCTCGCGGGCCCGGGCCGCGTCGGGGGACACGCTTTCAAGCGACGGCGGGAAGACGATCCGTTCGGCTCCCGCGAGTTCGGCGGTGAGCCGGGCCTCCTCGGCGAGGGCTGCTGCCAGCTGGCTGCCGGCCACGGCCGCATTGGCGCGGGCGGAGGTGGCGTCGAGACGGACCAGAACGTCGCCGAGCTTCACGCTGGAATCGCCGGAGACCAGGATCTCGGAGACAATGCCGCCTTCGAGATGCTGGACCTGCTTGCGCTCGCTTTCGACGACGACCTGACCGGTCGCCACGATCGCACTGTCGAGTCGGGCAAACGCCGCCCAGCCGCCGAAAACCCCGAAGGTGACGATGATGACCGCGATACCGGCCGTCATCGGCCGCCGCCAGTCGCCGCGATTGGCCATGCCGTGCTTGCTCATGCTGCACCCATCCGGCCCTGTACCTGCGCGGACATCTGGCCGGGGACCTGTACCCGCGGAAGCGACTGCCCCGTGGTGGCCTGCGCCTGGGCCAGCGTGCGGGCGGCGGTCTGCACGTTCGGGCCGAGGATCAGGGGCAGCAGAAGGTCGCGCGGACCGATGCGGGCGACCATGCCGTCCTGCATCACCATGATCTTGTCGGCCACGGCGAGGAGGCCGGGCCGGTGCGTCACGAGAACCGCCGTCCGGCCCTTCTCCTTCAGCCGGCGCAGCGACTCGACGAGGGCCGCATCGCCTTCCCCGTCCAGATTGGCATTCGGTTCGTCGAGCACCACGACGGCCGGTTCTCCGTAGAGGGCCCGGGCGAGGCCGATGCGCTGGCGCTGCCCGCCTGACAGGCTCGACCCGTCCTCGCCGACCTGAGTCTGATATCCGTCCGGAAGATGCTGGATCATGCCGTGGGCGGATGCCGCCTCGGCGGCCGCGAGGATGCCGGTGTCGTCTACCGGCCCGAAGCGGGCGATGTTTTCCGCGACAGTGCCGGCGAACAGCTCGACGTCCTGGGGCAGGTAGCCGATGCCGGCGCCAACGTCGTCGGGGTCGTAGTGGCGCAGATCGTTGCCGTCGTAGCGGACGCAGCCCGTCACCGCCGGCCAGGCGCCGACCAGCGCACGCAAGAGCGAAGACTTGCCCGAGCCCGTGGGACCGACGACGGCCAGCACCTCGCCGGGCGAAAGCGAGAGCGTCACGCGCTTCAGGACCGGACGACGGGATCCGGGGGCGAGGACCGTGACGTCCTCCATCTCGACCGCGCCCGCGGGCTTCGGCAGCTTGAGCAGCGGCTTGTCCTCGGCCGCGTCGAGCGCGGAGGAGAGGCGGCTCCAGGCGCTGCGGGCCGAGGTGAGGGACCGCCACTGCGCAAGCGCCTGTTCCACGGGCGCAAGGGCGCGGCCCATGATCAGCGAGGCGGCGAACATGGCGCCGCCGCTGAGTTCCTGGCGGATGACGAGCCAGGCTCCGACGGCGAGGATGCCGACCTGCAGCGCGCTGCGCAGGAACTTCGACAGGGCCAGGATCAGCCCGCCCCGGCCGTTGACCGAGACCGATCGGGCCACGATCTCCGCGTGATCGCGCTCCCAGGCCCCGCGGATGGCGCCTGCCATGCCGAGGCCCCGGATGGCGTCGGCGTTGCGAAGGGCGGCCGCCATGCGCTCGTAGGCGGCGATCGTGCCGGTCGACTCCTGCAGCAGGGCGCGGCGGGTGAGGCGCTCGTTCCAAAAGGCAAGGGAGAAGAGGAGCACCGCTCCGCCGAGCGCGACCCATCCGATCAGCGGGTGGAGAAGGAAGCAGACCGCCAGGAACACCGGCGCCCATGGCGCATCCAGAAGGGTCGGGAGCGCCGGGCCGGACACGAACTCACGGAGAGTGTCGACATCACGCAGGAGCTGGGCGTGCCGCCCTCCCCTCTCCCGCGCGGAGCCCGCCAGGGCCGCGTCGAAGGCCGGGCCGCCCAGCACCGAATCGAAGCGCAGCCCCATCTGCACCAGCACCATGGAGCGCAGCTTCTCCAGCAGGGCATAGGAGAAGAGCAGCCCGGCCGCGATGGCCGCCAGCATCAGCAGTGTCGTGCCGTTTCGCGAGGTCAGCACACGGTCATAGACCTGCAGCATGAAGGCCGGCGAAACGAAGACCAGCAGATTGATGAAGAAGGAGAAGACCCCGACGCCCCAGAGTGCTGGTGAAATGGCGGAAACGGCGCTCTTCAGCGGATGGCGGGGCTGCATGTCTTCGGAACTCTCACTTGCCCCGAAACACTGCCCTTCCGACATGAAGAAGCCGTTATCCCGAATCGTTGAGGTCGACGGCGCTCTGTGATTCCGTTGGTGATTCCGGTGGATCAGGTCCGACCGAATACCTGTCCGCAGAGCAAGGCTCGACCTGAACAATCAACTGGTGGACGGCAGCCCCTGGCGAGGAGCGTTACGCGGCTTTGTGACAGCATATGCGGGGTCCAAACCCATCGCGTTGCTCTCGCCCGATCCCGATGTTCAATGTAATACGCTCTCATTAACAATGCTGGGCAAACTGACCTGCCCACTACGTAGGCATCTCGGCGGAGATGCGCCGATTCGGTGCGCAAGGGCCTGATCATCGATGCCGCCGATGCGAGCATGTGCGCTGGCACACACGGGCGCCTGACACGGAACAGCCGGAAAATTGCCGCAAGCCGCCTTGTTCTGGGACAGGTCAGCGCGTAATCGCAGAGCTCACGATCGTTGGTACGCTTTGAAAATATCCTTCTTAGGCAGGGCCTTACGACAATCGATCGGCAGCCGGCGACCTTCTTGGGAGCTGCTCGTCGCCGGTCTGTTGCAATTTAGCCATATTGGCGCAAATGCGGGCGACATCACGCCCTAGGTTTGATCAACTTTATCCAAGTTAACCATTCCAAATTTGAAGCGACTACCGTCATCCTACGTTAACTCGTGGCGACCCGCCGTCGAACGTTAACGGGCAGAGCTGCTCCCCCTTGTTGCGTAGCGGCAGTTCAGTCTCAGCACACAACGCACGCCGTTCTCGGACGGGGTGCACCGCACTTCCAGAGGGCCACGCTAGGCGAGGTCGTCAACTTCGGTTGACTCCGCCTGCGCAGCTCGACGGCGGCATAGAGGAGTGGATACGGATATGTCTAAGAAGCTCAATCTTCTCGCAGCTGCGGCTGTTCTTTCCCTGTCATTCGGCATCAGCGCTGCGAAGGCCGACGAAATGGGCGGCGAGTCGCTCGGATGGGGCTGGTATTACGGCCACTACGACAAGAGCAAGGCCAAGGTGAGCGTCGATACCCACGCCAACGGAAACGTGTGGTCGGGCAAGAAGGGCGCCGCGACGGGCGTCAGCGACAGCAACGTCAGCGGTAATGCCAACGCCGGGACGAACAACGTCTCGACCCGTCTCAGCACCGACGCAATGTCGGGCGTCATGTTCGACTCGTCGTCGGGCTATGGCGACTACGCGGGTGGCGACACCGACTCCAGCTCGTGGGGCGAGTCCAAGGCGTCGAACTACAACAACGCCACCGGCTACGACTCCAACAAGGCCAAGTCCTACGGCAACAGCAACACCAACTCGTGGGGCAATTCCACCGGCAATGGCTCTGGCATGGCCGGTTCTCAAACCTCCACGACCGGTACGGCCTCGGCCAGCCCTGGCAGCACCTCCGCTACGGCTGGCGCTGGCTCCGGCTCCATGAGCGGCGTCTCCTCGTCGGGCGGCGGCACCGCGTCGGCTGGCTCGAACGGCAACGCGAACTCCGGCTCCTCCGCGTCGTCGCGGAGCAGCGGCGGCGGCGCTTCCTGATCGGCTTGCGTGAACTGGGATCGCCGGCGCTCCTGCGCCGGCGATCCTTCACCGCCTCACAAGACACGAGCATGCGCGGACGGTCGCCTCAGGACCGGGCCGGTGGTCTTGGATGTCTGGCGAAGATGGGCGTCGTGAAGCGCAAGGAAGGTTCGTGATGAACAGGAATACGCACATCGCTGTGGCGGCGGCCATCGCAGCCTTAGCCTGCCTCGGCACGGCAAGCGGAACATCGGCGCAGACCGTACCAGGGGTCGGTACCCAGCTGCCAAAGATCACACCGGGCCCGGCCCTCAAGTCTTCCGCTCCCCAGATCGCAGGCGCGGTAGGCCTGGGAATGGGTGTCGGCATGGGAATGACGGGGTCGACCGGAGCCTTGGCCGGCGGCGGCGGCCTCGGCTACTCGATGAGCATGACGGGTCCCGACGGCAAGCCGGCCGCAACGGCCGGCGCCGGGGACTATTCCGGGGCAGCAGGAATGAGCCTCGGCTTCCAGCCCGGTCTTGTCGGGCTCGCGTCAGGCGGCAGCATCGGAGCGGGCGGCGCGATTGCGGCCAATGGCGGGACTGCCACGGCCAACGGAGCGGGCGCAGGCGGCGGGTCGGCCAGTGCGGACGATGGTTCCGGGGCGTCCTCGGCGTACGGCAACGGTACTGGCGGAGGTACAACGTCGACAGCCGGAGCGACCGCGTCCGGTATCGGCGCCGGCAGCGCAGGAGCCTCGGGCGTGTTCGGGGGCGGCACCGTGTCAGCCCCGGCGACCGGCTTCAACGCTGCCAGTCTGAACAGCAGCTTCAACCAGATGGCCGCGGGCTTCAACGGCATGTCGGTATCCGGCCCGCAGAGCGCCAACGCGTCCCAGTCGAGCTCCACCAGAAAATAATCGTCGCGACGAACTCCGGGCCGAGGCCCGGGCTTCCCGGCATTGGAGAGTTGCTATGAACTTCAAGATCACAGTGGGGCTGGGCGCACTCCTCCTGTCGAGCGCCCTCGCGATGGGATCCGCATCGGCCCTGGGTTCGGGACAGAAGTGCACGGACAAGGTGACGGGAAAGCTGAACCCGTCCTGCTTCGTGACAAACGCGATCGACGAGTTCGCCGACGTGACCGGCGAATCCTCGGGTCTGAACACCTCCGGCGGAAGCTCCAGCTCCACGAACGTGGGCAGCAGCGGCGGCGGCAGCGCAACCGACGGTAATTCGAGCAATGGCGGCGGTGGCGGTGGCGGTAGCGGCTCCAACGTGGGCGTCGCGGGAAGCGGCTCCAACTATTCGTCGGCTGGCGTGAGTTCGGCTACGTCGACCTCTGCAACGTCGTCTGGCCCGGCATCGGCCGGGGGCGGCGCCGACAGCGGCGGCTCGGCATCGGCGACAGCGAACGGAAGCGGCGTCAACGCCACGGCCGGCCACGGGACGACCTCCGGGGCCAATGCGTCCAGCCAGCCGGGCGGCAGCGCCTCGGGCTTTGGCTCAGGCGGTGGTAACTCTCGGTCGACGGCCTCGGCGCAGCGCTGACCGGGACGGGTCTGCACTCCAAAACGACAGCCCGGCGTTCGCGCCGGGCTTTTTCGTTTGCCGGGATGGGTTGGGTATCGTCCGGCGTGACGGATGGACCTTCCGGCCCAATCCGCTCCAGTCAGCCGGTCAGTTGTTCAGCGCGGCGGAACCCGGCACCTTGCCGCGGCGCGTCGTGGCGACCGTGCTGGGCGCGGGCCTGTCCGACAGTGCGGTCCAGAGCTTGGGATTGGCGGGGTTCTGCCGGGCAAGGTACGTGTAGTCCGTGTCCGACCACAGCGCGACCGTCCAGCGCTTGTTGTCGAGGATGTAGTCGCCCTGATCCGTCACGACCGTGAGCACGGCATGTCCCTCGCCGCGGCGGGTGAGAACCGCCGTGATCAGGAGCCGCGAGGACGGCCAGCCTTTCTGGATCAGCGCGGCACGCTTGGCGATGGCGAAGTCCTCGCAATCGCCCTTTCCGTCGCGCGGCATCGTCCAGTAGTCCTCGACGCCGTAATGCGCCAAATCGGACACCTCGCGGACGGACCTGTTCACCGAGGAGTTCACCTCTACCAGTTCCTGCAGACGCTGCTCGTTCATGACGAAGTTGCGGGCGCGGACCTGCGTGCATTCCTTCGGGTTTTCCGCGCAGAACCTGTAGAACGCGGCTGGAGCGGGCGAGGTGCCTCCCGTACCGAGCGAAACCGGCTGTACCTGAACCTGCGCCAGCGCGGCGCCGGGCGCGGATGCCAATGCGGCTGCGATCAGGGCATGGCGCAGGCTGGGGCGCATGGTGCCGTCCTTGGCTAAGTTTGAGGCGCGTTGGGAACACGCGCCCGGTGAATCGAGTTGAGCCAACCTTGGCTAACAAAATATGAACGGCCGCGGCAGGATTGCGGCGGCCGTGCAGTCGAACAGTGAGTCCTCTGCCTCACTGCGCCTGACCCGGCATCCGCGGCACGCATGCCGGGTCCTCCGAGGCATTGCAACGATTCAGCAACCACCGGAACGGGTCGACGGTGCTCGCCACCTTGCGCTGGTAGCCCGCCTCGATCGGGCGGTTCCCGGTGCTGAAGACCTTCTTGGTCCCGCACTCGAACTGGTTGCTCTTCTTGCCGGCCTCCGGCCAGAGCATGCAGAGCTTCACGTGCACCGCATAGTCGCAGTCATTGACCAGGTACTGGTCAAGGGCGCCCTGGCCGGGCTCCTCGCGCAGCCTGACGCACGACGCGGCACGGGGGCCAGGAGCCGCCTCGGCAGGGGCAGCATTTGCCTGCTGCTGGACCGGAGCGGCCTGCGGCGCAGCGGGAGCCGCCTCAGGGGCGGAGGAAATGGCCGACGGAAGGAAATTCCAGCCTGATCCCGTCCGCGGCGCAGGCTGCGGCGCCGCTGGCGGTGGTGGCGGAGCCTCGGGAATCACCCCACGCCCGGCCGTCTGGACACGGTCCGGCTCGGCCCCGAAGCGGCCAAAGGAGGCCATGGCATCGTTGGTGGTGCGGATGACTGTCGACCAGTCGCCGGGCTTGTTGTTGAAGCCGAGGCACTTGCCGCGCTGCATGACGGTCGCGAGGTCGACGACACGGCCGGCCCTGCGGATAGCCTCGTCCGTGACCTGCCGGCGCACGTCCTGCGGCAGACCCCCGCTCTGGCGGGCCTGGTTGACCCTCGCCTCGGCTTCGGTGAAGCCGCGGAGGGCCGCCCGGAACTCGGCGCGCTGGCCATTGCAGGCCGGCGCCTCGGCCAGCGCGCCCGTGGCGGCCAGGCAAGCGAAGGCGGCGACGACGACTGGCTTCATGGATACGCTCCCTGGTCGGCGCCTTCGGCATGCGACCGGGCGCTCTCACGGGTGGGAGATTAACTTCGGGCCCGGGACATGTCCCCGCAAAATTCGCGCTAAGGTTGAAATGTGTGGAGAGCGTTGTCGGCTTGTCACGCCTGGGCCGGCCGGTGACCGCGTTTAGTTTCAAAGTGTTGACTCAACTTGTTCATCGTTCTCTTCCGTCCTCTCGACCATTCTCTGCCGGCTCTCATGATGACGTCGCAATCCGGCTGAATATGATTGCTCTTGTTGACTGTATGAACCGCGTCCTAGCTTGACGCGTTGAAGGGAAGCGTGAAGTGGCGTTGAAGTGCGGTTGCGTTCTGGCGGGCATGGCGGCCCTGCTTGCCTCGACGGCGCTGACGTCCCGAACGGCGCTGGCGGCGTGTTCGCCTGGCACGCCTGGAGACGGGGCCGCCGTCTTCTGCAGCGGTGCGTCGACCGGGGTCGGCACGGGAGCCGAGAACGACGTCTCGGTCACCATTCGGCCCGGCGCCACGGTATCCCGGACGCCTGTTTTCGCGGTAATCGACCTCGCGGATCGCGCGCTGATCCAGAATGGCGGGACGATCGCTGCAACGACGGGTCAGTCCGCGATCCTCGCCGGATTCGATTCAACGGTCGTCAACAGCGGCACCATCGTTGCTCCCGATGGCATCGGTGTCTTCGCCGATGCTGGCAGCAACGTCATCAACAGCGGCTCGATCACCGCCGGCCCGACCTGGTCGGGTGTCACATTCCTCGGCGGCGGCACCTCGCTGAATAACTCCGGCACCATCACGGGCGGAGCCACGGGCGTTACAAGCCTGGGCGGCACCATTGACAATTCCGGTACCATCAGGGCGACGGACGGCCCCTCTGCCGGCATCGGCGTGCTGGCGACCGCGGCGACGACAATCCGCAACTCCGGCCTGATCGAAGGGGGAGACGCCGGCGCCGGCATCGCCGGCGGGAGCGGCAACCTCATCATCAACGAGGGTGTCATCCGCGCCCGGAATGGCGGCAACTCGCTATTCCTGCTCGCAGGCGGCAACGCCGTCGACAATGCCGGAACGCTGGACGGGACGCTCGTGGTCACTGGCGCCGGCAATGTCGTGGTCAATAGCGGTGTCATCACCATCACCGATCCGCTGGGGAGCGCCGAGAACCACCAGATCCAGGGCGACTTCACCCAGACATCCTCCGGCAGGCTGGTTGTCCGGAGCAACGCGGACGGGTCGGTGCACGACACCGTGGACGTCTCCGGCCTGGCGCGTCTCGGCGGTACGTTCGCGGTTTCCCTGCAGCGCGGCTATTACGGCGGTCCGCCTGTCTCGCTCGGCCCGGTGCTGACCGCGGGAGCGGTAGAGGGCCGCTTCGACAGCGCCGTGACCAACTCGCAGTTCATCAGGCCGGTCCTGTCGGGATCGAGCGGCACGCTCAGCGCGACATTGGTACGCACACCGTTCGACCGTCAGGCGGCAGGCGGCAGAAACGGCCAGTCTGTCGGCACGGTGCTCGAGCGGAACTACCGGCCCGGACTCACCGACAAGCTGTCAGCCTTCTACTGGGACGTTCTCACCTCCTCCTCGGCAAAGCCGCTGAACGCCCTGACAGGCCAGGGAATCGTCGATGGGCAGCAGGTGGCGCTCGACGGCAATGCGCGGTTCCTGGCGAGCTCGGTGTCGATCGCGCGGGCGTGGATCGAGAACGGCCGGTTTGCTGCCCCGCAGGGTGAGACCATGGCGTATGCCGCCGAGACGGCCGCGGCCGCTGGCCTCACGCCCATCCCACCCACCGGGGCCATCTCGGAGCAACCCTGGAGGGTGTGGGCGAGCGTGTACGGCGCGGGCACGTCGCTGCAGGGCGGCGCGGGCCAGGGAACGTCGCCGGTCAACTCGTCGCTCGGCGGGCTCGCTGGCGGCTTCTCCTACGCCTTCGGCGACAGCATTCTTGCAGGCGTGTCCGCCGGGGCAGGACGCAGCTCGTGGAAGGTGTCGGAACTCGCGACGGACGGTTCGCTCGACAGTGCTCACGCCGGCGCGTTCGTCGCGGGCCGCTGGGGCGATTTCTACGCCATCGCCGCCATGGCCTACGGCCATGTCGATGGCGACGTCGACCGGACGGTGCTGGGCATCGGCTCGGCCCAGGCCTTCACGAGCGGCCTGTCCGGCCATGTGCTGTCCGGACGGCTCGAGGCCGGATGGCGGTTCGCTGCGGGTGGCTACGGCGTGACGCCTTTCGTCGCGATCGAGCCTGCCCGTGTCGACCTTGGGAATACGGCCGAGGCGCCTGCGGGTGTCTCGGGCGACCTGGCCCTGACAATGTCATCGATGAATTCCACCAGCGTCCCGGTGACGGCAGGCGTTCGCGTCGACACGGCCATCGACCTCGGCGAAGGCACGCTGCTGGCACCCTATGCGAGCCTCGCCTGGGTGCACGAGACTTCGCCATCCAGGCGGGGCCTCGCCACGCTGTTGCTGTTTCCAGGCCAACCGTTCGGCGTCGCGGGGGCCACCGCCCCGCAGGACTCGGCGCGTCTTGGAGCCGGCTTCCAGCTCGCGGTTGGGCCACGCCTGACGCTTGCGGCGGACGTCGACGCCATGATGTCCGACCAGGGCAGCAGTTTCGCGGGCTCCGGCCAGCTCAGGGTGCGCTGGTAGGGACGAGCTGCCCAAGGTTGTACCACTTTCGCGTCTCAAGCTAGGCTTTCGGTGTTATGCATAATAAAAAGGAAGCCTAGCGATTTAATTTAAAACTTATATTGATTACGACCTTCAGTTGAGTGGAGGTCGCCTGTGCTCGTCTCGGCCCGTCTCACGCTCCTTCTGGTGCCCTCCCTCGCGGTGCTTCTGGTTGCCACGGGTGCCAGCGCGCAGAGTGCATCGGGGCGCGCCGGCGGCGGTTCCCCGGGGGGCGGGGTCTCGATATCCCGGAGCCCTGGCAATATGGGCGTGAGCGGCTCGTGGTCCTCCAACGGCGCCTCTATGGCCGCGGGCGTCAACAATGTGGGCGTCGGCGCGGGCGACACGGGCACGTCCTCCGCCCCGGGGTCGGCAACAGCCGCGACCGGGTTCGGCTCGGGCTCGGCGGAGTCTTCCGGCGCCGCTGGCGCTGGAGCCGGCGGCGGCGGCACGGGGTCAGCGACCGCCTATGAGGGTGAGTTGCTCCCAGGGGCAAATGCCGGCGCCACCAGCTGGGCCTGGGCGGCGGCAGGCTCGCGCGGCGGCCACGCCATCGCGACCGGGGTCGGCATCGGAGCAAGCCGGGCGGAGGCCTCGGGCCTGTCCCGCGGCTATGTCTCCGGCGCCCGCGTCACGGCGGAGGCCGGTCCCGGCGGCGCAAGCATCACCTACGGCGTCCCCGCCGCTACGGCGCCGGCCGTGACGCTCGGCCCCACGGGATCGATCGGCCGGTCGGACGTCGACGGCACGACCACCGTAACCGTTGCCGGTCCGGCGCGGGCCATTTCCTCCGTCGACGGATCGGCGAAGGGTTCGGGCGCGACGGCCAAGCGTTCCACGCGTTCCGCGTCGCAGGCGACAGCCTCCGCCTCTGCGGGAGCGCGTTCGGGCGCCGGCGGCTCTGCCGCAGCACAGGGCATCAGCGAGGCGGTGGGGCTCGGGTCCGCCCGGGAGTGATATCACCAGCCGATCCGGCAGGATTGTTTGTGACAGTTGGACGACCATAGGGTGCCGCACCGATTGGAGTGCACATCCGCGCATGGCCGGACCCGAAGTCGAAATCAAGCTCACCCTTCCCGTCGAACACGTTGTCCGGTTGACGCAGTCGCCCGCGCTTTTCCCGGCCCAGGCAAGCCGGCGGAAAAAGCGGCTGCTCTCAACCTACTACGACACACCTGACAACCTGCTGAGCCAGCACGGCCTGCACCTTCGCGTGCGCGAGTCCGGCGGCTCCTGGATCCAGACTGTGAAAAGCACGCGCGCGGGTCTGGCGCGCGGAGAATGGGAGCGCGCCATCGGCTCCCCGTCTCCCGTCACGCAGATGGGGGACGGCAGCCCGGCGGACCGGCTCCTGGAAAGAAAGAAGGTGCTCGGTTCGCTGGCGCCGGCCTTCCGGGTCGACGTGCAGCGCACGATCTGGGACCTCAAACTGGCCCGCGCCGATGTGGAAGTTGCGCTGGACGAAGGCACGATCTTCGCCGGGGAAGACCGCGAGGCCCTGTGCGAGATCGAGCTCGAGTTGAAGGATGGTGACGGGCGCACCCTGTTCGACCTGGCCCGCGCCCTGCGCACCAGCGCGCCGGTGCGCCTGACGCTGCTCAGCAAGGGAAGGCGCGGCTACAGGCTGCGCGCCGGGAAATCGGCGCTTCCGGAAAAGGCCGCCCTGCCACCCCTTCAGATGCAAGGCCCCGCCGCCGAAGGCGCACGAAGCGTCCTCATGGCGTGTGTGGCGTCCCTGCTGCTCAACCTTTCACTTCTCGCCGCGACCCCCGGCATGGAGCTCGTCCATCAAACCCGTGTCGCACTGCGCCGGGTTCGCGCCGCCCTGACCCTGTTCGGGGCGGTGCTCGGCGACGAGCGGTCGCACGCGCTCAGGCGCGATCTCGGCAGCCTGTCCGACCGGCTCGGCGCGGCCCGGGACCTCGACGTATTTCTCGCGTCCGGGCTCGACGGGGTAGACGAGGCTGTCCGCGAGACGGTCCGTGCCCATGCCTCGGAGCGGCGAGAGCAGGCCTATGCCGCACTGGCGACCGATCTTTCGTCGGACGCACACTTCGAGGTGACGCTGTCCCTTCTGGAACTGGCGGAAACCGGCGATGGGGAGGCAGCGGTCTCGCTGGAGGCTTTTCTCGCCCGTACGATGGACAGACGCTTCCGCAAGCTCGTCAAGGCGTCCCGCGGGCTCCAGAAGCTGTCCGAGCACGAGCGCCACCTCGTCCGGATCCGGGCAAAAAAGCTGCGCTACATGATCGAGTTCGTCGAAGGGGAAGCGCCTGGCAAGGGCTTTCGCTGTCTCCGCGATACGCTGGAGGAACTGCAGGAGACGCTCGGCAAGCTCAACGACGCGGTCGTCGCGCGCGTCTTCGCCATGGATGCTCTGTCAGAGGCGGGCGTGGGCGATCCCGAATCCCGCCTCTCCGCTCCTCCGCATGCCAGGAAGCGTGACCACAAGACACTCGACCAGGCACGCGATGCCCGCCGCCGGCTCGCGCGCCTGAAGCCCTTCTGGTCCGGCTGGAAGGGCGGCTAGCCGAGCGCGACGATGAGGCCCTCATTCGGGCGAAGGCGCATGTTCCGCGCGTCGCCCGTGCGATCGAGCTCGGTGGAGAGGACGATGTCAGCGGCCACTGCGTCATCCGGCACCGGCACGCCGCACTCCTCCCCGCCCATGTTGAGAGCCACGAGCACGCGCCGGCCTTCATGGCGCCGTTCATAGGCGAGCACGTCCGGCCCGGCCTCGACCAGCTTCAGGTCGCCCACGGAAAGCGCCTTGTCCGTCCGGCGGCTTGCGATCAGCCCGCGGTAAAGCGACAGGATCGAGCGCGGGTCCTCGGCCAGCGCCTCGACGTTCGCCGTGGCGTGGCCGGCATGAAGGGGCAGCCAGGGTTGCGCTTCCGAGAAGCCGGCTCCCGGCGACATGTCCCACGCCATGGGGGTGCGCTCGGGATCGCGACCGAAGCCGAGCCCCGGCTCGTTCTTCTCCCACGGGTCCTGAACTGCCTCCGGCGGGATCTCGACAGCGCCGATCCCGATCTCGTCGCCGTAGTAGAGCGTCGGCGTGCCTCGCAGCGTGAGCAGCAGCATGGCGGCGACGCGCGCCTGCGCCTCCCCCACCCGGGCGGCGATGCGAGGCTGGTCGTGGTTTCCGAGCACCCAGTTTGGCCAGCCGCCACGCGGCAGCAGCCGCTCGTATTCTGCGATAAGCCCGCCGATGGTCCGCGCGTTCCAGGCGGCATGGATGAGCTGGAAATTGAAGGGCAGGTGCGCCCCACCGAGATCGTCCCCGTAATAGGAGACCAGCCTCTCCAGCGGCAGGTAGATCTCGCCGATCAGCACGCGATCGTCGAACTCCTCCAGCACCCGCCGCATCTCCGCGATGTAGCGATGCACCTCGGGCTGGTCAGCGGAGTGAACCTGAAGGAAGCGGTTGATCTCGGGCTGGCCCGGCGCCCAGCCGGGGTTCGGCGGGTTGTCTGGGAGAGACATGTCCTTGGCCAGGTGCCAGATGACATCGACCCGGAAACCGTCGACGCCGCGCTTCATCCAAAAGCGCAGCACGTCGTGCATTGCGGCGCGGACCTCAGGATTGCTCCAGTTGAGATCGGGCTGCTCGGGGAGGAAGGCGTGGTGGTAGTACTGCCCGGTCGCCTCGTCGAGCGTCCAGGCGGGCCCGCCGAAATTGGAGACCCAGTTGTTGGGTGGGCCGCCGCCGGGTCCGGGATCGCGCCAGATGTACCAGTCGCGGCGGGGATTATCGCGGGAGCTGCGGCTTTCCCGGAACCAGGCGTGCTCCGACGAGCTGTGGTTCGGGACGAAATCCAGCACCAGCTTCAGGCCGCGCTCATGTGTGGCCGAGACCAGCCTGTCGAAATCCTGGAGCGTTCCGAAGCGCGGATCGATATCGCAGTAGTCGGCGACGTCGTAGCCGAAGTCGGCCATCGGCGAAGGATAGATCGGCGAGATCCAGAGGGCGTCGACGCCGAGCCCGACAAGATGATCCAGCCGGCTCTCGATCCCGGGCAAATCGCCAATCCCGTCGCCGTTGGAGTCCTGAAAGGAGCGCGGGTAAATCTGGTAGATGACACCACGTTTCCACCAGGTGTTCTCCGGCATCTTGCTCTCTCCGGTTCACGTCGGGCACAGCCTCGACCGACCACGCGCTGACGCGCATGCTGCACCGCAGCGTAACCCCGATGCGGCAGGAGGGTTCCAGATCGCTTGCGGCGATCCGATCCAGGAACCAGCGATCCCGCCGCGGTGTTGCGCAGGCACCGGCAGGTGCGCCGGGCCTATCCTTCAGACAGCCAGCAGGGAGTGATCATGGGCGAAGCTCCGGATCAGCGTGCAGCACGGGCGAGGCGTTACCCCGTCGGAGCAGAATGCATGGAGGGCGGTGTCTCGTTCCGTGTCTGGGCCCCGGGCCACGAGACCGTGTCCGTCGCAATCGAAGGGGGGGCGACTGTCCGGATGGACCCCGACGGGCGCGGCTACTTCCATGCTTTCGTCGCTGGCATCGGCGCGGGCACGCTGTACCGTTTCGAGCTGTCGGGGCAGCAGCAGCCCCTGCCCGACCCTGCCTCACGGTTCCAGCCCGAAGGAGTCCACGGTCCGTCGGAGGTGGTTGATCATCGCACCTACGAATGGGCGGACACGGCCTGGCCCGGCATCCGCCTGGAAGGTCAGGTGCTTTACGAGTTTCACGTCGGCACCTTCACGCCGGAAGGCACCTGGGAGGCGGCCGCCCGCAAGCTGCCGCTGCTCAAGGAAATCGGCATCACGACGCTCGAGATGATGCCCGTCAACGAGTTCGCCGGACGGTTCGGCTGGGGATATGACGGCGTCGACCTGTTCGCGCCGACACGGCTCTACGGCAGGCCGGACGACCTGCGCCGGTTTGTCGACGAGGCGCATCGCCTCGGCCTGGGGGTCATCCTGGACGTCGTCTACAACCATTTCGGGCCGGCCGGGAACTACCTGAAGGCGTTCTCGGACGACTACTTCACCGACCGGCACGCCAATGAATGGGGCGAGGCGCTGAACTACGACGACGCCAACGCCCATGGGCTGCGCGACTTCGTCATCGCCAACGCCGCATACTGGATCGATGAATTCCACTTCGACGGGCTACGCCTCGACGCGACGCAGGCCATCGTCGACGACAGCCCGGTTCATGTCGCCGCCGAACTGACACGCGCTGCGCGGGACGCGGCGGGGACCCGCTCCATTGTCGTGGTCGGTGAGAACGAGCCCGAGAACAGCAATTTCCTGCGTCCGGTTGAACGGGGCGGCTGGGGGCTGGACGCCTTGTGGAACGATGATTTCCATCACTCCGCCATCGTGGCCGCGACCGGGCGTGCGGAAGCCTACTACAGCGACTATCGCGGCGAGCCGCAGGAGTTCATCTCCTCCGCGAAGCACGGATTCCTGTTCCAGGGCCAGGCCTACGCCCACCAGGGGCACCGCCGCGGATCACCGGGGCTCGACCTTGCTCCCGCTGCCTTCGTCACCTTTCTCGAGAACCACGATCAGGTCGCCAATACCGGGCGCGGCGAGCGCCTCTCCCGTCTTACGACGCCCGGCCGGCTGCGGGCTCTCACCACCTACCTGCTGCTCGCGCCGGGAACGCCGATGCTGTTCCAGGGCCAGGAATGGGGAGCCAGCGAGCCGTTCGTCTTCTTCGCCGATCACGAACCGGAACTCGCGGCGCTCGTGAAGAGTGGCCGCCACGCCTTCATGGGGCAGTTTGCGAGCCTCGCCGATCCCGCCATGCGCGATCAGCTCGACGTCCCGCACGAGGAAGCGAACTGGCGCAAATGCGTGCTGGATTGGGGGACGCGGGAGCGCAACGCGACAATGCTCGCCTTCCACCGCGACCTCCTGACCCTGCGGCGAGAGGATCCGGTTCTGTCCAGTCAACGCCGCGGCGGGATCGACGGGGCCGTCGTGGGACCGGAAGCCTTCGTGCTGCGCTGGTTCGGCGAGGCCGAGGGGGATGACCGGCTGCTGATCGTCAATTTCGGCCGCGACCTGCAGCGCGCGAGCATCGCCGACCCTTTGGTCGCGCCGCCCGCGGGTGCCGGCTGGCGGCTTGCCCTCTCCAGCGAGGATCCGGCCTATGGCGGAACAGGGACGCCGCCGATCGAAAGCTCGACGGGGTGGCGCCTGCCGGGCCACAGCGCAGTCCTGATGCGCGCGGAAGCGGTGACCGGCTGAGCGCCGGCTCGCCTTAGAAGATGCGGGCGGTGCTGCGCTGGCGTGGCTTGCGCGGCTGGCGCTTGAGGAGGCTCAGGCGCAGGACATCGACGGCGCCGGAGTTGGACGCCGTCCTCAGCGACACCTTGGGGAAACGCAGCGCGTCACCGTCCCGGTGCATCATCTTGAGCCTGATATGCCGCTGGGCGGCCTCGGCCATGCAGCGCTCGCCGTCAAGCGCCGTCACCCTGTCGACGTAACACACGACTTCGCCATCGGCCGAAACTGCCACCGCGTCCTGGGGACGCTCTTCCGTCGGCTCGAATACACGGACCTTCTCCAGCCCGATCGAATACGTTCTCAACGCAACACCTCCGTATCCATCGGCCCGACTTGACCCGGCCGAAGCCGGGTTGCGGACTCTCTGACCCGCCCGGCCGATTTTCCTCCGGTCGTTCAACGGGTTCAGGAGATATAGAGGCTTAACGGACACAGAGTCGAATCATAAAATTAACATCAATATTGTTAAGCATAAGGTCGCCCGGCCAGTGCTGTCAGAGACTTGCCGTCTGTCCGACAGCTATCGGACAGAACAACCGGGTTTACGGCGTCCGCTTTCGCACGCCAGCCTTGGGCTCCTTGGCCGGCAGCAACCGGGCCAGCAGGTCTGCAAGGCGGTCCGCCTGCTTCTCGGAAAGGTGCGCCGTCTGCCGGCCGAGCGAGGCGGAGTAGACCGGCCAGGCCTTCTCGCGCACGGCGCGACCTTCCTCGGTGATCTCGACGATCTGCCGCCTGCGGTCGGTCGGGTGTGCGACCCGGCGGACGAGGTTGCTCGCTTCGAGCCGGTCGAGCAGGCGTGAGAGGTTGTACTGCTCGATCACCAGCCGGCGCTCGATGGCCCCAGGCGCGGCTCGGCCGTCCGCGCGGCGGGAGAGGTCGAAAAGGATCTCACACCATGCGAGTTGCGGCAGCCCGGCCGCCTTCAGGTCGGCCTCGATCTGCCGGGCGACGTGCCGGCGCGCGCGCGCCAGGCGCGAGCCGATCCTCGCCGCGATCTGTGCCGGATCCGTCATGGCCCCAATCCTCCCCCTTTCATGCTGGCACGGCAGGGCCCCCGCTGCCAATTCGGGAGGCGCTCCCAGCGTTTGCAGGCCTGTGGGTGCCTGAAAAGCACGCTTCCGCCCGGGCCTCGTGGCTGCTTAACTCGGCCGCCGCCGTCGGGCGGGTCCGAGCAGGAGCACAAGTGAGCGCGATGCCGCAGAGTTTCCACGCCCCCGAAACGGTCGAGGACGCAATCGGTCGTCTCGCCGTCCCGGGGGCCGTGCCGCTGGCCGGTGCCACTTGGACGATGCGGGGCCCCCTGCGCGACGAAGCCCTGTCGGGCCCGTACGTCGCCGTCGGGCGCATTCCCGAGCTCCGGGCCATCGTGGTGGGCGACAGCGATATCACCATCGGCGCCTGCGCGACCCACGCCGACATCGCGGCGGCCCTGGCCGGCGTGCCGGAATGCCGGGGCCTCGTGCAGGCGGCGAAGGGTGCCGCCAACCCTGCGATCCGGCAGGTGGCGACGATCGGCGGCAATCTCTGTTGCGTGGCGTTCGCGGCGCAGGACTTCATTCCCGCTTTGCTGGCCCTGGACGCAGAAGTGGAGGTCCGCACTGCGGCGGGCTCCACGCGGATGCCACTCGACGCGTTCCTGGCGCGGCGCCCCGCCATGCCGCAGGGCTGGCTTCTGACGCGCATCGTCGTGAAGCGTCGTCCGCTGCGCGCCGCCCATGCCCGGCTGCCGTTGCGCAAGGCGGGCGATTACCCGGTCGCCATCGTCAGCGTGGCCGTTTCGCTGGACGACGGCGCGCATCTCGGCGACGTCCGCGTCGCCGTCGGGTCGGTCGAGCCGGTTGCGCGGCGCTGGACAGCCCTGGAGGCAGCGCTGGCTGGACGGCTCCTCGATCCCGATGGAGCCGCCGAGCTCGCCGCTGCCCATTCCGGTGTGTTCGAGGGCCGCGACTGGGTCGAGGCGCCGGGCTGGTACAGGGTGCAGGTACTGCCGGGACTCGTGCGCCGAGCTTTCGAGGATCTGCGGGAGGCCGGGCGCTGACATGACGCTGTCCCTCACCATCAACGGCGAGACGGTCACCACCGCCCGCGATCCGATGACGCCGCTCTCCACCGTGCTGCGCGAGGATCTGGCCCTGACCGGCGCCAAGCTCGTCTGCGGCGAAGGCTTCTGCGGCGCCTGTACCGTCCTTCTCGACGGCAGGCCGGTGATGTCCTGCCTGGTCCCGGCGGGGCTCGCGGCGGGATCCGCGATCGTCACCATCGAGGGAATCTCGGATGGCGGGCAGATGTCGCCAGTCCAGCGGGTGCTGGAGGAGCACGACGTGGTCCAGTGCGGCATGTGCTTCCCCGGCATGGTGATCACCCTCACCGCCTTTCTCGACTCCAACCCCGCGCCCAGCCGGGACGAGATGAAGGCGGCACTGGCCGGGAACATCTGCCGGTGCACCGGCTACGAGCGCATCATCGATGCAGCGATGACGCTGGCGCACAGCGCCCAGGTCTGAGGAGGCCGCCATGTCAGACGCTTCGACGGCCGTGATGGACTATCCTCGTCGCGATGCGGGCGACAAGCTGAAGGGACGCACCGCCTATACGGTCGACCGGGGCCGCCACGGCATGCTCCACGCCGCCGTGCTGCGCGCCACGGTCGCGTCGGCCCGCATCGTGCGGCTCGACGTATCGGCGGCGCGCGCCATGCCCGGCGTGAGGGCCATCGCGACCGGAGCCGACGCGCCGCACCTTCATGGCATCGGCATCGCCGACCATCCGCTTTTCGCCCTCGAAGTGATCCGCTTCCACGGCGAGCCACTGGCCGCCGTTGCCGCCGACACGCCTGAACAGGCGCAGGAAGCGCTCAAGGCCATCGTGGTGGAGACCGAGCCTCTCCCGGTCGTCGTGACCATGGAAGACGCGCTGGCGCCCGGCGCGCCGCTGGTGCACCCCGACTGGAAGACCTACGAGGTGATGGTGCCGGGAGCGAGCCGGGGCGGCAACGTCGCCTGGGAGGCCACCGTCGTGCGCGGCGATGCCGCGTCGGCCTTCGCGCGTGACGACGTCACCGTGGTCGAGAGCAGCTTCCGCATCGGGCGGCAGAACCACCTGTCCTTCGAACCACGCGCGGCGATCGCCTCGTGGGAGGACGGCCGCTTCCACATCGAGACCTCGACGCAGGTTCCCTGGACGATCCGCAACACCACCGCGCGCATCCTCGGCGTCCCCGCGTCCGATGTCCGGGTGACGGTTCCGGCCGTGGGCGGGGGCTTCGGCCTGAAGTTCGACACGGCCATCGAGCCCTTCGCGGCGATCCTCGCCCGCAAGGCGGGCCGGCCGGTGAAACTCGTCAATTCGCGCCGGGAGGAGATGCAGACCTGCCTCTGCCGCGAGAATGCCGAGATCCGCATGCGCTCCGCTGTCACGCGGGACGGCGAGATCGTCGGGCGCGAGGCCGTCGTGCTGATGGATTGCGGCGCCTATGGCGGCGAGCAGATCTTCCTCACCACCATGACCGCGCACACGCTGATGGGGAATTACCGCCTCGGCTCGGTGCGGCTGGTGACGCGGGCGGTCTATACCAACACGGCGCCGAACGGGGCCTTCCGCGCCTGCAACGGCACCTACAACACCTTCGCCCTGGAACGGCACACCGACGAGATCTGTGCCGCCATCGGCATGGATCCGCTGGAGTTCCGTCGCCGCAACGTGCTGGCCGATGGCGACCTCGGCGCCACCGGGCAGGTGTTCGAGGGCGACGTGCTTGGGCCGATGCTCGACGTCATGGCCGAAAAGCGGAAGACCCGGCCGGAGAAGCGCGCCGAGGCCGGGCGCAGGCTCTATGGCCGGGCGGCGACGGTGGGAACGTGGTTCGTCTTCGTCGGGCCTTCCGCAGCCACGGTGAACCTCAATGCCGATGGAAGCGCGACGGTGGTGACCTCGGGCGTCGAGATCGGTTCGGGGACGATGATGCAGGCCCTGCCGCAGATCGTCGCCGCCGAGCTCGGGCTGCGGCCGCAGGACATCATCGTCCGCGCTGCCGACACCGATGCCGCCGGCTACGACGTGGGCGTCGGCGGCGGACGCACGACGGTGTCGCTGGGCGCGGCGGGGCGAACCGCCGCCATCGAGCTGCGCGGCAAGCTCCTCGCCGTCGCCTCCGAAATGCTGCAGACGCCGCCGGAGCGGCTGGTGCTGCGGGAGGGCCGGGTCGAGATCGCGGGGGTGAAGGGCTCGGGCGTGACCGTCGCGGCTGCGGCCGCGCGGGCGCAGGCGAAGGTCGGTCCGCTCGCGGGCACCGGGTCGTTCACCGGGCCGGGCGTGGCGGCCCAACCGGGCTGCGCGCGCGGGCACTTCATCGAGGCGATCGATATCCCGATCTTCGCGGTCCACGACTGCGAGGTTGCGGTGGACCCGGAGACGGGGCACGTCGAGGTGCTCGGCTACACGGTCGTGCAGGATGTGGGCCTCGCGCTGAACCCGCGCGCCATCGCCAGCCAGATCCAGGGCGGCGTGGTCCAGGGCCTCGGTTATGCCCTGCACGAGGAAATCACCATCGACGGCGAGGGCCGGATCCGCCAGACGGGCCTGGAAACCTACCGCGTCCCACTGGCGCAGGACGTGGTGCCGGTCGAGATCCACCTGCACGAGGGCGCGCCCTCCATCGGCCCGCTTGGCACGAAGGGGGCCGGCGAGGTGCCCATCCTCAACGTCGCGGCGACTGTCGCCTGCGCGGTCGCCAACGCGACGGGCAAGCCGGTGGACCAGATCCCGCTGACCCCTCCCCGCGTCCTGGGGTACATGCTCGGCCGGGAGGAGCCGGTGTCGCTGCCGCATGTGTCGACGGACTGGAGCGCCAATCTCCTCGATCCCAAGGCGCTGGCTACACCGCCCCGCGCGCTGGACTGACAGGCGGGCTGTCGACATGTCCGAAGCTGCCGCGCGACTGTCCTTCCACGAGCAGGCCGAGGCCTGCCGCAAGCTCGGCTCGCCATTCACCGCACTCCTTTCGGAGGCGCTGGAGCGCGTGCTCGATCCCGCCACCCGCACCGGAGCCATGGTTCTGGCCTGGCCGGGCGACCCGTCCCCGCGCGGCGACGTGCTGGCCCTGAGGCTGGCAGGGGCGCTGCACGCGCTCGTGCTCTCCGGCGAGGCCCCGGCGCTTGCGAGCTTCTACCCACCGGCCCCATGTCCCGGCCTCGACGACCTCGCCGACGCATGTGCCGGGGCGATCCGTGCCCAAGACGCATTCGTCACGGAGTTCATCGGCAAGCCGCCCCAGACCAACGAGGTCGGCCGATCCGGCGTGCTCTACCCCGGTCTCGTCGTCGTCGCCCGTGAGACGGGCCTGCCGCTCGCACTCTACGAGATCGGCGCCAGCGCCGGGCTGAACCTGCTGGCGGACCGGTTCGGATACGATCTCGGCGGCACCTCGCGCGGTGCTGCGGGTTCACCGGTGCAGCTGCGCCCGGGCTGGGAAGGTGCGGGTCCGTCCGGTCCGGACCCCGCGATCAAGGCAAGGCATGGCTGCGATCTCAGCCCTGTCGATATCCGCGACGAGGGCGAGCGGCTGCGCCTGCGCTCCTACGTCTGGGCCGACCAGTCCGAAAGGCTGGCGAGGCTGGACGCAGCCATCGCTCTCGCTCTGCCGGACCCGCCTGCCCTGGATGCCAGGGATGCGGCTGACTGGGTGGAAGCCGTCTTCTCGGATACCGCCGAGGACGGGATGGCGCGAGTGCTGATGCATTCGATCGCCTTCCAGTACATGCCGGCGGCATGCCAGGAGCGGATCACGGCGGCGATGCGGGCGGCAGGAGCCCGCGCCACGTCGCGCACACCGCTCGCCTGGCTCTCCTTCGAGCAGGGTGGCGGGAGCGCCGAGCTGGTCCTGACATTGTGGCCCGGGGGTGAGCCCCGCCGGCTGGCGCTTGCCGACCCGCATGTCAGGCAAGTGCGATGGCTGGCGGGGTGACGACATGCCGGAACCGCTGTCGATCGGCGGCAGCATGCGGATGGCCATGCTAAACAGCCGCGGCGGCGCCTCGCCGCCCAGCCCGCACAGGAGCTTCCCGTGACCGACGACGTCCTGATCGGCCTCGACTACGGCACGGAATCGGCGCGCGGCGTGCTCGTGAACGTCCGCACGGGCGCGGTCGAGAACACGGCAACCCACGCCTACCGTCATGGCGTGATGGCCGATGCGCTGCCAGGCGGCCCTGCCCTTCCCGCCTTCTGGGCGCTCCAGGACGCAGACGACTATCTCGAGGCGGCGCGTGCGATCCTCGGCGCTCTCGGGCGAGGCCGGACGGTGCGCGGCATCGGCATCGGCTTCACGGCCTCCTCGCCGCTGCCCGTGCTGGCCGACGGGACGCCCCTGTCGCGGCTCCACCGCGGCGAGCCGCACGCCTATGTGAAGCTGTGGAAACACGGGGCGGCACAGCCATGGGCCGACCGCATCACGGAACGCGGGGGCGACTTCCTCGCCAATGTCGGTGGCAGGCTGTCGGCCAACAGCCTTCTCGCCCGCGCGGCCGAACTGGAAGAGGAGGCGCCGGACCTCTGGCGCGAGGCGGCTCGCTTCATCGAGGCGGCCGACTGGCTGGTCTGGCAGCTGACCGGCCGGGAGGCGCGCAGCGGCGCGCTGGCCGCCTACAAGGCCTGCTACCGTCCGGGCGTCGGTTACCCCGCCGGAGTCGTTGCGGGCCTCGATGCCAAGATGCTCGAACCCATCCGCGTCGGCAGCGCCGCCGGGCGCCTCACCGAGGCGTGGCGGGAGGAAATGGGGATAGGCGGTGAGGCCGTGGTGGCCGTTCCCGTCATCGACTCGCACATGGTGATGCCCGGTGCGGGCGCCGTGGAGCCCGGCACCCTTCTGGGCGCGCTCGGGACATCGGCGGTGTTCCTGCTGCTGGACGACACGGAGCGGTCCCTCCCGGCAGGGATTGAGGGCGTGGCGCGCGACGGGGTCATCCCCGGCTACTGGTGCTACGAGGCCGGACAGGCAGGCTTCGGCGACATCCTCGCCTGGTTTGCCCGCACCTTTCCGCGTGGCGAGACGCTGGCCGCGAGCCTCGCGGCCTATAACGACGCCGCAGCCCGGCTCCGGCCCGGCGAGGGGCGCGTGGTCGCCCTCGACTGGTTGAACGGCAACCGCGTCCCGCATGGCGATGCGCTGCTGACCGGGCTGTTCGCCGGGATGACGGGGTCGACTACGGCAGCCCAGATGTACCGGGCGCTGATGGAGGCGCTGTGCTTCGGTGCCCGGTCCATCGCCGACCACCTGCTCGCCGGCGGCGCGCCCGTGGATCGCGTGGTGCTGACGAGCGGCCTTTCCCTCGCCAATCCCTTCCTGGTGCAGATGATGGCCGACGTGCTCGGCCGCGAGGTGACCGTGCCGCAGGAAGAGCAGCTCACGGCCGTCGGCGGCGCCATCCACGCAGCGGTCGCCTCGGGTGTGGCCGCGGACTACTCGGAGGGCGCACGCCGCTTCGGCGCACGCACCTTCCGCACCTATAGCCCCGACGCAACGCACCGCCGGGCCTATGACGCGCTTTACGGCACGTATCGGGAGCTTGCCGGAGATCCGACGCTCCGGTCGGCCATGCACCGGCTCGCGAGCCTCTCGCCCTGAGCTGGCAGGCTTTCCTCAGGCACCGACGGTCTCGCCGTCCTTCTCCGGCATGCCCAGCAGGTCGGAAATCCATCGGCTGGAGTCGTGCTGCGCGCAAAAGGTGAGGAGCGCGATCGTCACGGGCACGCCGATAAAGGCGCCGAAGACTCCCCAGAGGTAGGTCCAGAAGAACACCGCGAACAGCACGACGGTCGGTGCGATGGCCAGGGCGTTGCCGGACACGCGGGGCTCGATGTAGCTGCCCACGACGAACTGTATGGCGTTCAGGCAAAGGAAGACCGCCAGGGCCGCCTGCCACGTGTCGAACTGCGCGATGGCGAAGAGCGTGGGGAACACGGTCGCGATCAGCGGGCCGAGGAACGGGATGTAGTTGAGCGCGAAGGCGATCACGCCCCATTCGGCCGCGAACTGCAGCCCCGCGGCCCACGCGAACAGCCAGACCAGCAGGCCGGTCAGAACGCTCATCTGGGTGCGCACCAGCATGTAGCGGCGGATCTTGGCCGCGGTCAGCACCGTTCCGTCATAGAGGACGCGACCGAACTCCCGGCTGCGCAGCGTCTTCACCTTGCGGGCGAAGTCCTCGACTTCCATGAGACCCAGCAAGACATAGACGAGCACGACCAGCCAGAAGCTCATGGTCGCGTTGACCCGCCCGGTAACGCCCTGGAGCGTCCGCAGCATCCACCCGACGTTGAAGTGCTCGGACCACACCCCGGCGACCGCGATGCCGTGGCCTTCCAGCCAGCCCACAACCTGGTCGTAGATCGCCTGCATCCGCCCGGCATCGCTGATTAGCCAGCGCCCGACCCGGCCGAAACCCCAGGCGATGAGAGAGCCGAAGGCGATGGCGACGACGATCAGCACAACCATGCTGACCGCGAGTGCCAGCATCCTGGGCATCACCGCCTGCAGGCCCCGCTGCAGCGGCCAGGCGAGCGCGAGGATGAAGAGGGCCAGTGCCACCGGGGCGAAGACGCTGCTGGCGACCGATACCGCAGCGAAACTCAGGATGGCAGCGACCACGCAGACGGCAGTGCGGACGACCAGGTCTGGCGATGAGGCGGGCGGCATCGGCTCTCCCGGGGAAACGCGACGCGATCCCCGGCCCGGTCAGCCCGGGAAATCGAGGCAGCACAAGCCATGGTTGTAAAGCGCGCAGTCGAAGCTGGAAACCTGTCCGCTGCGCCTGTCCGCCACGAAAGCGCAGTCAGTACCAGGCGTCCGGCGCCTCGCCCTTCCTGCGGGCGATGAAGTCCTGCAGCGCCTCGTCGATGGCCTCGTCCAGCGGGGGCGGCTGGTAGCTCGCGAGGCGCTTCTTCCAGAGGCGGTTGGCCCGCTTCGCCGCGTCTTCCGAGCCCGCGGCCTCCCACTTCTCGAAGGGTTCGTTGTCAGCCGTCTCGCTGTCCCAGAAGGCCGTCTGGTAGTTGGCCATGGTGTGGCTGCAGCCGAAGAAGTGATTGCCCGGCCCGACCTCGGCGAAGGCGTCCACGGCGAGCTGGTTGTCGTCGATCTTCACCCCGTCGAGATAGGTGTGCAGCGCGCCACAGAGATCCGTGTCGAGGACGAACTTCTCGTAGGACATCGAGAGCAGGCCATCGAGAAAACCAGCGGAATGCAGGATGAAGTTTGCCCCGCACTGCACGGCGGCCAGCATGGACATCGTCCCCTCGGTCATGGCGTGGGCGTCGGGCAGCTTGGACGTCGTGAAGTTGCCGGAGCAGCGCAGCGGCAACTTCAGCCGGCGGGCGAGCTGGCCGACCACCATGGACCCGATGGCCGGCTCCGGCGTCCCGAAGGTCGGCGAGCCCGAGCGCAGCGACATCGACGAGAGGAAGTTGCCGAAGATGACCGGTGCGCCCGGTCTCTCCAGCTGTGTCAGGGCGCAGCCGGCCATGGTCTCGGCCAGGGACTGGGCGATCGCCCCGGCATTCGTCACCGGCCCCATGGCGCCGCCCAGGATGAACGGCACGACCACGCCCGCCTGGTTGGCGCGGGCATAGGCCCGCAAGGCCTTCGTCATCGTGCCGTCCCAGACGAGGGGCGAGTTGACGTTGACGTTGCCGAGGATGACGCAGTTGCGGTCGGTGAACTCGTCGCCGAAGACGATGCGCGCCATGGCGATGGAATCCTCTGCCCGGCTTTCGGCCGTGACCGAGCCCATGAACCCGCGGTCGGAATAGCGGATGTGGCTGTAGACCATGTCGAGGTGCCGCTTGTTCACCGGCAGGTCGACGGGTTCGCAGATCGTCCCGCCGGAATGGTGCAGCCAGGGCGAGGACTGGGCGAGCTTGATGAAGTTCTGGAAGTCGTCGATCGTGCCGTAGCGACGTCCCCTGTCGAGGTCCATGACGAAGGGCGAGCCGTAGGCGGGCGAGAACACGACGCTGCCGCCGCCGATCTGGACGGACCTCGCCGGGTTGCGGGCGTGCTGGGTGAACTCGGCGGGAGCCGTCTCCAGGATCTCGCGCAGCATGCCGGGCTCGAAGCGGACCCTCAGGCCGTCGACCGCCGCACCGGCCCGCCGCCAGTGCTCGATCGCGATAGGGTCATCGCGGAACTCGATGCCGGTTTCCGCCAGGATCCGGTCCGCTGCCGTCTCGATCCTGATCAGGTTTTCCTCGGACAGGATGTCGTAGGGCGGGATGTTGCGAACGATGTACGGGCGCCCGATCGCGCTCGCGTGCTGGCTGCGGGCCTCACGCTGGGCCGCGCGGCCGCCCCGCTCGCGCCTGCGCCCGGCCGGCTCCCTGACGTGCTCTTCCGCGCTCATGTCCGACCCTCCCGACGGCGTACGCGTCACCTTAGCGCCGGCACGCGAGGCAGCGGGTCGAAAAACGCCCTTTGCTTGCCTGCCTCGTCACTCCCCTCCCCGGCTTCTCCCCGCGAGCGCCTTGCGCGTGGGCCCGGCGGCGCCCGAAGCAAGCTGATCGCGGAGGAGAACAGCCAGGGGCGGCCCCGGCTTCGCGATCGGCGTCTTGATCACGATGTAGCTGAAGTACTTCGCGATCCCGATGTTGCGGGCCAGCAGCCCTTCGGTGCAGGCTTGGTAGTGCGCGATGCTGCGCGTCATGAAGCGGAGCAGGTAGTCGTAGCCGCCGCTGATTAGGTGGCACTCTGTGATCTCCTGGACATCACGGATGCTGGATTCGAATTTCACGAAATCGTCCAGCCGGTGATCCACCAGAGTCACCTCGGTGAACACCGTCACGGCGTCCATCAAGCGGGCAAGGTCGATGCGGGCATTGTATCCCGCGATATATCCCGCCTGTTCCAGCCGCTTGACCCGCTGCAGGCAGGGACTGGGGGACAGGCCCACTCTCTCGGAAAGCTGCAGGTTGGTGAGCGACCCGTCCTGGCTGAGATGGACCAGGATGTTGAGATCGATCCGGTCCAGCCTCGGCAACCCCGCCATGGCCTTCCAACCCCTGCAGCATGACGTGCTGCGAACGCAGCATGGGATGCCGTAGCGCGGCGCAAACTCGGCTGCAAGTGCGCGAAGCGTCAGCGTGCTTCGGCATCCGATTCTGTCGGCAACAGGCACACTGCCCGGCAGGGAGGGACAGCCGGAGAACCGGCGCCTTCCGGAGGAGACGACCATGCGCCTGACCGACTTCAACACCCTCACCTTCGATTGCTACGGCACTCTCATCGACTGGGAGTCGGGAATGGTGGAGGCGCTGAAGCCTCTGACGGGCCGGGTCGGTCGCCCGCTGTCGCGCGACGAGATCCTGCAGGCCCATGCTCGTCACGAGTCGAGCCAGCAGCTCTACACGCCCGCCAAGCGCTACCAGGACCTGCTCGCGGTGGTCTACAAGCGCCTGGCCGAAGAGTGGGGCGTTGCGGCCTCGCACGAGGAGTGCGCAGCCTATGGCCGCTCGATCGGCGACTGGCCGGCCTTCGCCGACTCCGCCGGCGCGCTGCAATACCTGAAGAAATACTACAAGCTCGTCATCCTCTCCAACGTCGACAACGAGTCCTTCAGCCACAGCAACAAGAAGCTGCAGGTCGAGTTCGACGCCATCTACACTGCCGAGGACATTGGCTCCTACAAGCCGAGCCCCCGCAACTTCGAATACATGCTGGAGAAGATCGGCGGGCTGGGCGTTTCGCGGGAGAAGATCCTGCACACGGCCGAGAGCCTGTTCCACGACCACAGGCCCGCAAACGAGCATGGCCTCGCCAATTGCTGGATCTTCCGCCGCTACGCACAGGAGGGCTTCGGCGCGACGATGAACCCCGGCACCATGCCGACCTTCGACTTCCGCTTCGACAGCATGGCCGACCTTGTGAAGGCTCACCAGGAGGACCTCGCCCGCGGCTGAGCAGGCGTGGCGGGTGCCTCGCTGGCGCGACTGACAAGCTGTCCAGGCGCTTATTTCGTAGGGGGCCGCACAGGACACCCCCGCAGGGCGTGAAGCATGTTAAGCTTCAGTCTTGCGGAGACGATCCCGATGCTGGCCAAGCCCGAGCCTGCCTGCCTCCTGATCGGCGACATTTCCGGCTACACGGGATTTCTGGCGGCCGTCGAACTGGACCACGCCCAGGACATCATCTCCGACCTGATGGCCACTGTCGTGAAGGCAGTCCGGCCGCCATTCAAGATCGCCAAGTTCGAGGGTGACGCGGTCTTCGTCCACGCGCCGCTGGACAGGATTGACGGCTCGCAGTTGCAGGACGTCGTTGAGGCCGCCTACTTCGCCTTCCGGCGCCGCCTGCGCACGGTGCGGCAGGCGACCACCTGCACCTGCGAGGCCTGCCGCCGCATGCAGGATCTGGATCTGAAGTTCGTCTGCCATTGCGGCGAGCTGGTCAGGCACAGGATGGGCGGTCGCGAGGAGCTCGCAGGCCGTGACGTCATCGTCGTCCACCGGTTGCTGAAGAACGGCGCCTCGGCCCTCGTGGGCGGCCATCCCTACGCGCTGTACTCGCAGGCCTGCATCGATGCGATGGGTATCAACCCGGGGTCGCAGGGGCTGATCGAGGACAGCGAGGACATCGACATCATCGGACCCATGACGTGCTGGGTGCGCGATCTCGAACTGGCCTGGACAGCCGAAAACGGCAGGCGCAGCCAGGAGGTGTCGCGCGAGGCCTCGGCCTACATCCTCGCGTTTGACTTTGCTGCACCGCGCAACGTTGTGTGGGACCATTTCCTCATGCCAGGCCTTCGCCCCACGTGGCGGGCGGCGGACGAGGTCCGCGAAACTGTCACGGCCGGGCGAAGGGGAGCGGGCACGACGAACCACTGCATGCACGGCGAGCGCGCGATCATCGAAGAGGTCGTCGAGTGGCGGCCGTTCGAGTCCGCGACGTTCACGACCCTCCTGCCTGCCCCACAGGCTCCGAAAATCCCCATGTCCTATGCCTTCAGTGACCTCGACGGCGGCGGAACACGAGTGGAAATCCGGGTCGCGAAACCAAAGCCCAAGGACCGCGACTTCGTCGACCACGCGGCGGCGCATTTCACGCAGACGATCACGCGCGAGGTCGCGGTGCTGAAGGGCATGATCGAGAGTGCGGCCGATGCGGCCTCAGACGAGCCGCCGATCCCGGCTGCCCGCGTGCGCAGCGAGGGGCCGCCCGCTGAGGGCTGACGGCGGGCGGGAACTCAGTGCCCGGGTGATGCGCCGTCCCCGAGCGTCGACCTGATCGCCTTTGCCAGTCGCCGGGTGCCCTCATGCAGGCGATCGGCGGGGTTGAGCGTGAAGTTGATCCGGATGGAGCGGCGATCCGTTCCGGCCGGGTCGAATACGCTGCTGGGGGTGATGCAGACACCGTGCGACAGCGCCTGCCGCAGCAGGCGGTCGGTGTCGAGACGCTCGTCCCGCGCTGTTGCCCAGACGAACATGCCGCCGGACGGAACATCCCACTCGAGAAGGTTCGAAAGGTGCTGCTGCATGGCGTCCAGCAGTGCATCCCGCCGCTCGCGATAGACCGAGAGGATCTGCGGCAGCACCCTGTCCGTCAGTCCCTCCTCGAACGCCCGCACCAGCATCATCTGGCACAGGCCGCTCGTGCACATGTCCGAGCCCTGCTTGGCCGTCGTCAGGGCGCGGATCATCTCCGGCGCGGCGATGACCCAGCCGAGCCGGAAGCCGGGCGCGAGTTCCTTCGACAAGGTGCCGAGATAGACCACGGGGCCGTCATAAGGCCCGCTGTGCCCCGCGCCGGACAACTCCAGCATCCGCGGCAACGGCGCCGTGTCGAAGTAGAGCGTCCCGTAGGGATCGTCCTCGACGAGCCAGGTTCCGGAGGTCTCGGCGGCATCGATAAGGGCGCGCCGCTCCGCCAGGCCGACCAGCCGCCCCGTCGGGTTGGAGAAGTTGGGGACGGTGTAGGCGAACTGCGCGCCCGCGAACGCGGCACCGAGGTCCAGGTCGTTGCTGCCGAACCGCATCGGCCGGTAGGTCGGGCGGCGCGGACGCCAGGCATCCAGCGCTCCCAGATACGCCGGCGACTGTGCCGCGATGACGCCGCCCTCTTCCAGCAGGGCCTTGCCGAGAAGGTCCAGGGCCTGCATGCCGCCCGTCGTCACCAGCACGTTCTCGCGCGTGAGAACGAGCCCGTTGGTGCTGAAGCGCCGGGCGATCGCGTCCCGCAAGGCGGGGAGTCCCTCGATCGGGCTGTAGGCGAGCGCGGCGTGGGGATCCCTGCGGATGACGTCCGCCGCGAGATGGGCGAGGTCCTCGACCGGCCACGTGGATGGCTCAGGGAGGCCGCCGGCCATGTTGATCAGGTCCGGGATCTGTCCCGCCGACAGGAAGGTCTGCGTGACGTCGTTGGTGTCGTCGAGCCACGAAGCGAAGGCGGGTCGTGCCATCGTACGAATCTCCCCAGGCCAAAATCGTATGCGTCACCGCCAGCCTATTCATGAGCCCTATCGCGGTCAGGCGCGAGTCCGCCTGTTGCGCCGGTTCGGCCGGTCGGCAGCACGGTCGATCGGGGGGTCTTCCGCGTTGCACCGGAATGCGGACCCGGTTCGGGCTCTGGCGCACTCGCCGGATCTCCGGCAGCTTCCCCCGCAGGCCGATCGCGGCCGTCCTGACGGACAGGTCGACAAGATATGAACACGAGCGGGTCGATGGTGAAATTGGTGCGCTGGGCGATCGCGGTCGTGGCGGCGATCGCGATCGGCTTCGCCGTGGCGAACCTCCGCGAATGGATCAGCGGCCTCGCCGTCGAGACGACAGATGCGGACGGCACCCCGATGACGGTGTTCCGCCTGCCGTCGGCTCCGCCAGGGCCGGTGGTGGTCGTCGCCCACGGCTTCGCCGGCTCGCAGCAGTTGATGCGCCCCTTTGCGGTTGCGCTGGCCAGGAACGGCTATGTGGCCGTGACCTTCGACTTCGCGGGCCACGGCCGCAACCCCAAGCCGCTGACCGGAAACATCACCCAGGCGGACGGCGCGACGCGAACCCTGGTCGACGAGACGGGCCGCGTCGCCGCAAAGGCGCGCGGACTGGGCGACGGACGCCTCGCGGTCCTCGGCCACTCCATGGCCACCGACATCATCATCCGCTTCGCCCAGAGCGCGCCTGATGTCGCTGCCACCGTGGCGGTGTCGATGTTCTCGCCCGCCGTCAACGCGACCTCGCCCAGGAACCTGCTCGTCATCGTCGGCGAATGGGAGGGCGGCCTCAAGCGGGAGGCGCTGCGGGTTGCCGGCCTGACGTCTGCACCAGCTCCCGCAGAACCCGGCATCACCTATGGCGACATGGCTGCAGGTACGGCCCGCCGTGTCGCGATCAGTCCGGGAACCGAGCATGTCAGCGTGCTCTACAGCACGACCAGCCTGCGCGAGGCGGTGGAGTGGCTCGACGCAGCGTTCGGCCGGACCGGACATGGTTTGTCAGCCATCGAGAGCCCCGGTCCCTCGATCCTGCTCCTCCTTGCAGGGGTCGTGATCCTTGCCTACCCGCTGTCGCGCCTGCTCCCTGTCGCAACGCGGAGGCCGGCGGGCGCTGGCCTGCCCTGGCGCCGCATCTGGCTGCCCATGCTGCTGCCCGCGTTGGCCACGCCGCTACTGCTCAGAGTCGTGCCGACACATTTCCTGCCGGTGCTGGTCGGCGACTACCTGGCGGTCCACTTCGCGGCCTATGGCCTGATCGCCTTCGCATGCCTGGCCTGGGTGGGAGCCCCGCGGCCAGGCTGGCGCGCCCTCGCCAACGGCAAGCTGCTGGCGGGCGCAGCGGCGATGGTCGCCTACTTCCTGGCCGCGTTCGTCTGGCCCATCGACACCTACATGACCTCGTTCGTGCCGGGTGGTCCCCGGCTGGCTCTCGTTCTCGCCATGCTGGCGGGCACTTTGCTCTACTTCCTGAGCGACGAGTGGCTCACCAGAGGCCAAGGGGCCGCGCGGTGGGCCTTCGCGGTGTCGAAGCTCGCCTTCATAGCGTCCCTGGGAATTGCCTTGGGCCTCGACTTCGGAAGGCTGTTCTTCCTGCTCATCATCGTGCCCGTGATCATCCTGTTTTTTCTCGTCTTTGGACTGTTCAGCACCTGGGCCTACAGGAGGACGGGCCACCCCTTCGTCGGCGGGATTGCCAATGCGGTGGCGTTCGCCTGGTCGATAGCGGTCACGTTCCCGCTTCTGGCGGGGTGAAGCGGCTGCCCCGGCGGATGCCTCGTCTCTTGCACCGGAAGGAGCCTGCCGGGACGTCACGCCTCGCCCAGCCTTGACCGCAACGTTGCGTTTTCTTCGGCCAGGCGGTCACGCTCGGCCTCGAGCCGCGCGAGTGCGGTAGCGGCCAGCGTGGCGTCGACCTTCCGCGGGATGTGCTGGGGACAGTTGATGTCCCAGGCGTCCACCGTGAACAGGACGGCCTGTTCGGGTCGGGCCTCGTAATCCACCGGCATCAGGCGCGCAATCAGTTCGGGATCCTGGACGACCCTGGCCGTTCCCCAGATCTTCACCCGGCGGCGATGCGCGTAATCGATCAGGAACAGGAACGCCCGGTCGTTGTCGGCGAGATTGCCCGTGGTTACGTACTGGCGATTGCCCGAGAAGTCGGCAAAGCCGATCGTGTGCTCGTCGACCACGCGGATGAACCCCGGCGGGCCGCCCCGGTGCTGTGCATAGGGCTGGCCCTGCGCATTTGCGGTGGCCAGAAAAGCCGTGTCGACCTCGCCCAGGAAGGCCACGAGATCCGGCGTGATCTGAGTCCTGAATCCGCCACGCGCTTCCATGCGGGCATAGGCGGAGCGTGAGCCTCGCTCCTGCTGGATCGCCTTGACCCGCGGGGTGAAGGCGACGTCGCTCGAGGGATGGACTGACATGACGCGGCTCCGGGGTTGGGGTTTCTCTGCGGAGGAATGTGCACCCTTTCTGTCCGCACGATAATCTGGCAGTTTTGCAGGAGATAATTTCTTCTCACGGGATAATGCATGGATCGGCTCCTGGCTCTCCGAACCTTCGCCGCAGTGGCTCGCCTGCGCAGTTTCTCCGCCGCAGCACGCCAGCTCCGCCTGTCCGCGACGGCGGCCAGCCGCGCGGTCGCCCTGCTCGAGGCCGAGCTAGGCACCGCTCTGCTCCTGCGAACCACGCGCTCGGTGAGCCTGACCAGGGAGGGCGAGGCCTATCTCGACGCGTGCCAGTCGGCCCTCGAACAGCTCGATGCCGCCGCAAGGACCCTCCGCGGCGAAGGTGCGGAGCCGCGCGGCCGGCTGGTGATCGCGGCGCCAGTGGTCTTCGGGAGGCTGCATATGCTGCCCGTCGTCCAGCGGCTGCTGCGAGAACACGGCCAGCTATCTGTGCACCTCCAGCTGGCCGACCGGATCGTCGCTCTGGCCGAGGAAGGGATCGACGCCGCCCTGCGCATCGGCGATCTCGCCGACAGCGCCCTCACCCAGACGAAGGTGGCGGAGGTCCGGCGCGTGCTGGTGGCCAGCCCGGCCTATCTCGACCAAAGCGGCACGCCCGCGGCCGTGGCCGACCTCTCGGGGCATGACCTCATCGCCTTCGACAGTTTCACCGCGCAGGGCGAGTGGCGGTTCGGGGAAGGCGGGCATGGCGCCGTCCGCGTCGAACCGCGTCTCCTCGTGAACGACGTGGAAACGGCCATAGAGGCCGCGGCCTCCGGCCTCGGGATCACACGCGTCCTGTCCTACCAGGTCCAGGCCCGGATCGCCGAGGGACGGCTCGTCCGGATTCTCAGGGAGACCGAGCCTCCGCCCATTCCCGTCAGCATCGTCTTTGCGGCCAATCGCCGGGGCTCGCCCAACGTGCGGGCGTTTATCGAGGCGGCCGGGGAGCATCTCCGGTCCATTGCGATGGGATAGTTGCGCCGAGCACGGCTAGGGCGAGTGTCGGGCCGTCAGCGCTTCATCTCCTGACGGCGCATCGGCATGGTGTCGATCAGGGCGAACAACTCCTCCGCGGCGACCGGCCTTGTCGCGCGGAACTTCACGCCGCCATCCTTGCCGATGAGGAGGACTGCAAAGCCGCCAGCCTGGGCACCGTTGAGCGGTGTGCGGCTGCGGAAGGCCTGCACCTCGGCGGGCGTGGGCGCGGTCCCATGGACGCCCTCGACACTGCCGTCCGGCAGGACGGCAAACACCACCATGTCGCGCTCGTCCAGACCGGCGCCGTGCTTCAGCATCTCCCCGCGCTGTTGGCGAACGAGTTCCTCGCCGGCCGATCCGGCGAGTATCACGACGATACGGCGGGAGCCGTCGAAGGGGGAAGCAGTCATGGCTCTCGTGGCTCCGGCGGCAAGCGGGATGGTGGTCGCGATCGTCACGGCGCTCGCCAGCAGGACGACGGCGATGCGGAATGCGGAGTTGGGCGATCCGCCGGGGGTGTGCCCCGTCCGCAGCTCATCCTCAGGGCTGCCCGGGTCACACCTGGTCAGCCCAACATTCCGCCTCACGAACCCACTCGTCCGGTGACAAAGGCGCATGCACCGGCGATTCTGATGGCGAATGGCAAAAGCGACCCCCGGGAGAACGCGATGGAATGGCTGAATCCACCACCGGAGTGGAGCGAGGAGAACGGCATCCTCAACGTCGTCACAGGAGACCGGACTGATTTCTGGCAGCGCACGCATTATGGCTTCCGGCGAGACAATGGCCACTTCCGCTTCACCCGCGTGACGGGAGACTTCACGGCCCGCCTCACCTTCGGGGCGGACTATGGCACGCTCTACGACCAGGCGGGCCTGATGGTGCGCACGGGTCCCGAGTGCTGGATGAAGACGGGCCTCGAATACACCGATGGCGAGCCTCATTTCAGCGTCGTCGCCACCAACGCTTTCTCGGACTGGTCGGTTCAGCCTCTGCCGCGCGAAGCGCTCGCCACGCTCACCGTGCAGGTGGCCCGCTATGCCGACGTCCTGCAGATCCGCTTTGCCGTCGGCGGCGGGCCGCTGCGACTTGCGCGCCTCTGCCGCCTCCCTCTCCCCGAAGAGGTCATGGTGGGGCCAATGTGCTGCACGCCCGAACGCGACGGGCTGCGGGTACGCTTCGAGCAACTCGAGATCGGGCCGCCTTCGCGCGATCTGCATTGAGTGCTCTGAACACCGGCGGATCTGCAGAGACGCGTGAGGGCGACGGGGTGACGCATGTCGCCGGTGACGCCATCAAGCCCAGCGCGGCTGGTGGCCGTGAGACACAATGATTGCAGGGCAACAGTGGCTCGGGTTTACTCGGTTGAGAGGATCCCATCATGCTCAATCTGAGCCGCAGAAGCTTCATCCTGGCCAGCGTGGCTGCCGCACTGGCTGCCGGCGTGGGTCCGACGGCCCTCGCCGCGGCCGAGACGACCATCGACAGCTTCGTGGACCTGTCCTCCCGCCTGACCGGAACGGCGGTCGCCGATCTCGACAGGGGGGCCGCAGCGGCCTTGCTGGCCGGGTTCACGGCAGCGGGCCACGGCAGTGCGCTGGAGCGCCTTGCCGCTGATCCTTCTTTCGATCCGGATCTCGCCGACGCGGTGGTGGCGGCCTGGTATTCGGGCGTGGTGAGCAACGGCCGGGAGGACGTGGTCGCCACGTTCAACGATGCCCTGGTCTGGAACGCCCTGACCTTCACCAAGCCCTTTGCCAATTGCGGCGGCGAGACCGGCTACTGGTCGCAGCCCCCGGCCGGGTGAGCGGGAGCGCGTCATGGCGGATATCGAGGCCGACGTCGTCATCGTGGGATCCGGCATTGCTGGCGCGCTGGTCGCCGCGAAGCTGGCGGCGGCGGGCGTGCGTGTCGCAATCCTTGAAGCCGGTGCCCGGCCCGACCGCACGGACGCGGTAAGCCGGTACTGGAAGGCGCTCGCCAAGGTGCCGGAATGCCCCTATCCGCCCGTGCCGCAGGCCATGCATCCGGTGTCCGACAACCTGGATTTCTGGTACCGGCAGACCGGCCCGGACAAGTTCGCCAGCTCCTACATCAAGGTGGTCGGGGGCACGACGTGGCACTGGCTGGGCACCTGCCTCCGGCTCGTACCGTCCGACTTCCGCCTGAAGAGCCTCTACGGGCAGGGCGTCGACTGGCCGATCTCCTACGACGACATCGAGCCGTTCTATGCGGCGGCAGAGGCGGAAATCGGCGTGTCGGGCGACAGTGGCGAAGGGCTGGGATCGCCCCGCAAGTCGGGCTACCCGATGCCGCCAATCCCCCAGACCTTCCTGGACAAGACCTATGCCACCGCGCTTTCGGGCACGGAGTACGAGGTGCGCGCGACGCCGCAGGGACGAAATTCCACATGGCGCGACGACCGCATGGCGTGCTGCGGCAATGCGAGTTGCATCCCGGTCTGTCCGGTGCAGGCCAAGTACGACGCCACGGTGCACGTCGACTGGGCCGTCGCGGCCGGGGCCAAACTGTTCGAGCGCACGACCGCCATCTCTGTCGAACTCGGCCCGGACCGTCAGGTCTCCGCCATCCGGTTTCGCCGGTGGGACAACAGCGAGGGCCGCGCGACGGGCAAGGTGTTCGTGGTCGCGGCGCACGCCATCGAAGGGCCGCGTCTTCTTCTAGCCTCACGCAGCGAAGCCGCGCCTAACGGGGTCGCGAACGGCTCGGACCAGGTCGGCCGCAACCTCATGGATCATCCCACCCAATTGTCCTGGGCGCTGTCCGGGACACAAGTCTATCCCTATCGCGGTCCGCTCTCCACCTCGGGGATCGAGAACCTGCGCGACGGACCCTTTCGCAAGGAGCGTGGCGCGTTTCGGATCGAGATCGGCAATGACGGCTGGTCCTGGCCCACGGGCGCGCCGATCACGACGGCATCGGACCTGGCGAAGCAGGGCCTGCGCGGCAGGGCCCTGGACGAAGCCCTGCGCGACCAGTGTTCGCGGCACATCCGCCTCGCGTCCCTCGTCGAACAGCCACCCGACCCGGAGAACCGGGTGACGCTCGATCCGTCCGAGCGGGACGTCTATGGGGTTCCCCTGCCACGCATCGCCTATCGCATCGACGCGTACACGAAAGCGGGCTTCACAGCCTCCGTGGCCGCCCATGACGAGATTTTCAGACGAATGAAGGCGACACAGGTTCAGCACAGCCCGCAGGCTCAGGGGGCCGGCCACATCATCGGGACGGCACGCATGGGGGACGACCCCGGAAGCTCCGTGGTCGACCGCGACCTGCGCAGCCATGAACACCGCAATCTGTTCGTGCTCGGCTCGGCCGTGTTCCCGACCTCCGCGACAGCCAACCCGACCCTGACGATCGCGGCCCTCAGCTTGCGAGCCGTGGCGACCATCTCCAACGCCTTGAAGGTCTGAGGTTTCCAGCGGGCCCTGATCCCGCCACGCTCCGCTGCAACGATCCTGTCATCGCTCCGTTATCGCTGAGGTCGTCTCTTGGGGGTGCTCGGCGCTGTTCTATCGCGCCCCTGACAGGTGGCCATCACCGTCGCGAAAGTCGACGGCCAATGAGCAAAACCGACACATCGAGGAGGAAACGATGATGCGATACGACGCCGTGGGGCGGTTCGTCCGGGCAGCGCTGCTCGGCTCGGCCGTGGTGGGCGCATGCCTTTCCGGAGCCGCTGCAGCGGACAAGGCCGCCAATGACTGGATCGTCACATGGGCGGCGTCGCCGCAGCCGGTCTGGGAGCCCGACTTCTTTGCACCGGTCGGCATTCCCCGCACCCTGGTCAACCAGACGGTCCGCCAGATCGCGCGGGTCAGCGTCGGCGGACACCGTATGCGGGTGGTCCTCTCAAACGAATACGGCAATCAGCCCCTGACGATCGGCGCCGCGCATGTCGCGCTGGCTGGTCCGGGATCCTCGACGACCGGAAGCGACCGGACGCTCACCTTCTCGGGACAGACGTCCGTCACGCTCCCGCCCGGCGCTCCGGCGGTGAGTGATCCCGTCGACATCGACGTGGCGCCGCTCTCGAGCCTGGCGGTGAGCCTCTACGTGCCCGGCGTGGCACCAGCGACCACCTGGCACAACGACGCCCGCCAGACCGCCTATTTCGCCGACGGCGACGTGGCGGCCATGAGCCAGATCGAGCCGAAGACCACGGCGACCTCGCGCGTGTTCCTGAGCGAAATCATGGTGGACGCGGCGCCGGATTCCCGCGCCATCGTGATGTTCGGCGACAGCATCACGGACGGTGACGGCTCGACGCTCGACGCGAACCATCGCTGGCCCGACATCCTGGCCGAACGGCTGGTCAAGGCGGGCGCCAACGTCGCGATCGTCAACCAGGGGATTTCCGGCGCGCGCATCCTGCGCGACCGCATGGGCGACAATGCCCTGGCCCGTTTCGACCGCGACGTGCTGAGCCAGCCCCGGGCCGACACGGTCGTCCTCATGATGGGTATCAACGATGTCGGCTGGCCCGACACGATCCTCGTTCCGAAGGGCGAGCCAGCCCCGTCGGCCGCGGACGTGATCGCCGGCTACAAGCAGATCATCGCCCGCGCCCATGACAAGGGCCTGCGCATCATCGGCGCAACGCTGACGCCGTTCGAGGACACGTTCCACGGCACGCCGCTGTACGGCTATTACAGCGAGGACAAGGAAGCCAAGCGCGCCGCGATCAACGACTTCATCCGCACCAGCGGCGAGTTCGACGGCGTGATCGACTTCGACGCGCTCACCCGCGACCCCGCCAATCCGAAGCACATCCAGGCGCAGTACGACAAGGGTGACCACCTGCATCCGAACGATGCCGGCTACAAGGCCATGGCCGAGTCGATCGACCTGAAGCTGCTCGGAGTGAGCCAGCAATAGCGAACCAACCGGCGCGGTCACAAGGCTGCGCCGGTTACAACCATGCATCGCGAGCGAAGGCGGCCGGCAGAGCCGGGATGCTGATCTTTGCTTGGGAAGATGGTGGGCGCGACAGGGATCGAACCTGTGACCCCTACGATGTCAACGTAGTGCTCTCCCGCTGAGCTACGCGCCCGTTCCAAGACGGGGGCCGGCGGACCGGCCCGCGGGTGCAGGGGGTATATCGGCTCGCCGCAGGGAAGGCAAGGGCCGGCGGCGGGCCTAAAACCGCGTTCACGCGGGCTCCCAAGGAGACCCGCGCGCACCGATGCCGGCGTTCTTCGTCAGGCCGCGTTCAGCAGCTTGGCGACCTCGTTGACGAGGTCGCGCAGGTGGAAGGGCTTGGAGAGCACCTTCGCATCCTTGGGCGCCTGCGAGTCGGGGTTGAGCGCGACTGCGGCGAAGCCCGTGATGAACATCACCTTGATGTCGGGATCGAGCTCCGTGGCGCGGCGCGCCAGCTCGATGCCGTCCATCTCCGGCATCACGATGTCGGTGAGGAGGAGTTCGAAAGGCTCCTCCTGCAGCCGGTTGTAAGCTGACAGGCCATTGTCGTAGTGCGCGACATGGTAGCCTGCGTTCTCCAGCGCCTTGACGAGAAAACGCCGCATATCGTTGTCGTCTTCGGCGAGGAGGATGCGCGGTGAGGGCGCGGTCTCAGGAACCATGGTCGTCTCCGGTCGTCTTTCTCATTTAAGACACAGATGCGGTAAACATCGGGTGAAAGCGTTAACGGCGGCGATAATGGACAGCGCCGCCCGAGACGGGCACACTCGGACCGAGCCGCAGCCAGGAGACGCGATGAGCCGCTCGATCGCCGATGAGTTCGACCCTCCCTTCGAGGTCATCGAGCCGCCGGACGCGACGACGCCGCTCGTATTCAACTCGCCCCACTCCGGGCGGATCTATCCCCGCGCCTTCCTTGATTCGTCGCGGCTCGATGCCGTCAGCCTGCGGCGCTCGGAGGATTGCTTCGTCGACGAGCTGTTCGCCGGCGTCACCCATCTCGGCGCCCCACTGATGAGGGCTCATTTCCCCCGCGCTTTCCTCGATGTCAACCGCGAGCCCTACGAGCTCGACCCCCGCATGTTCGACGGGCGCCTGCCGCCCTTCGCAAACACCCGCTCCATGCGGGTTGCAGGAGGGCTCGGAACGATCGCCCGCGTCGTCGGAGATTCGCAGGAGATCTACGCGCGCCGCCTCACCGTCGAGGACGCGCTGACGCGGATCGAGACGCTGTACAAGCCTTATCACCGGGCCCTGCAACGCACCCTTCAACGCACGCACAGGCGCTTCGGGCTGGCCGTCCTCGTCGACTGCCACTCCATGCCCTCCTCCCCGCCCCGCGAGGACCAGCCCCGCGCCGACATCGTCATCGGCGACCGCTACGGCACCAGCGCGAGTGCCTTCCTGGCGGACGCCATGGATCGCTCGCTGCGCGCCCGGGGGTATGCGGTCACGCGCAACAAGCCCTACGCCGGCGGCTTCATCACCGAGCACTACGGAAACCCGGCGGCCGACTGCCACGCGCTGCAGATCGAGGTGAACCGGGCGCTCTACATGGACGAGCGGCGCTTCCAGCGAACGGCCGACTTCGAGCGCGTCGCCGCAGACATGGTGGAGATGGCCCGGGACCTCGCGAGCGCCGTCCACGACGGCTGGCTGGGCGGCCGGCTGGCGGCGGAGTAACCCCGTAAAAAGAAAGAGGCCGCCAGGCTTTCGCCGGCGGCCCAAGTCTAGGGAGGAAACGCCCAAGGAGGGCATATGCGGAAAACGCCAAGCGCTTTCTGCACCGCACCAAAATGTCATTGCACTGCACAATTTGCAAGATCTTTCCGCGGACAAAAGATTTTGCACCCGAGACCATGACAAGCGCCGGGACAGGTTTACCGAGCAAGAACAAGGGCTTATTTGTTGTTTGCCCGGTGCCGGTCTTCGCGGATTGCATGCCGCACATGCGAACAGTGCTATCCTGAGCATGATCGTACACGCTGCTCGCGCAGCTTCGTTGCCAATCGCCTGTCCGCACTCTATGGAACGGAACGGGTCCAGACACGGGAAGGACAGGACGTGACGGCCGTCGATTTTGCCGCTTTCGTGGACGACCTGGCCACCCAGTCGGGCACCGCCATTCTTCCGTTCTTCCGCACCTCCATCGCGGCGTCGGACAAGTCGCGCGGCGGCCCGTTCGACCCGGTGACGGAGGCGGACAGGGCCGGCGAGACGGTGATGCGGCAGCTGATCCGGCGCACCTTCCCGTCGCACGGAATCATCGGCGAGGAATACGGCAACGAGAGGGAAGACGCCGAGTTCGTCTGGGTGCTCGACCCGATCGACGGCACCAAGGCCTTCATCTCCGGCCTGCCACTGTGGGGCACGCTGATCGGCCTGACCCGCAATGGCGAGCCCTGCTACGGGCTGATGCACCAGCCCTTCACCCGCGAGCGCTTCTCGGGCGACGGCGGGGTCGCCACCTGGAAGGGCGTTTCCGGAGAAAGGCCTCTGCGCACGCGACGCTGCAACGCCCTTTCGGAAGCGATCCTGTCGACCACGACACCCGCCATGTTCAAGGACGCTCAGGCGGAGGCCTATGCCAGGGTGGACAGCGCCGTCCGCCTGGCCCGCTACGGGTATGACTGCTACGCCTATTGCATGGTTGCCGCCGGCCACATCGACGTGGTGGTCGAGACCAATCTGAAGCCCTACGACATCGTCGCGCTGGTACCGATCATCGAGGGAGCCGGCGGCATCGTGACCACGTGGTCCGGCGAATCACCTGCCAAGGGTGGCTCGATCGTTGCCTCGGGAGACAAGCGGCTGCACGAGCAGGTGCTGAACCTCCTGAACCGCTGACGGCGGTCAGGCCGCGGAGCCCATCTGCTCCAGCGCCGGCTCAAGCGTGGCGGCTGTCCCCTTCAGCGCCTCGCCCTCGCTGCCAGGCACGAAGGCGTCGAAGGCCGCCCAGAACTGCTGGCGAACTTCGTCCGTCTCCATCAGCACCTCGTGCTCGGATTGCCGCAGCACCAGGGCGCGGCCACCGCGCAGGCGCGCCGCGAAGCGCTCCGCGGCCGGGGTGACCGTGACGCGGTCCCGCGCGCCGGCCACGATCAGCATGGGCGTCTGCAGGGCCAGCGGGTAGTTGGGGTCAGCCATGGGCGCTATGGCGCGGAACGCGGCATGCACCCAGCCGATGGTGGGATCTCCGAGCCCGAGTTCCGGCTTCACCGCGATCAGACGGCCGGTGCGCTCGTACCGGTATGCATCCCGGCTGAGTGGATTCCCGGCAAAGGGCTTCGTCATGACCGGCGTCTCGCCGCCGCCGGGGATGAAGGAGCCTCCGAAGCCCAGCGTATCGAGGCTTGCGGCGAGGAACCGTGCCCCGCGCGGCCTGCGAACCTGCGCGATCTGCAGCATCGGCGCGGTGATGACCGCTCGCGAGAACAGGTCGGGTCGGCGAGCCAGCGCCCCGAGGAGGATGGCACCGCCCATGGAGTGGGCGAGCGCAAAGCAGGGTCCCGGCATGCCCGACAGCACCTCGTCGCGCACTGCGAAGAGGTCGGCGTGAAAATCCTCGAAGGCGTCGACATGCCCCTTGCGAGGGTTGGCAAGCAGGCGGTCCGATCCCCCCTGCCCCCGCCAGTCGAACGCGACCACGCCGAAACCGCGGTCGAGCAGCTCCCGGACGACCTCGAAGTACTTCTCGATGAACTCGGCGCGCCCGCCCATCACGCACACCGTCCCCGGGCCCCCCGGATCCCGGGCCGGCCATCTCGCCACGCGGACGCGCAAGCCGCCGGCGCTCGGCAACAGTGCGACGGCCGGGCTGTCGGGAACCGTGAAATCGGGCAGTTCGGCAAGCGTCAAGGAAGACCCCGCGACGGCGGACGATGTCGGATCGATCAGCGAACCTATCCCAACATTGTGTCAGCCGCATTCACGGAAGGCACCCCGCAGAGCCTAGCCCTCAGCGTGTGTCGGGGAGATCCGGCGGACCGCCGTCGAGCGGCCTGAGGCCGGCAATCTCACCCGTGGTGGCGTCGACGACCGCGCGCATCTTTCGCCCGCGGGGAGCCTGTGCATCGGCGAGCCACAGGTCGCCCCGGCGCGAGAGCACGCGGATCTCCCGAAAGCCCTGCTTTCCCAGAACGTCCTCGACGCCTGCCGCCTCCAGCTGGCGAGGGCCGCCGGCCATGGCGGCGACGGCGCTGCAGGTGAGCATGAGCGAGAGGGAGAGAAGGAGCACTGCGGCGGGCGCGGTCATCGCGGCGGATCCGGGTTTGGCGAACGTGCGGGAACATTGTCACGCCCTTGCTGAACAGGTCCGGTGCGCTGCGTTCACCAGCCGTTCAGGCGCCCCGGAGGACTCGCACCGGGGTGTGAGCCGGGGGTCTTGAACCCTCCGGAACCGCCTCCCACATGTCGATCAGCGCACGCCAGACGGGTGCGTTTCACGGGCCCGGCCCTTCGCGGCGGGCCATGCATGTCGCTTCTGAAGGAGGATATGTCATGCGTCAGTTCGATCTTTCTCCCCTCTATCGTTCCACCGTCGGCTTTGACCGCCTGTTCTCGATGCTCGACCAGGTCGCAGGCCCGGACGGTGCCAACGGCTACCCGCCCTACAACATCGAGCGCACCGGCGAGAACGCCTACCGCGTCTCGGTCGCGGTCGCCGGCTTCACCGACAAGGACATCGCCATCGAGGTGAAGGAGAACCAGCTCTCCGTCCGCGGTGACAAGAAGCCCGCGAGCGAGGCCAAGGGCGAGGTGCTCTACCAGGGCATCGCCGGCCGCAGCTTCGAGCGTCGCTTCCAGCTTGCCGACCACGTGCATGTGACGGGCGCGACCCTGGAGCATGGCCTGCTCCACATCGATCTCGTACGCGAGATCCCCGAGGCCAAGAAGCCCCGCCTCATCCCGATTTCCTCCGCCTCGGCTCCGCAGGCGCAGGTGATCGAGGGCCAGGCGACCCAGCAGGCCGCGTAACCGGCATCGAAGCCGCACTCTCCGAGGGCGCCCTGACGGGCGCCCTTTTCGTTTCAGCCCTTGCCGTCAGCCGCGCTTCGCGTTGGGGGTCTGCAGGTGCTTCTCCCAGTCGAGCGCGTGGGTCACGATCTCCTCGAGATCGGCATGCTTCGGCTCCCAGCCGAGTTCCGTGCGCACGCGTTCGCCTGTCGCGACGATAGCCGAAGGATCGCCGGCCCTACGCCCTGCCATGCGCACCTCGAAGTCGACGCCCGAGACCTTTTTCACGGTCTCGACGACGTCCTTCACCGAGTATCCCTCGCCATAGCCGCAGTTGAGCGTGAGGTTGTCGCCGCCGCCGCGCAGGTGGTCGACGGCGTGGAGGTGGGCGTTGGCGAGGTCGGTGACGTGAATGTAGTCCCGCAGGCAGGTGCCGTCCGGCGTCGGGAAGTCCGTGCCGTAGACCTCCATGTAGGGGCGCAGGCCGATCGCCGCCTGGCAGGCGACCTTGATGAGATGCGTCGCCTGCGGCGTGGACTGACCCGCCCGCCCGGCGGGATCGGCGCCTGCCACGTTGAAGTAGCGCAGCACGACGTACTTGATGCCGTGGGCGAACGATGCGTCCTTCAGCATCCACTCGGTCATCAGCTTGGAGCGGCCGTATGGCGAGACCGGGTTGGTCGGCGAATCCTCGGAAACCGGCACCTTCTCCGGCTCGCCATAGACCGCAGCCGTCGACGAGAAGATGAAGTGCGGGACGCCGCACGACACGGCGGTCTCGATCAGCGCGCGGGACTTCACCGTGTTGTTGAGGTAATAACCGAGCGGGTCGGCCAAGGAATCCGGCACGACGATCCGGGCGGCAAAATGGGCGATGGCGTCGATCTTGTGCTCGCGGATGACGGAAGCCACGAGCTCCTGGTCGCCCATGTCACCCACGACGAGCGGCACGGTCGTCGGGACTGCCGAGGCAAAACCGGTCGACAGGTTGTCGAGCACGACGACACGGTCACCCCGGTCGGACAGCTCCAGAACCATGTGGGCGCCGATATAGCCCGCTCCGCCCGTTACCAGCACCGCCATGTATGTCTCCCGTTGCCGTTGCCGCCAGCACCGTGCGCCGGCGGCCGTAAAGTTTCTTCAACGCGAAAATGGCTAAAGTCCCGCCTGCCTCAAATTCGTCGCGCGGGCGTTCTGCTCTAGACAAACCGCTGTCCAGTCCAAACCATCGGCCCCTCCGGTCGTTTCCCCTCCCTTACCCTGCAGGAACCCAACGACGCCATGAAGAAACCGATCCGCAAGGCCGTCTTGCCCGTCGCCGGGCTCGGCACCCGCTTCCTCCCGGCCACCAAGGCCGTGCCGAAGGAGATGCTGACCGTCGTCGACCGCCCGGTCATCCAGCACGTCGTGGACGAGGCGCGCGAGGCGGGTATCGAGCACTTCATCTTCGTCACCGGCCGCGGCAAAGCCGTCATCGAGGACCATTTCGACATCGGCTACGAGCTGGAGCGGACGCTGGAGGAGCGGGGCAAGACCCGGGAACTCGAGGCGCTCAAGCGCGACCTTCCCGCCGCCGGTGCAACGAGCTTCACCCGCCAGCAGGCGCCGCTGGGGCTCGGCCACGCCGTGTGGTGCGCGCGCGAAATCGTCGGCGACGAGCCCTTCGCCGTGCTGCTGCCGGACATGCTGAGCAAGGGCTGCATGGCCCAGATGCTGCAGGCCTATGACCGCCACGGCGGCAACCTTATTGCAGTCGAGGAAGTGCCCGACAGCGAAACGCACCAGTACGGCATCGTCGCCGTCGGCGAGGACCATGGCCAGACCTTCGAGATCACCGGCATGGTCGAGAAGCCGCCGAAGGGCACGGCGCCCTCCAACCTCATCATCTCCGGCCGCTATATCCTGCAGCCGGAGGTCTTCTCCATCCTGGCCGCCAAGGAGAAGGGCGCCGGTGGCGAGATCCAGCTCACCGACGCCATGATCAAGCTGATGGCGCAGCAGCCCTTCCACGGCCTGCGCTACGAGGGCAAGACCTACGACACCGGATCGAAGATCGGCTTCCTGATGGCGAACGTCGCCTATGGCCTCGCCCGCGAGGACCTCGGCGCTGCATTCCGCGTCGAGCTCGACAAGCTGATCGGCCGCTGACCCCCCGCGCGGCGCAGCGGCGGAATTCACCGCCGCCGCGTCGCGTGTTAGGAGGTCGGGATGAGCCAGACCGCAGCCGCCCGCAACACCGATTCGCCGCACCTGTCGGCCGCCCGGACTCTCGAAACGGAGCGGGCCGGCATCGACGCGCTGCTCGCCGAACTCGGAAACGGCCTCGGCGATGCGTTCAATGCCGCCGTTGCCATGATGGCGTCGGCCGCGGGCCGCGTGATCGTCACCGGTATGGGCAAGTCAGGCCATGTCGGCCGCAAGATCGCCGCGACCTTCGCCTCCACCGGCACGCCCTCGATGTTCGTGCACCCGGCCGAGGCGAGCCATGGCGACCTCGGGATGATCCAGCCCGCGGACGTGGTGCTGGCGCTGTCGTGGTCGGGCGAGACGACGGAACTTTCCGACATCGTCGCCTACACCCGCCGCTTCCGCGTCGGCCTCGTCGCGATCACGGCAAATCGGGACAGCGCGCTGGGCCGCGAGGCGGACATCTGCCTTATCCTGCCAAAGGTGCCCGAGGCCTGCCCTAACGGCCTCGCTCCCACGACGTCCACCACAATGCAGCTGGTGCTCGGCGACGCGCTGGCCGTGGCGCTGCTCGAGCAGCGCGGCTTCAGCCGTCACGATTTCCGGGTCTACCATCCCGGCGGCAAGCTCGGTGCTCAGCTGAAGCAGGTCCGGGCCGTCATGCATGTCGGTGAGCGCCTGCCGCTGGTGTCGCTGGGCACGAGCATGTCGGACGCTGTCGTCATCATGAGCGCCAAGGGCTTCGGCTGCGCGATCGTCACCGCAGACGACGGCACGCTGGCCGGCATCGTCACGGACGGTGACCTGCGCCGGCACATGGATGGCGGGCTGCTGTCGCGACGCGTCGAGGACGTGATGACGGTTTCACCGACCACCATCACGCCGGACATGCTGGTCGGCGAGGCACTCGAAGTCGTCGAGAGCCGCAAGATCGGCGCGCTGGTCGTGGAGGAAGACGGAAGGCCCGTCGGCCTCGTCCACGTGCTCGACCTGCTGAGGATCGGCGCAGCGTAAGTTTCCGGTCGAGCGGAGCTACAGGTCTGGCGCCCGTTTTGTTTGCCTAGGCCAGTTCCACCCGCAGCATCGTCCCTTCCACGCCGGTCACCCTCACCTGCGCTCCTGCCGGCGCGTCCGGGCCCTCGATGCGCCAGACGGTATCGTCCACCCGCACCCGTCCGCGCCGTTCGGCGATGGGCTCCTCCAGCCTGAAAGTCCGCCCTACCAGCACGCGGCCGCGATCGTTGAGGCGGTCTTGCCCTTCGGCGCTGGTCTTGCCGCCGGCGATCCTGCGTCCTACGACGGCAAAGGCAGCCGCCAGGACGGCGAAGAGGATGAGCGCGATTTCCCAGCCGAGCGAAAACGCGAAGAGGCAGAGGCCAGTCAGGACGCCCGCCAGCCCCAGCCAGATCATGAAGGCGCCAGGTGCGAGCAGTTCCAGAGCCATCAGGACAACGCCGCCAACGACGAAGATCCACGGCATCGCGGAAGACATGTCCGGCATGTCGGCTCAGACTCCCGGGGCCAGCGGCGGCGGAGGGGCCGGAGCGCCGCCTGCGCGCGGAACAGTCGGGGTTCGGGGTGCCGGGCGCGGGGCACCGGTTGCCGGCCCGTCCGGGAAGGCCGACCGGGCGATCTCCGCGATACCGCCCAGCGTGCCGATGACCGAGGCGGCCTCGACCGGCATCATGAACACCTTCTGGTTGGGCGCAGAGGCCAGCGCCTGCAGCGCCTTCACATATTGCTGGGCGACGAAGTAGTTGATGGCACCCATGTCGCCGTCGGCAATGGCCGCGCTCACCACCTGCGTCGCCCGGGCCTCCGCCTCGGCAGAGCGCTCGCGCGCCTCGGCGTCGCGGAAGGCCGATTCCTTGCGTCCCTCGGCTTCCAGGATCTGCGCCTGCTTGTGGCCCTCGGCGCGCAGGATCTCGGCCTGCCGCTGGCCCTCGGCCTCCAGCACTGCGGCGCGCTTCTCGCGCTCCGCCTTCATCTGCCGGGCCATGGAGTCGACGAGGTCCCGGGGCGGGACGATGTCCTTGATCTCGATGCGGTTGATCTTCACGCCCCATGGCGAGGCGGCGGCGTCCACCACGCGCAGGAGGCGCTCGTTGATCTCGTCGCGGTGCGAGAGCAACTGGTCGAGGTCCATGCTGCCCATCACCGTGCGGATATTGGTCATGGTGAGCGTCAGGATCGCCTGCTGCAGGTTGGAGACTTCGTAGGAGGCGCGGGCGGCGTCCATGACGGTGTAGAAGGCGACGCCGTCTGCCGTGATCGTGGCGTTGTCGCGGGTGATCACTTCCTGGCTCTGAACGTCGAAGACCTGCTCCATCATGTTGATCTTGGAGCCGATCCCCTCGACATAGGGCAGCAGGAGGCCGAGGCCCGGGCTGAGCGTACGCGAGTATTTTCCGAAGCGCTCGACGGTGTAATTGTAGCCTTGCGGCACCTGTTTAACGCCGGCGATCAGGGTCGCCACGACGAAAATCACGAGGACGATCGCGAAGATCGCGAAACCTGAGATTACCATCCTGTGCCCCTGCCGCCGACTCGGTGGCGGCAGTGTCCTATGCGGGCGTAAGCGGGACAAGGGTGCCGACCGCGCCCTTCATAGCCCGCCCCAGTGTTGGTCTTTCCTCAATCAGACCCAGCCCTGCAATTCGCGGCCGACGACGTGGCGCAGCACGTCGATGCCTTCCGGGCTGTCGTTCAGGCAGGGCACATAGGCGAACTTCTCGCCGCCATGGTGGAGGAAGTGCTCGCAGTTCTCGCCTTCGATCTCCTCGAGCGTCTCCAGGCAGTCGGCGGCGAAGCCGGGGGCGATGACGAGCACCTTTTTCACGCCCCGCTTGGGCAGCTCGCCCATCATCTCGATGAGGTAGGGCTGCAGCCACTCCGCGCCGCCGAAGCGGGACTGGAAGCACACCATGAAGCGCTCCTTGTCCCAGCCCAGCGTTTCCCTGAGAAGGCGACCGGTCTTCTGGCACTGGCAGTGATAGGGATCACCCTTGAGGAGGTAGTCCTTCGGCACGCCGTGGAAAGAAGCCACGATCATGTCGGGCGTGAAGTCGATCTCGGCCAGCTTGGCGCGCACGGTCGCGGCGAGCGCATCGATATAGACGGGATCGTCGTACCATGGCGGCGCGACGCGAACGGCCGGCTGCCAGCGCATGGCCATGAGAGCCTCGAACGCCTTGTCGCAGGCCGTCGCGGACGTCGCCGCGCAGGATTGCGGGTATAGCGGCACCAAAAGGATACGGTCGCAGCCCTGCTTCATCAGCGCTTCCAGCCGCTCCTTTGTGGAGGGGTTGCCGTAGCGCATGCCCCAGTCGACGACCACGCGTGGGTCGTCGCGAAAGGCGTCGGCCAGCTGCTCGGCCTGCGACCGGGTGATGGTCTTGAGCGGGCTCTCGTCGCGCTCCTTGTTCCAGATCTGATCGTAGTCCTTGCCCTTGGACTTCGGGCGCACGGTGAGGATGATCAGGTTCAGGATCGGCCACCACAGCAGCCGGGGCGTCTCGATGACGCGGCGGTCGGAAAGAAACTCCCTCAGATAGCGGCGCATCGACCAATAGTCGGTGGCGTCGGGCGTGCCGAGATTGAGCAGGAGGACGCCGAGTTTGCGGCTGAGCACGGGCGGGTGGTCGACCGGCAGCGGGCCGATGGCGCCAAACTGGGCTTCGCGACGGAGCGTGACGTTCATCGTGTCCTCTCGCGCCCCTTTCGATGAGGCGTCGCTGCGACATACGGGCCGCGGCGCGGAGCGGATCGAAAGCGCGAGCTTCGATGCAACGCCGGCGCCATGTTTCCCAAGGCATTGCACCATTGCGAGCCTCGTGCCAACCCTCGTATCGGCACGCGCGGCGTCGTGATGCGCCCTGCCTTGCTTTTGCCGCGCTGGCTGGTTGACTTGCGCCACGTCTGATTTGCTGAGGACCGACATGCGCCAGTCCGTGGCGGCCCTGGCCGCCCTCGTGTGCGGATTCCTGGGGGTGGCGATGCCGGCCCTCGCCCATCCCCATGTCTGGGTCAGCGTCAAGGCCGAGCTCGTGTACGAGAACGGCGCCGTGAAGGCCGTCCGCCATCACTGGCTCTTCGACGAAGGCTATTCGAGCTTCGCCATGCAGGGGCTCGACACCGACAATGACGGAAAGCTCTCGCCGGCCGAGCTGCAGCCACTGGCGAAGGAGAACACGGACAATCTGGCCGAGTTCGGCTACTTCACCGTGCTGAAGGTCGACGGCAAGCGCGTCGACGTCGCGGCTCCGCTGGAGCCCGCGATGCGCGAGGTCGGCAAGCAGCTGGAGCTGTCCTTCCTGCTGCCGGTGCCCGCCCCTGTCGCCGCGCGGCGGACCGTCTATCTCGACGTCTACGACCCGACCTTCTTCGTCGACTTCGCCTATGCCGATGCGCCGGATGCCGTGCGCCTCACCAATGCGCCGCAGGGCTGCGCCGTCCAGGTGTCGCGGCCGCAGAACAAGCCCGACCAGTCCCTCGCCAAGCTGAGCGAGGACTACTTCGCCAACGCGAACATGGGCCTGCAATTCGCGTCGAAGGTGTTCGTCGCATGCCCGTGAGGCGCCCGTGACGAGCCTCCCCACGATCGAAGCCCCGAAGGCGGGCCGCCTCTCCGGCGCGGCCGGGACGGTGGTGGTCGGTCTCGCGGCCCTGGCGGTCGTGGCAGCCGGGTTGGCCATTCTCGGCTGGGCCACGGGCTTCTCGGCTGCGCCTCCCCCGCCACCCAGGAATCCCTTTGGCGTGGGCCTGCGCGAAGGTGGCGCGCCCACCAGCGCGCTGGCGGCATGGATCCTCGCCGTACAATCCTCCTTCGACCGCCAGATGACCGCGGCGGTGAAGGAATTCGCCCAGAACGGCGGTGCCGGATGGACGCTGGCGGGACTGGGCTTCGCCTATGGCGTGTTCCACGCGGCCGGGCCGGGGCATGGCAAGGCGGTGATCTCCGCCTGGATCCTGGCCCAGGAGAAAGCGCTGCGGCGCGGGCTCACGCTGTCCTTTGCGGCGGCCATGCTGCAGGCGGCCGTCGCCGTGGCACTCGTCACCGTGCTGGCGGGGATCGTGAAGGTGACGGCGTCAGGCATGACGCACGTGGCGGAGATCGTCGAGACGGCGAGCTTCGCTGCGGTTGCGGCGGTCGGGGCGGCACTGCTGTGGCGCAAGTCGCGGGCCTTCGCGGGACGCCTTGGCGTGTCTTCCGTCCTACCGGACGGATGCGGCCCGGATTGCAGCCATTTCCACGCCGTGGGCCCGAAGGACGGCGCGGGCGGATGGCGGGATGCGGCGGGCGTGGTCGTCGCCGCCGGCATGCGTCCCTGCTCGGGGGCGATCATCCTGCTGGTGTTCGCGCTCTCGCAGGGGGTCTACTGGGCGGGGATCGCCGGGACACTGGCCATGGCGCTGGGCACGGCAATCACGACCGGCGCGCTCGCGGCACTTGCCGTGTTTGCCAAGGCGGGAGCGCTCAAACTGGCATCGGGCCGTGGCACTGGTGCGGAGACGGCCTTGGCTGCACTCGAGGTGCTGGCCGCCGCGTTCGTGACGCTGCTGGGCGTCGCCCTGCTGGGTGGCCTGTGGTCGGCCGGTGCCTTCGCGTGAGGAAAACGCTCAGGCGAAGTGCGAGGCGGTGGCAGCGACCTGGATAACGGCAAGCGCGGTCAGCCCTGCCATGATCAGGATGTCGATGAGCCTGTAGACCTTCACCCGGCGCAGCCGGGTCGCGATGGCGATCGCTTTCATCCTGAACCTCCCGGCCAACTCTGCAACTCATGCGAGTATGCCCGTTGAGGTTCAAGTCGAAGTGAAGGAAACCAAGCGTATTGTGTTGATCTCCCTTTACCTTTCGCTAACCATGATACCGCGTCAGAGCCCGGCGGACCCGCCGTCGGACCGCGGGTCGTGGGCTGCCTCCACCGCTCCATTGCGCGCCGAGCGCACGAGCATGCCGGCGTGTCCGAACCCGTCGTGCCGGGCCACGTCCTCGACCACCGGCGTGTGGCCTACGCGCTCCAGCGCCCGGATGAGATCGGGATCGAAGCCGCTCTCCATCGCGAGAGTCGCCGCCGCGGTGCCCCATGTCCTGCCGAGCCGGAAGCGCGGGGCGTCCAGGGCTGACCAGAGCGGCATGCCGAGCAGTGCGTGTCGCGAGAAGATCTGGGCCTGGAACTGCGGCTGGCCGTCGCCGCCCATGCTGCCGTAGGAGATGACGCGTCCATCGTCCATTGCGGCGAGCGCCGGATTGAGCGTGTGGAACGGGTGGCGTCCCGGCTCCAGCGGGTTGAGCGCGGCAGGGTCGAGCGAAAAGGACATGCCGCGGTTCTGCCAGCAGATGCCCGTCCGCCCCAGAACGCAGCCAGAGCCGTACTCCCAGTAGACGGACTGGATGTAGGACACAGCCACGCCCTTGGCGTCGATGGCTCCCATCCACACCGTGTCGCCGGGTTCGTCGCGGAACGGGAACGGCGCGGCGCGGGTCATGGAAATGGCTGCCGCCTCCTTCTCCAGCGCAGCCGGCGTCAGGAAGTCCGCCGGGTCGTGCCGCAGGCGGGCAAAGTCGGTGCAGACCATGTCGCGGATGCGCATGGCCCGCTTGGAAGCTTCGATCAGCCCGTGAATGTGCTCGAAGCTCTCGGCCCGGGTCACACCAAGGCGCCCGAATATGCCGAGCAGCACGAGTGCCGCGAGCCCCTGCGTCGGCGGAGGAAAATTGTAGAGCGTGCCGCCCGGAACGCCGGCTTTGAGCGGCTGCCGCAGCTTCGCCCTGAAGCGCTCGAGATCAGGCCGGGTGACCGGAGCATCGATGCGCTCGAGGTCGGCGGCGATCTCTCGGCCGACGTCACCCCGGTAGAAATCGTCGAGCCCGGCATTGGCGAGCTGGTCGAGCGTGTCGGCCAGCCGCGGCATCCGGCGGATCGTGCCGGCGGCCGGTACCTTGCCGTCCTCCAGGAATGTCTCGTCGAAGCCGGGGGCGGCGTGCAGGGCGTCCTTCTCGTTGGCGACAGTCCGGGCCTCGGAGGCACTCTGCACGTAGCCGTCACGGGCAAACGCGATCGCTTCGCCCAGCAGCGAGCGCAGCGGCATCTGGCCGCCGAGCGCGCGGGCAAGCTCGAGCGCCAGGTCCCAGCCGGCCACAGCACCGGCAACTGTCAGCGCCGCATCCGGTCCCCGCGGGGGAATGGCGTCGTAGCCCTTCTCGCGGTAGCGGCGGATGGTCGCGAGAGAGCCGGCCGGCCCGCAGGCGTCGATGGCGTGGACCTTCCCGCCCGGCTCGCGCACGAGCCAGAAGCCGTCGCCGCCGATGGCGTTCATGTGCGGATAGACCACGGCGATCGTCGCCGCCATGGCGACCATGGCCTCGACGGCGTTTCCGCCATCGGCGAGAACGGCCCTCCCGGTCTCGGAGGCGAGGCTGTGGGGCGACGCTACGGCGGCACGGGAGAAAACAGGGGTGTCGCTCATGCGGTGCTCCCGATGCCGCCAGCTTGCACGGCCAGGCGGGACGATATACTCCACCGGCTGATAGTCCACTCGGGGACCCCGGCCAAGGAGCGGTGCGTGGCGCGCGGCGACATCAACACGACGAATCTTCTGACGTTGATCAGCGTCGGCGTTCTCGTGGGCACCGAGATCTTCGGCGTGGCGCTGGCCGCGGGCTGGGCCATCGCGGGCTTGTTCGACCTCGGACAGACCATTGGCTACGTGCTGATGGGGGTGTTCGGCGTCATCGGTGCCTACGCGCTCTATCGCTTCATGCAGCTCGCCGCCAGGGTCGAGCCACTGCGACAGTGACGCCCGAGGCGGCGTGCCCCGTTGCGCAAGCCCGACCGGCGCCCCATTTCGAAGAGATATGCGGGCCAGGCAGGACGCTCCGGTCCACAATGCTGTTCATGATCCCAGCCGCGAGGTTGCCGATGCACCCCGCCGCGCCACAATCCCGGATGCCATGAGCCTCGACCGTCGCACCTTTCTCCAGCTCGCCGCCGCACTCAACGCAGCCGCCGCCCTCGGCGTCGGCTCAGCCGCTGCGCAGGAGGCGGCCACACTCCGTTTCGGTGAGCCGGAGCCGTTCGATTTTGAAAGTCTCAAGGCGGAGGCGAAGAGGCGTGCCGCCGAGCCCTACGTGCCGCCGCCTCGCCCCGATCCCACCATCGTCAAGCAGATCGACTACGACGCGCACGGCAAGCTCCGCTACAAGCTGGACGCAGCGCTCTGGGCCAATGGGCCCAGCGCCTTTCCCATCAGCTTCCAGCATGTCGGGATGTACTTCCCCAAGACCGTGCGCATGCACGTCCTGCAGGACGGCCAGTCCCGCGAGGTGATGTACGATCCCAACCTGTTCGGAGGCGGTCCCGACCACGTGGCCAAGGGCCTGTCGGCCGAGCCGTCCGCCTTTGCCGGCTTCTGGGTCCATGAGGCCCGCGACACCGTCGTCGACGGCAAGGACTGGAAGACGCTGGAGCCCTGGGCGACTTTCCTCGGCGCCTCCTACTTCCGCGCGGTCGGCGAACTCGGCCAGGTGGGGCTTTCTGCCCGCGGGCTTGCCATCGCACCGGGAACATCCAATCCCGAGGAGTTCCCGGACTTCGTCTCCTTCTGGTTCCAGCCTGCGGGAAACCCGCAGGAGCCCGTGACCGTCTTCGCCCTGCTGGATAGCCCCAGCGTGTCCGGTGCCTACCGCTTCGCCCTCCGCCGGACCACCGGTGTGGAAATGGAGATCGAGAGCGCTCTCTTCCTTCGCAAGGCGGTCGACCGTCTCGGCATCGCGCCGCTGACCTCAATGTTCTGGTTTTCGGAGACGGCCAAGGCGACGGCCGTGGACTGGCGGCCCGAGATCCACGACAGCGACGGGCTGGCCATGTGGACCGGCACGGGCGAGCACATCTGGCGCCCGCTCAACAATCCCGGGCGGATCACCGTCTCGGCCTTCATGGACCACGACCCCCGCGGCTTCGGGCTGTCGCAGCGGGACCGCAACTTCGACCATTACCAGGACGGCGTGCGCTACCAGCTGCGCCCGAGTGCCTGGGTGGAGCCGCTCGGCGGCTGGGGCGACGGTGCGATCCAGCTCACGGAAATCCCGACGGACGACGAGATCCACGACAACATCGTCGCCATGTGGGTCCCCGCCAAGCCCGCGACAGCGGGCGACGCGCTGGCCTTCCGCTACCGGCTGCACTGGCTCGCCGACGAGCCCTACCCGTCCACGCTCGCCCGCTGCGTCGCGACGCGGCTCGGCAATGGCGGTCAGCCGGGGAAGCCGCGGCCCAAGGGCGTGCGGAAATTCATGGTGGAGTTCAAGGGCGACGTCCTCTCGAAGCTGCCCTTCGGCGTCAAGCCGGAGCCCGTGCTTTGGGCCTCGCGCGGCACGTTTTCCTACATCTTCACGGAAGCCGTGCCGGACGACGTTCCCGGGCACTGGCGCGCGCAGTTCGACCTCACGACCGAAGGGAACGACCCGGTCGAGATGAGGCTCTTCCTCCGAAACGGGGACGAGGTGCTGAGCGAGACCTGGCTCTACCAGTACCACCCGTTCTAGCCGGCCGGCTGGGAGTTCCCTCCGCGCTGATGTCAGCCGGCTGCCCGGGCCGCTGCCGCAATGCTGCGGCGTTTCGACTGGTTCCGGAAACCCACCCTTAACCTTCCGCCAACCCCGCAGGGGCATTCTGTCTGCCGGCGTGCCTGCCGGCGGAGCGTGACATGGGCGTATTGCTGACGGGGTGGAGCGGGGCGGCCGGGCGCGTGGGTGCGGTGCTGGCGTTCCTCATGGCTGCGACGCCGCCAGTGCTGGCGGGAAGCACCGAGCCCGACATCACCGGCTCCCTCGGGCGGCAGCCGCTCGGAGCCGTGCCTCCCGACGTGCCGCAGCCGGCCGACGCCCAGGATTTTCGGGCCTTCGTGCAGGGCCTCTGGCCGCTGGCCAAGGCGAAGGGCGTGACCCGAGCGACTTTCGACCAGGCATTTGCCGGTGTCGAGCCCGATCCGAAGATCGAGGATCTCACCAGGCGGCAGTCGGAATTCGTCAAGCCGGTCTGGGCCTATCTGAACGACGCGGTGACGCCGCAGCGCATCGAGCGCGGCCGCGACGCACTGCGCCGCTGGGGGCCGGTGCTCGCCTCGCTGGAGGCGAAGTCGGGCATCGATCGCGGCGTGCTCCTGGGTGTCTGGGGCATGGAGACGAATTTCGGCTCGTTCACCGGTGGCCGGGACGTCATCCGCTCGCTGGCCACCCTGGCCCACATGCGCTACCGCGGCACGTTCTTCCGGGACGAACTCGTCACGGCACTCGTCATCCTGCAGCAGGGACACGTCGCGCGCGCCGACATGAAGGGCTCATGGGCCGGCGCGATGGGCCAGACGCAGTTCATGCCCTCCAGCTTCATGCGCTACGCGGTGGATGGAGACAGCGACGGCCGCAAGGACATCTGGAACTCGGTGCCGGACGCGCTGGCCTCGACCGCCAACTACCTGAAGAAGCATGGCTGGCACGCCGGCCAACCCTGGGGCTTCGAGGTCTCGCTGCCCGCCAACTTCCACTACGGCCTGCTGAGCGCGGGTTACCGCAAATGGAGCGCAGTCGGCGTGCGGAAGTCCAACGGCACGCCGTTTCCTCCCACGGGCAACGCCACGCTTTTCCTGCCGGCCGGAGCCGGAGGACCGGCCTTCCTGGTCACCGCCAACTTCGACGTGATCAAGACCTACAATGCCTCGGACGCCTATGCGCTCGGCGTCGCGCACCTGGGCGACCGGATCGGGGGCGGCGCGGCCCTTGCCGCGGATTGGCCGCTCGACCAGCCACCCCTGGGGAAAGCCGAGCGCCTCGAATTGCAGAGGCGGCTCGCACGGCTGGGCTACGACATCGGCGAGCCCGACGGCCGGCTGGGTTCCCGGACGCGCGAGGCCTTGCGCCACTTCCAGGCCACTGCAGGGTTGCCCCCGGACGGCTACGCATCCTCCCGGGTGCTGGAAGCCCTGCGCGCGCAGCGCTGACCTGATAAACTGCGCCACTGTGCGCGGCGATGCTGCGCGGGCGAGGCGACGAATGAAGCGTGCAGAACGGGGCGGGCGACGAAACGGAGGCCGGCACGGGACGCGTGCCGGCGCTGCGGCACTGGTGTTGCTGGCCGTGTGGTCGGTGCTTGCCGTTCTTTCTGCCGTGCCTGCCCTTGCGCAGCAGCCACAACAGCAGTTTCACAATCCGTTTTCCGACTTGCTGCGCCTGTTTTCGCCGTCACAGCCCGCTCCCCAGGCACTGCCTTCGACGCCGAAGCCGGTGCGAAAGCGTCCGCCAGCCCCGGCGGCCACGGTGAGCGACCGCCCGGCCGTGCCCAAGGTCGAACCAACCGTCTTCGTGACGGTAATCGGCGATTCGCTGGCGGAGAACCTGGCAGCCGGACTGACCGACGCGTTCGAAGACAATCCGGAAGTGCAGGTGTCGCGGCGGACGCGGACGTCCAGCGGCCTGGTTCGCGACGATTTTTATGACTGGCGCAAATCCGCGCGCGAGATCGCCGCAAGCCCCGAGAAGATCACGAACATCGTCATCATGCTGGGGTCCAACGACCGGCAGCCCCTGCGGGACGGGACTGGCGCCGTGCTCGATCCCTTCACCGACGCCTGGCGTGCCGCCTATGCCGGACGCGTCGGGGACGTGGTCGCAGCCTTCCGCGAGAAGCAGATCCCGGTCGTCTGGGTGGGCATGCCGGTGATGGAAAACGCGCGCTTCGCTGCAGACATGCTGGCACTGAACGAGATTGCCCGCGGCGCGGCGGAAAAGGCCGGCGCGACCTATGTCGACATGTGGGAACCCTTCGTCGACGCGCAGAACAAGTACGCCGCCACCGGTCCCGACATGAACGGCGACATGGCGCGGCTGCGCGCCTCGGACGGCATGCACTTCACCAAGGCAGGAGCGCGCAAGGCGGCGCATTTCGTCGAGATCGAATTGAAACGTGGCCTGGAGGATCGCCCGCCCGCCTCCGTGGTGACGATTCCGACCGAGACGATGGACCCCGCCTCGGGCGACCCGGCTCTGCAGCCCGGCGGCATCGAGCGGATCATCGACGAAATCGCCCGCCGCGGCATTGACGGGGACCCGGTGGTCGTCACCATCCCGGTGAAGCCGCCGGCGGGGCCCGTCGTGCAACTGACCGGGGTCGAGCCGACCCCGGGAGGCGCGCTGATGCAGCGCCTGCCGATGCAGAGTTTCACCGAAGCAGGCCGGCTCGCCGAAGACGTGCTGGTGCAGGGCAAGACGCCCGAGCCCAAGCCCGGCCGTGCCGACGATTTCCGCTGGCCGCCGAAGTAAGGGAGCGCGGACCTCCAGGTCCGCTTTTCCCCTCTGGATTATGGTCGGTGCGGGTCTGAAGACCCGCAGTCCGGCTATCTCGGCAGGACGGTTTCGCCCATCAGGTGCTTGTCCACGGAGTGCGCCGCCTGACGCCCCTCGCGGATGGCCCAGACCACCAGCGACTGGCCGCGCCTCATGTCGCCACAGGCGAAGACCTTCTCCACCGACGACTTGTAGGCGAGTGTGTTGGCGGCGACGTTACCGCGCGGGTCGAGCGTCACGCCGAGGTCGGCGAGAAGCCCCTCCTGCACCGGCGAGACGAAGCCCATGGCGAGCAGGACGAGGTCGGCCTTCATCGTGAACTCCGTGCCGGTGACGGGCTGGAACTTAGCGTCGACGCGCACGCATTCCAGGCCGCTCACCTGCCCGCTTTCCTCGTGGAAGCGCACGGAATTGACGGCGAAGTCACGCTCCGCACCCTCTTCGTGCGAGGAGGAAGTCCGCAGCTTCAGCGGCCAGTCCGGCCACGTCATCAGCTTGTTTTCCTTCTCCGGGGGCTTGGGCATGATCTCGAGCTGGGTCACCGAGAGCGCGCCCTGACGGATGGACGTGCCGATGCAGTCCGACCCCGTGTCGCCGCCGCCGATCACCACGACGTGCTTGCCGTTGGCCAGGATCGGCTCGTTCGTGGCGATCACCTCATGCCCGACGCGGCGGTTCTGCTGCGGCAGGAAATCCATGGCGAAGTGGATGCCGCGCAGGTCACGGCCGGGGATCGGCAGGTCGCGGGGCTTCTCGGCGCCGCCGGCCAGCACCACCGCGTCGAACTCGTTGACGAGCTGTGCGGCGGTGATGTCGATGCCGACATTCACGCCGGTGCGGAACGTGACACCTTCCGCCTCCATCTGCGTGACGCGCCTGTCGATGTGGCGCTTCTCCATCTTGAAGTCCGGGATGCCGTAGCGCAGCAGGCCACCAGGGCGGGCATTCTTCTCGAAGACGTGCACGTCATGGCCCGCGCGCGCCAGCTGCTGGGCACAGGCCATGCCAGCCGGGCCGGAGCCGATGACGGCAACGCGCTTGCCGGTGCGAAGCTTGGGCGTCTCCGGAACGATCCACCCTTCCTCCCAGCCGCGGTCGACGATGGCGCACTCGATCGTCTTGATGGTGACCGGGGAGTCGGAGAGATTCAGCGTACAGGACGACTCGCAGGGCGCCGGGCAGACGCGACCGGTGAACTCCGGGAAGTTGTTCGTGCTGTGCAGGTTGCGGCACGCCTCCTGCCAGTCGCCGTGGTAGACGAGGTCATTCCAGTCCGGGATCTGGTTGTTCACAGGACAGCCATTGTGACAGTACGGAATGCCGCAGTTCATGCAGCGCGCCGCCTGGTCCCGCGTCGCCTCCTCGGAGAGCGGAATCACGAATTCCTTGTAGTGGCGGATGCGGTCGGACGCGGGCGCATAGCGCCGGTCGCGGCGATCGATCTCCAGAAAACCCGTCACCTTGCCCATCGGAGCCCCGTCCTTCCGAGATACCTTCGAGTTCTTCAAATATCCGAGCGCTATTCAGCCGCCTCGGCAAAGTTCATGCCTGGTGCCACGACCTTTTTTGCGTCGAGGATCTCAATCCCGAGCAGCTTCCCCGCCGGGTCGAGATCAAAAACGACGCCTGGGCGAACCTCTTCGGAGGTGTCCACCTCGCCATTTGCAAGATCGATGTAAAGCGCATCAACCTCGGCGTCGTAGCTGACCTTCATTTGCGCCTCCCGGCGTTCCGATCCCAGAGAACTGTAACGACAGTGAAGTGCTCTCCCGCTTCCTCGAAAACAACCCTCATCACGCGTTCGCCGAACTCCGGAAACCTTTTGTAAGCCCGTATTCGACCGGAGTGGGTAGGGTCCAGTTCGGTCCAATCAGGCTTTTCCAGGCACCGCGAAACCCATTCCCTCGGGATCGCCCGCTTTTGAACTGTGACATTCGCGTGCACGGTCCAGACGACGCCCTTCACTCCCCCGCCGCCGCCATCTGCCGGCGGCTTTCCGTCTGGGCCATAAGTTCGGTCAGGGCGCGACGATACTCCACCGGCATGACCTTGCGGAACCGCGGCAGCGTTGCTTCCCAGTCGTCCAGGATGGCCTTGGCGCGCTGCGAGCCGGTGTAGCGGTAGTGGTTGTCCACCAGCAGCTTCAGCCGCTCGGCGTCGTTGCGGGTCATGTCCTTCATCACCTCGACCATGCCGCGGTGATGCAGGTCGCCGCCCTGGTGGTAGAGGCGCTGGTTGAGCATCTCCTCTTCCTCCTCGACGGGCTCGAGGTCGACCATCGACAGGTTGCAGCGCTCCGAGAACGAGCCGTCCTCGTCGAGCACGTAGGCAATGCCGCCCGACATGCCGGCGGCGAAGTTGCGCCCGGTTTTGCCGAGAACGACCACCACGCCGCCCGTCATGTACTCGCAGCCATGGTCGCCCGTACCCTCGACCACCGTCACCGCGCCGGAATTGCGCACGGCGAAGCGCTCTCCCGCTACGCCGGAGAAGTAGCATTCCCCGGCAATCGCCCCGTAGAGCACGGTGTTGCCGACGATGATCGACTCGTGCGCCACAATCCGTGACGCCGCCTTGGGCGGGAAGATCGCGATGCGGCCGCCCGAGAGTCCCTTGCCGACATAGTCGTTGGCCTGCCCCTCGAGCTCGAGCGTCACGCCGCGGGCGAGCCACGCGCCGAAGCTCTGGCCAGCGGTGCCCTTGAGCTTCACCACGATGGTGTCCTCGGGCAGTCCGGCATGGCCGTAGCGCTTTGCAACCTCGCCCGAGAGCATGGCGCCCGTCGTGCGGTTGGTGTTGTTGATCGGGCTCTCGATCACCACCGGCGTGCGGTGGGCCAGGGCGCCTTCCGCCCTGGCGATGAGGGTCCGGTCGAGCACGGCGTCGAGCTTGTGGTCCTGCTGCTCGGACTTGAACAGCTTCACCGAGGCCGGCACGTCGGGCTTGTGGAACAGCCGCCCGAAGTCGAGCCCGCGCGCCTTCCAGTGGCTGATCACCGGATCGCGGTCGAGCATCTGCATCTGGCCGATCATCTCGTCGAAGCGCCGATAGCCGAGTTCCGCCATCAGCTCGCGCACTTCCTCGGCGACGAAGAAGAAGAAGTTGATGACGTGCTCGGGCTGCCCCACAAAGCGCTTGCGCAGCACGGGGTCCTGGGTCGCGACGCCCACCGGGCAGGTGTTCAGGTGGCACTTGCGCATCATGATGCAGCCGGCAGCGATCAGTGGCGCCGTCGCGAAGCCGAACTCGTCGGCGCCGAGCAGCGCGCCCACCACCACGTCGCGCCCCGTGCGGACGCCGCCGTCGACCTGGACCGTGATGCGCGAGCGCAGCCGGTTGAGAACCAGCGTCTGGTGCGTCTCGGCGAGGCCGATTTCCCAGGGCGAGCCGGCGTGCTTGATCGAGGTGAGCGGGCTCGCGCCCGTGCCACCCTCGAAGCCCGAGATCGTCACGTGGTCCGCCCTGCCCTTCGACACGCCGGCGGCAACGGTGCCGACGCCGACCTCGGAGACGAGCTTCACCGAGACGAGCGCCTGCGGGTTGACGTTCTTGAGGTCGTAGATGAGCTGCGCGAGGTCCTCGATCGAGTAGATGTCGTGATGCGGCGGCGGCGAGATCAGGCCGACGCCAGGGGTCGAGTGCCGCACCTTGGCGATGACGGCGTCGACCTTGTGGCCGGGCAGCTGGCCGCCCTCGCCGGGCTTGGCGCCCTGCGCCATCTTGATCTGCATCATATCGGAGTTGACGAGGTATTCCGTCGTCACGCCGAAGCGCCCCGAGGCGACCTGCTTGATGGCCGAGCGCATGCTGTCGCCGTTCGCCATCCGGCGGTAACGGTCCGGTTCCTCGCCGCCCTCGCCCGTGTTGGAGCGACCACCGATCCGGTTCATCGCGATGGCAAGCGTGGTGTGCGCCTCACGCGAGATGGACCCGTAGGACATGGCCCCCGTGGCAAAGCGCCGGACGATGTCCTTGGCCGGCTCGACTTCGTCGAGGGGCACGGGCTTGCGGCCGTCCTCATCGGCACCCTTGATGCGGAAGAGGCCGCGGATGGTCAACAAGCGCTCGTTCTGCTCGTTAAGCAGGTTTGAATAGGCCCGGTACTTGTCCTGGCTGTTGCCGCGCACGGCGTGCTGGAGCAGCGACACCGTCTGCGGCGACCAGGAATGCGCCTCGCCGCGGATGCGGTAGGCATATTCGCCCCCGACCTCCAGGGCGCTGCGGTAGACCGGATTGTCGCCGAAGGCGTCCGTGTGGCGGCGGACGGTCTCCAGGGCGATCTCCTCCAGCCCCACACCCTCGATGGTCGTGGCCGTGCCGGCGAAGTACTGCTTCACGAAGTCCGACCGAAGGCCGATTGCGTCGAAGATCTGCGCGCCGCAATAGGACTGGTAGGTGGAGATGCCCATCTTGGACATCACCTTGAGGATGCCCTTGCCGATCGACTTGATGTAGCGCTTCACCACCTCGTAGCCGTCGACCTCCTCGGGGAAGGTGTCGGCCATGGACTGCAGCGTCTCGAAGGCGAGATACGGGTTCACCGCCTCGGCGCCGTAGCCGGCCAGGCAGCAGAAGTGATGCACCTCGCGGGCTTCGCCGGTCTCGACGACGAGGCCCACCGACGTGCGCAGGCCCTTGCGGATCAGGTGGTGATGCACAGCCGCCGTGGCGAGCAGCGCCGGGATCGGGATGCGGTCCGGGCCGACCATCCTGTCAGACAGGATGATGATGTTGTAGCCACCCTTCACGGCCGCCTCGGCGCGCTCGCAGAGGCGCTCGATCATCGGGCCCATCGCCTCGGTGCCGCGCTCCACGGCGTAGGTGATGTCGAGCGTCTTCGTGTCGAAGGCGTCCTCGAAATGGCCGATGCAGCGGATCTTCTCCAGGTCCTCGTTGGTGAGGATGGGCTGGCGGACTTCCAGGCGCTTGCGGCGGGACACACCCTCGAGGTCAAAGATGTTCGGCCGCGGCCCAATGAAGGACACCAGGCTCATGACGAGCTCTTCGCGGATCGGGTCGATCGGCGGGTTCGTCACCTGGGCAAAGTTCTGCTTGAAGTAGGTGTAGAGCAGCTTCGACTTGTCGGAGAGCGCCGAAATCGGCGTGTCCGTGCCCATCGAGCCCACCGCCTCCTGGCCGGTCACGGCCATCGGGGCGAGCAGCATCGACAGGTCTTCCTGCGTGTAGCCGAAGGACTGCTGCCGATCGAGCAGCGACACGTCGGTGCGCGAGGCGCGCGGCTCGACGGGGCGAAGCTCTTCCAGGACGATCTGGGAGTTGGCCAGCCACTGCTTGTAGGGATGCGAGGCGGCCAGCGACGCCTTGATCTCGTCGTCGGAGACGATGCGGCCCTGCTCGAGGTCGACGAGGAGCATCTTGCCCGGCTGGAGGCGCCACTTGGTGACGATGCTCTCTTCGGGAATCGGGAGAACGCCCATCTCCGACGCCATCACGACGAGGCCGTCATCCGTGACGAGGTAGCGGGCGGGACGCAGGCCGTTGCGGTCGAGGGTGGCGCCGATCTGGCGTCCATCGGTGAAGGCGACCGCGGCGGGGCCGTCCCACGGCTCCATGAGAGCGGCGTGGTACTCGTAGAAGGCGCGCCGGTCCTCGCCCATCAGCGGGTTGCCCGCCCAGGCCTCGGGGATCAGCATCATCATGGCGTGGGTCAGCGAGTAGCCTCCCTGCACCAGGAACTCGAGCGCGTTGTCGAAGCACGCCGTGTCTGACTGCCCCTCGTAGGAAATCGGCCAGAGCTTGGAGATGTCGGCGCCGAACAGCTCGCTGTCGACGGAGGCCTGGCGGGCCGCCATCCAGTTCACGTTGCCGCGCAGCGTGTTGATCTCGCCGTTGTGGGCCACCATCCGGTAGGGGTGGGCCAGCGACCAGGCCGGGAACGTGTTGGTGGAAAAGCGCTGGTGCACGAGCGCGAGGGCGCTCTCCAGCCGGGGGTCGCGCAGGTCCTCGAAATAATCGCCGAGCTGCGTGGCCAGCAGCATGCCCTTGTAGACGAGCGTGCGCGAGGACAGGGAGACGGGGTAAAAGCCCTTCGTCCGCACATCGTTCAGCTGGTAGACGGTGTTCGAGATCACCTTGCGCAGGATGAACAGCCGGCGCTCGAACTCTTCCTGGTCGGCCACGCCGGCGCCGGGGGCGACGAAGATCTGGCGGTGGACGGGCTCCGTCGGGCGCACGCTTTCGCCGAGGCCGGAATTGTCGACCGGCACGTCGCGCCAGCCGAGGAAAACCTGGCCCTCTTCGGCGATAACCTTCTCGACGATCTCCTCGACGATCCGCCGGCCCTCGGGGTCGCGGGGCAGGAACAGCGCGCCGACGGCATAAGGACCGCTCTGCGGCAGGGCGATGCCGAGGGCGGCCGTCACCTCCCGCAGGAAGCGATGCGGGATCTGCAGCAGCATGCCGCAGCCGTCGCCGGCCTTCGGATCGGCTCCGACGGCACCGCGGTGATCGAGGTTGAGCAGGATCTCCAGGCCCTTGGCGATGATGTCATGCGAGGGCGTGTTGCTCATGTGCGCGACGAAGCCGACGCCGCAGGCGTCATGCTCGTTGGCAGGGCTGTACAGCCCCTGCTCGGCCGGAAGTGCGGGATCGTAGACGGCGGGAAGGCGCGCGGAGCCGGCCTCCGTCGCGGTCGCGACCCGTCCCGCGGCGATCTGCTGCCCAGTGAACTCGCTCATGTCGCCCTCGCGTCCCGTTCGATCATCTGCACATCGCGGCGCGCGGCAGGCTCTGGCCTGCGCCGGTCCTGGATCTCGTCAGTGCCGGCTTGCAAGGAGCACGCCGGAAACCAGGGTGTTCGTGTCGTGATCCAAGGGTTCGGCCGCGCCCCGTTCCGCGCCCGCGCCCCGCGGGCGCCTGGGCGGTCCGAAGACCCCGTGCGCCCGTCAGGCCCGCTCTTTGCGGGCCACACGTTTACCGTTGCGCAGGCAGACCGCCGCGCGCAAGGCCGTGTTCATCGTGGCGCCGTTCTTCAGCACTGGCATTATCCGGCTTCGATGGGGCAAGCCCCGAATGGGACAGCATGACTGTCCTATCGCGGCCGGACATTGCCACAGCTGAAGCGCCTCCACAAGGCCTGTTTTCAACCCTTTCGAAAGAAAGTTGCGGCACCGCGCGCTCCTGCGCAAGGAACGCAAACGCCGCGCCCGTTCGCGTGAAGAAGGCTGACCCGCGCACCGTCCGCTTGCGGAGTGCGTCCGGCCATGGCTTGCTCCGGACCAGCGGCCCCCGTGCCGCAGTCTGACCGATGGAAAACCTTATGAATTTCGCCAGTGACAATGTCGTCGGCGCCAGCCGGCAGGTCCTCGACGCCATCATCTCCGCCAATGACGGGGCAGCCGCGTCCTACGGCGCCGACGAGTGGTCGGTTAAGGCAGCGGCCATGCTGTCGGATGTCTTCGAGCGCAAGGCGACGGTGTACCTGGTGGCCACCGGCACGGCCGCAAACGCACTCGCGCTCGCCGCCGTCACGCCTCCCTGGGGCGCGGTGTTCTGCCATCGCGAGAGCCACGTCATCGACGACGAGTGCGGTGCGCCGGAGATGTTCAGCGGCGGCGCAAAGCTCGTCGGCGTACCCGGCATCGGCGGCAGGATGGCGCCCACCGACATCAGGGCCGCGCTTGCGCGCTACCCCAGAGGGGTGGCGAAGGCGTCCCAGCCGGCCTGCCTCTCGATCTCGCAGGTGACCGAGGCAGGCACGCTCTACTCGCTGGACGAGATCGCGGCCTTGTCGCGGCTGGCCCGGGATGCCGGCATGGCCATGCATCTCGACGGCGCGCGCTTCGCCAACGCCATGGTTGCGCTGGGCTGCACGGCCGCGGAGATGACCTGGAAGGCGGGCGTGGACATCGTCTCCTTCGGCGCGAGCAAGAATGGCGGACTGGCCTGCGAGGCCGTCGTGTTCTTCGACGCCGCGCATGCGGCCTCCATGCAGTTCCAGAGGAAGCGCAGTGGCCACACTCTGTCGAAGGGTCGGCTGCTGGGCGCGCAGCTGTGCGCCTATCTCGAGAACGATCACTGGATCGCCAATGCCCGTCACGCGAACGCCATGGCACGCCGGCTGGCCGACGGCATCGCCGCAGTGCCCGGTGTAAGGCTGCCCTGGACAACCGAGGCCAACGAGGTCTTTGCGGTGATCCCGGCCGCGCTCGACGCGGCACTCACGCAGGCCGGTTTCGGCCGCGCGCCATGGGCGAGCGAAAGCCTTCCTGATGGCTTCTCCATTGGACCCGGCGAGGTCTTCATGCGTTGGGTCACGTCCTTCGCCACGCGGGAGGCCGACATCGACGCGCTCCTTCGGCTTGCCGCGGAGCACGGCGTCGCAAGCCGGCCGTAATCCGGCGTTAACCGTTGAAAGATCGAGACCGGAGCCCGCCTTCGATGCGTGTTCGCCTGCGTAGTGTCCTGATGGCCTGCGTTCTTGCCGCACCCGTGTTTCCGGCGAGCGCCCAGATTTTCTTTCCCGGCGCACCCGGCCCCTACGAGCGCTACTATGACGAGGATCGGGCACTTTCCCCGCGCGACGTCGTGCGTTCACTCTATCGGCGCTACGGAATGTCGCGGGTGCTCGACGTCAGAGCCTTCGGTGACGTGTACCAGGCGACCGCGGTCGACCGCAGGGGCATGACGGTCATTCTGACGGTCGACGCCTATTCGGGCGACATCATCGAGCGCCGCGTGGCGCGGCTGGAGGGCGACCCGCCGATGCGGCCGCCGCAACCGATCCCGGGCGCTCGTTCGCCGGCGCCCTGGGCGGACGAGGCACGGCCGAGCCGGCCCGTGGCGCCCTACGACCTCGGCAGCGGCCGCCCGCAGGTCGACAAGAAAGCACAGCAGCGCCGCAACCAGCAGGCTCGCAAGCCCGATCCGGCACTGCCGGGCCCGGAGACACAACCGCCGGCGGACACCCTGACCGTACCCAAGCCGGCGCCGGTGACGCCCTCGCCGCTGCCTGACCTGCCGAAGGGGCCGGACACGGCCGCCCGGCCGCCGGCAGAGGAGAAGGCGCCGGCGCCCGCCGCCACCACGCCTGCCGCGCCGCCACCGCCCGCCGTCGAGGCGAAGCCGGCCAAACCCGAACCGCCGGCACAGCAGCAGGCAGCGCCAGCACAGCGGCTGCCCGAGCCGCTCATCGATCCCAAGACGGGCAAGGCCAATCCGACTGCGAGCGACGCGCCGCCTGTCACCCCGCTCGACGACGCCGGCAAGCCGGCGCGCAAGATCGAGATCGTGCCGCCCGCCGGCTTCGATTGATCGCTGGCCCGGCGGCCCTGCCCCGCGCATCAGCCCACTGAAAGTGTAACACTGTTACGAAACGGCTTGCGCCGGCTTTCTGTTACACTATAACATCGTACAGGCCGAAGCCCCTGGACGAGCGCATGCCAGCCCACGATCACCACCACCACGAACACGGGCATCATCGGCATGTCCATGCGGCCCGCGTGGCGTCGGCTCCATCCGCCTCCTTGCTCCGGCTCTCTGCAGTGCAGCGACTGGCTGGAGCTGCCGCAGTTTCCGGCGTGCTCTGGCTCCTCGTCTGGTGGGCGATGCACTGATGGCTTCCCCCGGATCCGCCATCCGTTTCGACGACGTGACCTTGGGCTACGACCGCCATCCGGCCGTGCACCATCTGTCGGGCACTGTCGCGCCGGGCAGTCTGACTGCCGTCATCGGCCCGAACGGGGCGGGTAAATCGACCCTCCTGAAAGGGATTGCCGGGGCGCTGGCCCCCATGTCCGGCTCCATCGCGGTGGAAGGCGGGCGGGGGCGCATCGCCTACCTGCCGCAGGCCGCCGACATCGACCGCTCCTTCCCTATCTCCGTCTACGATCTGGTCGCGATGGGGCTGTGGCGCCGGACAGGCCTCTTCGGGGCCGTTGGCCGGGTTGATCGTGCCCGCATCGCGGAGGCGCTGGAGGCCGTCGGGCTGACCGGGTTCGAGCGCCGGGCGATCGGCACGCTCTCCGGCGGGCAGATGCAGCGTGTGCTGTTCGCGCGGCTGCTGCTGCAGGACGCCGGTGTCATCCTGCTGGACGAGCCCCTCAACGCCATCGATGCCCGCACGGCGGCGGACCTGATCGAGATCGTCCGCCACTGGCACGCGGAGCGGCGCACCGTCGTCGCCGTCCTGCACGACCTCGAAGTGGCGCGGCAGGTGTTTCCGGAGACGCTTCTGGTGGCGCGCGAAGCGGTGGCGTGGGGACCGACAGCCGAGGTGCTGACCGCCGCCAACCTCGCCTCGGCGCGTCACATGCTCGAAGCCCATGATCCCTACGCGGCCCCCTGCGTCCGCGCGGCCTAATCAGTCATGCTGTACGACGCGCTGATTGCCCCCTTCGTCGAGTTCGAGTTCATGCGCCGCGCCCTCGTGGGCGCATTGGCGCTGGCCATAGGGGCGGCCCCGATCGGCGTTTTTCTGATGCTGAGGCGCATGAGCCTCGTGGGTGACGCGATGGCGCACGCCATCCTGCCCGGCGCGGCGCTGGGCTATCTCGTGGCCGGCCTGTCGCTCGGCTGGATGACGATGGGCGGTCTGGCGGCGGGCTTTGCCGTTGCGTTGCTGGCCGGTCTCGTGGCGCGGTCGTCGGTGCTGCGTGAGGACGCATCCCTCGCGGCCTTCTATCTCGTCTCGCTGGCCGCCGGCGTGGTGCTCGTCTCGCTGAAGGGCTCCAACATTGATCTCCTGCACGTGCTCTTCGGCTCCGTGCTGGCCCTTGACGACGCGGCGCTGCTGTTGATCGCCTCGATCACCACCGTGACCCTGCTCGGGCTCGCGGTGCTCTATCGGCCGCTGGTGCTGGAATGCGTCGACCCCGGGTTCCTGCGCTCCGTCAGCGGAGCGGGCGGCCCGACCCACCTCGCCTTCCTCGCGCTCACCGTGCTGAACCTCGTCGGCGGATTCCACGCGCTGGGCACGCTGCTCTCGGTCGGCATGATGATGCTGCCGGCTATCTGCGCCCGGTTCTGGACGCGCGACGTCACGGCACTGATCGCCGTGGCGACACTGATCGGAGCGGTCTCGGGCGTTCTCGGCCTGCTTCTGTCCTACCACCAGGGCCTGCCCGCGGGCCCCTCCATCATCCTGATGGCCGGCGGCGCCTACGTGCTCTCCATGCTGTTCGGGACGCAGGGCGGCTACGTGCTGCGGATCATCCCGCGCCGCCACCTCGAAGCCTGAGGAGACGCTCGCGATGACACTGTCCCGCTTCAGAGTGACCCGGCGCGCCGTGCTGGCGCTGGCGACTGCCGTATCGCTGGCCGGCCCGCGTCCGGCGATGGCGGCGGAGCCGCTGCCCGTGGTGGCGAGCTTCTCGGTCCTCGGCGACCTCGTGCGCCAGGTCGGCGGCGACCGGGTGACTGTGTCCGTCCTGGTTGGACCCGATGGCGACGCCCACGTCTACCAGCCCTCCGCATCCGATGCGAAGACGCTGGCGGGAGCGAGGGCCATTGTCGTCAACGGCCTCGGGCTGGAGGGCTGGTTCGACCGGCTGATCCGCGCCTCCGGCGCCAAAGCGCCCGTCACGGTCGCGTCGGCAGCCGTCCAGCCGATCAAGGCCGAGGATGGCCAGGAGGATGGCCACGACCATGGCGGCTTCGACCCCCACGCCTGGCAGGACGTCGCCAATGCGCGGCTCTACGTCGTCGCCATCCGTGACGGCCTGTCCGCCGCGGACCCGGACGGCAGGGCCACGTACGAGGCCAACGCGGGCGCCTTCCTGATGCGGCTCGACGCCGTCGAGAGCGAGGTGCGCGATGCCATCCAGAAGATCCCGGCCGACCGCCGCAAGGTGATCACGACGCACGACGCCTTCGGGTATTTCTCACACGCCTACGGGATCGCCTTCATCGCGCCGCAGGGCGTCTCGACCGAGGCCGAAGCGTCGGCCAGGGACGTGGCCCGCATCGTGCGCCAGATCCGAAGCGAAAAGATTCCGGCGGTCTTCCTCGAAAACGTGTCCGACCCGCGCCTGATGCAGCGCATCCAGAAGGAAACGGGTGCAAAGATCGGCGGCACCCTGTTCTCCGACGCGCTTTCCGGCCCGAACGGTCCCGCACCCACTTACATCGACATGATGCGGAACAATATAAGAGAGCTGAGCGCCGCCCTGGCGAGCTGACCCGTTTCCCGGCGGGACGCCTTGCGCCCCGCCCCCCTGATCCCGAGAGTGAACCATGTCCGACAAGATCCCCGTCACCGTCCTCACCGGCTATCTGGGCGCGGGCAAGACCACGCTCCTGAACCGCATCCTCACCGAGAACCACGGCCAGAAGTTCGCCGTGATCGTCAACGAGTTCGGCGAGATCGGCATCGACAACGAACTCGTCGTCGGCGCCGACGAGGAAGTCTTCGAGATGAACAACGGGTGCATCTGCTGCACCGTGCGCGGCGACCTCATCCGCATCATCGAGGGTCTGATGAAGCGGCGCGGCAAGTTCGACGCCATCATCGTCGAGACGACGGGCCTCGCCGACCCCGCCCCCGTGGCGCAGACCTTCTTCGTCGACCAGGACGTGTCGGACAAGGCGAGGCTCGATGCCGTCGTCACCGTGGCCGACGCCAAGTGGCTGACCGACCGCCTGAAGGACGCCCCCGAGGCGAAGAACCAGATCGCCTTCGCCGACGTGATCATCCTCAACAAGACCGACCTCGTGGACGAGAAGGAACTCGCCGAGGTGGAAGGGCGCATCCGCGCCATAAACCCCTACGCCATGATCCACCGGGCCGAGAAGGCCAACGTGCCGATCGAGAACGTGCTCGGCCGCAACGCCTTCGACCTCGACCGGATCCTGGAGATCGAGCCCGCCTTCCTCGAGGCGGAGGACGACCATCACCACCACGACCATGGGCACGACCACGACCACGGGCACTCCCATGGCGGGCTGCAGCACTTTCACGACGAGGACATGCAGTCGGTTTCCGTGCGCATGGGGGAGGTCGATCCCGCCAAATTCATGCCATGGATCAACGACCTGACGCAGCGGGAGGGGCCGAAGATCCTGCGCTGCAAGGGCATCATGGCGTTCAAGGACGAGCCGAAGCGCTTCGTCTTCCAGGGTGTGCACATGATCCTCGACGGCGACCTGCAGCGCGACTGGCGGGCGGACGAGAAGCGCGAGTCGCGGCTCGTCTTCATCGGCCGCGACCTGGACGCCGAGGCGATCCGCAAGGGCGCCGAAGCCTGTGCGGCCTGACCTCCCCTGCCCTTGAGGCCGGGTCCGCGATGGCGTAGCCATCCGGGGCAAGAGCGAGAGAGCCGCCCGTCATGTCCGCACCGTCCCCGTCGATCACGTCCCTCGTCCAGCACGTCGCAGACATGCCGGCCGGCGACCATGTCGTCGGCGCGACCTGGCTGGGCGACACGTTGGCGATGGCGCTCGCCGAAGGCGCCGTGCTGCTCGCATCCGGGGGCGAGACCCGCCGGGTCGAGGCGCATCCCGGGGCGGGCATTCTCGTCGTCACTCCGGCCGGAGATGGCCTGCTGACGGGCGGCGACGACGGCCGCGTGGTCCTGACCCGGGCGTCCGGGGACACCGAGGTGATTGCCGACCAGAAGGGCCGCTGGGTCGATGCGATCGCCGCCTCGCCCTCGGGGGCCATTGCGTGGTCGAGCGGCAAGCGCGTCACAGCGCGCGACGACAAGGGCAAGCTGCGGACGCTGGAGGCGCCCACCACGGCGCAGGGGCTCGCCTTCGCGCCGAAGGGCTATCGGTTGGCGGTCGCCCACTACAACGGCGTCAGCGTGTGGTTCCCAAACACCGAGGCGGCGCCGGAAAAGCTCGAGTGGAAAGGCTCCCATCTCGACGTGACCTGGGCTCCTGACGCGCGCTTCGTCATCACCTCGATGCAGGAGAACTCCCTGCATGGCTGGCGCCTGCCGGAGAAGGCGGACATGCGGATGTCCGGCTATCCGTCGAAGACGCGCTCCTTTTCCTGGTCGCATGACGGTCTGTGGTTCGCGACGTCAGGCGCCGACGCGGCCATCGTCTGGCCCTTCCAGGACAAGCAGGGTCCGATGGGCAAGGCGCCGCGGGAGTGCGGCATCCGGCCGGCCAAGGTCTCGCGCGTGGCTTTTCACCCCGGCGCCCTGGTCCTGGCCATCGGCTACGAGGACGGCTTCCTGCTGCTCTGCCGTCTGTCCGACGGATCCGAACTCCTCGTCCGGAAGGCAGATCCCGAAGGCGGTGGCGTGACCGCGCTGGCCTGGGACCGCAAGGGCCGGCGCCTCGCCTATGGCTGTGCCAATGGCGCGGCCGGCGTTCTCACCCTTCCCGCCTGACAATGGCGGGGCTGGGCAGGATGCTCGACCGCTTCCGGCAGCCAAGGCCGGATCCGGACGACGTGGCGCGGGTGAAGGCATGGGTGCGGGAGGCGCTCTCACTCGGCGACGGCGACGAGCTCACCGTCAACGAGATCGCCTGCAACGACCCGGCCTGTCCGGGGTTGGAGACGGTGATTCTCGTCATGCGCAAGGGTGAGCGCACACGCGCCTTCAAGGCGAAGGGGAGTTTGGTCGTCCAGACGCGACCCGCCATAGCGGCGGCACTCGCCGCCCCGCAGGAGTGAGGCATGCCGACGGTATCGCGCACCGTGGGGATCGGCGCAGGCATCCTCTGCGCGGTCGCCGCCTCGCAGGCTCCGGAATTCGCGCAGCAATACCGGCAGAGGCTGGGCGGCGCGATCGACGAGCTGCGCACCGTCGTCGAGCGCTTCGATGCGGATGCCGCGGCCGAGAAGCTGGACCGGCAAACGGCCCTGCGCAGGCTCTCCGCCAACCCCGACCCCCTGGCCCAGCGCCGCGCGGCCGATGCGTCCCTGAATGCCGCCCGCCTGTCCGACCTCGAACGCCAGCGCGCGGCCATGCAGGAAGCGGGGTCGTTCGGGCGCGTCGTGTCGATGGTGTCTGAAGCCGACCCCGACGTCATGCACGGCACGACGGCGGAGTTCGAGCCCGCCGTGCCGACCACGCTGGAGGGAGCGGTTGCGGCGGGCAGCGGGTTCGTGCTCGGCTACGCTCTGATCCGCCTCATGGCCCGGCCGTTCCGGCGGCGGACGAGGGTCGCGGTTCGGGTTTAGGCTCGGGGACGCTTCAAAGAACCGGCTATCCCAAACTCTCCCCCGTGCACGGGGGAGATGTCCGCGCAGCGGACAGAGGGGGGCGTTCTTTGAGTTCCGCGAGCGTCTCCCCCCTCCCTACCCTCCCCCGCGCGCGGGCGAGGGTTCCCGATCCCTCTCGACGAGGAGAGGGCTGGCGGGAAGGACGTATCGTACCGCTGAAGGTCAAAACCGCAGGACTACTCCGCCGCCAGAGTGGCCTGCACCGACGCGGGCTCGCGGAAGGCGCGGAGCAGGTTGGCCTCCTCGGCCCTTGCCGCCAGCATGCTCTTTTCCTTCACCGGGCCGAAGCCCCTGATCTTCTGCGGCAGCGAGGCCAGCGCCAGTGCGGCGGCGTGGTTGGCGGGTGAAAGCCCGGCCACGATCTCGTCGAGTGTGCGCTCATACTCCGCCAGAAGCGCCCGCTCTGCTCGCCTCTCCTGCGTCCGCCCGAACACGTCGAAGAACCCGCCGCGCAGGCCCTTCAGACCGGCCAGCACACGAAGGGCCGGGAAGATCCACGGCCCGAAGGCGATCTTCTTCGGCCGTCCCGTCGCCGGATCGTGGCGGGCCAGCAGAGGCGGCGCGAGGTGGACAACGAGGCGCGGGGCGGCCTCGAATTGCGCGTTCAGCATGTGCCGGAACTCGCCGTCCGTGTAGAGGCGGGCGACCTCGTACTCGTCCTTGACGGCTATGAGCTTGTAGAGGTTGCGGGCGACCGCCTCGGCCAGCCCGTCGAGCCCGGGGGCCCTCTCCGCCTCGGCACGTCTAACGGCGTCGACGCGGGAGGCGTAGCGGCGGGCATAGGCTTCGTTCTGGTAGGCCGTGAGGTCGGCCACCCGGCGCGCCACGATCTCGTCGAGCGTGCGCGACAGATGGCGATCCTCGATCGCGGCGGACGGCGCGGCCTCTTCGGCCAGGAGCGAAGGGTCGACCGCGGCGCGCCGGCCCAGCCGGAAGGCAGCCTTGTTCATGGCCACCGCCTCGCCGTTGAGCTCGATCGCCCGCAGCAGGGACGCCTCGGACAGCGGAACGCGTCCCTTCTGCCAGGCGAAGCCGAGCATGATCATGTTGGCCGCGATGGCGTTGCCGAGCGTGGCGACGGCAAGCCGCGTCGCGTCGAGGAAGGCTACGCCGTCCTCACCCGCATGCTCGCGGATGGAGCGCTTCAGGCGCTCGGCGGGCAGCGAGAAGTCGGCGCTGCGGGTGAAGTCGCCAGGCTGCACCTCCGCCGTGTTGACGAAGAGCGCGCTCTTCCCCGGTTTCACCGCCGCCAGCACCTTGCGGCTGCCGGACACGACGAGGTCGCAGCCGAGCACGAGGTCCGCTTCCCCGGCCGCGACGCGGATGGAGTGGATCTCCTCAGGCGTCGGCGCGAGCTTGACGTGGCTGAAGACGGCCCCGCCCTTCTGGGCCAGGCCAGCCATGTCGATCATGCCGCAGCCCTTGCCCTCAACATGAGCGGCCATGCCGAGCAGCGCGCCGATGGTGACGACTCCGGTGCCGCCCACCCCAGTCACGATGACGGCGAAGGAGCTGTCCAGCCCGGGCACCGCGGGATCGGGCAGCGCGCTGTCCACCTCGTGCGCCAGCGCCGCGGGTGCGGCCTTGCGCAGGCGCGCGCCCTCGACGGTGACGAAGGACGGGCAGAAGCCCTTCACGCAGGAGAAGTCCTTGTTGCAGTTGGACTGGTCGATCTGCCGCTTGCGCCCGAACTCGGTCTCGACCGGCTGAACCGCGACGCAGTTGGACTGCACGCCGCAGTCGCCGCAGCCCTCGCACACGCGGGTGTTGATGAAGATGCGCTTGTCGGGGTCGGGATAGTCGCCCCGCTTGCGGCGGCGGCGCTTCTCGGCCGCGCAGGTCTGGTCGTAGATGATGGCGGTGACGCCCGGCACCTCGGCGAGGTCGCGCTGCACGAGATCCAGCTCGTCGCGGTGGTGGATTGTCATCCCCGGCGGCCACTGCATTGCGCTCGTGTACTTGCCGGGATCGTCGACGACGAGCGCCAGGCGGTTCACCCCCTCGGCTGCGACCTGCCGGGCGAGACGGTCGACGGTGAGCCCCCCGTCGATCCGCTGGCCGCCGGTCATGGCGACGGCGTCGTTGAAGAGCAGCTTGTAGGTGACGTTGACACCCGCCGCGACGGCGAAGCGCAGCGCCAGCGAGCCGGAGTGGTTCCAGGTGCCGTCGCCGAGGTTCTGGAAGACGTGGCCGCGCTTTGAGAAGGGCGCCTCGCCGACCCAGTTGGCGCCCTCGCCACCCATTTGGGTGAAGCCCTCCGTGGCGCGGTCCATCCACTGCGCCATGTAATGACAGCCGATGCCTGCATAGGCGCGCATGCCTTCAGGCACCTTGGTCGAGGTGTTGTGAGGGCACCCCGAGCAGAAGTACGGGGTGCGGACCGCCACCTCCTTCGTCTGCGCCAGCATGGCCTGCGCCTGCTTCAGCCGGCCGAGACGGTCGGCCAGATCGGCGTCCTGCGTGTAGCGAAGCAGGCGCTCGCCCACGGCGATGGCGACGTCGTTGGGATCGAGCGCGCCCTTGACCGGGAACAGCCAGCGCCCGGCCTCGTCCTTCTTGCCGATGCAGACGGGCTGGTCGGGAAAGCCGTACAGTTCCTCGCGGACCTGCACCTCGATGAGCGAGCGCTTCTCCTCGACGACGATGACGAGGTCGAGCCCGTGCACGAACGCCTTCAGCCCCTCGGGGTCGAGCGGCCATGGACAGCCGATCTTGTAGAGGCGCAGCCCGAGGTCGTTGGCCTTCTTCTCGTCGATGCCGAGGTCGTCCATCGCCTGGCGGACGTCGAGGTAGCTCTTGCCGGTCGTGATGACACCGACACGGGGGTTCGGCCCTCCCGAGGTGATGATGCGGTTCAGCCCGTTGGCCTGCACGAACGCCACGGCAGCATCGCGCTTCCAGTCGTGAAGGCGCGCCTCCATGTCGAGAATGCCGTCCCGCGGGCGGATGCCGAGGCCGCCCGGCGGCCCCTCGAAATCCGACGGGGTCACGATGTTCACCCGGTCGATGCGGCCGTCCACGATGGCGGTCGACTCGACCGTGTCCTTCATGCATTTCAGCGCGACCCAGGTGCCGCAAAAGCGGCTCATGGCGAAGCCGTAGATGCCGAAGTCGAGAATCTCCTGAACCCCGGCGGGGTTGAGGATGGGGATCATCACGTCGACGAAGTGGAATTCCGACTGGTGGGCCGTGGTCGAGGACTCGGCCGTGTGGTCGTCGCCCATGAGCGCGAGGACGCCGCCGTGCGGGGCGGTCCCGGCCATGTTGGCGTGGCGGAACACGTCGCCGGAGCGGTCGACGCCCGGGCCCTTGCCGTACCAGACGGCGAAAACCCCGTCGTACTTCCCCTCGCCACGCATCTGGGCCTGCTGCGTGCCCCAGCACGCAGTCGCCGCGAGTTCCTCGTTGATGCCGGGCCGGACGACGATGTTGCGGGGGTCGAGATGCGGGGCAGCGCGCTGCAGCTGCTGGTCGAGGCCACCCAGCGGCGAACCGCGATAGCCCGACACGAACCCCGCCGTGTTCAGCCCAGCGCGGTGGTCGCGCTCGTGCTGCATGAGGAGCAGGCGCGCGATGGCCTGCGTCCCCGTCATGAAGATGCGGTCCTTCGACAGGTCGTATTTGTCGTCGAGGGAAACGTCGCGGAGCGGGACGGGAGACACCGCCATGACTTTCCTCCGGGGCCGACGCCGCGGACCGCGTTCGGCGGTCCTGACCGGACACCTCGTCGACGCTCAGGGAGCGAAGACTATCTGCCCCAACTGGGGAGGGAAAGCCTGCTCGCCAAGGGCCGCGAGCGTCATTCCCCTCTCCTCACTTCTCCTTCTTGAGAGCGTCCGCCTTATGGGCGGCGAGCTTGCCGGACTTGTCGCTCTTGACGAGGAACTCGGGATTGTCGCGGGAAGCCGCCACCTTGTGGCCCTTGATGGCCGTCGGCGAGGTGAGCTTCTTCTCGACGTGTCCGACCGAATGTCCGCCGGATGAGTTCCAGGACACCTTGTCGCCGGGCTTTGGCTCGTCCTTGGCCATCGTGCTGCTCCGCAGTTAGGATAAACCAACCTGCGGCGCCCGGAGATGTTCCGGATTCAGCTCATGCGGCGGATCGCTTCCACCTGGCCCAGACTTGCGAGGTGGGCGTAGACGAAGGGCAGAGCGCCTTCTTTCCGCAGCCTGAGGAAATCCCCGTCGGAAAGGGTGTCGAGCTTCTCCCCGTCGACCGTCAGCATTCCGTGCAGCGCCGTGGTCTCGCCGTTCTCGAAACGGGCATCGATGGTGACCGCCCGAAACAGAGAGAGGTCCAGGAGCATGCTGCTGAGCTCCTCGCTACGCTTTCCGGCCCGGAAGACCTCGTTCATCAGGCCGATGCGCTCGAGGAGGAGCGGGGTGTCCTCGCCGCCCTCGCCGAAAACACGCTCCCCGTCGGCGTGCTCACCGGCCACGAAGCCCGCGTCGATGCAGGCCAGCGGATCCTGGCCCTCCACCTCGCCGAGGATGAGGGGATAGCGCCGGACGTAGGCGGGAACGTACTGGCCCCGCCACCGGCCATCGGCATCGAGCAGGGCGTTCCGCCCGATCCGCATGCCGACCAGGAAGACGGGCGTGGGTGCGCCTGTGCCGGGCAGGAACAGGATCGGCAGGTGTGCGGACCCGGCGATAAACTCCTCGAACAGCGCCGGGACGATGTGGGTCCGTGCGGAGAATCCAAACCGCGTCTCATCGGTGGGGAAACGGAGGTCCCGGTGAGCATCACGGTTGATGGGCACGATATCGCTGTAGAAAAGGATGCTGTCAGGCAAACGAGTCTCCCGGCACTGCGGCAATGAATGAGCCTCAAATACCGACGTCCTAGCAGCGGCGAGGGGCGCTGAATACGGATCGCCCCGGAATTGGCAGCCGTTCTTGCGATGTAAGCTTAATTGAGCGCCGGGTCGGCAGCTTGCGCGTCAAAAGAAAAAGGCCGCCTGGCGAATGCCGGCGGCCCAAGTCTAGGGAGGAAACGCCCAAGGAGGGCATGAACAGAACGCAGCGCGCTCCGTTCGAGTTCCAAGATATATCGCAGCGCAGCAAAGGCAAGCAGGGTTGACCTATATCGCTGCATGCAGCCTATGCGCTTGACGCATGTCACAGAACATATTTGTGGCTTGTTATGCGCCACTCGCAGCTCAAAAAATTGCCATGCCTCTCTACCGGCTTGGATGCTGCCGGATGCAAACCGTTGGCGTATCTCCAGGTTACAGCGAAACTGCCTTTCCAGAGCTGGCCTGCTTGAATGCCGACCATGCACAAACCTTGTGCACCGACTCGTGATCGCGCTCGATCTCCCCGAAGGGTGCGACAGTCCACCACCAGGTCTCCTCCGGCTCCGGTACATGGGCGCCGCGCAGGAGGTCCAGTTCGTCGATAGTTGCGCCGGTACGGTTGCGCTCCAGCATGACCGTGTCAGTGATCAGGCATACCTTTCCCCGGAAGGCCGCGAGATCGTCGAGGTGCCAAGCGACGGACCTCGCAGGCAGGTCGGCGGGAAGTGAGAGGCCCCGCGCCGCGGAGCTCTCCATGAACTCCTCGACCCCCAGCGGCAGTTGCGACAGGCAGTTCGCCGAGATCACGAGGTCGACCTTCTGTTCGGCGCCGAGGTCGGCCAGCGGCGGCAGGCGCCCGGGCGGACCGCCCTCGAACCAGACGCGCAGGCCGGTCAGGTCCCGTTCCAGCAGGCTTACGTTGGGGTATCGGCGGGCAGAAAGCCGGATCATCGGCAGATGCACGGCATCGACGAGAAGAACCGTCTCGAACCGTCCGGCCAGGTGCTGGAGATCGACGTCGCGCATCAGCCCGGAACCGAGGACGACGACCGTGCGGCGCTGCTCGAGGCTGTCCACCGCCTTGCGGGCCAGTGCGCGGCAGCGTTCATGGTGCGGCTCCCAGTGCCTGCGCTGCCGGCTTCCGCGCGACCAGGCCCATCTGCCGCGCCACGCGCCCGGCCGGGGTGATCGCACTGAGAAGAAGTTCGGCGAGCATGCCCGGCTCCGCGAATCGCCGCGCCAGAGTGCAGAAGCAACCCCGCTTCGTGAAGCGCGCCGAAACCCGCGCCCCCCTTCACGCGGCGGAACCCGGCTGCTAGGGGTCCCCGTCCGTGTCCATCCTGGAGCAATCATGGCCAAGGCCCGTATCGCTATCGTCCCGGTGACGCCGTTCCAGCAGAACTGCACCATCCTCGCCTGCGAGGAGACGGGCGAGGCGGCGGTTGTGGATCCCGGCGGTGACCTCGACCGCATCCGGAATGCCCTCGCGCAGGTCAACGCGCCGGTGAAGAAGATTCTCATCACCCATGGTCACATCGACCACGCAGGCGGCGCCAGCGAGCTCGCGGCCGAACTCGGCGTCCCCGTGGAAGGCCCGCACCTCGACGACAAGCCGCTGCTCGACCGCCTTGCCGCGACCGGCGTGTCCTATGGCATCGATGGCGCGCGGAACCTTGTGCCGGACCGCTGGCTCGCGGAAGGCGACACCGTCACGGTGGGCAAGCTGGTTTTCGAGGTCCTGCACTGCCCTGGCCACTCGCCCGGCAGCATCGTGCTGTTCAACCGCGAGGGGCGCTTTGCTTTCGTCGGCGACGTGCTGTTTCGCGGCTCCGTCGGACGCACGGACCTGCCCGGCGGAAGCCATGAAGCCCTCCTCGCCTCGATCAGGGACAAGCTGCTGCCGCTGGGCGACGACGTGTCGTTCGTGTGCGGCCATGGCCCGACGAGCACCATCGGGCAGGAACGCGCGACCAACCCCTTCCTTCGCTGACCTTCCATCGCCGGCGGATTGACTCACCTCGGCCGAGGCTGTTCGAAGAAGCCTGTTTCATCATCCCGTGGCATTGCGCGTGCAGCACAGGCCACATGGAGGACTTTTCATGACAGACCACCCCGTGCACGGCCGCATCGACGGCCCCATCGTGATGATCGGCTTCGGCTCGATCGGGCGCGGAACGCTGCCCCTGCTGGAGAGGCACATCGCCTTCGACCGCAGCCGCATGGTCGTCATCGACCCGTCCGACGCCGACCGCAAGCTTCTGGACGAGCGCGGGATCCGGTTCATCCACCAGGGCGTCACCCGGGACAACTACAAGCATCTCCTCGTGCCGCTTCTGACGGCGGGTCCGGGACAGGGCTTCTGCATCAACCTCTCGGTCGACACCTCCTCGCGCGACATCATGGAGCTCTGCCGGGAGATCGGCGCGCTCTACATCGACACGGTGGCCGAGCCTTGGGCCGGCTTCTACTTCGACAAGTCGAAAGGCCCGGAGGACCGGTCCAACTACGCGCTGCGCGAGATCATCCTCGACGCCCGCCGCCAGAAGCCGGGCGGCACGACGGCCGTCTCCTGCTGCGGAGCCAACCCGGGCATGGTGTCCTGGTTCGTCAAGCAGGCGCTTTTGAACCTCAAGGCGGACCTGGGCCATCCCGGTGAGGAGCCGCGCACCAAGGAGGAGTGGGGCAAGCTCGCCCAGGCGCTGGGCGTGAAGGGCATCCACATTGCCGAGCGCGACACGCAGCGCTCGAAGAAGCCGAAGCCGCGGCAGGTCTTCGTCAACACGTGGTCAGTGGAGGGCTTCGTGTCGGAAGGCCTGCAACCGGCCGAACTCGGCTGGGGCACGCATGAGCGCTGGATGCCGGACAATGCACGCACCCACAAGACGGGCTGCGGCGCCGCGATCTACCTGATGCAGCCGGGGGCCGACACGCGCGTGCGGTCGTGGACGCCGACCGCACAGTCGCAGTTCGGCTTCCTCGTCACCCACAACGAGGCCATCTCGATTGCCGACTGGTTCACGGTTCGCGATGCGGCAGGCAATGCCGTCTACAGGCCGACCTGCCACTACGCCTACCACCCCTGCAACGACGCGGTGCTGTCGCTGCACGAGATGTTCGGCCAGGCCGGCGAGCGCCAGCCCGACTGGCACATCCTCGACGAGGACGAGATCGTCGACGGCGTCGATGAACTCGGCGTGCTGCTCTACGGGCACGCGAAGAACGCCTACTGGTTCGGCTCGCAGCTCTCCATCGAGGAGACGCGCTTGCTCGCCCCCTACCAGAACGCCACGGGCATGCAGGTGACCTCGGCCGTGCTCGCCGGCATGGTGTGGGCGCTGGAGAACCCAAACGCCGGCATCGTCGAGGCCGACGACATGGATTTCCGCCGCTGCCTCGAGGTGCAGATGCCGTATCTCGGCCCCGTCGTCGGCGTCTACACGGATTGGACGCCGCTGGCGGGCCGCCCCGGGTTCTTCCCCGAAGACATCGATACCAGCGACCCCTGGCAGTTCAGAAACGTGCTGGTGCGCTGAAGGGGCTCAGCCGTCCAGCACGCCCTCGAAAACGTCGGCGAGGGCGAGTTGGGCGGCAATCTCCGGCAGGGGGACGATCGCATCGAGCCCGGCGTGCTCGGCCTTGCTCCAGCCTATGTCGCCGCTCCGGCGCCAGGCGGTGATGCGGGGCGTTTCAGTGTCGACGAGCAGAATGACGGCGACTGCTGGGAGAGCCCTGTACTCGTCGAGCTTCTGGACCCGGTCGTAGTTCATCGTCGAGGGCGACAGCACCTCGACGACGACGCGCGGCTCGACGGCCGTCATGCTCTTCGGATCGGCGGGCGCACACTGGACGGTGATGTCGGGACGCCGGACGCTTCTTCGGCCCGTCAACAGAGCGATGTCCGAAGTGGAGGGGCGGCACGGCCCCTTCCGGAGTTGATTCCTGAGTTCGCCGAGAATGTTGACCGTCACACGGTCATGGCGCTGCGTCGCACCGGTCATGCTTTTCAGCGGCAGGACCGGCACCCCGTCCACCAATTCCCATTTGAGTTCCTGGCCGGTCTGCCAGTCCAGGAACTCCTCGATGCTCATGCGCTTCGTCACGGCCTCGGCCATTTCGCCGCCCTCCCCGGCCCGGGACGACGCTAGCAGGAGCTTTGCCGGGGAACGACGAACCTAGGGTTGCCGATCCCCGGCGTTCACGCAAGCAGTACACGAACCGTTCGGCCTACGCGGCCTCGGCGAGGATCGCGCGCTCCCTGGTCTCGAGCCCCGCGACGAGCTCCGCGATCGACGGTGCCGGACGGCGCTCGCCTGTCGCGCTGACAAGCCCCGCCGCGCCCTGAAGCGCGCCCTCACGCAGCTCCAGCCCCAGGAAGCGCTCGCGCGCGACGGGGCCCGGCAGCCAGAGCCGCTGGGTCAGCTCCGCCTCGAACCCGAAGCGGCCGTAATAGGGCGCGTCGCCGACGAGCAGGACGGCCGTTCCGCCGAGCATGGCGGCACGGCCCAGGGCCGCGCGCATGAGCCGGCCACCGAGGCCGTGGCCGCGATGCGCGCTGTCCACGGCGAGCGGACCCAGCAGGAGGGCCTGCCGCCCGGGGCCGGCCGACACATGCCAAAGCCGGACCGTGCCGGCCGCATGCCCGGCCTCGTCCACGGCGACGAGAGCGAGCGCGGGGAGCCGGCCCTCACGCAGCCTCTCGCTGGTCTTGCGTGAGCGCTCTACACCGAAAGCTGCGTCGAGGAGGGCCTCGCGGGCCGCGACGTCGGCCGGCATCTCTTCGCGGATGGCAATCATGTCGTGCTCCTTCCCCGCCCGGTGGTCCGGGTCGGTCGGCAACGCGCCATGCGGCGCGATCGTGGGGAAAGCCGGGACCCGGATCGGTCCCAGGACATGGGCGCGGGAAGGTACGCGCCGGGATGCGGGCGGGCCCGGGAGCCCGCCCATCCACTGTGCGGCGGCTTGCGCCGCCTCAGATCACGTAGGATCGGAGCGGCGGAAAGCCATTGAAGGCGACGGCCGAGTAGGTGGTCGTGTAGGCTCCCGTTCCTTCGATCAGCACCTTGTCGCCGATCTCGAGGCTCACGGGGAGCCAGTACGGCTCCTTCTCGTACAGCACGTCCGCGGAGTCGCAGGTGGGGCCTGCAAGCACGCACGGCGCCATCTCGTCCCCGTCATGGTCGGTGCGGACGGCGTAGCGGATCGCCTCGTCCATCGTCTCGGCGAGACCGCCGAACTTGCCGATGTCGAGATAGACCCAGCGCACCTCGTCATCGTCCGACTTCCGCGAAACCAGCACCACCTCGGCCTCGATGATGCCGGCGTTGCCGACCATGCCGCGCCCGGGCTCGATGATCGTCTCGGGCAGGCGGTTGCCGAAGTGCTTCGACAGCGCGCGGAAGATCGACTCGCCGTAGCTCTCCACGCCCGGGATCTCCTTCAGGTACTTCGTCGGGAAGCCCCCGCCGAGGTTGACCATCGAGAGATGGATGCCGCGCTCGGCGCACTCCCGGAAGATCTCGGACGCGGATGCGAGCGCCGAGTCCCAGGCTTCCGTGTTGCGCTGCTGCGAACCGACGTGGAAGGAGACGCCGTAAGCCTCCAGCCCGAGGCGGTGAGCATGCTCCAGCACGTCCGTCGCCATCTCCGGCACGCAGCCGAACTTGCGCGACAGCGGCCACTCGGCGCCTGCCCCGTCGCACAGGATGCGGCAGAACACGCGCGAGCCGGGCGCCACGCGGGCGATCTTCTCGACTTCCGCCTTGCAGTCGACAGCGAAGAGACGCACGCCCAACTCGAAGGCGCGTGCGACGTCGCGCTCCTTCTTGATGGTGTTGCCGAAGGAGACGCGCTCGGCGGTGGCGCCGGCAGCGAGGGCCATCTCGACCTCGGCCACGGACGCCGTGTCGAAGCACGAGCCGAGGCTGGCAAGGAGCGACAGCACCTCCGGCGCGGGGTTCGCCTTGACGGCGTAGAACACGCGCGTGTCCGGCAAAGCATGGGCGAAGGCGAGGTAGTTCTCGCGCACGATGTCGAGGTCGAGGACAAGGCACGGGCCGTCCTCGCGTCGCGAGCGAAGGAAATCGCGGATGCGTGCGGTCATGGCACGAATCTCCCAAGGTCTGGGGACGCGCGGCAGCGCGCCCATTGTGAGCCCCGGGTGACGGTCCCACGGCGCGGCGCGATGGAGACGCGGCGCCGGGTGAGATCACCCGCGATGACTGCCTTGGATTGGACCGGGGAGTGACCCGCTCCGCACGCCTGGCAAGATGGACAAGCCTCTTCGGTGACCCGGCCTTTGGAGGGCCGGACGAGACCAAAAAAGCCCGCTCCGTCGTTGCTTTAAGTCGCGTCCCCTGTGGAGAGCAGGGTTCGCCGGTTTCGCCTCCGGCTGCTGGTCAGAGTTCGAGACGCGGCGATCTCTCGCCGGGATCATCGACAGGGGGTTCCCACCCCGCTGCTCCCGATCCTGTCCCGGGCGGCTGTCCGGCCTCTTGTCCGGATGCCCACCGACCAGCACGCGACCACAGGCACGTGCGAAATTGGGCGAGGGCGTACATAAGGCCCGCGACCCTCGGGTACAAGAGTTTTCTTGAACGGATTTCTCCGGCCTTCAAAAGGACTGACGTGACACCTAACTCTCTGCTAACGAGTTCAAGGACATGACCCGCCCGAGCCCGGCGGGGCGAAGCCGTGTGGCCTTCGGCCGGCGGCGCGCAACGCCGGGGTACAGCACGCCCCACTGTCTCCCGAATCGCATTCTCCGAGCCAAGATGCCCGTCTCACGTCGCAGTTTCATGGAAAGTCTGGGCGCGCTCGGCGCAGCCCTCCTCTCGGCCCCCGCAGTCGCGCTGGCGCAGGACCAGAACGGCTCCGCCGCACCGCCCCAGCAGCCGAAGTTCGGCTATGAGGACGTGGTCAAGCGCGCCCGCGATCTCGCGGCGGCGCCCTTCGAACCCAACCCGCCGCCCCTGCCGGATGCGCTGGCCAAGCTCGACTATGACAGCTACCGCGACATCCGCTTCCGCGCCGACAAGGCCCTGCTGGGCGGCAATGGCGGCCAGTTCCGGATGCAGATGTTCCACCCGGGCTTCCTGTTCACGCGCCCGGTGGTGGTGAACGTCATCCGCGACGGCGTACCGGCGCCGGTGCCCTACTCCGCCTCGCTGTTCGACTACGGGAAGAACAAGTTCGAGCGCCCGCTGCCCGTCAACCTGGGCTTCGCCGGGTTCCGCCTGCACTACCCCCTCAACGATCCGCGCGTTCAGGACGAATTGATCTCGTTCCTCGGCGCGAGCTACTTCCGGTTCCTCGGCCGTCACCAGCGCTATGGCCTTTCGGCGCGTGGCCTCGCCATCGGGGTCGGCGCCAAGGAGACGGAGGAGTTCCCCCTCTTCCGCGAGTTCTGGATCGAGCAACCTTCGCCGGACGCCGACCGCGCCGTCATCTACGCCCTGCTCGACGGACAGTCGGTGACCGGCGCCTACCAGTTCTTCGTCTACCCGGCCGAGCAGACCGTGGTCGACGTGACGATGACGCTCTTCCCGCGCCGGCCCATCCCGCGCATCGGCATCGCGCCGCTGACCTCGATGTTCTTCGTCGGCGAGAACGACAAGCGCTTCAACGACGACTTCCGGCCGGAGCTGCACGATTCCGACGGCCTGCTGATGCAGACCGGGGCCGGCGAATGGATTTGGCGCCCACTCCGCAATCCCACCGAGATCACCATCTCGAGCTTCATCGACAAGGACCCGCGCGGGTTCGGGCTGATGCAGCGCGACCGCATCTTCGAGCACTACCAGGACCTCGACCTCGGCTACGAGGCGCGGCCGAGCTACTGGGTCGAGCCGAGGGGCCAGTGGGGCGACGGACGGATCGAGCTCGTCGAGATCCCGACAGGCGACGAGACGAACGACAACGTGGTCAGCTACTGGACGCCGAACGCAGCGCCCGAGCCGGGGCAGAACCTGGTCTGGGGTTATCGCGTCACGGCCGTGACCAAGGATTTCGCCCTTCATCCCGGCGGGAAGGCCTATCACACTTGGCAGACGCACCCCCGGGCTCTCGGCTCGTCGGAAGCCGCAGAGCCTGGCACGAGGCGGTTCATCATCGACTTCGGTGGCGGCGAGCTCGAATACTACCTGCCCGACCCGGAGAAGGTGCAGATCGTTCCGAGCATCTCGAATGGCCGCATCCTGCGCACCTGGCTCATCCCCAACACGAAGAGCCGCGGTTTCCGGGCCGGGATAGACGTGGCCGTCGACAAGGGCCAGTCCGCCGACATCCGCGCCTTCCTGAAGAGCGGCAACCGCGCGTTGACGGAAACGTGGACCTTCCCGTGGAAGGCGGAATGAGCGGGGTCAGGCGGCGCGGGGCGAGACGCTGACGTCGACCTGGAGTCCGGCGCGACCTGCGAGGTCGACCAACGTGTCGAGGCTGAACCTGTCCAGTCGGCCGCGCAGAAGGTCGTTCAGGCGGGGCTGGCTAATCCCGAGCCTCTCGGCAGCAGCGCTCTGAGTTTGCGCCCAGCTTTCGACTGCACCCTGAATGTGCCTCATGACGTCGGCTTTCGCTTTCAGGCTAAGCGCTTCTTCGTGTGTGTCCGAGAGAGCGTCCCAGACGCTCGCGAATGGCTGGCCGGTCATAGCCCAGTCTCCGTCCAGATCAGGGCGTAACGCGCCCGAGCCAACTCGATATCGTGGGCTGGCGTTTTCTGCGTCGCCTTTCGGAAGGCGTGAAGCACGTAGAGTCCGTCGGCCAGTTTTGCAACATAGATGACCCTGAACGCGCCTTCTGCGCTTCGAACCCTCAGTTCGGCGGCCCCTGCGCCTATGCTTGGCATTGGCTTCCAGTCGTTCGGAACGAGCCCGTGCTGAAGCCTGTCCAGTTGGAAACCGGCGGCCTGCCGCGGGCCACTTGGGAAAGCGCGCAGGTCGGTGAGACTGGACCCCAGGAAAACGACCCGTTTCATTTTTTAATACAAGAATTTGTATAGAAGAACAATCTTCTCGGCGAATGAAAAAATCTACCCCGCCGGATGCACCTCGCGCCAGTGGCGGGCAATGTCGATGCGCCGGGTGACCCAGACCTTGTCGTGCGAGAGCACGTAGTCGACGAAGCGTTCCAGCGCCGCCGAGCGGCCGGGCCTGCCGACGAGGCGGCAGTGCAGGCCGATGTTGAACATCTTGGCCTGCCCCTCCCCTCCCTCGCGGTAGAGCACGTCGAAGCTGTCCTTGAGATAGGTGAAGAACTGGTCGCCGCTGTTGAAGCCCTGCGGGGTGGCGAAACGCATGTCGTTGGAATCGAGCGTGTAGGGCAGCACGAGGTGGGGGCCCTTGGGGCCCGACACCCAGTAGGGCAGGTCGTCGGCATAGCTGTCGGAGGAGTAGAGGAAGCCACCCTCCTCGGCGACGAGCCGCTGCGTGTTCATGGAGCAGCGGCCGGTGTACCAGCCCAGCGGGCGCTCACCCGTGACCTCCGTGTGCAGGCGGATGGCCTGGGCGATCTGCCCGCGCTCCTCCTCCTCGCTCATGTCCTTGTGCTCGATCCACTTCAGCCCGTGGCTGGCGATCTCCCAGCCGGCCTCCTGCATGGCCGCGGTCTGCTCGCGCCCGCGCGCCATGGCGGTGGCGACACCGTAGACGGTGACCGGGATGTTGCGGGACGTGAAGAGCCGCCACAGCCTCCAGAACCCGGCGCGCGCGCCGTACTCGTAGATTGTCTCCATGTTCCAGTGCCGTTGCCCCGGCCAGGGCTGGGCGCCGACGATCTCCGACAGGAAAGCCTCCGAGGCGGGATCGCCGTGGAGGATGTTGTTCTCGCCGCCCTCCTCGTAATTGATGACGAACTGCACGCAGATGCGCGCGTCGCCCGGCCAGCGCGGATCGGGCGGTGTCCGGCCATAGCCCGTCATGTCGCGCGGATAGGTCTCAGTCATCGTCGTCTCCCTGTCGTACCGTCAGGGAAGCGCGACGCGGGGCAGCGTGCAAGCCGCAGTGGCCGAATGGCTGTGTTCTAGCCGCCCGGCGCCAGATCGAACGCGGCGACGTCCGCGAGGAGTTCGACAAAGGCACGCGCGCCGTGCTGAACGGCCGCGCGCCCCCACTCGGCCGATGCAAGCGAGGCGTTTCCCAGGGCGCCTTCGGGGTTCAGGTCCTGGGCCATCCAGGAAAAGCCGGCAGGCCGCGAAGCCCGTAGACGCTTGAAGCGCGTTTCCATTTCCGCCCCGCGCGAGGAAAAATCGGCCAACCGGTCGCGCCGGACGAGGTCTGGCCGGAAGGCCAGCATGATCGAGGTCTCGGCGAAACCGCCGTGCCAGTCATGGGCGAGATCGATACCGTCCGGCGCCGGCGGGTGTCCCAGACGGGCCCAGGAGGTCGTAACGGCAATCATTCGGGACTGCACACGCAGTTCCTGCGCCGCAAGCTCCATTGCCGGGCCGTTTCCGCCATGCGAGCTCACGAGGACGACCCGCCTGCAGCCGGTCCGTGCCACACCTTCGCCGATCGCGGTCCACGCGGAAACGGCGTCTCGCGGTGCGAGCGAAAGCGTGCCGGGAAAGGCGAGGTGCTCGTGCGAGCAGCCGACCTCCTGCACCGGCAGGATCAGGGCGGGCAGTTCGTCCGGCAGGGCCTCACGTACGGCCGCGAGGAAGAAGCCCATGATCAGGCTGTCGACACCCAGCGGCAGATGCGGCCCGTGCTGTTCCGTTGCGGCGACCGGAAGCACGGCCACGGCACCGGCCAAGGCGCCGGATTCGATGTCGGCGCGGCCGAGTTCCGACCACAGGCGGGGAAAGGGCATGGCGAGGCTCCGGAGCGGCGACGCCGGAGGATGCCCAAGCGCCGCCTTATTGGCTATACGGGGCCGACCCTTTTGCCTGGAGAGCGATGGATGAAAGCCGCAGCCGACGAGATCGCGAGCGCCGGCCAGCCTCTGGCCGAGCTGCGCGGCGTCGGGCGGGTCTTCCCCACGGGCACAGCGGCGCTGGCGGGCGTCGACTTGACCGTGCGCGAGGGCGAGTTCCTCTCCCTGCTCGGCCCCTCCGGCTGCGGCAAGACGACCATCCTGCGCATCCTCGCAGGGCTCGACGAGCCGACATCGGGGACGGTCGCAGGCCCGGTGTTGCCGCTGCGCAAGGCGGGCGGAGTCGGCTACGTCTTCCAGGACGCGACCCTGATGCCGTGGGCGAGCGTTGCCGACAACGTCTACCTCCCGCTGCGGATCGCCGGTACGCCGCGCCGTGACGCGGACGGTGCGATTGGCGAGATGCTCAGTCTCGTCGGGATCAGCGAGGCCGCGAGGCTGCTGCCGCACGAACTGTCCGGCGGTATGCGGATGCGCGTTTCCATCGCGCGGGCCCTCGTGACGCGTCCCGGGCTCCTGCTGATGGACGAGCCTTTTGCGGCGCTCGACGAGATCACCCGCTTCAGGCTGAACGACGATCTCGTGCGGCTGGCGGCCGAACTCGGCTGCACCGTCGTTTTCGTGACGCACTCGATCTACGAGAGCGTGTTCCTGTCCGATCGGATCGCGATGATGCCGCCGCGTCCCGGACGGATAGCGCGCGAGCTGCGCATCGAATTTCCGCAACCGCGCACGGCAGCGTTGCGGCGCAGCCCCGCCTATCAGGCCGCCTGCGCAGAGGCGTCGGCACTGTTCGAGGACGTGGTCAGGAGCTGAGCAGGCTCACCACGAGACCGGCCGCCGTGACGACGCCGAGCGTCTCGAACAGGCCGCGGCGCAGCACCAGAAGCATGAGCACCGCCAGCGCGCAGAGGCCGGCGCTGTCCAGCCTGACGCTGGAGGGATCGACGGTCGGGATCCGGAACGGGCCCGCCGCCGCCTCGCCCACATCTGCGAAGAGCACGTGGAGGCCGAACCACACGGCCACGTAGGCGATGACGCCGACGACCGCGGCGCTGATTGCGGCGAGCGCTCCGCCCAGGGCTTGGTTGTGGCGCAAGCGCTCGATGTAGGGCGCGCCCGCGAAGATCCACAGGAACGACGGCGCGAAGGTGACCCACGTCGTCATCGCCGCGGCGAGGACGGCCGAGACCGCCGGGTTGAGCGGTCCGGGCGCGCGAAGGCCGGCGAGGAAGCCGACGAACTGCGTGACGAGGATGGTCGGGCCGGGCGTCGTCTCGGCGAGGCCGAGACCATCGACCATCTGGGCCGGGGAGAGCCACCCCTTGGTCTCCACCGCGGCCTGGGCAAGCCAGGCCAAGAGCGCGTAGGCCCCGCCGAAGGTGAGGGCCGCCAGCTTAGCGAAGAAAAGCCCGACGTCGACCAGCACATGGCCCGGCCCGAGCACCGCCGCCGCGGCCGCAACCGGTGCAAACCATACGGCGAGCCACAGGACGACGACGCGAAGGGTCGCCATCCATGGCGGGCTGACCGCCGAGCCCGGCGCTTTGCCCGACGACGGAGCCGCACCCAGGGCCCCTGGCCAGTTCCGAACCACGACGGCGCCCAGCAATCCCGCGCCGACTACGATGGCAGGGAAAGGCAGCCCCAGCAGGATGGTGGCAGTGAAGGCGACGATAGCCAGCGCCACGGCGAGCCGCGTCTTCAGGGCTCGCCGCCCGATCCGGATGACGGCATCCACGACGATGGCCAGCACCGCCGCCTTGAGCCCCAGGAACAGTGCCGCGACAAATGGGATGTGTCCCGCATAGGCATAGACGAGGCTCAGCCCCAGCATCACCAACGCGCCGGGCAGCACGAAGAGGAGTCCGGCGACGAGCCCTCCCCGCGTCCCGTGCAGCAGCCAGCCGACATAGGTTGCGAGTTGCTGTGCCTCGGGGCCCGGCAGGAGCATGCAGAAGTTCAGCGCATGCAGGAACCGCTGCTCGTCCAGCCAGCGCCGCTCCTCGACGACGAGGCGGTGCAGCATTGCGATCTGGGCGGCAGCGCCCCCGAACGACAGGAAGCCGATCTTCGCCCAGAGCCGCGCGGCCTCCCCGAGGGTCGCCGGGGGCACGGCGGCCCGTTCGTCATGGTCGGGCATGGCCGCTGCGGTCATCGGCCTGCGTTCCGGCCATCATGCAGGGGAGACGCGCGCCGGAGCCAGTCGCCGGCAGCACTGCGCTGCGCTACAGGAGGACGGGGCTGGAGCCGGGCTGGGGGCATGAAGGAGGCGAGCGACGGGGCCGCTTCGCGCGACGCGAAGCGCGAGCGCCTGCTGGGCATCGGCATGATGTGCGGCGCGCTCCTTTGCTTCTCCGGCCTCGATACCAGCGCCAAGTATCTGGGGCACCTGCTGCCCAACGTTCAGATCGTCTGGGCGCGGTACTTCTTCAGCGTCGTCATCATCTTCACCGTCGTGAATCCCTGGACGACGCCGGGCGTCCTGCGCACGCGCCGTCCGGTCGTGCAGTTGGTCCGCTCGCTGCTGGTCCTGTGCTCGACCCTGCTCAATTTCCTCGCGCTCCGCTACCTGCAGCTGGCCGAGACCACCTCGATCACGTTCGCCACGCCGCTCATTGTCGCGCTGCTGGCCGTGCCGGTGCTGGGCGAGAAGGTCGGCGCCCAGAGGCTGGGTGCCATCATCGTCGGCTTCACGGGTGTCCTCGTCGTCACGCGCCCGGGCGTGGGCCACGTCCACCCGGCGGCGATCCTCTCCATCGGAGCAGCCTTCTGCTACGCCGGCTACGCCATCATGACGCGCATGCTGGCGGGCTGGGACCGGACAGAGACGACCCTCGTCTATTCCGGCATCGCCGGGGTGCTGGTCCTTCTGCCGGCCCTGCCGTTCGTTTGGGTGACACCGTCGGGCGCGCTGCAATGGGGCCTGATGGTCGCCATGGGCGCTTTCGGCACGGTGGGGCACTGGCTGCTGATCTCGGCGCATCAGCGTGCGCCGGCCGTGGTGCTGTCGCCCTTCATGTACACCCAGCTGATCTGGATGACGGGGCTGGGCTACGTCGTCTTCGGCGACCTGCCCGACATGTACACGCTGGCCGGCGCCGCGATCGTGGTTGCGTCCGGACTGTACCTGCTCAGCCTCGAGCGGCGGCGACCCTGAGTGTCACACCGCGGCGGAATGCCGCGCGGCGCCTGCATGGAGATAGGCGTCGAAGGCCGCCGCGGCGAGACGCATGAAGGGCCTGCCTTCCAGGGTCAGCGTGATCCTGCGCCCATCGCGTACCAGGACGCCCTGCTGCGCCAGCCCGTCCAGTTCCTCCGCGGCATCGTCCATCGCCGTTGCGTCGCCGAGCATGGTCCTGGAGATTGCGCCGAAATCCACGGCGAAGTCGCACATCAGCCGCTCGATGACGGCGGCGCGGGCAAGGTCTTCTCCCGAGAAGGCGACGCCCCGCGTAACGGGGATCGAGCCCGCTTCGACGGCCCTGCGCCAGCCGCCATTGTCGGACGCATTCTGCACGTAGCCCTCCGGCAGCCGACCAACTGACGACGGGCCGAGGCCCAGCAGCGCGTCGGCGCTGTCGGTTGTGTAGCCCTGGAAGTTGCGGCGCAGCGTTCCGTTGCGCGCCGCGACGGCCATGGGGTCGTCAGGCCGGGCAAAGTGGTCCAACCCGATCGTCTCGTATCCGAAGCCCTCGAGTGTCTCCCGCGCGGCGTTGGCCTGGGCGATGCGCTCGGCGGCTCCCGGAAGCGTCGCGGCATCGATGAGCCGCTGGTGCACCTTGAACCAGGGGACGTGGGCGTAGCCGAAGATCGCCAGCCTCGAGGGGGACAGCCCGGCAGCCAGCTCCGCCGTGCGCCGAACCTCGGCCAGCCCCTGGAAGGGCAGGCCATACATCAGGTCGAGGTTGACGGCCGAGATGCCGGCATCGCGCAGCATCGTCACGCAGTCCACGACCGTCTCGTACGGCTGGACGCGTCCGATCGCCTCCTGCACCTTGAGGTTCATGTCCTGGACGCCGAGGCTCGCCCGGTTGATGCCGATCCCGGCAAGCGCCGCGACGAGTTCCCGCCCGACGGTGCGGGGATCGAGCTCGATGGCGTGCTCGCGCATGGCGGAGAGGTCGAAGGCCTCGCCGATCCGGCCGGCGAGGCGTCTCAGCCGCTCCGGCCCCAGCAGGCTCGGGGTGCCGCCGCCCCAATGGATGTGGGTCACCTTTCGTGCGCGCGTTGCCGCGGCGAGATTCGCGATCTCGCGCTCGACCGTCTCGACATAGGCGTCGAGCGGCTCTTCCCGGCGCACAGCCTTCGTATGGCAACCGCAATAGGTGCAGATCGTCCGGCAATACGGCACGTGGACGTAGAGCGAGAGGGTCGCCGTGCGGGGAAGGTCGGCGAGCCAGGCAGCGGCGAGTGTCCCGTCAACGGCCGGGCCGAAATGCGGCGCCGTGGGGTAGCTCGTGTAGCGCGGGACGGCGCGTTCGGCCAGGACGAGAGAGGTGGGGAGAGTGCTCATCCCCCTTTGTCGCAGGACCCGGGGCAGCTCTCTTTGACGAACGTCAATGCGGACCGCCCCGGGCGAGATTCTGCGTCAGTCCTTCTTGGCAGGCTCCAGGTCGACGCCGTTCACGCCGGCGATGAAGGTCGCCAGCATCGGCACGAACTTGTCCAACTGGCCGGCGCCTCCAGCCAGCGCGAAGGAGTTCTTCACCGCGTTGCCGAGCGGGTTAGCGACGCCGGCCGCGTCCGCCATGGACTCCAGGTAGCGCAGGTCCTTGAACGCGTTGGACAGCGTGAACTTGTGCGCCTCGGGATCGCGGTCCAGCGTCCACTTCATGAAGGTCTGGTAGAAGCCGCAATCCATGCGGCCGCCTCGGATCACTGCGTCGAAGCGCGCCGGCGTGATGCCGACCTTCTGCGCCAGCGTCAGTGCTTCGGCGTAGAGCGCCGCGTAGCCGAGCGACACGAAGTTGTTGAGGAGCTTCATGCGGTGTCCGTCCCCGGTGCCGCCGATATGCACGACCCGGCCGGCCCAGGTGTCGATGACGGGCTTCACGCGGGCGAAGACGGCGTCGCTAGCCCCGACCATGCAGTCCAGCGTGCCCTCCCAGGCCTCCTTCGGCGTGCGGGAGAGTGGCGCGTCGACATAGTCGATGCCGAGCGGGGCGAGGTCTGCGGCGAGAGCGAGGGTCGAGTTGGGGTCGGCTGTCGAGCAGTCGACAATCACGGAGCCCTTCTTCATGGTCTCCTTCAGGCCGCCCGGCCCGCGCACGATCGCCTCCACCTCCGGCGACCCGGTGACGCACAGGAAGACGATGCTGGAGGCAGCGCCGACTTCGCCCACGCTGCCCGTTTCGCGTGCGCCACGCTTGACGAGGTCGTCGATCGGAGCCCGGTTCTTGCGCGCAAGGACGGTCAGCGGATAGCCCTTCTCGACGATGTTCTTGGCCATGCCATGGCCCATCAGGCCCACGCCGATGAAGCCGACACGTTCGGTGGGTTCACTCACTGCTTCCTCCCCTGTACATTCGCTTGCTGCCCGCAGCGCCGCCGGGCCGCGGGCATATGAAGCGAGCCGGACGCAACAGGCAAGCAGGGCGAATGCACGGGGGGAATGACGAGCGCGTCGATCAGGGACGCGTGACGCTGCAGGCGATCGCCGAGCGGCTGTCCGTGTCGACGGCCACGGTTTCGCTGGCGTTGCGGGGCAATTCCGTGGTGGCGGAGGCGACGCGTGAGCGGGTTCGCCGCGTCGCCGAGGAGATGGGCTACGTCTACAACCGCAGCGCGGCGTCGTTGCGGACGGACCGCTCGCAGATCGTGGCGGTCGGCATTCACGACGTCACCAACCCGTACTTCGCGGAACTGCTGGGCGTGCTGGACGAACAGGTCGGCGAGGTCGGGCGATCGCTTCTCCTGGGTACCTATGGCGAAAGCCGCGAGAGGCAGCAGCGCGTCCTGCGCACACTGAAGGAATACCGCCCGGACGGGATCGTGTTCTGTCCCGCCGACGGCAGTCTCCTGGAAGACTTCGTCAGCCTCGCCGCGAGCCGCATCCCGGCGGTCCAGATCGCGCGCTATGTCGAGGGCCTCGCCTTCGACTTCGTCGGCTGCGACGATTGCGGCGCCATCGGGCTCGGGATCGACCACCTCGTCGAACTCGGGCACAGGCGCATCGCCATGATCGGCGGTTCGGAGCGGACCTCAACCGGGCGCGATCGGCTGCGCGGCTACCGCGAGGCGCTCTCCCGCCACGGCCTGCAATATGATCGGGCCCTCGTCCAGACCGGTCACGGGACCCGCGACCATGGCATGCGCGCCATCGGCGCCGTGCTTCAGGCCGACCCGAAGCCCACGGCGGCGGTGTGCTTCAGCGATCTCGTCGCTTTCGGCGCGATGCTGGGGCTCCGTCATGCCGGGCTCGAGGCGGGACAGGACTTCTCCATCGTCGGGTGCGACGACGTCGCCGAGGCTGCGCTCTGGTTTCCGGCACTCACGACGTTGCGCCTGAAGCCCAGGGATCTCGGCCGCCACGCAGCGGCATTCCTGCACAGCCGCATCGCCAACCCGGCGCTGCCGCCACGCCGGCTCGTGCTCCCGGCGGAGCTCGTGGTGCGCGCCTCGGCAGTGCCAGCCTGATCCGCGGCGCGGCTTGCCCGGGGGCGCCCCGGCGGACAGAATGCCGCTGCGGTGACGAATCGAGAGAGTATGGGCGGTTGGCATGAGCAGTTTGAAGAGTGTCGAGATCCTCGCCGCCGGCCGCATGATGCCGCTGATCACCGATCAGTTGGAGGCCAGCTTCACCCTGCACAGGCTGCCGGACGAGGCGGAGCGGGAGGCGTTCTTCAGGGAGGTCGGGCCCCGCATCCGGGGCATGGCCACCGGCGGCCACGTGGCAACGGACGGCGCGCTGATGAGCCGCATGCCGTCCCTTGAGATCGTCGCCAATTTCGGTGTCGGCTACGACACGGTTGATGCCGCCTGGGCCGGCAAGCACGGCATCGTCGTCACCAACACGCCCGACGTCCTCACGGACGAAGTCGCCGACACGACGTTCGGCCTCCTGCTGATGACCGTGCGCGAGCTCTCGAAGGCCGAGGCGTGGCTGCGGCAGGGCCGGTGGGAGAAGGAGGGGCCCTACCCCCTCACCCATGGCACGCTGCGGGGTAAGCGGGTCGGCATTCTGGGGCTCGGGCGGATCGGCAAGGTGATCGCAGCCCGCTGCGAGGCCTTCGGGCTGGCGGTGGCCTACCACGGCCGGAGCAGGCAGGACGACGTACCCTACCGGTACGTGCCCTCGCTCATCGATCTGGCGAAGGAGTCCGACATCCTGATCAGCGTTGCCCCCGGCGGAGCCGCGACCCACCACATGATCGGCCGCGAGGTGTTCCAGGCGCTGGGGCCGCAAGGCGTCTTCATCAATGTCGGGCGCGGCAGCGTCGTGGACGAAGCGGCCCTGGTGGAGGCGCTTCGCTCCAAAACCATCTTCATGGCGGGCCTGGACGTGTTCGAGCACGAGCCACACGTCCCGGCCGAACTGATCGCACTCGACAATGCAGTGCTGCTGCCGCATGTCGGGTCGGCCACCCATCACACCCGCGGCCGAATGGGCCAGCTCGTCGTCGACAACGTCACGTCATGGTTCTCGGGCAAGGGCCCGGTCACGCCGGTCTCCGAGACACCGTGGCCGAGGGCGTGAGAGGGAGATGCCGATGAGGGCGATGCCGCGCCTGACGCTGGCCGGGTGCCTGGCGCTCCTGCTGGTCGCCGGAGGCGCCGCCCGCGCCGCCACCGCTGAAGCTCCTGCTCCCACCGCGCTGGTCAGCGCGATGGCGGGCGGCTGGGAGCTGGCGGACGGCAAGTCCGGGCGCAAGTGCCGGCTGACGCTCACCGACAACCCCGTTCCGCACGGCTACGGCCTCGGCGCGCCGCCGGCCTGCCGCACGGCCGTCCCGCTCCTCGTCCAGGCATCGGCATGGACGCTGACGCCGGAGAAGCGCATCGAATTCCTCGATGCGTCCGGCAAGGCCGTCCTCGGCTTCGACAGGGCCAACGCGCCGGGCGCCTTCACCGCGAGCCAGGGCGGAAGCTTTACGCTGGCTGCGGTGGGCGGCACGAAGGACGCCCCGCGTTCGGCCGTCGTTGCCGCCGCGCTGGATGCGAAGGCAGCCGCCCCCGCCACGCCGGAAGCCGTGCTGCCGCCGCTGAGCCCCGACGAGATCGTCGGCACCTGGGGGATGGCGCGCGAGCGGTTCAAGCCGCTCTGCTCGATCGACCTGCTTCCGGCGCGTGGAAAAAAGGTTGGCACGTTTGCCGCGAAGCTCTCCGGCGGCTGCATCGACATCGGGCTGAAAGTCTTCAGCCCGATCGCGTGGCGCACCGACCGGGGCCGGCTGGTCCTGATCGCGGCCAAGGGTCACGAGCAGAGCTTCGCGCCGGGCAAGGACGGCGTCTTCGGGAAGGACCCGCCGTCGGGGGCCGAGCTCTACATGCGCAAGCAGTAGGCTCAGGCGCGCCAGACCACGACGAGTTCGCGCCCGTCGCCCCCGGCCGGAACCGACACGCGAAGTTCCCCGCCCTCGTCGCGTGTCACCGCCGGCTGGCCGCCGACCGTCGCCAGCAGCACGGACCCAGGAGGAACGCGCGGCAGGGTGATCTCCCCGGCTCCGTCCGGCAGCACCATGGAGACGTGCCCGGTCTCAAAGCGCAGCCGGCTCAGGCGGCCCCGGATGCCGGTGCGCATCAGGACGCGCTCACCGCAGACCAGCTCCAGCACACCCTCCTCGACCCGCAGCGTGGCAAGTCCCGCAGGTGTGCGCAGCGGGCCCATGCCGACGTTGCCGCCGTCATTGACCACCGTCCATCCATGCCAGGGCGAGACGTCGAGGATCTCGCCGACAGCCATCATCGGCATCAGCGCGCCCCAGCCGTAGAAGCCCTCCGTGTCCGGCTGGTCCAGCGGCTCGCCGGTCACGGCATTGTAGTTCTCCGGGCAGAGCCGCCTGTCCCACGCCGAGCGGAACAGGCGCTCGCTGTCTCGGGCCAGAGCCGTGGCCTCGGCGAACCGCCCGTAGCGGCGCAACCCTTGCCAGATCGTCCAGTTGAGCGGCGGCCAGACGCGCCCGCGCCAGTAGACATTGTGGTGGAACGAGGGATCGTCCCGGCTGACGCTGGGCACGCGGAACTCGCCGCCGAAGGTCCCGTCATCGGCGAGATGGCGCAGAAGGCTCTCCACCTGCTCCTCGTCGGCGGCGGCGGCAATCAGTGGGTAGAAGCTGGTCGGCCCGACGCTGCGCACGAAGCCGCCGCCGCGCAGGCGGTTGGCGAAAATCCCGCGCGAGGCATCCCACAGTTCCGTGCGGATGTTCGTCCGCGTACGCTCGGCGAGGTGGGCAAACTTGGTCGCCTCAGCCTCGTGGCCGAGCTCGGCGGCGATGAGCGAAAGCATTTCCGCGTCGAGCGCCAGCATGCTATTGAGGCCGACATCGATCGTCGTCAGCGTCCGCGTCTCGGGGTCGTACTCCGCCTCGTCATGGATGGGCGAGTTGTCCATCGAGGATTCATTGCGGGCGCCGAACGAGGTGCCCTTGTAGAGCCCTTCCCCCACGTCGGACGTGCCGTAGGAGACGAGGCCGCGCCGCTCGGGATCGCGGTTCTCCCACCACCAGCGGTGGTTGCGGGCCAGCGTCTCCCACGCCTGCCGGAGCACGGCTTCGCCTCCGCCGCGCAGATAGAGCATCCAGACCAGCAGCGAGGCGACGGGGATCTGGGTGCGGTCCACCCAGGCGTCGTTGGCGGTGACGAGACAGGCCAGGTTGCCATGCGGCGTGACGTTTGCGAGAGCGGTGGCGAGGTTCTCGCGGGCCTGCTCCGGGTCGAACAGGCCGGCGAACAGCGCGGTGTAGAGCTGGTCGTCGAGCCAGACGCCGAAGCCGCCGAACTTGGTGAGGTCCCAGCTGCGGCTGATCGCGGTGTATGGGCGCCGGTTGACCGGGTCCCAGACCGTCAGCCAGCCGACGACGTCACGGATGGCGTCGAGCATGCCCTGTGACCGGCCGGTATGAATGGGCCGCGGAAGATCCCCGTGATCCCTGGCCGCGTCGCGGGCGCGGGCAGCGGCCAGCGCGAGATCATCCGCAACCGAGACGCCGAAGCCGAAGTCGGACTGCATTTCGAGGTTGAAGCGCAGGGCAAGCACAGGTGCCTCTTCCGCCCTCGCCGACAGCGAAAAGTATCCCTTTGCCTCGTAGTCGGCGGCCACCGCCTCGACCGTCTCGTGCCCGGTCACCTGGACCGGCTCGCTCCGGGGTGCGAGGGCGACGAACCGGTGCCCGACCTTGACCCATGCGACGCCGAACGAAGGATCCCATTGCACCGTCTCGCCGCCCTCGGCGGAGAGGCAGACGTTGACCCAGAAGCGCAGGCCCCACTCGCCGGTCTGGCGGGTCCGCCAGCCGCCCGAGAGATCGAACGGGCCCTGCTTTCGCCAGTGCCACTCCAGCAGCGTCCCGGCATGCTCGAGCTCCAGCGACACGGACGAGCCGTCCAGCGCGTGGACACCCTGCGTCAGCCCTTTCCCGGCCGGAAACAGCGTGGCCTTCCGGACGGAGTCGGCATAGGCGACCGGCGTCACCCGAACGCCCAGTGGCAGGAACACCATCTCCGCCGGCCGGCTCGACCACGTGTTCCAGGCGCGTTCAACGGGGATCGTGGTGTGGCGCAGCATGGGATGGGTCCGCTGGTTCGGAGCGCGGGTCTTCAGACCCGCCCTCTGCATGGCGAAAAAAGCGCGTCGGAAGACCTGCAGCCCGGCTGGTCAGCCGCGAGATCCGTGAGTGCGAGCGGACTTCCGCTTCCCGCTTTTACGCCCAGCCTTGTCATCCCCGGCCGGAGCGGCAGAGCCGCGGAGGGGAAGGGGATCCAGAGGCCAAAACGCGTCTGAGCAGAACGAGCCTGGTTCCCCTTCCCCGCCCTGCGGGCGGCCGGGGATGACAAGAGAGAGCCAAACATCACCGCCACGCCTGCAGGATCGTGGCGGTGTCCGCTATTTCGACCTGCTGGTCGAAGCGCGGGTAGACATGAGCCATCGCCGCCTCGTGCGCGGCCTGCGAGGAACTCGCCAGGGCGTCGGCGGCGAGCACGACGCGGTAGCCGAGGTCGATGGCTTGCATCACGCTCGAGAGAACGCAGACATCCGTCTCCACCCCGGTGACCACGAGCGTCGAGATGCCTTGCGCCGCCAGCAATTGGTGCAGGTCCGGCGGCCCGAAGGCGGAGTAACCGGGCTTGTCGATGACGGCCGCGGGTGGAACCAGCGAGGCGAACTCCCCAGCAAGCCCGATCAGCTCCGGATCCAGCCGTTCTCCGGTGAAGGCGCCCCAGCGCCGGTAGTAGCGCACCCATGCTCCGACGGCATGGTCGGCCGTCTCGGGCACCACGAAACGCGTGAACACCGTGCGCTCCGGCCGGTGCCGGGCGAGGGCAGCAACGTGGCGCAGGATGCCCGGGAGGCCCGGGACGTGCCACTCGCCGGGCTCGGCGAAGAGGCGCTGCACGTCGATGCAGAGATGGGCGGTCTCTGGCCCGAGCGGGCCGTGCGGCAGGGCCATCTCAGTCCTCCAGCGGCACGGCGTGGGCGGGGGAGAATGCCAGGTGCGCCTTCTCGCCGACCTGCGGCCCACCGCCCTCGCGGTTCTGGGCGAAGACCCGGAAGGTCCCGTCCATGATGCCGGCGGCCGGGCAGTCCAGCCGGTAGGTCGAGCTCGCGCCGGCATAGACCACCTGCCGGACGATGGCCTCGAGCCGGTTGCTCCCGTCCTCGGGTGTACCGGCAGGCACGAACGCGATCTTCTCAGGCCGGACGGCGAGCGTCACCGTGGTGCCCTGCGCGGGGAGTTGCAGGCTGCTGCGCAGCAGGCGGCCGCCCACCTGCACGCCCTCGGGCGTCGTGATGCCGGTGAGGAAGTTGGCGTCGCCGAGAAAGGCGGCGGAGAAGCGCGTCCGCGGATGCTCGTAGATCTCGCCCGGCGCTCCGTCCTGCACGATGCGGCCCCGGTCGAGGATGGCGATCCGGTCGGACAGCGTGAGCGCCTCCTCCTGGTCGTGCGTGACGAAGATCGTGGTCAGCCCGCTCTCGCGCTGGATGCGCCGGAGTTCCACCTGCATCTCGTGGCGCAGCCGCCGGTCGAGGGCAGACAGCGGTTCGTCCAGGAGGAGCACGGTGGGGTTGGTGACGATGGCGCGGGCCAGCGCGACGCGCTGCTGCTGTCCGCCGGAGAGCTGCTTCGGGCGGCGGTTCTCGAAGCCGGTGAGCCGGACGAGTTCCAGCGCGCGCGCCACTTCCCTGTTGGCTTCGGCACCTCTGACGCCGCGCCGGTGCAAGCCGAAGACGACGTTCTGCGCCACGCTCATGTGCGGGAAGAGGGCGTAGGACTGGAACACCATGCCGATGCGCCGCTTCCACACCGGCTCCTGTGTCACGTCGGCCCCGGCAATCGAAATGCGCCCCCGGTCGGGGTTCACGAAGCCGGCGATGATGCGCAGGAGCGTCGTCTTGCCCGAGCCGGACGGTCCCAGGAGGCTCGTGAACTTGCCGGCCTCGAAGCCGATCGAGACACCGCTGAGCACGGTCGTCAGGCCGTAGCTGCGCGAGACCCCCTCGACGTCAACGGCGCTCATCGGCCCGCCCCAGGTTGGAGAGCTGCGCAAAGACGAGGACGATGATCATCGAGGCTCCCAGCAGGATCGTCGACACTGCATTGATCTCGGGCGTGAAGCCCTTGCGGATCGAGGAATAGATTTCCACCGGCAGCGTGGCAAAGCCGGGGGTGGCGAGGAAATAGGACACCACGAACTGGTCGAGCGACACGGCGAAGGCGAACAGCGCCGCGGCGATGATGCTGGGCGCCAGCAGCGGAAGCGTGACGGAGATGAAGGCGCGCACCGGCGTGGCGCCGAGGCTCATCGCCGCCTCCTCCAGTTCCGGCCGGAGTGCCTGCAGGCCGGAGCCGACGACGATGACGACATAGGGGATGGCGAGCGCGACGTGGCCGAGCAGCATGGCGTGCAGGCCACGGCCGATTCCGGTCCAGAAAAAGAACACAAGCATGGACGTGCCGACGATGAGCCAGGGGATGGCGATCGGCGGCAGCAGCAGGATCTGCAACAGACTCCTGCCCCGCACCACGCGCCTGTCGAGGGCGACGGCGGCCAGCGTCCCGACCGTGGTGGCCACCACCATGGTGAAGAGCGCCACGAGAACGCTGTTGCTGCTGGCGGTCAGAAGCTTCTCGTTGCCGGCGAGATCGCTGAACCAGCGCGTCGTGAACGCGATCGGGAGCGTGTAGAATTGCGAGGCGTTGAACGCCATCAGCATCATCATGGCGATCGGCAGATAAAGGAAAGCGACGACGCCGAGGATCCAGGCGAGACCGAGCCGGCGCATCACCGCCCTCCCCCGGTCGCCCCGGCCAGCCTGCCGCGCAGCACGCGGGAGAACGCCGCAAAGATCACCAGCACCACCGCCAGCATGGTGAAGGACAGCGCCGAGCCGAGCGGCCAGTTGAAGCCCTGGGTGAACTGGTCCTCGATGGCGGTGCCGAGCACGATGCCCGACTTCCCGCCGAGAATGCGCGGCTCCATGAAGCTGCCGATGACCGGCACGAAGATCAGCACGGCGCCCGCGAGGATCCCCGGCGCGGCGAGCGGCAGGACGATTTTCCAGAACACCACCGGCGCGCGGGCGCCGAGGCTCTCCGCCGCCTCGAACACCTGGTCGTCTATCGACTGGATGGCGAGGTAGCAGGTCAGGATCATGTAGGGCAGGTAGGCATGCACCAGCCCGATGACGATGGCCGGGGTGCTGTAAAGGATGCCGAGCGGCGGGGCCGACGGCCAAGCGGCGTGGATCAGCCAGTCCAGCACGCCGCCGTCGCGCAGCACCATCGTCCACGAGAAGACGCGCACCAGCCCGTTGGACCAGAAGGGCAGGATGATGAGCAGGAACAGGATCGACCTGAACCGCCCCTGCGTCGCCCGCGACAGAGCGAGCGCGGCGGGCAGGCCGATGGCGACGCACAGGCCGGTGGTCCAAAGCCCCAGCGACAGTGACGACAAAGCGAGGTCGATGAGGTAGGGCCGCCGCGCGAAGGCGAGATAGTGCTCGATGGTGAAGCCGACCTGGCGGCCGCCTATCGGCGCGGCCGTCAGGAAGCTGAAGGCGAACATCGTGAGGAGCGGCAGGAATACGGCGATGGTCAGCCAGCCATAGGCGGGCAGCAGCATCGCGGCGGTGGTGATCCACCGCCGCCTCTCGCCCGGCCCTGCAGCGGCGGCCGGCGCTTCCGCCCCGGCCGTCACGGCAGTCGTCCTGCGTCGCGCCCGTTCACTTGGCGTAGAAGGCCTTCACCTCGGTCCAGGTATCGACGAAGGACTGGCGGACCTCGTCCGACAAGGGGCCGTTGATCTGCATCTTCGACAGGTATTTGGGGTCGTGGACGATCTTGTTGAGATCGTCGGCCGGCAGCGCGTTCATCGCCGCCGTGTTGGCCGAGGCCGGCGCTCCCACCTTGGTCGCCCACTCCACGTAGAAGCCGGGGTCGATCATGTAGTTGATGAAGGCGGCTGCGGCGTCCTTGTTCTTGCTGGAGGTCGGGATGGTCAGCGTATCCAGCCAGCCGATCGGGCCTTCCTTCGGGACGATGAACTCGACCGGCAGTTTGGAATTGCGGAACGAGCGCACGGCTGCGCCGGACCAGTACAGCGAGATGTCGAACTGTTCGGCGGCGAAGGCCTTGTTCCACTCGTCCTCGGACTGCCAGAGCAGCTTGACGTTGGGCTTCAGCGACTTCAGCTTCTCGGCCGCGGCCTTCAGGTCCTTCGGGGCGTTGATGTCCTGGCCGGTCATCATGCAGCCGAGCGCGATGGCGACGATCGGGTCGTCGTTCATCGCGAAGCGGTCCTTCCACTTCGGATCGAGGAACACGTCGAAGCTGACGTCCTTGCCGACCTTCCCCTGCCGTGCGCCGATGGCCGTCATGCCCCAGAGCCAGGCGACGCCGTAGGGCTTGCCGTCCACCACGAAGTTCGGGTGCATCTTCAACGCGGGATCGAGATCCTTCGCGTTGGGAAACTTCGAGAGGTCCACCGCGTCGACGAATCCGTCGGTCAGCTGGCGCACCCGGCCGCTGTTGACCAGCACGACGTCATAGGCGCCGGGGTTGGTCTGGACCTTGGTGATCATCTCCGATTCGGCGTTGAAGTAGTCGTGCTTGACCTCGATGCCGGTCTTCTCCTGGAAGAGCTTCAGCGCCCACGGCTCGTCGGTGCCGTAGCCCTGCCAGTTCAGAACCGTAATCGTCGTCGCAGCTTTCGCGGACGAGGCGCCGAGCCCCGTTCCGGCCAGCGCCCCCGCGCCGAGCATCAGGTTGAACTGCCGCCTGTCCAGACGCATCGTCATCACTACCCTCCACGGAAAGCAGGCTCTGCGGCCCGCGCCGGCGCGTTGTGCGCCTTGGTGAAGGGGAGCTTATGGCGTCTTTTGCAGCCGCGCGAGGGGGTTTCCGTGAGATTTGACGGAGTTTTCGACGCCTAGCGTCGTGCAGCGCGGATCAGCAGGCGGCTCGCCTCGGCAAAGGCGAGGCGCTCTTCCTCGGCCTTGCGCCAGGCCTGCTCGGTGGGTTCCTTCGCCAGCTCTCGCTCCGCCGCGGCGAGGCGCAGGCGCGCCAGCATGTAGGCTTGGTCGGGCGAGATGTCGGGCCGGTCGCGCAGGACGGCCGCCGTCGCGTCGGCCGGCGAGGCATTTGGAGCCGCAGAGCTGTCGTGGACCAGACGGAGGAAAGAGCGCATGCATCAGACCTTGCAGGCATCACACCGAATCCACGCAGCAGCGTGGCCGGGCAAGAGAGTATCCGCCTTGTAGCGTTCAAGGCGGCCCTCGTCGATGCCTGAGTCTTGAGTAGGATAACGGAGGTCAGGCCGAGAGCAGCCGCCGGATCTCGATGTCCAGTTCGTCCGGCGAAAGGCTTTGATGCCTCGAGACGTGGAGGGCCGCCGCGGCGTTGCCATAGCGCGCAGCGTCGACGAGCGTGTCGCCGGCGGCGAGCCTCGCTGCCAGCGCGCCCGTGAAGGCGTCGCCCGCGCCATGGGTCGAGACGAGCTTCACCGGGAAGGCGGGAATGGAAACCGGCTCGGAACCGCGCTGTGCCACAACGAGACCGGCCCCTCCCAGCGTCACGACCGCGGCCGGCACCGTCTCCAGCAGCGCCTCGGCCGCTGCCGGCGCGCAGCGCGCATCCCGCAGCAGGATGCCTGAGATTTCCTCGGCCTCGATCTCGTTTGCCACCAGCACGTCGACCGAGAGGTCGGCCGGCATCGGCCGGGCCGGAGCCGCGTTCAGCACGACCAGCGAGCCGGAGCGCCGCGCGATGCGGGCTGCTGCGGCGTTCGCGGCATCGGGGATCTCGTTCTGCAGCACGACAGCTCCAGCACCATCGAACGCGGCGCGCGAGGCTTCGACGAACTCGGCGCCGATGGCGAGGTTCACGCCGGAGACGATGATGGCGCCGTAGTCGCCGGAGGGATCCACGATGGCCACGCTCATGCCTGAGCCATGGCCCGCCACGACCTGCACCAGCATCGTGTCGACACCCTCGGCCGCGAGGTTCTCGACCAGCCGGCGGCCGAAATCGTCGGCCCCCACGGCGCCCACCATGCGCGCCGCAGCACCAAGACGTGCGGCGGCGACCGCCTGGTTGCCGCCCTTGCCACCGAACTTCTGGCCCCACGCGGTGCCGCGCAGGGTTTCGCCCTTGCGGGGCCTATCGGGTGCCTCGACCATGATGTCGAGGTGCAGGCTGCCGACGACGGTCACCGCCGGGCGGTTGGAGAGCGCCATGGCTCAGCCCTCCCGGCCGTACAGCGCGCGCTGGACGATGACGTGGCTCGCCACCGCGTCCTGCCGGGCCATCGCGGCCTCCAGGGCCGTGTCGCCCTTCAGCCGCCCGGCGACGGCCCGCAGGGCTTCCACCGAGGCGATGTTCGCGGCGCATTCGCGCACAGGGTCGAGGCCCGTGTGGTCGGGAAAGGTGTCGAAGTAGATCACGCCGTCATAGCCGATGCGCTCGAGCGTCCAGAGCAGTTCCACGGTCTGCACCGGGTGGACCGCCCCTACCATGAGCCCGTCATCGCGCTTGCCCCATCCGTCGTTGAGATGGACGCCGTGCAGGACGGCGCGCTTGGCGATGAGCGTCGCGGCAAAGGCGGGGATCTCGTCGGCGAACAGAACATGCGCGAAATCCAGCGTGACGCCGACGTTCCTGCAGCCCGTATCGGCCACCGCGAGCAAAGTCGTCGCCGCGTCCGGCAGGAGGCTGAAGCTTCGTGGCTCGTTGGGCTTGTACTCGATGCTGACCGCGACGGCAGGATCGTGCGAGGCCACCTCGCGCAGCGCCTCCACCGTGTGGTCCCACATGGCGGAATAGTCGCCCTGGAAGGAGTAGTCGACGCCGTCCTGTCCCAGCCAGATCGTCATGACCTTGCCACCAGCAGCCGACATCGCGTCAACGCCACGCTTCGTCAGGTCGATGGCGGCGCGGCGGATCGCCGGGTCGGGATTGGTGAAGGCGCCGAGGCGGTAGGCGGGTTCGCCGTAGTAGCGCATGGCGAAGCCGTTCAGCGCGAGCCCAAGACCCGCCAGCCTGCCCTTCAGGTCGGCCTCCGAGCCGACGACATGATCGGGGTAGTTGAGGTCGACGGCGTTGAGACCCTCCACCGAGGCGGCACGCGCGAGCATGTCCTGCGTCGTCACGGTCCCGCCCGGTCCCGTCCCCCGCGCCCCGATCTTGAAGGCGTTCAGGCGGGCGGCATAGCTGTAGGCAAAGTTGCGCGACATCGGGGGCTCCGGGCGGAGCGCGACACTAGGCTGGCCCGGCGACGGCGTGCAAGGGACCGGCAGGAGGTGAGTGAAGGCGGCAGGAGACGGCGACTTGTCATCCCCGGCGGCCCGAAGGGCCGGAAAGGGGATCCAGGCTTTTGCCCAATGGCCCCGGGGGCCCCTTTCCCTCCGCCGATTCGCGGCTCCGGCCGGGGATGACACCTAACTGCGCAGCCTCGCTCCCTCGGGATCGTGCAGTGGAGCCAGGCGCACGGTGGCGCGGCAGGGCTCTCCGAAAATGTCGATCTCGAACGTCTCGCCGTCCCGCGCGAGCGCCGTCGGGACGTAGCCGCAGGCGAGGCTGCGGCCGACCCAGTGGCCGAAGGCGCCGGAGGTGACGTAGCCCACTGCAGCCCCGTCCTTCATGATCGACTCGTAGCCGACCACGTCCGCGTCCCTCGCCTCGACCTCCATGACGACAAAGCGGCGCTTCGGACCCGCCGCACGCTCGGCCAGAACGGCCTCGCGGCCAGTGAAGCCGTGCTTGTCGAACGATACGAAGCGGTCGAGCGCGGTCTCGGCGGGGGTGTAGTCGGGCCGAAAATCCTTGTTGAACGAGCCGTAGCCCTTCTCCAGCCGCAGCGAGGACAGTGCCCTTCCGCCGAACCGCGTGAGGCCGAACTCCGCGCCCGCCTCATGCAATTCGTCATCGAGCGTCGCGAGGTAGTCGGGCGTGGTCCAAATTTCGTAGCCGAGCTCGCCGGTGAAGCCCGCGCGGCCGACGATGGCCGGCGCGAGCCCCACCGCCGTCTCGCGCACGTCGAACAGCCGAAAGGCCGCCGGCGAGAGGTCGTCGCGCACCAGCTTCCGCAGCACGTCGCGCGCATGCGGCCCCGACAGTGAGAACCCCGCCAGGGTGGACGATGCCGCGCGCACGAAGACGTCGGCCGGCGGCTCCTGCTGCCAGAACCAGCGCATGTGGAACTCCTCGGCAAAGCCGGAGCCGACGATCAGGAAGCGGTCCTCGGCGAGGCAGGCGATGGAGAGGTCGCCGACGATGCGGCCCGCCGGGTTCAGCATCGGCGCCAGCGCGATCCGGCCCGGGCGCGGGATGCGGCAGGCGAAGACCCGGTCGAGCCAGGCGCGGGCGCCGCGGCCCGTCACCTCGTACTTGCCGTAGTTGGTCGTCTCGTAGAGCCCCACCTTCGTCCGAACGGCGTGGCACTCGGCCCGGACGTGCTCGAAGGCCTCGGAGCGGCGGTAGGTCGGCGTCTCCGTCGGCTCGACGCCGGGGGGTGCGAACCAGAGGGCGTGTTCAAGGCCGAAATTGGCGCCCATCACGCCGCCAGCAGCGACCAGCCGGTCATGGATGGGCGAGCGGCGCAGCGGACGGGCCGCCGTCAGTTCCTCGTTCGGGTAGGCGAGCCGGAAACGCCGGGCGTAGTTCTCCGGCACCTTGAGGCTGGTGTATTTCGGCGTGGCGAAGGCGCCGAAGCGCGAGACATCCATGGAGATGACGTCCTGCCCGGGATCGCCCTGCGTCATCCACCGCGACAGCACGAGCCCGATGCCGCCGCCCTGGCTGAAGCCGGCCATCACGGCGCAGGCCACCCAGTAGTTGCGGATGCCACGCACCGGCCCGACCAGCGGGTTTCCATCCGGCGCGAAGGTGAAAGGCCCGTTGATCGCCTTCCGGATTCCCGCGCGACCAATGACGGGGAAGTGGCTGAACCCGACCTCGAAATACGGCGCCAGCCGCTCGAGGTCGTCGGGAAGCAGCTGCATGGAAAAGTCGTCGGGGGTCTTCACCGGCGCCCAGACAACACCGTCCGGCTCGTAGGTGCCGATGAGGGCGCCCCTGCCCTCCTGGCGCACATAGATCTCGCCGGAGTAGTCCGTCGTGTTGACGATCTCCTTCTCCAGGCCCTCCAGCTCCGGGATAGCCTCTGTGAGGAGGTAGTGATGCGCCATGGCGAGCACGGGCAGGTTCGCGCCCACCATGCGGCCCACCTCGCGGGCCCAGAGCCCGGCGCAGTTGACGACGTGCTCGGCGCGGATAGTGCCCTTGTCCGTGACTACGTCCCAGGAATGGTCGGCGCGCTGGTTCAGCTCCAGCACCCGCGTGAAGCGCTCGACCTCGGCTCCCAACGTGCGGGCGGCCCTGGCGTAGGCGTGCGTCGTTCCGGAAGGGTCGCAGTGGCCACCGTCGGCTCGCCAGAGCGCGCCGATGAAGTGGCTGGTGTCGATCAGCGGGTTCAGCCGCTTCGCTTCCTCGAGCGGGATCATCTCGGTCTCCATGCCGAGATAGCGGGCGCGCGAGCAGATGAGCTTCAGCGAATCGAGCTCGCCCTGGTTGGCCGCCAGCATCAGGCCGCCATTGGGGTGGAGCCCGCAGGACTGGCCGGAGAGCTCCTCGATCTCGCGGTAGAGGTCGATCGTGTACTTCTGCAGGCGCGAGATATTGGCTTCGCCGTTGAAGGTGTGCATGCCGCCGGCGGCGTGCCAGGTCGAGCCCGAGGTCAGCTCGCTCTTTTCCACGAGCACGACGTCGCGCCAGCCCGCCTTGGCCAGATGGTAGAGCACGCTCGCGCCCACCACCCCGCCACCGATCACCACCGCCCTCGCCGTCGTCCGCATGCGCCTGCTCCCTTTGCTCCTCATTGAAGCCGGTTTCGGCGCCGCACAAGCGGAAACCGGGCGGCATTGCAGCGCGGATCCCACGCCCGCTGTGCTGCTGTTTGGCCAACGGGCGCGTCTGAAGACACGCGCTCCGGACCGCAGGTCTTCAGACCCGCATGGCGCCAGCGCTGGCGGAAAAAGCGCGTCTGAAGAGGCGCGGTCCGAGCGGCGGCGCTCTGGCGCGAGGTCCGCCCTGCCTGTAGCTTCCGACGGCCATGAGCGACACCGCATCCGCCGCGCCCGAAGCCTCCTCCCGCCGCAGGGAGCGGCGTGCCCCACGCGCGGCCCACGCCGCGACCCCGCCCTTGCCGAGGCTCGTCAACCGGTCGGCGCCTGTCGAGGTGCTGAGCGCCGAACAAGTCGAGCGGATCGTCGACGCGGCCTTCCGGGTCCTCGCCGAGCAGGGGCTCGAAATCCGCGGCGCCGCGGCACGCGAGATCTTCCGGCGGAACGGCGCGCTGGCGGACGAGGACACCCAGCTCGTGCGGATCCCGCGCGAGGTGGCCGAGGCCCATCTGGCGCATGCGCCTGCGAGCTTCGTCCTGCACGCCCGCAACCCCGCTCGCGACCTCCATGTCGGGGGCAACGTCGTCAATTTCGGCCCGGTGAACGGCGCACCGCACATAGCCGACGCCGAGGGCGGGCGCCGCTACGGCGACATTGCCGCCTTCGAGGACATTCTCAAGGTCACGCATGGCCTCGGCGTGCTGCACTGGCAGGGCGGCGTGGTCGTGGAGCCGACCGACATTCCCGTGCCGCTGCGGCAGCTCGCCATGTACCGGGCCCATGTCACATTGTCAGACATCGTCTGGGCGGCGCGCGGCGTCGGCGGCACGGCCGCCGAGGACGCGCTCGCCATCTCCGCCATCGAGCACGGCACGACGGTGGAAGCGCTGGCGGAGCGCCCTACCCTCCTCACGGTCACCAACGTCAACTCGCCCCGGCGGGTGGACGAGGAGATCCTCGACAACATCTTGGTCATGGCGCGGCATGGCCAGTGCGTCTGCATCACGCCCTTCACGCTGATGGGGGCGATGGCGCCGGTGACGCTGGCGGGAGCGCTGGTGCAGCAGACGGCCGAGGCGCTCGGCATCGTGGCCCTGGTGCAGATGGTCCGGCCGGGCTGCCCCGTCGTCATGGGCGGCTTTACCTCCAACGTCGACATGCGCACGGGCAGCCCCGCCTTCGGCACGCCGGAATACGTGAAGGCGACGCTGGCCACCGCGCAGCTGGGGCGCCGGCTCGGCCTGCCGGTCCGGGCCTCCGCGGTCTGCGCCTCTCCCTGCGTCGACGCCCAGGCCACCTACGAGACGGGGTTCTCGCTGTGGGCTGCCATCGCGTCCCACTCCCACCTCATCAACCACGCCGCGGGGTGGCTGGAGGGCGGGCTGACGGCGTCGATGGAGAAGATCGTCGTCGATGCCGAGATGCTGCGCGGCTGGGCCGAGATCCTCAAGCCGGTCGAGTTCACCGACGACGACATCGGGCTCGACGCCATCGCCCATGTCGCCCCGGGCGGGCACTATTTCGGCGAGGCGCATACGCTGGCGCGCTACGAGACAGCCTTCTACCGGCCGATCCTGTCGGACTGGTCCAACTACGAGAACTGGCGCGACGCGGGGGCAAAGGACGCGACGGCGCGCGCCTCCGGCGTCTGGCGAAGGCTGCGCGACGAGTACCAGCCGCCGCCGCTCGATCCCGCTATCCGCGAGGCGGTCGACGACTATGTGGCGCGGCGCTCCCGCGACATCGGCGCGTGAGCTCGCGCTTCGTCGTCAACGCGAGGATGTATTCGGTCACCGCCGAAGCGGAAGCCGCCTGGCAGGGCCTGCTCGCGCACGTGCTGGACGATGCGGGGCTGGGCGGCCTTGCCGGAGACTACGCCTACCTTCCCTGGCCCGCCCCGAAGCCGCTGGAGGATCTCTGGCGGCGGCCGGACCTCGGCTGCGCCTTCATGTGCGGCTACCCGATCGCTCTCGGCCTTGCCGACGTGACGCCGATCGCTGCGCCCCTGATCGACGCGCCATGGACGCAGGGGGCTCCTGTCTACCGGAGCGACCTCATCGTGCGCGCGGATTCGCCCTGGACGACACTGGAAGAGACCTTCGGCGGACGGGTGGGCTGGACTGTCGACCACTCGCATTCCGGCTTCAACGCCTTGAGGCGGCACCTGCTCCCGCACCTGCTCCCGGGCCGGCGAACGGTCTACGCCGGCGTGACGGGCAACCTCGTCACCGCACGCGCCATCCTCGATGCGGTGAAGGACGGCCGGATCGACATCGGCCCCCTCGATGCCTACTGGCACCTGCTGCTTCGCGCCTACCGGCCGGACCTCGTGGAAGGAGTCCGTACCCTCGTCTCCACTGACCTCGCGCCCGCCCCGGCCTTTGTCGCCGGACCCGATATGCCGGCTGAGCACGTGGCGCGGCTTGGTGCCGCGTTCGAGGCTGCTTCATCGCGGGTTTGGTTTCCCGACTTCGCGCACAAGTTGAAGATCGTCGGCTTTTCCCGAGTCACGCGAGTCACTTACGCGCCGATGTTGCAGTGGCGTGACGAGGCGCTGGCCGCGGGCTATCCGGAACCAAGGTGATCCACACAGGGGTGTCATCCCCGGCGCGCCGAAGGCGCGGGAAGGGGATCCAGCGTTTCGTTGCGGGCAGGGCCAGGGTGTCGGCGTAGCGTGCCCCTGGATCCCCATCCCCTCCGCCGCTTTGCGGCTCCGGCCGGGGATGACAAGGGTTGGGCCGTTCGCTCGGCGGAATGAAGCGCGGGCCCTCAGCCGCCGCGCTTGACCCTGCCGAAGGGGTGCAGTGCGCCGTCGTGTGAACGCAGGAGGAAACGGCGCGCCACGTCGAAGTAGCCTTTGTAGACGAGCCCGCCATTCTCCCGGACCAGCCGCTCGCGGTTCTCGGCATACCAGGCCGGGATCCTGTACCACGGTACCGTCGGCGCCTCGTGGTGCACGGCGTGGAGATTGTTGAACAGGAAGAGCGGCCCGAGGATCCAGGCATTCTCGACGATGGCGGTGCGCTCCGCCACGCCCTCGGCCGCGCGGTGCTCGGCAAAGGAGCGGATCAGCATCAGGCTCGTACCGGGATAGACGAAGGCGACCAGATAGAGCCAAAGCGGCATGCCGCAGACGACCGTGACCCACAGCACGACCGGGATGCACCAGAGCAGGTGCTCCGCCCAGACGCTCCTGACCTCCCGGTCGCCGGCCAAGACGGCGCGGATTTCGCCGCGCAGGAACAAGCCGGCGCTCCAGGCGGGCCCGATGACAAGGCGGCCGAGCAGCGTGGTCTGCGCCTGCACGAGGAAGCGCCCCACTGGCCCCAGCTCCTCCCAGGCTCCGGGCTCCCAGTAGTAGGATTCGGGGTCGTCGAAGGGGTCGGTCAGCCGGTCGTCCACATGGTGGAGAAGATGGCTGCGACGGTAGCGCTCATAGGGGATCCAGAGCGACAGCGGAACGATGCCGAGCAGCCGGTTGATGCGGCGCGAGCGCGTGGGGTGGCCGTGCAGGATCTCGTGCTGGAGAGAACTCTGCCACGCGACGAACCACGCTCCGCCGGCAACCAGCGCCCAGACCGGCAGGCTCTCCCACGCGAGCGTGAGCGCGATCCACCCACCGTAGATCACCGTCGTCAGCGCTGCCGTCGGCCACTCGACGGCTGCACGCGAGCGATGGACGGTCTTCGTGTCCCAGCGCTGTGCCGCCGCCCCGATCGCCTGATCCGACATGCCCGTTCCGAAGTGACGATATTCCAGTCACTTAAGCTCGCCGACTCACGACGTTATGGCAACGCTCGTGTTGTTACCGATGTGCAGCTTCTTATCGTTTCATCGCATGTTGTTGTGTTATATGAACGCTGTTTCCTGATATCTACAGTGGGGACAGGTTGTGGCCGTGAGACGTGTCGCCGACCCGGAGGAATTCCGCTCCCGGCTCAGGTCGGTGATCGATCGAACGGGCCTGAGCTTCGCGGCGTTCGCCCGCAAGGCGGGCATCGACCGCTCGACCCTCTCGCAGCTCCTCGATTCGGATGCAGACCGCCTGCCGCGGGCCGAGACGCTCGCCGCCATCGCAGCAGGCAGCAACGTCTCCGTCGACTGGCTGCTGGGACTGAGCCAGCGCGAGGAGATCGGCGCCGCCATCATCGAGGCCGTGCTTCGCATCGAAACGAGCCAGCAAAGTCCGCTGGACGACCGCTACGTCGAGTGGCTCAAGGAAGCCGCGGGATTTCGCATCAAGACGGTGCCGGCCACACTCCCCGACTTCCTGAAGACGGAAGCGGTCCTGCGGTTCGAATATGCGCCCTCGGTCAGCGTCGACGCGGAACGCAGCCTGGAACTCGCCCGCGCCCGGCTGGACTTCTGCCGCCGGCCGGACACCGAGGTGGAAGCGGCCGTGCCGCTGCAGGCCTTCCAGGCCTTGGCCTCGGGAGCCGGCATCTGGGCCGGCATGCCGGCATCCGACAGGCGTGCCCAGCTGCAGCACGCCGCCACGCTCTACGACGAGCTCTACCCCGGCGTGCGGCTCTATCTGTTCGACGCGCTCGCGACTTTCTCGGTGCCTTTCACGGTCTTCGGGCAGAAGCGGACGGTCGTCTATCTCGGCGACAGCTACCTCGTGCTTAACGCGATCGAGCACATCCGTGCATTCGCCCAGCGCTTCGACGCGCTGATCCGGGCCAGCGTGGTGCAACCCCACGCCGCGCGCGACCACATCGTCGCTCTCGCGGCACAAGTCCGGGGGTGAGAACCTCCTCCGCGGACCGGGGCGGGCATTACCCTCGCAACGTCTTTGCGGTCGCCTCGTCGGCAGGGAAGAACGCCTCGATGGCGAGTTCGGCCAGGGTGACGTCGACCGGGGTGCCGAAGACGGTCGTCGTCGACAGGAACGAGAGCGTGCCCGCGGGCGTGGCGAGTTCGAGAGGCACCGCCACCCCCGCATAGTCGCGCTGCTCCACCAGGCGCGGCCTGGCGCGGGGCGCGGGAAGCGCCGCGAGTTCGTCGGCCAGAGCCGCGAGGACGGCGTCCGCCGTCGTCCAGACCTGCTGGCGGAGCCGTTCCAGGATATGCGCGCGCCATTCCGCCAGGTTGAGAATGCGCGGCGCAAGGCCGCCGGGGTGAAGCGACAGCCGCAGCACGTTCACCGGCGGCTGCAGCAGGGACAGGTCCGCAACGCCTTCGAGCAGCGGCGGAACGGCGGCGTTGGCAGCCACGAGCGTCCAGTGACGGTCCACGGCGAGCGCGGGGAAAGGCTCGTGGCCCTTCAGCACGAGGTCCACGGCAGCGCGGGCGGCCTGCATGGCGGGGTCGGTGAGCGGCCGTTCCTGAAACATGGGCGCGTACCCGGCGGCGAGAAGGAGGGCGTTGCGCTCCCGCAGCGGCACGTCCAGCTCCTCGGCGAGGCGCAGCACCATCTCGCGGCTGGGCAGCGAGCGGCCGCTCTCGACGAAGCTGAGGTGCCGTTGCGAGATCTCGGCATCGAGGGAGAGGTCGAGCTGGGAGCGGCGGCGACGCAGTCGCCACTCGCGAAGCTGCTGGCCGACCGTTCCTGCAGGGGATGGGGCAGTGCGCATGAGCCCTCCTACCAGGCGGGCTTGCGCGGCGCGATGACGTGAGAGGTAATCGCCCTACCGCGCCACCCGTGCGCTCACCGTGACGACCAGCATGAGCGAAGCGACGAGCAGGAGCGCGATGGGCAGGCTCGTGCCCTGCGCGACGAAGCCGACCATCGCCGGACCGAGCAGCACACCGGCATAGCCGATCGTCGTGATCGCCGAGACCGCATGGCTGCCGGGCATGAGCGTCTGCCGGCCACCGAGCGAGAACAGCACCGGGACAATGTTCGACGCGCCCGCGCCGACCAGCACGAACCCCGCGATCGCGGCCACCGGCGAGGGAGCCGCCACGGCGAAGGTGAAGCCGGCCGCCACGAGCAGCGATCCGAACAGGAGGATGCGCACCCCACCGAGCGCGGCGACCACCCGGTCGCCGACGAGCCGCCCGATGGTCATCGCCGTGGCAAAGGCGGCATAGCCGAAGCCCGCGCTCGCGGGGTCCATGCCCTTGCCGGAGAGGAACAGCGCGCCCCAGTCGAGCACCACGCCCTCGGCGAGGAACACGATGAAGCAGAGCACGCCCAGGAACAGTACGGGTCCTCGCGGGGCCACGAAGAGCGGCACGTCGCTCTCCCTGTTGCCGTAGGTCAGCAGCCCGGGCGCCGCCACCGCGAGAAGCGCCGCGCAGACCAGGGCAACGAGGCTGATGGCGAAAAGTGGCGTTGCCCCGAGCCAGAGCAGCAGGCTCACGAAGGCGGAGCCGACGATGCCGCCGACGCTCCACAGGCCGTGAAAGCCGGACATCATCGGCCGCCCGGCGTCTTTCTCGACGTGAACGGCCTGCATGTTCATCGCCACGTCCATGGTGCCCATGGCGCCGCCGAAGGCGAGAAGCGCCACCCCCAACGCAGCGAAGGTCGAGCCGATGGCGAGGAGCGGCAAAGCGAGGCAGAGCACGATTCCGGGGATCAGGATCAGGGCTTTGCAGCCGAAGCGGCCCAGCAGGATGCCGGTGACCGGCATGGTGACCACCGAGCCGAGACCCAGGCAAAGCAGCAGCGCGCCGAGGGACGCGTCGTCGGCGCCGAGGCGCTCTTTGGCGAAGGGAACGAGCGGCGCCCAGCCACCGACCGACACGCCGACGACGAAGAACGCCGCGCGGGTCGCCCACTGCTCGCGAAGACCCGACACATGGTCCATCGCGGAAACGGTGCCGGCCCTCGCGTTCATGCCCTCGATCTCCTCGCCCGGCAATGCGGCCGGGGCTCGAGCGGCTGACTCGCACTTCCCGCCGCGCCGGGCAAGCAAAGGCTTGGCGCTGAGCCCTACGCCGGACTGCGCGACAGCAGGAATGTCCGGACAGCGGGATCGTCGGTCAGGCCGGCGGCGCGGGAATAGGCTTCCGACGCGTCGGGGATGCGCCCGAGACGCGCCAGCATGTGCGCCCTCGCGGCCCAGTAGGGCTGGTAGCCTGCCATGCGGTCAGCCGGCAGTTCGGCGAGCAGCGCGAGACCGGCATCCGGCCCGTAGGCTTCCGCCCGGGCTGCGGCGCGTGCCACGAGCACGCCGAGAGTGGGCGCGATGGCGGCCAGCCCTTCGTAGAGCACCGCGATGTTCTCCCAGTCCGTCCGGCCGGTGATGCCGCGCCCGGCATGGACCGACTGGATGGCCGCTTCCAGTTGAAACCTCCCGAGGCGGCCAGCCCGTCCGGCCTCACCGAGGTGGCGCTCGGCCTCCGCGATCATCTGCACGATCCATAGCTCTGGATCCTGCTCGACGAGGGGCACGAACTCGCCCTTCATGCGCCGGGCCGGACGCCTCGCCTCGCAGTGGAGCATGAGCGCCAGCAGCCCACGCGGCTCCGGCTCTCCCGGCAGGAGGTCGACGAGCACGCGACCGAGCCAGATTGCCTCCTCGGCAAGGCCCTGCGTGGCGCCGCCGGCGCCTGCGACATCGTCCCAGCCGCTGCCGAAAGCGGCGTAGACGGCCTGCAGCACGGCATCCAGCCGCTCGGGCATATCTGCCCTCTCGGGTACGGCGAAGGCGAGGCCGGCCTCGCGGATCCGCGTCTTGGCCCGAACGAGGCGCTGGCTCATCGTCGCCGGGTGAACGAGAAAGGCGGAGGCGATCCGGGCAGCGTCGAGGCCCAGCACGGCCTGCAGCATCAGGGGCGTACGGGCCGCCTCGTCGATGTCGGGGTGGGCGCAGACGAACATCAGGCGCAGGCGCTCGTCCGGGATGGTCGATGCTTCGGTGCCTGCCTCGCCGCGCGCCGCGGCCAGCATCTCCAGCGTCGGCTGCGCGCCGGCATGAACGGCACGGGACCGCCCCGAACGGATCAGCGACCGCCGGGCGACCGTCAGCAGCCACGCCTCCGGCCGGTCGGGGATGCCGCGCTCGGGCCAGGCCTCGAGCGCCTTGCGAAAGGCTTCCGCAAGGGCGTCCTCGGCGGCGGTGACGTCCCGCCACTCGCGCGCCAGCCAGGCCAGGAGCCGGCCGTAGGAGAGCCGCGCGGCCTGTTCCGCCGCGCGGCGAGCCTCCGTGTGGCCGGCTCCCGGCATCGGCTCAGGCCACCGGGGCGCCGGCCGGCGGCCGCATGATCGGGCGCACTTCCGAAAAGCCGTAGCTCGCGGCCGGCGAACGGGCCGCCCATTCCAGCGCCGTCTCCAGGTCCGGCACGTCGACGACGAAGAACCCGCCCAGATTTTCCTTGCTGTCGGGGTGGGGGCCGTCCTGCACCTGCCTGCGCCCGTCGCGCACCCGCACCAGCGTGCCGGTGGGGGGCGGCTCCAGACCGTAGCCCGTCACCACGATGCCGCTCTCGCGCAGTGCACCGATATAGGCGCCCCACGCGCCCCAATACGGGCCCGACCGCTCGGGATCCGTGCGGACAGCGACTTGTTCGTTCGGTTCCCAGAAGGAGATCATGTACTGCATGGCTCGACCCTACCTTTGGCTTGGCTTTTGTCAGCGTGGCACGCCGTCCCGTCCGGGAGGCATGGAGGAGGTCCTTGCCGCCTCAGCCACACCGACGCCTGGGCCGCAGCGGTTTCGACAGGATGCCCGAAAATTTTCGGGGGCGCAGTTTCCGGCGGGAATCAGGTATGGAAACGAATCCAGAACAGCCGCGTGCTGATGCGGAGCCTGCCATGCGTTTCACGTTCCTCCATGCCGCCGACCTTCACCTCGGCAGTCCCTTCTCCGGACTCTCCCTCAAGGACGAGGCGGTGGCACGGCGGCTGGCCGCCGCGAGCCGGGACGCCTTCTCCGACCTCGTCAGCCGCGCGCTCGAGGAGAAGGTGGCGTTCGCCGTGATTGCCGGCGACGTTTATGACGGCGACTGGAAGGACACGTCGATCGGGCTGTTCTTCAACCGTGAAGTGTCGCGGCTCCACCGCGCGGGCATCCCGGTGTTCATGATCCGCGGCAATCACGACGCGGAAAGCGAGATCACGAAGGCGATCACGCTTCCCGACAGCGTCACCCTGTTCCCGGCCGGCAAGGCTGCCACGCACCGGCTGGCCGAGTTGCGGGTGGCCCTCCACGGCCGCAGCTTTCAGGATCGCGCCGCCGCCGAGAACTACGCCCTCGCCTACCCGAAGCCGGTCGAGGGCTGGTTCAACATCGGCATCCTGCACACGTCGTGCGAAGGCCACGCCGCGCACGCCACATACGCGCCCTGCACCGTCGCCCAGCTCACGCAGCACGGCTACGAATACTGGGCGCTGGGGCACGTCCACGAGCACAAGGTGCTGTCGACCGCCCCGCACATCGTGTTCCCCGGCAACCTCCAGGGCCGCAGCGTGCGTGAATGCGGGCCGAAGGGAGCGGTGCTCGTCGACGTCTCGGACGGGCGGGTAGAGGGCCTGAGGCTGGTCCACGTCGAGAAGGCGCGCTGGCTGCACGAGACGGTGGACCTGTCCGGCGCGGCCGACCAGCGCGAGGCGCTGCACCGCGTCCGCGAGGCGCTTGCGCCGCCGCTGTCCGCGGCGGCCGGGCGGCCCGTCGTCCTGCGGGTCACGCTCGCCGGCGCCACGGCCGTGCATCATCGCCTCAAGGCCGATGCCGCCCAGTTGCGGGCGGAAGTGCAGGCTCTCGCAGACCAGTGCAGCGAGGATGTGTGGATCGAGACCGTGAAGGTGGCGACCGCCCCGGCCGAGGCTCCGCCTGCTCCCGCCGGAGGCGACCTGCCGGATGCTGCCGCCCTGTTCGAGGACGCGGATACCGACCCAGCCATGAAGGCACTGGCTTCGGACCTTTTGGCGCAGGTTCTCGCCAAGATCCCGCCGGCCGCGGACGGGCGCGAGGCGCTCGAAGCCGAGATCGACGCCATCCTGGCCGATGCCCGCTCGCTGGCGCTGGCCCGCGCCGAAGCCGCCGGGGAGCGCTGACGCTTTGCGGATCCTGTCGCTCGGGCTCGACCGCTTCGGCCCGTTTACCGGCCGAACGCTCGCCTTTCGCGGCGATGCGCGGCTGCACGTCGTCTATGGGCGGAACGAGGCGGGCAAGAGTTCATCCCTTGCCGCCGTCACCGACCTGCTGTTCGGCATCGAGCGCAGCACGGCGTGGGACTTCCAGCATGCCGGCAAGGACCTGCTGCTCCAGGCGACGGTGGCGGACCGCGCGGGGGTCACGCTCACCTTCCAGCGCCGCAAGAACCGTCCCGTTCTCTCCGCCCCGGACGGCGCCGTCCTCCCTGACGACGTCCTGGCGCCCTTCCTCGGCGGCATCACGCGGGATGTTTTCCGCCGTGCCTTCGGACTCGATGCGGAAGCCCTCCGGCGCAGCGCCGAGGAGTTGCAGAAGAGCGACGGCGAGCTCGGCGCCGCGCTTCTCTCGGCCGGCTCGGGACTGCGCGGCTTCACGGCCTTGCGCAAGGAACTGGACGCGGAGGCAGATACCATCTTCGCCCCGCGCTCCGGCAAGGACCGCCGTTTCTACCAGGCAGCAGAGCGCTTCGAGCAGGCTCGCAAGCAATTGCGCGAGACCGAGACGCGCGCCGGCGCCCTGAAGAGCCTGCGCGACGAGATCGCGGCATGCGAGGACGACATCGCACGCGCCTCGATCCGCCGGTCGGAGATCGCCGTCGACAGGGCCCGCATCGAGCGGCTGCGGCGCGCGGCACCGATCATCGCCGCGATCGACGACGTGCAGGCCCGCCTCGCGGGCCTGAGCGGGCTGCCCGATGCGCCGGAGGGGTCAGGGGGCCGGCTCGCGAAATCCCTGGAGGCGCTCGACGCAGCTAGAAGCGCTCGCGACCAGGCGGCGCAGCGCGAGCAGAAGCTGGCCCGTGACAGGGATGCACTGCATCTCGATGGGTCCGTGATCGAACACGCCGACGAGATCGAGCGACTCGCGGAAGAGGCCGGCGCCTTTCTGAAAGCTCAGCAGGATTTGCCGCGCGTGCAGGCGGACACCGACGCGGCCATCGCCGCGCTGGACCAGCTCGCCAGGCGGCTCGGCCTTGCCGACGCCGACGCTGTGATCGCCAGGCGCCCGGATGATGCCGCGCAGGCAAAGGTTGAAGAGCTGCTGTCGCGCGGCGTTGCTCTCGAGGCCCGGGCGCGCTCCGCTACCGAGGCGCTGGAGCGGCATGCCGAGCAGCTCGCGGCGCGGCGGCGCGAGCGGGAGGATCGGGGAGCGCTGGCCGATCCGGCGCCGCTGCGCGAGCGCCTCGCCGCCCTGCGGCCGGCCCTGCGCCGCATCGCCCAGGCCCGCGGTGATCTCGCCCTTCTCGCCGGAGAGGATGCCGAACTCGCCCTGCGCGCCGCGCGCCTCGTGCCGCCTGTGCAGGATCTCGAAGCGCTGGCGCGTGCACCCCTTCCGGCCCGCGAGACGGTGCTGCGTTTCGGCCAGCGCCTTGCCGCACTGGAGGAGAATATGCGCCGTGAGGCGGCGGCGCTGGAGGCGGCGGGGCTGGAGGTCGCCCGGACGGAAGCAACGCTCGCAAGCCTGTCCGCCGGACGTCCCGTGCCCACGCCCGAGGCCATCGCTGCCGCGCGGGCCGCCCGGGGACAAGCGTGGGGGCGGCTGAGGCCCGTGCTCTTCGGCGAAGGCGACGCGCTCTCGCCGGCCGCTCTCGCGGCAGCTGTGGCCGATTTTGAAACGCGCATGGTGGGTGCCGACGTGCTAGCCGACGCGGCGGTCGATGATGCCGCGCGGGTGGAGAGCCATGCGGCCGAGACGCGCAGGCTCGCCGACCGCCGCGCCACTGCGCTGGCGGCTTCCGTGCGGCTCGACGAGGTCACGGCTTCTCTCCTCGCGCTGGAGGCCGAATGGACCGCCGCATGGCGGCCGGCGGGCGTCGAGCCGCTGCCGCCCGGTGAGATGGCGTCCTGGCTGGAAAGGCTGGCGGGATTGATCGAGGCGCGCGAAGGGCATGCGCGCCGCCGAGTACAGATCGAAGCCGCGCTGGCGGAGGAAGAGCGGCTGCAGCCTCACCTCGCGGCGCTGTCGGGGGAGCTGGCCCTCGCGCCGCTCGCCGGCCTCGATGCCGAGACGCTCGGCGGCCGTATCGAAACCGAGATCGAGCGCATGGCGCGCCGCTGGGGTGACGCACGCGAACTCGACGGCGCCATCGCAGGGCTTGCGAAGCAGGTGGAGACCGGCACGGCGGAGAACGAGGCCGCCACGTCTGCCCTCGCGTCCTGGCAGGCCGCGTTTGCCGCTTCCCTCCCCGCCATCGGACTGCCGGAGAGCGCCGGCGCGCGCGAGGCAGCCGCCGCCCTGAAGGCGTGGCAGGAGCTGCCGGGCGTGCTGCGCGAGCGCAACGACCTGCAGCGGCGCGTCGCGGGTATTCGCCGCGACACGTCGGAGTTCGAGAAGGCCGTCGGCGCCCTCAGGGCCGTGCTCGGACCGGCGGAGCGCGGCGAGACAGCCGATGTCGCCATTCGCCGCCTCGTGCAGAGGCTGAAGGGCGCGCGCGACACTCATGCCCGGCTGGGACAGATCGACGAGGCGCTCGCAGACGCGAGGGAGGAATTGGAGGGCGCGGACGCCACCCTTGCCGCGGCACGCAGCGCCGCCGCGGCACTCGGCGCCGGGCTCGGCTGCGAGGATCCCGATGCGTTCGCGGAAACCGCGCGCAACCTGACGCGCCGCGACGCCCTCGCCGAAATGCTGCGCGGACGCCGGCTGGAACTCGCCAACGCGGCCGACGGGCGCGACGAGGCGAGCCTGCGTGAGGCGCTCGCCGGTCACGATCCCGACCCCGCGGACGCGGAGCTGGCCTTGTTCAAGCGGGAAGAAGACACGCTGGATGCCGCCATCCGGCAGGCCTCGGCGGCCAAGGCGCTGGCCGAGCAGCGGCTGGCGGCCATCCAGGGCTCCGTGGGCGCCGAGACGGCCCTGATCCAGCGCCGCGGCGCCGAAGCGGAGATGGTCGAGGCGGCAAGGGACTGGGCAGTGGTGAAGCTCGCCGCGCTGATGGTCGGCGCGGCGGTCGAGCGGCGCCGTTCCGCCCAGCACGGCCCCATGCTGGCGCGCACCGGCGCCCTGTTCGCCACGCTGACGGGCGGGTCATATACCGGCATCGCGCAGCGTTACGACGACCATGATGCGCCGCACCTCGTCGGCTGCCGTGCCAGCGGCGAGGAGAAGCCGGTCGCGGCGATGAGCGAGGGCGCGCGGGACCAGCTTTGCCTGGCCCTGCGGCTCGCCTATCTCGAAGACTTCGCGGCGCGGGCGGAACCTGCCCCTTTCATCGGCGACGACCTGTTCTCCTCCTTCGACGAGGAGCGCACCGCGCACGGCCTCGCGGCGCTGGCCGCGATCGGCGGGAACGTTCAGCCGATCCTGTTCACTCACCATCGCTTCGTTGCCGACACGGCCGTGCGTGAGCTCGGGACAGCGGTGGACGTGATCGAGCTCTGAGGCGTCGCATCGAGCCCGCTATGGCGCGGGCCGCCTGAGGTCCAGCGTCATCGGGAACTCGATCGATGGCTCCGCCGGCGGCACACGCATGATGCCCGGAGTATGGCCGATGGCCTCGAAACGCGCGAGACGCCGGGCCTCCGCCTCGTAGGCGTTGACGGGCATCGTCTCGTAGTTGCGACCGCCGGGATGCGCGACGTGGTAGACGCAGCCGCCCAGCGAGCGCCCGTTCCACCTGTCGAGGATGTCGAAGGTGAGCGGCGCGTGCACGGGGATGGTGGGGTGCAGGCCAGAGGCCGGCTGCCAGGCCTTGAACCGGACGCCGGCGACCGCCTCGCCCGGCCTGCCTGTGGATGTCATCGGCACGCGCCTGCCGTTGCAGGCGATCACGTGGCGCTCGGGATTGAAGCCGTCCGCCTTCACCTGCAGGCGCTCGACGGAGGAATCGACGAAGCGAACCGTGCCGCCGATGGCGCCGGTCTCTCCCATGACGTGCCAGGGCTCCAGCGCCTGCCGGATCTGCAGCCGCACGCCGCCCTGCTCGACCTGTCCGTAGAAGGGAAAGCGGAACTCCAGCTGCGCTGCGAACCAGGCGGGGTCGAAGGCGTAGCCCTGGCCCTGCAAATCGCCGAGCACGTCGAGGAAGTCGCTCCACACGAAGTGCGGCAGCATGAAGCGGTCGTGCAGGGCGGTGCCCCACCGGACCAGTCGCCCGTCCTGCGGCCGGGTCCAGAACCACGCGATCAGCGCCCGCAGCAGCACCTGCTGTGCCAGGCTCATGCGCGCATCCGGCGGCATCTCGAAGGAGCGGAACTCGACAAGCCCCAGCCTTCCCGTCGGCCCGTCGGGCGAGAACAGCTTGTCGATGCAGATCTCGGATCGGTGCGTGTTGCCGGTGACGTCGACCAGCAGGTTGCGGAACAGCCGGTCGACGAGCCAGGGCCGCGTCGGGACGTCCGACGGGGCCGAGACTTTCGCCATGGCGATCTCGAGCTCGTAGAGCGCGTCATGCCGCGCCTCGTCGATGCGCGGCGCCTGGCTGGTCGGACCGATGAAGAGCCCGGAGAACAGATAGGACAGCGCGGGATGGCGCTGCCAGTAGACGACGAGGCTCTTCAACAGGTCAGGCCGGCGCAGGAACGGGCTGTCGGGAGCGGTGGCCCCGCCGACGACGACGTGGTTGCCGCCGCCCGTCCCGCAGTGCCGGCCGTCCACCATGAACTTGTCGGTGCCCAGCCGGGCGAGGCGTGCCTCCTCGTAAACGCCCTGCGTGATGTCCACCGCCTGCCGCCAGCTCGCGGCCGGCTGCACGTTCACTTCAATGACGCCGGGGTCGGGCGTGACCTTGATGACGTCGATGCGGGGATCGGGAGGCGGCGCATAGCCTTCGACGCGAACGGGCGTGCCGAGCCGGCGGGCCGTGTCCTCGAGCGCCGTGACGAGGTCGAGATAGTCTTCGAGCGCCTCCACCGGGGGCATGAAGGCGTAGAGGTTGCCGTCGCGCACCTCGAAGGCGATGGCGGTCCGTACGGCATCGGCGGAGGCGACCTGCTCGACGACGTCCTGCCGTTCGGCGCCGCCCACCTCCGACGCATGTTGCACTTGCGCCTGGGCGTGGAGGCGATGGCTGAACACCTCGGGTGGCGGCAGTGGCTCGCGCGGCGCGAAAGGATCGACGGTGTGGATGTAGGGATAGGCGGACGGCGGGACGTGCGGCAGCCCTCCCAGCGGAAGCCGGAAGCCGACGGGGCTGTCGCCCGGGACGAGGAACAGCTTGCCGCGGCGCACCTTCCAGCGCTCGGTCCGCCAGCGGCGGTCCGACGCTGCGGCGTTCCATCGCTGGATCGGGAGCACGTGGCCGACGGGATTGGACAGGCCCCTTTCGAAGACACGGGCCATGCGGGCCCGGGCCTCAGGGTCGTCTAGCTTGGAGTCGAGGGGGTCGACGTTGACGGGAAGGTCCGCCTCCTTCTTCACCCACTCGCCGGGATCCTCGTAGGCCGGAAGGACGTACTCTGTGGGAAGGCCGAGTTCTTCGGCGAAAATCGTCGCGGCACGCTGCGTCGCGTCGGCAGGCGGCGGGTCGTGTGGCGTCTCGACGGCGAGGAGCGAGGGGTCGCGCCAGACTGGCTGGCCGTCCTTGCGCCAGTAGAGGGCGAAGGTCCAGCGCGGGAGGGACTCCCCCGGGTACCACTTCCCCTGCCCGTGATGCAGCAGGCCGCCCGGAGCGAAACGCGCGCGCAGCCGGCGGACGAGGTCGTCTGCGCGCAGCCTCTTGGTCGGCCCCACCGCAGCGGTGTTCCACTCGTCGCCCTCATAGTCGTCGACCGACACGAAGGTGGGCTCGCCTCCCATGGTGAGCCTGACGTCGCGGGCGGCGAGATCCCGGTCGACTGCCTCGCCCAAAGTGTCGAGTGCCTGCCAGGCCTCGTCGGAAAAGGGGAAGGTGACGCGCGGCGCCTCGTGCACCCGCTGCACGTCCATGTGGAAGGCGAAGTCGACCTCGGCATAGCCGACCAGGCCGGAGATCGGGGCGGCGGACCGGTAATGCGGCGTCGCGGCAAGCGGGATGTGCCCTTCGCCGCAGAACAGGCCGGAGGTCGGGTCCATCCCGATCCAGCCGGCTCCGGGTACATAGACTTCCGCCCAGGCGTGCAGGTCGGTGAAGTCGTGGTCCGTGCCGGTTGGGCCGTCGAGCGCCTTGAGGTCGTGCTTGAGCTGGATGAGGTAGCCGGACACGAAGCGGGCGGCGAGCCCGAGGCGGCGCATGACCTGCACCAGGAGCCAGCCGGAGTCACGGCATGAGCCGCGACGCAACGCCAGCGTCTGGTCCGGGGCTTGCACCCCCGCCTCCAGGCGAATGACGTAGCCGATGTCCTGCTGCACGCGCTGGTTCAGCCAGACTAGGAAATCGACGATCTGGCGCTTTTCCAGCGGGATCGAGGCGACGTAGTCGTCGAGGAGCGGCCCATCCTCCTCGCGTTCGAGATAGGGAAGAAGCTCGTGCCTCAGTTCCGGCGGGTATGTGAACGGAAACTGGTCCGCATAGTCTTCGACGAAGAAGTCGAACGGGTTGACGACCGCGAGGTCGGCAACGAGGTCGACCTCGATCTTCAGCTCCGTCGCGGGCTCCGGGAACACGTATCGCGCCAGCCAGTTGCCGTGGGGATCCTGCTGCCAGTTGATGAAGTGATTGGCCGGCAGCACCTTGAGCGAATAGCTCTTCACGATCGTGCGGCTGTGCGGGGCCGGGCGCAGCCGGATCACCTGGGGGCCGATGACCACCGGACGGTCGTAGCGATAATGCGTGACGTGGTGGAGGGCAGCGACAATGGACACTGGGCGGTGCTTCCGGTGAGACTGGCTTCGGGCGGCGCGGCGTTGCTGCAGCCTAGTCGGCACCGTTCGAGAGGCAAGCGCCGTGCCGTCGCCCCAAGCTGCAACCAAGCCGTCCAATCGCCGTTGATGGCGGAGCCGCGTTAGGCCAACTACGGCCTGCCGCGCCGGCGACATCCCGCAAGCCCGTCCGCGCCAAGCCGAACCCCGCGCAGGCAGTCCGGAGAATACCGTGAGACCCTTCACCTGCGACGCCTGCGACCATCCGCTTCATTTCGAGACCATCCGCTGCGATAGCTGCAACCGCAGGCAAGGCTTCGACCCCGGCGTGATGGACCTGATCGCCTTCGACGAAGACGGAATGCCTGTCCGCGGCGGCGCGTCGGCCGTGTTCTGTGCCAATGCCGAGGGTGCGGGCTGCAACTGGATGGCTGTGCCCGGCGAGGTATTCTGTGCCGCCTGCCGTTACAACCGGACCATTCCGGACCTCTCCGTCCCAGATAACCGCGAGCGCTGGACGCGGATCGAGGCGGCCAAGCGGCGCATGGTCTACGGGCTGTTCCGCCTTGGCCTGAAGCCACCGACCAGGCAGGAGGCGCCGGACGGCCTCGCTTTCGACTTCCTCTCGGACGCGCCGCATCTCGAGCAGCGGGTGATGACCGGCCATGACGAGGGCCTGATTACGCTCAACATCGTCGAGGCCGACGATGTCGAGCGCGAGCGGCTGCGGCTGCAGATGGGCGAGCCCTACCGGACGCTGGTCGGACACTTCCGGCACGAGGTCGGGCACTATGTCTGGATCCTAATGGCGCAGTCGCCCGATACGCTGGCCCGCTACCGCGAGGTGTTCGGGGACGAACGCGAAGACTATGGCGAGGCGCTGAAGCGTCACTATGCCAACGGCCCCCCGGAGCGCTGGCAGGACCACTTCGTCAGCGCCTATGCGAGTTCCCATTCCTGGGAGGATTTCGCCGAGACTTGGGCACACTATCTGCACATCGTCGACACGCTCGAGACGGCGCATGCGCTGACGATGTCGTTCCGGACGGGAAAGAGCCGGACGTTCCGGATCGACTTCGACCCCTATGTGGAGCCGCGGTTTCCCGTGATGGTCGAAGCGTGGATGCACATGGCCTTCGGGCTGAACGAGCTCGCCCGCAGCATGGGCACCTCGGACCTCTACCCGTTTGCGCTCTCGCCGGAGGTGATCGGCAAGCTCGCCTTCATCCACACCTGGCTCGCGGCACGATCCGGCCGGCTGCCGGCGGCGGCGGTCGAGACCCAGCCGCTGGAGGCGATGGCGGCGGGCCTGCGCTCCGGCTTCGCGGTGCCCGCCCCCGAGCCGCAGCCCGAGGCGAACGTCGCCCCGACCTAGGCCTGCTCTTCAGGCGGAACGGGCCTCGGGCGGCCTTCGTCGTCGATCGCGACGAAGGTGAAGGTGGCCTCGGTCACCTTTTCGCGGAAGTTCTTGCGGAAGCGCCGGGCCCAGGCCTCGATCTCAATGCGCATCGAGGTGCGGCCGACCGAGACGATGCGGGTGTAGACGCACAGCACGTCGCCGACCTGCACGGGGCGGTGGAAGGTCATTGCCTCCACGGCAACCGTCACGACACGCCCCATCGCCCTCTCGACGCCCGCGATACCACCGGCCTGGTCCATCTGCGACATGACCCAGCCGCCGAAGATGTCGCCGTTCGCGTTCGTATCCGCCGGCATCGCGATCGTGCGCACGGTGAGTTCGCCGCGCGGCTGGTCGCCTCCGGAGGTGACTTCGGCCTTCGCGCTCATGCGGTTTGCTCCCTTGCTCGCCTACCCTAGCACGGGAGGGGCAGCCGGACGGAAGGGCTCCCCGCCGCTTGCGCGCGCGGCATTTTTTGTGATACGTAAACTCATATTTCGAGCAGTTATTCGATGATTGAATTCGACGTCGCGAAGGATGCCGCGAATATCGCCAAGCATGGGATTTCGCTCGCTCGGGCAGCGGAAATGCAAGTTGTCACGCGGGTTTTGGACACCCGTTTCGAGGAACGACGTTTTCGGGCTTACGGCTTTTTGGATGGGAGAATGTACTGCCTCGCCTACACGCTACGCTCGGATGTCGTCCGTGCCATCAGTCTGCGAAGAGCCAGGACGAAGGAGTATCGCCAATATGTCCCGTGAGCCGCTTCATCCCGAAATTCTGGCGAAGCTGGCGGCGATCGACCTTAACGACATGAACGACGACCCCATCGACGACCCCGACAATCCCGAGTGGACGGCGGAGGATTTCGCGCGTGCAGTGGGGCCCGAAGGTTTGTCGGACGTCGAACTCGCTGCCTTCCCCAACACCAAGGTGCGCGGCCGCCCCCGGGCTGCCAGCCCGAAGGTGCAGATCTCCATCAGGCTCGAGCCCGACATCGTCGACGACCTGAAGGCACACGGTCCGGGTTGGCAGAGACTGGCCAACGACATGCTGCGCGAGGGCCTGCGCAACCGGAAGAAGCGGGCCTGAGCGACGCGCTCAGCCCTCGTGCAGCGCAGCCGCCTCGTCCTCGCCGAGCGCGTCGGGGCGCACGGCTGTCGCCGGCAGGGTCACGGGACCGGCGCCCTGCGCCGCGGAGGCAAGGATTGCCTCCATGATCTCGAGGACGTGCAGAGCGAGGGCGCCAGAGGCGCGCGGCGTCCCGCCGGTCGCAATTGCGCGGGCGAAATCGGCCACCCCGAGCATGCGGTAATTGGCGAGCCGCGGCGCGTCGAAGGGCCAATTGATGCGCCCGTGCAGACCCTCGCCGGTCGGGAAGTCGCGCCAGGGCGCTCCCTGCTCGGAGAGCGACACCGTTCCGCCAAAGGTGTCGGGGTCGGGCAGGCGGAGGGATCCCCGGTCGCCATGGATTTCGAGCGGCTCGCTGGAGTGGCGGAACACGTCCCAACTCATGCCCAGCGTAACGATGGGACCGGCGACGAAGCCGATCACGGCCATCAGCGTCGTCGGTGTACCCACCTTGAACGTCGTGTTCTTGTAAGGCCCGTCCGCTGTGATCAGGCGCTCGGCCGAGCCGGTCGCCGCCATGGCCGTGACGCTGCGTGCCGGGCCGAGGAGGTTCACCAGCATGGTCAGGTAGTAGGGCCCCATGTCCAGCACGGGGCCGCCACTCGGCTGGTAGTAGAATTGCGGGTTCGGGTGCCAGTGCTCCATGCCGCGGCCCATCATGGTGGCCGTGCCCGCCACGGGCCTTCCGATCGCGCCCTCGTCGATAAGCCGCCGTGCCATGCGCCCGGCCGCGCCGAGGAACGTGTCCGGCGCCGAGCCGATCCCGAGCCCGCGCGAGGCAGCCTCCTCGACGAGCTTGCGTCCGTCCGCTGCCGTCACGGCCAGGGGCTTTTCCGTGAAGACGTGCTTGCCGGCCGTCAGCGCGGCGTGGCTTACGGCGAAATGAGCGTTGGGCACCGTAAGGTTGAGGACGAGGTCGATGTCCTCCGCCTTCAGGAGATCGTCGAGCGGCAAGGCGCGGATGCCGTACTCCTCCGCCCGTCTGCGGGCGAGATCCTCGGACAGGTCCGCGCAGGCGCGCAGTTCGACGCCGGGAAAGAGAGATGCATTGCGCATGTAGGTCATCGAGATGTTGCCGCATCCAACGACACCGATGCCGAGCTTGCGCATGACTTGGCTCCTCCCCTGCTGAAGCGGGATTGGGGCATGATCCCGTCGGGCGCAAGCCGCAAGGTTGCGATCAGGCGCGCAGCACCCTTGCACGACGCTGGCTTGACGGCGGCAGGCCCACGCCGACAATCGCGCGCCTCGACCGAGCCGCCGGAGCGCCCATGCTGAAGATCGGATGCCAGACCTACACGTGGGAGATGCTGGGAGACGCCTGGCGGGGCGACCCAGACGACCTCCTGCGCGCCGTCGCAGCCGGAGGCTACGCGGGCATCGAGATCACCGACACCATGATCGGGCGCTATGCCGACGACGCACCAGCCTTCGCGGAGGCACTGTCACGCCAGGGGCTCACCTTCGTCGCTTTCGCCGCCGCGAGCCCGTCCGGCTACACCGAGCCCGCAATGCTCGCCTCCGACCTCGCCATGGTGGAGAACCACGTCCGCTTCCTGTCGGCCTTTCCCGGCACCATCCTGTCGCTCGGCAGCGCGACGGTGATGTCTCCCGGCACGCGGGAGGACAAGTTCGACGCGGCCGCGCGGCTCTACAACGATGCAGCGAAGATCGGCGCCCGCCACGGCGTCGACGTGGCGGTGCATCCGAGTTCACACCACGACACGCTGCTCTTCACGCGCGAGGACTACGACGCTCTGATGGCGCGGCTGGACCCGGCGGTCGGGTGGGTGCCGGATACCGGCCATATCCTCAGGGGCGGGCAGGACATCCTCGACGTCCTCAGCACCTATCGCGACCGCATCCGCTACCTGCACCTCAAGGATGTCGATGCCGGCGGCCACTGGGCCATGCTCGGCCGCGGCATATGCGACACGGCCGCAGTGGTGAAGAGCGTCGCGTCGGCGCCGCACTTCAACGGCTGGCTCGTGCTGGAGGAGGAATCCGACGAGGCGCGCGCCGATCCCGCTGGAGCTGTCAGGGCGAACCGGCAGACTCTGCGAAAACTTCTCGACGCCTGAAGCCGTCAGGCTGCCGCCGGCGCTTCCCCGCGCAGCCTGCGTGTCCACGCCGCCAGCGCCTCGAGGTGCTGGCGGATCAGCGCACGGGACGTCTCGTCGGTCAGCCGCAATCCGTCGTCAAAGCGCGTGGCTGCCTGCCCGATCATCACCTCCGGCCTGTTCACCGGGAAGGCGTTCAGGAAAACCAGCATTTGCCGAAGATGGTACTGGGCTCGCGCCGTGCCGAGCAGGCCGGTGGCCGCTCCCATGATGCCGACGGGCTTTCCGTCGAAAGGCTGGCTCGGCGGGCGGGAGGCCCAGTCGATGGCGTTCTTGAGCACTCCGGGGATCGAGTAATTGTACTCGGGCGTCACGAACAGCACGGCGTCCGCAGCCGCGAGCGCGGCCCGGAACGCCTCGACCGGCTCGGGATAGCCGGCAATACGGACATCATCGTCATAGACCGGAATATCGCGGATCGGGATCTCGTCCACGGACACGCCCTCGGGCGCGAGTTCCCGGGCGGCGCGCAATGTGGCGGTGTTGAACGAGCCCTTGCGCAGGCTTCCGGAAATCGCGGCGATACGGACATGCGAGGCCATGGACACTGCTCCTGTGGGAATGTCTCTCCAGACATAGCGCGGCACGCAGCCGCCTCGAACCGCGGAAGCTGCAAGGTCCGCCTTGCATCAGTGCCCGTCACGGAATCGTCTGGCCTGCACCGGGATCGGGAGAGGGCCGGGGGCGAAGTGCGCGCCTGAGAACACGGCCGAGCAGGCGAGGCTTGCGCTCGCCGCCGCCCTGCCCTTCCCGGCCAATCTCGGCCCCGCGGGGCTTGCGCGTCAGCTCGATCGTGCGGTCGTGATATTCGTCGAGCCCCGGCCGATGCCCGACGCTGATCAACATCGCGCCGGCGAGCTCGTCCTGGAACAGCGACATCATCGAATCCTGGCTCGCCTCGTCCAGCGCCGAGGTGGCCTCGTCCATGACGACGATTTCGGGCTTCTGGACCAGCAGCCGCGCAAAGGCGAGGCGCTGCATCTCGCCTCCCGAGAGCATCTTGTCCCAGCGCTCCTCGTCGTCGAGGCGGGAGGCGAGGTGGCGCAGACCGCACCGGCGCAGGGCGTTCTGCAACGTCTCGTCGCCGACCTCCTCGCCGCCGTCGGGATAGAGGAGCGCCGCCCTGAGCGTGCCGTGCGGCACGTATGGCTTCTGCGGCACGAAGGCGACACGGGCGCCCTTCGGCACCAGGACGTCACCACTGCCCCACGGCCAGAGACCCGCGATCGCCCTGATGAGGGTCGACTTGCCGCTTCCGGACTCGCCACGCAGCAGCACCTTCTCGCCGCGCTCGAACACCGCCTCGGCGCCGTTGATGACGACGCGGCCATTGTGCTGGGCGACGCGCAGATCTTTCAGACGCAGCGCATCGTCGGGGCTCTCCCCAAGCACAATCCGCTCGTCGCCGGAGCCGTCGCCGGCGAGGTCGCGGAAGGTCTGCCAGAGCGCGACGGCGCGGCCGGCCGAGGCTTCCCATTCCGCAAAGCGGATATAGTTCTCGACGAGCCAGTTGAAGGCGATCTGCACCTGCACGAAGGCGGCGGCGATCTGCATCAGCTGGCCGAGGCTCATCTCGCCGGTGAGGTACTTCGGCGCGCCCAGCAGCAGCGGCACGACAGGGGCGAGCACGCTGTTGCCGTGGATGATGAAGGTCATCTTGGCCTGCTGCGCGACCACCTTCTTCCAGCGCGCCAGCACCTCGTTCAGCGTTCCGCCGAGGGCGCGCTCCTCATCCTCCTCGCCGCCGATCATGGCGATGCTCTCGGCGTTTTCGCGCACCCGGACCAGCTCGTAGCGGATCTGCGCCTCTGCCGCGTTCTTTTCGCCGGTGTAGCGGATCAAAGGGCGACCGAGCACCACCATCAGTCCCGAGGTCAGCAGCGCATAACCGGCAGCGGCGACGACGAAATAACCAGGGATCCTGTAGCCGAAGGCGGTGATGGCGCCGCCGGCCGTCCACAGCACGCCGACGAAGACGGCGGCCAACAGCACGGCATTGAGCAGCCCGATGGCGAAATCGACCAGCGGCTCCGTGGCGATGCGGACGTCGTCCGTCATGCGGAACTCGGGGCTGTCGATCTCCGGAGCCGCGATGTTCATCTGGTAGAAGCGGCGCTGTTCCAGCCACTGCCCGGCCAGCGACGCCGAGAGCCAGCGGCGCCAGCGCGCCTGCAGCGTCAGGCGGCAGAAAACCTGCACCACCATCGCGGTCACGGCGGCGGCGGCAAGCCCGGCGAAGACCAGCATCTCCGTGCTGACCCGCGCCGCGTCCTTTGCATCGAGGGCGTCGAAGAAGGTCCGGTTCCAGCGGTTGATGCCGTACTGGACGCCGATGGTGATCGCCACCAGCGTCAGGATCGCGAGCGTCAGCAGCCAGGCCTCGCGGGCCGTCGTACCTTTCCAGAAGCCGGACGCCATCGCCCAGAAGGCACGCGGCATCGATTTCTGACGCTGCGGCTCGACTTCTTCGGCGGTGAACAGCGTATCCCGCGGTTGCGCCTGGCCATCGGCATCGGGCTGCAACATCGGGGATCTCCTGGCGCGGTTTGACATCCCGCAAACCGGCGAGGTGGCTACAAGGTTCCGATTCAGCTTGTGAGCTTGTGCTGCTCTCAGCGCCACGCCATCGCGCAGGAATGATCCTGCAGCATCTCGGCGGAGGCGCCCTGGAACATGCCCTCCCCGGAAAACGCGGCGAACAGGACGAACCCGTCCCCGCCATGCGCAAAGGTCGCCCCGACGGCTGCGATGGAGGCCCGGCCCATGTCGCTTCCCGGTGCTGCCGCCAGCAGCCGGACAGGATCCTGCCCCGAGAGAGTCGCGCCGACGACCCGCATGGCCCGCCACGTCCGCCCGGCGAGCGGGACGGGGAACTCCGCCCATTCAGCAGCAACCTCGTCGGCATGAGCCTTTACGGCATCGCGGACGTCTGCCGACACGCAGTCGATGTGGATGTGCAGCTCGTTCTGCGAGCGGGCCTGCGGCGAGTTGAGGGCGAGGCTGGTCTCGGCCCGGGTCAGCGGACGTGGCAGGCGCCGGGAGACGAGGTCGCGCGCCGCCCAGGCCGCGGCGAAGTAGTCGGGCGCGCCAGGCGCGAGCAGGCGGGGATCCTCGATGCCGGTCAGGCGCGCGGTGGGGATGAGCAGGTACTGCGCCACGCCGACGCGGTCCTTCAGCAGGACATGGCCGCGCTCCAGCCCTTCCGACACGTCCACGTCGTCGCAAGGGAGGGGAGGAACCTTGCCCTCGGCTGCCGCCGGGACGCATTCCGTGTGCACGATCTTCCAGAGAGCGTCGGGATCGCCTGCCGAGGCGGAGGTGACGGACCCGACAACTCCCGCGATAAGCAGGGCAAAGGCGGCGAGCGCCGTGCAGCGACGTTGCAAAATCCCCTCCTCCGTGGGACCGGAGCTTGCTCCGGCGGAGCATGGCAAGTCAAAGCACCGCTTGCTCCGGGACCGCCTGCCGGCGCAAGGATCGCGCAGGGAGGACGCGCCGATGGCCAGCCTGCGAACCGACATCCCATCCATTGCCCGCGAGGTGCTTGCGAGCCTCGACGGCCGTACGCAGATCGAGCTGCTGACCCGTCGCCATCCCGATCTGGACCTCGCAGGCGCGTATGGCGTGACCGCCGCGGTGAAAGAGCTTCGGTTGGCGCGGGGAGAGCGGCCGGTCGGGCGCAAGATCGGCTTCACCAACCGCACGATCTGGGACGAGTACGACGTGCATGCCCCCATCTGGGGCTACATGTACGACACGACGCTGCGCGACGCGGCGGGAACGCAGGCCGATCTACCGGCCTCCTCGCTGGTGGAGCCCCGCATCGAGCCGGAAATCTGCTTTTGTATTGCCCGGACGCCGGACGCCGGGATGGACGAGGCGGCGCTGCTGGAGTGCATCGGCTGGGTGGCGCATGGCGTCGAACTCGTCCAGTCGCTGTTCGCAGGCTGGCGCTTTGCAGCGCCGGACACGGTGGCGGGGCTGGGGCTTCATGGGGCCTACGTGGTAGGCCCGCGCCAAGAGATCCGCGCCGGTGACAGGGCGCAATGGCTGGACGTGCTGTCCGGCTTCTCGATCGATCTCTCCTGCGACGGGCGGCATGTCGACACCGGCCAGGCCGCCAATGTCCTCGATGGCCCGTTGTCGGCGCTGCGCCACCTCGTCGGACTGCTCGCCGAAGACGGACGTCACCCCGCGCTGGCTCCCGGCGAGATCGTCACGACCGGCACGGTCACCCGCGCCTTCCCGGTCAAGCCGGGCGAGACCTGGACCACGAGCCTCACCGGCAGCGGGCTGAAGGGGCTGACCCTGCGCCTGGTCTGACCCAGGCGGAACCCCGGGGGAAGACTGGTATTCCGGCATCCGAAAGCTTGCCGGGCTCAGCGCTTCCTGCCCGCCGCGGCGGCCTTGCGCTGGACGGCCGGCCGGACCTTGCCCATGTCGAGGATGTCCGCGAACAGAGGCTCGAATGCCTGCCCCGCGGCGGCGTCCCCGGTCTCCTTGGCGACCAGCGCCTTCAGACTGACGACGAGATGGGCCCGCATCGCCTCGGCCGCGGCATCGGCGTCGCCTGCCGCGATGGCGTCATGAATCCGTTGATGATCCTCAAAAATTTCGTTCGTGTCGCGGGTGTACCCGCCGGAGGTCCCGCCGGCGATCATCTGCTGGTCGAACAGGGAATCGAGGATGCCCGCCAGCCTGCGGCTGCCCGCCACCACCGCAATGCAGCGGTGAAAGCGGCCATCGGGTTCGAGGTGCGCGCGCGCGTTCGACACGGAGGAGCGGTAAGCCTGCTCCACCTCGCGCAAGGCCTGACCGAGCTTGCGGATGTCCGCCCTGGTCGCTCGCAACGCGGCGCGGGCTGCGGCGGGGACTTCCAGTAGCAGGCGGATGCTGTAGATCTCTTCGAGGTCGTGGACGGTGGTCTCCAGAATGCGGGCTCCGCGGTTTCGCTCGAAACTGACCATTCCCTGCTCTTCCAGCTTGAGCAGGGCTTCGCGCACGGGCGTCCGCGAGACGTTCAGCTTCTCCGCGATCTCCTGCACGGAATGCAGGCTGCCCGGCTCGAACTCGCCGAGCACGATGGCGCTGCGCACCACTTCGAACACCCTCGTCGCCAGGCTCTTCTGGCGCATGTCCGGAATGTCCATCGGCCGTCCGTTCCGTGCTGTCCGGAGCCCTCGGCGCAGGGTGTCGGGGAGCCCATCCGGAGCACCTCGTCGGAGGCCGGCGACCCGCCTCTCCTGCCCGGCCGATCCCGGTAACCAGATTGACACGAGAGTAGCACGTGACATGCTACTCCGCGAACCCGGTTCTGCGCTTTCCGCCAGGGCCGGATGCATTGTCCCCGTGCCGGCCGCCCTGGCCGCCGGCCACCTCTGACGGGAGCGACCCATGTGCGTGGCGTGCTATGTCGACGAGGAGGCCAAGCGCAGGATCATCGCCTACAGCGCCGAGTTCCATAAGGTCACGAAGAGCCCCTTCGGCTCGGACGACGAGATCGGCATGCTGCACCTGGTCGATGCCGAGTCGCGCTCCGCCATCATGAGCCGCGCCGATGCCTCGAAGGTCTTCGACCTCTCGGTGGATCACTTCATCGGCATGCCCGGCTGGTTCGGGGCAGGCGACCAGCCCTACCAGATCTGGATGACGCACACGCCGCAGGGCGAGGTCGTCGGCAACTCGATGAACGTCAGCCCGTCGGCCAATACGCTGGTGGGCTACTCGGGCGACGCCATCTCGATGTACACGCATTGCGGCACGCACATCGATACGTTCAACCACTTCGGCTATAACGGCGCCATCTTCAACGGCTTCACGGCGCAGGAGCATCTCACCAGCCGCGCCTGGGACGTCTGCGGTGCCGAGAAGCATCCGCCCATCTTCGCGCGGGGAATCCTGCTCGACATTGCCGGGCTCTACGGCGTCGACACGCTGCCGCCCAGCCACGTCATCGGCGCGGAAGACCTCAACAACGCCATCAAGAAACAGGGCGTGAAGCCGCAGCTGGGCGACGTCGTCCTGATCCACACCGGGCAGATGAAGCTGTGGCCAAAGCCGCTCTTCACCGCGAACACCCCCGGAATCAACCGCGAGGGCGCGGAGTTTCTGTGCAAGAATGGCGCGATCATGATCGGCGCCGACAATCTCACGCTGGAGCACACGCCGACGCCGCCCGGGGACAATTTCTTCCCGGTCCATACCTATCTGCTGGCCGAGGCCGGCGTCCCGATCCTCGAGATGGCCTATCTCGACGAACTCGTGGCGGACAAGGTTTGGGAATTCGCATTTTTCGGAGCCTGCATCAGGCTGCGCGGCGCCACTGGCGCGCCGATGCGGCCGGTTGCCATGCCCCTGTCCAGGTAGAGCGTGCCGCGCGGGTCTGGACCCAGAGCGCGGCACAAGGAGGACTCACGGAAAGCGCGACGCCACGCCGGACAATGCACGCTGAACGGTGCTGCCGCGCGGCCGGAGTGAGAATGGCCGCCAGCGGACGGGGACATCCGGCGGAGCGGGCGCGCAAGGCTGAAAGAAGAGGGAGAGGATCATGACAAACAAGACGAAGGGGATCTCGAGGCGTTCGCTGCTGAAGGGCGGCGCCGCCGTCGCCGGCGCTACCGCCATCACCGGCTTTCCCACGGTCTGGGCGCAGACCATCAAGGACATCACGCTGAACCACACCGGCATGTCCTACTCGACCATCGCCGATATTGCCCGGCAGGCGAGCAAGGACCTCGGCTTCAAGGTCGAGATGTCGGTGGTCGACCATCCCGGTCTCACCAACCGCCTCGTCAACGACCCCAAGTCGATCGACATCGCCGACATGGAAATCTGGCAGGCGAAATTCGCCGTGCCGCAGGGCGTGACGCAGGCCGCTGACATCAAGAAGATCAAAGCCTGGGGAGACCTCACCCCGCTCTATACGGAAGGCAAGTTCCTCGGCAAGGAAGTCTCGCTCCAGGGCGACGCCCCGATCGAGGTGATGTACCGCGAGTCGAAGGACGCCAAGACCTTCTCGAAGTCGAAGACCGACTGGGCCACCTTCGTCCCGAGCGTCTACAACGCCGACACGCTGGGTATCCGCCCCGACCTCGTCGGCCGTCCGATCACCACCTGGGCCGACCTGCTCTCGTCCGACTTCAAGGGCAAGACCGCGATCCAGAACATCCCGACCAACGGCATCATGGACGCCATGATGGCGCTCGAGGCCGCCGGTGAGCTGAAGTACGTCGACAAGGGCAACCCGACGAAGGAAGAGCTCACCAAGACGATCGCCAAGCTCATCGAACTCAAGAAGGCGAAGCACTTCCGCGCGCTGTGGAACACCTTCGACGAGTCGGTGAACCTGATGGCTGCCGGCGAGGTGGTGATCCAGTCCATGTGGTCGCCGGCCGTGACGGCCGTGAAGACGCAGGGCGTCAAGTGCGTCTACCAGCCGCTCAAGGAAGGCTATCGCGGCTGGGGCAACGGCCTCGCTTTGCTGTCCCACCTCGAGGGCAAGAAGCTCGATGCCGCCTACGAGTACCTGAACTGGTACAATTCGGGCTGGGTCGGCGGTTTCATCGCCAAGCAGGGCTACTACAGCGCCAACGTGAAGACCGCCATGGCGGCCCTCACCCCGAACGAGCGCGGCTTCTTCTACGAGGGTAAGCTGGCCACCGGCGACATCACCAGCCCGACCGGCGAGAAGACGAACTCGGCCGGCGAGGTTCGCGACGGCGGCTCCTACGAGGAGCGCTTCTCCAAGGTGGCGGTGTGGAACAACCTGCCCGACGAGGCGGAATTCCTCTTCGCCAAGTGGAACGAGTTCAACGCTGCCTGACAAGGCCGTCCAGCGACACGGGGAGCGGCGGTTCGCACCGCCGCTCTCTCGCCTTTCACCCAGTGCCGAGGACCTGCGGACACCGCGATGACGCCTTCGCCCTCCAGCCGACCCCCTTCCCTGATGCCGTATCTCCAGGTCGCGCCGCTGACACTGGTACTGGTCCTGTTCTTCGTGGTCCCGGTCATCCTCGTCCTCGTCGTCAGCGTCTTTCGCTACCAGATGCTGGTCGGCGTCGTTCCCGACTTCACCTTCAAGAACTATGCGGACCTGCTCGCCAGCCCGACGACGTGGACGCTCTATGCGTCGACGGTGAAGTTCACGCTGATCGTCCTCGCCATCACCTTCGTGCTCGGCTTCTGGATCGCGTATTTCCTCGTCTTCCACGTCAGGAACCTGCTGGTCTCGATCGGCCTGTTCCTGGTCTGCACGGTGCCGTTCTGGACCTCCAACATCATCCGCATGATCTCGTGGCGGCCCATCCTCGGTAAGGAGGGCCTGATCAACAGCGCGCTGCTCAGCACCGGGGTCATCGACCAGCCGCTCGATTGGCTGCTCTATTCCGACTTTTCGGTCGTGGTGGCCTATGTCCACCTGTTCACGCTGTTCATGATCGTGCCGATCTTCAACTCGATGGCGCGCATCGACAAGTCGCTGCTGGAAGCGGCGCTCGACGCAGGCGCCACCAAATGGGGCACGGTCGTCAACGTGGTCCTGCCGCTCTGCAAGACGGGCATCGCGCTCGGATCGCTCTTCGTCGTCACGCTCGTCATGGGCGACTTCTTCGTCGTTTCCGTCATGAGCGGGGGCATGTCGGGATCGGCCACATCGGGCATCTTCAACGACCTGCAGTTCCTCAACTATCCGCGCGCCGCGGCAAACGCGGTGATCCTGCTCATCGTCGTCCTTCTCATCGCCGCGGCGATCTTCCGGCTGGTGGACGTCCGCAAGGAGCTCGTGCGCTAAATGGCTGGTGGTGGATCCGGAACCGTCTCCTACGGCCCGCGGCCCTGGACCTTCTATGTCCTCGCGGCGCTCTTCACGCTGTTCGTCATCTTCCTGTACGGCCCGATGATCTCGGTTCTCGTGCTGTCCTTCCAGGGACCTTCGGGCTCGCTGGTGTTCCCGCTGCGCGAGCCGTCGCTGATGTGGTTCGACGAGCTCTTCAACCCCAGGCGCACGGGTGACGCCGTCGGCGCGTTCAACCGCTCGCTGCCGCTGGCCTTCCTGGTGATGATCATCACCGTCGTGATCTGCGTGACGGCCGGCTTCGCTTTCCGCCGGCGCTTCGTCGGCTCCACGGTGATCTTCTACACCGCCGTGGCGAGCCTGATCGTGCCCGGGCTGGTGTTGTCGATCGGCATCCTCGTCACCTTCCGCTATCTCGGGCTTCCGGCCACGTGGTGGGGTTCGGCGCTGGGCGCGCACCTCACCTGGTCGCTCCCGTTCGGCCTGCTCATCATGTTCGCGGTGCTCGGGCGGTTGAGCCCGTCCTATGAGGAAGCGGCGTTCGACCTCGGCGCCTCCAAGTGGAAGACGGTCAGGGAAGTCGTCGTCCCCATCGTCTTCCCCGGCATCATTGCCGTCGCGCTGTTCGGCTTCACCCTCTCCTACGACGAGTTCCCGCGGAGCTGGCTGACCGTCGGCACCAAGAACACTCTCCCCCTCGAAATCTGGACGATGACGACGAACGTGACATCGCCGGCGCTCTATGCGCTGGGAACGGTCACGACGGTGGTGTCCTTCGCGGTCATCGCCATCGCGCTGTCGTCCATCGTCCTGATCCAACGCAAGCGGTTCCGCAAGAAATGAGCAGCACCCCGACGGCCTCCCGCGGGCCGGGCGAAATTCGCCTGGTCAACGTCGCCAAGCAGTTCGGATCGTCCTACGCGGTCCAGAACATCAACCTGACGATCCCGCACGGGTCCTATTGCTGCCTGCTCGGACCATCGGGCTGCGGCAAGACCACCATCCTGCGCATGATCGCCGGGCACGAGACACCGACGACGGGCGAGATCTGGATCGGCGACCAGATGGTCGTCGGCAAGCTGCCGGTCGAGCGCGGCACGGCCATGATGTTCCAGAGCTATGCGCTCTTCCCGCACCTCACCGTGCTCGACAACGTCGCGTTCTATCTGAAGATGCGCGGCGTCGGTAAAGACGAGCGCCGTTCGCGGGCCGAGGAGATGCTGCAGCGCGTGCAGCTCGACCAGCTCAAGGACCGGATGCCGGCGCAGCTCTCGGGTGGCCAGCAGCAGCGTGTCGCCCTGGCACGCGCGCTGATCACCAATCCCCGGGTGCTGCTGCTCGACGAGCCCCTCTCGGCGCTGGACGAGTTCCTGCGGCTTCGCATGCGCGGCGAGCTCAAGAGCCTCCAGAACGAGCTCGGCATCACCTTCGTCCACGTCACCCACACCCAGCCCGAGGCCATCGCGCTGGCCGACATGGTGGTGGTGATGGACACCGGCCGCATCGACCAGGCGGACTCCGCCGAGATGATCTTCGACAAGCCAGCGACGCCCTACGTGGCCCGCTTCATGGGCGGCCAGAACGTGCTCACCGGCACGGTGGAGGACACCGGCGCTGCCGGGCGTTTCCGGCTCCGCCATGCCGATGGATCGGTGTTCGAGGCGCAGGCGGAATCGGCGGTCCCCAAGGCGGGCTCGCAGATGTCCATCTCCGTGCGGCGCGACCGGATCCACCTGCGCAAGCAGGCCGCGGGCGAGCAGGCGTCCGGTATCAACGAGCTCACCGGGACGGTCACGGGCATCGAGTACCAGGGCAATTTCTTCAAGATGACGGTGGACCGGAAGGGCGAGGTCTTCGTCGTGAACCAGCCCGACACCGACTATTTCCGCAGCCCGATCGCCATCGGGGACGCTGTGTTCGCCAGCTGGGACGCCGCCGACGTGCACGTCCTCAACAAGGTCGACAGCGGCCGGGCGGGCGATCCGTATCTCGACGCGGCCGAATAGCAGCGCAACCCGGGGGGAGAGACCACATGGAAAACTGGGCGAACCGAAAGACGCTCATCCTGGGCCGCAACGAGATGATCGGGCTGCTGACCCCGAAGGAGTACAATGACTGCGTCGAGCAGGCCTATCGCATGCATGGCGAGGGCCGCTTCTACATGGACCCGAAGGGTCACATCGTGCTCGACAAATTCCCCGGCGAGTGGGAGGCGATGCCGTCCTACATCGAGGAGCCCCATGCCGCCGCCTGCAAGTGGGTGTCGATCCGCGAGTGGAACCGCGAGCGGTTCAACCTGCCGACGGTGTTCTCGATCCTCATCTACACCCATCCGGAAACAGGCTTCCCGCTCGCCATCGTCGACGGCAGCTACCACACCGTGATGCGCACGGGATCCTCCGCCGCGGTGTCCGCCAAGTGGATGGCGCGAAAGGATTCCCGCAAGCTCGCCATCGTCGGCGCGGGCCACATGGCCGAAGGCGCCCTGGCGACCTGCAACGAGGTGTTCCCCTGGACGGAAGTCCGCGTGTGGAGCCGAAGCCAGTCGACGCTTGACCACTTCGTCAAGGAGCAGCAGCCGAAATACGAGAGCTTCGAGATCAAGCCGTCCACGAACCTCGAAAGCGTGGTGCGGGGCGCCGACGTGGTGGTGACGCTCACGCCGGCGCGCGGACCCATCGTCATGAACGAGTGGATCACGCCCGGCATGCACATCGCTGCCGTGGGCGCGGACAAGAAGGGCGACCAGGAACTCGAGGGCAAGATCCTCACCCGCGCGCGCATCTTCGTCGACGATATCCGGCAGTGCAGGCACGACGGCGAGATCAACGTGCCGCTGTCCGATGGCCTGATCACCGAGGCAGACATTGCCGGCGAGATCGGCGAGGTCGTGACCGGCAAGAAGCCCGGCCGTACCTCCGACGACGAGATCACGATCTTCGATTCCACGGGCATCGCGCTTCAGGACAGCGCGACGGTTCCGCTCGAATACGAGCGCGCCATGGCGGCCGGCGTCGGGATCGAGAAGAAGATGATCTCCACCTGAGGCGGCATCGAAAGGACTTACAATGTCTGAGAAGCTGTTCGAGGAAGGCCTGGCGGTCCGCAAGGCCGTTCTCGGGGAGGAGTACGTCAACAAGTCGATCGCCAATGCGGACGACTTCAACCGCCCCTTCCAGGAGCTGGTGACGGAGTATTGCTGGGGCGCGATCTGGACCCGCGAGGAGCTGCCGCGCAAGACGCGCAGCATGCTGAACCTCGCGATGCTGACCGCGCTGGGCAAGCCGCACGAGCTGAAACTGCATCTCAAGGGCGCGTTGCGGAACGGCTGCACGCCCGTCGAGATACGGGAAGTGCTGATGCAAGCTGCCGTCTATGCCGGCATCCCCGCTGGCGTGGATGCCTTCCGCGTGGCCCGTGAGGTGTTCGCCGAGGAAGCAGCGGAAGAGAAGGGCGCCGCAGCGCCCTGACACGGGCCTCGCCGGCTGGATCGTGCGCCGTCCTGGCGCCGGCGTGGAGCTAAGCAGGCAAGGCACATGCCCGATTGCCAGCCTTCGTCTTTCAAGACCCCGCTTGACCAACCCGGAAGTCAGTCTTTCAACCTTGGGCTGCAAGTCAACGTGAGTTGAGCCGTGTTCTCGTTGCCAATCCGGCTGACATTGCAGGTCGGGTAACGTCGAGAATACCAATCGCCACGGCTGTGTCTCAGCTGTTTCTTTACGCCTGCGTGTCACAAGCACTGGTCAGACGGGCATGCCGCACGGGGTCGGCGGAAGCCACCGGGACAGTCAGTGACCATTCTTTCCGATACGATTGTTGCGGCGGCCCGCCCCCGCCGCCGAACCTCCCGCGTGCTGCAGATGCTGGCGAGGCGTCTGCCCCTGCTGCTGGCCGTGGCCGTGACTGCGGTCTCAATCCTGCTCGTCTGGCGGGAAGCGAATACGGTAGGACTTGCGGGGGTCGAAGCGGCGGTCGCCAATGTGGAGCCACACGCGCTTGTGCTCGCGCTGCTCTTCACCGCCGTGAGCTTCTTGGCGCTGGGGGTCTACGACGTCGTCGCGGTGCGCACCGTCGCTCCCGGCCGGGTCTCGCCCTGGCTGGCCGGCGCCACGGGAGCGGCAGCCTACGCCGTCTCCAATGCGCTCGGCTTCCCGCTGGCGACGGGTGGGCTCGTCAGGTACTGCATCTACCGGTCCCAGGGTCTCGACGGTGCCGATATCGGCCGGGTCGTCGGGACGGCGTGGCTGGCGCTCTGGTTCGGCTTTGCCGCCGTCATCGGGCTGGCCATGGCCTTCGCACCCCCCGGCAGCACGACGTTGCCGGGTCTGGACAATACAACGCAGCGCCTCGCCGGCCTCGGCCTGCTCGCCGTCGTCGGCGGGCTCGTCGCGGCCATGGCGCTGGCGCGCCGCGAGCCCCGCATTCTCGGCGTGCCTTTCCCGCTTCCCTCGGCGTCCGGCAGCCTCGTGCATCTGGCGGCCGGCATCGTCGACGTCGCCGCCACGCTGCCACCCGACGCGGTGACCAGCCTGCCGGTGTTTGCCGTCGTCTTCAGCGCGGCCACACTTGCCGGGATCCTCGCGCATACGCCAGGCGGAATCGGCGCCTTCGAGGCTACCATCATCGCCGGCCTGGGCCTGGCCGGGCGGGCCGACGCGGTGGCGGCACTCGTCATGTACCGGGTCGTCTACACCGCCCTGCCCTTCCTGATCGCGACGGCCGCCCTGGCCGCGATCGAGGTACACCGGGGCCGCGACGCACTTGGCGAGCGGTTTGCGACAGGCTTCCACATCGCCGGCCCGCTTCTGGCGATGAGCAGCGCCTCGCTCGTTGGCGGCTCAGCGATCGCCCTTTTGTGCGTCGCGCTCGGCTGGTGGCCGGATCATGTCGCAGCCGAGCCGGGTGAAGCCGTCCGGGCGGCCGCCGGGATTGCCGGCATCATGCTGCTCAGCGTCGCGCGCGGGCTCCTGCACCGCCAGGCGAGAGCCCGGCGGGCATCCCTGCTGCTGCTACCGACCGGCCTCGCCGCCGCACTCTCCCTCGGTCTCGGCACGGGCAGCATTGCGGCTGTCGCTGTCCTTAGCCTGGCGCTCTACGCCGGCAAGCCCGCCTTCTACCGGGGCAACGTCCGGCGCAGCGAGCATGGGCCGGCCGGCATTCGGCTGTCAGGCGTCGCCACGGCCTGGCTGGCCAGGCTCGGCTTCCGTGAGGTGACCGCCGGGCCCTCCGCCACCGAGGAGATCCCGCGCGCCGTCGAGACCCTTGTCGCGCAGAGCCCGCGCGCGTCCGCCGCGCTGGCTTTCCTGGGCGACAAGCGGTTCCTGGTTTCCCCGGACGGGTCGGCCTTCCTCATGTACGCCGTCTCCGGCCGCAGCCTCGTCGCGCTGGGCCATCCCGTCGGTGACCCGCAGCGCGCGACGGAACTGGCCTGGGCCTTCCGCGAGCTTGCGGACCGGCTGGATGCGCGCCCGGTATTCTACCAGATCGGGGCGGAGACTCTGCCGACCTATCTCGACATGCGCCTCAGCGTGCTCAAGATCGGCGAGGTCGCCCGGCTCGACCTTTCCACCTTCTCGATGGCCGGCACGGCCAAGCAGAACCTTCGCAACGCCCGAAGGCGGCTTGAGAAGGACGGCCTCGTCTTCTCGCTCGTTCCCGCGGCCGAGGTCCCCGCCCTGCTCGACGAGATGCAGGCGGTGTCGGACGCGTGGTTCGCCGGCAAGTCGGGTGGCGAGAAGGGCTTCTCCATCGGGTGCTTCGACCGTGACTACCTCTCTCGCTTTGACGCAGGCGTCCTCCGCCGCGACGGGGAGCTCGTCGCATTCGCCAATCTCTGGCGCGGCGCGGACAAGGCGGAAATGACGGTGGACCTGATGCGCTACCGCCCGGGCGTGTCGCGCATCATCATGGACGGCCTCTTCGTCGAGCTCATCCTGACGGCGCAGGCGGAAGGCTATCGCTGGTTCGAGCTGGGTCCTGCCCCGCTCTCGGGGCTCGTCGACCACCGGCTCGCCAGCTGGTGGAACCGCATCGGCTCGTTCATCTACCGGCAAGGCGAGGAGTACTACAATTTCGAAGGGCTGCGCACCTTCAAGCAGAAGTTCGGGCCGGAGTGGACACCGCTCTACGTGGCGTGCCCCGGCCTGCTTGACACGCCGAAGGCGCTGGTGGACCTGACAGCGCTCATCGCCGGCGGCAGCCCGCTGCGGGTCTTCAGGAACGCAGCGAAGCGCTGAGCAAGCATGCCCTGCCCCGGGGCAATCTGGTCAGTCCAGTAGGTCGGCGGGGGCCGTGCGGCGAGCCTCGGTGCGGGCCGGGTGAGCCCAGGGCGGCCCGTCCTCGTCGAAGGCTCCGGGCAGCACGGTGGGGGTGCGGAGGGAGAAAAGCCGGCCGAGGGATTTGATCTCGGCTGTCGCCGTTCCCATGGACGCGGCTGGGACCTTGTCGAACCCGCGGGCTTCGGTGGTCATCGCGGCGAGGGGGGCGGCGTACATGATCTCGTCTCCGTTGCGTCGTCTGGCGCAGGGGGACAGTGCCCCGTCTGCGCGCCTCAATCTGTGAGCTTCCTCACATGAACGCTCCCTGAAGAGGCAGGTTCGGCCGCAATGGTTTCCGGAAAGCAAACGGCCGCGCTGGTGGCGCGGCCGTGTGGCATTTCCGGCACGAGGCTTCCAGCCAGGTGGCCGCCTGCTTCAAATCATGTAGTCGCCGCCGTTCGGATTGAGGCTGGCGCCCACGAAATACGATCCCTCTTCGGAGGCGAGCAGCAGGGCGACCGGAGCAATCTCGCCCACCTCGCCGAAACGGCCAATGGGAAGCTCCTTCATCTTCATGTCCAGCCAGTCCTGCGGGAGGGCCCGCAAAAGCGGCGTGTTGATCGGGCCGGGATTGAGCGTGTTGCAGGTGATGCCGTCGCGGGCGAGTTCATAGGCCAGGGACTTGGTGAAGCCCATGATGGCGGCCTTGGCACCGACGTAGTGCGCCATCCCCGGTGCGCCCTTGTGCGCGAGCTGCGACGAGACGTTGATGATCCGGCCCCACTTCTTGGCCTTCATGCCGGTGATGACTTCGCGCGTGCACAGAAACGTGCCCTTCACGTGCACGTCCATCATGCGGTCGAACATCGCCGTTTCCATCGTTTCGACGGGGCTCACCGTGTCGATGCCGGCGTTGTTCATGAGGATGTCGACGGTCCCGAGCGCGGCCGTAATCGTCTTGAAGGCGGCTTTCACCGCCTCCTCGTCGGCGACGTCGGCGGCGGCCGAGGCAGTGTTGACGCCGTGCGCCGCCAGCTTCCGCGCCGTCTCCGCAGCCTTCCCTGCGTCGAGGTCGATGACGCCGATGGCGGCGCCCTCGCGCGCGAAAAGGTCGGCCGTGGCCGCGCCGATGCCGCTGCACGCGCCGGTGATGACTGCGACCTTACCCGTAAGCTTTCCCATCACTCGCTCCTTCGATGCTGGCCGTCCGGGGCGTCAGGATGCGCTCCGCCTCGGCCTGAAACCGTGAGAAGAAGTCGTCCGACCGCTCCATCGCGGCGACGTCCTCGTGCCGCCAGCAGCGGACGAAATGGCGGTCGCCCAACGCCGTGACCGGCGGCATCTCGACCCTGCAGCGATCGATGGCGAGCGGGCAGCGGCCAGCCAGCGGACAGCCGGGCGGCAGGTCGATCGGGCTCGGGATCTCGCCCTCGAGCTTGATGGTGTTCTCGCGCCTCAGGTCGGGATTGGGCAGCAGCACCGAGGAGAGCAGGCCCACCGAGTAGGGATGGCGCGGGGCGGCGAACAGCGGTGCCGCAGGAGCGTCCTCGACGATCGAGCCAAGATACAGAACCGCGACGCGGTGGCTGAGGTAGCGCACGGTGCTGAGATCGTGGGAGATGAAGAGATAGGCGGTCCCGAGGTCCTTCTGGATCCGGATCAGCAGGTCGATGATCTCCGCCCGGGCGCTCGGGTCCAGCGCCGAGGTCGGCTCGTCCAGGACGATCAGCTCGGGCTTGGACACGATGGACCGGGCGATCCCGATGCGCTGCTGCAGCCCCATGCTCAGTTCGGCGGGGTAGACATCGAGGAGCCGCTCGGCCAGGCCAACGCGGCGCACCGCCTCCCGCACGGCCTTCTCCCGGTCGGCGCGGTTGACGCCCAGGGCCCTGAGCGGCTCACCGATCGTGTCGCCGACGACGGTGCGCGGGTCGAGCGACTCGGCCGGCTCTTGGAAGACGAGCTGCATGCGCCCGCGCAGGGCGGACGACCGGACGGTCATCCCCTTCCCCATCGTCTGGCCTTTGAAGGCGATGACGCCGCGCGTCGGACGGATCAGGCCCAGAACGCAACGGCCGATCGTCGTCTTGCCGCTGCCCGACTCCCCCACCAGCGCGAGCGTCTCGCCGGGGTCGACGGTAAGGCTCACGCCGTTGACGGCCTGCACCACCTTCCGGCTGCCGGAGACCGGAAAGTGCTGAACGAGGTCGTCCACTTCGAGGAGCGCCATGCCTCAGTGCTCCACGGGATAGTGGCAGCGCACGAAGTGGCCCGGGCTCAGCTCCCGTAAGGGCGGATGATCGACAGCGCAGTTAGGCCTGGCCCGGACGCACCGTGGCGCGAAGCTGCAGCCAGCCGCCGCCGGTGCCCTGTCCTCCGCCGTGCCGCCCTTGATCCAGTAGCTGCGCAGCCGGGGATTGTGGGAGAAGGCGGCCAGCAGCAGTAACGTGTAGGGGTGCATCGGGGTGGCGAAGAAGCTCGCCTTCGCGGCGATCTCGACGATCTCGCCGGAATAGATAACGGCCACCCGATCACAGAAATGCGCAGTGATGCCGATGTCGCGGGTGATGATGAGCATCGCCGTGCGGTGGCGCGCGACAAGGCGCTGCAGCAGCTCCAGCACCTGGGTCTGCACCGTGACGTCGAGCCCGCTTGTGGCGTCGTCCGAGATGACGAAGCGCGGGTCGCAGATCAGCGCGATGGCCATGACGACGCGCTGGGCCATGCCGCCGGACAATTCGTGCGGATAGGCGGCGTAGCGACGCTCGGGATCCGGGATGCGGACCTCCTTGAGCATGTCGATGACGCGGTCCTTCAGCTCCTGCCCGGTGACGCCGACATGGTAGCGCAGCACGTTGCCGATCTGCTGGCCGACGGTGAGCAGCGGATTCAGCTCGCTACGTGGATTGGCGATGACCATGGACATGGACCTGCCGCGCAGCTGGCGCAGGCCTTCCTCGTCCAGCGTCGAAAGGTCGATCCCCAGGAACTTCACCTTGCCGCGCGCGATGCGACCCGGCGGCGGCACCAGCTGCATGATGGCGCGGGCGAGCGTCGTCTTGCCGGCGCCGGATTCACCGACGAGGCCGACGATCTCCTGCGAGGCTATGGCGAGGTCGAGTTGCCGGACCGCCCTCTGCGCGGTCTCGCCGTAGCGGGGGAACTCCACGTCGAGAGCCTCGACGTTCAGCACCGGACTTTCCATCAGGGCAATCCCGCCATCAGCGCGTCCTGGGATCGATGAAGAAGTAGAGGAGGTCCACCATCAGGTAGACGAAGAGCGACAGCACGGCCGAGTAGAGCACGAAACCCAGCACGGGGTTCAGGTCCGCGTTCAGCACGCCCTGCACGGCGTATTGCCCCGCCCCGCCCCACGAGAACACGATCTCCACCAGCACCGCGCCGCCGATCAGGAAACCGTAGAGCACGCTGACGATGGTGATGACGGACGGCAGCGCATTGCGGAAAGCCTGGCGCACGACGACCTTGCGCGGCAGCCCGCACAGCTCCGCGTAGCGGCTGAAGTCGGAGTCGAGCATCCGCTCCGTCGTCGCCTGCGTCATCTTCAAAATGGGGCCGGCATTGATGAGGCCGAGCGTCACGACGGGGAGCACCAGATGGGCGGCCGCGTTACGGAACGCCTCCCAGTTGCCCTCGAGCAGGCTGTCGATCAGGAGCGCGTTGGTGACAGGGGTGGGCGGCAGGATGACGAGGTCGAGCCGGCCCAGCGGCGCCGGGGCCCATCCCAGCATCGTGTAGAAGACGTAGATCAGCACGAGCGCCAGCCAGAAGTCCGGCAGCGCGCCGGCGAGCAGGCCGTAATAGTCCGCCGCCGCGCGGATTGGCCCCTTCGTACGCCGCGCGCCGGCAATGCCGAGCGGGATGCCGATGAGCAACGCGAGGACGAGGCCCAGCGTGACCAGCTCGAGCGTGGCGGGGAATCGCTGGGCTAAGTCGGAGGTCACCGGCATCGTGGTCTGCCACGACATGCCGAGATCGCCGTGCAGCACGTTGCCGAGGTAGATGAAGAACTGCGTGAAGACCGAGTGGTCGAGGCCCAACTCCCCGCGCAGCTTGGCGAGCCCTTCCGGCGTAGCGAAGGGCCCCAGCATCAGGACCGCCGGGTCGCCCGGGATCAGCTTCACCATCATGAAGCTGACGAAGAGGATCCCGACGATCTGCGGGACGACGAAGAGCAGTCGCTGGCCGAGATAGCTGAACAGGCTCATGCCCGGGCCCCCGCCTGTCCGATACGCCCGGCGAGGCGGCGCCGTCGGGCGGGATCGGACAACACCTCGATGCTGCTGCCGATGAGCGAGAAGCCGAAGACGGTGACCGCCAGTGCGAGACCGGGGAAGATCGAGGGCCACCAGTGGCCGGTGACGATGTTCTGGTAGCCGGACGCGATCATGCTGCCCCACTCGGGTGTCGGCGCTTTCACGCCCGCGCCGATGAAGCTCAGGGCCGCGGTGAGCAGCACGGACCAGCCGATATTGACAGACAGCTGCGCCAGAACGGGCGCGATGGCGTTGGGGACGATGTGGCGCAGGATGATGCCGGTATCGGAGACGCCGGCAAGCCACGCCGCCTCGACGTAGCGCATGTTGCGGATGCTCATGACCTGCGAGCGCATCAGCCGGAGGTAGATCGGCGCGTTGACGAAAGCGATGGCGAGCACGATCGACTGAAGGCTCTGCCCGAAGACGGCAACGAGCGCGATGGCGAAGACGAAGACGGGAAAGGCCTGCAGCACGTCGGCCGAGCGCATGACGAAGCCCGCGCCGATCTTCCCGATGCCCTTGACCGACTGGTAGTAGCCCACGAGGGCACCGAGCGACGTGCCTACCAGGGCAGACAGCAGCGTACCCAGCACGGCGATGGACAGGTCGATGCGCGGCGCCCAGAGCACCCGCGAGAAGACGTCCATGCCCGTGGCGTCCGTGCCCATGAAGTGCCGCCAGCTCGGGGGCTGGAGGAAGGCGCCGGGGTCCGCGGCCTCCGGCGGGAAGGGCGCGACCCAGGGCGCGAGGATCGCCAGCACCAGCACGACCCCGACGATGCCGTAGCCGAGGGCGAAGCTGGGGTTCGTCCTGAGTACGGCGAGGAAGAAGGCGAGGCGGCGGGATGACCCGCCGCCTGCGCCATACGTGTCCGTCCGAGCGACGGCCATCGCGGGATCAGGCCCGGCTGAAGTTCTGGAAGCGGATGTTGTTGGATGTGTAGTACGTCCAGCCCTTCAGATCCGCCTTACGGGCCATCGTGTAGTTGGGATAGGCGACGAAGGTCCACGGTGCCTCGCTCATGATGATCGCCTGAGCCTTCTTGGCCGCCTCGAGGCGCACCTTCTCGTCGGCGGTACCGGCCATCTCGGCAATCAGCTTGTCGACTTCGGCATTCTCGTAGTTCGAGTAGTTCACGTAGGACTTGCTGTCGAAGTAGAGCGTGAGCGAGTAGCCGGGATCCGGGCACCACGGGCTGTCCACATAGAAGATCATCGGCTGCTTGCGTTCGGTGACCGCGTTGTAGAACGAGCCTGCCGGAACCTTCTTGAGCTCCAGCTCAACGCCGATCTTGCGAAGGGCGGACTGGTAGATGATGGCGATCGGCTCCTGGATGGGATCGCCGGCATTGTAGGCCAATGTCGTCTTGAACCCGGTCACACCCGCCTTTGCCAGCAGCTCCTTGGCCTTGTCGAGATTGTAGGTGTAGTCGGCGAGGCCCCCCGCGAAGCCCGGGTAGATGTTGGGCATGCAGCCGTCGAGTGGGCTCGCGAGCCCCTGGAACACTGCCTTGAGGACTTCCTGCTGCGGGAAGGCGAAGTTGAGGGCGCGGCGGACGTCGACCATGTCGAGCGGCGCCATCTTGGCGTTCAGCTCGATCCAGACCATGAAGGAGGCCGGCACGGTTTCCACTGCCACGTTGGGCACGGTCTTCAGGCTGATGACCTCCAGCGGCTGGAGGTACTGGGCGATGTCGACCGCCCCGCCGCGCAGCAGCTGAACGCGGGCGGCGGAGGTGGGCACCTCCTTGAAGATTACCGTGTCGATGGCAGGCTTGCCGCCGTAGTAGTCCGGCCGCGCCTTGAAGACCGCCTGCTGTCCGCGCACCAGCTGCTGCAACTGGTAAGGGCCGAAGCCGGCGCTGTTGTTCTCCAGGAACTTGCGCGCCCACGGGTCGTCCGCGCCGCCCGCCTCCTTGCACTTCTTGCTGTCGTAGACGGGCGTGTACAGATTGGCGTGGATCTTGAGCAGAAGCGGGTTGGGCTCCTTCACGTTGAAGGAGACGACGTACTTGCTCTCGACCTTGATGTCGTCGGGGCCGGACAGGCCGATGACCTTGGTGTAGAAGGCGCCGAGCGCTCCGAGCGCGAAGGCTCGGGACCACGTCCACTTGACGTCCTCGGCCGTGAGCTCGTTGCCCCAGTTGCTCTTGACGCCCTCGCGCAGCTTGAAGCGCGCCCACTTGCCGGCGGGGTCGAGTTCGAAGCTCTCGGCGAGCTTGCCGTACATGTTGACGCCACCGACCTTGTCGGCGTGGAAGGCGATGTCCTCGCGCCTGGCGTCGGGCACGCCGGCATCCGGGATCAGCGTGAAGCCGAGCAGGCCGTCATACATGGCGGCGATCGCCTCGAACGTCCCGAGGCTGACGTCGAAGTTGCAGTCCAGGCTCTGCGGCGTCGCAGGTGCGGCGATCACCATCGTGCTCACCGCCTGCGCATGAGCCTGCGGAATGGCGAGGATGCGCGGCATGGCCGCGATGCCGGCCAGGGCCGCCGTGGTCTCGAAAAAGCGGCGCCGGCTGATCTCGAACGCGGACTTGTCGTTAGTATCGCTCACGATCCCCTCCCCTCAGGCCGCCGCCATCCGGCGGCTTCCCACTGTGGTGCGGGAGCGAGAAAGCCGACCAACAAGAAATCCCTATCCGATGTATAGTCTCCACCTATGGCGAACGTCGAACACGATGGGTCGGAGCTGGAACGGGGGCCTGAAGGGCCATTTGCGGCTGCGTGGTTCCGGAAATGCCTGATCCAAGGTCAATCCGCTGCCGCATTGACCGCCCCGGCGCTCAGCTTACGCTCAGGAACCTGGTCCTGCCATGGCTGTCATAGCAGCAATCGGGCCGGGCTATACGGTCCCGGATCATCTCATCCTGTCCAGCCTTGGTCGGGCCGTGGGCCCGGTGCCCTGCCCATGCGTGAGGCAGGCGCGCGCGACACTCTGCAAAGGGTTGGCCACCCCATAGGTCAATGCTATGGGCGACGCCTCCAATACGGGCAGTCCATGCGTCGCGCGGGTTACAGCAGGGATCCGCGAGGCGGCACATGGACCTGAGACAGCTGCGCTACTTCGTCCAGATCGTGGAAAGCGGCAGCCTGTCGCGGGCCGCCGAGATCCTCGGCATCGCTCAACCCTCGCTCAGCGTGCAGGTGAAGGCGCTGGAGGAAGAACTTGGCGTCGACCTGCTCATCCGCCATCCCCGCGGGGTCACGCCCACCGATCTCGGCATCGCCTTCCGCGACCACGCCCAGTTGATCCTGGACAACATGGACCGGGCGCGGGAAGCCGTCCGCTCGCAGGTGTCGAGCCCCGTGGCCACGGTCGCGGTCGGACTGCCCGCCTCGGTGTGCCGGGGCGTGGCGCTCCACATCGTCCGGGAAACCAGCAACCGCTATCCTGGCATCTCGGTGCACCTCGTGGAGGCCATGTCCGGCACTCTCGAGGAGTGGATCCAGGCCGGCCGGCTGGACGTCGCCATCCTCTTCGACCATCGCGCCTACGAGCACATTTCCGCCGTGGAGATCATGACAGAGGACCTCGTCCTGCATGTTCATGCCCGGTCCGGACTCGCCGGCATGAACGCGATCCCGTTCAGCAGGCTGGCCGGTGTCCCGCTCGTCCTGCCCTCGCCCGGGCACGTGGTGAGGGGCCTGGTGACCAAGCAGGCCGGCCTCGCCGGGTGCGAACTGTCCGTGATGAACTGCGACTCGCTTCCCGCCACGCGGCAGCTGGTGCGCGCCGGTTACGCGACGGTCGCGCCGCATTTCGCCTTCGCCGAGGAGATCGAGCGCGGCGAATTGGCCGCCGTGCCCATCGTCGATCCCACCCCGTCGTGGCGGATCTCGATCGGGGTGTCCCGCCGTACCGTCCACCCGCGGGCGGCCCACATCCTCGCGGGGGTGCTGGAGGAGGTTTGCAGGGATCTCGTGCGTACGGGGATCTGGCAGGCGAGGCTCGTCGACTGAACCAATCACCCCGCCACAGCCTGCGCCAATGCGAGCAGGTCTTCGTCCGTCCCCGGTCCGCCAACGACGGAAAGCCCGACGGGAAGGCCGTCGACAGACGCGAGCGGCAGGCTGACCTGCGGCAGGCCGGCGTGACCGGCGAGGCAAAGCAGCGCCAACGCCCGCGCCCTAAAGGCTTCGAGTTCCGCCGGTGGTGAGCCGCGCAGGGGCGCCGGCCCCGGCGACGACGGAAGGAGCAGGACCGTTCCGGCCGGCAGCATCGAACGCAGCCGCCCGGCAATGCCGACGCGCAGCCGCTGCGCGGCGGCGAGCGCTGCCGGGTCGGTCGCAGCGGCCGCGGCGAAGCGCTCGCGGATGCCGGGGCCGAAATCCGGCTGCACGGCGGTTACCCACGCGCCATGGGTCGCCCAGACCTCTGCGGTCTGGATCGTCCGGAACGCGTCGCGCCAGGCCGCCATGTCCTCGCCTGCAACGCTGACCTCCTCGGCTGGTCCCGCGATGCTCTCAAGTCGGCGCAGAGCGTGCATCAGGGCGTCGGCCGTGCCGGGATCGGCGATCGCGAAGAGATCGATCGCGACGAGCAACCGCGACGGCACCGCGCCTTCACGCTGCGACGACAGCAGAACGCGGCCGACCTCCGCGAGCATATCCGCCGAGCGGGCAAACCAGCCGGCGCTGTCATAGCTCGGCGCAAGCGCGACGGCGCCCTCCATCGGGATACGCCCGTGCGTCGGCCGCATGCCATAGAGGCCGCAGAAGCTGGCGGGCAGCCGGACAGATCCTCCCGTGTCCGAGCCCAGCGAGAAGTCGACGAGACCGGCCGCTGCCGCCGCCGCGGACCCGCTCGATGAGCCACCCGGGATACGCCCCGGCGCGGAGGCGTTGAGCGGCGTGCCGTAGCGGGCATTCTCGCCCATCAGGCTCCAGGCGAGTTCGTCCATCTGCGTCTTGCCCACGCAGGTCGCACCGGCATCCAGCAGCCGCTGGACAGCGGGAGCGGTTCGCGTCGGGACGGGATGGGTGGCCAGCCATTCCGGCGAGCCGTTGCCCGTGAGGATGCCGGCGAGGTCGTAGAGGTCCTTCACGCCGAAGGTGAGACCCGCGAGTGGGCCGTTGGCGGCCCCGCGGACCTCGGCGAGGCCGTGGGCGCAGAACGCACCGGCCGTGTCGACGACGCTCATCGCTTGGTCCTCACTGCGGGCGGTGCAACTCGGGCAGTGCCCGCGTGAAGGTGCGCACACCCCGCTTGATCCCGAGCACAGGCGGCGCGAGCTCGGCGATGGCCGTGCTCGGCGCAGGCGCGTCGAGCAGGACGAGGTCGGCGCTCATGCCTTCGGCGATCCCGTAGTCGTCGAGGTTGAGCAGCTTTGCCGATTGCGAGGTCACCATGTCGAGGCAGGATGCAAGACCGCTTTCGCTCCCGACCTGGGCGATGTTGGCATAGAGGTTCGCCATCCGCACCAGTGAGCAATCACCGAAGGGGGTGAAGGGGTTCAGCACGTTGTTGGTCGAGATCGAGCAGGTCACGCCCTTTTCGAGCAGCTTGTGGGCCTGCGTCACGCCGCGGGGGATGTCATGGTCGCGGTCTCGGCCGGTGAGGTAGAGGTCGGTGGCCGGCAGAACGGTGACGGCCACGCCGGAGGCCGCGAGCATGGCGGCGATGGCGTCGAGCCTCGCGGGCGGCACCGACGAGAACTTCGTGACGTGGCCCACGGCCACCCTGCCGCCCCAGCCATAGTGGTCGGTCAGGCGGCACACTTCCTCCACGTCGAGATGCGAGGGATCGAGCCCGAAATCGAGATGGAAGTCGATGTCCACGTCGAAGTCCCTGGCCATGGCGAAGATGCGCGCGATCTGGCCGTGCGAGTCCTTGTCCATGTAGGGCGCGCCGCCGACCACGTCCGCGCCCTCGGTGAGCGCCTGCCGCATGACGTCCTCGCAGCCGGGGTCGTCCAGCAACCCCTCCTGCGGAAAGACGCAGAGCTGGATGTCGATCGCCCAAGAATAGGACTGCTTGAGCCGCCTCAGTGCATGGAAGCTGGTGAGCCCGACCCGTGGATCGACCTCGACATGCGTGCGCATGCGCATGGTGCCGTTGACGAGCGCTTTTTCCAGCGTGCGGGACGCGCGGACATAGACGTCCTCGTCGGTGAAGGCGCGCTTGGCGTCTGCGACCAACCCTATCGCCTCCTGCAGGGAGCCCGTTTCGCAGCGGCAGCGGCCGATCAGGCAGGACTTGTCGAGGTGAATGTGGGTCTCGACGAAGCCGGGCACCGCGAGGCGCCCTCCCGCGTCGACGGTGGGCGCATCCGCCACGAAGCGCGTCCCGACGAACGCGATCCGCCCCGCTGCAATGGCGATGTCGACCGGCTCGGCCCCGTGGCTTGCAAGGCGCGCATCGCGAACGATCAGATCGAAGCCCATGTCCCGTCCCCCCAGGCTTCCGGCCGTCCGGCGCCGCGATACCCGCTCGCAAGCCACGTGCCATCGCGCCGTGAGAAGGCGCTCGCGCCGACGCCGCAAGCCGCGCATGATCATGGACGCGGCCGGCAGGCCTGACTGGACCGCGCCAAAGACGACAGGCATCGGAGGATACGCCATGTCCGGCTCCGCTGGCGACAGCGCTGCGCGCGAACACCCTGTCCGCATCGGCCTCGTGGGGGCGGGTGCGATCATGCGGCTGAGCCACGCGCCCACCATCGCGGCTACGCCCGAGGCGGTGCTGGCCGGCGTATTCGACCCGGATGCCGGCAGGTCGGACGCACTCGCGCGTGAATTTGGCGGCTGGGCCTATCGCGAGCTCGACGCCATGCTCGAGGCCCGTGACATCGACGCGGTGATCGTGGCGACGCCGAACGCCCACCATGCCGAGCCCGTGATCGAAGCGGCCCGCCGGGGCAAGCACGTTTTCTGCGAGAAGCCACTGGCCATCGACATCGCCTCGGCACGGAGGATGGTGGACGCCTGTGCCGAGGCCGGCGTGGTGCTCCAGGTGGGCTTCAACCAGCGCTTCTGGACGCAGGTCCAGATTGCCAAGGCGCTGCTGGACAGCGGCCTGATCGGCAAGGTCCACCAGATGCGGTCGGTCTACTCCGAGAAGTCCACGGCCTACCCCGCCGCAACGCGCTACCGCTACGACCTCGCCTTGTCCGGCGGGGCGACGATCATCGACCTCACGATCCACCGGATCGACCTCGCCCGGCATCTCGTGGGCGACGTTTCGGCCGTGATGGCGGAGCTCGCCAACAGCGCGATGGCCGAGAAGGTCGACGACAATGTCTGGCTGATGACGCGCTTCGCAGGCGGCGCGCGCGGGTGCCTGACCAGCAACCGCTACTCGCCCAACATCGGCGACGGCACGGATCTCTGGGGCACCGAGGGCACGATCCACATCGCCAGCGAGACGCTGAACCCGTTCCACGCCGCCCCGCTCGCCGTCTACACCGAGAAGGGCGCCGCGGATCTTCCGGACGTGCTGCGGGAAGCGCACTACCCGGATGCCTGGTGGAAGACCTTCGACGGGGGCTGGATCACCGTGAAGCCGCCGCGCCGGAGCCCATACCTGGCGCAGATGAAGGCGTTCTGCGACAGCATCCGCCACGGCGCGCCCGTGGCCGTCACCGGGATGGACGGCCTGCGCGCGCAGGAGGTCGTGCAGGCGGCCTACCTGTCGCAGGAGAGCGGCAGCTGGGTCGGGCTGCCTCTCCCCGAGGACGCGCCCTTCGTGCTTCCACGATACTAGGAGAAGGCTGGCTCAGCGGCGGCGTCCGGCAGCCACCTGCACGGGAGGCCGCTCGGGCCGGTCGACAGGAAACTGGCGCAGCACGGCACGGTAGTCGCCGAGCCCGACCGATGCGTTGCCGCCCTCGCGCAGCATGCGCATCATCTCGGCGCATCCGCCCGGATCGGCAGGCACCCTACCATTGCGAAGCAGAGACATAGCCGACTCCCCCTTTCGGCCGCACCGCCAGAGTATGCACGTTGCGCACACGGCGATGTGACAAATCGCACCTGCCCCCCTTGCACAGGCCAAGATGCCTGTTGGCACATGGAAGGCGACGGACCGCCAGACTGACAGGCGGGACCCGGCACGTCTGTGAAGTGCGCCACACTGTTTCCCCCTTTTCGATTGGAGGGCGAAGCGTGGACGTGGGAAGAAACTCCAGCTTATCTGGCTCCCATCGGACGCCACGGGGCGCCGGATCTCAAGTAGAGCTTCCCGCACTTACAAGGTTCCGGAAGCCTTCGACCTCGGACGATGGAGCACTACAATGGCAGTGGACATGTTTCTGGTCCTCGACGGGCTCGAGGGCGAATCGCAGGACAAGGCCTATTCAGGCAAGGTCGACGTTCTGTCCTGGTCATGGGGCCTGACCCAGACCGGCAACACCCATGTCGGCGGCGGCTCGGGTGCCGGCAAGGTGAATGTCGACGACATCACCATCACCAAGTACATCGACAATGCCTCGCCGACGATGATGACCTGGTGCTGCAACGGCAAGCACATCCCCAAGGGCAAGATCATCTGCCGCAAGGCCGGCGAGCACCCGCTCGAGTACATCACGATCGAGCTGGAGAACATCATCATCGCGCATATCGGCACGGGCGGCTCGCATGGCGAGGAACGTCTGACCGAGCACGTGCGGCTCAACTTCGGCAAGTTCAAGTACGTCTACAAGAAGCAGGACGAGAAGGGTGGCGGCAAGCCCAAGGAAGCCACCTGGAACATCATGACCAACACGCCGAACTGATCGTGTACGGTCCGACCGGCGCGCCGGCGCCGTCTCCTCCGGGAGCACCGCGCCGGCGCACCCATACGTTCCGCCGGGACCGCCCATGAGCGCAGTGACGCTGGAACGCACCTCCTTCCAGGAAGAACAGGCGCGCCGCCGCCGCGGCACGTGGCGGATCAGCCTGGCGTGCCTCGCCATAGCCTCGGCGCTCGGCATCGTCATGAGCACGGTGCTGACCCCGCTGATCCTCATCGCCGCTGGTGGCCTGCTGCGGCTGCTTGGCCTGGTGCCAGGATTGGGTTCGCCCGCCGGTTCGCTCCGTCATGCTCTCGGAGGCTGGCTGACGGGCCAGCTCGCCCGTTTCGAGCGCTTTCTCGACGCTATCGACAAGCTCAACGGCCTCACCGACGTCGGATCGCTCGGGCCCTCCGCCCTTGGAATGGCGGGCCTCATGCTGCCGGGCATCGCTGCAGCCGGCCTGGTCTGGCTGCTGTTCGTCTGGGCCATCCGACGGACAGGGCTTCGCGACCTCGTGGCGAGCCTGAACGCCCGGCCGCCGCGCGGCAACGACATCGAGGAGCGGCAGCTCGCCAATCTTGTCGACGAAATGGCGCTTGCCGCCGGCCTGCCATCGCCGGGGCTCCTCGTGGTCGACAGCGAAGCGGTGAACGCCGCCGCCGTCGGCAGCACCCCCGAGGACGCGTCCGTCATCGTCACCCGCGGGATGCTCGACAGGCTTGGCCGCGAGGAGACCGGGGCTGCCGTCGCGCACTGCGTCGCCTCCATCGGCCATGGTGACCTCAAGGTCAGCGCGTCCGTCCTCGCCGTCCTGCAGACGCTCGGCCTGCTGCTCTCCATCCTCGACCTGCCGTTCCGGGGGACGGCCTGGCGCGGTCTCTACCGGTTCGCTCCGCTCGCCGTCGGCCTCTCCTCCGACCCGCAAAGGCTGCTCGCGGCGGAAAGAGACTTCGAGACGGCGATGAACTCCAAATCTTCCGAGGAGATCGGCAGGTTCATGCCGGAGGAAGGCAAGTCCCGGCTGAAATTCCTGATCACGCTGCCGCTGCTGCCGCTGATCCTTCTGACCCTCTTCATGAAGATGATCGTCGTGCTCTGGGTGCCGCTGTTTCTCGGGCCGCCGCTGACGATGCTGTTTCGCAACCGGCGCTACCTCGCCGATGCCGGGGCGGTGCAGCTCACGCGCGACCCCGACGCGGTCGTGGCCGCCCTCACCGCGATCGCTTCATCGTCGCTGCCGGAAGGGGGCGAGTCCCGCGACTTCCTGTTCGTCCACGCACAGGGTGGCGGCAAGCGGGGCGGCATGGCAGACAGGCAGACGCTGCCCGCCGCGCTCACGCCCTCGCTCGAGGCGCGGTGTGTCCGGCTCGCGGCCATGGGAGCCCGGGTCCAGGTGACGCCGCACCGGGCGCTCCGTGCGCTCCTGGCGAACCGGCGCGCGGCCGTGCTGGTCGCCCTCCTCTGCATTCCCCTCGTTCCCCTCGTGGGAATGCTGGTCTTCATGACCCTTCTGATCACGGCCGGGTTCATGCTTTTCTCGCTTGCCGGCGGGCTCGCGCTGGCCTCCTTCGTCGTCGGATGATTTCGGAGACTCCATGACCTGGCTGCTGATCGCCGCGGGCCTCTACGCGGTATGGCTCTACAATCGCATCGTCGCGCGACGGAACCGGACAGACGCCGCCTGGGCGCAGATCGATACCCAGCTGAAGCGCAGGGCGGACCTCGTGCCGCAACTGGTGGGCGCCGTGAAAGGCGCCATGGCGCATGAATCGTCGACGCTGGAAGCCGTCGTACGGGCGCGGTCGGAGTGCCTGGCGACGGCGACGGCGGACGCGCCGGCCCGGTTCGCCGCCGAGCAGCGGCTGAGCGCGGCGCTGGCTCCGCTGTCGGTCATCGTCGAGGCGAATCCGGACCTGAAGACCTCCGCCAACGTGCTCGGCCTGCAGGAGGAACTCTCCTCGACCGAGAACCGGATCGCCATGGCGCGCCAGCACTTCAACGATTGCGTCGCCGAGTACAACACGGCGATCGGCACCGCTCCCGGCGTGTTCCTGGCGAAAGCCTTCAGCTTCCAGCCGCGACAGCCCTACGCGGCGGAGGATCAGTCCAAAGCGGTCCCCCGCGTCAGCCTCGGTTGACGGCCGGGCTCATGGGTCGCGCGCCACGCGCAATCCGTTGGTGAAGTAGCGCACGTCGGAGTCGTATTTGAAGCGGGCGCCCGAACGCAGGTAGCGCGGATCATTGTTGAAGGACCCGCCGCGCAGAACGCGCTCGCGGCAATCCGCTTTGGTCCAGGCCGAGCCGTCGGCGGGCGCACCCTTGTAGGTTTCGCTCCAGCAATCCTCCACCCACTCCGCCGCATTGCCGGGCATGTCCAGCAAGCCCCACGCATTGGCGGGGAACTGGCCGGAGGCGACGGCGTGCTTCACGGGCTGGCTGGAGCAGCCGAGGCAGTTGGCGCGATCCTTGTCGGGGGCGGCGCCCCATGGATAGGTCGTGGTCGTGCCCGCCCGGCCGGCATACTCCCACTCGGCCTCGGTGGGCAGGCGATAGGACTTCCCAGTGGTCCGCGAAAGCCATGCCACGTACTCCTTGGCATCCGCCCAGGAGATATCGGTGACGGGCCTGTCGCCGCGCCCGAGGCCGCGGTCCGACGGCCGGGCCTGGCATCCGCCGCCGTCCACGCAGGCGTCCCACTCGGCGAAGGTGACCTCCTTCCTGCCGAGCATGAAGGGCCGCGAGATCGTCACGCCGTGGACGGGCTTCTCGAAGTCGAACTGGTCGCCGCCCATCTGGAACGAGCCGGGCCGGACCGCCACGAGCTCGGGGCAGGTCTCGCAGTCCTTCGTGGCGCCTTCGGCAGCTGGAAGAAGAGATGCATCGCGGCTGGTATCGGCCTGCGCCACCGGGGCGGAAGCCGCGGGGGGTGGAGGCGGGGCGGCTGCTCCCGGCGGCCCGGAGACCGGCGGACCTTCCGGCTCCTGCCGCACGATGAAGGCGGGGACGCCACCCGGCGGCGTCGCGGCGGCACGCACCTGAACCGCCACCTTGTTGGCCGACAGCCCCGGCGCGGCCATCGCCCGGGTGAGCTCCGCCGCGAGCCGGCTGCCGCCGGACCCGGGCAACGCCGGCGCCACACCGACGGGGGCGGCGTAGAGCATGGCCGTCGCTGGGGGCACGCGCACAACAGCAAGGCCGCGCGCGGCCGCTCCGCCCGTTCCCAGCGGGAACGAAAAGCCGGTGTCCAGCACGACGAGCGCGGTGGCGGGACGGCCGACGATGAGCCGGTCCAGCAGCGTCTCGAGCCCGAAGCCCTGGGTGCGCAGGTCGTCGGCGGTGGCCGGGTTCGCGTCGACGGGAAGCAGCACGTTGACGCCGTTCGCCTGCACGCCGTGCCCGAGATAGTAGACGACAGCGGTAGCGCCGGGGGTGAGCTTGCGGCCGAAGACGGTGAGCGCCTGCTCCATGCCGCCACGGGTCATGTTCTGGCCGAGCGTCACGTCGTAGCCGGCCGTCGTCAGCGCGAGGCCGAGCTTCTCGGCGTCGCTCGCCGCGGTCGGGATGCCGGCCTTGGCGTAGCTCCCGTTTCCGATGACGAGGGCGACTCGCCTGGACTGCGCCGCCGCGGGCGCGAGTTGCGCCAGTGCCGCCAGCGCACCGAGCGCCAGAGCCAGGACCCAACGCAACCTCATGCAGACCTCCCGGAGATTGCGATCAGCGCACCGTCACCGTGATCTTCTGGGACATCACGGGGGGAACGTGCGGAATGTGGTCCTGGTCGGCGACGACCAACTGCAGGGTGTGGACGCCCGGCGTCAGCGTCACGACCACCTCCGTCTGGCCGTTGCCGAGGTGGATGTGGTTGTAGTCAGAGGGAATCGGCTCGCCCGGCGGTCCGGGCGGCGCGTCGATCAGCAGGTGGTGATGGCCGGTGTTGGCCATCTTCACCCCGGCGGGCGCGACGCCCATCTCCTTCAGCCCGATGCGGACCGTGAAGCGCTGCGGCACGCGGCTGCCGTCCTTGGGGTAATGGAAATAGACAAAGGCGCCCTTGGGAGAGGGTGTGTTGCCCTTCCCCTCCTGGGCCGAGGCGGGACATGCTGCAGCCACCAGGGCTGCCGCGGAAAGCGAAGCGGCGATGAGCGCCGCGCGGACTGTCCGGCGCATCGTCACTTCTTCCTCCTCTTGCCGCCGCCGGGGACGACGATCACCTCGATCTTCTCGGACATGACGGGCGGATCATGCGGCACGTGCTTCTCGTCGGCGAGAATCAGCTGCAGCGTGTGCTTGCCCGGGGGGAGCGTGATGCGCTTTTCCGTCTGGCCGGCGCCGAAATGCAAATGGTTGAGGTCGCTGGGGATCGCCTCGTCGAGCGACGGCGTGTCGGCGTCGACGATCAGGTGGTGATGCCCGGTGTTGGCCTTCACGACGCCGGCCGGGGCGACGCCCATGTTGCGCAGGCCGAAGCGGATGGTGGACGTCGGGTAGATCGTCTCGCCATTGTGGGGGTAGACGAAATAGACGGCGGCATCAGGCGGCGAGGGCTTGCGCTTCAAGGCTTCCTCGCCCGGCGCCGCCTTGCCCTCCGACACCGTGACGCGGATCGGCGCCGACATGACCGGCGGGTCGTGGGGCACGTGCTGGTGGTCCGCCAGCAAGGCCTGAATGGTATGCGGGCCGGGCTTCAGGGTCAGCTGGATCTCCGTCTGCCCCTTGCCGAGATGCACATGGTTGAAGTCGCTCGGCACCTCGTTCTCGAGCGGCGGCACGGGTGCGTCGACCAGAAGATGGTGGTGGCCGGAGTTCAGCTTTTGCGTTCCCGCGGGCGCCACCTCCATGCCTTCAATGCTCAGCTTCACGGTGAAGGTGGGCGGCACGGTCGCGCCATCAGCCGGCTCGGTGATGCCGACCTTGGCGCCCGGCGGCGAGGGCGTGCGCGGCGGGCCCTCCGGTTGCTCGGCCTCGGCCGAGCCCTGGGCGGGATCCACCACCTTCACGGTGATCCGGCCGGACATCACGGGAGGATTGTGCGGCACGTGTGAGGCATCACCCAGCAGGAGCTGCAGCGTGTGCTCCCCCGGCGGCAGCTTGACCTCGGCCTCCGTCTGCCCCTTGCCGAAATGCAGGTGGTTGAAGTCGCTCGGGATGGGCTGGTCGAGCGGCGGCAGTTCGGTGTCGATCAGCAGGTGATGGTGGCCCGCAGCCGGACCCTTCTCGCCCGCTGGCGTGATCGTGACCCCCGACGCGCCGAACCGGATCTTCGCGTCGGGCGGGATGACTGACCCGTCCTGCAGGTCGGGGAAGAAGACGGAAGCGTTGGGCGGCGCCGGCGTGCGCGGATCGGCCCAGGCCAAGGCAGGGAAGGCGAGGATCGCGGCGAGGGCGAGGACCCGGCCCGACATGGCTCTGCTGCGCAAGGATCCCTCCACCGACAGCCTGCCGCGCGCACCGGAGCCGATGCCATGCGGAGTTGAAGAAAGACTCGCTGACACCGACGGTTGCGGCAAGGGCGCCCCGTTCCAAACGGTTTGAAGGCCGAGTCCGCGCTCAGCGCCGGGCATCAGCGCCAAGCATAGGTGAACTCGCTTCCCTCTGCCCCGACCGCAATGCCCGTCAGCTTCTCGCGTGCGACGGAGCGCTGCAGCACGCCGCGGGCAAGCGCCGGGAGCATCGTGTTCGTGACGATGTTGTCGATCATGCGCCCGCCCGAATCCGGGTCGTTGCAGCGTGACACGATGAGGTCGACCACGGCGTCGTCGTAGTCGAACGCCGCCTCGTGATTGTCGGCGAAGCGCTTGCCGATGCGGTTCAGCTGCAGGCGGACAATGCCGGCCAGCATGTCCGGCGAGAGCGGGAAGTAAGGGATGACGACGATGCGCCCGAGCAAGGCCGGCGGAAAGACGCGCAGCAGGTCCGGGCGCAGGGCTGCGGCGAGCTTTTCCGGCTCCGACGCAAACTGCGGATCGGAACCGAGCTCCATGATCGTGTCGGTGCCGACATTGGAGGTGAGCAGGATGAGCGTGTTCCGGAAGTCGATCCTGCGTCCCGTGCCGTCCTCCATCTGCCCCTTGTCGAAGACCTGGAAGAAAATCTCGTGCACGTCGGGGTGGGCCTTCTCCACCTCGTCCAGCAGCACGACGCTGTAGGGCTTGCGCCGCACCGCCTCTGTCAGCCGGCCGCCCTCGCCATAGCCGACATAGCCGGGAGGCGCCCCCTTCAGGGTTGAGACCGTGTGGGCCTCCTGGAACTCCGACATGTTGATCGTGACGACGTTCTGCTCGCCGCCATAGAGCGCCTCCGCGAGCGCCAGCGCGGTCTCCGTCTTGCCCACGCCGGACGGGCCGCAGAGCATGAAGACGCCGATGGGCTTGTTGGGATTGTCGAGCTTGGCGCGGCTCGTCTCGATGCGCCGGGAGATCATGTCGAGGCCGTGCTTCTGGCCAACGACGCGCTTGCCGAGGATGTCGGGAAGCGACAGCACCGCTTCTACCTCGTCCTTGACCATGCGCCCGACGGGGATGCCGGTCCAGTCCGACACGACGGCAGCAACGGTCTGGTCGTCGACATGCGCGTGGATCATCCGCGCTTCCGGATCGATGCCATCGAGCTCGGCGGTCTTTTCCTTCAGCCTCACGCGCTCCGCGTCGGGGTCGGTGCCCTCGGGCATTTCGGCGGCGGCGAGGATCTCGCGAATGCTGCGAACCTCGCCGACCAGGGCCTGTTCGCGCTGCCAGTCTGCTTCCAGCTTCTCCATCGTCGCCGAGAGGCTTTCGAGCTCGGCGTCGATCTTCGCCACGCGCTCGGCCCGGTCCTCGCCGAGATCCAGGTCGAGCACCAGCCGTTCCTTTTCAGCCTGCCGGGCCGAGATCGTGGCGCGCGTGTCCTCGATGGCGGCCGGCGTGGCGCTCTGGCTGATGGCGACGCGCGCGCAGGCTGTGTCGAGCAGGCTCACAGCCTTGTCCGGCAACTGGCGGGCGGGAATGTAGCGGTGCGACAGGTTCACCGCCGCGACGATGGCGCTGTCGGCGATGCGGACCTTGTGGTGCTTCTCCATCGGCCCGACCAGCCCGCGCAGCATGATCGCGGCGCGGGCGATGTCCGGCTCGTCCACCTGAATCGGCTGGAAGCGGCGGGTGAGCGCAGGGTCCTTCTCGATGTATTGCCGGTACTCGGACCACGTGGTCGCGGCGATGGTGCGCAGCGTCCCGCGTGCGAGGGCGGGCTTCAGGAGGTTCGCCGCATCGCCCGTGCCCGCTTGGCCGCCCGCGCCGATCAGCGTGTGCGCCTCGTCGATGAAGAGGATCACCGGCTTGGGGGAGCTCTGCACCTCGTCGATGACGGAGCGAAGGCGCTGCTCGAATTCGCCCTTCATGGAGGCGCCCGCCTGCATCAGGCCGACATCGAGCACGCAGACGCGCACGTCGCGCAGCGGTGGTGGCACCTCCCCCGCGACGATGCGCTGGGCGAAGCCCTCGACGACGGCGGTCTTCCCCACGCCCGCCTCGCCGGTGAGGATAGGGTTGTTCTGCCGCCGGCGCATCAGTACGTCGATGAGCTGGCGGATTTCCTCGTCGCGGCCGAGGATCGGGTCCATATCGCCGGACGCGGCCTTCGCCGTCAGGTCCTGCGAAAAGCGGTCAAGGGCCGTGGTGCCCGACGGGCCTGCTGCCGCTGCACCTGGAGTACCGGCCGCGCTTAGGCCCGAGCCGTCCATCGGCCGCAGGTTTTCCTCCTCCGACCCCGCCCAGGCGGCCCGGTGCTCGGTCGCAAGGGCATCGGCCGGGATCTTGGCGAACTCGGCCGAGGCGTTCGTCAGCGCGCGCCTGAGCTCCATCGACTTCAGGGCGGCGAGCAGAACGTGGCCGCTGCGGATCTGCGTCTCGCCGAAGAACAGCGTCGCGTAGTGCCAGCCCCGGTCGAGCACGTCGACCACGGCGTTGGAAACGCCCGGCATCTCCGTCTCGTTCTTGCGGAAGCCCTCCACCACGCGGCCGAGATCGGCCAGCATCCTGGCACGGTCGAGCTTGAAATGATCGGCGGTGAGGGCGACGTCGGTTGCGTCGCGCTGCAGCAGGTGGACGAGCCAGTGCGCCAGCTCGACATTGCGGTTTCCCGCGGCCTTGGCCTGCCGGAGGGCCTGGATGAAGGCGTCGTAACCGACCCGGTTGAGTTTTCCGGTCACCGTTTCGAGGCTGATGTCGGCCATCGCGGACCTCCTGTCACTGCGGCGAAGGCGCAGCAGCCTTGCGGCTGCGCGCCGCGCGCTCGGCGGCGTTGAAGCGGGCATCGGCCCGGCGTGTACCCTTGGCGTTCGACCAATTCGGCGCCACCCAGCTCGTCCACCCCAGCCGGCCGAACCCGCCGAGCGTGGTCGGCTTCACGGCGGCCGCGTCGATGGACAGTTCCACGTCCCACTCGAGCTCGTCGCCGCAGCAGAAGAAGACGAGGTCGACCAGACGCGGGCTGTGTTCGCCGACGGGGAGAAAGCGCTCGTACTCGTCGAGGTCACGGGCAAGGATGCGCACGCGGAACTTGTCCTCGACGGAGAACAGCGTCGCGCCGAGCAGCGTGTCCCGGCCCAGCGCGCAATACCCGACGCCGAGGCGCGAACGCTCCTCCGGCTCGATCGGCAGCCGCGTCCCCGCGAACTGCTCGATCTCGGCGCGCACGCCGAACATGCCCTCGATCAGGCTCTTGAGCCGCGAGGCAGAGGCGCCCTTCCGGCCGAGCAGGCCGGCGAAGCCCAGCTTGGCGATGTCCTCGATCGAATCGAGCTGCCTGTAGACAGGGGATCCGATCCCGATGGTCGAGCCGACGAAGGCGGCGAAGCGGTCGTCGTCCGGGCGCTCGTGCTGCGCGATCGGCCTCGCGTCCGCCCAGGCACGGTAGAAGAGCTGCAGGAAGCGATTGTTGAAGATGTCGAGGAAGCGGGCAAAGGCGTCGTCGCCGGCGAGCGCCCAGCCATAAGCCTCCTCCGTGATGGCGAGCGGCAGCGCCCCCTGCGGTCCAAGCAGGCCGAGGAAGCGCACGAACAGGGCGAGACGACCCTGCGCGTCCCTCGCCGACCGCGAGAGGGTCGAGGCCGGGAAGTCGAGGAACGGGTCCTGCCCCAGCGTCACCCGGTCGTCGCGGCGCGACGCGCTGTCACCGATGCGCGGCGCGTCGGGGCTGTTGCGCTCGACGATGCGCAGGGCGAGAAGCGCATCGACCAGCCAGGGCTCGCTCTCGACGAGACGCTCGACGCTCACAACGCCCTCCTCAGGCCCGGGCGGGGTGGCCAGCGCATGAGAAGGCCGCGGTCCGTGGAGCGGATCACAGTCTGCGTGAAGTGGTTCATGCCGGCATATTCGGCGAGGAACCTGTCGAGGATGGCACCCAGCAGAAACGCTCCGGATCCCTCGAAGGCTTTCTCGTCGAGCGTGACCGTCACCTCCGTCCCGCGCGCAATGCCGGCACCTGCGCGCTGCCGGACGCGGCGGGTCACTGGCCTGCTGTCGACGGCGCGCACGCCCCGGATGCGGCGCTCGACGGCGGCGTCGTTCAGGTCGGCGAAGAAGGCGAGCGTCTCGCGCAGGGCGTTGCCGTCGCGGCCGCCTCCCCTGCGCACCAGGCCGAGCTGGTTCAGGCTCAGCATGTTGATCAGCCGCCACGTGATGCCGCCGGTGCTCTCCGCTTCGGAGCGGACGGAGCGCTGCCCCACCATCGGGCCACGGGGCGGGGTGGGTCCCGCAGCGCAGGTCACCGTCAGCGCCGTGTTGTCGAGGATCGTGAAGTCGGCGCCGCTCTCGCCGACGGGCAGGTGCTCGGTCAGGTGCCGGTTCGAGCACAGCGCCCGGACGCTCAGCTCCGCAACGGGCGGCATGTCGCCCGCGCGCACCGGCTCGAGCAGCGACAGGAACATGTCGGTGCCGGTGTAGTCGGACGGCGATCCGAAGGTGCGTTCGCGCGCCGTTCGGCGTCGGGGCATGCGGCGTACGCCGTAGAAGAGCCCGGAACGCAGCGACCCGCCGTCTGGCGTCGCCGAGTAGAGCGGGTTGACGGGCACCTTCTCCTGGCCGCCGGCGAAATGCGCCCCGACCTCCAGGATCCGGTGCGGCTCGAAATCGAGGTAGCGGCTGCGGTCGGGGACGACCTGGTACTCGTGCTGGAACGAGCGCACGGCAATCCGGTCCGTCGTCTTCTCGAAGAGGTTGACGGCCGGCGCGGCATAGAGCGCGAACATGGCCGGCGTGACGGCGGCGGACAGGCGCGCCGCGACCTCGTCGAAGCACAGGACGAGGTCGAGGTCACGGGACTGGATGCGCGGCATCAGCGGTCCGAGGCCGTTGATGCGGAAACCGAGGAATTTCCGTGGGAAGATGAAGTAGTCCCGCAGCAGCTGGAAGCCTCGAAAGATCCGGTGGTCGCCCGGCAGAAGGCTGTCGTCGTCGCCGAAGCCGATCTGCTCGATCTGCGCCGGGTCGAGCCTGATCAGGACGGGGTCGCCGAACTCGTCGGGAAAGCGAAGGAAGGCCGCCGTGCGGTGCCCGAAGAGCTGCTCGTAGAGCGCATCGGCGTCCGCCTCGGGCCCGACGAGGTGAACGGCGAGGTCCTGCGTGCGGCAGCCGGCGAACCAGGCCTGGGGCGTCTTGGCGGCAACGGCGTCGGGCGGCTCGTCCTCGAGGCGGTCGGCCGTGCGGCAGGCGAGCGACAGGCGCATTCCCGCCGCGACCTCCGGGCCGACGGGAACGCCGAGCGCCTGCAGGGGACCCGGCCGGGAAAAATACTCCGTGCCCGCGATCGAGAAGGGCCACAGCACGATGTCGCCCCGCAGCTGGAACCGGCAGGCGATACGCCTGTCGCGTTCCAGGTAGGTCGCATCCATGTAGGCGCCCGACGGTACGGCCAGCCCCTCACGCAGGCCGGGGTCGGAGAAGGGCGGATCGATCCGCGCCAGCAGCGCCGACGGCGTGGGGGCAAGACAGTCGGGAACGAGCTGCTCGATCAGGTTGGCCGTGAATTCGGGAAACTCGTGCTTGATCTTCAGCTGGACGCGGGCGGCGAGGAAGGCCGTGCCCTGCAGCAGGCCCTCGACCATGGGGTCGGTGCGGTCGGCGAGCAGCCCGCCCAGCCTGTCGGCAATGCCGGGATATTCCTCGGCGAACTCCCGGCCGTGCTCCTTGAGGAGGCGCAGTTCCCGCTCGTAGAGGTCGAGGAACTCGCGATCCATGTGCCTAGGTCCTGACGATCGCGATCTTGCCCGCGCCGACGTCGACATCGGCGACGAACTCGGCGGAGGTGTTCACGGGCTCGCAGAACAGGTCGGCGCGGATGCTGAACCGCACCTTGAGGGCGGCGGGGTCGGCGACCGCGTCGCGTGCGACCTCGATGGTGCCGGGCACCATGCGTGGCTCGAAGTCGATCAGGGCCTGCCGCACCTCGTCCTTGATGTCGGCCACGGAGAACTCGTCGTAGGACCGGTGCACGATGTCGGGGATCCCGAAATTAATGATCGAGTGCCGCACCTCCTCCAGCTCCGACAGGTCCTGCGTCGAGGCCATCTGGATCGTGTTGAGCAGGTTCTCGAGGTCGCGCCCGACCTCCCGTCGGAGCGCGGCCTCGGTGATCGGCGCCCGGCCGAGCGCGCGGCGGCCGGCAATGACCCGCTCGCCCGTCTCATCCCGCAGGTCCAGCTTGCGTTTGGAGTCACCCGCCCGATGCGCCTCCCGGAAAGCGTGCAGCAAGGGCGGGCTCAGTCGGTTGCGCCGCTCTCTCGTCGACATCGATCGCTCCGGAGTCCAGGCAGCAGGGCGGGCGCCCGGGTGGCGCGGCTCAGTTCGGCGTGTTGGTCATGATGTTCCAGGTGGCTTCCTTGGGCTTGCCGCCACCCTTCTCGTCCTGCTTCTTGTAGATGTACTTGAACTTGCCGAAGTTGAGCCGCACGTGCTCGGTCAGACGTTCCTCGCCATGCGAGCCGCCCGTGCCGATATGCGCGATGATGATGTTCTCAAGCTCGATGGTGATGTACTCGAGCGGGTGCTCGCCGGCCTTGCGGCAGATGATCTTGCCCTTGGGGATGTGCTTGCCGTTGCAGCACCAGGTCATCATCGTCGGCGAGGCGTTGTCGATGTACTTGGTGATGGTGATGTCGTCGACATTCACCTTGCCGGCGCCCGAACCGCCGCCGACATGGGTGTTGCCGGTCTGGGTCAGTCCCCACGACCAGGACAGAACGTCGACCTTGCCTGAATAGGCCTTGTCCTGCGATTCGCCCTCGAGCCCGTCGAGAACCAAGAACATGTCCACTGCCATGGCGTTCCCCCCGTGATTGACGGGCGCGGCAGGCGCTGAACGCGCCGCCGGCCCTGTTTCCGCTCAAGTCGTGAAGGCGGACGCGCCCCGCGTCCGCAGCGCGTGGGTCAGCTCTGGGCGCCGGGCAGGCGCGAGACGAGGCTGAGGCCGACGTCCATTCCTTCCAGCTGGAAGTGCGGGCGGAGGTAGAACTTCGCCGCGTAGTAGCCGGGGTTCTCGGGGTTATCGATGACCTCGACCTTGGCGTCCGCGAGCGGCCGGCGGGCCTTCGTCTCCTCGGAGGAGTTGATGGGGTCGCCGTCCACGTATTCGTAGATCCACCCCTGCAGCCACTTGGTGAGCTGCTCCTTCTCCTTGGTGGAGCCGATCTTGTCGCGCACCATGCACTTCAGGTAATGCGCGAAGCGCGAGACCGCGAACATGTAGGGCAGCCTCGAGGACATGTTGTCCGACGCCGTCGCTTCGACCGCATTCGGACCCGTCCGCGGCGAGGGCTTGTAGAGCGATTGGGCGCCGATGAAGGCGGCCTTGTCGGTGTTCTTGCGGTGGATGAGCGGGATCAGGCCAGCCTTGGCGAGTTCCGCCTCGCGCCGGTCGCTGATGGCGATCTCGGTCGGGCACTTCAGGTCGATGCCGCCATCGTCGGTGGGGAAGGTGTGCGTGGGCAGGTTGATCACCTCGCCACCCGACTCCACGCCGCGGATGCGGGTGCACCAGCCCCATTCCTTGAAGGCGCGGTTGATGTTCACCGCCATGGCGTAGGAGGCGTTCATCCAGGCGTACTTGTCGCCGGTATGTCCGTCCGTCTCCTCCTCGAAGGCGAACTCCTCGACCGGCTCCGTCTTGGCGCCGTAAGGCACGCGGGCGAGCACGCGGGGCATGCACAGGCCGATGTAGCGGGAATCGACGCTGTCGCGCACGGACTTCCACGCCGCGTAGTCCGGCGTGTCGAAGATCTTGCCGATGTCGCGCGGGTTGGACAGCTCGGTCCAGGCGTCCATGCCGGCCAGTGTCGGGTCGGCGCCGGCGAAGAACGGACAGTGCGCCGAGCTGGCGATCTTGCCGATGTCGCGCAGCAGCTGCACGTCCTGCGGAAGGTGGCTGAAATAGTAGTCGGCCACCAGCGCGCCGAAGGGCTCGCCGCCGAGCTGGCCGAACTCGTGCTCGTAGATCTGCTTGAAGATCGGGCTCTGGTCCCACCGCGCGCCGGAGTAGAGCTTCAGTGTCTTGAGGAGCTCTGTCTTGCCGACGTTCATGAAACGGATCTTCAGCATCGAATCCGTTTCGGAGTTGAAGACCAGGTAGTGCAGGCCTCGCCAGGCGCTCTCGATCTGCTTGAATTCGGGCGCGTGGATGATCTCGTTCACCTGCGCGGTGAGCTTTTCGTCGAGGCGGGCGATCATTTCCTCGATCGTGTCGAGGACGTCGTCCTTGATCAGGCTCTGGTCCTGCAGCGCCTGCTCGACGAGCGTGGTGACCGCGTTCTCGACTTCCGTCGCCGCGCGTTCGGTGCGCGGCTTGAAGCTCTGCTTCAGGACGGAGGCGAAATCGTCGGGGTTCTTCGTCTCGACGGCGGTGCCGGCGGCCCCGGTCTGGATCTGTGCGTCAGCCATGGTCCCCTCCCCGCTCACTCGCTCTCGCCCGGCTCGGCCGGAGCGCGCTGTCCGGCGCGCTCCTTGAGAGCCGCCATCAGCTGCGGATCGGCCAGCAGCTCCTTCAGCTTGCCTTCGGCCGCCACCTTGCCGTCCATGAAGCGCAGGAGGTTGGCGAGCTGCTCGCGCGCCTCCAGGAGCTTGGCGACGGCAGGCACCTGCCGCGCGACCGCGGCGGGGTTGAAATCGTCCATCTTGTCGAAGCGAAGCTGGACGCTGAGCTTCTCGCCGGCGCCGGGGTCACCGAGCTTGTTGTCGACGCGGAAGGATACGCCAGGCTGGATGGCCGCCATCCGCCGGTCGAAATTGTCCATGTCGATCTCGAGGAACTTGCGGTCCTTGACCTCGGGCTTCTCGACGCCGGGCGTGTTGCCGGAGAGGTCCCCGAGGACGCCCATGACGAACGGAAGCTCAACCTTCTTGTCGGCATTGTAGGGATCCTCGTAGGTGATGTGCACCCGAGGCTTCCTGTTACGGCTGATGAACTTCTGCCCGCTATCGGAAGACATTGCCAGGATCTCCGCTGATCTTCGCGATTGCTCGCGGTTTCCCGTCGTTCTCCTTCATGGAACGCTACGCAACGTTGCGCGTCAAACGTAACGTTCAGTCTTGGCCTCCAATCTTTTTGAGGCTCGCTTCCGGCAGCACGTCCTTGAGCAGGCTCAGGAAGTCCCGCTCGGCGAACGACCGTGCCCGCTCGGTCAGGAACGGGATCGGGCTCGACGGCTCGGCGGCGCGGAAATAGGTGCCGACCTGCTGCAGGACGGCCATGGCGGCCTGCCGGCTCTGGACAATGGGCTTCACCGGCGAGGATTCGCGGGCCTGCGCGACGGCAGGCGGCGAGTGAGAATTATCCGGTTGCGTATCCGTCCCGTCGGGCATTGTTTCCGCGACTTCCCCGGCGTCGGAAGCGCCGTCATCGCCCGTGCCGGACGTGTATTCGTCGCCGACTTCGCCGTCCTCGGCGGACTGCCAGGAGGGCGGATCGTCGGCATAGCCTGCGCCGGACGTAGCGCCGTCGAGCGAGCCCAGCCGCTCGAGCGGCAAGTCGAAGAACTCCTGCCCGCCGATCTGGATGTTGGCCTGGTCGAGCTGGCCGGGCAGGAGAACCTGCATCACTTCCAGGAACGACTTGCCGATCAGCTGCTCCGCCTGGCGGACGAGGAGCAGGGAGGGGCTGGAGGGCTCGCGAGCGGCGAAATACTCGGCCACCGCCGCAAGAGCGAGGGCCGCGTCGCGGGGGGAAGCTATCGATCCGACAGAGACCTGCGCCGGGGCAGCCATGGCCCCCTGCGCTGGTCCCTGACCCGCCGGTGCCGTCTCATGGCTGGCCGCACCGGTCGTCACGAAGCCCGGATCGCGCCTGGAGATCGCAGCGCCGAGGAAGGCGACCATGCGCCCGAGCAACCCGTCCACGCGCTCGAGGGACACCGCCTGGTCGTGCCCGGCCTGCGACAGCCAGACGGTGTGGATCCGGCCGACGGCAGCGTGCGTGGCACCGAGCACGGCCGCCTGCGCCTTCATCGCGTCGAGGTCGGCGTCCGCCATTGCGAGATCGATCGTCTGGCGGTCAAGCGTCTCCTCGTCTTCCCGGGCCGCGGTTTCACCATTGGCAAGCAGTTCGTGACGGAACCGCACGGCGCCATAGCGGCGGCTCTCGGCGAGGGTGATGTGCTGGAGCGGCAGGACAACGTGGGGGAGGTCGTCCAGGGTCTGCAGGATCGCGCCGCGCAGCGAGACGTCACCATCGTCGGGAGCGGGATGAACATGCGTCCACTGCGTCTCCAGCAGCCCGGCAATGGCTGCAAGCCCCCCGGAGAAGGTTTCGGTATCGCGTGTCAGGATCGCGAGCTTCGAGAGGACGACGAGCAGGCGCAGGTCGCGCGTGCGCTCCAGAAGGCCGGCAATGGTTGCGGCCTCGACGTCGAACTTGATGCTCGACCGGTCGAACGTGAAATAAGCCGCCGGCAGCAGGCCGTCGATGCGGGCCATGAAGTTCGTGAAGTCCGGATCATACTCCGCGTCGAGGTCCGGGCCGCAGGGGGCCTCCGGCGAAAGCGGTTCGTCCAGGCGGGTGAGGACAGGGATGATGGCGGCCAAGATGCGGTCCCGTGCACAGTCGCTGCGGGCTTTCGGCCGGCGCACGGCGGACTGTGCGTGAGCGCGGCGGCGCGGTCGAGCGCTCCCATCCCAATCCGATTGCAGACCGCGCCCGTCGACTTTCCAATGCCGCATGTATAGCGTCAAGCTGATGCACTTGATTACGTAAATGCAGCCAGGGTGAAACCATGCTCCGGCAGGATGATCGGGCCTCTTTGCTGAAGACGCCGCTGGGGAAAGACACCCTGGTGCTGACGGCGTTCGAGGGAACGGAAGGCCTGAGCGAAGTCTTTGAGTTCTCAGTTGCCGCCCTGAGCGAGCAGGAAAACGTGAACTTCGACGACGCCCTGGGCCGCAATTGCAGCGTCAAGATCAAGACCTACAAGTCCGGCGAGCGCATCTTCAACGGAACGCTCATTCGCGCGCAGTGGCTGGGCAAGCGTGACGACTACTACGCCTACCGGCTGGAACTGCGGCCTTGGCTCTGGTTCCTCCGTCACACCAGCAACTGCAAGATCTTCAAGGACCAGTCGGTTCCCGACATCGTCAAGGCGGTCTTCGACGACCGAGGTTACACCGACTACAAGCTCAAGCTGACGCAGTCCTATGCGAAGCTGGAGTACTGCGTGCAGTATCGCGAGACGGATTTCGACTTCGTCTCCCGGCTGATGGAAGAATACGGCATCTACTATTTTTTCGAGCACACGGACGACAAGCACACTTTGGTGCTGGCGGACGCGCCCTCGTGCCACACGCCTATGCCGGGCGTGGAGAAGGTGACCTTCCTGCCGCGCGGCGCGGGCGACCAGCGCGACCGGCCGCACTTCGTGTCGTGGACCAGCGAGCGGAACTTCCGCAGCGGCAAGTTCACGCTCAACGACTACGACTACCTCAAGCCCAGCGCGAGCCTTAAGGCGGACGCGCAGGGCTCGGAGCGCTACTCCTCCTCGAAGCTCGAGCGCTACGACTATCCCGGGCGCTACATCGACCGCGGGCTCGGCGAAAAACTGGCCCGCATCCGGCTGGAGGCCGAGCAGGCCCTCGACCATCGCCGCGAGGGCCATGGCGATGCCGTCGGGCTAATGCCGGGCGCGCGCTTCAAGCTCGAGCAGCATCCGACGGGCGCCGAGAATGCCGACCACCTCGTCCTCAGGGCCGAGCACCAGTTCGAGAACGAGGCCTACCGGTCGGGATCCGAGGGCGCGGGCGAAAACTATGCCGGGCGCTACGTCTTCCTGAAGAGCGACCAGACCTACCGCGCCCCGCCGCAGACCCCGAAGCCCCGCATCTACGGACCGCAGACGGCCAAGGTCGTCGGCAAGTCCGGCGAGGAGATCGACGTCGACGAGCACGGGCGCATCACCGTCCAGTTCCACTGGGACCGGGACAAGAAGCCGTCCCGCCGGGTGCGCGTCGCCCAGAACTGGGCCGGAAAGAGCTGGGGCCAGCAGATCATTCCGCGCATCGGGCACGAGGTGGTGGTCGAGTTTCTCGACGGCGACCCTGATTTTCCGCTGGTCGTCGGCTCCGTCTACAATGGCGAGAACGAGCTTCCCTACGACCTGCCGGCCAACAAGACGAAGTCGGGCCTGAAATCCGACTCGTCCAAGGGCGGACGCGGCTACAACGAGCTCGCGCTGGAGGACAAGAAGGGGTCGGAGAAGGTCAATCTCCGCGCCGAGAAGGACCTCGACGTGCTCGTCCGCAACAAGGAGGAGCGCGAGATCGGCGAGGCCTTCGTCCCGCCGATGGGGTCGCCCTCGCGCAAGACCACGCTGAAGAATGGTGACGACGTGCTGGAGGTGAAATCCGGCAACCAAGACGTCAAGGTGGCCATGAACATCAGCACCAAGGCCGGCCCCATGCTGACCATGGAGTCCGACGTGATGATGCAGTTCAAGGTGGGCCAGAGCACCATCACAATGACCCCCGCTTCGATCATGATCCATTCGCCGGTCGTGATGGTGACCGCCGACGGGCCCGCCATGCTGTCGGGCACGATGACCACGGTCACCGGCTCCGCCCTGCTGACGCTGATGGGCGGGCTCATCACCATGAACTGAGGAGCGGCCATGTCGCGCCTGCGTTTCGAGACGGCTTCGGAGGTGTTCGAGGCCTTTCCCGCCCTCCGCACGGACATTCGCGCGGCGCCGGGCCCGGATGAGCTGCCGCTGGTCTACCTCGCCCGGCTGCTCAAGCCGGAGACGGGGGCCGAGGCGGTGCGCTTCCTTGCGCATACTCTGCCCCGCCGGGAAACGGTGTGGTGGGCCACGCGCAGCGTGCGCAACCTTCTCGGCAAGGACGTCACCGGACCGGATGCGCGCGGGATCGAGCTTGCCGAAAACTGGGTCCGCGAGCCTGACGAGCCGGCCCGCCGCGCGGCGCTGGAGTTCGGGCTGGACGCGAGCCAGGCAGCGCCGGGCACGTGGGCGGCGCTCGCGGCTGGCTGGTCCGGCGGCGGGCTGACGCTCGGAGAGCACACGGCCAACGCGCCGGCCGACATCACGGGCCGCAGCGCCATGGTGGCGGTGACGCTCGCCTCCTGCTCCGTCCCGGTTGCGCGGCGTTGGCCGGCGACGCAAGCCTGCCTGGAGGCGGGCATGCGCTTCGCCGCCGGCGGCGATCTCGGCATGTGACCTGCGCGCCTACTGCGCCAGCTTGGCCTCGACCCTGCGATTGACGGGATCCATGGGATCCGTTCCGTCGCGCGGCTTCTCCTTGCCGTATCCCTTGGCGAGCAGCCGGTCCGGCCGCACGCCCGCGGAGGCGAGGTACTTGACGACTGCGCCGGCCCGCTTCTGCGACAGCACGAGATTGTAGCGGTCGCCACCCCGCGCGTCGGTGTGGCCCTCGACGGCGAACTTGCCGGCGGCGAGGCGCGGATCCTTCAGCGCCTTCGCGAACTCGTTCAGGTTCTGTTTGGCCTGTGAAGTCAACGCGTTGGAGTTGAATTCGAATGTGACGAGGAGATCGAAGGGTTGCGGGGGCGGAACCGAAGCGGCCGCCTGCGCCTGCTCGTTGCACTCCGTCTCGGTGCCGACGCAGAGGGCGCGGACGTCGCCGCCCGACAGCGCTGGCGCGAAACGCTTGACCACATCATCCGCCGAGTAGACGGATTGAGCCATTGTTGGGCTGGCAGTGGCGGCGGCAAGCACCGCCAGTGCCGGCAGGAGCACGGTGTAGCGCATTGCTGGACCTCCGGTCTGCGTCCAGAAAAGGCTCGCAGAAGGGTCCCGTCCCGTCAACGCGAGCGGGGGTGTTAAGCGCTCCAATCCATTTGGAGAGCAACTATTTAGCGGAGCTTTCCTCAATCAAGGTGGCATGCGACAAAACCGGTGCGGAGCCGCGGCGGCTGGCGTTCCGGCGCCCGGTCAGGCGGGACACATCGGGGCATGCACCTCATATGACGCGTACTGCGAGAGCGATGGCCGGGGACAAGTTCCGCTTGCTCCTTTGCGGTACCAGCCACAATCATCGGTTGTGGCGTTGCGCTTTCCCTGCCGCGCCCCGTGGGGTCCAGGGTCCACCATGCCGCTGACACTCACCATCGAGAACGAGCCGAACCTGCCGGACGGCGGACCGGTTACTGTCACCGTGTCCGGCAAGCGTGGCCTCGACGTCGGCCGCGACCGCCACCTCGACTGGACCCTGCCAGACCCCAGCCGCTACATCTCCGGCAAGCATTGCGAGGTCCGGTTCCGCGACGGCGAGTACTGGCTCACCGACGTGTCGACCAACGGCACCTACGTCAATGGCAGCGACGTGCGGGTGCAGAGCCCGTACCGCCTGCGCAACGGCGACAGGCTCGCAATCGGCCACTACATCGTTCGCGTCGACATCAGCGCCGCGCCCGGCGAGGCCGACGCGCCGTCCTCGCTCACGACGCCGCCTCCCTCGCCGGAGCCACCGGCAGCTCTACCACCGGCCTCCGTTCCGGCTCCGTCGGCGAGCCCCTGGCAGGACGCTTCCGGCGCCGCCCCGCCTGCTCCCGTCGAAGACGTGCGCCCGCCCCGGCCACCGGCCAGCAGTGCCACGCCTTTCCTCGACTGGGCCATCGATCTTCCTGCGCCCCGCGCCGCCGAGCAGCCGCCCGCGCCTGCGCCGGAAAAGCCGCCGGTGCAGGAAGACCTGGGCTGGGCCGCAGCGCCGGCGCCGCCCGTGCGCGGACCCGTGCCGGACGAGCCGCCCGCCATTCCCTCACCCCGCCGCCCTGCCGCATCTGAGCCGCTGCCCGTCGCGGTGCCGCCTGCAGCAGCCGAAATGCCGGCTGCGGCCGCCCCCCTTCCCTCTCCGTTCGATGCGCCGCCGCAGCCGGCGAGGCACGGTGGGGATGCAGCCATCCTGCAGCGGATCGCCGCCGGACTTGGCGTGCCGGCCGAGACCTTCGCCGGACGTGATCCGGGTGATGTCGCCGAGCAGATCGGCGCCACGCTTCGCATGGCCGCGGACAACCTTCGCCAGCTCCTGATGGCCCGCACCCAGGCCAAGCAGCTCGTGCGCAGCGGCTCGCACACGATGGTGCAGGCCGTCGACAACAACCCGCTGAAGTTCTCGCCCTCGACCCAGGACGCGCTGACGGCGATGTTCGGCCCGGCCAGCGCCAGCTTCATGCCCGCCGATCGTGCCTTCGCTCAATCCTTCTCCGACCTGAAGTCCCACCAGGTGAAGACCTACGGGGCCATGCAGGCGGCACTGCGCCGGTTGGAGAAGGATCTTTCCCCGGCCTCGGTGGAAGCGTCCATCGAGCCCGACAAGGGCATCTCGGCGATGCTGGGGTCGCGCAAGGCGAGGCTGTGGGACGTCTACACGGCCCGCTGGTCGGCGAAGACGTCGAACCGCGACCACGGCCTGGTGGACGCCTTCATGATCGAGTTTTCCGACTGCTACGACCAGCAATAGGCCGGACGGACGAGGGGGAGCGATGTCCTGGTACAGCAAGGTCCTCTGGTCGGAAGGGCTGTTCCTGCGCCCGCACCATCTCCAGCAGAGCGACCGCTATCTGGAACACCTCGTCGAGAGCCGCGTCCGCGCCATCTCGCCCTATCCCTGGGGCTTCAGCACGATCGCGATCGACCGCGACCTCCTGCAGCAGGGCAAGTTCGGCCTGCGCCGGGCCGCCGGCGTGTTGCCGGACGGAACGCCTTTCGCGCTGCCCGACGACAGCCCTCTGCCGACACCCGTCGACGTGCCGGAAAGCGCGGCGAAGCTCACCATCTTCGTCGCCATGCCGCTGGCCGCGTCCAACACCCGCGAGGTCGAGGAGGCGGATGCCGAGAGCGCCTCGCGCTTCGTGCCGGGCCAGGAGCTGCTGATCGATTCCACCTCTCCCATCAGGGCCGAGGAGGAGATCGACGTCGCGCTGCCCCGCATGGCGTTCGACATCGGCCGCAAGGGCAAGCCCGGCTTCGCCTCGCTGGCCGTCGCCCGCATCGTCGAGGTGAAGGACAAGCTCGTCCTCCTCGACGAGAAGCACGCGCCGCCGATCCTCACCTGCTCGGCCAGCCCCGTCGTGGACGGCTGGATCGATCGCGTGACAGGCTGGATCGAGACGAAGCTCGACGAGCTGTCGCGCTATGCGGCCGACCCGACGGCCGGCGGCGGGCTGCAGAGCGCCGACTACCTCGTGCTGCAGCTCCTCAACCGGACCCAGCCGGTGCTGCAGCACTTCCACCGCTCGCGCTACGTTCACCCCGAGCGACTGCACGTCGAGTTGCTGCGGCTGGTCGGCGAACTCGCGACCTTCGCCACGCCGGAGCGGCGGGCGCGGACCTATCCCTCGTACGACCATGACGACCTGGAATCCGTGTTCCAGCCCATTCTGCGCGATCTCCAGGATTTCCTGAGCGCGCGGCTCGGACGGCGGGCCATCCGGCTCGAGATCACGGAGAAGGCGCAGAACGCCTTCATCTCCACGATCAGGGACCGCAGCCTGTTCAGAAATGCCACGCTCGTGATGGAGGTGGGCGCCCGCCGGCCGCTGGGCGAGATCCAGACGCAGTTCCCGCGCCTGTTCAAGGTGGGGCCCAACACCAAGATGAACGAGATCGTGCACGCCCACCTTCCCGGCGTTCCGCTCGTACACCTGCCGACGCCGCCGCCGCAGATCCGCGCGATCACCGACCACGTCTACTTCTTCCTCGACCGGAATTCGCCGCTGTGGCCGGAGTTCAGCACGGCGAGCTCGATCGGCATGCACTTCTCGGGTGACTGGCCCGAGCTCGAGCTCGAGCTCTGGGCGGTGCTGGACGACAGGCGATGAGCGGCCGGCCGCCGGACGACCCCTTCGGACGAAACGACAGGACCGTTCTGCGGCCGAACCCCGGCGGGCGCCTTCCCGCCTCTCCCGCCGCGTCACCGGCCACACCATCGCCTTCCCCACCCGCTGCCCGGCCGCCTGCCGCGGCGGGCACCGAAGACTGGATGCTCCCGCCGGAGCCCCCGCCGCCCCCGCCGCGGCGCGAACAACAGCCGGGCATCGTCGAACGGGCGCCGGTTCACCTAGGGGCGGGCGCAGCCGAGGCTCCGAATCCCAACCCGATCATGAAGGCGGCCGGGCCGCTGCTGGTGCTGCTCGGGCGGCTGCGCGTCGACATGTTGCGGGCCCCCTTCCAGCGGCTGATGGAGCAGGTCGCGCCGGGCATCGAGACCTTCGACCGCGAGATCCGGGCTGCCGACGTGCCCGCGGCCCAGGCCGAATCCGCCAAGTATGTGATCTGCGCGGCCGCGGACGACATCGTCCAGCATATCCCGCGGGAGGACCGGCAGGTCTGGACGCAGTACAGCATGCTCAGCCGCTTCTTCGGCGAGCGCATCGGCGGCGTCCGTTTCTTTGAGGAGTTGGATCGCGCGAAGCAGGATCCCGCGACCAACTACGACCTGCTGGAGTTGATGCACGCCTGCCTGGCGCTCGGCTTCCAGGGCAAGTACCGCATGGGCGCCGGCGGCCTCGCCGAACTGCAGCAGGTGCAGCGCAACCTGTACGAGACGCTGCGCCGGGTGAAGCCGCGCGCTGGCCTGCAGCTTTCGCCGCGTTGGCAGGGGCGGCAGCTCGCCGCGAGGGCGTCCCGCGTCGTGGTCCCCGTCTGGGTGGTCGCGTCGGTGCTGGGCGTCGCGCTGCTCGGCCTGTTCCTGACGTTCCGCGCCCTGCTCTCGGGGCCGGCCGAGGCGGCGTCCGACGGAACCGTGACTCTGCACCCCCGCGACCGGATCGCCCTGGAGCGCAAGGTGTTCGCGCCGCCTCCTCCGCCGCCGCCCGTCGAGCCGAACCGGATCACCCAGCTGCAGCGCATCCGCACTGCTCTGGCCCCCGAGATCCAGGCCGGCACGGTGTCGGTGGATCCCTCGCCAAACGCCATCGTGGTGCGCGTTCCGAGCGTGGCCATGTTCGACTCCGGCGACGCCGACGTGAAGGAGGGCTTCCTCTCCCACGCCGCCCGCATCGGCGCGATGCTGGAGAAGGAGTGGGGCTGGGTGCGGATTGTTGGACATTCCGACAGCACGCCGGTCAACACCACACGCTTCGCCAGCAACTGGGAGCTGTCTCTGGCGCGCGCCAAGGCCGTCGCGGGATTGCTGAAGCCCGCGATCAGCAAGCCGCAGCGCATCCAGGTCGACGGCAAGGGATCGGATTCGCCCATCGCCTCCAACGCGACGCCGGACGGACGCGCCCGCAACCGCCGTGTCGAGATCCTCATCGAGAGGACCGATTGATGCGGTGCGCGCCATGACCCTCGCGTCCTGGATCAGGATCGGGCTCATCGCGATCGGCGCCCTCGCGCTGGCTGCGCTGGTGTGGTTCGCCGGCCAGCTGCTGGCATTCGGCGAGACGCGTCCTTTCGAGAGCACGGTCGTGCGCGGGAGCATCGCGGCAGCGATCATCCTCGTCGCTATCGCGATCGTCGTCTGGCGCATCGTCCGCGCCCGCCGGCAGGCGGCGAAGATCGCGGGCGCGCTCACCGAGACGGAGGACGATCCCGACTCCCTGGTTCTGCGCGATCGCATGCGCGACGCCCTTGCCACGCTCAAGACCGCGCAGGGATCGAAGGGCGACTACCTCTACGACATTCCCTGGTACCTCATCATCGGCCCGCCAGGCTCGGGCAAGACAACCGCGCTCGTCAATTCAGGCCTGAAGTTCCCGCTGGCGCGGGGCGTCACGCCCGCGGCCATCGCCGGGGTGGGCGGCACGCGCTATTGCGACTGGTGGTTCACCGAGAACGCCGTCTTCGTCGACACCGCCGGCCGGTACACGACGCAGGATTCCGATACGCGGGCCGACCAGAAGAGCTGGCTGTCCTTCCTCGACCTGCTCAAGCGGAACAGGCCACGCCAGCCCATCAATGGCGTGCTGGTCGCGATCAGCATCGAGGATTTGCTGACGCTGCCTCCGGCCGAGCTCGCCGCCCATTCGGCAGCGATCCGCGCCCGGCTGCTGGAGCTCTATGAGCGGCTGAAGGTCGACTTCCCCGTCTATGTCGTCTTCACCAAGGCCGACCTGATCGGCGGCTTCCGGGAGTTCTTCGCCGACCGTGACGAGGCCGGGCGCCGCGTCGTCTGGGGCGCGACGTTCCAGACGGACAGCCGGACGCTCAACCTCGTCGGCACCGTGCCGGAGGAGATGGACGCGCTCGTCGAGCGGCTGTCCCAGGAGATCGCCGACCGCACGCAGGAGGAACCGGATCCGGTCGCCCGTGTCCGCCTGTTCGGCTTTCCCGCGCAGATGGCCGGGCTCAAGCAGCCGATCGCCGGGTTCCTGAACCAGATCTTCGAGCCCACCCGCTACCACGCCAACGCCACGCTGCGCGGCTTCTACTTCACGTCCGGCACGCAGGAAGGCACGCCTATCGACCAGCTGATGGGGGCGCTGTCGCGCAGCTTCGGGGCGGAGGCCGTGCCTGCCTCGTCCTTTTCCGGCACCGGCCGCAGCTACTTCCTCGGCGACCTGCTGGAGAAGGTGGTCATCGGCGAGGCTGCATGGGTGTCGACCGACCCCGCCGCGGTGCGGCGGCAGAGGATTGTGCGCTGGACGGCGATGGCTGCGGTCCTCCTCGCCACCATCGGGCTGGGCGCGGCGTGGTGGACGAGTTACGCCCGGAACCGCGCCCTTATCGAGGATACGACGGCCGCCCTCGACGATTACCGCAAGAGTGCCGGCCCGCTCGCGGCCGAAAAGGTCATCTCGGACCGCGACTTTGCAAAGGTGCTGCCTGCCCTGCACAAGCTGCGCTACCTGCCGGCCGGGTACGGCACCCGCGGCGACGCGGTATCGCCGGCCGAAACGCTCGGCCTGGGCCAGCGCGACAGGCTGCGCTCGGCCTCCGAGACGGCGTACCAGACCGCGCTGGAGCGCATGTTCCGCTCGCGCCTGATCTGGCGGCTGGAAGAGCAGCTCGAGGCGGCTCGCGGAAACCCGGCCGGCATCTACGAGCCGCTGAAGGTCTACCTGATGCTCGGCGGCCTGCCGGATATTCCCGTGGACAAGGATCTCATCCGCAACTGGATGGCTCGGGACTGGACGGAGCTTTACCCCGGGGCGGCCAATGCCTCGGGACGTGAGGCTCTCGCCGACCACCTGGACGCGATGCTCGACCTCGGGCCAGGCGACATCCCCATCGTCGAGCTCAACGGGCCACTGGTGGCGGAGAGCCAGAACACGCTCGCCCGCCTCAGCGTGGCGCAGCGTGCCTACGAGTACCTGAAGGCGCAGTCCCAGTCGCAGGAAGCGGCCGGGGCGGGCATTCGCGACTGGATCCTCGTCGACCACGCCGGCCCAGATGCAGCGGCCGTCTTCGCGACGACCAGCGGCGATCCGTTGGACAAGCTCAAGGTGCCGGGCTTCTACACCTATCTCGGCTTCCACCGGGGCCTCATCGACAGGCTGGACGAGGTCGCCGACCGGCTGGACCGGGAGCGCTGGGTGATGGGCCAGGCTGGCCAGCAGACGGCGGTAGCCGGGCAATACGAGCGCCTTCCGCAGGACCTGCTCGACCTCTACGCCAAGGACTTCGTCACGGCCTGGAAGCAGGTGCTGGGAAAGCTCGTCATCAAGCCGCTCACGGCCGACAAGCCCCGCTACACGACGCTCAGTGCCGCCGCTGCGGCCACCTCTCCGCTTCGACGCCTCCTCGAGGCGGTGCGGGATGAAACGGTGCTCACCCGCGAACTCCCGTCGCTGAAGCAGACCAAGGACGCGCCGACCGGAGACGACGTGAAGAAGGCGGCCGAGACGCTGGGGCAGGTGACCAGCAAGGTCCGGCTGCCCGCCGGCGCGGGGACCATGCTCTCGAAGCTCGGCAAGGGACCGGACAGGTTCGGTCCCGGCGGCTCCATCGAGGCGCAGTTCCGTCCCTATCAGGAGGCCGTCGAGGGCGACGCGGGGAAGCGGCCGATCGATGCTGCGCTGGCGAGCCTGGGCGGCGTGAACGAGGCCTTGCTGCTCTCCGCCGGAAATCCCGCTGCGGCGGCGGAGGCGACCCAAAAGATTCAGGCCTCGGTAGCCAATCTCCGCGCCGCATCGAACCGCCTGCCGGCGCCGGTCGGAGACATGATGCGCGCCGCGGCCGGCGAGTTCGAAGGCGACGCCGCCAGCGCGATGCAGGCGCAGCTCACCCAGGCGCTCGCCGAAGTCGGGCGGGTCTGCCAGCAGATCGTCGCCAACCGGTACCCGTTCACGAAAGGGACCGACCGGGACGTTCCGCTCAATGATTTCGGCCGGCTTTTCGGCCAGGGTGGCGTGCTCGACAAATTCTTCGAGGAGAAGCTCGCGCCGCAGGCCGACCGCTCCCGGCCGGTCTGGGCCTGGCGCCCGGACAGCCGGCTGGCACGAGGCTTCTCGCCGGCCCCGCTGCGAGATTTCCAGAAGGCAGCGCAGATCCGGGACGCGTTCTTCCCGGCGGGAGGGCAGGCGCCGCAGCTCCAACTGTCCGTCCTGCCGCTGTCGCAGAACGTTCCGGCCAAGCTCGAGACCGCGGGAACGACGGTGACCACCGTCGCAGCGCAAGCCATCCCGCCGCCGGCGCCCTCCGGCGGGCTTTTTTCCAGCACCCCGCCTCCTCCACCGCCGCCCCCCACCGGTGCAGGTAGCGCCGCGACGCCGGTGATCTGGCCGAACCAAGGCGTGACACGGTCCGCCGTGACGGTTCTCAGCGACACCGGGGCGCCGGTGGCAGTCCTCGAGAAGACCGGACCTTGGTCGCTCTACCGCCTGCTGGATGCGGGCAGCGTTTTGCTGAAGGGAGACCGGCTGGTCGCGAGCTTCGGCGTTGGCGGCAAGCAGGTGTCCTACCAGATGGCGGCGAGTTCGCTGTCGAACCCGCTCAACCTTGCCCTTCTCCGCGATTTCCGCTGTCCCGGAGGGCTGTGACAATGCGTTGCGGGCTCTACGGCAAGCTTCCTTCCCGCCGCGACTTCGTCGCCGTATCGGCGCCGCAAGAGTTCATGGCCGTCTGGGAGCCATGGATCGAAGCGGCCGTATCCGCGAGCCGCGCAACGCTCGGCGGCGCTTGGAAGGACGTGTTCCTGCGCGCGCCGATCTGGCGGTTCTGGCTCGGTCCGGCATTGGCCGGCCGGGCCGTGGCGGGCGCCTTCATGCCGTCAATGGACGGCGTTGGCCGCTATTTCCCGCTGACCGCCTTCGTGCTCGATGATGGGCACGCGCGCATTCCGCCGCCCCATCTCGATTCGCAGGACCGCTTTTTCGACATGCTGGAGGAGTTCTTGCTCGCCACGCTCGACCCGGCCGCGACGTTTGAGGACGCCAAGGCCCGGCTCGATGCGTTGCCCGCACCCTCGCCTGCCGAAGAGGTGCTGCCGACGGGGGTGCGCCGGGTGACCGGCGGCGCCCTCGCGGCCCGTCTCGGCGACGGACCCGCCCAACCGGCGCTGGCCGTGCTCGCGGGTGCTGACGCCGCAGGGACGCACGCCCATTCGACGGTCTGGTGGACGACGGGCGGCGAGGACTACCCACCCCTCGGCCTCTTCGCCGTGAAGATGCCGGATCCCTATCTGATGACGGGCATGCTGACCGGCCGCTTCGGCGCTCGGGAGTGAGGCCGCTTCCATGCGCGACGCCTTCATCTTCGAGACGGGCGCAGCCAGCCATCCCGGCCTGGTGCGCGAGATCAACGAGGACAGCTTCGTCACGCGCCCGGAAGCCGGCCTCTGGGCCGTCGCGGACGGCATGGGCGGGCATGATGCAGGCGACGTCGCCAGCCAGATGGTGGCGGCACGGCTGCGCGAGGTTGCTGCCGACGGAGCATTGGAAAGCCGCATCGAAGCCGCCAGGCGGAGCCTCGATCAGGCCAATGATGCCCTGTGCCGGATGGCCGAGGAACGCGGCGCGGTGATCGGCAGCACCGTGGTGGCGCTCGTTGCCGGCGACGACGGCTATGCCTGCCTGTGGTCCGGCGACAGCCGTATCTACCGGGTCGACAGTGCGGGCATCGTCCAGCTCACCCGCGACCACACCGTTGTCGAGGATCTCGTCGAATCCGGCGCGCTGACGCCCGACGAGGCCCGCACCTTTCCCGGCCGCAACGTGATCACGCGCGCCGTCGGCGCATCGACCATGCTTGCCGTCGACATGGCGCGGGGCACACTGAGCGAAGGCGATGCCTTCGTCCTGTGCAGCGACGGGCTGACCGGCCATCTCAGCGACGCGGAAATTCGGTCCTGCGTCGCGGGCAGGTCGTGCCAGCAGGCCAGCGACGCCCTGGTCGCGGCGACCCTGGCGGACGGCGCGAGCGACAACGTCACCGTCGTGGTGGTGCGCGCGCATGCGCGGGAGATGACGCTGGTTCGCCCGGGCCCGGCCCGCAGCGACATCTGGGAGTGAGGCCATGAGCGGCGAGCGTGGCGCCTTCGACCAGGCCCTGCCGCCGGGCACGACGCTGAGCGGCATCTACGAGGTCGGCAAGCGCATCGGCCATGGGGGCATGGGCGAAGTCTATCGCGGCCGCATGCTGGAGACGGGTGACTCCGTTGCCATCAAGGTTCTGAAGGCCGACTACGCCGGCGACCCGACCGCGCTCGCTCTCTTCCGGAAAGAAGCCTCGGCGCTGCACCACCTGCACCATGAGGCCATCGTCCGGTACTTCGTCTTCACGGTCGAGCCGGTGCTGCAGCGTCCCTACCTTGCCATGGAGCTGGTCGAAGGGCCGTCCCTGGCCGACCTCCTGAAGAACGGGCCCCTGGGCCTCGATGCCGCCCGGGTGCTCATGCGGCGCGTCGCCTCCGGCCTGCAGGCCGCGCACGAGCGGGGCGTGGTGCACAGGGATATCTCCCCCGACAACATCATCCTGCCCGGCGGCGACCCGGCACGGGCGCGCATCATCGACTTCGGCATCGCCAAGTCGGGCGGGCTCGGCGGCGAAACCGTGATCGGCGAGGGCTTCGCAGGAAAATACGGCTACGTCTCGCCCGAGCAGCTCGGCCTTTTCGGCGGCACGGTGACGCCACGCTCGGACATTTACAGCCTCGGCCTCGTCGTGGCGCAATCGCTTCGTGGCCGGGCCGTCGACATGGGCCGCACGCAGGCCGACGTTCTGGAAAAGCGCCGCAGCGTGCCCGACCTCGCCGATGTCGACGAGCGCATCCGGCCGCTGCTCGCCGCCATGCTCCAGCCCGACCCCGACGCGAGGCCGCGCTCCATGGCCGAGATCGTCGAGTGGACGCCGGTGGCGGCCCGCCCGCTGCCGGGACCATCCGACTCAGGGAGTGGCGGAGCGCCGCGTTCGCGCGATCCGGAGCCGGGCGGCGATGGCGGCAAACGACGGGGTCTCGCAATCTCGGCCGTGCTGGGCCTCCTTCTGCTGGCCGGCGGAGCGTATGTCGCCATCGACCGCTTCGTCCTCGCTCCGCCAGCGAAGAAGCCGACGGCGGAGCCGACGCTGGATCCAGGCGGGTCCACTGCCTCGCCGTCCGGCGGGCAGACTGCGGAGGCTCCCAAGCCCGAGGCGCCGCCGTTGCAGGATGGCCAGGCTTCGGCGCCTGCGCCGCAGCCAGCGGTCGAGCCTGCACCGGTGCCGCCGAAGCAGGAGGCGACCGCGCCGCCGCTTTCGGCCCCGTCACCGCAGAGCACTGCTGCGGAGACCTCTTCGGCACCACCCTCGCCTGAGCCGCAGAAGCCCACTGCGAGCAGCGTCGAGAACTCTCGTCCGGCGCCGCAGGGACCGACACCCAAGCCCGACCTCTCGACGATCATCCTCGATCCCCCCGCGCCGGCATCCCCTCCTCCGCAACAGCCGGTGCAGCCCACGCCGCAGCCGGTACCGGCCGATGTGGCGAAGGTGGAGCCTGCTCCTTCCCCTTCCGCTCCTCCCGCCTCGACGGTGACCACCCCACCGTCCGCCAATGGAAGCACCGACCGCGTTCAGAGCTTCCTCGATGGCTTCCGGGGCGGCCCGTGCTTCTTCGTGCAGCCCGTCGACATCGCCGGCGGCAGCGCGAGGCTGGAGGGGTACGGATCGGAAGTCGCACCGTTCCAGCAGCTCGACCGGGAGTTCACCGCCGCGAATGGGTTCGAGGCGAAGATCACGGTGGGCAAGGTGGAAAAGGCGCAGTGCCCGGCCGTCGACATGCTGGCACGCATCGGCGCGCGCGAGCGCGGCAAGGCACCGCGCATCGAACTCGCACGCGACACGGTGCGGCTCGGCGACATCCTCACGGGCACGCTTGAGGCTGGCCCCGCCCGCTACCTCGACCTGATCCTGGTGCGGGACGACGGCACCGTGCAGAGCATGCTGCCCTATGTGAAGACGAAATCGCCCATTACCTTCGGCATGCCTATCGACCGTGCTCCGGCAGCGTCCAAGCCGCAGCTGCTGGTGGCCGTCAGCAGCGACAAGCCCCTGCCCGCCCTGGACCTCGCGAAACCCGTACCGGCTGACAGACTGTTCGCAGCTCTGCAGAAGGAGATCGCGACCGACGGCAACGTGTCGATCGGTGCACGGCTGTTCCGGATCGAGAAGTGAGCACTAGCGGGTCTGGGGCTTGCCCCCGCCCGCGGCCTTGATGCGCTTCAGCAGGTCGTTGATCGCTTCCGGCGAGGCGCCTTCCAGCGGCAGCAGGTCGGGATTGCGCTGCAGGAACTCCCGGCGTTCCGCGTCCGGCGTCGGCATTCCCCGGCCGCCGGTGCCGGGGGCGGCCTTCGCCGCCTCGATCTCGTCGAGGGTGCGGCGCACGAGTGCTGGATCCGAGCGCGACAGGCTCTTCAGCGCCGGATTTCTGGCGATGACTGTCTTCTCGGCCGCAGTGAAGTGTGCCGCGGCAAGCGCCGGCACGGACGCGAGCAGGAATGCCACCGCACCCGCGATCACGGCGCGCCGGCCGATCCCGCTCACGACGGCGTCCCCATGGTGCGGATGGAGCGCCTGAGGTCGCGCAGGCAGCTGCCGAAGATGTCCTCGATCTTGCCGGTCGAGATGACCAGGACGGTGCCGTACGGGGTCCGCTCGCGCACGAGGAGGCCGGCGGCGCTGCAGTCCACCACCACCTTCCGGCATGTCTCTGTCGACATGACCGCGACCAGAAACCGGGCGAGGTTCGACTGGTCGATTGCCCCGGGACGCGCCTTCCAGTTCTGCAGCAGCCTCGGCTTGGTGTCGGCGGTGAAGATGCCGGCGAGCGCGCGCTCCATGGTGAGCCCGAGCCGCTCCATCTTCTCTTTGTCCTTCGTCAGGTCGACGATGTAGTTGTTGTGGAGCTCGACGAAGCGGTCGATGGAGGCTTCGGACTCCACGCCATAGGCCTTCAGCGAATAGAGGAACTCGGCCAGCTGGTAGGTCGACTCCATGCGGAGGCCGGCAAGTACCTTGGGCGACTTGTCCTGCGAGGATTCGCAGATGCGGTCGGAGAAGGCCGCGCGGTGCCAGCTGAAGCCTTCCAGAAATGCAAGGTCCCGGGAAACTTCACCATGGTCCCAGCTGTACGGCATTCCACCATCCCGCGCCGGAAAGTCCGGCTCGTACAGGCACCAGACTGCGCCTTTCCCGTCAAGCGCATTGAGTGAAAACGACTTTAGTGGATTGTGATGGAAGGGATCGTGCATGTCAGCGCTCCGCCGTCGCGGGGGTGGCGGGCGGAGCCCCGTAGTAGCCGGCAACGAGCAACAGGCCGGTCGGCGCGTCGCGCAGGGCGAAGATAAAGGGCCGGTCGACCGTCATCCGCACGAACTCGCCGGCGATGCTGCGCTCGACGACCGCGGCCGTGGCGGCCGCCGCCTCGGCGCCGTCCTCGTCGACCTTCATCTCCACACGCTGCACCACCTTGCCGAGGCGGGCGGGGTCCGGCCCGAACCCGGCCAGCGAAGTGGGTGACTGCCGCTCGCGCCGCAGGCCGAGCCGATCGAGCGGACCGGTGAGATCGCTCTTCTGCGACACGGAAAAGACCGGGAGCCGCAAGTCTCCCTGCACGTCCCGGAACCCCTCGCCCGCCAGCCAGTCTGCCGCTGCCAAAAAACTGCGCCGCGGCGCGGGGCGCTCGGACGTCGTCGTGACGATGACGAGGCGTGTGCGTCCGTCGGCAAAGGGCAGGTCGATGGCCGTGAACCGGTCGTCGCGGCGGAAGGCGTAGCGGCCCTCTGCAAGGGCCATCATGGCGACCTGGCGCTCCGGGCCACGAACGGGCCGGAACGCGGCCTGCCGCGTGTCCTGCCGGTCGAAGGGAACCTGCCAGCGGTCCTTGAAATGCAGCGCGCTCAGCGCCACCAGGCTGGCATCGCCCGGCAGGTCGTCGAGGATGGAGGGGATGAGCCCCGCCGTCTTGTCCTTCACCCATCCATTGATGTGGGCAAGCGTGCCGGGATCGCGAAAGTCCCGGCGCTCCAGCGCCAGACCTTCCTTCGCGAAAGAGAGCGGGATGCCGGGATAGAGCGTGACACCGTCATCGACGACGACGAGGTCGGCGAGCCGCAGGGGGCCGGAGGCGGAGCCGGCCGCACGCACGCTGTCGCGGAGACCGGCGAAGTCGCGCTCCGCGTCGCCGTCGGGAAAGCCGAGGGTGCCGTGCATCGCGGCGCGGAACCGCGGCGAGGCGCCGAGGTCGAGCGAAGCCGCCACCGCCGCGAGGCTGGCCGGAGAGACGCTGACCGTGTCGCCTCCCTGCGGCAGGGTCCGAAGCAGCCGCATGGCGAGGCGGGACTGCGCCTGGGCGAGCCGGGTCGCCCCCTCCTGCGACATCGCCTGCGCCGTGGAAAGGCAAAGCCCCAGCCCGGCGAGAAGGCACAAGAGGACCTGGATCGATCGCGCCATGGTGTCACCTGATCGTGTAGGGCTTCGACGCGAAGGACCATTTCGGCTGCACGACCCGCCCCGCCTCGTCGGCCGGGGTGATGCGCAGCGACTGTGCGAGGCGGTAGACGTAGTCGAGCGCCGCCCTTTGCCCGCCCAGCGTCACAGGCATGTCGGGCAGGTCGATCACCTGGACGGGCTGGTCACTCACCACCGCGACGACCATGCCGTTGCCCGAGGGCGGCTCGGCCACGTACTCGAAGCCGGCAAAAGGGTTGCCCATGTCTGGCACGGTCAGCACGCGCCCTGCCTTCAGCAGGTTGGCCGTCGGCTTCTCGCCCTTCGGCGTCGCCATCGAGTGCCGGTTGGGCCAAATCTGCGTCAGCTTGCCGGAGGCATCGACGTCGATCAGGACGAGATAGCCGGGCTTCTTCGTCTGCACGCGGAAGGCGATCTTCTGCCCCACGGCGATGTCGTCCCCCGGCAGGATCTCGAGGCTCACGCCGGCGGGGTTCTCAGCCCCGAGCGTCGCCTGCACCGCCTCCGGCGTGGAGGACGGCTCGACGCCCGTCACCGCGTCCTCGCCGAGCCGCGAGGCCGAGGCCTCCAGCTGCGGGGTCAGGCCGGCCTTGCACAACTCCGGGCGGGTGTCGCAGTAGGCGGCCGACTGGGAGCGAACGTAGTCGAGCAGCTGGGCAAGGCTCCTCGGCTCCTTCGTCGCACCCTTGCCGCCGCTGCGGGCCCGCACGCCATCGACGAAGCGCCGGGTGAACACCCCCATGGGTTCCGCCGCCGTCCGGTCGACGAGGGCGAGTTGGTCCTCGGCGACGGCGGACCACACCACGGCATCGTCAATGCGCTCGACGAACGAGGATTTCGGCGCAGTCGCGGCCCGCAGCGAGCGCTGCGCGGAGGTGAGCTTGCGCGACAGCTCCTGGTCGAGATCGAGGACGGCCTCGAGGCTTCGGACATAGCCGAGGTCCGCCGGCGTCATGCCGGACCCGCCGACGTCGCGCGTCACCGTGCCGGAATGGCAGGAGTCGAACACCGCCGTCACCTTGCGGTCGCGCAGCCTGGCCATGCGGGCGGCAATCTCGTCATCGATGATCTGGTTCTTGACCTCGGTCACCTTGCCGCTCGGTCCACGCACCAGCTCGACGTCGACCGGGACGAGCGTCTCGTCGAGGCCGTCCTCCTCGTCGCCATTGTCGTCCTTCGCCTGGAAACCGTGGCCGCTGAAGTGGATAAAGACGCGCGAGCCAGGCTTCGATCCCGCGACGAGCCAGTCGTCGATGGCGGCGAGGATGCCCGCGCGGGTCGCCTTCTCGTCCGTGAGCGTCATGATCTGCTCGGGCTTGTAGCCGAGCGTTTCCGTCAGCAGCCGGTACTCCGCCTTGACGTCGTTGGTCGAGCCGACGAGGCGCAACTGCCCGGGGTAGGCATCGATCCCGATCAGAAGGGCGCGGTCTCCGCTAGCGTCGCCGGCCGTGGCGGGCTGTGCCGGAGAGACCGGCTTCGGGGCCGGAGGCGCAGTTGTCACTGGTGCAGGGGGCTGAGGCTGCCCGGACGGGACCAGCGCCGCCAGGGCGTCCTGCGCGGTGAACTGCGGGCCGGGCTGGGCCGGAGCCGAGGGCGCAGGCGTAGCAGCAGGTGCCTGCACTGCGACGGCGGCTGCGGCGATGGGCGGTGCCGCGGGACCGGGCGCGCCCCCCGTCGTCTCCCTGATCCAACCTTCGAAGGCGGCGACGCGGGTGTAGACACCGTAACGGTTCTTCGCCGCGCAGCCCTCGCCCCAGCTGACGACGCCCACCTGGGTCCAGCCGCCGGCGGCGCGCGCCACCAGCGGACCGCCGCTGTCGCCCTGGCAGGCGTCGCGTCCGCCTTCCTGGAAGCCGGCACAGAGGTTGCGCTGGTCGAGCGAGTAGCCCCGCATCGTGCTGTCGGAATAGGCCTGCCGGCAGGCGGGAACGGAGACGACGGGAAGCTCGGCTTCCTGGAGGGCCGTGGGCAGCTGCGCCGTATCGAAACCGTGCGCGGTGGAGGTGAAGCCCCAACCCGTCACCACGGCCGAAGCGCCGCCGAGGTCGGTCTGGGCGGCCGCCTCGCCCGGCAAGGGCACCGGCTGCGCCTGCGTCGGCGTCTCCAGTTCCACCAGCGCGACATCGTTGACGAAGGTCCTGATGTCGAACTGGGGATGCACCACGACGTTTCGCGCCCGCAGCATGCGGGGGTCGCCCGCCTTGGCGACGAGGCTGCGCGGCAGCTCGGTTTCGCCGGCGACGAGCAGGATGTCGCGGGCCGTGAGGCTCTGCTTGCCCGTGCTGCCGGAGACGAAGCAATGCGCGGCGGTGAGCACCCAGTTCGGCGCGATGACCGTGCCGCCGCAATGAGCCGCCGACCTGCCTCGCTGCTGCGGGTCGGGCGCATAGATCTTGACCTGCCACGGCCAGGCGCCCTTTTCGGCCGGGCGGCCGCCGACGACGCGGTCATCCGAGGGCTGGGCCGCGGTCTGTGCCCCCACGCTACCGGGCAGCAGCATGGTGAGGCCGAGGGCAGCGGCAAGGATCCGGGACGGGCTCAGGCGCATGTCGCCCTCCTCCGCCGGCCGGGTCGCCGCGCCCGCCGGCGCCGCGGTGCCGTGAAGATCGCCGTCGCTCCCAGCCTGGCGTCCGGCGGCATGAAGCGGCCGAGCACGTCAGGAACCTTGCCGGCATTGCGGGTCCCGTCGAGCGAGGCGAGGGCATCCACCAGGCTCGGCATCGGCCCGGCGGCGCTGACGGCGATGACCTGGTCGGCGCCGTAGGGCGGCGACACCCTGACGGGCAGCCGCACCGCCTCGCCCTGCGGCACCGGGGAATCGCCCTTTTGCGGGTAGAGCATCTGGACGGTGCCGTCCCCGGCGAGGTTGAAGACGGCGAGAGCCCGTCCATCCGCGCCGGGCACCTCGACCTCCACCAGCGCGCCGGCATGGTGCACCCGGTCGTCCGGCACCATGCGCACGCTCTGCGCACCGCGGCCGGTCAACCGCTTGATCTCGCGCAGCGCGGCGAAGCGGTCCGCCGCCGCGCCGATCGAGGCGACATCGATGCCGCGCGCGATGACGTCGACGCCGGCGAGAAGGTCGCCGGTCGCCGGATCCCAGACGAGGTCGGGCGCGGCGTCCGTTGCCACGACGCTGACCGGGGCCGCACGGGCGCGCATGTCGGCGAACCACGTCATCTGGCCATCGAGGGCCGCGACGGTCACCGGCTGGAGCTCGGCCGGCGCGGAGGGTGCGCGTGAGGCGAGCGGAGCGTCCTGCTGGCCCGAACCGGCACTGCGGAAGACGGCCGCCGTGTGCATGTCGAGCGCCGGCGCGTTGATCGTCACCACGTTCTGGCGCTGGTCGGTGAGCTGGTAGGCGACCTGCCGGACATAGGCGTAGAGCTCCGCCAGCGTCACCTGCCCGTCCTTGTCGGCATCGGCCGCGCCCTCTGCGGCGCGGGCCACGGCATAGGTCAGGGCGCCACGCCAGCCCGGCACGTCGGGGATCTTCACCTCGGGCGCCTTCGAGAACTTGTCGACGGCGCCCAGAAAGACGGAGCGCTCGAAATCCACCTGGGTGAGGAAGGCGTCCGCCTCGGTCACGATCGGCTTGAGCTCGTCGTCGGAGATGGCAAAGCGGGGCACCTGCCGGTAGCTGAGCTCGACGCCGCGGGGGTCCGCCTCGCGTGCCAGCCCGCCGCCATGGCAGGCATCGGCCACGAAGAGGACGGAGGCGCCCTTCGCTTCCAGGCGCTTGACGATGACGTTGAATTCCTTGTCCAGCACGCGCTCGCGGGATCCCGGGCCGGTCGCCGGGTCGAAGCCTGCCAGGAGGAACACTTCCTCGTTGCCGTCGGGCTCCGAGCCCTTGACCTTCTCCGGCTCCTGCGCCCCGTGGCCTGCGATGGACAGGATCACGAGGTCACCAGAGCCGGCGCGCTTGGTGAGGGCGTCGGCGGCGGCCATCACCGCGTCGCGCGACGCTCCGGCATCGGTCAACAGCGTGACGTCCTGCGCGCCGAGCCTCCGCAGCGTCCCGGCGATGTCCTGCGCGTCGGCGACGGCGCCGCGCAGGGGCCGGAAGGCGCGGTAGTCGTTCACGCCGATGGCGAGCGCCCGCACCTGCCCTCCCCCGGGCGCCTGCAGCGCGGCGGCCTCAGCGGCGACGGGAACCAGCAGCGCCGCAGCCGCAACCGCAATGCCCGCGAGAACCGCCCGAGCGCGGCATGCCCGGAAGCGGGCGGCCATCACTGGCTCCCCGTGTCGCGGATCCATTCGACCCGGCGGTTCAAGGCGTAGATATCGTCCTGGCTGAGGCCGGAGGTATCGGTCAGCCGCAACGGCTCGGCGGCGCCGCGCCCGTCGGTCGCGATCTCGGCCGTGATGCCGTTGTCCCGCAGGAAAGACGCGACGGCCTCGGCCCGCGCGACGGAGAGCTTCTGGTTGTAGTCGGCGCCGCCGCGCACGTCGGTGTGGCCGACGACCATGACGCGGGCCGGCTGCTGCTCGCGGATCGCCGTCAGCAGCTCCTGCGCGGCCGCCTCTCCTGCGGCGGTGAACGTGGTCTTGTTGTAGTCGAAGGTGATCGGCACCGGGACTGCCCTAGGCACGATGCCTCTGATCGAGGCCGCGTAGAGACCTCCCAGCCGACCGTCGCGGGTGGAGCGCGTGGTGTGGACGACGCCCGCCTCGCCCGCCACGTTCACGGCCAGGATCCGCGCCTGGGCGGCGCGGTCGACGAGGTCCTGGATTTCGAAGGGAGCGGGCGGGTTGGGCGTCACGCTCTCGTTGCGGACGATCTCGATCGCGGCATCGAAGGCGGATGCCGCCTCGGCGAAGCGCCGCTCGCCGAAGCGCACTTCCCCGACGGTCGCCGAGGCCTGCCAGAGCACTTCCGGTGCTGCGGCATCGGCCAGCATGCGCTCATACTCCGCGACGGGACGGCCCCTCGCCATGAGGGTCTGCGCGCCGCGCAGCCGGAGGGCGGCGAGGCGGCGCTGCGCCTGGACCTGGTAGCGCCCGCAGGCGGCATCCCTGGCGATGATGTCGACAAGCATCGCGGCGTCGGTTTCCCTGCCGGCATCAACCGCTCCATTGAATTTCTGCAGAATTGCGTCGCAGTCTTGCGCGCCCGCTCGCCCAGCCGCCAAGCAAAGCGGCAACAAGGCCGCCAGAAGCATGGCGGGGAAACGCGGAAACGACACGGGACGGCCTCCACTGCACTGATGTCCGGAAGTGTCCATCTCGGGACGTCCCGGCACAAGCGACCGGTCCCCAAACGGATTGCCGCCACCGACCTCGACCGGATGCCGTGCCGTGCTACCCTCAGTGCGTTGAGATGCGCCCGAGGAGGCGACCGATGCCACAGCCCGCGGCCCGGCTCGGGGACATGCATGTCTGCCCCATGGTCGACGTGCTGAAGCCGCATGTGGGCGGGCCCATCGCGATGGCCTGCCCCACGGTGCTCGTCAGCGGCCAGCCCGTCGCACGGATTGGTGACCTCGCCATCTGCGTCGGCCCGCCGGACGTGATCGTGATGGGCTCCCCCAAGTTCCTCGTCGGCGGCATGCCGGCGGCGCGCATGGGCGATATGACGGCCCATGGCGGGGTGATCGTCCAGGGCGCCCCCAACGTCCTGCTTCCCTGAGAAGCCGCCATGTTTCCCGCCCGGCGGCTCGCCGCAACCGCCTTGCTCGCAGCCCTGGCAGCCGGACCTGCGCTCGGGGCGGGCACTGTGGTGCGGGAACTGCCGAACGGGGCGGGTCGCAGCGCGGTCGGGGTGGTCGAGGCCGGGGAGGACACGGAGGTGTCGGGTCCCGATGCGATCTATGCCGGCGAGGGCGGCGACGTCTTCATCCTCGACCAGGTCAATGGCCGCGTCCTCAGCTTCGATGCCGAGCGGCCGGATTCCGAGGTCCGCTCGCTCGACCTGCCGCCCGACATGGCGCCGACCGATCTCGTCGCGGTGCGCGGCGCTCTCTACGTCTGGGACGGAGAGGCAAGGGCGCTCGAACCGGACGGCCCGCCCGGGGAAGCGAGGGCGCTCCGCGCGGCGGGCGACGGCTCCGAGGTCGATGCCTTCGCCAGCTCTGCGTTGGCGCAGATGGGCTCGCAGCCGCCGCCGTCCGACACTGACGTTCTCGGCTCGTCAAGCCGCGCGCTGGAGTTGCGCGACAAGCCGGAGCCCATCCGGCAGTTTCTCGCGTCGCGCGGGGCGGGCCCGGTGGTGGCCGAGGTCGCGACCCGGCCCGGAGGCAAGGCGGCCCGTGTCGAGGTCAGGCGCCAGGGGGAGACGCGGCTGCTCTCAGGGCTGGACCTGCGGGTCACGAACCGGCTCGGCGCCGTCGAACTGCTCGACATCGACAAGCAGGGGCGGCCCTACCTGATGGTCGAGAACATCCCATCGTCCCGCAAGCCGCCAGCGACCTACGTGGCCCGCTTCACGGCGGCCGGGGCCCTCGACGGGGTGTTCCCCCTGCCTCTCGGCGAGACGATCGCGCTCTCCCGCCGCTTCGTGACGGTGTCGGCCAAGGGCGCCGTCTACTTCCTGCGCACGAAAGCGACCGGAATCGAGGTCGTGTCCGTCGATGCGCTCCCTCCCGCCGAAAAGGGTCTCGTCGAGGCCGGTAACGCCGATGCGCCGGTCGCCGACCAGCCGAAGCGCAAGGGCGGGACCGCGACCGCTGTACGACCCGTCACCCGCCAGCAGGTGGTGGAGACGGCGCTGGCTTTCGCCTCCATCCGCTGGACGGTGAACCAGGCTGCCTACGGGCCTGATCCGGACACGGCGTGCTCGGGCTTCCGCCGCATCCGCAGGCCGCCCTACATCGAAGGCCAGATGAACAAGATCGTGCAGGGCATCCCTTATTGCTGGGGCTGCCACGGATCGCTGGCCAACGTCCGCTCCAGGCTCGAACAGGGTGTGCTGGCCGGCAACGTCTGCACCCGCAACGAGCCCCGGCGCGACGCCGTCGGGGTCGATTGCTCGGCCTTCGTCAGCGCGACCTGGGGGCTCGGGCAGCACTACACGACGATGGCGATCCCGACGATCACGACGGTGGTCGAGGACCCGTGGAGCATGCTGCCGGGAGATGCCTTCAACAAGCCCGGGCGGCACGTGATTCTGTTCCTGCGCTTCACGCCCGACCGCAAGGTGGAGGTGGCGGAGTCGTCGCCGGGCGCATGCCGCGGCAGGGTGTGCCGCAACATCTATCCCCTCGCCTCTCTCCTGGCGCGAGGCTACACCCCCGTCCGCTTCCGCGGCCTTGCCCCCGACACGGCGGCGGACGCATCGCCGCCGGCCCAGCCCGTTCCTGGAAAGAAGAAATGACAATCGCACCCCTAATCCCGTGCCCCGCGGGTGTGGCAAGCCGCATCGCGGTTCTCCTCATGGCGGGAGCGGCCGTGCTCGCCCCGCCGGTGGCGCGGGCCAATGACAGTTCGGCGGAACTGTCATTGGGCGGGCTCACCTTCACCCGCAGCGACGACGTGTCGATGGAGGAGGAGGACCTGCAGATCTCCCCTGAGAGGACGCAGGTGCGATATCGCTTCCTCAACAATTCCGCCGCGCCCGTGACGCTGACGGTCGCCTTCCCGCTGCCCGATATCGACCTCTCCGACCTCGACCAGGACATCGCCATTCCCGGCACCGACCCGGTGAACTTCGTCGACTTCCACACGCTCATCGACGGCAAGCCGGCGCCGTTCACGGCTGTCCAGAAGGCCATGCTGGGCGAGAAGGACGTGACCGCGAAGGTGAAGGCCGCCGGCCTGCCGGTCATGCCTGTCGGGCCAGATGCCGATGCCCTGCAGCCCCGGGCCGAAGCGCTTGCTCCCGCGACGCTGAAGGAACTCGTCGACGGAGGCATCCTCGTCGAGGCCGGGACCGGGGCGGAGGGCAAGGCGCTCTACGGTGCGGGCTGGACCGTCCGCACCAGCTTCGTGCGCAAGCAGACGTTTGCGCAGGGCGTGCCCGTGCAGGTCGAGCACAGCTACCGCACGAGCCTCGGGCAGAGCGTCGATACGGTGCTGCGCGCGGCGCTGCGCAAGAACCCGACCTTCGCGGCGGAGATCGAGCGCTATCGCAAAATGTACTGCATCGACGACCTGTTCCTGCGCGGGATCGACAAGATCGCGGGCACGGCGGACGCCAATCCGGCCAATGTGCAGGAGCGCCGGATCTCCTACATCCTCAAGACGGGTGCCAACTGGGCCGGGCCGATCCGCAGCTTCCGCCTGCTGGTCGACAAGGGGAAGCCTGACAGCCTCGTCAGCTTCTGCGCTAACGGACTGAAAAAGATCTCGCCCACGCAGTTCGAGCTGCGGCAGACGGACTTCACGCCCACCTCCGACCTCGCCATCCTTCTGGTCGGCGTCTTTCCGGTGAAATAGCAATCAGAACAGGTCGGCGCGCACGTTGCTCGCGATGAACTGCGCCTGCGCGACGGCGACCATCGCGGCATCCAGCGTGTCGGCGGACAGCGTCAGCTTGCGCTGCTGGGCGACGGTCCGGGCCGCTGCGACGAGCCTGTCCTCCGGGACGTCCGGCGAGCCGGCGGCGGCGAGCATGATCCGCAGCGCCTGCACCTTCGTCTTCCGGTCCATTGCGGCGAGCGCCTTCGTGCCGTTCGCGGCCGAGTCCACCCCGGTGTAGGCGGCGGCGCGGGCGTAGTATGTCGCGGCCTCGACGGGGTCGGCCTTGCCGCCCTTGCCCATACGCGCGAGCTCGGCGAGGTTGAAGGCGGCCCAGCCGTCGCCGCGATCCGCGCCGGTGCGGTACCACGCCTTCCCCTGGGCGAGGTCGATGGGCACCCCGATCCCCAGCACGTACATGCGTCCGATGCTGTTGGGTGCCGCGGGATGGCCGAGGTCGGAGGCCTTGCGGAAGAGTTCGAGTGCCTTGCCGGTGTCCTTCGGAACGCCGATGCCGTCGAGGTAGACGTAGCCGAGATTGTGGATGCCGTAGACGTCGCCGCGCCCGGCTGACGCTTCCCAGTAACGCCTGGTCATCTCCAGGTCGACAGGCACGCCCTCGCCGCGCTGGTACATGCGGCCGAGCGAGTTCATCGAGAAGGTGTGGCCTGCCCGCGCCGCCTGCTCGAAGCGGTCCTTGGCCAGCGCGAAGTCCTGCTTCATGCCCCGGCCGTCATAGGCGAACGCGCCGAGCGTGTGTACGGCGAAGATGTCGCCGGCAGCCGCGGCCTTCTCCAGTTCGGCGCGGCCCCGCTCGAACTCGACGGGAATGCCGGCACCGAGCGCATACATGTAGCCCATCGTCTGGCGCGCGCGGACATGGCCGAGGTCGGCAGCGGTCTGGAAACGGGACAATGCCTCCTCGGAGCGGCCAAGGGCGAGCAGGACACGGCCCAGCGCGTACTGGAAGCGGCCGATCTGCGGCTTGGCTTTCACCGCGGCCTCGCAGGCCGGCAGCGCGGCAGCCGTGTCGATCTTTCCGGTCAGCACGCCTTCTGTGACGCCCTGGGGGTCGAGGACCGACCCGGCGAGCCGGTCGCAATCGGTGACCTTCACGTCCACCGAAAGGCGGGCCTCGCCGCGCGCGGGCTCGACGGCCTCGAACACGGCTTCGACGACCTTTCCGCCCTGCCCGGGCGGCGAGAGAAAGGCGAGCCTCGGCAGGTCGGCCGCGTCGATCGACTTGCCGGTCTCGATCACGCGGTCACCAATGAGGAGCTGCCCGAAGGGCAGGTTGGAGGCGAGCCTCACGCGCACGCCGGTCGAGGATGGCGGCAGCTTCGGCGCCGAGGTGTAGACGAGATTGGGCCCCAGCCCGACGAGCGACACACCCTTGCCGTCGATCCGGCCGATGTCCGCGACGGGAGCTGGAGCGGCCGACGCGGCGCCCTTCTGGTGCACGATGGAAACCAGCACCGTTTCCGAGTTGCCCCAGCTGTCGTCGACCCGCAGGCCGAAGGCGTCTGGCGTACCGCCGGTCGCGGAGTAGGCGAGCCGCGGGAAGTCGTTGCCGGCGAGGCTGTCGCCGTCGTTCAGGGGCTTGCCGTCGACGAGCAGGCGGCCGGCCCGCGGCGCTGGGCTCACGGTCGCCTTCAGGGCTCCGCCTTCCGGCTGGAGGGGGGCCTTCAGCCCGAGAGGCCACTGCGAGCCCTCGTCCGGCAACAGGACCATCGCCACCTTGTCGACGATGGGCGGCGGGCGCTTGGGGACCAGGAAAAAGTCGCCGACAAGCGAGGAATTGTCCCAGGGGATCTGCTTCTGCTCGGTTTCGCTGGTGACGTCGGCACGGACCCGCGTCAGCACCTGGCGGATCTCCAGGCGCGGCGTCGTCGCGTGCTTGACGAAAGCGGCCGTGAAAGGGCTGAGCTCGCCCGTGCCGTCATAGGCGACGGACCCAGGCGACGTCGAGAACACGACGAGGGACCCGAGGGTGCTGCTGATCCGCGCCAGGCCCCTGACGGCCCCGGCGCCGCGGGTCGCGACCGTCGTCGTCTCGGAATAGGGATTGTTCCGGCAGGCATCGAGGAACAGCAGTTCCACCTTCACGCCGGCCTGCTTGATGATGTTGCTGACGTCCTGCAGCGCGACCGCGTCGAGCGTGAGGGTGAGGTCGTCGGGGCTGGCCGAGACGGGCAGCAGGAAGTTGCGGTTGTCCGCCTGGATGGCGTGGCCGGAATAGTAGAAGAGCGCCACGTCGGCGCCCGGCAGCATCCCCTTGAAGCGGCGCAGGGTCTGCTCCATCCCCTGCTTGTCGAGATCGGTGGCCAGCAGGACGTCGAAATCGAGTTTACGCAGCACCTCTGAGACGCGCGTCGCATCCTGGACCGGATTGCGGAGCGTGCTCTTCTGGTAGGCGGCATTGCCGATGACGAGGGCGACGCGGCGCTCGGCGGCTGCGGGGGCCGACCAGGCGGCGATAAGGACCGCAGCCAGGGCGAAGAGGAAGGCGACGCCGCCTCCCCTGCCCGCAACGAGTACAGACCGCGCCGCCCGCATCACATCCCCCGATCAGGCTGCGTATCGGACGCGGCCGCGCAGCCAGTCCTCGAGCAGCATCGGCGTGACGTCGATGCGGTCGTAGTCGACCATCAGGAAGCCCTCGGCGTCATAGAGGATCGCCTCGGGGACGACAGGCGCAATGTCCTGCGCCATGCAGCCGACGTAGAACGGTCCACCCCAGACGTACTGGAAGCTGTAGATTGTGTGACCGTCGGGGGAGCGGCCGAGCTTCGCGATGTGCCGCTTGAGCCGGCGGTCGGAACTCCAGCCACCGCCGCCGCCGCCACCCGCGCCGCCGCCACCCGCGCCGCCGCCACCTGCGCCGCCGCCACCTGCGCCGCCGCCAGCACCACCGCCCGCGCCACCACCGGCACCGCCGCCTGCACCGGCGCCACCTGAGCCACCGCCTGCACCGGTGCCCGAGGCACCTCCGGCGGAGCCACCGCCACTGCTGCGTCCGCCATAGCCTCCGCTACCCCCGCCGACTCCCGCCGTCGGGAAAAACACCACGGGAGCCTCGGGAGCGCCCTGGGCATTGTCGAACGGATCTTGGTTGGGAACGGGGCGGCGGATCGCAACCGGCCGCTGCTGGACGGGGCGTGGCGCGATGCGCCGAGGGGGCGCTGCAGCGTCGAGATCACGGGTGACCACCACCCGGCGCACCGAACGCGGCTTGCTCGCGACCTTCTTCTTGACCGGAGCCGGGGTCACGGCTGCAGCCGCAGCCGCCGCGGCGGCCGGAACCGTCCTCGCGGCCGACGGCGCAGCACCGCCGCCGATCCACTCCACCGGCGTCGCACCGAGATTGACGACCCGCACGCGGTCGCCGGGGACGAAGCCCTGGCTGTCGGGATCGACCATGCGGCCGAAGCCGATCGCCCAGAGCCGCTCGCGGGACACTCCCCGGCGGGTCGCCAGGGTCTCGACCACGGCGCGGGCCCGGAGGTTCGCGAGGCTGCGGTTGAAGTCGTCAGATCCCGAGGCGTTGGTGTGGACGCCGATCACCACGGCCGAGCGGGCCAGGGCGGGATCGCCCAGTGCCTGGCCGATCATGTCGAGCCGAGCAATGGCCTCTGGGGTGAGGAGGTCGGAGTTGGGCTCGAAGTCGAGCTGCGTCTGCATGCTCGCGAAGGCGCGGAGGTCGCGCATCGCATCCGCCTCGCGACCCGGCCCGAGGGTCAGCTTGCCGGGCGCGGAGGCCGGCCCGAGGCTGCGGGTGAGCGTCGAGGAGGTGAGCTGGCGGATGATGTCGTCAGCCGCCAGGGGTGCCGTGAGCGGCGCCACCGCCGGCGCCGCGGGTGCGGCTGCGTCCGGCGCAGTGCCCGGGAGAAGCTGCCGCAGCACGTCCTGCGTGCTCTCCTGTGCCCTGGCGGGACCGCAAAGGGCTGCCAACAGAACGATGATGCTGGTCGAGGCACGGAGGTTCATGGCGCTCTCCACATGCAGGTCGTTGACCGAGTTCAGTTATCGACCCGGGGCCAGTGTAAGGACCGATTGCGGCTGCCTCAATGGCGAGGCCTTCAATCGGCTGGGTGGCCCTGCGTCTGTCCTGATGCATGCTTAAGGAGGCGCGCTCCGTGCTGCTGTGAGGTGCTTCACAGGTTGAGGAAAGCTTACCGAACCCCCCCTTCAGACAGCCGCGTGCCAGCACAGGGCGAGGCCGAGAAGGACGATGGCGGCGACCAGCATGTCGCCGATCATGCGGTCGAGGCGTTGGCCAATGTCGTGCTCGACCGGGGTGGTGCCGTGGGTGCGCATCGCCGTCTCCTGTCTTCGATGCAGATGGGATACGGTGGTGGGGCGTCAGAACCTGTCAGGGGTGCTCGGAATGCCGTTCGAAAAGGCCGGCCAGCTCGTCGATCTCGCCACGCTGCTGAGGGCGCGGCGCGCCGGCGTGACACTGTCCGATATCGAGGAACGCTATGGCTGCTCGCGCCGGACCGCGCAGCGCATGATGCGGTCGGTCGAGGCACGCTTTCCCGAGGTGGAGGTCGATACCGACGACGAGGGGCGGCGCCGCTGGCGCATCCGCGGCCCGGGCCTTCGTGATCTCCTGAACTTGGAACCGGACGAGGTCGCCTCCCTGGACTTCGCCGTCGCGAGGCTCTCAGGGGACGGCCAGACCCGCGAGGCCGCGCTGTTGAGCCGGCTTCGGGAGAAGGTGCTGGCGCTGGTCCCCGATGCGAGGGCGCGGAGCCTGGCGCCGGACCACGATGCGCTGCTGGAGGCCCAGGGCTTCGTCGCCCGTCCGGGGCCGCGCCCACTGACCGACGAGGCGGTGGATGCGTCCGTGGCGGAGGCCATCAAGGCCTGCGTCGTGCTCGAGATCGAGTATCAGGGCCGCAACGACGCGGCGCCCCGCATGCGCGCGGTGGAGCCCTACGGGCTCCTCTCCGGCGCGCGGCGTTACCTCGTGGCGCGGCCGGAAGGAGACGCGGAGGGGCCGGTGCGCACCTTCCGCATGGACTCGATCCGTGCCGCGAGGCCGACCGATCGCGGCTTCGCCCGCCCGGACGGCTTCGACCTGCAGGCCTTCTCCCGGCGTGCCTTCGGCCTGTTTCAGAGCGAGCAGGAGTATGGTGAGGTCGTATGGCGGTTCGCGCCGCGCGCGGCGGAGCAGGCACGCGGCTATCTCTTCCACCCCGACCAGACCACGGAGGAACAGCCGGACGGATCGCTGATCGTGCGCTTCCGGGCGGCGGGACATCTCGAAATGGCGTGGCATCTCTATGCGTGGGGCGACACCGTCGAGGTGCTCGAACCGGCGCGGCTCCGGCAGATTGTGGAGGGCTATCGCCGCAGCGATTTCGGCGCCCTGCCCTGATCGAAGCGCAACGGAGTGGTGCAGACACGCGCGCCGCGCCACGCCAGAATGCGCGTGGGAAGACGGAAGGCAGTGGGACGCATCGTGGACGGCAAGACGACCGAGGCGGCGTGCGCGCTGCTCTACCAGAACTGGAAGCAGCAGACCCGCATCGCCGCGCTGCCCGAGGAGATGCGCCCCACCACCCGCGCGGAAGGCTACGCCATCCAGGCCGCTCTCGAGGCCTACACGTCGAAGCCGCTGTTCGGCTGGAAGATAGCTGCCACCAGCAAGGCCGGGCAGGCCCACATCAACGTCGACGGTCCGCTCGCCGGGCGGATCCTCGCCGAACGCGTTCTCCCTGACGGAGCGACGATCCCGCTCGGCAAGACGCTGATGCGCGTGGCCGAAGTCGAATTCGCCTTTCGCATGGGTAAGGACCTCTCTCCCCGAACCACCCCCTATTCGCAGGAGGAGGTGCTCGCGGCCGTCGACACGCTGCATCCCGCGATCGAAATCCCGGATTCGCGGTACGAGGACTTCGCCAGGGTGGGCGCGGCACAGCTGATCGCCGACGACGCGTGCGCGCACCTCTTCATGCTGGGCGAGCCGGTGCGGGCCGACTGGCGCTCGCGCGACCTCGCGGCGGAAACGCCGGTCGGGCGCATCGAGGGCGGGCTGGAGCGGACGGGCCTCGGCGCCAACGTGCTCGGCGACCCGCGGATCGCCCTGACCTGGCTTGCCAACGAGCTCTCCTCCATCGGCGTCACGCTGAAGGCGGGCGAGGTCGTCACCACCGGAACCTGCCTAGTCCCGCTGGAGGTGAAGCCGGGCGACCGGGTGATCGCGGACTATCACGATTTCGGCCGCATGGAGGTGAGCTTCACGGCCTGAGAAGCGCCCATTGACGCAGGCCGCCCGATCGCGCCCAATCGTGACAGGCCGCCAACCCGGAGTTCCCTGCCGTGAGATTGCTCCTGCCTTTCCTCGCAGCTGCGTCGCTGGTGGCTGCCGCCTCGCCTGCCTTCGCCGACGCGATCGACGGCAACTGGTGCAGCGAGAAGACTGGCAAGACGATGCAGATTCAGGGATCCAGCATCGTCACACCGGGCGGCACGCACATGACCGGCCGCTACTCCCGGCACGCCTTTTCCTACACGGTGCCGGAAGGAGAGGAGGGCGCGGGGGCGCCGGTGGCCATGCGCCTCCTCGATGAAAACGACGTGCAGATGCAGGTCGGCGAAACCGGCGAACCCTCGATGTGGCACCGCTGCGAGCAGACGAGCTAGCCGGAGCGCGGGTCTTCAGACCCGCACGAGCGGAGGGGTCGCAAGAGCGCGTCTGAAGACGCGCGGTCCGACAAGTCTGCCCGAGGCCACCGCCCTCCCAATCCGTGACCGCCGCCCTATCTGAAGCGCGACGGCAAGCACGGGAGGGCACAGGTGAGAGTCGCAGCCATCGCATTCGCCAGCGTAGCCGCGATCGCAATAGCGGAGCCCGCCATGGCCGACATCGAACAGCCGCGCTACGAGGTGCTGGCGCAGGACGGCGCTTTCGAGCTTCGCCAGTATGCACCCACGATCGTCGCGGAAGTGACGGTGCCCGGAGACAGGGATGCCGCCGTCAATGCCGGCTTCAAGCTGCTGGCGGGGTACATCTTCGGCGCCAATGTGCCCAAGCAGAAGATCGAGATGACCGCGCCCGTGACGCAGCAGCCGGGCGAGAAGATCGCCATGACTGCGCCCGTCACCCAGCAAGCCAAGGGCGGCGAGTGGATCGTGCGGTTCGTCATGCCGTCCTCCTGGACGATGAACACCCTGCCCAAGCCTACCGACCCGCGGATCCGCCTGGAGACAGTACCCGCGCGCAAAATGGCAGCGATCCGCTTCTCGGGCTTCCACAGCGACTCCTCCTACGCCGCCAAGGCCGAAGCGCTTTCCGCGGAGATGGCGAAGCGGGGGCTGCGGCCTGCGGGTCCGGCGGTCTACGCCTATTACGACCCGCCCTGGACGCTGCCCTTCATGCGGCGCAACGAGGTGCTATGGCCGGTGCAGTAGGAGCGCTGTTTCTTTCCGCTGCCGTGTCGGACTCGCAGGTCTTTCCTCGTCCTTGGCGGGAGAGGCCGGATGGTTCGGCCTGGCGAGGGAGAGAGACATGAGCGAGAACACCGCGCAGCCGGCCCCGGTGAAGGGCGGCGTCGTACCCTATCTCCAGGTGGATGGCGCCTTGAAGGCTGCCGACTTCTACGTCCGGGCCTTCGGAGCAACTATCGCCGGCGCAATGCCCGCCGACGAGAAGGGCCGGACGATGCACGTCCACCTCTATGTCAACGGCAGTTCGCTGATGCTCGGCGACCCCTACCCCGAGCACGGCTACCCCTCCGAGAAGGCGCAGGGCTTCAACCTGATGATGATGGTCCCGAACATCGACGAGGCCTTCGCCCACGCCGTCTCGTGCGGAGCAACGGCGGTGACGCCGCCGCAGGACATGTTTTGGGGCGACCGCTACGGGCAGCTGCGCGACCCCTTCGGCGTGCTCTGGGCGATGAACACACCCGGCAAGGGTGCGGCTGGCTGAGCTCGACGAACTTCGGGCTGCTGCTGCGGAATCCCAGCCAGTGCGGCGGCGGCCCCGACTCAGGCCGCGCCGCGCACCGCCAGGAACCGTTCCACCTCGCCCCCGGTCGGGAGGCTGGCCATGCCTCCTGCCCGGGTCGCGGCAAGGGCACCGGCTGCGCAGGCCTTCAGGCCGACCTCCACCAGTCTCTCCCGCCCCTCTGTACCGCCATCCAGCAGACCGCAGAGGAGCGCTGCCAGGAACGCGTCCCCGCATCCGACAGTGTCCACCGTCTCCACGGCGAAGCCGGGGATGGCGACACAGTCGTCGCGCGTGAACAGCACTGCCCCATGGGGCCCCTGCGTGACCGCCAGCAGCCGCATCCCCGCGTGCCAGACGGCCCGGGCTCCGTCGAGAAGATCCCCGCAGCCCGAGATCAGCGCGAGCTCGTCCTCCGATAGCTTGGCGATATCGGCTGCGGCGACGACCTCCCGGCCGGCGTCCCTCATCGCATCCCCGTCTTTCCAGAGAGGCCGGCGGAAATTGGGGTCGGCCGCAACGAGGATGCCTTGCGCCTTCGCCCGGCGGATGGCGTGGCGCTGGGCCCCGGCCGATCCTTCCCGGGCCAGGAACAGGCTGCCGACCGAAAGCACGCGGGAGCGCGAAAGTACGCCTTCATCCACCTCGCCGGGCGCGTAGTCCACGTCGGCGCACGTATCCCGATAGAAGAAGAAGTCGCGGTCCCCGGCCGGATCGAGCGTCACCACGGCGAGGCCGGTGGAGCGGTTCGCGGCTTCCACGACGCCGGACCGGTCGACGCCATTCTCGTCCAGCGTGTCCAGCAGCAGGCGGCCGAAGGCCTCCTGCCCCACCCGGCTGAGCATGGCGGAGCGCAAGCCGAGGCGCGCCACACCGACAGCCACGTTGCCGGGTGCGCCGCCGGGCTTGGCGACGAAGCGAAGGTCGCCATCGGGCGAAGGCTCCGGGACGAGGTCGATCATCAGCTCGCCCAGGCAGGTGACGTCGATGTCTCTTGCCGGGGGACCTGGCGCGGCTTCGTTCACCTGCGCGCTGAAGGATGCTTGGCTGGCCATGGAGCCTGGTCGTCAGTTGATCCGGTTGCCGGAGCCCTGGTCGAACAGGTGCACCGATGTCTCGTCGAAGCCGACGCCCACGGCCTCGCCGATCGGCTTGGCGAAGTCCTTGGGCGCCTTCACCGTCACAATGGTCTCGCCGCAGCGGCAGGTCACGAGTGTATGGTCGCCGATGAGCTCGGTGGCGTAGATGTCGCCGGAAAGCTTGCCCGACCCCGCCGCGACGACGCTGCAGTCCTCGGGCCTCAATCCGGCCACGGCGCCCGGGGCACTCGCCTTCCCGCCGGTGCCGAAGCGTCCGGACGCGCCCTCGAACAGCCCGTCCTTCAGCGTGCCGTCGAGCAGGTTCATCGGCGGCGAGCCGATGAAGCCGGCGACGAAGAGGTTTGCTGGCCGGTTGTAGATGGTCGCCGGCGTATCGAGCTGCTGCAGCACGCCCTTTTCGAGCAAAGCCACGCGATGGGCGAGCGTCATCGCCTCGATCTGGTCGTGGGTGACGTAGATCGTGGTGATGCCGAGCTCGTGCTGCATGTGCTTCAGCTCGGCCCGCATGTGGCCGCGCAGCTTGGCGTCGAGGTTCGAAAGCGGCTCGTCCATCAGGAAGGCCGCCGGGCGGCGCACGATGGCGCGGGCGAGGGCCACGCGCTGGCGCTGGCCGCCAGAGAGCTGCCGGGGGAAGCGGTCGACCAGCCGGTCGAGCTGCACTTGGCGCGCCACGTCCTGGACGTTGGCCTCGATCTCGGCGCGCGGCTTCTTCCGGATGGCGAGAGGGTACGCGATGTTCTCGAACACAGTCTTGTGCGGATAGAGCGCGTAGGACTGGAAGACCATCGCCACGTCGCGGTTCTTCGGCAGGACGTTCGTCACGTCGCGGCCGCCGATGAGAATGCGGCCGGAAGTGACGCCCTCCAGCCCCGCCACCATGCGCAGGGCGGTCGTCTTGCCCGAGCCTGACGCTCCGAGCAGCACCAGGAACTCGCCCTGCTGCACCTCCAGAGAGAGCGCCTTCAGCACCTCCACCGCGCCGAAGGACTTGGTGATCTGGTCGAGCTTGATGGTCATGGGACGGTCGACCTTGGCGGGTGGTTCGGAGCGCGCGTCTCCAGACGCGCAGTGCGGCTCGCAATACATTGCGGGTCTGGAGACCCACGCTCCACTTGCTTGCGAGCGGAGCGAAGCAACCCGGGACCGTTCAGATCCGGCGGCGGCACGTGCGACGGAAGGACCGGGCTGCTTCGTCGCCGCGCTCCTCGCAAGGACGGTGAAACACGATCGCTCATCTCGCCCCTACCCCTTCACGGCGCCGAGCAGCAGGCCCTTGGCGATGAAGCGCTGCAGCAGGATGGTGAGGAGGATCACCGGCACGATCATCAGGCTGATCAGCACGGACATGTACCACCATTGCGGGCCGCGGGTGGCGTTCTGCGCCGCGACGAGGAGCGGCATGGTCTGGGCGTTGGCGTTGGAGAGGAAGAGCGCCAGCAGGTACTCGTTCCAGGCCAGGATGAAGACCAGCAGCGTCGTGGCGACCAGCCCGGGGCGCGCGAGCGGCAGGGCGATCGTGAAGAAGATGCCGAAGCGGGAGGCGCCGTCGAGCGCGGCGCTTTCCTCCAGATCGCGCGGGATGCCGACGAAGAAGTCGTACATAAGCCAGACGACGATCGGCAGGTTGACGGTCGTGTAGGTCGCCACCAGCGCCGTCCGCGTATCCAGCATCTGGATGCTCTGGAACATGACGTAGACGGGCAGCGCCGCGACCACGGGCGGCATGATGCGCTGGGAGATGACCCAGAAAAGGATGTCGGGGTTACCGAGGCTGCCCTTCAGCATCCGCCCGGCCGGCCGCAGTCCGAGCACGAACAGCGCTACCGCCACGGCCACCGCGATCCGCCAGTCGATCCCGAAGCCGGCAACCGCGGCGAACACCAGGATGAGGAGCAGGACGAAGAGCAGGATGCTCCCCATGCGCGGAGCGAACTCCAGCCGCGCCAGCGCGTAGGCCGCCATCGAGCCGATGAGCACGGCGAGGAAGGTGGAGCAGATCGCGACGATGACGGAATTGATGTAGGGCCGCAGCGTGTCGCCGCCGACCTCGACCAGGATGTAGTGCCAGGCATGCATGGAGGGCTGGAAATCGACGAAGGGCAGGTAGACCGGCCCCTGCGCGACGTGCCCCGGCAGCTTGAAGGACGTGATCGCCACCCAGTAGAGCGGGAAGAGGCAGACCAGCGTCCACAGGATCAGCAGGCCATAGACGATGATGCGGCCGCCGGGCGACATCTGGCCGATCTCGCGCGGTTCGAAGAAGCCGGGGCGCGTGGTCATGAGCGCGCCTCCCTGAGCGGCTTGGCGACGAAGTTGAAGAACGACACGCAGACAATGGTCGAGACGATCAGCAGCGTGTAGGCGACTGCCGCCGAGCCACCCAGATTGAGCGCCCGCCATTCCTGGAAGGCATGCAGGGTCAGGGATTCAGTCGCGATGCCCGGTCCGCCATTCGTCAGGATGTTGGGCAGGTCGATGATCTTGAACGCCTCAATGGAGCGGATCAGGACAACCGTTGCAGCCACCGGCGCGATGGACGGCCAAGTGATGTCCCGGAAGATCTGCCACTTGCTGGCGCCGTCGAGTTCGGCCGCCTCGACGCTGTCGCGCGGCTGGCTTTCCACAGCGGCGAGCATGACAATGAAGATGAAGGGGATCCACTGCCAGCTGTCGCCGACGAGGACGACGAGGCGCGCCGACCAGGGCTGCGCCGACCACGATGCCTCGGCGAGGCCGAACATGCGCCAGATCGGGGCGAACGGCCCCACCGCGGTGTCCGCCAGCATGCGGAACGTGTAGGCGATGCCGACCGGCGTCACCATCAGCGGGATAAAGAAGACGACGCGGAAGAAGGCCTTCCCCCTCACCGGATTGGCGCAGAGCAAGGCGAGGCCGAGCCCGATCGCGAATTGCAGGGCGACGCCGCAGATGACGTAGAACAGCGTTGTCGTCACCGTCCCGAACAGACCCGCCGGTCCAACGGTGCGGGCGAGCATCCAGGCCACGGCAAGGGCGAAGGCGATGGTGACGAGCCGTCCGAGCGTGCCGGCGATGCCGGCCCGGCCGCTGCGGAAGTACCGCACCAGGAACCATGCACAGGCGGCGGCGACAGCGAGGAAGATGATCCAGCCGTACCAGGCCACGTCCGTGACGGTGCCGATGAAATGGAACTGCTGCGTGCCCCAGAGCAGCTTGTTGTAGTTCAGCATCCCGACGAACTGCAGCTTGTAGCCGCCCAGCGCCAGCCGGAAGCTCGAGAAGGACAGGAGCAGGGAAATCACGAGCGGGAAGATCGAGAAGACGAGGATGATCAGAACCGCCGGCATCAGGAAGAAGCGGCCGGCCTGCCGGTCCACCCAGTCGGCGATGCTCTCGCGCACCGGCGCCTGGTGATCGACCGCCGTCAGCGTGGTCTGGGTCAGCGCCATGGCGGCGTCTCGTCCTCCGGGGGATGCCCGCCGCCGGCCGGAGCCGGCGGCGGCTTTACGGATCGTCGAGGCCTTACTTGGCGCCGATCGTCGCCTTGTAGGCGGAGAGCTGGCCGTCCTTGCCGAGTTCCTCGGTGACCTCGTTCCAGCCCGTCACGATGGCCTGGACGGTCTGGTCCGTGTTGAGCTCACCCGCGAGATAGCGCGCCAGGGCGGTGTCCATCACGATCTGCTGGTAGCGCTGGTTCTGCGGGATGCGCAGGTCGAGCACCATGTTCGGGCTGTTGAGGCTGTCGGCGAGGGCGCCGAGGTAGTTCTTGGCCGAATCCTCCGTCATGCCGGCCTTTTCCCAGCCCTTGATGTCGCCGAACTGCGACACGCGGAAGGGGTTGAAGCCGGTGTTGCCGATGGTGACGTCGATGTTCGACTGCGCCGGCTGGGCCAGGTAGGAGAAGAACGCGTAGGCAGCATCCTTCGTCTTGTCCTTGGCCTTGGCGTTGATGCCGCCGCCCCAGCCGCCAAAGGCCGCGTACGGAGCGTGGTTCACGCCGTCCTTGGCGTAGGGGCAGGTCTTGGCATCACAGGCGACGAGCTTGCCGGTGGAGCGGTCGAGCACGCTCTTGGAGCCCGGCAGGATCACCGTGCCGACCTTGTTCTTCACCTTGGAGATGCTGTCGTCGATGGAGATCGGGCCGATATCGCCCCAGTCCATGGTCAGCGCGCAGCGGCCGGAGGCGAAGAGCGGACGGGTGTCGGAGACGTCGAGGTTCAGCTCGTCCGGCGGTCCGTACTTGCCGGTTTCCTTGTAGATCTCGAGCGCCCTGCGGAAGCCCTCATTGTCGATGAGCGGCTTGAAGTCTGCCGTGTCGAAGAACACGCCCTGGCTGGTGCCCTGCGACTGGAGGAAGCCGCCTGCGACAGAGGTGGCGAACCAGTAACCCTGGGCGCTGCGCTTCTTGCCGATGCAGGAGCCGTAGTCAGGCTTGCCGTCGCCGTTCAGGTCCTGGCCGTTCGCGGCCTTGGCGATGTCGAGATAGTCGTCCCAGGTCTGCGGCGGCTTCTTGCCGAGCTTCTCCAGCACGTCCGTGCGGTAATAGACCAGGTGGAAGTCCCCGTCGAACGTCATCATGTAGGACTTGCCGTTGAACTTCTGGGAGAAGTCACGGAAGAACGGAGCGACGTCGTTCTCGTCGAGCTTGGTGTCCTTCGCCATGCGCGGCGTCAGGTCTTCGAGGTAACCGGCCCCCGCGAAGTCGACCATCCACTGCGGTGCGAACACGGCCGCGTCGATGGAGTTCGTGCCGGCTGCCCAGTCGGTCAGCAGCTTCTGGTAGATGTCGGAGAAGGGCACCGTGATCACGTTGACCTTGGCGCCGGTGAGCTTCTCGAAGTCGGGAGCCCGCTTCTGCATCGGGCCGGAGATCGCCGGGCCGGTCTGGGTGAGGATGTTGACGGTGACGCCGTCGAACTCGCCGGCCTGAGCGCCGGCGGCAAGGCCTACCGCGAGCGCGGTTCCGGCCAGAAGAGCTTTGAGTTTCATGGATGTACCTCCCAAGGTCCTTGTTCTTTGCTTGCGCGGATTCCTCGCGCGGGTCTTGCCGAGTTCGCCGGTGGAGCCCTCCTCTCCTCGGCCGTTCAGGCCGCGTAGCTCGGGTTTGGCTCGAACCGCAGCTGGCCGTCGCGCTCGACGACGAGCGTGCGCATGCCGCGTTCGAGGATCTCGCCATAGTCGTGGCCGGCGTCGGTCGCGCAGAACCACGCGAAGATGAGCGGTTCCGACCCGACATTGATCGAGCGGTGCGCCCAGTCGGGCGGAATGTAGGCTACCACGCCCGGCTTCATCTCGACCGTGCGCGTCTCACCCTGGCGCGATTCGAGCAGCAGAAGCCCGCGCCCCCGCAGAGTCTGGTAGGTTTCGGCGCACTCGCGGCGGATGTGGAAGTGGCCGCGCGTCATGAAGTACTCGGCGCCGATGCGGCCCGGTTGCATGATCGTGGTGCCGAAGGCGATGTCGCTCTCGGTATGTCGGTAGTCGATGACCTCGTAGGCGATCGCGTCGCCGTGGCGGGCCAGGTAATCTGAAGCTGCGGTCCGGTCGCGGTAGAGTGTCGCGAGTTCGCTGACGCGCTTCTCGTAGCGGCCGGTAGAGGGCGAAACGGCACCCGTCGCCGCGTCGATGGAAACGCCTTCCGGAACCAGCATCGTCTCTCCCCCATCCCCTCCGTCGTTCTCGGCTTATCGGTCGGGGACAGCGAGCAAAGCAGCACCCCTTCCCCGGTGTCAAGGCGCTCCGGAGCCCCCTTCCGTGCGATTTGACTGCATTTGGGCGACGACGGCGGGAAGCGGAGGCTCGTCCATCCGTGTGCCTTCAAACGCCGTCCCCTCACCGGCAGCCGCACCGGCATAGCGCGCCTCGAGCTGGATGCGGCAAAGCTCGGCGTTGGCCTGGGCCGAACCGCCAATCCGGCGGATGGCGCGCAGGTGGCCGATGAGATCCGCGTCGGGGATGTCCGCTCCGTCTAGCGTGGTGAAAGCCAGTCTCACGGGCTCGAAGGGCCCACCGTCGTTGCCGCGCGCGGAGAAGTAGCACCTGGCGCGTGCCAGCAGCCGGCGCAGCAGGGCTTCCTGCCGGCCCAGGAACGCCTTTTCGCGGAAGGTCCGGCGCACCCGCTCGAGCCCCTCCTGGGGACGGTCTCAGAGCGTTCCGGCGATGTAGCGGTCAATCGTCTCGCGCGTGCCGACGGACCAGAGGCTGTGAAGCGCGGTAGCGAAGCGCTGGCGGAACACGTCCGACCCGGAGACGAGGCCGAAAATGTCCTCGTGCACGAGGAAGGCGTCCGGGTCGTCCTTGGCCGCAAGGGCAGTCGGCTGCAGGCGCGGCGCGTTGACGTCGTTGATGTCGATCGGCTTGCCGGACTCGGTGGTGCCGGCGAGGTAGCGGCACCAGAAGGCGGAGACGAGGGCAAGGCCCTTCACGTCGAGTCCCTGGCGCAACCTGTCCGCGGTGGAGGGCAGGACGAATTTCGGCTGCCGGTTGGAGGCGTCCTGCGCGAGGCGCGGGATGGTGTCGCCGATCTTGGGGTTGGCGAAGCGGCGAACGATGAGGGCGAAGTAGTCGTCGAGGTTTGTGTCCGGCACGGGCGGGACGATGGGCACGATTTCGTCACGCTCCAGCTTCTCTAGGAAGCCGGACACGCTGGGATCCTCCATCGCCTCGTGCACGAAGTGGATGTCGAGGAGCGCCGCCGGATAGGCGATTGACGCGTGTCCCCCGTTGAGGATGCGGATCTTCATGTGCTCGAAGGGCGCGACGTCCTTCACGAACTGGACGCCCACCTTCTCCAGCGCGGGACGACCGAGCGGGAAGTGGTCCTCCAGGACCCACTGCTTGAACTCCTCGCAGAACACCGGCCAGGCATCCTCGATGCCGTAGACGTCGCGGGCAATGTCGCGCTCGCGCTGGCCCGTGGCCGGCGTGATGCGGTCCACCATGCCGTTGGGGAAGGCGACGTTTGCGTCGATCCAATCCGCGAGTGCGGGATCGGAGAGGCGGGCCAGCCCGGTCACGGCCTCCTGCGTGACGTGCCCGTTGCCGGGGATGTTGTCGCAGGACATGACGGTGAAGGGCGGGATGCCACGCTCCCGGCGGCGCCTCAGGCCCGCGACGATGAGGCCGAACACGGTCTTGGGATCGGACGGATTGCGGCCGTCCTCCGCGATCGGCGCGTAGCCAGGGTCGAAGCGGCCCATGGCCGGGTTGATGAAGTAGCCGCCTTCCGTGATCGTCATCGAGACGATGCGGATCGAGGGCGCGGCCATGGCCTCGATCATCCCCTCGCGGTCGGCCGGGTCGAGGAAGTCGACCATGGCGCCCGTCACCCGCGCACCGCTGCGGTTCACGTCCTGCTCGACGACGGTGGTCAGGTAATCCTGCCCCGCGAGCTTCTCGCGCATGGCGCCGTCGGAAGGCAGCACGCCTGCGCCCAGGATGGCCCAGTCATGGTCCAGCCCCATGCCGAACAGCTCGTCGAGATAGACGGCCATGTGAGCGCGGTGGAAGTTGCCGACGCCGAAATGGATGATGCCGGGCTTCAGGTCGCCGCGGGAATAGGAGGGAACCGCAGCCTTGGCGGATGCCTGGCCGAGCGTGCCGAGCGAGAGCCTGACGGTCATGGTGGTGTCCTCCCCGTCCTGTCATTCGCCCTGTTTCCGGGTGTCCGGACCGGGCATCGTCAGGGACGTATCAGACCGGGCGCGTGGTGCAAGCTCAGCACTGCGCGGAGAACGGGAAGTCGGGTGCGCGCGGCGTGGGAGCCGCGCGCTGAAGCCTGTGTCCGGCCGCTCAGAAGCGCGGCAGGACGAGGTGCCCGGAGGCGAAGAGGCCAAGCAGGATGCCGGCGCCGATGGCGACGGCGACGATGATGGCGGCAAAGGCCGTATCACCGCCTCTGCGGGCTTTCGCGACCGCCGGGCGCAACGTCGTCTGACGGACGCGGAAGTCCTTCGACATTTCGATTGCTACGGGTTCGCGGTAGGCCATGGTTCCAATTCCTGAAAACCTTTGGTCAAATTGTATGGATCCGCGCCCGTTTACGAGTTCTTAAGACATTCATTCAAATGCGAACGATTCGGTTGATTTTTCACCAACGAGGCCGCCCTGCCGCGCGCTCGTCGCGGACGGCAGGGCAACGACTCACTTGAAACCGACGACCATCGAGTCCGGTCCGAGCAGATGCTCGACGCGCACGTTGGTGAAGCCCGCCTCCTCGAGCCAGCCGACGCAATCGGCCGTCGTGTAATCGAACCCGCCGGGCGTCTCGATGAGCATGTTGAGGCTCATCAGCAGTCCGAAGACGTTCTGCCGGCGGTCGTCGTCGATCATCGCGTCATAGACCACATAGGCTCCGCCCTTCGGCAGCGCGGCATAGGCCTTGGCCACGAGCTGGCGCTTCTCCGCCAGATCCCAGTCGTGGAGGATGTGTCCCATGACGATCACGTCCGTGGACGGGAGGGGATCTGTAAAGAAATTGCCGGGCTGGAAGCGGACGCGCTCCGCCAGGCCGTTGGCCCTGACGAAGTCCTCGAAGACCGGGCCCACCGGCGGCAGATCGTACCCGACGACCTGCAGGTGCGGATGGGCGCGCGCCAGCGTCACCGGCACCATGCCCTGAGCCGCGCCCGCGTCGGCGACGGACTTGAAATCACGCCACGGAAACTTTGCGGCGATGGCATGTGCCGCCCCCGCCGAAATACCGCTCATCGCCTGCAGAAAGCCGCGCAGACGATCGGGATCCTCGTAGATGCGGGCGAAGAAGTTTTCGCCGCGCTTGGCCTCGTTCTGCGGGTCGCCGGTCTTCAACGCCTCGGTGAGGTGGCCCCAGAACGGATAGAGACGGGCATTGGCCATCTCCAGGATACCGCCGACATAGCTGGGCTTGGCGCGGTCCAGGAAGAGATCGGCCTCTGCGGTGTTGCTGTATACTCCATCGCGCCGTTCGATCATGTGCATGGCGACGAGGGCGTCGAAGAAGTCGAGCGCGCCGCGGCCGTTGAGACCGAGCTTATGGGTCAGGTCGGCGGCACCCGACGGATGGCGGGCGAGCTCGGTGAACAGGCCGAGTTCAATCGCCGTCAGCAATGTCTTGGAACCCCAGAACCCCAGGCCGAGCTGCAGAATGTGCTCGGGCGACGGTGCGTGTGCGGTGCTCATGATGGTGTCTCCCCTCGGCGGCGGCCGCCCTCTTCGGGACGCGCGCACGCAGCACAGTTGACGCCTGTCAATTGTTTTGCGCAACGCGAGGTTAATTCCGCGCGGAGGGACACTGCCTTCGCCGGGGACGGCACGGCGTGACGGCGCGCACATGCCTTGCGGCGGGCACCCCACCCCGCAGCGGCGCTCGAACCGGTTCAGACGTTCCGGTTCAGCGTGAAGCCGGCCGAAGCACCGGCAGGCCGGCATGCCAGTGAAGGTCGAAAATCAGCCCATCGGGAAGCGTCGCCCAGGCCTGGTTCGTGGGTACACCTGCCGCACCGACCAGTGCAGACGTCCAGTGATTGCACACGCGGAAGATGCTGAACGTTTCGGTGCCCGCGTAGAACAGGCTGTCTCGCTGCAATCCCGGTCCCAGAAGGACGGGCTTACCGGTTTCGCCCCGACGCAAGGCTGCGTCCAGCTGCCGGGCGAGTGCGTCGAAGCCCTCCTGCGACAGCGTGATCGCCACGATCGTTGCCGAGAGGACCCGAGATGCGCGATCGGGCAGACCTGCCACGTGGACGACCGACTCATTGCCGGGCCTGAACAGCGCCCGCAGCGCCATTCCGAGATCGAGAGAGTCGAGCGTCGGCGTGTTGCGGTAGAAACGAGCCTCCCCCCACCCGACCTCGAGGACGGGGAACCCGGCGAAGCGGTCCGAGACGGATTCGAGAGCTGGCAGGTTCAGCCGGGCAGCTGCGGCGCTCAGCGCCGGCTGCGGGAGGGCGACGCCGGAGTGGAAGCCGTTGCTCACCACCTCGATGCCGACGGACGGTTCACCCGGCCTGGCCGGGTAGAGCCGGGGGTCCCCGCTTCGCCACGTCAGGGCGGTCGCAAGGATCACGCAGAGGAATATCACGACAAGACTGTTTCTGATCCAGCGCATGGCGCAGAGTAAGCCCGCAGTGCGGAAAGGTTCCAGTAACCAAGGCATGGATGGGGCAGGATTCCCGGCCGTGGAGCCCACGCTTGAAACCTTTGGCCGAAGAATGACGCTTCCGAGACCTGCGGGCCGATGGCTCTAAACTGGTCTTTAATAAGTATCAGTCACTTACGGAGTTGCTTCGCGGGGGCTGTACCCGCAGGGGTGGCAATCCATGCGGCTGATCGTCGGCACAATCATCGTGTTCGTCTGCGTCCTGGGCAGCTACGCGGCCATGGGCGGCCACCTCGAGGTCCTCTGGCAGCCCTTCGAGTTTGTCATCATCCTCGGTGCAGCAATCGGTGCCTTCATCATCGGCAACCCCGGGCCGGTGCTCAAGGCCGTGCCCTCCATGTTCGGAACGCTCGTCAAGGGCGCGAAGTACAAGCAGGAATGCTACGTCGAGCTGCTCGGAATGCAGTTCTCGCTGTACAAGCTTGCGAAGCAGAAGGGCATGACGGCGATCGAGCCACACATCGAAAACCCGGGCGAGTCGTCCCTGTTCAACGCCTTCCCGACCTTTGCAGCGAACCACCATGCGGTCGAGTTCGTCTGCGACTACATGCGCATGCTGACGATGGGCGCAGACAACGTCTTCGAGATCGAAGCCCTGATGGACGAGGAGCTGGAGACCCACCACCAGGAGCAGGAGCGCATCGTCTCGGCCTTGCAGTCGCTTGCGGACGGAACACCGGCGCTCGGCATCGTCGCCGCCGTGCTCGGCGTGATCAAGACGATGGGAGCGATCTCCGAGCCGCCGGAGGTGCTTGGACATCTGATCGGCGGCGCGCTCGTCGGCACCTTCTTCGGCGTCTTCGTCGCCTACGGTTTCTTCGCGCCCATGGCGGCTTCGCTCAAGCGCATCTACGAGGCTGAATCCAAGTACTACCTCTCGCTCAAGGCGGGGCTCATCGCCCATATCAGCGGACAGCCGCCGGTGATGTCGGTCGAGTTTGCCCGCAAGGCTCTGTTCAGCGAAGTCCGCCCGACCTTCAGCGAAGTGGAAGCGGCAACCGCCAATCTGCCCGCCACTGCCTGACACAAGCGCCAGCAGGATATCGATGGACAAGCCCAACCAGACGATCGTCATCAGGAGGGTCAAGAAGGCCGCCCATGCGCATCATGGCGGCGCCTGGAAGATCGCCTACGCGGACTTCGTGACCGCCATGATGGCGTTCTTCCTGCTGATGTGGCTGATCAGCATGACGACGAAGGAGCAGAAGACGGGCCTGGCAAACTACTTCTCGCCGCCGAACGTCAGCCCCACCACCAGCGGCTCCGGCGGCATCCTGATGGGAACCTCGATCGACAAGGTCGGCGCCAAGGCGTCGGACCCGCGCGACACGCCGTGGAGCTCGGGCCGCGCCAGTGACTCGGAGGTCAGTCGCCCGGCCGCCAATGACCGCGACGCGCGCCCGGAGGACGGCTCCGGCGCCGGCGGGGGCGGGGCCAGCAGCCAGGCCGAAAGCGGAAGGGCCAACCAGGCCGCCGCGGCCAGCATCCGGCAGGCGCTCCAGAACATGCCTGAATTCGCCGAGCTGTCCCGCAACATCGTGGTCGAGCCGACCAAGGACGGCGTGAACGTTTCCTTCGTGGACCAGGACGGCCGCTCCATGTTCCCGGAGGGCTCCGTCCACCCCTACGACCGAATCCGCCTCGTGCTGGAAAAGCTCGCGCCCACCTTGCGCCGGCTGAACAACCGCCTGTCCGTCACCGGCCACACGGCCGCCGTGCGCCCGGGCTCGGGGCCGGGTGTCGATTCCTGGAGCATCACCGCCGGGCGCGCTCTCTCGGTGCGTGAAATCCTGTCGGGTGCCGGATTCCCCAGCGACCGCTTTACCTCCGTGGTGGGACGCGCCGACACCGAGCCGGTCTTCCCCGACAACCCTTACCTCGCGCCCAACCAGCGGGTCACGGTCACGCTGATCAACGAGGCGCCACCCCTGCCCCCGAGCGGCCTTCGCTGACGACGTCCGGCGTGGCGCCCATGTGGCGTGACGCTGCGCACCGGCGAGCTATTGGCCGACCCCGTCCGGCGGCAGATCCCGCACGTCCGCCAGGCTTGTGAGCCTAGGAGGCCGTACCTGCGACCGGAGTGCCTCCTTCCGCTCCGGCGGGGAGACGTGGGCCCTGCACCACTTGTGTGTCGCCGGGCAAGGCAACCTGGATGTAGGTCGGAGTGGCGGCGGCGAAGCGGATGCCTTTGGCCGGCAGCTGGGTCAGGAGACGGCGGACGGCCTCGCGCTGGATCTCGCTCGGCCGGCGCGGGATGACGGTGAACTTGAAGGTGATCACGAGCGCGTCGTCCAGGATCTCCGAGACGCCCTGCATCTTGAGGGGAGACGTGAAGTCTGCTGCGTAGTCCGTCTCGTCGATGAGCTGCTGGCTGATCTTCTTCGTCGCCTTGCGCAGGGCCTCGAGGTCCGTGTCGCGGGCGAAGCGCATGTTGATCTTGATTGTCGACCAGTCGCGGCTGAAGTTCGTCACCTGCCCGAGCTGCCCGAACGGGATGGTGTGCAACATGCCGCTCTGGTGGCGCAGGCGCACGGAGCGCAGCGCGAAGCTCTCGACCGTCCCCTTCGCCTTGCCGCAATCGATGTACTCGCCGACGCGGAAGGCGTCCTCCGCGAGGTAGAACACGCCCGTGATGATGTCGCGCACCAGTGTCTGGCTGCCGAAGGAGATGGCGAGGCCCAGGATCGAGGCGCCGGCCACCAGCGGCGTGATGTTGACGCCGAGCATCGACAGCACCGCCAGGCTGAAGACGACGAAAATGAGCACCAGCATCGCGGCGCGCAGCAGTGGCACCAGCGTGCGGATGCGCGATCCCGAGCCGGTCGGCGCCGGCGCGTCCTCGGCCGCCTCTGCCTCGGCGGGCGTCAGGTAGGCTCCGGAGACAAAGTTCACTACCTCCCAGGCTAGGAAGCCGGCAAACGCCGTGGCACCGGCGAACCACCAGTGCCGGCTCGCCTCCGGCCATTCTTCCGCTGGCACAATCGCCAGCGCGTCCACCAGCCACACCCGGGAAAGGTATCCCGCCGCGGCGATGAGCATGATCACCCGCGCCAGCCGCGCACCCGAGCGTAGTAGCCGCGCCTCGACGTCCCCGCGTCCTTTGGAGGCGTCGGGATGCTTCTGGACCCAGCGCACCAGCGTCTCACCGAAGAGCAGCAGGATCAGCACCGTCACGGTCGCCATGCTGCCGAAAGGCACCTCCGGCCGGTCCGCCAGCGCCGCGTAGAGGCGCAGCAGCAGCACGAGGACCACGACCATCCCCATGACGCCGATCCAGACACGCCTGCCGACGGTCACGGCGCCCGGCGAACCACTGCCGAGGAGCCGCCCGAGCCAGGTGCCGAACACGTCGCGCATCGTCCAGACGAGCCATGCATAGGCGGCCGGAATTGCGAGGGCGGTGACCAGCAGGACGGCCGGCAGACGCGGGTCGCTCGCAAGCAGGGCGGCCCAGACCTGCCCGACGCGCGCCAGCACGGCGACCGCGGTGAAGCCTGTCTTGAGCCGCGCGGCCTGGCCGTCCTCGACGGGGACGAGGCGGCCCGCCGGCAGGCCCGGACGAAGGAGCACCTCCAAAAGAAAGCGCAGCAGAATGACGGTGACCACGGCGCCGAGGACGGTACCGGCGAGAGCGGTTTGCGGGCCTGCGTCGCCGAACACTGCGCCCAGGAGAATCCGGCTGGCGATCGCCACCGCCAGCGGACGCAGGAGTTCGAGCCCCGCGGCGCCGAGGGTCGCAAGCATGCCCGCAGGCACGGTCTCCGTGCCGATCAGGCGCGTCTTTGGCCCGCGCAGGGCGAGGCCGACCAGGAGATCGACCACAACCAGCGCGACGACGCAGAGAAGCAGGAGTCCCCCGAAGGAACCCGCCGTCCTTCCTCCGGCGTCGCTGCGGTCCAGGGCGTGCCAGGCGGCCGCCGTCGCGGCCGGAAGCTCCGGGACCGACCGGAGAATGGCGGGCGACCGGCTGGCGAGCTCTTCGACCGTGTCGGTGATCTGGTCGATTTCATCCGCCCTCGCCGCCTTGGCTGCGGCAGCCGCGGCGGCATGGCTGGCGGCTGAAGGTTCGGTGGCGGCAGCGGGCGGCTGCGCGGCGAGCGCGGCTGGCGAAACTGCCCATGCCCCGATCAGCACTCCAAGGAGCACCAAGGCCTGGAGAACACAGGTCATGCTGGTGTGTCGCTGGAACATCCAAGCACCGAGTTTTCGGCTTAGCTGCCGAATGGATGGAGGTACGCGGCAGCGCGAGAGGAACAGGCCCTTTGTCGCGGGCCTGCACCTTTCGGAAAGTCATTCCGCAAGAACGATCCCATGTTCCTTGCGCATTGGGAACCCACGTCGCTCCATGGGCGCCAGCCGGATTCTCGTGGCGTCAGGCCTTCTTGATGCCCGGCGGCTTCCAGGTGCCCTCGCCTGCAGGCAGGATCGAGGGTGGCGTCTCCTTCGGCCAGTAGAGCCGCAGCACCAAGTAGATCGGGCCGTCCGGGGCGGGCAGCCAGTTGCTCTCCTTGTCGGCACCGGGGGACTGGTTCTGGACGTAGAGTGTCAGCGACCCGTCGGCGTTGCGCTTCATGCCCGGCAGCATGGGCGAGTTGATCAGGTAGCGGTCGATGGGGTTCTTGATCAGCAGCTGCGTCTTGCCGTCATACATCGTTACCGACCAGAAGGCGTTGACGGGCGGCAGCCCGTCGGCCGGGAAGGTGAGGGTATAGTTCGCCTTCGAGCCGTCGAGCGGATTGCCGTCGGCGTCGACTTTCGTGAGCGGGTACATCGCCTCGACGGCGTCGTTGCCGTAGATGCCGGCCTGGGCGGCAACCGCCCGGAGCAGCCAGTCGCCATGAAAGAAGGCGGCATCGCCGCAAGGAGACCCGACCCGCCAGCCGTTGATGTCCTTACCGAAGGCCGCGACTGCTTCGTCAACCTTCTTCTGCCCCTCCTTCATGCCCAGCAGGATCTCGGCCTTGTCCGCCAGCGACAGGTCGCGGAAGCTGAAGGTCTTGCCCGGGCCGACGCCGATGCGGGCGAGCTGCTCGCGGATCCACAGCTCCTCCGGCAGTGCCGGAGCGAACTGGAGGGAGAAATCGAGAAACTCGAAGAACTCCGTCTTCACGAGGTCCTTGTCGATCTTGGGGAAGTCGGGCAGCGGCTTGGCCGCCGGGGCAGGCTGGCCGAGGAAAGCTGAGAGCGGCTGGGCCCTGTAGCCGGCCTGCACCTTCTTCACGTTCTCGATGTCGGACGGGTCGAAGAGCTGGGTCCGGAAGATGGTGAAGGCGAACCGGGTCGATGACCGGAAGACTTTGCGGATTCCGGGGGGAGTCGGGCCCGACCAATGTGGGCCGGCGACCATGTAGCTCCCCGCCTCGCTGCCTGTCGCGCGGCTGCCGATATACCCGAAATTAAACGTGTTCCCGTCGCAGAGCTGGACGGAATAGTACCGCTTGGCATCGACGGCCGGGACGGAAACAACCATCGGCTCCGCGCCCAGGTCAAGCCACAGCATCGAATAAGGCGTGTCACTGTTCGGCGTGACGATGGCCGTATCCTGGTAGGTGAAAACACGGGCCGTGTTGGAGATCGTGTTGAACGGCGCCTTCCACTGCCCCGAGCTTTTGTCGATGATGTATTCGTACATCACCCCGTAGTTCATCACGATCGGCAGGCCGTAGATGAACCCTGCCTCGGCGATGTCCTTGGCCCCGAAGAAACCAGGTCTGCTGCTCTGTGCACGAGTGCCGCCCAAGGGAACGGAAGTCGCGGCCGCTATCAGGCACGCGGACCGTAGTAGATCCCGCTTCGTCAGGGCTGGCATAGTCGAAAGATCAGCGAGACGATTCATGGTCCCTCCCCGTCAAGACGTGTGTTTGTTTCAGATGATTTCGCGTCTGCTCAACCGAGCAGAGCTTGACCTTAACTGAGTTTAAGCCGCACAATTTCCGAATGGCGGCCAGGGCAGGAAATAATCCGGCATCCGAAGATGCGCTGCAGCGCATGTCGCCGCTTGTCGGAATTCCCGCATTGCTGGCGGAATTCGGCGTGTCGACGGAGAAGGCCTTGCAGGGGCTGGATTTGGGTCCGGAGGTATTCGCGGATCCCGAGACAAGGATCCCCTATTCACTCGCATGCCGCCTCGTCCAGAACTGCGTCGACGCGACACACTGTGAGCATTTCGGACTGCTGCTGGGATCCCGCGCCGATCACCGCGTGCTCGGTTTCGCGGGCAAATGGATGAGGAACGCACCCACGCTTGGCGCTTCCCTGACGGGATTCGTCGGAATGCAGCCATCCGCATCCCGCGGCGGTGTTGTCTATCTCTACTCGAACGACGAGACCGTGTTCTTCGGCTACGGCATCTATGCCCGCCGAACGCCGGGCTGGCAGCATCTCTATCCGCTCGTGATTGCGATGGCGCACAACGTCGTTCGAACCCTGACCGCAGGCGCGGCAAGGCCGACGGAGGTTCTCATCTCCATGCGGGAACCAGCAGACAGGCGGCCCTATCTCGACGTCTTTGGTGTCCCGGTGCGCTTCGACCAGCCATTGTCGGCGCTTGTCATGCCGAAGGCTTCAATGGACATCATGATCCCCGGAGCCAATCCCGCCGACTATTCGACGCTGCAGCAGCAGGCCGCGCGACTCATGCCTCCCACAGAGAACGCCTGGTCGGACAAGGTCCGGCGGACGCTCTCGATCTCGATCCTGGAAAACCGGCCGGCAATGAAGGACGTCGCAGCCAGACTGGGCGTCCCCGAGCGGACTCTGCGCCGGCATCTCGCCCGCGAAGGGGCGACATTCCAAACAATACTCGACGGTCAGCGATACGCATCCGCCTGCGATCTCCTCCAAACGACCGACCTCTCGATCGGGGAAATCGCCCTGGCCTCCGCTTACGCCACCCATGGCGCTTTCGATGAGGCGTTTCGACGCTGGAGCGGGGTCTCGCCGTCAGCATGGCGCGCAAACGTTGGGGGCGGACCCAAGGGGGAGTAAGCCGGCGCGGCCGCTGCCGTGAGAGTGCCGGCCCATCTTTCAGCCCGCTTTGGGTCATGTATTCGCGTAACGGCGCAAATCGGCAGGGCGTAATGCGGCCACCATCCGCTTTCACCGGTGACGGCGATCCATTGAGTGTGGAAAATCTGAAGGCGACGCGCCAAGAGGCGCTCGAAACTCTCGCGTCCGGCCTCGATGCCGTCCTGGTACCGGCGGGCTTTGCTCGCCGGCCGAAAGCACTGCTCTGGATCCGCAACAGCCTCCTGGCGCGGACCTACGTGGAGGTGCAGAGGAGCCAGTCGGGCCTCGGCTGCTACATCAACCTCGGTCGGGAGCGGCCATTCGAGAAAGCCATCCCGACTTATCGCAACAACACGGCGTGGAGGCTCGGGTTGGTCGCGGGTGGCAAGACTCTTCCGAAATGGCGCCACCGGGATGCGATTTCGTACGTAGATCTTACAGAAGATCCGGCGTTCGGCGCAGATCTCGTTTTGCTGGTCAGAGACTATGGGCTTCCCTACCTGCGCCGCTGCCAAGGACTCCTCGGTCACCGGGTCCGCCCTCCCGAGGCTCGCCGGCCGGCGTCTCTGCCGCCCGACCCCGCCTAGAGGGTTGCTCCAGGCGATCGGCGGTGCGGATCAGCGGTGGACAGTGCAGGGCTATCGACCCAAGTGCAGATCGCTTCCCATCGTGCCAGGCCGCGCAGCGGTTTGGCACGACGGGATCAATTCAGGTTGCGACACGCGAGGAGGATCGGCCAAGCGTGGCCGATCCCGAAGTGCAACCCACCATGGTTGGCGACAAGCCGTTCTAAAACTCGTCCCAGGTGCCGGTGCGTGCCGCCGGGCGTGCCGCACGGGATGGCTTGGCGAAGGCCTGCGTGGCGAGGCTGCGCAGGCGCTGCGGCTCGGGTTGACTGTACCGCGGCTCATCGACGATTTCGCTGGCGCGGGTGCGGAAGCTGGCCACGATCTGCTTCAGGCCGTTCAGCTGCTGCGTCAGGTTGGCGACCGACGCCGCGCTCTCTTCCGCAAGCGCGGCATTCTGCTGGGTCATTTCCTCGAGGCTGGAGACGGACTGGCTCATCTCGGACAGACCGGCCGCCTGCTCGCCGGTGGCGGACGAGATGTCGCCCACCGCGCTCGAGACCTGCTTGGACGCGGCGACGATCTTCTCCAGCGCCGCTCCGGCGGCACGGACCAGCTTGACGCCCTCTGTGACCTCGGAGACCGATTGGTTGATGAGGGTCGTGATGTCCTTGGCCGCCTCCGAGCTGCGCTGGGCCAGCGTGCGGACCTCGGACGCCACGACGGCAAAGCCCTTGCCGGCCTCGCCGGCGCGCGCGGCCTCGACGGCCGCGTTGAGCGCCAGCAGGTTCGTCTGGAACGCGATCTCGTCGATGACGCCGCTGATGTCGGCCACCTTTCCGGATGCCTGCTCGATGCGGGTCATCGCGTCCACCGACTGGCGCACGATGTCACCGCCCGTTTCGGCGAGGCGCGTGCCCTCGACGGCGGAGTCGGCGGCCTGGCGGGAGCTCTGGGCGCTCGTCTTGACGGACGAGGTGAGCTGCTCCGTGGTCGCCGCAGTCTCCTGCAACGAATGCGCCTGGCGCTCCGTGCGGTCCGAGAGCTCTGTCGTGGCCTTGGAGATTTCCTGTCCGGTCGACTGGATCGACGCGACGCTGTTGTTCACCGAGCCGATGAGCTGCTCGAGCTGTCCAATCGCGTCATTGAAGTCGTGGCGAAGCTGGGCGAAGGCATCGGGGACTTCAGCGCCCAAGCGGGCGGTCAGGTTGCCCGTCGAGAGTGCCGCGAGGGCGCCGGCCAGAGCCTCGACCGCAGCCTTCTGCTCCGCGCTCGCATTCGCCTGGGTGATCTCGGCCGTCTTTTGCTCATGGACGTCGACCAGGGATCCACAGGCGCGAACGTAGCCTTCCTTGCGCGTGCAACCGCCCGTCGCGCGGAACCAGCGCCAGTTGCCGTCACGCATTCTCAGGCGATAGGTCACGTCGTAGCCGGAAGCGCGACCTTCGACCGCCGAGCCGAAGGCCGCGAACGTGCCGGGAACGTCCTCCGGATGCAGCCTGTCGGACCAGGACTGAACCACGTCCGGGAACTCCGCCTCCGAGCTGAAGCCCAGGAGACGACGGAACTCGGCCGACCATGTCCAGCGGCTGCGGCTGTCCATTGCGTCCTGGTTGATCAGGATAGCGTCCCAGAGACCGACACCCGCGTGCTTGCTGAGGACATCGAGGTACTCGTCGCGGTCGCGGAGGCTTTCGAGTTCTGCGTCGAGCGCCTTCTTTTCGGCTGCCGCCACGTCAGACGCACCAAACCGCCACCAACTTCCGTTCGCCATCACTGCCTCCCAATTACGCTTCACACGTTAGTGAAATCCACTTTCACAAGAATTAACGGTGGGACTTTTTGATATATGCTTGTTCTGATCTGTATTCCGGCAAAAATCCTTTGTGCCGGCGAGGCCAGTTTTGCGTCGCCTTGCTGGTGCACCAGCGGTCGGGGGAGTGGCTGCGGGACGGAGTTCCGTGTCGAACGACGGGACCTCGCACTTGGAGAGCCTGATCAGGCGACCAAGGCTCGGGCCACTCGTAAGGGACCTGCAAACTTTGCGCCTGCTGTCGAGGTGCGCCTTGCAAAAGCTGCGTTGGTGGTCTGAGGCGGCGTTCTTCTGTGGTCTGTCCGGGACGTATTCACGGCTGGCTGCCGGCAGGTCTCACCCTTCGAGCTGGCGTCAGTCCGCCGGTGGACGAAATGCCGCCTCGTCGAGCCACATGGCGGCAAGTGCATGACCGTCGGGATCGGCGAGGTCGCGCGTGTACATGACCCCGTGATCCTCGACAGGATTGATATCTGTAGTCCCGCCATGCGTTGCGGCCGCATTGCTCATCGCATCAACGGCCTCCCGGCTTGGGCACGTGAGTTGCAGCATGACCTCGCTGGACGTGTTCGGCGGGATGGGGCGGCTCGTGAAGCCGCGCCACTTCTCGTGGGTCAGCAGCATGAAGTTGATGGTCTCGCTCCACATCATCCACGCCGCGGTGCCGTCCGTGAAGCGCGGATTGATCTTGAACCCGATGGCCTCGTAGAACGCGATCGACGCATTCAGGTCGGTCACCGGCAAGCTCACGAAAATCGACTTGCTCATGCCTGTCTCCCTTGCCTCAGGCGTCATTGGCCTACCTCAAGGACGGACGAGATCGCCTCTTGCCGACACGCTATCGCGACGTGCGCCGGGACAATCGCAAACGTCAGTACGGGCTCACGCCACCCCATTACAGGCGGCACGCGGTGCACCCCCGTCACCATCCCGGTTGAGCCGGGAGGAGATCGACATTTCGCCGATCACGAGTGTCGCGCCTTGATGGCTGACTGAACGCGCTGGCACGTGCCGTAACCATGACGGGCAAATAATCTGGCGCCTTGCAACGGAAGGTGTTCCCACGCCGTACTGTAGGTCATGCGTCCGGCGGTGATCGTCTTGATTGGCCTGATAGCTGGCGCCCTCGCTGGTGGGCTCGCGCTCGTTATCGCGTCACGGTTGGTTTGAGGTGTTGCCGATAGGGAGAGGCCGAGGCAGCGCCCTTTTCGACCTGTCGTCAGTACATCGAGCCGTAACTGAAATTCATCAACGGCGAAGACAACGGCGCGCAGACCGGACATCGAAAAGCCCTCAATGAGCTGTGCCTAACTTGCCGGACCCTTTGCTTCTCGACCGAGATCAGTTGTGCGCTGAGCAGTGGTGTCACATCTTCCGGGGTGCAACATTTAAACGGAGCAGAAGATGTCTGACGAAATGGGTCGCGAGATCATCGATCTCGTCGCCGACGTCGTGGCCGCCTATGTCACCAACAACACCATTCAGGTTCGGGAACTGCCTGACCTGATCGCGTCGGTGCACGCCTCGTTGACAAGCGCGGCGTCCGGAAAGGCGCCCGAGCCGGAAAGCGAGCCTCTCGTCCCCGCGGTGCCAATCAAAAAGTCGATTACGCCGGACTACCTGATCAGCCTCGAGGATGGCCGGAAGTACAAGACGCTCAAGCGTCACCTAGGGGGCCTGGGTCTCACGCCAGACGAGTACAGGACGAAGTGGGGACTGAAATCCGACTACCCGATGGTCGCGCCATCGTATGCGGCTCGGCGATCTGAGCTGGCGAAGGCGAGCGGCCTTGGGCAAATGCGCAGCAAGGCAACGGCCAAACCGGTTCCTGCACCTGCCCCCAAGAAAAGGCGGGCAACCAAGGCCCCTTCGTGACAGAGCCGCGATGCGCGGCGACGGTGGTCAACGCATTAAGGTGCAGCGATGCGGACGCTGGGACTGATCGGCGGACTCAGCTGGGAGAGCACCGCGATCTACTATCGCCACCTGAACGAGATGGCCCGCGCGCGTCTGGGCGGTCTCCACTCAGCCAAGCTCGTTCTGTGGTCGTTTGACTTCGCCGATGTTGCGAAGCTGCAGCACGAGAATGACTGGGCGGGAGCAACGGCGCTGATGGAAGAGGCCGGCCGGAACGTCGCCGCGGCGGGCGCCGAAGCGATCGTGATCTGCACGAACACCATGCACATGATGGCGAATGAGGTGGAGCACGCCTCGGGTCTCCCTGTCCTGCATATCGTGGATGCGACGGCGACCGCGCTCAACGCCGCAAACTGCAGGCGCCCTCTCCTGCTTGCCACCCGGTTCACCATGGAGCAGCCATTCTACCGCGAGCGCCTCCAGCGCAACGGGATTGACGCTGTTGTACCCGACGAGGCTGGACGAGCGCTGGTCCACCACGTGATCTATGACGAGCTCTGCCAGGGGGTCGTCAGTCCGGCGTCACGGACAGCCGTAAAGGCCTTGATACAGGCTGTCGCCGCAGAGGCGCCGATCGACAGCATCATTCTGGGCTGTACCGAGATCACCATGCTGATCGGCCAAAGCGACACGCCATTGCCGGTGTTCGATACGACACGGCTCCACGCAGAAAGCGCCATGCAGTTCGCTCTCGGTAGCAGCTGAGAAGCTTGCAGGCTCTTCTGCGCTGAGCAGGATGCAGCGGGTCCCGGGGAACGCAGCAGGAGCTTCGCCGCTTCCATCAGGGACCCGATTACCACCTTAAGCGCATCCTTTACCGTCCGTCTTCAATGGCAAGCTATCGCTTGCGACATGTCCGGTGTAAGTTTCCGTGACGACGCCCCCCGAGCCGTTCGGAATTGAATGCCGCTCTCACGAAAATTGGTGATGAGCACGAGCGTGCTGCTGCTGGCGCTCGGGTTTCTGACGTTGATCGGCATCGTCGGCTCGACGGCTTGGCTGGGCGAACAAGCGAACTCGTATTTTCAGGACAACAACCGCTCACGTTCGCTTCGGTCTGCGGCCACCGACCTGCGCAGCGCCCTTCAAAGCGCCGAGTCGAGCCAGCGCGGTTTTCTGGTCGGTGGTAACGAGATCTACCTGGCCCCTTACGACGCGGCGAAAGTCGAGGCGAAACGGCAATTCGAACAGCTGAAATCATACTTGACGTCGTCTACGCAGGACGCGGCGATCATCAGTCGGCTTACCAGAGCGCTCGCAAATAAGTTCGAGGAGATGGACCGCACCATCGCCGCGAAGAAGGATGGGAAGGAGGAAGAAGCGCAGGCAATCTTCCGAAGCAACCGAGGCAAAGCTCTCAGCGACGAAATCAACATGTTCCTCGCCGCTGTCGCACGGCAGGCAGACGGACGCCTGGAAACCGCGCTGAGCGACCAGCGGGAGAACGCCACTTTCCTGCGTCTTGCGACGTTCATCGGGGGCGCCATCATCGTGGTGGTTGTCGGTGTCTCGACCGCGCTCGTCATGCGCTACGCTTCGGAGATCGTCAGCGCCAGGAATGAACTGGATATGCTGAACCGGACCCTGGAGTTGCGTGTCGAAACGAGGACGCAGCAACTCGCTCAGGCGAGAGACCGGGCCGAGATGCTCGTCGCAGAGATCAACCACCGTGTCTCGAACAGTCTGGCGCTCGTGGCATCACTCGTGACCTTGCAGGCGAAGAGTTTGCCGGACGAGGCCAGCAAGCAGGCACTGAGGGAAGCCGAGGCACGCATCCTTGCAGTTGCCTCGGTCCACAAGCGCCTTTACGCGAGCGGTGACGCGCAATTCGTCGATCTCAGAGAGTATCTTGCAAACGTCGTCGAACACATGCAGGCATCCGTGCTCGGGAAGGGTCATGTTGCGTCGCTGCAGTACGACCTTGAATCGCTGAAGCTCAGCACTGACGCTTGCATCAACCTTGGCGTGATCGTCACGGAGTGGGTAACGAACGCCGTGAAATACGCTTACCCCGATGAACCGGGCGAGGTGCGCGTGAAGCTTCGGAAGCTCACGCCCGATCTCGCCGAACTTAGGGTCGAGGACGACGGCGTCGGCCGACGCGAAGGCGTGACGCGAGGAACCGGGCTGGGTACCCGCATTGTCAACGCGATGGCGCGCGCCATTGGCGGTCGCGTGGAATACATAACCGCTGAGCGTGGGACCGTGGCGACGCTGGCGTTTGCCCCCGCCTCGGAGAGTTAGAATGGCTGCCATCCACCGGAGCTCACTCGTTTGGGCGTGTGTCGCCGTCGCGTCCCTGGGCATGGCGCACGCGAATGAAGGTGGGCCCGGCCTGACCACATTCCGGCCCTTGCCACCGTATGACGCCAGCAAGCCCGATTGCTCCAAGCCGCGCGAGCTCTCCAGGGTGCTGGCATTCGCGCAGGACAATGAGCGCAAGTTCATGCAGGGGGTTTCCCGCGGGCTGGAACTCGCGGCCCGTGAACGCGGCCTTGACTACCGGCCGGCGCAGGCCGCGAACGATCACGAAAGGATGGTCGGCCAGATCGAGGGCATCCTCGATGCCAAGGCGGGGGCACTCGTCGCCGCGCCGGTGGATCCCGTCGCGCTGGCGCCGGTCCTCCAGAAAGTCATCTGGTCAGGCGCCTATGTCGGCACAATCGTGCCCCCGCCTGCCACTACGATCCTCAACGCGCCGCAATACCTCACCGGAAAGGTGCTCGGGGACGAAGCGGCGACCTACATCCGCACGAAGCTCAACAGCAAGGCAAAGGTCGTGCTGCTGACGCACGACAGCCTCCAGTTCCTCGCGCCACGTTTTGCGGCCATGCGCGACGCGCTCCGGACTGTTCCCGGCGCGGTCGTCGTGGCCGACATCTCGCCTCCGACCGTCGACGAGGATGGCGGCGCAGAAATGATGCGGACGATCCTCGTCGCCAATCCGGACGTGGACGTGGTCCTGGGCGCCGATACGGTCGTGCTTGGTGCACTCAGGGCACTGCGAGAGGCGGGCAAGGCGCGGGCCGACCAGTTCCTCGGGGGGATCGATGGAGAGCCTTCCGCGGTCGCCGAAATCAAGCAGGGCGGTCCCTATAAGGCGAGCGTCAGCCTGGCCTCGCCGATCTTCGGATACGCGCTGGGGCAACAGGCGGCGGACTGGCTCGACGGCAAGAGCGTGCCGCAAGCCATGGACATCCTCCCGAAGGCGCTCACGCTCAGCAACATTGCCCAGTACGAGGCCGATGTCGCCGACCCGGCATCCGTCTACAAAGACGTCAGACGCCGCGACGAATACCTCCGTCGCTACGGCAACATCTGCTTCGACACCCGGGACCAGTATCTGAATTTTCCGTGGTCTTCCGAGCGTTGAGCCGGACGCGGCCTGCGGGAGCGGGCCACAGCGAGGCCCAGGCGCGCGGCACCGAGCCCGACATCCCTATGCGGCTCCGGTCATGCGCCATTCGCCGCTGCCGGCGGACCAGGCTTGCCGTCCCGCAAAGGCCCGTGCGGCCTGATCAAGCCAAAACGGATCAGGGCATTCTCCGGCGGAACCGCCCTCGGTACGCCAGACGAACTCGAAATTCGGCGAACCGGACCAGCTTGCCGCAACCGGCGTCCCGCTTCCGGACCGCAGGGCGAACTCGGCGAGTTCATCGATTGCCAGGGCGAGGGCCTGTGCGGTCTCGGGCCTGAGCAGGACGGGATCTCCGGTGCAAGACAGCGCCGCCGCCAGGTCGGCCGACACTGCCGCAACCTGTGCCGTGACGAGATCCCGAACATCGACACCGCGCCAATCCGTCCCGACCAGAAGCCTCTGCACCACCGCCAGCGCGTTCAGCCGCCTTTCGAAGACCTGCAGGAAGGCGGACAGATCAGGAGCGTCCCTGCCGGTTCTGCGAGCCAGGCCTCCGACGATCGCCAACTGGTTCTTTGCCCTGTGAAGCGTCTCCTTCATGAGCGCCTGAATGCGCGCGGCGTCGTCGTGGGTGCGCGTGACATCCTCAAAGACGCAAACGGCCGCGAGCTGCCGGCCGTCATCATCGTATACAGGTGCCGAGCTTGCACGGATGACCGCCTTCTCCCCTGACGAGTAGATGAGGACGATTTCCTCGCCCTCCACCGTCTCAGCGGTCTCGAGTGAGCGCGCCAGCGGCCAGTCGCGCGTGTCATAGACCGTCCCGTCCAACCTGAAACCTCGTACGGTTTCCTGCTGGATCAGCTCGGAGGAGAAAGGCGAGCGCGCGATCCGGGAGGCGGCCTTGTTCGCCAACAGGATGCGCCCGGTATGCGCCTCGGCGACGAGAACACCGATCGGAAGCGAGCTGACCACAGCGTCGAGCCGCGCCTCCCTTTCGCGGATTGCGAGATCACTCTTCCGGCCAGCGGACCGCGCCGCGTAAGACAAGGCCAGGGCGCTCAAGGCCGCGATGGCGGCAAATCCCACGAGATGCTCGTACCAGGTGCGCATCACCGCGCGTCGGTCAATGTTGAAGTTCGCCACGAACGGGAACGATCCGACCGCCGTGAATGCCGCGATCCTGTCCTTTCCGTCGATCGTCGACCGTGCTGAGTAAAGCCCCGCAGCTTGCCCTTTCCGAAGTTCGGCCAGGAGCGGACTGTCGTCTCGCAGCTTCAGTGGCACGTCAGGCGTGTCGGGATAACGGACGAGGATCGCGCCGTCCCTGCGGACCAGCGAAGCGGCTGACGACGCCGGCCACCGCAACGTCGTCTCATAGAATTTGCGGAAGTAGCTGGGCAGGATCGTCACGCCCACGATCCACCCGCGACCCGGCCCTCTCGTGATCGCCTTTGACACCGTGAACGACATCGTGCCCGTTGCTCGACCCCGAAACGGTGCACTCACGAACGTCACTTCCGGGGACGCTTGCGCCGCGAGGAAGTACTCACGGTCGGTCACGTCAAAGGGCTCGATCGGAAAGGCTCGGCTGCTGGAGACGATCCGGCCCACTGGCGACGCCACGAATGCCGACTCCAGTTCAGGCATCCGTTCCTTGAGCTGCACAAGGAACTCGTGAAACGAGCCGTCGTTTTGCAGCTGCTCGATGGTGTGGCCGTCCAGCCGGTCGATGATCCGGTCGAGCGCCAGATCTGCTGACTGGAAAACAGCGCGCGCATGCTCCGAAAGGATCTCGGATGTCCTCGATGCTTCATCGCTTGCGTGCTCGACCAGCTGCGAGCGGTCATACGCCGCTGCGATCACGAAAGCTGCAACCGGGACTGTTATTGCCAAGATAGAGCTAAGTCGGGTGAACGGACTCGATCGGTTTATGCTCGCAAACTCTCGGGCTGCGGCAGTCATTCCGGCCTTCTCCTGAGCAATAACGGACTTGGCGATTCCATTCTGAGCTTCCACAATGCCTTATGTTCTCAAAGCGTGGAAGCGTGAGTACGCTCCACCAGGGTGCTTGTCGCGTTTCTCCAAGGAGCAGCTCTGCATCGCATTTGGTCACGGCGTCGCAGCGGGTCGCCGGACCTTCGCTGGCAGGCTCTCCTATCTTGGAAATTGCCAACCGCAGGCGCCTCCAGGGAGGCGCGCCGCCGCTGTCCTGCGGCGCGTGCTGAGGAAGCTTTTCGACGGGTGTCACGCCGATCAATGAAGAGGGTGGATGTCTCTCGTCAGCGGAATATTTTCAGATGCTGATCAACTGTCCCGATAGCTCTTCAACGCCTCCGCCTCAATTTGCTGAATCAGCAGGCTCTTGCAATCTGAGTAGGCGTGGCTGTCCTCGGGATGGAGACCTGCGCATCGAAGCTTTTCCTGTTCGTACAATCGTGCCGCTTCCGGCGAACTGCGCAGGAAGTCGCGGAATGCGAGATGGCGGCGGACATGGGGGTCGCCGTCCGCAAAGCAATGCAGCTGCACTGTCCGCCGGCCCGTGAACGCATCGTTCAAGGTGCAATACCGCCGTCCGTCCATGCCAAGGGCTCCATGCCACTCATAACCCAGCGCTTCGACGGAACCCCGTTGTGCATCCAGGGCATTCAGCGCCGATGCGATTGGCATGAGGTCAATGACGGGCTTGGCGACGATACCTGGGATGGACGTCGATCCGATGTGGTGCACCCTGCAGAACGCCGAGACGTGTTTTTGAAGTCGCGTGGCTTCTCGTAAGGCCTCGTCTGCCCAGCGTACATCGTGCGGGACCAGCTTCACGGCAATCGGAGGAGGCATGCGAACTCGTCTTGCTCCGTCGTCTGCTCCGGGTCAACGCTCATGGGCGAGCGACCCGCAGCGTCCTGCGCAGGCCAGGCGGCCGAAGGAGCGGTCCCGGACCGAACCGTAGAGCAGCAGGGTCGTCCGTCATCGTTCGCTGGTCCGGGGGAGGATGCGTCGCGCGTGTTCTACGCGACCCGCCGGCCCTGCGCATCGATGAGCGGCGAACTGTCTTCCTTTGCGAAGGGACCGGGCGGCCAGCGCTCCAGGAGGTCGAGCACCACCTCGCTCGGCCGGCACAGCCGCACGCCCTTCGCGGTGCAGACGATGGGGCGATTGACGAGCACGGGGTGCTCCAGCATGGCATTCAGGAGCTGCTCATCCGGCACCGACGGATCGAGCAAACCGAGCTCTGCCGCTGGCGACTTCGTTTCGCGCAACGCGGTACGCGGCGTCAGGCCGGCCGCGGCGAAGAGACCGAGCAGCTGCGGGCGGGTCCATCCCGTCTTCAGGTACTCGATGATGGCTGGCCGATAACCAGCTGCCTCGATGATGGCCAGCACGTTGCGCGAGGTGCCGCACTCGGGGTTGTGGTGGATGACGACGTCCATGGCTCCGCTCCTCAGGCGCGTGTCTGCGACACCGGCGAGAACAGCCATCCCGCGAGGGCGCTGGCGGCGAAGGCTCCGATCACCTGCGCGACCACGAAGGCCGGCACATTGGCCGGGGCGATCCCGGCGAAGGTATCGGTGAAGGCGCGCGCTATCGTCACCGCCGGGTTGGCGAAGGACGTCGAGGCCGTGAACCAGTAGGCAGCGGTAATGTAGAGCCCGACCGCCACGGGCGCGCTCTCGGGCTTGAAGCGGACGACGCCGAAGATGGTCAGCACCAACCCGAAGGTCGCCACGAACTCGGCAAACCACTGGGCGCCACCGGCCCGTACGGTCTGCGAAGCCTGCCAGACCGGCAGGTCGAACATCAAATGGGCGATAAGGGATCCAGCGATGCCGCCAATCACCTGGGCGGCGACATAGGGCCCAACCTCGCCCCACTGCATCCGGGAGCGTTGCGCCATGACGAGGCTCACGGCCGGATTGAAGTGAGCACCAGAAATGGGTCCGAAGATCAGGATGAGCACCACGAGGATCGCGCCGGTCGGCAGCGTGTTGCCGAGCAGCGCAAGGCCGACATCCTTCGTGAGTTTCGTGGCCATGATGCCCGAGCCCACGACGGTCGCCACGAGGATGGCCGTGCCGAGCAGTTCGGCGGCAAGCCTCCGCTTGAGGTCAAAGGTCGTCATGCGGCAGCGCCCTTCCGAGCTATGTCAGTGGCGCCTTCCATGCCACCGATCTGCGCAAGGCGTGCCTTGAGCGAGGCGAGGTCCAGATGGTCGATGTCCAGATTCACGAACTCCGAGATGCGCGAGGAGAGGCGCCGGTAGGCTTCCATGAAGGCGGCGCGTTTCTCGGCGTCGCTGCCCTCGACAGCGGCCGGGTCAGGGATCCCCCAATGCGCCACGAGGGGATGGCCAGGCCAGTAGGGGCAAGTCTCTCCCGCCGCGCTGTCGCAGACGGTGATGATGAAATCCATGGTCGGCGCATACGGGCCGGCGAACTCGTCCCAGCTCTTCGAGCGGAAACCGCCGGTCTCGTAACCGAGGTCATGCAGGAGCGAGAGCGCATGCGGGTTCGGCTCGCCTTTGGGCTGGCTGCCAGCCGAATATGCCTTGAAGCGACCGGCGCCTTCCCGGTTCAGGATGGCCTCGGCCAGGATCGAGCGAGCGGAGTTGCCGGTGCACAGGATGAGGACATTGGCGGGGCGGTTGGCCATCGAGACCTCGCGTCGGGCTGGAAAGGGGGCGGCCGCCGCGCTCAAGAGCTCGGCGAAGGGAGCCGGCGTTCGGGCGCAATCCTCGAGGAGAAACGCCGTGAGCTGGAGCATGCGGGCCCGGTTCGCCGCGTAGATGATCGAGCGACCCTCCCGCCTGGACGTGATCAGCCCGGCCGCCTCCAGGGCCTGCAGATGGGTGGACATCGTGTTGTGCGGGACAGCGAGGAGGCGCGCGATGTCGCCCGCCGGCAGGCCGAAAGGGAGGTATCGCGCGAGGAGGCGGTAGGTTTCGAGCCGCCACGGCTGGGCAAGCGCACCAAGGGCGGCAAGGACGTCGTCAGACTCGAGTTTGGTCCCGTGTTCCATCATCCGGCTGACTGGGGTTGACGAGGCATCGGCCGTCTCAGTTCCTCACGAAGATCTCATCCGATGTCGATCTGTCGGTACATATCGACATATTGTGATGACAGAGAGATGACGGAGCTGTTTGCCGCTGCGCTCGGGATGTCGCGCGCAGCAGGGTGCCTCCCTCACCACGGGGCAGGCCAGACCGCGAAGCCATTCACCCGGGTGGCGGGCGATGCCACTTCACCTGGAGCTGCGGAGGTGAAGCCGGCCAGGCCCGCACGCTCCCGCGGCTTAGGCCCGCCTTCCGCTCAAGCAGGGCACTGTCCGCCCCCCTATCCTGCCAAGGGTCGAAATCTGCAAAATCATTGACTTAGGAAGGTCTGGCTGGGGCGGAAGGACACGATTTTTTCGCTTAGAGCGTTGTTACTACAGTGATTATCACTGTCGCACTTTGCTTCCTACCAACATTCCTACCCACATTGAATCGGGCCGTTCTGGGACGTGCTGGGACAGCGTGCAATTGAGCGCGACCCGTTACGCATACCGATCCGATTGCTCCTGACAGTGAGCGCGCACGCGTTCCAGCCAATTGTCATACCATACCCAGGTGCCTGCGTAGTCACCCTGTCGCCCAAACCCCTTGGCGGGATCTTTCGCTAACAGTGCGCGCCAAAGTCGGGTGTGACTCTCCTGTGTGAACCGAGGAAAGCCTTCGCCCTGAACAATACGAACAACCTGAGTAGGGGTGAATCTTCGTCTATCAACGGTCTTCAGAAACACCTCATTGAGCGCTCGCCCCTTGTCAGAGTCGCCCTTCACAAACTCAATCGCACGATCCGCAGAAGACTTGTGGTTCGCCAGCTTGGGGACGAACACTGCACGGAATGCGAACCGGGGGTCGTTGAACTCTTCCTCGCTTAGGCGGTCTTGGAACGCGTCCATGGCGGAACCGATGTGCCCTGGAAGGTCACTCGCCTTCTTCAAAACTGCACGCTGGTCAGCGCTGAACGTCACAAACTGCAACGCAATGGGGAGTCTGCGCTCCAATCCAAATTGTGATCCAAACTGGCTTTTGATCACGTCGTTGAAATTGATGCAGCACGCCTGCAGCTTAGCGCTCAACTCGTCGTCTATTCGTGTTGTGGAACGATGCTCAATCTCGTGTCGGATCTCCGTCAGAAACTCCAAGTTCTTCACAGCACCGGGCGGGACAGGGCACCGCGCATGACGCAGGCACATCCCTATTTCCCAATAACACTCGGCACCCTGCTTAGTTTTCTTGATGCTGCCGTCTGCCTCCCTGTAACGGTGATCTATACCCTCTCGTCGGAACCATGCGTGTAGCAGGTAGGTCCAGGCAATAACGCTCGTGACAATGAATAACTCCGCACGGAAGTGCAGGCCGGCACCATTGAACAAGTGAACCGCCGCGATCATCGCCTCGCGAGCCTTCACCAGCAATTCGTCACCGCGCAGGCTCAAACCCGTTCCGGGATCAACGTCGGGCCAAGTGGCAAGGAAGTCGTCGAGTTCTACTTCGGTCGCTGCTCTGACAGCCTTATGCTTCGCCTCTGTACGAATCTCGGATACGGCGCGGTGATTCACCGACCTTGTTGGCCGTGTGAAGTAGGCGAGGATATCTTGGTCATTGTAGCCGCCTCGGGAGAGCATCGCTTTGATCAAGGCGACTTCCCATCGTTCAAGCGTGTTCCCGCGCTTTCGCTTCGCCATATCGACTACCCCACGGATTCGTGCCGGGAGCTAGACTACACAGCTATAGGCAATCAGAGCAGAGGGTGATTGCTGACATCCAAAGCATTGCGCCGACCCGAGGTGCAGGGAACAACGTTGGACACCTCCCCGACGTTAGTATTAACGCGTGTGATCACCTTTGCGGTTTGCTCTGGGTTGCGCTTAATGCAGATCCGCTGGCGTCCAGCGTTCTCTGCCGCGACGGTAGTGGTGTCGCTGCCGGCGGTGTTGTTCGTCAACTTACTGATGAACACGCCAAGTCACTACGTTGGTGAAAGCCTCGAATCCACATCTACCTGCGTATTCAATCGCAATTCTGTTTGACTTTTCAGGTATCTAAGCTTTTCGAAGGCTATGGCAGGCAGGTCGCATTGGCCTGTCCTACCAGCAAATCTACCAACAACTGCGAAAGATGCCCTGGTTTTCGGATTTCTAAGCCATTGATTTTGCTATCTATTATTTCTGAAAACAGACGTTGGCTGGGGCGGGAGGATTCGAACCTCCGCATGGTGGAATCAAAATCCACTGCCTTACCGCTTGGCGACGCCCCATCGTGCCGCGGCATGGATATTGGACCGGTGCCGTCCACGTCAACCGGGGCAAGGGTTCGCGATCGCGCATGGCCCCGGTAGGATGTCGTACCCGCGTCTTCGGAGGCCGCCATGGGCCTGCTCGTCAACGTCGATGTTCCCGACCTCACCCGCGCCATCGCCTTCTATACGCAGGCATTCGGGCTGACCGTCTCGCGCCGCTTCGGCACCGGGGTGGCGGAGTTGAAGGGCTGGCCGGTCGACCTCTACCTTCTCGAAAAGACGGAAGGCAGCACCGGAGCGGGTGGCGATCCGCGCCGGTACGCGCGGCACTGGACGCCGGTGCATCTCGACATCACGGTCGACGACGCCGACGCGGCTCTTTCCCGCGCGCTTGCTGCCGGTGCCACGCAGGACGGGCCGCTGCGCGAGTTTTCGTGGGGGCGCATCGTGACCATCGCCGATCCCTTCGGACACGGCTTGTGCCTCCTGCAGTTCGTAGGCCGAGGCTATGACGAGATCGCTTCCCCGCCTGCCTGACAGCCGGCCAAAGCTTCCGGCGGCAAGGCCGCGCGAATTTCAGGTTGCCTTGCCCGCCCCACCTGCCTATACACCGCGCAAGTCGGAGCGTAGCGCAGCCTGGTAGCGCACCTCGTTCGGGACGAGGGGGTCGTAGGTTCAAATCCTATCGCTCCGACCAATTCATCCGGCGCCCGGGCCGGGATTTCCAAGCTTCATTCGACGAGCAGCGCCGGGGCGAATTCGCCAGGCTTACGGCCTTTCGTGACGAAGACCGTGTTCGATTGATCCTCGTCAAACGCTTTATCCGGCTCCATGCATAGCCTCTCCGCGTCCACCGCACGTGAAAGCACTGCACGAGGAGACGCATCATGGTGACGCTTGCGCATCCGGCTTCCACCCCGTTCGCCGCGCAGCACGCAGTGGAGGATCGGGATGCACCCCGCCCGTCCGGGTTCGGGCTCATCGTCCCGCTTGGAGCAATCTACCTGGCCCTGCTGGTGATCGGCCCCTTCCTGGCGATGGCCTTCCACCACTGAGCCCAGGCTGGCCGGAGCACTGGTCAACCCCTGCGACACCAGCTGGCTGGGTACTCCCATCACGGGAGGCTTGATCAGAACGCCACTCGTTCCCATCGTCTAGCGGTGCGCGCCGCGTGCGCTGGGAGGATGCAATGAACACGGTCAAGACCGCGGTGCTGCTCGCCGGCATGACGGCGCTCTTCATGGCCATCGGCTTCGCGCTGGGCGGCCAGGGGGGCATGCTCGTTGCCCTCGTCTTTGCCGCTGGCATGAACCTGTTCAGCTGGTGGAACTCCGACAAGATGGTTCTGCGCATGTACAATGCGCAGGAGGTGGATGCGCGCGCAGCACCGGAGCTCCACGCCATGACGGCGGAGCTGGCGCAGCGCGCCGGCATTCCGATGCCGCGCCTCTACATCATCAACGATCCTCAGCCCAACGCCTTCGCCACGGGACGCAGCCCGGACAACGCGGCCGTGGCGGTCAACACCGGCCTGATCGAGCTCCTGTCGCGCGAGGAGGTCGCCGGCGTCATCGCGCACGAGCTGGCGCACATCCGCAACCGCGACACGCTGATCATGACGGTGACGGCCACGATCGCTGGCGCCATCTCCATGCTCGCCAATTTCGGCATGTTCTTCTCCAGCGGCCACCGCGACAACAATGGCGGTTTCGGCCCGGTGGCGACGATCCTGATGATGGTGCTCGCGCCGCTGGCCGCGATGGTGGTCCAGATGACGATCTCGCGCACCCGGGAATACGCAGCCGACCGCGCGGCGGGGGAGATCTGCGGCAACCCCGTGTGGCTGGCCACCGGCCTGCAGAAGCTGTCGCGCGGTGCGGCGGCCATTCCGAGCATGGCGGCCGAACATCATCCCGCGACCGCGCACATGTTCATCGTCAACCCGCTCTCCGGGGCGCGGATGGACAATCTGTTCTCCACCCACCCCAACCCCGAGAACCGGATCGCTGCGCTGTTGGAGCAGGCGCAGGCCATGGGCGTGAACGGCTATGCCGCGCCCGAGGCGGGCGAGGTCGTGACGCAGGGGCCGTGGGGCCGCGGCGCGAGCCGGCGCGGGCCGTGGGGGTGAATCCTGCGAAGGTGCTTCACTGGCGGGACGGCCTGGGCTAGGCGGAGAGCCGGCCACCGGCGGCGTCCGCCGGAAGGGAGAGCTTGTCCATGCTGCGCGGTATCGATCCGGCGATTTCCGCCGACCTCCTGCATGTCATGATGCTGATGGGGCATGGCGACGATCTCGTCATCTGCGACGTCAACCACCCCGCCGCCACCATCGCTGCGGAAACGACCCACGGCCGGCTCCTGAGCGTGACGGGCTGCGACATCCCCCGGCTCGCCCGCGCCGTGCTGTCGCTGTTTCCGCTCGACACATTCGTCGAGGCGCCGGTACGGCGCATGCTCGACGTGCATGATCCCGCGCGGATCCATCCCGTGCAGGAGGAGATGCAGCGCGTCTGCGACGCGGCAGCGGGCCACAAGGTGACCATCGAGCCGCTGGAGCGCTTCGCCTTCTATGCGGCGGCCAGGACGTCGTTCGCCATCGTGAGAACGTCCGACCCGGGGCCCTATGGCTGCTTCATCCTGACCAAGGGCGTACTCTGAGCCCGGGCCTCAGCTGGCCAGCCGTTGATAGAGCAGCTGGTGCCAATAGGGCGTGGTGGCCACGAGTATCCGCCCTGGCCCGTGATAGACCCTCAGGAGCTTCTCCCCCGAAAGCCAGCTCGACAGGTAGGAGCGTGACGGCCGGCGCAGCGAGTAACGAACCCGGCTCGACCGCGCGATGACGAACCGGCCGTCGATGGCGAAATCCTCGTCGCCCAGTTCGACCTCCTCGACCGGCCCGGGCGCGGAGAGCACCACGGTGCCCTCTCCCGAGACCTTGGTCGAGAAATCGACCAATCCAGTGCCCTGGCGGACGGAGTTCCAGACCTTCTCGCGGTAGAAGGACAGGTTCACCGACTCGTCTGACGCCCAATATGCGCCGCGCTCGAGTATCCAGGGGTGATCCCGCAACGTGAAAGCGTAGTAGCCGCCGGTGGAGGATTCGAGAACCACTTCCCCGGTGCCGCGGAAGACGGGCCTGACTGCTGCTTCGTCCGAAATGGATGCGCGGATGAGCTGGATCGGGCCCGGGACAGGGGCGCGCATCGCAACCTTGCCGCGGAAGTAGGAGAGTGCTCCGGCCTCGGCGCGGATCGCGCTGTCGTCCAGCAAGGCCCGCACGAAGCGGGTGTTCTGCTCTTCGACGATCTCGAACACCGCCATGACCGTAATCTACTCCCCCGCGCCACTGTGCGGATGATGGGAGTTACGTCAATTTAGCGCAATCGGTCACCGGAAAAATATGCCATCAATGCACTTAAGCGCTGGCGTGGCCGCGGGCGCCGGTGTGGAGACGCGACGCAATGATGGCGACGCTCAATGCGTGGCTCGACCAGCAATCCCCGGCCTTTCTGGGCCTGGCCATTCCGCTCTTCTTCGTCGCGATCGCGTGGGCCGGCATCCTTTTCATCCGGCCGTTCCTGAGGCTTTGGCTCCGCGGCCAGCCGGGCTCCAACGACCTCGTGGCCTTCGCCAGCGCCGGGTTCAGCCTGTTCTACGGCCTGCTGCTGGGCCTGCTCTCCGTCGCGACCTATCAAGCCACCAAGGACATCGAGGACAACGTCGCACGCGAGGCGCTCGGCATCGGCACGATCTACCGCAGCAGCAACGGCTACCCGCAGCCGCTTCGCGGAGAGCTCCAGGCCGAACTGCGCGACTACACGCTCTATGTCGTCCGCAAGGACTGGCCGGCGCATGCGCGTGGCGAGGTTCCGCTGGGCGGGGAGCATCGGCTCCAGGTCATTCGCGACCAGCTCCTGTCCTTCGAGCCGACGACGAAGACACAGGAGATCCTGCACGGCGAGATTCTGCGCTACTTCAACGTGATGATCGGCCACCGCGAGCAGCGCCTCACCGGCGTCAGCGCCTCCATCCCCGAGGTGCTCTGGTACGTCGTCGCGATCGGCGCGCTGATCAACATTGCCTTCATGTGGATGCTCGAGATGAGGTTCATGCCGAACCTGATCCTCACCGGGCTCGTCTCGTTCTTCCTCGGGATCATGATCTTCCTGATCTACACGATGGACCGTCCGCTGCGAGGTGCCGTCAGCGTGCCGCCGGACGCGTTCGAGAACGTCTACGACACGGTGATGAAGTGGGACGCGAGTTGATGACACGGCTTCTCGCCGGGATCCTCGCCGCCCTGCTGATCGCCGCTCCGGCCGGCGCGCGGGCGCAGCAGGCCTTCGTCTCGGTCGGCTCCGGGGCGTCGATGGGCGTCTACTACAAGGTCGCGAAGGCGATCTGCGCCATCGTCAACCGCGACGTGCCCTCCTCCGTCGTCCGCTGCTCGCCAGAAGCGACGCCGGGCTCGATCTACAATCTCCAGCGCCTTGCCACGGGGGAACTCGACCTCGCAATCGTCCAGTCGGACCTTCAGAACGAGGCCTTCGTCGGCGAGGCGCCGCCTAACGGCGTGCCGATGCCGGAGCTGCGCTCGGTGCTGTCGCTCCATGGAGAACTGCTGACGGTCGTCGCGCCTGAGCGCGCGGGCATCACCGGGGTGGCGGACTTCACCGGCAAGCGCGTCAATGTTGGGCCGCTTGGATCCGGGACACGGGCGACGTGGAACCTGTTGTCGGATTCGATGGGCTGGACCGGCACCAGCGGACCTCGCGCCAGCGGACTGCGCCTCGACTCCACCACGTCTTCCCTCTGCGACGGCGGTTTGGACGCCAACGTGATGCTGGTGGGCCACCCCTCCGGCTTCGTGCGCCAGCAGCTGGAGGCCTGCCCGTCCCGCCTCGTGCCGCTGGAAGGGGCGGATATCGACCGGTATCTCGCAGCGCATCCCTCCGTGCATCGCGGCGTCATCGACGGTTCGCTCTACGGAGGGCGCCCGGACACGCCGACCATCGGCGTGACGGCCACGCTGGTGACAACGGCAGCCGCCGATCCGCGCGTCATCTACGCCATCGTCAAGGCCATCCTGGACGATCTCCAGGGGTTCAAGGCCATGGATCCCGCGCTGGCGGCACTCGATCCGTCCGATATGGCCCGCAAGGGACTGACAGCGCCGATGCACCCGGGCGCGGCCAAGGCGCTGCAGGAGGCGGGCTTGCGCTGATGTCCCAGGGCGTGGCGCGCGCGCCACTGGCGCCCGCGGAACCGGCCACCTATCTGCGGTCCTCACGCTCGAGCTTGCGAACGGACCCCCCGATGACAGACTACAGCGACACCCCGAAGCTGAAGCCCCTGCCCGCCCTGATTTTCGGTTCGAGGTGGCTGCAGTTGCCGCTCTATCTCGGGCTGATCCTGGCTCAGTGCGTCTACGTCTTCAAATTCATGAAGGAGCTCTGGCACCTCGTGTCGGATGCCACGACCTTCAGCGAGCAGCAGATTATGCTGATCGTGCTGGGGCTGATCGACGTGGTGATGATCTCCAACCTGCTCGTGATGGTGATCGTGGGCGGCTACGAAACCTTCGTCTCGCGCCTGCGGCTGACGGGCCATCCCGACCAGCCGGAATGGCTGAGCCACGTCAATGCCAGCGTGCTGAAGATCAAGCTGGCGATGGCCATCATCGGCATCTCCTCGATCCACCTGCTGCGGACCTTCATCGAAGCAGGCAATCTGGGCTCGCCCAACGCCGCCTATACGGAGGCGGGCATCATGTGGCAGACGATCATCCACACCGTCTTCATCCTGTCGGCAATCGGCATTGCCTATGTCGACAAGATCAGCCAGGCGACACAGACGCTCGGCAAAGGCGACCACTGACGCGGAATCAGCGGATGCCGGAACGCAAGGCAACCCATGATCCACTCGACCTGCCGAGGGGCATGGCCCTGACGGCAGAGCTCGTCGCGCGGGCCTCCCGTCCGGTGTCCGATCCCGGCCCAGAGCCGCATCTCGAGTACCAGACCGATGCGGACTACGACGCGGCGGTCGACGGCATTGTCTCCACGCGTCCCCCGGGAGACATCTGGCTCTTCGCCTATGGCTCGCTGATCTGGAAGCCGGAGGTCGAGCACCTCGCCGAGCGCATGGGCCGCGCGCGGGGCTGGCACCGCTCCTTCTGCTTCCGTGTCACGCGCTTCCGTGGAACGCGCGAGCAGCCCGGCCTGATGATGGCCCTCGATCGCGGGGGAGAGTGCCGCGGCATTCTTTACCGCCTGCCGGACGATGACCTCCCCGCCGTTCTCGGGCGGCTGTTCCGGAGGGAGTTCACGAGCAAGCCCGCCAACAGCATGCCGCGGTGGATCACGGTCGAGCCGGAAGGCGCCGCACCGATCAAGGCACTGGCCTTCGTGATGAACCGCCGCTCGCCTGTCTATACGGGCCGCCTCTCGCCACCGGAGGTCGCCGAGATTCTGGCTTCGGCCTGCGGCCACTGGGGTTCGGGCGCGGAATATCTGCACAACACGGTCCGCCATCTCGCCGGTCGCGGCATCCGCGACCGCAATTTGTGGCGGCTGCAGGCTCTCGTGGCGGAGCGGCTGGCGAGGAACGAAGCCTAGTCGCGCGGCTTGCGGACCGTCATGCGCAGCGGCAGCCGTCCGTTGACGCGGGCGGCAAGCCTGCCGACCGTCGCCTCGATCGTCTGCCTGTTGGCGCCGAACCGGTCGAGACCGGTCCCTGCGCCGGGAAGCACAGCGGCCTCCTCGGCAGGGATGTGGCAGGTGACGATACGGCCGTCGATGCGCACCGCGAAGGTGACACCTCCCGCTTCCTCGAACGGCTCGTAATGGGGACACGGTTCGACGCGCACGCGAACCTCCGCAACTGAACTGAGACTTAACCGACAACCAAGTCGGTATGTTAGATCAAGCTTGCTGCCCTCGCGTGACGCTTGTGCAGTTGTCCACCGCTTCGCGCGGAAGTGAACAATTTATCCAATTCATGCAATGTCAATTTAAAATGACGGTTAATCTGTCGATGCCCAGGCGAGAGATCCAAAGCCGGCAAGCTTGAGCAGGCCCACGACGATGTGTCCGGCCTCCCACCATCGCCTCACCGCGTCGGCACCCTCGGGCATGGGCCCTGGCACCCAGGTGGCGAGTTCCTTATTGGCCCGGACAACGATGGCGAACCACGCGAGGAGCGCCAGCGCGTAAAGTATTGCTGCTATGGCTGCCGGCCGGCCGCCCGGGCTCCTCCGCAGCAGCCACGCCGCGACCGCCGTCGCGATGATCGCCGAGATGTCGACGGGTCCCCCCAGGAGCGCGAACCAGGCGAACTGGGCATTGAACACGGTCGTCTCGCGCCAGAGCTCCAGCGGCCACGCGAGGCGCGGCGGAGCCTCCAGGATGTGCGCCCAGGATGGCGCAAGGCTGAGCGCGGCGAGAACGAGGGCAATCGCCAGCGCAAGGTCCCGACCAGCACGGCGAGCAGGCGCCTTTTGGACGTTGACGTGATCGCTGCGCTCCATGGCCGGTGAACGCATGAATGCCGGGGCCGGATCCAGTCAGGACTGCTTGGCCGGATTGACGGCGGCATGCCGGGGTGCAGGATGCGCCCGCGCCGCCGGCGGTGACCGGCGCGAGAGGGAGGATCGTGCATGGACCGGGTTCGTGTCGCGTTGATCGGCTGCGGCTTCTACGCCCAGAACCACCTGCACGCCTGGAAGCATCTCGGCCCTCAGGGCGCCGACCTCGTGGCCGTCTGCGACCGCGACCCCGCCAAGGCGAAGGCCGCGGGCGAGCGCTTCGGTGCTCCGTTCTTCACAGACGCGGCGGCCATGTTCGACGCCGTCAAGGTCGACCTCGTCGACATCACCACGCGCATGGAAACGCATCGCGAGCTCGCAGCGCTCGCGGCCGACCGCGGGGTGGGTGCCGTCGTGCAGAAGCCCTTCGCTCCGGACTGGGAGACCTGCAAGGCCATCGTCGCCAACGCACAGGCGCGGGGCACCTGGCTCGCCGTGCACGAGAATTTCCGCTTCCAGACGTCGATGCAGCGGGTGCGGGACGTCATCGCGTCCGGGGCCATCGGCGAGCCGAACTGGGGCCGCCTCGCTTTCCGCACCGGCTTCGACGTCTACCGGACGCAGCCCTATTTTTACGAGGAGACGCGCTTCGCCATCCTCGACGTCGGCATCCACATTCTCGATCTCGCCCGCTATTTCCTCAGCGAGGTGGACCGCGTCTCCTGCGAGACGCAGCGCCGCAACCCGAAGGTGAAGGGCGAGGATACGGCGACGATCATGATGCGTCATGCGTCGGGCGCGGTATCCACCGTGGAGTGCACCTACGAGGCGCGGCGCATTCCCGATCCCTTTCCGGAAACGTTGCTCGAGATCGAGGGGCCGGCGGGATCCATCGTCGTGTCTCCCGGCGAAAAGATGCGCGTCACGACGCAGGGTCTCTACTTCGATGAGGAGATCGGCGGCGGGCTGCTTTCCTGGACGCAGCGGCCTTGGCACGTGTCGCAGGAGGCCGTGCTGCACACCTGCGCGCACATGCTCGAGACGTTCCGCCATGGCCGCCCCGCCGACACATCCGGCGAAGACAACCTGCGGACCTACGCGCTGGTCGAGGCGGCCTATGAGAGCGCGGCCACCGGCCGGGCCGTGAAACCGCCAGTCTGAAGGGGCTCAGGCGAGCGCCGAGGCCAAAGGCGCGGCGAGGTCGCCCTTTTGCGTGACCTCGACCGTATCGAGGCCGAGCCACCGCTGCAGAAGGCGGAGTTCCCCGGCCAGCGCCGCGCAGACCTCGCCATGGTCTCCGCCCGGCTCGGAATGAGCCGACAGGACGCAGAGCCTGCATCCCTGCCGATCGGCCTTGAGGTCCACCCGCGCGGCCACGCCGTCTCCCAGCACGAAGGGCAGGACGTAGTAGCCATGCTCGCGCTTGTGCGCCGGCGTGTAGATTTCGATGCGGTAGCGCAACCCGAAGAGCCGCTCGACCCGGTCGCGTTCCCACAGGAGGGGATCGAAGGGCGACACGAGCGCCCGTGCCTCGGGCTTGCGCGGGATCCGCGCACCGGCCGCCATGAAGGCCTGCTGCGTCCAGCCTTTCACTGACACGGGGACGAGTGCCCCCTCCTCCACAAGCTCGGCTACGCGCGGTGCGGCATCGCCAGGGCCGATGCGGAAATAGCTCCGCAGGTCGCGCAGCGTGGCGACGCCGAGGGCGGATGCGGCCGTGCGCAGGAGAACGCGGATCGCCTCCTCCGGCTCAGGCGTCGGTGCGTCGAGAATAGCGCGGGGCAGCACGCGCTCGGGCAGGTCGTAGACGCGATCGAAACCGGCACGGCGTCCAGCCGTGGTCAGCAAACCGGCCCAGAACAGCCATTCAAGCGCCCGCTTCGTGTCGCTCCATCCCCACCACGTTCCGGCGCCCCTGGCATCTTCGCCGAGGTCGCGGGCACTCAAGGCGCCACGCTTGCGGACCAGGTCCAGCGTGGCATCGACGAAGTCGCGCCGCTCGCGGCCGAACACGGCGAGGTTGCCGTAGATGCCCTGGCCGGCCCGCGCCCGGTCCATGCGCCACCGCAGGGCCGGCTGCAGCCCGACCCTGATGAGAGAGGCTTCGTGTCCCCAGTACTCGAACAGGATGCGCCGGCGCCCGCCATAGGCGGCATTCTCGAGCAGGCCGGTGTCGTAGGCGCCGAGCCGCGAGAAGCCCGGCATGAAATGCGCCCGGGCGAGCACATTCACCGAGTCGATCTGCAGCATGCCGAGCCGCGCCACGAGGGCCGCGAAGTCCTTGCGGCCCGGCTCCGCCGGCCGGGCCCGTGCCAGGCCGAGGCTGGCGAGGGCGGCCCGGCGGGCCTGCCGGGTCGTGAGAGCGAGCCGGGGCGTGGCGGGAAGGGGGATGTCTGCGTCGGTCACGAAGGCACTCTGGATTCGCCGCCGCGATGCTAGGCCAGATCGAACGGATGAAGAACAACCGAATTGCCGGATGGAACTGGTCCGGAGGCTCGCCCGTTGCGCCCGTCCGGCCACGGTGCCGGCAGAAAACTTGCGGGCCGGGGGGCCCTGAATGGATGAGAGACCTATGACGCACCACCATTCGTCGCCGCGGGCCCGTCGTGTGCTTGGCCGTGCCCTCCTCGCCGGTGCGCTCGCGCCTGCCCTTCTCGTGCCGCCGTCATGGGCGGGACAGGGGTCCGGCAGTGTGATCCTTGCGCAGGCCGAGCCCGGCGCAAACGGAGAAGAGTTGCTGCGCCGCCAGCGCCAGCAGCCAGGTGGCCCCGCCCAGCGCCCACAGCGGCAGCAGGGCGAGGACGGCGGCGCGCCGCAGCGCGGGCCACAGCAGAACGAAGGTGCGCGCCAGCGCCCGCCAGCGCCGGATGCCCGCCAGGGCGAGCCTGGCGGCCAGCCGAACCGCCGTCCCGAGCCGCCGGCGCCACGCCAGCCGGGGCTCGATGCGCCGAGGCGCGAGGCACCGCCCTCCGCGGCCGAGCCGAGGGCTGGACAGTCGGAGAGCGACGCACCCGCGCAGGCGCCGCGCCGCCAGCGGCCGCAACAGGCCGAGCCCGGCGATGCGCCCGTGCCGCGCAGGACGCCGGACGCTCCGCGGCCGGACGCCCCGCAGAAGCCACCCGCACCGCGGGCCGCTCCGGCTGAGGCCCAGCCTCCGGCAGCACCGCAGCCTCCTGCGCAGCGCCAGAACAGGACGCCCCAGCCCCCAGCGCCTGGCGAGGCGGCACCGGACAGCCCCGGCGCACCTGCTCCGCGTGCGCAGGAGCCGCGCCCGGCCAGGACGCCGGACGCGCAGCGGCCGGCAGGAGAGGCTCCGAACGGTAAGCCACCGGCGCCGCCGCCGCCGGCTGCTCCCCAGGCCCCACCCGCGCCCGCCCGGCAGGGCGTGGCCCCACAGCCTGGGCAGCCCGCGCCGGCCGGGGGTCGGCCACAGGCGGCTCCCGCCCAGCCCGCACCCGGGCAGACCGCGCCCGCCCCGTCCGCCACGGAGCAGGCTCCCGCCGGCCGGCGGGACGGACAGGTCGGCGACCGCGACGGGCAGAACGGAAACCGGGACGGGCAGATTGGCAACCGGGACGGGCTCAATGGCAACCGGGATGGCCAGATCGGCAACCGGGACGGGCTCAACGGCAACCGGGATGGACGCATCGGGCAGGACCAGGTCCAGGGCCAGCCGCAGGAGCGCAGGCGGGGGCTCGACCCCGGCGCGGCTGCCGCGCTCGGGGCAGCGGCCGGCTTCGCCGGCGGTTTCGTGGCCTCCCAGGGCGTGCGCGGCATCGACGATGTCCGCCAGCGGCGCGAGGAGTTCACGGACAATGGCGTGACCGTCATCCGCGAGCCAGGGCGCACGATCGTCCAGGAGAACGGCCGCAGCTATCTGCGCCATGACGAGACCGAGCGCTTCCGGGACCTCGGCGGCGACGTGCGCATGGAGCGGCGCGGTGCCGAGCAGGTGACGGTCTACCAGCGGGGGGATGGCAGCGAAATCGTCACCGTCACGGACGAGACCGGCCGCCTGATCCGCCGTACCCGCCGCGCTAGGGACGGCGAGGAGGTGGTGATCATCGACAATGGCTGGGACAGGCGGCCCGCGCGGCTGGAAGAGGAGGTCGTGGACCTGCCGCCGCCCAGGCTGCGCATCCCGAGGGAGCGCTACATCGTCAATGCCGAGGGCGCGGACGAGGAGACGATCTACGAGACGCTGACTGCCCCCGAGGTCGATCCGGTGCCGCAGCGCTACACTCTGGACCAGGTGCGCTACAGCCCGGATGTGCGCGCACGCATGCGCAGCGTCGACGTTGACACCATCACCTTCGAAACCGGCTCTTGGGAGGTCGATCCAGGACAGGCGCCGCGCCTGCGCGTCCTCGCAGATGCCGTGAGGAGGGCGGTCGACCGCAATCCGCGGGAGGTCTTCCTTGTCGAGGGCCACACGGACGCGGTGGGCTCCGACGTCGACAACCTGTCTCTCTCGGACCGCCGGGCGCAGTCCGTCGCGGCGGTGCTCACCCGCGACTTCGGCGTGCCGCCGGAAAACCTGACCACCCAGGGCTATGGCGAGCAGTACCCGAAGGTCCAGACCGACGGACCCTCGCGAGAGAACCGCCGCGTCACGATCCGGCGCATCACGCCGCTGCTAAACGGGCCTAAGACAAGCCAGCAGTAGTTTAGACAGCTGTCACAGGAGGCTCCCCTCCCTGCCCTCCCCCGCAAGCGGGGGAGGGTTCCGGAGCCTTATTCGCGACGCATCGTCGACGTGACGCTGGAAACCCTCCCCCGCTTGCGGGGGAGGGGTGGCCCGGGGAATTCAGGGAAGGAGCCGCCGTCAGCCCTGCCCGCGCAATCCCATCTGCGGCAGGAACCGCACCGCCTCCCTGCCCATGAACTCCAGCAGCGCGCGGGAGGGTGGCAGGAGCACCTTTTCCGGCCGATGCACGACGTGCCATTGGCGCACGAGCGGCAGTCCCTCGACGGAGAGCACCGCAAGCCTTCCGTCGGCGACTTCGCTCGCCACGGTGTGCCCGGAGATGAAAGCGACGCCGAGCCCGGCCATGACCGCCTGCTTGATCGTCTCGTTGCTGGTGATCTCCATGCCGATGCGCGGCGTGACGCCCGACTCGGCGAAAAGCTTCTCCATCAGCGCCCGGGTTCCCGAGCCCTGCTCGCGGATGATGAAGATCTCGCCCGCGAGGTCCTGCACCCTCACTTCCGCCTTCCCGGCGAGGGGATGCGATGGCGGTGCCACGATGACGTGCGGGTGGTCACCGATCAGCACGCGTTCGAGTGGCAGTTCGGTCGGCGGGCGGCCGATGACCGCGATGTCGAGCGCGAAGTCGCGCAGGGCCCGGATGATCTCCTCCCGGTTGCCAATGGTGAGCCGCACCTCGATGTCGGGAAAGGCCTTGGCGAATGCCGCGATGGCGAAGGGCGCGAAATACTTGGCGGTGCTGACCACGCCGATCGAGACGCGTCCGCCCGTGAGGCCGCGGATCATGTCCAGCTCGGTCGAGCAGTCGGTGATCGCGGTGGCGATGCGATCGTAGAGGGTGAGCAGGGCACGGCCGGCGTCGGTCGGCATCATGCCTTCGGAGGTCCGCTCCAGCAGCGGGAGGTCGACCAGCTCCTGCAGGTTGCGGATCTGAAGCGTGACAGCGGGCTGGGTGAGGTTGAGCCGGTCGGCGGCCTCGGTCACGCTCCCCGATCGCGCAACGGCAGCGATGGCGCGAAGCTGGCGCAGCGACAGATTGTGCAGGTTGCCAGCCATATAAGCACAACTTTGGTGGCGCCCAAGAATTCCAAATTTCCCTTATCGGCCGGCCATCGTCAACATGAGGGCATCGCAAAGCGACAGCGGCGCGGACACGGCGGCCAACGCCGGAAAGCCAAAGGGAGGAATGCGCAATGCCGCACCCCGGACGCCTGCCGGACGCCATCAGCCTGTCCAGCTTCCTCGATGCCTGGGCAAACGGACAGATGGACCGCCAGGCGCTGGCCCGCATCGTGTCCCGTCTCGCCGGTGCGGCCGCGGAAATCTCGGGACTTGTCGCGCTTAACGGAATCGAGGGCGCCTTTGGCGCGGCGGCGGGCAGCAATGCCGATGGCGACGTGCAGAAGGAACTCGACCTGCGGACCCACGAGATTGCCATGCAGGCCCTCGGTGAGGCCGGGGCCGGCGCGGTGCTGTCGGAAGAAGGCGACAAGGTCGTAATCCTTGATCCCGCGGCGCTTTATGCGGTCGCCATCGACCCTCTCGACGGCTCGTCCAACATCGACACCAACATGTCGATCGGGACGATCTTCTCCGTCGTGCCGAACGAGACGACTGAAGGACCTCTCGGACCCTTTTCCGGCTCGGCTCGCCGGCAGGTCGCGGCCGGCTTTGCCGTCTATGGCCCGCAGACCACCCTCGTCCTGACGCTCGGCAAGGGCGTCGACATCTTTGCGCTCGACCGGCGCGACGGCACCTTTCGCCTTGTCCGCAGCGGCGTGACCATCCCGCACGGCGTGCGCGAATACGCGATCAACGCCTCGAACTACAGGCACTGGGACCAGTCCGTGCGGACCTATGTCGACGACTGCCTCAACGGTGCCGACGGCCTGCGCGGGCAGGACTTCAACATGCGCTGGATCGGCTCGCTGGTGGCGGAAGCCTACCGCATCCTCGTGCGCGGCGGCATCTTCCTCTATCCCTCCGACAGCCGTCCCGGCTACGAGAATGGCCGCCTGCGCCTGCTCTACGAGGCCGCGCCGATCGCCATGATCATGGAAGCGGCCGGGGGCCTCGCCTCGACCGGGCGCGAACGCATCCTCGACCTGTCCGCCAAGGCGCCGCACCAGAGGGTGCCGCTGATCTTCGGCGCCGCCAACAAGGTCGAACGCCTCGAGCGCCTGCACGACGGCGCCGAACCGGATGCCGAGCGCTCACCCCTTTTCGGCCGCCGCGGCCTGTTCCGGATCTGAGGCCGCCATGTCGATAGCGCACCCCATCATCTCCATCACCGGCTCGTCCGGAGCCGGCACGACCTCGGTGAAGAACACCTTCGAGCAGATTTTCCGGCGCGAGAACGTCAACGCCGCCTATATCGAGGGCGACGCCTACCATCGCTATGATCGCGCCGAGATGCGGGTGCGCATGGCCGAGGAAGCGGCCCGCGGCAACAAGCATTTCAGCCATTTCAGCCCCGACACGAACCTGTTCGAGGAGCTGGAGAACACCTTCCGCAGCTATGCCGAGACGGGGACCGGCCGCACCCGGCAATACGTCCATGACGAGAAGGAAGCGGAGAGGTACGGCGCTCCTCCCGGCACGTTCACGCCGTGGGCCGACCTGCCGCACAAGACGGACCTGCTGTTCTACGAGGGGCTGCACGGGGCGGTTGTCACCGACAAGGTCGACGTCGCGCGCTGGGCCGACCTCAAGATCGGCGTCGTCCCGGTCATCAACCTCGAATGGATCCAGAAGCTTCACCGCGACCGCAGTTCGCGCGGCTACTCCACCGAGGCGGTGACCGACACGATCCTCCGGCGCATGCCCGACTACATCAACTACATCTGTCCGCAGTTCACCGAGACGGACATCAACTTCCAGCGCGTGCCGACGGTGGACACGTCGAACCCCTTCATCGCCCGCTGGATACCGACCCCGGACGAGTCGATGGTCGTCATCCGCTTCCGCAATCCGCGCGGCATCGACTTTCCCTACCTGCTCTCGATGATGCACGGCAGCTTCATGTCGAGGGCCAATTCCATCGTCATCCCCGGCGGGAAGCTCGACCTCGCCATGCAGGTGATCCTGACACCCATGATTCTCCGGCTGATCGAGCGCCGAAGACGGGCCTGAGCCTGCGCTGTTCCATCCGCGCCTGACCTCGCCGGGGAGACTTCTCACCGGACGGGAGAGGTGCGTCCCGAAGCACGATTTCACGCGAGAGGACCACGCCATGAACAAGGTCGACACCGTCAGGGGCAAGGACCGCTACCGCTCCGGCGTCATGGAATACCGCCGGATGGGCTACTGGGAGCCCGACTACGTGCCGTCCGACACGGACGTGATCGCCCTCTTCCGCGTCACGCCGCAGGACGGCGTCGACCCGATCGAGGCTTCGGCGGCCGTCGCCGGCGAAAGCTCCACCGCCACCTGGACGGTGGTGTGGACCGACCGCCTGACGGCCTGCGAAAAGTACCGCGCCAAGTGCTACCGCGTGGACCCGGTGCCGAACACGCCCGGCTCCTGGTTCGCCTACATCGCCTACGACCTCGATCTGTTCGAGTCTGGCTCCATCGCCAATCTCTCGGCCTCGATCATTGGCAACGTCTTCGGCTTCAAGCCGCTGAAGGCGCTGCGGCTCGAGGACATGCGGCTGCCCGTCGCCTATGTGAAGACGTTCCAGGGGCCGGCCACCGGCATCGTCGTGGAGCGCGAGCGCCTCGACAAGTTCGGACGGCCGCTGCTCGGCGCGACCGTGAAGCCCAAGCTCGGCCTCTCCGGCCGCAACTACGGGCGCGTCGTCTACGAGGCGCTGAAGGGCGGGCTCGACTTCACCAAGGATGACGAGAACATCAACTCGCAGCCCTTCATGCATTGGCGCGAGCGCTTCCTCTACTGCATGGAGGCCGTCAACAAGGCTCAGGCCGCCACCGGCGAGGTGAAAGGCACCTACCTCAACGTCACCGCCGGGACGATGGAGGACATGTACGAGCGCGCCGAGTTCGCCAAGGAACTCGGCTCCTGCATCGTCATGATCGACCTCGTGATCGGCTACACGGCCATCCAGTCCATGGCCAAGTGGGCGCGCAGGAACGACATGATCCTGCACCTGCATCGCGCCGGCCACTCCACCTACACGCGGCAGAAGACGCATGGCGTCTCTTTCCGCGTCATCGCCAAGTGGATGCGGCTCGCCGGCGTCGACCACATCCATGCCGGCACGGTGGTCGGCAAGCTGGAGGGGGATCCCGCCACGACGCGCGGCTACTACGACATCTGCCGTGAGGACAGGAATCCGATGCGCCTCGAGCACGGGATCTTCTTCGACCAGAACTGGGCCAGCCTGAACCGGATGATGCCGGTCGCCTCAGGCGGCATCCATGCCGGCCAGATGCACCAGCTGCTCGACCTGCTCGGCGAGGACGTGGTGCTGCAGTTCGGCGGCGGCACCATCGGGCACCCGATGGGGATCCAGGCCGGCGCCATCGCCAACCGCGTCGCCCTGGAAGCGATGGTGCTGGCTCGCAACGAGGGCCGCGACATCGTCGAGGAGGGCCCGGAGATCCTCGAGGACGCCGCTCGCACCTGCCTGCCGCTGCGCCAGGCGCTGGAGACGTGGAAGGACGTGACCTTCAACTACGCCTCCACGGACACGCCCGACTTCGTCCCCACCGCCACCGCGAGCTTCTGAGGAGCATCACGCCATGCGCATCGCCCAGGGCGCCTTTTCATTCCTGCCAGACCTCACCGACGACCAGATCCGCCGGCAGGTGCAGTACTGCCTCGACCATGGCTGGGCCGTGAACATCGAGCACACCGACGACCCGCATCCCCGGAACACCTACTGGGAGCTGTGGGGCCTGCCGATGTTCGACCTCCAGGACGCGCAGGGCGTCATGATGGAGCTCGAAGCCTGCCGCAAGGCCCAGCCGCACGGCTACATCCGCCTGTCTGCCTTCGACAGCTCGCATGGCTGGGAGTCGGTGAAGCTCTCCTTCATCGTCCACCGCCCGGCCGACGAGGACGGCTTCGCCCTCGAGCGGCAGGAACTGTCCGGCCGCAACCTGCGCTACACGACCCGCGCCTATGCGACGAACAAGCCGGAAGGGCAGAGGTACCGGTAGACGCGGCCTCGTCCGTTCTGAGAGGGCACGGGAACCCCTCTCCCGTATGGGAGAGGGGCAGGGGTGAGGGACTGGTCCGCGCCCACTCTCGCAGCATGGTCCCTCACCCTCCATCCCTCTCCCGAACGGGAGAGGGGGACTTCGGCGGCTCGCCTTCTTCGGCCCTGTTTCAGCCGAGCACGACCCAAGCAAACGGAGCATCCATGTCCGAAGCGCATTCCATCGCGCCTGTCGTCGACTCCGTGGATCTGCGGGCGGAGTACGAGAAGGCCGGCATCGCCGAGGTGCTCGGCAAGCTCGATGCAGAGCTGGTCGGCCTCGCGCCGGTGAAGACGCGCATCCGCGAGATCGCCTCGCTGCTGCTCATCGAGAAGGTGCGCCAGCAGCTGGGTCTGTCGACCGAGGCGCCGACGCTGCACATGTCGTTCACCGGCAACCCCGGCACGGGCAAGACCACGGTCGCGCTGCGCATGTCGGAGATCCTGCATCGGCTGGGCTTCGTCCGCCGGGGCCATCTCGTCTCGGTCACGCGCGACGACCTCGTCGGCCAGTACATCGGCCACACCGCCCCCAAGACGAAGGAGATCCTCAAGAAGGCCATGGGCGGCGTGCTCTTCATCGACGAGGCGTACTACCTCTACCGGCCCGAGAACGAGCGCGACTACGGCCAGGAGGCGATCGAGATCCTGCTGCAGGTGATGGAGACGCAGCGCGAGGACCTGGTCGTGATCCTGGCCGGCTACGCGGACCGGATGGAGACTTTCTATACGGCCAACCCGGGCTTCCGCTCGCGCATCGCCCACCACATCGACTTCCCCGACTATTCCGACGACGAGCTGCTGAAGATCGCGGGCCTGATGCTGGACCGCCAGAGCTACCGTCTCAGCCCGGAGGCGGAAGAGGCCTTCCGACGCTATATCGCGGCCCGCCGGTCGCAGCCGCTGTTTTCCAACGCCCGCTCGATCCGCAACGCGCTGGACCGGGCCCGCCTGAGGCAGGCCAACCGTCTCGTCGCAGATCTCGACCGGAAACTCACGCGGGAAGACATCATGACGATCGGCGCGGAAGACATCCTGGCCAGCCGGGTGTTCAAGACGGCTGAGGCGGGCTGACGGCGCCGCGCCGTCACGTTCTGGCCGCGACACCATGCCAGAAGATGAGCGAGGCTCGGGGGATCAGGCATCCATCGGGCCCGCCATGCATTGTCGTCGTCGAGAATCGTACCGGGACCCCACCATGCCACGCACTGACCGCCGCACCTTCGTCCTTCAGGCCGCGGCCGGCCTCGCCGCCTTGGCGGCCGGAGCCTTTCCCGCGCGCGCGCAGATGCGGCTTCACCAGCAATTCGACGACGGCTCCGATGGCCTGTACCAGGATCCGCCCGCATGGCGAGACCCGCGCATGGAGCCGGGCGACCCGAGCCTCGACCCTTATCTGGAGGGGGGCTCGCGGCCCCGGCCCCTGCCCCCGGAGGCAGTCGAGCCGAGGCTCATGTATGCCGCCATCGAAACGGAGCCCTTCCCCGTTCCCGCCGTGAAGCTGTCCTCGATCAAGGCGGAGTTCATTCGCCGGACGGTCGACTACAACGGCCCGGAAGAGGCCGGGACGGTGGTCATCGACCCGCAGGCCCACCACCTTTACTTCGTGCAGGGCGACGGCACCGCCATTCGCTACGGCGTCGGCGTCGGCCGGCAGGGCTTCGGCTGGTCGGGCGAGGCGACCGTGCACGACAAGCAGCGCTGGCCTGACTGGTATCCGCCCAAGGAGATGCTGGACCGCCAGCCGGAACTCGCCGCCAAGATGCAGCAATTGCAGAGCGGCGTCGGCATGCCCGGCGGCCCCGGAAATCCGCTCGGTGCGCGCGCCATGTATCTCTGGCAGGGCAACAAGGACACGCTCTTTCGCATGCACGGCACAACCGAGCCGTGGACCATCGGACGCAGCGTGTCTTCGGGGTGCATCCGGATGATCAACCAGGACGCGATCGACCTTTACGACCGCGTCGGTGTCGGCGCCCGCGTCATCGTGCTCGGTTCCCGCAGCCGCCAGCGCCCTGGCGTGGCCCGCATGTGAGCGGGCTCAGCATCCGCCCTGAGGGCAGATGCGGCCCGGGACGGTATAGGGAGTGTTATTGGGCGGCAGGATCGGCGTGGGCGAGAGCTGCTGCTGGATCCGGCCCTGGTTGACGTTGAACTGGCGCTGCGAGCGCTCCGGATTCCAGGCGTCGCCATAGTCGTCGTTGGCCGGGATCCGCGTCCGCGGGCGCTCGCGGACGTAGGTGTCCGGCGTCAGGCTGGGCGGACGCTTCGATGCGGGTGCGGTCTTGTAGACCTTCTTCGGCTCCTTGCCGGCCTCCTGCTTGCGGAGATCCTCCAGTTTCGCCTCGACGCAGGAGCGATAGCCGGGCTGGCCCCAGGTGCAGTCCTCGGCCCGCGCAATACCCGGCGAGGCGAGCCAAATCCCGAGAAGCAGCGCCACGCCGACGCCCGCATCCGTTGCTGCCCACCGTATCGTCCGCACCATCCTCGCCTCCCGGCGCCCACCAGTCGTCAACGCGTGCAGCGCCTTGCCGTCGCTACCCGTGCGCGAAAGTCGCACGGCCGGTCGCAACCGCCAAGCTGGCGCCGAGGCGCGGCATCGGGAGAGAGCTCGCCGCCGTGAGGCACCGGAATGCGCCTCGTGTATTCTCGAAAGCCATCATCGCAGGAGTGCCCCGTGTCCGACGCCCTCGCCTTCGACCGTGCCTTCGAATCCCCGCCGGGCGCCTGCGTTCCCGTCAGCGGACTGGTACGCCGGATCGTGGCCGACAATGGCGGCCCTTTCACGTTCACGGGCACCTGCACCTATCTCGTCGGCCATGGTGAGGTCGCGGTGATCGACCCCGGCCCGGAAGACCCCGCCCACCTCGACGCCATCCTCGGTGCGACCTCCGGCGAAACGGTGTCGTCCATCCTCGTCACCCACACCCACCGGGACCATTCGCCCGGCGCCGTGGCTCTGGCGGGGGCCACCGGGGCGCCGATCGTGGGCTGTGGTCCGCACCGGCCCTCCCGGACCCTTGCCGAGGCGGAGGCGGCACGCCTCGACGCGAGCGGCGACCGTGACTACCGGCCCGACCGGGAACTCGCGGAGGGGGACGCCGTGACCGGGCGGGGCTTCACCCTGCGGGCTCTCGCCACGCCGGGTCACACCGCAAATCACCTCGCCTTCGCGCTGGAGGAGGAGGCTGCCCTGTTCTCAGGCGACCACGTGATGGCGTGGTCCACCTCCATCGTGGCACCGCCGGACGGGGCGATGTCCGACTACATGGCCTCGCTGCAGAAGCTCGTCGGCCGGGAAGACCGCGTCTTCTGGCCTGGCCATGGGGGGCCCGTGGCGGATCCCCAGCGCTGGGTGCGCGGTCTCCTCACCCATCGCCGCCAGCGCGAGGCCGCGATCCTCCAACGTCTCGAGGTGGGTGACGAACGCATCGCCGACATCGTGCCGAAGCTCTACCCGGAGATCGTCCCGGCGCTCAGGGGCGCGGCGGCGCTGTCCGTCTACGCGCATCTCGAGGACCTCGTCGGCCGTGGCCTCGCAAGTGCCGACGGGATGCCGTCGCTCGACTCCCGCTACCGCAGGGCGTGAGGCTCACTTCGCCTCGATCAGCGCTTCCAGCGCGTCGAGATAGCCCTGCACCCGGCGGGCGTTGGTGCCGAAATCGTGGGTTCCCCAGCGCGAGGCCGAGCGGACGTCGATGCGTGTGCCGTCCGACATGGGGCGGACGCGAACCGTCACATCGTCGGGAAAGCGCATCAGGATCGTGTGGTCTACGGCATCGATCCGGCCCACGCCGACGCGCCCGCCGGGCGGCACCACCTCGACGATGGACCAGCCCCGCTGGTTCGCCGCCTTGAGCGCGAGCGCGAAGGCTTCGGCCGGCCCGTCGTCCACGGTCACAGAAGCGATGCCTGGAAAGGCGAGCTGCTGGCGAGCCCGCGCCGCGGCCGGAGGGGGCGGCGGCGTGCGCCCGGCGCGCGCGGCCAGTGCAGTCCGGGAGCGGGAAAATTCCGGCAAATCCGCCGTGTCCGTGGTGATGTCGGTGAGCCGCGGCAGCCGCAAGGCCTGCACCGCGAAGAACAGCGGCCCCGCGAGCAGCAGGACGGCGAGCACCACGCCCGTCATGGCCGCACCGAAGCCTGGCCGGCCGTCGTCCCAGATGATGGCGAACGCGAAGGTCGCGAGCACGAGCGCGGCGATGGCCAGGATCAGCCCGGCCGCGAGCACGGACAATGCGGCCGGCGGCTCCACCTGCCCGAGCCGCGACAGGGCGACGGCGATGGCGACCACCGCCAGCGCGAAGGTCGCCACGCGCCGGCTCCAGAGCGCGGCGCTGGACGGCGGCAGTTCGACCACGAGTCGGCGCATGCTGCGCTATCTACAGCTGTTCGGTCCGTCCCGCCACGGCGAGGGTTGCCGGTCAGGCGGTGGGCAACCGGTAATCCCGGAACCTGTCGCGCAGCGCCGTCTTCTGGATCTTGCCGGTCGCGGTATGAGGGATCTCGTCAATCAGCACGACGTCGTCCGGCATCCACCAGCTCGCGATCCTCCCCCGCATCCACTCCAGGATCGACTCGCGCGTCGGCACGCTGCCCTGCCTGGCGACGATGACGAGCAGCGGCCGCTCGTCCCACTTGGGATGGCGCACGCCGATGACCGCCGCCTCCGCCACGTCGGGATGGCCCAGCGCGAGGTTCTCCAGCGCAATGGACGAGATCCATTCGCCGCCGGACTTGATGACGTCCTTGGCGCGGTCGGTGATCTCCATGTAGCCGTGCGGATCGATGGTGGCGACGTCGCCGGTGTCGAAGAACCCTTCGTCGTCGAGGATGTCCCCGCCCTCGCCCTTGAAGTAGCTCCGCGCCACGGCGATGCCCTTCACCTTGAGCCGGCCGAAGGCGACGCCGTCGTGGGGCAGCCGTTTGCCCTCGTCGTCGGTGATCTTCATCTCGACACCGAACAGCGGCCAACCCTGCTTGACCTTGATTGCGATCGTCTCCTCGGGAGAGAGGTCACAGAGTTCCGGCTTGATCGCGCCCGTGGTTCCGACCGGGCTCAGCTCGGTCATGCCCCAGGCATGGATGACGCTGACGCCGTGGCGGCGCTCGAATGCCTCGATCATGGCGGCGGGACACGCCGATCCCCCGATGGCGACCCGCTTCAGCGTGTCCAGCCTTCCTCCCGTCTGATCCAGATGGGCCAGCAGGCCCAGCCAGACCGTGGGCACGCCGGCGCTGAAGGAGACGCGCTCCTCGTTCAGGATCGCATGCACGGACGCACCGTCGAGCTTCGGGCCCGGCAGGATCAGCGACGAGCCGGCAAGCGGGGCCGAGAACGCGAGCGACCACGAGTTCGCGTGGAAGAGCGGCACCACGGCGAGCACGTTGTCGCGGGCCGACAGGCCGAAATTGTCGACCGGCAGCAGTTGCAGCGCGTGCATGACGTTGGAACGATGCGAATAAACGACGCCCTTGGGATTGCCCGTCGTGCCCGAGGTGTAGCAGAGCCCGGCGGCGGTGTTCTCGTCGAAGCTGCGCCAGGCGAAGTCGTCGTCCGCCTCCGCCAGCCAGTCCTCGTAGGCGACGGCACCGCGCAGCGTCGTCTCGGGCATGTGTGCGGCGTCGGTGAGGATGACGAAGCGCTCCACCAGCGGCAGCCGGTCCGCCATTGCCTCCACCAGCTTGACGAAGGTGAGGTCGAGGAACAGCAGCCGGTCCTCGCCGTGGTTGATGATCCAGCTGATCTGGTCGGGGAAGAGGCGCGGATTGACCGTGTGGTAGATCGCGCCGATGCCCGTGATGCCGTACCAGAGCTCCAGGTGCCGCCACGTGTTCCACGCCAGCGTGCCGACACGGTCTCCCGGGCCGATCCCCTGCGCGTCCAGCCGCTTGGCGGCCTGCAGGGCGCGCCGGCGCAGCGCCGCGTAGCCGATGCGGTGCATCGGCCCCTCGACCGTGCGCGAGACAACCTCGCGCGCGCCGTGCTGGCTGGCGGCGTGATCGATCACGGTGTGGATGAGCAGCGGCCAATCCTGCATGAGCCCGAGCATGCGGTATTCCTCCCCATCCCCGCAGGACGGGGCGGATCTCCGTCTGCCCGGTCCCTGCCAGTGCTTGCCTGCTGGTGCACCGCGCGCTTAGGTTGGCAAACTTGCCCCGAAAGGCAGCCGCTTGCCTTCTCAGTCTGCGCACGTCACCTCGGACCACGCAACAAGCTCGGCCGTGTTGCGGACATGGTTCCGCTTCCTGAGGCTGCACCACAGGATCACGGCGCGCGCAGCGCGCGAGTATCGCCGGATCGGACTGTCCATCCCGCAATTCGACCTGCTCTCGACGCTGTCGGAACGCGAGGGCGTGAGTCAGCAGGATCTTGCCGCGCGGCTCTACGTGACCAAGGGCAACGTGTCAGGCCTGCTGGACCGGCTGACGGTGCTGGGGCTCGTCGAGCGCCGGGCGCTGCCGTCCGACCGCCGCTCCTATGCGCTCTACCTCACGCCCGAAGGCCGTGACCGGGCCGAAGCGGGCCTCGCCCTGCAACGCCACCTCGTCACCGCCACGCTCGGGCGGATGCCGCCCGCCGACATCGCCGAACTCGAGCGGCTCCTCGTGGCGTGGCGCGACATCGTGCGGGAGTTGCCCGAGGCGGACGAGGCGTCGGAGGAGATCTCGTCTGCGTAGACGCAGGGCTAGCTTGCGAGCGCCCTGAGGTAGCCGGGAAGGTCGGCGATGGAATCCACGATGTGGTCGGCGTCGGCCTCCAGCTCGTCGCGTCCTGCAGGACCGGACAGGACGGCGATGGCGACTGCGCCCGCCGCCCGGGCCGCCACGAGGTCGTGCGTGCTGTCGCCGACCAGCGCCACCTCGGCGGGATCGAGTTCGAACTTCTGCGCGAAGGCGAGCACCATGCCGGGCTCCGGCTTGCCGCCATGGCCGGAGTCGTACCCGGCGATGAAATCGAGATGCGGGATGAGGCCCATCGCGTCGGCCTGCGCCAGCGCCGACGCCTCCGCGTCATTGGTGGCGATGCCGAGCCGGTAGCCGTCCGCGGCGAGGGCGGCCAGCACCGCCAGCGGGTCGCCGATGGGCGACAGGCTGCGCCGGCCCCATTCGCGGAAGCGCTGGTTCATCTCGCGGTGGAGCGTGGCGTCATTGGGACGGCCCAGCACCTCGGCCCAGAGATGACCATAGCTCGCCGATGAGCCGGCGATCATCGGCGAGGTCCGGCGCATCCGCTTGGCGGGCACGTCGTAGTGGTTCACCTCGGCGAGGCGCGCCAGGACCTCCGGATCGCCTCCCGTCATCTCGACCATGACCTGATAGGCCGCGGGCCCCCAGGTCCGGTCGAAATCGACCAGCGTTCCGTCCTTGTCGAAGAGTATGGCCTTGAGGGGCATCGTCCGCCTGGCTCCGTCGCTCTCCCTCCTCGCCCTCCCCCGCCGGCGGGGGAGGGTTCCCGCGCTCGCGTCGTCTGGTTCCCGCCCGGCCCCTCCGCCAACTCTCCCCCGCCTGCGGGGGAGATGTCGGAGAAGACGATAGAGGGGGATCTTTCGGCCTATACCGAGCTAATCCCCCCACCCTGCCCTCCCCCGCAGGCGGGGGAGGGTTTACGCGCTCGCGTCGTCTGGCTCCCGCCCGGCCCCTCCGCCAACTCTCCCCCGCCTGGGGGGAGATGTCGGCGAAGACGACAGAGGGAAGACTTTTCGGCCTGTTCCGAGCCAATCCCCCCACCCTACCCTCCCTACCCTCCCCCGCAGGCGGGGGAGGGTTTACGCGCTCGCGTCGTCTGGTTCCCGCCCGGCCCCTCCGCCAACTCTCCCCCGCATGCGGGGGAGATGTCGGCGAAGACGACAGAGGGGGGACTTTTCGGCCAAAGCCAATTCCCCCCACCCTGCCCTCCCCCGCAGGCGGGGGAGGGTTTACGCGCTCGCAGGCGAAGGAGGGTTCCCGAGCCCGCTGGGTCGCCGTCTCCTACCCTCCGATGCGCGAAAAATCTGCGACGGCGCGGGTGGCTTCGCGCAGGCCGGCGAGAAGGCGCAGGCGGTTGGCCCGCAGGGCGGGGTCGTCGGCATTGACCGTGACCTTGTCGAAGAAGGCGTCGACGGCGGGCCGGAGCCGGGCGAGCTCGCCCATGGCGCCCTCGAAGTCCTCCTTCGCCACATGCTCGCGAGCCTGCGCGGCGGCGGCCTGCAGCACCTCGGCCAGCACCTTCTCCTCCGGCAAACCCGTCTCCTTCAGGAGATGCGGATCGACCGGCTCGGCATAGGAACGGCCGTCCTTCTTCTCCTCGATGCGCAGGATGTTGGCGGCGCGGCGAAAGCCCGCCAGGAGGTTGGCGCCGTCGTCGGTGTCGAGAAAGCGCCCCAGCGCCTCGACGCGGCGCACGACGGAGAGCAGGTCGTCATTGGCCACCGTGTCATCCCCGGCGGCCTGCGCAGCAGGCCGGGAAGGGGATCCAGCTCCCTCGCCGCCGGCCCCTGGATCCCCTTCCCGGCCCTTCGGGCCGCCGGGGATGACAAGCGAGGCCGAGGCGAGGACGGCGTCGATAAGGTCGTGCCGGGCGCCCTGGTCGCGGAGATAGACCTTGAGACGGTCGTGGAAGAAGGCGAGCAGGTCCGGGCCGATGGTGCCGACGGCGGCGGCCTTGCCATGCTCGTTCATGCGCATCTGGAACAGCGCCCGTCCGAACACGTCGTCCAGTCCCAGCCGCACCCCGTTCTCGATGATGATGCGGATCACGCCCAGCGCCGCTCTCCTGAGCGCGTAGGGGTCCTTGCTGCCCGTCGGCTTCTCGTCAATGGCCCAAAAGCCGACCAGCGTGTCGAGCTTGTCGGCGAGCGCCACCGCGACGCTGACGGGGTCGGAGGGTACCCGGTCGGAGGGGCCCTGGGGCTTGTAGTGCTCCTCGATGGCAGCCGCCACCGAGGGGTGCTCGCCCTGCAGCTCCGCATAGCGGCGGCCCATGAGGCCCTGCACTTCGGGGAACTCGCCGACCATCTCGGTCACGAGGTCGGCCTTGGCCAGTTCGGCGGCGCGCACGGCGAGGGCGGGGTCGGCCTTCACGGCCGGCGCGAGCTCCTGCGCGAGGGTGGCGATGCGGTCGATCCGTTCGCCCTGGGTGCCCAGCTTCTCGTGGAAGACGATGCCCAGCTTGCGCAGCTTGGCGAGGCGCTGGTCGAGCGGCTTGCCCGCGGGTTCCGGGAAATCCGGCAACGGCCGCTGGTCCGTCTCCCAGAAGTGCCGGGCGTCGGAGAGGCGTGCCCGCACCACGCGCTCATTGCCGCCGACGATGGCCTTGCCGCCGTCCTTGGCCTCGATGTTGGACACGAGCACGAACTTGTTGGAGAGCGCCTCGCTCCCGGCGCGCCGCATCACGAAGCATTTCTGGTTGGCACGGATGGTAGCACGCACGACCTCGGCCGGGATCTCCAGGAAACGCTCGTCGAAGGAGCCAACGAGCACGACGGGCCACTCCACGAGGCCGGCGACCTCCTCCAGCAGGCCCTCGTCCTCGACGAGTTCGAGGCCCTGTGCGAAGGCGAGCGCGCGGGCCTCGTGCAGGATGATGTCCTTGCGGCGGTCTGCGTCGAGGACGACCTTGTGGCGCAGCAGCGCCATCTCGTAGTCGGCGAAGCGGCGGACCCGGAAGGTTTCGCCCGCCATGAAGCGGTGGCCGCTGGTCTCGTCGCCCGCCGCCACTCCGTCGACGGAAAACGCGACGATCTCGGGCGTCTCGGTCTCCGGCCCGAAGGTGCACAGGACGGACTGCAGCGGGCGCACCCAGCGCAGCGAGCCGGGCCTGGAAGAGGCCGCGCCCCAGCGCATCGACTTTGGCCAGGGAAAGCCCTTCACCACCTCCGGCATGATCTCGGCGATGACGTCTTCCGTGGCGCGTCCGGGCTTCTCGACAACGGCGACGTAGAACTCGCCCTTCTTGGGATCGGACTCGATCTTGGCCTGCGAAATGTCCGTCAGGCCGGCGCTCTTCAGGAATCCCTGCACGGCAGCGTCGGGCGCGCCCACGCGCGGGCCCTTCTTCTCCTCGCGCAGGTCCGGCTGGCGGGCCGGCAGGCCGGCGACGTGCAGCGTGAGGCGGCGTGGGGTGGCGAAAGCCTTGGCGCCTTCGTAGAGACAGCCCCGCTCGACCAGCGCGTCCGTGACGAGCTTGCGCAGGTCCTCCGCCGCTCGCCGCTGCATGCGCGCGGGAATTTCCTCGCTGAAGAGTTCCAGGAGCAGGTCGGGCATGGGTCGATCAGCCGGTGTGCGGAGCCGGGACGGCGTACGTCCCGGCTTTTATGGCTCCCCGGCCCGTGTGTCGAGCAAGGAAGACCTCGCCCATTTCGTCCGGCGCATCCGCGCCGCGTTTCCCGGAGGCGCCTGCGCTCACGGACACTCGCAGAGGATTTCCTAGAGCGTGTTGTGACTGCCGTCGCAGAGCGGAGCCTTGGCGGTCTGCTTGCACGTGCAGAAGAACACTTTGCGGTCCCGGTCGGCGGTCCATTCCTGCGGGATGAAGGCGGTTCCGTTGTGCGAACCATCGCAGAAGGGCTGGTTCCTGGACTGGCCGCAGGAGCACCACCAGTAGGTCTCGCCGGCCTTGACGTCGACGGGAATGGGGGCGCGGCCGCCAATGGCGGGTGTGGTCATGATGATCCCTCTCGCTCCGGCAATGGCCGGCACGGTGGAGGCTAAGCCGGATTCGTGAACGATCCTAGGAGGACGCGGCGCCCTTCGTCTCCTCCAGCGCACGACGGATGGCCTTGAAGTCGCGCCAGGCCAGGCGCTTGTGCAGCGGCTGGCGCAGGAGGTAGGCGGGATGCAGCGTGGCGATGGCGCGGATGGTGCGCGTGCCGGTGGCGTACTCGGTCCACCGCCCGCGCGACTTCATGATCCCCTCGGAGGTCGCCAGCAGGGCCTGCATCGACGGACCGCCGAGGCAGACGAGGATGTCGGGGTCGGCGAGCTCGATCTGCCGCTCGATGAAAGGCCGGCACACCGCGGCTTCCTGCGGCGTGGGGGTGCGGTTGCCCGGCGGGCGCCAGGGAATGACGTTGGCGATGTACACGCTCGAGCGGTCGAGCCCGATGGCGGCCAGCATCCGGTCGAGCAGCTGGCCGGAGCGTCCGACGAAGGGCAGGCCCGTGCGGTCCTCTTCCGCCCCCGGCGCCTCGCCGACGAACATGATTCGGGCCTTCGGGTTGCCGTCGGCGAACACCAGCGACTTTGCCGTGCGCTTCAGCGGGCAGCCCTCGTAGCCCTGCAGCAGGGTCCGCAGCGTGTCGAGGTCGGGCGCGGAGCGCGCCAGCATGCGGGCTTCGGCGGCCATGTCGTCGGGCGCGGACGGCACGACGGCCGGAGCCTTCGCCTCGGCCGGAGCGAGCTGCGCGCTGGCCTCCGCCAGGCGATCGTGCGGCTCCTCGTCGAGCATGGCGTCGGCCCCGGCGTCGACGTGCCAGAGGAGCAGGTCGAGCGCGGCCCGCCGGGGATCGGCCAGGTCGGAGGTGTCGTAAGCCGCCATGTCCGGCATCCTATAGCAGCCCGGCAGCGCTGCCACAGCCCGAGGGGCGCGGCGCTGCGTCCAAAGGTCGATTGCCGGACAGCGCGGCAGCGCTTGCGGGTGCAGAAACGCTCGTCCATAGGATCGAGGCCCGGCGCGTGCCGGCACGAAGGTGAAGGAGTGGCCGGGTATGGATCTGGCGGAGGCGCAGAGCGTGCCGCGCGAGGGCATGGACTACGACGTCGTGATCGTCGGGGCCGGGCCTGCCGGGCTTGCGGCAGCGATCAGGTTGAAGCAGGTCTCGCCCGATACCAGCGTCGTCGTCGTCGAGAAGGGCTCCGAGGTCGGCGCCCATATCCTCTCCGGCGCCGTCATCGACCCGATCGGTCTCGACAGCCTGCTGCCCGGCTGGCGCGAGGACGCCGACCGCCCCCTCACGACGCAGGTCACGGACGACCGCTTCTACCTGCTCGGCCCCGCCGGCTCGGTGAGGCTGCCCAACCTGCTGATGCCGGGGCTCATCGGCAACCACGGCAACTTCATCGGCTCGCTCGGCAACGTGGCGCGCTTCCTCGCGCAGCGGGCGGAGGCGCTCGGCGTCGAGATCTATCCGGGTTTCGCCGCGTCCGAGGTGCTCTTCGGGGAAAACGGCGAGGTCACCGGCGTCGCCACCGGCGACATGGGCATCTCCAAGGAGGGCGAGGCCAAGGACGGCTTCGCCCGTGGCATGGAGCTGCGCGGCCGCTACGTGCTCTTCGGCGAGGGCGCGCGAGGCTCGCTGTCCAAGCAGCTCATCCGGCATTTCGGACTGCATGACGGCCGCGAGCCGCAAAAATACGGAATCGGCCTGAAGGAGCTCTGGCAGGTCGCTCCCGACAAGCACCATCCCGGTCTCGTCCAGCACAGCTTCGGCTGGCCCCTCGACAATTCGACCGGCGGCGGCAGCTTTCTCTACCATTTCGAGGACGGGCTGGTGGCGGTGGGCTTCGTCGTCCACCTGAACTACCAGAACCCCACCCTCTCGCCCTTCGACGAGTTCCAGCGCTTCAAGACGCATCCGCTGGTCCGTGACACCTTCGTCGGCGGCAAGCGCATCAGCTACGGCGCGCGCGCGATCACGGAGGGGGGCTGGCAGTCCGTGCCCCGCCTCTGCTTCCCCGGCGGGGCGCTGATCGGCTGCTCGGCAGGCTTCGTCAACGTGCCCCGCATCAAAGGCAGCCACAACGCCGTACTGTCCGGCATGCTGGCCGCCGAGCACGTGGCCAGGGCCCTGGCGGACGGCCGGTCCAACGACGAGCTGGTCTCCTACGAGGAAGCCTGGCGCGGTTCGGAGATCGGCAAGGACCTGAAGCGCGTGCGCAACGTCAAGCCGCTCTGGTCGCGCTTCGGTACGGCGGTCGGCGTGGCGCTGGGCGGCATCGACATGTGGACCAACCAGTTGCTCGGCGCCTCCGTGTTCGGAACGCTGAAGCACGGCAAGCCCGACCATGCGACCCTGAAGCCGCTCTCGGCCGTGAAGCCGATCCAGTATCCCAAGCCGGACGGCGTCGTGTCCTTCGACAAGCTGTCTTCGGTGTTCCTGTCGGCCACGAACCACGAGGAGGACCAGCCGGTCCACCTGAAGCTGGCCGACCCGTCGATCCCCGTCGCGCGCAACCTGCCGATGTATGGCGAGCCCGCGCGGCTTTATTGCCCGGCCGGGGTCTACGAGGTGGTCTACGCCAACCCGGAGGCGCGCACTGATCCGCGCTTCGTGATCAACGCGCAGAACTGCGTGCACTGCAAGACCTGCGACATCAAGGATCCCGCCCAGAACATCACCTGGGTGACGCCGGAAGGCGGCGGCGGGCCCAACTACCCCAATATGTGAGCGCCGAACGGCCTCCGGGCCCGATCCTGCAGGGGTGCCGCGGCGGTCGGCGCCTTGCCGACCATCCGCAAAACCGCCATGTTGCGGTGCGACTCGGGCCTTCCATCGGCCCCTTGCGCCCTGAAGGATGCGGACCAGCGTGACACTCTCGATCCCGACCTCGCGCCCGACCTCGCGCCCCGGACGCATGCGCGCCATCCTGGCGGCGCTGCTGCTGGCCTGCGGAACCTACACCGCCTCCGCCCACGCCACCGAGGCCTACACGGAGACGATCGACGCCGGCGACTCGCTGGCCGGAAACTATCTCTCGGCCTTCGTCGCCGGGCAGGCGCGCGACACCAGCGCCGCCGCCTTCTTCTACCGGGAGGCGCTGCGCGACGATCCCAAGAGTGCGGACATCCTGGAGCGTGCCTTCATCGCTCTTCTCGTCGAGGGCTCCTACGACGAAGCCACCCGCCTCGCCGAGCAGATCGCGCGCCGCGACGCCAACAATGGGCTCGTGCAGCTCGCCCTGTCCGTGAAGGACATCAAGGAGAACCGCTTCGCGAAGGCGCGGGGCCGGCTCGAGCGGAGCACGAAGAACCAGGCGGCCGACGTCACCGCGACGCTGCTCACCGCATGGTCCTATGCCGGGTCCAAGAACCTGAAGCGGGCCCTGCAGACGGTCGACACGCTGAAGGGCGAGGACGCCATCGCCACCTTCCGTGATTTCCATGCCTGGCTGATCGCCGACGCGCTTGGTGACAAGCAGGAGGCCGCCAAGCGCTTCGAGTCCGCCTACAAGGCCGAGAATCGCACCCTGCGCATGGTCGACGTCTACAGCCGCTTCCTGGCCCGCACGGGCAAGACGGAAGAGGCGAAGAAGGTGCTCGCCGACTTCGACAAGCTGCTGCCCCGCCATCCCGTCATCCGGGACACGATGGACAGGCTCGAGAAGGGCCAGCCGATCGAAAGCGCGGTGCCCGACGCCGCCGCAGGCGCGGCCGAAGTGCTGTACGGCCTCGGCTCGGCCGGCAACCGCCAGGGCGACGAGCTCGCGGCCATGCTCTATCTGCGCATGAGCCTGTGGCTGGCGCCGCAGAACGGACTCGTCGCGATCACGCTCGCCGATCTCTACGACCGGCTGAAGCAGCCCGCGCGTGCCAACGACACCTATGACCTGGTGTCCCCCAGCTCGCCGCTGCGCCGCAGCGCAGAGATCCAGATCGGCATCAACCTCGAGCAGCTCGAGCGCAAGGACGAGGCCGTCGCCCATATCGAGAAGGCGATCGCCGCGGATCCGAAGGACGTCGAGTCCCTGATGGCGCTCGGCAACGTCTACCGCTCGCGCAAGGACTTCGCCAAGGCGGCGGAGGTCTATACGAAGGCGATCGACGCCATCCAGACGCCCGACAACGGCTACTGGGCGCTCTACCATTACCGCGGCATCGCCTACGAGCGCACCAAGGAGTGGCCCAAGGCCGAGGCCGACTTCCGCAAGGCGCTGGAGCTCTCGCCCGAGCAGCCGCTGGTGCTTAACTACCTCGGCTACTCCTGGGTCGACCAGAACATCAACCTGGACGAAGCGTTCAAGATGCTGCAGCGCGCGGTCGAGCAGCGGCCGACGGACGGCTACATCGTCGACAGCCTCGGCTGGGCGCACTTCCGGCTCGGCCACTACGACGAGGCGGTCAAGCTGCTGGAACGCGCGGTCGAGCTGAAGCCGGGCGATCCCGTCATCAACGACCATCTCGGCGATGCCTACTGGCGTGTCGGCCGCAAGCTGGAAGCGAGCTTCCAGTGGAACCACGCCCGCGACATGAAGCCGGAGGCGGACGAACTGCCGAAGATTCTCGACAAGATCGCCAATGGCATGCCCGACGAGCCCAAGCCGGCCGCGGCGGAGGTCGAGAAGAAGGCGAACGGCGGCTAGGAGCCGTGGCGAGCATGCAAGCGGGCACGGTTGAAGCGGCCGTGCGCGACCGCCTCGTCGAGAAGGCGCCTGCCAAGGTCAACCTGAGCCTCCATGTACTCGGCCGTCGCGCAGACGGATGGCATGCGCTCGAGAGCCTCGTCGCCTTCGCGGGAGCGGCCGACACGCTCGAACTTCTGCCGGGAGAGGAGCCAGGCATCGACGTAGACGGTCCCCGTGCCGTCGCGGCCGGCCCGGCCGAGGCCAACCTCGTGCTGCGGGCCGCCACCGCCCTCGCCGCCCGTCGGCCGGGGCTTCGGCAGGGCCGCTTCCGGCTCACCAAGCGGCTTCCGGTGGCGGCCGGCCTCGGTGGCGGCTCGTCGGACGCGGCTGCCGCCCTGCGGCTCCTGGCGCGCCTGAACGGCATCACGCTGGAGGATCCCGACCTGCACGCTGCGGCGGCCGAGACGGGGGCCGACGTGCCGGTCTGCCTCGCCGCGCGGGCCCGCATGATGCGGGGCCGTGGCGAGGAACTCGGGCTGCTCCTTCGGTTGCCACCGCTCTTCGCCATCCTGGTCAACCCGGGCGTGCCGGTGGAGACCGTCGCGGTGTTCCGGACGCTCGGTCTGTCGGCGGGGGAGGATCTCGGCTATGCCGCGCATCCCGCCGTTGCATCCGGCACGGACCGCGAGACGCTGCTGCCCCTGCTGCGCAGGGCGCGCAACGACCTCGAGGACCCCGCCGCGGTCATGGCGCCCATCATCGGGCATGTTCTCGCCGTGATCGCGGCGGCACGCGGGTGCCGCCTTGCCCGCATGTCGGGCTCGGGTGCCACCTGCTTCGGCCTGTTCGACGATTGCCGGGCCGCCCGGAAAGCAGCGCGCGGAATCCTGGCCGCGAATCCCGAATGGTGGGTGAAGCCGACGCTGCTTCGCTGACTGCCGGCAGTTCCCGCCGAAGTCAGCCGCCGCCGATCTCCTGCAGGATCACGCCGGTTCCGTCGCACTCAGGGCAGGGCTCGCCGTCGATTCGCCCGGTGCCCTTGCAGCGCCGACATGGAGCCTCGCCAGCGCCGGGAACGCCGGCGGGCGCCTCGTCTCCCGGCTTGGGCCGTGGTGTCGCGCCTGCCGCGTTGCCGTCGTCGTCTTGGGCCATGGCCTGTTCTCCGCTGCGCCCGATAACGTGCGGCGCGCCTGCGGGTTCGGACAAATGGGTCAGTGCGAGCGCTGGATGCAGAACTCGACGACTTCCAGCAAGGCGCTCTTCATCGGCCCCTCGGGAAAGAGGGCCAGCGCGTCGCGCGCCATGGCGCCGTAGTGGCGCGCCCGCTCGATCGTGTCCTCGATGGCGCGGTGGCGGCGCATGATGGCCACGGCTTCCTCGAGCGCGGCATCGGTCGCCTCCTCGCCGCTCTTCAGCGTGCGCGTCCAGAATTCGCGCTCGGCCGGCGTCCCGCGGCGGAAGGAGAGCACCACGGGCAGCGTGATCTTGCCCTCGCGGAAATCGTCGCCGACCTTCTTGCCCAGCTTGGCGCTGGTCCCGCCATAGTCGAGCGCATCGTCGACAAGCTGGAAGGCGATACCGAGATTGGCCCCGTAGCTGCGGCAGGCGGCCTGCTCGGCCTTGCCACGGCCTGCGATGATCGGACCCACTTCGCAGGCTGCGGCGAAGAGCGCGGCCGTCTTGGCGCGGATGACGGCGAGGTACTCGTCCTCCGTCGTCTCGGTGTTCTTGGCGGCGGAGAGCTGCATCACCTCGCCTTCGGCGATGACGGCCGCGGCGGTCGACAGCACGTCCAGCGCCTGAAGCGAGCCCACTTCCACCATCATGCGGAAGGCCTGGCCGAGCAGGAAGTCGCCGACGAGCACGCTCGCCTCGTTGCCCCACAGCATGCGCGCGGCAAGGCGGCCGCGGCGCAGTTCGCTGCCATCGACCACGTCGTCATGCAGCAGGGTCGCGGTGTGCATGAACTCGACGCTGGCGGCGAGCTTCACGTCGCCCTCGCCGCCATAGCCAAACAGGCCGGCGGTCGCGAGGGTGAGCATCGGGCGCAGACGCTTGCCGCCGGAATCGATGAGGTGCCGGGCGATCTCGGGAATCAGCGCCACGTCGGAGCCGACCCGCGACAGGATCAGCTGGTTCACCCGCCCCATTCCGTCGGCGGTGAGCTTGAGGAGGGGTTCGATACTCGGAGCGTCGGACGGCTTGCCGTCCATCGGAATGACGATACCCACCTGCAAGCCTTCCTGTACCCGGCTGGTTTCGGCGCGCAACCTGCCACGGGGAACTTGGCCTTTCAACTCAGCCCCGTTGCCGCATGCATCGAGCCGTCGCACAGTGGGTCGCGGCCGGTTCGGCGCCGCGTCCGGGAGAAGACATGGTCACCGTCGTCCGCACCAATGACATCGTGCTGATCTCGGTGCTCGAATCGCTGCTCGGCCAGGCCGGACTCTCCGTCTTCGTGGCGGACGCCCATGTCAGCGCGATGGAAGGCTCCATCGGCGCGTTCCCGCGCCGCGTCATGGTTCCTGAGGACGAGGTGCCACAGGCGCGACGGCTGATCCGCGATGCCGGCCTGGAGGCCGAGCTGATGCCGTGGACGCCCGGACGGAGCCATGGCTGAGGTCACCGCCGGGGTCACCTCGGACACCCTGCTGGATGGCCGGGTCCGTCTGCTTCAGCCGGCCGCGGGGCACAGGGCGGGCACGGACGCCGTCCTGCTCGCGGCTACGACGCCGCCCGGCTGTCCCGGCCCGATCGTCGACCTCGGCGCATCCACGGGCGCCGTGGGAATCATGGCCGGTCTGCGCGCACCGGAGGCGCGGCTGGTGCTGGTCGAGATCGATCCTGCCATGGCAGAACTCGCCCGCTCCAATGCCGCGGCGAACGGCGTGGGGGGTCGCACCACGGTCGTCGCGAGTGATGTGACGGCCGCACAGCGCGAGCGTGCCGCTGTAGGCCTCGCCAAAGGTGACGCGGCACTGGTGCTTTGCAATCCGCCCTGGTTGTCGCCGGGACGCTCCCGCGCATCGCCGCAGCCACAGCGCCGTATGGCGCACATGCTCGGCCCGGGTGAACTCGATCTGTGGGTCAGGGCTGCGTCGGACCTGCTGGCGTCCAAAGGAGCCTTGGTGCTGATCCATAGGGCCGAGGCGCTTGCCGAGTGCCTCTCGGCCTTGTCCGGCCGATTCGGAATGGTCCGGGTGCTTCCCGTTCATCCCCGGGCCGATGCGCCGGCGTCTCGCATCCTCGTCGGAGCCCTGAAGGGAAGCCGCGCGCCGCTGGCGCTGCTGCCGCCCCTCGTCCTGCACGCGGAAGCTGGGCAATTCTCTGCGCTCGCCGCCGCGGTCCACCGCGGCGAGGCGGGTCTCGATCTTCAGCTCCGCGGTGCAGCGCAACGGCCGCCGGCGGGCTCGCCATAGCCGGCCGCGACGACGCGAACCCGCCTGCAGGCATCAGTGGTGTCCTGCTGCTGGGTGACAGCGGCTGCTTTAGTCGCGGCGGGCACCGCCTGCTGCGCCGAGACAATCGTCGTCTGGGCGGTCGCCTGCGACTGCGAGGCGGGCATGGCCATCATCACCACCGGTGTCAGCGCCAGCGCCAGTCCCACCAGGGTTGCAATCGGCTTGATCTTCATCTCGTCCTCCCGTCGGCGACTGGCGCCGTATGTCCCTGGAACCGGACATTAACGATCCGGCAACCATGATCGGTGTGCTGGCGCACGCGCCTGAACGGCTTGCAGGATCTCCGGCCGCGGTTCCCCCGGCGGCGGAAATGCTCTATGCCTGCGCCGCGCTTGCAGGGATGTCGCCGCGATGACCGATCCGCTCGATCCGACCCGTTCGTTCCAGGGCCTGATCCTGACACTCCACCGATTCTGGGCTGAGCAGGGCTGCGTGATCCTTCAGCCCTACGACATGGAGGTCGGCGCCGGCACGTTCCACCCGGCCACGACGCTGCGGTCCCTGGGGCCGCTTCCGTGGAAGGCGGCGTACGTGCAGCCCTCGCGGCGGCCGAAGGACGGGCGCTACGGCGAGAATCCCAACCGCCTGCAGCACTATTACCAGTACCAGGTGATCCTGAAGCCCTCGCCCCCCAATCTGCAGGACCTCTATTTGCGCTCGCTCGCCGCCATCGGCGTCGACCCTCTCCTGCATGACGTGCGCTTCGTCGAGGACGACTGGGAGAGCCCGACCCTTGGCGCCTGGGGCCTCGGCTGGGAGTGCTGGTGCGACGGAATGGAGGTGAGCCAGTTCACCTATTTCCAGCAGGTCGCCGGCTTCGAGTGCTCGCCCGTCTCGGGCGAACTCACCTACGGGCTCGAGCGCCTCGCCATGTATGTGCAGGGCGTGGAGAACGTCTACGACCTCAACTTCAACGGCCTCGAGGGGACTGAGAAGGTCACCTATGGCGACGTCTTCCTGCAGGCCGAGCAGGAGTATTCACGGCACAATTTCGAGGCCGCCGACACCGACCGGCTGTTCCGCCACTTCCGCGATGCCGAAACGGAGTGCCGGGCGCTGCTCCAGAAGGGCGACCGGGGGGAGGGCGAGCGCCATGCCATGGCCCTGCCCGCCTACGACCAGTGCATCAAGGCCAGCCATGTCTTCAACCTGCTGGACGCGCGCGGGGTGATCTCCGTCACCGAGCGCCAGAGCTACATCCTCCGCGTCCGCGAACTCGCCCGCGCCTGCGGCGCCGCGTGGCTGAAGACCGAGGCGGGCGGCTTCGGGCGGCACTCCAGCTAAGGACAGCTGCGCTGCCGTTGCCGGCGAAGCGGAAGTAGCCCACGCCTGTTCGGCTTCGCCGATCGCGTGACCTGGTTGAACTCCCGGGCAGGGCAGTATACGCCGACAACGAAAAAAGCCGCCCAAAGGCGGCTTTCGTTTCGTCTGGCGACTGATGCCGCTCAGTTCAGCTTGGCGCGGACGTCCTGGAGACCCTGCGTGATCAGGCCTTCGGCCGTCGAGCCGGCGACTTCGCGGCGCAGGATCGTCTCGGAGGCGCGGACGGCAGCCTCGGCGGCGGCGGCGCGGACCTCGGCTGTGGCCTGGGCCTCCGCCTGGGCGATCTTCTGCTCGGCCATGCGCTGGCGGCTCGCGACGAAGTCGGAGAGCTTCTGCTGCGCCTCGGCGGCGAGGCGCTCTGCCTCGGCCCGGGCGTTGCGGACGATGTCCTCCGCTTCCTTTTCGGCCTCCTGCCGGCGGCGCTGGTAGTCCGCCAACACGCGCTGGGCCTCCTCCCGCAGGATGCGTGCATCCGCCAGTTCGGCCCGGATCCGGTCGGTGCGCTTGTCCAGCGACCCGAGGATCGTGCGGAAGGCGCCGAGATACCAGAGGATGCCGACGAAGACGACGAAGGCTGCGGCGACCCAGAATTCTGCTTCGAACATGGATCGCTCCTCAGCGCTTCAGGGCGCCGTCGACGGCGGCCTCGACCTCGCCCCGTGCCGGCGCCTTCGAGATCAGGCGTTCGACGATGAGCTCGGCCGCGTCCGTGGCGATACCGCGGACATTCGACATCGCCCTGTCGCGGCTCGCCGCGATGGAGGCCTCGGCGGCTCCGATCTTCTCGGAGAGCTCGGCTTCCAGCGCCTTGCGGCGGGCGTCCGTCTGGGCGGAGAGCTCGTCGCGCGTCTGGCTTGCGATGCCTTGCGCACGCGCCCTGGCGTCGGCGAGAGCCTTCTCATAGGCCGCGATCGCGTCGTCGGTCTGGCCCTTGAGACGGGCGGCGGCGTCGAGATCGTCGTCGATCGCCTTGCGCCGCTTCTCCAGGATTTCGCCCACGCGCGGCAGCGCGATGCGCGACATCAGGAGGTAAAGGGCGCCGAAGACGATCGCCAGCCAGATGAGCTGGGCGCCGAAGGTCGACGGGTCGAAGGGCGGGAACACCGCCCCCCCGCCATGCCCTTCGGCGTGGCCGACTTCGGTTCCTTGCTGTGCAGTCTCGGCCATCTCGTGTCTCGCGCTGGACCCGCGTGAAAACCCCGAATGCACGATCCCGCCGCTCGAAGCGGCGGGTCACGCAGTGCGGAGCAGCTTCGTCAGAGGACGAAGAGCAGAAGGATCGCGACGAGGAACGCGAAGATGCCCAGGCCTTCCGCGAGGGCCGCGCCGATGAACGCGCGACCGAACTGCGCGTCGGAGGCCGACGGGTTGCGCAGGGCGCCCGAGAGGAAGTTGCCGAAGATGATGCCGACGCCGATGGCGGCAGCGCCCATGCCGATGGCGGCAAGACCGGCGCCGAGGTACTTCGCAGCTACGGGATCCATGATGAACTCCTGTGGGATCGACTGGTGGGAGGCTTGCCGGCGACCGGTCAGTGGCCGGGATGGATGGCGTCGTTGAGATAGACGCAAGTCAGGATGGCGAAGACGTAGGCCTGCAGGACCGCGACCAGCAGTTCGAGCGCGGTCAGCGCCACGGTCATCGCGAAAGGAAGCGGTGCGAGGATGGCCCAGCCGCCGGCGGCGCCGAGCATGGTCACGAAGCCGCCGAACACCTTCAGCGTGATGTGGCCGGCCAGCATGTTGGCGAAGAGACGGACGGAAAGGCTGACGGGCCGGGAGATGAAGGAGATCACCTCGATCAGGACCAGCAGCGGCAGCAGGACCGGCGAGACGCCCGACGGGACGAAGAGGCCGAGGAAGTGCACGCCGTTCTTGTAGAAGCCGTAGATGATGACGGTCAGGATCACCAGCATCGCCAGCGCGAAGGTGATGATGATGTGGCTCGTCACCGTGAAGGTGTAGGGAATGATGCCGATCAGGTTCGCGGTGAGCACGAACATGAAGAGCGAAAAGACGAGCGGGAAGAACTTCATCCCCTCGTTGCCGGCGGAGCCGCGCACCGTCGAGGCCACGAACTCGTAGGCGAGCTCTCCGACCGACTGGAGCCTTCCCGGCACCAGCGCGCGCTGCGACGTGCCGACGATCATGACGAAGCTGACCACCGCCAGGATGATCAGCATGAACAGCGCCGAGTTGGTGACGGTCAGCGGCCCGAGATGGAGTACGGGCGAGATCACGAACTGATGGATCGGATCGATCCCGGTTCCGCCTTCTGCCGCCACGTCTCGCTCCTCGTTCTGCCGTCCGGACCTCCGGACGTTCACGCTTCACTGCTTGGGCGGCTCGTCCTGACGCGTCGCAGTCGTCGTCGCCCCGATCCGCATCATGTTCCAGAAGCCGGCCGTCGTGCCGAGCCCCAGGAAGACGAGCAGAAACAGCGGGCTCGTACCGACCCACTTGTCGAGCTGCCATCCGATGACGCAGCCGACAAGCACACCTGCAGCGAGTTCGGTGACGATGCGAAAGCCCTGAGCCATCGCCCGCCCGGTCTCGCCGCCGATGACGGCGTGATCCCCCACCCCTCCACCGTCGCGGGCATCGGCACGCTTCTTCTCGATCGCACTCGACAGTTTGTCGAGCCGGTCGCGCAAGTCGCGGTCCTCACCCTGACCGTGATTACCCTCGGACATCGGACGCTCTCCCCGCCCCGCTTGCGCGAGACGACTGCCGGAACCTGCGAACGCCGCTCCGGCCGCAACCGATGCGGGGCCGGGTGGCCCCGTGAAAGTCGCGCGCACCATAGTTTCCGGTCCCGCCAGTGTCAAGAATGGGTGATCACGATACAAGTCGCTGAAACTACAGGTTTTTCAGGGGAATCGACGAAGGTCGGACCCGCGTAGCGCGATTGCGGCGCACAATGATCCACGCCGGGCTTGCCCCGTCCTCCGGAGCAGGTCCTCAGGAGGCCTCGCGGAAGCGTTCAGCCGTGCCGAGATCGACCGAGACGACCTGGCTCACGCCGCGCTCGGCCATCGTCACCCCATAGAGCCGGTCCATGCGGGCCATGGTGACGGGGTTGTGCGTGATGACGAGAAAACGCGTCTCGGTAGACCCCGCCATGTCCCGCAGGAGATCGCAGTAGCGCTCGACATTGGCGTCGTCGAGAGGAGCGTCCACCTCGTCGAGGACGCAGATCGGCGACGGATTGGTCAGGAACACGGCGAAGATCAGCGCGATGGCGGTGAGCGCCTGTTCGCCGCCCGAGAGCAGCGTCATCGTCTGCGGCTTTTTTCCCGGCGGCCGCGCCACGATCTCGAGCCCGGCCTCGAGAGGGTCATCCGATTCGATGAGTTCGAGCTGCGCCATTCCGCCGCCGAAAAGCGTGGTGAAGAGGCGCTCGAAATGGCCCTGAACGATGGTGAACGCGGCCAGGAGCCTCTCCCGGCCTTCCCGGTTCAGGCTGCCGATGGCGCCACGCAGGCGCTTCACGGCCTCGTCGAGGTCGTCGCGCTCCGCAGCCAACCCTTCGCGCTGACCCTCGACCTCCGCCAGTTCCTCGTCCGCACGCAGGTTGACGGCGCCCAGACGCTCGCGATCCTGCCGCAAACCGTCCAGGCGCCGCTCCACCTCAGCGGAATCAGGCAGCGATTCGGAGTCGGACAGGCCGGCGATGCCGGGGAGATCTTCGGGGGCGGACCCAAGCCGCTCGGCGATATTGGAGACGACGTCGGCAAGCCGGGCCCGCTGCGCTTCCAGCCTGGCCTCCGACCGGGCCTGCTCCTCGCGGGATGCGGCGAGCAGGGCGAGGGCCTCTGAGGCCGCGCGATCTCCGGAGGCTGCTTCCCGCTCGGCCTCGGCAAGCCGGTCGGCCGTGGCCCGCTTCTTTTCCTCTGCCTCGGCAATGCCGTTCAGAATGCCGCGGCGGCGCTCGCGAAAGGCCTCGGGGGCCTCGGCCAGCGCGATGCGCTCTTCCTCGACCTCGCCCCGGCGCTCGGCGATCTCGGCGAGGTGGCTGTCGGCACGCGCGATGCGCTCACGCCATGCCGTTCGCTCGCTGGCGATGGTGGCGCGGCGGCGCTCGCGCATGGCGGCCTCGCGCGCGAGGCCCTGCGCGAAGGTGCGCGCCTCGGCCACCGCCTGCCTGTCGAGCGCAACCTGCGCCCGCATCGCCGCGAGCCTGGCTTCCAGCTCGGCTGCGTCGGAGAGCTCGTCGCGCCGGCCGATCGTGTCAGCGTGGCGGATGGCGCAATCCTCCCGCTCAGCTTCGAGACGCGCCTGCGCCTCCGCCAGCGCCGAACGTCGCAGGGCGATGTCGGCGCGGCGCCGGGCACCGGCGGCATGGCGCGCGCGAACATCCTCCAGCTTGCGCCGGGTCTCCCGGGCCAGGTCGAGCGCCCTGCCCTCTTCGGCGGAGGCCTGGCGCAGCGCGGCGCTGGCCGAATCGAGCATGGCGCGGGCCGCCTCCGCCCCGGCACGGGCGCGGGCTGCCTCGATCTCGAGATCCTCCAGCCGGTTGCGTTCCGCGAGGCGGCGCGCTGCGGCACCCGGCGCCTCGGCTGCCGCCGTGAACCCGTCCCACCGCCACAGGTCGCCCTCGCGGGACACCAGCCGCTGACCGGGCTTCAGCTGAGGCCGCAACCGCGTTCCGTCGGCGCGGGAGACGATGCCGGTCTGGCGCAGGCGCCGTGTCATCGCCGCCGGCGCAGTCACGTGCGCCGCGATGCTCTCGATGCCATCCGGCAAGGCGGGATCGCCGGTACCGGGCCCCGTATCCGCCCAGTGCATCGGCGCACCGGAATCCTGTGACGCGTCGAGGTCGTCGCCCAGCGCGGCGGCGAGCGCCGTCTCCCACCCCTTGCCCGCCGCAACCGCATCGATGATGCGAGGCCAACTGTCGTCGCCGGTTCCGGCGAGGAGCTTGGTGAGGGTCGCGACCTCGGTCTCCAGGCGCTGCGCCGCGCGATCCGCCTCCTGAGCCGGGCCGCGCAGCGCCGCCTCCCGCTCCCGGGCGGAACGGTGCGCCTCGCGCGCGGCCTCGGCACGATCCTCGGCCATGCCGACGGCTTCGGCAGCCGCCTCGATCTCGGCTTCCTCGTCCGCAGCTTTCGTGTCTGCCGCACTCGCCGCATCGATGCCAGAGAGTTCCCGCGCAACGCGGTCCTCCTCGGAGGAGAGGCGGGCGAGCCGGTCGGCGAGCTCGCGCAGGGACCGCTCCACCGCGGCCCGCCGGGCGGCGAGGTCGGAGAGGGCCGCCTGCGCGTTGTCTGCCGCGGATTCGGAGATGACGAGTGCTTCCTCCAGCGCTTCGAGGCGCTCCCGCGCCTCCTCGGCGGCGGCGGCCTGCTCGTCCGTTTCGCCGGCCAGAACCTCGTCCTCGGCGTCGAGGCGCGCCATGGCTCCGGCGGCATCCTCGTTCAGCGCCCGCTCGCGCTCCTCGTCGCGCGCCAGCTCATGGGCACGCCGGTCCAGCTCGGCGGCGCGCTGTTCCGCGCGCTTCTCTTCCGCTTCGAGGCTGTCCCTCGCCAGCAGAAGCCTCTGCAGGGCAGCTCCCGCCGCCGCGTCCGCCTCCCGCAGGCCGGGCAGTGCATCGGCGGCGACGGCCTGGTCACGGGCGGCCGCGGCTTGCAGGCGCGTGCGCTCGGCGACCTGCCGCAGGTCCGCCTCAGCCTTCGACTGCGCCTCCGCGACCGCGTCACGCGCCCCGCGCCAACCCAGGTAAAGGAGAAGCGCCTCGGCCTTGCGGATCTCGGCCGCGAGGGAACGATAGCGGGACGCCTGCCTCGCCTGGCGGCGCAGCCCGTCGATCTGCGAGTCGATCTGGCGAAGGACGTCCTCGATGCGCAGCAGGTTCTCTTCCGCGCCCTTGAGGCGGATTTCCGCCTCGTGCCGGCGGGCATGCAATCCGGCGATGCCGGCAGCGTCCTCCAGGATGCGGCGGCGGGCCTGCGGCTTGGCCGCGATGATCTCGCCGATCATGCCCTGCCGCACCATCGCGTGGGAGCGCGCGCCTGTTGCCGCGTCGGCGAAGAGCAGCTGAACGTCGCGGGCCCGCACCTCGCGCCCGTTGATGCGGTAGGTGGAGCCCTCCTCCCGCGCGATGCGGCGGGAGACGTCCAGCTGGTCGGCATCGTTGAAGACGGCGGGGGCGGTGCGCGCCCCGTTGTCGACGACCAGCGAGACTTCCGCGGTATTGCGGGCCGGACGGTTCGCCGAGCCGGCAAAAATCACGTCGTCCATGCCGGAGGCGCGCAGGCTCTTGTGCGAGCTCTCGCCCATCACCCAGCGAAGCGCTTCGACGAGGTTGGATTTGCCGCAGCCATTCGGCCCGACGACACCCGTCAAGCCCGGCTCGATCAGCACGTCGGTCGGCTCGACGAAAGACTTGAAGCCGACGAGGCGCAGGCGCGTGAGCTTCATCGCGCCGCCCCGGCCGGGGTCGCTGCGAGAGCGTCAGCCCCCGACGAGGGGGGTGAGGATCTTCTCCAGCTCCTCAACGGAAAGCTCCCCGCGCCGTACCTGGTCGCCGATGAAGAAGGTCGGCGTCGAGTCCACCTTGAACTCGCGGGCGCCCCGATCCTTGACCCAGTTCACGGCGTCATAGATCTCCTGGTTTTTCAAGCAGGCCATGAACGATTCCTGTGAGAATCCGGCCTGCTTCATCAGTCCCAGGAGGGCTTCAAGCGGCTTGTCCGTGAAAGCCCAGTTCTTCTGCTGGTCGAACAGGAGATCGATGACCGCGTAGTACTTGTCGTTCCCCGCGCAGCGGGCGAGCATGAAGCCAGCCGTGGCGAGCGGATCCAGCGGGAACTCGCGCAGGATGAAGCGCACCTTGCCGGTGTCGACGTATTTCGACTTCAGCGTCGGCCAGGTGCCCTTGTGGAAGGCGGCGCAGTGCGAGCACGTCATCGAGGCGTACTCGTAGATCGTGACCTTCGCGTCCTTGGAACCGAGCTCGACATCGCCCATCGGGCCGGCCACGGCGAGGTCGGCGGCGCTCGGCGCCTGGGCCATGGCCGCGCCCTGCAGCCCCGTCAGCGCGGCGGCGGCGAGGCCCGCGGCGGCGAGGGCGTTGAGGAAAATGCGGCGGCTCGGCATGGGTATCTCCTGGAAGGCGGCACGCCCCTCGGGGCGCGGCGCGACACTCTCCATCGGCCTGACGATTGTGGCAAGAGCGGGTTCCGAGTGCCCGGCGGCGGCGCGTCGCCTCAGCGCGACCCCTGCGGGCGGGCCGAAATGATGCCGGCCCCGAGCCTGACCAGCGCCTCGCGCAGTTCGTCATCGGCAACGCCGGCCACCTTTTCGCGCGCTTCGGCCAGCGCGGCCGGATCGAGGTCTCGGGTCGTCCCCGGCTTCTTTTTTCCTGTGCCGACGGGGCCCTGGCGGAGTGCGATCCGGCCGAGGCAGCGCCAGCCGAAATAGGCATTCACGCGCTCCAGCAGCACCGGAGCCATGTGCTGCACTTCCAGCCCGAAGGCACTCTCCACCCGCAGCACCAGCGTGCCCGGCTCGGCCGGCGTGTCCGGAGAGGCGCCGCGCGGGCGCTTCGGCCACTGGATCTTCACGGGCTCGCAGCGCCCTGCGAGGCGCGGACCGACGATCTCCGGCCAGGCCACGACGATGTCGGCAGCCGCGAATCCCTGCGACTTCAGGGCCGGCGCGAGGCAGGCCTCGATCAGTTCGGCGAGGGGCTTCGGCGTGCCGCGGCCGGCCATGCGTCACCTTCGAGCTTCACGGAATGCGGCGGATTCGCTAGGTCGGCTGTGCAACCCGAGACCGCGTCCACCATGGTATCCCGCACCCGTTCCGCCGCCAAGGCTGCCGATGCTTCATCGACCGGCGCCCTGCCGGCCGCCGATCCGGCGCTGCTCCTCGCCTGGTACGATCGCCACCGCAGAACCCTGCCCTGGCGGTCACGGCCGGGCGAGACGCCGGACCCCTATCGCGTCTGGCTGTCGGAGATCATGCTGCAACAGACGACGGTCAGGGCCGTGAAGCCTTACTTCGAGCGGTTCCTGACGCTGTTCCCGACGGTCGAGGCGCTGGCCGAGGCACCGTCGGAGGAGGTGATGAAGGCGTGGGCGGGGCTCGGCTACTATTCGCGCGCCCGCAACCTGCATGCCTGCGCGAAAGCCGTGGTGGAGCGGCATGGGGGCGATTTCCCGGACGAGGAGGAGACACTGCGTGCCCTGCCCGGCATCGGCGCCTACACGGCCGCCGCCGTCGCCGCGATCGCCTTCGATCGCCGGGCGGTGGTGGTGGACGGCAATGTCGAGCGGGTGGTGACGCGGCTCTTCACGGTGGAGGACCCACTGCCGGGCGCCAAGCCGGTCATCAGGTCGCTCGCTGACAGCCTGACCCCCGCCGCTCGCCCCGGCGACTTCGCACAGGCCATGATGGACCTCGGCGCCACGATCTGCACGCCGAAGTCGCCAGCCTGCGGACTGTGCCCCTGGCGGGAGCCCTGCCTGGCGCGGCGCGAGGGGACGCAGGAGACCTATCCGCGCAAGGAAAAGAAGGTATCCGGCGCCCTGCGCCGCGGCGCTGCGTTCGTCGCCCGCCGCGCCGACGGCGCCATCCTCGTGCGCACGCGGCCACCCAAGGGCCTGCTCGGGGGCATGACCGAGGTGCCGAACACGCCTTGGACGGCGGGTCATGATCACGCCGGCGATCTCGCTTTCGCTCCCGTCCCAGGACACTGGCGGAAGCTGACCGGCCCGGTGACGCACGTCTTCACGCACTTCCCGCTCGAGCTGGCGGTCTATGTCGCGGAGGTTCCTGCGGCGACCCCGGCACCAGGCGACTCCCGCTGGCTCCCGAGGCACGATATCGCAGGCGCTGCGTTTCCGACGGTCATGCGGAAGGTGGTGGAGCGTGGGCTGGGTGCGTAGATTTGTGCACGAGCAGTGGCGCGCGGACCAGACGCCCAGCTCGATTCCAACGCGATCCGAAAGAGGATCGTGAAGCGCTGTCCGAGAACGATAGAGCATAGAGCCGAGTAGAATGTTTTCAGTCGTGCCGGCTTGGCTCGGCGCCGATACTCTGTCCGATGCCGCTGGCGACGTCCCTGGCCCGTTGACTACAGACGCACTAACGCTCGCCTGCCTCCGCGCCTTTCCGAATCAACGGTCGACCCAGAATCATGCGGCTGCTGCGGCGGCTCCCATGCCCCGGAAGACCTTGCGGAGGTCGTCGATGGGCGCCAGGCGGCCGGCGGCCTCGTGGTGCCAGAACGTCCAACCGTTGCAGGCCGGCAGTCCCTGCGCGAGAGCTCCGATCTTGTGGATCGAGCCCACGACGCTCCCCAGGGCCAGCGCACCGTCGGCTCTCACGACAGCGGCATGGCGGCGGCGCTCGTCCGTCAGCGTCGTACCAGGGGCGATGAGGCCGGCTTCCACGACGGAGGAGAACGGCACGCGCGGCTCGTTTCGCTTGGCCGGAGCGGACGCAACGCAGGACGGATCGAGCGGGACCACCGCGTCGATCCGGGCGCGCGCAGCCTCGGCGTAGTTCTGGTCGCGCTCGATGCCGACGAAGTGGCGGCCGAGGCGGCGGGCCACGGCGCCCGTCGTGCCGCTGCCGAAGAAGGGGTCGAGGACCACGTCTCCGGGATTGGACGAAGCCAGCATGATCCGCTGGAGGAGCGCTTCCGGCTTCTGGGTGGGATGCAGCTTGCGGCCCTGCGCGTCTTTCAGGCGCTCGCCCCCGGTGCACAGGGGCATGAACCAGTCGGAGCGGACCTGCAGGTCCTCGTTGCCGGCCTTCAGTGCCTCATAGTGAAAGGTGTAGGACTTGGCCTGCGGCGACTTCGATGCCCAGATCATGGTCTCATGGGCATTGGTGAAGCGACGGCCGCGGAAGTTCGGCATGGGGTTGGCCTTGAGCCACACCACGTCGTTCAGGATCCAGAAGCCGAGGTCCTGGAGGATGGCGCCCACCCGGAAGATGTTGTGATAGGAGCCGATGACCCACAGCGTGGCGTCCGGCTTCATGGCGCGGCGGCAGGCCAGCAGCCAGGCGCGGGTGAACGCGTCATAGTCGGCGAAGCTCGAGAACTTGTCCCAGTCGTCGTCCACGGCATCGACCAGCGACTGGTCGGGCCGGAGCAACGTGCTTTCGAGCTGCAGATTGTAGGGGGGATCGGCGAAAACGAGGTCGATACTCGCCTCGGGAAGCCTGGACAGCTCCGCGATGCAGTCTCCGACCACGATCTGGTCCAGGGGAGGAGCGCGAAGCTCCCTCCGATGATCCACCGCGGGGCGTCCGGTACGCGATACAGGGTTCCGGGGCCCGGCGGCGGATGCATCGGTAAGCGGGGTACGCATGAACACACCACAAACGCAACCGAACGAGACACACGTTAGGGATAACGCGGTAAAAGCTGCGTTTACTTGGTGAAAAAACTCTGTGCGAAATAGAGACAATCCCCGGCAATGTTTGCCGCGGCTTTGTTTACCTTGCGTTAGGGAATTCTGGACTGCTCAGCCCGCGGAATCGTCTTCGACGCAGGAGCCGAAGGTCATACGGTGGAAGGGGCACGGCCCCAGGCGCAGGAGCGCCGCACGATGCGCCGACGTGGCGTAACCGGCGTGGCGCTCGAAACCGTAGCCGGGATAGTGCAGCCCGAGCCGCGCCATCATGCGATCGCGGGTGACCTTCGCCACGATGGAGGCTGCCGCGATGGAGGCGACCAGCCGGTCGCCCTTCACGACGGCCCGGCCGAGGCCCGGCCATGGCGGCAGGTCGCGGCCGTCCACCAGCGCGAAACCGGGCGTCACGCACAGGCCTGCCAGCGCCCGGCGCATCGCCTCGAGGCTGGCCTTCCGGATGTCCGTCGCATCGATCCGCAGCGCAGACACGCTGGCGACGGACACCTGCGCCGTGGCGACGATGATCTCGAACAGTTCCTCGCGCCTCGCCGGAGGCAGCAGCTTCGAATCGTCCAGGCCTTCCGGAACGCGGTCGGGATCGAGAATCACGGCCGCCGCAACGACGGGGCCGGCGAGCGGCCCGCGGCCAGCCTCGTCGACGCCTGCCACCGGGCGAACGCCGCTCGCCATCAGTTCGGCCTCCCGGCTGAAATCCGGGCCGGGCTGGACGGGCGCGCTGGCCTTGGCAGCGATTCGGCTCATATGGCCATGCTGCCGATCGTGCGGCGCCGGGCAAGCTTGGCCGCAAGCCCATCCCCGGCTTCCTCAGCGCCGTTTGCGAGCGGCCCGATGCGGATGTGCGGCGCGAGGCCGCGGGTTGGGCTCGGGTTCGCTGCGCGGCATCGCAGCCTCCGCGGCGCGGCGCAACTCGGCCCTCTCCTCCTCGCCGAGCGCCGTCCACGGGATGCCTCGCAGCGCGGCATGGAGAGCATAGAGAGCGTTCAGGCTCACCCGCCCTTGCGCGAAGCGGAGCCTGACGTAAGCCGCCACGGCGCCGATCTCGCGCAGGGCATCGGCGTCGTCCACTCCGACGTCGGCGAGCCAGCGCCGTGTCACGGGCCCGAGATTGGGCAGATCCTCGATGGGAGTGGTCATCGCGCCTACTCCGGCAGGATTGCCTGGCCGTTCTCGTCCAGCGGCCAGAACGGGTTGTGGGCGACCTCCCAGAGATGCCCGTCAAGGTCGGCGAAGTAGCCGGAGTAACCGCCCCAGAACACAGGTTGCGCCGCCTTGGTGATGCGTGCGCCCGCCGCTTCGGCCGCGGCCATGGCCGCGTCCACCTCGTCGCGGCTCGCCAGGTTGATCGCGAGAGCGATGCCGCCGAAGCCGGGCGGCGTGTCCTCGACCATGGCGTCGCCGGCCAGTTCCGCGCGTGACCACACTGCCAGCACGATCCCGTCCAGCGCGAAGAAGGACACCCTCTCGTTGCCCTCACTGGACAGCCTCCAGCCGAGGCGCTGGTAAAAGGCAGTCGCGGCGGCGACGTCCCTGACGCCGAGCGTGACGAGCGTGATCCGGGGCGGGACGGACATGACTGCCTCCTCGGGCTGTCCTCAGAACAGGTTCAGCTGCTGCCCCGCGCGCGCCGGCGGGGTGAACAGGTCGGTGCGGAGTTTCAGGCGCTTGCGATTGAGCCCCAGCTTTCGGGCGGCCACCTCGAAGCGGCGGCCGAGCATCCAGGCATAGGGGCCGTCTCCCGTCATGCGCTCCCCCCATTTGGCGTCGTAGTCCTTGCCGTTGCGGGTCGACCGGATGAGCGACAGCACGTGCCGGAGCTTGTCGGGGTGATGCTCCAGCAGCCATTCGCGCACGAGATCCCTCACCTCCAGCGGCAGGCGAAGCAGCACGTAACCGGCCTCGGACGCGCCCATCCCGGCCGCCGCTTCCAGAATGCGTTCCATCTCGGGATCGTTCACGGCCGGGATGACCGGAGCCACCATCACCGTCGTCGGGATGCCGTTGGCCGTGAGCTCGCGGATCGCGTCCAGCCGCTTGCTGGGAGTACTCGCGCGCGGCTCCATCTGCTGCGACAGCTTGGGGTCGAGCGTCGTCACCGAGAGAGCCACCTTTGCGAGACCCTTCTCGGCCATCGGCCCGAGGATATCGATGTCACGCGTCACGAGATGTGATTTCGTGACGATCCCGACCGGGTGGTTGGCGCGGGCCAGCACCTCGAGGATGGCGCGCATGCTGCGCACCTGCTTCTCGATCGGCTGGTAGGGATCGGTGTTGGTGCCGATGGCGATCGTGCGAGGGCTGTAGCCCGACGCCGAAAGCTCGCGTTCCAGAAGCTCGGCCGCACCCGTCTTCACGAAGAGCTTCGACTCGAAGTCCAGCCCCGGCGAAAGACCCATGAAGGCGTGGGTCGGTCTCGCAAAGCAGTAGACGCACCCGTGCTCACAGCCGCGATAGGGATTGATCGACCGGTCGAAGGATATGTCTGGCGATTCGTTGCGCGTGATGACGCTCTTCGCCTTTTCGAGAGTCACTTCGGTCTTGAAAGGGGGCAGTTCCGCTCCGCTCTCCCAGCCATCGTCGACCGTCTCGCGGCTTTCGCGTTCGAAGCGGCCGGTTCGGTTGGTGACGGCGCCACGACCCCTGCGCCGCTCGGCCTCGACGGGGGCCTCGCGCCCCTCCCCGATCACCAGATGTGCCGGCCCGTCCTTGGGGCGGACGAAGTCGGCCTTCTTGAAGGCGATGCCCATGGTTCTCGTCCGGTCTCATGTGAACAGAACAGGAACATTTCATTCCCCCGGACAAATTTCAAGTGCCTGCTCGTCAGACGCGGCACGCTCCGTGCTAGGACGCACCCCATGCTGTCGGTGCTCGTCAACGTCACCGGGGATGATCCGGCCCTGCTCGACACCCTCGCCGCCCTCGTGCCGGGCGTCGCGGAAGGGCTCGTGCGCGACGTCGCCCTGCTCACGGCGCCGGCGAACGCCTACGCGCAGCAGGTCGCCGATGCCGCCGGCTGCGCCGTGGTGGAGGCCGGACCGGAGCGGGACGAGCGCATCGCCGCCGGCGCCGGACGCCTGAGATCCGACTGGTTTCTCGTGCTGGAAAGCGGCCTGGTGCCGGGCGGCGACTGGATCGTCGAGGCGGAAGCGTTCCTCGCCGAGGGGCCGCGCACGGCGGCGGGCTTCACGCTGGTGCGCAGGCAGGCACCGCTGTCAGCATGGCGAGCCAATGCGGCGACTTCGATCTTCGGAACGCTGAACCCGCTGCAGGGTCTGGTCGTGGAGCGCCGCGCCCTGACGGCGCGGCGTCTGCCGCGCGCCGTCAGGCTCGCCGCCCCCGTCTTCGACAGGCGGGGACGAAGCCGGCTGCGCTAAGGCCTCAGAGCTGCGCGCCCTGCTGGAAGGTGTTGCAGGCCTTGACGTTGCCTGTCTTGAGGCCGGTCATCAGCCAGCGCACACGCTGCTCGGACGAGCCGTGGGTGAAGCTGTCTGGAACCACCCGGCCCTGCGACTGGCGCTGCAGATTGTCGTCGCCGATCGCCGTCGCCGAGCGAACAGCCTGGCGGACGTCGTTCTCGTCGATGTTGCTGTGGCGCTGGTTCATCTTATTGGCCCACACGCCGGCCAGGCAGTCTGCCATCAGTTCGACGCGGACAGACAATCCGTTGGCCTCGGCCTTGTCGGTCGCGCGGCGCTGTGCCTGCTGCACCTTCGGCAGAATGCCCAGCAGGTTCTCGACGTGGTGGCCGACCTCATGAGCGATCACATAGGCGTAGGCGAAGTCGCCGCCGCCGCCGAAGCGCCGCTGCATCTCCTGGAAGAAGCTGGTGTCGAGATAGACCTTCTGGTCCAGCGGGCAGTAGAACGGCCCCATTGCCGACTGCGCCCCGCCGCAAGCGGAGTTCGTCGCGCCGGAGAAAAGCACGAGCTTCGGCGCAACGTAGTCGATGTTCGCCTGTTGCGGCAGAACCTCCGACCACACGTCCTCTGTTTCGCCGAGCACGCGGGAGACGAAGTCGCCGGCCTGGTCGGTCGGCTTGCCCGTACGCGCCGGAGTGGTCTGCTGGGGCGGATTGCCGCCGCGGCCCGCGACCATCTCGGCCCCGCCGATCAGGATGGCGGGGTTGATGCCGAGCGCCCAGCCGAGCAGGCCGAGCACCACGATCGTGCCGAGCCCGAGCCGGCCCCCGCCGATTCCGAAGCCGGTTCCCCCGCCTCCGCTGAAGCCGCCGTCGCCGCGCCGGTCCTCGACATTGTCTGATGACCTCAGGTCGTCCAAGCGCATGGCCTGATCCCCGTTGCTCGCCCTGTGCGGCATATCCCCGACCCCGTGAACCTCGGGCGGGGCATCTTGGTTGCAGGATGCCGTTAACGACTGCAGGTTGCAATGCGGCGCGGGGCCCTGATGGGAGCCCGCGCCGCTTCACTCGCCTATTCCGCTGCTTCGGGAAGCGGCTCGGGAGGCGTCCAGCGCAGCACCGGCTGGCGCGCGGCCCGCGTCTCATCCAGGCGCCTGCGCGGGGCGAGCCTCGGCGCCTCCGTGAAGCGCTCCGTTTCACCCCGCCTGACGGCCATGGCGAGATCCCGCAGGGTTGCGACGAAGAGGTCGAGCGAAGCCTTGGACTCGCTCTCCGTCGGCTCGATCAGCATGGCGCCATGCACGACGAGGGGGAAATACACCGTCATGGGGTGGTAGCCCTCGTCGATCATCGCCTTGGCGAAATCGAGCGTGGTGACCCCGGTGTCGCGCAGCCAGTGGTCGTCGAACAGCACCTCGTGCATGCAGGGCCGGTCGCCGAAGGGCAGCGACATCAGGTCGGACAGGCCGGCCTTGATGTAGTTCGCCGACAGCACCGCATCCTCAGAGGCCTGCTTCAGCCCGTCGGCCCCGTGCGAGAGCATGTAGGAGAGTGCCCGCACGAACATGCCCATCTGGCCGTGGAACGCCGTCATGCGCCCGAACGGCATTGCATCCCCAGCCTCTGCAGCGTGTTCGACGAGCGCCCAGCGATCGCCGTCCTGCCGCAGGAACGGGAGTGGGGCGAAGGGCGCGAGGCGCGCCGACAGCACCACCGGCCCGGCGCCGGGGCCTCCCCCGCCATGCGGCGTCGAGAAGGTCTTGTGCAGGTTGATGTGCATGGCGTCGACGCCGAGGTCGCCCGGCCGGGCCTTGCCCATGATGGCGTTGAAGTTGGCGCCGTCGCAGTAGAAATAGGCACCGGCCGCATGTACCGCGTCGGCGATGGCGACGATGTCGCGCTCGAACAACCCACACGTGTTGGGGTTGGTGAGCATGATCGCCGCGACCTCGGGCCCCAGTGCCGCCTGCACGTCGGCCGGGTCAACCGTGCCGTCGTCGCGGGCCGGGATGGAGCGGACCGAGAAGCCGACCAGCGCCGCCGTCGCGGGGTTCGTGCCGTGGGCACTTTCGGGCACGAGCACGACGTCGCGCACATGCCCCTCGCCGGAGGCGGCGATGGCCGCCTTGATGGCCATCATGCCGCACAGTTCGCCATGCGCGCCCGCCTTGGGGGGCAGCGCCACGGCTGCCATGCCGGTGAGTTCGGCCAGCCAGTGCGCGACGCCGGCCATGACGTCCAGCGCACCCTGAACGGTCGAGACCGGCTGCAGCGGGTGCACGTCGGCAAAGCCCGGCAGGCGAGCCATGCGCTCGTTCAGCCGCGGGTTGTGCTTCATCGTGCAGGAGCCGAGCGGAAACAAGCCGGTGTCGATGCCGTAGTTCTTCTGCGAAAGCCGGACGTAGTGGCGCATCGTCTCGGGTTCGGAGAGCCCGGGCAAGCCGATCTCGCCCTTGCGCACGAGCCCGCCCAGGCGAGGCTCGAACGCCACGGGTTCGTCGAGGTCGACGCCGGTCGTCTCCGCGCGGCCGATCTCGAAGAGCAGCGGCTCCTGCTGCTGCAGGGCGCGGTTGCCGGTGAAAGTCGCGCCGCTCGTTTCGGCGGCGATGCCCATGGTGGGGCGTCCCTGGCGGTTCAGCATCACAGCACCTCCCGAAGCCCGTCCGCCAGCGCGGCGCGGTCCTCGTCCGTGTTGATTTCAGTCGATGCGACGAGAAGCAGATCGTCGAGACCTGCCCCTGGCAGCAGCCGCGAGACGGGCACCCCCGCCAGCACGCCACGAGCGGCCAGTTGCTCCACCACCGCCGCCGCCGGCCGCGTGAGCCGGAGCGTGAACTCGTTGAAAAAGTTGCGGTTCAGGACCTCGACGCCGGGCACCTGCTCGAGGAGGCCCGCCAGCCGCACCGCGTTGGCGTGGTTGATGCGCGCCAGCCGACGCAGCCCGGCCTCGCCGAGGAGAGTCATGTGAATTGTAAAGGCAAGGCTGCACAACCCTGAATTCGTGCAGATATTGGACGTCGCCTTCTCGCGCCGGATGTGCTGCTCGCGGGTGGACAGCGTCAGCACGAAGCCGCGCTCTCCGGCTGCATCCACCGTCTCCCCGCACAGGCGGCCGGGCATCTGCCGCACATACTTCGACCGCGTCGCGAAGAGCCCAACGTAAGGTCCTCCAAAGTTGAGCGAATTGCCGATCGACTGGCCCTCGCCCACGACGATGTCGGCCCCCATGGCTCCGGGCGACTCTACCAGCCCGAGCGAGACCGCCTCGGTGAACACGGCGATGAGCAATGCGCCCTTGGCGTGACACGCCTCGGCGATCGGCCGGAGGTCGCGGAGATTGCCGAACACGTCGGGCGACTGGACGACGACGCAGGACACGTCGTCGGCGATGGTGGCCAGGAGATCCTCCGACGCGGTGACGTCCGCGGGGAGGCGGGTGACGGTTTCGCCAGCCATGCCGGAGAGGGTCTGCACGACCTCGGCGTAATGAGGGTGTAGACCTCCGGAGAGCACCGCGCGGTTGCGCCGCGTGATCCGGTGGGCCATCAGCACCGCCTCGCCGCAGCCTGTGGAGCCGTCATACATGGAGGCATTGGCGACCTCCATGCCGGTCAGCGCCGCCACCTGGGTCTGGAACTCGAACAGGTACTGCAGCGTGCCCTGCGCGATTTCCGGCTGGTACGGGGTGTAGCTCGTCAGGAACTCCGAGCGCTGGATGAGGTGGTCCACCGTCGCCGGGACGTGGTGGCGATAGGCCCCCGCGCCGACGAAGAAGGCCACGGATCCGGCAGAGACGTTGCGCCCGGCCATGCGGCCGAGCAGGCGCTCGACCTCCAGTTCTCCCTTGCGGCGCGGCAGGTCCGGCAGGCCGGCCCGCCTCTTCTCGGCAGGGATGTCGGCGAACAGGTCGTCGATCGAGGCGGCGCCGATGCGCGCCAACATCTCGGAGCGGTCGGCTTCGGAAAGGGGCAGGTATCTCATGCGCTGGGTGTCCTTGCGTGCGCCGGCTCAGAGCGTCGCGACGTAGTCGTTGTACTGATCCTCGGTCATCAGGCCCTGCAGCTCCGACGCGTCCTTGATGCGCAGCTTGAGGAACCAGCCGCGGCCGCTCGGATCCTCGTTGACCGTGGCCGGAGCCGATTCGAGGTCGGGATTCACCTCGACGACCTCGCCAGAGACCGGTGCGTAGATCTCGCTGGCAGCCTTGACGCTCTCGACGACAGCGGCCTCCGCGCCCTTGGAAAGCGCCTTGCCGAGCGCAGGGAGCTCGACGAAGACCACGTCTCCGAGCTGGCCCTGGGCATAGTCGGTGATACCGACGATGCCGGTGTCGCCGTCGACGCGGATGTATTCGTGGTCCTTGGTGTAGCGGGTCTCGGCCATGGCTTCCTTCCGGGGCTGGGTTCAGCGGGCGTAGCGGTGGGGGACGAACGGCAGGGCGACGACCTTGGCGGGAAGCGCCTTGCCGCGGACCATGAGGTTGAGGACGGTGCCCTCGGTGGCCAGGGAAGCCTCGACGTAGCCCATGGCCACCGGCCCGTTGACGCTGGGGCCGAAACCGCCCGAGGTGACGGTGCCGACGGGACGCCCGTCCGGCGCCTGGATCTCGGTGCCCTCGCGGGCCGGCTGGCGCCCTTCCGGCAGCAACCCGACACGCAGCCGCGAGGGGCCGCCGGAGAGTTCCGAACGGATGCGGTCGAAGCCGGGGAAGCCGCCCTCTTCGCGCCGGCGCTTCTGCATGGACCAGACGAGGGCCGCTTCCACGGGCGAGGTGGTCGTGTCGATGTCGTGCCCGTAAAGGCAGAGCCCCGCTTCGAGGCGCAGAGAATCGCGCGCACCGAGCCCGATCGGCTTCACCTCGGGCTCGCGGAGCAGCAATTCTGCCAGGGCCACGAGGCGGCGGGCATGGACGGAGATCTCATAGCCGTCCTCGCCCGTGTAGCCGGAGCGGGTGACGGTGCACTCGATGCCGCCGATGGTGGCGGACCGGGCGTCCATGAAGCGCATGTCGGCGAGATCGGGAGCGTGCCGGGCGATGACAGCCGCTGCCTTCGGGCCCTGCAGGGCCAAAAGTCCGCGGTGGGGGGCCCGCATCAGGCGGACGGACGGCGGCAGCTTCGCTTCCAGATGGGCGAAGTCCTCCTCCTTGCGGCCGGCATTGACAATCAGCATCAGCGCGCCGTCTTCGCCCGCGTCGGGTGAGCGCGCGACCATGAGGTCGTCGAGGATGCCGCCGTCGTCCGCAAGGAACTGCGTGTAGCGCTGCCGCCCGGGAGCGAGGCCGACGATGTCGGCAGGGCAAAGCGCCTCGAGCGCGCGCGCCGTCACCTCGTGGCTGGGACCGACGAGGAAGCCCTGCCCCATGTGCGAGACGTCGAACAGGCCGGCATTGGACCGCGTCCACTCGTGCTCGGCCAGGATTCCGGTGGGGTATTGAACCGGCATGTCGTAGCCGGCGAACGGCACCATGCGCGCGCCGAGGCTGCGATGCAGCGCGTCGAGCGGGGTCCTCAGAAGGATCTGTGTGTCAGCCGGCGCGTCGCTGGACATGATGGGTCCCGGTCAAGAGCAGCACGGCCGGACAAATGTCCGGCGCTGCCCCCTCTGTCCCGAGACCTGAGAGATTTCCCCGGGCCGCGGCCCAGGTTACCCCCGTCGGTGGGCACGTCCGCGCGAGCGGGGTGCCGCTTTCCAGAGTGTCAGCTCGACGCGGTCCTTCGGCCTGAGCGTTTCCGGGGCGGTTGCGCCTTCGGCGCCGGCGACTGGTCCCCACTCGGGTTCCCGCCGGACTCTTCCGCGTCGATCATTGACGACGCGAACCTACGTGACACCCGAGGCCCGGTCAATCGACCGGAGCCGTTCAGGGTGAAGAAGTTTTCCGCAGGCGACGCCTCTTTTTGCGCCGCCGACGCGTCAGCTGCGCTTGCGCCGGGGTGTCGCCGCCGCTCCGCCGCGCTCGTCGAAGCCGACGAGAAGGGTGAGTTCGTCGCCGTCCTTGGGCACGACGATGTCGTTCTCGATGACGACGAAGGGCGCGTTGGCCGCCGCGCCGCCGGGCACGTTGATGCTCTGGCGGACGAAGCGCGACACGATCACCTTGTCGCCGCGCTTGGCGACGATGCGGATCGGGGCCGTGTAGGTGCCCGGCTTGCCGGCAGGCCCCAGCAAGGCGAGGCCCTCGACCCCGATCTTGATGACGATCTGGTTGCCGTTCAGCGTGCACTCGCGTGCCGTGTTGGTGATCGAAAGCTGCGAGCGAACCGATTCGGCCTCGGGACCGCCCTGGCGCAGTGCCGCCGCACCGTCGAGAATGTCGACGGAGGGGCACTCGAAATCTTCCTGGACCATCGGAGCGGCCGGCTCGGGCGGCGTCGCCTGGCCGAACTTGAAGTAGTTGGCGAGCGAACTGCCCGTGGACGGCGCGGTCGATGCCGCGGGGGTCGATTCGCCGAAGGTGGAGCAGCCGGCCAGAGCGGCGGACAAGGCCACGGCGAAGGCGAGGCCGAGAGGCCGGGCGAGCGTGGCGCGGGTCGGGCTATGCGGCATCCATCCACTCCGGGAACGCGGGCGCGCGGCGGCGCTGGCGGGGCTTTTTACACGAGGCAGGCGGACTGGAGAAGGCCGGGCCCGGATCAGGGCAGCTGGTCGAAGCCGGCACCGAATCCCTGCAGGGCGATGGGGATGCCGATGCCCTCCTCCGGGGTCTGGAAGACGATGAAGGTGGCGTTCTGCCCGCTCTTGAGCTTGCCGATGAGTTCGTCGTCCATCACCACCTCGGCGATGCAACCGGTGGGCGTGCAGCGCACGAATCCCGCGCGGCCCACATCGGTCTGGTCGATCTTGAGGCCGAGCCCGGAGGGCAGCAGCACGCCGAGCGGGGCGATGACGCGCAGGAGCCGGCTCTTCTTGTCGGCCGTCTTCAGCACGACGACGATGAGCGACATGTCCGGCTTGTCCTCGGCCTGGACGCTCTGGACGAGGGCGCACTGGTCCGCCTGCGCTCCGGCCGGCGTTTCGCAGCGCATCTGCCATTCGCCGAAGGTGGTCTTCACCTGGCCCTGGGCCGATGCCCCGGCCGTGGAGAGGGCGAAACCGCTTGCCGCGAGCCCGATGCCGAACGCCGCGCCCGCGAGCGCCCTGCCGCCAAACCTGAGGCCCATCGGCCGATGCTCCTGATGCCGTCCATCCGGCCGCGCCGCAGCCGAGCGGGACACGTCGCCTTCCGCTCCGTTCCGACCATGACGCCGTTGCCCTGTCAAGGCGGTGGGGAGCGGACGATGCAACCGGCCCGATCTCGTCAATGACCGAAGTCGACCCACCGCGGCGCTTACTGCTGATCCGGCCCAGTCCCGGAGCCACACCGCCACCGCAGGCTTCGCAAGGACGCTGGCGCGGGATCGCCGAAGGGGGCGTTCGCCACACGCCGGCATGCGTTGAGCAGGCCCGAGGGCAGTTGTATCTGCCGGACAGCGGCAATCCACGCAGGCACACGTTATCGGTTTCTTTGCTTGTTCCGGCTCACTCTCCCGTCAGAATTCATTGCAGTCTCATGTATTTGGTGAACTCTATGACATTTTCTACTTCAGGTTGCATGCTGGCCCCGCTCCTGTTTTCTTGCGTAACCGCTCGTTCGTTGGACGACGGCAACCCGCGGCAGCGCGGTGTGCGGCGATCGGGGGCCGTGGCCCCTGGCCTCGCCGGTCTCGCGATGCTGTTCGCCGCAACCACCACCGCCTCCGCCCAGACGCCGCCGAAGCAGGCTGTGAAGGGCGAGCAGATGCAGTCCGCGTCGGCGGCGTCCGGCGGCGGGGACAAGGCTTCGGTCGAGGAGGTCGCGCCCCCTCCCCCGCAGCCGGTGCGCACGGAGATCCTGGCCTTCGAAAACTGGACGGTGACCTGCCGGGAGTTCGCTGCCGGCGGACCGCCGCGCACCTGCCAGGCGGTGCTTCAGGTGGTGCAGCAGCAGCAGCAGGAGGGCGGGCCGCCGCAGGTGCTGCTCGCCTGGATCCTTTCCCGCGAAGGGCAGGGTGCCGTCACGAGCACGCTGCAGACGCCGACGGGCGTGGTCATCGCGCCCGGGGTCGAGCTGGCGCTGGGCAAGGCTGCTGCGCGAAAGCTTGCCTACACCGCCTGCGAGGCGCGCTGCGCCGCCGTGTTCGCTTTTGACGACGCCTTCGCCAAGGAGGCGGCGGCAGCCGAATCGGCGCAGGCCGCCATCGCCGCCACGAACGGCAAGACGATCCGTTTCACGTTTCCCGTCACCGGTTTCGATCGCGCCTGGGCAGCGTTGCGGAAATAGCGGAACTCGCCGCGAATGCCCGCTCGCGCGGACATGACGCACGGTTTTGGCCCATCGGACACGTTGCACTCGCCGTGTCTTTGTGGTCTTTGCGCTCTGTCAAAACGGTCCGGGGGCACCGGACCGGCGTGACCCGCGCGCCAATACGGCTCCCCCGGCCGGTGCGGCGCCCGGCAGGGGACAGGCCGGGGGGTGGGGCCAGCGGTCCCGCGCGAGGCAGCAGGGAGTTCACCGGATCATGACACGTCACTGGCACCGCTCGGCGCTGGCTCTTCCCGCGCTGGCTGGGTCGGCGCTGGCAGCGCTTCTCCTCGGGGCCGCTCCCGCGGCCGCCGGTCTCGGGCAGCCCTCGCCCTGGCAGATCGGTCTTCAGATCCCAGCCTCGCCCGTGGCGAGCGACGTGGCCTGGTTCCACACCATGCTGGTCTGGATCATCTCGCTGATCTCGCTCTTCGTCCTGGCGCTGCTCGCCATCATCATCTTCAGGTTCAACGAGCGGGCCAATCCGCAGGCCTCCCGCACCACTCACAACACCGGGCTCGAGGTGGCGTGGACGATCATCCCCGTCCTGATCCTCGTCGTCATCGCCATCCCCTCCTTCCGCATTCTGAAGGAGCAGGTGGTGATCCCGGCGGCCGACCTCACCATCAAGGTCTACGGCAACCAGTGGTACTGGAGCTACGAGTACCCGGCCGACCAGGGCGGCGGCTTCAAGTTCGACTCCAACATGCTGAGCCGCGAGGACGCCGCCAAGGCGAACCAGCCGGGGCTGCTGGCCGTCGACAACGAGGTCGTCGTGCCGATCGGCAAGACGGTGGCGCTGCAGGTCGTCGGCAACGACGTCATCCACTCCTTCTCCGTCCCCTCGCTCGCCTTCCGCATGGACGCAGTTCCCGGCCGGCTGAACCAGACCTGGTTCAAGGCCGAGAAGGAGGGGATCTTCTACGGCCAGTGCTCGCGCCTGTGCGGGCAGAACCACGCCTTCATGCCCATCGCCATCCGCGTGGTGAGCGAGGACGCCTACAAGACGTGGCTCGGCGAGGCGAAGCAGAAGTTCGCCTCCACCGGCGACGGCGTGAAGGTCGCCGCCGGCGAGCAGCAGGCGGCGCAGTGACGCCCGCGACGACAAAGACGCGCGAAATCGAGACCCGGGACTGAGCACCATGGCATACGCGGCAACGGCAGACGCGCATTCCGACCACCCGACCGGCTGGCGCCGGTGGGTGCTGTCGACGAACCACAAGGACATCGGAACGATGTACCTTATCTTCGCGCTGTGCGCGGGCCTCATCGGAGGCGCGCTGTCCATCGCGATGCGGCTCGAACTGCAAGAGCCTGGGCTGCAGTTCTTCACGAACCCGCAGACCTACAATGTGTTCGTGACCGGCCACGGCCTGATCATGGTGTTCTTCGTGGTCATGCCGGCGCTGATCGGTGGCTACGGCAACTGGTTCGTGCCGATCATGGTCGGAGCGCCGGACATGGCGTTCCCGCGCATGAACAACATCTCCTTCTGGCTGCTGCCCTCCTCCTTCGCGCTGCTGCTCATCTCGATGTTCGTCGAGGGCGCACCCGGCTCAAACGGCTTCGGCGGCGGCTGGACCGTGTATCCGCCGCTGTCAACGGCCGGACATCCCGGCCCGGCGCTCGACTTCGGCATCCTGGCGCTGCATCTGGCAGGCGCCTCGTCGATCCTCGGCGCCATCAACTTCATCACCACCATCCTCAACATGCGCGCCCCCGGCATGACGCTGCACAAGATGCCGCTGTTCGCCTGGGCGATGCTGGTGACGGCCTTCCTGCTGCTGCTGTCTCTGCCCGTGCTGGCCGGCGCCATCACCATGCTGCTGACGGACCGCAACTTCGGCACCACCTTCTTCGATCCCGCCGGCGGCGGCGACCCGATCCTCTACCAGCACCTGTTCTGGTTCTTCGGTCACCCCGAAGTCTACATCATGATCCTGCCGGCCTTCGGCATCGTCTCGCACATCGTGTCGACCTTCTCGAAGAAGCCGATTTTCGGCTATCTCGGCATGGCCTACGCCATGGTCGCCATCGGTGCGGTCGGCTTCGTCGTGTGGGCCCATCACATGTACACGGCCGGCCTGTCGCTCGACACGCAGCGCTACTTCGTCTTCGCGACGATGGTGATCGCAGTGCCGACAGGCGTGAAGATCTTCTCCTGGATCGCGACGATGTGGGGCGGTTCGATCCGCTTCACTGCGGCGATGACCTGGGCGGTGGGCTTCATCTTCCTGTTCACCGTGGGCGGCGTCACGGGCGTCGTTCTCGCCAATGCCGGCGTCGACCGCCAGTTGCACAACACCTACTACGTGGTGGCGCACTTCCACTACGTGCTGTCGCTGGGCGCCGTGTTCGGCATCTTCGCCGGCTGGTACTACTGGTTCCCGAAGATGACGGGATACATCATTCCCGACTGGATCGGCCGCCTGCACTTCTGGGTGGCGTTCATCGGCGCGAACATCCTGTTCTTCCCGATGCACTTCACCGGCCTGGCGGGCATGCCGCGTCACTACGTGGATTACCCCGACGCATTTGCGGGCTGGAACCGCATCTCCTCCTTCGGCTCGTACATCTTCGCCGTCAGCCTGCTCATCTTCTTCTACGGCGTGTACACGGCCTTCTCCCGCAAGGAGCGCGCCGCTGACAATCCGTGGGGCGAGGGCGCGACGACGCTGGAGTGGACCCTTCCGTCTCCCCCGCCGTTCCACCAGTTCGAGACGCTGCCGCGCATCACCGGCTCGAACCACTGAGCCGGCGCGACCAGGATGCGGGCCCGCTGCGGCGGGCCCGTTCCCCACGCCGGACCTCCGCTCTTCCCCGCGCCGCGGGGCAGCGCCGAAGCCCGGTCCCGCCAGGAGGCGGATGCCGATCACCCGCGTTGCCGCAAGGCGGCCTACAGGACCTGCTGACCCTCGATGACACTCGCCACGGAAAGCCTCGCCCCATCCGCCCCTGACGGCATAGGAATGGCGACAGCCGGCGACTATTTCACGCTGCTGAAGCCCCGGGTGATGTACCTCGTCGTCATCACCGCGATGACCGGCATGGCGCTTGCTCCCGGCATGAACCCCGTGCTCGGCTTCGCCGCGATCCTCGCCATCGCGGTCGGCGCCGGTGCGTCGGGTTGCCTGAACATGTGGTGGGATGCCGACATCGACGCCGAGATGTCGCGCACGGCGAAGCGGCCGATCCCCGCGGGCCGCGTGGCGCCGGGCGAGGCGCTCGCATTCGGACTGACGCTTTCGGTAGGCTCCGTCGTGCTGCTCGGCCTGGTGTCGAACCTGCTGGCCGCGTCCTTTCTCGCCTTCACCATCTTCTTCTACGTCGTCGTCTACTCGATGTGGCTGAAGCGCTGGACGCCGCAGAACATCGTCATTGGCGGCGCAGCCGGGGCGTTTCCGCCCATGATCGGCTATGCGGCAGCCACCGGCACCGTGAACCTGCCCTCCTTCGTGCTCTTCGCCATTATCTTCCTGTGGACGCCGCCGCACTTCTGGGCGCTGGCCCTCCTGAAGACGGCGGACTATCGCCGCGTCGGCGTTCCCATGCTCCCCGTCGTGGCGGGAGAGGACGCGACGCGCCGTCAGATCCTGCTCTACACGCTGCTGCTGGCGCCGGCCGGCGTTGCACCCGCGCTGATGGGCTTCGGCGGGATCGTCTACGCCGCCGTGTCCGTCATCACCGGCGCGATGATGGTGCTCTATGCGTGGCGGGTGTACCGGACGCGCGAGGGAGACGCCGCACGCAAGGCCTGCGTGAAGCTCTTCACCTTCTCGATCCTGTATCTCTTCCTGCTCTTCATCGTCCTGCTCGCGGAGCATGTCGCCGGTGTCTCGCAGACCGGCGTCGGGCCTGCCCTGGCAAACCTCGTGGGAGCGGTGGGTTGATGGCCGCAGAACCGGACAAGGGCATCGTGCTGACGCCCGAGGAGGAGAAGCGCCGGCGCTCCCGGAGCGTCGCGCTCGGGCTCGTCCTGGGCGGCCTCGCGATCCTGTTCTTCGTGATCACCCTCGCCAAGCTCGGCGGGAACGTGCTCAACAGGCCGCTCTGACATGGACGACCGTCGCGAGGCTTCGATCGGGAAGGATCCGGCCACCGCAGCCCGTGAGCGGGCGACACGACGCACCGCCGTGGCCTGCGTCGCGGGCATCGCGTTCATGGGCGCGGCGGCCTACGCGGCAGTTCCCCTCTATGATCTCTTCTGCAAGGCCACCGGCTTCGGCGGCACGCCGCGCATCGCCGCCGCGGCGCCTGCTGCAAGTGGCGAGGCCGCGGGCAAGCTCTACACGGTGCGCTTCGACTCCAACGTGGCTCCGGGCCTGACCTGGCGCTTCGAGCCGGAGCAGCCGGCCGTCAAGATGCATCTCGGCCAGACCATGACGGTGTTCTACAAGATCACCAACACCGGCCCGCGCCCGTCGACGGGCATCGCGTCCTTCAACGTGGTGCCGGAGCAGACGGGCGGGTACTTCAACAAGATCCAGTGCTTCTGCTTCAACGAGATCACCCTCGATCCCGGCGAGAGCATGGAAGCCCCCGTGGTGTTCTTCCTCGACCCGAAGATGGGGACCGAGAGGGACCTGAAGGGGATCGAAACGATCACGTTGTCCTATACCTTCTTCGCGCCGAAGGGCTCGCCAAAGCCTCTCGCCGAAGCTAAGGACGTCGGACGGCCGAAACTCTAGAGCGGGGCAGCCGCGGCAGCCGGGGGGCCGCCGGGGCGAGGGACAGGAACCGGAGACGACGATGGCGAGCGCCCATACAAAGAACCACGACTACCATCTCGTCGATCCGTCGCCGTGGCCTTTCGTCGGGTCGATCTCGGCCTTCGTCATGGCGGTCGGGCTCGTCATGTGGATGAAGGGCCTCGCGATCGGCGGCATGAAGGTCGGACCGCTGCTGCTGGGCGTCGGGTTTCTCGGCATCATCTACGTGATGATCTCCTGGTGGACGGACGTCGTCCGCGAGGCGGAAAAGGATGGCTTCCACACCCGTGTGGTCCAGATCAGCCACCGCTACGGCATGATCATGTTCATCGCCTCGGAGGTGATGTTCTTCGTCGCGTGGTTCTGGGCCTATTACGACTCGTTTCTCTTCGTCAGCGAGGTCAAGAATTTCGGCCGCTTCGACGCGACCGGCGGTGTGTGGCCGCCCAAGGGCATCGACGTCTTCGACCCCTTTCACCTGCCGCTCCTGAACACGCTGATCCTCCTGACCTCCGGCACCACCGTCACCTGGGCGCACCACGCGCTGCTCGAGGGCAACCGCCAGGGCCTGAAGTGGGGCCTGATCCTCACCATCATCCTTGGCGCGCTGTTCTCGCTCGTGCAGGCCTACGAGTACAGCCACGCCGCTTTCGCCTTCAGCGGCAACATCTATGGCGCCACCTTCTTCATGGCGACGGGGTTCCACGGCTTCCACGTGCTCATCGGCACGATCTTTCTGATCGTCTGCCTGATCCGGGCGCTGGCCGGCCAGTTCACGCCCAAGCAGCACCTCGGCTTCGAATTTGCCGCCTGGTACTGGCACTTCGTCGACGTGGTGTGGCTCTTCCTCTTCGTCTCGATCTATCTCTGGGGCTCCCAGTGGGGTGCCGCCGTCGGCGGCCACGGCTGACCGGCGGACTTGACGACACGCGCGGGGCGGCCATGGCCGCCCCTTCGCATTTCTGAGCCATCCTGACCGGACCCAAGAGCCAATGGCCGACGCCGCCGTCCCCGCCCCGCCAATGCGCCGCAGGAGCCTGGTCCTGCTCGGCCTGTTCACGCTGATCGGCGTGGCTATCCTGACCGGGCTCGGCTTCTGGCAGGTGGAACGGCTCGGGGCGAAGAAGCGGCTGATCGCGCGGGTCGAGAAGCATCTCGCCGCCCCGCCCACGCAACTGCCGCCGCCGCACGAATGGCCCTACATGAAGCCCAAGGCGTACGAGTATGTCCGCGTTCGCGTGAAGGGCACCTTCGAGCACGACAAGGAGGCGCATCTCTACGGGCTGCGGAGCAGCAGCGTGGCGGGCAGGGACGCGCAGGCCGGGTACTACATCCTGACGCCCTTCCGGCTCGCGGGGGAGGACCGGACGGTCCTGGTGAACCGCGGCTTCGTTCCCGCCGAACGAAAGGACCCGGCGACGCGGACCGAGGGCCAGGTGCAGGGCGAGCAGACGGTGGTGGGCCTGCTGCGCGCGCCCGAACCGCGCGGGTGGTTCTCGCCGGCGGACGATGCGGCCCGGAACATGTGGTTCACGCGCGATCCCCAGGCGATCGGCGCCGCCCTCGGCATCCCGGCCGTGGCACCCTTCGTCATCGAGGCGGACGAAACACCGGTGCCCGGGGGATTGCCGGTCGGTGGCAACACACGCGTCACCTTCCCCAACAACCACCTGCAATACGCGATCACCTGGTTCACGCTGGCCGTGGCGCTGATCATCGTGTTCGTCTTTTTCGTGCGCAGCCAAAGGCGGGCCGTCTGAGCGAGGGCAGCGATCTGACGGCACGGCCATCGAAGCGCGCGTCTTCGGACGCATGGTGCATGACCAGGCGGGTCTGAAGACCCGCGCTCCGGATCAGGCCCGCCTTGTCAGTGAGAGGCCGCGACAATAGGCTTCGCCTCCGGCCCACGGGGCTGAAAGGAACTCCACGTGCTGCATGTCTCGACCCGGGGCGAAGCTCCTGCCCTCGGTTTCACCGATGCTCTCCTCGCCGGGCTGGCGCGTGACGGTGGGCTCTACGTGCCCCAGTCCTGGCCTGCAATGGATCGGGACGCGATCGCCGGGCTCGCCGGGCTTCCCTACGCCGAAGCGGCGAAGCGCATGCTGTCCCCTTTCGTCGACGCTGAGATCGACGCGCGGGCCTTTGGCGCGATGGTGGACGCGGCCTACGCGTCGTTCCGCCATCCCGCGGTCTGCCCGCTCGTGCAGATCGGCGACAACCTCTTCGTGCTGGAGCTCTTCCACGGCCCGACGCTCGCCTTCAAGGATGTGGCGATGCAGCTGCTGGGGCGGCTGATGGACCATGTGCTGGAGCAGCGCGGCCAGCGCGCCACCATCGTCGGCGCTACGTCCGGCGACACGGGTGGGGCAGCGATCGAGGCGTTTGGGGGCCTGAAGCGCGTCGACATGGTGATCCTGTTCCCGCACGGCCGGGTCAGCGAGGTGCAGCGCCGCCAGATGACAACCGTCGAGGCGGACAACGTCCACGCCGTCGCGATCGAGGGTGACTTCGACGACTGCCAGGCGCTGGTCAAGGCGATGTTCAACCATCATGCCTTTCGCGACGAGCTGGGTCTCAGCGGTGTCAACTCGATCAACTGGGCGCGGATCGTGGCCCAGACGGTCTACTATTTCACCGCCGCGACGAGCCTGGGCGGGCCCCACCGCCCGGTGTCGTTCTCGGTGCCGACGGGGAACTTCGGCGATGTCCTCGCCGGCTGGGTCGCCAAGCGGATGGGGCTGCCCGTCGGGCTCCTCAACGTGGCGACGAACAGCAACGACATCCTCGCCCGCACGCTCGCGACAGGGCGGTACGAGGCCACGGGCGTCGTGCCGACGTCGTCGCCTTCGATGGACATCCAGGTCTCGTCGAACTTCGAGCGGCTGCTCTTCGAAGTGCATGGGCGGGATGCCGCGGCCGTGCGGCGGATGATGGCCGGCCTCGCGCAGGCCAAGGCCTTCGACGTCGCACCTGGCCCCCTCGAGACCATCCGGAGCGAGTTCTCGGCCAGCGCCGTCGGGGAAGACGCCGTCGCGGCCGAGATGCGCCGCACATGGTCGGACGCCGCCTATCTGCTCGATCCGCATACCGCCGTGGGCGTTTCGAGTGCGCGGCCACTCCTGCAGCGCGACCCGGCCACGCCCATGGTGGTGCTGGGAACCGCACACCCTGCCAAGTTCCCGGACGCCGTCGAAGCGGCGACTGGGCTTCGCCCGCCCCTCCACGCTCACTTGGCGGATCTGTATGAGCGCCCCGAGCGTTCCAGCGTGCTGCCCAACGATCAGGCCGCAGTGGAGCGTTTCGTCCGCTCCCGGGCCAGGGCCAGCAAGGGAGAAGCCGCATGAAGGGCCTGAATCTCCCTTCCGTGACAGCCCTGCACGCCGGGCGCGCGGAAGCGGTGCGGATCACGACGTTGGACAACGGTCTCCGCGTCGTGACCGAAGCCATGCCCCACCTCGCCACTGCGTCGCTGGGCGTCTGGACTGCCGCCGGGACGCGCCACGAGCATGAGGGCGAGCAGGGCTTGGCGCACCTGCTCGAGCACATGGCCTTCAAAGGGACGCGCCGGCGCTCGGCGCTCGCCATCGCGGAGGAGATCGAGGCTGTTGGCGGCGACCTGAACGCCGAGACCAGCGCGGAGCGCACGTCCTACTACGCCCGTGTCCTCGGCGAGGATGTGCCGCTGGCACTCGATATCCTCTCGGACATCCTCACCGAGCCGGCTTTCGACCGCGACGAGATGAAGCGCGAGAAGCACGTCGTGCTGCAGGAAATCGGGGCCTGCGAGGACACGCCGGACGACGTGGTCTTCGACATGTTCATGGAGACGGCCTTCGGCGGGGCGCCGCTGGGGCGGCGCATTCTTGGAACGCCCAAGACCGTGCGGGCGCAGACGGCCGCCTCCATGCGCGGCTTTCTCGACCGGCAGTATCGTGGCCCGGAGATGGTGGTCGCCGCGGCAGGGGCCGTGGAGCACGACCAGGTTGTCGAAGAGGTGGCGCGCAGCTTTGCCTCATTCGCCCCGGGCCATGCGTCGCCACCTGTCGAGGGACGTTATGCGGGAGGCGAGGAGCGGAAGATCCGCAAGCTGGAGCAGGCCCACCTCGTGCTGGGTTTCGAGGGGCGCTCCTTCCACGATCCCGACCACTACGCCCTCCATGTCTTCTCAAACCTGGCCGGCGGGGGGATGTCGTCGCGCCTGTTCCAGGAGATCCGGGAGAGGCGTGGCCTGTGCTACGAGATCTACTCGTTCCACCAGCCCTTCTCGGACACCGGGACCTTCGCGGTCTATGGCGGCACGGGCGAGGCCTCGCTGGACGAGTTCGTCCCGGTCCTGATCGACTGCCTGCGCGCCGCGGCCGAGGCCCCGACGGAAGCCGAGGTCGCGCGCGCCAAGGCGCAGATCAAGGTCTCGCTCCTCATGGGCCTGGAATCCTCGGCGCGGCGGGCCGAGCAGATGGCCCGCCACGTGCTCGCATTCGGTCGCGTCATCCCGCGCGAGGAGATCGTCGCCGTGATAGACTCCATCGGGATCGAGGATGTCCGCCGGGTCGGTTCGGCGATGCTGGCGAGCGCGCCGACGCTCGCGGCGGTGGGTCCCGTGCGCCGCCTGCCCTCAGCCGATGCGCTGGCGCGTCGCATCGGCTCAGTCTCGTCCTGACGAGCCGCGCCTCCGCCATGGCCTTCTTCCGCCTGACAACACCGGCCGAGGAGATCGCGGTGATCCGCGGCGAGGGCGTGCTGCTTCGCGCCCCGCGCATGGAGGACTATGAGGACTGGTCGGTGCTTCGCGAGACGAGCCGCGAGTTCCTGCGCCCGTGGGAACCGATCTGGCCGGCCGACGACCTCACCCGTGCGGCCTATCGCAGGCGCATGAAGCGCTATCAGCGCGAGGTCCAAGAGGACCAGGCCTACCCTTTCTTCATCTTCCGCGAGAGCGACTCACAGTTGCTGGGCGGCCTGACGCTCGGCATGGTTCGGCGGGGCGTCTCGCAGGCCGCCACGCTCGGATACTGGATGGGCGCGACGCACGCCGGGAAGGGCTACATGACCGCGGCCGTCCGGCTTGCCATGAGCTACTCCTTCGAGACGCTGAGGCTGCGCCGCATCGAGGCCGCCTGCGTCCCCACCAACGCCGCCTCCCGAATCGTTCTGGAGCGCATCGGTTTCCGGCGCGAGGGCTATGCCCGGCAGTACCTGTGCATCAACGGATCATGGCAGGACCATATCCTCTATGCCCTGCTCAGGAACGAGTTCAGGTTCGACACACGTTCGCCGTGATCCTTGGCGAGACCACGCGCGACGATGCAGCCGGGGATGGCAAGCGTCGCCGCCTTGCCCTCCTCTTCCGGCGCGGCTACCACTTGAAACCGCCCGGTGTCCGGTCGGCTCTTCCGCCGAGGTCGTTCTTCTTTGCGTCTCGCCAAGCTTCTCCTGATCCTCGCCATGGCCGCCGTAGGGCTCATCGCCCACGTCGGAACGGCCGCTGCGCTTGATCCGGTGTCGGTTAGGCCGGAGAGCCCGGCTGTCGATCTCCTGCCCTTCGTGGAGCGTTCGCGCTCCGACAGCGATCTTATCCAGATCTCGACCGCTCCCGGGGCGGATGGCATCGTCCGCCGCATCGCCATCAAGGCGAAGGAAGCGGGCACGCGGCCGGACTGGATCGTCTTCGCGCTGAAGAACGATTCGAACGAGCAGATCACGCGCTGGCTGGTCGCGCCTCACTTCCGGCTCGTCGGATCCGGCGTCATCTCGCCCGACCTGGGTGCGACACGCATCACCGCCGTCACGGCCAGCCAGGGCGAGAGCCCCGAGCGCCAGGACAGCGAGGATTCCGACATCTTCGAGATCGTCCTCGATCCCGGCGCGACGGTCACCTACATCGCCGAGCTCCCCGGCCGGAACCTGCCGCAGCTCTATCTGTGGGACCTCGACGCCTACAAGGAGAAGGTCAACGGGCTGACCCTCTACCGCGGCATCGTCATCGGCATCGCCGGGCTCCTGGCGCTGTTCCTGACCATCGTCTTCGTGGTCAAGGGTGCCGTCATATTCCCCGCCGCGGCGGCGCTGGCATGGGCGGTGCTGGCCTATATCTGCATCGATTTCGGCTTCTGGCAGAAGATCGTGCCGACCACGCCGGAGGGCGAGCGGGTCTACCGGGCCGCCGCGGAGGCTGTGCTGGCGGCCACGCTCCTCGTGTTCCTCTTCGCCTACCTCAACCTCAACCGCTGGCACGTCCGCTACAGCCACGTCACGGCGGCGTGGCTCGTCTTCCTCGGAGCGCTGATCGGGCTCGCCGTCTTCGACCCCGTCGTGGCCTCCGGCGTGGCGCGCATCTCCATCGCCGCGGTGGCCGGCATCGGCTTCATGCTGGTGATCTACCTCTCGACGCACGGCTATGACCGCGCCGTGATGGTGACGCCGACCTGGTTCCTGCTGCTGGTCTGGGTCATTGCCAGCGCCTTCGCGGTCAGCGGCGAGATGACGAGCGACGTGGTGTCGCCCGCCCTGCTCGGCGGCCTCGTCCTGATCGTCATGCTGATCGGCTTCACCGTAATGCAGCACGCCTTCGCGGGAGGTGCCATCGGCCAGGGGCTCGTGAGCGACGCCGAGCGCAAGGCGCTCGCCCTGGCTGGCTCGGGAGATGCCGTCTTTGACTGGGACGTGCCGGCCGACCGCGTCTATATCGGACAGGACGTGGAGAGCCATCTCGGCCTCAAGCGTGGCACGCTGGAGGGCGCGGCGGCGAACTGGCTCGACGTGATGCATCCCTTCGACCGCGACCGCTTCCGCGCCACGCTGGATGCGGTTCTGGAACAGCGGCGCGGCAGGGTGCGGCTGGACTTCCGCCTGAAAACATCCGACGGGCACTACTACTGGTACATGCTGAAGGCACGCCCCGTCGTCGGCACGGACGGCGAGGTGGTGCGCGTCGTCGGCACGCTGGAGGACGTCACGGACGTTAAGACGTCGGAGGAGCGCATCCTACACGACGCCATCCACGACAATCTGACGGGCCTGCCGAACCGGCGGCTGTTCCTCGACAGGCTCGACACGGGGCTGATGCTGTCGCGTACCGATGAATCCGTGCGCCCGACCGTGGTGGTGCTCGACTTCGACCGCTTCAAGCAGATCAACGACAGCGTCGGCCTGCCCGCAGGCGACAGCATCCTGCTCGCTATGGCTCGGCGCCTCGGCCGCCTGTTGAAGCCGCAGGATACCCTGGCGCGCGTCACCGGCGACCAGTTCGCGATGCTGCTGGTGTCGGAGCGCGACCCGGACCGCATCACCATCATCGCCGATGCCGTGCGCCGGGCTATCGCGGCGCCGGTGGTCTTCGGCGACCGCGAGATCTTCATCACGGCATCGCTCGGCATCGCCCTGCCCGACCCCAGCACGCAGAGCAGGGGCGAGGACGTGCTGCGCAATGCCGAGATCGCGATGATGCACGCCAAGCGGCTCGGCGGAGACCGCATCGAGGTGTTCCGGCCTGCGATGCGCGCGCAGCGCACGGACCGGCTGGCGCTGGAGATGGATCTGCGCCGCGCGCTGGAGCGCAACGAAATCCGCATGCTTTTCCAGCCCGTGGTGAGGCTGGAGGACCGGACCGTCGCCGGCTTCGAGGCGCTGATGCGCTGGGATCATCCCAAGCACGGGCGCCTCGGCCCGGCCGAGTTCATCGGCATTGCCGAGGAGAGCGGCCTGATCGCCGAGCTCGGCGTGTTCGCGCTGGAGCGCACCGCCCAGGAACTCGCGGCCTGGCAGCGCGCGCTCGACGTGGATCCGCCGATCTTCGCCAGCGTCAACATCTCCAGCCGCCAGCTCCTGCGCCACGACCTGCTGCAGGACGTGAAGATGGTGCTCTCCCGGTGGCCGCTGCAGCGCGGCACGCTGAAGCTGGAGCTGACCGAGGGTCTCGTGATGGAGAACCCGGAATACGCGGCGCAGATCCTCACCCGGATCGTCGACCTCGGGGCAGGACTCTCCCTCGACGATTTCGGCACGGGCTACTCGTCGCTGTCCTATCTCCAGCGCTTTCCCTTCGACACGATCAAGATCGACAAGTCCTTCGTGCGGCCGGACGGCAAGGGGCAGCGCCCCGTCATCCTGCGCTCGATTGTCTCGCTCGCGCACGACCTAGGCATGGAGGTGGTTGCGGAAGGCGCGGAGAGCGAGTCGGACGCCGTCGAGCTTCTCGGCCTCAAATGCGAGTACGCGCAGGGTTACGCCTTCGGCCCGCCGATGTCGGCGCTGGAAGCCCGCAAGCTGGTCGGGGCCGCGCCAGAGGCGGCGTGAGCATCGGCGTGGGAACCTGGGCCGCCGGTGCGAGGAGCGCGGCGACGGAGCAACCCAGAGGACGGTCCCGGAACAAGCGAACAGCGCTGGGTTGCTTCGCTGCGCTCGCAAGGACGGCCGGAGATCACCCGTTCCCGCCCTGCCCGCCTCCCTCCCTCGGGTCGCTGGCGCCCGCCTCTTCCGCCTTGGCCGCCATTCCCGAAAACAGCGCCTGCAGATTCTTCCAGTGTTGCTCCTGCACCTCGCGGCCGGTCTCGAAGAGCGTGTTCACGGCGTCGTAGCCGAGGTCGCTCGAGGTCGGCGGAGGCGGCTCGGGTTCCGGGGGCGCGACGCCCATCATCCGGCTCCAGGCGTCCATCATGGCCCCGGGATCGAAGGGGTTCGGCGTCGCTGCCGGCTTCGGGGCCGGCGCTTGGGGCTGAAAGGTTTTCATCCAGGCCAGGCCCTGCTCGGCCGCCGCGCGCGCCATGCCGCCGGCGATCATGCTGGCCATGGCCGGGATCATCTCCTGCATCGTCGACTGGCTGAGACCCGAAGCGGCGGCGGCCTGTGCAGCCACCTGGCGTCCGAACTCAGGCGATCCGAACAGAGAGGCCATCATCGCTGGCGCCTGCGCCATGGCGTCCGGAGTGAAGGCTTTCCCGAAGGCGGCCGCGGCCTGGGGCTGCCCCTGCTGCATCATACGCTGGAATCCGAGCATGAAGGCGGGCAACACAGCGTCCACGGCGCCTGACGCCTGCTGCTGCGACAGCCCGAACTGCCGGGCCAGCGCTTCGACGGCCTCGCCGTTTTGGCTCTGCTGCATCAGCTCGAAGAGGTTGAGCATCGTCGCATGTCCTCCCGCTGCCGCCCGTGCGCTGCCGGTTTCCGTCAGCCTATCACGCCTTGCGCCGTCCGGGGTTCCCGCTTCAGCGGGCCGCCTCGCGCTCCAGACGCCCGACGATTCCGTAGGCAACCCAGATTGCCACGATGCCGAACAGCACTGCCCCGGCGCCCTGCCCCAGCAGGGCGCCTTCCGGCCCCGCGAAACGGGCCCCGGCCCATGCGAACGGGATGGTGCCGAGCGTCGCCTTGCCCCAGTTGAACCCCGTCGCCGCCAGCGGCGCGCCGAGATTGTTGAACGCGGCGTTGGCCACGAAGAGCGCCCCGTGGAACAGCCAGGTTCCCGCCAGGACAGTGCAGAAGAACTTGACCAGCATCGCCGTCTCGCCCTCGGCGGCGAAGATGGCGACGATGCCATTCTGCGATACGGCCAGCACCAGCCAGGCCAGCAGGATCACCGCGCCGGAGAAGATGAGACTGTCGGTAAGGGTCCGCCGTACCCGCTCGTAGAGACGGGCGCCGAGGTTCTGGCCGAAGATCGGCCCGATCGCGCCGGTCAGCGCGAAGACCGCACCGAAGGCGACCGGCGCAAGCCGGCTCATGATGGCGTTCGCGGCCACCGCCGAGTCCCCGAAGGGCGACAGGACGGAGGTCATGTAGGCGTTGGCGACGGGGGTCGCGACGTTGGTGAGGATCGCGGGCCCTGCTACCCGGGCGACCGGGCGGATGTCCTCGACAGCTGCCTGAAGCGACGGCCGGGCGACAAGCCGATGGACCAGCACGGCGCCGCGGAAGCCCACCACCGCGAAAGTCAGGCGCGAGAGCACGATCGTCATTGCCGCGCCATCGGCCCCGAGCTTCAGCCCGAAGATCAGGATGGGGTCGACGATCGCGGTGATGATGGCGCCCGCGAGCGTGACGTACATCGAGCGCCTCGCGTCTCCGACGGCCCGCAGCACGGCGGAATAGGCCATGCCGAGGGCCATCAGCACGTTCGAGGGCATGCTGATCACGAGAAACCTGTGCGCCACCTCCCGTGCCTCGCCTTTCGCTCCCAGCAGGCTGAGCAGGTGGTCCAGCGAAACGAATATCACGGCCGTGACCACCGCTGACAGCACGACGGTGTGGGTGAGTGAAGAGGCGGCAAGGCGCCTGGCCTGCTCGACATCCCGCGCGCCGAGGGCCCGGGACACTGTTGCCCCCACCGCGATGGCGACGCCGATGTTGGTGGAGGTCGAGAAGAAGAACACTGCGGTGGCGTAGCCGACGCCCGCGGTGATGTTCACATCGCCGAGCCACGAGACATAAAGCAGCGACAGCAGGTCGACGACGAAGATGGCCATCAGGCCGATCGCGCCCGTCGCCGACATCACCGCGACGTGGCGCATCGTCGAGCCGCTGGTGAAGACGGCGTGCGCGGAACCCGCTGCCTGCGTCATCCGCACGCTCCGGCCGGACGGGACGGGTGGACGGGACAGGCCGGCAACGGGCGCAGGGTCATGCGAGGGAAACGTCCGGACGGCATCTTGGGATCACGTCTAGCATGACACCGTGACGCTCTCACCTGTCGCGGCGCATTGACACGGATGGCGCGGGGAGCGGGCTTGACCTGCCGCCGTGCTGCTCCCACAAACGCGGGACGCCTCACGACGCGCGCTCCGTCTGGACTGCGCGGTTTCCGGACCGGACATGACCGAAGCCCTCCCCTCCACCTCCGGAAAGCCCAGGCTCTCCGTGCTGCTCTGTGCCCCGCGCGGTTTCTGCGCCGGCGTGGTGCGCGCCATCGACGCGGTGGAACGGGCGCTCGCTTTCTATGGGCCGCCGGTCTATGTGCGTCACGAGATCGTGCACAACAAATACGTCGTCGACGGGCTGCGCCGGAAGGGCGCGGTGTTCGTGGACGAGCTGGAGCAGGTGCCGCCCACGGGCGCCCCGGTGATCTTCTCGGCACACGGCGTGCCGCGCTCGGTGCCGGAGGAGGCCGGGCAGCGCAACCTCTTCGCCATCGATGCGACCTGCCCGCTGGTGACCAAGGTCCACCGCGAGGCGGAGGTGCACCACCGGCGCGGACGCACCGTGATCCTGGTCGGGCATGCCGGGCATCCCGAGGTCGTCGGCACCATGGGCCAGCTGCCGGACGGGGCGGTCGTGCTCGTGGAGACGGTCGAGGACGTCGAGCGGCTCGCGCCTGCGGACCCGCAGAACCTCGCCTTCGTCACGCAGACCACTCTCTCGGTGGACGACACGCGCGAGATCGTCGACGCGCTCCGCCGCCGCTTCCCCGCCATCACGGCCCCGCACAAGGAAGACATCTGCTACGCCACGACGAACCGGCAGGACGCCGTCAAGGCGGTGGCGCCCCGCGTCGACGCCATGATCGTGGTGGGCTCGCCCAACTCCTCCAACAGCCAGCGGCTGAAGGAGGTGGCGGAACGGGCGGGCTGCGGGATCTCGCGCCTGATCCTGCGGGCGGACGACATCGACTGGTCGCTCTTCGGCAACATAACCTCGCTGGGCGTCACCGCGGGTGCCTCCGCGCCGGAGGTGCTGGTCGAGGAGATCATCGACGCCTTCGCCGAGCGATACGAGGTGGAGGTCGAGACCGTTTCGACGGCCGACGAGAGCGTGTTCTTCCCCCTGCCGCGCGATCTGCGCGAGATGTCGGACCCTCCGGCCCGGCGCGGCACGGCAGCGGAGTAGAACCTTGGCCGTCTACACCGAGGTTCCCGACGAGGAGCTTGCCAGTTTCGTCGCGCTTTACGACATCGGGCCGCTGCTCGCCGCCAAGGGCATCGCCGAAGGGGTGGAGAACTCCAACTACCTCATCCACACGGGCGCGGGCTATTTCATCCTGACGCTCTACGAAAAGCGGGTGAAGGAGGAGGATCTGCCCTTCTTCATCGGGCTGATGCAGCACCTCTCGGCCAAGGGGATCACCTGCCCCCTGCCGGTGCGGCAGCGTTCCGGAGAGGCGCTGGGGCGGCTGTGCGGCCGTCCGGCGGCCATCGTCACCTTCCTCGACGGCATGGGCGTGCGGCGCCCCGGCGTGGCGCATTGTGGAGCCGTGGGGGAGGCTCTCGCCGGACTTCACCTCGCCGGCAGCGACTATGCCGGCCGGCGACCCAACGCGCTGTCGGTCGGCGGCTGGCGGCCCCTCTTCGAGGCGGCCGAGGCTCGCGCAGACACCGTCACCCCCGGGCTCGCCACGGCGACGGCGGAAGCGTTGGCCGGTCTCGAGGCGGGGTGGCCGTCGGGGCTGCCGCAGGGCGTCATCCACGCGGACCTGTTTCCGGACAACGTCTTCTTCCTGGGCCAGAAGCTGTCCGGCCTGATCGATTTCTACTTTGCCTGCACGGACGCTCTCGCCTACGACCTCGCCGTGTGCCTCAACGCCTGGTGCTTCGAGGCCGACGGGTCGTTCAACAGCACGAAGGGCCGCGCCATGATCGCGGGTTACGAGCGGCTTCGCCCCCTTTCCGCTGACGAGGTCCATTGCCTGCCCGTGCTGGCCCGCGGCGCGGCGCTGCGCTTCATGCTGACGCGGCTCGTCGACTGGCTCAACGTGCCGCCGGGCGCCCTCGTGCGGCCCAAGGACCCGCTCGAGTACTACCGGAAGCTACGCTTCCACCAGCGCGCCACGGACGCCGCTGACTACGGCCGGTCCCTGTGACGGACGGCGCCGCGAAGCCGAAGGTTGTCATCTACACGGATGGTGCCTGCTCCGGAAATCCCGGTCCCGGCGGCTGGGGCGCAATCCTCCAGCATGGCGAGAAAAGCCGGGAGATGAAGGGCGGAGAGGCGCAGACCACCAACAACCGCATGGAACTGACCGCCGCCATCATGGCGCTGGAAGCGCTCAAGCGGCCCTGCGCGGTGGAGATGTGGACGGACAGCCAGTACGTACGCCAGGGCATCACCAGCTGGCTCTACGGGTGGAAGGCGAATGGCTGGCGCACCGCCGACAAGAAGCCGGTGAAGAATGCCGAGCTCTGGCAGAGGCTGGACGAGGCCCGCCTGCGCCACGAGGTGCAGTGGCACTGGGTGAAGGGTCATGCCGGGCACGACATGAACGAGCGCGCCGACGAGCTGGCGCGCGAAGGCATGGCGCCGTTCCTCCCTCCCAAGAAGAGGGCGGGAGGCGGGCCGGACTGAGCGCCGGCCCGCTGGTCCGGTTCAGAGGTCCTTGATCAGGTTGTCGGCGCCGGAGACATCCGCCTTGGAGGGAACGTCCTCGACGTTCAGCACCTTCACCACCCCGTCCTCGACGAGCATGGAATAGCGCTGCGAGCGGGTGCCGAGCCCGAAGCCCGTGCCGTCGAGCGCTAGCCCGAGCGCCTTAGCGAAATCACCGTTGCCGTCGGCAAGGTACTCGATCTTGCCCTTGCCGCCGGTGGATTCGGCCCAGGCGTTCATGACGAAGACGTCGTTCACGCCGGTGACGGCGATGGTGTCCACGCCCTTGGCCTTGATCTCGTCGAAGCGGGTCAGGTAGCCGGGCAGGTGATTCTTGTGGCAGGTCGGCGTGAAGGCGCCGGGCACCGCGAACAGAACCACCTTCTTTCCCGAGAACACCTCGGCCGTGGTCTTTGCCGCGGGGCCGTCCGCCGCCATCACGCGGAAAGTGACATCGGGGAGGCGGTCGCCGACTGCAATGGTCATGGAGATCTCCGTCAGGTGGCGCGGACTTTGGTCCGCGCGACGTTACGCACAGCGCTCGCCGCTGCCGCTCACGTTTCTAGAGCATTCCGGCGCGAATGGGAGTCCGCACTGCTCAGCCCGGACCGCCTGCCACAACCACCTGGGCAGGAACTTCGACAGCCGACTCGCCGGCGACGAGGGTCAGCACGACCGAAAGGCCGCCGAGCTTTGCCGCCTTGTCGGGCCGGGACAGCACCGGCACGCGCCAGCGCACCGTTCCATCCGGGCCCTGGCCATCGGCGGCCGCAGCGGATGCCGGAGCGCCGAACAGCCAGCCATCCGGGCCTTCGACGAAAAGGTCCGGGGTCGAGCCCGCGGGCACTGCCGCATCGACGAGCAGTGCCTCGCCGTCTCCGGCCGAAGCGACTGCGACGATGCCCGGCGGTGATGCGATGCCGGCCTTGCCCTGCTCCGGAACGCGGTCGCGAGCCGCCGCGATGCGCTGCGCCACGGGCGTCGACAGCGCCGGCGCCTCGAGCAGCAGGCGAACCTTGCCGTCCGCCGGAATGCAGATCTTGGAGCACACGGCGTAGGTGATGGACAGATCGAGGTCCACCGGCTTCGCGGGATCCTTGGCCTGCACCGTCACGGGCACAATCAGATCGGAGTCGTAGCCGATGGAGAAAAGCCCCGCCTCCTCGAACCTGACAGGCGCGGGCCATGACACGTCGACCGAGGCCACGTTGGACGATCCCGACCAGTCCAGGAGGGGCGGTACCCCCGCCTCCCCCGGCGTCCGCCAGTAGGTCTTGAAGCCAGCGTCGAGCCGGATCTCGACGCCTGCCTCCCTGACGCCCTTGCGGAAGCCCGGGCCGCCGTCGAGCAGCCGCACAGCCGAACTGCTCCCCTTCGCCCAGTCCGATGTTCCGGGCTCGCCGGCCAGCGCGGGGAGGGCAACGAAAAGGAGTGTCGCGGCCATCGCCGCTGTCGTGCGCTTGGTCATGGGGAGCCCTCATGCCCCATCGCGAGGGCGGAATAAAGCCACGACGTCGTGACGCGGCGTGGAACAGGGTTTGCCCTGCCCGCGTTGGCATCCTACCGGAATGGGACTACCATCATGCTGCACATGCCCCTGGAAACGATGTCCGAGATGGGATCGCGCGGTTTTCTCGACGGACAATTGCTCGTCGCCATGCCGAGCATGCCCGACGCACGCTTTTCGCGCTCGGTCATCTATGTGTGTGCGCATTCGCCGGAAGGCGCGATGGGGCTGGTGATCAACCAGCCGGCGCCGAACATCGAGTTTCCGCACCTGCTCGAACAGCTGGAGATCATTTCCAGCGCCAGCGAGATCCGCCTGCCGCAGCAGGTCGAGAAGGTGCGCGTGCTGAAGGGAGGCCCGGTGGAAACTGGCCGCGGCTTCGTCCTCCACTCGTCGGACTTCTTCATCGACCGCTCGACGCTGCCGATTGACGACGGCGTCTGCCTGACGGCCACCGTGGACATTCTCAAGGCGATGGCGACGGGCTCCGGCCCGCGGCAGGCAGTGCTGGCGCTCGGCTATGCGGGCTGGGGAGCCGGGCAGCTGGAGACGGAGATCCACGAGAATGGCTGGCTGCATTGCCAGCCCGATCCCGACCTGCTGTTCGACCAGCGCTTCGACACGAAGTATGACCGGGCGCTGCGCAAGATCGGCATCGATCCCGCCATGCTGTCGAGCGAGGCAGGCCACGCCTGAGGCGTGGCCCCTCGCAGCTCAGGTCAAGCGCGGTCAGACCGAGCTTGACCTCTCCTCACATCGAAAACGACACCTAGCGCTGCGAAAGCAGGCTGGCCGCATCCCGCGCCCAATCGGCCGCCCGGCGCCGCCTTGCCGTTTCGGCCAGCAGAGAAGTGGGGTCGGAGGCGGGGCTGCGCAGGGCGTCGTGCACGTCGCCGCGCGACAGGCCGATGTCCTTGAGCATGTGATCGTCGAGCCCGAGAAGATCGCGCGCCTGCCAGCGGCGGACCTGGGTTTCCCATGCCGCGGCCACGGCGTCGACCGCTCGTCCGACGACGCGAGCACCGGCTCCGGCGGACCGGGGTGTCACGAACAGGGCAAGGCGGAACATGGGGAGACCTCCGGTCGGCGGCTCCTCAGGGGACGGAGCCTTCGCCGCAGCCTCTGTCTACGCGGGAACGTCTCATAACAAAAACGAATGTTCGTGATGGACTGGATCACGAAAGGAGATCAGTATCCGGGGCGTGTGAATGCCTGGGATGCAAGCCATGGCCACCTTGCTCGACATCGACCAGCTCCGGACCTTCGTCGCCATCGCCGATACCGGGTCCTTCACCCGGGCCGCCGACATCGTCCACAAGACCCAGTCTGCCGTGTCGATGCAGATGAAAAGGCTCGAGGAAAGGCTGGGAAAGCCTGTCTTCGAGCGCGACGGCCGGTCGTCGAAGCTGACGGAGGACGGGGAGCGTCTGCTGGACTATGCGCGCAGGATCCTCAGGCTCAACTCCGAATGCGTCGCCAGCTTCGCCGACGCTGAGCTGGCCGGCCGCGTGCGGCTGGGCGTGCCGGACGACTATGCCGATCGCTACCTTCCCGAGATCCTGGCCCGGTTTTCACGCTCCAACCCCAAGGTCGAGGTGACGGTCGTCTGCGAACCGACGCCGATGCTGGTCGACCGGGTCCAGAACAACGACCTGGACCTCGCCATCATCACCCATGTCGAGACGCGCGGCCCGGCGGAGGTGGTGAGGCAGGAGCGCCTGCTCTGGGTCGCGTCCCTGCGCCATGCCGTGCACGAGGAGGCCGTCCTGCCGCTCGCGCTGGGACGGCCGACCTGCAACTGGCGCCAGGCAGCCACCGAGCGGCTGGAGCGCATGGGGCGAGCGTACCGGATCCTCTACGCGAGCTGGAATTCCAACGCCGTGGGGGCGGCCGTGCTGGCCGGCCTCGCGGTTGGCGTCCTCCCCGAAAGCGCGGTACGGCAGGGCATGCGCCTGCTCGGCCCGTCCGAAGGATTCCCGCCGCTTCCGTCCTGCAAGATCGGCCTGTTGAGGAGCCGCCACGAGACGTCGCAGCTCATCGATGCGCTGGCCGGGCACATCGTTTCGAGCCTGGATAATCTGAAGGGGACAGCCGTCGAGGGCGAAGTTGCCGCCGAGTAGATCAGGTGCTGCCCGCGACGTTGCCGACGGCGCCCGAGACCGTGTTGAAGGTCGTGCGCAGCGCCGAACGGATCGAGCCCGAGCCGCCGATGATCACGATCGAAATGATCGACGCGATCAGCGCATACTCGATCGCCGTCGCACCACTTTCGTCGCGGCCGAACCTGCGGATGAGTGAAGGCAAGGACAGTCTGATCGTCATGCCGACACGATGGCACCTCAGGTCTTAACGTTGCGTCAGCGCAATCTGCCGAATGACCTGAAGCAAGCTGAAAGTACGATTCGCAAACACGGCAATTATCAACATCATTAACGCGATGCTTCGTCCTTTCGGCTGCCGCGTGACAGGACGAGCACATTGCCGAGGAGAACCAGCACCAGCCCTGCCAAGGCTGACGCCGTCCACACATAGCCTTCCGCAACCGTCGAGATGGCCAGCGCAACCACGGGGAAAAGAACGGTGGTGTATCCGGCGCGCGCTGCTCCGATGGAATGGAGGAGCCGGAGATAGGCGGCGAAGGCCAGCACCGAAGCGACGATCGAAAGGTAGAGCAGCGAGGCGAGGTAGACCGGCGTGAGCTGGATGGCGAAGGACTGCCCTCGGATCAGGGCGATCGCCACCAGGAATCCGGTTCCATAGATCATGCCCCAGACCGTCGCCGATGCGATGGACACCCCCGCCCCGTAGACGCGGGTCGCGGCCATGTTGCCGAGGCAAAAGCACAGGGTTCCCAGGACGCAATAGGCGAGCCCGGCAAGGGCGGCGGCATCCAGCCCGTGCGCCTGGAGTTCCGGCGCGAACATGGCCGCCACCCCGAGCACGCCCAGCGCCCCGCCGGCCGCGACACGCGGCTCGACGCGCTGGCGGAAGATCACAGCGCCCAGGATGAGGTTGAAGACGGAGGCGAGCGAAAACACGACGGCCAGCAGGCCGGACGGCACGGTCAGCCCGCCATAGTAGAACAGCAGGAAATTGCTCGAGAACAGGAGTGCGCCGAGCAGGGCGAAGCGCAAATGGTCGGCAACCCCGAAGGCGAGCCTCTCGCCCCTCAGGACGGCATAGGCCAGCATCACGAGTGACGCGAGGCCGAAACGCCAGACGACCGACACCTCGGGGGAGACAGTCCCGAGCTGCAGGTGAAGGGCGATCCAACTCGTGCCCCAGATGAAGACGACCGCCGCGTAGAGCAGGAGCGCAGTGCGGTCCAGCGCCGGCACGGCGCCCCGGGATGTTTCTGCCGTGTCGGCCATGCGGGCTCCTCTGAAGCAATGTCAGGAGAGGCCACACCGCTCATTCCAGCAAGTGATCCCCCGGCATGGTTCCCCTGCGAGAACGTGATGAGTAGTTTCAGCCGTGCCCCTTGCACGGGCATGAGCCCCGTGTCATGCGGCGGCCATTCCGCGGAGGACTGATGTCCACACTGCCCGGTTCTCAGACGCCTCGCCGGGTCCGGATCGCCGGGCACGAGATCATCGTCACCGACGACAAGCCGACCTTTTGGGACAAGGCCGAGGCTGGCGCATGGGAAAGTGAAACCCTCGCCGCGATAGCCGGACTGTGCCGTCCTGGTGTTGCTTTTCTCGACATTGGCGCGTGGGTCGGCCCGACTGTCCTCTACGCCGCCGCCTGCGGGGCCACAGTCACGGCCGTGGAGGCCGATCCAAGGGCGCTGGAACTCCTGCGTGGCAATGTCGAAGCGAACCCCGGGCTCTCGGCCCGGATCACAATTCTGCCCGGCGCCGCGTCGTCCCGGCCCGGCTCAATACGGATCGCCGCTCCCCGCAAGCCCGGCGACAGCATGACGAGCGTGCTCGTCACGGATTCGCCCCACGTCTTCGAGGTGCCTGCCCTGCTGCCGGCGGACCTTCTCGCCGCGGTCACACCGGACAGGAGTGGCCTCGTCGTGAAAATCGACATCGAGGGTGCCGAGTACGACCTGGTACCGGCGCTTGTCCGGGCCCTTCCGGAAGACACCCGCGCTTTGCTGGTCGCCTTCCATCCCGGCTTGCTGGCCAAGGCGGGACAGAGTCTGGCCGAGATCGCTGCGGCGACGGACGCCTGCTTCGAGGCCCTGGCGGGATACGCGCCGGAAATCGTCGATGGCGGCGATGATGGTCAGGTGCCTGCCGAGACAGCCCGGAAACGCAACGTCACTGTCCGCTTTTTGAAGCGTCCGGCTTGACCTTCACCGCAACCGGCCGCCGATGACCCGATTACCTGATGCGGCCTTGCACGACCGGCGAGGTGGTTCGGCGGTCTCGCCCGCGGAAAGCGGAATTCGGCTTCCGAACGAATTTGCGATGGTCTATGGATTTGGGTCATGCGGCCGTGGCGCCCCGGTCTTGCGGCCGTCAATCGAGTGTCGTTTTCAGCTTCTACCGCTTGTTCCTCCGGCGGCAGGACCGATCGAGGCGCGCGCATGGGGGTCCGTGTGTGATGTTCTACGCTAAGCCGGATCCCTCCCCGGTGCCTATCCAGGGCGGCCCCCGGTCGCCCCGTATCCTGATTTACAGCCACGACACCTTCGGACTGGGTCATCTGCGGCGCTCACGGGCGATCGCCAATGCTCTCGTGCATGCCAACCCCGATGCGTCCGTCGTCATCATCTCGGGGTCGCCGATCATCGGCAGCTTCGATTTCGGCAATGGGGTCGACTTCGTTCGCGTGCCGGGCGTGGTTAAGCTTCCCGACGGCGACTACACGAGCCTGAACCTCAATCTCGGGCTCGACGAGGCCGTCGCGCTGCGCCAGAGCATCATAGCGTCGACCGCGGCGACGCTGGATCCCGACCTCATCATCGTCGACAAGGAGCCGACAGGCTTTCGCGGCGAGATCATCCCGACGCTGCGGTCGGCGAAGGCGCGCGGGGCGCGCCTCGTTCTCGGCATCCGCGACGTGATGGACGAGCCGGCCTTGCTCGTGCCGGAGTGGGAGCGCAAGGGCGCTGCCGAGGCGCTGACCGAGTTCTACGACGACATCTGGATCTACGGCCTGCCGGAGGTGTACCGGCCGCTGGAGGCGCTGGGACTGCCCAAGGCGGTCGAGGACCGCATCGTCTACACGGGCTATCTGCGCCGGGAACTGCCCGACGCGCCGCAACTGCCGCGTTATCCGAAGATCACGCGCGGCCCTTTCGTCCTCGTCACGACCGGCGGCGGCGGCGACGGTCACGACCTGCTCGACTGGGTCATCTCGGCCTATGAGGCCGATGCGAGCATCCCGCTCCCGGCACTGGTCGTGTTCGGCCCCTTCATCCCGCAGGAGATGCGGCGTCGCTTCCTCGACCGCATCTCCCGCCTCGACAAGGTCGACGCGATCAGCTTCGACGCGAAGATCGAGCATCTGATGCAGAAGGCGACCGCAATCGTCGCGATGGGCGGCTACAACACGTTCTGCGAGATCCTGTCGCTCGACAAGCCGGCGCTCATCGTGCCCCGGCGCTCGCCGCGGCTGGAGCAGGCCATCCGGGCGCAATGCGCGGAACGCCTCGGCCTCGTGCACCAGATCGACGGGCTCGACGCGCCTGCGGAGCGGCACGACCCTCGCGAGATGGCGCGGGCCATCGCCGCGTTGCGCGACCAGCCGCCGCCCTCGCACGCCTTCGTGCCGGGACTACTCGACGGCTTGTCACGCATCGTCGAGATGACCCGGCCTTGGCTTGAGCAGGCACGCCACGCGCGGCGGCCGGCCGCGGTGGACATCGCCGCCGAATGAGCGCTCCCGCCCGCGGCGGATCCCTGCGCATGGCCGTTGTGGTGAAGGGATATCCGCGCCTGTCGGAAACCTTCATCGCCCAGGAGATGCTCGCGCTGCAGGATGCCGGCGTCCCCTTCGAGATCTGGGCGCTGCGGCGGCCGACCGACAAGGCCGTGCACGCCATGAACCGTGCCATCACGGCCCCCGTCGCCTATCTCCCCGAATATCTCTACCAGGAGCCCCTGCGCGTTCTGCGCGGCGCTGCGTCGGCCCTGGCAAGGTCGGGGCTGGGCCGGCTCCTCCGGATCTTCTGGCGCGACCTCCTGCGCGATCCGACCCCGAACCGGATGCGGCGGCTCGGGCAGGCCTTCGTCTTTGCGCGGGAGCTCGACCCGGAGATCCGGCACGTCCATGTGCACTACCTGCACACGCCGTGCTCGGTGGTCCGCTATGCCTGCCTCCTCAGCGGCCGCAGCTTCAGCTTCTCGGCCCATGCGAAGGACATCTGGACCACGCCCGACTGGGAAAAGCGCGAGAAGATCGCCGATGCGTCCTGGGGCGTCACCTGCACGAAGGCCGGGTTGGCCGAACTGCGGCGCCTTTCGCCGCAGGACGACCCGGAGAGGGTGCGGCTCGTCTATCACGGCCTCGACCTGTCGCGCTTTCCCGCTGCGCCATCCGGCCGTCCGGCCCGGACCGGAACCGACGCGTCGGATCCCGTCGTGATCCTCTCCGTTGGCCGCATGGTGGCGAAAAAGGGCTATGGCGACCTCCTCGAGGCGCTCTCACGCCTTCCCGAGAGCCTCGCCTGGCGCTTTGTCCATATCGGCTCGGGCGAACTCGGGCGGACGCTGCGGGCGCAGGCCGAGCGGCTCGGGATCGCGGATCGCATCACCTGGCGCGGCGGGCAGGCGCAGGACGCGGTGCTCGCCGCCATGCGCGAGGCAGACCTATTCGTCCTGCCGTGCCGGGAAGGCGACAAGGGCGACCGCGACGGCCTGCCGAACGTCGTGATGGAAGCCTCAACGCAGGCGCTTCCCCTCCTCTCCACGCGCTTTGCCGGCGTTCCGGAGTTCGTGCGCGACGGGGTGGAAGGCCTTCTCGTTGCGCCCGGCGACCCGCAATCGCTCTCGGAGGCGCTGGCCCGGCTCGTCTCGGACGCAGCCCTGCGCGTTCGCCTGGGGGCAGCCGCAGAACGGCGGGTCAGGGAGGCTTTCTCCTTCGACTCCGGCATGGCGGTGCTGCTGGCCCTGTTCGCCGAGGAGGGCGTGGGACCCGGCACGCCCGGAATGCGCCCCGCCTCCCTCGCCGCAGAATGACCCGGGTCCTCTTTCACGCGCCGCTGAAGCCCGCGGACTATCCGGAGCCGTCGGGCGACCGGACGATGGCCCGGCTCCTCATAAGCGCGCTGAAACGGGCCGGCTTCGAGGTGGAGGTCGCCTCCACGCTGCGCATGTATGACCGCGCCGGGGATGCCGCGCTTGCGGCCGACCTGGAGGGGCGGGCCCTCAATGAGGCGGAGGCGCTGGCCCGGGACATCGCGGGCCGCCCTGCCGCGCGCAGGCCGGCGCTGATGTTCACCTACCACGTCTACTACAAGGCGCCCGACGTGCTCGGCCCGGCCATGGCAAGGCGCCTCGGCATTCCCTACTGCATCGTCGAGGGCTCGCGCTCACCCAAGCAGGCGTCAGGGCGCTGGGCTCGCGGCCATGCGCAGGCCGAGGCGGCGCTCGATGCGGCGGATCTCGTCTTCGTCGTCAACGGGCGTGACAGGCCGGCGCTGGAGGCGGCCCGGCCTCCCCGTCAGCGCCTCGTCGACCTGCCGCCCTTCATCGACGCTGCCTCGTGGCCACCGGCACCGGCGCGTTCCCCGCTGCGGCCCGGCGACACGGTGACGCTGCTCACCGCCGCCATGATGCGACCGGGCGACAAGCTGGCCTCCTACGGGCTTCTCGCGGAGGCTCTGGCCCACGTCAGCGACCTGGAGTGGCGGCTCGTGGTGGCAGGCGACGGAGCGTCACGCGGCGACGTCGAGGCGCTGTTCGCGCCGTTCGGCAACCGCGTCAGCTATCTCGGCCTGTGCACGCACGAGGACCTGGCCCGCGCCTATGGAGCGGCGGACCTTCTCGTCTGGCCCGCGGTGAACGAAGCGTTCGGAATGGTCTTTCTCGAAGCGGCGGCCTGCGGATGCCCCTCACTTGCCGGCCGCTTCGGCGGCGTTCCCGATGTCGTTCGGGACGGGCAGACCGGACGGATCGTCGAGGCGGGCAGTGCGAGGGCCTTCGCGGCGGCCCTGCGCGACCTTTTGTCTGATCCCGAGCGACTGCGGACGCTTGGACGGCAGGCTTCGGCCTTTGTGCGGGGCGAACGCGACGTCGACGGGGCAGCGGCGATCCTGTCGCGCGAACTCGGCGCTTTGCTCCGGCCCGCGGTGGAGGTTCTCAGGTGAGCGAGGGCCGCCTCACCATTCTCCTGGCAGTCACTCACCTGCTGGGTGTCGGCCATCTCTCCCGCATGGCGGCGCTCGGCCGCGGCCTCGTGGAGGCCGGCCACCGCGTGGTTCTCGTTTCGGGAGGGCGGCCGGCGCCGACGATTCCGCTCGGAGGCCTGGAACTCGTCCAGCTGCCGCCCGTGCACTGCATCGGCGTGGATTTCCGTACGCTGCTTGACGACACGGGAGAACGGGCGTCCGAAGCGATGATGGCGTCCCGTGTCGCGCATCTGATGTCGGCCTTCCGCGGCACGCGGCCGGACGCCGTCGTCGTCGAGCTCTTTCCCTTCGGCCGCCGGCAGCTGGCGACGGAGTTCTCGGCCCTCGTCGAGGAGGTACGGGCTGCTGTTCCGCGCCCGGCCCTGCTCGTCTCGATCCGCGACATTCTCAATCCCCCCTCAACGCCCGGGCGGGCCGAAGAGGCTCTCGAAAGGCTCGGCGCGTTCGACCGGGTTATGGTGCATGGCGACCCGAAGGTGGCACCGCTCGATGCCTCCTGGCCGGTCAACCCCGTTCTCGCGACACGGCTCGCCTACACGGGCTACATTGCCGAGGGACTTGAGGCAGAGGCCGCGGACGATGGCCGTGGCGACATCCTCGTCTCCGGCGGCGGCAGCCCGGCGAGCCTGCCGCTGTTCCGGGCCGCGCTGGGGGCAGCCGCGATCGACCCCGGCGGCCGGCGCTGGCGCATCCTCGTGGGGCATGGCGTGCCGGAGAACGAGTTCGAGAAGCTGCGCGCCGCCGCGCCGCCGTCTGCCGTGGTCGAGAGGGCGCGAAGTGATTTCCGCTCGCTCCTGGCGGCAGCAGCCTGCTCGGCCAGCCAGGCGGGCTACAACACCATCGTCGACGTGCTGAGGGCCCGCGTTCCCGCGGTCATCGTCCCGTTCGAGGCCGGCGACGAAAAGGAACAGCGCTGGCGGGCCGAGCGCTTCGCGGCGCGCGGGCTGGCCGCCGTCGTAACGGAAGGCGAGCTGAGTCCTCGGTCGCTTCTCTACGCGGTGTCGGACCGCCTGGCCGCCGGCGATTCCTCTCTGGGCGAAGTACCCGCGCTCGACGGCGTCGCGCGGTCGGTGGCCGTCATCGAGAAGGAGGCGTCTGCCGCGAGGCGCCGGCACTCGCTTCGGGCGCGGATCACTGCAGCCCTCGACCGACAGGCAGCGGCGGGAACCCGCTTTCCGTTCTGGTGGCGTGACGACGATGCCGTCGAGCCGACGCCTGCCCTCGACCGGCTCCTCGCTCTTTCGGAGCGCACGCGGGTTCCGGTTGCGCTCGCCGTCATTCCGGCGGCCCTGCGCCCCGGTCTGGCAGAGGTCGTGGCGGACCGGCGCGGGGTGATCGTTCTCCAGCACGGCTGGTCCCACGCCAACCACGCGCCGCCCGGCGCGAAGAAGGCCGAGCTGGCGGGACAGGACCCGGGCGCCAGGCTGGACGAGCTGGCGCGCGGGCGGGACCTGCTGGCGGCCGTGTTCGGCGAGGCGTTCCTCCCTGTCCTCGTCCCGCCATGGAACCGCATTGCCGGCGAGCTTGTCCCTGCCCTCCCGGGCCTCGGTTTTTGTGCCCTGTCCACCTTTGCAAGGGACGACAAGGCTTCGGCCACACCGGGCCTCGTGCAGATGAACACCCATCTCGATCCCGTCGCGTGGCACGAAGGCCGAGGCCTCGCCGCCGAGGAAGAGCTTCTGGCCAACCTTGCGGAGGCGATCGAAACGCGACCTCGGGAACCATTCGGAATTCTGACGCATCATCTGGTCCATGATTTCTGGACGTGGCGGTTCATCGGCGACGTCCTCGACCTCCTGGCGGGCCACGACGGTGCACAGGCCCTCGATGCCCGGGGGGCTCTCGCGGCAGCCGCGGGCGAAGACGTATTGGCGGATTGAGACGACCGGGTTGACGAACTTGCGCTAAGTCCTTTCCGCCGAGCCTCTGGTCGGGCTATCAGTGGAGAGAGGAAACGCGGAGACCGCCTTGAAGGAGCCGCTCGTCAGCATCCGTGACCTCGCCGTCACCTTCGATGGCGACACCGGACTAGTGGAAGCGGTCAAGGGCGTGTCCTTCGACATTGCCGCAGGCCGGACGCTCGCCGTCGTCGGCGAATCCGGTTCTGGCAAGTCCGTCACGGCGAACGCCATCCTGCGGCTGCTTCCCAAGCGCGGAAAGATCGCGCGAGGGTCCATCCTGTTCCGGGATCCCCGGTCGGGCGAAAAGACCGACATCGTCGGGCTCGACCCGATGAGCTCGCAGATGCGTGCCATCCGGGGCGGCCGCATCGCGATGATCTTCCAGGAGCCGATGACTTCCCTGTCGCCACTGCACACGGTCGGTGACCAGGTGACCGAGGCGCTGCTGGTCCATTCCGAGGTCACCCGCAAGGAGGCGGACGAGGCCGCCATGGCGGTGTTCCACCGCGTCGGCTTCCGCGATCCCAAGCGGATGCTCAGCACCTACCCGTTCGAGCTCTCCGGCGGCATGCGGCAGCGCGCGATGATCGCGATGGCGCTGATCTGCAAGCCCGCCATGCTGATCGCGGACGAGCCGACAACGGCCCTGGACGTGACGACGCAGGCGCAGATCCTCGCGCTCATCAAGGACCTGCAGGCCGAGACCGGCATGGGCGTCCTCCTCATCACGCACGACCTCGGCGTGGTCGCCAACATGGCCGACGAGGTCGTGGTGATGTACCGGGGCGAGGTGATGGAGCGGGGCGATCGCGAGGAAATCTTCCGACGGCCCCGCCATGCCTACCTGACCGCGCTGATGCGGGCCGTGCCCCGCTTCGACATGCCGCGCGGGGAGCGCCTGACGCCGCTGCGCGCCATCGCGATCGATCCCGCCGGTGCCGCCCGGGCCGCCAACTGCGAGCACCCGCCGGTCCCGGCCGGTCGCACCGTGCTCGAAATCGCAAACGTGTCGAAGACGTTCACGCTGCGCGCCGGCGCCTTCACGGGCGGGCCGGAGAAGGTGCACGCCCTCTCAGACGTCAGCCTCGCCATCCCGGCGGGCACGACCGTAGGCCTCGTCGGCGAATCCGGGTCCGGAAAGACGACCCTGTCCAAGATCATCATGCGCGCCATCGCACCGGATACGGGCCATGTGCGGTTCGACGACGGCTCCGGCCCCCGCGACGTGTTCGCGCAGAAGGGCAAGGACCTGTTCGCCTACCGCCGCGCCGTGCAGTTCGTGTTCCAGGACCCGTTTTCGAGCCTCGACCCGCGGATGACGGTGTTCGACATCCTCGCCGAGCCCCTGCGCATCCACTCCATCGGGGACGAGCGGGACCGGCTGCGGCGGGTGAAGGACCTGCTGTCGCTCGTCGGGCTCGACCAGCGCTCCATGCGCCGCTACCCGCATTCCTTCTCCGGAGGCCAACGCCAGCGCATCGGCCTGGCCCGGGCGCTCGCGCTCAACCCCGCCGTCATCCTCTGCGACGAGCCGACCTCGGCACTCGATGTCTCCGTCCAGGCGCAGATCCTGAACCTGCTGAAGGACCTGCAGTCGGCGCTGGGGCTCTCCTTCTTGTTCGTCTCCCACAACCTCGCCGTGGTGGACTACATGGCGAGCAGCATCGCCGTGATGTGCCGGGGGGTCATCGTCGAGCAGGCGCCGAGAGAGGCTCTGTTCCGCAACCCGCGCCACCCCTACACGAGGGCCCTGCTGGCGGCGGTGCCGACCCCCGACCTGGACCATCCGCTCGACTTTCCCGCGGTATGCGGCGCCAATCTTTCCGATCCCGGCGAATGGCCGGCGCCGTTCACCTTCCATCCCGGCCGGAGCCGACCGGAGATGGTGGAAGTCGCGCCGGGTCACCATGTCTGCATGGCGGGGGAGCCCGACGCCCCCGCGCTGAGGGCTGCGTCATGACACGGAGAGGCGGTACCGGACCGAGCCGCCGCGAGGCGATGGGAGTGCTGGCGGGGCTGGCTGTGTTCGCGGCCGGCGGACGGGCTGCATTCGCCGCGGGCTTCCAGTTCCAGGATTCGCCGGAGCTTTCCGACAAGGTGAGCAAGGGCGAGCTGCCGCCCGTCGCGGAGCGCCTGCCGCGCACGCCGCTGGTCGCCGACCTCGCCTCGCGCGGTCGCCAGGAGGGCAAGTACGGCGGCGAGATGCGCACGCTCGCGGCCAAGGCCCGCGACCTGCGGTACATGTCGGCCAACAGCTATACCCGCCTGATCGGCTATGACGAGAAGCTGCGCCTGCAGCCCGACCTTCTCGAGGCCGTCGACATCGACGGCGACCGCATCTTCACCTTCACGCTGCGCGAGGGGCACCGCTGGTCGGACGGCTCGCCGTTCACCACCGAGGACTTCCGCTACTACTGGGAAGACATCGCCAACAACAAGGAGCTGAGCCCCTCGGGGCCGCCCGAGATCTATCGGGTGAACGGCAAGCTGGCGACCTTCGAGGTGCTGGACGACCGGCGTGTCCGCTACACGTTCGACGGACCAAATCCGCGCTTCCTCCCCGCTCTGGCCCAGCCGAGGCCGCTGCCGGCGTTCGTGCCTTCCGCCTACCTGCGCAACTTCCACAAGAAGTACCGGGACAAGGCGGAGCTGGAGCAACTCGCCGCCAAGTCGAAGATGAAGTCCTGGGCGACGCTCCACAATCGGCTGGACGACCCCTATGAGAACTCCAACCCGGACCATCCGACTCTGGGGCCGTGGCGGGTCATCACCGCTGCGCCGGCCAACCGCTTCCTGTTCGAGCGCAACCCCTATTTCCACCGGGTCGATCCCAGCGGCCGGCAGTTGCCCTACATCGACCGGGTGATGGTGGAGATCGCCGCGCCGGGGCTGTTCGCCGCCAAGGCGAATGCCGGCGAGGTCGACATCCTCGCGCGTGGCCTCACCATGAACGACGCGCCGGTGCTGAAGGAGGGCGAGAGCTCGCACGACTACCACACGATGCTGTGGCCGAACGCCCGCGGCTCCGCCTACGCGCTCTATCCCAACCTGAACACGAATGACGACGTCTGGCGCAAGCTGAACCGCGACCTGCGCTGGCGCAAGGCGCTGTCGGCGGCCATCGACCGGCGCATCCTGAACAATGCGCTCCTGTTCGGGCTCGGCACCGAGGGCAACAACACCGTCGCGCCGCAGAGCCCGCTCTACAACGACGCTTTCCGCACCACGAACGGCACCTTCGACCCCGACCTCGCCAACCGCCTGCTCGACGAGATCGGCCTCACCGGTCGTGATTCCAGCGGCTTCCGGCTGCTCCCGGACGGGCGCACGGCCGAGATCGTCGTGGAGGTCGACGGCGAGGCGGCCGACACCGTCGACGCGTTGCAGCTGATCGGAGAGATGTGGCGCGACGTCGGCATCAAGCTCTTCGTCAAACCTCAGGACCGCTCGATCCTGCGCCAGCGCAGCTTTTCCGGGCTGACGGTGATGGTGGCCTCGACCGGTCTCGACAACGCCGTCCCCACCGCGCAGATGCCGCCGACCGAGCTGGCTCCTGCCCGGCAGGAGAATTACGCCTGGCCGAAATGGGGCCAGTTCTTCGAGACGGCCGGCAAGACGGGCGAGGAACCCGACCTGCCGGAGGCCAAGCGCCTGATGGAGCTCTACCGCGGCTGGCTCGGCACGGCCGGGGAAGAGGAGCAGGCCACGATCTGGGGCGAAATGCTCCAGAACCATGCCGACAATCTCTGGACCATCGGCACTGTCTCGGGCGAGCTGCAGCCCATCGTCGTCAACAGCAGGCTGCGCAACGTGCCGAAGGAAGGCCTGTTCTCCTGGGAGCCCACCTCCCTGATGGGGATCTACCGCATCGACGAGTACTGGTTCGGGGACAAAGCCTGATGGGCATGGCGTTCTACCTCGGGCGCAGGCTCGTGACGATGGCGATGACCCTGCTCATCATCTCGGCGCTGGTGTTCATCATCATCAAGCTGCCACCGGGCGACTTCCTGACCAACCAGATCGACGAGCTGCGCGCCCAAGGCGACGCCTCGGCGACCGCAAAGGCCGAGTTCCTCCGCGCGCAATACGGCCTCGACCGCCCGGCATGGGAGCAGTATCTGACCTGGATCGGCCTGTGGCCGGGGCCCAACGGCATGTCCGGCCTGATCCAGGGCGACTGGGGCTGGTCCTTCGAGTACCAGCGTCCGGTCAACGAGGTCGTCGGCGGAGCCCTGGGCTTCACGATCCTCGTCAACATCGCGACGGTGATCTTCATCCACCTCGTCGCGATCCCGATCGCCATCTACTCGGCGACCCGGCAATACTCGATCGGCGACTACATGGCGACGCTGATCGGCTATATCGGCCTCGCGACGCCGAACTTCCTGCTTGCGCTCATTCTGCTCTTCTACCTGAACCGATGGTTCGGCGTGTCCATCGGCGGCCTGATGGATGCGTCCTACGCAAACACCGACTGGTCCATGGGGAAGGCGGGCTCCATCGCGGCGCACCTCGTCGCGCCCGTCGTCGTCATCGGCCTTGCCGGCACGGCGGCCATGATCCGCCGCATGCGGGCGAATTTGCTGGACGAGCTGAACAAGCAATACACCGTGACGGCCCGCGCCAAGGGCCTGAAACCGCTCCCGGCCCTGCTGAAGTACCCGTTCCGGATGGCCCTGAACCCGTTCGTGGCGGATATCGGCAACCTGCTGCCGCACCTCGTCTCGGGCTCGGTCCTCGTTTCGCTGGTGCTCAGCCTGCCGACGGTCGGCCCGGTGCTCCTGCAGGCCTTGAAGCAGCAGGACCAGTATCTCGCCGGCTTCATCCTGATGTTCGTCGCGGTGCTCACCGTCGTCGGCATGCTGATTTCCGACCTGCTGCTCGCGGTGATCGATCCCCGCATCCGGTTCGGCAAGCGGACCTGACGATGAGTTCTGCGCCCGCCCCCCTGACGCACGATCCGATGGCGCCTGGCCACTACGTCAACCCGGCGCCGTTCAATCCTGTCGGCGACGAGGAGATGACGAAGGCGGAGGAGAAGTTCTACTCCGCCTCGGCGATCAAGCTGATCTGGTGGAAGTTCAAGCGCCACCGGATCGCTCTCGTCGCCGCCATCTTCCTCGGCGTGCTCTACGCGAGCCTGCCCTTCGTGGAGGTGATCGCTCCTTACGGCATCTCGCAGCGCCACGGCGACCACCTCTACGCTCCGCCGCAGCGGGTGCACCTGTTCCACGAAGGCCGCTTCGTGGGGCCCTACGTCTATCCCTATACGTTCAACTTCAACCGGGAGACGTTCCAGCGCGAATACGTGGTCGATGCGGCCCAGCCGCAGCCGATCCGCTTCTTCTGCCAGGGCTCGCCCTACATGTTCTGGGGGCTGTTCCAGGCGCGCTTCCACCTGATCTGCCCGCCGGAGGGCGGGACGATGTTCCTGGTGGGAACGGACAAGCTGGGGCGCGACCTGTTCTCGCGCATCATCTATGGCGCAAGGATATCGCTGACCGTCGGCATCATCGGCATCGCCGTCTCCTTCGTCATCGGGCTGACACTGGGAGGGCTGGCCGGCTATCTCGGCGGCTGGGTGGATGCCACCGTGCAGCGCGCGATCGAAATCCTGCGGTCGCTGCCGGAACTGCCGCTCTGGCTGGCGCTCTCGGCTGCCCTGCCGGCCAACTGGAGCCCTGTGCTGGTCTTCTTCGCCATCACGCTCATCCTCGGGCTGCTGGACTGGCCGGGGCTAGCGCGTGCCGTGCGATCAAAGCTGCTCGCCCTGCGGGAGGAAGACTTCGTGCGCGCGGCCGAACTGATGGGAGCCTCGCGGGCGCGCATCATCGGCGGACACCTCGTGCCGAACTTCATGAGCCACCTGATCGCCAGCGCGACGCTGTCGATCCCGTCCATGATCCTGGGCGAGACGGCCCTGTCCTTCCTCGGCCTCGGCCTGCGGCCGCCGGTGACGAGCTGGGGCGTGCTGCTCAACGAATCGCAGAACCTCGCCGCGGTGAACCTCTATCCGTGGCTGCTGGCGCCGATGATCCCGGTGATCCTCGTCGTCCTCGCCTTCAACTTCTTCGGCGACGGGCTAAGGGACGCGGCCGACCCCTACACCTGAGGGCCGGCCTCGAAAGGGCGGCACTCGCGGCGAAGGTGTCAGCTCAGTACGCAAATTCCTCGAAGACCGGCCGCACGTCCTCGCCCCAGGCGCCGTGGTAGCGGGACAGCAGCACCTCGGCTGTCGTCCGTCCGCTCTGGACGATCTCGTGCAGGGGAGCGAGGTATCCGGTCTCGTCCTCGCCGGCCGCATTGCGGCGGGCGCGGCGGCGCAGGCCCTCTTCGGACAGGGCCAGGACCTGCCGGGCGACATCGCGCAGCGTGCCGCCGCGGAACGGGGTGGCGAGGCCGTTCGCCGCCACCTCGTCGCGCAGGGCCTGGCGCTCATGCGCCGTCCAGTCGTGGACGAGGTCCCAGGCGGCGTCCAGCACGCCCTGGTCGTAGAGCAGCCCGACCCAGAACGCCGGCAGCGCATTCAGCATCGGGACGGGGCCGCAGTCGGCGCCACGCATCTCCAGGAAACGCTTCAGCCGCACCTCGGGGAACATCGTCGACAGGTGGTTCGCCCAGTCGGAGATCGTCGCGCGCTCGCCCGGCAGGGCCGGAAGCTTGCCGTCCAGCAGGTCGCGGAAGGACTGGCCGGACGCGTCGATATACTCGTCGCCCCGCTTGACGAAGTACATCGGCACGTCGAGCGCCCATTCGGCATAGCGCTCGAAGCCCATCCCGTCCTCGAAGGCGAAGGGCAGCATGCCGGTGCGCGCCGCATCCGTATGCCGCCAGACCTCCGAACGGGTGGAGAAGTATCCGGTCGGACGGCCCTCCGCGAAGGGAGAATTGGCGAAGAGCGCGGTGGCCAGCGGCTGCAGGGCAAGCGACACCCTGAGCTTGCGCACCATGTCGGCTTCCGAGCAGAAGTCGAGGTTCACCTGCACCGTCGTGGTGCGGAACATCATGTCGAGCCCGCGCGTGCCCACCTTCGGCATGTAGGAAGACATGATGCGGTAGCGCGACTTCGGCATCACGGGGATTTCGGCGCGGGTCCAGAGCGGCTGGTGGCCGAGGCCGAAGAAGCGCATGCCGAGCTGCTCGCCCACCGCCTTCACCGCATCCATGTGGACGCGCAGTTCGTCTGCGGTTTCGTGGATCGTCTCGACCAGGCCGCCGGACAGCTCGAACTGGCCACCGGGCTCCAGGGAGATGGCGCCGGATCCGCCGGGATCGAACAACCCGATCGGCCGGCCGTCCTCCACGATCGCATCCCAGCCCGTGCGCGCCGCGACGCCATCCAGCAATGCGCGGATGCCGCGGGGGCCGTCATAGGCGACAGGCGACAGGTCGTTTTCGTAATAGGCGAACTTCTCGTGCTCGGTCCCCAGCCGTGCTTGCGATGCGGGCTTGCAGCCCGCCGCGAACCACGACACCAGCTCGTCGTGGCTCTCGATCGGGGTGGGATCGGACTGGTCTCGGGCCATCGGCGGTTCCTCGGGGCAGGAGCCGCGTCCGCGGGTCCCCAACGCTCACGACATTCCGCCGGCGGCGGAGCGGCAACATCTAGTCGCCTCCGTGCATCGTGGCAACGATGAGGCAGTCATGCAGTTGCGCAAAGTCGCTTCAATGCAAACGAGCCATGTGGGACCGGCTCAATCCCGCCAGTCGCCGAGGACCGACTGCACCAGCGCGAGCGCGGCGACCGCGGCCGTGTCGGCCCGCAGGATCCTCGGCCCGAGCGCGATCGGCATCGCAAAGGCAGCAGCGAGCAGTGCCTCGCGCTCCTGCGGCGCAAAGCCGCCCTCCGGCCCGATCAGCACGGCGAGCGGTCCCCGCCCGAGCCCGGCCAGCGCCGAGAGAGGGTCGGCCACCGGGGCCGCCTCGTCGCAGAAGACGATGCGCCGCGCGGGGTCCCACTGTTCCAGGAGCCGGTCGAAGCGGACTTCCTCCTCCACCGGCGGAACGGACAGGATGCCGCACTGCTCGGCGGCCTCGACCACGTTCGCACGCATGCGGTCGAGGTTGATGCGGCTCACCTGTGTGTAGCGCGTCAGGACGGGGCGGATGGAGGATGCCCCCATTTCGACCGCCTTCTGCACGAGATAGTCGAGCCTGGCATGCTTCAACGGCGCGAACAGCAGGTGCAGGTCGCCCGCCGGAGGCTGCGGACGGATCTGCTCCTCCGCCACCACCTTCAGCGCCTTGCGGTTTCCCCCAGCGATGCGGACCCGCCATTCGCCGTCGCGCCCATTGAACAGCAGCACGCTGCCGCCCTCCGTGAGGCGGAGCACCGTCGCGAGGTAATGAGAGGCCTCGCGGCTCAGCTCGATCGTCGCGCCTTCCGAGAGCGCGTCGGGGACATGCAGGCGGTGTGCGGCGTAATCCACGTCAGGCAAGCGCTTCTCCAGTCTGGCTGCGGCGGCCGGCATCAGGTTCGCAGAGCAGCCGGAATTCCGCCCGGATTCAAGGGCACTGACCACCGCCGAGTTGCCCTGATGGGTGACGCACGTTATTCAACGGCTCGAACCAACGCAGGATTTGCCTCGTCATGCGCGTCGCCTCGTCATCAGCTCTCGCATCGCGGACCCCCGTTCGCCTGCGCGCGATCCTGTTCGGCGCCCTTGCTGCATTTGCGGTTGCCGGCGGTGCCGCGGCTCAGGATGCGGGGGCAGCCGCCGCGCCGGGCGGAGACGCAAACAGCGACTGCCTGAAGATCGGCAAGTCGCTGCAGGTTCGTGCCGGGCTGGTGACACAGGCGCAGAAGCTGGGCAAGAAGAGCAAGCCGGACGTGTTTTGCTCGGTCTACACCCGGATCTTCGCCAACGGTACCTCGCTGATCCCCGAGCTCGAGCGCAACGCAGCGTGGTGCCATGTGCCCGACAACGTGATCAGCGCGATCAAGTCGCAGCATGCGCAGGTGACCAAGGCGAAGGGCCAAGCGTGCCAGGCCGCAGCCCAGTTCCGCAAGATGGAGCAGCAGGCGCGCCAGAACGCGCCGCGCGAGCAGGCTCCGTGGGGCGGCACCGGCGACGTTCTCGGCGGTCCGTTGCGCGTTCCCCCGGGCGCCCTGTGAGCGATGCCGCGGGTCTGGGCGGGGCACCCGTTCCGGACGCGCCTGCCGGCAACTGGGTAGACCGCCTCGCACCGCCCCGCCTGCGGCCTTTTCTCAGGCTGGCACGCGCCGACCGGCCAATCGGGTGGTGGCTCCTCCTGCTTCCCTGCTGGTGGTCCGCAGCTCTCGCCACAGAGTTCACCGGGGGCGGGCTGCCCTCTCCTGTCCTGCTGGGCCTGTTCTTCATCGGCGCGGTGGCGATGCGCGGGGCCGGCTCGACCTACAACGACATCGTCGACCGCGATCTCGACAAGCGGGTCGCCCGGACCCGCGGCAGGCCCATCGCCTCCGGACAGGTGTCTGTGACGGGTGCCTTTGTCTTCGTGGCGCTGCAGTGCCTCGCTGGGCTCTTCGTGCTGCTGACCATCCGGCCGCTGGATCCGTTCGTCATCGGGCTCGGCTTCGCCGCGATGATCCCTGTGCTTGCGTATCCCTTCATGAAGCGCATCACGTCCTGGCCACAGGCAGTGCTGGGCCTGGCCTTCTCGTGGGGTTCGCTGATGGGCTGGGCCGCGGTCACCGGCAGCCTCGCTGCGCCGGCGCTGCTGCTCTATGCCGGCACCGTGCTGTGGGTCATGGGGTACGACACGATCTACGCCGTGCAGGACGTCGAGGACGACGCACTGGCCGGCATCCGCTCCACGGCACTGCTATTCGGGCCACGGACGCGCGCGGCGGTGGGCGTGTTCTACGGGCTGGCCTGCGTGCTGATGCTGGGCGGGCTGTGGATGGCGGGAGCGGGGCCTCTGGCTCTGGCGGGACTTGCCGCCTTTACCGCTCACCTCGCAAGCCAGGTCTGGCGGCTCGATCCCAATGACGGCGTCGCCGCGCTTCGGCTTTTCCGGTCGAACCGGGACGCGGGACTGCTGCTTTTCGCGGGGCTGACCGCGTCGTCGCTCGCCGCCTGAGGCTTTCGCTCAGCTGCGGGCGATGATCTCGCGTTCGCGCCGGACGATCGGGCGGTCCGGCAAGCGGCCGGTCTTGCGGCGCATCAGAAAACGGGGCCGCCGGCTGGCCGGCACGCGGCGGATCCGCCGGTCGTGCTGGGCCCCGAGGCGCACATGCCCGATCTGGTCGAAGGGCTCGACGAGCGAGCCATCCTCGCCCTGGATCAGCAGCGGCAGGCCGAGGTCGAGGCCGGCGCGGCGCCACTGCGCGATCACGGCTGCATCGTCACAGACACGATAGAGTTCCACGGGCTCGCTGCCGTCCACGAACAGGACGGCGATTTCGAACCACGGCCGGTCGTCCCCGGGCACATTGACACGCCGCAGCAAGACGCCGCGGGCATGCCGCATGACCGTGGCCCGGCCTGCGATCGGACCCTCGGCGAGGACCACCCGGTCGCAGCCGAAGATTTCAGTGCGGCACTGACCGTCCACGTTCGTGCAGACATCCGCGCCAATGATGTTGAGCCTGTATCCCGGGGCGGCGATGTCGATCCGCTCGGGTGAACGCAGTTTCCGCATCGGTCATCGTCCCTGTCGGCAGCAGATCCGCAGTCGCGATTACTCTCGCGATTGCATCCTCCGATACCGTGTCATGGACCATTCTGACTTAAGGCTTTCGGTTAACGATCCATTCCCACCACGTTAACGACCGTTTTCCTTGACGGAACCTTGCCTGCGTGCGGCCAGTCTTTCCTTGTCGCAATGCAGCATCGGCAGTAGAAATCGCGGCGTCCACGGAAACCCCATGCCGGAAATGTCAACGATCCCCGCTGCGATTCTCGCGGCAGCCCGCGAAAGCGTCGCCGAGGCGGGGCGGATGGCGCTCGCCCATTTCCGGCCGGGCTCACAGACCTCGGCGCAGGTGCACTTCAAGGCGGGCGGCTCGCCGGTGACGGACGCGGACCTCGCCGTGGACCGCTTCCTGCACAGCGCGCTGCTGGGGCTCGCCCCGGACTTCGGGTGGCTCTCCGAGGAAACGGTGGACCATCCCTCCCGCCTGCAGCGGAGCCGGGTGTGGGTGGTGGACCCGATCGATGGAACCCGCGCCTTCGCCAGGGGCGACACGGACTGGACGGTGGCGGTGGGGATCGTCGAGGACGGAAGGCCGGTGGCAGGATTCGTTTTTGCGCCGGTCCGGGAGCAGTTCTACGAGGCACTCCCGGGCGCAGGCGCCTCGCTCAACGGGCGTCCCATCTCCGTCACTTCCCGCGACGTGGTTTCGGGTGCGACGCTGGCTGGGCCGAAGCCGGCGCTGGAGACGGTCGCCGCCCTGCACGGGGCGGTCACCATGGCGCCCAAGATCCACTCCCTCGCCTACCGCATTGTCCGGGTTGCCGAGGGCGTGCTGGACGGCGGCCTCGCCGGAGGCGCTTCCAATGACTGGGATCTCGCCGCGGCACACGCCGTGCTTGCGGGAGCAGGGGGCGAGCTCGTCGGCCAATCCGGTGAGGCGCCCCGCTACAACCGGCCGAGTACGGTGCACGAGCCGCTCGTGGCAGCCGGCCCCGGGCTGTCCGGACAGCTCGTCGCCGCGCTGCGGGCGGACCCGGGACGCCCTCCCCGGCGCAGGACTTGACCCGCAGATCCCCTCCCTCTACCGAGCCCCCGCTTTCAGGAGCCTCCAATGAGCAAGAGCAAGAGCCCGGACCGTCAACTTCCCCATCTGGTTTTCGGAGGAGAGCTCGTGTCGCTTGACGACATGGAGTTCAAGAACCTGGCGGAACTCGACATCGTCGGGATTTATCCCAACTATGCGACCGCCTATTCGGCGTGGAAAGCCAAAGCGCAGGCTACCGTGGACAATGCCCACATGCGCTATTTCATCGTACACTTGCACAGATTGCTCGATCCGGATCCCCTTCATGACCCTAATACCGCGGTGGTCTGACGGCCCCCGGTCCCCGCAGGCTCGGACATGCTGACGGGTCTCCTCGGCTCCGCGCCAGTGCAGTCCGGCCTCGGCCGGCTGCTCGCCGCCTATCTGCGGCTGGTCGGCCGGACCAACCGCTTCGTCACCGATCCTCCGGACCTCTTCGACCGGCTCGATCGCGAGAAGCCCTTCATCTGCGCGCTGTGGCACGGCCAGCACTTCATGATTCCGCTCGGCAAGCGGCCGCAGGACCGCTACGCCGTGCTGATCTCGCGCCACGGCGACGGCGGCATCAACGCAGCCGCCTGTGACGCCTTCGGCATCCGTGCGATCCGGGCCTCGGGCGGCAAGCCGCAAAAGATGCACCGGCGCGGCGGAATCACCGGCCTGCGCGAGATGCTGCGCGCGCTGGAGCAGGGCGACAGCATGACGCTGACCGCCGACATCCCGAAGAAGGCCCGCATCGCCGGGGCGGGGATCGTCACCCTCGCGCGCATGTCGGGCCGGCCGATCTTCCCGGTCGCGGTGGTCACGAGCCGGCGCATCACGCTCAACAATTGGGACCGGGCCAGCATCGGCCTGCCCTTCGGGCGCGGCGTCGTCGCCATCGGCGAGCCGATTCGCGTCGCCCGGGAGGCGGACGAGGGCGAGGTCGAGCGCGCCCGTGTCGCGGTCCAGGAGAGCCTCGACGAGGTGCATCGCCGGGCCTATGCGCTCGTCGGGGCCGCCGACCCCGGAGCCGGCCTGCGCTCCACAGCCGCCCGCAGGGTGGAGAGCGTGGCGTGACCTCCCTGCCGCTGCCGCTCAGGCTCTATCGTGCCGGGTCTTCCCTCCTCGGCCCGCTGACGCGCGTCCTGCTGGAGGAGCGTGCCCGGCGCGGCAAGGAGGAGCGCACCCGCATGGGAGAGCGGCGCGGCGATGCCAGCCGGCCGCGCCCGCCCGGGCGCCTCGCCTGGCTGCACGGGGCGAGCGTCGGCGAGACGCTGTCGCTGCTGCCGCTGGTCGACAGGCTGATCCAGCGCGGCTTCAGCGTCCTCGCCACCTCCGGCACCGTCACTTCAGCACGCCTCCTCGAGCGCCGGCTCCCGGCCGGCGCCGTCTATCAGTTCGCGCCGGTCGACGTGCCGGTCTATGCCCGCCGCTTCCTCGACCACTGGAAGCCTGACCTGGTGCTGGTCGCCGAGAGCGAGCTGTGGCCCAACCTCATCATCGAGGCCGAGCGCCGGAGCGTCCCGATGGTGCTGGTGAATGCCCGCATGTCGGAGCGCAGCTTCCGGCGCTGGCAGAAGCTGCCCTACAGCATCGCCGCCGTGCTCGGCCGCTTCCAGCTCTGCCTCGCCCAGACGCCGGCCGACGCGGACCGGCTCTCCCGCCTCGGCGCGTCGCGGGTGGGCGTCACCGGAAATTTGAAATTCGACGCCCCTGCCCCTCCCGCCGACCCGCTGCGGGTTTCGGCGCTGAAGGGCCTCGTCGCCGACCGGCCGGTCTGGATGGCGGCCTCCACCCATCCGGGAGAGGACGAGCAGGCCCTGGCGGTGCACGAGGCGCTCGCGGGCCGCTTCCCGGGCCTGCTCACCATCCTGGCGCCCCGCCATCCGCAGCGCGGCAGCGAAATCGCCGCCATGGCCACCGAACGCCGGCTCACGCCGGCCCAGCGCTCGCGCGGGCTCGACCCCGATGGCGCGACAGACGTCTACGTCGCCGACACCATCGGCGAGCTGGGGCTGTTCTACCGCCTGGCCGAAGTCGTCCTGATGGGCGGCTCGCTGGTGCCCCATGGCGGGCAGAACCCGATCGAGCCCGCCAAGCTCGGAGCGGCGATCCTGCACGGCCCGCATGTGCACAATTTCGCCGACGTGTTCGCCGCGCTCGACCAGCAGGGCGGCGCCATCGCCGTCGCCGACGTGCAGCAGCTCGCGGCAGCCGTCGGCATCCTCCTGCAGGACGGGCATCGCGTGCGCACCATGGCGCGCGCTGCCGCGGCGACCGTCGAGGGGCTCGGCGGCGCGGTCGACCGGACGATGCAGGCCATAGAACCCTTCCTCATGCAAATGCAGCTGGAAGCGCGCTGACCATGCTCCCGCGCAGCGGAGCGGCCTGATGCGCGCGCCGGAGTTCTGGTGGCGGACGCCGGGCCTCGCCGCGCTGGCGCTGTCTCCCCTGTCCGCCATCTACGGATCCATCGCAGGGTCGCGCATGCGCCGGCAGGGCGCTGCGGCTCCCGCGCCGGTGCTTTGCGTTGGCAATCTCGTCGCGGGCGGCGCCGGCAAGACACCCGCGGCGCTGGCCATCTCGATGCGGCTCGCCGAGCTGGGCCGCAGGCCCGTGTTCCTGTCCCGCGGTTATGGCGGACGTCTCGCCGGGCCCGTGCGCGTGAACCCGGACCAGCATACCCCGGCCGACGTGGGCGACGAGCCCTTGCTCCTCGCGCGGGCGGGCCCGGCGGTCGTGGCGCGTGACCGCCCGGCCGGGGCGGCACTGGCGGCGGAAATCGGCGACGTGGTGGTAATGGACGACGGCCTCCAGAACCCGTCGCTCCGGAAGGATGTGTCGTTTGCCGTGGTGGATGCTGCGACTGGCGTCGGCAACGGCTTCTGCCTTCCCGCAGGTCCGCTGCGTGCTCCGCTGGCGGCGCAATGGCCGGCCGTCGACGCCCTGATCCTGGTGGGCGAGGGCGAGGCCGGAGACGAGGTCGGCCGCCTCGCGGAGCGGCAAGGGAAGCCCGTGCTGCGGGCATGGCTCACGCCGGACGCAGCGGTGGCTGCAAGGCTGGCCGGCGTCCGCGTGTTCGCCTTCGCAGGGATCGGCCGGCCGGAGAAGTTCTTCGAGACGCTGCGCCGGTCCGGAGCGCTCGTGGAGCAGACTCGTGCCTATCCCGACCATCGGCCCTATGCGGCGGGCGAGATCGCCCGGCTGTTGGTGGAGGCCGGGGCGGCAGGGCTGCTCCCGGTCACGACGGAAAAGGACATGGTGCGCGTCCGCGCGGTGGCGCCGGACGTCGCAGAGGGGATTGCCGTGCTGCCGGTGACAATGCGATTCGCGGATGAGAAGCGCCTCGGCGACCTGCTGGCAGGCCTGAGGAAGCCGGGCTGATCAGGCCTTCGCCTTGATCCCCATGCTGGCCAGAACGGCGTCGCGCGAGACATAGGCCTCCTGCCGGTCCACGGACCAGTAGCGCAGCTCCTCGAGCGGGATGGCCTGCCGCGTCACGGCGCAGCGGACATAGGCACCAGGCTTCACGACCCGGAATTCTCCGTCGAGATATTCCAGGACGGCCTCGCCCTGTGCGACCGGTCTGCGGTCGAAACGGTTCATGGAACCCTCGGTCCTGCCGTCTGCCGGGCCTGCCGGCGTGTCGTCAGTCTCATAAACTACCAGCCGGTGCGATCCAAGCCCCGCGCGCCCGCTCCGGTGAAGCCCGGAGCGGGCGGGGCGCCTCACATGACGGCGTGGAGGCCAACACGGTTCCCTTCCGTGTCCATGATGATGACAAACGCGCCCATGCCGTCCGGCAGTTCCACCCGCGGGCCGGCGAGACGACCGCCCAGACGCCCGACGTCGGCGACCATGCGGTCGAGCATGCCGTCGGCGTTGAGGTAGACGACGGGACCGCCGTCACCGGGTCGATGGGCAGGCCCTCTGGCAATGCAGCCCGAGATCCCCACGCCGCGCTCGTAGGGGAAGACGGCCATGACGTTGGGCCCCATCGTTTCGCGCTTCAGGGTGACGCCGAAAAGGCCTTCGTAGAAGCGCACCGCGCGGTCGAAATCGGCGGCGGGAATATCGAACCAGACAGCGACGGTATTGCGGACGGCGGCGGCGGTGGCGGCGGTCATGGTGTCCTCCTCAGCGGGCCCGGCAGGTGCCGGCGAGGAGGACGATGCGGCGGGCCTGCTGACAGGTTCCGTCAGCAGCGTTCACTCCGGGACGCCCGACGGCAGTGTCGCCCGCCATTCGCGCAGCAGTGCCGCCCGGCGCCGCGGCAGCCGATCGGGCATCACCTCGAAGCGAACGATCCTGTCCGTCCGGAAGTGGCGGTAGCCCTCGCGCAGCTCGCACCACGCCGCCAGCACGCGGGCACGCTCGAAGAAGGCGATGGACACGGGCCAGACGGTGCGCTCCGTTTGCTTCGCCCCGTCGTCATAGGTGATCCTGACCTTGCGTTCGCGCCGCATCGCCTCCCGCAAAGCGGTGAGCGCGGCGCCGACCGCGGGAGGATCCTCATACGCCGGGACGATGAAGCCGGTGGTGTCCATGGCATCCGCCCGGTCCGGCGGCAGCACGGCGCGGATTCGGGCGAGCAAGGTGGCCGCGGCAGCCGCGAGGCGCGGGTCGGAATGGCCGGTGACCCATTTGGCGCCGAGCACCAGGGCCTCGGTCTCGTCCTCTCCCAGCGTCATGGGCGGCAGGAAGAACCCGGGGCGCAGCACGTATCCGAGGCCCGCCTCGCCTTCCACCGGCACGCCTTGCGCCTGGAGACTGGCCACGTCACGGTAGAGCGTCCGCAGGGACACGCCGAGTTCCTGCGCCAGCACCATGCCCGTGACGGGCCGCCGGCGCCGGCGCAGCGCGTCCATGAGGGCAAGCAGGCGTTCGGCACGGGTCATCGGCTTCTCGGCGGCTCAGCCGGTAAACAGGCTGCCCTGCCCTTCGGGCGCCGGCTTCGGCTTCCCGGACGGCTTCGGCCTCGCGCCCTCCCCCGCGACGGCCCGGACGTGGCCGTCGGAGAATTGGATATCGAGGGTCATGCCGGCCGCAACGTCCGCGGCGGCACGCAGCGGTTTGTCGTCCGGGCCGCGTACCAGCGCAAAGCCGCGCCGTAGCACGCCCTCGTAGCTGTAGGAGACGAGAAGCTGGCCCTGCGCGGACAGGCGCTCCTGCCGGAGCCGGACCAGCGCGCGCATGGCTGGCTCGATGCGCACGGCGAGGCGGGCGAGCCGGTCCCTGTTGTTCTCGATGCGCACGGCGGCCGTCCTTGCCCAGGCCAGCCGAGCCGCGTCGAAGCGGCCGGCCAGCACGGCGTGCCGGTCGCGCTGGCGTGCGAGGTGCCGATCGAGGGCGGCAGGCAGCCGCGAACCGTAACCGTCCAGCCTCTCGCGCATGACGCCGAGTTGCGCGCGGGGCGAGCGCCGGGCCAGCCGCGCCGAGAGATCGGCCAGCCGCTGGGCGTGGCGGCGCGTCGCGGTGGCGAGCGCCTGGTCGAGCCTGTTTGCCGCGAGGTCGAGCCGCTGGCGAGGCGCGGCGACCAGCATGTCGGGGCGCGGCAGCCCGCGCGCGAGCCCCTTGATCCGCTCGCGCCGGGCCTCGACGCCGCGCAGAAAGGTTCCGATGAGCCGCCGCCCGAGGTCACCCGCCGTGGCCATCAGTTCGGCGCGGACGGGCACGGCTTTCTCGGCCGCGCCCGTGGGCGTCGGCGCTCTCCAGTCGGCGGCGAAGTCGATGAGGGTCGTGTCGGTCTCGTGCCCCACCGCCGAGATCAGCGGGATCATGCTCTCGGCGGCGGCCCGGACCACGAGCTCGTCGTTGAAGCCCCAGAGGTCTTCGAGCGAACCGCCGCCGCGGGCAACGATCAGCAGGTCCGGCCTCGGAATCGGCCCGCTCTCCGGCAGGGCGTTGAACCCCCTGATGGCCGCCGAGACCTCCGCCGCGCAGGTCTCGCCCTGCACGCGGACCGGCCAGACGAGCACGTGGCGGGGAAAGCGGTCCTCCAGCCTGTGCATGATGTCGCGGATTACGGCGCCGGTCGGCGAGGTGACGACGCCGATGACGCGGGGAAGGAAGGGCAGGAGCTGCTTTCGCTCGGGAGCGAAGAGACCCTCGGCGGCGAGGCGCTTGCGCCTGTCCTCCAGCTGCGCGAGCAGCGCGCCGACGCCAGCTGGCTCCAGCGTGTCGATGACCAGCTGGTACTTGGATTGCCCGGCGAAGGTGGTGATGCGCCCCGTGGCGATCACCTCCATCCCCATCTCTGGCTTGAAGCGCAGCCGGCCGGCCGTGCCCTTCCAGATCACCCCGGCAAGGCAGGAGCGCTCGTCCTTCAGGTCGAGATAGACATGTCCGGACGAGTGGATCTTCACTCCCCCCAGCTCGGCGCGGACGCGGACATGGCCATAGGCGTCCTCCAGCGTCCGGCGCAGGGCGCCGGAGAGCTCGGAGACGGTCCATTCGGGGGCATTGCTGACGACGGGTTCGGACATGCTTCGCAGCATAAAGGATTCCCGCACGGCTTGTGGACCCCGGGCGCACGCCATTGATCCGCCGTGCCGCACCCCCTAGGACACGCGGAGGCCGCGACGGGAGACGCCGCATGAACATCCTGCTGGTCGGATCGGGCGGGCGCGAGCACGCACTCGCCACCGCGATAGGCCGCAGCCCGCGCTGCGGGACGCTCTTCGTCGCACCCGGGAATCCGGGCACGGCGGAGGTTGCCGAGAACGTCACGGTGAATGTCGCCGACCACGACGCCGTCATCGCATTCTGCCGGTTGATGGGCGTCGGGCTCGTCGTCGTCGGGCCGGAGGCGCCGCTGGTGGCCGGGCTCGCCGATGCGCTGGAGGCGGCAGGCATCCGCTGCTTCGGGCCGAGTGCCGCTGCGGCGCAGCTCGAGGGATCGAAGGCCTTCACCAAGGAGCTGTGCCGCGAGGCCGGCATCCCCACCGCCGCGTTCGCGCGCTTCACGGCGCCCGGCCCGGCCAGAGACTACGTCCGTACGCAAGGCGCGCCCATCGTGGTCAAGGCGGACGGGCTTGCCGCCGGCAAGGGTGTCGTCGTCGCGGCCACGGTCGACGAGGCCTTGGAGGCGGTCGACATGATGTTCTCCGGCGGCCTCGGCAAGGCTGGCGAGGAGGTCGTCATCGAGGAGTGCCTGTTCGGCGAGGAAGCGTCCTTCTTCGCCCTGGTCGACGGCGACACGGCCCTGCCGCTCGCCTCGGCGCAGGATCACAAGCGCGTGGGGGACGGCGACACCGGTCCCAACACGGGCGGGATGGGTGCCTATTCGCCAGCCCCCGTCGTCACGCCGGAGATCGCCGAGCGAGTGATGGCCGAAATTGTCCGTCCCACCGTGGCGGCGATGAAGGCGCGGGGCACTCCCTTTCGCGGCGTCCTCTTCGCGGGGCTGATGATCACGGCCGAGGGGCCGAAGCTCATCGAGTACAATGTCCGCTTCGGCGACCCCGAATGCGAGGTGCTGATGCCCCGGCTGCTCGACGACCTGGTCGAGCTCCTGGAAGCGACGGTGGACGGCAAGCTGGCGGGCCGCACACTCGGCTGGCGGCAGGAAGCGGCGCTCACCGTCGTGATGGCGGCCGAGGGCTATCCCGGCACGCCGCGCACGGGAACGGAGATCAAGGGGCTGGACAAAGCCGGGGCGATGGAGGGCGTCACCGTCTTCCATGCCGGAACGAAGACAGCGCCGGACGGCACGCTGCTGGCCAATGGCGGCCGGGTGCTGGCGGTCACCGCGCTGGGCTCAACCATCGCCGCCGCGCAGAAGCGGGCCTATGAGGCGGTGGACGCGATCGACTGGCCGGGCGGCTTCTGCCGCCGCGACATCGGCTGGCGGGCGGTGCAGGACGAAGCGGCGGGGTGACGTGGCGTCCGGAGCGGATAAGGTGCGCACCGGGTGATGCAGCACGGGAACGTCCATGTCCGATCTCGCCGACCTCTTTCCCGGCTTCGAGAGCCACTGGATCGACACCCAGGCCGGGCGCATTTTCGCACGCTCCGGCGGCAGCGGGCCGCCGCTGGTCCTGCTGCACGGCTTCCCGCAGACGCATGTGATGTGGCACCGGCTGGCGCCCTCGCTGGCGCAGCGCTTCACGGTCGTGGTCCCCGATCTGCGCGGCTATGGCTGGTCCTCCGTGCCGGAGAGCGAGGGCGGGCAGGCCTACAGCAAGCGCGACATGGGCGGTGACGCCGTGGAGGTCATGGAGGCCCTCGGTCATGTCCGTTTCCACTGCGTCGGGCATGATCGCGGCGCGCGGGTGGCCTACCGCCTCGCGCTGGACCATCCCGGCCGCATCGACAGGCTGGCGCTCCTCGACATCCTTCCGACCATGACGATGTGGGACGACATGAACGCCGCGCGGGCGATGCAGGTCTACCACTGGACCTTCCTCGCCCAGCCCGCGCCGGTGCCCGAGCGGCTGATCACCGCCGACCCGATCCCCTGGCTCGAGCACACGCTGGCGAGTTGGACCAAGCCGAAGTCCCTGAAGCCGTTCGACGCCCGGGCACTGGCCCACTACCGCGCGGCCTTCAACAATCCGGACCGGATCCACGCCATGTGCGAGGACTACCGGGCCGGCGCCAGCATCGACCCGCAGCGCGACCGCGAGGACGTGGTCTCAGGCAAGCGCGTCCTGTCGCCGACCCTCGTCCTGTGGGGCGACGCGGGGATCCCGGCCGCGGGAGCAAGCCCGCTGGACATCTGGCGCGCGACACTGGCGCCCAAAGCCGAGGGCAGTTCGGTTGACAGCGGGCATTTCCTGCCCGAGGAGAACCCTGACGCCACGCTCGCGGCGCTGCTGCCCTTCCTCGCCGGGTGACGCGGCGGCGCTACCTCCTCCATCCGCGACACACCTCATGCGCGCCTCCCTCGTCACCTCGGCCGTCGTGGCCGTGCTGGTCGGCTATTTCGGCACGCTGGCCATCATCCTCGCCGCCGCACAGGCGACGGGGGCGGACCATGCGCAGGCCGTGTCGTGGGTCGTGGGGCTCTGCCTCGCCATGGCCGGCACGGCCACGCTTCTCAGCGCATGGAAGAGGATCCCGATCGTCACCGCATGGTCGACGCCGGGCGCTGCCATTCTCGCCGCGTCCACCGTGCCGATGGGCATGGACGTCGCCGTCGGCGCCTTCCTGCTGGCCGGCGCGCTGCTCGTTCTGACGGCCGGCGTGAAGCCGCTCGGCGACCTCGTCGCCCGCATCCCCGGCTCGATCGCCTCCGCCATGCTGGCGGGCGTGCTGCTGCGCTTCGTGCTGGCCGTGTTCGAAAGCGCCCAGCACTCGCCATTGCTCGTGCTGCCGCTCATCGGAGTGTTCCTCGCCGTCAGGCTCTTCAGCCCGGTCGCCAGCGTCATCGCGACGCTCGTCGCTGGAGTAGCGCTGGCGTCCGGGCTCGGACTGGTCGGCCCGCTTCCGCCCTGGGAGGGGCTCCCCTCCCTCACCTTCATCGCGCCGCGGTTCGACGCGACCGCGCTGCTGGGGGTCGGAATTCCGCTCTACCTCGTGACCATGGCCTCGCAGAACCTGCCGGGCTTCGCCGTGCTGCGGGCCGCCGGCTACGAGGCGCCGGTGCGGCCGATCCTCACCGTCACCGGCATCGCCTCGATGCTGTCGGCCCTGGTCGGGGCGCACACCAGCAACCTCGCCGCCATCACCGCCGCCCTGTGCACGGGCCCCGACACGCATCCCGATCCGACAAAGCGCTGGATGGTCGGTCCGTGGTACGGGGCAACCTACCTCCTCTTCGCGGGTCTGGGAGGCTGGCTCGTCGGCCTGTTCGCCGCGCTTCCGGGCGACCTCGTGCGGGCCGTTGCGGGCGTCGCCCTGATGAGCCCGCTCACCGGCGCGCTGGCGGGCGCGCTGTCGGACGCGTCGCATCGCTTTCCCGCCATGCTGACGCTCGCTGTGACCGCGTCCGGCTTCACCATGCTGGGCGTCGGCTCGGCGTTCTGGGGCCTCGCCGCAGGGATCCTCGCCTTCGTGCTGGAGGACATCGCGCGCCGGCTGCGGCCGAGCTGACGGCGGGCCTGTCGGCGCGCCCGTTTCGCGCTTATCTTGTGACCATGCCGCACCGCCATCACGCCCTCGCTCCCGCTCATCCACCGATCGCACTCGCGCTGGGCGGTGGCGGGGCGCGCGGGCTGGCTCACATCGTTGCCCTCGAGGTCCTGGACGAGCTGGGGCTGCGGCCAGACGTGATCGTCGGCACGTCGATGGGCGCCATCATCGGTGCCGCCTATGCCGCCGGGCTGTCCGGCCATGACATCCGGTCGCATGTCACCGAGGTGCTGCGCGACAAGAACCGCGCCATGGCCCGCGTGCTGCAGGCCCGCGTCGGGCGCTTCGCGGACGTGTTCTCGCGCGGGCTCGCCGGCAACCCGGTGATGCTGGACGGCGAGAAGGTGCTCGACCTGTTCTGGCCCGAGGCAGTGCCGGACGCCTTCGAGAACCTCGCCATCCCGTTCTCGGCGGTCGCCACCGACTATCACGCCCGCGAGACGAAGATCTTCGATAAGGGACCGCTGGTGACCGGCGTTGCAGCCTCGATGGCGATCCCGGGCCTCCTTCAGCCGGTACAGGCGCATGGTCGCGTCTTCATCGACGGCGGCGTCGTCAATCCGCTGCCCTTCGACCTCGTCTGCGCTCCGGGGCGTATCGTCGTCGCCGTCGACGTCAGCGGTGGGCACAACCCGGAGCAGACCAAGATCCCCGGGGCGTTCGAGGCGATGATCGGCTCCGCGCAGATCATGCAGCACGCCATCGTCGGGGAGAAGCTGCGGGCCGCCACCCCCGACGTGCTGGTGCAGCCCGCCGTCGGCGCCTACAGCGCGCTCGACTTCTTCAAGGCGCGCGCGGTGCTGGATGCGGCGGAAGCGGCGCGCGATACGCTGAAGCGGGACCTCGGCCGCGCCATCGAAGGCGTCGAACGGCTCACCGCTTCGCAGCGAAGAAGCTCCTGAGGAGATCGGCCGATTCGCTCTCGGCGATGCCGCCGTAGACCTCCGGCGCATGATGGCAGGTGGGAGCCGAGAAGAAGCGCACGCCGTGTTCCACCGCGCCCCCCTTGGGATCTCCCGCCCCGAAGTGCAGCCTCCGGATCCGGGCGAACGATATCGCTGCCGCGCACATGGTGCAGGGCTCGAGCGTGACCGCAAGGTCGCATCCGACCAGCCGCTCGCTGCCGATGGCCGTGCAGGCGGCGCGGATGGCCAGAATCTCCGCATGGGCGGTGGGATCGCCGAGTTCCAGCGTGCGGTTTCCGGCCGCGGCCAGCACCTCGCCGTCACGCGTGACGGCGGCACCGACAGGCACCTCCCCACGCAAGGCAGCGGCCCTGGCCTCGGCCAGGGCGAGGCCCATCGCGTCCAGGCGGCCCGGCGCCATCGCTCCTCGCAACTCTCCTCGCAACACGGCGCGCACTCTGCTATCAGCGCGCCATGACAGACAAGACGAAAGGCGGCGGCGGCTCAAAGGGCCGGCCTCCCTCACGCGGCCCCCGCTCCGGCGACGCAGGCGGCGGACGCCCCCCGCGTTCCGGCGGAGATCGCCCGTTCCGCGCCCGCACCGAGGACGGCGACCGGCCCCGCCCCGCGCGCGCCGGCGGCGGCGCAGGTGACCGTCCATTCCGCAAGCGCACCGAGGGCGAAGCCGGCGAGCGGCCCTACCGCGCACGAAGCGAGGGCGCAGCGCGCCCGCAGCGTCCCCGCCCCGAAGGCGGCGACAGGCCCTATCGAGGCCGTACCGAAAATGACGCCGGCGAACGTCCGGCGCGCAAGCGCCCAGGCGGCGAACGGCCGGCGCGCGCCCGCACCAGCGAGGGTGGCGAGCGCAAGGAGCGATCCTGGAGCCCCGAAGGCGACCGTCCGCGGCCGCGCCGCAGCGAAGGCACCGGCGAGCGCACGTTCCGCCCGCGCGAGGATGGCGACCGTCCACGGCCGCGCAGGACCGAAGGCGCCGGCGAGCGTACCTTCCGCCCGCGTGAAGACGGAGATCGTCCACGGCCGCGCCGGAGCGAGGGCACCGGCGAGCGCACCTTCCGGCCGCGCGAGGATGGTGACCGGCCGCGGCCGCGGCGGGACGATGGGGACCGTCCTTTCCGGCCGCGTCGTGACGACGGCGAGCGCTCCGGCCGTGGCCGCGAGGATCGCGGTCGCTCTGCGCCGCGCGTCGCCTCCGGAGGCGCCCGGAAGGAGTTCGCCGAGCGTGTCGCGAAGGTGATCGCCCGCGCGGGCCTTTGCTCGCGCCGGGATGCGGAAGCCTGGATCGAGGCAGGGCGCGTCGCGGTCAACGGCACGGTGCTGACCAGCCCGGCGCTGGACGTCTCGAAGTCCGACGTCGTGACGGTGGACGGGACGCCGCTGCCCACCCGCGAGCGCACCCGCCTGTTCCTCTACCACAAGCCGCGCGGCATCGTGACGACGGCGCGCGACCCCGAGGGCCGCGCCACCGTCTTCGAAAGCCTGCCGCCCGGGCTGCCGCGCGTCGTGACCGTCGGGCGCCTCGACATCAACACCGAGGGCCTGCTGCTGCTCACCAATGATGGCGGGCTTTCGCGGGTGCTGGAGCTGCCTGAGACCGGCTGGCTCAGGCGCTACCGCGTGCGCGCCTTCGGCGCAGTGGACCAGGCCGTGCTCGACACGCTGAAGGACGGCGTCACCATCGAGGGCATGCACTACGGCCCGGTGGAAGCGGAGATCGACCGCGAGAAGGGCGACAATGTCTGGCTGATCATCGGGCTGCGCGAGGGCAAGAACCGCGAGGTCAAGAAGATCCTCGAGCATCTCGGCCTGCAGGTGAACCGCCTGATCCGCGTCTCCTTCGGTCCCTTCCAGCTCGGCGACCTGCCGGAGGGCGCCGCCGAGGAGGTGACGACACGCATTCTCGTCGACCAGCTCGGGCCGGAGCTCGCCGCGCGGGCGGAGGCGGACTTCGAGTCGCCGGTCTTCGTCTATGACGAGGACGATTTCCGCCCGAAGAAGCGCGAGCCGCGCGAGCGCGAGCGCGACATCGAGCACCGCCGCGAGCGTTTTGGCCGGGACGACCGGGGCGATCGAGGCGAACGCCCGGCGCGTGGCCGCTTCGGCGAGGATCGTGAAAGCCGCGGGCGCCGTGGCGAGGACGAGGCCGAGGAGCGTCCCCGCCCCGCACGCCGGCATCCGACCGAGATCGTGCGCAGCACGTGGCGGGCCGAGGACGTCGAGCCGCTGCCCGCCGCCAAGCGCGTGCCCCGCCGGGGCGCCGACCCCAAGGCCGCCCGCGTCGAGAGTGCCGGGCGCGAGCACATCCGTGCCGGCAGGGTGAAGAGCCGCGCGGGCCGCGAGGTCCTCGTGGAGAAGGTCGCCCGCGATCCCGCCGCCGCCCCGCCTCGCGAGGACAGGCAGGAGCGCTGGCCCGAGCGCGGCGAACGCGCGCCCCGCAGCCGGAATACGTGGTCCGATGGCGGGGACCGCGGCGAACGCCCCGCGCGTGCGCCCCGGCGCAGGGAGGAAGGCAGCGAAGGCCGTCCGGCACGCTCCTTCGGCGACAAGCCGAGAACCCCTCGCCGTGAAGGCGAAGGGCCGCGCCCGGCCGGGCGCACCTTTCGTCCCCGTGAAGACCGCGATGCCGCCGGCGAACGTCCGCGCGGCCCGCGCCGGGAGGGTGGGCCCGGCGGTGGCAAGCGCCCCTTCGGCAAGTCCGCGCCCCGCCCAGAGGGTCGCAGCGAAGGTGCGGGCGACCGCCCCTTCCGTCCCAAGAGCGGTCCCAGGCCCGGCGGATCGCGCCCGGGCGGCGGCGGTGGCAGGCCCGGTGGCCCCTCGCGCGGGCCCGGCGGTCCCCGGCGGCCGCGCCGGGACGACTGAGGCTGAGCCGTGCGCGTCATCGGCGGGCGGTTCAGGGGGCGGGCGCTGACCGGGCCGAAGAGCTGGTCCGTGCGGCCGACGTCCGACCGGCTGCGCGAGACGCTCTTCAACATTCTCGCGCACGCCTATGAGGACCCGATCACCGGCGCGCGCGTGCTCGATCTCTTCGCCGGCACCGGCGCGCTGGGGCTGGAGGCTCTGTCACGCGGCGCCTCCTACGCGCTGTTCGTGGACGATTCGTCCGAGGGACGGGGCCTCGTGCGCGCCAACATCGACGCGCTCGGCGTCGCCGGCATCACCAAGGTCTTCCGGCGCGACGCGACGCGGCTCGGTGGTGCCCACCCCAACGCGCCCTTTTCACTGGTCTTCTGCGACCCGCCCTACGGCCGCGATCTGGCGACGAAGGCCCTTGCCTCCGCCCTCGCGGGCGGCTGGCTGGCGCCGGGCGCGCTGATCCTCGTCGAGGAAGCCGCCGAAGCCGAGCTCGCCCTTCCCGCCGGCATCACCCTGCAGGAAGAGCGCGGCTTCGGGGAGACGAAGGTGCTCTTCTGCCGTGTCTCGGACCGCACGTCTTCCGACGCGCAGCTTTGACTGCAAAAAAGTGCGGGTCTGAGGACCCGCGGTCCGGTTTTACCTTCGGCCGAACAGCCTTTCGATGTCGGAGAGCTTGAGCTCGACATAGGTAGGGCGGCCGTGGTTGCACTGGCCTGAGAGGGGGGTCGCCTCCATGGCGCGCAGGAGCGCGTCCATCTCTTCAGGGCGAAGGCGGCGGCCGGCGCGCACCGAATGGTGGCAGGCGAAGGTGGCGAGCACCTTGTCGAGGCGCTGCTCCAGGGCGAGCGTGCCGCCCCACTCTTCCAGGCTGTCGGCGAGATCGCGTACGAGAGCACCGGCATCCGCCCCCGCCAGAGCAGCGGGGACTTCCGCGACAGCCACGGCGCCGGGCCCGAACGGCTCGACCACGAGCCCCAGCCCGGCCAGCAGGTCCGCCTTCTCGACGAGGCGCTCGGCCGAGACCGGATCCATCTCGACGACGGCTGGGATCAGCAGCAACTGGCGCGCGACGCCGCCCTTGGCCCTCTCCTCCTTCAGCCGCTCATAGACCAGCCGCTCATGCGCGGCGTGCTGGTCGACGATGACGATTCCGTCCGGGGTCTGGGCGACGATGTAGGTGTCGTGCAGCTGGGCCCGAGCGGCGCCGAGCGGGTGGTCCGCGAAGGCCGGCACGGCATCGGAAAAGGCAGCGTCCGCGTGCGGCTCAAAGGCCGGCCTGACGTCGGCCGCCGGAGACCCGATCCCTTCGAAGGCCGCCTGCGGCGGCTCCGCGAACCCGCTCCAGCCCGCTCGGTGGTCATCCGGTGCCGATGGTGAACTGCGCCAGTCCCAGTTGGCGTTGCGCGGCCCCTCGCTCCATCCTCCATGGCGCGGGCCCTCTCCCGAATGGATCCGGAGCGCATCCAGCGTCCGGCCAGAGACGGTGTTGGACGCACGGTGGCCGGCGCGGGACAGTGCCTCCTTGAGCGCGCCGACGACCAACCCGCGGACGAGTCCGGGGTCGCGGAACCGCACCTCGCTTTTTCCCGGATGCACGTTCACGTCAACGCCGCGCGGCGGACAGGAGACGAAGAGCGCCAGCGACGGATGGCGGCCCGAGGGCACCACGTCGGCATAGGCGGCCTTGACGGCGCCCAGCAGCAGCCGGTCGCGCACCGGGCGGCCGTTGACGAAGAGGTGGATCCCTGCCGCGGTCGGCCGGTGCATCGTCGGCAGGCCGGCGAGCCCGGCCAGTCCGGTCTCCTCGCGCAGCGCGTCGATAACGATGCTGTTGTCCACCATCTCTGTGCCGAGCACCTGCGAGAGGCGGCGCGCCATGGCTGTCGCGTCGTCTCCCTGCACGGCCGGATAGTCGAGCGTGGGGGCGCCCTCCCCCTCCAGGGTGAAGCGGATGCGCGGATGCGCCATGGCGAGGCGGCGCACGACATCTGCGACGGCTTGCGCCTCGCTGCGGTCCGTCTTCAGGAATTTGAGGCGCGCCGGCGTGGCGAAGAACAGGTCGGCGACCTCGACGCGCGTGCCGCGGTCCAGCGCGGCCGGGCGGACCTCGTGCTTCAGGCCGGCGTCGACGAGGATGGAAGCAGCCTGGGGCGAGCCCTGCCGCCGGGTCACGATCGAGAGGCGGGCCACGGCGCCGATGGAGGGCAGAGCCTCTCCACGGAAGCCCAGCGTGCCGATGGCGAAGAGGTCGCCGTCCGGCAGCTTGGAGGTGGCGTGGCGCTCCACCGCGAGATGGAGGTCGGCACCATCCATGCCGGCACCGTCGTCGACGACGCGGATCAGGTGACGCCCGCCGCCGTCGACCCGCACGTCGATGCGGCTCGCGCCAGCATCGATGGCGTTCTCGACGAGCTCCTTCACCGCGGAGGCCGGCCGCTCGACGACCTCGCCAGCCGCTATCCTGTCAACGAGGACGGGATCGAGCCGGCGCACCGCACCGGGGGCGCGGGCGGCTTCGTCGGCTCCGGTCCGGACGGGCAGCGCCATGCGAATCTCCTGCCGCGCAGGATAGGCGGTGCAACCGCCGGCAGCGACCCCCGGTGGAACGTCGTCCACCGGGCAAGGCGTCGCGCGAGGCTCAGAGCCCGTCGGGCTTGCCCACCACCGCGACGGCGAGCCTGCCCTCGCCATAGAGGCGTTTAGCGGTGCGGCGGACATCGTCCATCGTCACGGCTTCCACCAGCCCATTGCGACGCTCGAGGTAATCGATGCCGAGGTCGTCGAGCTGGATGCGCACGAGCTGGCCGGCGATCTTGGTCGACGTGTCGAAGCCCAGCGCGTAGGAGCCGGTGAGGTATTTGCGTGCCTTGACGAGCTCGTCCTCGCTTGGTCCCTCGGACGCCAGGGAATGGATCTGCTCCTCGATGATCGACAGCGACTCCGCCGCTCTCTCGTTCTTGGTCGAGGTGCCGCCATAGTGCAGCGGTCCGTGCTCCAGCGGCACGAGCTGCGAATAAACGGAGTAGGCCAGGCCGCGCTTCTCGCGCACCTCGCGGAAGAGGCGCGAGGAGAACACGCCGCCGCCCAGCACGTGGTTGACGACGATCGCCGAAACCCAGTCCGGATCGTTGCGGGCGAGGCCCGGCCCGCCGAAGCGCAGCGAGGATTGCGGAATGTCGAGCGGCACGACGCGCCGTTCCCCGACGCCGGCCGGAGCCAGCGTCGGCACGCTCGTGCGCTCGCCGGTCGCGGGCAGGCGCCCGAACATGCGGTCGAGTTCCGGGCCGAGCGCTGCCGCGTCGATGGACCCGACGACGGCGATCTTCAGCGTGTCCCGGGTGACCACCCGGGCCCTGTAGTCGAGCAGGTCGTCGCGGCCGATGCGCGGCAGGCTTTCCAGGGCGCCCTGCACCGGGCGGCCATAGGGATGTCCGGGGAAGGCGAGTTCAAAGAACGCCTTGCCGACCATGGTGTCGGGATCGTTCATGCCGTGGCGGATTCCGGCCTCGACCTGCGCCCGCACGCGCTCGAGCGGCTCGGCGTCCAGCCGCGGCTCGGCCAGCGACAGGGCCAGCATCTCGAAGGCCTGGTCACGGTGCCTGACGAGCGTGCGCAGATGGCCGGTGAACCCGTCGCGGTCGGCATTGAAGCGCAGCTCGACGGCAAATTCGTCGAGCCTCTCGTGGAAGCTCTGCGAGTCCCAGGGACCGGCGCCCTCGTCGAGCATGCCCGACAGGAAGTTCGCCACGCCCGGCTTGTCGGCCGGGTCCTGTGCCGCGCCGCCGCGCACGGCGAACTCCAGGGCGATCAGCGGGACCGTGTAGTCCTCGACCAGCCAGGCCTCGATTCCGCCGGGCGAGACGACGCGCTGGATCCGCGCGGAGTGTTTCGTCTTCTCGGTCGCGTGAGCGTTCATCGTTTTGTCTTTCGGTCGGCGTGGGCCGCAATGCAGGGACGAACCCTCAGGCGGCCTCGTCCTTGAGGAGATAGCCGGTGACGGAGCGGCGGCGATCCAGCCGCTTGGCGGCCAGTCGTACATCCTCGGGCGTCACCTTCTCGATGTCGTCTGGCCAGCTCGCGACCGAGGCCACCGTTCCGCCGGTCGCAAGCGCGGACCCGTAGATGCGGGCGAGCGAGGCCTGGCTGTCCTGCGCGTAGACCGTGTCGGCGATCAGCCGCGTCTTCGCGCGGGCGAGTTCGTGCGCGTCGACGCCCCCGTCGACGATCTCGCCGATCACCGCATCGACCTCCGCCTCGAGCGTCTCGAGCGAGACGCCGGGGTGTGGCATGGCCCACACCATGAAGCGCGTCTCGTCCAGCGCCGAGCCCTGGTACCACGCGCCGGCCGCGACCGCGACGCGGCGGTCCATGACGAGGCGGCGGTGCAGCCGGCCCGTCGACTGGGCCCCGAGGATCTGCGACAAGAGGTCGAAAGCCTCGGCCTCGCCGGGCTGGCCCGTGGTGTAGGACGGCGTCAGGTAGGCGCGCTGCAGCGAGGGCTGCTCGACCTTCGGGTCTGCGAGCACGACCCGCCGGGCAGCCCTGGGCTCCGGCTCGCGCGGGCGGCGGCGCTGGGGGGCGTCGGCGGCCGGGATAGCGCCATAGGTCTTTTCCGCGAGCGCCTTCACCTCCTCGGCAGTCACGTCGCCGGCGACGATGAGGATGGCGTTCGCCGGCGTGTAGAAACGCCGGTAGTAGCTGAGCGCGTCCTCGCGCCCGAGATCCTCGATCTCGTGCATCCAGCCGATGATCGGCTTGCCGTAGGGGTGGTGGGTGTAGAGGGTCGCGGCCAGGGCTTCGCCGAGCTGGGCAGCGGGGTCCGTCTCGGTCCGCATGCGGCGCTCCTCGAGGACCACGTCGCGCTCTGGCGCAACGACGGCGTCGTCGAGGACGAGGCCCGTCATCCGGTCGGCCTCGAACGCCATCACGGTTTCCAGATGGTCGCGGGCGACGCGCTGGAAATAGGCCGTGAAGTCGTTGGACGTGAAGGCATTCTCCTGCCCGCCGATCTCGGCGACGACGTTGGAGAACTCGCCCTGCGGATGCTTCTCCGTGCCCTTGAACATCAGGTGCTCGAGGAAATGCGCGATGCCCGACTTGCCGACCGGATCGTCCGCGGAGCCGTTGCGATACCAGATCATGTGGGTCGCCACCGGCGTGCGGTGGTCCGGGATCACCACCACCTCGAGTCCGTTGGCGAGGTGGAAATGCGACACCGCCGGCCCGCCGCCTGCGCTTTGTCCCGGGTCTGCTCCGGCCCTGGCTGCGCTGGACTGTGTCGCGGTGTCGGTCACGGTCATGAAAGCGATCCCTTTCCGGAAGGCGGCGGCGCGGTGAGCGCCAAGCCTCTCACATAAGCAGAAAGGGCCCGTCTTGCGACAGGCCCATCCGCAAATGCGACATTACGCTTGGTGTCCGTCACTGGATGTCCGTGATCGGCTCGCCGTTGAACTTGCTCTTGCGCTTCACCGGCTCGGGCGGGAGATCCACGGGCGCCTTGGCCGACGGTGCGCGGTAGCCGCTCGGCGGGTCGGTGAGATAGCGGCGCTCGGGCTCCTGGCCCGCCACGAGCTTCGTCTCACCGAGATTGGAGTCGGCATTCTGCTTCTGCAACTCGGTGATCATCGCCGGGTCGTTCCAGTAATGATCGGCGTTCAGGCGCCAGTCGCGGCCATCATTGCCGCGGCTGTTGTCGAGGGTCGCGCCGGGCCTGTAGCCCGCGTTGCGCTCTTCCCTCGTGATCGGCCGGTTGGACGCGTGCTCTGCCTCGACGCTGCTCATGCGCGGGCGGCGGCGCTCTTCCTCTTTCTGCTTCCGGCGCAGCACGTCGGGATCCTGCGGCCAGGCCGGATTGGCGGCCGAGGCGGACTGCTGCGGAGGAGGAAGCTCCTGGATCTTCGGCGGCACCACCAGCGGAGCGCGCTCGCGGTAGGTGATCTCGGGCTTGTCTTCTCCGCCCAGCCCGAACATGCCGAGGGCGAAGTCGAAGACGCCGCCTTCCTCAGCGCGGGCCGGTGCCCCCGCACCGACTACGCCTGCGAGGAGTGCCAGCGCGATCAGGGGCCGTCTTGCTGCGTGGAATGCCATGGCAACCAATCCATCCGGTCCGGGGAGCCGCCCCGCATGCCGCGCCAAGGCGGCCGATTTGAGGCGGCTCACTCGGAAGTGGAACCGCTCGCACCAACGGCGGCCTCGCCGCGGCGCCGATGCTCCAGGAAGAAGGAGTCATACAGAAGCAGGGCCACTCCCGCAACGATCGCCGAATCCGCCACGTTGAAGACGTAGGGGAAGAACGGCAGCCAATAGAGCAGCACGAAATCCGCTACCGCCCCGTAAAGAGCCCGGTCGAGCGCATTGCCCAGCGCGCCGCCGACGAGAAGGCCGAGCGCCACCCCATTGAGCCACACCCTGGTGCGTCCCAGCCACAGCGCCAGGCCGATGCAGGCGGCGATCGAGAGGGCCACCAGCGCCCAGCGGCCCCAATCCTCATGCTGCTGGAAGAGGCCATACGAGATGCCGCGGTTCCACACCATCACTAGGTCGAAGAACGGGCCGACGCGGATCGGCGGACGGTCGGGGAGGCGCACGACATGGAGGATCCAGGCCTTCACGGCCTGGTCCACGGCAAGTACGACGACGGCGAGGATCGCGCCGAGGCGGCCAGGTGTCATGCGGCGCTGCTTACGGCTTCGCCGCGTCCGGGGCAATGGGCGGGACGGAAGGAGCCGCAGCTGTGGGCGGTGTACTCCCTCCACTGGCGGGGAGCATGATCACGATGGGCTGCGGGGCCGGGGCGGCGGCAGCCTGGCGCTGCTCGGGGGCAGCCTGCTTGGCGGCGTAATCGGCGATGTTGAAGGTGAGGGCGGCCACACCGAGCGCGGCAGCGAAGCACGCGATCAGTGATCCGATGAGGAACTCGCGCGTCGGAAGCCTGGCCACGTCACGGGTGAGCGCCGACAGCTTGTCGTCGATGGAATCCATCCGCACGTTCATGCGGTCGAACTGTTTCGCGAACAGCTCGGTGCGCTCTTCCAGCCTGATGACCCGCGCGTCCATGCCGTCCAATGTGCTCCCGCCCCCGCCGGATTTCAAATTTCCCGGTTGGGACGCCGCCGATTGTACGGGAGGGTCCTTCAACGGACCTTCGCGACGGGCCGACATGCCAGCCTCCCCTGCTGCCCGTGCGGGGAGGTCATCACGATCTTGCAGGCCCCGCCGCACATTTCCGGTCCCGCTCCATCCACGGAGCAAGAGTAGGATCGCGGCGGAGCCGGTCCACTAACCCGCGGTTGAAGCCGCGTGGGACGCATCCCACTCCCTCAACGCCGCCGCGTCGCGCGGCGTCACGTCCGGATAGTCCGGATCCGTCCCGATTTCGGTCGAGAAGCGCCACGAGCGGGCGCATTTGATGCCGGGTGCCCGCCGGGGAACAACGGCCACCCCCGCCACGTCGTCGAGGCGGAAGGCTTCGGCCGGCCCCTCGCCATCGGCTAACGTCACGCCGGAGGTGATGCAAACATCCGCGAAGTCGACGGTGGCGAGCAGCGCGCGGAGAGCGTCGTCGACGACGAAGACCTCCGGCGCAGCCTCCAGCGAGGCGCCGATACGCTTGCTGGCCCGCTCGATCTCCAGCGCGCCGGTGACGACGCGCCGCACCCGGCGAACCTTCTCCCACTTCGCCGCCAGTGCGTCGTCGCGCCAGGAGGCGGGCGTCTGCGGGAACGTCTCAAGGTGCACGGACGCCTCGTCGCCGCCATAGCGCGACAGCCAGGCTTCGTCGGCTGTGAAGACGAGGATGGGCGCGAGCCACACGGCGAGACGCCGGAACGTCGCGTCGATAACCTGCAGTGCCGCGCGGCGGCGCACGCTCGACGCCGGATCGCAGTAGAGCGCGTCCTTTCGCACGTCGAAGTAGAACGCGGACAGATCGCCGGTCATGAACGCGGTGAGAAGCGCCACGACCTTCTTGTAGTCGAACTCCGCATAGGCCTCGCGCACGGCCACGTCGAGTTCCGCCAGCCGGTGCAGGATCAGCCGCTCCAACTCGGGGATGTCGGCATAGGCGACCTCGTGGCCCTGTTCGAAATGGGCGAGGGTGCCGAGCATCCACCGCAACGTGTTGCGCAGCTTGCGGTAGGTCTCGACGAAGGTTTTCAGGATCTCGGGGCCGATGCGCAGATCGTCGGCGGAGTCTGACGCCGCGACCCACAGGCGCAGGATGTCGGCGCCGCTCTCGCGGATGACGTCCTGGGGGGCGGTCACGTTGCCCTTCGACTTCGACATCTTCTCACCCTTCTCGTCGAGGACGAAGCCGTGGGTGAGAACGACGTCGTAGGGCGCCCGCCCGCGGGTCCCGCAACTCTCAAGCAGCGAGGAGTGGAACCAGCCGCGATGCTGGTCGGATCCCTCCAGGTACATGACAACGTCGCGACCGCCGTCGACCTTGCGGAGGACACCGGAGAGGCCGGGGAACTGCTCGGGATCCTCCAGCGTGAAGGCATGCGTCGAGCCGGAGTCGAACCACACGTCCAGCACGTCGGTGACGGGCTTCCACTCGGACGGGTCGTCGACCAGCCCTTCCAGGAAACGCCTCGCGTCGCCGCTGAACCATGCATCCGCGCCCTGCTCGGAAAAAGCCGCGCCGATGCGCCGCGACAGCTCCTCGCTCCCGGCGAAGCCGGGGCCGGGCGCGAGGTCGACGACGTTGCCCGCCGCGTCCTCGCAGATGAAGACCGTGATCGGCACGCCCCAGGCGCGCTGGCGCGAGATGACCCAGTCGGGCCGGTTCTCGATCATGCCGTTGATACGGTTCTCGCCGACGCCCGGCACCCAGCGCGTGTGGCTGATCGCGCGCAGCGCCACATGGCGCAGCGTTTCGCCGCCGAGGCTGTCCACCGGCCGGTCCATGGCGATGAACCATTGCGGCGTGTTGCGAAACAGCAGCGGCGCCTTGGAGCGCCATGAATGCGGATAGCTGTGCTGCAGACGGCCGCGGGCGATCAGGGCCCGGGTCTGCACCAGGGCTTCGATCACCCGCCTGTTGGCGTCGCCCTCCTTGCCCTTGTTGTCGAAGACGCGGGCGCCGGCGAAGAGCGGCACGTGCGGGTAGTAGGCGCCGTCGGCACCCACCGTGTGCGGCACCTCGCTCGTGCCGGCGGCCGCAAAGGCCGCCCGGTTGGCGACGAAGGAGTTGTAGTCGTCGGCGCCGTGACCCGGCGCCGTGTGCACGAAGCCCGTGCCGGCATCGTCGGTCACATAGTCGGCCGCGACCATCGGCACGCCGAAATCATAGTAGCCGCCACTGTCCGGCAGGCCCCTGAACGGGTGCCTGCAGGCGCGGATCGTGGCGGGATCGACGTCGCGAACGCGCTCGAAGGTTTCGGCCTTGGCCGCCGCCATCACCGGCGCGGCGAGCTTGTCGGCGAGGATGTAGAGGTCGCCGGGCTTGGCCCAGTTGCCTTCCGGCGCCGCCGTGACGCGGTACAGCCCATAGGAGATCGCATGCGAATATGCGATGGCGCGGTTGGCCGGGATCGTCCAGGGCGTCGTCGTCCAGATCACGACCGAGGCAGACTGCAGGTCCTCGACGGCATCGGACTGGCCGGCGGCGCGAAGCTGCACCTCGGCAGCCGTGTCGAGCAGGTCGACCGGGAACTTGACCCAGATCGTGGTGGACTGGTGGTCGTGGTACTCGACCTCCGCTTCGGCGAGCGCCGTGCGCTCGACGACCGACCACATGACAGGCTTGGACCCGCGGTAGAGTTGCCCCGTCGCGGCGAACTTCATGAGTTCGCGCGCGATCTGCGCCTCGGCCGGGAAGGCCATGGTCGAATAGGGGTGAGCCCAGTCGCCGACCACGCCGAGCCGCTTGAACTCCTCGCGCTGGACGGAAAGCCAGTGCTCCGCGAAGGCGCGGCACTCGCGCCGGAACTCGACGACGTCGACCTCATCCTTGTTGAGGCCCTTGCGGCGATACTCCTCCTCGATCTTCCACTCGATCGGCAGACCGTGGCAGTCCCAGCCCGGGACGTAGTTGGAATCGTGCCCGAGCATCTGCTGCGAGCGCGTCACGAGGTCCTTGAGGATCTTGTTGAGCGCATGCCCGATGTGGACGTTGCCATTGGCATAGGGCGGGCCGTCATGCAGCAGGAACTTCGGCCGTCCGGCCGAGGTCTCGCGCAGGCGGTTGTAGAGGCCGAGCCTGTTCCATCGCGCCAGCAGTTCGGGCTCGCGCTGGGGGAGCCCGGCACGCATCGGGAAACCGGTCTGGGGCAGGAACAGCGTCTTCGAATAGTCGCGGCCGGAGGCGGCGTCCGTCGCGGGGGCAGTCGGGTGGTCGTTCATCGGTAGAACCGGGTGGGCCGGCCGCAGGGCGGCGGGCGGGCGGGCAATCGGGCGGAAGAGGCGCAGGCGCCAGTGTCCCGGGACCCCGCGAGGGCAGGCCTCACGCGGGGACCGGGCCGGTAATTCGCAGCGTCGCCAAGCTCCGGGCCGTCGTCATGGCCCCGCTTCTAACAGCGGGCGCGGCCGGAATAAAGCCCGGCTCTTCATCCCAGTTGCCGGAGCAGCTCGCCGAGTTGCCCGAGGTGGTCGAGCTTGTGGAAGCGCGGCTCGTTTGCCGGCTCCTTGGCATGCTCCAGGGCCCAGGTGAGATGGTGCGGCACGTGCACGCCCACCGCGCCGCTCGCAATGGCGGGCAGGACGTCGGACTTCAGCGAGTTGCCCACCATCATGCTGCGTTCCGGACCGTCCCCGTGGCGCGCGAAGACCCGCGCATACGTCGCCTGAGTCTTGTCGCTGACGATCTCGATCGCGTCGAAGAGTCCGCCCAGCCCGGACTGCGCCAGCTTGCGCTCCTGGTCGAAAAGATCCCCCTTCGTGATCATCATCAGGCGGTAGTCGGCGGCGACCGCCTCCAGCGTTTCCCTCACATGCGGAAGCGTCTCGACGGGATGCGCGAGCATCTCGCGCCCGGCCTCCAGGATGTCGGCGATGACGGGAGCCGGCACACGACCGCCCGTCACCTCGATCGCCGTCTCGATCATCGAGAGCGTGAAGCCCTTGATGCCGAAGCCGTAGAGCCTGAGGTTGCGCTTTTCCGCTTCCAGCAAGCGGGCCGGCATGTCGGCTCCCTCGGCATGGGGTGCCAGCAGCGCGGCGAAGCGCTCCTCGGTGATGCGAAAGAACTGCTCGTTCTGCCAGAGCGTGTCGTCGGCGTCGAAGCCGATGGCCGTGATGCGGCGGGCGCCCGTCATGGCAAGCTCACACGGACGCCGCCCGTGGCGGCAGTTCGACCTCGGGCAAGGGCAGCAGGCTCGGCGCCGGCACGACGTCACCCCGCGACAGCGCGGCCCGCGCCTCACGGCTGTCCTGGTCCATCCGCGCGATGAGCGCCTCGACAGAGTCGAATTTCTCCTCGCCTCGGATGCGGGCGCAGAACTCGACGTCCAGCACGCGGCCATAGAGGTCGCCGGTGAAGCCGAACAGAAAGACCTCCAGCAGCGGGGCGCCGTCGTCGAAGGTCGGCCGGCGGCCATAGCTCGCGACGGCGTCATGGACGGTGCCGTCGAGGGAAACCCGCACGGCGTAGATGCCGTGCTTCAGCCCGCAGGCCGCATCGAGCTGCATGTTCGCCGTCGGATATCCGAGCGTCCGCCCTCGCTTGTCGCCGTGCACCACCTCGGCGCGGGCGATCCAGCGGTAGCCCAGGAGCCTCGCGGCCTCCTCCACGTCCCCCGCCGCCAGCGCTGCCCGGACCGCGGAGGACGAAACGGCATGTCCCGCCACCTGCAATGGCAAGACGACGCTGACGTCAAGGCCGAGCGCGGCGCCGCGCTCGGCGATGAAAGACGGCGAGCCCTCGCGTCCGCGTCCGAAGTGGAAATCATGGCCCACGGCGACCCCCGCCAGTCCGAGCCGGCCGGCCAGCACGTCGCCGACGAAATCCGCAGCGCCGGTGGCGGCCAGCGCCGGGCCGAACGCCATGACGATGGCGCCGTCCAGCCCGAGCCTGCGTGCGATGGCCAGCTTCAGCGGCAGCGGCGTGAGGCGGAACACGGGCTCCTGCGGCCGGAAGAAGGCGCGCGGATGCGGCTCGAAAGTGAGCAGAACGGCGGGGCGGCCGGCCGGCCGCGCCATCGCTTCGGCCTGCTCGATGACGGCGCGATGGCCGAGGTGCAGTCCGTCGAAGTTGCCGATCGCGGCTACTGCGCCCGAGAGTTCCGGAGGGAGCGGTCGGTCCCCGTCCACGGCCAGGAACGGGCGCTGGCGGTTCGGCATGTCCTGCGGGAGCGTCATGAGCGGATGCGGCCTCTGAGCCTCCGGGCCTGGGCCGGGAAGCGGGCGCAAACTGGCGCGGCGCACCCGGCGGGTCAAGACTGCGCGTCACGCCCGCCGGCGTGGCGCCATCACCCAGGCCTCGCCTTCCAGCACGGGCTTACCGTCGACGAGGCAATGGCAATCGAGCCGCACGCGGCTGCCCTTCTCCACCATTTCCGCCACCTCGACCACCGCTGCGACGACGTCGCCGATCCTGACGGGCGCGAGGAAGCGCAGCGTCTGAGACAGGTAGACGGCGCCCGGGCCGGGCAGCCTCGTTCCGATCAGCGCCGAGATCAGGCTTGCCGTGAACATGCCGTGCGCGATGCGCTGGCCGAAACGCGTCCCGGCTGCAAAATCCTCATCGAGGTGTAAGGGGTTGTCGTCGCCGGAGACTTCCGCGAACAGCGTCACGGTCGTTTCCATCACCGTCCGCATGAGCGTATCGCGCATCCCGACGGACAGATCCTCGAAGCAGTAGGTCTTCAAGGCACGGCCTTTCGCGTCATCTGGGCGGGGTCACGTTCCTATGCTTGCGGGTCTAGCACGGAGACTCTGGCCCGCAGAATAGAACCAAAGGCGTGGCAGCGATTGATTCACGTTTAGGTCGTAGCTTTGGCTGGAGTGGAACCCTGCCGTGTGCCCGGACGGGGACCGGGACGACATCCTAGGAGATCGAACGTGTCGCTGACCAATGCTTCCGGAGAGAGCGGCGGACTTCTTGCCGCGGGCGAAGTGCTCCAGATCGTGACGTTCCGCGTGGATGGCCGCAGCTTCGGGATCGATGTGAGCGCCGTGCGCGAGATCAAGGGCTGGCAGCCGACGACCCCGCTGCCGAACTCTGCCAGCCATGTGCTGGGCGTGATCAACCTGCGCGGCGCCATCATCGCCGTCTACGACCTGCGCCGTCGCCTCGGCCTCGGCACGACCGAACTGTCGCGCTCCAGCGTCGTGATCGTGGTCGATCTCGGCGAGCGCTATGTCGGCATTCTCGCCGATGCCGTTTCCGACATCGTCGACGTCGACTCGGCTTCCCTGCGCGCTGCGCCGGACGTGGCCAATGACGGCGGCGACCTCCTCAAGGGCCTGGTGGTCAAGGGCAACGAAGTCGTCGCCCTCCTCGACCTCCCGGCCATCGTGATGGAAACCACTGCCCGCGCCGCATGAGCGCCGCAAGCGCGCTGGGGGCCGCGGCCTTCCTGCTCGCGGCCGGAGCCCTTCCGGCGGCCGCCATGCTGGCGCCCCGCCCGGGACAGCCGGTCGCCATCCTGCACAGGGTGGCGGACGGTGGTGCCGCCGCCGAAGCGGTGGCGAGAGCGGGTGGCGAATTGCTGAAGATGGAAGGTGGCCGCGTCACCGTGGCGCTTTCCGAACAGGCCGGCTTCGCGTCGCGCCTGCAGTTATCGGGTGCCTGGCTCGTACTCGACGCCGCTGCACTCAACGCCTGCGAGCCTGCCTCCCGCCGTGCTTCCAGACTTCCCCACGGTATCGCGACGCCAAGTCTGTAGATCACACCCTTTCAAACCCGACGGAACCCCGATGCCCACGGACTCCCTGACCAAGATTCGCCTGCAATTCGGCAAGGGAATGATGGCGCTCGTCTGGGCACTGGTGCCCGTCTGCGCCGCGACCGCCGTTCTGCTGGACCACTCCGCTCTCTTCGTCACGCTCGCCGCGGTCATCTTCGCGGCGGTGCCGACCCTGGCGTGGCGTGCCAGCCCGACCGGCGAGTTCACGCGCTGGAGCTCGTCGATCGCGCTCGCGGGGCAGGTCGCCCTGATGCTGGTGGCGGCCCAGGGCACCGTGATGCAGATCGACGTGCACATGGCCTTCTTCGCCGCGCTCGCCATTGCCGCGGGGTGGCTGTGCTGGAGCTCGGTGATCCTGGCCGCCGCCGTCATCGCCGTCCACCATCTGGTCCTTAACTTCGTCTACCCCCTCGCCGTATTCCCGGAGGGGACCGATTTCTCCCGCGTGGTTCTGCACGCCGTCATCGTCGTGGTCGAGACCGGCGCGCTCGTTTGGCTCGCGGTGAGCTTCTCCCGGGCACTCGCGGCGTCCGACCTGCTGGCGCGCACCGTCAACACGGCCCTTGCCGACAAGGAGGCTGCGGAAGCCGAGCGGGAACGCCTTGCGCGCCAGGTCGAGAAGGAGCGGACCGAAACGCAGGAAAGGCTTATCGGCACGGTCGGTGCGGCCGTCGAGGCTGCCAAGCGTGGTGACTTCCATCACCGCGCGGAGCGCGCGGCCGAGCTGGGGCCGCTCGGGACGCTCGTCGACGGCGTCAACGCCATCAACGCGGCGATGGACAGCGCTATCACCGAATTCGCCACCGTGCTGCGCGCAGTCGCCGCAGGGGATCTCACGCAGACCGTCGACGGCAACTATTCCGGCCGGCTGAGCGAGCTTCGCGACGCGCTGAACGACACGGTCGAGAAACTGTCGGAAACCGTGCTGACGATCCAGCACACATCCGTCGATGTCGGCTCGGCGGCACAGCAGATCAACTCGGGCGCCGACGACCTGTCGCGCCGGACCGAGGAGCAGGCGTCCTCGCTGGAGCAGACCGCTGCGACGACAGAGCAGCTCGCGGCTTCCGTGAAGGCCTCGGCGGGCGCGTCCCGCGAGGCGGTCAACCTGTCGCAGGAAGCGATTCAGGTGGCCGAAAGCGGCGGCAGCATTGCCCGAGACGCGGTCAACGCCATGTCGCGCATCGAGGAAGCGAGCAAGAAGATCTCGGATATCACCTCGATCATCGACGACATCGCCTTCCAGACCAACCTCCTCGCCCTCAACGCGGCCGTCGAGGCGGCACGGGCAGGCGAGGCCGGCAAGGGCTTCGCGGTGGTCGCTTCCGAGGTGCGCACGCTGGCGCAGCGCTCGAGCGTCGCGGCCAAGGACATTTCGGGCCTGATCGACTCGTCCAACACCGAGGTGTCGCAGGGCGTGCGGCTCGTCCGCGAAGCCGGCGAGGCGCTGGAAAAGATCGTCTCGGCGTCGGCGAAGGTCTCCTCGACCGTCGCCGAGATCTCCGCCGCGGCGGGAGAGCAGGCCAACGGCATCGACGAGATGAGCCAGGCCGTCGCCCACATGGACGAGATGACGCAGCAGAACGCGGCCCTGGCCGAGCAAAGCGCCGCCTCCGCGTCCTCCCTCGCCCAGCAGATCCAGAGGCTCAATGCCCTGGTCGCTGCGTTCCGCACCAAGCAGGGCCGCGGCGTTCAGGTCGCCATGCCGATGCCCACGCCCACCGAGCCGGCCCGGCTCCGGTCGCTGGCCGAGGCGGCCTTCGGCGGCTCGGGTGTCAAAAAGCCGGTGGCCGCGGCACCGAAGCCCGCCGTGAAGCCGGTTCGCAAGCCCCCCGTTCGGACCGCGGCCCGGCCGTCCGCCCCCGCGCCCCGCAAGGCGGCCACGGCGGCTGCGGCCGTGCCGGCCGACTGGGAAGAGTTCTGAGTTCGCTCGAAGCCGTCCGGCAACCGACAGGGGGGAGCTTCCGGGCTCCCCTTTTGTCTGGCCCAGGTGCAGCTTCATCGCCGGGGCGGCTTCCCGTAACCCTTTGGTAACCATGAGTGAAGCACAACTTGACGCTGTGCTAGCCGCGTCCGGAAACCCATGGCTGAGGCTGAAGAGAAACGGGCTGTAGACCTTTCAGGGCCAGAGAGAGCTGCCATCCTCCTGCTCGTGCTGGGCGAGGATTTCGGCTCTCCGCTCTGGACGTCGCTCGACGATGACGAGCTGCGCAAGGTCACGCTCGCCATGTCGACCCTGGGCACGGTGAACGCCAGGGTGGTCGAGCAGGTTCTCGCGGATCTCGCCAATCAGTCGAACCGCCTCACGGTGGTCGGTGACTTCGACCGCACGCAGGAGCTGCTGCTCAAGCTCCTGCCGCGCGATCGCGTCGATCCCATCATGGAGGAGATCCGCGGTCCGGCCGGGCGCACGATCTGGCAGCGCCTCTCCAACGTGCAGGACAACCTGCTCGCCAACTACCTGAAGACCGAGCATCCGCAGACCGTGTCGCTGATCCTGTCCAAGATCCGCTCGGACCACGCGGCACGCGTGCTCACCTTGCTGCCGGACGACTTCGCCACCGACGTGATGCTGCGTATGCTGCAGCTCGACACCGTGTCGAAGGACGCGCTGGACCAGGTCGAGGAGAGCCTGCGCACCAACTTCATCGCCAACCTGTCGCAGACCTCGCGGCGGGACGCGCACGACCTGCTGGCCGAGATTTTCAACTCCCTCGATCGCCAGAACGAGCAGAAGTTCATGGAGTCGCTGGAGTCTGCGGCCTACAAGTCGGCTGAGAAGATCCGCGCCCTGATGTTCACCTTCGAGGACATTACGCGCCTCGATGCGAACTCCGCGCAGACGCTGATCCGCAACGTCGACAAGACAGACCTGGCGCGTGCGCTGAAGGGGACTTCGGCTGTCATCCGGGACTTCTTCACCTCCAAGATGACCCAGCGCGCCGCCGCCGTGTTCTCGGACGAAATGGCCGGGCTCGGACCGATCCGGCTCAAGGAGGTGGACGAGGCGCAACAGCGCATCATCGCCATTGCCAAGGGCCTCGCGGAGAAGGGCGAGATCATCATCGCCAAGGGCGGCAAGGAAGACGACGTCATCCTCGAGTGATGCGCCGGCAGCGCGTTGACCGGCCGTTCACCATGACACGCGAGCGTGGGCGCGGCCGCAGGCCCGCGGGCCACGGCATCTTCCTGCGGGGAAGGCGACCTCTACAACTCGACCTTCCCAATTACTACTCGCAGATGAATCCCGAAGCTTGTACCCGAGCCACCATTGCTGTGCCAGTCCGGACGACTACTTTCCCGGCTTTGTCCCGCCGTCCCATCATTTATTAAGCTGTCCACTCTAACGTGTACTCAAGACGGAGGACTTGGGTGTGGTTGAGCTTGTCGTGGCGGAGCAGCCTGGCCGGGGGGACGTCGTGTCCTTGCATGGCGGGCTGAAGGAGGCCCTGGCGCTTGGGGCGGGGGTGCGGCTGGACGTGTCGGCGACGGCGTCGCTGCCGCCGGCGCTGGCGCAGCTTCTGGTGGCGGCCGGGCGCAGCGCCGCGGCCACGGGCCAGCCCTTCGTGCTGGTCTCGCCGCGGCCCGAGCTCGTCGACGCCTTCCAGGGGCTCGGCCTTTTCGGCGACCTCATGACCCTTTCGATGGAGTGACGAGTGCGCATCCTGGCGATCGACGACACGCGCACGCTGCGCGAACTCCTGTGCCGGACGCTGCGCGCCGCGCAGTATGACGTGGTGGAGGCCGAAAACGGCGAGGAGGGCCTGTCGCGCTTCGCCGAGGCGCGCCCCGACGTCGTCATCACCGACCTCAACATGCCCGTCCTAGACGGCATCGAGTTCACCCGCGCCGTGCGCTCGCGCTCCGACGGCGGCGAGGTCCCCATCATCATCCTGACCACCGAAAGCGCCGCCGAGATCAAGGCGGAAGGCCGCAAGGCCGGCGCCACCGCCTGGATGGTCAAGCCCTTCGATCCGCAGAAGCTGCTCGACATGCTGGGCCGCCTGCGCCGCTAGAGCGGGCCCCCGCCCGCGCCGCGGGGCCACCGGTCCGGCCCCGCCGCAACCCCTTTGATCCCGGACCGCACGCCACGACCAGAGGTCGCCCCGCATGGACGCGCTCGCCGAAATCCGCAACATCTACTTCGACGAATGCGACGAGTTCATCGGCCTGCTCGAAGGCCACCTCGCCGCACTCGGGGAAGGCGGCGCCACGGCCGAGGACATCAACGGCGCGTTTCGCGCCGTCCACTCCATCAAGGGCGGCGCCGGCGCCTTCGGGCTGGCCGACCTCGTCGAGTTCGCCCACCTCTTCGAAGCCTGCCTCGACGCGCTGCGCTCGGGCCGGCTGGCCGTCGAGGACACCCCCATCGACGTCATGCTGCAGGCCGGCGACGTGCTCGGCGCCCTCGTCGCCGCCGCCCGCGAGGACGCCCCTCCCGGATCGTGCCCCGTCGACCCCGCCCTCATCGCCGCCCTGCAGGGGCTGGCCGGCGGCAAGGCCACCAGCAAGCCCAAGGCCAACTCCAAGGCCCAGGTCGCCGCCCAGGTCGAGGCCACCGTCGGCGCCGCCAAGGCCGCCGAAGCCAGGGCAGCGGAAGCGCAAGCCGCCTCCCCCGCCCTCTCATCTCCTGCAACCTCCTCCCCCGCCCCTGCCTCCCGCGCCGGCGTGCCGGACGGCATCCCCGACGACCTCGCCGACCTCTTCGCCATCCCCGAGCTCGAGGAGAACGGCGCAGACGCCGCCGCCCCGGCGCCGGAGGAAGAGGCCGCGCCGGGAACCCGCCGCGTCTCCATCCGCCTGCTGCCCGACCGCGACCTCTTCCGCCGCGCCCTCGACCCGCGGCTCGCCGTCGCCGCGCTGGCGGCGCTGGGCTCCGTCGAGATCGCCTGCGACAGCTCCGCCGTCCCGCCTTTGGCCGAGCTCGACCCCGTCGACTGCCATCTCTCCTGGACGCTGAAGCTCGACACCGCAGCGCCGATGGAGGCCATCCACGACGCCCTCGACAGCCTGCTCGCCGACGACGAGATGACCATCGTGGAAGGCGACCTGCCCGAGGACATGCCGGCCGCCGAGGCGCCCTCCGCCGTGCAGGCGGCGCTGACCGCAGCCATGGCCGAAGCCGCCCCCGCCGGCCAGGCCGAGCCCGGCGAGCCCGCCGCCGAGGCCGAGGCGCAAGCCCAGGCCGCCACGCCCGCCTCCGTCTCCCCCGCCGCCGCCTCGCCCGCCGCTCCCCCGGCCGGGCCGCAGCGGCGCACCGGCGGCGGCACCATCCGCGTCGACCTCGACCGCATCGACAGGCTGATGAACCTCGTCGGCGAGATCGTCATCACCCAGTCCATGCTGTCGGAGCGCGCCTCGGCGCTCGCCAAGCGCGAGGCCACCGCCTTCGTCGACGCCCTGTTCTCGCTCGGGCGCCAGACCCGCGAGCTGCAGGACAACGTCATGGCCGTGCGGGCCCAGCCGGTGAAGGTCGTCTTCCAGCGCCTGCCCCGCCTGGTGCGCGAACTGGAACGCACGCTCGGCAAGAAGGCCCATCTCGTCCTCGCCGGCGAGGACACCGAGGTCGACAAGACCATCGTGGAGGAGCTCGCCGACCCGCTCATCCACATGATCCGCAACGCCATGGACCACGGCCTGGAGACCCCCGACGAGCGCCTGGAGGCCGGCAAGAACGCCGACGGCACCATCCGCGTCTCGGCCGAGCACCGCGGCTCGCGCATCCTCATCTGCGTGCAGGACGACGGGCGCGGCATCAACCGCGAGCGCCTCATCGCCAAGGCCCGCTCGCGCGGCCTGATCGCCGCCAACGCCCCCGACCCCTCGCCCGAGGACGCCGACAACCTCATCTTCCACCCCGGCCTGTCCACCGCCCAGACCGTCACCGACGTGTCGGGACGCGGCGTCGGCATGGACGTGGTGCGCTCCAACGTCGAGGCGCTGGGCGGGCGCATCACCGTGGAATCCACCCCCGGGCGCGGCTGCAAGTTCACGCTCGGCCTGCCGCTGACGCTCGCCGTCCTCGACGGCATGATCGTGCGCGCCGGCACCGAGCGCTTCGTCTTCCCGCTGTCCAACATCGTGGAGACCATGCAGCTCGACCCCAAGACCGTCGAGACGCTGCCCGGCAACCGCCAGATCCTGCAGCTGCGGGGCGAAATCGCCCCCCTGCTCAAGCTGCGCGACCTGCTCGGCATCCGCGCCATCGGAACCGAGCCCAACATCGTCATCGTCGAGACCGAAAGCGTGCCGCGCCTCGCCATCGCCGTCGACGAAATCGTCGGACAGCAGCAGGTCGTCGTCAAAAACCTCGAATCCTCCTTCCGCCGCGTCGAGGGCGTCTCCGCCGCAACCATCCTCGGCGACGGCCTCGTCGCTCTCATCCTCGACGTCGACGCCCTCCCGGGACTGTCACAGCAGAGGAAGGCCGGCGATCTCGATCTCTTTCCGCTAGCACAAGGAGCTGCGTCGTGAGCGCCGCACTGTCGCAACCCGTCGCCCATTCCCACGGGCTCCCCCCGGGACTTGCCACCCGCATCGGCAACCAGGTCGTCACCTTTCGCGTCGACGGCCGCGCCTTCGGCGTCGATGTCGGAGCGGTGCGCGAGATCAAGGGCTGGCAGCCCACGACGCCCCTGCCGAACTCGGCCCACCACGTGCTCGGGGTGATCAACCTGCGCGGCGCGATCATCGCGGTCTACGATTTGCGCCAGCGGCTCGGCCTCGGCCCGGCGTCGATCTCCCGCGCCTCGGTCGTCATCGTCGTCGACCTCGGCGAGCGCTTCGCCGGGATCCTGGTCGATGCGGTGTCCGACATCGTCGACGTCGCCCCCGATGACCTGCGCCCGGCGCCCGACGTGGACCAGGCCTTCGGCCCGGCCCTGCTGGACGCGATCCTAGTGAAGGGCGAGGCGGTGATCTCGATCCTCAACCTGCAGGCCGTGGTGAGCGAGACGTACTGACCGCCGCCCCTTCTGCCCGCTCCGACCCCGAAGCAACCTGGTGAAAGATGGCCCTGTTCCGAACCTCGATCCGGCGATACCTGACCGCGACGGTGCTCGCGGTCTGCGCTCCGACGGCCGTGGTGTCCGCATGGCTCGCCGCGAACGCCGCGCTGGAGTACCGGGATGCCGTGCGGATCGAGCGCTCGGTCGCCGCTGACAGGGCTCTGCTGGAACTTGCCGCCGATGTCGACGGCCAGCGCATCGCGGTCGGCGCGGCCATCGCCCAGGACGACAAGCCCGCTCCCCGCATCGAGGAGTGGAAGAGCCGCGTCGAGGCCTCCGTGGCACGCGCCGCCGTGGCCATCGCCGCCACGGACGTCGCCACGGCCGGCGAGACGGCGAAGGCGCTTCGCGAGCAGTGGGACACGGCCGCGCCGCTCTACCAGCAGGTGATGGACGAGGCAGGCAAGGACAAGGCCGAGCGCAGCATGGCCATGGCCATCGACTGGACCGACGCCCTGACTGCCGTGGCCGGGACCGCGGCCGCAGGCTCGGCGGACGCGGCCCAGGCCGCCCGCCTGCATGACGGACCGCTGGCCGAGATGCAGCGCCTGAAGGATGCCGCCCGCGGCGTCCAGCGCACCTATGCCGAGCAGTGCCCGTTGCTGCGCCCGAATGTCGGCACCTCCCGCGCGCTGTGGCCGGGCCTTGCCGTCAAGCTCGGCACCGCGCGCGGCGCCACGGCCGCAGGCCTCGACACGATCGCCGCCGTGACCTCGCGCGCCGGTGCCCCCGCCGCCATCGCAGCCGCCGGTTCCGCAGCCATCGCCGCCGTCAAGGATGCGACGGCCAAGGCAGACGAAGTCGTCGCCAAGTTCGACGACAGCGGCACCAAGATCATGAGCGGCGAGGAGTGGATGGCGCAGTGCTCCGCGCCCGCGCCGACGCTCGCCGCACTCGTCTCGGCCTCCCTCGACACCATGACCGGCCACGCTGCCGCGCTGTCCCGGGAGGCGTTCATCCGGCTGGCCGGAATGGGTGCGCTCTTTCTGGTGACGCTTGCGCTGGCCGCCGCGACGTGGCGCGGCATCCAGAGCCGCCTGGGCCAGCCGCTCGCGGCGCTGAAGCAGTCGCTCGATCGCTTCCGGGCCAATGATTTCGAGCAGAAGGCGCCCGAGCCGGCCAACCCGGACGAACTCGGCGCGCTGGCCCTCGCCCTCGAGGACTACCGGGCCAATGCGCTCGCCCTTGCCCGCGAGCAGCAGGCTGAGGAGGGCCGCCGCCGGGAGGAGCAGCGCGCGGCACAGGCCATGCGCGCGGCCGTCGAGCAGGTCGCCGCCGTGGTGGCGTCGGCGCGCCAGGGCGATTTCTCGCAGCGCGCCAATGCCGCGGGCATCGACGGGTCGGTGCGCGACGTCATCGAGAGCGTGAACGCCATCAACGCCGTTTTCGACAGCGCGACGCGCGAGTTCTCCTCGGTGCTGCAGTGCATCGCCGCGGGAGACCTCACCCGTCAGGTCGCCACCGCACACCAGGGCCGCCTCGGCGAGCTCCGCGACGCCATCAACGACACCGTCGGGCGACTCAGCGAGACCGTGCGCGGGATCAAGGCGACCGCGTCCGACGTGGCCTCCGCGGCCCGCGAGATCAGTGCCGGCGCCGAGGACCTCTCGCGCCGCACCGAAAACCAGGCCTCCTCGCTCGAGGAGACGTCTGCGACGACCGAAGAGATTGCCGCGTCCGTGAAGGCCTCCACCCAGGCCTCGCGCCAGGCGGCCTCGCTGGCCGACGAGGCGAAGGGCGTGGCCGAGAGCGGCGGCAGCATCGTCAGCCAAGCCGTCGAGGCGATGGCCCGCATCGAGGAGGAGAGCAAGCGCATCTCCGACATCACCTCGGTCATCGACGAGATCGCCTTCCAGACCAACCTGCTGGCCCTGAACGCCGCCGTCGAGGCCGCAAGGGCGGGAGACGCCGGCAAGGGCTTCGCCGTCGTGGCGGCCGAGGTGCGCACGCTTGCGCAACGCTCCTCGCAGGCCGCAAAGGACATCACGCAGCGCATCGCCTCATCTTCGACCCAGGTTTCGGAAGGCGTGCGGCTGGTCCGCGAGGCCGGCGAGGCCCTGGCCAGCATCGTCGACGCGTCGCGCCGCGTGTCCTCGACCGTGACGCAGATCTCGACCGCTTCCGCAGAGCAGACCAGCGGCATCGACGAGATGACCCAGGCCATCGCGCACATGGACGAGATGACGCAGCAGAACGCCGCGCTGGCGGAGGAGAGCGCCGCCTCGGCGGCCGCCCTCACGCGCCAGATCACCACGCTGGAACAGATCCTTTCGTCCTTCCGGACCGCGGCCTCCGACGCGGCGGGACGGGACAGCCGTCTGGCCGCCCTCGCCTTCGACGCCTTCGCGCCCGAGCCCGCGGCCACGGGAACCTACGGAAGACACGCATGAGTCGGAGCAACTACACGGCCGCGGCTCGCCCGTCCGCCGACAGGAGCGACAGCAACGCCTTCGGGCTCTCGCTCGACGAGGACGACATTGCCCTGTCGCCGCGCGACTTCGAGCTGATTGCCTCGATCGCAAAGGAACAGGCCGGGATCGTCATCCGCGCCCACAAGACGGCCATGATCCGCGGCCGCCTGATGCGCCGGCTGCGCGCGCTGGGGCTGCGCTCCGTGGCCGAGTATTGCGAGATGCTGCGCGGCCCAGACGCCGGCCGCGAGCTGCCGCAGCTGCTGAACGTCCTGACGACCAACCACACCGCGTTCTTCCGCGAGAGGCACCATTTCGACCATCTGGCGAGCGATGCCCTGCCTGAGTCCGTCCTCAATGCGCGCGGTTCCAGCCGCATCCGCATCTGGTGCGCGGCGTCCTCGACAGGCGAGGAGCCCTACTCCATCGCCGCCACCGTGAATGCGGCCAACGTGCCCCGCGGGATCGACCTGAAGATTCTGGCGACGGACATCGACACTGACGTGCTCGACCGCGCCCAGCGCGCCGAATACTCGCGGGAGGTCGTCGAACGCGCACCTGCCGACCTGCGCCGCAGCCTGATGGCCGAGAACATCGGTCCCGACACAGTGCGCATCGGCGAACCGCTGCGCAGGCTTCTCACCTTCCGGCAGCTCAACCTGGTTACGCCCTGGCCGATGAAGGGCCCGTTCGACGCCATCTTCTGCCGGAACGTCATGATCTATTTCGATGCGCCCACCAAGAAGAGCATCGTCGACCGCTCCGTCGACCTGCTGAGGCCGGGTGGGTGGCTCTATCTCGGCCACTCAGAATCCTTGTCGCCGCCGCATCCGGCCTTCGACCTGATCGGCCGCACGATCTACAGGAGGCGCTGATGGCCATCGGCACGATGCCTCCCAACCCGCCGCGCGCCGCCGCTCCGGCCTCCACCCGCAGGTCGTTCCAGGATGCGTCCGGGCAGACCTTCGTCTCGGTCGCGCCCGGCGACCAGTACGTCACCGACAACCCCAACGAGGTGATCGTGACGCTGCTCGGATCCTGCGTCTCGGCCTGCGCGCGAGACACCATCACCGGCGTCGGCGGCATGAACCATTTCCTCCTGCCCTCCTCCGACTCGCACGACCTGTCGCGCGGCACGGACGAGGCCATGCGCTTCGGCGACTACGCCATGGAAAGCCTGCTCAACGCGATCTACCGCAAGGGCGGCCAGCGCGGCCGGATCGAGTTCAAGATCTTCGGGGGCGCCCGCGTGCTGGGCGGCTCCACCATGCTCAAGATCGGCGAGCAGAATATCGGCTTCGTCGAGAAGTTTCTGAAGACGGAGGGCTTCCCGATCGTGGCGCGCTCCGTCGGCGGCACGGCCCCGCGCCGGCTGCGGTTCCACCCTGCGACCGGACGGGCGTTCGTGCAGGAACTCGACCGCAGCAGCGCGCAGACGGTCACCCGCGAGGAAGAGGATTACCGGAACAGGATCGCGCGCGTGGCGCCTGCCGGAGATGTGGAGTTCTTCTGATGTCGCGCACCGCACCCTATCGCGTCTTCGTCATCGACGATTCCCGGACGATCCGGCGGCTGATCGGCGCCATCGTGGAAGAGACGGAAGGCCTCGTGCTCGCCGGCTCGGCCGAAAGCGCCGAGGATGCCTGGGACATCCTCCGCCAGCCCGAGGTGGCGGTCGACGTCGTGTCGCTCGACATCGAGCTGCCCGGCATGAACGGCATCGACTTCCTCAAGAAGCTGATGGTGTCGCGGCCGCTGCCGGTCCTCGTGGTCTCCGGCCACACGCCGGCGTCCGGCGACCTCGCCATCACGGCGCTCGAGAATGGCGCGATCGACGTCATTCAGAAGCCGGACGCGCAGCCCACCGAGATCGACCGGTTCATCGCGGATACCGCGGCGGGCCTGCTGCGCGCGGCGCAGAGCAACCACCGGCGCTTCCAGCCGGCCGCTCCCGCGGCGCCGAGGCTGACGCCCATTCCGTCGTCCGTACCCGGCCCGGCCACGGCGCCCGTCGGCGAGGCGCACGGGCTCATCTGCATCGGCGCCTCGACGGGCGGCGTGCCGGCCGTCTGCAAGGTGGTCGAGGGACTGCGCCACGCCGGCGCCCCCATCGTCGTGGTCCAGCACATGCCGCCGAGCTTCACGGCACGCCTCGCGGCGCGCCTGCAGGCGACGACCGGCATCCCCTCGCGGGAAGCCGACGACGGTGACCGTCTCACGGCCGGCACGGTCTGGGTCGCTCCCGGCGGATTCCATCTCCGCGTCGTGCAGAAGGGCGGCTACTATGTGGCGAGCCTTTCGGAGGAAAGTCCGGTCTCCGGCCACAAGCCCTCCATCGACGTGCTCTTCCATTCGGCGGCGCGACAGGCCGGCCCGGCCGCCTGCGGCGTTCTGCTGACCGGCATGGGCCGCGACGGCGCGGACGGGCTTCTCGCCATGCGCCGCGCCGGGGCTAGGACGATCGGGCAGGACGAGGCAACCTGCGTGGTGTATGGCATGCCCAAAGTTGCGGCGCAGATCGGGGCCGTGGAGCAGGTTCTTCCGCTCGACCGGATCGCCGACGCCGTCCTGGCCCAGCAACCGCGCCGCCGCGCGCTGCGCACTGCATCGGGGACGAACAATGGCTGACATCAAGTCCAAGAAGGTGCTCGTGGTCGACGACCAGAAGAGCATGCGTGGTCTTGTCCGCTTTGCCCTGCTGCAGATGGGCATGGAAACCGTCGACGGTGCGGAAAGCGGAGAGGAAGCCATCAAGAAGCTCACGCAGGTGCGCTATGACCTCGTCATCACCGACCTGCACATGGGCGGCATCTCGGGCCTCGGCCTGCTGAAGGCGATCCGCTCGCACCCCGTGCTGCGCGGCACGCCCGTGATCATGGCGACCAGCGAAACGTCCTCGGATACGGTGCGCCAGGCCAAGAATGCCGGGGTGGACGCTTTCCTGCTCAAGCCGGTTGAGCCCAATGCGCTGCAGGCGCGCGTCAAGAGCGTGCTGAAGGTGGCCTGACCGCGCTTTAGGTCTGGACGTTTTGCGAAAGGCCCTGCTTCGGCGGGGCCTTTTGTCATCTGGAGGCGCGTCGGAGGGGTTATCCGATGGTGAGGCTGTCGGCGACCTTGTCCATCTCCGCCACCAGTCCGACCGCGGTGAAGGGCTTCAGGATGACGTGGCGCAGATTGGCCCGCTCGAACTTGCTGCGGTCGAACGTCTCTTCCCGCGTCGTCATCAGCAGGAACGGGATCATGGCCCAGGCATCGCGCCGGTCCATGATGAGCTTCAGGTCGACGCCGTTCATCGGCATCATGAAGTAGTCTGAGATCACGAAGCCGAACTCGCGCTGGCTCAGCTTGCGGATGGCCTCGGGCCCGCTGCCGGCGCCCTCGACGTCCGACACGCCCTGGGCGTTGAGCAGCGACGTCACGATCCGGATGATCGCAAAGTTGTCGTCGACGACCAGGACCGGCTTGATGCGATCAAAAGGCAACGGCTTGTTCCGTAAGGGCCAAGCTCCGGTTGTGCCTCAAGCAGCCCTTGTCGGCAATGTCCGGCCCTTTGCGGACCCCCGTCACGCGCCGGCGCGTTGCGGCGCGGCACGGGCCTTAAACTCGGCCGAGACTGCGCTCAGCTCGCGGGCCAGCGCCAGGGCGAGCTCGTTGCCGTCATCGCGGACACCCGAGCGGACGATCGAGCTGATGGCCTCGACGTAGCGGCGCAGCACGATCATGGGCACGTCGCGCATGCCCTCCTGAAGGAGATCGCACAAGCCCGCGGCGAGCTGGCTGGCGATGGGGTAGCCGAACTGCAGGGCCTGACCCCTGATGTCGTGCGCGACCATGAACATGGTCTTCACGTCCTCGGCTTCGCGCGGGCCGGTCTCGAAAATGGCGAAGCTGTCCACGAGGCGCTTGGTCTCGCTCTGCATCCATTCGGTGAAGTTCGGGGCGAGCGCTGCAAGCGCCCTGTCGGCCCTGGCCACCATCTGCGCGACATCCGCCGGCGACTGGCGGACATGGCTCAACGCCTTCGCCCGCAATGTGTTGGGCGGGACGATCACGGTGTGGTCCGCGTGGACCGTCTTCTCGGGTTCCGGTGGTTCGATCTTCTTCATGGCTAAAGCTCTCTGAAATGAACGGCCGGCTCGGCCGAAACCGGGCCTCTATCTCTCTTGCAGAATACCCGCGGCCAGTTTCCTGGGCGCGATCAGCTCGCCGGCCTGCTTGCGGCGCTCCGGACCGTTGTATTCCGCGCTCTTGGTGCGGCGGCGGTCCGGTCCGAAGAAGGTCGGCGTGCGGATGAAGGGACGCGGCGTCGCGATGACGCCGAGAATTCGCTGGTGGATGACCTGCGCGGAGAGCGGCTTGACGAGAAATTCCGTCACGCCGGCGTCGCGCGCCTCGATCACGCGGTGACGCTCGGAATGCACGCTCACCATGATGACGGGGACGTAGGGGTTCACGCTGTTGTCGGAACAGCGCATCAGCTTCGTCATGTCGATGCCGTTGATCAGCGGCATCTCCCAGTCAGTGAAGACGATGTCGGGATAGTGCGATGCGAACGCGTCGAGCGCGGCTGCGCCGTCCTCGGCCTCGAACACCTCGCGCGCGCCAAAGCCGTGAAGCAGCGTCTTGATGATGCGCCGCATGTAGGTGTTGTCGTCGACGACGAGGAACCGAAGCCGGTGGTACTCGACCCTGTAGCTTGACATCGATTGGTTGCTTTGTTCGCGATAGGCAACCTTAGGTCGCGGGCCGTTAATTTTTTGTTCGTCCTACAAGGACACGCCCTGCTGCCGCGCGCTTGCAGTAATCGCTTCGTTTTTAGTAAAATCCGGTCATCACGCTGCGGAGATCGCCACTATTTCGGGATGCCTGCAGCCGGGCCGCCTAGTAACGCGGCACATTAACGTAATCGCAAGCGCCCGGCCGTAGCGTCCAATTCGGATTTGGCTGTCGCAGGGGAGGCGGCGGCCTCGGGAAGACGAAGGCGGCTGGGCCGTCACGGACCGGAGTGAATGATGGGGCTCGAACCTTCGACGCCGATTCTCGTGGTCGACGACTACCAGACGATGATCCGCATCATCCGCAATCTCCTCAAGCAGCTCGGGTTCGAGAACGTCGACGATGCCACCGACGGCACGCAGGCCATGTCGAAGCTGCGCAGCCGCAAATACGGCCTGGTGATCTCCGACTGGAACATGGAACCCATGACCGGCTACGAGTTGCTGAAGCATGTCCGGTCCGACGACCAGCTGAAGGACACGCCCTTCATCATGATCACGGCAGAGTCGAAGACCGACAACGTCATTGCCGCCAAGAAGGCGGGCGTGAACAGTTACATCGTCAAGCCCTTCAACGCTCAGACGCTGAAGTCGAAGATCGAGTCGGTCTTCGGCGAGCCGGGCTGAACGTCATGTCGGCGAACCCGGTCCCTTCCCGCGAACCGGCCCGCCTGACGCCGTCCACTCCGTTTGCCGACCACGGCCTGCAGCGCGCGCCCCTGATGCGCGAGATCGGGGCGGCTGCAGACTACCTCCGTTTCGTCCGGCGCGAGATTGCGACGCTCGGGTGCAACGAGCTCGCCAAGGACCAGATCCCGGCGGCGCTGCGCGAGATCGACTACATCATCACCACTTCCGAAGACTTCTCGAACGGCATCATGTCCGCGGCGGAGGATGTGATGGCGGCGCAGATCGCCGATCCCCAGGCCTACCGGGCCTATGTCGCGGAGAAGATGACCGCCATCATCGTGCAGTGCGCGTTCCAGGATCTCACGGCCCAGCGCGCCACCCGCGTGCGGAACACGCTGTCCACGCTGGAGCGCCGGCTGTCTAGAATCGCCAGCATGATCGCATCACGCGACGTGCCGTCGATCGTGGATTTCGAACCCGGCCTGGAGACCGGCGTGATCGGCCCCGCCCCTCCCGGAGAGGGCAACGACCAGGACCGGATCGACGCGCTGCTGGCGTCGCATCCCACCGGGCCCGAACCCGACGTGGATCCTTGATCTTCCTGGACCCGTGATCTTCCTGGCGCCCTGATCTACCACGCCAGCTTGTCGATGGCGGCCGTCGGCTTCACCGTGGCGGTTGCCAGCAGCCTGTCGAGGCGCGGCTGGTCGAGAGGTTCTTCGGCGATGCCGAGCTCGTGCGTGTGGATCCCGCGTGCGACGAAGAGAGAGGCGACCCCGAGCCCGTTGGCACCCGCGACATCCGTGCGCAGGGCATCGCCCAGCGCGAAGACCCGCTGGAGGTCGATCTCCCGGCCACGCTTCGAGGCGGCAAGCTCCAGCGCCGCGACATAGATCGGCCGGTGCGGCTTGCCGGCGTAGGCGACCTCGCCGCCCATCGTGGAATAGAACTCGGCCACCGCACCGGCGCAGTAGATCAGCTTGTCGCCGCGCTCGACGACGATGTCGGGGTTGGCGCAGATCATCGGCAGACGGCGCGCCAGCGAACGCTCGAGAATGTCGCGATAGTCGTCCGGCGTCTCGACCTCGTCATCGTAGAGACCGGTGCAGACGACCATCTCGGCGTCCTCGAAGGGGACCGACGGTGCTTCCAGCCCCTCGAACAGCGGGGCATCGCGCTCGGGGCCGAGCCAGTAGTAGGGCTTGCCTCCCTGCTGCTCGATCAGCGCCCGCGTGACATCGCCGGACGTGACGAACGCGTCCCACACCTCGCGCGATACGTTCATGTGGTCGAGATGCGGCATCACGTGGATGGCCGGACGCGGCGCGTTGGAGACGAGCACCACCGTGCCGCCCCGGCGGCGAAAGTTGATCAGGGCCTCTGCCGCCGCGGGATGGGGATGAACTCCGTCATGCAGCACGCCCCACACATCGCACAGCGCCACGTCGTAAGCCTCCGACCAGTCACGAATTCCGGAGATCACGGGCGCGGCTGCTTTTTCTTGCGGCATGTCTCAGTCCTGGTCGGGCGGCGGGGGATGGCGGCGAAGGACGGCGGCATGCGCCGGCACAGGCGGGACGCTCGGTCCGCCGAAGGCCGCGAAAGACAATGCGGGCCGTGTTCTGTCAAGCGCCGCTGCGGCGCAGCACCGAGCGGAACGACGACTTCGCTGCCGGGGCTTCCGGCTTTTCGACCACCGTCTCCGTAACCGCGGGAACCTCGCCGGGCGCAGCAGCTGCCGGCGCCGGCTCGGCGGCGCGCTCGGTGGCGTCGGCCAGCACGTCCGGGCGGACCGCCCTCGGAACGGAGAACAGGTCGCCCTGGCCGAATTGCAGGCCGAACTCGAAGAGTTCGACGAGCGTGCGCTCCTGCTCGACGCCGGTGACGATCATGTCCACGCCGTGCCTCGACAGAAGCCCTGGTACGTCATGCGGATGGATGTCGCTCGGCACGCTGCCCTCGGCGGCGGCGAGCAGAACGCCCGCGTTTGCCCTGACATAGCGCGCCCCGTGGCGCACCAGCTCACCGACGTCGAGCCGGAGATCGCGAACATCGTCCACGGCGAAGCGGGCGCCGAGCCGGCGTATGGCCGCTACCGCTTCCTCCTCCAGCCCCCCGAGCTGGTCCCACTGCTCCTGCCTGATCTGCAGGGCGATGCCGCCGGCGAGTTGCGGATCGCCGCGCAGCCCCTCTTCCAGGATCTCGTAGAGTGCCGGGTCGGCCAGCGTCGGCAGGCTGACTGGCACCAGCACCGGGACGTCCCGCCCACGCGAGCGCAGGTGGCGTGCGACCCTCAGCGCATCACGAACGAGCAGGGTTTCCAACCGGCCCAGCAGACCGTGCCGGACGGCGACCGACACGACGTCACGGGCCTGGACATGCCCGGACGAGCCGGGCCGCGAGACCCGGCCCAGAATTTCGTAGAGCTGCACCTTGCGGCTCGCCAGTCCCACCGCGGGCTGCAGAAAGAGCGACAACCGGTCGCCGACGATGGCGCGCACCACGACATCGGACGGAATGGGCGGCTCGTCCCTGACCACCGGCCCTGGCGGCGTGCCGGGTGCCGGCTGTTCACCCTCGGAGGCCGGAGGTTCGGCTGCAACCGGCTCCGGGGGGCGCGGCCCGCGCTCGGCCACCACCCGCGTCTGCGCCGGCAGGGGGCGCTCCATATCGGGGGAAGGCCTCGCGTTGGTGATCTCGGCATCGTGCTGGGCGACGGTTTCCGCCAGGTCGCGCACGACACGGGCGATGCTGTCCAGCTCTGCCGAGACGGCGCGGGCGGTGGCGCGTCCGGTCTCGCCAGCCTTCTGGTCGATCTCGGCGATGCGCGCCGAGAGCTCTACGAAGCGGGCATCGACCCGCTTGATCGCCCGCTCGACATTCGACAGACGGCGCTGCGTCTCTGCCTCGCCCGTCGTGCGGCGGGTGCGTGCGGCAATGAGAACGAGAGCTACAGCGCAGGCTATGGCGGCGAGCCCCGCATAGGAGCGGTTCACGTCCAGCCCCGTCCAGAGGATCAGCCAAACGGCCGCCGCGACGGCGACGATGGCTGCTCCCACCGTGATCGATTCGATGCGTCTCGACACGCGCCCTGTGCCTGTTGCCCGCTGGCGCAGCCGCCTGCGCGGCTGATTCGCCGTGTCTCCGACATTGCCGCAAGAGACCTCGATACAACAGGCTCGCGCGGCCCATGCCCTTGAGAGCCGTGGAAAACACGCCCATATACCCCGAAAGAGAGCGACGCCCGCATCCAACAGCTCGCCCGCTCGCCCACAGCCAAGCGGACCTCCCGACATGCCCGACCATGCCAGCCCCGTCGTCCTCGAAGTCACCGGCATGACATGCCAGGGCTGCGTCAACGCAGTCACGCGCATCGTGCGCAAGGCCGATCCCGAGGCCGAGGTCAGCGTCGACCTCCCCAACGGGCGGGTCAATGCGCGGACGGTGGTCGACCCGCACAGCCTCGCCGAGGCCGTGACGAGGGGCGGCTACGAGGCCGTGCCCCTCGCCTGAGCCTAGCCTGACGCCATTGCCGCCTTGAGCCGCCGCACCAATTCCTCGGCAGCTTGCGGCTGAAGCGCGAAGCGACCCGCGAAGTCGACGGGATCCGTGGCCGCGGCAGGGATGCGCCGCCTGACGTCGAGCGCCGCCGCCGGTGTCGCCGGATCGGCCCCTCCCCCCGCGACCAGCAGGGCCAGCGATCCCGACGGATGCTGATCCGCCTGGCCCGGACTCCGCGACCTCAGCTGCCACTCGCCCGAGAAATTGGCGATCGCCTCGTAGAAGTTCTGCCATGGCGCAGGCGGCGCACCCGCCTCCTGCAGTTCCGTCATCAGGCGCTGGCCTTCGGCATAGCGGCCAGCCTCGATGTCCCGCGCCGCGGCTGCGGCGAGGACCTCGGACGAATAGGGATTGAGCTCGAGCGCCCGTGTGATCGCCTCCTCCGCGGCTGCGCGGTCACCGCGGGCGGCAAGCACTTCGGACAAGGCCAGGTAGTTGCGGGCGCCCTGCGGCGCGATCTTGACCGCGGCGCGGGCGTCGTCGAGCGCCGTGTCGAGGAGGGCCGGTTCGGGCGCCGCGACGGTCCGCCAGGTCTCGACGGCCAGCCGAGCCTGCATGGCGCGCGGCGCAGCGAAACGCGGGTTGTCCCGCGCCGCCTCGGCGAGGCAGCCGCGGGCCTCGCGCATCGTCGCGTCCTCGCCCTGGGCCAGCGCGGACGCGGACAGGACGATGCAGGCCGCCGGGACGACGCGCGGGTCGGCGGCGGCCTTGGCGGAGCCTGAGTCGCGGGCGATGACGCCACCGGGGGAGACAAGGGTGACGGCGATCTCGCGCATCAGCCGCATCTCCTCGCCCTCGGCGCGCCTGGCGTCGGGAACGACGAATTCCGCGGACCACACGATCTGACGGGAAACCTCGTGCCGCAACCTGAGCGCGATCCTGTGCTCGTTGCCCGTCCGCGCAACCCTTCCGAGCAAGGAATACGTGTCCTCGGAGGATCCCCTGCCGCCCGGCTGCTCGGCCGGGCTCTCCACCACCGCCACGTCGTCGAAGCGGGCAAGGCCGCTGCGCAGCAGGTCGGTGAGCAGAATGGCATAGGCGCGCGCACCGGTCGTGCCCTCGGCGAGCGGCGGGACGAGAAGCGTCGCGAAGGTGGTGAGTGCCGTGCCGTCGCGAGCCCGCGGCGGTGCCGCCGCGTCGCGAGCCAGCGCGATGACGGGTGTCGCCGGCTCCTGCCGGGCCGGAGCGCCGGCCCGCAGGACGAAGCCCGCCCCGGCCGCCGTGGCCGCCACCATAACCGACGCCGCAATGCCGAAGGCCAGCCTGCGGCTCCCGCGGTCCCGCATCCGTTCGTCGTGGCCGCCGCTCGGCGGGTCGATGAGTTCCTCGGCGCCGGCGCTGCCGTCCGGCTCCGGGCGCCACCCGATCACCGGCACGTAGGTGCCGCGCGGGATGGAGATGCGGATTTGCTCGCCGCTTCCGGCGTGTCCGTAGTAGCGGTCGAGCGCCCGCCGCAGACGCGTCGCTTCCACCCTGACGATGGGATCGGCCTGCGGATCGAAGCTGACCGGCCGGCCGAGAACCTGCGTGGCCACCGTATAGGCCTTGATCGTGTCCGCGCGTCCCTCCAGCGCCCGCTCGACGATAAAGGCGAGGAAGGCGGACAGGTTGGGTGAGTTGCGGAACTCGTCGCTGACGAGGATCCGCGCGAGGCTAGCGCGAACCTCGGTCCCGGCGGGATCCCGAGAATCGGTAGGCAGCATGGAAAAGACCTTTATAGCAATCTAGGGTTGTAAACTGACGCGAATATCTACACGCTCTGGCTACGGTTGCGTACAATACTACTATTGGCTGCAACTTACCGCATCTCTCTTCTCAGTTTCTTACGCGGATCGCGGAATTCACCTCCATTGTCCGATCCGTCTTTCGTGCGACTCGCCGCGCTGGCCCCGAGCGTCGTTCGCGGCACAAGGCGGGGCCACCCTTTCAAGCCATCTGGCGGGCTGATAAGGTCCGGCACCTTTTCACCAATCGAACCGGGGAAGACGGGCATGTCGCTCGCACATGATCAAAGCTCCATCCGCGATGCGGCGCCGAACGACCTCGAGGCCTTCTGGCTGCCCTTCACGGCGAACCGCTCCTTCAAGAAGAACCCGCGCATCATCGCGGGGGCGAAGGACATGCACTACATCACGCCCGAAGGCCGGAAGGTCATGGACGGCACCGCCGGGCTGTGGTGCTGCAACGCCGGCCACTCGCGCCAGCCGGTGGTCGAGGCCATCCAGAAGCAGGCGGCCGAGCTCGACTTCGCGCCGACCTTCCAGTTCGGCCACCCCAAGGCCTTCCAGCTCGCGTCTCGCATTGCCGCCATGGCTCCCGGCGATCTCGACCACGTGTTCTTCTGCAACTCGGGATCCGAGGCCGTCGACACCGCGCTGAAGATTGCGCTCGCCTACTGGAACGCGCGTGGCCAGGGCCAGAAGACGCGCCTGATCGGCCGCGAACGCGGCTATCACGGCGTCGGCTTCGGCGGCATCTCGGTGGGCGGCATCGTCAACAACCGCAAGTTCTTCGGCGGGCTGCTGACCGGCGTCGACCACCTGCCCCACACCTACAACCGCGCCGAGCAGGCCTTCACCAAGGGCCAGCCGGAGTGGGGCGCGCACTTGGCCGACGAGCTGGAGCGCATCGTGCAATTGCATGACGCGTCGACCATCGCGGCCGTGATCGTCGAGCCCATGGCGGGATCGACCGGCGTTCTGCCGCCGCCGAAGGGCTATCTCGAGCGGCTGCGGGCCATCTGTGACAAGTACGGCTTCCTGCTCATCTTCGACGAGGTCATCTCGGGCTTCGGCCGCCTGGGCACGCCCTTTGCCGCCGAGCGCTTCGGCGTCACGCCGGACATGATCTGCTTTGCCAAGGCGGTGAACTCGGGAACCGTGCCGATGGGCGGCGTCGTGGCGCGCAAGGGCATCTACGACACCTTCATGAAGGGGCCGGAGCACGTCATCGAGCTGTTCCACGGCTATACCTATTCGGGCCACCCGCTCGCCGCCGCGGCGGGTGTCGCCACGCTCGACCTCTACCGTGACGAGGACCTCTTCGCCCGCGCCGCCGCTATGGAAGAGAAGTGGGCGGATGGGGCCATGACCGCCTTCAAGGGGCTGCCGAACGTGCTCGACGTGCGCACCATGGGAATCGTCTGCGCCATCGACCTTGCGTCACGGCCCGACGCCGTCGGCCAGCGCGCCTTCGAGGTGATGGACAAGGGCTTCCGCGACCATGACGTGATGATCCGCATCACTGGCGACACGCTGGCCCTGTCGCCGCCGCTGATGATCAGCGACGACCAGATCGGGGAGCTTTTCGACAAGGTGGCCAAGACGATCCGGGCCGTACACTAGGCAGCCTGGGCGGCGCCCGGACGGGCGCCGCCTTGCCCGCTCCGTGCGCCTGCGCTACCACGCCCGGGTCCTTCCGCACGGCGTGAACACATGGCCCAGAACCCGCAAGACACCTCTCCGCGCGTGAAGCCACGCCTGCCGCGTGGATTTGCCGATCGCGGGCCGTCCGACATGGCCGCGACCGAGCGGATGATGGCCGCCATCCGGGAGGTCTACGCGCTCTACGGGTTCGAGGCGGTCGAGACGCCCTTCGTCGAGTACACGGAGACGCTCGGCAAGTTCCTGCCGGACCAGGACAGGCCGAACGAGGGCGTGTTCTCATTCCAGGACGACGACGATCAGTGGTTGTCGCTGCGCTACGACCTGACGGCACCCCTCGCCCGCTACGTCGCCGAGAACTACGACGCGCTGCCCAAGCCTTATCGCAGCTACCGGGCGGGCTGGGTCTTCCGCAACGAAAAGCCCGGTCCCGGCCGCTTCCGCCAGTTCATGCAGTTCGATGCCGACACGGTGGGCGCCGCCTCCGTCGCGGCCGACGCCGAGATGGCGATGATGATGGCCGACACGCTGGAAAAGGTCGGCATCGGCCGCGGCGACTATGTGGTCAAGGTGAACAACCGCAAGGTGCTGGACGGCGTCCTCGAGGCCATCGGGCTTTCCGGCGACGACAACGCCGGACGGCGGCTGACCGTGCTGCGCGCCATCGACAAGCTCGACAAGGTGGGGCCGGAAGGCGTTCGCGACCTGCTGGGGCCCGGCCGCATGGACCCCTCGGGCGACTTCACCAAGGGAGCGGGGCTGGACGCGCCCGCGATCACGCGCGTCCTCGCCTTCACGGACTCCCGCCGCGACAGTGCCAGCGCCACGCTGATGGCGCTGTCCGACGTGGTGGCGGGGTCCGCCCGAGGCGAGGAGGGCGTCGCGGAGCTTCGGATCATTGCCGAGTTGCTCGCCGCTGCCAGTTATGACGACGGCCGCGTCGTCATCGACCCCTCGGTGGTCCGCGGCCTCGAATACTACACCGGCCCGGTCTACGAGGGTGAACTCACCTTCGAGGTGACGGGCGACGACGGCAAGCCGGTCCGCTTCGGCTCCGTCGCCGGCGGCGGGCGCTATGACGGGCTGGTCGGCCGCTTCCGCAGCGAGCCGGTTCCCGGGACGGGCTTCTCCATCGGCGTGTCGCGCCTGCTCGCGGCACTGAAGGTGCTGGGCAAGGCCGAGGCGGCCTCCCAGCGCGGGCCGGTCGTCGTCCTGGTCATGGACCGTGACCAGGTCGCACACTACCAAGGGATGGTCTCGCGGCTTCGCCAGGGCGGCATTCCGGCCGAGCTCTATCTCGGCGGCTCCGGCATGAAGGCGCAGATGAAGTATGCCGACCGCCGCAACAGCGTCTGCGCCGTCATCCAGGGCTCGGACGAACGGGCGCGCGGCGAGGTGCAGGTGAAGGACCTCGTCCTCGGGGCCGAGCTCGCCGGGGCGTCCGCGGACAGGGCGGCCTATCTGAAGGAGCAGGGCGGCGCTCAGCTCTCCGTGGCCGAGGCCGACCTCGTCGACGCCGTGCGAAAGGTTCTCGCCCGACACGCGTGAGCAAGGGAAGCTTCATGCAAGGGTGGCAATCTGACCGGATTTCAACGATCCGGTTGCGATTGCCATGACTTTGCGCCTCCCTGCCCTCCTCTGCCTGCTCGTGTGCATCGCGGCACCAGCCGTTGCGCAAGATGCGATCGCCCTGCAGCTCCCGCTGGACTGCGTTCCCGGCATATCCTGCGCGATCCAGAACTATGTCGACCACGATGCCGGTCCCGGCATGCGCGACTATGCCTGCGGCGAAGCCACCTATGACGGCCATGAAGGCACGGATTTCCGGCTGGCCACGGCGACTGCGTTGAACGCGGGGGTGGCTGTCCGCGCGGCGGCGCGCGGGCACGTGCTCGCAGCGCGCGACGGCATGCCGGACGACGGCATGCGGCAGCCCGGTGACCCCGGCACGAAAGGGCGCGAGTGCGGCAATGGCGTGCTCGTCGACGATGGCGGCGGCTGGGAGACACAGTACTGCCACCTGCAGCTCGGCTCCGTGCGCGTGCGCAAAGGCGACATGGTGCTGGCGGGTCAGCAACTCGGGCTGGTCGGGCTGTCCGGGCGCACGGACTTCCCGCATCTCCATCTCACCGTCCGCAAAGACGGGCTGGCCGTAGACCCGTTCGCCTTCGGCGCCGACCCCAGAAGCTGCGAAGGCGGCTCCAGCCTGTGGGGCGGGTCCGCCGCGGCCGCCATGCCCTACGTGCCCCGGTTGGTGCTCAACTCCGGCTTCTCCACGCGCATTCCGTCCATGGAGGCCATCGAGAACGGCGAGCTGAAGGATGCTCCGCCGGTGCCCGGCGCGACGGTCCTCGCCTTTTACGCCCGTACGCTGCACCTGCGGGAGGGAGACACCCAGCAACTCCGCATCGACGGCCCCGACGGCAAGGTTCTCGCCGAGAGCACGATCCCGCCGCTGGAGCGCAGCAAGGCACAGTACCTGGCCTATGCCGGGCTCAAACTCGAGGCGAAGCCGCTGCAACCCGGGCTCTATCGCGGGCTGTACCGCGTCGTCAGCAAGGGCAAGACCGTGCTGGAGCACGCGGAAACCTTCAGCCAGTGAAACTCCAGGCAGTGCCGGAACCTGTTCACTCTCGGCCATGATTCAGGTCGCGCCGGGCAGACCGCTTTGCTAAGGGAGGCGCGGGACGGAAAGGGATGACCGTGGGACGCACGCCTCTCGACGTGGCCGATGCGCTGCTGGCGCTGTTCGCCGATGCCGGCTATGCGCGCATCGAGCCGCCGGTGCTGCAGCCGGTCGACGTATTCCTGGAGCTCGGCGGCGAGGATATCCGCCGGCGCATGTTCGTGACTTCGGACGGAGACGGGCGCGAATGGGCGCTGCGGCCGGAGTACACGATCCCCGTGGCGCGGGCCTGGCTTGCCGGCCGGCGCGACGCCGCGCCCGCGGCGCTGACCTATAGCGGTCCCGTGTTCCGCCTGCGCCGGGGCGCCGAGAGCGCCGAGTTCGTGCAGACCGGCATCGAATCCTTCGGACGCGAAGACCGGGAAGCGGCGGATGCGGAGATCCTCGCTTTGTCGCTGGAAGCCGTGGCAAGAGCGGGGATGGAGCAGCCCCAGGTTCGCCTCGGCGACGTCGCGCTCTTCACGGCGCTCGTCGATGCGCTCCAACTGCCGCCTGCCCGCGCGCGCCAGCTGCGGCGCGCCTTCGCGCAGGGGGCGCTCGACGCGGCGACGCTCGACCTGATCCCGGACACGACGCCCGGCGGCGAGCACGCAGGCCTGTTGCGGGCCCTGGAGGGCCAGGATCCGCGCGCCGCGCGTGCCTTCGTCGAGGACATCCTCAAGATCGCGGGCATCTCGTCGGTGGGTGGCCGCACGGCGCACGAGATCGCCGAGAGGTTCCTGTCCCAGGCCGCCGCGGAAGCCGAGGGCGGGATCGGCGCCGAGGCGCGCGAGGTGCTGGGCCGCTTCATCCGCGTCACCGGAGATCCCGACGCGGCATCGGCGCAATTGAGAGCCTTGGCGGCGGAAGCGCGGCTCGACCTCGGTGCGGTGCTCGACACCTTCGATGCGCGCACGGGCTTCATCGCGGCGCGGGGCGTCGACGTGACCGCCCTCACCTTCCAGGCCTCCTTCGGCCGCAACCTCGACTACTACACCGGCGCGGTGTTCGAGATCGTCGATGCGAGGCGTCCGGAGCGGCGGCCCGTCGTCGGCGGTGGCCGCTATGACAGGTTGCTGCAGACGCTGGGCGCGCCTACCCCGGTTCCCGCCGTGGGCTGCTCGATCTGGCTCGACCGGCTGCCCGCCGACGAGGAAGGAACAGCGCCATGAGCGCGTCGGATCCCAAGCTCGTCCTCGCCGTGCCGTCGAAGGGCCGGCTGCAGGAAAACGCGACCGCCTTTTTCTCGCGCGCCGGGCTCTCCCTCGTTCAGGGGCGCGGTGCCCGCGACTATCGCGGCGCCATCGCGGGCGTCCCCGAGGCGGAGGTGCTGTTTCTCTCGGCCTCCGAGATCGCCGGCGAGCTCGCCCAGGGCGGCGCGCATCTCGGCATCACAGGCGAGGACCTGATCCGCGAGTCCATTCCGGACGCGGAGCGGAAGGTCGAGCTCCTCACGGGGCTGGGCTTCGGGCACGCCAACGTCGTCGTGGCGGTGCCGCAGGCCTGGATCGACGTGAAGACGATGTCGGACCTGGAGGACGTCGCCTCGGGCTTCCGCGCGCGTCATGGCCAGAAGCTCAGGGTCGCGACCAAGTTCGTGAACCTGACGAGGCAGTTCTTCGCGCAGCACGGCATCACCGACTATCGCATCGTCGAGAGCCTCGGCGCGACCGAGGGTGCGCCGGGATCCGGCGCCGCGGAGCTGGTCGTCGACATCACGACGACTGGCGCGACGCTGGTCGCCAATGCGCTGAAGATCATCGAGGACGGCATCATCCTGCGCAGCGAGGCGAACCTCGTGGCGGGCGTGGGAGCGGCGTGGGGGCCGACCGCGCGCCGTGCGGCGGCCACCATCCTGTCGCGCATCGCGGCCGAGGAGGAGGCACGTACGACGCGGGAAGTGCGCGTCACTCTCGCACCCGGCGCCCAGCTGGGACTACCGGAGATCGAGGAGCGATTCTCCGCGCGACTTCTCGGGCCGGTCGTGGACGGGGGAGCCGTCTTCCAGTGCCCGCAGGTGACGATCCTGCCCTTTGCGGAGTGGCTGGTGTCATCGGGCGCACTGCGCGTCGCGGTCACGCGGTCCGACTATGTCTTCACCGCCTCCAACGCCCTGGCCGAACGCCTCGAGCGCCGCATCGGCTGAAAAGGGCGAGGCCGCTCCGGGGGGTGGAGCGGCCTCGGGGAAGGGACCCGTGCGGGGGGAGGAAGACGGATCCTGCAAGAGTACGTGGACGGCGCCACGCTGGATCACGTCGGCCTGCCTGCCCTGTTGCGGCTCGGGTTCCGCATCCCTATGCTCCGCGCGCTTCTGTCGGGAGGTCGCCGCCCCATGCGTTCACGCGCGCTTTTGCTTGCCGTTGCCGTCATCCTCTTCACGCCGGATGCGTATGCCGCCACCCAGCGCAAGGCCCAGCAGCAGGGCGAACAGGGCAAGACGGGTTCCGAGGACCAGGTTCAGGCCGGCAAAGAAAAGACATTCCCGACCGGAGCGCAGTTCACCCTGATCTCCATGGGCGGCAGGGAAGTCTCCGGCACGAATCGCCCGACCATGCAGCTCGACGGGAACTTCCGCATCAAGGGCTTCGCCGGCTGCAACACGTTCTCGGCCACCGCATACCCGCAGGCCAGGCAGGGCTTCGCGGTCAGCGCCATCGCGCAGACCCGCAGGTCCTGCGAGCCCGGCATCATGGCGGGCGAGAAGGAGTTCCTCCTCGCCCTGCGCACCTCCGTGTTCTGGGACCTCCGGGGCGGCTTCCTGATCATCAAGAGCCAGCGCGGCGAACTGAAGTTCGACCGGGCCCTCTGACGCCCGCCCCTGCGATGTGACGAAGCCGGCCCGGCTATGCCGTCGCCGGCTCCGCCGTGTCCTTTGGCGAGAACTGTCCGGCCGCCGAGGGGCGCATGTCGAGCCGGCGCTCGTGCATGTCGATCAGCGTCGAGCGGTGGCCGATGGAGACGATCGTCGTAGCCGGAAGCCGCTCGGCCAGCATGGCGTAGAGCGACCGTTCGAGCGGTTCATCCAGCGCCGAGGTGGCTTCGTCCAGGAACAGCCAGTCGGGCCGCGCCAGCAGCGCGCGGGCGACGGCGAGGCGTTGCTGCTCGCCGCCCGAGAGGCGAGCCCCCCATGCCTCGTCCTGATCGAGCCGCTCGACGAGGTCGGGCAGACGGGCCAGCCTGAGAGCCTCGGCGACATCCCCGTCGGTGTAGGTGCCATTCGTCGAGGGATAGGTGATGGCGTTGCGGAGCGTGCCCATGGGAATGTAGGGGCGCTGCGGCAGCAGCATCACGCTGGCACCGGCTGGGACGGAGATGCTCCCCTGGCCGTACGGCCAGATGCCGGAGAGTGCCCGCAGCAGCGTCGACTTGCCCGATCCCGAAGGCCCGGTCAGCAAGGTCGACTCTCCCGCCCGCAGTTCGAGCCCGTCCACCGTGACGATGGCGCGGCCGTCGGGCAGTCGCAGTGTCAGGCCTCTGATGTCGACGTCCGCTCCCGGCCGCTGCACGACGTCGATGCGCGGCGGCACCGTCCCGAGCGTGTTCGCGGCGTGGATGTTCTCGTCGAAGGTGGTGAGACGGTCGACGACCGAGCGGTACTCGGCAAGGCTGGTGTAATAGTTGATGAAGAAGGTCAGAGCGCCCTCGACATTGCTGAAGGCGCCAGCCGTCTGCGACATCGTGCCGAGCTGGACCTTCCCCGCGAAGTAGAACGGCGCAACGATGATGTAGGGGATGATCGGGCTGATCTGGCCGTAGAAGGCCGTGAATGCCATCAGCCGCTTCCGAATGCCGACAATCTCCCAGAAGTTGCGAATGACGCGCCGGAAGCGGCCCATCGCGTGCTCACGCTCCGCCGGCTCGCCGCGCAGCAGCGCGATCTGCTCGGCATATTCGCGTAGGCGCGCCAGCGAGAAGCGGAAGTCGGCCTCGTAGCGCTGCTGGTCGTAGTTGAGCGGCACCAGCGTTCGGCCAATCCAGTGCGTCACCGCCGTGCCGATGCCCGCATAGATCAGCGCGGTCCAGAACAGGAAGCCGGGGATGACGATGTTCGTGCCCGGAATCGGGAACGCCGACGAGATGGTCCACAGCACGACGGAGAAGCTGACCAGCGAGCTCAGCGTCGCCAGCAGCGTGATCGAGATATCGTAGAGGCCGAAATCGCTGCCGCCGATGAAGCGGCGGACGTCGTCGGCGATGCGCTGGTCGGGGTTGTCGGCCTGCCCGCCGATCAGGGCCATCCGGTAGTGCACGCCGTCGCTTTGCCACTCGCGGATGTAGTGGTCGGTGAGGAACTGGCGCCAGCGGATCGTCAGGCCGGATTTGATGACGTACTCGATGACGGCGGAGGCGATGTAGATGATCGCCCAGAAGAAGAAAACCGTGAACAGGAGCGACCAGAACAGGTCCTGGTTCTTGTCCTGGATGGCGTTGAACCAGTCGCGGTTGAAGAAGGACAGGCGCACCGAGATCGCCACCTGCGCCTGGTTGATCAGAACCAGCGTGACGATGGCGGCCGCCGCGAGGCGGCTTTCGCGCACGCGCACGTCGCCGAAGGGCCAGATGCGGGCCGTGCCCACAACGTCGTGGCGGAAATAGAGGTCGGCGATGCCCATGATCGTGCGCACGACCGGGATGTGCCACGCCCCCCAGGCGAGCATGCCGAAGACCGCGACGGTCGCAGGCAGGCTGCCGGGAAGCGTGTACTCCTCGAACCCCTCCGGCCACAGCCCCAGCGCGTCGATGGCGACCAGCGCTCCGAATACGATGTACTCGGCCGCGAAGATGGCCACGAAAATGCGGATGAAGGCGGAGATCGACGCCGAGCGAAAGGTGACGCCCGCCAGCAGGACGCCGGCCACGCCGACGCCGATCAGCATGCCTGCGCCCTTGCCGATGCCGATGGCGCCGAAGGCGATGGCGCACACGAGCACCGCGGCTGCGAGCGGGATCATCGCGCGGCCTTCGCCGGGGGACGGGCCGCGGGCACGCGCGATCGCCGCGGGGACAGTGTCCGAACTCATGGGGGCGTCCTCTCCGGATCGACGCCGGCTCACGGCGGCGCGCGTGTCGATTCTGTGAAAGGCCGCGATACCACAACCCTGCCGTCACGTTAAATCGCGGAAAGGCGAGCGGAGTGAGGCTCGTCCATGCAGCTGCGGAGCGCGCGTCTTCAGACGCGCTTTTTTGGAGTCCGTACGGAAGAGCGCGTCTGAAGACGCGCGCTCCGAAAAGAAAAGGGCGCCGTCGCCGGCGCCCTTTCCCGTAACCTGAGTGCTGGATGGACTCAGAAGTCCATCCCGCCGCCCATGCCGCCGCCGCCCGGCATCGCGGGCGAGTCCTTCTTCGGCAGCTCGGCGACCAGCGCTTCGGTGGTGATCAGCAGGCCGGCCACGGAAGCGGCGTCCTGCAGGGCCGTGCGCACGACCTTGGTGGGGTCGATGATGCCGGTCTTCACCAGGTCGGCGTACTCGCCGGTCTGGGCATTGTAGCCCCAGCCGTATTCCTTGGCCTCGAGCAGCTTGCCGACCACGACCGCGCCGTCATCGCCGGCATTGTCGACGATCTGGCGGGCCGGGGTGACCAGGGCACGACGGACGATGTCGATGCCGGTCTTCTGGTCCTCGTTCTCGACCTTGAGCTTGGTGATGGCGTTGACAGCGCGCAGCAGAGCCACGCCACCGCCCGGCAGGACACCCTCTTCCACCGCGGCGCGGGTGGCGTTGAGCGCGTCGTCCACGCGATCCTTCTTCTCCTTCACCTCGACCTCGGTCGCGCCGCCGACGCGGATCACCGCGACGCCGCCGGCGAGCTTGGCCAGGCGCTCCTGGAGCTTCTCACGGTCGTAGTCCGAGGTGGTCTCCTCGATCTGCGCCTTGATCTGGCCGATGCGGCCCTCGATGTCCTTCTTCTTGCCGGCGCCGTCGACGATCGTGGTGTTCTCCTTCTCGATGCGCACCTTCTTGGCGCGGCCGAGCATGTTGAGCGTCACGTTCTCGAGCTTGATGCCGAGGTCCTCGGCGATCATCTGGCCGGAGGTGAGGATCGCGATGTCCTCGAGCATCGCCTTGCGGCGATCACCGAAGCCCGGAGCCTTCACGGCCGCGACCTTCAGGCCGCCGCGCAGCTTGTTGACGACGAGCGTGGCCAGGGCCTCGCCCTCGACGTCCTCGGCGATGATGAGCAGGGGCTTGCCCGTCTGCACCACGGCCTCGAGGATCGGCAGCATCGCCTGCAGCGAGGACAGCTTCTTCTCGTGAATGAGGATGTAGGGATCCTCGAGCTCGGCGACCATCTTGTCCGCATTCGTGATGAAGTACGGGGAGAGGTAGCCGCGGTCGAACTGCATGCCCTCGACGACGTCGAGCTCGGTCTCGGCCGTCTTGGCCTCCTCGACCGTGATCACGCCCTCGTTGCCGACCTTCTGCATCGCCTCGGCGATCATGCGGCCGACGGAGACGTCGCCGTTCGCGGAGATCGTGCCGACCTGCGCGACCTCGGCGTTGGAGGTCACCTTCTTCGAGTTCTTCTTGAGGTCCGCCACGACGGCCTCGACGGCGAGGTCGATGCCGCGCTTCAGGTCCATCGGGTTGAGGCCGGCGGCCACAGCCTTGGCGCCCTCGCGGACGATGGAGGCGGCGAGGACCGTCGCGGTCGTCGTGCCGTCACCAGCCACGTCGTTCTGCTTCGAGGCGACTTCGCGCACCATCTGGGCGCCGAGGTTCTCGAACTTGTCGGCGAGCTCGATCTCCTTGGCGACGGTGACGCCGTCCTTGGTGATGCGGGGAGCGCCGAAGGACTTCTCGATGACGACGTTGCGGCCCTTGGGACCGAGCGTCACCTTCACGGCATTGGCGAGGATGTCTACGCCGCGCAGCAGGCGGTCGCGGGCATCGGTAGAGAACTTGACGTCTTTGGCAGCCATCATCAGCTCCTTGAGGATCGTAGGTCACCGGGCCGGACCGCTGGCCCAGCCGGAACCCTGTTTCGGTACCGCCCGGAGGCGGCGATGATCACGGAATGGACCGGGGAGCTCTTGCCCGCGCCGGTCCGGACCGACAGGCGATCAGGCGGCCTTCTTGGCCTTGCCGCTCGTGGTCACGATGCCGAGGATGTCGCTCTCCTTCATGATGAGGAGATCCTGGCCGTCGATCTTGACCTCGGTGCCCGACCACTTGCCGAACAGCACGCGGTCCCCCTCCTTCACGTCGAGGGGAACGAGCTTGCCGCTCTCGTCACGGGCGCCAGGGCCGACCGCGACCACCTCGCCCTCCTGGGGCTTTTCCTTGGCGCTGTCGGGGATGATGATGCCGCCCTTCGTCTTCTCCTCGGACTCGAGGCGGCGGACCACCACGCGGTCATGCAGCGGACGGAAGCTCATGTGGGTTTCCCTCTTGTCATGCACGCCTAAATCGGCGCTTGGACACTCTCTGGCCCTGTTAGCACTCACTTCCAACGAGTGCTAGCAGGTTGACGGTGGAGATAATGAGGGGCTTTCCGGCTGTCAAGAGCAGGCTGTAGCCTTTCGTCGCAGGACCGGAACCAAACGACTGGCATAGCGCGAGGTTTATCGCTGGCGCATGGCGCGATGATGGCGCCTAGAGCAGGCGTTCGAAGCCGAACTCCAGCGACCGGGCCGTATCGTGCAGCGCCCTAACACCCGGCAACAGCCGGAAGCCATGGCGGCGGTAGAACCGATGCCCGTCGAGGAACCGTGTATCGGACCACAGCACCAGGCGTCTCGCGCCCGCCTGGCGCGCCTGGCTCATGGCGAGCGAGAGTAGATGGGCCGCAAGGCCCCGGCCGCGCCATGAGCGCGCCAGATAGACCTTGAACAGCTCGAAGTCGCCGGCCCTGTAGCCAGGCGCCACGGCGAGCGAGCCGACGAGATTGCCGTCCGCGTCGCGCGCCACGAAAAGCGCTCCTCCGCCGGTGCCGTAACGGGTCGCCGGCGCGGCGAGCTCGGGAAATTCAGCGGCGACGAACGGGCAGTTCTCGTATTCCGCGAACACGGCCGCGATCAGGGCCGCCATGGCCGCGCCGTCGGCGTCCGTGCCGGGACCGATGCTGATTCCGGCCGGTGAAGGGGGAGGCATCGGTGTGGCGCTCGCTGTCATGGCGCGCTCTGTCGCACGCCGGGCGGCAACCTGGAAGCCCCGGCATGCGGAGTGGCCATCCGAAGCGACGGAAGCGGTCAGAACGAGCGGACCGCCCGGAGCGGGAGGGCCGCCGCGGGAAGGCCGCCGCCGAGCACGCGGTCTACCTGCTCCTGTGTCAGATGACCGCCATCCGACGGCAGCTTCGGGCCGTTCTCGAGCACGGGCTCACGCGCGGAGGCTGCCTGAGGCTCTTCCTCGATGCCCGGGCCGGTGGCCGAGAACACCTCGCGCAGGGCTGCCAGGCGGCTTTCCATGTCGTGCAGGATGGCGACGACGTTGGCGATGCGCTGGCCGGTAAGGTCCTGGAAGCCGCAGGCCTGCATGACCGATGCGGCCTGCTCGCTGATCTCGTCGGCGACGGGGAGGATGGGCCCGCGACCCGCGAGCATGCGAAGCCGATCGACGGAGAGATCGATCTCCTCGGACGCGCCGAGCACGGCATTCGCAGCCGCCGCGGTATCGGCAACGACTTCCCCGAGTTCGCGGGCGGCGCGGCGAAGGGCTTCCCCAGACGCGATGGCGGCGCGCAAGGCGGTCCGTTCGCGGTGGCCCAGGGTGCGTGCGGGGCCGGCCGGGTTCAGTCCGGTGCGCTCCGCGGGGTCTGCCTGCGCGGTTCCGAAATGCTCGATGCGGAAGGGCTTGCGTGGAGCCAGCATCTTCGGGTCTTTCGGGCCGCCTTTCGGCCGTCCCACCTGCTTGCCATCGCAGGGTGAAGGCCCGCTTACCCGGTTACGCGAAATGCGATGGATCGCGCGCCGTGGTTAACGGCCGGCAAGTGGAAACGCCGGCGCGATACGGCGCATCAACCACGCGAAACGATAAGAATGCCGCCGAACCTCGAAAGCGCGTGGACACCCGTTTTCTTTACGGCGCGCTCACCGTGGCGCGCACGATTCTCGCCTGTGCTTGCAGAAGCGGGGACCATGATGATCGCAGTACGGCATTGGCTCGTTCTGATCGCGGCAGGAGCCGCCCTCGTCTCTCCCGCCATGGCCGGGTCCTCGCGGCCGGGCTCCCTCGGCGGCGGCTTCATCGAGCTGATCATGACGGGGCGCGACCCTACACCTGACCGCGGCAGGGCAGAGCCGTCGCCAGCCGCGGTTCCCGACCAGCCCCAGCCCGACGGTCAGCGCGGCTGGCGCACGGCGTCGCTGCCTGAGCCCGAACCGGGCCCCGTCACCCCGCTCGAGGGCGCCTTCGACCCGCGCTTCGAGCGGCAGGAGGTGGCGTATGAGAGCTCATACGCGCCGGGGACGGTCGTCATCGACACGCCCGCCAAGTTCCTCTACCTCGTGCAGCCCGGCGGCAAGGCCCTGCGCTATGGCATCGGCGTCGGCCGCCCCGGCTTCACCTGGTCTGGCGTCAAGACGATCACTCGCAAGGCCGAGTGGCCGGACTGGATCCCGCCCGCGGAGATGCTCATGCGGCGTCCCGACCTGCCCCGCCATCTGGCAGGCGGGCCGCAGAACCCGCTGGGCGCGCGGGCCATGTATCTCGGGTCCTCACTCTACCGCATTCACGGTACGAATGAGCCGGAGACGATCGGGCGGAACGTCTCCTCGGGCTGTATTCGCCTGCTCAACGAGGACGTGACGGACCTTTACGGACGCGTGAAGGTGGGCACTACCGTCATCGTGCTCTGAAGGCCAGCCGGGCAGCCTCAGGCCGCCGGGCCGTCGTCTCGCGGCGCGCTGCCGTTTCGCAGGATCCTGATGCCGCGTTTGACCAGGCACTCCCAGATCGCCTCTGCATCGTCCGCGAAGGTGAAGAGCTCCAGGTCTTCCCGGCGGACCATGCCGTGCTGCACGAGCGCGTCGAAGTTGATCACGCTTCGCCAATAGCCCTCGTCGGCAAGGACCACGGGTACAGGCATCGCCTTGCCGGTCTGCGACAGGGTGAGCACCTCGAACATCTCGTCGAAAGTGCCGAAGCCGCCCGGGAACACCACCAGCGCGTTGGCGCGCATGGCGAGGTGCATCTTGCGCATGGCAAAGTAGTGGAAGGCGAAGGTGAGGTCGGGGGTCGAGAACGCGTTCGGCTCCTGCTCGTGCGGGAGCGTAATGTTGAAGCCGATCGACGGTGCCCCGACGTCCGCGGCGCCGCGGTTGGCCGCTTCCATGATGCCCGGCCCGCCGCCGGTCGCGATGACGTTGTCGCGGCGTCCGCCGTTGGTCTCGAGCGCCCCTCCCCGCTGCGAGGCAATGGCGCCGAAGCGGCGGGCTTCCTCGTACCAGCGCGCGCCCGCCTCGCCGAGCGGCGACGGGATGCCGGCCGGGCGAGCCCGGGCCGAGCCGAAGACGACGATCGTGGTGCGGATGCCCCACGCCCGAAGATGCTCCTCGGCCTTCTGGTACTCCAGCAGGAAGCGCACGCCGCGGGTGGAGTCGCCGAGCAAGAAATCGGGGTCGTGGAGAGGCAGGCGGTAGGTGGCGGACGCCTTCTGCGCTGCGTTGTCGGGTGTCAGTGGCTGCGAGGGCGCCCCCCGCGGCGGTGCCCCGCCCGGACGCTGGCCCGGGTGGGGCGTCTTGGTATCCTTGTCGCTCATGAGGCGAGATTAGGCCCAGTCGCCTCCGTCGTCTCCGCCCGAATCGAACCCGCCGCCATCGTCGAAACCGCCATCGTCGTCGTAGCCGGCATCGTCGACCGCCGGGCCGTCATCCCCGGCATCATTTGCGGAAGCGTCCTGCGCGGCCGCATCGGCTTTGGCGCCGTCGGCCCCCGGCATGGCGTTGAAGACGTCGTTGACGCCGGACGCCCCGCCCAGCGCAGCCGGGTCTGCCATGCTCTGCGCAACGGGACCGGCCGCGTGGGCGCTGCCGAACAGGCTGGAGATGCCCTGGAACAGAAGCGCTCCGCCCGCGACACCCGCCGCCGTGCTCAGCGCACCGCTCAGGAAACCGCCGCGGCCGCCGCCGAAGGCCTGTCCACCGCCGAACCCGGGGCCGCCCGCCCCGAAGCCGGGTTGGCCGCCGCCGAACCCGGGCGTCGGCGCGGGGCCGCGGCCCCACGGGCCGCCTGGCTGCGGCGCGGCAGGGGGAGCATTGACGGAAGAAGCGCCGACGCGCGGCACCGAGGTGGGCCTTGCCGGCTCGGACGAGCCGAAGATGGTCTTGCCGATGCCGCCGAGGAAGCTTCCACCCTCCTCCTGCCTGGCGTCGCGATCGGCGAGCTGGGCCTCGAGTTCCTGGATACGGCTGGCCGCCGCACGCAGGCCTTCCTCTTGCACGAGGACGGTCTGGGCCAGCAGATAGGGAGCATAGGGCTGGGCGCGGACGGCCTCCGCGATCATCTCCTCGGCCTCGCGGTCGCGCGGCGCTGTTGCGGCGCCCCGGGTCCGGTCGAACAGGTCCGAGAGAAGTTTGCGTTCATCGGGGGTCATCGTGTCCTCCTCGTAGGCCGGGATCCTGTTGCGTCTGACGTCGCGGTCCCGCCCGCGTCCCTGGCATGTGGGATCGCCGCACGCGCCCTCCAAGGGGAGCGGCAGCAGGCCCCGCCGCACATCCTGCGAAGGGCGGATCACGCTGTCGCGACGCCCTGGCGCCTCCAAGGTTCCGCAGCCGTCCCGCCGCGCCGGTCTGTGCGGCCCGGCGCCGTCTGGCGCGGGCGGACGGAACCGGCTACATCAGGCCGGATCGCGACCGCAGCGGACCGGAAAACAAGACCGCAGCACAGGGGAGACCAGCGATGACAGGGATCGCCTTTCCCACGCCGGATCCAGGCATTCTCGCGCGGCGCGACGATATCGTGAACGGCCTGTCGCGCCTGCTTCCACCCGAGGCGCTCGTGGTGTCCGAGGACGAGCGTCGCGCCTTCGAGACTGATGCCTTCACGGCCTATCGCAGGGTTCCGCTCGCCGTGGCGCTGCCGTCGACGACGGAGCAGGTCTCCGCCGTGCTGCGCTTCTGCCACGAGCAGGGCGTCAAGGTGGTGCCGCGCGGCGCTGGCACCTCGCTGGCCGGCGGGGCAATCCCGCAGGAGGACTCCATCGTCCTCGGCATCGCCAAGATGAACCGCGTCCTCGACGTCAATTTCGGCGACCGCACCATGCGCGTCCAGGCCGGCATCACCAATCTCGGGATCTCGGCCGCGGTCGGCGCCGATGGCTTTTTCTACGCGCCGGATCCCTCGTCGCAGCTGGCCTGCACCATCGCCGGAAACATCGCGATGAATTCGGGCGGCGCCCACTGCCTGAAGTACGGGGTGACCACCAACAATATCCTGGGCGTGCGCATGGTGCTCATCGACGGCACGGTCGTCGAGATCGGCAGCGACGCCATGGACAGCGCGGGCTACGACCTGCTGGCGCTGGTCGTGGGATCGGAAGGCCAACTCGGCGTCGTGACGGAAGCCGTCGTCCGCATCCTGCCGATCGCCGAGGGTGCGCGGCCCGTCCTGTTCGGCTTCAGGACGAGCGAAGAGGCCGGATCCGCGGTCGCCGCCATCATCGGGGCGGGCATCATCCCGGTCGCCATGGAGTTCATGGACAGCCCCGCCGTGGCGATCTGCGAGGCCTTCGCCAAGGCCGGGTATCCGCTGGACTGCGGCGCGCTGCTCATCATCGAAGTGGAGGGCTCCGACGAGGAGATGGACACGACGCTGCGCCGCATCGTCGCCATCGCGCGCGACCACGGCGTCTCGACGATCCGTGAGTCGAAGTCGGCGATGGAGACCGCCGCAATCTGGAAGGGCCGCAAGTCGGCCTTCGGTGCGACCGGCCGCATCGCGGACTACATTTGCATGGATGGCACCATCCCGACCGGACAGCTGCCCTTCGTGCTGCGCCGGATCGACGAGATCGTGAAAGGCTACGGCCTGCGCGTCGCAAACGTGTTCCACGCGGGCGACGGCAACCTGCATCCGCTCGTGATGTACGACGTCAACGATCCCGAGCAGGCCCGCAAGGCCGAGGACGCCGGCAACGACATCCTGAAGCTCTGCGTCGAGGTCGGCGGCTGCCTGACGGGCGAGCACGGCGTCGGGATCGAGAAGCGCGACCTGATGCGCTGCCAGTTCACCGAGGCGGACCTCGCCCAGCAGATGCGCGTGCGCGCCGCCTTCGACCCGCAATGGCTCCTGAACCCCGCGAAGGTGTTCCCGCTCGACGGGCGGACGGCGGCATGACCGACATCGTGCGCCCGGCCGATGAGAAGGACCTCGCCGAGGCCGTCGCGACCGCGGCGGCGGAACGCACGCCGATGCTGGTCGAGGGCTCGGGCAGCAAGTCCGGGATCGGCCGGCCGGTGCAGGCCGGGCGCACGATCTCGACCGCGGCCCTCACCGGGATCACGCTCTACGAACCGACCGAACTCGTCATCGGCGCGCGCGCCGGAACGCCTCTTCGCGAGGTTGTCGACACGCTGGCCGGCAAGGGGCAGGCGCTGACCTTCGAGCCGCTGGACTATCGCACGCTGCTCGGCAGCACCGGCGAACCGACGGTCGGCGGCATGGTGGCCGGCAACCTCTCCGGCCCGCGCCGGGTCGCCGCCGGCGCCTGTCGGGACAGCCTGCTCGGCGTCCGCTTCGCCAATGGCAGGGGCGAGATGGTGAAGTCGGGCGGTCGCGTGATGAAGAACGTCACAGGCCTCGATCTGGCGCGGCTGATGGCGGGATCCTGGGGTACGCTGGGCGTCTTCAGCGAGATCGTCCTAAAGGTCCAGCCCGCCCCCGAAACGACCGTCACCGTGGTGGTGCACGGGCTGCAGGACCCGCAGGCGATCGCTGCCATGGCCGCTGCGCTGGGCTCCCCCTACGAAGTGAGCGGAGCCGCCCACCTGCCCGGCTCCATCGAGCGGGTGCCGAAAACGCTCCTCCGCCTGGAGGGCTTTCGCCAGTCGGTCGACTACCGGGCCGGGGAACTCCGCCGTGTGCTGGCGCCGCACGGACCCACGGACACGATGCCGGGCGAAACCGCGGCGCCGCTTTGGACCGCGATCCGCGACGGCGGCTTCCTGGCCGAGCCTCGCGCCGACGCGGTGTGGCGGGTTTCGGTCGCCGCTTCCCGGGCTCCGGCCGTGATGACCCGGCTCCCGGAGGGCCTCGTCCGCCGGCATCTCTTCGACTGGGGCGGCGGGCTGGTGTGGCTCTCCACTGCGGCGTCAGGGGACGCTGGAGCCGCGGCGCTGCGCACCGCCCTGCGGGGCAGCGGCGGGCACGCCACGCTGGTCCGGGCCCCTGCGGAACTGCGCGCCGCCGTCGACGTCTTCCAGCCGCCGGAGCCCGCATTGGCGGCCCTGCAGGCCGGCGTCAAGGCGAGCCTCGATCCGCACGGCCTGTTCAATCCCGGCCGCATGTACGCCGGACACTGACCTCGAACCGACAGGGATGGCGCCGCCGCGCCACCGGGACCACCCATGCAGACCAACTTCACCGCGGAGCAGCTCAAGGATCCGGCGACAGCGGCGTCGGAGAAGATCCTGCGCACCTGCGTGCATTGCGGCTTCTGCACGGCGACCTGCCCGACCTACCTGCTGCTCGGCGACGAGCTCGACAGCCCGCGTGGGCGCATTTACCTCATCAAGGACATGCTCGAGCATGGCCGCCCGGCGACGCCGCAGGTCGTCAAGCACATCGACCGCTGCCTCTCCTGCCTGTCCTGCATGACGACGTGCCCGTCCGGCGTGCACTACATGCACCTCGTCGATCACGCGCGCAGCTACATCGAGCAGACCTATGACCGGCCGGTCGCGGACAAGGCGATCCGCGCCGTGCTGCGGAACGTCCTGCCCTATCCCAACCGGTTCCGGTTCGCCCTGCTGGGAGCGCTGGCTGGCAAGCCGCTGCGGCCGCTGCTGGCGCGACTTCCCGTCGTGGGCGCGCGCCTCGCGGCGATGCTGTCGCTGGCGCCGGCCCGCCTCCCGGCGCGATCGCACCAGGAGGGCCCACGCGTACTCCCGGCCGAAGGGAAGCGGAAGGCGCGGGTCGCCATGCTGTCGGGCTGCGCGCAGCCCGTGCTCAAGCCGTCGATCAACGAGGCCGCCATCCGCCTGCTCAATCGCCACGGCGTCGAGGTCGTGCTGCCGAAGGGAGAGGGCTGCTGCGGCGCGCTCGTCCATCACATGGGGGCCGAGCACGAGGCCCACGGCCATGCGAAGCGCCTGATCGATGCCTGGATCCGCGAGATCGACGGGGACGGGCTCGACGCCATACTGATCACCGCCTCGGGCTGCGGGACGACGATCAAGGACTACGGCTTCATGTTCCGCGACGATCCCGCCTATGCGGAGAAGGCGAAGCGGGTGTCGGCGCTGGCAAAGGACGTGACAGAGTACCTTTCGGGTCTGGAGCCTCTTCCGGCGATGCGCCGGACGGGCGACGTCGTCGCATACCACTCGGCCTGCTCCATGCAGCACGGGCAACAGATCCGGGAGGAGCCGAAGCGGCTCCTGAAGGGGTCGGGCTTCGTGGTGAAGGACGTGCCGGAGGGCCACATCTGCTGCGGGTCGGCGGGCGTCTACAACATCCTGCAGCCCGAGATCGCCGGGCAGCTGCGCGATCGCAAGGTCGACAACGTCCTGCGCACGCGCCCCGACATCATCGCGACCGGCAATATCGGCTGCATCACCCAGATCGGCCATGGCCTCTCGGGGCGAGGCCAGGCCGTCCCCATCCTGCACACGGTGGAACTGCTCGATTGGGTCACCGGCGGGCCGATGCCAGAGGCACTGTCGGATGCCGGGTTTGCCGAAAGGCCGCTGGAGGCGCAGCCCGCCATCGCTGCGCGGCAGGCGGTTTTCTAGAGAGAAATGGTGGCGACGACGTTGCCCCAGAGCCGGCTGTTCACGGTCACCGGGGCAGCGACCATCTGGCAGGGCTCGATCGCCGCGCCGGCGGGATCGCGCGTCGTCACGAAGACCTGCACGGGCGCCTGGTTTCGGGCAGCGGCGAGCAGCGTCGCCTGGTCGTAGATTCGCCTGTCGCGGGAATGGAGCGCGTTCCAAGCCGCGTCGCGCGGACGCTGGGCCCTGGACAGTTCCGGGAGATGCACGGGCGCATAGGCGTTGCGATCGTAGGCGACGGTTTCGCGGCAGCCCGGTACGGAAAGGCGCAATTCGGCGAGGATGGGCGGCAGGACCGACGCGTACGCCGCTGCCGCCGGCGTTTCGTACTGGAACGGGTCGGTGCCGGGGATCCGGCGATACACGCCGCCGACGAGTTCGTGCAAGGCGACTGCCCCGCTCCCGACGCTTGCCTCGAACCCGGCCGAAATCCGCCGTGCCGCGTCCATCACCGCGTCGATGACGGGGCGGTTGCGAGCATCGGCAGCCGCCATCGCGGCCTCCACGCCAGCAACGAATTCCGCATCGGGTTCGACAAAGGAGAGGTGGTAGCCATTCTCGCCCACCTCCCGCAGGCGGGCGCGGGACACGCCGAGCCCGGTGAGATCCAGGGTGCAGACCGTGCCTTCGGCGAGCTGCCGGTTGGTCGACCATGCGAGGGCACCGCCGCGCGAGATGTCGAGCACGACGACGTCGATCGGCCCGATATTGCCGCCCGGGGTCGGCAGGATCGTGCCGGGTATCCGCACCGGTAGACGGGACTGCACGCGCCGATTGCGGGCTTCGGCGTAGCGCAGCGACGCCGTCGAACGGTCGCCCAGCCGCCGCAGCGCCGGCACCATGGCGCCTGCCGCATGACCCGCAGTGGCGCAGGTTTCCGTTGCCTGGGCGGTCATGTCCGCCATCGACTCGCTCTTCTTCGAGACGACGCTCACGAACTGCAGGCTTTCGAGTGCGCGGGACGCGACATCGCGCGTACCGGCCACCTGCGCGCCCATGGCGTCGCGGACGGAGCCGAGGACCGGCCCGACCCGGTCGAGCAGCTTGGCGATGGCATCCACCGAGGCCGTGCCGTCGCGTGCCAACGACTGCAACTGCACGATCTGCGTGGAGATGTCGCCGGTTGCAGCCTGAACCTGCCCGGCCAGGGCCTTCACTTCTGTGGCGACGACGGCGAAGCCGCGCCCGGAAGCACCCGCACGGGCCGCCTCGATGCTGGCGTTCAGCGCCAGCAGGTTGGTCTGCCGGGCGATGGCACCGATGACCGCGACGACGCCGGCAATGCGGTCCACCGCCCCGCCCAACTCGGAGATGCGCAGGGTGACGTCGCGCGCGAGTTGCTGGGCGTCGTGGACGAAGGCGTCGGTGCCGGAGATATGCTCCTCGATCGCTCCGGTCGTCTGCTGAAGGTTGCGCGTGGTGTCGGCGAGGCCGTTTGCCACCTCGAAAGCATCGCCGGACAGCCGCGACAGTTCGAGGCTGGCGTCGCGGATGGCGTCGACGATCGAGATGGTGGAGGAGACGCTGGCCTGGACGTCGGCCGCGCTATGGCCGACCACCTGCATGGCCAGGGTGAGGTCGTCCTCCAGCTGGGTGATGATCGGCGTCAGGCCGTCCTGCTGCGCCGCCGGCGCAGCGACATCGGCCGGGGCGAGCGCAGTGGGCTGTGGCAACAGTTCGCCGACCGGGGACGAGCCCCGGCCCAGAACCTTCAGCATCCGCGTCAACAGCACCCGGGCCGCCCCCGCACACTACAGGCTTCTGCCGCAAAACGGGCTCTTTGCGTGCCCGCCCGGACAGTTCTACGCTGATCATCGTTAAACCTGTCTTGAAATTGCTTTGCTTAAGCTGAATTTCGCGGACTGAGTTTTTGGTGACGGCAAACGGGAGGATTGCATGACCAACGAGGCTATCACGGCGGCGCGGGCCGCCGAGCTGCTGCACAGGCTTCGCCAGAAGCGCCCGCTTGTCCACAACATCACCAACTATGTCGCCATGGACGTGTCCGCGAACCTGCTGCTGGCGCTCGGCGCCTCTCCGGCCATGGTGCATGCGCTGGACGAGGTCGAGGATTTCCTCGCCATCTCGGATGCGCTGGTCGTCAACGTCGGAACGCTCTCCTCTCCCTGGGTCGGCGCGATGCGGCTGGCTGCCCTGCAGGCGGGTGCGAGTGGCAAGCCCTGGGTGCTGGACCCTGTCGGCTGCGGGGCCACACGCTACCGGACGCAGGCGAGCGTCGATCTCGCCGCGCTGAGGCCGGCGGTGGTTCGCGGCAATGGGAGCGAGATCGCGGCACTGGCGGGCGCAGGCGCGGCCCGCGTGAAGGGTGTCGATTCCTCGGCCGACTCCGGCGATGCGCTCGCACCGGCGCGCAGCCTCGCCGCGGCAACGGGTGCTGCCGTGGCCATCACCGGCGCGACGGACTACGCGACGGACGGCACGCGGACTGTCGCCGTCGAGGGCGGCCACGAGTTGATGCCGCTCGTCACGGCGCTGGGCTGCTCGCTAAGCGCGGTGACCGCTGCTTTCGCCGCGGTTTCCGACGACCGGCTCGAAGCAGCCGTCGCCGCTCTCTCGACCTTCGCCGTGGCCGGCCGCCGGGCCGGCGAGACAGCCGCAGGACCGGCGAGTTTCCGCACGATGTTCCTCGACGCGCTGCACGCCCTGACGCCGGAGGACCTGGCTCGAGACGCGATCATCCGCAGCGTCGCCTGAGCAATATTTCCGTCGTCGCAGAAACGGATTCGACAATTTTTGCTGGTACATCCTGCCTTCCGATACGGAGGGTTTTCATGCAGGACGCGACTGGCACGGCGCAGGTGGACCTCGCCCGCGGGGCTCCGCCCGAAGGGGAACTCCTCACGCCCAGGGCTCTGTCCTTTCTCGACGGCCTTCAGACCGTGCATAATCCGATCCGCCGGATCCTCCTTTCGGCCCGACGGTCGCGGCAGGACCTGATCGACGCCGGAGCCTTCCCGGACTTCTCCGAGGAGACCGCGCATGTGCGCGCCGGCGACTGGACTGTCGCACCTGCGCCCGCAGGACTCCGGCGACGCGTCGTCGAGCTGGCTGCTCCGGCCCGGGCAAGGACGATCCTGGACGGGCTCGGCTCGGGCGCCGACGTTCTCGTCGCCGATTTCGACGACATGCTGTCGCCCACCTGGGACAACCTCGTCGAGGCGCAGCTGGCGCTGTGCGACCGCTGGAGCGCTGCCGGCCTCGCGTCCCACCCCGTGGCCTCGTCGCCCGCCTTGATGGTGCGCCCGCGTGGGCTGCACCTGGAAGACGAGCGCCTGGTCGTCGCGGGCCGTCCTGTCGCTGCCTGCATCTTCGACGCTGGGCTGTACCTGTTCCACAACGCCGCTTCCATCGTGGCGGCCGGGGGTGTTCCGGCACTCTACGTCTCGAAGCTGGAAAGCCGGCGCGAGGCCATGTTCTGGGACGCGCTGCTGGGAGATATTGAAAACCGGCTCGGGCTGGAGCAGGGCACCGTGAAGGTGACCGTCTCGATCGAGACGCTTCCGGCCGCCTTCGAGATGGACGAGATACTGCACGCGATGCGCTCGCGCATTCTCGGCTTGCAGAGCGGCCGCGCCTCGTTCCTGTTCTCCTTCATCAAGCGCCTGCGCGGTCACAAGAGGTTCCTCACCCCTGATCGCTCGTCGATGATGATGGGTGCCAACGTGCTGGCGTCCTATCCGCTCCTGCTCGTCCAGACCTGCCACCGGCGGGGAGCTTTCGCCATCGGCAATCTGGCGGCCATGCTGCCGGTCTCGTCCGACCACCGGGCCAACGACGTGGGGCTCGGAAAGCTTCGTGCCGACAAGGAGCGCGAGGCCTCTGATGGCTACGACGGCACATGGGTCGGTCGTGCGTCGCAGGTGCAGGTGGCGCGGTCGGTCTTCCAGAACCATGGCGTCGTGGACAACCAGCTCGCCGTGCTGCGCGACGACGTCGATGTCATCGCTTCGGACCTGCTGTCGATCCACCCCGGCCGGCGCACCGAGTCCGGACTGCGCGACACCGTGCGGATTGCGCTCGACTACATCGAGGCGTGGCTGCGTGGCGAAGGCGCGCTCGAGCGGCACGGTATGCTGGAGGACGGCGGCTCGGCCGAACTGGCGCGCGCCCAGCTCTGGCAATGGGTGCATCACGGGGCTTTGTTGTCCGATGGGCGGCCCATCACGGCGGATCTCGTACTGGCTACCATCGACGACGAGGTCTCACGGCTGCAGGCCGAGCTCCAGCAGGACTACGCCCGCCGGCGCTTCGCCGATGCTGCTGAAAGGGTGCAGGCCGCGGTGCTGGCGCCCGAGTTCCAGGAGTTCCTCGTCGGCGGTTCAGCCTGAGAGCAACCCTGCCATCCCCGTTCTGCATCAAAGTGTCCAGCAACGGCGACTGGATTTCCGCCACGCTTGACCTATGACAATGACCAGGGACGAACGCGGCCAGCCTCAGGGGGCAATGTCGGTCGCGCCGTGCCCGCTCAGGGGAAGCAACAGGAAGGCATCAACATGCTTCGTACCGTTATTACTTCGGCCCTTGCCGCGGCGTCTTTCGTACTGGTCTCCGCCGCCGGCGCCTCCGCGCAGGACGCCGCGGCCGGCGAGAAGGTCTTCCTTAAGTGCAAGGCTTGCCATCAGATCGGTGAGAACGCGAAAAACGCCGTCGGCCCGGTTCTGAACGGCGTTGTCGGCCGTCACTCCGGCATCTATGCCGGCTACAACTATTCGGAAGCCAACAAGAACTCCGGGCTGACCTGGGACGAGGCCACGCTGAAGGAGTATCTCAAGAACCCGAAGGCCAAGGTGCCCGGCACCAAGATGGTCTTCCCCGGCCTCCCGAATGAAGCCGATATCGACAATGTGATTGCCTACCTCAAGCAGTTCGGCCCGGACGGCAAGAAGTCCTGATCGGCCTCAAAGGCCATCGCCCTGGTGATTGCGGATCCGCCGCACCACCAGGGCCACCGCGACGACGGCGATCGGCACGACGATCGCCGTGGCCAGCCCGGGATCGAAGGGCAGCAGCCCGACATCCTTCAGGCCCTTGAACAGATAGCTCGCCAATCCGACGATGTAGTAGCTGATGGCGGCGACCGAGAGGCCCTCGACCGTCTGCTGCAGCCTGAGCTGGAGACGGGTCCGCTCGTTCATGGCGCTCAGCAGGTCACGGTTCTGCCGCTCGATCTCGACGTCGACGCGCGTACGCAGCAGGTTGGCAGCTCGCGCCAGCTTCTCCGACAGCTTCTGCTGGCGCTCCTCCATGATGGCGCAGGTCCGCATGGCGGGCCCCATGCGGCGGGCGAGAAACTCCGCGATCGTCGGCCAGCCTCCGATGCCGGCCTCGTGGATCGCCGCCAGCCGCTGCTGGACGATGCCGTCATAGGCGCGGCTGGCCCCGAACCTGTAGCCGGATGACGCGGCCTCCGCCTCCAGCGCCGCGGCGAGCGCGGTGAGTTCGTCGAGCAGCTTGTGGTCGGCGTCCAGCCCGGTCTTGCCGGTCATGGCGTTGGCGATGCGGGTCAGCGCATCCTCGATTCCCTTGACCTTGGGCCCAAGCGACTGCGCCTCGGGCAGGCCGAGCAGGGCCAGCGTGCGGTAGGTCTCGATCTCGAGCAGACGCTGCGCGACCGCGCCCGCCTGGGCCGGCCCCAGCCCCCGGTCGACCACGAGGATGCGGACGAATCCGTCCGCGTCGGCATGGAAGTCCGTGGCAGAAATGGCGGCGCCGCCTTCGACCTCGGACATTGCGAGGCTGGCGGGGTCGAAGAGATGCGGGATCCGTTCGGGCGTCACCGCATCCGACGCAGCGATGAGGTGAAGGTCGGCGGCCGACAGCAGCGGCCCGGGCTGAGGCAGCGAGGCCATGATCGACGCGGGTGTCCGCGCCGGCGGGGAAAACGGGATCGCCGTCCCGGCGAACTCCCAGGTGTAGGTGGTGAACTCGGTATGCTGCTCCCATCGCAGGGAGACGCCAGGCAGGTCGGCACGGTGATGACGGGCCCCCTCCGGCGGCGGCGGCACGGCACGCGCGGCACAGAAGGCAGCCAGCGCGGCCCGGTCCGCGGCGGCCCGGTCACCGCCCAGCATGAAGGCGAAATGCACCAGCCGCCGCGGCGTCGGGAGCGGATGGAACGGCCGGGCATGCACTTCCGCCAACACGGCATCGCGCTGCGGGTGGGGTGCGAGATTGAGGATGGGCTCCATGCGGCGGGCAGTGTGCCGCCTCGGGCGAAGCTGTACAATGACGGCGCTGCAGCTCTCCCCGGAAAATGCCGCGTGCACGCAAGCCATGCGCCGTGCGGCCGCATCGCGCACTGGCCCTCGAAGCCGCGAGGCTGTAACTCTTGCGACCGCGATTTTTCCGCCGGAGATGGAATTCATGCAGGGTGATGCGTCCGAACGGCCCGTGCGACCGCGCGTGGGGCTGTTCGTCACCTGCCTCGTCGACCTGATGCGCCCCTCCGTCGGCTTCGCCGCGGTCAAGCTGCTGGAGGATGCCGGCTGCACTGTCGAGGTGCCCGTGCAGACCTGCTGCGGCCAGCCGGCCTTCAACTCCGGCGACCGTGCAACCAGCAGGGATCTGGCCGAGGCGGTGATCACCGCGTTCGCGCCGTTCGACTACGTCGTCGCCCCCTCAGGCTCGTGCGCGGGGATGATCAGGCGGCACTATCCCGAGCTCTTCCACGACGACCCCAACCTCGCCCGCCGGGCCGACGTGCTGGCGCAGAAGACGTGGGAGCTGACGAGCTTCCTGGTCGAGGTGATGGGCGTCACGGGGGTCACCGCCCGCTATGACGGCGTGGCGACCTACCACGACTCCTGCTCGGGCCTGCGCGAACTCGGCGTCAAGAGCCAGCCGCGCATGCTGCTGACCAGCGTGGAGGGTCTGACCCTCACCGAGATGAAGGACAGCGAGGTGTGCTGCGGCTTCGGCGGCACCTTCGCGGTGAAGTACAGCGAGATCTCGGACGCCATCGTCGGCAAGAAGACCGAGACCATCGTGGCGACGGAAGCGCCGACCCTGCTCGCGGGCGACCTCGGCTGCCTGATGAACATGGCGGGCAAGCTCTCCCGCGAGGGGCGCGACGTTAAGGTCCGCCACGTGGCTGAGGTTCTCGCCGGCATGACAGACGAACCGCCCATCGGCCTGCCGAAGGATCAGGGCCGGTGAGCACCACCAGCCGGACACCCTGTTCTCCGTTGTCATCCCCGGCGCGCCGCAGGCGCGGGAAGGGGATCCAGGGGATCGGGCAAGCTGCCCTGGCTCCCCTTCCCCTCCGCGGCTCCGCCGCTCCGGCCGGGGATGACAAGGGAAAGCCAGCCAATCGTTCGAACCGTGCTTTCCCCCGGATCAGCCCATGACCGCGCATCCCACCTCGCCGCAGTTCAAGGAAAATGCCCACCAGGCGCTGCGCGACCCGCAGCTGCAGAAGGCGCTCGGCAACGTCCGGCAGGGCTTCATCGACAAGCGCGCCGCCGCAGTGCTGCGCATGCCCGAGTTCGAGGCGCTGCGGGACAGCGCGCGCGACATCAAGAACCACGCCCTCGAGAACCTCGACCTCTATCTCGAGCGCTACGAAGAGGCCGTGACGAAGGCCGGCGGCAAGGTCCATTGGGCCCGAACGGCCGAGGAAGGGCGCAAGATCATTCTCGACCTGTGCAGGGCGGCGGGCGCGAAGACCGTCACCAAGGGCAAGTCCATGATCTCGGAGGAGATGGGTCTGAACCAGGCGTTCGAGGCCGCCGGGATCAGGCCGGTCGAGACCGATCTCGGCGAGTACATCATCCAGCTGCGCAACGAAGCGCCCTCGCACATCATCGCGCCGGCCGTCCACGTCAATGCGACGCAGGTTGAAAGCGACTTCCGCCGCGTCCACACGCATCTCGACAAGGACCGCGACCTCTCCGAGCCGGTGAAGCTGCTCACCGAGGCCCGGGGCGTGCTGCGCGACCGCTTCCTCGCCGCGGACGTCGGCATCACCGGGGCGAACTTCCTGATCGCGGAAACGGGCACGTCGGTCATCGTCACCAACGAAGGCAATGGCGACCTGACGCAAATTCTGCCCCGCATCCACATCGTCATCGCCTCCATCGAGAAGGTGGTGCCGACGCTGGAGGACGCGACGCAGATCCTGCGCGTTCTGGCGCGCTCGGCCACCGGCCAGGAGATGAGCGTCTACACCACCTTCTCCACGGGCCCCCGCCGGCCGGAAGATCCGGACGGGCCTGAGGAGTACCACGTGGTCATGCTGGACAATGGCCGCTCGGCCATGCTCGGCACCGAGTTTCAGGACATGCTGCGCTGCATCCGCTGCGGCGCCTGCATGAACCACTGCCCCGTGTACCACGCGGTCGGGGGCCATGCTTATGGCTGGGTCTATCCCGGCCCGATGGGCGCCGTGCTGACTCCCACGCTCATCGGCGTCGACAAGGCCGGCCACCTGCCGAACGCCTCGACCTTCTGCGGGCGCTGCGAAAGCGTGTGCCCCGTGCGCATTCCCCTGCCCAAGCTGATGCGCCACTGGCGCGAGCGTGAGTTCGAGCGCCACCTCACCCCCGCCACAGTGCGCTCAGGTCTGTCGCTCTGGGGTTATTTCGCCAGGCGCCCCTCGCTCTATCGCTTTGCAACCGGGGTCGCCATTCGCGGTCTCGCCTGGTTGGGGCGGAACAAGGGCCGCTTCGCGTCCCTGCCGGGCGCGGGCGGCTGGACGCAGTACCGCGACTTCCCCGCGCCGCAGGGCGCCACCTTCCAGCAGCAGTGGAAGCAGCGGCGCACCCGCCGCTGACGTCGCCAGAATCACCATCGAACGCGAGCCGCCATGAGCGCCCGGGACGAAATCCTCTCCACCATCCGCCGCTCGCTCGGTGTCACCGGCCGCGAGGCGCCGCGCCGAACGGCGGTCGAGGAGCGCATCGCGAGCGCGCCGGCAGGGCTGGTGCCCGAACGCGCGAAGGTCGACGGCTCCGAGCGGCTCGCGCTTTTCCGCGCGCAGGCGGAAGCAAGCCTCGCAACCGTTGCGGAGGTCGCGGACGCCAAGGACGTGCCGGAGGCGGTCGCTGAGTATCTGCGCCTCGCCAACCTGCCCGCTCGGCTGCGCCGCGGAGACGACCCCCGTCTCAACGCCATGCCGTGGGCCGAGACGATGCTCGACGTCTCGACGGGCCGCAGCGACGGAGGCGACCTCGTCGCCGTCACGCACGCCTTCGGGGCGGCTGCGGAAACCGGGACCGTGGTCACCGTCTCGGGGCCCGACAACCCGACGACGCTGAACTTCCTGCCGGACTACTCGATCCTGGTCGTCTCCGCGCGCGACATCGCCGGCGACTATGAGGGCGTGTGGGCCCGCCTGCGGGAGCGCTTCGGCAAGGGCGAGATGCCGCGAACCGTGAACTGGGTCACGGGGCCCTCGCGTTCCGGCGACATTGAGCAAACGCTGCTGCTCGGCGCGCATGGCCCGCGCAGCGTGCACGTTCTGGTTGTTCGGGACGACCGACCCTGACTCGAAGCTGCAAGCTGCTTCGCTTCACTGGAGCTTTGCCGCAGATTCGCCCGGTTCCGGTCGTGCTTGGTTAACCATTCGGCGGGAGCATGGGGTGTGTCCCAGTCTCGCCCCCTCCTGACGCACCTGCGTCCTGCCTTCGTCCGCGGCCTCGCCGTGCTCCTTCTGTCGGGTAGCGTTCCCGCGCTGGGGCAGGAGGCCGCGCCGGCGTCGACGATCCTTTCGCCGGCACGCACCGCGGAGACGGCGGGCTCGTCGCAAGGCTACGCGCCGCCGGCCGTTCCGGCTGGGCCGGCGCCCCAAGAGTCGGCTGCTGCCCTGCCGGCGCCCGCCGTGCCCCCGAAGGTGGTCGCGAAGAAGCCGCCTGCCCCTGCCCCGTTGCCGGAGCCGAAGATCTCGCAGGACCCGCGGCCAAGCTACCATGCCGGCAGCGCCGGAATGATCCAGCACGCCGCGGCCGTTTATGCCGGCATTGTCGTGCGCGGCGGCTGGCCGTCCCTCCCGTCGGTCACGCTGAAGCCCGGCGTATCGGACATGGCCGTCATCACGCTTCGCGAGCGGCTCGCGGCGGAGGGAGAGGATGGCGGCGACATCGGCAACCCCGTCTACGACCCCGCGCTCGTGGCGGCGGTGAAGCGGACGCAGGACCGCTATGGCCTGCCTGCGACCGGGCTCGTCGGTCCGGCGACGGTGAATGCGCTGAACGTGCCCGCCGAGGTGCGCCAGCGGTCGCTGGCGGCGTCAGCTCAGCGGCTGTCGGAAACCGCGTTCGGCTTCGGGCCGCGGCACGTGGTGGTGAACATCCCTTCGGCGGCCGTCGAGGCTGTCGACAACGGCGTCGTCACGCGCCGATACGTCGCCATCGCGGGCGACCCCAAGCACCCCTCCCCGACCGTCGAGGCGAGGATCGGTGCCGTAAATTTCAATCCGACATGGACCGTGCCGGTCTCGATCATCAAGAAGGAACTGATCCCGAAGATGCGGCTGGATCCGGGATACCTGGCGAAGTCGCAGATCCGGATGCTCGACGCGACCGGCGCCGTGGTGGATCCCGCAGCCATCGACTGGTCGACGGAGAAGGCGGTCAACTACACGTTCCGCCAGGATTCCGGGAGCGCCAACGCGCTTGGTGCGGTGCGCATCGCCATGCCGAACAGCCAGTCGGTCTACATGCACGACACGCCGTCGAAGCGGCTTTTCGGCAAGGACTTCCGCTTCCTGTCGCATGGCTGCGTGCGCGTCGCGGGCGTTCTGGACCTCGCGACCTGGCTGCTGCAGCCGCAGGGCTGGACACGTGTGCAGGTCGACGCCGCCGTTGCCTCGCCGGAACGGGAGGACGTGCGCCTGCCCCAGCCGGTGCCGGTCGCCTGGGTCTACCTGACGGGATTCGTGACCGGGGACGGCGTCGTCCATTTCCGTGACGACGTCTACGGTCTCGATACGGCCCCGCAGCCGGAGCCGGACATCGCGACGGCGACGATCGCGCCGTCGCAGGACGCGCAGAGACTGCGCTGACGTCGCCAGGCGGGCGGCGCCCCGAAGCACAGCCCTGTCGGCGTGATCAGGCGCTGCGGCGCAGCGTCCGGTCGAGCGCCTTGCGAACGGGCTCGGTCGATTCGGTGGCGGTGCGCTGGGCAATGCCGGTGAGGGTCTTGGCTTGGCTGCTCATCGTCTCGAATTGGCGGCGGGCGTGGCTGGCCTGGATCTCGATCGCCTCGGACATGCTGCGCACTCCGGTGAGGGCACGCAGGAAGCCCAGCGTTGCGTCCGTGTTGGCCTGGATGGCGTCGAGCAGCGTCTTCGAGAAGTCCTGCACGCCGCGCGCGGCGGCCTGGGTGCTCGTCTCGAAGCCGGCCGAGAGAGCCTCGGCGGACTCCTTGAGCGTCGCATAGCCTTCACGGGCCTGGTTCAGGCCGGTGCTGGCCATTCCGGTGATGGCCTGGGGCAGCACTTCGCCCACGGCGGCGGGCTTCGACCAGGCGGCGAGAGCAGGCCGGGGAGCGGTGACGGCGGGGCTGGGGGTCGGCGTCGCGACCGGGGCAGCCGCAACTGGGGCAGCCGCGACCGGCGCCTTTGCGACAGGCGCCGGAATTGACGGCTTCGCGGCGGCAGGAGCCTTGGCGGCGGGGGCAGCCGCTACAGGCGCCGGAGCGGCAGGCGCTGGCTTCGGCGCGGCCGGAACCTGGGACAGGATGGGCGCGACCGGCTTCGCGGCGACAGGCCGCGTGGCCGTTGCGGGCTTGGTTTCCGCCAGTTTCGCCGCGAGAGGCTTCGCCGCTGCCTTCTTGTCCGCGATCTTCTGCGGCCCCGTCTTCTTTGCGTCGACGGTCTTCGACAGGGCAGCAGGTGCAGCGGCCGGAATAGAAGCAGGGGCCACGACGGGCGCAGCCTTGGCGACTGCCGGCTTGGCGGCCGACGCCTTCAGGGCCACGGCGCGCGGCGGCTTGGCTGCGACCGCGGGCTTCACGGCGGGCTTGTTGGAAACGGACGGCGCCGGGGCGGCCGGCTTCATCGTGTCGGTGGGCATGCTTCACCTCTCGTCGTCGCGGCCCGCGAAAGGTTCCGGCGCGCCAGGATTCGGGCCGCTCCGGGGCATAGGGCCCCGGGATTCCTGTGCGGGCGAGGCCGCAACACGGCCTCTTCCGATTGCGTCACTTCGGCTTGGTCAGGTCCGAGGTCGCCTTCTCCACGTCGGCGGCGGCCTTCTTGAAGGTGGCCTGCGCCTCCTCGGAAACCTTCTGCACGGACGCCTGGACGCTATGGCCGAAGTCCTGCGCCTGCGACTGCAGGGCGGAGACCTGTGAGCGCATGTAGTCGGCCTGGTGCTGCAGGATCTCCTGCACGTCCCTGGAGCGCACGATCTTCTGCGCGAGGTCGAAAGCGGCGCTGATGTTCTGCTCGGCGAAGCCGATGGCCTTGCTGGCCATGTCCTTGCTGTTCGCCTGCATCGCGGTGCTCTGCGTCTCCGCAGCGGCGACGGCCTTGTTGGCGGCTCCCAGGAAGCCGTCGAACGCCTTGCGGGCCTGTTCGACGCTCTTCTCAGCGAAATCGCGGACCTCGGTCGGGAGTTCGTACGGAAGCTTGTTCTGGTTCATGATCGCCGTCCTCATGGGAACCGCGGGGCCACAGACGCCACGGTGCGGTTCCTGGACCTGTGGCGGAATTTATTGCGCTGCACAATATTGATGCGCTGCACAAACGTCAAGCGACGGACGCGCCATTAAGACTAACACGAAAGGCCGCTGTGGGCTGCCTCCCCAGCATGGACCTGAGACGGTCCGAGCCTTTATATTAAATCTTTGTTAGGGCTTCCGACGAAAAGGGGGCGCCGAAGCGCCGGGAGCGTAAGTGTCGAACAGCGCCGATAGCGACATCCTGCGGCCGAACGACGAACGGGCATCGCGCGAACTCCGCCAGGAGCTCGAATCGCTGGCGGGCCGCGGCGCGGCCGTGCTCGTCATCTCGGCAGACGGTACGCAGGTTCTGTGGAGCACGCCAGCCGGTGCGCACCTTTTCGGCGCCCGCTCGGCGCAGGACATCGAATCGCGCCCTCTCGATCCCCGGCTGATCCCGGTGGGCCGCCTCGCGGAGCTCGCACAGCGGGACGCACCGTCCGCCGGGGCCCGGCTGGAACGCGTCCGTATTCATGCCGGCCGGCGCTCTGAGGCGGTGACGCTTTCCTGCCGGCGCGCGGTCCTGCCAGGCGGCGAACCGGTCCTGGTCGCCGTCGGCTTCGGCGCCAGGGCCGTGCCCGGCCGCCTGGACGACGGCTTCCGGGCCCTGCCGGATCTGCTGATTGGCGAACCCGAGGGCCTCGGCGACGGCTCGCCGGCAGCGGATGCCGACGCGGCCACGCCGGATGATTCGCCGGATGCCACACCCGAGCCGGTGACGCTCGAGAGCCTGCGGGCACGCAACGGCAGCCGCCCCGTGTTGCGCTTCGTGTGGCAGACGGACAAGGACGGATGCATCGTCTCGACCTCGCCTGAGCTGGCGGCCGTCCTCGGCGATCCGCTCGGACCACTGCCTGGAACCTCGTTCGACGCCCTGCTCCGGCAGGGGATCGGAGACCCCGTCGGGTCGCTCGCGGCGGCCCTTGCGGACCACAAGACTTTCACGGGGATCGAGTTGGCCTGGCCAGTGGATGGCGCGGCCTTCCGCGTGCCGGTGGCCCTGTCGGGTGTGCCCGGCTTCGATGCCCAGCGCGCCTTCACGGGCTTCCGCGGCTTCGGGGTGTGCCGGCTCGACCGCGAACTGCCGCCGGCCGAGCACGCCGCCCTACCGGAAGCCGACCGGCCCACCGAACTCGAAGCCGACGAAGCCGAGGCGGAGAGGGCAGCGCTGGCCGAGGACGGGCCGTCGAGCGATGAACGTGCCTCGTCCGGGACTGCGGAGCTGGAACCCCTCGCCGAAGTCGCGGGCTCGGTTCCCGAGGTCGCATCGGGTTCCGGGCAAGCCACGGAAAGCCTTTCAGGTGCTCCCGTCCGGCAAGCGAGCCCCGAGGCCGCAAACGATTCCGAGCCCAGTGAAGCGAACGATCATGGCGCCGGCGGAGAAACCGACACTGCCGTGCCGCTGCCCGAGCCGGGCACGGTCGTTTCGTTCGGCGAGGTGCGGGTGAACGGCCGGCCGCAGCCGCCCGGTGCCAAGGTCGTGCATCTGCACGGGCCGCCTCTGGTCGAGGCGCCGGCGCTGAGCAGGAGCGAGCGCCACGCCTTCCGCGAAATTGCGCGCGCGCTGGGTGCCAGGATCGAGGGCCAGGAGGACGACGCGGCCATCGCCCCCTCACCTGCCGCGACCGGCGCCGTGCCGGAGGAAATCCTCCCACCGCCGGCAGCTTTGCCCGACCCCGAGCCGGAACCTGTCCAGGCCGAGGTTGCGCCCGAACCGGATGAGCTTGCGCCGGAAGAGGACCTTCCCGAGCCCGCGCCTGTCGCCGTGGCCTCTGATCTCTCGCGTCACGCCGACCTGCTGTTCGACCGGCTTCCGCTGGGTATTCTGGTCAGCCGCGGCGCGGTTCCCATCGTCATGAACCGGCCGCTGCTCGACCTGCTCGGCTACGACACGATCGACGCGTTCTTTGAGGATGGCGGGTTGCAGCGCCTGTTCCGCGGGCGTCCCCCCGAGCCTGCCGAAGGCGAGCCGGGGGATGGTGCGTCGGTGTCGCTCGAGACGAGCGACGGGTCTTCCGTGCTGGTCGAGACGCGGCTGCAGACGATCGTGTGGGATGGCCTGCCGGCCACGATGATGTCCTTCCGCCGGTCTCCAGAACCGGACGCCAATCCGCGCCTGCGGGCGGCGGAGATGGACCTTGCCAGGCGCGAGAACGACGCGCGCGAGTTGCGGGCCATGCTCGACACGGCGACCGACGGCGTCGTGACGATCGACGAAGCTGGCCGCATCCTCTCGGTCAACCGTTCGGGCGAGGCTCTCTTCGGCTACGACCAGCGGGAAGTCGCCGGCGAGGCCTTCATCTCGCTCTTAGCTCCCGACAGTCATGCCACGGCGCTCGACTACCTCGAGGGGCTGCGCAGCAACGGCGTCGCCAGCATCATGAACGACGGGCGCGAGGTGATCGGCCGGGTGCGCCAGGGCGGGCGCATCCCGCTGTTCATGACGCTCGGCTCCATCTCGGAGGCGCCCGACCGGAAGTTCTGCGCCGTGCTGCGCGACCTCACGCCGTGGAAGAAGGCGGAGACCGAACTGGTCGAGGCCCGCAAGGCGGCCGAAGAGGCGAGCGCCCAGAAGTCGGACTTCCTGGCCAAGATCAGCCACGAGATCCGCACGCCGCTCTCCGCCATCATCGGCTTTGCCGAGGTGATGATCGAGGAGCGCTTCGGGCCGATCGGCAACGAGCGCTATCTCGAGTACCTGCGCGACATCCACGCGTCCGGCGGGCACGTCATCAGCCTCGTCAACGACCTGCTGGATCTCTCCAAGATCGAGGCCGGCCGCTTCGACCTCACTTTCGTCAGTGTCGACCTGAACGAAATCGTGTCGCGGTCTGTCGCGATCATGCAACCGCAGGCGGGCACGGGGAAGGTCGTGGTCCGCACGGCCTTGGCCCCGCGCCTGCCGAGGGTTGTGGCCGATGAGCGCTCGCTGCGGCAGATCGTTCTGAACCTGCTTTCGAACGCCATCAAGTTCACGGATCCCGGTGGACAGGTCATCGTCTCGACCGCCTTCACCGATGCGGGCGAGGTGGTGGTGCGCGTGCGCGACACCGGGATCGGGATGAACGACAAGGATATCGAGACCGCGTTGGAGCCGTTCCGCCAGGTGGCGACGACTCGCCGGTCCGGTGGCACCGGCCTCGGCCTGCCGCTGACGAAGGCGCTGATCGAGGCAAACCGGGCTGCGCTCGTCATCCGCAGCGCGCGGGAGGCCGGTACTCTCGTCGAGGTCACCTTCCCGACGACGCGCGTTCTCGCCGAGTAGAGCAGCAATCTCGCGCGGTTCCGTCCGTCACAATGATCCGCGTCATGTCGCAATCGTAAGCTCGAGCTATGCTGCAGCGCACAATGTGCGCTTGCCGAGACGCTGGCCCCGTGTCACCGGGGATACAGCGGCTCCGATGGAGGCTTGGGATGAGCACCTGGCGGATGGACACCCTGTTCGCGCCACGCTCCGTTGCGGTGGTCGGCGCGAGCCCTGACCGGACGTCCCGGGGCGCAGCGATCCTGCGCAACCTCGCCGCTGCCGGGTTCGAGGGCGACGTCGCCGTCGTCAACCCGCACCATCGCGAGGTCGAGGGAAGGGCCACCGTTGCATCCCTGCGCGATCTCGCCGTGCCTCCCGACGTCGTTGTAGTGACAGCCCCGGCGCCCGATGTTCCCGCGATCGTCGAGCAGGCCGCGGAGATGGGCGTTGCCGCCGCGATCCTGGTCACATCCGGTCTGGAGCCGCAGGAGGCCGGGCGCATTGCGGCCACGGCACGCAAAGCGGGGATGCGGCTGGTCGGTCCGGGGTCCTTCGGCGTCGTCTCCCCGCAGACGGGGTTCCAGGCGGGGTTCTCCGCCCGGCTGGCGCGGCGAGGCGACATCGCCGTCATCTCGCAGTCGGGAGCCGTGGCCACCGCCATTCTCGAGCGGGCCGAGCGGAGCGGAGCGGGCGTCTCCGGCCTGATCACGCTTGGCGACAAGATCGACATCGACTTCGGCGATTGCCTCGACCATTTCGCGCAGGACCGCGGAACAAGGGCCATCCTGCTCTACATTGAACAGCTGACGAACCCGCGGAAGTTCATGTCGGCGGCGCGGGCCGCGGCCAGGACCAAGCCGGTCATCGTGCTCAAGGCGGGCCGGCATGCGGCGGGCACCGGCCGGTTCGCCTCGCACACGGCGGCCCTGGCGGGCTCAGACGCGGTGTTCGACGCGGCGTTCCGCCGCGCCGGCCTGCTTCGCGTGCCGGACCTCGATGCGTTGTTCTCGGCCGTCGAGACATTGGCGAGAGTCGGGCCGTTCACGGGCGAGCGGGTCTCGGTGCTCACCAATGGCGGCGGCCTCGGCCTGCTCGCGCTCGACAGGCTCGGCGACCTGGAGGCGGAACTGGCGACGCTGGCGCCGGACACGCGCGAGGCCCTGAGCGAAGTGACCCCGCCGGAGTGGAGCGGCGGCAATCCGGTCGACCTCGGCTGCGAGGCCGATGCGGCCGCCTATGCGAGAGCGCTTCGCCTTCTGCTCGCCGATCCCGGCACCGACGCGGTGCTCACCATGAACTGCCCGACGGCGCTGGCCGACGCGGCGGCAGCGGCACAAGCCGTCGCGGATGTCGTGACAGAGCACCGGCGCTCGAGCCTGCGGCCCAAGCCGGTCTTTGCCGTCTGGCTGGGCGGGCCGGACCCGGCAGTCGAAGCCTTCGAGCAGGCGCGCGTGCCGAGCTACACCACCGAGTCGGACGCGGTCGAGGGCATCATGCACCTCGTCGCCTACCGCAAGGCGCAGACGCTCCTCATGGAGACCCCGCCGAGCCTGCCTGCCGGTTTCTCGCCGGACACGGAGGGGGCCCGCGCGGCCGTCCGAGAAGCACTTGCCGCCGGCCGGCGCTGGCTCGACCCCGCCGCGGTTTCCGCTGTCCTGGCCGCCTACGGCATCCCGCTTGCCGCGTCCCGGGTGGCCGCCACTCCGGAGGAAGCGAGCCGCGTCGCGGGTCCCTTCCTCGCGGCAGGCCAGGCAGTGGCCGTTAAAATTCTGTCGGAGGACATTCCGCACAAGTCCGAGGTGGGCGGCGTGGTCCTCAACCTCACCTCACCGGAGAGCGTATCCGCGGCCACGGCGGCGATGCTGTCCCGCGTCGCAGCCGAGCGCCCGGATGCCCGCATTGACGGCGTGACCGTCCACCCCGTGATCACCAGCCCTCACGGCCGCGAACTCATCGCCGGCCTCGCCGACGACCCCACCTTCGGGCCTGTCGTCGTGTTCGGCCGGGGCGGCCGGGCGGTGGAGGTCATCGGCGACAAGTCGCTGGCCCCTCCGCCGCTCGACATGAACCTCGCCCGCACCATGATGATGCGCACGCGTGTCTGGCGCGTGCTGCAAGCCTACCGAGGCATCGCAGCCGCCGACGTGGATGCGGTCGCACTCGTGCTGGTCAAGCTGGCGCAGCTCGCGGCCGACGTGCCCGAGATCCGGGAGCTCGACCTGAATCCGCTGCTCGCCGACGAGCATGGCGTCATCGCGCTCGACGCACGCATCGGCGTCGAGGCGCTGCCGCAGTCCCGCAGGCGGGAGACCGGCAATCCCCGCTTCGCCATCAAGGCCTATCCCAAGGAATGGGAGCGGCAGCTGACGTTGAAGGGCGGCTGGCGGGTCGACGTCAGGCCGGTGCGGCCGGAAGACGAGCCGCTCTACCCGCCCTTCTTTGCGCGCGTCACGGCCGAGGACCTCCGGCTGCGCTTCTTCGCCCATATGAAGGAGTTCAGCCATGCCTTCATCGCAAGGCTGACCCAGCTCGACTATTCGCGCGCCATCGCCTTCGCGGCCACCGAGCCGGAGACGGGTGACCTGCTGGGCGTCGTGCGCCTGCATTCCGACGCCAATCACGAGGTCGGCGAATACGCCATCCTGCTTCGCTCCGACCTGAAAGGCCGCGGCCTCGGCTGGGCCCTCATGAAGCTGATGATCGAGTACGCACAGGCCGACGGGCTCTCGACCGTGAAGGGCCAGGTGCTGCGCGAGAACACCACCATGCTCTCCATGGTGGAAGCGCTCGGCTTCGGCGTGAAGTCCGACCCGGACGACAGGGATGTCAAGGTGGTGACGCTCGACGTTGCCCAGGCCGCCCGGATCGGCGAGCACGAGTTTCGGGTTGAAAATTCGGCCGGATCGGCCTAGGACCAACGCCGCGTTGGTCTGCAGCTGTAGCTCAGTTGGTTAGAGCGCTAGATTGTGGATCTAGAGGTCCCCCGTTCAAGCCGGGGCAGCTGTACCACGCGAATTGCCCGACCTGCCTCAGACGTGCCTGGCGGTGCCTCGCACAGCCACCGTCAGGTGGCTGTGCCGTCACTCGCGGAGCCGACATCGCAGATGCCAGGCCGATCAGCTGCGCCGGAACTGGATGCCGCAGCGCTTCTGAATACTGACCTGCTCGATCGCTTCCATTTCGCCTTTCAGGCGGGCCAGCTCGGCAGCGGTCGTCGAGTCACCCTTGATGAAGAACAGGGCTGGCCAGAACAGGACGACGCCCACGCCGGTGGCAACCGCATCGCCGGTCGCCTTGGAGTCCTGCACGCCTGCGACCTGTGCGGCGCGCGAGGACAGCCGAGCGGCTTCCTCGCTGATCTGCGGACACGACCAGTTCTGGTAGGAGATCGGCGAGACATACGCGGCGGCGATGTTCTCGGAGCGGGACGCACATCCCGTAAGGGTTGCAGCGGCAGCGATCATCGTAATCATGCGGGACAGGTAAGTCATCGTGATCCTCAACTAGTATCGGTCACGACGGTATCAGTCCGGCCTGAGCGTTTCGTTTAGGGACGCGGTGAACGAAGGCTTGAATTTTAATCGCGTTGAGGCCGCTGCGGCCCGAAGCCAATATTGGCTCCCGCCGATTGCTGGAGGGTTTGGCGCAGGCATCGTTTCAAGGAAGCCGAGCCGATTCGACGCCGCTGTGAGCGGACGACGGCTGCGCTGCGTGCAGGGCCTGCCGCTTCCAGGCGGTGAGGAGCAGCACCGCGAGACAGCACACGGTGTGGACCGCGTTGACCGCCGCCAGCCAGACGTCCCAGACATTGACGAGCGCGTAGGCCGTCGTCGCCGCGCTGCCGAGGAGCCAGATGATCCAGGTCGAGTAGGCGATGGCCGTCGCACCGTGTTGGTCGCGTGCCACGGCGGCGATCTGTGGGCCGTAGGAGACGATCTGCAGGCCGTTGAAGGCCGTGAAAGCCAGGAAAACCGCGTCTTCCGCAAGCATGCTCGCCTCCCGCTCAGGTGCGGGGAGTCGAGCCGTACAGACGGCCGGCGTCTGTGAGCTGTTTCACACCGGCGAGGGATGTCCGGCCTCAGCCGGCGCGCAGCCTGTTCCTGGGGCCACGCTCGATCATCACCTCGACGGCCGTCATCGCATCGTCGAGTTGCTTGATCCGCCCGGAATTACGGGCATTCCGGGCGCCGGGACGGCCCAGCTCCGCCTTCGCCTTCTCCAGCTGCTGGCGCAGGACGACCAATGTGGTCCGCTCGTCGCTCGGCATCATGATTCCCCGTTGGCGCCGCTGGCATAGCATCTCCGATGTCGCGTCGGCGTGACGGCGACGACACGCGGGACAGGAAACCCGCCCCGCCTCCCTCACGCACCTTCAATCCGTAACGCGCGATGCGTGTCACCCGCGTGTAACGCAACCTCGCTAAATCGCAGCCATCGAATGAACCACCTGCACTTCCGTGACCTGGAACGACCATGCGGACGCTCCTCGCCAGCCTCCTGCTGCTCGCCCTGCCGTTGCACGCCCAAGCGGAGCCGGAGTGGCCCTCCAACGTGACGCCACGGCCGAACAAGATTCAGTTTCTCTGTACAGCCGACGTCGAGCGCCAGTGCACGGTGCGGCTGGGCGGCTGCCTCGGAGCGCCGGACACGACATCCACGACCTGCTGCGCGGCGTGGACGATGTGCCTCAACACCTATCACTGCAACGCAGCCGGGTTGCACTGTCGGGCAGAGTAACCCGCCCGGGACAAGTCAGTCGCGATAGTCTGGCTCCTGCGCGTCCAGCACCTCGCGGATGGCGGAGAGGTGCTTCGCGGCGAAGCCCGGATACTCCTCCCATTGCCGCGCCGTCTTCTCGGCGACCTCGTCTGAGGCGACGTTCAGGGGCCGCCCGGTCGAGAGCGCCGTGACGTAGGTCTCGGCCGCCTTCTCGAAATAGTAGATCGTGTCAAAGCACTGGGCGACGTCGGGGGCTGTCACGAGCACCCCGTGCTGGCCCATGACGAGAACAGACCGATTGCCCAGCGTTCGGGCGATGCGCTCGGCTTCATCGCCTAGCCCCATGCCGTCATAGCCATCGTCTACGGCGACGCGGCTGAAAAAGCGCATGGTGTTCTGGTCGATGGGAGGCAGCACGGGATCCTTCAGGCAGGCGAGCGCCGTCGCGTAGCGGGAATGGAGGTGCATGATGCAGCGTGCCTGGGGAACGGCGCGATGCAGGGCACCGTGAATGGCGGCCGCGGTCGGGTCGATCGTGTCGCCGACACCCGTCGACAGGTCTTCCGCGTCCATCTCCACGAGGTCGCTGGCGTGCATCATCGACCAATGACGGCCATAGGGATTGATCAGGAAGCGCTTTCCGTCGGGAGAGACGGCGAGGCTGTAGTGGTTGGCGATCGCCTCGTGCATGCCCAGGCGCGCAGTCCAGCGCAGGGCGGCGGCAAGGTCGCGGCGGGCTTCGGCGTGCTGCATCGGTCTCTCCCGGGGGAGACGCACGATAGAGCCGGCGTCGAGTGAGCCGCAACCAGACGCATCCAGCAACTCTGGAACTGCCGGCCTGCTGCCGGGTTGTCTCCGTCTTACAGGAGGTGAGCCATGAAACTTTCAGTTCTCGCAGCCATCGTCGCCTTGTCGGTGACGCCCGCCCTTGCCCAGACAGACATGTCGACCCAGGCGCCCGGCGCCTCGGACGGCCAGACCATGCACAAGAGCATGAGCCACAAGAAGAAAATGAAGAAGCACCACACCCGCGCCAGCAGCTCGACGATGTCGAGCAACTGCAAGAACATGGTCAAGACGACGGACACGCAGAAGCCGCAGCCCTGCACCTGAGACGTTTGGCGCACGACCAGCCCGGGTCCGACCCGGGTTGATCTCGCTGCCGTGATCCTTACATGGTGACGCGCCGCCGGTTCGACCGTCGGTGCGCCGCGCCATGGAAGGACGAGAATGCCGCTCAGGACAGTGTTGGCCGGACTGGGTATCTTCTTGCTCGTCGGCCAAGCGCAGGCGGCAGTCCGGCATCTGACCGTCTCCCAGGAGGTTCTCGGCCAGGTCGACGTCGTCGCGCCCGAGGGCGAGCCGAAGGGGCTCGTCATCATTCTCTCTGATTCCGATGGTCTCACGGATCTTCGCCGCAAGCAGGCCGAGACCATCGCCGAGCAGGGTGTCGCCGCGGCCCTCGTCTCGAGCCCGGCTCTCCTGGACACCTTGCGCGCGTCCGATGACGACGACTGCCACTACCCGCTCGGCGAATTCGAGGATCTCTCCCAGATCGTCCAGCGCACGCTGGCCATGCCCGTGTACCGCTGGCCGGTCCTGCTCGGCTTTGGCCTCGGTGGAACCGTGGCCTACCTGTCCGCCTCCCAGGCACCGTTGAACACCGCGGCCGGCGCCGTGAGCGTCGGGGTCTCCGACAGGCTGCCGTCGCGGCTTCCGCTCTGCGACGACCACGAGCGGCAGGTGAAGCTCCCGGACGGCGTGTTCCAGTACCCGCCGCGCGACGACATTCCCGGCCGCTGGATCGCCGTCACGCCGGGCCCGGATCCCGTTGCCGAGGCCTACGTCAAGGCTGACAAGGACAACAGCCTGATCGTGGAGACGGGCGGGGCGGAGGCGATGTTCGCGCAGGCGGCGAAGGCCGCCATCGGGCTGGCCGAGGCTCGCACCGGTACACTCGACGACCTGCCGATCGTCGAGTTGCCCGCTGACGGAAAGCCGCGCACGCTGGCGGTGTTCTATTCGGGCGATGGCGGTTGGCGCGACATCGACAAGCAGATCGCCGAGTACCTCAGCAAGCATGGCGTCGCCGTGGTCGGCGTGGACAGCCTGCGCTACTTCTGGAACCGCAAGACGCCTGACGCGATCGCCAACGACCTCGGCCGCATCATCGCCGCCTATGATCTGAAATGGGGCACGCGGGACGTCGCCCTGGTCGGGTATTCCTTCGGCGCGGGCGTCATCCCCTTTGCCTACAACAAGCTGCCGCCGACGCAGCAACGGCTCGTGCGCTTGCTGGCGTTGCTGGCCCTCGACCCGAAGACCAGCTTCGAGATCTCGGTGTCCGGCTTTCTCGGCGTTGACAACTCCGACGACGTTCCTGTCGGCCCGCAGGTCAAGCAGATGGACGCACCCGCGAAGGTGATCTGCTTCTACGGCGCGGACGAGGATCCCGCGGAAACGGGCTGCCTGCTGCCTGAACTCGCCCCGACCATGCTGGTGAAAAGGCCCGGCAAGCACCATTTCGACGGGGAGTACGAGCCCATCGCGCAGTCCATTCTGGACCGGATCCGCAAGGGCGCGTGAAGCGCGGGCCGATCAATACGCGTTCGTGAGGTCGCAATCGCGCGCGGCTGCCCTATAGTGACATCCGTATGAAGGTCTCGGGGTCCCGCGATGCCTCGTATCGTACGGTTTCGTCATTGGCCTGCCCTGTGGACCCTGTTCGCCGTCGTGGCGTCGGGCCTGGTTCTTGCGCTCGAACATCCCTCCGCGCGCGCCAATGATCGAGAGGCGGCGCCACCCCCGCCCGAACCGAACCTGCCCGGCGTCGTCATCGAGCGGGCACCGGATCCGGCGGAAGCCGCCTCTGCCGACGACACCGCTTCCCGGGTCCTGCTGCTTTCCGGCGACGGGGGATGGACGGATGTGGAGGAAAACCTCTCCGCGGAGTTCGTCGACTACGGCCTCACCGTCATCGGCATCGACAGCCGCCGGACCTTCGTGAGCGACCATGCGCGCGAGGAGATCGCCCACTACCTGGAGCGACTCACGGGGTCCGGGCAGGGCCTGATCATCGTCGGCTATTCCTTCGGCGCCGATCTTCTTCCGATTGTCTGGCCCGCACTCTCGCGCAAGCTCAAGGACAGTACGGTGCGCGTCGCCATGATCGCGCCGACCCATGACGGCTCGCTGCGGATCGATCCGACCGGCCGCTACGACGCGGCTTTCGGACCCACGATTCCGCTGCAGGAGACCGTGCAGCATGTTCCGCGGTCACGGCTCGTCTGCATCTTCGGCGTTCAGGAAAGGCTGAGCGGCTATTCCAGCTGCACCAATCCACAGTTTGATCCCGCCGAACGCGTGGAATTGCCCGGCGGACACGACCTGGGGCGTAATTACGCGGACATAGCAGGCGCGATCGCCAAGCCGCTGCGGTTGCACCGGCACCGCGCGACAACAGGCCTCGCCTCACGGCACGCTTCTTTGCCCACTACAGGGGCGATCCACGGGGCCGGTCAGACGCCCTGAAGCCCGCTCCGGTTCTGGCGGCGCACGACCTCGTAGCCGAGATCCGTAAGCTCGTAGACCAGCGCGTCGAGCCGTCGCCCCCGTTCCCGCGGCATGTCGAGCGGCTCGACATAACCTGCAACGAGAAGCTGCATCACTGACGTGTCGAGAGGCGCGAGTGGCGTGGCATCAGCCAACTCGACGACGATCAGGCCATTTTCCTTGGCCGCCCGGAGCAAAAGTGATTCGGCTTCTGCTGAGAGTTCCGGGTTCGCCATTCCTATGGCCTCCATCGCGCCACACCGTACGGAGACGTTCCATCCTGCAATGTGACTTTTCGCACATCGCTCTCATCAACTGCATGATTCGCGAGCTTGAGCCGAGCCAGGTGCGCCGCCTGCGTCACCGGCCATCCAGCTTGGCGTCTTGTCGCTGTGGCAAACCCCAGTTAGCTCTGGAACTGACGGCTTTATCTGCTTGAGTTTATCACAGTAAAGCGTACGTGGCAGAGTTGCAGGGGGACATTCACGATGATGCGCAAGCTGGTTGCAGAGGGCATTGGCACGTTCTGGCTGACATTTGCGGGGTGCGGCAGCGCGGTTCTTGCCGCCGGCTTCCCAGAGGTAGGGATCGGGCTGCTCGGTGTATCGCTGGCCTTCGGTCTCACCGTCGTCACGATGGCCTACTCGATCGGCCACATTTCGGGTTGCCACCTCAACCCAGCGGTGACCGTGGGCCTTGCCGCGGGCGGCCGGTTTCCCGGCGGTCTGGTGATCCCCTACATCGTCGCGCAGGTCGTTGGAGCCATCGTCGCGTCAGCAGTGCTCTACGTCATCGCCAGCGGGGCTGCTGGCTTCGACCTTGCCAAGGGCTTTGCCTCGAACGGATATGGCGAGCACTCGCCGGGCAAGTACGGCCTGGGTGCTGCACTGATCATCGAGGTGGTGATGACGATGATGTTCCTCTTCATCATCATGGGTGCGACGCATGGCCGTGCTCCGGCAGGCTTCGCGCCGCTTGCCATCGGGCTCGGCCTGACGCTCATCCACCTGGCGACCATTCCGGTGACGAACGCGTCAGTGAATCCTGCGCGCAGCACCGGCCCGGCGATCTTCGTCGGCGGCTGGGCGCTGGCGCAGCTGTGGCTCTTCTGGGTCGCCCCCATCGCCGGCGGCGTCATCGGCGGCGTTCTCTACCGCTGGCTGAGCCAGGACATCGAGGCCGAGGTCACCGGCCGCGCGTGACGCTGATCACCGGCGCGGGAGGCTGCCTTCCGCGCCGGACGCCTGTATTCTTCGGGCCATGTGCAATCTCTACAGTATGACCAAGGGCCAGCAGGCCATCCGCGAACTCACCCGCGCCCTGCGCGACGAGACCGGCAACCTGCCGCCCCTTCCCGGCATCTTTCCCGACGGCATCGCTCCGGTCGTGCGAACCGGCAAGGATGGCGTGCGCGAGTTGGTGTCGATGCGCTGGGGCATGCCCGGCCCGGTGAAGCTCGACTGCCCGCCCGTCACCAACATTCGCAACACCCGGTCACCGCACTGGCGCGCCTGGCTCAAGCCGGCAAACCGGTGCCTCGTGCCCGTTACCTCCTTCTGCGAGTGGGAGGACACGAAGCCGCGCAAGACGCCTGTCTGGTTCGCCCTGTCCGAGGACAGGCCACTCTTCGCCTTTGCGGGAATTTGGACGAATTGGCGCGGTGTTCGCAGAAAAATTGAGGGCGAGCACACGCTTTTCGGCTTCCTGACGACCGATGCGAATGCCGAGGTGGGTGCCGTCCATCCCAAGGCCATGCCCGTCATCCTCACCACGCCGGAGGAGATGGAGACCTGGATGCAGGCACCTGTGGAGGAGGCTCTGGCGCTTCAGCGGCCTCTGCCGGACGGGGCACTCGCCGTCGTCGCCCGCGGGCCACGGGAAGACGCCGCTCCAGCTGTCGCGTGAGGCGTGTGCGCCTGAGCACGTTTCATCAACCACGTTGGCCGCATCCTCGTCTCGACATCCAGCAGAGGCGGGCGAGCCATGACGACGGTCCGGGTCATCAAGGGGTTCAACCCCCGCAAGCACATCGTGGAGCTGACCCTCGGTGCCGTCGCGGTGTTCAGCTTCTTCACGGCCATCGCATCTCTTGCGAGCGCCCTGACCCTCGCCGGCTCGGTCAACTGACCGCGTACGCTCCATCGCCCCGCCGGGGGTGGAAAGCCTCGCGCTCTGTGGCATGATACCGGCTCTCGACCGCGGCAAGAGCTGCGGCGCCATGGCCGGTCCGGAGACCTTCTGGTCTCCCGCCAAGCAGAGGTGAGCCATGACGGTCTGCGTTTATTCCACGTCCGCCAACCCGCCCGCCTGGGACGTCGATCTTCCTCGTGAAGGCACACTCGCGGAAATTCGCAGGGTGGAGGAGGCCTTCATCATCGTCCCGGTCCCCGGTCTCGCTCTCGACGACATCGAGACGGGCCCCTACGGGTCGAAGCAGGACGCCATGGACGCGATCGCGGCCTATCTCGGTCGCGACTGCATCATGGGCCGGGGCGAGTAGGAACCCGCGGGCCGTTGGCCGGCCCGCAAGCGCCTACTCTCACGAACGCGACGCGCTTGCAGTCCCGCCCGCGCTTCCGGCGCCGGAGGCGGAACCCGAGCCGTTTCCGCTGCTGGACGCGGATGCACTGCCCGAGGCCGAGCCGCTAACGCTGGCGGACACGCCATTCGAACCTACTGACGCAGAGCCGCCGGCGGTGCCCGATCCCTGGCCCTGTGCGCTGGCGCTGCCCGACGTGCTGGCTGACGACGAACCATGACCATAGGCCGAAACCGAGGCTTGGCCTGAGCCGGTTCCGGTGACGCCGGTTCCGGTGCTTCCCGTGCCGGTGGAGTCTGAGCCGTCCGCGGTCGAGCCGGTACTGCCGGTGCCGGACGAGTTGTTACCGGTGCTGGTGCTGCCGTCCGTCGTGCCGGTGCCCGGGCCCTGGCCGTTCACGCCACTGCCGGTCGGGCCGCCGGGGAAGAACCCGTTGCCGCCATTCGTGAAGAAGAAGGCCGGATTGGCGCTCGAGGACGACCCGGTTCCGCCCCGCTGCTCGACAGTCACCTCGTCGATGGCGCCCGTCACGAGGCAGTCGACCAGGCCGCGATGATAGGCGGAAGACGCAGTGCAGCGGGGGTCGAGCCGCGGTCCTGTCTGCGCCGAGGCCGGAGACACTGCGAACGCCATCAGTCCGGGGAGCAGAAGCGCGCCGACCGAAGCTGCAATTTTAGCCGACATGTCAAGTCTCCTTTAACCTTGAAACACGGTGGAGCCAAAACTCTGTCGGCACGGGCCGGTTCCCGGGAAGCCGGCCCGGCTAGATCGGCCATGTCTCCCGCCGCATTGCGGAATCCCAGAACATGAATTCGAGGCGGGTCGCCGTATCGTAAGCCTCGTCCATGCCGGCGCGCTGGGACAATGGCGAATTCTCGCCGAGACGGTCGGTCGCCGCGATCATGTCGCGCACCGCGGCATCGAATTCGTCGCCGGCATAGGTGTCGATCCAGGCCCTGTACGGATTGCCGGGCGACGCGATGGCGTGCACGTGCTTGCCGACCTCGGCATAGATCCAGAAGCACGGGAGCAGCGCCGCAGCGACCACCGGCAAGGGTTCGCGGAACGCGGTGGCCAGCAGGAACGACCGGTAGTGATGGCAGGCGGGCGTCAGAGCCGTGCGTGCCGCCTCCTCGGGAGCAATCCCGAACAACTTGAAATAAGTGCCGTGCAGGTCGCGCTCCACGACGATTGCGGTCTCTGCGGCCCGTGCGAACCGGACAATGTCGTCAGGGTGGTCGGACTTTGCCGACGCAACTGCCAACACCTGCGCGAAGGCGACGAGGTAATGGGCATCCTGCAGCATGTATCCGCGAAAGACATCGAGGGGCAGCGAGCCGTCGGCCAACGCCGTATTGAATGGCATATCGCGGATCGCTGCGAATCGAGCAGCGTTCCTCGTCCAGGCGTCCTGAGAGAATTGAGAGGTTGTCTGCATGGATCTTCACTCCCCGGCATGGCAGGCGTCTTTCATCGGGCCTTGAGCTTTGCCATTCATGTGATTCTTGGCACGTGAGTTCCAGGCGAATACAGTGAAGATCATGCCTTCGCCAAGGTGGCGGAAGCAGGACGGCCCAGGCTGGCCTTGTCGCAGATGAACCAGTTCGCCTCCGCCACCGACGATCCCTCCGCTCCCGCTGGCGGTACCGGGCCGGCATCGGCCAAGACCGGGCAGACGTTCGGGTTCATCCCCTCGCTGCGCCTCCGGCTTCTGGCGTTGACGCTGGCCACCCTACTGCCGGCCCTCGCCGTGGTCGGCTACACCGAATGGAACATCGACCGCCTGCGCCGGGCGGAAGTGCACGACCTCGCGCTGCGCAGCGCCCGCCTCGCCTCCTCGGAGCTCGATCGCATCTGGGAGGGGGTCGGCTCGCTGATGGCGGCGGTGGCGATGTCGCGAGACGTGACGTCCCGGCAGCCGGAAGTCTGCGGCCGCTACATCAGCCATCTGCAGGAGCAGTCGCCGCAGCTGCTCGGGCTGAGCGTCGTCGACGCATCGGGAAATGTGCGGTGCGGGCCAGAAGCCGGAACGGACGAAGCCTCCATGTTCGACCCCGGCTGGATTCGCCATGTCTCGGAGGCGGATCGTCTCGTCATTGGCACCTTCGTCATGGCGGGGTCGCCGCCCCGGCCGGTGCTGCCGCTTGGGATGCCGGTGGCCAGCGAAGCGGAAGGCCGTGTCGTTCTCCTGGCGGCCATCGATCTGCGCTGGCTCGGCAGCCGCTTGCGCGACAGGGGCCTGCCGCCCGGCGGCTCCCTGACGATCGCCGACGGCAACGGCACCATCCTGGCGCGCGAGCCGCTTCCCGAGCAGTTCGTCGGCTCGCACATCCCTCAGGCCTACATGCGGCTGGTCCGCGGCACCGTGGCGGGCACGGAGGACATCACCAGCCAGGACGGGACCCGCCGCGTGCTCGGCTATGTGCCGCCGGCACTGCAGGCCTCGGGATTGTATGTCAGCGCCGGCCTTTCCGACGAGGCCAGCTACGGCGCCGTGAGCCGCGCGGCGCGGCTGAGCGCCTACATAGCGGGCGCAGGTGCCCTGCTCGCCTTGCTGGCAGCATGGCTCGTCGGTGATCGGGTGATCAGAAAGCCCGTCCTCGGGCTGATCGGCACCGTCGAGCAGCGCCGCGCGGGGGACATGGCGGCACGCAGCGGCTACCGCGAGAACTCCGGCGAGATCGGCGCGCTGGGAGCCGCACTCGATCGCATGATGGACCGCGTCGACGAGCAGCAGCAGCATCGCGACCTGCTGGTGCACGAGCTCGATCACCGCGTGAAGAACATTCTCGCCACCGTGCAGGCCATCGCCTCCGCCACCTTCAAGCAGGCGGAGCGCACGGCCGACGCGCTGCCGCAGTTCTCCGAGCGCATCGTCGCCCTGTCCAAGGCGCACGACATCCTGACGCGGGAAAACTGGGAAAGCGCCGACCTGAAAGTCGTGGTGGACAGCGTCGCCCGGCCACTCGACGGGCCCGGTGGGCGCTTCGAGATCTCCGGCGGAAGCGTCGAGTTGACGCCGCGCCAGACGCTGGCTTTCACCATGGTGCTGAACGAGCTGCGCACGAACGCCGCCAAGTACGGAGCGCTCTCGACGGATCACGGCAAGGTAAGCGTCACCTGGTCCGCGGATCCGGCGACCGGGTCCGTCGACCTCACCTGGCGCGAGATCGACGGGCCGCCTGTCGTGCCGCCGGAGCGGAGCGGCTTCGGCACCCGCCTCATCCGGCAGGGTTTTGGCCGCGACCTCGGAGAGGTCTCGCTGGACTACGAGCCGGCAGGTGTGGTGTGCCGCATCCGCACCACACCGGCCACTTAGCCTCGGCGAAACGTCCCGGAGCCTAGTCCTTCAGCAGTCCCGCGCTGCGGAGGGCGCGCGAGATGACCTCGCCGACATCGATGCCACCCACGCCGGCGGCAGCGGAGGTGCCGCCGGGGCGCCCGGAGGCGCCCCGGACGGCGTCCCGGCCAGGGCCGCGGTCTGCGGGGCCCGCAGCCGGCCGGAACTCGGGTCGCGACGCGCTATCGCTGATGCCGAAGAAATCACAGAGGGCGGCACTCGACGCGACACCCGCTTCAAGGAAGAACGCGCCCTCCTCGCCTCCGCCGTCGATGCCGGCGTCGATGGGAAGCCCGTGGCCGAGCCCCGGCACGAGCACCCGCTCGACCGCGACGGCGCCGTCAGTCCCGAGCCAGACCTGCCGGCGCACTCCGTCGCCAGAGCGGTCCAGTCCCGCCCGGACATCGAGACCGTGCACGTCGGTCCACTGCGCCACGAGCGCGTCGGCGTTGCCGGTCACCACCGTGCGGTCGGCATCGCCGTGCCAGATGGAGACCCGCGGCCAGGCCCCTTGATGGGCCGATGCCGCGCGAACCAGGTTGCCCCACTGCTGCGGCGTCTTGCGACCGCCCTGGGCCATGGCTTCGAAGGCCTGCTGCACGGAGACAGCCGCGCCGTGCGGGAGTCCGGCGACGAGCCCGGCCGAGGCGAAGCGCTCGGGGTAGGCCGCAAGAAGCGAGGCCCCCATCGCCGCGCCCGCCGAAAGGCCGGTGACGTGAACGCGGGCCGGGTCGAGCCCGTGGCGCGCGATCATCGTGTCCATCATGGCACGGATCGATGCAACTTCGCCCAGGTCTCGCCGGGTCAGGCGGGGATCGAACCACGAAAAGCACCCCTTCGCGTTTCCGCGAGGGGTCTGCTCAGGCAGCAGCACGGCGAAACCATGCCGGTCCGCGAGCGTGATCCAGCCCGAGCCGCGGGCGTAGGAGGACGCATCCTGCGTGCAACCATGCAGCGCCACGACCAGCGCGGCGCCCCGCTCCAGCCCGTCGGGCACGTGGCTGAACATCCTCAGCCCGCCCGGGTTGACGCCGAACTGTGTCGTCTCGTCGAGCGAAGGTCCGGGCCGGCCGGGCTTTTGCCAGGCCTGTGGTCCTCCGCCGAGTGTGGAGGCCCAGCGCTCCTGCATTTGCCGGAGATCGCCGATTGTGCGGTTCAGTCGCGCCATGCCGCCTCCTGGCCGCGTTCCGGGCCATTGAGAAGTGAAGATCGATCAACGCGCATCATGGCGGAGGGTTGCTGCATCGCACAATTCATTTTTTGCGGTGCAGCGAAGACGGGACAGATCGCAGCGGTTTCACCGTGCGATGTCAGGAGGAGGGCTCGGGAGCCGCGTCGCCGCCGGATCGGCGCGTTGCGGACCAGCCATCCGTGAGGAGGGCGAGGTCTCCGAGATCCTGCTGCAGCTGCTCAAAGGCAAAAGGCAGCGACCAGAAACGGCCGATGACGGCGGCCGGCTGCCCGCGCAGCGTACCCTCTGCGCGGATGGCCTCGATTTCGGACGAATAGGTGCGGATTGCCTCGTCCAGCGCAGTGTCCGGCGGCACGCGGGTCCCGGTTCGCAATGCCCCTGAGGTGGCGGCCAGACGTGCGCGGGCCGCATCCCGGACAGCGGCGATGCACGGCGCCATGCGCGCCGCCAGCGTCTCGGGAAGGGCGACCGCAGCCGCCCGGCCGATCATCACCAGGTCGTGGCGGATGCGATAGAGGACGCGCACCAGCGGCTCGGGATCGGGCTGGTCGGTCAAATGGCTGCGCCGCTCGCGGGAGGCTTCGTCGGCGGCCGTCTCGAGTTGCTTCAGCGCCGCCCGGATTCGGGCATGGATGGCCGCGGCTCCCACCCGGCCATCGCCGGATAGGCCGGGATCGAAAAGAACCGAGAGCAAATCGGCATTGAGATCGGCGATGGCAGCTGCCGTCTCGCGAGCCTGGCGATGCGCGCGGGCCGGCAGCACGAGCAGGGCGACGACAATCCCGACGACATTGCCGATGCCGATCTCGATCACGCGGTAGAGCGCCGCCTCCCAGGGATCGGGGATCGCCGCGCCGCTGGGCAGGAGCATGATGAGAGCCGTCACCGGCGCGACCCGGAAGCTCGGCTTCAGGGCTGCAAGAAACGCCAGGGGTGCCGTCGCCGCCACGACTGCCAGGAAAAGCGTCGGCGTCGAGGCATGCGGGACCGAGACGGCCACGGCCGCGCCGACGATGGCTCCCGCCAACGTGCCCGCGAATCGGTCCGTCGCCGCCTTCAATGATCCGCCGACGCTCGCCTGCATCACGATGACCGCCGTGATGACGGCCCAGAAGCCCTGTGGAAGCTGGAACAGGCGCGCGATCAGAAAGGCCACTCCCGCGGCGATCGTCACCCGAAGCGCAAGGCGCATCTCGGGATCGTGGGAGCGGAGCCAGGCAAGTCCAGTCAACCGAACACCTTGAACGGGAAGTCGAGAGTCCTGCCCGTCCTGCCCCGGGCATGCAACCCCTTCCGCACACGCCTCCCCCTGGGCAGCCGGAAAGTGAACGGCGCGTTAATGCCGCCATTCCCCAGCCGCATTTCGTCTCTCACATGCAGAGGCTTAGGTCGCAGGACCTCCAGCTTTTCGCTGAGTTGTCGCCGGGAAGTAGTGCTTGGTTAAACAGCGTTATGACTTTTTTCTAAGCACACTTGCCTGATTTTTCGGCTCATTTTGTTGGTGTGAACAAGCGCGCGTTGCCACCGAATTCATGAGGTGGGGACTCGAAACGCTACGTTCCCGCTGACAAATGCCATTATTTGCGCAATGGTGTCGTCTTGAAGGGCTCGGACGGGAGATACGTATGGAACTCGAAGACAAGATCCGTCGCCGCTTGAAACCATTCATCGTCGAGGGTCGCATCCGCGAACCGTCGATCCGGAGCGTCGCAGGCTCGGCCTCGACGGACTCGTTCGAGATCGACATTGCTCCGGAACAGAAGGCTTTCGAACCCACCAATCTGGAAAGGGACCTTCGGGCGGCCCTGGCGGATCTCGCTCCGCTCATCTCGATCAGATTGAACCCGCTCGCCCCCTGAGGCGATGACGCAGGTCGCGGACGCCGATATCGCGGACCCGGCCTTTCCAGAACCCGAGCATGATCCAGCGCCGGCGCAGTTTTGTGCCGGCGCTTTTCGTGCGCCCTGCCGGGCCGCCTTGGGGCAGCGGGTGTTGGAGACCGATGGTGCCGAAGGCGCCCCGAAAGCGTCCAGCCTCTTCCGACGGTGTCTGACGGTGACCCGGACATCGCGGAAAGGATCTGTTATGGATACAAGCTATAGTTGCATTTACCCATTACTTTCCCTTCATGATTTTTCACCGGTGGTCCTCGCATTCGGAAAGGGCTGCTTCACGATATCCACGTGTTCGGCTTTCCATTTCTGTCGAGTACGCCATAATGAAACAGTGAAGTGGGGTGCGAGTCCGTCATTGGCGAATTCGCTCTTCAGTTCGGACGCGGCGAAGGATCGCCGTTGTGGACAGAAGACTGGTATTGCCGATCTGAAGGGACCTGAACGTGACCACTGTCGCGCCCCTCCTCCTTGCCTTGGCCCTTGGCGGGCTCATGGGGGTCTGCCTAGCCCGCGCGATGTCTGTCGCGATCGGCATCGGCATCTTCTTCTTCGCCGGGATTGGATTGTCGGCCTTCTCCGGCTGGACATTTTTGTTCTGGGGCGTCGTCGCACCGGTCGTCGGCCTGCAACTCGCCTATTTCGGCGGAGCAGCCTTCGCTGTCATGGTTCTCGGAGCGGGCGAGGCCGAGGAAACGGCCGAAGCCGAGCTTCCGGCCACGGTCAAGCGCCGCGACAGCGCCACCGCCTGAGCCGCCAACGCGGCCTCTCCGCCAGATAGTCGTTGCCTATTGCCGCCGTCGCTAGGAAAGTTCAGGCCGTACGGAGTCGAACGGGCCTGAACAAGGCCTCAGCGCGGAGCACGAGCATGGACCTGGCGCCGGAACTTCCCCGCCGCGCCCCAGGACCGGCAGGCCCGAGGGGCGGGACACCACGCGGGGGCACGTCATGAACGTGCAGCGCAAACCGCTCCCACAGACGGGCCAGAGTGGGCCCCGCGCTCTCAACGACCGCCGCCGGATCCACGGCTCGATCGCCCACGACATGGCGGTCGCCATCATCGGCGGCCGGCACAAGCCCGGCGACGTTCTGCCCAACGAGGACGATGCGAGCCGAAGGCTCGACGTGTCGCGCACGGCCTACCGCGAGGCGATCCGCATTCTTGCCGCCAAGGGGCTGGTGGAGAGCCGCCCGAAGACGGGCACGCGCATCCTGCCGCGCAGCCACTGGAACATGATCGACCCCGACGTGCTGTCCTGGCATTTCGAGGTCGAGCCGAGCCCGTCCTTCATCACCCAGCTGTTTGAACTTAGGCGCATCGTCGAGCCCAGCGCCGCGGCCCTGGCCGCCGAGCGTCGGAGCGAGGCGGACCTCGAAGGGCTCGCCGCCGCCCTCGCGACGATGAAGCAGGAGACGCTGGCCTCGGCCGCCGGCAACCAGGCGGACCTGGATTTTCACCACAACATCCTCGCCGCCACCGGCAACGAGGCGCTGGTTGCGCTGTCGAGCAGTATCGGCTCGACGATCCGCTGGTCGAATGTGCTGAAGAGCCGCCCGGGCGGTCAGATGCGCGAATCCTATCTCGACCACCTGCACGTCTACGAGGCTATCGCCGCGGGCGACGCGGCTGCGGCACGCTCCGCGATGGAGAAGCTTGTCGGCCTGTCCTCGGACGACATCTGGCGTACGCAGGCGAAGGCGAAGGGCTGAGAGGCTCCTCAGGTCCGCATCATCGTCGGCTCGCCGTAGCCGGGAGCCATCTTCCACGACTGCTCCTCGCGGGCGACGAAGGAACCGGGAAGCGAACGCGCGAGACCGGCCTCGATATCGTCGAGCGCGGCGTCGTCGCGGAACGGGTGGTGGTGGAAGGCCGCCAGGGCACGGGCCCCCGCGGCCTTGCACAAGGCTACGCCGGCCGCACAGGTGGAGTGCCCCCAGCCGACGTGACGGCCATATTCCTCTTCGGTGAACATGGCGTCGTAGATGACGAGGTCGGCGTCCTTGACGAAGGCGACGAGCCCCGGATCGGGTCCGTCCGCCGCGTGCTCGACGTCGCTCACGTAGCAGACACTGCAGCCGCCATGGTCGAAGCGGTAGCCGGTCGAGCCGCCGGGATGCTCCAGCAGCGTCGTGCGGACGGAACAGCCGGCGCCGAAGGCGAGCGTCTCGCCCGCCTTGAAGCCGTGATGCTCGATGGTCGCGGGCAGGTCGTCAAGCCGCAGCGGAAAGAGCGGCTGGTCGAACATGCGGCTCAGCGCCTCTTGCGCGCTGGCGCCGCCGAGATGCCCGCAGTGGATGCGGACCGTCGTGCCTGCCTGGTAGAGCGGCTCAAAGAAGGCGAGACCGGCGATGTGATCGTGGTGCAGGTGGCTGACGAGGATGTCGATGCGGGCGTTCTTGGCCCATTTCGCAGACTGCCCGAGCCCGATGATGCCGGACCCGGCATCGATGATGAAGGTGCGGCCACCCGCCCTGATTTCGACGCAAGCGGTGTTGCCGCCGTAGCGCTCCACCCGCCTGTCGGCGACGGTGAAGGAGCCGCGCACGCCCCAGAAGGCGACTTCAATGCCGCCCTGGTCCTTGCGTCCCCTGATGGTCGGGCTCACCGGCTCGCCTCCCGATCGGTTCGGGCCATCCGACATGTCCATGCGCTATCCCCGGCCCGCCGCCTTGCCGCCTTGCCGGCTCAAGACCGCGCACCCCCCGCGCGGGCCGAGAGGAGACGGTTCGTCGCCTCCAGTCGGTGCGCGAGATCGGTCAGCACGGCCTGCGAAAGCTGGGAGAACTCCCGGAGCAGGCCGAGAAAATGATCCTTGGGAAGGCGCAGCACCACCAGCGTCGTGCGCGCAACCACCGTCGCCGAGCGCGGCGCTCCCGTGATGACGCCCATCTCGCCGACGATGTCGTGCCGCTTCAGATGAGACACCACGAGCGGGCCCGTGGCGGTGTCGAGGAGCACGTCGGCCTCTCCTTCGAGGATCACGTAGGCGGCGTCTGACTCGTCGCCCTGCCGGAACATGGTCTCTCCGCCGGGAAACGCGAGTCTCTGGCTCGTGAAGGCAATCAACTTCAGGCGACGGGGGTCCAGCCCGCGAAAGATCGGGACTGCCTTGAGGACGTCGACTTCGCTTTCCAGACCCATCTCAAGAACCATCCTGCCCTCAGCCCGCAGCGCCTGCAACCGCCGCAGCGCCCTCGCTTGCATCGTCGTCGACAGAGGCGAGGGTGCTGCCATCCCACTCGATGCGAGTGTCGAAGTGCTTCAGCAACCCTGCGTCGCGAACCACCATGACCAGTGTCCTGCCCTTGCTCTGCTGCACCAGCCGCGCCGTGGCTGCGGCACGCTCCACGGCTCCGAAGCTCGCCAAGGCGTCGTCGATGACGAGCACCTGCGGACGCGTGACGAGGGCGCGGGCGAGCGCCACGCCGGCGCGCTGCGCGGGGGTGAGCAGCCGCCCGCCGTAACCGGCGGGGGTCGACAGGCCGAGGCGATAGATCTCGCCGATGAGTCCAAGGTCGGCCACGGTTTTCCGCACCACTTCCAGCACCTTTGCCTCGGCGCCTGGAACACCATACGCGATGCGTCCGAACAGAAGGTTGTCACGCAGCGGGGCGTGGGCCATGTAGCCGGCCGGGTCGAGAAATTCGATCATGCCGGCCAGGCCGTCCGGCAATTGCCGGCGCAGCTGGGGCCGCGCGGCGAGCACCCGCAGGGCCAGGTCGGGCGTCAGCAGGCCGAGGCGGTGGCGGGGCTCGACATAGTCGAAGGCGAGATCAATGAGGCGGCCCGCCTCCTCCCGGCTCGGCTCGCCGCCGCGTTCCAGCCGCGACACGATGCGCGCGAAGTCCGGCAGGTCTTCGGCCGAGATGAAGGAGAACTGCTCGAAGAGGAAGTGGTCGGACGGCAGGTCGGCGAAGATGTCGACCATGGTGGAGGCGATCTTCAGCCCCACGTCGGCGAGCGGGCGCGACAGGTCAAGCGCGTCGAGCGCCGCGCGGAAGCGCTCGTCGGATGGCAGCCTCTCGCGGGCGGCCTTGCCGGACGGGCTGCCGAAGAGGAGGTTTTCCCCTAGCGTGGCGTTGGAATTGTAGGCCGTGTCGTCGAAGCGTTCGACAAGTGCCGAATGCCCGCTCGCCGACAGCCGGCGCACCACTTCGTCGCGTGCCTCCACGGCCATGCGGGCGAGGTCCGGCGAAGCCGCGGGATCGACGAGACCGCCGAGACCGGCGCGATAGACGGCATCGTCGAGCCCGCAGACGGCGAGGGCCTGGACGATGCGGGCGTCGAGTTCCTCCGGCCCGGACGCCCCGGCGGCCTCCCAGTCCAGCCAGGCCGCGGTGTCTGCGTCCGCGCCGGGGTCACGCCGGTTGAGGCCGTACGCGACGTTCTCGCGGATCGTGCCGTGGAAAATGACTGGCTCGGGGCCGACATAGGCAAGCGGGCCTGTCAGCGCCTCGCGCGGTGCCGAGCCGATGTCGGTGGCACCGATGCGGATCGTCCCGGAGAACTGCGCCTGACGGGCGATGGCCCGAGCAAATCCCTCGGCGGCTTCACCCGTTCCCGAGTGCAATCCGATGCTGGCGGGCAGCGGCGTGGCGAAGCTGGTCGAGGAGACGAGCACCTGACCGCCGTGACCGACGATATGGACGTTTTCCGCCGATAGCGGCCCGTGCGACAGGTCGGCCAGCGGGGCGCGCTCTGCTCCGTCTTCCTCCCCCACCCCGGCGAAGGCGAACTGCTCGACGATCTGCTCGTACTTGACCTGCACGTCCATGCGCTGCTGGTCCCAGTCGATGAGTTCCTTCACCGGCGGGGGCAGCTCGCGGTAGGCGGCGATGACGGCGACCAACTGGCCGATGTCGAGGCTGCCGCGCAGCGCCAGGTAGCCACCCAGCGCATAGAAGATGAACGGGGTCAGTTGCGCGAGGAAGTTGTTGATGAATTTGACGGCGAATTTGCGCTTGTAGAGCGCGAAGCGGATCTCGTAGAGCAGCCCGAGCCGGCCGTCGATCCGCGCCATTTCGTAGCGGCCCGTGCCGTGGCCGTGCACGGCGGCCATGCCCTCGACGAGCTCGCCTACCTGTCCCGCGAGCGCACGCGATGCGATCTGGCGTTGGCGGCTGAGCCGCAGCTGCTCGCGCCTGAGGCGTGGGATCAGGACGCCCTGCCCGAGCACGATGGCTGCGGCGATCCCGCCCAGCGGCAGGCTCTGCACCATGATGAAGGCGAGTGCGGTGAGCGCCTGGCCGCCAAGGAAGACGGGCTGCACGAAGGCATCCCCGACGAAGCCGCCGATCGGCTCCACCTCGTCCTTCACGACGGTCGCCATCTCGGACGGCTTGACCGTGCGCAGCGCCTCCGGGCCGGCTCGCAGCATCAGCGAGGCGAGGTCGTGCCGGATGCGTTGCAGCAGCCGCTCGCCCATCGCGCCCTTCCGGACATTGATGACGTACTTGAACGCGCCGTTGATGACGACGAGCACGAGGAAGGCGCCGCTCAGAGCCAGCAGATAGTCGAGCCGGGACAGCGAGATACCATCGAACAGGTCGACGTGGCCGCCGCCGAGATAATCCGGCAGGCCCGGTTTCCACGAGAACAGGATCGCCTCGGCCTTGCCGTTCGTGAAGGCACGACCCTGGATCGCGTCGTTGACGATGGACCGCGGCAGGTCGAGCGACCAGAAATAGAACGGCAGCGAAGCCAGCACGATCGCCAGGATGACGAGCTGCTCCCGCCGGCTGTGCGTCCAGATGTACCGGAAAAGGTTGCGTTCCATGCGCCGCGCCAGAAGACCTGGGCCAGCCGCGGGCCGGGAGGCCGGGCAGTCAGGAGCGTGACGATGATCGCGTCGCCCTGCAACCGGAAAACACGCTGCCGGTCATCACCTTTCCAAAATGTAATTCGCCCGTCAGCGGCGCTCCACGTCGATTCCGCTCGAATGTCCCTGCTGACGCAGTACCGGTCAGCTGACGATGGAGACCGACATGGCCATCTCGCGCAAATCACTCCTGGGTCTGGGCGCCGGTGTGGCGTTGCTGGGCGGCCTGGGATTCGCGGTCGCAGCCCCCGGTGACGGACCAGGCGGGCACGGCTGGATGCACGCCAAGATGCACGGCGGAAAACATGGCGAGCGCGGACAGTGGGGCGAGCGATTCTGCGCGTCCGACCAGACGTTCGCGCCGCGGATCGCCGAGCGCCTGGAGGGAACGATCCGCCCGACCGAGGCGCAGAAGCCGGAGTTCGACGCCCTGAAGGCGGCGATGGAGAAGGCCGAGACCGGCATGAAGGCCGCCTGCCCGACGCAGGCCGAGCGCGACGACCGCACGCCTCCGGGACGGCTTGCACTGGCCGAGAAGCGCATGAGCGCCGGTCTCGACGCCATCCGCACCGTGCGGCCCGCCTTCGACGCCCTCTACGCCAAGCTCGACGACACCCAGAGGGACCGCCTGCGCTGGGTCCGCGGCGGCGGAATGATGGGGTTCGGGATGCACGGGCGGGGCTGACCCCGCCATGTGCGCCCCGGCAGGGCCCTGCGGCGGACCGGCCTTTGAGGGGAGGCCGGTCCCGCCCCGCCGTCAGCGGCGGGCCAGGGCGCGGGGCGGGGGATGCGTCCGCTGACGGGAGGCGGGGGACGCGGCCGTGACCACCACGATGGACCCCGCCCCGCTCGCCCCTGCGGTCGAACTAAAAGCGTGAGACGGTGCGCCCTCAGTAAACCACCACGCTCCGGATCGACTTGCCCTCGTGCATCAGGTCGAAGCCTTCGTTGATGCGCTCCAGCGGCATGGTGTGCGTGATCAGGTCGTCGATGTTGATCTTGCCGTCCATGTACCAGTCGACGATGCGCGGCACGTCGGTGCGGCCCCTCGCTCCGCCGAAGGCCGAGCCCTTCCAGACGCGGCCCGTGACGAGCTGGAACGGCCGGGTCGAGATCTCCGCGCCCGCGGGCGCCACGCCGATGATGATCGACTGGCCCCAGCCCTTGTGCGCGCATTCCAGCGCGGTGCGCATGACCTTCACATTGCCGGTGCAGTCGAACGAATAGTCGGCGCCGCCCTTGGTGAGGTCGACGAGGTAGGGCACAAGGTCGCCTTCCACCTCGTTGGGGTTGACGAAGTGGGTCATGCCGAACTTCTCGGCCATCGCCTTCTTGGACGGGTTCACGTCGACCCCGATGATCTGCTCGGCGCCTACGAGCCGCAGGCCCTGGATGACGTTGAGGCCGATGCCGCCGAGCCCGAAGACGACGGCGCGGGCGCCCGTTTCCACCTTCGCCGTCCAGATCACCGCGCCGATGCCGGTGGTGACGCCGCAGCCGATGTAGCAGACCTTGTCGAAGGGCGCGTCCGAGCGGATCTTCGCCAGCGCGATCTCGGGCACGACGATGTAGTTGGAGAAGGTCGAGGTGCCCATGTAGTGGAGCACCGGCTGCCCCTGGTAGCTGAAGCGGCTGGAGCCGTCCGGCATCAGCCCCCTGCCCTGCGTCGAGCGGATCTTCTGGCAGAGGTTCGTCTTGCGCGAGAGGCAGTATTCGCACTCGCGGCACTCGGGCGTGTAGAGCGGGATGACGTGGTCGCCCTTGCGCAGCGTCGTCACGCCCGGCCCGACATCGACCACCACGCCCGCGCCCTCATGCCCGAGCACGGCCGGAAACAGCCCCTCGGGATCGGCACCCGACAGGGTGAACTCGTCGGTATGGCAGATGCCGGTCGCCTTCACCTCGACCAGCACTTCCCCCGCCCGCGGGCCCTCCAGATCGAGCTTGACGATCTCGAGCGGCTTCTTGGCGGCAAAGGCGACGGCGGCACGGGTCTTCATGGAGGACGCTCCCTGGATGGTCGGCGCGCATCCTACACGGGCGGGGAGGTGGGGGAAGGGGCGGACTACCCCTCCGGAAACACCCTCCCCCAGTCGTTCTTCATGTCGACGACAAGCCAGCCGCGACGCGGGGCCTCGTCCAGGGCCTTGTCGAGGCGGCCGACGGAGCTGTTGCGGTCATAGGCCCATTCGCGCTCGGCGTCGGTGTGGTGGACGATCATGGCGAAGCGCGGGCCGGTGTTGAGCGTCGTCCATTGCAGCATCTGCAGGTCGCCGTCGGAATTGCCGGCGGCGAAGACGGGGCGGCGGCCGATGAAGCGGTTGATGCCGACGGGCTTGCCCGGGCCGTCGTCGATGAACTCGATCTCGGGCAGCTTGACGATGGCCGGGATGTCGCCGTCGAGCCGGAAGGCGGTGCGTCCGCTGGACCCCACGATCTGTTCGGGCGGGATGCCGTAGGTGGCCGGCACCCAGGGCCGCATGAACTCGACGCCGCCGCCCGAGACGATGAAGGTCTTGAAGCCGCTGGCGCGCAGGAAGGTGAGGAGTTCCAGCATCGGCTGGTAAACGAGCGAGGTGTAGGGCCGGTCGAAGCGCGGATGGCGGGCCGTTGCCAGCCAGTCGCGCACCGTCTTCTCGAACTCCGCGACCGTGACGCCCGCGTGGGTGGCTGCCACGAGCGAGAGGAAGCCTTTCTCGCCCAAAGCGGCGAGCGCCGCCCTGTCGCCCGAGAGGACGGCGTCGAAAGGCGGCTTGGTCGTCCACTCCGGATGCTGGCTGGCGAGCGCCTTCACCCGGTCTATGGCGAAGGCGAGCTGGAAATACATCGGCTGCTCGGCCCACAGCGTGCCGTCATTGTCGAAGGTGGCGATGCGCTCCTCCACCGGAACGAAGTCCGGTCCACCCGGCGTGGTGACGCGGGCGACGAAGTCGAGGATACGGCCCTTGGCATCGCCCTGCGTCCAGGATGGAAGCGGATCGGCCTGAGCGAGGGATACACTCGGGAGAAGGGGAAGAGACAGGCCTCCAAGCGCGGCGGCTAGCGCGGCACGGCGGGACCAGATTGGGCCTTGGCTCATCATTGTCGTCCCCCTGTGTCGCGTCATCCATCGGCTTGCCGCGCCAGAATTGCGCGGGATGGTTGCATCAAGCTGCGGGTGGCGAAGCTGAAGGTCAACCCTGCCGATCCGGGACTGGGCACTCGGCCGGGATGCGCTAGGTTCGATCGAGGCAGATTACAGCGCAGAGGGACATCGCCATGCACATCCACCGCTCGGGATCGCGGCCCTCAGGCACCGGTCCCGCCGACTGGTTCACCGGCCGGGTTCAAATCGACCCGCTGTTCAGCGCCCCCGACCCCGCTCGGGTGGCGGGAGCGCACGTCACCTTCGAGCCGGGAGCGCGTACGGCGTGGCACACGCATCCCCTCGGGCAAACCCTGCTCGTCACCGCTGGATGCGGCTGGTGCCAGCGCCAGGGCGGCCCGGTCGAGACGATACGGCCAGGCGACGTGGTGTGGTTCGAGCCCGGCGAGAAGCACTGGCACGGCGCGACCGCCACGACCGGCATGAGCCACATCGCCATCCAGGAAAAGCTCGATGGCAAGACAGTGGAGTGGATGGAGCAGGTCAGCGACGAAGAGTTTGGCGCAGGAAGCTGAGAATAACCCAGTTCGCGGAGCGCGGGTCTTCAGACCCGCATTTTTCAAAAGACCTTTCCGACAGCCGGCATCCCCCCACCCTGCCCTCCCCCGTGCACGGGGGAGGTTTTCCCGCGCCCTTGGATCCCGGCGACGAGGTGAACGGGGCGCCCGGTGAGAAGCGCGGGTCTTCAGACCCGCAATTTTTGACGGACCTTTCCGACGCCCGGCGTCCCCCCACCCTGCCCTCCCCCGTGCACGGGGGAGGGTTTCCCGCGCTCTTGGATCCCGGCGACGAGGTGAACGGAGCGCGCAACCGAGAAGCGCGCGTCTTCAGACCCGCAGAACGGCCAGTGCGCGTCTGAAGACGCGCGCTCCGAACCGTCCCGCTGCGCCCGTCAGTGCCCGCCGCCTGCGGCTCCCGGCTTGGGCGGTGCGGCCTTGCGGAGGAAGACGACCAGCAGGGCGGTGCCGGCGAAGAGGAAGGTGAGGAGGGTGAAGGCGTCGGCATAGGCCATCACCATGGCCTCGCGGCGCACGAGCTGCGAGAGCTGCTTCAGGGCTGCCGCCTCGGCGTCCGAGCCCAGCGAGGACAGGGTCTGCTGCAGGTTGGAGAGGCGCTCCAGGGCCTGTTGGCTCGACCAGGTGACCTTCTCGTGCAGCCGCGCGAGGTGCAGGTCCATGCGGTCGTTGATGACCGTGTTGATCACCGCGAGCCCCACCGCGCCGCCGAGGTTGCGGGTGAGGTTGAAGAGGCCGGAGGCATTCTTCAGCCGTGAGGGGGGCAGCGTCCCCAGCGCGATGTTGTTGATCGGCACCATGCAGATCATCAGCGACACGCCGCGCAGGATCTGCGGGATCAGGAGCTCGTGGAAGTCCCAATCCTTGGTCAGGCCGGAGGCCATCCAGGTGCCGAGCGCGAAACCCATCAGGCCGCCAACCAGCATCACGCGGGGGTCGAGCTTCTGCATCAGCCGGCCCGCCACTGGCGCGGTGAAGAACATGGCGAGACCGGTGACGAACATGGTCTCGCCGATCTGCAGGGCGTTGTAGCCGCGCACATGGGCGAGGAAGAGCGGGTAGAGATAGGTGAGCCCGTATAGCCCGATGCCGAGCACGAAGGAAAAGGCGGAGCCGCCTGCAAAGTTGCGGTCGCTGAAGGCCCGGAGATCGACGATCGGTTCTCGCGCCGTGAAGACCCGCCAGAAGAAGCCGGTCGCGGCGATGACGACGACGATGGCCAGCACGAAGACGACCCGGTCGTCGAACCAGTCGTTGTTTGGCCCTTCCTCCAGCACGTATTCCAGCGAGCCGAGGAACATCGCCATGGTGATCAGGCCAAACCAGTCGAAATTGTCGAGCAGCTTCAGGTCGGGCTTGTCGAAGTCGATGAGCGTCAGCGCGGCGATGGTGACGCAGATGCCGGGAATGACGTTCACCAGGAACAGCCAGTGCCAGGAGAACAGGTCGGTGAGGTAGCCGCCGACCGTCGGGCCGATGGTGGGGGCCAGCGTGGCGACGAGGCCGATGAGAGGCGAAACGACCGCCTGCTTCGAGCGCGGGAAGATGGTGAAGGCCGCGGCGAACACGCTCGGGATCATGCCGCCACCCAGGAAGCCCTGGATCGCGCGGTAAACGATCATCTGCTCCAGGCTGGTGGCGGTGGCACACAGCGCGCTGGCCATCGTGAAGCCGGCCGCGGAGGCTGCGAAGAGCCAGCGCGTGGAGAGAGCCCGCCCTAGGAATCCCGAGAGCGGGATCATGATGACTTCGGCGATCAGATAGGACGTCTGGACCCACGAGATCTCGTCGGCCGAGGCGGACAGCCCGGCCTGGATCTCGGCCAGCGAGGCCGAGACGATCTGGATGTCGAGGATTGCCATGAACATGCCGAAGACCATCGCCAGGAAGGCGGCGATCTTCTTGGGCTCGATCCGGTCCGACGGCTGGGCCGGTGCGGCCGCTGCGGGACGGCCCATCGTGGCGGAGGCGCTGGCCATGGCGGCGTGTCCGTTCGGGGGAAGGACGAGGGCGGCTGGCGCCCGGCGATCAGCTAGCCGGCGAGGCGCCCGCCGTCTCGACGGCGGCAGGGGCGCCCGCTTTGGCCGGCTCGGCGCCGACGGCGCGGCGGATGGTGTCGACCAGGCGGCCGACGACGCTCGGCGAGGCCGTTTCGTCCTCGGTGCGGGTGTGCACGGTGGCGACCACCGAGAGACCGGGCCGCAGCTGGCCCTTTTCGACGGCGTCGCCCGGCAGCTGGATCCTCACCGGAACGCGCTGGACGATCTTGGTGAAGTTGCCCGTGGCGTTGTCCGGCGGCAGCAGGCTGAAGATCGAGCCGGAGCCGGGCGCGAAGCTCTGCACCGTGCCCTCGATGGCGTGACCGGGAAGCGCGTCCACCTCGACATCGACCTTCTGGCCGGGCTGCAGGCGGCCGAGCTGGGTCTCCTTGAAGTTGGCCTCGACATAGACGCTGGAGAGCGGGACAACGGCGGCGAGCCGCGTGCCCGCCTGCACGAAGTTTCCGACCTCGGCGGCCCGGTTGGCGACGACGCCGTCGACCGGGGCAACCACGGTGGTGAAGGCGAGGTCGCGCTCGGCACGCTCCAGCGTGGTCTGCAGCTCCTTCAGGGTCTGCTCGGCCTCGGTGGCCTGCCCGCCGATGACCTGCTTGGCCGCCCGGGCGCTCTCGATTGACGCTTCGGCACTCTTCACGTTGGCGAGCGTGCGATCTCTGTCGGCACGGGCTGCATCAAGGCGCTGCTTCGAGCCGAAATCGCTTTGCGCGAGCTGCTGGGCGCGCTGGAAGTCGGCCTCGGCGCGGGTCGCGTCGGCCTGCGTCGCGGCGAGTTGGGCCTGCGCCTGCCCGATGGCGGCGTCCTGTGCCTGCTCCTGGTCGCGGATGCGGGCGATGGTCGCCTGCTGCGTCGCGATGCGCCCCTTCGCCGCCTCGACCGCAAGCTTGTAGTCGCCGTCGTCGATGCGGGCGACGACGTCGCCCGCCTTCACGCGCGTGTTGTTCGCGACGGGAACAGCGGTGACGTACCCGGCCACCTTGGCGGCCACGGTGGTCACGTCGGCCTTCACGTAGGCGTCGTCGGTCGACACCAGGAAGCGCCCGTGCGTCCACCAGTCCGTTCCGTACCAGCCCGCGCCACCGGCGGCGGCTGCAAGGAGGACCCACACGATGAGACGCGGGCGCTTGCGGCGTGGCGGCAGCACCTCGCCATCCATTCCCCGCGCGGGCGGGGCGCCCTGCTGGGTAACGACGGAGCGGGAGGCATCGGCGCGCAGTGCGTCGGTGAGGGCAGGGGCGCGAGCGACATCGGCGGTCTGTTCGGGGGTGTCCGTCATGACGTCTTGCTTTCGGCTGGGGAGAGGCGCGGTCGGCAACCCTCCCTTAACGATGATCGAACCGAACGGTTCGGTCATCTCCCTTGCAATATGGGGTTCGGTGGGCGATATCAAGATCGAACCGAACGGTTCGGTCACAACATCGTGCAATGCAGCATTGCACGGCGGAGGCATAGGCAATGAGCGCGGCCGCTGGCATGGCGGATCTGGCCCAGTTTGAGACAGGGCCTCATCACGACGGAGGCGATACCGCCAAGCGGCGGCAGATCGTCGGCGGAGCGCGCAAGGTGTTTCTCGAGCGCGGCTTCGAGGGCGCCAGCATGGGCGAGATCGCCCGCGTCGCCGGCGTCTCGAAGGGTACGCTGTACGTCTATTTCCAGAACAAGGAGCAGATGTTCTGCGCGATCCTCGACGAGGAACGCCGCAAGCATCTCGAGACGGTGTTCACGCTGGACGACTCCGCCGGGGTCCGCGAGACGCTCGTCACCTTCGGCCGCAACCTGACCCGGTTCATCACCGACCCCGGAAAGATCGCCGCGATGCGTACCGCCATGGGCATCGCCGAGCGCATGCCCGAGGTGGGCCGCAGCTTCTACGAGCGCGGTCCGGGCGCGACGATGAACCTGCTGGCCGGCTATCTCGACCGAAAGGTCGCGTCGGGCGAACTCGTCATCGCCGACACCCCGCTGGCTGCCGCGCAGTTCCTCGACCTCTGCGGGTCGACACTGATACGCCCTGCCCTGTTCGGAATCGAACTCGCCCCCGAGGAGCGTGAGCGGCGGATCGAGACGGTCGTGCACGCCGCGGCCGACGTCTTCCTGCGCGCCTACGCCGCTCCGGCCGGCCGCGCCTGAGTTGCCGGTGACGGCTGCCGGCGGAACCCTCGGGCGCCGCCTTGATTGACGCATTGCGCCCCGGCAACGCACTGGCTCCGCAAGGCTGATGGATCTCTCTCCGCAGTACCTCCTGTCGGTCGTCCAGATCATCTGGATCGACCTGCTTCTGTCCGGGGACAACGCCGTCGTCATCGCCCTCGCCTGCCGTTCGCTGCCCGCCAAGCAGAAGCGGATCGGCATCGTGCTCGGTGCGGGAACGGCTCTGGCGCTGCGGATCTTCTTCGCGATCATCATCTCGTACCTGCTCGAGGTCCCCTACCTCAAGCTGGTAGGCGCGGTGCTGCTGCTCTGGATCGCGGTGAACCTGATCACGGGCGAGACCGACGACCATGCCGATGTCGAGGCCTCCACGTCGCTGTGGCGCGCCGTGCGGACCATCGCAATTGCGGATGCGGTGATGAGCCTGGACAATGTCGTGGCGATCACGGCCGCCGCGCGGGGTGATCCGGCGCTCTTCATCTTCGGCCTGCTGTTCTCGCTGCCGCTGATCGTCGTCGGCGCTACGCTGGTGATGGGCGTGCTGTCGCGCTTTCCCGTTCTCGTCTGGGCTGGCGGAGGCCTGCTCGGTTGGGTGGCAGGCGAGATGGTGGCCACCGATCCCGCGCTCCTGGACGCGTTCGGAGCGGAGACGATGCACTCCATCGCCCTCCCGCTCGCGGCGGGCGCCGCCCTGGCGGTTCTCGCGGTGGGCCTCGTCCTCCGGCGGCGGGCTTCCGCCGACCCGCCGGAGCAGCACGTCAGTTAAGGAGCGCCGGTCTCAGCCGGCGCGTAATGACTCAGTATCGGGCGCGAACAACCTCCCCGCGCCGGAGATGCTCGCCTTCCGCGTAGACGAAGACGACGTCCGGCAGACTGGGGACGCCTGGCCGCCAGTAGACCGGCGCGCCGAGATCCATGCCGAGCACGCCCGGCAGCATCGTCCCGCGGGCCGGGAGAGCATAGCGGTACCGGTAGCGATGGTGCTGGTGGGGGCGCATGGCCGGGGAGCTTCTCAGGCCCGGTGCGCCGTGCTCGACGGAAGGAGGCACGATGACGTCCGTATCGACGGTGGGTTCGTCCGCACGGGCGGCGGTCGCGCCGATCAGGAGAAGCGCAGCGAGCGCGGCAAGGGTCTTCATGGCGGACCTCGTTTCTGGACGCGATACGAACTCCGGCTGAACTTAACTCCAGATGGTTGACGGCGAGTAACTCAACTTCCGAGGGAGCCGGAGGTCGGGGCTCGCCCCCTGCCGAGGGTCTGGCTATTCTCCCCCTGCGGCCGCCAAGAGCCGGCAGGGAGGACGGGCATGACATTCATCCACGACGGCAAGGAAGGGTTCGCCGCGACCGCGCTGGCGGGCTTCGCGTCGGCTCATCCGCGCCATGTCCGGCACGTGCCGAACGGCGTCGTGCGCTCCACGGCCGTACCGTCCGGCAAGGTCTCCCTGCTCGTCGGCGGCGGGTCCGGCCACTTCCCGGCTTTCGCCGGCTATGTCGGACCCGGCCTCGCGGACGCGGCCGTGGCGGGTGACGTCTTCGCGTCGCCGTCGACGCAGGCCATCGCCGGGGTGGCCCGTGCCGCCAACCATGGCGGCGGAATCCTGATGGGTTTCGGCAACTATGCCGGCGACGTGCTCAACTTCTCGCAGGCCGCCGAGCGGCTGAAGGCGGAGGGCATCGAGGCCCGCATCCTCCCGGTGACAGACGACGTCGCCAGTGCTCCCCCGGATCAGGCATCGCTCCGGCGCGGGGTTGCGGGCGACCTCGTGGTCTTCAAGATCGCCGGTGCTGCCGCAGAGGAGGGACTGGATCTCGACGGCGTGGAACGCGTGGCCCGGCATGCCAACGAACGCACAGTGTCGTTCGGCGTCGCGTTCAGCGGCTGCACCTTTCCCGGCGCCCCGGCGCCGCTCTTCACCGTCCCGCACGGCCGGATGGGCGTGGGCCTCGGCATCCACGGCGAGCCGGGCATCTCCGAGGAGCCGATCGTTCCGGCCCGCGAGCTGGCACGCATGCTGGTCGAGAAGCTTGCTGCCGAGAAGCCGGCCGGCTCCGACGGGCGCGTCGCCGTCATCCTCAACGGCCTCGGGGCGAGCAAGTACGAGGAACTCTACGTGCTCTGGTCGAGCGTCGAGCGCGAGTTGCGCGAGCGCGGCTTTACGCTGGTCGACCCTGAGGTCGGCGAGTTCGTGACGAGCCTCGACATGGCCGGCTGTTCGCTCACGCTGTGCTTCCTGGACGACGAGCTGGAAGCCTACTGGCGCGCTGCGGTCGACACGCCGGTCCTGCGCAAGGGTCCCATGCAGGCGCAGGCCAGCGCGGCAGCCCACCATTCGGTGGCGAGCACCGAAGCTGCCATTTCGGACGCCAGCGAAGAGTCCCGGGCCGGGGGAGCCTGCCTTGCAGGGCTCCTCGACGATCTCGCGGCCATGCTGGCCGAGGCCGAGGAGGAACTCGGTCGCCTGGACGCGGTCGCGGGCGATGGCGACCACGGGCACGGCATGCGCCGGGGAGCCGAGGCAGCGGCAAAGGCTGCGCAGGATGCGGCCCGGCGAGGAGCGGGAGCAGCAACGGTCCTGGCACGCGCCGCGGACGCCTGGGCGGACAGGGCGGGCGGCACATCAGGAGCCCTTTGGGGGCTTGCATTGCGGGCGTGGAGCGAGGCTCTGTCCGACACCGCCGCCATCACGAAGCAGGCCGTCGCGAACGGCGCGGCCGCCGCCTTGGCCGCCGTGGTTCGGGCGGGCGGCGCAAAGCCGGGCGACAAGACGCTGGTCGACGCGATGACGCCTTTCGTGTCGACCCTGCGCGATGCCGTCGACAGGGGTGCTTCTCTCGAGGATGCGTGGGACGAAGCCACCGGGGCGGCGCAGGCGGCTGCCGGGGCCACGGCGCAGATGGAGCCGAAGCTCGGCCGCGCCCGGCCGCTGGCGGCCCGCAGCGTCGGGCACCCGGATCCCGGCGCAGTGTCGCTCGGACTGGCCGCCGCGGCCGTATCCGCCTTCATGCGGAAACCGTAGAGCGGGATCGTCAGCCCTCGCCCGCCCTGTCGCGGGCCGGATCGAGCGTCGCCCAGCCGGCCTCGCCGCCGGTCGGCGGCAGCGTGCGGCGGACGGCGCGGTCGCGCAGCATGTGGGCCTTGGCGATCATCTGCCCGGTCACCGGCGCGGTGAGGAACAGGAACACCGCCACCAGCAGCTCCTTGACGGCAAGGCCGCCTCCCGCGAGCGACGACCAGAGCATCGCGCCGATCAGCGTCGCGCCGACGCCGAGTGTGGTCGCCTTGGTCGGGCCGTGCAGCCGGCGCATCAGGTCGGGCAGCTTGGCCAGGCCGAGCGACCCGACGACGAGGAAGAACGCTCCGACCACGAGAAGGAGCGAAACGGCGATCTCGGCGAGGCTGGTCATGTCCATGCCTCTCACTCCACCACGTTGCCGCGCAGCAGGAACTTGCAGAAGGCCACCGTGCTCAGGAAGCCCACCATCGCGAACAGGAGCGCGGCCTCGAAGTAGAGGCTCGAGCGGAACCAGATCCCTGTGACGACGACGAGAGCGATGGAGTCGATGACGAGCGTGTCGAGCGCGAGGATGCGGTCCAGCACGTCTGGCCCGCGCAGCAGCCTGTAGAGGGCGAGTGCGCCGGCGAGGCATATGCCGGAGAAGGCAATGAGGCAGGCTGCATCGATCATGGCTCGAAGATCTCCTTCAGCCTGCGCTCGTAGCGGTCCTTGATCTGCGCGACGGTGCCGGCGGGATCGTCCGTCTCCAGGCAGTGGACGAGAAGCGCCCTGCCGTCGGCCGAAAGGTCGGCTGTGAGGGTCCCCGGCGTCAGCGTGATGGTGGCGGACAGGGTCGCGATGGCTTCGGCGGTCGTGAGGTCGAGCGGCACGGTCACGAAGCGCGACTTCAGGCTGTCGCCCCGGCGGAAGATCACCAGCAGGGCCACCTGTAAGTTGGAGACGAGGATGTCCCACAGCACCACGGCGGCGTATTCGACGAGCAGCCAGGGCTTTCGGATCCGGGGGATATCGGTCCAATACCGGTCTGTTGCGAGCGGCACGATGACCCCGATCGCCGCCGCCATGATGAGCGTGCCGGGAGCGAACGACCCAGCCAGCGCAATCCAGCCGACGGCCAGGACGAGACTGAGGAGCGGGTGGGGAAGGAGCCGCATGGTCATCGAACCACCTCCTCGCCCGTCAGCGCCGCCACGGGCCTTCCCAACACGGCCGCGACATAAGCGTCGCGGTCGAGCGCCTGCCGGGCGGTGATGGCCAGTTCGTCGGTGACGGGGCCTCCGGCGACGGTGAGCAAGGCCGTGCCGGCGATTAGCAGCGCGGCGGCCGCGAGGGCCCAAGGGGTGGCCCGCTCGGCGCCTGGGGCCGGCTCCTCGGCCGTGGTCTTCCAGAACAGCGTGCTGCCGGCCCGGCTCATGCCGACGATCACGACCAGGCTGCTGCCCAGAAGCACCGTCCAGGTAACGCCCATCATGGGGCCCGCCTGCGTCGCCTGCAGGATCAGGAGCTTGCCGATGAAACCCGAGAGCGGCGGCAGGCCGGCCATGGCGATCGCCGCCAGCGCGAAAAGCGCCCCCACCAGCGCCGGGCGCGGGACGGCCGGGGCCGGCACGATCCGGTCGCCCTCGGCCGTGCGTCCCGACGTGACGACGTCGGCAATGAGAAACAGGGCTGCTCCCGCAAGCGTAGAGTGCACCGCGTAGTAGAGCGCCGCCGCGATCCCTCGGGCGTCGAAGAGCGACACGGCGACGAGCAGCGAGCCCATGGACCAGACGACCGCGAAGGCCACCAGCCCGGTGAGCCGGCGGCTGGCCAGCACCCCGATCGCGCCGATCGCCAGTGTCGCCAGGGCCGCAGGCAGCAGCCATGGCGCGGCGATAGCCGCCACCGGCCCCGCTTCCGCGCCGAAGACGAGGCCGTGGACGCGGATGATCGCGTAGGCTCCTACCTTCGTCATCGCCATGAAGATTGCGGCTGCGGGCGCCGGCGCCGCGGCATAGGCCGTCGGCAGCCACCAGTGCAGCGGCACGAGCGCGGCCTTCAGGGCGAAGACGGCGAAGAGCAGCAGCACGCCCGTCCTCAGCAGCGCGGCGTCGCCGGGCTGGACTTGCGCGGCGCGGGCGGCGAGATCGGCCATGTTGAGCGTGCCGGTGACCGCATAGATGAGCCCGACGGCGAAGAGAAAAAGCGTCGAGCCGACGAGGTTGATGACGACGTAGCGCAGCCCGGCCCCGAGCCTGCGCGGGCCGCCGCCGTGCACAAGCAGCCCATAGGAGGCGATCAGCATCACCTCGAAGAAGACGAAGAGGTTGAAGACGTCGCCCGTCAGGAAGGCGCCGTTCAGTCCGGCGAGCTGGAACTGGAACAGCGCATGGAAGTGGCGGCCACGGCGGTCCCAGTCGGAAGCGATGGCGTAGAGAAGCGCGGCGCAGGCGAGGGCCGAGGTGAGCAGCACCATCGTCGCCGACAGCCGGTCCAGCACCAGCACAATGCCGAAGGGGGCCGGCCAGGCGCCGAGGAGGTAGGGCCGGACGGTGCTGTCGGCCGCGGTAGCGTAGAGCGTGACCGCGATGCCGAGAAGCGCGGCAGTCGCGAGCGCAGACACCCAGCGCAGTGCGTCGGGCCGCAGCCGCAGCAGGACGAGGAGCGGACCTGCAAGGGCCGGCAGGAGGATCGGCGCGACGATGAAGCTGCTCACGGGCGCGCCTCCGCTTCGGCGCCGTCCTCGGCCACCGGCTCGTCGACCCGCTCGCTGCCCGTCTCCAGGTAGGAGCGCAGGGCGAGCACGACGGCGAGCGCCGTCATGCCGAAGGAGATGACGATGGCCGTGAGCACGAGGGCCTGCGGCAGCGGATCGGTATAGCCGCCCGCATCAGGACGCACGATGGGCGGCCTGTTCACGACCAGGCGCCCCATCGCGAAGAGGAACAGGTTCACCGCGTAGGACAGCAGGATCAGCCCGACGATGACCGGGAAGCTGCGCCCTCGCAGCACCAGGAAAACACCTGCCGAGACGAGGACCGCGATGGCGCTGGCGACGAGGATCTCCATCTCACGCCTCCGGCCGCATCACGGGCTCGCCCAACTGGGCACCTCCGCCGGTTTCCCGGAGCTTCACGTCGTGCGGCCCCTCGGGGACGGCCATGCGCTCGGCCCGGGCTTCGACGCGGCCGATCTGGATGAGGGAGAGCAACACCGTGCCGACGACGGTCAGGAACACGCCGAGGTCGAACGCCATCGCGGAGGCGACCTCGACCTTCCCGGCGAGCGGAATGTCGAGATAGGCGAAGGTGCTGGTCAGGAAGGGCCGCCCGAATAGGAAGGCCGCAGCCCCCGTCGCGCCCGCGATCAGCACCCCGGCACCCACCATCGTGTGCGCGTCCAGCCGCCGCCGCTCCACCGCCCAGGCGTAGCCACTGGCGAGGAACTGCATCAGGATCGCGATGGCGACCACCAGCCCGGCGATGAACCCGCCGCCGGGCAGATTGTGGCCGCGCAGGAAGATGTAGACGCCCACCATGAGCGCCAGCGGCAGCAGCGCGCGCGTCACCACGACCAGCAGGAGGGGATGGGCGTCGGCGGCTTCCCGGCCCTGGCGCATCTCCGAGAGGCGCCGCGCGGCGGCTCCCTTCAGCGCTCCGTCGAGCAGGGCGTAGATCGTGATCGCGGCGATGCCGAGCACGATGATCTCGCCGAAGGTGTCGAAGCCGCGAAAATCGACGAGGATGACGTTTACGACGTTGGTCCCGCCGCCACCGGGCTTGGCCTCGGCGATGTGGAAGCCGGAGATCGACGTCCCGTCGCGCGTCATCACGGCGTAGGCGAGCCCGCCCAGCCCCAGTCCGCAGACGATGGCGAGAACCGACTGCACCAGCGTCTTGCCAGAGATCCGTTCCCGCGGTGGCTCGCGCGGGATGAGGTTGAGGGCGAGCAGCAGGAGCACCGTCGTCACCACCTCGACGGTGATCTGGGTGAGCGCGAGGTCGGGCGCCGAGAACTGCACGAAGAGCAGCGACACGCCGAGCCCGATGACGCTGGTGACGACCAGCGTCAGGAGCCGGTTGCGCTGGATCGCGACGACCGCGGCACCGGAGATCACCACGCTGGCCCAGACGAGCAAGGCGGGTGCGTTGACGCCGAGGAGCGGCCGGGTCCCCGCGGCATGCTCGCCGGTCAGGAACGCGGCGGCGCCGAGGACGACGAGGGTGGCGATGATGAAGCCGAGGTCGGCGGGCAGCGAACCCGAATGCAGAGCCGACGTGATCCGCCGCGCCAAGCCGGTCGCTGCTGCCAGCGTCGCATCAAAGATCGCCTTGGCATCGAGCCTGGGCAGGGCTAGCCGCACGGAATCGAGCCGGCTCCACATGGCCAATGCCAGCCCGCCGAGCACGAAGGCCGCGAGGCTCAGGGCCAGCGCGGGCGTGAGCCCGTGCCAGATGGCGAGGGAATACTCGGGGAGTGGCACGGGCCCGAGCACGCCGAGCGCAGTCCGCTCGACCACGGCGCCGGCGACGAGCGCCGGCGCGATGCCGATGGCGACCACCGCCGCCACGAGCACGGCGACGGGCAGCCACAGCCCGGCAGGCGGATCGTGGGGATGGTGCGGATAGTCGCTGCGGACGGGCCCGAGGTAGACGCCCCAGGCGAACCGGACGGAATAGGCTACCGAGAGGACGGCGCCAGCCGTCGCCAGCGCCGCGACGAGCCAGTCATTGCCGGCCAGCGGCGTGTGCGCAGCCGCTTCGAGCATCATCTCCTTCGACAGGAAGCCGTTGAGGAGGGGTATGCCGGCCATGGAGCCTGCGGCGAGCAGGCCGAGCGTGGCGCTGAGCGGCATCAGCCGCGCCAGGCCACCGAGCCGGTTGATGTCGCGCGTGCCGGCCTCGTGGTCGACGATGCCGGCGCTCATGAAGAGCGCGGCCTTGAAGGTCGCGTGGTTGAGGATGTGGAACACGGCCGCGACCACCGCGAAGGGTGTCGCAAAGCCGAGCAGCATGGTGATCAGGCCGAGATGGCTGACGGTCGAATAGGCGAGGATGGCCTTCAGGTCGGTCCGGAACAGGGCGATCCACGCCCCGACGAGCATGGTCGCCAGCCCGACCGGCGCGACGATGGCGAACCACAGGTCGGTGCCGCCAAGGACAGGCCAAAGCCGGGCCAGCAGGAAGATGCCCGCCTTCACCATGGTCGCCGAGTGCAGGTAGGCCGACACGGGCGTCGGTGCGGCCATCGCGTGCGGCAGCCAGAAATGAAACGGAAACTGCGCCGACTTGGTGAAGGCGCCGCCGACGATCAGCAACAGGGCCGGGACGTAGAGGGGCGAGGCCCGCACGATTTCGCCGCGCTGCAGGATCTCCGTCATGTTCCAGCTGCCGGCTGCCTGGGCGAGCAGGACGAAGCCCGCGACCAGCAGCAGGCCGCCTCCCCCGGTCACCGTCAGCGCCATCCGGGCGCCCTGCCGGCCCTCCGGGAGGTGGCTCCAGTAGCCGATGAGCATGAAGGAGCTCAGGCTCGTCAGCTCCCAGTAGATGGCGAGCAGCAGTAGGTTGTCGCTGGTGACAACGCCGAGCATCGAGCCCTGAAACAGGAGCAGAAAGGCGAAGAAGCGGCCCGGCGTATCCCTGGGCGAGAGGTAGGAACCGGCATAGACGATGATCAGCAGGCCGATCAGAAGGATCATTGCCGCGAAGAAGAAGCCGAGCCCGTCGAGGAACGCCGAGAAAGACAGGCCGAGCTGGGGCATCCACGGGACGCCCTGCATGACCACCTCGCCGCGGTATACGGCGCCGGCCGAGGCCGCCAGCACGGCGATGGCGGCAAGGGTCACCGCCGCCGAGAGCGCGGCACAGACGCCCTTCCCCGCCCTGCCGGCGAGCGCGGGAAGGATGGCTCCCGCGAGCGGGACGAGTGGCAGGAGGGCTACGCTCATGCGGCGTGCGGTTCCGGCGGCGGGGGAGCGCGGCCGGCGCGGGCAGCCGCGCCGCCGTCGGCGGTGCGCCAGACATGGAACAAGTCCAGCTCTGAAACAAGACAGCCGGACCGTGCCGAACCGCCATGCAGCTCCGGACGGACCGGCCAGCGCCGATCAGGCGCTCTAGCGAACGAACTGGTCGACGAAATTCTCGCCGAAGCCGGCCGCAGCGAAATGGCGGCGGCACATGTCGATCTTCGTGAACACGTCCTCGTAGCCCAGCACCGCCCCGTCGGGATCGACGTAGATCATGGCGCCATTCACCTGGAACATCGTGATCATCTCGGTCACGTGCTCGTCCACCACGAGAGTGTGGGTCTCGCCGGGCGCCTCGTAGACATAGGCTCCCTCGGTCGCCACCCAGTCATGCTCGAGGTAGCGCCAGCTGCCCTTGAGCACGTAGCCGTGCACGGGCTGGGGATGCCGGTGGCGTGACAGCACGCCCGACTTGCGCACCCGCAGCAGGTTCATCCAGTAGCCGCGCGAGGCGCTGAGGCAGAGCGGGCGGAACCACACGTTCTCCTGCTGCGGAACCCACAACCGCTCGTCTTCCGGAATGGCGTGCGGAATGACGATCTCCGGCGGCGATTCCTTGGGCTGCGGATGGCGGTAGGGCACGCGGCGGTTGTCGTCGTCCTCGCCGAGGCGCTTGCGGTTCACGGTGGTCGCCATGCGATGTCTCCTCACGCGATCGAGTAGCCGCCGTCGACGGGCAACACGGTGCCGGTGACGAAGCGGGCAGCATCAGAGCACAGATAGGCCACGGTCGGGCCGATGTCGTCCGGCGTTCCCCAGCGGCCCATCGGGGTGCGGGCCTCGATCGCGGCGGAGCGCTCGGGCGGAATGGAGCTGGTGAGCTCGGTCCGGATCCAGCCCGGCGCGACGGCATTCACGCGAATGCCGTCCTTCGCCCAAGCCGTCGCCAGCGAACGGGTGAGCTGGGCGACGCCCCCCTTGGAGGCCGCATAGGCGGGCGTCATGGGCGCGCCGAAGAAGGAGTACATGGACGCCAGGTTGACGATCGAGCCCGCGCCCGATGCCGCCAGTTTCTCCCTTGCCGCGACGCACAGCCGCATCGTGCCGGTGAGGTTGACGTCGATGACCTTGCGGAAGTTCTCGACCTCGAACTCCGCCCCGCCACGCAGGATCATGCCGGCGCAGTTCACGAGGACGTCGATGCGCTCATGGCTTCCGACCAGCGCGGCAACGTCGCCGTCGTTGGTGACGTCGAGGCGCCTTGCCGAGATGCCATCCCTTGAAGGCACGGCCGCGACCTCGTCGTCGGTGAGACCCGTCACCGTGACGGCATGGCCCGCATCGAGCAGCGCGAGCGCGGCGCCCCAGCCGATGCCCCGCGCTCCCCCCGTCACGATCGCTCGTTTCATACGCTCATCTCCACTCCGGCCGCGCTTGCGTCATTGCGAGCGCAGCGAAGCAACCCAGACGGGTTCGGCTCGTCCGGTACCTGTTCCTAGGTTGCTTCGTCGCTACGCTTCTCGCAATGACGAGAGGCTCTGCGCCTCACCCCGCGAAGCGGGGCTCGGGCACGCCGCGTACGCCGAGGCCATGGATGGCGAAGAGGCTGCCACGCTGAACGCCGTCCGTGGGGAAGCGCGGCAGCGGCGGCTTGGCCATGGAGGTGACGTAGAGGATGTCGAGGTTGGGACCGCCGAACATGCAGCTCGTCACCTTCTTCACCGGCATGTCGATGATGCGGTCCACGGAGCCGTCCGGGGCGTAGCGCACGAGCTTGGCGTCGTAGACGAGCGCGCTCCACACGTAGCCTTCCTCGTCGACCGTCGCGCCGTCGGCCGCGCCGCCGTTCGAGGTGTCGATCTTCGTGAAGGTGCGCCGGTTGGAGACGTTGCCGGTATCGAGGTCGTAGTCATAGGCCCAGATCTCGCCGGACCAGCTGTCGGCGAAATAGAGGATCCTGCCGTCCGGGCTCCAGCACGGGCCGTTGGAGACGATGATGCCGTCGTCCAGCGTGGTGAGCTTCAGGTCGGGATCGAGGCGGTACAGCGCGCCATTGGGGCCCTCCTCCATCGTGTCCATCGATCCCGCGACGAAGCGGCCGCGCTTGTCGACCTTGCCGTCGTTGATGCGGTTGTTGGGCTTGTCGGGCTCGGGATCGACGATCAGCTGCGTCTCGCCGGTCTTGAAGTCGAGGAAGTGGAACCCGGTTGCGAGCGACAGCACCGCGCCGCCCTGCTTGCGCAGCGCCATCGAACCGATCTTCGCAGGCAAGTCCCAGGCCCGCACCTCGCCGCCATCGGCAGTGCACCGGAAGACGTTGCAGCCGAAGCTGTCGATGAAATAGAGCCGCTGCTCCTCGACGTCCCAGAGCGGGCCTTCGCCCAGGATGGTCTTCACGTCGATCAGAACTTCGATGCGCATTCGTCCCTCCCCTTTTTTCTGTTCCCGTTCAGCCCCGGAAGCGCGGCTCGGGCAGCCCGCGCACGCCGAGGCCGTGGACGGCGAAGAGCCCGCCCGCCTCGCGTTCCTTCGGCGGCACGCCCTTCACCGTTCTCGCCATGGACGTGACATAGGCGATGTCGAGGTTCGGGCCGCCGAAGCTGAGGCTCGTCGTGCTCTCCACCGGCAGCCCGACGCAGCGGTCGAGGGAGCCGTCCGGTGCGAAGCGCACGAGCTTGCCCTCGTAAACCGACGCGCTCCAGACGAAGCCTTCGGCGTCCACCGTCGCCCCGTCCGGCAGCCCTTTCAGGCCCGAGCCGGGGAAGGAGCAGAACGTCCGCCGGTTCGTCGCCCGGCCCGTCGCGGTGTCGTAGTCATAGGCCCAGATGTCGCGGGTGTAGGTGTCGGCGAAGTAGAAGGTGCGGCCGTCCGGGCTCCAGCACGGCCCGTTCGAGCAGACGATGCCGTCGTCGAGCTTTTCGACCGAGCCGTCGGGGTCCAGCCGGAACACCGCGCAGAGCGGGTCGCTCTCCTCGTAGTCCATGTAGCCGGCGACGAAGCGACCCTGCCGGTCCACCTTGCCGTCGTTCATACGGATGCGCGGCTTGCCGGGATCGGGATCGACCCATTTCCGGCAGGCGCCCGAGCCGAAGTCGAGCGTGTAGAAGCCGTCGCGCAAGCTCACCACGGCACCACCCTGCTCGCGCAGGGCGAGCGAGCCTATGTGCTCCGGCACGTCCCAGGTGCGGGCATCACCACCCGCCGCGTCGCAGGAGTGCACCTTGGCGCCGAGGCTGTCGATCCAGTAGAGGCGCTGCTCGGCGACGTCCCAGAGGGGACCTTCGCCGAGCTCGGCGCGCGCGTCCGCGATGAGTTCGATGCGCAGCATGGGGGCGTGCTCCGGCGGTGACCTAGAAGGCGACCCTGTCGGCGCCCTTCAGCTCCAGGATCTCGCGCGCCTCGTCAGGTGTCGCCACGGAGAGCCCGAGGCCCTCGACGATCTGGCGGGCGGAGCGCACCTGCTGGGCATTGGACTCGGCGAGCTTGCCGGGCCCGATCCAGAGCGAGTCCTCCAAACCGACGCGGACGTTGCCGCCCATGGCGGCCGCCTGGGCGGCGATCGCCAGCTGGTTGCGCCCGGCGCCCAGCACCGACCACTTGTACTGGTTGCCGAAAAGGCGGTCGGCCGTGCGCTTCATGTGCATCACGTCCTCGGGATGCGGGCCGATGCCGCCGAGAATGCCGAACACCGTCTGCACGAAGAGCGGCGGCTTCACGAGGCCGCGCTCCAGGAAGTGCGCGAGGTTGTAGAGGTGTGCCGTGTCGTAGCACTCAAACTCGAACCGCGTGCCGGCGCCGCCCAGCGTGCGCAGCACGAACTCGATGTCCTTGTAGGTATTGCGGAAGACGAGGTCGCGGGAGTTCTCGAGCGCCTGCTCCTCCCAGTCGTGCTTGAAATCCTTGAACCGCTTCAGCATCGGGAACAGGCCGAAGTTCATCGAGCCCATGTTCAGGGACGCCACCTCGGGCTGGAAGGTCTCGGCCGGTTTCACGCGCTCCTGCACCGTCATGTAGGGCGCACCGCCGGTGGTCAGGTTCACGACCGCGCCTGTCGCCTGCTTGATGCGGGGCAGGAACTTCGCGAACGCCTCCGGGGTCTGGTCCGGCTTGCCGGTCTGCTCGTCACGGGCGTGGAGGTGGACGATGGCGGCGCCCGCCTCGGCCGCGCCGATGGCGGCGTCGGCGATCTCCTCGGCCGTCACCGGGAGGTACGGCGACATGGAGGGCGTGTGGATCGCGCCGGTGACGGCGCAGGTGATGATGACCTTGTTGCTGGACGCCATGATCTTCGCCTCTTTCGTTGGGGCGCTCAGCGCCCGATGTCCTTCGATGCACGCTTCTTGTGGGCCGCGAGCGCCATCAGCCGGCGGTCGCGCCAGGCCTGACGCTCCTGAAGGCGGTCGGGGGGCAGCAGCTTGCGGCGCTCGTCCTCGATCGTGTCCATCACGGGGCCGTTCCAGTCCACCCGCCACTGCACGCTGGGGAAGATGTTGGAATAGATGCTCTCGTAACGCTCGGCGTAGTCGCGGATGCCGCCGGGAGCATTCAGGTCGATGGTCTCGAAAGGCCCGATGAACGACCAGCGCAGCGCGATACCCTCGCGGATGCCGATGTCGACATCCTCGACGCTGGCATAGCCCTCGGCCACGAGCCGGAAGGCTTCCTCCAGCAGCGCGCCCTGCATCCGGTTCATGACGAAGCCGTCGATTTCCTTCTTCATCACGATAGGCGCATGGCCGGCAGCGCGGAGGAAGGCGGCGGTCCGATCCAGCACGGCCGGATCGGTCCACGGGGCCGGAACGACCTCCGCGGCGGGGATCAGGTAGGGAGGATTGATGGGATGCACGACCAGGCAGCGCGCGCGGCCCTTCAGCTCCTCCGTGAAGGCGGAGGGCAGGATCGCCGAGGTCGAGCTCGCCAGCACCGTGTCTGGCCCCGCGGCGGCATCCAGCCTCGCGAAGACCGCCTTCTTCACCTCGACGTTCTCGGGGGTATTCTCCTGGACGTGTTCGGCGCCTGCGACCGCCTCCTCCAGCGTTGCGACCCCATGCATGCGGCCTCGCACCGTCGCAGCCGAAGCGCCCTCGAGAAGGTCGTTGCCCTCGAGGTCGGGAAGGATGCCCTCGATGTAGGTCAGCGCCTTGGCGGGTGCGTCGGACTGCTCGTCCCACAGCGCGACCTCATGCCCGGCCCGGGCATAGCTGATGGCCCAGGCGCGTCCGACGAACCCCGAGCCGATGATGGCGACCTTGCCCATGCTTTTTACCCTTCCCGGCGCTCAGAGCGCCTCGACATTGCCGTCGACGCCGAGCGACTGGCCCGAAATGTTGCGGCCCGCCGCCGAGACGAGGAAAGCGACCATGCCGGCGACGTCGCCTGCGGTCACCATGCGCCGCAGTGAGACGCGGTCGAGATAAGTCTTCTCCATCTCGGCGTAGGACACGCCGGTCTGCTTGGCGCGGGCATCGATGACGTTGGTCATGCGCGGCCCCTCGACGATGCCGGGCAGGATGGCGTTGACGGTGATGTTGTCCGGCCCGAGTTCCTTGGCGAGGCTCTGGGTGAAGCCGATCACGCCCCACTTCGCCGCCGAATACGGGGTGCGGAACGCATAACCGAAGCGGCCCGCCGCGGAGGACAGGTTGACGATCACGCCGCCGCCCGCCGCCTTGAGGAGCGGCACCCCATGATGCGCGCACAGGAACTGGCCGGTGAGGCAGATGTCGATGGTACGGCGCCAGTCGGCCGGGCTGATCTGCTCCACGCCGCCCGTGGGGCCGGCGATCCCGGCATTGTTGACGAGCACGTCGAGCCCGCCCAGCGTCCCGTGGAGGTCGGCGAACAGGCGCTCCACGTCAGCCTCGGACGACACGTCCGCCCTGGTGACACCGGCGGAGGGGTAGGTTTTCCGGAACTCGTCCAGGAACTCGTCGGAAACGTCGCAGATATGCACCTTCGCGCCGTGGGCGATGAGCGTGTCGGCGATGGCGCGGCCGATGCCGGAGGCCCCGGCGGTCACGAGGGCGCGCAGGCCGGGCTTGATGGCGAAGGTGTCGGCTTGGGACATCGTTTTGGCTCCGGTGTTCAGGCGCGCCGCTCGCGCAAGGCCATCACGGCGACGAGAATGACGACCCCGAAGAGGATCGCGCGGGTGGCGTAGGGCAGTGTGGTTCCGGCCAGCAGCGTCTGCAATGCGGTCAGCAGCAGGACGCCACCGAGCATGCCGAGGTAGTGACCTCGCCCGCCGGTGATCAGCGCGCCGCCGATCACGACGACCGCGATGGACGGCAGCAGGTACTCGTCTCCCATGCCGAGGCTGGCCTGTCCGGAAAACCCGGTGAGCAGCGTGCCGACGATGGCCGAGCACAGGCCGGACAGCATGTAGACACCGATCAGCGTCCGCCCGACCGGCACGCCGGAGAGCGCGGCGACGCGCTCGCCGTTGCCGACGGCGTAGATGCGGCGGCCGAACACGGTGCGGCCGAGCAGCGTCACGGCCGCGACGACGAACAGGCCGACGAAGATGACCACGGGCGTCACGAACAGCTCGCGGTCCGTCATGAACCGGCGCAGCAGGGGCGATGAGAAGCCGTCCGGCGTGCCGTTGGAATAGACGAGCGCGATGCCCTGCAGGATGCCGTTGACGGCGAGCGTCATGACGATGGGCGAGATGCCCAGCATGACGATGCCGGCGCCGTTCACGAAGCCGATGAAGAGGCCGATGAGCAGCACGGCCGGCAAGGCGTAGATGAGCGCCGCGTCAGAGCCCTTGACCATCCCCGCCAGCAGGATGCCGCAGAGGCCGATGGTCCAGGGCAGCGACAGGTCGAGGCCGCCCGTCAGGATCACGGATCCCTGCCCCAGCGCGAGCACCGCGAGGAACGAAGACAGCACGATCAGCGAGTTGAAGTAGCTCCAGCTCGTCAACGCATGGCCGAGCGTGGCCTGCGTCACCAGGAGCACGATGGCGAAGCAGACATAGGCGGGGACTGCGAAGCGCAGCGTCTCGGCATGGCGGGAGAAAAAGCCCGGATCGACCGTGCCCGCCCTGGCTTCCCGCATCGAGGCCAGCTTCGGCAGGCGCAGGAACTTCGGCGCACCGTCGCGCTGGCTGGGCAGCAGGCCCTGGCTGCGGGCCGAGGCACGCATCAGCGCGTGGCGGATCTGGCGGGCGAGCGTCGAGGAGCGGTTCAGCGAGCCGGCGAGCACGGCGAGGATCAGGATCGTGCCCTCTGCCACGGTCGAGTAGTAGGCCGACACGTTCAGCACGAGCAGGATGTTGACGACCATCATGAGGATGTAGGCGCCGAACACCGTGCCGAGCGGGCCGCCTCTGCCGCCACCCAGCACCGTGCCCCCCACAACGACGGCCGCGAACATCTGCAGCAGCATGGGATTGCCGACCAAAGGATCGGCCGAGCCGGTCTGTGCCGAGATGAAGGCGCCGGCGAGCCCGTAGCAGCCGCCGCCGATGACGTAGACCATAAACTGCACGAAGCGCGTCGAGACGCCTGCGGCACGTGCCGACTCGAAGTCGCTTCCGATGGCGTAGATCGCCACGCCGAAGCGCGTGCGCTTCAGCCAGGCCCACAGCAGCAGCAGGACGGCGATGAGCAGAATGGGCTTGGGCAACAGGTTCGGGATGGCGTCGCCGATGAGGAGTTCGCTCAGCCCCGGCGAGACCATGCCGCCCGGCTTGTCCATCACGAGCAGCGTGATGCCCTGCAGGATGAACATGGTCGAGAGCGTCACGACGATGGGCTGCATGCGCAGCACGGCGACGAAGAAGCCATTGAAGGCGCCGGACAGCACGCCGATGCCGACGCCGGTCGCCAGCACCAGCCAGGGCGACGCGCCCGGATCCTGGAATGTCGAGGCAAGGACGACGTTGACGAGCGAAATGACGGCAGCCGCCGACAGGTCGAAGCCGCCGGAGAGGATGACGATGGTCTGGCCGGCGGCGGCGAGGGCTAGCGTCGCACCGCTCATCGCCATCTGGGACAGGTCGTAATAGGTGAGCGAGACCGTCCCCATCGAGGAGACGGCGCCCAGCAACACGAGGAACACGGCGATCGCGATCAGCAGGCCGCGCAACCGGCCCAGCCGGCGGGAAAACCCGGATGATGCGGGCGTGGCGGACGCGTAGGTGCCGATGTTGGTCGACGTCACGCCGCCTTCTCCCCCTCATGCCCGCCGCCCAGGGCAAGACGCAGGATGTCTTCCTCGGTCAGGGCTTCCCCGGTGAGCTCCCCCGCCACGCGGCCGGCGTAGAACACCATGACCCGGTCGGCGAGATGGACGAGCTCCGGGATCTCGGTGGAGTGGAACAGCACCGCGCCGCCGGCGTCGGCATAGGCGCGGATCAGCCGGTAGAGCTCGTTCTTCGTGCCCACGTCGATGCCGCGGGTGGGATCGAAGAGCAGCAGGACCCGGCTCTCGGCCAGCAGCCACTTGGCAATGGCGATCTTCTGCTGGTTTCCGCCGGAGAAAGCGCCGACCCGTGTCCAGAGCGCGCGTCTGTCGACCTCCACCTGGTCGAAGACGCGCTCCACCGCTTCGCTCTCCGCGCGGCCGTCGATGAGAATGCCTTTCGAGAACCGGTCGATGACGGGGAGAGACGCGTTGTGCTTTCCGGTCAGCTTAAGGAACAGGGCCTCGGTCTTGCGGTCCTCCGGCACGAGGCTGATGCCAATGTGGGCCTGCACGGCATCGAGGGGCGAGGAGATCACGATGGGCTGGCCATCGACCCTCAGCTGGCCGCCGGTGAGGTCGGCCATTCCGAAGCAGGCAAGGAAGAGGTCCAGCTGGCCCATGCCCTGCAGGCCGGCGACGCCCAGAATCCCGCCCGCCCTGAGGCTGAAGGACGCCTCGCGCAGCTTGCCCGTCGTGCCCAGCCGGTCGGCGCCGAGCACCTCGGGGCCCGACGCGGTGGCGGCTGCCTCACGCTTGGCGGGGAAGGCGTGGGCCAGCGAGCGCCCGGCGATCATGCGGATCACCTCGGCATCGTCGTAGGAGGAGACGGGACCGGTGGCGATGTGCTTGCCGTTGCGCAGCACCGTCATCGTGTCGCAGAAGTCACGGACCTCGCGCAGCCGATGCGAGATGAAGACGGTCGTGACGCCCTTGCGCTTCTGGCCGGCGATGATCTCGCCCAGCCAGTCGACGTCACGGCCCGACAGGGTCGAGGTGGGCTCGTCCAGCAGCAGAATGCGCGGCTCGCGGAAGATGGCGCGAGCGATCTCGATCTTCTGCTGTACGGCAAGATCGAGCTCGGCCATGTCCTCGTCGAGCGGCACGTCGCCCATGCCGAGCGACTCGAAATGGCGGCTCACGAGATCCCGGGCGCGGCGGCGGCGGATGGTGCCGAGCGGACCGACCGGCCCGTAGGGCAGGAGCATGTTGTCGAGAACCGTGAGGTCACCGACCAGCGTCATCTCCTGGAACGCCGTCTGGATGCCGCGCGAGTGCGAGGCCCGGGGGGTGGCGAGGCGCGCGGTTTCCCCAAAGACCTCGAGCGTTCCGGTATCAGGCAGCACGAGGCCGGAGAGGAGCTTGACGATGGTCGACTTGCCCGCGCCGTTCTCGCCTAGCAGGGCGTGGACGCTGCCCTCGCGAATGTCGAACGAGACGTCGTCGACGGCAACGGTGGCGCCGTAGGCCTTCCGCAAATGGTCCACGGAGACAGCGGCGCGGCCGCTTTCGACGGGGAACGGATCAGCCATGCGGCACCTGCCGGAGAAGGGGGCCGCCGGGCGCGGAGGGGAACGCCCGGCGGAAAGGGGCCGGCCGCCAGTGGGAGCGGCCGGCCGCAACGCTACGAGCCGATCAAGGCTCGGGCTGGCCGACGAGGGCAGCCTGCAGGCCGATCTCGGGGGTCTCGGGCGAGTAGATCGACGCGAACCAGCCCGGGTTGGGCACGAGGGACGGCGGGAAGGCGTTGCAGCCGTTCTTCATCTCCTCCCAGGTGCCTTCCTTGCAGTACTTGATCGTGTCGTTCGTCACGAGCGGCAACGGCAGGGTGATGCGCTTCGCCACGTCCTTGCCCTCGAGCTTCTGGACCGCGAGCTTCAGCGCGTATCCGCCTGCATAGGGAGGCGAGGCGTAGGAGATGCGCGGCGCGCCCATGGGAGTGTAGGTGCCGTTGGCGCCCTCGACCTCGGCGCCGATCGGCAGCGTCTGGATGCGGCCGCCATTCGAGCCTTCGCCCGCGCAGGGCTTCAGGTCAGCCGGCTTCTTGCCCGCCTCGACCTGCATCGTGTTGGCGGTGTAGCAGCCGACCTGCATCCACAGCCCGTCGATCTGGTCCCAGTTGCGGGTGGCGAGGATCTTGGACATCTCGGTCCGCGCGACCGCCTGGCTCCACATGCCGACCGCCTCGGCGACGATCTTGATGTCCGGATACTTTGCGAAGACCTCCTTGGCGGCCTTCGTGCGCAGCGTATCGACCGATGTGCCGGGGACGCCGGTGACCGCGACGATGTTGCCCTTGCCGTTCAGCTTCTTGGCGAGCCACTCGGCCGTGACGCGGCCGGCCTCTTCCTGGTCGATGGAGACGTTGTAGGCGCAGGGCTCCGTGATCTCGGCGTCATAGGCGATGATCATCACGCCCTTGTCGCAGGCGTTCTTGACGGCCTGGTTCAGTGCGGTGGGAGAGATCGGGTAGACGACGATGGCCTGGGCGCCCTGCTGCACCATGGCGTTGATCTGCTGGATCTGGCGCTGGGCGTTGGGGCCGGCCACCTGCACCTGCAGGTCGACCTTGTCGGCGAAGTTCTTGTGGGCGGCCATGGCCTTGACCATGTTCGCGGCCTCGGCCTGCCAGTCATTGCCGATGTAGCTCATCGACAGGAAAACCTTGAACTTTTTATCGGCGGCCACGGCGGCACCGGTCAGGCACCCCCAGGCGAGGGCCGCGGCACCGACACCCGCGGCAAGTCCCGAAATCATGCGCTTCATCGTTTCCTCCCCTCGCCCCGCTGCGGGACCGGTCGACCCGAGATGCGGCCCATTGTCTGGGCCGTCACTAGGTTATTTGATCATAGATCAATGATCGGCCGTTGTGCAAGCGGGTGGCGTGAGGCATTCTCCGCCAGGGCACGGCCTTGCACGCGCCCTGTACCGTGGTACGAGCGGCCGATGTCCGATACCGCACCCGCTTCCGTCCTCAAGGTCTCGCGTGCACCTCGCGGCACTCTGCAGGACCACGTCTACCGCGAGCTGTGCGAACTCATCCTCGACGGCGGCATCGCGCCCGGACAGTCCGTCACCATCCAGGCCCTGGCGGACGCCTTCGGGGTCAGCGCAATGCCGGTGCGCGAGGCCCTGCAGCGCCTCACCGCGGCACGGGTGCTGCAGGTCATCTCCGGGCGATCAATCGGTATTCCTCCGCTCAGCCGTGAGCGGATGATCGACCTCCGCCGGGTGCGTCTGGAAGTCGAGGCCCTTGCCGCGGAATGGGCCACGGCACGGATCAGCCCGGCAGACCTCGTTGTACTCGAGGGCCTTCTACGCCGGGCCGAGAAGGCGGCTGACGAAGGCGCGCGCGACGAATACCTGCGGCTGAACAGAGCCATCCACTTTCTGATCTACCGGGCTTCTGGATCCGAAGCACTGTTTGCGATCATAGAAAACCTCTGGCTCCAGGTTAGCCCCTATTTTCATTTCCTCTATTCTTCCGGCAACTTTCATCAGGCAAAGGAGAAGCACGCTCAGATGCTGGCCGGGCTGACGGCTCGGGATCCCGACATGGTGCGCACTGGCCTGATCGAAGACATCGAGGCGGCCGGCCGCGTGCTCGATTCCCTGCTGCAGCCCGAGGGGGCAGGTTCTGTTCCGTCCGGCACCTTGGCGCAGTTTCCCGCCGCAGCGGCCCGCACCGGCCAGGCTGCCGCGGGCGACGCGTGGGACGACAGGATCGAGGCCCTCCTCCGGGAGCGCGACAGTGTCAGCGTCGCGCAGGTGCTGGAGCATCTCGGCCTGCCACCCGGCGACAGCCAGAGTGCCTTCGGCCAGCGCGTGGGCCGCATTCTGCAGGCCAAGGGATGGGAGCGAACGCAGCGCAGGATCGGCGGGCGTCCTGTCAGGATCTATGTCGCCCCGCACCGCGCCTGAATGCCTGGGCGTCACCAGGCGGTCCCACCCCACCTGGTGACAGCCCGGTCCAATGCAACAGACCTGTTCAGGAGTTTGTTAACGTACTGTCGCATTGCATGCAGACGTGCTTAAGTCAGCCGGGGAGAAGAGGGCTCGCCTTGGCGGTGCTGAACGTCATTTTTGCGATGTGGGCGACACAGGTCCTGTGGTTCGCCGTCGAGATTGCCGTTCCCGTGCTGGCGAATACGGGGCGTCCGTCCAGCCCGGTCTAGAACGAGGCAACCCAGCCAGACCGTAGCTGCATCTCTTGAAACTTCGAATTGCCTTGCCACTTTCATATTGCAGTGCACAATAGCGCTGAATCGAAAGAGCAATTGGCGGAGTTTCCCGATGGTTCGGGCCAAGCAGAACTGGCACAAGGGACCCGTGAAGGTCCGGCAGGAGCAGCCCGTCATTGACGAGGCCATTGCGGCCGCGCGCGACCTCGCAACCGATCCGGCCGAGATCGCAGCCATCGCCGCGGGTTTCATGGGCGTTCCCGTCGAGGAGGTTAAGCCGCTCGTCACCCGTCAGCGTCCGACCATCTCCATCGCGCCGCGCATGGGAAGCCCAACAGCTCGGGAAACCGTGGTCGAGTACGTCCGTCGCCGGCCGCTTCGCCGGGGCTGACCAGCGTTAGCGCGAGCGCGGACGATGACTTCGGTCAAAGACGCCCGCCGCCGGCAAGGCCACCCTCTGGTCCGGGGTGTGGGGACACGCGCATGCCGAACTACTTTTTCGACGTGGTTCGTGGCGAGGAGACTGGCCGCGACGACGTCGGGGTCGAGGCGACCGACGTCGGGGCCGCCATGCGCGAGGCGTTGCGCCGCTGCGAACTCCTCCGGACGGCCGCCGAAGCTGCGAAGGAGGACTGGCGCAACTGGCTGGTCGTGACGCGCGATGAAACCCGCGCCTTCGTGTTCGCGCTCCGGCTGTCGGCCGTTGCTCTCGACCCTTCGGTCGCGGATCCGGAAAAGAAAAGGCCGGCCCGAGGGGCCGGCCAGTCGGAGGGGAGGAACTGACTGCGAGAGTGCCGCAAGACTGCGGTCAGATCTGTGATCCACCTCACACATTCCGGCTCGAACTCTTCCGCATGCCTGCACAATCTGAGACAAAGTGACGCAGTTAAGCTTCAGCTCGGGCTTTTCATGTAGGTATTTACTCTTACTTCAATGCGGACCGCTAGCCAGTTGCGGCCCTGCACTGATGCACGGCAGAGACGTCCCCGCCTGCCAGAGAGCCCTATGAACAGCACACGCGAAAGCAGCAGCGCTGAGGCTGGCTCCTTCCGGATGGAAGACCGCCTCGCCTTCGTCGGCATCACGCCGGAAACCCGCCAGCAGCTCGTGAAGCTGGGCAAGACTGTCGCCGAGCAGATGCCCGGCGCACTTGACACCTTCTACGAGCACATCGACCGCTTCACCGAAACGCGTTCGAAGTTCAACACCGGAGATGTCAAGTCCCGGGCGAAGACGGCGCAGCTGGCACACTGGCAGCGGATCTGTAGCGGACAGTTCTCGACGGACTACGCAGCATCTGTGCAGCGCATCGGCGCCGTTCACGCCAGGATCGGCCTAGAGCCGAAATGGTATATCGGCGCCTATGCGTTCCTGAGCGCGCATGTGATCCGCGCCATCACGGCGGATGCCGAGAAGGGCGCAGGCTTCTTTTCGCGCAAGCCGAAAACAAACGCGGCCGAGCAGATCATCGCCTTCGTGCAGGCCATGCTCCTCGATGTCGAACTTTCGCTGAACGTTTATTTCGAGCTTTCCGAGAAGGCGCGTCTCGATGCCGAGGCGGCCCAGGCGGAGGCCTCGGCCAAGGCCGTGGAGAACGCGCAGACGGCAGTCGTCGCTACCTTCGGCCGTGCCTTCTCTGCCCTCGCCGACCGCGACCTCACCGTGCAGCTCACCGACGAGGTGCCCCCGGCCTTCGAGCCCATGCGCCAGGATTTCAACAGGGCGGTCGTTGCCCTCGGCGAGGTCATGCAGACGGCGCGCGGCATCTCCTCCGAGGTCGCGTCGTCGGCCGAGGCCATCCAGTCCGGCGCGCGCGACCTGTCGATGCGCACGGAGCAGCAGGCGGCCTCTCTGGAGGAGACCGCGGCGACCACCGAGCAACTCGCCGCATCCGTGAAGGCCTCCGCCCAGTCGTCCCGCAACGCGGTCGCCCTCGCCAACGAGGCGACGGGCGTCGCCCAGGAAGGCGGCTCTATCGTCGGCCGGGCCGTCGAGGCGATGGCGCGGATCGAGACGGCCAGCCAGAAGATTTCGGACATCACGGACGTGATCGACGAGATAGCCTTCCAGACCAACCTGCTGGCGCTTAATGCCGCCGTCGAGGCGGCCCGGGCTGGCGATGCCGGCAAGGGCTTCGCGGTCGTCGCGTCTGAGGTGCGCACGCTGGCGCAGCGGTCCTCGGAGGCGGCAAAGGAGATCACCGCTCTCATCGACGCCTCGGTCTCCGAGGTCGAGGGCGGCGTGAAACTCGTGCGCTCAGCCGGCGAGGCGCTCGACAAGATCGTCGATGCGTCGCGCCGGGTCGCGCAGACCGTCACCGAGATCTCGACTGCCTCGGGCGAACAGGCCAACGGCATCGAGAGCATGAGCGAGTCCGTCGCCGACATGGATCAGATGACCCAGCAGAACGCCGCTCTCGCCGAAGAGAGCGCAGGCTCGGCCACCGCACTGACCGACCAGGTCGCTCGCCTCAACGAGGTCGTCGCCCAGTTCAGGCTTTCGGAAGCCGCCACGGCCGCGAGGCTCAGGGAACAGGCCGCCGCCGCCTTCTCCAGGCGCGAGACGGGCCGCGAAACGGCGCCGCGGCCACGGAAAGTGGCGGGCGGAAGCTGGGAAAGCTTCTGACACCCGCCGAGGCGGGCGCCACTCCGGTGGCGCCCGCACAGCTTCGCATGAGGCATTAGTCGGAGTCAGAGCACGTCAGCAGGCTTCAGCGGACACGGCGTCGCCGGGTCGGTTTCCACCTGCAGCGTCGCGTGCTGGATGCCGAAGACGCGGCGCAGCTCCTCGCAGGTCCGCAGCAGGAACGCGTCGCCAGGATGCCCTCCCGGCATGACGAGATGGGCAGTCAGGATCACGTCCGTCGTACTGACGGGCCATATGTGCAGGTCGTGCACGGAGGCTACGCCATCCTGCTTTTCGAGGGTGGCGAGGACCTGCTCCGGCTCTATACCCGGCGGCACGGCGTTCATGGCGAGTGCCACGCTGTCGCGCAGCAGTCCCCAGGTGCTCCACACGATCACGGCCACGATGGCGAGGCTGACCGCCGGATCGAGCCACAGCCAGCCCGTTCCCAGAATGACCAGCCCCGCAACGACGACGCCCAGTGATACGGCTGCGTCGGCGGCCATGTGGAGGTACGCCCCGCGAATGTTGAGGTCGTGCTCGCGGCCGGAGGCGAAGAGCCACGCCGTGGCGCCATTGATCAGGATGCCGATGGCGGCGACCACCATGACCGTCGTTTCCGCGACGGGTTGTGGATGAAACAGACGCTGGAAAGCTTCCCAGGCGATCGCGCCGACGGCGATCAGGAGGAAGACGGCGTTGAACAGCGCGGCGAGGATGGTCGAGGACCGCAACCCATAGGTGTAGCGCTGCGATGGCGGGCGCTGGGCGAGCACAGCAGCGGCCCAGGCCGCCACCAGGCCCAGAACGTCCGAGAGATTGTGGCCGGCGTCTGCCAGCAGCGCCATCGAGTTCGAGGCAAGGCCGTAACCGGCCTCGATCGCCACGAAGGCCGTGTTGAGGCCGATGCCGATGGCGAAGGCACGCCCGAACGATGCGGGCGCGTGCACATGGCCGTGGCCGCCATGTCCTCCATGACTGCCATGCCCACCATGACTTCCATGGCTGCCATGACGGTGTCCGTCAGCTGCGCGAGGTGAACCGGCTGCGCCGTCACTGGGTTGCCGTGGGTCATCATGACGGGGCCCGTGGCCGGGTTCCTCACCGTGGTCGTGATTGTGGTCGTGCGTCATTGGTCTTCCGCCGCGTCGCCGTGCGGCTTAAAGCACGGCACGTCGCGCCGGTCGACCTCAGGCGGAGGCGGTAGCGGCCCTGCGAGGCTGGGGAGCCATCATTCGGGTCAGCCCGATGATGCCGAGCGCGACGGCGGCATAGGCCAGGAACTGCAACTCGCTCGGCTGGTCGCTGTAGCCGACGAGCGTGTGCAAGACGCGCCCGACAAGGCTCTTCTCCGAGAGGATCGCCGACGTGTCCCACAGCGGCGAGCCGAGCCACTCGACCACACCGGCCTGCTCCAGCATCGACACGCACTGCGCCGCCATGCCGGCCGCCAGCAAGGTGATGAGCATGCTGGTGACACCGAACAGGGCCTTGGCCGGGATTCGGACGAGGCCGAGATAGGTCGCCACGGAAACGGCAGCGCCCAGCCCCAGCCCGATCAGGCCGCCGGTCATGATCGACGCCGCGGAAGACCCCGCATTGGAGACGAGCACGCCGTAGAGGAAGAGCACGACCTCCCCGCCCTCGCGCAGCACGGCGATACCGACCACCACCGCCAACGCCAGCAGAGAGCGCGTCCCGGCCGCGACTTCGCGTCCGGCGTCCTTCAGCTCGGTCGCCATCTCGCGGCCGTGCTTGGCCATCCAGATGTTGTGCCAGGCCAGCATCAGCACGGCCGTGCCGAGGATCGCGGCATCGAACAGCTCCTGGCCCGATCCGCTGAAAGCCTCCGACAGGGCGCCGGTGAAGAGCGCGATCAGGCAGCTCCCCGCGACGCCCGCGGCAACGCCCGCCGCTACCCACCCGGCACGCCCTGGCACGCCGCGGGTGACGGCCATGACGATGCCGACGATCAGCCCGGCCTCGAGCAGTTCGCGGAAGACGATGATGGCAGCTGCGAGCATCGAACCGGCCTCACTCGGCGACCACGTAGCCCTTGGCCACGTCTTCGCGGTACTCGTTGACGAACAGGTAACGGCCGGGCTTCAGCGCCTTGACGCGCGCGACGATGGTGCCGCCCGCGGGCACGACCTTCTCGATCTTGAGCTCCTTGCCCTCGATCTCGGCCGGTGCCGTCTCGCCATTGATGAACTTCAGCACGAGGTTGCGGCCGGCAGGCACACGGACCTCGTGCGGGTTGAACACGTCGCCGCTCAGCGTGATCTCGGCGTCGGGGGTGTCTTCGGCCGACGCCGGAGCCGCCAGCAGAGCGGCGGCAAGGCAGGCGGCGGCGAGGACGAACGGCCGGTGCATGGACTGATCCCTTGTCTTTGCAGGCAAGGTCTTCCATGCCGGAACCTCCGGGTCAAGCAAACGGACAAACATTATAGCGTTTCAAAACTGCAGTCTGGAGACGTTCAAAAGTAGAGCGCCTTCAGGTCCGTACAATCACTGAGCCGTGATCTTTGTGGGCCCGTACGCGGGTGCTGGAACGCGGCCGTCAAGGCTAGCCGGTCACGTCCGGCCCGCGCGCTGGCGTGCGGACCTCCGGCCCGGCCCCGAGGCGCCGTCCGAGCGCGAGAGGGCGATCTCGGTCACGGTGGGGATGCGGGGCGCGTCCGCGTCGCTGGGCTGGAGGCGTGCTGCCGCGGCCACGGCGAGGCACTGGACGAGGCACATCGGGGCAGCGAGGGAGCGGGAGAAGCTGTACTCCTCCTCCGGCACGGTGAAGAGCACTGTTGCGTCCTTCGCCAAGGGCGAGAGCTGGCTGTCGGTGATGGCGATGACGGGTGCGCCGGACGCGGCGGCCCCTTCCACGATCGTCACGACCTCCTTGGCGTAGTGGCGGAAGGAAATGCCGACGAGCACGTCGGCGCGGGTGATGGTGGTCGCCATCTCCTGCGCGAGTCCGCCGGCGGGGTCGAGCAGGATCACCTTTCTCCTCAGCATGGTGAGGAGGTAGCGCAGAAGCATGGCAATCGGCTCGGAGCGGAGCTGGCCGGCGACATAGATCGTCTGCGACTCCGTCAGGAGCCTGGCGGCTTCGGCGAGATCCTCTTCCCTGATGCTCCCCAGCAGGGTCTGGAGAGCAGCCGTATCCCTGAGCACGAGCGCCTGGAGGTAGCCCAGATTGCCCCGCTCCTCGTTGCGGGACAGTTCCGTCTCCAGCGCACGGATGCGTTCGCGAAACCCTGGCGCGGCCGTGGCAAGCCTCGTCTGGAAGATGGCCTGCAACTCCTTGAAGCCGGAATAGCCGAAGTTCTGGGCGAAGCGGACAAGGCTCGACGGGTGCACGCCGCACTTCGCGGCGATGGCGTTGATGGACTCCAGCGCGACCACGTTGGGGTTCTGGGTGAAGAAGCGTGCGACCTGCTGGAACGATGCCGGAAGCGTCGGAAATTCCGCGGTGATGCGATTGACGATGCCTTCGTAGTTGCGCGGTGTCGTGTCCCCGGCTCCCCGGTCGTCGCCCACCATCGCGTGTCCTCCCCGTCCGCCGCTCACTTGCCGGCAGAGCCGGCATCGCCTTGACAAGCAATTTGCGTTGCAGGACGATCTCGCGCAACAAATTCTGTTGCAAGAGGCGCGGGGAGGAAACGGCGCTGGTCCGGTGTGCCGCACCTTCCCGGGAGCGGCCCGCGGGTCCTGACGGCCGGTCTCCGTCGGCTGGACGGGCGAGGGCGGCATGTACGCGAGCTACGGTCTTTTCATCGACGGCGCATGGCGTACGGCCGACAGCGGGGACACGGTCGAGGTCATCGATCCCGCGACGATGCAGACGTTGGGCGTCGTGCCGTCGGCCGGTGCCGCAGACACCGAGGCGGCCATCGCCGCCGCGTCGACCGCGCTCCAATCATGGCGGACCACACCGGCCTGGACGCGCGCCGACATCCTGCATGCCGTCGCCGACGCCATGCAGGACAGGACCGAAGAGGCCGTGCGCGTGGTGACGCTGGAGACGGGCAAGCCGCTCGCCCAGTCGCGGCGCGAGTGGGGCCTGTCGGTGGACCAGTTCCGCTGGTATGCGGAGGAGGCCCGCCGCATCTACGGCCGTATCCTCGAGAGCCGGGCCCCAGGGGGCCGCATCGAGGTGACGCACGGGCCCGTGGGCGTCGTCGCCTCTTTCACGGCCTGGAATTTCCCGGCCTTCCTCGTCGCCCGGAAGATCGCCCCCGCTCTCGCCGCGGGATGCACCGTCGTTGCGCGGCCCTCCATCGAGACGCCGGGAACGGCCATGCTGATGGTCGAATGCATCCGGCAGGCCGGCGTGCCCAAGGGGGTCGTGAACCTCGTCGTCGGGCCGACCTCGACGACCTACGGGCCGCTGATGGCCTCTCGCGAGGTGCGCAAGGTCTCACTCACGGGATCAACCACGGTCGGCCAGCAGATGGTGCGCGACGCGGCCGCCACCATGAAACGGGTGAGCATGGAGCTCGGCGGGAACGCGCCGGTGATCGTCTTCCCCGACGCCAATCTCGACGCGACCCTCGATCTCACCGTTCCCACCAAGTTCGCCAATTCCGGCCAGGTCTGCGTCTCCCCGGACCGGTTCTACGTCCACGAAAGCCTGCACGACGACTTCGTCGCCGGCTTCGTGCGCCGTGCTGCCGCACTGAAGCTCGGGAACGGGCTCGACGAGACGACGCAGATGGGCCCGCTCATCAACCAGCGTCGCGTCGATGCCATCGAGCGCGTGGTCGAGGATGCGCGCAGGCGGGGCGGCACGGTCGTGCACGGGGGCGCCCGCCCGGCCGGTGAGAACAAGGGGCATTTCTTCTCACCCACGGTGATCACCGGCTTGCCCGACGACGCCATGGCCCTTGCCGAGGAGAACTTCGGCCCCGTCGCGGCCATTACGCCCTTCCGCGACACCGAGGAGGTCTACGAGCGCGCCAACTCCAGCGAGCACGGGCTGGCCGCCTATGTGTTCACGCGGGACATGGCGAGGGCCCGCGAGGCCTCGGCGCGGATCGAGGCCGGAATGGTCGGGATCAACAGCTTCGCGCTCGCCTCCGCCGAAGCTCCGTTCGGCGGGATCAAGCAGAGCGGCATGGGCCGTGAGGGCGGCGCCGAGGGCATCCTCGACTACCTCAACGTGAAGCTGACGCAGGCTGCCGTCTGAAGCGGCGCCGCTCGTTGACAGGGCGCGCGGGCAATCCTAGCAACCGCGCGGAACGGCCGCGGCCTGCAGGCGAGCCGGCGCGACAAGGGATGGAGACGCAAGGATGAAGGCCAGGCTGGGCATTGCCCCCATCGCATGGTGGAACGACGACCTCGCGGAACTCTCCGACGACGTCTCGCTGGAAGAATGCCTGCGCCAGGCGAGTACAGCCGGCTTCACCGGCATGGAAACCGGCCGGCGTTTCCCGATGGACATGGCCGAGCTGGGTCCGATCCTCGCGAAGTATGGCATCTCCGTCTGCGGCGGGTGGTTCTCCGGCCTCCTGCTCGACGGGGATATCGAGCGCGAAAAGGACCGCATCGCCGCACAGATGGCGTTCTTCAAGGCAGCCGGAGCCCCCTGCATCGTCTATGGCGAGACCGCGCGCTCCATCCAGGGTGACCGCTCCAGGCCGCTGGCGACCAAGCCGAAGCTCACAGAGGACGAGATCAAGGCCTATGGCCGCAAGATGACGGCCTTCGCCGAATGGTGCGCCGGCCAGGGCATGCCGATCTCCTACCACCACCACATGGCCGCCGCGATCGAGACCGAGGAGGAGGTCGACCTCCTCATGAAGCACTCCGGCGAGGCGCTGCCGTTGCTCCACGACGCAGGGCACATGGCCTTCGCCGGCGGGGACGTGCTGCGTGTGATCGACAAGCACCATGCCCGCATCAGCCACGTCCACACGAAGGACATCCGGCGACCCGTCATCGACGCTCTCGACCGGTCCAGGGAGAGCTTCCTCGACGCCGTGGTGAAAGGCGCCTTCACGGTGCCCGGCGACGGCAGCCTCGACTTCGAGGCGATCGTGAAGCGCCTCGCCGCTCACGGATACGAGGGCTGGTTCGTCGTGGAGGCCGAGCAGGATCCCAAGAAGGCTCCTCCCCTCGACATGGCGAAGATCGGGCACAAGGAGCTGCTGCGCGTGATGGCGGCGGCCGGATACACGGTGGAGGGGTGAGATGGGGCAGTTCGACAACAAGGTCGCAGTCGTCACGGGAAGCACGCAAGGGCTCGGCGCGGCCATCGCCCGGCTCTTCGCGGAGCGCGGCGCCAAGGGCCTGATCACCTGCGGACGGTCGACGGAAAAGGGCGAGGCCGTGGCCCGCTCGATCGAGGCGGAGACCGGCGTTCGCACGGTTTTCGTGCAGGCCGACCAGGGAAAGGTGGAAGATTGCCGCCGCGTCATCGCCGCCGCCGACAGCGCGTTCGGCCGGCTCGACGTGCTCGTCAACGCCGCCGCGATCACCGACCGCGGCAACATCCTCAACACCACGCCCGAACTCTTCGACGCGATGTTCGACGTCAATGTCCGTGGACCGTTCTTCCTGATGCAGGACGCCATCAAGCTGATGCGGCGCGACAAGGTGGAGGGCACGATCGTCAACATCGGCTCGATGTCGGCCAAGGCAGGCCAGCCCTTCCTCGCCGCCTATTGCGCATCGAAGGGCGCGCTGGCCACTTTGACCGAGAACACGGCCTATGCGCTCCTGCGCAACCGCATTCGCGTCAACCAGCTCAACATCGGCTGGATGGCGAGCGACGGCGAGATGCGCATCCAGAAGCTCGACGGCTCGCCCGACGACTGGCTGGACAAGGCGGCCCCCAAGCAGCCCTGGGGGCGGCTCATCGACCCCCAGGAAGTGGCGCGCGCCGTGGCGTTCCTGGCGAGCGAGGAGTCGGGGCTGATGACGGGGTCGGTCGTGCAGTACGACCAATCCGTCTGGGGCGCCTATGACGGCGCGCCGCATCCGGAGAACCCTCTCTGAGGCCGCTCGGCTGTTCCTGAGACGATCGCGCCGGGAGCGAACCAAGCACTCACTGCCGGCCGTGGATGCCGAAGCGCTTCCCGCGCACATAGCCGCGGGACACGCTGGCCTCGCGGTCGTCGGCGAGCGTGGCGAGGTCCTGCAAAAGCGCCCTGATCGCCGCGCGCGGATCGCCGCCGAACTCCTCCACTAACTCGTCGATGTCCTGCTCGGTCGGCCAGAGTTCGGACGGGGGCAGGCTCGATTGCGGCATCACGGCAGGACTCACATTGAGAACATAATGTGAACAGGTCGGGGCGGCGGAGTCAATCAGAGGAGCGCTCCTTGCCGGTGACAATCCAAGGGCGGGATGCTCCGGCGAACCGCGAGCGCAAGAATGGAACCAGAGTGCCTGCTTTCCGATTTGCTGCACGCTTTGGCCATTTTGAGGCCCAGAACGCTTTCGACAAAGGCCGTGCAGGAGGGACACCGCATGATGGCACTGATGCTCGTCGCCGCCGCGCTCAACGGGGCGTTCCTGTTCGCGCTCGTCGCCTGCGTCGGCACACTCACCCTCACTGCGCTGGGAGTGACGCAACGCCCTCACTACCCGGCCGAAGAACTCACCATCGCGGTCGGCCTCGGCAAGGCCGCGCTCTGCTGGATGGGCACGCGCATTCTGGCGACGCGCGACTGAGGCAGGCGGGCCCCGCCGGCTGGCCGGCAGGGCCCTCTGGCTCACACCGGCACCACCACCGGGCCAGGGTCGTGGCAGGGGCCGCCATGGTCCCAGGGAAGCGGGAACCCCTCCGGCAGGCGGGCCTCGATCATGTCGTGCATCCATTCGACGATCGCACCGCGGTCGACCGGCAGACCAGGCATATCGGGCCCGGGAAAGTGCGGCATCGGGTCATGCGGTTCCCCGGCCCATATGCCGGGTGCGCCGTGATGCTCGCCAGTGGGTTCGGGAGCGTGGACCACTCCCGGCATGTTGTATCCTTCAGTCATGTCGCTCTCCTGTCGCCCGGCGCACCGCCTCCATGGCGGGGCCGGCGGGCGAAGGTCCAGACTGGCCGAGGCCGGGATTCGCGGCTGTAAGCAGGCTCACACCCGGGACCGGGGCTGCGGCCAGCTTTGCGGCTCCTGCCAGTTCGCCGGTCACGTCCTTGTGCGCGGCTGCGCCTCGCCAAGCCCCAGCCGGAGGTTCACCCTCGGCTCTTCAGCCGGCTTTCCCGGCAGTCCTCGAAGGAGGTCGCCATGCTGCGCGCATTCGCCATCGTGATGGTGCTTGCCCTTGCTGGCTGCAACACGTCCTCGCCCCCGACAATGAGCGGTGCCAGCTCTCCGCCATCCGCGGGACCTGCATCCGGTTCGACAGGAGGCATGGGAGGTGGAGGCATGGGAGGTGGAGGAACGGGCGGCGGCGGCAGGGGCGGATACTGAGCCCGGCGCCGGCACCGGCGCCGATGGCTCCTATTCCGCCGCAGGCCCAAGCGAAGCCTTGACCGGTGACCGCCACACGCTGACACTGCTGAAATCCTAGGCATCTGATCAGTTTGTAGTCCACTCCAAAAAATGGACTCAGGCCGTAAGCCCCCCTGCGGGCACGGCCACGGGTTCTGGCATGCCAAATGCTTGAGGAGTGATCGCAACTTGGGAGGGTTGGATGCTGGACCTCATCGTGCGCGGAGCCACACTGGCCGACGGCCGCACGGGCATCGATATCGGCGTCAAGGACGGCCGTATCGCCGAGATTTCGCCGAAGCTCGACGCCACGGCACAGCGTGAGGTCGATGCGACGGGGCACCTCGTGACCTCGCCATTCGTCGACGCGCATTTCCACCTCGATGCGACGCTGGCGCTGGGTTTCGACGGGCACCACAACGAGTCCGGCACGCTGGCCGAGGGCATCAGGATCTGGAACACGATCCGCTCGCGCATTCCGGCCGAGGACTTCCGCAAACGTGCGCTGGAGTATTGCGACCTCGCCGTGTCGCAAGGCCTGCTGGCCATTCGCACCCATGTCGACGTCACCGACCCCAAGCTGACCGGGGTCGAGGTGCTGCTCGACGTCAAGAAGCAGGTCGCGCCCTATCTCGACCTGCAGCTCGTCGCCTTTCCCCAGATGGGCTACTTCGGCGCCCCCGAGACACCCGGCAATTTGAAGCGCGCGCTCGACATGGGCGTCGACGTGGTCGGCGGCATTCCGCATCTCGAGCCGACGATGGAGCTCGGGCGCCAGTCGGTCACCACGCTCCTCACCATCGCCGCCGAGCGCGGGCTGATGGCCGACCTGCACTGCGACGAGAACGACGACCCCATCTCCCGCCATGTCGAGCAGCTGGCCTTCGAGACCAAGCGGCTCGGGCTGCAGGGGCGGGCTGCCGGCTCGCACCTGACGTCCATGCACTCCATGGACAATTTCTACGCGGCCCGGTTGATCGTGATGATGGCAGCGGCGGGAGTGACGGTCATCGCCAACCCGCTGGCCAACATGTTCCTGCAGGGCCGTTTCGACACCTATCCGAAGCGCCGCGGACTGACCCGCCTTCCCGAGCTGATGGAGGCGGGCTGCATCTGCGCCACGGGCCACGACAGCGTGCTCGACCCCTGGTACCCGCTGGGGCGCGCCGACATGCTCGACGTTGCCTTCATGACCGTCCACGCCTCGCACATGAGCAGCCATGACGCCATGCGCGACTGCTTCAAGCTGATCACCGAGTTGCCGGCCAGGGTGATGGGGCTCGAAGGCTACGGGCTGGAGGTGGGCAAGAACGCCGACCTCGTCGTGCTGCAGGCAGCGGACCCCTTCGAGGCGATCCGTCTGCGGCCGGCCCGCCTCGCCGTCATCAGGCGCGGCAAAGTCATCGCCGAAACGCCTCGCGTGGCCACCCGGCTCACCCTCGAGGGACGCCCGGAGGCGCTGGACAGCTTCGCGGTGCGGTCGGGCCGAAGGGCCTGACGCGGGCCGATTTTCCCCACTTTACAACGCAGAGAGGACGTCGATGAGCACGCCCGAGGACTTCATGCGCCGTGCGATCGAGCTCAGCCGGGCGAAGATGCGCGCAGACGGATCGGCACCGTTCGCGTGCGTCATCGTCAAGGACGGGGCCATCGTCGGCGAAGGCGTGAACAACGTCGTCAACAATCACGACCCGACATCTCACGGCGAGGTCGAGGCGATCCGTGACGCCGGACGCAACATGAAGACGTGGGACCTCAGCGGCTGCGAGCTCTACACCACCTGCGAACCTTGTGAGATGTGCGTCTCCGCGATGTTCTGGGCGAAGATTTCGAAGATGTACTACGCCAACACGCTGAAGGACTGCGAGGAGCTCGGTTTTAACCTTGAGCCCCTGCGCGCCATGGTCCGCAGCGAGGTCGAGAGCCGGTCCCTGCCGGCCTCGCGGGTCTTGCCCGCCGAGGCCCGCGCCGTGCTCGACGAATGGGCCGCATCGCCGGCTTTCAGCACCTTCCAGTGAAGCGGCGCAAGACCGCGGAAGCAAGACCGAAACCCGTCAATCTGAGAGGGGATGACGACATGAGCGAACAGGACGAGCCGATCACCGACTTCCGCGCGCTGCTGCACCCGATCAATCGCCGCCGCTTCCTGCAGGCGACCGGCGGCCTCGTCGGCGCCGCCGCGGCCAGCACCGCGCTGCCGACCACGGCCTATCCGCAGGACAAGGTGCTGAACCTGCTGTCCTGGCCCGGCCATGGCGATCCCGCCGTCGTGAAGCCCTTCGAGGACAAGTACGGCGTCAAGGTCGTCGCCAAGGAGTATGTCGGTGGCGAGCCGATGCTGGCCCTGATGAACCAGTCGCCTCCCGGCTCCTTCGACGTCGTGCTCGCCGACGCCGAGTACATCACCATGCTGAAGCAGGGCGGCTTCATCGACGAGATGAACCCGGCCGACTATGCCATGGGCGACTACTGGCCGGAGTTCCAGAAATTCGAGCCCCACTGGCCCGACGGAAAGCTCTACTCGGTCCTGATCCGCTTCGGCTATCTCGGCATTGCCTATCGCACGGACGTGCTGACCGAGGCGGACGTGAAGTCCTACAAGGTGCTGTGGGACCCCAAGATCAAGGGCAAGGTCGGCTTCTTCGACTGGTACCTGCCGACGATGGGTTGCCTCAGCCTGTACAACGGCAACAAGCCGCCCTTCGACATCTCCGACGAGAAGTTCGCCAAGCTGAAGGAGACGCTGTTCTCGCTCAAGCCGCAGGCGAGCGGCTTCTACTCGATGGCCGACCAGTTCTCGATGCTGACCAACGGCACGGCCGCGGCCATCCCCGGCGTGGGCGACTGGGTGGTGCTGCTGCTGCAGAAGAACGGCGTTCCCGTCACCGCGACGGTGCCGGACGAGGGCGGCGTTCAGTGGACGGAGTCGATGTCCATCGTCTCGTCTTCGCCGAAGAAGGACCTCGCCAAGGCGTTCATCCAGTACATGTCGTCGGTGGAAGGCCAGGTCCGGTCCGCCCGCATGCCGGCCTACTGGGCGTCGATCCCGAACAAGAAGGCTTGGGACCAGCTCAACAAGGAGTTCCCCGCCGACGCCAAGACGCTGCGCCACACTTTCACCGAGCGCAACGTCATGGACGAGTACAAGGATGGCAAGATCTTCATCCGCAAGACGCCGGTGAAGCAAAGCATCGAGGCCTGGAACGACACCTGGTCGGAATTCAAGTCGATGTAACGAGGCTCCCGCTGGCCGAAGCAGGCCGGTAGTCGTCATTGCGAGCGAAGCCAAGCAACCCAGGCCTGTTCGCCTGACCGCAACCCGCGACCGGGTTGCTTCGTCGCCTGGCTCCTCGCAATGACCCGCGGGGATTTCGACCAAAGCCAAAGCGGGGCGGCCCACGGGCCGCTTCCCCTTCCGTCCCTGACGAAGGACTCCATGACCGTCGTCGTGCAGCAATCGCAGGAAGCCGCGCCTGCCCGTCCCTCGGGCGTGCAGCGCGCGCGCATCCAGTTCTTCACGGCGTTCGTGGCGCCGCCGCTCTTGTGGCAGCTCGCCTTCTTCGTCGTGCCGCTGGGCTTCCTGGTGGTGATGACGTTCTGGTCGGTGAAGAGCTTCAAGCTCGCTCCCGACTCCACGCTGGCCAACTGGATCTTCATCCTGAACGCCGGCTTCTTCCGCAACGCCTACGTCTATACGTTCTGGATGGCGGCGCTCACCGCCGCCATTGCGAGCATCATCGCTTTCCCCGTGGCCTACACGCTGGCCTACAAGCTCGGCGCCGCGACACGGCGTACGCTGATCCTGCTGCTGGTCGTGCCGTTCTTCACGAGCTACCCCGTCCGCATCTACTCCACGCAGATTTTCTTCAGCCCGCAAGGCATCATCAACACGCTGCTGGAGCCCATCGGGCTCGGCCCGATCAAGGTGCTGAACACACCGACAGGCACGATCGTCGGGTACCTCGTGCTGGTGCTACCGCTGGTGGTTCTGCTGCAGACCTTCGCGCTTTCCAACGTGCCGCGCATCATCATCGAGGCCGCGCACAATCTGGGATGCGGGCGCCTGCGGACGATCTTCACCGTCATCGTTCCGAGCGCCCGGATCGGGCTCATCGTCGCCGGAACCTTCGCCTTCGTGCTTGCCTTCGGCGACTATGTGGCGCCGCTTTACCTTGGCGGATCGAAGCCTCCAACACTGTCGATCCTCATCGCGGACCAGGTGAAGTCCGGCAACAACTGGCCACGTGCCTCCGTCGTCGCCGTCATCATGATCGTCACGCTGATGGCGGTGATCCTCGTCATGCTCGGCCTTGCCTATCGCCGCGCCGGAGCAAGGCGATGAGTGGCGACGTGCTCCGCAAGACGGCACTCGTCGCGTGGACGGCGCTGGTCTTCGCCTTCATCTTCGCGCCCATCGTCTCGACGATCGTGTTCTCCTTCAATGCCGACCGCTTCCCCAGCCTGCCCTGGGGCGGGTTCAGCCTGGTGTGGTACGAGGCCATCTTCGCCGACGCGACGATCCAGCGCGGCCTCGTGAACAGCCTGATCGTGGCGGTGTTCACCTCGGCGATCGCCACCGTGCTGGGCTTCGCGGCGGCCTATGTCGACTACCGTTTCCAGTTCATCGGCAAGTCCGCCTACCTGGCGCTGGTCTCGCTGCCGCCCACCGTGCCGGTGGTCATCCTGGGCGTCGCCATGCTGACCTTCGAGGGCCGGGTGGGCCTCTCCGGCACCCTCACCGGCATCGTCGTCGCCCATGTCGTGCTGGCTGCGCCCTTCGCCATGGCGCTGGTGCGGATGCGCCTCGCCGACCTCGACCCCGATCTCGAGCGCGCCGCGTGGAACCTGGGGGCGACACCGTGGCGGGCGCTGTTCGGCGTCATCGTGCCCTTCTGCGCACCGTCCATCCTCGCCTCCGTCTTCTTGACGGCGGCGGTGTCGTTCGACGAGTTCATGATCGCCTGGTTCGTCTCGGGCCTGAACGAGACGTTGCCGGTGCGCGTGCTGGCCATGCTGCAGGGCCAGGTGAGTCCGCGCATCAACGCCATCGGCGCCATCGTCTTCGGGGTGAGCATCACCCTCATCGTCCTCTCCCAGCTCCTCGTCGGCAGCCGCTTCGTCGGTCGCGTCGTGCGCAGGCAGGCCTGAACCGGGAACCGCCATGGCCGCACCCATGATCGAGATTGACCGCGTGGCCAAGAGTTATGGCGAGCACGTCGCCGTGGCCGACGTGACCTTCTCCATCTCCAAGGGCGAGTTCATCGCGCTCATGGGGCCATCCGGCTGCGGCAAGACCACGACACTGCGCATGCTGGCCGGGCTCGACCAGCCTACGTCCGGGGAGATCCGGCTATGGGGCCGGCGCCTGAACGACGAGGCGCCCTGGAAGCGGGACGCGCCGCTGGTGTGGCAGAGCTACGCCCTGTTCCCGTTTCTCAGCGTCCGCAAGAACGTCGAGTTCGGGCTGAAGCAGCGCGGCGTTGCGGCGATTGTCCGGAAACAGAAATCCGACGAGTGGATGGAGAGGCTCGGCATCGCGCAGTTCGCCGATCGTGGCGTCGACCAGCTCTCGGGCGGCCAGCGGCAGCGCGTGGCGCTCGCCCGCGCTCTCGTGCTGGAGCCGGAGATGCTTCTGCTGGACGAGCCGCTGAGCGCGCTGGACCCGCATCTGCGCGTCCGCATGCAGGCGGAGCTCGTACGGCTGCACCGGCAGCTCGGCATCACCTTCATCTGCGTCACGCACAGCCACTCCGAGGCCTTCGCGATGGCCAACCGCGTGGTGATCATGAACGAGGGCCGCATCCAGCAGATCGGCTCCCCGCAGGAGATCTACCGGCGTGCCGCCAACCGGTTCGTCGCCGAGTTCGTCGGCGGCAACAACATCCTGGCCGGAACCGTGCAGCAGGTGGCGAACGGCAAGGTGACCATCGCCGGCCCGGTGGGGACGGTGACGGCTCCCGCTCCGGCAGACCATGCCCCCGCTGCCGGAGATGCCGTGACGCTCGTCGTGCCCGCCGACCGGATCCGGCTCGCCGGCGAGGCCGGACAGGGCGGAAACGAAGTTTCCGCGCGCATCACGACGGTGGAGTTCGTGGGCTCGTCCGTGACGGTGTTTCTCGAGACGGAGGGCGGGGCGGAGCTCAGCCTGCAGAGATCCCTGCACGACATGGAGGCCACGCCGCTCGAGGTCGGGCAGCCCGTCGTCGCCCGGTGGTCGGCGGACGAAGGCTTCTTCGTGCCGTCCTGAATGACTGCCGGCGTCGCCGGCCAACGAGACTGGGAGGGAGTGACATGGCCTATTTCATCCGTGGCGCCACGATCGTGGCGATGGGCGGCCCGCACGGGTCGGCGCCCTTCACCGGCGACGTCCTGATCGAGGGCGACAAGATCTCGGCGATCGGGACAGGGCTCACGGCCCCCGCAGGCGCGACATTGATCGACGGCTCCGGCAAGCTGGTGATGCCCGGCCTCGTCAACGCCCACCTGCACTCGGGCGAGGCGCTCTTCAAGAGCCGCTACGACAACATGCCGCTCGAGATCTGGATGCTCTACGCCTACCCGATCCTCGGGGCGAAGGCGATCAGCGACCGGCTGATCTACCTGCGCAGCATGCTCGTCGCTATCGAGGCACTGAAGACCGGCGTCACCTGCCTGACCGACGACATCTTCGAGGCGCCGCGCCAATCGCTGGCGCAGCTCGGCGCTGCCGTGCAGGCCTATGACGACATCGGCATCCGCGCGACGGTGTCGGGCCACGTCATGGACCGCAACTTCCTCGACACGATCCCCTTCTCCCGGGACTACGTACCGGCCGACCTGCAGGCGGAGGTGGGCAAGCTGACCCCTCCCACGTGGCAGGACTATGTGGCCTTCGCGAAGGAGGCGCATTCCGCCTTCCACGGACGGTCGGGGCGGATCCGGTTCATGGTCGCGCCCTCGGCGCCGCAGCGCTGCACGCCCGAGCTGATGCAGGCGGCCGACGAACTGGCCCGCGCGTGGAAAGTCCCGTTCCACACCCATATCGTCGAGACGAAGGTGCAGGGCTGCACGGGGCCGGCGCTCTATGGCAAGAGCCTGATGCGCTACATGGCCGATCTCGGCCTGATGCATCCCGGCATCGCCATCGCTCACTCGATCTGGGTGACGCCCGACGACATCGCGTTGATGGGCGAGGCGGGCGTCTCGATCATCCACAACACCATCTCGAACCAGAAGCTCGGCGCCGGCGTCGCTCCCGTCCGCGAGCTGCTGGAGGCCGGCGTCAACGTCGCGCTGGGGTCGGACGGCATCAGCACCAACGACACGCCGCGCATGTTCGACGTGATGAAAGCCTGCGGGCTCATCCACAAGGTGACGACGCCCGACTACGGCCGCTGGCTGACCTCGGAGGAAGTGCTCCACGCCTGCACGCTTGCAGGCGCGAAGAGCGCGCTGATCGACCACGAGACGGGCTCGCTGGAGGCCGGGAAGAGGGCCGACCTGCTCGTCCTCGACATGGAAACGGTGAACTTCACGCCGCGCCAGGACGTGCTCAACCACATCGTCTACAGCGAGAACGGCTCATCGATCGAGAAGGTGTTCGTCAACGGCGAGATCGTGGTGCAGGACGGCAAGCTCACGCGGGTAGACGAGAAGGAGCTGCTCGCCGAGCTCCGCACGCTCATGCCCGCGTTCAACGAGTACCATGCCAGCGTCGAGGCCAGGAACCATGCCTTCCGGCCCTATTTCGACGAGGTCCACCGCCGCTGTAACGCCACCGACATCGGCGTTCACCGGCTGGTCGGTCTCAGCGACATGTGGCCGGGTTGAGGAGGCGCATGATGACCGCGCCATTCCGCATCGCCGACATGACCTGGTACGAGTTCGCCGACCGGGTGAAGACAAACCCCATCGTGCTCCTGCCCACGGGGTCGACCGAGCAGCACGGGCCGCACCTGCCGCTCTCCACAGATGTCGTCCTGCCGGTCGCGGTGGCAGAGCGCGTGGCCGAGCACATCGGCGCACTCGTTGCGCCGCCGATCACCTACGGCTTCAAGTCGCAGCCGAAGTCGGGCGGCGGCAACCACTTTCCCGGGACGCTCAGCCTCGACGCCTCGGTGTTCGTGGGGCTCGTGCGCAACGTCGTGAACGAGCTGGCTCGGCATGGCGTGCGCAAGGTCGTGCTGTTCGACGGCCACATGGAGAACCAGTGGTTCCTCGTGGAAGCCGCCGACCTCGCCCTGCGCGACCAGGCGATGCTCGGCGTAAAGGACCTCAAGATCGTCAAGCTCGGCTATTGGGAGCTGATCTCGCCCGAAACCGAGAAGGCGCTGTTCCCCACCGGCAAGCCCAGCTGGGAACTGGAGCACGCGGCGGTAATGGAGACGTCCGTCATGCTCCACCTGCGGCCGGATCTCGTGCGCGCCGACAGGATTCCCGACCACCCGCCGGCCGACTTCCCGCCCTACGATACCTACCCCTTCGACACCGGGCCGATCCCCCCGGACGGCGTCCTCTCCTCGGCGGCAAGCGCCACCGCCGAGAAGGGCGAACTCGTGCTGAAGCAGGTGGTGCCGGACATCGCGACGGCGCTCAAACGCGCTTTCGCCTGAGGCGAGGACAAGGCCACGCCCGCGCTTGTTGACGCTGCCTCAACCTGCGGTGGCGTCCACTGGCCCGGGCGTCGCTTCGGCGCCGTGGACCGATTGCCCATGATCGCCGCCACCATCACCTTCGTGCTCACCAACCTGCCCGCCATCATGCTGGTGCTCGCCTTCGTGCTGGCGGCTGCCGTCCCGGGCGTCCACGATTTTCCCGCGCGGCTGCTGGACTGGACCCTGCTGCTCGCCTTCGGCTTCACGGGACTCTGGTCGGCCTTCTACCATGTCGCGTTCGGAGAGATGGCCGCCGCGTATATCGGCTGGCAGCCCAGTCCGTTCCAGTTCGAGGTCGGCATGGCCGACCTCGCCATCGGGGTGACGGCGATCGTCGCGTTCTGGCGCGGCATGGAATTCAAGGCGGCCGCTATCCTGGCCGCATCCGTGTTCTTCCTCGGCGACGCCGTCGGTCATGTCCACCAGATGATGGCCACCGGCAACTTCGCGCCGGGGAATGCCGGCGTGCCGTTCATCACGGATATCGCCGTCCCGGTGCTCGCCATCGCGCTCTGGTTCAAGGTCCGGCGGCGCGTTTTACCTGCTGCCTTGTCCGCCTGATCCACTGTCAGGAAGTGCCGAGGGGATCCGCGCGCCCGGTCGCGACGATGAGATCTGCAGCGCGTCACCTGGACTGCGCATTGGTCGTGCACTGCTTCCGGGCCGCTTCGCCGCAGGCGAAATGCGCAGCTTGTCCGCCACCGTGCGGATGACATGTTTCCTGCCGGGCGCAGCCGTTCTAGAAGCATGTCGGTAGCGCAGATCAAGCGCTGCAAATGAAGTCCGCGACACCGGAGCACCCTCATGAGCGATCTCGTTTTCATCGCCTTCCCGAACGAGCAGAAGGCCGAAGAAGTCCGCCAGAAGGTCCTGGCGATGCAGAAGGAGTATCTGATCGAGCTTGGTGATGCCGTCGTCGTGGTCAAGGATCCGAACGGGCACGTGAAGCTCAATCAGCTGATCAACTTGACAGCAACGGGGGCAGCGTCCGGCGCGCTGTGGGGCACCCTGATCGGCTTCATCTTCATGATGCCGCTGCTCGGCACGGCGCTCGGCGCGGCCTCGGGCGCGCTGGGCGGCAAGCTCAGCGACGTCGGCATCGACGACAAGTTCATGAAGGATGCCGCGAGCGCACTGCAGCCGGGCCAGGCTGGTTTGTTCCTCCTCATCAAGAAAATGACGACCGACAAGGTGCTCGCGGACCTGCGCGGCGTCGGCGGCACGCTGATGCAGACGTCCTTCGACGAGACGAAGGAGGCCCAGCTGCGCGAGGCGCTCGCGGCGCATGCGGCCACGACGGCCGCTGCCGTTCCGCCCACCTCCTGAGCTCAACCGGAATGCGGGGGCCGCACGCGCCGGTCTCCGCCCCACCTCGACGGGAGCGGTTTCCGCACGCGCTCAGTGCGGGACCCGGTAGCGCTCGATCACGGACGCGCGGGGCTCCGCCCCGTGCCCTGGACGCAGCGGTGCGCGAACCATCCCGCCCTCGTGCCAGAACGGCTCGGCCACGAGGTCGAACTGCATCGGCCCCGGCAGTGGCTTCAGTTCGAACAACCTGGCCGAGCGGAACGCAAGGGACAGGTGCAGGCTGGCGGCCGTCAACACGGCCGTCGACCAGGCATGAGCATTCACCGTGCCGTGCGCTGCTTCGATCACCTCCGCTGCGGCCCTGAACCCGGTGACGCCTTCGACGCGCGCGGGATCGATCCCGTAGACGGAAATGGCGCCGGTCTCCGTCCAGCGCCTGTAGCCCGCTGCCGCCCACTCGCGCTCGCCCGCGGCGACGGGCGTCGAGACTGCCCTGGCCAGCGCGACATGGTCGGCCACGCGCGCGGGGTGGAAGGGTTCCTCGATCCAGGAAATGCCGGCCTCCTCCATCCGGCGGACCGTCCGGATAGCCGTGTCGAGGTCCCACACCGTGCCGTTCCCGGCGTCCACCATGATGCCGGGCTCCGGCCCGGCTGCTTCCCGCAAGGCGTGCACGAGCGCCACGTCGTAGTCGGGATCTCGTCCGGCGCGCGAGAGGCCCTTCTTTCCAAGCCCGAGCTTGGTGGAGCGGAAGCCGCTCGCGAGATGCCCTGCGATCTCGCGCACGCTTTCGTCGACGGTGGGCTGGTTCACGTGCAGGCTGGCGCAGGCGGGCAGGCCGTCGTGGACGGCACCGCCAAGCAGTTCAAACAGCGGCACCCCGGCATCCTTGGCGGCGATGTCCCACAGGGCCATGTCGACGGCCGAGAGCGCCAGTGTGGCGATGCCGCCCTCGCCGTACCACCAGGTGTGGGCCTTCATGGCGGCCCAGGCGCCCTGGACGTCCGTCGGGTCGCGTCCCGCCAGAATCGGCGCGAATCCTTCTTCCAGGATTGTCACTGTCGCACGGCAGGCCTCAGGCCACATGGCGATGGCCTCGCCCCACCCCGTCACGCCTGCATCGGTGTCGACGGCGAGCAGCACGGCCATCCTCTCGTGCCCGAAGTCGTTGGGCTCCGGCCAGCGCAGCACGAATGGCCTTATCGCCGTGATCCGCATCCCTGGCTCCCCCTGCTGCAGCGTCGGACATTCCCCTTGGCAAGCTATCAGAGGGGGTGTACCGTCCGCATCAATTATACAATTGGTCAGGCCAATGCGACAAGGCCGGCCCTGTTTGGGAGGAACCGATGCAATTGACGAGACGCCTTTCCATTCACCTGGCCGGACTTGCGGCTGCCGCCCTAATCACGGGCGCCGCGGGCGCGGCCGATTTCCACGGCTTCGACGCGGCAAAGCACGACGGCTCGCAGATCCCGGCCGACAAGCTCGCAGCAATGGTGAAGGACGCGGCGGCAAAGCACCCGCCCCGCAACGGCAAGCAGCTCGTCATCGGCTTCGCCAATCTTCAGCGCGACATCACCTTCTGCGCCAAGGTGGAACAGGGTCTCGTGGAGAACGCGAAGGCTGCCGGCATCGACCTGCAGATCGCCGACAACAGGCTCGACGGCGCCACCGCGCTGGCCAACGCCGAAAGCTTCCTGCAGCGCGGTGTCGACTACGTCATCGAGTTTCAGACGGACGCCAATTTCGGCGCCACGATCATGAGCAAGATGAAGGACGGCGACACCAAGGTGACCGCCATCGACATCCCGATGCCGGGCGCCACGTTCTTCGGCGCCAACAATCCGCGTTCGGGCTTCATGGGGGGCAGCTATCTCGGACAGGCCGCCCTGGAGAAGTGGGGCGCCGACAAGGTGAAGCAGGGCTATCTGATCGTCGGCGAGCTGCCGCAGTCGGGGGCCATCCCGGCCATGCGCACGGGCGGACAGATTGCGGGCTTCCTATCCACGGTGGCGGGCTTCCCGGCAGACCACGTCATCAAGATCGACACCAAGAACACGCTCGAGGAGAGCTTCGCCCAGACCAACAACGTTCTCGGCCGCATTCCGGCCGGCGTGCCGATCATGGCGACCGCCATCAACGACCAGTCGGCAACCGGCATTCTGCGCGCAGTGAAGCAGGCCGGCCGCGAGGCGGACCTCGTGGTCGTCGGCATGGGTGCCGACGAGGGTGCGACGCTGGTCGCCGAGCCCGCCTTCGTCGCGTCCGTCGGGTACTTCCCCGAGCGGTACGGTAACTATCTGCTCCCGCTCGCCCTTGCCCAGCTCGCGGGGGTCGAGACACCCGCCACCGTGCTGGTCAACCACGTGATGGTGACCAAGGCGAACATCTGCAAGTACTACCCCGACCTGAAGTGCTCGGACGCCAAGGGACTGGAGTTCAGCTTCCCGCAGCAGGCGTTCGAGACGCATCTGGCCGAGATCCGCAAGTCGCCGGAGCTCAAGGGCTTCGAGAACCTGATCCCGGCGAACTGACCCTGCTGCCGACACAACGCCGCCGGCCGGCTCCGGCGGCGTTTCCCGCGCTCCAGCCCAGGCAAGCCATGGCCGCAGCCTCCACACGCCTCGAGATGAGCGGTATCCGCAAAAGCTTCAGCGGCGTGGCCGTGCTGGCGGATGTCGACTTTTCCGTCGGGCGGGGCGAAGTGGTCGCGCTGCTGGGTTCGAACGGCGCCGGCAAGTCGACCCTGATGAAGATCCTCACCGGGGTCTACAATCGTGACGCCGGTACGGTGAGGGTAGACGGCGAGGAAGTCGACTTCAGCGTACCCGCCGAAGCTGTTTCCGCTGGCGTGAAGCTCTTGCCGCAGGAGATTTCCGTCATGCCGGACATGACGGTGGCGGAGAACATCTTCCTGGGCGACCTGCCCATGCGCCGGAGCCTGGGCTTCCCGGTCGTCGACGATGCGGCGATGCGGGCGCGCTCGGCGGCACTCCTCGACCAGCTCGGCTTCGGCGGCATCGACCCGGACACGCCGGTCAAGCGGCTCTCGGTCGCCGAGCAGCGCATCGTCGAGATCGCCCGCGCGCTGACCGGCTCCGCACGGGTGCTCGTAATGGACGAGCCGACGGCCGCCCTCACGGAGCACGAAGCGAGGCTCATCTTCCGCATCATCCGCCGGCTCACCGAGCAGGGCGTCGCGATCGTCTACATTTCCCACTACCTCGCCGAGGTGTTCGAGATCTCCGACCGCATCGTCGTGCTGCGTGACGGGCGCAACGCGGGCACGTGGGCCACCTCCTCCGCGTCGCGGTCCGACGTGCTTGCCGCCATGCTGGGCAACGCGATGGGGGAGCTCTTCGAGGGCGGCGGATCCGGGGCGGGCGCAAACGTGCTCGAGGTCGGGAATCTCACGGCCTTCGGCCTTTCCGACGTCTCGCTGTCCGTCAACGCAGGGGAGATCGTCGGCGTCTTCGGGCTGGTGGGATCCGGCGTGGAGACGCTCGGCCGCGCGCTCTACGGCGTTCTCGGCCGGTTGCCCGCCGGGCTCGTTACCCTGGCCGGCAAGCCGTTCCAGCCGGCGAGCCCGATGGAGGCCAAGGCCGCCGGAGTCGGCTTCGTCGCGGCCGAGCGCAAGAAGGAGGGCATCATCGGCGAACTGACGGTCCGAGAAAATGTCGCCCTGCCCTTTCAGGACCGCTTCGTGTCTGGCCTGTTCGTCTCCCGCGCCGCCGAAACCGCCCACGCCACGCACTGGATCCGCACTCTCTCCATCCGCACACGCGGGCCCGAGCAGAAGATCCGGACGCTCTCGGGGGGCAATCAGCAGAAGGTTTGCCTCGCGAGGTGGCTCGTCGACGGCGTGCGCCTGCTGATCCTCGAGGAGCCCACACGCGGTGTCGATGTCGGAGCGCGACGCGAGATCTATTCGCGCCTGCGCGAACTGGCCGACAGTGGATTTGCGGTGCTCGTGCTGTCGTCCGACGTGGAGGAAATCGCCGGCCTGTCGGATCGCAGTCTCGTGCTCGACCGGGGCCATGTCGTCGGGCGGTTCGACCGGGGCACGCCGCCGGCAACGCTCATGGCCGCGACCGCGTCGCGCCCAGCACTCGATGTCGCCTGAGGTCCCTGCCCATGTCCCGTACGGCCGATAGCGCCCCCGCCCCTTCCCCGCTTCTTGGCCTGCTCAACAGGCCGTCCTCGGGCGTCGTGCTGCTGCTCGTCTTCTATGTCGGGCTCGTGGCGGTGTTTTCAGTCCTGTCGCCGTTTTTCCTGTCGGTGCGCAACATGCTGTCGATAGGCGGCAACGTCGCCTTCATCGGCCTGATGGCCGCGACCGGAACGCCGCTGATCATTGCCGGAGGCCTCGACCTCTCCGTCGCCGCTGTGGCCGGGTTCACCGGGGTCGTGATCTCGCTCCTCTACACGGCCGGCGTTCCGATCTGGGGAGCGGTGGGCATCGCGCTCGTGCTCGCGGCCGGCATCGGGCTCGTGAACGGGTTCTTCACCACGCGGCTGCGCCTCAACCCGCTGATCGTCACACTGGGCATGATGTCGATCATCTCCGGGCTGGCACTCGTCCTCACCGGCGGCCTCACCAAGCCGATGATGGTGGACGGGTTCAACTGGATCGGATCGGGCCGCCTGGGCGGCGTGCCCATTCCCATGATCATCATGCTCGTCGTCTTCCTGGTGGTCTGGATCGTCCTCACGCGAACCCGGTTCGGGCGCTTCGTCTATGCGTCCGGCGGCAATGCCGAGGCGGCCCGTCTGATCGGCATCCCTGTCGGTCGGACGGTCGTGACGCTCTACGTCGTCTCCGCGCTGTCGGGCGCGCTCGCCGGCACCATGCTTGCCGCCATGCTCGGGGCGGCGGCGCCCAACGCTGCCGGGCAGCACCTCCTGACCGTCATCGCGGCGATCATCCTGGGCGGTACCTCTCTCTATGGTGGCCGCGGCAGCGTCTGGGGCAGCCTTCTCGCCGTGCTCATCCTTGGGACGCTGGCGAACGGCCTGACCCTCCTCAACGTCTCCAGCTTCTGGCAGGACGTCACCCGCGGCATCGTGCTGATGCTCGCCGTGAGCCTGGACCAGATCCGCACCCGGGCGCTGGGAGACTGACGATGAGCATCGCCGAGGATTACGGCCCCATCGAAAGGAACTCCGTCGCCGAGCAGGTGGCCAAGCGCCTGCTCGAACTCGTGCGAACCCGCAACCTGAAGCCGGGGGACGTCCTGCCGACCGAGCGGGAGCTCGCAGCCATGATGCAGGTGAGCCGACCCAGCGTGCGCGAGGCGATACGGGGGCTGCAGATCCTGGGCGTGCTCAAGGTGCGCCAGGGCGCGGGCATCTTCGTTTCCTCGCTCGACGCGTCCGAGCTGCTGGCTCCGCTGCAGTTCCTGATCACGCTCAACACGCAGAATGTCGACGCGCTCTACGAGGCGCGTGTGCTGGTGGACGGTGGCATCGCCCGCATGGCGGCGACGCGGCTGTCCGCCGAGGACATCGAGCGCCTCAAAGGCATGGTCGTAACCCAGCGCAACCTCGTGCTCGACCCGCTCGGCTTTCGCGTTTCGGATCTCGAATTCCACCGCACGATCTCCGAGTCGATCGGCAACCCGTTCCTGAGCCGCACCTCGAACGGCCTGTACGTGCTCGGCATGGAATACCGGCGGATCGCGTCGGAGACACCCGGGGTGCTGCGGCAGTCGCTCGCCGACCACGAGACCATCGTCGCGGCGCTGGAGGCCCGGGATCCCGATGCCGCGGCCCGCGCCATGGAAGGTCATATGAGGAACGTCCGTCAGTCGACTGCGGACGCCATGGAGGCAGGATGAGCAGCAAGGCGCGCATCGGCGTCGTAGGCGCCGGCTGGTGGGCAGTGGTCAATCATCTGCCGCTGCTGAAGGCCAATCCGGACTGCGAGATCGTCGCGGTCAGCCGCAAGGGCCGGGACGAGCTGCGGGCCGTCCAGGAGACCTTCGGCGTGGATCAGGGCTTCGAGGACGCGGCGGAGATGCTGGAGCGCGTGCCGATGGACGGCGTCGTCATCTCGTCGCCGCACGACCTCCACCATGAACACGCCATCCTGGCGCTCTCCAAGGGCTGCCACCTGCTCGTCGAGAAGCCGCTGACCACCACGGCCGCCGACGCCCGGGATCTGGTCGCACGGGCGGAGGCGGCGGGAAAGGCAGTGATCGTCCCCTACGGATGGAACTTCAAGGACTGGACCTCACGGGCCCGCGACTTCGTCGCCGCGGGCGAGATCGGCCGCGTGGAGCACGTCGTCCTGCAGATGGCATCGGCGCTGGAAGATCTCTTCGCCGGCCAGCCGATGAAGGAGACGGAAGGCTCGATGTTCCGCCCTCCCGCGTCGACGTGGGCCGACCCGAAGCATGCGGGCGGCTATGGCTGGGGCCAGCTCGTGCACGCGCTCGGGCTGCTGTTTCGCATCGCAGAGCTGGAGCCCGCGTCCGTTTTCGCCCTCACCGGCGCGTCGCCGTCCGGGGTCGACTATTACGACGCAGCGGTGGTCCGATTCCGGAATGGCGCCTCGGCCAGCATCTCCGGCGCGGCAACCGTGCCCAAGCACCGCGGTTTCCAGATCGACCTGCGCATCTTCGGTTCGGAGGGCATGCTGCTCCTCGACATCGAGCGCGAGAGGCTGGAGGTGCGCCGCAGGGATGGCCGCGACACAGTCGTCGACATGCCGCCGGGCAGCGGCGCCTATTCCTGCGAGAAGCCGCTCGAGGTGCTGGTGGATCTCTGCCTTGCCCGGCCGGTGGAGAACCCCTCGCCGGGCATCGTCGGAATGCGCGCTGTCGAGGTTCTGGACGCCCTCTACCGCTCAGCCGCGAGTGGCAGGCTGGAGACGGTGTGAGGCGAAGCGCATGAGGAGGACCGAGCCATGAAACTGTCCCTGACCTCGTGGTCGCTGCGCGCCTGCTCGCTGGACGAAGCGGCCGCGATCTCGAAGGCTCTCGGCATCGGCGCGCTGGACCTCGGCTATTTCTATGGGCCCGCCCTGGACAAGGCGGCCCTGCTCGCCGACCCCGACCGGGCGGCTGACCGCGTTGCGGGGCTCGGCATCGAGGTGCCCAACTTCTACCATCTGTTCGGCTCGACGCTGGCCGGCCGGAACCTCGCCGACCCCGCCCACCGCGCCGAGAACGAGGCGGACCTGCGCAATGTGGTGCGCTTCTGCAGCCGCGCCGGTATCCCGACCGTCTTCGTGCTGCCCGGCATCTGCAATTCCTCCCAGGATCGCGCCGCGGCGCTCGCGCAATCGGCCGAAAGTCTCCGCCGGCTGCTGCCCACCGCGGCCGAGGCGGGCGTGCAGCTCACCATCGAACCGCACGTCCACTCCTTCCTGGAAAGCCCGGCCCTGACGCTCGACCTGCTGTCGCGCGTGCCGGGCCTGAAGCTCACCCTCGACTACGCGCATTTCACCTGCCTGGGCTGGCGGCAGGACGAGATCGACGCGCTCGCGCCCCACGCGGCCCATGTGCATCTGCGGCAGGCCCGGCCCGGCGCCCTGCAGACCAAGACCCACCAGGGTACGATCAACATCGAGGCGCAGCTGGGGACGCTGAAGGCGGCGGGCTATGGCGGGCGGCTCTCCCTTGAGTATGTGCACCAGGACTACATGGACACGCTTTACGACGACGTCCTCACCGAGACCATCCTGCTGCGAGACCAGGTGCGGGCATGGCTGGCATGAGCGGCGCTGCGAACGGCGACCGGGGCGCGGCCTGCTTTCCGGGAGCGCGGCAATGACGGTGTCGAAGGATCTGCGCCAGGGCGGCCTGTCCGGCGTCACGGTGGACGACATTTTGAAGCCGGGCTTCTCGACGCCGTGGGACGCGCCGATGGTGCCGCCCTACCCCTTCACCTTCCGCAATGTCGAAGTGCTGACGCTGGCCTGGCGGACAACGGAGGCAGCCGTCGCACGTCTTCTCCCGCCGCCGCTGGAGCCCGCGTCCGACGTGGTGCTCGCCCATATCTACCGCATGAGCGACGTGGACTGGCTGGGGGCTTACGGCGAGAGCAACGTCTCGATCGGATGCCGGCTGCCGGGCACCGGCATTGCCGGATCCTATTCGCCCTACCTCTTCCTCTCCTCGGACGTCGGCGTCGCGCATGGGCGCGAAATGCATGGCCAGCCGAAGAAGCTGGGACAGCCGAGGCTGGAAATGCGCGGCGACCTCCTGGTTGGCGTCGTCGAACGCAATGGCATCGACGTGCTGACGGGCACCATGCCGGCCAAGCAGGCCGCCGACAGCCTGGCCAGCCTGAACCGGCACTTCGACTTCGCGGAGAACATCAACCTCAAGGCCGTCGATCATATCGACGGGCGCCCGGCCATCCGCCAGCTCACCGCGCGGCGGCTGGCCGACGTCATCGTGCACGAGTGCTGGGGCGGCCCATGCACTGTCGAGCTGCGGCCCAACGCGCAAGCCCCGGTGCACAGGCTGCCGGTGGTGGAGATGCTGGATGGCCTGCACTGGCGGGCCGACTTCACCCTCGTGCCCGGGCGGATCATCCACGACTACCTGGAGGCAGCGCGATGAGCCGGCCAGATCTGTCCGGCGAGGTGGCGTTCGTCACCGGTGCCTCCCGCGGCATCGGGGCTGAAGTCTGCCAGGCGCTCGCCGCCGCCGGCGCGAGGGTCGTCGTCACCGCCCGGCGGCTCGGCGACGCGGAGGAGGTGGCCGCAGGTCTGAGCGGAACGCTCGCCCTTGCCTGCGACGTGTCGGACCCGGCCTCGGTCGGGCGCGCTGTCGCAAAGGCAGGCGCTGCTTTCGGCTCGCCGACGGTCCTGGTCAACAATGCCGGCGCGATCGCCCCCATCGGGCGTCTGGCGGACGTGGATCCCGAGGCTTTCGCCGGCTCGATCAGGACCACGCTCGCGGGTGCCGCCTTCGCCGCGATGGCCGTGCTGCCGGCCATGGCTGCGGCCGGGCGTGGGGTCGTCGTGAACCTGTCGTCCGGTGCGGCACACAAGCCCCTGGAAGGCTGGTCCGCCTATTGTGCCGCCAAGGCCGGGCTCGCCATGCTGACGCGCTCCATCGACCTCGAATACGGCCCGCTGGGCGTGCGCGCCATCGGCTTTGCCCCCGGCGTCGTCGACACCGGCATGCAGGCGGAAATCCGCGCATCCGGGATCAATCCCGTGAGCCGGCTGAAGCGCGAGCAGCTTGCCTCTGCCTCCGAGCCGGCCGCCGCCATCGCATTTCTGTGCGGGCCCGGCGGCGCGGAGTGGACGGGCCGGGAACTCGACATTCGCGAGCCGCGCTTGCGGGAAGCCGCCGGCCTGCCCGCACTGCCGGCGTGAACGAAGGGAGGGCGCCCATGCTGCTGGAAGGAAAGGTCGCCATCGTCACCGGGGCCTCGCGCGGGATCGGCCGGGCGACCGCGGTCGAGCTGGCGCGTCATGGGGCCAGCGTCGTCCTGAACCATTTCGAGGGCGCGGACGCAGGCTTCGGCGGGATGCAAGCCGCATCCGAAGCCCTGGCGGAGGTTGAAGCGGCGGGCGGGCGCGGCGTGCTGGTCCACGGCGACGTGGCAAAAGCGCAAACCGCCGGGGCGCTGGTCACCGCCGCAATGGAGCACTTCGGCGGCCTCGACATTCACGTGTCCAATGCCGGCATCTGCCCCTTCCACACTTTCCTCGACATGCCGGAGCAGGTTCTGCGCCAGACCATCGACGTCAACCTCACCGGCGCCTACCTCACGACGCAGGCCGCCGCGCGGCAGATGGTGAAGCAGGGACGCGGCGGTGCCATCGTCGCCGTTTCGTCCATCAGCGCGCTCGTGGGCGGCGCCATGCAGACGCACTACACGCCGACCAAGGCGGGCGTGCTGTCACTGATGCAGTCGGTCGCCATCGCGCTTGGGCCACATGGCATTCGCGCCAATGCAGTGCTGCCGGGCGCCATCCTCACCGACATCAACCGCGAGGATCTGTCCGAACCGGGCAAGCGCGCCTACTTCGACAAGCGCATTCCGCTGGGGCGGATCGGCGAGCCGCGCGACATCGCCAAATGCGTCGTCTTCCTTGCCTCAGACATGGCGTCCTACGTCACGGGAGCACCGCTCCTCGTCGACGGCGGCATGTTCGTCAACCTCCAGTAGGACCGCCATGCGCCGCGACCGCATCATCGATGTCAGAGCCAGCCTGATCGACTCGCGCGGCGCGGGTGGCGACTACCACGACCGCGACGAGGGACACTGGCTCATCGACACGCTGATCGCCACGCCGATGTCGGCGTACCCGCCCTACAAGCCGTCCCGGACCTCCTGGGGCATCGCGGTGCTGGGCTCCATACTGGTCGAGGTCGAGACGGAGGGCGGCCTCGTCGGCGTCGCCACGGGCCTCGGTGGGCCGCCGGCCTGCTTCATGATCGAACGGCATTTCCGCCGCTTCCTCGTCGGCTCCGACCCGCGCGATCTCAACCGGATGTGGGACCAGATGTACCGGGCCTCGATGCCCTACGGGCGCAAGGGCCTGACGGTGGCGGCCATCTCCGCGGTTGACCTCGCCCTGTGGGACCTCGCCGGCCAGCTGCGGCAGGAGCCGGTGTGGGCCATGATCGGCGGCAAAGTCCGCGACGACCTCGCCCTCTACTGCACGGGCCCCAAGCCCGCCGTCGCCAAGGCACAGGGCTTCTTCGGCGCCAAGGTGCCCCTGCCCGAGGGTCCGGAGGCGGGCCCGGCGGGGTTGCGCCGGAACGTCGAGTTCCTCGCGGCGCACCGGGCCTCCGTCGGTGCGGATTTCCCGCTGATGGTCGACTGCTACATGTCGCTCGACGTGCCTTACGCCGTCGACCTCGCCAGTGCCCTGAAGTCGCTCGGCATCCACTGGATCGAGGAGGCGCTGCCACCCGACGATATCGAGGGCCATCGCATTCTCAAGGCACGCTGTCCCGACACACGCTGGACGACGGGCGAGCACGAGTACACCCGCTACGGTTTCCGGCAGCTCATCGAGGGCCGGAGCATCGATATCCTGCAGCCCGACCTCATGTGGATGGGCGGGCTCACGGAAGCGCTGCGGGTCTCCGCCATGGCTTCGGCCTACGACATTCCGGTCGTGCCGCACGGGTCTGGCCCGTACTCGTATCATTTCGTGGTCACGCAGCCGCACATTCCGTTCAGCGAATACGTGAACACCTCGCCGGGAGGCGACGAGGTCGCACCCGTGTTCGGGGCGCTCTTCGCGGGCGAGACCGTGCCGGTGAACGGCAGGGTGTCCGTTACTGACGCGCCAGGCTTCGGCCTGACGCTGAACCGGGATGCTGTGAAGCTGGCGCGGCCCTACGCCCCCGAATGAGGACCGTGGGGGCGGGAAGCGCATCCGACCGGGTCCATAGCCCGTCAGGACGCGGGGCTGCCGCCGGAACGGCGAAGAGCGCCAGGCCCTTCACGCACCCCATCGCACCCAGCGCGAGCTTCTCGCCCCTGGTTGTCGAGACCCTGGTGCCCGTTGCCGCCGGCTGCGCGGTGCGTGCCTTCACACCGATCGCCCGGTAGATCTCCCTCGCCGCCGCGATGGCGAGCGCCGAGCGCAGCGGCAGGCGGCCGATGCCGGCCGAGGCGCTGGCGTAGTAGCGCTCTGCCTCGTCGAGAACCCGGCCGATCGTGCGTCCCGCCCTGACGGCCTCCCCGGCACGCGCCAGGGCCTCCGGAGCAACGCCGTCCTCCGCGAGCCAGCGACGGGGCAGGTAGACGCGGCCGGCCGCCGCATCGTCGGCGACGTCGCGTGCGATGTTGGTCAACTGGAACGCGATGCCGAGGTCGCAGGCGCGGTCGAGCGTCTCCTCGTCGCGCGTGCCCATGATCAGGGCCATCATCACCCCGACAGCGCCGGCCACATGGTAGCAATAGGTGACGGTGTCCTCGATGGTGTCGTACCGGCGGCCCCCTACGTCCATCGCGAAGCCCTCCACGAGATCGAGCGGGTAGCGGACAGGAATCCGATGACGCTGCACGACCTCGGCCAGCCCTTCATACGGAGTGCCCGGCCGGGGCCTGCCCGCCAGCGCCGCTCGGGTCTCGCGCTGGATCTCGTCGAGACTTCCGGTCGCCGAGCCGGATGAAGGGCTGTCGCGGCCGAGAGACTGGCCATCGATGAGATCGTCGCAGTGGCGGCACCACGCATAGAGCAGCGTTGCACTGCGGCGCACCCGGGCGTCGAACAGGCGGGATGCTCCGGCGAAGCTCTTCGACCCCTGACGGAGGGCGGTCTCGGCTGCATCGAGCGTGAGGTCGCCGCTCATGCCGGGATCTTCGCCGGCACAGCGGCAGCCTCTTCCAGCATCAGCCCCGCCGTTGCCTTGGCCGAGCCTACGACGCCGGGTATGCCGGCCCCCGGATGGGTACCCGCGCCCACGAGATAGAGGCCGCCGAGCCGTGCATCCCGGTTGTGCGGCCGGAACCACGCGCTCTGCGTCAGGATGGGTTCCATTGCAAAAGCAGAGCCGAGATGAGCGTTGAGTTCGCCGCGGAAGTCCTCGGGCGTGAAGATGCGACAGGTCTCCATCGCGTCCCGCAGGCCCGGGATGTGGTGGCGTTCGAGGTGGTCGAGGATTCGATCGCGGTAGCGCGGGCCCTCCACCGACCAGTCGATCGGCGCCGCACCGAGATGGGGAACGGGCGAGAGCACGTAGAAGGCGCTGCAGCCGGGTGGAGCGAGGGAGGGGTCCGTCGCGCACGGCGAATGCAGGTAGAGCGAGAAGTCCTCCGGCAGTCCGGGCCCGGCAAAAATCTCATCGACCAGGGCGCGATAGCGCGGACCGAAGAGGACCGTGTGGTGCGCGAGATCGGGATACTCGCGGCGCACGCCGAAATAGATCACGAACAGCGAGTTCGAGAAGCGCTTCGACGACAGGCGCGTCGCCTCGCTCTGGCCGCGGCGGTGATGCCCGAGAAGCTCGGAATAGGTGTGCATCACGTCCGCGTTGCTGGCCACCATGTCGGCGGCCAGCATTTCGCCGTGCTCCGTTTCGACGCCGCTGACCCGGTCACCCTGCGTGAGAATGCGGCGGACTGCGGTCTCCAGGCGCACGGTGCCGCCGAGATCCTCGAAAAGCCTGACGAGGCCCCGCACCAGCGCCCCGGTTCCGCCGCGCGGGAAGAACACGCCCCACCGCCGTTCGAGCGCGTGGATCAGCGCATAGATGGCGGACGTCGAGAACGGGTTTCCGCCCACCAGCAGCGTGTGGAAACTGAAAGCCTGCCGCAGGGCCTCGTGACGGATGAAGCGCGACACGAGCGCGTACACGCTGCGGTAGCTCTGCAGGCGGATCAGATCCGGCGCCACCTTCACCATGCTGCGGAAGTCGAGGAACGGCACGTGGCCGAGGCCGAGATAGCCGGTTTCCAACAGCTCGGAAGAATAGGCCAGAAAGCGCCGATAGCCCTCAACGTCCTCAGGCGAGATGGCCGCGATCTGCCGGTCCAGCTCGTCCTGGCTGTTGACGTAGTCAAAGCGGGTGCCGTCGTCCCAGTGCAGCCGGTAGAACGGCTCCACCGGCACGAGATCGACATAGTCCGACATGCGGCGCCCGGCGGTCTCGAACAATTCCTCGAGGCAGGTCGGATCCGTGATGACAGTCGGGCCGGCGTCGAAGGTATAGCCCGCATCCTCGTAGACATAGGCACGGCCGCCGGGCCGGTCGCGTTTCTCCAGCAGGGTTACGGCCACCCCGGAGGCCTGAAGCCTGATCGCGAGAGCCAGGCCGCCGAATCCCGATCCGACGACGATTGCACGCTTTCTCATCGTCCCACCCCCGCCCGGCGCATAACGGCCGCCTCGTCAAGCAGCGGCAGTGCCCGCCGTATTGGAACGGGTGGCCGGCCGCTGAGCGTCCGAGCCTTGTCCCCAAACGTGGGCGACCCCGCATAGAACCTGGAGATGAGCGCCTCCGGCAGACCGTAGAAGCGCTCCATGACCCGCCTGCGCTGGCCGGGATCGGCGGCCAGGAACAGCATCCGCGACAGGAGCCGCAGGAAGCGCTGCTGCCGCCAGCGCTCGCGCGCATAGGCCTCCACCGCCTGGGCGATCGCGGGCCCGGACAGGTCGGAGAGCCCGGCGACGAGATCGGCCACCCGCACGGCGTCCGGCAGAGAGTAGCCCGTCACGGGATGGCAGAAGGCGCCGGCAAGACCCGTGCGGGCCACGCCCGGCGTTCCGTCGGTGAGGAAGCCTTCGAAATCACCGGCCATGACGATGGGCAGCACTCCTGCTTCTTCCCGCAGAATGCGGCGAACCGGCCAGCCGCGAGCCGAGACATAGTCGCGCACGCGCTGGCGCACGACGTCGCGGGAGAGGTCCGGCGCATCGCTGTAGTAGGTGTCCTCGACGAGAACCGATTTCGGCGAGAACGGCAGGACGTAGACGAAGCGGTAGCCGTCCTGCTGCTCGACGCGGGCGTCCATGATGATGGGCGCGTCGAGGCCGTGCGGCTCGGCGAGTTCCAGCTCCAGCCCGACGAACTTCTGGTACCCCAGCATGAACCGTCCTTCGGGCGGCCGGCCCATGCCGTCGACGACGGCCCGCGCACCGATCCGGCGGCCATCGGTGAGACGGACTTCCGTCGCCGACAACTCCTCGACGGTTGCGCCCGTGACGATGCGGTCCCGCAACCTGTCCCGCAGCACGACCCTGAACCGCTCGGACGCGATCGAGCGGTAGCCGGCGGCGAGGCGTCGCGTCCTGTTGGGGAAATGCACCTCCTGCGCGCCCCACCGGCAGGTGACGAAAGGTGAGATCCAGGCGTGCTGGTTGGTGTCGAGGTCGGCGGCATGGAAGGACCAGGTGTGGTTGCCGCCCGGCTCCTCGTCCCGCTCGAGGAGCAGGATCGAGAGATCCGGCCGCGTGACCGAGAGCCGGTAGGCAAGGAGACCGTTGGCGAGGCCCCCGCCCGCGAGGACAATGTCGGCTTTGATGTCCGTCGGCATGGCTCAGGCCTCCCCGTCCGCTGCATTGCCGGCCGGAAGCCGGCCGTTCTGCCGCAGCCGGGCGCGCAGGGACGCGAGGGGCGGAGCAAACAGGAAACCGAAGGAGACGGAGCCCTCCCGGGCCCGGACCGCGTGGTGCAGGCGATGCGCTTGCACGAGGTGCTTCAGGTAGCCGCGGCGCGGCACGTGCCGGAACGGCCAGCGCTGATGCACCAGCCCGTCATGCACGGCGAAGTAGAGGACTCCGTAAACGACGGTGCCGACGCCCACCCACCAGAGAGGTTCCCAGGTCGCCCCGGCGATGAAGAGGAGCGCGGAAATACCGGCGAAGACGACCGCATAGAGATCGTTGCGCTCCAGCGTCTCGTCGCCAGGCTCGTGATGAGACTTGTGCCACCCCCATCCCCAGCCATGCATGACATGGCGGTGGATGAGCGTCGCCGCGACCTCCATCACCACGACGGTGGCAACGACGATGCCGAGTGCCGCCAGCGCCCCGATCATGCCGGCAGGCTCCTGGCGAAACGGTCGAGCAAGGCCAAGAGGGGGCCGCCGTCGAACCTGCACCCGGACAGCGCCTCTGCTGCTTCCGCGAGATCCGCAAGAATGCGCCGCCGCGCCTCGGCAGGCCCGGCGAGGGAGGCAAGGCTCGGGCGGCCGGCATCCTTGCCGGTGTCCTTGCCAGCCAGCGAGGGCTCGGCCACGCGGTCGAGCAGGTCATCCGCATTCTGGAAGGCGCGCCCGAAATGGCAGGCGTACCGCTCCAGCCGATCGATATCCGCTTCGCTGGCGCCGGCAGCGAGCCCGCCGGCGCGGGCCGCAAGGACGAAGAGCACGCCGGTCTTCAAATGGTTGAGGGCCTCGATGCTGCGGAGGTCGCCGCAATCTGCCCGTTCGGCGAGATCGCGCTGCTGGCCTCCGGACAGGCCACCCGGGCCGATAGCCTGGGCCAGTTCGCGTACGAGACGGTTGCGGACACCGTCCCCGACGCCCCGCAGCCCGGCGACGATGCCGAAGGCGCGGTTCATCAGGGCTATGCCGGCCAGGATCGCGGTGCTTTCGCCGAACACGACATGGGTGCAGGCACGGCCGCGGCGCAGCCTCGCATCGTCCATGGCGGGAAGGTCGTCGAAGATGAGCGAGGCGGTGTGCACCATCTCGATGGCGCAGCCGGCGTCCAGGGCCGCGCGCGCGGCTTCGCCCGTCCCGCGTCCGACGAGCACACAGAGCAGTGGACGCAGCCGCTTCCCCGGCGCGAGCAGGCTGTAGCGCATGGCTTCGCCAAGCTGGCCGGAGCCGCCGTCCTGAATGGACAAAGCCGAGAGGCGCGCCTCGATGTCCGCCTGCGCACGCGAGATTACGGTCGCAGAATCCGCAGCCTGGCCCGGCATCGCCTGTTTGTGGCGGACGATGGAGGTGTCCAGCATGACGGTATCGGACATGCGTTCCCTTTCTCTCGGGGGCTGCCAAGTGCATTCCGGCCCTTTCCCGATGCACCCGTCCGATGGCTCAATGACTCCCGCCTACAATCGTTTCGTCTGCGCCAATCCGCCGCGGAAATCGTACGCAGTCGATCGCGAATACGGCAGCGCTTCCGTTTGTTCTTGGAAACGACTGGTTGGATGGCTCGAATTTTGTGGCGGGTGCTCTAAAATCAGAGCGACGTAACTCTGAGCACGCCAACAGGTCATGACCCAAGCGCACGCTACGGAACAAACCCGTGACCGAAGCCGGCTCCGCCCGGAGCACCAGGCAATGGTCGGACTCGTGGCGTCTGGCACGCTGGTGTGCGCGTGGGCTGTGCTGCACGTTGCCGGGGTGTTCTTCTACCCGCTGACAGGCGGCTGGATCCTCGCGGCACCCTTGCTGGTGGCTGTCCAATGCTGGCTGAATGTGGGGCTCTTCATCGTCGCGCACGACGCGATGCACGGGTCACTTGCGCCTTTCCGGCCGGGGCTCAACCGCTGGGTCGGCCGGATCTGCCTGGCGCTCTACGCCGGGTTCTCATACGACAAGCTGCTTCCCAAGCACTTCGCCCATCACCGCCACGCCGGGACAGCGCTGGATCCGGATTTCGACGAGAACCATCCCTCGGCCTTCTGGCCCTGGTACGTCAGCTTCTTTCGCGAGTATTTCGGCTGGCGGGAGTTCGCTGTTCTCGCGGCGGTCGTGTGGACCTACATCCTGGTGCTGGGCGCCAGCCCGGCGAACCTGCTCACCTTCTGGGCACTGCCTGCGATCCTGTCGTCGGTGCAGCTTTTCCTGTTCGGCACCTACCTGCCGCACCGCCACGGAGAGGACCCGTTCGGCGACAGGCACAACGCCCGCAGCAACGCTTTTCCGCCCTGGCTGTCGCTCATCACCTGCTTCCACTTCGGCTATCATCACGAGCATCACGCACAGCCATCGGTGCCGTGGTGGAGGCTTCCGTCGCTGCGCTGAGAGCAGCTTCGATCGCGTCGGCAGCGGCCGCCGCGCCGCCGGTCGCCGCGATTGCAGAAGCCAGGCCGGCAGCACGCGCGCGGTACCCGGGTTCGTCCAGCACGCGGCGCATGGTCTCGCGGAGCTTTCCGAGGTGCATCGGCGACACGATTTCACCCACGCCGGCGTGCCGGATGCGGGCGGCCGTTCCCGGCTGCTCGAAGCCGATCGGCAGGGCGGCAACCGGAACGCCGGCGGAGAGGGCATCCAACACGGTATTGAAGCCCGCATGGCAGACCGCCAGGAAGCAGCGGTCGAGCACGGCCGTCTGGTCGACGAAGGCGTGCGCCGTGACGCGGCCCGGCAGCGAGCGGATCTGCGTGCCCGTGAGCCGTCCGCCATGGGCGATGACGAGCCGCAGGCCGAGCACCGCGCAGGCCTCTGCGACAGCGCGAAACAGCCGGAACCGGGCCCCCTGCAGCGTGCCCAGCGAACAGAAGACGAGCGGTCCCGGGCCGTCGGGAATAGTCAGATCTGCCGCAGGCGCGGAACGTTCCGGCCTGAACGGGCCGGCATAGACCAGTCCCCGGGGGCGAGCGGGGAAGTCCAGCTCTTCAACTCCTTGCGTAACGCGCAACAGGGGTGACAGGCAATCCTCGACCGTCGTGATCGGCCCCAGACCCCAGGCTCGTGCCCGGCTCCGGATGGCCGAATGCAGCGGCCACATGAGCCCGTCGCCGATCCTACGTGCTCCCGCGGTCCTGCGCAGTCCACTTTCCGACGGGTCGAAATCCCAGGGGACGTAGGCCGGAGGAACCCCTGGTTCCGCGGACAGAGGGAGGGCCGTCGCAATCGAGACGAAGGGCATGCCGATCCGGCGGGCGACGAGGCCGCCGGCGGGTTCCAGCTCGTCGCACAGCAATGCGTCGCAGCCAAGCCGGTCGAGGAGTGCAGGAAGCTCGTCGCACGCCGCCTCGAGCGACAGCCGCATGTCGCGCACAATCCGCATGATCCCGAAGGGCAGCGCCGGCCTTGCCAGCCTCCGCAGCATCTCGCCGTGCGGCGGGCGTCCGGGACCCCGCAAGTGGTGGACGCGAACCGGCGCCTCGACTGCAAGCTCGACGCCCTGGGGCAGCAGCAGCACGGCGTCGTGGCCGCGGGCGGCAAGCTCGCGGGCAAGGACGAGCGTGGGATCGAGATGCCCCCTGAGGGGCGGACAGAGCAGCGCAAGGCGCAGGCCCACGGGGTCTCCCGCTGTACATGCCGGCAGGCAGGCCCTGCGGCTCATCGACCCTCCTGGAACGCCGTCGGCAGCCGTTCGTTCGATTCTCACAGACGCGAGTTGATGCCATGACCCATCGCGAAGACCCTTCCCACCCGGCCGAAGACGAGACCCTCGAAACGGTGCACTACGACGGCCCCGCCGGAGGCTGGGGCTCCGTCCGCGGCATCAGCCAGACGCTGCTGAAGGAGGTCGACACGCCCGCGGTCGGGCGCACCCTGATGCGGCAGAACAAGCCCGGCGGGTTCATGTGCACCTCGTGCGCGTGGACGAAGCCTGCCCGTCCCAATCCCTTCGAGTTCTGCGAGAACGGCGCCAAGTCGACCCTTTGGGAGCTGACGACCCGCCGCTGCACGCCGGAAAAGCTCGGCCAGCACACGCTCACCGAGCTGCGGACCTGGAGCGACTACGACCTCGAGCAGCTCGGTCGCCTGACGCACCCGATGCGCTATGATCGCGCGTCGGACCGCTACGTTCCATGCGAATGGGAGGAGGCTTTCTCGGCCATCGGCGCAACGCTGAAGGCCATCGAGCCGCGCTCCGCGATCTTCTACACCTCGGGCCGCGCCAGCCTGGAGACGGCCTATCTCTACGCGCTGTTCGCAAGGCTCTACGGGCACAACAACCTGCCCGACAGTTCCAACATGTGCCACGAAACGACGTCCGTCGCGCTCAAGAGCCTGATCGGCGTGCCGGTGGGCACCGTCGTCCTCGACGATTTCGACCATTGCGACGCGATCTTCTTCTTCGGCCAGAACACCGGCTCGAACAGCCCGCGTTTCCTGCACACGCTGCAGGATTGCGTGCGGCGCGGCGTCAAGATCGTCACCTTCAATCCCGTTCGCGAAAAGGGACTTGAGAGCTTCACGAACCCGCAGAGCCCGACCGAGATGCTGACCGGCGCGGAGACGCGGATCTCTGACCAAAACCATCAGGTCCGCCCTGGCGGCGACATTGCGGTCCTTACCGGCATGGCGAAGTGCCTTCTGGAGGAGGACGGGTCGCGCTGGATCTCCGGTGCAGAAAGGCTGCTCGATGTCGACTTCATCGAGCGCTTCACCTCCGGGTTCGACGCCTTCAGGCAGGCGGTCGAGGCGACGTCCTGGGCCGATATCGCGCGTGAGTCCGGCCTCGGCCGGTCGGCTCTGGAGGAGGCGGCACGCGCCTACTTCGAGGCGAAGAGTGTCATCGGCATCTACGGCATGGGACTGACGCAGCATTCCCACGGCTTCGAGAACATCGCGGCCTATGTCTCCCTGCTGCTGATGCGGGGGAACATCGGGCGAAAGGGAGCCGGGATTTCCCCCGTGCGCGGGCATTCCAATGTACAGGGCCAGCGCACCGTCGGGATCAGCGAGAAGCCCGAGCTGGTTCCCCTCGACAAGCTCGCCGAGCAGTACGGGTTCGAGCCGCCCCGCGAAAAGGGAATGAACACGGTCGAAGCCTGCGAGGGCATCCTGGCGGGAAATGTGCACGCGTTTATCGGGCTCGGCGGGAATTTCCTGCGCGCCATTCCCGACTATCCGGCCGTCGAAGCCGCCTGGACCCGCATGCGACTGACCGTGCAGATCGCCACGAAGCTCAACCGAAGCCACCTCGTCGTCGGCGAGGAGGCGTGGCTGCTGCCCTGCCTCGTGCGTTCGGAAGTCGACAAGCAGGCGGGTGGCGGGCAGGTCGTCACCATGGAAGACAGCCTCAGCTGCATCCATGGCTCCCGGTCGACCCATGCACCCGCAAGCAAGCATCTGCTGTCCGAGGCCGCCATCGTCGCCGGTCTTGCCAAGGCGACGCTTCCGCCCAATCCCAAGGTCGACTGGGACAGGTGGGTTGGCGACTACGGGCTCATCCGCAACGAGATCGAGCGCACCTACCCCACCGAGTTCCACGACTTCAACAAGCGCATGTTCACGCCGGGCGGGTTCTACCGCGGCAATGCCGCGCGCGAGAGGATCTTCAAGACGAAGGACGGCAAAGCCCAGTTCACTCCGCCGACGACGCTCTGCGCTGCTGGCGTTCCCGACGCCGAAGGGCGCCTGCGGCTGGTGACGCTGCGCAGCAACGACCAGTTCAACACCACGATCTACGGCTACGAGGACCGCCTCCGCGGCATCTCGGGGCGGCGCGACGTGCTGCTGATGTCCCCCGCCGAGATCGGTCGTCACGGGCTTGCGCCGGGGCAGCGGGTGTCCCTGGTAGGCGATGCGGCAGACGGCGCCGACAGGGCTGTCGGCGGGCTCGAGGTGGTGCCGTTCGACCTGCCCGACGGGTGCGTCGCAGGCTATTTTCCCGAGCTCAATCCGCTGGTGCCGCTGTGGCTGCACGACGAGCGCTCGAAGACGCCCGCCTACAAGTCGGTGCCGGTGCGCATCCGCACCTGAGGTAGCTCGCGCAGACCTCTGCACCAGCGGGACCTCGCCCGGGCACTTCCCTGTTTGACCGGCAGCCCCGTTCTGTCGATGCTGCCGCAAAATTCAGGAGGAAAGCGATGACCAAGCCCTACAAGGTGACGCGCAGCGACGAGGAGTGGCGGCGGCTGCTCACGCCGGAGCAGTACGAGGTGATGCGCAATCATGCCACGGAGCGGCCGGGAAGCTGCGCGCTTCTGCACGAGCATCGGCAGGGCCGTTTCACCTGCGCCGGCTGCGACAGCCCGCTGTTCGAGTCCAAGCTCAAATTCGAAAGCGGGACGGGCTGGCCCAGCTTCAACGATCCCGTCCCCGGCTCGGTCGAGACGGAGACGGACCAAAGCTACGGCATGGTGCGGACCGAGGTGCATTGCGCGACTTGCGGCTCGCATCTCGGGCACGTGTTCCCGGACGGCCCGCCGCCGACCGGCTTGCGCTACTGCATCAACGGCGTCGCGCTCAACTTCGAGCCCAAGGCGGCCGGTTAGGGCGCCCCGGATCAGGCCTTGCCGAGGGCGGCAACCTCGCGCCGCCAATCGTGCTCCTCCTTGAAGCCGAGCACCTCGCGGATCTTCCGGTTGGACAGCGGAGCCTCGTGCTCGCCCATCGGCCGGGTGACCGGCGTGTTGGGACACCAGCGGGCGAGGAACTCGGCGGTCGGCTGGTCGGCGGTCATCGTGTCGTTGGTGGCGTTGAACACCTGGAAGCCGAGCCCGTCCTTCTCCAGGCCGAGATGGACGATCTGCGCGAGGTCGCGGGCGTCGATATAGCTCCAGGCGTTGCGCTTGCGCGACGGCGGGTTGGCCGCATAGCCGGGGAAGCGGTCGTATTCGTTCGGCTCGATCACATTGCCGATGCGCAGGGCATAGATGTCCGCGTTGTAGCGTGCGGCAAAGGCGCGGGACGTCTGCTCGTTGATCACCTTCGACAGGCCGTAGCTGTCCATCGGGTCGACGTCGTAGTCCTCCTCGAGCGGGAAGCACTTGAAGTCCCGGTCGCCCTCCGCGAAGCAGACGCCGTAGGTGGTCTCGCTGGACGCGACGATCACCTTGCGGATGCCGAGCTTCATCGCCGCCTCGATGACGTTGTAGGTGCCCATCACGTTGACCCGGTACGTCTCGTTGTCCGGGTTGATCAGCACACGCGGCACGGCGGCGAAGTGCACGACGGCGTCCACCGGAGCCGGCGGGCGACCCTGTTCGAACCCGTCGAAGCCGAAGTGCATGGTCATGGCATTGAACACCTGGCCCTCGTCCGTGATGTCGCCGACGAGGGTGGGGATGCCGGAATGGTCGAAGGCTTTCAGGTCGAAGTTCAGGATCTTGTAGCCGCGTTCCAGCAGCCAGGGCAGCATGTGGCGCCCGGCCTTGCCGGTGCCGCCGGTGAAGAGAATTCGCTTGCTCATGACGTAGCCCATCCCTTTGCGGCCGCCGGATCGCGGCGAGCCGTCGTGTCGCGGCGAATGCACTAGCGCGCCGTTCCGAGAGCCACATAGCGCCTTCAGGCGCTCAGAACATCCCCGCACGCGACTGGCACATGCGCCTTCGCCGCACGCCTGACCCGCGCCGTTCGTTCGCCTGCGTCTGGACGGTGGGCCCGGCCGGCAGGCCTCGTCAGCGTGCGCGTGCCGTTGCGAAGGCCGCCACGGTATCGTCGGCCGGGCGAATGCGGCGGCCTCGCACGACCATGTCCAGCAGCTCGGTCGCCGTGGCGAGAGTGGGATCAAAGGTCTTGTGTTCGTACATGACCCTGAAAACCGGGTCGCCATTGACAAGGCGCATGCTCCACAATGGGAACATGCGCGAGGAAACCTCCTGCACCAGGCTCAGTCGGATATTGTCGTGCCGTGGATCGCAGAGGATACGCCCGAGCGTTTCTGTGACGCCGAGACGAGCTCCCTCGAGCACCTGGACGAAGAAGCGGTCTGAGAAAAGCAGAGCCCCGGTGATGTTCTTCGACGCGTTCCGGCGGGTGGCGACGTCATGGATCAGGCGCAGCTGGGGGAGGAGGTCACCGCTCGCAATGTTGACCTCGCTCAGATACACCGCGCGGATGAGAAGGCCCATGTCACCAATACCTGTCGCGCCAACCGCTGCAGAGTGCATGAGACAAGCTTAAGGCAAGTCACAACGCGAAGGCCCCTCTTTGTCGCTTCGATACCGGACCGGCACGCGGACGAAGGCTCGCTTCAGGATGCTGCCGGAACTGCATTGGCCCGCTTCAGCATGGTCTTCCTGAAGGTGGCGGGGCTGACCGAGAAGCGCTTTTCAAAAGCCTCGTAGAAGCTGGACAGTGAGCCGAAGCCGCAGTCGAAGGCGATGGTGGTGATCGACAGGTCGGTGGACAACAGCAGCGACTGGGCGGCATCGAGACGGTGGCGAGTGAGAGCCTGCTTGATGGTGATCCCGAACGCCTTCCTGAACAGCGAGATGGCGTAGTTCGGATGCAGGCCCGCCGCCCTGGCGACATCGCTGACCTGGACGGCGCGCAAGCCGTCCTCGCCGATGAAGCGGGTCATGGCCTCCAGCGAGGAGAGCCTCTCGGCGTCGAAGCCCGGCGCGGCGGACGCAGGAGCCGCCGCGTGACGGAGGTCCTGCCAGCCCTCGTGGTCCAGCCGCTGGAGGCGGGCCACGAGCTCGTCGCGCACGACGGCCTCCAGGGCCTCGTCGCCGCTCATCAGCTCGCGCCGCCAGCGGAGGAACACGTCGCGCTCCCACGGCGCGACGGAACGCGCCGCGATCATCCCGCCGCGCAGGACGGCGTCGCGCAGACGGGCGGCGCGGGAGAGGGACAGCACCATGGCCAGCGGCAGGTAGAAGCACGCGAATTGGGCGTCGTCCGACGCCTCGGTGACCTGATGCGGTGCCATGCCCCAGAACATGACGATCGCGTCGTCCTGCAGCCGTATCAGCCCGCCGTCGAGCCAGTATGTCATGCGGCCGCTGAGCAGGACGTTGATCTCTACCTGGCTGTGCATGTGCGGGCCCGGCATTCGCTGCACAGCCAGCCGGTGGCCGGCGCACAGCCTGTGGTTGCCAAACACAACCATCGGGTGTTTGCGCCCGATGCCGTCCTCGATCGAGATGCTCTCGTCTGAATAGGTGCTGACCTGAACCAAGGCGGCCACCTTAGGAATCCGGAATTGAAGGCCGGGAATACGGTAGAAAGCGTAGTCCACGCCGGCGCATCGTCAATCGCCAAGGACCGCCTTCAGAAAAGCGCGGCCGGTTCCGGCGCCACCGTTCCGATGGCCCGAGGGAGGAATTCACATGCGCCTCAAGATCATGGGGACGTTGACGCTCGCTGCCGTCCTGTCCCTTTCGTCTGCCTTTGCCGGCGAACTCATCATCAATTCCGACCACTCCGATCCCGCGCCGAAAAAGGCGATGGAGCAGGTGATCGCCGACTTCGAGAAGGCGAACCCGGACGTCAAGGTGAAGTGGAACAACTTCGACCACGAGGGCTACAAGGCCGCCATCAACAACTTCCTGAAGGCCAACCCGCCAGACATCGCGGCCTGGTACGCGGGAAACCGCATGGGCCCGCAGGTGAAGGCCGGCCTGTTCGAGGACGTCACGGATGTCTGGACGCAGAACGGCCTCGATGAGTCGCTGAAGTCGGCGGCTCCCTCCATGACCATGGACGGAAAGAAGTGGGGCGTGCCCTACACCTACTACCAGTGGGGCATCTACTACCGCGCCGACATTTTCCAGGCGAACGGCATCACTCCGCCGAAGACCTGGGCTGAACTCGTCGCTGCCTCGGCGAAGCTGAAGGCCGCCGGAATCGCGCCATTTGCGATCGGCACCAAGGCGCTGTGGCCGACGGCAGGCTGGTTCGACTACCTGAACCTGCGCACCAACGGGTACCAGTTCCACATGGACCTCGCCTCCGGCAAGGTGCCCTACACCGACCCGCGCGTGAAGGCCGTGTTCGACAAGTGGGGCGAACTGGTGAAGCCCGGCTACTTCGTCGCCAACCACGCCGCACTCGACTGGCAGGACGCGATCCCGCTCTTCGTCCAGGGCAAGGCGGCGATGTACCTGATGGGCAACTTCGCCGTGGCTCCGATGATGGCCGGCGGCCTCAAGGCCGAACAGATCGGCTTCCTGCCCTTCCCGGAGATCACCGCTGGAGTGGCGCGCGCGGAGGATGCCCCGACGGACACGTTCCACATCCCGTCCGGCGCCAAGAACAAGGGCGACGCCCGCAAGTTCCTCGCCTTCATTTCCTCGCCCGAGGTGCAGGCCAAGATGAACGCGACGCTGGGGCAACTGCCGGTCAACAACAAGGCGCCCAAGCCCGAGGACAAGTTCCTCAGCGCCGGCTTCGAGACGCTTTCCACTGCCGCGGGCCTCGCCCAATTCTTCGACCGCGACGCGCCGGCGGAGATGGCGAAGGCGGGCATGGAAGGCTTCCAGAAGTTCATGGTCCGCCCGGAGCAGCAGGACGCCATCCTCGCCGACCTCGAGAAGGTGCGGACCCGCGTCTACAAGTGAGGACACTGGCCGGCCCGCGGCCGCTCCGGCGGTACGCGGGCCGGCAGGCCTCGGCCGGGACGCCTCGCCGGAGGGTGGATCCATGAAGACCAGCGGCCTCGCACCGGCGTCGCCTCCCCGGCGCCGCCGTTCGCAGTATGCCTTGGCGCCCTGGCTCTTCCTCACCCCGGGGCTGATCTTCTTCGCCGTCTATGTCGTGGCGCCCATCGGCCAGTCCATCTGGATCAGCTTCCACGAATGGGACGGGCTGGGCGAGAAGACCTGGATCGGGCTGGCGAACTACGCCGAGCTGTTCCAGGACGACAGCTTTTACACGTCGCTGAAGAACAATGTGCTGTGGCTGGTGCTCTATTTGCTGGCGATACCGGCAGGACTGGCGATCGCGCTGCTGCTGAACCAGACCGTCTTCGGCATCAGGCTCTACAAGTCGCTGTTCTTCTTTCCCTTCGTCATCAGCCAGGTCGTCGTCGGCCTGATGTTCACGTGGTTCTACGCACCGGACTTCGGGCTTCTGTCCGGGGTCATCAAGGGCCTGACCGGCTCTGACGTGGCCATCCTGGCCGACGAGCGCTACGCCACCTACGGCATCATCGCGGCCGGGCTCTGGCCGCAGATCGCCTATGTGATGATCCTTTATCTCACCGGTCTCAACGCCATCAACCCCGAGTTGGTCGAGGCCGGGCGGCTCGACAATGCGCTGGGCTGGAAGATGCTCTGGCACATCGTCCTGCCGCAGCTGCGCCCGGCCACCTTCATCGCCGTGGTGGTGACCGTGATCGGCGCCCTGCGCTCCTTCGACCTCGTCTCCGTCATGACCCATGGCGGCCCCTACGGCTCCACCCGCGTGCTCTCCTACTTCATGTACGAGCAGGCGCTGTCGGAATACGGGTTCCGCATGGGCTACGGCGCGGCCATTGCCGTGGTGCTGTTCCTCATCATGCTTGTGTTCATCACCTTCTTCATCGCGCGCATGCTGCAGCAGGAGAGGAACGGCTGATGTTTCCCTCTCCCATCCAGAAGGCCAGCCCCGCAGTCCGCACCGGCTACCAGATCCTGCTGCCCATCGCGCTCGTGATCTGGCTTATCCCGCTGATCGGGGTGGCGGTGACGTCGGTGCGCCCCGCAGGCGACCTCGCCGCGGGCAATTACTTCGGGTGGCCCAGCTACTTCGCGGGCGGCGAAAACTACAGCGCCGTCTTCCGCGACAGTCCCATCGGGCTCTACATCCTGAACTCGTTCAAGATCACCATCCCAACCGTCATCCTCGCCGTCGCACTCTCGTGCCTGACGGGGTTTGCGCTGTCGACCTACCGGTTCCGCGCCAACCTGTGGATCTTCTTCATCTTCGTCGCCGGGAACTTCATCCCCTTCCAGATCCTGATGGTGCCGGTGCGGGATCTCAGCGTCCGTGCCGGGCTCTACGACACGGTCCTCGGGCTCGTGCTGTTCCATTCCGCTTTCCAGGTCGGGTTCTGCACCCTGTTCATGCGCAACTTCATCAAGACCCTGCCCTTCGCCCTCATTGAGTCCGCCAGGATCGAGGGCGTTTCCGAGTGGAGGATCTTCCGGCACGTCGTTCTGCCGCTGATGCGCCCGGCCATCGCGGCCCTCGCCGTTCTCGTCTTTACCTTTGTCTGGAACGACTATTTCTGGGCCACCGTCATGGTGCAGGGCCAGCACGCCATGCCCGTCACCGCCGGCCTGAACTCCTTGAACGGTCAGTGGGTCGCGGCATGGCACCTCGTGTCGGCCGGCTCAATCGTCGCCGCCCTGCCGCCCGTCGCGATGTTCTTCCTGATGCAGCGGCACTTCATCGCCGGCCTCACCCTCGGGGCGACCAAGGGATGACCCGCACGCTGCACCTTTCGGATGGCGCGCTGGCGCTCGCCCTGGCCCTGCCGCAGGAAGGCATGCCGGAGATCCTGGCGTTCGGTGCGGATGCCACCGGCGTCCGCTGGGCCGGAGAACGGGCCACCCGCGACAGCGGCATGGACGCCGACGTGCCATCCGCCACGCTGCTGCCCGTCCACGGCATGGGCTCCTTCGGATGGCCGGGCCTCTCTGGCCACCGTGACGGGGCCGCAAGCGTGCTCGCCTTCGGCAACTGGCGCTTCGAGGGCGACCAGGGCAGTGGCAGGCTGTCGGGCCGGGACGAGGTCGCACAGATCGACCTCGCCTTCGACCTCTCGATCTCCGACGGAGCCCTATCCGTTCGCACCATCCTGACGAACACGGGCGACGGCGTCTTCACCCTCGACCGCTGCATGGCGGGGGCAATGATCTTTCCGGAGGGACCGGCCGAGCTGACCAGCTTCACCGGCATGTGGGGCCGCGAGTTCCAGACCGGACGCGAGCCTCTGCTTGCCAGCCTCTGGCTTCAGGAGAACCGGCGCGGACGAACGTCACACGACCGCTTCCCCGGCGTCATTCTCTCCTCTCCTGCGGGCAGCCTCGCAGCACATCTCGGCTGGAGCGGAAACCACGTCGTCGCGATCGAGAGGCTCGACGACGGCAGGCGGCTCGTCCACCTCGGCGAACTCTTCGGGCCCGGCGAGATGCGGCTTGGGCCGGGCGAGGCGTATAGCAGCCCCCTCGCCTTCTTCGCACCGGACGCGGAGGGACTGCGCAGCCGCCTCAAGGCCCTGATGACCTGGCCGGGCGGCGCGATCACCCCACGCCCCGTGATGCTGAATACCTGGGAGGGGACCTATTTCGCCCATCATTTGCCGACGCTGATGGAGCAGGCGGACGCGGCGGCCGCGCTCGGCATCGAGCGCTTCGTGCTCGATGATGGCTGGTTCGGACGGCGCAACTCCGACGCGACGTCCCTCGGCGACTGGACCATCGACCAAACCAAGTACCCCGACGGCCTCAAACCCCTCGCCGACCACGTCCACGGCCTCGGCATGCAGTTCGGCCTCTGGGTCGAGCCCGAGATGGTGAACCCCGACAGCGATCTCTACCGGGCTCACCCCGACTGGGTGCTGGGCGTGCAGGGTCGCGCGGCCCTGCGCTCACGCAAGCAGCTGGTCCTCGATCTCGCCCGGCAGGAGGTCGCCGACCACGTGTTTCACGCGCTCGACTTGGTGCTGAACGCGACGCCGATCGACTACCTGAAGTGGGACATGAACCGCGACCTCGCGCCTGGGGCCGATGCCATGGGACGTACCCTCGTCTCTGCCCAGACCCGCGCCGCTTACGCCCTGATGGACAGGATCCGCGCCGCTCACCCCTATCTGGAGATCGAGAGCTGCGCCTCGGGAGGGGCACGGGCCGACTATGGCGTCCTCGCCCGCACGCACCGCATCTGGACATCGGACGGCACGGACGCGCTGGCGAGGCTGGAGATCCAGCGCGGTGCGCGCCTCTTCTTCCCGCCCGAGATCCTCGGCGCCCATGTGTCCGCGTCGCCCAACCACCAGACGCACCGCAGTGCCAGCCTGGACTTTCGTGCGCTCGTCGCCTTTGCCTACCATTTCGGCATCGAATTGGACCCAACCAAGCTGACCGATGAAGAGCGGGCCTGCCTTCAGGGCTGGATCGCACTTCACAAGCGGCTGCGCCCCGTTACGCACGAAGGGCGACAGTTCCATCTGGAGCCCATCGACGGCCGCTATGCCTGGGGGGCGTCGGACAACCAGACCATCGTCCTGGTGATGGCCCAGGGCCCACAGATGATGGGCGAGCAGCCTCCCCCGCTGCGATTGCCTGCCGGCCTTGCCGGCGGAGGCGAGTGGCGGATTGCAACTTGCACACCGGCCACGCCAGATTTCGTCCGCGTCAGCGCCGCCCAGCGCAAGTTTCTGGGCGGGGAGACTGCCGTATCGGCCGCGATGCTCACCGCCTCGGGACTGCCGCTGCCGATGCTGCGGCCGCAGAGCGGGTGCGTGCTGGAAATCACCCGGATCGAGGGAGACGGGGAATGACCCATGTGAATTTGCGAAGCGTCCGCAAAGCGTTCGGCGCTGTCGAGATCATCAAGGGCGTCGACCTCGACATCGCGGAGGGCGAGTTCTGCGTCTTCGTCGGCCCGTCCGGCTGCGGCAAGTCAACGCTGCTGCGCATGATCGCGGGGCTCGAGGACATCACGACGGGAAACCTGCAGATCGGCGGAGCGGACATGACCGATGTGCCCGCCGCCCAGCGCGGCGTAGCCATGGTGTTCCAGTCCTACGCGCTCTACCCGCACATGACCGTCCGCGACAACATCGGCTTCGGCTTGCGGATGACTGGGCATCCTCGCGCCGAGATCGAGAAGCGAACCGGCCGGGCGGCGGAGATGCTGCAGCTCGGCGCCCTGCTCGATCGCAAGCCGTCGCAACTTTCGGGAGGCCAGCGCCAGCGCGTGGCCATCGGGCGCGCCATCGTGCGCGAGCCGAAAGTGTTTCTGTTCGACGAACCGTTGTCCAATCTGGATGCCGCATTGCGGGTGCAAATGCGCACCGAGATCGGCAAGCTTCACCAGAGCCTCGCGGCGACGATGATCTACGTGACGCACGACCAGGTCGAGGCCATGACGATGGCCGACCGCATCGTCGTGCTCAACGGAGGGACGATCGAGCAGGTGGGGTCGCCTCTCGAACTGTACCACCGGCCGCGCAACGTCTTCGTGGCCGGGTTCATTGGCTCACCGAAGATGAACTTCCTGCCGGGACAGGTCGTGTCCAGCGACGCCGCAGGCATGACCGTGTCGCTCCCGGGCGGCTCGTCCGTCACTCTGCCGAGCCCATCACGCCACCTCCCGCTCGGCAGCAGAGTCACGCTCGGCATCCGCCCCGAGCACGTCCGCATGGACGCGGACGGATCCGGGGTGCTCGGCGGCCCTGTGCGCCTCGCCGAGCATTTGGGCTCGGAAACGATGTTCTACCTGTCGCTGGAGGGTGGAGTGGAACTCGCCGTCCGTGCCGATGGGCTTGCCAAGGGCCGCGTCGGAGAGGTCCGCCGCTGCAGCCTTCCCACCGAGGCCTGCCACCTGTTCGACGAGGGCGGTGCCGCGATCCTGAATGCGAGACTGGAAGACTGATGCTGGGCGTCTGCTACTACCCTGAACACTGGCCGGAGCGCTTCTGGGTGGAGGATGCCCGGCGCATGCGCGGCCTCGGCATCGATTTCGTCCGCATCGGCGAGTTCGCATGGTCCAGGCTGGAGCCGCGCCGCGGCGACTGGCACTGGGCGTGGATGGACCGGGCCTTCGCCGTGCTGAGCGGCGCGGGGCTCCGCATCGTGCTGGGAACGCCCACGGCGACGCCGCCGAAATGGCTGATGGACGAACATCCCGAGATCGTGCCCGTGGGAGAGGACGGGCGTCCGCGAGGCTTCGGCTCGCGACGCCACTACAGCTTTTCGTCGGAGGTTTACTTTCGCGAGAGCGCGCGCGTGGTCGAGGCGATGGCCGAGCGCTACGGCGGCCACCCCGGCCTCGCAGGCTGGCAAACCGACAACGAGTATGGCTGCCACGACACCGTGCTGTCCTGGGGGGCCGTCGACGCCGCCGCATTCCGCAGCTGGCTGCGCCGGCGCTACCAGACCCCGGAGATGCTGAACGAGGCGTGGGGCTCGGTGTTCTGGTCGATGGAGGTCGGAACCTTCGAGGAAGTGTCCCTGCCCAACCTGACCGTCACCGAGGCCAACCCGGCGGCGCGGCTGGATTTTCGCCGCTTCGCGTCCGAGCAGGTGCGGGCCTATAACCGCCTGCAGGTCGAGATCATCAGGCGCCATTCTCCGGGGCGCTGGATCACGCACAACTACATGGGCTTCTTCACGGAGTTCGACCATTTCGACGTCGGCGAGGATCTCGACCTCGCCTCCTGGGACTCCTACCCCATCGGCTTCGTCGAGCGCTTCCCCTTCAGCGACGCCGAGCGCCGGCAGTGGCACGATACCTCGCATCCCGACATTGCCCCGTTTCACCACGATCTCTACCGGGCGGTTGGAAACGGGCGCTTCTGGGTGATGGAGCAGCAGCCGGGGCCGGTGAACTGGGCGCCATTCAACCCCATTCCCGCGCCGGGAATGGTGCGGCTGTGGACGCTGGAGGCGCACGCGCATGGCGCGGAGGTGGTGAGCTATTTCCGCTGGCGGCAAGCGCCCTGGGGTCAGGAGCAGATGCATGCCGGGCTGAACCTGCCCAGCCTGCAGGAGCTCTCCCCCGGTGGTCACGAGGCCAGGCAGGCTGCCGAAGATCTCGCCACGCTGGGGACCCTTCCGGCATCGGCGCGGGCCCAGGTCGCCCTCGTCTACGACTACCAGGCCGCCTGGGTGTGCCAGACGCAACCGCAGGGCCTGACCTTCGACTATGTCGAGCTCGTCTTCCGCTGGTACGAGGCGCTGCGGCGGCTCGGGCTCGACATCGACATCGTACGCCCGGGCGCGCCCCTCGACGGCTACCAGCTGGTGGTCGCTCCGAGCCTGCCGATCCTCACGGATGCAGCTGCATCTGCCTTCGCGTCAGCGGATGCAACGGTCGTGTTCGGTCCGCGCACCGGGTCGAAGACACGCAACTTCTCGATACCCGACGGGCTTCCCCCCGGGGTGCTCCAGGACCAATTACCCCTGCGGATAACCGAAGTGTCTTCGCTCCGGCCGGGAGTGACGAAGCGCGTGTCGGGCACCATCTCGGGCACCGCGGAGCGCTGGGTCGAGCACATCGAGAGCGACGCGGCGCCGCTGTCCGTGTTCGAGGACGGGCGGCCGGCGATCGTATCCAGCGGCGGCCGGATCTATGTCGGGTTCTGGCCAGATCTCCCCACCCTGGCCGTCCTGCTGCGCCACGCCGCGACGCACGCAGGTCTTTCTGTCCTGGACCTGCCCGAGGCCGTGCGCCTGAGGCGCCTCGGCCCGCTGCGCTTCGCGTTCAACTATGGCACGGACCCGTGGAAGGCCCCCCTGCCAGGCAATCCGCTTCTCGGCAGCAATCCCGTCCAGCCGCGTGGTGTCACCGTCTGGCGTGACGACGGCAATTAGCCGGGCCGGATCTGGAAACCTCACAAACTCAACCATGCGTTCGTGAATACCAGTCATGCAGGCAATCGCGTGGCCTGCAAGCTTAACCCAGCCTTCAGCCGTCGTGTTTCAGATGGAGGAATGCGACGAGCACTGCGACAGGTCCTTCCGAATCCTGCCACAAGGCGGGGGAACGGCGTGGCATTCGTCAAGAACGTCGTGCCGGCCAGTATCGGAGCGTTGCTCTTCGCCTCCATCATCGTACTTGCGCTGTCCCTCGCGTGGTCGGGCGCGCAGACCGACCAGATCGCCCTGAACAGGCAGAGCGAGGGGCTGCTGCGGGCTCTGCGCTACAAGGGCCTGTCGCTCTCGCGTGAACTGAAGATGCAGACCGTATGGGGTGATGCGTACAGAAACACCGTCATCGAGCCCAGCCGGAGCTGGATGCGGCAGTTCTACGGCGAATACCTGAAAGGCCTGCTGGGCTATGACGGCGTCTTCGTCACAATGAATTCCGGGACGATGCTGATGGAATTCCCGCGCGAGGGCTCCTTCGAAAGCATCGTCCGTCCTGCGGTAGCGGACATGATCGAGGCTGTCCGCGGCTCAAACAGCGCAAGCGGCCTCGTGGCGCAGGTACAGTCCACCATCATCGCTCTGGGAAACAACGAAACGGCCGAGCATCGGACGATCTCCGACGTGCGCAGGCTCGGAGACCTGCCTGCGATCGTGGTCGTCGAAACGATCGTGCCGGACGTTTTGCCGGGACAGGCGCTCGCGCCGCCGGCCATCCTCGTCGCGGTGTTCGACATCGATGCCTCCTTCCTGTCCGAAATCGGCACCGTCTTCGACTACAAGGACCTGCGGCTCGCGGCCGGCGAACCGGGGCTCGTGGTCCGCGACCTGAACCAGCGCCTGGTCGCCGAGCTGTCATGGTCCGTGCGCCGGCCCGGACTTGCCATCATCGGCCGCATGGCCTGGGGGCTCGCCTTCGCGCTCGTCCTGCTGCTTTCGCTGGGCTGGACGGTTCTGCGCCTGATCAACCGGCAAACTCAGACCGTGCTGGCGGCGGAGCGGCGCGCGTTCGAGGCGGAAGCCCGACGTGCCGAAGAACGGATGGAAGAGCACCGCCGCAACCTGGCCCAAGCGGCCCGTATCAGCGAGGCCGCGCAGAACTTCGACGCCGAGCTGAACGGCCTCGCCGTCGAAGTTACCATGGCGGTCGAAAAGCTCTCTCGGGCCGCCTCGTCGATCAGGGCCGACAGCGAGCAGACGCACCAATCGTCGCTGGACATCGCCACCTTGATCCGCGAGGCGTCAGACTGCTCCGCGACTGTGGCCGACGTCGCTGCCCAGTTCGGCGAGTCGATCGCTTCAATGCGGGGAGCGGCCGGCCAGACGGCCGTGATCAGCGAACGGGCCGCATCGCACGCCGCGCTGGCACAGGGCGAAATGGACGCATTGTCGCTGGCGACACGGCAGATCGACCATGTGCTGAAGCTGATCAGCAGTATTGCGCAGCAGACAAATCTGCTGGCCCTGAACGCCACGATCGAGGCCGCGCGAGCTGGAGCGGCGGGGCGGGGCTTTTCTGTCGTTGCGACCGAAGTAAAATCGCTCGCCGGCGCTGCAGAGCAGGCGGTGGCCGATATCGGACGGCGCATCACGCTGCTGCAGCAGCGCACCGCCGGGGCTCAGGATGCGATGAACGGCATCCTCCACATCGTCGGCGATCTCAATTCGGTCTCTGACCGCGTCAACGACGCCCTGGGCGAGCAGGACGAGGCGACGGTCGCACTGTCGCGGGCCAGCGAGCAGATGGCCACGAGCATGCACAGCGTCGTGCAGTCCATCACCGCGGTTCAGGGCGCCTCCTCTTCCGCTCACCAAAGCGCCATTGCCGTGGCCGTTTCAGCCGACGCAGTCTCTGCGACGACGTCCCGTTTCGGGGAGCGCGTGCGCTCCGAAGTGAAGCGGATGGTTGCAATTTCTCCCGGCAGCTGAAGGCGGCCGGAAGTCTGGCGCGCGAGCACGGCCGTCGGTTGGTGCAGCGCCGCGAAGGTGACCCCTTCTGCCAATCGAAGCTTCGCCCGCTGCCGGGCCGAGGAAGATGGCGACCATCGGCGTGGAGCATGCCGGAAAGTGCGATGAAAGCGACTTGGGCTTGACCTTCACCTGATAAGCGGCGCAGACGACGTCGAAACGCCGCCGGGTCAGCCGCAAGTACGGGTCAGACATCAAGGAGCAGGACAGTGCTGGTCACCATGCTCGACGCCGTCGGGACGTTTGCCTTCGCACTAAGCGGGGGCGTCAGGGCGGTGCAAAACCGGATGGATTCGTTCGGCGTGGTTTTCCTGGCCTTTGTCGCGGCCGTTTCCGGCGGCATGTTGCGCGATGTCTTGATCGGCGCGACGCCCGTGGCAGCACTTCTCACCTGGTATCCGCTGGCACTCGCCGTGGCCGCCGGAGCCAGCTGCTTCTTCGCCTATCGCTGGATCGTGCGTCTGTCGCGCCCGGTCGCGCTGTTCGATGCGATCGGCCTCGGCCTGTTCTGCGTGCTCGGCGCCCGCAAGGCGCTCGATGCCGGGTTGTCGCCGCCCATGGCCGCCCTTCTGGGGATGATCACGGCCATCGGGGGCGGGATCGCGGCGGACGTGCTCACGGCCCGTACGCCCATGGTGCTGAGCCGCGAGATCTACGCACTCGCCGCCCTTGCGGGAGCCGCACTGCTGGCTTTCGGAGCGTCGATGGGGGTGCCCGACATCATCGGCGCGCCGCTCGGCGCCACGCTTGCCATCGGCCTGCGGCTGCTCTCACTCAAGCAGAACTGGCATCTGCCGCTTGCAGAACCGCGCTGACCATTGCAGGCGTGCAGATGCACGACGGCGCCCCTCAGGCCGGCAACGTGGCTCGTGACCCACGCGAGCCCCCGCACCAGCCCTCATGCAGCCGCAATGCCTGACCTGCCCGGATCAGCACCCGGCTGATCTTGCAAGACCGGACATGCAACGGCTAACCAAGAGGAGCATGAAGGAAGTCGGCTCCCGATCCGAACGGGTTTGTCGCATTCGGATCGCATTCCTCGTCGAAACGGTTCATGGCAGACGTCCAGCTCATCACCCAGCCTTTGATCTGCACCTGAAGGCGGGCGCGCTTGTCGATCCAGACCTCACGGGGACCGACCGCGAATAACGGTCCCGACACGATGTTTCCTCCCGCAAGCGCGATCACCCAGCCACCCCTGTCGGCGACGAAGACGTAGTAGTTTCCCGACTTCACGACGAAGAACTCACAGAACGGCGCCCTCTCCAGGACAATCTGCCCTTCCCGCGTGGCATCCGGCGGCGCAAGTGAAATGCTGAGAGCGGTGGCCAAGAGTGCGGCAGGCCAGACAGCGAAGACGAAGAGATAGGCCTTCATGGCGTTCTCCCTTGATCGTAAAACCCATTGTCCAATGAAATACGACCCTGCGATGTGCGATGCCACACGACACGCACACACGTCGAAATCAATTGCGGATATTATCCGGACATGCCTCGACCGCCGCGTCTAACGAGCCACGCCAAACTTAAGACATTGGATCATTCACTGAATTCTTTAGGCAGACAAAAGGGCCGTGGAAAGTCCTGCGCCTTGTCCAGTCTTCAATCCATGTGAACGAACGCAAAGCCCACGAGATCGGTGACCGCTCCACCGGCACCTGCGGGTCTCTCCAGCACAGTCTCCTGGTCGACGATGCTGCCGGGGACGTCACGTTTCGCGGGTGACCCGGAGGGCACCGAGGGCGTGTGATGTCCGCCCGATGACTGGGATGCCGGCCGGCCGCTGCTCCAATGCGGGCCTGCCGTGCGAACTTTCATAGCTGGTCGCGTATGATTTCCAAAGAGCCTCCTGCGCATTTCGCTCTCCAGATCTTCTGTTTCTGTGATTTGGCATGCGCTTCTGGCAGATACTCCGAATACAAAGCACTCTTCTACAAAATACCAAACAGTCATGATGTGACTGTACTCCGATCTTGAATTCAGAGAAAGCGCCGATTTCTGTCTGTAACGGATAGTCAGTCTTCGCGCAGAGGCTGTCCAACCGCTGGGTGCTTTCGAAGCCTCCCGAAGCTGCCCCGCCGCGGGCCTAGGGCGGACAAGTCCGGCATTCTGTCCGGATTTGCGGTGGTCCAGCTCCAAAATGCGGGACGAGAGAAATGTGCGGTTTCCCAACCAGTCGGGACGAACCAAGGCTGACCTGCAGCAGCGATCCGCCTCTCGTCAGTCATATTGGTCGACGATGGAACGCCCCCTTTCCCTCCCCACGCGCATCGAACTCAGATCGCTTCCCCAGTGCTCTCGACACGCAGTCGATGTCTGACCGGCTCAGCCCGATGTCCTTGAGCGCACGGTCATCCAATTTCATCAGTGCGCGCCTGGTGTGGGCCTCCGCAACCAGACGCTGCAAACCCGGCCGCAGCCATGCGATGACGGAAACGACGATTCGGACGAGGCGAACGCTTTGCAGGCGGAGGGACGCACCCGCCGTGGGAGCCGTCGTGGCGCCGTTCGTTATTGCCCGTGCGAACGGGACGATGCCGGGCATGGGCACCCGGCTCCTCGAACGTGTGGCGCCGCTAGACCGTCCGGCCGGGTCGCGGACCCCTGCCGAGCCGGGCGTAGTGTGGACTTGGAGTTTCGGTGTCATGGCAACCTCGCATGGTCCCGTCCGAGGACTACCGCGGTGGCCTGCGCGAGCGTTTCGATCTTGCTCGTAGCGACGCGCCTGCGGGGCCGCCTATGCTGGCGGGCACTGAACGGAGGGATCGATGGGCAGCACCACGGACTTCGCGGTCCTGGCTGCATTGATGGGCGACCCCGCCAGGGCCAGCATACTCGATGCGCTGATGGACGGCCGCGCACTGACCGCGACAGAACTGGCGCGCTGCGCCGGCGTCGCGCCGCAGACGGCGAGCAGCCACCTCGCGAAGCTCAGCGGCGCAGGCCTGATCACGGCGAGCCAGCAGGGGCGATACCGGTACTTCCGGATCTCCTCGCCGGCGGTGGCGAGCATCATCGAGCAGCTCTGGACCCTTTCAGACGAACTGGCGGCGGCCCGGCGTTCATCGAAGCCGGTCGTGGTCGGCCCCCGCGACCCCGCGCTCCGGTTCGCCCGCACGTGCTACGACCATCTCGCCGGCAGCCTTGCGGTCCAGATCTCCGACGGTCTCGTCCAGCGCGGATTTCTCGAGCTTTCCATGGAAGGCGCGGCGCTGACGCGGCCCGGGATCGATCATCTCGTCGGCCTGGGCGCGCGGATCAACCCCGACCAGGCCCGCGGGCCCGGAATCTTCTGCCGTCCGTGTCTCGACTGGAGCGAGCGGCGTCCCCACCTGGCCGGCGCCGTGGGCGCCGCCATCTGCACCCTGTGTTTCGAGAAGGGCTGGCTGGGACGGTCATCAGGACGAACCGTCACGCTGACGCCGAAGGGCCGTCTTGCCCTCCGGACTTCGCTGCTCGTCACGATGGATGTGCAAGCGGGCGATAGCCTCACGCAGGCCGATGCCGCCCTGTTGGAACGGGCCTTGCCCTGACCCGATCCGGTCGGACGGGTGCCGTACATGCAACTTCGCCTGCTACGACGTCGAGAGGTGCCGCAGCCCGCCCGGGACCAGTGCGGATCAGATCCGCGAGCCGGGAACACAGCGGCAACCACGGGCATCGCAGAAGGTTGACAAAGCCGCCCCTGCATCGCACAAGCACGCCGTCCGCGGCCCGCCCCGCGCGGCCATGCTGCCGTAGCTCAGTGGTAGAGCACTCCCTTGGTAAGGGAGAGGTCGAGAGTTCAATCCTCTCCGGCAGCACCAGTCCTTTTGCGAAGGATTACCGAAACTTGAGGCCAGGCATGGATTGGTGAGCGCCACCTTGGTCCACAAGGGTGGTACACGTGGTCCTCTCATGCCCCGGGCCGATCAAGTACGCCAAGACGGGCGTCTACCTCTACCGCCGGCGCGTCCCCGACCGGCTTCGCGCCCTTGTCGGCAAGCGGGAGGAGAAGCGGAGCCTCGGCACCAAGGACCCTGTCGAAGCCAAGCGCCGTCACGCGGAGATCCACGCCGACGTTGAGGCAAAGTGGCAGGCACTTGAAAGCCGGGCGGGCATTGAGGCGGCCAAGGAACGGATCGAGTTGTCCCACAAGCAGCTCGTTGCGCTTGCCGGAGAGGTTTACCGCGACACGGTCGCGCGTCACGAGGACGAGCCGGGCGATCCTTCCCGCTGGGAGGCGCTCGCCAGACCGGCATCGATCGAAACCTTGGACGTCCAGCGTCCCGAAGCAGGCCTGACAGGCGAATCCCCAGTCGTTGCGCGCTTGCGTTACGCGCTACGCCGTCGGCTGGCCGCGGAAGGATTGGAAGTCGATTCCAACGCCCTTCAGAAAGCGGCCCAGCTCGCGTCCAAGGCCGCCGTCGCCGCCGCGATGCGCCTTCGTCGTGCGGCCGAAGGCGACTACACGCCCGATGCCGTGGCAGCGTCGTTTCCTGCATGGGCATCCCCGAAAAGGTCGGCGCGGATCGGCGAGATCTGGGGTGCCTACGTCGCCGAAGCCAAACCGGCGCCCAATACCGTCAAGCGCTGGAAGCCCGTGTTGGACCGCTTCCGAGGGCACCTCGGCCACGACGACCTCGCCAACGTAACGGCGGATGACGTGATCGGCTGGAAGGAATCGTTAATCCAGTCGGGCCTGGACAACGAAACCATTCGCAAGGTCCATCTCGCCGCGCTCAAGCGGGTCTGCACGTTCGCGGTCGCGAACAGGCGCATTGCCGCCAACCCGGCGGAGGCCGTCACGATCGCCAAGACGAAGAAGGTCAAGCTCCGCGAGCAAGGCTTCACCCTGGCAGAGGCGCGGCTGATCCTGTCGAAGACGACCAAGCCGGTCGGCCCTCGCACGTCCAAGCATCACGCGGCGGCGCGACGCTGGGTGCCGTGGTTGTGCGCCTACACCGGCGCCCGGGTGAACGAAATCACCCAAGCTTGTGGGCGTCACGTCAAGGCCGTTGAGACGCCCGGCGGGGAGCCAGTATGGATGCTGACGATCACGCCGGAAGCTGGCAACCAGAAGGGCTACGAAGCCCGCGACGTGCCACTTCACCCGCACCTCATCGAACAAGGCTTCCTCGAGTTTGTCTCACGTTGCGGGAAGGGGCCGCTCTTCTACGACCCGTCGTCAAGTCGAGGCGGAAGGGATCCCGCTTACGCGCAGATGGGCTCGAAGCTCGCCAAGTGGGTTCGTGAAGTTGGGGTGAAGGATCCGACGATCGATCCTAACCATGCGTGGAGGCACCGGTTCAGGTCGGTGGCCCGCGACGTCGGAATGCCGGAAGGGATCTGCGACCGTATTCTTGGTCATGCGCCTGCGACGGTGGGCCAGCGCTACGGGGACCTCTGGCCCGGCGTGGCGCTGAGGGAGGTCAGCAAGGTGCCACCGTATCCCTCGCCCAATTGAAATTTGGTCCTTGCGCAGGGCTCGGCGAAAGACGGCCAGACGCCTTACACCGTCGAGCGAGAGGCTTGGCCGGTCCTGACCCAAGGCGGACCTTCCCTTGCACGCAGCCGGAGGTCCGAATCTGGCCGTTTAGCTCTCCCGCAGCATGGCTCGCATCGCGCTCGGAGTGAGGATGCGGATGTGACGGTAGGAGTGCTCGATGTGGCCTGCTCGAGCCAGCGAGCGGAGCATCGTGTTGGCGGTCGTCCGGCCGACATTCGCCATGTGGGCCAAGTCGCTCTGGCTCACGTGAACCTCGACGGACACCTCCGGGGTGGGTCCGTGCGACCGGCAGCCGCCGAGGCGCAACAGGATGGCGACAAAGCGCGGGAGGTGGCCGCGGATCATCAGGTCGTCCGCGGCGCCGATGGCGACGTCGAGGTGCAGGGTGGTGAGCAGCGCCACGGATCGCCACGCCGTCGGATCGTTGCCGAGGATCTCGTTCAGGCTGTGCAGGGGAAGGTGCAGGAGTTGGCAGGCGCTGGTCGCGGTCAGCCCGACCTGGCGCGGTCGGCCGGTGATGACCGCACCTTCGCCGAACCAGGTGCCCGGCTGCGCGAAGTGGGCCAGATAGGGACCGTTCTCGCCGGGCGCGATGGAGATGCCCAGGCTGCCCGATAGAAGCCCGTAGAGGCCTCCCGGCGCGTCTCCAACTTGATAGATGACTCCTCCTGGATCAGTCTCGACCAATTGGCTCCGCTCCAGCACGGCATCGCGAAACGAGGCCGGCGTGAGGCTCAGCCATCCCCGCCCCCCCGCGATGGTCCGGGCCCCCGAAAAATTCATGTCGCTCTCCGAGACCGTTCGCGCGCGAACAATCTCACGCATGAGGTTGTGCTAGCCAAGCTCAGACTTTGCGGGTTGAGTTCGATCAGGTGCAAGGCACGTGTCGACGGCTGATTGGTCGCGGCCTTTCGCCGGGTGTCTTCGAACGAGCAGCGAACCCACAGTGAACGGAGACGCCGGCCATGTCATGGCGTGCACTGCATTGCGTCCTGCGTTCGGGCCTCCTTGCTCTTGCCGCAGCATGCCCCGCCGCGGCCCAAGCCGCCGAAGCTGGCTCTGGCGCCGTACTTCCCTTCCCGCCGGTCCCCTCGGCAAGCATCGCGGGGCCGACGCTGCAGGACTCCAGGCACGTCCGACGGGCCGATTCGGACCACCTGCCGAAGGACGCGCCCAACGTCCTCGTCGTGCTCCTGGACGACGTCGGATTCGGGCTGCCCGACACATTCGGCGGCGAAATCGCGACGCCCACCCTGACGCGCCTCGCCAATGAGGGGATCAGCTACAACACGTTCCACACGACCTCGATCTGCTCGCCCACGCGGGCGGCGCTTCTCACCGGCCGCAACCACCAGCGCGTCGGCTCGGGTACCATCGCTGAGCGTGCTCTGGACTGGGACGGCTATACCGGCGTGATCCCAAAGAGCTCGGCCACCGTCGCCGAGGTGCTGCATCAGTACGGCTACAAGACCGCGGCTTTCGGCAAGTGGCACAACACGCCGGCCACCGAGACGACGGCGATGGGGCCGTTCGACCGTTGGCCGACGGGCTACGGCTTCGACTACTTCTACGGCTTCCTGGCCGGCGAGACCTCCCAATACGAGCCGCGCCTGTTCGAGAACACACGTGCCGTCGAGCCGCCGCACGACCCGAAGTACCACTTCACCGAGGACATGGTCGACAAGGCACTCGCCTGGCTGCATCAGCGCCAGGCCTTCTCGCCGGATAAGCCGTTCTTCATGTACTGGGCGCCGGGCGGCGCACACGGGCCGCACCACGTCTTCAAGGAGTGGGCCGACAAGTACAAGGGCAAGTTCGACACGGGCTGGGACGCTTACCGCGAGCGCGTCATCCTGCGGCAGAAGGCGATCGGCTGGATTCCGCAAGAGACACCTCACCGAGCGCGCCGACACCATGGCCGCCTGGGACAGCATCCCGGCCTCCGAGAGGCCGTTCCAGGAAAGGCTGATGGAGGTCTTCGCCGGCTACGTCGAGCACACGGACGTGCAGGTGGGCCGGCTCATCGACGGCATCGACCAGCTCGGCCTGAGGGAGAACACGCTGGTCTTCTATGTCTTCGGCGACAACGGCTCGAGCGCGGAGGGGCAGAACGGCAGCATCAGCGAGCTCCTGGCCCAGAACCAGATCTCCAACACCGTTGCCCAGCAGCTAGCGGCGCTCGACGGCATCGGAGGTCTCGATGCGCTCGGCGGACCCAAGGCCGACAACATGTACCATGCCGGCTGGGCCTGGGCGGGCGGTACGCCCTTCCGCCACACCAAACTGGTCGCTTCCCATTTCGGCGGCACGCGCAACCCGTTGGTGATCGACTGGCCGAAGGGGATCAAGCACGACGCGGCGCCGCGCGCCCAGTTCCACCACGTCAACGACATCGTTCCGACGATCTACGAGGTACTCGGCATCACGCCCCCAGCGGTGGTCTCGGGCGAGAAGCAGGATCCCATCGACGGGGTCAGCATGGCCTACACCTTCGCCGACGCCGCCGCGCCCGGCCGAAAGCACACGCAATATTTCGAGAACAACGGCAGTCGCGCGATCTATAGCGACGGCTGGGTCGCCGCCACCTTCGGCCCGCTCGTGCCCTGGCTGCCGGTTAGTCCGGGGCTGGCCACATGGGACGCGAACAAGGATCGCTGGGAGCTCTACGACGTCCGCAAGGACTTCTCGGAGTCGACCGACCTCGCCGACGAGGAGCCCGCCAAACTGGCGGAAATGAAGGCGCTGTTCCTCAAGGAGGCCGAGGCAAACAAGGTCTTCCCGGTAGGCGCCGGCCTGTGGACGCGGCTTCATCCCGAGGAACGCATCGCTGTGCCCTACCGGCACTGGACGTTCGACGCCTCGACCACGCGCCTGCCCGAGTTCGCGGCGCCGGGCCTCGGCCGCGAGAGCAACCTCGTTGTGCTCGACGTTGACGTCGGCCCGCAGGCCTCGGGCGTCCTCTACGCGCTCGGTGGGGTCGCAGGGGGACTGTCGCTCTACATGGACAAGGGCTCGCTCGTCTACGAGTACAACATGATGATGATCGAGCGGTACGTCGGCCGCTCGCCGCAGCCGATGCCACCCGGAAAGCACCGATTTACCGTCGACACGACCATCGCCCGGCCTGCCGCTGCGGCAGACGTCGCGATCGCCGTCGACGGGGCGGAGGCGATGCGGGTGGATGTGAAACGCACGGTGCCGGGAGCTTTCTCGGCGAGCGAGACGCTCGACGTCGGCACGGACCTCGGCTCGCCAGTCTCGCTCGACTACTTCGACCGCCGCCCCTTCGCCTTCGACGGGCGGATCGCGGCCGTCACCGTGGACCTGAAATGACAGAATACGGCCGTACTAGGCGCAGCCGATCCACGCAGTGGATCAGCAAGGGGAGAGCTCCATGAAGAGACTTCGAACCCTTCAAGCCGCCGGTGCGCTCCTCCAAGGTGATGGCGCCGGGCAGAGGGGGTGGCGGAACCGGTCCCGCCATCCCGACCAGGCGCTGAACGGCCAGGGTCCTGACCGACCGCCATTCCCGCGGCGGCCTGCCTGCGCCGGCTCCCCGGAAACGCGTTCTCGCGCGCCGAAAATAGAGGTCGACCTCCATGCTGCTCCTTCATGCCAGCCGCCGTGCAGCGATCGCCATCATCGGCCTCCTCGGATCCATGGGCCTGTGCTATGCGCAGGCCTCCGCCCTGAGCACGGCCGTGGCCAGGAACCCGACCATGCAGCCCTCCGTCCCGCTGCCGGCCCAGGAGCAGGCGGCGAACCTCAAGCTGGAGCAGCTGCTGGCGGCGAAAGGCCGGCGCCCCAACATCCTCTGGCTCGTGATCGACGACATGGGATGGGGCGATCCGGGCGTCTATGGCGGGGGAAGCGCGATCGGCGCCGCCACGCCGGCCATCGACAAGCTGGCCCATGAAGGCATCCAACTCACCTCGGCCTATTCGCAGCCGACCTGTACACCGACGCGCTCCGCCATCCTGACCGGGCGGCTGCCGGTGCGCACCGGGCTGACCAGGCCAATCCTCGCCGGCGACACCCTCTCGAAGAACCCCTGGGCGGACGAGGTTTCGCTGCCGAGGCTTCTGAGCGAGAGCGGCTACCGGACGGTGCTCTCCGGCAAATGGCACGTCGGCGAGCTGCCGGGCATGCGCCCCTACGAGGTCGGCTTTGACGAGTTCTACGGTTACTATGCGGCCGAAAAGGAGATCACCCAGCAATTCGACGAGCGCCGCTACCCCGACCTCGTGCTCGACCCCGAAAAGCTCGCGGCTTACCGCCGCATCGGCGCGAGCGATTCGCTAGTCCACGCCCTCAAGGACGGCACCGAGACGGTGGTGCGCGAGACGAAGGGCATCGAGGACATCGCCGAGAGCGACGGCATGCTGAAGGACTTCACGATCCAGAAGATCAAGGAGTTCGCCGGCGGCACCCAGCCCTTCTTCCTTGAGCACGCCTTCATGAAGGTCCACGCGGACACGTTCCCCGCCAAGGCGTTCAAGGGCAAGAGCGCCAGCAAGTTCCAGTACAAGGACTCCGTCGTCGAGGTGGATGCCTATATCGGCGAGATAGTGCAGGCGCTCGCCGACACGGGGCAGCTGGAGAACACCTTCATTTTCATCACGTCCGACAACGGCCCGCAGATGGACAGCTGGCCCGACAGCGGCTTCACGCCCTTCCGCGGCGCCAAGGGCACCACATGGGAAGGCGGCGTGCGGGTCCCGGGGATCGCCTATTGGAAGGGCATGATCACGCCCGGCCAGGTGAGCGACGACCTGTTCGACCTCATGGACCTCTTCAACACGTCGCTCGCGATTGCTGGCGCAGCCGACAAGATCCCAACGGACCGCTACATCGACGGCATCGACCAGACCCCGTTCCTGCTCGCCGACAACGGCAAGTCGGCCCGCGACAAGGTCTTCATGTGGAACGAGAGGACCCTGATGGCGATGCGCATGAAGGAGTACAAGATCCATCTCAAGGTGCTGAATGCCGAGCAGCTCAACCTCAACATCGACATGTCGACGATCGCCGATGTCGGCTTGGCGCCCTGGATCTTCAACCTCTACATCGACCCCAAGGAATCCTACACGGTCGGCCACCGCCTGAACGCCTGGACCGCCTCGCTGGCCGCCGAGATGAAGGGCCACGCCGCCACATTCCGAAAGTTTCCGCCCAAGGACATCGGCCTGGGGCAGTAAGCGGGGGTGGGCGCGAGTTCGCTGGCGAAATATCTGGGATGGCAACCTAGCCGGAGAGCGAGCCCTCCGCACGAGACGCCGCTCGCGGGACCAAGCGGACCTCTAGTCGCAAGGGTTTCCGCGTCTGCTGTTGGCGCGAAGCGGACTTGTGCGAACGCGTGCTCCTGACCCTAAGCAGAAGTTGGCTAGTTCTGCTTCGGTCCGTGGCTCAGTGCCATCCAATTGGGGGATGATGGCACTCCGGCGCCGCCCTCGTCCGCAACGCCCGGGGCAGCATCGGTGGGGCGATACCTGGCCCCGATCCTCTCCCGCGCTCCCCACGCGGCGCCGTCGTCTGAGATCACCCGACTTCCGAAACCTGACGGTAGGACGTTCACGCCGGCGGCGACTCCACGACGTGGCGCAGCCTCCATTGTCCGACCTAGGTCGTCGGCGTTGCGCTGGTGAGGTCCGAGCGGGGCTGCGACGGAGCAGAATGAGGCCGGCCGGCGCGGCGAACTGCACGACGGCCACGCTCACGAGGAACACGGTGCCGAGGCTCGCCGCGCCCGCGATCCAGCCGAGCGCCGGCGTCCCCAGTCCGAGGGCGACATCGAGGAAGGCCGTGTAGATCCCCATCGCCAGCCCTCGGCTCTCCCGAGGCGCGGCGCGCACCGCCTCGGCGCCGAAGCCGGGGTAGACGAGCGAGTAGCCGAAGCCCACTAGCAGCGCCCCCGCCTCGGCCGTAGCGATGCCGCTCGAAAAGCCGATTATCCTCAGGCCGGCGGCCTCGACGGCGAGGGACAGGAGCGCGACCCGCGCGCCGCTCTCGCGCAGCGGCGACCCCCGTTGTCCAATTGCGTGGGCTCCGAACCCCGCCCCCGCGAACCGAAGCTGAACGACCTCCGCCCGCTCGGCGCGGTCGAGGAACGCTCGACCCCTAGTCGCTGTCAGGACAACCCCGACACGCACCGGGTTCTTCCCGACTTGGCTCTGCCTACGCGCGATACCATTTCGATTCTGGTCGCGCTCTCGATTCAGGAGGCGAGCATGGAAGCCTTGTGGGTAGAAATCGGTCCCGGAGCATGGCAGCTTCTAGGAAGCGCTTCCGGTGAGACGTTTGCCGACGCATGCGACAATTTCATCAGACAACATGGTGCTCTGGAGAACGCATACGCAGAAGACGAACTGACGTGGTGCTCATTCGCTCTACTCTCCGAGCGATACGTAAGAGCGTCCATCACCCACAAACCCAGGCGGAACTATGGTCCGCTGCGTTTGTAACTTCGGGCAGCGGCGCTTCGGGTGTCCTGGAGTCCGGCGTCAGCACCGACCCCGACCGGTGTGGCGCAAGATCTGCCATTGATCTCCTGGCGTGTTCCGAACCGGGCCGGAATCCAGGCGACCGCGCCCAGCTCAGTAGGCCTCCGCCAGATACTCCGCGATCACCTTGGCGTCCGTGTCGCTGATCGGAGCCTTGTAGGTCTTGATCATCTTGGCCACCTCGGCCTCCCAGAAGGCCTTGCCCTTCCCGGGCGGCTGCATGGCCATGTAGTCGGCCGAGTGGCAGGCGGAGCAATTGTTCCGCGCCGTCTCCAGGCCCGGCCCGGGGCGGAGCTGGGCCGCCTCGGCCGGAAGCTGGTAGGTAACCGGCGCAGCCAGCGCGATCCCGGCGGCGACGGGGACAAGGCCAGCGACCGTGGCGATGATCAGGGCGTTCCGCATGGTCACCTCCTCATGCCGCCATGACCCGGACGGATTCGATCACGTTGCGCATGTAGCCGGCAGGGTTCCAGAGCGGCTGTGCCGGCTGCGACTGGCCGATGCGGTTGACCGCCCTTACCTTCAGCACGTGCTCCCCCGCCGCAAGCCTGGCTGTTGTCTGCCACTCGCGGAACGAGTAGCGGCCCAGATCCTGCCCGAGCGTGGCTGCCGCCCAGGTCTGCCCGCCATCCGCAGACAGCAGCACGTCGGTGATGCCGTACCCGCCGTCGAACGCGATACCCCGCACCACGACATCCTCCCCCGCCCGGACGGCCGCCCCGTCTCCGAGATTGGTGATGAAGGAGCGCACGTCGAAACGCCCGATCGGCCGCGTCTTCGCCGGGGCCTTGCCGGGCTCGACGCAGGCACAGGCATTGTCGGGGATCCGGTAGGCGGTCTGCATCCAGAATCCGTCGAAGACGCTGTCGACCACCTGAATCTCGTTGAGGTGCTTCACCCAGTAGGTGCCGTAGTGGCCGGGCACCACGAGGCGCAGCGGAAAGCCGTTGAGGAAGGGGAGATCCTCGCCGTTCATGGCGTAGGCCACCATCACCTCGCCATCGCGGGCATGGTCGAGGTCGAGCGCCTTGACGAAGTCCGGCGTGGCCGGGAGCACCGGGCCGTCCAGCCCGCCGAAAGTCACCTGCTTCGCCGAAGCCTGGACTCCGGCCCGGTCGAGAATCGCCTTGAGGGAAACGCCCCGCCATCGCGCATTGCCCATGGCTCCGTTGGCGAGTTGGCCGCCGGCCACCCGCGGCTCGAAAAAGCCGCGGCTGTTGCCCGAGCACTGGTTCACCGCGACGATTTCGACGGGTTCCATCGCGCGTATTTCCGCCATGGACAGGGAAAGGGGCTTTTCGACGTGGCCCTTCACGTCCAGGCGGAAGGTGTCGGGGTCGATGCTCAAGGGAATGTCCGCCAGATGGTAGCGGACGAAGAAGGCGTCGTTCGGCGTGATCGCACCCTGGTCGAAAACGGAGAATGGCGTCTCCAGCTGCGGCGGGCGCGCCGTCATCTGGATGAGGGGGCGCTTCTGCGGGTAGGCGACCATGGCCCGCTCTCCGGCGCCGAACGGGAGGGCCACGCTCTCTGCCGCCCTCGCCCATGGAACGGCCCATGCGCTCACCCCCAGCGCCGCCGTGCCGCGCCCGAGGCCCTGCAGGAATCGCCGCCGGTCCATGTCCGCCTCCTCCGTTCCACGCCCCCGCGTTCCACGTTGATTGCGTCCGATCCTTTCAGCATCACGGACTGCGATCAACGCTGTGTCGGCGATGGAACACGCCCCTGAGCGGACCGAGAGACGCCGCGTGGCCGAGCTCCGCTGCATCGGAATCGCTGCCTGTACGTTGTCTTGGCGGGACTCGGCAGGGGCCTGGCGATGAAGAGTTCAACCCCGATCGGACATCGCAGCGGCCCGCTCGCGTTTCTCTTCGTGGCGGTCGCCGCCACGGCGTCGGGGCGGGCACCGGCAGCGGAGGCGCCGGCCTTCGACACGCGGGCGAGGAACGCGATCGTGATCGACGGAGAGACCGGCTCGGTTCTTCTGGAGAAGTCTCCGGACGCGCCTTTCCAGCCCGCCAGTCTCGCCAAGCTGATGACGATCGACCTCACTCTGGAAGCCCTGTCGAGAGGGGATCTGCAGCCCGGCCACGAGGTTCCGATCTCCCGTCGTGCCTGGCAGGAGGGAGGAGCCGGCTCGGGCGGTTCGACGATGTTCGCGAAGGTGGGCTCGTCCGTACCGGTGATCGACCTGCTGCGTGGGGTCATCGTGCAGTCCGGCAACGACGCGGCCATCGCCCTGGCCGAGGCGCTCGCCGGTTCATCCGAGGCATTCGTGGCCCGGATGAATGAAAGGGCCGCCGCGCTTGGCATGACCTCGACCCATTTCGCCAATCCGACCGGCTATTTCGATCCAGACCAGAGAATTTCGGCCCGCAACCTCGCGATCCTGGCAAGGCACCTCGTACAGGCGCATCCGGCGGAGTATTCCCTCTTCGCCGAGCGCCAGTTCACCTGGAACAAGATCCGCCAACGCAACCGCAACCCGCTCCTCGACACGGTGCCGGGCGCCGACGGCCTCAAGACCGGCTTCCTCGAGGAGGCGGGCTATTCGCTCGTCGGTTCGGCCGTGCAGCAGGGTCGGCGCGTGATCGCCGTTCTGGCGGGCTATTCGACGGCACGGGATCGGGCCACGGATTCCGCACGGGTTTTCCAATGGGCCTTCCGCAACTTCGAGGTCCGGCATCTCTTCGATGCGAAGGCTGCCGTCGCCGAAGCCGAAGTCTTCGCTGGCTCGGCCTCAACAGTGCCTCTGGTGCTGCCTCATGGCCTCGATATCGTCGTCGAGAAGTCGGGGCCGCCTTTGAAATTGCGCGCGCGGTACGAGGGCCCGCTCCGGGCGCCTGTGAGGTCCGGCGAAGCGGTCGGCCAGATCGTGGTGCGCCAGGACGGCAGGACCATCGCCGAGGCGCCGCTGGTGGCAGGAGCGGACGTGGAGCGCGCCGGATTCGTGGGACAGGCGGCCGACGCGGCACTTGAACTCACAAAGCAGGGCTTTCGAGATCTGGTGTCGGAAGTGGAGCAGCGGTTCGGTGGATCGAGCTGAGGTCTTCCAGGACCGTCCGGAGGGAAGGAGATCACCCGTGCGACCTTGTGCCTATCTTGCCGTCCTCGGGATCTTCGCCGCCAGCGGCACCCCGGCCGCCGCGTTCGAGCGCGCCTTCGTGCGGGGTCCGGATGCGGTTACGTCCGACATGCGTGCCTGCGGTGTCCGCCCATCGGACGCCGTCGATGCCGTTCGTTTCACCCTCGTGCGCAAGGGCTTCGCCGTGGACAGGCACGCCCGGGAAGGCTTCCGGATCGACCTGCAGGTCTATCGCGGCACGGCGGGCGGGTGCTCCGCCCGGATCAGGCTTCTCCAGGTTGTGGCGGACCCGGACGGCCAAGCGTCGGAGGCGATCTGCGGGAGGGCCCGCATCCTCACCTGGGATACGGAGGACCTGTCCTTCGACCTCGCCGGCTATGCCGACGAGTTCGCGACGAGATGCCTGGCGAAGAGGGATGATCCCCCGCGCGTCGCGGCGACACGGAATCCGGAATGACCGCCGGGCCTTTCGGCCCGCAAGCCTCGCCTTGCACCTGCTGCGACTGCCGACACCCGTCCTGATGAGTGCGACGAGGAACGTTGCTTGCTCGCCAGCTGAGGAATGGGCGTACCTGTTCAGCGTTGTGGTTCAGGGCCTCAGCCTTCCCGCGGTCGCCCGGCTGACGCTCCCGCGCTCCCGGACATAGACAGCCGTACGCCTTCACGAGGGCGTGAGGGGCGTAACGTTCAAGACCCGCCCGCCGAACACGATGCACAGCCGATCAGGCTGCGCGCGGCAGTGAGTGGGAAACGACCATGACGATAAACAGGCGGCACGTTCTGGCGGCCGCAATGGCCCTTTTCTCGGGCATGGCGGCCAACGCGGCTTCGGCCGGGGAGGCATCGAGCTTCTCACAGGAGGCCTTTGACACGGCACGCAAGCAGGGCCGGCCCATTCTCGTGAAGGTGACCGCACCTTGGTGCCCGACGTGCAAGGCGCAAAAGCCGATCCTGTCCGGGCTCGCCACCGATCCGAGGTTCGCGAAGATGGCGGTGTTCGAAGTCGACTTCGACAGCCGCAAGGACGTGCTCAAGGAACTCGGCGTCCAGAAGCAGAGCACGCTGATCGTCTACAAGGGGCAGACGGAGATGGGGCGCTCGACCGGCGAGACGGATCCCGCCGCCATCGAAGCCCTGCTCGCCAAGGCAATCTGACCCGTGGCGACCCTCCTGCTGGCACTTTTGGCGGGCGTCCTGTCGACGCTCTCCCCGTGCGTGCTTCCGATCATGCCTGTGGTCCTCGGGGCGGCTAGCAGCGAGCACGGCTGGGGCCCTGCCGCACTGGCCGGGGGGCTTGCCCTGTCATTCACCGCCATCGGTTTGTTCCTCGCGACGGCCGGGTTCGCCCTGGGCATCGACGGCGACGCGTTCCGCTCGGCGGGAGCGCTCGTGATGATCCTGATCGGCGGCGTGCTGCTCGTGCCCGCCGCCCAGGTTCGCCTTGCAGCCGCCGGCGGACCGGTGGGCGACTGGATGGAGCGGCATGCGGGTGGGTTCTCGACCTCGGGCCTTTCCGGCCAGTTCGCCGTCGGCCTCCTGCTCGGGGCGGTGTGGAGCCCGTGTGTCGGTCCGACCTTGGGCGCCGCTTCGGTCATGGCCGCGCGGGCCGAGAACCTGCCGGCCGTCGCCGCCACCATGCTCGCCTTCGGGATCGGGGCCGGCGTGCCCCTGCTTTTGCTCGGCTTGGTGTCACGGACCGTCATGGTGCGGTGGCGCAGCCGCATGCTCGCCACGGGGACGGTCTTGAAACGTGTCCTGGGCGTCGGCTTCATCCTCGTCGGCCTGTTGGTCCTCAGCGGCCGTGACAAGGCCATCGAGGCATGGGCGGTCGAGGCCGCGCCGGACTGGCTGACAATGCTGAGCACCCGATTCTAACGCCGACAGCTGCGCTTGCAGGGGCAGCTGATACATCGCTGGAGCCCCGCCTGTGCTGACCATTGCTGTCATCCGCAGGATCGAGCGCGGTAGCGGAAACGGCGATCTCGGCAGCAACGTCGACCCAGCGGCCAGCCGCCGGGAGCGGCCCATGCATGTCGAGCCATGCGGACAGGCGTTTGGCCACTTCGGCGGTCAGCGCATTTGCGGAGCGCTTGCACCGCCGTAGCCTGAAATTGCCGCGCCCTCTTCCCAGCAAGGCGTTCCTCTACGGTCGGCTGTCAGCCTCATGCGCAGCAAGATGGTCGATGTTCTCGTCCGGTTTGCCGGACCTAGCTGCCGTTCCCTCGCTCGACGCTTTCTCGTTCCTTGCGGCCGACGACCGTGGTGTGCACATCGTTGAGGTGACGCGGCCGGGGAGGCGTTCCGTGCGCCGGCCAGCCCTCGCGCTGCCGCGCGCGGTCCCCGTCGATGTCCTCTGTCTGGTCGTGCAGCAACACCACGCGCGTCGGGAAAGGCATGTCGATCCCTGCCTCGGCAAGCGCGCCACGAATTGCGGGAATGACCCTCGCCTGGGCATGCACCACGTCAGAACGCCTCGACCCTGACCACCACCGGGCTCTGATCGTCACGGACGACGAGTCGAACGACCACGGGAGCGCGTCCGGCGCGGGATCGGCTGCCACCCCGTCCATCCCCTGCATGGCCTTCACGATGACCTCGCAGGCGTGGCCGATGTCATCGCCGTAGCCGACGCCGACGTCGCACTGGGATCGCCGTGCCGGAAAGGCGGTACGAACCGTGATGGCGCGCGTGTAGATGTCCGAATTCGGGATCACCACCTGCTGGCCGTCATAGGTGCGGATGAGGGTCGCCCGCGCCTCGATGGCATCGACCGTCCCTTCGAACTCGCCCGACCTGATCTGGTCGCCTCGCTTGAAGGGCTGGCGATAGAGGATGAGAAGGCCCGAAAGCCAGTTCTGCAGGATGTCGCGAAAGGCGAACCCGACGGCGACGGTTCCGATGCCGAGGGCAGACAGCAGGTCCGCCGGCTTGATCGACGGGAAGACGATCGTGGCGACCACCAGGAGCCCGAGAACGATCAGGCTCCACCGCGCCGCGCCCGCGAGCAGTCCACCAAGGTCGTCGCGATGACGCCGACGCGAAATCCTGAGAACCGTCCGTCGCACGACGGACCCGGCGGCCAGGAAGGCGAGGAACACGACAGCTGCAATGCCAAGGTTGGGCAGGAGCCAGAAGAATCCTTCGATCAGCCCCTCGATCTTCTGGACCACGGGTTCGGCGAAGTGCAGCACGTCAAAATCCTCGAAAAGGGCGGTCGCCCCGAACCCTCGTGGCACCACGATCGTTCCTCGAGGATCGAGCCATGCCAGCCGGCAAAACAGGCCAGGGCGGTCACCGGGCCGCCCGGTACGGCATCAGGCGAGGGGCATCGAGGGATCCAGGCGCGGTTGCCACTCGTTTCGGTTGGGCCAGAATGGTCCGGCCGCGCCCAAAACGGCTGCGAAAGGCGCGGGCGGGAGCTTCAGGAGGATATCCAGTGCACAGCCCATTCGCGACCGAGCCCCATGATTCCCGCCGCCGCGCCGTTCTCGGATGCGCAACGCTGTTGCTTGCCTTCGCAGCGCTGCCCAGCAGGGCATTCGCCGCGCAGGACTTCATCAACGTCCTGACGGGCGGCACGTCCGGGGTCTACTACCCGATGGGCGTGGCGCTCTCGAAGATCTTCGGAGAGAAGATCCCGGGATCGCGCCCTTCGGTGCAGGCGACGAAGGCGTCTGTCGAGAACCTCACGCTTCTCCAGCAGGGCAAGGGCGAGATTGCCTTCACCCTGGGTGACAGCCTCGCCTTCGCGTGGGCCGGGAACGAGGAGGCCGGGTTCAAGAGCAAGCTCGGCAAGCTGCGCGGCCTGGCCGCCATTTACCCGAACTACATCCAGGTGGTCGCGTCCAAGGACAGCGGTATCAGGACGCTCGCCGACCTCAGGGGAAAGCGCCTCTCGGTCGGCGCGCCGAAGTCCGGGACGGAGCTGAACGCCAGGGCCATCCTGCAGGCAGCCGGGATTTCGTATTCGGATCTCGGCAAGGTGGAGTACCTGCCTTTCGCGGAATCCGTCGAACTGATGAAGAACCGCCAGCTCGATGCCACGCTGCAGTCCGCCGGCCTCGGCGTCGCGTCCATTCGCGATCTCGCCGCATCCGTGGACATCGTCGCCGTCGAGATCCCTCCCGAGGTCGTCGACAAGGTCGGCCAGCCCTACGTCAAGGCGACCATTCCGGCCAACACATACAACGGCCAGACGACGGACGTGCCGACCGCTGCCGTCGTGAACTATCTCGTCACCCGCTCGGACCTCTCGGACGACCTGGTCTACGGGATGACCAAGGCCATCTTCGAGAACCTGCCCGAGATCGCTGCCGCGCACAGCGCCGGCAAGGGCATCACGCTGAAAGGCGCCCTGACGGGAATGCCCGTGCCGCTTCATCCCGGAGCCGAGCGGTACTTCAAGGAGCAGGGCATCGCGCAGTGACCGGGCGCGCGGGCCCGGACGGCGGCAAGTCCGGACGAGCCGAGCACGACGCGACGGGGGCCGTCCACATCGACCTCGCGGGAGCGGCGTCGCCACCGGCCGACCTCGATCCGGAGCATGGCTTGCCGCCGGGCTTTGGCTCTGGGCACGGCGGAAAGCTGCTGCACGGCATAGCCATCGCCTTCTCGTTGTTCCAGGTCAGCACGGCGTTCGGCGTGCCGCTGGATCGGCCGTTCCTTGGCATCACGCTCCTGCATCTGCTCACCGCAGGGTTCGCACTTTGGGCGGGATGGATCGGGGTACTGGTCGCGAGGGGGAGGCCGTCGGCTGGAGCCCTGGCGATTTTCGTGCCCTGCCTCGTCGTCCTGGCGCTGCTCGCGCGCTATTCCGGGGGCGTGCCGAGCCAGGTGCTGCGCGCCGTCCACGTGGGCTTCCTCGTGCTGGTGGCCTCGGCCCTTCTCGCCAATCACCGCGCCGCCGGCCAGCCCGGCTTCGTCGCCGGATGGGGCTTCGGCCTCGCCGGACTTGGTGTCGGCTTCTACCAGTGGTGGCTCTATGTCGATTTGATCAACCGGGCAGGCGACCTGACGACGACCGACATGACCATCGGCATCGTCAATATTGCCCTCGTGTTCCTGGTGGCGTGGCGGTTCCTCGGCCCGGCGCTGCCGATCGTGGCGGGTCTTTTCCTCGCCTACTGCGTGTTCGGCCAGTGGCTACCCGCTCCCCTCGACCATCGGGGCTTCTCGCTGGAGCAGGTCGTCGATCAGATGGCTTACGGGACCGAGGGCCTCTACGGCACGCCGACCGCCGTGTCCGCGACCTATATCTTCCTTTTCATCCTGTTCGGCTCGTTTCTCGAGCGTGCCGGCATGATCCAGCTCTTTACCGATCTCGCCATGAGCCTCTTCGGCCGCACCCGCGGCGGGCCGGCGAAGGTGGCGGTGTTCGCCTCCGCGCTGATGGGCACAATTTCCGGCTCGGGCGTCGCCAACGTGGTCTCGACCGGCCAGTTCACCATCCCCCTCATGAAGCGCTTCGGATACGCGCCGGCCTTTGCGGGCGGCGTGGAGGCGACGGCCTCGATGGGCGGGCAGATCATGCCCCCGGTCATGGGGGCAGTGGCCTTCATCATGGCCGAGACCATTGACGTGCCCTATGCCGCCATCGTCCAGGCGGCCATCGTGCCCGCCATCCTCTACTACGTCGCCGCCTTCTGGTCCGTGCATCTCGAGGCAGGCAAGCGCGGACTGGTGGGATTGCCCCGTGACATGCTGCCCAAAGCCGGCCGGGCGCTGGCCGAGCGCTGGCACCTGATCCTGCCGCTGGCCGTGCTGGTCTACCTGCTTTTCGCGGGCTACACGCCGCTCTATTCCGGCTCCGTTGGGCTTGCGCTCACCGTCGTCCTCATCCTCGGCGGAACCATCGCCGCGGGCCTTGGCCCGGCGGCCGTCCGCGTCGCCTTCTGGATCGCGCTCGGCATTGCCTGTGCCGCCTTTTTCCGGTTCGGCATCGCCGTGGTCCTGCTCGTGGTGACGGCCCTCATTCTGACAAGCGCACTCGTCCAGGGCGGCCGCGAGACGGTGGTCGCCTGCCGGGAGGCGCTGGCGGATGGAGCGCGCCAGGCCATTCCGGTCGGCATCGCCTGCGCCATGGTCGGCATCGTGGTGGGCACGATGACGCTGACCGGGGTGGGAACGATCTTCGGCGCCTGGGTCCTCGAGGTCGGCCGGAGCTCGATGGTTCTGGCGTTGCTGCTCACCATGGTGGTGAGCCTCGTCCTCGGGATGGGCATCCCCACCATTCCGAACTACATCATCACCTCCTCGCTCGCGGCGCCCCTGCTCCTGCAACTCGGCGTGCCGCTCATCGTCAGTCACATGTTCGTCTTCTATTTCGGCATCATGGCCGACCTCACGCCGCCGGTGGCCCTTGCCGCTTTCGCCGCCGCGCCCATCGCCCGGGAAAGCGGCTTCCGGATCGGCTTCCAGGCGGTCAGGATCGCCCTCCCAGGCTTCGTGCTGCCTTTCATGGCCGTCTATGATCCTGCCCTGATGCTGCAGCCGGTGCCCGGTATAGAAGGAGCGGCCTATGTCGCTGCGGTGGCATGGATCGTCGCCAAGGCCCTGATCGCCATCCTCCTGTGGGGCGCGGCTTCCATCGGCTTCCTGCTCTCGCCACTCTCGATTCCCATGCGTCTCGCCGCGGCCGTCGCGGCCGCGCTTATTGCGATTCCGGTGCCCGCGCCTGTCATCCTGCTCGAGCATTCAGGTGGTATGCTCCAGCGTCATCCCGCTCTTCTTGGAGACCTGCTCGGGCTCGCTCTCGCAGCGGTGCTTGTCGCCGCTCACCTTGCGAGTGCCCGAGGCGGCAGGGCCGGGCAGGCCGCCGGGTGAGTGCGCTTTGCATCCTGGCCGGAGGAGCGGCCGTGGCGAGGCTCGCCGGGGTGGCCGCGTTTGCCCTGGTCTGGATCCATTCAGTCGAGAAGACCGAGTGGCGCGAGGACTGGCGGATCACGCCCCGCGGCCTCGTGATTGCCGAGGCGAGCGTGCAGGGCAGCGGGGCCGGCATGGACCCGCCCGAAGGAGCCCGCCTGTCGCAAGGGCGATGGCGTTGGACGCCTTCGCTCCAGCCGCTCGCCTCGATCGTTCTCCGGCGATCCGGGGCGACGCGGGACTGGTCCCTCTGTATGGAGGGTTCATGTGCACCGCTTTCCCGTTGGGTAGGTCCGGACGCCGACCCCATCGAACTCGAAGCATGCAAGGTGCCCGACCGATGAACGGCAGCGCCTTCGCTTGAGGCGTGGCCGTTGCCGTGCGAAGCACGAGCGATGCGCGATCTCTGGACGAAGTTCTTCAAGCCAGTCCAGGTTCACTGGTCGCGCCAGGCCGTTTTCATCGCTGGCGGATTGCTGGTCGGTGCCGCCGCCGTGGTCCTTGCCCGCCTCTCGGACGTCGCCCAGGACCTTTTCCGGTCGCTGGCGATGCACTGGCCGCTGGCTCCGCTGGTCCTGACCCCGATCGGCTTCGTCTCGTCAGTCTGGATCACGGACAAGTGGTTCGCCGGCGCTGGCGGGAGCGGGATCCCGCAGGTGATCGTGGCGCACGCTACGGCGAGCCCGCTGCCGTCCTCAGCGACACGGACGGTGCGGTCCGTGTCCTTCTCGACCGGTCCGATCCGGCCGGACTCGTTGCTGCCGCTTTCGACGCATTGCGGCAGGCAGGCGGCTCGAACCCCGCAATCCTGATCCGGATGGCCGACGTGATCGGTCAGTTGGCGACTGCCGTTGCGGGGCAAGCATGGGCGCCAGCCCTGGCCGGGCAGTTGGTCAGGATTAGCGAAACGGCTCAATCAGGCGGGCTCACTCCGGCCGATCTCGGTGACGTCAATAGGCGCATTCACCAAGCATCGGACGCTCTAAAAAAGCCATTGCGTAACGAGACGTCAGGACACGCATCCTGATACGCCAGGGGCGGCGCCGGACCGTCAATTGGGTTCGTCCGACCCGCGTCGTCCGTTCACCCTACGGCCTAATCTGAGTTCGCTCAGACGCCCGTGGCGTCCTCGGCTCCGCTGAACCGGATCGACGAGGATCGACCTACGGCGGAATCCTGTCCGGCACCGGACACTCTCGAAAGCTTTCGCGAAACCAACCCACCCGTCACGTCCTTCGCTCCTGAGTCCGGCGCTCTCGACAGACTGCTAGTCGATCCCGGGCTGCACGACAGGAGACGATCAAATGCGACAACATCTTTGCTTTGGACTTGCAGCTGTCCTGTTGCTGGGCGGAACGGCGATCACCCAGGCGCAAACTGAACGTGACGGCGGAAGACTGTCTGCTGAGCAGAACTCCGACCGCGGCTGGGTCAACCGGCCGAATGATGTGGGACCGACGTTCCGCCCGTCCGCCAGCGCTACCCAGGCCCGTAGCGACAGGCCCGGCTGGAGCGGCAATGAGGCCGATGCGCAGAACTACTCGGATTGGATGAGCGATCAGAACGAGCGGGAATTCCGAAGCTGGTACCCTGACGAGGATCCCAGGAACCGGTCAGCCCGTGCCGACATGCCGGCACGCGTCAGCGAAAACTACGGAGACGGCAACGACGATGGCGGTTGGAGTTCCCGTGCGTCGACTGCCCCGCGCCAAGTGCTGACTGACCAATTGCGCCAATCTGGCCTTCGAAACATCCGTATCCTGGATACGACATATCTCGTCAGAGCGAAGACCCAGGACGGGCGAACGGTGCTGATGATCGTCGATCCGCCCAACTCGCCAAACGGCAGCCGAAAGGCTTCTTCACAGGAACGATCCTATCCGAGCCAACCCCTGAGCTACGACGAAAATGACGATTGCCGGAATGGAAGCGACCCGGCCGCCGGCTGCCAAGGGCGGATCGTCGGCGATGGTTCCATCATCGGGAAGCGCAGGCTTCGCGCAATGCTCCAGGCCCGCGGCTACTCCGATCTCACTGATCTCCATCGCCAAGGCGATACCTGGGTCGGCTCGGCGGATTGGTATGGCTCTCAGGTGAACCTGCGGGTCGATGGTCGCAACGGCTATGTGATCGAGCCAAGCCACATGTCGACCGACCAAGTCAAGGCGATGCTCGACGACCAAGGTTGGGAAAACATCGGAGAGGTCCAGCAGCAGGGCGCCAGTTATCAGGCCCATGCTTCTCAGGGCGGCAAGGACTACACGCTGTGGATTGACGGCCGGAATGGTAGGATCGACAAGCGCGTCGCCAGCAGCCAGGGTAGTTCCGGAAACGAGGATCAATCGACAGGGTCGACCAAGCCTTCCTCGTCGGGAGTTTCTGGATTGGGCGGTTCCAGCGGCGGCGGCTCCGAGCCCTCGGACATCGGCGGCGGAAGCTCGAACCAGTAGCGGCTCGATCGACGCTGGTGGGCCGCGCCCGTCCGGCCCATCAGCGGAAAGTATGGCGGGCGTTTAAACGCCGTCATCGTCAAAGGCGCGGCGGCCAGGCTCGCCTGGCCCTTCCAGCTGCAGCGGTACGGTGTCTCTGAAGTATTAACAACGGCTCCGGCCACGCTTGATCATCACATCGCCTCCTTGAGACCACGCCTCATCAGCCACCAGTTCACCGGATAGCTGGTCGCAAATCCGCAGATCATGGCGATCTGCATCATGAACCAGAATTCGGGCGAGGCGACTTCGAGCCTGACCCCCATCAGGCGCCGGAAAAGATAGAAGCTCGCAAGTGCCATGAAGCCGTACATCCCCACCTGCCATGCAGTTAGGGACAGCGCGTCGGCTTTCAGTGCCGTCTTCAGCCCGTCGCCTACGCCCAGGTTCCGCATGGGAGCGATGGTGAAGTACTGGAACACGATGCCGAACCCGAAGGCCAGCAGATAGTCCAAGACCCAGACCGCGAAGGTCTTCTCCGGGAAAAGCCACTGCCAACCAAAGGCCACGGCCACTGCGGGAACCGCGAAGGCGAGCCATTCCGCCACGATATCGCCCAACGTGCAGCCCGCGCCGCAATGCGAGGCACCTTCTGCAACCTTCCAGCCGAAACCTTTCTTTTTGCCTGGCGGGTCGTCGCTGCGAACCTTGGCATCCGCTGCGGCCTCCTCCGTGGAGAGTCTCCCGAAACGCACATAGCCCCACGTCCAGAAAACGGTTCCAAACAGAGCTGTGAGGGGCCAGACTAGGTTCATGATCCACATACGCTGCGGATGGCGGAACACGTCGAGCGCGACCCCGGCAGCGCATGCTCCGCCGAGGGCGAGCGAGCAGATGGCGAGCCAGTGCAGCCAGGACGGGATCATTGTCGCGGCCTTCTCAACCGAACGGCCGGGCGTCGAGTTGCTTCTAGCCCGGACGCTCGCCTAACAGCTCAACTGGTACGGCTGACCCTGCTCATCTCGTCGTGAAGCGATCAGGATCAGCGTCAAGTGGCGACCATGTGAGCCGAAACGAAGTGGGCTGCGCGCGGCAAGCGACGTGCTGCCGTCCGATCCTCCGGCCACTTTGATCAACTCCGAACCTCGCGGCAGGGAGCCTGTTCCGCCACGTCCCGCATAAGAGTCCGCGAGAGTCCGCGCGCGTACGGACATTCGCGGGGGCCTGCGCTCGGTCCAGCGCACCGGCGGGCTGCTCGGTCGTCTCTGTCTAGCTTGTTGGAGATTGTTGCGCGGGGTTCGCAAGACGCGATGAGCGATCGGACTCCAAACGTATCTTTCCGCCTCTCCCGTCGCCAGCAATGAACGGGTGCCAGTTTTGACTGGACAGGTCTGAACAAACCTCTCCGTCGCGCATTCAACAAACAGCTGGAGGGTCGGCCATGACTCCTAATCCTGATGATTTCACAATCGCGCGGGACTGTGGTGCGACTTTCGTCAGTTTCGGGCCAACGGGCGCCTGCTACCGCGTGTCCATCACGAGAACTGGACAACGCGAAGTCCGCCAAGTATTGCCGCCGCGGGGAACTCCTGGCGAATACGCTGACAAGGATGTTCACGACATGGCCGTAGCATTGGCGGCCAGAAACGCCGACGCGGGAGCGACCCGTCGTTCGACGCCCCCAGATTCGTTCAACAACGCGAAAGCAGAAGTATCCATGGGACAGCGATAAAGAGAGCCGCGAGGCTCGTGACCCAGAACGTCAAAGCCTTTCGCCGGGACCCCGGGCCGCTCCAACCGGCGGTTCGCCCCACGTACGCGGGGCCGGATGTTCAGGAGGCGCCACGACCGTCTCGGCCGGCAGGAGAAAGTGAGCGGCGGGTTCTCCTGCTCGTCGCCCTTGCTGCAGTGATCCCGGTCCTGTTGTTGACGGGATGGGCTGGCCTTCTCGCCGCCGGCCGTAGCCGGACCGAGGCGCGCGACCTGGCGTTCAAGACGTCCGAGCAGGTCGCACAGAAAGTGTCAGCCGAACTCGGCAAGGAACTCGAAATAGCGCAGACACTCGCAGCTTCCACGTCTCTGGACTCGGGCGACCTCGACCGCTTCTACCGAACGGCCTCAAGGCTCGTAAGCAGCCGCCCACTGTGGGAAACCGTTTCGCTTGCGACTCCGGACGGAACCCAAATCGTCAACCTTTTGCGACCGCTGGGCGCATCGCTCTCTGCAGACGCCGATCCCAGGTCATTGGCCGAGGTCATCCGCACCAAATCTCCCGCCATAGGAGGAATCGGCGGGGTCGGGCCGCTATCAGGACGCCGACTGGTTCCGCTCAGGGTACCCGTCATGCGCGACGGGAATCTCCGTTACGTCCTTACCATTGGGCTCAATCCCAGCCAGATCAGCGGCATTCTGCGGCATGCCGGAGCCCCTGACGACTGGATTGGCGCGATCGTCGATGGTTCGGGCAAGATCGTGGCTCGGACCGTGGCGGAGGAGTTCGAGGCCGGCCGGCTCGCGGCTCCATCTTCGTTGCAGGCCATCTCGGGAGGTCGCGACGGCTTCTATGCCGGGCGGACGATCGAGGGTCTCGAGATGGAAACGGTCCTTCGCTTTCTCCCGCGCACGGAGGGCTGGACGGTCCATTTCGGGATCCCAGTCGAAACTCTCGATGGGCCAATAAGACGCTGGATCATACTCCTTCTGGCCGGAGGAGCCACCAGCCTCGCTCTTGCGTTCCTGTTGGCCATGCTCATTGCGAACGACATTGCCCAGCGTAGAAGGGCCGCCGAAGAGCGGTCTCGCCTCGCCTTGTCGCAGAACCAGCAGGTCAAGCAGTTTGCGCAGCGCATGATCCAGGACCACACGCAGGCGGGCGAGCGTCTCAAGAGCGCGGCCCAGGGGCAGCAGATCCCCACCGACCTCGATCAGCAGCACACCGAGACGATGCAGGGGCTGCGCAACGCGAAGGGACCCGTGTTCGACAGGCGATACGTCCAGGCCCAGCTCACCGCTCACCAGGATGCCGTACAGCTCTACGAAGGCTTCTCGCGTTCTGCCCAGGACAGCCAGTTGAAGCAGTTCGCCTCGCAGACTCTGCCTACCCTTCGAGAACACCTACAGATGGCACAGCAGCTCCAGCAGGCACTGCCGCCTGACCGCGTAGGAGCGGCCGGTACGCCGGGAGAGGCTGGCCAGGCGCAGGAGCAAGGGGACCCGTCTCGGATCGTTGTCCAGGAGTCCGCGGCCCAGGTGCGCGTCGATCAGGCCGCTCCGCAGGTCACCGTGCGCCAGCCGCAGCCCGACGTCACCGTAAGGCAGCCTCGCCCGCAGATCACGGTGCGGCAGCCGCAGCCCACCGTGACGATCGACATCCCGCAGCCCGAAATCATCGTGCGCATGCCGCAGCCGGATGTGAACGTGGCCATGGCGCAGCCGCAGGTGCAGGTGCGGCAGCCGCAGCCTCAGGTGCAGGTGGTCCAGCCTCGGGAGCAGCCTCAGGTTCAGGTGCAGCGCGACCAGGCGAGCGTCCAGGTCCTTAAGCCGCAGTCGCAGCCGGACGTGCAGGTCCAGCAGGCACAGGGCGAGCCTGAAGTCCGTTACGAGCGCGCGCAGCCGCGGGTGGTCGTGAACCAGCCTCAGGGGCAGCCGAAGGTCACGTTCGAGGCCATGAACAGCACACAGGATCAGGCGGGTCAGAATGACCAGACCGCGCAGAACGAACAGGTCGGAGCCGCGGGCCAGAACCGGCAGGCTTCCGCCGCCACCGCCGCGACGCCTGCACCCGCTGCCCAGGCGCGATCAGCTCAGTCTGCTCCGACCTCGATGAGCGCCGCCGACAGGACCGACCTGCGCTCACGGATCAACGCCGGAGACACCGAGACGACCGGGACGGTCGGAGCAGGCGCGGCGGCGCAGACGCGGGCCATGGCGGTGAGCCGACTCGAGTACATGAATGTCTACAACGCGAAGGGCGAGGACCTTGGCAAGGTGGACCGAGTGCTTGTCGACGGCCAGGGACGCAAGTTCCTCGTGGTCGGCAATGGCGGCTTCCTCGGGATCGGGCGCGACCGCGCCGCCTTCCCGATGGACCGCTTCTGGTTGCGCGGCGACCGGCTCGTCATTCGCGGGGTGACCGAGAACGACATCGAGAGCATGGACAACTACCGCAGCCAGTCCGCCGGCATGCGCCGGGTGAACGGCACCGAGCAGGCCGATTTGCGCCTGTGGCAGTAACCGCCTGAGGACAGGGCCGCCGCGTGCGGCCCTGTTCACCTTTAGGGTGATCAGTTCATGCCGGACATGATGTTCGAGAGCTTCGGAGGACTGGGCCGCGTGCTCATCGTCGGAGCCTTCGCCTACGTGGCGCTCGTGGGTCTTCTGCTCGCAACGGGCAAGCGCACGCTCTCCAAGATGAACGCCTTCGACCTCGTGGTCACGATTGCTCTGGGCTCGGCACTGTCCACGACCATGCTGTCGAAGTCGACACCTCTTGCCGAAGGCGTGCTCGGGTTGGCTTTGCTGGTCTTGCTTCAATTTGCGGTGACGTGGCTGGCCGTTCGTTGGAAGAGCTTCGAGCAACTGGTGAAATCCACGCCCACGCTGCTCGTGCACCGTGGCGCCGAGATCCAGCAAGCCATGCGCCGAGAACGCATCACTTCGGATGAGATCATGGCCGCGATCCGAGCCAGTGGCCGCACGGGCCTCGACGAAAGCATCTCCGTCGTGTTGGAGACCGACGGGTCGCTGTCAGTCTTCGGCGCGCGCAGGGCGGAGGGTTCACGCGACGCAGCAGGCCGTGACGGCAAGGCTCCAGATCTTGCTAGCCCCCTGCGGTCGCCCGAGCAGCTCTTGGCGGACTGTCGGCAGCACAACTTGCCGAGGCCTCTATAGGCCCAGCCCGCCCACGGGCGACGACCTAAGCCAAGCCGGATCGAGGTCTGCTGTCGAGTGAACAAACTCTGTAGGACGCGGGATCCCAAGGCGGTTGACGCTGTACCGCATCGGCCGTTCGGCCCTGCCCTGTCTCCTTCAATGCTGGCAAGGTCTTATGATCTCGCCGGTTGCGCAGCGCGCTTTCGGAGAAGTGGCACACCATGCTCGAACTCGGCATCGTGCTGCTCGCTAGTGCGCTTTTAGCGAGCGCGCTTGGGTATTCAGTAGCTCTTAAAAATTTTGCTACTCTCGCCAAGGCAGCATCGTTCGTCCTGCTTGGGATCGCCGTTGTGATTTTTCTTCTGAGCATACTCGATGCTGTAGCGATCATTTAAGAAGGCGGTTCGGTGACGCTGGGCGCAACGTAAAAGGGGCGGCCAGCCGTGCGGCCGGCGTGTCGTTCTGCCGCTTTCGCGCTGTCCAGCCAATCTGCCGCGATCGCGCCCGTACTGCTCCGGGGGGCAGTCTCCGTCGGTTGCAAAGTTGGGTCGCTAGTGAACCGACTTCATCCGTGTCCGCGCGACCGTGGTGCTTCTGGCGAATTGACCCCGCTCTGGTCTTCCCGCGATCCGAACGGAGGGCACGACATGCAACACAGGACATACGACGAACTGCAACGCCTCGCGGATGTCCGCGCGGCACACCAAACGCTTTTCACTCGGCAACAACGTCTTTCGCGATGGGCAGAACTTCTGCAGCGCGATCCCGGTCGCCGTTTGCAGTCTCTCGGCGAGATCGAGTTCAGGACCGAACAAGAGCGAAAGGAAATGCGCGCCAACCAGTCACCTTTGACGGTGGCCTACGAAGACCCGCTGCTCCGGGAGGCAGGTCTCGCCAGCGACCGCCTGGGCGATGGAATGGAGTTTTTCGAGCTGTCCGAGCCGCAAGCTCACCGGTTGTTATGCTCGTGCATGAATGGCGCCACGATGACCGCGGCCAAAGTCACTGCAGGCGTGAAGCACCTGGCCGACCCCTATCCGCATCTGAGGACCGTGCTGTGGTTGGGAGGTGGGGCAGCAATTCTAATCCCGCTTCTGTTCCTGCTCGGCTGAACGGGTCCGCGACCGGAACCAGTTAAAGTGTCCAGGAGATGCAGCCATGAACACCGCTTTGCGACTGATCACGCTCCTTACTCTCGTAGCAGCGCCCGGTCTCGCCACCGCCAGTGAGGCTGGCGCGGCCATTGGTGGCGCTGGGGGAGCAGTTGCTGGAGCTGTCGTCGGTGGCCCGGTTGGCGCTGCGATCGGCGGCGCAGCGGGCGCCGCCGGCGGAAGCGCGGTGACCGACCATGACAATGATGCGACCGGCAGCACCGATTGCCGCTCCGCAACCGTTCACCACGAGAACAGTGCCGAGCAGTCGTCGACAACGACGAAGCGCACGTGTGACTGAGATTGGCCTTCGAGGGCGGCAGTCGCCTTGGTTGGCTCCGGTCGCGGTGGGCCATGACGAGTGAATTGGAACCTGCTCTCGGGCGGCGGTGGCATTGGCGGTGGCATTCCTGGGTCTGCGTCGCTCGCGACGCCGCAGCAGAGTTCCGCGCCGGCAACGGGTCCATCATTGCCTCTGGCGTGGCGTTTCGGGCCGTCCTGGCGACTTTTCCAGGCGTGGGCGTGCTTGTCTGGCTGGGCGGCATCCTTCTTGGTCGGGACAAAGTGCAAGCGGCGCTGCAGTCCTTCTCTTCCTCTCTGCCGGACAGTACGCGCGCCATTCTGACGGAGGCCATGTCCATCAGGCTTGCCCACGATGCGAGTAGCCACAATGCCGGAGGCCTCCTCAGCTCAACTGCACCCTTTTTCGGCCTCTTGCTTGCGCTTTGGAGCGCCAACAGTGGCGTGAAGGCTCTCTTCGTTGCGCTGAACGCCATTTTCGATCGGACCGAGAGCCGCGGCTTCGTTTGGCTCGCCGCCATGACGTTCGCCTTTACAGCAGCAGGTATCCTCTTGACGGTCGCCATCATGGCGCTCGTCACGGCGTTGCCCTACTTGGATTCATTGCCGGGCGTATCGGGAACATCGCTCACCTGGGTGAGCTACCTGAGATGGCCATTTCTCTACGCGCTCTTGGCCCTTGCACTTGGTGCCCTGTATCGCTACGCGCCGAACGGCAGAGACGAACGTCTGCCATTCCTTTCGGTCGGCAATCTCGGGGCAGCGTTTGTGCTGGTGATCGGCTCGGCTGGCTTTTCGTGGTTCGTGAACCGCTTCGCGAGCCTCGCCGTGACCTACGGCTCGCTCAGCACGGTCGTGGCCTTCATGCTCTGGCTCTGGCTCTCGTTCTCTGTCGTCCTCGGCGGCGCCGAAATCGAAGCCGCGCGTCTGCGCGAGAAAGATGCCCGGACGCGCTCGATCACCGAAGCCGATCGGATCGATCCGGCGCAAGTACAGAGATCGACATGATCTTCGCCGGCTTGCTCGCATTCATTCCGATCTCTATCGCAGTCAAGTACTTCCTTGGCGCCTCCGCTCTGATCGTCTTCGCGACCAGCGCGGTCGCGATAGCGGCGCTGGCAAAATGGGTCCGGCGGTCGACCGAACAGCTCGCTGCTCACTTGGGGCCGGCAGTCGGAGGACTTCTGACCGTCTCCTTCGGAAGCATCGCCGAGCTTGTTCTGGCTCTCTTCGTATTGATGCGCGGGCATGCCGACGTCGTTCAGGCCCAGATCACCGGATCCATCATGGGTACGAGCCTGCTGGGTCTGGGCCTCGCGATCGTCGTCGGCGGCGCGACACGCGAGCGCCAGCGTTTCAAACCGGAACGAGCCGGCCTGCTGTCGAGCATGCTGATCCTCGTATTGATCGCTCTTCTGTTGCCCGCGGTGTTCGACCTTACGACTCGCAGCTCTGGCCACGACGCTTCGCTCCGTCTGTCAGACGAGGAAGTCAGCTTGGGGGTCTCAGTTGTCCTGCTCCTCCTCTACCTCGCAAATCTCGGCTTCACACTGGTCACCCATCGCGATGTATTTTCTGCCGAAGAGCCCGCCGGCGGCGCAGAGTGGAGCGTCGCGCTGTCCCTGACTGTTCTGGTTGGCGCAACGGCAGCGATCGCGTTCGAAGCGGAACTGTTGTCCGGGGCGCTCGAGCAAGCCTCAAGCTCGCTCCATCTGTCGCCGATGTTCCTCGGTGTCATAGTCTTGGCGATCGTCGGAACGGCGGCAGATCTGTTCGCCGCAATCTGGTTCGCGCACGAAGACCGGATGGGGCTTGTCTTCCAGATATGCATCGGATCCGCCATCCAAGTCGCCCTCGTCTTGGCGCCGCTGCTGGTGATTGTCTCCTGGGCGTTGGGACAACCCATGAATCTGGTCTTTTCCAACCCGCTGCACCTCTTCGCGATAGCTTCGACCGCTTTCATCGTAAATTCCATCGCACGAGATGGAGAGACGACTTGGTTCGAGGGCGTTCTGCTCGTCGGCGTCTACCTGCTCTTTGGGCTCGCGTTCTTTTTCCTGGCTCCTGGATCGGGCGCATCTACCTGATCGGAGATCGCGGCGCGTGGTGACTCATCGGCGAGGAGAGTAAGACCAGATGGAGTCGCGAGGCTGAAACCAACGCGATCAGGTCCGAGAGGTGAGTCGGTCAGACAATCCACAACGAACCGGTCCGGACGGTTGGGAGCGCGTGAGCGCCTTAGTCCGGATCTCCGGGAATGGCGGTAAATTCACCGAGCGTATCGCGCATCCATAGCTTCTTGACCGCTACCGAGCACGAAACTGTCAGCGGAACGGCGAGGATCAAGCCGGCCCAACCGAAAATGACCGTGCTGACCGTCAAGGAGAACAGCACGACGACCGGCGGCAGCATCACTGCCCGCTTCTGGATCTGTGGCGTAATGACATTTCCTTCGAGCTGCTGAATGACAAAAATGGCTACGACCGCCCAAAGCACGGTCTGGACATCCACCAGGCTTGCGAGGACCAATACCGGGATCGCGCCCAGGATCGGCCCGGCGAAGGGGATGAAGTTCGTTGTTCCGGCGATCACCCCCAACGCAAGGGGAGAGGGAAGGCCGATCAGCCAGTAGGTCGCGGCGGAGATGGACCCGACGAGCGCCATGGTCACGAGCTGGCCCACGAACCACATCCGCAGCGCGGCGCCGGTCAGGCGCATGGCCTCGGCCACGTCCTCGTGGTGCTCGTGAGGGACCATCTTCACGACACCCCTGCGATACACTTCGGGGTCTGCGGCCAGGTAAATGCCGGCAACGATGACGAGAACGATATCGGCGAGCACACCGAAGACGCCATAGCCCAGACCGGCTGCCCTCGAAACAATGCTGGCATGAGACGGACCGGATACCGACGACGCCAGAAGCTGACTGGCATGGTGGACACCGAACCGCTCGCCTGCCGCATCCACCGCGCCGGGCAAAATGGAGAACACGTCAGAGAGCTGTCCTGCGATTTCGGTCCCGAAGAGAGCGAGAACGAGCGCCACGGCTGCGCCGGACAGGATCACGGCCAGCGTCAATGACCACGATCGTGCAATGGGCAGGTGTGATCCGATCTGTCCGGCCAAACCTTGGAGAAGGACGGAAACAAGAACCGCGCCAAAGCACAGGAGAAGAACGTCGGATGACAGCCACACAAGATAGACGAGCGTGCCGAGCGCGATCCCAATCAGCAGTCGTCGTATGAAACGGGCGTCTTCGTTGAACCAAGTGGCCGACCTGAACCGGGGTGCTCCCATCGCGCCACTAGCTCCGTCGTCCCGCGATTTTCTGAACGACGATCCTTGTGCTGGGCTCTACCACTACGATCTCTCGGCCAGAGACGAAAAAGCGGTAGCTGGTGATCCTGGGCACATCGCCCAGCATATCGCGCGGCAAGCCCTGAAGCGGAACGGACCGAGGCACGACGTCGCCCACATCCCAGGTGCCCGCTTTCCCGGCTTTTGCCAGTGGAGCTCTCCGCACTGCCCGCCTTATCCTATCCTGCGTGGCCCGATCGAGGGGCTTCCATTGCAAGGCGGCTTGCAACGCCGGCGTGCCGGCGTGCGCGCAGGCGACATAGCGATGGCGGCGTCTCTCGACATCCATGCTCTTGAGTGCCGCGGCGGCGTCCGACGACGGTACGCGCCGGAGGATGGTGATCATGCTTTCGCATCGCTCGCGCGGCTCCGCCCGGGCATGACCGCAAGTGACCATCGCCAGGCAGAGGGCGAATTGAAGGACGAGCATCCGGTTCATGAAACGCTTCCTGGAGGTTGCCCCGCCCGTTTGGGGCGGGGCGTTTCACGATGTCACTGCTTGTTGCTGCTGCTTCCACTCTGGCCGGAGTTGCCTTGACCGGCCTTCATGTCCCCTTGGGACCCCGAAGCGATCGAGCCGGTCACAGACTCGGGCGGGTTGATCATCATGAGGACGGTGTCGCCGTCCTTTGATTTCGCCTGGACCAGATAGGCGGCGTCGAGAATGGTGATGTTCTGAAAGCCGGCCTGCTGAAGGGTCTGCCGCAGCTTGTCCGGTGTCATGGCATGGGGATTACCGGCCTGTCCGGGAGTGGCCTTGGCCGACGAGCCGGACCCCGACTGATTGGCGGACGATTGGGCGAGCGCAGGCGATCCTGCCAATGCGAACGCCGCGAGCGATGCCGCGAGTGCGAGCTTCATCATTGGGTTTCTCCGTGGTCGAGACGTGCACGAATGCGCGCACGGACCAGCCGAACGGCCACCCCCGCCCGATGTTCGCATCGCCATGCGATGGATGGTTCGCCTGTGGACGAAGTTTTCGCACCGAAGGATCAAGTTCGTCGCCGATCCGACGCTCGCCGCGTTACCCGACCAGGGCTCTTGCCCTCTTCACCGGACCGCGGCGGAAAGGAAACAGAAATGAGCGAGCGCCATGTTCCACCGGCCGAACCGAGCGAAGAAGCAGGGCGTGTCGGCCTTGCACTCGCCCGCGCGCAGGGAGCCGCCTACGGTCTCGCTCTGAAGCACATGACGGATCTAGTCGCCGCCTATGGCGAAGCGAAACCCGCAGGCGATTATCTCGTCGGCCTCGCCCTGGAGAAAGCCGAAGGTTTACACGTCTGGACCGATGGTGCCCTTCTCTGGCAGGAGCCGGCGGGTGAGAACCTTCACGTCGAGATCGCGGTACGCGATGCAGCGGATGGCCGGTTCGTCCCGGGGCTCACCGTTCACATCTCCATCGCGGACGCCAAGGGGGGACAGCTCGTCGCATGTGAGCTCCCGTTTCTCTGGCATCCCACCCTGTACCACTACGGGAGGAACGTTCAGGTCTCCGCCGAACGGGAGATCACCATCCTGACGCGGATTTCTCCGCCGACGTTCGCGCGGCACGACAAGGTCAATGGGTGCCGATACCTCAGTCCGGTCGAGGCCAGCTTTGGACCGATCGGCCTTGGTTTCCTGCCTGACGGACGGAGCTGACGGCCGCCGCTTGACCGCGCTCCGATGCCGGAAGCCACACCTCTCTTCCTCGCATTGGCCGTCCTGGCGCTCGGCGCGGCATGGCTTCCCCTGTTTACTTGAGCGCATTCCGACATCCTGGCCCATGGTTGCTGTCGGAGTGGGTTGGCTTCTGTTCCACTTCGTGCTGCAGGACGTTGCCATCTAAGAACACTGAGAACCGCGGAAACACTGACCGAGGTCGCGCTCGTCCTCGCCGCGATGGGCGCCGGACTCCGCATCCACCGATCCTTCGCGGTTCGGGCCTGGGCCAGCACATTCCGGCTGCTCGGCCTTGGCATACCTGCCGCGATCGGCTTGTCGCAGGAGCGGCCCACATCCTCTTGGGCTTCTCGCTGGGACAGGCACTGCTCCTGGGAGCAATCCTCGCCCCCACTGACCCGGTATTCACCGCGGGCGTCCAGGTATCTCCGCCGGGAGGGGGCGGTCCGGACGAAGTCCGATTCTCGCTCACGTCCGAGGCGGGACGCGTTCATCACACGGGGTGGCGATCCTGACCATGTCGTACTTCGGGTGACGGAAGATCAGCTGAAGAATGCGCCCACCTTCCGAGCAGAGGACTAGTGGCACCCCCCGTCGCCGGTACCGGTAGGGGACTGGGCCGGACGAACGGTCCCGTTCGGCCGAGCTGTGCAGCTCCGCGTGGGCGGGCGCGTAACAGCAGGCCGGATCTGTGGCGGCAGAATTCCCCGTGACTCTCGTCGCCTGGCAGCGGCAGCCGCCCCAATCCTTTTCGCGAGGATCGCGATTTCGGCACATGCGCGAATGCGTTAGCCGCAAGGTTCCGTTCGCGCGCCGACGCATGACCTTCAGGACCGTAAGGAGCGCTCTCGGCGAGGCGTGGCCGCGCGTGAGGCTCGACAGGCGTAGTCCGGCACCCTGATGTGCTGGTGTACGGTTCGGTTGGATCCGCTCTCCTATCGGGGCAGGGCGTACACGACCAGTTGGTCCCCGACCTGGTCCTTAAGGATGGTGTTTCCCCCCGCGGCGAAGGCGACGTACTCACGCCCCTTGTACTCGTAAACGGCCGGGTTCGAGACAGCCGGAGCCTGGACGATATCCGACCAGAGCTCCCGCCCGTCGGCAAGAGAGTAGGCGCGGACCTTGGCGTCCATCGAGGCGCCGATGAAGATCACTCCGCCGGCTGTCACGGCGGGTCCGCCGATGGTGACGGATCCCAGCGATTCCGGCATGTAGAACCCCCATTTCTGGGAAGCGCCGATGGGGCGGCGCCACTTGACGTCGCCGGTCGTCATGTCGATCGCGGCGATCTCGCCGAAGGGCGGCTCCCAGCACGGCATTCCCAGCCAGTTCAGCGCGTTGTTGAGCGACATGCCGTAGGGCGCGCCCTCCTGGGGGTAGTAGCCCTGCTCGTTGCCCGATCCCTTCGCGAGCCGCTCATATTCGTCGCGGGGGTACAGCTTGATGTACTGCACGACGTGCGAGAAGTTGACGATCGCGACCTGCCCCTTGGGATCGTATCCAACGCCGCCCCATTGCACCCCGCCGGCGGAATCCGGGTAGGTGAAGGCACCCTCGCCCTTGTGGGTCGGAGGCGTGTACATGCCCTGGTACCAGAGCTTGTCCCACAGCCGCGAGCACTCGCCGAAGCCGGCGATGTTGGCGACGCTCCAGATGCCCGGCTTCTTCGACTGGTCCAGCAACGGCGCGGGCTTCGTCGGGAAGGGCTGCGTGGGCGCGTAGACCTCACCCTCGACGGTGCCGTCCCCGCCGGGGACCGGCCGCTCCTCGATGGGCCAGACGTCCTGTCCGGTGCGGCGGTCCACGACGAAGAGGAAGCCCATCTTGGTGGCCTGCATCAGGGCCGGGATCTGCTTGCCGCCGACAGTGATGTCCATGAGAGTGGGGGCGGAGTTGATGTCGTAATCCCAGATGTCGTGGTGCACCCATTGGCGCGACCACACGACCTCGCCGGTCTCGAGATTGAGGGCCGTCGTCGAGGTTGCGAGCGGGATCTTTTCAGTGCGGTTGCCGCCCCAGTAGTTGGGCGAGGGGCTGGACACCGGCAGGTAGACGAGCCCGAGTCCTTCGTCCACCGACATGGCCGTCCACACATTGGCGGTCCCGGTGCGCGGCGCGATCTCCCTGGGCAGCGCCGCGAAGGACCACTGCCGCTCGCCGGTCTGCGGGTCGAGCGAGAACACGGTGCCGGGAGGAGCTTCGGCATAGGCCCAGTCCTTGCCGGCCCAGCCCAGGATCAGGTGATTGCCGGCCACCGTCGGCGGCTGCAGCAGCGACAGCGGGTATTTGTTGTTGACGTCGTTCCACTGGTTGACGTTGACGACCCCGCCCTTTCCGAACCTCGGGCAGAGCTTGCCCGTGTCCGCATCCAGCGCAAAGAGCTGGGCGTCCATGGTGCCGAGGTACACGATCTTCTGGCACGGCTCGCCGGCGACCGGATTGGCCGCCTGCCAGTAGGCGACGCCCCTGTTCTTGAGCGCGGGCTGGGTCAGGGCCTTGAGGGTCGACTTGGAATCGAAGGCCCATTTGACGGCTCCCGTACCCGGTTCGAGGGCGATCACGCGGTAGAAGGGCGTACCGATGTAGAGCGTGTCATTGGCGAAGATCGGGGTCGCCGACCACACGGAGGTCGGCAGCTGGCCTGTCCCGTCCGAGACATCGCCTGTGTGATACTCCCATGCCTTCTTCAGCGAAGCGACATTGTCGGCCGTGATCTGCGTCAGCGGCGAATATTTCTGGGCGTTGAGCTGGCCGTGAAAGGTGTTCCAGACGGGCTGGCCGGCCACCAGCGGGATGGGCTTGGACTCCGGCAACCTTCCCGACGGCTGCTGGGCATCGGCATTGGCCGAACCCCCCGCAGCGCCGGGCGCCGCGTCAGCACCCGTTCCCGCGCCCGGCGCGCCTTGCTGGCCGCCGGTGGGGGGCGGACCTTGCTGTTGACCGCCCGTGACCCCGCCGGAGCGGGCCGCCGGATCGCCGTCGTCGTTCTGCGCCAGGGAAGGCGTGCCCAGCAGAATTAATCCGGCGGCAAATGCCACAGCGGGCGCGGCACGGACTAGCGACGCCACGGTCATGCCAAGGCTCCCCTCGGCTGGTTCCGCGTCCCGAGCGTGAGGAGCAGTCCGCAGAAAGCGACGACGCTGGCTGCGACCAGCCACCAGGAATGGAGGAAGGCGGCGGCGGCGATGGTGCCGATCGCGCCGAGGACCCCGAGGATCCAGAAGACCCAGAACACCGAGCCCTCCCGGGCACGCGCGAGGATGAACCCGTCGGCCACGAGCGCCAGGCATGAACCGATGACTAGCAGGGCTCCGGGCGTGCCTGTCACTCCGGTCAGGGGCGCGAGATAGGAGTACAGGCTCAGCGCCACGCCCACGGTAGCGGCGAGAAGTATGATCAGCGGACCAAGTGGCCAGCGGGCTTGCGCGTTCAACTTACTGCCTCCGCAAACGGTACTGCCGGGAGGGTGCGGCGGCCCGCAACTCCCTAGAGCTGAACTTCAGGGTTGGAGGACTGGTTCCTCGGCCCAGCTTGAGAGGCATTGATTACGGTACGCCCGCGAACGCATTCGATTGAGACGTGTTCGCACGCCGTCACCTTATGGCTTCCTCAAGCACGAACAAACCTGAGCACTAATCTCGCCCTGCTCTTTTCCCGCAGCCCAGGCTACGCATCAGGCCGGTCGACTTGAGTCAGCAACTCCCCTGCAGTGTTGTTTCGCCATGGTGTCCCGGCGCCTGCTGGGCCGGCCATTTCAGACAGCTTCTGGAAACGGCGCTGGACTGATGCTTGGGAGCTGACGAGTTGGGCGAGCCCACGTCGCGGCTCAGAATGTCAGCTTGCGGCGTAGGCGGTCATGACTGCTCTTGGCGCGATGCAGACGCCGTCGAGTGCCTGCATCGCGAGGGACCCCCGTCGCGCCGTCAGCCGGTGCCCTGCCGGATGTGGTCGACAAACGCGCGCAGCGGAGCCGGTACGAGGCGGCGGCCGGGATAATAGAGATAGGGGCCGGAGAAGCTGACCCACCAGTCTGGCAGCACGGGCTCAAGTTGCCCGCGCTCGAGCTGTGGCCGCACCCAGTCCTCGAACAGGGAGAGAATGCCGCAACCGCCAATAGCCGCATCGACGGCGAGGTCCGCCGCACCGCCGGGCTGCACGACCAGGGCGGCGGGCGGATCGACGAGCACGGTCTCACCGTCGCGCTCGAATTCCCACGGCGCGAGCGCCCGGTTGGGAAAGCGCACCCGGATGCAGGCGTGGTTCAGCAGATCCCGTGGCTCGCGGGGTCGTCCGTGGTGCTTCAGGTAGGCCGGAGACGCGACGGTGGCGAAGCGCTGCATGCGGGGTCCAATGGGAACGGCGATCATGTCGGGTTCGAGCCGCTCGTCGTAACGGATGCCGGCGTCGCAACCGGCCGCCAGCAGGTCCACGAACGTGTCCTCGGCGATCACCTCGAGGCGGATCTCGGGAAACGCCGCGAGGAAGCCGGGGATGACACCCGGCAGCACCAGGCGCGCCGCGCTGACAGGCACGTTCAGCCGCAGCGTTCCGGCCGGGCGGCCCCTGAATCCGTTGATCACGTCGAGCGCAGCCTCGACCTCCCGCAAGGCCGGGCCCAGCCGCTCAAGCAGGCTCTTTCCGGCCTCTGTCGTCACCACGGTGCGGGTGGTCCGGTTGAACAGGCGAACACCTAGCTGCGCCTCGAGGCGCCGCACCGCCTCGCTCAGGCCTGAGGCACTCTCGCCCGTGGCCCGGGCTGCACGTCGGAACCCGCCTGCACGTGCAACGGCGACGAATGCATCGAGATCGGAGAGGCTCACGATCATTGTCCGGGTTCCCGCACGGCCTGTGCACATTGTGCGGGATTATCGTTGTTCCGCAACCGGCCTATTTCCTGCCCATCACCAATCAAGGAGACACGCCATGACGACCTCCGATCCCGCCACCTTTGCCTTTGGCAGCCGGACTGTGAACCGCATGGGCTATGGGGCCATGCAACTCGCGGGGAAAGGCGTTTTCGGTCCTCCTCGCGACCGCTCGGAGGCGATCGCGGTTCTTCGAGAAGCCGTCGACGCCGGCGTGGATCATATCGACACCAGCGATTTCTACGGCCCACATATCACGAACGAGATCATCCGCGAGGCGCTGCACCCCTATCCGGAAAGCCTCGCCCTCGTGAGCAAGGTCGGTGCGCGCCGCGGCCCGGATGCCTCGTGGATCAAGGCCAGCGCGCCGGACGAACTGGTGGCGGCAATCCACGACAACCTGCGCAACCTCGGCGTGGAGCAGCTCCACGCCGTGAACTTCCGCGCCATGTTCGACGTCCATGGCCCGGCGGAGGGCTCGATCGGCCGCGAGGTCGAGACGCTGGCGCGCCTCAAGGACAAGGGCCTGCTGCGCCACGTCGGCATCAGCAACGTGACCGCGGCGCAGGTGGACGAGGCTCGTGGGATCGTGGAGATTGCCTGCGTGCAGAACCAATACAACCTGGCGCATCGGGGGGACGACGCCCTCGTCGATACGCTCGCGCGGGACGCAATCGCCTACGTCCCGTTCTTTCCGCTGGGTGGCTTCTCGCCCCTGCAATCGTCGGTGCTGTCGGATGTCGCAGTTGGGCTCGGAGCCACGCCGATGCAGGTAGCGCTGGCCTGGCTGCTGCAGCGTTCGCCCAACATCCTGCTGATCCCCGGAACGTCCTCGCGCGCCCACTTGCGCGAAAACCTCGCGGCGGCCAACGTCGTCCTCGACGGTGCAGCCCTGTCGATTCTCGACGACATCGAACGCCGTTCAGAGCGCCAGGTTGGGGATCACGGCAGCCAACAGTCTCGATGAAGGCGGCTTGGAACAGGACCGCCGTCAAAGGGCAGCCGGTGAACGGTGGAAAGCCTGAGAGCACCGTCCGGTATCATGGTATTGAGGTCGACGACGCGCTTTAGATGTCAGAGCTGGAGAAGATCTGAAAGTTTTCGAAGGCAGGCGCGATTTGCGCCCGCCGGTCGATTTTGACGCGTAGCGGAAGCTGCGCATCTCAGCTTGTTCGCTGAAGCCAGGCGTCAGATCCTCTGCCGACGCGCGTATGCTGCTGACGAGAACTAAGAGATCTGTACTTTCAGGTTCAAACCGTTTCGGATTTTCCTGTGTCCACCATCAACGACTGTCAGGATCGACGCCCAAGGTTCTTGAACGAGGCTCCGTCCGAAGTATTGGGGCCGAGCGAGCGCCTGTTTCCGCTACGTCGGCCTCCAGGCTTCGTGCCGGCTGTGCAGCGAGGGTCTGTGCTGGGCAAGTCCGCGGGGTTGTCTGTCGCCTTCTTTGGCGCCGAAGCGGACCGCCCCGACGATCTCCGAAGCCATAGTCTGCTGGACTGGGCAGCGCGTTACCTTCGTAACCATCCGTCGGGTCCGAGTTCCGTTGATTGTAGTGAAGTCGTGCTCCCTCACTCGCGAGCCACTCTCGTTTTCGGGGCGTACTGGCCGGACAGCAATCGGTTCAAACGCTGGACCGACGACGAAGATGCCGAGGCATGGTGGAACGACCCGGCGCGGCTGCTTGGCCCGCACGGATGCTGGCGCGAGGTCCTGCATGTGCCCTGGGACAGATGCGAAACTTCCTACTGGCGGGACTTTCCGCGGGGCCTGGGGCTCTGTCCCGAGGTTCCGCTCTATCCGACTCCGTATTGCGGATACTACGGAGCTATGCGCGACCGGCTGCTCGCCGCAGCGATTGATCCGCTGAAGCCCGAGGGCACAGCTCCCCTTGCGGATCTTGCCGGCCGGAAGGGCTTTGGCGAACGGTGGCTCGTGAACTTGCCCGGCAACATCTTAGTGATCCGCGGCGGGGCGAGTTGGGCCATGATGGATCCGGTCCAACGGGCGGACTACGATGACAGTCTTAGAGCCGCACTCCATGGCGGGATGCGTTATCTCGCGACGGAAAGCGTCGCGAGCGGCTGCTTGTGCATGCGTTTCATGCGCACGGTCGACGCCGACGGGGATGCCGAACCGGAAGAACATGCTCTCGGCGTCTTCCAGTCGCTCTCCGATCTTGAGCGTTGGGCGGAGGGGCACGCAACTCACCGGGCGATCTATCTTGGCGCGAAGGCGCGGCATCGTCGCTTCGGACCTGACAACCAGCTGCGCACCTGGCACGAGGTCTTCGTTCTGCCTGCTGGCAGCCAATGTGAGTACTTCAACTGCCACCCCGAAACAGGGCTGCTGCCTCGGTGTCATGGGACATGCGTCGCTTCCCCCATGATTATGCCTAGCGCGTGATCGTGGCCCATCGTTTCGATGCGGGTCACGCCCGGTCCAATCGCGTACGTTCGCTTGGCTAAGCTGACGTACTTCGCACTACACTGCGCGTCTGAACCGATAGGCGGAGGCAGCCGTGCGCCTTGCTTTCACCCTCGACGACATTCCCCATTGGCCTCGGTCCGAACCGCCGCCCGGTTTCAGTGTCTCGTCGATCATGCGCGACATCGGGGCAGCCCTGAACCGCCACGGCGCGAGAGGCTCTTGGGGATTCGGGAATTCATGGGCGCTCGACATGAATCCAGGCCTGGGCAAGGTTATGGACGAGTGGGTTGAAGCCGGTCACCACGTGGGCAACCACACCCACAACCATCCCGTCCTCACCGACATCGGGGCCGAGCGCTACTGCTGGGAGATCGACAAGGCTGACGATGCCCTATGGCGCTGGATCGCCCAAGCGCCGACCAAGGTCTTCCGCTACACGCTCTGCCATTGGGGCGATACGGAGCCCAAGCGTTCGCAAGTTGCCGACCACTTGCGCGCCAAAGGCTATGTCGCGGCGGACGTTACGACCTGGTGGCACGAGTGGCTCTGGAACCGGGCATGGCGCTATGCGCTGGAACGCGGAGACACCGATGCCATGGAGCGCCTGGAGCGCGACTTCGTTGAGGCGACAGTCGCCCAGGTGCGTTACGACCACGAGACGCTCTGCGGAGCGTTCGGCCGGGACGTGCCCGGCATCGGACTTGGCCATACCGTCCCGTTCTTCGCGGTCGTGGCCGACCGTCTGTTCGAGAGACTGGTGCAGGAAGGCGTGACGTTCGTTTCGCTTCAGGAGGTCCTATCGGATCCAGCCTACGACCAGGTCGGAAAGTTCGTCAGTAGCAAGTTCCTCGTCTACCAGCAAAAGCTGGCTGCGGCCCGCAAGGCCGCCGGACCGGTTATCGCTCCTGAGATCGCGGAGCTTCACGAAAGGATCGTCGCGGAAGCAAGCGGCCCACTTTGCTAGGCTACATGCTTTAGCCGGGTGCGCGGGCCCTAGGCACGGATCCTGAGTCGGCCGAGGGTTGCCGCGTTCATGGCCGCGAGATCAGCAAACCAGAGCTCCTGACCCTGAGCGGACCTGCCGCAGGTCTGCTTTCATCCAGGACTTTCGAGCACGCCGCCGCTTTGAGGGTCGTCCCTTCTTTCGACCGTCACCCCCGCTTAGGTTCAAGGACCACCGACCATAGAGCCTTGTCGGCGACGTCCTTGAGGGTCACCGTCATCGCTTCGCTCGAGCCATCGATGGCGACGTGGCCGAAGAATTGAAGGCCCTCGCTCGGTGGCAGGTTCTGGCTCTGCTCGGGTGTTGGCGCGAGCTGGTACTTGATCTGCGGCCCGAAAGTGTTGTCGAGCGGGTTCGGACCGAATGTCCCAGCGTGCAGGGGACCGGAGACGAACTCCCAGAACGGCTCGAAGTCTTGGAACTGCGCCTTGTTCGGGTCGTAGTAATGCGCGGCTGTGTAGTGCACGTCGGCCGTGAGCCAGACCGTGTTGTTGATACCCGCGTGCTTGATGAAGGAGAGGATCCCTGCGATCTCGAGTTCGCGGCCGAGAGGCGGGCCGTCGCCCTGCGCCACGGCCTCGCTGCCGAACTTGCGGTCCGAATCATAGGTCACGATCAGCCCGAGCGGCATGTCGGCGGCGATCACCTTCCAAGTTGCCGCAGAATCCGTGAGCCCCCGCTTCAGCCAGGCGACCTGCTGCGGGCCCAGGAAGTAGCACTCCGGACCATAAGTCTCCTGGCGGTTCTCGCCGTTCGCTCCGCGGTAGCTCCGCATGTCGAGGATGAACACGTCGAGCAGCGGACCATACGACACCTTGCGAAAGACCCGGCCCGGCTCGGCAGGTTCGACGCGTGTTGGTGTGTATTCATGGAACGCGCGTGAGGCGCGCGCCGCGAGAATCATCGCGTTCTTCTCGACGTATTTCTTCCGCTGATGCTCGGCGCGAGTCAGTGGCTCGTCCGGATACCAGTTGTTGGTGACCTCGTGGTCGTCCCACTGCATGAAGGACGGCACAGCCGCATAGAAGTCGCGCACGTTCCGGTCGAGCAAATTGTAGCGCCAGTTGCCACGGAACTCGTCCAGCGTCTCGGCGGCCTTGGCCTTCTCCTCGATGACGACGTTTTTCCAGACTTCGCCGTTCTTGAGCTTCACCTCGGCCTGGATAGGGCCGTCGGCGTAAATGTTGTCGCCCGAGTGGATGAAGAAGTCCGGTTGCGCCTTCAGCATGGTCGCGTAGGTCCGCATGCCGCCGCGCGCCTCGTCGATGCCCCAGCCCTGGCCGGCAGTATCGCCGGACCAAACGAAAGACACGGACCGCCGGTCAGCCGGCGCGGTCCGGAACCGACCTATGATGGGCTCGCCGATGATGGCGGGCTCGAAGAGGTTCTGCAGCCGCACGCGGTAGAATACGTCCTGCCCCGCAGAAATCCCGTCGAGGACGAGCTTGGCCGTGAGGTCGGCATCGGGGAGGGCATCGACGTATACGGTTTTCACGACGTCCTTGAAGCTGTCGGTCGTCGCGGCCTCGATCCAGACGCGGGCGGGCCGGTCAGCACGGGTCCAGACCACGCCCGAGGAAGACGTCACGTCACCCGACTGCACTCCGAGCGTCGCGGCGGGCCTGTCGCCGGCGCGGCTCACGGCCGGGGCGAAGACGCCGCCCAACGTACCGCCGCCGGCGATGACGGAGCTCGCGGCAAGGAAGCCGCGTCGAGTCAGGATCGGGCTTTCGGGCATGGTTCGGCCTCGCGTGGCGTTACGGAGCGACATTTACACGCCCTCGCAAACCTCTCGTGACGCGCAGGGCAAGGCTGTCGACATCAGGACGGTCGGCCGCGAACTCGGCGGGCGCGCAGTGCTAGAGGGCAGCATCCGACGCGCCGCGCATTTCGGGGGCCGCTTGCTGAAGGGCGAAAACTATCGGGGGCGCTACTGACCTATACCGGCCCTCCAGAACGTCTGCTCTCCGCGCCTCCAAATCGGCGCGGATCAAGCGGGCGGCATCCCCTCAAACGCCGACGCGACCACGCAGCCAATTCCACAAGATTTCGCACGCGTTCAGTTGTCTCGATTTACGTGGACGAACGACGTAGTAGTCGGCACTCCCACGCATGCTGACGTAGAACGCCATGACGGGAGAACACGGCGTCCGTGGTGTCATCGACCGTGACCGTGCCGTCGAAGTCGCACAGGATTGTCGGAGCAATTTGCACGTTCAGTGTCCGATTGGATCCGGGCTGGATCCCGTCGACCCGTCCGCAACCTCCGTGCCAGACGGCGCCGTCTTGGCAAGCCATTGAAAAGACACGGCTCGCGTGTCCGGTTCGCGGCCGGACGCCGTTCCGCAGCTACACGGAATGGAGCTTCTATCGCACTTGGGGGGAGGCTCAGTGCCGGCGCCAGGTTTGCGAGCGGCCAAGCAAGGGCGTGCCGATATAGCCGCGCACGTCGAGTGTACGGCCGTCGGCTGAGAGCTTCAGGCGGGCAGTATACTCCTTGCCGTTCTCCGGATCGGTGATGCTGCCGCCAGTGTAGGCGTCACCGTCGCGGCGCATGTTCTCGATGATCCTGAGCCCGATCAGCTTGGCGCCCTTCTTCGCGCCACTGCACTTCTCGCACGTGTCGGGAACCGGATCCTTCTGCGGAAGGACTTTGCTGATCACGCCTTCGACTACGCCGTTTCGGTCCGTGATGGTAATGAGGGCTCCGACCTCGCCATCCTCGTCCACCTGCTCCCAGACACCCGCGATCGGGTCTGCCGCACGCGCTGAGGCCGAACCAAGGACAGCCAGAGCGGCGAGGACGAGGACGGCCTGGATGCTGGGCCTAAGCATGACGACATGTTCCTTGATCTCGAGCATTGATCGATAGCCATCCCGAGTAAACGGTATCAATGCCCCAGTCCTCCTTTGGCTCTCCGCGCGAAGGGAGATGGGCGATCGGGCCAGACGTCGTTCAAAGAGGCGGCGTTGCCGGGGGCATGGAGCCATGATTCCGTCGTCTTCGCGGTGGGATGCGATTCAACGAAGGCAAAGCTCGCGGTTGAATGTCAAAGGGTCCATTCTCTTGATGAGGGTTGGGCGAAACCGTTCGGGAGCACACATGATTGATCCTGTCCTGGAACCGGTCGCGCTCCAAGACTTGCGCCCGACGCAGATGACAGTCGGCCGCCGAGAGGTCGACGAGAAGCGCAGGCATTGGCGAGAGACACTTGCGGGGGAACAGACGAAGGGCGGCAAGTTTCTCGGCTCTCACATGATTCCGGCTGTCCTGGGCCCAAGGGGCCAGTACTTCATCGTGGATCATCATCACCTGGCACTGGCGCTGCTCGAGGAGAGCGTCGGGCGGGTTCTCGTTTCGACGGTCGCCGATCTCAGCGGCCTGAAGAAGGACGCATTCTGGTTCGTGATGGCCCACAAGAATTGGATGCATGCCTACGACCGGAATGGCAGCTCTCACACATGGAAGAGCATTCCGAAGCGTCTCGAGGGGCTCACCGACGACCCTTTCCGATCGTTGGCCGGAGAGCTGCGCCGGGTCGGAGGCTACGCCAAGGACATGAGCCTTTACAGCGAGTTCCTTTGGGCAGATTTCCTGCGGTGTCGTATCAAGGCGGCCCTCGTGGAAAAAGACTTTGGGGCCGCGCTGGAAAAGGCCCTTACACTCGCCCGCACCGCGGACGCGGCCTATCTGCCGGGGTGGTGCTCCCGCTGAGTTCTCCAGCCGGCCCTCGTTGAAAGCCACCCAAGGGACTGCGGCTGGAGCTTGTTTCGTGCCACGGCCGGCCGCAGGTCGGGAAAGCCGTGTTCGCGCCTTCAGTTCTGTTCGACGCCCATGCCCCTTGTTCCCGCAGTTCGGCTCTCCGGCCTTCGGGCCAGTGGGCGATGCCTACGGATTGCCCTTGGAATCTCCCTGTTGGGGCAACCCGAGGTCATGAAGAGCCCGAATGATGATATCGGTTTCTGGACCCGGCTGTAGCGTGGTCGTACCCTTGTATTCGTCCAGTGACTTAAACGGTGCGATCCTCATGGCGCGCTGCATCGCATCGCGGGCGGCTTGGGCCTGGCCCGCATAATGGTATGCAACGGCGAGATAGAGGTTGCACGGCCACGAGTCGGGTAGCCTGCGGGTGCAGTCGGACAGCACCGAGATGGCCTCGTCGAACCGCCGGGTCAGCAGCAGCGCGCGGCCCCTGTAATTGTCGAACAATGGAGGATAGAGCGGATCCAACTGGATCGCTCGGTTGATGGAGGCCAACGCCTCCTCCCCCCTGTTGATCGAAAGCAGCACATTGGCCAACCCTGCATGCGCTTCGGGATCGTTTGGATTCAGTTCGGTGGCGCGTCGGGCGAACTTCTCTGCCTGGGCGTAGTCGCGTGCGATCAGGCGCAGATTGCCAAAGGTGACATTGGCGAATGCAAGACCCGGATCGAGCGACAGTGCGCGTTCCGCCGCCGCGGTACCGGTTGCAAGGGATACAGCGGCGTTCTCGGGTGCCCACCGCCGGGACAACTCGCGGTAGTAGGTGTAGGCCAGTTCCGCATGCGCAAGGGCGAAGCCGGGGTCGATCCTGACAGCCTCTTCCAGAAGGCGCCTTGCCCGCAGAGTGGCTTCCTTGCCTGCGTCGGAATACCGGATCTCCCGGGCGCGGAGCACGTCTTCATAGGCGGAGAAGTCGGCCGGTTGCCGCCCCATCGTTCCGGAGACCGTTGCGGCCTCAACTCTCGACAGGAGCCTCGCAGCGATGGCCCCCGCGATATCGTCCTGGACGGCGAAGACGTCGGTGAGGGGGCGGTCGTACTTGTCGGACCAGATAATCGACCCGGTCTCGATCCCGACCAGCACAGCGCTGACCCGGACCCTCTGATCGGCGTGCTGCGCGCGGCCGGCCAGGACGAACTTGACGCCAAGCCGCCGCCCGACCTCGGCCGGAGTTTCGCCCGGCTCCAGTGCGGCGAAGCTCGTGTTGCGGCCAATCACGGTCAGGAGAGGTGAACGGCCCAACGCAATGAGGATGTCGTCGGTGATCCCTTCCGAGAAGTATTTCTGGGCGGCGTCGCCCGTTGCATTCTCGAAGGGCAACACGGCGAGGCTGGGCCTTGCCGCAGCCGGCGATACCACGCCGCGGCCTGAGTTCATTCTCAACAGCGTGGTTCCGCCAATCGTGAGGACCGCGACCAACGCGGCCGCGGAGCCGACCCGCAGCATGGATCGTCGGCTTGGCGCCGCTGGCACTGGCCGGCGAGATAGGTTCGAATGGGTCGGCTCAGGTTCTTGAAGCGCTGCTCTCCGGCAGGGCGGAAAGAGACCGCGATCTTTCCGGCGAGCTGATCATAGGCCTCCCCCGAAATCAGCAGTCCTCCCGGAGGGCAATTCTGCTCCAGTCGTGCTGCGACATTCACACCGTCTCCGAGGATGTCATCGCCATCTGCCACGACATCGCCGAGGTGAACGCCGAGCCGTATTCGCAGCTGGTCGTTCACGGGGCGGCTCCCATTCCCCGTGAAGACAGCATCCCGAATGGCGACGGCGCACCGGACGGCGTCGACGATCGATCCAAACTCGGCGAGCACGCCGTCGCCCATGTGCTTGACGATCCGACCATCATGCGATGCCACGGAAGGGACCAGGATATCCGTCCGGAACGATTGCAGGTCAGCGAGCGCAGCTGCCTCGTTTGTTTCCACGCGCCGCGTATAGCCCACGACATCAGCCGCCAAGATGCCGACAAGTTTGCGTTGGGCAGACACTGCCACCCCGCTCCCATCCAACCAAAGCGCGGATAGGCACATTCTGCACCGGGACCGCAGTGGCGTCACGCTGCCGCTGGCAATTTCGGGTGAAGCTGCTGCAAGCGGCCCTGACGAGGTTCTACTTTTGCGACGAGATGCAGGTTCCGCTGATGGCGCGAGTACGACACAAGCGAACCGGCGCTCATGACCATGAGCGGAACTTCGGCCTAGCGCCAAGAGCCGACCGATATGCTTGCGCCACAAGCAGACGTTTGCATCCGATCCCAGGGGTGCTACTGGACGGACGCCTAGGCATCGCAGCGGCCCGGTTTGCTGGCCTCGCGTCGCATGACGATGATTCCGGTCATGGAGCCGTGCCGTTCCGGCGAGCACCAGACCATGCCCTCCAACTAGGTCGGAAGGTCTCGTAGCGCCTTGAACTTCGGGCGGTCCGCAGGGGCATCGTCCGGCAGAGGCCGGCCGGAGGAGTCGTAGATCCGCGTCTCGGCCCCGAGGCGACGAAGGATGCGCGCGGCAGCTGCGGATATGCCGCTCAGGCGAGCACGATACCGCCGTCGACGGACAGGACGGCTCCGGCGATGTAGGACGCCTCCGAATGGTCGGCGAAAAAGAGAACGGAGCGGGCGATCTCGGCGTAGCGGCGTTCCCGCACCATCGGCACGAGTCGGGCGGCTCTGGCCGATCGCAAGGCGAGGCGGTCATTCGATAGGTTTTGCCGCCGGTCGGTCAATGACGGCCCTGAGGAAGCCCGGGCAGACGGCGTCCGGCGGGCGCCCTTGGCGGTCGCGGACGGCTTGGTGCGCCGTTTGCTTGCCCACTGGGTCGGGTCGGCCAACACGGCCGCTTGCAAGGAGACGACGCAGATGGCCGCTTATCTGATCTCGCACGGCACACCCCGTGATGCATCGAAGCTTCAGGAGTACGTCGCTCTCTCCGGCCCGATTCTCGAATCCTATGGCGGTATTCGCCTGGCGGTAGGCCGAGTGACCGGCGTTGTGACGGGCTCGCACAGACATGTCCGGGCCGCGATTTTCAGGTTTCCTGACCTTGACGCCTGCAACAGATGCTTTGAAAGCCCGGAGTACAAGGCCCTCGAATCTTTGAGAAACGAGGCCTGCGATTTCGATTTCATCGTGATGGAGGAGGCATGAGGCGCGCCGCGCGATCCGCGCAAGCGTGACCGGTTGGAGGGTCTCCTGACCTGCACCAGGGAAGCGGACACTCGGGGCGCACAAAAAAGCAGCGTACAGTCTCCAGATTGCACGGAACGCCAGGTGCGAGACAGGGGCCGAGACCGCTGCAAGGGAGCGTAAATAACCAACCTTCTCAGGTGATTAGACAGAGCTACAGCAGGTCGCTGGAACCACAACTGTATACAAACCTGTATCCAATCGTGGATATGCTTTCGGATCGACGTTTTTTTACTCATATGTATCGCCAACGATTCTGCCATGGCGAATCTATAGGCAACCCCTCTCGTTGACCCACCGTCACATTCTTTTATTCTGGAGAAAGAGAGGGTGGGATGACCCTGATGGCTCCAGCAGTCAGATTATCGCGGCTTTGCAAGTCTTTCCCGGGCGGGGTGACTGCTATCGACAATGTCGCGCTCGACATCAACCCCGGCGAATACGTCTCAATCATCGGGCCGAGCGGATGCGGCAAGACGACGACGCTGAGGATGGTGGCGGGTTTCGAGAGCCCTACGTCCGGACGCATTGAAATCGGCGGGCGCGACTGCACGCAGCTGGAGCCCCATCGCCGCAACACGGCGATGGTGTTCCAGCACTTCGCTCTCTTTCCCCACATGACTGTCCGCGAGAACGTCGTGTTCGGCTTGCAGATGCGTCGTGTGCCGGCCGCCGAGCAGGAAAAGCGGGTCGGCGCAATCCTGGAGGCGGTCGACATCGCCTCCCTGGCCGACGGGCCCGTCACGCAGCTGTCCGGCGGGCAGCAGCAGCGCGTCGGGCTGGCCCGGGCCCTGGTGACGCGGCCGGACGTGCTGCTCCTCGATGAACCGCTCGGCTCGCTCGACGCCAATCTGCGGGAGCGCATGGTGCGCGTCCTCAAGCGCCTGAACAGCGAGTTCGGCATCGCCTTCATGCACGTCACTCACAGCCAGTCGGAGGCGTTCGCGCTGTCCGACCAGGTCGTGATCATGAACAAAGGGCGCATCGAGCAGGTCGGCCCGCCCGCATCGGTCGCCGAGCATCCCGCATCGCTTTTCGTTGCGCAGTTCGTGGGGAAGAACAACGTTATTCCGGGACGTTTCGTCGGGCAGGAGGACGGCGTCGCCACCGTCGAGACCGATATCGGCCCCTTGAGGGCGCGGGCGCAAAACGGGGATCTGCGCCGGGACTCGGCGTGCTGGGTCGTCTGTCCTGCCCACCATGTCGAGTTGCTGGACGCCAGCCCAGCCTACGACACGGCGCTGGAAGGCCGGCTCGCCTTCTCACTGTTCGAGACCTCCCACGTGGAGCTGAACGTCGAGGTCGGTCATGGCCGGCTGGTGAGGCTCGACAGGTTCGAGGACGCCGGACGCCTCGCCGCTTTGCCCATCGGATCACCAGTCCGCCTCGGTTGGAAGACCGGGAACGCCTTCGTGCTGGCGGCCTAGGCTATGTCCGAGAACCTGTCCGTTCCCCTGGAAGTCTCCGCGGCTACGGGCCGGACGCACGGAACCCGCAGCCTGGAGGGTCAGCAAACCCGGCGCGCCATCCTGCTGCTCGTCCTGCCGACGACGGTCATGCTCGTCGGGACGCTGCTGGGCCTCGGCTCGATCCTCGTCTTCTCCTTCTGGAAGGCCCTGCCCTACGGCATGCGGCCGGATTTCTCGTTCAAGAACTACGCGACGTTCTTCACCACGGGGACCTATCTCGACACCGTCGTCTTCACCCTGCAGGTGGGTCTCATCCTCCTGCCGTTAATGGTGCTCATCGCCTACCCGGCCGCCTATTTCATCGCCTTCCAGGTCAAGGGAGAGCGGGCCAAGCTGTTTCTGCTCCTGCTGTGCATCGTACCGTTCTGGACGAGCGCGCTTATCCGGATGATCGCCTGGCTGCCACTGCTCGGGCGCAACGGGCTCATCAACACGGCGCTTATGGGCGTCGGGATCATCGACGAGCCCGCCGAAATCCTCCTTTACTCGCGTCCTGCGATGATCTTCGCCATGGCGATGATCTGGTCGGTCTTCATGATCGGGCCGATCTATTTCTCGATGTCGAAGATCCCGCCGATGGTGATCGAGGCGGCGCGGGATCTCGGCGCCAGCCGATGGCAGGCTTTCACCCGCGTCATCCTGCCGCTGACCAGGCCGGGCCTGGCGACCGGAGTTCTCTTCGTCTTTGTCGTGATGATGGGCGAGTTCGCCATCCAGCGCTTCATCGGCGGCGGCAAGGCCTCGATGCTGGCCAATGTCCTCCTGCAGAACCAGGGCGCGCTGCAATGGCCGCTCGCCTCCGTCGTCGCCGTCGTCATCGTCGCGGTGACGCTTCCCGTCGCGCTCGCGATCCTGCGGGTCGCGGACCTGCGACAGCAGATTTAGGGGGCGACCATGGCCGACTACGCCAGCCGGGAAACCCGCCTTTCGCCCCTGAAGATCGGACTGGGCCTCTACTTTGCCGTCTTCGTTCTCCTGCTCTACGGCCCCACCGTGGTGATGGCGATCCTCTCCTTCCAGGGCGCCGACGGCGGACCGACCTTCCCGCTGAAGGACCCGGGCCTGAGCTGGTACGGCCGCCTTTTCGACCCGGATGGCTCCGCCAAGTCCACCGGCGAGTATATGGGCCGGCTGGGCCCGCCAGCATGGCGGTCCCTGGCCTTAGCGCTGATGACGGCCGCCATCTCGACCGTCCTCGCCACGATGGCGGCCCAAGCGTTTCGCACGCGGTTTCGCGGCGAGCGGATCGTCTTCAACATCTTTCTGCTCGGGATCATCATCCCCGGCGTCGCCCTAGGCCTCGGCCATGCGCTGGTCTGGCAATACGCCGGCGTCCAGAAAGCGTGGTTCTCGACGGCGCTGCTGGCGCATGTCGTCTGGTCCTTCCCGTTCTGCTTCATCATTCTGCTCGCCGTCTTCAACCGGTTCGACAGGTCGATCGAGCACGCCGCGATGTGCCTGGGGGCGTCGCCGGCGCAGACCTTCTTCCGGATTACGCTTCCCATCGTGAAGCCGGGCATCACGGCGTCAGTTCTGTTCGCCTTCACCCTGTCGTTCGATGAGTTCGCCCGGACCTTCCTCGTGAATGGGGCCGAGAACACGCTCCCGCTTGAGATCCTCGGCGCCACGACGGTGCGTGTCACGCCGCGCCTCTACGCGATGGGAACGATCGTCACCGCGATCTCGATCCTGGTAATTATCCTCATGGTTTACTTTCTGACCAAGGAAGTGAGGCGCGTGCGCTTCGTTGGACAAGAAGAACACGCGACATGAACTCCACGAATTCTTTGACGTGAACGAGGGCCACTGAGAGGGGGATTTGAGATGGACTCCAAGCACATCGAGGTCAGGCACCAAGCTTACATGAACCAACTGGAAGTGCAGGGTGAACGGGCGCGCGCCAAGCAGGAGCCGCTCAGCCGCCGGGCCTTCCTCGCCGCCGCTGCGGCGGCCGGCACGGCGGCGGCGGCCGCGCCCCTGCTGGGGGCGATCGGACCCGCGGAGGCCGGGGACGCCTTCGCCCCCCGGTTTGCGGGCATCAAGCAGACCAAACCCCTAAACATCATTGGCACCGGAGTGTCGGTTCAGGAGCGCTTCTTCACGAAGTTCAAGGAAGTCTCCGGCTTCGAGGTGACTGGAACCGCCTCGAGCCTGTCGGAATCGGTGCAGCGCTTCCTCACGGGCGGCAACGAGACCTTCGCGATGATCGAGACCAACTCGTTCCGCGCGCCGGCACTGAAGGATGGCGAGGTCGCCGCCCCAGTGCCGATCGAGAAGATCACCAATTGGAAGTATGCCGACGCCCTGTTCACCGACGCCGGCAACCCGGCCTCGGACCCGAAGAGCGGCTGGCCGTTGAAGGCCGTCTACTGGGACGAGAAGAAGAATTCGTTCCTGATGGTCCCGCAGATCTACAACACGGACGCGCTCGGGATCCTTCCGCAGAAGTTCGCGTCCGGTCAGAAGGACTACGGGATCCCCGACACGCTTGGCGTCCTCTACGAGGCCAAGTGGCGCGACATGACCTTCAAGGGCAAGACGGCGATCCAGAACGATGACCTGATCGGCCCGCCGCGCGCCGCGACCTACCTCGTCAAGAACGGCAAGATGGACGCGCCCAAGGTTTCGCTTTCCGATCTGCAACCCGACGAGGTCAACGAGGTCATCGAATTCCTGATCGCGGCCAAGCGCGACGGCGTTTTCCGCCTGATCTGGACCAACTACGGCGAGGCCGTGAACCTCCTCACCTCCGGCGAGGTCTGGGCCATCGACTGCTGGAACCCGGTCGTCGAGGACGTGAAGTCCCAGGGCGTACCCTGCGTCTATGTCGACGTGTGGGAGGGAACTTCGGCCTGGTACTACGGCATGACGATGAGCAACAAAGCCGCCGATCCCGAGGTCGTCATGGCCTACATGGACTGGTGCCTCGAGGGCTGGAGAGGTTCGGTCGACGCGACGCAGGGCTACTACTCGCCGGCCAGCGCCACCGTGAAGAAATACCTGACCCCGGAACAGTGGCGCCACTGGTACGAGGGCGCCGGGCGCGACACCGGCCCCCGCGAGAGACGCTTCGCCAACGTGGCGTTCTGGAACATCTGGCCCGAGCACGTGACCGACTACATCCAGGGCTGGAACCGGTTCGTGGCGGCCTGACGCCGACGACGAAAGAAGCGGGCCTTGGCCTTTCGGCCTGGGTCCGCCCTCGTCCCTCGGATCAGGGCGGCTTACTCATGCGCGAAACAAAGGACATCCTATTCGGCGACAAGGCCGCGACGGCGCTCGACGGCGGCCTCGCCCTCGCCGGCCAGCTCGCCGGGATCACGTTCGGGCCGCGCGGCCGCCTCGTCGCGATGGAGCGGACGAACGACTTCCCGCTGTTCACCAAGAGCGGCTTCGTCGCAGTTCGCGACCTGGAGCTCGACGCATCGCTCAGCCGGATCGGGCTGGAGCTGGCGAAGGAGGCCGCCACGCGCGTCCAGTACGCGACGGGTGACGGGACGGCGATGGCCATTCTGCTCGCCGCCGCTCTGTCGGGCGCCGCCTCGCGTCTTAAGGCCGCCGGCCATGATCCCGGCCGCATCGCGGACGGTTTCGGCGCCGCGCGCCACACGGCCCTTGGCAGCCTGACGGAGCAACGCCGACCCGCCATCTCGCGCGATCTCATCGCCATGCTGTGCGCGCGGGCGGGCGACGACGACCTGGAGCTGGCCGACATCGTCGCCGACGCCGTGCTGAAGGTCGGGCCCGACGGCATCGTCACAGTCTCTTTCAACCAGTCGGTCGACACGACGGCGCTCTACAGCACGGGCGTGGAGTTTGAGCGGGGCTTCCTGTCACGGGACTTCGCCGACGAGGGAACGACGCGCCTCAAGCTCGACCGGCCCCTCGTCCTGCTGTGCGAGGATCGGCTCGAATCCGCCGCCGACGTCTTGCCCGCGCTGGAGATCGCCCGCGCGGAGGACCGCCCCCTCGCCGTGATCGCTGAAGACGTCGTCGGCCAGGCCATGGCCATGCTGGTCGCCAATCACCGGGGCGGGATCGTGCGGTGCGCCGCCGTCAAAGGGCCCGGCTCCGGCACGTACCGGCACGAGATGACCGCCGACCTCGCCATCCTCACGGGGGGTCAGGTTCTCTCTTCGCGGACGGGCCGCCTGCCCTCGGGAGCCCGCAGGGACGACCTCGGCGGGACCGACATGATCGAGATCGGCAGCGCGTCCACCCGCATCCTCGGGGGAGACGGGGCGGACGAGGCCGTGGCCGCAAGGGTGCGCCAGCTCAGGGAAGCCGTGTCTCGCGAGGACAAGACCTACGACAAGGGGAAGCTCTCTCAACGCCTCGCCCGGCTCGCGGCGGGCGTTGCGAACATCCGGGTGGGCGCGCCCACGCAGTCCATGTGGAAGGAGCGCCACCGCCGCGCCGAAAGCATGGTCAGCGCCGCCCGCTCGGCGATGACGGGGGGCGTCGTTCCGGGGAGCGGAACGAGTCTGGTCCATGCGGCAGCGGCCGTTCGCGCGAGCCGGCCGGGAGACCCTGTCGCCTCGGCCTATGCCGCCGCCCTCACCGAACCCTTCCGGCATCTGGCGCGCGGAAGCGATCGGGGGCCGGGCCGCCTTCAGCAGGACCTCCTGGCCACCGGCGCAGGCGCCGGCTTCGACGCCGATCGGGGACGGATCGTGCCCGACGCCCACGGAATGTCGCTCGTCGACCCGCACGACGTGGTGGCGACAGCCCTCGCCCACGCCTCCTCGCTCGCTGAGCAAGTCGCGCGGGTCGGCTGCCTGATCCTGGCGCGCGGCCAGCGCCCCTCACGACCGGGAACACGCCCATGACGCATCACCTGACTCCACCGGGCGCAAAAGGCACCGACCCGGTCACGCTGGAAATCATCCGCGGGAAGCTGCTCGCCACCGTCGACGAGATGGGGCTCGTCCTGGCGCGAAGCTCGATGAGCCCGGTGATCTACGAGGTGCTCGACTTCGCTTGCGGCATCTGCGACCCGTCCGGGCAGCTCGTCGCGCAGACGAACGGGATCACGGTCTTCACCGGCACCTTCTCGACCCAGATCGGCGCCGTGCTCCGGAAGTTCGGGACCAACATCCACCCCGGCGACATCTTCATCATGAACAACCCCTACGAGGGCGGTACGCATCTGTGCGACGTGGCCGTGATGAAGCCCGTCTTCATCCAGGACCGGTTCGTAGGCTTCGCCATCGCCCTGGCCCATTGGAGCGAAGTGGGCGGGAAGACGCCGGGAAGCCTCCCTCCTGACGCGACCGACGTCTTTCAGGAAGGGATCCGGTTCCCCGCGCTCAAGCTCTACGATCGCGGCGTCCGGCAGGATGCGATCTACGACATCATCGAGTGCAACGTCCGGCTGCCCGGCATGTCGCTGGGCGACCTGAACGCCGAGATCGCGTCCGTCAGGATCGCCGACGTCAGGCTGGGCGAGATCGCCGCCAAATACGGCGTGGATCGATTGACCGGCGCTTTCGACCACATCCTCCAGACGAGCGAGCGCCTCAGCCGTCAGGCGGTCTCGGCCATGCCGGACGGGGTCTACGAAGCCACCGACTGGGTGGACGGCGACGGCATCTCGGCCGAGCGGTTTCCCGTTTGCGTTAAGGTCACCATCGCCGGCGACCGGATGATCGCCGACTTCACGGGCTCCTCGCCGCAGCTGGCCGGTCCGGTGAATTGCGCGCGCGGCGCGCTCGTCTCGGCAGTGAAAACGGTCTTCAAGGCTGTCGTGGATCCCAAGGCCCCCTCGAATGACGGATGGTTCCGACCGCTCGAGGTCGTCGCCCCTCCCGGAACCGTCTTCACTGCCGTGCTGCCCGCTCCCGTCGGATGGTATTACGAAGGAACGGGCCATGCTTCCGAGTTGGTCTGGAAGGCGCTGGCCCCTGTCCTTCCCGAGCGCGTCAGCGCCGGATCCAGCAACTCGCTTTGCGTGTCGGTGCTGGCCGGAACGGCTGGCGAGGACGGCGGCGAGCCGTTTGTTCTCGTCGAGCCCGGCATGGTGGGATGGGGCGCCACCGAGGACCGCGACGGCGCCAGCGTCGTCAGCGCCATCACGAACGGCGACACGTTCAACTATTCGATCGAGCTGCTCGAGGCCAAGTTCCCGCTGAGGGTTCATCGCTACGCGCTGAATGTCGCGGGCGGCGTGGGCGCAGGGCGCAAACGGGGCGGCTTCGGGTCAGTCCGAGAATACGAGATCCTCTCCCCCGACGCCATCCTGAGCGCGAGCTTCGGCCGCTCGATCGAGCGGCCGTGGGGAGCGGCGGGCGGGACCGAGGGATCCTGCAACCGGCTGGAGATCGTCAAGGACGGCGAGACCATCCACGGCGCGCGGATGCCGACGCTGTCGCTGAAAAAGGGCGACCGGGTGACCTTCGTCACGGGTGGCGGGGGCGGCTTCGGCGATCCCTCGGCGCGCCCGCCGGAAGAGGTCGAAGCCGACGTGGCAGGCGGCTACATGACGGCCGCCGAGGCCGCGAGCACCTACGGCGTGTCGTTCGACCGAGGTGGCGCCATCGACCTGAAGGCGACGGCCCAGGCGAGGTCTGGAAAGGGCGGGGCATAGATGGGACGGCTGGCGACAGACATCGGGGGCACCTTTACGGACCTGGTCTACTACGACGAGGACACCGGCGACCTCAGCGTCGCGAAGTCGCTCACGACTCCCAGGGATCTGACGCAGGGCATCGCCGACACGATCGGGCTGGCGGGCATCGACACGGCGGAGATTGACTTCTTCGTCCATGGCGGGACGACCGTCATCAACGCCATCACCGAGCGCAAGGGCGTGAAGACCGCGCTGGTGACGACGGCGGGCTTCCGCGACGTGCTGGAGATCGCGCGCGGCAACCGCCCGGACCTCTACAATCTGCGGTTCCGGAAGGAGGAGGCCTTCGTGCCTCGCGCGCTCCGGTTCGAGGTGCGCGAGCGTCTCGATGCGAAGGGCGACGTCCTCCAGCCGCTCATGCTGGAGGACCTCGACGGCATCGCCCAGGCATGCCGGTCCGCGGGAGTGGAGGCCATCGCCATCCTCTTCCTGCACAGCTACGCCGCCCCGGAGCATGAGCTGAAGGCGGCGGCGCGCCTGCGCGAACTGCTGCCGGACATTCCGGTCACGGCCTCCTGCGAGATCACGCGGGAATGGCGCGAGTACGAGAGAGCCAATACGGCCGTGCTCAACGCCTATGTCCAGCCTATCGTGCAGCGCTACTTCGGGCGGCTGGAGTCCCGGCTGGCCGACATCGGCTGCGCCGGCCCCTACTTCGCCATGCAGTCCAACGGGGGAACGGCGAGCTTTGACTGGGCGAAGGAGCACCCCATCACGCTGATCGAATCCGGTCCGGCGGCTGGGGTGAACGGCGCCGCCCTCGTCAGCGAGCTGGTCGGCGAGCCTAACGTCATCTATCTCGACATTGGAGGGACGACCGCCAAATGCTCGACGATCCAGGACGGAGCCGTCGACATCACGACGGAGTACAAGCTGGAGTGGACGCGGACCAGTTTCGGATACCCCGTCCGCACGCCGGTGGTCGACATCATCGAAATCGGGGCCGGCGGCGGCTCCATCGCCTGGTTTGACGCCGCAGGCGCGCTGCGCGTCGGCCCCCTGAGCGCCGGGGCCGATCCCGGGCCGGCCTGCTACGGCCGAGGCGGCACACTGCCGACGGTCACCGATGCCAAGCTCATCACCGGCGTCGTGAACCCTGAATACTTCGCCGTCGGCAAGTTCACGCTCGACAGGGCCAAGGCCGAGGCGGCCTTTCGACCCATCGCAGAGCGGCTTGGGACCAGCGTCGAGGAGGCCGCGGTCTCGATCCTGCGCGTCGTCGACGCGAACATGATCAACGCGCTGAAGCTCATCTCCATCCAGCGCGGCCACGATCCGCGCGACTTCAGCCTCGTGGTCGGAGGCGGCGGCGGGCCCATGCACGCCTGCGTGCTCGGGCGGGACCTCGGCGTCAAAGAGATTATCGTCCCGCTCTATCCCGGGTTGTTCTCGGCATGGGGGATGCTCGCGACCGAGCCGAGGCGGGATTTCGTGCGGACAAAACTGTCGCTGGCCGCCTCGACGAGCCTGTCCGACATCCATGCGCTGTTTGCCGCCCTGGAGGAGCAGGCCGCCGAGTATTTCGCGCGCGACGCGGGCGCTGCGGGCGATACGATCGCAACCCGGCTCTCCTGCGACCTGCGCTACCTGGGGCAGGAGCACTCCGTCACGGTTCCCGTCGACCTGTCGACGGCCACCGTCGACTCGATCCTGGCGACGTTTCACGACGTGCACGAGAAGACCTACACGTTCCGCCTCGAGGGCACTCCCGTCGAGTTCGTCACCTATCGGCTCCGGGCGAAGGCGCGCGTGCCGAAGCCGGAGATCCGACCGCTGGGTGCGGCCGGCCGCTCCATCGACGCCGCGTTCAAGGGCCGGCGCGTCGTCGATTTCGGTGACGATGGCCGGCACGAGGCGGTGGTCTACGAGCGGGACCTGCTGCCTCCAGGCGCGCTCCTGTCCGGACCGATGATCGTCGAGGAACCCACCTCGACGACCATGGTCCTGCGGGGCCAAGCCGTCCGGGTGGACCGGCACGGCTTCCTTCGGATCACCGAAGAGGCGTGACCGGGAACGGGCCGAGCAAGAGAACCGGAGGGTGTAGTGACGAGCAAGGCCGTAAGACTAGCCCAGGACCTCGTCAGGCTGGAGAGCATGAACCCCCCGGGAAACGAAGCCGGGTCCATCGGCTATCTCTCGGCTCTCCTGGAGGGAGCGGGTCTCTCCTGCACGGTCTCGTCCTTCGCACCGGGTCGGCCGAGCCTGGTCGCCCGCTTGCCCGGGCCAGCAGACAAACCGCCACTCTGCTTCACGGGCCATGTCGACGTCGTCCCTCTCGGAACGAAGGACTGGCAGTTCGAGCCGTTCTGCGGCGACATCGCGGGCGGCAAGCTCCTCGGGCGAGGGAGTTCGGACATGAAGGCGGGGGTCGCGGCCTTCGTCGACGCCGTGATCGAGGTCAAGGACCAGGCCCTGTCGCGGGGCATCTTGCTCGTGATCACGGCGGGCGAGGAGACAGGATGCGAAGGCGCCGCCTATCTCGCAAGGTCGGGCCTGCTGGAGCCCGCCCACCTCCTGGTCGTCGCCGAGCCGTCCTCCAACGAGATGATCCTCGCCCACAAGGGGTCCCTGCGCCTGGTCATCTCGGCATCGGGCAAGACGGCGCATTCCTCGATGCCCGACCTGGGTGACAACGCGATCTACAAGGCGGCGGCCTGGATCAGGAGTCTGGAGGGCTTCGGCTTCGACACTGGCGATCATCCCCTGCTCGGACGGTCGACCCTCGCGGTGACGACCATTTCAGGTGGCCTCAACATCAACTCGATTCCCGACAGCGCGACATTCACCGTCGATTTCCGCACGATCCCGACGGAATGCCACGCCGATCTCATCGCGAGGGTGCAGGATCTTCTCGGGATCGAGGCAAGCGTGTCCGCCGTGACCGACGTGCCGGGCTTTTCCACCGCCCCCGACCACCCGGCAATCGAACCAGTGAAAGCCGCCTTGGTCCGGGCCGTCGGGTCACAGCCGGTGCCGCGCGGAGCCCCCTATTTCACCGATGCCTCCATCCTGACCTATGCGCTCGGAGACGTTCCAACCGTCGTCATCGGCCCCGGCGAGATGGCCCAGGCGCACCAGACCGACGAATTCTGCTTCATCGACCGCATCGACGAGGCGCGAACAATCTACGCGGACATTATCCGGCACTGTTGCCGGGACTGACCGCCAGGAGGTCTGCCATGGTGAACTGGGCCGACATCGAGCACTGGGACCGCAAGTACTACCTGCACAACGTCCAGGGTCGCGACGACTACAGATTCGATGCCGTCGAATCCATGGACGGCAATTATTTCACGATGTCCGACGGCCGGCGGCTCCTCGATTTCCAGAGCCAGTTGATCTCCGACAGCATGGGACATCGCCATCCCGGCGCCTTCGACGCGCTGCGCAAGGCCATGGAACGGTACGGCCACGTCTATTTCGGGATGGCCAACGAGTACCGGGCCAGGGCCGCCAAGCTGATCATCGAGGACATTCTGGGCGGCGACGGGGGCTGGGCCGGCCGTTTCCGGCTGCTCACCTCGGGGACGGAGGCGGTGGACGTCGCCATCTCCATGGCGCGGCTCTACACGGGCAGGCAGGTCATTCTCACGCAGGCCCACTCCTTCCACGGGGTCACCGTGGGCGCATCCCTTCTCAGGGGATACCGCAACAATGTGACTCCGCCGGGCGGAGGCCGGGAGATCCGCGACGTGCCTGGCTTTCCGGTCGCCGGCTTCATCCCAATCCCGCCGCCGGAGTTCGAGGACTTCAGGAGCAATGGCAGCCTACCCTCGCTGGAGGCGACAGAGCACATCATCAGGGCGGTCGGGCCGCAGAACATCGCAGCAGTGATCACCGAGCCCATGTTCGGCGCCGGCGGGCTTTCCCCGCATCCCGACTACGCGCGAGAATTGCGCGAGCTCAGCCTCAAGCATGGGTTCCTCTGGATCGACGACGAGGTCCTGTGCGGGTTCGGGCGGCTGGGCGAGTGGTTCGGCTACCAGCTCCAGCCCGGCATGACTCCCGACCTCATGACCGTAGGCAAGAGCATCAACGGCTCGGCCCTTCCGGCAGGAGGGATCGTGGCCAGCAAGCCGATCGCGGAGTTCTTCGACAGCGCGCGCTGGTGGAGCGGCAGCACCTGGGACGGCCATCCGCTCGTCTGCGCCACCGTCGTCGGCAACCTCGAATTCATGCTCGAGGTCGACATCCTGTCGATAGTGCGGCGGCGCAGCGCCTACCTCCAAGCCAGGCTCGAGACCCTGCGGAGCAAGCATCCCTGCATCGGACGCATCGCCGGCCACGGCCTCTATTTCGCGGTGGACCTCGTGGACCGGGACCATCTCCCTATCGTCCGCGAGGACAGGTATTCCGGCTTCACGGGCGCGATCGCTGAGGAGCCAAACAATCTTGTCGCGCGGGAATGCGCGAAGCGAGGCCTCTTCCTCGGCGGCTTCGTTCCCAACACGATCAAGATCGGCCCGCCCTTCACGATCACGGAAGGCGAAATCGACTTCGCGATGGGGGTCTTCGACGAGGCATTGTCCGAGGTGGACGCCCGCTGGTGCTAGACCACGCGGCGCAGAGTTGACCCAACTGAAACCTTCTGTTTGAACCGCTGATCCGCCCGAACTTGACCCAAGGTGGACCTTCACGAGGTCTGCTCGCCGCTCCTCCAATCCGATGTGAATCAGGCAGGCGGCATCCGCTCGAATGCGGGAAGGGAGGGATCCACCCTGTCCCATGCATGGCCGCTGGCCGTATAGCCTGCGGCTTGTAGCGTTCCGGGTCGTCCAGGCTCGCGGCATGCACGGTGAAGACGTCGGGCATTGCCGCGAAGGTCAGGAACACGGGGGACCCGCATCCGGGGCAGAAGGCATGTGACTTCACGCCGCCGCTGTCGGCGACGATGTCGCGCCGCGCCGCCTCGCCCGACAGGGCGGCCGGCTGATCCAGCGCCTCACCGAAACCGTCGGGGAGTGCGTTGAAGATGGATACGCTAAACAGATCGAACGTTCACGGTGAAGCGTGGCACTGGAGTTGCGGTTCGAACTCAAGCACGCGCCTCGGCTGACTTGGTCGGCTCCAGCACGCACATTGTCATCCGGCTGCTCGGTAGCAGACCTTGCCGTGGTCAGCCTTGGGTCAGAATCTTTCGTTCAATTCCGCCTAGCGCCAGGAGCGGACTCGTCCACTGTGGTTAGAAGCGGACAACGAAACAACGCCGAGCAGAGCAAGCAGCTTCCGGAGCTTATGCCGCGGCGCTAGGTGTTAGGTATTCTCGTGACGTTTCTCCCGTCTCAATCCAAAGTGAACGGCAGTCCGGAGTGCGGAAAACCCCATGAGCCTTGGCGAGCGGCGGATCGTGGCTGTGCTTCACATGGACATCGCTGGATATTCCCGGCTGATGCGCGCGGACGAACCCGCGACGCTGAGAATAATGCGCGTCCTTCGGGATCTCGCCTTCAACTTGATCGCGCAACACCGGGGCGCGGTTGCAAACACGGCAGGCGACAGCATCTTGGCTGCCTTCCCCACCGCAACTAATGGCCTTGCTTGCGCCCTCCAGATTCAGGAGCGTGCGCTTGAGGTGAACGCGCAGCTGATCGAGGACCGTCGCGCCAATTTCAGGATGGGCCTGCATGCGGGCGAAGTGGAAGAGAGGGAAGGAGACCTGCTCGGTGATGCTGTCAACATCGCCGCGCGGATCCAGGCGACAGCCCGCGAGGGCACCGTGCACCTCTCCGGGCTAGTGCATGAGATGGTCCGTGTTGGATCTTCCGTCGAGTTCGAGGAGCAGGGACCTAGGTACCTCAAGAACATCCCGGAGCCAGTGACGATCTTTCGGGCGGTCCCACGTGCCGCCCCTGCGAATTCGCTTCCGAACACACATCGGGATCAGGAAATCCACTTGGCTCGTCGCTTCTTTGACGTGGTGTACGACGCGATCCGACAGGCTGAACAGGAAGTCGGACTAGATTATCTGGAGGCGCCTGTGCTGGCCACATGCGAGGACAGGCCTGGCCTTGGCGAATGTGAAATTGCCCATTGGCTCGGCTTACCCGAGGAAAGAGTGGGCCGACTGGTCCAAGACCTTGTCGCTCGTGGACTTCTGGAGCGACGTAGAAACGCAGATAGCGAAGGACTTTCGCTGACGGTTGCTGGTGCGGAGACCCGATCACGCCTGCGACCGCTCGCGCAAGCCGCGCAGGACGGTGTGATGACGTCCCTCTCGGAGGACGAGCGCATCCTGTTGAGAACACTGCTTGGGCGGGTCATCGCTGGAAACGATGCACTTCGGTCGTTCGGCAAGGACTGATGCACCTTGAATTCCGCCCCGCGTTATCCAGGCTCCGGGTTCAGCCGCTTCCCCAATTTGACCCGCCGCGTTGACGGCCGCCACCAACGCCCAGACCAGCCATGTAAAGAGGTGCGGGCGCACGCGGCCGCGCATGTTGCCCGCCACATAGGGCAGCGCACCGGCCACTCCGAGGAAGGCTCCCAGGTGGCCGAGTGACTCGTTCATTGTCCCGCACTTTCGACTCGGGACGCGGGCAGGGCCAGAAAGTTGCGCGACTCGTGCAGGATCGGAACTCATGCGCCTGCGTCCGCTTCGCGCCCCGCCGATATCGGACTGCGCGAGGACCAGCCGGCCTCCGCTGCCGTTACCGCCCGCAAGTGGGCTTGGGAACGCTTCCGGCCCTCCTCGCAGCAGTCCTTGGCTTCTGCCAGCGCACCTCGGAGCGCCTCCGGCATGCCTGACGCCGCCAGCCTCCGGCGGAACGCGAGTGTCTGGGCCGGAGCGCGCTGCTCCCAGACCGAAGCAGTGGGGATGCGAGGGTTACAGTGCTCAGGTGTAGTCCAGCCCTGACCTCTCCGCTGAGGTGGGCCTGACGATCTTCGCCGCGCCAGACAGCGCGAACCATTTAGGAAATGTACGGCAGAGCTGACGGTCTCCCGAGAGCTGGACAATTCCATCTCTCATGGCTCCATGCAGTGCGATGTCGCCCATCCAGATCTTTATCATCTCCCGTGCAGACGCCGTGATGTAGCAGTCGACATCCTTGCCGGGATTCTCGTAGCAGAGGTCCACGTCATCCTCGCCGATGATCACCCACCACTGCCTGAACTGCCTGTTGCTCAAGTCGGGAAACTGGAAGCACAGCACCGTCTCGCCATCCGGCATGGCAGATCGGTCAATGCGGCGCTGCACATCAAACATGAGGAAGGACACGTCCACATCCTCAGGTTCCATTTCGTCGCGTGCCCACCGCATGCCCCACACGGCCAGAGCTTCGACAATGGTCGACAGTTCGCGTCCCGCGGGCGTGAGGTGATAGGCGTGACCGCGCTGGCCGTTCAGCGGGCGCCTGACGATCACGCCCCGGTGTTCCAGCTCCTTGAGGCGGGTATTCAGGACCGTCGGCGAGATGCGGGGAAGCCCTCGCTGCAAGGCGTTGAAGCGGTTGCTCCCGAGCAGGAGCTCCCGCACGATCAGGATCGACCAGGGATCGCCGATGATCTCGGCCGACTTCGCGATGGGGCAGAACTGTCCATAGCGCCGCATAGGGGAATTCTCCTGCCGCGCGTCTTCTCCCGTCAACTACGCCAAGCGTAGTTCATTCCTGCGTCCGCCGCAGTACGAGATCCGATCTCAAGGCGGCTACGAGTTCACCCCCGCTGGATTGGCCGGCGCAGACGGAGTGAACGATGACGCGGTTTCTGATTTCGATCCTGGAAATCTTCGGCGTGGTATTCCTGCGGTTCCGCCTCATCCCGCGCCTCTGGTGCGTGTGGCTAGTCGCCGTAAACCTCGCCTGCCTCTTCTTCATCGCGCATATCGAGGCGCAGGTGGTTCTCGCGGTGACGCTGGCCGCCGTCCTCGCCCAGACCGTCCTCTACGGGCGCATCGGCTTCACGCGCGTGCTGGGTACGACTCACGTGCTCTGGCTTCCCATGTTCGCCTGGATGGCGACCCGGATCGACACGATCTGCACCGACCCGGCGCTCGCCCGATGGCTCCTGCTGCTGCTTGCCACAAACATGGTTTCGCTGATGGTGGACACGGTCGACGCGATCCGCTTCGCGCGCGGCGAGCGGGAGCCGCACTACCGCTGGAGCTACGCCGGAAAGAGCTGATGCGGCCCAGACAACGGGAGATCAATTATGAGACGACTCATCTCTTCAGGATCCCGCTTCGAGGCGGAAATCGGCTACTCCAGAGCCGTGGTGGACGGGGACTGGATCTTCGTCTCCGGCACGACGGGGTTCGACTACGAGACCATGATGATCGAGGACGACGTTGCGGCGCAGGCAGAGCAGACGTTCTTGAATATCGAGGCTGCTCTCCGTGAGGCGGGCGCGACTCTCAGTGACGTCGTTCGGGTCCGATACATCCTGCCCGTCGCATCGGACTTCCCGGCGTGCTGGCCCGTTCTGCGGCGGCGGCTGGGGGAGGCCTTGCCGGCCGCCACAATGATCGTGGCCGGTCTCCTGGATCCCAGGATGAAGATCGAGATAGAGGTCACGGCCAAGCGAACCATGCCCCTATCCAGCCTGTAGCGAGTAGATTGGCCCTCGATTTTCGCTCGGCCAGATGACGTTGGCCAGCGCCTTCGGCACGCAACGGCCCAAGAAAACGGCCATAGAGAGATCACCCGAGGCCGCGCTGACCTTACGCTTCGCGCGATGGCCTAACTTCGGATTACGACAGCGGACCTGGGGGACCTTCGCTCAGGGTCAGAACTGGTCTGTCAAGTTATGGCCCGTGAACAAAAAGCGATCGTGAAAATCGGTCTCCGCTGCGGCATCTCCATGGGCCAACCTCCTCTCGGTTGCCCGTAGACTTGGGTGTGACACCCCAGGATGCTAATCGGTGGTCTGGATAATGTTTATCCGAATTCCTGATGGATCTGACCCGGAACGACCTCAATCTCCTCATCGCCTTGGAGGCGCTTCTCGCCGAGCGGTCCGTTACTGGTGCGGCCCGGCGACTGGGGCTGTCGCAACCGGCGACGAGCGACGCGCTGCGCAGGCTTCGCGTGCTGTTCGGCGACGAGCTCTTCGTCCGGTCCGCGGGCGCGATGCAGCCAACGCCCCGGGCCCTGCTTCTCGCGCCGGGGATCATGGCGGCCCTGGGGGACCTTCGCGCCACCCTCGGCGCCGAACTGGCTTTCGACCCGCGTGGCGCAGCCCAGACCTTCACGGTTGCGGCGACTGACTACATCGCCCATGTGCTCCTGCCGGACTTGGTCGCAGACCTCCGGACCGAGGCTCCCGGAGCCGACCTCCACGTGGTCGGGTACGATAAGGACGAGGTCGACCGGATGCTCGCACGCGGCGAGGTCGACATCGCGCTGGGAGTCTTTCCGGTCCCGCCCGAAGCAGCCGTGAAGACCGGGTTGTTCGATGAGCACTTCGTCGGCCTGGCACGCTTTGACCATCCGGCACTGGCGGGGGGTGATCCGGACATCGTCGCCTTCGCCGCTCTTCCCCACGCGCTTGGTACAGCGCTCGTCTCTGGCAGGGATCTTGGATCGCCAGCGCGCTGGCGTTCGAATTCGCGATACACAAGGGTTGAAGCCTGCTCTAGCCTCAGATGATCGAGCACAACACCTCTCGGAACAATTTGCAGCGGCTACTCAAATTCCTCCACACGATGGGCGCGATCGGCTTCATCGGCTCGCTCGCGTGCCTTCTCGTGTTGGAAAGCGTCGTGCCTCCACCGAGTTCGCTGCCAAGTTACGGGCTCATCCGTGGCGCGATGGGCCTTATCGCGAACTGGATCTTTTTCCCCTCATTCCTGCTGACGCTCGTTCCAAGCCTCGTGTCCATGGCCATCGTTCCTGCATACCGCAGCGCCGGCTGGGCCCTGATTAAGGCGGCTTCTGGCATTCCGCTCTTCGCGGGCGGCCTGCATGCGATGGCCCCGCTCCAGGATGAGGCCCGGCTGAGTGCTGAAGTCCTTGCTGGCCGCCTCGACCCGTCCAAGCTCGAAGGCGTCTCAGCGGGCGCGACGGGCACCATGTGGGTCCTGCTGGCAATCGGGACCGCCAACGTCGTGCTCGGCATCTGGCGCCATCGCATCAAGCGCTAGGTGCGGCACGACCGCGACGGCGCAAGACAATGCCTTCTGCGACTTCATAGGGCACCGCGACCCGCGCCTCGTTACACGTGACGATGCCTTCCGCTGGCGCGATCAGCTGATCCTCTCTGGCATGACGGCCCGAACGGCGCACTATGGCCGGGTGGCGGTGAGCGCCCCCTTGGTCCACAGGGGTGGTACACATGGTCCTTTCCTTGCCAGGCCGATCAAGTACGCCAAGACGGGCGTCTACCTCTACCGCCGGCGTGTTCCCGCCGAGTTCCGTCAGGGCAATCAGCCAGCTGACCGGCGCCGTTTGCCTGGACGAGGCGCGACGCTGGTGCGTTGGGGTTGCTCGAGGTGCTCATGGCTCCCGTGCTCGCTCCCTTGATCCCGAAGTAAGCAGGCGATCCTGAGCGGACTTTCGAGGCTGTGTGTCGCCGCCGCGGCAGGCCCGGGCATGGGATTTGCGATCGCAAAGCCGTGCTCGATGACAGATCCACGCTTTACGGCACCGACGGCGCAGCGCTCGGTGCCAGCCACCGGAACGTAGCCGACGACTGGCTCGCAGGACACTTCGCAGACGTGGAAGGTGCGCGCGGCAACCCGACGCAGCGCGAAGCGGGGCTACATGGTAGTCGGAAAGGGCCGCCGCGTTCGCCTCTCGTCTCGACAAGGCATCTGTAGCTTCCAGGATCTGCCTTGCCTTGTCCGGCCGGGTGGAGACCGGAATGGTTTCGGGTTCGACCACTTTCGGCCGGCCGGCAGCGGCTTCCTCCGTCGTTGACAGGCCGGGAAGACGGTGTGAGCGTACGTTCAACATGAGAGTTCTAACTCATGTCGGAGGAAACCTATGAACCGGATCATGTCTGCCCTTTTGGGCACCGCGTGCATTGTCGCCGCATCAGCCGCTTCAGCCGAGACCCTCACGATCGCCACCGTCAACAATGGTGACATGATCCGGATGCAGGGACTGACCGGTGAGTTCACCAAGGCAAATCCCGGTATCGACGTGAAGTGGGTAACGCTGGAGGAGAACGTCCTTCGCGAGAAGGTGACGGTCGACATTTCGACCAAGGGCGGCCAGTACGACGTCCTGACGATCGGAACGTACGAAGTTCCGATCTGGGCCAAGAAGAACTGGCTCGTTCCACTCGACAAGCTCGGCGCCGACTACGACGTCGACGACCTGCTCCCGGCCATCCGCTCGGGCCTCTCCGTCGACGGCAAGCTCTATGCAGCGCCGTTTTACGGCGAGAGCTCGATGATCATGTACCGGACCGACCTGTTCGAGAAAGCCGGCCTGAAGATGCCGGAGGCCCCGACCTGGGACTTCGTGATCGACGCCGCGAAGAAGCTCAACGACAAGGCCAGCGGCACCTACGGCATCTGCCTTCGCGGCAAGGCGGGCTGGGGCGAGAACATGGCCTTCCTGACGGCCATGTCGAATTCGTTCGGCGCGCGCTGGTTCGACGAGAAGTGGCAGCCGCAGTTCAACAGCCCGGAGTGGAAGGACACCCTCACCACCTACGTCAATCTGATGAAGGAGGCCGGCCCTCCCGGCGCGAGCTCGAACGGCTTCAACGAGAACCTCGCACTGTTCAACTCCGGCAAGTGCGGGATGTGGATCGACGCCACCGTGGCAGCCGGCTTCGTGACCAACCCGAAGGACTCGAAGGTGGCCGACAAGGTCGGCTTCGCGCTCGCTCCCAACAAGGGCCTCGGGAAGAATGCGAACTGGCTCTGGGCGTGGTCGCTCGCGGTGCCGGCAGGCACCAAGAAGGCCGATGCGGCAGAGAAGTTCATCGCATGGGCCACGAACAAGCAGTATGCGGAGTTGGTCGCCTCGAAGGAGGGATGGGCGCAGGTGCCTCCCGGCACGCGCAAGTCGCTGTACGCCAATCCCAAGTACACCGAGGCGGCTCCTTTCGCCAAGCTGACGCTGGACTCGATCAACTCGGCTGATCCGAACCATCCGACAGTCAAGCCGGTGCCTTATGTCGGCGTGCAGTTCGTCGCCATACCCGAGTTCCAGGGGCTGGGCACGAAGGTCGGCCAGTTCTTCTCGGCAGCGCTGGCCGGATCCTCGACCGTTGATGGCGCACTTGCGGATGCTCAGACCGCGGTCGAACGCGACATGAAGCGGGCCGGCTACATCAAGTAGGTCCTCCCACGCGCGCAGACAGCGCGTTGACGAACTGCCCATCCGGCCTCAAAGCCGGATGGGTCTCTGAAACCGCTCTTGACCGTCCACGTTGATCTCCGGTCATGGCCGACGGGAGCATGAGCGCCGTGCCTCATGCCTTGTCCAACTCGGGAGAGCCGAAACCCATTTTCAGAATCTTGTTCGCCGGTGGGACGAAGGAATTGTGGAGGACGAGCTCTTGGCAACGCAGCAGACACAGACACTCGGCCGCTTTCTCGTATCTCCTGCCGTTGCGTTGCTTCTTCTAATTTCAATAGTCCCGCTTCTTGCTACAATTTACTTTTCGTTCCTGAATTACAATCTGCTCGATGCCGGCACGACCAGCTTTGCTGGTTTTGGCAATTTCACCTACTTCCTCACCGATCCCGCCTTCGTCCGCTCCCTCGTCAACACCCTCGTCATCGTCGGATCAGTCCTCCTCATCACGACGGTGCTCGGCACTCTTGTGGCGTTGCTGATGGACCAGGCCGTCGTCGGCCTCAACTTCGTGCGTCTCCTCGTCATCTCCCCGTTCTTCGTGATGCCGACCGTGAGTGCGCTGGTATGGAAGAACCTCCTGATGCACCCCGTATCGGGGTTCTTCGCGTGGATCGCGACGTCGCTGGGGCTGCAGCCGATCGATTGGTTCACCGATGTCCCGCTGCTCGCCATCATTCTGATCATCGCATGGCAGTGGCTGCCCTTTGCTTCGTTGATCTTGCTGACCGCGCTTCAGTCACTCGACGGCGAACAACTGGAAGCAGCCGAGATGGACGGTGCGCCCGCCTTCTCGAAGTTCGTCTACATCGTTCTGCCGCATCTTGCTCGGCCGATCACCGTGGTCATTCTCATCGAGACGATCTTTCTTCTGACGGTTTTCGCCGAAATCTACGTGACGACGGGCGGCGGTGAGCGAACAAACAATCTCGCCTTCCTCATCTATTCGGCAGCGCTGAAGCAATACGACATCGGGGCCGCGTCTGCTGGCGGCCTCGTGGCCGTCATCCTGGCCAATGTCGTCGCGTTTTTCCTCGTCCGACTCGTCGGCAAGAACCTGGACGCCTGAGCATGGCCCGCGCAGTCACTCCGGCCCGGCAAGCGGTCGTCACCGTCGCAGCCTGGCTCGTCGGTCTGGTGATCTCGTTTCCCATCATCTGGATGGTTCTCACGAGCTTCAAGACGGAACTGGAGGCGTTTTCGCTTCCTCCGAAGTTCCTCTTCTTCCAATGGACTACCGAGAACTACGGGATCGTCCAGGAGCGGAGCGACTATCTCCACCACGCGATGAATTCGATCATCATCGCGGGCGGCTCGGTCCTTCTGGCGCTGTTCATCGCCGTTCCCGCAGCGTGGGCCATGGCTTTCGCGCCCAGCAAGCGCACGCGGGGTACCCTCCTGTGGATGTTGTCCACCAAGATGATGCCGCCGGTCGGCGTCATGGTTCCCATCTACCTCTTTTTCCGCGACTGGGGACTGCTCGACACGCGAACCGGCCTGGTCGGACTCCTGTGCCTCGGCAACCTCCCCATCGTGGTGTGGATGCTGTTCACTTACTTCAAGGAAATTCCGAAGGACATTCTCGAGGCGGCGCGGATGGACGGGGCGACGATCGGCAAGGAGCTGATCTACGTCCTCACCCCGATGGCGATACCCGGGATCGCTTCAACTCTTCTGCTCAATTTTATCCTGGCGTGGAACGAGGCGTTCTGGACGCTGGTCCTGACGACGTCGAACGCAGCGCCTCTTACGGCTTTCATCGCCTCCTACTCGAGCCCGGAAGGCCTCTTCTGGGCGAAGCTCTCGGCTGCCTCGACCCTCGCAATCGCGCCGATCCTGGTGCTCGGCTGGTTCAGCCAGAAGCAGCTCGTGCGAGGCCTCACCTTCGGCGCCGTCAAGTAAGTCAGGGGTCCCCCATGGGCAGCATCGTCCTCCAGAACGTCCGCAAGTCTTTTGGGTCGATCGACATCATCAAAGGCATCGACCTGACGATCGAGGACAAGTCGTTCGTCGTCTTCGTCGGCCCCTCGGGATGTGGAAAGTCCACGCTGCTGCGGCTGATCGCGGGTCTTGAAGACATCTCGTCGGGGCGGATCCTGATCGACGGCGTGGACGTGTCCAACCTGCCGCCAGCACAGCGCGGGCTGTCGATGGTGTTCCAGTCCTATGCGCTTTACCCGCACATGACGGTGCGCTCGAACATCGGCTTCGGGCTCAAGATGGCGGGCATGTCGAAGGAGCAGATCGCACCGAAGGTACAGGCCGCTGCAGCCAAGCTCAACCTGACTGAATATCTCGACCGACGCCCCGGGCAGCTCTCCGGTGGCCAGCGGCAGCGCGTCGCAATCGGCAGGGCGATCGTCCGTGAGCCGAAGGCCTTCCTGTTCGACGAGCCGCTCTCCAATCTCGACGCCGCCTTGCGCGTGCAGATGCGGCTGGAGATCGCGACCCTGCAGAAAACCCTCGGGACCACCGCCGTCTACGTGACCCACGACCAGGTTGAGGCCATGACCATGGCGGACAAGATCGTGGTGCTCAGCGCCGGCAAGGTCGAGCAGTTCGGCTCGCCGCTCGAGCTCTACGAGCGGCCGGCGAACACTTTCGTCGCCGGGTTCATCGGATCTCCCAAGATGAACCTGATCACCCAGCCTGCCGCCACGTCGCAGTATCAGGCAGCAACGATCGGGGTGCGACCCGAACACATCAAGGTGGCAAAGGATGGCCCGGGCTGGCCGGGACGAATTGCCCTGGCTGAACATCTCGGCAGCGACACGTTCTTCTACGTCGACAGCGATGCCGGACAGATCACCGTCCGTGCCGCGGGAGAACTCGGGTTCGTCACCGGCGATGTCGTGAAGCTCCAGCCGGACCCCGATCGCATTCACCGGTTCGACAAGAACAATTTGGCGATCAGGAACTGATCTCTCAACGGGATCGTCGAGCAGCCCGAACACCCCGTCAGCGCGATTGGCATCCTGCAGGACGCTTTGAACGGGACTATTACGACGCCGGCTCCGGGCCGTGATCCAAAACTTCAGGTGCGTTACTCGGGGGCTGCCTCGCTCTTAGCTCTTCGGCTTGCATGGGAAACCTTACCGGTGCGCGATGGCGCCGCCACTCACCCGGTGGACGCCCCACGTGGCGCTTGAACGCGCGGTTGAAGGCAGCTTCGCTCTCGTAGCCAACCTCGGCGCCGACCTGGGCGATGCTGATGCCGGCGTGATCCAGCAACTGGGCGGCGCGCTGCATGCGCCATCGCGAGGCGTAGTGGGTTGGTCCGACCCCGATGAAGTGCGCGAAGCGTTCCGCCAGGACCGTCCGCGACAGGCCGACGCTCCGCGCCAGTTCGGCCAGAGGAATGTGCTCGTTGGGCCGGCTGTGAATGATCTGCAGCACCTTGCCGACATGCGGATCCCGCAGTCCGCTCAGCCAACCTCCCGAGTGCTCCGGAAGACGCTCGACATAGTGCCTTACGGCTTCCACGAACATCAGCTCGCTTGCCTTGGCCAGGATCGTCTCTCCGCCGTTGCGCGACGTGTTGCTTTCGTCGCAGGCCAGCTTGATCAGCCCGAGCCACATGCTGCGGGATGCGTCGTACGTGGTGTGCAGCACCCGGGGCAAAGCGTCGAGCAGCGGGTTGAAGGGGTGCGCGTCGCATCCGAGATAACCGCAGACGAAGTGGCATCGCGCCCCGCTGCTGCCGGTCTGGTGCAGCACGAATGGAAGCTGCCTGTCATTGGGCTTGTAGTAGAGGGCGTAGTCAGGATCGGCGCGCATGCCCGGCAACGAACTCAGAACGTTGGCATCGCCCCGCGGAAAGATGATCGCGTCGCCCTCCGACAGCCGGACCGGTCCCTCTCCCGCCTCGGTGCTTTCGGCCCAGCACGATCCCTCTAGAAGGACATGGAAGTTGATGACGTGCTCGGAGCGCGGCATCACCGAGCCCGCGATAGACGCCGTCGGCGGGGACTGTCCTACCCACGGCGGGAAGAACACCATGTCGAAGAAAATGGCGCCGTTCAGCCTGACCGTCTGAAGCACTTCCGAGAGCACGTCCATGGGCCAACTCCGCACGGAAAGAGTTTGGCGGCGATATGCATACCGAAATCACGGCGAGCGCCGGACGGGGGAGCAAGGATGGCGGACGCGCGAGCATACACCCACCCCGGCAAGGCTCCTAACTTTCGATGGTCACCAAGGGAGGTCCGCCATGAAGGACGCCATCGCTGAATTTGCCGGACAATTCAGAGGCACAACGATCAAGTTCGGCGAAGCCGACTATGATCGGAGCTGCAAGCTCTACAACGGCATGATCGACAAGCGCCCGCGTCTCATCGCCCGTTGCGCCGACGTGGCAGACGTGATCGCTGGCGTCCGCTTCGGGCGCGAACACGGCCTCGACATCGCGGTTCGCGGAGGGGGGCACAACGGCCCGGGTCTCGGCAGTTGTGACGATGGAGTCTGCCTCGACCTCGGAGCAATGACAGGCGTCCGCGTCGATCCCGCCGACCGCACCGTGCGCGTGGGCCCCGGCTGCACACAGGGCGACGTCGACCATGCAACCCATGCCTTCGGTCTGGCCGTCCCGGCCGGGATCGTATCGACGACAGGCATCGCGGGGCTGACGCTTGGTGGAGGCACGGGATATCTGACCCGTCAGTATGGGCTCACGATCGACAATCTTCTGGAAGCGGATGTGGTGCTGGCGGATGGCAGCTTTGTCACCGCGAACTCTCAGTCGCATCCCGACCTGTTCTGGGCGCTCCGGGGAGGCGGCGGCAATTTTGGCGTGGTAACCAGCTTCCTGTTCAGGGCCCATCCCGTCTCGACGGTGTTCGCCGGTCCAGTGCTGTGGAACCAGAGCTATGCCGGCGACCTGCTGAGGGCCTATCGTGACTTTTGCCCCAGGGCGCCGGAGGAACTTGGCTGCTTCCTTGGCCTGAAGACCGTTCCGTCCACCGACCCCTTCCCGCGCGAGCATTGGGGAACGCGCGTCTGCGGCCTGTTCACCTGCTTCAACGGTCCGGAGGATGCGGGCCATGACGCCATGCGGCCGATCATTTCGGCCATGCCGGCGCCCCTCATAGACTGGCGGAGCATGATGCCGTTTCCGGCATTGCAGAGCCTCTTCGACGGCCTGCTGCCAGCCGGCTTGCAGTGGTACTGGAAGGGAGATTTCGTATCAGAGCTGACGGACGCGGCCATTGCCGTTCATCTCGACCACGCATCGAGGACGCCCAGCGAGCTCTCCCTGATGCATCTCTATCCGATCGATGGAGCCGCGGCGCGGGTCGGCCCGCGGGAGACCGCATGGTCGGCACGCGGCGGCGGATGGTCGATGGTGATCACCGGTGTCGATCGCGATCCGCAGAAGGCCGGAGCGCTGAAGACCTGGGCGAGGGCATACTGGTCCGACATCCATCCCCACGCTGGGGAGGGCGCCTACGTCAACTTCATGATGGACGACGAGGGCGCCGCCAGAGTGCAGGCCAGCTATGGCGGGAATTTCGAGCGTTTGCGCGCCATCAAGCGGGTCTACGACCCCGACAACGTCTTCCACGTCAACCAGAACATCCCGCCGGCGGGCACCCCGGTTCATTGACGGGAAGCGCGCCGGGCTGATCGCCTCGGGCCCTGCCCGGCCGCAACCCACCTTGTGACCGATCAATGCAAAGCGTTCCGGAGACGGCCAGGATGCGCTGCGTCACGCATGGAGGCTCCCGTGGAATACACATCCCATCGGACCGTACACGGCCCGTTTGATCGGGTCGTCGCGCGGGTTGTCGAGGCACTCAAGGCTGAAGGCTTCGGCGTGCTCTCCGACATCGACATCCAGGCCACGCTGAAGGCAAAGCTCGGCGAGGACGTGCCGCCCTATCGGATCCTCGGAGCCTGCAATCCGCCACTCGCGCACGCGGCGCTCACCGCCGAACCCAGGGTGGGCGTCATGCTGCCGTGCAACGTCGTGGTGCATGAGATCGGCGACGGCGACGTCGAGGTGGCCGCGATCGACCCGGCTGCCGCCATGCAGGCGATCGGCAATCCCACGCTCGACGGCATCGCGAAAGAGGTCGGAGCGCGCCTCGCCCGTGTCGTTTCGTCCGTCTGACGGACGACCAAGACGGAAGGATCCGGAGATGCTTCGCCTGCACTTCCACGGCGCCGCGCAGGGCGTCACCGGGTCCTGTTTCCTGCTGGAATCGGATCAATCGCGCCTGCTCGTGGATTGCGGTCTTTTCCAGGGGTCGAAGACGGAAAAGGAGCTGAACTACAGGCCGTTCCCGTTCCGCCCCGCGTCCGTCGATGCCATGGTGCTCACCCACGCGCACATCGATCACAGCGGGCTGATCCCGAGACTGTTCAAAGAGGGCTTCGCTGGACCCCTGCATTCCTCGCCGGCCACTGCGGACCTGTGCTCGGTGATGCTGCCGGATTCCGGGCACATCCAGGAGATGGAGGTGATGCAGCTCAACGGGCGCAATGCCCGCCGAGGCCGGGCCGCCGCCGTCGAGCCGATCTACACGGCCGAGGACGCCAAGGCATGCCTGCGTGTCTTCAGGCGCCACGAGGTGGGGCAGTGGTTCGACGCCTGCGCGGGCGTGCGCGCCCGGCTCTGGAACGCCGGCCACCTCCTCGGGTCTTGCTCGGTGGAACTCGAGGTGACGGACGAGGGCCGGCTGACGCGCCTGCTGTTCTCGGGCGACCTCGGCCCTGCCCAGAAGCTGCTCCAGTTCGATCCCGAGGCGCCCGCCGGCATCGACTATGTCGTCTGCGAATCCACCTACGGTGACACGCTGCGAGATACCGTCGACCCCGGGCGGCGCCGTGCCCTGCTGCGCGACGAGGTGATCGCCGCACGGCACGGAAATGGCGGGGCGCTTCTGATCCCGGCCTTCGCAGTCGAGAGGACGCAGGAACTTCTCCTCGATCTCGTGGCCCTGATGGAAGAAGGAGACGTTCCCGACGCACCGATCTTCATCGACTCACCGCTCGCGACACGGGCGAGCGAGGTGTTCGCGGCCCATGCGAATGGCATCGAGAACGGGAAAGCGCTCGTATCTGCCCTGAATTCGCCCCGCGTGCGCTTCACCGAAACCGTCGAGCAGAGCAAGGCCATCGGCCGGGTGAGCAGCTTCCATGTCATCATGGCGGCGAGCGGCATGTGCGAGGCAGGCCGCATCCGGCATCACCTCAAGGACTGGCTCTGGCGCAAGGACGGCACGGTTCTTCTCGTGGGCTTCCAGGCGCAGGGCACCCTGGGGCGCATTCTTCAGGACGGCGCGAGCCGCGTCCGCATCCAGGGCGAGGATATCGAAGTGCGCGCCCGCATCCGGTCCCTCGACCTCTACTCCGGCCATGCCGATGCCGGGGAACTGACGGCCTGGGTCAAGGGACGCCTCCCGATACGGGCGAACCTGTTCCTCGTCCATGGCGAGGAGGCGGCCATTGCAGGTCTGGGCAGGAGGGTTTCGGCCTTCCTCCGACCCGGACAGGTCGTCGTCCCCGCGCTCGACGCCGTCTTCGCCCTGACGCCGGACGGCGCTGCCGAGAGCGAGGCTCCCCGCCGCATGGCACCCGAACAGGTGGCCCGGCTCGATTGGCACAACGACCTGTCGAGGCTGATGATCGACATCGACGAAGCGGTCCGCGCGGCCGCCGACGAGCGTGCACGTCGCGCCGTGATCCGGAAGATCAGGCGCGCGCTCGCGGATGACGGGCCCGCGGACCTGGACCGGTCCTGACGAGCGTTACGGTCTGCGTGTCGACAAAGGTCTCACCCGCCAGCAGCACACGGCCTCCGTTGCCGTCCCCGCTCCTTTCAGTCCAATTGATAATGCAATTGGATGAATTTATTGTCGAGCTCAGAAACTGATGTTGAGCTTGAGCTGAGCCAGTTTCGGGGAACCGCTTCAGGGATCCGCGATGACACGCAAGGGCAGCAATTCGGTCCAGGTGAGACGCTACAACGAGCGCGTCGTCCTCGAGGCGTTGCGTCGCCTCGGCAGCGCATCCAAGGCGGATCTGGCCCGGTCTGCACACCTCACGCCGCAAGCCGTGGCGGGCATCGTGGATGGGCTGGAAGCTGCCGGCCTCGTCGAGATGAGGGGCCGGAGGACGGGTCTGGTCGGCCAGCCCTCGGTGATGTTCAGCCCTGCTCCGGACGGGGCATTCGCCATCGGCCTGCACGTCGGCAGGCGGGCGCTGGACGCGGTCCTCGTGGACTTCACGGGAAGCGTGAGGCGGCTCGAATCCTTCGAGTACGACCACCCCGAGCCGCGCAGCATCGGCCGGCTCGCGACGTCCTACGTGGACACGCTGGCGGCTTCTCTGCCGCCCGCCCTGCGCGAGCGTATCGTTGGCGTCGGCGTTGCCATGCCGTATTTTCTGGGGGGATGGGCAGACGAACTCGGCTTTCCGCCCGCCATCGCCAACTCCTGGATGAACTTCGACCTGAAGGCGCATCTGAAGGAGCGAATTGATCTGCGCGTCTTCTTCGAGAACGACGCATCCGCAGCGGCCACGGCAGAGCTCGTCTATGGGCGCGGTCGCCAGTTCAGGACGTGGATCTATTTGTCGATCAACACCTTCATCGGCGGAGGGCTGATCCTGAAGGGCAATCTGGAGACGGGGCCGAACGGCAACGCGGCTGCCTATGGACCCTATCCGGTAGGACCCTCGCGCCTTTCGACCGTGCCGCGTCCACAAGGGCCTTTCGAGATCCTCCTGCGGCGCGCCTCGATATACGTGCTCATGAAACATCTCCGGTCCAACGGCGTCGCGATCAACCGGGCCAACGATCTTGTGGAGTTGGGCGACGCTGCCGAGCCCTATCTGGGCGAGTGGATCGACGACTGCGCCGATGCACTGGCACAGGCGATCGTAGGGTCGATCGCGGTTGTCGACGTGGAGGCGATCGTGATCGACGGAATCCTGCCCCGCGCCATTCTTGAGCGCACAGTTCGGGCGGTGAATGAGCGGTTTGGTGCAATCATGCCCGCAGGACTGTTCGCGCCGGCGATCGAGGTCGGCACGATTGGGAGGCATGCTGCAGCGGTAGGGGGCGCCATCCTGCCGCTCTACGCCCTTTTCTCGCCGGACAGCAACATTCTGCAGAAGTTGGAGCACCGGCGTCCGGCTCCCCTGATCCCCGTCTGAAGCTGGCCCTGCCCCGGTCGCGCTTGACGGACCTCACTCGCTCAATATAACAAATTGCTTTAATAATCTGTCCGGGAGCGAGATGCCCAATGACGCGCGTGTCGCTCGAGGCGAAGTCAGACCATTTCGCTTCCAAGGTGGATAGGACACCGGGCGACGTGGCGGCAGGCCTCTCGCACGCGACCAAAGTCTTCGGCGGCACTGTCGCACTGCGCGACGCAAGCTTCGACCTGCGTGCAGGCGAAGTCCTCGCCTTGCTGGGAGAAAACGGCGCCGGCAAGAGCACCTGCGTCAAGCTGCTCGCCGGGGTGTACCGCCCGGACGAGGGCACGGTTGAGATCGGCGGCAAGCCCACGGACCTCGCCTCGCCGCTCGATGCCCAGGGGCAGGGCATCAGCGTCATGCACCAGCATCCCGGTCTTTTCCCCGACCTCTCGGTGGCGGAGAACATTTTCATCGGCCATGCGCCGCTGACCCGGATCGGCTTGCTCGATGACAGCGCGATGTCGGCCGAGACTCAGGCGCTGCTGGACACGGTGGGATTGGCCTGCCGCCCGGACCAGCGCCTCGGCGCGCTGAGGACGTCCGAGCAGCAACTCGTCGAGATCGCCCGGGCCCTGTCGTCCAAAGCGCGCGTCCTGATCATGGACGAGCCGACCGCCGCGTTGTCGCAGCGCGAGGTCGAGAAGCTCTTCGCGGTCGTCGACCAGCTGCGCCGGCGCGGCGTGGCGATGATGTTCGTCGGCCACCGCATGGACGAGATCTTCCGGATCGCCGACCGCATTGCGGTCCTGCGCGACGGTCACCTGATCGGGGTGGAGCGCGCGGCAGACCTCGGCCGCGACCGTGCCGTCGAGATGATGATCGGCCGCCCGCTGAGCACTGTCTATCCCGCCCGGGAAGCGGCACTCGGAGAGATTGCGCTCGAGGTCGAAGGTTTGTCGCGAGAGCCCGCTTTTCGTGGCGTATCGCTGACGGTGCGCAAGGGAGAGGTGGTCGGGCTCGGCGGCCTCGTCGGGAGCGGAAGGACCGAGATTGCGCGGGTCCTGTTCGGCATCGACCAGAGGACAGCCGGAACCGTTCGCCTGCACGGACAGGACTGCGCGTTCTCATCTCCGGCCGAGGCCATGCAGGCCGGTATCGCCTATGTGTCGGAGGATCGGCTCGGGCAGAGCCTCGTGATGGACTTCCCCATCCTCGCGAACGCGTCACTGCCCGTCATCGCCGAGGCGACGCTGGCGGGGCTGGTCATGCGCAAGCGCGAGCTCGCCCTGGTCGAGCCGCACCTCACGAGGCTCAAGCTCAGGTTCCGCAGCCTGGACCAGCCCGTGAAGACGCTGTCCGGCGGCAACCAGCAGAAGGTGGTGCTCTCCAAATGGCTCGCGACGCAGCCGAGTCTCCTGATCCTCGATGAGCCCACGCAGGGCATCGACGTCCAGACCAAGGCCGAAGTGCACGCCATGATCGCGCAACTGGCGCGCCAGGGGATCGCAATCCTGCTGATCTCGTCGGAGCTCCCCGAGCTGATCGGGATGTGCGACCGCGTCGTGGTCCTGCGCGAGGGATCGGTCGCCGCGACCCTATCGGGCGGAGACATCGACCAGTCCCGCATCATCCGCGCAGCCACCGACATCGATGCCGCGCCACCGCGAGACAAAGGACCCGCCAGCCCGGACGCGGAGGTCCGCGAGGACGCGTCGGCTCCTTCCGTGCTCCGGCAGATCCTGGCGCGCCGCGAATGGGGACTCGCCTGCGCCATCGCGGTCGTCGTCGTCCCGGTCGCGCTGCTGAATCCCCGCATCTTCAGCGGGGCGAACCTGTCCTCTCTCGCCATGGACGCAGGGCTGCTGGTGATTGCCGCCGTCGCCCAGATGGTGGTCATGCTCACCCGCAACATCGACCTCTCCGTCGCCTCCGTCATCGGACTGACGGCCTACGGCTCGGCCGCCTTCATGCATACGCATCCAGATGCACCTGTCCTCCTCGGCGTGCTCGTCGCCCTTCTCCTCGGGGCCGGATGCGGGCTGGTGAATGGCCTGGTGGTCACGATCGGCAGGGTGCCGTCGATCGTCGTGACGCTGGGAACGCTCTCCGTCTACCGCGGGCTGAACTCGATCTGGGCCGGCGGCCATCAAATCAGCGCGGACCAGGTGCCCCAGGACTGGCTCGACCTCACGACGGCGTCGGTGCTCGGCGTGCCCGCCGTCCTGCTCATCGCTGTCGCCGTGATGGCTGCGGCGGGGCTGCTGCTCCGCCGGGCCCAGGTCGGGCGCGAGCTGTTCGCGATCGGATCCAATCCTGATGGGGCCAGGCTGATCGGCATCCGCGCCGGGCCGCTCGTGCTCGCGGCCTTCGTCCTGGCAGGGGCGCTGGCCGGTCTCGACGGGGCACTCTGGGCATCGCGCTACGCCACGATCGATGCGCGGGTCGCCACCGGCTACGAGCTGACCGTGATCGCGTCGGTCGTCGTCGGGGGTGTCGCCATCCGCGGCGGCTCCGGTACGGTGCTGGGCGTGCTGCTGGGTGCGCTGACTCTGCTGATCATCCGCAACGGGCTGACGCTCGTGCGCGTCGATCCGCTCTGGCTGCAGGGCGTCTACGGCCTCGTCATCCTCGTGGCCATCGCAGTCGATGCGTATGTCGCCCGGCGCTCGGCGCGCCGGAGGAGCGCCGCGCCATGACGAGCGCGGGTGCACGCCTGATCCGGATGGTCGCGAGCTGGGACGGGCTGCTGTTCTGCCTGACAGCGGCCGTGCTCGCCTATGCCTGCCTCCACCTCGACACCTTCGCCACCTCGTTCAACATTTCGCAGGCGATCGCCGGCAGCGCCGAGCGCGCCCTCATCGTGCTGCCGATGACGCTGCTGATCATCGCCCGCGAGATCGACATCTCCGTCGCAAGTATTCTGGCGCTGTCGAGCGTGGTGTTCGGGCTCTGCATCCAGGCCGGGACCGGGCTTCCCCTCGCCACCGCGGCCGGCCTGCTCTGCGGCGTCCTCTGCGGCGCTCTCAACGGCGTGCTCGTCGCCGGGCTCGGCCTGCCGTCCCTCGTCGTCACGCTGGGCACGCTGGCCATGTTCCGGGGCCTCGGCTACATCGCGCTCGGCTCGGCGTCCGTGAACATCTTCCCCGACAGCTTCACCGACTTCGGAATCGACACCGTGCTCGATTCCGCCCTGCCCTGGACCATCGTCCCGTTTCTGGTGCTGGCTCCGCTTTTCGCCCTCGTGCTCCACGCGACACCGCTGGGGCGGCGGATCTACGCCATCGGCGGCAACCCGGATACCGCGCTCTATTCGGGCGTGAACGTCGCGCGGATCCGCTTCGGCCTCTTCGTCCTGTCCGGCCTCGTGTCCGGACTGGCCGGGATCGTGTTTACGGCGCGTCTGGCGAATGCCCGGGCAAACAACGCGCTCGGCCTGGAGTTCGACGTGATCACGGTCGCGCTGCTCGGCGGCATCAGCGTCTTCGGCGGGCGGGGCAAGCTGTCAGGCGTCTTCCTCGCGCTCGTGCTCGTGGCGGCGCTGCGCAACGTACTCGGCCTGAACCAGATCGGCGGCGATGCCCAGGGCGTGATGATCGGCCTGCTGCTGATCGGCTCGCTGCTCGCCAGCAACCTCGCCGAAGGGTCGTGGTCGGCCCTGGCAGGGCGCTTTCGTTCTCTGCAACCCGGCGGACCGAATTCGGGCGGCCGGCCGGGACCCTCCCGAACACCCCCGAACTGAACACCAGAGGAGACGCACCATGACGATCATCCGCAGGCTCGTGCCCGTTATCGCGACGGGGTCCCTCCTGCTCTTCAGCGCGAGCGCCTTCGCACAGCAATGCGCAAGCGGGCCGGTCACGGTGGGGCTGCTGCCCAAGCTCGACACCGATCCCTACTTCCAGGTCGCCAAGACCGGAGCCGAGGAGGCGATGGGAGAGATCGGCGGGAAGGTGATCCAGCAGGCGCCGTCTCAGGCGACGGCCGAGGCCCAGATCGAGTTCATCAACAACCTCGTCGCGCAGAAGGTCGACGTAATCGCAATCGCCGGCAACGATGCCAACGCCGTCGCCCCGGCGCTCAAGCGCGCTGCAAAGCAGGGCGTGCGCGTCATCTCCTACGACTCCGACGTTTCCGCCGACGCCCGCACGGTGTTTCTGAATCAGGCGAAGGGCGACAGCCTTGCCGAGATGATGCTGGAAAGCATGGGCCAGATGATCGGCTACGAGGGTGACTTCGCCATCCTCTCGTCGACGCCGACCGCGACGAACCAGAATGCCTGGGTCGACTTCATGAAGGCGCGCCTGAAGGAGCCCAAGTACTCCAAGATGAAGCTCGTCCAGGTCGCCTATGGCGAGGAGAGCGAGCAGGTGAACCAGCAGCAGGCGCTCGCCCTCGTGCAGGCGTTCCCGTCGCTCAAGGGCATCATCATCCCCGCCGGCATCGGCCTGCCTGCCGCGGCGCGTGCCATGGAGCAGGCGGGATCGCTCGGCAAGGTCAAGCTGACCGGACTGGCCCCCGCGACGCTCATCAAGAAATACATCGAGAACGGCACCGTCCAGGACATCTGGTGGAACGTGAAGGATCTCGGCTACCTGACGTACTACGCGGCCCAAGCCGTCGCGCAGTGCAAACTGACCGGCAAGGACGGCGAGTCGTTCAAGGCGGGACGGCTGGGTGATTACAAGGTCGGTGCAAAGGGCGAGGTGGTGCTCGGACCGGCGCAGATCGTGACGCCGAAGAACGTCAACGAGTTCAAGTTCTAGGCCTGCACTCTGCTGCGCTTTGATCGGTCAGGCGTGATCAGGACCGGCGCAGACAGTGCGCCGGTCCGGGCGGATGTTACTCCGTCTGCTATCCCCCCAGCCGGTACCCGATCCCGGGCTCGGTCACGATCAAGGCGGGATCGTCCGGGTCGCGTTCCAGCTTGGCGCGGAGCTGGCCTACATAGACGCGCAGGTACTGGGTGTCGTCCTCGTGCGCCGGGCCCCAGACCGCCTTCAGGATCTGGCGGTGCGTGACGACCCTGCCGGCATGCCGGGCGAGGAAGGCGAGGAGGTCGAACTCCCGCGGCGTCAGTCGGACGGCTGCGCCGTCCATCGGGACACGATGGGCGGGCACGTCGACCTCCAGTCCTCCGGCGCGGTACCGACGAGTCCAAGAATCCTCGACAGGATCGTCGCGCTGCCGCAGGTCGCGTGGCCCGTTCCGGCGGGCCGGCCCCGCGCGCTCACCTGACCACCGCCGCACTCGAGCCTGCCTTCGCAGGGAAAGGCTTGATGCCGAAGGTCGCCGCCGGGTCCGAGATCTCCTTCCAGCCAGCCTGGTAACGGCCTTCCTGGAAGTCCTGCAGATGCTGCAGCAGACAGGTCTTCAGGGCTCCGACCTGGCTGCCGATCGTGCCGTCCGGCTTGAAGGGCCGCGTCACCAGCACATTGGGCGTGGCGAGGAACTTCAGGTTGAGTGCACCAAGGTTCTGGTAGGTCCGCTTGACGACGAGGTTCGGTACCTGCGGGGTCAGGTCGTAATCGACAAGGGCGAGGCCGCTGCTTGCCGGGATGCGGGAGATCGCCGGCAGCGGCCAGCCGCCGAGAGTGAAGATGGCCTGCGCCTCGCCGGCGCGAAGCAGGGCAATGGCCTGCTCGTCCGTATCGGCCGCCAGAATCGTCATGCCGTAGCCCAGCTGGTCTTCCAGCGAGCGCGCCATCTGCTGGGCGGTCCCAACGGCGGCGATCTTCAGCCCCTTGAGATCGGAAAAGCGGCGCACGATCTTATGCTCGCCCGTGTAGGGAAGAGCCACGCCTCCCACGACCGTCGCGCCGACGAGCGACCCATCCACCAGGGCCAGGACATGCAGCAAATTGTTGTGAAGCGGCATTACCGCCTGCAGGCCGGCAATGTTGTCGTCGACCCTCATCGCTTCCAGCACGTCAACCTGCACGATGCCGAGGTCAGCCTCGTTTGCCGCGAGGAGGGACAGATTCTGCGTACCGCCGGCGGACGGCAGGGCGCAGATCCGGACCGTTGATCCGCAGGCGGCCTGCATGTCGCGGATCATCAGGGCGTAGACCTTGCCGCTGGGACCGCCTGCTATCCTCAGATCACATCCGTCGTCGGCCGTTTGTGCGCGAAGCGCCGCCGGAGAGGAGACGAAGGCCAGGCTGGCTGCAGCCAGTGCGACTATGTAACGAAGCATGATGTCCTCCTGTGACTAGCGGTGAAGTTCGGGCGCGATGCGGATGGTCTGGCCGTCCGTCGGGCCCTGGGCTTTGCGGGTTGCCGCCCAGCCGAGGACGAGGAGCGCCAGGAAGGCGGCGGTGGCGCCCCAGCGCAGAGCGGTCCAGAAGGTCATGGCCGCCTCACTCTCGGATCCGTCCGGGCCAGCCCGAGCGCGTCGAACCCGACGCGGCTCTCGGCATCGAGAAGCCGGCGCGTCGGCGAGCCGATGGCGCGCATCTGGATGTCGAGTTCGGAGAAGACCGTGTTGAAGCGCTTCTGGACGGACTGGAGCGCCGAGTCGGTCAGCAGATCCTGGACGAGGTTCTCGAATTCACCGGGGTTCAGGGCCGCAAGGACGGCCTCGCCGCTGCGCGCGAACTCCCACTCGAAGATCTTCTGCTGGACGTGATGGCGGAACGTCTGGAGTGCGAGTTGGGCCTCGTCGAGGCGCTCGACATTCGCGGCGTGAAACCGCGTCATCCTGTCCAGCGCTCTCGACTGGCGATCGAGGACGTGCGCGGGGTCGGCGTGCCGCCGCTCCTCGATCATCTGGCCGAGCGTTTCGATCTGGCCGCCGATGGTGCCGAGCGCATTGCGGAAGGCCGCGAGCCGCTGCTCGCGCCGGATGCATTCATGCTGGAGCTGCTCGACCGGGTTGGCGGCCGCGACGCGCTTGCGAAACTTCAGCACGAACGTCTCGATCACCTGCATCGCGAGCGGGATCGACTGAAAGACGGCGGTTCCCGCGACGGCCATGATCGCGAGGGCGACGAGCCCGGCGCCCGCCGATGCCGCCGACCAGATGATCGGGGCCGACAATGCGAGCGCGGCGACGACGCAGGCGATCGCCGCAAACCGGATCGCCAGGACCTGCTGAACCCTGGCCATGCCGCCTTTTCGGAACAGCGCGACGATGTCCATGCTTTCCTCCCCACGGACCGGTCCAACCGGAGCGCCAGGGCTGGCGCGGGACCGTGCCACCTCCTGCGCAATGGCAGTGCCAAGGTGGGCCGGCACCTCCGGCGGGAATGATTTCGTCAAAATTTTCAAGCGGTTCATGAAGGCATCAAGATCGGTGGCCGCCGCGATGGGAACGGCTGCCAGGCAGAAATCTGCCGATCTCCCGGATCGCCGGTGCAGGAACCGGCCCGATCTTCTTCCACGCGCCGCAACACCGGACTCGCCGGCGGAAAGCCCGGCGGGTCCCGCGGGACTGTGCAGGATCTTGCCTATTGCCCGGTTCGCGATCGGCAGAATCCGTCACCGGGCGGTCCTGCGCGCGCGGTGCGCCCTTCTCCTCAACCGACTGCCGGGACGGGATTTTTCTTTCATTTCCCCGATGCCGGGAGCCGCTGGCATGTCCGGTGCTTGAAGTTACGCTCAAGTTCGACTTGCTATGCGTATCGGGTCGCGGCCAAGCTGCGCAACGCCGCTCGCGCCGGCCGGTCCTGGACGTAGAGACCAGAGCCATGATCGTCGGAATAGACCTTGGGACGACCAACAGCGCCGTCGGCGTCTGGAAGGACGGTGCGGCCGTCCTCGTTCCAAACCGGCTCGGCTCGGTGCTGACGCCGTCGGCCGTGAGCGTCGACACGACGGGAGAGATCCTCGTGGGCGCCGCCGCGCTGGATCGCGCGACCACGCATCCCGAGCGGACCGCGACCCATTTCAAGCGTTACATGGCGACAGGACGGACGATTCGGCTCGGGAAGCAGGAGTTCCTGCCAGAAGAATTGTCCGCCTTCGTCCTGCGAAGCCTGAAGGCCGACGCGGAGGCCTTTCTCGGCGAGCCGGTGAGCCAGGCCGTCATCACCGTCCCCGCCTATTTCAACGACCGGCAGCGCAAGGCGACGCGGCGGGCGGGCGAGCTCGCCGGCCTCACCTTGGAGCGGCTGGTCAATGAACCCACGGCTGCAGCCCTGTCCTACGGCGTGAACCAGCTGGACAGGCAGCACAAGTTCCTCGTCTTCGATCTCGGAGGCGGCACCTTCGACGTCTCCGTCCTGGAAGTTTTTGAGGGCGTGATGGAGGTGAGGGCGACCGCCGGCGACAGCCGTCTCGGCGGCCAGGATTTCAACGAGTTGCTCTTCACGAACTTTCTGGCGCGCGGCGGACCTGCACTGACGTTGGAGGCCGAGCGCGATCCCGCCTTCGCGGCCCGTGTGCGGGTCGCTGCGGAAGCTGCCAAACGGAGGCTGAGCGAACAGAACGAGACAGTCATGTCCGTTGTCGAGCGGGGGCGCACCATCGAAATGCCCATCTCGGCTGAGCGTTTCGAGACGCTGTCGGAGGACATCATCACCCGGATGCGAGCCCCGGTGCTCCGCGCCCTGAACGATGGCCGTATCGGGATCCACGAGCTCGACCAGGTGCTGCTGGTCGGCGGCGCGACGCGGATGCCCATCGTAAGGCGCGCCATCACGCGCATGTTCGGACGCTTCCCCTCGACGGCTGTCAACCCGGATGAGGCTGTGGCGCTCGGCGCAGCGGTGCAGGCCGGCCTCAAGTCGCGCGACGCTGCACTCAGGGAGGTAGTCCTCACGGATGTGTGCCCCTTTTCGCTGGGGGTTGGCATGCTCGAGGGCGGTGGCGAGGAGCTGTCTGAGCGCGAAGTGTTCTCCCCGATCCTCGAGCGCAACACGACCGTACCCGCCAGCCGCGAGCGCCGCTTCTGCACGGTCCGAGACAACCAGACACGGGTCGACATCACGATCTTCCAGGGAGAATCCGTCAGGCTGGAGGACAATGTCGAGATCGGAAGCCTTGAGGTTCCTGTCCCGCCGGAGTCGTCCGGAAGGGTGGCCGTCGACATCCGGTTCACCTACGACATCAACGGCATCCTGGAGGTGGACGTCAGCATTCCGCAGACGGGCGTCACGCGCCAGCTCGTCATCGTGAATGACGAGGAGATGTCGCCCGAGGAGGTCGCCAGGCGACGCGCCATCCTAGCCGGATACAAGCTGCATCCGCGCGAAAACGAAGCGAACCGGGCGGCGGTCGCAAGGGCTGAGCGCTGCTTCGAAACAACGCTGGGCGCCGAGCGCACGGCCGTGCGGCAACTCCTCGTGTCTTTCGAGCATGTCCTGAACCGTCAGGATCCGAAGGAGATCGAGAGGGCACGGGCCCTCCTCCTCAGCGAGCTCGACGAACTCGAGAGACGGGCCAAATGATCGAGAGCGACCCCTGGCCGATTCTCGGAATGGCTCCGACGGCAAACCGCGAGCTCGTTCGCCGCGCCTATGCAGCACGGCTGAAGGTTACAAATCCCGAGGATGACCCGGACGGCTTCCGAATTCTCCGCGAGGCTTATGAGTCGGCCCTGGCCCTGGTGGACACGCTCCAAGGCGGACCTCCGGGTTGGGCAGATCATGATCGCCCCGAGGTCGTCCCAGTCGAACGGGCCGGCACCTGGACCGCCGATGCTTCCACCATGGTGGAGCAGCAGGTCGACGACGAGGAGATCCGGAGGCTCATCGTTGCCCTTGCCCACCGCGTGCACGCAGAAGACCAGCCCGGCCTCGCAAGCGAGATGCGACAGATTTTCTCGGCCATCGAAGCCCTTTTACCCAGGATGACCCTGGATAGGGTGCGGTCGGTTGAAGTGGCAGTCTCGGAAATCGTCGCTTGCCATTTGCCGCGCTCCGCCCCGCTGGCGGCACCCGCCATCAAAGCGTTCGGGTGGACGCATGACTGGAAACGAGACGAAGCGGGCGCGAAGTATGTCCGCGCCATCGTCGATTTCCACTCTCCTCCGCCATTGAGCAACGCGCCGACCGAGGTTGCGCCGCGTCTGCCTAAGCCGGCAAGCCGCCTCCCGTATTTCCTCGCCGCGGCGCTTCTGTCTCTCCCGGTCTCGCTCGTGGTGTTGGATTCGGTCGGATCTGGCCAGCCTGTCGCGAATGCACTCCGGGTGATCGTTGGCATTGGCCTCGTCGTCGCATTCCTGTTCGTTGCTTTCGGATGGCTCCTCGCTCGTGCGACGCGCTGGCTTTCGGTTCATTCCACAATCCCGGAGAAGGTGGGACGCTGTACCGGGATTGCGATCCTGTGGGCATTTGTCGCCATCGGAGCCCTGTCCCATAGGCCTGCCTTTGAAGATTACCCGCCCCAGGCGACCGTCTCGGTTCCGGCACTCGTCAACCCGACGGTCGCGCTTCCGACTCTCGTCAGTCCGGCCAAGCCACCACCTCGGGTAACCGGGACGCTGGACGCCCTCAATGCCGCAGACCTCTGCCGGCTGGCGATCCAGGGCTACTCCGGTCAATGGAACCAGTCGCAGAACGAAGCGGTCGTGGTGGCGAGGAAGCGCGGGTTCACAGAGACGACCTGCCGGTTTTTGTCCGTCGAGATGCGAACGGAACCGGTCAAGTCCGTCGCCGCCCGTCAGCTGGAGTCTCTCGATGTGCGCGATCTCTGTCGGAGGGCGCTTCTCCCGGTTCTTGGCGGGTGGAACTACTTCGATGGCGCAGCCTGGCGTGCCGCCAGGGAGCGCGAGCTTTCGGAACAGTCCTGCAGGGCTTTGCTGGCTTGCTCTGAACCTGCTGCCCAGGAGTCCGACACGGCCAGGGATCCGCTCGCCTGCAACGTCAACCTCGTCTCTATCCCGACGGAAGACCTGTGCCGGGCGGCGATGCGCCCCGTCTCCCCCTTTTCGCGGCAGGACTGGACCATGGGGTTCGTCATGGACGAGCTGAGCCGAAGGCACCAATCGGTCCTCAGCTGTTCCTCCGTGCTGATCGCCCCGCCATTGCGTCCATCCTCGGGCCTGGGACGGCAATGAGCAGGACGGCGCGAGAGGGAGAACGCTCCTTCGCCGGGTTTGTCACGCAGCCGCGGGAAGGAAGGCACGCTTCGGTGGACTTGGACTTCCGTGGATGTGGAAGGCCGGCTCGGCGGCCGGTGAGGAGGGCGCTTCTGGCATGGTTCCACGGCGAGGTGGAGCAGTGCTGGCGTCGCGCAACGACCGGCCTGTCGGTGCTCACGGCCCTGTGCGCGCTTGCTCTGACCACCGCGACCGCGGAGGCCGCCGAGCCATTCCGGATCGGCCTCTCCCTCGGCTTGACGGGCCAATACGCCCTGCCAGCCGCCATGCAGAAGCGAGCGCTGGAGCTGTGGCGCGACGAGGTGAACGCGGCCGGAGGTGTCCTCGGCAGACCGGTGGACCTCGTCCTGGAAGATGACGGATCGGATGCGTCGCGGGCGCGGGCCATCTACACGCGCTACGTGGCCAACCGGGCGTTCGACGTGCTGCTGGCGCCTTATTCCAGCGATCTCACCAGCGCCGTCGCGCCCATCGCCGAGGATGCCGGCGTCCCGATGCTGGCGCCGGGGGCCGCGGCTGACGAGGTGTACCGCAAGGGCTATCGCAACCTGTTCGGCATACTGACGCCGGCCAGCCGCTACACGCAGGGGATGCTCCGCCTGGCCTATGACGCGGGGATCGGCACGGTCGGCCTGCTCTCGGCGGAGGACAGCTTCTCGCGCGACATCGCCGAGGGCACGCGGAAATGGGCGCCGTTCCTGAAGCTCAGGATTGCGTTCGACGAGCCCGTCGGCAGCGACGCGAGCCTTGCCGACGCGGTGTCGCGCATGCGCAGGGCGGGTGTCGGCCTCGTGGTCGTGGCCGGCTACATGGACGAGGCGCTGCGCGTGCGCCGCGCCATCGCAGCGGTGGCCTGGACGCCCGCCGCCTACTTCGCGACGATCGGCCCTGCCCTGCCAGACTGGCGGATCCAGGCGGGCGACCTTGCGGAGCGGACCTTCGGGACGTCCGTCTGGGAGCCGAACGACTCGTTCGCCTATCCCCGCTCGCGCGAATTCGCCGCTGCCTTCGCGGCGCGTTATGGCATGGAGCCGTCCTACCAGGCGGCAGCGGCCTTCGCCGCCGGCGAGATCCTGGCGGCCGCCGCGAGGCAGGCCGGCTCCGCCGACCGCGACGCTTTGCGCGACAGCCTCGGCAACCTGGACCTTTACACCGTGCTCGGCCGCTTCGCCGTCGACCGGACGGGGATCCAGATGAAGCGGCTGGACATGATCGTGCAATGGCAGAATGGGCGGAAGGAAATCGTCTGGCCGGCCGAGATCCGCACCGCGGCGCCTATCTTCGGGCCGATCCCGTGAAGAGGATACGCCCTTCGCTGCAGGTCGTGGTCCTCGCTCCCATCCTGGCCTTCGTGCTCCTGGCGGGCCTGGCCCTCTATGGCCTCGTGCTCAGGACCGTGTCGTCCTACGCAGATGCGAGCATAAGGCAGACGCTGGAGGCGCTGCGCCACGGCGCCGTGACCCTCGCCGATGCCGAGGTGGATCGCCAGAACAGGGAGGGCCGGGTCGAGAACGCGCGCGCCCAGGCCATCTACCAGCTCGACGCAAGGCTGCGGCTGGAGGCTTTCGCCCGCGACCAGGGCGTCGGACTGGTCGTGGAGGGTCCTGGCAGCCCGGACTTCGAAACTGGCCTGCCGGAGGGAGACGCCGCCTCCATCAAGGGAAGCGCGGGCCCTGAGGGAGCACGCCCGGTGCAGGCTCCGTCCGGCCGCTCCTACTACGTCGCCTCTTCCGTCTTCTCCCCGTGGAACTGGCGCATCGTGGTGGCGAAGGACTCCTCCGCCTTCGACGCGCTCATCCGTCAGGTGCGCCTCATCTATGGTGGCACGGCGCTGGTGCTGGCCGCGGTCGCGGGACTGCTCTTCGCCGGCGTCCGGCAGGCGGTGGTGAAGCCCATCGCTAGCATCGCGTCGGACTCGGCGAAGGGCGAGCCGCCGGCCTACCGCGGCGTCGCCGAGCTGGAGGACCTTTCCACCGGCATCGGTGACATGATCCGCTCGCTCCGGGCGAAGACCCTCCATCTCGAGACGACGCTCACCAGCATGTCGGACGCCATCAGCGTGTTCGATCCCGACATGCGCCTCGTCGCGTGGAACCCGCAGTTTCAGGCCCTCTACCGCTATCCCGACGGCCTGCTGCGCGAGGGCCTGACTTTCAAGGACATGATCCGCTTCAATGCGGCGCGCGGCGACTATGGACCCGGCTCCGCCGAGGCGCAGGTGAACGACCTCGTCGAGCGGGCGCGCACCCTCAACCCGCCGCAGTTCGACGTCGATCGGGCGGATGGTACGTCGGTGGAGGTGCGCCGGGCACCGATGCCGGATGGCGGCTTCGTGACAACCTACACGGACATCACGAACCGCAAGCAGCGCGCGCTCCTGAAGGCCGCGAACGAAGCCAAGGCGCAGTTCCTCGAGAACATGAGCCACGACCTGCGCAAGCCCGCTGCCGCCATCGTCGAGGAGGCGAACCTGCTCCTGTCCGATCTGCAGAAGGCCGACCTTCTCGGTGCGGCGCCAAGCGCGGTCGAGATGATGCGGGCCAACGCCACCCATCTGCTCGGCCTCATCGACGAACTCCTGGACATGTCCCGGATCGAGGCCGGACAGGTGAGCGTGACGCTTCGTCAGGAGGCGGTCGCTGCGCTGGCGTTGCAGGCCGCCCGCGTGACGCGCCCGATGGCCGAGGGCAAGGGACTGGCCCTGCGCTTCCAGGTCGACCCCGCTTTGGAGATCGCCACCGACAAGCGCATCGTCACGCGGATCCTGACCAATCTCCTCGTCAATGCCGTCGAGTACACCGACACGGGATCGGTGACCCTGTCGGCGCAACGCCATGATGGCGGCCTCGTTCTCGACGTCACCGATACCGGACGCGGCATCGCGGCCGACAAGCTCGACCTCGTGTTCGAGAAGTTCGGCCGCATCGAGAAGACCGCCGGGACGACGCGGCCGGGTGTCGGCCTCGGGCTCGGCCTGCCGATCAGCCGCCAGCTGGCGCGGCTGCTCGGCGGCGACATCAGCGTCGCAAGCGTGCCGGGCGTCGGCTCGACCTTTCGGCTGATCATTCCCGACCTGCGCCAGGAGAATGTGGCATGAGCGATGCCGAACGTGTCGTCCTCGTCGTTGACGACGACGTCGGCAACATCAGGCGGGTGGAGCAGGCGCTCGGGCCCGCCGGTTTCCGGGTGCGCGGCGCGCTGGGCGGCATGGACGGCCTGCGGGCGATCCAGGACGAGCCCGGTCCGTTCGGCTTTCCCGGCATCGTGCTCACAGACCTGAAAATGCCGGGACTGGACGGCCTGTCCCTGCTGGTCCAGGCCATGACGCTCGATCCCGACCTGCCGGTCATCGTCATCTCGGCCTATGGCGAGGTCGCGACCGCCGTGCAGGCCATGAAGTCCGGCGCCTACGATTTCATCGAGCGTCCCTTCGATGTCGACGACCTCGTCGGCAAGGTGACACGGGCGTGGGACAAGCGCGTCCTCGTGCTCGACAACCGGCGCCTCAAGTCGCAGCTCGCAGACCGCGCCGGCATCGCCGGGCGGCTCATCGGACACTCGGCCGGCATGAAGGCGCTGCGCGAGGAGATCGCCGCCATCGCCGCCACGGACGCCACGGTGCTCATTCACGGCGAAACCGGGACCGGGAAAGAGGTTGTCGCCCGCACCCTGCACGAGTGCAGCACGCGGGCGCGGGCACGCTTCGTGGCCATCAATTGCGGCGCGCTGCCCGAGACGGTGTTCGAGAGCGAGCTGTTCGGCCACGAGCCCGGCGCCTTCACCGACGCGCGGCAGCGCCGGATCGGCCTTGTCGAATATGCCAAGGGAGGGACCCTGTTCCTCGACGAGATCGAGAGCATGCCGCTGAAGCTGCAAGTCAAGCTCCTGCGCATGCTGCAGGAGCGTGTGATCGTGCGGCTGGGCAGCAATGCCGAGATCAAGGTCGACATCCGTGTCGTGGCCGCGACCAAGACGGACCTTCTCGAAGCCGCCTCCCGGGGCGAGTTCCGGGAGGATCTGTTCTTCAGGCTCGACGTCGCCGAGCTGCGCCTGCCGCCGCTGAACGACAGGCGGGAGGATATTCCGGTCCTGTTCGAGGCTTTCGTCCGGGAGTTCGCCCTGCAGGCGGGCAGGCCGATGCCAGACATTGCGAGGGAGGACGTGGAAGGCCTCATGACGCGCGACTGGCGCGGCAATGTTCGCGAGCTACGCAACGTTGCGGAGCGTTTCGCGCTCGGCCTCGGCCGCCGCCCGGGTCCGGCGCTGGACGCCGGAGAGACAAAGGGCGGCGGCCTGTCGGAGCAGGTCGACCGTTTCGAGGCCTTGCTGATCCAGAGCGCGCTGAAGGACCATCGCGGCTCGATCCAGGCTACCGCAGAGGCGCTCGGCCTCCCCCGCCGCACGCTCTACGAGAAGATGCGCAAGCATGGTCTCGACCGGCAGGAACATCGGGGATGATGCGGTCTGGCCTCCATCAACCGCGCGAGCGCTTCTCGCCGCGCAAACCTGACCTGGACGTGGTGCGCCTTGCACCGAGCCATGAGCCGGGTTGAGGTGCATTGCCGGTGGGAACCGCCCCCAGCCGCCGTGGACCAGCCAAGACGCCCAGCCACAAGGCTCAGACCTTGTAGTCTAGCCGACGCGGACGAGGCTGCCTCCATTGCCTTTCTTGGAATTGAAGGCGTAGTCGTTGCTGTTGTCGTTCAGCGCCTCGACCTTCGCGGTCCAGTTATTGGTGATTGCGTTCTCGACGCCGCCGCACGTGGCGTATCGCACATTGCTGGTCTATCCGTTTGCAGGCAAAAGCTAGTCAAAACCCCTGGCGCGCAGATCTCGAAGGTCTTTGGTGAGGGCGGCCAGATCCAAGCCGCGGGGGTAATTCAGACGTCCGGACCGGATTACCAGCCGGACATAAGGATAAATCTGCTCGGCAATTTTCGGAGAACTGTCCTTGTTTTTGTGCCAGTCTTCAACGATGTGCGCCTGCTGCTCGACGTTGTACGAATCCCAAGGATCGCCGGGCGTGTAGTCGTAGCCGGCACCTACGGTTTGCGCCCATGCAGATCGCGCCATCGTCCAGTTCGAGTCATTGAACGCCTGCCATACGTGAGTCATCTCATGCACGAGAAGGTCGCAAATTCTGCCGAAGTTGTCGCACAAGAGGCCAAACGTAGCGCTCGTCGATGTCAGGTCACTAAAAGCAACGTTGCCAATATTTATAGCGTACCTCATATTTGGAACCATGGAATTGCTGCCCCTGAAAAATGGCCCGTCGTTCGTCCACGGTCTCCCGCTCCCTCCCAGACCGTTTGTAATCGCGATTGAATCCCACGAGGGAAGTGTTGGGCCGAAAACGTTCAGCAGGAGATCTTGCTCTCTCTTGTCCAGCACGCGCGAATAGTCGGGTCGATTTGCTTCACATCGAGGTGGACTTGGGGATTTCTGGGGTGCAGGCCCAGCGGGTTGCGGAGACGGAACAGGGGTTGGCGAAGGAGTCCCTGGGGGAAGATAAATGATCCCTCCTCGCCAGCTCCCTTTCCCTCCCATTGTACCGGAAGAAAAGGCAAAGTTCTCGCGGTCAAGCGACGTCGCCTGGCAGCCCACGTAGTTGGCGAGGTACCAGTTCACCTGCCGTGTCGCTTGCTGATAGTTGCGCTGCTTGACGAGTTTAAGGCCGGGAAAATTGAACTCTATGAGGTCCCAGGGATCGATCCCCACGCGGTTGGCGAGTGTGATCCAGGTTTCCCCGGTAGTCGCTAAATGCCGTCGACCCGCCGGCGGTACATAGCTTTCGGGAACGGGGATTGAGGGCCTTTCTTGGTTCGGCATCTCGGTCCCCTGCTAAGGTTGAATGGGCTGACGGTTTTCGCTTGGATTGGGGACGGCGATCTCAGGAGTTGTCCGGTGAGGTCTTTGCCATTCTCCGCCGTGACACCATTGCAGCAGCGAAGTCTATCCCCGAACACACGATCCCTTCGCCGATATGGAGCTCGGAAAGTTCACATTTGAGCCGATGGTTACGTGTTCGACAAAACCGGCTTGCGCACTTTAGCTTAGTACGCACTATTCGATCCATCACTTGCTTGTCGTGGACGACAAACATTCCGATGGAAATCGACGCCTTAATCGGATTTTAGAGTGCCGGTCGCAAGATTTCAATCGCAGACTTGCATTTGGAAAAGGCGGATCCAACCATCTCGCAAGTCGGCATTCGGCCTCCTCAGATGCACCGGCGAAGAGCTCACCATGTCTTGGCACTCCGGAATGTTTCAACCCTCCAACGCCGGATTGAGCGCAGCCCTTGATCGCGCCTTGGCGACGATCGAGTTCACGCCGGAAGGGACGATCCTCACTGCCAACGCGAACTTCCTGGATTGCGTGGGTTACACGCTCGACGAGATAAAGGGAAAGCCGCACGGCATCTTCGTTGATACTGAAACCCGGGGGTCTGCTGACTATCGGCACTTCTGGCACACCCTGGAGGAGGGAGAATTCCAGGCGGGACGGTTCCGCAGGATTGCAAAGAACGGAAAAGCCATCTGGCTCCAGGCAACTTACAACCCGGTTCTCAACGGCCGGGGAAAACCGATCAAGGTCATCAAGTTCGCAGCTGACATTACCGAACAGAAGCGACGCGACGCTGCACTGGAGAGTCGCATGGCGGCCGTCGACAAGGTCCAGGCCGTCATCGAGTTCGATTTGGATGGGCGTGTGATCACCGCCAATCGAAATTTTCTCGACGCTCTCGGCTACAGCCTCGACGAGGTGAAAGGTCAGCACCACCGGATGTTCGTTGACCCGATCGAACGGGACAATCAAAACTACCGCCACTTCTGGGAGCGTCTCCGCCGTGGCGAACTCGACAAGGCCCAGTATCGTCGGATCGGCAAGGGGGGCCGTGAGGTCTTCATTGAAGCGAGCTACAATCCGATCCTTGACGAAGACGGGCGTCCCTGCTCGGTTGTCAAGTTTGCCACCGATGTTACCCAGAAGGTCCGGCTAAATCGAATGATGGAGACGGTGGTCCACAAGACCGCTGACCTCGTGGCCGCAGCCGGACAGAAGGACCTTACCCGGCGGGTGCCGACCGAGGACCTCGAAGGCGAGATCGGCGAACTGGCCACCGGCGTCAACGCCCTTTTGGACACCCTCGCCTACGTCGTCCATTCCGTACGTGGCGCAACCCGGACAACGTTGGCGTCGGCGGCGGAAATTGCCTCGGGCAGCAGCGAACTCGCCCGCCGGACGGAGCAGCAGGCCACATCCCTCGAACGAACCGTTTCCACGACCGAAGAACTCTCTTCGTCCGTGAAGGCCGCAGCAACGTCGTCCCGCCAAGCAGTAAACCTGTCGGAACAGGCTCTGGCCGAGGCCGGTAATGGCGGGCTCGTCGTCGGTGAGGCCGTCGACGCCATCGTGCGGATCGAGCAGGCCAGCCGAAAGATTTCCGACATCACTGACGTGATCGACGGGATCGCGTTCCAGACCAACCTTCTCGCGCTCAACGCAGCGGTCGAAGCGGCCCGCGCAGGTGAGGCAGGGAAGGGCTTCGCGGTCGTCGCGTCGGAAGTTCGCACGCTGGCGCAACGCTCGGCCTCGGCCGCCAAGGACATCACCCTCCTGATTGCCACCTCTGAAGCGGAGGTCGCAGAAGGCGTCAAGCTTGTGCGCAGGGCGGGCGAGGCCCTGACCAAGATAGTAGCGGCCTCACGTGAGGTGTCTGCGACCGTAAGCGACATCTCGATCGCGACCGACGAGCAGGCGAGCGGCATCGTCGGCATGAGCCGGGCCTTTTCGGAGTTGGACGAAATCACCCAACAAAACGCAGCCCTCGCTGAGCAGAGTTCAGCTTCGGCGGCAAGCCTGACCGAACACATAGAACAGTTGGATCTGCTCATCTCCGGCTTTCAAACTTCGCTTGACGATCGGCCGCAGGAAGACATGCCACAGGCGGGCAAGCACCAGACACCCATGCGTCGGATAGCCTGAACGGCGCCACCGGTTGGGCGCCGAAGCACAGGAGGAATTTCTATACTTCAGCAGTTTGCTGGCGCGTGCGTCTGCCTTGCACCCTTCTACCGGCTACCACGTCGGTGATTTGGAGCTGAGGTTTCTTGATTCATCGCCCTGCAGCGGGCTCGTGCAGGGCTTGCGCTTCGACATCCGCGCCGGCAAGCCGTTGTTCAGGGCTGGCGTCGCTCCGAACGAACGCGGCGATATACGCCACGACTCTTGCGTGCACCCTGCACCGCCGATGAGGGCGTTGGTCGCATACGGTCGAGGATCACGCCCACGTGGTGGAGAAAATCCTCGATCGGCGTGGACGCGGCGATCGCGCCTTTCGTCGTCACGATGCCCGGGACCGCTGCCACGAGGACATCAGACCTGGGCCATGCCGCCGTCGACGCAGAGTTCCACGCCGGTGATGAAGGTGCTTTCGGAGCCGACCAGGAAGTTGACGGCCGCCGCGACTTCCTCCGGTCGCCCCATGCGCCCGAGCGGGATCAGCCCGGTCAGGCTGGTCCGCACCTCGTCCGATGCGGCGGCCATCATGGGAGTGTCGATGGGACCCGGGCTGACCACGTTGACCCGGATCCCGCGCGGCGCCAGTTCGTTGGCCCAGGTGCGGGCGAAGGCACGTACGGCCGCCTTGGTGGCCCCGTAGACGCCATAGCCCTTTGTGCCGATGTCGCCCGCGATGGAGCCGATCAGCACAATCGCGCCGCCCGCCGGCATGAGCTCGGCCGCTTTCTGCGCCGCGAAGAGCGGCGCCCCGACATTGAGGCCGAATGTCCGGTTGAAGTGGTCCTCACCGACCTCGCTGAGTGTCGCGAATTCCGACAGGCCGGCGTTGACGACCAGGATGTCGACCCGGCCCGTCTCGCCGTGGATGGTCCGGAACACTTCGTCGAGATCGGCGCGGCTCGACGCGTCGGCCCGGACCGCGCGGACGTTACCCTCGGCCGGAGCCTGCGGCGATGCCGCACGGCTGGTGGCGAAGACGCGCGCGCCTTCCTCTCCCAAGCGCGCCGTGATGGCGCTGCCGATGCCGCCCGCGCCGCCGACAACGACGGCGACTTTGTCGTCGAGTGTGCCCATGTCCATCTCCTCTGGGGACCATGAGCTGATAGATATATTTTGTAGATCTACGGTCAACTACGCACTATGTTTAGCGTAGATATCGGAGAGTATATCGATGCCGAAGCCGGTGCCCCAGTGTGGAACTGAACCAGAAGGGCGGCGCCCCTCCGTTCGGGACGCGACCGATGAGGCGTTGATCGACGCGCGGCGGACCCGGCCTATCCTGGAGCACATCGCCAACAAGTGGTCGGTGCTGATCCTGACGGTGCTGTGCATGCGGCCGTCCCGCTTCAACGAAATCATGCGGCGGCTCGACGGCATCACCCACAAGGCGCTGGCGGACGCGCTGAAGCGCCTGGAGCGAAATGGCTTGATCAAGCGCACTGTGCTGCCCACAACGCCCGTCGGGGTGGAGTACACGATCACGCCGCTGGGCGCCTCGCTGCGCGAGCCGTTCGTCGCGCTCTATGATTGGGCGCTCACGCGAGGCCCCGAGCTGGAAGCCGCGCAGGACGCGTTCGACCGAAAGCACAACTGAGATCGTCGCCAGTGAACCGGCGATGGATCAACCATGAAGGATGTCGGCTTCGGGGTTCTGTCACGGCCGTGACGTCCGGCCGGCCGACCCGCCCCGGCTTTCTGCGGCCGAGGCCGGACGCCCGGGACACGATCGTTCGGTTCGACGACGTCGACCTCGTCGAGGACGCAGACGTTGTAGCTGTGCAGTTTGGCTGATGACCGGTCGAGCATCTGCGGCGCTACTCCCCGCGAACCGGCGAGACGCAGCTGAGCCGGGCAAAGCGGACGCGAAGCGTCCGTGTGCTAGCGTCTGGCTGATTGGGCAGGACGTTATATAGTCGGCAGTGGACGTCGAGGATCACCACCATTGAATACCCACGACCGATCCGGTGCTGCGGCGGAGCGAGCACTTCCGGCCCGGCTCAGTATGCGCCTGAGGCTGGCACGCCAGATGCGGGGCATGACGCTGAAGGCGCTCGCCGATGCTGCCGGTTGCTCGGAGAGCCTGCTGTCGAAAGTGGAAAACGGCAAGGCCTCGCCCTCCCTGCCGATGCTGCATCGCCTCGTGCAGGCGCTGGACACAAACATCGGCTGGATGTTTGAGGAAACCGACGGCGAGGAAGGCATCATCTTCCGCCGTGGCTCGCGCCCTTTCATCACGCTTGATCCGTTGCGCCGCGGCGACGGCATTACCCTGGAGCGGGTGATCCCGTATTCCGCCGGGCATCTTCTCCAGTGCAACATCCACCACATGGCCGTAGGCGGCCAGAGCGCAGGCCCGATCCAGCACGCTGGCGAGGAAGTGGGCTACGTCATAGCCGGCGACGTCGAGCTCACGATCGACGACCGGGCCTACCTGCTCAGCGCCGGGGACAGCTTCGTGTTCAAGTCGGAGCGCCCCCACCACTACCGCAACGTCGGGTCTGCCGAGGCCAGCATCTTCTGGGTGAATACACCGCCTACATTCTAGCCTTCTGCTCAGGTTAAGAGCCTTGACAGGCTTTCAAGGCTCTTGAATTCTTCCTTTCAGTCCCTGCGAGTGGCCGAATGGCGCCCCGGTGCGGGGCAGAGAGGGGAACAAAGAGCCATGTCTATCAGGAAGCAACTTGCGCTGTTTGCCGCGTCCGCGGCCATGACGATTGCCGCAGTATCCGCCGAGGCGAAGACGATCGCCCTGGTGACGATCAACCAGCAGGCCCTGTTCTTCAACCAGATCAACGATGGCGCCAAGGAAGCCGCCAAGGCAGCGGGCGTCGATCTCGTCATTCACAACGCCAACAACGTCGAAAGCTCCCAGAACGACGCGATCGAGAACTACATCGTCCAGAAAGTCGACGGCATCATCATCATCGCCATCGACGTCAACGGCGTGAAGCCGGCTATCTCCGCGGCCAAGAAGGCCGGCATCCCGGTGATTGCCGTGGACGCCCAGATTCCGAACGGCGACAACGCCGCCTTCGTCGGTGTCGACAATACCGCCGCCGGCGTCGAGATCGGGAAGTTCTACGCCGACTACGTGAAGAAGGAGATGAACGGCAGCGCCAAGATCGGCGTCGTCGGCGCGCTGAACTCCTTCATCCAGAACCAGCGGCTCGACGGCTTCAAGAAGGCTGTCCAGGAGAGCGGCGCCAAGGTCACGTTCCTCGACACGGTGGACGGCCAGAACAAGCAGGACGTCGCGCTCTCGGCGGGCGAGAACCTGATGACCGCGAACCCCGACATGTCGACCATCTACGCGACCGGCGAGCCCGCCCTGATCGGCGCGGTGTCCGCCGTCGCGGCGCAGAAGCGGACGGGAAACATCAAGGTCTTCGGCTGGGACCTCACTGCCCAGTCCCTGAAGGGGCTTGACGAGGGCTGGGTCGTCGGCGTCGTGCAGCAGGACCCCTACACGGAAGGCAAGGTTGCGGTCGAGACGATCATGAAGATCAAGAGCGGGCAGACGGTGCCCGCGGTGATCAACGTGCCCGTGACCATCGTCACAAAGGCCAATGCGGACAAGTTCCGCGCGATGTTCAAGTAAGCGCGTCGCCTACACTACAATCTTCCGCGGCGGGGTCGAGCTCCCGCCGCGGGCATGCTCCGACGTCCCGTCCCACCGAGTGGCTTCCATGAGCACTGCCCCGCCGCGGGTCAGGATGACCGGCATCAGCAAGCGCTTCGGTGCCATCCAGACGCTGCAGGACGTGAACCTCGTGCTGCAGCCGGGCGAGGTGCTGGGCCTCGTCGGCGACAACGGCGCGGGCAAGTCCACGCTGAGCAAGGTGCTGTCCGGCGCGATCATCCCCGACAGCGGAACGATCGAGATCGACGGCCGCCCCGTCAGCTTTTCCTCCCCGGCCGATGCGCGGGCACAGCGGGTCGAGATGGTCTATCAGGACCTGTCGCTCTGCGACACGGTCGACGTCGCCGGCAACCTCTTCCTGGGAAGGGAACCGCACCGATCCATCCTCGGCCTGCCCTTCATGGACAGCCGGCGCATGCACGCGGATGCACGCGCCATGCTGGAGCGGCTCGGCATCGTGATCCCCGACACAAGGCTGAAGGTGGAGAACCTGTCCGGCGGGCAGCGGCAGAGCATCGCCATCGGACGCGCCGCGTCCTTCGATCCCTCCGTTCTGATCATGGACGAGCCGACCGCGGCTCTGGCCGTGGCAGAGGTCGAGTCCGTGCTCGAACTCATCCGCACCGTCAGCCAGCGCGGGGTCAGCGTGATCCTCATCACGCACAGGCTGCAGGACCTGTTCCTGGTCTGCGACCGGATCCAGGTCATGTACGAGGGGCGCAGCGTGGCCGAACGCCGGATCGCGGACACCGACATCGAGGAGGTCGTGAACCTCATCGTCGGCCGAAAGTTCACGGCCCGCTCGGCCCGCCACGCGGCGACGGATACGGGAGCGGCACAGTGAGCGTCGAGGCCGATCCGAACCTGCATGCGGGCCCGGCCGGGTCCTCGCGGACGCGCCACCTCACCCTGCGCGACCGCTTCGTGGCGCTTGGTGGCGTCGCCTCGATCGCCCTGTTCTTCGCGGCCGTCTGCATCCTGTTCGCGCTGGTAACGCAGAGCTTTCTCACGTCGAACAACATTCTCAACATCCTGCGCCAGTCCGCGCCGCTGCTGATCGTCGCCGCGACCATGACGCTGGTGATCACCACGGGCGGCATCGACCTCTCGGTCGGGTCCGTGATCGCCCTCGTTTCCGCGCTCTCGGCCACCCTGCTCCAGGCAGGCCTGCCCTGGCCGGTAGTCGTGGTGGCCATGCTCCTCTGCGGAGCCATGATCGGCGCCATCCAGGGGTTCTTCATCGCCTATGAGGGCGTCCCCGCCTTCATCGTGACGCTGGCTGGCCTGTCCGTGATCCGTGGCTTCGCCCTGCTGCTGACAGGGGGCTATTCCATCCCCGTGGATCCGGCCAGTGGCTTCGGCGACATCGGCCGGGCCTGGATCCTCGGACTGCCGCTGCCGGCGCTCCTCGCCATGGCGGTCCTCGCGGTCGTGTACATCGTGTTCAACGCCACCCGGTTCGGGCGCTACGTGACCGGGATGGGCTCGAACGCCGAGGCGGTTCGCCGGGCCGGCGTCGACATCCGCCGCACGGGTCTCGCGGTCTACATGATCTCCAGCGCCTCGGCGGCGCTGGCAGGCGTCATCCTGACCGCGAGGCTCGGATCTGGCTCTTCCAACGCCGGCCTCGGCTTCGAACTCGACGTGATCGCAGCGGTGGTCCTGGGCGGCACCAGCCTGTTCGGGGGCCGCGGCACGGTGGTCGGCACCATTCTCGGCGCCCTCACGGTCGCGGTGATCGCGAACGGGCTGATCTTGTCGCACATGTCGCCCTTCCTCTCCCCGATCGTGACCGGGTTCATCATCCTCGGCGCGATCTGGCTGAACTTCCGCCTGTTCAGGCGCGCCTCGAAGACCCGCTGAGCCTCCGGAGCCACCGCGATGACATCGACCAGAGCCGCCGTCGGGGTTCGTTCCGGAACGGTGATGACAGTTCTCGGCCCCATCCCCGTCGAGGCCATGGGCGTAACGTTGATGCACGAGCACATCCTGCTGGACACATCCAGCTGGTGGAAGCGCCCCTGCTGTGCATCCGAGATCGCCATCGCGGAGCAGCCGGTCTCCATGGAGATCATCGGCGAGTTGCGGATGAATCCCTTTCTCAACCGCGACAATTGCTTCCTGCTGGACGTGGACCTCGCACTGTCCGAGCTGAACCGCTTTGCCGATCTCGGGGGGCACACGGTCGTCGATCCCACCTGCTTCGGGATCGGCCGGGATCCCCTGGCTCTGGCGCGCATCTCCAGGCGCACCCGCCTGAACGTGGTCATGGGTTCGGGCTACTATCTCGAGGCCTCACACCCCGACGACGTCAAGACCATGGATGTCGACGACATCGCCCGCGTCATCGTGCATGACGTCGGTGGCGGCGACGAGCAGCCCGAGATCATGGCGGGGCTCATCGGCGAGATCGGCGTCTCCAAGGATTTCACGGAGGCCGAGCGCAAGTCGTTGCGCGGTGCGGCGAGGGCCGCACGGCTGACCGGAGTTCCCCTGTCCATCCACCTGCCGGGCTGGGAGCGCAGGGGACACGAGGTGCTCGACGTGGTCGAGGCCGAGGGAGCCGACCTCCGGCATACCATCCTCTGCCACATGAACCCCAGCCACGACGACCTCGCCTATCAGGCGAGCCTCGCCGACCGCGGCGCCTTCCTCGAGTACGACATGATCGGCATGGACTACTACTATGCCGATCAGCGCGCCCAGAGCCCCTCGGACGAGGAGAATGCCAGGGCCATCGTCCGCTTGGTCGACAAGGGCTACGGGGATCGCCTGCTGCTCTCCCAGGACGTGTTCCTGAAGATGATGCTGACCCGCTTCGGCGGTTTCGGCTACGGCTACATCCTGCGCCACTTCGTGCCGCGCCTGAAGCGCCACGGGATGGACCAGGGCACGATCGACCTGCTCATGAAGAGCAATCCCCGCCGCGTCTTCTCCGACGCAGCATGACCGCGAGGCTGTCATGACGAAGAAAAGAGTTCTGCTCGCCGGGGAGTCGTGGGTGTCCACGGCCACTCACATCAAGGGCTTCGACCAGTTTCCCACGGTGACCTACCATACCGGCGCCAACGAATTCCTCGCGGCCATGAAGGGCGGCGACTACGACGTCACCTTTATGCCTGCGCACGAGGCCCAGCGGGATTTCCCCCAGACGGCCGAGGCCCTGGCCGCCTACGACGCCGTGATCCTGTCGGACCTCGGCTCCAACACCCTGCTGCTCCATCCCGACACATGGATCCACAGCCGCCGCACGCCGAACCGCCTTGCCGCGCTGAAGACCTATGTCGAGAATGGCGGCGCCCTGCTGATGTTCGGCGGCTACTACAGCTTCCAGGGCATCAACGGTGGCGCCCGCTATCACAAGTCTCCCGTGGAGCAGGTCCTGCCGGTCACCTGCCTTCCCGTCGACGACCGGGTCGAGGTGCCGGAGGGCTTCCAGCCCGTCCTCACCGGGCCGGCCGACCACCCGATCCTCGCCGCCGTCCCTGGCGAGTGGCCTTTCCTGCTCGGCTTCAACGAGGTGGTGGCGAAGCCTGGCGCGCAGGTGCTGGCGACCGTCTCCACGGCGTATGGCTCCCTGCCCCTTCTGGTCACCGGCACCGCCGGACGCGGCCGGACAGTGGCCTGGACCTCCGACATCGGGCCGCACTGGCTGCCCCCGGAATCCTGTGCCTGGGAGGGTTACGGCCGGCTCTGGACCGCAGCCCTCGACTGGGCCACGGCGGCGCGCTGACGGCATTCCGGCATGGGACCCGGCAGGCACCCTCTCGTCCACGTGGTGGGCAACGCCGGCATCGACACGACCTGGCGCATGCCGCGCTTCCCGCTCGTGGGCGAGACGCTCGTCGCCAGCGGCCTGCACCACGATCTCGGCGGCAAGGGGCTGAACCAGGCCGTCGCCGCGGCGCGGGCCGGCGCCGACGTGCGGCTGTGGGCCGCCCTCGGCAAGGATGACGGCGCCCGCCGCATCCGGGAGTTGCTGGCTGCCGAGGCGATCACAGACGCGACGCTGACGGCCATGGACCTGGAGACGGACCGTTCCACGATCTTCGTCGATGCTGCAGGCGACAACCTGATCGTCAGCTCCATCGACTGCGCCGCCGCCTACGATCCGCTCTCCACGCCTGCCCTGGACGCGGCCCTGGAGGAGGGCGACATTTTGGTCATGCAAGGAAACCTGTCGCCGGACGTGACCGAAGCCTGCCTGGCGCTGGGCCACGAGCGCGGTGCGGTGACCATCTTCAACCCGAGCCCCATTGCCACGGTCGCGTCGATGCCCTGGCCGCTCGTCACCTGGATCGTGGCCAACCGGGGCGAAGCCCAGATGCTGACGGAGCACGCCGACCCGGCGGGAAGCGCAAGGCGCCTCATCACGATGGGCGCCGGCGGGGTGGTGGTGACACTCGGCGCCGGTGGCGCCGTCCTCGTCGATCCCGGCGGCATCTACCGCACGGCAAGCCCCGGCGTTCGCGCCACGGACACCGCGGGGGCGGGCGACGTCGTCTGCGGCGTATTCGCGGGATTGCTCGCGCGGGGCAAGGAGGTGCGCCTCGCCCTCGACGTGGCGATCGCCGCGGCATCACTGTCCGTGGCGCGGCCGGGGACGTCCGGCGCCTGTCCCTCCCGCGCCGAGATCGATGCGCTGCTCGCCGGTGCGGATCCGCGGAGGACGACAGCCTGACCGGCTCCGTTACGAGGGTACGCTGCCTTCCCACCGCGCACTGGCGGCGTAACGTCCACGGCCGCGCCGGACAGTTTCAGCGCGGCGCGGCCTCGGCGTAGTCCTCCTGGAATTCGCGCAGCTCCGTCGGGTTGAGGTCGGACACGGCCCAGAACTGGAGGCCTGCCTGTTCCCAGGAGAGGATGCTGTAACCTTCCTCCGCCGCGGCCTTCGTCCGCGCGCCGGAGCCCGGCCAGACGAACAGGTTGATGACATGGCCGTTTCGCTTGTAGACGAGCGCGGCCACGACCTTCCGGTCGACGTAATCGAGCCGTCCGCCCTGCAAGGGGAAGCCGCGGGCGGCCAAGTCGATGACGGGTGGCGAGAAATCGACCTTGCCGTTGAACCACGGCTTGACCTGGTGCTGGTCCGAGGTCGTGACGTCGGTCAGGTGACTGGCCAGAAGCGATCGCACATGGCTTCCCACCAGCTCCGACTGGAGCGTCGCGTCGCCGCGTGGGGGCGCGAGGAAAAGCCCCGCGGCAACGACCAGTGCTGCCAGCGCGGGGGCCAGGCCCCATCGCCCCAAGCGGTCGACGAGGCCGAGGCGCGGGGCCGAAGCGGTCCGGTGAGTCAGGGCCGCGACCGTTCCCGCCTCCGCTGCGACGGCATTGGCGACGCGCAACCTCAGCGCGCCGGGCGCGGCGAGGCGGAAGCCTGGATCCGACAGAACTCGCTTGACCGATCGCAGCTCTTCCACGCGGCGCGCACAGCTGGCGCAATGTGCGATGTGGGCCTCGCATTCCAGTGCATGTGCGACGTCGAGTTCGCCATCGACATAGAGGTTCAGCAGGGATTCACGGTCTTCGCAGGGGCGCTGTCCGGCCTCGCCGCTCATGGCTGTTCTCCTGCGGCCATGCTTGAGCGCCAGCGTGCGGCGAACGCCTTCCGGGCCCGGGATATCCGCGACATCACCGTGCCCAGCGGCACGTCCAGCACGTCCGCGATCTCCCGGTAGGAGAGATCCTCCACGTCGCGGAGCACCAGGATCTCGCGGGCCTCGTCTGCCATGCCGTCGAGGACGGCGCGGACGGCGTCCGCCTCGCCGGCGTTGACGAGCATCGTCTCGGGATCGGGATCGTCCGCGGGGATCTCGTGGCCGTGTGCCACTTCGTCGCCTCCCTGGCCATCAGCGGAGCCGGACATCACCGACGACCTCCGGCGGAGTTCGTCCCGCCACGAGAGGTGGCAGTTGCGCACGATGGTGAGCAGCCACGCCCGGGCATTGTCTCCACGGAAACCGGCGAAGCCCCGGAAGGCCCTCAGGAACGCGTCCTGCACGACATCCTCCGCCGCGTCCCGGTCGCGGCAGAGATACACGGCGAGGGTGTAGGCGGCGTCGAGATGCGGCAGGACCTGCTGCTCGAAGCGCGACAGCGTCGACGGGTTGCCCGCGAGGCCTTCCGGCGTAGCGCGCTTGCGCCGCGCTCCAAACACCCAGGCCACCATCGCCGAGACCGCGGGAAAGGACAGCTGACTGGGCACAAAGGCAATGCGGTGGCGGGGACATGGAGAATGAGGCCCACGCACGCCAGTCACCCATGCCGTCACGGCAAGGTCCATCGCTGGTCTCCCGAACGTCACGAGGACCTCCCCAGGCTCGCGCACAGCACAGGCGCGCTCTTGGCCCCCGCTTCCCTGAAGTGCTCCCGCTTCGAGGTCACGGTGACCGAACCGGCACGCTCGCCCGGTCCGAAGCGGGGAGCCACATCCCTTGCGGCAATGCCGGCCAGCAAGACGGCCCAGATCAGGCAACCGGCTGCGATGCTACACCAACTCGTCCGGAAATCAGCGGGATCGTAGGTCATGGCACCGCGTGCCCCCCGCCCATGCTCGCTGCAGCAGCACCTCCCGGCGGCGGTTGCACTTTCACGATGCCGGTCATGTGCGGATGGAGCGAGCAGAAATAGGCGAAGTCTCCCGCGCCGGCGAAGGTGAACGAGAACCGGTCGCCCGTGTCGAGCGCGTGCGACCGGAAGCTCTTTCCCGTTTCCACGACAGTGTGGGGAATGTCGTCGCGGTTCTCCCAGGTCACCGTCGTGCCCGGCGTGATTGTGACTTCAGGCGGATTGAACGAGAAATTGTCGATCGTAACGACGATCTCCTTCGGGGTGGGAACGGCACGGGCCTCCTCGGCGCAGGCCGGAACGAGAAACCACTTCATGGCCATGACGGTGACGATGACGACGCGCCGGACCAGGCGCGACCGCTGACAGACGGTAAAGCGGAAAGACATGACGAGCTCCAGTTCTGGGTGGGGGCGGACGCGGCCTCGCGTCCGCCCTCCTGGGCTTCAGCCCATCAGGGGTTGATCGATGATGGCGAGGGGGGCGCCGCCCTGGACGAAGTCCACCGTTGCGATCCCGAGGAGCTTGCGCAGCTCGCCGGCTGGCACCTTCATCGGGCCGGGCGAGGATGCCGTTCCGGGCGCGGGCTGCGGAAACGCCGTGGAGCGGGCGGTGTGGAAGGCGACGCGGCCTTCCACCTTCTGCATCACCTGGTGGATATGACCGTTGAGCACGGTGACGGACCCGAAGCGTGCGAGATAGCCGAGCGCCTGGGCTCCGTCTGCAGTGCCCCATCCCCACTCCGGGTAGACGGACCACAGCGGGATATGGGCGAAGACGACGACCGGGGTGCTGGAGGACAGCCCGGCCACATCTTTCTCCAGCCATTCGAGCTGCTCGGCGCCGAGATTGCCGAGGCCGCCCGCCTTCAGGTTCACGACATTGACGAGGCCGATGAAGTGGACGCCGTTGCTGTCGAAGCTGTACCAGCCTGCGCCGCGGGAGCCTTTTGCGAAGCGGTCGAGATAGGCCTGGCCCTGGCCCTCGTCGAGCAGATCGTGCTCGCCGGGCACGTAAAACACGGGCACGCCGATGGCCTTGATGAGCTGTTCGGCATCATCGAATTCCTTCTCCTTCGAGAGGTGGCTGATGTCGCCCGTGTGGATGGCGAAGGACGGCCGGGATGGCAGGCCCCTGATGCGGTCCACCGCTTCGCGCAATGTCGAGAGCGCGTCGGGATTGGCCGGTTTGTCGAAGCCGACATGGCTGTCGCTGATCTGCAGAAACGAGAAAGGCGCCGGGGCGACCTCCCCGGCGAGGGCACGGTCGAGCCCCATCCCAAGAGGGAGGCCGGAGCTCAGGGTCCAGAGCACGCCTGTTCCCGCCCAGGTCATGCATTCGAGGAAGCCGCGGCGATCGAGCCCTTCGCGTTGTTCGCCGTCGTCACTGTGGTTATCGGTCATCTCCGCCTCCGGATCAGGTGTGGGATCATCCCCACGCAGATCCAGACCGGCGGACCGGCCCGTTTATTCCCTGGCCGAGCCTCGACGGAGCGGCCCAGCGGTCACGGAACGGTGAAGAAGGCTGGAGTGGCGGCGTTCTCCCCTACTGGGGATTGCCGGGTTCGCCTGGCGCGAAGAGCCGCACGCTGCCGGAGACGCCGCGCAGCTCGAAGGTGCCGAGATCACGCAAGGGCCGGGTGCATCGTCGCGCGAAGCGGTCGGAGACGACCAAGTTCACGCCCAGTTCATCGCACAGCTTCTCCATCCGGCTTGCCTCGTTCACGGCTCGCCCGATCGTCGTGAAGTCGAGGCGCTGGGACGTGCCGACATTCCCGTAGACCAGCGCACCGAAATGCAGTGCGATGTCGACGGCAAACGCCATTCCGGCGGGGCTCTCTCCACCGTGGAGGCCGGTCAGGCGCGCATGCGCCTCGACAGCCGCGTCCAGCGCCCTGTCGCATTCGGACGCGCCAGCTGGAGCGCAAGGGAAGATGGCGATGAAGCCGTCACCGGTGAACTTCAGGATCTCGCCGCCTGCCCCGGTCACGGCCGATCCCAGGGCGTCGAGCGACGCGTTCAGGGTGCGCACGACTGCGAGCGGATCTTCCCGGTCCGCGGTGGTCGTGAAGCCCTTGAGGTCGGCGAGCAGGATGGCGGCCTCGATCACTTCGCTCTCGCCGCGCCGGACCATCCCCTGGATCACGCGGCCGGCGCTCATTTCGCCGAGATAGGCGCCCAGCACGTCGCGAAATGTGCGGGACAGATTGAGCCTGTAGGCCGCCAAGCCCAGCGCGGGAACAAAGCGGTCGAGGTGGTCGATCTCTGCCTGGGTGAAACCTCCGGCCTGATCGGTCGTAAAGGAGATCGCGGCGCCCATCAGGGCCGTCGACGCGACGAAAGGGACGGTGCGGAGCAGGTAGTCGGTACCGCCTTGCAACCGGAGTTCGTCGAGCAGCGTGAACTCGGCGCAGCCTTCGCCCTGTGCGATCCGCCATCGTCCGGCGCGCTGGTCGAGTTGCACCAAATGGTTGACCGGGCTGCGGAGAAAAATGCGGTCGCCTTCCGGTCCGTGCGGCTGAGCATAGATCGAGCTTCCATCGCGCTTGTGCCAGGTGAAGCTCAGGGACCGGAAGTTCGGATCGATGGTGGGCGTGGCGATGTTGGCGCGCCAGATGGGCACGCCGTGGCCGGCGAGCGCCTCGCAGAACCCAGAAAGCAGGGCTTGCCCGTCCTCACTCGCGGTCGCCGACCGGATGAGCCAGTCGATCAGGTCGGCCGGATCGGGAAACACCCTGCCCACGGACCCGCCGATCATCGCCTCGCCCCGTCCGACCCTCGCGCCATGTCGTAATCCGCGATCTGCCGCTTGCCGGCGATCGATCGCCAGCGTCTGTCGACGAATGGCCGCAGCCGGTCAGGTGTCAGCCGGGAAAGGCGCGCCAGCACGATGGGATAATCCGTGTAGTGCGGCGTCGTGTGGAACAGCTCCGGGTCGGCCTCGATCATCATCTCGCGCTCGTCTCGGGGCACGTCGTGAAGGGTCAGGCTGCAATCTTCCGGTCTCAGCCGCGTCAGCAGCTTCCCCCTTACCTTCAGCGCGGGGGTTCCATAGCTCGTCGCTTCCTCGACCCCGGGAAATTGCTTTGCAAGAGCCACCACGTCGTCCCAGGTCACGGATCCTCCCCGATCGACTCCGTTGCGAGGTCGGCCGAACCGATCGTACCCTGGAATCCGGGCCTTCCCGCCGCTGCAGCTTACTGCAACGGGAAGAGGTGGTCATAGTCGCCTGCACGCTGACAACAATCCGGCACCATCGGGCGCTCTGTCCCTGACCCGTCCTTGCCGCGTGCACGTTTGAGCGATGTGCTTTTCGCGCAGGCCGTCGGTTCGTCGCCCCGCATCGCAACGACCCCGCATGCTTCGCCCTTGGATGCCAACCTCGTTCCAGCCTAGTCTCGCGCCCATGGTTGATCCGCAGACCCTGCCCGAGGCACGCCCGGTCGCTTTTTCAGACCGGGGCATGCAGAACATCCTCGAAGTTGCGCGCTCGGCGCATTCCACGCTGCGGAAGTCCGAGCGGAAGGTGGCCGATCTGGTGCTGGCGGAGCCCAAGCGGATCGTGCGCATGACGCTGGCCGAGACGGCGCTCGGTGCGGATGTGAGCCAGCCCACCGTCATCCGCTTCTGCGTGGCGATCGGATGCGAGGGGTTCCAGGACTTCAAGCTTCGCCTCGCCCACAGCCTTGCCCTGGGAACACCGGCCACCCATTCCGTGCTCGCGGATTCCGATCCACCCTCAGAGGTGGTCGACAAGATTTTCGACTACACGCTCACGAGCCTGGACTGGGCCCGCACCCACCTGGACAAAGAAGCAGTGGCGCGGGCGGTGGACCTGCTTGGACAGGCGACGGCGATCGAGTTCTTCGGCTTCGGGGCATCCGGTATCGTCGCCGCGGACGCCCAGCAGAAGTTTCCGCTGTTCGGCGTGCCCTGCGGCGCTCAGTCCGATTCCCACCAGCAGTTCATCGCAGCGGCCATGCTGAAGCCGGGCAGCGTCGCGGTGGTGATCTCGAACACCGGGTCGACCCGGTCGGTGATCGAGATCGCGCGCACCGCACGCGAGAACGGCGCGAAGGTCATCGGGATCACCGGGGCGCAGACCCCACTCGGCCGCGAGTGCGACGTGACACTGGTCGTGGAGGCGCTGGACAACACCAACATCTACACGCCGACCATCTCGAGGATCGCCGCGCTCGTGGTCGTCGACATCCTCTCTACGGCCGTTGCGCTGCGCCGCGACGCGGCACACGTCGATCGCTTCCGGCAGATGAAGAAGCGCCTGCGGGAGCTGCGATCGAGCGAGCGGCTCTGACGCTCACTCGCCGTAGGGGACCCAGATCGTCTTCACCTGCGTGGCCCGGCGCAGATAGTCTGCCCCCTGCCCTTCGCCGTCCGACAGCCAGTTTACGTCCCGGCACGCCCAGACCGGCTTGAGATTGCCGGCCGAGGCCTTCTCCACGGCGGCGGCTCCCTCGCGGGGACCGTGGTACCAGAGCGCTGCGACATCGTCGTGGTCGGCCAGCGTCCTCGCCAGCTCCTCGCGCGGACCCGTGACGATGTTGACGACCCCGCCGGGCACGTCCGACGTATCGAGCACCTGGTAGAAGTCGGTCGCGGCGAGCGGATGCAGCTGCGACGGAACGGCAACGACGCGGTTGCCCATTGCGATGCAGGGCATCACCATCGACACCAACCCGAGCAGCGGCGCCTCGTCGGGGCAAAGCACACCCATTACCCCGAACGGCTCCTGCAGCGCCACCGTGAGGTGGCGCGACCGGGTCGCATGCACCCTGCCATCGAACTTGTCCGCCCAGGCAGCATAGAAGAAGGTGCGGCGTATCGCGGTCTCGGTCTCGGCCAGCGCACGCTCCGCGGTCTGGCCGATGGAGCGAAGGCGGCCGACGAACTCGTCCTTCCTCGCCTCGAGGTTCTCGGCGATGAAGTATAGCACCTGCGCCCGGTTGTGGCCGGCAAGCCCGCCCCAGCTGCCGGCCTTGGCCGCCGCCTCAACGGCATTGCGGACATCCTTGCGGTTGCCGAGGCCCGCGAGCCCGATCGTCCCCGACGGGCCCTTCACAGCATAGCTGTAGCCGGAGTCGGGCCGGGCCTGCTTGCCACCGACATACAGCTTCGCGGTACGATCGATGGCGACGACCCCCGGCGCCTCGACGGGATCGCCAAAGGCCGTGTCGAAGGCCGGCGTCGCCAACTGCCCGACATCGCCGAGGGCCTTCTCCCAGCCCGGAACGAGGTACTCGTACAGACCCTCGCGCCCGCCTTCGCGACCGAAGCCGCTCTCGCGATAGCCGCCGAAGCCGGCAGCCGCATCGAAGATGTTGGTCGAGTTGATCCAGACCACGCCGGCCTTGACGCGAGCCGCCGTCTCGAGCGCCAGGTCGATGTTCTCCGACCAGATCGAGGCCGCGAGGCCGTAGCGCGTGTTGTTGGCGAGCTGGACCGCCTCCTCCGGCGTCCGGAACGTCATGGTTGCCGCCACGGGACCGAAGATCTCGACCTCGCTGACCGACGATGCCGGCGAGACGTCCACGAAGATCGATGGCGGGAAGTAGGTCCCGCCCGCCGGAAGCGCGCAAGCGGACTGCCAGAGCGTACCGCCCTCCTCGACGCCCTTGCCGACGAGGGTCCGGATCCGTTCGAGCTGCTCCGGCGCGACGATCGCGCCCATGTCCGAGGACTTGTCGAGCGGATCGCCGACACGCAGCGTGTCCATGCGACGCCGGAGCTTCTGGAGGAAGCGCTCCGAGATCCCTTCCTGCACGAGGACGCGAGAGCCGGCGCAGCACACCTGGCCCTGGTTGAACCAGATGGCGTCGACGACGCCCTCGACCGCGCCGTCGATGTCGGCATCCTCGAAGACGATGAACGGTGACTTGCCGCCGAGTTCCAGCGAGAGCTTCTTGCCCGTTCCCGCCGTGGCCTTCCGGATGATGCGGCCGACCTCGGTCGAGCCGGTGAAGGCGATCTTGTCGACGCCGGAATGCTCGACGAGGGCCGCGCCGGTCGCGCCATCGCCGCAGACGACGTTGACCACGCCCCGCGGCAGGCCGATCTCGCGGCAGATGCCGGCAAACGCCAACGCCGTCAGAGGCGTGAACTCGGCCGGCTTCAGCACCACCGTATTGCCGGCTGCAAGGGCCGGCGCGATCTTCCACGCGAGCATCAGCAGCGGGAAATTCCACGGGATGATCTGCCCGCAGACGCCGACCGGCTGGTAGCCGGGAAACTCGGTCTCCAGAAGCTCGGCCCAGCCGGCGTGGTGGTAGAAATGACGGGCCACCAGCGGCACGTCGATGTCGCGCGTCTCCCGGATGGTCTTGCCGTTGTCGATCGCTTCCAGCACCGAGAGGAAGCGCTCACGCTTCTGGACGTGCCGGGCGATGGCGTAGAGGTAGCGGGCGCGGACATGGCCCGGAGTGGCAGACCAGCCGGGGTAGGCTGCCCGCGCAGCCTGTACGGCGGCATCGATGTCGGCCGCGCCGCCCTGGGCGACACGGGCGAGCGGCGTTCCGCGGCCCGGCTCCCCCACCTCGAAGGTCGCGCCGTCGGCGGCGGAGGGCACGAACTCGCCTCCGATGAAATGGCGGAAGCCGTCGGCGTGGCTCGCGATCCAGTCGCGGACATGGGTGTCGGCTTCCGGCGCCGGGCCGTAGTCCATGGTCTTCAGAACGTCCCTGACGGTCGGCACGGGCGGCTCCTCAGGCGAGAGCGTGGTGGGAGGAGGCCGAGTAGCGGCCCGTGAGGAAATGCTCGAGTTGGCGCTCGATGTCGTTGAGCATGGAGCTCGCGCCGATGCGGAACAGGTCTGGCTCCACCCAGCGGCGACCGAGCTCCTCCTTCATCAGGATGAGCCAGGATACGGCGTCCTTGGCCGTGCGCAGCCCGCCGGCGGGCTTGAAGCCGACGGCCTCGCCCGTCAGTTCGCCATAGTCGCGCAGGGCGCGCACCATGGTCAGGCTGACCGGCAGCGTGGCGTTGACGTCCTCCTTGCCCGTCGACGTCTTGATGAAGTCGGCGCCCGCCATCATGGCGACCATGCTGGCCTTGTAGACGCTGCGGAGGGTGCGCAGGTCACCGGTCGCGAGGATCGCCTTCAGGTGAGCGTCGCCGCAAGCCTCCCGCATGGCCCTGATCTCGTCGTAGAGGCCGGCCCAGTCCTGGGTGAGCACCTGGGCACGGTGGATGACGATGTCGATCTCGCGCGCCCCCATGTCGACGGCGTAGCGGATCTCGGCCAGGCGCTGCGGCAGCGGCGTGAGGCCGGCCGGGAAGCCGGTCGCGACGGAGGCGACCGGGATGCCCGAGCCTTCCAGCGCCTTCACGGCCGGCCCTACCATCGTCGGGTAGACGCAGACCGCGCCCACCAAGGGCGGCTCGTCGGCGAGCCCCAGCCCTTCCACGATATCGGAGCGCAAGGGCCGCTTGGCCTTGGCGCAGAGCCGCTGGACGCGGCCCGGCGTGTCGTCTCCGGCAAGCGTCGTCAGATCGATGCACTGGAGAGCCTTCACCAGCCAAGCGGCCTGGTATTCCTTCTTCACCGTCCTGCGCGTGCCCAGCGTTCCGGCGCGGCGCTCCGATGCCGACAGATTGACCTGCACCGCGTCGAACCAGTCGACGCGGAGCGGCGTGCCCTCGTTTCGCCGGTGCGGCGCGTTGGACAGCGACACTTCGCTGCCGGCCGGGAGCACGACGCTGAGAGGCGGTGAGGCGTCGGGCAGCTTGGCCGCCGGCCTGCGGGTCTTTCCGGTTCTATCCATGGTCCGCATCGTTGAGGAGGAAGAGGGCGGTCTGCTCGTCCGTGACGAGCACGTTGACGTAGCCGGCGCGCAGGCAGGCGCGCACAACACGGTGCTTGGCCCGGCCGGCCGCAACCCCGATCGAGAGATCGCGGTCGCGGCAGCGGGAAAGTTCGAGGCCGATGGTACGGGCGTCGAGATCGGCGTCGACGATGGCGCCGTCCTCGTCGATGAAGCGGCTGAGGATGTCGCCAACCGCGCCTTTCGCCTGCAGGTCCTCGGCTTCCGCTTCGGACAGGAAGCCCGACTGGACAAGCACGCTGTCGGGGCTGATCGCGCCCATGCCGAAGCAGATTACCGGGGCCCGCGCCGCCATGGCGAGCACGCCGGCCAGGGTCGGGTCGTTCTCGAGAGCGGTCCGTGTCGCCGCCTGGCCGAGGATCGCCGGCACGGGAAGCAGCGTCGCCGTCCCGCTCGCCGACTGGGCAAAGCGCTCGGCGACATTGTTCGTCTGCGCCGCGGTGGACCGCACAGTGGTAGCGCCGTTCAGCAGCACGACCTCCATGCCTTCGTTCCAGAAGGGCGGAAGGTGATGCGCGACCGCGCTCATGGTGCGTCCCCAAGAGACGCCGATCAGCGAAATCCGGCCGAGCCCGGCGAGAAGCCTCGCTGCGGCCTGGGCCACCCGGTCGAGCTGGAGCGCTGCGTCGAGGTCCTGCGTGACGGGCACGACGACCGCGTCCCGCAGTCCCCACTGTTTTGCGAGGCGGCTCTCTAGATCCGGCTTGCGCGGAGCGCGCGGGACGATCTCGATGCGGACGATGCCCGTTTCCCGGGCCTCTCCGAGCAGCCGGCTGGCCTGCCAGCGGGTCAGGCCGAGCTCCTTGGCGAGCTCGCCCATCGTCATGTCCAGCTCGTAGTATCGCTTCGCGACCTGGATCATCAGCAGCTCGCGCTGCTCGGGCGAAAGTCCCCGAAACTGGACCTCGCGATCGATGTTCTCAACCGACATGGTTCGGTCTCCGCAGCTGACGCTCGGCCAGGCGCCGCGCGACCGGCGCGAGAAGTTCGGTCAGTTCCAGGTACTCCGCAAGCATCTCCGCATAGATGGCGTGGGCAGCAGGGTCCGGTTCTATGGTCGTCGTGGGCTGCACCACGGCAGAGGCGGCCTCGAACAGGTCGGCCACGAGACCGGCGCCCGCCGCTGCCGATGCGGCGGTGCCGACGATGGTCAGGTTGGCGTTCGACGAAAGCTGGACCGGCATGCCGATGGCGTCCACCGTCGCGCGCAGCCAGAGACGGTTCTTGGCGTAGCCGCCCGAACTCACGATCCGCCTGCAGGGCGTGCCGAGCGCCTGCATGTGCCGGATGACGTTGGCGGACGCCAGCGCCACGCCTTCCACCGCGGAGCGGTAAAGCGCGGCCCGGTCGTGCGACAGCGAGAGACCCACCACGGCTCCCCGGAGGAGCGGGTCGCGGAAGGGCGTGCGGTTGCCCATGAAATAGTCGAGCGAGAGAAGACCGGACCCGCCGACGGGCAGCGCCTCTGCCTCGCGCCAGAGTTCAGCGAGCCCGGCGGCATCGAGGCGGAACACGTCCTGGGACCACCACGACAGCACGCTCCCCGCCGAGACTTGGCCGGCCTCGACCAGCCAGTAGCCATCGACCAGCGCATGCGGGTACGGACCCCAGAAGCCCGGGACCGGTGCTTCTTCAGCCAGCTGGAACAGGCTGGCGACTGACGTACCTCCGATCGACAGAAGGTCGCCGGGCGCCAGCGTATCGGCACCGAGGACGCCCATATGGGCATCGATGCCGCCCTGCGCGACGACGGGCCGGTTGCTGAGCCCGAGATGATCCATGGCCCCGGCGCTGAGGCTGGCGATGGCGCCGCCGACCGGCACGATCTCTCGCGGCAGCTTGCTGCCGAGGTCCGGTACGCCGAACTCGGCAAACACCTCGTCGTAGAAGCGCTTGCGGACCGAGTCGTAGTTCCACTTGCAGGTGGCGTTCATGCGCGACCCGACCCAGTGTCCGGTCAGCATGAAATTGACGTAGTCCAGGCACTCGCAGATGACCTGCGCCCGCGCATAGGTGTCGGGCTCGTTGCGGGCGAGCCACATGGCCTTGGGAACGAGCCATTCGGCCGCGTCGCCGCCGCCCGAATAGGCCATCACGGGATGGCGGGAGCGGGCCGTGGCGTCGGCCTCCGCCGCGGCCCGGCAGTCCATCCACAGCAGCGCCGGGCGCAGCGGCACGCCGTCGCGCGTGCACACCACGACCGTCGATGCCGTGGTGGCCGCGCAGATCCCCAGGATTTCCGGCCCGCCGAGATCGCGCATCAGTGCGCGGGTGGCCCGGCCCGCGGCGTCCCACCAGTCGGTGGGGGACTGTTCCGCCCAGCCTGGCCGCGGGAAACGGGTGGCATAGGCCTCCTCCCGCTCGCCCAGCACGGCGCGCCGGTCGAGGTCGAATACCCCGACGCGGACGCCGCCGGTGCCGAAGTCCAGGCCCAGGAGCCTTGCCATGTGGTCCTCCCGCCCCGACCTCAGGGCCGGAACATGACCTTGGAGAAGAAGTCGTTCTTGCCCTTGAAGGTCTCGAACATGCCCGGCAATTCCTCCAGCCCGAGTTCATGGGTGATCATGAACTCCCACCGCAGTTCGCCCGAGCAGAGCTTGTCCAGCGTCACATGCCATTGCGGTCCCGGATAGGGAGCGCCGAAGGAGTTCCAGGCGCCGTGCAGGGACACCTCCTGGCGCAGGACGTGCTGGAATGTCCTGTTCTCGAGGGGGACCTCGCCGACCGGGATGCCGATGAACACGACATGGCCGCCAGGCGCAGCGAGGCGAGCCGCCAGGTTGATCGACGAGGGATGGCCGGCAGCCTCGACGATGATATCGCAGAGCAGGCCGGGCGGAGGAGCGTCGGTGACGAGAAAGGCGTGGGTGGCGCCGGCCTCGCGCGCCATCTCGAGCTTGCGCTCGGAGACATCGACCGCGACCACCTCAGAGCACCCCATCAGCTTCATCCATTGGATGGCGAAAAGCCCGATGGGGCCGCAGCCGATCACGCCGCCGCGCTGGCCGACGGTGGGCGGGGCCTTCCAGATGGCGTGGAGCGCGATGGAGGCCGGGTCGGTCATCGCCACGGCGCGTGGGTCGGCACCGGCCGGCGCCCGCAGGAGATTGCCGACGGGGACAGCCACGAACTCCGTGTAGGCCCCGTCCCTGCGGCTGCCGAAATAGTCGTAGTCGCGGCAACGCGAGAAATTGCCGGTCGCGCATTGGTCACAGACGCGGCACGGGATCATCGGGGCAACCCCGACAAGGTCGCCTTCCGCGAAGTCCTCCACGCCATCGCCGAGTTCCGCGACATGCCCTGAAAACTCGTGCCCGCAGATGATGGGCATCCGGTGCGCGCCCTTTGTGAGCATGCGCGGCAGGTCCGACCCGCAGACCCCGACGGCGGACACACGGAGAAGCACCTCGCCCGGCGCGGCGGAAGGCTTGGGCACGTCCTCCATCCGGATGTCCCCGGGCGAATGCATCACTGCGGCACGCATATCGGTCTTCTCCAACCCTTACGGAGCACTGTGGCGTTGAACCACCTTAGCACATTTGTGCGTACTGCTCCCATTTGTGAAACTAAGCACAGCCACTTTCCATTTCAAAGCCGGGCGTCCGGTTCATTGCGCGATACTGTCGAGATCGTCGTAGAGGGCCTGGCTATGATGATAGAGACGGTCGAAGACGGGCTGCATCCGCGCGTAGCGGTCGACCCATTCGGGGTCGGGCGCGATCTCTGCCTCGTGTCGCACGAGCGCAGCCACGGCATCCTCGAGCGATGCGAAGTGGCCAGCCGCCGTCGCGGCCATGGCGGCGCAGCCGATTACGCCGCACTCCGCCTCGCGCGGAACAAGAACGGGAACCCCATAGACGCTGGCCTTGATGCGCAGCCAGAGCTCGGTCTTCGCGCCTCCGCCGGAGGCGATGACCCGATCAATCCGCTGACCTGTGGCACGCTGCATGATGCCGAGGTGCCGGGCGGCCGCAAAGGCGACGCCCTCCATCACCGACCGGTGGAGGTGCGCAAGCCCGTGGGCTGCGCCTAGGCCGAAGAACTGCGCCCGCGCATTGCGGTGCTCGCCCAACCGCTCCCCCGCGAGATAGGGCAGGAAGAAGAGGCCATCGCTCCCGGCCGGAGCCTCGGCTGCCTTGGCGACGATCTCCTCATAGCCGAGCGCCCGCTCGTGGAAGGCCCTGCGGGCCCACCGCATCGCGTCTCCACCGGTTTCCAGCAGGACGAACGGGCCCCAGTGCCCCTCGACGGTGGCAACGTTGCAGATTTCGGGATCGATCAGCGGCGCTTCGGCGATCAGGGTGAGGATGCACGAGGTACCGGTGACGTCGGAGACGAGACCGGGGCTGCATGCGCCAGACCCCAGAAGCGCCACCGGGTAGTCGGCCCCGCCTACCAGGACAGGGATGCCCTCCGGCAGCCCCGTCGCACGGGCGGCTTCAGCCGTCACTGTGCCGAGTATGTCGAGCCCGTTGCGGATGGGCGGGAGCTTCCGGGTATCGAGGCCGAGCCGGCCGGCAATGTCCGCCGACCACGAAAAGCTCCGGGGATCCATGAGAAAGCTGCAAGAGGCATCGCCGGGATCCATCGCCCGCTCGCCCGTCAGCCTCAGGTTCACGTAGTCCTTCGGCATCAGGACCGTGGCGGCGGCGTCCCATGCCGGCCGGTCGTTCTCCCGGATCCATGCCATCTTGAAGCCGGGCCAGGCCGGCGCGGCCGGGTTGGCCGTCGCGCCGAGGTAGCTTGCGGCGGGGTTCTCGCGCTCGAACGCCTCGACGAGGGGGACGGTGCGCTTGTCGTTCCACAGCGGGGCGGTCGTGCGCGTCAGGGCACCCGCCTCGTCGATGAGCACGGTTCCGTGCATCTGGCCGCAGGCACACACCGCGGCGATCCGGTCGCCGGCGCCGTCCACCGCGTCCAGCACGGCGCGCGTGGAGTGCGCGACGCCGTTCCACCAGTCGTCCGGCCGCTGCTCGGCCCATCCGAACGCCGGGACGATCTGGGCGTATTCGCGGCTGGCGATGTGCAGGATGCGCCCCGACATGTCGACGAGCGCAGCCCGGGCGCTGCCGGTGCCTACGTCGATCGCCAGTGTCAGGTCGCGCGGCATCGTCTGGATCCGCTCAGTGCTTCAGAGAACCGGTGGAGTACTGGATCAGCATGGCCACGAGGATGATGAGGCCCATGTAGACCTGCTGGTGGTAACCCGGCACGCCGGCGAGGTTCATGATGTTGGCGATGATGCCCATCACGAGCGCGCCGAGCAGCGTGTTGATGACGCCGCCGCGGCCTCCCATCAGGCTGGCACCGCCGATCACGACCGCCGCGATGACGTTCAGTTCGGCGCCGACGCCGACTTGCGCGGACCCCACTCCCGTCCGGGCCGACGAGATGATCCCCGCCACCGCAGCGAGCACGCCGGAAATCACGTAGACCGCCATGACGTAGCGCGCGACGGGAATGCCGGAGAGCCGCACCGCCTCCTCGTTCGAGCCGATGGCCGTGATGATGCGGCCGAACTGCGTGAACTTGAGGATGACGCCGCCGACGATGAACACCGCGAACATCAGGATGACCGGCTGCGGAATCCCGAACAGGAAGCCGGACCCGAAACTGTCGAGCGCCGCGCCACCATCACCCAGCGGAATGGGCCGGCCGGCCGAAATGATCAGCGAGAGGCCGCGGGCAATGGCCATCATCGCCAGCGACATCACGAAGGACGGCAGCCGCAGATAGGCCACGAAGAACCCCGTGACGAGGCCGCAGGCAGCCCCGGAGAGCAGGACGAGGACGATGCTCACCCCGGTGCCGTATCCGGAGTTGGCGATGAAGTAGGCGACCAGGACGCCACCGAGCGCCGAGATCGAGCCCACGGACAGGTCGATGCCGCGCGTCAGGATGACGAACAGCATGCCGACCGCCATGATCCCCGCCCCCGAAGCCACCTGCCTCAGCACGTTGAGGATATTGTTGGCGGTCAGGAAGCTGCTGGACCACAGGCTCGCCACCACCACCAGGACCAGAAAGATCCCGAGCGTGCCGAACCGCTGGACGACCTCCGCCACGCTGATGCGCGAGCGGTGTTCCGGGTTTTCCGCAGCGATTGTCATGTCAGCTCACAGCCTCTGCGCTCTCGGTCCGCCGGATCATGGCCAGCGAAAGCAGGTTCTCTTCGGAATAGTCGGGCGGCAGCAACTCGCCGCGGATCTCTCCCTCGCCCATGACGAGGATGCGGTCGCACAGGCCGAACAGCTCCTGATGCTCGGACGAGATCACCAGTACGGCCTTGCCGCCCTCGGCCAGCCGGTTGATGAGCGCGTAGATCTCGGTCTTCGCACCGACGTCCACACCGCGCGTCGGCTCGTCCAGCAGGATGACCTCGCCATCGGCATGAAACCACTTGGCGAGCGCCACCTTCTGCTGGTTGCCCCCGGACAGGCTCGACACGGGTGCCTCGATGCTGGAGGCCTTCAAGCGCAGGCTCTTGCCGAGATCGGAGACGAGGCGGCGTTCCGCACCCGTGCGCAGGAAGCCGAGGGCGTTCACCACCGAGGTGAGGCGTGCCATCGTGGCGTTCACGCGGATCGGCTTGTCGAGGATGACGCCCTGCTGCTTGCGATCTTCCGGCAGAAGGCCGATGCCGGCCTTCACGGCATCGCGAGGCGAACGCAGCCTCAGGGGCTTGCCGTCGAGCACGACGGACCCGCTCGCCAGCCTGTCCGCACCGAAGATCAGCCGGGCCACCTCGGTCCGGCCGGAGCCGACAAGGCCGCCCAGCCCCACGATCTCCCCTGCCCTGACGCTGAGCGAGACGTTCTTCACCATGCGACCCGCCGAGGCCGACTGCAGGCTGAGACGCTCGGCACCGATCGTCCGTTCGGCGCGGTCGGGGAACATCGCGTCGAGCGAACGGCCGACCATCATGCGGATGACCTGGTCAATGGTGACGCCGGACGCCGGCACCGTGCCGACGCCCAGCCCGTCCTTCATGACTGTGATCCGGTCGGCGATCTTGAAGACCTCCTCGAGCCGGTGTGAGATGTAGACGATGCCCACGCCCTGTGCACGGAGCGAGCCGATGATCGTGTGCAGGCGCTCCGCGTCCTGGGCCGAGAGCACGGCCGTGGGCTCGTCGAACACGATGATCTTGACGTCGCGCGACAGGGCCTTGGCGATCTCGACAACCTGCTGGTGCGCGACCGCGAGACGCCCGACGGTCTGCGCGGGGTCGATGGAGAAGCCGAGGCGCCGGATGAGATCGGCGGCGCGCCGGTTGAGCGAGCCCCACGAGATCACCGGGGGCAACTCGCCGAGGAAGATATTTTCGGCCACGGTCAGATCGGGAGCCAGCGCCAGTTCCTGATGGATGACCGCGATACCGAGGGCGCGGGCGTCACGCGGATCGCGGAAGACCACCTTCTCCCCGCCGATCTCGATCTCGCCGCTGGTCGGCTCCATCTCGCCGCCGAGAATGCGCATCAGGGTCGACTTGCCGGCGCCGTTCTCGCCCAGCAGCGCATGCACCTCGCCGGGACCGACCGTGAAGTCCGCCCCCTTGAGCGCCTGGACGCCCCCGAAGGACTTGGTGATCGCGGTCAGTCTGACGAGATCGGTCATGTCCGTCTGTTCTCGAGGGAAAGGGTGACGGCGGGTTCGCCGCCGTCACCTTCACTGCCGGCTGGACCGGAATACTGCCTCAGAAAACCGCGTTGGGCTTGTAGTACTGCTCAACGTTTTCCTTGGTGATGACCGCGGGCGTCGTCAGGTACAGCTTGGGGAAGTCGCCCGGCAGCGTGCCGTTGAGGGCCTTGAGGCCGACATCGACGGCGGTGCGTGCGACGAGGTCGGGATCGTTGAGGCCCGTCGCGCCGTACTTGCCTTCCTTGATGGCGGCGAGCGCCTCCTTCTGGCCGTCGGCCGCGGCGAGCACGAGCATGTCAGACTTGCCGGCCGCCTTCAGCGCCTTCATCGCGCCGAGGACCATCGAGTCGTTCTCGCCGAGGACGACGTTGGCATCGGGATGAGCGGTGATGAGGTCTTCCATGGCCTTCAGGCCACCCTCGTCGGCCCAGCCGCCCCAGCCCTGACCGACAACCGTGAAGCCGGACTTGCCTTCGTTGGTGAGCTGACCTTCCACCACGCCCTTGAACACGCCGAGACGGCGGTCACGGCCGACTTCGTTGCCCTTGTCGCCGGAGAGCAGGATGATCTTCATCGGCTTGCCCTGCATCGTCTTGGCGAGCCACTGGCCGACGAGATAGCCGTTCTGGTCGTTCGACGAGCGCACCTGTGTGACGACGTTGGCCTTGGTGTTGATGCTGGAATCCATCACCACGACCTTGACGCCCTTGGCCGTCGCGGCGTTGGCGGTGCTGACGAGGCCCTCGGGGTCACGGGGGTTGAGGATCAACAGGTTGATGCCCTTGGACAGCATGTCCTCCACGTCGGAGATCTGCTTGCCCATGTCGTTCTGACCGTCCGACGTCGACACCTCGCAGCCAGCCTTCTTGGCCTGGTCCGCTGCGGCAGCGACCTGCGCGGCGAAATAGGGGGCGTTGAGCGTGTACATGGCGACGCCGACCTTGCAGTCGGCCGCCTGGGCAGATCCGACGGTCCCAGCGGCCAGCGCCGTCGCAACGAGCAGCCCCGCGATCTTCAGCTTCATGGCGATCCTCCTTCCCGTTCCATCTTGGAGGGTGTGTGCAACGGGTGGTGTAGCGTAAGAACAGGCATAACCGGCAGTCAACCTCTGCAAATTCTAAATTTGTGCAATCATCGCACCGATGTGAGAATATTGCGTCGCACAAGATGCGATGCTGCGCTGCAAACGTGAGATGCATTCACATCGGAGCGGCTGCCAAGTCTCTGCTGCGAGAATTATGTAGCATAACTACATGTGGGAGCTATCCTGGTTGCGTCTTTCAGGGGAGGAAGCAGCATGATGCGTGAGCCCGGCATCTGCGTCGTGGACGTGCAGAACGGTAAGCTGCGTGGAGCGACAAACCGCTACGTCAAGACACTCAAGGACCTGGACGGGCTGTACGAGGACGGAGACGCCTACCAGAGGGCACTCGGCGCACTCGGTGACACGGTCGTCTACGAGGTGACGGACTACAAGCCGTCCAGTGATCCTGGCGACATGATCATTGGCGTTACGCGCATGCTCCCCGGCAAGGTGGGCCGGGAGTTCTTCATGACCCGCGGCCACATCCACGCCAACCCGAACCGTCCGGAGATGTACTACGGTGAAAGCGGCACCGGGCTCATGCTGCTGGAATCGCCGGCGGGGGAGATCCGCCTGGTCGAGATCGGGCCGCGGACCATGTGCTACGTCCCGCCCTACTGGATCCACCGGTCGGTCAATACCGGCCCCGGCGAACTCGTGATGACTTTCGCCTACCCCGCCGATTCCGGGCAGGACTACACCATCATCGAGACGGCCGGCGGAATGCGAAGCCGCATTGTGGACGACGGCAAGTCCGGCTGGATGGCGGTCGAAAACCGCAGCTACCGCCAGCGACCGCCGGAGTTGGTGGAGGCAATCCTCGCCAAGCGCGGCTGAGGCCGAACTTCACCCTCAAACATGAAGGCAGGTCTCGTGACGTCCTACACTCCGGCCACCCGGCCAACCCTCTACTTCATCGGGGTGACGACGACGAAGAGCTCCATCATGCGTGTCTTCCCCCGCTGGGCGGAGCGTCTGGGCATAGGCGACGCCGAGATCAGGGGGATCGACTTCCCGCTGCACGCAGACCCGGCTTCGTACCGCGGCGCGGTCGAGTTCATCGCCAGCGATCCCCTGTCGCTCGGCGCACTGGTCACGACCCACAAGATCGACCTGTTCAAGGCCTGCCGGGATCTTTTCGACGAGGTTGACCCGCTGGCAGCGCTGATGGAGGAGACGAGTTGCATCTCCAAGCAGGGGGGCCGTCTCGTCTGCCATGCCAAGGACCCGATCACGTCCGGCCTGGCCCTCGATGGCTTCCTCCCCGACGGCCACTTCGCGTGCACCGGCGCGGAATTCCTCGTGCTCGGCGCCGGGGGCTCCGCCATCGCAATGACGTGGCACCTCATGCAGCCCCGGCGTTCGGCCGACCGCCCGTCGCGCATCATCGTGGCGGACGTAAATGCACCGCGGCTGGCCGAGATCAGGCGCGTGCACGAGGAGATGAGTGCGACGGTGCCCGTCGACTACCACCTCGTCCGGTCCGCCGCGGAGAACGACACCATCGTCTCGGGCCTGAAGCCGGGCTCGGTGGTCGTGAACGCTACCGGGCTGGGCAAGGACGCTCCCGGCTCGCCTCTCACCGATGGCGCAAGGTTTCCTGAACACGGGATCGTCTGGGAGCTGAACTACCGCGGAGATCTCGTCTTTCTCGCTCAGGCGCGCGCCCAGGCGGCAGCCCGGGCGCTCACCATCGTCGATGGCTGGACCTACTTCATCTTCGGCTGGACGCAGGTAATCGGCGAGGTGTTCCACGTGCCGGTGCCGACCGCCGGCCCCGGGTTGGACGCCCTGTCGGCGGTTGCAGCCGAGGCCTGAGCCTGGACGATGCTCATCTCCCGCCGGTCGGACCTGATCGCGACGTCAAACCGATGTTGCGCGGGTTCAGGCGTTGGGCATCGTCTCGAAGCGGGGGAGACTGGGGTCGAGGTAATCCCAGGCGTGCCCACGCGACGCGTAGGTCACAACCTGCGGCGCGAAGCGGGCCGGGTCGTCGAGGCTCGCGGCATGGATCGTGAACAGGTCGGGCATGGCGGCAAAGGTCAGGAACACGGGCGAGCCGCACGCGGGGCAGAAGGCGTGGCTCTTTACGCCGCCGCTGTCGGCGACGATCTCCCGCCGCTTCGCTTCGCCCGTCACCGTCACCTGCGCGCGTGAAGGGAAGGTGAGGTAGGAGCCGTGCCCGGTGCCGCTCACCCGCTGACAGTCGCGGCATTGGCAGTGATTCATGAAGATTGGCTCGGCCGTGATCTCGTAGCGCACGGCGCGGCAGGAACAGCCGCCGGTGAAGGGGTCGCTCATGGCAGTCTCCTCAGTCTGATTGACCTTCGCCGAGCGCCCAACGGGGCGTCCGGACGACTTGCGCCGGGGGCGCGCCGTCAGTCCTGCCCCGCGACAGCGTTGCCCAGGGCCGGCACGACCTTCTTCCAGCCGTTGCCCATGGTCTCGAGCGCCGACTGGTTGCGCGGCACGACGAAGCCGGCATGGACGAGGCGAATGCGCGTCCCCTCCGCCGTCGGGGTCAGGGTCCAGCTGACGGTGGTGTCCAGGGGCGCGCCATAGCCAGTGTTGTCGGGGTGCCCACCGCGCCAGCTGTAGACGAGCCGCTCGTGGGGAACAGCCTCCAGGACCTCGCAATGGATGACACCGTCCCAGGCGCCTCCAGCCTTGGTCTGGAAGGTGAAGCGCGTTCCCGGCACGGGCGCGAACCCGGTGGGCGCCATGAACCAGCGGCCAATGAGGTCGCCCGTGGTCAAGGCCTGCCAGATCGTCTCCGGCCGGTGCGGGAACGTCTCCTCGACCACGATCTCCCGCGTGGCAGTTGCGGCTTCGCTCATGGATCGATGTCCTTCAGGAGAGTGCTGAGATCGGCGAAGCGCTCGCGCCAGAACGCGCCGTAGTGGCTCATCCAGTCCACCAAAGGCTCCAGCCCTTCCGGCCGTGCGCGGTAGTAGACATTGCGCCCCACGGGCCGCTCCGCAACGAGACCTGCCTGCCTCAGCGCTTTCAAATGCTGGGAAATGGCGCCCTGCGTGACCCCACTGCCGCGGGTCAGCTCGACGACGGTGATCTCACCCGAGCCGATGATGCGCTCCAGCACCGCGCGGCGGGTGGGAACGGCCAGGGCCTGCATGACGGTGTCGACGGGATCGAGCATGCAAATAGATTAGCTTCGACTAATTCATGAGTCAATGCTGATTGTTTGTTCGTCCGGTCAGGGCGCTGTAGCATTCCCGGATGCACGGCCGGGCTGTATCGGTGGCCCGCTTCCCTGGAGAGACCCGCATGGCAAACCCACCCATTCGCCGCCGGCCGACCGATCCCCTTTCGATTGCAGAAGCCGTCTTCAAGCCGGCTTCCCCGCCAGCGCCCGATCCCGTGCGCGAAGCCAAGCGCGCGATCCCCGTTTCGAAAGAGCAGGTGTCGATCAAGCTCGACAGCGATTTGCTCGCGCATTTCCAGGAGGACGGTCCGGGCTGGCAGGAGCGCATCAACGACGCCCTGCGACACTACGTGGCCAGCCGGGCGTGATCGCACGATCGGTCCTCGCGACCAGGCCTTGATGGCCTCAGACTAGATCAGAACCGCTGCCCCCCGGCTTGGGACGGACGCTACGCCACAGTGGCGTCTCCTGGTGGGACCACGCCTCAGTCCTTCGCCACTCCGATTACGCCGCGGCCTTCAAAGTCCTCGATCCGGTCCGGAGCAAAGCCGAACTCGGCGAGGATCTCGGCCGAGTGCTGCCCGACGAGGGGAGCAGCCCGTTCGATGGCCGGAGGCGTCTCGCTGAGCTGGACGACGGGTCCGACCACCTTCACGGTCCCGGCCTTCGGGTGCTCGTAGGACGTGATGACGCCGCGGTGGCGAACCTGCTCGTCCTCCGGGACCTCGAGATGGGACTTCACCTCGCCGCACCAGATGTCGACTGCCAGCATGGCGTCCAGGAGGTCCTTCCTGATCCACTTGCGCGTCTCGGCCGCGATCTTCTCCCACACCTCGTCACGCTTTGAGAAAAGGATCTCGGGGCTGTCGTACTCCAGCAGTTCGGGCTCGCCGAGCACGCCCACCAGCTTCTTGAAGGGGCTCATCGCGATCGTCACCCAGCCATCCTTCGTGGGGTAGACGCCAAAGGGTGCGTCCATGCCGGGATGGCCTATGCCCGAGTTCGGGCGGGCGAAGTTCTCGTTGAAGTTCATCACCCAGACCATCTCCTGGTTCTGGTGCTGCAGGAGGCCGGACATCAGGTCGATCTTGATCTCCTGCCCCAACCCGGAGCGCTCGCGCCAGTAGAGGGAGGAGAGGATGGCGTAGACCATGTTCATCGCGCCGACCTGGTCGGCGAAGCCGGCGCCGACGGGAACCGGCGGCCCGTCGGCCCGCCCGGTGGCCGCGGCGAGGCCGGTCAGGCCCTGGATGAGCATGTCCTGCCCCGGCCGGGACAGGTACGGCCCGCTGTCGCCATAGCCGGACCCCGAGCAGTAGATGACCCGCGGATTGATGGCCTTGAAGTCCTCGTAGCCGAAGCCGAGCTTGGCCAGCACGCCCGGACGGAAGTTCTGCACGACGACGTCGGCCTTGCGCCCGATCTCGTAGAGGATCTCCTTCGCCTCCGGCGCCTTCAGGTCGACGGCAAGCGAGCGCTTGTTGCGGTTCCAGGCCAGAAAATTCGGGCTCTCCGTCCCGCCCACCCAGCGGTTCTTGAACGTCATCGTCCGGAACAGGTCACCCTGGCCGGGACGCTCCACCTTGATGACGTTGGCGCCCATGTCGCCGAGGAGCTGGGTCGCGAAGGGGCCCTGGAGGAGGTGGCTGAAGTCCAGGACGGTGACGTCTTGCAGGGCCTTGGTCATGGCGATGGGTCCGCTCGTTTCAGTGAGGCGCGTTCGACAGCGCGCGCGTAGGTGTCGTTGGCGTCCTGGATCACGGAGGAGGCCTTGCCATCCCCGGCGAGGAAGCGATGGACGAGGTCTCCCATGTGCTCGAAGGCATGGATGAAGCCGTCGAAGCGGGGGCGCAACCAGGCCTTGTCGAGGGTCTCCAGGGTTCCGGAGAAGAACCCGCCCGCTTGCCTGTCCACCTCGGCACTGGTCCAGGCCGCGCGCAGCCCGGGCTGGCCGCCGAAGGCGAAGTAGTCGCCGGCCTGGTGTCCCGGCGTGTGTACATGGCGGAGATAGGCGACCGCGGCCTCGACGTTCGCGCAGGACGAGGAGATCGCGCAGCCCGCTCCCCCCAGAATCGCGCCGGCCGCCGGATCCGGCCCCGGGCCAGCGATGGTGGTGAACCGGATCGGCTTTGCCACGCCGAGGCGTGAATAGTTGGAATAGCCGAAGGCGAAGGGCACGTAGACGATGTCGTCGCCCGTACTCATCGCGTCGTAGGTCTTGATGGGGTTCCAGCCGGTCGATGCGGGATGGGCGAGCGCCAGGATCTCCCGCAGGCGGTCGAGCACGGCTTCGAACACATCCTCCGGCAGGAGGAACGGCGTGTCCGGCCTGATCGGCGTCCCCATGTTGGCGCTCATGGTCGCGACGAGGCAGGCCGCGTCGCTCTGGCAGGCCGGCATGGCGAGAAAGAGCCCTCGCCTCCTGGCGTCGCGTCCGAGTTGCAAAATGTCTCCGAACGTTCGCGGCGGGCCTTCACGGCCGAGACTGGCCAAGAGGTCGGGCCGGTAGCTCGCAACCTGCGCCGCTGAGTCGGTGGGCAGCGCCCAAACCCCGCGTCCGAAGCGGTAGGACCGGGTGGAGGGTCCCACGCTCTGCTTTTCCAGCATCGCTAAGAAGGCCTCGCCGAGCAGGGGCTCCAGGTTCAGGAGGCAGCCGGTCGCCTCTGCGCGGCCGCAGAACGGATGGTCGACGACGATCAGGTCGAAGTTTCGGGCGAGATCCTCCACCGGCTGGACGCCGAAGTCCCGCAGGCTGCGCCGGGTCCAGCTCACCTCGATGCCGGGATGCGCGGCGGCAAAGCCGGGTGCACCCTTGTCGAGCGGGTCGAAGCCGCGCGGGTGGTCCCACGTCATGCCACGCAGGCGGATCGTGCTCATGCGTGCTTCTCCCGGCCGAGCCTGCCGGCGAGCGGTTCGGCATGCGTGTCCGTCTCGATCCGCGTGATGTGCCAGCGGCCGAGATTGGCGGCGTAGAGCACGGACCCGTCGAAGGCGATGTTGGTGGGATGGCACAACAGCGTCGCGTGCGGATCCTCGATCAGCACCACGGCCTTGCCTTCGGCCGTAATCCTGAGAACGCGCGAAGGCTCGTAACAGGACACGTGCAGCACACCCTGCCCGTCGACGGCGATGCCGTCCGGCAGCCCCGGCAGGTCCGTGGCCGCGCTGGTCCGTCCGGCAGCCTCGCCGTCGGCACCAATGGAGATCCGGCTGACGCGCCGGCCAAACGTCTCCACGACGAACAAGGCGTCGCCCGCTGGCGACAGCGCCATGCCGTTCGCGAAATCCATCGGATCCCGGCACCAGAGCCGTCCGCGGCCGGACGCGAGATCGAAGCGCCAGACGCCGGGCCCCTGCTCGCCGAAGCCGATGCTGTCGCTGACATAGAGAACCCGGCGTGCGGGATCCACGACAGGGTAGTTCGGGATCCGGATTGCGCCCTCCGTCTCTAGCCGTGTCAGGCGGCCCGTCGGGATGTCGACCCGCAGAACGGCGGCATTTCGCTGCTCGCAGACGTAGAGGGTGTCGGGCCCGTCGAAGGCGAGGCCGAGGACGAAGCCTTCGGTGGACGCCACCTTCTCGACGCCGGAACCGTCGGGCGCAATGCGGAGCACGTCTCCATCGGCATTGCCGCACCACACCGATCCGTCCGGCGCCACGGCGACCCCTTCGGGATGATGGATGCGCGGGGTCGAATACTGCCCGTCGAAGAAGACTGCAGCGCGGGACAGATCGAGGAGCGGCGCCCCGGCCGCGGGAAAGCGAGGCGCCGTCATGCCGCCCTCCCCATGGCCGGGATCCCGGGCAACCGCTCGCCGCCCGGACCGAAGAGGTGCAGCGCCTCGCGGCGGAAGCTGATCCCCACCGTGTCGCCCATGCGGGCCGGACAGTCCTTGTCCGCCTTCACGACGACGAAGTCGTTGCCGACCTTCACGGTGACCAGGGTGGCGTCGCCGAGCAACTCGGCGGTGAAGACCTCGGCCCTGATGTCGGCCTTCTCCGGGGCCTCGATCCGCAGATCCTCCGGCCGCTGGCCCAGCGTCACACGCCCGGAGGCAGAGACCGGGACATCGAGTGAAAAGGCCGGATTCTGCAGGGTGCCGGAGCTCGCCTCGCAGGGAATGAGGTTCATGGGCGGGCTGCCCAGGAAGCCTGCGACGAACGTGTTCTGGGGACGCTGGTAGATGTCGAGCGGCGTGCCGACCTGCTGCGCCTTGCCCTGCGACAGCACCACGACGCGGTCGGCGAGCGTCATCGCCTCGACCTGGTCGTGGGTGACGTAGATGGTGGTGGTCCCGAGTTCGCGCTGAAGGTGCTTCAGCTGGGCGCGCATCGAGACGCGCAGCTTCGCGTCGAGGTTGGACAGCGGCTCGTCCATCAGGAAGAGCTGTGGCGTGCGCACGATGGCGCGGGCCAGCGCCACGCGCTGCCGCTGGCCGCCCGAGAGCGCCGCCGGCTTGCGGTCCAGGTAGGTCTCCAGCTCGACGCGTCCGGCCGCTTCCCGCACGCGGCGGGTCCGCTCGTCCGGCGCGATCCTGCGGACCTTCAGGGGGTAGCCGATGTTCTCGGCCACCGTCATGTGGGGGTAGAGACCGTAGTTCTGGAACACCATGGCGAGGTCGCGGTCGCCGGGCGACAGGTCGTTGACCATACGTTCGCCGATGAAGATCTCCCCGTCCGTCGGGTCCTCGAGACCCGCGATCATGCGCATGGTCGTCGTCTTCCCGCAGCCGGACGGACCGAGGAACACGATGAACTCGCCATCGGCGATGTCGATGGAGAAGGACTCGACCCCAACCACGCTGCCCCAGCGCTTCGAGACGGACCTCAGGGTGACCGAGGCCATGATCAATCCCCCTTGATGGTGAGGCCGCCATCCACCCGCAGCACCTCCCCGGTGATGAAGGACGACCGGTCGCTCGCCAGGAAGACGACAGCATCTGCAACTTCCGAAGGCTGGCCGAAGCGGCCCAGCGCATGGGCGGCGTTCCAGCGCGCGATCAGTTCGTCGGGATCGGGCGACTCGCGGAACACCTTCTCGTTGAGCGGCGTCATGATTGTGCCGGGCGCGATGGCGTTGACCCGGATCCCGGCCGGCGCAAGATCGACGGCCGCCTGCTGCGTCAGGGCGTTGATCCCGCCCTTGGCGGCCGCGTAGGCGGCCCAGCCATGAAAGCCCCGCAGGCTCTGGACCGAGCTCAAATTCACGACGGAGCCGCCCCCCTGCCGTCGCATGTGGGGCACGGCCGCGCGCATGCCCCGCCAGACACTGGTGAGGTTGGTGGAAATCACCTCTTCCCAGGTGTCCTCGTCGATTGCATCCACGACGCCGCCGATGGCGCGTGCGGCATTGTTGACGAGAATGTCGATGCGCCCGAAGGAGGCCAACGTTGCATCCACGGCCGCCGTCACCTGCGCGAGTTCGCGGACGTCCGTCTGGACGAACACGGCCCGGCCTCCCGCGGCCTCGATCTCCGCCACGGCCTCGCGGCCCGCTTCCGCGTCGAGGTCGGCTACGGTGACACTCGCGCCTTCCCGCGCCAGGGCCAGCGCGCTGGAGCGCCCGATGCCCATCGCCGCTCCCGTGACGAGTGCCGCGCGGCCTGTCAGCTCACCCATCATGACCCCCTGAATTCCGGATTGCGCTTGTCGAGGAACGCTTCGATCCCCTCCTGCCCGTCGGCCGAGCAGTAGAGGCGGAACAGCACCTCCTGCTCCAGGGCGAGGGCCGTGGGCAGCGCCGCGTCCTGCCCGATGCGTAAAAGCCGCTTCATCTCGGCCATCGCGAGCGGCCCGAGCTTCAGCATGGCCCTCGCCTTGGCGAGCGCTGTCTCCCTGAGGGCGCCCGGCTCGCACAACTCCGCCGCGAGCCCGATCTGGTAGGCGCGTTCGCCCTTCAGGCGTCCTCCGGTCAGCAGCAGGTCGGCCGTGAGGTGGCGGCCGATGGAGCGCATCAGGCGCTGCGTGCCTCCTCCCCCCGGAGAAAGGCCCAGCAACCCCTCGGGAAGGCCGAGACGGGCGGAGGTGGACACGACCAGCACATCACAGCACAGGGCGATTTCCAGCCCTCCACCGAGCGCGTATCCGTTGATGGCGGCAATGGTCGGCTTGGGCAGGGCCTCCAGCCGATCGTTGATCCGCCGCCCTTCCATCTGGAAGGCCATGAACGCCGCCTCGTTGCGGCCGCGATACCCGGCAATGTCCGCACCGGCCGCGAAGGCTTTCTCCCCCGCGCCGGTCAGGATCACGGCGCGCACCGTGTCGTCACCGGCGAGCGCCGCGAGGGTCGCGTCAAGTTCTGCCAGCAGCGGTGTCGAGAGCGCATTCAGCTTGTCCGGACGGTTCAGCGTGACGACGGCGATGGCCTCGTCGACGCGTTCCAGGAGGACCAGGGAGTCTGGCATGCGAAACTCCGGGGCTCAGCCCTTGACCGCGCCGGCCGTGATGCCGGCGACGAACTGGCGTTGCAGGAAGAAGAAGACGACGATCACCGGCAGCGAGACGAGGACGGAGCTCGCCATCAACTCGCCGTACCGGATGCCGTACTGACCGATGTAGTCGTTCATGCCGACCGGCAGCGTCCGCATCTCCTTCGTTGACGTGAAGGACAGCGCAAACAGGAACTCCTGCCAGGTAACGATCAGCACGAACACCGTCGTGGCAACGATCCCGGGCCTGCACAGCGGGAGTACGATGTCGAAGAAGGCCCGCAGCGGCTTGGCGCCGTCGATGGCAGCCGATTCCTCCAGCGTGCGAGGCACGCCGAGCAGGAATCCGCGCAGCATCCAGATCGCGACGGGGAGCGTGACGGTGATGTAGGCGATGACGAGCGAGGCGTAGGTGTCGAGCAGGTTCGCCGCCTTTACCATCTTGTAGATGGGAATGATCATCGCCCCCGCCGGGAAGAACTGGGCGAGGATCACGGCTCCCAGGAACACCGTCAGGATCCGGAACTGGTATCGCGTCAGGCTGTAGGCGGCGAGCAGCGCGAGAGGCACCGTGATGAGCACGGTCAGCCCGGAGACGATGACGCTGTTGAGGAAGTAGCGCTGGAACTCCGGACGAAGCGCCAGGGCATAGTTTTCGAGCGTCGGCCGATCGGGCCACAGCGTGGCCGGCGTCGCGAAAGGCTCGTCGCCCGGCTTCAGCGAGACGCTGAACATCCAGAAGAACGGCAGCAGCACCAGCGCGGCGACGGCGATCTGCAGCAGGTGCATGAGGATGCGGCCGCGGGAGCGGCGGGCCATGGGCATGGTCTCACCCCGCCCTGGAGGCGCGGCGCTGCAGCAGCAGCAGCAGCGCGACGAAGACGACAAGGACGAGCACCGCGATCGACCCGTAAGCGGCCGCGTCGCCAAAGCGGAACTGGCCGAAGCCGAGCTCGAAGATCCGGGTCGGGAAAATGGCAGTCGCGTTCAGCGGACCACCGCGCGTGAGCACCCAGATCATGTCGAAGTAGTTGAAGGTCAGGATGGTCGTCAGCAGGACGTTGACGACAATGACCGGCCACATGGCGGGAATGACGATGTCGATGAGGCGGCGCAGCGGGCCGGCGCCGTCGATCTTGGCCGCCTCGATCTGCTCGGCATCCACTGACTGCAGCGCGGCCAGGAAGACCACCGTCGAGAATGGAAAGCCCTTCCAGAATGCGGCGAAGACGACGGCCGGCATTGCGGTGCCGGGGTCGGCGAGCCAGCCGGCGCCGTGCTCCGACAATCCCGTGCGCACCAGAAGCGAATTGATCAGCCCGAGTTGCGGGTCGAACATGAACCGCCACAGGATGGCCGCTACAACCCCCGGCAGAACCCAGGGCAGAAGCACGAGCGAGCGCAGGACGCCCTGCCCCGGCAGCCGCTGGTCGAGGAGAAGCGCGATCAGGAACCCGCCGGCGTTCTGAAGGAGGACGACCCCGAAGGTCCATGCGATCGAGTTGCGGACGACCTGCCAGAAGGACGGGTCGGCGAAGATCCGGCCGTAGGTTTCGAAGCCGACGAATTTCGGGTTCGGATTGATGAAGGAGCTGGTGAACAGGCTCTCCCGGAACGTGCCGATCATCGGCCAGTACATCAGGACCGCCACGAGCACGGCCGCCGGCGCCATGAAGCCGTAGGCCATCAGGCGCTCTCCGGCGCGGTGTCGCGCAATCCTGCGCTGGATCATTCCTCGAGCTCCAAAACCTGCCCTAGCGGGCGGGGCAGCCCCACGGGAGGGCTGCCCCGGCCGGGATCACTTCAGCGCGTCGATCGTGGCGCAGGCTTCCTTCGCGGCGGCCTCGACGGCCGTTCCCGACAGGATCTTCTGCACCATGTTCTGCTGCGCCTCGGACACTTCGAGGTAGCGCGTCGAGAGCGGCCGCGGCCTGGCGTTGTTGAGGTGCTCCAGGATCACGTCCGGCCGCGAACGGCTCTTCTGCAGGAAGCCCTTTGCCGCCTCGACATTGGCCGGGATCAGGTCCACGACAGCCGCGTTCACGTCCGGCCGCGTCATGAACTGCACGAACTTGATGGCGGCATCCTTGTGCTTGGAGTTTTCGTAGACGACGAGGTTCCAGCCGCCGAACGTGCCGACGGCCTTCTTGCCCTTGGGCGCGAAGCCGGCGACGAAGTCCCAGTCGACCTTGGACTTCTGCAGCGTGGGCTGCTCCAGCGCCGGCCACAGCTCCATGGCGAGCGTGCCGTTGAGGAACAGCTCACGCAGGGGCTCGTTGCCGGCGTTCAGGATGCCCGCCGGGGCGTAGGCGGTCATGTCCTTGTAGAAGTTCAGCGCCTCGATGGCGGCCGGCTGGGTCAGCGCGCACTTGCCCGACGCGTCGAGCACCGATCCACCATTCGAGTAGATGAACGAGTTGGTCATGACGACCGGGTACTCGCTCTTGTTGCCGGTGAGGCCGATGGCGAAGCGGCCCTTGGCCTTGTCGGTCAGCTTGGGCGCGGCCTCCTTGAGGGCCTCCCAGGTGGTGACGGTCGCCGGGTCGATGCCGGCTTCCTTGAACAAAGCCTTGTTCTGGAAGGCGAAGAACCAGACGTCGACGTTGAAGGGGACGCCCCAGAGCGCGCCCTTGTAGTTCGCCGACTCCCAGGCGCCGGGGAAGAAGGCGTCTGCCTTCACCGTGCCGGCCTTGACGAGATCGTCGAGCTTGGCGATCGCGCCGGCCTCGGCGAAAGCCGCGTTCCAGATTTGGTCGACGGTCGAGACGTCCGGTCCGTTGGCGCCCTGCACTGCCGTGAGCAGGCGCTGCTGGTACTCCGGATAGGGAATGGTGGTGACTTCCACCTTGATGTTCGGGTTTTCCGCCTCGAACCGCTTCACGGCCTCCTTCTGATACTCGCTGAGACCGGACTCCGTCTGCTGGTTGTCCCAGAAGCGAAGCACGACCTGCTCGGCGAATGCCGTGCTGGCCAGCATCGTCCCGGATGCGAGGCCCGCGAGCCAGATGGACACGCGTTTTGTCCTCTTTGTCATGTTTTCCTCCCCTTTTTGCCGTTCAGACTGCTTTGCGCATGGGCTGGCGCAAGTCCTCGGCCAGCCCCTCCTCTTCCTCGTCGTCGGCGACGACCACCCGAACGCCGGCGGCGGCGAGATCCAGACGGTGCGAGGAAAGCGTCCCCGCATCGGTGTAGACGGCATGGAACTGGTTCGGGCGGATGGCCTGAACATGCGCCTCGAAGCCGAGCACACTGTGGTCGGCGAGAACGACCACCTGCCGGGCCGCCAGGGCGAACCGGCGGCAGACGAGGGCCGCGCGCTCGTCCTGGAAAGACAGGCCGAAAACCGGCGAGACACCATCCGGCGACACAAAGCTGCGGTCGACCCGCATCGTCTCCAGCAGCGCTCCGACGCTCGGGCCGACGAGGCTGCGGGTGGCCGGCTGGAACTCGCCCCCGGTCAGCAGCACCTTAATGGGTGCCGCATCGGCGAGCGTCTCCAGCACGACGAGGCTGTTGGTCACCACGGTGAGGTCGCGGGGCTCTGCCGCAAGCGCCTCGGCCAGGAAGCGCGACGCCTCTCCGCCATCGAGCAGGATGGTCTCGTGCGGGGCGATGTCCGCCGCCACGCCAGCGGCAATGAGCCGGCGGTTCTCGCGAATCTGGTCGGCAACCTGATCGCCGGCGTTACGGGCCTCGAAGCGCAACCCGAGACTGGCGCAGCGCTCGCGCATTGCCGCGGCGAGCTTGCGGTACCAGTCGTGAGACGGGAAGTGCAGGACGAAGCTGACCGTCCTGTCCCCCGGCGGCGGGCCGGAATAGGCGTGCGGCGCTGCCATGCGGTCCAGCACGGCGGGGTCGAGACGCCAGCGGTCCGCCTCGCGGCGGTAGAAGTCCGGTAGCGTTTCCGGTGTGAGCACCTCCGCCGGGGTGATCACTGCCTCTCCGATCGCCTCGCCGGCGAAACACCGGCAGACCGTGTCGATGGCGACCCGGCCGACCACCTCGGGAAACAGGGCGAGCGTCGCGCGCAGCGGTCCACCGCTCGCCAATGTGTCGAACAGCGCATCGCCCTCGCCGCCGACCGAGTAGGCCAGCACGTCGCGGCCCAGCCGCTCGGCCATCTCGAGCGCGCCGAGGACCGTGTGGTCGTTCACGCCGAAGACCACATTGATGCCCGGGTGCGTCCTGAACGCGTCCCGTGCCTGGCGGACCACGTCCTTCAGGAAGCCGCGGCCCTGCACCTGGTGCGCCGTCACCTGCCCTGGAAAGGTCTCTCGAAACCCGGCCAGGAACCCGTTCATCCGGTCGGTGGCGTTGGTCAGTTCGTCGAGCGAGATGAGCAGGATCTCGGCGGCTTCGGAAACGCCGGCGACCTCGCGGCCGCCGTGCCGGCCAAGCTCGCGCGAGCGCGACCAGTTGTCGGGGCCGAGATAGAGGCCGCCTGCCTGCGGGGCGGACTCGGCGAGAAACGGCACACGGCTTCGCACGGCCTGCTGCCGGAGCGTCTGGGCCCAGCTTCCCGACAGTGGGGGAAGAATCAGTGCGTCGGGGCGAGCAGGTAACGCCGCGAGAGTCCGCTCGGCGGTGGACGAGGCATCCCGCGGTTCCACCCGGATCGCACCGCCTCGGGTTCGCCGGAGCCGGCCCGCCCGCTCGAGCCTCGCGAGATCCCGGCGCAGCGTCACCGATGAGACGTCCGGACAGGCGTGTGCGAGCGCCTGCAGAGACACGACCCCTTGCTCATCGAGCATCGAAATGATCAGGAAATCACGTTCTTCAGAGATCATTGCTGACAACTAGGGATCAGGCCGACTGAAACAGACAGTTTCACCCTCACCCAAACGCGTCAAGCCGGGAAAACTGATCAATTATGATCATCGTGGCAAGGGTGCGAGAGGTCACCCGACGCGAGCGTCGCCGCTTACCGGACCAGCCCTTCGATCCACATCCGAACACCTGCCGCCATGGACGCCCGATGATCGGCGGCGGAGAATCCCGAGACACTTTTGCGCGGGGTGAGGTCGTGGTCGCCGTCCGGCATCCAGAGCAGTTCGATAGACCGGGACAGCGTGTATCCCGTCACCTCCTCCTGGGCGCCGAAGGGATCGCGCGTTCCCTGGACGATCAGCGCCGGGCATCGCAGCGTGGCGAGGTGGGCCGTGCGCGTCTTCTCCGGCTGACCCGGCGGATGGAAGGGGTAGCCGAGGCAGAGCAGCCCGGACACCTCGCCGGATTCGAGGAGTTCGTCGGCCACCATCGACGCCACGCGGCCACCCATGGATTTGCCCCCGATGACGAGGCGCCCCGAGCCGAGCCGTTCACGCGCGGCGGCGACGGCGGCCCGGTACTCCGGAATGACGATCTCGGCCCTGGGCGGCGGCTTGCGCGCGCCGGTGCGCCGGGCGGCCATGTAGGCGAACTCGAAACGCAGGACCCGGAGCCCGGCCCCGGCGAGCGCCTCGGTCATGGATTGCATGCCTGCCGAATCCATCGCGCCACCCGCGCCGTGCGCCAGGAGCAGCGTGGCGGGAGCGTCGGAGGGACCGTCGTCTAGGAAGGTGATGGCGTCCATCGCGGCAGTGTTGCCGGGCGGATCGGATCTGGCAAAGCAAAGGTGATCTGCAGGCTTTGCCGAACGTCGCCGGACAATTGGCATGCAGATGCCGGTCGCTCCCGGTGAGAAAGGGCTGAAGCACGTTCAAACCGCTCAGGGGCGCGCCGCCGGCGCGCCCCATGCGTGGGTCCGCCACCGGCGTCCCGTCGTCTGCGAACGCCGCCTAGAAGTCCCGCTGGAACCTGATGCGGCCTTGCCAGTCGCTCTTGTTGTCGTTCGGGCTGTTGCGGATGAAGCCAGCCGGGGTGTCCGTGTAGGTCGTGTACACGGCCTCGATGCCGACTTCCGTTTTCTTGATGGGGAACCAGGAGACGCGCAGGGCGCCCGTGGCAATGCCCGCATCTCGGGTGTTTCCGAACTGGTTGATCTGGGCGTAGGTCCCATACAGCGTCGAGTTGATCGTCGGCGTCCAGAAATGCTGGAGCCCGGCATAGCCCTGCCACACCTGTGTCAGCTTCAGGCTGTCGCCGACAACGGTGGCGTCAGCCGTGTTCAGCCTGCGGCTTCCCGCCTGCACGCTCTCGCTGAACTCCGCATTCGTGGCCGTGCCGGTGTAGGCATTCGCGCCCCGCGAGTAGGCGACCTGCGCGACGATGTTGTCGCCCGCCGCCAGGAAGGGGAGGTTCACCTTCACGCCAAGCTGGCCGGCGTAGCCGTACTCGCTGTCGACCTCCGGCGTGGATGCGTTGGGCCGGATCTGGTGCGCGGCGCCGGTGAGCGCGACGACGCCCCACCCGGCGCCATATTCGATGCGCCCGACCAGGTCCGGCACAGTGGTGCCGCCATTCGCGGCGGGAGTAACGGTGGGCGCGCCCGGCGACAGGAACACGCCGCTCTGGCGGAAGTAGCTGTCCTCCAGAGCGATGGTCGCGGCGAAGTCGCCGAACTTGGCGGTGTAGGCGACGGCCGGCGGCGTAATCGCGCCGTTGGTCGTATCCGAACCGCGGCCGTTCGATGCGCCACCGATATAGGAGTTCTGGCTGATGCCACTGGCGTAGGCGAAGTCGTAGAACGAGTTGAAGTAGCGGCCGGCGGTGAAGCCCGCAGCCTGAATGAACGCGTAATCGAGATAGGCCCCGTCGGCGCCGGTACCCGAAGCCGTCGCGCCACCGGTGGTTTGCTGGATGTACATGCGGATGGCGGTTCGGACCACGCCGATCTCGGTCGGCGTCTGGGCGTCGAGCGTGAGGTAGCCACGCGCCCTGAAACGCTGGGTCGCCTGCTGGAAACCGCGATTGGTCGGCGAGGCCCAGAAACGCTCATTGTAAAAGGCGTCGAACCGCACGCGTCCGCCAACCGCGAGGCAAGTGTCGGAGCCGGGAATGACAAACCCGGCAAACTTGTCTCCGATCTTGCAGATCCGGACGTAGTCAACAGGAGCTGCTTTTCTGGAGGGCAGATCGGCAGCGAAAGCTGGCACGGAAAGCGTCGTTGCTACAACGGCGAGAGTAAAGCGAGATCGGCTCATGGTCAGCCCCGGTTGTTGTCCGGGCGTTGTACCAACCACTCAGATAGCCGAAGTGTCATAGTCTGTCATAAATCGACAGTGGCAAAACAAGTTGTAGCAGAGCAACAGCATAATGCGGCAGGATGACGCGATTTTATTTTTGTTCAACTGCTTACTTGTTATTTTTTATCTTCGATTCGAAAATCGTCAAATCTGTTTATGCTAGGTATTTTACGACGCTGCTGTCGCCGCGCGTCACGGTTCCCGATCCTGCCAACGCGCCCCTTCTCACGCTTGACCTCGGGTCTGTGCGGGGCTTCTCGATCACGCGGCCAAGTCGCAGCGCGGGTGAACCATGCCGCCGGCGCGACGGATATGATGAGCTGGCCCAAAAATCTGCGACGCAACTCTGAACTGAGTGAGAGCCTGAAGCATTGCCCGGGTGAATCTTCAACGGAGCGGATCGATGGCGACCAAGAAGCAGCAGGACAGCAAGGGTGCGGAGACCGGGGCAGCCAAGGAAAAGCGGAAGTCCGCGGCCAGCGACACCGCGCCGTCAAAGAAGGCGACACCGGGTAAGGCAAAAGGCGGGCTGGCGCAGCCGGTCACTCCGTCACCCGAGCTTGCCGAGGTGGTCGGCAAGGAAAAGCAGCCGCGTTCCCAGATCGTCAGCCGGATCTGGGACTATATCCGCAAGCACGACCTGCAGGATCCCGCCGACAAGAGGACCATCGTTGCGGACGACAAGCTCAAGGCGGTGTTTGGGAAGGATAAGGCGACGATGTTCGAGATGAACAGCCATATCTCCCGGCACGTCGCCAAATGAAGGTCGTGGCGTTCGCGAACCCTGCTCGCGCAAGCTCGGCGGGTTGATCAGCGGGCAGCAATGATACCGACGGTGGCCGGTGATCGGGGCAACAAGCCCATGAAAAAGTCTCAGAGTGCCGCAGCGATACCGACGTAGAGGGTTACGTCAGGCAGCGCTCCGGCACTCTGATTACGACGGGATGCAAATTTTCCAGAGACACCCGATAGCGACGGCACCATGGCCCTGGCCGACTTCCGTGTCAGCCAAAGGCGGGTGCCATGTCTCTCAGCGGCTTTAGCGCGGCATATACATGCACGGCTTCGTGCGGTTCCTGACCTCCCCCACGGGGGTCACGGCACAAGGCGTGATTTTTGCCGTCTCCGGAACGTAGAGGCACGGCTTGGCCCTGTTCCGATACTCTCCAACAGGCGCAGCCGGGCACATTTCCATTGTCGTGGTCGGGAAGTTGCCAATCGGCTTTACTTTACCGTTCATCGTGGAAGCCAAGCTCGGGCTCAAGCCGGCGGCGCAAGTAACAAGTATAGTGGACACCAGGATCAGGGACTTCATGTCTGCACCTCCAGCTAACGGCCGATTGATGCATCGAAGGGCGTGAGCGGATTGCAGAAAAGGCTGTTTTTTCTCATGCCTCAGGTACCTGAAACCGCCCGTTGCTCAGCGCGAACATGCCGGCCGTCCGTCCTTACAGCGCAGCATTCGCCGGTTTGCGCCAGCGATTCTTGCTGACTGGAAGCTCCGCGTCGGTCCGGGGGACCAACCCGCACTCCCGTCCCCACCGCCAGAACCAGCCTCGGCAGACTTCCAGCTTGCAAGACGTCTGACGATAGACAACTATTCTCGCTGTGGTTGTTCCACCGCGTGGCGCAACCAGAACCCCGGCGGGAATGCCGGCCGGGACAAGGACACAAGAACACCGAGGGATCGGGAGAAGCGCACCATGCGACATTTTCTTGCCAGCGCCATCGTCGCGGCGGGGTTGTTCGGGGTTGTAGAGGCGGCGTCGGCCGGCGAGACCCTCGACCGGGTCAACAGCACGCACGCCCTCAAGGTCGCCACCAACAGCGGCTGGCCTCCCCAGAGCTTCCTGGATGACAAGAACGAGCTCGTCGGCTTTGACATCGACGTCGCGAAGGAGATCGCCAAGCGCCTCGGTGCGACGGCCAGCTTCGACACGCCTGAATGGGCAGTGATGACGGGCGGACACTGGCATGGCCGCTGGGATGTCGCCGTAGGCTCGATCACGCCCACCAAGCCAAGGGCCGAAGTTCTCGACTTTGCGGGGATCTACTACTACAGCCCCTACGTCTTCGCTGTTCACAAGGACAGCAAGGCCCAGAAACGTGACGATCTGAACGGAAAGAAGATCGGCGTGGAAACGGGCACCACCTCCGAGGACTACGTCCGCCGGCAACTGCAGATTGATGCACCGGATGCTCCGAAGATCAACTACACGCTGCAGCCGGGCGACATCAAGACGTACGCGGACTCGATGCTTCCCTTCGACGACCTGCGCCTCGGGGACGGGACGCGCGTCGACGCGGTGATTGCGCCGGAACAGACCGCGATGGGAGCGATCAAGAACGGCTATCCCGTGAAGATCCTGCCCGGCGACTACGCTTTCAAGGAGCCGCTCGTCGTCGTCGCCGACAAGGGCGACGCCGAATGGACCGCCAAGCTCGGCGAAATCATCAAGGCCATGAAGGCCGACGGCACGCTGAGCACGCTGACCAAGAAGTGGTACGGCCAGGACTACAGCAACTGATCAGGATGCCGGGGCAAGGCGCCGGCCGCACAGGCCGGTCCCTGCTTCGGCTTCTCCCGGCGGGGCACTCCGCCCCGCTCTCTGCTCATGTTCTGGACCGGGGCTGGAATGGACTACATCGAAACCTATTATCGGGCCGGGGCGGGCCGCGAACTTCCGCGAGCCACGCTCTCCGGCAGTGTCGAAGCCGACGTCTGCGTGGTCGGCGGGGGCCTGGCCGGCCTGAGCACCGCGCTGGAGCTTCTGCGCCGGGGCAAGTCTGTCTGCCTTCTCGAAGCACAGCGCATCGGCTGGGGTGCGTCCGGCCGCAATGGCGGCTTCGTCTCTCCGGGGTGGTCGGCGCGCCATTCCTCCATCGTGCGGCTCGCCGGCGCCGAGGGGGCCGGCGCGCTCCATCACATGTCCATCGAGGGGGCCGGCATCGTAGAAAGGAACATCGACGACCTCGCCATGGCGGACGTCGACAAGGTGCAAGGAATCCTCTCGGCCGTTCGCTATCCCGCCCCGGCCGAATTGCAGTCTTATCGCGACTGGCTCCACCGCGAGTTCGGTTACGAGGTCGAATACAGGACGACGGAGCAGGTCCGTGACCTGCTGCTGTCCAACCGTTACTTCCAGGCGCTCTACAATCCCAACGGGTTTCACATCCATCCGCTCAACTACGCCCGCGCCTTGGCGCGCGAAATCGAGCGGCTCGGCGGGCGGATTTTCGAAGCGACTCCGGCGGTTACACAGGAGCGGCAGGGTGCCGCCCGGCTCGTCTCGACGGCAAAGGGAACGGTGAAGGCCCGCGACGTCGTCATGACCTGCGGCGGCTACACCGACGCACTGCTCCCGGCGCTGCGCCGGAGCTACCTTCCCATCGCCACCTACGTGATGCTCACCAAGCCGGACCGCGACAAGGTCGCGAGCGCCATCAGGACGACAGCGGCGATCGGCGATGACCGGCGGGCAGGCGACTACTACCGCATCGTCGACGAGGGCCGCCGGATTCTCTGGGGCGGCAAGATCACGACCCGGACCACGGAGCCCCGCCTTCTCGGCCGCCTCCTGCACCGGACCATGGTGTCGACCTACCCGCAGCTCCGGGATCTCGGGGTCGAGATGGTCTGGTCGGGGCTCATGTCCTATGCGCGCCACATGATGCCCCAGATCGGCGTGCTCGAGCCGGGGCTCTGGTACTGCACCGCCTTCGGCGGCCACGGCCTCAACACGACGGCAATCGGCGGCACGGTGGTGGCGGAGGCGATCGCCGGCGAGAGCGACCGCATCCGCCGCTTCGCCCCGTTCGGCCTCGCCTGGAACGGCGGGCTCGCCGGCCGCGTCGCCGTGCAGCTGACCTACTGGAGCTATCAGGCGATGGATCTCTACCGCGAGCGGCGCCGGGCCTAGCCGGAAGGACGCGATCGATGCACTACGCCGACAACGTCGACTACCCGCCCCTTCTCAGCCGGCCGGCCATCTTCGTGCCGGCCATCATCGCGATCTTCCTTGCCCTGCTGCACTGGAATGTCGGGGCGACGGCCCTGGGCAAGGGCATCGCCCAGCTCGTGGGCCTCGCGTCCGATTCCGTCGAGACACGCAACCTGCTCCTGGCGGCGCTCGCGACGGTGATCTTCGCCGTCAATGTCGGCATCGTCCTGCGCATGCCCCTGCGCTGGCAGGTCTGGGTCGTCTGGCTGGAGCTGGCGCTGCTCGTGCTCCTGTTCTTCTACTCCTTCGACCTCAGCTTCAGCTTCATCCGTCGCAAGATCGGGTTTTTGCTAAGCCAGGGCCTCGTCACGACCCTCTACATTTCCGCCGTGTCGATCGCGATCGCATCCGTGCTGGCGCTGGTGGGAGCGATCGCCAAGCTCTCGTCCAACGGCATCGCGCTGGGCATCGCGAATTTCTACACATCCCTGTTCCGCGGCCTGCCGCTGCTGATGCAGATCTACCTCATCTATCTCGGCCTGCCCCAGCTCGGGTACGTCGTGAATGCCGTGCCGGCCGGGATCGCCGCCCTGTCGCTCTGCTACGGCGCCTATATGACCGAGATCTTCCGGGCCGGGATCGAGAGCATCCCGCGGGGCCAGTGGGAGGCCTCGCGGGCTCTGGGATTGCGGCCCGGTAGCACCCTGCTGCGCATCATCCTGCCGCAGTCCATGCGGGTCATCATCCCGCCGACCGGCAACCAGTTCATCGCCATGCTGAAGGATTCGTCGCTGGTGTCCGTCGTCGGCGTCTGGGAGCTCATGTATCTCGCCCGCACCCAAGGCCAGACGGAGTTCCGGCACATCGAGATGATGATCACTGCCTCGCTCATCTACTGGCTGCTCTCCATCGTCCTGGAGCTCGTCCAGGGGCGGATCGAGCGCTATTACAACCGGGCGCACGTCCGATGAGGCGGGGCGTCGGTGCACACTTTCTGGATTGGCTGTCCGGCCACTCAGCAATTGCGGTCCAGGCCCGGGACGACGCGCCGGCCGTGCAGATCCGGGGCATGTCGAAGTCGTTCGGCTCGTTCAAGGCCTTGCACGGCATCGACCTGACCCTCGCGCGGGGCGAGAAGCTGGTGATCTGCGGGCCGTCGGGGTCCGGGAAGTCCACCCTAATCCGCTGCATCAATGCCCTGGAGAGCTTCGACGAGGGCGAGATCCACGTCGACGGGATCAGGCTCACCCGCGAGCCCGGCGTCGTGGAAGCGGTCCGCCGGCGGATCGGCATGGTGTTCCAGCAGTTCAACCTCTTTCCCCATCTCAGCGTCATCGAGAACTGCGCCCTGCCGTTGCGGCTCGTTCGCGGCTTGCCGCACGCCGAAGCGAACGACAGGGCGATGCACTACCTCTCGAAGGTCCGGATTCCCGACCAGGCACACAAGTTCGCCTCGCAACTGTCCGGTGGCCAGCAGCAGCGTGTCGCGATCGCGCGTGCGCTCGCCATGCAGCCGGGCATCATGCTGTTCGACGAGCCGACCTCGGCGCTCGACCCGGAAATGGTCAAGGAGGTTCTCGACACGATGGTGCAACTGGCGGCCGACGGCATGACCATGGCAGTCGTCACGCACGAGATGGGATTTGCGCGGCAGGTCGCTGACCGCGTGATCTTCATGGATCGCGGGCGGATCGTCGAGGAAGCGGAGCCGGAGTCGTTCTTCGCAAGCCCCAAGGAGGAAAGGGCCAGGGCCTTCCTCCAGCAGATTCTGAGGTGAACCGGCTGCGACAGGCGTCCGGCGCGACGGGCTCAGCGCCGGCTGAAATTGAACGCGAAGACGTCGCCGCGGTGGAAGTCGCGTGCGTGAACCACGGTATCGCCACCTTCCGTGAAGCAGGTCTCCGTGATCAGCAGCCAGGGTTCCTTTGGCGGCCGGCCCAGCGCATGTGAGGCGGCCTCCGGCAGGACCGTGGCCGAGATCGTCGCCCTCGACATCATCGGCCTGTTGCGGCTCAGGGCGAGGACGTCGTTCAGAGAGCCCTCGAACAGCCCCGGCCGCGGATGATCGGGAAGGAAACGGGACGGCACCGTCTCGACCGAATAGACCAGGGCCTCGTCGCCGTCCTCTCGCACCCGCTCGATTACGACGAGGGGCGTCGATGCGGGGCAGCCCAGCGCCTCCTGCGCCTCCGGCTGGCTGCCCGCCAGCGCCTCCCGGACCGAGAGGACGCGCGTCCTCGCTTCGTATCCGAGTTCGCGCAGCATGACGCTGATGCTCTCGTAGGTCGTGATCGGCCGTGCAACCTTAAGGCTCGCGGCGGCGGAAACGAAGCGCCCGCGCCCGTGCTGCGTCCGGATCAGGCCTTCCTGCTCGAGTAAGCCGAGACCCTCGCGAAGGCTGGGGCGGGACACCTTGAAGGCGGCGCACAGCTCGGCCTCGGATGGGAGGCGGTCTCCCGCATTCATCCCGTTCCGGCTGATCATGTCGAACACCGCGTCCCTGATCTGACGGCTGATCGACTTCTCGGTCCGCAGCGTTGGCAGAATCAGGCCATCCAAGGCGGTCACCTCCTCGCGCCGTGATTGTACCGGGACCCACCTTTGCGGCAAGACTGAAGCTTTGCCGCAGGAGGAACGCCAGATATTGCGTCCCGCCCTGTCAGGCAGTTATAAGACGTCTGACAACATTCGCAAGCGGGGCACCTGATGTTCAATTTCGACGAAGCCCGGTTCGAGAGCATTCAGTCCGGCGCCGTGGGCCTTGCGTCCCGCATTCATGCCATTGTTGGCGACGCGCTGGCGGCGGGGGTCGAGAAGGTGGTCTTCCTCGGCACGGGAGGCGCCGCCATCCTGATGCAACCGGCCGTCCTGCTCCTGAACCGACAATCCACGCTTCCCGCGATCCTGGAGATCTCGGCGGAAGTCGTGCTGTCCGGCTCGCCCTGGATCGGCCCCAAGGCGCTCGTCGTCATCCCGTCCCTCTCGGGTACGACGAAGGAGAGCGTTGCGGCGCTGGATTACTGCCTCACCCGAGGGGCCCACGTGCTCACGCTGGTGGGCCACGCCGACACCCCGCTCGGACGTGTGCCGAACGCGCTGGTGAACTTCGCCGAGGACGACACGTCGAGTGAATCCTTCTACGTCCAATCCCTGCTCATCGCGCTTGCCGCCATGGCCCACCGCGGCGAGTTCTCCCGCTGGGAGGAGACCGTGGCCGAACTGGGCGCCCTGCCGCGCGGGCTCATCGCCGCGAAGACCGCCTTCGAGCCGCGGGCGCAGTCCGTCGCCGGCTTCATCGCGGCATCGCCATGGCACATCATCACCGGGGCCGGACCGGCCTGGCCACAGGCCTTCTACTACGGGATGTGCATCCTGGAAGAGATGCAGTGGATCCGCACCCGGCCGGTCCACGCCTCGGACTTTTTCCACGGAACGCTGGAACTGGTCGATGGCGATGCAAGGGTCATCATCCTGAAAGGCGAGGACTCCACGAGACCGCTGGCGGAGCGGGTTGAGAACTTTGCCCGCCAGGTGGCGGGGGGCGTCGAGGTCATCGATACGAAGGATCTTCCCCTGCCCGGCATCTCCGACGAGACCCGCGCGTTGCTCGTTCCCGCGCTCCTCGCCACGGTGCTGGAAAGGGTGAGTGCCCATCTCGAGGAGCTGCGCAACCACCCCCTCACCACGCGCCGCTACTACAAGCGCATCGCCTACTGATCCGCCATGTCTGCCGGGGTCGCGACTGTCGGGGACAATTGCATCGATCGCTACCTGCCCCCGATCGGCCACTCGACGGTTGGGGGGAACGCGCTGAACGTGGCCGTGCAGCTGGCGCGACTTGGTCTTGTCGCAGGCTATTTCGGCGCAGTGGGGGACGATGAGGCCGGGCAGCGAACGCTTCGCGTGATCCGGGACAATCACGTCGTTCCGCATGTCATTGTTCGTCGCGGCCACGACACTGCATGGACCGACATCGGGCGCACTCCGGACGGCGATCGTATCATCGGGGCCGAAGAGTTCGGGGCCTGCAAGGGCTATTCACCCTCCCGCTCCGAGATCGAGGTGCTGTGCGGCATGCGGCATGTCCATGTCGGGTGGCTCGATGATGATGGACGGTGCCGGCGTGCACTCGGCGAGGCCGGGGTGCTGGTCTCGCAGGACATCTCGGTGAACCCGCAGCTGGACGGAGTTGCGATCGCCTTCGCCTCGTGCGGCGGGCCGCTGGACCAGGCCATCACGATGCTCGACCGCCTGCTCGGCCAGGGCGCGCGGATCGCCGTCGTGACCCGGGGTTCGTCGGGCAGTATCGCGCGGGACGGCCAGGACACCGTCTTGCTCGATGCCTTGCCCGTCACGGTTGTCGACACGCTCGGGGCCGGAGACAGCTTCGCGGCCGGTTTCATCCACGCCCATCTCGAGCAACGCGCCCTGCGGGAGTGCCTCGACGCAGGCCGCCGGCTGGCGGCCCGCACATGCACCCACTGGGGCGGGTTCCCGCAAGCGCCGGAGCCGTTTGGGGCTTAGGTCCCGGGAAAGCCTTGGCGAGGAGAGCCCGGCTGCGTGGGCTGCCCGCGGTCCCCTGCTGCCGCTATGGCCCGGGCTCCCGAACGCCCGCTCAGGTCTTCAGCGGGTCGTGGCCCCAGTTCATCAGCGAGTGGTGCCAGCGGGTGTCGGTGACATCGCCGGCCGGGCGCTGGGCCAGGTGACGGTGCACGTAGCCGATCACCTTGCGCATGTGGGCGAGGTCGTCATCGTCGATCTCGGCCTTCTTCTTGTGCGCGATCTCGACGATGCGGCGGCCGGAATGGTGCCCCACCGACTCCGGTCCTCCTGCCCCCGTCTTCTGGTGTCCGTCGGCCCAGCCTACCTCGCGCGACTGCTCCGTCTTCAGCCAGCGCTCCAGTTCCGCCGGGGTCATGTTGACGACCTTCCGGAACTCGGCGGCCGTTTCGTCAGGTGAGGTCTGGGTCATGGGACGCCCGCTCCTTGGTCGAAGATGGCCAAGCAACGGGCCTTCCGCGTAGCGGTTCCTGCGGGCTCGGCGTGTTCGACCCAAACAAGGGCCTGCGAAGTCCGGACGTGTGGTCAGCCTGCCCCGGGTCGAAAAGCTCGACGCGACCCGCGGCCCGATGCCGGAGGACGAGGGGTAGAGGATCAGAGCTTACTGGAATGCCTGGCGCGAAGCGGGGCCTACCGCATGGCGTCCCGCAGGCTGGCGAGGCCGCGCCGCATGGTGGTCTCGTCGGCAGCGGCGTAGCCGATGAGCAGGCCGTTGCGGGCTGGCCCATGGCGGTACTGGATGGAGAGCGGTGAGACGTTGACGCCGGAAGCGCGAGCCCTCGCAGCGACTTCGACATCATTCAGTCCATCCCCGAGGTAGCCGAGGATCTGGATTCCGGATTCGGTGTCGACCAGCCGGGCCAGCGGCGAAATCTCCTCGGCCCAGAGCCGTCGGAAAACCTGCCGGCGCTGGGCGTAGATGCGGCGCATCCGCCGGAGATGGCGGGCCATGTGGCCCTGCTCGATGAAGTCGGCGAGAGCCGCCTGAAGCAGGAGGGGAGCGAACTGGCCCGTGATGCTGAGCGCGCGGGATATGCCGGGGACCAGGCTGCGGGGCACCACCATGAAGCCCAGACGCAGGGCCGGAAACAGCATCTTCGCGAAGGTGCCGATGTAGATGACACGCTGGGCGTTGTCCGACCCCTGCATGGCCGGAATGGGCTGGCCCTGGAACCGGTACTCGCCGTCGAAATCGTCCTCGATGACCCAGGCGTTGCGGCTCTCGGCGATGTCGAGCAACCGGAGGCGTTGCTCCATGCGCATGGTGGCGCCAAGCGGATGCTGGCAGGAGGGCGTGACGTAGATGAGCCGCGGCTTCCGTGCTGCCGCCGCGTCGAAGTGCCAGCCATTCTCGTCGACGGGAAGCGGCAGCAGCCGGGCGCCGGCCGCAACGAAGGCCGACTGGGCGCCATAGTAGCCGGGCTCCTCCATCCACACGGTGTCGCCGGGATCCAGCAGCAGCCTCGCCAGCAGGTCGAGCGCGGCCTGCGCACCCGTCGTGACGACGATCTGCGCCGGGGTGCATCGGACGCCACGTGCGGCCTTTACATAGGAGGCGATGGCACTCAGCAGAGCCGGGTGTCCCGCAACGTTGTAGGTGCCGAACAGCGTGTCACCGGCGAAGTTCGACCTGCGGCTCAGCAGCCGACTCCAGGTGCCGAAGGGGAAGTGCTCGTTGTCGGGCATTCCGGGGTGAAAGATCATTCGCCCGGGTTCGCCATGGTGGGCGGGCTGGCGCATCATCAGCGCACCGCGCTCCGAGAGCGACTGGCAGTCCGGAACGGGCTGGTCGTCGGCGCTTCCCGCCGTGACGACGGGAAGGTCAACCACGCGCGGGCGCGCACCCTTGCTGCTGACGAGGTAGCCCTCGGCGACCAACTGGTCATAGGCGGAGGTGACGGTATTCCTCGCCAGGCCAAGGTCCTGCGCAAGGCCGCGCGTCGAGGGAAGTGCCGCGCCGCCCGGAAGGATCCTGCCGGTGATCGCCGCCTTCAGGGCGTCATAGAGCTGCCTGTGCAACGCGACAGGCGCTGACCGGTCCAGCATCAGGAAGTCCAGTTGAAGGCTGCCTTCACCGGCCATGCTGTCCCCTGGTCAACTCAGCGGAGCGTAGAACTGGATCCTTCAAATCGCAACAAACTGGCACTCGCTGGGGTGTCAGAACGGGAGGACAGTGTCCCAAACAGAGATCCGGGGTGGAGACGATGAGCGTCAAAATCGGCATCAATCCGATTACGTGGACGAACGACGACGTTCCCTCCCTGGGCGGCGACACCCCGCTCGAGCAGTGCCTGTCGGAGACCCGCCAGGCCGGCTACCGCGGCACGGAACTGGGCGGAAAATTTCCGCGCGAGAGCGGTGCGTTGCGCGAGGTGCTGGCCCGCCACGATCTCGAGCTCGTGTCCGGCTGGTACGACGGCCGCATCCTCGAGAAAGACATCGACGCCGAGTTCGACGCCGTCCTGCCGCACCTCACTCTCCTGAGGGACCTCGGCGCCAGGCACGTCGTTTACGCAGACACCTCGAACGGCCGGCACGACGGGATCTTCCGCCCCATCTCGGAGCGCCCTCGCCTCTCCGCCGACCAGTGGCCCGCCTACGGCGCGAAGATCACCGCCCTGGCCGAGCGCATGCGCGACTTCGGGGTCGGCATGGCCTTCCATCACCACATGGGCACGATCGTCGAAAGCGACGCCGAAATCGATGCCCTGATGGCGCACACGGGCGAGGCCGTCGGTCTGCTCTTCGACACGGGTCACTGCGCGTTCTCCGGCGGCGATCCGCTCTCCCTGATTGAGCGGCATCTCGGGCGCATCGTCCATTTTCACTGCAAGGACGTGCGCCCCGACATTCTCGCGCGAGCCCGTCGCGACGACATGAGCTTCATGGGCGCCGTCATGGAGGGCATATTCACGGTGCCCGGGGATGGCGCCATCCCCTATGGCACGCTCCTGCCGAAGCTCGCAGGCTCGGGCTATGCGGGATGGCTCGTCGTCGAGGCCGAACAGGATCCCTCGAAGGCTCATCCGCTGACTTACGCCACGATGGGCTACCGCAATCTTGCAGCCGCCGCCCGGGCTGCCGGCTTCACCGTGGAAGAGCACGGCAATGGCTGAGACGCCGAAGCTGATCATCAACATCGACGATATCGGCATGTGCCACGGGGCGAACGTGGCCTATCTCGACCTTGCCCGCAGCGGCCGCTGCGACTCGGGATCGGTGATGGTGCCTTGCCCGTGGTTCCTCGAGATCGCGGAGGAAGGCGCGAGGGACCCGTCGCTCAAGCTCGGAGTGCACCTCACGATCACCTCCGAGAAGCGCCACTACAGGTGGCGGCCGCTCACCGCACCTGCGCGCGAGGCCGGACTTGTCGACGACAACGGCTTTTTCTGGCGGACCGTGCCCGACGTCCGGGGCCGCGCAGATCCGCAGGCCGTGGAAGCAGAACTGCGGGCCCAGATCGATACGTTCCTGCGGGCCGGCCTCACCCCCACGCATTTCGACGCCCATATGGGCGCGGTCCTGGCCCCGGAGTTCGCGGACATCACGATCCGGCTCGGCCGGGAGTACGGCGTGCCGATCCTGTTCCCGAGGTCGATCGAGGGCTACGGGCCGATCCACAATCTTGGCCCGCTCGATCCGGCATTCTACACGTCGCGCTCGGCTGAACTCTCCCTCCGCAACGTGCTGTTGGTCGACCGGGTGCTGGAGACCCCATGGCACCAGGAGCAGCCAGCCGAAAGCCGGTACAGGGACCTTTTTTCGCAGATCGGACCGGGCGTGAACTTCATGGCGCTTCACGCCAATGCGCCCGGCGAGATCGAGGTCATCGAGCCCGCATCGGCGCGGATCAGGACAGACGAATACGACCTGCTCCGCACGGCGGACTGGCTTTCCTCGCTCCCTGCTTTGCGGGGCAGCCTCAAAGATTTCAGCCCTGACCCAATTGCGTCTTGAACGCAGCCTTTCGCCTCCTTCTGCGGGTGGGGCGGAATGGCCGGATTGGCCGCAGCAATGCCGAGTGAGGGGAAACTGATGTCGAGCAAAATGAAGCATAGAGGCCGGGCGGTCATGCTCGGCGCAGCCATGGCGGCGTCGGCGGTGTTCGGCTCCATCGGGTCGGCTGGCGCGCAGGCCAAGAAGGCCGAGGATGTCCGCATCGTGTTCGTCACGCACGGGCAGGCCAACGACCAGTACTGGACCGTCGTCAAGAACGGCATGATGGCTGCGGCCGCGGCCCTCAAGGTGAAAGTCGAATACCAGGCTCCGTCGACGTTCGACGTGGTCAAGATGGGCCAGATGATCCAGGCCGCCACGGCATCGAAGCCCGACGGCCTCGTCGTCTCGATCCCGGACGCGACCGCGCTGGAAGCTCCGATTGCCGCGGCCAAGGCAGCCGGAATCCCGGTCGTCGTCATCGACTCCGGCGAGGATCAGGTGAAGCCCTGGAAGCTCGACCTCTTCGTCGGGGGCGGATCCGAGTACGAGAACGGCAAGCAGGCCGGCGACATCATGGCGAAGGCCGGCGTCAAGGACGCAATCTGCATCAACCATGAGGTCGGCAACGGCAGCCTCGACCAGCGCTGCCAGGGTTTCGCCGACGGCCTGAAGCCCAGCGGTGCAAAAATGTCCATCGTCGCCGTGACGCTCGATCCCACGGATTCGGTGCGTCGCGTCGAAGGCTACATTTCCGCCCATCCGACAACCGATGGCGCCCTGATGCTCGGCACGTCTCTCGCCGGACCGATGCTGACGATGCTCGACGAGCGCAACTACTCGGGCAAGATCAAGGTCGGCGGCTTCGACCTCGCCCCCGAGGTGCTGGACGCTCTCGGCAACGGCAAGATGATGTTCGCGATCGATAACCAGCAATACCTGATGGGCTACTATCCCGTCGTGTTCCTGGCCAACAAGGCGATGTACAAGACCTTTCCGACCGACACAGTCCGGACCGGCCCTGCCTTCGTGACCAAGGCAGACGCCGCTCCGATCAAGACCCTCAGCGAGCAGGGCATCCGCTGACAGGAGGCGGCGGCCGACTGGCCGCCGCACTTTCCCGCGCGACAACGGACCCACCGCCATGACGAATGCCGCACTGCCAACCGATGCGCCGAAGGCGGCGCCTCCCGCCGGCCGGTTCGCACGCATGTTCGGCAGGATGATCAGGCGTCCGGAGATCGGGTCCTTCGGCGCCACGATCTTCGTGTTCCTGTTCTTTGCGATCACTGCCGGAAACAGCGGGCTGTTCAGCGCGCTCGGCATCGTCAACTTCCTTCAGGTGTCGGCCCAACTGGGCATTCTGGCCGCCGCCGTCGCCCTGCTGATGATCGGCGGGGAGTTCGATCTGTCGCTCGGCTCCATGATCGGCTTCGCCGGCATCGTCATCGGGATCGGCGTTACGCAGTTCCAGCTGCCGATCTGGCTCTCCGTGCTGATCGCCTTCGGGATCGCCTGCATCGTCGGGGCGGCCAACGGACTGCTGGTGACGCGCACGCGCCTGCCTTCCTTCATCGTCACGCTGGCCGGATACTTCGTGCTGCGCGGGCTGAGCCTCGCCACGACCCGCGCGCTGACCGGCCGCACGCAGATCCCTTACATCACAAAGAACACGACGGAAGGTGACTTCGTCGCGCTCTTCGGCGGGAAGTTCGCCACCGGGCTCTTCACCTGGCTCGGCCACATGGGATGGATCTCGACCCGTGCCGACGGGACGCCGCTCGTGACCGGCATTCCGATGTCGGTGGCATGGTGGCTCGGGCTCACGGCTCTCGCGACCTGGATCCTGGTGCGGACCGAATTCGGGAACTGGATCTTCGCCGTCGGCGGCGATGCCCAGGCCGCCCGCAACGTCGGCGTGCCGGTGGGCCGTGTGAAGATCCTTCTGTTCATGGGGACGGCCTGCGCAGCGACGCTCTTCGCGGTGATCCAGGTGCTGGAAACGGGATCCGCCGACACGCTGCGCGGCACTCAGAAGGAGTTCGAATCCGTCATCGCGGCGGTGATCGGCGGGAACCTCCTCACTGGCGGATACGGGTCGGCCATCGGCGCGATGTTCGGGTCGTTGATCTTCGGCACGGTGGAGATGGGGATCTTCTACACGGGCATCGACACGGACTGGTTCATGGTCTTCCTGGGCCTGATGGTCGTCCTTGCCGTCCTGTTCAACAACTTCATCCGCCGCAAGGCGACCGAGGCACGCTGATGAGTGTGGCCCGCGACCCAAGACCCGCGCTCATCGAACTCGAGCATGTGGGGAAGACGTTCGGCGTCGTCACCGCGCTGGAGGACATTTCCATCGCGGTCCAGCCGGGCGAGGTGCACTGCCTCCTCGGCGACAACGGGGCCGGGAAGTCGACCCTGATCAAGATCTTGTCCGGTGTGCACCAGCCGAGTTCGGGGGTCATGCGGGTCGATGGGGAGCCGACGTCGTTCCAGTCTCCCCGCGAGGCGCTCGACAGGGGTATCGCGGCCGTCTTTCAGGATCTCGCGATGATCCCGCTGATGAGCATCACGCGGAATTTCTTTCTTGGCCGCGAGCCGGTCATCGGGCGGTTCCTCGCCCGGCGTATCGACATGAAGCGGGCGGATGCGATCGTCTATGACGAGCTCGCACGCATGGGCATCAATGTCCGGGATCCACAGCAGGCAGTCGGTACGCTGTCCGGCGGTGAGCGGCAGTGCGTCGCGATCGCGCGGGCGGTGCACCACGGCGCGCGCGTGCTCATTCTGGACGAACCCACGTCCGCGCTCGGTGTGCACCAGGCCTCGATCGTCCTGCGCTACATCGCCCAGGCCCGCGCACGCGGCATCGGGGTGATCTTCATCACCCACAACATCAACCATGCCTATCCGATCGGCGACGTGTTCACCCTGCTCAACAGGGGGCGCTCGCACGGGACCTTCCGAAAGAGCGAGATCACGGAAGCCGAGGTCCTGGATCTCATGGCAGGCAAGCGGGATCTCAGGACTTTGCAGGAAGACCTCGACCGGCTTTCCGCTGCGCAGCCGAACGCCCTTTCCTAGAACGACACGCCAAAGGACGAAGCGATGAACGAGCGCCTCAGGATCGGCGTGATCGGCGGAGGCCTGATCGCGCAAGTCGAGCACATCCCGAACCTGCTGCAGCTGCCGAAGCGGTTCGACCTGCGCGGCATCAGCGACCCCTCTCCCGCCGTCCGCGCCACGTTGACCGAGCGCTTCGGCGTGCCGACCTATCCGCAGGCATCCGATCTCCTCGGTCTCGAGCTCGACGCGGTGCTCATTGCCGCGCCCGATCCCTGGCACGCCACGCTGGCAAAGACTGCCATGGAGGCCGGGCTTCACGTCTTCTGCGAGAAGCCGCTCTGCTACGGGCTGGCGGAGCTGGACGATCTCGCCGAGACGCAGGCGCGACAGGGCGTCGTGCTTCAGGTCGGATACATGAAGCGCTTCGACCCCAGCTATGAAGCCTGCCTCGATCTGCTCGGCGGCAAGGCCGATCGCCTGCGTTACGTGTCGGTGGAAGTGAACGACCCGGACGCGTGGCCTTTCGTGGCGCACCATCCCCTGGTGTCGGGTGGGGATGTCGCCGAGTCACTGATCGCCGAAACGGCCGAGCGCAGGCGCGTGCAGGTGGAAGCCGCACTGGGCTTTGCGCCGTCTGAACTGGTCTTCCGTGGGTTCGCGGGAGCCTATTGCTCGGCCCTGGTACACGATGTGAACGCCGTCCACGGCATGCTGGACGTACTCGGCATTCTCCCCGGACCCGTCCACGGTGCGACGTTGTTTGCGGGCGGCGCGGGAGGCCAGGCCGCGGTGGGACTGCGCGGCGGCGCGGCCCTGTGGACCATGACACATGTCGAAATCCCCAAGGTCGCCGACTACTCTGAGCGTATCGCCTTCTACTTCGAGGACGAGATCGTCGAACTGGTGTTTCCCGCCCCCTATCTGAACCACCATCCGACCCGCCTCGTCCGCCGCCGGTCCGATGGCGGGCGAATGGAAGCGACCGTCATCCGGCCCGGATACGAGGAAGCCTTCGTGCGCGAGATCGAGCACTTCTCCGATGCCGTGACCGGCCGCACTCCCGTCCGCAACGTGGCCGCAGAAGCGCGCCGCGACATGGCCCTCCTGATCGAGATGGCACGGCGCGCTGCGGCGTAAACTATTGCTCCGTATCCGCTCTTTGCAGAGGCCGGCGGGCCATTGATGCTGCCTAGCCGGACGAGCCGGGGTTGACCGGCCACGTCGATGTGGCGTGGTCGGGGTGCTGCCGGTTGGTGCTGCGGATCAAGTCGAAGCGCTCGGGCGTGTCGCCCTCGCCATTGTCGCCGTCCCCCGTCCGCGTGCCGGGAAGGCTGACGATCTCGCTTAGCCAAGGTTCGCACGATTCCATGCCGTACTGGAACTCGGGCCTCATTTCGCTGTGCCGGTCGAGCGAGCCGATCGACACCGAAATCCTCGGCCGCGAGATCGCCTTGTAGGTCAGTGGCGTGCCGCAGTCGCGGCAGAAGCCGCGCTCGGCGTCCTCGGAGCTCCGGAAGATCGACAGCGCCCCGCGCGTGACACGGAAATGGTCCGTGTGGGAGCCGGCGAAGGACCCGAAGAAGTTGCCGAACTGCTTCTGGCACATGCGGCAGTGGCAAAGGCAAGCATTGTCGGGCCGCACGGTGAACGCGTAGCGGACCGCGCCACATTGGCATCCGCCCTGCCAGAGCTCGTCGTCCATGCCTGGCCTCCGTCCAAAAGGTTGCGATCGGTTCTGAAGGAGAAGGCGGGAGATTGCCGGGTCGGGCCGGTCTACGCGTCCCGGGGACGTCGGATCGAGTGTCAGGCAGCCCGGCCATGTTGGCAAGACGTCCGGATCTGAACCGCGCAGCAGACAGTCGCAATCCCGCGAGGCTGAATGTGCCGACGTCGGCTTTGCTGTCCCTGGGCCGGCAAGAGCATGCGCCGCCACAATACCTGGGCGCCTGTGACGTCCCGGCTGCGCCCGTTTTCACAGCATCGGGCCCAAAAATGCTCTACACCGACTGTCGGGGCGGAGGGGCAGGACATGCGCGGCGGTTTGGGATGGCTTCGCGCCGTCTTCTCGTTGCTCGTGTTTCTTCTCGTCGTCGTGCCCCTCTGCGCGTGGGGCAGCCTCGCCCTCTGGTACAGGCTCCCCGGCCCCGACTGGCTTCGAATTCTGGTGGCGTGCGGGTTCGTGGCGGCTGGCGCACTCGCAGCCGCCTCGCTTCCCCGGCGCCGTCCTGTCTTGGCCGTGCCGTTCCTGGTCGCGCTGGCAGCGGTTCTGGGCTGGTGGGCGACGATCGAGCCGGTCGCAGCCGCAGATTGGGCTCCCGACGTGGCCCGCCAGACGACCGGCCGCGTGGACGGCGACACGCTCACGCTGACCAATGTCCGGGACTTCGCCTGGCATGCCGACGGTTCATTCGACGAGAACTGGGAAACCCGCAGCTACGACCTGACGAAACTGCGCTCGCTGGACCTGTTCATGTCCTACTGGGCTGGGCCTGAGATGGCGCACGTGATCATGAGCTTCGGCTTCGACGACGGCGACCAGCTCGCTTGGTCGATCGAGGTACGCCGCACCCGAGACGGCGAGTTTTCGCCCGTGGCGGACCTCTTCAAGAGCAATCCGCTCGTGGTCATCGCTGCCGACGAGCGGGACGTCGTCCGGGTGCGCAGCAATGTGCGCGGAGAGGATGTGAAGCTCTACCGCCTGCGCACGCCGCCGGAGGCTGCCCGCGCGATGCTGCTCGAGTATGTGGACGATGCGAACGCTCTTTCGGTGAAGCCGGCGTTCTACAACTCGCTGACGACCAACTGCACGACATCCATCGTCAAGCTGGTGAGGGCTGCAGGGCGCTCCATCCCCTTCGACTGGCGGCTGATCGTCAACGGCTACATGCCCGGCTACCTCTACGACCACGGTGCCGTCGACACCCGGATTCCGCTGGCCGAGCTGGAGCAACGCGGCAGCATCGATGCCCGGGCAAAGGCGGCGGATACGTCCGCCGACTTTTCGCGGCTGATCAGGGCCGGCGTGCCCTCCCCGCGCTGACGAGAACAGACGCCCGCGTCCGCTTGGGAGGGGCTGAACTGCACGGTGGCACCGTCCGCCGGCGCGCTCGCTGCCCTCGATGTCCATCGCCGGCGGCGCTTACCTCCTCTGGACGATTGTCTGATGGGCGCCGAATCCTCTATGCGTGCGGGTCGCAGCGGGGCTGGGATGAGCAGGCAGCGATCGGAAGACGGCAAGGCCGGGGGCGGCGCGCCGGAAACGCGGAACGACCCGCGCAAGGACCGGCTGGCTGCCGCCCTGCGCGAGAACCTGAAGCGCCGCAAGGCGCAGGCCCGGGGCAAGGCGGCAGGTCCGGAGCCCGCGCGGGACGGCGGGGGTGACCGTGAGGACTGAGCCGGAGGGCTGCGCCTTGGCCGCGCCGCAATCCCCCGCTCACAGGAGATGCTCGGCTTTATGCCGGGTGAATCGCGCCTCGGCGCGCATGCCGCCGGGTGACCGCGGCCGGACAGGGGTGGACCATGGACCGCATTCGCATCGTCGGCGGGCAGAAGCTCAACGGCTCCATACCGATTTCCGGGGCCAAGAACGCCGCGTTGCCTTTGATGATCGCGAGCCTCCTGACGAAGGAGACGGTGGTTCTGGAGAACGTGCCGCGCCTGTCCGACGTCAGGCTGCTGATGCGGATTCTCGGCAATCACGGCGTCGACGCCTCCATCGACGGCAAGCGGATCGGGCAGGCCGAGGACAGCGGCGAGACAATCCGCCTGTCCGCCAGCTCGGTGGTCGATACGACGGCTCCCTACGAGCTCGTCTCGAAGATGCGCGCCAGCTTCTGGGTCATCGCGCCGCTCATCGCCCGCATGGGCGAGGCCCGCGTCTCGCTGCCGGGCGGCTGCGCCATCGGCACACGGCCCGTGGACCTGCTGCTCATGGCCCTGGAGAAGCTCGGGGCCGAGATCCAGATCGACGCTGGCTACGCGGTGGCGAGGGCGCCCAAGGGCCTGCGCGGCGGCGAGATCGTCTTTCCCAAGGTGACCGTCGGCGGAACACACACCGCGCTGATGGCCGCGGTTCTCGCGCGCGGCACGACCGTGATCGAGAATGCAGCGCGGGAGCCGGAGGTGAAGGACCTCGCCGACTGCCTCGTCAAGATGGGCGCGAAAATCACGGGCGCCGGCACGGAGCGCATCATCATCGACGGCGTCACGTCGCTTGGCGGCTGTACGCATCGGGTGCTGCCCGACCGGATCGAGACGGGAACCTACGCCATGGCCGTCGCGATGACCGGCGGTGACGTGATGCTCGAGGGCACCCGGCCGGACCTGCTGCAGTCGGGGCTGGACGTCCTCGTGCAGGCCGGAGCGGAGATCACGGCCACCAACGAAGGCATTCGCGTGCGCCGCAACGGGCACGGCATCTCTTCGGTGGACGTGACGACGGAGCCTTTTCCGGGTTTCCCGACGGACCTCCAGGCTCAGTTCATGGCGCTGATGACGAAGGGGGGCGGCACCTCGAGGATCCGCGAGACGATTTTCGAGAATCGCTTCATGCATGTCCAGGAGCTCGCCCGCCTCGGCGCCCGCATCCGGCTGGACGGCGACCTCGCCGTCGTCGAGGGCGCCACGGCGCTGAAGGGCGCGCCGGTGATGGCGACGGACCTGCGTGCCTCCGTCTCTCTCGTCATCGCCGCGCTGGCCGCGGAGGGCGAGACGGTGGTGCACCGCGTCTACCATCTCGACCGTGGGTTCGAGGCGCTGGAAAAGAAGCTCGGCCGGTGCGGAGCGGAGGTGGAGCGCGTCAGCGGCGAACGCTGAGGGTCCAACGGGCCCGGAACGCGGGCACCGGCCCGCCCGTTGCGCACTGGCCCCGCCGACGCTACAGGGTCGGTCCTACAGGAGCCGCCCTGCCCCATGGAACCGCTGAAACTCGCCGCCCTCGATACCGACGACCTCGCGATCATGTCCGCCCACCTCCAGGATGCCGTCCTGAAGGTGGGCGACATGACCTTCATCCCGCGCGAGAAACGCTTCGCTCTCGTTGCCAACCGCTTCGACTGGGAAGGCGACCGCCGCAACCAGCGCCAGCGCCGTCGCACCGGGCTGCACTTCGACCGCGTGCTGACGGCACAGCGCGCCCGGATCCGGTCCGACGCGGCGGATGCGGTGCTGAACCTGCTCGCCATCACCTTCGAGGAGACGGACGCCCCGTCCGGGGTGGTGACGCTGCACTTCTCGGGTGGCGGCGCAGTGCGGCTGACGGTCGAGTGCCTGGAAGCGGCCATGCGCGACCTCGGGCCGGCCTGGGAAACCGGATCACGTCCCAGCCACGACACCGGAAGCTGACGAAGCCTATGGCTGCGCCCATCCGGTGCAGCCGCTGAAAAGCCGGTTTCCACCTTTTCGCAGCATGCTCTAGGTTCCCCTCGGAAGGTTGCCCGCCCCGGCGCGGGATCAGGAAGGATGCGTCATGCCGTTGCGGCTCTCCGCCGTCTCGTCGAGCTTCGAGGCTGATTTCGCGCGGCTCGTGGCCATGAAGCGCGAGATTTCCGAGGACGTCGACGTCGCCGTCCGCGCCATCATCGAGGACGTCGTGGCACGCGGCGACGCGGCGCTGGCCGAATACACGCTGCGCTTCGACCGGGTCGACCTCACACGCGCCGGCATGGCGGTGGGCGAGCGGGAGATCGAGGAGGCGCTGGGCGCCTGCGGCGGCGACGAACTGGCGGCGCTGCGCCTGGCACACGACCGCATCAAGGCGTACCACGAGCGCCAGAAGCCGCAGGACGGACGCTGGACGGATACGGCCGGGGTCGAGCTGGGGTACCGCTGGACGGCGGTGGAAGCGGCGGGGCTCTACGTTCCCGGCGGCACCGCGAGCTACCCGTCCTCCGTGCTGATGAACGCGGTCCCGGCCAAGGTCGCGGGCGTTCCGCGCGTGGTGATGAGCGTTCCCACGCCGGACGGGATCCTGAACCCGCTGGTCCTCGCGGCCGCTCGGCTCGCCGGCGTCGACGAGATCTACAGGATCGGCGGGGCGCAGGCCGTGGCGGCGCTCGCCTACGGTACCCGGACCATCACGCCCGTGGCCAAGATCGTAGGGCCCGGCAATGCCTATGTCGCCGCTGCTAAGCGCCGGGTGTTCGGCCAGGTCGGGATCGACATGATCGCAGGCCCGTCGGAGGTCGTCATCGTCGCCGACCGCAGCGCCAACCCGGAGTGGGTCGCCGCCGACCTGCTCGCCCAGGCCGAGCACGACACGGCGGCGCAGTCGATCCTGATCACCGACAGCGAGGACCTCGCGGATGCCGTCGCGGTGGCGGTGGAGGGCCAGCTCGCGACACTCCCTCGCGCCGCCATTGCGGGTGCGAGCTGGAAGGACTTCGGTGCCATCGTCGTCGTCCCGGATCTTCTGGCCGCCGTGCCGCTGGTGGACAGGCTGGCACCCGAGCATCTGGAAATCGAGACGGAGGATCCGGACTCGTTTGCCAACCGGGTGCGCAATGCCGGCTCCATCTTCCTCGGCAAGCACACGCCGGAGGCTATCGGCGACTATGTCGGCGGTCCCAACCACGTGCTGCCGACGGCGCGCTCGGCCCGCTTCTCCTCGGGCCTCGGAGTGCTCGACTTCATGAAGCGCACGTCGCTGTTGCGCTGCGGGCCCGAGAGCCTTCGTGCGCTGGGGCCGGCCGCCGTGACGCTCGGCCGTGCCGAGAGCCTGGAAGGCCATGCGCGTTCCGTGGCGATCCGCCTCAATCTCGGATGAGCGGAGACGGCGATGGGAGGGCACGGCCAGGGCAAGGGACATCCACGCCGCCGTCTCGTGGAGGTGACGCTCGACGAGGTCTCCATCGGCCGCGGGGCGCCCGAGCAGGAACACGAGCGCGCGGTCGCCATCTACGACCTGCTGGAGAGCAACAGCTTCGGCCTGCCCGGCCATGATGGCGGGCCATACCGGCTCGCCCTGTCTCTCGTCTCGAACAAGCTCGCCTTCGACGTGCGCGAAGAGACGGGCTCGCCCGTCGTCGCGCACATCCTCTCGCTTGCGCCGTTCCGCAAGGTGGTGCGCGACTATTTCATGGTCTGCGAAAGCTATTACGCCGCCATCCGCACAGCGAGCCCGGCCCAGATCGAAGCCATCGACATGGGCCGGCGCGGCCTGCACGACGAGGCGGCGCACATCCTGATCGAGCGCCTCGGCGGCAAGATCGAGATCGATTTCGACACGGCGCGCCGCCTGTTCACCCTCCTCACTGCCCTGCACTGGAAAGGCTAGGCATGTCCGGGGCGGCGGCCGGCCGGCGGATCGGGGCGGTGCTGTTTGCGTGTGCGCTCAACCAGGTTCGCTCACCCATGGCCGAGGCCATCGCGAAGCATTTCTTCGGCCGCTCCGTTTACATCCGCTCGGCCGGGGCCCGGAAGGGCGAGCTCGACCCGTTCATGGTTTCGGCGCTGGACGAGATCGGCATCGACGCTTCCAGGCACAAGCCGCAGACCCTGGAAGAGCTTGAGGACTGGGAGGGTCTGAACTTCGACCTCATCGTCACGATGAGCCCCGAGGCCCACCACCGGGCCCTCGACATGACCCGCACCGACGCCGTCGAGGTGGAATACTGGCCGACGCCGGACCCGACGCTGACGCAGGGCTCGCGCGAGCAGGTGATGGACGCCTATCGCGACCTCCGGGATTCGCTGGTGCGCAAGATCAAGGACCGGCTGCGCGCCTAGAGGCCCGGCCCGGAGCCCTGGGCTTCACCCGCAAGGACAACTCCGGGCTGGTGAACTGACCCAGCTTCCGGTCTAGCATGGTGGACCGTTTCCCCTGGAGCCGCCCATGGTCCGCGATCTCAGCGCCAGCGTCCTCGTCGCGATCGATGTCCAGAACGATTTCTGCCCGGGAGGCGCTCTCGCCGTGAAAGACGGCGATGCAGTCGTGCCCGTCATCAACCGCCTCGCTCCCGTCTTTCCGCACATGGTGGCGACACAGGACTGGCACCCGACGGGCCACCTCTCCTTCGCGGCCAGCCACGAGGAGCGAGCACCCTTCGAGACGGTGGACGTGCATTACGGCCCGCAGACCCTTTGGCCCGACCATTGCGTGCAAGGCACGGAAGGCGCCGCCCTGCATCCCGGGCTCGACCTGGGCCCGGTCGAACTCGTGATCCGCAAGGGCTTCCGGACCCATATCGACTCGTACTCGGCCTTTTTCGAGAACGACAAGAAAACGCCCACGGGCCTCGCCGGCTACCTGCGCGAGCGGGGGCTCACCGATGTCTACCTCGCGGGCCTCGCGACCGACTATTGCGTCGCCTATTCCGCCATCGACGCTGCCCGCCTGGGGTTCCGGGCGACGGTCATCCTGGACGCCTGCCGCGCCATCGACCTCGGCGGCTCGCTCGACGCTGCGCTCGCCGAAATGCGCAAGGCCGGGGTGGCAATGATCGGCAGCGAAGAGCTGGGGTGAGCGTTTTTTCTGACGGAGAGACAGGGCGCTTCTCCCGTGCCGCCCCGTCATCGGCCTTCCGTCGCTCAGCTCCTTCATTCTTCCCGCAGGCGGGGCAATGCGCCGGATGAGGGCAGGAACGGCGGCGGCCTCGTCGGCTCGCCCCTATTCCGCGGCCACCTTGGTGCGCCATTGCGCGAGAAGGGCGCGCAGGGCGGCGGGCTTCACAGGCTTGTGGAGGACTTGGACCTCGCGTTCCGCCGCCGCGTCGCGCACTTCGGCCGAACGATCCGCGGTGAGCAGCAGGGCCGGCAGGTCGCGGCCGAACTTCCAGCGGATGCGGGTGATGGCGTCGAGCCCGTCGCCGTCGTCGAGATGGTAGTCGGCGAGGATGATGTCCGGCCGCAGCTTGCGCCGGTTCAGTTCCTCCAACGCTTCCCGCGGATCGGCCGCCGTCACCACGGTGCATGACCAACCGCCGAGCAGCGTGCGCATGCCGTCCAGGATGGAGGGCTCGTTGTCGATGCAGAGCACCACGAGGCCGGCCAGCGGAGCGGCGGCGGTCGGGCGCACGGCACTGCCCGCGACTGCTTCGGGCAGAGGTGCTGCGACCGGCACCTCGACGGCGAAGACCGAGCCGCGGCCGGCCTGCGAGCGCAGGGTGACGGAGTGCTCGAGCACCCGCGCGAGGCGCTCGACGATGGAGAGCCCGAGACCGACGCCGCGCGCCGCGCGCGCGCCCTGGTCGAGCCGCTGGAACTCGCGGAAAATGACCTTCTGCTTGGAGGCCGGGATGCCCATTCCGGTATCCCAGACCTGGATGAGCATGCGGCTGCCCCGGCGGCGGCAGCCGACGAGGACGCGCCCTTCCGGCGTATACTTGATCGCGTTTGATATGAGGTTCTGCAACAGCCGGCGCAGAAGGCGCCGGTCCGAGCGGACGGTGAGCGAACACGGCACGAAGTCGAGGGCGAGCCCTTTCTCCCGCGCCACCGGATCGAACTCCAGCCTCAGCTGCGACAGGATGTCGGCAATGCGGAAGACGGACATCTCCGCCTTCATCGCCCCGGCGTCGAGCCGAGAGATCTCGAGAAGGGCGGTGAGGATCTCCTCCACCGCCTCGAGCGACGCATCGACGTTGTGGGCGAGCGCCGCGTTGTCGCCGTCCGCCGCACGCTCCGCCAGCGAGGTCGCGTAGAGGCGGGCGGCGTTCAGCGGCTGCAGGATGTCGTGGCTGGCGGCAGCGAGGAAGCGCGTCTTCGACGCGTTGGCGTCGTCGGCCTCGGACTTGGCACGGCCCAGCGCCTCGTTCAGCCGCATCAGCTCCTCGGTCCGCTCGCGCACGCGCCGTTCCAGCGTCTCGTTGGTGCGCTCGAGATCTTCCTCTGCCTCGACGCTGCGCGTCACGTCGGTATAGGTCGTGACCACGCCGCCATCGGGCAGGCGGGCGGACCGGATCTCGACGACGAGGCCGCTGGTGTGCAGGCGCAGGCGCACCGGGTCCGACTCGCCGACGAGGCTCTCGAGCCGCGCAGCGACGAAATCCTCCGGGTCGCCAGGGCCATACAGGCCGCGGGCGGCGTTGAACCGGACGATCTCGTCGAGGCCCACCCCGGCCCTCACGAACTCGGCCGGCAGCTCGAAGAGGTCCTGGAACTCGCGGTTCCAGCACATCAGGCGCAGGTCACGGTCGAACACGGTCACACCCTGGCGGGCGTGGTCGAGCGCGTGCTGGAGCAGGTCGCGATTGTGCTGGATTGCGGCAGAGGCATCGTCCAGCAGCTTCAGCGCAGTCTTCTTGGTGACGTTGCGCCGGCGCAGGAGAAGCGACAGGACGAGGCGCGAGGATGAGCCGCCGATGGCCGAGGCCAGCAGGTGCTCGGCGTATCGCAAGAGGTGGATGTCGGCGTCCTTCGCCGGATCCAGCACGAGGCCGCGGCTGCGAGCGAAGGCGGTGAAGGACGCAGCGGTCTGCTCCACGCCCAGGTAACGCGCCACCGTCGCCTGCAGGTCCTCCACCGAGACCGTCGCTCGCCACAGCCTGAAGGCCTGCGCCATCACTGGCACGTCGGGCGACACGAAGGCGCTGGCCTGCAGGCGCTCGATCGGCGTGGCCGGCCTTGCCAGCGAGAACGAGACATAGGCGGCCGTGTTCACGGCGAGGCTCCACAGCGCGCCGCGCGTGATCTCCGCGATGCCGAGAGAGGATCCGGCCGTGCGGCCGACGTCGATGCCCAGTCCGGCGAAGGCGGTGAGCCAGTCGGGGCCCGCGATGCTGGGCACCAGCAGCGTGCCTGCCCAGACGGCGAGGCCCGCGGTGAGGCCGGCGGTCGCTCCGAGGCTCGTTCCACGCCGCCAGTACAGCCCACCGAAAAAGGCCGGGGCGATCTGCGCGATGGCCGCGAAGGAGATAAGGCCGATGGACGCGAGCGCCGCCTCGCCGCTGCCCCGGAAATAGGCGTAGGCGAGCAGCAGAAGCGCCAGAATGGCGACGCGGCGAATGGCGAGGATGATGCCGCCCATGCCGCCAGACGGGCCGCTGCCTGCCCCCGCCGCCCGGCGCCGCAGCACCAGCGGCATGACGAGGTCGTTCGACACCATGATGGCGAGGGCCACGCACTCGACGACCACCATCGCCGTCGCGGCGGAAAGACCGCCCAGGAACGTGAACAGCGCCAGCACGAAGGCGCCCTGCTGCAGCGGCAGGGCGAGCACGGTCATGTCGCGGTCGACGCCGGCGGGAAGCAGCAGGTCGCCTGCCACTGCGAGCGGGATCACGAAGAGGTTGATGGCGACGAGGTAGGCGGGAAACATCCAGCGCGCCCGGCGCGCATCCGCCTCGTCCCGGTTCTCGACCACGGTGACGTGGAACTGGCGCGGAAGCAGCAGGATGATCAGTCCCGACAGTGCCGTCACGGCGAGAAACGATCCCCACCCGGCGCTGCGGTCGAGGATGGGCTTCAGGTCACCGCGCTCGGCAAGGCGCGAGAACAGGTCCGTTGGACCGTTGAAGGTGACGAAGGTGACGTAGATGCCGACGGCGAGAAAGGCGACGAGCTTGACCAGCGATTCCGCCGCCACCGCCAGCACGAGGCCGTCCTGGTGCTCGGTGGCATCGACGTGGCGGGTGCCGAAGGCGATGGCGAAGCCGGCCAGGATCAGCGCGACGAGGAGCGCCATGTCGCCGAAGAGCGGCACTGCGTTGGCAAGGTTGCCTTGCCCTGTGGAGGCCAGCACCGCCGTGAGCGAGGCTGCGATCGCCTTGAGCTGCAGCGCGATGTACGGGACCGAGCCGATCACCGCGATAAGGCTGACAAGTGCCGCGACGCGCTCGCTCTTGCCGTAGCGCGAGGCCACGAAGTCGGCGATGGAGGTGATGTTCTGGGACCGGGCAAGCCGGATGACGCGCTGCAGCAGTTGCGGCCCCAGCAGAACCACCAGGATGGGGCCGATATAGATGGCCAGGAAGTCGATGCCCGACCGCGACGCAAACCCGACCGAGCCGAAAAACGTCCAGGACGTGCAGAACACGCCCAGCGCCAGGGCATAGATCGTCGCGCGCGCCCTCCCCGCCATCCAGCGGCGTCCGGCCGTGTCGCCATAGTGGGCTACGGCGAACAGTCCGCAGAGATAGACGAGCGCCGTCAGGACGACGACCCAGCCGCCCAGCATGAACAACGAGCCTCCGGCAACGACCCTCTGGAGACTACACGGGGCTTCCGGCGTGGCGAAGCGCGCACAAAGACGTACCCGGCCCGGCGGTGAACCCGCCCGGCATCAGCCCGGCCTTGCCAGTGATCAAGGCCAAATCCGACATTCTCGGGCGCGCCAACATCGACTACGCTACACGCGGAAGCTGCATACGCAGACATCCGAGTCGGGGACGGACTGGAGGACCTTCCGCAGTGCTTAAGGAATTCAAAGAATTTGCCATGCGTGGCAACGTCGTCGATCTCGCGATCGGCGTCGTCATCGGTGCGGCATTCAGCAAGATCGTCGATTCCATCGTCGGCGACATCTTCATGCCGCTCATCGGCGCGATAACTGGCGGTCTCGATTTCTCGAACTACTTCATTCCGCTGACAGGCAACGCCCATCTCGGGCAGGCCTACGACGATGCCAAGAAGGCGGGGGCCGTCATCGGCTACGGCCAGTTCATCACGATAGCCATCAACTTCCTCATTATCGCATGGGTGTTGTTCATGGTCGTGAAGGGCATGAACAAGATGCGCCGCGCCGAGGCAGCCAAGCCTGCCGAGCCCGCGGCACCCACCACCGAGGAAAAGCTGCTCACGGAAATACGCGACCTGCTTTCCCGGCGCGCCTGAGGCCATGCCGGTCCATCACTCGCTGTGATGGACCGGATGGACAGAATTGACGGGACACGGCACGCGCCTTCGTGACAGAAGCGCAGGCTGGGTCCCGTTTCTCGTCCGCAGGGTCGTCATGAGCGCATCTTCCTTCGTCCCCGCTCCCACGGCTCCTGTTCTGGAATCGGTTCGCGCTGAAGCGCTGGGATCCCCGGTCAGCGGGATCGTCGAGGTGATGAACCACGGACGGGGGCGGCAGGGGCTGATCCCGCTCTGGGCCGGGGAGGGAGACCAGCCGACACCCGGCTTCATCTGCGATGCCGCATCAAGGGCACTCGCCGGCGGAGAGACGTTCTACACGTGGCAGCTCGGCATCCCTGTGTACCGGGAGGCGATCTCTCGCTTCATGTCGCGCCTCTACGGCCGCGATCTCCCCCCGGAGAGGTTCTTCGCCACGATTGGCGGCATGCACGCCATCCAGATGGCCGTGCGCATCGCCTGCGGCGTGGGCGACGAGGTGATCGTACCGAGCCCGGCTTGGCCGAACTTCGTCGGGGCGCTCAGCGTCTCGGGCGCGACGCCCGTAGAGGTGCCGATGAATTTCGACCCCTCGCGCCCGGACGGCGGCTGGTACCTCGACCTCGACAGGCTGGCCGACGCCGTGACGCCCCGCACCCGCGCCATCGTCATCAACTCGCCCGCCAATCCGACGGGCTGGACGGCGAGCTTGGACGAGGTTCGCGCCATCCTGGATATCGCGCGCCGCAACGGGCTTTGGATCATCGCCGACGAGATCTACGCCCGCTTCGTGCATGACGGCTCACACCGCGCTGCGTCCTTCCACGACGTGATGGAGCCCGAGGACCGCATCCTCTTCGCCCAGACGATGTCGAAGAACTGGGCCATGACCGGCTGGCGCGTCGGTTGGCTGGAGGCGCATCCTTCCCTGGCCCAGACGATCGAGAACCTCGTCCAGTATTCGAGTTCGGGGGTAGCGGCGTTCCTGCAGCGCGGCGCGGCGACTGCCCTGGACGAGGGCGAGGATTTCATCGCGGCACAGGTCGCGCGTGTCAGGACAGCGCGGGACGTGGTCTGCTCCGGCCTCCTCGCCACGGGCCGGGTCAGGCTGGCGCCGCCGGCCGGCGCCTACTACGCCTTCTTCGCGGTCGACGGCGTGGAGGATACGCGCGAGCTCTGCCTTCGCCTTGTCGACGACGCGCTGGTGGGGCTCGCGCCCGGCAGCAGCTTCGGCAAGGGCGGCCAAGGCTTTGTCCGGCTCTGCTTCGCCCGGCGCATCGACGAATTGCAGGAAGCGACCCGGCGGCTTGCCCGTGCATTGGGTTGAGTTGGTGGGCCCTTGCGCCGGTCCTGTGCTTTGGGCAGACTCGCACAAAATCACAGCAGCCGGGCGGAATGGCAGAAGACGTCGATTGCCCACCAAATCTCGCCGTCCACGAGGCGCGCCTCATCAGCGTTCTCGATACGGCCGTGGACGGCATCCTCGTCATCAACGAGCGCGGCGAGATTCTGGTCTACAACAAGGCCTGTGAGACGCTGTTCGGCTATACGCCGGCAGAGACAATCGGCCAGAACATCCGCCTGCTCATGCCCGGTGACTATGCCAGGGCGCACGACCGCTACATCGACAACTACCGGGCCAGCGGCCGTCGCAAGATCATCGGCATCGGGCGCGAGGTGCATGGCCAGCACAAGGACGGCACGGTCTTCCCCGTCGAACTGTCCGTCGGTGAGGCCCATACGATGGCCGGGCGACAGTTCATCGGCATCGTGCGCGACCTGCGGCCGCGCAAGGAAACCGAGCGGCGGGTCAGCGAACTGCAGGCCGACCTCGTCCACATGGCACGCGTATCCGCGATGGACGAGATGGGCGCGGCGCTGGCGCACGAACTGAACCAGCCGCTGACAGCCATCATGCTCTACCTGCAGGCCGCGACCAGGACGATCGAGAAGGGTACTGCCGCAAGCAACCCCGACCTCTTCCGGCAGGTGCTGGACAAGGCCGTCCACGAGGCCGAGCGGGCCGGCAGCATCATCTCGCGCATGCGGCACTTCGTGGAGAAGCGCGATCCGCAGCGCAAGCTGATGGACCTCAACCGCATCGTCGACGAGGCGGTCGACCTGACGCTCCTCGCCATCAAGACCCCCGGCCGGATGATCCGCCTCTATGGCGGAGACCTGCCGAAGGCTCTCGTCGATCCCGTCCAGGTGCAGCAGATCGTCGTCAACCTGGTCCGTAATGCCTTCGAGGCCGTCAAGTCGGCCGACAATCCCACGGTGACCGTGCGGACCGGCCAGGCAGGCGACATGCTCCTCATCGAGGTCGAGGACAACGGGCCGGGACTCAAGCCGGAAATCATCCCCAACCTGTTCAAGGCCTTTTCCACGTCAAAGCGGACGGGTATGGGTTTGGGGCTGTCGATTTCCCGAACGATCGCGCAGAATCACGCGGGAGACCTGACGGTCGACCCGGGTGGAGACGGACGGGGCGCTCGGTTCCGGGTACAACTTCCAGTCGCAAGCGATGCGGAGGTCGCCCTGGCAACGGCGGACCTGGAAGCTGAGGCCGGCAAACGGCCGCAAAGGCCCTGGTAAGGGGCCTGGGGAGACAGGGGAACGCGCATGGGAAACCTGCCCGGAGACCATGACGGCGAGATCTTCATCGTCGACGACGACGCCGCCGTCCGCGATGCGCTGCGGCTGGTCTTCGAGCTCGAAGGCTTCCGCGTCTCGGTCTTTTCCGATGGCGGCTCCTTTCTCGCCATGACGAAGTCCAGGCAGCCGGCCTGCGTGATCCTCGACGTGCACATGCCGGGCCGCTCGGGCCTGGAGGTGCTGACCGAGCTCGGTCCCCACTTCCCCGGCATCGTCTTTATGATTTCCGGCCAGGGCGATATTCCAATGGCGGTCGAGGCCGTGAAGCTCGGGGCGCATGATTTCGTCGAAAAGCCCTTCGATGCCGACACCGTCGTGACGCGGGTGCGCGAGGCGCTGGAAGCGAAGCGGAATTCCGGCCCGAAGTCCGGTGATCCCATACTCGCCCCCTTCGCCGGCGAGGATCAGCTGACGCCGCGGGAGCGCGAGGTGCTGGAACGCATCGCTCTCGGCGCGTCCAACAAGGAGGCAGGCCGGCAACTCGGGATCAGCCCTCGCACGATCGAGGTGCACCGGGCGCGGATCATGGAGAAGCTCGGTGCGCGCAACACCGCCGATCTCGTCCGCATTGTTTACTCTGACGTCCGAAGAAACTGATTTTGTGGCTATTTATCCGGGTTACTACCGATAGCTTGCAAGCGGTATACGGCTTTAACATTGACACTGATCAACGCGACCTCGGCCATGGGACATTGTCCTCGGCCCGATTTCCGCTTCTGCTGCCGCTTAGCCGGGTGACCTTTTGGCCATTCACATCCTCGAAGACGACCCCGGGGTCAGCGACAGCCTGCTCACCTTCCTGCGCGGCCTGGGCCAGGATGTGGTCGCCTATCCTGACGCCGAGAGTTTCTTCTCGACCGAACCGCCGGGTCCCGACGACACGATCATCGTCGACCTTCTCCTTCCCGGCATCAGCGGCGCGCGCGTGATCCGGTGGCTGCAGGGCCTTGCCCGGCCGCCTCGCGTCATCGCCATTTCGGGCCAGCCCCAAAAGGCCATCGAGCAGCAGGTGCGCGGGCTGGGGATCGTCGAGATCCTGCGCAAGCCGTTGAATTCGGCCACGATCGCCTCGATCGTCTGACCGTCGCCAAGCCAAGCCGCCTCGCCTCCACCTTCGACTTTCGTCGCTGAGTAGTTCTGCTTACGCAGCACAACAGATGGCGAAGGCTGGGCTAGCCGCTAGCGTGATCACGTTCCCGGGAGCGATCCCCTCGGGTCCGGTGGGCACCCCTACCCGCCGGCCACGTTCCGGAAGATCACCATGTCCCTCGATGCCCGCATTTCCGACCTCGACCGCATCCCGCCGAAGCACGATGCGCGCTGGACCCTCGGCATCACGCGTGACGCCCACCTGCCCGATCCGGTCGACCGGACCGGCCGCACCGTCGAGCACGACACGCGTGAGACGATCTTCGACGAGGGTGACAGGGCCCGCAGCATCTACCTGATCCTCGAGGGCGCGGTGATGCTCTCGAAGCTGCTGCCCGATGGCCGCCGCCAAATCATCGAGCTCCTTGGCCCGGGCGACGTGTTCGGCATGACCATGACCGGCACGCATGACGTCAACGCCGAGACGCTGCGCCCGACGCGCGTCGTCGCCTATGACCGCAAGGCCGTGGATGCTTCGCCCGCGCTGCAGATCATGATCGCCGAGCGGATGAAGACTCAGATCTGCGCGCTGCACGACCACGCCGTGCTCCTGGGTCGCAAGTCGGCCCGCGAGCGGGTCGCCACCTTCCTGATGCGGCTGATCCCCGGCCGTGGCGGAATGGGCTGCATCGGGGCGTCCCGGGGCAGGCAGGACTGCGCCACCGTCGCCGTGCCGCTGACCCGGCAGGAGATCGCCGACTATCTCGGCCTGACGCTGGAAACGGTGAGCAGGGCGTTCTCCCAGCTGAAGCGCGAGGGCATGCTGTCCTACGGAAAGCATGACGAAGTCACCATCGCGAATGTCTGCGGCCTCTGTCACCTCACCGGGTCGCACTGATCTCAACCGCAGCGTGCTGTCGCGGCGCTGCCTCTACCGCTAGACTGGCGCCGGCGCTCTCTGCGCCGGACCTGTCGGCGGCATGACGAACAGTCTCCCCTCCTGGCTTTTGCGCACCGCGGCGGTGATCGCTCCCGCGGCCGCCGGGATCTTGGTCATCCTGGCGCAGCCCTCCGCCGGAACGGCGCTCCGCAACATCGTCTTCGACAGCTTCCAGCAGCTTTCGCCCCGGGCCGCCGATCCCGCCCTTCCCGTCCGGGTGGTCGACGTCGACGAGGAGTCCCTCGCCCGCTACGGGCAGTGGCCCTGGCCGCGCGACAGGCTCGCGCAAGCGGTCAAGCGGCTCACCGACCTCGGTGCCGTGGTGGTGGGCCTCGACATCGTGCTCGCCGAGCCCGACCGCTCCTCCCCCAACCGCATCCTGTCGCGGGTGCCGGACGGTCCGGCGAAGCAGGAGGTGCTCGGGATCCTCGGGGGCGGCGACAACGACACGCTGCTGGCCGCCGCGCTGCGCGAGACGGCCGGAGTGGTGGGCTTCGTGCTCTCCGACACCGGCGGCAAGCCGCCCCCTCCCACCAGGGCCGGTATCGTCCAGGCTGGTGACGGGGCCTTGCCGTTTCTCGCCTCCTTCGGCGGGAGCGTTTCGCCGCTGCCCGAGCTTGCAGCAGCGTCGCGCGGCATAGGTGCCTTTAACTGGCTCGCGGAGCGCGACTTCGTGGTGCGGCGCGTTCCGCTCCTGCTGGCCGTCGATGGCCGCATCGTTCCGTCCTTCGCACTCGAGTGCCTGCGGGTCGCGCTGGGGTCGACGACCATCCAGATCAAGGCGTCCAACGCCAGCGGCGAGACCAGCTTCGGCCGGCCGGTCGGCGTCGTGGCCGTGCGTGTCGCCGGGCCCGGCGGGTCGGTGACGATCCCGACGGACGCGGACGGGGCCCTGCGGGTGCGCTACGCCGGCGCCCAGGTGCCGCGGCACATTCCCTACTGGAAGCTCGAGGAGGGGCTGGTCGGACGCGAGGACATCGCGGGACGCATCGTCCTCGTCGGATCAAGCGCCGCGGTCCTCAACGATGTCCGCGCCACGCCGCTCGACCCCGCGGTGGCCGGGGTGGACATTCACGCCGAGACGATCGAGCAGATGCTCGCGGACGCCCCTCTCCTGCGACCGATCTCTGCGCCGGCGCTGGAGATGCTCGGCACCCTGCTGGGCTCGCTGCTGGTCGGCGTCGCCGTATGGAGGCTGCGGCCCCTCGCATCCGCCTCGGCACTCGTTCTCCTGCTCGCGGTACCGCTCGCCATCGCCTGGTACGCCTTCAGCCGTTTCGGCTACATGCTCGACCCCGTCGTGCCGACGCTTTCGGTTCTCGCGACCTATGTCCTGGGGACGCTGCTGCGCTTCCGCCTGGCGGAGACGGAGCGGCGAGCCGTTCGCGAGGCGTTCAAGCACTATGTCGCGCCGGAAGTGGTGGACCGCCTCGCCTCCGACCCGGGCCTGCTGCGGCTTGGCGGGGAGACGCGTGAACTCACCGTGCTGTTCTCGGACCTGCGGGACTTCACCGCCAGGGCGGAGACCATGTCGGCGGAAGAGGTCGTGCGCTTCCTGAACGCGCTCCATACGCCGCTGACCGGAGCGGTTCTCGCCACGCGAGGCACCATCGACAAGTATCTCGGCGACGGCATGATGGCGTTCTGGAACGCGCCGCTCGACGATCCCAACCACGTCGAGAACGCCTGCAGGGCGGCGCTCGCCATGCTGGACTGCCTGCCCATGCTGCGCGACCGTTTCGAAGGGGGTGGCACCGCAGCGCCCATCGAGATCGGGATCGGGCTCCACGCCGGCTCCGCCTGCGTCGGAAATCTCGGCTCGGACCAGCGCTTCGACTATTCGATCGTCGGCGATGCGGTGAACGTCGCAGCCCGGCTCGAGCCGCTCTCGAAGGTCTACGGCGTGCCCATAGTGGCGTCCGAGGCGGTGGCCTCGCGTGCGGCGATGGCGGGCTTCGGCTTCGTGCCGCTGGGTGACGTGGCCCTGAAGGGCAAGTCGTACCACACGACGATTCTCGCGCTGCACGGCGGCCCGGAGGCCTGCGGACCGGAGTTCATGGCCTTCCTCGCCGACCACGTCGCGGCATGGGCGGCCGTGCGCGAGGCGGACGACGCGGCACACGAGCTCATCGAAAAGGCCGAGTCACATCTGGACTCTGCCGCCTACGGCCGCCTGTACAGGCTCTGGCGTGAGAGGCCCGCGGCAAAGGAGCCGGTCGCCTCCTGAATCCAGCGCAACCAGAGCCATCCAGCCGCGTTGACTGGCGTCTGAAGGCAGGAGGCTCACATGGCCACCACGAAGCAGAGCGGGTCGAAGCAGACGTCGTCGAAAGCCGAGCACAAGCCGGCCAAGGCCGGCAACCACGAGGGCAAGGCGATGGAGGCCGGCTCCGAATCGCGCAAGCACGTCGCCAAGGCGCCGTCCGGAAAGAAGTAGACGTTGTCGGATCGCGCGGATCCGGCTGCCGGTGCGGCAGGTCCCGGCCCGGACGGCCAGTTCCTGACGCGCCCAGTCGACTACCGCGCGCTGCGGATCGTCCTCACGACGCTGCTGATCGGCGACGTTCGGGCGGACCTGCACGTGCTCGCATCCGAATTGCAGATCCTGCTCGACGAAGCCGAGCGCTCTGCCGACAAGGAGCGATGGGACGACAGGATCCTCGTTCGCTGGGCGGAGTTCGAGGCCGCGATGCGCGACGCCAAGCGGCAGGCGGGCTGATCCAGCCACACAAGGGAAACGCCCGGCACAGCTCCCCCGAGACCGTGCCGGGCGCCCCTGTCCACGGCGACGTATCGCCATGGTAGCGCTTGGACGACCGGCCGGCTGCTTCGCTCCGGCCCTTTGGCCGAGGCGATCCAGTTCGCCGGCCATCCATTGCGGCTACCTTGCCAAGCTGCAGCGGAGGCGTCTTTGATCGAGGTCAATGGTGCACTTCCGGAAAGCCTTTCGTGCATGCTTGCGGAAATGCACCTTGCGCGCGCATGATCGCGCGAAGGCCGCGTTTGCGGCCGGGGCTTTTTGGGGAGAATGACTGATGAGGATCGCCGCGCTGATACTGGCCGGAGCCTTGCCGATGTTGGCAGCCTGCAGTTCGGGGCCGCACTGGGCTCAGCCGGTGATTGCGCAGGATGGCTCGTTCGCGGGGCCTGCCGTGGCAACACAAGGGCATCTTCCCCTCCGGGCCGACTACGAGGATGCCTGCGAGACCGGCAGCGGCAAGTGGAGCCATGGCGGATGGCGCAGCTACGGCCCGTGCCCGCCGCGCGGTGCAGTGGTGCGCGCAAGCTACTGAAGACGATTCGTGATTCGCCGGCCGGGCGCGGAACCGGCTGGCCCGCCTGTGGTTGAGCGGTCTCTATTTCTGAAGAGGGACCAACACCATGGCAGCCAAGGAAAAGACGCTCGAGGACCTGTTCCTCGAGACCCTGAAGGACGTCTATCACGCCGAGAAGCAGATCCTGCGCAACCTGCCGAAAATGGCCAAGGCTGCGCAATCGGAGGAGCTGAAGCAGGCCTTCCAGCGTCACCGCGACGAGACCGAGCAGCAGGTCGAGCGCCTGGAGCAGGTGTTCGAGCAGCTCGGCAAGCCGGCCCGTGCCAAGACCTGCCAGGCCATCCTTGGCATCATCGAGGAGAGCCAGGAAGTCATGGAGGACTTCAAGGGCTCGCCCGCGATGGAAGCCGGCCTCCTCGCCGCCGCCCAGGCAGTGGAGCACTACGAGATCTCCCGCTACGGCACGCTGAAGACCTGGGCCGGCCAGCTCGGCATGAAGGATGCGGTGAAGCTGCTCGACCAGACGCTCGCCGAGGAGAAGAAGACGGACGAGTTGCTCAGCAAGCTCGCCGAGCAGACCGTGAACCAGAAGGCGGCCTGAATCGCCGGGCCGTCCGGCCCACCGGACGAGCCGGTGGAGAGGTCCTGCCGAGTTCGTCGAAAGCGGCGGACAGGCGTAGACCGAGGCATTGGCTTTCTAACGACACGACGGGCCGGTTTCATGCCGGCCCGTTTGCTTGTGCGCACCGCACCGGGCGATCATGGCAAGAGGATCCTTGCACCTGCGCAAGCTGTTGATGCTGGCCACTGGGCCGTCGCGAGCTTACGTATCTTTCGTGCTCCGCATCATTGCGGTAGCCGGAATGAGGACGCCGCCATGAATGAGCAGACCGCGAACCCGCAGCTGAAGGGCTTTCCCCCGATTGCAGCCGGCACCCGGATCGGCCACGTCCACCTGAAGGTCGCCGATTTGCAGCGGGCGCTGGCCTTCTACTGCGGCATCCTAGGCTTCGAGGTCCAGCAGTTCTACGGCGACCAGGCGGCCTTCATCTCCGCAGGCGGCTACCACCACCATATCGGCCTCAACACATGGGAGAGCCGCGGAGGGTCTCCGCCGCCGCGCGGCACCACGGGCCTCTTCCACACGGCCATCCTCTACCCGACGCGGCGTGACCTTGCGGACGCGCTGAACAGGCTCGTCGTGGCCCGCTATCCCCTGACGGGAGCGTCCGACCACGGGGTCAGCGAGGCGCTCTACCTCGACGACCCCGACGGGAACGGTGTCGAGCTCTACTGGGACAAGCCGGAGAGCCAATGGCCGAAGAACCCCGACGGCACGCTCGCCATGGTCACCCGCCGCCTCGATCTCGACGGCCTGCTGGGCGAGCTCGCGTAAATCCCTGGAGCGCGCGTCTTCAGACACGCACCTTCCTGCCGGGCGGGTCTGAAGACCCGCGCTCCGGGCAAGGGCGGGCACGGCTCGTGATGCTCATGCGAGCTGGCGCAAATCCCCGGAGCGCGCGTCTTCAGACGCGCACCTTCCTGCCGGGCGGGTCCGAAGACCCGCGCTCCGGGCAAGGGCGGGCCCGGCTTTTGGAAGCTTTATGCGCTTTTCAGGCCGCCATCGCCGGCGCGAAGCGCCCGTAGAAGGTCTCCCCCTGAGCCGCCATGTCGCGGAGGAGGGCAGGAGGCGCGAAGCGGGGACCGTGTGCCTTTTCAAGGGCCTCGCACATGGCCACGAAAGCCGGCAGGCCCATGCCGTCGATGTAGGACAGCGTGCCGCCGGTGAACGGCGCGAAGCCGAAGCCCAGGATGGATCCGACATCGGCCTCGCGCGGATCGGTGACGATCCCCTCCTCCACGGCGCGGGCGGCCTCGATGGCCTGCACGGCCAGGATGCGGCGACCAAGCTCCTTCACGTCGAGTGTATCCGGATCCAGCCGCTCCCCGGCGATCCCGGCGAGGCCGGGCCAGAGCCGCTTCTGCCCCTTCTCGGGATAGTCGTAGAAGCCCTTGCGGTTCTTCCGTCCGAGGCGCCCATGCTCCTGCACCATGGCTCGCAGCAGCTTCTCCTGCCTGGGATCCACGGCCTCAGGCCCGACCTGGGCCTTGGTCGCGTCCAGGATGCGTAGCGCGAGGTCGATGGCGACCTCGTCGGTCAGCGCCAGCGGGCCGACCGGCATGCCCGCCATCTTCGCCGCGTTCTCGACCATGGCGGGCGGCACGCCTTCCATCACCATCAGATGGGCTTCGAGCAGGTACGCGCCGACGCAGCGGTTGGCATAGAAGCCGCGCGCGTCGTTGACGACGATCGGCGTCTTGCGAATGGCGCGCACGAAGTCCAGCGCGGTGGCGAGCGCCACGTCGCCCGTTTCCGGCCCCCGGATCACCTCGACCAGCATCATCTTCTCGACCGGCGAGAAAAAGTGGATGCCGACGAAGCGGGCGGCCGGGCCGGCATGCCGGGCGAGCCCGGCAATGGGCAGCGTCGAGGTGTTGGACGCGAACACGGTTTCCGGTCCGAGCGCGGCTGCGACGCGCGAGAGCACATCGGCCTTCACCGCCGGATCCTCGAACACGGCCTCGATCACGAGGTCGCTGCCGGCGAGGTCCGCGACGTCGCCCGAGGCGGTGATGCGCGCCAGCAGCGCGTCCCGGTCCGCCGTCTTGGCGCGGCCTTTCATGATCTGGTCGGTCACGAGCTTGTGGGAGTGGGCCTTGCCCTTCTCGGCTGTCTCGAGGTCGCGGTCGACCAGCACGACGTCGAGCCCGGCGAGCGCCGCCGAGTAGGCGATGCCCGATCCCATGAAGCCCGCGCCGACCACGCCGATCCGCCGCAGCGTGCTGCGTGGCACGCCGGCAGGCCGTCGTGCTCCCTTCTCCAGCTCCTGCTTGGAGAGGAACAGCGAACGGATCATCGCCGCCGCCTCGGGAGAGCGCAGGATGCGGGCGAAGTGGCGGCTCTCGACCGTGAGCGCCAGATCCATGGGCAGCTGCAGGCCCTCGTAGACGGACTGCAGGATCGCCTTCACGGCCGGATAGTTGTCGTGCGTCTCGCGGCGGTAGATGGCGTTGGCGGCTGGCCAGGTCATCATCCCGGCCGGCGAGTAAACGCGGCCGGAGGGCAGCCTGTAGCCCTGCTCGTCCCAGGGCGCGACAGCCTTGCCGCCTCCGAGGATCCAGGCCCGCGCCCGTTCCACGATTTCGCCGCGCGGGGCAACCTCGTGTACGAGGCCCATGCTGCGGGCCGCGGCCGGGCGGATCTGCTCGCCCTTGAACAGCATCTGCAAGGCGTCGCCGGTCTGCATCAAGCGCGCCACGCGCTGCGTCCCTCCCGCACCGGGGAAGAGACCCACCTTCACCTCGGGAAGGCCGACGCGCGTGGAGGGATCATCGGAGACCACGCGATGGTGGCAGGCCAGGGCCAGCTCGAAGGCTCCGCCCATGCAGACGCCGTTGATGGCGATTGCGAAGGGTTTCCCGCAGGTCTCCAGCCGACGGTAGAGCAGCGTCAGGCGGCGCGTCTCTTCGAGGAAGAAGCGCATCGCCTCCTCCTCGCCGCGCTCCTTGCGCAGCCGGGAATATTCGGCGCCGAGCCCCTGCAGCATGGCGAGGTCGGCGCCGCCGGAGAAGCTGTCCTTGCCGGATGCGATGACACAGCCCTTGATGGCGGTGTCCTCCGACACCCGGACAATCAGGCCGGCGAGTTCCTCCATCACCTGCGGCGTGATGACGTTCATCGAACGCCCCGGCATGTCCCAGGTGGCGAGCGCGATGCCGTCGCCATCGACCTCGAAGCGGAACTGCGTGAAACCCGTCATGATCACACCCGCTCGATGATGGTGGCCGTGCCCATGCCGGCGCCGATGCACAGCGTCACGAGTGCGGTCGACTTGCCGCTACGCTCCAGCTCGTCCACCGCCGTGCCGAGCAGGATCGCGCCGGTCGCGCCCAGCGGATGCCCGAGTGCAATGGCGCCGCCGTTCACGTTGACCTTGTCGCGATCGACCCCGAAAGCCTGCAGGAAGCGCAGAACCACGGCGGCAAAAGCCTCGTTGACCTCGAACAGGTCGATGTCGCCGATGTCCATGCCGGAACGCTTCAGCACCTTTCGTGTCACGTCGACGGGGCCCGTCAGCATCAGCGCCGGCTCGGAGCCGATATTGGCGAAAGCGCGGATCCGCGCCCGCGGCTTCAAGCCGGCGGCCTTCCCGGCCTCGGCCGTGCCGATGAGCACCGCAGCCGCGCCATCCACGATGCCCGAGGAATTGCCGGCGTGGTGGACGTGCTGGATGGCCTCGATCTCGGGATGCGCGTCGATGGCGACGGCATCGAAGCCCCCCTGCTCTCCCATCATGGCGAAGGAGGCCTTGAGACCGGCGAGCGACTGCATGTCCGTCTGCGGGCGCATGTGCTCGTCGCGGGCCAGGAGGGTCAGGCCGTTGACGTCGCGCACCGGCGCCACGGCGCGGTCGAAGCGGCCGTCGGCCCACGCCGCCGCAGCGCGGCGCTGGCTCTCGACGGCGTAGGCGTCGACGTCGTCGCGGGAGAAGCCGTACTTGGTGGCGATGAGGTCGGCCGACACGCCCTGCGGCATGAAATAGGACTTCACCGCGATGGAGGGGTCGACCGGCCAGGCGCCGCCGGATGCGCCGATGCCGATGCGGCTCATGGACTCGACGCCGCCCGCTACCGCCATGTCCTGCTGGCCGGCCATCACCTGCGCCGCGGCGAAGTTCACCGCGTCGAGCCCGGAGGCGCAGAAGCGGTTGATCTGCACGCCGGGAACGCCGTTTCCGTAGTTGGCCACGAGCGCGGCGGCGCGCGCGATGTCGCCGCCCGCCTCGCCCACCGGATCGACGCAGCCCAGCACCACGTCGTCGACGAGGGTGGGGTCGAGGCCGTTGCGGTCCTTCACCTCGCGCAGGACGTGGGCGGCCAGCGCCAGCGCGGTCACCTCGTGGAGGGCGCCGTCGGGCTTGCCGCGTCCCCGCGGTGTGCGGACGTGGTCGTAGATGTAGGCCTCGGTCATCGCGGTCTCCTCGGCGCCGGCGCGCGCCAGAATGGTCCCCGGCGCAGGGCGGCACAAGCCGCGCCTGCGCCCCCCGTCAGAACAGGTCCGCCGACAGCGACATCACGGTGTCGGCGCCGGCCGTGATCCGCGCGAGCCGCAGGCCGGTGCCGGGCAATTCGCGCTCGGCGAAGTAGCGCGCCGCGGCAAGGCGGGCCTTGTTGCCGGGCGCATCGGGATCGCGCAGCGCGGCCCGGGCGATCTGCGCCGAGACATGACCCAGCGCGACGAGGCCGAAAAGGTGCATGTAGTCCGTGGCCCCGGCGCCCGCATTGTCCGGCTTCGCCATGGCGTTCTGCATGAACCACATCGTGCCTTGCTGGAGATCGCCAAGCCCCTTGCCCAGCGGCTTGACGAAGGGCTCCATGGCCGGATCCTCGCCGGCCTCTTTCACGAAGCCGGCCACCTCGCCGAAGAAGGCCATGGCGGCGCGCCCGCCATCCTTCGGCAGCTTGCGGCCGACGAGGTCGAGCGCCTGGATGCCGTTGGCCCCCTCGTAGATCTGCGTGATCCGCGCATCCCTGACGAACTGCTCGAGCCCCCATTCGGCGATGTAGCCATGGCCGCCCAGCATCTGCTGTGCTCGCACCGTGTTGTCGAAACCCCAGTCGGTCAGCACGCCCTTGATGACGGGCGTCAAAAGGCCCAGCCGGTCCTCGGCCGCCTGCCGCGCTGCGGCATCGGGCGAGCGGTGCACGATGTCGCTGGCCATGGCGGCGCCGAGCATGAGCCCGCGCGCAGCCTGGTTGAAGGCCCGGATGCCGAGCAATGTCCGGCGCACGTCAGGGTGCACGATGATGGGGTCGGCCGGCTTGTCCGGCGCCTTGGCGCCGGTGAGCGAGCGGCCCTGCAGACGGTCGCGGGCGTAGTCTGCAGCGTTCTGCAGCGCCACCTCGGACTGGGAGAGGCCCTGGATGCCGACGACGAGCCGCGCCTCGTTCATCATCACGAACATGGCGGGCAGGCCGCGGTTCTCTTCGCCGACCAGCCAGCCTTTGGCGCCATCATAGTTCAGCACGCAGGTGGAACTCCCGTGCAGGCCCATCTTGTGCTCGATGGAACCGCACGACACGCCGTTGTCCGTTCCGGGCGATCCGTCTTCCCGGGGCAGCCGCTTGGGAACGAGAAAGAGTGAAATGCCCTTGGTGCCGGCCGGCGCGCCCTCGATGCGGGCCAGCACGAGGTGCACGATGTTGTCGGTGAGGTCGTGCTCGCCGCCGGAGATGAAGATCTTGGTGCCGGTGATCGCGTACGAGCCGTCACCGGCCGGAACGGCCTTCGTCCGGATCAGGCCGAGGTCGGTGCCGCAATGTGGCTCGGTGAGGTTCATGGTGCCGGTCCACTCGCCCGTCGCCATGCGCGGCAGGTAGGTGGACTTCAGCGCCTCGGACCCATGCGTGTAGAGCGCGGCGGCGGCGCCCATGGTGAGCCCGCCATAAGCGCCGAGCGCCATATTGGCGGAGGCCATGAACTCGCTGACCGCGCAGGTCACAACATAGGGAAGTCCCTGCCCCCCATAGGCGGGGTCGACGGACAGCCCGATCCAGCCACCCTCGGCAAAGGTGCGGTAGGCCTCCCGGAAGCCGTCCGGCGTCGTCACGCGACCATCGGCATGGCGGGTGCAGCCCTGCACGTCGCCGGTCCGGTTCAGCGGCTGGAACACCTCCGAGGCAAGCCGCCCCGCCTCGCCGAGAATGACCTCCACCGTGTCCAGCGGTGCGTCGGAGAACCCGGGCAGATTGCCCAGCGCCTCGTAGCCGAGGACTTCCCGCAGCAGAAAGAGCATGTCGTCCGTCGGGGCGGTATAGCGGGGCATGGCGGTCGTCCGGCGCCGCAGGGCGCGGCATCAGTTTACATATAAACTATCCCTCCTCCCCGCCCAAGCGGGAGCCTTGCCGCATGGTTGAGATGCGGGATTCAGCCGTGCCTTAACGGCTTATTTACTCTGTTTGCGAAAAGTCGGGCATGACGCGGCCTGCGTCGGCGAAGCGGTCGCCGGTGCAGCGTCGCCAGGAGCAGTCCCGTCACATCGGGATTCGACCAAAGGGGACCGAAGTGCCGCCCCAGACGAGCGCAACGACGAAGCCCAGCATTCCCTGGAGCGTGAAGGGCGTCGACCTCGAGACGAGGGAGACTGCCAAGGAAGCTGCGCGCAAGGCGGGCATGACGCTCGGCGAGTGGCTCAACACGGTCATCGCGGAAACCTCCGACGAGGGCGCGCGGCGCCGCGCGCGGCGGCTGAGGGACGAGGCCGAGCGCGAGGAGCTGACGGAACGCATCGAGCGCCTGGGCCGAATCGGGCGGGAGGCAGCCCGTCATGCGGCGGGGCCGGACATCACCCCTTCGATCGAGCGGCTGATCGAGGAGTCGCGATACCGGAACGATGCTCTCGAGCAGAAGACGGCCACCGCCATCGGCGCGCTCGTCGGCTTCATCGAGCGCTCCGACCAGACACGGCGCAACGAGGTCGGTGCCATCGCCTCCGCACAGGAGCGAACCTCCTCGGCCTTGCGCGAGGCGCTGCACCTCGTCACGCAGCGGCTCGACATGCTGGAGCGCAACGTTTCAGGGGGCGCCGGCGAGGGCCTGACGCCGCTCCGCCAGGCGGTGTCCCGCCTCGAAAGCCGGATCGACGACCTCGGCACCCGCGAGGCGGCCGGACAGTTCACCGGGCCCATCCATGAGACGATGCGCGGCCTTGAGCAGCGCCTCGTCGAAATCGCCGAACGGCTCGACAAGGGGGGCGTGGCCCCCTCGACGGGCACCGAGGCGGACGCGCAGCGCATCGAGCGGCTGGAAGCCGCCCTCGGCGCGCTCGTCGACCGGCTCGGCCCCATGGGCGAAGGCGAGGCGATCGGCATGCGCCTTGCGGGCCCGGATCCGCTTCTGACCGGCCTGCGCGAGGACGTGAAGGGCCTGTCGACCCGCATGGAGCAGCTGGTTAAGGCGCATGCCGAGCAGGAGGCGCGCGCCGTCCCGGCCGTCGAAGCGCTGCGCGGCGATGTCGGCTTTCTCACCAAGGTCGTCGAGAGCCTGCCGGCCCGCATCGACGTGTCGGTCATCCATCGCGAGCTCGCCTCCATGCGCAAGACGGTGGACGGCGTGCAGGCTGGCGGCGGCGAGGCTGTCGGCGAACGCCTGGACGCGGTCATCGAACGGCTGGACAGAATGGGCGAGGGGTCGGTCACCGCCGCCTCGCTCAGCCCCCTGCAGGAAGCCGTGGAGGATCTTCGGGCTCGCCTCGCGGACCAGGGCGATGCTCCCGGCCCGGCTTCGCTCGATGCCCGCTTCGATACGCTCGAGGCCCGGATCGCGGCGCTCGACCATGGCGCAGTCCTGGACCGCATCGATACGCGGCTGGATTCCATTCGCGCGGGGTTGGAGACCGATTCCGCCGCGGAGCAGGACGGCTTCGCCGCGCTGGCAAGCCGCGTCGAGCGAATCCTGCAGGCCGTCGAGTCTCCCCCCTCCGCGCCGGACTTCTCGCCGCTTCAGGCCGAACTGTCGGCCATGCGCAAGCAGATCGAGGCGGCGAGCCGGCCCGATGCCGGCTCCGGTGCTCTCGACGCCCTGCAGGCCCAGATCGCCTCGCTTGCCGAGAAGCTGGACCGGCCGGACGACCCCGGAATCGCTGCGGTCCTGTCACTGGAGAAATCCGTCGGCGAACTCTTCTCCCGCATAGAGGAGGCGAGGCGCAGCACCGTCGAAGCGGCCGATGCGTCAGCCCGCAGGGCGGCCGACGAGGCCCTCGCCAAGGCGAATGGAATGCCCGCGATGTCCGGGGAAGCCGTCGCCGAGCCCGACCCGGGCACCCGCGCCATGCTCGACACGGTGCAGGACACGCTGGAGCGCATCGTCGATCGCCTCGCCGCTCTCGAATCCGACATGGCCGGCGACCGCGTCAAGCTGCTCGAGGCCCTGCGCAGCGCGGCCGAGCGCGGCCCCGGCGAGGCCGCTGCCCCGGCACTCCCGGAGCAGCCCACCGCGCAGCAGAAGATCGCGGCGGCCCTCGCCGCGGCTGAGGCTGCACGTGCGCTCGGACCGAAGCCCGCCGCCGGGCCAAAAGCTGCCCCCGCTGCCCAGGACATGCGCCCGGCGCCTGCTGCTGCTCCTGTCGAAGCGCCCCCCGCGTCCGACACGATGTCGTTCGACGCTTTCCTGAACACTCCGGAGGTGACGCCGCCGGTGGCCGAGGCCGCCCTTCCGGCGGCCGACATTCCGCTCGAGCCAGGGACGGGGCGCCCTGCCGCCCCGCTGGATACCGCGCCAGAGCCGGAGATGCCTGCGCCCGAGACGGGCAAGTCCGCCTTCATCGCCGCTGCCCGCCTCGCCGCCCAGACCAGCGGAGCCCGGAAGGGCAAGACCGACGCCAAGCCTGCGGCAAAGGCGGAGGCCGAAGCGGTGGCGGGGGAGAAGGCCGCTGCGACGACCAGCCGCTATCGCCGCCCGCTCCTGATCGGCCTGGCCGCGATCGTGCTCGCCTTCGCTGCGGCGCAGGTGGGCCGCAACCTCCTCGCCAACGGTTTCCTCGGCGAGCGCCTGTTCGGCGGCGGTGCTTCCGCACCCGACGCCGGCGCCCCGGCGCCGGACCAGGGCAGCGCTCCGGCCGCCCCCGACGCGGCGCCCGCGCCCGACGCTGCCCCGGCCTCGCCTCCCCCTGCCGGGGAAAAGCAGTCCAACGCCACCGGCGAACTGCCGCCTCCGCCACCTTCGGCTGCACTGGAGCCGACCCCCAACGGCCAGCCGGGCAGCTTCCAGGCCTCCGCGCCCGGACCGGACGGATCGGGCTTCTCATCCCGTGACCCGGAAGCGGTCGGCGCGATCACGGCAGCCCCGTCGCTCGACGGAGTGGGGGCCAAGGTGCCGGTGCCGGCCATGCCGGCGCAGGGACTTCCCAAGTCACTGCAGCGCGCCGCAGCCGACGGCAACGCCGGTGCATCCTTCGAGATCGCGTCGCGCTACTTCGAGGGCAAGGGTGTCACGCGTGACACCAAGCTGGCGGCAGCCTGGTTCGAGAAGGCCGCGCTGGCCGGCTCCGCGCCGGCGCAGTACCGCATCGGCAGCATGTACGAGAAGGGCGTGGGGGTGAGCGTCGATCTCGTCCGCGCCCGCACCTGGTACCAGCGCGGCGCCGAGGCGGGCAACGTCAAGGCGATGCACAATCTGGGTGTCGTCCTGGCCGACGGGGCCGGCGAGAAGCCCGACTATGCCGCCGCGGGCCAGTGGTTCCGCAAGGCGGCTGCCTACGGGCTGCGCGACAGCCAGTACAACCTCGCCATTCTCGCCGCGCGCGGGCTCGGCATGGAGAAGGATCTCGCTCAGTCCTGGACGTTCTTCGCCCTCGCCGCCGTGCAGGGCGACACGGACGCTGCCCGCAAGCGTGACGAAGTCGGCAGCCGGCTCGACCCCGACAGCCTCGCCAAGGCCAAGGCGGCTGTCGACGGCTTTGTCGCCATGAAGCCGGATCCGGCAGCCAACGAAGTCGCCGTGCCGCCCGGCGGCTGGGACCGCGAGCAGACCGGCGACGCGCGTAAGGATAAGCCGAAGTCGGCGCGCCTGTGACGCAGCGCCGGACACGCTTCACTCTGCGGCATTGACGTTGCCCTGCCCGCCGGGGTTGATGCCTTCAGCGTCGCGGCGGCCTCGTCGCGCCGACGTGTAGCTGTTCCGCCACGCCAGGACCTCCTGCGGAGGGCGGGAGACCCGGATTGATGGCGTGCAGATCTACCTGCCGATAGCCGACCTGCCCGTCAGCATCTTCCTCGTCCTGGGGCTCGGGGCCGCGGTCGGGTTTATCTCCGGCATGTTCGGCGTCGGCGGCGGGTTCCTGATGACGCCGCTGCTGATCTTCATCGGCATCCCGCCGGCGGTGGCCGTGGCCAGCGAGGCGGCGCAGATCGCGGCCTCCTCGATGACGGGCGCCATCGCCTACTGGCGCAGGCTGGCGCTCGACTTCAAGCTCGGCACGGTGCTGCTGGCCGGCGGCATCGCCGGGACCGTGCTCGGCGTGCTCTTCTTCAACGCGATGCGGCGCGTCGGCCAGCTCGAACTGGTCATCGTGCTGTCCTACATCACGCTGCTCGGTACCGTCGGCGGCATGATGCTGGTGGAAAGCCTTCGCTCGATCCTCTCGGCGAGGCGGGGCGTCGTGCCCCCGCGGCGGCGCGCCGGGCCCAGGCCCTGGTACTTCGGCCTTCCGCTGCGCATGCGGTTCCATCGCTCCCGGCTCTATGTCAGCGTCATTCCGCTGCTCGCCCTGTCAATCTCCGTGGGCTTCGCCGGCGCCGTTCTCGGCATCGGCGGCGGGTTCATGATGGTGCCGGCGCTGATCTACATGTTCCGCGTCCCGACCGCCGTGGTGGTAGGCACGTCGCTGTTCCAGATCCTGTTCACGATGGTGGCCGCCACCATCCTGCACGCGGCGACCAATGCCTCGGTCGACGTGGTGCTGGCCATGCTGCTCGTCATCGGCGGCGTCTTCGGCGCGCAGTTCGGTGCGCGGGCCGGCCGCAACATCAGCGGCGAGCAGTTCAGGCTGCTGCTCGCGCTCATCGTGCTCGCCGTCTGCGTTCGCTTCGTCGCCGAAATCGTGGTGCGGCCAGACGACCTGTTCTCCGTCGGCATCGTGGACCCGCGCTCATGAGGCTGCGGGCACTGCTTCTGGCCGCCGGGCTCATCCTGGCGCATGCCTCCGGCGCGCGGGCCGAGCGGATGATCGTGACCCTGTCCGGCGACCAGGTGCACATCACTTCCACCTATACGGGATCGGAGCTCGTCGTGTTCGGCGTCATCGAGCGCGACAGCGCCAGCGGGCCGCGCGTCGAGCCCTACGACGTCGTCGTCACGTCGATAGGCCCGAGCGTGCGCGCCGTCGTGCGCCAGAAGGAGCGCGTCGGGCCGGTGTGGGTCAACCTCAACCAGCGCAAGTTCTTCGACGTGCCGTCGATCATCGCGGTGCTCGCCTCCCGGCCCCTGCCGGAGATGACCACCATCGAGTTCCGGCGCCGCTTCCGGTTGGGCATCGAGCCGATCATCGAGAGCACCGCCACCGACTCCCCCGACGTCCAGTTCCAGGAGGCCCTGATCCGGCTGAAGAAGGAGGCGGGGCTTTACCGCGAGGACGGCGAGGGAGTGCGGTTCCTCACGCCTACCGTGTTCCGCGCCACCGTCCCGGTGCCGGCGACGGCGCCGGTGGGTCGGTATGCGGTCGACATCTCGCTGCTGGCCGGCGGGGTGCAGGTGGCGCGAGCCGATACGGCGTTCTTCGTCGACAAGGCGGGATTCGAGGCCCTCGTGGTGCGCAGCGCGCGCAGCAACCCCGTGGTCTACGGCATCGCCACCGCCGCGATGGCTATCGCCTTCGGCTGGCTCGCCAGCATCATCTTCCGCCGCGACTGACCTTTCCGGAGATCCGCATGACCCACACCCATCCCGGACATATCGACCCGAAGGACGACCGCACGATCCCGGCCGTGGCGCTGCTGCTCGGCCTCGGGGGCGTCGTGCCCTTCGCCGCCCTCGCAATCGTAGCCTGGTTCGAATGGGAGCGGCACGCGGGCTTGCCGCCGGGCGCCGCACGCGCCGGCCTGGTCGCCTATGGCGTGGCCATCGCGTCCTTCCTCGGCGGGGTGCGCTGGGGCGTGGGCCTGATGCACGGGGATCACGGCCGCAGGGCCTGGCTGCTCGGGATGTCGGTGCTGGCGCCGCTGGTTGCGTGGCTGGCCCTGTTCATGCCGCGCCCGCTCGACCTCGTCGTGCTGATCGGCTGCTTCCTGGTGCTCGGCGTCTCCGACGTGGCGCTGGCCTCGCGCGGCACGACACCGCGCTGGTACGGCTCGCTCCGGCTGATACTGACGGCGCTGGTTGTTGCCGTGCTGATCTTCGCCCTCGCGATGCTGCCGCTGTCGCAGTACTGAACGGCGCTCAATCAGGCCAGAGCTGGCGGCCGGCAACGGCGTAGACCCGTCCGTCGCCGAGCATGTGGGCAATGAAGTCGCGGCCGGGGAAGAGTGGCGCGAAGGCGTCGTCGAGCACGTTCAGCCCGCCGGCATAGCTGCCGAAGGCGGGCATGACGCAGCGCCGCCCGTCCGAGACGAAGCAGCGGCGGCGCACGGCCCTGCCCCGCCCGCGCACCTTGCCTGCGGGGTGCAGGTGGCCGGCAATCTCCGGGCCATCCGCCCGCGATCCCGGGGTGTGGCGGAAGGTGACGCCGGCCAGGCTGAGGATCTCGAAGACACTGCCGCCCAGTTCCACCGGCGGCTCGGGATCATGGTTGCCGGCGAGCCAGATCCAGTCCCGTCCCGTCTGAAGCGAGCGCAGAGCGGCGAGATCCTGCTGATCCATGCGTGCCATGGCGCCACGGTCGTGCAGACTGTCGCCGAGCACGCAGACGAGGGACGGGTTGTAGATGCCGACCACGCGGGCGAGCGCCGCGAGGGTTGCGCGGCTGTCATAGGGCGGCAGCATCTGGCCGCGGGCCGCGTAGGCGGAGCCTTTCTCGAGGTGCAGGTCGGCGACGAGCAGCAGGCTCTCGCTTTCCAGGTACAGCGCCCCCGCGGCGTCGGCGACGAATTCGAGCCCGCCCACGGCGAGCGAGCGCACCGGAGGCTCCGTGCCTGCCGTGCCGTCTCCGATCCGTCCGGGCCACACCGTCACGCGCCAGCTTCCTCCATCAGAACGGCCTCGGCCTCGGCCAGAATCTGGTCGGAGGCTTCGCCGTAAACCGTCTCCCGGCCGATCTCCAGCATCACCGAGATCGAGAGCGGCGAGACCCGGTCCAGAGCCTTGTGCACGATTCGTCCCCTGATGCGCGAGAGCATTGCGGCGAGACGCCGCAGATCGAGGAGGCCGGTGGCGGCGTCGGCGCGCGTCGCCTTCAGAAGAACGTGCTGGGGCTCGTGCCTGCGCAGCACGTCGTAGAGAAGGTCGGTCGACATCGTCACCTGCCGACCCGTCTTCTCCTGGCCGGGGAAGCGGCGCTCGATCAGCCCGGCGATGATGGCGCAGTGCCGGAAGGTGCGCTTCATCAGCGCGGACTCCGCCAGCCACTCCTCCAGGTCGTCTCCCAGCATGTCCTCTCCGAACAGCGCGGACAGCGACAGCCGGCCCTTCTCGATGGCGAGCGAGATGTCCGACAGGCCCCAGACCGCGATGCCGTAGTCGGTGGCGACGAAGCCCATCGGCTTCAGCCGCGCCCGCTCCAGCCGCCGCGTCAGCAGCATGCCCAGCGTCTGGTGCGCGAGGCGGCCCTCGAAGGGGTAGGCGACGAGGTAGTACCGTCCGCTGCGCGGAAACGTCTCGACCAGCATCTCCTCGCGCCGCGGCAGCACCGACTTTCGCCGCTGTGCCTCCAGCCAGTCGGAGACGCCGCCGGGCATGCGGCCCCACTCGCGTGGATCGGCGAGCATGCCGCGCACGCGGTCGGCGAGGAAGGTGGACAGCGGGAACTTGCCGCCGGCATAGGAGGGGATCATCGGGTCGGTGCCCGGGGAAGCCCGGGAGACGAGCACGTCCGTTTCCGCCAGCGCCTCGAAGCGCAGCACCTCGCCGGCGAAGATGAAGGTGTCGCCTTGCCGCAACGTCTCGGCGAAGTACTCCTCCACCTCGCCGAGCACCCGTCCGCCGCGGATCGGGGCGGCGGGCATTCCGGCCCGGGCAGGGCGGCCTCGGCCCAGCCGCACCTTGAGCATCGGCTCCTCGACGATGGTGCCGACATTCATGCGGTAGTGCTGGGCAAAACGTGGGTTCGCCACGCGCCAGAGCCCGTCGCGTCCCTTCCGGATCTTGGCGAAGCGCTCGTAGCTTCGCAGCGCGTAACCGCCCGTGGCCACGAACTGGACGACGTCGTCGAAGTCCTCGCGCTCGAGCCCGGAATAGGGTGCGGCGGAGGCCACCTCGGCGTAGAGCGCGTCCGCGTCGAAGCCACCCGCACAGGCCATGCCGAGCACATGCTGGGCCAGCACGTCGAGGCCGCCCGTGCGCGGCTCAGGCGTGTCCTGCGCGGCGGCTTCGACGGCATCGAGCGCTGCGCGGCACTCCATGATCTCGAACCGGTTGGCGGGGACGAGCAGCGCCTGGGACGGTTCGTCGAGGCGGTGGTTGGAGCGACCGATGCGCTGCATCAGCCGGCTTGCACCCTTCGGCGCGCCGATGTTGACGACGAGGTCGACGTCGCCCCAGTCGATGCCGAGGTCGAGCGTCGAGGTGCAGACGACGGCGCGCAACTGCCCGGCCGTCATCGCCGCCTCGACCTTGCGGCGCTGGCCGACGTCGAGAGAGCCATGGTGCAGCGCGATCGGCAGGGCCTCTTCGTTGATGCGCCAGAGCTCCTGGAACATGAACTCCGCCTGCATGCGGGTGTTGACGAAGATCAGCGTCGTGCGGTGCGCGAGGATGGCCCTGTAGACGGCGGCCATGGCGTGAAGGGCCGTATGGCCCGCCAGCGGCAGCTTGTTAGCACCTTCCATGATGCGGATGTCGGGCCTGGCGCCGCCGACCACCGTGACGAGATCGCCCATCGGCTGCGCGTCCCCGGGTACGCCGGGCACCTGGGACACGAGCCACCGCCGCAGCTCGTCCGGCTCGCGGACGGTGGCGGAGAGACCGACGCAGGACAGGCCCGGCGCCAGTGCCCGCAACCGTGCGAGGCCGAGCGCCAGCAGATCGCCCCGCTTCGACGTGACCAACGCATGCAGCTCGTCCAGCACCACCCGCCTGAGGCTGGAGAACACGTCCGCAGCCTCGCGGTGAGCCAGCATCAATGCCAGCTGCTCCGGAGTGGTCAGCAGGATGTCCGGCGGGCGCTCCATCTGCCGCGTGCGCTTGTGGGCGGGGGTGTCGCCCGTGCGCGTTTCGATTCGGACCGGCAGGTCCATCTCGCGGGCGGGCGCCTCGACATTGCGGGCGACATCCACCGCGAGGGCCTTGAGCGGGCTGATGTAGAGGGTATGGAGGCCGGGCTTCGCGACCTTCCGCCCGCTTTCCTGGCGCCTGCCGCCGGCCAGCTCGACGAGGCTCGGCAGGAAGCCCGCCAGCGTCTTGCCCGCGCCGGTGGGAGCGACCAGCAGCGCCGACCGCCCTGCCCGCGCATGGGCCAGCAGGGTGCGCTGGTGTGGCCTGGGCTCCCAGCCCCGGCTCGCGAACCAGTCGGCGAACAGCGGCGGGAGTTCGTCCTCGTCGTTGGCGAAAGCGGCAGCGGCGTCTGACACCCGCCAGAGCTAGCGCGGCGGTGGCTGACTGTCATCCCCGCAGGCGCTGGGCAGCATGGCTACTGGCTGGCCCAAAGGATGCGCGCGATCCACGTCACGTGCTGTAATGGGATGGTGCGCGGCTCGTGCAGCGGGTTCAGGGAGGTGAGCTCGATCACCTTTGCGGTCCGGCGCGCCAGTTCCTTGACCAGCACCTCGCCCTCGGTGGTTTTCACCACGACGCGGTCACCCTTCCGAACGGCGGCAGAGGGAGAGCAGATGATGCGGTCGCCGTCGCGATAGAGCGGCAGCATCGAATCGCCGGTGACCTCGAGCGCGTAGACGTTGCCGTCGGGCAATTCGGGGAACACCACCTCGTCCCACCCCTCGCCGACCGGGAAGCCCCCGTCGTCGAAGAAGCCGCCCTGTCCGGCCTGGGCGAAGCCGAGGAGCGGGATCGACCGGCCCGCGAGGCGCTGGGCTCCCGCGGAAACGATGGACATGAACTCGTCCAGGCTCGCACCCGTGGCCTCGAGCACCTTGGCCACCGACTCCGTCGAGGGCCATCGAAGCCTGCCGTCGGGCGAAACGCGCTTGGACTTGTTGAATGTGGTCGGGTCGAGGCCTGCCTTTTTGGCCAGGCCCGATGCGCTCAGGCCGTACCGCGACGCGAGCGTGTCGAGCGCGCTCCAGATCTGATCGTGAGAAAGCATGGACCACTCCGGAAGGATCAATGTCCCGGAGAAAGGAATTAAAGCCTTTCCTGACAAATTGCAACCGGGTTGTGCGCCGCGCCGGGAAATCGCCGTTGCAGCCGCGGTTCCGGCCGCTTAAACCGGATTCGGGAGCGTCTGGTCACCATGATCTTTAAAATCTGTCCGAAGAGCCTGTGGGAAGAGGCCGTCGCCGCGCGGGTGTTCTACGGAGCCCCCGTCGATCTTGCGGACGGGTTCATCCACTTTTCCACAGCGACCCAGGTGGCGGAAACGGCGCGCCGCCACTTTGCCGGGCAGCACGATCTCGTGCTCGTCACGGTCGAAGCTGCTGGTCTCGGCCCGGCGCTGAAATGGGAAAAATCGCGCGGCGGCGAACCTTTTCCGCACCTCTACGGTCCGCTCCCGATCAGCGCCGTCATGCGGACCGATCCGCTGCCGCTCGGCCCGGACGGCGAACACGCCTTCCCCGCCGATCTCATCCCGGGCGGAGCGGCGTGAGCGGGAGGCTCGCGGCCGCCCTGGGCGGCCTGGCGCTGCCGGTCCTGCGCCGGCTAGATCCCGAGACCGCCCATGGCCTGACCATCCGCGCGCTGGCCGCCATGCCGCCCGTCCCACCCGGCCCGGCCGACCGTCGGCTGCGTGTCAGCGCTTTCGGGCTCGACTTCCCGCATCCGGTCGGCCTCGCCGCGGGGTTCGACAAGCATGCCGAGGCGCCTGCGGCGCTGCTCTCGCTCGGCTTCGGCTTCGTCGAGATCGGCACCGTGACGCCTCTGCCGCAGCCCGGCAACCCGCGCCCTCGGCTGTTCCGCCTGCCCGAGGACGAGGCAGTCGTGAACCGCTTCGGCTTCAACAGCGAGGGCCACGCCGCCGCGGCGCGCCGGCTCAGGTCCGCCCGGCCCAAGGGGGTCGTCGGGGTCAATATCGGGGCCAACAAGGACAGCACGGACCGGGCCGCGGACTATGTGAACGGCATCGCCGCCTTCGCCGGCCTCGCCTCCTATTTCACCGTCAACGTCTCCTCGCCGAACACGCCGGGTCTTCGCGACCTGCAGCACGAGGCGGCGCTCGACGATCTCCTCGCCCGCTGCATGGAGGAGCGTGAGCGTTCGGCACCGGGAACGCCCGTCCTCGTCAAGATCGCACCCGACCTCGCGCTGTCGGACCTCGACGCGGTGGTCTCCGTGGCGCGGCGCCGCAAGGTCGACGGCCTTATCGTCTCCAACACCACCATCGGGCGTCCCGCCGGATTGCGCGGCGAGGCCAGGGGCGAGACGGGCGGTCTATCCGGGCGGCCCCTCTTCCCGCTCGCCACACGCATGCTGGCGCAGACCTACGTGCGCGTGGAGGGCGCATTCCCCTTGATCGGCGTCGGCGGCATCGACTCTGCCGACACCGCCTTCACGAAGATCGAGGCGGGGGCGACGCTGGTGCAGCTCTACACCGCGCTGGTGTTCAAGGGGCCGGGCCTCGCCGGCGACATCGCCGCCGGCCTTTCGCGGCGGCTCGCGGACGAAGGGCTCGACAGCCTCGCCCCGGTCGTCGGACGGCGGGCTGCCGCCCTCGCCGCTGCGCCCGAAACGGTCTGAATCTCAGGCGAAGGAAGTACGCGCCAGCCGCGGGAAGAACGCTGCCTGGCCGATGGCGCGGACCGCCAGGAAGGCCAGGAACGCCGTCCAGAGCCCGGCATTGCCGAGTCCATTGAGCGAGAACAGCACGGCCGCGTAGAGCGCGAAGCTGAGGAGCATCAGGTCGCGCATGGCCCGAGTCCACGTCGCGCCGATATAGATGCCGTCAAAGGCGAAGGCGGCCGCCCCGGCGATCGGCGCGGCAGCCGCGAATGGCAGGAACACCCGCGCCGCCTCGCGCACTTCGGGGCTCGTCGTCAGCGCGTCGATGAACAGTCCGCCGAAACCATAGGCCAGCGCCGAAATGGCGAGGCCCGTGCCGACGCTGAGCGCCAGCACCAATCGAACTGCCTTGTGGAAGCCCGCGCGGTCCCGCGCGCCGACGGCCTGCCCGCAGATCTGCTCGGCCGCAGTGGCGAAGCCGTCGAGAAAATAGCTCGAGACGAGAAAGAGGTTGTAGAGCACTGCGTTGGCCGCGAGCGTGAGGTCGCCGGCGCGGGCGCCCTTCGACGTGAAGATGCCGAAGGCGACGAGCAGCGTGACCGTGCGGATGGCGATGTCGCGATTCACCGCCAGCATGCGCCGCATCGCCCGCCAGTCGAAGATCTCGGCCGACGACAACCCCAGCGAGAAGCCGCCGATGCGCCGCACCAGCAGGAGACCGGCGACCGCTCCCAGGATCTCGGCGATCAGCGTGGCCAGCGCCGTGCCGGCGATGCCGAGCCCGAGCACGGGAACGGCGATCAGCGTCAGCCCGATCTTGGCAACGTTGATGCCGACCTGCAGCATCAGCCCGAGGTCCGTCCGCGCCCGGCCGATGAGGGCGCCGAGCACGGCATAGTTGGCCAGCGCAAAGGGCGCCGCCCAGATCCGCACGCCGATGTAGGTGCGCGCCGCCTCGGTCACTTCAGGGCTGGCGTCCATCAGCCGGAACGCGATCGCCATGATCGGAGCCTGCAGCGCGATGAGCACCACGCCGAGGGCTCCGGCGAGCGCCAGGGCCCGGGCCAGCGCGCGGGCAACCTCCCGGTCGTCGCCGGCACCGTGGGCCTGCGCGGTCAGCCCCGCAGTGCTCATGCGCAGCGAGCCGAGGCCCCAGAACAGCAGGTCGAAGACCACGGCGCCGATGGCGACGGCGCCGAGCAGGGGCACCGAGCCGAGCCGGCCGATGACGGCGGAATCGACGATCCCGAGCAGCGGCTCGGTGACATGCGCAGCCATCATCGGCAGCGCGATCGTGACGATCCGGACGAGGCGTGCGTCGACCTTGCGCGCCCGTGTGGGCGCGCCGGTGTCCGCTTGAATCACTTCCGGCCGCTCATCAGCCTGAGCACGAGCCAGACGGGGATGACGATCACCGCGCCATAGATGAAGTAGGTGCCGACTGTGCGGATGGCGCCGAAGCCGAGATTGTAGAGGTGTTCGGCGAGCTCGCGGATCCCGCGCAGCAGATCGGGCGGCGTCAGGCCGAACAGGGCCAGGAATGCGCCGACCACGATGGACATGAAGATCAGCTTCATGGCCACGGCGGCAGGCGGTCCGCCCAGCAAGCGCGTCAGCGTGTTCGACATTCCTCGTCTTCCCGCATGCTTTCAGGTTCGGAGACGGCCGGTCGCGCCCGTCGCGATTTTCATGGCAAGTTGCCGCCACGAACGCAACCTCGCCGACCGGAGTCTCCGATGTCCCTCGATCCCGAACCGTTCCGGCCCGACGCTATCGACGCCGAGACGGCCGCCTTCAACGCAGACCTGCTGGCCACGCTGAAGAAACTGCCCGACATGTGGTCGGTACCGCCGCAGGTTGTAAGGGACAATCGCAAAAAAGGGATCGGCCCTTTCCCGTTCGCGCCCAAGAGCCCTCGCGCGCAGATGATCGAGATCGAGGGCAAGGGCGGCCCGATTCCGCTGCGTGTCGTCGCGCCTGAAAAGCCGTCGGGGGCCTATCTCCATATCCATGGCGGCGGCTGGACCGTGGGCAGCGCCGAACTCCATGACGACATGCTCGAGGAGTTTGCGACCTCCTGCAATCTCGCCAGCATCTCCGTGGAGTACCGGCTGGCGCCGGAGGACCCCTACCCCGCCGGGCCAGACGACTGCGAGGCTGCGGCACTCTGGCTGGTGCGGGAAGCGCAATCCCGTTTCGGAACCACACGCCTGCTCATCGGTGGCGAGTCGGCCGGTGCGCACCTTTCGGTCGTCACGCTGCTGCGCCTGCGCGACCGGCACGGGATCGTTCCCTTCGCAGCCGCCAACCTCAACGCCGGGTGCTACGACCTCGCTGGCACTCCCAGCGCCCGGCGCTGGGGCAGCGACAAGCTGGTGCTGAACACGCGCGACATCTTCCAGTTCGCGGCATTCTACCTCCGGGCCGGGGGCGACCTGCGCGATCCCGACGTTTCGCCCCTCTACGCGGACCTTGCGGGCCTGCCGCCTGCGCTCTTTACGGTGGGCACGAATGATCCGCTGCTCGACGACAGCCTGTTTATGGCGGCGCGCTGGACCGCGGCCGGCAACCGGGCCGACCTGGCCGTGTGGCCGGGCGGCGCGCACGTCTTCACGACGTTCGAGACCGGGCTCTCCCGGAAAGCGCGACGCAGGATCACGGATTTCCTGGCGGCGGCGTGAGGCTCAGGCGAGCGGCACCGGCTGTCCCGCGGCGATCTTCGACGCCGCGATCACGGCCTGCGTCCGGCTCTCCACCCCGAGCTTCTGCAGGATGGCGGAGACGTGCGCCTTGATGGTTGCCTCCGAGACGCTGAGCTCGTAGGCGATCTGCTTGTTGAGGAGGCCCTCGGACAGCATCATCAGCACGCGCACCTGCTGCGGCGTCAGGCTGCCCAGCCGCTTCACGAGGTCTGTCGTCTCCCGGTCCACGGGACCGTTGAGATCCACGTCCGGCGGGGTCCAGGCACCGCCGTCCAGCACGGTGCGGATGGCGCCGCGCATGGTCTCGACGTCCACGGACTTCGGAATGAATCCCGACGCACCGAACTCGATGCAGCGGCGGATGACGCCACGATCCTCGTTGGCGGACACGACGATAACCGGGGTGCCCGGGTGCTGGGCCCGCAGGTACATCAGGCCGGAAAAGCCCTGCACGCCCGGCATGCTGAGGTCGAGCAGCACGAGATCGACATCCGAGCCGCGGCCGAGATGGCCCGCCACTTCCTCAAAAGTCCCTGCTTCCAGCACGTCGGAGCCGGCGACCACGCCCGTCACCGCCTCGCGGAGAGCGCCGCGCACCAGGGGATGGTCGTCGGCAATCAGGATCGAGATGTCGCTTGCGTCGGCCAAGGTTTCCCCCGTTGTCCCCTGCAGGTCTGCGCGCTGAGCTTTCGCATTTTTCTTTCTTATGTTCCGCAAGGCACAGGTCCCGCAACCGTGTTTGCCCGTATGCGCCTGCGCATTTTTGCCGATGCTGCGCAAGGTCGGCCGCTTGCGCCCGTCGTCCGGCGCTCCCAAGGTGCGCCGCATGGGACATGAGTCGAGAGAAGCGTGATGCCCCCGCCGGGATCAGGGCACGCCAGGCTGGCCGGGCTCGGCCTGTTCGTCGTGGCGCTGTCGTCGGTGCTGGGGCTGGTGCTCGACCGCATCGGCGTTTCGCCGCTGCTGCTGGCGACGCTCGCCACGATCATCGCGACCGGCTGCGTCCTCCTCGCCGGGATCACCGGCGGCACGATGCGCTTCCCTGATTTTCTCGACGCGGGTCGCGGCATCAGCGGCTCGAGCGGCTCGCTCGTCTTCGCCATGGTCGCCGCACCCGCCTTCGGCCTCGGTTCCGGCGCGCCGGTCGCGGTGGGCCTCGTGCTCCTTGCGGTGGCCGGCGGACGGATCCTGCAGGCGAGCGGGGCGGCGGGTTGGGCGGACTATGTGCGCATTCGCTTCGGCCATCGCCCGCTTTCCGCCCTGGTGGCGCTGCTCGTCGCCGCGGCGGCGCTCGGTATCGCCTGCGCCGGCGCGGCGCGCCTCGTCGACCTCGTCAGTGCCGCCACCGGCATCTCGCGCGGCGTCGCGGCCATCGCCTGCGCCGCCATCGTTGCGGTCGTGGTGGTTCCCGGCGGTGCCAAGGGGCTCGTTCGCTCCGCGCTGATGTCGGGCATCATCGGGCTCGCCTGCGGCATCATCCTCACGGCGGTCGCCGTCAGGGCCGGCGTGCTGCGCGGCACCGACCTGACGGCCGTCTTCTCGGGCGCGGACTGGATCGTCCCGGCGCTGCTCGCGGCGATGCTTCCGTCGACGGCCATGGCGGTCGGCACGGCACGCAACGCGGGCGCCGCGAGCCGCGGCCTGCTCGGCGCGGCGCTGCTGGTGCTGATCCTCGACCTTGTGACGCCGACCACCGGCGCCGGGCTCATCGGCGCTGCCGCCCCTGCCGTGCTCGCCTTCGCCGGAACATTCACCGCGGTCGCCGGCCTCTGCCTGGCCGCGGGCGCCGCGGTTTCGCGCGACCTGCCCGGGCCGCCGGCGCGCTACACGCCGCTGTCACGCCGCTTCGCTGCGTTGCGCCTGGCGACGCTGCTTGCAGCGGTTGCCGCGTCGGCCATCGGCGGACTGCGCCCGGACCTCGCCCAGCTGGCGTGGGACCCTGCCGGAACCGTGCTGCTCGCCGCTGTACTTCCGGCTGTCTTCACGGGCCTGCTATCAGCCCGTGCGGGGCCGTCCGCCGCCTGGGCGGCGCTCGTCGCGGGAGGCGCGGTTGGCGCTGCCGTCCAGGCCGGCTGGGTCGTCCTGCCCGGCGGCGCGCCGCTGGCCGGTGTCTGGGGAGCCGCCGCCGGGCTCGCCGCAGGCCTGACCATGGCAGCGATCCGCCCCTCCGGCATGGCCTCAGGCGGCTTTGACGAGGCCCCGCGAGAGGAGGCTCCATCCGCGCAGGGCGAGCCAGACCAGCGTCACGACATTGCCGAGGATCATCAAGGCAACGACGAGGGCGAGCGCGACGAGAGGGCGTTCGACCAGGAAGAAGAGCGCGGCGGCGGCGAGAAACCCGGCATAGAGGTCGACGAGCATGACCGTGCCCCAGCGCTCGCGGGCCACGATGGCAACGGCGTCGAGGAGCCCGGTCGGGCCGAGACTGGCCCAGACGATCGAAGCGCCGAGGGCGAGGGCCGCAACAAGGAACAGAACGCGTAGGACCATGGTTGCTCTCCCGCCGGGACGGGAGGTCTACGTGCCGTCGGCCGTTGCGGTTTGCACGCGGCTCTGCTCAATGCGCCGGATCAGCCGCTCGAGCGTCTCGAGCCGGTCGGCCTCGGCAGGGGGCTTGTCCCACCGGATGCGGGCGACACGGGGAAAGCGCATGGCAACACCCGACTTGTGGCGGGACGATTTGGCGATGCCCTCGAAGGCGATTTCCAGCACCAGCCCGCGCTCTGGCTCATGCACCACCTCGCGCACGGGGCCGAAGCGGTTCACCGTGTTGCGCCGGACGAAGCGGTCGAGTTCGGCGAGCTCGGCGTCGGTAAAGCCGAAATAAGCCTTCCCTACCGGGACGAGCTCGGCGTCTCCCTCCGTGTCCCGCCAGCAGCCGAAGGTGAAGTCGGAGTAGAAGGAAGAGCGCTTGCCGTGGCCGCGCTGGGCGTACATCAGCACGGCGTCGACGACGTGCGGATCGTGCTTCCACTTGTACCAGAGCCCCTTCGGCCGCCCGGGCACGTAGGGACTGTCCGCCCGCTTCACCATGCAGCCCTCGACGGCCGCCGCGTCGTCGCCCGCCCCGGCTCCGGCCGGATCCGAGCGCGCCGCGGCGAGATCGTCCCAGGTCGAGAAGGGAATGAGAGGCGACACGTCGAAGCGCGGGCGTGGTTGCGCGAAGAAGGCCTCCAGACGTTCCCGGCGCGCGCGGAACGGCATCGCCCTCAGGTCCTCGCCGCCCAGCGTCAGGGCGTCGTAGGCCCGGACATGGGCGGGGAATTCGACCAGCATCTTGGGCGACACCGCCACCCGGTTCAGCCGCTGCTGCAGGATGTTGAAGCTCTGCACCCGGCCTTCGCGCACGACCAGCAACTCGCCATCCAGCGCGCCGTCGAAATCGATGGCCTCCACGACGTCGGGAAAGCTGCGGGAGATGTCCTCGCCGGTGCGCGAGTAGAGCCGCGCCACGCGCCTGCCGTCCGGCCGCGTGCCGCCGACGGCCTGCACACGGATGCCGTCCCACTTCCACTCGGCCGTCATGGCGGCGGGGTCGAGGGTGTCGAAGTCGCTCTCTTCCAGCCCGTGCGCCAGCATGGGCGGGCGGAAGGGCGCCGGGTCGCTCGCCTCGGGCTGCGGACCGCGACCCTCCGCCCAGGCGAACAGCGTCTCGTAGGGTGGCTCGAGTCCGTGCCAGACCTCCTCGACGTCGTCGGGCACCAGCGACCCCAGCGCCGCCACCGCGCTCTTGGCGAGGCGGGCGGAGACGCCGATGCGCAGGCTCCCGGTGATGAGCTTCAGGAGGGCCCAGCGGCCGGTCTCGTCCAGCCCGTCGAGCCAGCGCGCGAGCAGCCCGGGCAGCTCCGACTTGCCGACCGTCTGCAAGCGCTCGACCACCTCGGCGAGGCTGGGCGGCGGAAGGTTGTGACCCGGGCCGGGGGTCTCGGACGGAGCAGGCCATAGCAGCGCGACCGTTTCGGAGAGGTCGCCCACGTAGTCGTAGGAGAGGCCGAACAGAACGGGATCCGTCCGTTCCGCGATCAGCGCGCGGATCAGCCCCGGCTTGGCGTTGGCGAAGCTCAGTCCGCCGGCCATCGCGGCAAGGGCGAAGCCGCGCTCCGGGTCGGGCGTCGTGCGGAAGTAATCCGTCATGAGCCGCAGCTTGGCATTGCGGCCGGGCTCGTAGGCCAGGCGGTCGAGGAGGGCAGCGAACCGGTTCATGGGGTGGCCGGACGCTCCGAGAGGAGATCGGCCCCCGGCGCGGCGGCGTCGCCGGGCGTGCCCTCCGGCTCCGCCTCGCCCTCGTCGCCATAGCCGACGAGGTGCAGCGGCCGGGCGCGGATCCCACGCTGGATGCACCAGTGCACCAGGGCATCCTCCTGGCCGTGCGTCACCCACACCTCTCCTGCCCCGGTCTCCAGGATGGTGCGGGTGAGGTCGTCCCAGTCCGAATGGTCGGAGACGACGAGCGGAAGCTCGACGCCCCGCTGGCGCGCCCGGGCGCGAACGCGCATCCAGCCGGACGCGAAGGCGGTCACGGGGTCGGGGAAGCGGCGCGACCAGAGATCCTGGATCGAGCCGGGCGGGCAGACGACAATGGCGCCCGCCAGCCCGGCCCGTTCACGGAGCCCAACCTTGGTGACTTCGCCGAGGTTGATCCCCTCCGACTGGTAGTAGGCGGTCAGCTTCTCCAGCGCGCCGTGGATGTGAATGGGCCGGTCCCATCCCGCCTCGCGCAGAAGCGCCATCAGCCGCTGCGCCTTTCCAAGCGCATACGCGCCGACGATGTGCGTGCGCTCCGGGAAGAGCCGGACCGAGGCGAGCAGCTTGGCGACTTCGGCGCGCGTGTCGGGGTGCCGGAACACCGGCAGGCCGAAGGTCGCCTCGGTGATGAACACGTCGCAGGGCACCACCTCGAACGGCAGGCAGGTCGGGTCCGGCGCGCGCTTGTAGTCACCCGACACGACGATCCGCAGCCCGGCCGCCTCGATGGCGATCTGCGCCGAGCCGAGCACGTGTCCCGCGGGATGAAACGTGGCCGTGACGCCGCCCAGGCCGATGGGGAGCCGCAACTCGGCCACCTGGGTCGAACCGGCAAAATCCTCGCCGTAGCGGACCGCCATGATGGCGAGTGTCTCGCGCGTGGCGAGAACGGCGCCGTGGCCGGAGCGGGCATGGTCCGAGTGACCGTGCGTGATCAGCGCTCGCGCGACGGGACGGACGGGATCGATGTGGACGTCCGCGACAGGGCAATAAAGGCCCGCCGGCGTGGGCGTGAGGAGGTCGCTCGGCCGCATCCACCCAACATAGGGCGGCCTGCGGCAGCTTTCCACGCGAGGCGTGGCACCGGACAGAAAAAGGCCCCGCCGGGGCACGGCGGGGCCTGAACGGGCGGTCGGGAGGGCTGGGACAGGGGACCGCCCGAACTCGATTACTCGCAGATGGTGCGCCGCTCGATGCGCCAGGCGTTGCCGGTCCAGACCTTGCGGCGGACCTGGTAGCACTCTTCGGCCGGCTCCTGGATCAGCGTGGGCTCGCGGCTGGCTTCTGCGATGGCACCAAGCGCAAGCGCTCCGGCGGCGACCCCCGCGACCCCCCAGCCATATTCGGATTGCCACCTCGCCTCAGCCGGGCCGCAGGCGGCGAGCGCTGCTGCGGCGAGCACCACGGCGGCCACCAGGCCGGGGGCGCTGCGGCGGTAAAAGCCGGTCACGGAGTGCTGCGCTGTCATGCGGCGCCTCTCGTCGATCTCTTGGCCGGCTCATCCGGCCATGTGATCGATCATGAGGGGTCCGGCAAGAACGGGCTGTGCGGCACCGCACATTGCAGGGGTTGAACCGGCACAAGTCAGGCGTGCGGCATGCAGCGTTCTATCTCGAACGCCGCTGCCTCGCAGCCTCGGCCGTGCGCTGTCACGCAGCAGGCTTGCGTTGCGACAGGAATGCCTCGTGCTCGCGGGCCAGGTCGCCCGACAGGCCCTTCTCGATCAGCGCGCGGGTCTCTGCCACGCCGTAGAGCGCGATGAACGAGCCGAATCGCGGGCCGCGCTCGGCGCCGAGCAGCACCTTGTAGATCGTCTGGAACCAGCGCTGGGACACGCCGGGCCGTCCGTCAGGGCTCTTCGACTTTCCGCTCGTGTCCGGGAAGTGGCGGCGGCCGACCTCGTAGACGACGGCCTGCAGCGCGTCCGCGTCGGTCGAGCCCTCGTGGGGGGCGAGCGTCGCGGACAGGTCGGCAAGTGCCGCCCGCTCCTCGTCGTCGGGCATGTGGTAGACCTTCGACGGGCGTACGAAATCGCGGAAATAGGCGACCGCGTAGCCGACGAGTTGGTCGAGGCGGGGATGGTCCGCCGGGGACACGCCCGGCGCATAACGGCGGATGAAGCCCCACAGCACCTGCGGATCCTCGGAATTCGCCACTGCCACGAGGTTGAGCAGCATCGCGAAGGACACGCTGGTCGCCGGCGCCTCGCCCCCTGCGGCCTGCAACGTCTCGGGGAGAGGCGGATTGCCGGTATGGATGTGCCAGACCGGGTTGCCGAGCCGCTCCTTCACGGCCTGGCCGGGATAGCGCTCGAGAAACGAGAGATAGTCGTCCGCCTGCCGCGGAATGACGTCGAAATAAAGCTTCTTCGCCTCGCGCGGCTTGTTGAACATGTAGAGGGCGAGGCTCTCGGGGCTGGCATAGGCCAGCCAGTCGTCAATGGTGAGCCCATTGCCCTTCGACTTGGAGATCTTCTGGCCCTTCTCGTCGAGGAAGAGTTCGTAGTTGAACCCCTCCGGCGGTGCGGCGCCGAGCGCGCGGCAGATCTCGCCGGAGAGCTTGACGCTGTCGATCAGGTCCTTGCCGGCCATCTCGTAGTCGACGCCGAGCGCGACCCAGCGCATCGCCCAATCGGGCTTCCACTGCAGCTTGCAGTGCCCGCCCGTCACCGGCGTCTCGTAACGCTCGCCCGTGGCAGGGTCTCGCCACGTCACCGTGCCCGCTTTCGCATCGCGCTCCTCGATCGGCACCTGCATCACATGGCCGGTCACAGGGTGGAGGGGCAGGAAAGGCGAATAGGTCTGCGCCCGCTCCTCGCGCAACGAGGGCAGCATGATCGCCATCACCTCGTCGTAGCGCTCCAGCATCAGCAGCAGCGTCTTGTCGAACAGGCCGGCGCGGTAACACTGCGTTGCCGAGAGAAACTCGTATTCGAACCCGAAACGGTCGAGGAAGGTGCGCAGGCGGGCATTGTTGTGCTCGCCGAAGCTCGGGTGGGTTCCGAACGGGTCCGGCACCTTGGTCAGCGGCAGGTTCAGGTACCTGGCGACCATCTCCTTGTTGGGGATGTTGTCGGGTACCTTCCGCAGCCCGTCCATGTCGTCGGAAAACGCGACGAGGCGGGTCGGAATGCGGTCCTGCGTCAGCACGCGAAAGGCGTGGCGGACCATGGTGGTGCGCGCCACCTCGCCGAACGTGCCGAGATGCGGCAGGCCGGAGGGGCCGTAGCCCGTCTCGAACAGCACCTGCTTCTGGCCGGTCCTCTCCACCCGCGCCACCAATTTGCGCGCTTCCTCGAACGGCCAGGCCTGCGACTCGGCCACGGCGGCGGCGAGGTCTGCGGGCGCGAGCATGTCAGGGGAGGCGTGGGGCGCGGTCATCGGTTTGGCTTTCGCACGGAAGTTGGACCGCCGGACCCGTTCCGGCGGAAGCGGCGCACACTAGGAAGCGAAAGCGCGGGAATCAATCGCGCAACAGGCCACAACGCGTCAGTAGAAGCCGACCGGGAAGTAGCGCAGGTAGATTTCTGCGAACGTGCCCTTCTCCGCGAGCTTCTGCAGGGCGTAGTCGACGGCCCGTCGCAGGACGGGCTCGTTGCGCCGCATGGCGACGGCGACGCCCTCGCCGAAGTAGCGGCTTTCGGTGTAGGGACCGCCTGCAAAGGCGCAGCAGCCCGCGCCCTGGTCGCTGTTGAGCCAGATCGCCAGCGTCAGCCCGTCCGCGAAGACCGCATCGGCCTCGCCCGCCACCACGGCTCCGCGTGCCTTTTCGAGGTCCGGGAAGGCGACGACGACTGCCTTGGGGAAGAACGACGCAAGGAACGCCTCGTGCGCGCTGCCGCCCAACACCGCGACCTTGCGTCCCGCAAGGCCTTCCGGTGTCGGATCGAGTTGCACGCCTTTCTTGATGACGAAGCGGGCCGGCGTGCGCAGATAGGGCGAGGTGAAGGCAAAGTCCTTCCGCAGGGCCGGGCTTGGCCGCACATTGGCGATCACCGCGTCGCCCCTGCCCTCCTTCAGCGCCTCGAACAGCGTGTCCCACCGCCGTGCCTGGATGGTGCAGGCCACGTTCAGCACATCGCAGACGGCACGCGCGAGGTCGACGTTGAAACCGGCGAGGCGGCCATCCTCGGTCTGGAAATTGAGCGGCGGATACTCGTCCTCGGTCATGAAGCGGATGACACGCAGGCCCGCCATGTCGGGCTTCTCCGGCCGGAGCGACGGGTCCCAGAAGTTGGGAATCGCGGGAGAAGCCGATTCCGAGGCGAGTGCGCGCGGAGCGAACGCATTGCCGTGCCACGCAAATATCCCGGCGAGCACGATGGCCGCTACGGCAGCCCGGCGCACGCGCCGATGCGCGCGCCAGTTCCGAGCGGGTTGGTGGAAGGCGGCTCTCACTCGGCGCATCATCGAGAGGTTCCGTTCATTCCGGGGCCTCGTTCCGCCAGCCAGCGGAGACCAGCATGTTGCATTGGGCGGTCGGCTCGCGTCGAAAATCCGGTCCTGCGTCCTCGCCGGCGCTGAAGGCAGCTGCCATCGCCGCCGGTGCTTCCCTGCCGGGACTTGCCCGCGCCGAGTCGCTGGCGGCATCTCTTCGTGTTCCTCTCGACGTCGTTCTTGTCAACGAGGGCATCGTGTCGGAAGAGCGGCTTTACAGGGCCGTCGCTTCGCTGCTGCGGCTGACTTTCCTGCCCGAGTGCCCCCGCCTTGCACCGCCCGGCGATCCCAGCGCCGCCCGCACCGCCGGCTCGGCACCTTGCAGCAACCCGCGCGAGGCCGGGTTCGACATCGTTCTGGCGCCGCGCGGCCGTGCGCTCGCGCTCCTGCTCGACACGCTCCGGGAGGCCATGCCGCCGGGCGCCCGCATCGCGGTATCCACCCCATCCGCCTTTTCCGCCGCCCTGAGGCAAAGCGACGAGCGCCGCATCGCGCGCAGCGCAGCGCGGACGGTGGCGGGACGTTCGCCAAGCCTGTCTGCCCGCGGCCGGCCAAGGACCTACACGTTCATGATCCTTCCCGCCGTGATGCTGGCGCTGGTGCTGACCGCCGTCCGCTGGCCGGCAGTCGGCGACATCGTCGCGGCGTTCTTTGCGCTGCTTTTGCTGTCGACGGCGTTGCTGCGGATCATCGGCGTCGTGACCCCGCGTTCAGCCTGGATCCCGGCCCGCCTGAAGGATCGGGACTTGCCGGACTACACGGTCCTCGTCCCGTTGTTCCGGGAAGTCGAGATCGTGCCGCAGCTCATCGCCGCGCTGCGGGAGCTGGATTACCCGCGCGCCCGGCTCGACGTGAAGCTCCTGCTGGAAGAGGACGACCGGCCGACCCTCGCCGCGGTTCGCGCGATGCGTCTCCCCGGCTTCATCGAGGTGGTCGTGTGCCCGCCGGGCGTACCGCGCACCAAGCCGCGCGCCCTCAACATCGGCCTCGCCAGCGCCCGGGGCACACTTGTCTGTGTCTTCGACGCGGAGGACCGGCCCGACCCGGGCCAGTTGCGGTTGGCGGCGGAACGCTTCGCCTCGGATCCCGATCTGGCATGCCTCCAGGCCTCGCTGATCATCGACAATCCCGGCGACGGATGGCTCGCCCGGATGTTTGCCCTGGAATACGCCGTCCTCTTCGACGTTCTCCTGCCCGGCCTTGCGGCGCGCGGGCTTCCGCTGCCGCTGGGAGGCACCTCGAACCACTTCCGGCGTGCGGTCCTGGAACAGGCCGGAGCGTGGGACGCCTGGAACGTGACCGAGGATGCCGACCTCGGCCTCCGGCTGGCGCGGCTCGGCCTGCGGACGGAAACGCTCGCCTCCGTGACGCGGGAAGCCGCGCCGGCCCGCCTGCGCGTCTGGTTCTGGCAGAGGACGCGCTGGCTGAAGGGCTGGATGCAGACGGCGATGGTGCACGGCTTCGCTCCCGGGCAGAGCCTCGGCGGCTACCGGCTGGCCGATCGCCTCACCGTGCTGAGCCATGCCGCAGGAACGGCGGGCACCGCTCTCTTCTTTCCGATCGGTACCGTCGCCCTGCCACTCTGGCTCATGGAGGAAACATCAGCGGACGAAGGGCGGGTGCTCCACGCGGTCTCGGTGTCGCTCGCCTGCACGGTGCCGCTGCTCGGCTTCTTCGCGATGATATGGCCGCCATGGCTCGCAGCACGGCGCCGCGGGCTGCGCTTTGGCGTTACGGACGCGCTGCTCCTGATACCGTATTACCTGCTGGTCTCGGCGGCGGCGTGGACGGCGCTGGTCGAACTCTTCACCGCGCCATCCCACTGGCGCAAGACCGACCACGCCCCGGCAGCAAGCACCGGCCCGGCGCACCTCACATCATCTGTTCCAGCTGCTTCGCCGCGTCGGCCGGCGGCTGCGAGAGGTTGAAGCCGTTCACGAACTGCCCGTTCTTGTCCATCAGATAGACCAGGGCCGTATGGTCCATGGTGTAGTCACCGCCTTCGGTCGGGACCTTCTTGGAGAACACCCGGTAGGCCTTCATCATCGGATCGAGTGCGGCCCGATCCCCGGTCAGGCCCCGGATGTGCGGGTCGAAGCTCGACAGATAGGCCTTGATATCCGCGACAGTGTCGCGCTCGGGATCGACAGTGACGAAGAAGGTCTTCAGGCCGTCGGCCTTCGGTCCCAGCGCCTTGTAGATGAGCGTGATGTCCTGAAGCGTCGTGGGGCACACGTCCGGGCAATGGGTGAATCCGAAGAAGACCAACGATGGCGACCCGGCCAGGTCCTTTTCCGTCACCGTCTTCCCGTCCTGGTCGACGAGTGTGAACGGGCCACCCACGGCGCTGACATGGGTCGCGCCCGGACCTGACGGCGCGAAGACGACGTAAATGGCGAGCCCGAGCGCCACCACGCCGAACAGGAAGGCGAGGAGCGGAAGGGCGAGGCGGGCGGCACGCGAGGTCATGTCGGTTCCATCCGGCGGTCACATGCACCAGGCCAGCACGGCCGAGTCACGGCGCCTCCCAGCGTCCGCTTTCGCCGGAGCGGAAAAACGCGTCGATGATGCGCATGTTCTGGACAGCATCCTCGATCGGCCAGTCCTGCTGCGCCTCGCCCAGCACCATGCGCGAAAAGGCGTCGCCCTGCAGCGTATACTGGTCGCAGGGCGCGATTTCCTCGGTGACGATGCCGCCGCCCTCGAGATCGGATCCATCGTCGACGAACAGCCGCGTGACGGCATTCGGCGGGGCGTTGAACGGAATGCGCACCTCCACCCGGCCCCGGGTGCCGCAGATCTGGACGCGCTGGTAGGGCACCAGCTGGGTCGCGCAGCAGAAGCTGAGCTGGCGCCCGCCCGGGAACTCGGCGAGACCGCTCGTGACGCGGTCGATCCCCATCACGGGGTCGCGGTCGAAGACGCCGACCACGCGCTGCGGCTCGGCCCCGAAGATGTAGCGCGCGGTGAGAATGGCGTAGCAGCCGACGTCGTAGAGACCGCCGCCGCCGATGTCGGCCTTGTTGCGGACGTTGTCGGGATCGGTGAGGTGATAGCTGAAGAAGGTCTGGATGGACCGCACCTCGCCGATGCGCCCACTCATCGCGATCTCGCGCGCCCTCTGCCACTGCGGGTGGAAGCGCACCATGAACGCCTCGGCGACGATCTTGCCGGTCCGCTCGCGCGCGTCCACCAGCTGGCGCGCCTCCTCGGCGTTGAGAGCCACCGGCTTCTCGCAGAGGACGTGCTTGCCCGCCTCCATGGCCTGGATCGTCAGCGGCACGTGCAGATGGTTGGGCAGCGGATTGTAGACCGCCTCGATGGCGGGATCGGCCAGCATCTCCTCGTAGCTGCCATAGGCCTTGGGGATGCCGAGCGTGGCAGCGACGTCCTTCGCCCGGGCGAGATCGCGCGACGCAATGGCGTCGATGCGGCTCACCTCGCCCCGCATCATGGCGGGGATCACCTTCTCGGTGCCGATCCGCGCCGTGCTGATGACGCCCCAGGAAACCGTCCGGCTCATGCCTCATCCTCCCTCGGGCGCCCATTGACGGCGCCGCTCGTTCCTCGTCCGTCGATAGGCCGTGCCGCCGCCGCGGGCAAGCTTGGACAGGGCATCTGGTGGCCATCGATGCGCACGAGCGAAGTTTTCGTCCGACCAGTTTTTTCCAGTGCCGCCGCTCGGGATTTTCGATCCGTTTGCCGCACGGGAAGACGGCCAAGCCCGTGTCTTCCTTCTCAAACCCGCCCCGGCACCCTACATCCAGCCTCGATTGCGCCCCAGTGGACAGCTAGTCCAGAGTGGCGCACAGAAGAGCGGGCGGATCCGCCTGCGCCACATGGGTCGCCACTTGGCCAAGACTTCAGCATTGTCACGCCTCGTCGAGGGAATTCGCCGGGAGCCGCACGACTATCGCGCCTCCCTCCAGACATTCCCCGACCTCAACATCCAGCGTGTCGCCTCGGACCTCGACCTCGCCTTCCAGGGCAACAAGCGCGGTGGCCGGAACGAGCCGGCGGAGTTCTCGTCTTCGTTCGACAGCGTCGAGGCGGCTGTCATCGAGCGCGTCGAGGGAGAGCAGAAGGCCGCGCATACCTCTCTCCTGGACGAGTTGCAGATCTTCTCGGAGCGCCTCGCAGGGCTCGATTTCGAGGGCCGGTTCTCGACCATCCGGCAGGCTGCGCCCGAGGCTGTCTCGAACCTGCGCGCCGCCGCGGCGCAGGGACGCGACGAGCTGAACCGGCTGCGGCGCAACCTGCGCGGCTTCGAGGAAGAGCGGGAAACCTTCCGCCGCAGCCACCGGCTGGACCGCATGGCGCGGCCCTCCACAGGCGGCGGCACCGTGTTCAAGATCGGCCTCCTGCTGATGCTGTTCGTGATCGAGGTGGTCGTGAACGGTGTCTTCCTGTCGAAGGGGAGCGATCTCGGGCTGGTCGGCGGCGTCGTGGAGGCCTGTACCTTCGCCGCGCTGAATGTAGGCGTCAGCTTCGCCATCGGGGCCGTGGGAGCGCGCCAGCTCAATCACCGGAGCTGGTTCCGCAAGCTCATGGGGCTGGCGTCGGTGCTCGTCTATGTCGCCTTCGCGGTAGGGCTGAACCTCGCTTTGGCCCACTACCGGGAGGTGTCGGGAAGCTTCGTCGAGGATGCCGGCCGGCAGGTCGTGGCCCGCATCGCCGAGCACCCGCTCGGGCTGGGTGACCTGAAATCCTGGCTCTTCTTCGCGATCGGCTTCGCCTTCTCCGCCGTGGCCTTCGGCGACGGCGTATCCTTCGGGGACCCGTATCCCGGCTACGGTGAGCTTGAGAAGCGCCTTGCCCAGGCCCACCAGATCTACATCGACCGCAAGGGCGAGCTCATCGGCGTGCTGGAGGATATTCGCGACGAGGCAAGCGACGTGCTGGAGGAGGCGAACCGCGACCTCACGGTCCGGCGCGGCGAACACGACACCATCCTGGAGCATCGTGCCCGGCTGGTGCGGCTCTTCCTCGCCCACCAGGACCAGCTGGAGCGCGGCGCCAACGCCCTGCTCGGGGTCTACCGCGAAGCCAATGTCCGCGCCCGCACGGCGCCGCCGCCTGCCCGCTTCGCCGAGGCTTACAGACTGCCGCGGATCCCGGTCGACCAGGAGCTCGCCAGCAACACCATCCGCGAGGATCTGCGCGATTCCATCGCTTTCTCGCAGGAGCTGCTGGCCAAGCATGTCGAGGCGATCCACGCCGAGTTCGAGAAGGCCGTGACCGGCTACCACCAGATCGACGATCTCCTGCCGGAGGCGATGCATGGCACGCCAGCGGCGACGGCGGCGTAGGCCGGGCGCGTCCGGCGACAGGGCGCTGGCGATCGGCGGCGTCGCGCTGGGCCTCCTCGCCCTGGCCATCCTGGGTGGTGTCGGCTGGGTGTTCGCGACGGCGGAACGCCCGCCGCAGCTCGATCGCACGACATTCTGCCCGGTCGCGGGACCGCGCGCCGTCACTGCTATCCTGCTCGATGCCTCGGACGCGCTTCCCGAGATCGCGCGGAAAGAGGTTACGACCATCCTCGTGGACGCGGCCGAGAAGACGCCGACCTACGGCCTCCTCGAGGTGCGTGTTCTCGATCCCGTCTCCCCTGGCGGACGGATCCTGTTCAGCCGCTGCAATCCGGGAAGCGGCGAGGGCCTGAGCGAATTCACTGCGAACCCCGCGATGGCGCGCAAGCGCTGGATGGAGAGTTTCCGGCAGCCGCTGGAAGCAGCCCTGCGCGGCGGCCTCGACCCCGAGGCGGCGACCACGTCGCCGCTGATGGCGACGATCCAGTCCATCGCCGTCGACCGGTTCGCAGGCGAGAGCGTCGCGAACGCGCCCAAGTCGCTCGTCATCGTGTCCGACATGATCGAGCACGGCCCGGACTATTCACAGTACCAGGGCGATCTCTCCTATGCGCGCTACAAGGCATCCAAGGCGTACAGGAAGGTCCGCACCGATCTGAAGGGCGCAGACGTGACCATCGACTATGTGCAGCGTCAGACGGCCAAACCCATCGACAGCGCCGACCACATCCGATTCTGGAACGAGTGGGTGCGGGACAATAATGGCCGCCTCGTCGGCGCTACGAAGCTGCAGGGGCTGGGCTGATGGCAGGGTGGACCGGAACGCGCGAAAGCCGCGGCGCCCTGCTGTTCTTCGCGATCGTGGCTGCGGGCTGCGGCTACATCGTGCTGGCCAAGATCTGGGGCGTCTCCCAAGCCTATGTCACGTTCGTGCCCGTCGGGCTCATGGTGGGCTATGCGCTGCTTCTGGCCGGCTGGCGCAGCATGAGGCTGCGCGACGACCAGGCCGGCGACAACCTCTATTATCTCGGCTTCCTCTACACGCTCACGAGCCTCGGCGTGTCGCTGTTCCAGTTCTCCGCGAAGGACGCGGCGGCGGATCGGATCGTGCAGAATTTCGGCATCGCCATCGCCACCACGATCGCGGGCGTGGGGCTGCGCATCGTCTTCAACCAGATGCGCCGTGACCCGGTGGAAGTCGAGCGCGTCGCCCGGCTGGAGCTCGCGGACGCGGCGCGACGGGTGCGAAAGGAACTCGACGCCACCGTCGTCGAGCTGGCCCACAGCCGGCGCGCGACGCAGCAGGTGGTGTTCGAGGGCCTGGAGGAGGTGGCGAGGAAGGTCGACCAGGTGGCAGGCAGGATCGCCTCCAGCCTGGATGGACTGTCGCGCCAGGCCAATGCGACCGTCGAGACCACGGCCTCGGCGCTGGCGCAGGAGGTTCGCACGCTCTCCGCAGGGGTCGGCCGCATCGTCTCCGCGCTGGAGGCTTCGGAACCGGCGGGCGGCCCGAACGGGCAGAAGCTCGGCGCCACCATCGAGGAACTGTCGCGCCGCCTCGCCGAGGTCGCCGAACAGATCGAGAAGCGCGAGACGGCGGCCCGCGACACGTCGGCGACCCCTGCTGCGCGGGACGAAAACGGCGCTGCCGAGGACGGCAAGGTGATCCGGCTCGGGCATGCCGGGCGGCGTGGCGACGAGGGAGCGTGATGCGCACCACCATCCAGGGCCAATCGGCCGCCTACCGCCAGGGTGTCGTCCTCGGACTCACCATGGCCGAGATCATGCTGCTGCTGGTCTTCTGCCTTCTCGCCGTCACGGGCGTCCTGCTCGAGCGACAGCAGGACGCGACCACGCGGGCGGAGCATCGCACCGCCGAATTGCGCAAGGCGCTCGCCCAGAACGAGGGCGTCATGGAAGCCCTGCGGTCCGACGAGAAGCTGGCGCGGCTGGTGCAGGCGCCCCGTGCCGGCTCCACCCCCAGCCAGTCGCTGGACGATTCATGGACGCGCATCGTGGCCGCCGACCGGGCCATGGACGACCTCGAGCAGAAGGGCCTCACGCGCGAGGCGCTGGCGGAGGGCGCCGGGTTCTTCGCCGAGGTGGACGCCCTGCGCAGGCAGGGGGCGACGGCGGAGAAGGTGCGCCGCGACGCGGAGATCGCCCGGGCCCTGGAGGCCGAGCTCGGCGCCGACGCCGCCGCCAAATTGTCCCCCGACCAGATTGCAGAGCTGGTGCGAAGCGCGCTGGCATCCCCCGCTGCCTCGCAGGCGGTAGCGGCCAGGAGCAGCAAGGGCCCGGGGGGACATGACTGGCCCCCGATCATCCGCCTGAGCGAGGCGAACGGCTACTTCTTCCCCGTCGGCAGCGCGGAAGTCGACCCCGGCCTCGCGCAGCGCCTGCGCACGGCGGTGACGCAGCGCCTGGCTGATATCCTGAAAGCGTATGACGTGGATGTGATCGAGGTGATCGGCCATACGGACGACCTCCCCGTAGCCCAGAAAGCGTCCAACCTCGACCGCGGCCTCTCCGACGTCCTGCGCAACGGCGCGCCGGTGGCCAACCTCGTTCCCGCGGACAATGCCGGGCTCGGCTTCGCCCGGGCCGTCGCCGTGGCGCGCGTCCTCATGCAGGACCCGAAGCTGGCCGGCTACCGTATCCTGCCGCTCTCCGCAGCGCAGATGACCGGCACGGACGAGCGTCTGTCCTTTCCCGGCGGAGGCGACGTGAGGGAACGCCGGCGCATCGAGATCAGAGTCCGGCGCTCCTCGTCCTGAACTGCCACGCTACAGCCCGGCCCGACTTTCGCCGCAGAACGCCGCCATGCGAAGGGGTATGCCGGTGACCCCGCCGCCCCCACCCCTCCGTTCCGTGACACCATGAGCTTCACCAGCGGCGTCCTGCGCCGAAGCGGGGCGGGCACGGGCGCGCACGCCGGCACACGGGCCCCCACCTCGCGCCCCTCACGCGGGGATCTCACCCGCGCGCCGCGCGCCGTGGACACCACCCGCGAGGCGGCGAGGCCCGCCGACCTCGTGGGCAGCGCACTCCGGGTGCTCGACGGCCCCGCCCCACCGTCACTCAGGGCGGTCACGCGGCTTGCGCTTCCGGTCGAGACGGCGGTACCGGCGATCGAGTCCGCGCGTGGCCTCGGCCCTCCCGGCCGGCGGCTGGTGAGCTTGCGCTGGCTCGGCGCCGTGGCGCTGGCGGGTCTCTTCGGCATGGGGCTGCTCGGCTTTGCCCTGTTCGTGGCGATGGACGGCCAGCTCGAACTCGCAGAGGCACCTCGCGCCGCCTATACCGGGGCATCCTCGTCGGATCCCCTGCCCCGTGGTGACGCTCTCGTTTCGCGGGCGACCGTCGTCGGCGCCAAGCGACTGTTCAGGGCGCCATACGGGCACCTCGCCAACGGCCGCGAGACGATGGCGTCCGCGCCCTTCCTGCGCCTTTCGACACGCCTGCTGCCGTCCTCGGTCGGCCTGGAGGCGGACGTGCCGCCCCTGCGGCAGGCGGACCTGATCCGCGAAGCCGGCGTGTCGGCGGGCGACGCTGCCCTCGCGCAAGCGCCGGCGGACCCCGCCGAGGAAGATCTCGGGGACGTCTCGGTTGCGGTGACGGAGATGCCTGACGATCCCGGCGAGGAGGGGCCGGTGCTGCCGGAAGACGTGGCAGCGCGCCAGGCGAAGGCGACGGCCGACGCGGCACGCACGCTGCAGCCGCTGGCGAGCTTTTCATCACAGTCGACGCTGGGCGTCTCCATTCTGGCGGGGACGCAAGCCCCGGCCGAATTGGATTCCCCCTTCGCCTCGATGGATGTGCGCATCGTTCCCGAGAACATCACGGAGATCGCCCGCCGCCCCGATGGCAATGCCGGCCGCCGGGCCGTCGCAGTGGACGTCGCTCCCGGTGAGACCCTTGCCGACCCGCTGCGACAGGCCGGCGCCAGCGAGGACGATGCCGCGCGGTTCGGATCGGCGCTCGGCGGCTCCTCGGGCCGCCATCCCTCTTCCGTCGTGGCGGAGTTCGAGGCGGTGGACGGCGGGCGGCGCCTGACGCGCGCGACCCTGAAGGAGGAGGAGCGAACCGTAGCCAAGGTGGCGCTGGCCGATAGCGGCGCCGTCGTGCCGGTGATCACGCAGGATCCCGCCTATGGCGTAGGGCCGGGGATCCTCGGCCGGCTCGCCGGATCAGCGTCGGGGAACGAGGGTGGGGGCGGCGAACGGCCTGACGCCATGTCTATGCACCAGAGCCTCTACCAGACGGCGCTGCTCAACGACATCCCGCGCGAGACCATCGAGGAGGTGCTGCGGCTCTTCGCCTTCGACGTGGACTTCGAACGCGCCGTAGGCCCCGACGACCGTATCGACCTGCTGGCGCGCGAGGATGCCGAGGGTCACGGGCGGCCCGTCCTCGTGTATGCCGCTCTCACGCTGGACCGGGAGCGGATCGCCTACTGGCGCACGCCGGCGGAGAACGGCGGGACCGTTTTCGTCGACTCGGAGGGCCGCTCCAACCGCCGAATGCTCGTGTCGAAGCCCATCGTCGAGGCGCGGCTGACCTCGGGCTTCGGCAGCCGCTACCACCCGGTGCTCCACTATACGAGGCCACACAACGGTATCGACTGGGCCAACAAGGTGGGAACGCCCATCTTCGCGGCCGGCGACGGCGAGGTGATCGAGGCAGGCTGGCACTCGGGCTACGGCCGCCACGTCGAGATCCGCCACGGCGACGGGTTCGTGACGACCTATTCGCACATGTCCGCCATCGCCAAGGGGATCGAGCCCGGTGCGCCTGTCCGACTGGGCCAGACCATCGGCGCCCTCGGCCAGACCGGGCTCGCGACAGGCCCGCACCTGCATTTCGAGGTCAAGCTGAACGACACCTTCGTCAACCCGCTGACCGTGCGCGTGCCGCGTGCCAACCGGCTCGGGGGCGCGGATGCCGAGCGGTTCAACCACGAGCGGTTGCAGATAGATCGGGTTCTCGCCTGCAGCGAGCATGGATCCTGCCAGGGTCCCATCGAGACGCCGCCGGCCCATTGAGGCTCGCCGGCACGGTTTCGATTGCTTTAAGCTCGTTAAGTACTCTTTCTGAATTTCGGTTCATGGTCCCATGTCTCGGCGCGGGGACGTCGGCATGTTGGAACACGCTTTCCGGGAATTCGCCCCTTTCGCTGCCGGCCCCATAGAGGCCGACGGCAACGATCCCCCGTTCCGGATCCTGATCGTCGACGACGACATCACCACCCTCGGCATCCTGCGCCTCGTCGCCGGCCGCATCGGAAACTGCGAATGCGAGATCGAAAGCTCTCCCCAGGCGGCCCTGGCGCGCTGTCAGGCGGACCCGCCGGACCTGCTCGTCGTCGACCATGTGATGCCCGAGATGACCGGACTGACGCTGGTGAACTCGCTGCGCGCCGATCCGCGCACCTCCAGCCTGGCCTGTATCGCCATTACGGGACTGCACGACCCAGTGCTGGCTGAGCTCCTGCGGGAGCGGGGCGTCATCAGGGTCTTCTTCAAACCCCTGGACATCGCAGCGTTTCGGTCGGAGATTTTGCTCGTGCGCGCCACTCTTCGGACCCGTCAGTCGCGCGAGGCACTCGGGCACGGTTAACACATCCTCCACGTTTCCACTGCATCCTGCACACGTTTTAGTGGCCATGCCGGGCTTTCCGGCGCCTTCGGGCAGAGCCAGGGATTTGAATGAGCAAGGATGTTCGCCTTCAGGCGTTTCGCCTGATGATCGTTTACGGGCTGCTGCTGGCGCTGGTCACGTGGAAGCACGCCTTCGTCACCCAAGGCCTGATGGCTAACGTCTATCTCAACGGCCTCATCATCACGGTCTTCCTGTTCGGCTCGACCCAGGCGTGCCTGGGCCTCGCGCGGCTGCGCAATGAAGTCCTCGCCTTCCGAGCGTTGCAGGAAGTCTACCGGGACGCCGTCGACCAGCGCACCGACCACCCCGAGGAGGCGGCAGCACGTCTGGCGCGATGCCACCACCCCGGCATCGTCATCCGCTCGCCCAAGCTGCTCGGGCATGTCTACGACCTCGCGCTCGAGGAGCTGCTGCGCACCCGGCATGTCCGCATCAGCGTCGTCACGATGCAGAACCTGGTGCAGGCGGTGTCGGAGCGGATCGCCGCCGATCGCTCCCTGGTCGTCTACATCACCGGGATGTGCGTGTTCCTGGGCCTCATCGGTACCTTCATCGGGCTGATGGAGATGGTCGCCTCGGTGGGCGGCATCATCGGCGGGCTGGCCAGCGCCGGAGCGGCGGACGATGGCGCGATGATGCGCCTGATCCATGACCTCGAAGCGCCGCTCAATGGCATGGCCACGGGGTTCTCGTCATCGCTGTTCGGCCTTTTCTGCTCGCTCGTGCTCGGCCTTGCTGGGCGCTTCGTGAACTCGGCCGCCCTGAAGGTGAAGGACGACTTCGAAGGCTGGCTCGCCGGCATCTCGCAGCTCGAGAGCGAAGGCGGTTCGCCGGAGGCCCGCGGAAATGGCGCGGCCATGGATCCGGCCGTGCTGACACAGCTGCGCCGGTCCGGTGACGCCATCGAGATGACCGCCGCTGCCGTCCGGCAGCTCGCGGAGCGACAGGCCGAGAGCGCAGTGGCGCTGGTGCGAGCGACGGCGCAGACCGAGGCGATGGCCGCGCGCTATGTCCACGTGGCGCGCGCGCTGGACAGGATCGACGACGTCGTCGCCGGGCTCGCAGGCCAGCGCACCGCCATCGGGGACCTCGCCTCGTCGCTTGCCCACCGGATAGAGACCACCGTCTCACGAGCCACGGCCTCCTCGGAATCCCGGCACGGAGAAGTACTCGCGGCTCTTTCCGCCGTTTCACGGACCCTCGCCGAGGGGTTCGCGCAAACGCAGTCGGGGATAGCCGACGCGGCTGGAGCGACGCGCGAGCTGGCGCGGCGGCAAGAGGACATCGGCAAGGAGACGCGGCAGGAACTGTCGAGCCTCCACGGCGCGGCCCGTCATCTGGCCGCGACACTGGCGCTCACGGTGGGGCGAGCCGAGGAGTTGGCCCGGGAAGCGGTCGGCAGCGTCGCACCCCGCATCGGCGCCCTGTCCGAGAGCTCCTCGCAGGTCGAGGCCGCGGCAGAGCGCATCGAGGACTCGATCGCCCGGCTGCTGGCCGTTGCCGGACTGCAGGCGGGTGGCGCGGCGGAGAGCGCATCGCTGCTGCGCCGGCTCGCAGAAGGGCAGGCAGAAAGCCGTGATCTGCTGGGGTCGCTCGCCGTCGCGCTCAGGAAGGAGCCGCAGGCCCTCGCGCTCGCGCTCGGAACCGGACTCGCGGACCTGTCGCGCAGCGTCGCCGCTCTGGAACATGCGTCGGAGCGAAATGCCATGGCACATGCCAGTGCATGGAGCGCTGAACTGAAGAGCGCACGAGGCGCGCTGGAACAGACATTTGCGAGCAGCTTCGGTGATCTCGCCCGCTCCTTCGAGGCGAGCTTCATGGCCTACGCGGAACTGCTCCGGCGTGTCTCGGCAGAGCCAGCTCACGATGGCCGCCACGCTGCTCCAGCCGCGGCACATGACGGATCCGTCCCATGACCCTTCGCGACATCGCGCAAGCCACCCACCAACAGCTGCTTCGCCTGGCGGGCCGGCCGACCCTGAGTGCGAGCTTGCGGCGGTACCCCCGCTATCCCTGCTTCGTCCCGGCGAAGCTCACCCTCGTCGAGCGGGGCTACATGCTCGAGGGCGCGATCACCGAGGTGTCGAGAGGCGGGCTGCGGTTCCGCGAGGCGACGACGTACATCCTCGACCGCCGCGTCTGCAGGATCAGCATCGCCCTGCTCGGCATCGCTGCCGAGGGCACCATCGTCAACGTCTCCTCGCTGGGATACGGCATCAGCCTGTCGGCTTTGCTTGACGACGACTATGTCGAGACGCTGATGGACCTCACCCCGGCATCAGCCGAATAGCGGGTCAGGTGCCTGCATCGACGAAGTCGGCAAGTCGCCGGTTCCAGGCCGAAAGGGTGGGCCAGAGGTCGGAGTGGATGGCCCGCAGATCCGCGTAGCGCGCCACCCGCGGTGCGTCCGGCTCGAACGTCCGCACCGTGCGGCTCGCCATCGCCGCCGCTGCCTGGGCGAGGCTGGGGTACCAGCCTGCTCCGCCTGCCGCGGCCATCGCGGCACCGAGAGACGACGCCTCGGTGGCGGTCGAGCGCCTGACCGGCCGGGCCGTGACGTCGGCAAGGATCTGCGCCCAGAGATCGGAGGATGCTCCGCCCCCGATCGCGACGAAGTGGTCGATGGGGTTGCCCGTCGCCGCCTCGGCCCGCGACAGCGCGAAGGCCTGATCGAGCGCTATTCCCTCGAGCAGGGCGCGATAGACGTCGCCCCGGCGTGTCGAGCCGGACAGGCCGGCGATGACGCCGCGCGCGGCGCTGTCCCAGTGCGGGGTCATGCAGCCCTGCCAGTACGGCACCAGCACGACGCCCCCCGCCCCCACCGGGCTGGCGGCTGCCTCCTGTTCCAGCGCCGCAAGCTCCGCAGCACGGCGCTCGCCGGTGACGCCGAATAGCTCGCGGGCCATCCAGTCGACCAGGAATGTACCGGAGCGGAGGCAGGTCTCGAAGATGTAGCCTTCGTCGGCGATGGCCGTCTCGGTCCGGAAGGCGGGATCGTAGGCGTACTCCCGGCCGTAGGTGCCGGCCACCACGGCGGTGCCCAGGTTGATGTAGGCTCGACCGGGATTCAGCACGGCGACGCCGGTTCCGGCGCATTGGCCGTCGCCACCGCCTGCAAATAGCGGCGTGCCCGGAAGCAGCCCCGTTTCGCGCGCCGCCGCTTCGCTCACCTCGGCGAGGAACGCGCCCGGGCGCTCGAGCGGCAGCATCTTCTCCCTGGAGATCCCGGCGGCATCAAGGATCTCGTCCGACCAGTCGAGGCGGCGCATGTCGAGCATGCCCGTCGGATCGGCCGATGCGGTCGAAGATGCCCACCGGCCGGTCAGGCGGAAAACCAGGTAGCCATGGACTTCGGCGATGCGGTCGGCACGCGCCAGCAGTTCGGGCTGATGCTCGCCCAGCCAGATGACGCGGTAGAGGCACGGGATGACGTCGAGAGGCTTGCCGGAGATGGCATGCACGCGTTCGGCCCCGAAGGTCTCGCCGAACCGGCGCTGCTGCGCCCGGGCACGGTCGTCCAGCCAGACCATTCCCGGTCGCAGCGCCGTCCCATCCTCGGAAAAGATGCTGAAGGTCTCGCGCTGGTTGGAGATGGCGAGGCCCGCAATGCGCGAAGGATCGACCTTGCCGGTCAGCTCCCGCAGGGCCTTCGCGGTGGAAGACCACCACTCCCCGGGATCCTGCTCGAAGTAGCCGATTTGCGGGTTGCTGAGCGCGATGGGAGCGCGGCCCTCGGCCACGGCGTTTCCGTCCCGATCCCAGGCAATGGCCTTTGTCGCGGAGGTCGAGCTGTCGATGCCGACGACGAGATCGCGGTCCATGGCGGTGCGTCCGGAAAATGCGGGGCCGGCACCGGCCGGCCCCGCGAATGCGAGCGGATCAGTTCAGACCCGCTTCCTTCACCTTGTCGTCGACCAGCTTGGCGACGGCGTCCATGCACTTCTTGGCGTCGCCGTCATAGGCTTGGCCGGTCAGGAGCTTGCCGAGCTCGGTCGGGATCTCGTTGGTCGAGAGACCCGCCCACAGCGGCATGTCGGGCTCGGATGCCATGACGTTGTCGATCGTCCACTCGACGAGGTCGAGGTGACGCGTCGTGCCGGGGCCGACCTTGGCCTTCGCCTTGACGCGCGGGTCGTGGAAGGACGACAGGCGCATCGGGGCGAAACCACCGCCCAGGGTGCAGCGTGTCATGATGTCCTTCGAGCAGGCCCACTGCATGAAGATCCAGGCCGCGTCGGGGTTCTTCGAGTACTTCGACAGCGAGATGACCGAGCCGCCCTGGTGGGCGAGGTTCGGGATTTCGCCGAAGCCCGCATCAGCCGGGGCACGCAGCTTCTTGGCGGTCAGCGGCTTGGCCGGCTGCCAGAGGCCCTTCACCTTGGAGTCGTCGGCGTCGAGGCCCGGGAAGAACTCGTCCCAGCTCTGTACCAGCGCGACCTGGCCCGACACCATCATCTGGAACTGGCCGTCCCAGGTGGAGGTGGTGGAAGCCGGCGGGGCGTTCTTCAGGAGGTCCTGGTACCACTTCAGGCCGGCGATGCCCTGCTCGTCATTGCCGGTGAACTTCTTGTCCTTGCCGAAGATCGAGCCGCCATGGCCCCACACGGCCTGGGTCCAGTCGCATTCCAGCGAGTAGTGGCCGGACTTCGCCTGCAGGCCCGTGCCGAAGACTCCGTTGCCCTTCTCGGCCGCGGTGATCTTGTGGACGGCGTCGGTGAACTCCTCGTAGGTGGTCGGCACCGGGATCTTGTGCTTCTCCAGGATGTCCTGGCGGTACATGAGGATGAAGATCGGGATGTCGAAGGGAATGCCGGTCCACTTGCCTTCGTACACCGCAAGGCCTTCGACCAGCGGCTTGGAGAAGTCGGCCCAGTCGAAGCCGGGCATCGCGAGGTCGGGCTTGTCCTTGTAGTACTGGGTGGGATCGATCACGTCCGGCTGGAACGTCGCGACCCAGGACTGGTCGAGATAGTAGAGATCGTAGGTGCCGAGCTGGCCCTGTGCGTCCTGCGTCGCCTTGGCGAGCACCTGCTCGAGCGGCACGATCTCGACCTCGACCTCGATGCCGGTCAGATCCTGGAACTCGCCCTTGATCTGGTTCAGCACGACCGTCGGCGGGGTGGCCTCGGACGTGTAGCGGATCTTGGTGCCCTTGAACTTGGAGCCGACATCCTTCAGCCACTTGTTCATCTCGTCGGCCGTCTGCGCTTCCGCAGGCGATCCGACCAGGCCGAAGCGGTTGGGCGAGCGCGTGTTGCCGAGCAGGCCGGCCGCGAAGGCCGAGAAGCCAATGCCGGCCATGCCCATCTTGGACATGAAGTCGCGCTTGCTGATGCGGCGTTCCGTGAATGCGTTCGCCGTGTCGACGATGAACGTCTTCTTGTCGTGTTCCTTGAAGCTCATCAGTTTCCTCCCGAGTTGAGCATCGTTCTCGTCCACGGTCACTCCTTGACGGAGCCCAATGTCAGACCGCGAACCAGTTGGCGTTGAACCAGCAAAATGAAGATGAAGCTCGGCAGGATGGCGGACGTGCCGAGCGCCGAGATGAAGCCCCACTCCGAGCCGGTCGATGTGACGAAAGTCGTGATTTTAACCGGAAGAGTGCGGATTGAGGTCGTGAGAAAAAGAGACAAAAGGAATTCGGTCCAGCTGAATATGAAGCACAGCACCGCAGTCGCGGCCACGCCACCCTTCACCATGGGCAGAACTACCTTGATGAATGATTGCCAGCGCGATGCGCCGTCGATCAGGGCCGCCTCGTCGATGTCCTTCGGGACGTCGTCGAAGAACGACTTCATCAGAAGCACCGCGATCGGCAGGTTGATCAGGGCATGCACCAGGATCATGCCGAGCCGGGTATCGCGCAGACCGGCGTAGTGGAACATGAAAACGACCGGCACGATGATCGCGATGGGCGGCATGAAGCGTTGTGACAGAACCCAGGCGAGGTAGCCCTCCCGCCCCCGGAACGTCATGCGCGAAATGGCATAGGCGGCGAGAATGCCGAGGACCACGGTGAGCGCCGTCGACCCCACCGCGATGATGATGGAGTCGAGGATCGTCTGCCGGCTGTCATAGGAGCTGGCGCCGCCGACACCGAAGGTGTTGCCGGACTCCATGGCGAGTTCGGAGCGCGACTTGCCCAGCAGGGTGACGCGGTAATTGTCGAGCGTGGGCTCGAAGTCGAAGAAGACGATGTGGTCCTTGTTGAAGATCGCGTTGATCGGCTTGATGGAGGTGAGCCCCCACCAGAAGATCGGAAACATGAACAGCGCCACGACCGTGATTGCCACGGCGTAATGCAGGACTGAAAGGACCGGGTTCCTGTTCATCAGAACCTCACCCGGAAGAGCTTGATGAAGACGTTGGCGGTGATGATCACCAGGATCAGCGTGAAGATCGCCACCGTCGACGCGTAGGGGAAGTCGGCGTTCTTGAAGTAGACGGTGCCGGCATAGGCGGTCAGCGTCTCCGTCGCGGTGCCCGGCCCGCTGTCCGTCATGACCTTGATGTAGTCGTAGATGCGGAACAGGTCGACGCCGCGGATCAGCATGGCGAGCGCGATGATCTTGGAGAGCATCGGCAGGGTCAGGTGGATGAAGGCCTGGACCGGGGTCGCCCCGTCAATGGCCGCGGCCTCGTAGGGATCCTTCGGCAAGGCCCTGAGTCCGGCCAGCATGATCAGCACCATGAAGGGCGTCCACTGCCAGATATCGGCGAGAAGGATGCCCGCCAGAGCCGTCGATCCGGTCCCCAGGATGGGATTCTGCGGCGAGATGACACCGACCGCGTAGAGGCCCCGGCTGAGCACGCCGAACGAGCTGTCGAGCATCAGCAGGAACATCATCCCCGTCACGGCAGGCGGCACGACGAGGGGCAGGGTCATCAGCGCCCGCATCAGGCCGAAGCCGCGCTTTTCGCTGTCCAGCAAGAGCGCGATCGCCATTCCGAGGATGAGCTCGACCACCAGAGCGACGATTGTATAGGTGAAGGTGTGCCCGATGGCGCCCCAGACGCGATCGTCGTTGAAGAGCTTGATCCAGTTCCAGGCAGGATCGAACAGTTCGCGCCGCGTTGCCGGGTTGCGCCTGTAGAGGGAGAGCCAGACGGCATAGAGCAGCGGATAGATGCCGAACACGACGAGCAGCGCCGTGGCGGGGAAAATCCACGGGAACGGGTGCTCGGAGGTGAGAAAGCGCGGCAATGCGAGACGCGAAGTCTTCTGCACCGGGATGGCGGCGTCGCTCACGCGCGATCTCCCGAGGGCCGCACGGCCCATGAACGTCCTGTCGCGTCCGGCTTACCCACCAATCGTCCTCCCCGCAACACGACTGCCGCCAGCGGGCTCTGCGTCCCGTACCTGGCCGTTGTTCTCCGGGCCGTTGCCGGCCCGATCCTTCTAGTCCTGCGCCAGCAATGCCTGCGCTGTGATCTCGTCAGTCACCAGCACCGTGGCGTAGCCGCCAGCCAGCATGGCCTTGATGGCCTCGACCTTGTCTGCGCCGCCAGCGACGCAGATCCGCTCCGGAATGGGGATGATCTCGTCCAGCGTCAAGCCGATGATACGCTCGTCGAGCTCGCCGAGCACAGGCTTGCCCTCGCGATCGATGAACCGGCCGGAGACGACACCCGCCGCGCCCCGCTCGACATAGGGCTTCACCGCGGCCGCGCTGAGATAGCCGCTGCGGAACACGGTGCTGCCGGAGCCTATGCCGGTGACGCCGAACAAGATCTTCGAACAGGAGCGCAGCAGGTCGAACTGCGCCACCAGCGAGGGCTCCTGCATGAACAGCTTCTTGATCTCGGGCCGGGACACGATGCCGGGCGCATGCAGGTTGACGCAACGGGCCCCGATGCGATTGGCGATGATGGAGGTGCAGAACTCCGGCGTGAAATCCTCGGTCCCGATGGCGCTGCCGGCGATCTGGACGACGGAAACGTGCGGCAGCTCGGCCTGCGTCAGCGCCTCGCCGAGGGCGAGCACGGTGCGCCCCCACGACACTCCGAGCACGTCGCCGGGAGCCAGCACCTCCAGAAGGTAGCGGGCCCCGGCCCGTCCGATGCGCTCGTAATCCGGGCTGCGGCCGCCGTCGTCTGGCACCACAACGCACTGGGACAGGCCGAAGCGGCCGGCGATCTCGCGGGCGATTCGGACCGTGTGCAGGTGGGAGGACGAGACCGCGATCGTGACGATGCCGCGTTCGCGGGCTTCCTGCAGCAGGTTGACGACGGTTGCGCGGGAGACGCCCAGCCGATCGGCGATCTCTTCCTGCGTCAGCCGCTCCTCGTAGTACAGCCACGCGGCCCAGACCACGGGATCGCCGCCGAACTCCGCCGGTGGGGCGAGGTCCCTGCGCCTGATCCTGGAATGTACGAGACGAGCGACCATTTTTCCTGCTGGGGGAGCTTTTACGCTGCCGGTTTGCCAATCGACACAAGCCATTGACACCTGTCAACGGCCTCATTAGTCACTGGCGGGTGTCATCTGTCAACGCGGCTTTGCCGCCGCTCGAGGCAGGTCCGGACGGCGGGACCCCAGGGAACCCGGCGCCACGCGTTTCGCGCTGCCGCTGACCGGCGGCGCGCTGGTTCGGGGGGGCCGGAACTCCACAATGACCGCTGCCACACCACCCCTCTCATGGACGGCGCTGATCGACGACATGGTCGCCGGGCGCTGGATCAATCCGGAGACGGGCAAGCCGGGCCGCATCCCCTACGAATCCGTCGTCATCGCCGACTCGCTCGCAGGCCGCGAGGCGGACCTCGTCGCGGCGCTCGGAGCGGAGGGACCCTTCGCGGTCGTCTGCGACGAGAATACCGAGGCGGTGATGGGTGCCCGTGTGGCCGCTGCCCTCGGCCGGCTGGGCAAGGTCGACACCGTTCGCCTCGATCACCCGCATGCCGACGAAGCCACGGCGGCCGAACTCTCCGCCCGCACCCGTGGTGCCGCCATGCTGGTCGCAGTGGGTTCGGGGACCATCAACGATCTCTGCAAGTACGTGACTGCGCTGGACGGGCGGTCCTGCTGCGTCTTCGCGACGGCGCCGTCGATGAACGGCTACACCTCGACCACGTCGTCGATCACGCTGGCCAGCGGGCTCAAGGTCTCGAAAATGGCCCAGGCGCCGCGTGGCGTCTTTATCGACCTCGCCGTCAATGCCGCGGCGCCGACGCGCCTGATCGCGGCCGGGTTCGGCGACTGCCTCGTCCGCTCCGTCGCGCAGTTCGACTGGTGGCTCTCGCACCGCCTTCTCGGCACCTACTACACGGACCTGCCCTTCGCACTCGAGCTGCCCGACGAGGCCGAGCTGATGGCGCGCGCGGCCCTCCTGCCGACCGGCAGCATCGAGGGTGTGGGCTACCTGCACCGCGTGCTCACCTTGTGCGGATTCGGCGTCAGCTTCACCGGCATGACCAACCACGGCTCGATGGGCGAGCACCAGATCTCGCACTACATCGACTGCTTCGCCGGCGACCTGCATCCCGGCACCGTGCATGGCCAGCAGGTAGGGGTGGCCACGCTCACCATGGCGCGGCTGCAGGGTGCACTCCTCGCCATGGACCGGCCGCCCCGCGTTTCCGCGACACGCGTGGACGAGGCCGGCATGCAAGCCCGCTTCGGCTCCGATGTCGCGGACATCTGCAAGGCCGAGCTGGCCCACAAGGCGCTCGACGAAGCCGGCGCGGCAGCCATGAACGACAGGCTGGAGAGCCTCTGGCCACAGCTCAGGAACGAGCTCGCCGCGATCCACATACCGGCCGGGGAGCTGAAGGCCACCCTGGCCTCGGCCGGCGGTGCCACCGATGCGCGCGAACTCGGCCTCGATCCCGGCTTCTACCGCCAGGCCGTCCTGCACGCGCGCGAAATCCGCCGCCGCTACTCGGCGCTGGACCTCGCTGCGGACGCTGGCCTCCTCACGGATTTTGCAGCTGGGGAAGGCTGAAAGGCCGCTGTCCGCCGGCTCCGCTCACCCTCTGCCGGGGTCGGTGAAGGAGGCCCGCAACCGCCCCCAAAGGCCTTGACCGGCGCATCTCCCGGCGCCATGGTGCGCCTCGCGCGGGCGTAGTTCAGTGGTAGAACGACAGCTTCCCAAGCTGTATGTCGAGGGTTCGATTCCCTTCGCCCGCTCCAGCCATTTCACGCCGGCCGGTTATTCCCCGTCCTCCTCGCTCTCCCCATCGTCGTCTTCATTGACGGGCTGAAGCGACCTTGGATTGTACTTTCCAGACAGCTGCTCGCCCGCCGCATTCCGAGCCTGGACCTTGTAACAGCCATCGTCGGTGCGGATGGAGAGGACCGTCAGCCCTTGCGCGACAAGCTTTGCCTGCAGCGCCTCGCGAGGCTGCCATTCCGCGAGCGGAACGCGGCAATGCGAGCCCGCGGCGGCCGGCTGGGCCACGCAGGCCATCAGGAGAAGTGCCAGCCTCGCGCGTCCGGCCATGCCGTCCCCCTCATGCAACCGCCCGGTCCGATCCCGCATGCTGCCACGCCAAGCTGACGCGCGGCTGAACACTCCGCAGAAATCCCAGCGTCACGCGGCGTGGACGACGCTGTATCCTGCGCCGGGGCAAGAGTGACCGGACGTGCGCATCCTGCTGATCGAAGACGACGGCGTGCTCGGCATGGCAGTGCGCGACCAGATGACGGCTGACGGCCATTCCGTGGACTGGATGCAGAGGCTCGACGATGCCCGGGCCGCGATCCGGACCGCCGTCTACGACCTCGTGCTGCTCGATCTCATGCTGCCCGACGGCCGGGGCATCGATTTTCTCAAGGCGCGGCGCGTGGCGGGCGACGTGACGCCGGTCATGATCCTCACGGCACGCGACCAGATCTCGGACCGCATCGCCGGGCTGAACGCGGGGGCGGACGACTACCTGGTGAAGCCGTTCGACTTGTTCGAGCTTTCGGCGCGCGTCAATGCCGTCGGCCGGCGCTATGCCGGCAACCCCAACCCGCTCGTCACCGTCGGCGATCTCGATGTCGATCTCGCTGCCCGCTCGGTGCGGCGCGCGGGCAGGCCGGTGCCGCTCACCGCCCGCGAATGGTCGCTCTTCGAGGCGTTCGTCCAGCGTCCCCACACGCTGCTGTCGAAGGCGCAGCTGGAGGAGCGGCTCTATTCGTTCGACGCAGAGGTGGAGAGCAACACGATCGAGGTTCACATCGCCCGGCTGCGGAAGAAGATCGGGGCGGACATGATCGAGACCGTGCGCGGCATGGGCTACCGCCTTGGCACGCCGGGGCAAGGCGCGTGACGGACACGCGGACAACGCGCCACCCCAGCCTGCGCCGCCGCCTCGCCATCGGCCTCGCGCTCGGCGTCGCCGTGCTGTGGCTGGTCGGCGCGGCGGTGGCCGGTTTGCTGCTGCAGCACGAGATCGAGGAGGTGTCCGACAGCGCCCTCCAGGAGGTGGCGCAGCGCATCCTGCCGCTCGCCTATTCGGAGCTTCTCTCGCGCGACGCGGATGGCGGGCCCCAGCGCATGCCACCGGTCGGGCCGCACCGGGAATACATCTCCTACGTCGTGCGCGATGCGAACGGCAAGGAACTCCTTCAGTCAAGCGACGCCGACCGGGCAAAGATACCGCGCGGCCTGTCTCCCGGCTTCCACACCACGGACCATCTGCGCACCTACACGGAGACGGCCGTCCAGGGCACGATCTTGGTGACCGCGGCGGAGAATATCGGGCACCGCAAGGCAGCACTGATGCGCTCCATCCGGGCGCTGCTCGTGCCCCTTGCGGCGCTCGTGCCCATCGCGATCGGCGTCGCATGGCTCGCCGTGCGGCTGGCATTCGGGCCGGTGGTGGCCTTCCGCGCGGCGCTGGAGGAGCGGGACCGGGGCAACCTCACGCCGGTGGACGCGACGGGTCTGCCGGACGAACTCACGCCAGTCGCCGCCGCCGTGAACGCGCTCATCGGCCGGCTCAGGGGGGCGCTGGAGGCGGAGCGCAGCTTTACCGCGAACAGCGCGCATGAGTTGCGAACGCCGGTGGCGGCAGCGCTCGCCCAGACGCAGCGGCTCGTCGCGGAGTTGCCCGACGACGCGCGTCGCGAACGTGCCCAGGCTATCGAGAATGCGCTGCGGCGCCTTGCACGCCTGTCCGAGAAGCTGCTGCAGCTCGCCAAGGCGGAAGGCGGCGGGCTCATCACCACGGCACCATCCCCGCTCGGTCCGGTGCTTGCGCTCGTCGTCGACGAAGTCGGCCGGCAGCCGGGGGCGCGGGGCCGGATTGAACTCTCCATAGCACCGGACGACATGCCGTCCGACCTAGACCCGGATGCCTTCGCCATCCTCTCCCGCAATCTCATCGAAAACGCCGTGCGGCATGGCGATCCCGACACGCCGGTGAAGGTGGCGCTCTCGTCGGGGTTCCTGGAGGTCGAGAACCGGGGACCCGTCGTCCCGGCGGAGCGGCTGGCCGAGCTCACCCGGCCCTTCGAGCGCGGCCCCACCGACGCCGAGGGATCTGGGCTCGGCCTCGCCATCGCCTCCGCCATCGGCCGCGGGGCGGGGCTCACGCTCGAGTTTGCCTCCCCCGTCCCGGGCACGGAGGACGGGTTCCAGGCCCGCGTCATGCTGTCGACGAGCCGTTCCAGAAGCTGACGTCAGGCTGACGCCCCGCATGGCTCGGCTTCAGGTCCGCGTCAGGACGGGAGCGGATGGTCCCCGCAGTGCAATCGCTGCAGGTGAACCATGCGCAAGTCTCTGCTTCTCAGCGCCGCCTTCCTCCTCACCACCTCCGCCTTCGCCATGTCGGTCCCGGCGGGCCGGCATCTCCTTTGCGACGAAACTCGCCTTGCAGCTCCGCGGGACGCCTACGTCCTCGCCAGCGAACATGGCGAGCGCAAGCACGGCGAGCATCGCCGCTACGCCGAGGAAGACGAAGACGATGATGACGTGGGCGGGGGCGCCACCGCGCAGCCACGCCCGGCTGATCCGAACGCCCCGGTGCCGGACAACGGCCTCTTCAACGGCAAGGCCCGTCCCAAGGTCGAGGTGCAGTGAGCCCAAGGGCTCCGCAATCGAGGAACATACCCATGAGGCTGCTTCTTCCCGCCTTCGCCGCCGCGACCGCTTTCGTCGGGCCCTGCCTGGCCGAGGCCCGCCCCGTCACCTTCCAGACGACCCTGAAGAACTACGGCGGGAACGGCGCCTACGTCGTCTTGTACGTCACGGACAAGGCCGGCAAATACGCCGGCACGCTCTGGATGGCCGGCGGCAAGGCGAAGTACTACCGCCACCTCTCCGACTGGGAGCGCGTCTCCGGCGGCGCCACGGCCGAGATCGACGGCATCACCGGCGCCAGCATCGGCTCCGGCAAGACGCTGAAGATCAGCCTCGACCTCGCCGACGCGATGATCGACGCCGGGTACCGCGTCCATGTCGATACCGCCGTCGAGGACGGGGCGGACACTCCTGCCGAGGTCGTCGTACCGCTCGACACCAGTTCCTCCGGCACGCCCGCGCCGGGCAAGAGATACGTGAAGTCCTTCAGCGTGACGTTCTGACCGGAAGGACCGAGCCATGCTCCGCCGCCTGCATTCCCTGCCGGGTCTCGCCCTCGCCCTGATGCTGGCCGTCACGGCAGTGAGCGGGGCGGCCCTGTCCCTCGTGCCGGCCGTTGACAGGGCAAGCCAGCCCACGATCCCGCCCGGGCAATCCGTGGGAGGCCTGGCCGCCTCCGTCGCGGCCCGGCATCAGGCGGTCGACAAGATCGTCGTTCGCCCGAGTGGCGCGGTCACCGTCGCCTATACTGATGGCGAGGCCAGCGGGATCGAAGTCGTCGACCCCGCGACGGGAAACAGTCTCGGGCTTTGGCAGCCATCGGGAACGACGCGCTGGCTGACGAACCTGCACAGGTCGTTCCTCGCCGACGACACGGGACGCATCGCCGCCGCGGTATCGGCGGCGGGCATGATGTTGCTGGCCCTTTCCGGCGCCATCCTGCTCTGGCGCCGGGCAGGCTCTCTGCGCGCGTTCCTCGGACCGGTGCGGGGCACAGCCTCCCAGCGCTGGCACGGCGAACTCGGCCGCGTTGCGGCCATGGGGCTGCTGCTGTCGGCCCTCACCGGCCTGTGGATGTCTGCGGGTACGTTCGGCCTGCTGTCCGAACGCCAGCCGCAGCAGCCGACCGTGCAATCGGCCGAGGGCCGGCCCGCACCCGTCGCCGCGCTCGCGGGCCTTCGCGCCGTCGGCCTCGCCGACCTCAAGGAGCTCGCTTTTCCCGCCGCCGACGATCCGGCCGACGTGTACCGCCTGCGGACGGCCGCTGGCGAGGCGAGCATCGACCGGGTGTCCGGCCGTGTGATCGCCTTCTCCCCCGCTTCCGCCTGGGAGAAGATTTCGGGCGTCGTGGTCATGCTCCACACGGGGCGTGGCGCGTGGGTGCTGGGGCTTTTGCTCGGCCTGTGCGCGGCTTCCGTGCCTGCGTTCGGCGTCACGGGCGCCGTGATCTGGTGGAGGCGGAGGGTCCGCAGGGGATCAGCCCCGGTCCAGGCTCCGGCCGAGGCAGCCGATACGGTGATACTCGTGGGCAGCGAGGGGCAGTCCACCTGGGGCTTCGCCGCCACGCTGCATGCCGCCCTCGCGAAGTCGGGGTGCCGGGTGCACACGGCGGCAATGAACGACGTCTCGCCTGCCCACCTGCAAGCCGGCCGCCTTCTCATCCTCGCCGCGACGGCCGGGGACGGCTCCGCGCCGTCTTCCGCCGACGCTTTCCTGCCGCGCCTGGGCGCGCTCAACACCCGGGTCCCGGTCGCGGTTCTCGGCTTCGGCGACCGCACCTTCCCGCAGTTCTGCCGATTTGCGCAGACCGTGTCTGAGACGCTTGCGCGGGATGACTGGCCCATGCTCCTGCCGCCCAAGCGCGTGGACCGCCAATCGGCTCAGGAGTTCGCGGAATGGGGCCGCGACCTCGGCGCCGCGCTCGGGTGCGAGCTCGTGCTGGAGCACCGCGGCGCGACGCCGGCGACCGCCTCCCTCGAACTTGTCGGGCGCCAGGACTATGGCGCCGAGGTCGGCGCGCCCGTCGCCATCCTGCGCTTTGCGGCGGCCGCCCAGGGGAGACGCTCGGGCCGGCTGCCCGCCTTCGAGGCCGGCGACCTCGCCGGCATTGTCCCGCCCGGCGGCGGCATGCCCCGCTTCTACTCGCTGGCCTCCGCGTCGCGGGACGGTGCGCTCGAGATTTGCGTGCGGCTTCGGCCCGGCGGGGTCTGCTCCACGTACCTGCATGGGCTCGCGCCGGGCGGCAGGATCGACGTGTTCATACGCGAGAACCCGCGCTTTCGCCCGGCCGAGGGCCGCGTGCCCCTCATCCTGATCGGCGCTGGCGCCGGGGTTGGCCCGCTGGCCGGGTTCGTGCGGGGCAATACGGAAGGGCGACCGGTCCATCTCTATTTCGGCGGCCGCAGCCCGGCCTCGGACTTCCTCTACGAACACGAGTTCGCCCACCACCTCTCAGAGCGCCGCCTCACCTCCCTGAGAACCGCGTTCTCGCGGACCTCGGAACCAAGCTATGTGCAGGACCGCCTCGCCGCGGACGCGCCGCATCTTCGCGAACTGATCCGTCACGGCGCCCAGGTTCTCGTCTGCGGCGGTCGGGAGATGGCGCAGGCGGTCTCTCATACGCTGGAGCGCGTGCTGCACCCGCTGGGAACGGATCTCGCCACCCTGAAATCGGCAGGACGCTATCTCGAAGACGTCTACTGAACAGCCCGGCCGCCTCGCGCTGAACGGGCCGACCATGGGCTCGCGCTGGACGGCCGTCACGCATGCACCGGCCGGGTTCGACCGGGACGGGTTGCAGCGCGCCCTGCAGGCGGCCGTTGACCGCGTGGACCAGCAGATGTCCAGCTGGAAACCGGAGTCGGACCTGAACCGGCTGAATGCCGCGCCCGTCGGAGTATGGATCGAGATTCCTCACGAGCTCGCCTTTGTGCTCGCGGCTTCACTCGCCATCGGTGAGGCATCCGGCGGAGCTTTCGACATCGGAGTGGGCGACATCGTGTTCGCCTGGGGCTTTGGCGCACCCCGCCGGTCGCCAGACCCGGCGCTGATCGGGATGGCCTCGGCGCGACGTGACACCCAGGCCCACAAAGCCCTGCAGGTCGACAGCCTCACCGGACGTGCCAGGAAGCTCGTACCGCTCACCCTCGACCTGTCGGGCATCGCCAAGGGCTTCGGGGTGGACGAACTCGGGCGGGTCATGACGAAGGCCGGACTGGCCTGCTGGCTCGTCGGGATCGACGGAGAGATGCGGGCAGCAGGCTGCAAGCCGGGAGGCCGGCCATGGCTCGTCGGCCACGAACGACCCGCGCCCAGCCGGCGCGAACTGGCCGGCGTCCTGGAACTGCGGGACTGCGCCGTCGCCACCTCCGGAGACTACCGCCACAGGACGAAGTGGGAGGGCCGCATCGTGTCCCATACGATGGATCCGCGCTCGGGAGCGCCGCTGGCAGGCGACGTGACCAGCGTCAGCGTGTTGGCGCGAGACTGTATGGCGGCGGACGCCTGGGCGACCGCGCTGATGGTGGCCGGAGCCGAGAAGGGCTGCGACCTCGCTGACAAGCTCGGCCTGAGCTACGTCATGGCGCTGAGCGACGGCAGTGTGAAAACGTCGTTGTGAGCGCGACCGCAACGGCGTGGCAACTTTTCAAACTGGATTGGAACAGTGCATGCGCCCCCTTCATCGCGAGTCGCATCTCATTGAGCGGATCGGCTGGCTGCGTGCCGCCGTGCTCGGAGCCAATGACGGGATCATTTCCACCGCGAGCCTCGTCGTAGGCGTCGCGGCCGCGGCGGCTGGCCAGAGTGAAGTGATCGTGGCGGGAGTAGCCAGCCTGGTCGCGGGTGCCATGTCCATGGCCGCCGGTGAGTACGTATCGGTGAGCTCCCAAGCGGACACCGAGGCGGCCGACATGGAGCGCGAGCGGAAGGAACTCGCCACGATGCCGGAGGCCGAACTCGAGGAACTCACGCAGATCTATGTGAGCCGCGGGGTGGAGCCGGCCCTGGCGCGCCAGGTGGCCGAGCAGATGACGGCCAAGGATGCATTCGCCGCCCATATCCGCGATGAACTGGGCATTGCGGCGCACGTGGCAGCAAGGCCCGTCCAGGCCGCCTTCACGTCCGCCCTGACATTCGCGGGCGGCGCCCTCCTGCCACTCGCCATCGCCATTCTGGTCCCGCAGCAATGGACGGCGGCAGCCGTCTCGGGCGGTTCACTCGCAGGGCTCGCGATCCTGGGCGCGGTCGGCGCGAAGGCGGGGGGCGCGGGCCTTCTGACGCCGACGATACGGGTCACATTCTGGGGCGCGGTGGCGATGGGCGCGACAGCGCTCATCGGTGCATTTGTCGGAAGGGCAGTCTGACCCGGGCCGGCCTGACCTCGCCCATCGCCTTTGGTGCGGCATGACAAGCGGCACGAGGCATCAGGATCTTCGTCGCTCCGCCGAGGCGATCACGCTGCTCACCGTCCGCAACAAGACAGTGCTGGGCATGGTCTATCCGGCCATCTCCCCGGATGGATCGCCAGACCTGCCGCGTATTTCCCTGTCGGGGTTTTCAGCGATCACATTCCACACGCAAAAGTTGCCTTAACCTGATCCTTTAATCCCCACGCACTCTCCATCGCACGGCCCCGCAAAACGGCACGTCAAGGGAAGACGACCGCCGTCCCAAGCTGGAGCTCGGCAGGGTTTCTTGCACGCTTTCCGCGTCGGCTAGTTTGGCGGCACGCTCAACCAGGGGGATGCGATGTCGACGCGCCGTGACTTCATCAAGAGCCTGCCCGCGGCTGGGGCCGCCTTCTCGGTGGCCGGCAGCTTCCTCGCCGAGAACAGCGCCGCAATCGCCGCCGAACCGCCGTTGCAGGGGCATTTCCATCCCAAGGGCAAAGCGCCGTCCCGGCACACGCGCGCGGTGCTCGCGGAAGCCGGCAAAGGCCTGCCGTTCTCCGACACGCGCGATTTCGAGGAACAGAAGCGCGGCCTGATCGCGTCCATGAAGGACATGAAGATCATGGCCGATGCCGGCCACGTGGCCTGGGACATGGAGCAGTTCCGTTTCCTCGACGAGCGCGACGAGTTCGACAGCATTCACCCGTCTCTGCTCCGTATCGCCAAGCTCAACAACAATTACGGGCTCTACGAGGTCATTCCCGGCATATACCAGGTGCGCGGTTTCGACCTCTCCGACCTCACCATGGTGAGGGGCAAGACGGGCTGGATCGTCTTCGACCCGCTGGTCAGCGCCGAGACCGCCCGTGCCGCCTGGGCGCTGTTCGAGGAGCATGTGGGCGGCGGGCTGCCGATCTCCGCGGTGATCTACTCGCACACGCATGGCGACCATTGGGGTGGCGTGCGCGGCATCCTCAAGGAAGAGGATGTCCGCTCGGGCAAGGTGCCCGTCATCGCCCCCGTCGACTTCATGACGCACACGGTCGCCGAGAACGTCTATGCCGGCAACGCCATGAACCGGCGGCTCTTCTACCAGTACGGGCTGCTGCTGCCTGCCGCGCCGCACGGCTATGTCAGCCAGGGGCTGGGTCAGCGCGTCTCGGCGGGCGCCTCCGGCTTGATCGCGCCGACGCGCTTCGTCGAGAAGCCGATCGAGGAGTTCGAGGTCGACGGCGTCAGAATGATCTTCCAGAACACGCCGAACACCGAGGCGCCGCGGGAGATGAACACCTACATCCCCGACCTCAAGGCGCTGTGGATGGCGGAGAACGTCACCGCAACGCTGCACAACATCTACACGCTGCGCGGCGCGGCAGTGCGCGATCCCCTCAACTGGTCGAAATACATCGCCGAGGCTCTCTACCGCTTCGGCCTGGAGGCGGAGGTGATGTTCGCCTCGCACCATTGGCCGCGCTGGGGCAATGGTCGGATCCAGGACGTGCTCCGGGCGCAGCGCGACCTCTACGCCAACATGAACAATCAGGTGCTGCACCTCGCCAACCAGGGCGTCACGATCAACGAGATCCACAACGTCTACGAGGTGCCCCAGGGCCTGCAGGCCAAGTGGGAGTGCCGCGGCTATCACGGCTCCCCGGAGCACAACAGCCGGGGCGTCATCCAGCGCTATCTCGGCTTTTGGGACTGCAACCCGGCGACGCTGATCCCGCTGTCGCCGTCGGAAAGCGCGCCGCTGTACGTCGAGATGATGGGCGGTTCGCAAAAGATCCTGCACAGGGGCAGGGAACTGCATGAAGTGGGCAAGTACCTCCTCGCCGCCGAGATCGTGAACAGGCTTGTGCAGGCCGAGCCGCACAACGCGGACGCGAAGAATCTACTGGCCGACATCTTCGAGCAGATCGGCTACCAGCAGGAGAACCCCGGGCTGCGCAACTCCTTCCTCGCCGGCGCCTACGAGTTGCGCACGGGGATCCCGCAGGGTGAGGCGGCGAGCTCCAGCAGCCCGGACGTCATCCGCGCCATGTCGACGGAGCTCTTCCTCAATTTCCTCGGCATCCGGATGGACAGCCGCAAGGCCGAGGGACTGCGCTTCACCATCAATCTCGTCACGCCCGACAATGGCGAGCGTTTCATCGTCGAGCTGAACAACGCGACGCTGACCAACATCGCGGGCTTCCAGGCCGAGAAGCCGGACCTCACCCTCACCATCAACCGTGCCGACCTTGAGCAGACGATGATGGGCGCGAAGACCCTCGAGGCCCAGATCGCGGACGGTACGGCCAAGGTGCAAGGCGACGTCAGCGTGCTTGCAAAACTCGCTGCGACGATGGTCGATTTCGACCCGCGCTTCGAGATCATGCCGGGCACCCAGTCAAAGGCGCCGCCCGCACCGGCCCACGCGGCCAGCTATGAGGCGGTCCCGGGGAAGCCGGCGATCGAATGATGTGACTTCAGCCTGGCCGGCGATGTCGCTACGGAGGGCGGAGTTGGCATGGCTTTGTTGAATCGGCCCTCGTGGCGTCTCTGGGCCTGGCTTCGGCCGCCGCCGGATTCCGCTTCACCGGCAGTGACGATCGGCTGAACCATCCGGATCACGCCGTATAACCGCGGGAAGGCAGACAGAAACCTGCAGGCCCCTGGGCTGCGCGTCGTCAAGCACAACGCTTCCGCCGTAGAGCTCAGCCAGTTCACGGGCAATCGGCAACCCGAAGCCGTATCCCGCGCTCGTCTCATCCAGGCTGTGTCCTGGCCGCATCAATTCATCCTTCAGTTCGGGCGAAATTCCATGCCCGTCGTCTTCTATGCGCACGCTGACCATTCGTCCCGCCAGGCTGAGCTCGGCGCGAACCCGGGTCTCGGCATGCCTGAATGCGTTGTCGATCAGATTGCCGAAGATCTCATTGCAATCCTGCGGCTCGCACAGTGCAAACACCTTCCCGGACCGTTGGAAATCGAACGCGATCCGCTTGTGGCCGTAGATCTTTCCGACGGCGGCGGCGACGTCGTCGATGCATGCGGAGATGTCCGTCTGGCTTCGCGACGGTCCGCCCAGCGCCGACGCCCTGGCCCGACCGAGGTGATGCCGGATCAGGCGATCCATGGAGGAGACGCTTGCGGTGAGGTTTCCGTCGGGGTCGCGGCCGGGCTCGCTGAGGGCGACCGACATCGTGGCCAACGGGGTCTTGAGGCCATGAGCAAGGTTTGCGACATGCCGTCGTGCTCGTTCAAGCCCTGCCTCGTTCTGATCCAGCAGCGTGTTCAACTCGTTCAGCACCGGCAGGATTTCCGACGTGTGGCCGGTGGTGTCGACCCGTTTCGACTGCCCCTGCCTCACTGCAAGCAGATCGCGCCGGAGATTGAGAAGCGGCCGCAGGCTGGCCCTGACCCCGAACCACAAGACGGCTAGCAGGAGGGAAGCCAGGGCACCCATCGAGAGAAGAAGGGGAGCGAGCATGTCCCCGAGGGGCCCCGAGACGGACGATGCCGGCGCTGTTGCCACGATCCGGATGGCCGAACCCTCCACGACCCTGTCGGCGACACGCGCGATCAGATCGTCCCCTCGCGGCCCCTTGAGCCGGGCTGGCCATGCTTCGCCGGGCCGCAACCGCGGGGGCGGCCTGATGCCATCCCCACGCACGACCAGCGCTTCGCTGGACAGCGTGGGAGATTTGTACGTGAACGTCGGACCCGAAACCTGCCAATACCATCCGGGCCCAGGCATCCTGGACGAGGGAAGGTCGAGCGCGCCGTCGAGGGCGAGATATCCTCCGGACGTGAGCTTCAAGGCTGCCGTGATAGCCGCTAACTCGCCGTCGAGCCGGGCGTCGATCTGCCCCTGGACGAAGCGCTTCAACAGCACGGCGTTGATCAGGCCGGCTGCCGTAACGCTCACGGCGACCAAGAGGATGGCCGCCAGCATCAGCCTGCCAACCAGTGATTGCGGGACCGGCACTCTGAGCCGTTCCACTTCAGGTCCGATCGGGCATAAGGCGGTAACCGCGGCCGCGCTCGGTTTCGATCGTCAGGGGCGCAATCTTTCGCCGCAGGCGCGTGATGATCACTTCCACCGAATTTGAGTCGACCTCGGCATCGCGGTCATAGACACGCTCGAGCAGTTCGGCGCGCGGCAGCACAACGCCCGCCCGGAGCACCAGCGCCTCCAGGACGCGCCATTCGAGCGCCGTCAGCTTCACAGGAAGCCCGCCCAGCTCGAAGGTCCCGAGCTGGGCATCGAAGGCGAGCGATCCGCATGTGATGCGCGCCTCGGCATGGCCGGCGGCGCGACGGACAAGGGCCCGCAGCCGCATCATAAGTTCCTCGACGCGGAATGGCTTGGTCAGGTAGTCGTCCGCTCCAGCCTTGAAGCCGAGCACCTTGTCGGTCCAGACATCGCGCGCCGTCAGGATGAGCACGGGGACCTTCACCCCGGCGTCTCTCCACCCCTTCAACACCGCGAGGCCGTTGACGCGGGGCAGGCCGAGGTCAAGGACGACCACGTCGAAGCGTTCCGTTCCGCCCAGGTGGAGGCCGTCTTCTCCGTTCGAGGCGATGTCGACCGCGCAGTTCTCGCCGCGCAGGTAACGGGCGATGCCGTCGGCGAGCGCGTCATCGTCTTCCACCAACAGCACACGCATGGACACGGCTCCTCTCGAGCCTGGCTAGCCTGCGTCGTTAAACCGAAGCTGAACGACTTGGTTCAGGCTGGGGCCAGCACGCCTCCCCTAGAACGGCCCTGTCGCAATCAACCGATAGGAGCTCCCCATGGAGACCGACAAGGACAAGCCGACCGCCGTTCCTGCTCCCGAGACAGTCGTCCCCGGGAAGCGCGCCAGACTTCCCCGGAAGCCCTGGTCTGCGGGACTCGCCGCCATCGCACTGCTCGCCGTCGGCGCCGGTGCGGGCGCAACAGGGTACGGGTACACGCACCGGGCTCCCCCGACATTCGATGCCAACCTGTCCACGACACCGATCGGCAAGCTGTCCGAAGGATCCCCGGTCGAGGTTCAGGGCAACGTGGTGGAGATCTATGGCAACAAGTATGTCGTCGAGGATGCGACCGGCCGAGCACTTGTCGAAACAGGCCGCACCGGTGAAGGCGGTTCGCTGATGAAGCAGGGGGAGGGCATCACGGTGCAAGGCCGGTTCGACAAGGGCTTTCTGCACGCCACGTCGCTACAGCGGTCGGACGGCAAGGTCGAGGAACTCCGCCCCCTACCACCGAGGCCTCCCATGCGCGATCTGCCGCCAGCTCCGTGACGTGATGCCCGAGCCAAGAAGACCGAGACCAAAACTCCACGATGAGCGAACAGTCTGGGAAGCACTTTCGGCCATTCCCCAGGAATTTGGCTCGGTCTTCAACGGCCAGCGTGACGGCTGGCCGAGTTCTTGCGTAACTGGCCCCGCCGGCTCCCGAACCGGCGGGGCCAAGTCTTCGTGAAAGCCAAGTCACGCGGGACGGCAGCAGCTAGCGTGACGACCTCTGGCGGCGCCTCCTCCTGACCGGGGGTTCGAACGGCGCGACCGCTGCGCCGATCCAGGCTTGCTGACGGGCCTGCCTATTCACCATGGGTTGCGGACTTAGTAGCGTGATTGCCCGCATTAGGCTGCAGTGTGGTCCCAGTGGAGGCGTAAAGTCCTCGAGCGTGAGATGAAATTCTCGCCACGACATTAGTGTGTGGTTTGCTCGATGGACCCGAAAGAGGTAGTGAACAGCCCGTCAGGTGCCGAGTTTCCCTCTGGTGTGAAGCGGCCGTTGCATCTCAGCAACCGTCGCAGGAAAGACGTAAGGTTGGCGAGCGACAACCTTTGATTAGGAAGCGAGCTCATGGAGCAAGCCATGCCTGGACGCGACGTCGCAGTGCTGAGTGGCTATTCGATTCCGTTCGATTCGATGCTGAACGAGGAAATACTGGCCGACGCTGAGGCGCTTCACGAGAAGCTGGCCGGCGCGGCGCCCTACCCGCACCTCGTGCTCGATGGCCTCTTCTCGTCCGACCTGCTCTCCGCCGTCGTACAGGAGTTCGGCCGTGTCGACCGGGCGGCCTGGCGGGCAAGGTCCAACCTCAACGAAAAGACGTTCCGGTCTCGGCCGCAGGCTCCGATCGGCCCGGCGGCGCAGATCTACATGGGCCTCCTGACGTCGCAGCGCTTCGTGCAGTTCCTGCAGCAGGTGACGGGTGTTCCCGGCCTCGTTCCCGATCCCCTGCTGAACGGAGGCGGGCTGCACGAAAGCAGGGCGGGCGGTCATTTTGGCATCCACGTCGATTTCGACACGCACCCTGTGACTCTGTTGCACAACCGGCTCGTTCTGATCACCTATCTCAACCCGGGGTGGCGGAAGGAGTATGGAGGTGCTCTCCAACTGTGGGACGAGGAGCGCTGCGTCGAGGAGGTGGTCCCGGAGTTCGGAAGAACGCTGATCCTGATGCACTCCGACAGAAGCCTGCACGGCCACCCGGACCCTGTTCAGCATCCAGACGACCTGCCCCGCCGGTCTATCGCCGCGTACTTCTATTCAAACGGCCGCGATGACGAAGCGACCGGGCAGCGGATGAGCACGCATTTCGCCAATCCGGCCGATCCCCGCTGGCCAATCTTCGGGAAGATCGCCCGGGCTGTCACGCCCCCCGTCCTCGTCTCAGCGCTGCGGACAATCAAGCGGTCACGACGCCGGTCTCGCGCTCGCGCAGCCTAGCCGCGTGATCCAAGTGGTCCCGGCCGGATGGCACGGCGCATTCGGGTGCACGGTTACACAGAAACAGGAATTACTGTTAATAAAAGGCTGTCGGGCGATCCCGCCGCCAAGCAAAATTGCGCGCCTCGAACGCGGCGCCCTGCCGCTTCGGGCACCGTGTAAGCAATTCCACGTACGGGAAATTTCCTGCATCAAGCTCAATTTCATCAAGCTCAATTCTTGCCATGATAAATACCTGCCACGGCTGTGATTTTTTTATTCTTAGGGCCAGCTTGTTAATGGCTACGCTCTAGTCTCCTTCCGTCTGAACTCCCGGCCACCCCCGCCTGGAAAAGGACCCGCTCCAACCGCGGCCCTCTTCGGCGCTGTCATGCGACGCATCCGGTCGATCGCCCATGGACACGGATGCTTCTCATGCGGACGCATTCCATCAAGACCATTCTCGTCGGGGCGCTTGCACTCATTGGTGTCGCCTTCTTGCTGCAGAGCGCGGTCGGGCTCACGGCATGACCGTCTGGTTCAGCGCGTCCTTCAGCTGAGGCTTCCTCGCTGGAGGAAACCGCGGCCACGACCGAGCAACTCGCCGTGCTGCTCGGTGCGCCCGGACAGGTCGTTGGCGCCAGAGCGGATTTCGTGGGCAGCGGTATCGACCTCGCGGGCCGCAGCCTGGATGGTGGTTACCGTCTGGGACAGCGCATCCAAACAAACCTTCTCGCCCTCAACGCCGCCGTCGAGGCGGCCCGCGCCGGGGATGCCGGCAAGGGCTTCGCGGTGGTTGCTGCAGAGGTGCGGACTCTGGCGCAGCGCTCCTCCGAAGCCGCCAAGGACATCACCGGGCTGATCAGCGCCTCCGGTGCGGAAGTGACGCAAGGGGTTCAGCTCGTGCGCAAGGCGGGCGAAGTCCTGGAGTCGATCGTTTCGGCCTCGCGCAAGGTTTCCTCGACCGTTTCGGAGATTTCCTCGGCATCGGCGGAACAGGCGAGCGGCATCGATGAAATGAGCCAGGCCGTCGCGCATATGGACGAGATGACGCAACAGAACGCCGCTCTCGCCGAAGAGAGCGCCGCCTCGGCCTCTGCGCTGACGGAACAGATCGCGAGGCTTTCCGATCTCGTCGGCGAGTTCCGGACCCGCGGCGGCCAGCAGTCCGCAGCACCTGGCGGCAGAGCCGGGCAATTCGCACCGGCTCGCCTGCGCCGCACCGGGTGGAGGCTCACCGGCAGCCGAAGCGCCTCGGTCGCAGGCTGAGGCGCTCGACTGCTCCCCTACCCGATCGCCCGCCGGGGCTTCGCACGAAACGAACAGATACGCAGTTGTGACCGGTGCGAGGCTGGCATGGGCTGGACAGCAGCCCATGCCAGTCTATCTCGGGGGACGACATTCTCCCCTGATCCGGAGTGACCATGCACAAGCTGTTCGAACCCACGCGCCTCGGTGGCCTGTCCCTTCAGAACGCCATCGTCATGGCCCCGCTCACGCGTAGCCGTGCCGACGCCCACGGCGTGCACCACGCACACGCCGTCGACTACTACCGCCAGCGCGCCTCGGCGGGCATGATCATCGCCGAGGGTACCCAGCCGAGCTATGCGGGGCAGGGCTATGCCCGCACGCCGGGCATCCACACGCGCGAGCAGATCGCAGCATGGCGCAAGGTGACGGACGCCGTGCACGCCGGCGGCGCATCCATGGTGCTGCAGATCATGCACACCGGCCGCATCGCCCATCCGCTGAACCGACAGATTCCGGACGCCCCCGTCGCTCCGTCAGCCGTGAAGCCTGCAGGCGAGATGTGGACCGACCAGCAGCAGATGCAGCCCCATCCCGAGCCGAGGGCCGTCAGGACGGACGAACTCCCCGCGCTGCGCGAAGAGTTCGTCCTTGCAGCGCGCAATGCTCGCGAGGCAGGCTTCGACGGCGTCGAGCTTCACGCGGCGAACGGCTACCTGCTCAACCAGTTCCTGGCCAGCAACACGAACCTGCGCACCGACGGCTACGGAACCGACGTCGCAGGCCGTATCCGCTTCGTGGTCGAGACGACCAAGGCGGTGGCCGACGCCATCGGCGCGGATCGCACGGGGATCCGCGTCTCGCCCGGCCACATGTTCAACGACATTGCGGACGCCAATCCCGTCGAGACCCATGTGGCGCTTCTGGATGCGCTTCCCACAGCCGACATGGCCTATGTGCACGTGATGAAGGCCGACTCCTTCGCCGCCGCCCTGAACAATGCGGGCGACCCCGGCGAGACGCTCGCCGCCATGCGCGCGCATGTTCGTGGCCCGATGATTGCCGCTGGCGGCTACACGCCGGAGACCGGCGAGGCGGCACTCGAGGCGGGCACGCTGCAGGCCGTGGTCTTCGGCCGGCCCTTCATTGCCAATCCCGACCTCGTCGCGCGGTTCAAAAACGGGATTCCGCTGGCCGCGCCGAACCCGGACCTCTTCTACACGCCCGGGCCCGAGGGCTACAGCGACTACCCCGCGGCATCCCGCTAGGCTGCGAAGCCGTCGGGCATCGAACAGCGGCTTTCTAGCTCCTGTGGGCAGGGGTCCGGAACAACTGGACCCCTGCCTCCTCCACGTCCGGCTTGGGAACCGATGAGGTAGCCGTGTCAGAGCCGGCGAACTTCCGCCTTTGCTACCGCCGCAGGCGGACGACCCTCCCCCGCATGGGCTGAACGACGTTCTCGACGGCGGTCGCGAGGTCTGACTGGCGGAACGGCTTGGGGAGTTGGTCCAGTCCGAGATCGAGCTCGCCGCCGGCATAGCCCGTGATGACGAGCACCGGGAGGCCGGGCTTGATCCGCCGCGCCTGCTCGGCAAGATCGGCCCCGTTCATGTGCGGCATCATGTAGTCGGTGACGAGCACGTCGACGTCCAGCCCGCGCCCCAAAAGTGCCAGTGCCTCCACTCCTCCGGATGCCTCGTGGACAGCGTGGCCCATCTCCCTGAGCATTTCCGCGGTTCCCCGCCGCACGAGATCCTCGTCGTCGGCGAGCAGGACCGACAGGGGCCGCATGGGAGGCATGGGAAGCAAGCGCTCCACCGTGCTCGGCTCGGCCGGCCGCTCCGCCACCGGCAAATAGAGATCCGCACGGGTCCCCTCGCCCGGCGCACTGGTGAGCGCGAAGGCGCCTCCGAGCTGCGCGGCGAGGCCGTGCACCATCGAGAGACCGAGGCCCGTACCCCGGCCGACCCCCTTGGTCGAGAAGAACGGCTCGACAGCCCTTGCGACCGTCGCCTCGTCCATGCCGCAGCCCGTGTCGATCACGGAGATGCGGACATAGGCGCCAGGCTTGAGGGCCTCGGCACTCCGAGGACCCAGCACGACCCGGTCGGCAGCCACCGTCAGCACGCCGCCGCCCTCCATCGCATCACGCGCGTTGACGCACAGGTTGAGAATGGCGAGTTCCAGCTGGTTGGGATCCGCTGCCGCGGCCGGAAGATCCTTTGCCACGGCGGTGCGGAGTTCGACCGAGGAGCCAATCGAGCTCGCGATCAGGTCCTGCATGCCGCCCAGGAGATCGGAGACATCGACCGGACGCGTCTGCAGTGCCTGCCTGCGGGCGAAGCCGAGCAGCCGGTTCACCAGGATCTTGGCCCGCTCGGCCGACTGCAGCGCCCCGTCCAGAAGCCGTGCTGCCCGGGCGTCCCCGTCGGCGTAGCGCCGGTTCAGGATGTCGAGCGCGCCAGTTATGGGGGTGAGCAGGTTGTTGATGTCGTGGGCCACGCCGCCGGTCAGCTGCCCCAGCGTTTCCAGCTTCTGTGCCTCGTGCAGCTGGGCCATGGCGACCGCGCGTTCGCCCACGGCATCCTCGACGCGCCGCTCCAGGGATTCGTTCAGCTGGCGCAGGGCGAGCTCGGCCCGCTTGCGCTCGGTCACGTCCTGGAAGATCACCGCGACTTCCCTGCGGCTCGACGGCTCGACCCGGAACGAGGCCAGTTCGAGGTGCCTTCCGGTCGCCACCAGCTCCCGCTCGAAGCGGATCGGGTCTCCTGTGACGAGAACGCGGCGGTAGAGGTCCACCCAGCCATCGGCTTCGGCCGGCACCAGGTCTCGGACCTTCCGGCCGACCACGTCGGAAATGCCGGCGTGGCGCTCATAGGCGGGGTTGGCCTGGACATGGAGGTAGTCGCTGAGCGGCCCTTGCGGACCGTCGATGAATCGGATGACGCAGAAACCCTCGTCCATCGTGTCGAACAGCATGCGATAGCGCGCTTCGCTCTCGCGCAGCGCGATGAGCCTGCTCCGCGCCTCGTATTGCCGCTTGCGGCCGCGCAGAGCCGAGCGGGCCAGGCTGATCAACGTCGTGGGATGGAAGGGCCTCTCGAGAAAGGTGACGTTCCCGAGCAAATCGAGATGGCGCACGGCCGAGGGATTGCGCTCCAGGCCTCCGCCCCGGCTGGTCAGCAAAATGAAGGGAAGGTCGGACCATTCCTCCTGGTCCGCGATCCACGCCGAAAGCCCATGCAGGTCGGCGGTGGCGATAGCCTCCTCCGTGACGATGACGAAGGCCGCGCCGGCGTCCAGCTCCTCGACCAATGCCGCAACCGTCTGGCAGACGTTTCCGCTGATGCCCGCCTCCGCCAGCATGGCCATGGCGATGCCTGCATCCCGTCCCACCGGAGCCAGGATGAGCGCACGCTCGGAGAGCGTCGTACGCTTCATGCCTCCTCGCGATCCAGTAGTCCGTCCGAGCCCACGAGGACGGGGACACCCCGGAGGATCCCCTGGAACCCCGACAGGGGTGCGCCGAGGGTCACCCCGTTGCTGTCGATCTGATATTCGCGGATCGTATCCTCGTGCGGGCCAGTCCTCTTCTTGACCACCGAAATGGCCCGGCGGACCCGGCCGAGAGCCTCGAAGTACCTGAGCAGGATGACCGTGTCGGCGAGATAGGTGATGTCGACCGGCGTCTTCATGTCGCCGACGAGCCCGTGCTGCGCGACAGTGAGCAATGTGGTCGCGCCCTTCCGGTTCAGGAACTGAAGCAGTTCATGCATGTGCAGGACGAGGGCGTGCTCACCCGGCATTGCGGCCTGATAGCCGTTCAGGCTGTCGACAACGACGGTCAGCGCGCCATTCGTTTCGACACAGACCCGGACCCGCTCGGCGAACTCGCCGGGAGTGAGTTCGGCCGCGTCCACCTGCTCCAGGACCAGGGAGTTCGCATCGACCATCGCCTGTAGGTCGATGCCGAGCAGCATTGCACGCTGGATCAGGAGGCCGAGCTCCTCGTCGAAGACGAACATGGCGGCCCGTTCACCGCGCTGGACGGCATTCTTGAGGAAGGTGAGCGCGACGGTCGTCTTGCCCGTGCCGGCAGGTCCCAGGATGAGGACGCTCGAGCCGCGTTCCACGCCGCCGCCGAGCAGCGCGTCCAGCTCAGGCGATGCCGTCGGCAGCAGGTCGCGAGAGAAACGCATCCTGTGTTCCGCCGAGACGAGGCGCGGGAACACACGCGTGCCACCCGTCACCAGGGCAAAGTCGTGGAAGCCCCCGCGGATCCGGCGTCCGCGATATTTGAGAACCCTGAGCCGCCTCCGCTCGGCTCCGTATTCCGGTGAAAGTTCTTCGAGGCGGATCACGCCATGCGCGATGGAGTGCACCGTCTTGTCGTTGGCGTCGCTGGTCAGGTCGTCCAGCATCAGCACCGTCGCGTTCTGCCGCGCGAAAAAGTGCTTGAGCACGAGGATCTGGCGCCGGTAGCGCAGGGAGCCCTGGGCCAGGAGGCGGATCTCCGAGAGGCTGTCCAGGACCACCCGGTCCGGCTTCACGCGGTCGAAGACCTCGAAGATCCGCTTTGTGGTTTCGCCGAGTTCCAGGTCCGACGAATAGAGCAGGCTCTGCTGCTGCTCGTCGTCGAGCAGGCTTTCAGGCGGCACGAGCTCATAGATGTGGATCGCGTCCAGGGACCATTCGTGCGAGACGGCCGAGGAGCGAAGTTCGGGGTCCGTCTCCGACAGGGTGATGTAGAGGCAGCTTTCCCCGAGCGCCGCACCGGCCAGCAAAAACTGCAGAGCGATCGTGGTCTTGCCCGTGCCCGGGCTCCCCTCGAGAAGGAAAACTCTTCCCCGTTCCAGACCTCCGCCGAGGACGTCGTCCAGGCCGGCGACCCTGGTTTCTGCATCACGCTCCGCCCGTTCCATCCAGTACTCCCGGGTCGACTGGGAGGTTGTGCTTGGCAGGCGTACCTCACCTTTAACGGTTGGGAACGCTCTAGTCCGCGGCGCAGTTCCAGGGCAGGCGAACTCAAAGGAAATAAATTTCCAAGACGCAGAGAGCTTCGGCGCGTCTGCGCCGCATGAGCGCTTCACTCTTGCAAGCAATGTCGAACCGGCGGCGTACCTGACGGGCTGCGCTGCCCCTTGGACTCCTGCACTTCCTGCCCGCATTTGGAACCAGATGCCCCCTATCCCATTGACCGCGACCGACCAAGACGGAGCACGGCGATGGAATATCTCGGCATCATCCTCTTCCTCTGGATCCTCGGCGGCACGGGCGTCATCGCATTGTGGGCGAACCGGCTCGCCCAGCGAGGCGACAACGACATGCTGTTCCTGTCCGCCGACGAACGTTGGAACCGCGGGCTTGGGAGCAGAAGCGAACAAGTCCTGCCCAGCCGCTAGCAATCCGGGAAACCTTCGCGGTCTCCAGAATTGATACGGCAGATCAGCACCAGCGGAGTACGGCCATGAGCGAGAGTTGGTTCGGCTTTTTGATTTTTCTCTGGATCGTTCTGGCCCCGACAATCGGCTTCGGCCTGATCGGGCGAGGTGGAAGCGGCCCCATCCGGAATGACCGGGAGCCGGTTTCCAGGGTCTGAGCCCGTCGGAGTTCCGGAGAGCGACCCACGCAGCTGCCCGAGCGATCTCGGACAGTTGAATTCGAGCTGCTCCGGCGCGTCTTGCGCCGGTGCGGACGTTAGGTCTTCCTGTGTCCAGGAGGATTCGATGGAAATCGGCGACGATGCGGAACGACTTCAGCGGCTGCGGCAGGCAATAGGGCCGGACCGATTTCGTGCCTTTCTCGGTGGCGTGATCGGCGAACTCGTGAGTGCGCGAGTCACCAGGAAACAGGCACTCGCCGGATACCTGGAGCTGTGCCGTAGGTTCGACGTACTTCCGGATCCATTGCCTTTGTGTCTCCGTACGGGCGCGCCTCCCGAGGCCTGCATGCCCGGACGTCCCGGGACGGCACATCGGGCCCCCACGACACGGCGGTGGCGAGGCTCCTCGCGCAGGCGATCCATGGTGACGCGGAACCTTCCCCGGACGCCCTGGCATGCCCCGGTTGGTCCTGCGCCGTCGCCATAGGCCTGCCGGCCACAGCGATCGCATTCCGCCATTCGGCACCGGCTGAGCGCGCCTTCGCACCCATCTCCCGCGACACCATGTCCGGCTCCAGGCGGCTCGCATCCGGAACCGCCGTCGATGGCCTCCGTTGGGCCGCTCCCGGCGCGTCGCGCCGATGCAGCGGAGTATCCGGCGTGCAGCCTGCCCATATCAACGCAATCGCGACGAGCGTACCCGCGCACGCCTGCCACGACGCCTTCATCGACTTTGCCCGCGGCCAGGTTGGCCCGGAGAGACGCCGCAGAATGGCATTCGACCGGATGGTGGCGCGTGGCGGCATTGCCCAGCGCTACTCTGTCCTGCAATCCGCCCCCAGCGGTGGAAAGTCCGTCGATGCCGAGGGCTTCTACACGGACGGCGACTTCCCGAGCACGGGCGAGCGCATGACCCGCTTTGAGCGGCAGGCGCCAGAACTGGCGGCCGAGGCGGTCGGCCGCCTCGCCGGCATGGAGAAGCTGGACGACGTCACGCATCTCGTCGTCACGACCTGCACGGGGTTCTCAGCCCCCGGCATCGACTTCGACATCCTCCGGCGCTGCGGGCTGCCCGGATCACTGGAGCGCACGATGGTGGGGTTCATGGGCTGCTACGCGGCCGTGAACGCTCTCAAGCTCGCGCACCACATCGTCCGGTCGGAGCCCGAGGCGAAGGTGCTGCTGGTCAACATCGAGCTCTGCACGCTGCACCTGCAGCAGACCGACGATCTCGAGACGCTGCTCTCCTTCTACCTTTTCGGCGACGGCTGCGCCGCGTCGCTCGTCTCGGCCGAGCCGCGTGGCTTCGCCATCGACAGCTTCCGTGCCTACCTCGCGCCCGAGACCAACGACCACATCACCTGGAAGGTCCGGGACAGAGGTTTCGACATGACGCTGTCCGGCCGTGTGCCGGCCGCCATCGAGGATACGTTGCGCGCCGAGCGTGACCGGTTGACCGGGAGCAACAGCGGGGCGACGGATCTGTGGGCCGTCCACCCCGGCGGCCGCACCGTGCTGGATGCAGTCGAGCGCGCACTCGATCTCGAACCGGACGCGCTCGGCGTGTCGCGAAGCGTCCTCCGCGATTTCGGCAACATGTCCTCGGCTACGGTGATGTTCGTGCTGCAGCGCATGTTGGAGACCGCCCGCAAGGGCGAGCGCGGCTGCGCCATGGCGTTCGGCCCCGGCCTCGTGGCAGAGACGATGCGTTTCCATGCAGCCTGACATGCAACTCGCCGCGCGCCGGATCGAGCCCGAGTGGCTGGACGAGCTGCCTCCCTCGGATCCGCGGGCACTACGCTCCCGGGCCGATCTGCGGCGCGTCAACGCTGTCATGCTGCAGGCCGGCGCCATGGCGCGCCTGCTGAAAAGGGCTTCGCCGGGGCCAGCCGGGATCATCGACATCGGCGCCGGGGACGGCCATTTCCTGCTGCGGGTCGCCCGCCGGCTCGGTCCCGCCTGGTCGGGCAGCCATGCAGTGCTGCTGGACCGTCAGCCTTCCGTCTCGCCCACAGTCCTGGACGGCTTCCGCGCCCTCGGCTGGACCCCCAGCGTCGAGGCTGGCGACATCCTGACCTGGGCCGGCACCCTGCGCGCCGGTACACCCGGGAACGCCAAGGCTACCATCGCCTGCGCAAACCTCGTCCTGCACCATTTCGACGATGCGGCGCTGGCCGCGCTCTTCGCGGGGTTGGCCGGGGCAGGCGTGGCACTCGCCGCGGTCGAACCTGCCCGCTCCCGGCTGGCGCTGGCAGGATGCCGCCTGCTGCCGCTGATCGGTTGCGGCGACGTCACCCTCCATGACGCCGCGGCCAGCGTGCGAGCCGGCTTTGCGGGGGAGGACCTCTCTCGGCTCTGGCGATCGGCCGCGGCCGATGCCCCCTGGACGATCTCAGAAAAGCGCGTCGGGCCGTTTTCCCATGGCTTCGTCGCGGTGCCGGAGGGACGGACGCATGGCTGAGATCACCGAGTTCCTCGTCGTGGGCGGCGGACCCGCCGGAGCGACCACCGCGCTGGCGCTGGCGCTGGCCGGGCGCAGCGTCGTGCTGGTGGAGAAAGCCGCCTTCCCGCGCCGCAAGGTGTGCGGCGAGTTCATGTCGGCCGGCAATGGCGCGCTGTTCGAACGCCTCGGGCTGTCGGACCTCTGGACCGCAGCCGGGCCCCCGGTGGAGCGCGTCGCGCTCTTCGCCGGCGAGACGGTTGCGGATGCCCCGATGCCGGCCGGCCCCCGTCCGTGGCGCTGGGGCCGCGCCCTCGGCCGTGCCGAACTCGATACCGCGCTCCTGGACGCTGCATCCAAAGCAGGCGCGACCGTCCTGCAACCGGCTCGCGTGACCAATATCGAAATCGGCGACAGCGGCCGCTGGGTGAGCATCGAACAGGACGGCGAGAATCGCCGGATCGCAGCCAGGACCATCATCGCCGCCCACGGCTCATGGGAGCGCGGGCCCGTCCCCGTGGAGGCGCATCGCGACTTCCATGCCGCGTCCGACCTCCTGGCCTTCAAGGCGCACCTGGACGGCAGCAGGCTTCCTCCCGGGCTCATGCCGCTGATCTCCTTCGCGGGTGGATACGGCGGCATGGTGCACTTGCCGGGAGGTCTCGCCAGCATCAGCCTGTGCATCCGGCGCGACAGGCTGGAGGCGGTTCGCCTCGCCCGGCATGGCATGCCCGCCGGGGAGGCCATCCTGGCGGAACTGCGCGACAATGTGCGCGGCATCCGCGAATCCGTTCCCGCCGGTGCGGTCAGGGGCGCCTGGCTGGCGGCGGGACCGATCCGGCCCGGGCTGCGCGCCTGCTACGCCGACGGCGTGTTCCGGGCCGGCAACCTCGCAGGCGAGGCGCATCCCGTCGTCGCCGAAGGGCTCAGCATGGCCATGGAAGGGGGAGCACTTCTTGCCTCCCTTCTCCTCTCTCTTCCCCATGGTCCAGGGCGGAGCGAAGCGGAAGCGCAGGCGGGCCGAGCCTACCACGCCGCTTGGCGGGCGAGCTTCGCGCCACGCATCCGCGCAGCCGCCGCCATCTCCGCCTGTGCGACACGGCCGGCGCTGGCTGCCGTAGCGGTGCGGATCGCGGCGGCCCTCCCGCAAGCCGTCTCGGCAACCGCGCGCCTGGCTGGAAAGTCGGCTGCGCCGCCCGTCGTTTCCGGGCCGTATGGCCACTGAGTCCGGCTGGACGGCACTCTGCCGGTCCGGGCTGGACGCCGCACCTGTCTGATTGTCCCGATCCTGTGCCACGCCTCTTCGGGGCAGCAGCGCCGTGTTACTCACGATCCTGCGAGAATACCCCTATGGAAGCCGAAACGGCTGAATTGATGAACTTTCCCGGGATCCGGTCCCGGAACCAATCCCAGCCCTGACTGTTGTCGGCTCGTACGTCAGGGTTTGGAGAGTTTCCGAATGACGAAGTCGAGGAACGAGCCGCACGCCAGGCGTCCTGATCGTTTCCGTCCGTCGGGACGGTCCTTTGCTTCCGAATGCTCTCGCCGTGGCACCTCGGGTTTCAGGCGACATCCCTGATCCCATAAAGCGCGATCCATCCTCAACCTAACCACGCTCCCTGCCAGTTCAGGGGGTGCGCTGTGCCGTGCGGGCACGAAATCTCACGAAGGAGAATGACATGATCGACAAGAGCAGAATAACGGGCGCCCTCGACGAGTTCGGCGGCAAGGTGCAGAGCGAGATCGGCGATCTTGCGGGTTCGTCCGAGGATTCGCTGGCTGGGCGCGCACGCACGGTCCAGGGCCGCGCGAAATCGATGGTTGGCCTGGCCAAGGACGCGGCCCGGGACGCGGCGGACGACGCGTCGGAGTTTGCGGCCGATGCCTACGAGAAGACCGAGCGTCAGCTGGCGGCGACGGGCCGCGACGTTGCTGTTCGCATCACCGACCATCCGCTGAGCGCCGTTCTCGTGGCCGGCCTCGTCGGCTTCGGCCTGGGCTACCTGGCGCGTGGCCGCGACTGATCAGCGCCGCCGCCAAAACTTTACTGACCACTGAGGACCCGGAGCCCTCCATGTCGAACACCGTAGTCATGTCCCCAGTTGCGGACCAGCCCGTGCTCACGCGGGAAGTCTCCTGGGGTGCCATTCTCGCCGGCAGCGTGACGGCCCTCGTCACGCAGGTGGTCGTCAATCTAGCCGGCGTCGGCATCGGCCTCGCGGGAGCGGCACCGGGCTCGGATCAGTCGGCCACCACCCTCACGACCGGCGCCGGTGTCTGGCTGGTGGCGTCGGGCGTCGTCGCCTCATTGGCGGGCGGCGTTGTTGCGGGCCGCATGGCCGGCGCACGTGGGATGCGGACGGCCGGCCTGCACGGGCTGGTCTCGTGGGCCGTTACCACATTGGTCGTGCTCTATCTGCTGAGTTCGGCGGTGGGCGGCGTGGTCGGGGGGGCTTTCGGCGCGTTGTCGAGCACACTGGGCGGAGCGGGACGTGCAGCGGGCGGGGCGGTGCAGACGGCCGTCGCCGGAGCGGCGCCCAGCCTTGCGCAGGCGGCCAATCCGCTCGACACGATCGAGAAGACCGTGCGTGAGCAGACGGGCGGGCAGGATCCGCAGGCATTGCGGGACGCGGCGGCGCAGGCCGTCCGAGCCATGTTGTCGGGTGACCAGGCGGAGCGCCAGCAGGCCGCCGACCGGGCAGCCGAAGCGCTGGCCAAGGCGCAGAACATCCCGGTCGATCAGGCAAAGCAGCAGGTGCAGCAGTACCAGGCGCAGTACGAGCAGACCGTCGCAGCAGCGCGCCAGAAGGTGGAAGCCGCGACCGAGGCGACCCGCTCGGCGGCGACGAAGGCCGCGTTTCTCGCCTTTGTATCGCTGCTGCTGGGTGCCATCGCCGCGTTTGTGGGCGGACGCATCGGTACTCCGAAGGGCGCGGCCGTCCTTCAGCCCTGACCGGGCACCGAGCGCGCCGAATACATTCCTGCAGGAGCCCCCGCCAAAGGTAACTTTGGCGGGGGCTCCGTGACATTCGAGGCGCACGACACCGGCGGTTGCACCGCGCTAGATTGGGCCGTGGCGCAAGGCCCGCTCCGGGCGCGCCGGGAGGATGCACCCGTGTCCGACTTCACGCTCCACCACGTTTCCCTCTACGTCCGCCACGTCGACGCCAGCGCGGGCTTCTACATGAAGGCGCTCGGCCTCGAGGAGATCCCAAACCGGGTTGGCCGGTCCGACATCCGCTGGTTCATGCTGGACGGGCTTCGCACCCTTCACCTCATCGGCACGGATCCCGAGCACGAGCGCGCCCGGCCGATGTCGACTCATTTCGCGGTCTCCACCACCCGCTTCGACGCCGCGCTGCGCCGCCTCGACGAAGCCGGGGTGACGTGGATGAACCTCGCCCGCAGGCCGGGCGAGGTGCATGTGCGGGGCGACGGGAAACGCCAGATCTACTTCCAGGACGTGGACGGGCACTGGATCGAGATCAATGACGCGTCGGAAGAGCCCTGACCTCCTTCACGGCGCCGCCACTGGCGAAGGCGGGTGGCCCGGGCCGCGGTGCAGGAAGGTGAGCGACAGATAGGCGCCGATCCACGACCCGCCTGCCGCGAAGAGCACGTATACCCAGTTCTCCGTGTAGGTGATCACGGCGAAGGAGGAGAGCATGTACCAGACGCTGCTCCAGTTCGACGCGGCCACCCGCTTCCTCGCCACCACGGACGACGTGAACATGACGTAGCAGGCGTCGGTCGCCGCGGTCGCGACGAACACGCCAAGAGCGATGAGCGGATCGATGGCGGGGAATTGCACCTGGACCTCCTGAAGCGATTTCGCGCCGTCAGGGTGCGTGTGCGTGCGGCAAGGAGCAAGCTTGGAGAGCGGGCGGGACCTGCTCAGCCGACGTCGCTATCCCCGGGCGTCGGCGGAGCAATGGGCGTGAACAGCGTCCTGTCGGGCTTCAGGTCGAGCAATGGCGTGCCGTCGAGGCAGTCCAGGCCACGAACGTGGAGGACGGCACCCTCGACTCGAAGCAGGGTCGCGATGGAGCTGCCGATCGGGTTCGGGCGCACCGGCGAGCGCAGAGCGAAGGTGCCGCGCACCGATCCGTCGTCGCGCGGGCTCTGCAGCACGAGGTCGCGGCGGGAGCGGTGCAGCCAGTACAGGACCTCCAGCCGCTCATAGGCCTCGATGCCTGCCAGCGCCTCGAGCCAGGGATCGAAGAGCTCGATCCGGCACACCGGGCCATCCGCCCGGCCCTGGCGCGGGCAGTCCATGCGCGACGTCCAGGGCGTGTGGATGACGCCGATATAAACCAGCCCTGCATCGGCGGGCGCAGGCGCTTCGACGGCGCGCTCGGCGCGGCGGATCTTGTCCTCGCGGACCATGCCTCAGTCCACGGCCACGAGGACATCGGAAGCCTTGATCACGGCCGAGGCGGCTTGCCCTGTCTTCAGCCCGAGTTCGTCCACCGCCTCGTTGGTGATGGACGCCGTGACGATCGCGCCGCCGATGTCGATCCTGACATGCGAGGTGGTCGCGCCTTTGACGACCTCGACGATGGTGCCCTTCAGTTGGTTGCGAGCGCTGAGCTTCATGGCAAACCCCGGTGCTGTTGAAACCGTACGTCCGGCGTTATATAGCCGGACTACCGTTGTATAGCCGCCCTATATGAGCGGGGGAAGCGTTCCGATGTCCGTTCATGCCGCCTTGTCCCTGGTTGCCGAGAACCTGCCGCCCGTAGGGCGGGACAGGATCCGCCTTCTCGAGGCCATTGCCCGGGAAGGCAGCATCAGCGCCGGGGCGCGGGCCTTTGGCCTCACCTACAAGGCCGCGTGGGATGCCGTGGAAGTGATGTCGGCGCTGTTCGGGGCGCCCATGTTGCGCCGGCGTACGGGGGGCCGGGCGGGCGGCGGCTCGGAGGTCACCGAAGCAGGCCTGGCGTTCATCGCCGCATTCCACCGCATCGAGGCGGAACTGGTGCGGGCCGTGCGGGCTGTCGAAGACGGTGTCGCGCTCGACAAGGCTCCCGGCTTCCTGATGCGCACAAGCGCCCGCAATGTTCTGCGCGGCACCGTCAAAGCCGTGTCGCCGCGTGCCATCCGCGTCGAAGTGATTGTCGAAACCGCGCCCGGCGAAACCATCCGGGCCGTCGTGACACGCGACAGCGTCGACTCGCTCGGCCTGTGTCCCGGGCGGCCCGTCGCGGCTCTCGTGAAGTCCTTCTTCGTCTCGGTCAGGCCGTCGTCGGATCCTGCGCCGGCTGAGGCCGCCCTGAACACCCTGGCCGCCACGGTGCGCTCGGTCGAGACCGACGGGACGGCCAGCGAAGTCGTCCTCGCCATCGGCGGCGGGCGCAGCCTCACCGCCTGCCTGCCGGCTGGAAGCGAGAGCGCGCCAGCCCCGCGTCCGGGCGAGGCCGTGCTCGCCGTCTTCGATCCAGCCGACGTCATCCTCGCCATCGACTGAAGGGAGCCCCGATGTTCGTGACCCGCTACCTCAAATCCGCGGCTGTTGCCGCCGGCCTGCTCATGGCGATCGCCGCCCCGGCCGCCGCCGGGCAGATCAACGTCGCTGTCGCCGCCAACTTCACCGAGCCCGCCAAGGAAGTCGCGAGGCTCTTCAAGGAGAAGACCGGCCACGAGGCGGTGCTGAGCTTTGGTGCAACGGGGCAGTTCTACACCCAGATCACGCAGGAGGCGCCGTTTCAGGTGTTCCTGGCAGCCGACCAGGAGCGGCCCAAAAAGCTGGTCGAGGGCGGCTTCGCCGTCGCAAGCAGCCGTTTCACCTATGCGGTCGGCAAGCTCGTGCTGTGGAGCAAGACGCCAGGACTGGTGACCGGCAAGGACACGCTGACAGGCGCCATCGAGAAGATCGCGATCTGCGATCCCGCAGCGGCGCCCTACGGTGCCGCGGCGGTCGAGACGCTGAAATCACTCGGCGCCTACGACAGGCTGAAGCCGAAGCTGGTGCAGGGCGCCAATATCTCACAGGCCTACCAGTTCGTGGAGACGGGCAATGCCGAAATCGGCTTCGTTGCCCTGTCCCAGGTGGCGAAGTCCGACGCCGGCTCGCGCTGGATCGTGCCTCAGGAGCTCTATGCGCCGATCCGGCAGGACGCGGTGCTGCTCAAGAAGGGGGAAGGGAACGAGGCGGCCAAGGCCTTCGTCACGTTTCTGAAGGGTCCCGAGGCGCGCAAGGTGATCGAGGGCTACGGCTACGCGCTGGACGGCGGCGCTTGACGTGGCTCTGAACCTGCCGCCGGACCTCTGGACGCTCGTCCGCCTCACGGTCGAGCTGGCGGCGATCACCACGCTCATCCTGCTGGTGATCGGCACGCCGCTGGCCTGGTGGCTGGCGCGCACGAAAGTCTGGTGGAAGGAGCCGGTCGCGACCGTGGTCGCGATGCCGCTGGTGCTGCCGCCGACCGTGCTCGGCTTCTACCTTCTCGTCCTGCTGGGCCCCGCGGGGCCGGGAGGGTGGCTGGCGGGGTTCTGGGGCGCGCGGACCCTCGCCTTCACCTTCACCGGGCTCGTCATCGGGTCCGTGATCTATTCGATGCCCTTCGTCGTCCAGCCCATCCGGAACGCCTTCGAGGCATTCGGCGACAGGCCGCTGGAGGTTGCGGCGACCTTGCGCGCGCGGCCCCTCGACACGTTTTTCAGCGTCGCACTGCCGCTGGCGCGCCCGGGCCTGATGACCGGGGCCGTGCTCGGCTTTGCCCACACCGTGGGCGAGTTCGGCGTCGTGCTGATGATCGGCGGCAACATCCCCGGCCAGACCAAGACGCTCTCGGTCGCCATCTACGACTATGTCGAGACGCTGCAATGGCGCGAGGCCAACATCCTCTCAGTGGGCATGGCGCTGTTCGCGTTTCTGGTCATCCTCGCGATGACGCTGATCGACAAGCGCGCGGCGAGAGCCGGGACCTGATGAACGCACCCTCCCTGACCACCGGCCGGATCGACGCAAGCTTCCGGGGATCCGTAGGCCAGTTCAGACTGGATGCGTCCTTCTCCATCCCCGCGACCGGGGTCTCCGCCCTGTTCGGCCCGTCAGGCTGCGGCAAGACCACGGTACTGCGCTGCATGGCCGGCCTTCACCGAATCGCACAGGGCGAGTTCCGGCTGGCCGGCGAGGTGTGGCAGGACGCCACCACCTTCCGGGCGCCTCACCAACGGGCCGTCGGCTACGTCTTCCAGGAAGCCAGCCTCTTCCCGCACCTCTCGGTGCGCAAGAACCTGCTCTTCGGAGCCCGGCGAGCCGGCGCGCCGGACGGGAACGGCGCCATCCGGCTCGACGAAGTTGTCGATCTCCTCGGCATCAGCCGCCTGCTCGACCGGGCGCCGCAGAACCTGTCGGGCGGCGAAAGGCAACGCGTCGCGATCGGGAGGGCGCTTCTCTCGCAACCACGGATCCTGCTGATGGACGAGCCGCTGTCAGCGCTCGACCGCTTCACCAAGGACGAGATCCTGCCCTTCCTCGAAAGGCTGCACGACTCGCTGTCGCTGCCCATCGTCTATGTCAGCCACGATCTGGCCGAGGTGGAGCGGCTGGCCGATCATCTCGTGCTGATGGAGAATGGCGGGGTGCGGGCGTCCGGACCGCTCCAGGACCTGCAGAGCGACACGTCCCTGCCGCTGGCGCGCGGGCGCGGAGCGGCCGTGACGCTCCCCGCCACGGCGTCGGGCTACGACCCCCGGTACGGGCTCCTGACCCTGCTCGTCGATGGCGGCCGCTTTCTCGTTGCCTCGCCGCCGGCCCAGCCCGGCCATGGCTGGCGGCTTCGCATCGAGGCGGGGGATGTGAGCATCGCTCGGGCGCAGCGGACCGACAGCAGCATCGTCAATGTCCTGCCTGCGCTGATCGTCGATGCGGCTCCCGCAACCGACGCCGAGTTGGCCGTGGTCCTGCGGCTGGGGAGCGACGGACAGGGCGCGCGCATCCTGGCCCGCGTCACCCGCCTTTCCTGGGATCAGCTCGGCCTTGCGACCGGCATGCACGTCTTTGCCCAGGTCAAGGGCGTCGCCCCGACGCCGGGCCGCTCACGCCTGGGCGGATAAGGCCCGTTCAGTCCTCTGCCAGTTCGCTTTCGTAGAGCCGCGAGCGCGCCGTGGAGGTCATGATTTCCGGGTCCAGCGTATAGAGGTTCTGTGCACGCCCCACCCCTCTCAGGGCGTAGCGGCCGACATTGACGAGTTCGTCTGCGAGCGAGGCCGGCAAGGCATCGCGGAAATCCGCAGAGACGAGCAGGCCCCGGTCGACGGAGCGGCAGAGGGACGCGATCCGGCTGACCTCGTTCACCGCCGGCCCGATGACCGTGAAATCCAGACGCTCGCGGCTGCCGATGTTGCCGTAGAACACCTCGCCGACATGCAGCCCCACATAGGCCGTCGTCAGGGGCCGCCGGGAATCGGTGCGCTCCTCGTTGATCGCGGCCATGCGGGCGCGCATGGCGTGCTCGGCGCGCAGCGCGCACCGGCAGGCCTGCCCGGCATCCTCGGCGGGGAACATGGCCAGCACCCCGTCGCCCATCAGCTTCAGGACGTCGCCGCCCGCGTCGTGGACGGACTCGATGGTCGCCTCGGCATAGTCGTTGAGGAGGGGAATGATCTCGTTGGGATCCGCGGTGTCGCTCAGGCTGGAATAGCCGCGCAGGTCCGAGAACCAGAGGACGGTCGCAATGTGGTCCGCGACGCCCCGAACGATGCGGCCGCCGAGCACGCGCCTTGCCGGATCCTGCCCCAGGTAGACTTCCGCCAGCGTGCGCGGGACGCGCGCCAGGGCGGCGCTCTTCATGGCCAGCGTCAGCGCCGGGACCAGCCGGCGCAGGCCCTCGACCTGCCCATCGGCGAACCCTTCGGGCTGGCGGGTGGTCCAGTGCGAATAAATGCAATCCATCTCGCCGATCACCGCGTCCGGCGAGACGCGATGGACGAAGGCGAGGTAGTCCGTGATGCCCTCGTCGGCGAGTTCGGCGACGACGGGATAGTCCCGCCCCTCCCCCGCCGAAACGCGCAACCGGATCTCGGACAGGTCCTGCTGGAGGGCGGCATAGAAGGGCGAGCGGCGCCACGAGGCCGCCGCGTCGCCTTCGGAGGTGCGGCCGTACTCGACCACGCTGGGCAGGTTGCTCGAAACGTCCCTCCAGCGATAGGCGCGTCCCTCGAAGCTGGGATGCAGCGTGTCGAGAAGCACGAGGCCGCGCGAGACGCCCAGGCCAGCCTTCTTGGCGCGGGTGCAGAACCCTTCCAGCAGGTCCGCCTCGTCGGCTCCGGCGAGGCCCTGGGCGATCACCCAGTCACGAAGGGCGGCTTCGACCTCAGGGGGCATGCACTCTCCGACACACGCATGAAGTGCTTCCCGGGAGTTATGCTGTCCCGCTGCGGCGAGCGCAACGCCGTCTCAGACCCCGTCTGGATGCCGAGCCCCGGGCCCGCGTGCAAGCCGCATCAGCCGATCAGGCGCGCCTCGCTCTCCACGACGGCGTCACCTTCGCGCGCGGCACGCTCCGCGACGCGCCGGCCGAACGCTTCGATCTCGGCCGTCAGCCGATGCGTCTCCGAGCCGATGGCCGCTGCGAGTTCCTGCAGGTCCGAGGCGAGCTTGCCCGTGCTCTGGGCTTCGCCCGCGGCGGCGGCCATCTCGCGGCTGAGCAGCTTGGCGTCGCCGGAGAGGCCGGCGGCCGTGCTGCTGATGTCCTCCACGATCATGCCGTGGCCGGTCGAGGTGAGCTTGGCGGCATCCGCCAGTTCCTGCATGGCGCGGGAGATCAGGCGCACCTGCTCCATGGCTGCCACGGCGTTGGTGGACGCGGCCGTGATGCTGCGAAGCTTCGTGGAAACCTCTGCCGTGGCGCGCGTCGTCTGCGAGGCCAGCTATTTCACCTCGCCGGCGACGACGGCGAAGCCTCGGCCGGCATCACCGGCGCGGGCCGCCTCGATGGTGGCGTTCAGCGCCAGGAGGTTGGTCTGCTCGGCAATGCCCTGGATGAACCCCGCGATCTGGCCGATCTGGTCGCACGCGGCGGAAAGCTGCTGGATGCCGGTCTCCGCGAGTTCGATGCGCTGCGTGGTCTCGGCCGCCTTGCCCGCGACCTCGACGATCTGAGCCGTCGCGTAGCGCATGCCCGCGTCGAGCGTCCGCACCTTGCCCGCCACGTCATCGACGAAGGCGGCAACGAGGTGCGACTTCTCGCTCACCTGGCGGGTGACGTCGAAGGAGCCGGCGGCAGCGCTCTGCATGGTCGAGGCGCCATCGCGCAGTCGCTCGGACGAGGCCGCAAAGACCCGGACGGCAGAGGCGACCCGCCCCTCAAACTCGCGCAGCATCTGCTCCAGCACGTGCTGGCGCTCCCGCTCGAGGCGGAGCTTCACCTGCATGCGGTCGGTCACGTCGCTGACGAAGCCGTCCCAGACCGTCGTGCCATCCTTGTGCCGCTGGGGAGCGGCCTGCCAGCGCACCCACACCGTGGCTCCGCCTTCCAGCGTGTAGCTGCGCTCGAAGACGAACGGCGCGAGGCGGGTGGCCGAGGTTTCCAGGACCTCGCGGAAGGCGGCGAGGTCTTCCTGGTTGCCGGGAACGACGAGGCCCGGGCCCTCGCCCGCCGCGAAAGGCGGGAAGGTGTGGCTGATCTGCAGGAGTTCGGGATCGCCCTTTGCATCTTGCCGCAGGCGGAACAGGGCACCGCGCGCATTGCGTGCGATGCTGTCCAGCCGCTCCTCGCTGCGCCTGAACGCCGTGAGGCTTTCGCCTCGCTCCCGATGCCAGAGCAGCAGCAAGCCGATCATCTCGAGGCCGAGCGCATTGAACAGGACGGACCAGCCGATTGTGCGGAACGCCGGGCTCGGGACATGATCGTCCAGGAGCAGCAAGCCAAGGCTCACGCCGGTGGGAACGATTGCGGCCAGCAAGGCGAGCGAGTGCGCGCCACGACGCGTGCGCAGGTTCCCGAACCGCGCCCACCACAGCACGCTGGCGATGGCGGAGGCGAAGATGGCGATGAGCGCCACGGACGCGATGGGACCACCGATCGTCCAGCGCATGATGCCCAGCATCGCGGTTGCGACGATCGTCGCGACGGGTCCGCCGACCGGGGCCGACAGCATGATCACGACGTGGCGGGCATCGAAGAACAGGCCGCCGCTGGTGCGCACGGGGTCGGCCATGGAGAGCATGCCGACGCAGCCCAGCACCATCCCGATCATCACGCCGCGGAGGCGGCGGTGCGTCATCAGCCAGCCGTCGAGGATGCCGAGCGCCGCTGCGGCGACGACCAGCACGGACATGCAAGAGACAAAACGAACAATCAAATCAATATCGGCCACGGACGGATCGCCCTCCCGTGTCTCACCCTAGCAATGAGAGGTTAACGAGCATCGACGGCCCGATGCCGACTAACGAGCACTCAGAGCGCCCTGACGCGGGTGAACGCCAGCTTCCCTGCAATCGGCGCGGCGATCGAAGCGGCGAGATCGCGCGCGAGGCAGGCATAGCCCCGGTCGTTCAGGTGAAAGCGATCGGAGGCGAGCAGCGCATCGAGCCCGCCTTGTCCCGCCGCCGCCCAGATCCGCATGGCTGCAAAGCGCGAGAAGAGCGGCACGCCTTGAGCGCGTGCCTGCGCTGCCACGGCCGAGACGAAGCGCCGGTAGCGCACGGGGTCGGCGATGCTGTCGAGGTATTGCTGGTCCATCAGCACGAGGTCGGCGCCCGACACCTTCACGGCTTCGATGCCTTGGCGCAGGTGCACCAGGAACGCGTCCTCGCTCCCGCCGCGCACGGCATCGTTGGTCCCGACTTGCCAGATGACGAGGTCGAAGCGGCGCTGCGCCGATATCCTGCCCAGCCGTCGCAGCGTCTGGCCCGCCGTCTCGCCACCCACGCCGGCATTCTCGACCTTGATGTCACCGTGTCCCAGGAGGGGCGCGAGCTCCACTTCGAGCCGGGCGGGGTAGGACGAAGCGGGCGAAGTCGCCCCCACGCCCTGCGTGGAAGACGAGCCGATGGCGAGGATCCGCAATGGCCCCGCCTCCCCCAGCCTTGCCGCAACCCGCGGCAAGCGAGGCAGCTGCTGCATGGCGGAAGGCACATCGCAGGCAGTCCGAGGCAGGACCGGTCCGGCGTAGGACATGGCGGGCGCGAGCGCCGGAAAGAACAGCGCCAGAACGGCGCTGTACAGAAGCTTGGGCAGGATGGGCGTCATCAGGTGTCCAGAGGGCCGGTCGCGCCCGAGCGATCCGGTGCTCGCATGCGGTGGCCCCGGACGCAATCCCGTCGAGTACGCATGGCTGGGGGTGTCGAGCGGCTCGCTTGTCTCCGTAAAATTGCTCTGGAACCCGGACCTGCCTGCATTCAGGCTCATATCCCGCAGACATCGAAGGTGACGTGGAGCGCGAAATTCGGCGGCATCGTCCTTATCGGAAGTTTGCCAGCAAATTGACGGACGCAAACCAAGTCATTCCTCAGCCAAAAGCTTGAGCTTTCGCTGTAATTCGCCGACACTGGCGCAATCGGTGCGCTGAGTTGCACCGGTCGGGGCAGATGGACTTGGCGACACGTTTGAGCTTCCGGCAGGCCTGGGTCGCGGGAACACTTCTGTTCGCGCTGATTACAGGGGCGCTTGTGGCGGCGATGATCGTCGCCGACCGGAATGCCACACTCGACAACGCCGCCGACCGCACGCGCTCCGTTTCCCGCCTTCTGGGTGCTCATGCGGACTCCATGCTGGAGGACGCCAACAAGATGCTGGCGGCCGTCGTCCCGCTCGTCGAGAGATGGGACCTCGCAGATCCCGAAGTGGGCCGGCGGGTTTTCGAGGTGTTGCGGGGCCTCTCGCCGGGCAGCCCCCAGATTGCCGCGGTCGGCGTTCTGGATGCGTCCGGTACAAACCGCGTCAATACCTGGGCCTTCCCGTCGCAGCAGGTGAACGTGTCGGACCGCGTCTTCTTCAAGGCGCACCTCGCGGGAGACGCGGATCCGGTGATCCTCGGCGACAGCAAGCCGGGCGCCATCTCCGGCAGGCCCCGCTTCACGTTCAGCCGGGCCGTGCGCAACCCGGACGGCTCACTGAAAGCCGTGATCGTTGCATCGATCTACAACGGCTATTTCGAGCGTCTCTACGCCGAGACCGTTACCTGGCCCGGAGCACGCACCGGGCTCTACGTCGAGGATGCGCCCCCGGAGGCCTCCATCCTGGCGCGGCTGGCGACGGCTGACCGTGCGACGCCCGCGTTCCGCGAGAAGGTGAATGCGGAGGTCAAGCTGGCCCCCACCGGAACCCTGATGCTGCAGGACGGTCCATCGCAGCGGATCGTATCCTGGCAGCGCAGCGAGAGGTATCCCCGCCTCTTCGCGACGGCCTCGCAGCCGATCGACGCGGCGCTCGCCCAATGGCGCTGGCGATCGGGAGTGGCCGGCCTTTCGGCCGCACTCGCCATTGCCGGCTTTCCAGGGCTGGCCGTCTTCGCGGTGCGTGCGGCGGAAGCACGGGAGGCCGAGCGCTTCAAGGACACGCTTGCCCTGGAAGTGCACCACCGCGTCAAGAACTCACTGCAGATCGTCACGGGCCTGCTGCTGATGCGGGCCAGCCGATCCAGGAACCCGGAGGTCAAGCTGGCCTTGCAGGACGGGGCCCGGCAGGTCGGCGCCATCGCCAGCGTGCACGAGATGCTTCAGCTCTCGGGCCGGCTCGACAAGGTGGAGGTCAGCCACCTCGTGTCCGAGCTCTGCGCCAACCTGGGCAAGGGCGCGGACAGGCGCGTCGTCGTCCGGGCGGGCGATACACTCCTCATCGATCCATCCCAGGCGAGCACGCTGGCGGTCATCTGCAACGAGCTCGTCACCAATGCGATCAAGCACGCGCGGGAGGGCGTGGAGGTGCAGCTTGCCGTCGACGGCGACGAACTCGTGCTGACCGTGAGCGACGACGGGCCGGGCCTGCCCGAAAACTTCGAACCGCGCGATACCGGCCGCTTCGGCCTCGTGACGGCGGCACGCCTGTGCGCCCATATCCGCGGTCGCCTGTCCTGGGATAAGCCGGGAGGCGGCGCCGTCTTCCACGCCCGCCTTCCCGTGCGCGCGCTGACGTAGCGGAGGAACCTTCGCCGCTGCTCCGTCTTCTCCCCGCATCACATGGGAGACAAACACATGGCACGCGGATTTCCGTCGATGACAGCGCTTTTGGGGCTCCTCGCCGTTGCGGGGTACCAGAACCGCGACAAGATCGCAGAGATGCTGGGCGGGGCCACCGGCCAGGGCGCCCAAGGCAACGGCGGCGCCTTCGGCGGTGCCGGCGCGGCGGGCCGGCCTGATCACGGCGACGGTACGTCCTCCTCCGGAGGCATGGGAGGTCTCGGCGGCCTCCTCGGCGGGCTGACCGGAGGCGCCGGAGCCGGCGGTCTCCTCAGCGGCGGCCTCGGCGAACTCGTCGACCGGTTCCGCGAGAACGGCCATGGCGACACGGCGGACAGTTGGGTCGGCACGGGCCCGAACCGCGAGATCGCGCCCGGCGAACTCGAGCGCGCCATCGGCCCCGACGTGCTCGATACCCTCACCGAGCGCACCGGCCTGCACCGGGACGAGCTCCTGGCGCGCCTGACGCGCGAGCTTCCGAAGGCCGTAGACGGCTACACGCCCGACGGCAGGCTGCCCTCGGCCTGACGCGGTGTAACGGAATACGACGAAGGCGGGCCTTGTATTACAGGGCCCGCCTGTCTATATGCACGTCACGACCGAACAGTCGGACATAGCCGCAGCGGCGCCGAGGCGCCCGCGGGTTCCGTTTAAAGACAATTCGTCGTTTTCCTGCAACCTTCGATGAGGGTTGCGCTCCGACATCATGCCTTCATGATGCCGCTTTACTCGCGTCCCTTGAGGACGCAATGGACACAATGCTGAACGATACGAAGAACAACCACGCCGCCCGGAACGGGCGGACACATCACGTCACCGTGTCTGCCGCCCTGGCGCGGACGGACCGGGACGGCACTCCGCGCCGGCTGGCGCGCCCCGCCGAATGGCGGCCCGAGACCACCTCGCTGACGCGCGCCGAAATGCGCCGCATCGTGGCAGAAATGATCGGCTGAAGCCGATCGGTTCCACCGGTCTCCGCAGTCAGGCCGTGGCCCGTACGGGCCCCGGCCGCCACTCCATCACCTCGCAGTTGCGCAGCCACCGCCCGGTCAGGGCGTGGAAGAACGTGCCGTGGCCGATGACGGCCACGCTGTCTTCCGGCCGCGCCGCGATCCACTCCACGAACTCCGCGACGCGCCGCTCGAATACATCGAGCGGCTCGATCACGAACGGCCCCGACATGTCGGGATCGTGGTGCCACCACGGATCATCGAGGTGGTCGAAGACGAGGTTGGGGAAGTGCTCGCGCAGCAATGCGGGCGACTGCCCAACGTCGCAGCTGCTCTCCAGCCGCTCCCGATGATGATGCGTGACGTGCACGGGCACGCCGCGTTCGCCGAAAATGCCCAGCGTCGTCTGGATCGCACGTGTCAGCGGCGAGCAGACGGCGAGGTCGACGTGCGTATCCGCGAGATCCTTCCGGACCTGAGCCGCCTGCGACTGGCCGAGATCGGTCAGGGGCGCATCGAAGTGACCCGGATCCTGTCCGGTCGCCTCGTAATGGGCGTTGAAGGTGGATTGTCCGTGACGGATGAGAAGAATGTTTCTGGGCATCGGTCCAGTTTTCGCAGATGTGTGGGGACGGGCCAACACGCGTGAGGTCCCGCCCTCTCTAACCCCGAACCGTGAAGATGGTGCTGCGCCCTGGCGCAGACCAACTCAGCCGCTCCGGAAGTGCTTGGAGAGCTTCAGGCCCTGCGCCTGGTAATTGGAGCCGAGCCCGGCGCCGTAGAGGCGCTCCGGCCTCTCCGCCATCCGCTCGTAGACGAGGCGTCCGACGATCTGGCCATCCTCGAGCACGAACGGCACGTCGTGGGAGCGCACTTCCAGCACCGCGCGGCTGCCGACGCCGCCGGTCGCCGCGTGGCCGAAGCCCGGGTCGAAGAAGCCCGCATAGTGAACACGGAATTCGCCCACGAGCGGGTCGAAGGGCGTCATCTCCGCCGCGAAGCCGGGAGGAACGTGAACCGCTTCCTTGGACGCCAGGATATAGAACTGCCCGGGATCGAGGATCAGCTCGCGCGCCTTGCGCACCGACAGCGGATCCCAGAAATCCAGCACGTCACAGCCGCCCACCACGTCGACATCGACGAGACCCGTGTGGCGCTTGGCGCGCCAACCGACGACGCCGTCGCCGCCCGGTCCGGCGAGATCGACGCTGACAGCGATGCCGGTCTGGATCGACGGCTCGGCACTGGTCACCAGCGACTGCTCGCGGTGCAGGGAGGTGAGGTCTTCGTCGGACAGCCGCACGAGACCGGCCCGAAACCGCACCTGCGACAGCCGCGATCCGCTGCGCACCAGGACCGGGAAGGTTCGCGGCGCGATCTCCAGATAGAGCGGCCCGTGGTAGCCCCGCGGGATCTGGTCGAATTCAGTCGCCCCGTCGACGATGAGGCGCGTGAAGACGTCAAGCCGCCCCGTCGAGCTCTTGGGGTTCGCAGCCGCGGCGAGGCCTGCGGGCAAAGCCAGGCTCTCGGCCACCTCGGCGATGTATACGGCGCCGGTTTCCAGCACGGCACCCGCCGACAGGTCGATCTCGTGCAGCGCGAGTTCGGAGAGCCGCGGGGCGACCGGTGCGTCTTTACCCGGCAGGAAGCTCGCCCTCACCCTGAACACCCGCCGGCCGAGCCGCAGGTCGAGGCTCGCAGGCTGGACCTGGGCATCGATGACCTCCGGCTCGGCACGCACGTGCCCGGCCGCGATCAGCGCCGCGATGCTCTGGGAAGGAAGCGTTCCGGAGGTCGGGATCAAGCCGTTTGCCCTGCCATCTGTCATCAGCCTGTCTAGCCCGCGGGGGCACCGGGGTAAACGCTGAGCGGCGGAGGCTCACAGGAGAGTCTGCAGCACCGCCGCGATGGCAGGCAACGAAGCAGCCCGGAATTGGAGCGGTCCATCGCGCCACAGGCGGGTTGCTTCGCTTCGCTCACAGTGACAATCCATCCGCTTTCATCCCGCAGAAAGAACGATCGTTCGGATTGACGAACGATGCCCGGAGGCATACACGACGAGACTTCCCGACGCAGCCTACCGTCCGCGAGACCTCGTCATGTCCAGCGATGCTCCCGACCACGCCGCCCTCCATCCGGAGACGCGCCTCGTCCATGGCGGGACGATGCGCTCGGGGTTCGGCGAGATGTCGGAGGCGCTGTTCCTGACGCAGGGCTTCTCCTACGACACGATGGAAGCGGCGGAGGCCCGCTTCAAGGGCGAGGCCCCGGGCTTCATCTATTCGCGCTTCTCGAACCCCACCGTCGCCATGTTCGAGAAGCGCATGGCGCTTCTGGAGGGGGCCGAGGCGGCGCGCGCCACGGCGAGCGGCATGGCGGCCGTCACCGCCACCATGCTTGGCCTAACGCGGGCCGGCGATCACGTCGTCGCCGCGAAGGCGCTGTTCGGATCCTGCCGCTACGTTGTGGAGGAGCTGCTGCCGCGGTTCGGAGTGGCCTCGACGCTCGTCGACGGCACCGACCTCGCGCAGTGGCGCGCTGCGATCCGGCCGGAGACCAAGGTGCTCTTCCTCGAGAGCCCGACGAACCCGACGCTGGAGATCATCGACATCGCCGCCGTCGCGGCCCTTGCGCGCCAGTGCGGCGCCAAGCTCGTCGTCGACAATGTGCTGGCGACTCCCATGCTGCAGAGCCCGCTGACGCTCGGCGCCGACTTCGTGGTCTATTCGGCGACCAAGCACATTGACGGGCAGGGCCGATGCCTCGGTGGTGTCATCCTCGCCTCCGAGAAGCTGATCGCCGACCACATCCACAATTTCCTGCGCCAGACCGGACCCGCCCTTTCGCCCTTCAACGCCTGGGTGCTCCTGAAAGGGCTCGAAACGCTGCCATTGCGGGTAGAGAAGCAGACCAGCAACGCGGCAATAGTGGCCGACGCGCTGGCCGCGCTGCCCGGCGTCCGCCGCGTGCTCTATCCCGGCCGCCCCGACCATCCGCAGCACGAACTCGCCGCCCGCCAGATGCGCGGCGGCGGTACGATGGTGGCCTTCGAGGTGGAAGGCGGGCAGGCCGGCGCCTTCCGCCTCGGCAACGCGCTTCGCCTCGTGCGCATCTCTAACAACCTCGGTGATGCCAAGAGCATCGTCACCCATCCCGCCACCACGACCCACCAGCGCCTCACGCCCGAGGCCCGCGCCGAACTCGGCATCGGCCCGGCCCTACTGCGCCTGTCCCTGGGAATAGAGCACCCCGCCGACATCGTCGCCGACCTGCAGCAGGCCGCGAAGACGGTGTAGCAGCCGTTCGCCTGGAGCGCGGGTCTTCAGACCCGCCCTTCTTCGTTCCAAGCCCACATCCTGCCCAACCAAACAGGCGCGTCTGAAGACGCGCGCTCCGGACCGCAGCGCTTTGGAGCGCGGGTCTTCAGACCCGCTCTTTTTCCGTCCAAGCGCACATCCTGCCCAACCGAACAGGCGCGTCTGAAGACGCGCGCTCCGGACCGCAGCGCTATGGAGCGCGGGTCTTCAGACCCGCTCTTTCGTATTGAAAAAGCTGCGGGACACTCACCTTGTTCGAGACCGTGCTGAAGACCACGGCCAGTCCGCCGGGGTGACGCACAATCCTGCCCGGCATGGATTGTGTTCGACGTACGCGACGACCGCCTCCAGCTCGCGCTCGTTCCGGACATAGCGATCGAAATAGTCGGGAGCCCAGAACGGTCCCGACCTGCGGGCCTCCGCGTTGATTGCCCTTGCCGTCCAGGCTTTCCAGCTCTTCACCACTGGCCCGAGGCTCTCACCAATCTTAGTCTCCAGCACGGCGTGGACGTGGTTCGGCATGATGCACCATGCCACGAGCCGATAACGCTTCTGGTCGAAGTGCAGCAGTGCTGACTGCACGATTCCGGCAGCAGCCGCGTCGGCGAGGGTTGAACCTCCCACACCTGCGTCCAGCCAATCATTGAAACTTCTGCCGCGCGCGATGGGGTCTTGTGGAGCACTGGCGAGGAGGTGCTTCGGCAGGCTCTCAGCGGTCCTGAAAACGACGTGCTGAACAACCTCCGGCGAGTCGAAATGAGGCAGGTATCCCCGGCTGTGCCAGCCTTTTGGGTTCATCGCCGATCCTCCGGTCCGGGGATCATCAAATGGACAGTACTGACGGAGCTACGCATTTGCGGTTGCCGAAAAGACAGGAATGCGCGTCTGAAGACGCGCGCTCCCAAGTGCCCTTTCAGGCACCCAGACTTCGCCAGGCCAGCGCGAAGCGGGAGACGGCGGTGACGAGGCACATCGCCGCGAAGATCCAGGCGAGCAGCGGGAACCAGGCGGGGAACAGCAGCATCAGCGCGAAGCAGGCGATCGTCTCGGTGCCTTCGGCGAGGCCGGCGGTGAAATAGAGGCTCTTCACGCCGCGGTTGGTCGTTTCCATGCCGCGCCGGGCGGCGACGGCGGCGTAGGCGAGGAAGGTTGCACCGTTGACGTAGAAGGTGAACAGGAGCACCGCCGCGGGAAGAGCGTTCACCACCGGGTCGCGCGCGGCGAAGGCGAGGGGTACCGCGCCGTAAAAGGCGAAGTCGGCGACGATGTCGAAGAAGCCGCCCCGGTCGGTGCGCCTTGTCAGGCGCGCCACCGCGCCGTCGAGGCCGTCGCCGAGCCGTCCCAGCGCGAGGAGGACGAGCGCCGCGGCATCCCAGCCGAGCGCCGCGCAGAGCGCGCAACCCATGCCGAGCCCGAACGCGCCCGCCGTCACGACGTCCGGCCCGGCCCCTGCCCGCACGAGGCCCCGTGCGGCAAGGCGCAGAGGCGGATCGATCAGGGTGCGCATCACGCCGTCGAGCACGCCACCCCTCCTCGCCCGCAGGACGCGTTCAGCCTTCCGCAGGCCTGCGATTGACCCGACTCCTTCATGGTTCTAGTGCAGTGACCGTCGCCTGCGCTGCCCCCGAGGGCCGGTTGACGAGGGAGCACCATGTACCGGGCCGTCACCCGTTCGATCCAAGTCACCGTCACCCCCGCCTTCCTTCCCGACGAGTCGTCGCCGGAGAAGAGCCGCTGGTTCTGGTCGTACACGGTGGAGATCGTCAACACGGGCGAGGAGCACGTCCAGCTGCGCTCGCGCTACTGGCACATCCGCGATGCCAACGGGCGCGTGCAGGAGGTGCGCGGCGAAGGCGTCGTCGGCAAGCAGCCCCGCATCGCCCCGGGCGAAACCTTCGAGTACACGAGCGGCTGTCCCCTGGAGACGCCGGGCGGCATCATGTCGGGCCATTATCTGATGCAGACGGACAAGGGCGAGACGTTTGCCGTCGAGATCCCCGCTTTTTCCCTCGACGTGCCGCAGACGACCCGGATCCTGCATTGAAGCGCCCAAAATGCGGAGCGCTGTCCCGGGACACTTGGCACTGAGTGCCTGGATCCCGGCTTTCCGCTTGGCTCCGGCCGGGATGACGACATCCCTGAGAGGGGATCACTCCTAGTCGTCGCCTACGCCGACCTCGCCGGGCGCGACGACGTATTTCGTCGAGCAGAACTCGCAGGTGATGCCGATCTGGCCGTCGTCGCCCACCATGTGGCGGCGCTCGTCGTCGGAGAACTGGCGCAGCATGGAGACGATGCGCTCGCGGTCGCAGCGGCACCGCTCGACCATGGGCTGCGCCTCGAAGACACGCACCCCGCGCTCGTGGAAGAGACGGTACAGCAGCCGCTCGCTCGACAGCATGGGGTCGATCAGCTCGTGGTCCTCGATCGTCTCGACCAGCGATCGGGCCTCGACCCACGCATCGTCCTCGGACGGGGGAACCGAGGCGGAATCGTCCGACGCGTCGCCAGGGTCGAGATCGGCCTGGCGCTGGCGCTCTGGCGAGTTCGGCAGGAACTGCACCAGCAGCCCGCCGGCGCGCCAGGACTGGTGCTGCTGGCCTGCGGCGCCCGTCACGGTGGCACCCACGGCGATCCGCACCCGTGTCGGGATCTGCTCGGACTGGCGGAAATACTGGTGCGCCGCTTCCTCGATGCCCTGTCCGTCCAGGGCGACGATGCCCTGGTACCGCGTCATGTCGGCGCCCTGGTCGATGGTGAGGGCGAGGTGCCCCCTCCCGAGCAGCACGGCCGGGCTCGCATCCTCGCCGAGGCTCGCCAGCCTATCGGCGTCGAACCGGGCGTAGGCTCGCACGCGGTCGGGAGCCTCGAAGTCGACGACCAGCATGTCGACCGGTCCGTCGCTGCGCGTCTGCAGCTGCAGGCGGCCCTCGAACTTCAGCGAGGTGCCGAGCAGCACCGTGAGCACGATCACTTCGCCCAGCAGGCGCGAAACGGGCGCCGGATAGGCGTGCCGGGCGAGGATCGTGTCCACCATCGGCCCCAGCCGCGCGACGCGGCCGCGCACGTCCAGTGCCTCCACGGCGAACGGGAGGACGCGGTCGTCGAGCTGTGTTTGCGGGTGCGCCGTCATGCGTCCAGCGCGCCGAGGCACCAGGCAAGCACGCCCTTTTGCGCGTGCAGGCGGTTCTCGGCCTCGTCGAAGACCGCCGATTGCGGGCCGTCCATGACCTCGTCGGTCACCTCTTCGCCGCGATGGGCGGGCAGGCAATGCATGAAGATCGCCTCGGGCCCGGCTGCGGCCATCAGCCGGCCGTTGACCTGGAACGGCGAGAGCAGGTTGTGCCTGCGCCCGGCGTCCTCGTCGCCCATCGACACCCAGCAATCCGTGACGACGCAGTCCGTCCCCTCGACCGCGTCGAAGGGGTCGTGGGTCACGGTCACGCGGGCACCCTCGCGGCGCGCCCAGGTGATCAGTTCGGCGGGAGGGGCGAGTTCCTCCGGCGTGCCGATGTTCAGGCGGAAATCCAGGCGTGCGGCAGCATGCACCCACGAGGCGAGGACGTTGTTGCTGTCGCCGACCCATGAAACCGTCTTGCCGGCGATGGAGCCGCGTCTTTCCTCGAAGGTCATCACGTCAGCCATGATCTGACAGGGGTGGGAGAGCTTGGTGAGCCCGTTCACCACCGGAACGCTCGAATAGGCGGCGAGTTCGCTCACAGCCTTGGCGTCGAGCATGCGGATGACGATCGCGTCGACGAAGCGGGAGAGCACGCGCGCGGTGTCGGCGATGGTCTCGCCGCGGCCGAGCTGCATCTCGCTGCCGGTCAGCATGATGGTCTCGCCGCCCAGCTCGCGCATGGCGATATCGAAGGAGACACGGGTGCGCGTCGACGGCTTGTCGAAGATCATCGCCAGCGTCTTGCCGGCGAGTGGCCGCTCCGCCGGCGGCTGACCGCGGCGGCGTTCCGACTTCATCTTCGCCGCAGCGTTCAGGATGGCCCGCAGCCGCTCCGTCGAGTGGTCGGGAATATCGAGGAAGTGCCGGAGCTGCGTCATCACGCGGCTCCCCGCGCCTTCGCGGACTCGAGGGCCGAAGCCGCGCGGTCGAGCCTCGCTACGGCTTCCCCGGCCTCGGTTTCGCTGATGATGAGCGGCGGAAGGAGGCGCAGAACGTTCTCGCCCGCGGGCACCGTCAGGAGCTTCTCGGCCCGGGCAGCAGCGGCGAGATCGGTGTTCGGCACGACGCAGCGCAGGCCGAGAAGCAGCCCCTCGCCGCGGACCTCGGCGATCACGCCCGGGTGCCTGTCGGCGAGTTCGGCAAGGCGCTGCTTCATCAGCAGGCCCATGCGCTCGACATTCTCGAGGAAGCCAGGCGCCAACACGACGTCGAGCACGGCGTTGCCCACCGCCATGGCCAGCGGATTGCCGCCGAAAGTGGTGCCGTGCACGCCGGCGGTCATCCCCTTGCCGGCTTCCTTCGTGGAAAGGCAGGCGCCCATGGGAAAGCCGCCGCCGATGCCCTTGGCGATGGCCATGATGTCGGGCTCGACCCCCACCCGCTGATGCGCGAACAGCCGGCCGGTACGGCCGACGCCCGTCTGCACCTCGTCGAAGATGAGCAGGAGGCCGTGCTCGTCGCATAGCTCGCGCAGCCCGCGCAGGCACTGCGGCGGCACCGGCCGCACGCCGCCCTCGCCCTGGATCGGCTCGATGAGGATGGCGCCCGTCTCGGGGCCGATGGCAGCCTTCAGAGCCTCGTGATCGCCGAACGGCACCTGGTCGAAGCCGTCGACCTTGGGTCCGAAACCTTCCAGGTACTTTTTCTGCCCGCCCGCGGCGATCGTCGCCAGTGTGCGGCCGTGGAAAGCCCCCTCGAAGGTGATGATGCGGAAGCGCTCGGGCTGGCCATTCGCCGAGTGGTACTTGCGCGCCATCTTGATCGCGCACTCGAGGGCCTCGGCGCCGGAGTTCGTGAAGAAGACCTGGTCGGCGAAGCTGTTGTCGACGAGCCGCTGCGCCAGCTTCTCGCCCTCCGGAATGCGGTAGAGGTTCGAGACGTGCCAGAGCCTCGCGGCCTGCCCCTGCAGCGCCTCGACGAGGTGCGGATGGGCGTGGCCGAGGGCGTTCACCGCGATGCCTGAACCGAAGTCGAGGTAGCGGTCGCCGGAGGCCGTGATGAGCCACGCGCCCTCGCCTCGCTCGAAGGCGAGATCGGCGCGCGCGAAGGTCGGCAGCAGCGGCGAAGTCGTCTCGGTCACGGCAGGGCTCTCGATCTTGGGTTGGCTCATCGGTCTGACCCCTTCGGGTGCCAGAAAACAAAAGCGCCGCCCACCGGGCGGCACTGCCGGGACTATGATTTCCAACGGCTGCGCTGTCAACGAAAAGCCCCGGTCCGGCCCTTGCGGGAACGGGCCTGTACGCGCCACCATGGTCCCCATGAGCGATGATCCAGACCGCCTTGCCCGCCTGGAGCGTGTCTACGCGGCGTCAGGGCGCGACGAACTCGCTTCCGGCTACGCCGCCTGGGCGCGTGACTACGACGCCGACGTGATGGCGATGGGCTACCAGTCGCCCAACATGGTGGCCGCCATGGTGATGCGCCACGTGCCCGCGCCGGGTGGCACGGTTCTCGACGCGGGCTGCGGAACCGGGCTGCTTGGAGTGATGCTGCGGCCCTTCGGCTACGTCCCGATGATCGGCATCGACATGAGCGAGGACATGCTGGCGGCAGCCCGCGCCCGCCGTTGCTACGACGGTTTGCGGCGGATGGTGATGGGCGAGCCGCTCGACTTTCCCGACGGCGCCTTCGGGGCCGCCGTCGCGTCGGGCGTGTTCACGGCCGGCCATGCGCCCGCCAATGCCTTCGAGGAGCTGACCCGTGTGGTGCGCCCGGGCGGCCGCATCATCTTCGGGCTGCGCCATGACGGCGCTTACGGCGATGCCTATCGCGAGGCCTGCGACCGGCTGGTTACCGCCGGGCGCATGCGGCTCGTGGAGGAGAGCCGGCCTTTCCGCGCGTTCCTGCTGTCGCCGGAGGAGGCGCATGTCCTCAATGTGGTGCGGGCCTACGAGGTCGCCTGAGCCGCCCCGGTGCGTGGCACGCGGCCTTCCAGCGGGTAGGCAGGGTCCGTGTAGCCCGGCGAAGACGGGTGGCCCGCCGGCACCAGCCGGTCCACCAGCGCCTCGTCCTCCGCCGTGAACCGGTAGCCGAGACCGGCGATGTAGTCCTCCCACTGCTCCAGCGTGCGCGGGCCGCCGATGACGCTGGTCACGAAGGCGTTGTTCAGCACCCAGCCCAACGCAAAATGGCTGGCCTTGGCGCCCTTCGCCTCGCAGTACCGCTTGATCTCCTGCGCGATCTCCAGCGACTCCGGGCGCCACTCGGTCTGCATGATGCGGGTGTCGTTGCGGGCGGCGCGCGTGCCTTCCGCCGGGGGCTTGCCGGGATCGTACTTGCCGGTGAGCACGCCGCGGGCGAGCGGGCTGTAGGGCACGACGCCCAGCCCGAAATAGCCGCAGGCCGGCAGGTGCTCGACCTCGGGCATGCGGTTCATGGCGTTGTAGTAGGGCTGGCTCACCACCGGGCGGTCGATGCCCGCCTCGTCCGCGAGGCGGCAGATCTCGGCCACGCGCCAGGAGCGATGATTGCTGACGCCGAAATACCGCACCTTGCCGGAGCGCACGAGATCAGCCACGGCGCGCACCGTCTCGCCGAGCGGAGTCGTGTGGTCCTCCTTGTGCAGGTAGAGGATGTCGATCCAGTCTGTGCCCAGCCGTCTCAGGCTGGCGTCGACGGCGAGGTTCAGCCAGCGGCGCGAAAGGCCGCGGCGGTTCGGGCCCTCGCCCATGGCGTTGGCCGCCTTGGTCGCCAGCACCCAGGCGTCCCGGTCGCCCCTGATGGCGCGGCCGACGATCTCCTCGGATGCCCCGTTGTTGTAGACATCCGCCGTGTCGATGAAGTTCACGCCTGCATCGCGGGCGCGACCAATAATGCGGGCGGAGGTCTCCTCATCCGTCTGCGCGCCGAACATCATCGTTCCCAGGCACAGCGGGGAGACGTGGAGGCCACTGCGGCCGAGCGTGCGCATCTGCATCGGAATTCACTCCTGGACGGACCGGACCTGCCGGGCGCCGGAGAGTGGCGCGGCCCGCCGCGAGGCGCAAGGACGCGGCCGCATGGCGGGGAGGAACCGGGTGCGGGTCGGCACGTTTGCCGCTACAGCCAAGCCAGGAGGGTTCACATGCCCCACCCCATTCCCGACATTCCGCTTCCCGGCGGCCCCAACCCGGGTCGCAACCCGGTCCCGGGCGGGATCCTGCCGGACGAACCGCCTCCCGCGCCCGAGGACGACGAGGTGCCGGTGCCCGGCCCCTCGGGACCGCGCACGCCCTACCCCGTCGATGATCCCGGCATCACCGACCCGACGGGCCCCGGCTCCGAGCCGGACTACCTGCCCGGCCAGCCGACGGATCCCGGCATTCGCCTGTGACATTGGCGTCCCCCGCCCGCCGCACTTGCGCGCGGGCGGGTTGAAGGGCAACGATCCCAGCCGCAGAGCGGCCCGCGCGAGAGGCCGCCGTGACGGGAGGTTGTCGTGGGCGATCCGTTTTCACTTGCCGGCCGCGTGGCCGTGGTCACCGGCGCCTCGCGCGGCCTCGGCTACGCGATGGCCGAGGCGCTGGGACGCGCCGGCGCCACCGTCGCCCTGAACGCCCGCGCCGGTGGTGGCCTGGACGACGCCGTCCGCAGGCTGAAGGATGCCGGCCTCGAAGCGGAGGCCCTTCCCTTCGATGTCGCCGACGGGCAGGAAGGCCCGGCTGCGCTGCGCGACGTCGCCCGGCGTCACGGAAGGCTCGACATCCTCGTCAACAACGCCGGCATCCAGCACCGACGCCCCGTGCTGGAGTGGGAGGACGCCGATTTCGAGCGCGTCCTGACGGTCAACCTCGCGGCCTGCTTTCGCCTGTCACGGGAAGCCGCACGGCTCATGATCCCGGCGGGGTTCGGGCGCATCATCAACACGGGCTCGGTGGCCGCCATTCTCGGCAGGCCCACCATCCACGGCTACGTGGCGGCGAAGGCCGGCCTGCACGGGCTGACCCGCTCGCTCGCAGCCGAACTCGGCAAGTCCGGGGTCACGGTGAACGCGCTGGCGCCCGGCTACTTTGCCACTGAGTTGAACACCGCTCTGCTCGACGACAAGGCCTTCACGGCGTGGGTCGAAGCACGGACGCCGATGGGCCGCTGGGCCAAACCGGCCGAACTCGGCGGCGCTGCCGTCTTCCTCGCCTCCGAGGCCGCGTCCTACGTCACTGGGCATGTCCTTGCCGTCGACGGCGGCCTGTCCACCTCGCTCTGAGCGGAACAATCCCCCGCGGCCTGCCGCGCCGGCGGCCTCCCGCCGAGCAGAGAGACACGTCATGACCGAGAGTTCATACCTCCACGTCCACCACGACCGGCTGCGGGCGGCCGTCCGCGCCATGTTCGCCGCGGCGGGATCCTCGCCGCGCGAACGTGCACTGGTGGCCGAACATCTCGTCGAGGCCAATCTGCGCGGCCACGACTCCCACGGCGTCGGCATGATCCCGGCCTATGTGGAAAACCTGGGTGCGGACGAACTGAAGCTCAACGCCGAGGTCGCGGTCGTGAAGGACGGCGGCGGCTTCCTCGTCTGCGACGCCGGGCTCGGCTTCGGCCAGGTGATGGCGCACGACGCCATGGCTCTCGCCATCGCCCGGGCAAAGCAGACCGGCTCGTGCATCCTGACCCTGCGTGACAGCCACCATGTCGGGCGCATCGGGCACTGGGCCGAGCAATGCGCGGCAGCAGGCCTCGTGTCGCTCCACTTCGTCAACGTGGTCGCCGACCCGCTCGTGGCGCCCTATGGCGGCAGGGCCGGGCGGCTGGTGACCAACCCGGTCAGCATCGGCTTTCCCCGCCCGGGCCACCCGCCCATCATCGTCGACTTCGCGACGAGCAAGCTGGCCGCCGGGAAGGTCCGCGTCGCCATGAACAAGGGCATCGAGTTGCCCGACGGTGTGCTGATCGACGGCTCGGGCGAGCCCACCAACGATCCCGCCGCCCTGTTCCTGGAGCCGCGGGGAGCCCTCCTGCCGTTCGGCGACCACAAGGGCTGGGGCCTCGCGCTCGCCTGCGAACTCCTGGGCGGCGCGCTGTCCGGCGGGCACGTGATGCAGGGACCGCGGACACGCAAGGCGATCATCAACAGCATGTTTTCGGTCGTGGTCGATCCGGAAGGACTCGGCACGGCGCCTGCGTTCTTCGCCTCCATGGAGGCCTTCCTCGCCTGGGCGCGGCAGCCGGCGGACGGAGCAGAACCGACGGTCCTCATCGCCGGCGAACCCGAGCTGGCGCATCGTGCCGAGCGGGTGCGGACGGGTGTCCCGATCGACCCTGCGACATGGGAACAGCTCCTCGTTTCCGCCGACGCGACGGGCCTCGGCAGGGCCGAGTTCGCCCGCATCGCCGACGACCAGGAGGCCGGCCGGGGCGAGAATGGCGACGAGGTCGCGGCGCGCGGGGCTTGATGCGCGCAACGCGCAAAGCGATATAGGCCCCATCGAAGGAGCCGGCGGCCACGCGACAACCCCGTCGCGCAGGCGCTCCGGGACCGCCCCGCCGCCCATCGGCTCGAACCGGACGAGGCATGTCAGACACGCCAGAGACGCAGGTGTTGGCGGACGATGACCGCGAGCCCATCCTTCCGCCGGAGCGGCCGCGCCGCTTCGCCTGGGTGGGCACGGCGATCAGCTTGCTGCTGTTCGCCGCCTCCATGGCCGTGCTGTACAAGATCCTGTCCACCGTCAACCTGGAGGACGTGAAGGAAGCCTTCCGCAACGCCACGCGCGACCAGCTCGCGATCGCCGGAGGGCTCACCGCGGCCAGCTACCTGCTGCTGACGTTCTACGACGTGCTGGCCCTGCGTCAGCTCAAGCTGAAGGTGCCATACCGAAAGACGGCTCTCGCGTCTTTTACGAGCTACGCCATATCCTTCACGCTCGGCTTCCCGCTCGTGACGGCAGGCTCGGTTCGATACTGGATCTACTCACCGCTCGGCGTGTCGGCCGGCAAGGTGGCCAGCATCACCTTCATTGCCGGCGTCACCTTCCTGCTCGGCATGGGAACGATCGTCGGGCTCGGCCTCATTTTCCGGGCCGACGCGCTCGCGGACCTCAACCACCTGCCGGTCGAGACCAACCAGCTGATCGGAGCCGCCGCGCTCGGTGCCATCATCGTCTACCTCGTCTGGGTCGGGGCGAGGCGCCGCGCCGTCCGCGTGCAGCGCTGGCGGCTCGAGCTGCCAAGCTTCCGGGTCTCGGTCGGGCAGATCCTGCTGGGCATGGGAGACGTGTGCTGTGCAGCCGGCGTGCTCTACGTGCTCTTGCCTCAGGGCTATGGCGTGGAGTTCGCCACCTTCGCCGCCGTCTACGCGTTCGCCTGCCTTCTCGGCATCGTCAGCCACGCGCCGGGCGGGCTCGGCGTCTTCGAGGCGACCATGCTGCTCGCCTTCTGGCGGCTGCCCTATGAGGGGCTGATCGGGGCGCTGCTGCTTTTCCGCATCTGCTATTATCTCGTGCCGTTCGTGTCGGCTCTTCTGCTGCTGGGCGTCTACGAGATCTTCACCCGGCTCGCCGCCTACAGGACGCAAAAGGACGACGCGGCAGCACAGGACTGACATGTGCGCGTGAGAATCGTGTCTCATGCAGTCGCCGGACTGCAGAGGATTCGGGACATGGCCGCCCTTGAGGGCTTTGATGCGGGCGGGATCGTGGCGGCCACCCTGGGCGCCATCGCCGATCCCGTCATCCTGACGGACGGCCGCGGCACCGTGCTCCTGTTCAACCCGGCCGCCGCCGAAGCCTGGCCATCCCTGTCCACGGGCTGGCCGCTGTCCTTCTCGCTGCGAGCGCCGGACATCGTCTCGGCCGTCGAGCGGGTGCTGGCGGGGGAAGCCGCCGTCACCGGCGAGTATTCCGAGCGCGTGCCCGTGGAGCGGGTCTACGCCATGCGCGTCACCGCCATCACGCAGCAGACGCTGATCCAGCGCAACCGGCCGGCGGCGATGATCGTGCTGCGGGACGTGACCCCCGAGCGCCGGCTCGAGGCGATGCGGGTCGACTTCGTCGCCAATGCCAGCCACGAGCTGCGCACGCCCCTGGCCTCGGTGCTGGGCTTCATTGAGACCCTGCAGGGCCCGGCACGCAACGATCCCGCAGCGCGCGACCGGTTCCTCGGCATCATGCGGGTGCAGGCCCAGCGGATGGCGCGCCTCATCGACGACCTGCTCTCCCTTTCGCGCATCGAGATGATCGAGCACCGGCACCCCTCCACGGCGGTCGACCTGTCGGGCGTGGTGCGGCAAATGATCGACACGGTCCGCCCGCTGGCCGAGGAGCGCGGCGTCGTCGTCCACCCCGATCTGCCGCAAGGGCGGGTGATCGTGGCGGGTGACCGCGACGAGTTGCTGCGCGTCTGCGACAACCTGATCGAGAACGCGATCAAGTACGGCCAGAGCGGAGGCAGGGTCGACATCACGCTGGGCACGACGGGCGAACAACAGGCCTGCCTGGCTCAGCTGGCCGTGCGCGATTATGGGCCCGGCATCGCGCCGGAACATCTCCCCCGCCTCACCGAGCGCTTCTACCGCGTCGACACGGCCGACAGCCGCGAAAAGGGCGGCACCGGGCTTGGCCTGGCCATCGTCAAGCATATCGTCAACCGCCACCGCGGGCGCCTGACGATCGAGAGCCGGCCGGGCGAAGGCGCCACATTCCGTGTCACGCTGCCTCTGGTGACACAAGCACAGGAAGCAAACCCCTGAGCTGCAACGCCTAAACACGTCAACAGAACGTCACGCGCCGGTCATAGAAGAAGGTCCGTCAGAAGCCAGCGGAGTGACAGATGGCAACCGCGCCGCAGATCCTCATCGTCGAGGACGAAGAGCCCTTGACCATGCTTCTGCGCTACAACCTCGAGGCGGAGGGGTACGGCGTCGAATGCGTCGCACGCGGCGACGACGCCGAGGTGTCGCTGCGTGAGCGCAACTTCGACCTCGTCCTGCTCGACTGGATGCTCCCCGGCCTCTCCGGGATCGAGCTCTGCCGCCGCCTGCGGCAGCGCCCCGACACGCAGCGCCTCCCGGTCATCATGCTCACCGCCCGTGGCGAGGAGAGCGAACGCGTGCGGGGACTGGCCACCGGCGCCGACGACTACGTGGTGAAGCCCTTCTCGGTCCCCGAGCTGGTCGCCCGCGTGCGCGCCCTGCTGCGCCGGTCATCGCCCGGGCGCGTCGCCAGCCTGCTCGAGGCCGGCGACATCGTGCTCGACCGCGAGACCAAGCGCGTGCGCCGGTCCGGCCGCGAGCTCCACCTCGGCCCGACCGAGTTCCGCATGCTCGAGTTCCTGATGGAGAAGCCCGGCCGCGTCTACAGCCGGGCCCAGCTGCTCGACGGCGTCTGGGGCATCGACGCGGAAATCGACGAACGCACCGTCGACGTGCATGTCGGGCGCCTTCGCAAGGCCATCAACCGGCCCCGCGAGAAGGACCCGATCCGCACCGTGCGAGGGTCCGGTTATTCCTTCGACGAGACGTTCGGAAGGCGCTAAAGCCGGACCGCGCGTCTCCAGACACGCTTTGCGGCTGACGCTTGGGAAAAGAGCGGGTCTGAAGACCCGCGCTCCAAGGCTCACCGACGGCTCGGACCGCGCGTCTTCAGACGCGCTTTGCGCTGGCGCTTGGGAAAGAGCGGGTCTGGAGACCCGCGCTCCGAGGCTCACCGACGGCGCGGACCGCGCGTCTTCAGACGCGCTTTGCGGCTGGCGCTTGGGAGAAGAGCGGGTCTGAAGACCCGCCCTCCCAGGCTCACCGACGGCTCGGACCGCGCGTCTTCAGACGCGCTTTGCGCTGGCGCTTGGGAAAAGAGCGGGTCTGGAGACCCGCGCTCCGCGGCGCGCCGACGGCTCGGACCGCGCGGCTTCAGACGCGCGTTGCGGCTGGCGCTTGGGAAAAGAGCGGGCCTGGAGACCCGCGCCGCTGTCTGGCGTCAGCCGTGCGCGACGCGGACTGGCGGCATACCCTGGGCCTTGCGGTCGCGGCGGCGCTCCAGGGAGGGCTGGTAGGCGATCTGGGAGTGGTAGGGGCAGTAGGGCGTGCCGGGCGGTGACTTGGCGCCGCAGAACCGGAACTCCTCCGACGTGGGATCGCCATGCGGCCAGCGGCACATGGACTCGCGCAGCTCCATAATGGTGACGCGCTCGGAGATCGGGATCACCACGTCCGGCGAGGGAGCCGGCGCGATCTCGATGACCGGGGCGGGCATGGCCGGGGCGATAGGCTTGGGGCTCAGCGCCAGGTTCCCCCGCACGGGTGGCGAGTGCATCATCGGGTGGCTCGGAGCACGCGTCGCCTTGCGCGGACGGGCCGCCTGCGGAGCCGGCGCCTTGGTGCGACCGGACAGGCCCAGACGGTGAACCTTGCCGATGACGGCGTTGCGCGTCACGCCTCCCGCAAGTTCGCCAGCGATCTGGCTTGCGCTGAGACCCTGGTTCCAGAGCTTCTTGAGCAGTTCGACACGCTCGTCGGTCCAGGACATAGGCCTCATTCCCCGATTATTCTCAGTGCCTCGTACGTCGAATCCGGAAGTCCTCGCCGCCCCGGTATTCACGGGGCACGTGGAACACTTCACTCGACCTGTGGCTTGCCGCACCAGATGTCGTATTCGACAGGGGCGAACCTACGATATGGCGCGACTCCGGTGCAAGAGTCGGGCGACTCCTGATGGTGTTTTCCCCAGCGAACGTGGCGGGAAAGACTCACTTTCGAGGCACGCCAAAGGGTTGTAGCGGGCAAGCCCTTCATCCGATTCAGGAAATCGGAAACGAGCTCGCCAGCGACCTGATCGGCCCCCTCAGAAAGCCTCTTCCCAGCTGCGGCTGAGCCGCACGGCGGCGTTGATCAGGCCAACCAGCGAATAGGTCTGCGGGAAGTTGCCCCACAGCTCGCCGGTGCTGAGGTCGGCATCCTCGGAGAACAGGCCGAAGCTGTTGCGCTTGTGCAGGATGCGCTCGAACAGCTCGATCGCCTCGTCACGTCTTCCGATGGCGGCGAGTGCGTCCACATACCAGAAGGCGCAGACGAGGAAGCCCGTGTGCATGCGGCCGAAATCGTCCTCCACCGCATAGCGCAACAGCAGGTCTCCCCGCCGCAGATCCCGCCCGATGGCGTCCACGGTGGCGACGAAGCGCGGGTCGTCGGCCGCCAGGAAGTTCAGCTCGGCGAGCAGCAGAAGCGTGGCATCGAGGTCCTCGCCGTCGAAGGTCGAGACAAAGTGGCCCTTCTCGGCATTCCAGCAGCGCTCCTCGATGACGGAGCGCAGCCGCCGCGCCTGGTCGGCCCAGTACTCGCGCCGGTCCTCGCGGCCGACGGCCCGTGCAATGCGCTTCAGCCGGTCGCACGCGGCCCAGCACATGACGCTGGAGAAGGTGTGGACGGAGGCCTTGGTGCGCAGCTCCCAGGGGCCTGCATCGGGCTTGTCGAAGACCTCGACGGCCCGGGCGCCCAGCTTTTCCAGATGCGCGAAAAGCGCGTCGTTGCCGGCGCGGATCAGCCGCTTGTCGAGGAAGATGTGGGTGGCGGCGAGCACGACCGCGCCGTAGACGTCGTTCTGGACCTGCGTCCAGGCGGCATTGCCGACGCGCACGGGACCCATGCCGCGATAGCCGGCGAGCGCGGGGGCGATGCGCTCCTCGAGGTCGGCCGAGCGGGTGATGCCGAAGAGCGGCGCGATGTCCTCGATGTTGCCGACCTCGGCGTCCTCGACCACGTCGGCGATGAAGCCGAGATAATCCTCCATCGTCCGCGTCGTCCCGAGCCGGTTCAGGGCCTGGACCACGAAGTAGGCGTCGCGCAGCCAGCAGTAGCGATAGTCCCAGTTGCGCTGCGTGCCCGGCGCCTCAGGCACCGAGGTCGTCAGCGCCGCGACGATCGCGCCCGTCTCCTCGAAGTTGCAGAGCTTGAGCGTGATGGCGGCGCGGATCACCTCGTCCTGCCAGTCGAAGGGGATCGACAGGGAGCGCACCCAGCCGCGCCAGAAGTCGATCGTCTTTTCCAGAAACTCCCGGGCTGTCGTGTCCGTCTCCGAGCGCAGCGGCTCGTCGGTGCCGAAGAAGAACGACATCGGCCGCTCGACGGTGAAGATCCGCTCCTCCGCCACATAGGCGATGGGCGCATCGGTCGTCAGGCGCAGTGCGCCCTCGGCGCCCACGAAGCGCATGTGGTTGCTGCCGCGGGTCAGTTCGGGCTGGCGCTCGCCCCAGTCGTAATGCGGGCGCAGCTTGACGCGGATGCGCGGCCGGCCGCGCAGCGGAAGGATGCGCCGCACCAGCTGCGGCGGCCGGAACAGGCGGTCGAAATGGTTGAAACGCGGCGCGAAGTCGAGGATCTCGACGGCATTGCCGCGCTCGTCCTCCATCACCGTCGACAGGACGGCGGTGTTCGGCACGTAGCTTTGGGTGATGGACGTGACGCCGTAGAGCTCGATGGCGAAAACGCCCTGGTGCCCCCCTTCGGGCGGATCGCCGGCCAGCAGCGCCGAGAAGACGGGCTCGCCGTCGAAACGCGGGAAGCAGGACCAGACGAAGCTGCCCGAACGGTCGACCAGGGCGGCGATCATGCAATTGCCGATGACGGCGAGATCGAGGGAGCTCACGAGATGTCCTCTTTGAAAAGAATGGTTCCGTGGAGGGCGCAATCGGCCAGCCATTGCCGCAACACCGCGGGACTGTCCATCCGCCGCGCGGCAAGCGTGTCCCCGGCGCCGATGCGGATACCCGTTCCGCCCATGGCAGCGACGATGCCGAAGCCATGCTCGTCGGTGCGGTCGTCGCCGATGAAGTAGGGCGTCCGGCCGCGATAGGGCTCGCTTTCCATGAAGCGGGCGATGGCCGCGGCCTTGGTCGCGAAACGCGGCAGCAGTTCCAGCACGTCCTTGCCGTCCTGGACGCGGTAGTCCGGTCCCAGCACGCGCTCGGCCTCGGCCACCGCGTCGGCGGCATAGCCCGCAAGGGCCGGCGCCAGGCGCCAGTGCAGCGCCACCGAGCGGCCCTTGTCCTCGACGATCAGGCCGGGCCGCCCTTCGGCACGCTGGCGCAGGAGTTCGACAGCCTGCCGCAGCCGGCGCGCATCAGGCATGGGTTCGACCGCGACCGCGCCGCCGATGCGCTGCTCGGCGCCGTGCAGGCCGGCGACGTCGAAGCGGTGCGGGGCGAGGTAGAAGTCGATGACGGACAGCGGCCGGCCGGAGACGATCGCGAGCGCGCCGCCGAGATGGCCGCGCAGCCGCTGGAGCAGGTCGGGCAGGCCGTCCTGAACCACCACCGCGTCCGGACGCGGCGCGATGTCGACGAGCGTTCCGTCGAAGTCCAGGAACAGCGCGGCGCCGGTTCGGCTCGCGGCCACGTCTTCCGGCAGGCGTATGGAGCGCGCGTCAGGCATTGGCATCGCCGGACGTCTCGCCGATCTGCGCCACCCGCTGGCGCTTTCGCAGCCGAGCGGCGTCGATGAGCATCTGCCCTGCCCAGCGGTAGACGTTACGGGCCCGCACCTGTTCACGCATCAGGCGCATGCGCTCGCGCTGCTCGGATGGCGGCATGGACAGGGCCCTCTGGATCGCGGCAGCCATGGCGTGGGTGTGATACGGGTTGACGATCAAAGCCTCGTTCAGTTCCCTCGATGCCCCTGCGAAGGCGGACAACACGAGCACGCCCTCCTCGTCGTCGCGCGCCGCCACGAACTCTTTGGCGACGAGGTTCATGCCGTCGTGCAGCGATGAGACGATGCACAGGTCGGCGGCGCGGAACAGCTCGAACACTTCGGCCGGCTCGTGGTGACGGGCGAGCAGCACGATCGGCTTCACGCCGTCGACCTCGTGGCGCGCATTGATGTCCTCGGCCATCGCCGTCGCCTCGTCCTGGATCTGCTTGTAGCTCGGCAGCTTGCTGCGCGTCGGCGCGGCCACCTGCACGAAGCTGAAGCGTCCGCGCCAGTCCGGATTGTCGGTGAGGAACTGGTCGACCGCCATCATCCGGTCGGTGATGCCCTTGGTGTAGTCGAAGCGCTCGATGCCGATGCCGAGGGCGACGTCCGGCTTCAGTCCCAGCCGCTGGCGGACGCTCTGGCGGGCCTCGGGAACTGGCGCCTGGCCGGCCATCGCCGCTGGCGGCCACTCGATGGAGATCGGATAGGGGCGCACCACCGTCTCGTGACCGCCGAAGGTGATCGATGCCCGCTCGCGATCGATCCGGCTCTCGAGGAAGCGGTCCACCGTGTCGAACAGGTTGTTGCAGTGGAAACGCGTGTGGAAGCCGAGAATCGAGCTTCCCAGCAGGCCCTCGATGATCTCGTCACGGTAGGGGCAGATGCCGAACGTCTCGGAGTTCGGCCAGGGAATGTGCCAGAAGGTCACGATCGTGGCGTTGGGCAGGCGCTCCCGGACGAGCCGCGGCAGCAAGGCGAAGTGATAGTCCTGGACCAGCACGATGGGGTCCGGGGTCTTGGCCTCCGCCACCACCGCGTCGGCGAAGCGCTCGTTCACCTGCCGGTACATCAGCCAGTCGCTCTCGCGGAAGATCGGGCGCACGAAGGCGATGTGGCAGAGCGGCCAGAGCCCCTCATTGGCAAAGCCGTAATAGTAGCCGTCCTGCTCCTCCTCGCTCAGCCAGACACGGCGCAGCGTGTAGGTGGGCGCATTCGGCGGCACGGCCACGCGGTCGTTGGCATCGACCACGTCGCGGTCGGCGCTGCCGCTGCCATGGGCGATCCAGGTGCCGCGGCATGCGCGCGTGACCGGCTCCAGCGCCGAGACGAGGCCGCTCGCCGGGATCTGGAGCTGGATCCCGTTTTCGGTCCGATTGTGGATGTAGGGCTCGCGGTTGGAGACGACGATGACCTCCGCCCCCGGCAACTCGTTGGCGAGCGCGACGGAGAGCGTGTCCGGCGTCCATTCCGTGTGGGTGACATCGATGCCCCGGCGCAGGAAATCGAGTTCGTCGAGCGCGTTCTGGATCTCCTGGCCGACGCCGAGCAGGTCGACCCCCGGCTTGGCCTCTATGCGGCCGGCGCGCAGGTCGTCGATGGCCCGGCGCAGCGCCGCCAGCCAGCGCCGCACGGCGATGAAGCCGATGAGTGCGGCGAGCGCCGCCCCTCCCAGCGCCACCGCAGCCAGGGCAACCAGCACGTAGGAGCGGATGACGTTGCTGCGCTCGACGGAGAAGCGCATGTCGTGCAACAGCACGATGCGGCCCGGCTGGCTCGGCAGCGTGAAGCCCGAGATCAGCATGTCGCGGTCGCCACGGTGGACGGTGGTGAAGGCGTCCTCGCCTTCGGCCGGCAGGGCGGAGCAGGTGAGCGCCGGAGGCGCCTCCTTTGAGGCGAAGCGCAGCCCGCGCGCGGGATCGCAATAGCCGGCGGCCACCAGCCTCTCGTCATCGGACAGGCGCTGGAACAGGGTGTTCAGCGCCTCCGTGTCGTCCTTGCGCAGCAGTTCGTCGACGCGGTCGCGGACGGATGCGTTGACGAGGCGGGCCCGCAGTTCCACGTCGCGCCGCGCGAAGCGGTCGAACGCCGCCGTCATCAGCGGCAGCGCCGCGACGGCGACCGTGGCAGCCACGAGCAGCGCGACGACGATGGTCCATGTGATGACGCGAACGCGCCTGTCGCTACGCTCCGCGGACGTCATGCCCGGCCTCTCCCGAGGCGGCGTGGCGCTCTCGGGAAAGGAACGAAAGGGCTTTGGACGTCGGCGGGCATGGAACCTCCGGGCGTTGTTGCGCTCCAGATGAAACGCGGAACGAGGCAAAAAGAAGCAGCGCGTCGGGCAACGTTGCGCCGGCGGCTCAAGAGTCGTTGAGGGATGCGCAAGGGACCGCCGCAGCCGGGCCAACATAAGGCATTCAGTTCACGAACCCGTGATCAAGCTCCCGTTTACCAGAGCCGGCGCGCGACAGGCCGCCGCTGAAACCCCTCCGGGTACAGGCCGTTGTCTGCCGCTGAAACAGTTTCGAGGAGAACGGAATGAAGCTCTTGATCGCCGGTGCCGCTGCCGCCCTGTCCGTCCTGGTCATGTCCGCGCCCGCCGGCGCCATGCCGGCCGCACCGCAGGGGGTGCAAGCGCCCTCGCTCCTCCAGGAAGCTGCCTGCGTGGTGCGCCGGGAGCGCGTGGTCAGGCCGAACGGACGCGTCGTCTACCGTACGGTCCGCCGCTGCGGCGTGGGCGCGGGCTACCACCAGGGGCCGCGCTATGGCTACGGCAACCCCTGCCGGATCGTTCGCGAGCGGGTCGTCCGCCCGAACGGCAACGTCGTCGTGCGCGAAGTGCGCCGCTGCCGCTGAGCCGGCGCGGGCCGGGGATGATCTCCCCGGCCCTTTTCACGCTGCCTTGTCGCGGACCTGGTAGTCCTTCACGTCGGTGAACTGAATGGCGGGCCAGCGCTCCTCGTCGTAGCGAAGCTGGAAGGCGCTGGGCGACAGGAAGACAGGCGAGCCGTCGAGGTCCGCCGCCATCGACGAGTTGTTGCCGGTCACGAACTTGTCGAGCTCGACCCGATTGTCGCTGTCGACCCAGCGGCAGATTGCGAACCGGGTCTGCTCATAGTCGATGGGAAGGCCGTATTCGGCCGCGAGACGCACCTTCAGCACGTCAAGCTGCAGCGCGCCGACCACGCCGACGATGGCGCCGGAGCCGTCATAGGGCACGAAGAGCTGGACGACGCCCTCCTCACCCATCTGCTGCAGTGCCTCGCGCAGCTTCTTGGCCTTCATGGCGTCGTTCAGCTTGATGCGGCGCAGGATCTCCGGCGCGAAGCTCGGCACGCCCCGAAAGACGAGGTCCTCGCCTTCCGTCAGCGTGTCCCCGATGCGCAGCGTGCCGTGGTTGGGAATGCCGACCACGTCCCCGGCCCAGGCCTCGTCGGCGATGGCGCGGTTGCGGGCGAAGAAGAACTGCGGCGCCGCAAGGCTGATGGGCTTGCCGGTGCGCACCAGCTTGGCCTTCATGCCGCGCGTCAGCTTACCCGAGCAGACACGGATGAAGGCAATGCGGTCGCGGTGGTTGGGATCCATGTTCGCCTGGATCTTGAACACGAACCCCGTCATGCGCGGCTCCTGCGCCTCGACCAGCCTGATGTCGGCCTGCTGGCCGCGCGGCGGCGGGGCGTGGGCCGCGAGCGCGTCGATGAGGTCGCGCACGCCGAAATTGCGCAGCGCGCTGCCGAAGAAGACGGGGGAGAGGTGCCCTTCCAGGAAGTACTGCTCCTCGAACGGCCGTACCGCATCCTGCGCCAGCATCACCTCGTCGAGCCAGGCTGCGCGCTCGTGCTCCGGCAGCAGGCCGAGCACGGCGTCGTCGTCCGGGCCGGAGGCCTGCAGGGGCTCCTCGTCGTGGTCGAGGCGGCGCACGACGTTGGTCTTCAGGTCATAGGTGCCTGCGAAGCTCCTGCCGCGCCCGATCGGCCACGTGATCGGCGCGGTGTCGAGGGCCAGGGTCTTCTCGATCTCGTCGAGCAGCTCGAAGGGATCGCGGCTCTCGCGGTCCATCTTGTTGATGAAGGTGACGATGGGGATGTCGCGCAGCCGGCAGACCTCGAACAGCTTGCGCGTGCGCGCCTCGATGCCTTTCGCCGCGTCGATCACCATCACCGCCGAGTCCACCGCGGTCAGCGTGCGGTACGTGTCTTCCGAAAAGTCCTCGTGGCCTGGCGTGTCCAGGAGGTTGAAGACGCAATCGCCGTACTCGAACGTCATCACCGAGGTGACGACCGAGATGCCGCGCTCGCGCTCGATGCCCATCCAGTCGGAGCGGGTCTGGACGCCGTTGCGCTTGGCCTTGACCTCGCCGGCGAGCTGGATGGCGCCGCCGAACAGCAGCAGCTTTTCGGTCAGCGTCGTCTTGCCCGCGTCCGGGTGCGAGATGATGGCGAAGGTGCGCCGCCTGGCGACAGGGGCGGTCGGGTCGGTCATGGCCGTCGGAAATCCCGCGAGAGCAAGGGCCGGCATGCGAGCCGGCAGGCCGGACGTAGCGATTCAGGAGCCCGCGATCAAGTTCGGGACCTCCCTGACGGACGCGCAGTGCCGGCCGCGCTTTACATTCGGAGCCATGCACCCCACTCTCTGTTCATCGGCAACGAACGAAAGGAGGTGATCCAGTGAAAGTCACAGTTTGTCACGGGACTTCACGGGCGGTCATTTCCGTAAGGAAATTAGCGCGGTAAGCCCGCGACAATCACGGGTTCCCCCGCCTTTTCACCGTCGGTTGCGCCCGATCAGCGCCCGGAAAACAGGTACTGTGGTGCGTATCGAGAGAGGCGGAAAAGACCAGCCGCCGCGCAGGCATCCCTGCGCGGCGGTGTCGTTTCGGAAGGGCTACTTACCCTTCTTTTCGTCCTGCGAGAGGACGGACGCGGCCAGCTTCTTCGCCTCGGTCTTGGTCGGCGCTTTGCCACCCAGAACTTTTCCGGCGATGCTGGATACGCTTGATGACGACTGTTTTTTAGCCATCTAAGAAATTCCCAGTTTGTCCGATGGACGGACGATGAGGTGTGAACTAATACAGGCCGTGGGAGGGAGGCCGAATGGCCTCCGCCCACGGCAAGGCTATCTTGTGGCGGCTTGCCACATGGGATGCTCCTTTCTACCTACTCGAAGACATTGGGCCCCGGCGCGTCACCGCCGGGGTTCTTCGTTTCCGCTGGAGGCGGCCCGAAGAACCAGATGAGCTTGTCGCGGTGGGCGTGGCCCTCTTTGGACAAGCGGTAGAGAGTCATGCCGACCGTTTTATCGTGGACGACCTGACCGTGCTCCGTTTCAAGGTGTTCGCGGATGGCAGACGCTTTCGTCCCGGCAGCGCCTGCTGCCTGCAGATAAGCGATGGCAACCTCGCGGATGGTGGGTTTCTTGCCGGGAGGCGGCGGAACTACCGTAGCTGCCTGCGCTTGCGGTTCCGCAACGGCGGACTGAGAAGATGCTTCCACTACGGCTGCTGCATGATCTCGGGCTACAAGCCGCTCGTGCACAACCGTTGAGTGAACCGTCCTCGGTACTGTATGTTCGATGGCCACGTTCGCGCCGCGCTGCAAGCCGCGCTGGACGGCCAGCATGCGCTCGTACTCGTCACGTTCATCCTCGGGAAATTCCACCTCCACCCCGAAGACGCGCGCAGCCGCTTTGCAGTCGGCAAGCTGCCGGTCAAGGGTTCGCAAGGTCGCCATGATCTCAGCGCGCCGCTTCAGCAGCGAGGTACGCTCGGCGACGATGGCGTCGCGCTTCTTGATGATCTTCGCCTTGGCAGCCTGGCTGATGTCGTCCACGACTCGACTCCTTCGCCGTCGTACATGACACAACAGCAAGAGTCCTACAAGTCTGTAGTAGTCAGTCTTTTGACGCTTCTCCACTGTAGGATGTAGGCACCCTGCTTTGCAAGATTGCGCTCCGCCCGCCGCTTGTCTTCAGGTGACTTTGCATCCCTTTCGCGGGCGCGGAAGATGAGCGGCAGCTTCTCCCGAAGTGGCATCTGGTGCTCGGGTTCGGCTTGGCGGGATTTCAGAAAGATGACCAAGCAGCCATGGTGCCATCACGAAGTCAGATCAACTCTATCTGCGTCGGTGTTGGGGAAGGCGCGCTCTGGACGAACATGTCGCCCTGCCTCTGCGCCTGCTCGATGCGGTGGCAGGCGATCTCGAAGTAGCGCGGGTCGCGCTCGCAGCGCGACGGCGGCATTGCGCAGTAATTGCCACCTCAGCGGCCGGGATGACAGACCTCAGGCTGCCCCCTTGAAACCCGCCGAACCCCTCCCCACCTCCGCTCTGTCCCGGATCCGGGCCCCTCTGGCAGGCAACAGCCTGCGATGTCGGATCCTTCACCTGCCGCGCCGCGGCATCTGGAGGTCCGATGCTTTCCTCTCCCGCACTCCACGCTGAAACCGGTCCGCTCGAGCGGCACCGGGCCTCGGCGTGTGCCGCCGCGGGCGCGGGCGCATCGGCAACCTCCGGTTACCTCCGGGAGGACCTGATGACTCACCTTGCCCCTAGCCTGTCCACGACGGCCGCCATCGACTGGGCCGAACTCGACACGCGCACCGGCCTTACCGCCCGGCGCAACGTGCTGTTCGGCCTGTGGGCGGCCAGGCGGATGGGATTGCGCGCCGAGCAGCACGAGGCCTTCGCGTGGAGCGTGCACTTCGCCGATCTCAGCGAGCCCGGTCATGACGACGTGGTCAGCTTCGTCTCACGGGCTCTGGAGAAGGCGGGGATCGCGGTCCCGGAGCGGCACCTGCGCTCGCAGTTGCGCGAGATGGAATTGCGCGCCGCGCTCGACCTCGACGCGACGGGGCCGCGCTTCCGCCGCCGGCGCGGGGGCCGGGCATGACGGGCGTGGCCGCGGGACGCAGAGAGAGCCTCGCGCCGACCTGGTGCATCGACGAGGATACCCGCCATGCGGTCCTCGCCCGCCGCAACGCGCTGCTCGGCCTGTGGGCCGGGCGGCTCATGGGCCTCGCGGGCCCGGAGCTCGAGCGCTACGCCGGGCAGGTGCACGAGGCGGATTTCCTCGTGCAGGGTGACAGCGACGTCGTCCTCAAGGTGACGGCGGACCTGCACCTCGCGGGCCTTCCGGTGCCGCCCACTGCGGTCCGGAAGCGGCTGCAGGAATGTCACAAGCAGGCCTGGGTGCAGGCCTCGGCGACGGATTAGCCCGTCATTGGACCTGCGAAAGCTTCCGGTAAGCCTGCCGCCGCAAAATGACGGGGCGAGGCGGACCTTTTGCCCGCATGCGTCGTTGTCAAGGCGCCGCTTGATTTCCGGCGGCGATGACTTACGCAGGGCTGAGATGAAACAGGATCGCGCCATCAAACCGCAGTCCGACGTGCCAGCTCCGCTGGACGCGTGCCCGGTGCAGTTTGGCGCCCTCCCCGTGCGACGCACGAAGGACGGGTCTCGTATCCTCCTCGTGACCTCGCGCGAGACCGGCCGCTGGATCATCCCGAAAGGGTGGCCCATGGCGGGCAAGAAGCCGCATGAGGCAGCAGCCCAGGAAGCTCTCGAGGAAGCCGGGGTCAAAGGTTCGGTTCAGAAGAAGCCGCTCGGCGAGTTTCCGGCATTCAAGCGCTTCGACGAGCATTTCGTGCTGTGCACGATCCGGGTTTTCCTCCTCGAGGTGCAGGAACAGCGCAAGACCTGGAAGGAACAGCACCAGCGCAAGCGTGCCTGGTTCACGCCCGCCCAGGCCGCGGCACTGGTCGACGAGCCCGGCCTCGCCGCGCTGATCGAGCAGTTGCCGGAGAAGACGTGAGCGCGCAGGTCCAGCCCGCAGCCGGCCTTAGTCTCCGGCCCTACCGCGCGGCCGACCGTCCGGCCTGCGAGCGCATCTATGTCGAGGCACGGCGCAAGGCTTTCTGGTGGTGCGACCCCGCACGGTTCGTCGCGCAGGATTTCGCGCTGGATTCTTCGGGCGAATCGATGACGATCGCCTCGGTGGATGGTTGCGTCGCGGGCTTCTCCTCGCTCTGGCTGCCCGACCACTTCATCCACCTGCTGTTTGTCGAGCCGTCGCTGCACCGGCGCGGCATCGGCTCGGCGCTGCTCGGGCACGCCATGCGCCGGCTGTCGCCCTGGGCGTGGCTCAAGTGCCAGGCCCAGAACGAGACCGCGCTGGCCTTCTATCGAAGCCAGGGGTGGGTCGTCGGGGGCGGCGGCACCAACGAGATCGGGCCATGGGTCGCCGTCTCATGGAATCTGGCCAACCGCGACCGGCGGCGCCGGTAGCCATTCCGGCCGTCGGCGGAGCCCAGGCTTCCCGCACCACCACCACCCGTGCCATTGTCCCCGCCGTGCCCATTCGGATTCGTCTTTTTACCGTTCTTTTCGCCGCCTTCGTCGCGGCCGCCTGCCTGACCGGCGGGTTTGCGCTCGCCCAGGCTCCGGCCGAGGCGCCGGCCCGGCCGCCGATGCGCATCATCATCGAAGTGCCGGACGACGCGGCCGGACGCGCCTTCGTCAACGACAGCGTGATCCCGAAGCTGACGCCGGGTGCGGCGTCTTCCGCCCCTGCCGCTGCCCCCGGTCCGGCCGAACCGCAGCCCGCCAATGCCCCGCCGCAGCGCGCCGAGGCTTCGACGGGCGACCTGCCGATGATGATGTCAAGCCACCTGCAGCAGGTGCGCGCCCGCGCCGAGGAGCTGGTACGGACGGCCCCCATGGTGCCCGGCGCCATCGCCGACGGCTGGCGCACCGTGCGGGCCATGGAGAGCTCGGTCGACCTGGTCTGGCTTGTGGCGGCGGTGCTCCTCTTCGCCGGCGGCGGCATGGCGGCACAGCGCATCGCGTGGTGGTCGGCGCGGCCGCTGCTGGCCAAGGTCCTGGATTCGCCCGGCGACACTGTATCCCAGCGGCTGAACACGCAGGCGCTGCGCATCGGTTTCGCCATCTACGTGCTGACCGCCTTCCTCATCGGCAGCCTCGGTGCCTTCCTGCTGTTCCCGTGGCCGCCGCTGTTTCGTGACCTCGCGCTGGTCGGCCTCGCCGCCGTCCTGATGACGCGACTGGCCGTTTCACTGGGGCGGATCACTCTCGCTCCGGGGGCGCGGCACCTTTATTTCAGGCTCGTTCCCGTCTCGACGCCGCTCGCCTGGTTCTGGCACAGGCGTCTCCTCGTCACCGTCTGGGTGTTCGCCACAGGGTGGGCGCTGGTCTCCATCCTGCGCATCGTCGGGATCCCACCCGCGGCGCGCGACGTCGTGGCGGCACTCGCCCTGGCAGCGCTCGCGATCACGCTGATCACCGTGATCTGGCAGCGCCATGCACTCACGGACGAACCGCCGACGAGCAGGCTCGGCACCGTTTTGCTGACGCTCGCGATCATCGTCGGCTGGCTCTTTGCGGCACTGCGCATGGACGCTCTGTTCTGGACGCTGGCGGTGGCCGTCACCGCGCCGCTGGTGGCGCGCCTTGGCGGAAGTATCATCGCCACGGTGGCAGGCCGCGCCGATGCCGAAGAGCGCGGCGACACGCGGCTCATCACCTGGGTCGTCGTGGCCGAGCGGTCGTTCCGCAGCCTCGTGGTGATCGCCAGCGCCTTCATCCTCGCGCGTGCCTGGGGGATCGACATCGGCGAGATCGCGATGGGCGAGACGGCGCTGACTCGCACCATGCGGGCGATGCTGCGCATCCTGATCGTCCTCTTGGTGGCCGACCTGATCTGGCGGCTCACCCGGGCCCTCATCGACGGGTCGCTCGCGGGCCCGGTCACCAGCACCCACATCGACGACAGCCCGGAAGGCCGCAAGCGCCAGCGGCTGCACACGCTGCTGCCGATCCTGCGCAATTTCATGCTGGTAATCATCATGTCGGTGATGGTGCTGATGGTGCTCGACGCGCTCGGCATCCAGATCGGCCCGCTTCTGGCCGGCGCCGGCGTCATCGGCATCGCCGTCGGCTTCGGCGCGCAGACGCTGGTGAAGGACATCATCTCCGGCATCTTCTACCTGCTCGACGATGCCTTCCGCGTCGGCGAGTACATCGAGACCAAGAGCTACAAGGGCACGGTGGAGAGCTTTTCGCTGCGCTCGGTGAAGCTGCGCCACCATCGCGGGCCGCTGACGACGGTTCCCTTCGGCGAACTGGGCGCCGTGCAGAACCTCAGCCGCGACTGGGTCATCGACAAGGTGACGATCGGCGTCACCTACGACACGGACCTCGACCTCGTGAAGAGGATCATCAAGGACGTCGGTAAGCAGCTCGCGGCGGACCCGGAATTCGCGCCCAGCATCCTCGAGCCGCTGAAAATGCAGGGCGTCGAGCAGATGGGCGACTTCGCCATCCAGATCCGGCTGAAGATGATGACCAAGCCGGGGGAGCAGTTCGTGATCCGGCGCCGTGCCTACGCGCTGATCAAGAAGGCGTTCGAGGCAAACGGCATCAAGTTCGCCTTCCCGACCGTGACCGTCTCCGGCGGAGCGGGCGGGGACAGCATGACTGCCGCGGCACAGCGGGGCTTCGAGCTGACCCATCCCGCTCCCGCACCGCAGGGCAGTCCCGCCGAGTGACGCCTCCTGATCAGGCAATGCGGAGCAACATCGGTCCCGGGAAAGCGGCGGCTACGGCGCGGTGCCCAGCCGGTTCACGGCCCCGAGGGCGTTGCCGTAGAGCTTCTCGGCATCTGCACGGAAGGCGGAGCGGGCAGCATCCCGCATGTAGAACATGTGCCCGCCGCGATAGACCGACAGATCGAGCCGGCCGTCGAAGGCAGGCAGCTGGTTGAGGATCAGCCGGTTCTCGAAATAGGGCGTGACGAGGTCGTAGCCGCCGTGCACGACGAGCACGTGCAGCGCCTTGTCAAGGGCCAGCGCCTCGCGCAGGTCACCGACCGCTTCCGGTGCCGTGCGCCTGCCGCCCCACTGCCAGGATGCGCCAACCTCCTCGCTCAGGAGTTTGTAGGGCCGGTCGATGCGCCATCCGAGCCGGCGGTAGAGGTCCGTCATGGCGCTCGAGAGAGGCGCCTCGCTGCCGTCGAGCACAGGGTCCTCCGGCCGCGACACGGCTGCGGACGGGTTGGGGTCCGGCCCGACGACGGTGGCGTCGTAGAGGCTGCCGACCTCGCGGGTCTCGCGTCCCCGCTCGCGGACGAAGGTGGCGGAATCCACGCGCCCGGAGAGCCGCTTGACCAGCGCGATGTCGAGCCCGGTGAACCCCGACACCCTTGCTGCCATGCGCTCGACCGCCTGACCGTCGTTCACGCCGCGCAGCAGGTCGGTCATGAATTCCCCGGCCGCGTAATCCTCGACGTCCTTCGTGTCACGGGGATCGATCACGTCGGTGCCCGCGGGGGTGTTATCCCGGGCCGCCGCCGTCATCGAGGGCAGCTCCGTCACCCAGCGCATCGGCGAGTGCCGGTCCTGGAAGCGCCAGCCGAAGTCGAGCACCGGCGAGACGAGCACGAGGCCGGCGACACCGACGCCCTGCCCGGCCTGGAGCTGCCGTACGATCTTCGGTCCGCGGAAGCCGCCATAGCTCTCGCCGACGACGAACTTGGGCGAGTCCTGCCGGTCGTTGCGCTCGATCCATTTGCGGATGACGGTGGCGAGCGACTGGATGTCCCCGTCGACCGAGAAGAAGCGGCGACGCGAATCCTCCCCCCGTCCGCCGCCCCATGAGTATCCCGTGCCGACGGGGTCGATGAAGACGAGATCGGTGAAGTCCAGCCAGGTCTGCGGGTTGGGAACCGTCATCGCCGAGGCGGACGGCGCGATGTGCGAGAGCGGCAGGCGCCAAGGGCCGATCGCGCCGATGTTGAGGTAGGCCGACGCCGCCCCGGGTCCTCCGTTCAACAGGAAGGTGACGGGCCGCGGGCGCCCGTTCTCGGCCGGGCGCGTGAACGCCATCGTCGCGACCTCCGCAATCAGGGGGCCTCCCTCGCCATCGTAGAGCGGCACGGCGCCGAGCGTCGCGGTGAACTCCAGCCGGCGGTCGCCGAGGTCGAGCGTGTGCTGCGTGACCGACGGGGCCGGAAGGCGCATCGCCTGCTCGCGGCCACCCTCCCCGCCTGCTTCCTTGTCGCCGCCGTTCGGGCGGTTCTCGCCGGCCCTGGCCTGCTCATGCGGGTTCGGCTGCTGGGCGGCGAGAGGCACCGCGCCGAGGAGCAGGAGAGCGAGCGCCGCGGCGGCACTGCGGGCAAACGGGATCGGCATGGTCGCTCCGGCGGGGCTGTTTCAATCGGACGTGGCACCATGGTGGGGGTGCATCATGGCGAACACATGCCTGCAGGCGTGCGACGGTTCCGCGCGCGCCCGCCCTTCAGTTAAGGCTCCGCAGGTGGCTCCGCATCCTCGTACCGGCTGGAGGGATCGCGGTCGTGCTCGTAGCGGTGCGCCAGGGGAAACCGCGGCAGCCAGGCTTCGCGCCGGACCGTCCAGCTCTCATAGGTCGGCATCAGCTGGTCGGGAGCGTCGAGAGAGCCGAGACTGATCTCGATTTCGTCGTCGCTGCGGGCGAACACAGAAGAGCCGCAGCGCGGGCAGAAGTGACGTCCGCCGTATGACTGCGTCTCGCCCGTCACGCTCACGGCCTGCTCGGGGTAGATGGCGGAAGCTTGGAAGAGAGCGCCGTGAAACTTGCGGCAATCCAGGCAGTGGCACAGGCCGACGCGGTAGGGCTTCCCCGCCGCCTCGTATCGCACGCCGCCGCACAGGCAGCCGCCCGTCAATTGCTCCATCGGTCACCTCCCCAGGGTCCACATGGCGGGCCAGCACGGCCCGGCCTGGAACCTTGGTCAAATCCGCTCCGGCAGCCTAGTGTTCCGCTATGTCTCAAGGTTCATCCATGCCCGGCGGCCGCGAGCCGCCATCCGCTGCCCGCATCGCCGCTGCTCGTGCCGCGATCGACCCCGTCTTCCTCGGCTCGCCGCTCGTCCAGCACTCGACGCTGGACGATTTGCTGGAATGCCGGCTGCAGCTGAAGGTCGAGACGCTGAATCCGATCCGCTCCTTCAAGGGGCGGGGAGCGTCGTGGTACGTCGCCGGGCGCCAGGACACGGGTCCCCTGGTGACGGCGTCGGCGGGAAATTTCGGGCAGGGCGTCGCCTGGGCGGCACGGGCCCGCGGCATCCGCCTCACCGTGTTCGCGGCCACCACGGCCAACCCGCTGAAGCTCGAGGCCATGCGCCGGCTGGGCGCGGAAGTGAAACTCTCGGGTGCCGATTTCGATGCCGCCAAGGCGGCTGCCGTCGCCTTCGCCGCTGCCGGCGGCGGGACGCTTGTGGTGGATGGCGACGAGCCGGCCGTGGCCGAAGGCGCCGGGACGATCGCGGCCGAGCTCACCGGGGCCGGCGCGCGGCCGGACGTGGTCCTCGTCCCGCTCGGGAACGGCGCGCTCGCGACCGGTGTCGGCGCCTGGATGAAGGCCGAGAGCCCGGTGACGCGCGTCGTCGGGGTCGTCGCCAAGGCAGCACCCTGCATGAAGACGTCGTTCGACACCGGAATCCCCGTCGAGACACGGACGGCCGGCACCATCGCCGACGGCATCGCCGTACGTGTTCCGGTACCCTATGCGCTGGAAACCATGCGCGGCACCGTGGACGAGGTGGTGGAGGTGTCCGACGAGGACATCCTCGCCGCCATGAGGCTCTGCCACGAGCGGCTGGGCCTCGTGGTGGAGCCCGCCGGCGCGGCGGGGCTCGCGGCCCTCATCGCCCGGCCGACGGTCTATGCGGGGCAGCAGGTCGCGACGATCCTGTGCGGAGGCAACCTCACCCCCGCCCAGATCAGGACCTGGCTGCTGCCGGAGGCATCGCGATGAGCGCCGTCGAGGATCCCGTCGACCTCCTGACGGCGCTCGTCGCCACCGAATCCGTGAACCCCGATCTCGTGCCGGGTGCCGTCGGCGAGGCGGCCATCGCCGCCTTCTGCGCCGAGTGGCTGAAGCGGCACGGCTTCGAGGTGACCTGGATCGAGGATGTGCCGGGCCGCCCTTCCGTCGTGGGCGTGGCCAAGGGCACCGGCGGCGGCCGCTCGCTGATGTTCAACGGCCACATCGATACCGTGACCTTGGCTGGCTATGACGGCGACCCGCTCGACCCCGTCATCGCCGACGGCCGGCTGTACGGGCGCGGCAGTTTCGACATGAAGGGCGGGGTCGCAGCCATGATGGTTGCGGCGGCGCGCGCCGCCCGGGCCGGCCTGCGCGGCGACGTGCTCGTCGCCTGCGTCGCCGACGAGGAGCATGCCAGCTTCGGGACGGAGCAGGTGGCAGCCCGTTTTCGGGCCGACGCGGCCATCGTTACCGAGCCCAGCCATCTCAAGCTCACCATCGCCCATCGCGGCTTCGCCTGGTTCGAGGTCGCGGTCATCGGCCGCGCCGCGCACGGCTCGCTGCCGGAGGCAGGCATCGACGCCATCGCCAGGGCCGGGCACGTGCTCGTCGCCATCGAGGCTCTCGACCGCCGGCTGCGTTCGGCCGAGACGCACCCTCTCCTGCGCTGGGGCTCGGTGCACGCCTCGACGATCCGCGGCGGGCAGGAGATGTCGAGCTATCCGGCCGAGTGCGTCATCGGCCTGGAGCGCCGCACCCTGCCTGGCGAAACGCCCGCGGCGATGGAAGCCGAGATGCGGGCGCTGCTCGAGGACATCGCCTCCCGGGTGCCGGACTTCCGCTACGAGCTGCGCCCCGGCCTGCACCGGCCCGCCTTCGAGACGCCGGCCGATGCGGCCATCGTCAGGGGCGTCTCCGCCGCAGGTGCCGCCGTGATGGGATCCGCGCCCGCGCTTCGCGGCGAACCGTTCTGGACGGACTGCGCAATTTTGGCCGAGGCGGGCATTCCCTGCGTGATGTTCGGAGCCCATGGGGCGGGCGCGCACGCCGCGACGGAGTGGACCGACATCGCCTCCGTTCGGACGCTCGCCGGAATCCTGGAGCGCACCGCAGTCGAATTCTGCGGCTGAAGAGCGCAATCGTGGCAGCACAGCGGAACGGGTGAGGCGTTTTCGCGTTCACCTCGCCGAACACGAAGTTCGGTATGGGACGCAGCCATGAAGGGCGGATGGTGGGTACTCGCAGGCATCGTGGCCGGGCTCGGATGGCTCGGCCTCATCGCTTTCGGCGCCTGATCCCTTCCGGCGCATCCCCGATCGGGATCGACCGCCATGAGCGCAATCAAGGTCGCGCTGGCAGGGCTTGCCGCCCTCGCCGGCCCGATGATCTACGTCGCTGACCCCGTGCGGCCCGAAAGGCAGCCGCCGGTGTCGGAGCCCGTCAGGCTGGCCCAGGCGCAAGTGCGTCCGGCCGCGGTCCATGAGGTTCGCCCGGGCATTCGGGTCATCCTCGCCTCGCCCTTCGACGCGCCGGGCACGCGGCAGGAAGCCGCTCCCGTGTCGCCGGCGCTCGGCGTGCCGGAGGTGCTCTATGCGCAGGAGACCCAGCCGGTCCAGCAAGCCGGGCTGACGGCCACGGTTCAGACTGTCACGAACGATGAGCCGATCGTCTCCAAGTCCCGCCGGGTCACGCGGGTATCGGCCCGGCCGCAACGGAAGCGGGAGCCGCGCGGTCTTTTTGCCGCGCCGTTCTTCGCCTGGCTGAGGTGATGCAGGACTGCATCACTCGTCAAGTTAACGTAATGTTCGCCACGCATTGATCCAATTTGGTGGATTATCGGAACTTCGCGCCGCAAGGCGCCGTTCAAGCCCTGCGTAAGTGACGGAGCCCCGCCTGATGCCCTTCTCCCCCGACCGCCGCCTCTTCATCCTGGGGCTGCCTCTCGCTCTCGCCGGATGCGTGAGCGCGGGCCCGCCGCCCTACGTGATGGCGGAGCCGGGGCCTGGCATGGACCCGTTCGGCAACGACACCTATGCGGAGCTCGACAACGAGCCCTTCCCCGTTCCGGCCGTCGACGTCAGCCGGATCGACCCGGTCTTCCTGCGCCAGGTCGTCGCCTATGACGGTTCGGAGGCACCCGGAACAGTCGTCGTCGACCCCGCCGAGCGCTTTCTTTACCACGTCGGAGAGAACGGCCAGGCCGTCCGCTATGGTGTCGGGGTAGGCCGCGAGGGCTTCGGCTGGCAGGGCAACGCCACCATCCGCCGCAAGGCGGTGTGGCCGACCTGGACGCCGCCCAAGGAGATGATCCTGCGCCAGCCGGAGCTTCGGCAGTACGCCAACGGCATGCCGGGCGGCCTCGAAAACCCGCTCGGCGCACGCGCGCTCTACCTCTACCAGGGTGACCGGGACACGCTGTACCGCATTCACGGCACCAACGAGCCCGAGACCATCGGAACGCAGGTTTCTTCCGGCTGCATCCGCATGATCAACCAGGACGTCATCGACCTGCACCGCCGCGTACCGACCGGAACAAAGGTGGTGGTGCGCGGCATGGGCGTGGTCTGACGCGGGGCGTTGCAAGCCATCGTCCAAATCCGCCAAGCCTGTCCCCGATAACGCTCCCCCTGTCATCCCCGGCCGGAGCGCCGAAGGCGCGAAGGGGAAGGGGAGCCAGGGGCAGGATGTGAGCCCTTCTGCCCCTTGGGATTCAGGCTAGGAACAGGCCTGGATCCCCTTCCCGGCCCTGCGGGCCGCCGGGGATGACAAGGGGCGGCTCTACCGTTCACCGAGCCGAGACCACTCAGCCTGTCATCCCCGGCCGGAGCGCCGAAGGCGCGGAGGGGAAGGGGATCCAGGGGCCGGGTGTGAGCCCTTCTGCCCTCGAGCATCCGGGCGCAACACAGGCCTGGTTCCCCTTCCCGGCCCTGCGGGCCGCCGGGGACGACACACACACTTCGCGCTCAGCCCAGCGAGGACGCCAGCAGGAAGCCTGAACCGCCGCCGAGGCCGGGGCCGGGGTGGGTGGCGGCCCCGATGTGGTGCAGGCCGGCAACGTAGGTGGCGTGGTTCACCGAGCCCTTGAAGGGCCGCCAGAGGAAGAACTGGTCGATGCCGCAGAAGCCGCCATAGGGGTCGCCGCCGACGAGGTTGACGTTCATCGCCTCGAGGTCGGCGGGGGAATAGGCCCGCCGCGCGACGACGCTGTCGCGGAAGCCCTCGATGTGCTGCGCCAGAATGGCTTCTACCCGGTCGGCGTAGCGCTCGCGGATGGCCTCGGTCCAGGCACCGTCGGGAGGCGTGGCGATCTCGCCGGCGGCGTCGCCCTTGATATGGCGCGGCGCCTCGGGCAGCTGCAGCCAGAGCACCGCGCCGCCCTCCGGCGCACGGCTGGGGTCGAGTGCGGTGGGCTGGCCGACACAGATCGTCGGCTCGGCCGGGAGCATGCCGCGCTCCGCCTCGTTGGCGGCGCGCGAGACGCCGTCGAGGCCGGGCGTCAGGTGCAGCAGCGCGACCTTGCCGAGCTCGTCTCCGCCCTTCCAGCGCGGCGGGGCCGAGAGGGCGTAGTGGACCTGCATGTTGCCCTTGCCGTAGCGGAAGCGCTTCATTCCGTCCCGCACTGGCGCCGGCGGCGGTGTGGGCCAGTCGCGCAGCAGGCGGCCATAGAGCTGCTGCGGGGTGACCGAGCAAATCACGCCGCTGCGCGCGGTGACTGTCTCTCCGCCGGCCAGGCGTACTCCGGCGGCCCGGCCACCCGGGCCGGGGATGACGGCGTCGACCTCCGCGCCGGTGCGGATCGCGCCGCCATGGTCACGGATCAATCGGTCGAAGCCGTCGAGCAGTCTCTGCGCGCCGCCCTGCACGATGGGGCAGCCCGCGGCCTCGATGGCGAAGGCGATGACGCGGGCCATGGCGCCGGAATAGGCGCTCTCAGGGCCGAGCCCCGTGTGCAGCACCCATGGAGCCCAAAGCGCGCGGGAGAGATCGGATCCGTAGGAGGTCTCCAGCACCGCCCTGGCGCTCGTCAGGGCCTCACCGAACCAGGCAGCGAGCCCGCGCGGGCCGCGCTTCCACATCTCGCGCGCCATCGTCTTCAGCGTCGCAGCCGACCAGAGCTGGCCGCCGAGCAGCGCGAAGAGGAAGGGCGCGTCGGCGCCGAGGGCGTCCATCTGGGCCGCGAACGAGGCGCCATCGCCCTTCGTGAGCGCCTCCAGCGCAGCGACGTTCCGCGACCGGTCCTTCGTGAAGACCAGGTGCGATCCGTCCGGGCGCAGCACGCCCGTCGGCCTGTCGGCATGCGCGAAGGCGACGCCCCGCGCCTCCAGGTCCTTGCCGACGGCGCCATAGGCCGGCGACAGCAGGAAGAGCACGAAGGTCGTCGCCATGACGTCGTGGATATAACCCGGCGCCGTGCATTCCTCCGTGCGGATGCAGCCGCCGATCCGGTCGTTGCGCTCCAGCACCAGGACCTTGCGGCCCTTCTTGCCCAGCATTGCTGCCGCGACGAGCGCATTGATGCCGCTGCCGACGATGACGTAGTCGTGCTCGCTCATGCCGTGGCCCCGGCCCGGATCATCGCTCAGGAAAAAGGGAGGAGCCGCGGCGCTGCTCCCCCGTTGTGGTGGCTCAGGCTGGAGCGAGCGCCAGCGCCCGCACCGGCGAGCCCGTGCCGTTGACGAACTTCAGCGGCGCCGCGATCAGCACGGCGCCCTTGGGCGGCAGCTGATCGAGCTGGCACAGGCTGGCGAGGCCGTACTTGTTGGCCTTGTGCATCAGGTTGTGGGCGGGGAAGGGAGGGTTCATGCCGCCGGCCGAGCCTGCATCGGTCCCGACCGTTTCCGATCCCCAGCCGATGATGCCCTTCGACAGCAAGTACTCGATTGCCTCGGCCGTCGGGCCCGGCGAGTGCGGGCCGTTCGCGTCGGCGTTGAGGAAGCTCTCGGACGAGCCGTTGCGCTTGTACCAGTCCGTCCGCAGCAGCACCCAGCTTCCCGCCTCGATGGCGCCGTGCTGGCCTTCCCACTCCTTGATGCTCTCCACGGTGAGCAGGTAGTCAGGGTCGGCGGCGGTCTCCTTCGAGCGGTCGATCACATTGACTGGCGCCACGAAGTTCTGCGGCGGGATGCGGTCCGTCGTGCCGTCGGCGTAGTCCTTGCCGGTGATCCAGTGCACGGGCGCGTCGAAATGCGTGCCGGTGTGCTCGCCCAGCTCGAGCCAGTTCCAGGCCCAGTACGGCCCGTCCTGGTCGTAGTGGGAGATGGTGTGCACCTTTACGGGGGGCGTGTTCTTGCCGATCTGCGGCGGCAGGTAGATCACGGGTGTCTCCGGCCCGAGCGGCGCGGAAAGGTCCACCACCTTGACGGCGCCCGACAGGAGCGCCGAGCCGAGGCCGGCAAGCACGTTCGCAGAACTCATCGAAATCGTCCCCCTGGATCGCGGCGCCTACGGGCCGGTCGGCCGGGCGCCTTGCGGCGCGCGATCCTAAGCAAGCGCGGCGGCGCTGGGAACCGCTTTCGCGTGGCGCACGCGCTGGCGGGATTGCGCCGGAGGCCTGGCCTGTGCCACCCCTCGGCGCGAAGCTAGCTGCGGGGGCGGGGCATGGACTACGACGCGGTTGTCATCGGCGCTGGGCACAATGGTCTCGCGGCGGCGGTGCATCTCGCCACCAGAGGCTGGTCGGTGTGCGTCGTCGAGCGCAACGACGAGCCGGGTGGCGCGGTGAAGACGCGCGAGCTGACGCTGCCGGGCTTCCGCCACGACGTCGCGGCCATGAACCTGTCGATGTTCGCGGGGTCTCCCTTCTTCGCCGCGCACAAGGACCTGCTGCTCTCGCACGGCCTCGGTTTCGTGCCCGCCTCGCATTGTTTCGCCAGCGTCTTTCGTGACGGCACGCATCTCGGCGTCGGCACCGACCTCGAGGAGACGGCGTCGGCCATCGCCGCGCTCTCTCCCACGGACGCCGCGGCCTGGGGGGCAATGGTCGCCTCCTTCGGCGAGGATGCGCCGCACATCTTCGCCCTGCTCGGCTCCCCCATGCCGTCGCGGGCGGCGGCGGGCGTGGTGTGGAAGGCGTGGCGGCAGAAGGGGGCTGCCTGGGTCTACGATACCTTGCGCCTGCTGCTGGCGTCGCCGCGGGACTTCCTCGACGCGCGCTTCGCGAATGACAAGGTCAAGGCAATGATGGGGGCGTGGGGCCTGCATCTCGACTTCGCGCCGGACGTCGCTGGCGGCGCGCTGTTCCCCTACCTCGAATCCATGGCCAACCAGTGCTTCGGCATGGTCATCGGCCAGGGCGGGGCGGACACCATCGTCAAGGCGATGACCGGCGCGCTGAAGGCGAAGGGCGGCGAGATCCTGCTGGGCTCGCCGGTCGAGCGCATCGAGACGAAGGGCGGCGCGGCCTCGGCGGTGCGGCTTGTGGACGGGCGCACCATCGGTGCCCGGCGCGCCGTGATCTCCAACGCCCATCCGCAGCTCGTCTTCGGCAAGCTCCTGCCGGCGGATCCCGCCCGCGAGACGTTCGACCGCAAGGTCGCCGGGTTTCGGGCAGGGCCCGGCACGATGATGATCCACCTCGCCATGGACTCGCTTCCGGACTGGACGGCGGGCGAAGCGCTGAAGCGCTACGCGTACGTCCATGTTGCGCCCGACTTCGCGATGATGTCGCGGGTGTATGCCGAGGCCGCGGACGGGCTCCTGCCCGCCGAACCCGTGCTGGTCGTCGGCCAGCCCACCGCCGTCGACCCCTCCCGCGCGCCGGAGGGCAAACACGTGCTCTGGGTGCAGGTGCGGGTACTGCCGGCCGCGATCAAAGGCGATGCCTCGGGCGCCATCTCCGCTCCGGACTGGGACGGCGCGAAGGAGGCCTATGCCGATCGCGTGGTCGACCTCCTCGACCGCTATGCTCCGGGCGTGAAGGGCAAGATCCTTGGCCGCTGCGTCTTCTCCCCGCTCGACCTCGAGCGGGAGAACCCCAACCTCATCGGCGGCGACAATCTTTCCGGCAGCCACCATCTCGACCAGAACTTCCTGTTCCGGCCGGTCGCGGGCTGGTCGCGCTACCGGACGCCGGTCAAGTCGCTGTATCTGTGCGGCGCGCCGACCTGGCCGGGAGCCGGGACAGGCGCCGGGTCGGGCTTCATGCTGGCGAAGATGCTGGCCGGGTGAGCTCCGCCGCGATCTCGGCGACTGCGCGGAAGACAATGTCGGGAGCCGCAGCCTCGAGCGCGTCCAACCGCGTGTAGCCCCAGCCGACCGCGCCGAACCGCATGCCGCAGGCGCGCGCCGCCTCCAGATCCCGCAACTCGTCGCCAATGCAGAGCACGGCCTGCGGCGGCACGCCGGCCTGCTTTGTGACTGTGCGGAATTTCGCCGCCTTGCCGAAGGTGGAACTGCCGCAGGAGAAGATCGCGATCCGCGAGGCCGAGGGACCCAGCGTGCGGCGGACATTCTCCTCCGAGTTGGACGTTACGATCGCGAGCGTCAGGCCCGAGCCGGATAGCTCGTCCAGCATGTCCGCCACGCCAGGGAAGAGCCGGATCCGCTCCGCGTCACGCGCCGCCAGCCCGCGCATATGGCGTGCGACGAGCGGCAGCTTCCAGAACGGGATGCCGAGATGCGCGATGATCTGCCGGGCACTGCGCCCGCGCAGCATGTCGACCTGGTCGCCGCGCACGCGCCTGAAGCGATAGCGGTCCGCCACACCGTTCAGGACGTCGAGGAACCACGGAAAGCTGTCAGCCAGCGTTCCATCGAAGTCGAGGATGACGAGGCGGATGGGGGACATGGCGAACCGGATCACGGAGCCCGTGTGATGCCCCGTCCGCCCAGCACGGGCAACCCGGAGGGCAACCTTGTCCGCCACCGGCCCAGCCCTTGTCATCCCCGGCCGGAGCCGCGCAGCGGCGGAGGGGAAGGGGATCCCGTGCAGGGGCAAGAGGCCCGGCCCGGCAGGCGCCTTGGAGGAAAAGACCTGGATCCCCTTCCCGCGCCTGCGGCGCGCCGGGGATGACAGAGGGGGCCTTCAGTTCGTCAGTTCGCGGATGATCAGCGCAGCGCCTGACGCGAAGAGGAGGATCAGCACGACGATCCTGAACTGGGCCACGCTGGCGCGCTTGAAGAGGGCGGCGCCGATGAGGGTGCCGACGATGACGCCGGGCGTCGAGATCGTCAGGTCGCGGACCAGCACGGCGCGGTCGACATAGGGCAGCAGCAGCGGGATGCCGGCGAGCTGCATGGCGACGAAATAGGGCGCGTAGACGCCGCGCTGCTCGGCGATGGTCCAGTCCTTGAGCGAGATCCAGATGGTGGTGAGCGCGCCCGAGAACCCCGCGAGGCTGCCGAGCACGCCACCAGTGAAGCCCGCGAGGGCGTCGGCCCAGACGGGGCCCCAGCGCAGCGGCCTGGGATGGCCCAGCGCCACCACCGCCAGCGGGTAACCGATGAGGAAGACGCCCAGCCCCAGCCGCAGAGGGCCCACGGGCGTGCGGGTGACGAGGTAAAGCCCGATCGGCAGACCGACGAGGCCGCCCGCGACGAAGGGCGCGAGCTTGCGCCACTGCGTCTGGATGCCCAGCCGCGCGATGCTGATCATCTGCGAGACGAAGGACAGGGCGAGCACCAGCGCGGTCGCGTCGACCGGCCGGTGCACCTGCATCAGGAAGCCGCTCGCCACCAGCGCAAAGGCGAAGCCGGCCAGCCCGGAGACGAGCGCCGCCAGCGCCGTGACGCCGGCGACGAGAAGGTCGGCGTGCGTCACATCGCGCGCAGGGTGCGGTCGAGGACGTCGACCATTCGGTCGATGTGGGCGGTCTCCATGACGAAGGGCGGCGCGATGACGGCCGAGTCGCCGGTCGTCTTCACATGCAGGCCGTTGTCGTAGAGCTTCTTCTGCAGGACGTGCCCGGCTTTGCCGGGCGTGCCCATCGGCGCCACGTCGACACCGCCCATCAGGCCGTAGCCGCGGATGTCGGTAACCGCCGGGATGCCCTTCAGCGAGAACAGACCCTCGAGGAAGTAGGCCGACATCTGGGCGCCGCGCTCGAACAGGCGCTCCTTCTCGTAGATGTCGAGGGTGGCGATGCAGGCAGCGCAGGCGGCGGGATGCGCCGACCAGGTGTAGCCGTGGAAGAACTCGATCGTGTCCTGCGGCGCCTTCTCCATCATCAGGTCGTAGATTGAGGTCTTGGCGGCCACGGCGGCCATGGGCTGCGCGCCGTTGGTGATGGCTTTGGCCATGGTCATGATGTCCGGCGTCACGCCAAAGCTCTGCGCGGCGAAGGAGCGTCCGGTGCGGCCGAAGCCGGTGATGACCTCGTCGAAGACAAGCAGGATACTGTGCTTGTCGCAGATCTCGCGCAGCCGCTTCAAGTAACCCTTCGGCGGCACGAGCGTGCCCGTGGATCCGGCGATGGGCTCGACGAAGACGGCGGCGATGGTGTCGGCGCCATAGGTCTGGATGATGCGGGTCAGGTCGTCGGCGAGGTCGGCGCCGTGCTCGCCCTCGCCGGGCACGAAGCGGTTCTCGGGGATGTGGGTGTGGCGCATGTGGACGGCGCTCGGCAGGCCCATGCCGAACCAGCGGCGATTGTTGACCATGCCCGACAGCGCCACGCCGCCGAAATTGACGCCGTGATAGGCCCGCTCGCGCGAGACGAAGAGTGTGCGCTGCCCCTCGCCGCGGACGCGGTGATAGGCGAGAGCCAGCTTCATGGCGGTGTCGACCGCCTCCGAGCCGGAGTTGACGAAGAAGATGCGGTCCAGCCCGGCCGGGGTCAGCTGCGCCACGCGCTCGGCCGCCTCGAAGGCCTTGGGATGCGAGCGCTGGAAGCTGGAGGAGAAGTCGAGTTCCAGAAGCTGCTTGTGCACCGCCTCTGCGATCTCGCGGCGGGCATGGCCGGCGGGCGTGGTGAACAGGCCGGACGAGCCGTCCAGCACCTCGCGGCCCTCGGGCGTGTAGTAGAACACGCCCTCGGCGCGGGCGAACATCTTCGGGTCGGCCTTGAAATCCCGGTTCGGCGTGAACGGGATCCAGAACGCATCGCCCCCCTCGCCCATGCCAGTGGACTGGACCATCGACCGCCTCCGTCAGACAAAAGTTTCGGCGGCGGCGCGGATCGCGCCACCTTCACGCTGGCGGATGGTGCCAGTTGCGGGCATTCTTGCTTAGGTCCAGTCCAAGGGCTTCGCATGGAACACCCCGCCGAAATCGAGGACAGCACTTCTCATGCCGACCCGCCGGGCCGAGGCCCGGGCGACGAGGCCGTCATGTGGCGGGCGCTGTTCCGCGACTTCGGACAGTCGGACCGTCCCCTGCAGCAGCAGATCCGCCAGACCGTCGTCGCCGCCATCGAGGCTGGACGCCTGCAGGCCGGCGCGCGCATGCCCTCAAGCCGCCGGCTCGCGGACGTGCTGGACATCGCCCGCAACACGGCCGTCCTCGCCTATGCCCAGCTGGTCGAGGAAGGGTTCCTGGTGGCCCGGGAGCGCTCCGGCTACTACGTGGCCACCGCGGGCCGGCGCACCTCGCCGTCCCGAGGGGGCGTCACAGGCGGGCGATTCCGTCTGGCAGGCGAGGCTGGCGCGCCACCCCGCGGCAGAGCGCAACATCGTCAAGCCCCGCGACTGGCTGCGCTACCCCTACCCCTTCATCTACGGACAGTTCGACCCGACGCTGTTTCCCACCAATGACTGGCGCGAATGCGCGCGCTCGGCCCTGTCGGTGACCGAAATCCACAACTGGGCCCGCGACCTCGTCGACGGGGACGATTCCGAACTCGTCGACCAGCTGCGCCTGCATGTCCTGCCCCGGCGCGGCATCTGGGTGTCGCCCGACGAGATCATCATCACCATCGGCGCGCAGCAGGCGCTGTTCATGCTGGCCGACCTCCTGGTCACGCCGGAGACGCGGGTGGGCATCGAGGATCCCGGCTATCCCGACGCGCGCAACATCTTCGGGCTGCGCACGCGGCGGGTCGTGCCGCTCCCGGTGGACGATGGCGGGCTGGTTTGCGGCGAGGCGCTCGCCGGCGTCGACCTCGTGATGGTGACCGCCGCTTCCCATTGCCCGACGACCGCGCCGATGGGCACGCAGCGCAGGGAGGAACTGCTGCGGCAGGCCGAGGCGCGGGACATCCTGATCGTCGAGGACGACTACGAGGGCGACCTCGTCTCCGAGGCGGGCGGGCTGCAGTCCCTCAAGGCGGCGGACCGTGGAGGGCGGGTGCTCTACATCGGCTCCCTGTCGAAGTCGCTGGCGCCGGGACTGCGGCTCGGCTACGTCGTCGCCCCGGCTCCGGTGGTGCGGGAACTGCGCGCGCTGCGGCGGCTGATGCTGCGTCACCCCCCTCTCAACAACCAGCGGGCCGCGGCGCTTTTCCTGTCCCTCGGGCATTACAGGGCGCATCTGCGGCGCATCGCCGTGGGGCTCGGCCGGCGCGCCGACGTGCTGACCGCCGCACTGGCGAGGCATTTGCCGGATCATCGCGGGCACGGCGTTTCGGGAGGGTCGAGCTTGTGGGTGCAGGGCCCGACCTCCCTCGACGCCGGGCGGCTCGCCCGGGCCGCAGCCGGAAGGGGCGTGCTGATCGAGCCCGGCGAGATCTTCTTTGCCGGGCCGGATGCGCCGCGGAATTTCTATCGCCTGGGCTTTGGCTCAATTCCGGCCGAACGGATCGAGCCGGGCATCGCCGCGCTCGCGCAGGCTGCGAGGGAGGCCTGAGTGTCTGGCACCATCGCTGGCGCGCGGCCTGGAACCAGCCTGGCCCCACGACATGGCGGGACGCTCCAGCTAGCTTGAGCGCCGACGCATCGAGGGGCGAACCGCCCCCATTTCCGCGCGCGCCGGAGAGCCGCGCCCGAACAGGATCGAGGAGACGCCCATGCCGAAGATGTCCGCCAGCGAGGCCTTCGTCGAAACCCTCGTCGCGCATGGCGTGACCGATATCTTCGGCATTGTCGGCTCGGCCTACATGGACGCGCTCGACCTGTTCCCGACGGCAGGCATCCGCTTCATCCCGACCGTGCACGAGCAGGGCGCCGCCCACATGGCCGACGGCTACAGCCGCGTCTCCGGCCGTCACGGCGTCTGCATCGCGCAGAACGGCCCGGGCATCACGAACTTCGTCACCGCCATCGCGGCCGCCTACTGGGCGCATTCGCCGGTGGTGGCGATCACGCCGGAGACTGGCACGGGCACGATCGGGCTGGGCGGCTTCCAGGAGACTGAGCAGCTGCCGATCTTCTCCAAGATCACCAAGTACCAGGCGCATGTCTCCAAGCACCCGCGCATGGCCGAGCTGCTGGCGCGCTGCTTCGACATGGCAATGAGCGAGCGCGGGCCGACGCAGTTCAACATCCCGCGCGACAATTTCTACGGCGAGGCGGACTACGACATCACCGTGCCGAAGAAGATCCTGCGCGGCCCGGGCGCCGACGAGAGCCTCGACGAGGCGGCCGACCTGCTGGCGCAGGCGAAGTTCCCGGTCATCGTGTCGGGCGGCGGCGTCATCATGTCGAACGGCATCCAGGAATGCGTGGCGCTGGCCGAGCAGCTGAAAGCGCCGGTGGTCAACTCCTACCTGCACAATGACAGCTTCCCCAGCGACCATCCGCTGTGGACCGGTCCACTGGGATACCAGGGCTCGAAGGCGGCAATGAAGCTCATCGCCGAGGCTGACGTGGTGCTGGCGCTCGGCACCCGGCTCGGTCCGTTCGGCACCCTGCCCCAGCACGGGCTCGACTACTGGCCGAAGAACGCCAAGATCATTCAGGTCGACAGCGACCATCGCATGCTCGGCCTCGTCAAGCAGATCTCGGTCGGGGTCGTTGGCGATGCGCGCGAGGCGGCCAAGGCGCTCGCCTACCGCCTCGCCAACCGCAAGCTCGCCTGCTCAGCCAACGCGCCGCAGCGTCTCGACCGCATCAAGGCGGAGAAGGACGCCTGGGAGCGCGAGCTCGATGGCTGGACGCACGAGAAGGACGACTGGTCGGTCGAGATCTCGAAGGACTCGCCCTTCATGCACCCGCGCCAGATGCTGCGGGAGCTGGAAAAGGCGATGCCGCAGGATGCCATGGTGTCGACCGACATCGGAAACATCTGCTCGGTCTCGAACTCCTACCTGCGCTTCAAGAAGCCGAACTCGATGTTTGCGGCAATGAGCTTCGGAAACTGCGGCTACGCCCTGCCCTCGATCATCGGCGCCAAGGTCGCGGCTCCCGACCGCCCGGCCGTAGCCTATGTCGGCGACGGCGCCTGGGGCATGAGCTTCGGCGAGATCCTCACCTGCGTGCGCGAGGACATCCCGGTCACGGCCGTGGTGTTCCACAACAAGCAGTGGGGCGCGGAAAAGAAGAACCAGGTCGACTTCTACGACACGCGCTTCCTCGGCGTGAACCTGACGAACCCGAGCTGGGCCGAGGTGGCCCGTTCCATGGGCGCGGAGGGTGTCACCATCGACAAGCTCGGCGACGTCGGCGAGGCACTCGACAAGGCCTGTGCCGCGCAAAAGCACGGCAAGACGACGGTCATCGAGGTGATGGTGACGCAGGAGCTCGGCGACCCCTTCCGCCGCGACGCCCTGAAGAAGCCGCACCGGCTGCTGGAGAAGTACGCGCACACCAACGTCGCGTAATGCCGATCGTCATCCCGGGCGCGCCGCAGCGCGAAGCGATGCGGTGCTGACCCGGGATCCAGGGCCATATCGCATGGAGTTCCTGGATCCCGGCTCTCCGCTTTGCTTCGGCCGGGATGACGGCGCTTGGCCCTCTTGCCCGGGGCTCCACGTTCAGCTATGCGCGCCCGACGACGCGCGGTCCGGCGTTTGTCTGGACCGCGAGCCTCCAGGCCCGCTCTGCACTCGCCGAGCGGGTCCAAAGATGCGCTGTCCGTGACTACTGCCAGTCGTTGAGCATGCGGGCCCGGATCGTGCCCGGCAGGCCGCGGATCTCCTCGACGACGGCCCGCCCGTCGAAGGCCGAGCCGTCGGCGTCGAGGACGACGTAACCGACCGAGCCGTCGGTCTGGTAGTACTGCGCCGCGATGTTGACGCCGCGATGCGCGAAGACCTCGTTGAGGCGGCCCAGCATGCCCGGCATGTTCTCCTGCACCTGGATGAAGCGCGTGCCCGAGGGCCGCGGGGGCAGCTGCACCTGCGGGAAATTCACCGCGCCCAGGGTCGAGCCGACGTCGCTGTAGTCGACGAGCTTCCGCGCCACCTCGGCGCCGATGCGCTCCTGCGCCTCTTCGGTCGAGCCGCCGATGTGCGGGGTGAGGATGACGTTGTCGAGGCCCTGCACCGGCGAGCGGAAGACTTCGCCATTGGCCGACGGCTCCTCCGGGAACACGTCGACCGCCGCACCGGCGAGATGGCCGGAGCGCAGGGCCGCGGCCAGCGCGTCGAGGTCCACCACGGTGCCGCGGCTGTTGTTGATGAGGAAGGAACCCGGCCGCATCAGTGCGATTTCGGCGGCGCCGATCATGCCCTGCGTGCCCCGGTTCTCCGGCACGTGCAGGCTCACTACGTCGCTGGCGGCCAGGAGATCCTGCAGGCTTGCCACCGGCTCCGTGTTGCCGTGGCGAAGCTTGTCCGTGAGGTCGAAGAAGATGACCCGCATGCCGATGGCTTCCGCCATGGTCGAGAGCTGGCTGCCGATATTGCCGTAGCCGACGATGCCCAGCACCTTGCCGCGCACCTCGCGGCTGCCCTTGGCCGACTTGTCCCATTCGCCGCGATGCGCCCCCACCGAGCGCGGAAAGATGCGGCGGAAGAGCATGATGATCTCGCCGATGACGAGCTCGGCCACGCTGCGGGTGTTGGAGAAGGGAGCATTGAACACCGGCACGCCGCGCGCCCGGGCCGCGCCGAGCTGGACCTGGTTGGTGCCGACGCTGAAGCAGCCGATCGTGATCAGCCGGTCGGCATGGGACAGCACGGTGTCCGTGATCTGCGTGCGCGAGCGGATGCCGAGGATGTGGACGCCTTTCAGCGCCTGGTGAAGCTCGTCGCCGCCGAGCGCGCGGGTGAGCCGGGTCAGGCTGGTATAGCCCGCGCCTTGGAAGAGCTCGACGGCGCTGTCGTTGACGCCTTCAAGAAGGAGGACGCGGATCTTGTCCTTGGACAGGGACAGGCGGTCGGACATGGCGGGAACACCCTCGTTCAGGGGAGGTCTCCCATAGCGGAGGCCTCACCGCCTGTCATCCCCGGCCGGAGCTGCCCGGCGATGGCCGCCGTGTCGAGGAGGATTGCAAGGCTGGATCCCCTTCCCCCGCCTGCGGCGCGCCGGGGATGACAGGACGCAGAGCCCTCCCCCGTGTCATCCCCGGCCGGAGCGGCGCAGCCGCGGAGGGGAAGGGGATCGAGGGGCGGCAGTACTCTCCCGTTCCGCCGTTGTCCGCCCCGGCTCTGACGCAGTCGAACAGGCCTGGATCCCCTTCCCGCGCCTGCGGCGCGCCGGGGATGACAGGGCGCGGAGCCCTCCCCAAGTCATCCCCGGCCGGAGCGGCGCAGCCGCGGAGGGGAAGGGGACCCAGGGGTGGCAGTACTCTCCACGTTCCGCCGTTGTCCGCCCCGGCTCTGACGCCGTTGAACAGGCCTGGATCCCCTTCCCGCGCCTGCGGCGCGCCGGGGATGACAGGGCGCGGAGCCCTCCCCAAGTCATCCCCGGCCGGAGCGGCGCAGCCGCGGAGGGGAAGGGGACCCAGGGGTGGCAGTACTCTCCACGTTCCGCCGTTGTCCGCCCCGGCTCTGACGCCGTTGAACAGGCCTGGGTCCCTTTTCCCGCGCCTGCGGCGCGCCGGGGATGACACGGCACTTGCCGGTGCACGCAGGGGACCTTGACGCCCGCGATGGTGATGCGCTGGACCCAGCAAAGGCGGGCCAATCCGCTTGCGCCCGGGCCGGTTTTGCGGTGCAACCGGGCGAGCGGAGGGCGACATGGCCGGGCATGCTGGATACGACGTCGCGATCGTGGGGGCGGGCATCGTCGGGCTCGCGCATGCGCTCATGGCGGTACGGCGGGGCAAGCGCGTGGTGGTGATCGACCGCGATGCGCAGGCCAACGGCGCGTCGATCCGCAATTTCGGCTTCATCACGGTGACCGGGCAGCAGGCGGGCGACTGCTGGCGGCGGGCGATGCGCTCCCGCGACGTATGGCTGGAGGTGGCGGGCCCGGCCGGGATCAGGGTCGAGCACGAGGGCCTCGTCGTCGCAGCACGGCGTCCCGAGGCCAAGCGTGTGCTGGAGGCATTCTGCGCCACGGAGATGGGCCGCGACTGCGCCATGCTGACACCGGCCCAGGCCATCGACCGGGTGCCTGCCCTGCGTCGCGAGGCCATTGAAGGCGCGTTGTGGTCGCCGCACGAGCGGCGGGTCGAGAGCCGGCAGGCCATCCCGTTGCTGGCGCGCTATCTCGAGGAGGGGCTCGGCGTCACCTTCATGCGCTCGACGCTGGTGAACGCGGTGGAGACGCCACGTCTCTCGACCACGCGGGGCGACGTCCGGGCCGACACGGTGATCGTCTGCCCCGGCCACGACCTGCAGACGCTCTTCCCCGGCCGGCTCGCCCCCTACGGCATCACGCATTGCAAGCTGCACATGATGCGCGTCGCACCGGCAAGCCGGGCGCCCCTGGGGGCAGCCGTCATGTCCGACCTCGGCCTGGTGCGCTACCTCGGCTATGCCGAGCTGCCGGAGGCGGCTGCGCTGAAGGCGCGGCTGCAGGCCGAACAGGCGGATGCCTTGGCCCACGGCGTTCACCTCATCGTCGTGCAGTCGGCCGATGGATCGCTGGTCGTGGGAGACAGCCACCACTACGGCGAGACGGTGGATCCGTTCGCGCCCGAGGAGGTGGACGACATCATCCTGCGCGAGATTGACGTCGTCCTCGACCTTCCCGGCCGGCACGTGACAGAGCGCTGGACAGGGACCTATGCATCCGCATCCGACCGGCTGATGCTGGTCGACAGGCCATCTCCGGCCGAGCGCATCGTGATGATCACAAGCGGCACGGGTGCTTCCACATCCTTTGCCATCGCCGAGGAGGTGATCGGCGAACTCTTCGGATCGCAAACGCAGGAGCAGCGCGCATGACGCTCAAGGCCGCCATCTTCGACTGGGCCGGCACCACCATCGACCACGGCTCGCGCGCCCCCATGGGGGCGTTCGTGCAGGTGTTCGGCGAATTCCAGGTGCCGATCTCCATCGCCGAGGCCCGTGGCCCCATGGGCCTGCCGAAGTGGGACCACATCAAGGCCCTGCTCGACAACCCTGCGATCGCTGCTCGCTGGACGGAGGCCCACGGCAAGGCTCCGGCGAAGGACGACATCGACCGGATCTACGACGTCTTCGTGCCGCTCAACACGAAGGTCGTCACGGATTACGCCGACCTCATCCCCGGCACCGTCGAGATGGTGGCAGAGCTGCGCCGGCGGGGGATGAAGATCGGATCCACGACAGGATACGTCCGGCCCATCATGGAAAGGCTGCTGCCGGCGGCTGCGGCGCAGGGCTATGCGCCGGACAACCTGGTCTGCGCCGGCGACCTCGCCGACGGGCGGCCAAGCCCGCTGATGATGTACAAGTGCTTCACCGACCTGAATGTCTGGCCGGCCGGCGCCGTGGTGAAGGTGGACGACACCACGCCGGGCATCGCCGAGGGCATCGCGGCCGGAAGCTGGACCGTCGGCGTCACGCTGTCGGGCAATGGCGTCGGCCTGTCGCGGGAGGAGCTGGCGGCGACATCCACGGCCGAGAAGGATCGCCTGCGGGCAATCGCGGCGCGCGACCTGCTGAGGGCGGGGGCGCATTACGTCATCGACAGCATCGCCGACCTTCCGCCTGTCCTCGACGCCATCGAGGGAAGGCTGGCGCGCGGCGAGCGCCCCTGAGGCGCACGCAGGCGCTCACAGGCGCTCTCCGGAGCGCGGGTCTTCAGACCCGCAGTTCAACGCGCGTCCGAAAACGGGCGGTCCAACGAGCAACAAGCATCCGTCATCGTCCCAATGGCGCCCTTTATTGAGCCCGGCCAGTATCGAGAGATGATTCGCCGGGCGCCCGTGATGCCAAAACGTGACATGGACCTCCGGCTCGGCGAAGTGGTCGGCTCGATCATTGCGGCGTGTGCCCTCGTCGTCGTCGCCTTCCTGCTGATGGCGATGATGGCGGGGTAGCCGCCGGAAACAAATACTCACCCTGATTACGGTTTTCCAGGTTGGCTTATCGCGGCGTTCAAGGTCGTAGCTGCATAAGCCTGGGAATGGTCTGCGACGGAGCCAAGGCGGCCCTCGCGAGACGAGCCACGGAAGTCGGGGGCGGGCATGTGTGAGTGTTGTGTGTCATCCACGGGGTTGTCGCGCCGGGCGATGCTGGGAGCCGGCCTGCGCGTGGCCGGGTTAGCGGCCGCCGCGAGCGTTCTGCCGCTCGGCGCGGTTCGCGCCGACGAAGCGGACGCGGTCATTTCCCGCCCCAACGCGATCCCGCCCGACGAGGCCTTGCAGCGCCTCGTCGCGGGCAATGCCCGGCATGCCGCCAACATGTCCACGAACCGGGATCCCTCGGCCGGCCGAATCGCCCGGGCGTCGGCCCAGTATCCATTCGCTGCCATCGTCAGCTGCGCGGATTCCCGCGTCGTTCCCGAATTCGCCTTCGACCAGGGCTCCGGCGATCTTTTCGTCGTCCGAGTAGCCGGCAACGTCGTGGACGATGACGGCCTCGCAACCCTCGAATACGGGGTCAAGGCGCTGGGCGTTCCCCTCATCCTGGTGCTCGGCCACAGCGGCTGCGGTGCGGTGGCGGCGACCATCAAGGTCGTAAAGGAGGGCGTGACGCTCCCCGGGCACCTGCCCGGCCTCGCGGCCGCGATCAGGCCCGCGGTGGAGACGGCCATCGAGGAGCACCCGGACGACCTGCTCGTGGCGGCAACGCGTGAGAACGTGAAGCACGTCCTGAAGCGGATCGGCGATGCGTCGCCGGTGATCGCCGGCTTCCTCGCCGACGGCAGCGTGAAGGCTGCGGGCGGCGTCTACGACATCGCAAGCGGCAAGGTCACGCTGCTCTGAGGCGGAAGGGCGGGGCCGCGCTGGCCCCTGCCCTCACCCTCGTCAGCGCACGGGCGGCGCGTAGAGGATGCCGCCCATCGACCAGAGCTGGTTGATGCCGCGCGGTATGGCGAGCTTCGACTCGCGCCCGACATTGCGCTCGTAGATCTCGCCGTAATTGCCGACGGCCTTCACGGCCTTGGCCACCCAGTCGTTGGACACGCCGAGGCTCTCGCCGAGCTTGCCGTCGGTCCCGACAAGGCGCTGGACGTCGGGCTTCTTGGAGGCGAGCGCTGCATCGACGGTGGCCGTGGTCACGCCCAGTTCCTCGGCATTGACCAGCGCGAAGCCGACCCACTTCACCAGCGTGAACCACTTGGTGTCGTCGGCGCGCACGACGGGACCGAGCGGCTCCTTGGAGATGATGTCGGCAAGGATGACGTGGTCGCCAGGCTTCTCCAGCCGCAGCCTTTCGGCGTGGAGCTGGGAGACGTCGCTGGTGAGGACGCCGCAATTGCCTTCCGAATAGGCCTTCAGCGCGTCGGCGGGAGAGGACAGCTCGACCAGCTCGGCCTTCATGCCGTTCTGGGCGAAGTAGTCCACTACGTTGTCCTTCGTGGTGGTGCCCGCCTGGACGCAGACCTTGGCGCCATCCAGCTCGAGTGCCGAGGTGGTGTTGGCGGCCTTGGGCACCATAAAGCCCTGGCCGTCATAGTAGGTCACGCCGGTGAAGGCGACGCCGTACTCCGTCTCGCGGCCGAGGGTCCAGGTGGAGTTGCGGGCGAGCAGGTCGACCTTGCCGCCCTTCAGCGCCTCGAAGCGCTCGGCCGCCGAGAGCGGCACGAACTTGACCTTGGTGGCATCGCCGAGAGCGGCGGCGGCTACGGCGCGGCAGAAGTCCACGTCGAAGCCCGACCAGTTGCCCTTGTCGTCCGGGCTGGAAAAGCCGAGCAGTCCCTGGCTGACGCCGCAGACCAGTTCGCCGCGCTTCTTGACGGCGTCGAGCGTCTGCGCCGCGGCCGGCAGCGCGGAGACGAGGAATGCCGCCCCGGCGGCGGCGAGCGCGAGACGGAGCCCGCGGCGAGTGGCGTGGCTCTTCCCGGCGGCGAGATGCGGCATGACGACCCCCGATGATGATTGGACGGGCGGTCGCGCCTGGTTGCGCCGGTCCGCCGGAAAACGCGACGCGTGTGCGGGCGGCGGGGCACACCCCGCCGCCAGGGCCGGCCTCAGAGGCTGGCCTGTTGCCTGACGACGACCTTGGTGCCCACCGGCACGCGCTCATAGAGGTCGATGACGTCGTTGTTGACGAGGCGGAAGCATCCGGAGGACACGGCGTGGCCGATCGTGTCCGGCTGGTTCGTGCCGTGGATGCGGTAGACCGTGCCGCCGAGATACATGGCGCGCGCGCCCATGGGGTTGCCCGGTCCGCCGGCCATGAAGCGCGGCAGGTAGGGCTGGCGTTCGATCATCTCCGGCGGCGGGCGCCAGTCCGGCCATTCCTGCTTGCGCACGACCTTCACGAGGCCGTTCCACTGGAAGCCGTCGCGGCCGACGCCGATGCCGTAGCGCAGCGCCCGGTTGTTGCCCTGCACCAGATAGAGGTAGCGCTCGCTGGTGTGGACGACGATCGTCCCCGGCGCCTCTGTGGTGCGGAAGAAGACGACCTGCTTCTCCCAGGGACCGGAGAGCTGCTGGCTTTCCTCGGACGGCACCAATCCCGGCTGGTCGGGCACGTCGACAAAGTCCGGAGGAATGGGCGGGCTTTGCGCCGCAGTCGGCAGCACCCACATCATGGCTCCCGCGGCGAGCGCGGCGAGCACGGCCGTGAGATGCTTCCTCCGGGGGGCTTCTTGCGTATGCATCATGAGGCCCTCGTTCCTTCTTGTTGAGGTTCTCAGGTCTTGGCAGCCGCGGGCTTGGCGGTTGCCGGTTTGGCTACGGCGGGCTTGGCGCCCCCCGGCGCGCCGCAGCGGACATAGATGAAGGTGCCGTAGCGGCCGGCCACCTCGGGATCCATCCAGGCCATGGTCATGGTGTCGCCCGTAAAGGCCAGGATCTCGCGGTCAAAGACGTCGCCCGGAGGCGTCCCGTCCGGACCCACGAAGGTGCGGCCGCCGGCCGTCTTCACGATCAGCTCGCGCGGCTCCTTCTCGTCGGCAAGATGCATCATCACGCCGCCCGTCGGGCCCTTGTTGATGACGTAGGGATTGGAGCACTGGGCGCGCGCCTCGTTCTGCGTGCGCGGCTTGTCCTTGTCCTCGCGGTAGGAGGCGAGGCCCCAGCGGCCGAGGAGCTGGTCGGCCGTAACGGTCGGCCCGGGCGGAGGTTGAGGCATGCTCGACCCCGAGGGGTTCATCAGCATGCCGTCGGACGCGCATCCCTGCAGGAGCGCCGCGAAACCCGCGACCGCGACGAGGGCCGCCAGCGAGCGGCCCCGGACCTGTACAAGCGCCATGTTCCCCCCTCGCCAAGTCTCACTGCGCGAAAGCCGCATCAAGGACAAGCTGCAGTTGCAGCGGACTATAGGCGAGCGCCGGCGCCGGCGTCCATGACCTATGTGAAGCGGCGGGCAGGCACGCAGCAGCTGTCCGGCATTGCGTCGGCCGGAGCCGTATAAGCCTGCCGGACAGCCTGGCAGAGCCACAAAAGTTCAGTTTGACTTGTTTAGTGGAGCATGATCCCCTGAACAGGAATGGGCCCTCAACCTGCCGCCACAAGGCATGGGTGCCCGAGGAAACGCCGTGTCCCACGGCCATCGGATTGGCGCCCAGCAAGGCGCGCAGGGGTCAGTCAGCGTCTGCCGGCGCGGCCGGGCTGCTGCATGCCTGTGCCGGCCGCGGCGGTTTAGTGCGCAGGGGGAGGATAACAGTATGACGATGCTTCAGGCTCGCCTGATCCCCCTCACCGCCACCTGCCGTCCGCACATTCCACGGACTGCAGATCGCGCTTCGCAAGCGGGATGTCTTGACGCCCGGCGACCCGGATTCGGGGCTGGAGCGCGGTGATCGTGCTGCCATCAACTTCCCAGATTTGCTCTTCTTCGCTGCGGCCGGCAACCGGCTGCGGGCCTGAGGAGTCCATGATGAAAGACGCATCGACGAGCACCGGGGAGTGACAATGGACGCAGCCCTTCTCGACCGGCTGATCGATGCCGTCGCCGGTGCCGTCATCGCCCATGCCGACGAACTCACGGATCTCGACCAGGCCATCGGTGACGGTGACCACGGCATCAACATGAAGCGTGGCTTCGAGGCCGTGCTCGCCGACAAGGCCGCGATCTCCGCCAAGCCGCTGCCGGATGCGCTCAAGGCCATCGGCACGACGCTGGTCATGAAGGTCGGTGGCGCCTCGGGCCCGCTCTACGGCACCCTGTTCATGGCGCTGGGCAAGGAAATCGGGCCCGCCGCCAGCCGGGACGACTTGGACCGGGCTTTCCGGGCCGCGTTCGAGGCGGTGAAGGCGCGCGGCAAGTCGGAAGTCGGGCAGAAGACGATGCTGGACGTCCTGGCCCCGGTCGCGGACATCCTGGCCACGGCCAACCCCGCGGCCATCGCGGCCAGGGCAGCACAGGCTGCCGAGGCGACGATCCCGGTGAAGGCCATCCGGGGCCGCGCCTCGTTCCTCGGTGACCGCTCGATCGGGCACATGGATCCCGGCGCGCGCTCATCCTCACTCATGATAGCGGCCGCGTGCGGCGTTCTCGGAGGCAAGGCATGAGCGGCAATGTCGGCATCGTCATCGTCTCGCACTCGCCCAAGGTGGCGGAAGGCGCAGCCGACATGGTCCGCCAGATGGTCGGCGAGGACGTGCCCCTTGCCTGGGCCGGGGGCAATCCCGACGGCGGCCTCGGCACCGATGTCGGCCGCATCATGGAGGCGATCGACACAGCGTGGTCGGAGGCGGGCGTCGCCATCCTCGTCGATCTCGGCGGTGCCGAAACGAACAGCGAGATGGCCATCGAGATGCTCGACGATGCCAAGCGCGAGCGCGTCGTCGTCTGTAACGCACCGCTGGTGGAAGGCGCCGTGATCGCTGCGGCCGAAGCTTCCGGCGGGTCCGACCTCGAGACCGTGCGGCGCATGGCCGAGGAACTTTCCCCCCAGTGACGGCGCCGGAGGACACCCGATGAGCGACACGGCAAGCGGCTCGGCCGTGCTGACCAACGAGGTAGGACTGCATGCCCGCCCCTCGGTGAAACTCACCCAGCTGGCGAAGAGCTTCGCCTGTGCGGTCGAGGTCGCCCTCGGCCCGGAGGGACCTTGGTTCGACGCCAAGAGCCCGGTCAAGATGATGCGCGTGCGCGCCGGCAAGGGTTCGACCCTGTTCATCCGCGCCACCGGCGAGGGAGCCGGCGCGGCGGTAGCTGCGGTCGAGGGCCTGATCGAGGACCGTTTCGGCGAGGACGAGCCTGCGGGAGGCGCGACCGCCCATGCCTGACGGCTCGTCCGGACGTCTCCTGAAGGGCCGGCCGGCTTCGCCCGGCCTGGCGGCTGGGCCTGTGCACGTCCTCGCCGGGCAGCATGTGACGCGCGTGCCGAGCGGTGATCCCTCGACCGAGGCCGCCGACCTTTCGGCAGCCATCGCGTCCGCGTCCGCGGCCCTTGAGACACTTGCCGCAGCTTCGGCCGGCGAGGCGGCGGACATTCTCGGGTTCCAGGTCGCGCTGCTCTCTGATGATGAGCTGTCCCGGCCGGCTTTCGCCGCCATCGCGGACGGGGTCTCGGCGGACCAGGCGTGGTCCGCCGCGCTCGACACCGAGATCGCGGGCTACCAGGCGGCGGAGGAAGAGTACTTCCGGGCGCGGGCTGCCGACCTCGTCGATCTTCGTGACCGGGTCCTTCTGACGCTCGCCGGGGCCGGCGCGGACACTATTCCGGCCGGCGCCGTCGTGGTGGGCACGGACCTGCCGCCGTCCCGCTTCCTCGGTATCGACTGGTCGGCCGGCGGTGCGATCGTGCTCACGGGCGGCAGCCCTTCCAGCCATGTCGCGGTGCTCGCCCGATCCCGAGGCGTGCCGATGGTGGTGCAACTCGGCGGTGACCCCGCCGCGCTCGGCGACTTCGCGCTGGTCGACGGTGGTGCGGGCGAGATCGTCCCGGATCCCACCGGGCCGGAGCGCAAGGCTTTCGCGGTGCGCATGGAAGACGAGCGCGCCTTGGCGGAGAAGGCGGCAGAGCTTCTCGACAAGCCCGCTGTCGCGGCTTCCGGCGAGCGCATCCTCGTCAACCTCAACATCGCCGATCCCGGCGAGCTGAAGCGGATCGACCCCGCTCATTGCGACGGCGTCGGGCTGGTGCGCACGGAGTTCCTCTTCCACGACCGTCCACAGAGCCCGGGCGAGGAGGCTCAGTTCGGCGTGTACCGCACCATGGCGGAGTGGGCGCAGGGCCGGCCAGTGGTGATCCGCACCCTCGATGCCGGGGGCGACAAGCCCATTCCCGGCCTGACGCCCGCGGGCGAGAGCAACCCGTTCCTCGGCGTCCGCGGCATCAGGTTGTCACTTCGCCACCCCGAGCTGCTGCGCACGCAGCTGCGGGCCTTGTGCCGGGCCGCGGCCTATGGCGAGGTCAAGGTGATGCTGCCGATGGTGACGGTGCCCTCGGAGGTCATGGTCACCAGGAGAATGATGGACGAGATCGTCGCGGAACTCGCGGCCGAGGGCCGGCCGCACAGGCGCCCCGCGCTCGGCATCATGGTCGAGGTGCCGGCGACGGCGCTGGCGCTGGACGCCTTCGACGCGGACTTCTTCTCCATCGGGTCCAACGACCTCACGCAGTACGCCACCGCTGCGGGCCGTGACATCGGCGAGGTTGCAGAACTCGCCGACCCGCTGCACCCCGGCGTTCTCAGGCTGATCCGCGCCGTCGCCGAGCAGGGCCGCGCCCTCGGCCGCGACGTCAGCCTGTGCGGCGAGGCAGGCGGCGATCCCGCCGTGCTGCCTCATCTGCTCGCCGCAGGACTGCGGTCGGTGTCCGTGTCACCGGCGGCGCTGGCCCGCACCAAGGCGGCTGTCGCCACGCTCGACATCCCGGGGCTGACTGCACCATGAGCGAGGTCGAGAACAAGCCGGACCTGGACGGAGGACAGGCGGCCGTCTCGCCGGTCGCAGCCTACAAGGCGGTGCTGCGTAAGGTGCTGGACAGCCGGCCATCGGGCACGCGCCAGCGGCTCGCTGCGACGCTGGGGAAGAACCGCTCGTTCGTCTCGCAGATCGCCAATCCCGCCTATCCCGTGCCGATCCCGGCGCAGCACGTCGAGCCAATGTTCGAGGTCTGCCACTTCTCGCAGGAGGAGCGGCGCGCCTTCCTCGACCTCTATGCCAAGGCCCACCCGCAGCGCATCGACCCCGGCCGGCAGCTGCCGCGCATGCGGTCGCTGACCCTGACGGTGCCCGACCTTCAGGACGCCCGCAAAAACAGGGTGCTGGACGAAATGGTGGTGGATGTCGTCCGCCGGCTGATGCGGGCCATCGACGACATCACCTGACGAAACAGCGGGGAGGAGACCATGAAGAAACTCATCAATGGCGTCGACGCGGTCCTCGACCAGGCGCTCGACGGCTTCGCGGCATCGCATTCGGACCTCGTCGTGCTGGGCGAGGGGCGCAAGTTCGTGCGGCGGAAGTCCCTGAAGCAGGGCAAGCCGGGGCTGATCTCGGGCGGCGGATCCGGCCACGAGCCGCTGCATGCCGGCTTCGTCGGCCTCGGGATGCTTGATGCGGCTTGCCCCGGCCAGGTCTTCACCGCGCCGACGCCCGACCAGATGATGGAGGCGGCGCAGGCCGTCGATACCGGCGGCGGCGTGCTGTTCATCGTCAAAAACTACGAAGGCGACGTGATGAACTTCGAGATGGCCGCCGAGATGGCGGGCGGCGAGGTCGCCACGGTGCTGACAGACGACGACGTCGCCGTCGAGCGGTCGACATGGTCGACCGGCCGCCGCGGCGTCGCGGGGACCATGGTCGTGGAAAAGATCGTCGGCGCCGCCGCTGAGGAAGGTCGCCCCCTGGCCGCGCTCGCCGACCTCGGCAAGGACGTCAACGCGCGCACCCGCTCCATGGGCGTCGCGCTCACCTCCTGCACCGTCCCCGCCGCCGGCAAGCCGACCTTCACGCTCGGTGACGACGAGATGGAGATGGGCGTCGGCATCCATGGCGAACCCGGCCGCCGGCGCGTCAAGCTGGCCTCCGCCGACGCTATTGCCGAGGAGATGCTGGCGGCGATCATCGAGGATCTCGGCCTGAAGGCGGGTACATCCGTCCTGCTGCTGGTCAACGGATTTGGCGGCACGCCCGCCATGGAACTCTATGTCATGGCCGACGCGGCGCGGCGTTTCCTTGCCGGTCGCAATGTCGGCATCGGCAGGTCGCTCGTGGGCAACTACGTCACGTCGCTCGACATGGCCGGCTGCTCGCTGACGCTGACGGTGCTGGACGACGAGACGGCCCGCCTGTGGGACGCGCCGGTGCACACCGCGGCCATGAGGTGGTGATGCCGGCTCCGGATGCGGGCGGCGGTCGTGCCGCCTCCCGCATCCAGGCTGCCGTCACATTCCGGCGTGGGCCTCGCCCGTGATCTGCTCGACCATGCGGGCGTGGGCCTGCAGAGTCGGCAGGGTGCGGGCTGCGAAATTGCGCAGTGCCGGGTCGTCGCCGTTGCTGGCGTAGCCGGAGAAGAGCGCCACTGCGTCCTCGTGAGCCTGGGCCTGCATGGTCATGTAGGCGGCGTCGAAGCCGTCGGCCGGGGTGGCACGCAGCTGCTCCAGCATCGCGGCGTGGCGGGCGTCGAGGCTCGGAGGCGGAGCCTGCATACCGTTGCGGCGCAGCACCATGGCCATCTGCCGCGTGGCCCGCGTGTGGTCCGCTATCATGCGGTTGGCGAAGCGACGAACCTGCGGGTTGCTGGCGCGCTGCAGGGCCAACTGGCTGGTCTCGATCTCGAAGGCGTTCGAAACGGTCGCCATCTGCACGAAGTCCATGGCGTTGTTGGCCATGGCCGCCGGAGCGACGGGCGGCGGAGCCGTGACGCAGGCGGCTGTGGACAGTCCCAGCACGGCGGCAAGGCAAAGGGCAGCGGCTTTCATGGGCAATCTCCGGTCGTATCGTCCCCCGGCCCCATGAACAGTGCTGCCGGGGCTATGTTCCCGCCCGAACGTCTTCAACCCGCCGGGTGCGGCGCAGGAGCCACAACCCGCCTGCCAGCATCGCGGCTCCCCAGGCGAGGAATGCGACGTCCCACGCAAGCCACTGGTCCTGCGGAGCCGTCTCGTTGACGTGGTGGATCCCGAGGATCTGGTGGTCGATGAGACCCTCGACGAGGTTGAAGGCACCGAAACCGATGAGAAGCGTCGCGGCCAGTTCGGCCGCCGGCCATCGCTGATGCGGGCGCCGCGCCGCGCGCCAGAACAGAACCAGCCCGGCCACGACGAACATATAGGTCGTGGCGTGAAAGAGGCCGTCCGCCAGCGTGTTCAGCCGCAGCCCGTCCACCGTGTCGGCGGGGACGCCGGCATGGGACAGAAGGTGATGCCACTGCAGCAGTTGGTGCAGCACGATGCCGTCGAAGAACCCGCCGATCCCAAGGCCCAAAAGAATGCCCGAAGCGACCGGGAAGTGCGGCCCCGCCTCGTCCCTTCCCGCCTCCGCAAAGGCCGACGCGGATGCCGCGGAAGGCCGGCCATCGATGGCGCGCAGGTGAGGCTTGCCTGGCTGGCGCTGCACCTGCCCGGGATGCTTCCTGCTCTGACCGGCGGAGGAGCCGGGACCTGAACCGAAAGACATGCGGACCTCGGATCGACGGCGTCGCGAATACCTCCTCAACGCGCCGGACCCGCCGGCGTTCGGCAATGGAAATGCGATGGCGAGAAGCTGTCGATGTCATCGTGGCGCGATGCGGAACCGGCAGGGTCGGCGGGCGTTGTGCGCTGCACAATCATCATCGTCACCTGACGACGGACCACTGGTCCGCAACGAGGAGCATTGACATGGCAAATCCCGCCCAGACCCTCGCCGACGAGACTGCCCGCACCATGGCTTCGGCCGCGCAGGACGGCGCACGCCACGCGGAAGGCCTCGTCGATGCCGCCGGCGAGGCAATCCGCAGTTCCGCCGACAATGCCGGCACCGCGATGCGCCAGATGACCGACGGACTGCAGCGCAGCCCCACCGAGGCGATGTCGGCTGCCTCGGAGGTCAATCGTGCCATGATGGAAGGTGCCCAGGAGATGGCGCGCGAGTGGGTGGAGTTCATGCAGTCGGGCTACAAGCGCAGCGCCGACCGGATGGGCCAGGCGATGAATGGCGGGTCGCCGGCCGATCTCGCCATGCTGCAGCCCACGCTGGCGCGCGAAGCCATGGAAAACTGGATCGGCATCGCGACCCGCATGACCGACATCTCGATGAAGATGGCCGACCGCGCGACGAAGGCGTGGACCAGTTCGGCGTCCGGGGCCATGCAGGGCAACGGTTCGCAGCGTCCCTTCGGCTGACACAGCTCGCAATCCCGACCCAAAAAGAGAGCGCCCCGCGGGTTTCCGCGGGGCGCTTTTTCATGCGCGGCTTGCGATCAGACCCTGACGTCACGGGCAGGGATGGCGCAGCCCGTCATAGCCGAGATAGGTGCCGCTCGCCGGATCGTAGGAGCGGAAGCGCTGGGCGCAGTACCCTACCGCATCGCCACCGCCGCCATACGCGGGATAGCCGCCATAGACGGGCTCCTCGACAACCGTGCGCGGCTGCGACAGCACGCCGCCCAGGATGGCACCCGTCGCGAGACCCGCGATGCCGGCCGCGGCGGCCGCGCCGCCATTGTCCCATCCGCCACCCCAGCCGCGGCGATAGCCGTAGCGCGGGCCGCCCCAGCCGCGGTGGCCGTAGCGGTTTCCGTAGCGCCAGCGATCATTGCGCCACTGAACGTCCGTGAGCAGCGGAGCGGTGCCGGATGCGAGCACCTGCGGCGCCGCGCCGGCAGGCATGGCGGATGCCGGAGCGGATGTGAGGCCGACGCCCGCGAACAACGCGGCGCCGGCGGCAGCCATGGCGAGGCTGCCCGAACGTGTGAGAGACTTCATCTTACCCTCCGTGTGACGGTCATGACCGTCCAACGCGGAAGCCGCAGGAAGGCTCCGGTGCTGAGAAAGGCTGCGACAACGCCGCATTCTTCCCGGCGGCATGCCGCACACACATCAGGCCGGATGCCTGCTCACGTCCGCCAGTGCGGCTCCGGGCCCGCGTGACTGGCTCATGAGACGGCCCATCGCGGCGAGCGCACCGGGCGCGCCGTGCGTGCGCGTGAAAACGGGTGACGCACTTCTTGTCGCACTTGCAGCAATTCTTCTCGCATTCGCGAAAAAATGACGCCATGATGACGCCTTGCGTTTTCCCGGAGAACGCCATGATGCTGAATCTTCCCTGGTCCGTGGACCTCGACAGGCTCGTCGCAGAGAACGACGACGCTCGCGTCGACTTCCGCATTCGCGAGGATGGCCGCATCGGGGTTGCAGACCTCACCGCCAAGCGCCTCGCCTTCGTCGACTACGAACTCGCCGCCGATGCCCGTCGCGCCTTCGAGCGGCTGGCCCGCGCCGAAGGCCGCATCCCCTCGGCCTGACTGCTCACGCCGGTGCAGACGCCGCTCTATTTCGTGCTCGCGGCGTTGGCCGAGATCGCTGGCTGTTTCGCGTTCTGGAAGGTTATGCGCGACGGCGCCAACCCGGCTCTCCTGGCAGCGGGCCTCGCGGCACTCGCAATCTTCGCATGGTTGCTGACCCTCGCCGATGCACCCGCCGCGGGCCGCACCTTCGCGGCCTATGGCGGCCTCTACATCGCGGCGTCGCTGGGCTGGATGTTTGCAGTGGAAGGCATCCGGCCGGACCGCTGGGATCTCCTCGGCGGAGCGATCTGCCTGGCCGGCGCGGCCGTGATCATTGCCGGACCGCGAGCTTGATCCCCGGTGCATGCCCTCGCGGAACCGCATCGCTCCTGCCCTCGTTTCAGACTCGGCACAACCGAGGACGCAGGCATGACGGACGAACCCTTCCGGCGCGACCGGCTTGGACGGAGCGAACTCTCGCCGGTCGAGGCGATCATGACGGGACTGCTCGGCCTGGCAGTCGCGGTGACGCTCGGCTACGCGGTGGGTGGGTTGCTGGGGGCTCTCTCCCCCTGATTCGATCCAGTTGCGCAGGCTCTGCGTAAGGTGAATGTAACGTAAACGCCTGCCAGCGTATTCGCTGACACATTACCGCCATGTTTGCTCAAGGCTTCTCATCAACCGTTAAGTTGGTGGCCCTTACACGTCAAGATGGGACCAGTGCAGGAATGCAACACGTCTGGCGTTGACTCGGCCGTGTCACATCAGGCCTGTTTGTTGTCTCGAAATGTCAAGCACGAGCTCAGCCATGCGGGCAGACTCCTCGCCATACAGAGGAGTTTCGACATGCGTCTATCCCGCGTCCTGGCTACGGCCTCCGCTCTCGCCCTGATGACGGCCGCCGGCCATGCGGCGGACCTTCCGTCCCGTTCTGCGCCTCCGGTCGTCGTCCCGATCGCACCGCTCTTCACGTGGACGGGCTTCTATGTCGGTCTGAACGCCGGCATCGGCTGGACCAATGGCGGCAACGTCACCATTGACGATCCGATCCTCGGCCCGGCCGTGATCTCCACCGGCAGCCACTCCGGCTTCGTCGGCGGTGGTCAGCTCGGCTACAACTGGCAGGTCGACCACTTCGTGTTCGGCGCCGAAGCCGACATCCAGTATGCCGACCTCGGCAACAACATCGCCTGGGGTGACTACTCCCGCTTCGGCATCTCGTCGAGCTCGAACGGCCAGTATCTCGGCACCGTCAGGCTGCGTGCCGGCTATGCCATGGACCGCGTGCTGTTCTACGTGACGGGCGGTCTTGCCTATGGCGGCCTGAACTCGACGGGCTTCCACTCTTCGACCAGCAGCGCGGGCTACGCCCTCGGTGCCGGTGTCGAGTACGCCTTCACCAACAACTGGACCGCCAAGATCGAGGCGCTGTACATCAACCTCGACAGCGGCAACAAGTCCCTGACCATCCAGGACGGCGGCCGCGACTACACCTTCTACGCCAAGAGCGGGAATGGTGGCGGCGTCGCCCGCATCGGCATCAACTACAAGTTCTGATCCGGTCTCGCCGGTCAGCAAGGGCGGGCTTCGGCCCGCCCTTTTCGTTTGAGCCGCGGCTCTCCGGGAGCCTTGGCATCGCGCGAGCAAGCCGGTTCTTCCCAGCTGCCGCGAGAAGCGCATGCGCGGGCCCGGCGTCCCGACGAGCGCGAGTGCGGAACGCGCGAAGCGTGAGGATCGGCCATCGCTGCGTGATCTGGCACAGGACACCGACCACGCGCCGATCTGGCACACAGGCCTGCCGCCCCCGCACTTGTGGAACCCTGGAGCCCATGCTAAACGCGCCGCCGACCACCGGCTCGCTCCGGCGCAGACGACCTCTTTCGCGGAGAGGTGGCAGAGTGGTTGAATGCACCGCACTCGAAATGCGGCATGGGTGCAAGCCCATCGGGAGTTCGAATCTCCCCCTCTCCGCCAGAAGCCTTTCCATCCCTAGCCAATGACGCCCGACCGAGGCCGCGGTTTGCTTGCGCGCTCAGAGATTTTTTGTGCGAGGGGGTGTAATCGTGTCCGCCATAGTCCATCTTAAGGCGCGAGGCCCGCTAGGGTCGCGGCTAGGGATGGGTCCAAGGGATGGCAAAAGGCGAATTCATACTCACCGCTCGCGGCGTCGCCGCGCTCTCGAAGCCGGGCCGCCATTCGGACGGGAACCGGCTTTACCTCGCGATCTCGAAGACCGGCCGGAAGACGTGGTCCTTCTTCTACAAGCGCAACGGCGTGCAGCGGGAGATGGGCCTCGGCTCCCTCGATGAGGTGACCCTCGCCGAGGCCCGCGAGAAGGCCGCAGACGCCCGCAAGCTCCTGTCCCGTGGTCAGGACCCGCTCGACGCGAAGCGGGCCGCCAAGCCCTCCGCACCGACCTTCGGCAAGGCGGCGGCCGACCTCGTCGCCTCGCTCGAACCCTCGTTCAAGTCGGCGGTCCACCGGGCGCAGTGGCGGACGACCCTCGGGATCGACCCCTATGTCACTGACCGGGTCCGGATCGATCGCCAGCTTCACGAGGCGCACGTCACGGCCCTGACGGCTCTCCGGGAGAAGCGGGTTGACGAGGTCGCCACGACCGACGTCCTCGCCGTCCTGTCGCCTCTCTGGCAAGTCGCCCCGGAGACCGCCTCGCGGCTCCGGGGCCGCATTGAGCGGGTGCTCGACGCCGCGAAGGCGAAGGGAGCCATTCCCTCCCCATGGGAGAACCCCGCCCGGTGGCGCGGTCACCTCGACCATCTTCTCTCGAAGCCCTCGAAGCGCGATCGCGGTCACCACGCCGCGCTCCCCTATGACGAGGTCGCCGCCTTCGTCGCCCGGCTCCGGAAGGTCGAGGGAGTGTCCGCCCGGGCGCTCGAATTCGCGATCCTCACCGCGGCCCGCTCGGGCGAGGTGCTCGGCGCGACTTGGGGAGAGATCGACCTCGACGCGAAGCTCTGGACCGTCCCCGGCTCCCGCATGAAAAGCGGCAAAACGCATCGCGTCCCCCTGTCGGCCGCCGCGATCGCGATCCTGACCGAGATCGCCTTCCTCCGCCGCGACCCCTCGAACCCGGCCGAGCCGGTCTTCCCCGGCCGCGTCCGCGGCAAAGGGCTCTCGCCGATGGCGCTCGAAATGATCGTCCGCCGCCTCGGCGTCGAGGCGACACCGCATGGGTTTCGCTCCGCCTTCCGGGATTGGTGCGGCGACGAGACGAGCTTCCCGCGCGAGGTCGCCGAGGCGGCCCTCGCGCATGCGATCGGCGACAAGACCGAGCTCGCCTATCGCCGGTCCGACGCCCTCGCGAAGCGGCGGGACCTGATGGAGGCGTGGGCGCGGTACGTCGAGCCTCAGGCGGCCGGGAACGTGGTCTCGCTCAATCGGGCCGGGTGACATGGCGACAAAGCGGACAGGGCGGCCGAGGGGCCGCCCGAGCCTCCCGCTCCTCTCCGACCCGGACCGGTACGCGGTCGCCTTCGCGCTCCATCAACACTGGAACGGTGCGAGCATGTATCGGGCGTCATGGCTCGCCTCGCTTGCCTTCCTCGGCGCTGAGGTGCCACCGCCTCCCGTCCGTCGCGGTGAAAAGATGCCGCCGCCCGGGTCAGTGCCATTCTCGATGGAGAAGAGGAACGCCCCCGGCCTCGCCGCCACATTCGACGGGAAGGCCCGGACGATCCGCAGGAAGATGACGGCCGAGTATCCGCCGGACGAGGCGCATTGGCTTTCCGTGATGATGTCGGCATTCGATGCGGCTCGGCACGGAAAGACGCAACTCGCTCGACACGTGGTCGCCTCGCTCCTCCGCCCGATCGGCGAGATCAGGTTCGGCGAGACGATCCTCTTCGCGATGATCGCCGAGCGCGAAAAAATCGCGTCGCCCGATTTTATGACCAATCCGCAGCAGGGCTGATCCCCCTAGTCTCCTCTCAGACGCCGACATGCCGCGTCGGATGACAGAGGAGAAACCGATGCTTGAACAGGCTGAAGAGAAGAAGAAGAGGCCCCGCGCGAAGCGACGTGATCTGAGCACGTCCATCGATTGGAACGCGCCGTTCTATCGAATGTATGACCTTCAGAAGCACGGCCCTCTCTCGAAATCGAAGATGTACGCCGACGCGAAGGCGGGAAAACTTAAGATCAAGCGGCTCGGCGGGGTCGCGGGCGTCTTCAACGAAGATTTCCGCGAGTATCTGAAGAGGGAGGCCGCGTGATGCTCGCCTCCGCAAAGCGAAAGATCGCCTCCCTCTCGGCCCCCGTCCTATCCGGGACACTCGCCGCTCTCGACCGGGCGCGAGCCTCGGTGGAGAGCCTCAACCGGCTCGACGCCCGGATCAGCAACCGGCCTCGTGAGGCCCGGGAAGCGGCAAGCCGTGTGGCCGCCGCCGAGCGGCGCCTCGCGATCGCCGAGCTCGCCGAGGACGCCGAGGGAATGAACGCGGCACGGGCGGAGATTGCCAGCGCGGCGATCCTCGCGCCCTTCGAGCGCGACGTCGCCCAAGAAGCGCACCGGGCGGCGGTCGAAGCGGTGGCAGAGGCCGTCCATCAGGCACGAGCCGAATTCCAGCGTGAGACCTCCGACCGGCTCGCCGAGGCCGAGGCCGCCATTCGGCACCACGAAGAGGGCCTGTGGGCGGCTATGGTCATCCGGGCCGCCCTCCGGTGCGAGCCGCCTCCCCCGCGGACCCTCGAACGGTTCCGGGCCGATGAGTTCGGACCGTGGGACCGGCCCCTCCCGCCCGACGCGGAGGCGCTCCTCGCGGTCATCGCCGAGCCCTCCCGCCAGATCGAGCGGATCACGCGCGCCTCGGAGCGGCGGACCTTCGCCTGATCCACCTTCCCCGCCGTCTCCGCGAAGACGGCGGGAGAGCAAGCCGGGGCGTTCCTTTTGAGGGCGACGGCGGCCCGCCCAACAACGGAAAGCCGACCTCCGCGCCCCGGCGCCTGTCAAAGGCCAAAGCGGCGGACAAGGTCGGCAAGGCCGCCACTCTATTCCGGGCTCTCGCCCCTTCGAGGCACCATGAGCGACGCCGAATTTGATCCCCTCCGAGCCGCTGATCAGCATCGATGGCAAGACGCCGTCGCGCTCGATCCCGGACTTCCGGATGGTGCTCTCCGGGTGGCGCGATGCCTCTTCGCCCATCAGGGGCAGGACGGACGGATTTTCCCGAGCGGAGAGACGATCGCGGCGATCCTGTCGATCTCCGACCGGTCGGCGTGGCGGTTTCTGATGGCGCTCGTCGGGCGCGGATTTCTCGTCCTCGTCCGGCGCGGAGGCGGTGCTCGATCGAACGAGTACGCGCTCGCTCTCCCGCCCGGGTCCCGGACCATCTTGGAGCGCGGAAGGGAGCTCGCCGAGTGTCCTCAGACGTCCATGTCTGCCAAATCTGGCACACATGCGAAGACTGACAGAACTGGCACACATGCGGGCCTATGTCTGCCAAATCGTGTCTCTAAGTCTGCCAGTTCTGTCATAGGAACCCCTATAGAACCCATTAAGGGAGGGGGAAGGGGTTCCACCCCTTCCCCCCGACCCCGTATCCCCGGGGGTGTGGGGGTTCGGGATGACGGGATCGGGATCGCGCCAGAGGCGCTCCCCTCCCGCCCGGGATTTCAGAGCTTCCTCGAAGCCTATCCACCTCCCCGGTCGGGCTCTTGGAATAGACCGGCGATCGACGCGGCTCGGGTCGCCTTCGAGGCCGCGGTCGCCGGGGGCACCGACGCCGCCACCATCCTCGCCGGGGTCGGCCGGTACGCCGAAACGGTCGAGCCGCGGTTCCTTTCGACGCCCGCCAAGTGGATCGCCCGGAAGGGATGGGAGGACCGCCGCGTCGCGTCCTCGACCGAGCCTCAGGACGACGGCGAGGAGGAGCCGACGATCGGCTACGTCGAGCGGCCTGTGATCCCGGAAGGGCTCGACCGCCGCCTCGCCGAGGCACTCCGGGAAAATCTCGACGCGCACGAGCGCGACCTCGCGAAGGGCTACCTCGATGAAGAAACGCTCTGGCGGGCCCGAGCCGAGACCGCCGCACAGATCCAAGACCACCTCTCCCGGGAGAAGAGACATGCAGGACGTTGAACCCGCGGCCCCGCTGAAAAAGCGGGAGAAGCCGACCAAAGGCCTCCCCCGCCTCGGCGAGATTGGCCGCTACCGCCTCCTCGCCGATGAGATTGGCGACCTATCGAGGTTTGCGGACTGGCACGAGATCAATGCCGAGGACGTTGCGGCCTGTAGGGCGCTTCGGGCTCAGGCCATCGAGCGGTTGTCCGAATTGCCTCCAATGAAGCTCATCGCTGATGCGATGAACTCGGCGTATGACGCGCTCGAAGAGGAGAAGGGGTCGAAGTCCACGGTGGCCGAGATCATCAAGATCACGAGCGATCTCCTCCCGGTCCCGCGTGGGCTCGACAAGGCATCATTCGTCGCCGGGCTCATCATGGTTGCCGAGGAGTATCCGGCCGCGATCCTCGCCGCGACATGCGGCAGAGCGGTGCGGTTGCTTCGCGAGCTTCCCCTGATCTCGGACCTTCCGAGGCTCGTTATCGAGGAGCGCCACCGGGCGACGGCCTCGTACAGAATGCTGTCCCGTGTCTTCGATCTTCGGTGTGACGCGGTGAGCGTTCTCGACACGCTCGGCGACGACGCGATCCTCAGAAGCTTCGGCGAGGAGCCGTTCGACATGAGCGGATGGGAGTGACCCATGCGCGACCGTCACCTCCGCCTCATCCCCCATGACCCGGCCGCGACCGCCGAGGCGAAAGCCCGCCGACGCGCGATGGACGCCGATGATCGCCGCGCCGAGTTCGACATTCGCCATCGCCGCGGCGATCGCATCCGGATCGAGCATCAGATCGCCGGGACCCTGTTTGGGCTCGACTATCTGACAATCCGCGAGAAGTACGCCCGTCGCGAGGTCGGCGATTGGATATGGGCGAGCGGCTCGGCGTATCTCGACCCGGACGCGATTTACCGAGCCCGCGCTTTGGCGATGGGGCAAATCCCGCCCCCTCGGGAGACCCCGAAGACCGCGAGCGAAATCTACGCCTTTCGCCGCGACCCGAAGAACTGGCGGCGCTGACCGCCTGAGGAGACCATCATGCCTGACATCGATCACGACCTCTGGACCGAAGGCCGCGAGGCCTCGTGGAACGCGATGACCCCGGAGGACAAGGGTCGCGAGTTCGACGCCCGCCTCGCTCGCGGCGATCGCCTCGCCCGGCGCGATCCCTACTCGTCGGCCCTCCTCGACCGAGAGGAGGCTCGCCGCATGTTCTCGACGGGAGAGCGAGCCTTCGACGTGTTCGAGCACGGGTCGCCCGTGTTCCCGCTCCTCGCCGGTCCCGGCTCCGCCCGGCCGGTCTCTGCCGCGCCAATCCCGGCGAGCGGAGGCGGCCCCCGGCCGCCCGCCGCGTCGCCCCCCATCCCGAACCCGGCACCGACCCATTCCGTCACGCCGAGGTCCGCCCCGGTGGCTCCCCCGACCCCGCCTCGCATGTCGCTGCATGACCGGGTCTTTGCCGCTCGCCGCGCCGTGGTCGAGGAGGCGATGACGGGCCGCAAGGCCGCCGAGGCTCCCGCTCCTCGCGGTTCTCGGGCCGACCTCGGGGGCCTGTCCGATCGTGTCCTCGCCGATCGAGCCCGCACCGTCCGCGAGGGGAAGAGCCGGTGATCTCGACAGGGAGCCCTCAGGACGGGCGATCGCCTCCGGAGCTACCCGTGTCGCCCGGAGAGGGCGATCGGCCGGTGGCGGCCACTAGGAGCCCCGGGAAACCGGCATCCCGAGCCGTGGGTCACCTCGAACGACTTTTCGGGGTCGCCTGACTGCCGAATATCAACGTGGGTCCTCCCGGGGACTTTGCAGGGATGCGGCGCCGAGCGACCCGGTTTTCGAATGTTTTTGCACTTCTGAAAACAGGCCTAATGGAATGCCCCGCGTAGAGGAGAGACACGTGACCGCCGACCTCGACACCACAAAAGCGCTCCGGAGCGCGCGCATCACGACGACCGTCGCCGCCGAGCTCCTCGGAGTGACGAGCTCCCGCATCTCGCAACTCACGATGTCGGGGGTTCTCCCGCCGAAGGAAGGGAAATGGTTCTCGCTTGCCGATGTCGTCACGGCATTCGTCGGAAACCTTCGCAATGACGCGCGGCGGACGACGATCTCCGCGTCCGCGTCTCGAAAAGATGACGCCCGGACGCGCGAGATCGAGCTCCGGATTGCGGAGAAGGAAGGGCGATTGATCGACCTCGAAGAGCACGACGCGATCCTCGATGAGGTGATCTCGACGGTCGTCGTCGGGCTCAACAGCCTCGCTCCCCGTGTGACCCGGAACCCGGCGATACGGGCGACGATCGAGCAAGCAGTGAACGCGATCCGGACGGAGCTCGCCGACAAGATGCAGGCACGGGCTCGCGAGCTCAACGCCGCCACCAAGTGACAGGCGGAGGCGGCCTCCCGGCCGCGCGACGCCGCTCTCTCGAACGAAACAGGTGGCAGCGATGCCGGACAGAGTGATGACCGCCGAGGCCCGGATCACCGCGCGAGATGCGACGGGCCGGGTCTTCGACCAAGTGGCGCAAAAGATGAAAGGGGTCGAGCGGGCCTCGAAGGGGCTCAACGCCTCGATGATCGGAGCGGCAAGCCGGACACAGAGCATGATCTCCGCGATCCTGCCGACCGCCGCTGTAGGGGCTGCAATCGCCGATGGCGTTCGCCGGGCCGCCGAGCTCGAACGTACGACGACCCGGCTCGGCATTACGTCGGAGGCGACGGCTGCACAGGTCGCGAAGGCACAGGCGGTCTTCTCGCGGGTCGGCCCCGCCTATGGTGTCACGAGCCGGGAGGTCGCATCGGCCGCCGAGCAATACGTCGCCGCGGGTCTATCGTTGGAGACCGCGACGGGCTCGATGGATGCGACGCTCCGCGCCGCGAAGGCGACCGGGTCCGAGGTGAACGACATCACGTCGGCTGGTATCTCGCTCATGCAGCAATTCGGCGTGTCGGTTGACGAGCTCCCGGCCGCCTTCGACCGGATGAGCAAATCCGCGAAGCTCGGAAGCTTCGAGGTGAAGGACATGGCTCGCGAGCTCCCCGCGATCCTCTCCGCCGCGAGCCGGGCTGGTCTGACGGGTCTCGACGGCGAGGCGCAAGTTCTCACCGATTTGCAGATGGTCCGGAAGGTCACTTCGAGCGGCTCGGAGGCAGCAAATCGCTACTTCAATCTTCTGACCAAGATTTATTCGCCCGAGACATCCCGCAATTTTAAGAAATACAACGTCGATTATCTGAAGGAGATCGAGAAGGGCCGCAAGGCGGGCGTGAACGCGGTCGATACCACGCTCGGACTGATCCAAAAGCTCACGGCCGGGAAGAACAAGACCGAGAAGGAAGGCATCCTCGGCGCGCTCTTCGGAGACATGCAGGTCGGACAGGCCCTCGTCGGGCTCCTGTCCAATCTGGACGAGCGGGCTCGTGTCCTGAAAGAGACGCTTGGCGGTGCCGCCGGGAGCATCGACAAGGACCTCGGGAAGGTGCTGGACACGACCGCGTCGAAGATGGAGCGGTTCGGGGCGAATTGGGATCGCCTGATGACCCGGATCGGATCGGGCGCGGCGACCGTCCTCAACCCCGTTCTCGAAAGCATCAACAGGACGGCCGACGCGGTCGAGGGTCATGATCCGGACTACCGGAAAAAGCCGCCGCAGACCGACGCCGAGAAGAAGGGTAACCGCTACTTCAACCTCCTCTTCAACGGCGTGGACAGCACCGATTGGCCGAGCGATGTCCGCGAGCGGCAAGCCCGCGAGCGTGGCGACGCGAACCTCGATGCAGGATTGAAATCGGCGAACCGCGCGGCGTGGCTGGACGTGGTGGGCGAAGGTCAGGCGGCGGTCGATCGCGCGAACAATCCGGGTCTCCCGGAAAGCTGGTACACGAGCCGCCGAGATCGGCGCTACCGGTCGCACGACCGGTCGCAAGGTCTCGAATATGACCGGCTGCGGGCGAACCGCATGTCGCGGGAGTACGCCGAGGGTCAGGGGATGCTCGCCGCCGCCCGTGCGGCTCAGGAGCGGCAAGCACGGGTCTCCGGGGCGTTCACGCCCGGGCCTTTCTCGGGCGTCCTCCCGGGAGGCTTCGGGTTCGGCGCGTTCGGCACACAGGGCCGTGACGCGGTCGTGGGCGGGGTCCCGGCGCCGGGCGTTCCGATGCCTCTCGCCCGGTCGGAGCCGACCGTACAGGCGATCGCCAGCCTCGAAGAGGCAATGAAGACCGGCGCCGTCAAGGCGACCCTCGAAGGTCAGGCGACGATCGTGATCGCGCTCGACCCCGCGCTTCGGGCGCAACTCAACGCGGCGACGGCCGGACCGAACATCGCAGTCACGACGAATGGTCCCGGCTCGACCGGGTCGTCCTCCCCGGACGCGGCGGCCCCGGCCCGCCACGTCGGCCGCGGCGACCTGTGAGGAGGTGACGATGCATCGGTATGAAATGCTCCTCGGGGAGGAGCACGTCTCTGACCCCGAGCTCATGAAGACGATGACGAGCGGCCTCATCGCCTCGGTCGCTCTCGGGGTCTCGGAGGAGAAGGCGGAGGTCGTCGCCCTTGCCATGCTTCAGGGCTCGATCGACGCCCTCCTCGCGCTCGCCCTGAAGGCGGCCCTCCGGGGCTCGCCAGTAGGCGAGGACCCGAGCCGCACACTCGCGGCAGGGCTCGAACGCACCGCCGCCCTGATCCGCGCCAGAGGCCTCCTCGGGGCCGCCGCCGCCGACGAGGTCGCCAACTGAGGGGAAGGGAGGGGAAGCCCCCGCTTTCCCCTCCCCAACGGGCTGGTTTTCGGCGCACTTCCCCCGCTCTCCCCGGATTGATTTCCCCTGCCGATCTCGCGGACCATCGAGGGGTCACAGGAGACCCGAACGATGATCGCTCTCGACCTCGCCCGCCTCGACTTCCTCGCCGCCGACGAGCTTTGCGCCGACCTGTCCAGCGATGGCGGGGACGCTTACGAGCTCGCGTGTGCTCGCCGCTCCGAGCTCGCGTGGGGCCTTGCGACGAAGCCGGTCCTCACGCCGCGCGACCGGGCCGCCCTCGCCCTCCTCATCGCCGAGGACGGGCTCTCGATGCCGGGCCTCGTGGACGCGCTTCGGCTCCGGTCGGGAAGCGTTATTGCCGCGGCATAGACTGGTGCAGGAAGCCCGCGGTAGGGCCGGGGCCCCGTAGGAAGCCCCGAGCCAGAACGCCCCCTCCCGAGCCGCCTGCTACTCGCGCTGAAGCGCTCGCGAACAGCAAGCGCGGTCGCAACCTCGATCACAACTCCGTTGGGATGGTACTACTCCCGATGCGCACATTTCTCAGAAGTGATGACTTTCGTCCCCGTCGCGAACCGGTCGGTTATGATCGCCATCGGGTAAAAGCCGCTTCTCGACAGCCCGGTTTCGTCGATCCACCGGGCACCACTTGTCCGCCGAACCGATCGCCGAGCGGGCCGACCTGACGGACCGCCGGAAGACGCTTTACGAGCGGGAGTTTCCGGAGACGACGCCGACCTCGGACGGTGGAGCCGGGAGGGCGAAGGCAACTCGTCGCCAATCTGGCGACGAGACCGCGGACCGCTTCACGAAGGAGCCTCCGACGCGGCAAGGAAAAAATCCGCCCGAAGGTTGCTCAGAATGAGCAATCTATCGCCGACCGCTTCAGCGGGCCGACCTTGGCAGCGCGGCGCAAGCGCCAAATTGGCGGATGCGTTCCCCTCCGACGCGGCTCGGCGCAAACCAGCACACGAGGGTTTCGCAACCTGCGAAACCCTCCGCCGGGGGGTTGAAGGAGATACGCACCGAAGTCGCTAGATTGGCGCGGTCGGCCGCGGTGGAAAGAGTGCGCAACTTGCGCACTCTTCGCCTGACCGCTTCACGCGGGACGTTTCGGAGACGAAGGTCGGGGCGACAGGCAATTGCCGGGGGAAGGTTCGCCATTTTGGCGAACCTACTTCGGACCGCTTCACGAAGGACGCCACCGCCGCGGCGATCGCCGAGATCGATGAGAACTTGATCCGCCGGGACCTGTCCTCGTCGGAGCGGGCCGATCTCACCGCGCGCCGGAAGACGCTTTACGAGCGGGAGTTTCCGGAGGCTCCGCGGGGACGAGGAGGGGACAGGAGATCAAAAGACGTTTTGTCGGTTGATAGCTTCAACTCCGACGTCGCCGCGAAATCCGGCCGCACAAAGAAATCGATCGAGCGCGACGCGAAGCGCGGCAAGGCTCTTGGGACCGCCACGCTCGCCCGTGTGCAGGGGACGAAGCTCATCGGAAATTTCTGCCGTGACCCTGTTGATTGACCGACACCAACTGCTGACCGTCGAGGAACGCCTCTCCGTTTTCAAAGACCAAATTCAGGTCAGGTCGATCGGCAGCGAGGGCAAGGCAAGCTTCGTGAAAGCTCCGACCTTTCGCTTCTCCGAGGTATTGCAAAGCGCCGGGTGCGAGTTCGATGGCGATGCGCCAAACGAGTTCGTCCATGACGAAATCCGATAGCCTATCAATTGATGTTTTAGGAATAGCATTAGCTGAACCATTCGAGCAAGGGCTCGGCCGTAGCGAAGTTCTCTTCCGCGGACCGCAGGCACGAAGCCGAGGCGGTCTGTGAGGCTTCAGCGCATCGCGAGGAACGCCCCGCCGAGAGTGATGCATCCGAGCGCGAAGCACACGAGAGCGCCGATCGCGGCACCGAGCGCGAGGCCGTACGAGCCACCGTGGCGACGGTGGGCGTCCGGCGAATAATCTGAAGGCCAATGATCCCGGGGCGTGATGATGTGTTGCGCGAGCTTCTGAGGTTCGGCCGGAATGCCGCTGGCGATCCGGTAGTTGAGGAACGCGAAGAGCATCGCCCCGAGCGTGAGGAAAAGGCCGACGCCGAACCACGAGAACGGCGTCACAAATGCCGCAGGGCTCACGTCCGGCTTGCGGCCGGACAAGGCTCCGATGAGGGCGAGCGTCGAGACGACGGCCCCTCCGTTCGCGAGGAAGACCGAGCGAAGAGCAAGCTGCGCATACCCGACATTGTGGCGGTCGAATTGGAGAGCTCGCTCGCCCTCTTGCCGGGCAAACTCGACGTTGGCGGTCCTCTCGGTCTCTCGGAAGAATTTCCATTCCTCGAAGCTGCGTTCTTCAGGGCTCATCGAGCCGCTCTCCGGTTTCAGGTGACCGGAAGCTATGCCCGAACTCGGCCGGAACGCGACGCCCCCTGACGCTTGTCCCCGATGCACACAGGAGGGTCCGCCCGCCTCGACGGGGCCGACGCCGGGGCGATACCCTGAGGCGCGGCGGCGCGCGGCATCAGGCGATGCCAAGGTCCCGGGCGAGCTCGTCCAGAGGAGGCGGAGGGGCTCCCTCGGCCGGGAGGCTCGATCCATTGACGACCGCCCGCTCTCTGACGTCAGGCGCCCAACACGCCACGACGGCGAGCACGGTGCGCAGCGGCGCATACATGAGCACGCGCTCTCGACCGCCTCGCTCGCGGAGTGCGAGCGTCACGAACTCTTCGACGTCGGGCCTGTCCATATGCGAGCCTCCGGGACCGATCGAGCCCGAACGGCCGAGGCGGGATGAGGTTCTCGGGTTGACCTGACGACCGCCCTGCCATGCCGCGAGAGAGAACCCGGCGAGAGTGCAAGCAATCGCACGGACTAGGGATGCGGCTAGGGTCGCCGGATTTCTCTCTCAAAAGAGTGAACGTTTTCAACTTGCTCTGGCAATAGTGAGAAGGACCCCCTCTCCGCCAATTTCCCGATCTCCTGAAACCGGCAAAGTCCTGCGAAATCAGGCCTTCTTGACGCGCTGCGGACGCCCATCCGGAGCGTTTTGCCGTGCCTGTACCAGCAAATGTACCAGCGATTGTACCAGCCGCCGACCTCTCCGGCAGTCCCGATGAAACGCCCGCGGCCGAGCCGCCGCGCGCGGCGCCCGCCGCCCGGCCGGGCCTGGCCCGAACACCGAGCTACCTGACCGGCAACCCGTCCGGCTGGCGTTTCCAGATGCGCCTGCCCGGCTGGCTGAGGGCAGATTCGTGGGTTGCTGGCTTTCCGGCGACGTTCAAAAAGTCCCTCGGTCCTGGCCCGCGCCGCGAGGCCGAGCGGACGGCGAGGATGCTCGCCGCCTTGTGCGCCGACATCCTCGCCCGGAACCGCGCGGCGCTGGAAGGACAGGACATGGATCAGGTTTCAGACATGACGGGGGAGCAGCGCGCCCTCGCCGAAAAGGTCGTCGACGCGTGCCAGACTGCGATCAATCGTGCGCTGGCCGACCCCGTCAGGAGCATCGGCCTGGCGCGGACCCTCGAGACGGCGCGATCGTCGCTTCTCGGCGTGCAGGCCGAGGTCGGAAAGGGCGACGCGGGTCTCCCGACCATCCGCAACAATGCCGAGGCCATCACCCGCGACGCGCTGGCGAGCGTGCTCGCTCTCGCGAGCGATCCGCTGAAGGCGGCCGACTTGCTGCGGGCTGTCGCGGGCATTGCGCCGAGCGCCGAAACCGTTCCGATGCCGACGCCCGCCGCACCGGCGGGATACCCGGCGGGCGGGGCCAAGGAAGAGCTCCTGAACGGCACGGCGCCGAAGATGCCGCTCTTTTCGGATGTGTCTGCGGCCTACATCGCCATGCGCAAGGCCGCCGACGGCCCGGATCACAAGGACATCCGCTATCTCGAGCTGCGCCGACAGACTTTCCTCGACGTTGTCGGGGACCGGCCGGTCACGGAGTACTTCCCGAGCGACCTGCAGGACTACGTTTCAGCCATGCAGTTCTGGCCGGCCAACGCGACCAAGCGGGCCGAACTTGCCGATAGATCGATCCGGCAGATCCTCGAGGAGAACAAGGACCTCAAGCTGAAGCCGCTGGCGCGCAAGACCATGAAGGAGGGCTACGTCGCCAACATCCGCACGATGATGCGGCACGGCATGCAGAACCATCGTTACCGCGATCCGTTCGCGGGAGCGAAGCTGAAGTACCCGGCCATTCTCGCTCCATCAACGGTCCGCGAAGGATCATCGCTGAACAGAAGGCTACAATGGTGATCGAGCGGTTGGCTTATGACGGGCTGGCCGAACGCTACGACGTCGATATCTTCACCGCGAACCAGACCGGCCAGGACTTTTCCAAGGCCTCAGCCAAGCTCAAGCGGCATGTGTACGATTACGTGGTGACCGACTCCGAGATCGAGCGCAAGTTTGCCGACGAGCTGGATACTGCAAGCGAGGTGGTGGTCTACGCCAAGCTGCCGCGCGGTTTTCTGATCCCGACGCCGGTGGGCGACTACAACCCCGATTGGGCGATTTCCTTCAAGGAAGGAAGCGTCAAGCACATCTACTTCGTTGCCGAGACCAAGGGCACAATGTCCTCGATGAAATTACGTGAAGTGGAAAAAATCAAAATAGATTGCGCACGCAAATTTTTCCTTAAGATTGAGCAATCATTCGCAACAGACCGCATCAAATACGATGTCGTAACGAGTTACAGCGAACTAATGGGCATCGTTTCATGAACGTAAAGCCAAGCCGTCAATGGAACGCCGTTACTCTTGCGATGGCCCACCAACTCGAGTGCTGTCTATGACAACCATAGTAGGCGGCATGTCAAATACAATCTCCGTATTCCCATTGTTATCCCGGCCGATAGCGCCCCGCCCAACAATTGTAACCTTTGCACCATTTTCGTGCGCACCGGCGATGACAATCTGCGCATCGTCGCCGGACCAGGAATCAAATTCTCCAGCACCTTCAACACTGACATAGTACTGATAGCCGAGCTTGAACCGCTCGGGAACATCCATGTCGTCCTCATCTATGATTTCGTAACGCCCCTCTTCGACGACTACGACAGGGATCTGCTCAACGGGCACTGGGTTGTTTTCGCGGATGGCCGTTAGGTGGGCGTTCTTTAGCCGAAACCGGAAAACCGTGCCTGCCCAGGGATTAACGTCATCAGGCACTCCACACGCTCCTTTCGTCACTTCGTCGTCTACCGTTGCTGGAGGCCAAATTGGATATCGAAATTGTGGATCCCGGCAAGGAGACCGAAGGCGCAGAGATCACGGCGAGATGGCTGCGCCCGGCGACCATCCTGAAGGGCTAGAAGCGAATCGGAAGATGTGTCAGAGTCGGCTCGCGATCGTTCAGTCGGTCGCAGCGCCTCCTTCCGTGCTTGCACGGTTTTGTTTCCTCCGTGCTCGCACGGGTTCACGAGCAACGACCTCTGCAGATCCATTGCAGCGGGCATCTCGTGGCATGCAGATGTGAGCATCTGCTTGTGAAACCGCGAAGGAGCAGACACTGTGCCAACTTTCATAAGCAACATTTCGAAGCGGAGCGTCAAAGCGCCTGACCACCCCACCGCGGCCACCATCTTTGCCGAGAGGCTGGGTCGAAGAGAGTATGGCCGACGGGCCGGCTGTGTAAGTCTGCGCAGAGACGGAGCAGATGACGACGGACTGCGTACTTACTGGGACGCGACGGTTGGACTTCCCTCGTCCAGCAAACGCTGGTTTGGCCGTTTTGTGCATTTTGTCGTCAAGATCAAGAATTCCGAATAGGGGCTAAGTCTCTTATAAGCTCATTTTGCTAGCTCAGCAGTGCGGGGCGAAGTTCGCTAGACTTCGCCCCGCCACAAATACTGAGAGCGCCTCACATTCTGAGCGGCCGTCGACTTCATCGGTACATCTAATGCGAGATCAAGCTTTCACTCCGGAGGCCGGTGCAGCTGCGCAGTTACCAACTGCCGGTTCGCCAATGACTGTTCCATTGTGTTTGTCTGCTTGGCTATCGAACCTAATTTCCCATCAAGCACCGGGAAGCCAGCTCGCGTAGCTGCCCTGGTGCCGTTCTGATGTCCTTGAGATCGATGGTGCCCACAAGAAGCTCATCATCGCTGCCGACAATGCGGTGACGGCTTAGCAAGCCCGGCACCTCGCCGAGCCGCGCATGGTGAGGGTAGAGCAGGAGCAGCTGCGGGCATCGGTACAGCCGACCGTAGGCCATCATCTGGTAGACATCGGCCTGCGAGACGCCCTGCTTCGGATCGTCCACGACAGGCGCGAGGCGCTTCCATTTCGTGTCGATCAGGAGCGTCGTTTCGCTATCGCGTTTCACCAAGATATCGGGCTTCGTGCGAAATCGCCGGGCGCCGCTTGCCGCATCTTCTAGACAATGCAGCAACCCACCCTGCGCCACCACCCGCTGCCCGCTGCCCGGCAGCGCGCGGGCAAGCACGCGGGCGACGTACTCCTCAAAGAGCTCGTGCATTGGAAAAAGGAGGGAAAACCCGGCCGTCCCGCCGCCCGAAGTGGTCTGGAAACGGCCCTGCAGCAGCAGGCGCGTAAGGACCAAGAGGTCACGCCAGCGTGAGTTCGTCCGGTCGAGCACCACGGCGTCGAACCGCAAGGCCTCGACCGAAACCGTGGCAACGTCGGCGTAGACGAAGGCGAGCTCGCGCAGGGCGCGCCGTGCTTCCGCGCTTCGCGCAAGCGTCAGCAGGCGCAGCACGGCCGCTTTCATGATCTGGTTTAGGACGATGTCGGGAGACAACGCGTCGTACCGGCATGCCAGGATCTGGGGGCTCGCGGCAAGCCGCGTAAATTGGCGTGTAGCGTCGAGGCGTCCGCGCAAGACACCCAGGTTTTCCTCGTGGCCAATGTAGCGCCGTGGAATGCCTCTGCGCACGGCCTCGGTAAGCATCCCAGCGAAAAGGCGGATAAGGATTTCGAGGAGATCGTGCCGCTGCCAGTCGAGTGCGGTCATTGCTCCCGCAGACACGTCCAGGTCGTAGGTTGCTGCAAGCATATGGACGAGCTGGCGGCGAGTGCCTCCGTCGTCCAAGCCGTCAATCTTCGGCAGGATCTCCAGCGCACAGCCCTCCGCCGCAAGGACGCCGACCGCCTGCCCGGCCCTCAGATCCTTTCGGGTGAGGCTGAGAATTCCGCTGCCGTCCACGCCCCCAAGCGGCAGTGCCCGGGCGACGGTCGCCAGCCGGACAGCGGCGGCTTCGTCGATCTGCCCGTCACCGGTGCCGTAGGCTATTCGGCCCCATTCAGACACCGTCCTGCGGATCACGAGAGGGCCTGGTAGGCATCGGGAGCGAACGATGATCGGACGGACCAGCGCGCGCGTTCCTCGCCCCCCTCCTCGGCAAGACCAGCGGGCGGCTTGAGAGAGGTTTTTTGCAGGAACAAGGCTCCCGCCGGATCTCCAAGGGCGAGCGCCACCTTGCCCCAGTCCTCATAGAAATATTCGGCCAGCAACGGGATCACGCGGTGGCGCATGACCGCGTCCACGTCGGCTCGGCTGCCGCAGTCGATGAAGTAGGCGTGCCCGATCTGATGTTCCCGGTCAAAGAGATACTCGATGCGTGCGTTGATCTCAGTAAGGAGCGCTACCAGGTCGATGCCGCACTGCTCACTTGCTTTGGCGAGAAGCTCCGGTTGGGCATCAGCTCTTCGAAGCTGAATCGGCGGCGCAGGGCCGTATCAAGGAGCGCGATGGACCGGTCGGCGGTGTTCATCGTGCCGACGATGTGGAGGTTATCCGGAACCCCGAAGTTGTCGCCAGATGCCGGAAGGCGGACCGTAATTTCCCCAGGGCGTCCCAGCCGCTTATCCGGCTCAATCAGCGTGATCAGCTCACCGAAGACCTTCGAGATGTTCGCCCGGTTTATCTCGTCGATCACCAGCACGAACTGGTCGGGTGCTGTGGGTGTGGTCGCCGCTGGCTCGCCTGGCAGAAGGCGGGCAAGGGCCTCCCGCTTTAGGTGTTCGTCAGACAGGAGATAGCAGGACGCCTGTGAGAACTGCTTGCCGTAGATTTCGTCCACCGGGAGTGGCTCGCTCAAGACGAGGAGCCAGCGAACGTCCCGCCGATGCGCATAGTCGCGGACGGTCGTCGGATCGTAGCGGTAAGGACCGGTCACCTCGCCCACGGCGCGGAAGCGCGAGTTTCCCTCCGATACGACGATGAGGTCGCCTACCTGCATGGAGCGAAAGCGCCAGATCTGTGCGATATTGCCGGAATTCCCGGACGTGCCGGGCTCAATCTCATTCCACTTTGCGAAGACCTCCTGAAAATTCTCGAACTTCGGGTCTGACCAGTCTTCGGAGCCGCCCCAGCCCAGAACCGCGTAGCGGCCCGCTATGGCGGCTTCGTAGATATAATCCTCGCTCCCGGCTCGGCCGAGCGACATTTTGAACACGCGCCGCCCACTGAGGTCGAACGGAGCCGATTGGGCTCCCTTCTTTCGCGCCTGTTCCGCCAAGGTTGCGATCTCCCGGAATATGCCGCGCCGCGGCTCCAGCCGGAATCCCGCTCCGTCATCCCCTGCGCTGGTCACAGGCCTGAGCCCTTCGACGAAATCTTCATAGGCGTAGGATTGGTGAAACGTGACAAATCGGATCTGCCCAGCTTCGGCAAGCGCGCGATAGCGGGCCATTGTCGCCACACGCGTATCCGGGACAGTTCCGTCGCACAGCCGAACAGCCTCGGCGGCAGTCCTGAAAGTTTTCCCGGTTCCGGGAGGGCCGTAGAGGATCAGGTTTGTGGAGTTTGGCATCGAGAATGGAGCCGACGTTTCGGGTTGAGGTGTGACTGCACGACTTCCGCCTTCGATCGGAAGGTCGAGAGCATCGGCGATGTCTGGGCGGAGACGGTAAGCGACAAGCTTTTGGGGGAACTTGAGGTAACTTGCTCCTTTCTCGCCGGCTTCCCGTATCCGCACGGAACGACCCTCGACCAGGAGCGCGCGCGCTACTTCAAGGATGTCCTGCTCTTCAATCGCTTCCTCGGTCTCGTTCGATGCGCCCGCCGGCTTTATCCGGTAGGCTTCGATACCAGTGGCGCGATTCAGCATGCGAACTGGCCTGAAGACATTGCCATTTGCATCGAAGAGAACCACCGGGTCCTCGTCGGCATCGACCGGCTCGCCCCTACTGAAGGCGGCGTAGCGGCGAAGCCAGTATAGATGCCCGTGTAGTCGCGGAACCGGGTTCGTGGCATCGGGCATAAGGATGCGAAACCGCTCGCCGCCGGCTCGAGCATTATCCCGGACAGCTTCAAGAGCCAGACGAACCTGTTCAAGGCCGTCAACTGCGAACGCCGCATCAAGATCTCTGTAGGACAAACCTAGTTCAACTAAGTGCCGCTCGATCCGGAAAATTGTGTTGAGGCCCGTACTGACGGCATTTGGTGAATGCTTCGGCTCTAGCCAGGATCGGAATTCTTCACGCCGCAATGTGTGTCACCCTTCCGGAGTCATAGGCTAAAGCGGAGAGATCTTCATGTCGCCCTGGGATCGCCGCTGGACAGCGAAGCTCGGCCTGGCCCGAGGTAGCGGTTTCAAATCGTGGAGCCGAAGCGATTCGAACCATCACATTGGTAGTCTGAAGGTTCTTAAGGCCGCAACGGCTGTCAGCCGTGGAGCCGCTTTCGCCGTCCGTGACGACACGGGATTTGGCGCCCATCGAATTCATGTTCGCGCCATAAGCGGAAATGGGCGAACTTCCAGAAAGCAGACGAGCAGATACACAGGGGTCGCGCGCGTAGCGGTCGGAATGCGACCGTGCCGATCGAGAGCAGACCCGCGACGCGGACTGCAGACCTCCATCATGGTTCACCTTCCCAGTACGGCGGCTCGCCGAACGCCTCCCTGAGATGGGCCACAAGCGCGCGGATCTTTCCGGGCGTTTCGTGGTCACGCGGATGCGCGACGAACAGCTCGGCATTCTGTGGTACTCGGTCGAGCGTGACGATCCGGAGCGTGCCATTACGTAGATCGTCATGGACCATGAAGCGGGGGAGGAGTGCGAGCCCCAGTCCGGCGAGGGCCGCGCCACGCATCATCAGTCCGTTGTTGATACACCGAGGGCCCGGCGGCGAGGGTTCCCGCAAACGGCAAGACACTTCACGTTCGGATCGGGGGGCATGGGCCGGCCGTGGTGCTGCTGCACGGCTATGGCGAACCGGCGACATGTGGGGACCGCTAGCCGCGGACCTCGCCAGGGACAACACGGTCATCGTGCCGGACCTGCGCGGCATGGGGCTCTCGGCCCGACGCGCTGGCGGCTGCGACGAGAAGACCCAGGGATAGGATGTTGCCGCCGCCCTGCGCGAGCTGGGCGTCACAGAGACTGATCTGGGCTTGGCGACAAGAAAGCGGCGCCGCTGCACAGCTTCCGGCATCGCTTCAAGTCGGTCGCCCGCGAGGTGGGAATAGGCAGGGATAACCACGAGGGCATTACCGGCCACCGGGCGGGGCGCACGCGAGGTGACGATTACGGCGAGGTGCCACTCAGCGCTCTCTACCGCGAAATCCGCAAGCTGCCGCGGATTGTCCTGACACGGCCCGAAGCACTAGCATGTCACGCAGAGAGCGCTGTCGCCGGTGCATTCCGCCACGCCCAGCCTGTCTTTCTCGACTGAGCCAGGAACGTGTGAAGGACTGCATTGAAAGCTACCGGGTGCGTCATGTGGGGTGCGTGCCCTGCACCTGAAATCTCCAGCGGCGCGCCGCCCATTGCCCGTGGGAGGTATTGGCTGTTAAGCGCGGAGAGATCCACGAGAGGTTCGGACGCACCGTTCACGATGGCTAATGTTCCCGCGAAGCGCTGCGCGGTCTCGAGCTGGTTTGAAATCCGCCCCTCGACGAGCGCCGCCATCATCGTCGTCCGCGCTCGGCCATCGGCACGCAGCACAGCATTTACTAGGAATTCGCTGTTCGTCGTGCAAGTCGCCGATACGAAGCAGCGCGCCTCCTCAGGCGACAGCTTCTCCTGGCCCGCAAGGCTTAAAACAGGGCTGGGTCTGAACGAGGAGCAGATCTGGTTCCAGTCGGGTGTCACCAAAGGCGTACCGACTAGGCAAAGCCCGACAACACCAGGAAACCGGATCGCCAGTTCGAGAGCGACGTGGCCGCCGAGCGACCATCCAACAATCGCAACGTGGTCGATGTCCATTGCTTCGAGCACTTCAACGATCGCGTCAGCGTAGCCAGGCATCGTGTAGGACGCTTCCGGAGACGGGCTGTCGGACGAAGCCCCGTGCCCCGGCAGATCGACCGAAACCGCGCGGAAATCCCGGGACGGGAGGCTGGCGACCTGCGCCGCGAACACCTCCTTGCAGAGGGAATTGCCATGCAGGAACAGAACCGGGAGCGCGCCTGAGCCGGCCTCCTCCACGGACAGGGTTCCGTGGCTGGTCTCGACGAAGGCCGAAACATGGGTTGCCTTGGATTTGGCGCGCATGACCTGCTCCGATGCCACAAACGGCGATCTTCGATCGATGAAGAGCTATCGGAATCTGATAAAAACACTGGCTGGAGATTGCAGATGTTTAGCGATGCCAGTTTCAGGAAGAATTAAGCCCTATGACAGGCAAAGCCAGCCGCAGTAGAATGCGGGTCAAGTGTGAACGCATGGGGGAACGGGTGACGGATTCGCCTACCGCTTCGGATCAGGAATACGTCCTGGGTCACTCGAATTCAGAGCTGGAGAGATTGCGGGAACAAGGCACGATTTTTGAGGAGGCGACCCTGTCCGCCTTGCGCGCGGCTGGCCTTTCCCCAGGAATGCACGTGCTCGATCTGGGCTGCGGCGTCGGAGACGTCTCTCTTCTGGCCGCCAGCCTCGTCGGGCCCACCGGGTCCGTGCTGGGCGTCGATCAGGCCGACGTGGCGCTGGGCTACGCCAGAGGCCGTGCTGCCAGTTCAGGCCATCACAACGTCACCTTCATGCAAGCCGACGTCGAGGCGCTTCACCCGGTGCAGCCGCCCGATGCCATCATCGGCCGCTTCATCCTGCTCTACATTCCCGAGCGAGCCGCGCTGCTGCGGCGCCTGGCCAAACTGCTTCGGCCCGGCGGCGTCCTCGCCTTCTGCGAAATGGATGTCGGCTCGGCGCAATGCAGCGCTCCGATGCCGCTGTTCGAGGAAGGGCTTGGCTGGGTCGAATCCGTGTACAGGCGGGCTGGCATCGAACCCAACATGGGGTCGATGCTGCACCGGACATTCCGGGAAGCGGGCCTGTCGCCCCGATTGACGGCCCAGGCCGTCGTGGAGGGGGGCAAGGACTCGCGCATCTTCCGATACTTCTCCGAGACGCTGCGCAGCCTGGCCCCCAGCATCGTCGAGAGCGGGATCGCCGACATGGACAAGGTCAAGCCCGACAGCTTCGGCGATCGCCTGCGGGACCAGGCAGACGACAATGTCTGCTTCTTCTTCCCGCGCCTCGTATCGGCCTGGGCAATAGCCTAGCTGGCGCTTTTAGCCGAGAGCGCGCCCCGGCCCGGCCGCCGGGTCTGCCACATCGGCGGAGCGTGTTCCAAACAGCGCTTCGCGCTCCGCAGGGGAGGACTCGAGAAAGGGGTAGCGCGTCACCACGCGGGCGCGGGCCTCTTCGTAGTCCACGGACATCAGGCTGATCGGCTTCTTCAGGCCGGGATAGGCTACCGCATCGACCAGAACGCGATGACCGAACAGGCGCCGGTAAAACGCCTGGTGTTCGATCCGCACCGTTGCAAGCAACATCTGCGCATCGAACCATGCGCAGGCCATCCAGGCCAATCGAACGGTCGCATAGGGAAGCTCAGGGTAGCGGCGCGAGTAGAAGACATCGGTGACGAACCGGGTCGGGTCTATGATGGTTTTCCCACTGTCCAGCTCGGGCCGGAGGGCATGGCCGAAGACCTGCAGGGCCGGCATGCCCGGGGATTCTCGTCCTCCCACATGCATGCGGATGGAACTCGCCAAAACCCCATCGAGATAGACGCCAAACGTCCAGACGTTGGGTGAGTCGTCGTAGCTGTCGGCAAAGCGCCGCAACGGGTTGGGCTCGATGGCACCCTCCCTCAGATACGCGGCGTATCTCAGTCGATAGACTTCTTCCAGGCCCTGCGGAGGTATCCGGCGCGCGGATGCCTGGCTCAGGAAGCCGGCAATTCGTGTATTGAAGCCGTTCAGGCCTGTTCTTCGCGCTTCCATCGGCAACCCCGCTCCGCATAGGCGAATGATCGAGGCAACCGACAGATTACTCAAGGCCGCATAGATAAACGTGATGTTTGCGGCAGCTTAATAGTCAAGGCTTCGGTTAACTCGGAAACGGGGCAAGGCTTGCATAAATAGTAGCCTTGCACCTCGTCGACATAGGGCTCTGCTGCCACGAGCTCGAATTGCTCTTGGGTCTCGACCCCCTCTACGACCACTTTCATCCCGAGGTCCGCGGCAAGTCTGGACGTGCCACGCAGAAGTGTTGTCGTACGTTCGTTTGTCCCCAGGCCTTTCAGGAACGACCTATCGATCTTGATCTTGTAGAAACGGAACATATGGAGGTAGCTCAGGCTCGAGTATCCGGTCCCGAAATCGTCCAGCGTGATCTTGACGCCCATGTCGCGCAGCGTCTCGAGAGCGAGCCGCGTCAGGGGGAGATCCTGCAAAAGGACGGATTCGGTGACTTCCAGCTCGAGCCTGTCAGGCCTGAGGCCGGCCTCTTCCAGCGCTTGGCGCACTGCCGTGACAATTGTCCCCGGCCGGAACTGGATCGGTGAGAGATTAACGGCAACCGATACGTCCGACGGCCACTTTACACATTCACGGCACGCGGTGCGGAGCACCCATGCGCCGAGATCAACGATCAGTCCCATCTCCTCGGCAATGGGAACGAAGTCGCCCGGCGAGATGAGCCCCCGCGTCGAATGTCGCCAGCGGACCAGACCTTCGCACGTCTTGTACCTGTTGGAGCGTAGGTCCAGGAGCGGCTGGAAATAGACCTCGAAATCTCCCTTCTCGATCGCGGACCTCAGGTCGTTCTCGATGTTACGGCGCACCTGCGCGCGTACCATCATCTCGCTCTCGAAAAACTGCCAGCTGCCGCGCCCCTCCAGCTTCGCCTGGTAGAGGGCCATGTCCGCGTTCTTCAGCAACTGGCCGGCGTCGTGTCCGTCCTTCGGGCACATGGCTATGCCTACGGTCGCGCCGATCACGAGTTCATGGTGATCGATACGGTAGGGCCGACTCAGCCCCCCGATCAGATCCGCGGCGAGCGCCTCGATCTCGTCCTTCTGCACCGATTGGTGCAGGATCACGAACTCGTCCCCTCCGAACCGTCCCACGACGCCCCGACCGAGCGCCAGCGCCTCGAGCCGCTCGGCCACGAGGCAAAGGAGCCGGTCGCCGGTCGTGTGTCCCAGCGTGTCGTTGATTTGCTTGAAGTGATCCAGATCCACGAAGAGCACGGCGAACCCGGCCGCGCCATAGAAATAGCCGCCCGCGGGCTTCAGAAGACTCCCGAGCTCCTCCTCGAGGACCGTGCGATTCGGTAGTCCGGTAAGGGCGTCGAACCTGGCAAGATGCCGGATCCGTTCCTCGATCTTTTCCCGCTCGGTGACGTCCTCGACAAGCATTAGGGCGCCGCCGTCGTGCTTCTTCTGGAACGCGATCTCAAGGATCCTGTCTTCCCGCGACCTCAGGACAAGCCGTTCTTCGAATTTTCCGGACAGCCCTGCCGTCAGGGCGGACACGACGTTCCCCGTTGAGCCATACTTCTGGGATCCGAGGGGAACCGCCTCTCGAACCAGGGCCTCCAGAGAAAAATTCGAGTAATCGGTTGTGGGGTTGAGAAGAAGCAGTTCGACGAAGCGCGTATTGGCCACCAGAAGTCGGTGTTCGGCCGTGAACATCGCCAAGCCGTGCGGCATATTGTTTAGGGCGGTGTCGAAGAGACGGGCCAGGAAACCGAAATCATGGGCACGGTTTGCAGAATCGAGCAGGACGCCCCGAAGCCTCACCGCGATGAACTTCGTGCTGAGGAACAGAGGCAGGAGGACGATGAGGATCACCGCCGCATACTGATAGCCGCTGATCACGAGAGCCCCGGACAGTGGGATGGCGGCGGCGGCGATCTGAGCATTGACCAGCGTTTTGCTTGAAAAGTTCCTGCCGGCTATGCCCACCACGTAAGCGAGCACCAGCGCAAAGCTCAGCAGCCGGACGAACCCGTCTTCCGTGAGCCAGAAGCAGGCGAAACAGTAAGCGCCGAGCAAGGCAACGTGCGTGACGGCCCCGACCGTATAACGCATCTCCCACCGCCGGACCGTCGCCATCGAACGGCCGGGTCCCAACGAGTTCGCGTAGCGGCGCATGTCGACGCTACGGATTACGCCGACCAAGGTGATGGCGGCGGCAAAGCCGAACAGGACGTATTCGCCTGTCCAGACTGCCGAAATCAGCGTCGTCAGTACCGCTGCAGTCACACCGATAAAAAAGGACCGACCGTCGAGGTACAAAGCATCCACCAAGGATGCGTAAACATCTGGTGGGAACTGGTAGGGCGTTGACGAGGCTTTCGGAACTGACTGCATGCGTATTCTCAGAGCCTCTATGACAGTACACTCCGGAAGTGAATGAATTCAAACCCTGGGGAGGGCAGGCAAATGGATGAGCTCGAGCCTCAGCTCCCAGTACCTTGCTCAGCGGAGGGCCGCCGACGCCGGAATGCGCTGAAAGCGGCCGCATGCGCCTACCTTGGAACGAACGAGAGGCGGTACCGTCGTTCCGCATTGCGATTGTTTGGTTAGCGGGGACTTAAGGGCGGCAGATCAACCTTGCAGTCGCTGCCGGGGCCGGCTGGCAACCCGTCATTTCGCCAACAGCACATTCACCGGGAGCAATCTCGGCTTCAACCGCAACGATGTGGTCTTTGGGACCTCTACCATCTTGGCTGCATCAAGGTTTTTGACAGCCCTACCTGGGAGCTGGGTGGGTCAAGCGGACGTTCGCAACGACCGCTACGGGTCAAGATTCCTCGTTTGAACAGGTCCGCCTCGCGCCAGAAGCCGAACTGCGGGCCTGGCTCTGGAGCAGACATTGGCCGGCTCAAGGAACTGCTTCGCTGGATTCAAGGCGGTCGTGGGTACAATCCTGTGGACGATCGCCGTGCCCGTTCCGAAACGGTCCACCCCTTTCCTGAGTACGGCAGAGCAGGTCGATCATTCATACTGAAACCGCTCGGACCAGCACCCCACAGCGGTCCCGCGGCGAAGATGCTACGCGACGTGCGGACCTGGTCGAGATCGTCTGGCAAGCGCGTGTCGCCAGCCGGGTCGCCTCGCAAGCTTCGATTCTTGCACAAGCCCCAGTCACATCCGAAGCTGCGGCCCGACTGGTTTTACCTCTCTTTACTATCGCGCCGGCTAGATCGCTGGGAATCTTCTTTGGCGGAGGAGGTCCAGTGGAAACGCTGGACCAAGAGCGAAGCCAAGCGCCGGCATCCGGGATCTGTCGTCTCTCACGCGCGGTACAGGTGCCGCCCGATGTCTTCGGATTGGCCTCAGACCGTTTCGCGGAGGGTGATATGTCCAAACGCAAGGTACTTGTCGTCGGCTCGAACGCCAATCGCATCGAAATCCAAGGTGGCGGGACCGGACCGACGGGCCAGTACCTGAACGAACTGGTCGTTCCCGTCATGGCGCTCATCGCCGCGGGCTACGAGATCGTATTCTCCACACCGAATGGAGAAAAACCCTTCATCGACCCGGTCTCGGATGAAGCCGTCCACTTCGGCAACGACGAAGAAGCCCATCTGAAGGCCAGACGCTTTTTCGATGACGACCCTTCCATGAACAACGTCAGCACGCTTCGCGCCACCATCGACGGCGGGCTCGACGGCTATGTTGCGTTCTTTACACCCGGTGGTCAGGCACCCGTCGTGGATCTGATGCAGGATGCGGAGCTCGGCGAAATCCTGCGCCACTTCCACGACCAGAAAAAGCCGACAGCGTTTCTCTGCCACGGTCCGATCGCCACCGCTTCTGCCATGCCAAAGGCCAAGGAGTTCAGGGCAGCCCTGATCGCAGGCGACCAACGGCATGCCGCCGAGGTTGCCAAAGACTGGCAGTATGCCGGGTATCGCATGACAGTTTACTCCGCCAGCGAAGAAAGGCCGATCGAAGACAACGTACTGCACGGGAAGATGTACTTCCACATGCCTGAAGCCCTCACGCTTGCCGGCGCCATCGTCACGACCGGACCCGATTTCGCGCCGAACGTGGTGGAGGATCGGGAGCTGATCACCGGGCAAAACCCCCACTCCGATCATCCCATCGCGAAGGCCCTCATTGCCGCGCTGGATCGGCACTGAAGCGGCTGTTCGGCTGAACTATCGCTCCGGAGGCTCCAATGGGACGTGAAGTACGGGTCGTGGCCGTCCTGGTCGCCAAGCCAGGGGTGCGGGACACCCTAATGACCTTGATCGACGGCATGGCCGGGCCCAGCCGAGCCGAGCCGGGCAACCTGAGATGGGAAGCCTGGCAGGATCGAGACGATCCGAACCGCGTGTTGCTCGACGAGGCGTATCGCGACGACGCAGCCGCGGCCGCCCACCACGCGACCGAGCACTACAAGGCCTATGCGGGCCAGGTCCGAGACCTCGCGGAACGGACCGTGATGTCGCTCGTGCCCCGCGACCTCCCGCAGGAGGCCCATTCGAAGGCCCCAGCATCACCAAGACAGGAGACTGAACCATGAAGAACGCAATCGGAGGACTTGTGATGTCACTCGCCGCATCCGCTCTCGCCACCCCCGGAATCGGCGCCCCGAGCCGCCCGGTCTCGATAGTCCTCGTGCATGGGGCCTTCGTCGACGCCTCCGGCTGGCGAACCGTCTACGACTCGCTGACGCATGACGGCTACGAAGTCCTCGTCGTCCAGAATCCCACCGTGACCCTCGATGGCGACGTCGCGGCCACCAGGCAGGTGATCGCGAAGGCCCACCATCCCGTGGTGCTGGTCGGGCATTCCTACGGAGGCGCGGTCATCACCGAGGCCGGCAACGACGACAAGGTGAAGAGCCTCGTCTATCTCGCCGCCTACGCGCCGGAAGTGGGAGAATCCGTCGAAACGGCGACCAAGCCCATCCCAGGTGAGTCCTCGGCTCCTCTCCTTCCGCCGCAGGACGGCTTCCTCCTGGTCGATCCCGCCAAGTTCCCGACGGCCTTCGCCGCGGACGTCGATCCCGGTCTGACGCACTTCATGTCGGCGGCGCAGGTGCCGTGGGGCTTGCCCGCGGTCCAGACGAAGATCACGCGGGCGGCGTGGAAGGACAAGCCGGTCCACTTCCTCCTGCCCACGCACGACAAGATGATCGCCCCGACCTTGCAGCGCATGATGGCGACGAGGGCGAAGGCGCACCTCGTCGAGATCCAAAGCAGCCATGCCGTGATGCTGGCCCATCCCAAGGAGGTGACATCCTTCATTCGGGACGCCGCGAAGCAGCTGGAGGGGACGGCGAGCGCCGCTCAGTAGCGGCTGCCGGGCGGGCGATCGGACGAGCCCTCGCCGGCGGCACGGCTCCGTCCCGCGCGTCCGATGCGATGCCGGGGGCAGGCGACACCCTGCTCCCGACGGGCCGCCGCCGGCGGGCCGGCCATCATGATCCCTCAACGCTCAATGCCGCGGAGACGCTGCCGTGACCGGACATGACATGGGTCTCTCCAGGCGGGGATTCTGCCTGTGTTGCGTCAGTGCCGGGGCCTTTGCGGCCACCGGGAGCTGGCTCAGCCCTCGCCAGGCTTTCGCCCAGGCCAGGAACGCCGTCGATGTCTTTCGCGAACAGGCGGGGCGGGCGCCGATCAATGTCCACAGGCTGCGCGGCGGCGTGATCGTGCTGGAGGGCTCGGGAGGCAACGTCGCTGCCTTCGCCGGCCCGGACGGCAAGGTCCTGGTGGACGCTGGCCTGACGGCATCCAAGCCTCGGATCCTGGACGCGCTGTCGGTGCTGGGAAACCAGCCGATCAGGCTATTGATCAACACGCATTGGCATTTCGACCATGCGGACGGCAACGAGTGGCTGAACGCCGAGGGCGCCACGATCCTGGCTCACGACAACACGCGCAAGCACCTGCTCGCGACCCAGCGAGTCGAGGACTGGGACTTCGACTTTCCGCCGGCGCCTCGCGGCGCCGTTCCGACGGAGGTCTTTGCGGACCGCCGGTCCGTTGCCATCAATGGCGCTACTCTCGACCTGGCCCATTACGAACCCGCCCACACGGACAGCGACATCTCCGTCCGGTTCGAGCCGTTCGACATCCTCCACACCGGGGACACGTACTGGAACGGCTTCTATCCCTTCATCGACTACTCGACAGGCGGCAGCATCGACGGAGCGATCGCGGCCGCATCGGCCAACGTGGACAAGGCAACGAAGGAGACGATCGTCATCCCCGGCCATGGATTTCCGGCAAGCGACAGGGCCGGCCTCGTCGCGTTCAGGGACATGCTCACGGCGGTCCGCACCCTGGTGAGCCGGCTGAAGGAGCAAGGCCGCAGCCTGGAAGAGACGGTCGCGGCCCGTCCCACCCGGGCGTTCGACGAGACGTGGGGCCGGTTCGCCGTCACGCCGGCCGTATTCACGAAGCTCGTTTACGAGGGGGTGTGAAGAAGGGTCACCTCAGGCGAAACGAGGCGCGAACGATCCACGCAGATCCCACCACGGCGCCGGTGACGGCCCAGCGCATGTTCTCAAACCGGGGAGCTTCCATGTCCTTCACCCACAACACGTTGAAGGAGAACGTCCGCGTTCGGTCGGCCTCGCTGCTCAACCGGCACCTGGCGGCAGCGATCGACCTCCACGCGCAAGTGAAGCAGGAGCGCTGGAACGTGAGAGGTCCAGGCTTCTTCGCCATCCACGAGCTGTTCGACCGGATCGCCTGCGAGGTGGAGGACTACTCTGACCTGCTTGCCGAACGGGCTCAGACGCTCGGCTTCGCGGCGCTTGGAACGATTCAGCGGGCGGCTCCGAACAGTTTCCTAGTGAATTATCCGCTGGAGATCGCGGACACGCGTGAGCACCTCTTTGCGGTCGCTGGAGCCCTGGCGGCGTTCGAGCAATCGGCGCGCGATGAGATCGACGCAACCGCCAGCTTCGGCGACCCGGAAACGGCCGACGTCTTCACGGAGATCGGGCGCGGATTGTCCAAGCAACTCTGGTTCGTCGAGTCCCACTTGGCGGCGCACTAGGGTCGCGCCCAGTGGCCACGTGGGCACCGCCGTGCTCCTACCACGTCTCGGGCCGGGGAACGTTGGCTCGGAGCCTCGCCTTTACCGCAGGGTTCGTGGACACGTGTGGGTTCATCGCGCTGTTCGGATTGTTTACGGCCCACGTGACCGGCAACCTCGTCCTGATCGGGGCTGAACTCGTGGGCCCTGATCGCGGCATTCTGACGAAGCTCACGGCCCTGCCCACCTTCGTCGCGGTGGTCGCCGGCACGCGTTTCACGGCTGGCCGCCTGGAAGCCGCGGATATCTCGCCGGTCCGGCCGTTGCTCCTGCTCGAAGCGGCGCTGTTGTTCGGGTTCATGGCTCTTGGCATGGCGATCGAACCTCCCCGCCACGCCAACGCGTGGCCTGAGATGGCGGCTGGACTCGTCGGGGTCGCCGCTATGGCCGTTCAGAATGCCGCGGCCCGCATCCTCTTCGCATCAGACCTGCCATCGACGGTCATGACCGGCAACGTCACGCAGGTAGTGATCGATCTGGTGGACCTGTGCCGGCCTCAGCCAAATCGCGAGCGCGCCAAGATCGTGGCGCGCGTCGCGAAGACAGCCCTCGTCGTTGGCTCGTTTTCACTGGGCGCTTTGTCAGGGGCGTACGGATTTTCGACGTGGGGCTTCGTCTGCCTTGCCGTGCCCGCGCTGCTCGTCCTGGCCCTCGGCACATTCAGCGGACGGCGGTAATCCCGTGTCGAGCCTTTCACTGATCACCGTTCTCGTTTCTGCGCTGGTCAGCGTTCTCACAGGCTACATCGGCTCATTGCTGAGCATAAACCGTCAGAGACGCAGCGAACGACGCGTCTATGGCCTCGCGCTCCTTGCCGAGATCAAGGCCATCCAGCGCGGCCTTCTGCGTTACAGCGCCAACATCGGTCGATATTCGGGAGAGACGCCGGAACTCTCCAATCGACTTCGGCACCAGTTGGCCTTGTGGCGTCACGACCTCTCGGTCTATGCCAACAGCTCGGGCCGCATCGGGCTTTTCTCGGTGCGCACAGCCATCGAGATCATCGAGTTCTACCATCGGATCCGCTGGCTGGACGCGCTGATCGGAGAGCTGGAAGACCGGGATCTGTGCACCCCCGAAATATTCGCCCAATGGATCAAGCAGCACCAGGAGTCGCTCCGTCGCGCGCGGCTTCACGGACGGTATCTCAGCCGTTTGCTGCTGCGCGACGTCCCGGCCACCTGGCCGGAAATCCTCATGGCGATCCGTTCGGGTCGTCTGAAGCGCCCGCCTCTCCGCCACTTGTTGCGGGTTCCCTTCTGATACTCTTCTCGGCCGAGAAGGCTGTCGGGAGCAGACCCGTCGGATCAGCCCCGAGCAGCCGGCGCATCAACCCGCTTGCCTGCGAAGGCGGCGTGGATCTGGGCGACGACTGCGGCTCCTTCTCCGACCGCGGCCGCCACCCTCTTGGTGGACCCTGCGCGGACGTCGCCTACCGCGAACACGCCGCGGCGGCTGGTCTCGAGAGGAAAGGATCCGGGCTCCGCGCCGGTTCGGATGAAGCCCGCTTCGTCCAGCGTGAGGCAGTTGCCCAGCCAGTCGGTATTGGGGTCGGCGCCGACGAACAAGAAGAGGTGCCGCAGGGACCGGCGCTCCTCGGCTCCGGACGCACGGTTCCTGAAGACCGCCCCTGTCAATCCGGTTTCGCGGTCGCCATCGAGTGCAACAATCTCCGTCTGGCGGTGCAATTCGACGTTGGGGAGTGCCTGGATTCGGTCGATCAGATACCGGGACATCGAACTCTCGAGGCCTGCACCTCTCACGACCAAGTGCAGCTTTCCTACGCGGGGGGCCAAGAAAACTACCGCCTGCCCGGCCGAGTTGCCTCCTCCGACAAGAGCGACCTCTTGGCCTTCGCAGAGACGCGCTTCGATTGACGAGGCCCAATAGGACACTCCGGCTCCCTCGAAGGCCGCGAGATCGGCGATAGCCGGTCGCCGGTAGCGCGCTCCGGAGGCGACGACAACGGCTCGGGCCTGTACCATGGCACCTGTCGAGAGCGCGATTCCGAAGGGACGCTCGGTGACCCCGCAATCCAGCGATAATGCTTCGAGTGGAATGGCAAGCTCGGCGCCGAACTTCTGGGCCTGGCTGAACGCGCGGCCGGCGAGGGCATGACCGGAGATTCCGGTCGGGAAACCAAGGTAGTTCTCGATCCGGGCGGAGGCGCCCGCCTGGCCTCCCATCGACCTGCAGTCGACAACGAGCGTGGAGAGGCCTTCCGAGGCCGCGTAGACCGCCGTGGCCAGCCCTGACGGGCCGGCTCCGATGACGGCAACGTCGTAGACCTTGCCAGGGTCGAGATCTGGCAGCATTCCCAGGCACGTCGCTGCCTCCGCGTCCGCCGGGTTGCGAAGGACGGTCCCGTTTGGGCACAGGAGCAGCGGCAGGTCAGCGCTCGCCACGCCCAGCTTCGCGACGAGTTGGCGGGCTTCGTCGTCCCGTTCCACGTCGATGATCGAGAGGGGGTGGGCATTGCGTGCCAGGAAACCCTGCAGGCGCAGGAGATCGGCCGAGCCTGACCGCCCGACCAGGACGGCGCCGGCATTCTGGCTTTCGAGCAGGCCGACGCGGCGCAGGATCAGCGCCCGCATCATGATCTCGCCGATCTCCGCAGACCCGATCAGAAGCGCCCGCAGATGGGGCGCATCGAAGGGAACAGCGGTGCAGCCTTCCGGTCCGGCTCTCCCCATCACGAGGGATGCCCGTCCCCCAAGTTGGCTGACCTCGCCGGAAAACTGGCCTGCCCCTTCCCGCACGATCGGGGTCGTCCGTCCGAGGCCATCCTGGCGGGAGACGTCAATGTGGCCTTCGGTGACCAGCCAGATCGGAGCTGCCCGGTCCCCGACGTTGTAAAGAGCAGCGCCCGGCTCGAACCGTCTCGGTTCGCCACTGGCGAACCGCATCGCGACGGCAACCTGTGCTGCGTTCAATGTTGGAAAGATCTGATCTCGTCTTGTTTCAGCGACGCTCATTTCCCGTCCCCGAAATGGCGCTCAGCGAGACGCCTCAGCTCAAGTTTAGTAGAGAAGAGCAGCATGCCCCCAGTAAGGCAAGATATGCTCTTCCAGGAGATAATTCTGATTTTCCAGACTAATGCAGAGGCGCCGCCTTCGCCAATCGTGATCGTCGGGATTTACGAGTTTTTACCTGCTGCAGATCGGATTTCTCCTTAGGCTGGCAGGGCTGAACGACGTCGGAGGCTAACCGTCCCGGTCCTCATCGCGAACACGCCCTCACGGAAAAGCCGATGAAAACGCCTGATCTGAACCTCTCGCGCCGCGAGTTCGTGGCCGGCGCATTGACCACCGTCGTGCTCACGGCAGCACCCCCGACGTTAGCCAGGGCGGCTGTCCCTGAGGCTTCGGCGGACGCGGTCCACGCCATCCGGATCGCCTTGCACGTCAACGACACGAAACACGCCCTGACGGTTGATTCCCGGACGACGCTGCTGGACGCGCTGCGCGAGCACTTGCACCTGACCGGCACGAAGAAGGGTTGCGACCACGGCCATTGCGGGGCTTGCACGGTTCACTTGAACGGCACGCGCATCAATTCCTGCCTCAGCCTCGCCGTCATGCACGAGGGCGACAATGTCACCACGATTGAGGGGCTGGGCACGCCCGACAAGCTCCATCCTCTTCAGGCCGCCTTCATCAAGCACGACGCCTACCAGTGCGGCTATTGCACGCCCGGGCAGATCTGCTCGGCCGCCGCGCTCGCCGCCGAGGTGAAGAAGGGCGTGCCGAGCCACGTCACCGCCGACCTGACCGCGCCGATGGGTCTCGACAACGCCGAGCTGCGCGAGCGCATGAGCGGCAACATCTGCCGCTGCGGCGCCTACTCGAACATTGCCGAGGCCATCACCGAAGCGACGGGAGCGCTCTGATGAAGCCCTTCACCTATGAGCGGGCGAAGAGCCCGGCAGATGCCGTGCGAGCCGTCACCACGACGCCCGGGGCCCGCTTCATCGCCGGCGGCACGAACCTGCTGGACCTCATGAAATTCCAGATTGACACGCCGGCCCATCTGGTCGACGTGCGTGGACTGCCCTTCACGACGATCGAAGACACCAAGGACGGTGGGCTGCGCATCGGCGCGCTCGTCACCAACACCGACCTCGCCTCGCATCCACGTGTGAAGCGCGACTACGGCGTGCTGTCGCGAGCCATCGTGGCCGGGGCCACCGGCCAACTGCGCAACAAGGCGACGACAGCCGGCAACCTGCTGCAGCGCAACCGCTGTCCCTATTTCTACAACACCGACATGCCCTGCAACAAACGTCGACCAGGCTCTGGTTGCGCAGCGCTGGAGGGGGTCTCGCGCTCGCTGGCGGTCATCGGTACGAGCGACAAGTGCATCGCCCAGAACCCCGGCGACATGGCGGTCGCCCTGCGGCTGCTCGATGCCGACGTCGAGGTGCTGGATGCCTCCGGCAAGACGAGAAGCGTCCCGATCGCCGATTTCCATCGCCTGCCTGGCGATACGCCGGAACAGGATTTTGCGCTCGGAAATGGCGAGCTGATCACCGCCGTGACGCTGCCGCCCCCGCTCGGCGGAACGCATCACTACCACAAGGTCCGGGATCGCGCGTCCTACGCCTTCGCGATCGTCTCAGTCGCGGCCGTGCTCCAGAAGGACGGCAGCGGGCGGGTCGCGTTCGGAAGTGTCGCGCCGAAGCCCTGGCGCATGACGGCGGCGGAAGCGCTCCTCCCCCAAGGGCCTCCGGCCGTCACGGGGCGGGCGTTCCAGGGCGCCAGGCCAACGAAGGACAACGCGTTCAAGCTCATCCTGGCCGAGCGGACGCTCGCGCTGGTCATCGACGAAGGGAGGCGATGAGCCATGGAGTTCATTTCCCCAGCCGGCCCGAACCCCATCGATCGCCAGGCGGTGGTCGGACGCCCCACGTCGCGCGTCGACGGTCCGTTGAAGGTCACGGGCACCGCGCCCTACGCCTACGAACGCCATGACGTCGTCGCGAACCCGGCCTACGGCTGGATCATTGGCTCTTCCGTCGCGAAGGGGCGCATCACTGCCATCGACACGACTGCTGCTAAGGCGGCAGCCGGCGTGGTTGGGATCATCACAGCCCTCGAGTACAAGCCGGCCGATCCTCCGTCGCGGCAGGCCGCGAACCTCTTCGGAGGTGACGAGATCTCCCACTACCACCAAGCGGTGGCGCTCGTCGTCGCCGAGACTTTCGAGCAGGCCCGGGCGGCCGCTGAACTCGTCCAGGTCCGCTATGACACGTCGAACGCGACGTTCGACCTTGCCGCCGCGGCGACGCTTGCCAAGCCAACGGCCGACGCCAATGAAGGGCCGAATGCGAAGGTGTACGACCGCCTGGGCGACTTCGAGGCGGCCTTCGCAACGGCGCCCGTCAAGGTCGACGAAACCTACACCACGCCGCACCAGACGCACGCCATGATCGAGCCGCAAGCCTCGATCGCGGCCTGGCAGGACGGCAAGGTCACGGTGTGGATGTCCACGCAGATGGTGAGCTGGACCCAGACGGGACTCGCAAAGATCCTCGGCCTGCCGGAGAGCGACGTGCGCATCGTCTCTCCCTTCGTCGGCGGCGGCTTCGGAAGCAAGCTCTACCTGCGGGCCGATGCCCTGCTGGCGGTGTATGCGGCCAAAGCCCTGAACCGTCCCGTGAAGGTCACCTTGCAGAGGCCCTTGATCATCAACAACGGCACGCACCGCTCGGCCACGATCCAGCGGATCAGGCTCGGCGCGGGCAGGGACGGCAAGCTCACGGCGATCGGCCACGTCGGCGCGAGCGGCAACCTGCCGGGCGGGGCGCCCGAGGGCGCGGTCGCGCCGACGAAGCTTCTCTACGCGGCGCCCAACAGGGAGATGTTCCTCACCCTGGCGGAGCTCCACCTCGGCGAAGCCAACGACATGCGCGCACCCGGCGAGGCTCCCGGCCTGATGGCGCTCGAGATGGCGATGGACGAGCTCGCGGAGGAGCTTGGTATCGATCCTGTCGAGTTGCGCATCCTCAACGATACGCAAACCGACCCGCGCGACCCGAACCGGAAGTTCTCCGAACGTCACCTCGTCGAGTGCCTCAGGACCGGGGCGGACAAGTTTGGCTGGTCGCGGCGCCATGCGAAGCCGGGCTCGGTCCGCGACGGCAAGTGGCTCGTCGGCATGGGCGTGGCGGCCGGCTTCCGGCTCAACCTCCTGACGCCGTCCGCGGCGAGGGTCCGGCTCGAGACGGACGGCCGGCTTACCGTCGAGACGGACATGACCGACATCGGAACCGGGAGCTATACGATCCTGGCTCAGACAGCCGCCGAGATGATGGGCGTGCCGATCCAATCGGTGACCGTGAGGCTCGGCGACTCGGCATTTCCGAGGGCGGCCGGGTCCGGAGGGCAATGGGGCGCCAACAATTCGACCTCCGGCCTCTACGCCGCCTGCGTCAAGCTGCGGGACTCCGTGGCGGAAAGGCTCGGCATCCGCGGCAACGACGTCCAGTTCGCGGACGGCAAAGTCTCATCGGGCGGACGATCGGTGGCACTTGCCGACGCAGCGAAAGGCGGCCCTGTCGTGGGCGAGGACGGCATCACCTATGGCGACCTCGACAAGACCTATGTCCAGGGCACCTTCGCGGCTCAGTTCGCCGAGGCCGGCGTCGACAGCTTCACCGGAGAAGTTCGCGTGCGCCGCATGTTGCAGGTGGTCGATGCCGGCCGCGTCCTCAATCCGCTCACCGCCCGCAGCCAGGTGATCGGAGCCATGACGATGGGCGTGGGCGGCGCGCTCATGGAGGCGCTGGCGGTCGATCCGCGCCACGGGCTCTTCATCAACCACGACCTCGGGGGATACGAGGTCCCGGTCCACGCCGACATCCCGCACCAGGAGGTGATCTTCCTCGACCATCCCGATCGCTTCTCCTCGCCCATGAAGGCGAAGGGGATCGGCGAGATCGGCCTGTGCGGCGCGGCGGCTGCCGTCGCCAACGCCGTCTATAACGCCACAGGCGTGCGCGTACGAGACTACCCGATCACGCTCGACAAACATCTCGGAAAGCTGCCTCCGATCTCGTGAACGCCGTCCGAAGTCGCCGGAGGAAGTCATCGGCATCGTTAGAGCGGTCACGCTCGTCGTCGTTGCCGCGGTCATGTCCGGGCCGCCTCCGGTCGGCGCGGCGGACCGGGCGGCGCCAGCCGCAGTTCCTCGATCGGGAGACGTGATCCCTCGTTCGGTCCGCATAGCCGGGGTCGATGATCTGCCGACACCCCGGGCATTTGGGCTCGTCGTGATGGACAACCAGATCGTCATCGTCGTCGAAAGCGGCTCGAGAAAGGTGGTGCAGGTGTACTCCCAGCCTGAACCGGACAGCGTCTCGACAGGCATGGGTCCCTGGAATATAAAAAATGGTATGCCGCTACTGACTCACGCGCACCGGGTTGAGGGCAGCGCACACATCAGTGAGCCGATCGAGATGGGCGACGTCCGGATTGAGAACCGGATGATCGAACCCGCGTTTCTGAGGCCGGCCGTGTTTAAGAGTCATGCCGTCGTCGTGGCTTTGAGCGGTCGCTCACCTGTGCGCAGGAGAGCTCAAGGACTGACCCGCCAAGGCATGATCCGCCCCGGAATGAGCTGTGTTGAACCTTTCGGTTTCAATGAAACCGAAGTCGAAATTGCCGCTCCGATCGAGTGTCTCTACGTCTATCTGGCGCCTGAATTGGTGAACCGAAGCACGCTGCAGGACTTTGGCATCGACCCAAGCGGCACTCAGCTCGCATATGCAGGCGGGCTCACAGACCCGTTGCTCGTCGAGGTTGCCACGTCTCTGAAGCGGATCATGAGCAGGAAGCCTGACGCTGTCGATCGGCTTTTCGTCGACGGCGTAAAATCAATGCTGGCTGCCCATCTCATTCGAAACTATCAGATCAATCGCTGGCGCCCGCCATCTGAGCGGCCAACCCTCCCGTACGCCAAGCTGAAGCGCGTGATCGACCTCATCGAGGCGAAATACCGGTCGCCGATCAGCCTGAAGGAACTCGCCGGTGAGGCCGCGCTCAGCGAATACCATTTCTCACGCCTGTTCCGTGAGGCGACAGGCCTTTCACCCTATAACTACGTCGTAGGCCGTCGTATCAGCGAAGCGCAAGCACGCCTCGCAAAGTCGGATCGAAGCATTGCAGAGATTGCTTTCGAGGTGGGTTTCGGCAGCCAATCCGCTTTCAACCGAGCCTTTCGAAAGTACGCGCGTGTAACACCCGGTGACTTCTTGACCCGAGAGCGCAAGCGGAGTTGATCGTCCACATCGAGAGCCAATCAAGGCTGGTGAGCGTCGCTCGGTCCGGAAAGGGCGGCGCACCTCACCTGCCGGCCAGCTCATCACTCGGATCTTGACGCGGGGAGCGCAACGTCGCCTCGTCGCGCGGGCCACAAATTCACATGATTCGTATGTAGAGCGCCATCGGTTCACATGATGGCATATGTCGGCTGAGCAAGAAGCGCTCCAGATACAGCAAGAATGGCGAATACAAACCCGCATGCCAGGCTACAATCTTGCTGCATGTCCCACTTTCACGAGCATAAACAGCGTACGTTTCGGATTGACTTGGTCCGCATTGCAGGCAGTGCATTCGTCACCTCACCAATTGATCAAAAGAAGCGATCTTGGGAGTGATGCTCATGACCCTTCCAGCCGCCCCGTAGGTTGCAGATCATGACGAGAAGCCCTGAGAGCGCCGCCAATGTGGCCAACGTGACTTATGTTTTCGGCGAGCACGTCTTGCGTCCGTCCAGCCGGCTCTTGCTTCGGGCAGGGACGCCCCTCCGCATTGGTTCGCGCGCCTTCGAGCTCTTGACGACGTTGGTCGAGCGCGCGGGCGAGACTGTGTCGAAAAGCGAGCTCATAGCGCGGGCCTGGCCTCGCACATTCGTGGAAGAGGCCAACCTGAAGGTCAACATCGCTGCGCTCCGCCGAGCCCTAGGCGTGACCCCCGGCGGGGAACAGCTTATCGTGACGGTCCCCGGGCGAGGCTACCGCTTTGTATGTCCCGTCGAACGGGACGTCTCGAGTCCGGTCGCTGGCGCGTCTGCCACCATCAGCCCGGTGCGCTCAAGGGTTCCTCGCATCTTGGGCAGATCCGACGAGCTCGAGGTCATCGCGAAAGCGCTCACGACGTCCCGCCTGATCTCCGTGGTCGGGCCGGGCGGCATCGGCAAGACGACCGTCGCGATTGCCGCCGGCAATGCCGCGTCGGCCGCGTTCCCCGACGGAGTGGGGCTCGTCGACCTCTCCACGATCGGCTCTCCCCAGTTCATCGTCGTCGCATTTGCGTCCGCATTTGGAATCACACCGAGGGGAGTCGATCCGCTCGCCTGCGTTCTTCAGGCACTAAGAAACAGGCGAATGGTGATTCTGATCGACAATTGTGAGCACCTCCTGCCCCATCTCCGGCCGATTCTGCAGCGCCTGCTCAAAGACCTCGAATGCGCAACGATCATCACGACGAGCCGCGAGCCGCTCGGGATTTCCGGCGAGATTGTGGTGCGTCTCGACGGCATGCGGTGCGACACACCCGCGAAACCGTCGGCCCATGAAGCCGGTCAGTATTCCGCAATCCAGTTGTTTGCCGAGCGCTCCAGAGAGCGCAGCGGTTTCGTTTTGACGGACCAGAACGCACCCCAGGTTGCAGCAATCTGCCGTCGTCTCGATGGCAACGCGCTTGCGATCGAGTTGGCTGCAACGCAGACGACCCAGCTCAATCCTGTTCAGATCCTTGGATCACTCGATGACTGCGTCAGATTTCTTCGCCTCGGACCAGTTGATGCGCCGATCCGCCAGCAATCTCTGGCAGCGACATTGGACTGGAGCTATCGGCTTCTCTCTGCGGCCGAAGCAGCGCTTTTGCGAGCCGTTGCATTGTTTGGACGGAAATTCAGCGAAGGGGACGCCACTGCACTCTCCGACATGGAAGACCATGCGGTGAGGAACCTTCTCGGGCACCTGACCAGAAAGTCCCTTATCATTCTGCATTGCGATGGCGCAGAAACACGCTTCCAGATGCTGGAGGCAACCAGGCGCTATTGCATCGATCGCCTTCAACTTAGTTCCGAGTACAACGCCCTACGCCGACGTCATGCGGAATACGTGTGCACGATTCTGGAAAGATCGACGGTTGAGTGGGCGCAAACACCGGCAGTCAATTGGGGAGCAGAATATTCTCCGCTGTTGGAGGAGCTATCGCTTGCGCTCGACTGGGCCGGCATCGACGAGAACGACCGTCCGTTGCTTATTCGATTGACGGTGTCTGGCACGATCCTCTGGAACCATTTTTCGTTGCACCAAGAGTGCCGCAGTCGAACACGTCGCGCACTCGACGACGTGGTGACGACGGAGTTTTTCGGCTCCCAAGTCGAAATGAAATTACTTGTAGCGTATGTGGGGTCGCTCTACACGACCCGTGGGGTGTCTGACGCGTCATACCAGTATATCCAGCGCGCGCTCGATCTGGCCATGCAGATCGGCAGCACCGCAGATCAGGTGAGTTGCCTCCATCAGCTTTATATACATAACATTGTGGCTGGGCGGCTTACGCTGGCCATGGAGCAGATCAGGACAATAGTCGCTATCGCTCCGCAATCCGATCCAACAACACAGATGGCCGAAATCGCATTTGCCTTGCTCGAATTCTGGATGGGACAATTCGGGACATCGAAAGAGCGACTGTTGAAGGCCGTCAAGCCAAGCCGAAAAACGATCAACAATGCTCGCCGCGCTCAGTTTCTATACGAGCAAAACACCTCCGCCCAGAACGTCCTCGCCAATGTTCAATGGGTGACGGGCTATCCGGACACTGCTGCGGAAACTGCTCGCAGCGCCATAGACGGGGGTCTCCAGCTGAAGCACGATCTGTCGCTGATCGGCGTGCTCGCGGTCGCCGCTTGCAAAGTGGCGTTTCTGAACGGCAACGACGAAGATCTTGACGCGCATCTCGTTCTTTTCGAGGAAGCGCTCGCGCGCAGCGGCCTGGAAACGTGGCGGCCTTGGGCGAGGTTCTACCGTGGGACGCAGGTCTGCTGCAGCAGTGCACCCGATCGGGAGCACGGCCTCGACATTATCGCAGGTTCAATCGTTGAACTCGTCGAGATGAATCATCGTCAGCGTTTGCCATTCTTGCTTGCTGTCCAATCAGAATTGCTTCTGAGGTTCGGCCGGATCGATGAAGCGACGAGGATTGCCTGGCAGGCAGCGGAGCGGGCCGAAGTCCAGCAGGAATATTGGTGCATGCCGGAAATTACGCGCATCCGTTCAGCTATTCTGGCCGCCCGTGGCGAAATGAACTTGGCCCTGTCGCTTCTCCAGGACTCGTATGGGCAGGCTCAGCGGATGGGAGCTCTTGCCTGGCAGTTGCGCATCGCCACAGATCTCGCAGCGGCACAGGCAAGCCATGTTCCACCTGAGGAGGCGGCAACCCTGTTGCGCGACACACTCGGTTTGTTCACCGAGGGCTTTGACACAAGAGATTTCGTTAGGGCCTCGGCTGTTCTGGCGGGCTTGAACAGGGAACCACGTCGCCGCCACTCGCGCCCGCAGTCTGTGGGTGCCGACATCGGCGAAGGCATTGACCGGATCCCGAAACACTCGTTTGACCGCTATCCGGCTTCTGCCCAGGCCGTCCGCATCGGCGCGACGCGTTCGGAGGAACCCCGCGGCTTAAGTTAGAGCCCCGCCGTCGTTCGCTCCTCGTGCAGGTCGGCTGTGCATGTTCCTCAAGTTACGCCAGTAGGAGAGGGACGCCCGCTATAAAGCTCGTTGTGACAGAGCGGACATCGCTGAGGTCCGCGTTGGGTCAGAATTTCCCGTTCAAGCTGGTCCGCCTAGCGCCATGTGCGGAAGTCTCGCGAGACGCCGTGAGCTGACGTAGCAGCAATGCAAGTGAGCTCACCCCCCCATGTATCCGTGGCGCGCACTGCGCCTGCGGGGCGGGACCTCGGCAGTCTTCGATGGTACCATCGTCCTGCACCGCGATACGATGCTCATGACGCCGCCCCGACGCCACATGAGCCTGGGTAGACTTCGGCTGATACGCTGAGGTGCAACGCCCGTTAAAAAGGAGAGCAGACCTTAGATAAGGCAGCAGCGGGTCAAGGCCGCGGCTCGAAGTCCTTCTAAGGCTAAGCCCTTGTCTCTAGAAGGGAATTTTGCGAGGAGGAGCCTTCCAAGCACGCTCCAGGCAGTGCGTTCGAGCCGATCCGCGAACGCAGAGCCGTGAGCGCGCCCCGGGAGCCTATCCCGCTAAGGCTGCCTCTGGCTTCGCGGCAACAAGGGATCTACATTGGGCTCCTGCCCAAGGAGAGCCGCGATGACAGCCGCCCCTGGATCCAATGCCAAGTTCCGCTCGGCGCTGCCCCAACTGGATAGTGGCATGTTCATCACCGATGGCGGACTAGAAACAACGCTGGTCTTCTTGGAGGGTGTCGAGTTGTTCGCCTTCGCCGCCTTCCCGCTGGTGCTGACCGAGGAGGGACGCGGGCATCTGATCCGCTACTTCACTCCATACCTTGAGACGGCACGGCAGCATGGGACGGGGTTCATTCTGGACACGCCCACTTGGAGAGCGAACCGGGATTGGGGCCAGCAGCTTGGGTACGGGCCAGAAGATCTCGCCGCCGTCAACCGGAAGTCGGTCGAGTTCATCCGGGAGCTCAGGGATGCCGTCGCGGCCGGGCAGATCGTGCTGAACGGAGTGATCGGCCCGCGCGGTGACGGATACGCCATCGACACCAAGATGACCCCGGAGGAGGCGGCGGACTACCACGGGGAACAGATCGACGTTTTCTCCGGCACCGCCGCGGACATGGTAACGGCGGTCACCATGACCTACGCCGAGGAGGCAACGGGTATTGCGCTCGCCGCCCGACGCAGGAACATGCCGGTCGCGATCTCCTTCACGGTAGAGACAGACGGGCTGCTTCCTTCGGGCCAGAGCCTCGCGGATGCTATCGCGCAAACGGACGACGCCACGGAGCGGTACCCCGCCTACTACATGATCAACTGTGCCCATCCGCGGCACTTCGATCACGTTCTTGGTGCTGACGAGCCGTGGACGCGTCGCCTGCACGGCTTGCGGGCAAACGCCTCGACAAAAAGTCACGCCGAGCTTGACGCGGCGACGGAGCTCGACAGTGGAGACCCGGCAGCGCTTGGGCGCTATTATCGGGCCCTGATCGTCAAATTGCCGACGCTTCGGGTTCTGGGCGGGTGCTGCGGCACGGATCACCGACACATTCGGGCCATCTGCGAGGCGTGCGCGTGATAGTCGTTCCTCGGCAGCGACTGTCCCCAGATAGCGCGTAACCATGTTGCCGATCTGCGCGACCGACGCATCCGCACAGTGACCTACGTCTGCCAGGCCTGAGGCCCTCTTCCTTCCGCGGATGCTGAAATGCCTTGCCTTGCGCCCAGTCGGCGGTGGCCGAAGCTGGCGCGAAAACTTGGTCACAGATCGCGAGCAATGGAAGCCGATCCACTGCTCGCGCTAAGGCCTACTTCTTCTCCGCAAACCAGATTGTCGGCGCACCGACGACGCCAGCCTCGACCATTGCCGCCTTCAGATCCGGGGAGCTGACAAAAGCCCTCGCCGCTTCGAGCGAAGAGAACTCATGGGTCACGGTAACGTCGTTCGGGTTGTCGGCAGATTGATAAACCGCCTGAGCCGTCACTCCGGCTTTTGTCTGACCGGGTGCGAAGCTGTCGTAGAAAGCGCGCCATTTCGCAAAGTCGCCAACCGTGTGCCGAACGAATAGTGTTGCCACATGACCCTCCCGATTTTTGATCGTCGTCAACTTTAGACGCAAAATTATGCTATCATGTTGGTAAGGGCATTCACGCAAAATTTGCAGGCTTTTGGGGCGTAGACGCGGGCCTCGCAGTCCCGCTCAGGGTCAGGAGGTCGAATTCGGCTCCGTCCGCCTCGCGCTAGAAGCAGGCTCGTGCACCGAGCTGGGAAGCGAACCTAAAACCGCGCCGTGCTGGATGAGCAACGCTTCGAGCGCTAGGCGAGACGTCGCGCTCGTGACGTCGATGTAGCCTCCATGCAGAATGAACTGCAGTCAGATAGGACGGAGGATCCATGAGCCTTGGCGAGCGGCGGATTTTGGCCGTGCTTCACATGGACATCGCAGGATATTCAAGGCTGATGCGCGCTGACGAGCCCGCGACGCTGAGGATCCTGCGCGTCCTTCGGGATCTCGCCTTCAACTTGATCGCTCAACACGGTGGCGCGGTCGCAAACACGGCGGGCGACAGCATCCTGGCCGCATTTCCCACAGCAACTCGGGGCCTTGCCTGCGCCCTGCAGATCCAGGAGCGTGCGCGCGAGGTCAACGCGCAACTCGTCGAGGACCGTCGCGCGACTTTCAGGATGGGCCTGCACGCGGGTGAAGTGGAGGAGAGGGAAGGAGACCTTTTCGGTGATGCGGTCAACATCAGCGCGCGGATCCAGGCGACAGCCCACGAGGGCACCGTGCACCTCTCCTCGCTGGTGCATGACATGGTCCGCGTGGGATCTTCGGTCGAGTTCGAGGAGCTGGGAAGTCGGCACCTTAAGAACATTCCGGAGCCGGTGACGATCTTTCGGGCGGTCTCACGCACCGCCCCGGGGAACTCGCTCCCGAGCACGCACCGGGATCAGGAAATACACCTGGCCCGGCGCTTTTTTGACGTGGTGTACGACGCGATCCGACAGGCTGAGCAGGAGGTCGGACTAAATTTCCTGGAGGCGCCTGTCCTCGCGACATGCGAAGATCGACCTGGCATCTGTGAATCGGAGATCGCCCATTGGCTCGGCTTGCCCGAGGAAAGGGCAGGCCGACTGGTGCAAGAGCTCTTGGCTCGTGGACTTCTGGAGCACGATCGAAGCGCAGAGGGCGAAGGGCTTTCGCTGACGACGGCTGGCAGAGAAGCCCGATCGCGCCTGCGACCGCTCGCACAAGCCGCCCAGGACAGCGTGATGACATCACTCTCCGAGGATGAGCGTCGCCTATTGAGGTCACTGCTCGGGCGGGTCATTGCCGGGAACGACACCCTTCGGTCGTTCAGCTGAGCCTGAGCCATCCGTACGGCATTCTGCGTTCATCAGGTTGTGTGTTGAGCTTTGTCAAGTTCCCTGCGAGGTTCATGTCGCAGCGAAGGAGACACAGCCATGGTGCGGTGGACGATTATTCTCTCCCTGAGTGCGGCAGCTATCGCAGGCGCCGGGGCGGCAACCACCGCCCTTCGAGCCCAGACCACGGCTCCTTACTACGTTGTCATCGATGTCGCCGAAGCGCTCGATCCCGACGCCTACGTAAAGGCTGTCCAGGCCGTCGAACCCAACGCGACGCTTTCGGCCGGCGGAAAATTCCTCATCCGCACCAACAAGGCGAGCGCGCTGGACGGCGGCGATCCGCCCAGCCGGTTCGTCGTCATCGGGTTTGAGAACGAGCAAAAGGCCCGGAACTGGTACGCTTCGCCCGCCATCGCGGGCGTAAACGCCGTTCGGGCAAAGGTCATGAAGTCGCGAGCCTTCCTTGCCGAAGGCCTGCCGAACTGACCTTTGCCCTCTCCTGGTAAGCAAAAGGCACTCATGATCCCGTGGATTGGCGCACGACACCAAAGAGGAATGGCCGGGTCACGACCTGACCAGAGCAACTTCGATCCGCGTTCTTGGCAGGGGTAGCGCTCCAGTTCCGAAGGGCGCTCGGTTCCGACACAAACGTCCAATCACTATATCTCTCAGGGGGGAGTCACCATGATCAAGCGCCTACACTTATTTGTCTTCGCCGCGTGCGCTGGAGCGTTAGTCACGCCTGCTTTAGCGGACGATCACGCCGATGTCCGATCCAGCCTCGACAAGCTTTATCTCGCACTGTCGTCGCGCGACCTTGCGAGCATGGGCGACGTTTGGGCTCATGACGCGACCGTTCTGCTTGCGAACCCACGGGACAAGGTGCCCTCCGTCGGCTGGGACGCTGTTCGCGCCGATTGGCAGAACGTTTTCTCCTTCTGGAAAGAGGTCAAAATATCCATCACGGGTACGCCCGCGATCGTGGTGGACGGCGACAAGGCGTGGGTGATGTACAACAACCACGCCGACGGCATCACGGCCGAGGGCAAGGCGCTCTCGTTCAATGCTCTGACGACGGACGTCTTAAGAAAGCAGAATGGAACCTGGCTGGTGATCTCACATCATGCCTCGCGAGTTCCAGAGTAGACCTTATGAGCTATCTGGCGGGCGAGCCTTCCCCGACCTATCGGCGGCATACGTTGCTGCAGTAGTAGCCGTCGGACTCCGCAACCAGCCTTTGCCCCCGATATCTAATCGGCTTCGCGCAACTGACATTGTGGCAGAGCGGACCCTGAGATCGTCCGCTTTGAGTCAACTTTGGTCCCGGTGACGCCTACCAAGGCTTTCCAGCTAGCTTCCTCAGCGTCGCGGAACTCTGTACAGTTCGAGCTAGGTCTCTTGCAATTGGTCCAGCCCGATGGAGCGCAGGCTTTCCGCAATCGTCGCAGCGGATGTGGTTGGGTACTCGTCGCACATGGAGCGCGATGAGGCCGGGACCTTCCGGCGCCTCAGGGAGCGACGGCTGCAGCTCATTGAGCCGGAGATCGCCAGACACCACGGTCGCATCTTCAAGCTGATGGGCGACGGCCTGCTCGCCGAATTCGGCAGCGTGGTCGAGGCAGTCGAGTGTGCCGTTTCTCTGCAAAAGGGGATGGCCGAACGAAACGCCTCAATGCCCGAAGAAGAACGTTTTCTTCTCCGGATCGGAATCAATCTCGGCGAGGTCATCGTCGATGGTGAGGACAGATATGGCGAGGGTGTCAACGTTGCCGCTCGCCTGGAGCAACTCGCCGCACCTGGAGGGATCTGCGTTTCAGGCAAGGTTGCAAGGGAGGTCGAGAAGAGACTGTCCTTCGGCTTCGACTCGGCAGGGCAGCAGCAGGTCAAGAACATTGAGGAGCCGATCGATGTCTACCACGTCCGGATCGATGGCACGCAGCGTCGTCCCGTGCGGCGGCCCAAGAAGGCCGCATTTGGCTGGGTTTGGCTTGCAGTACCTCTGGCAATTGCGATCGCAGCAGTCGCCTGGTTCGTAGTCTCACCGCGTTTTCTTGCTCCGCCCCGCGTCGCCGGACCACTTCCGTCGATAGCGGTTCTGCCGTTCAAAGACCTTAGCCCCGACAAGAGCCTTGGCTATCTGGGGGAAGGCGTGGCCAACGACATCATAGGAATCCTCTCACGTTTCGCCGACATCGGCGTTGTTTCGCGCATGTCGTCCTTCGCCTTCAAGGACAGCGAAGCCGATGTCCGGAAGATCGGCACCGATCTCGGGGTGGGCTTCGTCCTGGAAGGCAGCGTCCGAAAAGAGGGCGACCGAGTGCGCATTACCGCGGAACTGATAGACGCCAAGACCGGTGCGAATGTTTGGGCGGAGCGCCTCGACAGATCGGGCACCGACCTGTGGTCCATTCAGGACGAGGTGACCGGCAAGATCGTCGGCGCCATGACGGGAGAATGGGGCGCGATCCGCAAGGCGGACTACACACAAGCGTGGGGCAAGGACGGCTCCAATCTTGCCGAGTACGACTACTACCTGAGGGCCGAAAGTGCCCTGAACCAGTACACCAAGGAGGGCATGCAGCAGGCCGCCATCATCGCCCGTCAAGGTCTGGAGGCCTATCCTGACTCTCCCCTGCTGACCGTCGAACTGGCTTGGGCGCGATGGCTGAATGCAGGCCTCTTTTTCAGCTCTGATCCTGCAGCCGACATTGCAGCCGCAGACGAGCTCGCCCAACGCGTGCTGTCCGCGAAAGCGATTAGTCCTCAGGTGGAGCGGTTGGCCCGGTGGCTTCGCGCTTGGACGCTGACACTCAAACATCAGCATGACGCTGCCGTCATCGAAATGAACAAGGCCATCGCACTCGCCCCGTTCAACGCATTCACCCTCACGGATGGCGGCAGCATCTTCATGCAGGCTGGGCAACCCCAAAAGGCCGTCGAGCTAGCAGATGCTGCAGCTGTGCGGGATCCAGGACTCGCCTGGTTCTTCAACTACGCGAAGGGTTTCGCGCTGATTGTTCTCGGCCAGAACGACAAAGCGGCAGAGCTGCTGAGAGGCACCGACTTCGCCGACGCCCCGCTCCTGCTTGCGATTGCCGAGGTCAGGCAGGGGCATGAGCAGCTGGCCAAAGCGGCCGTGGAAAAGATGCTGAAAGCGAATCCCGATGTAACGGTTCAGACCTGGAAGCAAGGGTACAGCTTCAGAGATCCGGCAGTTCTCGACGCGCTTGGCGCTGACCTTGGTCGTGCCGGCCTCGCGCCCGGCCCAACGAACTAGAGCACGGTTCGGCAGATCGTTTCTGGCCCACCTTCGGCCGAACCACTGCTCGTTCTTCAGATCATAAGAGCGGTCCCCCGGAAAGTCCGCTCAGGGTCAAAGCCTGACATCGCGTCGCTCGCTGACCGGACCATGAGAGCGAGACCATGGTCGTCATCGTTTGAGCCGGTCGGCTGGCACATTGTAGGACCTGAGTCACAGCCTGCTTAAAAATGATTGACATGGAAACCATCACCAACTAGTTTCCTAGGCAACGAAAGAGCGCCATGACCTCGGCATCGAAGCTGACTGATCACACCGGGTACTGGATGCGGATCGTTTCGAACGCCGTGTCTCATGAGTTCGCGCGCAAGGTCTCGGACGAAGGCGTCACCGTGGCGGAATGGGCGTTCATGCGAGCGCTGGCCGATACTCAACCGACGTCTCCGTCGGCTCTCTCGGAGACGATGGGAATGACCAAAGGCGCGATCAGCAAACTGGCCGAGAGGCTGGTGACCAAGGGACTGGTCATGCGGGACGGCAGCAAGGACGACAGGCGCGCTCACCACCTCTCCCTGACGCCGCCAGGTCAAGCCAAGATCCCGGTTCTGGCCTCCCTGGCCGACCAGAACGACGCAGAGTTCTTCGGCATCCTGACTAAGGACGAGCATGGCACGCTCGACCGGATCCTCAGACGTATCGTCGAGCGACGCGGGCTGAACACGATTCCGGTGGACTGACACACCCGCCCAGACCAACACCGAAACGGAAGGACCCGCCATGGACGCGGAACGGAGTTCCATTGCCGAGACCTGTATGCATGCCGCGCACGACGGATCCCTGAGCTTTCCGGAGATCGTCGGACGGCTGATCACCGCGGGATTTGAGGGTTACACGGTCGACTATCGCCGAAACACCCAGACCTACTACCTGCCAGACGGCGATGCCTCCATGATGGACATGCCACCCTCCGCCGGCACCGTCGCCGCATCGTTCGATGCAGCGGAGATCGAGCGCCTGGTCCGCTGGGCGCAGGCGAACCCTGCCGACTACAGCTACGTGGCCTTCAGCGCTAAGGCGAAGGCGGCCGGTTGCGCAGGCTACCTCGTCTCTTTCCTGGGCCGGCGCGTCGTCTATTTCGGCCGGAGCGCTGACACCCACGTCGAACACTTTCCTCGGTAGAGCGCTCGCCGAATTCAAACGCGCCTCTCCCATGACACCGGCCGATCTGATCAAAGCGGCCATCACATTCGATCCGGAGAAGACAATGATCATGCCGCCGTCGCCGGGATCTTGGACCATCTTACCGGTGCCCGCTTAGCTGCACAGGCGTCGTCGACGTATTCCGAGCGGTACTGCCGCACGAATTCGCACAGAGGGGAACTAAGGCGAACGATGAGAGAGGTCGGTGCTTGAGCGGCAAGGCTCCTTGCTTCGGGGAGCCCCAACCGAGGAGACCGTCATGAGAGCTCTCGTTTGGCACGGCAAAGAGGACATTCGCTGCGACACGGTGTCCGACCCCACGATCGAGGATCCTCGTGACGCGGTCATCAGAGTCACCAGCTGCGCGATTTGCGGCTCGGACCTCCACCTCTTCCACAATCTCGTTCCCGCGATGCTGCCCGGCGACATCATGGGCCACGAGACGATGGGCGAAGTCGTCGACGTCGGCAGCGCGGCCAAGGGCAAGCTGAAGACCGGCGATCGCGTCGTCATCCCCTTTACCATCCAATGCGGAGAGTGCGACCAGTGTCGACGGGGCAATTTCTCTGTCTGCCAGCGGACCAATCGAAAGGGTGAACTGGGCGACAAGGCGTTCGGACACAGGACTGCGGGACTGTTCGGGTACACACACTTGACCGGCGGCTACCCGGGCGGCCAAGCCGAGTACCTGAGGGTGCCTTTTGCGGACACCACGCATGTGAAGGTGCCCGACGGCATCGACGACGAGAAGCTCCTCTTCCTCTCGGACATCCTGCCGACCGGCTGGCAGGCGGCCGTCCAGGCTGACATCCAGCCGGGCGACACGGTCGCGGTCTGGGGCTGCGGTCCGGTGGGCCAGATGACGATCCGCTCCGCCATCCTGCTCGGCGCCGAGCAGGTGGTCGCCATCGATCATCTTCCCGAGCGGCTGTCCATGGCGGAGGCCGCCGGTGCCATCACCATTAACTTCGAGGAGGAGAGCGTCGTCGAGCGCCTGAACGAGCTGACGGGCGGCGAGGGGCCGCACAAGTGTATCGATGCGGTTGGAACCGAGAGCCACGTCAATCTCGGCCAGCCGGACACGATCCTGGATCGCGCCAAGCAGATGGTCATGCTGGAGAATGATCGGCCGCACGTCCTGCGCGAGATGATCTATGTCTGCCGGCCGGCGGGGGTGATCTCCATCATCGGGGTCTATCTCGGCCTCGTCGACAAGATCCCGATGGGGCAGGCGATGAACAAGGGCCTGACCTTCCGCATGGCGCAGGCGCATGTGCCCCGCTGGACGGAAGACCTGCTCCACCGCATCGAGGACGGGCAGATCGACCCGTCCTTCGTGATCACACACAAGGCCGACCTGTCCCAAGGTCCAGAGATGTACGCCAAGTTCCGCGACAAGGCGGATGGCTGCATCAAGGTCATGCTCCAGCCCTGATGAGGTCCGCCATGCTACTCACCAACCTCTCCAGCATCGCCCGCTCCCCAGGCGATCCCCGCGTCGAACGAACCGGCCCCAGTTCACTGAAGGGAGCCGACCAGCTGGCCCGGGCCCTGGGATGGTTCTCGGTCGCTCTCGGTATCGCGGAACTGGTCGCAGCAGGCCCGATGGCCCGCAGCCTGGGGCTCGATCACAAGGAGGGCCTGATCCGCGCCTATGGAGCCCGCGAACTCGCAAGCGCCGTCCCAACTCTGTCCTTCGACAAATCGGTCGGGCTCGGGGCCAGGATCGCGGGCGATGCCCTCGATCTCGCGACGCTCGCCTCGGCCCTGCACCCCGGCAATCCCAAGCGGGACAACGCGGCTTTGGCCACCGTGCTCGTGCTCGGCATCACCGTTCTGGACCTGATCGCCTACCAGGGCGTCAAGGTCGCGCATCGGCGCCAGCCAGGACGTGACAGGCTCTACTCCGACAGGTCGGGGTTGCCCCGGGGAGCGCAGGCGTCGCGCGGCCTTGCCCGCCAGGATTTCGACATTCCCCCGGACTATCGAGCACCCGGTACAGTCGCTGAAGGGCTGCGTGTTTTGACCTCCTGACCCGGCCAGCGACGGATGACGGTCGAGCAGGCCATCGGGACCGCACTGGTCGTGCTGTTCCTCGCCGACATCTTCCTGACCGTGCTCTATGCACGGGCCGGCACCGGATTGCTCGCACCGACCTGGAACCGGGCCATCTGGGCTCTCCTCCACGCCGCCGCCGCTCTCTTCGGCAGGCGCCGTGGTCATGTGCTTTCGCTCACCGGGCCGATCGTCGTGGTGATGCTGATCGCGTTCTGGTCCGTGGGGCTGACGGCCGGATCTGCGCTCGTCATCCGCCCCGAGCTAGGCGACGCGATCAGGCCGTCGAGCGGAAACACGCCGCACGATTTCGTCACTGCGCTCCTCGTCGCAGGCAATAGCCTGTCAATCGTGGGCGGCGGTGACTACTCCCCGCATACGACGGGAACCCGCCTGCTCTACCTCGTCAATTCCCTGATCGGCGCCTCGGTGTTGTCGCTCGTTCTCAGTTACCTCGTTCAGGTCTACTCCGCACTCCGCGAACGGAATGCCCTGGCACTCACGATCCATCTCATGACGGAGGGCAGCGGGGATGCGGCCGTGATGCTGGCAAGGCTGCTTCCCGGAGGGGACGACAGCAACGCCACCAGCGAGCTTGCCAGTCTCGCTCGGTCCCTGGCCGAGACGAAGGAAGCGCACCACTTCTATCCCTTGCTATTCTACTTCCGCTTCGACGAGCCAATCTACGCCGTGTCGCGGTTCAGCTTTGTCCTGCTCGACCTGACAACGCTCATTGAGGCCGCGCTCGATAAAAAGCGCTATGGATCACTCGCAAGCTCCGCACCTGTCGCGACCTTGCGCCAGGCCTCAGTTCTGCTGCTGGAAACGCTGGACCGGAACTTCCCTTCCGACAGCAATAGAACAAACGCCTCTGGCGGGACCGCCCGTGACGTCGACAGCTATGCCCAGGCCACCGCAACCCTTGCCAACGCCGGGATCTCGGTCTGCGCCAATGGCGAGGAGCGCTATGTAACCCTGCGCCGCGGCTGGGAACCTCTCGTGCACCGCATAGCTCCGGCGCTAGGATATGCGATGTCCGAGGTCGATCGGCGCGGTTGGGGCCAGAGGGCCTCAGAACATCCGTGACCCTCCGCGATCACCAAGCTTTCCGGCCACAAAGCGGTCCTGCACAATCGCTATCCCGACCCTGGGCAAACTTCACATATGCGCGAATAAGAGTCTGCATTGGGTCAACTTCGCCCTTCTGGAGGTCGCCAGGACCTGCCGTTGAGGATCGGCGGTCCAGGCAGGCTTGTCTCCAGAACGGGCGCGACGTCGCCTCTGGCAAGGCGGCACTTCAGCAGCTAATTTCCTTCCTGCCCCAAGGAGTGCCGCCATGTCAGCCGCCCCTTGACACATCGCCAATTTCCGCTCTGCCCTGCCCCAACTGGATGGTGACCTCTTCATCACCGATGGAGGGCTGGAAACCGCGCTGGTGTTCCTCGAGGGCATCGAACTGCCGGTGTTCGCGGCCTTTCCCCTGCTGCTGACCGATGAAGGCCGGGGTTATCTCCGTCGTTATTTCGCGCATATCTCGAAGCGGCTCGGCAGCATGGGAAGGGGTTCATCCTCGACACCCCCACGTGGAGGGCCAACCGGGATTGGGGCGCACAGATCGGCTACGGGCCGGTTGAGATTGCCGAGGTGAACCGTAAGTCCGTGGAGTTCATCCAAGAGTTGCGGGACGAGAGTCGCGCAGAGCGTGTCGTTTTGGACGGGGTCATTGGGCCGCGGGGTGATGGCTACGCCATTGATACGAAAATGAGCCCACAGGAGGCCGCCGACTATCACGACGAGCAGATCAGGGCGTTCTCCGCGACATCCGCGGACATGGTGACGGCCCTCACGATGACCTATGCCGAGGAGGCCACGGGGATCGCCCTCGCAGCCCGGAGCCGTGGCATGCCTGTCGCGATTTCGTTCACGGTGGAAACGGACGGTCGGCTTCCTTCAGGGCAGAACTTGGCGGACGCGATCGCGCAAACCGACGATGCGACGGGCGGGTGCCCCGCCTACTACATGGTCAACTGCGCTCACCCCCAGCACTTCAGCCATCTGCTCGACGACGATGCACCCTGGACGCGTCGCCTCGGCGGGCTGCGGGCCAACGGTTCGACGAAGAGCCACGCCGAACTCGATGCGGCAACGGAACTCGACAGCGGGGACCCGGTGGCGCTTGGACGTGATTATCGCGCCCTGACCGCCCGCCTGCCAACGCTGCGGGTCCTTGGTGGCTGCTGCGGTACCGATCACCGCCATATCAGGGCGATCTGCGAGGCGTGCGCCTAGGGGCGCACCAGCCGTTCGTCGGGAAGGTCGCCGGCGATGGCGGCCTCGCTCCCTCCGCCCTCGTTCCGTTTAGGTATTGGAGTGCTCGGGCAGGCCTGCTGACCTGAGCGCGTCAAAGTATCGCGCGACGAACTCTTCGTCCCGGTAGGGAACACGTCTCCTGGCAAGATCCATGCTCATTCTCGGCGAGATCGCCAGCATGTCGCGAATTGCTCTGTGGGCATCATTAATTCTTCCAAGCAATGCAAGGCTGGCAGCCATCACTCTCAGAGCAGCGGTTCCGCGCGGAGCTTCTTCAAGGGCGGTCTGGCAGGAGCGCAAGGCGGCTTCGTAGTCCCTCAGCATGAAGTGGGCGACCCCCAGCCCTGTGTGGGCAAAGGCAATGCCGGAATCCCGCGGACCCAATTGAATGGATCTCTTCAGGTGGTCCTTCCCGGTTTGGGTGTCTCCAGCAAACAGTCTGACCCACCCACTGACCCGCCAGGTTTGGGCCGAGTAGCTGTTCAGGGACAGAGCTCGATCGAGAGCCGCCGTCGCGGCGTCCCAATCGCGGGCGAGGTAAGCCAAGGCCTGGCCCGCGAGCGTCAGGGCTCTGATGTCGTCGCGACCCTCGGAAATTGCCTCCCGGGCAAATCGGATCGCCTCGTCGAACTCGCCGGGAGTACAGTCCCGCGTGCCCTGGTTGTCCATTTCATGGATGCAAATGGACGCAAAGGCCTTTGCCGTCGCGAACTTTGGGTCAAGTCCAATGGCTTGCTTCAGCAGGTCGAGACAAGTGAGCAGACCGGCAGGGGTCAGGCTGTAGTAGAACGGAAGCGAGCGGAGATAGAGATCGTACGCACGAAGGTCGGATGGTCTCTTTCTGCTCGCCCTTTGGATCTCTGCAACTTCGAGTCGTGGGGCTATCGATCCAACAACTCGCTGGGTGATCGCATCTTGCAACTCAAAAACGTCATCGAGACTGCCATCGAACCGGTCGCCGAATAATACCGTTCCGCTCTGCGTATCCACAAGCTGAACAGACAGCCTGATCCTGTCTCTTGAACTGCGAACGGAGCCTTCGACAATATACCTTGCGCCAAGATCGCGCCCCATCTGCTTTACGTCGCTGAGCCTGCCCTTCATCGAGAAACTCGAATTCCGGGCAGCGACCTGAAATTGGGGAAACCTGGACAACGAGACAATCAGTTCATCGGCGATCCCGTCGGAAAAGTACTCTTGCTCGCGGTCCCCGCTGACGTTCTGAAAAGGAATGACCGCGATCGTGGGGGCATCGACATTCGCCGGCGCAGTATCGGTCGTCCGTTGCGGCTTCTGTCCCTCGAGTCGAGGCGCGACTTGGTAGGCACGAATTGGTCTCGCGATGTTTTTCAGTTGGCGTTCTCCCACGTCGATGAAATCAGCCCGCACCCGCCCAAGGACATGTTCATGGGCCGAGCCAGAAATCAGGACGCCGCCGGGTTCGCAGAGTGCTTCAAGCCGTGCCGCGACGTTGATTCCATCACCGATCAGATCATCCCCATCGACCAAGACGTCGCCCAGATGGATGCCAATCCGATAGAGGATCGGCTTTGTTGGGACGACCTGCGCCCTCCCGGCCAGAAGCTCCTGGATCGCGATGGCGCACTCGACGGCATCCACGATGGACTGGAACTCCGACAGCGCGCCGTCGCCCATCGTCTTGAAAATCCGACCCCTGCGTCCGGCTACCAAGGGTCGAATGGAGTCGAGGTGTTCGCGAACCGCGCGCGCCGTTCCGGCCTCGTCCTCGCCCATCAGGAGCGAATAGCCGACAACATCGATGGCCATGATCGCAGCGAGCTTTCGCGTGTCCGCCATGACCGCTCCAGTGCTGGATACGTAACGCGTTCTGGCACACGCGCCGGGGCAGCCAAGACTAGCACAGGCTCGAACATGTTGGATGGGCACGAAACCCTTCTCACTTATCCGGCCGGAGACCGGACCATCTCAGAGTGCGCCTTGGGTGAGGACGTCACGTTTCGCAGTCCCGTGCGGTTGCCCCCGCCAGGGGGCCTTTTCCGCACGGAACTGCGCGCCGATTTTCTAGGGTCGGTGAAACGCTCGCCCGGAGGCACCGACGAAAGGGTGGGGCCGCCAGTTATCCTCACCAGAATGGCGCTTGATACGTTCCGGGTTGAGTGCTTCTGGGTTCAGGCACGAGCCTCCAGCACCATGTTGAAGGGTGTACTCGTCGCCAATCGAACGTTCTGGAAGCCCCCTTCGGCCAGCACCTCTCTCAGCTTCGCCTCTCCGGCCTGGGCGCCCAGCGCCGTCCCGACCTCCTGCGCCAGCGACGCTGGCGTGCAGATCATGGTGGAAGCGCCGTAGTAGAGCCGGCCGACGGGATTGAAGTTGTCCTCGGTCCGGTTCTGGGCCATCGGCTCGACGATCATCCACGTGCCGCCGGGCGCCAGGCTCTCGCGGACGTGCGCGGCGGCACCGGCGGGGTCGCCCATGTCGTGCAGGCAATCGAAGAACGTCACGAGGTCGTATCCCGCCCCCGGATACTCCTTGGCCGAAGCGACCTCGAACGTGACCCGGTCCGAAACGCCGGCCCGCTCGGCTGCTGCGCGCGCGTGCTGGACCGAGGCAGGATGGTAGTCGAAGCCCGTGAAGGTGGAGCGGGGAAAGGCCCGTGCCATCACGATGGTCGACGCGCCATGGCCGCAACCAACATCGGCAACCCGGGCGCCCGCCGTGAGCTTGTCCACCACGCCATCGAGCGCCGGGAGCCATTCGGGCACGAGGTGGTGATTGTAGCTCGTACGGAAGAAGCGCTCCGTGCCGGAGAAAAGGCACTGATTGTGCTCGTGCCAGCCCATTCCCTTTCCGGAACGGAAGGCAGTCTCGATCTTGGGCGCGGCGAGATACATGGCGGCGATCGCCTCGACGAAGCCGGCGAGGAAGACGGGGCTGTCCTCGTTGGCGAAGACCATCGCCTGTTCCGGCTCGATGCCGTAGGTCCGTTTCGCGGCGTCGTAGGTCAGGTAGCCGCTGGAGCCCATGGCCGCCAGCCACTCCCGGACCATCCTCTCGTTCGTTCCAGTCCGCCGGGACAGGTCCCACGAGGTTGCCGGCCCTTCCTCGGCAAGCGACCGGAACAGTCCCAGGTGGTCGCCGACGAGAATGAGCGACGCGGAGACGGCGCCGCCGAGGTCATCGAGCATGCGCCCCATGAACGCGTTGAGCTTGGCTTCGTCGGGCAAGGTTGGCTGAGCGAGTTGGGCGGACATGGCGAACTCTCCCTGTTGGAGGTTGCAGTCGCAGGGCGGGCGAAGCAAAACGGCTCGGCCCACGCCTCACTGTTTACCTTGTAGTGGCGCGCGGCTGTGCCGATGCGCACACCTGCACCCGCGGAACGCCTCCTGCGCGATAGCTGCGCCAGAGTACCTCGCTCGTGCGTCTATGCCGCACACAGGGGCAACCTGTTCCGAAACCGCAGCGGACGACTGGATAGTCTTTTTCGGGTCATGAGTTCGCGCTGGGCAGGAAAATGCGCGCGAGGGGGATGTCGAACTGATCGCGTCGGAAGTCTTCGTGGCGACTGCCGAGGTTCTCGCTTATTTGCCGCACGCTAACGTGCGCCCTTCGGCGCCTACGTGCCGAAGAACAAGACGACACTGTTTAGGTCCGCTTCCGGTCATGAACTCGCATTCTACAGCTCCGCCTAGCGCGCGGAGCGGCTCAGGCGTGGGCGCTGCGGTTGAGGAAGGGCGTGTTCCCGCTCCTAGTCTCTCAAGCCCAATGCCTTCAACGTGGATGTCACGAAATTCAGTCTCGCGGGATCGCGATACCGTTCTGAGCGGCGCAGGTGCCCGAGCCCGAACGATGGAACCACTGACGCAAGGTGCTCCGTAGTTCGAAGCGCTTCAGCATCCCGGCCGAGAGACTTCTGGATCACGGCCTCGTAGGCCAGTCCGTGTGGATCGTTGCGCTGGAGTTGGTTGTGGCGCCGGGCATGGTCCGCGGCGCTGTCGAGCCGACCCTGCCATAGGTCCCCAATCGCAAGCATGTAGTAGATCGCGGACTCGGGATAGGGACTGAGGCGCATGGCTTCTTGCAACGCGATCCGGCTTTCCCGGATGTCGCCGCCATAGACGTGGACGAGCCCCAAGATCGTATGTGCTCGGGCATCGGTAGGCCAAAGGCGGCTCGCCATCGCGGCGTGATCGATGGCTTCGTCGTACTTCCCGCCCATCATTGCTAGCAGGGCCTTGAGCGTAAACGCGGCCGGCAGGTCCGGGTCGAGGCGTTCGATGGTGTCCGACTGCCGACGGGCAGCTGCCAGCGTTTCCTCAAGGTCGGCCGAGACAATATAGCGAGCGCGCCAGTAATAGCAGATTCCGAGGTCGACGATCGCAGCCGTGTAGCCGGGATCCAGGGCGATGGCCTCAAGCAGGAGCCTCTCCGCGTTAGCGTTATCGGCGGCCGTGTAGCGGTTGAACGCCGCCCGTGCACGGACCGCTGCCTGCCAGGCATTCACGTTCTTCGTTTGGCCGTGCCAGAGGCGGGCCGCATCGCCGAACGTCAGTTCCACCTGGATCGACACCGCAACTTTTCGGGCAACCTCATCCTGGAAAGCAAAGATATCGCTCAGATCACCGTCGAAGCGCTCCGACCAGACCTGCTCGCCGCTGGCCGTTCGCAGGAGGCGGGCACTGACACGCAGTATCGATCCCGCTCGCCTCAGGCTACCTTCGAGACGATACTCGGCGATCTCATCGTTGGAGGGCCTGTCGTCACGCTCCCGTTCGGGGACCGAAGGCTTCGGGCGGGACAGCACCACGAGTTCACTCACGCGCGACAGGGAATCGCAAATATCGTCCGTGAGGCCCCGCACGAGGTGTTCGTGTCCAGCCTCACCTGTCAGGTCTGAAAACGGAAGCACGGCAACCGTGGGCCGGGTGTCCTTCGGCTTTTCCTCCGGACCGGCGACGCTCGGTCTGACCATCGCGCCGGAACGCCGGCTCGCCCTGATCTCGCGAGCGAGATCCTGCGTCTCGCCTTCGGGAGCGACGCCCAGGTTCTGCGCGAGGTCCGCTTTCAAACGCTCGAAGTTGGCGAGCGCGGCATCCGGCCTGCCCATCTGTGCCAGCAGCCGCATCACGTCGCGCTGGACCTGCTCCTGAAACGGATCCAGCGCGATCGACTTCGACCCGAGCGCCAACGCTGCCTCGAAGTTCCGGGCGCGCATGCGGTCGGCCATTCTCTCGCCAAAGGTCTTCCGCAGGACGCCCCTCAGTCTCGTACGTTCCGCGCTGAGCCACTGCTCGAAGGACGGCTCGTCGAGCGAGAAGCCCTCGAGGAACTCGCCGCAGGCAAGGAGTTGCTCGTCGGATGCCCCGGACGTTCCGGATGCCTTCAGCCAATCCAGATCGACAGAGGCTTCGCCCGAGCGCCAGCGAACGACATCTTTGCTGGCGTCTAGACTCTCACCCAAGTCACCGAGGACTGACCGCAGTTCTGCCAAGGCTTGCCTGAAGCTGGCGCGGGCTTGCGCTTCCGCCCTCCCTCCCCAGAGCCATTCCGCAACAGTCGACCGGGCAATGCCAGATTCGCCCCTCGCGATGGCAATCGCCAACAAGGCGCGCGCCTTGCGGGACGTAAGCTCGACTGCCCGCCCGTCGCGCATCACGGAGAATGGGCCGAGAAGACGGATCGTGAGATGAGATGGCCTGCGATCGTCGGAGCGTGAATGCAGATTTTGCGGGTTCATCACGCACGACCGACGGTTGAGCTGACGGAGGTCGGACAGTCTCCCTTCACCAGATGAAGGAGGCAAGCATGCACGACCTCAACACGCTCTCGACGTGGGTCGCCATCAGGGCAAAAAGCGAGTTCCCCGCGACGCCTGTCCATTCGGTCGGTGGCTTCCGGCTGTTTGCCGCAGGCACCTCGATTCGCAGTCAAGCACTTTGCTGGCTGATCGGCTTTTGGGGACGGCCACCATCCGAGTTGTCGGCCGCGCCGTTCTCCGGTCCGCGGCCGTGGAACCAGGCCGCTCAAGTGGCCGATCGTGCCTCCAAGCTGTCGTGAGAGGTGCGCCATGGGCCTCGGAGCGCTTCTTCCCGCCTTCCTGACCGGCCTTGCATTCGGCGCCGTGTCGCTCATGTCCATCGGTCCCAATAACGTGCTGTTGCTGCGCGAGGGACTCAGCGGAAGCCGACCGGGGCTGGTCGCAGGCGTAATGTGGTTGAGCTACGCGTGCCTTCTCGGCACGGCTATTTTTGCCGGCGATAGGGTAAGTCCGCTGGTGGACGGAGTTGCACCGCTGTTGGGATGGGGCGGGGCCATGGTCCTCGCCACGATGGGCGTGGTTACTCTCCGGTCATCGACTAGCCCAACGATGTATCTTTCAAATAAGACGGGGGCTCGTGAAACCATGTTCTCGGCCGCGCAGCGCGTCGTTCGCGTGGTTTGGCTCAATCCGCTGACCTATCTCGAATTGCTCGCTGTTCCCGCGGCACTCGCCCTCCCGATCGATGGACTTGCGCAGCGGAGCGCCCTTTTTGCGGGTCTGCTGCTTGTGTTCGCGCTGAACTGCTTCGGCTTCTCATTTGGCGCCACGATGCTGTCGCCGATAGTCTCTCGACCCGGCTATTTGCGCCTGTTCGACCGGGCTTCGGGCGCCATCTTGATCGGCCTCGCTATCGTCGTGGCTGCCCACGCTGCACAGCCGCGGCCCATTCAGGCGGTGAAGTTGCACATGGCCCTAGATTGATGGACGCAAGCAGACGTCGCTAAGGGCCGCTCAGGGTCATCAGCACGCGTTCGGGCAGGTCCGCCTCGCGCCATCTCCAGACGCTCGCCCTAGGGTCCGGACTCAATTGGCCCAGTATGCGCATGTGGCGGCGATGAGCGCGCCGGCGAGGTAGTTGCGGGCGAGTTTGTCGTAGCGCGTGGCGATCCTCCGGAAGTCCTTGAGGCGGCACCACATGCGCTCGACACGATTGCGGTCTTTGTAGGCGAGGACGTCGTAGGAGATCGGGGCGCGACGGGACGTTGTGGAGGGGATGACGGCTTCGGTGCCTTGCGCGGCCAACAGCTTCCGCAGGTGATCAGCGTCGTAGCTTTTGTCTGCCAGCAGGCGACGGATCGGCCCTGCTGCGCGCACCAGGGTCGCAGCCAGGGTGATGTCGTTGGTGTTGCCGGCGCTGAGCAGCAGCATGCGAGGCCGGCCTTGATCGTCGACCAGGCCGTGCAGCTTCGTCGTGCGCCCGCCTCGCGAGCGGCCTACGCCTTGCTCGAAATCCCCCCTTTTCCGCCCGATGCCGAGCGGTGAGCTTTCACATGGGTCGCATCGATCGAGGCTGACGAGTAGATGCCCGTGTGCCCCGTGAGAGCATAGAAGATCTCGTGCCAGATCCCCTGACGGCTCCAGCGGTTGAAGCGATTGTAGACTGTCGTGTACGGCCCGAATTCCGGCGGACAGTCGCGCCAGCGCGCACCACACTTGAGCATTTGGACGATCCCGGAAATCACCCCACGGTCGTCCACACGATGCGCACCCTTGCGCCCACGCGGCAGAAGCGGCTCGATCCGAGCCCACTCCTCATCATTCAGCCACCGAACCTGCTTCGCCATGGCAAGGCTCCTTTCCAGAAGCCTTGAATCAGCATCGCCGCAGAGTCGCTAGACCTTATTGGGTACGGACCCTAGGGCGCAAAGTGGACGCTGATCTCAAGCTGTTCTGTAGAAGAGAGCGTTTGGGGCAAACTCAGGAGACGAGCCGCTCTCGCCTCGTCCTAGTGAAACGCGCTTAGAGCACCAAAGAACCTGGCGCGACGCCATCCATCGCACCTTCAGGACAGGTCGGACCCAAACACTTGCTGGTTCGTTGCCTCAGGTGGACGCGGATCAGTTTGATGACGGCTTCGCGGTTTCGCCAAGCACGAAGGACACGCCAGTGACTTTGAACTTCGTTCGCCGCGGAGAAGGTCGCCGCCTTCTCCTGGTCCATGGCCTGGGTGGCACGTGGCGGTCCTGGAGCACGATCCTTCCGGCTTTGTCGAAGGCGCGCGAGGTGACCGCGATCGATCTGCCGGGGCATGGCGAAAGTCCGGCGGCGGCAGACAGCGGCACCTTCGCCGGCCTTGCCGACAGTGTGGAGCGCTTCATATTCGACCAGGGGCTGGACGGCGTCGACATCGTGGGCAGCTCGCTCGGGGCGCGGATCGTCCTGGAGATGGCACGCCGCGGCAGGGTCGGTGCCACTGTCGCGTTGGACCCTGGCGGGTTCTGGAGAAGCTGGGAGCGCACCTACTTCCGGACGACGCTCGGTGCGTCGATCCGCCTTGTCCGAGGACTGCGTCCGGCGCTGCCGACGCTCGCAGGCTCTACGGTGATGCGCAGCGCACTTTTGGCGCAGCTCTCAGCAAGACCTTGGCGCCTCGATGCGGAAGTTGTTGCGACGGAACTGCAAAGCTTTGCCAGCACCAAGACCTTCGATGCCCTTGTGCGCGATCTTGCGACAGGGCCCGAGCAAAAGGGACCGGCGGCCGATCCCACCCGTCGTCTCGCAATCGGCTGGGGCCGCCAGGACCGGCTTTGCCTGCCGCGACAGGCCGCTCGCGCTCAGGAGGCATTCCCATCCGCCAGGCTCCAGTGGTTCTCCAAGTGCGGTCATTTCCCGATGTGGGACCGCCCGGACGAGACGGTGCGACTCATCCTTGAGACGACAGGCGCCGACTAAGGTTGTCTTTCGCAACCAATTCCACTTAAAGCCAGCGCATCTTCTGCACCGGCAGGCGCACATCGCGCCCAACTGCAGCGCAAGGCCCTGCAGGCACCCCTCCCCCTGCAAGTGCCACGCTGGCGCGATCAGCTGATCCTCTCGGGCATGACGGCCCCCACGGTACACAACGCCCGGATCGCAGCGCTTGCGCTTGCGGTGGGACGAACGCCGAGTGAATCGCGAACGCTCCGTGGCTATGACGGTCGTCGTGCGCGACGCCCCGGGCGAGGTATTGGCCAAGGCAGGATGCTGAAGCGCCACGGGAAGTGAATGGGACTTCTCCTGTCCTTTCCCGGGGCATTCATTAGCAGACCTATCAAGTGCCCGCTTAGGGTCAATTTTGCCCTTTTGGACGGCGCCACTTTCGGACCTTCAGAACATGCAGGTCTACGCCGTTCGTACTGCGTGAGACAGTTCGGCACCAGCGGGACACAGCCCCCTTTCAACCGGCTATCCGTAGTCCGCCGAATCGGCCGATGTCCGCCTTGATCTCGGCAACCAGAGCATCAAGCACCGGATTGCGTGTATTCCGGGCCCGTCGCACGACGTAAGCGATACCAGGCGGATCGGGCAGTCCCTCCTCGATCACCTCGATATCCTGGGTCACGTGACGGTTGTTGAGGAGGGCAATTCCGAGCCCGGCCGCCACACCGGTCACAATGCCCACCGCGCTGGAGCATTCGAAGACAGTTTCCAGAACGAGCCCGTCATCCTGCGCGACGTCATAGGCCCAACGGCGATAAAAGCAGTCTTCGGAGAAAGACAGGAACGGCAGAGGGCCGCTGGCGGGCAACGCCCAATCGGGCGACTTGACCCAACGGAGGCTCTCGCGAAACAGGACCAAATCGGAGGGACGGACGTCGTGGGCGAAGACGAGCAGGATCGCCGCGTCCAGTTCGCCCGCCAGCAGCAGGTCCTGAAGCGCTAGGCTCATCCTCACGCGCGTCCTGACGGTCACATTCGGGTGCAAGTGGTGGAAGCGTCCGAGGATTCGGGCGAGTTCGGAGCACGTGGTGTCCTCGGTCAGGCCGAGCGCGATCCGTCCTGTGATGCTGGTGCGGGTGAGGCTCAACACGGCCTCGTCGTGCAGACCGAGTATCCGCTGCGCGTAACCGAGCAATTCGTCACCGGCCGGCGTGAAGTTGGGTCCGTTCGGGCGGCGGGCGAGTAGGTCGCAACCGAGGCTCGCTTCGAGTCTGCGGATCTTGTGGCTCACGGCGGACTGAGACATTCCGAGCGCCGTGGCGGCCCGCGTCACCCCGCCCTGCTCCCGGACCGCCCAGAGCGTGCGAAGCGCATCAATCTCAAGGCGCCGTGTCGCAACGCCCGCCATTGCCGGGTCTCCCGTTCCACGGTGATCGGACTCTCATCTCTCCTCTATGACGTATTCCGTTGATCTGTCATTGCGCAATCGAAATTTGTCATGAGGTCGCCGACCCCCGCTGAACTAGACACCGCGTCATGGACGCCCCGTCTTCCACACCGCTGAGCCGGTCGGTCACGACAAAGGCCGAGACTGTCCCGACTGCTCTGGGGCGCAGGATGCTTTGGCCGCTTTTGGCGGCTGTGCTCGTGGTCAGCTGGAGCTCCGGCTTCGTGGGCATCCGCTATGCCAGCGAACATGCCAGTGTCGTGCTGGTGCTCTTCTGGCGACTGCTATTTGCCGGGGCCCTTCTCCTCCCCGTCGCCCTGCTGTCCGGCACGCTCCCAAGCCGCCATGCCATTGCACGGCAGGCGGGATTCGGTGTCATGGCCGTTTTTCTGTATCTCGGTGGTTTCGCGCTCGCGATCGGGCAGCGCGTGCCGACCGGGCTGGTGGCGCTCATCTCAGACCTCGTCCCGCTCGCCATCGCCGCGCTGTCCCAGCCGATCCTGGGCGAGCGTTTGCATTGGCGGCAATGGGCGGGCTCGGCCGTTGCCGTCGGCGGCGTATTGCTGGTCTCACGCGAAAGCCTGAGCGTGGGGACAGCGCCGCTTTGGGCCTACATTCTCACCGTGGCGTCCATGCTGACCTTCGCGTTGACCACCGTCCTGCAGAAGCGACTCGGAGCCATCCGCATGCCGATCGCCCAAAGCCTTTGCATCCAGTTCCTCACGGGAGGAATGCTGTTCGGCTTATGCGCGGCGTGGCAGGGCCCAATCGCCCCTCCGGCGGATCGCAACTTTGCCGTCGGGATCGCGTGGCTGGTCCTGTTCTCGACCTTCGTGTGCTACGCCGTCTACTACACCAGCCTGCGCCTGTATCCCGCCGCCCAGGTCAGCGCGGTCATCTACCTCAGCCCCCCAGTGACCATGCTCTGGGGCTGGGTACTTTTCAATGAGCCGCTGTCGATCGTCACGTTCCAGGGTCTGGGCGTGACGCTCCTCGGCGTTCTGATGACCTCGATGCCCGGAGCAAGCAGGTCCGCTTCCCGGCACATCGCTCGTGCTGGATCATCGGCACGCGGATCGCGCTGAGCGAGGGTTGCGATATGGCGGCTGGATCGTGGAGGCCGCCGTCCAACGAAAGCGACTTGGCGGCTTGCGAGGTGCCGGGTGGCTCCTCGCACTCGTGTGCGCTCCACCGGTCAGATCTGCGCCTGACCGCCATCTACGAAGAGCTCCGCGCCATTCACGAAGCTTGCATCGTCCGACGCCAGGAAGACTGCAGCCTTTGCCACCTCCTCGGGCTTGCCGATCCGACCCAGCGGAATGCGGGACGCCAGGTACTCGACCAGCCCCTTCTGCGCGTCCGGATCAGTGCCAACGAGTTCCACAAGACCCGGCGTTAGGGTGGCGCCCGGGCTGACGACGTTCACGCGAATGCCACTGCCCTTCAGATCCAGAGCCCAGGAGCGAGCGAGATTGCGGACGGCCGCCTTCGAAGCAGAGTACACGCTGAAATTCGCAGTGCCCTCGATGCCGGTGGTCGATCCGACGAGAACGATGGAGCCACCCTTCGCCAGCAGGGGTAGCGCGTTTTGGACGGTGAAGATCACGCCCTTGACGTTACGGCCGAACGTGTCGTCGACTTGGTCTTCGGTGATCCGGCCAAGCGGAAGCATGCTGCCACCCCCTGCGTTCGCGACCACGACGTCGAGGTATCCCTTTTCGATTCTAATCCGCTCGAATAAGGCCTCAAGATCACTGAGATTGCTGGCATCGCTCTGGATAGCCGCCCCATTTTGTCCCAATGTCGCTACGGCTTTTTCAAGTTCTCCGGCACGTCGGCCAGTTATGAAGACATAGGATCCTTCTGCGACAAATCGTTGAGCGATGGCAAGGCCGATCCCGGCCGTGCCTCCCGTGACCAGAGAGATCTTACCTTTGAGCTTATTGGACATCGACACAACCTCGTTTTTTCCGGACGAGGAAATGACTATCGCGCCCACCTTCGTTTCGATATAGCAATGCTTGCAATAGCTCGTTGCAGGATTGTCGATGTCGAGAATGCCGGATTTTGAAGGCTTGGCGATGTTCGCCAAGGTCGCCGAGGAACGCTCCTTTGCAGGAGCCGCACGGTCCATGGGCGTCTCGGTCGCCACCGTGTCGAGAGGCGTGAGCCGGCTGGAAGAGCGGCTGGGCGCGCGCCTGTTCAACCGAACCTCTCGTCAGCTCGCACTGACATCGTTCGGACTGACGCTCGCAGAGCGTGCCGCCCGGTTGTACGCGGAAGCCGAGGAGGCTGAAAGCACAGGGCGGGAGGCTTCTGTGCGTCCTCGCGGACTTATTCGCCTGGCCGTCGGCATCGCGTTCGGCCTCAGGCAGATCACCCCAATCCTGCCCGAATTCCTTCGCGAGTATCCCGAAATCTCGATCGATCTGCACCTCAGCGACGCGAAGACGGATATCGTCGGCGAGGGATTTGACGCGGCGCTGCGGATCACCTCAAAGCTCGACGACGGCCTGACCGCTCGAAAGCTTTGCCCGGTCTCGCATTTCGTCGTCGCGTCGCCGGACTATCTCGCCCGTCATGGTCGCCCGCGTCATCCGCGCGATCTCGATGGGAGAGATTGCCTGAGCTATGCCAATGCCGCACGCCAGGACGTCTGGCAGTTCCACAATCGACTGGGCGATGAAGTCGATATCTCGCCGCGCGGCCGTCTACGAGTCACGACCGTCGATGCTCTGATACCGGCCATCATGGCGGGGCTGGCCCTGGCCGAACTGCCCGGGTTCATCGCAGCCGAATACCTCGCGAGCGGGCAAATGGAGGCCGTGCTGATGGACTGGTCTCTTCCCCTCTGCAACCTCTATTTCGTCACGCCCACTGCGCGGACCAGACCCGCCAAGATTGAGGCATTGGCCGAGTTTCTCGCGAAACGGCTGTCCACCATGAAATGGGACTGAATAAGGTGGACCGGGAGTGATCTGCACGAAGGCTGGCCATGGTTCGTGGCCGGCCTGTTGCCCGAAAGAAAGAGCGAGCGGGGCTACTCCATAGTGTTCCGGTTCGGGCATCGCTTTGCATCCAATAGCCGTACCCCGCTCGCACAGGCGAATGGGCTTACCGGACCGAGCGGAACGCCTTCCGCATCTCCTGCGAGAAAAGCTGCGGTTGCTCGAAGGCGGCGAAGTGGCCACCGATGTCCACTTCGTTCCAGTAGATCAGATTAGGCCATCGGGCCTGAGCCCAACTTTTCGGCACACGAAAAATTTCGCGCGGAAACATCGTCGCTGCCATCGGTAGCTCAATGCGCCCAAAGTCGAATGCGGCAGCTTCGCGAGCGTTTTCCCAGTAGATTCGGGCAGAGGATGCTGCCGTGTTTGTGAACCAATAGACGGAAATGTTGTCGAGCATCTGATCCGCGCTCAGAGCGTCTTCCGGTTTCCCGTGATTGTCAGTCCAAGCCTGGAACTTCTCATAAATCCATGCCGCTTGGCCGACCGGCGAATCAGCCAGTCCATAGCCGACGGTCTGTGGGCGGGTGGCCATTTCGCGGAAGTAGCCGACCTGGTCGCCAGTAAAGCTCCGCAGCCCCGCGATCGTCGCCTTTTCCTCTGGAGTCGGATTGTCGGGTAGCTTTTCCGGAACGACGAAGGCCCAGTTGACATGAGCGGCGATCAGACCCGTCGGGCGAACGAGACCGAGCGCGTGAGTCACGCCGGCGCCCCAGTCGCCACCCTGTGCCACCCAGCGCCCGTAGCCGAGACGCTGCATCAGTGCACCCCATGCCTTTGCGATCCTGATGACGTTCCAGCCCGCTTCCTTCGGCTTGTCCGACCAGCCAAAGCCAGGAAGTGAGGGGATCACAACGTGGAAAGCGTCCTCCGGTCGTCCACCATGCGCGGTCGGGTCCGTCATCGGGCCGATAACGTCGAGGAATTCGACGACCGAGCCGGGCCAGCCATGTGTGAGGATGATGGGAAGCGCGTCGGGGTGTTTCGATCGCACGTGGATGAAGTGGATGCCGAGCCCGTCGATCTTGGTTCGGAACTGGGGATAACCATTGATCCGGCGCTCGAAGCGGCGCCAGTCATACTCATTTTCCCAGTGTTCAATCAGTGAGCGCGCCTTGGCCAGCGGGACGCCCTGTGACCAGTCGTCGACCGTCTCGCGATCAGGCCATCTCGCGCTGGCCAGCCTGTGCTTGAGATCGTCGAGCGACGTCCGCGGAACATTGACCTCGAACGGAACAATCGCGTCAACCGGGAGGGTAGCAGGCTCCGACACCGTTGCGGCCAACGCGGTGGTGCGGCCTGCTACCGCGAGTATGGGAAAGCCAGCCAAGCTCTGCAGTACACGCCGTCGGGATGTAGGGGACGAACCGGATGATGGAATACGGGGCAGCTGCAGTTCATCCCCATCGGCACGTCTTTGAGCATCATATGATAGACGTTCAATTTTCTTAGACACGAGGCAGCTCCATCGCGAACTCATATTTCAGAACAATAAACAGATACCGAACTTTTCATTATGCAAATTATTGCAATCTATCGTTGCGAAACTGATGACACAGCGAGCATTGCTTGATGCATGCGCTTTCCATTTGTGAATGCATGAAAACGTTTGGATGGTTCGCTCAGGGGCGGGATTAATTGTCGAGACGGGTGACATGGCCCCCGCCGTCGCTACCGCGATCCAGCAGGCCCGCCAGGATTGGGTCGAAATGACTTTCCCGCAACCGAATCCGGTGAACTGACCAGTGTAAGGTCGGCTGATTGTTGCATCACTGAGAAAGCTTGAAAGCGGACATGCCGAGATGCCGCTCTGGGTCAGGAGTTCACGTACGGCTCCTTCCGCCGCCAGCACTGGCCGCGAAGGTCTCCCGCATCAACCAGCGCTGTTCGCATGATGGGTCAAAACCGAATGTTCAGTCCCACCACTGGCCCATGCTGCAGCATGTCGTAGCGGTACTTGGTGATCCCTTCGCCCTGCTCGTAGTCAACGTACAGGGCTTTGTAGCCAATCACCCCTGAGTAGGTGACGTTGTTCTTCGTTGTGAAGTCGTAGCTGTAGGCCGCAAGAGCCTGCCAAGAGAATTTGCTTCCGCCGCCACCAACGTCCCCCCGAACCTGAAGGTATTGGCCGGGTGCCAGCTCTACGCGAGCCCTCGCGCCGGCGAAGCCGTCCAGCCAGTCGACGGAGCTGGACTTTGCAATCGCCTTGTCACCTCGGATGGTCAGGTCGGCCACGTCGAGCGTCGCTGAAAGCGCAAGGTCGATCTCGGCTTGCTGGTACCAGTATCGGGCGCCAGCGATCACATCGAGCGCAACAGGGCCGAACTGGGCCACCTCATAGGCACCACCCAATTCCACCGTGGCGGTGTTGCTGACCGCCTTCAGTGAGGCTCCCAGCGTACCCGTCACCCCTGGAGCAAGATCGCGGGTGCGAAACCCTGACGGGCTCAGCGTGACCCTGTCCCAGATCACGTCGAAGAAGACGCCATAGGGACCGTTGCGCGTTTCGCCGTCCAGCATGAGCGCGACCAGCGTCCCGCCATTGTCGACAACTGAATTGACGACCTTGCTGAAACTGGCATCGACGTCGACCGTCCTTCCCCGGATTGTTTGCTTTCCGGTCATAGCCGGAAGCCACGCGTATGGCGTCAGGCGGAAAGTCCAACCGGGTGGAAGAGGCGGCGGGATTTGCGGAGGCGCTGGTGTAGGGAGGTCGGCGGCGACGGCCAGAGAGCAACGCGCCACAAAGCTCAGGCTAAGCCAGAACGAGAGTTTCATCACGTTCGAAGTCATGCGCCGCCTTCCGCGTGACTGTCATTAGTGCATGATAGCCCAATTCGACCTGTATCCGACGGGGTTGAGCCAACCTCAGTGAATATGCTGTGGGCGTGACATTTCTGCGCGCTGTCGTTGGATATTTCGATCTGACGTGCAGCCGAGAACGAAAACGGAGGACGCGATAGTGAAGCCTATCCACGCCGTACTCTTCGCTTTCGCGACCATAAATCCGATTGTCTCTCTGCCCGCAGCAGCAGACAGCGTAGATCAGCTTGCGCTCCGGCGCCGTGCTGCCGAAGCTGTCGTCTGGGGCATGCCGGCGGTCAACACCGACCTGATGCTCCAGGCAGCTATCCGTGCGAATGGCGGCAACAACCAGATCATCTACTGGTCCCGCCTTTCCGACTGGAAAAACCAGACGCTGACGCCGAACCCAGACGCCATCTACCTGATGCCCTTCATCAACACGAAGGGCGTTGGGCCAATGGTGCTGGAAGTGCCTCCGGCTGACGAGGGATCGATCACGGGCAGCATCGACGATATCTGGCAGACGGCCCTGGAGGACGTCGGCCCAGCGGGCGTTGATAAGGGCAAAGGCGGAAAGTACCTGATCCTGCCACCCGACTACGCTGGCCACGTACCGGACGGCTACATCGCGCTGCCCGCGTCGACCTTCCAGTCCTACGCCTTGCTTCGGTCGATCTTGCGCACCGGCAACGAAGCCGATGTTGCCAATGCCGTAGCATACGGCAAAAGGGTTCGGCTCTATCCCCTCGCCCAGGCGGACAGTCCGCCCGAGACGAAGTACGTCGATGTCGCCGATGTCACGTTCGACTCAACCATTCCGTACGACGCGCGCTTCTTCGAAAGCCTCAACCGCGTCGTGCAAGCCGAGCCCTGGCTCCCGCGCGACAAGGTCATGATCGATATGCTCCGAACCGTCGGGATCGAGAAGGGCAAAAGCTTTACAGCGCCGAACGTAGACGACTTCACCGCAGCAGCCAGGCAGGCTCACCACTGGCTGGATGACAGCCTGGAGAAGTTGCTTCAGTTCGCCTACTTCCCAGCAGGGCGATGGTCCGTCCCGGGCTCTCCTGACTTCATCACGGCGATGTCGACCAACTTCGCGGACCCGAACTCGTATCCGGTAGAGGCGAGGGGCCGGGCCTACTCGATGGGCTTCTTCAGCGCAAAGCATCTTGGGGCGGGGCAGTTCTACCTCATGACCCTGCGCGACAAGGACGGGAACGCGCTTGACGGCGCCGGCACATACCGCCTGCACGTTCCGCCCAACGCACCTGTCAGCCAGTATTGGTCTGTGACGCTCTATGATCGCGCGACCCATGCCCTGATCCGTGGGACGCCGCGCGCCAGCAGGTCCTCACAGAACCCTGACCTCCAGGCCAACCCGGACGGCTCCGTGGACGTGTACTTCGGCCCGACTGCGCCGGCGGGAAAGCAGGCGAACTGGGTGCCGACTAAAATTGGTGGCCAGTTCGAGGCGATGTTCCGGCTCTACGGGCCGCAGAAGGCGCTGTTCGAGAAGACCTGGAATCTACCCGACATAGAAAAAGTCGTTGCGCTTAGTGGAACAAGCAGCTCGGAAGGCGGAAACAGTGGCGTTTCCGTCACCGTCGACAACTTCATCCGGGCAGAGTCGGACAGGTATTTCGGCAACGTGGTCCAGCAGGTCGGCGTCGGCACCTTCCACCACAGCCGCGATCCGCTGCCCATCGATCGCCAGGCGGTTATTCGAGGCAACCGGGACACCCTCTATTCGTCTGCTGTTTTCGACCTTGATGTCGGACCTGTGACCATCACGCTGCCGGATGCCGGACGGCGCTTTATGTCGATGCAGACCATCAGCGAGGACCAATACACCACCACACTGTACGGCTCAGGCACACACGTTCTGGACAGAGACACGGTCGGGACGCGTTACGCTATGGTCGGGATTCGAACGCTTATCGACCCGAAAGATCCGAAGGACATGCGTGAGGCCCATACGCTTCAAGACGGCATTGGTGTGAAGCAACCGAGCGGGCCAGGCAGGTTTGAGGTGCCCGCCTGGGATCAGGTCAGTCAAAGCAAAGTGCGAGACGCTCTGCTCACCTTGGCCAGCACCGTCACGGACACGAGCCGCGCCTTCGGAGCCAAGGACCAGGTTGATCCCGTTCAGCGTCTCATCGGCGCAGCATCCGCTTGGGGAGCAAATCCACCGCAGGATGCGCTCTATCTGAACGTTGTACCGAGCAGGAACGACGGCGGAACTGTGTACGAGCTGACGGTAGAGGATGTGCCCGTGGACGGCTTCTGGTCGGTCAGCGTCTACAACGCCGAGGGCTATTTCCAGGCCAATCCCCTGGATGCCTACACCCTCAACAACGTCACGGCCCAAAAAGGCGCGGACGGCTCCGTACGCATCCAGTTTGGTGGGTGCGACGGCAAGGTCGCGAACTGCCTGCCGACCATGGACGGGTGGAACTACATGGTGCGGCTCTATCGACCGCGACCAGAGATCTTGCATGGACTTTGGAAATTCCCTAACGCGGTTCCCAGCACCCAGTGAACTAGCACCGCTTTTGCCCCAAGCTTCACGGCGACCCCACCGAGAGCAAGGAGCGGCCAAAGCAGACCTCCCGAACGTCCGTTCCGGGTCAGGAGCAGCACCTTGGGCCATTTCGGCACTCGTCGTGCCCGACGGATCTTCGCGTCCCAGCTCCGGAAGGAAACGCAGCACCGCTTAGGTTGCATTTTCGTACAGTGACGAACGAATGCCTGATGCGGTGCCAGAGGATGGGACGCCGCCCGCAGCATGGGCCCGCTCGGGCCCCAGCGAGACCGATGATCGATTGAGGGCGGGCAAGCCGCAACCTCGTACAGCCGCAACCTCGTACTCCTGAATGACCAGCTAATCTCAGTTGAGCAACGCTAGCTTGCTAGCAAGATAACACGCTACTTCTATCCAAGAGAACTAAGCTTGGCGCCGAATTGTTCACCACTACAGCTGATCTCGCCAGGCGCGCCCTTGCCAAAACCCTCGCCTCGATCCAAATTGTACCAGCGATTGTACCAGTTCGTCGCGCCTGTCCCGTCCCGCTCCGCGCCAAGTCGCTGGATTTCAATAGGGAAACGGGAAAATGGCGGAGGGTCTCCCCTTCCTCAAGATTTCTTTTGCTTTGTGAATCACCGGGCTTCGCGGGCCTGAGCAGGCCCCCGGCCGACTCTGCCTCTCGCCGGGAGCGGGACGCTGTCCCGTCAGCGGCAGCAGGACGTTCGACGAAGGCTCGTCTGCCCCGAGGGGGGCTGACGGATCAAGGCCCGGCTCCAGCTCGCCCCCTGCTCCTTTAGCCCAACCGGCTCCTACCCCCAGCCTCAGGTCCTCCTGCCAATCAACGACTTCGGCTCCAGGTACGCCTCCAGCCCGAAGGTGCCATATTCCCGGCCGAGGCCGGACTGCTTGAAGCCGCCGAACGGCACCTTCGGATCATGGGCGACCGTGTTGACGAGCACGCGTCCGGCTTGCAGTTGCTCCGCGACCCTCTCCGCCCGCGCCTGATCGCCCGACAGCACATAGGCCTGCAGCCCATAGACCGTGTCGTTGGCGATGCGGACGGCGTCGTCCTCGTCCTCGTAGGCGATGAGCGAGAGGACCGGGCCGAAGATCTCCTCCCGCGCGATCGTCATTTCGTTGGTCACGTTGCCGAAGAGTGTGGGACGCACGAACCATCCCGCGAGTCCCTCCGGGCGACCCGGCCCGCCGGCGAGAAGGCTGGCACCCTCCTCGACCCCGAGACGGATGTAGCGCTGTACCCGCTCCCACTGGCGCTCGCTGACCATCGGACCAACCATCGTCTTCGGGTCGCGGGGATCCCCGACCTGCACGGCCGACACGGCTTTGCTTGCCCGCTCTTCGATCTCTGTCAGATGGCTGCGGGGCGCCAGGAGGCGCGTGCCGGCAATGCAGGCCTGCCCGCTGTTCATGAAGGCGGCTTGGACGGCGATCGGGATCGCCTGATCGAGGTCGGCATCGTCGAGGATGATCGTCGGCGATTTGCCGCCGAGTTCCAGGGTGACGCGCTTCAGCGTCACCGCTCCGGCCTGCAGGATCGCCTTGCCCACGGCGGTCGATCCCGTGAAGGAGATCTTGGCAACATCGGGATGCCGGCTGATCTCGGCGCCGACCGTCTCGCCGCGCCCGGCGACGATGTTGACCACGCCGGCGGGAAGTCCGGCGGCGTGGAACGCCTCCATGATGACCTGCGTCAGCGTGGCGCTCATCTCGCTCGGCTTGACCACGACGGTGCAGCCCGCGGCGAGCGCCGGCGCGACCTTGCCGCAGATGAAGCCGGCATTGCTGTTCCATGGCGTAATGAGCCCGGCTATGCCGACGGGGGTCATGACCACCTCCGAGGCGCCGACGCGCCGGCGGAACGGGTATGTCTCCAGGAGATCGATCGCCTCATCGAAGGCGGCGACGGGATGGTCGACCATGAACGCCGCGCGCGAAGCCGGCGCCCCGTATTCCTCGATCACGGCTTCCAGCAAGGCGTCCCGCCGGGCAGCGACCTCGTCCCGCAGGCGGCGGAGCCATGCGATACGCTCGGCCGGGGTCGTGGAGGCGAAGGCGGCTAAGGCGCGGCGAGCCGCGGCGATGGCCTGCCGGGCTTCCTCCTCGTCGGCAAGACGCACATGGCCGATGACCGCTCCCGTCGCGGGATTGTGGAGCGGGAACAGTTCGGTTCCGTGGGGGACGACGAACTGGCCGTCGATGAAGATCCTGTCGATCGTGTGCATGGGTGGCTCCCTTGATCGGTGGCGTTGCACCTCAGGTAGCCCGTCCCTACAAGATCGATTAGTCGGACAGTTTTGGATGCACTGGTGAGCACGATAGGACAATGGTCACCACGGGCCTGACGGAACTCGAGGCCGTGCAGGCCGTCGCGCGGCACCGCAGCTTCCGCTCCGCCGCGACGCAGGTCGGGATTTCCCGGTCCGCCTTGAGCCACATGGTCGCGGCGCTCGAGAGCCGCCTAGGTGCCCGGCTCTTCCATCGCACCACGCGCAGCGTGACGCTAACGGAGGCGGGCGAGCGGTTCGTGGCCGACACGGCGCCCGCGCTGCGTGACATACGCGCAGCCATGGAGCGACTGACAGACCACCAGGCCGAGCCATCCGGGACGCTGCGGATCAATGCCTCGTCCGGAGCAGCCCGCCAGATCATGGGGCCGATTGTCCTCGAGTATGTCCGGCGCCACCCCCGGGTCACCGTCGACATCGTCACCGAGGGAAAGCTCGTCGATATCGTGCTCGAAGGCTTCGACGTCGGCGTTCGCCTGGCCGAGACCGTGCCGCGGGACATGATCGCCGTCCCCCTCGGTCCTCCGCAGCGTTTCGCCGTCGTCGGCTCGCCTGCCTACTTCAGGAACCACCCCCGGCCGCTCGCTCCTGGCGACCTCGCCGCCCACGCCTGCATCCGCAGCCGCATGCCCGGCGGCGGGATCTATCGCTGGGAGTTCGAACGCCGCGGCGAGCAGGTGGAGATCGACGGGACGGGGCCGCTCATTCTTGACGACCCCATGCTGATGATCGAGGCCGCGCGAGCCGGGATCGGACTGGCCTACCTGACGGAATGGAACGTCGCAAACGACCTCGCGTCGGGACGTCTCGTGCGGGTGCTCGAGGAGTGGACGCCGCCCTTCTCCGGCCTATGCCTCTACTACCCTGGCCGCCGGCACCTGGCCGCCCATCACCGCGCGTTCGTAGAACTCGCCCGTGATGTTGCGCGGAACGCAAATCCGTCATCCCCCGACGGCAAGACCTGGCGCGCGCCAGACACCTAGCCAGCCTCTGCCCGCAGGGCCGCAAGGCTCGATGCCGCTCGCAGCTCCCAGCCGCGCGCCCTCTGCTGCCGGGCGAGAGCCAGCGACTGCCGCAACAGGTCCTCTGCCCTGCCCGGAGGACCTTCCTCTTCATGCAGCGCCAGCAGGGCACTCACTCGCAAGAGCTCAGGCATGGAGCAGAGATCGCCATGCGTCTCGGCGGTTTCGATCGTGCGGTCGACGAGGGCGCGTGCCTCGGGGATCCGCCCCGACTGCATGAGCCCCTCGATCAGCCCGAGCGTCAGCGGCGTCGAAAGCAGTTCGTAGGGCATCGCGTGCAGCTTCGCGAGGCTCTGCTCGAGAACGGCTACGCCTGCCGCCGCATTGCCCCGGCGAAGGGCCACGACGCCCTGCCAGCCGCGCCCCACTTCCAGGTAAGGGGCGAAGGCGTTCGGGGCCGAGCGCGAGATGAACCGGTCCACATGCTCTTCAAGCACCGGGAGATCACCGACCCAGTCGAAGACGGAGATCCCCCAGCTCAGCGCGATGCAGAGGCTGAGAGCGTGGTCCATCGCCGCGGCGTCCGCAATGGTGCGGTGCGCCCGGTCGACCGCCTGGTCGGGATGACCTTGCAGCCACAGCGTTCGCGCAAGGATCGCGCCGGCCAGCACGTGCCCGTCGAGGCCGAGGTAGAGCGTGGTCGTCCGCTCGGAGCGCGGACCGGCGGCGAGGGCGGCTTCCAGCTCCGTCCGGGCGCGATCGTGCTCTCCGGCGAAGTGGAACGACATGCCGAGGATGGAGCGGGCCATGGCGGCTGCCACGGGATCGGATTGAGAATCAGCCAAGGCGACGCAGCGCTCGGCATAGCGGAGCGCCACCCGGAAGCCGCCCGTCCGCAAGTGGAACATCTGCAGCGTGCCGAGGACCTGAACCTGGTCCAGGGGCTCTCCTACCTCGTCAGCGATGCCGAGGCTTCGAATGAGAGCCTCGTGCGCGGCCTGCGTCCCACCGCGCGTGAACATCAGGGAGACTCCAAGCGCCGACTGCAGGTGCATTTCCTCGTGCGTTCCGCGCGACTTTGGCTCGAGGGTGGCGAGCGCCCGCTCCGTCCAGCGGTGACACTCTGACAGGAGAGACATCGCGAGGAAGACGGGGCCGGCCTTGGCCGCGAGCCGTCGGCCGAGGGCGGGGTCGCCATGCTCGCCGAAGCACCAGTCGAGCGCCGCGCGCAAGTTGGCGAGCCCCGCGAGGTGACGCGCTCTCTCCGACACGTTCGACAGGCGCGACCACTGGGCGCCGGTCTCCTCCAGCCAGGCCAGGACATGGTGGGCGTGCCTTGTCGCCAGAGCGAACCTGTCGGCGTGGGGCGCAGGCGTCTCGTCCATGTAGGCGCGCGTCGTATCCAGAAGCCGGTAGCGCACCATGGCGCCGACGGGGCGGGCCGCCACCATCGACTTGGCGACGAGGCTGTCGAGCGCCGCAAAGAGCGCTTCGGCGCCCAACTCCCCGTCCGTGCAGACGGCGAGCGCGGCGTCGATCGTGAAGCTGCCGACAAAGACGGCGAGGCGGCGCAGGACGGTCCGGTCCTGCTCCGAGAGCAGCCCGAAGCTCCAGTCCAGCGTCGCGTGCAAGGTGCGCTGGCGGGCTGGCGCGTGGCGTGCGCCCGTCCACGTGAGGGCGAGCCGTTCCTGGAGCAGGGCCGCCGTCCTTTCCAGGCCGAAGGCCTCCACCCGTCTCGCGGCGAGCTCGATGGCGAGCGGCATTCCGTCGAGCTTGCGGCAGATGTCGGCGATCAGGGCCGTCCCTGCGTCGTCTGCTTCGAGCCTGACACCCGATGAGACCGCTCGCTCCGCAAAGAGCCGCGTCGCCGGGGAGCGACAGATGGCATCGCCCGTGAGGGGCGTGTCATCGTCCGGACAGGCGAGCGGCGCCAGCCGGTACACCTGCTCACCCTCGACCTGCAGGGCTTCCCGGCTCGTCGCCAGAATGAGCACCTCCGGAACCTCGGTGAACAGCCGCCCGGCCAGCGCCGCGACGGCGTCGATGACGTGCTCGCAGGTATCCAGAACCACGAGAGAGGGGCTGCCACGGAGGGCCTCGATGACGGTAGCCGCCACGTCGTCAGCGTCGCCCTGCACCCCCAGCATGGACGCCACCGTCACCGCCACGAGGTCTGCGTCCCCGAGCATGCTCAGGTCCACGAACAGCACGGCTCCGTCGACGGAGGGAGCGAGGTCGTGGGCCACCTCCAGCGCGAGCGTCGACTTGCCGACCCCGCCCGGTCCGACGATCGTGACGAAGCGGCGCAACGACAGCATCTGCCTGACCGTTCGGCTGTCCTCTTCGCGGCCGAGCACCAGCGGTGGCCGATTGGGCATATTGGTCCGCTGACGCGCCGGATCCGAAGAACGGACGGTTCCCCGGAGCCCACGTGCGACCGTTGCGACAAAGCAGTAGCCGCGACCCGGCAGGGTTGCGATGTAGCGAGCCCCATCCCTCCCGTCGTCGAGCGCCTTGCGCAGGTTGGCCATGTGGAAGCGGAGGCTTCCCTCTCCCACCGTCATGTCCGGCCAGACGCGCGCCAGGAGTTCCTTCTTGCCAACGGCTTCGTTCGGGCTGGTCGCCAGGGTCGCGAGAATATCGAAGGCGCGCGCGCTCATGTCGACCGTCTCGGCGCCGCGCAGCAGCAGCCGTTCCCTCGGCTTGAGGGTAAAGGGTCCGAAGGTGAGCACATCGGCCTCGGGGGAGGGCAGCTCCGGCATGACCTCGTTCGCTTGTCCGATCCAAGACTATCCATTTGGAGCCGCGCTCGCCACGCGCCACACGCGGGCTCTCGTCAGCTCGTGAGCGCTCATAGCGGCTGACAAGCGCTAACGGGCTTGCAGGCATCCCCTCATCTACGACGACGGGACGCGACCTTTCACCCGTCGCCGGAGAGCACTGACATGATCGGAACCCCGACGCCGACGCGGCGCACCGTCCTAGGCGGGTTGGCTTGGGCAGGAGCGGCGGGCCTTCTGCCCGCCAACGCCTGGGCGTCCACACCGGACGCGATCCGGCCTTTCAGGGCCCACGTTCCCGACGAGGACATCGCCGATCTCAAGCGTCGCCTCACCCATGCGCGCTGGCCCTTGCGGGAGACCGCGCCCGGCGACGCGCAGGGCGTGCCGCTCGCGAAGCTTCGATCCCTAGTCGACTACTGGGCCGGCGGCTACGACTGGCGCAAGGTCGAGGCCAAACTGAACGCGCTACCGATGTTCGTCACGACCATCGACGGGCTCGACATCCACTTCCTCCACGTCCGCTCGCCGCATGCGAACGCCCTCCCCATGGTCATGACGCATGGATGGCCGGGGTCCGTGCTCGAACTCCTGAAGGTCATCGATCCGCTGACGAACCCGACGGCGCACGGCGCCACCGCGGCCGATGCCTTCCACCTCGTCATCCCCTCCATCCCCGGCTTCGGCTTTTCGGGCAAGCCAACGGTCCCCGGCTGGGGCTCCGATCGGATCGGCCGGGCCTGGTCCGTGCTGATGAAACGGCTCGGCCATGACCGCTTCGTCTCGCAGGGCGGCGATTGCGGCTCTGTGATCTCCCACCGCATGGCGCTGCAGAAGGTGCCGGGCTTGGCGGGCATCCACGTCAACATGCCCGGCACCGTGCCCGCAGAGATCGCTGCGATCCTGGCGGCGGGAGGCCCGGCTCCATCCGGCCTGTCGGAGGCCGAGCGCGCCGCCTTCGACGCGCTGGCGACGTTCTATCGGGACAGCTCCGGCTACGCCCAGATGATGGTCACGCGCCCACAGACCATCGGCTACTCCCTCGTAGACTCGCCCGTCGGGCTCGCCGCGTGGATCTATGACAAGTTTGCCACTTGGACTTACAGCGGCGGCGCTCCCGAGCGCGTGCTCACCCGGGACGAGATGCTCGACGACATCTCGCTCTACTGGTTCACCGCCAGCGGCACCTCGGCAGCCCAGATCTACTGGGAGGATCACTCCAACAACTTCAACGCGGTGAACATTGCCGGCACCCCGGTCGCCGTGTCGGTCTTCCCCGGCGAGATCTACCGTGCCCCGCGGAGCTGGGCCGAGCGCTCCTACAAGGACCTCGTCTACTTCAACGAGGTCGACAATGGCGGCCACTTCGCCGCGTGGGAGCAGCCCGATCTGTTCTCACGCGAGGTCCGCGCCGCCTTCCGCTCCCTTCGCTGACCATCGACCAGGAGACCCACCCATGACATCGGACGCCAAGGTGCTCTACACCGGCCAGGTGCACACGACCGGCGGGCGCGACAAGGGCGCAGCCCGCAGCTCGGATGGCAGGCTCGACATCGCGCTCTCCGTGCCGGGCGGGCCAGGGTCGGGGACCAATCCCGAGCAGCTCTTCGCGGCGGGGTGGTCCGCGTGCTTCGAGGGCGCCATCGCCATCGCGGCCCACCGGATGAAGGTCACGCCCCCCGCCGATCTCGCCATCGACGCCGAGGTCAGCCTGAACCAGGGGAGCGAGGGGTACTTCCTGTCTGCACGGCTCAACGTCGCATTGCCGGGGATGGACCGCACGACTGCGCAGGCGCTTGTCGACGCCGCGCACCAGACCTGCCCGTACTCGAAGGCGACCCGGGGCAACATCGATGTCGCAATCGTCCTGGTCGATCCCCGCCCGGCCGGGCCTTGAGGTCGCGCCGCCCCCCTCCGGAGAGATGGCCATGAGGATTCGCCCAACGCTCGCCGGGGTTGCGGCCATCGCCGCCGGCGTGACGCTTTCGGCCACGAGCCCGGCCGGGACGCCGTCAGCAGGCAAGGAAGCTCCCGTCTACGGCGTCACCCTGCCCGACGGATTTCGCCGCTGGGAGCTCATCGCACCGGCGCGCGAAACGGAACCGCTCGATGAACTGCGGGCCGTCGTCGGCAACGACATCGCGGTAAGCGCTTTCGCGTCCGGCGCCCTGCCGTTTCCGAACGGAACGATCCTGGTGAAGCTCGCCTGGAAACACGTGCCGTCGCGCGACTTCGAACCGGCCTTCGTTCCCGGCGCCGCCACGACGATCCAGGTGATGGTCAAGGACAGCCGACGCTATGCCTCATCCGGCGGCTGGGGTTTCGGCCGGTTCCGGAACGGCGAGCCTGCCGACGAAGCCGAGCACCAGACCTGCTTCGCCTGCCACGAAGCCTCCGTGAAGGACCGGGACTACGTCTTCACCCGGTGGGCGCCGTAACCCCCGCACCCTGCAACAACGGCCGTGATGCGCGTGACCAGCGGTCGCCGACACGACACCCCCATGGAGCCTGTCATGATCCGATCGACGATCCTGTCCTCCCTGCTCGCCCTGGGGGCCTCAGCAACGGTCCATCCGGCCTCGGCCGCTCCGATCCGCAACGTCGTGATCGTCCACGGCGCCTTCGCCGACGGCTCGGGCTGGCGCAAGGTCTCCGACGTCCTGAGGGCCAAGGGCCTGCATGTCAGCATCGTGCAACAGCCGCTGACCTCGCTCGACGACGACGTCTCCGCGACACGCCGGATCCTCGCCCTGCAGGACGGTCCCACCATCCTCGTCGGGCACAGCTACGGCGGCATGGTGGTCACCGCCGCGGGCGACGATCCGAAGGTGACGGGCCTCGTCTACATTGCGGCGTTCCAGCCCGACCGGGGCGAGAGCCTTGCGAAGCTTGCCGACAGCAAGCCCGTGACTGGAGCGAAGCCCGATGCGATCCAGGCGACGAACGATGGTTTCCTCTATCTCGCCCCGCCCGAGTTCTCCGCCGCCTTCGCCGCGGACCTGCCCAAGGCCGAGGCGGCCTTCATGGCGCAATCGCAAGTGTTCGCCGCGAAGGCCGCCTTCACGCAGGAGGCCGGCGAACCGGCCTGGAAGACGAAGCCGAGCTGGGCCCTCGTGGCGACCCAGGACCGGTCGATCAATCCCGACCTGGAGCGCGAGATGGCCAGGCGCGCCGGCAGCACCGTCCGCGAGGTGAAGGCCAGCCACGCCGTCTATCTGTCCCGCCCTGCCGACGTGGCGGCTCTGATCGTCGAAGCTGCGGCCCAGGCGCCTTCGCGATGATCGCCGCTTCCTCCTTCCTCGCCGTGGCGTTCCTGGCCGGCGCGCTCACCATCGCGAGCCCCTGCATCCTGCCGGTCGTGCCGTTCGTGTTCGGTCGGCAGGGCCAGCCATTCTTGCGCGGAACATTGCCGCTCCTCGCCGGGCTTGTGGCGGCGTTCGCGTCGGTCGTGGCGCTCGCGGCTGCGGGTGCTGCCTGGGCGGCACAGGCCCATGAGCTCGGTCGTGCCGTGGGGCTCGCGGTACTGACCATCATCGCCGCCTCGCTCCTATCGGACCGCCTCGCCGGCCTGACTGGGCGCCCCTTTACGGACCTGGGCGCCCGCGTTTCGGGACGCGCGGGGACCGGGATCGCAGCTTCCATCGTGACCGGCGTGGCCGTCGGCCTGCTCTGGGTGCCGTGTGCCGGCCCGGTGCTGGCGCTCGTCCTTGCCGGCGGCGCCGCATCGGGTTCGCCCCTGGCGACGGTGGTGGCAGCAGCGGCCTATGCCGCGGGCGCGGCCACGTCGCTGGCCGTTGTCGTGTCGGTCGGCCGACGACTGGCCGCCGCGCTCCGCGCGTCTTCCGCCGTGGCGCACCGACTGAGGCAGGTGGCCGGCGTGGCCGCCTTGGCAGCAGTCCTTGCCATCGCATCCGGCTTCGATGCCACCGTCCTCGCGCAGCTCCCGGCGCCGGCTCCCTCAGGGATCGAGAACGCTCTGCTGCAGAGGCTCCCAGCCAATGCCAGGGAGGTCGCCATGCCTGCGTCAAGCCAGGTCTTTCGCAGCTCGCTGCCCGTCCTCGGCGACCTGCCCTCGTTCGCCGGCGCCGCCGACTGGCTGAACGGCCCTCCCCTGACGGCCGAGGCGCTGCGCGGCAAGGTGGTTCTCGTCCAGTTCTGGACCTACTCCTGCATCAATTGCATCCGCACGCTGCCCTTCGTCAGGGCCTGGGCGCAGTCCTACGCCGCCGAGGGCCTGGTCGTGATCGGGGTGCACACGCCCGAGTTCGCCTTCGAGCACGATGAGAACAACGTCCGGCGTGCACTCGCCCGCTTCGGGCTGACCTATCCAGTTGCCATCGACAATGGCTTCAAAGTCTGGCGCGCCTTCGGCAACGAGTCGTGGCCGGGCTTTGCCCTGGCCGACGCGCAGGGACGGATCCGCTACCGCACGGCCGGAGAGGGACAGGAGTCCCGCACGGAGCAGGCGATCCGGGACTTGCTGACCGAGGCGGGCGCGGCCCGCGAACCGGTCGCCACGCCGGCTGCGCCGCCGGCGCCGGGCGAACAGGCCGCCGCGGATTGGGATCACCTGCGCTCGGACGAAACCTATCTCGGCTATGCCCAGGCCACCCGCTTCGCCTCGCGGGAGACGGTCGCCGCCGACCGCCCGCAGGTCTATTCGTTCGCAGACCTGCCCGCCAACCGGTGGGGCCTGTCCGGCACCTGGACCATTGCCTCGGACCGGGCCATCGCGGCAGCAGCAGACGGCCGCGTCGCCTATCGCTTCAACGCTCGCGATCTCCATCTCGTCCTCGGCGCCGGCCAGTCCGGACATCCGATCCGCTTCCAGGTGACAGTGGACGGCCATGCGCCGGGACCGGACCACGGCTCCGACATCGACACGGAGGGCTTCGGAATCGTGACGGAGACACGGCTCTACCAGCTCGTGCGGCAGGCCGACGGACCCCGGGCCCGTACGGTCGAGATCCGCTTCCTCGATCCCGGCGTGGAGGCATACGCCTTCACCTTCGGCTGAGGAGATCGCGCCATGCCGTTCCTCCCTGTCCTGCGCCTGCTTGTGCTTCTGGCGGCCGGCTTCGCCGTCGGCGCTGCTCCCTGTGCTTGGGACACCCCTGCCGCACCTGCGCAAACGTCCGGTCCGACGCTTACTTCCGACCCACCCGTGCCGCTCTCACCCCCGGAGATCCGCCATGACATTCGACCCCATTGATCCCTCACGCCGCACCCTCATCGCCGGCGCTGCCCTGGCGCTCGCCACGGCTCCATTCGTTACGCGCAAGGCTCACGCCCAGGCCGCCGACCCAAAAACGTTCGGCCCGATCCGGCAAGTGCAGGCCGGCGTGCTCGACGTCGGCTATGTCGAGCTCGGACCGGTCGACGGCCCGCCCGTGCTGCTACTGCACGGCTGGCCCTACGACATTCACAGCTACGCCGAGGTGGCCCCCATCCTTGCCGCCGCAGGCCACCGCGTGCTCGTGCCGCACCTGCGCGGCTACGGCACGACGCGCTTCCTCTCGTCCGAGGCGATGCGCAATGGCCAGCAGGCGGCGCTCGCCCTCGACATCCTGGCCTTCATGGACGCGCTGAGGATCCCAACGGCCGTCGTCGCCGGCTACGACTGGGGCGCCCGCACAGCCGACATCCTCGCCGCCCTCTGGCCCGAGCGCTGCAAGGGGCTCGTGTCGGTGAGCGGCTACTTGATCGGCAGCCAGGAGGCGAACCGGGCGCCGCTGCCGCCCAAGGCCGAGTTGCAGTGGTGGTACCAGTACTACTTCGCGACGGAGCGCGGCGAAGCCGGCTACGCCAAGTACACCAAGGACTTCGCCCGCCTGATCTGGGAGCTCGCCTCGCCACAGTGGCGGTTCGACGAGGCGACCTTCGCCCGCTCGGCGACGTCACTGGAAAACCCGGACCACGTGGCGGTCTCCATCCACAACTACCGCTGGCGGCTCGGCCTGGCGCCGGGAGAAGCCCGCTACGATGAGATCGAGCGCAGGCTCGCAAGCTTCCCCGCCATCGGCGTGCCGACGATCACGATGGAGGGCGATGCGAACGGGGCGCCCCACCCCGATCCGGCCGCCTATGCCAAGCGCTTCACCGGACGTTACGAGCACCGCCTCGTGAGCGGCGGCATCGGCCACAACCTGCCGCAGGAGGCGCCCCGGGACTTCGCCCGCGCGGTTCTCGACGTGGCCAAGGCCTGATCCGCCGGCCCCACAGCCTCTCGTCAACTCCTCTCGACCAACGCCGGGCGCTCCGGCGAACGGAGACCTGCAACCATGACCTACACCTCAAGCGACGAGCGCCCCGTGGCCCTTGTCTTCGGCGGCTCCCGCGGCATCGGCGCCGCCATCGCCATGCGCCTGGCCAAGGATGGCTACCGCGTCGCCCTCACCTTCGTCTCCAGGCCCGAGAAAGCCGAGGAAGTCGCCGCGGCCATCCGCGAGCAGGGCGGGACCGCGATGACGCTCCAGGCCGACAGTGCCGACCCCATGGCGATCAAGGCCGCCGTGACGGCGGTCACCGAAGCCTTCGGCCCGCTCGACGTCGCGGTCGTCAACGCGGGCGTCCTGCGCCTCGCGGCCCTGAAGGACCTTCAGCTGGCGGACCTCGACATCATGTTGTCCGTCAACATCCGCGGCGTGGTGCTCGCCCTGCAGGCCTCTTCCGCGGCGATGCGCGATGGCGGCCGGCTGATCACCATCGGCAGCAACTCGGCCATCCGCACGGGAACGGCCATCGGGGCGACCTACGCCATGACGAAAGCCGCGGTCGCCGCGCTCGTCCGGGGCGTCGCGCTAGACCTCGCGCCAAGGCGCATCACCGTGAACAATGTCCAGCCAGGCCCGACGGAGTCCGACATGACCTCCGACATGATCCCTCAACTGCGCGAGATGATCCCGTTGCGCCGGCTCAACCAGCCATCGGACGTTGCCGGGCTGGTGTCATACCTGGCCGGGCCCGAGGCCGGCACCGTCACCGGAGCCAGCCTGACGATGGATGGCGGCTTCGTGCTCTGACGGCCGCTTCCGCGACAGACCGCGAACGCCAGAAGACGGTGAGCGGGTCAAACGCCGCGCGTCCACCCCGTCGACCCGACGATACGGCCGGAGACGCCGCCTTGCCGACACGGTGCGGCGGTCGAGCCAAACGAGCATCCTTTCGTCTCATTGCGTGCGGAGGTCCCGGAGATGAGTTCCATTGCCTTAGCCGATTTCGGCTGGTCGACGCCGGACGGCAGAGTTCTTTTTTCTGGCCTTACCCTGACCTTCGGTCTCGAATGTGTGGGCCTGGTCGGGCGCAATGGCGTGGGCAAGTCCACGCTCCTGAAGATCATCCGGGGCCAGATCGCGCCGACATCCGGGCGGGTTTCCGTCCAGGGTAAGGTGAGTTCACTGCAACAGATCGTCCAGATCGGGCCGGAGGATACGATCGCGGACCTGTTCGGTGTCGCGCCGAGCCTCGCCCTGCTGCGCATGGCCGAGGCCGGGGACGCGAGCGGCGATGAACTCGCAGACGCGGATTGGACGCTCGAGGCGCGGCTCGCGGCCAGCCTGGAACGGATCGGCCTCCAGATCGGACCAGACGTCCGTCTATCCGCCCTGTCCGGCGGACAGCGGACCCGGGCTGCACTGGCCGCTGCGATTTTCGATGATCCAGAGATCCTGCTCCTCGACGAGCCCACAAACAATCTCGACAGGGCTGGCCGCGACGCGGTGCTCGCATTGCTGAGGGACTGGCGAGGAGGCGCTGTCGTTGTGAGTCACGACCGCGAGTTGCTGGAGGACATGGATGCGATCGTCGAGCTGACGTCGCTCGGGGCGTCGCGCTACAGCGGAGGCTGGTCGGCTTACCGCGCCCGGAAGGACATCGAGCTGGAGGCAGCCGCGCACGAGCTGGAGAGTGCGGAGAGAGCCGCGGCGACCGCCCGGCGACGGGACCAGGAGAAGGCGGAGAGGAGGGACCGGCGGGACTCGGCCGGGGCGAGACAGGCGAAAGGAGGCGGGATACCCCGCATCCTGCTCGGCGCCCGCAAGAACCAGGCCGAGGTGTCGGGCGGAGTGCAGGCAAAGAGCGCCGAAAGGCGGCAGGTGGAACTCGACGCTGCCGCCGCCCGGGCGCGAGGGCAGGTCGAAATCCTGCAACCCTTCGTGGTGAGCCTTCCCCCGAGCGGACTGGCGTCCGGCCGGACGGTGTTGCGGCTCGACGACGTGGCTGCAGGCTACGATCCCGAGCGGCCCCTGATCGACGGCCTGTCGTTCGCGATGACAGGGCCGGAGCGGATCGCCATTCTCGGCCCCAACGGATCGGGCAAGTCGACGCTGCTCAAAGTCATCGTCGGGGATCTCGCTCCTCTCCGCGGTCGGGTGATGCTGTCGGTTCCGGCTGCCACTCTGAACCAGCGCGTGGACCTTCTGGATCCGGCGACGACCATTCGGGACAACTTCCTGCGCCTGAACCCGGGCGCGACGGAGAATGCCTGCCGTGCCGCGCTCGCGACGTTCCAGTTCCGCGCGGATGCTGCCCTGATGAACGTCGGCACGCTGAGCGGAGGTCAAATGCTTGGCGCAGGCCTCGCCTGTGTTCTCGGCGGACCCAAACCGCCTCAACTCCTCGTGCTGGACGAACCGACCAACCACCTCGACCTCGAGGCTATCCGGGCGGTCGAGGCTGGCCTGGCCGCATACGACGGCGCGCTCCTGGTCGTCAGCCATGACCAGACTTTTCTTGCAGCCCTGGGCATACAGCAGACTATCTCCTTGGATCGTATGTCTCGATAGGACCTTCCGACGGGTTCTGCTGCCTGTCGTACTTCTCACCGAAGAGCGGACTCTGCGAACGTCCCTCTTGGGTCGCCCGCAGCTATCACCTTTGCCCCGGATCGCACGGGGCGCAAGCAACGATCTCGCAAGGTCGAACAGTCCGCTACCCTAGATCGAATACGCCTAGTTCAATCGCCGGAGTGCAGGGCTAACTTGCCAGCAAGCTACTAGGCTATACAGGTTTGATCGGCCGATTTTTAGCGCACATCTGTTGACCATTATCTCTGAATCAGAGTCGAGCGCCCTGGCTAAAATGCCTGCCTTGAGCCAGGTTCTACCAGCGAGTGTACCAGTTCGTCGCGCCTGTCCCGTCCCGTTCCGCGCCAAGTCGCTGGATCCATAAGGGAAACGGGTAATTGGCGGAGGGTCTCCTCTTCCTCGAGCTTTCCGTTTGGCGCCGCTGATCGAGCGTCCTGTGTCGAACTCTGCGTTTGACCCGTGACGCCGTGTCAACGGTCGTCCGTTGTCAGGACGGTATCGGCCGTATCCACGACGAAATCCGCCAGCAGCCGTGCGCGCTCCGTCCGGCTGGCGTTGCGGCTCACGCCGTGACGGTCGCCGGGGTTTTCCGAGAAGCTTTCGCCGGCGCGGAAGGTCTCGACGGGCCCGCCATTCACCTGGCTCTGGATCGCGCCTTCCAAAACCGTGGCGTAGATGAAGGCGGTCTTCGGGTGTGTGTGGGCGGGCGAGGAGCCGCGGGGCGCGTACTCCACCAGCACACCGCGCATGCTCTTGCCGGGGACGTTGGGCAGCGGGTGGTCGTAGACGAGCTTGACGGAGCCGAGCTGCGGCTCGGTGGCCAGCGCTCCGCTCGTCACGGCAACAGCGAGGATGGCGGCTGCGAAAAGGGTCCTGAACATTGGTTTCTCTCCAAAGGGGGGCGTTGTGAATGAAGGGTGGGATCGCCGACCGAAGGGGGCGGCGGCCGGCGATCCCGGCGCGCGCAGAGGGGATGCGCGCGCCCTACGAGGCGATGAACGCGAGGAGTTCGCGGTTCACCGTGTCGGCGTGCGTGGTGCACATGCCGTGCGGCAGGTCCTCGTAGGTCTTGAGCTCGGCGCGTTTCAGCAGCTTCGCCGAGAGCGGGCCGGAACGGGCGTAGGGGACGATCTGGTCGTCCTTGCTGTGGATGACCAGCGCACGGACATCGATCTCGGCCAGGTCCTCGGTGAAGTCCGTCTCCGAGAAAGCCTTGATTCCCTCGTAGTGGGCCTTGGCGCTGCCCATCATTCCCTGCCGCCACCAGTTCTGGATGACGCCTTGGATCGGCTTCGCGCCCGGCCGGTTGAAGCCGTAAAAGGGCCCCGACGGAAAGTCGACGTAGAACTGGGCACGATTGTCCGCGAGCGACTTGCGGAGCCCGTCCAGGACCTCCAGCGGGATCCCTCCGGGGTTGTCGGGAGTGCGCACCATGATGGGAGGTACGGCACCGATGAGGACGAGGCCGGCGGCACGTCCGCGACCATGACGGGCGACGTAGCGCGCCGCCTCACCACCTCCGGTGGAGTGCCCGATATGCACGGCGCCTCGCAGGTCGAGATGCTCCACAACCGCGGCGACGTCGGCCACGTAGTGGTCCATGTCGTGCCCGTCGCTGACCTGGGCGGAGCGCCCATGACCGCGCCGGTCGTGGGCGACCACGCGAAACCCCTTGGACAGGAAGAAGAGCATCTGTGCGTCCCAGTCGTCGCCGCTGAGCGGCCAGCCGTGGTGGAAGACGAGCGGCCGGGCGTCCTTCGGGCCCCAGTCCTTGAAGAAAATTTCGGTGCCGTCGCGCGTGGTGATCGTGGTCATGGCTCAGACCTCCTGGTCGGCATGGCGAGGAACATTGTGGTGTGCGTCACGACAGGTTCGCCTTGTCGAGCCCGTATAGCTTGTCGGCGGATCCCGGCGGGGATTGGAAGGCGACGCCCGAGCGGTTCCAGGCGTTGATCGCCATGACGGCGAAGGTCAGGTCGGCCAGCTCCTTCTCGGAGAACTGGCCTCGGGCTTGCGCATAGGTTTCGTCGGAGACACCGTGCGGCGGCAGGCGTGTCAGGACCTCGGTCCAGGCCAGCGCTGCTTTCTCCCGGTCGGAGAACAGCGGGGACTCGTGCCAGACGGCGACGTGATGGAGCCGCAGTTCCTTCTCGCCGTGAATCTTCGCTTCCTTGACGTGCATGTCGAGGCAGAAGGCGCAGCCATTGAGCTGCGAGGCCCGGATCTCGACGAGGTGTACCAGGGTCGGGTCCACGGCCTTTTTTACAGCCATCGAGAGGTCGGAAAGCTTCTTGAAGAGCTCCGGCGATTGCTGGGCCTGGTTCAGGCGGGATTTCATCGTGATGGTCCTTTGCGATTGGGGGATCGTTTTGTGCCCGAGGGATCAGCGGCGCTGCGAAGTGGTGCGGAACCAGTCCTCGAAGCCGAGCCGTCCGAGGCGGGCGCCGGGTCCGGGGACGAGCGAGCCGTCGTCGAGAACGGCGCCGAAATAGCGGGCCTTGGGATCGGCGATGACCTCACGCCGGTCGTTGGAGCGCTTCAGCCAGGTGGCGACGAGATCGCTCATGCGGATGGCCTGTGGCCCGCCAATCTCGACCACGCCGTTGGCCGGGGCCGAAAGGGCGATGTCGGCCACGGCGTCGGCCACGTCCTCGGACGAGATCGGCTGGAACAGCGCCGACGAAACCGTCACCGAATTGCCCAGGGTCCCCGACTGCGCAATGCCGGGCAGGAACTCCAGAAACTGCGTGGAGTGGATGATGGTGTAGGGAACGCCGGAGGCCCTGATCAGCCGCTCCTGCGCCATCTTGGCGCGCATGTAGCCGCTTTCTGGCAGCCGCTCGGCCCCCACGATCGAGAGCGCGACATGGTGCTTCACGCCGGCGGACTTCGCCGCCCCGAGCAGGTTGCGTCCCGCCGTCTCGAAGAACTGAAGGACCGCCTTGTCCTCAAACGACGGCGAGTTGGCGAGGTCGACGACGACGGCAACGCTTGCGAGTGCCTCGGCTACGCCTTCGCCGGTGAAGGTGTTGACCCCCGAGTTCGGCGAGGCAGCGATCACATCATGGCCCTTCCGGCGCAGCCTCTCGACGACCTTCGAGCCGATGAGGCCGGTGCCGCCGATGATTACGATCTTCATGGTGGTCTCCTGTTGGATTGCGGTGCGACGGGGTGCGGGACCGCAGCGATGCGAGCCTCGCGAGAATGGGCTGGAGCAGGCGCCGGAGATGCCGGCAGACATCATCATCCTTGGGCTCCGGCGCTGGCGCGGGCTTGCGGAAGTCCTGTGCGGGCTCAGCGTCGTGACCAGCCTCGCGCAGGCGCCGGCACGTCTCGTCCCTAGCCTGCGCCGTTGGCCCGATGACGACGATCCTCACAGCCTTGCTCCGGACTGGAGGGCGGGCGCTACCGGGCGGCCGTTTTGGCCGCTGCGGCTTCCTCGATGAGGGTGGCGACGGCGTGGGGGTGTGAGACCATCACCGCGTGGGAGCCGCCGTCGACCACGACCGTTTTCACGGAGCGCGCGCGCTCGGCCATGAACTTCATGACGGCCGCGGGGATGTTTCGGTCGGCAGAGCCATAGATCGCGTAGGAGGGAATGCTCTTCCACGACGCCTGGCCCGAAGTTTCAGCGAGAGCGCCTTCCGCGATCGGACGCTGGGTGGCAGCCATAAGGGCGGCCTCGCCGGCCGGCACGTCGGCGGCGAATTGGGCGTGGAACGTCTCGGGCCTAACGAAGAGGTCATGCGAGCCGTCGCGCAGCGTCACGGTCTGGAGAGCGGCGCCGAGCGTGCTGCCCGGGTAGAGCTGCGACAGCGAGGCGCTCGATTCACCCGTCTCCGGCGCGAAGGCCGCGACGTAGACAAGCGCCTTCACCTTGTCGGTCCGGTTCGCGACCTCCGTGATCACGGCACCGCCGTAGGAGTGGCCGACGAGGATCACCGGACCTTTCACCGAGGCAACGACCGATGCCACCCAAGCGGCGTCGCTCGACACGCTGCGCAGAGGGTTGGCGGCGGCGATGGTCGGCAAACCCTTCTTCTCGAGATCGCGGATGACGCCATTCCAGCTCGCAGACTCAGCAAAGGCGCCATGCACGAGCACGATGGTAGGCTTGCCTTGTGCGAGGTTGTCTCGTGCGAGGTTGTCTTGGGCGAGGTTGTCCTGGGCTGCAACTTGCGTCGCCAGCAGAACGGTGGCCGTCAGCATGAGGGAGTGAAGGATGCGCATGAACGGCTCCGGTCGTTGTCGTGTTCGATCACCGGATGATGCGCGGCGGGGCCGACCCGAACCATCGAACGTGGGAGCAGGTCCATCAGTGCGGAAGTATAGGTAGGTTCAGCCTTGCCTTCCCTTATCCTTGCCCACAATCCTCAGGCTGCGCGCCTTCATGCGTCTTCCCTCTCCGGCAGCGTTTCCCAAACCCGCACAAGGTCGCCAATCGAGTGCAGTTCCATCTTGCGCATGACGTTGCCTCGATGAAGCTTCACGGTGATCTCGCTGATACCGAGGTCGAAGGCGATCTGCTTGTTGAGGCGGCCCGCGGCAACGTGGCGGAAGACTTCGCGCTCGCGCGGTGACAGCAGCGCCAAGCGGCGCAGCGTCACGTTGAGCTTCGACGTGCGGGCACGCTCGGCAATATCGCGCTCAATTCCGGTGACGATGGCGTCGAGCAAGGTCTGATCGCGGAACGGCTTTGTCAGGAAGTCGATGGCGCCGGCCTTCATCGCCTGTACGGACATCGGAATGTCGCCGTGGCCGGTCAAGAAAATGAAGGGCCGAGTCTCTCCGCGTTCGGCCAGCTTGCGCTGAAGCTCGAGCCCGCTGAGGCCCGGCATTCGGACGTCGACGACGAAGCAGCCTGGGCGGTCGGGAAGTGCAGCCTCCATCAGCGACCGCGTCGATGTGAAGCCGATCGCTTCGAGCCCGGCGGAAGCGAGCAGCTCTCGCACGGCTTCACGCAGCGCATCGTCGTCGTCGACGATGACGATGAGGGGGCGGTCGTCCTTGGCGGGCTCGGATGTCCGGCGGGGAAGGTCGCGGTGGTGTCGGCTGGGTGCGCTCATCACGTGTCCTCCTGGCGCGTTACGGCGGCCTCGACGGCGGCGAGCAGGGTCGGCCCGTCGAAGGGTTTTCGAAACAGTGGCAGCTGCCGCGCCTGCGGTAGATCGGTGATCTCGTGGCGCCCGGTGACCAGAATGACCGGGAGAGCGGGCCGACGCGAGGCGACGATGCGCTGCAGCTCGAAGCCGTCCATGCCGGGCATGCCGATGTCGGTGATCAGGCAGTCCAGTGCCGGCAGGTCGGCGCGAGCGAGGAAGTCCGGGCCCGACGAGAAGAGCAGGGCCCGGTAGCCTGCCGACTCGAGGAGTTCCTGAAGGCTTTCGAGCAGGCGCCGGTCGTCGTCGACGACCGCGACGACGGTTGTGGGGAGCAGCATTTCAAGGATGTCCCGTTCGTCTGGAGAACCGGAGCGGGACCTGCAGCTTCTCGGCCATCCTCACCAGCTCGGGAAGGGAGGCGGCCTGCATCTTTTGCATGATCCGACTTCGGTGCATCTCGATGGTGACCTCGCTGACGCCCAGCTGCGCTGCGGCCTGCTTGTTGAGGAGGCCGCTGACCACGAGGGGGAGCACGTCGTGCTCTCGTGGTGTGAGCGTGGCAAAGCGCTGCTCCAGTGCCGCGCGCTCGCCACGCTCGGCACTGCGGGCGCGGTCTCGCGCGACAGCGTCACGGACGGCGGCGACAAGCGCCTCCTCGCGGACCGGCTTCGTCAGGAAATCCACCGCGCCGTGGCGCATGGCCCGCACGGTGGAGGGGATGTCGCCGTGCCCGGTGACGAACACGATCGGCGGGTTAGCATCGGCCTCCTGCCCGGCCTGGAACTCCAGCCCGTTGATGTCCGGCAGTTCGACATCGAGGATGAGGCAGGCCGGCAGGCCGGCCCGTGCATGGGCCACGTAGTCCGCGGCCGTTGCGAAGACCTCCACACGCCAACCCCACGCTTCCAGAAGCTCGCTAAGGGCGACCCGGACGCGCTCATCGTCGTCGACGAGATAGACGATCTCCTGTTCGATCTCCTGGCCGGCGCTCATGCCGCCTCGCCTGCCGCCAGGGGCAGCGTGAAGGCGACGACAGCGCCGCCGTCCTCGGCGTTGCCGACGGAGAGACGGCCGCCATGCGCCTCGACGATGGAGCGGCAGATCGCGAGTCCCATGCCCATCCCGCTCGGCTTGGTGGTGAAGAAGGGCTCGAAAGCCCGGTCGGCATGGACGAAACCGGGGCCGGCATCGGCGATCTCGACGCGCAGGTCGTCCGGCCCCTGGCGTCCGGTGTGGATCTTCAGGACACGTGTACGCGGGGTGTCGGCCATCGCCTCCATGCCGTTGCGCACGAGGTTCATGACCACCTGCTGGATCTGAACGCGGTCCAGCGGCGCACAGGGCAGGCCGGGCTCGAGCTCCAGGCGCACGCGCACGTCCTTGGCCCCAGCCTCCTCGGCCATGAGGCGCGTGACCTCGCTGACCAGGCGGTTGACGTCCTCCGCACCGCGCTCGCCGGGTGTCTGCCGGAACAGTGCACGGATCCGGCTGACGACGTCCGCGGCCGAATTGGCGTCGCGAGCGATGCGCTCCGCGGTGACCTTGGCCCGATCCACGTTGGGTGGTTCGCCCAAGAGCCAGCGCTGGCAAGCCTGGGCGTTGGCGACAATGGCGGCGAGCGGCTGGTTCACCTCATGCGCGATGGAGGCCGAGAGCTCCGCCATGCCGGCAGCCTGGCTGGCGCGCGCCAGGCTGTCCTGCGCCATGCGCAGCCTCTCGCGCGCTTCCACCTCTCCCTGGATGTCGAGGCAAATGACGTTCCACTGCACGATCTCGCCCGCCGCGTCGCGCATGGGCGCGGCTCGCGTCTCGACCCAGTGGAACTCGCCGTCGAAGCGACGCAGGCGGTGGCGGCAGGCGTAGGGCTCTCCTGTGACGAGCGAGTGGGCGTAGCGCTCCTTCACCATGTTGAGATCGTCCGGATGCACGCCGGAATCGAGCGTGGCGGCCAGCCGCGACTTGCCTGTGCCGTCAAGCTGCTCCAGCTCGTAGCCGAGGAAGGTGCGCAGCTGCTGGCTGCGGTAGACGGGTTCCCCGTCGGGCGACGCGCAGTCGACCATCGCCGGCAGTGTCTCGACGAGATGCCACAGGAAGCGTTCGCGCTCCTGCAGGCGCTCTTGCGCCATGATCAGGTCGTGGATGTCGACACTGACGCCGTACCAATGGCGGATCGTGCCACTCTCGTCCCGGAAGGGCTCTGCGCGGGTCTCGGTCCAGCGATGGGAGCCGTCGGCGCGGCTCTGGAGGTAGCGCATATTGTAAGGCTCGCCGGTGGAGAAGGCCTTCGCGGCGACGGCGATCGTCTCGGCGCGGTGCTCAGGGTGGATGAAGCGGACCGACAAGGACCCGTCCTCTTTGGTGATATCGGCAAGGCTGCAGCCCGTCACTTCGTTGAAGCGCCGGTTCACCGAGGACGGATGGCCGTCCGGCGTGGCGGTCCAGATCATCGCCGGCACGCTGTCGATGAGCTGGCGCAGCTCGCGCTCGCGCTCCACCAGCGCGGCCTCGGCCTTCTTCTGCTCCTCGATCTCGATGGTTGTTCCGTACCAGCCGGTGATGCGACCGTGCCGGTCGCGCAGGGGCAGGCCGGAATTGCGGAACCAGATGTAGACGCCATCGGCGCGGCGAATGCGGTGCTCGGTGTCGTAACGCTCGCCGGTGGCGAGGCAGTGCCGCCAGCGGGCGACGATGCGCTCGTAATCATCGGGGTGGACCACGCGCCGCCAGCCGAACTCATCGGATCCCTCCTCCGGCCCGAGGCTTTCCTTCGGCGCGCCGAGAAAGCGGATCGTGCTCGGGCTCACATAGGTGAAGTGCCCCTGCGGGTCCGCCGACCAGGCGTGCCCCGGCATGCTCTCGACGATGAGCTTGGCCTGCGCCGCCTCGACGTCCGGCACGGCCAGCGCCCCGGCTGCCGCGACCACGACGAGGCCGGTCGACAGCGTCAGCAACGCCGTCCAGGGCACCGATGCCACGCGCCCGCCTTGCGGCTCGACCGCGAGCGCCACAACGGCCACGGCCAGCAGGGCGACGACCGACGACGCCGCGAAGAGATAAACGGCGCGCCGGCGGGAGTATGCGGCCACCATGATCGCTGCCTCCTGGTGAGCGACGAAGCGCGCCGCGTGTGCCTGAAGCATTTTTAGGCCCGCGAGGCTCAGAAGGCACCCTATGGAAAACCATGCCGCCTCATCCTGGGCGGGTGGGCCAATCTGTCCTCTGGTACAGGCCGGCCTTGCCTCGCGCGTGATCGACCCCGCCGGCAGATCCGCCCTAGCCTCTCCCTGCCGCACCGAATGCGGCGATCAAAAGGAGACGACGATGAGCGTAGAGATGGCCAAACCGCCGGGACGCCCGGCAACCGAGGAGCTAGTTCCCTCGCGCTACGCCGTGCCGGTGGGCGACATCGAGGTGCTCGTGGTCAGCGACGGCGTGCTGCAGCTTCCGACCCAAATGCTCGGCCACAACGCCGAGGCCGCCGACCGCGAGGCGTGGCTCAAGGACATGTTCCTGCCGAAGGATGCTTTCGACTGGGCTCTCAACGCCGTGATGGTGAAAAGCGGCGCGCAGACCGTCCTTATCGACGCCGGCCTCGGGCTTGACCCCAAGCTGAACCTGCCGCGCGCCGGTCAGCTCGTGCGCCGGCTAGAATCCGCCGGTATCGATATCGCCGCGGTGACCGACGTGGTGCTCACCCACATGCATATGGACCATGTAGGAGGACTCCTCTTGGACGGCGTGAAAGAGCGCCTGCGCAAGGACCTTCGCATCCACGTGGCCGCCGCCGAGGTGAAGTTCTGGGAAAACCCCGACTTCAGCCAGGTCAGCATGCCCCCGGGCTTCCCGGATGCGCTGCGCGCCGCCGCCAAGGCATTCACGCAGCAGTACCGCGACCGGCTGCGCCTCTTCGACGACACGGCCGAGGTGGCGCCGGGCGTGACCGTGGAGCGCACGGGTGGCCACACTCCGGGCCACAGCGTCGTGCGCGTCGCCTCGGGCGGAGAGCAACTGATGTTCGCGGGTGACGCAGTGTTCACGGTCGGGTTCGAACACCCGGACTGGTACAATGGCTTTGAGCACGATCCCGCCGAGGCAGCGCGCGTGCGCCGGCGCCTCCTCGCGGAACTTGCGGACACCGGCTCGCAGCTCGTGGCCACGCACCTGCCCTTCCCCTCCGTCGGACGCGTTGCCCGCGACGGCGAGGCGTTCCGCTGGGTGCCGGCGTATTGGGACTACTGAGACATGCCCGGCGACGCCTCTGCCCTGCCGCTCATCCTCGCTGTCGTCCTCGGCCTTGCCGGGATCGTGGTGTGGCACCTGCAGGGCAGCGGGCGCCCCACGGCCCGTCTCGTGGTGCAGATCGTGTTCTTCGCCGCCATGAGCCTGACACTGTGGCAAGGTGGCGTGGCTCTCTATCGCCCCGCCGCCATAACAGCGGGCGACGGCCCCGCCGCCTTCCTCACGCCCACCGCGCTGGTGCTGTGGTGGACGCATTGTGCGTGGACGGTGATCGGCATCCTGCACATCTACATCCGCCTGACCCACAAGCCTCGCGAGGCCCACCTCATTCTCGACCTCGCGGTAGCCGTGATCTATGGCGGCGCGCTGCTCTCGATCCTTGGCTTTGTCTTCGGCCTGCCGGTCGCGACGCTGGTGACGACCTCGGGCGTGGTGGCCGTGATCCTCGGCCTAGCCCTGCAGAACACGCTCGGCGACGTCTTCTCCGGCATGGCGTTGACGCTCGGCAAGGCGTTTGTGCTGGGCGACTGGATCCAACTTGCCGACGGCACCGCCGGCCGCGTCATCGAGACCAACTGGCGCTCCACGAACCTCCTGAACGGCGACAACAACCTCGTGGTGCTGCCCAACAGCCTGCTGGCCAAGCAGTCCCTGACCAGCCTGAGCCGACCAGACGAAACTCACCAGGTCACCCTGTCGCTCCGCTTCGCCGCCGGCCAGCGCCCCCGCGACATCGAGGAAGCCATGCACGCCGTGCTGCGGGATTGCACCCGCATCGTCAGCGATCCGCCACCGGTCGTGGCACTGAAGGGCATGGATGCGCTCGCGATCGACCTTGAGCTCCTGTTTCGCGTGGCCAGCGTAACGATCCAGACGGCGGCCAGGAACGAGCTCATCGACTTGGTCGATGAGCACTGCATGGCGCGGGGACTGTCGTTCTCCATGCCTGGCGGGACTGTCCTTGTCACATCGCCCGCCAGGCGTTCTCATCGCTAACGGACGGCGCAAGGATGTGGAAGCTGTGGGGGTGCCCTTCGTTTCCAAGTCTGCCGCCGGGGACTAAGCTCCTTCGGGGATGCTATCGCGAGAACGTCTTCGCACGCGGTGGCAGCACGGCCACCTTCGATACGAAACCGATTGAGATGTTCAGTTGCGTTTACTTGCACAGAAGTCGGCTCGCGCAGACGGGGCGGAGCAACCCTGTATCGGTGCCGCCACGTGATCATGCCGGACGAGAACCCGGGAGTTCATGAAGGGTTGCGCAGGAACCGGCAACTGGCAAGCCCGTGTCGCGTGACGCGGCTAGGCGGTTGCAGATGTTGCTAGCTTGCTAGCAAGCTTACTGGCTTTCAGCGATGATCGCCTACAAGATTTGGCGCCAATCTGTTGACCATCTCCGTCGATCTCGACTTCTGCGCCCTTGCCAAAACGCTCGCGTCGAATTAATTTGTACCAGCGATTGTACCAGTTCGTCGCGCCTGTCCCGTCCCGCTCCGCGCCAAGTCGCTGGATTTCAATAGGGAAACGGGAAAATGGCGGAGGGTCTCCCCCTCTCCGCCATTAACCATCCAACCGTTTGATCTGCTTTCGTTTTACGAGGCCCGAGCGCGACTGGAGCGGCTGGATCAGCGGCGCGCGGCTCCTTGGGCCGGTGGTCCGGGGCCGGGTGAGGCGCTGGAATTCACGGTGAGACGCCTGCCTGTGACACATCCAGGCAGGCGGCCTCACGCCAGCAGCGATTTCAACCGAACCTGCGGCGAGGCGAGCGCGTCCGGGTCTGGCCGTGCGGAGCGGGCGATCAGCATTTCGGCGAGGCGCACCTCGCGGCCGATGAGGCCGTTGGGCCCGAAGGCGCTGGCCGCGACGAGGCGCCCATCGTGTGCGAGGTGAAAATTGAGGTCGACGCCGTCGGCCAGCGGGCGCGTCACGATGCGAGCGGCCTCGTCCGGCAGGCCGGCGACCTGGATGGTGAGGTCGTACTGGTCGGACCAGAACCACGGCACGACATCGTAGGTGACCTCCCGGCCAAGCATGGCTCTGGCGGCCGTGGCGCCCTGGTCCTGCGCATTGCGCCACGCCTCCAGCCGGATGCGGCGTCCTCCAAGGAGCAGGTGTGGAAACGAGCAGCAGTCGCCGGCCGCGAAGACGTGCGGATCCGACGTGCGGAGCGAGGCATTCACGGCGATGCCGTTGTCGATCGCGAGCCCCGCTTCCTCGGCGAGACCGGTTTCCGGAATGGCGCCGACGCCCGCGACGATCGCGTCGCAATCGATCTGCGTGCCGTCCGCCAGCGTGACGCACAACGAGCCGCCATCACGATTGACCGCCGTCAGTCCGGCGCCGCAGATGACGCGGACGCCCTCCGCCTCATGGCGGGCGGCCACCCTGCGGGCGATGCTCTCGGGGACGCCGCGGGTCAGCAGGCGCGGCCCTGCCTCGACGATGGTGACGGGGCAGCCCTTGGCACGTGCACTCGCCGCGATCTCGAGGCCGATGAAGCCGCCGCCCACCACGAGAAGGTGTCCGCCGCCCGCCAGCCGGCCGCGCAGAGCAAGCGCATCCCCGAAGCTCCTGAGGTAGAGCACGGCGTCCGCCGCGTCGCCCTTCACGGGGAGCCTGCGGGGACGGGCTCCCGTGCACAGGAGCAGCTGGGCGTAGGCAAGGCTGCCTCCGTCGGCGAGGCGGACCGTGCGAGCGGCCAGGTCGACAGCCATGGCGGCCGTGCCCCGGAGATGCGCGACGCCGTTCGCCGCGAACCAGCCCTCGCTTACGATGTGGACGCCGGGCTGCTCGTGCTGCGACAGCATGAACGCCTTGGAGAGCGGCGGCCGTTCGTAGGGGTGGAATGCCTCGCCGCCGACGAGGGTCACCGGGCCGCTCCACCCTTCGGCACGCAGGGTGACCGCGGCGCTCGTGCCGGCATGGCCGGCGCCGACGATCACGATCCCGGCGGACACGCGATCAGCTTCCCGCCATGAACAGGACGGAGCCGTTCTCGACCTTCACGGGATAGGTCTTCAGGTCGACGCAGACAGGGGCACCCTTGGCCTCGCCGGTGCGGTAGCTGAAGCGGCCATTGTGCTTGGGGCACTCGATGATGTCGTCCATCACCAGCCCGTCGGCGAGGTGGACCTTCTCGTGCGTGCAGAGGCCGTCGGTGACGAAGTACTCGTCTTCCGGGCTGCGGAACACGGCGTAGGTGCGCCCGCCATGGTCGAAGCGGATCACGTCCTCCAACTCCACGTCACCCTGCTTGCAGGCCTCGACCCATTCGCTCATCCGGTGTCTCCTCCCGTGTCACGCCGCGGTTTAGAGGCGCCAGACCTCGTGCCGCCGCGTCTCCTGCGGCGCACCATGCCATGCGCAGCATCTCGGGTGAACATGGAACGTATATTCCATTCCTGAAACAAGATGAACAAGACAGTTGATTCAAGAGCGTGACCTAGGCATAGTCGGAAAAGGCAAGGCCCCGACGGGTTCCGCCAGGTCGGAGAGACCCTCTCCGGGGAGAACAGGCGTTCCACTGATCCGGCATTGATGTCCGCCAATCCGGCGGAGATGCCGATGGCGATCGGCACTGGCAGCCATGTCGGCATCCTGCGCCGGCCGCCATGTGTGGGCGCCCACTGGAGCACGCTTTCTCCCGGTCAGGTCTCGCCGGTCCGCACATCGCCGGTGCGCATCACATGCGCAACAACAGGCTCTCAAGGGGGAAACATGAAGACCTATATTGCTGCCGCAATCGCCTTCGTCGGCATGGCCTCCGTGGCGCATGCCGAGCGCTATGTGATGATCACGCACACGCAGGGCACGGACCCGTTCTGGCCCGTGGTCGAGCGCGGTGGAAAGGACGCCGCCAAGGCGGCCGGTGTTGAATTCGAATACAAGTACGCCCCGTCCGGCGACATGGCCGACATGGCCAAGCTGATCGAGGCCGCGACGGCGACGAAGCCCGACGGCCTCATCGTGTCGCTTCCCGACGCCAAGGCGCTCGGCCAGGCGATCAAGGCGGCAGCCGGATCCGGCATCCCGGTCATCACGATCAACTCCGGCCTGGAGTCGTCGAAGGACGTCGGCGCTATCATGCATGTCGGCCAGCCCGAGAAGCTCGCCGGCCAGGCCGCCGGGACGCGCGCCAAGGCGGAGGGCGCCAAGGTGGCCCTCTGCCTGAACCAGGAGGCCTTCAACACGGCACTGGCCGATCGCTGCCAGGGCTATTTCGACGCCATGGACCAGAAGCTGAACATGATCGACGTCTCGAACGACGTGGCGCAGATCAAGACCCGTACCGCGGCGGCGCTGCAGGCCAATCCGAAGATCGACGCCCTGCTCGCGACCGGCCCGCATGTCTGCGAGGCCGCCGTGGCCGCGGTCAAGGAGGTCGGTGCCAAGGTCCACCTGTCGTGCTTCGACCTTTCGCCCGGCGTGATGAAGGCGATCAAGGCTGGCGACGTGAAGTATGCGATCGACCAGCAGCAGTACCTGCAGGGCTACATGCCGGTGATCCTGCTCCACCTCTACAACACCAACTCCGGCATGCTGCCCGGCGCCAACATCCCGTCAGGCCCCGGCTTCGTGGACGCCAAGAACGCCGCGGCAGTCGAGGCCCAAGCCGGCACCACCCGCTGAGCGGGAGCCGAACCTCGCCTCTCGTGTAGAGCCTGGGCGGCCGCCTGCTCGCGGCCGCCCTTTTCGGCGGGAAAGCCCGATGTCGGAAGTCAAGATCAGCACGCCCACCGGTGCGGGCAGGACGGAGGCCGACCGGCTGAAGCGGGGCGGGCTCTTCTCGTCCCTGACCCGTCATCCGGAGTTCGGCGCCGCCGCCGTGATGCTCATCGTCGTCGTGGCGATCGGCTTCGCGAGCAACGGAAACGCCTTCAACGCGCTCGGCCTGAAGAACAATTTCTCGATCATTGCGCAATTCGGCATCATTGCCACGGGCGCCGCGCTGCTGATGATCGCGGGCGAGTTCGACCTGTCGATCGGCTCGATGATCGGCTTTGCCGGCATGTGCATGGCCATGCTGCTGAAATATGGACTGCCCTTCGGCCTGGGCCCGGCCGGCCCCGCGATGGCGTTCTTCGTCACGCTGGCGATGACGCTGGCCATCGGCTGGCTGATCGGCTTCATCGTCGTGAAGTCCAGGCTGTCGAGCTTCATCGTGACGCTCTCCTTCCTCTTCCTCCTGCGCGGCGTCACCGAGGTCGCCTTCCGGCTGATCAACCAGTCGACCCAGATCTCCGGCCTGCCCGACTACAAGGAACAGAGCTGGTTCGCATACATGTTCGGCGGCGAATGCCTGCAGTGGTTCTACAGCCTGTGGTTTGCGCTCGGAGGCAACGTCAACCGCGCCGGACAGGAATGGGTCACTGGCTTCGATGCCCGCGTCCTTTGGTGGGTCGCCATCAGCATCGCCGCCTATGTCGTCCTGTCACGAACGCAGGCGGGCAACTGGATCTTCGCGACGGGGGACAATATCGCGAGCGCGACGGCCAACGGCGTTCCGGTCGACAAGGTGCGCATCAGCCTCTTCATGGTGACGGCATTCTGCTCGACGATTTTCGCCGCCTGCCAGGTCTTCGATACCAACACAGCCGATGCGGCGAAGGGCAACATGAAGGAGCTCGAGGCTGTGGCCATCGCCGTCGTCGGCGGCACGCTGATGACCGGCGGCTTCGGATCGGTTGTCGGCGTCGTCTTCGGCGCGATCACGTTCGGCCTCGTGGCGAACGCCGTGTTCTTCATTCCCGCCATCGATGGCGCCTATTACCGCGTCTTCGTCGGCGTCGTGCTCCTGGCGGCGGTGTTCCTGAACGAAGGCGTCCGGAAGCGCATCACGGGGGGCTTGTGAGATGGCGGCCGATTTCCCCCTCATCAGGGTCGAGGGACTGGTCAAGCGGTTCGGGCCCTTCACGGCCCTGAACGGGATCGACGTCGACGTGCGCCGGGGGGAGGTTCACGCCCTGTTGGGCGACAATGGCGCGGGCAAGTCGACGCTCATCAAGATCCTGTCGGGAGTGCACCAGCCGACCGCCGGCCGCATCCTTGTCGAGGGGCGGCCGGTGTCGTTCCGCTCGCCGCGCGACGCAGCGGCTGCAGGCATTGGCACCGTCTACCAGGATCTCGCGCTGAACCCGCTGATGAGCGTCACGCGCAACTTCTTCATGGGGCGGGAGCTCTGCGTCGGACCCGGCGCTCTGGGCCTGCTCCGCATGGAGGAAATGGACCGGATCACCCACAGTGAGATGATCAAGATCGGCATCGACATCTCCAATCCCCGGCAGGCGGTGGGGACGATGTCGGGCGGACAGCGCCAGACGCTGGCCATCGCCCGGGCGATCTATTTCGGCGCCAAGGTGCTCATCCTCGACGAGCCGACATCCGCTCTCGGACAGAAGCAGCAGATGGAGGTGCTTAAGACCATCGCCCGCGTGCGAAAGCGCGGCGACATCGCCATCATCTTCATCACCCACAACGAGATCCACGCCAAGCTGGTCGCCGACCACTTCACCTTCCTGGCCCTGGGGCAGGTCATCGGCCGGGGATCCAGGAGGGACCTCGAGGGCGAAGACATCCGTCACCTCATGGCGGGGGGCGCCGAAATCCAGGATCTGGAAAAGGAGATCGAGCGGGTATAACGGAGCCTGGGCCAAGACGAGGGCCGGTGCAGGGACAGCGGACGCAGCATGGCGATCGTGTTCGAGAAGACCGATTACGCGCTCACCAGCCCGGCGAATGCCCGGGCGGTCGAGATCGGGCTGGCCAATGCCGAGTGGTACCGCACCCCCATTTCCCGTGCCCGGATGAAGGAGTTGATGCGGCGCACCGACGGGCCGGCGACGCGCGACACGATCCTGTGGATCGGGGCCATGATCGTCACGGGCGGCCTCGGCGCTTATCTCTGGGGCAGCTGGGCCTGCGCGCCGTTCTTCGCGATCTACGGCGTTCTCTACGGCTCCGGCGGGGACAGCCGCTGGCACGAATGCGGGCACGGCACTGCCTTTCGCACGCAGTGGAAGAACAACGCGGTCTACCAGCTCGCCTGCTTCATGATGATCCGCAACCCGGTGGTCTGGCGCTGGAGCCACGCCCGGCACCACACCGATACGATCATCGTGGGACGCGATCCCGAGATCATCACCATGCGGCCGCCGGACCTGATCCGGGTGGGCCTGAACTTCTTCGGCATCCTCGATGTGCCGCAGTCGCTGATGACGATGTTGCGCTATGCCTCGGGTCGCTTGACGCCGGCGGAGCAGGACTTCATCCCCGAGAGCGAGCGGCCCAGGGTCTTTGGCGTCGCCCGCATCTGGACCGCCATCTACGCGGCCACCATCGCGGCCTGCTTCTGGATGGGCTCGATCCTGCCGCTGATGCTGATCGGCCTGCCCCGCCTGTATGGCGCGTGGCACCACGTGCTCACCGGGCTTACCCAGCATCTCGGGCTCGCCGAGGATGTGCTGGACCATCGGCTCAACTGCCGCACGGTCTACATGAACCCGTTCAGCCGCTTCGTGTACTGGAACATGAACTACCATGTGGAACACCACATGTTCCCCATGGTCCCGTACCACGCGCTGCCCGCCCTGCACCGCGAGATGCTGGCCGATTGCCCCAAGCCCTATGCGAGCTTCTGGGATGCCTATCGCGAGATCATCCCGACGCTGTGGCGCCAGTTGAAGGACCCGACCTTCTTCGTCCACCGCCAGCTGCCGCCAACGGCTCGGCCGCCACAGCCGGGTCCGCTCGCAAGGGAACTCGGTTTCGCCGAAGCCGCGCCCGCGCAGGCGGCGGAATAGCGGCCAGGCGGGTCAGGCAGCAGCAGAGACCGGGCCCTATCCTGCGCGTGGGAACGGCCCGGCGGCATCGGCGCCTCGTGCTGAAGTGACTTGGAGCAGCCTGCGTTTTGCGCTCAACTGACCGGGATTGGACCTTGCCGAGACGCGGGCATGATTCTTCCGGCTCCCCTGGCAATCCAGGCCGCGGACCGCCTGCTCGCGCAGGAGAGTGTCAATCTGCCGGTCCTGCAGGCGATCGCCCTGCGCTGTCGCCAGATCGGCTCCCTTGACCGTGCCTGCCGCTTGTACGAGCGCCTGCTCGCGGCGGAACCGGGTGCGCACGCGGAGGCGGTCGTCTCGACGCTGCGGGGCAGAGGGCTCCCCCCGGGTTACCGGGCCGACACGGATACTCCCGTGCCTTTCGTCAGGCTGCTGGATTTCCTGCCCGGCGAAGTCCACTCCGAGGTGCTGCGGGTCACGGCTGAGGCACTCGGCCGGTTCACCCCCTCGCTGGTGAACAATGACGGCCATGAAAGGCTGGACACCAGCCGCCGGGTTTCGGCCGTCCTCAAAGAGTGTAAGCAGCACGCCGACCTCGTCCGGCCTTACGTGAGCGCTGCCCTGGAGCAGCGCGGCATCGGGTCGGTCCTCGGGGTGGACGTCCCCATCGAGCGCCAGGAAATCCAGGTCACCTGCAGCGGCCGTAGAGCGTTCTTCAAGCCCCATACCGACAGCGGCGTCGATCGCAACCACACGCGCCGGCTGACATTCGTCTACTACTTCCACTTTGAGCCGAAGCAGTTCACCGGCGGCAACCTGTTGCTCTTCGATTCCAGGACGGGTGCCGGGACCTACACCGAGGGTGCCTATACGGGCCTGGAGCCTCTCGACAACAGCATCGTGTTCTTCCCTAGCCAGGCGGTCCATGAGGTGGAGACGGTCAACTCGGACTCAGACGATTTGCGGGCCGGCCGGTTCACCATCAATGGCTGGGTTCACGCCTGATCTGGCGCGGCCGGAGCCGAGAATTTCGGCAGCAGCTCTCAAGCCTCAGATACTGCTGCCCACCGTGAGGGCTCCGGCCGGAGCGCGTTCGAGGGCGGCCGCCGGCCGCGGTCCCCGCTCCGGCACGATCACCCGGGCCAGGCCGATGACAAGCGCGGCGATGCCGAGGCCGGCGACCACGTCGATTGCATAGTGGGCGCCTTCCGGGATCGCGGAGATCGCCATGGCGATGTTCACGACAGCGAGTGGAACCACGACGACCCGCACCGACCGCCATGCCCATGTGCAGAGCAGAGCGCAGGCAGCGTGGAAGGACGGATACGAGATGATCCCCAGGGTGTTCACCAGGCTGATCTCACGCATGGCCCCAGAGCGCAGGGCGTTCACATGCTCGATGTGTTGGGCCCCGGGGAAACGCAGAGTCTCGAAATGCTGCCCGAATATCGTCGGCAGCGGCCCGATGGAGGGCATCACCGTGCTGAAGAACGTCACGATGAGCATGGTGAGCATGAAGCCCACCACGAAGCGCTCGGCCTCCCTGCCACGCCCGAGCAGCGGCAGAAGGACCACCGTCAGCGGGTTCTGCCAGAAGAAGCTCATATAGGCCTTGGCCAGCATCACTGCGATCAGCGGCCTTGCGTCGAGCCAATGCATGAAAGCCGCAAAATCGAGACCAAGAACCTGCGTATCGATGAGGGTGAAGGCCTCGTCGCACAGGGGAAAGGCCAGCGCTTGGGTGAGGTAGATCAGCAACCGCACCGCGGCGACGAAAACATAGAGATAGGCGAAGCACTCCAGGAGCACCGTGATCCGGCAGGAGGGCCCCGCGACTCGGCGTACCGCGAAGGCAGCCGCGAGCAGGTAAGCCCCGACGATGCAGTGCCCCTCGTAGTCGGACAGTCCATAGCCCATCCAGGCAGCCAGCAAGACCGTCACTGCGGCCGTGAACGCCGTGATGACCGGCATGGCCGGCGTGATCTCGCTTCCGTCCGATGGAAAGACGCGGGAAACGGGGGAAAGGAAGGCATTCATCCCGGAAGCATACGCGGTGAAGCACTAATCGAGCGTTGATTGTCTTGCGTAAGCTCCGGTTTTGCCCGGCTTGGCTGTCAATAATCGCCTGCCCGCTCTTCAGGACCAGCCGGCGCCCGCTCCCGTCACCCGCCGCTGATCGCGGTGAGGATAAAGACGTCGTCGCCCGGCTGCAGCCGCTCCTGCAGCCCCACCCGGCGGCCCCGGACGAAAACGTTGATGTGGCGCCGGATCGCGGGGCTGGAGTCGCAGACGCAGTCGCGCATTCCCGGCCAGCGCGCGTCGAGTTCATCGACGAGCTCCAGCACGCTTGCGACGTGGAGGGGCAGCACGCGCTCGCAGTCCGGAAACAGGCCGGCGAGCAGCGGGGCAAGCCGGACGAGGACCGGAGGCTCCGGCGCTCCGCCGGTGCGCGGTTCGCCCTCCGTCTGGCTGCTCATGGGACGGTCCATGTCTCGACCGACGAGATCGCGGGGAGGTTCTGCGCGAGGCAGGACCATGTCTCGCCCTCGTCGTTGCTCCCGTAGAGGGATCCGGACGAGGTGCCGAAGTAGACGCCCGCCGGTTCGGCCCGGTCGACCGCCAGCGCCTGCCGGAGGACGCCGAGATAGGCGTCCTTCTGGGGCAGGCCTTCGCGCAGATCCGACCACGTCTGGCCGCCGTCGCGGGTGCGCCAGACGGCTGTTGCGGCGCCCGGCATGTAGCGCCCCTTGCTGTCCCCGTTGAGCGGCACCAGGAACAGCGTGTCGGGGTCGCGCGGGTGGGTGATCGCCGGGAAGCCGAAGGTGGAAGGCAGGCCGTTCTCGATGCTCTGCCAGCTGCTGCCGCCGTCGTCGCTGCGGTACATGCCGCAGTGGTTCTGCTGGTAGAGCCGGTTGCGTGCGCCAGGCGCCATCACGACACAGTGCACGCACTGGCCGAATTCGGGGTAGCGCTGGCCCTCGGGCATGAAGTCGGCACGGGTGCCGCGGTTGCGCGGCTCCCAGTGCACCCCGCCGTCGGGCGAGTAGAACACCCCCGCCGCCGAGATGCCCACCCAGATCGCGCCGGGGTCGTCGGGGTCGAAGACGAGCGAGTGCAGGATCAGCCCTGCACCTCCGGCGTTCCAGTCCGGCCGTGACGGGTGGTCGCGCAGACCTCTCAGCTGCTCGAAGCTGGACCCGCCGTCGCGGCTGAGGAAAAGGCCAGCCGGCTCCACGCCCGCATAGAGCCCCTGCGGCCCGCGCGCCAGGCTCCACACGGCCTGCACGGGGTCCTCGCCGGCTTCGTAGGCCAACCCCTCGCGGGAGTGCGACCAGGTCTCTCCCATGTCACGGCTGGTCCAGACCGCGGGGCCGAACCAGGGGCTGCCGCCCGCTGCGTGGATCGCGCCGGTTTCGGGATCGGCGATGACGTGGTGGATGGGCCAGGTCTCGCAGAACGGGCCGCGCAGCCGCCAGTCCTTTCGGTCCGCGTCGCTTTCCAGGATAAAGGCACCCTTGCGCGTTCCGACGAGAACCCGAACCGATCCGGCCATCGCTTCCTCCCTCGGCAGGGCGGGTCATCCGCCCACTTGTCTCAAACCTGAGGACGAAGGACGGGAGCCGGATCCGACAGGCGCATCCGGCACTGGCCGCATTTTGCTCCCGTCTCGCGCAACGGGCCAGCCCCGTGGCTGCCCTCAGCGTGCGAAGAGCGTCAGCGCGACGGTCACGTCGGTGTCCTCGCCGTGGATGCCGGAGCTCTCGACGCCCTGGAGGACCACGGCCGTCATGGCCGCGCTTGCCGCCTGGGCGTCGCGGTTCGCGATGGCGTCGTAGATGGCGCGGTGCTGGCGGCTGGAATGGAGCACGCGCTCGTCGTCGTCGGCGGGCGAGCTGATCATGAAGGAGATGGCCAGCGCCGCCTCGATCACCGACCCGATCGAATGAAGGAAGGGGTTGGCGGAAGCATCGAGGATGCCGCGGTGAAAGGCGAGGTCGGCGGCGGTGAAATCCTCCCGCGTCGTCGGCAGCCGGCTCATGCGCTCCCACGCCGTCCGGATGGCCACGAGATCCGCCTCGCTGCGAAAGCAGGCGGCGGCGGCGGCGGCCAGCGGTTCCAGCGCCAGGCGGATCTCGAACAGGCGCGACAGGAAGGCGATGTCGACGCCCGTCTGCAGCCGCCAGGCGAGGATGTCGGGGTCGAACCAGTTCCAGCGTGTCTCGTCGAGAACGCGCGTGCCGACGCGCGTCTTCGACTCGATGAGCCCCTTGGCGGCCAGCGTCTTCATGGCTTCCCGCAGCGCCGTGCGGGAGACGCCGAAGCGCTCCATCAGGTCTCCGTCGCCGGGCAGGATGCTGCCCGTCGGAAAGTCGCCCTCGATGATGCCCCGGCCGATCGTGCTGGCGACGAGATCATGCGCCGACCGCGACTGGGCCATCTTCCGCCAAGGCGGATCGAGGTCGAGCATCATTCGACGCGGCCTCCCGTTACGCTTGCGCTATTTGCTCTTGTTGTAGACGTCCAGATAGACGGCCGCGAGCAGCACGAGACCCTTCACGACCTGCTGCCAGAAGATGCCGATGCCCAGGATCGACATGCCGTTGTTCATCACGCCCATGAAGAAGGCGCCGATGACGACGCCCATCACCCGGCCCGCTCCGCCCGAGGCCGAGACGCCGCCGATAAAGCAGGCGGCAATGACGTCGAGCTCGAAGGAGTTGCCGGCGCTGGGCGTCGCCGAGTTGAGGCGGGCCGCGACGATGAGGCCGGCCAGCGCGGCCAGTGCGCCCATGTTGACGAAGGTGAGGAAGGCCAGCCGCTGCGTGCGGATGCCCGACAGCCGCGCCGCCTGTGCGTTGCCGCCCAGCGCGTAAACGCGGCGGCCGATCACGGTGCGCGTCGTCACGAAATTGTAGAGCAGGATCAGCGCGCCCATGATGACGAGCACCACCGGCAGCCCCTTGTAGGAGGAGAGCAGGTAGGTGACGCCGATGATGAGCCCGGCGAAGACGACGTTCTTGCCGTAGAAGAGCAGCGACGGCTCACGCTCCATCTGCCGGGCGCCGGCCTTCTGCCACTTGCGCCAGTCGACATAGAAGAGGATGGCGGCGACGGCGGTCCCCAGCAGCATCGACGTCCAGTGGAAGCCGCCGACATCGAGGAAGTCCGGGATGAAGCCCTTGCTGATGTTCTGGAAATCGTTGGCGAACGGTCCCACGAACTGGCCGGCCAGCATGTTGCCGGTGAGCCCGCGGAAGATCAGCATGCCGCCCAGGGTCACGATAAAGGCCGGGATCGTGGCATAGGCGACGAACCACCCCTGTGCCGCGCCGATGGCCGCGCCGAGCAGCAGCGAGATGGCGATCACAGGGATCCAGTGGACCTTGATGACGAATTCGAGGCCCGGGATCTTGAACCCGACCATCAGCATGGCCGCAACCGCGCCGACGAAGCCGACGATGGAGCCGACCGACAGGTCGATGTTGCCGCCGACGATCACGAACAGCATGCCCAGCGCCATGATGACGATGTAGCTGTTCTGCTGGATCAGGTTGGTGATGTTGACGGGCTGCAGCAGCACCCCGCCCGTCATCACCTGGAAGAACACCATGATGACGAGGAGCGAGGCCAGCAGCCCGTATTCGCGCAAATGGCTTTTCCAGAACGCCCCTTCGGCGGCTCCGGCAGTGCCCGCAGCGTCCTTCGTTCCCGAGACCTGGCTCATTGCGCCACCCTGTACTGACTCATGATCGCCGCCATGATTGACTCCTGGCTCGCCTCGGCCGCCGGCATCTCGGCGACGAACCGGCCCTCATTCATCACGTAGATGCGGTCGCAGACGCCCAGCAGCTCCGGCATCTCGGAAGATATGACGATGACGCCGCGACCGTCGGCGGCGAGATCGTTGATGATCGAGTAGATCTCGTACTTCGCGCCGACATCGATGCCGCGGGTCGGCTCGTCGAGGATGAGCACGCGCGGGTCCGCGAACAGCCACTTGCTCAGCACGACCTTCTGCTGATTGCCGCCCGAAAGGTTGAGCGTCTTCTGCAGGATGCCGGAGCAGCGGATGTTGAGCTGGCGCCGGTAGCGCGCCGCGACCTCGATCTCGGTGGCGTCGTCGATGACGCCGCGCTCGGCGACGCCGTCGAGGTTCACCAGCGAGATGTTGTGCTTGATGTCGTCGTTGAGGATGAGCCCGAGGCTCTTGCGGTCCTCGGTGACGTAGGCGATCCCGTTCGCCACCGCCTTCTGGATTGTCGAGATGTCGATCTCGCGCCCTTCCATGAAGGCCTTGCCGGTGATGTTGCTGCCGTAGGCGCCACCGAAAATGCTCATTGCGAGTTCAGTGCGCCCCGCGCCCATCAGGCCCGCGATGCCCACAACCTCGCCGCGCCGCACGTGGAGATCCACGCCCTTGATGATCTTGCGGCCGGCGTGTTGCGGGTGGTCGACCCACCAGTCCTTCACCGAGAACAGCTCGTCGCCGATCTTCGGCTCACGCGGCGGATAGCGGTCGGACATCTCGCGTCCGACCATGCTCTTGATGATGCGGCCCTCGCTGATCGTCTCGCGGTGGCAGTCGATCGTCTCGACCGTGCTGCCGTCGCGCAGCACCGTGATGCTGTCGGCGACCTTGGCGATCTCGTTCAGCTTGTGGGAGATGATGATCGAGGTGAGCCCCTGCGTGCGGAACTCCATCAGGAGTTCGAGCAGGGCGGCGCTGTCGCTCTCGTTCAGGCTGGCCGTCGGCTCGTCGAGGATGAGGAGCTTCACGTCTTTGGCCAGCGCCTTGGCGATCTCGACGAGCTGCTGCTTGCCGACGCCGATATTGGTGATGAGTGCGTTGGGCGACTCCTTCAGCCCGACCTTGCGCAGCAGGTCGCGCGTGCGGTCGAAGGCGAGGTTCCAGTCGATGACGCCCATGGTGGCGGGCTCATTGCCGAGGAAGATGTTCTCGGCGATCGACAGGAGCGGCACCAAGGCGAGCTCCTGGTGAATGATGATGATGCCGAGGTGCTCGCTGTCGGAGATGGAGGCGAAGCGCCGCTCCTCCCCCTTGTAGACGATCTCGCCCTCGTAGGACCCATAGGGATAGACGCCGCTGAGAACCTTCATCAGCGTCGACTTGCCGGCGCCGTTCTCGCCGCAGATGGCATGGATCTCCCCGGCCTTGACGACCAGGTTGACGTTCCTGAGAGCCCAGACGCCGGGGAAGCTCTTGCTGATCCCGCGCATCTCCAGGATTGCATCCATGCCGATTCTCCGCCGGCCCTGCGCCGATCATCGCACTGGCCCGCGCCGCGCGCCACATGGCCGCGAGCACGGCCGCATAGGAGCGATCCCGCCGCGCGAGGCGGGCGGGATCGCGTTCGTCGCGGCTGCTTACTGCAGCTGGTCGGCCTTGTAGTAGCCGCTGTCGACGAGCACCTGCTTCCAGTTGCTCTTGTCCACGGCCACAGGCTTCAGCAGGTAGGACGGAACGACCTTGACGCCGTTCTCGTAGGTCTTGGTGTCGTTGATCTCGGGCTTGGAGCCGGAGAGCACCGCGTCCACCATGCCGGCCGCCACCTTGGCGAGCTCGCGGGTGTCCTTGAAGATCGTCGAGGTCTGCTCGCCGGCGATGATCGACTTGACCGAGGGGATCTCGGCGTCCTGGCCGGAGATGACCGGCATCGGCATGTCGGGCGTGCCGTAGCCGACGCCCTTCAGCGACGCGATGATGCCGATCGAGAGCCCGTCATAGGGCGACAGGACGGCATCGACCTTCTTCTGCGTGTAGAAGGCGCTCAGCAGGTTGTCCATGCGGGACTGGGCGACGGAGGCCTCCCAGCGCAGCGTGGAAACCTTGTCCATGCCCATCTGCTTCGACTGCACGACGAGCTTGCCGCTGTCGATGTAGGGCTGCAGCACCGACATGGCGCCGTTGTAGAAGAAGAAGGCGTTGTTGTCGTCGGCCGAGCCGCCGAAGAGCTCGATGTTGAAGGGGCCCTTGCCCTCCTTCAGGCCGAGCGCCTTCTCGATGCTCTGCGCCTGCAGCACGCCGACCTGGAAGTTGTCGAAGGTGGCGTAGTAGTCGACGTTCCCGGAACCGCGGATCAGGCGGTCGTAGGAGATCACCTTGATGCCGGCGTCGGCAGCCTTCTGCAGGGCGCCCGACAGCGTCGTGCCGTCGATGGCCGCAATCACGAGCACCTTCTCGCCCTTGGTGATCATGTTCTCGATCTGGGCGAGCTGGTTAGGGATGTCGTTGTCGGCATACTGCAGGTCGACCTTGTAGCCCTTGTCGGTCAGGACCTTTGCCATGTTGTCGCCGTCGGCGATCCAGCGGGCGGACGACTTCGTCGGCATGGATACGCCCACGGTGCCCTTGTCAGCCGCCACTGCGGAACCGACCATCAAAGCGCCAAGCGCGATCGCGCCCGCGAGCAACGGGATACGCCTCATGGGTTTACCTCCCAGGTGTGTTTCAGGGCCTTCAGGCGGCCCGCACTCCATTTATCATATTATATACGGACCTCAAGCCGATCGCTGAGGACCGAGCGAAACGGCCCGGAGAGGTCGCGGGAAGGTGATGCAGCGACAGGCTGGCTGCAGGACCAGGGTGGGCAGTGAGTCTCATGCCAGGCCGAGACTGCGGCCTGCTTGCAGGAAGATGCGCTGGCCGTCCTGCGAGAAATGGAACGTCGCGAGGAAGTCTGCGGTCGTATAGGACGGCTCGCGCATCCTCAGCCGGGCGGCAAGGCCCCTGGCCTCGTCCATGCGTCCCGCCAGGGCGGCGCAATGGGCCGCGATGGCGAGGATGATGTTGTGCGCATTCGGCTGGGCCGCCGCGAGCAACGCCCATTCCGACGCGTCCAAAAAGTGCTCGAGGCGTGCATGTGCCATGGCGAGCGCCCCGTAGGTACCGAAAAGCAGCGGGTCGTAGGGACTGAGCTGGCGTGACTGCTCGGCCGACCGGATCGCTTCGCCCGGATCACCCGACTGAGACTGCACGAAGGCGATCGCGTAGTGGCCCAGCGCGAAGCTGGGACTGATGTCGACAGCCCGGTGCAGCTCGGACAGGCTCTCCCCGTGGCTGCCCCGCAACCAAAGTGCGCGGCCCATCGCCCAATGGGCCATGGGGTCGAGGTCATCCGCCAGCAGGCTGCGCGAGGCAGCAGCCTCCGCCGCCGCGGTCTCTGCCGCCCTGTCGCCCCAGCGCTGGAATGCGCTCTGCCAGTGCGTGAAGGAGAGACCGGCGAAGGCGCGCGCAAAGGTGGGATCGAGATCGGACGCAGCCTGGAAATCGGTCTGCGCCAAATGGTTCTCGGCCTCGGTGAACTGGTACATGTGCCAGAGGCCGCGGTGGTAGGTTTCCCACGCGTCCAGTGAACCCGGCGTCTTTACAAGCGCCCGGTTGCGCTCGGCGATCTCGACGGCGTGGGCCAGCGACGACACGACGGCGCCGCCCACCGTCTCCAGCAGCACGAGCCCATCGCCTTGGCCGAGCTCGAAAGTGTCGCTCCACAGGATGCTCAGCGTGGCGGTGTCAACGAGTTCGACGGCGAGGCTGTCCCGAGCGCCGCCGCGCAGGAGGGACACGCTGCCGAGATAGTCGGCGCGCAAGGCGGTCGCGGCCTCGTCGGGCGCGAGCCCGCGGCGCGCCAGGGCGCTCACCGAACCCCAAGCGATGACGGCCAGGGAGCGCAGCCGGGCCAGGCGGCCGATGATGTCGTGGGCGATGGCGTCGACGAAGGGAGAGGCGCCCGGTGATTGCGACGATGGTGGCATGATGGCGACGCGAGGCCTTGCGCGAGGCACGGCGGCATCGCTGACCCGCCCCGCGGCGTCCCTGGCAGTGGCTGAGGCCGGCACAGGATCGAGTGGCGCAGGCAGCGACTGGCCGCGCGAGCGCAGCGTCCTCCAGGCCGTCCGCAGGGGATCCGGGTCGAGCCCTTCGGAGGCGAAGAGCCTCGTCGCGGCGGAGAGATGGGCCTCTCCTCCCGCAAAGTCACGATGCTCCGCCAGTTCCTCCAGCAGAGCGAGATGAGCGTTCACGTCGTCCGTCGCCAGAGCTGCGAGTTGCTCGACGGCTGCGAGGCGGGCCGGTGAACCGGGCGGATGCACGGCGCTCAGCCGGGAGAGAACGGCGAGGTGCAAGGTCCGGTAATGGCGCCGCCGGCCGGAGAGCCAGGTTTCGAAGGCCGGCGTGCGGTCCGCCTGGATGCCGTCGAGGAAGGCGCCGCCGAACCGCCCGGCCAACGCATCGAGCGCGTCGGCTCCCAGCCGTTCGATGCCCACCCGGCTGGCGGCTTCGACGGAGAGGACGTCCGCCTCCTTTTCCCCGAGCGCCAGCGAGACATGGTCGGCCTGCGCCTGGACGACGGCGCGCTCCGGCGTATCGAGCAGTCGCCGCAACTTGGTCAGGCACCAGCGCAGCTCGCCGCGGGGGTCGTTGGGAACATCCCAGAGGAGATCGCAGACATGGCTGCGCCCGACCGGCCGCGTGGCGAGCACGAGGTAGGACAGCAACATCACGACCTTCCGTGATGCCGGCATATCGATCGCGATGCCGCCCCGCGTCACGGCAGGGGTCCCGAGCAGCCTGATCTCCAGACCCGGGTCATCCTTCGCCAAGGCAGCGAAGACAGTTTCCACGCGCCCTTCCACGGGCTCTCCCACGCTTCGCGGTACAGATGGTTTTAGCACGTCGGCCGCCACCCCGCATCGGGCCGGAGCGGACCGGGCCGGTGCAGTAAGCTGGGGGAATACGTCATGACAGAGCATCCCGCGAGCCCGGACGTCCGGACCACGAATGGCCGGGGGCGCCTGTTCGACTCCGTCATCGAGACCGTGGGCGACACTCCCGTGATCAGGCTCAACCATGTCCCCGCGCATGTGCGCATCTACGTCAAGGCCGAGTTCTTCAATCCCGGCGGTTCGGTCAAGGACCGGCTCGCCCTTGGCATCATCGAGGCCGCCGAGCGCTCAGGAGCGCTGCGGCCCGGGCAAACCGTGATCGAGGCGACCAGCGGGAACACCGGTATCGGGCTGGCCATGGTGTGTGCCCAGAAGGGGTACCCGCTCGTGGTCACAATGGCGGACAGCTTCTCCGTCGAGCGCCGCAAGCTCATGCGCATGCTCGGCGCCAAGGTGGTGCTGACGCCGAGGGCCGAGAAAGGCACCGGCATGCTGCGCAAGGCCGTGGAACTCGCCGAGGCCAATGGCTGGTTTCTCGCTCGCCAGTTCGAGACCGCCGCCAATGCCGACATCCACGAGAGGACGACCGCGCGCGAGATCCTCGCCGACTTCTCAGGCCAGCGCCTCGATGTCGTCGTCACGGGCTACGGCACGGGTGGAACGGTGACGGGCATCGGCCGGGTGCTGCGCCGCGAGCGGCCCGAGACCCGCATCGTTCTCGCCGAACCCGCAAACGCGGCGCTGCTGGCGAGCGGCGAGCCGCAGCCGCGCACGGCGGACGGTATGCCGGCGAAGACCCATCCCGCTTTCGAGCCGCATCCAATCCAGGGCTGGACACCGGACTTCGTTCCCCTCGTGCTGCAGGAGGCGGTCGATCGGCGCTATTTCGACGAACTCGCGCCGATCGCGGGACCGCAGGCGATCGCCATGGCCAAGGAACTGGCGCGCCGCGAGGGCATCCTGACCGGCATCTCGGGGGGCGGCACCGTCGCGGTGGCCTGCCGGCTGGCGGAGAGCCTTCCGCCCGGTGCAACGATACTCGCCATGCTTCCCGACACGGGCGAACGCTACCTGTCTACGCCACTGTTCGAAGGCATCGAGCCCGAGATGACGGAAGAGGAGATCGCGCTGTCTCGCTCGACCCCCGCCTGCCGCTTCGCGGCCTGACCGGGAGGCCTGCGGTGAGCGAGGACGAGGCCGGCCTGGATCCGGCGGACTGGGAGGAGGCGCGGGCGGTGGCCCACCGGATGGTGGACGACGCGATCGCCTACCTTAAGAGCGTCGGCGACGGCCCGTGCTGGCGGGATCCGGGCCCCGCCGAAGCTGCCTTCAAGCAGGCACTGCCCCGCGGTCCCACGCCCTTGCATGAGGTCTACGGCGAGCTGACCCGCAGCCTCATGCCCTACCCCATGGGCAACATCCATCCGCGCTTCTTTGCCTGGTACATGGGGGGCGGGTCGTTTACCGGGGCACTCGGCGAATTCCTCGCAGCGGTGCAGGGCTCCAACCTCGGCGGCGGCCGCCACGCCGCGGCGATGATGGACGCCGAGGTGATCGGCTGGCTGCGCGAGGCGATGGGCTTTCCCGAGGGGTCGAGCGGGGCACTCGTCAGCGGCGGCTCGATGGCCAACCTCATGGGCCTCAACATTGCCCGCAACGTGAAGGCGGGGGCGGACGTGCGCCGTTTCGGCGTGACGGCCCTGCCCCGCCCCCTCCGGTTCTACGCCTCCGACCAGGTGCACAGCTCCCATCGCAAGGCGCTGGAGTGCCTTGGGCTCGGCGACGACGCGCTGCGACGGCTCCCGAGCGGGGAAGACATGCGCATCGACCTCGCCGCCCTGCGCCGGGCCATCGAAGAGGACCGCGCAGCGGGGTACATGCCCGCCTGCGTCATCGGCACCGCCGGGACGGTCAATACCGGCGCGATCGACGACCTTCCGGCGCTGGCCGCCATCGCCCGCCAGGAGAACCTCTGGTTCCATGTGGACGGGTGCATCGGGGCTCTCGTCGCCGTGTCGCCCACGCGGTCGGGTCTGGTTGCCGGCATCGAGCAGGCGGACTCGCTGGCCCTCGACCCTCACAAATGGCTGCACGCCCCGTTCGAGGCCGGTTGCATCCTTGTGCGCGACGCCTCGGCGCATCGCAGCACCTTTGCGGTGACGCCCGAGTACCTGATGTCCGCGCCGCGCGGGCTCGCCTCGGGCGAATGGCTGCACGAATGGGGTCTGCAGACGTCTCGCGGCTTCCGCGCCCTGAAGCTCTGGATGTCGCTGAAGGAGCACGGGATTGAGGCGTTCGGTCGCCTGATCGACCAGAACATCGACCTCACGCGGTACCTGTACGCACGCGTCGCGTCCGAGCCCGCGCTCGATGTCGAGCCGCCCGGGCCGCTCAACATCCTCTGCTTCCGCCATGGCGGCCGAGGCCTCGACGAAGCCGGGCTGCGGAACCTCAACCTGGAGATCCTGATGCGGCTGCAGGAAGAAGGCGAGGCGACGCTGTCCGACACCGTGGTCAGGGGCCGGCACTGGCTGCGTGCCGCCATCGTGAATCATCGCACGCGCCGGGCCGACATCGACCGGCTGGTCGACGGCGTCCTGCGCCTTGGCAGCACGATCAGCGCAGGATACCCCTGAGCCGCTCGGCGACGTCCGCCAGGGCCGGCCGGTAGCGCGCGACGACGTCATCCATCGGCTCGCCCCTGACGGGCAGGCCGATATTGAGGGCCGCCACAACCGTTCCGCGCGCCGTCGCGAGCGGCACCGCGAGTGAGCGCAGGTCGGCCTCGACCTCCTGGTCGATGGCAGCGTAGCCGGCCGTCCGAACGCGGGCGAGTTCCGCGAGCACGTCCTCCGGGTCGGTGAGCGTGCGTGGAGTGCGCGCCGGCAGCGTCCCGGCACCCAGACGGGCGCGTGCCTCCGCCTGCGACAGTGCAGCGAGAAGCACGCGGCCCATCGAGGTGCAGTAGGCGGGGAGCCGGGAGCCCGGCATGAGCGTGATCGACATGACCTTCCGCTGCGCGGCGCGCGCGACGTAGACGATCTCCGCTCCGTCGAGGATCGAGACGGACGAGCTCTCCCCGGTCTGCTCCGACAGAGCGTCGAGGTGCGGCTGAACGAGTTGCGGCAGCGGCATCGTCGCGAGGCACGCGGTGCCGAGGCGCAGCACGCGCGGCGTCAGCGTGAAGAACTTGCCGTCGTAATCAGCATAGCCGTGGTGCCAGAGCGTCAGCAGGCACCGGCGGGCCGTGGCGCGGTCGAGCCCCGTCGCGGCGGCCACGTCGGAGATCGACTGACGCGGCCGTTCCGGGACGAATGCCTCGATGACGGACAGGCCCTTGGCCAGTCCCCCCATCAGGTCGCGTTCAGTGACCGACATCCTGAGTTTCCGATGTGAGCGATATGCGAACAAACACCGGATAGCGCACAAATCGTCTGGACGGAAGTGCGGCCGCTGCCTATTCCCTCTGCGTGACGAACGCGTCCGGAGCGCGAGGGAGACCCCGATGGACAAGACGGTCCCAGACCTTGGCGGCGCCGTGGCCGGCATCCGGGACGGCATGACGGTGATGATCGGCGGCTTCGGCGGCGCCGGCTCGCCGATCGAGTTGATCCACGCGCTCATCGACCGGTATCGGGCGACCGGGCACCCCACCAACCTCACGGTCGTGAACAACAATGCCGGCAACGGCCATGTCGGCCTCGCCGCCCTCATCGAGGCGGGGATGGTGCGCAAGCTGATCTGCTCGTTCCCGCGCTCGGCGGACCCGGTGGTGTTCACGGAACGCTATCTCGCCGGCACGATCGAGCTGGAGCTGGTTCCGCAGGGCACGCTGGCCGAGCGCATCCGTGCCGGCGGAGCCGGCATCCCGGCCTTCTACACGCCCACTTCCTACGGAACAGAGCTCGCCGCCGGAAAGCCCGTCGCCGAGTTCGAGGGACGCCCCTATGTGCAGGAGCGCTGGCTGAAGGCCGACGTCGCGCTGGTGAAGGCCGAGACCGCCGACACGCATGGCAACCTCACCTACCGGGCTGCGTCGCGGAACTTCAATCCGCTGATGGCGATGGCTGCCGCCGAGACCGTGGCGCAGGCCCGCCGCGTCGTGCCGGCCGGCGGGATCGACCCGGAAGCGGTCATCACGCCCGGCATCTTCGTCCAGAAGGTCGTCCTCGTCGCCGAGCCCCGGCAGGAGGAAGACCTCAACCGCGCCAACGCCGTGTATCCGGGAGCCGCGTGACATGACCGCCAAGCTGAGCAACGACCAGATTGCGTGGCGGGCGGCGCAGGACATCGCCGACGGTGCCTATGTCAATCTCGGCATCGGCTTTCCCGAAAAGGTGGCACAGTACCAGCCGCCCGGCCGGCAGGCGATCTTCCACACCGAGAACGGCATCCTCGACTTCGGCGAGTCGCCGCCGAAGGGAGAGGAGGACTGGGACCTCATCAACGCCGGCAAGAAGGCCGTGACGCTGAAGCCGGGCTCCGCGTTCTTCCACCACGCCGACAGCTTCGCCATGGTGCGCGGCGGCCATCTCGACGTCGCCATCCTCGGCGCCTACGAGGTGGCGGAAAACGGCGACCTCGCCAACTGGTCGACTGGCCCGAGGGGCGTCCCCGCGGTGGGAGGGGCCATGGACCTCGTGCACGGCGCCAAGCGCGTCGCCGTGATCACCGACCACGTCACCAAGGATGGCAAGCCCAAGCTGGTGAAGCGCTGCACGCTGCCCCTGACGGGCGTGGCCTGCGTGACGCGCGTCTACACCTCGCTTGCCGTCGTCGACATCGAGGGCGGCCGCTTCGTGCTGCGCGAAAAGCTGCCCTCGCTCTCGATCGCGGACGTGCAGGCGGTCACTGGGGCCGAACTGGTCGTCCCCGCACACGTCGCCGATCTCGTCGTTCCGGAGCTCTGACCATGGCCGAGGCCTTCATCTGCGACTACATCCGCACGCCGATCGGCCGCTTCGGCGGGGCGCTGTCATCTGTACGGGCCGACGATCTCGGGGCCGTTCCGCTGCGTGCGCTGATGGCGCGCAACCCGGGTGTTGACTGGGACGCGGTGGATGACGTGGTCTTCGGCTGCGCCAACCAGGCCGGGGAGGACAACCGCAACGTGGCGCGCATGTCTTTGCTGCTGGCGGGCCTGCCGGTCGGCGTGTCCGGCACGACCATTAACCGCCTCTGCGGCTCCGGCATGGACGCGGTAATCTCGGCCGCCCGGGAAATCCGCGCCGGCGAAGCCGACCTCATGATCGCGGGCGGCGTCGAGAGCATGTCGCGCGCGCCGTTCGTGATGCCCAAGGCCGACACGGCCTTCTCCCGCCATGCAGAGATCCACGACACGACCATCGGCTGGCGCTTCGTCAACCCGCTGATGAAGGAGCAGTACGGCGTCGATTCCATGCCCGAGACGGGAGAGAACGTCGCCGAGGAGTTCGGCGTCTCCCGGCAGGACCAGGACGCCTTTGCGCTGCGCAGCCAGGAAAGGGCCGCGGCGGCGCAGGCGAACGGACGCCTGGCGCGCGAGATTGCGCCCGTCACCATCCCGCAGCGCAAAGGCGAGCCGGTGGTCGTCGACAGGGACGAGCATCCGCGCGCCACCACGCTGGAGGCACTGGCCAAGCTGCCGACGCCGTTCCGAAAGGGCGGAACCGTGACGGCGGGCAACGCGTCGGGTGTGAACGACGGGGCTGCTGCTCTCATCGTGGCGTCGGAAGCCGCGGCCCGGCGCCATGGCCTCACCCCCCTCGCCCGCGTCCTCGGCGGCGCCGCGGCCGGTGTACCGCCGCGCATCATGGGCATCGGGCCCGCGCCGGCGTCGAAGAAGCTGATGGCCCGGCTCGGGCTCGCGGCCGGCGATTTCGACGTCGTGGAGCTCAACGAGGCCTTCGCCTCGCAGGGCCTGGTCACGCTGCGCCAGCTCGGCATCGCGGACGACGACCCCCGCGTGAACCGCAACGGCGGGGCCATCGCGCTCGGCCATCCCCTCGGTATGTCGGGGGCGCGGATCACCGGCACCGCCGCCCTGGAACTGTCGCTCGGCGGCGGCCGGCGCTCCCTCTCCACGATGTGCATTGGCGTCGGTCAGGGCATCGCAGTGGCACTCGAGCGGGCGTGACGTCGTTCTGCTTTGTCATCCCCGGCGGCCCGAAGGGCCGGGAAGGGGAACCCAGGGCCTGTTCCGTGCCGGCTGCTGGGGCAGAGCGGCTCACATCCGGCCCTTGATCCCCTTCCCCTCCGCGCCTTCGGCGCTCCGGCCGGGGATGACACGCTCGGGCCGGTGGGGCCACCGGGGACCGCGGGTCTCCAGACCCGCGTTTCGCTGACCAAGACAAGCGCGTCTGAAGACGCGCGGTCAGCGGCTCAACCCTCCAGCGACGCCACCGTTTGCAGTGCGCCGTCCAGTGCCTTGCCGTCCTCGTCGAGGAGGGCTGCCTGGCGCAGGCGACGGAGCCAGTCGGCGCCGTCGGCGCGGTTCTCCAGAAGGGGCAGCGCGGAGAGGACCCGGTCGAACTTGGATAGTCCGCGCGCATGCGTGTCGGAATAGCCCTTCACCAGGCGGCGACAGGCGATGACTTCGGTAGCGAGGTCGTAGTTCACCGGCAGCAGCGCGGCGGCGCGCGCCAGCCAGGCCTCGCGATGCTGCGTCTCGCGAACATGCCGCAAGGTGTTGCGCCGGACGGCCCGGCGGGACGCGACGAGGTTCAGCGTGAGGAACCAGAGGATCGTGCCGGTGCGCACCCGACGGCCCCGGTTGACGATCCGGTCCAGCGCTCGAAACACGGCCGGGCGGTCCTCGATCCAGCGGCCGAGGCCGGCGGGCAGCGTGCCGCAGACCTCCTCCATGCGGGGGTGCATGTACTCGGTCGTGTAGACGATCTGCCCGTCGCCCGCCGCCACCTCGCGGCGCACCCGCTCGAAACGGGAGGCGCGAATCTTCAGGTCGGCGACGCGGATCGGGTCGTCATAGGCCATGGCCACGGCGAGGTACTTCGCGGCCTGTCGGGTGAAGGCGAAGTCCCTGCCCGCTCCCGCGGCCGTCCGGTCGGCTTCGAGAAGGGACGAAATCCGGTCGAGATACTCTCCCGCATAGGCCGGGTCCTGGTAGTCGACGAGCTTGCGCACGCCGGCGAAGAGCACTGCATGCAGCGGCTCGGGGAACCCGTCGCGGATGCGCCCGAGGAGCGCGTCGAGGTCGGGATGGCCGGCGGTGGCGGGCAGCGCGTCCAGGCGCTTCGCGGGTGCCCTTGCTACTTCTGTCCTGGGCGTCCGGCGGGCGCGGTCATAGGCCGCCTCGAACGTCCGCAGGCTCGCCTCGACGCCGCGCCCGCCGGCGCCGATGGTGGCGGCGAAGGCGTCGCGCCCGAAGGGCAGCACCTCCGACGCGGCGAGCGCGCCGAAGAGCGCGGCGGAGATCACGCTGCCATTGTCGTGCGCCACGGCATGCATGTCGAAGGCGATGATGCGCTTGGCGGCGAAGTCCGTGGCGTCCACGACCAGCGAGGGATCGGCGATCCCGTCGCCCGGCTTCTCCTTCTCGGCGATGGCATAGGTCCGGTGCGTCGAGGCGATCAGCGTCGTGCGGTCGGGCGTCACGAGGCCGCGCAGGATGGAGCGGCCGGCTTCCATCAGCTCGGCGGCCATGACCACGTCGACGTCACCGGGGGTCGGCATCAGCGACAGCACCGGGCTGCGGCCCTGCTTGGCCGGCAGCATCTCGACGTAATAGATCGTCGCGCCGGTACGCTGCGCCACGCCCGGCACCGAGGTGGTCTGGGCGGTCCAGCCCTGGATCGCCGCGAGCGCCACGATCCAGTCCGACAGCACGCTGCCGCCCTGCCCGCCCATTGCGAGGAGGGCGAGGGTGAGCGGCTTGTCGGCCGACAGCGCGACCGGGAAGCTCTCGTGGCGCGTCATGCCCGGCTCATTGCGCGAACGTCACCCGGCCGGCTTCGCGGCGGCGCTGCAGCCAGCCGATCACGGCTCCGCGCAGACGCGCCATGACCCGGTCGAAGCCGCTGGGGTTGTGGATGATGTCGGCCCGGTAGAAGGACGGGCACAGCACCGCCGCCTCGGCCACCTCGCCGCAATTGCCGCAGCCGACGCAGCTCTGGTCGATGGCGGCGACGGGATCGTCGCGCAGCGGATCGTCCGTGTGCTTGACGGAGAGCGACGGGCAGCCGGAGAGGCGGATGCAGGCGTGGTCGCCGGTGCACACGTCCTCGTCGACGCCGAAGCGCTCGCGCACCCGCCGCTCGCCCTTCGCCACGGCCTTGTTGAAGAGCGGCTTCACCCGGCGCTGCCTGTTGAGCTGGCATTCGGACGAGGCGACGATGATCTTCGGCCCGGGCGAGCGGGTGGTCAGCGCCTCCCGCAGCGTGTCGCGCATGGCGGCGACATCATAGGTGCGGTCGATCTGCCGCACCCATGTCGCACCGATGCCCTTTACCGCTTCGACAATGGAGTTGTTGGTCTTGCGGCGAGGGTTCAGCGCCCGCGAGGAAGGAATGTCCTGCCCGCCCGTCGCCGCCGAATAGTGGTTGTCGACGACCAGGATCACGCCGTCATGCTTGTTGAAAACGGCGTTGCCGACGGAGGTGGCGAGGCCGTTGTGCCAGAAGCCGCCGTCTCCCATCACGGCGATCGATTTCTTGCCAGCATCGACGTTGAAGGCCGCCGCCGAGGCCGGGCCGAGGCCGTACCCCATGGTCGTCGAGCCGATGTTGAAGGGCGGCAGGATGGAGAAGAGGTGGCAACCGATGTCGGCAGAGACGTGGTGCTGGCCGAGTTCCTTCTCGACGAGCTTCATGGCGGCGAAGATCGGCCGCTCCGGGCAGCCGATGCAGAACCCGGCCGGGCGCGGCGGCACCACGTCGGCCAGCGCCTTCACCCGGGGATCGGCGAGAACGGGCGAGGGATCGGGAAGCGGCGGGCGGTTGCCGAGCATGGCGGGGGCGTGCGCCTCCAGGAAAGCTTGGAGCCCCTTCATCAGCACGGGCGCGGTGTATTCGCCGCCCATCGGCAGCACGTCCTTGCCGGCGATGCGGGTGGGAATGTCGCGGCGGCGCAGGATGGCGTGCAGCGCCTGCTCGATGTAGTCGGGCGCCCCCTCCTCGACCATCAGCACGGCCTTCTTGCCGAGACAGAAGGCGGCGAGGTCGTCGTCGAGGAGCGGATAGGTGACGTTGAGCACGTGCAGCGGCAAGCGCGTCTCGCCATAGACGTCGGCCAGTCCGAACTGCTGCAGCGCGCGCAGCACGGCATTGTACATGCCGCCCTGCAGGACGATGCCGACCTCGCCCATCTCCGGGCCGAAGGTCTCGTTCATGCCGCGCGAGCGGATGAACTCCACCGCCGCGGGCCAGCGCTTCTCCAGCTTCTCCTTCTCGTGCTGGAAGGAGGACGGCGGCAGCACGATGCGGCCATTGTCGCGCACCGGGTTCTCCAGCGCCTGACGGAGCGTGAAGGCGGGCCTGCGATTGTTCCTGGCGACGAACTGGCCGTGCACGTGACAGGTGCGGATGCGGACCTCGAGCATCACCGGCGTGTTCGAGGCCTCGGAAAGCTCGAAGCCGTCCTCAACCGCCCTGACGATCGACTCCAGGTTGGGCCGCGGGTCGAGGAGCCACATCTGCGACTTCATCGCATAGGCGTGGCTGCGCTCCTGCATGATCGAGGAGCCCTCGCCATAGTCCTCGCCGATGATGATGAGGGCGCCGCCCTTTACGCCGCCCGACGAGAGGTTGGAGAGCGCGTCTGACGCGACGTTCGTGCCCGCCGTGGATTTCCAGGTCACCGCGCCACGAAGCGGGTACATGACCGAGGCCGAGAGCATGGCGGCAGCAGCCGCCTCGGAGGCCGACGTCTCGAAATGGACGCCGAGATCGTCCATGACGTCCTTTGCGTCGGCGAGCACGTCCATGAGGTGGGAGATGGGCGAGCCCTGGTAGCCGCCGACATAGGCGACGCCCGACTGCAGTAGTGCCTTGGTGATGGCCAGGATGCCCTCGCCGCGGAAGATCTCGCCGTCGCCGAGCTTCAGATCCTCCACTTCCCGCGCGAAAGAACGTTCCGCCATTCCCCACACCCCCGGCGCCAGCCGGTCCGGCCGCGCCCGGCCATATTTGACGCCGGTCCTGAAAAGTCAAAGCAGGACGGACCGCGGGTCTCCAGACCCGCACGGCCTCCGCGAGAAAAGCGCGTCTGGAGACGCGCGGTCCAGAATGCACCCGCCCTCCGCCAACTCTCTCCCGCTTGCGGGGGAAGGTTTCGCGCGCGTCCATGGCGATCCCGAGCGAGATTCAGCTTGGCAGGCCGGGGGGAGCGCCCTTAAGCCTGAGGCGGGCCGACCGGGAATACCCGGCGGGGCGGCAGCCAGAGGCGCCGCAGGACGGTGGAGAGGGGAGACACGGGAATGCTGACGTTGTCACGTCGCCAGACGCTCGCGCTTGGCGCCGGCGGAGTTCTTTCGGCCATCCTGGCCGGCCGTGGTCCGGCGGTCGCCGCGGGCGACACGCTGACCATCGCCTATAATGTGAACCTGCCGTCCTTCGACCCGACGGTCGGTCCCTCGGCGGTGAACCCGACCATCCAGGCGATCTACCGCTCCGTCTTCGACCAGTATGTCGGACAGAAGCCGAACCTCGTCTTCGAGCCCGGCCTGCTCACGGCCTGGGGCTGGAATGACGACAAGTCGAAGGTGTGGATGGATGTGCGCCCCGGCGTCACCTGGCACGACGGCTCGCCGTTCACGCCCGAGGACATCGTGTGGTCGCTGGAGCGCGCCGCCAAGCAGGAGACCGGCAACCCGATCCAGTTCATCTGGTCGACGGCCGGCAACTACAAGATCGAGGGCAACCGCATCACCGGCGACGTGGTGCGCTACGAGCCCACTTTCTTCATGTGGATGGCGTTCCTGACCGGCTTCGTGCTGCCCAAGGCCTACTACACCAAGGTCGGCGCGGAGGGCTTCGAGAAGAAGCCGATCGGCACCGGGCCCTACATGGTCGACGCCTACGAAGGCAACGCCTTCCTGCGTCTCAAGGCCAACCCGAACTACTGGGGCGGCAAGCCGGCCTTCGAAACGGTGATCTTCAAGTTCGTGCCGGACGCCACGAGCCGCGTCGCCGAGATCGAGTCCGGCTCCTCCGACGTGACCCTGGAGATCCCCTACGAGGAGTTCGACCGGCTGAAGGGCAAGTCGGGACTCGCAGGGGTGGCGACGCCGATTTCCGACATCGGGATGATCTTCATCAGCAGCAACAACGACGCGATGCAGGACAAGAACGTCCGGCTCGCGGCGCACCACGCCATCGACAAGAAGGCGCTGGTGCAGCGGCTGCTGCGCGGCTACGGCGTGCCCATCGATACGCTGGAGGCGCCGGAGTACTCGGCCTACGACGCTTCCATCAAGGTCCCCTACGATCCCGACCAGGCGAAGAAGCTTCTGGCCGCCTCGGGGTTCTCGCCCGAGAAGCCCGTCAAGTTCACCATCCAGACGACCCGCGGCTTCAAGCCGAAGGACTATGAGATGATCCAGGCGATCGTCGGGATGTGGCGCAAGGTCGGCATCGAGGCTAACATCGAGGTCTACGAGATCGCCAAGCACTACGAGCTGCGCGCCGCCAAGAAGCTGGCGCCGATGGCGTTCTACAACTGGGGCAACGCGATCGGCGACCCGACGACCTCGACGGGCTTTGCCATGTTCACGCCCTCGCCGCACTCGGGCTGGAACTCCAAGGACCTCGACGAGAAGATCGGTCCGCTCTGGGGCGAAAAGGACGAGGCCAAGCGCATCGCCGGCTGGAAGGCCGTCGACAAGTACATTGCCGAGCAGGGCTACGTGATCCCGCTCCTGCAATACGCGCAGCCCCTCGTCTACAAGTCGGCCGTGAAGGTGACGCCCAACGTCTCCGGCGCGCTGCAGCCGACCCTCGTCGCCAAGGCCTGAAACCCCGGAGGGCGGTTGCCCGCGCCATGATCGCGCTCGCCGCCCTCCAGCGTCTCGTCGCGGCCGCGGCCACCCTGCTCGGGGTGGCCGTGATCGTCTTCGTGCTGCTGCGCGTCGCCCCCGGCGACCCCATCGCCATGATGATCGCGCCGGGCGCCAGCCCGGGGGACATCGTGGCGTTGCGCGCCCGCTACGGGCTCGACTCCAGCATCCCCGTGCAGTTCGCCGTCTGGCTGAAGGCCATCCTTTCCGGCGATTTCGGCACGTCCATCTCGCTGCGCCGGAACGTGCTGGACCTGCTGGCTGAGCGCCTGCCCGCGACGCTGGAGCTCGCCGTCGCGGCTCTCGCCGTGGCGGTGCTCCTGGGCGGGGCGATCGCCGTCGCGGGCACGCTGATGCGGCGGACGGCGGGCGAGGCAGTGGTCGACGCCATCAACGGCGTCTTCCTCGCGGTGCCCGACTTCGTCTGGGCGCTGGCACTCGTCCTCCTGCTGGGCGTGCTCTGGCCGGTCTTTCCGCTGTCGGGCCGCATCGACCCCGCAGTCGATCCCGGCTTCGTTACCCGCTTCTATCTGCTGGAAAGCCTCGTCACCCTGCGCTGGGGCGCTTTCCTGGACGTCGCCGCGCATATGGCCATGCCCGTGCTGGCGCTCGCACTGCCGCTGGCCGCCATCATCGCCAGGGTGCTCAAGGACGCGCTGGGCGAGGCCATGGTGCAGGACTACGTGCTGCTCGCCCGCCTCAAGGGCATGTCGGAGCTGCGGCTGGTGCTGCAGGAGGCACTGCGCAATGCGGTGGGGCCGACGCTGGCGCTGACGGGCGTGCAGTTCACCTTCCTCATCGGCGGAACGGTGATCGTCGAGCGCATCTTCGCCTATCCCGGCCTCGGCAACATGGCGATCGACGCCGTCATCAACCGCGACCTGCCGCTGATCCAGGGGCTGGTGCTCGTCTTCGGCCTCGTTTTCATCCTCGTCAACATCGGTGTGGACGCCCTCGTGGCCGCGTTCAATCCAAGGTTGCGGCATGGCTGATCCCGCCCTGACCGAGGCGCCCGGCCTGCTTGCCGCGACCGGTGCCGGCACACCCGGCCGGATCGGCCCCTGGCGCGCCCTGCTGCGCGATCCCAAGGTCGTTGTGGGAGGCGGCTTCATCCTCCTGCTCGTCATCCTTGCCGTCTTCGCGCCCTGGATCGCGCCCAGGGACCCGCTCGAGCAGGACCTGATGCTCGCTACCGTCCCGCCGGCCGGCTTCGCGGGCGCCGAGCCGGGCTACTGGCTGGGCACGGACGGCCTCGGGCGCGACGTGCTCTCGCGACTGATCTACGGCAGCCGCATCGCGCTGACCGTGGCCGTGGTGGCCGCGACGCTCGCGGCCCTGCTCGGCTCGGTGCTCGGCCTCGTGGCCGGCTGGTATGGCGGCAAGGCGGACGCGGTGATCTCGCGGCTGGTCGACATCTGGATGGCTTTCCCGCCGGTGCTGCTCTCCATCCTGCTCGTCGCCGTTTTCGGGTCGGGCATCCACTCGGTCATCGCCGCCATCGTCATTATCGACTGGACCCGCTTCTGCCGCGTCGTCCGCGCCGAGACAATGGCGCAGGCGCGGATGGACTACGTCACCGCCGCCCGGGCGCTCGGCTTCCCGCGGCTGCGGATTCTCACCTCCGAGATCCTGCCCAACGTGGCGCCCGTGCTGGTGGCGCTGGTCAGCCTGGAGATGGGCATCGCCGTCATCGTCGAGGCGATCCTGTCTTTCGTCGGCCTATCCGTCTCCTCAGATACGCCGACCTGGGGCGGCATGATCGCCGAGGGCCGGCAGATCGTGCACCATGGCTGGTGGGTGCTGGCGGCTCCGCTCGCCATGCTCTTCGCCACGGTGCTCGCCTTCAACCAGCTGGGCGACGGGCTGCGCCGAGCCCTCGACCCGGTGATGCGGAGGTGAGCGCGCCCCTGCTCTCCATCGAGGGCCTGTCGGCCGTCTCGGACCGCGAGCGGGCACCGATCCTTCGCGATGTCTCGCTCATGGTGGAGCGCGGCGAGGTGCGCGGCCTCGTCGGCGAGAGCGGCGCCGGCAAGTCCACCATCGCCAAGGCGGTGCTCGGAATGCTTCCGCGCACCGTCCGGGTGACGGCGGGGCGCATCCTCTTCGACGGGCGCGACCTCCTGACGCTGGAGCGGAAAGCGCTGCGGGAAATCGTCGGATCGGAAATCGCGCTGATCCCGCAGGACCCGCAGACCGCGCTGAACCCCGGCCGCCGCATCGAGGCACAGCTCACGGACGGCCTGCGCCTGCGCCGCGGGCTGGACGACAGGGCTGCGCACGCACGGGCGCTGGCATTGCTCGACGAGGTGCATATCCGCGATCCCGAACGCGTCCTGAGCTGCTACCCGCACGAGCTCTCGGGCGGCATGCGCCAGCGGGTGCTCATTGCCGTCGCCTTCGCGCTGGAACCGCGGCTTGTCGTAGCCGACGAGCCGACGACGGCCCTGGACGTCACCGTGCAGAAGCAGATCCTGCGCCTCATCCGCCGCATGCAGGAGGCGCACGGCACGGCCGTGCTCTTCGTCACCCACGACCTCGGCGTGGTCGCGCAGATCTGCGGCAGCGTCACGCTGCTCTACGGGGGCGCCGTGGTGGAGCAGGGCGCGACAGCGGAGATCCTCGCCCATCCCCGCCACGCCTATACGCGGGCGCTGCTGGCGGCGAGCCCGCGCTACGACACTCCGGACGCGGGACTGCACCCGATCCCCGACGCGGTCATCGAAGCGCTTCGGCGCGAAGTGGCAGCGCGTCGCGACGGGAGCGGCCCACTTGCCTGAGACCCGCGACGCCCCTGCGGCAGCTGCCGTCCTTGCCGCACCCGCGCCGCTGCTGGAGGCCACGGGTCTCGTCGTGTCATACGGCCGGCGTCGAGGATTTCTCCAGCAGGCGGCCGCCGGTCCCGTCCTGCACGGGGTGGACGTCACGGTGCGACGTGGCGAAACGGTCGGCATCGTCGGAGAGTCCGGATCCGGCAAGACGACGCTGGGGCGGGCGCTGCTGCGCCTTGTCGACGTGGCGCAAGGGACGATCCGCTTCGACGGGCAGGACATCACGCACCTCCCCGACGAGGCCATGCGACCGCTGCGCCGGCGCATGCAGATGATCTTTCAAGACCCGATGGCGTCGCTGAACCCGCGCCACACGATCCGCCGCATCCTGACCGATCCCGTCCTCTTCCACGGCGTCGCTCCCGGCCCGGCCGGTGCCGCGGGCAAGGTCGCCGGGATCCTCGATCGCGTCGGCCTGCCCTCCTCCTGCCTCGACCGCTACCCGCACGAGATCTCCGGCGGCCAGCGCCAGCGCGTCGGCATCGCGCGAGCCGCCGTCCTGGAGCCCGACTTCGTGCTGGCCGACGAGATCGTCTCGGGCCTCGACGTGTCCACCCAGGCCCAGGTGCTGCAGCTCCTGAAGGAGCTGGGACGCGAGATGGGGCTCGCCATGGCCTTCATCTCCCACGACCTCTCGGTGGTCCGCGCCATCTGCGACCGCGTCTGCGTCATGCGGGCCGGGCGTATCGTCGAGGAAGGCCCGTGCGGCGGCGTCTTCGCCGCTCCTGCCTCGCCGTACACGCGCGAGCTGCTGGACGCGATACCCCTGCCGGAGATCGATCCTCACTGGCTTGAGCGGCAGGGCCCGGACGCGGGATAGGCGCATCCGCCACTGCGGGGTTCTCGCTCGCTTCACGTCGCCGCCACAGGCTCGTGGTTACGTCAATGCGCCTCCCCCGTGGAGCACTATCCTCGCGGCATGCTCGAAGGCACGGCACGGCGAGGAGAAGACAGCGGGAAAGGCGGGCGGGGGCTCGACACCGTCTTCCCCGCGGCATCGCTTCCGCCGACGCTGCTCGGGTTCACGCTGCGCTTCTCGGGATGGCACCAGCTGTTGCTCGCGGCCATGTCGGTGGCGGTGTTCCTCGCCGAGACCGTGCCTCTCGAACTGCAGCGGCGCATCGTCAACGACGCGTTCAAGGGCGGGGCCTGGGGCGCGATCGTGACACTGAGCCTCGCCTATGCGGGCCTGGCCGTCGCGCAGGGGCTGCTCAAGCTCGGCATGAACATCTATCGCGCGCGCGTCGGCGAGAAGGCAGTGCGGAGCCTCAGGCTCACGGTGGAGCAGCTCGCACGCGGAGCTCCGCCGGGCGGTCTCGGATCCGACGCCGCAGGGATCGAGACCTCGATGACGCTGGCGGAGGCCGATCCCATCGGCTCCTTCGTCGGCGTCTACCTGTCCGAGCCCATGTTGCAGGGCGGCATCCTCCTCAGCGTGTTCGGCTACATGCTCTATCTGCAGCCGAAGATGGCGCTGGTGGCACTCGTCGTGTTCACGCCCCAGCTGGTCTTCGTGCCGCTGATGCAGCGCGCCATCAACAAGCGGGTCGCGGTGCGCATCGCCACGCTTCGCGAGATCAGCGGCGGCATGATCCGGGAGACGTCCGCCGCCGCGCCCGAGGCCGTGCATGCCGGCCAGCGGCTCCGGATCGAAGATGTCTTCACCCTCAACATGGGCATCTACAAGCTGAAATTCTCGATGAATTTCCTGATGAACCTGATGCATCACCTGGGCACGGCCGGCGTCCTGGCGGCCGGCGGATGGTTCGTGGTGAAGGGGCAGACGGAGGTGGGGACGGTGGTGGCGTTCCTCTCGGGCCTGTCGCGGGTCAACGACCCGTGGGGCGATCTCGTCAACTGGTTCAGGGACCTCACCGTCACCGCCACCAAGTTCCGGCTGATCGCCGCGGCCGTGCGCGACATCGATGCCGCACAGCGCGGCGAAGGGTGAAGGCTGGCGGCCGTCCTGGGCCAACACAGCGGCCTGCTGGACCGCACGATGCATCGGAGCTGAAGCGGAGCCAGAGGCCGGAAGAACTCCGGTGCGCTGTCGGCCGATGCGCCGACGGCTAGCTCACTTCAGCTCGCCGCGCAGCTCTCCCTGTTCGCCCGCCTGGGTATGGACGTCGACATAGACGCCGCGCTTGAGGGTGTCGGCCTGCTCCGGTGTGAGCGTCGCCTTGCCCTTGACCGGGCTCGTGAACGGGCCATCGGCGGGCACGAGGACCGGCGCCGTCTTGCCCGGCGCGGCCGGGCCATGGAAGTGGACCCCTGTTGCCGGGCCGCTGAGGCCGGAGAAGGTGACCGTCCAGCTGAGCTCCTTGGTCAGCGTGTCGTAGGTGGCGTCGACATGGCCCTTGCCTTGGCCGTTGCCCTCTACGCCCGCGATGGGAGCGAGGTCGGCCGACCAGGGCACCTGCTCCGCCAGGGCGGCGCAGGGCGAGGCGGCGGCAAGGCCGGCGGCGAGCAGGGCGGCGATGGGCATACGGATGGGCACGGCGGATCCTCCTCTGCGCGTCGCTCCGAAAATGGCCGGGCCGGGGAGATCGTTCCGTCCGGGAGGCTCGCAGGCTCAGGCTTCGCCGCCGGTCCCCCTGCGCCGGGAGGCCAGGATCGTGGCGAGGGTGACCGGACGGAAGCCGAACGCGTCGACACCCACGTCGTACTGCCGCGGCAGCGGCTTCAGCTTGCCGTGCGAATGGCCGTGCAGGTCGATAACGCCCCGTCCCATGCGGTTCCACGTCCGGAACGCATAGTGGCAGAGCACGAGGTGAGAGCCGTCGACGTCGAGCTCGGCATAGTGCGCGACGCTGGCCCAGCCGGGTTGGGACAGGGTGGCGGGCCCGTCATTGTTGCCGATGATCAGGTGCTTCTCGCCGGGCAATGACGACAAGATTTCCGCGAGCCGTTCCGCCGGCGGCCCGAGCGCGAAGTCGCCGAGGTGCCAGACGGTATCGCCTTCCGCCACGGTCTCCCGCCAGTTTGCGATGAGGGCTGCGTCGTGCTCCCCCAGCGAGGCGAAGGGGCGGCGGTCGATGCGCAGCACGCGCGGATCGCCGAAATGCGTGTCGCTGGTGAAGAAGACGGCCATGATCCGTCCCTGTCTCTCCCGCGCCGTCCCGCCTAGGCCCGGCGCATGTGCCGCCCGGCCGCGAGGAAGGAAATGCCCGCGGCAGCCGCCAGCACCGGCATGACGAGGTGGGCGAGGTGCAGGCCGACGAGATCCGCCAGCGCGCCGAGCAGGGCGGGCATGGTCAGGATGGCGATCCCGACCGCGATGGTGAGGCGCGTGCCCGCCCGTTCACCCAGCGCTCCGGCGGACGCGATCGCCGCCCCGGCGCCCACGGGATAAAGCTGTGAAACGCCGAGACCCAGGAGGAACAGCCCGGCGACGGCTGCCACCTGCCCGGGAGACGTCCAGTAGACGGCGAAGCCGATGAGCGTCACGACCACGGTCCCGGCGAAGACCCTGTCGCGCGACATGATCCGGATGAGAGCAGCGCCGCCCAGTCGCCCGAGCAGCATGGCGAGGAAGAAGGTCGCGGCCCAGCCTGCGGCTTCCGTGCGCGAGAAACCCGCGACCCGTTCCAGATATTCCGGTGACCACAGGATGACGCAGAACTCGACGGCGACCGACATGCAGAGCGCGAACCAGTAGCCCCAGAAGGCGACGGGCAGGTTGCCGCTGGTTTCCTGGCCGCGGGCTGCCGCGGCGGACGGAAAAACGGCCCGGCCAAAGAACACGATGATGGCCGCGCCCAGGAGCAGGCCGAAAAGCAGCGCGGCGCGCCAGCCGAGCCCCATGGCGATGGCCAGGCTCGATGAGAGCGGCGCGAGGATGGCGAAGGCGTAGCAGGTCGCCATGCATTCGGCGAAGGCGATGTCCTTGCGCGTGCCGTAGGTGTCCGACAGCGTGGCCAGCACGGTGCCGGGCGTCAGCCCGCCGAGCGCGCCGATGAGGAAGCAGCCGGCGATGGTGAACCAGGCCGACGGCGCCCAGGCGAGCATGAGCGAGCCGGCACCGATGCCGATTAGCGCGATGTGCATGGTGGCGCGGCGGCCGAAGGCACGGATTGCCCTGTCTCCGAAGATGCCGGCGCCGATCATTCCCACGGCGACGGCGCTCGAATGCAACCCGAGCATGCGGTAGGTGAGGTCGAGTTCCGTCTTCAGGAAGGGCAGGATGTTGCCCTGGATGTTCAGGATAAAGGTGAAGAAGGCCAGCGTGAGGTAGCAGAACCAGGTCAGGACGGTTCGCTGGAAGGCGGCGGGCGCCTCGGCGACGGCATGGGATGTCATCGGGGTCTCGGCTGGTCGCCGCGGCGGGGACTCGGAGGCGCGATGGTGGACCGGGCTCCGGTCGCTGTCCACTGCGCAAGGCGAAGAGGAGCAAGGCATGCAGGTCGGGAGAGAGGGGCAGTTCGCCCTTGCCTCGGACGAGGGATGGTTGGCCTCGGCGGAGGGCGTCGAGCGGCGGGTCCGCATGCAGATCCCGGAGATGATGGTCGTCGAGTTCCGCTTCCAAGCCGGGGCTGTCGGGGCGATGCATTCGCACCCCCATGTTCAGACATCCTACGTCGCCAGCGGCGCCTTCGACGTCACGCTGGGCGGCACGACGCTGCGGATCGGGACCGGCGGCGGTTATCTCGTCCCGCCGGGCCTGCAGCACGGGGTCGTGGCCGTCGAGCCGGGCGTGCTGGTCGACGTTTTCGCGCCGCGGCGCGACGACTTCCTGACGGATGTGGACTGAAGCCGGCGTGCCGGACCGCTCTTCTGCAAGGTAAGGGCGAGTACGGAGCGGGCCAGTCAGGAACCGTTCAGGTTGCATGCGGTATCGCTGACGCTACCAGTCATCGAATCGCCGGACCATGACCTCCACCCGCCCCGCCCTCCGACTGCTGCAGGCCCTTCTCGGGCTGCTGCTGCTCGTCGGTGCGTGGCAGGTGCTGGCCCCGGCGCCGTCCCTGGCCGGCGTCGCTGCAGGTGGATGGACGCAGGCCGGCGACGACCTGCCCGGTCTGACCGACGCCGATGGCGGCTGGGTCGCGGCTCTTGCCGACGATGGCGGATTGGACCTGTTCGACGACGGGTGCGATCCCGACGAGGCCGCCACGCTGGCCCGATCCGCGGCACCCGAGCCGCTCTATAGCGAGATCGCATCCCGCAGGGCAGCCCTTCTGCCCACTCCGCCGCGCCCGCGGTGGCTCTCCTTCCTCTCGACGGGTCCACCCGCCGCGTGACCGGCAGGCCGGTGTCCCGGGCGCAATCGCGCTCCGGCTGACCGAGCCCGCCTGCCGCCACGCCTCTGGCTGCCCCCTGTGAGGGCCGGCCTGGCACCTGCTGGTCACGCCAGCGTCAGCCGCCCCCCGACCTTTCCGAGAACCGCACCATGACGTCCCACGCCGCACTCCCCCGCGACAACACTGTGGTGCCCGCTCCGGCTCCCGAAGATCTCGCCTTTCCGTCGCCCCGGCTGATCGACGCTGCTGCCGCCAACGATGCCGCAGTCGCGACAGCCCCAGCCTCGAAACCGGCCTGGCGCCGCTGGGCCGGCCCCGTCGCCGCGCTCGCTGCTTTCGGCGCCATCCTGTTCCTGCTCTCCAGGCTCGCCGCCGATATCGACGCCGGCACCGTCCTGGAAGCCGCCGCCGCGACCCCGATGCGCGCGGTGGCTGCTTCCCTCATCTTCTCGGCGATCAGCTACCTTGCCCTGATCGGCTACGACGCCTGCGGGGTGCGCGCCGCGACGGCGACGACCGTCCCGATGCGGACCATCGCGCTCGGCTCCTTCACCAGCTACTCCATCGGCCACGCGCTCGGCTTTCCGCTGGTGACAGCAGGCGCGGTGCGCTGGCGGATCTACGGCAGGGCCGGCCTCACAGGTCCGGAAGTGGCCAAGCTGACTGCCGTGGCCGGCGTCATGCTGTGGGTCGGCGTGGCCGCCGTCATTGGCCTTTCAGCCGTGCTGGCGCCCTCCGCCCTCACTTTGCTCGACCGGCTGTCGCCGGAGGTGAACCGCATCGCCGGCATCGCCATCCTGGCCGCGCTCGTCGGCTTCGCCGTGTGGAGCGGCAAGGAAGGCCGCTCGGTCGGCCGCGGCCGGGCCGAGCTGCGCCTGGCCGGCACGAAGCTCGTCTTCCTGCAGATCGCACTCGGCGTGGTCGACGTCGCCGCCTCGGCGCTCGCCCTCTACGTGCTGATGCCGTCCGACCTGCCGGTCGGCTTCATCGGCTTCGCCGCCGTCTTCGCCGGCGCCATCCCGTTCGCCGCCGCCAGCCACGCCCCGGCCGGGCTCGGCACCTTCGAGGCCGCCGTCCTCCTCGCCTTTCCGCAGGCGCAGGCCTCCGGACTGCTCTCCGGCCTGCTGCTGTGGCGCGTCACATACACGCTGATCCCGTTCCTGCTGGCGCTCGCCCTTCTCGGCATCCACGAGGTTCGGGTGCGCTACACCATGCCGGAGAAGCTGCGCCAGGCGCGCCGCCTCGCCGTCCATTTCGCGCCCACGGCGCTGGCCGCGCTCACCTTCGTGGGCGGCCTGGTGCTGCTCACCTCGGGCGCGTTGCCCGACGACTACACCCGCGTGAAGGCTCTGCGTCACCTGATCCCGCTGCCCTTCGCCGAGGTGTCCCACCTCATCGGCAGCACGGCGGGCGTCATCCTGCTCCTGCTGGCCCACGGCCTCAGGCGGCGGCTGGCGAGCGCGTGGACGCTCTCGGTCGTCGTCATCGGCGCCGGCATGGCCGTGTCGCTGCTGAAGGGCTTCGACTGGGAGGAAGCGACTGTGCTCGGCGCCGTCCTCATCCTGCTCGTGGCCAACCGGCAAGCCTTCTACCGCAAGGCCGGCATCTTCGCCGAGCCGCTGAACCCGCTCTGGATCCTTGCCATCGCCGTCATCCTGGGCAGCGTGATCTGGCTCGGCCTCGCCACCTATGGCGACGTCGACTACAGCCACGAGCTGTGGTGGAAGTTCGCATGGAGCGCCGACGCCTCGCGCTTCCTGCGCAGCAGCCTCGTCGCCGTGGTGGTGGCGACAGCCATCTCCTTCCACGCGCTCATCCATCACCGCCGCCGTCCGGTTGCGTCCTCGCCCGTCCCGTCGGACGTGCTGGAGTCCGCCCTCGCCCATGCCGACCGCGCCGACGCGCAGCTGGCCTGGCTCGACGACAAGCGCTTCCTCGTGCACGAGACGGGCGACGCCTTCCTCATGTACGCGGTGCGCGGCAAGTCCTGGATCGCGATGGGCGATCCCGTCGGACCGGCGGAGCGCGCCCCCGACCTGATGTGGCAGTTCCTGGAGGAGGTCGACAAGCACGCCGGCTGGCCCGTGTTCTACCAGGTCAGCCCGGCGCACCTGCCGCTCTATCTCGATGGCGGGCTGTCGCTGGTGAAGCTCGGCGAGGAGGCCAAGGTCGACCTCTCCACCTTCACCACCGAGGGCCGCGCCGGTCGCGACTTCCGCAACGCGCTGAACCGCGCCAAGCGGGACGGGCTGGAGTTCGCCGTCATTCCCAAGGACGAGGTGCCCTGCCATCTCGACGAACTCAAGGCCGTCTCCGACGCGTGGCTCGCCGAGCGCGGCTCGGGCGAGAAAGGCTTCTCAATCGGCTTCTGGTCGGCGGACTACCTGTCGCGCTTCGACGTGGCCGTGGTCCGCAAGGAGGGCCGGATCCTCGCCTTCGCCAACATCTGGTACGGCCAGAAGGGCGGCGAGATCACCATCGACCTCATGCGCAATCTGCCCGACATGCCGGGCACGATGGACCTGCTCTTCGTCAGCCTGATGCAGGTCGGGCGCGACCTCGGCTACCGCTGGTTCAACCTCGGCATGGCGCCGCTCTCGGGCCTGTCGGAGCACCGGCTTGCGCCGAGCTGGCACAAGATCGCGGCCTTCGTCGCCCGCAACGGCGAGCGCTTTTACGGTTTCAAGGGACTTCGCGCCTACAAGGAGAAGTTCGGGCCGGTGTGGGAGCCGCGCTACCTCGCCAGCCCGGGCGGATGGGCGACGCCGCAGATCCTCTTCGACGTCGCCAGCCTGATCTCCGGCAGCCCGATCAAGGCAGTCACCAAGGGAGCGAAGTGATGAAACCGCGCCTTCCGTTCCGCAGGACCGCACTGGCGGCCGCCGGGTCGGCCGCGCTCGTCGCGACGCTCGTCGTTGGCCACTGGTCCTGGTCCGCCTTCGCGACGCCAAGCATCCAGACGACGTCGATCGAGCAGGACGAGTTCGGCCGCATCGACATCACATACTCCGACCACGAGCCGCGCGGGCTCGTCGTCATCGCCGCCGACGCGGCCCACGCCGAAGCGAGCCGCCGCGATGCACTGGCGCTGGTCGAGGAAGGCGTCATCGTCGCCTCCTTCGACTTCGATCACTACCGGGCGGAGCAGGCCAAGGAGCCGGCAAAGGACGAGTGCCACTATACCGCCGACGACGTGAAGGACCTCGGCCAGGCTGTGCAGCGCAAGCTCAACCTGTCGCGCTATTTCTTCCCGCTCGTGACGGGGCGCGGTGACGGCGCCGCTTTCGCCTTCGCCACGCTGGCGCAGTCGCCCGTGAACACGATGGCGGGCGCGGTGAGCATCGGCTTCCAGCCGACCCTTAAGTCCGACCGCCCCTATTGCGTGCAGCCCAATTTCGACCCGGCCGGCCCGGGCCAGCTCGCGTTGCGCATGCAGCCCGACCTGCGCGGCAACTGGCGCGTCATCGGCCCGGAGACGGACCGCAAGGCTGCCGAGGCCTTCCAGGCGCAGAACCCGCTCGCCGACTACGTCGCCGCCGAGGACGAGGAGACCTCGCGGCAGGGCCTGGTTGCCGCGGCGCTGCAGTTCGGGCAGGGCGGATCCGGCGCGACGGACCTGCCGGTCGCGATCATTCCTCCCGTCGGCCCGGTGAAGGGCCTCGCCATCATCGTCTCCGGCGACGGCGGCTGGCGCGACATCGACAAGTCGATCGGCGACTGGCTCGCCCAGCGCGGCGTCGCTGTCGTGGGTCTCGACTCGCTGCGCTACTTCTGGGCCAAGCGCAGCCCCGGCGAGGTGGCGGCCGACCTCAGCCGCCTGCTGAAGCACTACGGCGCCGAGTACCAGACGGACCGCTTCGCCCTGATCGGCTATTCTTTCGGCGCTGACGTGATGCCGGAGGTCTGGCCGCTGCTGCCCCGCTCGGTGAAAGACCATGTCGACCTCGTCTCGCTGCTCGGCCTCGGCCACAGCGCGGAGTTCGAGGTCACCGTCGAGGGCTTCGTCGGCACGGCAACCGCCTCGGGCAAGCCGATCGCGCCGCAGCTCGCGATGCTGCCGCTCGACCGGACGCAGTGCATCTACGGCAAGGAGGAGGCCGCCGACGGCTCGACCTCCTGCACAGCGCCGCAGCTCGGCCACGCCGACCGTGTCGCTCTGGATGGCGGCCACCATTTCGACGGCGGCTACACCGTTGCGGCCGAGGCGATCTGGAACCGGCTGAAGGCCTCTCCCATTCGCCCCTGACCCGTGCCCGGGAGCGGTGCCTGCCCCGGCCAGGCACCGGAGGGTGCGACAATATGGCCCCAACCTCGCGGGATCAGCAGCGCTGCATCGGCATTGTGGACCAGGTGGGTGCGGCCGGCTTCGGTCGCGCCTGTCTGTTTGCGACGAGGCTATGATGCATTTTGTTTGGAAAGGACGGCCGCTTCTGATGATCCCGGGCCTCGCCTACGCGGTGACGCGGCGGGGCACTGGCTGGGTGCGCGTCAACGTCCAGACCGCGGCGCGCGAGGCGGAGCCTTTGCACGAAAACGAGTTCTGGGCAGAGTTCTCCGGGTGGGATCTGCCGCCGTTCCCTGTGGCCTTCGGGCTTCTCGACACCCGCCGCAGCAAGGCCAGGGCCTGATCAGCGTAACGTTGCGTTGCTTATCGTCATTGCGAGCGAAGCGAAGCAACCCAGGCCTGTTTGCCTGTCCGCCGCCGACGGTAGCGATCTTTCCCACCGCGCTCCGCTCACCAGCTTCTAACCCTCCGCCTTGCCCCTCTTCCGGTCGCCCTTCAGCAGGGCACCGGCGAGGGGCACGACGAGGCCGGTGAGGGCGGCCTCGAGCGGGTGTTTCACCAGGCCAAGAACCGAATCCCGCATGCGCAGGGTCTCGTCGCGCAGGGACAGCAGCTCGACCTGCAGCAGGCGCGCGTCATCCTCAAGCCCGTCCAGGGCGGCCTGCCTGACTTCCATCGCCAGTTCCATCTCGCGCCCGGCCGGTGCCCGCAGCGCCACGAGCAGCAGGGCGATGGCAATCAGGAAGTCGGCGCCTCCCACCCATAGTGCTGCACCGGCCGGTCCCCAACCGGGCTCGAGCCAGAAAAAGCCCGCCACGTTCAGCATGGCGAGGCCGAAGGCGGCGATCAGGGCGGCCACGGCGAGGAGGCCGGACCGCGTCATCATCCGTTTCAGGCGGATCTCGGCCAAAATGGATTCCGCGCGCCACAGGACGCGGGCGTGCTTCACCAGCCTCTCGACCATGTCACCCCCGGGGCAGCAGGCGTCCGACCAGGACGCCCAGGAAAAAGGCAGCGGCGGCCGAGCCGAGCGGATGCGAGGCAATGGCCTCCTCTAGGTCCTCGACCGGCTGTTCGAGGACATCGCGCAGCGACGACAGCAGCTCGTCGAGCTTCTCGGGGGCGAGTTCCGCCGCCGCGGCCGCGCTGCTGCCGCCTGCCGCTTCCGCCCTGCGCGGATGGGCGTGGCTACGCCTTCCCGCCGGCTCGCGGGCCCTCGACACCAGGCTCTTGAGCTCCGCCAGTTCCGCGGACATGTCCTTCATGTCGGCGCCTCGGTCAGCCTACCCGTTGCGTTCATAGCGTGCCTTGAGCTTTGCCCCAAGCACCTGCTTCATGGGCCGGACAGTCCCGTCCAGAAGGCGAGAAGGGCCGGGATCACGGTGTCGCGGCACGCGCGGCCGTGGAACAGCGAGAAGTGTCCGCAACGCGGCACCGAGAGGTGCGCACGCATTGCGGCCGGGACGTTGCGGCACAGGCGCTGGGCCGCCTCGGTCTGGCCGGGCGAGCAGAGGTCATCGTCCTCGCCCTCGATGGTCAACAGCGCCGTGCGGGTCAGGGACGCGAGGTCGAGCCCCGGCAAGGGAACGCTGTTCGACCCAGCGAGGAAGAGCGGCTCCTGGAAGACGTGGCGGATGCTGTCGAGAAAGAACTCGCGCGTCAGGTCCATCATGCCGAGCGCGAGGCGAAAGAAGGGGTGAGCCAGCGGGTCCAGCCCGTCGTCGGCGAGAAATTTCCAGAACAACTCCCGCTGCTCCACCATGTGACGGCCGGCATAGGCCATCAGCGTCTGGAATTGGAGCGTGCCGGGATAGACCAGACGACCCTCGCCGGGGTCGCCGGCGGGCACCAGCGAGATCACGTTTGCATCGAACCATTCGAGCGTATGGGTGCGGGCGAAGACGCCGCCGCGCGTCGGGTTGACCAGCGTGTCGACGGGAGCGCCGGCCAGGGCAAGCGACCGCGGCGCGGCGGAGCTTTCCTCGTTGGCGAGAAGGGTGGAAGCAGCGAGCGCCGGGACGCCGCCCTGGCAGACGGCCACCACGTCAGCCTGCGGACCCAGTTGGCGCACCATCGCGCGTACGGAGTCCACGTTGCAGGCGAGCGTGAAATTCCCCTCGCATCGTGGAACGAAGCGGGCGTCCAGCCAGTCGGCCACCGCCACCCGGCCCCTGACCGCGAGCAGCCCGGCGACGAGGTCGTAGAGCAGGACCGGGAAGCCGCCGGCCATGGGCGGCACGACCAGCAAGGGCGATTGCGACACCGCGCCTGCGACCCGGAACTCCCGGAGGTCGGCAAACGGCAGGCGCAACAGTACTTCTTCGCTCACGCCGGGTTTGTCGCGCAGTCCGAAATCGCGACGGGCACGGGGGTCCGGATCGCCCGTGCGGCCTGCCACGCGCGCCGGCACCGTGATGATGCGGCCGGGCCCGGATTTCCCGCGCCGCCTCTGCGAAGCGCTGTCCGCCATCGCGCTCCCCTTCGAGCCAGGGCCCCGAGCAACCTCGCGTTGCCCATGGGCCCATTCTCCCCAGATCCGTGCCGCGCGTCGCTGTGATGGATCAAGGGCGCGACGGTCCGCTTCTCAGGCAGGCGCATGCATTCGCCGTTAACCCGGCTTAACGGGAAAAGATGAGGTCACGATCTCATGCATGTCCCGCCAGTCCACACTGGTGAATACCCCGGCATAACTACGAGCAAAGGCAGAGCTTCAGCCAAGGAGCCACATCGATTATAGGCGCTGCGGGGAACCAGATCCATGACTCACGTCCTTCCTGCGGCCAGGCCGCTGCATACCGCGCTGGCGTTCATGCTGTTGTTCGGCGGCACGCTGGCCGTCCAGTTCGCAGTCTCGCGCATGCCGGCGCCCGACCCGTGGCCCGGCCTTGCACGCTCGTCGGAGCGCGCCCGCGCCGTCGTCGACGCGCTGCGCCCCTGCGAGCAGGCCCTGGAGGACGCGAACGGCGCCCGCCGCGCTGGATCCACCTTCGCGGGTGCGCTGCCGGCGGCCTGTCATTCCGCGCTCATGGCGGTGCACGCCGCCGCCCTCCCCGAGGCATGCCAGGCGGCAGCCACAGGCGCCGCGGACGCCGCGTCGGCCCTGGCGCGCGGCGAGGACGCCGCCCGGGAGGTCTCCCGCTACCGTGCCGCACGCACGCGATGCCTCGCCGAAGTCGCCGCCTAGAGCGACGCAGCAACGCAACACCGTTACGCAACCTTGGCCGGTACGAATTTCGACGGATGGCGCGGCGGCACAATCCTCGCATTCCTTACTCCCTGGCCCCGCTCCTGCGTGGGGAAGACTGGACGGGGGCTGGCGTGCTGGATCTCAGGCGGACCGCGGACGACATGAGACGGGCCATCTCGGAAGGCGAAGAGCTCGTCACGCGACAGCGCCGCATGATCAAGCGCCTGAGGCTCGCCGACGCCGACTGCGACGAGGCGATCACCATGCTGGTGCGCACCAAGTTCCTCGTCGACGAGACACGAACGGCCCTGGAGGCCATCGAGGCGGATATCGCCAGGCTCGAGGCGATGCCCGCCCACGCCTGCTGAGCCCCCGGGCGAAGGGCGGTATTCCGCCAGCATGCTTCTGGCTGCGGCCCTGCCCCGCTAACCTCCCCTCCGGCAAGTTCGAGGGTAATGGCGAGGGAGGACACCGTGACGTCACCGCAGGCCAGGCCGGGCGGCTTCGCCGCCGACCTTCCCCCACCCGAGGTCGGCAGCACACCCGAGCCATCCGGTGCAGACCGGGAATTCCGTCTCGCGGCCGCCTTCACCCGGGCGACGCCCGCGCCGGCCTTCGCCGGCGGCGAGGTGCCGGACGGGCCGGTGCACACGCTCGGGGTGGGTGAACTCCTGTCGGGCTACCGCTCCGGCGCCCTCGACCCACGCGACGTGCACGCCGCCCTGCTGGCGCGCATCGCGTCCCACCCGCGCGGCGGCGAGGCGGTGATCGCCCGCGTGCCCGGCGCCGAGGAAGCGGCACAGGAAAGCGCAGCGCGCTGGAAGGCGGGACGAGCCCGCCCGCTCGAGGGCGTTCCCTTCGGCGTCAAGGACATCGTCGATGCCGCCGGCGCCCGCGTCACCTGCGGCTCAGTCTTCACCGGCGACCGCGTTGCTGAGAAGGACGCCACTGTGGTCGCGCGGCTTCGCGAGGCCGGCGCGGTCCCCTTCGTCATGACGTCGACGACGGAGTACGCGGTCGGCTCGGTGCACAACCCGCGCTACGGGATCGTGCGAAACCCCTGGAATTCTGAGCGCTGGACGGGCGGATCCTCGAAGGGTTCCGGCAGCGGGCTCGCCGCGCGCTTCTTCCCGCTCGCGCTCGGCACTGACACGGGCGGATCGATCCGCATCCCGTCCTCCTGGTGCGGCATCACGGGGCTGAAGCCGACGCGCGGGCTGGTGCCGCGCACCGGCGTCGCCTCGCTCTCCTGGACACTCGACCATGTCGGCCCGATGGGCCGCTCGGCGGCCGACCTCGCGCTGGCCATGCCGCACATGGCCGGGCCCGATGGTCAGGACGAGCTCGCTCACGGCGAGTTCGACGGGTCCAGGGCGCGCGACGGCCTGCGTGGCCTGCGTGTCGGCGTGCCGTCGGGCTGGCTGGTCGAGAAAGTCGATGCCGCGGTGCTGGTAGCATGGCGAGAGGCGCTGGACGTGATGAAGGGCGAGGGCGCCATCCTCGTGCCGGTCGATCTCGGCCGGCTCGGCGTGGCGTGGGACCTCGGCTACCGCATCATGTTCTGCGAACTCGCCGCCCTGCACCACGGCCGCTGGGACCAGCTGGACCGCTTCGACAAGGGCCTGCGCACCCGCCTCGAACAGGGGCTTGCGCAGCCCGCGACCGCCTATATCGAGGCACTGCGGATGCGCTCCGTCATCCAGCGCGAGGTTCTGGCCGGCATGGCGGGGGTGGACGTGGTCGTCGCGCCCGGCGTCGGCACCGAGGCGGGGCACATCTCCGACCTCACGGCGGAGGTGGACGGGGTGCGCCATCCATTCCCGGACGTCATCGCCCGCAACACCATGCCGTTCGACTATACGGGCCAGCCCGCGCTCGTGCTGCCCTCCGGGCTCAACGGCAACGGCATGCCGGTGGCCATCCAGATCATCGGCCGCTTCTTCGACGAGGCGCTGGTGCTGTCGGCCGGTGCCGCTTTCCAGCGGGTGACCACCCATCACCTCAACGCCCCGCCGGAGCATTGAGACCGCGTCAGGTCTTCAGGCGGTAGCCCGTGCGGAACACCCAGGCGATGGCGGCGAGGCAGAGCGCCATGAACACGCCCGTCATGAGCACGCTGACACCGACGCTCACGTCCGAGATGCCGAAGAAGCTCCAGCGGAAGGCGCTGACGAGGTAGATCACGGGGTTGAACAGAGCGATCGTCTGCCAGGCGGGCGGCAGCATGGACACGGAATAGAAGCTGCCGCCGAGGAACGCCAACGGCGTCACGACGAGCGTCGGAACAATCTGCAGCTTGTCCCAGCTCGTCGCCCACAGGCCGATCAGGAAGCCGAACAGGCTGAAGGTGACGGCCGTCGAGATCAGAAAGCCCAGCATCCAGACGGGATGCGCAACGGAGAAGGGCACGAAGATCCGCGCGGTGACGAGAATGACCAGGCCGAGGAGCACCGACTTCGTGGCCGCCGCTCCGACATAGCCCAGAACCATTTCCAGCGGCGAGACGGGAGCGGACAGCACCTCGTAGATGGTGCCGGCAAAGCGCGGCATGTAGATGCCGAAGGAAGCGTTGGAGATGCTCTCCGTCAGGATGGAGAGCATGATGAGCCCCGGCACGATGAAAGCGCCGTAGGTAACCCCGTCGATCTCGGCCATGCGCGAGCCGATGGCCGAGCCGAAGACGACGAAGTAGAGAGAGGTCGTGATGACCGGGGCCGCGAGGCTCTGCGCCAGCGTGCGGATCCAGCGCGACATCTCGAAGCGGTAGATGGCGGAAACGGCGTACCAGTTCATGGCCGCCCCCTGACGAGGCTGACGAAGATCTCCTCCAGCGAGCTCTCGCGGGTTTGGAGGTCGCGGAAGTCGATGCCGTGTTCCCCCAGCCGGCGCAGCAAGCCGGCGATGCCGGTCCGCTCGCCCTGCGTGTCGAAGGTGTAGGTGAGCACCGTTCCATCTTGCGAGAGATCCAGCGCCTCGCCCGCGAGTGCCGCGGGAAGTACGGCGAGCGGCTCGCGCAGGTTGAGGATCAGCTGCTTCTTGCCCAGCTTCTCGATTAGGCTCGCCTTTTCTTCGACCACCACGATCTCGCCGCCAGAGATGACGCCGATGCGGTCGGCCATCTCCTCCGCCTCCTCGATATAGTGGGTGGTGAGGATGATGGTGACGCCGCGATCGCGCAGGCCCCGCACCACCTCCCACATGCTGCGGCGCAGCTCCACGTCGACGCCAGCCGTCGGCTCGTCGAGAAACAGCACGCGCGGCTCGTGCGACAACGCCTTGGCAATCATCACGCGGCGCTTCATGCCGCCGGAGAGCGTCATGATCTTCGAGTCGCGCTTGTCCCACAGCGAGAGGTCGCGCAGCACCTGCTCGACCATCTTGGGGTTCTTCGGCTTGCCGAACAGGCCGCGGCTGAAGGTGACCGTGTTCCACACGGTCTCGAACATGTCGGTGTGGAGTTCCTGCGGCACGAGGCCGATCGTGGCGCGTGCGGCGCGGTAGTCGCGCTGGATGTCGTGCCCGTCGACGGTGATCTTGCCTTCCGACGGCGTGACGAGCCCGCAGACGACGCCGATCAGCGTCGTCTTGCCGGCACCGTTGGGCCCGAGCAGGGCGAAGATCTCACCCCGCTCGATCGTGAGATCGACGGACTTCAAAGCCTGGAAGCCGCCGGCATAGGTCTTGGACAGACCTTCGACAGCGATGATGGCTGGCACGGAGAGGGAATCCTGATGCAGGGGGTGCCGGGCCCCGCCCCCGCGAGCCGGCGCCGTTCATATAGCGCTCCGCCGGGCCGGGGGGAACCCTGCCGAGTTCGGGGCAAGGCTGGGCACGCACGCCCTCGGCCGTCATCCCGGCCGGAGCGCAGCGGAGAGCCGGGATCCAGGAACACCGAGCGTGGTGGTCCTGGCTCCGGGGACCGGTGACAGGTGGCCCTCACCCCTGCCCCTCTCCCAACATGGGAGAGGGGTTCCCCGCGCCTGATCTGGCAGAGACGTGTCCGTTACCGTGGTGGGTCGAGGGATCAGCCCGTCTTGACCATGACGTGGCGGACGACGGTGTAGTCCTCCAGCGCGTAGACGCTCATGTCCTTGCCGTAGCCCGACTGCTTCAGCCCGCCATGCGGCATCTCGTTGACCAGCATGAAGTGGCAGTTCACCCAGGTGCAGCCGTATCGGAGTCGGGCGGCCGTCTCCATGGCCCTGGAGACGTCGCGCGACCACACCGACGAGGCGAGGCCGTAGTCGCTGTCGTTGGCCCAGCCTACGGCCTCGTCGACATCGGTGAAGCGGGTGACGGAGACGACGGGGCCGAACACCTCGCGGCGGACGATCTCGTCGGACTGGCGCGCCCCGGCCACGACCGTCGGCTCGTAGAAGAAGCCCTTGCCGGACGTGGTCTTGCCGCCGGCCGTGATCGAGACGTGCGGAAGCTCGGCGGCGCGCTCGACGAAGGAGGCGACGCGCGAGCGCTGGCGGGCCGAGATCAGCGGTCCGAGGTCGTTGTCGTCGTCGCTCGCCTGGTTGAAGCGCAGGCCGGAGACCTTGGACGAGAGGTCCGCCACGAGCCGGTCGTAGACCTTGGGCCCGGCGTAGACGCGGCAGGCGGCCGTGCAGTCCTGCCCGGCATTGTAGTAGCCGAAGGTGGCGAGCCCCTCGACGACCGCGTCGATGTCGGCATCGTCGAAGACGACGACGGGAGCCTTGCCGCCGAGCTCCAGATGCGTGCGCTTCACAGATCGGGCTGCGGCGGTGAGCACCTTCTTGCCGGTCGCGATGTCGCCGGTGAGCGAGATCATCGCCACGCCGGGATGATCGATGAGGCGCTGCCCCACTGTCTCCCCGCGGCCCACGACGACGTTGACGACCCCCTCGGGGAAGATCTCAGCCATCAGGCGGGCCAGCTTCAGCATGGTGAGCGGCGTCTGCTCGGAGGGCTTGATGACGACGGTGTTGCCGCCCGCTAGAGCCGGGGCGAGCTTCCAGGCCGCCATCATCAGCGGGTAGTTCCACGGCGCGATGGAGGCGACGACGCCGATCGGGTCGCGCCGGATCATCGAGGTGTGGCCGGGCAGGTACTCACCGGCGAGCATGCCGTGCGGCACGCGCACCGCACCGGCGAAGAAGCGGAAGCAGTCGACGATGGCGGGGATCTCGTCGCGCAGCACGGCGTGGCGCGGCTTGCCGCAGTTCTGGGCCTCCAGCGCGGCGAAGCCCTCGGCGTCGGCCTCGATCCGATTGGCGAGCCTCAGCAGAAGGCCAGAGCGCTCGGACGGCGTGGTGCGCGACCACGAGGCAAAGGCGGCGCCGGCGGCCTTGACGGCCTGGTCGACCTGGTCAGCGTTGGCCTCGGCGAGTTCGAGGATCACCGCCTCGGTCTTGGGGTCGAGCACCGTCTCGGCCGTTTCGGTTCCAGCGACGAACTTGCCGCCAATGAGCATCGCGGTGTCCATGGGGGTTCTCCTCATTTTCCCGAGCCGGCCACCTCGTCCCCGTCCTTCGTCAGGTAGTAGGCGAGGACGATGGGGATGACGGTGACGGCGATGATGAAGACGGCCACGACATTGGTGATCGGCCGCTGCCGGGGACGGATGAGCTCGGTGAGCATCCAGATCGGCAGGGTCGTCTGCTGGCCGGCGGTGAAGGTGGTGACGATGACCTCGTCGAAGGACAGCGCGAAGGCGAGCATGCCGCCCGCAAGCAGCGCGGTCCCGATGTTGGGCAGGATGACGTGGCGGAAGGTCTGGAAGCTGTCGGCCCCCAGGTCCATCGAGGCCTCGATGAGCGCCGGGGAGAGCCGGCGGAGCCTGGCGACGGCGTTGTTGTAGACAATGACGATGCAGAACGTCGCGTGGCCCAGCACGATGGTCCACATGGAGAACGGGATGTCCATGACGCTGAAGGCTGAGCGCAGTGCCATGCCGGTGATGATGCCGGGCAACGCGATGGGCAGGATCAGCAGCAGCGAGATGGGCTCGCGGCCGAAGAACGTCGCCCGCGCCAGCGCCCCCGCGGCCAGCGTGCCGAGAATGAGGGCAAGCAGGGTGGCGACCGTCGCCACCTGGAGGGAGAGGCCGATGGCGGCCCAGATATCCTGGCGTTCCCAGGCGACGCCGAACCACTTCAACGTGTAGCCCGGCGGCGGGAAGGCGTAGCTCTTCTCCTCCGTCGTGAAGGCGTAGAGGATGATGAAGGCCAGCGGCACGTGCATGAAGAGCAGGCCGAATCCGGCCGCGACCTTCAGGCCGAGCGGGGCGCGGGCGAGGCGGTCAGAGCGCATCGAAGGCTCCCGTCCGCTTGGCGACCACGAGGAACACCCCCATGACGAGGATGGGCACCACGGCGAAGGCGGCGGCCAGCGGGATGTTCCCGGCCGTGCCCTGCAGCGTGTAGACGGCCTGGCCCAGGACAAGGGCCGAGGTGCCAACGATCTGCGGGACGATGTAGTCGCCCAGCGTCAGCGAGAAGGTGAAGATGGCGCCGGCGATCACGCCCGGCATGGCCAGGGGCAGCACCACGGTGCGGAAGGTGAGCCCGGGTGCGGCCCCGAGGTCGGCGGACGCCTCCAGCAGGTTGGAGGGCACGCGCTCCAGAGCCGCCTGGATGGGCAGGATCATGAAGGGCAGCCAGAGATAGACGAAAACCAGCGTCATCCCCGTGTAGCTGACAGAGAGCGACGGTCCGCCGACGACGGGCAGGGCGAGCCAGGCATCCAGCACGCTGCCGAGGCCGAGGCCGTTGGCCGCCCAGCTGATCACGCCTTCCCTGGCCAACAGCAGCTTCCAGGCATAGACCTTGACGAGGTAGCTCGACCACAGCGGCATCATGATCGCGAGGTAGAACAGGGCCTTGACCCGGCCGCGGGCATAGCGCGCCGCGTAGTAGGCGACGGGGAAGCCGATCAGCGCGGAGACCACGGTGACGACCGCCGAGATGGAGACGGTCCGCAGCAGGATGTCGAGATTGGCCGGGGCCAGCAGCTCGCCATAGGTGGACAGCGTCGGCTCGTAGACGACGGTGCCGGCGAACTCGTCTATCGAGAAGAAGCTGTAGGCGAGCAGCGCAAACAGGCTGCCGAGATAGACGATGCCGAGCCACAGGACGGGTGGCGTGAGCAGCAACAGGACGAGCAGCCCGCGCCGGCGCACCAGCACGTCGGACACGCGCCTCCAGACGCTCTCGCGCGGCTGCGGCAGCTCGAGGGCGGCGATGCTCACGCGTCCACCAGCGGGTTGAGGTCGGAGGGCTGCACGACCAGCCGGACGGGCAGGCCCGGCGCGAGCCAGTCGGCATCGCGGGCCGGGACGAGCGCCGCAATCTCCAGCCCCTCGGCCGTGGTGGCGACGATCCGGCGGGCGGCACCCTGGTAGAGCACGCTCTGCACCGTGGCGGCGATGCCCTGTGACGCATTGGCGTGCACCACGCCGATCTTCTCCGGCCGCAGCGAGGCGGGTGCAGGCGCCGCTCCGAGGGCTCGGGCCTGCGCGGCCGTCAGGACGTTGGCGCTGCCGACAAAGCCGGCGACGAAGGCGGTGCGCGGGCGCTCGTAGATGTCCTCGGGAGCTCCTACCTGCTGGATGCGGCCGTGGTCGAACACGGCGACGCGGTCCGCCATGGACAGGGCCTCGCCCTGGTCATGCGTGACGAAGACGAAGGTGAGCCCGAGGGAACGCTGCAGCGCCTTGAGCTCCAGCTGCATTTCTTCGCGCAACTTGAGGTCGAGTGCGCCGAGAGGTTCATCCAGAAGTAGCACCTTCGGACGCACGACGAGTGCCCGGGCCAGGGCCACCCGCTGGCGCTGTCCACCGGAGAGCTGGCCCGGGCGGCGCTGCTCCATGCCGGCGAGCTTGACGAGGGCGAGCGCCTCGCGGGCGAGCTTCTCGCGCTCGGCGCGGCCGACGCCGCGCACCATGAGCCCGTAGGCGACGTTCTCGCCGACGCTCATGTGCGGAAAGAGGGCGTAGTCCTGGAAGACGGTGTTCACCGAACGGCGGTAGGGCGGCACGCCCTCGACAGGCTCGCCGAAGATGCTGATATGGCCGCCGTCGGGCTGCTCGAAGCCGGCGATCAGGCGCAGGCAGGTCGTCTTGCCGGAGCCGGACGGACCGAGCATGGCGTAGAATTCGCCCGGAGCGATGGCGAGGTCGACGGCATCGACGGCTCGCACCTCTCCGAACTGGCGCGACACCCGCTCGAAGCGGACGGCGTCGGCACCGCCCTGGTCGGCGAAGCCGGTTTGTGAATCCTGGCGCGTAGGCCGCGCGACGAAGGTCATGTCTGTTGTCCGGATCTCGTCCGGCGCGCGGGGCCATCGCCCCGGACCGGAAACGCAAGGCGTGCCCGGCAGGCCGGCACGCATGGGTGGCAGCCCGCCCTTCCCGCACGGAAGGCGCCGGCCGGTCATCGGCCATCCCTGAAGGCCGCGGGCGTTCAACCGACGCCCGCCGCGGCAGTGCCCGGGCCGGTTTGTTCGGCCCGGGTCGAAGGGTCAGCGGCCGCCGAGGACGGCGATGTAGTCCGACACCCAGCGGTAGTAGGGCACGCAGCCGTTCGGCTGGCTGGCGCACTTGGCGACCGGGGTGCGCCAGAAGGCGATGCGCTCGAACTCGCCGGCGCCGTTGGTCTCGCAGCCCTTGTCGGTCAGCAGTTCGTTGCCCTTGCAGGCGGCGGGGACGCTGGGGACGGAGCCGAACCAGGCGGCGAGATCGCCCTGCACCTTCGGGTCGAGCGAGTGCTCCATCCACATGTAGGCGCAGTTCGGGTGCTTGGCCTCGGAGTGCATCATTGTCGTGTCGGCCCAGCCGGTCGCGCCTTCCTGCGGGATGGTGGAGGCGATCGGCTTCTTCTGGCTCTGCAGCAGGTTCACCTGGAACGGCCAGGACGAGGAGGCGATGACGCCCTCATTGGTGAAGTCGTCGACCTGCTTCATGGCGTCGTGCCAGTAGCGCTGCACGAGGACGCGCTGCTTGCGCAGCAGGTCGAGGGCCGCCTTGTACTGGTCCTCATTCAGCTCGTAGGGGTCCTTGATGCCGAGCTCGGGCTTGGTCTTGGACAGATAGAGCGCGGCGTCGGCGATATAGATCGGGCCGTCGAAGGCCTGGATGCGTCCCTTGTTCGACTTGCCGTCGGAGAGCGTCTGCTCCTCGAACACGACCGCCCAGCTCTTCGGGGCCTCCTTGAAGACCTCTGTGTTGTACATCAGGACGTTGGAGCCCCACTGATAGGGCACGCCGTAATGGACGTTGTTGACGGTGTGCCACGGCGCGCTCTGCAGCCGCGGATCGACCTTCGACCAGCTCGGGATCAGCTTGGGGTTGATCGGCTGGACGCGCTTGCCGGCGATGAGGCGCAGCGAGGCATCGCCGGAGGCGGTCACGAGGTCGAAGCCGCCTTCGTTCATCAGGGCGACCATCTCGTCCGAGGTGCCGGCGGTCTTCACGTTGACCTTGCAGCCGGTCTTCTTCTCGAAGCTGGTGACCCAGTCATAGGCCTTGTCGGTCTCGCCCCGCTCGATGTAGCCGGGCCATGCCACGATATCGACCTGGCCCTCGCCCTTGCCGATCGAGGTCTTCTCGGCCGCAACGGCCGCGCCCACCAGGGCGATGCTGGCCACCAGGCCCAGCGTCATCACTGCGCGCATCGTCTCATCCTCCTCCATTGCGTCGCGACGGCCGGGCCATCGCGCGCCCCTTCCTGATGGTGATCGAACGGTAAAGGCCCCGCCACACCAAAGGAGAGAAGGCTGCCATCGGGAATTCCGATAGCTGGTCAGCGGGTGCGGGGCGCCGGGCGCGTGGCAGCGACTGCGACGAAGCCCGTCGCCGCGGCATTGAGGGGGGAGCCGCGGCGCCAGGCCGTCGCGACTTCCACCGCGGGCAGTTCCTCGACGACGCTGCGCGCCTCGATCCTGTCGCCTTCCAGCGACCACGGGCGGTAGGTCATGTCGGGAAGGATCGCGACGCCTGCTCCTGTCGCGACCAGGCTGCGAACGGCTTCGACCGACCGGGTGCGATAGGCGATGGGCGGGCGTACGCCGAGTTGCCGCCAGGCGATCTCCGCCGCCTCGGCGATCTCGTCCACGGCCAGCAGGACGTGCGGCTCCGCAGCCAGCTGGGCGAGGCTGACGCGCTCGGCCACAGCGGCGGCGTGACCGAGCGGCAACCACACGCGGTAGGGAGAAACCTCGACCACCTCGGTCTGCAGCGCCGACGAATTCCTCCCCGGATTCAGCACCATCACCGCGACGTCGAGCTCTCCGCCGACGAGCAGGTGCTCGAGATACTCGCCCGTGTCCTCGACGGCCTCGACCCGCACGTCGGGGAAGGCCCGCCGGTAGCGGGCGAGGAGGTCCGGCAGGATGTAGGCGGCCACCAGCGGCGTGATGCCGATGGCGAGCCTACCCGAGACCGGGCTTGCATCCGCCGTCAGCGCGCGGCGGGCATGGGCGACCTCGGACAGGATGCGGTCGGCGTGGCGGAGGAACTGATGTCCCTTGAAGGTCAGGTCGACGCCGCGGCCGTGCCTGTCGAGCAGCCGAAGGCCGAGATCGGCCTCCAGATCGCGCAGCGATTCGGTAACCGTCGACTGCGAGATCGACAGCGCCTGCGCCGCGGCCGACACCGATCCGTGCTCGGCGACGGCGACGAAATACTGGATCTGGCGCAGCGAGAAGACCATGGGCCCGTGCGGCACAGTCTAGGCCCGGTGCCGGCCGGCTTGAAGAGAAATCGGCGGCGCCGTTCGGAATTTCCGTGACAGCAGGCCAGACCCCGGAATCGCCGGCCCCGCTCAGGCCACCTGGGCAACGATGAACAGGCGTGGGAAGGGCAGGAGAACCTCGCCTGTCGGCCGCGCAGGGTACGCCGCCGCAACTTCCGATCGGTACTCGGTGAGAAAAGCCTCACGCTCCGGCCCGGAGAGCGGAGCCAGATAGGGCCGCAGGCCCGTCCCCATCACCCACTGCACCACGGCCTCCGAATCGGCGAGCACGTGGACATAGGCGGTGCGCCAGATGTCGAGGGAGCGGGCGAGCGGCCGCAGCAGGTCGAAATAGGCGCCCTGGGCAAGCAGGCTGTCGCGCGTCACGCCTGCGAGCCGCGCCGCCCAGGGTCCGCGGGCCGCGACCCTGCGCATCAGGGCATGGGTGGGCTCATCCAGGTTGTCGGGCATCTGCACCGCCAGCCAGCCGCCAGAGGCCAGCAGACCCATCAGGCGGCGAAACAGGCGTGCATGGTCAGGCAGCCATTGCAGGACGGCGTTGGCGAACAGCACGTCGCAGGGTGCTTCGGGCGACCAGCTGGCCACGTCGGCCTCGAGGAACTCCGCGCCGGGAAGGCGCAGGCGCGCGGCGGCGAGCATGTCGGGCGCAGTGTCCACGCCGACTACCCGCGCCTGCGGGTAGCGGCGGCACAGCAGTTCGGTGCTGTTGCCCGGACCGCAGCCGATGTCGGCGACGAGCCCCGGCTCGACGGCCCCGACGCGTGCGAGCAGGTCCGCCGCCGGGCGGGTCCTCTCGTCCTCGAAGCGCAGGTACTGCGCGGCGTTCCAGTCCGTCATCGTGATTCTCCGCTCAACCGACATTCCTCCCGCAGGACAACTCCCGGTATGGCGCCACTGCAGGCGGGCGACGCACCCGCAAGGGCCAAAATGCTGCCGCCGGCCCGCCACACTGTTGAACAGCAAAGGCAATCCGCATTCGACGACGGCCCGCACGACATTTCACGGGCGCCCGCATGGCGCGAAACGGGACAGCGGTACCTAAAACCCCAGATAGAAATGCGAAACTTCCATGAACAGAAAATTGAAGTCGAGGCCTCCGGTTAACCGGTCGTTAACCATGCTCCTTCCACAAACAGGGGCATCGGGGGACTACGACTCGTGACCATTTCCACACCACGCCCACGCCACTCCATCCGCTTCCGGGGCCGGTCGTTCCTGGCGCTCGTTCTGGCGCCGGAGGCACCGCTCGAGGAGTGGCTCAAGGATCTCGACGCCTGGCTCGAGCGCTCGCCCGGCTTCTTCATGGGCCGGCCGGTTGTGCTCGACGTGACTGCCCTCACGGTCGAGAAAGCCGAGCTGGCGGGCCTCGTTGCCGACCTGATGAAGCGCGAGATCCGCGTCATGGCGGTGGACGGGGTCGACCAGTCGATGGTCGGGCTCGGACTGCCTCCGCAGCTGGCGAATTCGCGCCAGAGCGGGCTCGCCGACGTACTCGACGCGCAGTCCCGGGCTGCCGCGCCGCACCCCCAGCCGATGATCGTCGACGGCACCGTGCGATCGGGCCAGTCGATCATCTTTCCGCAGGGCGACGTCATCGTCATGGGTTCCGTCTCCTCGGGGGCGGAGGTCATCGCGGGGGGCTGCATCCACGTCTACGGCGCCCTGCGCGGGCGGGCCATCGCAGGCTCCGCCGGCAATGCACAGGCGCGCATCTATTGCCGAAAGTTCGAGGCCGAACTCGTCGCCATAGACGGTCTCTACAGGACCGCCGACGAACTCGAGCCGCAGCTGCGTGGTCGACCGGTCCAGGCCCGGCTCGACGGTGACGCAATCCTCATAACAGCCCTGGACTGACAGCGGAGCGGGGAACAGACAATGGCGAAGGTCCTGGTCGTCACATCAGGCAAGGGCGGGGTGGGAAAGACCACTTCGACCGCGGCCCTCGGCGCAGCGCTGGCGCAGCGAGGCGAGAACGTCTGCGTCGTCGACTTCGACGTCGGGCTGCGCAACCTGGATCTCATCCTGGGAGCCGAGCGCCGCGTCGTCTACGACTTCATCAACGTCGTGCAGGGCGACGCGAAGCTCGCCCAGGCGCTGATCAAGGACAAGCGCATCGACACGCTGTCGTTGCTCCCGGCCTCGCAGACGCGCGACAAGGACGCGCTCACCGAGGAGGGAGTTGCCAAGGTCATGGAAGAGCTTCGCGAGAAGTTCGACTGGGTCATCTGCGACAGCCCCGCCGGCATCGAGCGCGGCGCCCAGCTCGCCATGCGGCACGCCGACACGGCGGTGGTGGTTACCAACCCCGAAGTCTCTTCCGTCCGCGACAGTGACCGCATCATCGGCCTGCTCGACAGCAAGACCGAGCGCGCCGAGCGGGGCGAGAAGATCGAGAAGCACCTGCTCCTCACCCGCTACGACTCGACGCGCGCCGACCGCGGCGAGATGCTGAAGACCGACGACATCCTCGAGATCCTGGCGATCCCGCTGCTGGGCATCATCCCGGAGAGCGAGGAGGTGCTGCGCGCCTCCAACATCGGCTCGCCCGTCACCCTGAACAATCCCGCCAGCGCCCCTGCCAAGGCCTATGTGGACGCGGCGCGCCGTCTCACTGGAGAAAGCATCCCGATGGTGGTGCCCTCCGAACGCAAGAGCTTCCTGGACAAGCTGTTCCGGAGGGCCGCATGAACATCTTCAGCCTGTTCAGCAGGCGTAGGTCCGCGCCGGTGGCGCGGGATCGCCTGCAGATCCTCCTGGCGCACGAACGCACGGTCACCGGGAGGGTCGACCTCGTCGGCATCCTGCGTGAGGAAATCCTCGCCGTGATCGGCCGCCACATCCCGCTCGCTCCCGAGCGGGTGCGTGTGCGTATGGAGCGCGGCGACGTGCTCTCCACGCTCGAGGTCGAGGTCGATATTCCGACCCAGGCCCGCGTGCGGATCGCACTCGCGTCCTGATCCGTCTCCGTCTCCGGACGGCCTGCCCCGGCTCCACGAGGAGCCGGGTTTTCGGCGTCAGGCCATGCTGCGATGCAGCATCGAAACGCCTTGACGGCGTCGCGGAGCGGCGGACACGTGTCCACCCGACACCCGGTCGGACCGCCGAACCGGGCAGGCAAGCGCGGATCGGCAGGGCATGAAGCGGGACATCATCATCGGCATCGATGCCGGCACATCCGTCATCAAGTCCATCGCCTTCGATCTCGGCGGGCGGCAGGTGGCGATCTCGTCCCGGCCGAACTCCTACGTCTCCGTGGCCGAGGGCGGTGTCGAACAGGACATGGCGCGAACCTGGTCCGACACCGCCGCGACGCTGCGCGGCCTCGCAGACCTCGTTCCGAACCTCGCCGACCGTACCGCAGTGGTGGCCGTGACGGGCCAGGGCGACGGCACCTGGATGATCGACGCGGATGGCCGCCCGGTCCATGACGGCTGGCTCTGGCTCGACGTGCGCGCCGGGCAGATGGTCGACGACATCCGGTCGACGCCGAAGGTGCACGACCTCTACCGGCTCACCGGCGCCGGACTCGCCGCCTGCCAGCAGGGGCCTCAGCTGCTGTGGCTGAAGACGCGCCGGCCCGACCTCGTCGAGAAGGCTGCCACCGCCTTCCACCCGAAGGACTGGCTCTATTTCCGCCTGACGGGCGAGCGCGCGACCTGCCCGGCCGAGGCGACGTTCACCTTCGGCGATTTCCGCACCCGCGCCTATGAGCCGCGCGTGCTCGACATCCTCGGCATCTCCGACCTCGCCCGCCTTCAGCCGCGCATCGTCGACGGCACGCGGGAGGTCGGTGCGCTCTCCGCCGCGGCGGCGGCCGAATGCGGCCTCGGCGAGGGAACGCCGGTGGCTCTGGCCTATCTCGACGTCATCTGCACGGCGCTGGGCGCCGGCGTCTATGAGCCGGGCATCGCGACCGGGTGTACCGTCGTCGGCTCCACCGGCATGCACATGCGCTTCGTGCCGAGCGCGGCCGAGGTGACGCTGAACGCGGATGCCACCGGGTACACCATGGCGTTCCCGCTGCCCGGCGCCTATGCGCAGATGCAGTCGAACATGGCCTCGACGCTCAACATCGACTGGCTGCTGAACCTCGCCGTCGGCATTCTCGGCGACGCCGGCGTGCAGCGCGAGCGGGCCGACCTGCTGAAGGGCCTCGACGAGCGCGTAATGGCGGCCGAGCCCGGCAGCGTGCTCTACCATCCCTACATCTCCGAGGCCGGCGAGCGGGGGCCCTTCGTCGATCCCACCGCCCGCGCGCAGTTCCTGGGCCTCAACCTGCGCACCGGCTTCAACGAGCTGATGCGCGGCGTCTACGAGGGGCTCGCCTTCGCGTCCCGCGATTGCTACTCGGCCATGGGCGCCATCCCGGCCGAGATCCGCGTCACCGGAGGGGCGGCGCGCAGCAAGGCGCTGCGCACCATCCTCGGCGCGGTGCTGGAGCGGCCGGTGCGAACGATGAAGCGCGAAGAGGCCGGTGCCGCGGGCGCTGCCATGATCGCGGCCGTCGGCACGGGCATTTACCCCGACATGGATTCCTGCGTCGCGGAATGGGTGACCCCCCTCCTGGACGACCCCTTGCCGGTCGACACGGCGCTGGCCAGGCGCTACGAACCGCTCTTCCCCGTCTACGTGGAGGCCAGGCGCCAGACCAAGCCGGTCTGGCGTGCCCTGCAGAGCATCCGGAGTCCAGTCGAACATGGGTAAGGTCATCGCGGTCATCGGAGACCGCTTCATGCTGCCGTCGATCTTCGAGCAGAAGATCGTGGCGGCCTGCGGCCACGGTCACACGATCCGCACCTTCGAGCAGCCCTGGCCCGACGAGCCGATGATGCACGGCTACGAGAGCAAGGGCCTTGCCGGGCTGAAGGAATACATGGGCGAGCCGGACGAGATCGTCGACTTCGTCGGCGACGCCGAGATCTTCGTGACGCACCTCGCGCCGCTCTCCGGCGAGATGATAGAGCGCCTGCCTGCCCTGAAGCTGGTGGCCGTCTCGCGCGGCGGTCCGGTGAACATCGACATGAAGGAAGCCCGGGCCCGGGGCATCCGGGTCGTCAACACGCCCGGCCGCAATGCGAGCGCGGTCGCCGAGTTCGCGCTGGGCGCCATCCTCGCCGAGACCCGGATGATCCGGGTCGGCCACGAGGCGTTGCGCAGGGGCGAGTGGCGAGGCGACCTCTACCGCGCCGACGTAACCGGCCGTGAGCTCTCCGAGATGACGGTGGGCGTCATCGGCTACGGCGCCATCGGCACGCGGGTGGTGAAGCTGCTGAAGGCGTTCGGCTGCCGCATCCTCGTCGCCGACCCCTATGTCCAGCTCACCGCGCAGGACCGTGCCAACGGTGTGGAGCATGTCGACCTCGAGGCCCTGCTCACGCAGTCCGACGTGGTCACGCTGCATGCCCGCGTCACGCCCGAGACGACTGGCTTCATCGACGCGGCGGCCTTCGCCCGGATGAAGCCTGGCACGACCTTCGTGAACACGGCGCGTGGGCCGATGGTCGACTATGCCGCCCTCTACGACGCGCTGGCCTCCGGCCACCTGCGTGGGGCCATGCTGGAGACCTTCGCGGTCGAGCCGGTGCCGCCGGATTGGCCGTTGCTGCAACTCCCGAACGTGACGCTCACTCCGCACATCGCCGGCGCTTCGGTGAAGACGGTTACCTTCGCGGCCGAGCAGGCCGCCGAGGAAGTCCGGCGCTATATCGCCGGCGAGCCGCTCGTCAACGTCTGCTGAGCGGAGCCCAGCCATGGCACAGTCCAGAACGATCTCGGACGAGGAAGGCCTCCTCGCCCTGTCGGAGCGCGTCGGCAGCGACCCGGCGCTGGTGCAGGGGCCCGGCGGCAACGTATCCCTGAAGGGCGGCGGCGTCCTCTGGGTGAAGGCGTCGGGAACGTGGCTCGCCCATGCCCGGCAGAAGCCCATCATGGTGCCGCTCGACCTCGACCGGTTGCGCTCGGCTTTCGAGGCCGGCGACCCCGCCTGCGAGAGCTGCGTCGACTTCGTCCGGCAGGACCTCAACGCCGACAGGCTGCGGCCCTCCATCGAGACGACCTTTCACGCGATGATGCCGCAGCGGGTCGTGGTGCACGTGCATTGCGTCGAGACCATCGCGACGGCCGCACGCACAGACGCCGCCGCCGTTCTGGCCGAGAGGCTGGCCGGGCTGAACTGGGCGCTTGCCGAGTACCGCCGGCCCGGCGTGCCGCTGACGCGCGCCATCGAGGCCGTGCGCAAGCCCGACACCAACGTCGTGGTGCTGGCCAATCACGGCCTCGTCGTCGCCGGTGAAACGGTGGAAGCGGCCGCGGCCCTGCTGGCCGACGTATCGGGACGGCTGCGCCGGCCGGCGCGGCCGGGTGGCGAACCGGACCTCGACAGGCTGAACGCGCTCGCGTCCTGCACGGCCTATGCCCCGGCACAGGACAGGCAGGCCCACGCCGTCGCTCTCGATCCAGAGTGCCTGGCCGTGGCCACTGGCGGGTCGCTCTATCCCGACCACGTCATCTTCCTCGGCCCCGGTACGGTCTCGCTGCAGGACGGCGAGAGCTTGGCCGACGCGGAGCGCCGAGCCGCGAGGCCCCTGTTGTCGATGATCGCGGTACCCGGTGCCGGCGTGCTCCTGCACGAGAGCGCGACCGCCGCCACGCAGGCCCTCGCGGGATGCCTTTCCGACGTGGCGGCGCGGCTCTATGCTGGCGACCCGCTGCACCGGCTGACCGAGGCCGACGAAGACGCCCTGGTCAATTGGGACGCGGAGAAGTACCGGCAGGCCCTCGCCCGCTCGGGCTCCTGAGCCCGGGGGCGAGCAAAGGACCTGCCGGCCATGCCGCCAGGGAACGTCCGAGGGTAGCCGCCATGAAAACCCAGTCTCCCGGCGCCGACCTCGCGCTCGGCATCGACATCGGCACGTCCGCTGTGCGTCTCGCCGCTCTCGACCGCGGCGGCGCCGTGGTGGCCTCGGCTGTGGCCGCGCTGCCCGCGCCCATCCAGGACGGGAATGGCATCACCCAGGACCCCGCCCACTGGCGCCGCGCCACGGAGGAGGCCTTTGCGGAGCTGCGCCGGCGCGTCGACCTGAAGAACGTCCGCACCCTTGCTGTGGACGGCACCTCCGGGACCGTGCTCGCCATCGACGAGAGCGGCCGGCCGCTCGCTCCGGCACGCATGTACAACGACCCCGCCCCGGCGGAAGCGGCGCTGATCGCGCCCGCCGCTCCGCTCGATACCGCGGCCCGCGGCGCGACCTCGGCCCTGGCGCGCGCCATGCGCCTGTCCTCTACTCCCGGGGCAAAGCGCATCATCCACCAGTCCGACTGGATCCTCGGCCAGTTCTGTGGACGCTTCGACGTGTCGGACGAAAACAGCGCCCTAAAGACGGGCTACGACCCGCTGACGCGCGAGTGGCCGGCGTGGATCGCCCGCACCGGCTTTGACCCCGCCATGCTTCCCGCCGTCCAGCCCGCCGGCACGCCGGTCGTGCGGCTCGACAGGGCGCAAGCCGCGGAGTGGGGGCTGGACGAGGGCTGCCTCTGCGTGGCCGGCACCACGGATGGCTGTGCCGCCTTCCTCGCCACGGGCGCGGACCGGCCCGGCGAGGGCGTGACCTCGCTGGGAACAACGCTGGTGCTGAAGCTCCTGTCCGAGATTCCGCTGTCCGCGCCGCAATACGGGCTGTACAGCCACCGCATCGGGGATACGTGGCTGGCCGGCGGCGCCTCGAATACCGGAGGTGCTGGCCTGCTCAAGTTCTTCACGGCCGACGAGATGAAGGCACTGGAGCCGCAGCTGGATCCGGAGACCCCGACAGGGCTCGACTATTACCCCCTGCCCAGCCCCGGTGAGCGTTTCCCGATCAACGACCCCGCCTTGCAGCCGCGCACGACGCCGCGGCCGGCCGATGACGCGAAGTTCCTGCAGGGGCTGCTGGAAGGCATTTCGAGCGTAGAAGCCATGGGCTATGCGCGGCTGCGTGAGCTCGGAGGGCCCGCCCTCACTTCCGTCCGCACCGTCGGCGGCGGCGCCCGGAACCGTGCCTGGACGAAGATCCGCGCGCGGGTTCTGGGCGTACCCGTGGCAGAGGCGGCGCAGACGGAAAGCGCGGTCGGAACCGCGCGGCTGGCGTGGCGCGGCCTCATGGCCGCCGCCATGGGAGGGTGACGGGGGCGGGAAAGCGGCCCTTATCGTTTGGCCGCAACGGGTCCCGCGACGCGAGACTCCCTACGTATCGGGCTGGCGGTATGGATCTTCCTCTTCGGACGCCTCGCTCCGGTCGTCAGGCGACGCGCGCTCGAGTTCGCCGAGGAGCTTGACGATGCGCGGCGGCAGCGGTTCGGAGACCGCGTGCTGGCACTCGTTCTGCAGGCCGCGCCCAATTCGCAAGCGCAATTCTGCCGCGAAGTCGGGCTGGAGCGTTTCTCGCCCGACCGTCTCGCCGTAGCTCGGGCGTTGCCCCTTGCCGTCCGATGCCTGCGCCATCATGGCCCGTCTCCGTGTGCGGAAGCGAACCTCAATGCGCGGCAGAGCCGATCGTTCTCGCGGAAACGGGAAACAGGTAAAATGCGCTGTTTCAGGGTAAACGAGCGGTAAACGCCCGTCAGCGGCTCCCGAGCGCGGCGAGCGCCTTCTCGTAGAAGCCCTCCACGCCGAAATTGCCGCTCTTCAGCGCCATGCGGACCGGACTGGGCTGCTCGGCCGCGAGCGCGGGCACGCCGGGATCGATCTCGGGGCCAACGAGCACGTCGCGGATGCCGAGAGCGGTCACGACGGCGCCGGACGTTTCACCGCCGCCGACCGCGAGCCGGTTGACGCCGGCGTCGACGAGGCCCTTCGCGACTTCGCCGAAGAAGCGCTCGATTGAACCGGCCACCTCCTCGCGCCCGAAGCGCGACTGGGCCCCGGCCACCGCATCGGGCTCGGCCGTGGAGTAGACCAGCGGCTCGCGCTCGATTGCGGACATGACGAACGAGATCGCGTCGGCCGCCGTGAGCTCGCCCCGCATCAGCGCGTCTGGATCGACCGCAAGGGCCGGGTGCGCGGCGGCATAGGCCGCGACCTGCTTGCGCGACATCACCGAGCAGGATCCGGAGAGCGCCGCTCCGGGACCCTTCACGGGGGTGTAGCGGGCCGCATTCGCCCCCAGCAAGCCCTGCTCCCGGAAGTTGGCCGGCAGCCCCAGTGCGATGCCGGAGCCGCCCGTCACGAGGGCATGGGAGGCGACGGCCTTGCCGATGACGCGCAGATCGTCGTCGCTGACGGCATCGACCACCACGAGGCGCCGCCCGGCCGCGGCCTCGGCCGCGCACGCAGCCGCGACGGCTTCCGCACCCTTGTGCACGACCGCGAGCGGCACCAGCCCGACCTCGCCGCGCGTCTGCAAGGCGAGCCAGCGCCGGATGTCCGGATCGGTCATCGGGTTCAGCGGGTGCTTCTCCATCCCGGATTCGCTCAGCAGGCGGCCGCCGACGAAGAGATGACCAAGGTAGAGGGTACGCCCCGTTGCCGGGAAAACCGGGCAGACCACCGCGACGCCGGTGCCCAGCGCATCCAGCAACGCCTCGGCGACCGGGCCGATGTTCCCCTCCGGCGTCGAATCGAAGGTCGAGCAGTACTTGAAGAGGAACTGCCGGCAGCCCTGCTGCTTCAGCCAGGCGAGCGCCTGCAGCGACTGGCGCACCGCCTCGCCGGGCGCGATGGAGCGGGTCTTCAGCGACACGACCCCGGCCTCGCATCCCTGCGGGGCGGGTCCGACCGGCACGCCGAAGAACTGGATCGTCGCCATGCCGCCCGCCGGCCCATCACCCTTGGCAAGCGTGTTGGCGAGGTCGCTCGCCCCGGTGAAGTCGTCGGCGATGCAGCCCAGAAGCATGGCGTCCCTCTCGTCTCAGCGCTCCGCGCCGCTGTCGCGCAGGTGGCGGTTCACCGCCCCGCATATGGCGCGCAGCGACGCCATGACGATGTTGCGGTCGAGGCCGACGCCGAACAGGAACTGCTCGCCCAGCCTGATCTCGACATAGGCGATGGCGTTGGCGTTGGCGCCGCTGCCGATCGCATGCTCGCGGTAGTCGACGACCTCGAAGTGCACGCCCGCCGCACGGCGGAACGCGTCGACGAAGCCGTCGATCGGCCCGGTGCCCACGCCGGTGATCGTCCGCTCGACCCCGTCGTCACGGATCTTGGCGCTGATGCGGTCCTTGCCGTCGCCCTCGCCGCTCGGCTCGGTGCGGTACTCCACCACGTCGAAGCGCCCCCCCGAGAGGTACTCGCCCTGGAACTCCTGCCAGAGCCGGTCGGAGGGCAGCTCGCGCCCTTCCCCGTCCGCGATGGCCTGGACGACGCGGCTGAACTCGATCTGCAGGCGGCGGGGCAGCTCCAGCCCGTGCTCGCGCTCCAGGATGTAGGCAATCCCACCCTTGCCGGACTGGCTGTTGATGCGGATCACCGCCTCATAGGTCGAGCCGACATCCTTCGGGTCGATGGGCAGGTAGGGCACTTCCCAGTACGGGCTGCCGGAAGCTGAAAGCGCCTTGAAGCCCTTGTTGATCGCGTCCTGGTGGGAGCCGGAAAACGCCGTGAAGACCAGCTCGCCCGAATAGGGGTGGCGGGGATGCACGGGCAGCTGCGTGCAGTGCTCGGCGATGCGCACGGTCTCGCGGACGCTGGAAAAATCGAGGTTGGGATCGACGCCCTGCGTGTAGAGGTTCAGCGCCAGCGTCACGATGTCGACGTTGCCTGTGCGCTCGCCATTGCCGAAGAGCGTGCCCTCGACACGGTCGGCGCCGGCCATCAAGGCGAGCTCCGTGGCGGCCACGGCGCAGCCGCGGTCGTTGTGCGGGTGCAGCGAAAGGATGATCGAGTCGCGGTCGCGGACGTGGCGCAGAAACCACTCGATCTGGTCGGCATAGATGTTCGGCGTCGACATCTCGACGGTGGCGGGCAGGTTGAGGATGACGGGGTTCTGCGGCGTCGGTTGCCACACCTCCATCACCGCCTCGCAGATGTCCTTGGCGTAGTCGAGCTCGGTGCCGGTGAAGCTCTCGGGCGAGTACTGGTAGACCACCTCGCCATCGCCGTGCTCGCCGGCCTCCTTCAGGCGGTGGATCAGCCTCGCCCCGGTCACGGCGAGGTCGATGACCTCCTTGCGATCCATGCGGAAGACGACACGGCGCTGCAGCTCGGAGGTCGAGTTGTAGAGGTGGACGATGGACCGGCGCGCGCCGCGGATGCCCTCGAAGGTGCGGCGGATCAGGTCCTCGCGCGACTGCGTCAGCACCTGGATGGTGACGTCGTCAGGGACCAGGCCCTTCTCGAGGACGAGCCGGCAGAAGTCAAAATCCGTCTGCGACGCGGCGGGGAAGCCGACCTCGATTTCCTTGAAGCCGATGCGCAGCAGGGTGTCGAAGAGCAGCCGCTTGCGGTCCGGCCCCATGGGATCGATGAGCGCCTGGTTGCCGTCGCGCAGGTCGACGCTGCACCAGGCGGGAGCGCGGTCGATGACCTTGTCCGGCCAGGTACGGTCCGGCAGGCTCACCTGCGGGTAGGGACGGTACTTGGCGTTCGCCTTCTGCATCATGGGTGTCGGCTCCGCGCATATGCCGGCGGGCCGGCTCCGCACCGGTGCGATAGCCCAGCCCTCTCGCGCGCGCCACTGGAAAAGCGGGTGCGGCGGCCTGTGGGACTAAGCGGATCAAGCCGGTTTTGCTTCGGGTAAGGCTAAGCCGCGTTAAAAATTGAGTGTGAACCGGCCCCATGGGATGAGCGTCGCCCGACACCGGACGACACGGAGCCGACCACGTGCCGCGCCTGCCGAAAGCCTGCCTCGCCACCTGCGTCGCCGCCGTCCTCTCGGCGATGATGCCGGCCCCCGCCTCGGCGGGCTTTTTCGAGATGCTGTTCGGCGCGCCGTCCGGGCCCCGCGCCGCCGCTCCGCCGGCGTTGGAGACCGCTCCTCGCCAGCCTGCGGCTGCGTCGCCGCGCAAGGGGACGGGCGGCCAGGCCTACTGCGTGCGCGAGTGCGACGGCTTCTTCTTCCCGATGCCGGGCGGCGCCACGGCCCAGCTGAGCCCGCAGGCGCTCTGCGACGGGATGTGCGCGGGCAGCGTGGTGTACCGCCTGTCGCGGCGCGGCCCGAACGAGGGTGTCGACGAGGCCCGCAGCCCGACGGGGTCGCGCTACGGCGATCTTGCCACCGCCTATTCCTACCGGACGGCCGTGACGCCGGCCTGCGGCTGCGGGTCAGGGATCCGGCAGGACTGGGCACTGCGCGCCCTGGAGGATCCCACCCTGCGCCGGGGCGACGTCGTGGTCTCCGACCAGGCCGCCTTCGTCTTCCGCGGCGACGGGAAGCGCGGGCCGACCACGGCGGATTTCGTCGATCTCAGGAGCCCCGGTGCCACGCCGCCTGCGCTGCTGGCGCAGGCAGACAGGGTGCTCGGCTTCAGCTTCCAGGCGGAGGTGGCGCGCCGAGGCGCGCTGGAACGGGTGAAGGTCGCCGACCGCTCCCTCGAGATCACCGTCACGGCAACACCGAAGAAGCGCACGGAGCAGGCGGCCGGATCCGGTACCGCCACCGGGCCGAGGGTGATCCTGGAGGCGCCCTACACGCCTCGGTGAGCCCGGGTCAGGACTTGAACACCTTGCCGAGCCAGCCCTTCTTCTCCGCGGGGGCGGCTGTATCGGCGGTTTCCTCGCCCGGACCGGCGACGACCTTGCCGAACTTCTCGAAGAACTCGCCCGCGAGCTTCTTGGCGGTGGCGTCGATGAGGCGGCCGCCGAGCTGCGCGATCTTCCCTCCGATCTGCGCATTGACCGTGTAGTCGAGGATGGTGGCGGCGTCGCCTTCCGGCGTCAGCTTCACCTTGGCCCCGCCCTTGGCGAAGCCGGCCGCGCCACCCGAGCCCTCGCCTGAGATCGTGTAGCCATTGGGCGGGTCGAGATCGGAGAGCGTCACCTTCCCGGAGAAGGACGCCTTCACCGGCCCGATCTTGAGGGTCACCTTCGCCTGCAGCTCGGTGTCGGACAGCTTCTCGACGGTATCGCACCCGGGGATGCACTGGCGCAGCACCTCGGGATCGTTCAAGCCGGCCCAGACGACTTCGCGCGGCGCCTCGATACGCTGGGTGCCCGACATGTCCATGGTGGTCCTCCTCGGATCGTTCTTCCCGGGGTCGTTTCTGCCGCCGCGACGGGCGCGGGTGTCCCGGCCTTGGCGAGGTCAGGAGACGCCTTCTCGTCCGGCGTGCGGCGCGGCTTGTCAAGCCCGGCACTCGAAGGGTGGATCCGGCGCCCGTCCCCGTGCCCGGCGCATTCGCTCTCCCCTGTGGCAGGGGTGCCGTGGTACAAGCCGCTAAACAACCTCTGGTTTACCATGCTGCGATCCCTCGCCGCCGCGGCGGCCCTCCTCGTGACCGCTACGGCAGCCTCGGCCCAAAGCGGGCCCATGGTGCTCCCGGTCCCCGGCGCGCAATCCGGCGGCGCAGCCGCCAAGCAGGCAAAGCCTGTGTTCCCGATGCCGATGGGCGCCATCGGCCCCTCGACGCTCGAGCCAGACTGGAAGAAGAAGCAGCAGAAGAAGACCGATCCGGCGGCCATCATCGTGCCGGATGGCGAGATGCCCCCGCCGGCGGACATTCCCGCCGACGTGCCGACCCCCAAGTCGACCCCCGTGCCCATCGGCGCGCAGCCGCCGGCACCTTCGACGCCGGTCGTGCCGGTTCCCAAGACGCCGTCCGAACCCGGCACCGTGCGGGTGATCTATCCCGGTCCCGGCGGCCCGGCCGCCCCCGGCCAGCAGCAGCCGGCGGCCCGGCCGACCATCGCCGAGCAAGCTCCCGCCGCCGTGTCCGTCAAGCCCGCTCCCGTCGAGACGGCGGTTCCCGCCAAGGTGCCTGCTGCTCCAGCGGTTGCTGCTCCCAAGGCGGCGCCAGCGAAGCCGGCACCCGTCGAGACCGCGGTGCCCGCGAAGCCCACGGCCCCTGCCGCCGTGGCGCCTGCCGCGCCTGTGGTCGCGGTGCCCAAGGTTGCTCCGACTGTCCCCGCCAAGATGGCGCCTGTCGAGACGGCCGTGCCGGCGAAGCCCCCGGCTCCTGCCCCCGTCGCGCCCGCGACGCCCGTCGTCGCGGCGCCCAAGGTCGCCCCGGCTGTCCCCGCCAAGCTGGCGCCTGTCGAGACCGCCGTGCCGGCGAAGCCTCCTGCTCCTGCCCAGGTCGTGCCGGCCGCTCCGGTCGTCGCTGTGCCCAAGGTCGCCCCGGCCATCCCGGCCAAGGTGGCTCCGGTCGAGACCGCCGTGCCGGCGAAGCCCCCGGCTCCCCCGGCCGTCACGCCCGCAGCCCCGGTTGTCGCCGTGCCCAAGGTCGCCCCGGCGGTCCCGGCCAAGGCGGCGCCCGTCGAAACAGCCCTGCCGGCCAAGCCCGTGGCTCCCGCCCCCGTCGCGCCAGCGGCACCCGTCGTGGCCGTTCCCAAGGTGGCTCCGGCGGCGGTTCCCGCGGCCCCCGTCATAGCGGCGCCGAAGGTCGAGCCGGCCGCTCCGGTGAAGCCGGCATCGGTAGGGACGGCCGTGCCGGCCCCTGCTGCTCCGGCTGCACCGGTCGTCGCGGCTCCCGCCAAGGTGGCGCCTGTCAGGCCGAGCATCGCGGCGACGGAGCCGCCGGTGCCCGACGACGATCGCGCGCAGAAAATCCAGCGCCGGCTGGACGCGGCCGCGAAGAAATTCGCGACGTCGATCTGCGCGACCCCGTCCTGCCTGTGATCCCAGCCGCGTCCTGACGGAACGCGACGGGCTCTCAGGCGCTTTCCGGAACAGACGGCCGCCGAGGCCGCGTTCCGGAGTACCGCCATGCCGACCGCGCGCCCGCGAGACAGGGAGACGCCCCAGGCCGGGCGTCGCAGCAAACAAGCCGAGCCCGAGGTGCTGGCCCCGATGGAGGCCCGCAGCGAGGACACGCTTCCGTCCGGCGAGGGCTGGCAGTACGAGCCCAAGTGGGACGGTTTCCGTTGCCTCGCTCACATTGCTAGTGACGGTGCAGTGGATCTGCGCGGAAAGTCGGGAAAGCCGCTCGCGCGCTACTTCCCGGACGTCGTCGCCCATCTCGAAACCCTATCGATCGGGCCTTGCACACTCGACGGCGAGCTGGTGATCCCTGTCGGGGAGACGCTGTCCTTCGAGGAGCTGCAGATGCGCCTGCACCCCGCCGAGAGCCGCGTGCGCAAGCTGGCGGCGGCCCATCCTGCCCGCCTCGTCCTCTTCGATTGCCTCGAAGCCGAAGGCAAGACCCTGGTCGCGGAGCCGCTCTCGGCGCGGCGGGCCGCGCTCGAGGCGCTGGTAAGGCGCGTCGGCGCTGATCCGGTGCTGAGGCTCTCGCCGTTCACGCTCGACCGCGCCGAGGCGCAGGGTTGGCTGGACCGCAGCGGCGGAGCGCTGGACGGCGTCGTGGCGAAGCGCCGGGACGGGCCGTACGAGGCCGGCGAGCGGGCGATGGTGAAGGTGAAGCTCGCCCGCACTGCCGACTGTGTCGTGGGCGGGTTCCGGTACGAGAGCGGCGGGCGCCGCGTTGGTTCGCTGCTGCTGGGCCTCTACGACGACGAGGGCCTGCTAAACCATGTCGGCTTCACCTCGGCGATCTCCGCTGCGGACCGACCGGAACTGACACGGCGGCTTGAAGCCCTCGTCGAGGCGCCGGGATTCACCGGGCGCGCACCCGGCGGACCGAGCCGCTGGAGCACGGCGCGCTCCGCCGACTGGCGGCCGCTGCGGCCGGAGCTCGTCGTCGAGGTGCACTACGACCAGGTCACCGCCGACCGTTTCCGGCACGGCACGTCGATCCTGCGCTGGCGGCCGGACAAGCCGCCGCGGACCTGCACGCTGGAGCAGCTCGGACGCGAGGCACGCCCGGGCCTTCTCGTCGGGGCAGTGCTGGACGAGGATCGTGACACGGCGCGGGAGGCGGGCGATGGCAAAGGCAAGTGACGCGATCGAGATTGGCGGCGTCCGGCTGACGAGCCCCGAAAAGGTGCTGTTTCCCGAACAGGGCATCACCAAGCGCGAGCTGGCCGAGTACTATCTCGACGTGGCGCCGCACATGCTGCCGCACGTTGCCGGCCGGCCGATCACGCTGATGCGCTGCCCGACAGGACGCGGAAAGGTGTGCTTCTACCAGCGCCATCCCGGCTCCGGCGTCCCCGCCGAGCTCGTCGAGGTGCCGGTACCGGGCTTCGGCGAGGGGCAGCCTTTCCTGGCCATCCGCGACCAACGCGGGCTGGTTGCGCTGGTCCAGATGGGCGTCCTCGAGATCCATCCCTGGAATTCACGCTCCGACAGGCCGGACCGACCGGACCGCGTGATTTTCGACCTCGATCCCGGCGAGGGTCTCGGCTTCGGTGAGGTGGTCGCCGGTGCGCACGAAGTTCGCGAGCGCTTGGAGAAGCTGGGCCTGAAAAGCTTCGCCAAGACGACCGGCGGCAAGGGCGTGCATATCGTGGCCCCCATCGAGCGGCGCTGCGACTTCGAGCGGGTCAAGGCCTTCGCGCGCGGTTTTGCCGAGGAGATGGCGGCGGCCTCGCCGGACCGCTATCTCACGCGCATGGCGAAGGCCGAGCGGGTCGGGAAGATCCTCATCGACTACCTGCGCAACGACGATACCGCCACGGCGGTGGCCCCGTTCTCCACCCGTGCCCGTCCAGGGGCGCCGGTCTCGACGCCGGTGACGTGGGCGGAACTTACGCCCGGCCTCGACCCCGTCGCCTTCAACGTGCGCACCGTGCCGGATCGCCTGGCGCGGCAGAATGCCGATCCTTGGGCGGGAATGGGCGAACTTCGCCAGCGTCTTCCCTCCTGGCCGGTTTCGGAAAACGGACGCGGCGGCCGCAGGCGGGCCCGTCGTAAGGCAGCGCCCGAGGGCAGCGTCACCCCCGGTTGAGCCTTGCGGGGCCGCTGACGAAGGGGCTGCCGTCGACGATGAAGCGCAGGGGCCTCTCCGCATCCTTGGTGATGCCGATGCGGGTGGTGACGCGCAGCTCCGGCGGGGGCACGCCGTCATCGGCCAGCCAGAGTGGCCCGGGCGCGAGGAGATCCGTCCCGTCCAGACGGCGGTCGATGTCGAGCGCCTGCGCCAGCCGGCCCGGACCGCGTGCGAGGTCGAGGAGCCTGTCCGTCCGCCGGCGGGCCGCCATCAGCGAAAGCCCGGCGAGCGGTTCGAGTGCCCGGATCAGAACGCCGCCGCCCACGCCGTCCTCCTCCGAGGAGACGTTCAGCATCATCGAGACGCCATAGGCGAGATAGACATAGGCGAGGCCCGGCCGGCGGAACATCGTCGCGTTGCGCGCCGTCGGCCCGCGGAAGGCGTGGGAGGCGGCGTCGCCCGGCAGGTAGGCCTCCGTCTCGACGATCCGCCCTGCCATCCGCCCCTCGGGATGGTCGCGCACGACGATCCGGCCGACGAGCGCGCGGGCCATCGCGACCGTATCGGAAGGCAGGCGGGCGAGCGGGGCCGGATCGGCACAGCCGGCGACGATGGAGCTTCCGGCCGCCCCGGCCGTTGTCGCTTCGTCCATTCCCCGACTCGCCATGGCCCGCATCCTCACCTACAACGTCCACCGCTGCCTCGGGATCGACGGCGTCCTCTCTCCGGAGAGGATCGCCGAGGTCATCGCCGTCGCCCAGCCCGACATCGTCCTCCTGCAGGAGCTCGACGTCCGCCGCAAGCGCAGCGGCCGTATCGACCAGGCCGCCGAGATCGCCGCGCATCTCGGCATGCGGCTTCATTTCCATCCGGCGCTCACGGCAATGGAGGAGGAGTATGGCGACGCCATCCTCACCCCCCACCCCTCCCGCCTCGTCAAGGCGGGCGCCCTGCCGGGCCTCGCCGGAAAGAACCTGGAACCGCGCGGAGCTCTGTGGGCCGCGATCCGCATCGCCGGCGCCGAGATCAACGTCGTCTGCACGCATCTCGGCCTGCGCGGCCGCGAGCGCCTGGCGCAGGCCGAGTGTCTGGCCGGCGTGGAATGGGTTGGCTCTCCGCTCTGCCGTGGGCCGGTCGTGCTCGGCGGCGACTTCAACGCCGTTCCGGGTTCGCGCACCTATCGCCGCTTCGCCGGCGCGCTGCGGGACGTCCAGGAGGGGGTGGCCGGATCGCGTCCGGCTGCGACCTTCCCCACCGCGCTTCCCATGCTGCGGCTCGACCACCTCTTCGTCGGCGGCGGACTCGAGGTCGAGCGGACCGCCGTGGTGCGGACGCCTTTGTCCCGCGTGGCATCGGACCACCTGCCGCTGATGGCCGAAGTAAGGGTGACACCGTCCGCCAGCAGGCCCGCCGCGGCCGGGGCGGAGCGGCAGCGCGCCGCACATGGATCGCGCGCCGCCCAGCGGCGTTGACGCCCGGTGGCTGGAGGGCAACGCGTGCAGCAGGTGGTTGGTCGTGCCGAACTGGACAAGGCGGAGCCCGTCGGCCGGGCAGAGAACAAGGGGGGCACATCCGCCAGGACCTGGTGGGGGCGGGCCATCTTCGTCGCCGCGCTCGCACTGTCGGGGTGGCTGATCCACCGCACTCTGAGCGGATACAGCCTCGACGAGATCGTCGCCGCCGTGCGGGCCGTGCCCTGGCCCCGGCTCGCCGGATGCATCGGCTTCACCGTGGCCAGCTACCTTACCCTGACCTTCTTCGACTGGCTGGGCCTGCGCTACATCGGCAAGTCGGTCCCGTGGCGGTCGGCCGCCTTCGCCTCCTTCACGTCGCTTTCCCTCGGTCACACGATCGGTTTCGCCGGGCTGAGCAGCGGCGCGATCCGCTACCGGCTGTATTCGCGATGGGGGCTCACCGTCGAGGAGGTGGCGAAGCTCGTCCTCTTCTGCGGCGTCACCGTGGGCCTCGGTTTGATGGTGCTTGGCGGCATCGCGCTTATGCTGCGGCCGGACCTCGCCGACACCGTCGCTCACCTTTCGAACGGCGGCGCCTTCGCGCTCGGCCTCGCCTGCCTCGCCGGCGCCGCGGCCTACCTCGCCCTCGCTGCGTTCGTCAGGAGGCCGCTGCGGCTCTGGTCGTGGAGCTTCGCCATGCCGGATGTGCGGCTCGCGGCAGCGCAGATCGTCGTCGGCACGGTCAACTTCGCCTTCGTCGCGGCGGCACTGCACCAGGCGCTGATGGCGGTGGCGGATGTGGGCTACACCGAGATCGCCGCCGTCTACGTCATCGCGAACACGGCCACGATGATCACGCACGTCCCCGGAGGGCTGGGCGTGATCGAGAGCGTCGTTCGCTCCTTCGTGCAGGGCCGCGAGGTGATCGGCGGGCTGCTGGTGTTCCGCTGCGTCTACTTCTTCGGCCCGCTCGTCATCGGTGCCGTGCTCTTCGCGGTCAGCGAACTTGCGCGGGGCCGGGTTGCGGCTCCTCCGCCGCGAGCCGCAGAGGCTGGCGCGGCGCACTGAGGGGCCGCTCGGGATCGAGGATGCAGGTGCCGAAGACCGGGCGGGTTGGTCCCTCGTCCGTCATCGCCTTGAACGGGCCCAGCCGGCCGGTCTCATGGGAAAGCCTGTCGAGCGCGAGCACGAGCGAACCCGTCCTCGCCTCCTCCTCCGCCACCTCGTCAGCCTTCATCCCCAGATGCTCCCCGAGCAGCCGGTTGCGCATGTGGGCAATCGCCTCGCGGGCGGCGTCCGTCTCCGCCTCGACGGCGAGGTCTAGCTCGGTATCGAGCCCCATGGAGCGGTTGTTGAGGTTGGACGACCCGACACGGACAAACTCGTCGTCGATCATGATCAGCTTGGAGTGGACCAGCACCTGGTCGCCCCCGGCGAGCGGGTAGAGGGCGCGCAGCCGGCCGTGGCGGTCGTGCTTGCGCAGGCGGCGCAGCAGCCGGTCGCGGTTGTTGCCCATGGCGAAGCGTTCCACGGCACCCCGCGAGTCGCGCGTCATGATCACCACGACCTCCGGCCCGTCCTCGCGGGCCAGCGCCCGGGCCAGCACCCCCGCCACGCGCAGCGAGGTGAGATACTGCGCTTCCAGGAAGATGGTGCGCCGGGCGGCCGCGAGCGAGTCGAGCGTCAGGCGGAGAACCTCGTCGATGCCCTCCTCGCCCTTGATGGCGGGGGCCGTCCGGGCGAGCGCGACGGGGTGGTCGACGATGTCGGCGGGGCAGGCGCTGGGCCAGCCGAGGTCGGCCGGCGGGCACGGCACAAGCGCTTCGCCCGTTCCACGCTGCCAGCGGTCCCGTGCGACGTCCGCCACGGCGCGGGCCGCATCGTGGTCGACGACCATCTGGACGTCGTGCACCGGCCCGTAAGGCGTGCCCTCCGGGCTGACGCGGGCGGGGTCGCGCGGATGATGGCGCCGGTTGTCCCAGCGCCGCACGGTGAGGTCGATGCCGCCGACGAAAGCCAGTGCGTCGTCGACGACCACGATCTTCTGGTGGTGAGCGCCATAGATCGGCTGCGTCTTGTCGAGCTTGAGATGGATCCGCGGATGGCGCTGCCAGTCGGCCCCAAACAGCATCGAATAGGGATCGCTCGGGGCATGCAGGATGGCGATGCTCCACACGAGGATACGGACTTCGAGGTCCGGATTGGCCTCGACCAGTGCACGCAGCAGCTCGCCCACGGGCGGAGATTCGTGCTCGGGCGCGTCCTGTCGCAGGCGGATGCGGCCATCGAAGTCCCAGCCAACGATCATGATTGAGCGCTTGGCCCGGCGCAGGCAGCCTTCAAGGCATGAGAAATAGGCCGAGCCATTGGCGAGCACGCCGATGCGCTTCGCGTCCGCCGTGCGCCAGCAGTTGCGGCCCGGCGCGACGATGCCGAGGCGCGGTCCGTCGGACCCGGACACGCGTGTGGGAATGCCGTCGAGCGGGCCACCCATGTCGGCGTCGGACTCGAGGCGGGGAGACATCGTCATGGAACGCTGCACGTGCGGAACACCCTGTTGCGTCGGAATCGGAGGCAAGGTCCGGCCGTCGGCCGAACTCGCGCAGGAGTTGAACGATGAGGGCGCCCGCCGGGTTCCGGCAGGCGGGATGCAACCCCGCGTCGGGCACGCCGGGGCTGCAGGGGAAATGAGAATGGCGGCGACCGGCCACCCTCCCGGGACGCCGAAACCGACCAGCCGACGGCGGGTCAGCTGGCAGGCTGGACGGGATTCGCGCGCTGGCGCTCAGTCCGGCGGAATGGCGCCCTTGCGCTCGACGATCAGCCGATACTGCGAGGGTTCGCGGTGCTTGGCGAAGTTGAAGATCGTCTCGCGGTAGCGCTTGCCCATGTCGAGGTCGATGCGGGCGGTCACCACCTCGTCGCCCAGTGTCGAGGCCATGGCGACGATCTCGCCGGAGGGCGCGATGATGGCGCTCTGGCCAATCAGCGTTGAGCCCTCCTCCTTGCCGGCCTTCGCCGTTCCCACGACCCAGGTGGCGTTCTGGTAGGCGCCGGCCTGCATGGAGAGGTGGTTGTGGAAGTTGGACAACCCGTCGATGTCGGCGTGCTGCGTGTGGTCGTTGGGCGTGTTGTAGCCCAGCATGACGAGCTCGACCTGCTGCAGCCCCATCACACGGTAAGTCTCCGGCCAGCGCCTGTCGTTGCAGATGCACATGCCGACGACCCCGCCAAAGGCGCGCCAGACGGGGAAGCCGAGATTGCCCGGCTCGAAATAGCGTTTCTCCAGATGCTGGTGCGTGCGGCCGGGCTGCGGCTCGGCATGGCCGGGAAGGTGCACCTTGCGGTACTTGCCGACGATGCGGCCCGCGCGGTCCACGATGATTGCGGTGTTGAAGTGGCGCGTGCGCCCGTCCTCCTGCGTCAGCTCGGCGTAACCGAGGTAGAACCCGACCTCCAGCCGCTTCGCCTCCTCGAAGAGCGGCGCGGTGTCGGGGCCAGGCATCTCCTTCTCGAACCAGCCGTCGATTTCGGCCGCATCTTCCATCACGTAGCGCGGGAAGAAGGTGGTGAGGCAGAGCTCGGGGAAGACGACGAGCTCGGCGCCCCGGGACTTCGCCTCGCGGAGCATGGCGACTAGGCGCGCGACGGCCTGCTTCCGGTTTTCCTCGCGGGCGATCGGGCCCATCTGGGCGGACGCGACGACGAAGCTGCGCGACATGCTGGATCTCCCGTCTCGAGCGGATCGGAGAGCCGAGGCTAGCACGGGGTCAGGCGCGACCGGAGCAGCGATAGACCCCGGAGATAGCGGCTATTCCCGGAAATAGCCCGTGTTGCGCTCCATGAGGTCGCCGAGCAGAGCGAGGATCCGGTCGAGGTGGTAGACGAGCGCGGCGACGGCGCCGTCCGCGTCGCCCCGGTCGAGCGCGTCCAGCACCGCCTCGTGCTCGCGGATGACGACGGGAGGCCGGCCCTCCACATAGGCCAGCCGGTGCACCCGGTCGACGCGGGCCTTGGCCTGCTGCACGGTCGGCCACACGCCTTCCATCCCCGCGCTCACCGAGATGTTGCGATGGAACGCCTCGTCCAGCCTGTGAAAGCCCTCGATGTCGCCGCGCGCCTGGGCCGCGTCCTGCTCGGCCAGGATCTCGCGCGCCCCGGCCGACAGCGCCAGCGTCCAGCGGCTGGACGCCTCTCGAAGCACGGCAGCTTCCAGGGCGCGGCGGACGAAGTGGCTGTCGTTGACCGTGGCGAGCCTGATCGGCGCGACGAAGGTGCCTAGCTGCGGGAACACGTCAATCAGGTCGTCCTTGACGAGCCGGATGATCGCCTCGCGCACGGGCGTCCGCGACACGCCGACATGGCGGCAGATGCGGTTCTCGCTGACGGGGGTCCCCGGCGGCAGCTGCAGGGACACGATGGCGTCCCGCAGCGCCTCGTAGATCTGGTCGCCCACATGCCGGCGCCGGTCGATGCTGATGGCGAAGCTGAGCGGTGGATCGTCCCGGTTCTGGAGCGCCTGTTCCATGCTTGCCGGCCGTGCTGTCGCCCTGCAGCCGCGGCGGGGATGGGTCCCAAAAACGCCGTTGCACCTGGGATACTTGTATACTAGCGTCTTCGACGGTCGCGCAAGGGTGAAGCTGGCGATAGCCGCCGCCGCGCGCCACGGTCCTTCGGGGCCGAGGGGGAAGACGATTTTCAAGGAGGAACGACCCATGAAGCGCACCCGTTCGGCCATGGCGGCGCTCGCCGCAGGCGGCCTGGCGCTCGCAGCGGCCTGCATGCCGGCCGCTGCCGATGAAACCCGCGTGGCGCTGGTCCCCGGCGGCCCACACCCGTACTTCTCGGCCTGGGAGCAAGCCGGCAAGGACGCGATGAAGGACTTCAAGCTCGGCGCCGCCGACTACCGCGTGCCGCAGAAGTGGGAGCTGTCTCAGCAGAACCAGCTGCTGGAGAGCCTGCTCAGCCAGAACTACAACGCCTTCCTGATCTTCCCCGGCGATCCCGTCGGCTCCAACAGCACGACTGCCGAGCTCACCGACAACGGCGCGCCCGTGATCGCGCTCGCCGGCTGCCTGAAGGAGCCGACGAAGGCCGTGTTCTGCTTCGGCACCGACACCGGCAACTCCGCCTATCTCGGCACCAAGGAGCTCCTGAAGGCGCTGGGCGGCAAGGGCCGCATCGCCCACTTCACGGGCTTCCTCGTCGACCCCAACACCCAGCTGCGCATCGACGCCGTCAACAAGGCTGCGAAGGAGGCAGGCGCCGAAGTGGTTCAGGTGATCGCCGACATCGACGCGCCCGAGCCGGCCGAGGAGAAGATCAACGCCTACCTCGCCGCCAACGGCAAGAATGTCGACGGCATCATCACCACGGCCTGGGTGCCGGCGGTGGTCGCCTCGAACGCGCTCCGCAAGATGGGCGACAAGCGCATCAAAATGGTCGGCATCGACCATGACGAGGTGGTGCTGAAGGCTATCAAGGACGGCTTCGTCCATGGCACGATGCTGCAGAACCCCTATGGCCAGGGCTATATCGGCGCCTACGCGATCGACCGGCTGCGCAATGGCTGCTCGGTGAAGGCCGACGCTCCGTTCAAGTCGGTGGCACTGACCAACCGCTTCATCGACAGCGGCACGGTGTTCGCCGGCGCCGGCGACGTCGACAACTACGTCGCCTCCATGCAGAAGATCACGAAGGACATCTTCGCGAACTTCGAGAAGACCTACCTCACCTGCAAGTGAGGATGGCGCCTCCGCGCGGCCGCCACGGCGGTCGGCGCGGGTGATGCGCATGACGATCGGCCTCCGCCATGGCGGGGGCCTTCCTGTCAGGGACGAGAGGCCAGCCGGGTGCGGTTCTTCCTGAGCAACGAATTCGGGCTCGTCGCCATCATCGCGCTGTTTGCGGCGCTGTTCGCGGTGCTGACGCCTGGCTTCACCTCGCCTTTCAACATGTTCACGCTCGGTCGCACCATGGCCGTCGACATCATGATCGGCTTCTCGATGATGGTGGTGATCGTCACCGGCGGGCTCAACCTCGCGGTCGGCGCCATCGGCGTCTGCGCGGCGATGGTGTTCGGCTGGCTGATCGAGCGGGCCGGACTGCCGCTGGTGCTGGCCATCCCCGGCGCGATCGCGTTCGGGGCCCTCCTTGGCGCCCTAAACGGCTTGCTGATCGTGCGATCGGGACTGCACAGCTTCATCATCACGCTGGCCACCATGAGCATCTTCTTCGGAGTGATGGTGTTCCTCACCAAGGCGCAGGCCTTTCGCGAGCTGCCGCCGGAATTCGTCGCCTTCGGCAAGGCGCGCTATTTCGGCTACGTGTCGCCGCTGCTGCTGGTGAGCGTCGCCATGGGCGTGCTGCTGGCGCTGCTGTACCGGTTCACGGCGCTCGGCCGGCGCATGCTGGCGGCGGGAGCCAACCCTGCCGCCGCGGAGCTTTCCGGCGTGCCGGTCGACCGGACCATCGTCACCTGCCACGCGCTTTCGGGCGGCATTGCCGCCGTGGCCGCCCTCATGGTCAGCTCGCGCACGGGAGCGGCGATCCCGTCGATGGCAGGCCATCTCGGCCAGGACTGGCTGCTGCCCGCCTTCCTCGGCCCGGTGCTCGGCGGCACGCTGCTGACCGGCGGGCGCGTCGCGGTGCTCGGCACCTTCCTGGGCGCGGCCCTGGTGACGATGCTCACCAACGGGCTGCTGCAACTGCGCATCGGCGAGTTCTGGGTGCAGGCCTGCCTCGGCCTCGTCCTCTTCGCCGCCGTGCTGATCGACCTCGGCCGCCGCCGCTTCCTCGCCCGGCAGGGGAGCGCCACGGCATGAGTGCACTCCTTACCCGCTGGGCGCGGACCGACTGGTTCGGCCCGCTCGCCATCATCCTCGCAGCCGTGGCCGTCATCGGGACGCTGAAGCCCGCCTTCCTGACGCCGTTCAACATCCAGGTCCTGCTCTCGGCCGTGGCGGTCAACGCCGTGATCGCGCTGTCGCAGATGATCATCATCGGCATCGGCCAGATGAACCTCGCGGTCGGCGCAATCGGCGGGCTGGCCGCCATCAGCTTTGCCGGCATGATGCAGGTGTGGGGCCTGCCGCCGGTTGTTGCCGCCGCGGCCGGGCTCGGCATCGGGCTGCTCGCCGGCCTCTTCAACGGCATCGCCATCGCCTGGACGGGCATCTCCGCCTTCGTCATCACGCTGGCCAGCCTGGCCATGTTCAAGGGCCTGAACCTCGGCATCACCCGCGCCCAGCCTTTCTACGACATCCCCGAAAGCGTGAAAGCGTTCGGCAACACCAGCCTCGGCGGCATCCTGCCCTGGCTGGTCCTCCCCACCGCCATCGTCGTCGTCGCCGTCTGGGTGCTCCTGAACCGGCTGCCGGTCGGGCGCGCCATCCTCGCGGCGGGCGGCAACCCAACCGCTGCCGAACTCTCCGGGCTTTCGTTGAAGGGCGCCACCATCTGGGCCCACGCCATCTCCGGCGTGCTGGCCGCCATGGCGGGGCTGATGCTGGTCGCGCGGCTGCAGCTTGGGCAGCCCTCGATCGGCGACGACTGGCTGATCCTCTCCTTCGCCGCCCCCGTGATCGGCGGGGCGGTGCTGGCGGGAGGCCATGTCAGCGTCGCCGGGACGGTGCTGGGCGTCGTCATCGTCGCCGTGATCACGCAGGCGCTCGTGCTGTTCGAGATCGACCCCTTCGTCGTGCAGATCGTGCTCGGCGGGCTCATCCTGTGGGCTGTCGGCGTCAACCGCCTTCGGGAGGTTCGCATGCAGAAGTCACTGGGGAAGGTGTGATGTCGGCCCCCGTCCTCGAAGGCCGACGCATGGTGAAGACGTTCCCGGGCGTGAAGGCCCTGCAGGACGTCGACTTCACGCTGAAGCCCGGCTCCATCCACGCGCTCCTCGGCGAGAACGGCGCGGGCAAGTCCACGCTCATCAAGATCATCACCGGGGTGCACCGCCCGGATTCCGGCGAGCTGATGCTGGGCGGCAAGCCCGTCCAGTTCGGCAGCACGCGCGAGGCGCTGGCTGCCGGCATCGGCGTCGTGCACCAGGAGCGCAACCTGATCCCTCGTTTCTCGGTGGGCGAGAACATCCTGCTGGAGAAGCTGTCGGAGCACCGCTTCCGGCCGATCGACTATGCGGCGGTGCATGCCGAGGCGCGGCGCTGGCTCGACATGCTGGAGCTCGACCTTGATCCGCGCCTTCCGGTCTCGCAGCTCAGCGTCGCCAAGATGCAGCTCGTCGAGATCGCCAAGGCTCTGTCGCTGCGCTCGCGCGTCCTGCTGCTCGACGAGCCGACCGCGTCGCTGACCCCGCATGAGACCGTGACGCTGTTCCGGCTGCTCGGCAAGCTGCGCGACGACGGGGCGAGCCTCGTCTTCGTCAGCCACAAGCTGGAGGAGGTGCAGGAGATCTGCGACGAGGTGACGGTGCTGCGCGACGGCCGCAACGCCTGCCAGAGCCGTCCCATGCAGGGCCTCGGCCGGCAGGACCTCGTCAAGCTGATGATCGGCCGGACCGAGCAGATCCCCGACTGGCAGGCGCGCGACCGCACGGACCGCCCGCCGGCGCTGGAGCTGCGCGGCGTCTCCACCCCGCTCGGCCACCGCGACATCGACCTCACCCTCCACAAGGGCGAGATCGTCGGCCTCTACGGGCTCGTCGGCGCCGGACGCACCGAGCTCGCCAAGGCGATCCTCGGCCTGTTCCCAGTGAATGGCGGAGAGGTCAGGGTGGCGGGCAAGACTGCCCACATCGCCAGCGTCGCCCAGGCCATCCAGCGCCACGGCATCGGCTATGTCAGCGAGGACCGGAAGCAGGAGGGCCTGATCCTTATGCACTCCGTGCTGGAGAACGCGGGCATCCCCATCTGGAAGCGCCTCGCCAAGGGCTTCAAGCCGCTCACCGACGGCGCGATCCGCCGCGCCGTGGAGCCCTTCATCCGCAAGCTGGAAGTGCGCACGCCCTCGCTGCAGCAGCGCGTCGGCAACCTGTCGGGCGGCAACCAGCAGAAGATCAGCGTCGCCAAGTGGCTCGCCGCCGGTGTCAAGATCCTGATCGTCGACGAGCCGTCGGTGGGCATCGACATCAAGACGAAGGCCTACATCCACGAGCTGCTGCGCCAGCTCTCCGACGAGGGCGCCGCCATCCTCCTGATCACCAGCGACATGCCGGAGATGATCACGCTGGCCGACCGCATCGTCGTGATGGACGGCTACCGCATCAAGGGCGAGCTCGCCAACACGCGCGACTACACGTCCATGAGCGCCGGCATCATGGAGTTCATCCACGCCTCGGAAGCGGCGTAGCGGGCCACCCGTTCGGCCCCTCCACCTGCCATCCTCAGCCGAAGCCGCGGAGCGGTGGAAGGCAACGCGCTCTGGCCGTTGTCATTGTGAAGTAGGCCCTGGGTCCCCTTCCCGCGCCTTTGGCGCGCCGGGGATGACAAAGGCAACATAACCCGATGCTATGAAACTCCGGGCTGATGCGATCAGCAGTGCGGAAAAAGCATAGTAGCATCCGCTTCCGACGATCACGCGAGTCCGCCAGCCCGGAGAGGCTGCGAGGCTCGGGCCCTGCGGGGCCGGAGACGATCCGGAGGGAGGGAATTCATGCTTACCCGTCGCACGCTGCTCAAGTCGGGCGCGGCCGTCGCCGCCGCATCCAGCCTGCCATTGCCCGCCTATGCCAAGAACAAGGTGCTGAAGATCGGCTATGTCAGCCCACAGACCGGGCCGCTCTCGGCCTTCTCGGCAGCCGACAGCTACATGGTCCAGAAATTCCTGGCCGCGGCGCCGGGGCTCGGCATCGATGCTGAGGTCGTGGTCAAGGACAGCCAGTCCAACCCGAACCGCGCCGCCGAAGTGGCGAAGGAACTGATCAGCCGCGACAAGGTGAACCTGCTGCTGGTTGCTTCAACGCCCGAGACCACCAATCCCGTCTGCTCCATCGCCGAGCAGGAAGAGATCCCGGCCATTTCCAGCGTCGCTCCGTGGCAGCCCTGGTTCATCGGCCAGCAGGGCAATCCCGGCGATCCCAAGAGCTGGCAGGCTTTCGAGTACGCCTACCACTTCTTCTGGGGTCTGGAGGACATCATTGGCGTCTTCCTGAATATGTGGAACTCGGTCTCCACCAACAAGAAGATCGGCGCGTTGTGGCCCAATGACAGCGACGGCAACGCCTGGGCCTCGCCCGAGGTCGGCATGCCGCCAGCCCTGAAGAAGGCGGGGTTCCAGCTCACCGATCCCGGCCGCTACCAGAACCTGACCGACGACTTCTCCGCGCAGATCAACGCCTTCAAGCAGGCCGGCTGCGATATCATGACCGGCATTCCGATCCCGCCGGACTTCACGACCTTCTGGACGCAGTCCAAGCAGCAGGGCTTCAACCCGAAGCTGGTTACGGTCGCCAAGGCTCTGCTCTTCCCCGAGAGCGTCGCGGCACTCGGGCCGCTGGGCAACAACCTCACTTCCGAGGTGTGGTGGACGCCGAACCATCCCTTCAAGTCGTCGCTGACGGGCGAGAGCGCGGCCGCGCTGGCCAAGGGGTTCGAGGCATCCGCCAAGCGGCAATGGACGCAGCCGGTCGGCTTCGTCCATGCGCTGTTCGAGGTCGCTGCCGATGCCGTGAAGCGGACGGACGATCCCGCCGATGGCAAGGCCCTCGCCGACGCGATCTCGAAGACGAATCTCGACACGGTCGTCGGCAAGATCCAGTGGGGCCAGGACAACGTCCCGCCTTTCGCCCGCAAGAACGTCAGCAAGACCCCGCTCGTCGGTGGCCAGTGGCGGCGCAAGCCCGACAACACCTTCGATCTCGTCATCGTCGAGAACGGCCTGGCGCCGAACATCCCCCTCGGCGGAAAGCTCGAAACCCTGAACTGATCCTGGACGGCCCCGGCGCACGGCGCCGGGACCCTCCCGGGGAGGCCGGCATGCCGATCCTGTCGCTCGAGCGCGTTTCGAAGTCCTACGGCGCCCTGAAGGTGACGGACGCCGTCAGCTTCGACGTGGAGCCCGGCGAGGCGCTCGGCATCATCGGGCCGAACGGGGCGGGCAAGTCGACGCTGTTCAACCTCATCACCGGCAATGTGAAGCCTGACGAGGGCCGCGTCCGCATTGACGGCAAGGACGTCACCGGCGAGAGCCCGATGCAGCGCTGCGCCTCCGGGGTCGGGCGCTCCTTCCAGATCCCGCAGCCCTTCGGAAATCTGTCCGTCTACGAGAACCTGCTCGTCGCCGCCCGTTTTGGCGGCGGCGTACCGGGTCCGGAGGCACCGGGCTTCTGCTCCGGCATCCTGTCCCGTACCGGGCTGTCGGCGGCGGCGAACAGGCCCGCGGGCGGACTGCCGCTGCTGCAGCGCAAGCGCCTGGAACTGGCGCGCGCCGTGGCGACGAAGCCTCGCCTGATCCTGCTCGACGAGATCGCCGGCGGTCTCACCGATGCCGAGTGCGTCGAACTCGTCGGGACCATCCGGTCCATCCACGCGGAAGGAACCGCGATCATCTGGATCGAACACGTGCTGCACGCGCTCACCTCGGTGGTGGAGCGGCTGATGGTGCTGAACTTCGGGCGGCTGCTGACCATCGGTACGCCGGAGGTGGTCATGGCTTCGCCGGAGGTGCGCGAGATCTACCTGGGGATCGAGGCATGAGCGCGCTTCTCGAGGCCTCCGGCCTCACCGCCCATTACGGCGACTTCCAGGCGCTCTTCGGCGTCGACCTCCGCCTCGATGCCGGAGAGACGGTCGCCATCATCGGCGCGAACGGCGCCGGCAAGTCGACGCTGATGCGGGCCATCACGGGCGTGGCGAAAGTGACCGGGGGCAGCGTGCGGCTGGCCGGCGAGGAGGTCCAGCGCCTGCCGGCGCCCGACATCCTGCAGCGCGGGGTCGCCATGGTGCCGGAAGGCCGGCGCCTGTTCCCGTCCCTCTCGGTGGAGGAAAACCTCCTCATCGGAGCTCATGCGCGCAAGGGCGACGGAGCGTGGACGCTGGAGCGCGTCTTCGACCTGTTCCCCATCCTGCGTGAGCGCCGGCACAACCCGGGCACCGCACTGTCGGGCGGCCAGCAGCAGATGGTGGCCATCGGCCGGGCGCTGATGTCGAACCCGCGCGTGCTCCTGTGCGACGAGCTGAGCCTCGGGCTCGCCCCCGTCGTCATCAAGGAGATCTACGCCGCGGTGCCGCGCATCAAGGCGGGCGGCGCCTCCATGGTCGTCGTGGAGCAGGACATCGGCCAGGCCCTCAAGGTCGCCGACCGTGTCTACTGCATGATGGAGGGCCGGGTGACGCTGACCGGCCGGCCGGGCGACCTTTCGCGGGAGGCGATCCACGACGCCTATTTCGGGGTGGCCCACGCATGATCTGGATCGACACCCTCGTCCAGGGCGTGCTGCTCGGCGGGCTCTACGCCCTGTTCGCGGCGGGGCTGAGCCTCGTCTTCGGCATCATGCGGCTGGTGAACCTCGCCCATGGCGACCTCATCGTCCTCGCTGCATATCTCATTTTGATCATCGCCACCGCGCTGGGGCTGCACCCCTTCGTCGCCGTGCTGCTGGCGGCGCCGCTGATGTTCGCGGCGGGTTGGCTACTGCAGACGCACCTCTTCAACCGCGTGCTCGGCGACGACATCCTTCCGCCGCTGCTCGTGACCTTCGGGCTCTCGGTCGTGATCCAGAACGCGCTGCTGGAGGGCTTCACGGCCGACAGCCGCAAGCTCACGGCCGGCGCCATCGAGTCCGATGCCATTCACCTCGGCCCGGTGACGCTGGGCGTCATGCCGGTCCTGACGCTCGCCTCGGCGATCGCGGTGATCTTCGCGCTCAACCAGCTCTTCTACCGCACCGCGCTGGGTCGGGCCTTCCGCGCCACCTCCGACGACGCTGTCACGGCGCAGCTGATGGGAATCCGGCCGGAGAAGGTGTTCGCCATGGCCACGGGCATCGCCCTCGTCGTCGCGACCATCGCCGCGCTTTACCTCGGCACGCGCGCCAATTTCGACCCGGCCATCGGACCCGCGCGCCTGATCTACGCCTTCGAGGCCGTGATCATCGGCGGGCTCGGGAGCCTGTGGGGGACGCTGGCGGGCGGTATCGTCATCGGCGTGGCACAGGCCGTTGGCGCGGCCATCAATCCGGAATGGCAGATCCTGTCCGGCCACATCGCCTTCGTACTCGTGCTGCTGCTGCGGCCCCGCGGCCTGTTTCCCCGCGCCAACGACTGAGGCCGCCATGACAGCCCCCCGCGCAGCAGGTCTCGGCGTCGCCATTCTCGCTCTCGGCGTGCTCTACGCGCTCCCTGTCATCGGGCCGCGCGCCGTGGTGCAGGACCTCTTCGGCATTCTCACGCTGCTCGTGCTCGCCATGAACTGGAACATGCTGGCGGGCTTCGCCGGCCTCGTCTCGGTCGGCCAGCAGGCGTCCGTCGGCATCGGCGCCTACGCCATGTTCGCCTGCATCATCCTGCTGAAGCTCGACCCTCTCGTTGGCGTGCTGGTCGGCGGGGTGGCGGCTGCCCTGTTCGCCATCCCGATGGCGTTCTTCGTCTTCCGGCTCAACGGCGCCTACTTCGCGATCGGCACCTGGGTGGTGGCCGACATCGTGAAGCTCGGCATCGGCCAGTGGAAGGCACTCGGCGGAGGCACGGGTACCTCGCTGCCCAAGGGAACGACGCGCGACATGTTCGGTGTCGACCTCGCCAAAGAGGCGCTGGGCGTCTCGGGCGCTGCCGCGGCTGACGCCGTGACCTACTGGCTGATGCTGACGCTCGCCGTCGTGCTGCTCATCGCCAGCTATGTCTTCCTGCGCTCGCGCATGGGGCTCGGCCTGCAGGCGATCCGCGACAACGAGAACGCCGCCCGCTCCGTCGGCGTCGATCCGCTGAAGCTGAAGGCATCGGTCTTCCTGCTGTCCGCCTTCGGGACGGGGATCTGCGGCGCGCTGGCGTTCATCCAGATCACGCGCGTCACGCCCGATGCCGCCTTTTCCGTGATCGACTGGACCGCCTTCGTCATCTTCATCACGGTCATCGGCGGCATCGGCACGCTGCCCGGGCCCATCGTCGGCGTCATCGTGTTCTACGCGCTGCAGCGCCTGCTCGCCGACTACGGCACGGTCTACCTGATCGTGCTCGGCCTGATCGGGATCGCGATCATGCTCTTTGCCCGCCGCGGTCTGTGGGGCCTGTTCACCGACCGGACGGGGCTCGACCTCCTGCCGCTCCGCCATGTGGCGCCCAGGGATCCCCCCGCCCCCGTCTTCCTCAAGTCCAGCCGCAAGGCCGCGTGAGCGGCCACTGCCGGAGGCAGAACGATGATCCACTATTTCACCGAGGACGCGTCCGTCGACACGGTCAATGCCAGGATGGGTGGCGACGTCAATCCGCGCCTGGCGGAGGTGATGGCCTGCCTCGTCAAGCACCTCCATGCCTTCGCCAAGGAGGTCCATCTCACCCAGGCGGAATGGGATCTCGCGGTCGAGTTCCTGACGAAGACCGGCCAGATCTGCTCGCAGGAACGCCAGGAGTTCATTCTCCTCTCCGACGTGCTCGGCTTCTCCATGCTGGTCGATGCGATCAACAACCGCCGCCCGCCCGGCGCGACGGAGAACACGGTGCTCGGCCCCTTCCATGTCGCCGACGCGCCCATCAGGGAGATGGGCGACACGGTCTGCCTCGACGGCAAGGGTGAGACCTGCCTGTTCGAGGGCAAGGTCATCGACGTCCACGGCCGCCCTGTCGCCGGCGCCTGCGTCGACGTCTGGTCCGACAATGCCGACGGCTACTACGATGTGCAGCAGCCGGGCGTGCAGCCGCGCTGGAACAATCGCGGGCGCTTCTTCACGGGGCCGGACGGGGGCTACCGCTTCCGCGGCATCAAGCCGACCTCCTACCCGATCCCGAATGACGGCCCGGTCGGCAAGATGCTGGGACATCTCGGCCGCCACCCCTATCGGCCCGCCCACATGCATTTCATCATCTCGGCGCCCGGGTTCCAGAACCTCGTCACCCACACCTTCGTCGGCGACGACCCCTACCTCACCTCCGACGCGGTGTTCGGTGTGAAGGGCACCCTCATCGCCCCCTACGAGCGCCTGGATGGCGCCGAGACGCAGTGGCGCTCCCCGTTCGACTTCGTGCTGACGCCTGCCTGAGGCCCTCGATGCCCAACCTCAAGATCTTCGTCGACGAGACGCTCTATCCCGAATGCCGGGACCGTCTTGCCGCGGCCATGGAGCCGATCCGCTCCATGCTCTGCGACGAACTGAAGGTGGACGCCCCGGCCTGCCAGTTCGCGCTGATGCCGGTGATGGCGATGGGCGACCTGCCGCGCGTCAACGCCGAGATGCAGGTCATGCCACGGCCGGAACGGACGCGGGACCACATGATCTCGGTGAGCCGGCGGCTGCAGGAGATGCTGAGGTCCGCGACGGGAACGCATGTCGCCGTCCGGGTGACGTCGCTCGATCCGCAGACCTACATCGCCCTGAAGTGAGGCTCCCATACCGGGACTGCCAGCGGCGCAACCCACTTCCGCTTCTCTCGCTGTCATCCCCGGCCGGAGCCGCGCAGCGGCGGAGGGGAAGGGGATCCAGGGGTCATAACGAACAGGCCTGGATCCGCCTTCCCGTCCGGCTTTGCCGGCCGCCGGGGATGACACCATTGGGGCAGGGCGTACGCTCAACCGCGACGGCGGGTGACCTGCTGCTCGTGCTGCATGCGCGCCTCCAGCAGCTTGAATTCTTCGGCGAGGAACTCCGCGAAGAGCCGCAGGGCCGGAGGCGACTGCCGGTCGGAGACGGTGAGCATGCCCAGGCGCCTGTCGGGATGCTCGATCTTCAGCGGCAGCGCCTCCAGACCGGCGGTCTTGCGCGACAGGAACACCACCGAGTACGGCAGCACGGTGAGCGAGTCCGAGCGGGCGAGCACGCTGACGATGGACGCGAAGGTGCCGCCGGAGAAGTTGACCCGGAAATCCTCCTTGCCGATCGACTTCAGCGCCCGCTGGAGATCTCGGAACAACGGGCTGTCGGCCGGGGGCGCGATCCATGGATAGGGCTCGAGGTCGGCCAACGTGATCGCCGCCCGGCCCGCAAGCGGGTGCACGGCGCGGCAGGCGACGACGTTACGCCCGGGCAAGAGGGGCACGAAGTGCATGTCCGACGGCACGGAGGCCGGATGCAGCGGCACGATCGCCATGTCGAGCGAGCCGTTGCGCAGGCTGCCGGCGAGCGTGTCGAAATAGCCGTAGGACTGCGCGATCTGCACCTCCGGATGGCGGTTGTGGAAGTCGGCGATCAGGGTGGAGACGACGCCGTCCATGAAGATCGGCGTGCCCGCGATGCGGATGCGTCCCGTGTGACCCTTGCGGTAGCTCTGGACGAGCCTGCTGGCCTCGCGGTTCAGGGCGTGGATGCGACCGCCGATGCGAGCCAGGCTTTCGCCCAGCTCGGTCGGGCGCAAGGGCCGCTTGCCGGGTTCGAACAGCGGGGCGCCGACCCGGTCTTCCAGCAGCGCCATGGTGCGCGAGACCGAGGGCTGCGATTTGCCGAGTGCGTCAGCACCCTCGGTGAGCCCGCCCTTCTCCACGATGAGGGCCAGGATCTCGAGGTGTTCGCTGTCGATCTTCATAGCTCAAGGTTATATTTAGGGCGAACGAACTGATCAATATCCCGGACCGCGCCGATTATGCTGATGCGGGAGAAAACAAGGGCGCGGGGAATGTCGCTGTTCCAGGAGGAGTTCGTCGCCACGAGCGCGGCCGTGCGGGTGCGCTTCGGCGCGGGTGCACGACGCGCCGTCGGCGACGAGATGGAGGCGCTGGGCGTCCGTCGCGCCCTGGTCCTGACCACCGCCCAGCAGGCAGCCACAGCGGACGAGTTCGCGGCGATGCTGGGCGAACGGTCCGCCGGCACCTTCACAGGGGCGGTGATGCACACGCCGGTCGCGGTGTCGGAGGAAGCGACCGAGGTCGCGCGACGGCTCGGGGCGGATTGCGTCGTCGCCGTTGGCGGCGGCTCGACGACCGGCCTCGGCAAGGCCATCGCGCTGCGGACCGACCTGCCGCAGATCGTGGTGCCGACCACCTATGCGGGATCCGAGGCGACGCCCATCCTGGGCCAGACCGAGGGCGGGCGGAAGACGACGATCACGTCCCCGAAGGTGCAGCCCGAGGTCATCCTCTACGACGCCGAGCTGGTGCGAACGCTGCCGGTCCCGATGACCGTCACCAGCGCCCTCAACGCCATGGCGCACGCCGCAGAGGGCCTCTACGCGCGCAACCGCTCGCCGATGTCGACCCTGATGGCGATCGAGGGGCTGCGCGCCTTCAGGGATGCTTTGCCGCGGGTCGTCGCCGAGCCGGCCGGCCTGAAGGCGCGCGGCGAGACCCTCTACGGCGCATGGCTCTGCGGGACGGTGCTGGGACAGGTCGGCATGGCGCTGCATCACAAGCTCTGCCACACGCTGGGCGGCTCCTTCGACCTGCCGCACGCCGAGACGCATGCGATCGTCCTGCCGCACGCCATCGCCTACAATGAGCACGCCGTACCCGACCTCCTCGCTCCGATCGCCGAGATCTTCGGCGCCGCGTCGGCCGGCGGCGCGCTCCATCATTTCGCGATGTCGATGAAAGCGCCGCTGGCGCTGCGCGACCTCGGCCTGAGGGAAGCCGACCTCGATCGCGCCGCGGACCTCGCGACCGAAAACCCCTACTGGAACCCGCGCCCCGTCGAACGGGACGCGCTGCGACGCCTGCTGCAGGCCGCATGGGCCGGAGAGCCACCGGCGGCCTGACATCAAACACGACACGGGAGGAACGACGAGCCATGGCCGACATCACGACCGAGGTGCTGATCATCGGAACCGGGCCGTCCGGCTCGGCCGCCGCCGCGCTGCTCTCGACCATGGGCGTCGAGAACATGGTGGTGAACCGCTACCGCTGGCTGGCCAACACGCCGCGCGCGCACATCACCAACCAGCGCGCCATGGAGGTGCTGCGCGATCTCGGCCGGGACGTGGAGGACGAGGCCTACCTCTTCGCCACGCACCAGGAGCTGATGGGCGAGAACATCTTCTGCGAGAGCCTGGCGGGCGAGGAAATCGGCCGCATGAAGTCGTGGGGCAACCATCCGCTGTCCAAGGCGGAGCACCTGATGTCCTCGCCGACGCAGATGAACGACCTGCCGCAGACCTTCATGGAGCCGCTGCTCTTCAAGACCGCCTGCTCGCGCGGCACGCAGGCCCGCATGTCCACCGAGTATCTGCGGCACGAGCAGGATCCGGGCGGCGTCACCACGGTCTGCCGCGACCGGCTGACCGGCAGGGAGGTGACGATCCGCTCGAAATACCTGATCGGGGCGGACGGCGGAAAGTCGCTGGTGGCGGAGCATGCCGGCCTGCCGTTCGAGGGCAAGATGGGCGTCGGCGGTTCGATGAACATCCTGTTCCGCGCCGACCTCTCCCGCTACGTCGCGCACCGGCCTTCCGTCCTCTACTGGGTGATGCAGCCCGGCGCCGACGTCGGCGGCATCGGCATGGGCCTCGTGCGCATGGTCCGGCCGTGGAACGAGTGGCTGATCGTCTGGGGCTACGACATCAACGGACCGGAGCCCGACGTTTCGCCGGAGTTCGCCACGGGCGTCGCCCGCCAGCTCGTCGGCGATCCCGATCTCGAGATCGAGCTGCTGTCGGCCAACACGTGGACGGTCAACAACCGCTACGCGACGCAGCTGTCGAAGGGCCGGGTGTTCTGCACCGGCGACGCGATCCACCGGCACCCGCCATCGAACGGGCTGGGGTCCAACACCTCCATCCAGGACAGCTTCAACCTCGCCTGGAAGCTCGCCATGGTGCTGAAGGGCCAGGCGGGGGAGAAGCTGCTGGACAGCTACAATGACGAGCGCGCTCCGATCGCCAAGCAGATCGTCACCCGCGCCAACCAGTCGATCGCGGAGTTCGGCCCGATTTTCGAGGCGCTTGGCATGTCGGAGGCGGTCGATCCCGTCCAGATGCAGAAGAACCTGGAGGCCCGCACGGCCGGGACCGAGGCGGCCGAACGCCAGCGCGACGCCATCCGCAAGGCGATCGCCTTCAAGAAATACGAGTTCGACGCGCATGGCGTGGAGATGAACCAGCGCTACCGCTCCGAGGCTGTCGTGACGGACGGGCAGATCGAGCCGGACTTCCAGCTGGATGCCGACCTGCACTACCAGCCGACCACATGGCCCGGGGCGCGGATCCCGCATGTCTGGGTGTATCGCTGGGACAACGGCGCGGAGGTCTCGACGCTGGATCTCTGCGGCCACGGGAAGTTCACCCTGCTGACCGGCCTCGGTGGCGAAGCCTGGGTGGAGGCAGCGCGGAACGCCGGCAAGGAGCTCGGCATCGAGATCGTCACGCACGTGATCGGGCCACGGCAGGTCTATGCCGATCACAGCGGCGACTGGGCGCGGGCGAGCGAGATCCGCGACAGCGGCTGCCTGCTGGTGCGGCCGGACCACCACGTCTGCTGGCGGTCCGTCGGACCCGCGCAGGCGCCTGCGGCCGAGCTCCTGCGGGTGCTCCGCAGCATCCTCGCCCGCTGACATCCAGCCCCCCGCTCCAGCCTTGCCGGGGCGCGCGGGGCGGACCTACTGCGGCTTGCCTGCCTGGAAGATGCGGATGGGAGCGGTGACCAGCGCGCCCGCAGCAGCGGCAACCGGGCCGTCGGCGCCGGCCAGAATGTCCGCATCCTCGTCGGTCACGACCTGGCCGGCGAGCAGGCGGTCGCCGATGAGGCGCACCACGGCGGGGCTCTGGGCGTAGAGATCGTGGTTGATGCGGTCGCCCGATCGCAGGGCGGACAGGTCGAGAATGGTCACCCCGGAGAGGCCGGCGAACTGCTCGCGGTATTGCTCCTGCGTGGGATCGATGGCGCCGAGCCGCGTCATGCCGCGCGTGAGGATGGCCGAGACCTGCAGGGCCCTGTCGCTGCTCGCCACGAACAGCGTCACCTGGGGACGCCGCGGCCCCATGTCCTCCAGCTGCCGGCGGAACACGCCGACGTCGAGGTCGGGAGCCGCCAGCACGAGGTTGCGGATCTTGGAGGGCACGCCATGGTGGGCAAGCCCGACCTGCCTCACCGCCTCCATCGCCACCCAGCTGCCGAGCGAGTGCGCGAGGATCGTGATCTCCCGGATCTCGGGAAGGGCGAGGGCCGTCTCGAGCAGCGCGCCGAGGTCCGATCGCGAATAACTCGCATTGTCGCTGTCGCGCTTGTAGTCGAGCAGCCGCCCGCGAGACGGCCAGGAGAAGAGAACGGGCGCGGCGGCAGCGTCCGTGTCGTGCGCGAGCTGGGCAAAGCGGAAGACCGCGCGCCCGAAGCTGGTATTGTAGCCGTGAACGAAGACGAAGAGGCGGCCCTGCCGCCCGGCATGACCCTTCAGCCAGTCCCGCACCTTGCTGCGGTCGATGCGCTCGGCGGCGAGTACAGCGAATTCCCGCGCCGGATCGGCCGGAGCCGAACGGGGCCATTGAAGCGTCCCGGGATCGCGCCCCGGGGGCAGTGACACGTCGAGCGCGGCGTAGGAGACGCCGTCGCCCCTGTCGCCGCCGAACAGCACTGCCGGGTCGTCATCGACGTCACGCGTCGTGGCGGCCAGCAGGTCGACCGTGGTGGCCGCGGGGTCGGGAGCGACAGGCGCCAGCAGGCGGCCGGGCGGCGACGAGCAGGCAGCCAACAGCGCGACGGCGAGGAGGACCAGCATCCCGGTGACTGTCCCGCGCTGCACCGGTCTCCTCGCCACGCACGTCTCCGCATCACAACCGATGCGAGCAAAGTAGCTGCCCAGCCGCGATCACGCCAGCGCGGGGACCGGCGTCGCGACGCTCGAACCACTCTGAGACGGCCGGCACAATCTGGGATTCTGTGCTCTTCAAGGCTGAACCTGAGCGATGCTATCGCTCAGCGTGTGGCAGCGCGGACCCCATGGCGTCCGCACCTGCCGCGTTGGGCAGCGGGAGGAACGAGGCGTGAGCCCCATCGCACTCACCGGCTTGATCGTTGCGGCGGCAGTCGTCCTCTTCGTCTGGAACCGGATCCCGGTCATCATCGTCGCCCTCGGCGTCGCGGTTGCACTGTGGGCGACTGGCGTGCTGCCGCTGTCGAAAGCCATGGCGGGGCTCGGCGATCCCTCGGTGATTTTCATCGCCACGCTGTTTGTCGTCAGCGCCGGGCTCGAGCGCACCGGTGTCACGACCTGGGCCGGCCAGCAGCTGATCGCCCGCGCCGGCGAGGACAGCCGGACCCGGCTCCTGGTGCTCACCGGCCTGCTCGTCTCCCTGTTGACGGCGATGATCAGCGTCAATGGCGCGGTGGCGGCGCTGCTGCCCGTGGTCGTGGTGATGGCCATGCGCCTGAAGCGCCCGACCTCGCAGCTGCTGATGCCGCTCGTCTTCTCGGCTCATGCGGGATCGATGCTGGCGCTCACGGGCACCCCCGTGAACGTGCTGGTGAGCAATGCCTCAGTCGAGGCCGGGTTGCCCCGCTTCGGCTTCTTCGAGTTCACGCTGGTCGGCGTCCCCCTTCTGGCAGGCACGCTGGCCATCATCGTCCTCTTCGGCGAACGCCTGCTGCCCAAGCGCAACGGGCCGTCCATGCCTGCGGACTTCAGCCGCCATGCCAGGACACTGGTCGAGCAGTACGGCCTCGCATCCGGCGTCTTCCAGCTGCGCGTTCGCGGCTCATGCCCCTATGTCGGACAGCCGGCGACGGCGGTCGACCTTGCCGGACGTGGCGGCCTGCAACTCATCGGCGTGCAGGAGCCGACCGCCGCACCGTTGCGCCGGCCCGTCGCCGAGGGCGACATGATCCTCGTCCGCGGCGAGGCGGACGCAGCGGCGGCCTACGCGGCCGACATGCACCTCGCCTTCCGCGAGGACGAGGCGGACGGCGCCGCCGACACGCTCTTCAACCGCAGCTCGGGCCTTGCCGAGGTGATGATCCCGCCGCGCTCCGCGATGATCGGCCAGAGCGTCTTCCCCGGCATGGTCACCGAGAGCGGCGACCTCATCATCATCGCCGTGCAGCGGCAGAACGAGGTGCTGGGCGAAGGCACGACCGTTCTTCAGGCGGGCGACACGCTTCTGCTGCAAGGCACGTGGAAGGCGCTCGACACGCATCTCAGCGATCCCGACGTGCTGGTCGTGAACTCGCCGGACGTCGTGCGCCGGCAGGCCGTGCCGCTGGGCGCAGGCGCCAAGCAGGCGATCGCGATCCTCCTGGTCATGGTCGTCCTGCTCGCCACCGGCGCCGTGCCGCCGGCCATCGCGGGCCTGCTCGCCGCGGGCGCGCTGATCCTGACCCATGTGGTCTCCGTCGAGCAGTCCTACCGGGCGATCGACTGGACGACGGTCATCCTCGTCGGCGCCATGATGCCGCTCTCCACCGCGATGCAGGAGACCGGTGCCGCCAAGCTGCTGGCCGAGGCTCTCGTCGGGGCCGTCGGAGACCACGGGCCAGTCGCGCTGCTGGCCGGCCTTTTCGTACTGACCGCCATCATGGGCCAGCTGATCAGCAACACGGCGACGGCGCTCATCGTGATCCCCATCGGCGTCGCCGCGGCGCAGAGCCTCGGCGTGTCTCCCCGCCCCGTCCTGATGAGCGTGGCCGTGGCGGCGGCGGGCGCATTCCTGACGCCCATCGCCACCCCCACCAACCTGATGGTGATGGGGCCGGGAGGGTACGTCTTCAGCGACTACTGGAAGCTCGGCCTGCCGCTGCTGCTGTGGTTCTTCGTGGTGTCGGTGTTCATCGTCCCGCTCATCTGGCGGTTTTGAGTTCTGTGCGATCCTGATGCGCGCAACACGGCCCGCAAACATGATAGCCACACCACCGTACAATAACAAATCTTAGCTAAATCGCTGACCTGAGACAATAAAGTACATTACGTGTTGCTCGGCCCCAGCTATGCTGTCGCAACAAGGCAGCAGGGACCACCGCGCTTGCTGGCGTTCCGCCTGTCACGATCAAGCCCGTTGAGCTGAGAGAACGATGGGATCGCACCCCGACGTTTCTGCCGAAAACGACCGTCCCCTGGCGATGCGGCAATTCTCGACACGCGGGCTGCATCGCCGGGACCAATTCGAGGCCTGGCGGGGCATGCTGTCGGGCATCGTGGAGCTCCTGCCGGCAACGGCGCCGGCGCCGGCTTTCCCCGCCGATGCCGACGAGTGGGTCTTCGGTGACCTCCGGTTCGCCCGCTACGAGCTCGGCGATGCGCCCGCCCGGGCATGGCGCCACCGGCCCAACCTGCACAGCGACGACTGGTGCCTCGTCATCGCCTGGCCCCACGATACCGTGACCCCGGTCGTGTCCTTCCGCTCTCTCGCGCTGCCCTTCGAGGGGCGCGGGCGGGATGGCCGGGTCTTTACGCTGCATCTCCCCCGCCGGGGCGACCCGCGCGAGGCGGCTGACCTCGACGAGGTGCACGGCAGCGTGATCCAATCCCCCATGGCGGCGTTGCTTACAGATTACCTCATGAGCCTTGCGGCGCGACTGCCCTTCCTGACGGAGGTACAAGCAGACGCATTGGCTGAACCGACACGCCAGCTTGTCGCGGGCTGCGTGGCGCCGGGCCGGTCCCGGAGCATGGAAGCAGACTCGCCGCTCTCCTCCCTGCTTCTCGACAGGGCGCGCCACGTCGTGCGGCAGAACATGGCTTCTCCGGATTTCGGACCGGGGCAGCTCGTCCGGCTGCTCGCCGTGTCCCGCTCCAAGCTCTACCGCGTGCTGGAGGAATCCGGCGGCGTGGCCGCCTTCATCCAGCGTGAGCGCCTGCACCAGGCGCGACGTCTGCTCAGCGATCCCACCGAGATGCGCTCGGTCAATCTCATCGCCGCCGAAGTCGGCTTCCTCGATCACTCGACGTTCAGCCGTGCCTTCCGCAAGGAGTTTGAGCTCAGCCCGAGCGAAGCGCGGGAGGTGGCACTGGCCCAGCGCGTGACGCGTTGGCAACCGCCGCGCACCGCGGCGGGCGGTGCGGCACAAGCCTGAGCGTCGTGCCCGCGATCGGCGCGGGTCCGCGCCTCACCCTCCTCTACGCCGTGCTGTTCTTCGAGCTCGGCGTCAACCTGCCCTTCTTCCCCGTGTGGCTGCAATCGCGGTCGCTCGACGCTGCGGAGATCGGCTTCGTCCTGGCGCTTCCCTTCGCCCTGCGGATCGTCGCCAATCCCGCCATCGCGGCGCTGGCCGACCTGACCGGCCGCATCCGCCCCGCCATCATCGCCTGCGCGTGCGCCGCCGCTGCCGGTTTTCTGCTCCTCCCGTTGGCCCACGGCCTCGCCGCAATCGCGCTGGTCGTCGGGCTCATCGCTCTCGCGCAGGGTCCACTGATCGCGCTCACCGATGCCGCGACGCTTCGCATCCTCGTCGGGCAGACATCCGCGGAGCGACGCTACGGCCGCATACGCCTGGCCGGTTCCGTCGCCTTCGCGGCGGCGAGCTTCGCCGGCGGTGCCATCGTCGCGGAGCGCTCGCCCGGCGCCGTCGTCACGCTGCTCGGCGCCGCGGCGCTGGCTGTCGCGCTTGCCACGCTGGCACTGCCGGAGGTGGGGAAGACGGCCACTCCGGCGGCCGGCACCGTCCCGGCGGCTGCGGCCACGGCGGGTTACGGTGTTCTGGCCCTTGCGGTCACCGGGCCGGCGCTGGTGCAGGCAAGCCATGCCGCGGTGTACGCCTTCGGCACTCTGCACTGGCAGTCGCTGGGCTATTCCGGCACGACGCTGGGCATCCTGTGGTCCCTCGGCATTGCCGGGGAGGTGCTGTTCTTCCTCATGGCCGGCACGATTGCGGCGGGCGATGCGGGCGCTCTGCGGCTGCTGAGCGCGGGGGCCGCCGCTGCTGCGCTGCGCTGGGCGGTGATGGCGTTCGATCCTCCCCTGGCGGTGCTGGCTCCGCTGCAGCTGCTGCACGGGCTGAGCTTCGGAGCCACGCATCTCGGCAGCGTGTTCCTTCTCGCCGCCATCGCTCCGCAGGCCGGGAAGGCCCAGGCGCAGGCCTGGCTTGCCGCCGTGTGGGCCATCGCGATGGCAGCTCTCACCAGCCTCTCGGGATTCATGTCGGACAGCTGGGGGCAGGGCATCTACTGGCCCATGGTGTTCGTAGCCCTCGCCGGGCTGGCGCTCGTACGGGGCGTCGCGGTGGCTCGCCGTGGCGCGGCCGCCATCCCTGCGACCTCGAGCTGAAGTTTGGGATCGTGCGCGCAGGATTGGGATTCTGAGCCGATCCAACCCCCCGGGGCCGTTGCTACCACGCTGAGCGAGGCCCAAAGCCGTCACCGGCTGGGCCGCAGGGGCAGGTGCCGGAGATTCCCATGGGTGTGTCGACCGCGTCGTTCGGGGCCGGGACTTGACGGCCATGGATGCGGCGGGACCCGTGGCCGAAGCCAATGCACCCGTCTCGCGCCGCTCGCGCGGGGTTCGGTTCATGGTGCTGGGCGCCATGCTCTTCGCCTTCGGCGTCCTCGCCATCCTGCTGCCTGACGCCGCGACGGCGGCCACCGGCACCGGGCTCGGCATTCTCGTCCTGCTCGGCGGTGTCGTCATCATCGCGCAGACCCTGCGCGACCGGACATGGCACGGCTTCCGCTGGCAGTTGCTGTTCGGGGCAGCCGAAGTGGTGGGGGGGCTGCTCATCATCGTCAAGCCGATGAAGGGCGCCGCGGCCATCGCCCTCGTCGTCACCGTCGTGCTTGCCGTGCAAGGCATCACGCAGCTCGGGCTCGGCCTGCGCATCAGGCCCGAGCGTGGCTGGTTTTGGCCGGTTGCGGCCGGCCTGGTCACCCTTGCGGTGGCGGTTGGGCTGGTGCTGCGCTTCCCCTACCCTTCCGTCGAAACCGCGGGCGAGATGGCCGGGCTCGCCATGGCGCTGGCCGGCCTGGCCTTCCTCGTCATGGGCGCCAGCTGGCTCGCACCACGCGGGGAGGCGGCGCGATGACCGGCTCCCTCTCCCGCATGGCCGCCGCCGTCGCACTCGCCACGCTGGCCGGTGCCTGTGGCGGGGACGACGGCACGACCGCGAAGGGTCCTGCCCGCCCTGTGCGGACGATAACGGTGGCGGCCGCCGAGGCAGGGGCCGTCACGACGTTCTCCGGCCGCATCGAGGCGGCCGACACGGTGTCCCTCGCCTTCCGCATCCCCGGCCGGGTCAGCGAGCGCCTCGCCGGGGTCGGCGCCGCGGTCAAGGACGGGCAGTTGCTGGCCAGGCTGGATCCCGAGACGGAGCTGAACGAGCTTCGCTCGGCTCGCGCGGCACTGGCTGCAACGGAGGGCGTGCTGCGTCAGGCGCAAGGCCGTTTCGAGCGCCAGTCCCACCTTCACCAGCGCGGGGTGACGTCCACCGCCGACCTGGAGGCGGCCGAGCAGGCCCGGAAGGCCGCCGGTGCCCAGGTCGAGGCGGCGGCCGCGCAGGTCCGCATCGCCGAGGACGTCGTCGGCTTCACGGAGCTGCGTGCCGACGCGCCGGGCGTCGTGACGGCCGTCGGGGCCGAGCCGGGCGAGGTCGTCCAGGCCGGCCGCATGGTGCTGCGGATGGCGCGCAGGGACGGACGCGACGCCGTCTTCGACCTTCCGGCGGATGCGCTCGACGCTTTCGGGCCTGACGAGCGGGTCAGCGTGCAGTCCGCGGCGGATCCTTCGGTGCGGGCGGCGGGCCGGGTTCGTGAGATCTCGCCGCAGGCCGACCCCGTGACCCGGCTGTTCCGCGTGCGCGTCGGACTGGCCGATCCTCCGACGGGACTGAACCTCGGCCAGTCCGTCCAGGGCTCTTTCTCGCCCGGGCCGTCCGGCGGGTTCACCATCCCGGCCACGGCACTCGTGCGAAGCGGTCCCGAGCCCGCCGTCTGGGTGGTCGATCCGCTGAAGGAGACCGTGGCGCTGCGGCCGGTGCAGGTGGAGCGGGACGACCCGGCGACGGTGGTGGTCGCCAAGGGTCTTGCGCCCGGCGACGTGGTGGTGACCGCCGGCGTCAACGGCTTCCAGCCCGGACAGAAGGTGCGACTGGCGGGGGTTGAGCCGTGAAGCGTTTCAACCTCTCTGACTGGGCACTGCGCCACACCTCCCTCGTCGTCTACCTGATGATCGTGGCGGTGGCCGCGGGCGTGCTTGCGTTCAACCGCCTTGGGCGCGCCGAGGACCCCTCCTTCGTCATCAAGACCATGGTCGTCTCGGCTGCGTGGCCCGGCGCGACCCAGGAGGACATGCTGAAGCAGGTGACCGAGCGGCTGGAACGCACGCTCGAGGAGACGCCCGACGTCGACTTCCTGCGCAGCTACACGACGCGCGGCATCACCACGATCTTCGTCAACCTGAAGCAGTCGGTGCCCGGCGCGCGGGTGCAAGGCATCTGGCAGGAGGCTCGCAACCTCGTCGGCGACATGCGCCACACTCTGCCGCAGGGCGTGCTGGGGCCGTTCTTCAACGACCGCTTCGGCGACACGTTCGGCATCATCTACGGCTTCACCTCCGATGGCTTCAGCCGGCGCGAACTGCGGGACCGGGTCGAGGACATCCGCTCCGACCTGCTGCAGGTGCCGGACGTCTCCAAGATCGACATCATCGGAGCGCAGGACGAGCGGATCTTCATCGAGTTCTCGACGCAGGAACTGGCGCGGCTCGGCATCGATCGCGGCGCGCTGATCGCCGCGCTGCAGAGCCAGAACGTCGTGCGCCCGTCCGGCAGCGTCGACACCGACAAGGAGCGCCTGACGGTGCGGGTATCCGGCGCCTTCTCCGGCGAGGAGGACTTGCGCAACTTCAGCTTCGCGGTCGGCGACCGGATGGTTCGCCTCGCCGACATCGCCACGATCCGGCGCGGCTTCGCCGACCCGTCCCAGCCGATGTTCCGCGTCAACGGAAAAGAGGCCATCGGGCTGGCCATCGCCATGCGCGACGGCGGCGACATCCTTTCGCTCGGCAAGGCCGTCAAGGAGGCGATGTCCCGCGTCCAGGCCGACCTGCCGCACGGCATCGAGGCGACGCTCGTCGCCGACCAGGCGGTGACGGTGGACCACGCCATCGCCGACTTCATGACGTCGCTCTGGCAATCCGTCGCGATCATTCTCGTCGTCAGCTTCATCGCGCTCGGCGTGCGCGCGGGTCTCGTGGTGGCGCTCGCCATCCCGCTGACGCTCGCCATTGTCTTTGCGCTGATGGACCTCGCCCATATCGACATGCAACGCGTGTCGCTGGGCGCGCTGATCATTGCGCTGGCGCTGCTCGTCGATGATGCGATGACGACGACGGACGCCACAGTCTCGCGGCTGGCAGCGGGCGAACCCAAGCGCGAGGCGGCGACGTTCGCCTTCCGCCACTACGCCATGGCGATGCTGGCCGGGACCCTCGTCACGATCGCGGGCTTCGTGCCGATCGGCTTCGCGGCGAGCTCGGCCGGCGAATACACCTTCTCGCTCTTCGCGGTCGTCAGCATCGCGCTGATCGTGTCGTGGTTCGTGGCCGTCGTGTTCGCGCCGGTGCTGGGCGTCGCCATCCTGAAGCCGCCGGCCCAGACGGGAACGTCCGAGGGCGGCCTGGTGAAGGCCTTCCGAGGCCTGCTCGCCACCGCAATAAATATGCGATGGATCACGATCGCGGCGACGCTCGGCCTGTTCGTGCTGGCGCTGCTCGCCCTGCCGCTGGTGCCGCGCCAGTTCTTCCCGGCCTCCGACCGCACGGAACTCCTCGTCGACCTCCGCCTGCCGCAGGGCGCCTCGATGCAGGCGAGCGAGGATGTCTCAGCCCGTTTCGACGCTCTGCTCAAGGGCGATCCCGACGTCGACCGCTGGAGCACCTATGTCGGGCAGGGTGCCATCCGCTTCTACCTGCCGCTGAACGCGCAGCTGCCCAACCCCTTCTTCAGCCAGGCCGTCGTGGTGGCGAAGGACGTCGATGCCCGGGACAGGCTGCAGAAGAAGCTCGAGACGAAACTCGCCACCGACTTCCCCGGACTCGTCACCCGGGTCTACCCGCTGGAACTCGGGCCGCCCGTCGGCTGGCCGGTCCAGTACCGTATCAGTGGTCCGGATATCGCCAAGGTACGCGACACCGCGATGCAGGTGGCACAGGTCGTGGCGGGGAACGGGGCGATCAAGCAGGTCGCCTTCGACTGGATCGAGCCCTCGCGCGAACTTCGCCTGCGCGTCGACCAGGACGAGGTCCGCCGCCTCGGCCTCAGCTCGCAAGCCGTCGCGGCCGCGCTGGGGACGGCGCTGACGGGAGCCCCGATCACGCAGGTCCGCGACGACATCTACCTCGTCGACGTGGTCGCCCGGGCCAGGGACGACGAGAGAGCGACGGTGGAGACGCTGCGCTCCCTGCAGGTCGCCACCCCTTCCGGCCGAACCGTGCCGCTCTCGCAGTTCGTCACCTTCGAGTACGGCCAGGACTACCCGCTCGTGTGGCGGCGCGACCGCGTGACGACACTTACCGTGGAGGCGGACATCCGTCCCGGCACGCTGCCCGACCCCGTGGTGGCGCAGATCGAGCCGGCCCTCGCCAAGCTGCGCGCCAGCCTGCCGGCGGGGTACCGCATCGACACCGGCGGCACGGTGGAGGAGAGCGCCAAGTCGCAGGCTTCCGTCGTCGCCGTCGTCCCGCTGATGATCTTCCTGATGCTCACCGTGCTGATGGCGCAGCTGCAGAGCTTCGGCCGGCTCGCGGTCGTCGTCAGCATCGCGCCGCTCGGCCTCATCGGCATCGTCCTGGCCCTGCTGGTCTTCAACCGGCCGCTCGGCTTCGTCGCCATCCTCGGCGTGCTCGCCCTGATCGGCATCATTATCAAGAACGCCGTCATCCTCGTCGGCCAGATCGAGGCCGAGCGGGAAGCGGGCAAGACGGTCAAGCAGGCCGCCATCGACGCCAGCACCACGCGCTTCCGACCGATCATGCTCACGGCCGTCTCGACCGTGCTGGGCATGATCCCGATTGCGCCGACCGTGTTCTGGGGGCCGATGGCCTTCGCCATCATGGGCGGGCTGCTGGTGGCCACGCTGCTAACCCTCGTCTTTCTGCCGACGCTCTACGTCACAGCCTTCGAACGCGGGGAGACAGCTCCGCCCGCGCCCGCGCCGACCGAACCCGCGGAGGCGACGCCATGAGCCGCTTGGCCAAGAGCCGCTCCATGCGCGCCGCGCTCCTCCTTGCCGCGGCGATGCCATTGCTCTCCGCCTGCGGTGACGGCCAGGACGACGAGGCGGCCAGGGGCCGCCCCGTCGGCGTGGTCGTCGTCGAGCCGGCGACGCTCACCGAGGAGGTGCGCGTCACGGGCGACATCCAGGCCCGCAAAGACGTGGAGGCGGCCTTCCGGATCGGTGGGCGCGTCATCGAGCGCAAGGCCGAGATCGGCGCGCGCCTCGCCGCCGGCGATTTGATCGCCCGCCTTGATCCCGCGACCGAGGAGAACGCCCTGAAGGCAGCCCGCGCGACGCTCACCGCGGCGCGTGGCGAGGTCTCCACGGCGCGCAACAGCTACGAGCGCCAGGAGCGACTGCTGGCCCAGGGCTTCACCACCCGGCCACGCTACGACCAGGCCCGGCAGGACTACGAGACTGCCCTCGCCCGGCTGGAGGACGCCGAGGCCCGGGCCGACGCGACGCGCGACCGGCTCGGCTTCACCGAGCTGAAGGCCGATGCGGCCGGCACCGTGACCGCAATCGGCGCCGAGCCGGGCGAGGTCGTGCAGCCCGGCCAGATGGTGGTCCGCATCGCGCGGGACGATGGCCGCGACGCGGTGGTGGAGGTGCCAGCCGCCCTTCTGCAGTCGGGTTCCTCGGCCAAGGCCGTGCGCGTTTCGCTGGTGTCCGATCCGTCGGTGACCGCCGCGGGCCGCGTGCGCGAGGTGTCGCCCGAGGCCGATCCGGTGACGCGAACCTTCCGCGTGCGCATAGGCCTCGAGGATCCGCCCGAGGCAATGCGCCTCGGCGCACCCGTGACCGCGGCGGTCGATCTCGCGTCCAACGTGGTGGTCGCCATCCCGGCCTCGGCGCTGACCGCCGCGGGACCGGCGCCTGCCGTGTGGGTCGTCGATCCCGCCACTTCGGCCGTCGCCCTGCGCCCTGTCGAGATCCTCCGTTTCGAAACGGGCCGGGCCATCGTGGCCGAGGGCCTGGAGCCCGGCGACATCGTCGTCACGGCGGGAACGCAGGCCCTGCATCCGGGGCAGAAGGTGCGCACGCCGGACCAGACGAAGCCAGATGAAAACGGCGACAGGAAAGCCAAGAGCGCCTCTTCAGAGAACACCGTCACGGAGGTCAGGGGATGAAGGCCGGAAGCGAGGCCGCGCAGGGCGAAAAGTCTGCGATGCAGAAGATGCTCGACGCGGTCGAACGCGTCGGAAACATGGTCCCGCATCCGGTGGTGATCTTCCTGATCCTCATCGCGGTCGTGATCGTGCTGTCGGCAGTGCTCTCCATCTTCGGCACGTCGGTGACGATCGAGGCCATCAATCCCGACACGAACAAGATCGAGCAGTCGACGACGCACATCCGGAGCCTGCTCAGCATCGAGGGCATCCGCTTCCTCTATTCGTCGCTCATCCCGAACTTCATGAGCTTCACGGCCGTCGGCCTGATGATCGGCGCCATGATCGGTGCCGGCGTCGCCGAGGCCTCGGGCATGGTCAATTCGCTCATCCGCAAGCTCGTGCTGGTGTCGCCGGCCTGGGCGCTGACCTACATCCTCGCCTTCGTCGGCATCATCTCCAGCATCGCCGCCGACGCCGGCTACCTCGTTCTGATCCCGCTTGCCGGCGTGGCCTATATGAGCGTCGGACGCCATCCTCTTGCCGGCCTGGCGCTGGGTTTCGCAGCGGTGGCGGGCGCCTTCACGATCAACATGCTGATCAAGCCGCTCGACGCGGTGCTTGTCGAGTTCACCAACGACGCCGGCCGGCTCGTCAACCCGAACACGAATATCGGCCTCGCCGCGAATTTGTGGTTCTCCATCGCCTCCGTGCTGTTCCTCACGGTCATCATCGCCTTCATCACCGACCGGGTGATCTCGCCCCGGCTCGGCGTCTACGACCCCAAGGACAGCCAGGTCGAAACCAAGACGGGCGCCGGCCTGTCCGATGCCGAGTCGAAGGGCCTGCGTTACGCGCTCTTCGGGCTGATCGGCGTCGCCGTCGTCTTCGCGCTGCTGACGCTGCCGCCGGGTGCGCCGCTGCGCAACCCCATGACAGGCGAGCTCATCGGCAACTCGCCCTTCATGAACGGCCTGATCGGCCTGATCATGATCACCTTCCTGACCACGGGCTGGGCCTACGGTGTCGGCGCAGGCACGCTGAAGACCCTGACCGACGTCATCAAGGCCATGGAGAAGGCGGTGACGGGTCTCGGCCCCACCATCTTCCTGCTCTTCGTGCTCAGCCAGTTCGTGGCCTATTTCACCTATACGAACATCGGCACGATCATGGCGCTCAGCCTGTCTGACGTGCTGCAATCCGCCAATATCGGCGCGCTGCCGCTGCTGCTCGGCTTCATCGTCGTGGTCGCCCTCATCGACCTGCTGCTGACCGGCGCCATCGCGAAATGGGCCATCTTCGCGCCCGTCTTCGTGCCGCTGCTGATGAAGCTCGGCGTCGAGCCGGAGGCGGTGCTCGCGGCCTATCGCGTCGGCGACTCGCCAATGAATGCCATCACGCCCCTCAACGCCTATTTCGCGGTCGTCGTCGGCTTCATGCAGAAATACGACAAGTCCGCCGGCGTCGGCACGGTTGTGGCGCTGATGCTGCCCTACGTCGTCACGATGTTCGTGCTCTGGACGGCCCTGTTCGCAGCCTGGAAGGCCCTCGGCCTGCCCTGGGGCCTCTGACGCATCGAAGCGCCGCAGGATCTCTCCCACACTCGCGAGATCGCCATGGACGTCACCCTCGCCGGCGGGACACTGGAAACGCTCCACACCGGGCTTGCGGTGGTGACGACCCATACCGGGCCGGGCAACCCGCTCGGAGGCACGGGGGCGGCGCTGGACCGGCTGGCGAGCGGTACTCTCTCGCGGGCGCTGGCCGCGGGGGATCTCGCCGCGAAGCCGGGCTCCAGCCTGCTCCTCGCGGGTGTTCCCGGCCTGTCCTGCGAGCGCATTCTGCTGGTGAGTGCGGGACCGGCCGGTGCGGCAGGTGACGATGCCTTCCGTGCCGCGATGCGCGCCGCCGCGAGCGCCCTGGCGGCATCGCCGGCGCGTGACGCCGCCATTGCGCTGGGCGATCTGCAGGTAAAGGGACGCGACATCGTGTGGCAGGTGCGCGAGGCGACGCGCATCCTCGCCGAGTCCGCCTACCGCTTCGCCCTGCCCGGCCGGCCGGCCCGCGGCCCTGAAAGGAGTATCGGCAGCGTGTTGCTGGTGCTGCCGGGTTCATTGACGGGGGCGCAGGCGTCCGCGCATCGGCAGGGGCTCGCCATTGCCGAAGGGGTAAAGCTCGCCCGCACGCTCGGCGACCTGCCCGGCAATGTCTGCAACCCCGCCTATCTCGCCACCGTGGCCCGCGACATGGCGAGCGATCTTCCGCTCGAGGTGGATGTGCTGGAGAGGCCGCAGGTCGAGGCGCTCGGCATGGGTGCCTTCCTTGCCGTGGGCAGGGCCTCGGCGAATCCGTGCCGTCTCATTGTGCTCCGCCACCGCGGCGGCATGGACGATTCCCCGCCAGTGGTCCTCGTCGGCAAGGCGGTCACCTTCGACACCGGCGGCGTCTCGCTGAAGCCGGGAGCCGGGATGGACGAGATGAAATTCGACATGAGCGGCGGCGGCGCGGTGCTGGGCGCCATGCTGACGACTGCGCGGCTCGGCCTGCCCGTCAACGTCGTCGGCATCGTCGCTGCGGCGGAAAACATGCCGGGCGGTGAGGCGACCCGCCCCGGGGATGTCGTCGTCACCATGTCGGGCAAGACGGTCGAGATCCTGAACACCGACGCCGAAGGCCGCCTGCTGCTCTGCGACACGCTCACCTATGCCGAGCGGTTCTCGCCGGCGGCGGTCGTCGACGTCGCCACACTGACCGGCGCCTGCGTGATCGCCCTGGGCCGTCATCCGCACGGGCTCTTCGCCAATGACGATGGGCTCGCCGGCGAGCTGCTCGCAAGCGGAGAGGCGGCGGGCGACCGGGCGTGGCGGCTGCCGCTGTGGGACGATTATCTCGACCAGCTCGACAGCAACTTCGCCGACCTCGCCAATATCGGCGGCCAGCCGGCGGGTGCGGTCACCGCGGCCGTGTTCCTGTCGCGCTTCGCCCAGGCTTTCCCATGGGCCCACCTCGATATCGCCGGGACGGCCGCCCTGTCGGGACCCGCCAAGGGCTCGACCGGCCGGCCCGTGCCGCTGCTGGCCGAGTTCCTGATGCGGCGCGCCGCCGCGGCGGGCTGAGCCGCACGACGTGACCGGCCAGACCCTCGCCGCCTTCGAACCCCTGCTGCCGGCCGAGCGCGTCATCGTCGCGGAGCTGCGCAGCGGCGACTTCGACCGGCTTGGCGACGGCACCCGGCCGGAGGGGCCGGCCGAAGACCGGGTCGTCCGGGCTCAGTTCCTGCGCTTTCTGCTGCTCGGCGGCGAGGGCGAGGTCCGCCTCCACGAGAAGGGTGTGCGGGTCAGCGGCGGCTTCATCTCAGGGGCCCTCGACCTTGAAGGGTGCCGCGTGCCGCGCGACATCGGCCTCAAGGACTGCCGCTTCGACGCACCGGTGCTGCTGCGCTCGGCCGTGATCGACAATCTTTTCCTCGACGGCTCGGCTGTCCCGGGGATCGATGCCGACAGGCTGGAGGCGCGCGGCGGGGTGACGCTGCGGGGCGCCGACATCGCCGGCACGCTTTCCCTGGCGGGCGCCACGCTGGGCGGCGAGCTCTCCTGCGACGGCGCCACCCTGCGCCTTCCGCGCGAGACCGTGCTGGCAGCCCCCGGCCTGCGCGCCAGCGCCGTCCTGCTGCGCGGCACGACCGTCGAAGGCGGTCTCGACCTGCAGGGTGCGCGCCTGGAGGCCGGCGTCGAGGGCCAGGGCCTCACCATCGAGCAGCCGGAAGGCATCGCGCTGAACGCGGCCTCGCTCGAGGCGGGCGGCAATGTCTCACTGCGGCTGGCGACCATCTCGGGCACGGTCAGGCTCTCCGGCGCGGCGATCGAGGGCGATCTCGATTGCCGGGGGGCGACGCTGTCGGCCTCCACCGGGGATGCCCTCGACCTCGGCCGCGCACAGGTGCAGGGCGGGTTCCTGCTGCGGGACGGCGCCAGTGTGACGGGTGTGCTCGACCTCACCGGCGCCGGGATCGGAACGCTTCACGACGACTATCCGGCGTGGCCCGGCCCGGGGGACCTGCTGCTCAACCGCTGCATCTACGGCGCCTTCATCGACGGGCCGGTCGACGCGCGGGGACGGATCGATTGGCTTTCCCGGCAGACGCCGGGCCGCTGGAAGGAGGATTTCTGGCCGCAGCCCTACGAGCAGCTGGCCAGCGTCTTCCGCGAGATGGGCCACGAGGAAGACGCGCGCCGCGTGCTGATGGAGAAGGAACGGCTGCAGCGTGCGGCGCGGCGGGCGCGCACGCGCCGGCCGCTCTGGCGCTTCGCGCTGGCGGCCAAGGACGCCGTGCTCGGCGTCACGCTCGGCTATGGGCGCCAGCCGCTTCTCGCCTTCGTCTGGCTGTTCCTGTTCTGGCTGGTCGGGGTCGGCGTCTTCGCTCATGCAGACACGGTGGGATCGCTGAAGCCCAACAGCGCGGTCGTCCTGCGATCGGCCGAATGGACGGGCTGCCGCATGCCGCAGGGCACGTCGGTCGAGCTGCCGGGTGGCGCGACGGTGCCAGGCCGCGCCAGGCCGGGGCAGCCACAGTTGCACTGCTACCGCGAGCAGTTCGAGGCGCTGAGCTATCCGGAGTTCAACGCCTGGATGTTCTCGCTGGACGCACTGTTCCCGGTCTTCGAGATCGGCCAGCGCGACTTTTGGCGCCCGGATCCGGCGCAGCCCTTCGGCGGCGTGACGATCACATATTTCTACCTGGAGTCGGTGGTGGGCTGGGCACTCAGCCTGCTTGCGGTTGCCGGCTTTTCCGGGTTGGTGAAGTCGCGCTGACGGCGCGAGCGGGACCGGGGGAGATCGAGATGAGCGGAACGGCAGAGAAGACGAGGAGCGGGCGACGTCCGGCCGCGGCGCAGCCGGCCCGTGCGGAGCTTGCGGTGGACCTTGCCCTGCAGGGCGGCGGCTCGCACGGGGCATTCACCTGGGGTGTGCTCGACCGAGTCCTGGAGGAGGACTGGGTCGTCATCAACGGCGTCTCCGGAACGTCGGCCGGGGCAATGAACGCGGCGGTGATGGCGTCCGGACTCGCCAAGGGCGGCCGCGAGGGTGCACGGAGGGCGCTGGAGGATTTCTGGCGCAAGACCGCCGATGCCGCGCGCTACAGCCCGTTCCAACGCAGTCCGCTCGACATGCTGCTCGGCCGCTGGACGCTCGACAACTCGCCGCTGTTCGTCGCGATGGAGATGATGTCGCGGGTGGTGTCCCCCTACGACCTCAACCCCCGCGGCGTGAACCCGCTGACCGAGATTCTGTTGGAGTGCGTGGATTTCCCGGCCATCGCAGGGGGAGAGGTGCAGCTCTTCGTCACCGCCACCAATGTGCGGACCGGCCGGGGCCGTGTGTTCCGCAATCACGAGCTGAGCCCCGACGTGCTGCTCGCCTCAGCCTGCCTGCCGACCCTCTTTCAAGCCGTCACCATCGACGGCGAGGACTACTGGGACGGCGGCTACTCCGGCAACCCCACCATGACGCCGCTGATCCGGGATTCCGACGCACTCGACACCATCCTCGTGCAGATCAACCCCATCGAGCGGCCGGGCACGCCGCGCTCGGCGCGCGACATCATCAACCGCCTGAACGAGGTCTCCTTCAACGCCGTGCTCCTGAAGGAACTGCGCATGATGGCCCTGCTCCGGCGCACCGCCAGCCCCGGACGTGGCGAGTGCGAGCGCTGGGCAAGGATGCGCCTGCATCGGGTGTCCTCCGACCTCATGGTGGAGCTCGGCTACAGCTCCAAGCTCAATGCCGAGTGGGAGTTCCTGACCATGCTGCGCGACGCCGGCCGCCGCGCGGCGGAGGATTTCTACCGCGCCCACAGCGACGACCTCGGCGTCCGCTCCTCGCTCGACATCGACGCCCTGCTGGAAGGCGTCTGACCCATGAGAGATTGCGCCAACCCTATCTTCCCCGGCCGGAGCCGCGCAGCGGCGGAGGGCAAGGGGCTCCAGAGAAAGCTATGTTTCCTGGAGCCCGAGACGAGTCCCAAACAGTGCTGGATCCCTTTCCCGGCCCTTCGGCCCGCCGGGGATGACAACGATCTGCGGATCGCTCCCCGGACTGTCTCATGACCCCCATCGCGTGGACCGGCGCGATCATCGCGGGGACCATGGTCCTGTTCATCTGGAACCGGGTGCCGGTGACAGTGGTCGCCATCGGCTCGGCGCTGGCGCTGTGGGCGACGGGCATTGTGACCCTGCCGGAGGCGCTGCAAGGCTTCGGTGACACCTCCGTCGTGTTCATCGCCAGCCTTTTCGTCGTCAGCTCCGCGCTCGATGCCACCGGTGTGACGGCCTGGGTGGGGCAGAAGCTCGTCGGCGATCCCGGCACGGGCGGCTTTCCCCGATTGCTGATGACGCTGATGCTGCTGGCGGCCGGCCTCACGGCGCTGATCAGCGCCAACGGCGCGGTGGCCGCGCTGCTGCCGGTGGCGAGCGTCGCCGCCATCCGGCTCTCGGTTGCGCCGTCGCGGGTGCTGCTGCCGCTCGCCTTCGCCGCGCATGCGGGATCCAACCTCGTGCTCACCGGCGCGCCCAAGAACGTGCTCGTATCCGATGCGCTGCTCGATGCCGGAATGCAGGGCTTCGGCTACCTCGAATTCGCCCTGGTCGGCGTACCGCTCGTCATCGGGACGGTGATCATCGTCCGGCTGTTCGGCGGCGCCTTGCTGCCGGAGCGCACGAGCCGCAACATGCCCGCTGATCTCAGCCGTCACGCCCGGGTGCTGGTGGAGCAATACGGGCTCGCATCCGGCACGTTCAAGCTACGCGTACGGGAGGGATCGCCCCTGGCCGGGCGTGCGCCGTCACAATCGGACCTGTTGCCGCCCGGGCTGAGGCTGGTCTCGACGCTGGCGGGCGCCCATGGCGGCCCCGTCTCGGGCGTTCTTGCTGCCGGCGACATGCTGATGGTGCAGGGCGAGCCGGCGATGGCGGCCGCCTTTGCCGAGGAGAGCGACCTCAGTTTCCGCGACCTCCGCGAGGATGGAGGCGAGACGCTGCTGAGCCGCAACACTGGCCTGGCCGAGATCGTCATTCCGCCCCGGTCGGCGCTCGTGGGGCGGCAGGCCTTCCCCGGCATGATCACGCCGGAGGGCGACCTCGTGATCCTCGCCATCCAGCGCAACGGGCAGGACGTGGCGGAGGGCGGGATCGAACTCGCGCCCGGCGACACGATCCTCCTGCAGGGCACCTGGAAGGCGCTCGACCAGCGCCTCGGCACTCCCGAGGTGCTGATCGTCGACTCACCGGATCTCGTCCGGCGGCAGGCCGTGCCGCTGGGCGCGGGAGCGCGCATCGCGCTCGGCACGATGGGCGGCATGGTCGTGCTGCTGGCGACCGGGCTGGTGCCCCCGGCCGTGGCCGGTCTGCTCGCCGCCGGGGTGCTGCTCGTCTCGGGCGTGGTGAGCCTCGATGCGGCTCACCGCTCGATCAACTGGACGACGGTCATCCTGGTCGGCGCCATGATGCCGCTCTCGCTCGCCATGGAGCGCACCGGCGCTGCCCAGCTGCTCGCTGACGGCCTCGTGACCGCTGCCGGGCCGCTGGGCCCCACGGCTCTGCTGGCCGGCCTGTTCGTCCTCACCGCGACGCTGGGGCAGATCATGAGCAACACCGCGACGACGCTCATCGTCATCCCCGTCGCGCTGGCGGCCGCCGTGGGGATGGGCGTTTCGCCACGCCCGGTGATGATGAGCCTGTGCGTGGCGGGCGCCGCCTCGTTCATGACCCCCGTCGCGACGTCCACCAACCTGATGGTGATGGGTCCCGGCGGCTACAAGTTCGGCGACTATTGGCGCCTCGGCACGCCGCTGATGGCGCTCTACTTCGTAGTGGCGGTCTTCCTCGTGCCGCTGATCTGGCGGTTCTGAGCAGGTCGTCCTTGCGAGGAGCAAAGCGACGAAGCAATCCAGGGCCGATGCCGGGCGATCGCCAAGAGGCCTGGGTTGCTTCGCTGCGCTCGCAACGACGACCTGGTCCTCAGCTCGTGGCCAGCAGAATGGCCAGCCGGCAGCCGGTCAGGTACTCGTCGAGTTCGACATATTCCTTCACGGTGTGCACCTCGCGCTGACCGGCGCCGATGGTCACGGTCGGGATGCCGTGGCGGCCGTCGAGCCAGTTGGCGTCGAGCCCGCCCGGGGAGAAGACGAGGTTCGGCGCGAGGCCGAGCGCCTTCATGGCCGTCGTGGCGCGTGTCACGGCCGGGCTGTCGTCGGGCACGCGGAACGGCGGATAGGCCGGCACATGGGTGAACTTCACCTCGGCCGGGTTGCCGTCGGCATCCTTCACCTGCGCCTGCGCGGCCTTGAAGGCGGCCTCGTAGCCCTTGGCGATCTTGGTCGCGAAGGCGGATTCGGGGCTGCGCGCCTCGCCGCGGATGTACACGTAGTCCGTGACGACGTTGGTGGCGTCGCCAGCCGGCTTGCCATTCTTACCGCCGAAGACGCCGACATTGCTGGTGCCGTAGCCGTCGTCCTTCTTCACCTTGCCGAACCAGCCGGTCCGCTGCGCCTCGGCGAGTGCGATGGCGCCGACGAGCGTGGCCGAGATCCCCTTCTCGGGCGCCAGGCCGGCATGGGCCGCCTTGCCGTGGATCTCAACCTCCCAGTTCTCCTGTCCAACGGCCCCGGTGATCAGGTCGTCGGGCTTCTGGCTGTCGACGTTGAAGCACATGGTGGGGTTGAGCAGGTCGGCGGCCTTGAGCTCGCGCGCTCCATGAAGTCCGCTTTCCTCGCGCACCGTGAAGAGCAGCGTGATCGGGGGGTGGGGCAGTTTGTGCTTCAGCAGGGTCTCGGCCAGTGTCACCAGCACGCCGCAGCCGGTGCGGTTGTCGCCTCCGAGCGCCGTCGTGCCGTCGGAGACCACGCGCCGTCCCTCGACGCGCGGCTTGGCTCCGGCGCAGAGCGGCACCGTGTCGAGATGCGTCGCGAACATGATGCGCGGACCGGGCGCGGTGCCCGGCAGGTCGACAATGAGGTTGCCCGTCTGGGTGGGCAGCGGGATGCGCGTGTGGGCGTCGTCGTGGCGGATGGCCGCGGCGGGCACGCCCGCCTTCAGCAGCGCGTCGCTCACGGCCTTGCCGATCGCGGCCTCCTCGCCGGTGACGCCTTCGACGGACAGGAAGTCGAGGAGATGCCGCTCGGCGGCTTCTGCGTCGAGGGGAACGGAAGCTCCGCCCATGGGGTATCCTCCGGTAGTTGAGATGTCTGGACGTCGATCAGGGGCAGGGACCGGTGAACCGGCGGCCGCTGCGATCCTGGAAGATGCAATCGTTCGGGGTCGTGGCCCGGCCGATCAGGGCCCCGGCCGCTCCGCCGGCGATGGCGCCGACGGCGGCTCCCCGCCCGCCATTGATGGCCGAGCCGACGAGGGCGCCCGAGCCGGCGCCGATGGCGGCCCCGCCCAGGGTGCGCTGCGACTGGGAACTCGTGTCGCAGCCGGCAAGCGCCAGAACGACGGGGACGATCAGAAGATATCGCATCGCGTCTCTCCCTTTCCGTGCCGGACCTGATTTCAGCCCGTCATCGCCCGGGGCGGCGCGCGAATACGCCATTCCCCTGCTTCTGTGGAGAAAAGTTAGGCTTCTGCTCCGTCGCGGTGATGCGCAGGGAATCCCAATGCTGTGCCGCGCGTCTATTTCTCGGTCGCGTCCAGGCACAGTGGTTCAGGCTTCCGTGAGCCTCGCATAGGCACCGGCCAGCGCCAGGATGATGACGCCGTAGAGGATCTGCTTCACCGGCTCGTGCACGTCGGTGAGCGTCAGGATGCTGGTGAGGACCGTCAGGATCAGCGCGCCGATGATGGTGCCGGAATAGCCGCCGCGGCCGCCGAAGATCGACGTGCCGCCGATGACGACACACGCGACGGAGGGCAGCAGGTAGCCGTCTGCGAGGCTGAGGTCGGCGGCGTTGGTGACCCCGACGAGGACGAGGCCGGCGATCGAGGCGAGGAGTGCGCACAGCACGTAGTCGACGAAGAGCACGCGCCAGACCCGCACGCCCGCGAGTTGCGCGGCCTCGCGGTTGTCGCCGACCGCATAGAGCAAGCGCCCGAAGCCGGTCCGGTTGAGGCCGAAGATCATGAGAGCGGCGATGCCGGCCCACAGGAACAGGCTGACGGGGATGAGGTCGAGCACCTTGCCGCCGCCGATGAACTGGATGATCTCGGGCACCCGCGGCTGGCTCGCCATCATCTGTTGGCTGTAGACGATCATGATGCCGCCGGTCATCAGGCTGGTGCCGAGCGTCATGACGAGCGGCTGCACCCGCAGCAGCGCCACCCCGATGCCGTTGACGACGCCGACCACGAGGCCGAGGAGCAGGGCGAGGCCGATGGCGACGGTTTCGCCGGACGAGGCGTTGGTCGCGAGCAGATAGGCGGACCCGGTGGCGACCGCCGCGACCGAGAGGTCGATGCCGCCGGTCAGCATCACCAGCGTCTGGCCCGCACCGAAGATGGCCAGCGGCGCCGCGAAGAGCAGCGCATTCGACGCCCAGAGCGGGTTCACGGTTCCGGGCCGGATAATCTCGATCGCCGCGACGAACAGGGCGAGCAGGATGACCAGCACCACATTGGTGCGGGTGCGCAGGAAATCGAGGACGGCGCTCACCGGCGCTTCTCCTGCACATAGGCGTAGAGGCCGCCGACCATGACGACGACGACGATGAGCGAGCCCTGGATGACCTGCCCGTAGTTCGGGTCGATGCCGAGAAAGACGAGGTCCATCGGCACGAGAGTCAGCAGGATGGCGGCGATGACGGGGCCCACCATGCCGCCGCGGCCGCCATTCAGGCTGACGCCGCCGATGACGATCGCCGCCACGCTGCTCAGCGTGTAGTAGGTGCCGGCCAGAGGAGCGCCGATGCCGGTGGTCATGGTGAGCGCCATGCCGGCGAGCGCGCAGGCCATGCCGCTGAAGATGTAGGCCACGGTGCGCGCGAAGCGGACATCGACGCCGCTGCGGAACGCCGCGACGGGGTCGCTGCCGGCGGCATAGATCAGCAGGCCCAGCCGGCTCAGCCGCAAGGGCAGCCACACGGCCGTGACGGCCAGGACCATGACGATGAGGGCGTTCGGCGTCCACTCCCAGACATCGATGCCGGCGGCGATGTTGAGATAGGCGGCCGGGGCGCCGCCTCCGGGCCGTTCCATGATCAGCAGCGCCACGCCGGCCCAGATGAAGCCGGTGGTGAGCGTGACCACCACGTCGGGAATTCGGGAGACGGCTGCGATGACGCCGTTGACGAGCCCCATTAGCGCCCCGCACAGGAGCACGAACAGCGAGAGCCCGAGCGACTGCGGGAACGTCGCCTGCACCATCGTGCTCGCCGCTATGACGTTGCACACGGCGATCATTGAGCCGACCGACAGGTCAATGCCTCCGCTGATCACCACGATGGCCTGGGCCGCCGCGGCCAGAGCCAGCGGCAGGGCGCCGAGAGCCAGCGACTGCACATCGAATGAGCCGAAGGCGGGATGGAACAGTTTCGTGGCGACGAGGGCCACGAGAAGCAGGATCGGCATGCCGAAGCTTCCGGCATGCCGGCTCAGCATCCCCGCCCTCGATCGGGGGCCGGCGGCCTCGGCGGGCTGGGTCATGCCATCTCCGGCTGGGTGGGCTGGGACGCGAGCCCGTGGGCGGCGCGCAGCAGCCTCTCCTCGGTGGCCTCGCCGGCCGGCATCTCGCCCGAAATGCGGCCGGAATAGAGCACGATGGCGCGGTCGCAGACCAGGCGGATCTCCGGCAGCTCGGAGGTGAAGAGGAGCACCGAGGCGCCCTGCGCCGCAACCTCGCGCAGCAGGTCGTAGATCTGGCGCTTGGTGCCGACATCGATGCCGCGGGTCGGGTCGAAGCACAGCAGCGTCTTGAAGCCGGACGCGAGCCAGCGGGCAATGACGACCTTCTGCTGGTTGCCGCCGCTCAGCCGGCGCACCTCGGCAGCGGCGCGCGTGTCGACCTGCAGCCGCTTCACGGCGCGCTCGACGCGCTCCTTCTCGGACCGAAGCGGGATCGGACCCCAGTTGCGGAAGCGGCCGAACCCGGCGAGGGCCACGTTCTCGTGGATTGAACGCTGCGGCAGCAGCGCCTGCAGGCGGTTGGCGGGAACCAGCACGAGGCCGGCCCGGATGGCATCTGCGGGATGGCGCAGCAGCAGCGGCCTGCCCTCGGCCAGCACCTCTCCGGCGGTGGCCCGGCGCACGCCGGCAATGCAGTCGAACAGCTCCTCCTGCCCCTGCCCTTCCAGCGCGGCGACGCCCAGCACCTCCCCGCGCGCCACTGTGAAGCCGACGTCCTGCAGGCTGTGCTTGTAGCTGAGGCCGCGCACCTCCAGCGCCGGCGGACCGGACGGAAGGGGACGGGGTGCATCGGGCCGCGGAGCTGCGGCGGACCTCGCGATCTCGGCACCCAGCATCATGCCGACGACCTTGTCCTCGGCGCCCCGGGTCGGGGTCACACCAACGGTGACGCCGTCACGCAGCACCGTGGCGCGGTCGCACATGGCCGACACCTCGGCCATGCGGTGGGAGATGAAGATGACGCTGGAGCCGCGCTTGCGCCAGTCACGCATCACGGCGAAGACCCGCTCGGAGAGATCGGCGGGCAATGCCGCGGTGATCTCGTCGAGCATCAGGATCTTGGGATTGGAGGCCAGCGCGCGCGACAGGTCGATCAGCCGCAGGATGGCGAAGTCGATGTCGCGGGCCCGCTGCGACAGGTCGATATGCTCGATGCCGAGGTCGCGCATGGCGGCCCTGACCGCGTCGAGCGGAACGCGTGCGAGGCGCATGTTCTGCGCCACCGTCAGGTCCGGCACGATGGCGGGATCCTGGTAGACCGAGACGATGCCGGCCCTGCGGGCCTCGGCCGGGGAGGAGAAGCGCACCCGCTCGCCCGCCAGGGTGATCTCGCCGGCATCCGCCGGAAAGACGCCGGTGATGATCTTGACGAGAGTGCTCTTGCCCGCGCCGTTGGCGCCCATCAGGGCATGCACCTCGCCCGCCCGGACCTCGAGGTCCGCGGAGCGCAGTGCCACCACCGAATTGAAGCGCTTGGCGACGCCGCTGATGCGCAGCAGCGCCGTGCCGGGCTCCGACATCCTCACCGTCCCAAGTCACCGCCCAAGAAACGGCCGGGAGACGATTCCCCCGGCCCAATTCAGTCAATGTGCAAGAAGACCGGGATCACGGCCCCTTGCAGGCCAGGATCTGCTGCATGGTGAAGCTCGTGTAGGGCGCCACCTCGATGGCGACGCTGTAGAAGGGGTCGAGCTTGGGATCGTAGGCCTTCTTCAGCTGCGCCATGCCGGCGTCCGTGGTGTTGTCCCACAGGGTCGGCGTGATCGTCACCACCTTGGGATGGTCCTTCTTCTTCTCGAGCACGTCGAGGGCAAGGCCGAGCCCGGCGCCGCCGACGGCCGGCGGATTGCTCACCGCTGCGCCAACGAAGCCCTTGTCCTTCAGCTCGATCATCTGGCCGATGAAGCCGTTGTTGTCCGCGCCGACCACGGGCACGAAGGGCTTGCCGGCGGTCTTGTAGGCGTCGACCACGGTGGAATCGATGCCCGAGGTCCAGATCCCGTCGATCTGCTTGCCCGACGCGATCAGGTCCTTGGTGACCTGCGCCGTCTTGTTCAGCGCCCAGCCGGAGAAGACCGAGGTCACGGTGACGCCGGGATAATCCTTGGCGACCTCGGTGAAGCCCTTGTGGCGGTCTGCGTCGGCCGGCACCCCGTCGATGCCGCGCATCTCGACCACGGTTCCCTTGCCGCCCAGCCTATCGAACAGCCACTTGGCGCCGATCTTGGCGTAGGCGACCTGGTCGTTGGTGAGCACGTAGGCCTCGGGGGCGGAGACCGCCTGGTCGACGGCAACCACGACGATGCCCTTGTCAGCCGCCTGCTTGATGACGGGGTTCAGCGCCTCGCGATCCGAGGGATTGATGATGATGGCATTGGCGCCGGCCGAGATGAGGTTGCGGATGTCGGCGATCTGCTCGGACGGGCCGCCATTGCGGTTGGCGACGACGACCCTGGAGACCAGACCCGAGGCCTCGGCCTGCGCCTTGATCGAGCAGATCATCTCCTCGCGCCAGCCATTCCCGATCAGCGTGTTCGATACGCCCACGACGTACTTGCCCGCGGCGCCCGCCTCCGTCGCCGCCATGGCGACCGCCGCGAGACAGATGCCGGCCAACAGGTGTCCTGACTTCATGGTCTTCCTCCCTTGTCCGGCAATCCGGTCCATCATGGCCGGAAGCCGGTTCTCGTTGCAGCTAGCGTAGACCGGCGAAGGTCCACGCGCCATTCCCGCGGCTCGATTCGACGGCCGCCTCGACGAAGGCAATGCCCTTCGCCCCATCCACGACATTCGGGGTGAGCGCAGCGGCTTGCTCGTCGGGTGAACGCCCCTCGCGCCGTGCCCGGACGAGCTCGGCCGCGCCCCGGTAGAAGTTGGCGAAGCCCTCGATGTAGCCCTCGGGATGCCCGGCCGGCATGCGCGAGCCCTCGAGCGCCGCGGCATGGTTGCCGGGCCCGCCGCGCTGGATGATCCGCGTCGGCTCGCCATACGGCGTGAAGCGCAGGATTTCCGGCGTCTCGCCGCACCATTCGAGCCCGGCCTTCGTGCCGAAGACCTTGAGGCTGAGGTTGTTGAGGTTGCCGACTGCGACCTGGCTCGCCGTCAGCGTGCCCCGCGCACCGCCGGCGAAGCGCAGCATCACATGGGCATTGTCGTCCAGCCGGCGCCCGGGGACGAAGGTGGTGAGGTCGGCCGCGACCTCCTCAAGCTCGAGCCCGGTGACGAAGAGCGCAAGGTTGTGGGCATGGACGCCGATGTCGGCGAGGACGGCCGAGGAGCCGGCCCGGGCGGGATCCGTTCGCCACTCCGCCTGCTTCTGGCCGTCGGCGTCGATCGGGTTGGTGAGCCAGTCCTGGATGTAGGAGGCGTGGACCAGCCGGAGATCGCCGAGATCACCGGCGCGGATCATCTCGCGCGCCTGCCGCACCATCGGGTAGCCGGTGTTGTTGAGGGTGACGGCGAAGACGAGCCCGGTCTCGCGCGTCAACGCCACGAGTTCCCGTGACTGGGCGATGTCCGCCGACAGCGGCTTGTCGCAGATGACGTCGATCCCTGCTTCGAGGAACGCCTTGGCCACCGGGTAGTGCAGGTGGTTCGGCGTGACGATGACGACGGCCTCGATCCCGTCCGGCCGCGCCGCCTCCCTGGCTGCCATCTCGCGGTAGTCGGCATAGGCGCGGTCCGGTGCGATTCCGAGGTCCAGTGCGGAGATGCGGGCGTTCTCCGGATCCGCAGAGAGGGCGCCTGCCTCCAGCGAGAACAGGTCGTCGAGACGCATCGCCATGCGGTGGACAGCGCCGATGAAGGCATTGCGGCCGCCGCCGACCATGCCGACCCTGAGCCTGGAAGGCCCGCCAACCCTGTCGGCCGTCGCGTGAACCATCCGCCGTTCCTCCCCGCCGGCAGCACCCCCGCCCCGGCAGACATCTCATCGCGGCGCGTTGCCGACCGGACAGGTCGTTCGCGCCATTCTGCCGACGAGACTGGCAGGATTATTCTGTTTGTCAAATCTGGAAAAGACGTTCTAACTGTTGGACTGACGCGCCGGGTCCGCCAAGTCGGCCACGGTCATAACGCCGGAACACCGGCCAGGGATCGCACGGGATGGAACGCCTCTCGCCCGCCACGGCCGCCCGGCTGCCAGCCGGCGTGCGCAGGCCCGGCTACGACCGGTCCCGCCTGCACACCGGGATCCTGCATCTCGGAGTCGGCGCGTTTCATCGCTGCCATCAGGCCGACTTCGCGGAGGATCTCGCCGAGGCCGGCCACACGCAATGGGGTCTCGAAGGCATCAACCTGCGGCCACCCCGCATCGCCGATCGCCTGGCGGCGCAGGACGGTCTCTATGTCAGGCGCCTGACGGCGTCGGGATCCGCCGAGTCCCGCCTGATCGGCTGCATCCGCTCCGTCCGGGATGCCGAGGACGACTGGCAGGCGGCGCTCTCCGCCCTCGAACGGCCCTGCATCCACGCAGTGACGCTCACGGTGACGGAGAAGGGGTATTGCCACGTCCCCGCGACCGGCGCGCTCGACTACACGCGGCCAGAGGTGCAGGCGGACCTTGCCGGCAACGCACTGCCCGCCACTGCTGCCGGCTTTCTCGTCGACGCCCTGGCACGCCGCCGGACGGCCGGCGCCGGTCCGGTCACCCTCGTCAGCTGCGACAATGTCGCGAGCAATGGCCGGGTGCTGGAGACCGTCCTGCGGGACGTCGCGGCGGCCCGCAATCCCGGCCTGCTCGGCTGGATCGACGCGAACGTCACCTTCCCCTCCACCATGGTCGATCGCATCGTCCCCGCCACCCCGACCGCCGAGTTCGACGCCTTTGCGGCTGAAACGGGCCTGCGCGACGAGGGGCTGGTCGTCGGCGAGCCCTTCCGTCAGTGGATCCTGGAAGACCGTTTTGCTGGTCCACGCCCGCCCTGGGACGAGGCGGGCGCCAGCTTCGTGGGGGATGTCGAGCCCTTCGAGTTCACCAAGATGCGCATCCTCAATGCGGCGCAGTCGGCTGTGGCGTCGCTGGGGCTTCTCTGCGGGCTCGCGTTTACGTGGGAGGCCGTTGCGGATCCTGTGCTGGGAGGCTGGACGCGGGCCATGCTGCTGCGGGAACCCGTTTCGACCGTCGCGGGAATGCCGGGCCTGCCGGCGACGGACTACGTGGCGCTGTCGCTGAGCCGCATCGCCAACACCAGCATCTCGCACCGCTGCAGCCAGATCGCGACGGACGGGACGCAGAAGCTGGTGCAGCGCTTCGTGGCGCCCTACCGGCTACGCCTGAAGGCAGGACAGTCCTCGCCCCGCCTTGCCCTCGCGATCTCCGCGCTTCTCGCGTGCCTGTGCGCAGCGGCGCCCGCCTTCGGCGCACGCTGGACACTCGACGATCCATTGGCGGACCCCATCCGCGACATGGCGGAAGCCACCGGCCACGACGCGGCCGCCCTGTCTGCCCGGCTGCTCGGCATCGAGGCTCTCTTCGGCACCGACCTCGCCTCCTCTCCCCTTCGCGATGCGGTCGCCGCGCATCTCCCGGCCTTGCTCGGACCTGCTCCGCGGGCCTACGTCCAGCGTCAGCTGGAGGCCGACGGGATCATGCCGGGATGAGGCCGCAGGACCAGAGCAGGACGGCACGCAGGACGCTCGTCGGGCATTCGCCGCCGCGCACATACGAGGAGCTGCGCGCCGTGCTCGGCTCCGACACGCTGCGCCTTCCCCGGAAGCTGCGGCAGGTCGGCACCTTCTTCTGGCAGCATCCGAGCGCCGTGGCGCTCGGCACCATCACGGGCGTCTCGGAGCAGGCCGGCGTCATGCCGTCAGCCATCGTCCGCTTCGCCCAGGCGTTGGGCTTCTCCGGCTTCACCGACCTGCAGCAGCTGTTCAAGGACTATGTCCGCGACGGCTGGGGGGATGGCCGCGAGCGCAGCCCCCTGCCGGGTCCCGAGGAGCCGGTTGCCGATGCGCTGCTCCTGCACGGCTTCCTCGACGCGGCACAGGCCGCGTTGCAACGCACCGCCGGCGACATGCCCGTGGCGGACTTCGGGCTCGCTGCCGACGTGCTCGCGGCTTCCGAATGCATTTACCTCGCCGGCAGCAAGCGGGCCTTTCCCGTCACCACCTATGCCGGCATCACGCTGACGCGGCTCGGCATCCGGAATGTCGTCATCGACAATGTCGGGCAGGCCGGCTTCGACCAGCTGTCGTGGGCGGGGCCCCGGGACGCACTGCTCGCGGTAAGCTTCAGCCCCTACAATTCGGTGACGCCGGAACTCGCCGCACTCGCAGCCCAGCGGGACGTTCCGGTGGTTGCGATCACCGACGGGATCCTCAGCCCGCTCGTTCCGCTGTCGCGGGTGTGGCTGGAGGTCATCGAAGGCAATTTCCGCGGCTTTGCCACAGTGTCCGCCAGCATCGCCGTTGCGACGGCGCTGGCGCTCGCGGTGGCGCGGCGGCGTGCGGGCTAAGGAGCCCGCGGCACGATCAACGAACGGGGAGGAACTCGCGATGCAGCTCGGAATCCTGACGGCACCTTTCGGCGATCAGTCTCTCGACGAAGTGGCGGAGTGGGCCGCGGGCGCCGGCTTCGAGGCGCTCGAGGTCGCCTGCTGGCCGGCCTCCGGCGGCGCTGCGCGGCGCTATGCCGGAACGAGCCATATCGACGTGACCAAGCTCACAGCCGCTTCGGGCCGGGAGATCCTGGGATCGCTGGAGGCCCGGGGCCTCTCGGTGTCGGCGCTGGGCTACTATCCCAACCCGCTGCACCCCGACCCCGCGCATCGCGCCGAGGCGATCGCGCACCTGAAGGCGGTCATCAAGGGTGCCGGCACCATGGGGCTCCCCCTCGTCAACACCTTCCTCGGCGGCGACGCCGCCAAGACCGTGGACGCCAACTGGCAGGAGGCGCTGAAGGTGTGGCCCGACATCGTCGCCTATGCCCAGGACCACGGCGTGCGGGTGGCGTTCGAGAACTGCCCGATGATCTTCAGCGCCGACGAATGGCCCGGCGGCCACAACATCGCCTACTCGCCGCAAGTCTGGCGGCGGATCTTTGAGGCGTGGGGCGACAAGGTCGGCATGAACTACGACCCCTCGCACCTCGTCTGGCAGATGATCGACCAGGGCCGCTTCATCCGGGAGTTCGGGCCGCACATCGTGCATGTCCACGCAAAGGACCTGCTGATCGACCGTGACGGGCTCTACGAGCGGGGCATCCTGTCGGCGGGCATGGGCTGGCAGGTGCCGCGCATGCCCGGCCTCGGCGAGGTCAACTGGCCGGCTTTCTTCTCCGACCTCTACCGCGCCGGCTATGACGGGCCCGTCATCATCGAGCACGAGGACCGGCAGTTCGAGGGCACGCGCGAGAAGGTGCACCGCGGGTTCTATCTCGCGCGCGACGTGCTCCGCCCCTACATCAAGTAAGCCCGGCTTACTCGACCGCGACGCTGTGGTCGACCTTGGCGGCTTCTTTGGGCTGCCGCAGCAACACAAGCAGCGGCATCGCCAGGAGCGACATGATCATCAGCAGCTTGAAGTCGTCGATGTAGGAGATGATCGTCGCCTGCATCGTGACCATCCCGTCCAGCGCTGCGCGCCCCGCCGCGGTGAACGGGCTCAGGGCTGGCGACAGATAGGGATCGGACAGGACCGGGTTGGACGGCGTCACATACGCCCCGATTTCCGCGTGGTTTCGCTGGACGTTCTGGGCCAGCAGCGTCGCCACGAAGGAGATCCCCACGCTCGACCCGATGTTGCGGGAGAGGTTGTAGAGGCCCGTCCCCTCCCCGCGCATGTCCGCCGGAAGCGTCGAGAAGGCGATGGTGGTGAGCGGCACGAAGAGGAAGCCGAGCCCCGCCCCCTGCACGAAGCCGACGCTGACGATCGTCCATTTCGAAATGTCCGGGGTCCAGCCGGTCATCTCGTACATGGCCCAGGCGGTCAGTCCCAGGCCGAGGCCGAGGAGCAGGCGCGTGTCGACCTTGCCGATCATCTTGCCGACCACGAACATGCACACCATCGTGCCGAGCCCGCGCGGCCCCATCACGATGCCGGCCGTGACGACGGGGTAGCCCATCAGGGTCTGCAGATAGGGCGTCATCAGCGCGAGGGAGGCGAGGTACGTCACTCCCACGATGAAGATGAAAAACATGCTCACCGCGAAGTTGCGGTCGAGGAACAGCCTCGGGTTGATGAAGGCATTGCGGCGCGTGAAGATCTGCACGAGGAAGACGTAGAAGGCGGCGGCGCTGATTGTTGCCTCCAGCACGATCTCGCCCGACGAGAACCAGTCGAGCTGCTCGCCCCGGTCGAGGAACAGCTGGAGCGCGCCGATCGCGACGCTCAGCGCGCCGAAGCCGAGCCAGTCCAGCCGCGCCATCATGTCGGTTTTCGTGTCCCGGACGAATGCGACGATGCCGGCAAAGGCCAGGGCACCGATGGGCAGGTTGATGTAGAACACCCAGCGCCAGCTGATGTTCTCGGTGAGCCAGCCGCCGATCACGGGCCCAAGCACCGGGCCGACCATGACGGACACGCCGAACAGCGCCATGGCGGAGCCGCGCTCCTCCGGCGTGTACATGTCCAGCAGGATCGATTGCGACAGCGGCACGAGCGCGGCGCCGAACAGCCCCTGCATGAGCCGGAACGCCACGATCTGCGTCAGCGACTGCGCCATGCCGCACAGCATGGACGCGACGACGAAGCCGGCGATGGCGGACAGGAGCACGCGCTTGCGTCCGAACCGGCTCGCGAGGAAGCCGGAGGGCGGCGTCATGATCGCGGCGGCGACGATGTAGGAGGTCAGGACCCAGTTGATCTGGTCCTGGCTCGCCGACACGCTGCCCTGAATATAGGGCAGCGCCACGTTGGCGATGGTGGTGTCGAGCGCCTGCATGATGACGGCGAGGATCACGCACGCGGTGATCGCTCCCCGGTTGGCGACCTTTCCGGCCGCCGCGACTGCCTCAGCCATGATCGCCTGCGTAAGCCTTGTCCCCCAGAATGCGGGTGACGAATTCCGGCAGCCCGCGGGGATGGCCGGTGTCGATGTCCACGACGGCGCTCATGCCAACACGCAGCGGCGGCTTGCCATCCTGGTCCTCGATGCGCACGCGCATCGGGATGCGCTGCACCACCTTCACCCAGTTGCCGCTGGTGTTCTGGGCCGGAAGCAGGGCGAAGCTCGACCCCGAGGCCGGGCTGATGCTCTCCACCGTTCCCGTCCAGGCCACGCCGGGATAGGCGTCCACCGTGATGCCGACCTTCTGTCCGGGATGCACATAGGTGAGTTCAGTCTCCTTCGGGTTCGCCTCGATCCAGGCCGAGTTCTCGGCAACGAGGTTGAACGCCTGCTGCGACGCCTGCAGGTAGGTGCCGACCTGGATGCGGTCGACATTGGTGACGATGCCGTCGAAGGGCGCCCGCACGACGGCGTCGGCGAAATCCTTCTCGGCCCGGTCCACGGCCGACTTCGCCTGCAGGTACTGGGCGTTCTGCTCGACCGGACGGTCCGCGTCTCCACCGAGCTGCGCCAGCACGGCTTCCGCTGCCGCACGGGCGACGCGGACCTTCTCCTCGGCGGCATCGAGATCGTGCTTAGCCTGGTCGTAGGCGGCGCGCGAGGCGGCGGCGCTGGCGGACAGGTCCTGCTGGCGCTTGAACACGGCCTGGAAGAAGGGAACGTCCGCTTCCGCCTGCGTGACCTGCGCCTGCATCTGCCTGTAGTTCGCGCCGAGCGTCAGGACCTGGTTACGCACGTTCTCCAGCTGCGCGCGGGCGCCATCGAGCGCGATCCGCAGGTCGCTGTCGCGCAGCCTGTAGAGCAGCTGGCCCTTTGTAACGCGCTCGTTCTCATGCACCGCGACCTCGGCCACCGTGCCCGCAACGTCGGTGGAGACGTTGACGATGTCGGCGCCGACATAGGCGTTCTCGGTGGAGATCACGGCACCGCCGGTGACGTAGTAGTAGCCGCCGGCGACGAGCGCGGCCGGGAGAGCCAGGAACAGCACGGGACGGAGCCAGCCGCGGCCCTTGCGGGCCGGCGGGGCAGCCGTCTCGGTCGCGGCCTCGGCCGCGGGAGGTTGAGACTGCGGGGGCGGAGTCTGGGGCGCCTCGCGCCGCGCCTCGCCAAGCCGGCTGACGCTGGCGCCGGAAGGCTCAACGGGTCCGGTCTTGATGGCCTGTGACATTTACTTCGCGCCTTTCACTTCGATCGGCGTATTGCAGGCGTCGATCAGGTTGGTTTTCATCAGGGTGAGGGCCGCCTCGAGCAGCTGCCGCTGCTCGGGCCCCAGGCCTTCGAGCGCCTCGGCGCGGGTCTGGTCGCCCAGTCCGCGCATGACCTCGAGGATCGGGTGGGCCTTTTCGGTCAGGTAGAGCTGCCAGACGCGGCGATCCTTGGGGTGTTGGCGGCGCTCGATGAGCCCATGCGCCTCGACCTTGTCGAGGATGCGCACCAGCGTGATCGGCTCGATCTCGAGGAGCTCGGCCAGGCCGCCCTGGTGGATTCCCTCGTTGCGGGCGAGATAGGCGAGCACCTGCCATTGCGACCGCGTCAGCCCAAGGCTCCGCGCCCGCTGCTCGAAGCGCTTGCGCAGGAGCCGCGCGACGTCGTGGAGGAGAAAACCGAGGGTGGGGTTGGTCTGTGAGGGCACGTGCGGTTCGCCACTGAGCTGATCATAAGCATGCTTATCGAATGCATGCTTAGCGCCATGTGGGGCGCTGATCAACGCGATCAACCCTCCCGTACGCTCGCGAAGGCGCGAGCCAGCCATGCACCGCATGCAAGCTTGTTGTTGGAACCAGTCGTATTCTGCTGATCGAGCTGCCCGGCCCTGTGGGTCCGCTCAGGGCGTCGCGGGCTTTGGCGGCGTGGAGACCCGGCCCATGCGGTTCAGCACGTCACGCGGGATGGCGTAGGCCTTCACCACCTGGTCCCAGTGCCGCAGGCCGCAGAGTTCGCGCTGGATCATCAACGCCCACGCCTTCTCCGCCGCAGTATCGCGCAGTCGGGAATGCGCTTCGGGTTCGGCCGCCGCCCGGCCCTCCGCTTCGAAGGCCCGCAGCCGGGCCAGCGCCTGCTCGACCTGCTGTCCCATGTCGCCCAGCGTCTGCGCCTTCTGCTGGGCGATCTCGTAGTCCAGCACGTTCATGCCGGTTTCGACCGCGCGGCCGGGGGTCAGGGACTGAGGGAGGCGAAAGGACATGGCTGGCTCGGCGGGGGTGGCTGGGGCCGAAAGGTTATGGTGTCCTGCGCCGGAATGGAAAGGCGTGCGGTCGCCGGCGAGAACGCTTCGTTGAGGAGGTGAAGTGCTATGGTCGGCGTGGGAGGACTCCATGCCGACGCTGAGGATAGCCTGCACTGCCCTGCTGGTGGCCGTGGCCGCCGCAATGGGGGCCGGCCGAGCAACGTCGCAGGAGACTGCGCCACCCACGCCCGCGAAGGCCACCCCCTGGACGCCCCCGGACATCGGCGCCCTGCCAGACGACGCGACGGGCCGCAGGGTCCGGCTCGGGCGGGACATCTTCACCGCGACCTACGCGCATATCGGCCCGAACGTCCCGGACGCGGGGAAGCGCTATGCCGGCAACAACCTCGCCTGCCGCAATTGCCACCTGCATGCCGGCACTGAGCCTTACGGCTTCCCCGTCTATGGCATCGCGCCGGACTTCCCGGCCTACAGCGCCCGCACCGGCACCGAGATCACGCTGCTGGACCGGCTGAACTCCTGCATGCGCCGCAGCATGAACGGGCGGCCGATGCCGCCAGACTCGCCCGAGATGCAGGCGCTGGTCGCTTATATCGACTTCCTGTCCACGGGTGTCCCGGACAGCGTCAAGCTCAGGGGCTACGGAGCGGGCCGCATGGCGCTGCTCGACCGTGCTGCCGACCCCGGCCGGGGCAAGCCGGTCTACGAGGCGAAATGCGTGGCCTGCCATGGCGAGAATGGCCAAGGCGTGCGCCGCAGCCTGCCGTCCGTCGACCTCGGCTACATGGTTCCGCCGCTCTGGGGACCGGACAGCTTCAATGACGGGGCTGGCATGAACCGGCTGATCACGGCCGCGAACTTCCTGCACTCCAACATGCCGCATGGGACGGACTACCTGCATCCGACGCTGGCGGTAGAGGAGGCATGGGACGTGGCCGCCTACATGCTCGACCAGAAGCGGCCTTCGATGGCTGGCCTCGACAAGGATTTCCCGGACCGGTCCACCAAGCCGTTCGACACGCCCTACGGCCCCTGGGCTGACGATCTACCGCCGGCGCGGCACCGCTTCGGCCCGTTCCCGCCCCGGTAGAGCACGTACACGCTACTTCGGGTCGGTTGGCTGCAGGACGATCCCTTCGGCCAGTTGCAGGCAGGTCAGCAGGTCGACATAGCCGTTGTAGGCGGAGACGCTGTTCTTGGTGTCGCACTCCGCCTTTGAAGCGGGCTTGGCCTTGGCCCAGACCCCCGCAGCCTGGTCGCGCGCCGCGCTCTGGTCGCGGATGCAAGCCGCGTAAAGGCCGGGCGTGACGCTTTCCTGCTCCTGCGCACGCCGGCACGTCTTCTCGATGTCGTAGGCCGGCAGCCTGTCGGCGGCACGCTCCGGCGCCGGGAGCAAGGCGATCAGGAGAGCGAGAGCGCTGCCGTTCATCGTGTTCCGGTGACTTCTTTTCGGATGGCTGGACGATACCACCAGGGGTTGCCGGTTGATAGTTACGCTCCCGCTGGTTTAATGCGCGCCGGGTGGCCCGAGTGGCCACACAGATCCCCCGGGAGGCGTCGTGGGCGAATCGAACGGCAGGTCCCGGTCCATGCGCGGGATCGGACCGGCGGCGCTGCTTCTGGCGGTGCTGGTGGCCGGCTGCAACCAGCAGCCCGCGCTGGTCCCTCCGCCGCCCAACCCCGTGGTCGTCGCGACGCCGCTCCGGCAGGAGCTGGTAGATTACGCCACCTTCACCGGCCAGACGTCGCCGGTGCAGTCCGTCGACCTGATGGCGCGCGTGCCGGGCTATCTGCGCAAGGTGGAGTTCGTGGACGGCACGGACGTGGAGGACGGCAAGGAGCTCTTCCTCATCGAGCCCGAGCCGTACCAGGCGCAGGTCGAGCTCGCTCAGGCCACCGTGGAGCAGCACCAGGCGCAGCTGAAGGCCAACGAGGCCGAGTTCGAGCGCCAGCAGACCTTGCAGCAGCAGTCGGTGTCCACGCAGGCCAATTACGACCGCGCTCTCGCCAACCGCGACGCCGAGCGCGCGGCAGTCGCGGAGGCGCAGGCCAACCTGACGACCGCCCAGATCAATCTCTCCTACACAAAGGTGCTTGCGCCGTTCTCGGGCCGTATCGGCCGCCGGCTCGTGGACCCCGGAAACCTCGTCGGACAGGGTGCGCCGACCAAGCTGGCCACGATCCAGGACATCGGCCAGATCTATGTCTACTTCACCGCCGCCGAGCCGGATGTGCTGCGGTTCCGCAAGGCCATGGCGCAGGAAGGGATGACGCGCGAGACTCTCTCGCGCATCCCGGTCGAGGCCGGGCTGCAGGACGACAAGGGCTACCCCTACAAGGGCAGGCTGGATTTCGCCGACACCGGGATCGACACCACAACCGGCACGCTGCAGGTGCGTGCCGTCATCGACAACGCCGACAAGCGGCTGATCCCGGGCCTGTTCACGCGCCTGCGGATCCCGCTCGGTCCCCCGGCGCCGGCCCTCGTCCTGCCGGAGACCGCCTTCGGCATCGACCAGGTCGGCAGCTACGTGATGGCGGTCGACAAGGACGACGTCGTCTCGCTGCGCCGCGTCACCACGGGCCCGGCCCGTGACGGGCTGCGGGTGGTCACCAGCGGTGTCGCGCCGGAGGACCGCATCGTCATCGAAGGGATCCAGAACGCCGCTCCCGGCCGCAAGGTCGCCGTACGCCCGGGCACGGTCGCCGCTCCGGCGGCACCCTGAAGGAGGCGGCGATGCTGGCGAAATACTTCATCGAGCGTCCGATCCTCGCCAACGTCATCGCCATCCTGACGATCGTGATCGGCGCGGTGGCCATCCTCTACCTGCCCGTCGCCCAGTACCCGCCGATCACGCCGCCCACGGTGCAGGTGACGGCACGCTATCCCGGCGCCAGCGCACAGACCGTCATCGAAACCGTCGCCCTGCCCATCGAGCAGCAGGTCAACGGCGTCGAAAACATGCTGTACATGCAGTCAACGGCGGCGAATGACGGGACGTACAGCCTCATCGTCACCTTCGCCGTCGGCACGAACCTCGATATCGCGCAGGTCCAGGTGCAAAACCGCGTCGCCTCGGCGCTGGCATCGCTGCCGCAGGCCGTTCAGGCCCAGGGGGTCACGACCAAGAAGAAGTCGACGTCCATCCTGCAGATCGTGGTGCTGACCTCCGGAGACCCGAAGCTCGACAGCCTGTTCCTCTCCAACTACGCGACGATCAGTGTCCGAGATCCGGTCGCCCGGCTTCCCGGGGTGGGCGACACCAACGTCTTCGGCATCGGCCAGTACAGCATGCGGATCTGGCTCGACCCGCAGAAGATGCTGGCGCGATCGCTGGACGCGTCCGATGTGATCAACGCGATCCAGGGCCAAAGCCAGGAGGTGCCGGCCGGTCAGGTCGGCGCGCCGCCGACGCCCGACGGACAGGCCTTCCAGCTGACCCTCAACATGCGCGGGCGCTTCACGACGGCGGAAGAGTTCGCCGACATCGCGGTGAAGACCGACAACACGTCGGGCGGCAGCATTACGCGGCTGCGAGACGTCGGCCGGGTGGAGCTGGGCGCGCAGACCTACAGCCAGTTCTTCACCGTCGACGGCAAGCCTGCCGCGGGCCTCGCCGTGTACCAGCTGCCCGGCGCCAACGCCCTCGACGTGGCGAAGCAGGTCCGCTCCGAGATGGAGCGCCTGTCGAAGGCCTTTCCGTCCGGCGTCATCTACGACATCCCCTTCGACACGACGCTCTTCGTGAAAGCGTCGATCGACGAGGTCTACCGCACGCTGTTCGAGGCGGCGGCCCTCGTGCTCGTCGTCATTCTCGTCTTCCTGCAGAACTGGCGGGCCATGCTGGTGCCGGCCACGACGGTGCCGGTGACGATCATCGGCGCCTTCGCGGCAATGGCGCTGCTCGGGTTCAGCATCAACCTGCTGACGCTTTTCGCGCTCGTCCTCGCCATCGGGATCGTCGTCGACGACGCCATCGTCGTGGTCGAGGGCGTATCGAAGCACGTCGAGGGCGGCATGACGCCCAAGGACGCCGCGATCCGGGCAATGGGCGAGCTGATCCGGCCGATCATCGGCATCACGCTGGTGCTGATGTGCGTCTTCATCCCGGCGGCGCTGCTGCCGGGCATCACCGGCCAGCTCTACCGGCAGTTCGCGCTCGTCATCGCGGCGACGGCGCTGATCAGTGCCGTCAATGCCGTCACGCTGAAGCCGACGCAGAGCGCGCTGTGGCTCAGGCCCGTGCCGCCCGGCCATCGAAAGAACGTCTTCTACCGCGGCTTCGACGCCGTCTACGGCCGGATCGAGAGTGGATACGCCCGGCTGGTGCACGGGCTGGTGCGGCATGCGAAGCTCTCGGCGTTCGTCGCGCTGGTGCTCGTCGGGATTGCGGTCTGGGGCCTCGTGCGGCTGCCGACCGCCTTCATCCCGAACGAGGACCAGGGCTACCTGCTGGTCAGCGTGCAGCTTCCCGACAGCGCGGCGCTGGACCGCACGGGCAAGGCCATGACCGAGGTGACCAGGATCGCCCAGGCCACGCCCGGTGTTAAGCACGTCGTCTCCATCGGCGGCGTGTCACTCTTCGACAACAACGCCTCGCTGGCCAATTCCGGCATCGCCTATGTCATCTTGAAGGACTGGGACCAGCGCGGGAAAGGCGAGGACATCCTGTCGGTCTACCGCGGTCTGCAGGCGGCGTTGGACGCCATGCCGCAGGCCCGCTCGACCGTCGTGCCGCCGCCGCCGATCCAGGGCCTCGGCCTCGCCGGCGGCTTCCAGATGCAGGTCGTGCTGAACGACGGGTCCTTCGACTACACCAGGCTGGAGCAGGCGGCCCGCGCCATCGTCGACCTCGGCAACGCGCAACCCGAGCTGGCGCGCCTGATGACGCCCTTCCGTGGATCGGCGCCGCAGCTCACGGCGGATTTCGACCGGCGAAAGGCCCAGACGCTCGGCGTCGAGGTCGGCAACGCGTTTCAGACGGTGCAGACCTATCTGGGCTCCACCTTTGTCAGCCAGTTCTCCCTGTTCGGCCATACTTTCCCGGTGTTCGTGCAGGCGGATTCGGGCTTCCGCCTGACGGCCGACGATGTCGGAAAGCTGCAGGTGCGCAACAGCCAGGGCGCGATGACGCCCATCGGTACGCTCGCCACGGTGCGGCCGACACCCGGCCCTGCCCTCGTGTCGCTCTTCAACATGCATCCTACCGCCGTGGTGAACGGCGCGGCCGCACCCGGCATCAGCTCCGGCGAGGCGCTGGCGGTGATGGAGCGTGTCGCCGCAGCCTCGCTTCCCGACGGGACGGGATACTCGTGGGTCGGCGTCTCCTACCAGGAGAAGCAGGTGGGCGGGCAGGCCTACTGGGTGTTCGCGCTGGCGTTGCTGCTGGTGCTGCTGGTGCTGGCCGGACAGTATGAGAGCTGGAGCGCGCCCTTCGGCGTCGTGCTCGCCGTGCCGCTCGCCTTGCTCGGCACGGTTGGCGCGCTGATGCTGGTGGGGGCGGCGAACAACATCTACACGCAGATCGGACTGGTTCTGCTGATCGCGCTCGCCAGCAAGAATGCCATCCTCATCGTCGAATTCGCCCGCGACCTCCGCAACCTCGAAGGCCGTAGCATCGAGGAGGCCGCCGTGGAGGCCGCGCGCATGCGCTTCCGCCCCATTATTATGACATCCTTCGCCTTCATCCTCGGAGTCGTGCCGCTGGTCTTTGCCACGGGCGCAGGCGCAGCGGCGCGCAAGTCGATCGGCATCGCCGTTTTCAGCGGCATGCTCGCCTCGACCTGCCTCGCCGTCCTTTTCGTGCCGGCCTTCTTCGCCGTTCTGGAAGGCTGGTCCGAGCGCCGGCGCGCCGGTGTAACGGCCACGGCGAAGCCAGCGACCGCCCAGCCCTGAGCTGGCCGGACACCAAGGGAGAACACCATGCGCCTGAACATCATCATCTGCGCCTTCGCTGCCTCTGCAGCTGTCGCGATGCCGGCCAGGGCGGAGAACATCCAGCTCGCCAATGCACAGGCCGATGCGTGCTCGAAGGGACTGCCCGCGGAGTCCAAGCTCATCTATGACGCGACGGTGCAGAACCTCGGCAGCGCACCGACGATCCGGGAGGTCGTCGAGAAGCAGACGAAGTCGCTGGTCATGTCCGGCAAGGTCGGCATGGGCAGCGCCCGCAGCTCCGCCATGACCGCGGCCAAGTGTATCGAGATCTTCGCGAAGGGCTGAGCGGCAGGAACCTCCCGCGCCCGCATCGCGTTCGCTCGTCCTTCCCAGGAGGACGAGGCATGGCGAACGCCAGCAAGACGCATATGGGCCCTGCCACGAGCGGCAAGGGCTCCGGCACCGGGGCCATGACGGACGACAGCATCCTCGAAGGCAAGCTCGAGGAAAACATGGTGCTGTCGAACCGGGACAAGTCGCTCCATTCCGACCAGCGAGGTCTCGACGGCAAGGCCGTCCAGACTGAGCAATTCCAGGACCACAGCGCCAACCACCTTCGCGAGGACGAGCGCGACGACGACGGCGTGTCCGCTGCGGGCCAGTCGCCCCCGGACATGGGCACCGACTCCACGTCCGGCTCGCGCTCCGGGAGCTGAGAGCGTCTGCCGATGGACCTCCCCGACACAGGGCTGCCGCCCCTTTCGGCCCCGCCGGCCCGCAGTCTCACGCTGCGGGTCGGCGACCTCGACGTCCACGCGGTCACGGCTGGACGCGGGCCGGACGTCGTGCTGCTGCACGGATTGGGGGGCATCGCGGAGGAGGTGATGGCGCCGCTGTCCTTCCTCGCCCGGGACTACCGCCTCACAGCCCTCGACCGGCCGGGATATGGATCATCGTCGGCACTGCCGGCCCGGGACATGGCGCAGGACAGGCAGGCGGAGTGGCTGGCGGCCGCGCTGTCGGCCTTCTTCATCCGGCGTCCCGTCATCGTCGCGCACTCCGCCGCGGCGGGCGTCGCGCTCTGGTTCGCGCTGAGGCATCCCGAGCGGATATCCGGTCTCGTGCTCGTGTCCCCTTATTGCCGGCCGACCCTTCCTGCCGCGATGCCGCTGCTGCGGCTGGCCGTCTCCCCGGTGCTGGGATGGCCCGTCCGGAAAGCCTTGCCGGTGCTGGCGCGTGCACTGAAGGGGCCCCGGCTCGCGGCGGTGTTTCGCCCGAACGGGGTGCCCGGCTACATGGCGGACCTCCCCGTCGAGCAGGCGGCATCGCCCGCGTCCGTGATGGCCATGGCGGCGGAGCTTCGGGCCTATAACCGGGCGATGATCCCGCTGGCGCTCCGGCTTAGACGGCTGCGCGTGCGCACCGTCATCGTCGCGGGGGAACGCGACGGGGTCGCGGAAACCGGGCGGCATGCTGCCTGGCTGGCGAGCCGGCTGCCGGAAAGCGCCGGCGTGTCGCTGAGCGGCGCCGGGCACATGACCCACCACGTTAGACCGGCCATGGTCGCGGCGGCGCTGGAGAGCGCACGCAACGCCACCGGTAAGTCGGCGTTCTCACGGGTGTGAGCGGGGCGCCCCCGCCGATCCGCAGGAGACCGCCTTGTCCTACTACGTCCATTGCCTTGAATCGGGGGCCGTCCCGCCCCGCTACGTGCGCGCCTCGGACGAGCCCTTCGACAATCCCGAGGAAGCCAATGCCTTCGCCGTCTCGCTCGATCCTGCGAGCAAGCCGATGGTCACGGGAAATCCCAACCCGCCGGACCTTGAAGAGAAGATCCAGTCGCCCGAGACGAGCTGAAGGGCGCTGCGCCAGTCCTGCCAAACGGCGGACGCCCCGGCAAGAGGGTGGCCGGGGCGCCGATGCCGCGCGGGTGACGAGGAGGGATGCGCGGCGAAACCGCTCAGAGCGGCAGGCGACGGCGGCGGTCGGCGTTGTTCCACGCCATGCCGGCATGGCCGGGGACGACCGCGAGGCCGGCATCGCGCACGAGGCGCGGCGGCAGGTCGCGCGCCGGGTCACCGGCGAAGATCGCCGCGATCCACGAGGTCAGCCCGGCGAATGCGTTGGAAACAGCCTCCGGCTCGAAGAACGGGCCGTTAAGGTTTGATTCACTTTTTTTTGCAGACAGCGTGGCGGACATGATCGTGATCTTTGTGTTCGGGGACGGGAGAACCTCTCCCTTGTGATGCCCATATGGTGCTTTACCTCAGCTTTGACAAACGATCCTTTCTGATGGCATCTTCAATATGAATTTGAAGATCGAGGTTTAGGCCATGCTCCGGTTGCCCGGACTGCCGGCGATGCGCGTCTTCGAGGCCGCCGCGCGGCATCTCAGCTTCACCCGGGCCGCGTCCGAGCTCGGCGTGACGCCGGCTGCGGTCAGCAACCAGATCCGCGTTCTCGAAGACCAGCTCGGCCGCCGGCTCTTCACGCGCACCAGCCGGGCGATGCAGTTGACCAGCCATGGCGAGGTGCTCCTCGGAGGCGTGACAGAGGCGTTCGCGATCCTGTCCCGCACGGTGCAGCAGATCACGACGGTCCAGCGCCCGCGACTGTCCATCACCACGTCACCCTCGTTCGCAGCGAAGTGGCTGGTGCCGCGGCTCGCCGGGTTCCAGCGGGCCAATCCCGAGATCGACGTCAGCGTGGACGTGTCCGACCGCGTCATCGAGCTTGGCGGCCAGGGGGCGCAGGTGGCGATCCGGTTCGGTGGCGGCACCTATCCTGGCATGACCTCGGACAGGCTCTTCGACGAGTTCCTGTTCCCCGTCTGCAGCCCGAGGCTGCTGGACGGGCCGCATCCCCTGCTCACGCCCGATGATCTGCGCCACCACACGCTGATCCATCTCGACTGGAGGGCGCGAGGCGACACCTGGCCGGACTGGCGCATGTGGCTGCTGGCCGCGGAAGCCAAGGGCGTCGATCCCGACCGCGGCCTGCACCTCAGCCAGACCGACCTCGTCATCCAGGCCGCCATCGCCGGGCAGGGTATCGCGCTCGGCAACACCAGCCTCGTCGGCGACGACCTCGCCTCGGGCCGCCTCGTGCAGCCCTTCGACCTGTCGCTCAAGGCGCCTTCGGTGTTCGCCTACCATCTGGTGATACCGACGGCCATGCTCGACCAGTTGATCGTCGCGGCTTTCCGCCAGTGGATGCTGGCGGAGGCTGGCCGCACCGATACGGCATCGCTCAGTTGAAGCGGTAGCTCGGGTCCGCCGGCTGCCGCGGCCTGGCGTCGAGGATACGCTGGATCTTGAACGGCAGGAGCCGCCAGTCGATGGGCTTGGTGATGTAGGAATTCACCTTCAGCGCCTGGGCGCGCTCCATCGAGCGCAGATCCTTGCGGCCGGTGATGACGATGATCTCCATATCTGATTGGCGATAGCGCTGCCGGAACAGCTCGATCAGGTCGAAGCCGTTGATGGACGGAATCTCGATGTCTACCAGCGCCACGTCGTAGCGGTTGGCCTGCAGCAGGGCCCAGGCCTCGGCACCGTCGCAGGCCGTGGTCACGCCGATCCCCTTCGCCGAGAAGCTCATCAGGGCGATCTGCAGCAGGAGGGGGTCGTCGTCGATCACGAGGATGCTCGGGAGCTCGGACATGGCACTCGTCTAATATCGGCGGGAACGCCGTTGAGTATCGATTACAGCAGGAGTCTTAACCGGCCTTGAGTCCGATCCCGGAGAAAGCGTTGTGTTCGACGAAAATGCGGGGCGAAATCGTGGCGCTTCCGCCACGGCGTGATCACCAATACCATGACCTTGGCCTTGACGATTGTCGCCGCGACGACCCCGGTCGTCACGCGAATCCGAGCAGATCCGCCACCCAGTTGAACGCTGCTGCCCCGAACAGGATCAGGAACGCCGTCCAGACCAGCGTCAGCGCGCTGAGCCCCAGCCCGACGAGAACCGCGAGCCCGTCGCGCTGGATGAAGCCCAGTGCAAAGGCGATCAGGCTGGCGCAGGGGCCGACATTTCCGAGCGGGATTGGCAACGCCAAAATGATGGCCATGACCAGCAGCGGCACCGCGAGCGCAACGCGCGCTGCCTTGCCCGTCAGCGGCAGGTACCGGCGTGGCTTCAGCCACCCCTCGACGCGCTGCAGGAGGGGCACGCCCTTGTCGACGAAGGAGCGCACGAGCCCGGGAGAGAGGCGTCGCCTGCGCAGGATCTGCGGCATCCAGATGCGATGCGCTCCTGAGAGCACCTGCAGCGACACGAGCGCAATCAGCGTCCCGAACAGCATGCCGAAGGGGCCGGGCAGCGGGATGAGCGAGGGTAGCGTCAGAATGAGAATGACCAGCCCGAGACCTGCCTGGCCCAGGCTGTCGATCACCTGACCGAGCGTAAGGCTCTCGTCGCTGCCGTCGACGGAATGCCGCAACGCCAAAAGCCGCGTCGACGCGACTGCCCTGCCGTTCACCGGAATAGCCGTCCCCCCAAATCGCCCACCAGTTCACCGCCGCACTCTTTAGGTAATGCGTCGTCGCCTTACCTCAAGCCCGGTTCCGGTCCGACCGGGCGAGCGCGACATCCTCCTCGGTCAACTCGGTGTTGATGGCGAAGGCGGCCAGCGCACCCTCCGCCGCCGCTACGATGGCCCACTGGACCCGCCGGGAGGCGTCGCCTGCCACCCACACGCCGGGAACGTTGGTCTTCTCGTATTCCGACGTCTTGACCGTCCCATGCGAGCCGAGTTCGCACCCCAGCTTCTCGACAAGCGGCGAACTTTGCTTTGCCTTGGCGAGGTGGAAGAGACCGTCGCAACGCCTGCTCGACCCGTCGCGAAACAGGATGGTGGCGAGCTTGCCGTCCGGGCCGGCCATCAGGCGCTCGACCGGGCGCGGGTCGATGCTAACGCCTGCGGCAGCAAGCCGGTCGAGCGCGTCCTCGCTGGGCGCCTCGCCTCCGTCGGTCAGCAACACGACGTCGCCGCTCCACACCGAGAGCTCGACCGCGAGCCCTGCGGCGTCGGCCCCGCCATAGACGGCCAGCGGCCGGTCGCGCAGCTCCCAGCCGTCGCAGTATGGGCAGGTCCAGACGCCTTTGCCGAAGAGGTCTTCCGCGCCGGGTACGTCGAGCATCGTGTCTGCGAGGCCCGTCGCGAGGATGAGCTTGCGGGCCTGCGCCGTTGCGCCGCCGGACAGCGTCAGGACAAACTGACCGTCTGCGCCCGTGACGTCCTCGGCCTCGGCTTCCCTGATCTCCACCGTCGGGTAGCGCTGGGCCTGCTCCCGCCCGATCCTCCTGAGGTCGGCCGGCGTACAGCCGTCGCGGGTGAGGAAGCCGCTGACCCGCGCCGAGCACTGATTCCTGGGCTCGCCGGAGTCGCAGAGCAGGACCTTGCGCCGGCATCGCCCCAGAACGAGGGCCGCATTGAGACCTGCCGGGCCGCCGCCCACAATTGCCACGTCGTACATGTTGGAGCCCGCCTTCACCGAGAGCGCGGCAAACGTGTGCAGGGGTCGGGGGTTCCGGCGGCGGGCCCCTGCGTCAGGTTGACACCATCCGGGGCCGCATGTAGGGAACGGCGTCCCGCGCGGCCCACGGCTGCGCGGTCGTCTTTTGCGTGGCCCGCCGCCGCGCGAAAGCCCCTACCGGTCAACTGCAAAGAAGCCGGCCGTTCGTTCCGCCCCGGGCGGTACGGGCAGAGCTCGGCAGGAACACGAGGACAGAACGATGTTCGCAGTCATCAAGACCGGCGGCAAGCAGTACAAGGTTGCCGCCGAGGACGTAATCACGATCGAGAAGCTGACAGCCGAGGCAGGTGAACAGGTCACCTTCGACCACGTGCTGATGGTGTCGCGGGACGGCACCACCGATGTGGGCTCGCCCACTGTCGCTGGCGCGATGGTCGCCGGCGAGATCGTCGAGCAGACGCGCGGCCCCAAGACGATCTCCTTCCACAAGCGCCGCCGCAAGAATTCGAAGCGCAAGCGCGGTCACCGGCAGGACCTCACCGTGGTCCGCATCACGGAGATCCTGACGGGCGGCGCCAGGCCGTCCGCCCGCGCTGCATCCGCCGCGCCCAAGGCTAAGCCGGCTGCCGCCGAGGCCGCCCCTGTCGCCGCCGCTTCGGCTGGGGCGATGGACACGAGCAACCTCTCGCTGATCGCCGGCATCGGCCCGACCATCGAGAAGAAGCTGCGCGCCGCCGGCATCACGAGCTGGGATCAGATCGCCAGCTGGTCGGGCGAGGACATCGAGCGCCTCGACAAGGAGCTGGCACTGCGCGGTCGCGTCGCGCGCGAGGAGTGGGTCGAGCAGGCCAAGGAGCTTCTCGCCGGCAAGCCGCCGCGCGCGAAGACGGATCAGGCCGAGCTCGCCTCGGGCAAGGATCTCTGAGTGCCTTGCTTCGTCTGGTCCAGTAACGGGCCGGATTTAGGGGCGACAGTTTGGATTCGATCGGGTATAAGCCCGGCCAACAGTTTACGGAGCGGATCATGGCTCACAAAAAAGCAGGCGGTTCCTCGCGCAACGGGCGCGACTCGGCGGGCCGCCGCCTTGGTGTGAAGAAGTTCGGGGGCGAGCATGTGCTCGCCGGCAACATCCTCGTGCGCCAGCGCGGGACGAAGATGCACCCCGGCGTCAATGTCGGCATTGGCAAGGACCACACGCTGTTCGCGATGACGAGCGGCACGGTGGAATTCCAGAACAAATCCAATGACCGAATCTATGTCGCGGTACGAGCCCGCGAGGCAGCTGAATGACGGTGTAGGTCGAGACGAAGGACCTCCGCCGGATCCCAAGGAACCCGGCGGACCCAGGTCTCTCGACCAGCACAGGTCCGGTTTCCCCGAAAGGGGATACGCAGGGGGAGGTGGGATCCACCTCCCCCTTCGTCGTTTCCGGCTCTGTCGTCGTCCGGTCTTACCGGCGCGGCAGACCTCCACGGACCGGAGGCTGGTCATGTTTCCAGAGATCACGCGCGACGACGTTTTCAGGCTCGAGACACGGCGGCTTTGGCTGCGCTGGCCTCGCGCGGCCGATGCAGATTCCATCGCGAACGCCGTGAGCCGCCGCGAACTCGCCGACATGACGGCCCGCATCCCGCATCCCTATCCCGGCGGGGCAGCAGACGCGTGGGTGCTGGACGCCAGGCGTGCCAATGCGTCGGGCGAGTCGCTGCACCTCGTGGCCTCGCTCGGCCGCGGCCGCCGGGAGGTGGTCGGCTGCATCACCGCGACGCCCGGTGACGCGCCGGGCGCGCTGGAGGTTGGCTACTGGATCGACCCCGTCCAGTGGGGCAAGGGCTACGCGACGGAGGCCGTCCAGGCCTTCGTCGACGCGGTGTTCACGATCACGGAGTGCGGCGAACTCCAGGCTGCCGTGCGGGTGATCAACCCGGCCTCCCAGCGTGTCCTGCGCAAGGCCGGCTTCACCTGGCACGGCTCCAGCCTGCGGCCCATGCCGGCGCGCGGCGGCGCTTTCCCGGCCGAGCACTTCTGCCTCGACCGGGCCACCTGGCGGAGCCTGAAGGGCTGGGGCGAGCACAAGGTGATCCGCCGCGACGCGCCGGCGCCGCAGATGGAAGCGTGCACACCTGCATGACCCGATCCCGCCCCCGGCCTTTTGGTCGCGGGGCGGGACATTGGTCCAGAAGCCGCCGGCCACCGTAGACCTGCCGATATCAGGAGGTCTCGCATGCGTCGTGTCTGGATTGCCCTCGCCGCCCTCGTCGCCCTCGCGGGCACCCTTTCCGCCGCGCGCGCCGAAACCCCGATGCCGCCAGCGGCCGGCAAGCTGGTGCTGGAAGACTTCTTTCGCGGCCGCCTGTCAGCCGAGGGCGTGTTCCGCAACACCCGCGACAATACGAGCCGCAGCCTCAAGGTGAAGATGCACGGCACGTGGGACGGCACCACCCTGACGCTCGTCGAGGACTTCGTGTTCTCCGACGGCGAGAAGGACCGCAAGACCTGGCGCTTCACCAAGGTCGCCGACGGCGTCTACCGCGGCACGCGCGAGGACGTCATCGGCGAGGCCGACGTCCGGCAGGCGGGCGACGACGTGCGCCTCTCCTACACCGCCAAGGTGAAGACCAAGGACGGCTCCACCTACGACATCCGCTTCGACGACCTGCTGCGGCTGACCGACAAGCGCACCGTGCTGAATACGGCGACACTGAAGGCTTTCTGGTTCTTCCCGGTCGGCAATGTGGAGCTGTACATCCGGAAGGCGGGGCGCTGAGCCCTCGGCGGAGGGATCGCGCTCCCCCGGGCAGAAAGTGCGGGTCTGAAGACCCGCGCTCCAACAACCGGACCGCGCGTCTTCAGACGCGCTCTTCCAAAGTGCCGGCAGGAAAGCCGGGTTCGAGCAGGTATCCGGCTCCGCGCCGGGTGACACAGCCACGCCGCTCGGCTATCTCAGCGGCATGAAATTCCTGGACCAGGCCAAGATCTTCATCCGGTCGGGGGACGGCGGCGGCGGTGCCGTCTCGTTCCGCCGTGAGAAGTTCATCGAATTCGGCGGACCCGACGGCGGCGACGGCGGAAGGGGCGGCAACGTCTTCGCCGAATGTGTCGAGGGCCTCAACACGCTCATCGACTACCGTTACCAGCAGCACTTCAAGGCGCGCCCGGGCGTCGGCGGCATGGGCCGCAACCGCGCCGGCGCCAATGGCGACGACGTGGTGCTGAAGGTGCCCGTCGGAACGCAGATCCTCGACGAGGATGGCGAGACGCTGCTCGCCGACCTGACGGAGGTGGGCCAGAAGGTGCTGCTCGCCAAGGGCGGGAACGGCGGCTTCGGCAATCTGCACTTCACGACCTCGACGAACCGCGCCCCGCGCCACGCCAATCCGGGACAGGAAGGGCAGGAGCGCTGGATCTGGCTGCGCCTGAAGCTGATCGCCGATGCGGGGCTGGTCGGCCTGCCCAACGCCGGCAAATCCACCTTCCTCGCCACGGTCACGGCGGCAAAGCCGAAGATCGCCGACTATCCCTTCACGACGCTGCATCCCGGCCTCGGGGTGGTGCGCGCCGGCGGCCGCGAATTCGTGCTCGCCGACATTCCCGGGCTGATCGAGGGTGCGCATGAGGGCCACGGGCTTGGCGACCGGTTCCTCGGTCACGTCGAGCGCTGCCGCGTGCTGCTACATCTCGTCGACGGCACCAGCGAGCATGCGGGCACCGCCTACAAGATCGTGCGCCACGAGATCGACGCTTACGGACACGGCCTGCAGGACAAGCCGGAGATCGTCGCGCTGTCGAAGGTCGACGCGCTGACACCCGAGCTGCGCAAGGAGCAGCTGTCGCGCCTGAAGCGGGCCGTCGGCAATGCCGCCCGCAAGGCTGGCCGCGAGGCGCCGGACGTGCTGGCGCTGTCCTCCGCCTCCGGCGAGGGCGTGCAGGAGGCACTGCTGCGCCTTCTGTCCGTGATCGACGCCGCACGCGGCGGGGAGAAGGCGGAGGACGCCGCCGAGATGATCACGGGCGGGGAATGGCGCCCATGAGCGCATCTGTGGGTGCCGCCGAAGCGCAGCCTGGCGTGGCCGCGCCCACGCCGCATCTCGACCAGTTCCGCAGGATCGTGGTGAAGGTGGGCTCCTCGCTCCTGGTCGATCGCGATCGCGGACGCCTGAAGCATGCCTGGCTCGCGGCGCTGGCGGAGGACATCGGCAACCTCCACGCGCGCGGAGCCGACGTGCTGGTCGTGTCGTCCGGCGCCATCGCGCTCGGCCGCACCATGCTGAAGCTGCCGTCCGGCGTGCTGCGCCTCGAGGAGAGCCAGGCCGCCGCCGCCGTGGGGCAGATTGCGCTGGCCCGCAGCTGGGCCGAGGCGCTGGGCCACCAGGGCATCACCACCGGCCAGATCCTGGTGACGCTGGGCGACACGGAGGAGCGCCGCCGCTACCTCAATGCCCGCGCCACGATCGGCCGTCTGCTCGACCTGCGCTCCGTACCCGTCGTCAACGAGAACGACACCGTCGCGACGACCGAGATCCGCTACGGCGACAATGACCGGCTGGCCGCGCGCGTGGCCACGATGGCGGGGGCAGACCTGCTGGTGCTGCTCTCCGACATCGACGGGCTCTACACCGCGCCGCCGCAGTCCGACGCCTCGGCGGCGCTGATCCCCGTGGTGCCCCGGATCACGGCCGAGATCGAGGGCATGGCGGGCGGGGCGGCCTCCGAGCTGTCGCGGGGCGGCATGCGCACCAAGGTGGAGGCGGCGAAGATCGCCACTGCCGGCGGCACCCACATGCTGATCGCCGACGGGCGGGTGAAGAACCCTCTCGGCGCCATCGCCGGGGGCGCGCGCTGCACCTGGTTCCTGACGCCGTCGAACCCCGTCGCCGCCCGGAAAAAGTGGATCGCCGGCTCGCTCGAGCCGCGCGGCGTGCTGCACCTCGACGCCGGCGCTGCGCGCGCTATTCGCTCCGGCAAGAGCCTACTGCCCGCAGGCGTGCGCAGGGTGGAGGGTGAGTTCGGCCGCGGTGACGCCGTGGTGCTTCGCGACGCCGAGGGCGCCGAGATCGGCCGGGGGCTGGTGGCCTATGACAGCACCCACGCATCGGCCATCGCGGGGCGGTCCTCGCGCGACATCGAATCCATTTTGGGCTATGCCGGGCGGGCCGAGATGGTGCACCGCGACGACATGGCGTTGGGTGCGGAATGACGGGGACGGGGCGATGGCTCTGCACGCGGTGACGGGCGGGACGAATGTCGCCGCCCTGATGCACGAGATGGGACGGCGCGCGCGCGCCGCGTCGCACGCGCTCGCCAACGCGCCGGCAGCCGACAAAGACGCCGCGCTGCTGGCCGGCGCCGCCGCCATCCGTGCCGCCGCTCCGGCCATCCTCACCGCCAATGCCCGCGACGTCGCGGCGGCGGAGGCGCGCGGCACCAAGGGCTCCTTTCTCGATCGCCTGAAGCTCGACCCCGCCCGGCTGGAGGCCGTCGCCCGCGCGGTAGAGGATGTGGCCGGCCTCGCCGACCCCGTCGGCCGCGTGCTCGCCGCCTGGGAGCGCCCGAACGGGCTGAAGTTCGAGCGGGTGGCGACGCCGCTCGGCGTCATCGGCGTTATCTTCGAGAGCCGGCCGAACGTGGCGGCGGATGCCGGCGCGCTCTGCCTGAAGGCGGGGAACGCCTGCATCCTGCGCGCGGGATCGGAGAGCCTCGCCTCCTCCGCCGCGCTGGTCGACGCGCTGCGCGACGGGCTTGCCTCGGCCGGCCTGCCCGCCGACGCGTTGCAGCTCGTCCCCGTCACGGACCGCGAGGCGGTGGGCGCCATGCTCTCCGGCCTCGACGGGACGCTCGACGTCGTCGTGCCGCGGGGCGGCCGCTCCCTCGTCGAGCGCGTGCAGCGCGAGGCGCGGGTGCCTGTCTTCGCCCATCTCGACGGCGTCAACCACGTCTATGTCCACGCGCCCGCCGACCTCGGGATGGCGCGCAGCATCCTGCTCAACGCCAAGCTGCGACGCACCGGCGTGTGCGGGGCCGCCGAGACGCTGCTGGTCGACCGCGCCCTCGCACAGACCCACCTCGCCCCGCTGCTCGGCGCGCTGCTCGACGCCGGCTGTGCCGTGCGCGGCGACGAGGCCTGCCGCGCCGCCGATGCGCGCGTCACCCCCGCCTCCGAGGAGGACTGGCGCGCCGAATATCTCGACGCGATCATCGCCGCCGGCGTCGTCGACGGGATCGACGGCGCGCTCGCCCACATCGCGCAGTACGGCTCGCACCACACCGACGCCATCGTCACCGACGACGGGGCCGCCGCGGCGCGCTTCCTCGCCGAGGTGGACTCGGCGATCGTGCTGCACAACGCCTCCACCCAGTTCGCCGACGGCGGCGAGTTCGGCTTTGGCGCCGAGATCGGCATCGCCACCGGCCGCATGCACGCGCGCGGCCCGGTGGGCGTGGAGCAGCTGACCTCCTTCAAGTACCGCGTCCACGGATCCGGCCAGACGCGCCCGTGACGCAGCACCGGCCGGAGGGCGCGACGCAGGGCCCGCGCCCGGCCGGGCGGGGCGTGCCCGTTCTCCCCCCGCATGCGCGCGGCATGCGCATCGGCCTGATGGGCGGCAGCTTCAACCCCGCCCATGCCGGACACCGCCTCGCCGCGCTGGCCGCCCTGCGCCGGCTGCGCCTCGACCGGGTGTGGTGGCTCGTCACCCCCGGCAACCCGCTGAAGGACAATGCCCGCCTGCCGCCGCTGGCCGACCGCGTCGCCGCCGCGCAGGCCGTCGCCGGCCACCCCCGCATCGTTGCCACCGGCGTCGAGGAGGCGCTCGGCACGCGCTACACCTACGACACGGTGGAGGACCTGGCGCGGCGCTGCCCCGGCGTCGGCTTCGTGTGGATCATGGGGGCGGACAACCTCATCCAGTTCCACCGCTGGCAGCGCTGGCGCGGCATCGCCGCGGCCCTGCCGATCGCCGTCGTCGACCGCCCCGGCGCCACCCTCACCGCGCTGCGCTCCCCCGCCGCCCAGGCGCTGGCCCGCTTCCGCCTGCCGGAGGAGGACGCCCGCGCCCTCCCCTTCGCCCGCCCGCCGGCCTGGGTGTTCCTGCACGGCCCGCGCTCGCCGCTGTCGAGCACGCGGCTGAGGGGCGGGTAGCGACCACCTCACCCCGTCTCCTGCCGCCCCGCCACGGCACGGTCCACGGCGGCCCGCATGGCCTGGAAATGCGGGCGCAGCGCCTCGCGGTTCGCCATCTGGCACGCGGCGAGGTCCTTGTGGGTGAGGCAGAGCCTGGCGCGCCGGCAGCGGGCGAGCGGGCAGATCATCCATAGGCACAGCGCCGTGCACACCTTGCGGATCGCGGCTGGACCGTTCACCGGCTCGTCCGGAGACGCCGGCGGCTGCACGACGGGGATGCGCCCGTCGGCGCAGTGAAACCACTCCTCCGGCGTCCCCCGCCGCTTGCGCATGGTCATGGCGTGCTCCTGTCTCGTGCCGATGATCCCTCACCCCTAGCCCCTCTCCCACACGGGAGAGGGGGAGCGCGCGTGCCTGATATGCTGGCGCATGCGGGAGAGGCCGCGGGGAACCCCTCTCCCATGCTGGAAGAGGGGCAGGGGTGAGGGACGTTCGTTTTTTGCAGACATGCCTCCGCGATGCCCGGCGCGGATGCGGCGGAGCATGGGGCAGGCAGGGGGACGCGGAGCGCCGGGGCGCCAAGTCCGTTTACTCGGAATGCCGGGCGACCCGGCGCTCCGCTCGCGGCGTTTCTCTCCCGGTCCGGCCCTCTCTCCGGCCCGTGCCCGAAGGGCAAGAGCCTGGCGATCGCGCAGTCGCGGCCTCCTCCTGGTGGGAGGCGGGAGGGTGAACGGAACGCGGCGGTGGCCATCCTCGGCCCAGTCACCCCTCTCCCGGTTGCGGGAGAGGGGCAGGGGTGAGGGGGTTAGCCATCCACGCACGGCCCATCTCGGTTCCGGGCGTCCCGAGACAGCAGGGCCGGTCACCCCACCGGCGCAGGCGCCGCCCCCTGCCCACACGACGGACCGCTCCGGACGCGCTCCCCCTTTGGGCAGGGTGGACGCAGAGTGGCGGAGACCGAGTGGAATGTCAAGGATTTTTTTCCTTTTGCATGCGAGGTTCAATCTGCTTTTCAGTGCTAGTTCTCTCGAATGGCAGGAAGTATCGCGCCTCGTTGCCGGACCCAGACAAGAACTGTCTTACGGCCTCAATGCAAACACCTTCGGTGGAATTCGGTTCACCGCCAAACAGTGCAGTAAGTCCTTTGATCTCACTTTCCGGAAAGCCTCGGTCATTAAGGCCCCTAACATTCACTCCTCGTACCAAACCACCAAAAAATGTAGAAAACGGGACCACGTGTCGCAGAACAATTGAGTTCATGCCGATCATACACCCTGCGCCTATCCGGACATTCTGGTGGACAACGGAATGCAACCCAAGATACGAGTACTCCCCGACGATAACGAACCCAGCCAAAGTTGAATTGTTGGCCATCTTCACATTTGATGATACTCTGCAATCATGCGCGATGTGAGAATAGGCCATAATATAGCAGTTATTCTCCAATACTGTCTCTCTTTGCTCGCTAGGAGCGTGTATCGAAGTGAACTCTCTAATGACATTGCCGCTTCCGATTCTTACCCCACCGCTCGATGATCTTTGATCGGCATATTGCGGCGGTGATCCAATGCAGCAATGCGCTCCGATATTTGTAAACCCTCCGACACTCACAGACCCTTCAAGAACCGTGTATGCTCCGATCCGGCACTTCTCCCCAATAATGACCTCCCCCTCAATTACGACACCTGGTCCGATCATTGTACCAGACCCTATTTTCCCCTCCCCTCGTATTACACAATAGGGGGAGATGTAAACATCTTCTGATATCGAAAAATTTCCTTCGACTATTGCGGTACGGTGAAACATAAATGCCCTCACCTTCTTGCTTTACTTCTGCACCACCTTTTTATTCTGTCACAAACGTAATCCACTTCTGTAACGTCAAGATTCGGGTATATGGGAAGGCTAAGTTCTTGTTTTGCCCACGCCTCAGCCGAAGGGAACTGGCCGGGTCTGTAGCCCAAATGGCTAACTGCCTCCTGCAAGTGACACGGTATTGGATAATGTACGAGAGTACCAATTCCGTCACTGTTCAATGCTTCTTGCAGCTCTCCACGACGGTGCACTCGAATGGGGAATATATGCCAAACCGCTTCTGTCCCTGGTAATGGCTTCGTGATCTCTATCTCTTCTATTCCGGCCAGTCGCTCAGAATATCTTTCCGCTAATTCTCGCCTCATGGCGTTTTCGCTATCCAGCCTTTGTAATTTTTTTCTCAGTATTGCAGCTTGCACTTCATCTAGTCGTGAGTTTTTACCTAGTCTTGTATGCTCGTATTTTCTAGGCGATCCATAATTTCGTAATTCTCTGACATGGTCATTGAGGTCATCGGAATCCGTTGTAACGCAGCCACCGTCTCCGAGAGCACCAAGGTTTTTTGTCGGATAAAAGCTGAATGAGGCCGCCGCACCCCAGCTGCCAACCTTGCGGCCGTTCAAGCTAGCACCGTGTGCCTGCGCGGCATCTTCAAATACCAGTAAGCGGTGGCGATCTGCAAAATGGTTGATAGACTCCATGTCAGCAGGATTTCCGTACAAATGAACGACCAGTATAGCTCGAGTTTTTTGTGTAACACTATGCGCTGCATCGCTAATTGATATGCTTCCGGAGTTTAAATCTACGTCGACAGCAACTGGGACAGCACCAGTATTTAAGACGGCTAACCATGTAGCAAAAAATGTATGCGCCGGCACCAAGACCTCATCGCCCGGCCCCAACCCACTTGCTCTGAGCATTAGCTCGATAGCTTCCAAGCCATTTCCGACGCCCACGCCATGCTTTACTCCACAATAACTAGCGAACTCCTGTTCAAAGCGGCTTACCTCTGAACCCAATATGTAGTTTGCCGTTCCAAGTACATTCTTCACGGACTCCTGTATTTCATCTGAATAATTGCTGTTTATCCGCTCCATGTCCATGAACCGGATCATTTGCTTTGCTCCGAAAATACCTTGAATGATTCGTAGTCACGGAAGTAGTCGCTCTCGTCGTAGTGGTCTGAAGCAAGCGCAAGACAAACAGCGCCAGAGGAAAAATTGTAAATCTCACGCCAAACGCCAGGCATAACCAGAAGACCTTTGTGCGCTCTATTCAGAGCAATCACTTCTCGGGTTGCCCCGTCATCTAGTAGAATGTCGAAGCTGCCCGACACTGCGACCAACATCTGGCGAAGATTCCTATGGGCGTGACCGGCCCGGACAGCTCCGCCTGGCACGTCATAAAGATAGTAGACCCGCATGATGTCGAACGGAAAATGTCTATTTTCCTCTATAAAGGTGAGGTTTCCTCTGTTGTCTACAATTTTAGGCAGATCCACTAGTGACCACTTCGATAAACTTTTTTCAGACATTTTGTGATACCCATCTCTCAAATATTTTTGCGTCAAAATGAAAATTATCGTGAATACTGTATTTTGGCGGCATCCCACCCTGACGAGTTCCAAGTCCAATGGTAACGTCAGCGTTAGCAGCAATTCCTACTTGAGGGAATATCGACAAATTTGCCGAAGGGTGATCGCCAACCAGTATTAGGGCTTTGCAGCCCGAGCCAGCAAACAGAAGGTTCGTGAATGCTGCGCCGGTAGGTCCCACGATAACGCGTGCTGATCCAAACAGATCAACCTGTTCGTCGAAACTCAGAAGTGACGTGTCAACCGTTTTAAAGCCTTTTTGCCGTGCTATCTCACTGAGTTCCACCTCATTGGTTAGTTTTCTTGCCACACTATTGCCACGTCGTAAGAAAATCTTGAGATCATTCTTTTTGTTTTTACTGCACAACCTGCGTACAGCCGCCAGATTAGACTGCCCTAGCACAATGTCTGATTCTTCTCGCGGCGATCTGTTGTATACATCGAGAGCGCGGGATTGCTCTGCGATGACTGTTCCCCGTTTTATCAGCAAAGGGGATCTTGGTGGTATTTTTACAATATTTTCATCATCTATAATTTTTTCTAAAGCTTGGTACAAATTATTATGTAAACCACTGGACACAAGCAAGGGGCTATAACGACCTTTCAGATTTCCTGCCTCAACGGCCTTTGTCATTACTTCTGTTACCCAGTGAAAATAATTGGCTTCCGCTTCACAGCCGATGTATATACCTGCATCTAACTCGATTTTCTTCTCCTTGTTAAATACAAGCGCGACATACCGGCCATCTCGTACCGCCACTGGCCATACGTCCGGACAGTGGTCGCAATCTTCTGGATGTCCTAGTATAGGATGCTTTATTACACCTTGCTCTATGCGCATCCGTGATGATGCAAATACAGTTCCATTCTCGACGCATCTGCTGCGCCCTTCTGGGCGTTCGAGTCGTATTTTTCTGACGGTTGTACTTCCACTTGTATGTAAAACTTTGTACTCACATTGTTGCGTGATCAGATTCTCGTCTGGTTCGTCACATGCCACCATCCCGTGCATGACGTCAAAGTCTCGGCCGAGATGGTGTTTGAGATACGCCGTTGCTCCCTGAATCGCCCCTCGGTCTCCTTCTCGAAGTGTTGACGCAATCTTTCGCTTTGCGGCGGAAAGTAGAACATCGTCGCGGACACCGACATGCTTCGTCTGCTGTGTTTCAGGTCCTTTGCTAACATGGACTCCAAGAAACCGCTTCAAAAGTCGGAATGGCTTGCGAGATACCAGCGACCGTTTGGCGACCACCTTTGTTTGTAAGCGGAACAGATCAGATGCCTTGAAGCGGAATGGGCCAATGTTTGCTTCTTCGTCTGTTGCGAGCTGCCCAATCAAAGACCGAATAAAGGGTGAGAGGCGATCGCCCTCAAACAGAGCAAATCCTAATGTGTTCAAGGCGGCAGTTGACGATTCGCATTCACGTAAAACGTCTGACCATTCTGGAAAGGCCAGACACAAACTTTCGATCGATACGTAAGACTGAAGCCTATCTACAACGTATTGATGCTCATTTCGAATACGTTCACTATTTTTGTTTGAGCTTAGGTTCGCGCCATTTTGGCGTATTCTGTAGGAAACTAGACGATCGCTGATAACTGAAATTCTCGAAGATTGACAAGCTCTGATCCAGTATTCATAGTCTTGCAATTGGATCAGCCCATTATGGAATTTACCAATGCGTCTGAACGAGGAAGCTTTTCCAAACGCAGTTGGAGCGCATAGTGGATTATGTCCTAGGATAAGAGCTCTGAGAACTGACTTTGTGTCTCGAATTTTTTCCTGGAAAAACGCGCTTGCGTTCGCGTCCGGCAGGAGTTTCGATTGGTTGTCGATTAATTGAGGTCGACTGAATAGGAAATCGTCATTTGTCCTTTCTAGGTGCTCAATCTGACGCGAAATACGGTCGCGATGGCAAACATCATCGCCTGAAAACAAAGCTATAAATTCGCCACTGGCGCACTCTATTGACTTGTTGAGTGCAGAACTTGGCCCTTTGTTGTCTTGTGCTACTAGCTTTATTCGACCATCTTTGAATTTTCGTATTTTTTCTACTGTTGCGTCGGATGATCCGTCATCAACAATCACGAGTTCAATCTCAGAATGATCCTGCGACAGAGCACTTCTTATCGCCTCTTCAATGTACTCCTCGTGATCGAATGTTGTGGTACATATACTGACTAATCTCATGTTTATACCATTTTTAATTTCAATTTTGTCAGCTGTAAAAGCAATGTCCAAAACAATATGCTTCGTTTGTTTGAACGGGCAGACTTAAGCTGTCGCGAAACCAATTTCCTTGCTGCCATCCTCTTGTGAAACGGCGAGAAATGCCGCTCGCCGTATTCGCCGAGGATGAGGGCGGTTTGCTGGAGGGTGAGGCTTTCGCGGGCGGAGAGGCGGTTCTGGACGCCGACGAGCTGCCAGCAGACGGGGGTCTCGACGCGACCGACGCGGGCTCTCTCGAAGAGGCGCAGGGTGAGGGCGAGGTCCTGGCAGGAGACGAAGTGCTCCGGGATCGGATCGCACCCGTCCAGCAGCGTGCGGCGGAAAAGCGTGGTCGAGGGGACGTGGTTGTACTCGCGGATGGCGTAGCGATACGGATCCGGAATCGGGGTGAGGAGGCCGTCCAGCGCGTCTGGCATGGGGGCGGCGGCAACGTCCTCCGGCGTGGGGGCGGCCGGGCCGTAGGGGCGCATGCGGCCGAACACGTAGTCCCACCCCTGGCGGCGGGCGACGTCCATCAGCCCCGCGGTGGAGCCGGGGACGAGCGGGTCGTCGCTGTCGACGAGGCGCACCCATTGCTGCGTGGCGGCGCGGGTGAGCTGGTTGGTGACGGCGAAGATCCCGCGGTTCTCCTGCAGCGTCAGGCGGACGAAGGGATTGCCGGCGGCGAAGTCCGCGCAGAGCCCGGCCGAGCCGTCGGTGGAGCCATCGTCGACCAGCACGATCTCGCCGCCCGTCCCGTCCCGCTCGCGCGCGACGCTGGCCAGCACGGCGGGCAGCCAGGGGCGCTTGTTGTAGGAACTGACGAGGTAGCTGACGGTCATCGGGCGGTTTCGTGTGGCGCTCCGCGAATCTGCGTGACTGTCCCGCCGCGGGTTGCGGGGCGCAACCGACCGGCGGTTGTGCCCGGGGGCGTAGCAGGTTGTGGCGGGAGACCGACCGCCGGCCCCGACGGGGGGCTTTCCCTCACCCCTGCCCCTCTCCCGCACGGGAGAGGGGTTTCGGCGGAGGCTTCTTCCGCGCGGGAGTGGGGTTGCGGCGGGGGCTTCTTCCACGCGTGAGGAGGGTCTTGCGGGCGTTCCGCGGGGGCGGCGGCGCAGGCGCGGAAAAGTCCTGCGGGCGGCATGGAACTTTCGGGCCGGTGCAGCTATATTTCCAGGGTGCGCAGGAGCGCTCCCGGTGTCCGGGGCGCAGGGCGCACGGGCGCCGCGCGGCGCGGGTCTGCGCTGCGGGCGCATGCGAAGAAGGGCTCGACACTGGATACATCCATGCCGCGCGAAGCCGCTGGCGCTTCGCACCCCTCCCCGGCCCATCTGGCGGCCCAGGGCGGGACCATGGCCGGACACGCGGACCCGTCCCCCCGCGCCTCGGGCGATCCGCTCGGCCTCGTCCTCGGCGTCATCGTCGGCGTGCTGGACGACAGCAAGGCGGAAGACACGGTCGTCATCGACCTCAAGGGCAAGACGTCCCTCGCCGACACCATGATCGTGACCTCCGGCCGCTCCAACCGCCATGTCGGCGCCATCGCCGACCACGTCATGGAGTCGCTCAGGGAGCACGGCCACAAGAACCTGCGCGTCGAGGGGCAGCCGCACTGCGACTGGGTGCTGATCGACGCCGGCGACGTGATCGTCCACGTCTTCCGGCCCGAGGTGAGGCACTTCTACAACCTCGAGAAGATCTGGGGCGGCGACAGGCCGACCGAGGCGAGGGCGTAATAGGCCGCAGGGGGGGGTCGCGATCCGGCCGCACGGAGTGCTCGCGGCCGTGAAGTCGCGCGCTGGCCGGGGCGTCGTGAGGCCCGCCGCGCCGCGTGTCCGCGGAGCCTTGTCTGTCGACCTCGCGCCCGTCGCCGCCGCGGATCCTGCCCCATGCGCCTCATCCTCCTCGCCGTCGGACGTCTGAAGGACGGGCCGGAGCGCGAGCTGGTGGGGCGCTATGCCGAGCGCGCGCGCGCCGCGGGGCGCAGCCTGGGCTTCTCCGGGCCGGACCTCGCCGAATGCGCCGAGAGCCGCGCCGCCCGGCCCGCCGACCGCAAGGCGGAGGAGGCGCGCGTCCTGATGGAGAAGGCCGGGGACGCCGCGCTGGTCGTGATGGACGAAGGCGGCGCCATGCTGGACAGCGCGGGCTTTGCCACCCTGCTGGCGCAGCGCCGCGACGCCGGCCAGAAGGCGCTGGCGCTCGTCATCGGCGGGGCCGACGGGCTCGATCCCGGCCTCGTGGCCGCGGCGCAGGCGCGCATCGCCTTCGGGCGGATGACGCTGCCGCACCAGATCGTGCGGGCCCTGGCGGCGGAACAGCTCTATCGCGCCATGACAATCCTCTCCGGCCACCCCTATCATCGCGCGTGATGCGCGCAGCGATTCACCCTCCGATTGCCAAACGCCGCGCCGCCCTCCTCGCCGGGGCGGCGGCGGCGGCGCTCGGGCTGGCGCTGGCCGGTGTGCCGGCCGGGGCGCAGGCGCCCCCGCCTCTGCCGCCCAAGCCGCCGCCGGGCATGCAGATCAACGATCCCGGTTCGGCCCAGGCCCAGGCCCCCGCTTCGCAGGCGCAGCCGGCTGCTCCGGCGGCCGCCGATGCCCCCGCGGCGGCGCCTTCACCGGCGGCCGAGGCCGCCGTGCCCGCCGCACCTGCGCCGCCCGCGGGCCCGCCGCCGGAGGTGGAGGCCAAGCGGCAGGAGCGCGCGACGCGGGCGCTGGAGCTGGAGGCGACGCGCAAGATCCTCGAGCAGAGCGACGCGGAGAAGGCGCGCCGCCAGGCCGAGGTGGAGGATGTGCGCAGCGACAGGGCGCGGCTTTCGCAGGCGCTGATCGAGACGACGTCGCGGCTGCGCGCCACCGAGGAGCGCATTACCGGCATCGAGCAGCGCCTGGCGACGCTGTCGCAGACGGAAGAGGCGATCACCGCGTCGCTGCGGGCGCGGCGCGACGTCATCGTCGAGGTGCTGGCGGCGCTGCAGCGCATGGGCCGCAGCCCGCCGCCGGCCGTGCTGGTGCGCCCGGAGGACATGCTGGAGGCGGTGCGGGCGTCCATGCTGCTCGGCGCCGTGCTGCCGGAACTGCGCACCGAGACGGAGGCCCTGGCGGGCGACCTGTCCGAGATGGTGCGCCTGCGCTCGGCGGCGGCGAACGAGCGCGACGCACTGTCGCGCGACGTCACGGCGCTGGTGGAAGACCGCACCCGCCTCTCCGCCCTGGTCGAGGCGCGCCAGCGCGACCTCGCGGGCGCCGAGGCGAGGGCGCAGGAGGAGGCGGCGCGGGCCCAGGAGCTCGCGGGCAAGGCTGCAGGCCTCAAGGACCTGATCGGACGGCTGGAGACGGAGATCGACAGCGGCGTGCGGGCGGCCGAGGAAGCGCGCAACGCCTCGCAGCGGCTGGAGGAACAGGCAAAGGCCGCCAAGGAGAACGAGGTGCGCGAGACGCGGGAGCGAATCGCCTCGCTCGCTTTCAAGGATCCCGCCCGGCTGGCGCCAAAGGCGGCGTTCCAGGACATGCGCGGCCTGCTGCCCCTGCCCGTCGCCGGTACGCTGCTGAAGGGCTTCAACAGCCCCGACGCCGCCGGGGGCACGCTGAAGGGCGCCGCCTGGGGCACGCGGCCCGACGCCATCGTTTCGGCGCCTTGTGATGGTTGGGTCGCGTTCGCTGGACCTTTTCGTACCTATGGTCAACTCTTGATCATCAACGCCGGCGGCGGATACTATCTCTTGTTGGCGGGCATGGAGCGGATCAACGTGGGCCTGGGCCAGTTCGTTCTGGCGGGAGAGCCGGTCGCGGTGATGGGCGAAGCCTCGAAGGCGACAGCCGCCTCGGTGGGGAGCGAAGCGACGCAGCCGGTTCTCTATGTGGAGTTCCGGAAAGACGGGATATCGATCGATCCGTCCCCATGGTGGGCGGCCTCGACGAACGAGAAAGTTCGCGGATGATGCGCAAGGTTTCGATGTTGATGCTCGGCGTGGCGCTCGGCGCCGGCGCCGCGACGCTGGCCACGCAGGGCCGCCCGATCCTGACCGGCAGCGCGGTCGCCGCCGCGTCCGACACGTACCGGCAGCTCAACCTGTTCGGCGATGTCTTCGAGAAGATCCGCAGCGACTATGTCGAGAAGCCGGACGACGGCAAGCTGATCGAATCGGCGATCAACGGGATGCTCTCGGGCCTCGACCCGCATTCGAGCTATCTCGACGCCAAGAGCTTCCGCGACATGCAGGTGCAGACGCGCGGCGAGTTCGGCGGCCTCGGCATCGAGGTCACGATGGAGGACGGCAACATCAAGGTCGTCACCCCCATCGACGACACGCCGGCCTCCAAGGCGGGCGTCATGGCCGGTGACATCATCACCCACATCGACGACGAGCCGGTGCAGGGCCTCACCCTGAACCAGGCTGTCGACAAGATGCGCGGCGCAGTGAAGTCGGAGGTCCGGCTGAAGATCGCCCGCAAGGGCGCGGCCGATCCGCTCGAGCTGAAGCTGACGCGCGACGTCATCCGCATCCGCTCGGTGAAGTCGAAGAGCGAGGACGATGTCGGCTACATCCGCGTCACCCAGTTCAACGAGCAGACCTTCGAGGGCCTGAAGGCCGCGATCGACCAGATCAACAAGGACATCCCCAGCGACAAGCTGAAGGGATACGTCGTCGACCTGCGCAACAATCCGGGTGGGCTGCTCGACCAGGCCATCGCGGTGTCCGACGCGCTGCTCGAGCGGGGCGAGATCGTCTCCACCCGCGGCCGCAACGCCGACGAGACGCAGCGCTACAATGCCCGCGGCGGCGACCTCACCAAGGGCAAGCCGGTGATCGTGCTGATCAATGGCGGCTCGGCCTCGGCCTCCGAGATCGTCGCCGGCGCCCTGCAGGACCACAAGCGCGCGACGATCGTGGGCACGCGGTCCTTCGGCAAGGGCTCGGTGCAGACCATCATCCCGCTGGGCAGCAACGGCGCCATCCGCCTCACGACGGCGCGCTACTACACGCCCTCCGGCCGCTCGATCCAGGCCAAGGGCATCGAGCCCGACATCCAGGTCCAGAACGAGGTTCCGGCCGAGCTCAAGGGCAAGGACGAGACCAAGGGCGAGGCGGCCCTGCGCGGGCACCTCAAGAACGGCGACGACGAGCAGGGCGGATCCTCCGCCTATGTGCCGCCGGACCAGAAGGACGACAAGCAGCTGAACTTCGCCTACGACCTCCTGCGCGGGGTGAAGGTGAACGACGCCAGCAAGGTGCAGCCGCAGTCTGGCACCTCGGCCAACTGAGGGCGGGCGCCGGTTTCGGGCGTCCCCCGGTTCCGAACGAACCGGGGGACGCCTTTTTTGTTCGGGGCGCGGGCGCGGCAAGGTGCCCACACGCAAGCGGCCAGAAGGCCCGCGGCCGGTGATGCACCGGACGAGCGACACGAGCGTTGCCGTGAGGCAACAGTCGCGGTTGTGTTTTCTTGTATGATTCGAAACCTGTTTCGCTGCGTTCGGCCGTACCGCCCCGGGCGGCCCTGGCATTGGCAACGCATGAGACGGATGTGACCTCCGGCCACGACGAATTGACCCGACCGCTGGGCCTCGAGCCGCCGGCGCAGAAACGCTGGAGGGTTTCCCTCCCGTGGGCGCAGTTCTTTATCGCCACCGTCGCCGGACTGTTCCTGCTGCTCGCAGGCTTCTTAGCCGTGGTGCGTGACCCGCAGGGTGGCGAGCCCATCGCCATCGCCGTGATCGACCGCACCATCCAGAAGGCGGAGCCGCCGGCAGCCCCGGCCGGGCCGGCGGCGCCGGCCGCACAGGACGAAAGCACGCCGGCGAATGCACTGCCGGGAAGCGGCCATGGCGTGACCGTGCAGGCCGGGCTGCCGCCGAAGACGCCGAACCGGGCCGCTGCGGCCGATGTCGAGCGCGATTCCGGGGTCAAGGTGATTCGCCAGGGCGGGGCCGATTCGCCGGGCGCCCTCGTCATCCAGGTGCCATCGCCCAACGCGCTTGCCCCCGCGCCGGCCGAGAAGCTCGTCGAGCGCTCTCGGCACGGCATCCTGCCGAAGATCGCTGCGGACGGCACGAAGCCCATGCAGGTCTACGCGCGGCCGGCGCCTCCGCCGCTGCCCAAGGTCGCGGGGCGGATCGCGATCGTCGTCGGCGGCGTCGGGTTGAGCCAGGCGACCACGGCGGATGCCATCGTCAAGCTGCCGCCTGCCGTCACCCTCGCCTTCGCACCCTACGGAACGGACCTCGAGCGCCAGGCGGCACGGGCGCGCGAGGACGGCCACGAAATCCTCGTGCAGGTGCCGATGGAGCCGTTCGACTATCCCGATAACGACCCCGGCCCGCATACGCTCGTCACGTCCACGCAATCAAACGAGACGATCGACCGCCTGGCCTGGGTGATGAGCCGGCTGCCCGGCTATGTCGGCGTGATGAACTACATGGGCGGCAAGTTCACCGCCAGCGACGCGGCGCTGACGCCGGTGCTGCGCGAGGTCGGCGGCCGCGGCCTCCTCTATCTCGACGACGGTTCGTCACCGCGCAGCCTCGCGCCGTCGCTCGCCACGTCATTGAAGGTGCCGGCCGCCAAGGCCGACGTGATCGTCGATGCCCAGCCGCGCGGTGCAGCCATCGACGACCAGCTGGCGCGGCTGGAAGCGGTGGCACGCGAGAAGGGCGTCGCCATCGGCTCGGCCAACGCCCTTCCCGTCAGCATCGACCGGATCGCCGCCTGGGCGAAGACGCTGGAAGCCAAGGGCATCCAGCTCGTTCCGCTCACCGCGGCGCTTCCGCCGCTGAAAGAGTGATGCGCTTGGATTCAAAACATCCCGGGACCTCCCAAGGCCTGACCCGTCTTTGCGAGGAGCGAAGCGACGAAGCAATCCAGGCAGGGGCCCAAGCAAGCGAGAGCTCCAAGCGCAGCCCAGTCGTAACAGCACGGAACGTCTCGATCAGATGAGTTCCGAATAAAGATCGCGCCAGTCGGGATTCAATGAGTCGATCATCGCGAGCTTTTTCCAGCGAGACCCGGCCTTGATCTGCTTTTCCCGCAAAATTGCGTCCACGATCTGATCAAAGAATTCGTACCAGACCAGGATCCGGCACCCGTAGCGGGATGTAAACCCTGGCGTGAGTCCTTCCTTGTGCTCGAATACGCGACGCGAAAGGTTGGTGGTCACGCCCGTATAGAGCGTTCCATTCCGTCTATTGGCCATGATGTAAACGGCGGGATTCTTCACTTCCCGAGTTTAACCTTGCCGACGGCAGGCGCCACGCATCAGGAGAACATCTGGTCCTGGAACTGCAACTTGGAATGAACGCCGAAACCCAAGCCCTCGGGATGGCGGATCACTTCCGCAATGAGGACACGGCAAACAGGCCTGGATTGCTTCGCTTTGCTCGCAAAGACGAACGGAGCGGTCCAGCGACCAGGGATCTTCCGCGGCGGGTTTCTTCCGGGCCCGAAATGCTCTAGTGAAACGCGCGATGTTCCAATCGCTCTACCAGTGGACGCTCAGGCTGTCCGAGAGCCCGCGCGCCGCATGGGCGCTCGCGGCCATCGCTTTCGCCGAAAGCTCCGTTTTTCCGATCCCGCCGGACGTGATCCTGGTGCCGATGTCGCTTGCCAAGCCGAAGGCGGCGTGGCGCTACGCGGCGATCTGCACCATCGCCTCCGTCATCGGCGGCATGGTGGGCTACTTCATCGGCTACATGCTCTACGAGACGGTCGGCCAGTGGCTGATCAACCTGTACGGCTACGGCACGAAGATGGACGTGGTGCGCGAAGCCTACGCGAAGTGGGGCGCGCTGTTCATCCTGGTGAAGGGGCTGACCCCGATCCCCTACAAGCTCGTGACCATCGTGTCCGGGCTGCTGGAGTACAATTTCGCCCTGTTCGTCGTGCTGTCTCTGATCACGCGCGGTGCGCGGTTCTTCATCCTGGCGGCCCTGCTGAACCGCTTCGGGGACCAGGCGCGCGCCTTGCTCGACAAGCATTTCGGCCTGTTCATGGTCGCCATCCTGGCCTTCATCGTGCTGGGCTTCTGGCTGGCCGCGAAGATCGCCTGAGGGGGTTCGCATGACCTTTGGCGCCGACGCCCGCAGTCCCGAGGTGCAGGCGACCGGCCTGACGGCGCCAGCAGCCGCTGCCGCCATCGTCGCCGTGGGTGCGGCTGCCACCGTCGGGGCGGCGCTGTTCATGCAATACGCCATGGGCGTGCTGCCGTGCGAGCTCTGCTACAAGGAGCGCTGGCCCTATTACGCCGGCACCGTGCTGGCGCTGGTGGCGCTCGGCGTCGCCCGCTCCCGGCCGAGAAGCGCGCTGACGGTGGCGCTGCTCGCGCTCCTGGCGCTCGTCTTCCTCGCCGGGGCTGTCGTCGGCGGGTACCACGCCGGCGTCGAGTACAAGTGGTGGGCCGGCCCGAGCGACTGCACCGGCCCCGTCGGCGAAGCCGTGGGAATGGACACCTTCCTGAAGCAGCTCGAGACAGTGAAGGTCGTGCGCTGCGACGAGGTGTCGATGCGCATCCTCGGCCTGTCCCTCGCCGCGTGGAACGCCGTCATTTCGGCCGGGCTGGCCGTCGTCGCCGCTGTCGGGGCGATACGCGCACGGGCTTGAGGTCCGGGGCGCCGGCGGCGCCTGACTCTCTCGTCACCCAGCGATGCGGTTCTCAGCCCGCACGCAACGAAGCGTTCCGGCGGGCTCTGGCAGCCTCAGGCTGCGGGGCCGCTGTCTTCCTTCGACGGCTTGATCGTGGACCGCTTCTGCAGTTCGCGGCCGAGTGCGTAGAACTCGTCCCACTCCGCTGTGGACAGGGCGGTGCCGTCGCCGGACGCCTTCGAGGCGAGCGCGTTGCGGCGGGACTGGAGGTCCTCGGTGGCGCGGGCAGTGAGGTCGGTCATGGAGGTCTCCGCAAGGAGGCAATGAAGAGGCCGCGACCCTAGCCGATTTTGCGGCGAAGGGAACGGGCGATCGTGCCGTTCGTGCCTGCGTGCTGTGCAGGGCGCCACGGGGGTGGCGCACTTGATCATTCGATCGAAAGGAGTTTTGAGAAAAACGAAACTCGCATGTGCTTTCGCTTTGGCGCTTGTACTGCACCTGCCGCGGTGCTGCTATCCGCCCGCACCTCCGGCGGTGTGGCGAGGGACGATCCCACCGATGCTCAGCGTCAGGCAGCAGGACATTCTCGGGCTGGCCCGCCAGCAGGGCCGGGTGAACGTCGAGGATCTCGCCATCCGGTTCGAGGTGTCGCCGCAGACCATCCGCAAGGACCTGAACGAGCTCTGCGACCAGCGCGTGCTGTCTCGTGTCCATGGCGGGGCCGTGGTCTCGTCCAGCGTCGAGAACCTCGCCTACGAGGCACGCCGTTTCATCGCCCAGGACGAGAAGCGCGCCATAGGGCGGGCGGCGGCGGCGCTGATCCCGCACAATGCGTCGCTCTTCATCAACATCGGAACCACCACCGAGGAGGTGGCACGGGCGCTTCACAGCCATTCCGGACTGCTGGTCATCACCAATAATCTGCATGTCGCCACCCTTCTCTACCCGCATCCGCGCATCGACGTGATCGTGGCCGGCGGTCCGGTCCGCCGCTCGGACGGTGGCGTGGTGGGGTCTGCGGCGGTCGATCTGATCCGCCAGTTCAAGGTCGACTACGCCGTGATCGGGACCTCGGGGATCGACGAGGACGGCGCCCTGCTCGACTTCGACTACCGTGAGGTGCGGGTGTCGCAGGCCATCATCGAGAATGCGCGCAAGGTGGTGCTGGTCGCAGACAAGGTGAAGTTCGACCGCTCTGCGCCGGTGCGGATCGGCCATCTGCGCGACATCGACATCTTCGTCACCGACCACATCCCCGACGAGCCCCTGCGCGACCTCTGCCGGCAGGAGGGCATCGAAGTGATCGAGACCTCCTCGGAAGGCGCGGCGGAGCACGACACCCATGACTGATCCCGCACGACTTTCGCTTTAGTTTCGTTTGCCGTTGCAAACGCTCCAGGCCTGCGCTAGCGTCCCTGCCACAATGAAGGCGGACCGGTGGCAAACCGCCGCCGCAGGGAGTGAAACGTGGCAGGAGAGACCTTCGACCTCGCCGTGATCGGCGGTGGCGTGAACGGCTGCGGCATCGCGCGCGATGCTGCCGGTCGGGGCGCCCGGGTCGTGCTCTTCGAGCAGGGCGATCTCGCCAGCGCCACCTCCTCCGCCTCCACCAAGCTGATCCATGGCGGCCTGCGCTACCTCGAGCACTACGAGTTCCGGCTGGTGCGCGAGGCGCTGATGGAGCGCGAGGTGATGCTGCGGCTCGCGCCGCACATCGTCTGGCCGCTTCGATTCGTGTTGCCGCACCATCGCGGCCTGCGGCCGTGGTGGATGCTCCGGCTGGGGCTGGTGCTCTACGACAATCTCGGCGGCCGCGACCGGCTTCCCGGAACGTCCACCGTGGACCTGACGCGCGATGCGGCGGGTGAACCTCTGAAGCCGCTCTTCACCCGCGGGTTCGAATATTCCGACTGCTGGGTGGAGGATTCCCGGCTGGTCGTGCTGAACGCCCGCGACGCGGCCGAGCGCGGAGCGGAAGTCCATACGCGAAGCCGCGTCGTGTCCGCCCAGCGCGAGGGCGATGGCTGGGCCGTGACGGCGGAGTGCGCCGGCGGCCACCGCCTCACCGCGAAGGCGAAGGTGCTGGTCAATGCCGCAGGCCCGTGGGTGAGCCAGGTGCTGACGGGCGTGGTGCGGGCCAACACTCCCGCCTCCGTCCGCCTGGTCCAGGGCAGCCACATCGTGGTGCCGAAGCTCTACACGCACGACCGCTGCTACATCTTCCAGAACGCCGACGGGCGCATCATCTTCGCCATCCCCTACGAGCGCGACTTCACCCTGATCGGCACGACCGACCAGGACTACAAGGGTGACCCCGGCGCGGTGCGCGCAACCGAGGGGGAGATCGCCTATCTCTGCGCGGCCGCGAGCGAGTACTTCAAGGCGCCGGTCACGCCGCCGGACGTGGTGTGGTCCTACTCCGGCGTGAGGCCGCTCTACGACGACGGGGCCTCGAAGGCCCAGGAGGCGACGCGCGACTACGTCCTGACGCTCGATGCGCCCGAGGGCGGCGCGGCGATGCTCTCCGTCTTCGGCGGCAAGATCACCACGTATCGCCGCCTCGCCGAGGCCGCGATGGACAAGCTCCAGGGCCATTTGCCCGCCGCCTCGCGTCCTCGCTGGACGGCAACAGCAGCGTTGCCCGGGGGCGATTTCCCCGTCGACGGCTACGAGGCCGAGGTGAGCTCGATTTCGCGCTCCAACCCCTGGCTGGAGCCCGGACTGGCGCGCCGGCTGGTCCGCGCCTACGGCACACGGGCGCAGCGAATCGTTTCCGGGGCACGGTCGATGGCCGGGCTCGGCCGGCGCTTCGGCGCCGACCTGACCGAGCGGGAGGTGGACTACCTCGTGGACCAGGAATGGGCGCGTACGGCAGAAGACATTCTGTGGCGCCGGTCGAAACTCGGGCTGCGCTTCTCGGCCGAGGAGAGCGCGGCGCTCGACAGCCACGTCGCCGCTGTCGCAGGCTCCGCATCGGGATCGGAACGCAAGGGAGCGGCGGAGTGACGCTGGTACTCGACCGCATCGGCAAGGACGTTGGCGCGCAGACGTACATCGACGACGTGTCGCTCACGCTGGAGCCCGGCTCGCTCAACGTTCTCCTGGGCGCCACGCTCGCCGGCAAGACGACGCTGATGCGGCTGATGGCCGGCCTCGACGCTCCCACCCGGGGGCGGCTGATCGACAACGGCAAGGACGTCACGGGCTGGACCGTGCACCGCCGCAATGTCGCGATGGTCTACCAGCAGTTCATCAACTACCCCGCGATGAACGTCTTCGAGAACATCGCCTCGCCGCTGCGCGTGGCAGGGTTGCCCAAGGCGGAAATCGAGAGCCGGGTCAGGAACGCCGCCAAGCTCCTGAAGCTCGAACCCTACATGGATCGCAAGCCCCTGCAGCTCTCCGGCGGCCAGCAGCAGCGCACCGCCATCGCGCGGGCCCTGGTGAAGCGCGCCGACCTCGTGCTGCTCGACGAGCCGCTCGCCAACCTCGACTACAAGCTGCGCGAGGAACTGCGCGAGGAGCTGCCGCGCATCTTCGCCGAATCGGGTGCGATCTTCGTCTATGCGACGACGGAGCCGTCGGAGGCGCTGCTGCTGGGCGGCGCCACCGTCACGCTGTTCGAAGGTCGGGTCACGCAGTTCGGGCCGACCGCGCAGGTCTATCGCCGGCCGCAGGACCTCGTCACGGCGCGCGTCTTTTCCGACCCGCCGCTCAACACCCTGCAGGGAACGAAGGCCGGTGGCCGGGTCACCCTCGCGACCGGGCAGGTGATCCCGGCGCACGGCGCCTTCGCTGGCGTAGCGGACGGCACCTACACGATCGGTTTTCGCGCGCATCACCTCTCGCTCGACCCGGTGCCGGGCGAGTCGATCGCGCTTCCCGCCAGGGTCTCGGTGTCCGAGATCACGGGGTCGGAAAGCTTCGTGCACCTCGACGTCGGGCCGAACCGCTGGGTGGCGCTGGCCCCCGGCGTACGCCGCCTCGATCCCGAGGCCGACATCACCGTCTGGCTCGAGCCGGGCCGCCTCTTCCTCTTCGACGCCGGAGGCCGTCTTGCGGCCGCCGACGCCGCCAAGGCAGCCTGAGGTTCCGGACATGGCCCGCATCACCCTCGACAAGCTCGCCCACTCCTACCGGCCCGACCCGCGTGGCCCGCAGGACTATGCGCTGAAGGAGGTCGACCACGTCTGGCGGCAGGGCGGCGCGTATGCGCTGCTCGGCCCTTCCGGATGCGGCAAGACCACGCTGCTCAACATCATCTCCGGCCTCGTGGTGCCGACACGCGGGCGCATCCTGTTCGATGACCGTGACGTCACCCGCCTTCCCACCGAGGCGCGAAACATCGCCCAGGTGTTCCAGTTTCCCGTCGTCTACGACACCATGACGGTGCGCGAGAACCTGGCCTTCCCGCTCAAGAACCGCGGCGTCGACGGCACCGAGGTGCGCCGCCGCGTGGAGGAGATCGGCGGGCTGCTCGATCTCACCGGCGTGCTCGACCGGAAGGCCTCGAACCTCACCGCCGACGCCAAGCAGAAGATCTCGCTGGGGCGCGGCCTGGTGCGCTCCGACGTGTCGGCCATCCTCTTCGACGAGCCGCTGACCGTCATCGACCCGCACCTGAAATGGCAGCTGCGCTCGACGCTGAAGGAGATCCACCGGAAGCTCGACGTCACCATGATCTACGTGACGCACGACCAGACGGAGGCGCTGACCTTCGCCGACACGGTCGTGGTGATGCATGACGGGGCGGTGGTGCAGACCGGCACGCCGGACGAACTCTTCGAGCGCCCGGCGCACACCTTCGTCGGCCATTTCATCGGCTCGCCCGGCATGAACGTGCTGCCCTGCACTGTGGAGGGGCGCACGGCGCATCTCGCCGGCCATGACGTCGCGCTGACCGCTGGATATCCGGGCCTGCCCAAGGGCGAGCGGCTGGAGCTCGGCGTGCGGCCGGAGTTCGTACACCTCGAGCCGGCCGGCTCGCCAGGCAGCCTGCCCGTGAAGATCAGGCGGATCGACGACATCGGCCGTGCCCGCATCGCCCGCGTCGAACTCGCCGGGCACCCCCTCTCGGCCAGCGTGCCCGAGGAGCTTTCCGTGACGGGAGACGAGGCCGCGGTGCGGCTCGATCCCGCGCGCATCCACATCTATGCCGGTGGCCGGCTCGTCCCGGGCGAGAGGATCTCACCATGATGGCAAAGCCGGTCAACCAGCGCGCCTGGCTGATGGTCCTGCCGGTCCTGGCGATCGTCGCCTTTTCGGCCGTGATCCCGCTGATGACGGTGGTCAATTACTCTGTCCAGGACACGTTCGGGAACAACCAGTTCTTCTGGAACGGCGTCGGCTGGTACATCGAGCTCCTCGATCCCTCGACCGAGCTCGGCGGGCGCTTCTATGCCTCGCTTCTGCGCAACCTGATCTTCTCCATGATCATCCTCGCCATCGAGATCCCGCTCGGCATCGTCGTGGCGCTGTCGATGCCGCGCGAGGGATGGCGGGTGGCCGCGACGCTCGTGCTGATGGCGCTGCCGCTTCTCATTCCGTGGAACGTGGTCGGCACGATCTGGCAGATCTTCGCACGGCAGGACATCGGCCTGCTCGGCGCGGCGGTGAACGCGATTGGCATCGACTACAACTACGTCTCGAACCCGCTGGCAGCGTGGATCACCATCATCGTCATGGATGTCTGGCACTGGACGTCGCTGGTGGCTCTGCTCTGCTATGCCGGCCTGAAATCCATCCCCGACGCCTACTACCAGGCCGCACGCATCGACGGTGCGTCGGGCTGGGCCGTGTTCCGCACCATCCAGCTGCCCAAGATGAAGCGGGTTCTGCTGATCGCCGTGCTGCTGCGGTTCATGGACAGCTTCATGATCTATACCGAGCCCTTCGTCGTGACCGGCGGCGGGCCCGGCAACAGCACCACCTTCCTGTCCATCGAGCTCGTGAAGCTGGCGCTGGGCCAGTTCGACCTCGGCAAGGCTGCGGCGCTCTCGATCGTCTACAACCTGATCATCCTGGCGCTGTGCTGGGTGTTCTACACGGTCATGACGTCGGGCGACGAGAAGGAAGGGGTGGCGTAATGCGCGGCGGCCGTTTCATCATCTCCGCCTACCTCGTGTTCCTGCTGGTGCCGATCTACTGGCTCGTGAACATGAGCTTCAAGACGAACACCGAGATCACGACGGCGCTGACGCTCTTCCCCCGCTCGTTGACGTTCGACAACTACGCAAAGATCTTCACGGATCCCAGCTGGTACATGGGCTACGTGAACTCGATCGAGTACGTCGCGCTGAACACGATCCTGTCGATCTCGTTCGCACTTCCGGCCGCCTACGCCTTCTCCCGCTACCGCTTCATCGGCGACAAGCATTTCTTCTTCTGGCTGCTGTCGAACCGCATGGCGCCGCCGGCAGTGTTCGCGCTGCCGTTCTTCAATCTCTATTCGGCGATCGGGCTCTTCGACACGCCCTGGGCCGTGGCGCTGGCGCACTGCCTGTTCAACGTGCCGCTCGCGGTGTGGATCCTGGAAGGGTTCATGTCCGGGGTGCCACGCGAGATCGACGAGACGGCGGCGATCGACGGCTACTCCTTCCCGCGCTTCTTCGTGAAGATCTTCATGCCGCTGATCGCGAGCGGCATCGGCGTCGCCGCCTTCTTCTGCTTCATGTTCTCCTGGGTGGAACTGCTGCTCGCCCGGACGCTGACGGCCACCAACGCCAAGCCGATTTCGGCCATCATGACCCGCACGGTTTCCGCTGCCGGCATGGACTGGGGCGTGCTCGCCGCCGCCGGCGTGCTGACGCTGATCCCCGGCGCGCTGGTGATCTGGTTCGTCCGCAACTACATCGCCAAGGGCTTCGCCCTGGGGAGGGTGTGATGAAGAGGCTTGCTCGGACCCACATGTCATCCCCGGTGGCCCCGAGGGCCGGGAATGCGATCCAGGCCTGTGTGCCTGTTGGCCCCTGGATCCCCTTCCCCTCCGCCGCCACGCGGCTCCGGCCGGGGATGACAAGCGGGGCATCGATGGAGCGCGGGTCTTCAGACCCGCATGCCGCAGCGCCGCGGCCAGGCTCGGTCCAGGCGGAGGCCGCGTGATGGAGGGTGGTGGCTTCGACATCTCCTGGATGGCGTGGACGTGGCAGACCGGCCTGTTCTTCGCCGGCATCGCCAGCGTGCTTCTCGTCATGATCGGCCTTGCCGTCGGGCGTCCCGAGACGCCACGGCAGGGCGTGCTGACCATCTCTACGACGCGTGGCGACAGGCTCTTCATTTCCCTGCTTGGCGCAGCGTTCATTCATCTCGCATGGCTCGGGCTCGTCGGTCCCGATCTATGGTGGGCGTCCGGCCTCTCGCTCCTCTTCGCCGCTGCGGTGTTCCGCTGGGTGTGAGGAGAAGGCCCAACAACAAGAAGCGATCGGCCTCTTCAATGGCCGGCCAGACAAACCGTCAACTATCTGGAGGAAACCCAATGCGACACAGTTTTCGGACATTGACCCTGGCGGCCGGTGCCAGCGCGATCGCGCTGATGCTCGCTTCCGCGGCGGCCTCGGCCGGCACGGCGGAGGCGCAGAAGTGGCTCGACGAGTTCCAGCCTTCGACGCTCTCCAAGGAAGAGCAGATGAAGGAGCTCGAGTGGTTCATCAAGGCCGCCGAGCCGTTCAAGGGTATGGAGATCAACGTCGTCTCCGAGACGATCGCCACGCACGAGTACGAGTCCAAGACGCTCGCCAAGGCGTTCAGCGAGATCACCGGCATCAAGCTGACGCACGACATCATCCAGGAAGGTGACGTCGTCGAGAAGATCCAGACCCAGATGCAGTCTGGCAAGAACATCTATGACGGCTGGATCAACGACTCCGACCTGATCGGCACCCATTTCCGCTACAAGCAGGCCGTGCCGCTCTCCGACTGGATGGCCGGCGAAGGCAAGGACGTCACCCTGCCGACGCTCGACGTCGACGACTTCATCGGCAAGTCCTTCACCACCGCTCCCGATGGCAAGCTCTACCAGCTTCCTGTCCAGCAGTTCGCGAACCTCTACTGGTTCCGCTATGACTGGTTCCAGAAGCCGGAGCTCAAGGAGAAGTTCAAGGCCAAGTACGGCTACGACCTCGGCGTGCCGGTGAACTGGTCGGCCTATGAGGACATTGCCGAGTTCTTCACCAACGACGTGAAGGAGATCGACGGCGTCAAGGTCTATGGCAACATGGACTACGGCAAGAAGGATCCGTCACTCGGCTGGCGCTTCACCGACGCGTGGCTGTCCATGGCCGGCAACGGCGACAAGGGCATCCCGAACGGCCTGCCCGTCGACGAGTGGGGCATCCGCATGGAAGGCTGCCGCCCGGTCGGCTCGACGGTCGAGCGCGGTGGCGACACCAACGGCCCCGCCGCCGTCTACGCCATCACCAAGTACATCGAGTGGCTGAAGAAGTACGCCCCGCCGCAGGCACAGGGCATGACCTTCGGCGAGGCCGGTCCGGTCCCCGCCCAGGGCAACATCGCCCAGCAGATGTTCTGGTACACCGCCTTCACCGCCGACATGGTCAAGCCCGGCCTTCCGGTAATGAATGCGGACGGTACGCCGAAGTGGCGCATGGCCCCCTCGCCGAAGGGTGCCTATTGGAAGGACGGCATGAAGCTCGGCTACCAGGACGCCGGCTCCGCCACGCTGCTGAAGTCGACCCCGGTCGACCGCCGCAAGGCGGCTTGGCTCTACCTGCAGTTCATCGTGTCCAAGACGGTGAGCCTGAAGAAGAGCCATGTCGGTCTCACCTTCATCCGCGAGAGCGACATCTGGGACAAGAGCTTCACGGCGCGCGCGCCCCAGCTCGGCGGCCTGATCGAGTTCTACCGTTCGCCGGCGCGCGTGCAGTGGACCCCGACCGGCAACAACGTCCCCGACTACCCGAAGCTCGCGCAGCTCTGGTGGCAGAACATCGGTGACGCCTCTTCGGGCGCCAAGACCCCGCAAGCGGCAATGGACGCACTCGCCAACGCCCAGGAAGCGGTGATGGAGCGTCTGGAGAAGGCCGGCGTGCAGGGCGACTGCGGTCCCAAGATGAACGCGAAGCACCCGATGGAGTACTGGGTCGAGCAGGCCAAGAAGAACGGCACGATCGCACCCCAGCCCAAGCTGGCCAACGAGAAGCCGAAGGGCGAGACGGTCGACTACGACACGCTCATCAAGAGCTGGCCGGCAACCCCGCCCAAGAAGGGCTGATCAGGCCTCGACGACATGGGACGGGCGGCTTCGGCCGCCCGTTTTCTTTTGGACCGCGGGCCTCCGGCCCGCTTTGCAGAGCCTTCGAAAAAAGCGCGCCGGGAGGCGCGCGGTCCAGGCCTACCGCGTAATCAGCGTGCCCGCGCCGTGGTCGGTCAGGAGTTCCAGCAGGACCGCGTGCGGCACCTTGCCGTCGAGGATGACGACCCCCTCCACGCCCTGCTCTAGCGCGTAGATGCAGGTCTCGACCTTGGGGATCATGCCGCCGGTGATGGTGCCGTCGGCGATGAGGCGGCGGCACTGGTCCACGGTGAGCTCGGGCATGAGCTTCTTGTCGGCGTCGAGCACGCCGGGGACGTCGGTGAGCAGCAGCAGGCGCTTGGCTTTCAGCGAGCCCGCCACCGCGCCGGCGAAGGTGTCGGCGTTGACGTTGTAGGTCTGGCCGTCCGAGCCATTGGCGACCGGCGCGAGCACCGGGATCACCTCGCGGCCGAGCAATGCTTCCAGCACCGCCTTGTCCACCCGCTCGGGCTCGCCGACGAAGCCGAGGTCGACGATGCGCTCGACATTGCTGTCGGGGTCCATCACGGCGCGGGTCACCTTGCGGGCGGTGACCATGTTGCCGTCCTTGCCGCACAGGCCGATGGCGCGGCCGCCCTCGCCGTTGATGAAGCCCACGATCTGCTTGTTGATGAGCCCGCACAGCACCATCTCGACCACCTCGACGGTGGCCTTGTCGGTGATGCGCAGACCGGCCGCGAACTCGCTCTTGATGCCGAGCTTGGTCAGCATGGCGCCGATCTGCGGGCCGCCGCCATGCACCACCACGGGGTTCACGCCGGACTGCTCGAGCAGGACCATGTCGCGGGCGAAATCGCGGGCGACCTGCTCGTTGCCCATGGCGTGGCCGCCATACTTCACCACCACCGTCGCCTCGTCGTAGCGCAGCATGTGGGGCAGCGCCTGCACGAGAACCTGGGCCTGCAGGTGCGGATCGTTCGCGTCGGTCATGGTGTGGTCCCGGCGTGGGTGATGGGCGGCGAACCGTCTAGCGGATTTGCGTGTCGCTGTCGCGTCTTCGTGGCCCCGCCAGCGCGCCCGCCGCGGCGGCGAGCCAGCCGGCGATCATGAGCATCCCGCCCGCAGGCGCGGCCATGGGCACGGGGCGCAGGTCCGCCAGCGCGTGCAGGGCGAGGCTGCCGGAGAAGAGGAACACGCCGGCGCCGATGAGCAGGGCAGAGAGGCCGAGGAGGCGCGAGGCGAAACGGTCCGTCACCAGCGCGAGGCCCAGCAGCGCCGCGGCGTGCACGAGCAGCATCAGCGAGGCGGGGCCGAGCAGCGCTTCCCCCATGTGGGACGCCGCGGCAGCCAGGCCGACACCGGCCGCTCCGTAGAGCCCGGCCACGCCGAGGCAGAGCCGCGGGGCCATGCCCAAGCGCATGTCAGGCGCCGCGCTCGGCGAGCAGGCGGGCGATGGCGGAGCGCAGTTCCGGGATGCCCTCGCCGGTGCGGCTCGACGTGACCGCCACCTCCGGATAGGCGGCGGGGCGCTTCGCCAGCGCGGCGAGCGTCTCCGCCGCGCGCGCCTCGGCCTGGCCTTTCTTCAGCTCGTCCGTCTTGGTGAGGACGACCTGGTACGAGACGGCCGACTTGTCGAGCGTGTCGAAGACGGCGCCGTCGATGGGCTTCAGCCCGTGCCGGCTGTCGATCAGCACGAAGACGCGGGCGAGGCTGGCACGGCCGCGCAGATAGTCGTGGATGAGGTCCGTCCACGCCGTCACGCGGGTCTTGCTGACCGCGGCATAGCCGTAGCCGGGCATGTCGACGAGGCTGAAGCGGCCGTTCACGTCGAAGAAGTTGAGCTGCTGGGTGCGGCCCGGCGTGTGCGAGGTGCGCGCCAGCGTCTTGCGCCCGGTGAGCGCGTTGACGAGGCTCGACTTGCCGACGTTCGAGCGGCCGGCGAAGGCGATCTCGACCGGACCCATCGGCGGCAGCGCCTTCAGGCTGTCGGCAGCCCAGATGAACTGGCTCTCGCCCGCGAACAGCTTTCGGCCGGCCTCGGTCCAGTCGGGCTCGTCACCCGCCACGGCGGCGTTGTCGGAAGGCGTGGCCTCGCTCATGTCGCACCCCGGGCAGCGGCCAGGCTCCTCGAGCAGGGCCACCCCGTTGTTTCCGGCTCAGGCCGGCTTGCCGGCCTTGCCGCCCGGCTTGGCCGGTGGCGCCGTATCGGCCCCCTTGGCGCCCGGCTTGCGCAGGCTCCTGAGATTGTCCCACAGCTCCACCTTCACGCCCTGGCGCTTCATGATCGCATATTGCTGCAGCACCGAGAGCGTGTTGTTCCACGACCAGTAGATGACGAGGCCGGCCGGGAACGACGCGAGCAAATAGGTGAAGAACACCGGCATCCAGGTGAACATCGTCTTCTGAACGGGGTCCTGCGGCTCCGGGTTCATCTTCATCTGGACGAACATCGTGACGCCCATGATGAGCGGCCAGACGCCGATCATCAGCACGTGCGGCGGCGTCCACGGGATCAGGCCGAAGAGATTGAACACCGACGTCGGGTCGGGGGCCGAGAGGTCCCTGATCCAGCCGAAGAACGGCGCGTGCCGCATCTCGATGGTGACGAACAGCACCTTGTAGAGGGAGAAGAACACCGGGATCTGGATGATCACGGGCAGGCAGCCTGCCACCGGGTTGATCTTCTCCTTCTTGTACAGCTCCATCAGAGCCTGCTGCTGCTTCATCTTGTCGTCGGGGTACTGCTCCTTGAGCGCCGCCATTTGCGGCTGCACGGCCTTCATCTTGGCCATGCTGGTGTAGCTCTTGTTCGCCAGCGGGAAGAACACCGCCTTGACGATGAGCGTGACGATCAGGATGGCGATGCCGAAATTGCCGACGACGCGGTAGATGGCATCGAGCAGCTTGAACATCGGCTGCGTGATGATGCGGAACCAGCCCCAGTCGATCAGCAGGTTCAGCCGGTCGATGCCGAGATTGGTCTGGTAGGCCTCCAGCGTGTGCACCTCCTTGGCGCCGACGAAGACGCGCGAGGTGGTCTCGGCCGTCGCGCCGGGGGCGGCGACGAGCGGCGGCAGGGTGACCGTCGTCTGGTAGGCGGGCATTGCCGTCTGCGGCCCGTTGACCGAGAAAGTCGACTGGAAAGGCGTCTTCTGGTCAGGGATGAACGCCGAGGCCCAGTACTTGTCGGTGATGCCGACCCAGCCGCCGGTGGCGTTGTCGAAGCGCGTGCCGTGCTCGTTGGCCGAGAGTGCCGGCTCCTTGAGGATGTCGGCGTACTTGACTTCCTTCAGGCCGTGCTCGCCGAGCACGCCGATCAGACCTTCGTGCAGGATATAATAGCCCTGCACATGGGGGGTGCCGATGCGGCGGATGAAGCCGTAGGGGGTGAGCGTGACCTCTGCCCCGGTCTTGTTCTCGACCGAATCCGTCGAGGTGATCATGTACCCGTCGTCGATCGCAACCTTGCGCTTGAAGACGAGGCCCTTGCCGTTGTCCCAGGTGAGGGTCACCGGCTCCTGCGCGGTCAGCTTCTGGCGGTCGGCGGTCCACACCGTCTGCGGGCCGGGCATGTCGGCCGCGGAGGTGCCGCCGGCGAGCCAGCCGAGGCGCGCGAAATAGCCGTTGGGACCGGAGGCCGGCGAGAACACGACGATGCGCGGGCTCGAGCGGTCGACCGTCTCGTGGTAGTCCTTCAGCGAGATGTCGTCGATGTCGGCGCCACGCAGCGACATCGAGCCATAGACCTTGTCGTTCTCGATCGCGACGCGCGGGCCCTGCGCCAGCGCGGCATCACGCGTCTCGGCCACTGCGCCGCCATCTGCAGCGGGGACGGCGGGTGTGCCAGGCTGGTCCGGCGCCGCGGCCGGCTTGGCGGGGTCACCCGGCTTTTGGGTCTGCTGGAGCGCGGCCTGCTGCTGGCGCTGTTTCTCCATCTGCGGCATGCCGATGAAGTAGTTCCACCCGAGGAGAACCACGACCGAAAGCGCGATCGCGAGGAGGAGATTCTTATTGTCCTGCATGGCTCAGTGGCTCTCCGGGGAGCGGGCCGTGTCGTTGGGCCGCCGGCCCGCCGCGGGCTGGCCGGACCGGTTCCCGGACGGCCGCGCGCTTCGGGGCGCGTGCACGGCGGCGATGCCGTGGCGCAGATCGTCGAGAAGGCTGTCGAAGGGGGCGGCCAGCGCCTCGCGGCGGGCGACGACGACGTAGTCGAAGCGCGCCTCGCCAGCTGCGTCGGCTGGCGTGGCCAGAGACCGCAGGGCCGCGCGCAGCCGCCGCTTCACGCGATTGCGAACGACTGCATTGCCCACCTTCCGGGTGACGGTGATGCCGAAGCGCGCCGCATTGCCGTCGGGCTGGGCTGCGCGCTCCGCCGCCTGCAGGCTCATGCGCGGCGTATGGTGACGCCTTCCCTTCGCGGCGGCGAGGTAGTCAGCGCGCCGCCTCAGTCGTTCTGGCCTGGTGGGAGGGCGCGCTGTCCGGCTCATGGTCGGATGGCCTCCGGCCAGTGCCGGAGGCACAGCCTCACGCCGAGAGACGCTTGCGTCCCCGGGCCCGGCGCGCGGCGATGACCTTGCGGCCGCCGACGGTGGCGATGCGGGCGCGGAAGCCGTGGCGGCGCTTGCGCACCAGCTTGCTCGGTTGATAGGTGCGTTTCACGGACGTCGTCTCCGGTGCGGGCCGCCTCTCCGGGGGGCGGTTTGTTCACAACTCTCACAGGAAACGGCCATTGCGGCGGACGGTCCCACCGGCCCTGTCGTCCCGTGCTGGATGATAGCGCTCGAAAGCTGCGCGGCTTATGGCGGATGGGACCCTGAAAGTCAACGCGGCCCGCTCCCGGTTCACGCTCGGGTGACACGGCCTCGCCAAGCTGAAGCGCACGCGCTACGTGGTGAGCAGGGACAGGAGCCGCAAGAGGATGGAACAGCCGGACGAGCCGACGCGGTCGACAGGCCGCGGGCGGCGCTCGCGGGTCGGCCTGTGGGCCATCATGGCACTGCCGCTCGTCATGGGCCTCGCCGTCTATACGGCCGGACGCTACGTGACGGCCGAGCAGGTCTTCTCGTTCTACGGCGATGTCCGCGAGTTCGTGCGTGCACACCTCCCGATCGCGGTTCTGGCCTACATCGCCGCCTATGGCAGCGCCGTCGCGCTCTCGATTCCGGGATCGGTGTTTCTCACCGCCATCGGCGGACTGCTGTTCGGGGGGGTCCTCGGAGGGTCGTCCGCGCTCGTCGCCGCGACCGCCGGCTCCACGCTGCTCTTCGTCGTGGCGCGCGGAGTTGCGCTCAACCTCGTGCCGCAGGGGCTCAGGGGCCGGTTCGACAGGCTGGTCGAGGCGATGGGCCGCGATACGGGCTGGTACCTGCTGATGGTGCGCTTTGCTCCGGTGATCCCGTTCTGGCTGGTGAACCTCGCCGCAGCCGTGGTCGCTGTGCCGCTGCGCCTCTTCGTCGCGACCACGTTCGCCGGCATGGCCCCGGCCACCTTCGCTTTCGCTTTTGCCGGCGCGGAACTCGACAACATCGTCGCCGAGCGGCACGCGGCGTATCGCGAATGCCGGCAGGCGAGCGCCGCGGCGTGCGGCTTTGACCTCACTTTCGACAAGCTGGCGACGCCGGGGATGTTGACGGCGCTGGGGTGCCTCGCGCTCCTGGCGGGCGTGCCCATCCTCCTTCGCCGGCTCGGAATCATGTCATTCTCCTCCGGCCCCGATCTGCGCTGAGCTCGGGGCGGACGAAGAGGCGCGGCGGAGGAGCGATGGCCGAGACGTTGACACCCGATCTCTGTGTGATCGGGGCTGGTTCGGCGGGCCTTTCGGCGGCCGCGCTTGCCGCGGCCTTCGGCGTGCCCTGCGTCCTGGTCGAACGTGCGCGGATGGGCGGGGAGTGCCTCAATGTCGGGTGCGTGCCTTCCAAGGCGCTGCTCGCGGCGGCCCATGCCGCCCACTCCGCCAGGGAGGCCGGCCGGTTCGGCATCGACGCCGGCCCCGTATCGGTCGATTTCCCGCGCGTGATGGCGCATGTGCGCGACGTCATCGCGTCCATCGCGCCAACCGACTCGCAGGGCCGCTACACCGCGATGGGCGTGCGCGTGCTGCGGGGCGAGGCTGTCTTCACGGGTGCCAGGACGCTCGCGGTGGGAGACACGACCATCAAGGCGCGGCGCTTCGTGCTCGCCTCCGGTTCGCGGCCCCTCATCCCGGACATCGCCGGGCTGGACGGGGTCCCCTACCTGACGAACGAGACGGTGTTCGACCTCGACGCGCTGCCGGCCCACCTCGTCGTGCTCGGCGCGGGCCCGGTGGGCATCGAGCTCGCGCAGGCGTTCCGGCGGCTGGGGTCGCAGGTCACCGTGGTGGGTTCGGGACCGGCGCTGGCGCGCATCGATCCGGAAATCGCGGCACACGCACTCGCGGCACTCCGGGCCGAGGGGGTGACGCTGAATGAAAGGGCGAAGGTGACCGCCGTTCGGGCGGGTGACAGCGGCGGGGTGACCGTCTCCGCCAGCCCGGAGGTCGGGCCCGGCTTCGAGGTCGAGGGCAGCCATCTCCTCGTCGCCACGGGCCGCGTGCCGGCCCTCGACGGGATCGGGCTCGAGGCGGCAGGCATCCGCCACGACCGCACGGGCGTGCTGGTGGACAAGGCGATGCGCACCTCCAACCGCCGTGTCTACGCCATCGGAGACTGCGTCGGCGGCGAGCAATCGCTCCGGTTCACGCATGTCGCGGGAGAACAGGCCGGGCTCGCTTTCCGCGCCGCCGTGTTCCGGCTGTCGGGCGCGTTCGATCCCCGGCTGGTGCCCGCTACCGTCTACACCGACCCTGAAATCGCCGTGGTCGGCCTGCAGGAAGACGAGGCACGGCGTCTCCACAAGGCGATAACGGTCCTCCGTTTCCCGCTGAGCGAGAACGACCGCGCGCGTGCCGAACGCTTGACCCGCGGTGAGATCAAGCTCATCTGCACGCAGAAGGGTGCCGTTCTTGGCGCCGCAATTGTCGGTGCTCGGGCCGGGGATTTGATCGTCCCCTGGATCCTCGCGCTGCGGAAAGGCCTGCAGATGTCCGACTTCCGGGACATGGTCATGCCGTACCCCACCTTCTCAGAGGTATCGAAGCGCGCAGCCGTTTCGTTCTACGCGCCTCAGTTGCGCCGTCCCGGCCTGGCGCGGCTCGTTCGCGTCCTGCGGATCTTCGGGTAGCGACGGCAACGGGCCGCTCGCCATGGACGCCAACGATCCGGCGGCAGACCGTGTGCTGAGGGATGCGCCCGAGTCGGGCGCCGGCCCCTCGCGCGCCACGCCCGGTACCGGTCCGTCCAGTGAGCCGCACGCCCCACAGCCCGCGCCGCAGGCGCAGAGGCGCCCGCCGACGGCCGTGCGGTTCGGCCTGTCAGCCCGCCTCCTGACGCTCACCGTGCTTTTTGTGATGCTGGCCGAGGTTCTGATCTACGTCCCCTCGATCGCCAATTTCAGGCTTCGCTTCCTGCAGGACAGGCTCGCATCGGCGCGGCTGGCGGCGCTGGTGCTGGACGCGGCGCCAGCCGGCGCCGTGCCTCCGGAACTGGAGCGAAGGCTCGTCTCGCAGGTCGGCGCGCTCACGGTGGCCATGAAGCAGGGCGGTGCACGCCGGCTGATCGCGGTGACCGACATGCCGCCGGAAGTCCATGCGGAGATCGACCTTCGCAACGTCCGCGAGACCCACCTCGTGGCGGACGCCTTCCAGACCCTTGCCGCCGAGCAGCCGCGCTATCTGCGCGTTGTGGGACCGGGCATGGAGGGTGTCGACTTCGTCGAGATCGTGCTGGACGAGAGCCCGCTGCGCGACGCCATGCTGGACTACTCGGTCAACATCCTCCTGCTGTCGCTGGTCATCTCGGCAATTACGGCAGTCCTGGTCTACGCCACGCTCCACAGGCTCATCGTACAGCCCGTCCGCCGCCTCACGACCAGCATCATGGCGTTCGAGGAGCGTCCCGAAGCGGCCGTGCTGATCCCCGGACGCAAGCGAACGGACGAAATCGGTCTCGCCGAGCGCGCGCTGGGCGCCATGCAGCGCACGCTTGCCGACGAACTGCGCCAGAAGAAACACCTCGCCGACCTCGGGCTCGCGGTGAGCAAGATCAACCACGACCTGCGCAACATGCTGGCCTCGGCGCAGCTCTTCTCCGACAGGCTCTCCTCAATCAGCGACCCCACCGTGCAGCGGTTTGCGCCAAAGCTGATCACGGCACTCGACCGGGCCATCGCCTTCTGCCAGGCGACGCTCGCCTATGGGCGGGCGGCCGAGCCGCCCCCGATGCGCCGGCGCCTGCCGCTCGTACCCGTGGTGGAGGACCTTCGCGACGCGCTCGGCCTGTGGGACGGCGAGGGCGTCGCCCTCATCAATGCCGTTCCGACAGACCTCGAGGTGGACGCCGATCCCGAGCAGCTCTCTCGTGTGCTGGTGAACCTTGGGCGCAACGCCAAACAGGCGCTCTCGCTGCCCGGGGTTGTGGCGCCGGCTGTGACCGTGTCGGCGCGGCGGCGCGGATCGGTGGTGACGATCGACGTGGCCGACAATGGCCCCGGCATCCCGGAGGTGCAGCGCCTGCGGCTCTTCAAGGCGTTCCAGACCTCCGGCCGGGACGGCGGAACGGGCCTCGGCCTGACCATCGCCGCAGAGCTCGTCTCGGCCCATGGCGGGCGCATCACCGTGCTGCCGGGCGAGCCCGGCGCCGTATTCCGCATCGAGATCCCCGACCAGGCACGCCAGGGCTGATCGCCGCGCGCGTTGCACGGTCGACGGCGGAGGCATAGATTGAGCAGTCCCGCTCGCGGGACAGAGGACCGATGACCCGACACACTCCCCCGCCGGCACCCGCCCAGACCGTCGCTCCCGGCCCGTTCGACCACGTCGACACCTGGATCTTCGACCTCGACAACACGCTCTACCCGCACGAAGCGCAGCTCTGGCCGCAGGTGGACGAGCGCATCACGCTGTTCATCGCCGAGTTCTTCGGGCTGGACCTGATGTCCGCCCGCGCCCTGCAGAAGTTCTACTACACGCGCTACGGCACGACGCTGAAGGGGCTGATGGACGAGCATGCCATCGAGCCCGAGGACTTCCTCTCCTTCGCGCACGACATCGACCTGTCGCTCCTCGATCCCGATCCGGCGCTCGGCCTCGCCATCGAGGCACTGCCCGGGCGCAAGCTGATCCTCACCAACGGCTCGCGCCGCCACGCCGAGAACGTGGCGGGGAGGCTGGGCATCCGCGACCATTTCGAGGAGATATTCGACATCGTCGCGGCCGACTTCGTGCCGAAGCCCGAGGCCCGCACCTATGAGCGCTTCCTCGAGGCCCATGCCGTGGATCCGAAGAGCGCGGCCATGTTCGAGGATCTGGCGAAGAACCTCGTCGTGCCGCATGCGCTCGGCATGCAGACCGTGCTGGTGCTGCCCAAGGTGCCCGACCCTTTCCGTGACGCGCACGAGCAGGAGGCTGTCGAAGCCCCCTATATCCGGCACACCACGCGCGACCTGACCGGCTTTCTGCGCGAGCTGCTGCCGGCGGCGGAGACGCCGCAGCCCTGAGGGGCTCAGCCCCTGGCGGGATCGTCGCCGTAGGTGTTCGGCCCCTCGGTGCCGCGGAACAAGCCGAGCTCGACGAGACACCACAGGCCGATGATGCCTGCGACCACGCTGCAGAACGTGGCGAGGGCGGGCTTGTGGGCAGCCTCGCCCATGGCCTGCAGGACGGCCGGAGCGCCCCAGAACAGCCAGAGCCAGTGCCCGGACATCTCGCGGTCGTGCAGGCGGCGCACATGCAGGCCGAGCGAGACGAACAGGTAGAGCAGCAGCGCTATGCCCGTCAGGAACAGGCCGAGCCGGCCGAGGAGCGCCATCGTGCCCACGGCGATGATGGCCAGCACCACCGGACCCACCAGCGCCATCAGCCAGTAGTCGAGCCTGCGGGCGCGCCCCTGGAACGAGACATTGTCGAGAACAAAGCCGAGCATCCGCGCGGTCCCCGGGGGAAGGTCCGCCCAGCGTCCCACGGCGCGTTAAATCCAGAGTTGAAGGATACAGTTTGCCGGGTCTGAACCGGTTCACTCCAATCCGAGCGAACGGCCGCCTCAGGCGAAGCGTCGTGCCGCCTCGCCGTGCAGCCTGCGAAGCCCGGCAATGTCGAGGCCGACCGGGATTCCATCCAGGACGCGCCAGTGCCCGGCCACCATCACCCTGTCGGCCCGGTGCGCACCGCACAGGACGAGCGTGGCCAGCGGGTCTTGCCCGCCGGAGAAGCGCAACTCGTCAAGCGTGAAGAGCGCGAGATCGGCCTGCATCCCGGGCGCAATGCGGCCGATGTCGGAGCGGCCGAGACAGCGCGCGGAGCCCTCCGTCGCCCAGCGCAGGGCGTCGCGATGGCTCACCGCAGCGGCCGAGAAATAGTGGAGCCGGTTGGTCATCACGGCGTGCCGCACGCCTTCCATCAGGTTGGAGCTGTCGTTCGACGCCGAGCCGTCGACCCCCAGCCCGACGGGAGCGCCGGCCGCCTCGAGCTCCCGCGTCCGGCAGAATCCGGAGGCGAGCACGGCGTTGGAGGTGGGGCAGTGGCAGACGCCGACGCCGGCCCGGCCCAGCGTCTCGCAATCCTCGCAGGTGAAGTGGACCCCATGCGCCAGCCATGTGCGGGGCCCGAGCCAGCCCACCTGCTCCAGCAACTCGAGGGGCCGGCAGCCATAGAACTCGGCGCAGTAGGCGTCCTCGTCCCGCGTCTCGGCCAGATGAGTATGCAGCCGGCAATCCCAGCGCTCGGCCAGGGCCGCGCTCTCGCGCATCAGCCGGGGCGTGACGGAGAAGGGAGAGCAGGGCGCCAGCGCCACCTGCGTCATCGAGCCTGCCGAGCGGTCGTGGAAGAGCGACAGCACCCGCTCGCAATCGGCCAGGATGGTGTCCTCGTCCTGGACGACGCTGTCGGGCGGCAGGCCGCCATCCTTCTGCGACAGGTTCATCGAGCCGCGCGTGACGGTGAGGCGGATGCCGAGGCTGCGCGCCTCCTCGACCTCGATGTCCACCGCCTGCTCCAGCCCGGCGGGGTAGAGGTAGTGGTGGTCCGACGCGGTGGTGCAGCCCGACATCAGGAGCTCGGCCATGGCGACGCGCGCGGCCAGGCGCAGGCCCTCCGGTGTCAACCGCGCCCAGACGGGATAAAGCGCCTGCAGCCAGGGGAAGAGCTCCTTGTCGATGGCGGAGGGATGGGCGCGCGTCAGCGTCTGGTAGAAGTGGTGGTGCGTGTTGATCAGCCCGGGCAGCACGACGTGGCGCGAGGCGTCGAAGGTCTCGTCGACCGGAGCCGCCGGGGCACCGCCGGAGGGGACCAGCTCGGCGATCCCGCCATCCTCGACGACGAGGCCGCCGGCCGCTCCGTCGGCGAGAATGGCGAGGGGCGCCTTGATGAAGATGCGCATGGCCTGCTCCGGGTGATGCTCCCGTCTCGCAGAGGCCCGGCCGGGGCGCAAGCGCAGCCTTGCCGGATGACATGCGGGACGGCGCTTGCTAGAGGACGCCCCACCTCATGTCCCCCTGCCGAGAGATGGCCGCCATGCAGCACACGGAAATCGCCGGGATCGTCGACGCCGCCTGGGAGAAGCGCACCGAGATCGGCGCCTCTACAGGAGGCGAGGTGCGCGACGCGGTCACCCGCGCGCTGCAGCTCCTGGACTCCGGCGAGGCCCGTGTCGCCGAGAAGCAGGCCGACGGCTCCTGGGCGACGCATCAATGGCTGAAGAAGGCGGTGCTGCTCTCCTTCCGCCTCAACGACAACCGCATCATCGGCAACGGCCCGGGCGGCGCCGCGTGGTGGGACAAGGTGCCCTCCAAGTTCGACGGCTGGGACGCGGCCGAATTCGGCAAGGCCGGGTTCCGGGCGGTGCCGAACTGCACCGTGCGCCGCGGGGCGTTCATCGCGCCGGGCGTGGTGCTGATGCCCTCCTTCGTCAACATCGGTGCCTATGTCGACAGCGGCACGATGGTGGACACCTGGGCGACCGTGGGCTCGTGCGCCCAGATCGGCAAGAACGTGCACCTGTCCGGCGGCGTCGGGATCGGCGGCGTGCTGGAGCCGCTGCAGGCGGGCCCGACCATCATCGAGGACAACTGCTTCATCGGCGCACGGTCGGAGGTGGTGGAAGGCGTCGTCGTCGGCGAGGGCTCGGTGATTTCGATGGGCGTGTTCATCGGAGCCTCCACCAAGATCGTCGACAGGACCACCGGCGAGGTGCACATGGGCAGGGTGCCGCCTTATTCGGTGGTGGTATCCGGCAGCCTGCCGGGCAAGCCCTTCCCGAACGGTGAGCCCGGCCCGTCGCTCTACTGCGCCGTCATCGTCAAGCGCGTCGACGAGAAGACACGCTCGAAGACCAGCATCAACGAGCTTTTGCGGGATTGAGGCCACGCTGGCGCGTTGACAGCCGGGCGGACCCGGGCGGAGACTGCGCGGATGGCGGTGCACATTCCGATCGAAGCCAGATGGCTGGATGACGACAAGGTCTGGCTGGCCACGAGTGCCGCATGGCCCGGCCTCGTCGTCGAAGCCGGAGAATGGAGTGGACTCCTGGAAGAGATCGAGTTGGTCTTGCCCGACTTTCTCGAAATCCAGGGAATTGATCCTCGTGGTGCAACTTTCACGGTCAAAGCCGAGGAAAGCCTCACGTTGTCGCCCGCTTAATGGCCGAATATTATCGGCAACTCGCGACCCTGTTGCGAAGTGCCGGTTGGCAGCTCCGGCGTTCCGGGAAAGGAAGCCATGAGAGCTGGTGGCACCCGCAAACCGGTGCATCCGTGACCGTGCCTCGCACCAGCAAGTCGCGGCATACGATGAATGAAGTCCTGAAGCAGGCAGGCTTGCCAAAGGCGTTTTGATGTTCAACCCCGCCGATCCCGTCGCGCTCACACAGGCGCTCGTGCGCTGCCCCTCGGTGACACCGGAGGAGGGCGGGGCGCTGGCGCTGCTCGCGGACATGCTGCAGGCGGCGGGGTTTGCGGTCGAGCGGCCGGTGTTCTCAGCGCCGGGCACGCCCGACATCGTCAACCTCTACGCCCGCATCGGCGAGGGCTCGCCCTGCCTCGTCTTCGCCGGGCATACCGACGTGGTGCCCCCGGGCGACGAGGCGCGCTGGAACCGTCCGCCCTTCTCCGGCGACGTCGTGGACGGATTGCTGTTCGGCCGGGGCGCGGCGGACATGAAGGGCGGCGTCGCCGCCTCCGTATCAGCCGCGCTGCGGCATGTCACTCGCAGCGGCGTGCCGAAGGGCTCCATCGCCTTCCTGATCACCGGCGACGAGGAGGGCCCTGCCGTCAACGGCACGGTGAAGCTCCTGGAGTGGGCGAAGGCGCGCGGCGAGCGCTTCGACCATTGCGTGCTGGGCGAGCCCACCAATCCCGACGCGCTGGGCGACATGATCAAGATCGGCCGGCGCGGCTCGCTGTCGGGCCGCATCGCGATCGAGGGTAAGCAGGGGCACGTCGCCTATCCGCATCTCGCGGCCAACCCGGTCCGGGCGCTGGCGCCGCTTCTCGCCGCCCTGCTTGACGAACCGCTCGACGGCGGCAACGCCCATTTCGACCGATCCAACCTCGAGGTGACCACGGTCGACACCGGCAACCCGGCCGACAACGTCATTCCCGGCACGGTTCGCGCCGCGTTCAACGTCCGCTTCAACGACTTCTGGACCCCGGAGACACTGGCGGCCGAGATCCGTCGCCGGATCTCGCACGTGCAACTGCCGGGCGTGAGCGTCTCGGTGGAGTTCAAGCCGAGCAATGCCACCGCCTTTGTCACCGAACCCGGGCCCTTCGTGGGAATGGTCTCCGCCGCTGTCGCCGCCGTGACCGGCCGCACTCCGGCCCTTTCGACGACGGGCGGCACCTCGGACGCGCGCTTCATCAAGGACCACTGCCCCGTCGTCGAGTTCGGCCTCGTCGGCAAGACGATGCACGCCGTCGACGAACACGTCGCCGTCGCCGACATCGAAGCCCTCACCCGCATCTACGAGGGCGTGCTGGAGCGCTACTTCGCGGAATAGAGACCTGCACCCGCCTCTGGGGTCGCCTCGCCGCTGTGCTCCGGCCATGCCGGAAGCAGGTCGCGCCTACAGGCTCGTCCTTTGCCGGAGAGCGGCTGCGAGGGTGCCTTCGTCGAGGTAGTCGAGTTCGCCGCCGACCGGGACGCCATGCGCGAGGCGGGTGACCTTGACGCCATGCGGCGCCAGGAGGTCGGTGACGTAGTGGGCCGTGGTCTGGCCTTCCACCGTGGCGTTCAACGCCAGGATGACCTCGTGGACCTTCCCCTCGGCGACGCGTGCGACGAGGCGGTCGAGACTGAGGTCGCCGGGGCCGATTCCGTCCAGGGCGGAGAGCGTGCCGCCCAGCACGTGGTACTGCGCTGTCACGGCCTCGGCACGCTCCAGCGCCCAGAGGTCGGCGACGTCCTCCACGACCACGAGGATCGACTGGTCGCGGCGCGGGTCCCGGCAGACCGTGCAGGGATCAATCGTGTCGACATTCCCGCAGGTGCTGCAGACGACAATGCGCTCATTGGCCACGCGCATGGCATCGGCCAGCGGGCCGAGTAGCTGCTCGCGCTTCTTGACGAGATGCAGCGCGGCCCGCCGCGCCGAGCGTGGCCCGAGGCCGGGCAGGCGCGCCAGCAGCTGGATCAGCCGCTCGATCTCGGGTCCGGTGACGGAGGCCATCGCGCCTCAGAACAGCTTCATGCCGGGCGGGATGGGAAGGCCCGCGGTGAGCGCCTGCATCTTGTCGGCGGCCGTCTTCTCGGCGCGGGCGCGGGCGTCGTTGACGGCGGCGACGACGAGGTCCTCGACGATCTCCTTCTCGTCGGCCTTCAGCAGGCTCGGGTCGATCGAGACCTGCTTCAGCTGGCCCTTGGCGGTCATCACCACCTTCACCATGCCGGCGCCGGCCTGGCCCTCGACCTCGATCGTCTCGAGCTCGTTCTGGAGCGCAGTCATGTTCGACTGCATCTCCTGGACCTTCTTCATCATGCCCATCAGGTCTTTCATCGAATCCTCCGTCCGCTTCCTCGCGGTTCAGAAATCCTCACCGAGGCCGTCGAGGTCCATCCACGGTTCGGACCCCTCTCCCGGCTCGGCGGCGTCGCTGGCCGCGCCTTGTGCCTCGGCCGGCTGGTTGTCGCGCACGTCGACGATCTCGGCGCCGGGGAAGCGCTCCAGCACGGCGCGCACGACGGGGTCCGAACGCACGCCGGACTTGCGGTCCCGCGCCTCCTCGTCGGCCTTTTCCTTCAGCGTCTGCTGGCCGGCGTCGGACGACAGCGCGACGATCCAGCGCCGGCCCGTCCATTCCGAGACCTTGCGCGAGATGTCGGCCGCAAGCTGGGGCGCCGCGCCCTGCGCCGGGGCGAATTCCATCCGCCCGTCCTCGAAGCGCACCAGCCGCACATCGCGCTCCAGCGCGAGCTTCAGGCCGATGTCGCGCTTCTCAGCGGCCAGCGCCACCAGATCCTCGAAGCGGGCGAGGCGCATGGAGGGCGCGGCGGGGGCCGTCGCCGGCATGGCCGGGGCGCGCTGCGGCTCGGAGCGCGTGGCGACCGCCATCTGCGCGCGGGCTCCGCCGGAACCTCCGCCGCCGCCGCCCGGCGAGGGAGCAGGCCCGCCGCCGGCCGCGGGCGGACCCGAGAGGCTGCGGATCGCCTCGTCAGGGGTCGGCATGTCCGCGGCGTAGGCGAGGCGAACCAGCACCATCTCCGCCGCCATGACCGGCCGCGGCGCGGCCTGCACCTCGGCGATGCCGCGCAGCAGCATCTGCCAGGTGCGCGAGAGGACGCGCATGGGCAGCACGGCGAAGCCCTGGCCCCGCGTGCGCTCGACCTCGGTCACGGTCGACTCGCGCGCCGCCTCGGGAGCAATCTTCAGGCGCGTGACGAAATGCGTGAACTCGGCGAGGTCGGAGAGAATGACCACCGGGTCGGCACCGCTGTCGTACTGGTCACGCAGCTCTGCCAGCGCCCGGGCCACGTCGCCCCGCATCACCGCCTCGAAGAGGTCGATGACGCGGCCGCGGTCGGCGAGGCCGAGCATGGTGCGCACCGTCTCCGCCTCGACGTGCCCGGCACCGTGGGCGATCGCCTGGTCGAGGAGCGACAGCGAGTCGCGGACCGACCCCTCGGCCGCACGCGCGATCAGCGCCAGGGCCTCCGGCTCGACCGACACGCCCTCGCGCTCGCAGATCGAGGCCAGATGGCGGGCGAGGACCGACCCCTCGACGCGGCGCAGGTCGAACCGCTGGCAGCGCGACAGGATGGTGACGGGGACCTTGCGGATCTCTGTCGTGGCGAAGACGAACTTGGCGTGGGACGGCGGCTCCTCCAGCGTCTTCAGGAAGGCGTTGAACGCCTTCTCCGAAAGCATGTGGACCTCGTCGATGATGTAGACCTTGTAGCGGGCGGAGGCCGGGGAGTACCGCACGCCGTCCGTGATCTGCTTCACGTCGTCGATGCCGGTGTGGGAGGCGGCGTCCATCTCCAGCACGTCGACGTGCCGCGATTCCATGATGGCGCGGCAATGCACGCCCTCACCGGGCAGGTCGACCGTGGGGGCGCCGGAGCCGTCGGGCAGGATGTAGTTGAGCCCCCGGGCGAGGATGCGGGCCGTGGTCGTCTTTCCGACGCCGCGCACGCCGGTGAGGATCCAGGCCTGCGGGATGCGGTTGGCCGCGAAGGCATTGCGCAGCGTGCGTACCATCGCGTCCTGGCCGATCAGATCCTCGAAGGTCTGCGGCCGGTACTTGCGGGCGAGCACGCGGTAGGGCTGCGCACTCACGGCCGGCGCAGGGACGGGGCCGAGATCGAACCCGGGGCCGTCCTGTACGGCCGGTGTCGTCGGATCGGACATGCTGTCGTCGCTCATCGGGCCTCGAAGCGGACGGGCCGGGCGACGGCCATCGGGCAGCGTGCCGCGAAGGTGGGAGGCTGGACAGAGACCCGCCCGATCTCGTTAGGGCTGCTTCCTTCCGGACCTGACCCGGTTGGCGAGTGGAACGTCCACCGCCAACCTCCCGCGCCCTATATCGGTGAAACCGACCCCGATTACAAGCGCGGCGCAAGCTCTCTCCGGCCTCGCTGCGGCGCGGCAACGAAACCGCGTTGCAGTGCGTTCTCCCGGCCTGCGCAATGGGCGGGGAGTGGGGCATGGACGGGCTGGACGGGCTTGCGCGGAGCGAGGGCGGCGTGCGCGTGCCACGCGCGACATACCGCTTGCAGTTCCATGCGGGCTTCACCTTCGCCGACGCGGAGGCAGCGTTACCCGCCATTGCCGGGCTCGGGGTCAGCCATGTCTACGCCTCGCCGATCCAGCTGGCGCGGCCGGGCTCCACGCACGGCTATGACGTCGCCGACCCCGCGCGCATCAATCCGGAGCTCGGCGGCGAGGAGGGTTTCCTCAGGTTCTGCGAGGCGCTGCAGCGGCACGGCCTGGGGCTGATCGTCGACATCGTGCCCAACCACATGGGCATCGGTCCGGCCAATCCCTGGTGGATGTCGCTTCTCAGGTATGGGCTGAACTCGCCGCACGCCGCGGCCTTCGACGTTGATGTGGACAGGCCCGGTGCCGACGGCCGGCTCGTGCTGCCGTCGCTTGGCGAGCCCTATGGCGACATGCTGGAGGCAGGCGGGATCAAGCCTGCCTGGGACGATGCGGAGGGGTTCGTCGCGCTGGCGCACGACACGCCCTTCCCGCTCGATCCCGCGACATGGGACACCATTCTCGCCGATGCCGCCGCGCTGTCGCGCGAGGCCGCGCCCGTCCTGCGCAGCCTGGCCGCCGCGTCGGAGGCCCTCCAGAGCGAAGCTGGCGACAACCGGGTCCGCGCCGGCGGCGATCTAGCCCGCTCGGTCGCGAGCGCGATCAGGGAAGAGGCCGGCGTGCGCGCCGCAATCGACGCGGCGCTGGCGGGGCTGGCTGGAAAGCCCGGCCTGCCGGAGAGCTTCGATCGCTGGCACGAACTCCTGGAACGGCAGCCCTGGCGGCTGGCGCATTGGCGCACCGCCGCAACCGACATCAACTACCGCCGCTTCTTCGAGGTGAACGAACTCGCCGGCGTGCGCGTCGAGCGTCCGGAGGTGTTCGAGGCGACGCATGCCATGATCCTCCGCCATGTCAGGGACAGGCGGATCGACGGGCTGCGCATCGACCATGTCGACGGCCTGGCAAACCCCGGCGAATACCTGACGCGCCTGCGCGCAGCGGCCGGACCGGCGGCCTGGATTGTGGTCGAGAAAATTCTCGAGCCGGGCGAGGATCTCCCGGACTGGCCGGTGCAGGGCACGACCGGCTACGACGCCCTGGCCTGGATCGACGGACTCTTCGTCGACCGCAACGCACGTGCGGAACTGGAGGCCCTCCATCGCGATGCCGGAGGCGATCCGGACTTCGCCACGGCCCTGCGCAAGATCCGCCGCGATACGCTCGACAGGGGCTTTGCTGCCGAGCGCGACGCCATCGTCGCCGGCCTGACGACCCTCGCCGCGCGGGACCGGCGCACGCGGGACGTGACCGCCGGCCGGCTGCGCACGGCGCTGGCCGACATCCTCGCCGTCTTCCCGGTTTACCGCACCTACCGGATGGCCGGCCCGCCCACGCCCGCCGACCGGGAGGTGATCACGCACGCGCTGGAGACGGCGGTCGCCACGACGGAGGAAGCCGACCACGCCCCGCACCGCTTCATCGCCTCTCTCCTCCTGGCCGATGCGCCGGACGAGGACACGCAGGCGCTCGTGCGGCGGTTCGAGCAGCTGACGGGTCCGTTGATGGCCAAGAGCCTCGAGGACACGCTGTTCTACCGTTGGACGCCGCTGGTCGCGCTCAACGAGGTGGGCGGCGACCCGGATTCCTTCGGGCTCGACCCCGAGGAGTTCCATCGCCGCATCGCTGCGAGGGCGGAGCGCTGGCCGCACGCGATGGTCGCCAGCGCAACGCACGACACCAAGCGTGGAGAGGATGTGCGGGCCAGGCTTCTGGCACTGTCCGACAGCCCGGACGCGTGGCGGCAGGCGGTCGCAAGCTTCGATGCGTTCTGCCGGGAGCGCGGCCTCGGCGATGCACCGGACGCGCTGGACCGCTCGATCCTGCTGCAGACTATTCTCGGTGCCTGGCCCATGGCGCTCCTGCATGGCGACGACCCGGGGGATTGGCAGGCCTTCCAGGATCGCCTGTCGGAAGCGATGACGAAGTCGCTGCGCGAAGCGAAACGGCATACGGGCTGGCTGCGGCCCGACGAAGCCTACGAGGAGGCGATGAGCCGCCTCGTCGCCGCGGTGGCGTCCGAAGGCTCCGTGCTGACTGATGAGCTCCGCCCCCTCGCCCGCCGCCTTGCCCGGTCCGGAGCCCTCAACGCTTTGGCGCGCACCGGGCTGAAGCTCACTCTGCCCGGCGTGCCCGACATCTATCAGGGCACCGAGTTCTGGGACCTGTCGCTTGTCGACCCCGACAATCGCAGGCCGGTGGATTACGTGGCGCGTCGCGAGGGGCTCTCCGGCGCGCCCCAGTGGCAGGAGCTCTCGGCGTCATGGACCGATGGCCGGGTCAAGCAGCGCCTGACCCGCGTCCTGCTCGCCGAGCGCACAGCGAGCCCGGGGCTCTTCGCCCATGGCGACTATCGCCCGCTGCAAGCTGACGGGTCGCGGGCGGGTCAGGTTCTCGCCTTCGCGCGCCGGCATGGTGGCGAGGAGATCGTCACCGTTGCCGCCTTGCGGGCCGGCACGGTCCCGGATGCAGGCGCAGACACGCTGTCGCCGTCGCCGGAGGCCTGGAGCGGCACGCAGGTGCAGCTTCCCAGCGGCCCATGGCGCGACGTGCTCACGCGGCGAGTTGTTTCAGGGCGCGATGGCCGGCTCACCGCCGCGGACGCCTTTGCGACCTTACCCGTCGCCGTGCTGCGCAAAGACGTATAGCTTTGGCCGAACGGGCGCGTGACGATGCCGGGAGGAAACGGAATGGCGCGGGACGGACGCAAGGGTACGGACGTGCCGGGCTTCTCCGTGAGCCGTGACGATCTGGTCCGGATCCTCGCTGGCGACCACGGTGACCCGTTTGCCATTCTCGGCCCGCATCCCGTCGGCGAAGGCCGCTGGGAGGTCCGGGCGATGCTGCCGGGCGCAGCGGCCGCGGCCGTGGTGCCGTTCGGCGACGCGCCGGAGGTGCCGATGCACCGCCTCGACGAGGCCGGCTTCTTCGTCGCGGCCATGGAAGGCGAGCACCGCCCGCACTACAGGCTGCGCATCGACTGGGGCTACGTCTCGGAGGTGCGGCACGACCCCTACTCCTTCTTCGCAGTGCTCGACGAGGACGACCTCGCCGCGATCCGCGACGTCGGCGGCAACCGGCTCTGGCACGCGCTCGGGGGACAGCCACGCACGCTGGGCGGGGTAGAAGGCTATTCATTCGCGGTCTGGGCGCCGAACGCGCGGCGGGTCTCTATCGTCGGCGACTTCAACGGGTGGGACAGCCGCTGCCATCCCATGCGGCTGCGGCACCAGGCTGGTATCTGGGAGCTGTTCGTCCCCGGTCTGGGGCCGGGCGCCGCCTACAAGTTCGAGATGAAGGACGCGTCGGGCCGCATGCTGCCGCTCAAGGCTGATCCGCTGGCCTTCGCGGCCGAGCATCCGCCGCGCACGGCCTCGGTGCTGGCCCGGGCGCCGGAGCACCGCTGGGCTGACGAGGGCTGGATGCAGGCTCGCGCCGCGCACGATCCGCGGCACACGCCAATGTCGGTCTACGAGTGCCATCTCGGCTCATGGGCGCGTGTGCCGGACGAGGGCGACCGCTTCCTCACCTATCGCGAGCTCGCCGACAGGCTGGTTCCCTATGTGCGCGACATGGGCTTCACCCATATCGAGCTCCTGCCCATCACCGAGTTCCCCTTCGACGGGTCGTGGGGCTACCAGCCGGTGTCGCTCTATGCGCCGACCAGCCGTTTCGGCACGCCGGACGACTTCGCCGCCTTCGTCGACGCCTGCCACGCCGCCGGCCTCGGCCTCATCCTCGACTGGGTCCCGGCGCACTTTCCGAGCGACGCGCACGGGCTGGCCAATTTCGATGGCACGCACCTCTACGAGCACGCCGACCCGCGCCAGGGCTTCCATCCCGACTGGAACACGCTGATCTACAATTTCGGGCGCGAGGAGGTGATGGCCTTCCTCGTCGGCAATGCCCGCTTCTGGCTGGAGCGCTTCCACATCGACGGGCTCAGGGTCGATGCGGTCGCCTCGATGCTCTACCTCGACTATTCCCGCAAGGCCGGCGAGTGGGTGCCCAATCGCTATGGCGGCAACGAGAACCTGGAGGCCATCGCCTTTCTCCGGCGCATGAACGAGACGGCCTACGCCGTGGCACCCGGCGCCATGACCATCGCCGAGGAATCCACCGCGTGGCCCGGCGTGTCACGGCCCGTCTACACGGGCGGGCTGGGCTTCGGCTTCAAGTGGAACATGGGCTGGATGCACGACACGCTCAGCTACATGGGCAAGGACCCGGTCTATCGCGCCCACCACCACCACGACCTGACCTTCGGCCTGCTCTACGCCTGGAGCGAGAACTTCGTCCTGCCGCTCAGCCATGACGAGGTGGTGCATGGCAAGGGCTCGCTGATCCAGCGCATGCCCGGCGATCGCTGGCAGAAGTTCGCCAATCTGCGCGCCTATTTCGGCTTTATGTGGGGGCATCCCGGCAAGAAGCTCATCTTCATGGGTGGCGAGTTCGCGCAGGAACGCGAGTGGAACCACGATGCGAGCCTCGACTGGCACCTGACCGGCGATCCAATGCACCGCGGCGTGCAGGACCTCGTGCGAGACCTCAACCACGTGTACCGCGACACTCCCGCCCTGCACGAGCACGACTGCGAGCCGATCGGCTTCCGCTGGCTGGTGGCCGACGACCGCGACAACTCCGTCATCGCCTGGGCCCGCTTCGGCTCGACGCCGGACAGGGTCGCGCTGGTGGTGTCCAACTTCACGCCCGTGCCGCGCGAAGGCTATCGCTTCGGCGTTCCCGCCGCCGGCTTCTACCGCGAGGCCGTGAACACCGACTCGGAGCGCTATGGCGGATCAAACGTCGGCAACATGGGCGGGGTGACCGCCGAGGCCTCGCCGAGCCATGGCCTGCCCTGGTCGGTAACGCTCACGCTGCCGCCGCTCGCCACGCTGATTCTGGTGCTGGAACCGGTCCGCTGAGCAAAACCGGCCGCAAGGCCGGGAACCAAGCATGATCGTGGCCGTTGTGCCCTCTGCCTGACCTGTGCCCCGCGCCTCCGCCGCGGGCAGGGCAGGAGCGGAGAAGATCTCGTGCCAGCACTGCCACAAACGCGAGGCGTCGAGCCGGCCGCACGCCCCGAAGGGACGACGGTCACCGAACTGCTGCTCCCCGTCCTGCTCATCGCGGCGGTGCTCTACTTCGCGCGCGAAATCCTGGTGCCCCTGGCGCTCGCCATCCTGCTCAGCTTTGTCCTCGCGCCCTTGCTGCGGAAGCTTCAGAAATGGCGCATTCCGCGCGGCATCGCCGTTCCCTTCGTCGTGCTCGTCGCCTTCGCCATCGCCTTCGGGCTCGGCACGCTGGTCGCCACGCAGGTCACCTCGCTCGCATCAGACCTGCCGCGATACCAGTCGACGCTCCGCGAGAAAGTGAAGGACTTGAAGGGCATGACGGCCGGGCAGGGCACCCTGACTCGCGCCGCAGCGGTGCTGCAGTCGCTCGGCCGCGAGATCTCCGGAACCAACGACAAGCGGCAGGACGCCAACCGCCAGCAGGCGCAATCGGGCACCGCGCCGCCCACCGCGACACCGCAGCCCGTGCAGACGCCCGCCGTTCCGCCGGATACCCGGCAGGAAGCAAAGCCTATTCCGGTGGAGGTCCACACGCCGGAAGCCACCGGGCTCGAGACGCTGCGCAGCCTGATGGAACCGCTGATCCATCCGATCGCCACGACCGGGCTGATCATCATCTTCGTGGTGTTCATCCTGCTGCAGCGAGAGGATCTCCGGAACCGGCTGATCCGGCTCGCGGGTTCGCAGGACATCCAGCGCACCACCGCGGCGATGGACGATGCCGCCCACCGGCTGAGCCGCCTCTACCTGACCCAGCTCGCCCTGAACGGCGGGTTCGGCTGCGTCATCGCGCTGGGGCTGTGGCTGATCGGCATCCCCTCCCCCGTGCTGTGGGGCATCATCGCCGCCATCATGCGGTTCATTCCCTATGTCGGCGCGGTGATGGCGGCGGTGTTCCCGCTGGCGCTGGCCATTGCCGTCGATCCCGGCTGGACAATGGTCATCTGGACGGCGCTGCTCTTCATCATCGTCGAGCCGCTCGTCGGGCACGTCATCGAGCCGCTGGTCCAGGGGCATTCGACCGGCCTTTCGCCTGTGGCCATCGTCATCTCGGCGGCGTTCTGGACGTGGCTGTGGGGACCGATCGGCCTTGTGCTGGCCACGCCACTCACCGTGTGCCTGGTTGTGCTTGGCCGGCACGTCGAACGCCTGCAAAGCCTGGACGTGATGCTGGGCGACAGGCCGCCGCTCTCGCCGCAGGAGATCTTCTACCAGCGCATGCTGGCCGGAGACCCGCTGGAGGCGGCCGACCAGGCGGAGGCTCACCTCGTCGACCACACGCTGATCGAATATTACGACGAGATCGGCCTGGGCGGGCTGAGGCTCGCGCTCGCCGATCACAGCCGCAATTCGCTCACCGAGACGCAGCTGGAGAACATCCGCTCGTCCGTGCGCGAGCTGGTGGCTGACCTCTCGCAAGACGAGACGGGCTGGCTCGACCGTCTGCGCGGGCGCGACGCCGACGCGATCGCGGAGGAGGACGGCATCGACATGCGCCTCCTCGTCCGTCCGGATGAACTCGGGCCGGAGTGGCACGCCGACACGCCCGTGCTGTGCATCGCGGGGCGCAGTCCGCTCGACGAAGCCGGTGCGAACATGCTGGCCCACGCCTTCACCGAACACGGCCTCGGCGCGCGGGCCGAGGGGCCGGACGCCCTGTCGAGCGCGAAGCTGTTTCAGCTCGATCCCAAGGGCGTTACTATGGTGTGCCTGTCCTATGTCGACCTGCGCGGCGAGGGCAGCATGCGCTACGCCGTGAAGCGCATCCGGCGCCGGGCGCCGGAGGCGTCCATCATCGTCTGCTACTGGTCGGCTGCCCCGCGCGAAGACATGGAGTCGCTGCGCCGGTCCATCGGCGCGGATGCCGTCGTCACCACCATGGCAGGAACCCTGGCGCTGGCCCGCGATGCCGCCGTGAAGGGAGCCACGCCGCCGGAGGAGACGCCGGAGGCGGACGGGATCGAGGAGGATACGCGGGAGAAGCTGGACGCGCGCGGAGCGGCGTAGCCCGACGGGTCATTTCACACCGGGCGCATTGCGGGTAAGGATGGGCGCGACGCTGCCGCTCCGGTCCCCATGCGCCCATTCTTCTCCCGAACAGCCGTGCCAGCCGCCGACGCGTCCGCCGGGATCGTTCTCGACGGGATCAGCGTGGCGCGTGAGGGGCGGACCGTGCTGGACCGGCTGTCGCTCACGCTGGACGAGCGCCGCATCGGCATCGTCGGGCTGAACGGATCGGGCAAGAGCACGCTCCTGAACCTTATCGACGGCCTCGAGCAGCCCGATTCGGGCCGCATTCTGGTGGCCGGGCTCGATGCGCAGCGCGACGGGAAGGCCGTGCGGAAGCGGGTCGGGTACCTGTTCCAGGATCCCGACAACCAGATCGTCATGCCGATCGTCATGGACGACCTGCTCTTCGGGCTGAAGGCGCAGGGGCTCTCGGCACAGGAGGGCCGCCGCAAAGCGGAGGCGATGCTCGCCGATCTCGGCATCGGCGCCCTGGCGCAGCGGCGCGTTCATGAGCTGAGCGGGGGCGAGCGGCAGCTCGTGGCGCTTGCCGCGGTGCTGGCCATGGAACCCGCCACCATCCTCTTCGACGAGCCCACCGCCCTCCTCGACCTGCGCAACCGCAACCGCCTGCGTGACATCCTGCGTGCCCTGCCGCATCAGATCCTGGTGGTGACGCACGACCTCGACCTGCTGCTCGGGTTCGACCGTGTCGTCGTTCTGCATGAAGGCCGGGTAGCCGCCGACGGCCCGCCCGAGGCATCCCTGCGCTTCTACCGGGACGTCATGGGATGATCGGCGCCCTGTATCGCCCCGGAACGACGCCGCTGCACCGTGCCAGGGCGGCGTGGAAGCTGGGCTTCCTCGTCGCGTTTGGCCTGGCGGCCGCCCTGGCGCCGGGCCAGTGGGCTTTCGTGCTGGCTATGGTCGCGCTCGCGCTGCTCGCCTCCACGGGCGTAGCCCCGCGCGTCATCGCCCGGGAGATTGCCTGGCCACTCGCAACCATCGTCGTGGTCGGTGTGGTCAACGCGCTCACGCAGGAGTGGCAGGCCGGCGCGGTCTCCTTCGCAAGGCTGCTCGCGCTCCTCGCCACAGCCCACGCCGTCGCGGTGAGCACGCCGACGCCGGAGCTGCTGGCGGCATTCGAGCGGGCGCTGCTGCCACTCGAGCGGCTTGGTCTCCTGGACGCCGCGCGAGCCGCGCTGACGGTGTCGCTCGCCATCCGCTTCGTGCCGGTGCTGGCGGAGGAGGCGCGCACCATCCGCCGTGCGCAGGCCGCACGGGGGCTCGGCGGCCACCCTGTCGCGCTGGCCGTGCCCCTGGTCGTGCGCTGCCTGCGCCGCGCCGACGCCCTCACCCTCGCCCTGGCAGCCCGCGGCTGGGACGGGGCGTCCAGGAACCGCGTCTCTCCCGACGGAACCCGCCATGAACCGTGACATCCCGCTGATCGCGCTGTTTGCCGCCCTCATCGTCGCGCTGGGGCTGATCCCGCCGATCCCGCTCCCCTTCATCCCGGTGCCGATCACGCTGCAGTCGATGGGCGTGATGCTGGCCGGCCTCGTGCTCGGCCCCGTCAGGGGTCTGCTGGCGGTCCTGGTGGTGATCGTTCTCGTCGGCATCGGCCTGCCGGTCCTGTCGGGCGGACGGGGCGGGCTCGCGGTCTTCTCCGGCCCGACGGCCGGCTTCCTGTTCGGCTGGCTGGCGGCGGCCTATGTCACCGGAGCGCTGGTGCGCGGGACCGACCCGGATGCGCCGCCTCTGCGGCGCGCCCTGCCCTACTTGGCCGCCTCCATTGTCGGCGGCATCCTCGTCCTCTACGCCTGCGGCATCACGTGGCTGGCGCTCGGACCGGCGGCGCTCGGCTTCCAGAAGGCGGCGCTGGGCTCGCTCGCCTTCATCCCCGGCGACATCGTCAAGGCCGTCGCAGCGTCCCTCGTCGCGAGCGGCGTTGAGCGGGCCTATCCGCTGGCGCGACGCTAGAAGCACCAGACGGCTCGGCCGGGCTAGTACAGCTCCACGGCCCTCGCCCCGAGGGCTCTCACCAGTTCCGGCGGGGCGATCTCGATCTGCAGGCCGCGCTGGCCGCCATTGACGAAAACGCGTTCGAGCGCCAGCGCCGGAGCAGCAACGAAGGTCGGGACGGGCTTCTTCTGGCCGAAGGGGCTGATGCCGCCGACATGGTAGCCGGTGGCGCGCTCGGCATCGGCGGGCTTCATCATCTGGGCCGACTTTCCCCGCGCCGCGGCGGCGAGCTTCTTCATGCTCACCTCCCGGTCCGACGCCACGACCACGCACACCGGCTTGCCGTCGACGAGCGCCATCAACGTCTTGAGGACGCGGGACGGGTCCACGCCGAGCGCCTCGGCCGCCTGCATTCCGATGGCCGGCGCGTCGGGGTCGTACGCGTATTCGTGCAGGGCATAGGCGATGCCGAGCCTGTCGAGGGCGACGGTGGCGCGGGTCGAGCGGGACATCGGCATTCCGGAACAGGCAAATCGGCGCGCCAGAGAGCCGCAAGCGCCGGACCGGGTCAAGGCCCGGCCTTTCACCGGGCATTCCGCTCGCAAGAAACGGAGATGCCGCATCCGCGGGATGCAACGCCTTTCCCAAGCGGCTATGATCAGGGTTCCCCAGCAGCCCCGGAATCCAGCGATGAACCTCGACAAGCTGCCGTACCGGCCCTGTGTCGGTGTTGCCCTGTTCAACCGGGCCGGGCTCGTCTTCATCGGCAAGCGGAAGGCGGAGGCCGGTCCCGAGCACGTCGACGGCGGGCATGCCTGGCAGATGCCGCAGGGCGGCATCGACAAGGGCGAGGAGCCGGTCGCTGCAGCCCGGCGTGAACTGCGCGAGGAGACCAACGCCAGCTCGATCTCGCTTCTGGCGGAAGCGCCGGACTGGCTTACCTATGACCTGCCGCACGAGGTCGCTGGCCGGGCCTGGAAGGGCAAGTACCGCGGCCAGACGCAAAAATGGTTCGCGTTCCGCTTCGAGGGAGCCGATTCCGAGATCGACGTTCACCAGCCGTGGGGCGGTCACAAGGCCGAGTTCGCGGACTGGCGCTGGGAGCGGCTGGAGCGCCTCCCCGAGTTGATCATCCCGTTCAAGAGGCCGGTCTATGAACAGGTGGTCGGCTTCTTCCGCTCGTTTTCGGCTTGAGCGCGGCCTGATTTCCCCCTTGCGCAAAGCACGGCAGGCATGACCGCGCGTGTGTTTGCGGTTGTGCAAGGCTCCTGTAGGACCATTGCGCTGCCGTGCCCATGCGCCGCGGCCAGACGCCGGAGCCCCCCGTGAGCGTTCAGACCCCAGCCGCTGCGCCGCACGCTGCAGCAGACACCTCCGCGGCCACCGCCGCCGCTTCGGCGACGGTCTTTCCCGTGCTGGCGGCCATCAGCGTGTCGCACATGCTGAACGACCTCATCCAGTCGCTGATCCCGGCGATCTACCCGATCCTGAAGCAGAGCTATGCGCTCGACTTCGGCCAGATCGGCCTCATCACGCTCGCCTTCCAGCTCACCGCGTCCGTCCTGCAGCCCGCCGTCGGGCTCTACACGGACATGAAGCCCCTGCCCTATTCGCTCGCCGTCGGAATGAGCTCCACCCTGTGCGGCCTGCTGCTTCTGTCGATGGCCAGCTCCTATCCGATGATCCTTGCGTCGGTGGCGCTGGTCGGGCTCGGCTCGGCGGTGTTCCACCCCGAATCCTCCCGCGTGGCGCGCATGGCGTCCGGCGGTCGGCACGGCCTGGCACAGTCGCTGTTCCAGGTCGGTGGTAATGCCGGATCGGCGCTGGGCCCGCTTGCCGCCGCCTGGATCGTCATCCCGCACGGGCAGAAGAGCCTCGGCTGGTTTTCGATCGTGGCGCTGGCCGGGATCCTGATCCTGTCGGGCGTCGGCATGTGGTACGCGCGCCACCAGCGGCGCGCCGGCCCGAAGAAGGCCGCGTCGGCCCGCGAAACACACGGGCTTTCGCAATCCCGGGTCGTCGCCTCGATCGGCATCCTCGCGGCCCTGATGTTCTCCAAGTTCTTCTACATGGCGGCGCTGGGAAGCTACTTCACCTTCTACCTGATCGAGCGTTTCCACGTCGACGTTCAGACGGCGCAGCTGCACCTGTTCATTTTCCTCGCCGCTGTGGCGGCGGGCACCATCGCCGGCGGACCGATCGGCGACCGCTTCGGCCGGAAGTTCGTGATCTGGCTGTCGATCCTGGGCGTGGCACCGTTCACGCTGGCGCTGCCCTATGTCGGGCTCGGCTGGACGACGGCGCTGACCATCGTCATCGGCCTCGTGCTGTCATCGGCCTTCTCGGCCATCATCGTCTATGCGCAGGAGCTGGTGCCCGGGAAGGTCGGCATGATCGCCGGGCTGTTCTTCGGCTTCGCATTCGGCATGGGCGGCATCGGCGCCGCGGTGCTCGGCGAAATGGCCGACTGGTGGGGCATCGAGTACGTCTACTGGCTGTGCTCGTTCCTGCCGCTGATCGGTCTTCTGGCGATCTTCCTGCCCGACGTGGAGCGCCGCCGCGCGGCGGCGTAGGCGTCAGCCGTTGCTGGAGACGAGCCGCAACTGCGGCTTCACGCTGGCCTTGCAGAAGGTGGCGGTGACGTAGCCGTCCTCGTCGCCCGGCTCCTCGACGACGCGGTAGCCGAGCGAGCCCGCGAGGGAGCGCGCCTGGTCCATCGTGCCCTCCCCGAGCGGACGGCTGAACTCGAGCACTCCGAACTCGATGAGGGTCGCGATGACCCCGATCTCCACGCCCTGGTCGAATTGCTCGTCCCGACCCGGGAAACGCAGCCGAACCTCGTCGGCGACATGGATGATTCGCATGGTGAACTCCGTACGCGCCCATTGAGTCCGAACCCGGTTAATGTCCGCTGAAGACTTTGAACGGGGCTGTTTGCGGCAGCCCCGCAGGCCTGCGGTCCGGAACCTTCCCCCATGGCCCCCGTTCATGCCGCTCAGTCGAGGGCGGGCAATGCAGGCGGAACGGCACGACGACACCTTTGTCCTGCCGCTGGTCGAGGAGGAGGTTCGGGTCGACACGCGCACGGTGACCACCGGGCGCGTCACGGTCCGGACCGTCACCGAGACAGTGGAGGAGGTTGCGCGCGTCGCGCTGTCCGGCGAGGAGGTCGAGGTAGAGCGGGTCCCGGTGGGCAGGCGTATCGACGCCCCGCCGCCGGTGCGCGAGGAGAACGGGGTCCTGATCGTCCCCGTGATCGAGGAGGTGGCAGTCGTCGAGACGCACCTCGTGCTCCGCGAGGAGCTCCGCAGGCGCGAGACGTCCGAAACGGTCGAGGTACCGGTCACGCTGCGCAAGCAGCGGGCCGAGGTCGACCGCCTGCCGGCCCGCGGCGAGACACCCGGCGAGGATACCCCGCCGGACCGAGACCGGCAGCACGAGGACCAGCAATCATGACCGACTATTCCAGCACCGGTGGCTACGCCGGATCCGGCTCCATGCAGACGCGCACCGTCACGGCGTTCTTCGACAGCAAGACCGATGCTGATCGCGCCATCCAGGCTTTGGTCGACGAGGGCTTCGACCGGAGCCGGATCCGCATGATGCCGGGCAACGAGCGAGATACGACGTCCGGCGGTTCCGTTGCGGCATCCGACAGCACGCGCTCCTTCCCGGAGAGCGGCCATTCCGCCTTCTGGGAAAGCCTGGCCGACCTCTTTCTCCCGGAACGCGACCGCGACGTCTACGCCGAGGGGTTGAACCGGGGCGGCGTGCTTCTCGCGGTCGAGACGACGGCTGCCAACCATGACACGGCAGTCGATATCCTCGACGACGAGGGCACCATCGACATGGACGAGCGCGAGGACACGTGGCGCGCCTCCGGCTGGAGCGGACGTGGCGACACGGCAGGCTCGATGTCGGGCATGGCGGGGCGGGATTCCGACACGCTCAGCCGCAGCGACGACGTGCTCAGCGAAGGCTCGACCGGCAGCACGTTCGGCTCGTCGAGCACCACCGGCGCCGACCTCGGCGTGACCGGCACGCGGGCGACGACGGATTTCGGCAACGCCGACGTGCCGCGCACGGCTGGCATGAGCGGGTCCGTGATGCCCCGCACCGCGACGCTCGGCGATGCCGGCCGGATGGACGACACGCTCTCGCGCGGGTCCGATACGGCAGGCTCGGAAGCCTCTTTCGCGGGCGGCACCACGGGCCGCGCGTCCGGCATGACCGGCTCCGAGGAGGTGATCCCGGTCGTCGAGGAGAGCCTGCGCGTCGGCAAGCGCGACGTGAACCTCGGCCGCGTCCGGGTCCGCAGCTATGTCCGCGAGGTGCCGGCCGAGGCGCAGGTCAATCTGCGGGAAGAGCACGTGACCATCGAGCGCCGCCCGGTCGACCGTCCGGCAGAGGCCGGCGACGAGCTCTTCCGCGATCGCACCATCGACGTCGAAGAGCGCGCCCAGGAGGCCGTCGTCGGCAAGGAAGCGCGCGTGAAGGAGGAACTCGTGGTCAACCGAGACGTCCAGGAGCGCACGCAGAACGTCTCCGACACGGTTCGCAAGACCGAGGTCGAGGTCGAGGACGAGCGTACCAGCCGCGGCACCGGGACCTTCGACAAGGACCGGCGCTGATCCGAGGCCCGGTGTTGTCCCGGCCGTAGCGAAGCTGTGAGCGGGGATCCAGGAACACCGTCCATCGTGGTCCTGGATCCCGTGTCTGCACCGCTCCGCGATGCGGCGCGAAGGGGATGAACGCGGTCACTTCAAGCTGCGCAAAGCAATCCGGTTCGGCATCGCCGCCGGATTGCTTTGTCGCTTCACGCCCGCCAGGACGGTCACCGCTTCGGCAGCATCTCCCGCCAGCGGTTCCTGTGCTCCACGAGCCCCGCAATGGCGGCCGGAGCCGCCCGCGGCAGTTCGGCCTGTGGCGGCCGGACGCCGGCAACCATGCCGGCTCCCATGCTGGTTCCCGTGGCATCCGGCGACGCCAGGACAGCGCGGTCAGGCAGCAGTGCGGCCAGCGCGCCGAGCAGTGCGGCGTTGCGGGCGAACGGGCCTTCAAGAATGACGTCGCCCCGGCACCCCGCGGCTTCCATGCAGAACTCCACCATCAGTGCGAGGTAGAGCGAGGCGGCGGCCGAGCGCTCCGCAGGCGTGACGGGCGGCGGCCCGACGTGCCGTCCCTCTGACGCGGCAAACGGGCCGCCTTGCGGAGAGAACGAGGGTAGCGTCATGCGCCCGGCCGCGACCAGGGCGGCGAGGTCCTCCAGCCGCGCGGAAGGCGCGTCCTTGCCGGCGAGCGTCTCGAACTCGCGCCCGCCCATGAAGCGCGCCGTCGCGACGGGGTTGCCGTTGGCGTCCACATTGGCCAGCGTGTCCATCGTCTCGTCCAGCCCCTCCACGGGAGAGCCGACGGCGAAGATGATGGTCCAGGTACCGGTGGACACCACGGTGAAGGGCTGCGCCCGCGTGGCGAGATAGGGCACCAGCGAAGCGTTGGAATCGTGGATCCCCGAGATGATTTCGGTCACGGGATCGAGGCCGAGTTCGCTCGCAAGGCCGGGCTTCACAGGCCCGAGCACGGCGGAGGCCGGCCGCAGCGGCGGCAGAAGCCTCTCCCAGCCGAGGCGCTCGACCATCGAGGACCAGCGGCCCTCGCGCGGGCGCCAGAGATCGGTGTGCGTGCCCAGCGAGGTCGCCTCCGACACCGCCACGCCCGAGAGGCGCCACGACCAGTATTGCGGGTAGGTGAGGATGTGGCGCGCCCGCGCGAAGGCATCGGGATGGCGGTGGCTCTGCCAGAAGAGCTGGCGTCCGAAGTTGAGCCCGAAGGGCAGCAGCGGCGAGAGTGCCTCGTCGAAGGCGGGGCGCACGGACGCGTAGCCGGGGTCGTCCTTCTCCGGCGCCGGATCCTCGTAGTCCATCGCCGGCAGGACGAGGCCGTCATCGTCGATCAGCACGCCCGTGGCACCGTGCGTCGTGGTCACGATGCGGCGGACCGGGATGGCGCGCGCCGCCTCGGCCAGCGCCGCGGTGACAAAGCTCCAGGTGCGCTCCACATCGTGGTGGAGGTAGGGAGGGCCCGGCAGCGGGGCGTTCGGCGACTTTCGCAGGAACAGCTCGCGCCCATCCTCGTCGAGCACGACGAGCTTCAGGTTGGTCTTGCCAATGTCGATGACGGCGGTGGCCATGGGATGCGCTGCCGGTCAGGCGAAGTGGAACAGCTCGGGCAGCGGCACGGCCACCGGCGACCCGTCGGGATTGGTGCGCATGATGTCGCCCATATAGGCCCACCAGCGCTGCATGACGGGATGCGAGGGCAGGCTGGCCATGCCGTGGTCGGCGGGGCGCTCGAGATAGGCGAAGAGCGTGTGCGTCTCCTCGTCCAGGAAGATCGAGTAGTTCGAGATTCCCGCCTCTTTCAGGAGGTCGCCGAGGTCCGGCCAGAGCGCGTCGTGGCGCCGGCGGTACTCGTCCGCCTTGCCGGGGTCGAGGTGCATCTTGAAGGCGAAGCGCTCCATGACAGGCTCCGGGACTGGCAGGACACCACAGGACGTCGCCATCCCCGGCCGGCGCATCGCGCCGCCGGGGATGACAGAGGCTTTCAGGCCGCTTCGATCAGAAATCGAAGTCCTTGATGTTGTCCTTCGAGAACACGAAGGGGGCGCCGAGCAGGATCTCGGAGCCGTTGATGACCTTCAGCTTGCCGAGCTTGCCGGCCTCTACCTCGGTTGCGCCGGCCTTGAACTTGCCGTCGGCGACGGCGCGGGCGACGTAGGTCGCGGCATAGCCGAGGTCCACCGGGTTCCACAGCACCACCGACTTCACGCAGCCCGAATTGACGTAGGGCTTCATGGCGTTCGGCGTGGCGAGGCCGACGACCGCGACCTTGCCGCAGAGGTTGGCGCGGGTCACCGCCTCGGCCGAGGCCGGGGTCGCGACGGAGGTCATGCCGAACAGGCCGGCGAGCTTGTCGCCATGCTTGTTGATGAGGGCGGTCGCCTGGTTGAAGGACAGGATGTTGTCTTCCTGGGCCTCGACCGTCTCCAGCCACTCGAGCTTGGGATAGCACTTGGCGGCATAGGCGGCCATCTCGGCAATCCAGCGCGCCTGGTTCGGCGTGGTGAAGGTCGAGGTGACGATGGCGAACGCCTTGTCCGGGCCGATCTCCTTGACGATCTGGTCGACCAGCGCCTTGGCGATGCCGTTGAACTGGGCCTGGTTGACGAACCACTGGCGGGCGTCGGGCTGCGAGTTGGCGTCGTAGCCGATGACGAGCATGCCCTTGCCGAGCGCCTTCTTCAGCACCGGCGCGATGGCGACGGGGTCGTTGGCGGCGAAGAGCACGCCATCGACGCCGCGCGTGACGTAGTTGTCGATGAACTTGATCTGCTCGTCGATCTTCGCCTCGGTCGGACCGTCGGTCGTCACCTTGACGTTGCCGAGTTCCTTGGCGGCGTCCTGCATGCCCTTCGACGTGGCGTTGAAGTAGCCGATGCCGATCAGCTTCGGCACGTCGACGAGGGTGATGGGCTTGCCCGCGCGGTCGGGCGCATTGGTGGGAGCGCCGCCGTCATAGGGCTTGGCGGCGGATGCGGCGGCGGTGCCGTCGCAAGCCAGCGGATTGGTGGGCAGGTCGTCGCCGCCGTCCCACTTCTTGTCGGCGGCCATCGCGGTTCCGGCCAGGAGGGCGACGCCCAGGGCCAGGGTGCTCATCTTCAGCATTGTTTCTACCTCCCTCGAAAACCGCCTCGGAGGCGGCCGTTTCCCCGTCAGCGCGCCGATTCCCGGCGCCGCTGAACGAAGTTTGTGATCAGGATCGATGCGATGAGCACCGTCCCGATGACGACGATTGTGGCATCCCCTTTCACCCCTGTCAGCGACAGCCCGTTCTTGAGCAGCTGGATCAGGACGAGGCCGATGAGGGTGCCACCGATTGTGCCGACACCGCCGAAGATGCTGGTGCCCCCCAGCACCACAGCGGCGATGACGTCGAGCTCGATGCCGATGCCCATGTCCGAGCGCGTGGTGGAGACGCGCGATACGAAGACGATGGCGGCAATGGCCGAGAGCAGGCCCGACAGCGTGTAGATGACGAGCTTGACCCGGTCGACCGGGATGCCCGAGAAGCGCGCCGCGGTCTCGTTGTGGCCGATCGCATAGAGCGAGCGGCCGAAGGTGGTGCGCGACAGCAGCACCCAGAAGACGATGATGGCGATGAGCAGGATCCACAGCTGCGCCGGGATGCCGAAAAGATCGCTCTGGCCGAGCACCAGGAACCACTCGGGATAGCCGCGTACCGAGCGCGCTTGGCTGATGCCCTCGGCAAGGCCGCGATAGAGCGCCAGCGTCGCCAGCGTCATGATCAGCGGCGGCAGTTTCATGCGCGTGATGAAAAGGCCGTTGATCCAGCCGGCCACCACGCCGACACCGAGCGTGAACACGATTGCGAGTTCCAGCGGGAAGCCGAAGTTCTTCCAGGCATAGCCCAGCAGGATGGCGCAGAGGCCGAGGATGGACCCGACCGAGAGGTCGATGCCGCCGGTGATGATGATGAACGTCATGGGCAGCGCGATCAGCGCCACCTCCGTCATCAGGCGCGCCTGGTTCAGCAGGTTCTCGACCGTGAGGAACTGGTCGGTGAAGAGCGCCAGCACGCCGACTGCGATGACGAGAATAATGCCGAGCACCATCTCGTGCGAAACGTTGAAGGGCCCCTTCTGCGGGGCGGAGGGAGCGTCTGTCACGGCCATGGTCAGGCTCTCCTGGCGCGGCGGCGGCGGCGCAGCACGTCGGCGAGCACCGTGACGAGGATGAGGATGCCCTGCACGGCCCGGAGCCAGTAGGGCGAGACCCCGATGAAGATCAGCGCCGACCCGATCATGCCGAGAAGCACGGCGGCAAGGGTCGAGCCGACCACGGTCCCCGTGCCGCCGAGGATGCTGACGCCGCCGACCACGGAGGCCGTGATGATGGTGAGCTCCAGGTTCGGCGGCACCGTGGACTGGATGACGCTGAGCTGGGTGGCGAAGAGGATGGCCGAGACGCCCACGAAGAAACCGTGGATGGCGAAGACCTTCATGATGGTGCGCTCGCGCGAGATGCCGCACAGGCGCGCCGCCTCGACATTGCCTCCGACGGCGTAGATGGCGCGGCCGCCCGCGCTGCGGCGCATCCACAGCGCGGCGCCGATCGTCAGCACGACCATCAGCAGCACCGACATGGGCACGAGCCCGCCCACCGACACCTGCGCCAGCTGGTAGCCGGGCGGCAGGTCGGAGATCCACTTGCCGTTGGTGACCACGATCAGCCCGCCCTTGAGAATGGACAGCATGCCGAGCGTGACGATGATCGAGGGGATCCGGAGATAGGCGACGAGGAAGCCCATGAAGCTCGTCGCGGCGATGCCGACCAGGATCGGAACGAACCAGGCGACGGCGAGCGGCATGCCGGACGTGGCCAGCGTGCCGCTGATTGTGGCGAGCACTCCGATCAGGGCACCGACGGAGATGTCGATATTGCCGGAGATGATGACCATCGACATGCCGATGGCGGCCACCGCGATGTAGCCCGAGGTCTGGGCGATGCTCCAGAGGTTGCGCTCGGCGATGAAGCGCGGGTTCACGAAGCCGACGATCACCAGCAGCGCCACGATGGCGAGCAGCAGCAGGCCCTCCTGCGTGCCGAAGAAGGCGAGCATCCCGGGACGGCGCGCCGCCGGGCGCGTGGAAACGACGGCGTCGGTCACTGGCGCACCTCCCCGGCGGGCTCGTTGCCCTGCCCCATCATGGCGGCAGCGACCCGGTTCTGCGTCGCCTCGCTGCGCGGCACCTCGGCGACGAGGCGTCCCTCGCGCATCACGAGCACGCGGTCGCTCATGCCCAGCACCTCCGGCAGCTCGCTGGAGATCATCAGGATGGCGAGGCCCTGGCGGGCGAGCTCCACCATGAGCCGGTGGATTTCCGCCTTGGCCCCGACGTCGATGCCGCGGGTGGGCTCGTCGAGGATCAGCAGGCGCGGGTTTGTCGCAAGCCACTTGCCCAGCACGATCTTCTGCTGGTTGCCGCCGGAGAGCTTGTTCACGACCTGCTCGGTGGTGTGCGTCTTGACGTTGAACCTCTTCACGCCGTCGCGTGCGAGGTTCATCTCCGCCCCGAAGTCGATGAAGCCGCTCTTCGCCAGCCTCGGCAGGATGGCCATGGAGAAGTTCTCGCGGACCGTCATCGGCCGCACGAGACCCTGCGTGGCGCGGTCCTCCGGCACGTAGGCGATGCCGACCGCCCGTGCGTCGGCCGGCGAAGAGACCTTGACCGCCTTGCCGCTGACGCGGATCTCGCCGGAGGTCGCCGGCGTGATGCCGAACAGAACCTGCGCGAGTTCGCTGCGACCGGATCCGACGAGCCCCGCGAGGCCGACGATCTCCCCCGCCCTCACCGTCAGGCTGACGTCGAGCGTCTGCGGCTCGCGGCGGAGGTTCCTGGCCTCCAGCACCGGCTCGCCGATGGGAACCGTCTCCTTGGGAAAGAGCTGGTCGATCTGGCGGCCGACCATCATCTGGATCAGCTCTTCGGGCTTCGTCTCGGCGACCGTGCGGGTCGCGACGTGCTCGCCGTCGCGCAGCACGGTGATGCGGTCGCCGAGGACGAAGATCTCCTCGAGCCGATGGCTGATGTAGACGACGCCCACGCCCCGGTCGCGGAGGCGCCGCACGATGGCGAAGAGGCGCTGCACGTCGTGCTCGGTGAGCGCGGCGGTGGGTTCGTCCATGATGAGGATGCGCGCGTCCTGGGAAAGGGCCCGCAGGATCTCCACGCGCTGCCGGTTGCCGACCGAGAGGGTGCCGACGACGGCATCGGGGTCGAGATCGTGGATGTCGAGCGAGGCGAGGAGCCTCGCCGTCTCCCGCCGCATCGCTGGCCAGTCCATGCCGCTCCAGCCGGAGGTCGGCGCGTGGCCCATGAAGATGTTCTCGGCGACCGTCAGCTCGGGAAAGAGCAGCAGCTCCTGGTAGATCGTGGCGACGCCGGCCTGCCGCGCCTCGTGCGGGCTGGACAGGCGGAAGGGCTTGCCGTCCAGATACATCGTGCCGGTGTCGGCATGGTGCACGCCCGACATGATCTTGATCAGCGTCGACTTGCCCGCGCCGTTTTCGCCGAGCAGGCAGTGGACCTCCCCCTCGCGGACTTCGAAGCTGACGCCCTTCAGCGCCTTCACGCCCGGAAACGACTTGGTGATGCCTTCGAGCCGCAGGACCGGCACGGAGGACGCAGCGTCCGGGACCGCGGTGGGGGATGGGATGCTCATGCGGGCCTCAGGCTGCCGATTCGAGGGCGTCGGGGTCCACGACGATGGTCTTCACGCCAGCCGCCTCCAGCATCTCGAGTGCCTCCGGCGGGGCCTCGCTGTCGGTGATGACGGTGTCGATGCGCTGCAGCGGGCACAGGATCAGTCCGCCACGATTGCGGAACTTCGTGCTGTCGACCAGCACGATCAGCCTCTCCGCCCTGTCGACGAGCTTCTGCTCTGCACGAATGAGCAAAGGGTCGCCCTCCATCAGGCCGAGCGGTACGAGGCCCTGCGCGCCCATGAACATGCGGGAGGCATAGTGGTGGCGCAGCGTGTCGTCCTCGTAGGGGCTGACGATGACGCTCTGCTCCCGGTAGACCTCGCCCGCCGGCAGGATGATGCGGTTGCGGGAGAAGCGGATCAGCGCCTCGGCGATCGGGAAGGAGTTGGTCAGCACCTGCATGCGCCTGTCGCGCAGGAACTCGACCATCTCGTAGGTGGTGGTGCCGCCGTTGATGATGATGGAATCACCGTCGACGCAGAGCTCCGCGGCGGCAGCGGCGATGGCACGTTTTTTCGACAGGTTCAGCGGCCGGCTGGTCTCGAAGTGACGGGTCGCGAGCGAGGGCGCGGTGTTGTCGCGCAACGCCTGAGCGCCGCCATGGACCTTCAGCAGCAATCCCTGGTCAGCCAGCTTGGCGATGTCGCGGCGCAACGTGGCTTCGGACGCGCCGGTGAGAGCCGCGAGGTCCTTGACCGTCGCAACGGGCTGCCTGGCCAGAGCGCGCAGGATGATCTGCCAGCGTTCCCGCTCGTGCATCGTGTCCCTCCCTTGCGCAGGGTTGATCGATCATGAGCGGCCGGTCAATCGCAAACAATCATGCCGTCCTGCAGCAAAGTTGCTGCATTGCACAATAATGATCGGTCACGATTGACGGTGATTGAACGTGCCCATAGTGTTTCGCCGCCTGTTCGACCGCGGGAAAGCCGCGGCACGTCTTCCGCACACGCCAGGATGCCGCCATGACCAGCACGTCCAACAGCAACGCCATTCCCGACCTGTGGGACGACGCCCATGCCGCAGGCCTCGACGAGCCCAACCTGCTGCTCTACCGCTCCAACCTGCTGGGATCGGACAAGCGCATCACGAATTTCGGCGGCGGCAATACGTCTGCAAAGGTCAGCATGACCGATCCGCTGACGCGCCAGCCCGTCGAGGTGCTGTGGGTCAAGGGTTCCGGCGGGGACATCGGATCGATGAAGCTCGACGGCTTCTCGACGCTGTACATTGACAAGCTCGAGCACCTGAAGACGCTTTACCGCGGGATCGAGCACGAGGATGAAATGGTGGGGCTGCTCTCCCACTGCACCTTCGACCTCAATCCCCGGGCCGCCTCCATCGACACGCCGCTGCACGGCTTCGTGCCTCACCCGCATGTCGACCACGTCCATGCCGACGCGGTGATCGCCATCGCCGCCTCGGCCAGGGCTGAGGAACTGACCAGGCAGGTCTTCGGCGGCGAGATTGGCTTCCTTCCCTGGCAGCGTCCCGGCTTCGACCTCGGGCTCAAGCTGGAACAGCTGGCCAGGGCTCATCCCGAATATGTCGGCATCGTCCTGGGCGGGCACGGCCTGTTCACCTGGGGCGAGACGGCGAAGGAGAGCTACCAGACGACGCTGCGCATCATCCGCAAGGCGGCGGACTGGCTTGCGGCGAACAACACCGTGCCGGCTTTCGGCGGCGAGAAGGTGGCGCCCCTGCCGGCCACGCAGCGCCGCGCGGTGGCGCAGGCCCTGATGCCCGCCATTCGCGGCCGCATCTCGAAGAGTGAGCGCAAGGTCGGCGACTTCAACGATTCCCCGGAAGTGCTGGAGTTCGTGAACTCCAACCGGCTGGCGGAGCTGGCGCCGATGGGCACGTCCTGCCCGGATCACTTCCTGCGCACGAAGATCCGCCCGCTGGTCCTGCCCTTCGATCCCGCCAGCCCCGACGTCGAGGCACTGACGGGCCAGCTGGACACGCTGATCGCCGGGTATGCCGCGGACTACGCTGCCTACTACGAGCGCTGCAAGCGCCCGGACAGCCCGGCCATGCGTGATCCCAACCCCGTCATCATCCTCGTGCCGGGCATCGGCTTGATCTCTTTCGCCAAGGACAAGGCGACGGCGCGCATTGCCGGCGAGTTCTACGTCAACGCCATCAACGTGATGCGCGGTGCCGCCGGGGTCGACCGGTACGTCGCGCTGCCCGAGCAGGAGGCGTTCGACATCGAGTACTGGCTGCTCGAGGAGGCCAAGCTCCAGCGCATGCCCAAGCCCAAGAGCCTCGCCGGCCGGGTCGCCCTGGTGACCGGCGGCGCCGGCGGCATCGGCTCGGCCATCGCCGAGCGTTACCTTCGCGAGGGCGCCGTGGTGGTGCTGGCCGACATCGACCAGACAGCTCTCGACGAGCGCGTCGCCGGGTTCGGCAAGCGCTACGGGGCGGACTCGGTGCGCGGAATTCTGGTCGATGTCACGCGCGAGGAGTCGGTTGACCGCGGCGTCGCCGACGCGGTGGCCGAGTATGGCGGGCTCGATATCCTCGTCTCCAATGCCGGCATCGCGACAGCCGCCCCGATCGAGGATACGTCGCTGGCGCTGTGGCAGAAGAACATGGACGTGCTGGCGACGGGCTACTTCCTCGTCTCCCGCGCCGCATTCCGGCTGATGAAGGCGCAGGGATCGGGGGGCGCGATGGTGTTCATCGTCTCCAAGAACGGCCTCGCGGCCTCCGCGGGAGCCTCGGCCTACTGCGCGGCCAAGGCGGCCGAGATCCACCTGGCGCGCTGCCTTGCCCTGGAGGGGGCGCCACTCGGCATCCGCGTCAACGTCGTCAATCCCGACGCCGTCCTGCGCGGCTCCAAGATCTGGCAGGGCGAGTGGCGCACCGAGCGCGCCAAGTCCTACAAGGTCGGCGAAGAAGAGCTCGACGAGATCTATCGCCAGCGCAGCATGCTGAAGCTCAGCGTCTATCCCGAGGACATCGCCGAGGCCGCCTACTTCCTGGCCTCCGACATGGCCTCGAAGTCGACCGGCAACATCGTCAATGTCGACGCCGGCAACGCGGTGTCGTTCGCACGGTAAGGATCGCGCCATTCCGCCGTTAGCGCCGCACCCTGATCCGGTGCTGCGCGCCAGCTTCTCCCGCCAGGCGGGAGAAGGGGTCCGACGGCGCGATTTGAAACAACAAGGGGGAAACACCATGGCCGAGGCAGTGGGCATCGATGCCGGACTGGTCGCCACACACAATCGGCGCCACGAGGCGGCGCTCGCCGATGATTACGGGGCGCTGGGGCGGCAGCTGGAGCGGCGCGGGGTGGACATCGAGGCGGTCACTTCCAAGGTCGCGGCCTTCGGCGTCGCCGTGCCCACATGGGGCGTCGGTACGGGCGGCACGCGCTTCGCGCGGTTTCCCGGCACCGGCGAGCCGCGGCACGTCTTCGACAAGATCGACGACTGCGCCGTCATCAACCAGCTGACGCGGGCGACGCCGGCGATCTCGCCCCATTTCCCCTGGGACACGGTCGACAATCCCGCCGAGCTCCGGGCCTATGCCGACGCGCGCGGCCTCGCCTTCGACGCGGTCAACTCCAACACCTTCCAGGACCAGGCGCAGCAGAGCCGCTCCTTCAAGTTCGGTTCGCTCAGCCACACCGACAAGGCCGTGCGCGACCTCGCGGTGGAGCACAACATCGAGTGCATCCGCGTCGGCGAGACGCTGGGATCAAAGGCGCTCACGGTGTGGATCGCGGACGGCTCCAACTTCGCCGGACAGGCGAACCTGTCGGCCGCCTTCGACCGCTATGTCGACAGCATGGCGCGCATCTATGCCGAGCTGCCCGCCGACTGGCAGGTGTTCCTGGAGCACAAGCTGTTCGAGCCGGCCTTCTATTCCACCGTCATCGCCGACTGGGGCTCGAGCCTCATGGCGGCGCAGGAACTCGGCCCCAAGGCCAGGTGCCTCGTCGACCTCGGCCACCACGCGCCCAACACCAACATCGAGATGATCGTGGCGCGCCTGATCCGCGCCGGGAAGCTGGCCGGCTTCCACTTCAACGACGCCAAGTATGGCGACGACGATCTGGATGCCGGCTCGGTGGACCCGTTCCGGCTGTTCCTGATCTTCAACGAGCTCGTCGACGCCGCGCACCGGAAGGCGCCCGGCTTCGCCCCGGCCTACATGATCGACCAGTCGCACAACGTCACCGATCCCGTGGAGTCGCTGATGACGAGCGCGGTCGAGCTGCAGCGTTCCTATGCTCAGGCTCTCCTGGTGGACCGTGGCGCCCTCGCCGCGTTGCAGGAGGAAAACGACGCATTGGCTGCCCATCGCATGCTCAAGCGTGCCTTCACCACGGATGTCGAGCCTGTCCTCGCCATGGCTCGCGTCCGCGCTGGCGGCGCGGTCGATCCCGTCGCCGTCTACCGGGAGGCGAGCTACCGCGCGCGCAAGACCACCGAGCGCCCGGCCCGTGGCGGAACGACAGCTGGAATCGTATGAGGTAAGGTGCTGGCCTGGTCGCCAAGCAGGGTTGACCTGGGCGACCAATGCGAGGCTCGGCAGGGCAAAGCGCATACCGAGCCTGCCAAACGGCTCGCAATGCCGCTGCCGTTTCAATCCACGCGAAAGTTCATCCGGCGAAATTGACACGCCGGATCCGATATCACGAAATCGTGATCAAAGAACCGCCGGACCGTCGGTCCGGCGGGCGCTCAGTCTTCGAGCGAGACGGACTCGGCCTGCGGACCCTTCTGGCCCTGGATCACGCGCATGCGGATCCGCTGGCCTTCCTGAAGGTCGTTCAGGCCCGAGCGGCGAAGCACGGAGCCGTGTACGAACACGTCCTTGCCGCCACCGTCCGCCTGGACGAAGCCGAAGCCCTTCTCGACGTTGAACCAGCGGACAACGCCAGTCTGCTCCTCGGAGGGGCCTGCGTCGGGCCGGCGGAAACCACCACCGCCGCCGCCACCGGGGCCGCCGGCGCCAGCACCTGGGCCGCCGCCGAAGCCGCCGGGACGCCGGGGCTCTGCCGTCGACGTGTCGACGCTGACGATTTCGGTGACCTGCGTGCCCTTCTGCCCGGCAGCGGTGCGGACCACGAGGGTCGTTCCCGATTCCAGGTTGTCGTAGCCTGCTGCCTCAACGGCACGGCCGGGAAGGAAAGCGTCCCCGCTACCGTCGTCCAGGGTTACGAAGCCGAAGCCCTTCTCACCCTTGAACCACTTCACAACCGCTCCAACCTCCGGGCCGGACGAAAGTGCGGGTCGCGGGCTGCGGGGGGCGGACGGAGAGGAGGGCGGCCGCCACGCCGGTTCCATCATGTTTTCCTGTGGGCCGTCGAAAGTGCGCCTGCGCCGGTCCCACGAATTCCTGTCTTTGCTCATGTCGTCGCCAAATACCACGTGGACGTGGTTTGATGGCACGACATTGGCGTCCTGTCCATGACAACCCGCGACCTCATGTCGAGATTCGTGCATTAACATCGGTTTAGGGTGTATGTCGCAGGCGTGGCGAAGCAGCACCGCCAATGCCGATTGCGTCCGCAAAGGGGCAGCCCGTCAGGCGAGCCGCGCAGTGCAACCATGCCTGTTCTGCAAGGTTCACGCTACGCTTTGTTCAGGTCTCGGGGCATAGAAGCATAGTCGTCGCGCCACTTACCGCCTCCAGGAGACTGTCATGCCGCCGCCCCCCGCCATCGCGGACGCCGCCAGCTTTCCGGCTGCGGCCAGGGTGAGCGTATCCGTTCGTCCCGAAGTGCGTTTGCCCGGGCTCGCGGACGAGACGTTGCGCGGCATCGGCCTCATCATTCTCTCGACCATCTTCTTCTCGACGAGCGATATCCTCGCCAAGCACATGACGGAGACGATGCCGGCCCTCCAGGTGACCTGGATGCGCTACATCGTGTTCCTTGTCGTGGCCCTGCCCATGGCCACCTCGGCGCTGGGTTCGCGCGCTCTGCACACCACGCGCCCGCTGCTGCAGGTGCTGCGCGGCCTCGGCGTCGCCGGGTCCTCGATCTTCTTCATCCTGGCCATCACCACCCTGCAGGTGGCCGACGCGACGGCCATCGGCTTCGTCGCGCCCATCTTCATCACGGCGCTGTCGATTCCCTTGCTGGGCGAGAAGGTCGGCATGCGCCGCTGGATGGCGGCGGTCGTCGGCCTCGGCGGGGTCGTCATCGTCGTGCAGCCGGGCACGGGGGCCTTCCAACTCGCCGCGCTGCTGCCGGTCTGCTCGGCCGCCGTGTGGGCCTTCTCCGCCGTCGCGACCCGCCTCATGAGCCGCACCGAGCGGCCCGAGACCACTTTCGCGTGGACCGCCATTGTCGGGCTGATCGCGCTTTCGGCCGTGATGCCCTTCATCTGGAAGACGCCGAGCTGGGAATGGCTCGCGCTCGGCACCGTCATGGGCCTGCTCTCGACCGCCGGGCACTATGTGATCGTTCTGGCCTACCGGCGGGCTCCCGCCTCGGTGCTGGCCCCGTTCACCTACACGCAGCTGATCTGGGCGACCGGCCTCGGTTTCCTCGCCTTCGGTGTGATCCCCGGCTACACCACCTATGTCGGTGCCGCCTTCATCGCGGCGAGCGGGCTCTACACCGCCCACCGCGAGCGCATCAAGGCGCGGGAGGCCCGCGAAGCGGCCCGCGCCTGAGCCGCCTCAGGGCTGCCGCTGCGGGTTTGCGAGCGGCGTCTCCGGTTTGGGGCCCGGTCACGCCGCGTCCGGCCGATTCGGCCTGCGGCGCGGTTATCGTCGAGTTGCGCCCTGCTCCGCCTGCGGGCAGCCGGCCGGAGGCCGGAAACGGTGGTGTCCGCCCAGCCCCCGCAACGGCCGTAGGGCCACGCGGTTGACGGGGGCGCGGCGCGTTTGACCTTGCGGTCCGGCGTGATTATCTCCTGCGGATCATGGCCGTTCGACCCATCCTCATCATTCCGGATTCCAAGCTGCGCCTCGTTTCCAAGCCGGTCGGCGGGGTGACGCAGGAGCTTCGCAAGCTCGTGGATGACATGTTCGAGACGATGTACGAGGCGCCGGGCATCGGGCTGGCGGCCATCCAGGTCGGCATTCCCGAGCGCGTCGTGACCATCGACGTCGCCCGCAAGGACGAAGGGAAGCAGCCTCTGGCGCTGATCAACCCGGAAGTCCTGTGGACCTCGCCCGAAACCTCGGTCTACGAGGAGGGCTGCCTCTCCATTCCCGACTACTACGAGGAGGTGGAGCGGCCGGCCAAGGTGCGCATCCGCTTCACCGACCTCGAGGGCGCGGTGCGCGAGATGGAGGCCGACGGCATCCTCGCGACCTGCGTGCAGCACGAGATCGACCACCTCGACGGCAAGCTCTTCATCGACCACATCTCGCGCCTGAAGCGCGAACGCGTGGTCAAGAAATTTGCCAAGCAGGCGAAGCGCGAGCAGGTGGACTGAGCGGCGCCGGCCGGCCGGCAATACGAAAGGGCCAGCGCCATGCGCGTCGTCTTCATGGGCACGCCGGACTTTGCCGTGCCGACCCTGTCGGAAATCGTAGGCCAGGGCCACGAGGTGGTGGCCGTCTACAGCCGCCCGCCGGCCAAGGCCGGGCGGGGCATGGAGCTGAGGCCCTCCCCCGTGCACCGGGCCGCCGAGCGCTTCGGGCTTTCCGTCCTCACCCCTACCAGCCTGCGCACGCCGGAGGCGGCGGACGCTTTCGAAGGGCATGATGCCGACGTCGCCGTCGTCGTCGCCTATGGCATGATCCTGCCCAGGGACATCCTCGACGCGCCGGAACTCGGCTGCCTCAATCTGCACGCGTCCCTCCTGCCACGCTGGCGCGGCGCGGCGCCGATCCAGCGCGCCGTGATGGCGGGCGACCGCGAGACCGGCGTCGCCGTGATGCGGATGGAAGAGGGGCTCGACACCGGCCCCGTCGCGATGGTCGAGCGCATCGCCATCGGCCCCGACATGACGGCGGGGGACGTGCATGACCGCCTCGCCCTCCTCGGTGCCGACCTGATGGTGCGCGCGCTGGCGGCCCTGTCGCGTGGCGGGCTCGGCTTTACGCCGCAGGCTGAGGAGGGCGTCGAGTACGCCCGCAAGATCACCAACGAAGAGGCCCGCATCGACTGGTTGCGGCCGGCGCAGGCCGTGCACGATCTCGTGCGCGGGCTCTCGCCCTTCCCCGGCGCTTTCACCGAGGTCGATCTCGGCCGGGGCCCCGAGCGGCTGAAGGTGTTGCGTACCGCCATGGTGGGAGGATCGGGCGAGCCCGGCACGGTACTCGACGGAGAGCTGGCGGTTGCGTGCGGCGCGGGGGCGGTACGCCTGCTGCAGGTTCAGCGCGCCGGCGGGAAGCCGATGGCCGCCGCCGAGTTCCTGCGCGGCGTGCCGGTGACGACGGGGGCGAGGTTCGCCTGATGCCGCGCTACCGGCTGCTGGTCGAGTATGACGGCACGCCCTTTGCGGGCTGGCAATACCAGGACGACGTGCCGACCGTGCAGGGCGCTCTGGAAGCCGCGATCCGCGCCTTTGCGGGAGAGTGCGGGCGGGTGCAGGCGGCGGGACGCACGGACGCAGGCGTGCACGCGACCGGGCAGGTCGTGCATGTCGACCTCGACCGCGAGTGGCCCGAAGACACTGTGCGTGACGCCACCAACGCTCATCTGCGCCCGCACCCCGTTGCCGTCGTCGCGGCGCGGCGGGTTGGCCCTGACTTCAACGCGCGAATGTCCGCCCGCAAGCGGCACTACCTCTACCGCATCGTCAACCGCCGCGCGCCGCTGGCGCTGGAGGCGAACCGGGCCTGGCTGGTGAAATGGCGGCTGGACGCCGGGGCCATGCACGAGGCAGCGCAGGTGCTCATCGGCCAGCACGACTTCACGACGTTCCGGGCTGCGCTGTGCCAGGCGAAGAGCCCGGTCAAGACGCTGGACCGGCTCGATGTCGAGCGCACCGGCGACGAGATCCGCATCCACGCCAGCGCGCGTTCCTTCCTGCATCACCAGGTGCGCTCGATGGCCGGCTGCCTGCAGATGGTAGGCGCCGGCCGCTGGACCCGGGCCGACCTTGCGGCCGCCCTCGCCGCCGCCGACCGCACCCGTTGCGCGCCCCTTGCGCCGCCGGGCGGGCTCTACCTCGTGCGGGTCGACTACCCCGAGGGATAAGGGCGGTCGCGTTTCCTCGCCGTACAAAGAAACTGCGAGGTCGTCGTTCCTGGGTCCGGCTCTCCGCTGCGCTCCGGCCGGGATGACCGCAGCGACGCCCGCTACGCCGGCTCTGCTGCCAGTTCGCTCTCCTCGGCCCGGGCCGCGGTGCGGCTGCGGGCCTCGTCGCGGCGGATCTCGGCGCGCTTGGCGATTTCGAAGGCGATGGCGCCGGCCACGGTGATGCCGATGATGAGCACGGCGAGCGCGCTGATCGCGGGCGTCGTGCCCTGGCGGACGCGACCGGCGAGCACGGTGGTGAGCGTCTTGTCGGCGAGGATGGCGAAGGTCGTCGTGTTGTAGTTCTCGAACGAGGACAGGAAGGCAATCACCGCGGCGGAGACGATGGCCGGCTTCATGAAGGGCAGCAGGATGTGGAAGAACACCTGCGTCTGGCTGGCCCCGAGGTCGAGCGCCGCCTCCTCCTGGCTGATGTCGTAGCGCTGCAGGCGCGACAGGAAGATGAGCATGCAATAGGCGGCGATGAAGGTGGACTGGCCAAGGGTCGACAGGAACATGCCGTTGTAGAACAGCGAGGCACCCGTCGTGTCCGTCACGTCCTTCCAGAAGATCACGGTGGAGATGCCGATGATGACGCCCGGCGTCAGCACGGGCGAGACGACGACGAGGTAGTAGAGCGACCGGGCGCGCGCATAGATCTGCGTCATCACCAGCGCGCCGGCGAAGCCGAGCGGCACGGCAAGGGCGACGACGAAGAAGCCGATGACGAGGCTGTTCCAGAGCCCCTGCATCAGGTTGCGGTCCTCGGTCAGCTTCACGAACCAGTCGAGCGTGACACCCTCGATCGGCCAGACCTGCGGATAGGTCGGCGTGTTGAACGCGGTGATGCCCATGACGAACAGCGGGCCGAACAGAAACCCGAAGAACAGGACGAAATAGAACCCCATCATCAGCCGGAAGATCGCGCGCGAGCTCATCGGGCGATCTCCGACAGGCTCACCTTGAACACCCGCATGACCAGCAGCACGAAGGCCATGCAGGTGAGCAGGAGAATGATGGCGTAGGCGGCCCCCTGCGGCCAGTTGAAGGCCTGGAAGAAGCGGTCGTAGACGATCGGCGTGAACCACAGCGTCTTCGGGCCGCCCAGCACCAGGGGCGCGGCCAGAGCGCCGGCCGACAGCATGAAAACCAGCGTGCAGCCGGACGCGATGCCGGGCTTGGCGAAGGGCATCACGACGAAGAGGTGGATGTGCCACCAAGGGGCGCCGAGGTCGCGCGCCGCCTCGATCTGATTGTGGTCCAGGCTCTCGATGGCGTTGTAGAGCGGGAACATCATGATCAGCAGGTACGCGTAGGTGAGCCCTGCATAGAGCGCGACGTCGATGCCGATGAAGTCGACCGGCTCGTGGATGATGCCCACGCCCATCAGGATGCCGTTGATGACGCCGCCTGTGCCGAACAGGATGCGGAAGGCGAAGGCGCGCAGCAGTTCGTTGACCCAGTAGGGGATCACGAGCAACAGCATCAGCTTCAGCACGACGTTGGGCTTGGCGACCTGCGCCATGTAGTAGGCGAGCGGATAGCAGATCGCGAAGTTGAGGATGGTGATGATCGTCGAGACGAAGATCGTGATCCAGAAGGCGTAGAGATGCGTCGTGTTCCAGTTCGCGGTCGACTTCGTCGATCCGAACAGGAAGTAGCGGTAGTTTTCGAGCGTGTAGACGTCCTCCGGGCCGCCGCGCTTGATCGGCGGCAGCTTTGGGTGGAACGAGTAGTCCACCATGTAGAGCTGCGGCAGGATCACCAGGGCGAAGATCCAGAAGCCGACGGCGACGATCAGGAACAGGCCGATAGGCCAGCCGTTGCGCTGGAAGAAGCCGGGCTTCTGCAGCGTCGGGTTGCGTCGGCGCTCGACGACGGACGCGATCCCGAACAGGGCCGTGACGAGGAACGGCAGGACAAAGATGATCGTCGCGGTGACGGGGTTGGTCATTGCCCCGCGCCCTCAGCCCGTCCGTGCGGGCAGGACGAGCCCGTCGCCCGCCGCGAAGCCGACGGCGAGTGCCGAGCCCGGCGGGAGTTCGCCGGCGTCGTCCCGGCGGCCGAGTGAGATGGTGACGGGGTGGCCGGCGGCCTCGAGGAAGATGTGGGTCTGGTGGCCTTCGAATGCGGTGCTGACGACCTTGCCTTGGAGCGTACCGCCCTCGCCGGGCCGCGCCACGTGGAAGGCCTCGGGCCGCACGAACAGCGTGGCGCGCGCGCCCTGCTGAAGCCCGCCCGGGTTGCGGCCGGTGAACTTGCCGAATGGCGTGTCGACGACGGCCTCCTCGCCGATGGCAGCGACGACCTGGCCGGTGAAGCCGTTGTTCTCGCCGACGAACGAAGCCACGAACGGCGTCGTCGGGTTGTCGTAGACGGTGCGGCCGTCGCCGACCTGCTCCACAATGCCCGCGTTCATCACCGCGATGCGGTCCGACATGGTCAGGGCCTCGCCCTGGTCGTGCGTGATGTAGATGAAGGTGATGCCGACGCGCTTCTGGATGGCGCGCAGCTCGGTGCGCATGTGCTGGCGCAGGCGCAGGTCGAGCGCCGAGAGCGGCTCGTCGAGCAGCAGCACCTGCGGCTCCACCGCGAGGGCGCGGGCGATGGCGACGCGCTGCTTCTGGCCGCCGGACAGCTCGCTGACGAGCTTCTCGCCCTGGTCCGGAAGCGCCACGAGGCGGAGGAGGTCGGCGACCTTGCGGGAGCGCTCCTCGCGCGGGACGCCGCGGACACGCAGCCCGTAGCCGATGTTCTCGGCCACCGTCATCAGCGGGAAGAGCGCGAGGTTCTGGAAGATGAGCGCCGTCGGGCGCTTGTTGGCGCCGATGCCGGCCATGTCCTGGCCACCGATCCTGACGGTGCCCTCGGAGGGCTGCAGGAAGCCGGAGATGGTGCGCAACAGGGTTGTCTTGCCGCAGCCGGACGGGCCGAGGATGGAGAAGAACTCGCCGCCCCTGATCTTCAGGTTGGCGTTCTTGACGGCAACGAATGACCCGAACCGGATGGTCACCCGGTCGAGTTCGACATCTGCGCTCATGTTGTGCGTCCGGCAGGCACACGGAAACGGGCCGGACAGGCCGGCCCGCCAGGAACGGAAGCAAGAGCCGCGCCGCGGGAAGGCGGCACGGCTCCCTGCTTCACGCGGCCTTGAACTTCTCCGCGTACTGCGTGCGCATCTCGGCGAACCAGGACGGCTCGACCGGGCGCCACCACATCTTGTCCAGGCTGGCGCCGGGATAGGCCGCCTTGAAGATGGTCTTGGCCTTGTCGGAAAGCAGGTTCTCGGCGCCCTTGGCGACCGGGTTGTAGCCCGATCCCTCGGCGACCTTGGCCGAGCCTTCCGGAGAGTGAAGGTACTTGAGGAAGGCGTAAGCCTGCTCGACGTTCTTGGCGCCCTTGGTCATGGACCAGCCGTCCACCCAGCCGATGGCGCCTTCCTTCGGCGCCTGGAAGCTGACGGGATTGCCGGCCTTGATCAGGCTGATCGGCGGGCCGTCCCATGTCTGGCCGATGACCACGCCGTTCGACATCAGGCCCGACTTGGTGTTGTCGGCCGAATCCCAGAACTGCTTGATCCAGGCCTTGCGTGCGATCGCCTCCTTGAGGAGCACGTCGTAGATCTTCTTGGCCGAGTCCTCGTCCTTGTAGGCGTCGAGCATGCGGTTGGAGGGCAGCTTGCCGTTGCCGTCCATCCACAGGCCGATGCCGAGCAGCAGCGAGTGCGGGCGACCCTGCACCTTGCCCTTGTACTCGTCCATCCAGAGCGAACCGAAGGAGAGTTCCTCGGGCGCGATCTTGGTCTGGTCGTTGCGCCAGGAGATCGCTTCCGTGCCCCAGCAATGCGGCACGTGGTAGAGCTTGCCGTCCCAGGTCCAGTTGGTCTTCGAGGCGCTGAGCAGCGAGGGCAGGATCGAGTCGATCGACAGCTTGCTCTCGTCGAGCGGCTGCAGGACACCGATGTCCTGGAACTGCGGGGCGCGGTCATGCGTGGGCTGGCAGAGGTCGAAACCCGTGCCGCCGGTCGCCTGGAGCTTGTTGATCTGCTCCTCGTTCTGGGAGAACGGCGTCGAGTTGACCTTGATGCCGGTCGCCTTCTCGAAGTCCGGGATGACCGGGTTCGGAAGCTCGTCGTCCCAGTTGATGATGTTCAGCTCGCCCGAGGAGGACAGCGCGTTCTGGACGATCCACGGTCCTGTGGCGGCGACGGAGCTCACCGCGGCGCCCGTCTTTAGGAAGGTGCGGCGCGAGAAGTGACGAGCGGCAAGCATCGTCTCTTCGGCCGAGGACATCGGCTTGTCATTCTTGGTCATGAACCCCTCCGGTTCGGCGCGGGCCTTGCGGTCGATTGACCGGCCTCTCTACGCCACTGTGAAAAACTAGACCGATCTGATCAGCACCTGCAATCGGCTTCGCACCTGCAAACGGCACCACTTCGTCTCCGGCCCGGTCCACCGCCTTGCGTTATTGGTCAAACGGATGGACCTTGATACCCATGCAGACGTCGCGCCACGACAGACCGACGATGGCAGGCTGGCGCCATGCAAAGGTCCTTGCTGTCGCCATGGCGACGCTGGCGCCTGCGCAGCCGTCGCGGGCGGAACAATGTCCCGCGCCGGGCTCCTATGTGGTCGACACGCCCCACCAGATCACCGGCCGTCTCGCGGGGATCAGGCTGCGCGTGCTCGACTGGAACGGCGTGCGTTGGAACCGGGAGGACTACAACGCCCGCTCGGGCACGGTGACGGTGGAGTCCAACGTCGGCGCCCTCACGGGCGTGCACAGCATGGGAGCGGACGGCCAGGGCTTCAGCGTGGTCGAGCGCGACTTCTGTCCCGGCAGCGAACTGGCGATCCGCTGCAATCTCCAGGATCCTTTCCAGCCCGAGCTGACCTGCTGGATGACGTTGAAAGCGCCGGCTTCGTAGCGCCGCCGTGCCATCCTTGCGCGCGAAGCGAAGCTGGCGCGGCCCTTTTTGCCAGTTCGCCAACGCTCCGGGTCGCTTTGTCGCTGCACTCCTCACAAAGACGCGGTTGTCGGGCTGATCCAGCTCCCGACGAAGACACTGACCCGTGGTTGCTGCCCGGCGCCTTCGACAAGCCGGCCGCGCTGGTGGCACGTGTCCACCGACCTGCCCGACAGCTAGGCCCCAAAGCCCCTGAGCCGCTCCGGAAGCTGCGCAAGCGCGTCCGACGTCGCGTTGGCGAAGGCGAAGCGCAGGTGCGTCTCCTGGCCGGGGCCGAAATAGGTGGCGGGCAGCACCACGACCCCACGCTCCTCGGCCAGGGTCCTCGCCACCTCGGGCGAGCCCATGCCCTGCAGGGGGTGGGCGACGAAGGCGAAGTAGGCGCCGACCGAATCCACCCGCCAGTCCTGGGCGCCCGCCATGGCGGCCCGGAAAGCGCGCCCGCGCGCCTCGATCTCCCGGCGGTTGCCGTCGCGCCAGCCGGCGAGCGCGCCTATCATCGGGACGAGCGCCTGCTGGCCGGGACGGCTCGGGCAGATCTGGAAGCAGTCCAGCACCTTGCCGATTTCCGACAGCGTCGCCTGCGAGGCGACGATCGCGCCCAGCCGCTGGCCGGGGATGCAGTAGGATTTCGAGAAGCTGTAGAGGCCGATCAGCACGTCCCGCCAGTCGGGATCGGAGTAGAGGTCGTGCCCGACGCCGGCTTCGGTCGGCAGGAAGTCGCGGTAGGTCTCGTCGACGACGAGGGCGATGTGCCGGCGCCGGCAGAGCTCGGCGAAGCGCGCCACGACCTCCGGCGGGTAGACTGCGCCGGTGGGGTTGTTGGGCGTGACGAGGACGATCGCCTTCACCCGGCCTTCCAGCAGCCGCTCGGCCTCGTCCGGATCCGGCACGAAGCCGTTCTCGGGGCTGCACGGAAGGGGGCGCGCCTCGACGCCCATCATCTGCAGCGTCATCTGGTGGTTGAAGTACCAGGGGCAGGGCAGCAGCACGGCATCGCCCGCCTGCAGCAGCGCCTGCATGGCGACGATGAAAGCCTGGTTGCAGCCCATGGTGATGGCGGTCTCGGCCGCGCGCACCGTGCCGCCCGACATCGCCGAGACGTGTGCGGCATAGGCTTCCCGCAGCTCTGCATCGCCCAGGATCGGGCCGTAGGACGCGTTGCCCGCCCGTCCCGCCTCCTCGGAGAGCCTGGCCAGCATGGCGGGATGCGGCGGATATCCTGGCACGGCCTGCGACAGGTCGATCATGGGACCCTGCGCCCCGGCATAGCCCGCCGCCCACGCCTTCACCTCCGGCACGGGCGGCGTGCCGGTGTCGACGAGCAACGGGTTCAAGGCGTACATGCGGGCGATCCGGGGATGGGTTGCACGAGCGAAGCCCTTCCTACAGGCTGTGACAGGACAATTCATCCTGGTTCAGGCCCGACAGCGCTGAAAGCACAACATGGACCACGACAAGCTCGAGAAATTGCGTGCCCGCTTCGCCCAGAGCGGAGGCGGCGACATCTACGATCCCCACTTCCGCAGCGTCGCCGACAGCGTGTTCAAGGGCGACCACCGGAAATGGCCCTTCGCCGATCCCGGCACCTTCGTCGGTGCGCCTTTCCGTCCGGACGCGGCGGCAGACTTCGCGGACCTGGACGTGGCGATCTTCGGCGTGCCGATGGATCTCGGCATCACCAACCGCAATGGCTGCCGCTTCGGCCCGCGCGCCGTGCGCGGGATCGAGCGCATCGGGCCTTACGAGCACGTGCTGCGGCGGGCGCCGGTCAACACGCTGCGTGTAGCCGACGTCGGCGACATCCCCATGCGCACGCGCTACGGGCTGGCCGAGTGCCACGAGGACATCGAGGCCTATGTCGCGCGCGTCGTCGCCGCGGGCGTGATCCCGCTGGCCGTCGGCGGCGACCATTCGATCACCGCGGCCATCCTGCGGGCCGTTGGTGCCAAGCACCCGGTCGGCATGGTCCACATCGACGCGCATTGCGACACGTCCGGCCCCTTCGAGGGCACCAAGTTCCATCATGGCGGCCCGTTCCGGAACGCCGTGCTGGACGGCGTGCTGAACCCCGACCGTGTCGTGCAGATCGGCATCCGCGGCGCGGCGGAATATCTCTGGGAGTTCTCCTACGAGAGCGGCATGACGGTGATCCACGCCGAGGAGGTGCAGGGCATGGGCCTGCCCGCCGTGATCGAGAAGGCGCGCCAGGTGGTGGGCGACGGTCCCGTCTACGTGTCCTTCGACATCGACTCGCTCGACCCGGCTTTTGCGCCTGGCACGGGAACACCGGAGGTGGGCGGGCTGACGACGCGCGAGGCGCTGACCATCCTGCGCGGGCTCGCGGAACTCGACATTATCGGCGGGGACGTGGTCGAGGTCGCTCCGCAGTACGATGCGACGACCAACACTGCGCACGCCGCAGCCCAGGTCCTCTTCACGATCCTGTCCCTGATCGACATCGCGCTGGAACGGCGCCGCGAAGGGTGATTGTGATCGGCGGGACGGCCGCCCTGCGCGGCCCCTCCCCGCCCTGCCGGAGCACCACCGCATGACTGCCAAGCTTTTCACGCCCTATGCCCTCGGCTCCCTCGAGGTGCCGAACCGCATCGTCGTGGCACCCATGTGCCAGTATACGGCCGATGACGGCTCGGCGACCGACTGGCACCTGCAGCACTGGATGACGCTCGCCATGTCCGGCGCCGGCCTCGTCGTGATCGAGGCGACGGCCGTCGAGCGGCACGGGCGCATCACACATGGCGACCTCGGGCTCTACAGCGACGCCAACGAGCGGGCCATGGCGCGCGCTCTCGCCGCGGCGAAGGCTGTCGCGCTGCCAGGGACGAAGTTCGGCATCCAGCTGGCCCATGCCGGCCGCAAGGCCTCGACGCAGCGCCCCTGGGAGGGTGGCCAGGCCCTCGGCCGCGACGAGGACCCGTGGCAGACGATCGCTCCGTCCGCCATCGCCTTCACCGAGGCGTGGCATACGCCGCGCGCCATGGAGGAGCACGACTTCGCCCGGGTGAAGCAGGGCTTCGTCGACGCCGCGTTGCGGGCCGCCCGCATCGGCTTCGACGCGGTCGAGCTGCACATGGCGCACGGCTACCTGATGCACGCGATTCAGTCGCCGCTCTCCAACACGCGCAGCGACCGCTATGGCCGCGACGCCGCGGGACGCATGAGCTTCCTCCTGGAGACGGCCCAGGCGGTCCGCGCGGCACTGCCCTCGCACGTGCCGCTCGGCACCCGCATCACGGGGCAGGACTGGGCCGAGGGCGGCCTCGTCATCGACGACGCGGTGCGGCTCGCCGGCGCGCTGCGCGACTGCGGCCTCGTCTCCGCCTGCGTCTCCTCGGGCGGCGTCGTGCCGTGGCAGAAGATCGAGGTGAAGCCCGGCTACCAGGTGCCCTTCGCCTCGGCCGTGAAGAAGGGCAGCGGGCTCGATACGCGCGCCGTCGGCATGATCGCCGGGCCGCACCAGGCGGAGCAGATCCTTCAGGAGGGCCACGCCGACCAGATCGCCCTCGCCCGCGCCTTCCTCGACGATCCCCGCTGGGGCTGGCACGCCGCCGACGCGCTCGGCGCCGACCTGCCCCGCCCGCCGCAATATGCGAGGTCCGCCAAGAAGCTCTGGCCCGGCGCGGAGCTGCGCGCGCACTGAGAGGCGTTGTCATTCCCGGCCGGAGCGCCGGAGGCGCGGAGGGGAAGGGAACCCAGAGGCAGCCTGCCGAGGTGGGACGCGGCCTGGATCCCCTTCCCGGCCCTGCGGGCCGCCGGGGATGACAAAAACTGGGGTCCGCCGCAGATGACAGGAAGCGGCCTCGCTACCCTTCCCCCACCATCTTCTCCGGACGGACGAGGGTGTCGAACTCCTCGCCGCTGACGAAACCCAGCTTCAGGGCCTCCTCGCGCAGGGTGGTGCCATTGGCGTGGGCGGACTTCGCCACCTTGGCAGCGTTGTCGTAGCCGATCCTGGGCGCCAGCGCCGTCACCAGCATCAGGGAGCGGCGCATCAGCTCGTCGATGCGCTGCGTGTCGGCCCTGATTCCCTCGACGCAGTGCTCGCGAAAGCTGTCGCTGGCCTCCGCCAGCAGCTCGACCGACTGCAGCACCGCGTCGGCGATGACGGGCTTGTAGACGTTCAGTTCGAAGTGGCCCTGGCTGCCTGCAGCCGTCACCGTGGTCTGGTTTCCGAAGACCCGCGTGCACACCATCGTCAGGGCCTCGGCCTGCGTCGGGTTCACCTTCCCCGGCATGATCGAGGAGCCCGGCTCGTTCTCGGGCAGGATCAGCTCGCCGAGGCCCGAGCGCGGGCCTGACGCGAGCAGCCTGATGTCGTTGGCGATCTTGAACAGCCCGGCGGCGAGCGAATCCAGGGCGCCGTGCAGGAAGACCAGCGCGTCGTGGCTCGCCAGCGCCTCGAACTTGTTCGGCGCGGTGACGAAGGGGATGCCGGTGAGCTCTGCCAGCCTTTCCGCGATGGCGTGGGCAAACCGCGGATGGGCGTTGAGCCCCGTGCCCACCGCAGTTCCTCCCTGCGCGAGCTGATGGATCTCCGGCAGGGTCGCCGCGATCCGCCGCCGCGCCGAGGCGACCTGGGCGGCGTATCCCGAGAACTCCTGGCCGAGCGTGATCGGGGTCGCGTCCTGCGTATGGGTGCGGCCGATCTTCACGATGCCCGCGAATTCGGCAGCCTTGGCGTCGAGTGCGGCATGCAGCCTGTCGAGGGCCGGCAGCAACAGGCCGGCGATCTCGCGCGCCACGGCCACGTGCATGGCGGTCGGGAACGTGTCGTTGGACGACTGGCCGCGGTTGACGTGATCGTTGGGGTGAACCGGCGACTTGCCGCCCCGTGTTCCCGCCAGCATCTCGTTGGCGCGGCCGGCGAGCACCTCGTTGGCGTTCATGTTGCTCTGCGTGCCGGATCCGGTCTGCCAGACCGAGAGCGGGAACTCGCCGTCGAGACGGCCGTCCAGCACCTCGTCGGCGGCGGCGGCGATGGCCTCGGCCAGCTTCGGATCGAGCTCGCCGAGACCGGCGTTCACCTGGGCCGCTGCCTTCTTTACGAGCACCAGCGCCGTTACCAGCGGCAGGCGCATGCGCTCCCCGCCGATGCGGAAATTGTGGCGCGAGCGCTCGGTCTGCGCGCCCCAGTAGTGTTCCGCCGGGACCTCAATCGGGCCGAAACTGTCCGTTTCCGTTCGGGTGGCATGATCGGACATCGGGTTCTCCATCCTGTGCACGGGGCGGCCCGAGGAGCGGCACGGGGTTTGCCTGCCAGTCCGGCAGGGCTACGCTCGTGCCGACAGCCGGACCGGAGTCTCCTTGCGTATCGCCGCCGCAACGCCTCGACCTTACGCCGCCCCCGGCAACAGACGGGCCACGGCAGCGTTCCCGCGCGCCGGAGGCCGCGTGTGAAGCTGCAGCTCGACACGCTACCGCCGGATGACGGGCAGGCTGCCGCGCTGCTGTCTCTCTACCATCCGCCGGCGGGCGTCCATGACGAGGTGGTCGACCGCGACGGCCGCGTCCGGCCGCATTGGCGTACCCTGCTGCAGGCGATGGGCCGGGCCGGGCAGGTCGGGCTCGCCCACGCCTTCGCCCTCGCCGACCGGCACCAGCGCGACGCCGGCGTCTATTACCGCGTCTACGATTCGGGCGACAGCCGGGAGCGGGCATGGCCGCTCAGCCACGTGCCGCTGGTGCTGCCCGAGCCGGAATGGCGGGCCATCGAGGCCGGGCTGGTGCAGCGGGCGGCGCTGATGGAAAGCCTGCTGGCCGACATCTACGGGCCGGGCGCCCTGTGCCGCGAGGGGACATTGCCGGCCGCGCTCGTCGCGGGCAGCCCGGATTTCAGCCGCCCCGCAGTCGGGCTTGCGCCGCGTGGCGGACGGCACCTTCACGTCTATGCCGCCGATCTCGGCCGAGGCCCGGACGGCCAGTGGTGCGTGCTGGGCGACCGGGCGCAGGCGCCCTCGGGCATGGGCTTCGCGCTGGAGAACCGCATCGCGCTCTCGCGCGCGCTGCCGGAGATCTACGGCCGCATGAATGTGCGCCGGCTGGCGCCTTTCTTCCAGGCGTGGCGCGACGCGCTGGCCGCGCTCAGCGGGCCGGAGGGCGGGCGGGTCGGCCTGCTGACCCCCGGGCCGCTCAACGAGACAGCCTTCGAGCACGCCTATCTTGCCCGCTACCTCGGCTTCCTGCTGGTCGAGGGCGGCGACCTCACGGTTCGCGACGGGGCGGTGCACGTGCGTACGGTGGGCGGGCTGAAGCGGATGAACGTCCTCGTCCGCCGGCTCGATTCGGAGTTCGCGGACCCGCTGGAGCTCGACCCGTCGTCGCGCCTCGGCGTCCCCGGCCTCGTACAGGCCGTGCGCCGCGGCGAGGTGACCCTCGCCAACGCGCTCGGCTCCGGCGTGCTGGAGAGCGCCGGCCTGATGGGCTTCGTTCCCGCGCTGGCCGGCCGCCTGGCGGGCGGACCGCTCGACCTCCCCACCGTCGCGACGTGGTGGTGCGGGCAGGACAAGATGCGCCGCACGGTCCTGGACAGGCTGGACGCGCTGGCGCTGCGGCCCGCCTGGTCGCGCATCGCGGATTGGCCGTGGGGGCCGGAGGCCGTCCGCCCGCGCGAACTCGACAGCGCCGACCGGGCCCGGATCGAGGCAAGGCTGATGCGCCGCGGTGGCGACCTCGTCGCGCAGGAGGAAGTGCGCCTCTCCACCATGCCGGTCTGGCGGTCGGGGCGGCTGGAACCCCGGCCCTTCACGCTACGCGTCTTCGTCGTGGCGACGCAGGAGGGCTGGGCGGTGATGCCCGGCGGCCTCTGCCGTGTCTCCGAGAACCTCGACGACCGCTCCGTCTCGATGCAGCGGGGTGGCCGCTCGGCCGATGTCTGGATTCTCGGCGAGGGCCGCGTCGACCAGACCAGCCTGCTGCCGGCCGGCGGGTCGTACACGGTCAGGCGTGCCGCCGGCGCGCTGCCGAGCAGGGCCGCGGAGAACCTGTTCTGGCTGGGCCGGCACCTCGAGCGCGCCGAGGCCGTCCTGCGGGTCATCCGGGTTCTCGCTGGCCTCGCGGTGGAGAACAGCGAGGCCGTCGGCCCGGCACGCGATGCGCTGGTGAGGCTCGCCGAACTGCTCGTCGCCTGGGGCGCCGCGCCGGCCGACCTGGCGCAGGGGCATGGCGCCGCGCTGCGCATCGCCGAGGCTGCGTGCGGTTCTTCGGAGAGCGGCGGCAATGCTTTCGCGCTGGTCACGGCCGCACGGCGCAACGCCGCGGAGCTGCGCGACCGGCTCTCGCCCGACACGGTGCGGACGCTGACCGACCTCGCGGCGGCGCTGCATCCCGGCGGCTCGCGCATGCCGGGACCGGGCTCCGTCCTGCAGCGGACGGAAGACGCTCTGCGCATCATGGCGGCCTTCTCCGGCCACGTGCAGGAGACCATGAACCGGCTGTCCGGCTGGCGCTTCCTGGAGGTGGGCCGGCGCGTGGAGCGTGGCATCACGACGGCGCGCCTGGTGCGCCGCCTCGCCGGGCCGGGAGCCTCTTCCGCCTGCCTCGAAGCTCTGCTGGAGGCCGCCGACAGCCAGGCCACCTACCGCCTGCGCTACATGTTCGGGGCGGCACAGGACCCGGTGCTCGATCTCGTCGTGCTGGACGAAGGCAACCCCCGCGCGGCCGCCTACCAGGTCGCGCGGCTTTCCGAGCACCTGCATGCGCTGTCCGTGCTGCAGCGCGAGACGGACGACCCGGCGACCGAGACCGCCGGCCTGCTCGCCGCCATGTTCGCGCAGGCCCAGCCCGGCGAGGTCGACGCGGACTTCCTGCTCTCGGCCGAGAACCGGCTGATGGACATCTCCAACCAGGTCACCTCGCGCTTCTTCACCCCGACGGCGTTCCAGCCCTCGGGCGCGGAGGAAGCGCATTGATCTACGATGTCTCGCACGTCACGCTCTACGATTATCACGGCCGCGTCGCCGCCAGCCATTGTCTGCTTCACCTCAGGCCGCGCGACACGGCCCGGCAGCGTGTGCTGTCGCACGAGATCGCGGTCGACCCCGGGCCGTGCGAGACCGAGGACTTCACCGACTTCTTCGGCAATGCGGCGCGGGCGCTGCGCATCGACCAGCCGCATGCCGTGTTCTCGGTGAAGGCTTTCAGCCGCGTCGAGGTTCTGCCCGAACGAGACCCCTCCCCTGGTCCGGCCTGGGAGGAGGCGGCGCGGTCCGCCCAGGTCTTTGATCTCACGCCAGGCGGCCCCGCTCATTTCCTGCATGCCAGCCGCCACGTGCCGCTGCTCGACGCCGCCGCAGGGGTTGCGGCGGAAAGCTTCACGCCGGGCAGGCCGGTGCGCGAGGCCGCGCTCGATCTGTCCCGCCGCATCCGCGCCGGCTTCGCCTACGAGCCCGGCACCACCGAAGTATCCACGCCGCTCGCCACCGTCATCGAGCAGCGGCGGGGCGTGTGCCAGGACTTCGCTCACGCCATGATCGCGGGCCTGCGCGGGCTTGGGATTCCCGCCGCCTATGTCAGCGGATACCTCCGCACCACGGCCCCGGCAGGAGGCAAGCGCCTCACCGGGGCCGATGCGACGCATGCCTGGGTGGCAGTATGGGCCGGACCGGAGGCCGGCTGGCTCGGCATCGACCCCACCAACGGCGTCGCCGCCGGGGTGGACCATGTCGAACTCGCCGTGGGACGCGACTATTCGGACGTGGCGCCTCTTTCCGGGGTCGTGCTCGCCAGCGCCGGGCACAGCCTGTCCGTGGCGGTCGACGTGGTGCCGCTGGAGATCGCCGCCCAGGCTGGCTGAGCCTCGGTGGTCATGGCGGCCGCGAGCCGACCAAGGCCGCATCCTTGCGAGCGGAGCGAAGTGATCCAGGCCTGTTCGCCTGATCCGGCACCTTCTGGATTGCTTTGTCGCTTCGCTCCTCGCAACGACGATCGATCAGGCCGGCTGGGCCTCCGGCAACGGGCCGCCCGCGGCGGCGGGCAGCGAGCCTTGCAGGACGATGCTGGAGCGGCTGTCGGCGAAGCTGATGCCGGCCTCCTTCAGCGCCTTCTCGATGCGCTTGTAGCACTCCGTGCGCACCTCGAACTGCTTGCCGGGCGGCGTCTGGATCTTGCACCGGAAGACCTTCACGCCGGGCTCGATGCGGTAGAGCTTCGCCTTGAGCGGCTCGACGATGAGCGATGCGAGGTGCGGGTCCTCGGTCATCTGCTGGCCGATCTTCTTGACCATCTTGCGCACGAACTCGCTCTCGACATCGACGGGAAGCGGCAGCTCGAACTTGTCGATGACCCAGTCCCGCGAATTGTTGCGCACGGCGCCGAGCACGCCGTAGGGCACGAAATGCAGCGGGCCGTTTTGGTGGCGCAGGGCCACCGTGCGCAGCGTGATGCGCTCCACCGTGCCCTTGGCCGAGGATCCGCCCTCGATGTAGTCGCCGATCCGGAACACGTCCTCGGCGAGGTAGAAGACGCCCGAGAGCACGTCGCGCACCAGTGTCTGCGCGCCGAAGCCGACCGCGATGCCGACGACGCCGGCACCCGCCAGAAGCGGCGTGATCTCGATGCCGAACACCGACAGCAGCGACAGAACGAGCAGGGTCAGCAGCACGACGCCGGTTGCCTTGCGGGCGAGCGGCAGGAGGGTCACGAGGCGCGCATTGGCGCCCATCTCGGGATCACCTCCGCCCGACGCGATGCGCTGCAGCCGGCCCGTGACCGCTCCGTCGACCGCCGCCCAAACCATGTCGGCGACGAGCACCAGCGCCACTGCCCCCAGGAGGCGCGCCACGAAGCGGCCGGCCGGGCTGTCCACCGCGGACATCTGCCAGACCGGGACGTCCCACACCCAGGCGAGCACGGCCACGCCGGCCAGCGCCACGAAGAACCGGGCGAAGCGCTGCGACAGGGCCGGCCAGACGGAGGCGGCCTCCTCCAGCGCTTCCTCCTCCGTCTCGCCCGCGCGCCGGGCGGCGGCGGCACGGTCCGTTCGCCACGCGGACCAGACTGCGGAAACGGCGGCCTGAACCAGCTTCTGAAGGACGAAGGCCGCGACGAGCACGCCGATGGTCAGCGCCCAGCGCTGCGATCCGCCGATCCAGAGCAGCACGGCGAGCCCGTAGAGGATGACCGCGAGCACCGGCTTGGGCACGGCGCGCCTGCGTCGCAGGGGTGGAGGCGCATCGGACTTCCGGGCCGGCATCGCGGCGCGGACGAAAAGGGCCCCGAAGCCGACCACCGCCGCCGCGCGGAGCACGCGCGGCAGGTGCTCGGCGGCCATGGTGTCCGCCAGCAGGCCAGGCAGCAGGAGCGCGGTGGTGAGCAGCGAGGCGACGATGGTGGCGGCCAGTACGAGGCGCCCGGCGGCCACGGTCTTGACCGGGATGATCCTGAGCCGGGGCGCCGCTGGAGCGACGAGGGCGGTAGCGGCCAGCCGCACCAGTCGGACGATGGCCACGCCCGCCGCCACGGTCACGACAACGTCCTGCACGCCGGCCGGCCAGGTGAACCCCGTCGAAAGCGCGAAGAGCACCAGCGTGGACAACAGGATGCCGAACAGGCCGATGCCGGCGCGGTGCAGCACCACCCTGTAGATGCCCAGCCGGGTCCGCGGCTCGGCTGTCTCCAGGTTGCGGGCCAGCGGCCAGGCATAGCTCCAGAACAGCCATTCGAGCCCGGCCGCCACGAGGAAAAGCACGAGCACGTAGTCGAAGGCCCGAACGCCCTCCGCCGTGAGGAGGGAGGCCGAGGCCCGGCTCCAGAGATCCGCTGCCTCGCCGGGCACCGACAGGAGCGAAGCGCCGAGCAGCGCCATCGTCTCCTGGGCCGCGCTCAAGAGATCGCGCAGTGGACCGAGGCCGGTGGTTCTCATGCCGGCTCTCCGGCCTGGATCGCAGCGGCGTGGGCCAGCCAGGGCTCGGGATCGCGTGCCGCCGATGCGTCGGCGTGGAACGGCATCAGCCGCACCACCTCGACGCCGCGGCCGAAGACGCGCGCCCGGCAGGCGAGCCGTACGGCCCCGCCTTCGTCGTGTCCGCGCAGCGTCTTGCGCTCTACGTCGTCCTCGGGCCCGATCACCTCCCTCCCCGCGGTCACACGCACCCGGCAGGTGCCGCACCGGCCGCGGCCAGAGCACACGCTGGCGTGCGGCACGTGGTTGGCGCGGCTGATCTCGAGGATGGTCAGCCCAAAGCGGCCGGTGGCGACCGTCCCGTCCTCGTAGCGGACGTTGACGGGCCTGCGCCGGCCGGCCCTGAGCCGCAGGCCGAGGGAGACGAGCGCCGCCGCGACGCAGATCCAGTAAATGCCGAGAACGACGCTTTCGATATGGCCCAGCAGCGGCGCGACGGGACCCATGCCCTGCACGGTAGCCGCGACGCTCTCGCGGAACGCCGCGTCCGCCTCGTAGCGGTCGAGCACGTCCTTCCCGGCCTCTGCAAAGCCGAGCAAGGCGAGAATCGGGATGGCGAACAGCACGGGCAGGACCAGCCCGCGCCAGCGCGGCCAGGACTCCCGCAGAGACAGCCACGAGACGAAACCGATGGCGGCGTGGATCCAGACGATCACAACCATCGCGAGCTGGCGGATGGACGCGCCGGGGAAGATCACCCAGTAGCGCGCCAGCGTGACCTCGTAGCCGCCATCGATGGACTGGTTGAGCGCCGGTGCCACGCCGACGTTCAGGGCATGCGAGATGAGCAGCGGAACCACGGCAAGCCCGAGCACCAGTTGCACCATGTCCTGCCGCCCAAGGGTCAGGCTGCGGCGCTGGGCGACGGCCAGGAGACCGAACACCGCATGGATGATGGCAGCGATGAGCAGGAGAAGGGCACCTGCCGTATTGCTCCACAGGCCGGACAGCCATGGATGGCCTGCCGCGACGTAGTGCATGCCTGCCACACCGAGCGCGATGTTGGCGAGGTGCATCGCCACGAAGAGCATCAGCACGAGGCCGCTGAAAAGCCGGGCGGACCGTGCCAGCGACGCGAATGACATTCCGTCCGCTTTCCCTCTTCACAACGGCAACGGCTGCGCCGCCGGAGCGGAGAATGCGCGGCTTCTGCGCCGAGGTCGAGGGCACCCGGCGTCACCCCACGCGACCGTGTCCGCCGTTGCGCTGCAGCAACTAATTGAGTTGCGCACCTCAGAAGCTGAGGTCAGTATCCGCCGCAATGACAATGACAAGTGAGAGGGTAACGCTCGAGGACGTGGCACGGGAGGCGGGAGTTTCGCTCGCCACCGTCGACCGTGTCGTCAATCGCCGACCCGGCGTCCGCGAGCGGACGGTGGCCCGGGTGGAGGCGGCCATCCTGAAGCTGAGCTACAGGCCCGACCCCGCCGCGGCGCGGCTGGCGCGCAACAGGACGTTCCGGTTCTGCTTTGTCCTGCCGAAGGGAAACAACACTTTCATGGGCCTGCTTTCCGAGCAGGTCCGACATACGGCGGACTGGCTGGCGGCCCAGCGGGCCTTCATCGACACGCTGCAGGTCGACGTCTTCGATCCCGGCAAGCTCGCCGCCGCGCTGGAGGCGCTTGGATCGCGCTACGACGGCGTCGCCACCGTCGCCCTCGACCATCCCCGCGTGCGGGCAGCGATAGACGACCTCGCGGGCCAGGGCGTCTGCGTCGTGACGCTGGTCTCCGACGCCCCGACCGCGCGCCGCCTGCACTATGTCGGCATCGACAACACGGCGGCGGGCCGCACCGCAGGGACGCTGATGGGCCGCTTCCTCGCCGGGCGAGAGGGCACTGTCGGCGTCGTTGCCGGCTCTCTGGGCCTGCGCGACCATGCAGAGCGGCAGTTCGGCTTCACCCAGGTGATCTCGGCGGAATACCCGAACCTCGTCGTCCTGCCGACCCAGGAGGGCCGCGACGACAGCGAGCAGACGCGCATCATCACAGATCGCCTGCTGGCCGAGCATCCGGATCTCGTCGGTCTCTATTCGCTCGGTGCCGGCAATCGTGGCATCGCCGCGGGGCTGGAGGCCGCCGGGCGGGCGCAGCAGGTCGTCTACATCGCCCACGAGCTGACGCCGCACACGCGCCGGTTTCTCGTGCGCGGCATCATGGACGCGGCGATCTGCCAGGATCCCGGTCACGAGGCCCGCTCGGCCGCCCGTGTGCTTCTGGCGCACTGCTCTGGGGAGCCGATGGTGCCCGACCAGGAGCGCATTCGCATCGACATCTTCATCCGGGACAACATGCCCTGAACCCCGGCTCATGGCCGCCCGGAGAGGCGGTGAGGGCAGGCAAGAACGGACACCAAGGAGGAAACAGAGGTGGCAAGCAACGTCAAAGGACCGGCGATCTTCCTCGCGCAGTTCGCGGGCGACACGAAGCCGTTCAACTCGTGGGACTCGATCTGCCAATGGGCCGCCGGGCTCGGCTACAAGGGCGTTCAGATCCCGTCCTGGGACGGGCGGCTGTTCGACCTCGCCAAGGCGGCGGAATCGAAGACCTACGCCGACGAGATCAAGGGCACGGCCGCCAAGCACGGCATCGAGATCACCGAGCTCTCGACCCATCTGCAGGGCCAGCTCGTCGCCGTACACCCGGCGTTCGACGAGGCCTTCGACAATTTCGCCCCGCCGCAGGTGCACGGCAAGCCGCGCGATCGGCAGAAATGGGCGGTCGAGCAGGTCATGCACGCGGCCAAGGCCTCAGCGAACCTGGGCCTCAAGGCGCACGTCACCTTCCCCGGCGCGCTCGCCTGGCCGTTCCTCTACCCCTGGCCGGCCCGCCCGGCGGGCATGATCGACACCGCCTTCGAGGAGCTGGCCCGGCGCTGGCGCCCGATCCTGAACGCCTTCGACGAGGTGGGCGTCGACGTCTGCTACGAGATCCATCCGGGCGAGGACGTCTTCGACGGCATCACCTTCGAGATGTTCCTGGCCAAGCTGAAGAACCATCCGCGCTGCTGCATCAACTACGATCCGTCGCACTTCCTGCTGCAGCAGCTCGACTATCTCGACTTCATCGACATCTACAAGGAGCGGATCAAGGCCTTCCACGTGAAGGACGCCGAGTTCAACCCGACCGGCAGACAGGGCGTCTATTCCGGCTTCCAGCCCTGGGTGAACCGGGCCGGCCGTTTCCGGTCGCTGGGCGACGGGCAGGTCGATTTCGGCGCGATCTTCTCGAAGATGGCGGCGAACGGCTACGATTCCTGGGCCGTGCTGGAATGGGAATGCTGCCTGAAGGACAGCGAGGTCGGCGCGCGCGAAGGTGCGGAGTTCATCGCCGCCCACATCATCCAGACCACGGAGAAGTCCTTCGACGACTTCACGGCGCGGGAGATCGACAAGAAGCAGGTCCGCCGCATGCTCGGGCTGCGCGGGTAGACTGAGGCAAAGAGCGCGCGCCGCCGGCCGGGCAGCGTCCCGGCCGGCACGACGCACCGCGAGGAGGAGACGGACATGGCCATCGAGGGACGGGACGACGGCGCCGGGAGCAGGCGCATCCGGCTCGGCATGGTGGGCGGTGGCGAGGGCGCCTTCATCGGCGCGGTGCACCGCATCGCCGCGCGGCTGGACGATCACTACACGCTGCTGGCGGGGGCGCTGTCCTCCACGCCGGAAAAGTCGATGCGCTCGGGCGCGGCGCTCGGGCTGGACCCGAAGCGCACCTACGGCACCTTCCAGGAGATGGCGTCGCGCGAGCGCCGCCTGAAGGACGGCATCGAGGCGGTGGCGATCGTCACGCCCAACCACATGCACGCGCCGGCGGCGGCGGCCTTCCTCAAGGCCGGCATCCACGTCATCTGCGACAAGCCGCTGACGACCACGCTGAAGGAGGCGCGGAAGCTCGCCGAACTCGCCAACAAGTCCGGCCTCGTCTTCGCCGTCACGCACAACTACACGGGCTACCCGCTGGTGCGGCAGGCGCGCGAGATGGTGCGCTCGGGCGAGTTGGGCGAGATCCGCGTCGTACAGGTGGAGTACCCGCAGGACTGGTTGACGGAGCCGCTTGAGAACACGGGCCAGAAGCAGGCGGAGTGGCGGACGGACCCGGCCCGTTCGGGCGCGGGTGGCTGCATCGGCGACATCGGCACGCATGCCTACAACCTCGCCGACTTCGTCACGGGGCTGGACCTGGCCGAGGTGCTGGCCGACCTCACCACCTTCGTGAAAGGGCGCAAGCTCGACGACAACACGCAGGTCCTCCTGCGCTACGGCAACGGAGCGCGCGGCGCGTTGTGGGCGAGCCAGGTGGCGCCGGGCAACGAGAACGGGCTGCAGCTGCGGGTCTACGGCACCAAGGGCGGAATTTCCTGGCGACAGGACAACCCGAACTACCTCTACTGGACGCCGTTCGGGAAGCCGACGCAGATCATCGGGCGCGGGGGAGCCGGAACGACCGGCGACGCCAACCGGGTCACCCGCGTGCCGCCCGGGCATCCCGAGGGCTATCTGGAAGGCTTCGCCACCATCTACTCGGAGGCTGCGCAGGCCATCCGCGCCGCCCGCAACGGTGGCAAGCCGGACAAGGCTGTCACGTTCCCGACTGTCGAGGACGGAGTGAAGGGCCTCGCCTTCATCGAGGCGGCCGTGAAGTCGTCCGCCAAGGGCGGCGTCTGGACGAAGTTGTGAGGAGATCGGGCAGCAGTCTCACGGACCGGCAAAGGCCGTCCTTGCGAGCGCAGCGAAGCAATCCAGTCCTGTTCGCCTTCCCCGGCACCATTCTGGATTGCTTCGTCGCTACGCTCCTCGCAAAGACGGTACAGCAAGCTTGAATTGATCCAGAGGCCGGCGGACCAATTCCGCCTGCCCACCATCATGGGCGCGACAGACGCCCGCCAGGGGAAACTCCAGGGAGGCAAGGATGAAGATCGGCTTCGACATGCTGTTGTGGACGTCGCACGTCCTGCCCAGCCACCGTCCGCAGTTCGAGGCGCTGAAGGCGGCCGGCTATGACGGCATCGAGATCCCCATGTTCGAGGGCGATCCCGACCATTACGCGCAGATCGGCAGGATCCTCGACGAGCTGGAGCTGCCACGCACCGCCATCACGGTTGTCGGGAGCCCGGATGCCAACCCGATCGGCGAGGGCACGCAGGACGAGGCCGTGAAGTACCTCACCTGGGCCATCGAGTGCGCCCAGGCGCTGGGTGCCGACACCCTCGCCGGGCCGCTGCACTCGACCCTGGGCCAGTTCAGCGGCGAGCCGCGCACGCAGGATGAGTGGAAGCGGGGCATCGAGACGCACCGCAGGGTGGGTGACATCGCCGAGAAGCACGGCGTGACGCTGGCGCTGGAGGCCCTGAACCGCTTCGAGTGCTACTTCCTCAACACGATGGAGGACCTCGCCGCCTATTGCGACGCGGTGAACCATCCGCGCATCCGGGCCATGTACGACACGTTCCACGCCAATATCGAGGAAAAGGACCCGAAGGGCGCGGCCCGCGGGGCCATGCGCCACATCGTCCACGTCCACATCTCCGAGAACGACCGCGGCACGCCAGGGCGGGGTCATATCGACATGAAGGGCGAGATCCAGAGCCTCAAAGCCGCGGGCTACGACGGCTGGCTCACCATCGAGGCCTTCGGCCGTGCCCTGCCGGCACTTGCCGCCGCCACGCGTGTCTGGCGCGACTTCTTTCCCGCGCCGGAGCAGGTCTACCTCGAGGGAATCCAGACGATCCGCAACGGCTGGAACGGGTGAGACGCGGGGCGCTCAGCCCCGCATGCCCTTCCACGGCTCCTGGTCGGCCACCTCGACGCTGACATAACCCTGGTCCCCCACACAGGGGCCCAGGATCGCCAGGATGTGCGCCTCGCCGTCACCGGCATTGTAGGAGGCGTGCACGACGCCAGCCGGAATGAAGGCGGAATCGCCCGCTCCCAGGAGCTTCTTGTCCCGGTCCACCCACTGCTCCACCCGACCGGAGACGACGAAGATCACCTCCTCCTGCTCGGGATGGTGATGGAAGGCGTGGCCCTTGCCGGGCGCCAGCGTGACGTCGATGACCGTGAGGTTCGAGGCACCCGTGTTCGGCGGGTTGGACAGCCAGCCGAGGCGGCCCCATTCCAGCAGCTGCGGGGGCGTCTCGCTGGCCAGCACGAACTTGCCCGGCATTCCGTATCCTCCTGTGCATCGGCCTTTCGAGGCCGTTGGAGGAAGACTAGCACGCGCCTGGCCGCCGTCACCTGCCGGGCTGCCCCGCGAAAGGCTCCCTCGCCCGCCGATCCGCGTTGGCATAACCTGGGCTATTCCCCTGGTATCGCCGCGGCACGGGCCGGCCGGCGCCGGGAGAGAACGCGCATGGTCCAGGGTGGCTCCGACGTGTTCTGGTCTGCCGCGCCCGAAGAGGCACTGGCAGGCCAGCGAACCTCGCCGGCCGGGTTGGCCGGGACCGAGGCGGCGGCAAGGCTGGAGCAGTTCGGCGCCAATGTCGCCGTGGAGGCGCCCCGCCGGCGGATCCTCGCCAGGATCGGGCGCCGGCTGGTCGAGCCGCTGGTGGCCATCCTGATCGTCGCCGCGCTCGTCTCCGGAGCCACGGGAGACTGGGCGAGCTTCGTCGTCATTCTCGCGATCCTTGCCGTTTCGATTGCGCTGGACGTGACGCAGGAGCACCGGGCGGAGGCCGCGGCGGAGGCGCTGAAACGCTCCGTCGCGGTGCGCGCCCGCGTGCTGCGCGACGGAGCCGCGTGCGACCTCCCGGTCGAGGACCTGGTCCCGGGCGACATCGTGCTGTTGCGTGCGGGCGACCTCGTGCCCGCCGACGGCGTCGTGCTGGCGAGCCGGGACGCTCACGCCAACGAGGCGCTGCTGACCGGCGAGCCCTTCCCCGTCGAGAAGCGGCCGGGCCCCTGCCTGTCGGAGGCTCCGGCTGAAGCTTTCGCGGCCCTTTTCGGCGGGACGGCGCTGGTCAGCGGCGAGGCGACGATGCTCGTGGTGGCAACGGGTTCGCGCACCCGCTTCGGAGGCATCGCCGCGGCCCTGCGCTCGGACGAGCCGCCCACCGCGTTCGAGCGCGGGCTGCACGCGCTGGGGCTTCTCATCCTGCGCATGACGGCATTTCTCGTGCTCTTCGTGCTGCTTGCCAACCTGGCGCTGCACCGGCCGGTCATCGAATCCTTCCTGTTCGCAGTGGCGCTGGCGGTGGGGCTCACCCCCGAGCTGCTGCCGATGATCATGACCGTGACGTTGTCGCGCGGCGCGGTACGGATGGCGGCGCGCAAGGTCGTGGTGAAGCGCCTCGCTGCCATCCACGACCTAGGGGCCATGGACGTGCTGTGCACGGACAAGACGGGCACGCTGACCGAGGCGCGCATCGCGCTCGCCGGCCACCCCGGCCCGGACGGTGTCGACTCGCCGCGCGTGCTGGAACTGGCGGCCGTCAACAGCCGCTTCGAGAGCGGGGTGAGGAGCGCGCTCGACGACGCCATTCTCGGGGCTCCGGATGGGCCGGACATGTCCGGCTGGAGCCGGGTTGCCGACGTGCCTTTCGACTTCGAGCGCCGGCGCGTGTCGGTGCTGGCAGAAGAGGCGGGTCGGCGGCTGCTCGTCGTCAAGGGTGCGCCGGAGGAGGTTCTCACGCGCTGCACCCGGGTGGAAACCCGCGATGGGACCCGCCCGCTCGATGCTGTCGCGCGGGCATCGGCCGAGGCGCTGCTGCGGGAAAAATCCGCCCAGGGACTGCGCTGCCTTGCCGTCGCCTGCAAGCCGATGCCCGCTGACCGCGCTGTGCCGCTGGTGCAGGACGAGGACGATCTGGTCTTCGTCGGACTGTGCGTCTTCCTCGATCCGCCGAAGGCTTCCGCCGCCCCGGCGATCGCGCGGCTGGAGAGGGCCGGGGTGCGTATCAAGATCGTCTCGGGAGACGCGGCACCCGTTCTGGAGCATATCGTCGAGACACTGAGCCTGCCTGCGCGCGGCATGTTGACGGGATCCGAAATCTCCGCGCTCGGGGACACCGCGCTCGCGGCCCGGGTCGAGAGCGTCGACCTGTTCGCCCGCGTCTCGCCGGACCAGAAGACGCGCATCGTCCGTGCCCTCCAGTCGCGGGGCCACACCGTCGGGTTTATCGGCGACGGCATCAACGACGCCCCCGCCATCAAGGCCGCGGACGCGGGCGTGTCCGTCAACGATGCCTCCGACGTGGCCCGGGCCGCCGCTGACCTGATACTGCTGGAGCAGGATCTCGGCGTCGTCGCCGACGGGGTGATGGAAGGGCGGCGGACCTACGCCAACATCATGAAATACGTGCGGATGGGCACGTCCTCCAATTTCGGTAACATGTTGTCGATGGCGTTCGCGTCGCTTTTTCTGCCATTCCTGCCGCTGACGCCCGTGCAGGTGCTGTTCAACAACCTGCTCTACGACATTGGCGAGATCGGCATACCGTTCGACGACGTCGACGAGACCGAGACGAAAAGCCCTCACTCCTGGGACATGCGCGAGGTTCTCCGGTTCTCCCTGGTCATGGGTCCGCTGTCGTCGTTGTTCGACATTGCCACTTTCGCGTTGCTGCTCCTCGTGTTCCTACTGCCCGAGGCCCCGTTCCGCACCGCGTGGTTCGTGGAGTCGATGGCCACGCAGGTGCTCGTCGTTTTCCTGATCAGGACGGTTCGCCCCGCCTGGCTGAGCCGGCCGAACCGTATCCTCGTCGCAAGTTCGCTCTTCGCGCTCACGGTTGCGCTGGCCGCGGCCCTCGGGCCTCTTGCAGGGGCGCTCGGCTTCGGGAGGCTCTCCTGGCCGGCGCTCGCCGCGATGGCTGTGCTGGTGGCCGCGTATCTCGGAGCCGCGGAGGTGCTGAAACACTTCGCGATGCCTCGGCCGCACCCGGCACGCGAGCGTCAGCGATGAGATGCATCAATGACGGCTGCTGGATGTGCGGCTAGCATTTCGAGGTGAGGTTCGCCGCCCCCCTCGTGCCGGACCCGGGGACGACGCCATGACCCACGATGCCACGACAGACGACGCCGCCTACGCCGTTCCGCCCTCGCTCGATGGCAGCCTCGCCACTGTGCTCGACGTGTGGGTGCGCTGCCGCAGGGGCGAAACCCAGTTGCCCTTCGCCGACGATCTGGATCCCGCGGCCTGGCCGGATGGCTCCGCCGTGGCACTGGTGGGCGTCTTCCACAATCCCTTGCGGCTGCGGCTCGACAGGGCGGGCACCCAGTGGACCCGCCGCTTCGGCCGCGACGTCCATGGCCATTTCCTGGACGAGTTCGCCGGCCGCGATCCCTTCGACGGGCTGGAGGAGCAATGCGGTGCCGCGATCCGCTCCCGTGGTCCGGCCCATGCCCAGCCGTCCGGGTCCAGGCCGGCCCGGCTTGCCCTGCCCTACTGGGGCGACGGCCGCGTCAGCACGCTCGTGGTCGTGCTCGCGTCCGGTTGAGGGCGGACATGCTGCGGGAAAGTCGCGGCGGGAACGCCGGCCGGACTAGCCAGACCTGCGCTGCGGGTGCAACCATGGCTTGAGTGCAGCGGGAGTTGATCGGGCCATGTCGACAGGCCGGCATGGGCCACGAGGAGCCGCCGAACCGCGACCGCCCTTGCTGGACCCCCGCGCGGGGGACGTGGAGGACGACGCGTCCAGCACCAAGTCACGGTCCCTGCTCGCCATCGCGGGCAGCCTTCTCACGGAAATCAGCCTGCCCAAGCTGATCGTCGCCTGGGCGCTGCTGATCCTGCTGCCTGCCCTGCTGCTCGGCGCTGCGCCCCTCATCGCGGGGGGCTGGATCTCCGGCCTTTCCGGGCGCATCGCCGACATCGCGGGAGCCTGGCCGATCATCGTGCTGATCCTGCTCGCTGGGGCCGCGGCTCTGGGTGGACGGCCGCTGTTCCGCGCGGCGGAGAGAAGCTTCTGGTCGCTGAACTCGCTCGCCGTCCAGCCCGGCTATGCACTCTGCCGGGAGGCGCTGCGCCATGCCGGCGAGCGGCTGCTGAGCCGCGGAGCCGGTGAGGACGCGCATGCCCGCATGCGGGCCTGGAGCGCGATCGGGGGCGGCGTGGTCGCCTGCGCCGCCGCGCTGGTCTTCGTGGCACTCGCCTGGCCGCATACACGCTGGCACGGGTCGATGGCGGACCTGACGGCGCCGCTGCGGCTCGTCGTACCGGTGCTGGCCAACGCCGTGGTGCTGCTCGCCGTCTATCTGGCGGGCGCTTCGCTAGTCTGGGGCCTCGCCGACGGCACGATGGAGCAGCCGCGTGACCTCGAGGCCTTCGACACGGTGCCGCCAGAAGCGCGCCGCTGGCGAATTGCACACCTCTCCGACATCCATGTCGTCGGCGAACGCTACGGCTTCCGGATCGAGAGCGGCCGCGCCGGGCCGCGCGGTAATGACAGGCTGGCCCAGGCCTTCTCCCGGCTGGAGGAGATCCACGCGGCCGATCCGCTGGACCTGGTCCTCGTCACGGGGGACATGACCGATGCCGGGCGTCCGAGCGAGTTTGCGGAGTTCCTCGATCTCCTCGCGACGCATCCCGCGCTGGCCGAGATCATGCTCGTCCTGCCGGGCAACCACGACCTCAACATCGTCGACCGCGCCAATCCGGCCCGGCTCGACCTGCCGACCAGCCCGAAGAAGCGCCTCCGGCAGCTGCGCACGCTCGCCGCGATGGAGGCCGTGCAGGGCACGCGCGTCCGCCTCCCCGGCACGGGCCCCGATGGGCTCGGCCCGACGCTCTCGGAAGCCGTCGCGCCGCATCGCGAGGCCATCGCACGGTTCGGCGACCGCGGCGGTCTCCTGCTCTCGCAGCGGCTGTCGCAGGTGTGGGACGGCAGCTTCCCGCAGATCCTGCCTCCGGACGGGCCGGACGGGCTGGGTGTTGTCGTGCTGAACTCGAACGCCGAGACACACTTCTCTTTCACCAACGCGCTGGGGCTCGTCCCGGCCGCCGATGCGCGGGCGCTCGCCGGGCTCTTTGCGGCACAGCCCCGGGCCCGGTGGATCATCGCGCTGCATCACCACATGGTGGAGTATCCGAAGCCGGCCAAGGCGTTCTCGGAGCGTATCGGCACGGCTCTCGTCAATGGCAGCTGGTTCGTGCGGTTGCTGCAGCCCCATGCGAAGCGGCTCGTCGCGATGCACGGGCACCGTCACATCGACTGGATCGGCACCTGCGCCGGGCTGCGCATCGTCTCGGCCCCCTCCCCGGTGATGGAGGCGACGAACCGGGACCCGACCTGCTTCTACGTCCATACCCTCGCCGCCGCGCCGGACGGCGGGCTCGCACTGCTCGTCCCGCAGCGTGTGGACCTGCCGGGCGAAGCCTGAGGCCACCTATCCGCGCTTGCCCCTGCCCGCGTCCCGCGCTGCCGCCACGGCCTTGGCGAGGTCGGCGGCGGAGAGGCTGCCGGGCACGAAATAGGGCCCGACGACGAGGGCCGGCGTTCCGGAGAGGCTGATCCGTTCCGCCAGCGCGACGCTGCGGGCCAGCACCGCGTCGATCTCCTTGGCATGCCGGGCGGCGTCCTGAGCGAGCCGAACGGGGTCGACCCCGGCGTCGGTCAGCGCAGTGTCGATCGCGGCCTGGTCGAGCCGTCCGCGCAGGGACATCAGCGCGTCGTGCGCGGCGGCGTGCCGCCCCTGGTAGCGAGCCGCCAGTGCCGCACGTGCCGCCACGACAGACGCAAGCGACAGGATCGGCCAATCGCGCAGCACCAGCCGCACGCGGCCGTCCTCCCGCAACAGCCGCATCAGGTCGGGATGCATGCTCCGGCAATAGGGGCACTGGTAGTCGAGGAACGCGACGATCGTGACGTCGCCCCTGGGGTTGCCCAGCACCGGCGCGCCGCCGCCATAGAGCGCCTGCTTGTCGACGACCGCGACAGCCTCCTGGGCAACCACCGGCATGGCTGCAGCGACAGCGGCCACGAATGCCACCGCTCCGGTGAGAAGCCCCCGTCGCCTCACCCATCGTCTGTCCGCCATGTCCCGTTCCCCTGGCTTCAGGCGACACCCTCGCCGGTCAAAGGTGGACGAACTGCTACAGGCTGTCACACCCGGAGCTGTGCAGCCTCTTGCGGAGGAACGCCACCGGCGCGCGGGCGTTGGGGCCCGAAATCAATCACCGACATCGCCGCGCGGCCGCCCCCGAAGGAGATCCCGCATGCATCCTCCGAGCTTTCCGGACATGAACAGGCGGGAGGTCCTCGTCGGCGCCGCTGCAGTCGCGGCCGCCACCAAGGTCGGCCCCGCACTGGCGCAGGGCGACGCCGCGCCGTCCGCGGCGCAGACTGCTCCGCGTCCTCCCGTCACCGCGCCGGTGAAGCTCACCGTCAACGGCAAGGAGCATGCGCTGTCGCTCGACACGCGCACGACGCTGCTCGACGCCCTGCGCGAGCATCTGCAGCTGACCGGAAGCAAGAAGGGCTGCGACCACGGCCAGTGCGGTGCCTGCACCGTCATCGTCGACGGACGCCGGATCAATTCCTGCCTGTCGCTCGCGGTCATGCACGAGGGTGACGAGGTCACCACGATCGAGGGCCTGGGCTCGCCAGACGACCTGCACCCGATGCAGGCGGCCTTCGTGAAGCATGACGGCTTCCAGTGCGGCTACTGCACGCCCGGGCAGATCTGCTCGTCCGTCGCCGTGCTGGACGAAGTCAAGGCCGGCATTCCGAGCCACGTCACCGCCGACCTCGTGGCTCGCCCGGAGCTCACCGAGATGGAGCTGCGCGAGCGCATGAGCGGCAACATCTGCCGCTGCGGCGCCTATTCCAACATCGCCGAGGCCGTCCTCGAAGTCGCAGGGAGGAAGGCATGAAGCCGTTCACCTATGAGCGCGCCGGATCCCCGGCCGAAGCCGCTGCCGCTGCGGTTCGCACGCCCGGCGCGAAGTTCATCGCCGGCGGCACGAACCTGCTGGACCTGATGAAGCTGCAGATCGAGACGCCGGCCCATCTCGTCGACGTCAACGGCCTGACGCTGGACCGCATCGAGCCAACGCCGGAAGGCGGGCTGCGCATCGGCGCGCTGGTGCGCAACACCGACCTCGCGGCCGACGAGCGGGTCCGGCGTGACTACGGCGTCCTCGCCCGCGCCCTGCTGGCAGGTGCTTCCGGCCAGCTGCGCAACAAGGCCACGACGGCCGGCAACCTGCTGCAGCGCACGCGCTGTCCCTACTTTTACGACACCGCCCAGCCCTGCAACAAAAGGGCACCGGGCAGCGGGTGCTCGGCCATCGGCGGCTTTAGCCGCCAGCACGCCATCCTGGGCGTCAGCGATGCCTGCATCGCCACGCACCCCAGCGACATGGCGGTGGCCATGCGCGCCCTCGACGCCGTGGTGGAGACGGTGAAGCCGGACGGCTCCACCCGCGCCATCCCCATCGCCGACTTCCACCGCCTGCCCGGCGACACGCCGCAGGTGGAGACGGTTCTGGAGCCGGGCGAACTGATCACGGCCGTCACCTTGCCGCCGCCGGTGGGCGGGATGCAGGTCTACCGCAAGGTGCGCGACAGGGCCTCCTACGCGTTCGCGCTGGTGTCGGTCGCCGCGGTCGTCCGCAAGGACGGCACGGGTAGCGTCGCGCTCGGCGGCGTGGCGCACAAGCCCTGGCGTGTCGAGGCGGCGGAGGCCGAAATGCCGAAGGGCGCCAAGACTGCAGCCGCGAGGCTCCTCGATGGTGCCCGCACCACGCATGACAATGCCTACAAGGTCCCGCTCGTCGAGCGCACGCTCGCGTCGGTGCTGGCCGAGGCGAGGGGGTGAGCCATGAAGTTCGAACAACCCGCAGGAACGAACCCCATCGACCAGCTGAAGGCGGTGGGCCAGCCGCTCGACCGCATCGACGGCAAGCTGAAGACCACCGGCCGCGCGCCCTACGCCTATGAGCGCCACGACGTCGCGCCCAACCAGGCCTATGGCTACGTGGTGGGCGCGACCATCGGCAAGGGACGCATCAGGTCCATGGACACCGAGCGCGCCAGGACCGCGCCGGGCGTGATCGCCGTGGTGACGGCCGACAATGCCGGCCCGCTCGACAAGGGCGACCTGAATACGGCCAAGCTGCTGGGTGGACCGGAGATCCAGCACTACCACCAGGCCATCGCCCTCGTGGTCGCCGAGACCTTCGAGCAGGCTCGCGACGCGGCCTCCCTGGTTCGGGTCGACTACGCGCCCGAAAACGGCGCCTTCGACCTCGCCGCTGAGCGTGAGCGCGCCAAGAAGCCGGAGAAGGTCACCGGCGGACCGCCGGACTCTACGGTCGGCGACTTCGAGAAGGCGTTCGCCCAGGCGGAGGTAAAGCTTGACGAGACCTACACCACGCCCGACGAGGCGCACGCGATGATGGAGCCGCACGCCTCCATCGCGGCATGGGACGGTAAAAACCTGACCGTGTGGACCTCCAACCAGATGATTGCGTGGGCCCACAAGGATATCGCCAAGACGCTCAAGGTGCCGCCCGAGACCGTGCGAGTGGATTCGCCCTTCGTCGGCGGCGGCTTTGGCGGCAAGCTCTTCGTGCGCGCCGACGCCATCCTCGCGGCGCTCGGAGCCAAGGCGGCGGGCCGGCCGGTGAAGGTGACGCTTCAGCGGCCGTTGATCTTCAACAACACGACCCACCGGCCTGCCACGATCCAGCGCATCCGCATCGGCGCACGGAGCGACGGGACGATCACGGCCATCGCGCATGAGAGCTGGTCCGGAGACCTGCAGGGCGGCGAGCCCGACGGGGCGGTCAGCCAGACCCGGGCCCTCTACGCGGGCGAGCACCGGATGACGGCGACCCGTCTCGCCACCCTCGACCTTCCGGAAGGCAACGCCATGCGCGCGCCCGGCGAGGCGACGGGCATGATGGCGCTCGAGATCGCCATGGACGAGATGGCGGAGCGGCTGGGGCTAGACCCCGTCGCGTTCCGCATCGCCAACGACACGCAGATCGTGCCGGATGATCCCGGCAAGGCTGCCGGGGAGGGCCAGAAACCGGAGAACCAGCGGCGGCCATTCTCGCAGCGGCAGCTGGTGCGCTGCCTGGAGATCGGCGCCGAGCGCTTCGGCTGGGACGCCCGCAACCGTCGGCCCGGCGCGACCCGTGACGGCAACTGGCTCATCGGGCACGGCATGGCGGCAGCCTTCCGCAACAACCTCTCGCAGAAGTCGGCCGCCCGTGTCCGCCTGGATCCGCAGGGCCTGGTGACAGTCGAGACCGACATGACCGACATCGGCACCGGCAGCTACACCATCATCGCGCAGACGGCAGCGGAGATGATGGGCGTGCCGATGGAGCGGGTCGTGGTGAAGCTGGGCGATTCCAGCTTCCCCGTCTCGGCAGGGTCGGGCGGCCAGTTCGGCGGCAACTGCTCTACGTCGGGCGTCTACGCCGCCTGCGTGAAGCTGCGCGAGCAGGTGGCTCAGCGCCTCGGCTTCAACGAGGCCGACCTCGTCTTCGCCGACGGGGAGGTGCGCTCCGGCGGGCGCGCCGTGCCGCTGCAAGATGCAGCGCGCGAGGGTGAGCTCTCGGCCGAGGACATGATCGAGTTCGGCGACCTCGCCAAGAAGTTCCAGCAGTCCACCTTCGGCGCGCACTTCGTCGAGGTCGGGGTCGATGCGGCGACGGCTGAAATCCGCGTGCGCCGCATGCTCGCGGTCTGTGCCTCGGGCCGCATCCTCAACCCCAAGACGGCGCGCAGCCAGGTGATCGGCGCCATGACGATGGGCGTCGGCGCTGCGCTGATGGAGGAGCTCGTCGTCGACACGCGCGCCGGCTTCTTCGTCAACCATGACCTCGCGGGCTACGAGGTGCCCGTGCATGCCGACATCCCGCACCAGGAGGTGATTTTCCTGGACGAGACCGACCCGGTATCTTCGCCGATGAAGGCCAAGGGCGTCGCGGAACTCGGTATCTGCGGCGTGGCGGCGGCTTTGGCGAACGCGGTCTACAACGCCACCGGCGTCCGGGTGCGCGACTATCCCGTGACGCTGGACAAGGTGATCAGGGGACTTCCCGACGCGGCGTGAACGCAGCCTTCATGCACCGCCGGCGACCCGCCCCAGGAAGGAGCGGGTCGTGCCGCGCAGGACGTCGGCGGCCGTGGTGAGGCTGCGGGCGGCCTTGTGCACGTCTCCGGCTGACTGCCGGACGTTCTCGATCTGCGCTTCGACCTCTCCCAGCACGGCGCGGATCTGCTGCGTGCCCTCCATCACCGTGTTGACGGTGGCGCTGATGGTGGCGGCCGCGCGGGTCTGCTCGGCCATCGACTGCCTCACGGTGTCGGTCTCGTCGTTGACGCTGCGCATGCGCTCGACATTGGCGTGGATGGCGTCCACGCCCTTTTGAGCGAACTGGCGCACCAGCAGCACCTGCGTGCCGATCTGGGTCGCGGCCCGCTCCACCTGCTCGGCCAGTTCCTTCACCTGCGTCGCCACGACGCTGAAGCCACGCCCGGCCTCGCCGGCCCGCGCCGCCTCGATGGTCGCGTTCAGGGCGAGGAGGTTGGTCTTGCGGGCCACGTCGCGGATGGTGTCCGTGATCTGGCTGATCGTCCCCGCGGCGGAGGCGAGCCCGCCTATTTCCGTGTCGGCCTGCTCGGCCTCGCGCATGGCGCCCGACATCACCTCCGCGGAATGCGTCAGGCGAAGTTCCAGCGAAGACATCGCACGCGCGATCGAATGAGCCGCGCCGGCTGCGCCATCGACGCTCAGATGCGCCTCCTCGATGGTGCGGACTGCGACCTGTGTCTGGCGCGAGGTAATTTCAGCCGCCTGGAGCAGGTTTGCCGCAGTGGTGTCCATGCCGTGGGCGCGCTCGCCGAGATCGCCCAGCACCGGGTCCGCATCGGCCTGGAATGCGCCGATGGCCGCTTCCGTCAGCTCCCTGTGCCGCTCGCGCTCGGCGAAGACGGCGCGCTCGTCGTCGGCGCGCTGCTTCTCGGTGATGTCCTCATGCAGCGCGACCCAGCCCTTGTCGGGCATGGGATTGTGGCAGATGCGGATGATGCGGCCGTTCTTCAGCGGCACCGACGACTCCGAATAGGACCCTTCGCCGACCACGCGCACGCGGGCGTCGAAAAAGGCTTCACGGTCGACCGCCGGCGCATTGCCGAGGCTGAAGCGCAGCTCGATCAGGTCGCGGAATGGCATGCCTTCGTAGAGACGGTCGGACGGCACGTTGTAGATCTCGCAATAGCTGCGGTTCCACACGATCAGCCGGCCTTCGTGGTCGAAGCGGCAGAGGCCCTGCGGAATGCTGTCGACGGCGGAGGTCAGTTGCGCGAGGCGGCGGCGCGAAACCCGCAACTGAACGAACGCCACCGTCGCCAGGCCCAGGCCGGCGGCGAGACATCCGGACGCGATGATCAGCCAGTCCATTCCGCATCTCCCGAGGGGGGAAGACATGCCTGAAGGTCGAACCATGCGCCGGCCGCGCGGCGACACCGCACGGACCGGAGAAATCAACTTAATTCAATGGACGTTTACGCCGAGTTCCCGAGCCAAAGGGTCTGGAAGCTTCCCGCCCCGAGGAGATGCAACGTCGGAAGCGGCAAATGAAATACCCTTGTCACTCAATCTGCCTCACCGTGGTCCAACTTCGCACGGTTGATGTCTCAGGTGCGGAACCCGATGCGTGATTCTGCTTTCCATGGAAGGCTGACGGCGGGGTGCGTTGCGAGAGGGCCAAATGGCAGCGAGAAAATTTCTAGTCGCGTCGGGGATTGCTCGCCTGGTCCGGCGCCAGATTCCCACCACCTGGGTAGTGGAGGGATACCTGAACGGCGGCGAGGGCCGCAGCACCCATGTGCAGCTGCAGGGCGACAAGGCCGTGCTCGTGCTGGCGGAGGAGAGCGACGGCCAGATCGCGCTGGAGGAGACGACGGTGCCGCGCCGGCACGCCGAGGCGCTGCTCGACGTCTCCATCGGCCGCATCGACATCGACCGTGCCATTCTTCCGGTGGACGGGCAGGAGATCCTGCTGGACCGCATCTCGACCGGGGGTCGCATGCTCGACGTCGCCACGGTGATCACGGATAGCGGGCCCGCCTCGCGCGCCTTCCGCCCGCCGGCATGGCTGGGGCCCGAGGTCACAGGGGAGGAATATGCCAACAGGTCGCTCGCTCTGGCGGGCGTGCCGGGCAGCGGCGAGCTGTCGGTGAGCAATTCCGGCCTCGAAGACCTGCTGGACCTGCTGGACGCGACCGTGGGGCGTCGCCCCCGCATGCCGGAGCGCACTCCGGAACCGCGCGCCGAGCCTGCCCCTCCACCCCCGCCCGAGCAGCCCGTCGTTGCCGAACCCCCGCAGGCCCAGCCAGCGGCGTCCGCCCAGTCTTCGTCCGAGAACGCCAAGGAGCTCGCCCGGCAGGGCCTGTCCCGCGTCCTGGGAATCGTGCCGCCGCTACCGGCCGAGTCCCTGGCAGGCACCACCAGCCAGGCGCCATGGGAAGGCCGCAAACGGAAGTAGGCTCCGGCGCGAGACCGGCACGAACGCAGGCACCCGGCGCTGGTGGCACGCGCAATGCGCGTCAGGCCCAGCGCTGGCCACGCGGGCGTGTGAACGCGGCCGCTCACCGCGTTCGGCGAGTCCCGATAAGCCTGGGAAATTTGGCGCGCCTCGATCAGCCCTATGTCGATCCAGGTGCCAATTTGAGGAGATAGGTTGCGCCTGTTCGGGCTGGCGCATGGCCCTTTGTTGCTGCCCTCAAAGGAGAGACAACTGCTTCGCGCGGGGACGCTCAATAGCTGTAGGCAATGGGGCGGCTTATCCAAAGGCCGATCCACTCATCTGCTCCAGCTAAACGAGCATCCATGAGGGCCTGCATGCGCAATCGGCTCGGCGGATAGCGGCGAGCAATCGAGGCCATGCGTTCGAGAGAGTCCGCCCGGTGCCAGATGAGGGCCATACGCTTGCGGGCGATCACCATCTTGTAGGCATCCGCGTCGCGGTCGTCCGAAGCCTCGGGCCTGTTGCGCAAGGCGGAATCCATCTCAAGGATTGTGAGAATTATCCGCGCACGCATTTGGTCGGTGAGAGGCGAAGGCAAAGCAGGGACAAGCGGATAGGTCGCTGCCGCTGCTGGTTGGGCGGGGCCGAAAGGCACAGTTGCCGCTGCGCTAAGGCCAGCCAGAAAGGCGCGGCGGTCGATCCCCTGCATGTCTACGGCCTCCCTGTCAGCTCGTTATTGATACGGATGACCCAAAGGGCGAGTGCATAACCACTGGCATAAGCTTGGCCGTGGCAGATCAGTCGTTCGTGTTCGGAGGCAGCGTCGCTGTCCACCCAAGCGTTGGCCCCAATGACGTTCGCGCAAAGCTGTCTCATCGGCCGCAAAGCGTCGGCCAGCTCGATGAACTGCCTTCCTTCGTCGAGACGTTGGGACAGGCTGAACACCCGCCGCGCCAGCACGTGGCCGCAAGCGTAGACATAGGCGTCCGCCTTGAGCTGATCCACGCTGTCGTTTTTGTAGAATTCGTGGGCAAGGTCGTAGAAGCCGACCACGTTCGTACAGAGCGAGCGTAGCTCCTCAATCGCCGTGGAAACCTCGTCCTCGGTCATGATAGCCGCGCCGCGCGGTCAATCGTGGTCATGGGTCTGGATCCACGCCGTAGCGTGCCCTCAACGTGATTTGGTGGGTCAGATCGCAATGCAGGACTTCGCCCTCATCGGCGAGCAAGCCCGCCGATCCGAGCGCAAAACAGGCGGCTTGTGCGGCGAGCCTATCCCGCGTGTAGCGGTTTAAAGTCGTATCGGGTGGAATCTCGGCTCGTTTTGCTAAAGCCCCCGCTGCAAGCTGCGCCAGAAACTCCGCGTCCATCGGCCCGCCCTCCGTGAAGGCACGATTCTGCCCGTCTCGGACTCGCCTGTGAATCCCAAAGGGCAAAAAAACACGACATGCGAGGAATGGCGCATGTCCTGTTTGACAAGATCTTGGCAGACACTTGGTCTTTGCGAATCCCATATTTCAGGTTGGCTCCTTCTCGACATCCGGCCCGCTGTAGGGAGCTCACCGGGTCAGTCGCCGCCGGTCTCGTGCTCGTCTCGTGCCGCAAGAATCTCAATGAGTATTTCCTGCTGGAACGGCGCTCGAATTCGTCGGACACCCTTGAATCTCTGGGCTTCGGTAAGCTGGAAGACCGCCGCACGGTGTTGAAACTCGTGCTTTCGGACCGTCTGCGCTACACGCGCAAAAGCGGACTTAGAACGGCAGCTTTATCCCTGCCGTTCAAGCTGTTAGGCAACATCTCAGGTCAAAAAAGTGGAATGGCGCGCCCGGAACGATTCGAACGTCCGACCCTCAGATTCGTAGTCTGATGCTCTATCCAGCTGAGCTACGGGCGCACTGGCCGGGAAGCCGCTGAGCGGCGCCGGCGGGGTGTCATTAGCCTCTCTCCGGCGCCATTGCAACCCCTGTCGGGCGGCTTGCCGGGGCGGCTGTGGGGCGGCATGGTCGGGTCTGCGCCAGCCGAGTTGTCCCGCCCGTGACCTTCTTTTCCGAAGCCGAACTGATCCATCTCGTCGAGGCGTGGGGCGCGTGGTTCATCTTCGCGCTGATCACGCTGGAGAGCCTCGGCCTGCCGCTGCCGGCCGAGAGCGCGCTCCTTGCCACGTCCATCTATGCCGGCACGGGCGGCAAGGTAGATATCACGGCTGTCATCGTCGCGGCCATGGCCGGAGCCATTCTCGGCGACAATATCGGCTACCTCATCGGGCGGACGCTGGGGCAGGCCGCCCTTCTGCGCTTCGGCCACGCCGTCGGGCTCACCGACGAGCGGCAGGCCCTGGCGCGCTACCTGTTCCGCCACCATGGCGGCAAGGTGGTGCTGTTTGGCCGCTTCGTCGCCTTCCTCAGGGTGTTCGCGGCGGTGCTGGCGGGCGCCAATCGCATGCCGTGGGACCGCTTCGTCCTCGCCAATGCCGCAGGGGGCATTCTCTGGGCCGGTTTCTACGGCCTGGCCGGCTACATGCTCGGCGCCGACGCCAGGAGGCTCGCCGGTGCCGCGGCCGTCATCGGGTTCGTCGTGGTGGTCGTGGCGCTGGTGGCGGGCTGGTCGGCGCTGCGCCGCGGGGAGAAGGTTCTCGTCGAGAGGGCGCTGGCCGAGGAGGCCAGCATGAACGGCGGGACGAAATAGTCCCCGTGGGGCTGGGTTGCTTCGCTGCGCCCGCGTGACGGGAGTGGCTCGCCCGGGCGTTCCCGGCGGCTACTCGAACCGCTCCACCGCGACTGCGGTGGCTTCGCCTCCGCCGATGCACACGGTTGCGACGCCGCGCGGGCGGCCATGCCGCCGCATGGCGTTGAGCAGGGTGACGAGGATGCGCGCGCCGGACGCGCCGATCGGGTGGCCGAGGGCGCAGGCGCCGCCGTGCACGTTGACGCGGTCGTGCGGCAGGCCGAGTTCGCGCATGGCGGCCATGGGCACGACGGCGAACGCCTCGTTGATCTCGTAGAGCGTGTCGTCCGAATCGCGCCAGCCTGTCTTGTCCCAGAGCCGCTCCAGCGCGCCTACGGGGGCGGTCGGGAAGTCCTTCGGCGCGCGGGCGTGGCGGGCGACGCCCGCGATGCGGGCAATTGGCTGCAGGCCCCTCCGCGCCGCCGTCGAGGCACGCATCAGGACCAGCGCCGCGGCGCCGTCGGAGATGGAGGAGGAATTGGCAGCGGTCACCGTGCCACCCTCGCGAAAGGCGGGCTTCAGCGTCGGGATCTTCGCCGGGTCGGCCTTGCCCGGCTGCTCGTCCGTGGTCACGCTGCGTGCGCCGGAGCGGGCCGGGACGTCGACAGTCGCGATCTCGTCGCCGAACGCGCCCGAGGCCTGGGCCGCAAGCGCACGCTCGAGCGACGACAGCGCGTAGCCATCCTGCTCCTTGCGCGAGAACTGGAAGAACGACGCGCAGTCCTCCGCGAAGGTGCCCATCAGGCGGCCCTTGTCGTAGGCGTCCTCGAGGCCGTCGAGGAACATGTGGTCGAGCAGGACGCCATGGCCCAGCCGCATGCCGGCGCGGGCCTTGGGCGCGAGGTAGGGCGCGTTGCTCATCGATTCCATGCCGCCGGCCACGATCGTGTCGCCGGGGCGCGCGTGCAGCGCCTCCCAGGCGCCGATCACGGCAATCATGCCGGAGCCGCACATCTTGTTGACGGTCGAGGCCGGCACGGCATCCGGCAGGCCCGCGCCACGCCCTGCCTGGCGGGCGGGCGCCTGCCCCTGGCCCGCCGTGAGGACGCAGCCCATGACAACCTCGTCCACGTCCTCGCCGGGCACGCCGGCGCGGTCCAGGGCTGCGGCGATCGCCGCGGCTCCCAGGGCCGGGGCGGCCAGCGGTGACAGGTCGCCGAGCATGCCGCCCATCGGCGTCCGCGCCGCACCCACGATGACGATGGGGTCGCTGTCGAGATGGTCAGTGGCCATGGCTCTTCCTCCGAGGCCCGCCCTTGCCGCTGCGGGCGCAGTCCCGTCCGGGCCGGCGAGCGGTTGACGCCGCGCCGCATCCGGCCCAAGTCTACGCCCGGGCGCCACCGCGCCGCCACCGTTCCGAGGCTTCCTTGACCGTCATCCGCATCGCGCTCTGCCTGGGGATCTGCCTTGTCGCCGCCGGCTGTGACCGCTGCGGCAACATCAATCTCAACCCGCTGCAGCAGACCGACACGCCGAAGACCTGCCACAACACGCCCGCAGGCTGATCCGTGGCCGCGCGCCGCGCGTAAGCGCCTGCATGACCCGCACACTTCTGCTCTACGCCGGCACTGCCGTGACCATGGTCGCCCTCGACCTCGTCTGGCTCGGTGTCGTGGCCCGCAGCTTCTACGTGGAGCGGCTCGGCGATCTGCTCTCGCCGCGCCCGGACGTGCCGGTCGCGGTGGCTTTCTACCTGCTCTACGCCGTGGGACTGGTGATCTTCGCGGGCTACGGCGCCGACAAGGGCGGCGGCTGGACTTCGGCGCTGCTGTGGGGCGGGCTCTTCGGCCTGTTCGCCTATGCCACCTACGACCTCACCAACCTCGCCACGATGAAGGGCTTCCCGGCCAGCGTCGCAGCCATCGACATGGCATGGGGCACAGTGGTGTCGGCCGTTTCGGCGGCGGCAGGCGTTCTGATCACGCGGGCGGTTCTGGGACCGCCCGCCTGACGCTCAGCTCGCCGTCATCCGGCTGCGGCCATAGGCGAGCAGCATGACGATAATGACGAGGCCGTAGATGATCTGCCGGCCCGCCTCGGGCATCTGCATGATCGAGAGCACGCTGTTCAGCAGCACGATCAGCACGACGCCGACCACCGTGCCGAGATAGCGCCCGCTGCCACCCAGGATGTTGGTTCCGCCGATGACGACTGCCGCGATGGAGGGCAGCACATAGGCGACGCCCATCCCCTGGTAGGCCTTGGTGGAGTAGCCGGCCAGCATCACGCCGGCGAGGCCGGCGCAAGCGCCCGACAGCATGAACCCCACGAGGATCACGCCGCGCGTGCGCACGCCGGAGAGGTAGGCTGCCTGCTCCCGGTTGCCGATGGCGTAGACATAGCGGCCGAAGGGCGTCCGGCTCAGAAGCACGACGACGATCAGCGAAACGACGGCCCAGACGAAAAGCGCGTTGGGGATACCCAGGGTGCGCTCGGCGCCGAGGGAGCGCATCAGGTCGGTTGCCGCCGTCTGCGGCGCGAAGCCGCCGGTGTGCGCGACCATCAGGCCGCGCAGCACGGCGTCCATGCCGAGGGTGAAGATCATCGAGGGCACGCGGAGATAGCCGACGCCGATGCCGTTGACGAAGCCGGCGGCGAGCCCGATGCCGATGCCGATCGGGATGGCCGCGGGGCCACCAACCGCCGTCGCCATCATCGCGGCCGCGGCGAGGGTCCAGGACACCGACAGGTCGATGTGCCCCATCAGGATGACGACCATCATTCCCGCCGCGACGATGCCGAGGAACGAGCCAACCTGCAACTGCTGGAGGAGATAGTTGGGCGAGAGCAGTGTCGCCGTGCCCTGCGTCACCAGCGTGTAGATGGTGCCGACGATCAGGATGAGGACGATGAACAGCCCCGCAATGACGATCGGCCTGTCGTCGGCGCCGAGGGTGAGCCGTGTAGCGGTCATCGGAACAACTCGAGCGTGTTGCGCACCCGCAGGGCGCGGGCGGCGCCGAGGCTGACGGCGGCGAGGAGGACGATGCCCTCGAAGAGGGGCTGCATCAGCGGCGGGATGTCGAAGACGCGGAAGCCGAAGGAGATCACGCGCAGGATCAGCGATCCGAACACCGAACCCACCGCGCCACCGACGCCGCCGAGGAGCGATGTGCCGCCGATGACGACGGAGGCGATCGAGTTGAGCGTGTAGGAACCGGCCTGCGGAATGTCTGCATTGCCGGACGAGGTCTGGATCGCGAGGAACAACCCGCCAATCCCCGCGAACAATCCGGCGAGCGTGAATGCGGCCAGCTTGGCCTGGTTGAGCGGGAGCCCTGACATGTAGGCCGCGCTTTCCGAGGAGCCGATGGCGTAGACCGTACGGCCCGTCAGCGAGCGGCGGAAGGGCACCCAGATGACGAGGATGACGAGCAGCAGCAGCACCACCGGGACCGGGATCCAGGCCAGCGGCGCGAACCACGCGGCCTTCCCCTCGTCGAAGATCCCGTAGGTCTCGGCGAAGTCAGCCAGCGAGTTGGTGAAGGCCCAGTTCAGGTCCTCGTCAAGCTTGCCGCCCGGCGTCGGTCTCAGCAGCAGCGCGATGCCGATATAGACGGCGCCCGTGGCCAGCGTGGCGATGATTGGCGGGATCCGGCCATAGACCACGATCATGCCGTTGACGAGGCCGGCGGCGGCGCCCGACAGCAGGCAGATCAGGATGCCGAGCCACATCTCGGCGGCCGAGCCCGTGACGACATGGCTGGCGATGCAGTTCACCATCGTCATGACGGAGCCGACGGAAAGGTCGAGGCCGCCGAGCAGCACCGGCACGGTCTGCGCCATGGCGATCATGGCGAGGGTGAAGACCTCGTTGGAATTCTGCACCAGCACCTGGGTCGAGAAGCCCTTGGGATGCACCATGTGGTAGAGAAAATAGACGACGCAGAAGAGCAGGACGGCGAAGGCCAGCGCCGAGTTCTGCCGCAGCCTCAGGGCGATGTCAGACATGCTCCCCCGCCTCACGCATGGATCTTCACCGTCTCGCCCGGGGCGATGTTGAGGGAGCCTGCCACGATGTTGGTCTCGGTGATGTCGTCACCCTCCAGCTCGCGCACGACCTGGCCGTCGTAGAGGATCGCCACGCGGTCGCAGCAGCCGATCAGCTCGTCATAGTCTGTGGAGTAGAACAGGATCGCGGCGCCGGAATCGGCGAGCTCGCGCAGGAGCCTGTAGATCTCCTGCTTCGTGCCCACGTCGATGCCGCGGGTCGGGTCGCTGAGCAGGATGATGCGCGGCTTCGTCATCAGCCACTTGGCGATGACGACCTTCTGCTGGTTGCCGCCAGACAGGGTGGACACGGCATCCTCGGTCCGCCCGACCTTGATCTGCAGCGCCTTGACGGCGTCTTTGACTGCCGCCTTCTCGCGCTCGCCGTCGATGAAGAGGCCGGTCGACAGCGTGTTCAGCGAGGCGCCCACGAGATTGTCGGCGACGGACATCGGCAGCATCAGGCCTTCGGTCTTGCGGTCTTCCGGCACCAGCGCGATGCCGATGGACGGGTCCTTGGCCTGGGCCGGGGACGAGGGACGCACAGGCTTGCCGTCGATGCGGATGTCTCCGCTCACGCCGCGGAGGACGCCGAAGAGAGCGAGGAGAACCTCCTTCTGGCCCTGGCCGTCGAGACCGCCGAGCCCGAGGATCTCGCCCGGTCCAAGGGTGAAGGAGATGTCGCGCAGCCGGCCTTCCCAGCCCAGCTTGTTCACCTCGAGCACCGGCTTTGGCCGCGCCCGGACCGGCTTGGGCGGGTATTGCGAGGAGATTTCGCGGCCGATCATCAGCTGCACGATCTCGTCGCTCGACCGTGCGCCCTTGTCGAAGGTCTCGATGTGGCGGCCGTTGCGGAACACCGAGGCGACGTCGGCCAGCGCCTCGATCTCGTGCATGCGGTGCGAGATGTAGAGAATCGCCACGCCTTCCCTCCGGAGGCGGGCAAGCATCGAATAGACCTTCTCGACGTCCGCCGCCGTCAGGGCGGAGGTCGCCTCGTCGAGAATGAGCAGGCGCGGCTTCTTGCCGAGCGCCTTGGCGATCTCGACCATCTGCCGGCGCGACAGTGGCAGGTCGCGCACGCGGGCCAGGGGGTTCACGTCCTCGCAGCCGATGGATGCGAGGAGTTCCTCGGCGCGGCGGCGCTGGGCGCGGCCGTCGATAAGGCCGAGGCGACGCGGTGGGTCGGCGGCCGAGATGTTGTCGGACACCGACAGGTCCGGCATCAACGACAATTCCTGGAAGATGCAGACGATGCCCGCCGCATTGGCCGCAGCTGGGTTGACGAAGCGCACGTCGCGCCCGTCCAGCTTCATGCTGCCCTCGTCGGGCTGCACGACTCCGGCGATGATCTTGATGAGCGTGGACTTGCCCGCGCCGTTCTCACCGAGGACGGCATGGATCTTCCCGCTCGCGCACGCGAAGTCCACCCCCTCAAGGGCCCTGACGCCGCCGTAACGCTTGGAGATCGAAGAGAGGACGAGGATGGGATCAGCCGGACCAGCGGCCATCGCGACGGTCTCCGCCATGCCGAGAATGGAGCGGCCCCGGGGAGGGGCCGCTCCAAGGCGGGTTACTGCGAGTTCTTCTCGTCCTTGGCCATGATCTCGGTGGCCGAAATGTTCACGCCGCAGGGCGGGAATTCATTGGGAGCGAAGAAGTTGTCGGTGAGGTTCGACCAGAAGTTCACGCCGTCCTTGAGCGTGGTGTAGTCGGCCACCGGGATCGGGATCGAGATCAGCTGCGGCATCGGGTTGCCCTGGAGCGCAGAGATCGCGGCCTTGATCGAGATCGCCGCGAGAGCGGGCGACTGGCCGTAGGAGAGGCCCTTGAGACCCTGGTCGTGATACTGGGAAATCTGCTTGCGGAAGCCGTTCTCACCCTCGCCGGCCATCGGCACGAAGGGGTGCTTGGCGTCCATCATGGCGCGGACCGAGCCGGTCGAGCCACCCTGCGTGAACACGCCGTCGAACTTGCCGTGGACGGCAATCGCGTCGGCGGTCGCCTTCTGGGCCGTACCGTCGTCCCAGTTGCCCACCACCTCGACGATGTTGAACTTGTTGCCGGAGGCTTCCATCACCTCGCGGAAGCCGACATGGCGGTCGCGGTCCACCGAGTTGCCGGGCAGGCCGCGCACCTCGAGGATCTTGCCTTCCTTCTTCCCCATCTCCTTGATGAGGAAGTCGGCGGACATCTTGCCCATCGCCTTCTGGTCCTCGTTCACCATCATCACTTTGTCGGTGTCGAGGATGTTGTCGAAGGGAACGACGACGACGTTGTTCTTGTCGGCGAGACGGATGACGCGGTCGAAGCCTTCCGGCGACACGGCGATCGTGACGATCGCGTCGAAGCCCTGGTTGATGAAGTCCTCGATGGCGCCGAGCTGGGCGGCGACGTCGGTTCCGGTCGAGACGACCTTGAACTCCTTGATGTTCTCCTTGATGCCCGGCTGCTCGGCGAAGGCCTTCGCCGTCTTGATCATCTGGATTCGCCAGGTATTGCCGACGAAGCCGTTGACCACCGCGATGCGGTACGGGCCGGGCTTCTTGTCCCACTGCATATACTTGGTCTTTTCGCTCCAGGGCTTGAAGCAGGCCGGATCGGCGCCAGGGCCGTTCACGATCTTCGGCCCGGCCAGGACGGCGGCCGAGGAGAGCAGCAGACCGGCGAGCGCAATACCCGCCATGCGGAACGTCTTCATGTGGTTTCCTCCCCCGAGGATTCCTGCCTGTTTTTCGGCAGATGGAGCCGGCTGCAGCGAACCGGCGCTACACCTAAGCATCAAAAGCATGACACTCCCACACCGGACGCGCAAGCCACGTTTACGCCCAAAGTCTCACCGTTAAGCCGAATATGTGGGCTTTCGCCGTGATTCCTGATGGATTTTGATGTGCCGGCCGACAATCTCACCACTTTTATGTCGTTCCGGCGCCTTCTCGGGCCAGACAGGTGTCGTCATCCGCCACGTCGATTGAGCGGCCCCGCGGCGCGTGCTTCACTCCGGCGCGACGCGGCCCGGCAGAGGCGGCGCGGGGAGGACTGAATGGTGGTCGAGCGCTTGAAGCGAGAGGGCTATAGCGTCGCTGCGATGCGCGAGCTGGCCCGGCGCGCCCTGCCCCACCCCATCTTCGACTTCGCCGATGGCGGCGCGGAAGACGAGCGCACCCTGCGCCGCAATGAGAGCGCATTCGACCGATGGGACCTTCTGCCACGCCCGCTGGAAGGGGCGGCCGAGCGCGACCTCTCGGTCGATCTCTTCGGAAAGCGGCTCTCCCTGCCGGTGATGGTCGCCCCGACGGGGCTCGCCGGGCTTTTCTGGCCGGGCGGAGAACTCGCGTCGGCGCGCGCCGCCGTGGCGGCGGGCACGGCCTTTTGCCTGAGCCACGGCTCCGTCTGCACGCTGGAGGATCTTGCCGCCCAGGGCAGCGCCCCGCGATGGATGCAGGTCTTCGTCTATCGAGACCGGGGCTTCACAGAGGAGCTGACGCGTCGGGCGCAGGCGGCCGGCTACGACGCGCTGGTGCTCACCATCGACAACCAGCTCCTGGGCAACCGCGAACGCGACATCCGCAACGGCTTTGCCATCCCGCCCCGCTTCGCACCGAAGGACGTGGTGCGCATGGCCACCAAGGTCGGCTGGCTCCGGCGCATGCGCCCGGAAATCCCGCGCATCACGTTCGGCAACTACGTCCGGCCCGGCCAGGCCTCCGACATGGCTTCACTCGCGGGACAGATGGCCAACCTTCTCGACCCCGGCCTGAACTGGCGCGATCTCGAATGGATCCGGGGCGTGTGGAAGGGGCCCCTCGTGGTCAAGGGCGTCCTTCACCCGCAGGAGGCGGCACAGGCCGCGGCGATGGGTGTGGACGGGATCATCGTGTCGAACCATGGCGGGCGTCAGCTCGACGGCGCCATCTCTTCCCTCGACGCGCTTCCGGCCGTCGTCGAGGCCGTCGGTGACCGGGCCATCGTAATGGTGGACGGCGGGCTTCGAAGGGGCGCCGACGTGGTGAAGGCGCTGGCCCTCGGTGCCCGCTGCACCCTGGTCGGACGCCCGCAACTCTGGGGCCTCGCCGTCGCAGGCGAGGCCGGGGTGTCGCACGTGCTCGAGATTTTTCGCCGCGAGATCGACCGCGCCATGGGCCTGTGCGGTGTCAGGAGCGTGGCGGATATTCGCAAGGCCGGCATCATCGCCCGAAGGCCAGGCTGAAGCCCTCAGCCCTTCGCCTCCAGCGCCTTCTGGCGGATGCCGGCGAGCGTCGCGGCGGGCGTGATCGCCTCCGGGTCGACCTTGACGTGCAGGATCGCGGGCTTGCCCGAAGCGACCGCGCGCTCGAAGGCGGGCGCGAACTCCTCGGTCGTGGTCACCAGCTCTCCGTGGCCGCCGAACGCGACCGCATAGGCGGCGAAGTCCGGGTTGCGGAGTGCCGTGGCCGAGACGCGGCCGGGGTATTCGCGCTCCTGGTGCATGCGGATGGTGCCGTACATGCCGTTGTCGCTCACGACGACGACGATCGGCAGGTCGTACTGGACGGCGGTGGCGAACTCCTGCCCGTTCATGAGGAAGCAGCCATCGCCAGCGAAGCAGACGACGGTGCGCTCCGGGAACTGGCGCTTGGCACCCACCGCCGCCGGAAGCCCGTATCCCATCGAGCCCGAGGTGGGCGCAAGCTGCGTGCCAAAGCGGCGAAAGCGCATGAAGCGGCCAACCCAGATGGCGTAGTTGCCGGCGCCGTTGGTGACGATGGCGTCTGCCGGAAGCCTGTTGCGCAGCCAGGCGACGGCCTCGCCGGTCTGGAACGCGCCGGGGATGCGGGCGGGCTGCTCGGTCCAGGCCAGATACTCCTCGCGCGCCGCCGCAGCGCTTCCAGCCCAGGGAATGGCGTTGGGCGGCTGCACAGTCTCCAGCGCCGCCGCGAAGGCGTTCGGGGTGGCGTTGATGCCGAGCCGCGGATGGTAGACCCGGCCGATCTCCTGCGGGTCGGCGTGGACGTGGACGAGCGCCTGCCGGGGCACCGGAATGTCGAACAGCGTGTAGGCCTGGCTCGGCATCTCCGCCATCCGTCCACCCGCCAGGATCACGAGGTCCGCTCCCTCGATGCGCGCCTTGAGCTTCGGGTTGGGGCCGATTCCGATCTCGCCCGCGTAGTTGGGGTGGTCGGCCGGAAACAGCATGGCGCGGCGGAAGGAGGTCGCGACCGGGATATCGAAGCGCTCCGCGAAGCGCCGGACGCGCCCGCATGCCTGCTCGCTCCACCCCCCGCCGCCGAGGATGAGCACCGGCGACTTCGCCGCCCAGAGCAGCTTCTGCAGTTCCGCCATCTGCGTGAGGCCGGGCCAGGTCTCCACCGCCTCGACGCGCGGGCCGGCGGCGACAGCTGCGGTCTCCACCAGCATGTCCTCCGGCAGCGAGATCACCACCGGTCCCGGCCGTCCCTGCATGGCCACGTGGAAGGCGCGGGAGACGATCTCCGGGATGCGGCTTGCCTCCTCGATCTCGACAACCCACTTGGCGAAGGACCCGAAGACGGCGCGGAAATCCATCTCCTGGAAGGCTCCGCGCCCGCGCATGTCGCGCTCGACCTGGCCGACGAAGAGGATCAGCGGCACGGAATCATGCTCGGCGATGTGGATGCCCGGCGAGGCGTTGGTCGCCCCCGGCCCGCGCGTCACCATGGCCACGCCCGGCCGGTTGGTGAGCCGCGCAGTGGCGTCCGCCATCATCACCGCCCCGCCCTCCTGCCGGCACACGGTCACGCCGATGGACGCGTCGTGCAGCGCGTCGAGCACCGCGAGGTAGCTCTCGCCGGGCACGCAGAACACGTGCTCCGTTCCCTGCGCGGCAAGACAGTCGACGATCAGCTGCCCGCCCGTGCGTGGCTCGGTCATGGGGAACATCCCTTCATCGAAATTGCGCCGTCATCCCGGCCGGAGCGCAGCGGAGAGCCGGGACCCAGGACCGCCGTCCGGGCAGCGTCGGGTTCGTGGATCCCGGGTCTGCGCCGCACCGCATCGCGCTGCAGCGCGCCCGGGATGACTTCGCTTCCGTCGGAAACGGTCAGCCAGTTTCCGCCGTCATCCCGGCCGGAGCGCAGCGGAGAGCCGGGACCCAGGACCACCATCCGGGCGGCGTCGTGTTCCTGCATCCCGGGTCTGCGCCGCACCGCTTCGCGCTGCAGCGCGCCCGGGATGACTTCGCTTCCGTCGGAAACGGTCAGCCAGTTTTCGCCGTCATCCCGGCCGGAGCGCAGCGGAGAGCCGGGACACAGGACCACCGTCCGGGCAGCGTCGTGTTCCTGGATCCCAGGTTTGCGCCGCACCGCTTCGCGCTGCAGCGCGCCCGGGAGGACTTCGCTTCCGTCGGAAACGGTCAGCCAGTTTTCGCCGTCATCCCGGCCGGAGCGCAGCGGAGAGCCGGGACCCTGGACCACCGTCCGGGCAGCGTCGTGTTCGTGGATCCCGGGTCTGGGCCGCTCCGCTTCGCGCTGCAGCGCGCCCGGGATGACTCCGACTAGTGAACCTGGCCGGAAATGTCGGCCCAATCCGGGTTCGCCTTCTCGATGAGCGCGATCTTCCACGCGCGCCGCCAACGCTTGAGGCGCTTCTCGAAGGCGATGGCAACGAGTGGCTCGTCGAACGCCTCTGCGTAAACGAGGCGCATGACTCCGTAGCGCGTCACGAACTTGGAGCCCTGTCCCGTCCAGTGTTCCCAGACACGCCGGCCCGGTTCTCGCGTCACGCCGACATACAGCGTGCCGCGCGGTCCCGACGCCATCACGTACACCCAGTATGGCATGCCGAACCGCCGTGCCGAATGCAGCAGCGTATGAGATCTTGAGGCAATGACGCCACCCAGCGCTGGTTGTGCTCACTCCGCCCCCCATGCGGGGTCGGCCAGTACCTCGGCCGTGTCTTCGCCGAGGCGGGGGGCGGCGCGGCCGGCGAATTGCGGCTGGCCGTCGAGGATCAGGGGAGAACGGACGGAGGGGATGCTGCCGCCCGCCGCCGCCTCGCTGGGCAGGTCGACCTTCATGCCCCGCGCGATCGTCTGCGGGTCGGCAAAGACGTCGCCGATGGTGTTGATGGGACCCGCCGGGACTCCGTCGCGCTCCAGCAAGCCGAGCAGATCGGAGCGGGTGAAGGCGCGGGTCAGGCCCGAGATGCGCGCGCACAGGGCGTCCCGGTGCTTCACGCGCAGGGCGTTGGTCTTGTAGTCCGGGTTGTCCGCCAGCGCCGGCTCGCCCAGGATGCGGCAGAGCTTGGCGTACTGCCCGTCATTGCCGACGGCGACCACCACGTGCCCGTCGGAGACCGGGAAGACCTGGTAGGGCACGATGTTGGGATGCGCGTTGCCCAGCCGTCGCGGTGCCTTGCCTGACACGAGCGCATTCAGAGCCTGGTTGGCGAGGATCGCCACCGTCGCGTCGAACAGCGCCATGTCGACATGCGCGCCCTCCCCCGTCTCGTCGCGCCGGCGCAGGGCGGCGAGGATGCCCACCACCGAATAGAGGCCCGTGAAGATGTCGGAGACGGCCACGCCGACCTTCTGCGGCTCGCCGTCGGGGGCTCCCGTAATGTCCATGATGCCGGCCATGGCCTGGATCATGAAATCGTAGCCGGCCCGCTGGGCATAGGGTCCGGTCTGGCCGAAGCCGGTGATCGAGCAGGTGACCAGGCGCGGGTTGAGCTTGCGCAGGCTGGCATGGTCGAGCCCGTATTTGACGAGCCCGCCGACCTTGAAGTTCTCGACGACGACGTCGGCGTGAAGGGCCAGCCGGCGCACCAGCGCCTGTCCCTCCGGCGTCTCGAAATCCACCGCCACCGAGCGCTTGCCGCGGTTGCAGGAGTGGAAGTAGGCGGCGGAGAGATCGCCTCCATCGGCAGCTTCCACGAAGGGCGGTCCCCAGGTGCGGGTGTCGTCACCCGTGCCGGGGCGCTCGACCTTGACGACGTCGGCGCCGAGATCGGCCAGCGTCTGGCCCACCCATGGCCCGGCGAGGATACGCGCCAGCTCCAGCACGCGGATGCCGTGCAGGGGTGGGATGTCGGCGGCCACGCTGCTCACCGGCAACCTCCGGTCCATTGTTCACGCGCGGCCGGCGTGCTTGGCTCGCCGCCATTGCGACCCGTGATTTCACACGATGATTGCCGATGCGGATCGAGTATGATCCCGCCAAGAGAGCCGCGACCCTGCGCGACCGCGGCATCGACTTCGGCGACGCTGGAGTGGTTTTTCAAAGCCCAACCTACACGGCGCTTGATGATCGGAAAGACTACGGCGAACGCCGGAACCTCACCGTCGGCCACTTGCGGGGTCGGATGGTGATCCTGATCTGGACGGAACGTGACAGCGCGAGGCGCATCATTTCGATGAGGTACGCGAATGGCCGCGAACGAGCCCAATACGGACACCTCCTGGCTGGACCCTGACGAACCGTTGGACCCTGACGAACCGCCGGAACTTGACGACAACTTCTTCGCCCGCGCCGACCGGTACGACGGCGAGCGTTTCGTGAAGCCCGGTCTTGGCCTCGACGGCCTGCCGAAGGTGAAGCTCGAGGACGTTTTCGTCTCGCAGGACGTCGCAGAGGCGATCGCCAGGCTGCCGTGCTGGCAGACCCAGATCGATGCCATCCTGAGAGCTTGGACGGACGGGCGCATCCGCATCGCTCCGCTCCGCGAGCGCGACGGGAGCGGCACGCAGCCCGAGGCGGCCGAATAGACCGTCTCGCGGGAGAGTCGGGCGCCGCTCATCCGGCCCTCAGAAAAACGCCTGCAGGCCGGTCTGGGCCCGACCAAGGATGAGGGCGTGCACGTCGTGCGTGCCCTCGTAGGTGTTGACGGTCTCCAGGTTCTGCGCGTGGCGCATGACGTGGTATTCCTCCTGGATGCCGTTGCCGCCGTGCATGTCGCGGGCCACGCGGGCGATGTCGAGGGCCTTGCCGCAATTGTTGCGCTTGACCAGCGAGATCATCTCCGGAGCGACCTTGCCCTCGTCGAAGAGCCGGCCGACGCGCAGGGAGGCCTGCAGGCCGAGCGCGATCTCCGTCTGCATGTCGGCGAGCTTCTTCTGCACCAGCTGCGTGGCAGCTAACGGCCGGCCGAACTGCTTGCGGTCCAGCGTGTAGGTGCGGGCGCGGTGCCAGCAATCCTCGGCTGCACCCATGACGCCCCACGAGATGCCGTAGCGCGCCCGGTTGAGGCAGCCGAAGGGGCCCTTGAGGCCGGCGACGTTCGGCAGCAGCGCGCTCTCGGGCACGACCACCCCGTCCATGACGATCTCGCCCGTGATCGAGGCCCGCAGGGAGAGCTTGCCGCCGATCTTGGGGGCCGAGAGGCCCTTCATGCCTTTCTCAAGCACGAAGCCGCGGATCTGGTCGTCATGCGCGGGCGACTTCGCCCAGACGACGAAGACGTCGGCGATGGGCGAGTTGGAAATCCACATCTTCGAGCCGGTCAGGCGGTAGCCGTCGGCCACCTTCTCGGCGCGGGTCTTCATGCCGGCAGGGTCGGAGCCCGCGTCGGGCTCGGTGAGGCCGAAGCAGCCGACGAACTCGCCGGTGGCCAGCTTCGGCAGGTACGTCTTGCGCTGCGTCTCGTCGCCATAGGCGTAGATCGGGTACATGACGAGCGAGGATTGCACGCTCATCATCGAGCGGTAGCCGCTGTCCACCCGCTCGATCTCGCGCGCCACGAGGCCGTAGGAGACATAGTTGGCGCCGGCGCAGCCATAGTCGTCGGGCAGCGTCACGCCGAGCAGGCCCAGCGCGCCCATCTCATCGAAGACGGCCCGGTCCGTCTTCTCCTCGCGATAAGCCTCGATGACGCGCGGCAGGAGCTTCTCCTGCGCGAAGTCGCGGGCCGTATCACGGATGAGGCGCTCCTCCTCGGTGAGCTGCTCCTCGAGGAGGAACGGATCCTCCCACGTGAAGGAGGCCGGGGAGGGCTTGTCCTTGGCCTTCGGATTGGCGCTCATCGTGATCTCCTCCGTCCTTCGGGCCGCCTCGCTGTCATCCCCGGCCGGAGCGGCGAAGCCGCGGAGGGGAAGGGGATCCAGGAGCAGGCTTCCCGGTCCCAAGGGAGGCCTGGTCCCCTTCCCGCGCCTTCGGCGCGCCGGGGATGACAGGCTACCCCATGATCTCGAACTGAACGCCTTGCGCCAACGGCACGGTCGTCCCGTAATTGATGGTGTTGGTCGCCCGGCGCATATAGGCCTTCCAGGCGTCGGACCCGGCCTCGCGGCCGCCGCCCGTCTCCTTCTCGCCACCGAAGGCGCCGCCGATCTCTGCGCCGGACGGGCCGATATTGACGTTGGCGATGCCGCAGTCGGAGCCCTCGGCTGAGACGAAGCGCTCGGCCTCGCGCATGTCGAGGGTGAAGATGGAGGACGAGAGCCCGGCTCCTACTGCGTTGTGAAGCGTAATCGCCTCCTCGAAGGTCGCGTACTTCACGACGTAGAGGATGGGCGCGAAGGTCTCGCGCAGCATGGGTCCGGCCTGCGACGGCATCTCGACCAGGGCCGGGGTGGCATAGAAGGCCTTGACGTGGCCATTGACCGCCACGCGCGTCCCGCCCGTCACCTGCGCTCCGGCGGCACGCGCCTCGGCCAGCGCCCGCTCCATGCCGGCGAAAGCCGCAGCGTCGATCAGCGGGCCTACGAGCACGCCGTTCTCGCGCGGATCGCCGACCTTGGCGGAGCCGTAGACGCTGCGCAGCCGCGGCACGATCTGGTCGTAGACGCTCTCGTGCACGATGAGCCGCCGCAGCGTCGTGCAGCGCTGGCCGGCCGTGCCGATGGCGGCGAAGGCGATGGCGCGCAACGCGATGTCGAGGTCGGCGGATGGCGTCACGATGGCGGCATTGTTGCCGCCGAGCTCGAGGATGGCACGGGCGAAGCGACCCGCGAGCTTCGGGCCGACCTGCCGGCCCATGGCGGTGGAGCCGGTCGCCGACAGCACCGGGATCCGCGGATCGTCGACCAGCGCCTCGCCGAGGTCGCGCCCGCCGATCAGCACCTCGTGCAGGCCCTCCGGGATGCCGCCGAACCTCTCGCCCGCCTTCTTCACGATGGCGGCGACGGCCAGCGCCGTGAGCGGCGTCTTCTCGGACGGCTTCCAGACGACGGGATCGCCGCAGACGAAGGCGAGCGCGGCATTCCACGACCACACCGCGACGGGGAAGTTGAATGCGGTGATGACGCCGCAGGGCCCCAGCGGATGCCAGGTCTCCATCATGCGGTGGTCCGGGCGCTCGGTGGCGATGGTGAGGCCGAAGAGCTGGCGGGAGAGGCCGACCGCGTAGTCGCAGATGTCGATCATCTCCTGGACCTCGCCGAGGCCCTCGGAAACGATCTTGCCCGCTTCCAGCGTCACCAGCATGCCGAGATCGCTCTTTGCGGTGCGCAGTTCCTCGCCGATCAGGCGGACAAACTCGCCGCGCCGTGGGGCGGGGACGGCGCGCCACTCGCGAAACGCCGCCGCGGCGCGACCGACCGCATCCTTCACTCCGGCGGCCGTCGTGGTCCGCACCTCGGCAACGAGTTCGCCTGTGATCGGGGAGTGGGCGGGCAGGCCGCTCCAGCCAAAGGCGTCCGCGGGGACGCCGAGGCGGTCGAGGATGGCGCGGGCATCGGCGGCTGCTGTCATGTCGGTCCGGTCTCGTGGCGTGCGGGGATGCCCCGCACGGGTCATGTCGGGCGGCGTCAGGAAACGCCAAGGACGTCCCGGTTGCAAACGAGAAGTTCTCACGAGATCATGACGTACGCTCATGATCTCGCCGCGCCTCGTCCCCAGCCTCGGCGCGCTGCAGGCCTTCGAGGCCTCGGCGCGACACCTCAGCTTCACCCGGGCTGCCGAGGAACTGCGCCTGACGCAGGGCGCCGTCAGCAGGCAGGTCGCGGCGCTCGAGACGCAGCTTTCTGTGCCTCTGTTCGAGAGGGTGCGCCAGCGCATCGTGCTGACGCCGGCCGGGTCCGCCTATGCGGCGGAGGTGCGCGACATCCTCGGCCGACTGGCCGCGGCGACGCTCTCCACCATGGCCTTCAAGACGACGGGCGGGACGCTGTCGCTCGCCGTGCTGCCCACTTTCGGCACGCGCTGGCTGATCCCGCGCCTGCCGCGGTTCTTCCAGAAGCACCCGGAGGTGACGATCAATTTTGCTACCCGCATCCTGCCCTTCGACTTCGCGCGAGAACCGTTCGACGCCGGCATCCATTTCGGCAATCCCGACTGGCCCGGGGCCGTGTTCTACCGGCTCATGGGCGAATCCATCGTCCCGGTCTCCAGTCCTGCCCTTCTCCAGCGCCTCGCCATTGCCGAGCCGAAGGACGTGCTCAGGGCGCCCCTGCTGCAGCAGGCGACCCGTCCCCGGGCCTGGGGCGAATGGCTGGCCGCCCAGGGCCTCGATCCCGCGTCGGGGCGGGCCGGGCCGAGCTTCGAGCAGTTCGCCATGGTGGCGCAGGCGGCTGTCGCGGGCCTCGGCATGGCCATCGTCCCGCGTTTCCTGGTGGAGGAGGAACTGGCCAGCGGCCAGCTGGTCCAGCCCTTCGCCCGCCCCGTCGAGAGCGGCCAGGCTTACTGGCTCGTCTACCCCGAGAACCGGGCCGACCGCCCCGCCCTCACCGCCTTCCGCGACTGGCTGCTGGAGGAATGCCGCAGGCCGGAGGCGTGATGACCGCCCTTCCCTGCAAAGACGCGGGAGCCGCTGGAAACCCTCTCCCGCGAAGCGGGGGAGGGACAGGGAGGGGGGAAGGCGCAGCGCTGCAGAACAGGCTAACGGCGCCCCCTCTGTCCGTTTCACGGACATCTCCCCCGCGAGCGGGGGAGAGTTTCGGGCATGGCACAGCAAGCTGGAGAAGTGAGTGTCTCCGGGCACCGCGGCCAAGGCTCAGGAGCCGCTGGAAACCCTCTCCCGCGAAGCGGGGGAGGGACAGGGAGGGGGGAAGGCGCAGCGCTGCAGAATAGGCTAACCGCCCCTCTGTCCGTTTCACGGACATCTCCTCCGCGAGCGGGGGAGAGTTTCGGGCATGGCACAGCAAGCTGGAGAAGTGAGTGTCTCCGGGCACCGCGGCCAAGGCTCAGGAGCCGCTGGAAACCCTCTCCCGCGAAGCGGGGGAGGGACAGGGAGGGGGAAGGCGCAGCGCTGCAGAACAGGCCAACGGCGCCCCCTCTGTCTGTTTAACGGACATCTCCCCCGCGAGCGGGGGAGAGTTTCGGGTATGGCGGCGGGTGGGGACGCGCCGAGCGCCCGTTGCTGGCCAGACACAGGGCCATCTCTCACCTCAGAAGGCAGGGCTGGATCCCCTTCCCGCGCCTTCGGCGCGCCGGGGATGACAAGGCAATGATCCCTCCGGCCTCCCTTCCCGGCCTGCTGCCCAGACCGCCGGGGATGACAGCGCTCAGCACTCCACGACGTTCACCGCGAGGCCGCCGAGGCTCGTTTCCTTGTATTTGGAGCGCATGTCCTCGCCGGTCTGGCGCATCGTCTCGATGACGGCGTCGAGGGGGACGAGGTGGCTGCCGTCGCCCATCAAAGCCAGGCGGGCCGCGTTGATCGCCTTCACGGCTCCCATGGTGTTGCGCTCGATGCAGGGCACCTGGACGAGGCCGCGGATCGGGTCGCAGGTGAGGCCGAGATTGTGCTCCATGCCGATCTCGGCGGCGTTCTCGACCTGCTCGTTGGTGCCGCCGAGAACGGCCGCCAGCGCTCCCGCCGCCATGGAGCACGCCACCCCGACCTCGCCCTGGCACCCCATTTCGGCAGCCGAGATGGAGGCGCGCTTCTTGTAGAGCGTACCGATGGCGGCTGCGGTCAGCAGGAAGATGCGGCTGCCCGCGCGAATGCGTCCGGCCGGGGCGCAGAACGTCTCCCAGTACTTCAGCACCGAGGGGATGACGCCTGCGGCGCCGTTTGTCGGCGCGGTGACGACGCGCCCGCCTGCTGCGTTCTCCTCGTTCACCGCGAGCGCGTAGAGGCTGACCCAGTCGAGCACGCGCAGCGGATCGTCGGAGATGCGCGTCGTGAGATCCCGGTAGAGGCCGGCGGCGCGGCGCTTCACCTTGAGGCCGCCGGGCAGGATACCGTCCTGCGCGCAGCCGCGGTCGATGGAGGCCATCATGGCGTCGCGCACGCGGTCGAGGAAGTCGAAGGTCTGCTCCTGCGGGCGCCAGGCGGCCTCGTTGGCCAGCATCAGCTCGGCGATGGAGAGCCCGTAGCGCCGGGCCGAGTCGAGCAGCTCGACCGCCGAGTGGAAGGGATGAGGCAGCACGACGTCGGTGCCGGTGGCATCGGCATCCGACTGCTCGCCCTCGCGCACGATGAAGCCGCCGCCGGTCGAGTACCACGTCTGCGCCGCGACCTCCGCCTCCCCTGCGAAAGCCGTGAAGCGCATGCCGTTGGGGTGGGCGGGCAGGAACTCGCCCATACGGAAAACGAGGTCGTCGGCTTCCGCGAAGGCCACGGCCCGGCCGCCGGCGACGGGCAGCAGGCGGCGCGTGCGCACCTGCTCGACCATGGCCTCGATGTCGTCGGGAGGGACGGTCTCGGGCTCCCAGCCCTGCAGGCCGACGAGCACCGCGCGGTCGGTGCAATGGCCCTTGCCGGTCAGGGCCAGTGAACCGAAGAGCTCGGCGCGGACCCTGTCGTAGGGGACGCCGCTGTCGACGAGCCACCGGGCGAAGCGGCAGGCCGCGCGCATGGGGCCGACGGTGTGCGAGCTCGACGGGCCGATGCCGATGGTGAACAGGTCGGCGACGCTGATCGGGATTTCGGCCGGCTTGTGGGCCGGCACGGTCTGCGTCTCGGGGTCGAGCATGGGCCACCTCGCGGCGGCGATGGTGCGCCGCCCTGCCGCACCATAGCGCCATGCGCTGGCGCGCGCTGCTGGCCCGAAAACGACCGGGCCGTTGCCGCGGGCGGCGTTGACCCGGCGCCCGGCGTGGCCTCCTATGCGCGGCGAACATCAACACGGAAGACCGACATGAAGCAGGCGTGGCGCTGGTTCGGCCCCAAGGACCCCGTGAGCCTCGACGACATCCGGCAGGCGGGAGCGACGGACATCGTCACCGCGCTGCACGATTTCGCGCCCGGACAGGTGTGGACGCGCAAGGCCGTTGCTGAGCGCAAATCCATCATCGAGACCACGCCGCCCGGCCGCACCCCGCTCGCCTGGTCGGTGGTGGAGAGCATCCCGGTCCCCGACGACGTCAAGCGCAAGGGCAAGGCCGCCCGCCAGTCCATCGAGGGCTGGATCGAGAGCCTCTCGGCGGTGGCCGCGGAGGGCGTGCGCACCGTCTGCTACAATTTCATGCCGGTGCTCGACTGGACGCGCACCGACCTCGACTGGCCGCTGCCGACCGGCGCCACGGCGCTCCGCTTCGACAATGACCGCTTCGCCGCATTCGACCTCTACATCCTGAAGCGCCCCGGCGCGGAGCGGGACTGGGACGACGCATCGAAGGCACGCGCCCGCACGGTCCTCGACGGCATGAGCCAGGACGAGGTGGACACGCTGACGCGCACCCTCGCCGCGGGCCTGCCGGGCACGACGACGGACGCGCTCGACCTCGACGCTTTCCGCGCCCGCATCGCCGAGTATGCCGGCATGGACGCGGCCGCCGCCCGCCGGCACGCCATCGAGTTCCTGGAGGAGGTGGCCCCCGTCGCCCAGTCGCTCGGCGTCCGCCTGACGCTGCATCCCGACGATCCGCCGCGGCCGCTGCTCGGCCTGCCGCGCATCGCCTCGACGGCGGAGGACTACGCCGCCCTGTTCGACGCCGTGCCGGTGGAGGCCAACGGCATGTGCTTTTGCACCGGCAGCCTCGGCGTGCGGCCGGACAACGACCTCGTCGGCATCATCGAGCGCTTCGGCCCGCGCATCGGCTTCGTCCACCTGCGCGCCACCAAGCGCGAGGCCGACCCGCTGAGCTTCCACGAGGCCGCCCATCTCGACGGCGACGTCGACATGGTCGCGGTGATCGCGGCGCTGACGAAGGTGAACCGCTCGCGCAAGCCCGGCGACGCCATTCCGTTCCGCCCCGATCATGGCCACCGCATGCTGGACGACCTCTCCAAGGTGACCAACCCCGGCTATTCCGCCATCGGCCGCCTGAAGGGCCTGGCCGAGCTGCGCGGCATCATGCGGGCCGTGGAGCAGCTGGCGTAGACAGGCTCGGACCGCGCGTCTTCCGACGGGCTTCCGGACTGCGGGTCTGAAGACCCGCGGTCCGGTGTCATCCCGGCCGGAGCGAAGCGAAGAGCCGGGATCCAGGACCTCCTGTCGCCGTGGTCCTGGATCCCGGGTCTGCACCGCACCGCTGCGCTCTGCGGCGCGCCGGGATGACAGGCCGGCGCCTACTCCACCCGCACGCTCACACTGTCCGTCGCGCCCGTCGAGTCCACCACTGAGACGCGCGCGAAGCCGGCACCGTCGGGTTGCCATGAGGCCTGGCGGCGCGCCTCGGCCTCGCCGACCGGGCGGCCGTTGACGAGCCAGGTGAGCGGCGGCACCCCGCCCTGCGCCTTCATAGCGAGAGGCGAGGAGTCGCCCGCGGAGGCGGTGACGCCGAGGTCGATGCGGGCACCATCCGGCGGATAGGCGATGCGCAGCGTCGAGGTCGCAGTGGCCGCGATCGTCTTGGGCGCGTCCGTGCGGCGGTGGCGGAGCGTTGGGGGAAGCGTCGCGGTCGAGGCGAAGATCACGTCCCTGGGCGGCGGGATCGGCTCGGGCTCGCCTCCATAGCGGGCGAAGGCGTCGAATACGATCGGCGCCGCGACCTGCCGGCCAATCAGCCCGGGCACGGCCGCTCCGTCGGGCCTGCCGACCCACACCGCCACGGTAATCCGCTTGTCGAAGCCCACCGCCCACGCGTCGCGGTAGCCGTAGGAGGTCCCGGTCTTGAAGGCGATGCGGCCGGCCGGCGCGTTCGCGGGAGGCGGGGCTCCTCGGAGAATGTCGAACACGTACCAGGCCGCGACCGGCTCGGCGATGCGCTGGCCGGAGGCGGCCTGTGCCGGAGCATCCGCGGTCCGTATGAGGTCCGGCACGTCTCCGCCCCGGGCAAGGCCGGCGTACAGCCGGGCGAGATCGGCGAGGCGGATGCCGAGCCCGCCCAGCGCAACGGCGAGCCCGGGCGGCGCCTCCTTCGGCATCTCGATCTCCGCCCCGGCATTGTGCAGGCGGGCGAGGAAGCGCGGCGCGCCGACATCGGCCAGCAGTTCGACAGCGGGCACGTTCAGCGACAGCTGCAACGCCCGCCGGGCAGTTACCGTGCCCTGGAAGGAGAGATCGAAATTCTCCGGCTGGTAGAGCCCGAAGCGCGACGGGCGGTCCTCGAGGATGGTCTCGGGATGGGCGAGCCCGTTCTCGAAGGCCAGCGCATAGATGAAGGGCTTCAGCGCCGAGCCCGGCGAACGGATGGCGTCCGTCATGTCGACCGCGCCAGCGCGCTCGGCAGACAGGTAGTCGAGCCCGCCCACCTCGGCGCGCACGGCCCCGGTCGCGTTGTCGATCACCATCAGCGCGGCCGAGAGCCGGGGGCCCAGGGGGGCGACGCGCTCGCGCACGAGCTGCTCCATGCTGGCCTGCAGGCGGGCATCGATGGCGAGGCGATGGATCCGCGTCGATGGGTCGGCGCGCACCGCCTCCTCGGCCGCGTGGGCGGCGAGCATCGGCACGGGCCGGCGCGCCTCCGGCACCGGCTCGGCCTTGCCGGCCTCGGCATCCGCGCGGGTGATGACGCCGGCTTCGGCAGCCCGGTCGAGCACGCGGTCGCGGGCAGCGCGCGCCCTCGCAAGGTAGCGGTCCGGGCGGCGTGTCTCCGGGCTTTGCGGCAAAGCGACGAGCAGCGCCGCCTCGCCCAGGGTCAGGCGCTTCGGCTCCTTGCCGAAATAGGCGAAGGAGGCTGCCCGGACCCCCTCCAGATTGCCGCCATAGGGCGCCAGGGTGACGTAGAGGTCCAGGATCTCCTGCTTGGAGAAACGCCGCTCCAACTGCACGGCCCGCACCGCCTGGCGAAGCTTCGCCTCCGGCGTGCGGTCGTCCTGAGGCTCCAGCAGGCGCGCGACCTGCATGGTCAGCGTGGAGCCTCCGGAGACGACGCGGCCATGCGTCAACGCCTGACCGGCGGCCCGGAGCATCGCCAGCGGGTCGACGCCCGGGTGCGACCGGAAGCGCCGGTCCTCGTAGGCGGCGAGCATGGAAAGGTATCGGCCGTCGACGTCCTGCGCCGCCAGCGGCAGGCGCCAGCGGCCGTCCTCCGTGGTGAAGGCGCGCAGCAGGCGGCCCTCCCGGTCGAGCACCACCGTCGAGCCCTGCGGCACGCGCGACAGGTCGGGCGGTCCCAGCGCATCGACGTAGCGGGAGAGAGCGACACCGGCTCCGGCCAGCGCGACCACGGCGCAAAGCAGTGCACCGGCAGCGAGGCGAGGCAGAAGTGAGCGAGGCCGGTCAGCCATGTGTCATCCCCGGCCGGAGCCGCGCAGCGGCGGAGGGGAAGGGGATCCAGAAAGCCACAGCGAACAGGCCTGGATCCCCTTCCCGGCCTGCTCCGCAGGCCGCCGGGGATGACAGGCTCGCTTCAATGTGCCCGGGAGGACACTTGCTTCGCTTCGCTCGCAACGACGACGGAGGTGCATTCGCCCCTCCCTACTTGGCCGCAGTCACCTCGACCGTGCCGTAGGCGGTGCGGCCGAAGCGTTCGGGGCGGTACATGTCCTCGACCGTCGCGGGGGGCTGCACGTAGCGGCCGGGCGAGACGGCGCGGACCATGTAGGCCAGCGTGAACATCGCTGGCTGGCTGGAGTCGCGGTCGATGGCGGCGACGAAGCGGTCGTCGCGGTACTCGGTCGCGGCAGGCTCGACGTCCTTCTTCAGCCAGTCGAACGCGCCCACCGTGCCGCTGTCGACAAGGTTGGGGTTGTCGATTTCCAGCCCCGCCGGCAGCTGGTCGACGAGCACGATGCGGGCCCACTTGGCCTCCGGTTCGGTGACCTTCAGCACCACGACCATGCGGTCGTTCTGCCTGACCTGCGAGGGGTCCACCTGCTTGCCGTCGAGTTTGTAGAAACTCCGCTCGAGGGCATAGCCCTGCGACGCCGCCGGCTCCTGCGTCATGGGATGGCCGGAGGTGGTCAGCACGACCTGGGCCGTCGACTGCCCGCCATTGCCGATCACCACCTGCCGGCTGTCGAGAGCCTGCGCCCTGAACGTGCGGTAGAGGGCGCCGGGCTGGCGGACGCCATCGAGCGTGATGGCCATGGCCTCGGCATCCTTCGACAGCGAGGCCGCGGCCAGCACCATCCAGGTGTTCTCCTGCGTGCTGGTGTGGGTGCCGCCCGGCCCCGGCGTGGCGCCGCGCGCGTCCTCGACCACGGCACTCGCCTTGACGAGCTGGTCGCGCGAGGCGTTGGACTCCGCCGCCAGCGCCAGGATCCCGGCGCCGTCGCGAAGCCTGGACCCATAGTCGGCGCGCGAGACGCGATCGTCCTTCACGCCCTGGATGCCCTGAAGGGCGGCGGCGAAGGCCGCCTGCGCCCGCCCCTTGTCGCCGAGCAGCGCGAGCGCCGCGCCGATCTGCGCCTTTGCCAGCGACGAGCCGAAATTGGCCAGCTTGGTGTCGGCGAGGTATCGCAGATCGCCCATGACGGGCCGGCCGTTTCTGGCCAGCACGTAAATGCCGTAGGCGAGGTCCTGCCCCTTGCCGGCCTCCACATCCGTGGCGTTCGAGACGCTGTTGCGGATGCGGTCGAGAGCCATGTCGAAGGCCCGCTGCGGCACGGCGAAGCCGCGTTCGCGGGCCCGGGTCAGGAAGTCGGTGACGAAGCTGTCGAGCCAGAGGTCGTCCGTTCCCCCGACCGTCCAGAGGCCGAAGGAGCCGCTGGAGTCCTGACGGGCGAGAACGCGCTCGATCGTGTCGCGCACGCGCTCGTCGACCTTGTCGTCGATGTTGAGCGACTCGATGGCCGCCAGCCGGTTCACATAGAGGAGCGGCATGGCGCGGCTGACCAACTGCTCCGAACAGCCGAACGGGTAGCGGTCGAGCGCCTGCAGCAGCGCCGGCACGTCGAGCGCGCCGAAAGGCGAGGCGGCGACGGAGACGCCGCCCGAGGCCGGCAAATAGTCCGCGAGCAGGTCGGAGGAGACCGTCACCGTCTCGCCCGGAGCGAGGTTGCGCACGGTCCGGCGGTAGAGCGTCGGCGATCCCGGCTGCACGCCGAGCACGAAGCTCTGCCCGGCATCGATGCCTTGCCCGGTCAGGCGCAGGTCGAACTGCGCCGTGCCGATGCCCGCCGCCGTCACCGGGATGGTGAGCTGCGCCTTGCCGTTGGCGTCGAGCCGCAGCGTGCTGCGCGCCGCCGAGGCGGGGATGACGACGGGGCCGCGCACGTCGAGGTCGACGGTATAGTCGCCTGCCGGGCCCTCGACATTGTCCACCTGCAGGAAAAAGCGGGACTGGTCGCCCAGGTTGAGGAAGCGCGGCAGCGTGCCCTGAACCACCACCGGATCGCGGATGACGACCTCGCTGTCGGAGCTGCCGGCGCGGCCCTTGGTCCACGCGACCGCCATCACGCGGACGCTGCCGTTGAAGGCCGGGATGTCGAAGGAGACATTGGCCTTGCCGTCCGGCCCGACCTTCACCACGCCGGAGTACCGCGCCAGCGGAGCCTGCGTCGGAGGCGAGGCGTCGCCGGACAGGCCTGCCTCGTCGCCGCCGGAGCGAATGGCGCCACGCGTGCCCTGCATGCCGTCGATCAGGTATCCGTAGAGGTCGCGGATCTCGGCGCCGAGCTGGCGCTGGCCGAAGAAGTACGCGGCCGGCTGCGGCGTCTCGTACTTGGTGAGGTTGAGGATGCCCACGTCCACGGCCGCGACCGTGACATAGGCCTCCTCGCCCCGGGCGAGGCCGGCAACGGCGACGGGGAGCTCCAGCGTGCCGCGCGGCCTGATCTTGGCAGGCCCTGCGATCGAGACCGAAAGCTTGTGCTTCGGTTCGTCCACCGCGAACCAGGCGACGCCGAGGGCGCGGCCGGGCATGCGCTTCGCCGCCTGGTCGAGCGGCCGGTGCGCCAGGGCAACGACATAGGCGCCGGCGCCCCAGCCGCCCTTCACGGGCACCTGAACCGTGTTGTCACCGGCCTTCAGGTCGACGACGCGCAGGTCCTGGACGCGGTCGGACACAATGGCGATGGTGGCCTTGCCGGCGAAGCGCGGCGCCATCCTGAGGGTCATCGTGTCGCCGTCGGCGTAGGCGGCCTTGTCCAGGGACACGTCGAGCATGTCGGGCGTCTCGGCGGTGGCCGTGCCGGCCCAGCCCACCTCGAAGTCGACGCTGGTGTCGCCGGCCTCGCCGCCGCCGCGCACCTCGAGGCGATAGGCGCCCCACTCAACCGAAGTGGCAATGCGGGCGGGCGCGTCCGGTCCGATGTCGATGGTGCCGTCTGCCACGCGGCGGCTGGACTTCACGGCCTCGAACGACCAGCGGCCGTCCTGGTTGAACCACTGGTAGCGCTGGTCGATGCGGTACAGCGTCCACGGCGTCGCAGTCCTGGCGAGGCGCTGGCCTTCGGGCGAGGCGTAGACCACGTCGAAGGTGGCCGTGCCGCCCTGGCCGAGGTCGCCGAAGAGCTTCTTGACGCCGACCACCGGCCCCCGCGGCCGGATGGGAAGCGTCACCGAGCGCTCGACGGCGCGGCCTCCCGTCTCTCCGACGCGCAGCGTGATCTTCGCCTCGATCGGCTTGGGCGCCGTGACCTCGGGCAGGGTGACGACCGCAGTCGCGAGGCCCTTGGCGTCCGTGACCGGCGGGTCCTCCACCTCGGCGGACACGGCCTCGAAGGCCTCGTCCTGCAGGCCGACCTGGTAGCCCTCGAGCCCGGGAACGGCCGGTCCCGTCGCCGCCTGCACCGTGTACTCGCCGGAGACGTCGAGGTCGGCGCCCGGCGCGCCGTAGAGATAGCGGGCGGCGATGTCGATCCGGGCGGGCTCGCCCGCTCCCAGCGACTTGTCCTTCGGCGTCAGCGTGACATCGAGACGCTCGGGCACGTAGTCCTCGACGAGGAAGCTCGTCTCGCCGATGGATGCACCCTTGGGGTCGGCGTAGGCGAGCACCCTCCACGTTCCCCGCGATGCACCGCTCAGGAGCGGAACCGACAGGGCGCGACCGCCGAGGCCCTGGTCCTCGACGGCGGTGCGCTTGTACTCGACGCCGTCCGGTCGCTTGACGACGAGGGTCAGGGGCAAGGCGGAGACGGCCTGCCCGACGGGATCGCGCAGCAGCGCGGTGACGAACACCGTCTCGCCCGAGCGATAGACGCCCCGCTCCGTGTAGAGGAATGCGTCGAGACCCTTCGGCGCGACGCGGCCTTTCACGCCGCGATCGGTGAGGTCGAAGGCAGCGGTGCCGAGGTCGAGGAAGCCGTAGTCGCCGCTGGAATCCGTCGCGACGACGAGCCCCGGCGCGAGGCCTCCCGCGCCGCGGGCGAGGCCGGGATCAAAGGCGGCATGGCCCGTGCCGTCCGTCGGCTTCGTCGCGAGAATCTCGTTGTTGCGGGCGAAGAGGCGGATCTCGACGTCCTTGAGCGGTTCTGCGCTGGCGAGCGAACGCACCAGAACGTGCACGCCGTCGTCGCCGGCCATGGCGGTGAGGCCGAGATCCGAGACGACGAACCACTGCGTGGCCTGGAGGGCGTAGTCGACATCCTCCTCGCCATCGCCGCTGTCGTCGGACGTGCCGGATGCGGAGTTCCCGGTGCCGGTGGCCTTCGCCAGCATGACGTAGACGCCGGGCTCCATCTTCCCGACCGCCTCGCTGACGGGAAAGGCGGTGACCACGTCCTTGTTGAGGTCGTTCTTCACCGAGAGGGTGCCGGACCAGATCTTCTGGCCGCTTTCATTGGTGAAGGTGCGGGCGGAGTAGCCGCCGAGCTGCTGCAGGAACTCGCCGCGCACGGCGGAAATCAAATTGCGGTCGCCGACACGAAACACGGAGACGTCGACACTCGGCGTGTTCACCGAGACGACCGGGATGCCCTCCTGGCCTGTGCGGGGCAGAACATAGTTCTTGCCGGTAAAGCGCACCTGGGGCGAGCGGTCGCGGACATAGATCTCGTAGTCGGCCGCCTTCAGGAGGGTTTCGCCGACCGACGAGGGCAGGCCCTGGCGCAGCACGATGGCATAGCGCTCGCCGTGCTTCAACCCGTCGACGCAGAGCTGCTGGTCCTCGGCGGAGATGGCGGCGTTGGCCGTGCCGGAGACGGCCACGTAGGGCGCGAAATCCACCTTGCCGCGTGCCAGCGGATCGGAAAACTGGAAGCAGACGCGCGGTGCGGCGCTGTCGGAATCGACCTTGTAGTCGGTGATGCGGAAGCCGTGCTGCTCGCGCAGTGCCTCGTAGACTGAGCGCACGCCGCTGTCGTCGGTCAGGGCAAGGCTGGCGCGGTACGCGTCGAGCGACGGGCGCCAGACCTCCCGCGCCGCGTAGGTCTCGCCGAGCACGGCAAGCGCCGTGGCTTCCTCCGGGCGGGATGTGGCCCGCTGGTAGGCGGCGTAGGCGGCGACGCTGGCGCGCTCGCGCAACTGCCAGCGCTCGGTGGAATCCTTGGGCTCGACCGCGAGCGCGGCACGGGCATAGCCGAGCCACGCGGATGCGTCCTTGCCGTCCGCGCCGACGGCGGCACCATAGAGGGTGAGCGCCTGGCGGACGTTGCGTCGGGTGATGGCCGTCGCCGCGTCGGCCCGCAGCTGGGCCGCCGCCTTGCCCTGGAGCGTCGCCGGGGCCTCCTTGCGCAGGCTCGCCTCCAGGCGGACGCTGTCGCTCAGCAGGTCGTCGCGGACGAAGGACTTCTGGGCCTGCGCGCCCGCGCCCCCCGCCATCGCGAGGAGCCCGAGGAGCGGGACGAGGGCGAGGGCGAGCGACCGAAGAGTCCAGCGCATCGACAGGCTCCGGCATTGACGGGGCCGCAACCCTAGCACTCCGTTTTGACACCGCAACGTGCGAGCGCACACGCCCTTTGCCTCGACCGCAAAGAGAGTTTCTGCAACATTCCCAAAGCTCCGGGGCGGAACGGCGCGCTTCAGCCCGTCCGCCGGAGTAGACCAGCGCGTGGCTGCGCCCGTGGAGCCCGAATGCCCGATCTTCGCCGTGCCGCCACCGCAACCGCCCTGCTGATGATGGCGGCCTGCGCCACCCTGTCCCCGGCTGGCGCGCAGACGCCGGCGCCCGCCGGCGCGGCGCAGCCCGATCCCGTCTTCGCGGCGGCCCAGAAGGCATTTGAGGCCCTGTCCGACGCCGAGCGGAAGGCAATACAGGACGACCTCGTCTGGGCGACCGACTTTCGCGGCGGCACATCGGGGTCTTTCGGGCCGCTGACCTTCCGGGCCGTCAGTGCCTTCCAGAAACAGACGGGCGCGACGGTAGACGGCAACCTGAAGCCCGAGCAGCGCGCCACCATTGCCGCCGCGGCCGGCAAGGCGCGGGCGTCTGCCAAGTTCTCGGTGGTCGTCGACGGCAAGACCGGCGTGCGCATCGGCGTGCCGCAGCGCCCGCTGGCGCGGACGATGGCAGGCGCGACGGGAACGCGCTGGGCCAGCGCCGACAATGCCATCTCGCTGGAGACAGGCGTCGAGAACGGCACGCCGCTCGCTGCCCTCTTCGATCGCTTCAACGCTCCGGCGCCGAACCGGAAGGTCACGTACAAGCTGCTGCGGCCCGACTGGTTCGTGGTGACGGCCGACACCGCGGGACAGCGGACCTATGTGCGCTACGCCGCGGTCGGGCAGGCCCTGAAGGGCTTCGTCTTCTCCTACCCGATCTCCGGCGGGCCGGAGTTCGACAGGCTGGCCGTTGCCATCGCCAACAGCTTCGATCCGGATCCGGCGCAGGGCGGCGCGGTGGCGGCATCATCACCCCCGCAGCAGGGCGCGTCCGCCCAGCCGGTTACGCCGGCGGCGGCGCAGCGGGGCCTCCCCGGCGGTTCGGGCCTGATCGCGACGGGCGTCGCCATCGCGCCCGGCAAGGTGCTGACGACGGCATCCGTGGCGGGTTGCGCGACGATCAACGCCGCGACGCTTCCAGCCAAGGTCGCCGCTTCCGACAAGGATGCCGGCCTCGCGGTGCTCGATGTGGCCGGCCTCAAGGCCAGGCCGGCCGCCCTGATGCCCGGCGGTGCGGCCGAAGGCGCTTCGCTGGTGGTCATCGGGTTCGCGGAGCAAAGACAAGGCGCCCCGCAACTCGTCGTGGCGCCTGGAGAGGCGCGTGTTCCGCAGGGCAGCGGCACCCTGCGTGTCTTCGCGCCCCTGCAGCACGGAGCGGCCGGGAGCCTCGTGCTCGACCGGCAGGGCGGGCTGGCGGGGGTCGTCTCGGGTACCGCGCAGGAGCCGCGCCTCGTGGCCGGGATCACGCCCGCGGCAAGCTGGCCCGTCGTGAAGACGGATGCCGTGGCGCGCCTCCTTCAACAGGCGGGAACGAACCTGACGCCCGGCTCTCCGCCGTCGGCCTCCCTCAGCGCCGGCGACCTCGCGCAGGCGCTGAAGTTCAGCCTCGTCGCCGTGACCTGCGGCGGCTGATCAGCCATCCGTCCTTGCGAGGAGCGCAGCGACGCTTCGCTGCGCTCGCAATGACGTCGTTCAGCGGCGGTCCTAGCCGTTGAACACCACCGTGCGGTGCCCGTTCAAGATAACGCGGTCGTCGAGATGGTCGGCGAGCGCGCGGGCCAGCACCCGGCGCTCGATATCGCGGCCCTTGCGAACGAGGTCGTCGGGCGAGTCACGGTGCGTGATGCGCTCGACGTCCTGCTCGATGATCGGGCCCTCGTCGAGATCCGACGTGACGTAGTGGGCCGTCGCACCGATCAGCTTCACGCCGCGCTCATGGGCCTGGTGGTAGGGCTTGGCGCCCTTGAAGCCCGGCAGGAACGAGTGGTGGATGTTGATGCACTTGCCCGAGAGCTTCGCGGCGAGGCCGTCCGACAGCACCTGCATGTAGCGCGCGAGCACGACGACCTCGGCCCCCGACGCCTTCACCACCTCCCAGAGCTGCTGCTCCTGCTCCAGCTTGGTCTGCTTGGTGACCGGCAGGTAATGGAAGGGCGCATCGCCGAACTCGATGTGGGAGTAGGTCTCGCGCGGGTAGTTGGCGACGATCCCGACCACGTCCATCGGCATCTCGCCGATGCGCTGCCGGTACAGCAGGTCGACCAGGCAGTGATCGAAGCGGGAGACGAGGAGAAGTACCTTCCGCTTCTCGCCGCGCGAGCGCAGCGTCCAGTCCATGCCCAGGCGCTCGCCCACCGGCCTGAAGGCGCCGCGCAGATCCTCCACCGTCCGCGTGCCCTCGACCGGATTGAAGACGACGCGCATGAAGAAGCGGTCCGTCTCGACGTCGTCGAACTGCTGCGCATCGAGGATGTTGCAGCCCTGCTCGAAGAGCAGCGTCGAGACGGCCGAAACGATACCCGGCCGGTTGGGGCAGGAGAGCTTCAGGACATAGGCATCGGGCGTCTGCGGCATCGGCGGCTCCGGGCGGAGTGGTGACTTCTCAGGCCACAGTTTCCGCACTGCAGCAAGAGTGTCTGTCCCGGATCCGGCTGCCACTTTCCAGCAAAGGCGCCTTGCCCGGGGCCTTTCAGGCCTTCAGGCCGCCGGCCTTCTCGACGAAGGCCGCGATCTCGGCCACGCCGATGCCTTCGCGCGTGTTGGCCATGACGAAGGGCCTGTCGCGCCGCATCGTCCTGGCGTCCCGCTCCATGACCTCGAGGCTGGCGCCGACGAAGGGCGCGAGGTCGATCTTGTTGATGACGAGAAGGTCCGACCGCGTGATGCCCGGGCCGCCCTTGCGTGGGATCTTCTCGCCGCCGGACACGTCGATGACGTAGATCGTGATGTCGGCGAGCTCGGGCGAGAAGGTTGCGGCGAGATTGTCGCCGCCGGACTCGATGAGCACGAGATCGAGATTCGGGAAACGCCGGTTCATCGCGTCCACGGCGGCCAGGTTGAGCGAGCAGTCCTCGCGGATGGCGGTATGCGGGCATCCGCCCGTCTCGACGCCCATGATGCGCTCCTCCGGCAGCGCGCCGGCGACCGTCAGGAGGCGGGCATCCTCCTTCGTGTAGATGTCGTTGGTGATGGCGGCGATGTCGTAGACGTCCCGGAAGCGCTTGCAGAGCTGCTCCATCAGCGCCGTCTTGCCGGAGCCGACTGGGCCGCCGATGCCGACGCGGAGGGGACCGTGGGACGATCGGGTCATGAGCGGAACAGCCTCGTATACTGGGTTTCGTGGCGCAGCGACGCGATGTCGGACCGGAAGGACGCGCCACCGAGCTCGTCGAGCGTGGCTGCTTCCGCCTCGCGCGCGACGGCGGCGACGACAGGCATGAGCGCGGCCATGATGCGCTGCCCGTCCGTCTGGCCGATCGGCCCAAGCCTCACGGCGGCCGAGACGAGGTTGCCGGAAAATCCGGTGAGATAGGCGCGCAGGGTCGCATCCAGCGGCACGCCATGGCCGGCGGCCAGCACGCCGACGGCAACGGGATAGGCGACGTCGCCGTCCCAGGCGCGGGAGAGCAGGTCGAGGGCCGGCACGGCCCAGGCCGAGCGCGCGGCGGCGACGAAGGCGTTGCCCTGCGCCGTCGCCTCCAGATGGCGCTCGGCCGAGGGCTGCAGGGCAACGGCCAGCTCGGCGATCTCGGCGAGGGTGTCGGCGGCATCGTCGCGGACGGCGCGCCAGGCGTGGGCGAGCAGGATGGCGTCGTTGCGCCCGGACGCCTTCTCGACCAGGTCGATGATCCAGTCGCGCGCCGTCGCGGCGTCGCGGACGTCCCCGGCCTCCACCGCCCATTCCAGGCCGTGCGAGTAGGCAAAGCCCCCGACCGGGAAGGCCGGCGACAGCCAGACCATCAACGGCAGAGCGGCGGCGTCAGTCATGCCGGTGCGAATGCTTGTGGCCGTGGCCGTGGTCATGATCATGGTGGTCGTGGCCGCAGCCGGGCCCGTGCTCATGCCTGTGCTCGTGGCCATGCTCGTGTCCATGATCGTGCGCGTGGGAGTGCGACGAGGCGTGGCTGTGCGCGGACGCCTGCGCATGGCCGTGCGCGGCGTGGGCATGCGCGTGAGCGTGATCATGGTCGTGGTGGTCATGGCCGTGATCGTGCCCGTGGTGGCCGTGGCCACCCTGGTCATAGGCGCCGCGCTCGGGCTGGAAGGGGCGGCGCACCGGCGTGACGCTGCAGCCCTGCCCCCGCACCATTTCGACGAGGACATGATCGTCCTCGATGTAGATGGCGTCAGCCGTGATCTCCGCCGGGGTGTGCCGGTTGCCAATGTGCCAAGCTACCCGCAGGAGACGCAGGGGGTTCTCGGCGCGGACCTCCACAAGGTCCTGGTCTGCCGCCTTGACCCTGACGAGGCGGCCATCCTCCAGCTTCAGGGCATCGCCGTCCTGCAGCGAGGCGGGTTTCTCGAGGTCGAGCAGCACTTCGGTGCCGGCCTCCCCGGTCAGCGCGATGCGCCGGCGGTGCCTGCCCTCATGATCGAGCACGACGGTATCGACGACCTTGTCGGCCTTGACGGCGAGCCTGCGGACGATGGCGGTGGCGCGGAGCATGGGATTGTCCTGGATGGTGACAAGGGCGCCGGATCAATCCGGCACGCCGGGCGGGCCCGGCAGTAAGCGGGTTCGACCGCCTGAGAGGCGGAATAGGGACATGTTTCCGGGAAAGCGGACAAGAGCAGGCCCAATCCTGCTTTCGATCTGGTCCGGCTCCGAATTGCCGAAGTCACGCAGTTCCTCAATCAGATGGGGAACATCCACGTCTGGGATGCGCCCGGTCTTCAGCAGCGAGATCTGCTGAAGCACCCATGCGTTGTAGTCATCCTCGTAGCGGACGAGCGTGTCGAGCGTGTCGGCCCGGCTCATGCGGTCGGCTCCTCGGGCACGAAATCGAGCGAAAGAACCTCGGCAATCGTAAAAGGGCAGGTAACCGGAAAGGCGTTGAGCGGCAGACCGGTCTCACCGGCCGCGCGTATCCTTGCCGTCGAATAGGCACGAGCCAGTATGTCTGCCGGAAATGTACGCAGGCTCGGGCTGTCGGTGATTTCGTCGGCGATATCTGTCCGCTGCTCGATCAGGCTCGACGTCCAGCTTTCCGAGCGCCGTTCCGGCTGGTAGCGCCACTTCAACAGATGCAGGAGGATAACGACGATCCGGCTCCGGATCTCCCTCTTCTGGCTGCGGCCCAAGTCCTCCAGCTCCTCGGCAATGTTTTCAGTATCGATCTGCGAAATACGTTTTTTTCCCCGCAGGAGCGCAGCCTGCTCCTGCGTCCAGGCAAAATAGTCGTCATCGTACCGGGTGGCCGAAACCGGCTTCACCCGCGCGGGGTCGGACATGGCAACTCCAGAAAAGCCGACCTCGGAATTCTAGAACAGGAAGTACCTCTGCGCCATGGCGAGCTCCTTGGCGGGCTCGCAGACGAGCAGTTCGCCGTCGGCCGTCACGGCGTAGGTCTCGGGATCGACCTGGATGTCGGGCGTGGCGTCGTTGAGCACCATGTCCTTCTTAGAGATCCCGCCGCGCACGTTTTCCACCGCGACGAACTCCTTGGCGACGCCGAGCTTCTCGCGCAGGCCGCCGTCGATGGCTGCCTGCGAGGTGAAGATGAGGGACGAGTCCGTCAGCGCCTTGCCGAAAGCACCGAACATCGGCCGGTAGTGGACGGGCTGCGGCGTCGGGATCGAGGCGTTGGGATCGCCCATCGGGGCGGCGATGATGGTGCCCGCCTTCACGACGAGATCAGGCTTCACGCCGAAGAACGCAGGAGACCACAGCACGAGGTCGGCGAGCTTGCCCACCTCCACCGAGCCGATGTGCTTCGACACACCATGGGCGATGGCGGGGTTGATCGTGTACTTGGCGACGTAGCGCCGGGCGCGGAAATTGTCGTTTCCGGGGCCGTCGCCCGGCAATGCGCCGCGCTGCTTCTTCATCTTGTCGGCGGTCTGCCAGGTGCGGGTGACGACCTCTCCCAGGCGGCCCATGGCCTGGCTGTCCGACGACATCATCGAGAGCGCGCCGATGTCGTGCAGGATGTCCTCGGCCGCGATCGTCTCGCGGCGGATGCGGCTCTCGGCGAAGGCGAGGTCCTCCGGGATCGAGCCGTCGAGGTGGTGGCAGACCATGAGCATGTCGAGATGCTCGTCGAGCGTGTTAACCGTGAACGGCCGCGTCGGATTGGTGGATGACGGCAGCACGTTGGGCAGGCCCGCGACCTTGATGATGTCCGGCGCGTGGCCGCCGCCGGCGCCTTCCGTGTGGAAGGCATGGATGGTGCGGCCCTTGAAGGCCTTCACGGTGTCTTCCACGAAGCCCGACTCGTTCAGCGTGTCGGTGTGGATCATCACCTGCACGTCGTAGTCGTCGGCGACGGCGAGGCAGTTGTCGATGGCTGCGGGAGTGGTGCCCCAGTCCTCGTGCAGCTTGAGCGCGCAGGCTCCGGCCTTGATCATCTCGACGAGGGCGGCGGGAAGCGCCGCGTTGCCCTTGCCGGAGATGCCGAGGTTCACCGGGAACGCGTCGAAGCTCTGCAGCATGCGGGCGATGTGCCATGGCCCGGGCGTACAGGTGGTGGCGTTGGTGCCGGCCGAGGGGCCGGTGCCGCCACCCAGCATGGAGGTGACGCCCGACATCAGCGCATGCTCGATCTGCTGCGGGCAGATGAAGTGGATGTGGCTGTCGAAGCCGCCGGCGGTGAGGATCTTGCCCTCGCCCGCGATGACGTCCGTGCCCGGCCCGATGACGATGGTGACGCCGGGCTGGATGTCCGGATTGCCGGCCTTGCCGATCGCCGCGATGCGCCCGTCCTTCAGGCCGACATCCGCCTTCACGATCCCCCAGTGGTCCAGGATCAGCGCGTTGGTGATAACCGTGTCGACAGCGCCCTCGGCATTGGTGCGCTGACTCTGGCCCATGCCGTCGCGGATCACCTTGCCGCCGCCGAACTTCACCTCCTCGCCATAGATGGTGAAGTCCTTCTCCACCTCTATCACGAGGGAGGTGTCGGCAAGCCGCACCTTGTCGCCCGTCGTGGGCCCGAACATGTGGGAATAGGCACTGCGGGAAAGAGTCGTTGCCATGGTGTCGGTCCTTCCCGCTCAGAGGCTGCCCATCACGTCCTGCCGGAACCCGTAGACCTTCCGGTCTCCGGCCAGCGCCACCAGCCGCACCTCCCGGCTCTGGCCGGGCTCGAAGCGGACGGCCGTCCCGGCGGGGATGTCGAGGCGCATGCCGCGGGCCTTGGCGCGGTCGAAGGCCAGCGCCGGGTTCGTCTCGAAGAAGTGGTAGTGGCTGCCGACCTGGATCGGCCGGTCGCCGGTGTTGGCCACGGTCAGCGTCACCGTCTCGCGGCTTTCGTTCATGACGATGTCGCCGGGAAGCGTGGTGACCTCGCCCGGGGTCAGCGCGCCCGAGGCGCCGCGGATCGGGTTGTGGACCGTGACGAGCTTGGTGCCGTCCGGGAAGGTCGCCTCGACCTGCACGTCGTGGATCATCTCGGCGATGCCGTCCATCACCTGGTCGGCGGTGATGACGTGGGCTCCCGCCTCCATCAACTCGGCGACGGACCGGCCGTCGCGAGCGCCCTCGATGACGAAGTCGGTGATCAGCGCCACGGCCTCGGGATGGTTCAGCTTGACGCCACGCTCCAGGCGGCGGCGCGCGACCATCGCGGCCATGGAGACGAGGAGCTTGTCCTTCTCGCGGGGCGACAGGTTCATGGGGCATTCCTCACGGTCGTTCTTGCGGTTCGTGATTCAACATTGCCAGACGCGCGGCAGCGGCCCCGGCCTGAGCGGACGCAGGGCGCGGGCCAGCGCGGCGCGCAGGCGGGCAGGATCGGTATCGGCGAGGCGGACGACCAGCATGCCGTTCCAGGCGCTCGCGCCGGCGTCGACGCCCACGGATCCGAGGGCCTCGCGGACGGGCTCCAGGAGGGCCGAGGCGCCGGGCGACACGTGCAGCACGGTCGCCACGGCGCGAGCGCCGCCGCCGATGGCCGGGCGGGCGAGGAGCCCGGCTATCGGGCCGGACAGGTCGAGGTTCTCGGCGAACAGGAGGCGCCCGCCGCGGCGGACACGCCAGCGGTCCGACAGCGCTCCCTCCCCCATCGTCTCGCCCATGGCAACGCGGCCGAAGATAATGGATTCGGCCATGGTGACGGACGCATCCTCCGGCATCGCCACGTCGAGCGTGCGGGCGAGCCGCGCGCCGGAGAAGAGGATCGTCTCCTGCGGCAGCCACGCCAACGAGGCGCGCTCCGAGAGCGTGGCTTTCACGGCTACGCGGGCCATCGGCCCATCCGACCGGTAGACCTTCTCGGCCGACTGGCTCGTCACCGTGGCGTCGGCGCCGGGGTCGAGAGCGAGGTCGACCGCCAGCCTGTCGCCGCCCGTCATGCCGCCGCCGGTGTTGATGATCACTGCCTCGCAGGTCCCCACCTTCGGGAAGCGTACGCGGAAGCCGCCGGTCTCCGAGAGCTCAGCGGCCTCCGTCCCGCGCGGCGCGGCATTGAAGCGGACACGCACGGCGCCGGCGGCACGAACATAGGCAGGGAGGCTGGAGGGCCCGCGTGCCGGAGCGCCGGCCGGGCTGAGATCACGCAGCAAAGGACCCCCTCTGTCCGCTGCGCGGACATCTCCCCCGCTTACGCGGGAGAGAGTTCGAGTAACAAACACACGGTGATCCCTCTCCCGCAAAGCGGGGCAGGTCAGGGAGGGGGGAATTGTCCTGGCCGCGCATTGTCACGGGCCCGCGCTAGACCGAGAGATGACGCCGGACATCGGCTTCGACCATCGCCCCCTTGTCGCCCGCCAGCACCACCTGCCCGCGGTCCATGACCGCGAAGCTGTCGCACAGGTCGCGCGCGAACTCGAAATACTGTTCCACCAGGAGGATCGCCATGTCCCCCTTGCCGCGAAGGTACTCGATGGCGCGGCCGATGTCCTTGATAATTGATGGCTGTATGCCCTCCGTCGGTTCGTCCAGGACGAGCAGCGACGGGCGTGTCACCAGGGCCCTGCCGATGGCCAGCTGCTGCTGCTGACCGCCCGAGAGGTCGCCGCCGCGGCGGCCCAGCATGTCCTTCAGCACGGGAAAGAGGTCGAAGATTTCGGCCGGGATGAAGCGCTCCTTGCGCGGCAGCGGCGCGAAGCCCGTCTCGAGGTTCTCCTTGACCGTCAGCAGCGGGAAGATCTCGCGGCCCTGCGGCACATAGGCGATGCCGTGCCGCGCCCGGTCATAGGGCGGCAGGCCTCCGAGTGCCTTGTCGTTCCAGGTGATCTTGCCGCGCGCTACCGGCTGCAGCCCGACGATGGCGCGCAGCAGCGACGACTTGCCGACGCCGTTGCGGCCGAGAACGCAGGTCACCTTCCCGGTGTCGGCCGTCAGCGACACGCCCCGCAGGGCCTGCGCCGCGCCGTAGAAGAGGTCAATCGACTCGACGGACAGAGTGGCCATGCCGGTCAGCGCCCCAGATACACTTCGATGACGCGGTCATTGGACGAGACCGCGTCGATCTGCCCCTCGGCGAGCACCGATCCCTCGTGCAGGCACGTCACCTTGCAGTCGAGCGCGCGCACGAAGGCCATGTCGTGCTCGACGACCACCACGGCATGCGTCCTGGCGATGCCGACGAGCAGTTCGGCCGTGGCCTCTGTCTCGGCGTCGGTCATGCCGGCGACCGGCTCGTCGACCAGCAGAAGCTTGGGATCCTGCGCCAGTAGCATGCCGATCTCCAGCCACTGCTTCTGGCCGTGCGAGAGATCGGCAGCCATGCGGCGGCGATGATCGAGGAGGCCGATGCGCTCGAGGATGGCGTCGAGCGCGTCCGGCGGCACCCGGTTCCGCCAGCCGAAAAGGGAGGCCAGGGCGCCCCGCGGTCCCTTCATGGCGAGGAGGATGTTGTCGGCGACGGTCTGGCCTTCGAACACGGTGGGCTTCTGGAACTTGCGGCCGATGCCGAGCTCGGCGATTTCGGCCTCGTCGAGGCGGGTGAGATCGACCCGTCCCTGGAACAGCACGTCGCCGGCATCAGGCCGCGTCTTGCCCGTGATGACGTCCATCATTGTCGTCTTGCCGGCTCCGTTGGGACCGATGATGGCGCGCATCTCTCCCGGTTCGAGAACGAGAGAGAGGTCGTTCAGCGCCCGGAAGCCGTCGAACGAGACGGAGACGCCGTCGAGATAGAGGATGGTGTGGGTGAGTTCGCGATCGGGCGCGGAGATGGCGTTCATGGGATCGTCTCCGCGGCGCCGGCCTCGACGGCTGCAGACCGCCTCCGGCTCTCCGACGCCTCCGACCGCCGCCGGCTCCACTCGGAGAGGGTGCCGACGATGCCCTTGGGCAGGAACAGCGTGACGAGGACGAACAGCGCGCCGAGGAAGAACAGCCAGACCGGCGCGAGCGGCCCGGAGGTCAGCATCGTCTTGGCGAAGTTGACCACGACGGCACCCAGCGCCGCGCCGACCAGCGTGCCGCGCCCGCCGACGGCGACCCAGATGACCGCCTCGATGGAGTTCGCCGGAGCGAACTCGGACGGATTGATGATGCCGACTTGCGGCACGTAGAGCGCGCCGGCGATGCCCGCCATGCAGGCCGATACCGTGAAGGCCACGAGCTTGAAGCGCTCGACGCGGTAGCCGAGGAAGCGGGACCGGGATTCGGCGTCCCGCACCGCAATGAGCACCTTGCCGTAGGCCGTCCGGGTCATGAACAGGGCGACGAGGTAGCCGAGCGCCAGCGCGACGACCGTGGCGACGAAGAGAGAGACGCGCGTTTCCTGCGACTGGATGTTGAAGCCGAGGATGTCCTTGAAGTCGGTCAGGCCGTTGTTGCCGCCGAAGCCCATGTCGTTTCGGAAGAAGGCGAGGAGCAGGGCGTAGGTCATCGCCTGCGTGATAATGGAGAGGTAGACGCCGGTGACGCGCGAGCGGAAGGCGAACCAGCCGAAGACGAAGGCCAGCAGGCCGGGAACAAGCATCACCATCAGCATGGCGTATGGAAAGGACTGGAAGCCGTACCAGGTGAGCGGCAGCTCCTTCCAGTTCAGGAAGACCATGAAGTCCGGCAGGATCGGGTCGGCATAGACGCCGCGCGTCCCGATCTGCCGCATCAGGTACATGCCCATGGCGTAGCCGCCGAGCGCGAAGAATGCGCCGTGCCCGAGCGAGAGGATGCCGCAATAGCCCCAGACAAGGTCGAGAGAGACGGCCAGCAGCGCGTAGCAGAGATACTTGCCGAGCAGCGAGACGGCGTAGGTCGGCACGTGGAAGGCCGAGTCAGGGGAGACCGCGAGGTTCAGCACCGGAACGAGGATCGCGAGCCCCGCGAGGATGGCGAGGAAGATGCGGCCGCGCGGGTCGAGCCCGGCGATGAGCCTTGCGGTGATCATGCTTCCACCGCCCGGCCCTTGAGCGCGAACAGGCCGCGCGGACGCTTCTGGATGAACAGGATGATGAGGACGAGCAGCACGATCTTGCCGAGCACGGCACCGGCGAAGGGCTCGAGGAACTTGTTGGCGATGCCCAGCGTCATCGCCGCCACCAGCGTCCCCCAGAGGTTTCCGACGCCGCCGAAGACCACGACCATGAAGCTGTCCACGATGTAGCTCTGGCCGAGGTTGGGCGAGACGTTGTCGATCTGCGAGAGCGCCACCCCGGCCACGCCGGCGATGCCCGAGCCGAGCGCGAAGGTCATCGCGTCCACCCAGGGCGTCCGGATGCCCATGCAGGACGCCATGCGCCGGTTCTGCGTCACGGCCCGCATCTTGAGGCCGAAGGACGTGGCCCGCAGCACCACGAGCAGGGCGGCGAAGACCGCGAGGCTGAATACGATGATCCAGAGGCGGCCATAGGTGACGGTGATGCCGCCAATCTCGAAGGCGCCGGACATGAAGCTCGGCGCGCCGACCTCCCGATTGTTGGCGCCGAAAATGGAGCGCACGGTCTGCTGCAGGATCAGGCTGACGCCCCAGGTCGCCAGCAGGGTTTCCAGCGGCCGGCCGTACAGGAAGCGGATGACCAGGCGCTCGATGGCGATGCCGACGAGGGCGGCGACGATGAAGGCCAGCGGCAGGGCGATGGCGAGCGACCAGTCGAACAGGTCGGGATGGCTGGTCCGCAGCCATTCCTGCACGACGAAGGTGGTGTAGGCGCCCAGCATCACCATCTCGCCATGGGCCATGTTGATGATGCCCATGACGCCGAATGTGATGGCGAGGCCGATGGCGGCGAGCAGCAGCACCGAGCCGAGCGACAGCCCGTACCAGGCGTTCTGCACCGAGGAGAGCAGCGCCAGGCGGCGCTCGATCGCGGTGGCGGCGGTTTCGGCTGCGAGCTTGACGATGGGCGAGCCCTGCGTGCGCAGCACGGCGAGGATCGCGAGGGCATCCTGGTCGCCGCGCGCGGCGACCACTTCGACAGCGTCGACCTTGTCGGCATCGGTGGCGTCCGCCTTGGCGAGGATCGCCGCGGCGCGGGCATGCTGCATGGCCGCCTTGATGCGGGGATCGCTCTCCTTCGCCAGAGCGGCGTCGAGGGCAGGAAGCGCGGCGGGATCGCGCGACTTGAACACCGCATCGGCGGCGGCGAGCCGCTTGGCCGGATCGGGCGCGAGCAGGGTGAGCGAGCCCACGGCCGCCTCGACGGCGCGGCGGACGCGATTGTTGACGCGCACCTGCTTGAGGCCGGATGGCGCCTCGGCCACCGCGGCGCCGGTGCGCGCATCGACATAGGCGCCATCCGCGCCCTTGATGAAGAGCGCCTTGTCGGACGGGCGGTAGAAGAGCTTGTTGTCGTTCAGAGCCTGGATGACCGGCGCGGCGCGCTCGCTGCCGCTTGCGGCGAGGTCGGTCACCCCGCCCTCGATGTCGGCGAAAGCCTCCGTGGCCAGGCGCTTCAGCGCCGCCTCGGGGTCGGCGGCAAGCGCCGCGCGAGGCGCCAGCGCGAAGAGCGCCAGGGCGAGCATGGCGCCCGCGAGGCGGGCGAGCAGGCAGACGCGCATGTACGGTGTTCCGGCTGGGAGAAAACGGCCGGCAGCGGCCGGCGCGGGGTGGACCCGGCCGAGTGGCCGGGTCCGTTGCTCAGGTCCGAGCCGCGTCTACGCGACCGTCACTTGGCGGCGCCGCCGCACTTGCCGGTCTTCACGTTGAAGTTGCCGCAGGAGAGCGGAGCCCTCCAGTCGGAGATCAGGTCCTTCGAGCCCTCGAGGTAGTCCGACCACTCGTCGCCGACCACGAGGCCAGGTGTCTGCGAGACAATGTTGAACTGGCCGTCATCCTTGATCTCGCCGATCAGCACGGGCTTGGTGATGTGGTGGTTCGGCATCATGGCCGAGAAGCCGCCCGACAGGTTGGGCACGGTGACGCCGACCAGCGCGTCGATGACGGCGTTGGGGTCCGTCGTGCCGGCCTTTTCGACGGCCTTGACCCACATGTTGAAGCCGATGACGTGCGCCTCCATCGGGTCGTTGGTCACGCGCTTCGGGTTCTTGGTGTAGGCCTTCCACTTCTCGATGAAGGCCTTGTTCTCCGGCACATCGACGGACTCGAAGTAGTTCCACGCGGCGAGATGGCCGACGAGGGGCTTGGTGTCGATGCCGGCGAGTTCTTCTTCACCGACGGAGAAGGCCACGACCGGGATGTCGGTCGCCTTGATGCCCTGATTGCCGAGCTCCTTGTAGAAGGGAACGTTGGCATCGCCGTTGATGGTCGACACGACGGCGGTTTTCTTGCCGGCGGAGCCGAACTTCTTGACGTCGGCGACGATCGTCTGCCAGTCGGAATGACCGAACGGCGTGTAGTTGATCATGATGTCCTCGGCGGCGACGCCCTTGGACTTCAGATACGCTTCGAGGATCTTGTTGGTGGTGCGCGGGTAGACGTAGTCGGTGCCGGCGAGCACCCAGCGCTTCACGCCCTCGTTTTCCATCAGGTAGTCGACGGCCGGGATCGCCTGCTGGTTCGGCGCGGCGCCGGTGTAGAAGATGTTGCGCGAGGATTCCTCGCCCTCGTACTGCACGGGGTAGAAGAGGATGCCGTTCAGCTCCTCGAAAACCGGCAGCACGGACTTGCGCGACACGGAGGTCCAGCAGCCGAACACGGCCGCGACCTTGTCCTTGGTGATGAGCTCGCGCGCCTTCTCGGCGAAAAGCGGCCAGTTCGAGGCCGGGTCGACGACGACCGCCTCGAGCTTCTTGCCGAGGACACCGCCCTTCTTGTTCTGCTCGTCGATGAGGAAGAGGATCGTGTCCTTCAGCGTCGTCTCGCTGATGGCCATCGTGCCAGAGAGCGAGTGCAGCACGCCGATCTTGATCGTCTCTTCCGCCTTCGCCGCCAAGCTGGCGAGCGACAGGCCGGCCGCGACGACGGCCGATGCGAGTAGCGACGGGATACGCATAGTCATGGGAGAAGCCCCTCCTGCCCGGTCAAGTTACCGCGGAGGAGGATCGCAAGGGCCGTGCCAGATCGGGACGCGCGGGATTAACGGAAAATCGTACACAATCGCAGGGTGCGGGCCCCGGGGTGGATCGGCGCCCTGGGCATGACGGCGAATCGATGCCTACAAAGAGGGCAGCGCCACCCTTCTGCCTCTACCTTGAGCATAAGGCGCAGGTTTCAGCGCCGGCGCCACGGAGCGAACCAGCCGAGACCCTCGCGCGTGCCGGCGCGAGGCCTGTATTCGCATCCCACGAAACCCGCGTAACCCAGACGGTCGAGTTCCTCGAACAGGAAGGGGAAGGACAGCTCCTCGCCGGACGGTTCGTGGCGGCTGGGCACGCTGGCGACCTGGATGTGGGAGGTCAGCGGCATCAGCGTGCGCAGGCCGATGGTGACGTCGCCATGCATGATCTGGCGGTGGTAGAGGTCGAACTGCAGGCGCAGGTTGGGAATGGCGAGCGCATCGATGAGGTCGGCCGCGAACTCGAAGTCGCTCATGAAGTAACCGGGCATGTCACGCCCATTGATGGGCTCAACCAGCACCTCGACGCCGAGCGGCTGCATGCGCTCTGCGGCGACCCGGAGATTGGCCGCATAGGTCTCGCGGGCGGCGGCGTCCTCAGGGTCGCAAATGCCAGCCATCACATGGACGCGCCGAACGCCCGTCGCCTCGACATAGGGCACCGCCCGCTCCACGGCGGCGCGGAACTCCGCCTCCCTGCCGGGAATGGCCGCGAAGCCGCGTTCGCCGCTCGCCCAATCGCCGGGCGGGAGGTTGAAGAGCGCCTGCTCCAGCGCGTTGTCGGAGAGCCGCCGGGCGATATCCTCGGGGGCGTGCTCGTAGGGGAAGAGGAACTCGACCGCGTCGAAGCCGTCCTCGGCGGCCGCCTGGAACCGGTCCAGGAAGCTCCACTCATTGTACATCATGGTGAGGTTGGCGGCGAAGCGCGGCATGGCGGAACCCGTATGCTGAAGCAGCAGCCAGCCAAGCGCGCAATCCGCCTTCTGTCCAGCGCCGGTTGCGCGCACCTGCCCAACAGCGCGGCACTTGACCGATGGCCCGGCAGCGGCGCAATCCTGCCGCCTCTGGAAGAGCGCCCACGCGGCGCCAGCAGGAGGATTTGGGATGGCGGTGCGTCTGGTGCAGTTCACCGAGGACGGGGCCCGGCGGGTCGGTGTGGCCGGTGAGGACGGGGCGACGCTCGCCATCGTCGAGAGGGCGAAGTCGACCTACGAGCTCGCCAGCGAGGCCATCGCCGCCGGCCAGTCCCTCGAGGAGGTGGTCCGCGCCCGCCTTGGATCGCGCCTCGTCGACTATGACGCCGTCGTCCGCGAGAAGCGCCTGCTGCTGCCCTTCGACCATCCCGACACGCACCGGATCTCTGTCACCGGCACGGGCCTGACGCATCTCGGTTCCGCCGACACGCGCGACAAGATGCACAAGAACGTTTCCGAGACCGCCGAGGAGAAGCTGACGGACTCGATGAAGATGTTCCGCGACGGCCTGGAGGGCGGCCGCCCGGGGGCCGGCGGCGTCGGCGCGCAGCCGGAGTGGTTCTACAAGGGCACGGGCCACTGGCTGGTGAAGCCGGAGGACGCCATCGAGAGCCCCGGCTTCGCCGAAGACGCCGGCGAGGAACCGGAGTTGACCGGCCTCTACCTCATCGGCCCCGACGGTACCCCGTTCCGCGTCGGTTTCGCGCTGGGCAACGAGTTTTCCGACCACGTCACGGAACGCAGGAACTACCTGCTGCTCGCCCATTCCAAGCTCCGGCAGTCCTCCTATGGACCCGAGCTGCTGGTCGGCGACCTCCCCCACGACGTGCGCGGCATGAGCCGCATTCACCGCGCCGGGCACGTGATCTGGGAAAAGCCCTTCCTCACCGGGGAGGCGAACATGTCCCACACGCTCGCCAATCTCGAGCACCATCATTTCAAGTATGCGGGGCACCGCGTGCCGGGCGACGTGCATGTCCACTATTTCGGCACCGCCACGCTGTCCTTCGCCGATGGCGTCAGGACGCAGCCGGGAGACGTGTTCGAGATCGAGGCGCCCGGCTTCGGCAGGCCGCTGCGCAATCCCGTCGCCATGCTGCCCGCGGAAGGCACGGTCGCGGTCAGGACGCTCTGAGCGCCATGGCCCATCCGGGAGAGGGCGAACTCGGTCGCCGCGCCATGGCGCGACTGGCCGCGCTGCGCGGCATCACCGACGTGCCCGGCCGGATCGAGCGGCTGTTCCTCTCACCCGCGCACAGGATCGCAGCCGACGCGACCGCGGAGATGATGCGGGAAGCCGGCTGCGACAGCGTCAGCATCGATGCGCTCGGCACGGTCGTCGGGCGCTACGAGGGCACGGAGCCCGGCCGGCCCGCGCTGCTGCTGGGATCCCACATCGATACGGTGCGCGACGCCGGAGCCTTCGACGGAACGCTGGGGGTCGTTGCCGCCATCGGCGTAGTCGAGGCCCTGGCGAGGGCAGGTGAGCGTCTGCCCTTCGCCGTGGAGGCGCTGGCCTTCGGCGACGAGGAGAATGTCCGCTTTCCCAGCCTGCTCTCCTCCTCGCGCGCTCTGGCCGGAACGCTCGAGGCCGGCTGTACCGACCTGCGCGATGCCGACGGCGTGAGGCTGGGCGATGCCCTCCTCGCATTCGGCGGGAATCCCGCCGGGCTCGCGACGCTCGCACGCGGGCGCGAGGACACGCTCGGCTACCTCGAGGTGCACATCGAGCAGGGCCCGGTGCTGGAGGCGGAGGACCTGCCGGTCGGCGTCGTCACCGCCATCAACGGCGCCAGCCGCCGGAAGGTCACCGTCACCGGCGAGGCGGGCCATGCCGGCACGGTGCCGATGGGGCTGCGCCGGGATGCGCTCGCCGCGGCGGCAGAGATGGTGCTGGCCGTGCAGCGCATCGGCGCGGACGCTCCCGAGCGGGTCGCCACCATCGGCATCCTGACGGTCGAGCCCGGGGCGGCCAACGTCATCCCGGGGCGTGTCTCCTTCACCCTCGATGCGCGTTCGCCGAGCGATGCGGACCGCGAGGCTATGGTTTCGGCGATCGAGCAGGCGTTCCGCGAGATCGCGGGCCGGAGCGGCACAGGGATCGCCATCGAGACGATCTCCGACACGAAGGCCTGTCCCTGTGACGAGGGGCTATCGGGCCTCCTGGCGGATGCCGTGTCCCGGCGCCAGATCGGCGTGCGCCGGCTGCCGTCCGGTGCCGGGCACGACGCGATGGCAGTGGCGGCGCTGTGCCCGGTCGCCATGCTCTTCGTGCGCTGCAAGGGTGGCATCAGTCATAACCCGGCCGAGGACATCACGGAAGGCGACGCCGACATCGCCGTCCGGGTGCTCCTCGATGCCGTGCGGAGCTACCGCCCTCCGGCGTGAAGTGCTGCGGGCCGCCTCCCCTTCGGAAGACGGCCCGCTTGCGGGGAAGATGCGAACCTTCCTTCCCCGACACTCATTCGCCCGTCAGAGCAGCGGCTCCGCCGTCTTTCCCTTCCGGCGCTTCTTGTGGGTCTCGGGAATGGAGGCGTTGTGGACGCCGTGGTCGTCGCCCGGCTCCATGCCCATGCCGCGGTCGTCGCCCGGCTCGGCTGCCGTGCGCAGGCCGCCCTTGTCGTCTCCGGCCTCGGCATGCGTGCCATGATCGTCACCGGCATCGTGACCGGCCGCGTCGTGTCCGGCACCGTCATCCGTACCGCCCGAGCGCGAGCCGCCTTCGCCCGAACCCGACCGCGAGCCGCCATCGTCTGAGCCGCCGGAGCGCGAGGAGCCGGAGCCGGACGAACCGGAGCCCGATCCGGAAGACCCGGATCCCGAAGATCCGGATCCCCCGTCGCGCTTGGCGAGCACGAGGACGCCGTCTTTCGAAGCCGCCGTGGTAACCGCGGCGTCTGCAGTACGCAGCGCCGTGCCAGTGCCGTCGGCGCCCGTCGAGGCGAGCGCCGGGGCGACCATTGTGGCGAGCGAGAACGCCGAGGCGAGGAGGGTGGACCGGAGGATCGACATGGACTTCTCCCGAGGGTTGTGAACCGAATGATCGCATCCTGGCGAAGTCCGGCCGGCGCCGCGCTGATCGGGCATGTCAGCCTTTCGTCAGCTTCGACGTGGGACACTGCGTGACCATGTTCCGGCGTACCCTTTTCTGCTTCGTGCTCGCTGCCGCCCTGTCGATAGGGGTTCCGGCATCGCTCCTGCTCGCCACTGTGGCGATGGCGAAGGACGGCGGTAGCTCGGGCGGGTCCGGCGGTGGCGGATCGTCTGGTGGCGGCAGCGGGTCGTCCGGCGGCAGCGGGTCGTCTGGCGGCAGCGGCTCGTCCGGGAGCAGCGGCTCTTCCGGCGGCAGCGGGTCGGGAAGCAACTCGTCGGGGAGCAACAGCGGGTCTGGAAGCAGCAATTCGGGGAGCGGCGGTTCCGGCGGTTCCGATGATGGCGGTTCGGATGGTGGGGGGTCCGGCAGCTCGGACGACGGCGGACGGGGCGGGCCATCCGGGTCTTCCGGACGCGGCCAACCGCAGGGTTCGGTATCCTCCGGGTCTGGCTCGGATGGCTCCATCTGGAACCTCTTCGGTTTCGGCAAGGATGACGGCGCCCGCAACCGCAAGGCTAAGTCCGATGCGCGGGGCAATGCTGACGAGCAGGACGACGATCACGAGAACGCCCGGGCCGCCATGCTGAACGGCGAGGCCGTGCCGCTGGCGCGGGTGCTTCCGATTGTCGGCAAGGCCGTTCCCGGCTCCGTGCTGGAGGTCAAGGTGGGACGCCTTCCCGGTGGTAATGTCAGTTACGAGGTCAAGGTGCTGGACAATGAGGGCGCTGTGCGGAGCGTGCTCGTCGATGCCCGCCGGAACCGGGTCGTGGGGGTGAACTGATGCGGGTTCTGGTGGTCGAGGACGAGGTCAGGATCGCCGAGGACATCGGCCAGGCGCTGGGACGGGCGGGGTACGCCGTCGACCTCTCGCATGACGGAGAGGACGCCTGGTTCAGGGGCGAGACCGAGGAGTTCGACGCCATCGTCCTCGACATCGGCCTGCCGCAGATGGACGGGCTGACGGTGCTGAAGCGCTGGCGCCGCGCGGGCATCACGACACCCGTGCTGATGCTCACCGCACGCGGCGCGTGGATGGAGCGGGTCGAGGGCATCGACGCGGGAGCCGACGACTACCTTCCCAAACCCTTCCACCGCGAGGAGATGGTCGCCCGGCTGGGTGCCGTTCTGCGGCGCTCGGGCGGGCACGCGTCGCCCGTCATCGAGGCCGGCGCGGTGCGCCTCGACACGCGCCGCATGCAGGTGGAGAACGCGGGCGACCCGGTCGAGGTGTCGCCGATGGAGTTCCGCCTGCTGCGCTACCTCGTCCACCACAAGGGCCGTGTCGTGTCCCAGGTGGAGCTGGAGGATCATCTCTACGGGGCGGACCGCGAGCCCGACAGCAACGCCATCGAGGCGCTCGTCAAGCGCCTGCGCCGCAAGCTGGGGCCGGACGCCATCGCCACGCGCCGCGGCTACGGCTACGTCGTGGAGGGGTAGATGAAGGCGGGCTCGCTGCGACTTCGCCTGCTGGTCCTGTCCAGCCTCAGCCTTGCGGCGGCCCTGACGCTGGCCGCCATCTGCCTCGCCTACATCTTCGAGCGGCACATGGAGCGGCGCGTCGCGCAGGAGCTCGAGGTTCGGCTGGAGGACATCGCGGCAGCGCTGGAACGCGGTCCCGACGGCAGCCCGCGGCTGACGCGCAACCTGACGGATTCCCGCTACCGCACACCGTACAGCGGCGTCTACTGGCAGATTACGGGTGGCACGCACCCGATCAGGTCGCGGTCGCTGTGGGACGACATCCTTCCGACCGTTCCAGGGACTGCCGCCGCGCACCGCGAGGCCGTCGAGATGAAGGGCCCCAACGGCGGCGAGATCTACCTGCTCGAACGCGACGTTACTCCGTCGCCCGGGCCGCCCTTCCGCATCTCGGTGGCCATCGACCATGCCGAGATCCGTGCCCTGCGGTCCGACTTCATCCTCGACACCGCCGGCGGGCTCATCGTGCTCGGCGCCATCCTTGCGCTCGGCTTCTGGCTGCAGGCCGGTCTCGGCCTGGCGCCGCTGCGCCGGCTGCAGCAGCAGCTCGCCGCCATTCACGAGGGCCGCGCGGGCCGGCTCACCGGCGACTTCCCGACCGAGGTGCAGCCGCTCACCGAGACGCTGAACGCGCTGCTCGAACGCCAGCAGCACCTCGTGTCGCGGGCGCGCGGCCGGGCCGGCGACCTCGCGCACGGGCTGAAGACGCCGCTGACGATCCTGGGAGCAGAGGCCGCGCGGCTGGACGAGGCGGGACAGGCCGCGAGCGCGGCTCTCCTGCGCGAGCAGATCGGCCTCATGCGGGGCCATGTCGAGCGCGAGCTCGCGCGGGCGCGCACGCATGGCAAGTCCGCCGCCGGTGGCCTGGCGACGGATGTCGGCCGGTCTGCCGAACGTCTCGTCGAGCTGATGCGCCGCATGCCCGACAGCGACCGCATCTCCTGGACGGTGGAATGCGACCCGGCGCTCCGCGCCGACATGGATCCCGACGACTTCGGCGAGGTGCTCGGCAACCTGCTCGACAATGCCCGAAAGGCGGCGCGCTCCCGCGTCCGCTTCACGGCACGCGAAGATAGGGGAGTTCTGCACGTCGCGGTCATCGACGACGGCGAAGGCCTTGAGGAGGCGGATGCGCCGGTGCTGATGGAGCGGGGGTCGCAGGGTCAAGGAGGCGGCGAGGGCAGCGGCCTCGGCCTCGCGATCGTCCGCGACATCCTCGAGGAGTACGGCCGCGCGGTGACGCTGCGGCCGGAGGCCGGCGGCGGCTGCCGGGCGGAATTCGCCATTCCCGGCTACCTTGCGTCGCCCTCAACAGAGCCGGATCCGAGACCCGCGCCGGCGGCGAGGACCTCCACCGTTCGGCCCGCCACGGCTCCGGGCGGGCACGCATGACGTGAAGCCACCGGATCAGGCCACTCCGGCCGCGCCGGACTGGACCGAGGCCAGCGCGCGCAGGGCGGCGCGGTCCCTCACCTTGACCACCCTGCCCTCGAAGTCGACGCCGTGGTCGCGCAGCAGCGCGATGTTGCGTGACAGGTTTTCCGGCGTCGTCCCGACGAGCGCCGCCAGCCGCCGTTTCTGGAACGGCAGTTCGAGGACACCGTTGGTGTCCACCTGCGTCAGGATCCAGTGGGCGAGCCGCTCGGCGGAATTGTGCACCTTCTGCCGGTGCAGATCCTGACCCGTCGCCACCCAGGCCTCGGTGACGTGGCGCAGGAGTGCCATGGTCAGGCCGATGTCCTCGGCCAACGCGTCACGCACCGTGGCGGCAGGCAGCATCAGGATGCGCGAGCGCTCGATGGTGCGGGTCGCATAGCCGGGCACCTCGGCAATGACGCAGCCCGGGATTCCGAACGGCGAAGGCGGGCGCAGGAAGCGCAAGGTCGAACTGACGCTGTCAGAGGGACCGAGCGTCTGCTCCACTGCGCCGTCCAGCAGCACGAACATGAAGTCCGGGGACTGGTGGGTGTCGTGCAGGAGCACCTCGGCCGGAAACCACTGCGCGAAGGCGCCGTGCGACAGCTTTTCGATGGTGGCGGCGGAGGTGTCGGAAAAGAGTGGAACGTCTCTCAGAAGGGTCAGGATGTCGGTTCGCATGATGTGTCCAATGCCGACGGCTGCCGCAGGCCGGGAGGGCGCGGGAAGAACGTCGATGATGCGGGAGACCCGATCGCGCCGGGGGTCGCGACGGCTCCTTCGCCGTCGCTGATTGACCGCTCCTTAGGCACGTGCACGCTTGAAGGCAAGTCTGCTGTCTGGATACCGCAGCATGTCGCCGTCGATCGAGAAGCAGCTTACTTTCAATCCTTCAGGCTTGATCTGTCGGATCTTGGCAGCCCACCGGCGATTGCTCAGTGCAATCAACGTCTCACAGCGCAAGCCAGTGCGTGAACGTACAATCGGGCGGGCGTTGCTGAGATGCCCGCCGCGATTCAGTCATGCACGCGGTGCAAGGCGGCCGTGGCCTTGGTTCATGCGGGGTAGGTGCGCTCGGCCGCCCGGATTCGCCCTGCATTGCCGAGCTCGATGATGTAGCCGAAGTCCTTCTCCGTATCGAGGTAGTAGTGCTCGTCCTCGTCGAACCGGCCGCTCTGGATCACCGGGTAGCCGCGCCGCTCATAGTCCGCCACCGCCTTGTGGCAGTCGGCATAGAACAGCTTGATGTGGTGCAGCCCCTCCCCCTTGGCGTCGAGGAATTCGTCGTAGATCGAGTAGCCGCTGACGGGCTGCATCAGTTCCAGCTGGATGCGGTCGTTCCATGTCACGGCAATCAGGCAGGAGTGGGTGGCAGGCTTGCCGCGGTAGACATAGTCCTGAACCTTCGGCGCCTCGAACTGGTACACCGCCCACGGGCCCATGCCGCAGACATCCCAATGGCGCTTCATGGCGGCGTCGATGTCGCGCACGACATAGGCGACCTGGATGACGGTCCCGTCCTTCATGTCGGTCATGGCGTTCCTCCGGTGATTATCGTTGGTCCGGCTTCGGTGGCCGGGTTCTGCAGCATCGGCTGGCGCGAGCGGCGCGACAAGCAGCGGTTCGGACGACAAGGGATGCTCTCGTCCGTCGGGGACCTGCGGTCCCGGCTGGCGTTCACGGTCCGGTGAGGCCGAGCAACACGCCGGCGGCACAACCTGTTGAGCAATTGCGTGCGATCCGCCCCTTTCCCGGGCCTGCGGCCGCCTATTTGTACCGGAGAACGACGCATGGAAATGTCCCGCCGCACTTTGCTCGCCGCAGCCGCATCGGCCGGCGCGCTTGCTGCTACAGGAGCCCCCAGCATGGCCGCAGCCCCCCTTGGCGGAGCGCAGGCTCCCGGGTTCAGCCGCTTCAAGGTCGGTGACTTCGAGGTCATCGCCGTCCATGACGGCATGGCGATGCGCGACATTCCCCCAGGCTTCGTGCGCAGCGTTCCCGACGCGGAGGTCGCGAAGGCCTACGAGGAGATCGGCGTCGCCAGCGGCAAGATGGCCAACACCTTCACTGCGATCGTCGTCAATACCGGCAAGCAGGTCGTGCTGATCGACACGGGCTTTGCCGACAATGGCGGCCCGACCACCGGGCGCATCGCGTCGAACCTGCAGGCCGCGGGCATTGCGCCGAAGGACGTCGACGTCGTCCTGCTCAGCCATTTCCACGGCGACCACATCATGGGTCTGCGCAGCAAGGATGGCGCACTGGTCTATCCCAACGCGGAGATCCGCGTGCCTGAGGCGGAGTGGGCCTTCTGGATGGACGACGCCAAGATGGGTGCCGCGCCGGAGGGGCTCAAGGGGAACTTCGCGGCTGTGCGGAAGGCGTTCGGCGCCGACGCGGGCAAGGTGGCGCGCTTCGCCTGGGGCAAGGAGGCCGTTCCCGGCATCACGGCCATGCAGGCCGACGGCCATACGCCCGGCCACACCGCCTACGACATCGTCTCCGGATCGGGACGGCTGATTTTCGTCGGGGACATCACGAACAATCCGTCCGTGTTCGCACGGCGGCCCGACTGGTCACCGGTCTTCGACATGGACCCGCAGCAAGCGATCGCCACGCGCAAGCGCATGCTGGACATGGCGGCGGCCGACAACATCCAGCTGTCCTTCTACCATGCCGGCTTCCCGGCAACGGGCTTCGTCGCGAAGTCCGGAGACGGGTACGCCTTCCAGCAGGCGCTTTGGACAGGCTCGATCTGAGACTCCGGAAGGCCGGGCCGCACGGATTGCGGCCCGGTTAACCCGCCTGGGAAACTGTCCGGGATGTGACATTCACCACAGATCCAACCTTTCATTTCAATTTAATTGAACTCATCCAATATCGGTCCTGTCACGGCCAGGTTGCCCCACAATGTCCATCGGTCTCCAGATCACTTGCGCGATGTTCGCCCTCGTCTTTGCCGTCGCCATGCTCAGCTCGATGAGCGGCCGGCACGCCGGCGCGCGGCGCTGACGCCCGCTTCCCGCCACGCACTGCTCCGGCTTTAAGCGCGCGCGAATCGCCCGGCACTAACGTGCCTACCGGCTCCTGCCCTGACGCGTGCTGCGAAGGCGGCATAGGTCTTTCCCGTTATTGCGCCTGCGCCCACGCCGGAGGCACAGTCGCGGCGGGGGAACAGGCATGTCCGAGGAACAGCTCTTCATCAGGCTCGGCGTCGCGCTGGCCATCGGTCTGCTCATCGGGCTGGAGCGGGGCTGGAGCGCGCGGGAGGAACGGGAGGGCGAGCGGACCGCGGGGCTCCGTACCCACGCCCTGTCAGGCCTGCTCGGCGGCATCGCCGGCGCCCTGACGCCGGTCGCCGGGGCTGCCACGCTGGGCCTCGTGTTCCTCGGCTTTGCCGCCACGAGTGCCGCATTTCATTGGCTGGAAGCACGAGCCGAACGCGACGTCAGCGTTACCGGGGCCGTTGCCGGCATGCTGGCCTTCATGCTGGGCGCCTACGCGGTGCTCGGCGACGTCAAGGTAGCGGGAGCCGGGGCGGTGGCGACGGTGCTGCTGCTCGCCCTCAAGGACCCGCTGCACGGCGCGTTGCGCCACATCACGTGGATCGAGTTGCGCGCGGCACTGATCCTCCTCGCCATGACGTTCCTGCTGCTCCCCGTGCTGCCCGACAGGACCATCGATCCCTGGGGGGCCATCAACCCGGCCTCGATCTGGCGCCTCGCCATCATGCTCTCGGCGATCTCCTTCGCCGGCTACTTCGCCATCAAGCTCATGGGCGAGCGCGGCGGTGTTGCGCTGGCAGCGGCTTTCGGCGGCCTCGCCTCCTCGACGGCCGTGACTCTGACCCTCGCGAACTTTGCCCGCAACTCTGCCTCTTCTGCGGGGCTTCTCGCCGGCGGCGCCATCCTGGCCGGCGCGATCATGGTCGTGCGCGTGTGGGCGATCGCGACGTTCCTCAATCCTGCGCTCGGCCCGGTCATCGCCTGGCCGCTGGGCGCGGCGGCGTTGGTGCAGGCTGCCGCAAGCGCCATCCTTCTCCTGCGCGGAGATGGCGACGGAGCGCCGAAACTCGAGGTTTCGAACCCCTTCGATCTGGCGACGGCGCTCAAGCTGGCGGCGCTCATCGGCGTGATCTCGCTTGCCGCCAAGATCGCGACGACGCATCTCGGCGGGGGCGGCGTTATCGGCCTCGCCGCCATCTCCGGCACGGTCGACGTGGACGCCATCACGCTCTCCATGTCGCGCATGGCGCAGGGAGAGATTTCGACAGGTCTGGCGGCGGCCGCCATCGGCGTCGCTGTCGCGTCCAACACGCTCACCAAGGCGGGCATCGCCTGGAGCGTCGGCGGCGCGGGGATGGGGCTTCGCATGGCCATCGTCGCCCTCCTTGCCCTTGCCGCAGGTGCTGCGGGGCTCTGGGCCGCGGGCGGGCTCTGAGCCGGTCGTCCGGCTTGACACCGAGCTTTGTGCGCCGGACTGTCCCGGCAGGCGCCGCCGTTCCGCGGTGCCGCGCCGGAAACCGTCACGAGGGCCGGCATGAGCGACGTCTCGGCACTTCACTCACTGCTCCGCCAGTCGGCCCCCGAGGCCGTGTCCGGGCCCATTCTGGATCTCATCGAAACAGGGCAGGACCACGAGCTGAACAGGATCAACGTGCTCTCCTTCGCCGCGGCCCGGGGGCTCGACGAGGAGGACACCCTTGACGGCTTCCTGCACGCCGCGCGCATCGGACTGTTCGAACTCTCCTGGAACGTGCTCTGCCCCGGCTGCGGCGGCGTTCTCGACGCCAATGCGACGCTGAAGACGCTGGACCGCTCGCAATATCATTGCGCCCTCTGTGCCGCCGGCTACGAGCCGACGCTCGACGAGATGGTCGAGGTCACCTTCACGGTGAGCCCGCGGGTGCGCCGGATCGCGGCGCATGATCCCGACAGCCTGCCGGTGCACGAATATGCGCGCCAGATCTTCTGGGGATCGGGCATCGCGTTGCCCGAGGAGGGCATGGACGAGCTGATCCGCACCATGACCCTCGAGGTGCTCGAACTCGCGCCGGGTGAGCGCGGCGTCATCTCCGTCCAGATCCCGGAAGCCTTCATCATCGTGTTCGACCCCGTGACGCACACGACCCAGTTCCTCGACGTGAAGGGACCGCCGACGACCGAACGCCAACACATCTCGATGCTGTTCAACGAAACACACACCCATACGGGCACGACGGAGATCTCGCCGGGGCCGCTGCGGCTGCAGCTGGAGAACAGGGCACACCGGCGCGTGCTCCCGGGACTGTGGGTGGCGGGGGAGACGCTGCACGAGACGCTCGGCCGGCGACGGCCGTTTCTCACGGCCAAGCGGCTGCTGACCAGCCAGACGTTCCGCGATCTCTTCCGCACCGAGACGCTGGATGTCGACCAGCGCCTCAAGATCACCAGCCTCACCTTCCTGTTCACCGACCTGCAGGGCTCGACTGCGCTCTACGACCGCGTCGGCGACCTCGCCGCCTTCGACCTCGTGCGGGCGCATTTCCGGCTGCTGCTCGAGATCGTCGCCGGGGAGGCCGGGGCCGTGGTCAAGACCATCGGCGACGCCGTGATGGCGACCTTTCCGACCCCCGATCGCGCGGTTGCCGCGGCGCTGCGCATGCGCGACGCGATGAAGGCGCTGAACGACGAGCATGGCCGCGAGGAGCTGCTGCTCAACATCGGCGTGCACGAGGGCCCCTGCCTCGCGGTGATGCTGAACGACCGTCAGGATTATTTCGGCCAGACCGTGAACGTCGCAGCGCGCGTGCAGGGCCTCGCCGACCCCAGCGCCATCCTGGCAACCGAACCGGTTGTCTCCGACGAGGCCGTGAAGAGGCTGCTGGCAGCCCGCGGGGGCGAGCAGGGCCGCCGGCGGCGGGAACTGCGCGGCGTGAGTGGCGAGATGACCCTCTACGAGATCGCCTGAACCGGGTCGGCTGTTCCGATGCTCGTGGCGGCTGGCAGGTCAGGGGGTAGAGCGGAGCGGCGGCTCACGGCAGGTGCGCACGCATGAAACCCGCCGCGGCGGCGATGGCGTCGCGCCCCTCCTGCAGAATGCCGTTCCAGAGCGGGAAGGCGTGGATCATGTGCGGCCAGATCTCGAGGCGCACGGGCACGTCGGCGGCCCCGGCACGGTCGGCGAGCCGGGTGGCATCGGACAGCAGCGTCTCCGCCGAGCCGACCTGGATGAGGAGCGGCGGGCAACCCGCCAGATCCGCGTAAAGGACGGAGACGCGCGGGTCGGTGCGTGCAGTGCCGGCGGGCACGTAGGACGAGGCGAGTTCCTCCAGATAGCCCTTGTGGATGAGCGGATCGGCGGCGTCCTTGCTCGCGAGGGTGTCGCCGGTCATGGCGAGGTCGGTCCAAGGCGACAGCAGCCACAGGCAGGCAGGCCCGCGCCGGCCACCAGCCCGGGCGCGCAGCGCAAGCGCCACGGACAGCCCTCCCCCGGCGCTGTCGCCGGCGAGGACGATCGCGTCCTCGCGATAGCCTTGCGCGAGAAGCGCCTCGTAGACCGCGAACGCGTCGTCCGGCGCCGCGGGGAAGGGATGCTCGGGCGCCAGCCGATACCCGACGGCGAGAGTGCGGACGCCGGCAGCCCGGCCCGCCTCCGTCACCAGCCGCCGGTGGCTGACGATGGAGCCGGAGCAGAACCCCCCTCCATGAAAGAACACCAGAACCTTCGGCGCGTCGCTTCCGGGCGCCAGCGACCACTCGCACGGCACGCCGCCAACGATGCTTGGGGTCAGGGCGATGTCGGATGCGGCCGGTGTCACCGTGCCGACCTCCTCGATCCGCGCGCGCCGCTGCGCCCAGCCGACAGGCCGGGGCTTCGACCCGAGAAGCGCCCGGACCGCCTCGATCCCCGTTCCAGCCATGGTACGCGCCCTCTCCTTGCCAGCCCTCACCTGCTCGCCAGGCCTGCAACTCATTGTAGCGTCTTCACGTGCATTGCCTCTAGCGGATGAGCTTGACGGCTCGACGGCGGCGGCGCCCAAGGCTACGGTTCGCGCCGACCCTCCGCCGGACCCTCCGGATGCGCCTGCGCTTCAAGCCGTCCATCGCAAACACGATCTTCGCGCTGGCCGGACTTCTCATCGCCCTGATGGCTGTCGTCGCCGCGCTCAACACGGCGTTGTCGGTGCGCGTGGGCGACTCGATCGGCGCCGTGAACCGCGTCTATGTTCCGGTCTACGGCATGCTCGCGCGCGCTCACATCCGATCGCTCGAGCAATCGCTGTCTCTCAGGCAGGCAGCGATCGAAGTGCTGTCCGGACGGCCCGCGGCGGTCGACGATCTCCTGCGCAGGGAAAAAGCGGCGGCGGAGGATTTCCTGACGGAGGTCGCATCCGCCCGCGCCCTGCTGCAGTCCGGCGGGGAAAGCCGCGCTGCCGGGGGCGTCCTGCTCGGCCGCCTGCAGGTGCGGCTGGAGACGGTGACCGATCTGCGCGGGCGCTACGAGGCAGCGCGCACAGCCTTCCTGTCTGCCCTGGACCGGCGCGACACCAACGGCATCCGTGCTGCGCTGCTGGATCTCGATGCGTTGCGGGAAGAGCAGAACTCCCATCTCGAGGATACGCGCCGCGAGGCGCTGTCCTTCGCCAATGCGGCGGTCGAGACGACGCAGGAAAGCGGGCGGGAGGTGATCCGCCTCACCCTCGTCACGCTGGCGCTCGCCATCCTTCTCGGCTTCCTCGGCGCCGTCTGGATCGCGCGCCGCATGGTGAGCTCGATCCGCCGGCTCGTCGCCGCCACCGAGGCCGTCGAGCAGGGACGCTACGAGGGCGAGTTGCCCGTCACGTCGGGTGACGAGATCGGCCGTCTCACGCGCTCGTTCAACCTGATGATCGCCGAGCTGCGGCTGAAAGAGAAGATCCGCGCCACGTTCGGCCGCTACCTCGACCCGAAGGTCGTCTCCGGCCTTCTCGACGGGCCGGAAGCACCCGCCACCGGCGGCGAGCGCCGGCCGATGACCATCCTCTTCGCCGACATGGCCGGCTTCTCCCATCTCTCGGAAGAGGTGAGCCCCGGCCTGCTCGTGACGGTCCTGAACCGCTTCCTCGCGGCCCTCACCCAGGCCGTCCGGGAGCGCCAGGGCGTACTCGACAAGTATCTGGGCGATGGCGCCATGGCCTTCTGGGGTCCGCCCTTCGTGGAAAGCGAGGCGCAGGCCCGGCTGGCCTGCGAGGCGGCGCTGCTGCAAATCGAGCGCTTCGCCCGCTTCCGGAGCGAACTTCCGGACCTGCTGGGCGTGAAGAGCTACCGCCCGGCCCTCGGCCTGCGGATCGGCATCGCCACGGGTGACGTGATCGCCGGGAGCGTCGGGTCGCAGGAGGCAATGAACTACACCGTGCTCGGCGACCCCGTGAACATCGCGGCGCGGCTGGAGAAGCTGAACAAGCGCTACGGGACGTCCATCCTCGTCTCCGACGGAACCGCGGCGATGCTGGGCGGCGCCGCGGAGCTGCGCGAGGTGGACAGGGTCGCCGTCTCAGGCCGGGACGGCGCGCTCGCGATCTACGAGCTCCTCGGCATGAAGGGCGAGCCCGACCCGGCGAGGGACGCTCTGCTTGGCGCCTATGCCGATGCCCTGGCGGACTATCGTGCCCGCGACTGGACCTCGGCCGCCGCCGGCTTTCGATCCTGCCTCGACCTCGCCGCGACGGACGGACCGTCCCGGACCATGCTGGCCCGCTGCGAAAGACTGCAGGCGCAGCCCCCGCCGGACGATTGGGACGGCACGTGGAGGGCTGCCGACGGTTGAGGGGCCAACGCCGTCCGCAATGGGAGGCTCAGCGAACTCAGCCTGCCGCCCTGAGCGGCTGGTTCAGCCCTGCGGCCTGTCGCCGATGCTGTTTTCCGGCCGCCATCCCGAGGCCAGCTTGGTGGCCTGCTCGATCCATTGGTCCCGCACGGCACGGCCCCTGAAAGAGCCCAGGTTCTGGTCGACCCAGCGCAGGTTCTGCTCGGTCCACGACGCGATCTGCGAGAAGTGGTAGATGCCCATGCGATTGAGCATCTCTGCCAGCTTGGGCCCGACACCCCAGATAAGCTCCAGGTCGTCGCCCTTGCCTTCGCGCGGAGCCGAGAGCAGCGCCGGCTTGTGCTCGTCTCCCACCGGAGGCAAGGCGGGCTCGACCGCGACGGGCTCGGGCGCCGGCGCCGGTGTGGCCGCAGTCATCAGGGGCGCTGCTGCCGCGGCGGGTGCCAAGGGTGCCACAGGCGCAGCCGGTGCCACAGGCGCAGCCGGCGCCACGGGCGCCACACGAGCGACGGGTGCTGCCGGGGGAGGGGGAAAACGGGTGGCGTAGGAGGATCCTATCGCGGACGTGCCGACACCGCCGCGCCCGATGAGGCCGAAAAGGAGCGCCCAGGCGGCAATGATCCACAGGAACAACCACAAGCCGATCGACATGAATGTCTCCTCCAGGGCTGGCGGGATCCGGCGGTGACGGGATCCGGCACTCTTGATCCGCAACGTGCCGGATCGGGCCGGTGGTGGCCCCTTCCGGTTGGGGAAAGGCGGGATTGCACGGCAGAACGCGGCGACGCAGCGCATCGCGCATCAAGGCTCGCGCGCGCCTCATCAGTTTGCCCGGCGAAATTAAGTTGTCCAGCGTCGCGAAGGACAAGCTTGTGAAACTCAAGTAGCTTCTTTGCCTCAGTGGGGTTCCTGCCCACAATTGCGGACGCCTCCCGCGGCTATAAGGCGCCTGGCGGCTGCGGCGGATGTTCGGCGCCGTACAGCGCCTCGCCGGAGACCTGCCGGCCCAGTTGGTCGAACACCATCAGTTCGCAGGCCCGCACGGCGGTGCCGCCGCGGTGGGAGATGTAGTGCACCATCATCTTCGATCCCGCTTCGTCGCCGACGACGTCGAGGAGTTCGAAGCGCAGGTCGGGAACACGGTCCAGCGCCGCGCGCCAGCAGGCCCGCAGAGCATCGCGGCCGACCACCGTCGCGCAGCCCGTCATGTCCCGGGCGCGAGGACTGACGAAGACGGCGTCATCCGCAAAGACCGACAGGACGCCGTCGAGGTCGCGGGCATTCCAGTGTGCGATCCAGTCGCGCGCGTGGTTCATCATCTGCTCGCGGGTCACAGCGCCCTCCCCGGTGACGATCCTGAGTTTGCGGAAGTGTCCTCCTAACCCCGGCCAATGGCGCTCTCGATACGCCCCCTGGTCTCGCCTGCCTGCTGCCGCATCCAGGTGACGAAGCGCTGCACTTGCGGCCGCCTCTCCACGTCGTGGCGGAGCTTCAACCTGTAGGGGTGCGGCGCGACGATATGCTGCGCCATCGGGAAGGGATTGACCACCGCGCCACTGTCCAGATCGTCCAGCACCAGCGACAGGCCGCAGACGAGAAAGCCGACATTCTGCCGGACCGCCTCCAGCGCGAGCTGCGCATGAGGGTAGCGGACGCCCCGGTCGTGCCCGCTCTCGCGGCGTCCGTACGCCTGGAACCACTCGACCCAGCCTGGCTGGCCGCCGCCTTCGAGCTGTGCCTTGAGGTGAAGAAGGGGCATGCCCTCCATCTGGAGTTCGGGCACTTTTCCGGCGATCCGGCGCAAATTGTCCGGGCCCGATACCGGCAGGAGGACGTCGGTGAAGAGGGGCTCGTCCTGACCCTCGCCACAGGTGACCCGCAGGTCGGGAGCGCCGAGCTTGATCGGCACGTCCCCGGTTCCGTTGATGCAGAAGAGCACGTTGGGATGAGCTTCCCGGAAGGCGGGGAGGCGCGGCCCCAGCCAGAGCTCGACCCAGTCGGGATCTGCCACCATCTGGATTTCGCTGACACGCTGGAAGTCGAGCGCCTGCGTGACGCGTTCCAGGGCGGCGAAGGCCTGCCGCAAATCGGCCATGGCATGGTCGAGCTGCGGCGTCGGCATCAGGCCGGACCGTCCGCGTGTGAGCAGGTCGGCGCCGAGGTGGTCTTCCAGGGTCCTGATCCGCTGGCCGACCGCCGCAGGCGTGATGCCGAGCCGGTCCGCCGCAGCCTTCAGCGAGCCCGAGCGGATGGCCAGTTCGAGCGCCTGCAGGGCCTTGAGGTGCGTCGCAGCGGCCATTGCTAAAGCTTATCTTTAGCCAGCTAAAAGACAAGCGCTCTCGATAAAGCCCACCTTGGGTTGCTGAAAGAAAATCACGGTTTGCCCGCGTGCAAAGCAGGCGCATCGTCACCTCGCGAACTGAACCCACCGCGAGGAGACAAACCATGAAGCGCTACGTCATCGAACGCGAAATCCCGGGGATCGGCGAATTCTCGCTGACCGAGCTCTGCGGCGCCGCCCGCGCCTCGAACAAGGCCCTGGCCTCGATCGGGCCCCGCATCCAGTGGCAGCATTCCTACGTCGCGGGCGACAAGACCTTCTGCATCTACCTCGCGGAAAGCGAGGAGGACATTGCCCGCCACAGCGAACTCAGCGGCATCCCGGTGGGCAGGATTACCGAGGTTCCCCAGATCATCGATCCGCTGACCGCCAACAACTGAGAACGTGAGCCGGAGGCTCTCGCCAATGTCACCGCACAGCCCCGCCGGCGCAGTTCCGCGCCGACGGGGCGGTCGCAAAGTTCAGGGCAGAAACTCGACGATGATCTCGTCCCGTCCGAGGCTCAGCGTGATGCCGGTGGTCTTGCCGGTGAGGTGCATCACGACGCCGGCCTTGTTTTCCAACCAGAGATTGCTGCGCCCCGACGTCTCCAGCCCGACCGGGCCCGTGCTCTCCGCGTAGACGCCGGCAAATTCCGCGACATCCTTGAGCTTGTAGACGTCGCCTTCCACCTGGACGCGCGACAGGCTGCCCGGTCCGACGACGGTACCCGCGAGCTTGAACGGGTAGGTCTTGCCCTGGAAGGACAGCACGCCCTGCCCCACCCCGACTCCGGCGACGAAGGTCTGCGTCATCGTCACCCGGCCCGAGGGAGCGAGGCCTTCGATCGTCTGCGCCGAGGGCACCGCGACGGGCACGGGCGAGGAGACGCATCCGGCAAGTGGAAGGCCGGATGCGACAGCGAGAAGGGTGAGCACCGCCCTGCGGCTCGGCGCAACAGTGTTCCTTGTCTTTTCGGTCATGGAAGGCGCCATCCCTCTGGTCTCGTTCGCCCAATACGGGCATCCCACAAACTGTGACAAGCAGGCGAAGCTGACGCTTAGCAGAATGGGACGGCGGCTTGGCCTTTGGGGAAACGAGGCACTGAGCAGGAGCAGAGCCGCCCCACACGGCTGCGCCGCGGCGGGCGCTCAGCGTGGACCGCTGGGACGGAGCCACGTCCATCGGACACACGCGCGACGGGAGGCGCCGCGCGTGGTCTTCCCTCACCCGTCCTAGGACTGAACGAGGAACACCAGCGTCTCGGGCAGAACGCCGTCGTAATCCATCGCGTCGAGGGCTGGCTTCGTCTTCATGAAGGATGCCAGCCGGTCGAGGTCAGCAACGTCCATGACCAGGCCGACGCGGCCTGGCTTCTGTGGGTCGACGAACGTCCGAATATTCGTCACCCCGATCGGCTCGAAGATTTCTCTCCGTCGGGGTGAAGCGAGCCAGTGCTTGGTGTCCTTGACGTCGTGGTAGGCCATTACGGTCGGCATGGTATCCTCCCCCTAGCGTGGAGCTCCAGATCCGGAGCGCCGTTACGCTACGCAGCCAGCCAGACCTTAACAACGTAATTTGCGGCGACAACCGGGGATGCTGCCGGACTGGCGCCGTCTGGCTGTGGGCGACCAGATGCGCCAGCACTCACGCCCTCAAGAACGAGCGCAGATTACGTAATGGAGCTTTGATGCATATGCATTCGCAATCGATCGAGCGCATCGCTTCGCGGGCGTGCACAGCCCGCATGAAGAGCTGGCCAGAACGGGCTCACCCTGCCATCAGCCTGCGAAGCGGCTATCCGAATGGCGCAGCCGCCGGCACAGTTCGCGATTGATGTTCTGCAGGACGAGGACGTAGCCGTGAATATCCGCCTTGTAGAAGCGATACAGGCTCCCGGCTGACAGCTCGAAGAGAACAGATGCCGTTTGCGCTGCCACGGTCGCCGACCGGACCTGCATATCGAGAAGGGTCATTTCTCCAAAGAAATCGCCGGCCACCAACGTGTTCAAGCGGACCGATCGCCCATCGGGGGTGCACATGCTGACGGCGAGTTCGCCGGAATGGACGATGAACATCGAACGTCCCGGCTCGCCCTCCTTGACGACGGTCTGACCGGTGCCGAACCGGCGCTCGCCCAGCATGGGAATGAGGACGTCGAGGCTCGCATCCGACAACCCACCGAAGAACGGCGTGTCGAGCAGGAATGGCTTCAGTGCAGCCTTGTATGCCGCCATGCGACGACTATACGCCCACTGCCGCCTGCAACAATCGGCGTCAGCCGAGGGTCTGCTCCGGCCCGTGCGCTCTCGGAGCTGGCGGGACCGCCCGGACCAGGGTCAGAAGCTCAATGCGCTGTCCGTCGGTCGGGCACCCACAGCCTTGCGGCTCGACGCTCTGCCTCAATGCGCAGGCGCATCTTGCCCGCGGGCGGCAGCCAGGTAATCCAGCGTCATGAAGTCTCTGACGATCGGCACAGCGTCCCTCGCCCGCGAGAGCGCCAGTTGAAACACCATGTTGGACCCGTGCAGGAAGCCGAGTTCAACGGCGTTCAGGTAGAACTCCCACATCCGGCAGAACCGCTCGTCGTAGAGTTCGGCGGCCTTGTGCCGGTTGACCTCGAAGCGCTCCCGCCAGTGCCTGATCGTGTGATAGTAGTGCAGGCGCAGCACCTCCATGTCCGCCACCCACAGACCGGTCCGCTCTGTCGACGCGAACACTTCCGACAGCGCCGGAACGTAACCTCCGGGGAAGATATACTTCTGGATGAAGGGGCTGGTCGTGCCCGGGGGGCTCATCCTGCCGATGCAGTGGACAAGGGCGTAGCCATCGTCGGTGACGAGGTCGCCGATCTTCCGGAAGTAGGTGTCGAACTGCGTCACACCGACGTGTTCCATCATGCCGACGGAGACGACGCGGTCGAAGCGGCCTTCAAGGTTGCGATAGTCGAGCTCCCGGAAGGTGACGAGGTCCGACAGGCCGGCGCTCGCGGCATTCTCTCGTGCAACGGCGATCTGTTCCGGCGAAACGTTGATGCCGACGACGTGGGCGCCCGTCGTGCGGGCGATGTGGATGGCCAGCGCGCCCCAGCCGGATCCGATTTCGGCGATGGTCATGCCGGGCCGTGCAGCCAGTTTGGCCGTAATCCTCTGCAGCTTGCAGAGTTGGGCCTGCTCCAGCGTGTCCGTTTCCGGGTTCTCGAAGTACGCGCAGGAATAGATCAACGCAGGATCGAGAAAGAGCCTGTAGAAGTCGGCCGACAGGTCGTAGTGGTGCCTGGCGTTGGCGGCCGACGCCCCGATGGGGTTGGCCTGTTGCCATCTCTTCACGGCCCTGAGCACCCGCCGCGTGAACTTCTGGGAGGCGTGCGCGCCGAGGCCCGTACGATTGACGGAAAAGAGCAGCAGGAGGTCGCGGACGCTCGATCCCTCGTCGAACGTCAGCGTCCCGTTCATGTAGGCTTCGCCCGCATGCAGTTCCGGATTGAGCGCCAGTCTGGTCTCCAGCGCACGGTCATGCAGCCGCGCCCGCACCTCGGGCCCGGGTAGCTTCCCGCCAAAGACATGCGCTTTGCCGCGCGCATCGATGAGGGTGAGTTCGCCGCGGCTAATGAACTTCGAAAGCAGGCTGGCTAGAAGTCTGATGACCCTCTCCACGGCTGTGCTCACCGTCGCGGGTGTTGAGCGGATCAACTCAGCCACAACATGAGCGCCGCGGCAATCGGTTGTCGGGCAACAGGTCCCGGCGCGGCCCCGCCCGAGGCGCTACCGTGAGAAAGAGCGGGGGCGAGCTGTCCTGCCGTGCACCAGGCCTCCTGCGAACGTGTGACTTTTGGCGCATGAGAGCCCGCACCTCGAAGGATGTAGGCTGACTTCTCCCCGGGAGGCCGGCAATGATTGACCACATCTTCATGCTGATCGACCCAACCGGGCCAGAGATCGCTCGAATGGAGACGTTGGGGCTCATCGAAACCTACCGTCGCGAACATCCAGGCCAGGGAACGCAGAATGTCTGCTACTGCTTCGACAACATGTTCCTCGAGCTGCTGTGGGTGGACGATCCAGAGGCCGTCACGAGCCCCAACATCAAGCGAACAGGCCTCTACGAGCGATCGCGGTGGCGAACGACGCATACATGTCCGTTTGGAATCGCTTGGCGCGGCACATTTTCGAGTGATCTCCAACCGATACCGACATGGGCCTATCAGGCACCCTACCTTCCCGAAGGCATGTCGATCGCCGTTGCGGTCGATGGGGATGATCCGCAACAGCCGATGCTCTTTCGCTCGCCCGGTTCAGCCGCACCCATCGACTGGCCGCACGAGAAGAGAAGAGATCTGCAGCGTCCCCGAGGTCTGGGTGCCGTACGTGACATTTCACTGACACTGCCGTCATCCACCCAGCCGTGTGAAGCACTCCGGATCATTGCGGCCCAGTGCCGCCCCACGATCAGGCTTGAACACGGACAGGCGTATCGCTTGCAGATGCGTGTCGAAGGCGTGGATGGGCAACCGGACCTGACGATCGCTCTTCCCGGATGATCGAGATGCCTCCTCATATTCCGGTTTGCGGAGAGGATTGCAGGGTCGGGTTCTCCTCTGCCCTGCACGCCCCACACTCGGAGCACCCGACACGTTCCGAACGCGTGACCTTTGCCGCCGGAGCGGCACGCCACCGCCACATCGCCGCGCAGCCCCACCCCGCCATTGCCCGCCTCGCCGCAATCGGTTATGCATCGCCAGTCGGCATGGCCGAGAGCACCCGTAGCTCAGCTGGATAGAGCGTTGCCCTCCGAAGGCAAAGGTCACACGTTCGAATCGTGTCGGGTGCGCCACCATTTCCTGACTTTTCTGTCTGTCTGATTCGTAGTTTTCGATCTTCGGGGACAATTTTGGGACAAGTCGCCTTCAAGCGGATGTCCCATGTCTCTGCACGTTTTCGAGCCCTACATCTGCGAGCGGATCACCGACGACGGTCGTCTGACCGGCTCGTGGTCGAGTGGGATGGTGCGGAGCTTGGCCTCGTTTTCCAGATTGCGCAGACTGGCCACCGCTCGCAGTTCCCTGTTGCTTGGTCGAGGCCTGTTGTATGGGCCTGCCGCATTGCATGTGGCTGACGCATTCCGCCCATCGCGCTCTCGTGATTACTGATGTGCGAGAAGCCACTCCCGCCCAATCAGCCCCGAGGCGAAGACGAGCCACGGAATCGGAAGAGCAACGAGGATCGCTGCGCCGCGGGTCACCGGAAAAAGCCTGTCGGCGATCCGGGCGCAGGCAACGGCGATGACGACGTTGGCGGCTAGCCCAATGGCCAGGCTGGACAGCCCCGCCGTATAGAACGGATAGAGCAGGCAAGCGACGGCAAGCCCGGCGATGGGTCCCCGCTGGGCACGCCCGGCCTCGCCCGCCCGCCCGGCGAGCCATCGCGCTGCGCCGAGACCCCCGATCAGGCCCGTCCAGACGAGCGCGACGACCGCGCCCGGCAAGACCTCCAGGTCGGACGGCCCGGGATCCATCCAGCCCAACGCGGCGACACCGGCGCTGACGGCAAAGGTTGCAAGGACACCTGCTCCGACATGGGCAAAAAGGCGCCGCTCATCAGTTTCGGCCAGGGTTGCTTGTTCTCGTCTGGTCATCTGCGCCCTCCTTTCAAGGCAAAGAGCAGCTAGGCCGCGGAGATTGCCCGAGCCTGACCTGTCTTCGTCAGCTTGCGGCAATGTTGACGACCCAGGCTGCTTCAGACTTCGTAGCGGGAACGGGAGTGTGAGCGGATGCGGGTCCTGTTGGTCGAAGACGAAGCCGAGCTGCGGCGGGCGGTCCTGTCCAACCTCCGCGCGGCAGGTTTCACGGCCGACGCGGTCGGCACGGTCGACGAGGCGCGCTCGAGCGTCTCGGTCATCCGCTATGGGCTCGTCCTGCTCGATCGGCGGCTTCCCGACGGGGACGGATTGTCGCTCATCCCGCACGTCAGGCGCGTCCAGCCATGGCTTCCCGTGATCCTGGTGTCCGCGCTCGACCAGGTCGCCGACAAGATCCGCGGGCTCGACATGGGCGCCGATGACTATCTCACCAAGCCGTTCGACACGGACGAGCTGATGGCCCGCGTTCGCGCTGCGCTGCGCCGTCCCGGCGGCGAGCAGTCCCCGCCGGTGGTCTGCGGCCAGCTGAGTTTCGACTTGTCATCCCGCGAGGTGACCGTGGCCGGACAGCCGCTCGTGCTCAAGCGACGTGAGCTGTCGCTGCTCGAAGCCCTCATGCGGCGTGCGGGACGCGTGGTCCTGCGCGACCAGTTGCTGGAGGACGTCTACGGCTTCGACGACGACATCCAGTCCAACACGCTCGACGCCCATGTCTCCCGCCTGCGCAGCCGCCTCGGCAAGGCGGAGGCAGGGGTCGCCATCCATCCGGTGCGGGGCGTGGGCTACTGCCTCGATGCGGCATGAGGGGCAAGGGCTCCCTCACCCGGCGCCTGATCTTCCTGCTCGTGCTCGTGCAGACGGGCGTCGCCATCGCAGGCATGACGGCCTGGATGCTGTTCTCGCCCTTCGTCTCCTTCGAGGACGTGGCGGCCGAGACGACCCGTGGCCTGGTGGTTCGGTCCCTCCGAGCACAGAACGACCGCCTGGAGATCCAGCCTGACGCGGAGTTCTTGGGTTATCTCAGCCAGCGTCCCGGCCTCGTCTACGCCGCCATTCGCGACAACGAGGTTCTGGCAGGCTCCTCGCCAACCCTCGCGGAGATCCTCGTGCGGCTCGGTCCGGTCCTTCCCCGCAACGGGCAGATCGACGCGAAAGCGTCGCCCCCGGCGTCGCTGATCCGCTTCGCATCCATCGACACGTCCTTCGGTGAGGTGGTCGTTGCATCGATGAACGACACGTTCGGGCGAGGCGATTTCGGGAGCTTTCTAACGGTCTATCTCGCCCAGCTGCTTCCCCTCTTCGGTCCGGCGGTCCTGATGGCGGCACTTGTCGTTCCCGTGGTCGTCCGCCGAAGCCTGAGGCCCGTCGTTCAGGCTTCCAGGCTGGCCGAGACGATCGAGATCGACAGCCTGCACCGCCGCGTTCCCGCCGAGGACCTGCCCCGGGAGGTCGCGCCGCTGGCCCAAGCGGTCAACGATCTGCTGGGGCGGCTGGAGGACGGAATCGCCCGTCAGCGACTGTTCTCCGCCAACGCCGCTCACGAGCTTCGGACCCCGGTCGCCATCCTCGAAGCCAAGATTGATGGAATGCCGGCAGGCCCCGCACGCCACGATCTGAAGCGGGCCGTCAACCGCATCGCCTTGCTCCTGAACCAGCTCCTCGCCGTCGCGCGGCTCGGCCGGCGCGAGGTTCGCGTGGACGAGAACCTCGACCTGCAGAAGCTGCTGCGCGCGGTCGTCGCCGACTGCGCACCGCTCGCCCTTCGCATGGGCAGGGCGGTCGAATTCGAGGGCGACCCGCTTCCCATCGTGATGCGCGCCAACCGGCAGGCGCTCGGAAGCGCGCTCGCCAACCTCATCGACAACGCGCTGAGCTACGAGCCGGCCGGCGGGACGGTGATCGTGGCCTGCGCCCGCCGTGACGAGGGGTCCGTCACGATCACCGTCGCGGATCACGGCCCCGGCATTCCGGCAAACGCGCGCGAACTCGTGTTCGAGCCGTTCTGGCGCAAGGACGAGGCACGGATCGGTACGGGGCTGGGGCTCTCCATCGCAGCCCAGATCCTCCGCCTTCATGCCGGCGAGATCAGCTGCCGGGAAACGCCGGGAGGCGGGGCAACCTTCGAGATGACGCTTCCTGTCGCGGGTGAAGAGGCGGCGTCCCGTCGCACGCAGGCGCGATCCGCCTGACGCCAGCGACAGTCTGTCAGGCGCACCGGTCAGGCTCGCACAATGTTGCCCTCGTACGACTGCGGCTCGCCGTTCTCACGAACCGGAGCCCCGGATGATCCCTTCGCTGCGCCTGTCCTGCCTTGTTCTGACCTGTGGCATCCTCCTGCGTGCCACCTGTTCGCCCGGCTTTGCGGCCGACGGGCCTGCCCCCAAGGGTCAGGAGGCGAAGGCACCGGACTGGACGGTGGACCTGGGCGCGAGCTTCATCGCCGCTCCGCGCTTTGACGGGTCCAATCGCTTCCTCTACCTGCCGATCCCCTACATCGGTGTGGATTGGCGGGACACGGTGTTCGCCTCGGTCAAGGATGGCGTGGGAGCCAATCTCTACAACACCGAGGTCCTGAAGGCCGGGGTCATCGCGCGGCCGAATTTCGGCCGCTACCGCTCGAACGACCGGCGCTACCTGACGGGTCTCAACGACGTTGACTGGACCGTGGAGGCCGGCGGCTTCGTCAAGTACACGCCGCTTCCTTTCCTCACCACCTCGCTCGAAGTCCGCCAGGGCGTCGGCGGGCACGAGGGGCTGATCGCCGAATGGTCGGCGGATCTCTCCGCGCCGCCTTTGCTCGACGACCGGCTGTTCCTGTCGGTCGGTCCGCGCGTTTCCGCTTCCAACCAGCAATACAACCAGGGCTTCTACGGCGTGACCCCGACGGAATCGGCCCGTTCGGGCTACGCGGTGTACAAGCCGTCGGCCGGGCTCCGGTCCGTGGGGGTAGGGGGTGGGGCGATCTACCGCGTGACCGAAACGGTGACGTTCACGTTATTCGCCGACTATGCCCGCCTCGTTGGACCAGCGGCGAAGTCGCCGATCGTCAAGGGCGGCGGTGGGTCGGAGAACCAGTTCACGGTGGGCACGGCGCTGACCTACCGATTTTCCTACTGAAACGCCCGCGATCAGGTGATGGCCGCCGTCCCGGCAAGCGCCGAGGAAGCGACGATCACACCGCGAGGCGCCGCATCCGGCTCTCGAGGAAGGCTGCGACCGCCGGATCGGGCGTCGCTGCGATGGCCGCGCCATAGGCCTCCCGGGCCTGATCAGGGCGGCCCGCGGTCGCCAGCAGAAAGGCCCGCGCCGCAAGGGCCGGCTGGAAGCGATCCGCGACGGCGGGGTCGATGCGGCCGAGGGCCACCAGGCCCGCCGCTGCGCCCTGGGACTGTCCGATCGCGAGCGCCTGTCCGACCGCGGCGCCGATGGACGGCGCGCAGCGCAGCAGTCCTTCGTAGAGCAGGGCAATCGAGGCCCAGTCCGTCCGGCCGCAGCGCCGGCCCGCAATGTGCGCCGATTGGATCGCGGCCTCCAGCTGGAAGCGTCCGACGGCGCCGAGCCTTCGGGCCCGCAGCAGCAGGGTCTCGGCCTCGTCCTGCAGCCCCTGGTCCCATCGGGCCACGTCCTGCTCGTCCAACGGGACGTAGACGCCAGCCGCGTCGCGCCGGGCCGCGGCCCGCGCCGCGAGGTGGGCGGCGAGCGCAGCGAGGCCGAGCGCCTCTGCCGTGCCGGGTAGAAGCTGCGCCAGCAGCCGTGCGAGGAACAGTGCTTCGGGCGCGATCGGCTCCCCCTCCGCGGGGCCGAGGCCGTCGAAAGCTGCGGACACCGCGCCGTACACGGCCTCGAGCACGGCCTCCAGCCGCTCCGGCATGGCCGAGCGCGACGGCAGCTCGAACGGGATGCGCGCCTCTCCGATCTTGCGCTTGGCGCGGACCAGCCGCTGGGCCATCGCCGCTGGCGTCACCAGGAACAGCCGCGCGATGTCGTTTGCCTCGAGGCCGAGCACGGTCTGCAGGATGAGCGGCGTCCGTACGCTCTCCGCGATCGCCGGATGGGAGCAGGCGAACATGAGGCGAAGGCGCTGATCGGGGATGTCATCCGGGTCGATGGCGTCCATGGCGAGGGTGGCCTCCTCCACCGCGTCGATGGGCACGGAAAGGCGCGTACCCATCCGCATCGCCTCGTTCACCCCGCGGTTCCGCGCCACCGTCAGCAGCCAGGCCTCGGGGTTGTCGGGAATGCCTCGGTCCGGCCAGGTCTCCAGGGCCCTGGCAAAGGCTTCCGCCAGCGCATCCTCGGCCCGCGTGATGTCGCCAAGCCGCGCCGAGAGCAGGGCCAGAAGACGTCCATAGCTGTCACGCGCCACCGCCGCGGCGCGCGACCGCGTCGCGCCGGCGCCGTCGCCGCTGGTGTCGTCCCGGCTCAGGTGATCAGCCACAGGATGAGTTGCCCCGCCAACATGTAGCCGCCGCCCAGCCCCGCGGACATGATCAGGAACAGGCGCAGCGGCATCTGCCGCATGACGACATGTCCCAGCCCGTAGAGCCGCGTGATACCCCACACGAAGAGCGCCGCGACAAGGCCCGTCATCGGGCCAGGTCCCCACGCCGGCGACAGCGAGAGGATGGCCAGGTAGAGCGCGCCGGCGCCGACGACATTGGCAAGGATGTAGAACGGCGGCGTCAGGGGATTGGGCGCAATCCCCTGACGCGCCAGTTCCGCCGTCCAGAGCCGCGCCGCGAAGGCCAGCGTCGTGCCGACGTCGACCACGTTGATGGCCAGCCCCGCTGCGGCCACGGTCAGGATCGGGTTCATGTCCGCCTCCCCCCGGGAGGCGCCGGCGCAGGCCCCTGGCCCCGCCGGCGCCGGTGGTCAGCCCATCGCTGTCGGGCGGACCTCGACCGTGCCACCCTGCGCGGCCGGGCACCTGGCGGCCCAGTCGAGCGCGGCGTCGAGATTGTCCACGTCGATCACGTAGTAGCCGCCGATCTGCTCCTTCGTTGAGGAGAAGGGGCCATCCTGAACGCGGCGCTCGCCGTCCTTCAGTGTGATCGTCGTGGCTGTGAAGCTCGGCTTCAGCCAGTCGGTCGCCACGAAGACCCCGGCCTCGATCAGGGCCTGCGTGTAGGCCTTGAAGGCAGACAGCATCTGGGCCATGGCCTCCGGCGGCATGCTGCCGAACGCGCTCTCGTCGGAGTAGAGAAACAGGGTATACTTCATTGGTTCTCTCCTTCTACAATAAAGTCGTGTAAAAATCAGGCGCCTGCGGCGACGCTGGAAAGCTTCCGGAGACCCAGTTCGTACTGGGGACCCAGCATCTTGTCCATGAACACGCCGAACACCCGGTGGACCGGGTTCGCGCCGAGGTCGGCGTCGAGCGCCCACGTGACCTCCGTTCCGCCGCCGTTCGAGCGACGGAGCGTGAACGTCTGGCGCGGCTTTCCCATCGCGCCGAGATCGAGCTGCATGACCACGCGCTCGCCGGGCACGGCCTCGACGATGGTCTGGGAGCCCGAGCCGCTCTTGCCGGTCCAGTTGAACGAGGCACCCACGCCGTCGGCGGGACCCGCGAAGGTCACGATCAGGTCCGGATCCGAGGTCCGGAAGGGGTTGATTGAATCGAAGCCCGCCGATCGCGACAGGATGTCGAAGACGGCTGCCGTGGGCGCGGGCACGACCGCTGTCCGCTCGACATGGGCGCGGCCGGGGAGCGCAAAGGGGGCTGTGGCGATCGCGGCCAGGGCGATCGCGGATGCGGCGACGACGGTGGTCAAGGCCATGGGATGTCTCCTCGTGAGAGCGAAGCAACAGGCTGCTTCATCCCCATGACCGACGGCCCCGGCCTCGATCGACACAGGCGAAGAAATTTGGTGAGCCCGGCCCGCGGATCAGGGAGCGCCGGTCCGGCCTCGCGCGGCCTATTCGGCCGGCAGGGCGAGCGGCGCCGCCGCGGCCGGCGCCTCCCGCTGGCTTGCCTGGCGAGACGCCAGCCCGGCCCCGAGCAGTGCCACGCCGGATGCGGCCAGTCCCAGCCATTCGATGCCTGACACCGCGAGCGTAAGACCGCCCAGTGCTGCGCCCAGCCCCTGGCCGACGAACATCATAGACCCATTGAGGGCGAGGACGATGCCGCGGGCATCGTGCGGGGCGACCCTGACAAGGCTGGCCTGGATGACAGGGGTCCGCGTGAAGAGCGCGGCCGCGCCCGCCACCATGGCGAGGGACAGGGCTGCGATGATGCCGGCTCGCGGCCCCGAGATCAGTGGTGCGAGAACCGCTGCCTCGGGTCTTGCCATCAGCAGCGTGTAGGCCAGCAGGGCGAAGGCGGAGACCACGAAGCTCGCGGTGAGGAGACGTGCCGTCGCCGGGCGGTCGGCGAAGCGGGCGCCGAGAACGACGCCGAGAATGCTGCCGACCCCGATGAGAGCCTGCATCGCGCCGACGCCCGAGCCGGTCAGCCCGCTGATCGCGGTCACCACCGGACCGACATAGGCGACGATGGTGAAGGTCGCGGCGAAGCCGGCCATGCTCAGGAGAAGGGGGCCGCGCACTTCGGGCCGCAGGGCCACCCTGAAGGCGGCGAGGTCCGCGCGCCGGCCGCCTGGTACCGGGGGCAGCGCGAAGCGTACAAACACCCCCGCCAAGAGCGCGACCGCGCCGGCATAGACGAACGTGCCGCGCCAGCCTGCGACATCGCCGATCACGCTGCCAACGGGAATGCCGAGCACGAAGGCGACGGTCATGCCCGCCAGCACCACCGCCATCGCCTTGCCGCGCTCGGCAGGCGGAGCAAGTTCCGCCGCGGCGAGCGAGGAGATGGGTCCCACGAGGCCCGCCGCGAGGCCGCAGGCCACGCGGATCGCGAGGAGGGAGGGCATCGAGGGCGCGACGGATGCCGCGATGTTGAGGATCCCGACCAGGACAAGGCCGATCAGGATCATCGTCCGTCGGTCGAAGCGGGCGACGAGCCCGGCCACGACCGGCGCCGTGAGGGCATAGGTGAGGGCGAAGGCGGTGGCGAGTTGCCCCGCCGCCGCCACGGGTTGCCCGACGTCGCGGGCCAGGCTTTCGAGATGGCCGGCATAGACGTGGGCCTCGGTGCCCATGGCGAAGCTCGCCAAAGCGAGAACGGGAATGCGCGGGTTCATCGGGATTTCTCTGGAATCGATGGGAGGAACGGACGGTGCAGACGCGGAAGCGTCACTCCGCCGCGATCAGAAAAGTCGGCCTGTCGGCTTCGTCCCGTTCGGGGAACCGGGGCTCCCCAAACGTCCGCTCGGCGCGGGACGGCTGGTTGCCGACCCGGAACCAGGCGGCATAGAGCGCCGGCAGGAAGAACAGGGTCAGCACCGTGCCGACCAGCGTGCCGCCGATGAGCACGATCGCCATCGGGCCCCAAAAGCTGGTGAGCGTGAGAGGCAGGAAGGCGAGTACGGCGGCGAGCGCGGTGAGCACCACCGGACGGGCGCGCCGCACTGTCGTCTCGATGATGGCCTGGCGCATGGTGAGGCCGTGCGCCATGTCGGTGTCGATCTGGTCGACGAGGATCAGCGTGTTGCGCACGATGATGCCGCCCAGCGCCAGGATGCCGAGCAGGGCCACGAAGCCGAAGGGCTTGCCGGTGAGCGCCAGCGCGAAGCTCGCGCCGATGAAGCCCAAGGGGAAAGTGAGGAACACCACCGCCAGCTTCGAGAAACTGCGCACCTGGATCATGATCAGCGTGAGCATGATGAGGAACATCAGCGGCAGCACCTCGAAGAGGGCCGCATTGGCCTTGGCGCTTTCCTCGATGGCGCCGCCGAGGTCGATGCGATAGCCGGCCGGCAGCGTGTCCATGATCGGCTTCAGGCGGGGCAGGAGCGCGTTGGTGACGTCCGGCCCCTGCACGCCGTCCACCACGTCCGAGCGGACGGAGAGCACGACATCGCCGTTGCGCCGCCACAGGATCGGCTCCTCGGCCTCGACCTGGAGTTTGGCGATCTGGGACAACGGCACGGAGGCCCCGGACTTCGTGGTGACCGTGATGTCGCCAAGGCGGTCGAGCGCGGCGCGCTCGTCGGCGGCGGCGCGGACCACGACATCGGCGAGGCGGTTGTCCTCGCGCAGCTGCGTGGCGGGGGCCCCGGAAAGCACGATCTGCAGGGTCTGCGCGACCTCCGCGGTCGAGAGGCCGAGCTGCTTGACCCGGTCCTGATCGAGCACGAAGCGGACGGACTTCGCCTCCTCGCTCCACTGCAGCTCGACGTCGCGGGTGTTCGGGTCGGCGCGCATGACGTCGCGGACCTTCCCGGCGATCGCCTTTACGGTCCCGGCGTCGGGACCGGCGATGCGGAACTGCACGACGTGGCCGGTCGGCGGACCGAAGTCGAGCCGCAGGACGCGGCCGCGGACGAGGCCTTCGTCCCTGGCGAAGTGGCGGATCAGGTCGGCGCGCAGCGCCTCGCGCTCCTTGTTGCCTTTCGTCATGATGACGAGCAGGGCGAAGTTGTCGTCGGGCAGGACGGGGTTCAGCGCGAGGTAGAAGCGCGGCGCGCCCTGGCCGATATAGGTGGCGACGTGCTCGATCTCCGGGCGGCCCGCGATCAGCTTCTCGATCTCGGCCACCTCCGCCTGGGACAGTGCGAAGCTCGATCCCTCCGCTCCACGCAGCTCGACGAGGAGCTCGTGGCGCTCGGATTGCGGGAAGAACTGCTTTGGCACGCGGGTGAAGGCCACGCCGGCAGCGCCGAAGGCAACGAGGGTCAGGGCGATGACCACCCAGCGAAAGCGCAGCACGAGGTCCACCGCCCGGCGGAAGCGGTCGAAGAAGGGCGTGTGGTAGGGATCGTGCGGACCGCGGGCGGCGGCCTGCGCCTCGAGCCGCTTCGGCAGCAGCGTGACGCCGAGATAGGGTGTGAAGACCACGGCCACGACCCAGGAGACCGTGAGCGCGATCAGCAGCACCCAGAAGATGCCCCCTGCGTATTCGCCGGCCGTAGACTTGGCGAAACCCACGGGCAGGAAGCCCGCGATCGTCACGAACGTGCCGATCAGCATGGGCTTGGCCGTGGAGGTCCAGGCGAAGGTGGCCGCCTTCACGCGGTCGTAGCCTTCCTCGATCTTCACCAGCATCATCTCGATGGCGATGATGGCGTCGTCGACGACCAGCCCGAGCGCCAGGATCAGCGATCCCAGCGTGATGCGCTGGAACTGCATGCCTGCGGCCTCCATCACCACGAAGGTGATGGCGAGCGTCAGCGGCACGGAGAGCGCGACGATGACGCCCGGCGAGAAGCCCAGCGCCACGAATGAGATCAGCAGCACGACGCCGATGGCGACGACGAACTTCAGCAGGAACTCGTCGACCGCCTCGCCGATGACCTCGGCCTGGTTCGTCGCCTGGTGGATCTCGACGCCGAGTGGCAGCGTGGCGCGGACGTCGCGCACGGCCTCATCGAGCGCTTTGCCAAGGGCGAGGCCGTTGGCGCCGGCCTTCATGCGAACGGGGAGGGCCAGCGCCTCCTCGCCGTTGAAATGGGCGATGAAGGCGGGCGGGTCCTCGTAGCCGCGCGTCACGGTGGCCACGTCGGCAATGCGGATCGTGCGGCCGTTCACCGCCACCGGCGCGTTGGCGACGTCATCCAGGGACTTGAAGGCGCCGTCGACCTTGACCGTCACCCGCTCCGTCGGCGTATCGACCGACCCGGCGGGCACCAGCGCGTTCTGCTGCTGCAGGGCTTGCAGGATGGCGGTGGCGGGAATGCCGAGCGTGGCGAGCTTCGTGTAGGAGATATCGACGAAGACGCGGCGCGGACGCTCGCCCACGATCTCGACCTTGTCGATATCGGCGATACGCAGCAGCCGCTGCCGGAAGCGCTCGGCATAGGGCAGCAGGTCCTTCTGCTGCAACTCGGGGGCCGTGAGCATGAAAACGGCGGCGTAGACGTCTGAGTACTCGTCGTTGAAGTAGGGCCCGCGCAGGTCTGCCGGCAGGTTGGGCCGGATGTCCCCCACCTTCTTGCGCACCTGGTAGAAGAGGTCCGCGACATCCTTCGGCGGCGTGTCGTCGCGCAGCTGCACCTGGACGACGGTGACATTTTGCCGGGAATAACTCTGGACCCAGTCCAGCCGCGGCAGCGTGCGGATCTTGGTCTCGATGGGGTCGGCGACCTGGCGCTGCATCTCGTCGGCTGTCGCGCCGGGCCACACGGCCGTCACCACCATCGTCTTGATCGTGAAGGTGGGATCCTCGGCGCGACCGAGGTTGAGGTAGGAGAACCCGCCGGCCGCGAGCGAGACGAGAATCAGGAAGAGCACGACCGCGCGGTTGCGGACGGCCCACGTGGAGAGATTGAAGCTGTTCACGACCGGCCTCCTTGGCTGCGGGCTTCGGTGGAGGCGGTGGCGGCCGGCGCGGCGTTGGCCGGCCCCTCGACGACGCGGACGCGAAGGCCCGCGTCGAGCCTGTGCACGCCGAGCGTGACGATGCGGTCTCCCGCCTTGAGGCCGCTGACATCGGCCGTCTCGCCGCCGAGGCGCGTGACGCGGACCGGCACGGCCTCGACGCGGTCACCGGACGCGTCCACCCGCCACACGATCGGGGCTCCGTCGCGGAACAGCACCGCGGTGGCCGGGACGTTCGTCGCCGCCCCCTTCACGTCCCGGCTGAGCCGCACGGTGACCGTGCTGCCGAGTTCGGCGGTGTCGGCGCTTTCGGGCAGGCCGAACCGGACGGCATAGGTGCGGCTCGCCGGATCGGCCTGGGGCGCGATCTCGCGCAGGACCGCCGTCTCGGCTTCGCCGGGGCGGCCCCAGAAGCTCGCAGTCGCCGACCAGCTGCGGATGTCGGCGAGCTGCCCCTCCGGGACGGTGACCACGGCCTCGCGATCGCCAGGCCGAACGAGGGTGAGGACCGGCTGTCCGACGGGCACGACCTGCCCGGCCTCGGCCCTGAGCGCCGTGACAATGCCGTCGTGGGGGGCGCGCAGCTCGGCGTAGGAGAGGTCGTTGCGGGCGAGCACCAGCCGGTCGGCTGCGGCGCGGGCCTGGTTGACGGCGGCTTCGGCTGCGGCCTTGAACCGGTCATAGGCGGCCTGCGTCGTCCAGCCTTGTGTGAGCAGGACCGCCTGCCGCTTCTCGTCGGCGGCGGCCTGGACGGCCTGGGCCTGCGCGGCGGCGAGGGTCGCCTCGGCGGCCGCAACCGCCGCGCCGTAGTCGGCCGGGTCGAGACTGAAGAGAAGGTCTCCGGCGCGTACCGCCTGCCCCACCTCGACCGCGCGGGCGGCGATCTTGCCGCCGACGCGAAAGCCGATGGCCGTCTCGTAGCGGGCAGCGACCACGCCCGTGAAGCTGCGCTCCTGGCGGGTCGCCGCCTCGGCGACGGCCATCACGCGGACGCCGCGGACCGGATCGGGCTTCTCCATTGTGGGGTCGCCGGCGAGCCTGTCCCGCAGGGTCTGCGCAAGAGCCCCGAGAGGCTCGGCGACGCGCGCCCTGGCACCCGGCACGGCGAGAGCGACCGCCCCGAGCAGAGCCGTCGTGCCGAGGAGAGCAAGCCAGGCCCGTCGGCGGGGACGCGCCTGGGCGATCCGCTCTGCGCCGCTGCTTTGGATCCTGTCGGTATCGGGCTGCATAGCCTGCTCCTTATTAGCGTATGATTGACATCTATATAACAAAGATGACGACCATCCTCTTTTGTCAAGGGCGATCACAAGGTGGACGCGGAAAAAGATGATGATCGCCATCTTGAAAAGAGGGCAGACGTCATCTATCCTCTGGTGAAAAGGGAACATCGCCATGCGTAAGACCAAGGAAGCCACGGCCGAGAGCCGCCAGCGGATCCTGAGCGAGGCTGCGAGGCTCTATCGCCAGAAGGGGTTCGACGGTGTTGGTGTCGCCGACATCATGGAAGCTGCGGGAATGACCCACGGCGGCTTCTACCGCCATTTCCCCTCCAAGGAGGCCCTCATCGCCGAGGCCATGACAAAGGCCTTCGCCGACCGTGCAGCGACGCTCGAGCGTGGTGACGGTGTCGCGGCCGCTGACCTCGTGAGGTCCTATGTCGCGACGTACCTCTCGCCGGGGCATGTGGCTCATCCCGAGCTGGGGTGCCCGATGGCCGCGGTCGGGAGCGAGGCGGCCCATGTCGGCGAGGCGGTCAATGACGCGTTTCGGGACGGGGCGGAGAAGATCCTGGAGCCCATCGCCGAAAGCCTGCGCGGACCTGGCGGAAGCCGCCGTGCGGCTGCCCTGAGACTGCTCGCGACGCTCGTCGGAGCTGTCGTCGTGGCCCGCGCCTCAGGCGACGAGACATTCCAGGCCGAAGTTCTGGATGCCGTCCGCGACGACCCGGCGATCCGGAAGGTCCTGGGTTCGGCTCCCGCATCAGGCACGGCATGACGCCCCGCCAGTAGTCCACCTGCGCAATTCAGCAAACAGACGGACGTCCTTGCAGGACGCCCGAAGGCCCACACGTGCCAACTTTTCACGAAGAGGAACAGAGACATGCCGAGCCGGACCTTCGAGCATCAGTATGGACCCTGGGCGGTCGTGACCGGCGCATCCGACGGCATTGGCCGCGCCCTTGCGCGCGACTTGGCCAAGAGTGGCCTCTCGCTGGCCCTCGTCGCCCGACGTAAAGCTCAACTCGAGGCTCTCTCGGCCGAAGTGTCAGGTGGCGGAAAGAGCATCAGAACCAGGATCATTCCCGCCGACCTCGGCACGTACGAGGGCGTCGCGGCGGTCGTCGAGGGGACACGCGACCTGGACGTGGGGCTCCTCGTCGCGGCGGCCGGGTTCGGCACGTCGAAGCCCTTCGTCGAGGCTGACCTCGAGACCGAGCTCAACATGATCGACGTGAACTGCCGCGCTCTAGCTGCGCTCGCGCATGAGTTCGGCAGCCGCCTGTCTCAGCGCGGCCGCGGCGGAATCGTGCTGATGAGCTCGCTGGTCGCCTTCCAGGGTGTTCCCAGGGCGGCCAACTACGCCGCCACCAAGGCCTATGTGCAGACGCTGGCCGAGGGGCTCGCGATGGAGCTCAGGCCGAACGGGGTGGACGTCCTGGCCTCCGCGCCCGGACCCGTGCGGACAGGGTTCGGCGCGCGGGCCGGGATGGCCATGAGCATGAGCCAGTCTCCCGAGGAGGTCGCCCGGCACACGCTGCGCGCGCTCGGGCGCCGGACGACGGTCCGTCCGGGCGTGCTGGCATCGGCCCTCGCATGGGCCCTCGCCCCGCTGCCTCGCAGCGGAAGGGTGCGCATCATGAAGCGCGTCATGGCGGGCATGACCGGCGGCTGAGGCCGCAGGGAAAAAGCCCACGAAAAATAGATTATGACCTACATCTATCTCTTGACAACAAAGATGTCTATCGTACTCTAATTTCCATCGGAGACCGGACGTGGCCTCCACTCACCAGGAGGACCAGTCATGACCAGGCCGATCATCGCCGTCACCGGCGCTAACGGGAAAGTCGGAGGCGCGCTGGTCCGCCAGTTGCTCGGGCAGGACGTCTTGGTCCGCGCCGTGGTGCGCTCGATCGACGCCCGCAGCGAGGCGCTGGCACGTCTCGGCGCCGAGGTGGTGCAAGCCGACCTGTTCGATCCCGACCAGATCGCCGAGGCGCTGCGCGGGGCGCAGCGCGCCTTCTACGTGCCCTTCTTCCACCCCCTCATGATCCAGAGCGCCGTCGCCTTCGCCCAGGCGGCGGAGGACGCGAAGCTGGAACAGGTGGTTCACCTGACGCAGTGGATCTCGCACCGGGCCCATCCCTCCAACCTCACGCGCCAGATCTGGCTGGTGGATCGTCAAATGGAGCGGCTGCAGGGCATGGCGCACACGACCCTGAACCCCGGACTGTTCGCAGACAACTTCCTGCGGGTCATCGACTTTGCTGCTCTCCTGGGGATCTTCCCTTACCTGAGTGGCGACGGCCGCGCGGCTCCGGTGTCGAACGAAGACATCGCGCGTCTCGCTGCGGCGGTGCTCCTCTCTCCGGACAAACACGACGGCATGACCTATCGCCCGACCGGGCCGGCTCTGCTGTCGGGTGCAGAGATGGGGCGGATCGTGGCCAGGGCCGTGGGACACCCCGTCCTGTCGATGAAGCTCCCGTGGTGGCTGTTCTACAAGGTCGCCCGCCAGCAGGGGGTCGATCCTGCCGAGGTTAGCAACCTCCGCGCTTACATGGACGACATGGAAAGGGGCTCCTTCGCGCTCGAAGGCGGCGTGACGACCGACCTGGAGGACGTCACCGGTACGCCGGCGGAGGATTTCGAGACGACGGCCCGGCGCTATGCGGGGCAGCCTTTCGCGCGCCAGATCATCGTCAACCGGCTCGTCGCCTTGGCGAAGTTCAACGCGGCCCCGTTCTATCGCGGCATCCACCCGGCCGCGTGGGAGCGCCGGCATGACATTCCCCGGCCGCCGAAGCCCACGCTGGCCGCTGACGACGCGCGGTGGACCGAAGAGCACCGCGAGCAGATGACCCGCCAGCGCCGCCCCGCCGGGTTCGGCGGCCCGGTGCTCAGGATTGCGGGAGGACGATCGTGAGCGCGCTCGAGACGAGGATCCCGCCGCCCGTCCTGCTGGTCGTCGTGGCAGGCCTGATGCTGGCTGCGGGGTCCTATCTCCCGCCCAGCCCCTTCTCCGGCGGCTCCAGAATGGCTCTGTCAGCGATCCTGTTCGTGCTGGCGGGGGTCTTTGGAGCCCCTGCTGTGCGGGCGTTCCTTCGGGCGGGGACCACGATCAATCCCGTCGATGTCGACCGAGCGAGCAAGCTCGTCACGGCAGGCGCCTACGGGATCAGCCGCAACCCAATGTACGTCTCGATGGTCCTGCTCCTGCTGTCCCTCGCAGCCGGTTCCGGGCAGCTCGCGCTTCTCCTCGGGCCCCTCGGCTTTGCCCTTTTCATCACGAGGTTCCAGATCATCCCGGAGGAACGGGCCATGACCGAAATCTTCGGAGGAAGCTACGAGAGCTACAAAGCTCGTGTACGAAGATGGGTCTAGTCTGGCGAATGGCCGGTCTATGGCCAAAGGCTGCTCGTCGCGAAATTCATACGCTCGAGATCCGCGCCCAAGCGAGGCAAGAGAGCTCCTCGCTGCATTCACTGGCTCCGGAATCCAGTGCTCCTCATGCGACCGATATGCCGTCGTGTCAGCTGAATCGGGCCTGTTGTTCCTTGGCCCAGGCGGCGAAGGGCTTGGGTTCGCTGCCGGTGATGCGACGGACCTCATGCGTCACGGCGATGTCGTGACCCTTGGCGACGACGGCGGCATATTGGGCGACCAGCCCGTCCCGAAGCCAGCGATCGACCCCCGCGAGCCGCAGCGAAGCGCGGTACAAGGGCACGGGCAGGTCCAGGTAGCGGACCCGCTTGCCCCGACCGGCCGATAGGGCGCCGGCGATGTCCTTCATCGTCATTCCTGAACACCTTCCGCTACACCGGCGCGCAGTCGCCGCATCTGCCCGAGCCCGCGATCGTGGCCATGTCGCGTGCCGCGCGCGGGCTGGAGGCCGCGCTGGAAGCAGTCGGGACGCAGGCTCCCAACCTCAAGTTCTTCGGTCGCCCGCCCGCGCATCCCTTCGAAGAGCGCTTCTACACGCAGGCTGCGGTACGGTACGGCGCTTATGTCGCCAAGCTGGCGGCCATGCCTTCGGCCGAAACGCTGGCTGCCGTCACCGAAGCAGAACCGCTGGGATCGTCGCGTGACGCGTTCCGGGATGCGGCATGCGCCTTCGCCGCGGATCGGCCGGTCGTCTACGACATCAAGGTGCAACTGTGCACCGACGTCGAGGCCATGCCGATCGAGGACGCGTCCGTCGCGTGGAGCGAAGCGGACAGCCCCTATCGGACGGTGGCGCGGCTGACCCTGCCGCCTCAGCACGCCTGGACGCCGGAGCGGGCGGACTACGACGATCGACTGGCCTACAATCCCGCCCACGCGCTCCGCGCTCACCAGCCGCTGGGATCGATCATGCGCGCCCGGATGCGGGCCTATCGGGCCACGCAGCGTTTCCGGCTCGACGCCAACGGCCTTGCCGCGGATGAGCCGCGCTGCGCTGCGGACATCCCGTGAGGGCGGAAATTTGATCCGAAGCGCGCTTTGCGGCGGTGCGCATGTCGGCAGACCCGCTCCGGTGACCAGTCTTGTCTCGGATGCCGATGCCAACGAGACGGAACTCCACCACGGCAGGGATGCCCGACCGTGGCAACGGAAGCCGGCCGAAGAAGGCGGAGATGGTTAGCGGGAAGGACGGCGATCAGGCGGCAGGACGATGGTCCCGCGCCTCAGGCTCTGTCCCGGGTCACTCGGGCAGCGATGCGATTACCTTGATCTCGAAGTCGAAGCCGCTCAGCCACGTGACGCCTACAGCCGTCCAGTTCGGATAGGGCATGTCCGGAAACTTGTCCGCCTTGACCTTCATGACCGTGTTGAACTGGTTCTCGGGATCCGTGTGGAAGGTCGTGACGTCGACGATGTCGTCGAGGCTACAGCCGCAGCCGGCAAGAACGGCTTCCAGGTTGTCAAAGGCGAGGCGAACCTGCTTCTCGAAGTCGGGCTCGGGCGAACCGTCGGACCTGCTGCCGACCTGTCCCGAGACGAAGACGAGGTTGCCGGCTCGGACAGCCGGAGAATAGCGGTGGGCTTCATACAACGCACGCCGTCCGTCCGGGACAATGACATCTCGTTTGGCCATGGTCGGTCCTCTTTCTTCATCGGTGCGCTTACCTGAACGGGCAGTGCGCAAATCGGCGACAGTGCAGGACGCCAAACGCGTCCAGGCACCTGCCGGGATAACGGACAGCACCGCTGCCAGATCCCACTGGTGCGGTCAGCTCTCGTCCGAATCCTGCGGGTCGACCGGTCGCCGTCTCAGTCCCGCGGCGTAGGCCGCACGACGATGCTGCCGATCTCCGACGTCGTCGGGCTGCTCGACCACGAAGGCAACGGCCAGGGCGATCGCGTCCGGCGCACTTCGCGCCGGCCGATCTCCTCCCGGACTCCGGGATCGCTGACCGAGGTCTGGGCGAACGTCCTACCGATGAACCCGGGCGATCTTTCGGTGACCCTAAGGCCAGGCACACAGTTCTGCCGCAACGCCTCGGTCGCCGTGCGGAGCGCGCTCTCGGCGGCTGCATCGACTTCCATCGCCGGAACGATCACAACAGCTGTCATTTGTCGGAACTCAATTTGATTATATGTTTGTACAACTGATTAGGGGAGGGCTTGGAGATGCAGACGGGCTTGTATCGTGCACTTGGCGTTGGTGTGCTCGTTGCCGCGGTGGGTGCGGCTTCGCTGTCTGGTGCGACGGCGTGCAGCCGCGTCCTGTCGAATACGAGCAAGATTGGCGTGTTCTCCAGCCGAACCATGGACTGGCCGGAGACCACCGAACCCGTCATCACCGTCCTTCCACGCGGGATGCCCCGTAACGGTGGCATGTTGGGACCCGAGACGGTCGTCCCCGAGAACCCCGCCAAATGGACGTCCAAACACGGAAGCATGGTCACCACCGTCTACGGCGTCGGTACCGCGGACGGCCTCAACGAAGCCGGTCTTGGCGCGCACCTGCTTTACCTGACCGCAGCGGATTACGGTCCGCGCGATCCGTCGAAGCCAGGACTTAACGCCGGCCTGTGGGCGCAGTACCTGCTGGACAACGCCGCCACCGTCGAGGAAGCACTCAAGCTCATGGGCGATGTCCAGGTCGTTGCCACCGAGGCGCGGGGGCACAAGGCGACCGTCCATATCGCCGTCGAGGATGCGACGGGCGACTCCGCCGTCCTGGAGTTCGTCAACGGCAAGCTGGTGGTGCATCACGGCCGCGAGTACCGGATCATGACAAACGATCCGCCCTACGACCAGCAACTCGCTCTTCTGAAGCAGTATGACTTCAGCAAGCCGAGCAGCGACACGCCACTGCCGGGGAACGTGAAGGCAACGGACCGCTTCGTGCGCGCCGCCTACTACGCTGCGATGCTGCCGGATCCGAAGAACGAGCGTGAAGCCATTTCGGGCGTGCTGGCCATCGCCAGAAACATCTCCGTGCCATTCGGCGCCCCCTACAAGGGCTTCGGCATCTACAATACCGAATACCGGACAGCCACAAACCTGACGAACCGCCGGTACTTCTTCGAACTCACGACGAGCCCGAATGTCATATCGGCTGATCTGACCAAATTCGACCTAAGCGCCGGTTCACCTGTCATGACGTTGAACCCGGACGACATCGCCCTCTCGGGAGATGTCACCGCCAGATTTCAAAAGGCTCAGCGTGTTCCGTTTTGATTGATCCGCCGGTTCCGGCGGACGGAGAACGTCGAGGCCGGGTCGCAAGGTCCGGCGGTCAGCGTGTGACAGGCAGTGCCATGCGATCCTGCCGCGATCTTCTCACGGGCGCTTACACGGTACTCGGCATTGAGCGACAGCCGGGTTCAGCACTGAACCCGTCTGTCCAGCGCAGACTTTGCTGAGACCATTTGGACCAAGGTCTGCGGATCAAATGTCTGAGGCATAGCGCCTCTGAGCAATTAACCAGCTTTAATTTAAATGAGAACCGATTTCTAGGAGATGAGTTGAAGGCGCACACACTCTGTTTCGAGCGAGCGTCATGCGTAAAATATCTCCGACTACCGCTGGTTTCACAGCATCTGCCGTGCTGTTCCTTGGCCTGGCAGCCGCTTCCACCGCCAGTGCTGCTGATCTTCCACTGTCCGTGCAGCGTAATCACTGCGAACAATTCGGCGGAAGCTTTGCCCATCGGACCTGCTCTGCGGAATACGGAGCGGCAAAACACGCGCTGACAACGGGAGCGATTGACGGAGCGAGCGATGCACCGTTTGACCTTGGCAGTGGCGGTGGACGTAACAATACAGGCCGGACTTCAACCACAAGCCGACCAACGAGCGGAACCGTGGTTCCAATGCCTGGAAAGCCTGCGAAGCCGAGCACGCCCGACGGAGGGAAGCCCGGTACGGACGGCACGGCTGGAACGCCTGAGACGGGTGGCGGTGGACACCCGACGGGAGGCAGCCCCGGCGGAGATAGCGGCAATCATGGGAGTGGAACCTGCGGCTGTGGGGGTAAGCCAGATGCCGGTGGACACGGAAGGTCCAAAGGGCATCGCTGATCCTGTCGAAAGGCCCTCCTCCACCAGCGAGGGCCACTCAGGGTGGTGCGTGAAGCCGCTGCGCCGGCCCGGTGTTCCGCTTAAGCCGGCGTCTGCGATGCGACACCACTCTCATCGTGCCCCGCCGGATTGCTCCGGCAGGGCCTCTCACCCGTGAACGTTTCTCAGCCAAACTCTTCAGAAGAGCCCGGCGCAACAGCGGTCTGTCGCAGGAATTGTCGCTTTGGTGCGAGCGGAGTGCGCCGATCCCTCTATGGCTCTTCGAGCGCAACGTCTATCGGATCACGGTTGGTCACCGCCGACATTCACTTTGACTATCAATCCCGGTCCACGGCAAACCACTCCTGCGCGGGGTCGGTCTGCCCCTGTGCAAGCCGCGCGATCATGTCGGCTGCGATGGCGCTGAAAGTGATTCCGTTGCCGCCATAGCCAAAGGCCGCGTAGGTGCGGGGCATCCCGGGCACGGCCCCGATGAGGGGCAACCCATCCGACGTTTCGCTGAAGAACCCCGTCCATGCCGCGTCAACGGACAGATCTGCGGCGGGAACCAACTCCCTGAGTTTCGCCTGCAGCGTGGCCACCTTCGCGTCGAGCAAGGAGTCGCGGCGCTCCGCGTCCTGGATGTCTTCGTCCTCCCCGCCAAATACGATCCTCCCCTCCGAGGTCAGACGCATATAGGCGTAGGGAGAGGAGGCTTCCCAGACCAGGGCCCGCTCCGGCCAGATCGCGGCTGGGGGCTGTGGCTTCGTCGCGAAGGCCCAGGTGGATGTGATGCGGTGCACTTTCGCAGGCACGAAGGGCGGCAGCTCGTAGCCGTTTGCCATGACGAGGATCTCACCGTCGATCTGACGTCCATCCTCGGTCCGAACCGAAACGCCTTGGGAGCTGCATTCGTAGTCCGTCACCAGTGCAGGCGAGAGCAGCCTCGCTCCGCGGCGGATAGCGGCATCCAGCAGCATGCGCGCGAGGTTCATCGGATGCGCGGCGGCCGAGCCCGCGTGCAGAAGCGCGGCGTCCCGATCGAACCCGAAGCGGGCCTGGAGCTCGCCCGCCGACAGGAACTCGCCTTCGATGCCGGCCCTCAGCCGCAGCCGCAATTCCTCGCGGAGGTCGGACGGGTCGAGTTCGTTTCCCGCCAGGAACAGGCTGGGACGCCACCCGAAGTCACAGGAATTGCCGAGGTCAGCAGCAAGGTGGCCGATCGCGCGAACTGCAGCCACGCTCCGTCGGTAGATGGCCGCAGCCGCGTCGAACCCGAGCCGCTCTTCGAGCTCGAGCATGGGCGCGTCGATCTCCCATTGGAGCAGGGCTGTGCTCGCCGCGGTGCTGCCGCTTCGGGGAAGGTGGCGGTCGACCAGAACGACATCCCGGCCCTCGCGCGTGAAGCGCTCGGCGGCGAACGCGCCGGTGATGCCCGCGCCAACGATGACCACGTCCGTTCGCAAATGGTTCACGGCAGGGAGTGGCGGAGGCGTGAACGGGAGGGCGTCTCGTTCCCAGATGGGACGTCCGGACCTCAGGTCGAGTTCCGTAACCTGATCGTCCACCTGACCATCCATGCCGTTCTCCCACCACAGGCTGTGCAACCTCGCCAACCTTCGGCGCGGCGGTGGGTTCCAAGGCTGCGCTTGCGGCTATTTGTAGCCGGGATAGGGCTCCCGTTTCAGGAGGCGGGCCAGATGCGCCGTGTTGCGCGCCAGCATGCGGCTGGCGTTAGTGACGGTTTCGGGCACGGTCGGCAGATCCTTGAAGTCAGTGCTGCCCATGGCCTCGCCCACCCAGTAGCTCGGACCCCCGGCGGGGATCGTGAACCCGACGTCGGCCAACGCTTGGAAGAGTTCCGCGGATACGTGATGCGCGCCGTCCTCGTTGCCGACGACGACGACATTTGCGACCTTGCCGTGGGCGGGCGTACGACCCTGCTCGTCCGTCTCGTCGAGGAAAGCGTCCATGCGCTCCAGCACGCGCTTGGAGACGCTGGATGGCTGGCCCATCCAGATGGGCGTGCCGATCAGCAGGATGTCAGCCTCGAGAATCTGCCGACGCAAGGCGGGCCAGGCATCGCCCTCGCCCTCGTCTGAGCTGACGCCAGGCTTGATGTCGAGACCCGCGACCCGGACGATCTCTGCAGCCGCCCCGTCCCGGGCGAACTCCGACAGAACGAGTTGCAGCAGCCGGTCGGTGGAGGAGTCTCCACTCGGCTTGAGGGTGCAGTTGAGAGCAAGGATCTTCATGCGCGTGTCTCCGGATCGTTAGCCGGGCGACAACTCCGCGTTGGTAGGATCGCTCCTCGGTTCGGCACAGGCCGCGCGCTGTTGCGACAAACGGTCCCGAAGTCAAACGGGCCAGGCTCCCGATGCCCTTTCGAGTTTCGGAAGGGGTGGAGCTGAACAGCGGGCTCCGCCAGACTTATTTCGCCAGGTGCGGCAATCACGTAGGCACGGCGCCCGCCATACCCCTGGCGGGCATCGGCAGATCGAGCCTGGATTCCTCGACGACCTGCTGGATCTGTCCTCTATCGAGCTTTTCGCTCCTCGGCCCAGCGGTTCGGGTGTGCATCGGCAACTCATCGAGCGCTCGGTTGTTGGGACGCAGCTTTACCTCCGCGTCAGCCGGGATGGCGACGCCTCCGGTGCATTCCAACCTTTCACGAGGGCTCCATGACCATCCTGATCAATGGCACGCCTGCGGCTGTCCCAGACGATCCGCGCGTCTCGCTCCTCGACCTGCTCCGAGACCGTCTCGCCCTTACCGGGACGAAGAAGGGCTGCAACCAGGGGGCCTGCGGCGCGTGCACCGTGCTCGTCGACGGGGAGCGCATCCTGTCCTGCCTGGCGCTGGCGGTTCAGTTCGACGGCCGGGAGGTGACCACCATCGAGGGCCTGGGGACGACCGACGCGCTGCATCCGCTGCAGCAGGCCTTCGTCGACCACGATGGCTTCCAATGTGGCTATTGCACGCCCGGGCAGATCTGTTCGGCCGTGGGCATGATCGAGGAGATCCGGCGCGGCGTGCCGAGCCACGTGACCCAGGACCTCGGTGCGACCGATATCCCCCTGACCCCCGACGAATTGCGCGAGCGCATGAGCGGCAATCTGTGCCGTTGTGGCGCGCATAACGGCATCGTCGAGGCCATTACCGAGGTCTACGCGGAGGCGGGAGCATGAGGCCCTTCAGCTTTGCCCGTGCGGCCGATGCGGCCGATGCGCTTCGCCAGGGTGCGGACGCCGGCGCCCGCTACCTCGGCGGTGGGACCAACCTCGTCGACCTCATGCGCGAGACCATCGAGCGCCCGGCCGCGCTCGTCGACGTCACCGGGCTCAACGGCGACATCGTCGACCAGGCCGACGGCGGCATGAGGATCGGCGCAGCCGTCCGCAACACGGCCCTCGCCGAGCACGCGGCCGTCCGCAACCGCTATCCCGCCCTGTCGCGGGCGATCCTGGCGGGAGCGTCGGCCCAGATCCGCAACATGGCCACGGTGGGCGGCAACCTGCTGCAGCGCACGCGCTGCCCCTATTTCTACGACAAGGATGGCTCGTCCTGTAACAAGCGTCACCCCGGCGAGGGCTGCGACGCTCTCGACGGCTTCAACCGTGGCCATGCCATCCTCGGTGCCTCGGAGTCCTGTGTCGCGGTGCACCCGTCCGACATGGCGGTGGCGCTTGCCGCGTTCGACGCCATCGTCGAGATCCGCGGCGCGGCAGGCGACAGGTCCCTGCCGATCACGGACCTGCACCGCTTGCCGGGTGACCGGCCGGATCTCGACACGACCCTGGAGCCCGGCGACCTCATTACCGGCATCGCCCTGCCGCCTCTCGCCTTCGGCAACCGCTCGACCTACCGCAAGGTCCGCGACCGGGCGAGCTACGCCTTCGCGCTGGTGTCGGTGGCGGCTGCGGTCGAGGTTCGCGACGGGCACGTCGAGGATGTGCGGCTCGCCCTCGGCGGCGTGGCCCACAAGCCGTGGCGCGCCCTCAAGGCTGAGGCTGCCCTGCGGGGCAAACCTGCGACCGAAGCATCCTTCCTCGCGGCCGCGGATGCGGAGCTCGCCGATGCCCGGCCACTGCGGGACAACGGATTCAAGGTCGAACTGGCGCGCCGCACCCTTGCCGCCGTCCTGACGGAACTGACGGGAGGACAGCCATGAGCATCATCAAGGAAACGAAGGTGGCCGTGCAGGGCGCACTGCAGGGCGCGGTAGCCAAGGCCGTGGCGCTGGCGCCTGACAGCTGGATCCCCGGCGGGCGGCCGGATCCCCTCATCGAGCACCGGCACGGCCACGTCGGAAAGCCTGTCTCGCGGATCGATGGTCCGCTGAAGGTTGCGGGACAGGCGCCCTTCGCGTCCGAGATTCCGATGGAGGGAATGGTCTACGCGGCCCTCGCCTTCAGCACGATCGCCAGGGGGCGCATCGCGTCGCTGGACACCGCAGACGCCGAAGCAGCGCCCGGCGTCATCGCCGTCATGACCTACCGGAATGCACCCAGGCTCAAGCCGGTGCCCGTGTTCATGTCCGGTCCCAAGGCCGCCGGCGGTGACGACCTGCCGATCATGCAGGACGATACGATCCACTGGAACGGCGAGCCGATCGCAGTCGTGCTGGCCGAGACCCAGGAGCAGGCCGACCACGCCAAGTCGCTGGTGCGTGCCACATACGAGGACGCGGCGGCCCTCACGAGTTTTACCGAGGCCAAGGCCCGGGGCACGCGCACGGCGGTGTTCATGACCGGGCCCTTGCACGACGAGAAGGGCGATGCGGACGCGGCTCTCGCCGAGGCGCCCGTCCGGGTCGATGCCACCTACACGACGCCCCGGCACAATCACAATGCCATCGAGTTGCATGCGGTTACGGCGGGATGGCAGGGCGAGACCCTGCGCATCCACGACGCGTCGCAACTCGTGGCCCACACGGCATGGTCCGTCGCGCAGATTTTCGGGATCGAGGAGAAGCAGGTCGTCGTCACCTCGCCCTTCGTTGGCGGCGGCTTCGGCGGCAAGTGCCTCTGGCAGCACCAGGTGCTCGCGGCGGCGGCGGCGAAGATGGCGGGACGTCCGGTGCGTCTCGCCCTGTCGCGCGAGGGTGTCTACCGCCTCGTGGGCGGCCGCACGCTGACCGAGCAGCGCGTCGCGCTCGGCGCAGACCGGGACGGTGGGCTGAAGGCCGTCATCCATGAAGGCGTGGTGGCCAAGACTGCCAACAACGTGATGCCGGAGCCCTTCATCCTTGCGACGCGCGGCGCCTACGAGTCAGAGACGCTTCGCCTCGACGTTCAGGCGGTCGAGCTCGACATGCTGAGCAACACCTTCATGCGGGCACCCGGCGAGGCCGTCGGCACCTTCGCGCTGGAGTGTGCCATGGACGAGCTGGCGGAAGCGCTGGGCATGGACCCGATCGCGCTGCGCTTGCGCAACGAGCCCGAGAAGGACCCGCTTTCGGGCCTGCCGTTCTCGTCGCGGCGGATCGTGGATGCCTGGCGGTCCGGTGCCGAACGGTTCGGCTGGGACCGGCGGAACGCGACGCCCGGCGCGGTCCGCGACGGAGAGTGGCTGGTGGGCATGGGATGCGCGACCGGCACCTATCCCTACTACCGCATGCCCGGCGCAGCGGCGCGGCTGACGATCACCCGGGACGGCCGGGCCGTCGTCGACATTGCCGCGCACGAGATGGGCATGGGCACGGCGACCGCGCACACGCAGGTCGCCGCCGAGAGGCTCGGGCTTCCGATGGAGGCGGTGACGTTCAACTACGCGGACTCGACCCTGCCCGGCGTTGTCCTGGCAGGCGGATCGCAGCAGACAGCTGCCGTCGGCGCAGCCGTGATCGCGGCCCACCGCGCGCTCGTGCAGGAGTTGCTGAAGCTGGCTGGCAACGATTCCCCGCTCGCCGGCCTCAATGCCGACGCGGTGTCCAGCCGCGACGCGGGCCTCTGCAAGGCCGACGAACCGGACCGGCACGAGACCTATGCCTCGGTTCTGACGCGCGCACAGCGCGATACCGTCAGCGTGGAAGCGGAAGCTTCGATGCCGCTCGAGACCATGCACTGGTCCATGCACAGCCACGCCGCGATGTTCTGCGAGGTGCGTGTCAACGCAATCACGGGCGAGCCACGCGTCAGCCGGTTCCTCGGATCCTTCGACTGTGGCCGTATCATCAACCCCAAGACGGCGGCCAGCCAGTTCCGGGGTGGCATCATCATGGGCCTTGGGCTCGCCCTGATGGAGGAGACGCAATTCGACGAACGCAAGGGGCGCATCATGAACCCCAGCCTCGCCGAGTACCACGTGCCCGTGCACATGGACGTGCCCAGCATCGATGTCATGTGGACCGACATTGCCGACCCTCACGCCCCGATGGGGGCGCGCGGTGTCGGTGAGATCGGTATCACGGGAACCGGAGCGGCAGTCGCCAACGCCATCTACAACGCCACCGGCAAGCGTGTCCGCGACCTGCCGATTACGCTGGATAAGCTGTTGGGATGAGCTTGCCGGGAGCTGTCAGGTGAAACCTTCGCTCTTGGACGGGGTTTCGCCCCTCTCGTCAGGACGGCGAGGGTACATAACGGCGAGCACGAAATGCTTTTTGATTGGAAGGGCCGGCCGACGCTGATGATGCCAACTCTCGCCTTCGCCGTGCAGAAGCCGGGACAGCGTTGGGTGCGGGCAAGTGCGACAGCTGTGGCACTGGAAGCCGATGCCGTCTCGGAGACGGAGTTCTGGCGACGGTTCGCCTCCTGGGACCTGCCACCGTTCCCGGTGTCCTTCGCAATGATCGACAAGCCCACGGCACGTTCCAGGCAAGGAACGTGCAGCCGGTAACCGGCCCCTTCCTGGGCGGCGTGCCTCGAACAAGAATGGGATGCGAACTCGCCCCGTCGCTTCCCTTTGCTCTCGGGGCGTGCGGTCATGCGGGATTGTTGATCCCGCTTCTGGCTCAGCGATGTTTACTTTGGACCCGGGCGTTTGTTCCAAGCTCCGCCTGTGACCAGCCGAGTGCGCCCCGGGTGGCCCTCAACTGTTCAGGCGAAATGCTCGACAGAGGCCACGATCACACTCACCGAGAACACCGCCCTGGGCCATGGGCGACGGAGATGTTCTGGCGTGGAGTGGCCGCTGTCCGCTGAAGTCCGACCGGAGCACCATGGCAGAGGTGCTCGGCTGCACGCATCGCGCGCCTGGGCCGCTTGCTCCGAAAAAGCGCCAGACGCTGCCAATGCTGTGCAGAGGGGCGGACTAGGCCGATTTCGGCCGGGCCTGCCGCACTTTGGGCTTTGGCATCGGGAGCAGGCCCTCTCGCTGAGCCTGCTTGCGCGCTGCCTTGCGGGACCGGCGGATGGCTTCAGCGTGCTCGCGCGCCCTCCGCTCAGAGGGCTTTTCGTAGCAGGCCCTCTGCTTCATTTCTCTGAAGATGCCCTCGCGCTGCATCCGCTTCTTCAGCACCTTGAGAGCTTGATCCACATTGTTGTCGCGGACGAGAACCTGCACAGAATATCCTGACCATCGTTGGCGCTGATCCGTTCAGCGCAGAAATGCTGCTGTAGCATGCTTACGCCGTCGTTGGCTGTGGTTTTGTTGATTGCGCTCGCGAACGCCGGATGCGCCGTTTGCACAGTCGACCACCCCACCAGCATGCCGGCATAGCATGAACCGTCGGCCCCGGCGCCAGCGACGAGGCCTTGCAGGTGCAATGCGAAGAGGGACGCTCCGGCCATGAGGCGACGGCGGCGGTAATCGCGGCAAGGGTGGCTTGGACTTCGGACTGCCGCTCGCACACTGGACATCAGGGCACTGCGAAGGGCGTGGCTGACATGCCGCATTCGAGAGCGTTGCCGCGCAAGCCACTCTGGTTTCGCTGGAGCCGCACGCTAGGTGGTGGATGGGGGCTGAAACCACTGCAACGATCATCTGGGAGTTCCAATGCCGACGCGCCGTGACACCCTCAAGTCCCTCGCCCTGCCGGTTCTCGCCGCCATTCCTCCGGTTTTCCCAGCCTCCAACGCCTCTGCACAGAACCTGGCACTTTCCGGACAGACCCTCGAAACTTCGGCGGGTCCCGTGGTGATTCACCCCGTAAACCACGCGAGCTTGCTGATCGGGTTCAAGAATCAGGTCATCTACATCGACCCGGTGGGAGGAGGGGCTCGCTACTCGGGCCTGCCCAAGGCCACGGCAATCGTCCTCACTCATCAGCACCCGGACCATTTCGATGTTCCGACCCTCGAGGCACTCGGGGTCGCCGAGATCGGGCTGACCGCGCCGAAGATCGTTGCCGAGAGCATGCCCGAGGGGATGAGGTCGCGCGTACGGCTTGCCGCGAACGGCGACAAGGGCGAAGTCGCCGGCGTGCCGTTCACCGTCGTCCCGGCCTACAATACGACATCGGACCGGCTGAAGTTCCACCCCAAGGGTGTCGGCAACGGCTATGTCTTCACATTTGGCGACAAGCAGGTCTATGTCGCCGGCGATACGGAGGACATCCCGGAGATGCGCGCTCTCAAAAACATTGACGTTGCCTTTCTCCCGATGAACCTCCCATACACAATGACTGTGGATCAGGCCGCCGATGCCGTGAAAGCCTTTCGACCGAAGGTTGTCTATCCCTACCATTACAAGGGGAGCGACCCGAAGGCGTTTGCTGCGGCGGTTGGATCAGCGGCCGAGGTACGCCTGATCGACTGGTACGCCTGACCGGGGCGGCACTGCGCGAAAGCCGCGCGTGGTGCCGTTTCCGCCCCATCTGCCGATCGCCGCATGTCCGGCCCCGGATCACCCGGTGCTCGTGCCAAAGCTCGGTCAATGACACCGTTGCGCCAGTGGGGTGCCGGACGGTGCATCCCCTTTGCGCCGGCGATCGGTCAGCATGCAGGGTAGCCATGCAGCCGTGAGGCTAACCTTTCAACGGCCGCATCCCCATCTCCCGGGTCCCATCATCGATCCCGGACTATTACGGAGCGGGCAAGTCCTGCTGAGGAGTTTTCATGCTAGCCATAAACCAATTGAGTGCGCACTCCTGCCGGTGGGCGACCAGCGCCCATTCAAGCCGCCATCACACGTTTGACTGCAAGAAGCCGGCCGTCGCTGGCAGGCCCTATTGCTCAGACCACTGCCGTCAGGCTTTCCAGGTGACAAATCCGGGCCACGGCCGCGACGCTTCGCGATTCAGGAAGGCTGGCTGAACACGCGGCAGGTTCCGGCCGGCCTTGCCGTACGGGATGGCTTAGTGTCTTGACGGCTAAGGTGGCCCGCGGATCAGCGGAGGGGCAACCGCTCAAAAGCGAATGTGGAGCAGGTCGGCACCGCACGCTTACGGGAGGAACCCTGACGGGGTTCACGTGGTCATTGCCCCGTCGGCGACCAGACTCCGACGAGAGCCGCCAGTGCCACGAGCGCGAGAAAGCCGTTCACCGTCACAAGCACCAGCGGGGGCAGGCGCGAGACGTCCGGATTCGGCGGCGGCGCTCCCACGAAGATCTGTCGCCAGACGCCCGCGATAAAGCAGAATGCGCTGAACAGGATGAGGATCGTTCCCGTGCCGACCACCATCCACGCCGGCACGATGCCGTCCAGCAGCTTGCGAGCGCCAATGCCGCTCGCGAGGGCAACCAGGCCGGTGCGGACCCAGGCGGCGTAGGTACGCTCCGCCGCGTACATGGTCCGGTCCGCCGCGAGCTCGGTGCGGCGGTCGGCACTGTCTTTGGTCTGCTGAGCAGCGCTTGCGGTGCTGGTCGCGGCGACCGCAGTGGTCTGCGCCGCACTCTCGGTGTGCTCGGCAGCTTTCTTTGCCTGGGCCGCAGTCGTGCGGGCCATCTCCTCACCTTGCGCACTCACCTGAGCCTCGCTTTCGACGGCGCCTCGCCAAGCCTTCGCGGCCTCGGAAGAGGAGCGGTCAGCCACTGGTCTTCCGGCAACGCTCCGGCGTCGCGAGCGTTCGGCCACGACTGGCTGGCAGGCCCGCACAGGCCGTCTGGCCCGTCCCCGCTCGAAAGCTCACGTCAGTTTCTGTCGCCTTGACCCAACCGCTTGTCGAGCCACCGCGTAAGGGCGAGGCACACAGCTGCCGCAGCGAAGATCCACATTCCGGAGCGCTCCCTCGGGCTCATCTAGGCTTGGATGAGACAGAAGCCAGGGTTGCGCGACCCGGGTGTTTTCGTGCCCAGCCTTGCCAGACGATGAGCGCAGCGCATGCAACCCAGAGCAGGACAACGATGCCGAAGGGGTGCACCGAAATCCGCACGAGTGGTCGTACGCGCAAGGCGGAAAAACGGCTCTGTCTCGAAGCGGGATCGGCACATCTGACGCCGCTTTGCCGCACTGAGGGGTGCCGTGAACGACACGGTCTCGAAACTCGCCGAGATGGACGTCAACGATCGTTCCAAGGGGCGCGATGCCGCCAGTGCCTCGGCTGAGATCAATGTGGGCGCCGTCTGCCACCCAGGGCCACGGATCCTCGTCTGCTTTCCTGCTCTCGCCGACGGATGGGTTCAGGCCGGCTCACCGGCTAGCCGCGTGAATACGGCCAGAACCTGCTTGGGCGAGGCGCTGGACAGCGCCCCGTTCGCGACTTCTTCCTGCGTCCACATCCAGGATCTCGCAGGATCGTCTCGCATGGACCATTGCGGAAACAGGCGTTCGCCCACCGGCGCGCTGAAGCGTTTCTCGACTTCGAGATGCCGGTCGTCCCGGGTGATGCGCTCGAAGGCCGCCTCGACAGCGTCTGACGGACCCTCGAGCAATTGAAGGTAGACATCGGCCCTGCAGATCAGCGCGCCGGTGATGCCGTCGCGCGCGTTGTTGCGGCGGGCGTCGGACAAGATGCCGCCCAGCAGGGCATCATCGAAGCCGAAGGGCCGGGACGAGTAGATGATCTGGACGAGATCCATCGCGGGACGCCTTTCCGTTTCGTTGCAGGCTAGGCTCTTTCCCCGGCGACACAAGCGCCCGAACCGTTCCCGCTGCCTCGGCAATGACACGGCGCCTTGCTGATGTCCGGGGCCGCGACATCATGACGGGAGTTGGATTGCGTAAGCAGCTGGCGCTCCAGCGTTCATGCTACCCATCAATCCGATCAGCAGGAGAACGATCATGGCCCGGGAAGCCCTCGAACTTCGAACCCTGATCACCCAGGACGGGCGGCTGCGTATCAGCCTCGAGCCGATGACCATCGATCCCCCGGCACCCGGTGAGATCATCGTCCGGGTGGAGGCAGCACCGATCAATCCCTCTGACCTCGCGCTGCTTCTCGGCCCCGCCGATCCCGCGACGTTGACGGCGGGCGGATCGGCAGAGCACCCCGCACTGGCGGCGCAGGTCTCGCCTACCTCTCTCGGCGCCGTGCGCGGGCGCATCGGGCAACCGCTGCCTGCCGGGAATGAAGGCGCCGGCACCGTGATCGAGGCTGCGCCCGATGCTGCTCATCTCGTCGGGCGCAAGGTCGGGATGTGGGGCGGGAGCATGTACGCCACCCTGCGCAAGGTTGCAGCACGCGACTGCATCCTCCTTCCCGACGGGGTGGACTCCCGCGAAGGGGCATCGCTGTTCGTCAATCCCCTCACGGCGCTCGGCTTCGTCGAAACGATGCGCATGGAGGGGCACACGGCGCTGGTGCACACCGCCGCCGCATCCAACCTCGGGCAGATGCTGGTGCGGATCTGCAAGGCCGACGGCATCCCGCTGGTGAACGTGGTGCGAAGCCAGGCGCAGGTGGACCTGCTGCGCGGCATCGGCGCCGAGCATGTCGTCGACAGCAGCAGTCCCGATTTCGACGCCCTGCTGAACGAGGCACTCACGGCAACCCGCGCGACGCTGGGCTTCGATGCCGTGGGCGGTGGCGATTTGGCGAGCCGGATCCTGAACGCCATGGAGGCGGTCGCCGTGCGGGACATGCCGTCCTACAACCGCTACGGCTCGACCGTGGCCAAGCAGGTCTACATCTACGGTCTGCTGGACCCGAGTCCTCTCGTGCTGCGTCGCGGATTCGGCTTTTCCTGGAGCGTCGGCGGGTGGCTGCTTCCCAACTTCCTGCAGAAGGTTGGGCGCGACGTGGCCGCTCGCATGCACCAGCGTATCGCCGACGAGATCCGCACCACCTTCGCCAGTCATTACACGCGGACGATCGGCCTCGCCGACATGCTGAAACCAGAGGTGATGGCGGCTGCGCACAAAAAGAGCACCGGCGAGAAGTTCCTGGTCGATCCGCGACTGTGAGGATCTGCTTGCAAGGCGCGCCCTTTCCAGACCTGAACCACAGTTTGGATTTCGGTCGCCTTGAGCTTCGCTCGTTTTGGACTTGGCAACCTGACAGGGCGGTGCGGGTCCGTCGTCAAAGGACCGCAGGTGCGCACTCGACCGAGGGAGATCCCTCGGCCGAGCGATGAATGTGGATGCGTTTGCGACTTCGCTATTTCGGGGCGGGCTTTGGCATGAGGGGCACCGGAGTACCCGGAACCCCGTCGGGCTGCTGCGCCGGGAGCGCGGTTTTGGCAGCGCGAACCAGCTGCACGAACTCGGCCCGGTAGCCGTAGGGGTCTTCTCCCCGCGCACCCTGTGCCAGAGCGAGAACCCTGTCGAAGTCCCCGGAGGCGTATTTGCCGCCGCGCAGGATCTCGGCGAAGTCGGCGACCGCCAGGGCCCAGCGGGTCTCGCGGGGCGCTGCCTCCAGCGACTTCACCGCGCCCGAGGCAGGTACGGGGACGGACATGAGCGCGCTGGTGTCGGACCCTGGCAGCTTGTAGCGGAGCTTCACGAAGGCGAGTTCGTCCGCAGCAGGGGACGCCTTCTGTGCCGCCGCAGTCGTGTAGCGAAGCGGATCGGACGTCCCCGGGGCGCCCACCGGGACGATCTCGTAGACGACCGTCACGGCCTTGCCCGATCCCACCTCGCCGGCATCGACCTTGTCGTTGTTGAAGTCCTCTCGGGCAAGGAGCCGCTTCTCGTATCCGACAAGGCGATATTCGGAGACCCGTGCCGGGTTGAACTCGACTTGCACCTTCACGTCGCTGGCGATGGGGAACATGGACGAGGTCGCCTCGTCGACGAGCACCTTCCTGGCCTCGGCGAGGGTGTCGATGTAAGCGGCGGCGCCATTGCCGTGCTGGGCGAGCGCCTGCATCGTGCTGTCGTTGTAGTTGCCCATGCCGAAGCCGAGAACGGACAGGAAGATGCCGGTCTGGCGCTTCGAGGCGACGAAGTCCTGCAGCTCGCCTGGATTGGCGATGCCGACATTGAAGTCACCGTCCGTCGCGAGGACGACCCGGTTCAAGGCGCCCTTCTCGAAGTTGCGCTCGGCGAGATCGTAGGCGGCGGCGATCCCCGCCTGTCCCGCAGTGCTGCCGCCGGAACCGAGCGAGGCGATCACGTCCAGGATACGCCCTTTCTGCGACGCCGGCGTAGGCTCAAGCGCGACGCCTGCCGAGCCGGCATAGGTGACGATGCCGATCGTGTCGTCGGGCCTAAGCGTGTCGACCAGCATGGAGAGCGCCTGCTTGGCGAGCGGCAGACGGTTCGGCCCGGACATCGAGCCGGATGTGTCGATCAGGAAGGTGAGGTGGGCGCGCGGGCGCTGGCCGGCGTCGAGCGCGTACCCTTTCACCGCGACGTGGATGACCTGCCGGTTCGCATTCCAGGGGCTCGGCGCCACGGTGGCGGTGACGGCAAACGGCTCGTTGCGGTCCTTCGGCGCGGCGTAGTCGTACGGGAAGTAGTTCAGGAACTCCTCCGGCCGCACGGAAGCGGGCGGCGGCAGGAGATTGCGGGCGAGGCTCGCGCGCATGAAGGAGTAGCTGGTGGTGTCGACGTCGAGCGAGAAGGTCGAGACCGGCTCCGCCGACACGTCCTTGAAGCCGCTCGCCTCGCGGCGGTCGAAGCGGCCGCCGGCGGGTTCCTGCTCCTGCGCGCCGGCGGCATCGGACCTCGCCAGCTGCCGCGCGGGGCTGGGAGGCGACATTTCCGGAGCGGACATTTTCGCTGCGGCGTCGGCCGCCCGCATCTTTCCCTGAGGCGGTGACGGCTTTGCGGGCGCTGCAGCAGGCGGCGGCGCTGCCACGGGAGGCGGCTCCGCGTTCGCCAGGCGAGCAGCATCGGCTTCCGTCCTGCCGACAGCCTCCGGCTTGGCCTTCGTGCCTTCGGCTTCGACCAGAGGGAACGGTCCTGGTTTGTCAGCAGAGCTCGCCGAGGGACCGATCCCGTTTTCCTCGAGCGCGTCGACCATTCCCCTGCCGGCAGGCAGCGTCAGGTGGCGGCTCAGCATCGGCGCAGCCGCCAGGACCAGCAGCGCGGCCGCGGCGGTCGATCCCCACAGGATCCTCGTCTTGCCCATCGATCTCTCCCGGTTTCCGGAACGCCGACCGGCATTCCTTTCCGTGAGACGCGAACGATCGGACGATCCTTGGACGCGGCCGGACGATTTCTGATCGTAGCGGTCCATCGCCGCCCTGATCGCGTCCTCGCGAACGGCGTCGGACGGGAGCGGCCCCTCGGGAAGGTGGATGTCGTCAGCCATGGACGTCCGCCTCCAGCAGCTTGCCTAATCTCTTGCGTGCCTCGTGCATGCGCCAGGACACCGTCGCTTCTTTCACTCCGAGCACCTGGGCCGCTTCGGCGTGGCTCAGGCCTTCACCGGCGACCAGGACCACGGCGTCGAGCAGGCCGGGATCCAGCTTCTTCAAACTGTCGGTCAGGACGGACCTGTCGAAAAGAGACCTGCCGTCCGGCCCTTGCGCATTCGCACTCCAGACGCCGAACGCGGTCCTGAGACGGGCGAAGGTCGAGCTTCGCCGCCCCCTGTCCTTGCAGGCGTTGATCACGACGCCGGTGAGCCACGTCGTGAACCGCGCCTCTCCCCTGAACGACGAGATGCGGTCCACCAACGCGCAGCAGACATCCTGGGCGACGTCCTCCGCATCGGGACGCGAGCCCGTCATTCGCCAGGCAAGCCGGAAGATCCGGTCATAGTGGCGGCGGAGCAAAGCCTCGAACGCCACGCGGTCGCCAAAGGCCGCGCGGTGAGCAAGGATTTCGTCCGGAGTGCCCGCGTCCATCTGCTCCTGTCCAAGCCTTCCCACATCATTGGACGCGGCCCGGCGCGACATCCTTGGCGCGGGACCAGATAAATCTGCGGCGAGCCATGCCGCGGGGTGGGTCGATCGCGGGCAGTGTCTTTCGCTTGCCGTGTGAGCGGCCGTAAGAACTGTCCTGCGCTCGCCAGCGGTTCAGCTGGAGTTCAATCCTCAGAACTCGCCGAACCCGTGGTGTGCAAACGTCGTCGAGTCTGAATGCAGGTGGAAGGGCGAGCTCTCGTCCGTATAGCTTACGGGCTGAAACACGACGCCATTGGCATCCACCACCGGCGCAGTGGTGTCCCCGTGAGCCCTGTCCCAAATACCGAGGTGGTTGAGGTCTACCCCGTGGTTGAACAGGAATTCCTCACCAGGCGTTTCAAGCACCGTGCCGACACTACCAGCACTGCCATTGCTAACGACGGTGTCCACGGTGTTGGGGGTGTGCCCGGCACTATCGGCGTGCTCACCCGGAGTTGCATCAGCACTGAAATGTCTAGAAGGAGAACAATCGTGAGGACTTTCGTCATTGCGGTAGCCGCAATGGCCGCGCTCGCCATCCATGCACCGGCCGTCTGGGCGGGCGCCGGCGAGTCCGGTCACCACCACGCCGCCGGCGGCTTCGGCCAGCCGGGCGATCCGAAGAAGCCTGCCCGGGTAGTCGATATCGTCATGAAGGACGGGGACCAAGGCATGGCCTTCGTGCCCAACCGCATCGAGGTGAAGAAGGGCGAGCAGGTACGCTTCGAGCTCAGGAACGACGGCAACAGCGACCACGAGATGGTGCTTGCCACGCTCGAGATGAACCTGAAGCATGCCGAGGCGATGAAGAGCAACCCCGACATGGACCACGACGATCCGAACGCCAAGCGGATCGGGCCGAAGGAGTCGTCCGAGATCCTCTGGCGCTTCGATACAGCCGGCACCTTCGACTTCTCGTGCCTCATTCCCGGTCACCGCGAAGCCGGCATGACCGGCACCATTATCGTCAGGTGAGCGGGAGCACCCTCATGAGCCGTAGCCTTCTGGCCGCGACCGCCGCCTAGGCCCACGCGCGCCACAGGGGAGCGAGGCGGATCTGACGGCCCGGCCGTTCACGGCTCCGAGATGCGATCGCTTCCTATTACCGGCCATTATGGTGGCCGGGTCTATGCACCTGTTCCGAATCCCGCTCTGCGATATCGCTCCCGCTAGCAGGGACCGTTGGTGAGCTGGGCGAGGCTTGACGCCAGTTCCTCCGCCCTGAACGGCTTTCTCAGGCGCGGGAGGTCGGAATCCACACCGTCGGCGTAACCGGACACGAGCAGGACAGGCAGCCCGGGTTTGGCGGACCGAACCTCGCGAGCCAGATCGGTGCCGTTGATGCCCGGCATCAGGTGGTCGGTGACCAGAAGGTCGAAGGCCTCGCCCTTCTGGATCAGGGAGAGTGCCTCCTCGGCGCTGGTCGCCTCGATCACCGCATAGCCGAGGTCGCTCAGCATATCCGCCGTGATCATTCGAACGAGGTCCTCGTCATCGACGAGGAGCGCTGTTCCGCGCGTTCCCGGCAGCTCGGGAGATCCGGCGGCAGGGCTGACCGCCTCCAATCCTTCGGCGCTCTGGGGCAACCACAGCTCGACGTTGGTGCCTCGTCCGGGCCGGCTCTGGATCGTGAGCGCACCGCCGAGCTGTGAGGCAAGGCCGTGGACCATCGAGAGGCCGAGACCCGTCCCCTTGCCCACTCCCTTGGTGGAGAAAAACGGCTCGACGGCGCGAGCCGCCGTCGCCTCGTCCATCCCTGCGCCCGTGTCCGCGACGGACAGGCGAAGGTAGGTGCCGGGCGGGAGCTTGGACCGGTGACCCGCCCCGACCTCTTCAGCCCCGACGGAAATGCTGAGCGTGCCGCCTCCCTCCGCCATGGCGTCGCGCGCGTTCACGACGAGGTTCAGGAGTGCCATCTCGAGCTGGTTCGGGTCGGCCTCAGCCGGTGGCAGGTCGGGCGGGGTGTCGGCCACAACCCTGATCTGCGGGCCCGTGGTGCTCGCGACCAGCTCGCCCATGTCGTTGACCAATTTGGCGAGGTCGACCGGGATCGGCTGGAGCGGCTGGCGGCGCGCAAAGGCAAGCAGCCGCTGAACGAGAGTTTTTGCCCGTTCGGCCGACTGCATCGCGCCGGCGATGAGGCGCTGCTCGCGCTCACCGCCGAGCTGCCGCCGCTGAAGCATGTCGAGCGAACCGACGATGGGGGCCAGCAGGTTGTTGAAATCGTGTGCGACGCCGCCGGTGAGCTGGCCCATCGCCTCCATCTTCTGCGACTGCCGCAGCGCCTCCTGCGCCTCGGCGAGCTGCGCTTCGCGACGGAGCCGGTCAGTCACATCGGTGACGAACTGATAGACGCCGACCTGCTCGCCGGCCTCGTTGCGAAGCGGCCGGAAGTTCACCTCGTAGTAGGGACGTGACCGCTCGGGGTCGCCGTAGTCCTCCACCATCGTGACGGGCTCGTCGTGCATGCCCTTGGCCCAGCCGAGCCGCACCTGCTCCTGGTGCTCCGGCTGGTCGGCCAGGAGCTCCAGCATGTTGTCGCCCGCCTTCGGCCGCACCCCGAAGATGCGCTCGAATTCGTCCGCGTTGGCGACATTCAGGGCCAGGATGTTGTAGTCGAGATCGACCGCCATGATCATGACGTCGGTCATCTCGACGAGCTTGGCGAGCATGTTGCGCTCGGCCATGGCCTCGGCGACTCGGCGCTCCAGCGTGTCGTTGAGCTCGCGCAGCCGGTCCTCGGCGCGGGCACGTTCGATCGCGGCCCTGACGCGCTCGCCGACCTCGCGGAACAAGCCCTCTTCGGACACAGACCATGTTCGGGGCGTGGCACTCTGCAGGGCCAGCAGGCTGACATAGCGGTCGGCCTCGAACAGGACGACGTCGAGGTACGCGCCAACCTGCCTGGCCAGGAGCCCTCGCCGCGCATCTTCGCTGAAGCGCGGGTCTGTACGCACGTCGTCGACCTTGACGATCGGGCCCTCATGATAGGAGCGCAGCACGTCAGGCCCGAAAGCCGCCAGCTCGTGCTCGCCCACGATCGACGCGACGCCTTTCGTGTAGTCCCGCTCGACTTTCATCAGGCTGCCGAAGATCTCGGCATAGAAGACCCGGCTCAGACCAAACCGCTCGCCGAGGCGCTCGGCCACTGCCGAGGCAATCTCCCCCGGCGTCCTGAGCGAACGCAATTCATCGGACAGGGAGAGCAGGAACGCCTGGCGCGCCTCGCTTTCACGCAGCTCGGCCTGGACCAGCGACCGTTCGATCGCGTCGGCTGCCTGGCGGGCCAGAACGTCGAAGAGCTTGAGGTCACGTGGCGGCGGAGTATGCGGATGCTGCCAGTGCGTGGAGAGCATGCCCAGCAGCTTTCCCGACCGGGACAGGAGCGGCGTCGTCTGGACCGCGCGCATGCCGGTCCAGCGGTAGGCCTGCAGATCGCCGCTGTCGGCGGGCAGGCCGCTGTTCTCCACGTCGGGGATGATCACCCGCTCGCCGGACGACAACGCAATACCGCAAGTGCTCCCGGAGGTCGTATCCACGGTCTGCCAGTAGTCGGCTGAGCGCTGGTCGTAGCCGCGGTGCGCCAGGAGCTGGAGGGATCCGGCCGCGTCCAGAATTTGGATGCTCGCGGACTGGGATCCCATCAGGTTGGCGGCAGCAGTGAGGATGACATCGTAGATCGCCTGCGGGGCCTCATCGCCCACCAGCCGCGTGCTCACCTCCTGCAATCGCTCCATCGCCTCGACCTCGGCCGCAAGAGCGGACTCGCTCTCGCGCAGGGCGGCCTCGGCGCTCGCACGCTCGACGGCCGCCCAGGTGCGGCTGCCGGCGTCCTCGACAAGGCGCGTCTCCAGGTCGGACCACCGGCGCGGGACGGCCGAGTGCACATAGAGGATCGCGACGAGGCGGTTTTCGCTCACGAGCGGCGCCGCGATGAGGGCGCGTGTGCCGATGCTCTCCCAGGTGAGGAGATAGTCCGGGCGAGATGTCCTCGGATCGGTGAGGCAATCGCCGACGACCAGCGTGCGCCCGGCACGAAGCTCGGCGATCACCTCCGGGCCGAACGCATCCAGCACGCGCGCCTCGCCCGCCAGCGAGACGTTGGCTCCGTCTGTCCAGTCTCGCGCGACCGACACGATCTCTCCGGTCGGGTCGATCTCACCATAGCCCACCCGCCCGACGCGGAGATGCCGACCGAGGAGCCCGGCGGTGGCCGCCGTCAGATCGACGGGATCGGCGAGCTTCGCGAGCGTGTCGCCCAGCCTCACGACGAAGCTCTGCCGCTGCTCGGCCAGCACCTTGCCCGTGGTTTCGGCAACGGCGCAGAACATGCCGGCGATACGGCCGTTTTCGTCGTGCACGGGGGAGTAGGAAAAGGTGAACCAGGTCTGCTCGTCATAGCCGCGCCGGTTCATGACCAGCGGCAGATCCTCGCGGTAGGTTGCCTCGCCAGCGAGGGCGGCATCGATGAGCGGCGAGATGTCGGGCCAGATCTCCGACCAGATTTCGCGGAAGCGGGCGCCGAGAGCGCCAGGGTGCTTGGCACCCAGGATCTCGGCATAGGCGTCGTTGTAGAGAAAGCCGAGTTCGTCACCCCAGGCGACGAACATCGGAAACTTCGACCCGAGCAGCAGCCCCACCACCGAGCGTAGGGACTGTGGCCACGTTTCCGGCGCGCCGAGAGAGGATGTCGACCAGTCCAGTCCCGCCATCATACGGCCAGTCTGACCACCGATGGCGATCAGGCGGTCGGTAAAGCGGGAGGCCACGACAACGGGCACGAAAGATCCTTTCCGCGGCCGGATCCAGATCAGACTTCGGCGGAATGACTCAACGGTTAACCCAGGAACGCGCCAGCGTCATGGTCAAACCTGCCGGGCGGGCTTGTTTCCAAGCTGCTGCGGGGGACAGCATTGTAGCTGTGAACAATGACGGATCGAATTTCAACCAATAATGCCAGCCGTGATCTTGGCTGACAGCGGGGGTTCGCGGATTACGGTGGTAGACGAGCAGAACGAAAACCAACTCACCTCGCCGGCCTGACCGACCAGCACTCCGAGCAGCCGGTGATAGCGCCACGGTTTGGTCCCCCAAACCCTGCCGATGCGTCCGGTCCGAACGGCTAAACAACGCCGGGCAGATCAATGCGGGCGGCGCGCCCTTCCGGGCAAGCCGGCCGGCCATCGCATTGGGGGCTGACGGCGCGACCTCTCGGGCAGGCACCGGTCAGGGCGCGCCCTTCTGAGTGGTCGTAAACAGGGCGGCGATACGCCAGCCGGCTTGCGCCTTGACGCAGAGGACGCTGACGAGGAAGCGGAGGTGGTCGGGGCCGGGCTCGCGCGATCCGATCTCCAGCACCAGCGGGAGGTGCAGGTACCCCGTGCGGTCGTCGAGTTCGACCGCGACAGCCGTGTCGAGGCCCGGCTTGACCTCCCACACGTCGGATTTCTGAAACACGGCCATCCGCTCGATCATGGCATCCGGGCCCCAGTAGGACTGGCCGTCGCTCACCCAGAGGAAGCGGGGCGAGTCGAGGAGCAGCGACCGCACCGCCGCGAGATCGTGCCTGTTCTGCGCGGCAACGAAGGCCTCGTAGGTGGCGCGCACCTCGTCGGCGGTTCCGGCCCGTGCCAGGGCCGGAGAAGCGATCATCAGCAGCGCAAGGGCCGTGGTGCGGACGAACCGTGTCATAGGCTTGCTCCCTTCAGGATGCTGGAATGCGGTCAGGACGGCTGCACGGGCTTGAAGAACGTCGCCAGCGCGAGTGCTGTCGCGAGCGCCGCCCCGACCCCAGCAACACAGCCTGTCCAGCCGACCTGGTCGAAGACCCGGCCGAGCACGGCGCTGCCGACGAGGCCGCCGGAGAAATAGCTGGCGAGATAGATCCCGCTTGCGGCCGCCCGGCGCGATCCGGCGGCGCGGCTCACGAAGCCGGTCGCGACGGCCTGGGCGAGGAACGTACCAACCCCGACAAGCGACAGCCCGGCCAGCACGAATGGCAGGCTCGGCAGCAGGGTCAGGGGCAGACCTGCGAGCGCGGTGCCGAGGCCGAGCCACGCGACGCCGCGAACGCCGATCCGGCTCGCGGCCCGGCCTGCGAAGGGCGTCGTCAGGATCGAAGGCGCGAAGACGAGGTAGACGAGGCCGACATCCATCATGCCCAGCGAGAGGGGTGGCCTCACGAGCACGACATTCACGTAGGTGAAGGTTCCGATGAAGGCGAAAAGGATGCAGAACCCGACACCGAAGCCGGCCAGAACGGGCGCGGCGAGCAGCGTGCCGGCGGAAGCACCCGCGGACGACACGGGCGCAGGACGCGGATCCGCTCCGGAACCGATCACGCGAGCTGCCAGCAGAGCGCCGGCGATGTTCATCGTTGCAAATGCATAAAAAGCGGCGGAGAGGCCGAAATGGCTCGCCACACCCGCGGCCACCAGGCGGCCAAAGAGGTTGCTGGCGACATTGCCGGTGACGTAGGCGGCAAACCCGGCCTGGCTTCCGCGCGCGCCGAGATGGGTAAGGGTGAGGGTGAAGGCGGTCGCCATGCAAAGGCCCTGCAAGACCCTTAACAGGGCGAATATCCAGAGGTTCGGCGCGAAGGCGAGCATCACGGTGGGGACGGCGAGCACGAGCAGGGCGAGCGGCACGCCGCGTGCGGGGGCGAGCCCTTTGCCGAACAGCGCCACGGCAAGCCCGGCCAGCGCCATGCCGATCGTCGTCGCGTTGACCGCCAGCCCCATCGTTCCCGGCGAGACGGCGAACTCGATCGCCAGCAAGGGCAGGAGTGCCTGTGCGGCAAAGAGGTCCACGACGGTGAGAAACGCCAGCAGCGCGATGACGGAGTGACCGGCGAGACCTGTGTCGCGGCTGGCCACCGGGGGAGCCGGGACCGAATGCGTCAGGGCGTCCATGGCGTGCCTCCTGCGACAGTTTCGACGGTCGCAGGGTCTCTCCACCGGCGTGCGAATGGAAATGCCGTGTCCCTACCGACTCGATAGCGGCGGGGCATTCCCGGGCTCCATAGCCGGAGGCTTGGCATCCCATGGCGACCCGGTATTGGCCCCGGCCCGGCCCCCCATGGTGGTGTTGCTTCAGGAATGCGGGCGCGCGGTGCGCCCGTGCCGTCGTCGCGGCCCCGGGCCGTCACGGGATGGAGAGAGCCATGATGATCGAGAGCACGGCGCAACCCCGCGCCGCCCTGCAGATCCCGAGCGCGGCCAACGCCGCGAAACTGTTTGCCGGCGGCTTTGCCGGGCTGATGGCCTGGGAGGTCTGGGCGCGGGTGATCACGCCCTTCTTCCTCGGCGGGCCGCTGGAGCCCGCGGGCCTCGTCCAGTCACTGGCTCGGACATGGCTGAACTACGACCTGCCGCGCCTCCCCGCCGAAGCCATCCACTACGCCATTGGAATCGTCGGCTACCCCGTCGCATACTTCGTCATTTCGCGGGTTCTCCCGCGCTGGCCCGTCGTCCTCGACGTCGCCGTGTGGGCACTGTTCACGGCCTGGATGGCGTGGGCGCTCGTCTCCGGCCGGGTCGACGGCGGCATGGCGGCCTTCTGGGCGATCGTCACCGTGGTCACGGCGACGCGGCTGTTAAACCGCAACGCCCTCATTGCGGACTGCCTGAGCTGGGGCTCCTTCACCTGGTTCAACGCCCTCGGCATCATGGCCCCGCTCGCCGGCCTTCCGTTCCTGCTGATGGAATGGGGCGGCGGCCTGTCCTTCATGAGCTATGTCGGCCACGTCATCTACGGCTTCATCGCGGCCCTGGTCTTCGAGGTCTGGTCACGGCGCGGATGAGCCGCGGCATCCGAGCGGCGCGAGGAGAGACAGGAACTCTCCTCCCACCCTCCCCCATTCTCGGGCACGAAAAAGCCGGGCAGCTGATGGCGCCCGGCTTTTTCTGCGTCTGGTCGCGGAGGGAAAGAGGAGGCGCCAGGGGAGGGACCCGGCGCCTTCCGTCCTCTTCAATTGACCTGGGCCGTCTCGCAGGGACGGGCATGGTTCGTATTGACGCTCTGGGTCCGGCCCGCGGAATCGACGACCATCGGCTTGCACGGCTTCACCGGCTTGGTCATCGCAACCGGAACGCAGGGGCGGGCGTGGTTGGTGCCGGTGCCGGCGACGTTGCCGTTCTTGTCGACCACGGACGGGGCGCAGGCGGTCGGCATGTAGCTGGTGTTTGTCTTCACGTAGGGCTTCACCCTGTGGCCGGCATCGGCGAGGGCCAGCCCGGGAAGGGCGAGGGCCGAACAGGCCAGCAGGGCGGCGGTGGCAATCGTCTTCATGGTCATCTCCCGTCGGTAGTTTCAGACGCCGTTTGCGTCCTCACGATTGGAGATCTTTCGTCGCCGGCACTCCAATGCCGGTCACCGATGGTGTTCATAGGAAGTTGCTATCGTCGGTTGCAGCAATCCGCCTGCCCCGGCGGGAAGCCAACGATAGCCCACGTGCATGGCGGGCCATGGTATGAGGCAATGACCAGAATGGGACACCCCGCCGTGATCCACAGCCGCACCACCTATGCCAGCCTCGCAGACGCCTACCAGGCCGCGCTCGACGGCGAGGGGCCCGTCAACGAGCGGCTGGCGATCTTCGCCGACACTCTGCGCGCGCTCGATCCCACCTTCACTGCCGTGGTGGACCGGCTCGTCGGCCGCCTCCAGGCGGTAGAGGCCGGCCAGGGCGCGCCCGGCCTGGGCGAGCCCATGCCGCCCTTTTTGCTGCCCGACGAGGAGGGCCACCTCGTCGCGCTGGAGCCGCTGCTCGAACGCGGTCCCGTGGCGGTGGCGTTCCATCGCGGTCACTGGTGTCCCTTTTGCCGGATCAACGCCCGTGCTCTCGCGCAGGCCCATACGGCCCTGAAGGAGATCGGCGGCACGCTGGTCGCCATCACGCCGGACAGGGCCGGTTTCGCGGCGACGCTGAAGGAGATCGCGGGAGGCGACTTCCCGATCCTGACGGACCTCGACAATGGCTACGCGCTGTCCCTCAACCTGGCGATCTGGGTGGGCGAGGAGATGCGAAGCAACATGAAGGCGTTCGGCGTCGATCTCGACGCCTACCAGGGAAACTCGGCCTGGATGCTCCCCATTCCGGCGACGTTCGTGGTCAGTACCGGCGGCATCGTCTCATCGCGGTTCATCGATCCCGACTACCGGCGCCGCATGGAGGTGAAGGATCTGCTGGCTGCCGTCAGGGCGGCGCGCTAGCCCCTTTCCTCACTGCAGGTGCCGGCTCCAGTCGGCCCCGCGCACGAGCTTCATGAAAGTGTTGGCCGCCGCCGGGCGCTGCCGTCCCGCAACCGCATAGAGGTTGACCGTGCGCGTGACGGGAAGTCCCCGAAGGGCGATCCGGCGGACCGACTGGGGCAGCGCCGTGCTGCGGGGCGCGATGGCGACGCCGATTCCCGCCTCCAGCAGCGCGATCATGTCGCGCTCGGATCCGACCGCATGGGAACTCTCGAATGGGAGATTGCGACCCTTGAAGAGAGCACTGATCTGGTCGACCTGCTCGCAGTAGCCGCGCACCAGCAGCTTGTAGGAGGCGAGATCATCGATCTCGACTGCGTTGGCGCCGGCGAGGGGATGATCTCCGCCGACCAGCAGCGCGAACTCCTCGCTGAAAAGTGGCCACGCGTCGAAGCGGTCCCAGGACTGTGACAGCATGCCGGCGACTGCGAGGTCCGCCTCGCCCTTCTTCAGCGTCTCAGCCGCCATCTCGCCCGTGCCGCGGGAGAACTTCAGTTCGAGGCCCGGGAAAGCCCGCGTGAGCTCGGAGAGGAACGGGATGAGCAGCGTGATGTCGACCGTGTTCGACAGCGCCAGCCGCAGCGAGGCGACCTCGCCCCGGCGGATCTGGTGGGCCAGCTGCTTCACACCCTGCGCCGCGTCGAAACATTGCTGCAGCAGCGGCAGCATGCGCTCGCCGAGCTCGGTCAGGTGAGAGAGCTTGTGCTCGCGGCGGAAGAGATCGCCGCCGAGCTCCTCCTCGAGGAGCTTGATCGCGCGCGTCAGGGAGGGCTGCGCGACGTTGCACTCCTCCGCCGCCCTGGTGAAGTTCAGGGTACGCGAGACCGCAAGAAAATACCGTACCTGGTGCATTTCCATGGGATGCCCCTCGATGATGGAATGCCCGGTTCGACACAAATCAACTTAACCCGGGCGAAGCGGCGCGTCAGCCCGGTCGTGCATCTTCGTGTCGCCGGCTTCCATAGCCGTTAGCTATCGTTCGCATAGCGCAGCGCTTCGTTACGTCCGCCATAGGCGGCGGACATCGGCTCCATCGACCATCGGTATTTCAGTCGCGCCTGTTTCGGCTGTGCAATCGGGCTCACGAAACCCGAACGGGAGAGGCCCGATGAGCACCCGCCAGCCGGAACAAGAACCGATTTCCGAGATCGAGATCGACATCCCCGACCGCACCGGGCCGGTGCTGACCGACGCCCAGTATGCGGAGGCCCTGCAGCACATCGGTGGCGTTTCGCTCGAGCTGCGGCGACTTTCCTGGGCGATTGGCTGGGAGCGGCCCGAGCCGGCCCGGCACCCGCTCCGCCTCACGCTTCACTGACACGCCAGGAGGCTGCCATGGCTCATCGCGACCAGCCCTCGGCGCGTCCCCGCGTCGTCATCGTCGGTGCCGGCTTCGGCGGCATCGCCGCGGCACGCGCTCTGGCGCGCGCTCCCGTCGATGTCACGGTCATCGACCGGCACAACTACCACCTGTTCCAGCCCCTGCTGTACCAGGTCGCGACGGCAGCCCTCTCTCCGGCCGACATCGCCTCGCCGATCCGCTCGGTGCTCCGCGGGCAGCGCAACGCGTCGGTCGTGCTCGCCCGGGTCAGCGGGATCGACAAGGAGAAGCGTGTCGTCCAGGCAGGCTCGCGCAGCTTCCCCTATGACATGCTCGTCGTCGCCACCGGCGCGCGGCATGCCTATTTCGGCCATGACGAGTGGGAGGCCCACGCCCAGGGCCTGAAGAAGATCGACGACGCCACCTATCTCCGGCGCCGCATCCTGCTCGCCTTCGAACTCGCCGAGACCCAGGACGACCCGCAGGAGCGCCGCCGTCTGCTCAACTTCGTCGTCGTCGGCGGCGGGCCGACCGGCGTGGAGATGGCCGGCGCCATCGCCGAGCTGGCCAGGCGTGCCCTGTCGGCGGAGTTCCGGTCCATCGATCCGCGCGACGCGCGCATCATCCTTCTCGAAGGCGGGCCACGCGTCCTCGCGCCCTTCGAGCCCCGCATGTCGGAAGCCGCGAAGAAGGCGCTGGAAGAGCTCGGCGTCGAGGTACTGCTCTCCAGCGTCGTCACCGCGTGCGACGCGGAAGGCGTCGCCGTCGGGGCAGACCGCATCGAATCGCGCACGGTCATCTGGGCAGCCGGCGTGCGGGCCTCGCAGGCTGCGAAATGGGTGGGCGCGGATACCGATGCTGCCGGCCGCGCGCTCGTCGGGGCGGACCTGACCCTGCCGGACCATCCCGAGATCTTCGTGATCGGCGATACCGCGCATGTACCCGGGCCGGGCGGACGCCCGCTGCCCGGCATCGCCGCGGTCGCCAAGCAGCAGGGCCAGCACGTCGCACGCTCCATCGCGACGCAGACCCGCTCCGCCTTCCGCTACCGAGACTACGGCACCATGGCCACGATCGGCCGCAAGAAGGCCGTCGCCCAGGTCGGCCGCCTTCGCCTGTCGGGCTACCCCGCCTGGGTGCTGTGGAGCCTGGCCCACGTCTTCTTCCTTGTCGGCTTCCGCAACCGGACCTCCGTGCTGATGAGCTGGGCGTGGAGCTACCTCACCTATGAGCGCGGGTCGCGGCTCATCACGGGCGCGGAGCCCGACATCGACATGGACGCGATGCAGGGGATGGACGCCCCGGTGCCCGCCCCTGCCGCGCTGCGCGGCGCAGCCTGATCGACATCCGCACCAGACAGGAGAACGGACATGACCTCTCAGGCAATGCCTCTCACATCCCCCGCTGCCCTTCCCCTTGCGGGCAGGGTGGCGCTGATCACGGGATCGACCAGCGGCATCGGGCTCGGCATCGCACGGGCGCTTGCCGCGGCTGGCGCCGACATCGTGCTGAACGGTCTCGCAGCGCCCGGCGCCGTCACCGACCTCACGCGAACGCTCGGAGCCGAGTTCCGCCGGGAAGTGTTCTTCTCCGGCGCGGACATGAGCGACGCCGGCGCCATCGCCGGCATGATGGGCGAAATCGAGGCCCGGTTCGGCCGGCTCGACATCCTCGTCAACAATGCCGGCATCCAGCATGTCGGGCCGATCGAGACATTCCCGCCCGAGAAATGGTCGCTGATCATGGCGATCAACCTCGGCTCGGCGTTCCACACGACCCGGCTCGCCCTGCCCGGCATGAAGGCGCGCCGCTGGGGACGCATCGTCAACATCGCCTCGGCACACGGGCTGGTCGCCTCGCCGTTCAAGTCCGCCTATGTCGCCGCCAAGCACGGGCTCGTGGGGTTCACGAAGGTCACGGCTCTGGAGACGGCGCAGGACGGCATCACCTGCAACGCGGTCTGCCCCGGCTATGTCTGGACGCCGCTGGTGGAGGCCCAGATCGAGGACCAGGCGAAGGCGCACGGCATCTCCCGGGAAGCCGTGGTCCGCGACGTGCTGCTCGCCAACCAGCCCAACAAGACCTTCGCGACGGTGGAGCAGATGGGGGCGCTCGCCGTCTTCCTCGCCGGCGACGCGGCAGCCTCGATCACGGGGACCGCGATCCCGGTCGACGGCGGATGGACGGCCCACTGACGGCCAGTTCTCCTGCGACCAGGAAAGAGGGGCGGCTCCGGGCCGCCCCTTCTGTTTGACTGCCAGGGGAAGGTGATGCCGTCAGGCGACGGCTCGCTGGGGCTCGGCCCTGTCCGCCACGCCGAGACGGGACAGGACGGCGCGTTCGAAGCGGTCCTCCCGCCGCAGGCGGCTCCGGGCCGCGATGACGCGGCGCAGGGAGGTCTCGTCGCTCCGGGTGGCGGCCAGCTCGGCAAGCGTCCGCACGAAGACGTCCCGCTGCGCGTTGCTGCCGCCGAGGCGAGGCATGTCCGCGAGGAGGCGAGGAACATCCGCCGGGGCCGCTGCCTCGCCTGCAATCACGCCGGCGAGGTCGGCCGCGACGAACCCTGCCACCTGGCCCTGGTCGTCGAGGCCGCTGCGCCGGGCGGCGATGGCCCTTGCCAGCTCGGCGGCCGCCGCTCTTTCGCCTGTCGCGACGAGCGCGAGAAGCGTGTGCAGGGATGAGAACAGCAGAGTCGTATCGGCCCGCCGCCGCAGCGCGATGTCGCGAAGCTCGTCCCAGCGGCGGCCGACCGGCACACCGTGCTGGCGCATGCGCCACAGGAACGAGACCGCGTTGGCCATGTCCCGGAAGTCCTCGCTGGGTTCCGGCCGGACCTCCGCGTCGTAGAGCTGGAGCGCCCTGCCGAAGTCACCGCCCTCGACGTGGAACAGCGCGAGGTGCCATGCGACGTGGAGCCCGAAATTGTTGCATCCGGTCCAGTTCTGCCGCGCCGCCTCCAGCCAGCTGATGCCTTCCCGGTAGCGGCCGGTCATCTCGTGCACGTGCGACACGGCGTGCAGTCCCCACGCGTCCAGGGGCTCGTGCTCCAGCGCGACGCGCCCGGCGAGTTCGGCGAGGTCATATTCGCCGGCCTCCTCCAGCGCGAAGGCGTGGCAGCCCAGAACGAACCCGTAGCCGGGTTCCTCGGTCGACATCGCCTTCAGGGCGGAGTTGCTGGCCACCAGCATGCCGCGCGTGTCACCGCCCATGAAGCGCAGCCCCTGAGCGATCTTGAAGGGCAGCAGCGACATGCTGCCCTCGGCGAGATAATCGTCCAGCCGGTCGGCGGCGGCGAGGCCGCGTCCGCGCACGGCGAGGCCGAGCGCCTCGACCAGCACGTGTTCGTCCAGTGTCGCATCGCGGCGCACGAGGGCGGCGCGGGCGGCGAGCCACTCCCGGCGGGCTGATTCGAGCGTTTCCGCGCGGGCGAGCATCAGCTGCGCGAAACCCTTCAGCGCGTGCGCCGCGACCAGGCCGGGGTCGGCGGCCAACGCTGCCGACAGCGCGTCCGCCACGCCGGGCCGGTGCGCGGCAACGCCGGTCACGGCCAGCTCGAAGCAGGCGACGCTCTCCCGCGACCGGGTGGAGTGACTCATGGAGAAACGGTCGACGATCATTCTCAGGATCCTCCCCGCGCCCTTTGCGGGCGTCATCAACAGGGTCAGGCTCCCACCGTTCGCCATAGAAGGGGGCTATCGTCTCTGGAGATACCCGGCATTTCAAACGCAGGCTCCAGCGCGGCAACACTTCTCCCATGCCCGGCGCAGTTCCGCCGGGCCACGAGAGGAGACCCACCGATGCCGCACATCACTCTCCGCCGGGCCCTGGCTGCAGCCATCGCCCTTCCTGCCGTCCTTCTGCTGGCCAATGCCGCCTCCGCGGGCGAATGCCCGGCCGGCAAAACCGGCGTCGACCTGACCAAGCCGGTCACCACCCCGGCCAAGGACGTGACGGACACGGTCCTCGCCGCCACCGACCTCGGCGGCGAGTCGATCGCCACCCCCGGCCGGCAGCTCAGGCTGCGCAAGCTGGTGGTGAAGCCGGGCGGCGTCGTGCCGTGGCACAGCCATGCCGACCGGCCGGCCATCATCTACATCGTCGAGGGCGAGGTCACCGAATATGCCAGCACCTGTGCCGTGCCGATCGTGCACAAGGCCGGGGACGTAGCCCGTGAAACGAAGGCCACCGCGCACTGGTGGAAGAACACGGGCAACAAGACAGCAGTGCTGCTCTCCGCCGACATCCTGCACGACCAGACCGACAAGAACATGTGAGGCGGGCGGGCCGGCGCACCGCGCCGGCCGCTTCGCTCGGGGAGGGCATGACATGACCATTCACACCATCCGCACCGGACCGCGAAGCCGCAAGGCTCCCGCCTCTGCCGCTGCCGAAGACGAGTCCTGTGCCGAAAAGCTGCGCCGCCACGGCCAGATCGTCCTCGTGCTCCAGGGCGGCGGGGCGCTCGGCGCGTATCAGCTCGGCGTCTACGAGGCCATGCACGCCGCGGGGGTCGAGCCGGACTGGATCATCGGCACATCGATCGGGGCCATCAACGCCGCCCTGATCGCCGGCAACGCGCCGGAGGACAGGCTCTCGAAGCTCTGCGAATTCTGGCGCCGCATCGAGCACGGGCCTCACTACAGGGCGCTGACCTGGCTCGCCCCCTTCGCGGCGGCGGCTTCCAACTGGCTCACCATGGCGCACGGGATCCCGGCGTTCTTCCAGCCCAATGCGGGGGCGTTCCTCGGCTCGCACGTGCCGCTCGGCGCCGAGCAGGCCGGCTACTACTCGACCCAGCCGCTGCTCTCCACCCTCGCCGACCTCGTCGACTTCGAGCGGATCAACAGCGGCCCGACACGGCTGACAGTCGGCGCGGCGAATGTCCGCACGGGCGAGATGACCTATTTCGACAGCCGCGAGCGCCCGCTCGGCCCGCGCCACGTCGCGGCATCGGGCGCGCTTCCCCCGGCCTTCCCGGCCGTGCGCATCGACGGCGACCTCTACTGGGACGGCGGTATCCTCTCCAACACGCCGGTCGAGGCAGTGTTCGACGACATGCCCCGGCGCAACTCCCTCGTCTTCGCCGTCCACATCTGGAACCCCGGTGGTCCCGAGCCGGGGACGATGTGGGATGTCATGAATCGCCAGAAGGACATCCAGTATGCCAGCCGGGCCGCGAGCCACATCGCGCGGCAGAAGCAGATGCACAAGCTCCGGCACGTCATCGCGGAGCTCTCCAGGACGCTGCCGGCCGAGATCGCGGGCCTCCCGGAGGTGAAGGAGCTGGCTGCCTATGGCTGCCTGACCCGCATGCACGTGGTGCGCCTGCTCGCCCCTTCGCTCGAAGGCGAGGACCATACCAAGGACATCGACTTCAGCCCCTCCGGCATCCGTTCGCGCCGCGATGCCGGCCGGCGGGATGCCGAGGCCGTGCTGGCGATGGCGCCGTGGGAGGGCGAGTTCGACCCGATGGAAGGCTTCATCCTGCACGAGGTGAAGCAGGGGGTGGAAGTGAACGCGGGGTGACCGGAACTGCGCCGGCGGGGGACTGCGATTGGGCCTAGGCGGGCCAGACCCGTCGCTTTTTCCAGTTCGACTCTGCCCCGAGGTCGAAAAGCCTCTGGGCGAGCAGCACCGCCGTCGGGGCGTTGACGGCCGTCGCGTCGGCCCCGACCTGCGCTGCCAGCTCCGGGCAGGCGGTGAACGGGGGGCCGCCGACCATGATGCCGATTGCCGGGTTGCAGGAATGCTGCCTGATCTGGTGGATCGTGGCAGCCAGCGAGTCCAGCTGCCGGTCCGAGCTGGCCGTCAAGCCGGCCACGGCATACCAGTCGTTCCGCATGAGGCGGGAAACCTGCTGAAGCGTCGTTCCACGCTCGGATTTCACATCCCAGCCTCCGGCGCGCAGGAACTTCTCCACCATCGCGACGCCGAACGAATGGCGCTCTTCGGCGATCGCCATCATGAGCACGCGCCGCTTTTCGGAGAACGCCGGGACAGCGAACGAGCTGCTGAGCATCGAAAGCAATTGCTGCAGGCGCCCGACACCGAGCGTGACGTCGACGAAGGTGCACTCGTCGTTGTCCCACATCGTGCCGAGGCATCGCGCGGCGGGTTCGAGCAGATTGACGAAGAGCCCGTCCATCGACAGGCCGCGGTTCTTCAGCTCGACGATGAAATCGAAGGACAGATGCAGGTTGGGATCGAGAACGAGATGAGCGAGGTGGACGATGTCCGGTGCCGCGGGGGTCCCGGAGCTCTGCGCCTCGCCGTTGGCGTTCTCGGCATGAAGGCCCACGAGGCGCGGCAGGATCTCCGTCTGGACGATCAGCGCCAGCCTGTCGCGCGTCTGCGCGAGATCGGCCTGCTGGAGGATTTCCGGATCGATGAAGGGCGGCGCGACCGCGTGGGACGCCCAGGATGCGGATAGGGATGCGCGGAAATGACCGTCGCCGTCGTCCATCGCGACCTCCCCCGCCCGCTGTGGAGGGGGCATCGTATGCAGATAAGGCCGCCGCGCAAGGCCCCTGGTGCTTCTGCGACAAGGTTGCAGTGCCAAAATTTTGCGGGACAGCACGGCCGTGACGCGGTCCTGCAACCGCCGCTGCAGCCTGCAGTGTCACTTCCGCCGGGGATCTGGCCCCACACAGGAAAAGCTGCGGGGCCCGTGCCCGCGTCCCTTGGGCCGTGTACATGGACGCAGACCCGGCGGTTACCAGACCGCGCAAAGCCCGGGCCGAGGAGGACACTTCGATGAGCGACGCGATCATGCCGAACGGCGCGCGGTACCCGAGCCTCAGGGACAAAGTCGTCTTCGTCACCGGTGGAGCATCCGGCATCGGGAAGAGCATCGTCGAGCACTTTCACGACCAGGGCAGCAAGGTGGCCTTCGTCGATCTTGCCGCCGAAGCCGGCCGGGCGCTGGCGGCAGACCTCGGCCGCATGGGCGGGCACGCGCCCGTGTTCGAGGCCTGCGACCTGCGCGACGTCGAGGCGCTCGGCGACATTATCGCCCGTGTCGGCGCGACGCTGGGCCCGGTCACGGCCCTGATCAACAATGCCGGCAACGACGACCGGCACACGCTGGAGGACGTCACCTCCGCCTATTTCGACGACCGGATGGCGGTGAACCTGAAGCACCAGCTCTTCGCCGCAAGAGCCGTGCGGCCGCAGATGCGCGGGGCCGGCGGCGGGTCGATCGTCAACTTCAGCTCCATCACCTGGACCGTCGCCGACGGCGACTGCGTCTGCTACGTCACCGCCAAGGCGGCCGTCGTCGGCCTGACCCGCGCTCTCGCCACGGAGCTCGGCGGCGACGGGATCCGGGTCAACGCCATCGCGCCCGGCTGGATCATGACTGAGCGCCAGCAGGCGCTGTGGCTCGACGAAGCCGGCGAGAGGCAGATCGCCGAGCGGCAGACGCTGAAGGACAAGCTCTACCCGCCCGACATCGCGCGCATGGCCCTGTGGCCGGCGGCGGACGACAGCCGCATGTGCTCCAAGCAGACCTTCACCGTCGATGGCGGCTGGATCTGACCGGCTGATGAAGAATCAGCGCGGCGGGGGGCGCGGGCCAACCTGAATTCGCCTATCGTTGCGCAAGAATTAGAGGACGGGGATGGAGGTTGGCGCGGCCCGGGGGCCGCGTGTCTGCCGGTCCACCCTTCAGACTGGCTCAAGCGAGGCCGCCATGGACGATCTTCAGTACGGCAAGCGCAATAAGAGGGGCGACTGGTCCCCGAACGCCCGTCTCGAGATCGCGCCGTTCTACCGGTTGCCGATCAGTCCGCTCGCCATCCTGAAATGGTTGCCGGGCTACTTCCTGCCCTGGAACCTGCTCTTCGCCGCCTCAGCGGTGCTCTACTGGCAGTTCGTGGTGCCCGATGTCGAGGTGATGAAGACCATCGCGTGGGGCTGGGTGCTGCGCCTGTTCGCCGTCAACTGCGTCGCCGTCTTCCTGTTCTACGGAGCCTTCGAGTATCGCCTCTACGTCAGCCGGGCCCAGGCGAACCGCTTCAAGTACAATGCAAGATTTCCCGCCGACCAGAAGAACAGCGCCTTCCTGTTCAACAACCAGAACGTCGACGGCATGATCCGCGGCTTCGGCACCGGAGTGCCGATCTGGACCGCCTACGAGGTTGGCGTGCTCTGGGCCTTCGCCAATGGCTGCGTGCCGTGGCTCTCCTTCGCCGAACACCCGGTGCACCTGTTCCTGCTGGCGCTGGTGGTTCCCATCCTCCACGAGTTCCACTTCTTCTGCATCCACCGGCTGATCCACTGGGGGCCGCTCTACAAATGGGTGCACAGCGTGCACCACAACTCGGTCAACCCGTCGCCCTGGTCGTCGCTGTCGATGCACCCGGTGGAGCATCTCCTCTATTTCTCGACGATCCTCTGGCACGTCGTCATCCCGTCCAACCCCGTGCTGGCCCTCTACCAGCTTCATTTCGCCGGGTTCGGCGCCATTCCGGGCCATGTCGGCTTCGACAAGATGGAAGTGACGGACACGATGGCAGTCGACAGCCATGCTTACGGGCACTACCTCCACCACAAGTATTTCGAGGTGAACTACGGCGACGGCCTGGTGCCCTTGGACAAGCTGTTCGGCACCTGGCACGACGGATCGCCGGAGGGGGAGGCGCGCATGAACAAGCGCTTCCAGAAGCGCCGGGCGCGGGCCAACGCGGCTGCGAAGGCGGGCACTCCGGCCGAATAGGCCGCGCTCTTACGGCTGGGACTACCGCCCATTGCTCTGAACTCGTCGGAGACCCTGCTCAGCAGGTCTTCGCACCCGGCTTGGGCTTGCATGGCTTGCGGGCGGACGGTGCCCCTCCCGTTTCGGCCAAGCCGACGCGCGAGGCGATGCTGGACGCCACCGGCGTGGTGAAGCGGGGCGCGGCAGGAGCCGCTGACGAAGGTGCGGCCACCGTCGGACGGGGCCGTTCCGGCACGATCCCCGCCGCAGCGGCGGCGGCGCTCGACGCGCTCGTCTCGGCGAAGGCTGGCGCCGATGCCAGCATGGCGACCATGAGGGCGCCGGCAGACAGACTGGAAGGCATGTTCGCCCCTCTCGGTTGCTTGCCGCCGCACCGGCCCCGATTGCGGCAGCGCGGCAAGACAAGCCCGAAAGACCGATCAGGGCAAGCCGGAAATCCGGGTCGTTCGCGAGGGAGCCGGCGCCGGTCGCCGCCTCACCACTTCATTTCGAAGCCGATGCGGCCGGTGCCACCCCATTGGGCCCCGTCGAAGCCGCGGTCATAGCTCGCATTCGCGAAGAGGCTGGCCTGCTTCGACACCGCCATGCGGAGCCCCGCATCGACGCTGGCGCCGTTCCGGCTTCCAGCAGCGGTGAAGCCGACACCGTTCTGGCCGTCGAGGGACGACAGGGTGGTGCGGGTCGAGCCGCCGAAGACGTTCCAGACGTTGACGCGGCCCCACACCTCGAAGGGCGTCTCGCCGGGCGCACCGAAGCGCGCGCCGACCAGCAGGCCGAGGCGCCCGCGCAGCGTGTTCTCCGATCCCCAGGAAACCTGCGCATACGCATCGTTCTTGTCGGAGATCGACACGGTGTTGGCCACCATCTGGGCCTGGGGCACCACCCACATGTTCGCTGAAACGTCGAAGCGCTTGCCGCCCTCGAGCGAAACGGACCCTCCCCACGCATCGGTGGACAGGGTACCGCCCGCGGCGGAGCGGGCGTCGAGCCCCTCGAACTTGGTCGCCTGCGCGAGGCCGTCGGCGTAGAAGCCATTGGTCCAGAAGCGGGTGGCGTAGACGCCGATCGAGAACGCGTTGGCGCGGATCGAGCCCGCCCTTCCCCGCTCGGATGTCTCCGCGGACCCGGTCCCGTGCCCGGCCGCGATGAAGGCGCCGGCGTAGGTGCGGTGGTCCGCGGTGTCGTCACCGTAGAGGTCATAGCCGAGCTGGATGTAGCCGAGGTCGGCGTCCCAGTTGGTGCGGCCGGTCGCGGATGCTTCGGCACGGGTGCCGACGGCGCGGCCCCAGGCTCCGCCCGCGGTAGAGGGCTCGCCGGCATTGGCTGACAGGTTGGCCCGGCGCTGGTCCAGCGTATCGACGAGCGCCGTCATGTACTGCCCCAGCAGCGCGGGGAGGGCCGGGTAGAGGCCTGTTTCCAGCCTGTAGAAAGGCCTCGACGGATTGTCGGGGTCGATCGAGCGCAGGTACCAGTTGTCTGCCGTCCCACCGGCGGCGCCGCCGCGGAACAGGGTGTACTGGTACGCACCGCCGATGGCGGGCGCGCCAAGGGTGAAGGCTGACGCGCCCGTCGTTGCGCCGCCCACGGCCGTCACGACGGGGATGCCGTCGCCAACCGTCGGCGCGCCGAGGCCGCCGGCGTTGCGCACGAAAATGGGGGTCGACCCCGTGGCGGTCGCCCCGCCACCGCTGAGCTGCAGGATGTCGGCCTGCGGCGCGCCGGGCGAACCGCCGACGCGCGTCAGGAGGCTGCCGCCATTGCCCGCATAGATCCCCGTCACCGTCAGCGTGCCGATCCCGCCGGGCAGGCCCGGCGCCACGGTGCCGCGGTTGTCGACGTCGCCGTCCACGGTGCCGTTGCCCGACAGCGTGCCAGCCGGTTCGATGGCGATCGGCGAGACCAGCGTCCCCTCGATGCCGAGGATGCCGTCCTCCACCGTCGTCTGCGTCAGGCCGGTATTGACGCCCGACAGGATCCAGGTGCCCGAGCCCTGCTTCGTCAGGAACTCGAACCCGGCCATCGAGCCGGTGAAGGTGTCCGTGCCTGGCCCGAGCAGGAAAATGGAATCGGTGCCGCCGCCGCCGTCGATGTTTCCGGTGATCTGCGAGCCCGTGTACAGGCGCAGGACGTCCGTACCCGTTCCGAAGGCGAGGCTGCCATAGACGGTGCCGCGATTGGTGAAGTCGATCCCCGCGCCGATGTTGCCGCCGATCACGACCGCCGTGAGGTCCGGGTTTGCGAGCGGCCCGGTCGAGATGATGCCGTTGTTGACGATGGTGAGGGTGCCGGGGTTTTCCGACCAGATCGCAGCCGCATTGACCGCGTTGATCCTGCCATTGTTGATGATCGTGTTGTTCGTGCCCTGGACGTTGATGGCCTCGGCGCTCACCTGCGTGCCGTTGGACAGAACCATGCCGCCCGCGCCGATGGTCACGGTGCCATTGCTGTCCATCTCAATGGTGTTGGCGCCCGTGCCGTAATTGCCGGAGCTGAATGTCGCGCTGTTCTGGACGGTCCCGTCGACGACGATGGACGCGCCATTCCCGAGGCTGATGGCCGACGCGTTGCCCGTCGTGATGCCTGCGCCGGGCAGAACGGTCACGCTGCGTCCGTCGTCACCGGGGCCGGTGCCGATCGGAGTGCCGAACGGATTGGGAGCCGTGCTGTCGCAGGTCGTCGAAAGCCCGGTGGTGACGCAGTCAGCGCGCGCGCTCGTGGCCGCGAACGACCCGACTCCGGCCAGAAGCAGGGCGGCGCCACGGATTCCGCGGGGGAGACGCGGCTGTCTGTGCGGTGAGTTGAGCAAGCCGCGTCCTCATACTTCTGATCTAGGTCAACCTGATTCTTATGAGACTTAATCCACCCCGGCGGGGGCCAGCAACCCCGAAGGTCGTAGACCGGAAGACTCGGCACGGACCGTGTCTTCGGCGCAGCAAGGGCCGGCGCTGCGGCTGCCGCGAGACTGTGGCAGGCTGCGCAAATGGCCTCGAAAGCCTTTCCCATGACGGCCTTCCCGTTGCTCGCGCGAACGGACATCACCGAAGCTGCGAAGCGGAAACTCGCCGTGCGGGTCGCCGGGATTTCGGTCGATCTCCCCCGCCTCGACGCGTGGCGGACCATGACGGAGGACCCGCAATCCTTCTGGCACGCGACGTGGAACGAGGCAGCGCCGCCGGGTGAGCCGGAACCGGGCTAGAACTCCTCCCAGCCCTCGGCGCCGACGGCCTTCTTGCGCGGCGCAACAGGAGGCTGGAAGCTTTCCTCGGCCATGCAAGCCTGCCGGGTCCTCCTTGGCGGCCGGATGCCTTGTTCGGCGTTCGTGCGCTTCGGAGATCACCGCTGACGATGACGGCCGATCATGCGGAACGCCGCGACGGCCGGACCGTCGCGGCGTTTTGTGGCTGTCAGGGCTGGCCGCTGCCGCCGGCGGCGCCATAGACCTGCCCGGTCGCGTAGCTGGCGTCGGGGGCCGCGAGCTGGACATAGATCGAGGCCAGTTCCGCCGGCTGGCCGGGACGCCCGAGCGGCGTCTGCCCGCCGAACTTCTCCAGCTTCTCCATCGTCGCTCCGCCCGAGACCTGCAGCGGCGTCCAGATCGGTCCCGGCGCCACGCCGTTGACGCGGATGCCCTTGGGGCCGAGTTGCTTGGCCAGCGACTTCACGTAGTTCATCGTCGCCGCCTTGGTCTGGGCGTAGTCGTAGAGATCCGGCGACGGGTCGTAGGCCTGCTCCGACGTCGTGCCGATGATGCAGGAGCCCGGCTGCAGGTGCGGCAGCGCGGCCTTGATGATGTAGAACGGCGCATAGATGTTGGTCTTCATCGTTGCGTCGAAATCCTCGTCGCTGACGTCGAGGATGGACTGGCGCGTCTGCTGGCGCGCGGCGTTGCAGACGACGATGTCGAGCCCGCCCAGTCCGCTGACCGCCTCGTCGACGAGCCTCCGGCAGAAGGCGGCGTCCCTGAGATCGCCGGGAATGGCGACGCCCTTGCGGCCTGCCTCGCGGATGAGCGCGATGACGTCCTGCGCGTCCTGCTCCTCGTTCGGGAGATAGTTGATGGCGACGTCGGCGCCTTCCCGCGCATAGGCGATGGCCGCGGCGCGGCCCATCCCGGAGTCCCCGCCGGTGATCAGCGCCTTGCGCCCGGCGAGGCGCCCCGAGCCGCGATAGCTGCGCTCGCCGTGATCCGGCCGCGGGTCCATGTCGCGGGCGAGGCCCGGCCAGGGCTGCGACTGCTTCTTGAACGGCGGCTTGGGATACTTGCCCGTGGGGTCCTGCAGCGGCATCGACGCTGGCTGCTGCGGCTGCTGTTGCTGCTGGGCGATTGCGGGCGCAACTGCTGCGGCGGCGGCCGCAAGGCCGGCTCCCGCGCCGACGATCTGGCGGCGGGACACGCCATCCTTGTTCTTGTTAGTCATTGTCGCTCCTGGGCCTGTATGGGATGAGACAGGCCCCGAGAACGGGCAACGGGCGGAATTGTTCGTGCGGCCAGACGACTCAGGTTGCGGCGCGGAACTCCGCTGCCTGTCGTCCGAGCCACGCCGCGGCAAGGAGCGCGCCGTAGAGCGGCAAGCCGGTCAGCACGATTGCGAGCGGGACGAGCCCTGCATCGGTTCCGGCGCGGTGGAGGACGGCGATGCCCACCGCGTGACCGGCGATGGCGAAGACCGGAAGGCGGGGGAGGGATATGTCGGACGTGTATCCGGCAGCGCCATGCAGAAGAGCGAGAGCCGGAAGGCACACGGTCCAGTAGACCCGCATGTCCCAAGCTTCGGCGACGCCGCGACCCGAAAGCAGCGGCAGAGCAGCGAGGATCGCCCATGCGAGAAATCCGCAGAGGGCAAGGACAGCGCAGACGGCGAGGTGTCTTGGCGAGACGTTCACGCATGCAGCCTAGGCCTGCGTCCCTTGCTTCAGCGTAAAGATGCGTCAGCCGGGAGCAGGCGGCGGGGCCGGCAAGGTACGCAGAAGCAACGTTCGCGGGCGCCGGGCGTTTTTCCGGCTTCAAGCACTGGAGCCTGCGATGACCATCACGCGCGCTTTCACGTCGTTTGCGGCAGGTGTCGCTCATGCAACGGGACGGCCGGCCACTTTCGCCCTTTGCCTTGCCATCGTAATCATCTGGGCGATTACCGGGCCGGTCTTCCACTATTCGGACACGTGGCAGCTGGTGATCAACACCGGAACGACGATCGTGACGTTCCTGCAGGTGTTCCTCATCCAGAACACGCAGAACCGCGACAGCGCGGCCGTGCAGACGAAGCTCGACGAGTTGATCCGGGCCAGCGCCGCCCAGAACCGCTACATCGGGATCGAAGACCTGACGGAGGAGGAACTCGCCGACCTCCGGCGCCGCTGTGAGACGCGGGCCAAGGGGCATCGTCTTACGGAGGTGAAGCGAGCCGCCGAAGCAGCGCAGCGCGGGGTCAACATGAAAGCGGCCAAGGCGGCCGAGAAGGCTTCGGGATAGTCGCACCCCTCGCCCGGCGAAGCGGCGCGCTTGGGGTCACGATTGCGCGCACAGGTTGCATGTTTCAGGACCTGTCGGCATAGCTTGCCTCATGAGGATGGACATGCGGCACTCTCCCATGCGCACCCGGCTCGCTCTCGCGCTTTGCGCCGTCGTCCTCGGCGCGACGGCAGCCATGGCAGGCGATACGACGACCGTGCCCCTCCCGAAGGAAAAGAAGGCGAAGCCGGCCCCGATCTCGGCGGTGCAGACATGCACGCTGGGTGGCGGCGCCTTCACCGGCACGCGCGTGCCGGGCACAGACGTCTGTGTGAAGGCCGGCGGGTTCGTGCGCTGGCAGGCGACCGGATCACGCTGACCCCGCGCTGGCTCACCCGCGGAAGACAATCTTCAGTGTCCTGCCTGCTCTCAGGCGCGGCGTTCCCCCGTGGCCGGGAACAAGGCGCGGGCGGCGGCGAGGCAGAGCAGCGCGGTGAAGGCGAGGATGAGCGTCACCAGGGCGTTGATGTCCGGCGTGAAGCCGAGGCGCATCATGCCCCAAAGCCGCACGGGCAGCGTGCTCGCCGTCCCGGTCACGAGCAGGCTGATCATCATCTCGTCGAAGGACAGCGCGAAGGCGAGCACGACGGCGCCGACCATCGCGCTCGTCAGATTGGGCAGCAGCACGAGGCGGAAGGTCTGCCAGCCCGACGCGCCGAGGTCGTAGGAGGCCTCGACGAGGCTGGCGCTGAGCTGCTCCAGCCGCACCAGCAAAGTGCGGTAGACGAGCGCCAGCACGAAGCAGGTATGGCCGATGACAACGGTCGCCAGCGAACGGTCGATGTCCACCTCGCGAAAAAAGATCAGGAGCGCCAGCCCGGTGATAATGGGCGGCATCAGGAAGGGCAGCGCCACCAGCCCCTGCAGAACAGCCCGCCCCCGCGCCCGGCGCCAGCCATGGTGGAGCGCCAGCCCCATGCCGACGACGAGCGCCAGGAAGGACGCGCAGAAGCCGACGATCAGCGTGTTGAGCAAGGACTCCAGCACGCTGTCGTTAGAGGCGAGCAGCCGGTAGCTGTCGAGCGTCGGGCTGCTCCAGTCGATCCTGCCCTGCACGACGGGAAAAAAGGAGGCCACCACCGGAACGGCGATGGGCCCGTAGAGCAGAATGAAGACGAGGCCGGTGAAGGCGCCGAGCGCCAGGCGGCCGGGGTCGGCGCGCGTCATGCCGGCCTCCCCCGACGCCCGCCGGCGAAGGCGCCGAGGGCGATGACCGCCACCACCACGATGCACAGGATCACCGCCAGCGCGGCGCCGAATGGCCAGTTGAAAGCGGTGCCGAACTGGCTGTAGATCACCCGCCCGAACGTGAAGCCGGCGAGCCCGCCCACCATCTGCGGCGTCAGGAAATCGCCGATCGCGAGCACGAAGACGAAGCTCGCCGCGGCCGCGACGCCGGGAAGCGACAAGGGCAGCGTCACCGTTGCGAACCGGTAGGCGCGGGACGCGCCGAGATCGGACGAGGCCTCCAGCAGCGAGGCCGGGATGCGCTCCAGCGAAAGCACGATCGGCAGCACGGCGAAGGGGATCAGGAGCACCGTCAGGGTCAGCAGGATCGCGTTCATGTTGAAGACGAACAGCGTGACCGGCGCGTCGACGATGCCCATCGCGAGCAGGGCCCGGTTGAGGAGGCCGGTGCCGCCCAAGATGGCGCGGATCGCATAGATCTTGACGATGTAGCTCATCAGCATCGGCACGACGACGGCCAGCAGCACCGCATAGCGCAGCCGGCCCTTCAGCCCGGCGATGAAGCATGCCACGGGGTAGGCGATCAGTACGGTCAGCGCGGCGACGCCGAGGCAGAGCAGGCACGTGCTGCCGAGCACCGAGAGGAAGCTGCCCTCGGTGAAGAAGCGGAGATAGTTGGCGAGGGTCAGCTCGCGCACGATCTCGCCGCCCTTTACATGAAAGAAACTGGTCAGGAGAAAGCCGCCGAGCGGCAGGCCGATGAACGCCACAGGCAGCGCGAAGGCGGCCGCGGCGGCGGCCCATGCAAGCATGTCGCGTGTGCGGGCGGTGGTCACGGCGGCACCAGCCGGCAGTCCGCCTCATTCCAGCTGACGGAGACGGCCTGCCCCTCGGCAAGCCCCACTCCCCGCGCGCTGCTGGGAAGCCGGGCGCGAAGTGGGATCCCCTCCCCCTCTCCGACGCGCAGCCCGGCGAGCGTGCTCGCGCCGCCGAACTCCAGGAACTCGACCCGGCCTTGCAGCGCGCCGGAGGCGCCGGGCTGGCCGACGATGACGGCCTCCGGCCGGAGCATCGCGAAGGCGGCCGTTCCGGGCTGCAGCCGGGCTTCGCCTCGCGCGCGGACGGGGCCCATGGCCGTGTCGAGCACGGGCGTCGCGCCTTCGCCGGCGGCGACCCGGCCCTCGATGAGGTTGTTGTCGCCGAAGAAGCGAGCCACGAAAAGGCTTTCCGGCCGGTAGTAGAGGTCCTCGGCGCTGCCCGCCTGCAGGATGCGGCCCTGGTCCATCACGCAGATGCGGTCGGACATGGTGATCGCTTCCTCCTGGTCGTGCGTGACGAAGAGGAAGGTGGTGCGGATCTCGCGCTGGACCGACTTCAGGAAGTGCTGCATCTGCCGGCGAAGGGAGACGTCGAGTGCCGCGAGCGGCTCGTCGAGCAGGATCAGCCGCGGACGGCAGACGATGGCGCGGGCGAGCGCCACGCGCTGGCGCTGGCCGCCGGAGAGTTCCGACGGGAAGCGATCGCGCAGGCCGCCGAGCTGGACGAGGTCCAGGACCTCCGTGACCCGCCGCTCGGTCTCGGCCGACGGGGTGCCGCGCACGCGCAGGCCGTAGGCGACGTTCGCCGCAACCTTCATGTGCGGGAACAAAGCGTAGTCCTGGAACACCGTGTTGAAGGGGCGGCGATTGATCGGCAGCCGGACGATGTCCGTCCCGTCCATCAGCACGGTGCCGCCGTCCGGCTCGACGAAGCCGCCGATAATGCGCAGGATCGTCGTCTTGCCCGAGCCGGAAGGCCCGAGAAGCGTCAGGAACTCGCCGTCCCGGATGGCGAGGTCGACCTCGCGCAAAACAGGGACGGCGCCATAGCTCTTCGACAGGGCCCGCAATTCGAGCAGGGGACGCCGTGTGTCGCTCACCGTGTCCCCGCCCGAACCCCGCGCGCCCGTGCGGCCACTCTCACGGAGCAGCCTTGATCTCGTTCCAGACGTCGGCGCGCTTCGTGGGATCCTCGACGGCTTCGAGCCAGATCAGCTTGTCCTTCGGGTTGGCACCCTCCAAGGCGACGGAGGTGTTGCCGAAGCCGGTCCGCTCGGAGAGCTGCGCGCCGATCTTCTTGTCGAGCAGGAAGTTCACCCACTGCTCGGCGAGATCCATGTCCTGGACGCCCTTGGTGATGGCCCAGGTGTCGAGCCAGGTGAGCGCCCCTTCCTCGGGGTTGATGTAGCCGACCTTGGCGCCCGCCTTCTGCATCGCCTTCATCTGCTGCTGGCCGTAATTCGCCCAGATCAGCGCGATGTCGTTCGTGTTGTAGATCTGCTGCGCTTCGTCGGCGGTCGAATAGAAGGCGATAGCGTTCTTCTTCAGGTCGCCGAGCTTCGCCTTCACCTTGTCCATCTGCTCGGGGCTGAGCTTGAACGGGGTGTCGACGCCCATGGTCAGCGCCGTGAAGGAGAAGTTGTGCTCGCCATTGTCGTAGAGCAGCACCTTGCCCTTGTACTTGGGATCCCAGAGCACGGACATGGAGGTCGGAGCCGGCTTCACCTTCTCGGTGTCGTAGATGAGGCCGATGGAGTCGAAGGCGTAGGGAATGCCGTAGACCTTGCCGTCGCGCGTCGTGCCGGTGACCTTGGAGAGGTCGGCGAAGCGCGGCAGACCCGCCTTCTGGTTCGGCAGCTTGGACATGTCGTGCGGGACGGCGAGCCCGGCGTCGATGTAGCGCTGCAGCTGCGCGGTGTTGACGGCGAAGACGTCGAAGTCCTTGCCCTCGCTGCCCTTGATCTTGGCCCAGATCTCGTCGTCCGTGCCGACGAACACGACATTGACCTTGGCGCCGGTCTGCTTCTCGAACTCGGCGACCCAGTCCTTGTCCGCATAGCCCTCCCAGGCCATGACGCGCAGCTCCTTGGCCGCGGCATGGCCGGCCGCGACGGCCGCGAGCGCGACGGCGGCGCCGGCCGCAAGGATCGTCCTGGACAGTTTCGACAGCATGCTCTCCCCTCCCGCCGGCTTCCGACCGCGAGGCTCCGGGCCGGACGCCGGAACCCTCCGCCAGGCTGTGCCTGGTTGGCCGTCGCGATGCGACGGCAGTTCAAGCCCCGTGACGCGCACGTTGCCTCGCGCGCCGCCGGCGATTGGCCGGGTGGCGGTCGGGAACGCTATGCGGCACGAACGGCATGGCTGGCTCCCCTTGCAGCCGCGTCCCGGGACCGGGTGCTCCTGCTGCCAGCGGCTCGAATTCACTAGCCGCAAGCGTGAGTTGTCAAGCTGACGTACAAGCCAGCCCTGCGGGGATCGCAGGGCCAGAGGCACGGCCTACGCTTCCTGCACAGGCGAAGCCACCGGGGGTTGCGAACAAAGCGAGAATACTGTCGGATGCGCCACCATGAGTGCCGCCTTGCCCCTCGATTCGCCTGGACATCTCGACGGGCTCAACGACAGGCAGCTTCAGGCCGCCGCGCACGGGCAGGGGCCGCTGCTCGTCATTGCGGGGGCCGGCTCCGGCAAGACCAACACGCTGGCGCATCGCGTGGCCCATCTGATCGTCAGCGGGGCCGACCCTCATCGGATCCTCCTGATGACCTTCTCGCGCCGGGCAGCCGCCGAGATGACGCGACGGGTCGACCGCATCGTGCGCCGCGCCTCGGGCGTTGCAGCGGGCGTGAGTGACGCGGGCCCCCCGGCCCTGGCGTGGGCGGGCACCTTTCACGCCATTGGTGCCCGGATCCTGCGCGAGCACGCCCTCCAGATTGGCCTCGACCCGGCCTTCACCATCCACGACCGGGAAGATTCAGCCGACCTGATGAACATCGTCCGGCATGAACTCGGGCTCGGACGCAAGGAGGCGCGCTTTCCGTCGAAGGGGACGTGCCTCGCCATCTACTCCCGCTGCGTGAACGCGCAGGAGGACATCGAGCCGGTGCTGAAGTCCTCCTTCCCCTGGTGCGCGACCTGGGGGACGGAGCTGAAGTCGCTGTTCGCAGGCTATGTCGACGCCAAGCAGAAACAGAACGTACTCGATTACGACGATCTCCTGCTCTACTGGGCCGAGATGGCCGCCGAACCCTCACTGTCCGAGGAGATGGCTGCGCGCTTCGACCACATCCTCGTCGACGAGTACCAGGACACCAACCGCCTGCAGTCGGCCATCCTGCTCGCCCTGTCCCCCGAAGGACGCGGCCTCACCGTGGTGGGCGACGATGCGCAGTCGATCTACTCGTTCCGCGCTGCCACCGTCCGCAACATCCTCGACTTCCCCGCCAGCTTCACGCCACCCGCGACGGTTGTCGCGCTGGAGCGAAACTACCGTTCAACGAAGCCGGTCCTGGAGGCCGCAAACGCCGTCATCGGACTGGCGCGCGAGGGCTTCTCGAAAGCGCTCTGGACGGAACGGGAGGGCGGCGACAGGCCGCTCGTCGTCAGCGTGCCGGACGAACTCGACCAGGCCCGCTACGTCGCGACCCAGGTCCTCGAGGCGCGCGAGGGCGGCACGGTGCTGAAGCAGCAGGCCGTGCTGTTCCGCGCCTCGCACCACAGCGGACCGCTGGAGATCGAGCTGACGCGCCGGCAGATCCCCTTCGTCAAGTTCGGCGGGCTGAAGTTTCTAGACGCCGCCCACGTGAAGGACATGCTGGCGCTGCTGCGCTTCTGCGAGAACCCGCGCGACAGGGTGGCGGGTTTCCGCCTTCTGCAATTGCTGCCGGGCGTGGGCCCGTCCTCCGCCGGGGTCGTGCTGGACGCGATCGCAGCGGCGCCGTCGCCCTTCGATGCGCTGGCCGGGCTCGTCCCGCCGCCGCGTGTCGGCACCGCGTGGCCGGGCTTCGTCGACACGGTGCTGCGCCTTGCGCGCGGCGAGGCGGGTTGGCCCGGCGGGATGGAGGCGGCGCGGCTCTGGTACGAGCCGCATCTCGAGCGCATCCACGAGGACGCAGGCGTGCGCCGCGCCGACCTCGTGCAACTCGAGCAGATCGCAGCGACCTATCCGAGCCGCGAGCGCTTCCTGACCGAGTTGACGCTGGATCCGCCGCAGGCGACGAGCGACGTCGCCGGGCCGCCGAGCAAGGACGACGACTACCTCATCCTGTCCACCATCCACTCCGCCAAGGGACAGGAGTGGCGCGCCGTCTACTGCCTCAACGTGGTCGACGGCTGCATGCCGTCCGACCTCGCAACCGGGACGAGCGAGGAGATCGAGGAGGAGCGTCGCCTGCTCTACGTCGCCATGACGCGGGCCAAGGACGCGCTGCACCTCGTTGTGCCCCAGCGCTTCTATGTGCGCGGCCAGGCAACCGGAGGCGACCGCCACGTCTACGCCTCCCGGACGCGCTTCATTCCGGACGGCATCCTGAAAAGCTTCGAGAAGACCGCCTGGCCCCCGCCCGAGCAGCGCCATGCCGGACCCCGCCCCGCCTCGGCCCCCGTGCCCATCGCATCGCGCGTCCGCGGCATGTGGCGCTAGAAGGCCAGCTGAGCGCGACCGGGACCCCTTCCCCCGTCTTGCCTTCGCTCGAGCTCACCGAGACGGGACGTTCCATCCCCCCACCCTGCCCTCCCCCGTGAACGGGGGAGGGTTCCGGAGCTTCGCCGGCAAACAACGCAGCGGTTCCTGCCGGACAGTCAGCTATGCTGCACTGGCCGCGAGATGGCGGACATAGCTGGAAGAGCTGGCAGGTCGAAAAGGCGCGACCGAAAACCCTCCCCCGCCTGCGGGGGAGGGTAGGGAGGGGGAAGCCGCTCGCGAGGGTGAAATCAGGGCTACCTTGCCCTCGCTCGAGCTCAGCGAGAAAGGGCGCGCTGTCCCCCCACCCTGCCCTCCCCCGTGAACGGGGGAGGGTTCCGGAGCTTCGCCGGCCAGCAACGCAGCGGTTCCTGCCGGACAGTCAGCTCTGCTGCACTGGCCGAGAGATGGCGGACAGATCTGGATGAGCTGGCAGGTCGAAAAGCGCGACCGAAAACCCTCCCCCGCCCGCGGGGGAGGGTAGGGAGGGGGAAGCCGCTCGCGAAAGGGTGAAATCAGGGCCACCTTGCCTTCGCTCGAGCTCACAGAGACGGGACGTTCCATCCCCCCACCCTGCCCTCCCCCGTGAACGGGGGAGGGTTCCGGAGCCTTTTTCGGTTGTCTTGGCCTAGACCCGGTCTCGACCGTAAGCAAATGCACCGGCCCGAGGGCGGCATGAGGGCGCGGGATTGAACCGGAGGGGCGGATGGCCGTTGTCCGCCGGACATCAGGGAGAGGATGCCATGCCGACAGAGCTTCCCAACGAACGCAGCATTCGTGAACCCGGCTCGATGGAGCTCGACCCCTCGGGTGAGGGCGTCGCCATCGACGAGACGCGCAAGCTCATTGCCTCCAACAAGGTGGAGGGGACGCCGGTCTACTCCCCCGAGGGGGAGCAGCTCGGGACGATCCACAATTTCATGGTCGACAAGGTCTCGGGGCAGGTCGCCTATGCCGTGATGGCCTTCGGCGGCTTTCTCGGCCTGGGCGAGCACTATCACCCCCTGCCCTGGCGGGTGCTGCGGTACGACACGAAGCTCGAGGGCTACGTCGTCGACATCGACCGCAACCGGCTGGAGGCCGCTCCCCGGCATGGCGCCGGGGAGGACCGACTGGCGGAGCCGGAATTCGGCGCGGCGGTCGACGCCTACTACATGGCCGGCGCGCGCTAGGGGCGCACCCCGGCCTGCGGGGTGCGGGTCCGGAGACCCGCGCTCCGCTAGCGCCCGGCCTTGTCCTTCAGCGCGTCGATGCGCTTTGACGCCTCGGCCTTGTCGAGGCCGGCGTCGTACGCCTCAGGGTCGTGAGCTTCTTCCGACAGCGTCTTGAGGTAGGATTTCTGGGCTCCCGTCATCGGCTCCTCGCCGGTGACCCAGTCGTCGGGGTCCTTGATCCGGTTGGAATCGCTGCCGCCCGCCCGCTTGGGGTTCTCCTCGTCCGCAGGCGTGCGCCCCCGTTCGGGGTTCTCGCCCACGAACGGGGCGTCGCGCGGATCGGGATCACGCTGCGACCCATGCCTGGAGGCGGGCTCCTCGCGCACATCCCTCGTCGTTTCACGTCCTGCTTCACGCTGGCTCATGGCACCCTCGCCTGTTCCTGTTCCGTTCGTCCTTCTCAACGGGCGGGAGGGTCCTGCGTTCCCGGCTGCGACACGGCGCGCTCCACGGCAATCCCTGCGGTGAAGCCGTGCAGCACGGTGGACAACACGATGGCGAAGGACACGATGGCCCAGAGCTGGGGGCCTTCCGCCCAATCATGATGCGTGGTGGCGTAGGCCAGGTAGTAGAGGGAGCCGATCCCGCGGATCCCGTAGACCGCAACGACAAGGCGCTGCCTCGTCGTGGCCAGCGCTCCCGTCAGCGAGAGCCAGCCGGCCAGGGGCCTCACTGCGACGATCAGAAGCACGGCGACGAGGGCGCCCTGCCACTCGAGTTCGGCCAGCGTGACCGGCAGCGCGACGCCCAGCCCGACCAGCAGGAGAGCCGTCAGCGCGCGTTCCAACGCCTCCGAAAAGTCGTGCAGGCGGCCATGGAACGCGTGGCCCGATTCCGTGCGCCGAACCGTCAGTCCCGCAACGAAGGCGGCGACGAAGCCGTAGCCTTCCGCGAGTTCGGTCAGGCCATAGGCGGCCAGCACGCCGGCAAACGCGACGACGCCCGACTCGGTGTCCGCGAGCGGATTGCGGCGCGGAAAGGTGAACAGGAGAACGCTGAGCATGCGGCCGACCACAAAGCCGCCGGCCACGCCAACCACGATGCGGTAGACGAGATCGCGTGCCGCCCACTCACCCAGACCTGCCCAGCCGAGTGCCGTGGTGCCGGCGAGCAGCAGCGCGAGATGGACGAAGGGAAAGGCGAGGCCGTCATTGAGGCCGGCCTCGGTCGTCAGGGCAAAGCGCACCGGATGCTCGCCGCCTTCCGTCGGGCGCCCAACCTGAACGTCGGAGGCCAGAACGGGATCGGTCGGCGCCAGCACGGCTCCCAGCAGGAGCGCCGCTGCAAAGGACAGGCCCGCCATCCACCAGCCCAGCAGCGCGATCGTCACGATGGTGAGCGGCATGGCGACGAGGAGCAGGCGGATGGTCGCCCGCCACGGCTCCATGGCCCAGAGCTTGTCGATCCTCAGCCCGACGCCGAACAGGCTGACGATCACGCACATCTCGCTGACGCGCTCGCAGACCCAGGCGGCGGAGAGCGGATCGATCGCACCCGGCATCTTCGGCACGAGCGCGAAGAGTGCCCAGCCGAGCCCGATGAGGAGCGCCGCCGCGGCCGGCTCCCGCCCCGAGAACAGGCGCGGAAACCAGTGCGCGAGCACGATCGCCACGCCAAGACCGGCGAGCAGGATATGGTCACTGGATAGATCGAACACGCGGACGCGTCTCCCAAGGCGCTGTCGCGCGGTATGGCGAGCCAAGCTGCAGGCGCCTCGGCAATGCCCCGGCAGGGATCCCGTTCCGGTCGGAAAAGCGACCGTCGCGCGCCGAACGGTGAGCGCCCGGCTTGGTTAATATCGAGGTCAGTCTAGTACCCCCAACCATCCCCGCGGCTGGGTGAAGAGCGAGTCTTCCTCGAGTCTGCAAAAGCAGCCGGCTCAATGAACGGTGTGGAACACTTTTGCCGGGGCGGCGTTGCATGCCGGTACACGGGGCAACATCGCAATTTTGAGTACGCCAACTGAAATGGCGCAGGGGAGACTGACCATGACTCATCTGTTCAGGACGATTACGGTCGCCACCGGTCTTCTGCTTGGCGCAGCCGGAGTATCCTATGCGGACGGCGACGGGTTCGTGGCCGGGGCCGGAGCGGGCGCTGTAACGGGCGCCATCGTGGGCGGCCCGGTCGGGGCCGCGGTTGGCGCCGGCGTCGGCGGCATCGCCGGCGGCGTCGCATCGGACGCCAAGAAGCCCAACACGGTGGTCATCGAGCAGCCGCAGCGCCGCGTCATCGAGGAGGACGTCACCGGCACGGTGCCGTGCTCCAGCACGACGGTGCAGCATCAGAACGAATATGGCGAGACCAGCACGACCCGGCGCACCGATTGCCCGTGACGCGCGGGCGCAAGCCGCTCTGAAACACAGCCCGCCGGGACACCCCGGCGGGCTTTTTCGTGCACGGCTCAGCCGGCGAGAACGGCCTTGTTGTCGCGCGCATAGTCGCGCAGGGCGCGCGGCGGCTTGCCGGTCAGGGTCTGCACGTCGCCGGTTACGACCGCGGCCCACCCTTCGCGGACCGGGTAGAAAATCGAGGCGATGAAGCGCGCATAGTCCTGAGGCACACCGGCTCCCGTGAGGTTGCCAACGAAGGTGTCGTCGTCGACCGGAGCGTAGGTGATGGTTCTGCCCAGCACATCGGACAGGATCGCCGCGGCATCGGCATAGCCCAGCGCTTCCGGTCCGGTCAGGTTGAAGGCCTTGCCGTCGTGAACGGTCGTGGTCAACGCGGCCGCGGCGGAGGCGGCGATGTCGCGCGTGTCGATGAAGCTCGTCTTGCCCGTGTCGGCGGGCACCGAGATCTGGCCGTGGTCAACGCCTGCCTTCCAGAAGGTATGGAAATTGTCGGCGAACCAGTTCGGCCGGAGGATGACGTGAGGCGTCCCCGACTTCTGCAGGGCGATCTCGGCTTGCCGGTAGGGAATGGCATCGTCAGCATCGACACCGAGGGCGGTCATGAGAACCACCTTCACGCCGCGCTTCGCCGCGGCATCGATGATCGGCACGAGCGTCTCCCTGATCGCCGTCGTGCCGGTCGGGAGCATGAGATAGGCGCGGTCGACGCCCTCGAAGGCGCTGTCGAACGTGGCGGGATCAGCAACGTCGAGAGCAACGCCCTTGGCCGCGCCGACCGGCTTTCCCGATCGAGAGGCTGCCTTGACCGTCTCGCCCTTCGCCAGCAGCGCCCCCACCAGGGGTTTGCCAACGTTTCCGCCCGCGCCCAGCACCAGAATCTGACCGGCCATGATGTCTCTCCTTGGCTTTGTCCAACAGTATCCGTTGGAAACCACGTATCAAAATGATAGGTACTACCGTTCCGGGAGCGGCGTAAGGGAGCACCTTCCGGTGACGTGGTTTCGTCCGGGAAACCGGACCGGCCGGGACGCAGGGCGGGAGAGCGGCGATGCAGAATGCCTACGACGTGTACAAGGAGCTCTGCCCGACACGGATGGTGCTGGACAGGCTCGCGGACAAATGGGCTCTGCTGATCCTCGACAGGCTAGAGGACGGGCCCATGCGCTTCAACCAGCTGCGGCGCGACATCGACGGCATCTCGCAGAAGGTTTTGTCGCAGGCCTTGAAGAAACTGGAACGCGACGGCCTGCTCTCGCGGACGGTGTATCCGACCGTGCCGGTGACGGTCGAGTATGCGCTGACGCCGCTCGGCCACACGCTCACCGACACCGTGTCGGCTCTCGCCCATTGGGCCGAGCGCAACATGGATGCCGTGCTGGCTGCGCAGGCCGCCTACGACGCGTCGACGCGCGCCTGAGATCGCCTGCACGCACGGAGCGCGTCTGGATCCCGGACCGCGCCGGTCGTGGCCGGCGGAGCAGGGTAGTCAGGGCATGAGATTTGCTCCTAGGATGCCACTTCAGGCCCCAGGGGGATTCCATGCATCGTCTCGCCGCCCGTCTCGCTCCGACCCTCGCAGCGCTCCTCGTGCCGGGCGTCGCTTTCGCCCACCCGGGTCTCGACCATACGCATGGCTTCGCGGCGGGCTTTGTCCATCCGGTCAGTGGCATCGACCATGTGCTGGCGATGGTTGCGGTCGGGATCTTCGCGGCCCGGCTGGGTGGCCGGGCCCTGTGGCTGGTCCCTGCATCATTCGTGGGCATGATGGCTCTTGGCGGGGCACTGGGCATGACCGGAGTGGCTGTACCATTCGTCGAGGCCGGCATCGGCGCCTCCATCGTGGTGCTCGGCCTGGCGATCGCAATGCGCTGGGCGCTGCCCACCGCCATCGCCATGGGTCTTGTCGGGGCATTCGCCATTTTTCACGGACACGCGCACGGCGCGGAGATGCCGGAGACGGCGGGCGTGGCGTTTTACGCGGTCGGGTTCGTGGTGGCGACTGCGCTGCTCCACGCAGCCGGGATTGGGCTGGGCGTTGGTGCAAGCCGTATGTTCGCCCGCCACGGGGACCGGATGGTTCAGGCGGTAGGGGGCCTCATGGCGCTGGCCGGGGTCGGGGTCCTCGCGGGAGCTTTCTGATCCGCCGAGCGCTTCCGGCACGTCACTCCGCAACAACGCCGGCCCGCGGCAGGCAGCTCGTCAGCGGGCCGCCTTGCGGCGGACATAGAGCTCCAGCCGGTGCCCGACGATCTCGAAGCCGAAGCTCTCGGCGATCTGCGTCTGCAGGCGCTCGATCTCTGGACTCGTGAACTCGACCACCTTCCCGTTCTCCACGTCGATCAAATGGTCGTGGTGATCCTTTGAGCCGCGCTCGTAGCGGGCGCGCCCGTCAAGGAAGGCGTGGCGCTCGACGATGCCCTCCTCTTCCAGACGCTTCACCGTGCGGTACACGGTCGCGAGCGCCACGCGCGGATCGCAGGCGCTGACGCGCCGGTGCAGTTCCGTCACGTCCGGGTGGTCCGATGCCTCGGAGAGGATCTGGGCGATCAGCCTGCGCTGGCCGGTCAGCCTGATGCCCCTCGTCCGGCACTGCGCCTCGATCCAGTTCGTCATCGCGCTGTCTTAGCAGACGGCGAACCGTTTGTGACCTCCTGTCGCTCTTGCAATTCATTTGCAACTAGGCGAGAATTGCCGCGTTCGGAGATCATGATGAGCGGCGCCGAAACTCCCGTCGAACGGACACTGACCACCTGGCGGCGGGACAGGTCGGATCCGTCTCTCGCGGAGGTGCACCGCTCCATCCCCGTGTCCGGCCGCGCCGGCATTTGGCGCAAGCTCGCGGCCTTCATGGGCCCGGGCTATCTCGTCGCCGTCGGCTATATGGATCCCGGCAACTGGGCGACGTCGCTGGCGGGTGGCGCCAATTTTGGCTACGCGCTGCTCTTCGTCGCCCTGCTCTCCAACATCATGGCGATCCTGCTGCAGCACCTGTGCGCCCGGCTCGCGGTCGCCACGGGCCGGGACCTCGCGCAGGCCTGCCGCGACGCCTATCCGCGCTGGCTCGCCTGGCCGCTGTGGTTCCTGGCGGAGATCGCCATCTGCGCGACGGATCTCGCCGAGGTCATCGGCACCGCCATCGGGCTGAACCTTTTGTTCGGTATTCCGCTGGAGCTCGGCGTGCTGATCACGGCGGCGGACGTGTTCCTGATTCTGTGGCTGCAGAACAAGGGCTTCCGCTGGATTGAAGCCTTCATCGTCACGCTGCTCGGCGTCATCGCCGTCTGCTTCATCGTCCAGATCGCGATGGCCGATCCCGACTGGGGCGGCGTCATCCGCGGTTTCGCGCCGACGACCGACATCGTCACCAACCCGAACATGCTCTACCTCGCGCTCGGCATCATCGGCGCGACGGTGATGCCCCATAACCTCTACCTGCACTCCGGCATCGTACAGACGCGCGCCTTTGGCGAAACCTTGCCGGAAAAGCGTGAGGCGATCACGCTGGCCACGGCGGATTCGACCTTCGCCCTCATGTTCGCGCTCACCATCAATGCGTCGATCCTGATCCTCGCCGCGGCCGCGTTTCACGGCACCGGCCATGAAGCGGTCGATGAACTGGGCAAGGCCCACGCTCTGCTGTCGCCACTGCTCGGGTCTGCCATCGCGCCGACGCTCTTCGCCATTGCGCTCATCTGCTGCGGGATCAACTCCACCGTCACCGCGACCATGGCCGGGCAGATCGTCATGGAGGGATTCCTCGACATCAGGCTCGCACCCTGGCTCAGACGGCTGATCACGCGCCTGGTCGCCATCGTCCCGGCAGCGGCAGTGACCCTGTTCTACGGCGAGAGCGGCACGGCTAGGCTGCTCATCCTCTCCCAGGTCATCCTCAGCCTGCAGCTTCCCTTCGCCGTCATTCCGCTCGTGCTGATCACGGCATCGAAGCGCAAGATGGGGGAACTCGCCTCCCCACGCTGGTTCACGGCCATCGCGGCGCTCGTCGCGGCGATCATCGTGGTGCTGAACGTCAAGCTTCTGGTCGATTTCGTCAGCGGCTGACGTCGGCCGCCCTCCGAGCCAGCAAGTTATTCAAGGCCTGTCAAGGTAAACGAATTTAACTTGAGGCAATTGCAATCGGTTAACTCTCAATCTTAGCGGAAGCGGCGAAAGTCCGCCCTAGACATGGCCCGTGGTTACATTCGGGTCCAAGTCGTATGCATGCTACGCGCCTCGCTCCTCTTCTTGCCTTTCTGCCGGCACTCGCCATGGCCCTGCCCTCGCCGGTCAGGGCGGCCGAGGCCGACCTCTCCCATATACGCGCAACCGAGCGGGCCTCGAGCCCGGCAGGCTGGCGGCAGTTCTGCGCGGAGAACCCCGGTGACTGCCGCGCCAGCGGTCCAGCCGTTTCCAGCGTGGCGCTCACGCCGCAGCGCTGGCAGGACCTCGTCGACGTCAATGCGACCTTCAACCGGACAATCGAGCCGGTCTCCGACATGGAGCAGTACGGCGTCGAGGAGCGCTGGAGTTACGCGACATCCGGCGCAGGCGACTGCGAGGACTACGTGCTCGAAAAGCGCCGCGAACTCATGCGCCGGGGCTGGCCCAGCTCCGTCCTGCTGGTGACGGTCGTCCTCGATCGGAGCGACCTCGGCCATGCCGTGCTGACGGTCGAGACGGACCGGGGCGAGTACGTGCTCGACAACCAGGTTTCGGGCGTCCGCCTGTGGTCCGAGACGGGCCTCACCTTCGTCAAGCGGCAGTCTGCCGGGAACCCGAATGCCTGGCTGAACCTCGGCTGGACAGTCGGTGACGCTGCCCAGCTCACGGCCGGGCTCTCGCGCAGATAAGCGTCTGCCCCATAGGATACGGGCTTGCCGTAGCAAGCTGGTTGACTAAACATTCTCCTGCTTCCCGATTGACGGGGGTCTGCGGGAGGACACCCATGCTGTACCGGTTCATTGCCGTCCTGGCGCTCTCCGCAATGCTCCTTCCGTCAGGCGCGGCCCGCGCTGACGACGTGCGGCGCGAAACGGTGCGGTTCGCATCTGGTGCCAGCTCCGCGACGTTCACCGGGCGCTTCAAGGGCTACGACTCGGTCGAGTACACCCTCGGTGCCGAGGCGGGGCAGAAGCTCACGGTGAGCTTCAAGGCCCGCGGCGGCGCCTCGTACTTCAACGTGCTGGCGCCCGGCAATCCCGAAGCGCTGTTCAACGGCTCCACTGCCGACACTCCCGACCGCTTCGAGGGCAAGCTGCCCGTGTCCGGCGACTACGTCGTGCAGGTCTACCAGATGCGGTCGAGCGCGCGGCGCGGCGCGACGGTGACCTACACCATCACCTTCGCCATCGGCGGCACCGTTTCGCTCGACACGCCGCCAAAGGCGGATTTCGCCGACGGGCTGACGGGTGGCCCGGACTACTGGCAGGTCACAGGCGTACCTGCGGGCGACAAGCTGAACCTCCGCAAATCTCCCTCGGCGCGAGCCCCGGTGGCTGCTTCGGTCGAGGAAGGCGCGGCGCTCCGCAACGCGGGCTGCCGCATCGTTGGCGGCCAGCGCTGGTGCAGGGTCGAGACCACCGCCGGTGCGGTTGTCACCGGCTGGGCCGCGGGCAAGTACCTCCGCGAGGGGCCGGCACCCGGCGCAGCCAGCGGAACACCCCCGGAGGCGAAGCTTGCCGCCGACTGCCGCCGCTACGCCGCCGTCGATTTCGCGACGAAGCCGTCGCGGATCAAAACCGCGGGCGTGGCCCCCGGCCCGGAAGGATATCTCGTCGACGCGGCAGCCGACCTCGGCAAGCAGGGCGTGAAGCCCTTCGCCTGCCGCTTCGACAGAGCCGGGACCTATCTGGGCGTCATGTCCAAGGTCAACGAGGGCGCGCTCTAGGCGGCCCCGGTCAGCAGCCATATTGAGACGAAGGGGGCGACGTGATCCATCGCAGACGGTTTCTCGCGCTCACGGCGGGCCTCGCCGGAGGCGCTGCACTTGCGCTCCCGGGGCGACCCGCGCTGGCACAGCTCACGACCAAATTCGCGGAAGAGCTCCAGAACGGCGAGTACAACTGGTTTCCGGAACGCTCGCCGACCGGTCCCGTGCTGATCATCGTCTCGATCCCGGACCAGATCTGCCACGTCTACCGCAACGGCATCCGCATCGCCGCCTCGACCTGCTCGACCGGCAAGAAGGGCCATGCCACGCCGACGGGCGTCTTCACGATCCTGCAGAAGGACAAGCACCACCGCTCGTCCACCTACAACAACGCCCCGATGCCGAACATGAACCGGCTGACATGGTCGGGCATCGCGCTGCATGCGGGACAGCTGCCGGGCTACCCCGCCTCGCATGGCTGCGTGCGCCTGCCGCTCGCTTTCTCGGACATGCTGTTCGGCATCACGAAGCTCGGCATGACCGTCGTGATCGCCGACGACACCTCGTATCCCGTCTCCGTGGCGCATCCCGGCATGGTGCTCGGCCAGTACGCGCGCAACGAGTTCAAGGCCGTCGATACCGCGCTGATGAAGCAGGCCTATGCCGAAGGGCACGAGGACAAACCGAAGGCCACCGCCATCGTGGTCAGCAGCAAGACGAAAACGGCCCGCGTCCTGCAGAACGGCAAGGAGATCGGGCAGGGCGCGGTCGACATCAAGGACCCCGGCAAGCCCATCGGCAACGGCGTCTACACGCTGGCCGAGACGGACGCGGAAGCCGGGCAGCTGAAATGGCTGACCACCGCCTATTCGGGCGGCAGCGACAACATCCTCGCCGCACCGGAGACGATCCAGCGCATCGCCGTCGACCCCGCTCTGCTGGAAAAGGCCCGCCAGAACCTGCAGATGGGCATGGCCCTCGTGACGACCGACGAAGCCGACACGGCGAAGACGCGCACCGCGTCCGATTTCGTCGTCCTGCGCGGACAGGACAGGGCACAGGGGTAACTCCGGGGAGGCCCGAAGCGGCATCTACCGCCGCTTTTCCGCCCTGCTCTCGGCGAGGATCAGGCCCACTCCGCTCAGGACGATCAGCCCCGCACCGGCAAAGACCATCGGGCCGGGGATGTCGTGCCAGATGACATAGCCGAGGATGAAGGCCCAGACGAGGTTCGTGTACTCGAAGGGCGCGACGGCCGCGGCCGGTGCCAGCCTGAAGCTCTCGAAGACGAGAAACTGGCCGCTGCCCCCGACGATGCCGAGGCCGACGAGCAGGACGAGGTCGGTCGCGCTGGGAGTGACCCAGATCCAGGGCAGGGCTACGCCGCAGGCCACCGCGAAAAGGAAGTTGGACACCACCATCTGCGTCGGGGTCGTTTCCCTGCGGCTGATGATGCGCACCAGGATCGTGGTCATCGCCCAGGTCAGCGCGGCGAAGAGCGTCATCGCGGCGGGAATGGCATCGAGGGCCAGCGACGGCCCGGCCGCCAGCACGACGCCGGCGAAGCCGCCGAGCACGGCGGCCCAGCGCGGCGGCGTGACGCGCTCCTTCAGCATCACGACGGAGAGGACGACCACGAAAATGGGCGCCGCAAAATAGAGCGTCACGAGCTGGGCGAGGCCGAGGCTGCGCGAGGCGGTGTAGTAGCTCAGCCAGGCCACCAGGATGAGCACCGCGCGGCCGGCCAGGGCGGGCTTGCTGCGGCTCGCAATGGCGGAGCGATAGGCCCCGCTCCTGTCGGTCACCGCGAGCAAGGCAAGGATGACGAGCGAGCGGCTGAACAGCACCTGCCAGACCGGCAGGTGCGCCACCAGCCACTTCACGATCGCGTCCTGCGCGGCGAAACACGCGTAGCCCATCGTCGCCAGCGCGATGCTGCGGAGAACGGGCGGGTGCGCAGGAGAATCGGAAAGGCTGGCCACGCGCGGATCATGCGCGGGGCCGGGATGGCGGTCGAGTGTCCGGGCGCGCGGGCGAGGGCTGCGCGCGCGTAGCTCAGCGCACCTTCACCGTGACCCCGTGATTGTGCTTCCTGACGAGATCGTCATGACGATGGTGACGCCAGTACCGGTCGCGGCAGTGGCGATCATAATGGCAGGCGCGCGAGTAGCCATGCTTCTCGTACCTCTTGTACTTGGCGTAGCTGGTGCCGTCCTTCCAATGGCCCGTGGTGGCACCCGCAAGCGCCGGCGCTGCAGGCAGGCCGAGTGTCGCAAGGGCGACGGCCGCGGCCATGGCGGTCCGTGCAAGGTCGAGCGTCATCGATCATCTCCGGGGGAACAGAACCACGCCCTTCACAGGCTAAAGCGCAGCCCGCCGTGAAGCTACGGATCGGACGGCTTAATCCGACAAGGCTGCCGTTTCATTTCGGTGATTTTCCCGTGTTGCAGTGTCCCGAGAACCATCAAGCATCTTGACCATCTCGAATCAGCTTAAGCTTTGGCTTGATCCCATGTGAACTCAGGCGGGCTTGCGCATGACACCTCTGCTCCGTTCCGCGGCCCTGGCCGGTCTCGTCCTCCTGTCCGCGGTGCCGGCGGCCCTCGCCTTCGAGGATCCGCCGGCCACGGACGCCCGCACCGTGCTTGGCGACCTCGCCAGCGGCCCCGGCTACACCGTCGCTCCAGGGGTGGGCAGCGACGGGTTGCTCTGGGTCTTCACGATCCGGTCCGGCTACGGGGTGCAGCAGGTTGCGGGCGAAAGCCTGGCGCGCGAGCGCATCCGGGAGCTCGAGGCCCTGCGCAAGCTGCAGGCGATGTCGGAATCCGACGTTTTCCTGAAGTCGCTCGGGCAGACGGCGGCCGCACCGTTGCGCTACGGGGCGGATCTCATCGCCGACCCGCAGAAGACGCTGACCAACTCGGCCAACGGGCTGGCGAACATGTTCGACCGCATCGGCAGCGCCGTCGCCAATCGCGGGGCGACGCGCGACGGGGTCGCCACCAGCCTGCTCGGCATCGACTCGGCAAGGCGGCAACTGGCCGTCCAGCTCGGCGTCGACCCCTATTCCGACTACGCGCCCCTGGCCTCGAAGCTCACGGAAGTGGCGAGGGCCTCCGCTCTCGGCAACCTCTCCGTCAAGGCGCTGCTGATGGTGGTGCCCGGTGGCGCGGGCATCGCGGTGAGCTCGGCCTCCACGGTCGACACGATCCGCAATACGCTGGCGGAGAAAACCTCGACGCAGGTCGTCGAGATCGTGCTCGGCATGCTGGCGCGACAGAAGGTGCCTGCCGCCATCGCGCAGCGCCTTGTCGACAACCGGTTCTACACGCCCGCCGACCTGCTGGTCATGGCGCACGCCCTCAAGAAGCTGCGTGCCGGCAACACGGCGCTGTTCGTGGCGCGGGCGGCCGAGGCGGCTGGCCGGGAGGAAGCCTTCTTCCAGCGCACCCGCGCGGTGCTGCTGACGCAGCAGGCGTCTGCGCTCGGCATCGGCGATTTCGTCGACGTCGGCGGCTTTCCCCTGAACCGGCTGAAGGACGGAAGGCTGATCGCGCTCTTTCCGTTCGACGAGGTGGCGTGGACGCAGCGCGTCGCGCGTGCCTTCGACCGCGCGGCCAAGCTGCAGGGACAGGGCACGGCGCCGGGCCTCGTGCTCGCCATCACGGGTTCGACCACGCCCATGGCGGCGGCCGAGATCCAGCAGCGCGGCTGGACGATCCAGAAGGTGAACTAAGGGGCCGGAAGAGCCGAGCCACCACTTGCGTCATTGCGAGCGGAGCGAAGCAACCCAGTCCTGTTCGCCCTGCTTTGGCGCTGCTCCTGGGATGCTTCGCCGCTATCGATCCTCGCAGTGACGGTCCGGGCGGGCGGAGTTTCTCCCCGCCCGCCAAGTCCCTTAACGGCGGGCCAGCTCGAAGCGGTCCGCGTTCATGACTTTCGTCCAGGCGGCGACGAAGTCGTGCACGAACTTCACCTTCGCGTCGTCCTGGGCGTAGAGCTCGGACAGTCCGCGCAGCTGCGAGTTCGAGCCGAACACGAGATCGACGCGCGTCGCCGTCCACTTCACCGTGCCGGTCGCGGCATCGCGGCCCTCGAACACGGCTTCCTCGTCCGAGGTTGCGCGCCAGGCAATGCCGGGCTCGACCAGGTTGACGAAGAAATCGTTGGTCAGCGCGCCCGGCCGGTTCGTGAAGACGCCGTGCGTGGAGCCGCCATGGTTGGCGCCGAGCACGCGCAGCCCGCCGACCAGCACCGTCATTTCCGGCGCCGTCAGCGTGAGCAGCTGGGCCTTGTCGACCAGCAGTTCCTCGGCCGAAACCGTGAACTGCGTCCTGAGATAGTTGCGGAAGCCGTCCGCCTGCGGCTCCAGCACGGAGAAGGACTCCACGTCGGTCTCCTCCTGCGAGGCGTCCGTGCGGCCTGGCGTGAATGGCACCTCCACGGCATGGCCGGCGGCCTTCGCAGCCTGCTCGACGGCGGCGCAGCCGCCGAGGACGATCAGGTCGGCCAGCGAGACCGCCTTGCCGCCCGCCTGCGCGGCATTGAAGCCGCGCTGGACGCTGCCCAGCACCTCGAGCACGCGGGAGAGCTCGGCGGGGTTGTTCACCGCCCAGTCCTTCTGCGGCGCGAGCCGGATGCGGGCGCCGTTGGCGCCACCGCGTCGGTCGGAGCCGCGGAAGGTCGAGGCCGACGCCCACGCCGTGCGGACCAGCTCGCCCGTGGACAGGCCGGAGGCGAGAATCTTCGCCTTCAGCTCAGCCACGTCCTTCGCGTCGACCAGCGGATGGTTGGAGGCCGGAACGGGATCCTGCCAGATCAGGTCTTCGGCCGGGACCTCCGGGCCGAGATACCGCACCTTCGGCCCCATGTCGCGGTGTGTCAGCTTGAACCAGGCACGGGCGAAGGCGTCGGCGAACTCGGCCGGGTTCTTGTGATAGTGCCGGGAGATCTTCTCGTAGGCAGGGTCCATCTTCATCGCCATGTCGGCGGTGGACATCATCAGCGGAACGAGCTTCGCCGGATCCTGCGCGTCCGGCGCGTGGTCCTTCTCGGCGAGGCCCTTCGCCGCCCACTGCCAGGCACCGGCGGGGCTCTTCACCAGCTCCCACTCATAGCCGAACAGCACGTCGAAATAGCCCATGTCCCATGTCGTGGGGTGGGGCGTCCACGCGCCCTCCAGTCCGCTGGTGATGGTGTCGGACCCGTGCCCGCTGCGGAACGAGCTTAGCCAGCCCAGGCCCTGTGTCTCGAGCGGCGCGCCTTCGGGCTCCGGCCCGACCAGCGCTGCGTCGCCGGCTCCGTGCGTCTTGCCGAAGGTGTGGCCGCCGGCCACGAGCGCGACGGTCTCCTCGTCGTTCATCGCCATGCGGGCAAAGGTCTCGCGGATGTCGCGGGCCGAGCCGAGCGGGTCCGGCTTGCCGTTCGGGCCTTCCGGGTTGACGTAGATGAGGCCCATCTGCACGGCGGCGAGCGGGTTCTCGAGCTCACGGTCGCCCGTGTAGCGCCGGTCGCCGAGCCACTCGGTCTCCGCGCCCCAGTAGACGTCCTGCTCCGGCTCCCAGACGTCCTCGCGGCCGCCGCCGAAGCCGAAGGTCCTGAAACCCATCGATTCCAGCGCGCAATTGCCTGCGAGGATCATCAGGTCGGCCCAGGACAGGCTGTTTCCGTATTTGCGCTTGACTGGCCACAGCAGGCGGCGGGCCTTGTCGAGGTTGGCGTTGTCCGGCCAGCTGTTGAGCGGGGCGAAGCGCTGCGTGCCGCGCGAGGCGCCGCCGCGGCCGTCGCCGGTGCGGTAGGTGCCGGCGCTGTGCCATGCCATGCGGATGAAGAGCGGCCCGTAATGGCCGTAATCCGCGGGCCACCACGCCTGGCTGTCGGTCATCAGGGCGTAGAGGTCCTGCTTCACCGCCTTCAGGTCGAGCTTCCGGAACTCGGTCGCGTAGTCGAAGGCCGGCGCCATCGGGTTCGACGGCGGTGCGTTCTGGTGAAGGATGCTCAGGTTGAGCTGGTTCGGCCACCAGTCGCGCGTCGACCTGATGCCGAAATGCGTGGTCGCCCCATGCATCACAGGGCACTTGCCGGCGTTTGCCGTGTTGGTTCCGTGCATGGCTCTCTCCGATCCTGGGTGCACCGAATGGGGTCCGGGCGGGTATGGAGCCGGCGCGTCGCGCGGCCTGCCCGGAAGACCGCGCCGGAGGACGGCCGCGACACGGGACATCCCGCGCCGGACGGCCGGCCGGCTCGCAGGGCCCCGCCGCGCGCGTCCGTGCGCCTTGCGCTGAACACGTTGCGGCCGACCTGCAACTTTCCTTCTACAGGAGCTGAGCTATTAGGCTAAGTCGGAAGTTCTGATACTGCCGATAAGGCCGACTGATGCTGAACGTCACGCTCAAGCAATTGCGCTATGTCGAGGCGCTGGCCCGCTACCGGCACTTCGGGAGGGCCGCGGAGGCCTGCTCGATCACCCAGCCGGCCCTCTCCATGCAGATCAAGGAGCTGGAGGACGCGTTGGGCGCGCCGCTTTTCGAACGAAGCTCCCGGCAGGTCCGGCTCACCGGCTTCGGCGAGAAGTTCGCCGGCCGCATCCGCGACATCCTGCGTTCGGTCGACGAGCTCTCCGACCTCGCCAAGGCCTCGCGCGACCGCTTTGCCGGGACGCTGCGGCTCGGCATCATCCCGACCGTCGCGCCCTACCTCCTGCCCTCAATTATCGGCCGGCTGGCGCGCGGTCATCCCGGGCTGGATATCCGCGTGCGCGAGACACTGACCGACGCGCTGATCCGGGAGCTCGCGGACGGGCGGCTCGATGCCGCAGTGGTGGCCCTGCCGGTTTCGCAGCCCTTCCTGATCGAGATGCCGCTCTTCAGCGAGGAGTTCATGCTGGTGCGAGCCCTGGAGGACCAGGGCAAGCCCGTGCCGAGCCCGGATACGCTGCAGGAGATGCGGCTCCTGCTGCTGGAGGAGGGACACTGCTTCCGCGACCAGGCGCTCTCTTTCTGCCGCCTGACAACCTCGCCGCGCGACATGCTGGAGGCGAGCTCCCTCTCGACGCTCGTCCAGATGGTCGGCGCCGGGATCGGCGTCACCCTGATTCCGGAGATGGCTGCTGCAGTCGAGACGCGCTCCGCTTCCGTGTGCCTCTCGCGCTTCGACGCACCGCGCCCGCAGCGCACCATCGGCATGGTGTGGCGCAAGACGAGCCCGCTCGCAGACCAGCTCGCCGAGATTGCCGCGCTGGTGCGCGACGCCGCCGCAGACCTCCGCAGCGCGTGAAACGGAACGGCTGAGCCCGCGTTGTCCTCTCCCAAGCAAGGAGCGAGACACGATGACGGACAAGACCCCAGTGGACCCGGCCAGGCCGGGCACGCCGGCTCATGGCGACGGCCAGGGCGCCATCACCGCCGGCCACGGCCAGACGCAGGCCAACAGCGCCGCGGACGCACCGAAGTCGTCGGGCCGCCAGGACGATCCGGGGCAGAAGATGCCGGTAGAGGGACACGCGGTGCCGCCGGCCGGCTCGACGGCCCATGAGCACGAGGGCAAGCCCGGCCGCTGACCGCCGCAGGCCGGGCAGCATCGATCCGGCGCGGCTCCGGCGACCTGGTTGCCTTGGCCAGCCTGGCCATCATCGTGTAACACCGCGCCGGAAGACTGACTTCCTCGCTGCGTTCAGGATCGGGACCGGGCATGACCCCGTCACTTCTCGGCATGGTGCGCCGGACCGGCTCGCGCCGGGTCCGGAGCGCTACCGCGCCGATCCTGGCAGCAGCCGGCATCGGCGCGGTCGTCGGCGGCTGCGTCGTCGCCGTGCAGGAATTCGTCGTCTGGAGCCAGCGCATGGCGCTGGGCTTCGCGGCCGAGCGGCGGCTCGTCATTCCCGAGCACAGCTCCCTGCTTCGCATCGCGGTGTCGCTCATGATCGGCGCCCTGTTGCTCAGTGCTCTCGGCTGGGTGCTGGGCCGGTTCGACAAGCGGCCTCCGACCGACCCCGTCGAGGCGAACGCCCTGCGCGGCGGCTTCCTCCGGCCCTGGGACGGGGTGGCCGTGGTTCTGCCGATCCTGCTGTCGGTGGCGTGCGGGGCCTCGGTCGGCATCGAGGCGGCCGTCACGCAGATCGGCGCCGTGCTCGCCAGCGTGGTGGGCCAGCGGCTCGGCCTCGTGCGCTCCGACATGCGCCTCCTCGTCGGTGCCGGCACGGCCGCCGCCATCTCTGCCGCCTACCGCGCTCCGATCGCGGGGATGCTCTACGCCTACGAGCTCATCCTCGGCAGCTACAACCGGCGAACGCTGGTGCCGGTCGCGCTGGCCGCCGTCGCGGCCTACGCCGTCGTGCAGGGCATCGCGGGGCCATCCCGTTCCTTCGCGCTGCGCCAGGGCACGGGGGTGGTGTGGCGGGACTATCCGGCTGCACTCATCATCGGCGTGGCGGCATCGCTGGTCGGCATAGCGACCATGCTCATGGTCGGCGCCTTCGAAAGGACGCTCGCCCGCCTTTCGCAGCGGGAATGGATCCGCCGGGTTGCAGCCGCGGCCGGCCTCGCCGCCCTGGCGACGGTCTCGCCGGTGATCCTCGGCAGCGGGCATGCCGGCATCGATGCCGCGGTCAACGGCGAGATCGCGGCCAGCGCCGCCCTCCTCCTGCTCGGGGCCAAGGTGGTCTCCTCGTCGCTCAGCCTCGGAGGAGGATTCCGCGGCGGCCTGTTCAGCGCTTCGTTGCTCATCGGCGCCCTGCTCGGACAATCGATCGCCTGGGCGACGCAGATCCTGCCCGGCGTTCCCGTCGTGAACCCGGCCCTGTGCGCCCTCGTCGGCATGGCGGCGGTGGGAACGAGCATCATCGGCAGCCCACTCGCCATGGCCTTCCTCGTGCTGGAAACGACCGGCGACTATGACGCGACGGTGGTCGTCGCCATCGGCGCGGTGGTGGCCGCGTTCCTCACCGAACGCCTGTTCGGCTACAGTTTCGCCACCTGGCGCTTCCAGCAGCGGGGCCTCGCGCTCGACGGCGGCCACGACATCTCCCGCATCAACACCCAGACCATCGCCGACCTCGTGCGGCCGGCGAAGTTCGTCGTTCCGCCGCAGGCGCCGCTGCCGGAGGTGGCCCGGGTCGTCGCGGCGGCCGGGCACCGCGGCGTCGCCGTCGTCGATCTCGGGGGCAAGCTGATGGGGCTGGTCGATCCGGCGCTGCTTGAGATCGTGCAGGGCGAGCAGGACCTGCCAGTCGCAGCCGCCGACCTGGTCGGCCGCCCGGACATCCGGCTCGGCCCGGAGACATCGCTGGGCGAGGCCGTCCACATCTTCCGCCGCGACGACCGCTTCGTCCTGCCGGTCATCGACCGCCGAAACGCCGACCGGCTCGTCGGCACCGTGCGCTCCAGCGACGTCTTCCGCACCGCCGTCGCGCTGGCCGACGAGCAGCGCGCCGAGGATCTCGGCCTGCCGCGCCCGCCGCGGGACGGTCGCCCGGCCGTGTAGAGTTGACACCCAACTTTAGGTCTCTTCCGTCTTTCATTTGTCGCCCAAGGAACACGCATCCGGCGCTCTCGCGGCCCTCAAAGAAGGCAGTCCGGCTGCACAAGTTTAGAGCCCACTCAACGATTTCAGGCCGTTGGTGACTGGCACGCGGTTTGCTCCAGTTGTCCTAGCCCCCGATGACTGCTGGCGCCCTGTCGGCGCTGCGTGTCTAGCGTGGGATGCGGGAGCAGAATCATGCCCGTGGCCGATGCCGTCACCGTAAGCGACTGGGCCGAAAGGCCGGTCGACATCACCATGCCCAAGCTCAGGCTCGACGGGATCAGCCATCATTTCCGCACGTCCGGCCAGACCACGGTCGCGCTCGATTCAATATCACTCGAGGTCCGGCCCTCGCGGTTCGTGTCCATCATCGGCCAGTCCGGCTGCGGCAAGTCCACGCTCTTCAACATCCTGGCCGGATTGCTGGCACCGACCGAAGGCGCCGTCCTGCATGACGGCACCGACATCACAGGGCGGGCCGGCATCGTCTCCTACATGCTGCAGAAGGACCTTCTGCTGCCCTGGCGGACGATCCTCGAGAACGTCATCTACGGGCTGGAAATCCAGGGCACGCCCAAGAAGCAGGCGCGCGAGATCGCACGACCCTTCCTGCAGCGCTATGGGCTGGCAGCGTTCGAGAACCACTATCCCGCTGCACTCTCGGGCGGCATGCGCCAGCGTGCGGCCCTGCTGCGGACTTTGCTCTGCAACAAGGACGTGATCCTGCTGGACGAACCCTTCGCGGCGCTCGACGCGCAGACGCGCTTCCGGATGCAGCAATGGCTGCTGACGCTGTGGAAAGATTTCAACCTCACCATCCTCTTCGTCACCCACGACGTGGACGAGGCCATCTTCCTGTCCGACGAGATCGTGGTGCTGTCGCCGCGGCCCGGACGGGTGCGCGACACCTTCCATGTCGACCTGCCGCGACCGCGATCGCGCGACGTCGTCACGCGCCCGGAGTTCGGGCGCCTGAAACGCCGCTGCCTGGAGCTGCTGTTCGAAGGCCATGACGGTCTCGACGACGAAGGGGAGTGGTGAGCATGTCGCTTTCCACGCACGCCCTCCCCGATGATGCGAAGGCCGACCGCAAGCCGGCCACGCCTGCGTCCCGCGCCAGCAGCGGCGTCGTGCTGAAGACCGAGCGGGACTGGCCGGCACGTACCGTTCTTCTCGTCCAGATCGGCATCCTCGCCCTGCTGCTTGCGCTCTGGGAAATCGGCGTGCGGGCCGGGCTCATCAACCATTTCTTCTGGTCGATGCCATCCGACATCCTCACCACCGGCTACGTATTCGTGCGAGACGGGACCGCTCTCTTCGACACCTGGTTCACGTTCCGCGCGACGATCATCGGCTTCGTCGCGGGCTCCCTGCTGGGCGCCGCGATCGGGCTCGCCATGTGGTGGTCGACGAACGGCGCGCGCGTCGCCGAGCCCTTCATCGTGGTCTTCAACGCCATCCCGAAGATGGCGCTGGGGCCGCTGATCATCCTGCTCTTCGGGATCGGCATCGAATCGAAGATCGCCATGGCGATCGCGCTGACCTTCGTCATCACCGCGCTTGCGACCTTCTCCGGCGTGAAGTCGGTCGACCAGGACCTCGTGCGCCTCACCTACTCGCTCGGCGGCACACGGCGCGACGTGTTCCTGAAGGTGGTGCTGCCGTCGGCGGTGCCTTGGATCGTCTCTTCACTGCGGATCAATATCGGCCTCGCTCTGGCGGGCGTTCTCATCGGCGAGTTCATCTCGTCCCAGTTCGGGCTGGGCAAGGTCATCATGTATGCCGGCTCGACCTACGACATCGCCCTGATCTGGTCGGGGATCATCATTCTGTCGGCCCTGTCGATGCTGCTTTACGGCGTCGTCGTGTGGCTTGAGCGACGTTTGCTGGAAGGGATCCACGCGGCGGACTCGTCGCGCGGCGGCCGGGGCTGAGCGACGCTCGTCGCTCCGGCGCGGAACACGAACACCGAGGACCTGTCGCCGGCGGCCCGTGGCCGCCGGACGGGGAAGCCGTGACTGACGACCAGAGAGAGGGGAGCCAATGATGACGACATTTTCACGCAGGCAATTCAACACACTGGCCCTGGCAACCGCGGTTGCCGGGGTGTCCGCCGCCGGGGGCGCCCGGGCGGGCGACCTGAAGCCTTTCACCGTGACCGAGCCCGGCCACAGCGTGGACAGCCTTCCCTTCTATGCCGGCATCAAGAAGGGCTACTTCAAGGAAGCCGGACTCGACATCAAGCTGATCACCACGGAAGGCGGGGGCAAGCACATCGCGGCGGTTCTGGCCGGCGACGCGCAGGCCTATATCGGCGGACCCGAGCATATCGCCTTCGTCAAGCAGCGCGGCGGCGAGGCGCTGCGGGCGGTCGTGGCCCTGTCCAACCGGGCGAATGCCTTCATGGTGGCCAAGACAGGCATAACGGTGGATCCCGCCGGGTCCTTCGGCGACAAGATCAAGGGCAAGAAGATCGCCATCGGCACGCGCGGCGGCACCGACTACTCGATCCTTCTCTACCTCCTTGAGTTGAACAAGCTCGACCCCCGCAAGGACGTGACGCTCATCGAGATCGCCAGCAGCGCCGGCATGATGGCCGCCGTCGCCGCCGGCCAGGCGGACGCCGCCGTCGTAGCCGAGCCCACCATCTCGCAGGGCATCAAGCAGGGCGTCTGGCAGGCGCCCTTCGCCAGCATGCCGAAGGAACTCGGCCTGTTCTCGTGGACGACGCTGAACGTGCCGCAGAAGCTCATCAAGTCCGACCCGGCGCTGGTGAAGATGATGGTGACGGCGTGCCTGAAGTCCCTGCAGTTCGTGAAGAACGATCCGGAGGGGGCCAAGGCCATCGCGCGCGAGGAGTTCCCGACGCTTCCGCCGGCCGACCTGGAGGCGATGCTGGCGTCCACCATCGCCAACGACATGTGGCAGTATGACGGGGCGATCCCGCCGGATGCGTGGGAGAAGACCAAGACCATCGTGAAGATCGCCGGCCTCCTGAAGGAGGACGTGCCCTACGACCAGGTCTACGATCCGCAGTTCATGCCGAAGTCCTGATTGCCAGGGCGGCGCCCGGCAGCGGGCGCCGCCATCCTTCGACGTCCCGCAAGGCAGTGCCATGACCGACGCCCGTAAGCTGTACATCCTCCTTTGCGGCTACGAGATCATCCGCAAGTCCGGCTGCATCCGCGGCGCCGACCGCTCGATCATCCTCGCCGTGCCGATCTGCGCCTACCTCATTGAGACACGGCGCGGGCTCGTGCTCTACGACACCGGGCTCGACAGCGCCCCGCTCGCCGATCCCGTCCAGAGCCGGGCGATCTTTTGCAACGACACCTTCCCCGGGCCGCCCGTGGTCTGCCCCGAGCACGAGCTGCTGCCGCAGCTTGCCGCGCTCGGCGTGCAGCCCGGCGATGTCGGCGAGATCGTCCTCAGCCACGCCCATGGCGACCATACCGGCCATGTCTCGCGCTTCACGAATGCGCGCGTCACGATCCAGCGCATGGAATACGAGGCGGCGTTCTCCGAGGAGGGGCGCAAGGCGAAGTCCTTCGCCGACATCGCTGATCCCGCGATCCGCTGGAACGTCATCGACGGCGACGTCGAGCTGATGCCCGGCCTCGACATCCTGCTGACGCGCGGGCACCGGCCAGGCCATCAGTCACTGGCGGTCGCGCTGCCGGAAAGCGGCACCAAGATCCTGACCGGCGATTGCGCCGACCTGCTCGAGAACTTCAACCGCGAGGTCCTCGGCTCGTCGATGGACGACGAGGCGGCGCTCGCCAGCATCAGGCGCCTGAAGGCAATCGCGGCCCGCACCGGCGGCGAGCTGGTGCCTCTCCACGATCCCGACTTCGTGCAGCGCGCGAGACTCGCGCCGCTCTACTACGCGTGAGGGCCAGCCATGGAGACGACGACGGGCTACGGGTACCAGGGGCTGGACGCCGCCTTGCTGGCGAGTTTCGCCGCAATGGCCGCCGACACAGCATCGCGCACCGTTGCTCTCGACCGCTATGTCGAGAAGGAGAAGGGCAGCGCCTTTCCCGTGCGGCAGGGCCAGATCCTGCGGATCACCTGTTGTGACGGTCCGCAGGTGTGCGACTTCAACGCCTTCGCGATCGACGATCCCAGCGAGCACTTCTGGTCCGGCCGCACGCGAACGCTGCAGGGTGCCCACCTCTCCGTGGGCGACAGGCTGTGGAGCACCGAGCCCAACATGCGGCCGATGTTCACGATCATCGCCGACACGGTCCCGCGCGACCCGCTGCCGCACAACGCCGCGTCGCACGACCTCATCTATGCGCGGTGCAGCGCCCGGGCCTGGGGCCTGCGCTATGGCCGCTTCGACATGCCCAACTGCAACACCAACCTCACCCGCGCGCTGCAGGACGCCGGCTTTCCGGCCACGCATGTCCACGACGCCTTCAACATCTTCATGACCACCGGCATCGACGAGACGCACCGGCTGTTCTTTCTGCCGCCGCAGGCGCGCAAGGGCGACTACGTCGAGCTTCACGCGGAGATCGACACGATGGTCGCCATTTCCTGCTGCCCCGGCGACTGCAACGGCGACGGCAACAAGGGCCTGCAGGTGACGGTGTACGACGCCACCGCCGCCGGACGCTGAACCAGCGAGGCCAGGCCTGGCACGAGCGAAGAGCGCCTGTGTCGCACCGCGGATTTCTGCTCTAGAACCAGCTGCTGGCCGCACCCGCCGGTCATGAGCGTGGTCCCGACACATGGCACTTGAAACTTCCGTCTCCGGCCCCGCGCTGCCCATCGTTCCCGGCACGGCCGAAGGCCCGGTCGTCGCCATGCACGAGGGGTTGAGCTTCTGGGGGGGGGTCGATCCCACCGACGGCCGGGTCATCGACGTCCACCACCCCGCCCATGGGGCTTCGCTTGCGGGCGCCGTCGTGGTGATGCCGACGAGCCGGGGCTCCTGCTCGGGATCGGGCGTGCTTCTGGAACTCGCGCTCGCCGGGGCCGCGCCGGCTGCCCTCGTCTTCAGCGAAGCCGAGGACACGCTGACGCTCGGCGCCATCGTGGCGGGCGAAATGTTCGGCAAGCCGGTGCCGGTGCTGCGGCTCCACCCTGAAGCGTTTCGCGCACTGTCCGGGGCCACCCGCGCATCGGTGACCGCCACGGGCGTGGAAGCCGGCGACATCACGATCCCGCTCGCTCCTGCGGCGACGGATGCCCTCGTGCTCGACGCCCACGACAAGGCCATGCTGGTCGGCGAGGACGGACCGGCGGTCCAACAGGCGATGCGGATCCTCGTCGCCATGGCGCGGCAGCAGGGCGCCGCATCGCTCACTTCCGTGACGCGGGCACATATCGACGGGTGCATCTATGCCGGCCCGGCCAACCTCGTCTTCGCCGAGGCCATGGAGGCGCTGGGCGCCCGCGTGCGCGTCCCCACCACGATGAATGCGATTTCGGTCGACCGCGAGAACTGGCGCGCTCAGGGCGTGTCGCCCGCTTTCGGCGAGCCGGCCCAGCGGCTCGCAGATGCCTATGTGCGCATGGGCTGCCGGGCCAGCTTCACCTGCGCGCCCTACCTGCTGGACGGCGCGCCTGAAGCGGGCGAGGCGCTCGGCTGGTCGGAGTCGAACGCCGTCATCTTCGCCAATTCCGTCCTTGGCGCGCGCACGGCGAAGCACCCGGACTTCCTCGACCTCTGCATCGCCCTCACCGGCCGGGCGCCGCTGGCGGGCGCGTTCCTCGACGAGGAGCGCCGGCCCGCACGCATCATCGACTTCGATATGCCGCCCGGGGCCGACGCGGCCATCTGGCCGCTCATCGGCTATGTCGCCGGCCTCGCCTCCCCGGACAGGGTTCCCCTCCTGCGCGGCCTCGCGGCGGGCAAGCCCGGGCGCGACGACCTCAAGGCGCTCTGCGCGGCATTCGGAACCACGTCGGCCGCGCCGATGCTGCACGTCGAGGGCGTGACGCCCGAGGCGCACCTGCCGCCCCATCCCGGCGCAGACCGGGTCGTCGTCGATCGTGCCCGCCTCGCCGCGACATGGGCCATGCTGAACGACGGTCCGGAGGAGGTCGATCTGGTCGCCATCGGCAGTCCTCACGCGTCGCTCGAGGAATGCCGCGAGCTGGCCGCGAGGCTCGCCGGAGCGGCCCGCGATCCCGGCGTCGCGGTGATCGTCACCGCCGGGCGGGACACGATCTCAACCGCGCGCGCGGACGGCACGCTCGCCAGCCTCGCCGCGAGCGGCGTGGCGGTTCATCCCGACATCTGCTGGTGCTCGATCACCCGCCCGGTGTTCCCACCGGGCACCAGGACGGTGCTGACCAATTCGGGGAAGTACGCCCATTACGGCCCCGGACTTTCCGGCTGCGCCGTCCGGCTCGGCACGCTGGACGATTGCGCCGAGGCGGCGCGAACCGGCCGCGCTCCGCGGGGCGTGCCCGGCTGGCTCCGGTAAGCCGGATGCGGGGTCGCGCGCCTAACCCGCCTGACCGGCGACGAGCGCGATGACGACGTAGCGGCCCACCTTGCCGATCGTGACAAGGATCAGGAAGGCCGGCAGAGGCTCGCGCAGTACGCCTGCCACCACCGTCAGGGGGTCGCCGACGACGGGCAGCCAGGACAGCAGGAGCGACCATTTCCCCCACCGGCGATACCAGCCCTCCGCCCGCTCCACCTGCGCCCGTGACACGGGAAACCAGCGCCGCCCCTCGAACCGGGAGAGGAAGCGGCCGAGCAGCCAGTTGACCACGGCGCCCAGCACGTTGCCGACGCTTGCGACGGCCACGAGGCCCCAGACGGAGTACGCGCCCGACAGGGTCATGGCCGCCAGCACGGCCTCCGACTGCGCAGGCAGGATCGTCGCCGCCAGGAAGGAGGCGAGGAACAGTCCGGCATAGTCCAGGGCATACGGCACGCTCAGTTGTTTCCTGGTTTTCCGTGTGACGGCGCGGCGCGACTGCCGGCCTGCAGACTGGTGAGGACGAGCGCTGGAAGACAGGGGCCACTATGGTGATCAAGGGTGACGCGGCAAGCCGGCAGCGGCTCCTTGGCGGAGTGACCGAAACGGGCTACCCCAGACGCCGGGGATCAGGGAGCGGTCGACCATGCCACCTGCGGCCGGATACGACGCGATGCAATACCGGCGCTGCGGCCGGAGCGGACTGAAGCTGCCGGCGATCTCGCTGGGGCTTTGGCACAATTTCGGCGCCGAAGCCTCTGCCGAGACGGCGCGCGCCATCTGCCGGCGGGCGTTCGAGCACGGCATCACCCATTTCGATCTCGCCAACAATTACGGTCCCCCGCCCGGCTCGGCGGAGGAGGCGTTCGGCGCGATCCTCCGGGACGAGTTCGCCGGGCTGCGCGACGAACTGATCATCTCGACCAAGGCCGGCTACCGCATGTGGCCAGGTCCCTATGGCGAGTGGGGCAGCCGCAAATACCTGCTCTCCAGCCTCGACCAGAGTCTCCGGCGCATGGGGCTCGAGCATGTCGACATCTTTTACTCCCACCGCTTCGATCCCGAGACGCCGCTGGAAGAGACGATGGGAGCCCTCGATTCCGCCGTGCGGTCGGGCAAGGCGCTCTACGCCGGCATCTCGTCCTACCCCGCCCGGCAGACGCGCGAGGCGGCGGCGATCCTGCGCGAACTCGGGACGCCCTGCCTGATCCACCAGCCGAGCTACTCGATGGTCAATCGCTGGGTCGAGGCGGACGGGCTCCTCGATGCGCTGGACGATCTCGGCATCGGGTCCATCGTCTTCTCGCCGCTCGCCCAGGGCGTGCTGACCGGCCGCTACCTCTCGGGCATCCCCCAGGACAGCCGGGCCTCCCGGACGAGCTCGGTGCGCCAGGACCTGCTGCAGGAGCCCGCCCTCGGCAGGATCCGGGATCTCGGCGCGCTCGCCGCAAGCCGGGGACAGAGCCTCGCCCAGCTGGCCCTGGCCTGGGTTCTGCGCGGCGGGCGGGTGACCTCGGCCCTCATCGGCGCCAGCCGGCCGGAGCAGGTGACCGACTGCGTGGGCGCGCTCGCGGCGTTGGAGTTCACGGCGGAGGAACTCGCCCGCATCGACGCGCTCACCGACGGCATCGCCACGACGCAGCCGCCTGTCGCGCCGGCTCCGCGCGCCTGATCACCCGGCTGGCGGCGCCGTGCTGCCCCTGACCAGCAAATCCGACTGGAGGACCAGTTCCGCCGGCGCGTCCTGCGGCTCGAGGCCGCGCATGCGGGAGAGCAGGAGAGACGCGGCGGCCACGCCCATTTCGAAGCGCGGCTGGACGACCGTGGTGAGCGGCGGCGAGCAGTAGTCGCCGAATTCGAGACCGTCGAAACCGGTCACGGAGACGTCGCCGGGAACGTCGCAACCGGCCGCCCGGGCTCCCTTGAGGAAGCCGATTGCCATCTCGTCGCTAGCGCACACGATCGCGGTCGGGCGCGGCGTTCCGGCCAGCAACGCCGCGGCGGCCGCCTCGCCGGATGCGAAGCGATAGTCGCCGGTCCAGGACGGCATGGCCGAGGGATCAAGCCCGGCTCTTTCGAGCGCAGCGACGAAGCCGGCCCGCCGCGCCACCGCGTTGAAATTTCCCTCCGGACCGCCGACATAGCCGAACCGCCGGTGGCCGAGCGCGAGCAGGTGCTCCACGGCTTTTGCGAGGCTCCCGGCATCGTCGATCAGGACGCGGGCCCGGGCCGTCTCCGCTGGGGTGGCGACCGCGCCGACGACGGGGAGGCCGGCTTCGACGACGCTGCGTCCGTCGCGCGTCGGCAGCCTGTCCCACATGACGATGATGCCGTCGATGTGCCCGGCGAAGACGACGTCCGCCAGATGGCGCTCCTTCTCCGGGCTGTTGTCGAGGTCGCCGACGATGAGCCCGTAGCCGTTGCGCGAGAGCTCGAAGTCGATACCTCGGATGACTTCGCCGAAGAACGGGTTCGACAGCCGCGGAACGAAAACCATGGCCATCATCGAGCGCCGGGCGCGCAGGTTTCGGGCGGCGGCGTTCGGCGTGTAGCCCAGCGTGCGCACGGCGGCCAGCACGCGGTCCCGCGTTTCCGGCCGGACACTGACGGGATTTGCGAGCGCCCGGCTGACAGTGGCTGTCGAGACGCCCGAGAGAGAGGCCACGTCGGCGATCCTCGGCGTGTCCCCGCCAGTTCCCCTGTCCGACATGTACCCCCCATGCGTCCCGGCGCGGCCCGGCCGGGACTGAGCCTACAGCGTACGTGCAACCTACGAACTGTTGTAATCGATTACAACGTCCACTAAGCTCACCCCCATCCGGCGCAAAGACCGGCGGCCGCACGGCGGCTCTCGAGGGATTGAACGCTTTCCGGAGGGTTTGATGACACGCATGCGCTCCCGATTCATTGCCTGCACGGCCCTGGCCGTCGTCCTGTCCGCAGCGTCGGCGCGCGCCGACCAGCCTACGGCCGAGGTGATCCACTGGTGGACCTCCGGCGGAGAGGCGGCGGCGGTCAAGGTGTTCGCCGATTCGTTCAACAAGGCCGGCGGCAAGTGGGTCGACACGGCCATCGCCGGCGGCGGCGGCGAGAATGCCCGCTCGACGGGTATCAGCCGCATCGTGGGCGGCAAGCCGCCAACCGCGATGCAGTTCAACTACGGCAAGCAGTTCGACGAGATTGTCGCGAACGGCTACGTCGCCAATGTCGACGCCGTGGCGCAGGAAGGGAAGTGGAAGGACCTGCTTCCGCCCGTCCTCTACAATTCCGTCGTGCGCGAAGGGCACGTCTACGGCGTGCCGGTCAATGTCCACGGCATTCACTGGGCCTGGTGGTCGGCCGCCGCGCTGCAGAAGGCGGGCGCCGAGGCTCCCAAGAGCTGGGACGACTTCTTCCCGGTGCTCGACAAGCTGAAGGCCGCCGGCCTCACGCCGGTGGCGCTGGGCGGCCAGGCCTGGCAGGAAGAGATCCTCTTCAACTTCATCGTCAATTCGTACGGCGGCAAGGACCTCTTCAGGGCGATCTACGTCGACCACAAGGTCGACGCCGTGAAGAGCCCGGAATTCCGCAAGGCGGTCGACCTCTTCCTCAAGCTGAAGCCCTATGTCGACGAGGGCTCGCCGGGCCGCAACTGGAACGACGCCACGGCGATGGTCATCACCGGAAAGGCCGGCGTCCAGGTGATGGGCGACTGGGCCAAGGGCGAGTTCAACGCCGCCAAGCAGACGGCCGGCAAGGACTATGTCTGCGAGGCGGGCTTCGGCACCAAGGGCGGCTACGCCTTCGGCGGCGACGTCTTCGTCATGGTGAAGTCGGATGCCAAGGGGGCGGCGGAGGCGCAGGCCCTGCTGGCCAAAACGCTCCTGTCGCCCGAGGTGCAGGTGGCGTTCAACAACGTCAAGGGCTCGATCCCGGTGCGGCCGGACGTCGACACGTCCAAGGTCGACGCCTGCGCCAAGATCGGGCTGGAGGCGATGAAGAACCTCGACAACCAGATCCCCAACCTCGACTTCACCAACACGCCTGACCAGGTGGGCGCCTATCGCGACGCCATCACCGAGATGTGGAATTCCAAGAAGCCCGACGTGGACGCGTTCCTGGCCAAGTACGCCAAGGCCGTGGCCATGTGATCCGTTGGCCGGCCTTGCCGGCCGGCTCGCCATTTCCCGGGGCGGGCATTCTGCCCCGGATCGTCCCGACGCGCTCCCTCGCAGTCCTGCCGGAGGCGGCCTCGCCGTGAAGCACAGGCGCAGACCATCCTGGGCGGTCCAGCTGGCCCTCGTGCCAGCCTGGTTCATGCTGCTCGCCGGCTATGTCGGCACGATCGCCTGGTCGATCCAGATTTCGCTCACGAATTCGAAGGCGCTGCCGAACACGAACTTCGTCGGGCTTCAGCAATACCAGCGGCTGTTCAGTGACGACCGCTGGCGGCTGTCGGTCGACAACATCGTCATCTTCGGCGTGCTGTTCGTGGCGCTCTGCCTCGTGGTCGGCTTCCTCCTGGCCGTGGCCATCGACCGCAAGGTGCATGGCGAGGACCTGTTCCGGACCGTCGTCCTCTATCCCTACGCCATGTCCTTCATCGTCACCGGCCTCGTCTGGCAGTGGCTGATGAACCCGACACTCGGCATCCAGCGCAGCGTGCGGCTGATGGGCTGGGAGGGCTTCACCTTCGACTGGGTGGTGAACCCCGACATGGCGATCTACGCGCTCGTCATCGCCGGCGTCTGGCAATCCTCCGGGCTGGTCATGGCCATCCTGCTGGCCGGTCTGCGCGGGGTCGATCCCGAACTGTGGAAGGCGGCGCGGATCGACGGCATCCCGCCGTGGCGCTACTACGTGTCGATCGTCTTGCCGCTGCTGCGGCCGATGATCATCACCTGCGTCGTGCTGCTCTCGATCGGCGTGGTCCGCGCCTACGACCTCGTGGTGGCGCTGACGCGCGGCGGCCCGGGCCTGTCGACGCAGGTGCCGGCGACGTTCGTGATGGAGTTTCTCTTCCAGCGGGCCAACATCGCGCTCGCGACGGCGGCCTCGACCGTCATGCTGGTGACGGTCCTCGCCTTCCTCGCCCCCTTCATCTACTTCGAATACTTCCGCAAGCGGGCGGGGGCGCACGCATGAGTGCCGCTGCTGCACCACGCGGCCGGCGCCCGTCCCGGCTCACGCCCGGGCGGGTCGGCCTGTACGCCTTCCTGACGGTGGCGGCGGCCTTTTTCCTGATGCCGCTCTACGTGATGATCGTCACCAGCCTGAAGCCCATGAGCGAGGTGCAGGAGGGCTATATCTTCGCCTTCCCGCGCGAGCCGACGCTGGAGCCGTGGATCTCGGCCTGGAGCTCGGTGTGCACGGGGCTCACCTGCGAGGGCATCGGGGTGGGCTTCTGGAACTCGATGAAGATCCTGCTGCCCAGCGTCGTGCTCTCCATCGCGTTCGGGGCAGTCAACGGCTACGCCCTCTCCTTCTGGCGGCCGCGCGGCTCCAATGTTCTGTTCGCCGGGCTGCTGCTGGGCGCCTTCCTGCCCTACCAGATCTTCATTTATCCGCTCGTGCGGATCTACTCGACGCTCGGCTTCTACAACACGCTGCCGAACATCATCTCGATCCATGTCCTCTTCGGCTTGCCAGTGATGACGCTGCTGTTTCGCAATTTCTACATGAACGTGCCGGTTGAACTCTTCAAGGCTGCGCGTGTCGACGGGGCCGGGTTCTGGCGCATCTTCGTCTCGGTGATGCTGCCGATGTCGACGCCGATCATCGTCGTCGCCGCCATCCTGCAGATCACCGGCATCTGGAACGACTTCCTGCTCGGCACGGTCTTCGCCGGCCGCGAGAACTGGCCGATGACGGTCCAGCTCAACAACGTCATCAACACGACGATGGGCGAGAAGCCGTACAACATTCATATGGCGGCGACGATCCTGACCGCCCTTGTGCCGCTCGTCGTCTACTTCGTCTCGGGCCGCTGGTTCGTGCGCGGCATCGCCGCGGGGGCGGTGAAGGGATGAGCGCGCTTCCCCACTCCTCCCCCACCGGCGATCCCGCGGTCTCGGTCCGGGACCTCGTCATCCGCTACGGCGCCGTGACGGTCCTCGACGCGCTCGACCTCGATGTCGGGCAGGGTGAGTTCCTGGTGCTCCTCGGCCCGTCCGGCTGCGGCAAGTCCACTTTGCTGAACGCCATTGCCGGGCTGCTCGACGTCACCGATGGCGAGATCTGGATCGGGGGCAACAACGTCACCTGGGCCGAGCCCAAGGACCGCGGCATCGGCATGGTGTTCCAGTCCTATGCGCTCTACCCGCGCATGACGGTGGAAGGCAACATGGCCTTTGGGCTCAAGGTCGCCGGCGCGCCGCGTTCCGAAATCGAGCGGCGCGTGGGCGACGCGGCGCGGCTTTTGCGGCTCGAGAACCTGCTGCAGCGCCGCCCGGCCCAGCTCTCCGGCGGCCAGCGCCAGCGGGTCGCCATCGGACGGGCGCTGGTCAAGAACGCCGCCGTGTTCCTGTTCGACGAGCCGCTCTCCAACCTCGACGCGCAGCTGCGCGGCGAATTGCGCGTGGAGATCAAGAAGCTCCACCAGGAGCTCGGCGCGACGATGATCTACGTCACGCACGACCAGATCGAGGCGCTGACGCTGGCCGACCGCATCGCCGTGATGAAGGGCGGCCGCATCCAGCAGCTCGCACCGCCGCAGGAGATCTACCGGCGGCCGGCCAACACCTATGTCGCGGGCTTCGTCGGCTCGCCGCCCATCACCTTCGTCGAGGGCACGCTGGAGGCAGGCGCCGGGGCGCCAGCCTTCCGGTCGGGCGGCTTCGGCGTGCCGCTCGCGACGTATCCCTTCAGGGGAGACGGCCGGCCGGGCGAGGTCATCCTGGGCATCAGGCCCGAGCACATCGCGGTGCGCCCGCCGCGCGAGGGAGAGCCGTCCTACCCGGCACGCATCGAATTGGTCGAGCCCATGGGAGCCGACACGGTGCTGCGCTGCCGGGTGGCCGGAGTGGATCTCGTCGTCCGGGGCGAGGGCGACGCGGCCTATGAGCGCGGACAGGAGGTCCTGCTCGCCATCGATCCCCGCCGGGTCCTGCTCTTCGACCGCACCTCCGGCGACCTCCTCTAGCCGTCATCCAGGAGCGATCCATGCTTCCCTCAGCCCCCCTCTCCTTCCAGCTCTACTCGGCCCGCAACTTCCCGCCCCTTGAGGCGCAGCTCGCCCGGCTGCGCGAGCTCGGCTTCGGCGGGGTGGAGCCCTACGGCGCCATGTACGACGACCCCGCCGGCTTCCGGGCCGCCATCGACCGGCACGGGCTGTCGGCGCCCTCCGCCCATATCCGCCTCGGCGATTTGCGGGACCGGCCGAGCTGGGTGGTGGACACCGCCCGCACCATCGGCATCGCGCTCGTCGCCTGCCCCTTCCTGATGCCGGACGAGCGGCCGCGCGACGCGGCGGGCTGGGCTGCCTTCGGGCGGGAGCTCGCCGGCATCGCCGCGAGACTGAAGAACGAGGGCCTCGCCTTCGCCTGGCACAATCATGATTTCGAGTTCGCGGCGCTGCCGGACGGCACCACGCCGATGCAGCACATCCTGGCCGCAGGGCCGGACGTGCTGTGGGAGGCGGACGCTGCGTGGATCGTGCGCGGCGGCCACGACCCGCTGGACTGGATCGCCCGCCATCCCGGCCGCATCCCGGCCCTGCACGTCAAGGATATCGCGCCCGCCGGAACCTGCGCGGACGAGGACGGCTGGGCCGATGTCGGCGAGGGCACCATGGACTGGCCGGCTCTTTGGCAGGCCGCCGAGGTCGCGGGCACGCGGATCTTCGTGGCCGAGCACGACAACCCGAGCGACTGGGACCGCTTCGCCCGCCGCTCGCGCGACACGATGAAGCGTCTTGCGGGACGGAGCTGACATGACCACCGGGATCGCCCTGATCGGATCGGGCAACATTGCCCTCACCTATGCCCGCATGATCCCGCAGTTCGCGGGGCTGAAGCTCGTCGCGGTTGCCGACATCCGGCCCGAGGCCGCGCGGACGCTGGGCGAGGCGCATCGCGTGGCCCACGGCTCGCCCGCCGAGGTGCTGCGGCGCGACGACGTCGACATCGCCGTCAACCTCACCGTGCCCAACGCCCATGCCGAAGTCTCGCTGGCTGCGCTGGAAGCCGGCAAGCACGTCTTCTCGGAGAAGCCGCTGGCGGTCGATCCCGCAGACGGGCGCGCCATCCTCGCGGCCGCCGCGGCGCGCGGTCTGCGGGTCGGCTGCGCACCCGACACGGTGTTCGGGCCGGGTGTGCAGCGCGCCCGCGCCGTCATCGACTCCGGCGAGGTGGGGCCGATCCTCGCCGGCAGCGCCGCGATCATGTCGCACGGCATGGAGCACTGGCATCCCGACCCCGAGTTCTTCTTCAAGCCCGGAGCCGGCCCCGTGCTAGATCTCGGACCCTACTACCTCGGCGCCATGGTCGTGCTGCTCGGGCCCATCGCCGAAATCCGCGCCACGGCGAAGGTCGGCTTCGCGGAACGGCTCGTCACGGCCGAAGGGCCGCGCAAGGGCCAGTCCGTGAGGGTGGAGACGCCGACGACCGTGCACGCCCTGCTGCGCTTCGCGTCGGGCGCCGACATCGTTTTCCAGGCGAGTTGGGACGTCTGGAAGCACTCCCTGCCGCTCATCGAGCTCTACGGCGCGAAGGGCGGGCTGCGGGTGCCCGATCCCAACTTCTTCGGTGGCGAGGTGGGCGTGTCGTCCGGCCGAGACGAGTGGCGGACCATCGGGACATCGGACACGAGGCTCGGCATCCCGAACTACCCGTGGGACGGCCCCTTCGAGAAAGCCAATTACCGCGGGCTTGGGCTCGCAGACATGGCGCAGGCGATCGCGACGGGCCGTCCGCACCGGGCGTCCGGCGACGTGGCCCAGCACGTTCTCGAGGCCATGGTGGGCATTCTCGCCGCGGCCGAGACCGACCGCCCCGTCCGGCTGGAAAGCCGCCCCGAGCGGCCTGCGCCCCTCTCTGACGCGGAGGCGGCGACACTGTTCGCCCGGTAGACGCCCGGCCAGAGGCGGAGGCCAGCGTTCAGGGCAGGGCCGAACGAACGAGCCGAGGACGCCCTGCGCCTCGAGTTGCGGATCGCGCTCTCGCTACGCTGCACAGCCGCAGTTGGGAGTGCCGGTGTCCTGCGGAATGAGGAAGAACTCCACCCGGCGGTTCTTGCGCATGTCCTGTTCGTTCTGGGGGTGTAGAACGACCCGGTGGGCCGATCCCATCCCGAATACTTTCGAGCAGACCATGTATTTGACCGACGGGTGACCGGCGAGCTTGGTGAGCGCCGCTTCGAAAACCTTCCTGCCGGACTCAGCGCGCTTGAGGCTGACGTCCGTCTCGAAGGCCGCGCGTTGCGCAACGGCCACCCGGAGCGCGACGTCGGCATGACCGACGACGACGATGCCGCGATAGGGGCGCGGCGTGGAAAGGCTCGCAAACACCCGCACGGCGAGAGCGCGGATCTGTGCGGTCTGAGCACTGGAAAGGGCACCTACCTCGGTCGCGTACTCGGGAAAGTCGGCAACGACGCACTCCGCCTTGCGGTTCGCCATCATCGAGATGCTCAGGTTGCGAAACATGGCGAGCGAAAGCATCCGACCTCCCCTTCGACCCCAGTCATCCTATTCCAAATTTCCCGTTCCTCTGAAACATTGTCAATCGCCCAGAAAACATCACGGGCGTCGAGGGAGCGGCTGATGGCGAACGTGACAATCTATATCGCTGACGTATTTGAGTTGACGAAGATAGGAACGTTCAAAGCCGACCTCGCCGCACGGGTCAAGCTGCTTTTCGACGATGCCATTACATTCGCAAACAAGAGGCTGAAGCAGGGCGATCCACCCCATTCCTCGTCAGTCGTGATTTCTACGACGAAACCCTCGCCTGGAAAGCTTGACTACATTGTCTATCTGCTTCCGGTGGAGTTTCGTTCGATTGCCGGCTCGCCGACGCGAGACAACCTCCTGGCCGAGCATTGGGGTTTCACGACGATCGATGCAGCGCCTGCGCCGAGAAAGTCTGAAATCATCGCGAAGCTGACAATGGGTGGTGTCATCGGTTCGCTCGTGATCCATGAATTGCTGCACTACAAGACCGGCAAGGGCAACAAGGCCCTGCATCAGACCGGTGGGCTCGGCGCCGCAACAGTCGATGCCAGCTCTCAAATGAACGACGCCAACCGGCTGGACATCGCGTCGACCTTGACGACTGAGGTGGTTCCCTGGCTGGACGGCTGGGACATCTGCGTCAATGCCAAGACCCGCCGCGATCAGGGTGACATGTTCTGGAACCTGTAAGGTTCGGAGGGGCGTCTCCTGGCCTTGCGGGGCATCTTTCCCGGGATGCCTTCCCGCCGGCTTCGTCATCGGCCTCGACCACCCGCTCCGCGCCCTCCAAATCCTCCTCCCCCGCCTGCATATCCGCCCCGTCCGCCGACGCCGTAATTCCCGCGGTAAACGTTGTTCCGATAGACAGTTCCGCCATTGCCGCAGAACCCATACGGCCCGCATACACCTGCCGCACCGCGAGGGTAGGTGTACTCGCGCCCGTAGCTGCGGCCAGCCCCGTACCAGTACGGGTAGCGTGACCGGTTCGAATATCCGTAGCCGTAGCCGTAGCCGTAGCTGGAATCGTACGGGTACCCGGATGTCGCGACCGGGTAATCCGCGGTTGGCGCACACGCTGAAACGAGCGTGAGAAGCCCTGCCGAGAGCAAAATCCGCTTCATTGCCGCTTCTCCAGTTTCAACGAGGGCACGTCGATCTGCGGTGCGGAGCCCCCGGCTCGCAGGAGAGTGGGCCGCGCAGCGTTCAGGAATTGGCGCAACGTCACTTAGGGACAGCGGTTCCGGCCTCTTCTGACCTCCCGTCGCGCCTCCGGTCTTGCCCCTATGGCAATCCACTGATGGCGGTTGTCGCGGGAAGAGCCATCCTGGCGGACGCGCGCCTTGGATCCCGGTTGCCGGCCGTCGCCGGAGGCACGCGTACAGGAGCCCGGTCGCCGGAAGCAATCGGGCACGTGTCGGGACGAACGACCGAACAGGGATGACCAATGGCCCAGATCCGGATCGCCGCACTCGCAATCCTCACCGCCGGCCTGTCATTGGCGAGTTTCGCAGCCACCACACAGACGGCGAATGCTGTCGTCTACTGCACCTATATCGGCTACCCCACGGGCTGCATTGCCCGGCCCGGTGTCCGGCTGGTTGCGCGGCCGCCCGTGGGTGCCGTCACTGCGCCGCGCCCCGGTAACAGGAATGGCGGGGTCAACAGGATCGGCGTGCGCCGATAGCCGACCTCTATTTCGCCGGCTTGCACTCTATGCCGGAGGTCGAAGTCGCAAAGGCTCTTTCGGAAGTGGCGCATCTCTTCGCTGCACCTGCATCTCGGCCAGCGCAGTCAGGTCGACGGTCCGCGGAGCGAGAAGAGCCGGCCGAAGCACGCGCGGGAGGACACGCCGTAGCAGCCGCCGGGATCCGACGGAGAGAATCGCGGCGACCAATCGCGGCCGCCGGGATCACCATGCGTTGGGCAGCGCGAGTTGTTCTCGCGGCGGGTCGTAAGGCCCGCCCAGCCGCCGGTCCAGGAACCGGGCGGCGGCGTCGATGACGCTGCTCACCTGCTCGGCCGTCGCGCCTGCCGGCGGCGGAGCGGTGCAGAGCGCGGCCAGCACCTCGGCATGCTCGCGTGGCAAGCCCCCGTCAAACTCGACGATCCCGGCACGCTCTTCGAAAGCATCCAGCGCCGCCTCCGACAGAGCTCCGGCCCTTGCATGTCCCGACGGGCCGGGTCCGGCATGAACTCGCTTGAAAGTCGCCATTTCGAATACCTCCTGAGCATGAGGTAGGGCTCGCAGGCGTCAAGAACTGTCACCCACCCTCTGTCACCCACCCTCAGGTCGGTAAAGGGCGGACTCGCGTGCAGCGCACGTACAAGGTGTTGCGGGGCGGTACACCTCGGCCCCATGATGATGCAGCAGGCGAGGATGAACCGCCTGGGAGCGACCAACGGGAGAAAGCGATGCGCGCCAGGAATCTGCCGTTGATGGCCGCACTCGGGCTGATCTCGTGGATCCCCGCGGCTTCCGCCCAGAGCCCAGGGGACATGACGTTCTTCGTCACCAGCGTCGGCCCGGGCAAAGGTGGTGACCTCGGCGGGCTGGCCGGCGCCGACGCCCATTGCCAGCAACTCGCCGCCGCGGCGGGAGCGGGCTCACGCACATGGCGCGCCTACCTCAGCACGCAGGGCGCTGGCGCCGTAAACGCGCGCGACCGCATCGGAAACGGGCCATGGGCGAACGCCAAGGGCACTGTCATCGCCAAAAGCGTCGATGACCTCCACGGCCCGGCAAACGCCCTGACGAAGCAGACCGCCCTCACCGAGAAGGGCGACGTGGTGAAGGGCCGGGGCGACCAGCCCAACACGCATGACGTGCTGACGGGCTCCACGCCCGATGGACGCGCCTTCACAGGCGACGCCGACATGACCTGCCGCAACTGGACGAGCAGCGCAGCCGGTTCCGCGATGGTCGGGCACTCCGATCGCACGGGCCTCGACGACAGCGCGGCGGCGAAGTCCTGGAACTCGTCCCACCCCTCCCGCGGGCCGGGTGGCGGATGCGCCCAGGACGACCTCAAGAGCACGGGCGGAGCGGGCCTGCTGTACTGCTTCGCGACGAACTAGGCGGAGGGCGCCGGCATGACGGAGGGGGCGGGAGAGGGACCAACCCGGCAGGGAGAGTTCCATGCGGCTTGCCAACCTGACCGTTCTGGCCATGGCGATTGTGCCCTTGCCGGCATACCCGCACAGCGCTCCCGGCGGTTGGTTCTACGACCCCAGTTGCTGCGGAGGGCGGGACTGCCGGCCCATCGCAGACGACGCGGTCACGCCCGTTCCGGACGGCTGGCGCATCCGGGCGACCGGCGAGATCTTCCGGGCGCCCTTGGTCAAGCACTCGCCGGATGCTCACTTCCATCGCTGCTCGATCGACGGAAAGGAGACCACTCCAACCGTGTGCCTCTACGTGCCCGACCAGTCCTGAGTTCCTCCTGTGCGGGCCGATGCAGGCCGAGGGCCTCCGTCGGCGATAATGCAACCTTCGCGCAGGCGGGGTCTTGATCAGGTCCGTGCAACAGGAAGCCGAACGAGCGCGCCATGTCCAAACCCGTCGTCGTGACGATTTCCCACAGCATGGGTCGCGAACAGGCCCGGGAGCGCCTGAGGGAGCGGATTGGAGTGGCACAGCAGATGCTGGGCACCTACCGCGTCGGCATGGTCGCAGATGAATGGGATGGCGACCGGCTGAAGCTCAGCCTGGCTGCCCTCGGCCAGACCGTTCACGGCACGGTCGACGTGATGGACGACCTCGTGCGGGTCGAGGTGCAGCTTCCCTGGCTGCTCGCCGCCTTTGCCGATCGGATCAAGGCCGTCGTGCAGCAGAAGGCGCCCGTTCTGCTGGGGCCGCCAACCCGGAAAGACTGAGACGGGCGGAATTAACCGGCTACAGGCGAGTGCTGCCGGCCCGGTCACTTCAGCTCGATCCAGACCGGAGCATGGTCGCTGGCATGGGGCCAGCCCCTCACGTGGCGATCAACGCCGCAGCCGGCAAGCCGCGGGCGAAGATCGGGACTGAGCAGCACATGGTCGATCCGCAGACCGGCGTCCCGGCCCCATGCGTTGCGGAAATAGTCCCAGAAGGTGAAGATCCGCTCGTCCGGCCGGAGCGCCCGGATCGCATCCACCCAGCCGTCTGCGGTCAGAGCGGCGAAGGCGGACCTCACCTCCGGGCGGAACAGGGCGTCCTTCAGCCACCGTTCCGGCCGGTACACGTCCTGCTCCGTGGGGATGATGTTGAAGTCCCCGGCCAGGACCACCGGCGCGCCCGATGCCTTCAGCTCATGCAGGCGACGGCCAAGCCGGTCCAGCCAGGCGAGCTTGTAGTCGAACTTCGGTCCGGGAGCCGGGTTGCCGTTGGGAACGTAGAGGCACACGACCAGAATGCCCCGCACGGCGCATTCGATGTAGCGGCTCTGCTGGTCGGCCTCATCGCCCGGCAGGTGCCGTGCCGTCTCGATGGGCTCGGCATCGCGCGTCAGCACGGCCACCCCGTTCCAGCTCTTCTGCCCCAGCCAGATGGCGCGGTATCCCGCCGCCTCGATGGCGGCGATCGGGAATTTCCCCTGCGGTGCCTTCAGTTCCTGCAGGCACGCGACGTCCGGCTTCGTCTCCTCCAGCCAGCGCAGGAGACCCTCTAGGCGGCCATTGACGCCGTTGACGTTGAAGCTGGCGATGCGCATGCGGCCGTCCTCGCTGATTGACGGTTGTCGACGCGGGCGAGGCACGTTGGTTCACGCGCAGGGCGTGCCGGCCACCCCGGCTTCCGTGCGGCAGGTCGGCCGCGAACGAGCATCCCGGCGGAGCGTTGAAGCAGGTGTTTTAAATCGGGCTCGCCGGCAGGGCCTGCGTGCTCACCGTCAACTGGCATAGGGTCGCGGCATGGGACTCCTGACATTCAGCTTCAACGTCACCCTGGACGGCTGCGTCGACCACCAGGAGGGCATCGCCGACGAGGAGACGCACGCCTTCTTTACCCGCCTCATGGACGAGGCCGGGGCGACGCTTTGGGGTCGCGTGACCTACGAGATGATGGAGAGCTACTGGCCGGCGGTCGCTCGCGGCGACGTGGATGCGACGCCGGCGATCCGGGAGTGGGCGGTCAAGCTGGAGGCCAAGCCCAAATACGTCGTGTCGTCGACACGAACGGACTTCCCGTGGAGCAACAGCCACCTCGTCGCCGGCGACCTGCGCAGAGGCGCGCAAAGGCTGAAGGACGAGACCCCGGCCGGCGTGCTGCTGTGTAGCGGCACGCTTGCGACCGCACTGGACCGGCTGGACCTGATCGACGCGTACAAGCTCCTCGTCCACCCCAGGATCACAGGCCACGGCCCGACGCTCTACCAGAGCGGTCTGCCCGTCACGCGGCGCCTCGCGCTGATCTCGGCCACGCCGCTCCGCAACGGCGCCGTTGCCATGCACTACCGGCGCGAGGCTTGACGGGCAGCAGAGCAGCGTCAGAGCGCGCGCGACGCAGGGGGTCCACTTCACTGTCCTGGACGGGCATCGGATCGGCATGCTTCGGCGCGCAATACCTATGCTTGGCGGTCGGTCTGTTCTTCTATTTTACGGTGATTGGTACGGTACCGGCATCGTATCCGCCATTCGGGAATATTAACTCGCCAGAATAGGAGTCTGTCCCCACAAAACCCGGGTCGGGTGTGTAGAGCACCCGGAGTCCGGGTACTTTTTTCATATTGCAGTCGTATCGTTGGTTCGTCTCCTTGAATGCGGTATAGTCAAACCCCTTTTCGATCATCAGCTTTCCGTGCAGTGGATACTTCGTAATTCGGATGTCTGGGTCGCCCATATAGCTGCAATCAGCGTTCAGGCTGGTGAAGAAGTTCAGTTTCCTCGTCTCCCCAGCGGGAACTGCCACAGGTGGAATCCCAGCTTGTGTGTTGCATCCACAGACGGTCAGGCCGGCCGCCACCGCGAGTAAGGATCTGCGCATGAACGGCTCCCCTTGCGCATGAGCTTAAGTTCATTCAGCATAAATCAATTGAACTATCCCACAATTGGCAATGGAGGCGGTTCATGGTTCTTGATCGGGGAGCGGCGCGCATGTTCGCTCTGGCGCTCTCGGTTCTGATGACCGTCTCTGTGTCGGCCAGATCAGCTTATGCCGTGACCGTCACCAAGGTAGTAGTTTCCAATAAATCAAGCAGGATATTGTACTTTTGGGAAAACAATCATGATTGCTCTTCTCCTGGATTTGCCAAGGTGACTGTGACTGTCGCACCGAAGCAGGGGAAGATAAGGCTTATCCGCAGCAAAGATTTTCCGAACGCCGGCCCAACTTCTCCAGAGTACGAGTGCAATACGGTCCGAATTCCTTCTGTACAGGCGTGGTACACATCAGCTCGTGGCTTCATAGGCGAGGACTACGCAGAGTTCGAGGTCATTCATTCGGACGGTGTACCGCGAACGATTCAAGTGCAAATCGTCGTAAAGTAGCACGAGTACAGACTTTACGCGGTCGGCGTCCACTGGGGAGACGGGACATGTCAAAGGCGTTTCGACTGGCGGCAATATTGCTCGTCGTGGGACCTTCAACTCCTTACGCGAGCGAGACATTCAATCGCCGGGCAGTCTTTTCTTCCGGTCGGCCGTCAATGTTCGAGTTCGTCACCAGTTTGAACCCCGACTGTTCGTTGCTTGGCCTTCCCACTGTAAGGGTTACGGCAGATCCTTCTCACGGTTCCCTCAAATTAGTCCCGGGCAAGGGCTATTCGCAATTCAGGCCGGATAATCAACGCTACCAGTGCAACCGGCATAGAGTTCCAGGTATTCAGATCTTCTATACATCCCGTCAAGGCTACATAGGAGACGATCGGTTCGAATTATCTGTGATCACCTTCGATGGACGCGAATATATCTACAAAGTCCAGATCGATGTGAAGTAGACAAGTCGCGCGCATGTCGGATTTTCAGGTAAACGGACATTCGGCGTAGCGAGAAGATACACACTTCCCGCACACGCGATCGCACAACCAATCGACGCCTCGATGGTGTGTAGATCGACAGCTTAGCTTGGGGAAAAAAACTAGCGTTCTGGATGGTTAATGGCGGAGGGAGTGTCTTCGTAACAAAATTCCCAAGTTATTCTATTCGTTGAACTTTATTTCTGTAGCTAAGCAATAAGTTTGCTCCCGCACATACAATTTCACATACAATCGCAGCGGTTTCCGGCGAACGTCAGCGGTCGCAAGTAACTCAAATATTTGAATATTGCACGCCAGCAGGAGCGGAGCTCCAATTCGTTACGAGCGCTTTTGCGACCGTCATTTTCGGCAACCTCGGCCTGCTGATCGCCTATCGTCAAAGGCTTACGTCGCAGGAGAGGCTGGGGCTCGATCTCTTCGATAAGTGCTGTGCCATTTGCACCGACGTGATGGCGATGATGTACGAGGCGATACGCAGCGGAGGATTCGATGAAAGTCACCTGGCGTTGGTTCGCATTGCCGAAGCGGGCGGTCGCGCCCGGTTTCTGCTTGGGCCGGGGCAAATGAAATTTATCGGCGAAGTGTATGATCGGCTCAACGACATTCGTCGACGTGCAATGATCCATCCGCCTATTAAGGATGCTGTCGCCCATGCACGAAGCGCCTACGAAATCGCCGGCCACGATTAGTGTGGATCATACTTGACCAATGAAACCACTCGTCGTCGTTCAGAACAATCTCGTGGTTCACCTCACCGGCCCGCTCGCGGAGGCGGCGCGACAGCGCGGGATCACGATCCACGATATCTCGTCGGTGGACGACATGAGCGGCGTGCCGCCCTTCCCCGAAGGCTTCAACAAGCCCGACGCGGTGGGGCCGGTTCTGGTCTGCGGGTCGATCGGCTTTGTCTATAATTGGGCGCAAAAGCACCATGACCTCAAGCGCTGGGTGTTCTGGTCCGACGAAGCGTCGAGCGCGGAATCGTGGCGGCGCGGGCTCGATGATCTGTACCTCAACGCCGATGGCTGGGAAACCAGCATCGCGGAGGCGCTCGCTCAAGAGATCGCGCCGCGCCACTATCGGCCGATGACCACCACCAAGGCCCTTGTGGGAGGGGTGCTCACCCCGGAGCGTCTTGCAGAGATCGCCTCCGAGAAGAACCTCGCGGGCGACTTCCGTATCTGGTCGAGCGCGCCCAAGACGATCGACATGGAAGTACGCGTGTTCATGATCGATGGAGCGGCGGCAGGCCATTCAGTCTACCGCCGGGATTGTGCGTCCTGCTACGATAATGCCGACCCGCGCACGCGCGGGGCCCTGGACGCCGCACATGCAATCTCCGAGCGTTGGTCACCAGCGCGCCATTTCGTGTGCGATGTCGGCCTCGTGGGCGGCAAGTGGAAGCTGATCGAATTCAACCCGCTGCACTCGTCGGGATGGTACAGCGCTGACACTGGGGCGGTGCTCGATGCCTATATTTCAGCCGAGCGAGAATCTGTCTGAGCGCTTTGCGTTGCAGAACGTCCTTTCGCCGCCTGCTTTCAAGTAGCTTGAGGCCTGTGTCAGGCGGAAACTTGGATTCGAACTAGCGATACAGGTTGTATATATGCGTCACCGGTTGATTGTTTTGTTCGATCGACGGGTTAAGTAGTCAACTAAACAAAATTCCGGCATGCGGAGCGAATTGAACCCTAACTGGCGCTCAACATGCTTTCGCACATTTAATTTCACACACATCCGGGGGAAGAAAGCGTGTACGCAAGCGCTAGCTAAGCGCCAGAAAGTACAATAATTTCAAGAGTTTGCAAGGTTACTGGCGGAGGGAGCGGGATTCGAACCCGCGATACGGTTTCCCGTATACACACTTTCCAGGCGTGCGCCTTCAACCACTCGGCCACCCCTCCGTCGCGCGCCGCGGCGCGCGAGGTGGGTTATAGCCATCCTGAGCGGCGGCGCAAGGCGATGGGCGCAATGACCGGCGCGGGGTTCGCGCGGGCCCTGTGACACCGGCGGACCGCATCGTTCGCAGGCGCGCGGTGCTGTCGTGGGCCTGCCCAAGCGGGCGCAGGTGCGCTACTCATGCGCGGGCGGGGACGGCCCGGAGCGGGCGGCGCGGCGGAGCGGCGGGATGGTCAGGTTTCTGGTGCGGACGATCGGCTACCTGCTGCTGGCCGGCGCCTTTGCGACGCTGGTCATCGACGGCACGCGCTCCATCGCCTCCTCGGCGCTCGTCTACACGCCGCTGCACGAGGCACTCGAGACGGCCCTGCCCGGGCGCGAGGAGCAGTTCAGGGCCTTCGTCGAGACCCATGCGGGCGAGCACGCGTGGGTGGCTGTCGTGCAGCCCGTGCTGGGTTGGCCGCTCTCGCCGATCCTGCTGGTGCTCGGCTTCCTCGTCGTCCGGCTCGCCGCGACGTCCGAGGACGAAGACGACGTGGGCTTCGTCGCAAGGCGCTGAGGCCGCTCACGGCAAGATGATGGAACGACGGCTCGCAACCTTGGGGCCGGCACCCCATTTCTGGACGAACACGAGAGGTGCTCCATGTTCTCCTTCCGCAAGAAGACGGCGATGCCGGCCCCCTCCGAGGCGCTGCCGGGCCGCCCCAATCCCCTTCCCACCGCCGAAAAGCACCTGGTCAACGGCCACGCGCTGAAGGGCCCCTATCCCGAGGGGCTTCGCACGGCCGTGTTCGGGCTCGGCTGTTTCTGGGGCGCCGAGCGCAAGTTCTGGCAGGTGCCGGGCGTATGGGTGACCGCCGTCGGCTATGCCGCGGGAACGACGCCGAACCCCACCTATGAGGAGGTTTGCTCCGGCCTCACCGGGCACAACGAGGTGGTGCTCGTAGTCTACGATCCCGCCAAGGTGTCCTATGAGGAGTTGCTGAAGCTGTTCTGGGAGAGCCACGACCCGACCCAGGGCATGCGCCAGGGCAACGACATCGGCACGCAGTACCGCTCCGGTATCTACGTGGCTGACGAGGAGCAGCGCCGCGCCGCCGAGGACAGCAAGGCCGTCTACGGCAAGGCGCTCGCGGCGCGCGGCATCGGGGCGATCACGACGGAGATCATCCCGACGGGCCCGTTCTACTTCGCCGAGGATTACCACCAGCAGTACCTCGCCCGGAACCCGGGCGGATATTGCGGGCTGGGCGGCACCGGCGTGTCCTGCCCCATCGGCACGGGCGTCACCGCGAACGCGTGAACGCGGACAGCGCGCCGCCGCCTTTCGCGGCGCGCATCGCCCGCTTATGCTCCCGCCGTAGCTCGCGGCGGGAGGCGGCATGATCGAGAGGGCGCTGGAGAAATTCCTGTTTGCGAGCCGCTGGCTGCTCGCGCCCTTCTATGTCGGGCTGGTCTTCGCCCTCGCCCTCCTGCTCGTCAAGGCGACCAAGGAGGTCTGGCACTTCATCCTTCTCATCGGAGACGCCACCGAATCGCAGGTGATCCTGGCGACGCTGTCGCTGGTCGATCTCACATTCACCGGCTCTCTGATCGTCATCGTCATCTTCTCCGGCTACGAGAACTTCGTCTCCAAGATCGACGAGACGCACCACAAGGACTGGCCGGAATGGATGGGGAAGATCGACTTCACCGGTCTGAAGCTGAAGCTGCTCTCCTCCATCGTCGCCATCTCGGCCATCCAGCTGCTCAAGGCCTTCATGGACGTGAAGAACGTCACGGACCGCGAACTGATGTGGCTCGTCATCGTGCACGCCGTGTTCGTGCTGTCCGGCATCATCCTGGCCTGGACCGACAAAATCTCGGCCAGCACCGTCAAGGCGAAGTAGGGGCGTAGAACTGACGCGACGCTTTCATTTCCGGCCGGAGCGCCTGCGGCGGGAGCCTCTCAGGGTGCGGCCAGGACGGCGCGGCAGGCGGCGGGAAGCGCGTCGAGCGACATGGGCTTGCCCGGCTTGCCGGGCTTGGGGTGAAGCACCTCCGGCCTGAACCACCAGTCGAGCTCGGCGCCGCATCCGTCACCCGGAGGGGTTGGCGCCTGGGGATCGCAGGACTCCCCGCCCGAGGCGCAGGACAGCCGAAGATGCATGTGGAAGGTGTGACCGTACATGGGCCGCACCTTGTTGAGCCAGGACCGATCGCCTCCCGCGGTGCGGCAGAGATCCTTCTTGATCGCCGCGTTGACGAAAATGCGCTCCACCTTCGGCTCCAGGGCGGCCGCCTTGACGAAGGCGCGCTGGCGGTCCGTCCAGTCGGCGGACACGCTGAGGCCGCCGGGGGCCACCATCTCGGTGGCCTGGATGTCCTCGCGCTCCTGGCGCGAGAGAAGGCGGTTCGGCATCGGCGACAGCCAGACATCCGCATCGAGGCCGATCTGGTGCGAGGCGTGGCCCGACTTCATCGGCCCGCCGCGCGGCTGGGCGATGTCTCCGACGAGGATGCCGGGCCAGCCGGTTGCGGAGGCGGCCTTCGCCGAAAAGCCGGTGAGGAAGCGGATCAGCGCCGGGTGGCCCCAGTTGCGGTTGCGCGAGAGGCGCATCGCCTGCCAGGTCTGGCCTTCGGTGGGCAGCATCGCGCCGCCTGCCAGGCAGCCCTTGGCGTAGGTGCCGATCGAGGCCGCTGGCATCGCGGCGGGGGCAGCGACGGCGCCGAACAGGTCGCGGGCCGCGGGCTCGGCCCGGGCCGTGCCTGCCGTGAGCACGGCCAGCAGGACGGCGGCGAGCCGGGCGCGACGGGGGACATAGGACGGCATCAGGCGGACCTCCCAGCCCGGCGGCGTCAGGGGTTGCGGACGCGGAAGATTCTCACGGGGCCTTTCGCGTCGCCGACGGGCTCGAGCCAATCGGGACTGTCGCCGCGGTCGAGGCGGGCTGCAAGCCCGTCCGGTGCCGTCGCCTTGTAGTGGCCGACATAGCCAGACGCCGTGCAGTACACGACGTAGCGGACGCCGCGCCTCTGGGCATAGGCATGTGCTTTCTCCGGCGTGGCCTTGAAGAAGGCGTAGCCGTCGAGAATGCCGCGGCTGGCGCGGTGATAGGGCGCGGACAAGACCGCGTGATGGGTCGCGACGAGGATGAAGGGCCCGCTGTCGACGAAGTTGGCGACCAGGCCCGGGGGCTCCCCGGCAAGGGCACCATAGTTGGCGCTGTCATAGCAATTGGCACGCACGGCCTCGGCCCGGGACTTCTCCTCCGCCCCGGCAGTGGAGGCGAGGCCGGGGATCAGGCTCGCCACCAGCAGCGTGACGATGGAGCTCGCCAGCAGCGACCCCGCCAGGACGGCCGAGACAGGCGAGCCGCCCAGCCTCTGCACTCGCCCGGCCAGCGCACCCACGGCTCCGGCGACGAGCGGCACGGCGAGGATGTTGGCATAGACGAGCGTGCGCACCTGCACGCAGCCGATGGCCAGCGATATGGCCACGCACAGGCCGAGCGCGCCGACGAACAGCCTGGTCGGCGCCCTGCGGAAGAGCAGGGCCAAGGCCGAGAGCAGCCCAAAGACGGGCATGGCCAGGGTCACGAGGGTGGCGAGGGCGTTGTCGCGCCAGCTGACGGTGATCGGCTGGACCTCCTGCACCCGGTCGAGCCAGATCGGGCCGATGGCCGGGTCGATCTGGCCGAAGGGTCCACGCAGGCAGGCAGGCTCGACAGCGCCGAAAGCAGCCACCGCGACAGCCCCCACGAGGGCAACGGAGGCGATGCGGCGCCAGGCCGTCTCGCCGACCGGCCGCCACGACGCGGCGAGCGCGAGGCCGCACCCGCCGACGCAGGCGAGCACGAAGTAGCTGGACGAGAGTGCGTCGCAGGCAGCGACGGCCCAGCGCCCGGGGGGGATCGTGAGGACGTAGAAGCCGAGCGTCGCGGTGGCGAGCGAGGCGCCGTAGGTCGCGACGTCGCGGGCCTGCCGCGGATCGACGATGAACCGCATCGCCGCCAGGGCGGCAGCAACGCCGACATAGGGCAGCGTCTCCATGCCCACCGCCAGCATGGCTGCGCTGGCGAGGCCGGCAAGCGCTGCAGCGACCGTCCCGGGCGTGCCCGCGGCGACGAGGAGCCAGAGCGTCAGCGCGATCTGGACGTTGTGGTGGTCGATACGCCCGGGTGCGAACTGCCACGTGGCAGGCATCAGCCACACGGTGAGCAGCACGCCCGGCAGCGCCGCAAGCGGCCCGCCTGCCATGATGGCAAGGCGGCGCGCGGCGAAGAGGGCCGGGATCAGGGTCAACGGCGGCCAGATGAACATGGTGATCTTGGTCGCCAGCTGCGCCGGCAGGACCGAACCCAAGGCCAGCATCAGCAAAGCCTGCGGCAGGTCGACGAGGCGCGACCAGTGCATGGGCGCCGTCGACGGCGGGTCGAGCCTGTACTGGTGGACGTCGAACCAGCCCTGCCCGGCCAGGAAGTCGCGAATCTCGACGAGGCGCATGGCGTCGTCGGTGTCGCTGAACTGGACGCCGATGCCGTGCCAGTCGAACCGCGAGGTGGCGATGAAGAGCGCCCAGGCGAGCAGCACCAGCGAGGCCGGTGCCGAGAGCGCCCAGGAGAGGGGCGATGAGGTGGCGGCCTGGGGCCGGAGGGCGAGGTCGGTCATGAGATCCGGGGCTCGGGGAACGTCACAACGCTATGCGAGTACAGTTAACAATCCGGGAATGCTCGCGCACGCTCATTGGAATCATTGCGGTGAATTCTGGTAATATTACCCAAGCGTGAAAGTAGTAATCTGGCAATGAAGCAGATGCTTCGACATTTACGATTCATTCCGGAGTTGCGTCTAAAACACAAATCAACGCTAGATTGCTGATTACGCAACGTAGTCGCCAGCGGACGAGTGAACAGACTCTTGCGCGGACGCCACCGGCCATGAAGGACACCGACGCCACGGCCCTTTCGCCGCCCACCTGGGTGGCCTCTCTTCTCCCCGGCGGCCGCCGCGCCGGGGCGCTGGAGGCCAGGTTGTGGCGCGCGCTGCGCCATCCGCTCGCCGCCGCCTTCTCGCGCTTCCTCGGCGTCGGCCTCGTCGGCCTCGCGGTGGACGCGTCCCTCTTCACGGCCATGGATGCCGCGAACATGCGGCCGGAAGTGTCGCGAGCCATTTCGCTCGGCGTCGCGACGCTCGTCACATGGTGGCTGAACCGGCGGCACACCTTCGGCGCCAGCGGCAGGCACCCCGCTGCCGAGGCCGCTCGCTACGCCGCCGTGGCACTCTGCGCGCAGGGCTTCAGCTACGCCGTCTTCCTCGCGCTCGTCTACGAGATCCCTGCCCTGCCGCGGCTGATTGCGCTCTTCATCGGCGCCGGCCTCGCCGCAGTCGCCGGCTTCGCCGGCCACAAGCTCTTCGCGTTCGCGCCTCGGCGCGACACCGAACTCTCCCCCGCAAGACCGTCGGAGACACCATGAGCAACCATGCCGAAGTCCTGATCGTGGGCGCCGGTCCGGCCGGACTGACTGCCTCCTACCTCCTCAGCAAGGAGGGCCGGGACGTCCTCGTCATCGAGCGGGATCCGACGATGGTCGGCGGCATCAGCCGCACTGTCGACTACAAGGGCTTCCTCTTCGACATTGGCGGCCACCGCTTCTTCTCGAAGTCGAAGGAGGTGGTCGACCTGTGGAAGGAGATCCTTCCCGACGACTTCATCGAGCGCCCGCGCATCTCGCGCATCTACTACAAGGGCAAGCTCTACTCCTACCCGCTGCGTGCCTTCGAGGCGCTGTCCAACCTCGGCATCCTGGAGAGCGCGTACTGCATGCTCTCCTACGCCTTCGCCAAGGCGAAGCCTGTCGAGAACCCGCGCACCTTCCACCAGTGGGTGCGCAACCAGTTCGGCGAGCGGCTGTTCTCGATCTTCTTCAAGACCTACACCGAGAAGGTGTGGGGCATGTCATGCGACGAGATCTCGGCCGACTGGGCGGCCCAGCGCATCAAGGGGCTGAGCCTCGGCACCGCCGTGATGAACGCCCTCACCCGGCCGTTCCGCGGCAAGGGCGGCACCAAGAATGGCGAGGTTGTGAAGACGCTGATCGAGTCCTTCCAGTACCCTCGCAAGGGCCCGGGCATGATGTGGGACGCGGCGGCCCGCAAGACCGTCGAGCAGGGCGGGCGCGTCCTCATGGACCGCAGCCTCGACACGATGAGCTACGACGAGGCCGGCAAGCTCTGGACGGTGACGGTGCGCCGCGGTGACGGCGAGGTCGAGACCTACACGGCCGACCACGTCATCTCTTCGGCTCCGGTGCGCGAGCTGGTGAACTCCATCCGCCCGGCGCCGATCTCGACCTTCTCTGCGCGCGCCCTCAAGTACCGCGACTTCCTCACCGTGGCGCTGATCACGACGCGGCAGGACCTCTTCCCCGACAACTGGATCTATATCCACGACCCGTCGGTGAAGGTTGGCCGCGTCCAGAACTTCCGCTCCTGGTCGCCCGAGATGGTGCCGGACCCGAAGCTCGCCTGCCTCGGCCTGGAGTATTTCTGCTTCGAGGGGGATGGCCTGTGGTCGGCGCCCGACGAGGAGCTCGTCGCGCTCGCCAAGCAGGAGATCGCCAAAATCGGGCTCGTGCGCGAGGACGAGGTGGTGGACGCCTGCGTGGTGCGCCAGCCGAAGGCCTATCCGGTCTATGACGACGAGTACAAGCACCACGTCGACATGGTGCGCCTCGACCTCGAGAAGCGCTTCCCCACGCTTCATCTCGTCGGCCGCAACGGCATGCACAAGTACAACAACCAGGACCACGCGATGATGACCGCCATGCTGACGGTCCGCAACATCCTGGCGGGCGAGAGGCTCTACGACATCTGGGGCGTCAACGAGGACGCCGAGTACCACGAGGCCGGCGGCTCCGGAGAGCAGGAAGCACTGCGTAGCGAGCGGCTGGTTCCCCGGCGGGCTGCCTAGCAACCGGCAGGAACCCCTCCCCTCAGGGGAGGGTCAGCCTGCGGCAGGCGGATTTCAGATGGTCTGGTTGTAGGCTCCGACCTCGGGGTTCTCGCGCAGCACCGCGTCGACAGCGGCGAACATTTCGCGCATGCGGGCCTCGGAAACGGGGCTCTCTACCACCACGACCAGCTCCGGCTTGTTGGAGGAGGCGCGCACCAGCCCCCAGGTGCCGTCCTGCGTGGTGACGCGGACGCCGTTCACGGTCACCACGTCGCGGATCGGCTCGCCGGCGAAGGAGCCGCCCTTGGCCTGGAGATCCTGGATCTGCTTCACCACGCGGGTGACGACGTCGTACTTCACCTCGTCGGCGCAGTGCGGCGCCATTGTGGGCGAGCCGTAGGTCTTGGGCAGCGCCCGGTAGAGATCGGCCATCGAGCGGTCGGGATTGCGGTCCAGCATGTCGAGGACGGCGATGGCGGTGACGAGGCCATCGTCATAGCCGCGGCCCACCGGCGCGTTGAAGAAGAAGTGGCCGGACTTCTCGAACCCCGCCAGCGCCTTCAGGTCGGCGACGCGGCGCTTGATGTAGGAGTGGCCGGTCTTCCAGTAGTCCGCCTTGGCGCCGCTCGCGATCAGCTCGGGATCGGTGGCGAACAGGCCGGTCGACTTCACGTCGACCACGAACGTGGAGCCGGGGTGCAGCTTGGAGAGGTCGCGCGCCAACATCACGCCGATCTTGTCGGCGAAGATCTCGTTGCCCTCATTGTCGACGACGCCGCAGCGGTCGCCGTCGCCGTCGAACCCGAGGCCGACATCCGCCCCCGTTTCCTTCACCTTGTGGGCGATGGCGTGGAGCATCTCGAGCTCCTCGGGGTTCGGATTGTAGCGCGGGAAGGTGAAGTCGAGCTCCGTGTCGAGCGGGATCACCTCGACGCCAAGCTTTTCCAGGATCTCCGGCGCGAAAGCACCAGCCGTGCCGTTGCCGCAGGCGGCGACGACCTTGAGCTTGCGCTTCATCTTGGGCCGGCTGGTGAGGTCGGCGATGTACGTCGCCGGGAAATTCTCGACGTAGTTGTAGCTGCCGCCCGCCTCGGTCCGGTAGGCGCCGGCGAGGACGATCTCCTTGAGCCGGGTCATCTCGTCCGGCCCGAAGGTGACCGGGCGCTGCGCACCCATCTTCACGCCGGTCCAGCCATTGTCGTTGTGCGAGGCGGTGACCATGGCCACGCAGGGAACGTCGAGGGCGAACTGTGCGAAATAAGCCATCGGCGAGAGCGCGAGGCCGATGTCGTGCACCTTGCATCCCGCCGCAACGAGGCCGTTCACCAACGCCAGCTTGATGGAGGAGGAATAGCTCCGGTAGTCGTGCCCGGTGACGATCTCCGGCTTCACGCCCATGTCCCTGATCATGGTGCCGAGGCCCATGCCGAGGGCCTGGATGCCCATCAGGTTGATCTCCTTCTCGAACAGCCAGCGCGCGTCGTACTCGCGGAAGCCCGTGGGCTTCACCATCGGCTGCGTCTCGTACGCGTAGGTGTTGAAGGCGAGGGAGGGGACGGGCTTGGGGAACATGGGGGCTCGTCTGGCTCGAGTTCGGTCGGGCTAAGGTCTACCTGAACGGCAGGACAGTGCAATGGTTGCCCTTCCCGGAGGCGGAAAGACGGCAGCCCGGCGCAAGGCTGGAGGGCGGTACTCCAGACCCGCTCTTTTGCCGGGACCGGCAGAGAAGCGCGTCTGAAGACGCGCGGTCCGTGGATCGGTCTACTGCTTGAGGACCAGCGAGCCGTCCGCGATCTGGAAGCTGGACAGGCGGCGCAGGAACGACATGCCGAGGAGGCTCTCCTTGAGCCGGCCGGCAGGCAGCACCGCAGCCTCGACGTCGCGCAGCACGATGCTGCCGACGCGGACCTCGCGCAGCTTCACCGGCGCGGCCTGGATGGTGCCGTTGGCCGTGGCGATGGTCAGCTTGTACTCGCCGGCATTCGGGAAGATCCCGGCCCGTCCGGCATCCTCTGCCGAGAGCGCGACGACGGATGCACCGGTGTCGACCAGCATGTTCAGCCGCGTGCCATTGACCAGCGGCTCGGCAATGAAGTGGCCCCTTCCGTCCTCGGGCAGCACGAGCATGCCGCGGGGCATGCTGTCCTGGGCAGGCGTGGTCTTCTGCGCGTCGGCCGGCCGCGGCCCGAGCCGGAACGCCGTCGAGCCGTTGAGGACCTGGACGAGAACGTAGCTGACGGCCACGAGGACCGCTGCTTTTCCGGCGAGCTTCAGCATGGGCGGGCAAGGGGCAGCATGGATGGGGAGGGAGATAGCATGGTCTCCCTTTCCGCTTCCTTGCCCCGACCGCACGTTTTCGCGGCCGGCCCCGTTCAGGCCGCGAACCCGGCCGTGGCTTCGTCGATGGCCTCGCGGCGGGGCAGGCTCGGCTGCGCGCCCCGGATGGTGCAGGCGAGGCTCCCGGCGGCGGCGCCGCGCGCCAGGGCCATCGTGAAGCCGTAGCCGGCGTCCAGCGCGGCGGCGAACGCGCCGCAGAAGGCGTCGCCAGCCGCGGTCGTGTCGACAGGGGTGATGCTGAGCGCAGGCACGTGCCGCCTCACGCCGCCGGTCCAGCCGATGACGCCCTCCGCGCCGAGCGTCACCACCGTGGCGATGCCGTGCTTCGCGTCGATGCCGCGCGCCACGTCGTCGGGCTCGCCGCCGATGCCCAGCGCCTCGCCCACGGTGATCACCTCGTGCTCGTTGACGATGAGCACATCCAGCGCGCCGAGGAGTTCGTGCGGGATCGCACCGGCCGGCGCGGCGTTCAGGACGACGCGGGCTCCTGCCGATTTTGCGATGGCGGCGGCCTTGGCCGCCTCCGCATCGGGCACCTCACGCTGCAGGAGGAGGATGTCCGAGGCGCCGATCTCCACGGCCTCCAGCTGCGTGGCGCGTACATGCGTGTTTGCGCCGGAGGCCACGACGATGGCGTTCTCGCCGCGCGCGTCGTCGACGCTGATGAAGGCCGCGCCCGTCGGTGCCTCGACCCGCGCCGTACGTGTCAGGTCGACGCCTTCCGTTTCCAGCAGCGACAGGCCGATGGCCGCGAACGGGTCCTGCCCGACTGCGGCCACGAGGGCGACCCTGGCACCCGCGCGGGCCGCGGCCAGCGCCTGGTTGGCCCCCTTTCCGCCGGGGATGACATCGTAGCCGGGGCCGAGCACCGTTTCGCCCGGGCTCGGAATGTTGGGCACGCGGGTGACGAAGTCGACATTCACCGAGCCGAAGACGACGATCATGCTCCCCTCCCCGTGGCCTCCCGCCATGCGGCGACGAAGCTCCTCGCCCGCTCGCCCACCTCGGCCGCAGCCAGGCCGGGCTTGAACAGGGCCGATCCGATACCGTAGCCCGCCACCGGCGTCGCGGCATAGGCGGGAAGCGTCTCGGGGCTGACGCCGCCGACGATGACGAGACGCGTGCCGGGCGGCATCACCGCCGCGAGGGCGCGCACGGCAGAAGGCGTGATGACCTCGCCGGGAAACAGCTTGATCACGTCCGCCCCGGCCTCGAGCGCGACCGCGGCTTCGGTCGGCGTCATCACGCCCGGGGCCGAGACGAGGCCGAGGTGCTTGGCGCGGCGGATGACGGCGGGGTTGGCGTTGGGCGATACGATGATGCGCCCGCCTGCTGCGGCGACGGCATCGACGTCCGCCTCGCGATACACCGTGCCGGCGCCGACCACGGCCCGGCCGGCAAGTGCCTTGGCCAGCGCGCCGATGCTGACCAGCGGCTCGGGCGAGTTGAGCGGCACCTCAAGGATGCCAATTCCGGCGGAGACGATGGCCTCCCCGACGGCAACCGCCTCCTCCGGCCTGAGGCCGCGGAGGATGGCGATGAGGGAGCAGCGGGCGAAGGCCGCGTCGAAATCGGCAAGATGGGACATGGCTGGCTCCGCTCAGGCGCCGGAAAGATCGAGGAGACGCGTCAGGCCCTTCAGGAACACCGCGTCGGGATCGAGGATCCTGACCGTGTGCCCGGCGGCGGCGAAGGCCGAGCCATAGGCACGCGCCAGCACGCCGTCGGCGACCACCACCGTCTCGCCCGCCTCCTGCATCGCGAGCCCGTGGCGGACTTCGTTGCCGACGAGCAATCCCGACAGGAATGGCCCAACCTGCGCTGGCGGCAGGTCGCCCATCAGGGCCAGCGACCGCGCGGAGAAGGCCTGGTGCGTCAGCCCGCCCGGACGCTTCGAAGCCTCGAGCCCCCGCGCGAAGCCGGCCTCGTCCTCCGGCTCCTCGGCGAGCTTGCCCAGGATCGTGTGGGCGCTCAGAGCGCCGTAAAAGTCGCCGGTCATGAAGGTGGCAAAGGAGACGACGCGCCCGCCCGAAAGCCGGGCCCATTTGCCGTGCGTGCCCGGGGTAACGACGGTGCCGTCATCGATCCCGGCGCCGGCAAGCTTCACCTCCTCGCCGCGCAGCACGTCGGGCACGCCCTCGCCGTCGCGCGTGCTGAGGCCGGGCACGATGCGGGCAGACAGCCCCTCGCCGAGATCAACCTCGACGAGCGCAGCGGCCACGGCCTCGAAGCCAGCCGGGCAGTGCACGTAGGGTGCCTCGACCCAGCCGTTGCGGCTGCCGACCATGCCGGCCATCACGACCGGCATCGGCCCGTGCGCGGCGAGCCAGGCGCCGACATGCCTGCGCAGCGTGGCCGGATAGCCTCCCGCCGGCACCGCCATGATGCCGTCGTCGCCGGCGACGCGCTCCAGCGCGGCACCGGCCGCATCGACCAGCCAGGCCCGCAGCCGGGTGGTGCCCCAGTCGACGGCGATCAGCCTCGGTGAACTCATGACCTCAGCGCACTCACGGGAAGGTTGGCTCCGGGCGGCGGACGCTATCAGACCCAGCCGCCATCGACCACGTATTGCTGGTTCGTGCAGCCGCTCGACTCCTCGGACGCCATGAACACCGTGAACTTGGCGATGTCGTCGGGATAGAGCTTGCGCTTCAGGCACTGGCGCTGGAACAGCTCCTTCTCTGCCTCGGGCGTCAGCCAGAGCGTCTGCTGGCGCTCGGTCATGATCCAGCCGGGAGCGATGGCGTTGACCCGGATGTTGTAGGGCCCGTAGTCGCGGGCGAGCGACCGGGTCAGCCCGAGGACGGCCGACTTCGCGGCGGTGTAGGCCGCCATGCCGCCCTGGCCGACCATCCAGGAGGTCGAGCCGAAATTGATGATGACGCCGGCGTTCTTGGCCTTCATGTCCGGCAGGACCGCCTGGGCGGCGAAGAACTGGTGCTTCAGGTTCACCGCGATGCGGCCGTCCCAGTACTCCTCGGTCACGTCGCTGGTGGCGTGGCGCTCGTCATGGGCGGCGTTGTTGACCAGCACGTCGACGGGCCCGAGCTTGGCGCGGAGGGCCGACACAGCCTCGCGCAGTGCCGCGATGTCGGTAAGGTCCGCCCTGACGAAGGCCACCGCCGTGCCCTGCGCCTCGAGCTCGCGCACCACCTTGGCAGACGCGTCGGCATTGATGTCGATAAAGCCGACCCTGGCCTTCTGGCGGGCGAAATGACGGGTGATGGCCTCGCCGATGCCGCTGCCGCCGCCCGTGATCAACACCACCTTGCCCTCGAGGTCCGGATAAATCGCGCCTGCCATCGCTTCCTCCCTGTCGCCGCCTGCACGGCTGATGTTTGCCCATCGATACACGGGCGGCATTGGCCGGCGCAAGCGCCGGCGCGGCGAACAGATGTACGTACCTCAGCAATAAATCCGAGAAACTGTAGGCGATTTTCCCGCTCGACGTGCAGCCCCGCGCCATGCGCACGTCAACAGGGGTTGATTTGCCACATGGCGGAAGTACGCTTCCTTGGCCGTGACCGCCGGCCGATGAGCCGGGCGGGTCCAACGGGACAGTTCCTAGGGAGGGAACATCATGAACCGCATCATTCGCCTTGCGGCGTTGGCCGCAGGCGTGTCCGTGCTCAGCGCGGGCGCCGCCCTCGCCCAGTCGGGCGTCCTCAACAAGGCCGTCGGCGGCTACACCTTCGACGACGCTGCCAAGGAGGCGGCGACGACGAAGGACTTCAATTCGAAGGACGGCAAGCTCACCTTCGCCATCGTCACGCACACCGCCGGCAACGGCTTCTTCGACCCCACCTATGTCGGCGCGAAAGTCGCCGCCAACGCCCTCGGCATCAACCTGATCATGCTGGGCTCCGAGGCACCGGTCGACGACATCCCGCGCGAGATCGCGATCCTCAACCAGATCGTGCAGGACCCCACGATCGACGGCGTCATCATGACGACCCCCCAGTCGGGCGCCTATGACGACCTCGTCAAGAAGCTGACGGAGAAGGGCATCCCGGTCGCCACGACCAACTCCTTCGATCCCAAGCTCCTCAACCGCTCCGCCATCTCCCATACCGGCCAGGAATCATCGGCCGCGGCGATCGGCGGCGAGGCGCTGGCCAACTGCCTGATCAAGAACAACGTCAAGGGCGGGTCGATCATCTTCCCGAACACCACCACGCTAGGCAACGAGGAGGTGAACCGCCGCGTCACCGCCGCCTTCCAGGCCACGGTGAAGACGCTGAACGCCGCCGGCAAGCTGAAGGACTTCAAGGTCGACGCCGGCCCGCAGAACATCGGCATCGACGTCGACAAGGACAACATCGTGAACTCGGTGGTGTCGCTGATCGAGAGCCGCAAGGACGTCGTCGGCGCCTTCGCCGCCAACGGCTTCGTGACGCCCGCCCTCGGCGACGCCATCGCCCAGCTCAAGCAGAACGGCAAGGTCTGCGCCTTCGGCTTCGACCTCGGTCCGAAGCAGCAGGAGGCCCTGAAGACCGGCGCACTGACCGGTTCGCTCGGGCAGCAGCCCTTCCTGCAGGGCTTCTGGCCGGTGATGCAGCTCTACCTGCAGATCGACCGCGGCATCTCCGCCGCCAATCTCGACACGCGCGCCCAGCTCGTGACGAAGGACAACGTCGACAAGATCGGCAAGCGCTTCGAGAACTGACGCTCGCCTCAGGCCGTCATCCCGGCCGAAGCGAAGCGAAGAGCCGGGACCCAGGACCACCTGGCTTCCGAGTGCCTGGATCCCGGGTCTGCGCCGCACCGCTCCGCGATGCGGCGCGCCCGGGATGACCGGCGTCCATTCCGGACGGGCGCGGAGACCGCACCACGATGACCAGCATCGCAACCGCCCCGACGACCGACGGCACCCGCCTGCGGTTGCCGCTCCAGCTGATCGGCGGCTGGGAGGTCGGGCTGCTGGTGTTCATGGTCCTGCTCTACCTCGTCGGGGTCTACATCAACCCCGCCTTCTTCGGCTCTACCGACGCCTTCTCGGCCGTGCTGCGCGACACTGCCCGGTTCGGCGTGATGGCGGTCGGCATGACCTTCGTCATCGTCAACAAGGAGCTGGACCTCTCCGTCGGCTCGATTCTCGGCCTGGTGGCGACCGTCTTCTCGATCCTCTACGCGCCGTCGCACTTTGATCTGCCGATCGGCTGGGCCGTGTTCGGCGGCGTCGTCATCGGCATGGCCATCGGCCTGATCAACGGGCTGCTCGTGACCCGGCTGAAGGTGCCCGCCTTCATCGCGACGCTGACCATGCTCTTCATCGGGCGGGGCCTTGTTCTGGGACTCACCGGCGGCAAGACCATCGCCTATGAGCGCAAGGCGGCGGCGGACGGCTGGTTCTTCGGCTGGGGCGAGACGAACGCGCTGGGCTTCAACAGCCAGATCGTCATTTTCATCCTCGTCGCCCTCGTCGGCATGATCCTGCTGGCCAAGACGCGCGTCGGCTACGAGACCTACGCCGTCGGCGGAAACGAGCAGGCGGCGACCTATGCCGGCATCCCCTCGAAGTGGGTGCGCATGCGCGCCTACCTGTTCTCGGCGCTCACCGCCACGCTCGCCGGCCTGATGAACGTCGCCCAGGACAAGGGGATCACCTCCCAGTACGGGCAGGGCGCGGAACTCATCGTCATCGCCGCGGTGATCGTGGGCGGCGCCTCCATCGCCGGCGGCCGCGGGCGGGTGCTCGGCGCCTGCCTCGGCGCTCTCCTCGTCGTGCTCATCGACAAGGTGCTGCGGGAGGGGATCCCCATCACCCGCATGATCGATGTCGGCGACGTGCAGATGGAGGTGCAGGCCTACGCCCAGCTGCCGCCGGGCGCGGTGCCCGCCTTCCTGGGCGTGATCCTGCTCGTGGCCGTCCTGGTCGAGCCCTGGGCCATCAAGGGAGGCGGTGCCGCCCGCATCTGGGCGCGACTGCGGGGTGACGAGGCACCTCCCCCGCCCGATCGCGGCGAGGCCGCCATCGTCGGCGTGCAGACGCGCGGCGCCGCGTCCGAGGCCCGCGGCGTGGGGGCGCGCGGCATCCGGGCCTTCCTGGCGCGGCGCGATGCCGCGGCCATCATCCTGAGCGTCGTCCTCTGGGCGATCGGCCTCTGGCTGCGGCCGGACTTCTGGGGATCCCTCGACAACAGCTTCAACCTCCTGCTCGCCTTCACCGAGATCGCGCTGGTCTCGCTGGGCCTCACCTTCGTCATCGCTAATGGCGACATCGACCTCTCCGTCGGCTCGGTCCTCGCCTTCTCCGGCGCCACGGCGGCGTTCCTGATGAAGGAGATGGGGGCGGACCCGGCGCTCGCCGTCACCGTGGCGATGGTCGGCGGCATCCTGTGCGGCGTGATCAATGGCTGGCTCACGGTGCGCTTCGGCCTGCCTGCCTTCGTCGCCACGCTCGGCATGTTCTACGTCGCGCGGGGCCTCGCCGCCTGGCTGGTTGCTGGACGACAGCTCTCCGGCTTTCCCGAGAGCTACAACCTGATGGGCCGCAACGTCTTCGAGATCCTCGATTGGCTCGGCATAGCGCCGGGCGGCGGCTTCGCGCTCGCGCTGGCCAAGGCGGTGAGCGCGCAGACGCTGTTCATGGCCGTCGTGGCGCTGGTGGCGGGCCTCGTTCTCGGCCGGACGATCTGGGGACAGATGGTCTACGCGGTCGGCGGCAACGAGCGGGCCGCGCGCTATGCCGGCATCGACACGAAGGCGGTGCGCTTCTGGTCGCTGGTCTTCTCGGCCGGCTGCTCGGCCGCCGCGGGCGTCATCTACGTCGCCTATCTCCGCTCCTTCAACCCGTCGGCCGGGGCGGGGCGCGAGCTCGACGGAATCGCCTCCGTCATCATCGGCGGCGGCTCGATCTTCGGCGGCTACGGGACGATCATCGGGGCGCTGGCGGGAGCGGCCGCCATCACGCTGATCCGGTCACTGCTGTCGCTGCAGGTCATCCTTCCCGACGGATCGTCCTTCGTCATGCCGCAGCACTGGATGAACGTCTTCATCGGCCTGATCCTGATCTGCGCCGTCGTCGGCGACATCTGGGTCCGGCAGGAAAACATCATGGAACGCTTCTCCCGCGCGCTCAGGCGCCGGGCGCCGCACGGAGGGGACGCATGACCACGCCCATCATCGAGATGCGCGGCATCGAGAAGCATTTCGGCGCCGTGCACGCGCTGCGCAACGTCGATTTCTTCCTCATGCCGGGCGAGATCCTGGGCCTCGTCGGCGACAACTCGGCCGGCAAGTCCACGCTGATGAAGGTTATGACGGGGGCCTACCAGCGCGACGGCGGCGAGGTTCTCGTCGACGGCAAGGCGACGCATTTCCGCAGCCCGCAGGAGAGCCGCGACGTCGGGATCGAGATGATCTACCAGGACTTCGCGCTGTGCGGGAACATGGACATAGGCCAGAACATCTTCCTCGGCCGCTGGCCGCGGAAGGGCCTGTTCGTCGACCGGCCGCGCATGTATGCGGAGGCGCAGGCCGTGCTCAAGCGGCTCAAGGTCGACGTTAACTCCGTCTTCCAGAAGGTCGAGAGCCTGTCCGGCGGCCGCCAGCAGTCGGTCGCCATCGCCCGCGCCATCTCCTTCAACCCCCGCGTCGTCATCTTCGACGAACCCACCGCCAACCTCTCCGTCATGGCCACGGAACGGCTGCTGGAGACCATGGCGGAGCTCAAGAAACAGGGCGTGGCGCAGATCATCATCTCGCACCGGCTCACCGACATCTTCGAGGTCGGCGACCGCGTGATGGTGCTGAAGCGGGGCGAGAATGTCGGCGAGCGCTATGTCGCCCACACCAATGAGCACGAGGTGCTCGAACTCATCGTCTCCGGGACCCGGGAGACCCGCCTGACCGCCGAGGAAGCCTTGCGAAGGGCGGCCTGAAGGCGTGCTGTTTGCGATATGTTGAGCGACATAAGCTCAACCAAAGAAATGCAAACGAAAATTTAACCATACGCTGACGAATAATCCCCATGTGATCCGGTCGTTCGTGGACCGGTGGTGTGGGTGTGTCGGCATGAAGCTCGCTCGTATTGCTGTACTCGGGATCGCGCTCGCGGCTGGCGGCATTGCCGCCTATCTCGCATCGCAGTCCTCGGAAGCGCCGCCGCCCCCTCCCGAGAAGGTCGAGGCGGTGAAGACGACGGAAGTCCTGGTCGCCGCCGGTGAGATCCCGCTCGGCACCACCGTGGCTCCCAAGGACATGCGCTGGCAGGTGTGGCCGGCCGACGCGACCAGCGCCGGCATGGTCCTCAAGACGGAAAAGCCGAACGGCATCGAGGAGTTCACGGGCGGCATCGCCCGCGTGCCGATGGTGGCCGGCGAGCCCGTCCGTCCCGAGCGCATCGTCAAGTCGGCCAATGGCGGGGTGCTCTCCGCGCTGCTGCCCTCCGGCTCGCGCGCCATCGCCATCACCATCGACAACCGCGGCGCCAACACGGCCGGCGGCTTCATCCTGCCCAACGACCATGTCGACGTGATCCGCACGTTCCGCGACGAAGCGGCCAGCAAGTCCCAGGGCAGCGAGGTGATCGTCAGCGAAACGCTGCTGCGCAACGTCCGCGTGCTCGCCATCGGCCAGAACATTCAGGAGCGCAATGGCGAGAAGGTGGTCGTCGGTGAAACCGCGACCCTCGAGCTCGACCCGCGCCAGGTGGAAGTCATCGCGCTGGCCCAGCGCCTGGGACAGCTCTCGCTGTCGCTGCGCAGCATCCAGGATCTCACCAAAGCCGAGGCGCAGATGTCTGCCAACGACGACACGACGCTCACCATCGTCCGTTACGGGACGGCGTCGCAGCGCTGACGGGCACCGCACGAAGGACCATCCGAATGATGCGCTTCGCTCTCTCATCCACCAGCACCCTCCGGGGCGCCCTGCTCGCAGGCGCCCTGCTGGTGGCCGGCCTCTCAGGCGGGGCACCGGCCTTCGCCCAGTCTTCCACGCCGACGCAGATCAGCGTGACGGAGAGCGAATCGGGCCGGGCCAGGCGGCTCGACCTCGGCATCGGCAAGGCGGTCATCGTCGACCTGCCGCGCGACGCCAAGGAGGTCTTCGTCGCCAATCCGAAGGTGGCCAACGCCGTCGTGCGCTCCACCCGGAAGATCTTCGTGATCGGCGAGGCGGACGGGCAGACCAACGTCGTCGTGCTGGATTCCGAGGGACGGCAGGTTGCCAACCTCGACATCAATATCGGCCGCGACCTGAACCTGCTGCGCCGCACGCTGAAGGCGGCCATGCCCACCAGCGCCATCAACATCGTCCCGGTCGGCGACACCATCGTGCTCACCGGCACCGTCGCCTCGGCCGGCGACGCCCTGCAGGCCATGGACATCGCCAAGGGCTTCGTCTCGACGAGCACCGTGGGAGCGCAGGCCGTCGCCGGCGTGGTGGTCAACTCGCTCCAGGTGAAGGGCAAGGACCAGGTCATGCTGAAGGTGACGGTCGCTGAGATCCAGCGCGCCGTCCTCAAGCAGCTTGGCGTCAACACCTCGGGAACGTGGCAGGTCGGCAACCTCGCCGGCGCCGCCGACATCTTCACGCCCTTCACCCTGTCGCGCCAGGTGCTGGCCGACTCGCAGATCAGCGGCGGCGTCGGCAGCTCCACGAACGTTGTCCTGCGGGCCGCCGAGCGCGCCGGCGTCATGCGCACCCTGGCCGAGCCGACGCTGACCGCCATCTCCGGCGAGAGCGCCAAGTTCACCGCGGGCGGCGAAATCCCGGTTCCCGGCGGCGAGTCGTGCTCGACCGACCTCTTCGGCCGCAATTCCTGCGTGGTGAGCGTCGTCTACAAGAACGTCGGCGTGGCCCTCAACTTCACGCCGGTGGTGTTGAACGACGGCCGCATCAGCCTGCACGTCTCCACCGAGGTCACAGACCTCGACTACGACAACCAGCTGAAGGCGACGAGCAGCACGGCCCCGGCCTTCAAGACCCGCAAGATGGACACCACCGTCGAGCTGCCCTCCGGCGCCTCTCTGGTCTCGGCCGGCCTGATGCAGCAGGCCAGCGGCCAGGTGGTGAATGGCTTCCCGGGCCTCATGAACCTGCCCGTCATCGGCGCCCTGTTCCGCTCGCGCGACTATGAGCGCCGCGAGACGGAGCTGCTGATCAGCGTCACGCCCTACATCGCCAAGCCTTCGGCGCCCTCGGCCGTGGCCCGGCCCGACGACGGCTTCGCCGACGCCAGCGACCCGCAGGCGGTGCTGATCGGCCGGTTCAACCGGATCTATGGCAAGGGCCAGTCCACCGCAGCCGCATCGAGCTATCGCGGCCGCGCCGGCTTCATCGTGGAGTAAGGCGACAATGACCCCGTTTCCCGCCGCGCTCCGTCCCGGAGCCCGCGCCATCCTCCTTCTTCTGGCCGGCGTCGCCGCCTTCCCCCTCGCGGGGTGCAAGACGGCCGAAGATGCCGTCACCACGGCGACCGTGGACTACCGCGTCCGCCATCCCATCGCGCTGGTCAACGCGCCTACCGACCTCGATCTCTTCCTGGCCCGCAACGACAGCCGGCTGGACGAGCGCCAGGGCAAGGATCTCGACCTCTTCGCCGAGGACTACCGCCGCAACGGCCGCGGGCCGCTGCAGATGATGGTGCCGTCCGGCCAGTCGGGCTATGGCGGCGAGCGCGTCGTCCGCGCCGCCCTGGCCGAACACGGCATCGGCGGGCGCAACATCAAGGTCGCGATGTACCGGACCGACGCCGGCCCGTTCGCGGCGCCGATCCGGCTCAGCTACGCCAAGCTGCAGGCCAAGGTGGCGACGAAGTGCGGCCAGTGGCCCGAGGACATCAACGGCAACGCCGCCTCGCTGCAGGGCTGGGAAAACCGGCCCTACTACAATTTCGGCTGTTCCTACCAGACCATGATGGCCAACCAGGTGGACGACCCGATCGACCTCGTCAGGCCGCGGGCCGAGACCCCGCCCGACGTCAACCGCCGCATGAAGGTGTTCGACGACGCGCGCAAGGCGGTGGACCCCTCGACCGCCTGGAAGACCGGGACGGCGAGCGTCAGCGGCGACAGCGGCGGAGGTAACTGACGATGCAGGGGGCAGGCGTTCCCACACAGCAGCCGGCCGCGGAGATGGCGAGCACGCACATCCCGCCCGTGCCGCGCATTACCGTCCAGGCCTTCTGCGAGACGGCGGAGGTGGCGGCGACCATCGAGGCGGCCAGCGCCGACCGGCGCATGGACAAGGCCATGCTGAAGGTTCAGATGGGCGGCGCGCCCGCGGCGGTGGAGGTCTACCGCACGGCGCCGACGCCCAACGTCATCGTGCTCGAGTTTGCCGCCGGCGACGGTCCCCAGCTGCTCAACTCTCTCGACGAACTGGCTGAGTCCTGCGACGCCGGCACCAAGGTGATCGTGGTCAGCCACGTCAACGACGTTCTGCTCTATCGCGAACTCATCCGGCGCGGCGTGAGCGAGTACCTGATCACGCCTCTCGACACGGTGGGCTTCATCAAGGGCATCGCCGAGCTCTATACCGCGCCGGGGGCCGAGCCGCTGGGCCGCACCATCGCCGTGGTCGGAACGAAGGGCGGCGTCGGCGCCTCCACCGTCGCCCACAATATCGGCTGGGCGATCGCGCGGGGGCTCGACGTCTCCACTGTCATCGCCGACCTCGACCTCGGCTTCGGCACCGCCGGCCTGGACTTCAACCAGGACCCGCCGCAGGGCATCGCCGAGGCGGTGTTCGCGCCGGACAGGCTCGACCAGAACTTTCTCGACCGACTGCTCTCCAAGTGCTCGGAGACGCTGTCGCTGCTCGCCGCCCCGGCGACACTCGACAGGCTCTACGACTTCCAGGAGACGACGTTCGACCAGGTCATCGACATTCTGCGCGGCTCGGTGCCGTGCATCGTGCTCGATGTGCCGCATGTCTGGACGGGGTGGTCGCGGCGGGTGCTGATCGGCGCCGACGACATCGTGCTCGTGGCGGCGCCCGACCTCGCCAACCTCCGAAACGCCAAGAGCATGATGGACGTGATGCGGGCTGCCCGGCCCAATGACCGGCGGCCCAAGCTCATCCTCAACATGCAGGGCGTTCCGAAGCGGCCGGAAATTCCGGCGGCCGACTTCGCCAAGGCCCTCGATTGCGAGCCCTCCTGCATCATCCCGTTCGATCCGCAGCTCTTCGGAACCGCGGCAAACAACGGACAGATGATTGCAGAAATTCAGGCCAACGGCAAAGTCACCGAGTCTTTCCTTCACGTCGCACGGACGCTGATTGGAAGGAACGAGGAGAAGAAGGCCAGCCGCTCCATCCTGGGGCCGCTGGTCAACAGGCTGCGCCGCAAGGCATGACGTTCACCTCTTCGCAAGGCTGCGAGGGCAGGATCGCGCGGATACGCTAGAGAGTCGCATGTTCGGCAAGCGCACCCAGGTCAATCCGGCTACACCGGCTGCCGCCCCGCCCCCCGCGGCGGCGCCCGCCGTCGCGCCCGCGCCGACGCCCGCGCGCGCGCCGGATCCCGTGTCTGCGGCACCGCCGGCGTCCCACGCCGCCGTGTCGCAGGCCGCGCCGCGCACGGTGGTGCCGGACCGGGCGAAGTCGGAGGAGTACTACCACACCAAGAGCACGATCTTCGGCGCCCTCATCGAGGCGATCGACCTCTCCCAGCTGTCGAAGCTGGAGACGGACGCGGCGCGCGAGGAAATCCGCGACATCGTCAACGAGATCATCGCGCTCAAGAACCTCGTGATGTCGATCGCGGAGCAGGAAGAGCTCCTCGACGACATCTGCAACGACGTGCTCGGCTACGGGCCGCTCGAACCGCTGCTGGCCCGCGACGACATCGCCGACATCATGGTGAACGGCCCCGACCGGACCTTCATCGAAGTCGCCGGCAAGATCCAGCTGACCAATGTTCGCTTTCGCGACCAGGGGCAGCTGATGAACATCTGCCAGCGCATCGTCAGCCAGGTCGGCCGCCGCGTCGACGAAAGCTCGCCCATCTGCGACGCGCGCCTGCCGGACGGCTCGCGCGTCAACGTCATCGCCCCGCCGCTGGCCATCGACGGCGCCGCCCTCACCATTCGAAAGTTCAAGAAGGACAAGCTCACTCTCGACCAGCTTACCCGCTTCGGCTCGATCTCGCCGGAAGGCGCCGAGATCCTGAAGATCACCGGCCGCGTGCGCTGCAACGTGGTGGTGTCGGGCGGCACGGGCTCGGGCAAGACGACGCTGCTGAACTGCCTGACGCGCTACATCGACGACGACGAGCGCATCATCACCTGCGAGGACGCGGCGGAACTGCAGCTGCAGCAGCCGCACGTGGTGCGCCTCGAAACGCGTCCGCCGAACCTGGAAGGCTCCGGCGCGGTCACCATGCGTGACCTCGTCAGGAACTGCCTGCGTATGCGTCCCGAGCGGATCATCGTCGGCGAGGTGCGCGGACCCGAGGCGTTCGACCTGCTGCAGGCGATGAACACGGGCCATGACGGCTCGATGGGCACGCTGCACGCCAACTCACCCCGCGAGGCACTGAGCCGTATCGAATCCATGATCACCATGGGCGGGTTCGCCCTGCCCTCTCGCACGATCCGCGAGATGATCGTCTCCTCGGTCGACGTCATCGTGCAGGCGGCCCGACTGCGCGACGGCTCGCGCCGCATCACCCATGTCACCGAGGTGATGGGGATGGAAGGCGACACGATCATCACGCAGGACATCGTCGTCTACGCCATCACCGGCGAGGACGCGAACGGCAGGCTGATCGGCCGGCATGCCTCGACCGGTATCGGCCGGCCGCGCATGTGGGAGCGTGCCCGCTACTACGGCGAGGAGAAGCGGCTCGCCGCGGCTCTCGACGCGATGGAGGTCGCCGACGATGCCAAGGTCGGCTGACGTCGCCAGCGGAGACACGCCATGGCGCTGAACGGGCTCGCCGTCGGCGCGCTTGCCGCGGTCGCGGTGGGCGCGGCCGCCTATGCGCTCGCCTATCCCTGGCTCATGGGCGGCCAGCGCGCCGAGCAGCGGCAGAAGGCGCTCGTCGGCGACGGGCGGAGCAACCAGCAGGCCTCGCGGGCAGCCGCCGTCTCGGCCAACCAGCGGCGTGACAAGATCGCCCAGAGTCTGAAGGAGGTCGAGGCCAAGCAGCGGGCCGCGACCAAGATGACCTTCGAGAAGCGGGTCGCGCAGGCCGGCCTCGACTGGGACAAGCGCAAGTTCCTCGTCATCAGCGCCGTCATCGGGTTCGTCTTTGCAGCCTTCGCGTTCGTGGCGTCTGGCGACCCGTTCGCTGCGCTGGCGGGACTCTTCATCGGCGGCTTCGGCGTGCCGCGCTGGCTGCTGGGGTTCCTCCGCAAGCGGCGCATCAAGAAGTTCATCGACGAGCTGCCCAACGCGATGGACATCATCGTGCGCGGCATCCGTTCCGGCCTTCCGCTGGGCGACTGCCTGCGCATCATCGCCAACGAGTCCGCCGAGCCGGTGAAGAGCGAGTTCCGGACCATCGTCGAGAACCAGGCGATGGGCCTGCCCATGGCGGATGCCGTCGGCAAGCTCTACGAGCGCGTCCCCGTGCCGGAAGCCAACTTCTTCGGCATCGTCATCGCCATCCAGTCAAAGTCGGGCGGCAACCTCTCAGAGGTGCTCGCAAACCTGTCCCGCGTCATCCGCGAGCGCAAGAAGATGCGCGGCAAGATCGGCGCGATGTCGATGGAGGCGAAGGCCTCGGCCGCCATCATCGGCTCGCTGCCGATCGTCGTCGGCGTGCTCGTCTACCTCTCCAGCCCCGCCTACATCGAGCTGCTCTGGACCACGATCCACGGCCGGATCTGGATGGGCATCGGCGGCGTGATGATGGTAATGGGCGTGCTTGTGATGCGCAAAATGATCAATTTCGACATCTGAGGCGCCATGCTCGACCAGCTCGTCATCAAGCTCGGCGACCCGAAGTTCCTGATGATGGTGCTCGCCGCCGTCGCGGCAGCGGCCACCGTGCTGACGCTTGCCATGCCGCTGCTCGAATCCGACACGCTGACGAAGCGGATGAAGGCGGTGGCCTCGGAGCGCGACCAGATCCGGGCGCGCGAGCGCGAGCGGCTGAACCGCCAGAACGAGGCCCGCCCGACGCTGCGCCAGCAGCCCAAGCAGTACATGAAGAGCGTTGTCGACCAGCTCCAGCTGGGACGATGGCTCGGCACCGAGACCGCCAAGGAACGCCTGATGATGGCGGGCTACCGCGGTCCCCAGGCCGAGATCGGCTTCCTGTTCTTCCGCCTGATCTCGCCGATCATCTGCTTCACTGGCGCCTCCATCTATGCGTTCCTGATCTGGCAGACGGAACAGCCCATCTTCGTCAAGGGCGCGGTGGCCCTGGGCGGCGCCTTCCTCGGCATCAAGCTGCCGGAGATCTTCCTGCGCAACGTCATCGCCAAGCGCCAGGCCTCGATGCGCCTCGCTTTCCCAGACGCGCTGGACCTGTTGCTGATCTGCGTGGAATCCGGCATGTCGATCGAGCAGTCCTTCCGCAAGGTGGCGCAGGAGATCGGCTCGCAATCCGTGCCGCTGGCCGAAGAGCTGTCGCTCACAACGGCCGAGCTCTCCTTCCTTCAGGACCGCCGGCAGGCGTTCGAGAACATTGCCAAGCGCACCGGCATCGACGTGGTGAAGAGCGTATCGACCGCGCTGGTACAGGCCGAGCGCTACGGCACGCCGCTCGGGCAGGCGCTGCGCGTGCTGTCGCAGGAAGGCCGTGACCAGCGCATGAACGAGGCCGAAAAGAAGGCCGCGGCGCTGCCGCCCAAGCTCACCGTGCCGATGATCCTGTTTTTCCTGCCCGTGCTGCTGATCGTCATCCTGGTCCCCGCCGTCATCCAGGTGTTCGGCTGGAACTGACGAGTGCAAGACCGGATTGCGCCGTCAGTCCGCGTCGGGCACCGACAGGCAGGCCTTCTCGAGCATGATGAAGGCTCGCGCACGGTGGGACAGGGCGAGGCCGAGCGGCGGCAGCCCGTGCTTTTCCACCTTTTCCATCTCACCAAAGGTCCGGTCGAAGCCGTCGGGAAGGAACATCGGGTCGTAGCCGAAGCCGCGTTCGCCGCGCGGAGGCCAGACCAGCGTGCCGTCCACCCGTCCTTCGAAGGTCTCGACATGCCCGTCGGGCCAGGCCACGCACAGCGCCGAGACGAACCAGGCGCGCCGGTCCTCCGGCTCGAAGGCGTCACGCTCGCGAAGGGCCGCCTCGATGCGCTCCATTGCGGCGCGAAAGTCCTTCCCGGGTCCGGCCCACCGGGCCGAGTAGATGCCCGGCGCCCCGTCGAGCGCCGCGACGCACAGGCCGGAGTCGTCGGAGACCGCGGGCAGTCCCGTGGCCTGCGCCGCAGCCTCCGCCTTGATACGGGCATTGTCGACGAAGGTCGTGCCGGTCTCGTCCGGCTCGGGCAGGCCGAGTTCGCCGGCGGACACGGCCGTGACGCCATGCGGGGCGAGCAGGTCGTTCATCTCGACGAGCTTGCCGGGATTGTGGGTGGCCACCACGATGCGGCCGGTGAGCTGTCTGGCCATGGCTGAAGCGTCCCGGCTACATCGTCGCCAGCTTCTGGAGCTCCACGAGGCGGGACACGCCCTGCCGCGCGAGCTTCATCAGCGCCAGGAACTCCTCCTCCGAGAAGGGCTTGCCCTCGGCCGTGCCCTGCACCTCGACGAGGCCGCCGGAGCCGGTCATGACAAAATTGGCGTCCGTCTCGGCGGCTGAATCCTCGGCGTAGTCGAGGTCGAGCACGGGCGTTCCGTTGCTGATGCCGCATGAGATGGCGGCGACATGGTCGCGCAGCGCATCGCGCGACAGCATGGAACGGCCCTTCATCCATTGCAGGCAGTCGTGCAGCGCCACCCAGCCGCCGGTGATCGCGGCGGTGCGGGTGCCGCCGTCCGCCTGCAGCACGTCGCAGTCGACGACGATCTGCTTTTCCCCGATCGCCGAGAGGTCCACGACGGCCCGGAGCGACCGCCCGATCAGGCGCTGAATCTCCTGCGTGCGGCCCGACGGCTTGCCGGACGTCACCTCGCGGCGGGTGCGCTCGTGCGTTGCGCGCGGCAGCATGGCGTATTCGGCGGTCACCCAGCCCTTGCCGGTGCCGCGCAGCCATGGCGGGCCGCGCTCCTCGAGGCTCGCCGTGCACAGCACATGGGTCTCGCCGAACTTCACCAGGCAGGAGCCTTCGGCGTAGCGCGCCACCCCGCGCTCCAGGCTCACCTTGCGCAGTTCGTCGTGTGCACGGCGGGACGGTCTCATGGGTGTGCTCCGGCGGGAAAGACCGGCGTTGTAGGGCCCGCTTCCGTGAACCGCAAGCGTGCCGCCTCTCCTGCGCGACCAACCGCGCGTCTCCGGACGCGCTCTCGGCTAAAGCGGCCCACGAGCCCCGGCGCTCCATCACACTTGATCGCGGCGGGTGCGACCCCCACACTCAATGCCCGCCCATTTCCGGGCGAGCCGCCGGTGTCGCGCCGCTGCGCCGCCGATCCGGCGCAGGCGAGTGGCGCGATGGCGGAACAGCGGATCATCGGGGCGAACACGATGCGGGCGGACGTCATGACACCTGCGGGCGGACCGCTGGTCGAGATCAATGACCGGTCGCGGGAGATCTTCCGGCGGATCGTGGAGAGCTACCTCGCCACAGGCGAGCCGGTAGGGTCGCGCAACATTTCGCGGATCCTGCCGATGGCGCTGTCGCCCGCCTCGGTGCGCAACGTCATGGCCGATCTCGAGGCAGCCGGCCTGATCTTCGCGCCGCACACCAGCGCCGGGCGGTTGCCGACCGAGGGCGGGCTGCGCTTCTTCGTCGATTCCATCCTCGAAGTCGGCGACCTCTCCAAGGAGGAGCGCGCCCATATCGACGCGCAGGTGCGCGCCTCGGCCCAGAGCCGCAGCGTCGAGCAGCTGCTGGCCGAGGCTTCGGCCATGCTGTCGGGCCTGTCGCGGGGTGCCGGCGTCGTTGCCACCACGAAGGCCGCGCTCCGGCTGCGACACATCGAGTTCGTGCGCCTCGATCCCGGCCGCTCCCTCGTCGTTCTCGTCGGCGAGGACGGCTCGGTCGAGAACCGCGTGATCGAGCTCCCGGCCGGCCTGCCGGCTTCCGCCCTGCAGGAAGCCTCGAACTATCTGTCCGAGCGCATCCGCGGCAAGACGCTGGCCGACCTTTCCGGTGAGATCGAGGATGAGCGGCGCCGCGCCGAGGGCGAGCTCGACACGCTGACCGCGAGGCTCGTCGAGAATGGCCTCGCGAGTTGGGCCGGTGAGGCCGAAGCGCGCCAGCTCATCGTCCGGGGCCAGGCGAACCTGCTGGAAGACCTCCACGCCATGGAGGATCTCGAGCGGATCCGCCTGCTCTTCGCCGACCTCGAGACCAAGAAGGAGGTGATCGACCTCCTGGGCCGCGCCGAGACCGGCGAGGGCGTGCGCATCTATATCGGCTCGGAGAACAAGCTCTTCTCGCTGTCGGGATCGTCGCTGATCGCGGCGCCATTCCGCGACGCCAGCCAGAAAATCGTCGGCGTGCTCGGCGTGATCGGCCCGACGCGGCTCAACTATGCCCGCATCGTGCCGATGGTCGACTACACGGCAAAGGTCGTTTCGAAGCTGCTTGAAGGCGGGCGCTGAAACGACGCGCACACCATCGGCCCGCGTTGATGCACGCAGGGCTTGAGTGTGACACTTCCTTGCCCCACATCTCGTGACGCTGTGATGACGCCGGGTTGCCCGGCTTGACCGGAGTGACCCGCGCCGATGTTCGACGCCACCCACGAAGCTGTCCCTGGAGCTCCGCTGGCATCGGGGTTCCAGGCTGTGCGGCCCATCCCGGGATTGCGCGGGGCGAGGGACACACTCGTCGGCACTCACGAGAACCCGGTACCCGACGGAGCGCGGACGCAGATCGTCGAGGCGACGGACGGAGTGGCGTTGCGCGCGGCAGCGTTCCCGGCGCGCGGGCGTGCGCGGGGGACGGTGCTGCTGCTGCAGGGCCGTGGCGACCAGATCGAGAAATATTTCGAAGTCATCGACGATCTGCGCGAACGCAGCTTTGGCGTGCTGACCTTCGACTGGCGCGGCCAGGGTGGTTCGCAGCGGTTGCTGCCCGACCCGCGCAAGAGCCACGTCGACGATTTTCGCGCCTATCGGCGCGACCTGACGGCCATGCTGCGCATCGCGCGAAGCCAGCCCGGCCCGCTGGTCGCCGTGGCCCATTCAATGGGCGCCGCCGTGCTGCTCGAAGGCCTGTCGGATACTGCAAACCTGGTCGACGCCGCAGCGGTGACGGCGCCCATGATCGCGCTGTCGCCCGCGCTGAAGCCGCCCTTCGCCGAAGGCCTGTGCAGTGCCCTCGCAGCGGCGGGGCTGAACAGCTCCTACATCCCCGGACGGACGCGCCAGGCGACCGTCGGCGGGTCGTTCATCGACGACAACATCCTGTCGTCCGACGCCGACCGTTTCCTGCGCTGGTCCGGCATCATTGCGTCGGCGCCCGAACTGGGACTGGGCAAGCCCACCATCGGGTGGCTTGATGCTGCATTCCGCGTCATGAAGCGCCTGCAGGCGGCGGATACACCGTCCCGGATCGCCGTGCCGCTGCTCGTCTGTGCCGGAACGGCGGACCGGGTCACCGCCACACCGGCCGCCGAGCGCTTTGCCTCCCGGCTCCGGCAGGGGGTCTTCGTGCCCGTGGCGGACGCCCGCCACGAGATAATGATGGAGCGGGACCCTCTTCGCGCCCAGTTTTTCGCCGGGTTCGACGCGCTGGTCGCGAGGGTCACGCGCAGCGCCAGGCGCACGGCCGCCTGACGGCCTTCAGTGGCCGCTGGCGTCGGCCGCCCGGCTCGCCTCGAACAGGAACCACACGCGCTTTTCTGCTGCGTCGATGAAGTTCTCGAGCAGGCTCGCGCTCGCGACATCCTCGTGCTCGTCGCAGACCTCGTGCGCCTCGCGCATCGCGGCGACGACAGCCTTGTTGTCCGCGACGAGTGACCGCAGCATGTCGGCGGGATCGACGAACTCCCGGTCGTCGTCCTGGATGCGGGTCAGGCGCGAGACATGGCCGATGGAGCGCAGCGTCGTGCCGCCGATCTTGCGCACGCGTTCTGCAAGCTCGTCGGTGGTCGCGAAGATGTCCGCGCTCTGCTCGTCGAGCATGAGGTGGTAGTCGCGGAAATGCGGCCCGCTGACATGCCAGTGATAGTTCTTGGTCTTCATGTAGAGCGCGAAACTGTCGGCCAGCACGCCGTTCAGTGCTTCTGCGATCGCCTTAACGCCCTCGGGGGCCAAGTCGGTCGGGGTGAGCAGGTTGGAGGCTGTGCTGTCGCGCGTAGCGGTCTTGGCCTTGGCCACGAGAGGCTCCTTCGGTAGGGGGAGGCCGCATCGCGGCCAGCTCTGGAGAGATGGGGCGTGGACCGGAGCCCAGCGCATGCGGGTTATCAACGCACGGCGCCGCTTGCGGTTGCATGACAGCCCATCCCGTCCCGCCGCCCTTGCACCGGCCATGGCGATCTGCCACATGCCGGGCGATGGCCCAGCCCCCCCTGCTTCTGCTCCAGTCGATCGCGCTCACCTTCGGCGGCACCCCGCTCATCGTCGATGCCGGGCTTTCCGTGTCGCCCGGGGAGAGACTTTGCCTCGTCGGCCGTAACGGCTCGGGAAAGTCGACGCTCCTGAAGATCGCCGCCGACCTCGTCGAACCCGACCGCGGCACCCGCTTCGCCCAGCCCGGGGCCACGATCCGCTACCTGCCGCAGGAGCCCGACCTCGCCGGCCATGCCAGCACACTCGCCTATGTGGAGGCGGGGCTGGGACCGGGTGACGACCCCTATCGCGCCCGCTACCTGCTCAACGAACTCGGCCTGACCGGCGAGGAAGAGACGGGCAGGCTTTCCGGCGGCGAGGCCCGGAGGGCGGCGCTCGCCCGGGCATTGGCGCCTGATCCCGACATCCTCCTCCTCGACGAGCCGACCAACCATCTCGATCTCCCCGCCATCGAATGGCTGGAGAAAGAGATCCGCGGCATGCGCTCGGCCATGGTGCTGATCAGCCACGACCGGCGCTTTCTCGAGACGCTGTCGCGCGCCACCGTCTGGCTGGACCGCGGCATCACGCGCCGTCTGGAGAAGGGGTTTGGCTCCTTCGAGGCATGGCGCGACGCGGTGCTGCAGCAGGAGGAGGACGAGGCGCACAAGCTCGACAGGCGCATCGTCGAGGAGGAGCACTGGGTCCGCTACGGCGTCACGGCACGCCGCAAGCGCAATGTGCGGCGCATGGGCGAGCTGGCGGCCATGCGAACAGCCGCCGGAGAGCGGCGGCGGGCGCAGGGCACGGTCAGGATCAGCGTTTCGGAGGCGGATCTTTCCGGCAAACTGGTGGTGGAGGCCCTCGACATCGCCAAGGGCTATGGCGGGCAGCCGGTCGTCTCGAACTTCTCCACCCGCATCCTGCGCGGCGACCGTGTCGGCCTCGTCGGCCCGAACGGGGCGGGCAAAACGACGCTCCTGAAGATGCTCACCGGCATGCTGGCGCCGGATAACGGCGTCGTGAAGCTCGGCGCCAATCTGCAGATGGCGACGCTCGACCAGGCCCGCGATACGCTCGACCCGACCGAGACGCTGGCGGCCACCCTGACCGGCGGGCGCGGCGACACGCTGACGATCAACGGCCAGCCCAAGCACGTCGTCGGCTACATGAAGGACTTCCTGTTCTCACCCGAGCAGGCTCGGACGCCCGTCGGCGTGCTGTCGGGCGGCGAGCGGGGACGCCTGGCGCTGGCGCGGGCCCTCGCTTTGCCGTCGAACCTGCTGGTTCTCGACGAGCCCACCAACGACCTCGACCTGGAGACGCTCGACCTGCTGCAGGAGATGATCGCGGACTACCCCGGCACGGTGATCCTCGTCAGCCACGACCGCGATTTCCTCGATCGGGTCGTCACCTCGGTCGTCGTCGCCGAGGGCGAGGGCCGCTGGATCGAGTATGCCGGCGGATACACCGACATGGTGGCCCAGCGCGGCGCCGGGGTGACGGCCAGGCAAGCGCCCCGCGAGGCGGCGAAGGCTCCCGCCGCTGCAAAGGCCGAACCGGCCGCAGCTGCACGGGATGGCCGGAAGAAAATGACCTTCAAGGACAAGCACGCCCTCGACACCCTGCCGGCCACGATGGAGAAGCTGCACGCCGACATCGCGGCCCTGCAGGAGAAGCTCTCCGACGGCGATCTCTACGTCAGCGACCCCGGCGCGTTCGCCCGCCTCACGGCAGCCGCGTCGAAGGCGCAGGCCGACCTTGCCCATGCCGAGGAGGAGTGGCTGAGGCTGGAGATGCTGCGGGAGGAGCTGGAGGGATAAGGCGGTCCGCCTCGGATGAATGGGAGCGCGCGTCTTCAGACGCGCATTGCAGCCACGAGCTGAAAGAAGTGGGTCTGGAGGCCCGCGCTCCGGGGCTTAGTCCGGCGTTGCCTCGAACGTCATCCGGGTCTGGTTGTGGCCGATGTTGCGGGCGAGACGTCGACCTGCGAACCCGGACCGGTGCAGAAGCGCCAGCATGTCGTCCTGACCGTAACGGGTGAGGCCGACATCGTTCCTGAGCCGGCGGTAGGGCGACGCCGCGGTGCGGGCGAGGCCCGTGAGGGCTGCCAGCATGAAGCCCTCCTCCCTCGCGAAGCGCAGCAAGGCGAGGGTGTCGTCGAGCGCGCCGGATGCCGCCGGGATCACGTCGCCGATGACGAGGCGGCCCTCCGGCCGGAGCGAGGGACGGAGAGTGCGGAGGACACCGCCGAGTTCGCCGGGGCTCATGTATTGCGCCACGGAGTTCATGACGGCGAGGTCGACCGAGCCGGCGTCGAGCCGGGCGCAGTCTTCCGGGGCGAGCACGGCAATCCCGGGAATGCCGCCGAGCCTGGCGCGAAGGCGGTCGCGCAGGGTCGGCGCGCTGTCGCAGAGCAGAAGGCGGGCGCAGCGGGGGGCGAGTTCGGCGGCGTGCCCGGCCTCCCCGCAGCCATAATCCAGCATGACAGGCCGCCCGGGCGGCAGGAGCGCGGCGAGATCGCGGGCGATCAGGCGGTCGTGGGAGCGACGGTGGCGCTCGCCCGCGTAGATCGTGTGCTCGCCGTCCCAGAATTCACGCCATGCCTGCATCACATGCGCTCAGCATCGGCCCCGGAGCGATCCGGCGAAGCGCCTCAGGCCTCTGCCCGCTTGCGGTGATCGGCCATCATCGCGACGAAACGGTCGAAGAGATAGTGGCTATCCTGGGGGCCCGGAGAGGCCTCGGGATGGTGCTGCACCGAGAAGGCCGGCCGGTCGGTGAGCGCCATGCCGCAATTGGAGCCGTCAAACAGCGAGACGTGGGTCTCCTTTGCATTGGACGGCAGCGTCTCGCGGTCCACCGCGAAGCCGTGATTCATCGACACGATCTCGACCTTGCCGGTGGTGAAGTCCTTCACCGGATGGTTCGCGCCGTGGTGGCCCTGGTGCATCTTGCGGGTCTTTGCCCCGACCGCCAGCGCCATCATCTGGTGCCCGAGGCAGATGCCGAAGGTCGGTACCTGGCTGTCCAGCAGCGTCCTGATGACCGGGACGGAGTACTCGCCCGTCGCGGCCGGGTCGCCCGGGCCGTTCGACAGGAACACGCCATCGGGCTGTAGCGCCATCACCTCGGCGGCCGTGGCCGTCGGGGGCACGACGGTGACCTTGCAGCCGCGCTCGGCGAAGAGGCGCAGGATGTTGCGCTTCACGCCGTAGTCGATGGCGACGACGTGGAACGTCTCGCCCTTGCGCATACGGTAGCCGGCTTCGCGGTCCCACGCTGCCTCGTCCCATCCGTAGCGCTGGGTCGAGGCCACCATCGGCACGAGGTCGAGCCCGTCCATGGCCGGCAGCGCGGCAGCCTTCGCCTTCAGGGAGGGAAGGTCGAACTGGCCGGACGGGTCGTGGGCGATGACGGCGTTGGGCATACCCTTCTCGCGGATCAGCGCCGTGAGCGCCCGGGTGTCGATGCCGGCGAGGCCGACGATGCCGCGCGACTTCAGCCAGCCGTCGAAGGGGCGCGAGGCGCGCCAGTTCGAGGGCTCGGTGATGGCGGTGTGGACGACGACGCCACGCACGCCGGACTCGCCAGCCATGTTGACGGTCTCCACGTCCTCTTCGTTCGTGCCGACATTGCCGATGTGGGGGAAGGTGAAGGTGATGATCTGCCCGGCATAGGAGGGGTCGGTGAGGATCTCCTCGTAGCCGGTCATGGCCGTGTTGAAGCAGACCTCGCCGGTAGCCTCCCCTACGGCGCCGACGCCGAAGCCTTCCAGGACGGTGCCGTCGGCGAGAACCAGCACGGCGGTCGCGACCGGCTCCTGCCAGCCGCCTTCGGTGGCGGGGGCCATTCCCGCCCGGTCTTGAAGCGTCGTCATTTTCGTCCTAGTCCTGCCGCCGAAGCTGGATCGGGCCGCGCCCGCGCCCTTCTCCCGCCGGCGGCGCCGGTGGAAGCGGGACTGTCGCGGACGCTGTCACTGCTTGCGGGGATCAATAAGGGCGGCGCAGGGCCGCGTCAACCGCGCGGCACGACGGGCAAAAGCGTTGCAATTCAAGGGGTTCGTTCCGGCTCGGCCGGACTTTCCCCAATTCGGGGCCGGCGTTTGCGCACGGCCCGGCAGGAGGAACGGATGCGCGAGCGGTTCACCGAGGTGCTCAAGGAAGCGATGAAGGCCGGCGACAAGCGCCGCGTCGCGACCGTGAGGCTGATCACCGCCGCCCTGAAGGAGCGCGACATCGAGGCCCGCGGCGCCGGCAAGGGCGAGATCGGGACCGACGAGATCCTCGCTTTGCTGCAGAAGATGATCAAGCAGCGCCAGGAGAGCGCGTCGATCTATACCGGCGCAGGTCGCCCGGAGCTCGCCCAGCAGGAAAACGAGGAGATCGACATCATCACCTCCTTCCTGCCGCAGCAGCTGAGCCCCGAGGAGACCGAGGCCGCCATCGCGGCGGCCATCGCCGAGACGGGTGCCGCCGGCATGAAGGACATGGGCAAGGTGATCGGCGCGCTGAAGGCGAAGTACGCGGGGCAGATGGATTTCGGCAAGGCCAGCGCCGCCGTGAAGGCGAAGCTCAGCGGCGGTTGAGACGGTCGACCACGCGTGATCCGGCGGGCCTTGGAGGCCGATCTTCCCTCGATCACCGAGATCCGGTCCGCGGTGCGTGAGAATCGTCTCTCGGATCCCGCCCGCGTGCCGAGGGAAAAGGTTCTGTGGGTTCTCGACAACCCAGGTTTCCGGGTCTGGGACGAGGGCGGACGGATCAGGGGTTTCTCGGCGCATGATCCGCGCGACGGGTCAGTGTGGGCACTCTTCGTCAGCCCGGATGATGAGGGACGCGGTATCGGCTCGGCTCTTCTGACGGTCGAGATCGACATGCTCCGCAGGTCCGGCGCCCAGCGTATCTGGCTCACGACGGACCCCAAGTCGCGCGCGGCCGGCTTCTACCGGCGCCGCGGATTCGAGTTCGACGGCCTGACCGAAGATGGCGGCGAGGAGATCCTGGTCCTGCGCCGGACCTGACTCTCCCCCTGTGGATACCGGGCGTAACCAGCCGAGGATTCCAGCCGACTCGGCGCGGCCCTATAATGACGGGGCATGAAGTTTCCTCCGGGCATCCTCGACGAGATCCGCGCGCGCCTTCCGGTGTCGGAGGTGGTGGGCAAGCGTGTGCGCCTGCAGAAGGCGGGGCGCGAATGGAAGGGGCTGTCACCCTTCAACGCGGAGAAGACGCCCTCCTTCTTCGTCAACGACCAGAAGGGCTTCTTCCACGATTTCTCCTCCGGCAAGCACGGCGACATTTTCGGCTTCGTGATGGAGACGGAGGGGCTGAGCTTTCCCGAAGCCGTCGAGAGGCTGGCCGGGCTGGCCGGGGTTGAGCTACCGCGCCAGTCGCGCGAGGCGGAGGAGCAGGACCGGCGCTACCGCAGCCTCGGCGAGGTGATGACGCTCGCTTGCGCCTTCTTCCAGGAGCAGCTGCGGGCCAAGCCCGGCTTCAAGGCCCGGGCCTATTGCGAGGGCCGCGGCCTCGGGCCGGAAGTGCGCGACCGGTTCGGCCTCGGCTACGCCCCGCCGGACAGGTTCGCCCTGCGCGACCACCTCGCCGGCAAGGGTGTCACGTCCGACGCGATGATCGAGGCGGGGTTGCTGGTGACCGGCAATGACATCGCCGTCCCGTATGACCGCTTCCGCGACCGGCTGATGTTCCCCATCGCGGATGTGCGCGGGCGCGTCATCGCCTTCGGCGGGCGGGCTTTGGAGAAGGACGTCCCGGCCAAGTACCTGAACTCCCCCGACACGCCGCTCTTCCACAAGGGCACGGTGCTGTACAATCACCACAATGCCCGCAAGGCGGCCCACGACAAGGGCACGGTGATCGCCGTGGAGGGCTATGTCGACGTCATCGGCATGACCATGGCCGGCTTCGCCAACACGGTGGCGCCTCTGGGTACGGCCCTGACCCAGGACCAGCTGGCCCTGCTGTGGCGCATGGCGGACGAGCCGATCCTGTGCTTCGACGGCGACAAGGCCGGTCGCCGGGCCGCCTACCGTGCCATCGACACGGCCCTGCCGCTGCTGGAGCCCGGCCGATCCCTGCGATTCGCGCTGCTGCCGGAGGGGCAGGATCCGGATGATCTCGCCCGCAGCGGCGGCGCCTCCGCCGTGGCCCGCGTGGTGGAGCGCGCAACGTCCCTTGTCGACCTGCTCTGGGCGCGGGAGGTTGAGTCGAGCCCGCTCGATACGCCGGAGCGCCGGGCGGCGCTGGAACGCCGGATGCGCGAGATCATGGCGTCCGTGCGCCACGAGGATCTGCGCCGGCACTATCGCGACGAGATAGCCTCGCGGCTCTCCACCCTGTTTGCGCCGGTGCGCCGGCAGGCTGGCGGTGGTGGCCGTGGCCGAGACCAGCGCGGCGGCGGCCGTTACCGCGAGCCCGGCCGCTTCGCTCCGGCCGAACCCGCGCGGGCCAGCGAAAGCCTGGCCCGCAGCGCGCTTTTTGCCCGGCATTCGTCCGTGTCGCCGCGCGAGGCGCTAATCCTGAGCATCCTGCTCGCCCATCCAGAATTGCTGTCGGCACAGGCCGAGGCGCTGGCCTCGCTCGACTTTTCGCACGCCGACACGCGGGCCCTGCAGCGCGCCATCGGGCACGCCGCGGCGGTGGGCGCGCTGGAGGACGGTGGCGTCGTTCCGTCCGCGCTTGGGCTGGAGGCGGAATACGCCAGACTCGCCGCCGCGGTCAGTCCAAGTGTCAGATGGTGCCTTGACTCGGCAGCCGATCCCGTCGCAGTGAGGGAGATACTGCGGCAGGCCATGACCTTGCATCGGCGGGCGCGGACGCTACATAACGAACTCGGGCTGGCCGAGGTTGCCCTTGCCGAGGACCCTAACGAGTCCAATCTGGCATGGGTGAGCGACCTGAGGATGCAGATTTCCGCCTTGGAGGGGACCGAGGCGGAGGTCGAGGGGGCAGGGCGCGCCCCGGGTGCCCGCGGCGCATAGCGCCGGGGACACGGGACGGCACGGTGGCGGGACCGACAGGCCGGCACGGTTAGGGGTGAGTTAATCGATTCGCGATTCAGTGCAGACCTGAGTTCGTGACGAGGGTGGTTCGGCCTGGCATCGCCATGGCGGCACCGCCCTTTTGACCATGCAGGCCGGAGGCGGATTGCGTGGCGGGCAGGTGCCCGGTCTCGGTACTGGAACGTGACCGACAGTCTGGAGCGATCGGGCGATGGCAACAAAAGCAACAGAGAAGGCTGAGGGCGACGCCGCGGATGCTCCGCAGGTGGACAGCCCGCTGCTCGACCTGAGCGATCAGGCCGTCAAACGGATGATCAAGCTCGCGAAGAAGCGCGGCTATGTCACCTATGACGAACTGAACGAGGTTCTGCCGTCCGACCAGAACTCGTCGGACCAGATCGAAGACATCTACGCGATGCTCAACGAGATGGGCATCAACGTCGTCGAATCCGAGGACGCCGACAGCGAGCGTCCGGAAGGCTCGTCCGACGACAGCGGCGGCGATGACGAGGAGGGCGGCGAGCTCGTCGAGGCAGCCCCGCGTGCTGTCGTCACCAAGGCCGAGAAGTCCGAGCCGACGGACCGCACCGACGACCCGGTGCGCATGTATCTGCGCGAGATGGGCTCCGTCGAGCTTCTGTCCCGCGAGGGCGAGATCGCCATCGCAAAGCGCATCGAGGCCGGCCGCGAGGCGATGATCGCGGGCCTCTGCGAGAGCCCGCTGACGTTCCAGGCCATCATCATCTGGCGCGACGAGCTGAACGAGGGCAAGGTCCTCCTGCGCGACATCATCGACCTCGAGGCGACCTATGCCGGCCCGGACGGCAAGGGCGCGCCCAAGGAAGGTGAGGGAGAGGGCGAAGAGGAGGCCGAGGAGCCTGCCGCCGCCGCTGCCACGCGCGAAGGCGAGGAAGCCGAGCCGCCGATCCCCGAGGGTGACCTCGAGGAAGACGACATGGAGAACAACGTCTCCCTGTCGGCGATGGAGGCGGAGCTGAAGCCGAAGGTCCTGGAGACCTTCGACCGCATCGCCGACGCCTACAAGAAGCTGCGCCGCCTGCAGGACCAGAACGTCGAGTCGCGCCTGCAGAATACGACGCTGTCTCCCGCCCAGGAGCGCAAGTACAAGAAGCTCAAGGAAGAGATCGTCGTCGACGTCAAGTCGCTGTCGCTCAACCAGAACCGCATCGACAACCTTGTCGAGCAGCTCTACGACATCAACAAGCGGCTGATCGGCCTCGAGGGCCGGCTGATGCGGCTTGCCGAGAGCTACAAGGTCTCGCGCGACGACTTCCTGAAGAACTACCAGGGCTCGGAGCTCGACCCGAAGTGGCTGCTGCGCGTGTCCAAGCTGGGCACCCGCGGCTGGCGCGACTTCGTCGCCCACGACAAGGACTCCATCAAGGACATCCGCCAGGAGATCCACAACCTCGCCTCCGAGACCGGCCTGGAGATCCAGGAGTTCCGGAAGATCGTGCACATGGTGCAGAAGGGCGAGCGCGAGGCCCGTCAGGCGAAGAAGGAGATGGTCGAGGCGAACCTGCGCCTCGTGATCTCGATCGCCAAGAAGTACACGAACCGCGGCCTGCAGTTCCTGGACCTTATCCAGGAGGGCAACATCGGCCTGATGAAGGCGGTCGACAAGTTCGAGTACCGGCGCGGCTACAAGTTCTCGACCTACGCCACGTGGTGGATCCGGCAGGCGATCACGCGCAGCATCGCCGACCAGGCGAGGACCATCCGCATCCCCGTGCACATGATCGAGACGATCAACAAGATCGTCCGCACGTCGCGCCAGATGCTGCACGAGATCGGCCGCGAGCCCACGCCTGAGGAACTGGCCGAGAAGCTGGCCATGCCTCTGGAGAAGGTCCGCAAGGTTCTGAAGATCGCCAAGGAGCCGATCTCCCTCGAGACGCCGATCGGCGACGAGGAGGATTCGCATCTCGGGGACTTCATCGAGGACAAGAACGCCATCCTGCCGATCGACGCGGCGATCCAGTCGAACCTGCGCGAGACGACGACGCGCGTGCTGGCCTCGCTCACGCCGCGCGAGGAGCGCGTGCTGCGAATGCGTTTCGGCATCGGCATGAACACCGACCACACGCTGGAAGAGGTCGGCCAGCAGTTCTCGGTGACCCGCGAGCGCATCCGCCAGATCGAGGCGAAGGCCCTGCGCAAGCTCAAGCACCCCAGCCGCAGCCGCAAGCTGCGGAGCTTCCTCGACAACTGACACGTCCGGCTCGCGCCGGATCGACAGGCCAAACATCTGGGCCAGTGGCCGCCAGGATCCTCACGGGCTCCTGGCGGTTTTGCTTTGCGCGCCCCAGACCCCAGAACTGCAGCGAACATCGAGGCTCAGGCGTCGAGCAACGTGTCCGTCCGGCCGGCTAGAAGACGGCGAAGGTGCAGGCTGGCCAGGGGGTCGTCGCTGCGCACGCCGACCAGCGTGGCGAAGGCCGACAGCGCGGTGGCGTCTCCCGCCTCCAGCCTGGCGAAAGCCGCCTCGTAGCCGAGCGGATCCTCGTCAGCCAGCCGCAGGGGCTCGAAAGCGCGAAGGGGAGCCGCGCGCCCGCGCAACATGAGGTCACCGATCGGCCGGCCGCGGAATCCGGGGTAGCGCGCGGCTGTCTCCGCGCTGACGCAGATCCGCGTCCCCAGTGCCTTGTTGGCGGATTCCAGCCTTGCGGCGGTGTTGATGGTGTCACCATAGGCCGTGTAGTCGAAAAAGCGGCCGCCGCCGAAATTGCCGACCAGGGCGGGCCCGGAGTGGACGCCGATGCGGGTCACGCCGAAGGCCACACCGCCGGCATTGGCCTCCTGCCGGAATTCCTCGGCCGCCTCGTCCAGATCGAGCGCGCAGGCGACAGCGCGGGCGGCGTGGTCGTCCTGCAGGGCCGGCGCGCCGAAGAGGACGTGCAGCGCGTCCCCCATCAGCTTCGCCACTGTTCCCTCATGGCTGAAGACGATGTCGGTCATGCACCGGAAATAGCGGTTGAGCAGATCGGCAAGCAGGCCCGGCGGCAGCGTCTCGACGAGCGCGGTGAAGCCCGCGACATCCGTGAACAGGGCCGTCACGTCGCGCCGGGCGCTGCCGAGGTCCACGCCGGCGGCAGCGGAAGCGAGCTCGGCCGCCAGGTTGGGCGAGAAGTACCGGGCGAGTGCCGCGCGGGACTTCTCCGCCTCAACCCAGCGAAGGCGGCTCTCGCGAAAGGCGCCGATATGGCGCAGCGTCTTGCCGATGGTGGTCTCGACGTCGGCGAAGTCGATCGGCTTCATGAGGAAGTCGAAGGCACCGCGGTTCATCGCCGTGCGGATGTTCGACATGTCGCCATAGGCCGAGACGATGACGGTGGCCAACGGCTCGGGCGCCTCCTGCAGCTTGCCGAGCAGCGTCAGCCCGTCCATGCGCGGCATGTTGATGTCGGAGAGCACGAGGTCGAGATCGGGCGTCTCCTCGATCTTTTCGAGCGCCTCCATGCCGTCGCGGGCGAAGACGAAGCGCATCTCGCCGGCCGCAATGCGGCGACGGAATTTCTGCAGGATCAGGGCCTCGAGATCGGGCTCGTCGTCGACCACGAGGATGGTGGTCATGTCGCCAGCCTCCGGTCGATCTCCTCGCGGAGCAGCGCAAAGTCGATGGGCTTGACGACGAAGCCCGCGGCGCCGCCCTCCTGCGCCAGCCGGCGGGTCTCAGCGTCGCCGTAGGCCGTGATCATGATGACGGGCACGTCGGGGCACGCCTGCCTGACACGGGGCAGCAGTTCGAGGCCGGTCATGCCGGGCATGTTGATGTCGGAGAAGACGAGGATCAGCCTGGCGTCTTCGCGTTGCCGGGCAACCCTCTCGATGGCACCCTCGCCCGACAGTGCGAACTCCATCGTGAAACGGCCAGCCCGCAACTCGCGGCGGAACTGCTGGCGGAAAAGGTCGGCGACGTCGGGCTCATCATCAACGACGAGGATCAGGACGCTCATGCTCCGACCCCCGGCGTGACTGACGCGCTGCGCGGCAGGGTGATCGTGAACTCCGTGAAGCTGCCCGGCTCTGTCGAAACCTCGATCCGCCCGTCGTGCTGCTTCACGACGATGTCGTGGCTCAGGGACAGCCCCAGCCCGGTGCCCTCCCCGGCCGGCTTGGTGGTGTAGAACGGGTCGAACATCTTCTGCTTCACGTGGTCGGGAATGCCGGTCCCGTTGTCGCGGACGCGGATCTCGATGGCCGGGCCAAGGTTTCGCGTCGTCACTGTCAGCCGGGGCTCGTACCCCTGCCCTGCCGCCTCGCCCCTCTTGCGGACGGCGTAGAAGCCATTTCCGATAAGATTGAGCAGCACGCGCGTGACCTCCTGGGGGAAGAGTTCGGCTTCACCTGCCTCCCCGTCATAGTCGCGGTGCAGGGTCACGTTGAACCCTGCCGTTTCCGCGCGGGCGCCGTGATAGGCGAGGTTGAGACTCTCCTCGACCACCCCGTTGACGTCCACGCGCCGGCGCTCCCCGGAGCCGCTGCGGGAGTGCAGCAGCATGTTCCTGACGATGGAATCGGCGCGGCGGCCGTGGCTCGCCACCTTTTCGAGGTTGCCCTTGAGCATCCCCGAAATCTCCTCCACCTCGCCGCGCACGGCATCGTCGAGGGGCGCCGGCGCCAGCACGTCCCGGAGCTCGTCGACCAGTTCCACCGACAACGAGGCGAAGTTGTTGACGAAGTTCAGCGGGTTCTTGATCTCGTGGGCGATGCCGGCCGTCAGCTGGCCCAGAGAGGCCAGCTTCTCGGTCTGGACGAGGCGGTCCTGCGTCCGCTGGAGGTCGTCGATCGTCTCCTGAAGCTCCTTCGTGCGCGCTTCGACCTCGTTGAAGAGGCGCACGTTCTCGATGGCGATGACCGCCTGGTCGGCAAAGGTCTGGACGATATCGACCTCGCGCTGGCTGAACGGACCGGGTTCGACGCGCGCCAACACCAGAGCGCCCTCGACCCTGTCGTTGCGCAGCAGCGGCGCGCCGAGCACGGAACGCGTCTTGTTCAGCCCATAGGCGGGCACCACGAAGTCGGGATCCTCCAGAACGTCCGGAATGCTCTCGACGCGGCCCGACAGAAGCACACGGCCAGCGGCGGATCCGCGGCCCGGTGTCGGAGGATTTTTCGCGAGGAAGTCGCCGAAATCCCCCTGGATGCCGGAATTGGCCCGATAGCGGAAACCGTCGCCGTCGCGCACGCAGATGGTGCCGTTGAACGCGCCGACCAGTTCGACGGCGGAGGTGATAAGCGTGTCGAACACGGTTTGCAGGTCGAACGCTGAGCGGCTGATGACCTTCAGCACCTCCGCGGTCGCGATCTGCTGGCGGAGCGCCTCGCTCAGATCGTCGCTCTTGGACCTGACCTCCTTGAACAGGCGCGAGTTCTCGATGGCGATGGCGGCCTGGTCGGCGAAGGTCTGGGTGAGCTTGATCTGCTCTCGGAAAACGGTCCCGGTTCGGGGCGCGCAAGGCTGAAGACGCCGACGAGTTCTCCGTCGCGCATCAAGGGCAGGACGACGATGGCGCGATAGCCGGCGAGCTTCGCCGTCTCCGTGTAGAGGTAGTCCGGGTCGGACCAGGCGTCCGGGAAATGGGCGATCTCGCCCGCCCGCGCCGTCCGCCTGGAATGCAGGGGATACTTGACCGGGAGAGGGGCCTCGCGGGCAAGCCGCTCGAAGTCCTCGGGCATCCCGATCTGCGTCGCGAGCCGGCAGACATCGCCGTCGCGCAGGTGAAGGGTCGCCATGGTGGCACGGCAGAGCCTCGCGGCGGCCTCCAGGATCGTCGACGCGGCGCGGTCGAGGTCGAACGCTGAACGGCTGATGACCTTCAGCACGTCTGCCGTCGCGGTCTGCTGGGCTAGGGACTCCTCAAGGTCGCGGGTCTTGTCGCGGACCTCGTCGAACAGCCGCGCATTCTGGATCGCGATCGCGGCCTGGTCGGCAAAGCTCTGGACGAGCTTCAGCTCCTTCTCGGAGAAGGGCCGGGCAGGCCTTCGCGACAGGACCAGGGACCCGACACCATGATCCTCCCAGAGCATCGGCGCATAGACGATCGTGAGGCCTCCTGCCTCCCGGATCGGCGCCCTGAAGCGCTCGGGCAGGTCGGGCTTTTCGCCGAGATCGGCAAAATGGACCGTGCGCCGCTGCTCGATGGCGAGGCCGGTCGAGCTGCCGGAGAGCGGCATCGCATCGCGCCCCCAGTCCCCGTAGGACCAGCCGAGATGGGCCACTCCCCGGACCATGTCGCCCTCTACCAGATAGACGGCGACGGCTTCGAGTCCGAAAAGGCGGCGGCACGCCTCCATGATGGTGTCGAACACGGGCGCGGCGTCGGAAACGGATCGGCTGATCACCTGAAGCACTTCGGCCGAGGCAGTCTGGTGCTCGAGCGCCTCCTTCGTTTCGTTGAAGAGCCGCGCATTCTCGATCGCGATCACCGCCTGGTCGGCGAAGCTCTGCAGCATCGCCACTTCCCGGGGCTGGAACGGACCGGTCGACCGGGCCACGCCGATGGCGCCGATGCCGCGTTCTCCCTTCAGCATCGGCGCGAACACCATTGAGCGATATCCGGCCAGCTTCGCCATCTTGCGCAGGACGCCCGGGACATCCTCGCCATGGACGAGATTGGGCCAGTGCACCGCCTTCCGCTCGCGGATCGCCCGGCCTGCCGGTGTACGCTCGACAGGCGCGGGAAAGGTCGGCGCGACAACGTCGTGATAGTCGCCGAGATAGGCGCCGATGGTGAGTTGGCCGTCTTCGTCGACCAGCAGCACGTCGATCTCGTCGCCGCCGAACAGGTAGCGGCAGCTCTGCAGGATTTTTTCGAACACGGGCTTCGTGTCGGCGACCGAATTGCTGATCACGCTCAGGATCGACGCCGATGCCTGCTGCTGCTCCAGCGCCTCCTGGGTCTCGTTGAAGAGCCGCGCGTTCTCGATGGCGATCAGCGCCTGGTCGCGGAAGGCTTCGGCCTGCGCAATCTCACCCGGGCCGAAATTGTTGGCGAGGCCGGACACAAGCGCCAGCACGCCGATGCACTCGTCGTCGCGGATCAGCGGGAGAAACAGCGACGACCTGACGCCCAGCTCCGCCTGCACCTTGCGCTCGTGGTCCGGCAGGTCGATGACCGACCAGTCCGGGTAGTTCACGAGCGTCTTCCCGACGATGACCCGCGACGGAAAGTTGGCGTTGACGTCGATGGGCAGCCGCCGGCGCGAGAGGTCCGCCACCAGGCCTTGCGACGTCATGATCGACGCGGCGTAGAACGTGTCGCCATCGCACAGCAGGACCACCACGGTCTCGCACCGCAGGACGTGCTTTGCAGTCTCCACGATGCGGTCGAAGACCGGCCGCGCATCGGTGGGGGATTCGCTGATGACACGCAGGATTTCCGTGGTCGCTGTCTGCCGCTCGAGCGCCTCGCGCGTCGCCGAGAGGAGCCGCGCATTCTCGACGGCGACCACTGCCTGGTGGGAGAACCGGCGGATGAGATCCACCTGCCGCCCGGTGAACAATCCCGGTTCCGGTCGCGTCAGGACGATAACGCCCGCCACGGCTCCGTCGCTGACGAGGGGGGCGGCAAGGCATCCGCGGTAGTCGCCGATCCTGTGCGCCGCGTAGCCGGAGAAGCGCGGATCGTCGGGAAGATCGGCGACGTTGATGACCTCGCCGGTCACCGCCACGCGACCGCTGACCGTGTCGGAATCCGCCCTGGGCGAGACGGGATTGGCCAGGACGTGGGTCACCCACTCCGGCGGATAGCCCACCTGCGCGCCCAGGACGAGCTGGCCGCCCTGCATCAGCCAGATGACGCCACGGCTGGCGCCGCAGAGTTCGTTCGCGGCGACTATCAGCCGGACCAGGATGGTCTCGAGATCGACCCTGCTGTCGCTGATGGCTGCCAGAACATCCGACGTCGCAGCCTGCTCGGCGCGAGCCTCGGCCAGCGCTGCGATCAGCTCCTCCCGTGAAGGATCTTCAGCCTGAGATCTTCGTCCGGCATGGTGTCCGGCCTTGCCCGACATTGAACACCCCTCGCCTGAACGGACCGCACCTGCAGCGCTCAAGCCCTATCCATGAAACAAATTGGTGGACCGCGCAAAGCTCCTTTGTTGCTCGATGACGAGACCCTGGCGCACGCGCGAGGCCGGTCGGGCCGGGGCAGGCGATGCCCGCGATGCTGCAACCCTTCGCCCGCCCTTAGATGACGAAGTCGTCGCTTGGGTCCGAGTCGGCCGCCGCTACCTGCACGTCGACGGGTACGATCCAGTTCGCGGCATAGCTTTCCCGGTCCGTCTGCTGGGTATCGGGCTGGACCGCCCCGTGCTCGTCCCGGGCCCGGCATCGCAGCGATGCACGACCGGGCTCGGTCGGGGTCCACGGGAACTCCCAAAGGCACCAGCCATGCGAGTGGTCCTGCGGCTGCAGCCGCGCCGGCGTCCAGTCCGTTGCGCCGCTTCCCTCGACCGCGATCTCGACCGAGGCGATTCTGGCCTCGCCGCTCCAGGCGGCGCCCGTGACGAGGACAGGCTGCCCTGCCCTGAGCCGAGCCCCCGCCGCCGGGCGTGCGATCTGCGACTTCACTTCCATCCTGCCCAGCGGAACGAGCATCGGCTCGCCCAGACTCCGGTCCCAGCGGAAATAGTCCCGTGTCTGCCAGTAGCCGGAGAACGGAACGTCGACGACGCGGATCTGCGTCAGCCACTTGATCCAGGCCATCCCGTACCACCCGCCGACGACGGCGCGCAGGGGTGCCCCGTGCTCGCCGGACAGCGGTTCACCGTTCATGGAATGGGCGAGCAGGACTTCGGCCTGCCTCGCCTTCGTGAGCGGAAGGCTTCTCGCAAAGGCAATCCTGCCGGGAGACGCCGTCTTCTTCCCACCATCCACCTCACCGCGATCGGCCCCGACCAGCACGACCTCGCAGGCGCCGGGAGCCACACCGGCCGCGTCGAGCACCGACGAGAGTGTCACGCCGGTCCAGCGGGCGTTGCCCACGGCGCCGGTCTGCCACTGCAGTCCCTCGCGCGCCGGTTCGTAGAACACCCGGCCATTGCCAGCGCATTCCATGACGGCCGTCAGCTCAGCCTGCGGCAGCGCATGCAGGTCCTTCAGGGTGAGGGACAGCGGCCGCTCGACGGCTCCCTCGACCCGCAGGTGGAAGGTGCCGGGATCCAGCTCAGGCGCCGGAAAATGATTGCGCACGTAGAACTGGTCGCTCGGCGTCAGGTAGCTGGACAAGGTCGAGAACGGAAACTCGAGGTTCAGCGGGAGCTTCTGCCGCACGATCAGTCCGGGCTGTGCGTTGGTCGAAATCATGGGCCGTCTCTCCTGAACCGCGGGGAGAGTTTGGCAGCCGCCACCGGCAGTGTCATGCGCCGCGGCCTCGCGGAGTTGCAGGTCGCCCCGGCGGGTCGGGCGCCGAGTTGTTCAGATTGAGCGCCGAGCCCGGCAGATCGGTCCCGGCGTGCGATCGATCGGCTTTCAGCGACCGTCGGTCACGGTCTCGCACTTTCGGTTCGAGTGACTGTCGCCATCGTGTTCGGGGTTGAGCGCGTGGTGGAGCGGAGCATGATCCACTGACGTAACGGCTCGTCGTACCATCGGCTTGCGGCGTATGCCGCGGCCACGCAGACGAGCAAGGACGCCAGCACCCCCGCCGGGCTGTGCGGGACCACTTGATCCATCATCCGCAGGATCGGGAAATGAAGAATATAGAGCGGGTACGACAGGCGGCCGCTGATGTCGCAGATCTTGCGGGTTCTTTCTCCAGGCTCGTATTTCGAGCCGAACCAAACGATGGCCGGGAATGCAACGAGGATGCAGGCCAGTTCATAGGCGCTGTCGTTGAACGGCATCAAGTCGGGCCAGAATAGCACGATGAGCGCGCCGGAGAGCAGGAAGAACGCGGCGGACGACGTGTGCGATGTCTTTCCGGCTCGGGCCCGGCTCAGAAGCACTCCCATTCCAAACGAGAGCAAAGCTCGCGGCAGCCCGAGAAGCAGGTCGTCGAAATGATTCCCGGCCACACCGAAAGACATGACGATCAAGGCGCTCGCCACGACGAGCAATGCCGTCAGTAAGGTGGTCCAGTACTTGAAAAGCGCCGCAAAAAGGAAATTGACGCAGATCTCGAAGAACAACGACCATTGCGGACCATTGACGGGAAAGGCGTTGTCCGAGAACCCGAATGATTGGTGCACCGGCGAGACAGTCGGGAGGCAGAGCAGCGCGGCCGCGATCGCCACCCACTCGGCGCCGGTGATGTCCTGTCCAGCCCGCATCGCACCCTGCAGAGCGACGAGGCCACCGGCGACAGCGCCCAGGACAAGCAGCGGGTACAGCCTGATCACACGCACGACGACGAACTGGCGGAACGTCATCCCGTTCGCGAGCCGGGCGCCGTAGGCGTGGGCGATGACGAACCCACTCAGGCAGAAGAAGAAGTCTACGGCGAGGTACCCGTGATCCAGGAAGTGCCTGGACGGCATCCAATAATGCCGGTGAAACAGGACGACACAGACCGCCGCGACGCCCCGCAAGCCGTCCAGAATCTCGTAGTGATGGGTGGTACGCGGGTGTGCCGCCTGAGGCTTCAGCATTGACCCAGCGCTTCCCGCAACGTCGTTCACCTGCTTGCAGGGCACGCTAGCTTGAAAGCGTAAACAGACCAGAGTGTGCTTTGAGGAGGGAGGACCGCGGGTCAGGGAGTTGGAACTGCTCGATCTCGTGTCCCCCGAAGAGTGCGCGAGTGGCCTCCCGGGGGACTCAGGCCATGGTCCCGAGTGAAGAGAAGCCTGCTCTAAAACGTGTCCCAAGTCCCGCTACGCGATGCGGATGGCTCGACCGCCGCAGTCCTACGCGGACGCTGCCTGGAAAAGGCCTGCTGGGCCTGCTCCCGCAACCCGCGCGGGCTTGCAGGCATGGCCGTGGCGACGGCGCTGGAACCATTGACCTTGAACGTCGCCACAAGCTCGTTGAGCCGGGAGATCTGCTCAGACAGAGATGCGGCAGAGGCGGCGCTCTCTTCCGCCAGCGCTGCGTTCTGCTGCGTCATCTGGTCCATGTGCGCGACGGTTTGGCTCATCTCGTCGATGCCGTTGGCCTGCTCAGTCGCGGCTGCGGAGATCTCCGTGACCGTGGAGGTCACCTTCTGCGAGGCGAGCACGATTTTGCTCAACGCCTCGCCTGCCGACCGGACCAGTTGCACACCTTGACCGACTTCGGACACGGATGCGTTGATCAGCGCCGTGATCTCCTTGGCCGCCTCGGAAGAGCGCTGCGCCAGGGTTCGCACCTCGGACGCGACGACCGCAAAGCCCTTACCCGCGTCGCCGGCACGGGCCGCCTCGACCGCGGCGTTCAGGGCGAGGAGGTTGGTCTGGAAGGCGATCTCATCGATGACGCCGGTGATGTCGGAGATCTTCTGGCTTGCGCTCTCGATGCGCGACATTGCATCCACCGCCTTGCCGGCGATGTCGCCGCCGCCGCGCGCGACACCCATGGCCTGTTCGGCCAGGTCAACGGCGATGCGGGACGACGACGCCGACGCTTTCACGGAAGCCGCGAGCTCTTCCGTGGTGGCGGCGGTCTCCTCGAGCGAGGAGGCCTGATGCTCGGTCCTGGACGAGAGGTCGCTGGCCCCAGTGTTGATCTCTCCTGCGGCCACGCTCACCTCGCGCGCCGTGCCTTGGATGGTCGATACCGTGGCCGACAGGCGGTCGATGGTCTCGTTGAGCGCCTGCTTCAACGCGTCGAAGCGGCCGCGATAGGCCGTGCGGACCGTGCGGGTGAGGTCTCCCTGCGCAAGAGAACCGAGCACGTCTGCGAACTCGCTCGTCGCGGCGTCGACGACCTGGTTGATCTCGTTGATCCCGGCGACCAGCTGTCGCATGTCCGGGTCGTCCGTCGTGACCTGCAGCCGGGCGCTGAAGTCGCCATCGGCGGCGCGGCGCACGACCTCGCCCACCTCACTGACAATCTCGACCACCGACTGCGCCCGGCGAAGCCGCTCGGCCGCGATCGCCCGCTCTTCTTCCTCCAGCGCTTTCACACGGACCGCGTTTTCCTTGAAGACCTGGACAGCGCCGGCCATCTGGCCGAGTTCGTCGTGACGGTCCGTGAACGGTACGTCAATCGACAGCGTCCCCGACGCGAGATCCTTCATCGCCCGTGTGATCGAGCGGATGGGCAAGACGATGCGGGTGCGAAGCATGAGGTACGTCCCGATCGAGACCAGAACGACCACGGCCATTGCAACGAGACCGATCGCGATGGCTGTCGCCGCGAAGCGCGCGCCCTGAGCGGATAGGGCGTCGGCCTCTCGGTTGTTTCGGTCGATGTTGTCGTTCAAAGCTTTCGACGCGACGACGACCGTCTCCGCTCGGGTCGCATCCTGAAGCGCTATCGCCTCGGCGCTTTTTCCCGCCCTGACGAGCGATGTCACCCGATCGATGATCTCGCCATACTTCGCCCACCCGGCTTCGAATATCGCCCAGTTCGCGCGCTCTTCCGCGCTGGACATCAGGTTTTCATAGAGGGCAGCGTCCTTGCGGAGTTCCTCCTGAGCCGCCTTGATGTCGTTCACCGAACGGTCGATCGCCTCCGGCTTGTCCGCCTGCATCAACCGTCGGACGGCAAGGCGGACGAGCAGCGTATCGGCGTTGATCTCGCCGAGGATGCGAACGGAGGGAAGGGCGCTCGACGCGATTACGTTGCCGTTGTGCTGGATCGTACGAACACTGACGATGCCGAGCACGCCTACGAAAACCGACAACACGCAAAGCACCACGACGAGGACGGTGGAAAGCACGCTCAAGGAGATATTTTTCATGGCTCAACCCTTTGTCATGGGTAATCCGGGCGTTGTGGCCGTCCCGGTGCGACAATGAGCAAAAAAAGGCTGTGTTTTGCCGGAGGCCGGTTTGTCCCAGGAAATGCGGAAAGAGATTTTTCGTGAGCTGAATAGTGTGGGCGCGCCTCACCAGGGAACGACTAAACTGTGGCGCGAACCAAATACCGCGACTCGCGGAGTAATTGCACGAACGGATTGATAAATGGCAAACATGCAAAGCGAAGCTGAGGCACTGGCGTAGTCATGTGGTTACGGGTGGAGCATGCCCCGTTTTGACGGACCCTAGATTGGCACATCCGCGCGTTCGCCGTTCAAGGCTTCAGGTGGAGAAGGAGCCGGCAGAACCGACGCTTCCCCTTCGTATGATCCGCGTGATCTGGCGCTCGCCCGAACCGACGCTGTCGCGCGATCCGATCGGATGGGGTGGCGAACCACCTCGTCAACTCAGGCTGTGCTTTCCGGCACAGAACACGGACCCTAGGCAGGCCCGTCGCGCCGTGTCCGCTGGCGCGTCTTGGGCGGGCGGACGCCGCATTCGTCCGCCTCGGCGAGACGGCGGAGGAAAGCGAGACCCTCATGGGCGCGGACGCGGCCGGAGCGGGCCTGCCACTCCATGCGCGCACGGGTCGCGCGGTCGAGCCACTCTTCCCGCACCCGTCCGCTGCGGTCGCGCAGCTCGCTGCGCAGACGGTCGATGAGGTCGGGCGGCAGCACCGGCGAAATCTCGGCCCCCGGCGAGCGGCGGTAGGTCCACACCCGAGCAGGCGGGATGTTGCGCCAGATCGGCGGTGAAGCCTCTGCCACCAGCCAGGGCTGGCGCGGGACCGGCGAGGTGACGCCATAGGTGAACTGCACGAACGGAGCGCCGGGCGCCAGGATCCGCGCGGCATCGGCAAGCAGCTGGGCGCGGTCGCGCTCCGGACGGGTCAGCAGCGGCAGGCTGGAGACGATGGCGGCGACGGAATGGTCGAGGACGCCCGCGAGCGTCACCGTCAGCGCGTAGGCGTCTCCCTGCACGACCCGCGCCCGCGGGTAGCGCCGGGCGAGCAGCGCGCAGAATTCAGCGTCGTACTCGACGAGGACCAGCCGCTCCTGCGCCACGCCGCGCTCGACCAGCGCCTCGGTGACGGGCCCGGTGCCGGGCCCGAGTTCCACGACAGGCCCGGGCAGGCGGGGATCGACGCGACGGGCCATGGCGCGGGCCAGCGCTGGCCCGGACGGCGTGATGGCGCCGGTCGTCTTCGGGTTCTCCAGCCAGCTTCGGAGAAATCGGGCTTCGTCCGCCAGCTTTGAGGCCCAGAGCGGGCCGCTCCTGTGCGCAGGTTTCCGGCGGACTGCCTGCTCGCGACCTCTCACCCGATGACCTCCGTCCGCCCGACGTCCTACTTGATCTCGATCTCGATGAAGATGAACTCGAAATCATTGTCGTTGACGACGTCGTGTTCCACGCCGGCACGGCGCTCGTAAGGCACGCCGGCCGTGAGCTTTGCCTTTCGCTCGCCCTGCGCGTCAACGAGTGTCAGCTCGCCGGAGGTGATGGGTACGACAACGTAGTCCCAGCCGTGGCGGTGCCATCCCGTATGTGCGCCGGGCGGAAAGCGCCACTCGGTGGTGCGTTGGCGCTCGCTCTCCAGGTGAACGGTCGGAATCGCAGGGGGCCGGGCTGTGAACCGGCTGACACGCTCGCTCATCGTCCGCCCTTTCGATCTGTGACGTTGCAGGAACGTAGCGTTTCACCGGGCGCGGACAAGCACGATCATGAGCCGGCGGCGAGCCTTCGAAGTCCCGTCCAGTCTGCACCGGTGGCGGACGCGATGCGGGCGCGCGCCGCGGCGAGCGGTTCGCGCACCACCAGCATGTGGTGGCCGCTGGCGTGGAGCAGCGTGACGGGATCCACGAGGATGCCGACATGGCCTTTCCAGAACACGAGGTCGCCGCGCGCGAGGTCCGCTTCGCCGGGCAGGGCGGACCCGAGGCCTGCCTCCTGCATGTCGCTGTCGCGCGGGGCGGAAAGGCCCGCGGCCGCGAGGCTCACCTGGACGAGGCCGGAGCAATCGAGCCCGAGGCTGGTCTTGCCGCCCCACAGATACGGCACGCCGACGAAGCACTCGGCGACGGCGACGAAGTCGGGCTCGCTCTCACCCAGCGGAACCAGGTGCCTGGCGAAGACGAAGCCGCCCGTCGCAAGCACGGCGAAGTCTCCCTCGCTCCGGACAACGGAGGCCGAGGAGCCGATCGACAGGGCCGCCGAGGGCGGCAGCTTGATGCTGGGACCGGGGTAGACGAAGCTCCGGAGCGGCGCGACACGGTGCGTCGGGGCGGGAAACGCGTCCGCCGGCCGCAGCGCCTCGGCGGGCAGCCACCCCACATAGCCGTCGGCTGCGAGTTGGCCCCAGGCCCAGCCTTCCTCGTCGCTCTCGTAGACGGTCACCGCCTCGCCCATCAGCGCCTCGGTGTCGAGCGGCGCGTCCGGCGCGGGCGAACGCCGCAACGGCGCGACCGGCAGGTCGACGCGCATGGCCCGGCCCTCGACAAAGCGGTCGGCCGTCACCTTGCCCGCGAGATGGGCTGCGGCGAGGTCGGGGCGGGCGGGGGTGAGGCGGCGGTCAAAGGCGGTCATCGCGGAAGGTCCCTGCTGCGCGCCACGACCACGTCGCCGAGATGTTCGACGAACAGCGCGCCCTTCACGGTGCGTTGCACGACGACGTTGCGCCTGTCCACCTCGTCGCGCCGGCGGGCCAGGAGCTCCTTCTCGCCGAGCGTGTCCAGCGCCCGGGTGATGACGGGCTTGCTGACCCCGAGCTTAGCCGCAAGTCCGCGCACGGTGTGCGGAGGCGTCTCCAGGTAGACGGTCAGGAGAATGGCCGTCTGCCGGGCGGACAGGTCGTGCTCCCCGTCGCGCACGAGATCGAGCATCACGTCGTGCCAGAGTCGCAGGGCCTGCAGGGGACGCAAACTGACGGACATGCGGGACCCGATCGTTACGGTCCCGTATCATTTCAGCCGGCCGGCGGCGCGGCAAGTCCCGTGGTCAGGCCGATGCTCCGTATCGTTGACGAACCAATGACAGCACCAGCCGCGCCGTCTGCGGCTCGCCGCCCTCGGGCCGGCCCGGGCGAGCTACAGGGGTCCAGCCGAAGATGTCGAAATGGGCCCAGCTCTTCGCCCGCTCCACGAAGCGGCGCAGGAACAGCGCGGCCGTGACGGAGCCGGCGTATGAACCGCCCGAGATGTGGTTGATGTCGGCGACCTTGCTGTCGAGCATCGACTCGTAGCGCTTCCACAGCGGCATCCGCCAGACGGGGTCGTTGACGGACTGGCCCGTGGCGACCAGCGCCGCGGCGAGATCCTCGTCGTCCGTGTAGGCGGGCGGCAGGTCTGGGCCCAGCGCCACGCGCGCGGCGCCGGTGAGTGTGGCGAAGTCGAGGAGCAGGTCGGGCTCCTCCTCGTCGGCCAGTGCCAGCGCATCCGCCAGGACCAGACGGCCCTCGGCATCGGTGTTGCCGATCTCGACGCTCAGCCCCTTGCGGCTGGGGATGACGTCGCCGGGCCGGAAAGCCGAGCCGGAAATGGCGTTCTCGACGGCCGGGATCAGGACGCGCAGCCGCACGGGAAGCTTCGCCTCGATGATCATCTGCGCGGCGGCGAGCGCCGTTGCCGCGCCCGCCATGTCCTTCTTCATCAGCAGCATGCCGGCGTCCGGCTTGATGTTGAGGCCGCCGGTGTCGAAGCACACGCCCTTGCCGACCAGCGTGACCTTCGGCCGGAAGGTCTCGCCCCAGGTGATGTCGATGAGCCGCGGAGGCCGCGAGGAGGCGCGGCCCACCGCGTGGATCAGCGGAAAGTTCTGCGCCAGCAGATCGTCCCCCACGATGGAATTGAAGGAGGCCCGCATGCGCGCGGCCCAGGCCCGCGCCGCCGCTTCGAGTTCCGCCGGGCCGAGGTCGTTGGCGGGCGTGTTGACGAGGTCGCGGGCGAATGCCACCGCGTCGGCCTGCCTTCCAACCTCCCCGCCGTCCACCCCGTCGGGAACGACGAAGCGGATGTCCCTGGCCTCGCTCTTTCCCTTGTAACGGGTGAAGGCATAGAGCCCGAGCAGCAGGCCCAGCAGCGTCGCCGAGGGATCGGCCGATCCCGGCTCCAGCCGGTAAAGGCCGGCAGGCAGGCTCGTGACGCCTTTCGCCGGGGAAAACGGGTCGCCGCCCTCGGGGTGCCCTGCCAGCACGGCCGCGACGCCGCCCTCTGGCGACGGCAGGACCACGCTGGTGCCCGCCTTTCCGTCAAAGCCCTGCGCCCGGGCGAAAGCCGTTGCGGGAGCGCCGATGCGCGCTGCCACCTCCTCCCAATTGTCCCTGGTGACGACGGCAAAGGGAATGGCCGAGGCGGCGGCGGGATCGATGGCGGCGACGAGGGACTGGTGCAAGGCGGCTCTCCCGGGGTGTGGCACCTGTCTAGCAGCACCGGTGCGGCGACCTCCAGTGCAGGCCTCGCACGCGCATTCGGGCTCAGCCCGGACGCCCGTGGTTAACCGACCGTTAGGGTTAACAACCTATGACTGCAACTTGAGGTTGTTTGCGCCCGGATGGGCGCGGTGCTGCGGAGGCGAGGATGGGCGCGGCGGATCCCCGGGGACAGTGGACGGCGAGGCGGACGGCTGCACTGGCCGTCGTGGCGCTGGTCGCGCTGGGCGCCGCTGGCTGCAACAAGAAGGGCAGCGGAGATCCTTCCGTCACGGGCTCGATCGGCAGCACGGCCACCCCGGGCAGCGCCGACGCCTGGCGCTCCTACGCCGACGAGTGGGGCCGCCGCTACGAGGCGAAGCCCGGCGAAAAGCAGGCCTCGCTGAACTATGCGAGGGCGCTGAGCGCGCTGGACCAGCGGCAGCAGGCCGTGGCCGTGCTGCAGGCCGCCGCCATCAAGGCACCGAAGGATACCGACATTCTCGCCGCTTACGGCAAGGCGCTGCTGGAGAATGGCGACTTCCAGCAGGCGCAGGAGGTGCTCGCGGGCGCCCACACGCCGGACCGGCCGGACTGGCGCATCCTCTCCGCGCAGGGTGTGGCAGCCGACCAACTCGGCGACCACGCCTCGGCCCAGAACCTCTACAACGCCGCGCTCAAAATCAGCCCGGACGAGCCGGGGGTGCTGACCAATCTCGGCCTCTCCTACGCGCTCAGCAAGCGCCTGCCCGAGGCGGAAGCCACGTTGCGCCGCGCGGCAGCCCTGCCGAACGCCGATGCGCGGGTCCGGCAGAACCTGGCCCTCGTTCTCAGCCTCCAGGGGAAGCACGGCGAGGCCGAAACGATCGCGCGGCGTGACCAGTCGCCGGTCGAGGCAGCGCAGAGCGTCACCGCGATGAAGGATCTCTCGGGCGCCTCCCAAAGCAAGGCCACGACCAGGCCGAAACCGAAGAAGCTGCCGCCGGTGGCGCAGGGCGACCCCTGGACGCAGATCCGCAGCGTCGACGCCAAGGCCCCGAGGGGTCCGATGCGCCTGGACGAGGCCGCCGGCCTGACGACGGTCCCGCAGACGCCGCGCACCAGCGGCGCGCCGGTGGCGGCCGTCGACGAGGCGCAGTAGCGCGCTTCTCCGGACCGCGCGTCTTCAGACGCGCTCCGTCGCTGTCCCGCTGAGCGTGTTCTCCGGGTCCCAGCCATACTGAACCGTCTCGAAGCGCATCGAGAGCGCATCGAGCATCAACAGCCGGCCGACCAGCCCCTCGCCGAAGCCGACGATCTCGCGGATCACTTCCAGCGCCATCATGGCCCCGAGCACCCCGGCAAGCGCGCCGAGAACGCCCGCTTCCGAGCAGGCCGGCACGGTCCCGGGCGGCGGAGGCGACGGGAACAGGCAGCGGTAGGTGGGGTTCGGCGTGCCGTCCGCAGCCACCTCATGGGCGCGTATGGTCGTCAGCGTGCCGTCGAAGGCGCCGAGCGCGCCCGTCACGAGCGGCAGCCCGAGACGGTAGCAGGCGTCCGACACCGCATAGCGCGTGTCGAAATTGTCCGACCCGTCGGCGACGAGGTGATAGCCGCGCAGCACTTCGTCCATGTGCGGAGGTGTGAGCCGCACGGCATGTCCCTCGACCTTCACATGCGGGTTGAGCCGGCCGATGGCGTCGGCCGCGCTCTCCACCTTGGGCCGGCCGATGTCCGGCGTGCCGTGGATGACCTGGCGCTGCAGGTTCGACAGCGAGACCGTGTCGTCGTCGGCGATGCCGAGCGTGCCCACTCCGGCCGCGGCGAGGTACTGCAGCACGGGCGCGCCGAGGCCGCCTGCGCCGACGACCAGGACCCGCGCCGCCCGGAGCTTCTGCTGGCCCGGCCCGCCGACATGGCGCAGCACGATGTGGCGGGCATAGCGCTCGACCTCGGCAGGCGAGAGGCTCATTTCCGTCCCGCCGCCCAGTCGAGCGCCTCCTCGAGACGGTCGTTGCCCCAGAACAGTTCGCCATCCGCCGTCACGAGCGCCGGGGCACCGAAGACGCCGAGGCTGATGGCCGTGTCGGTCTCGCGGCGCAGAGCATCCTTGACGAGAGGAGTTTGCGCCGCGGTGAGCGCCGGATCGAGGTCGGCGCCGGTCTGGCGAAGGCAATCCTCCACCACGGCGGGATTGGCGATGTCCAGGCCGCTGCAAAACTCGCTGCGATAAACGGCCCGCACGAAGGCCGGGCGTGCGTCCTCCGGCAAGGCCAGGGCGACGCGGGCGGCGTGGAGACCGTTCTGCGGGAACACGTCCGGCTTTCGGAAGGGAAGACCCAGCCTGTCGCACCAGCGTTCCATGTCGCGCCACATGTAGCGGCCCTTCGCTTCGTGGACCAGGAAGGGCGACGTCGTCCAGCCCTGCGCCTTCAACACCGGCCCGAGCAGGAAGGGGCGCCAGCGCACGGCGACTTCGCGGTCCCGAGCCAGACCGTCGATGCGTTCAGCGGCGAGAAACGAGTAGGTCGAGGCGAACTCGAACCAGAAGTCGATCGTTGAGGACATGCACCGGACCCTAGCAGGGCCGCTCCCCTGCGCAAGCGCAGCGGCCGGCGCTCACAGGCTCAGGTCGAAGACGCCCGTGCAGCGCTGCCCTGCCGACTTCTGAGCCGCGCTGCAGCGGATATCCATGCCCTTCGGCTGCGCCCGCTTGCGGCCCGCCTTGGCGGCCGTGCCGGCCGGGTCGGGTGCGGGCCCGGGATCGACGATGGCCGGTGTTCCCTCCGCCGTCTGGTCGCTGCCTCCTGGAGCGGGGTCGGTCAGGCCGTCGGCGCAGTACTCTCCCGTCACCTGCCCCTGCTTGTTGTAGGTCTTGATGCAATCCTTCTTGGCGAACGCCGGGCCGGGCGCGAGCAGCAGAACGCCCGCGGCCAGCGGCGCCAGGAGGAGCAGACGAAGCGGCCTGGACGTCATTCGCGACTCCCTCGCGGCCGGCCTCAACTGTGCCGGATACTCACGGCGGCGACCCTCGCCCCGATCAGCAGGGACCCGCCCATGCGGTTGGCGGCCCGCAGCGCCGGGGGACTGCCGGCGAGGCCGCGGGCACGCAATGCTGCGGCGGCATACACGACCACGTTGCAGAAGGCGAGCGTCAGAATCGTGGCCTGGAAGGTCGCCATCGGCTTGCTGTGCTCCCCCGTGAAGCGGTCAGCAAGCCACGGACGGGGCGTGCTGTCGACCCCCGGATGATCCCTCACCCCGCACGCCTCTCCCGCAGGGGAGAGGGGGACTCCCACGTCCGCCTTACATCGACCAGGGCCGGGCCTGGCGCGACGGTATCCCGACGCCGTAGTCCCCTCTCCCGGTTCGGGAGAGGGATAGAGGGTGAGGGCCCTAAACCGCCCGCAGCGGCTTGCGCCCGTCCTGGGCGCCGAGCAGTTCGGCCTGCAGCGCGGCGAGCTGCTCGATCTGCGCCTGCATCCGGTCCACCTTGTCGTGGAGCTCGGAAATCGCGGTCTCGGACTTGATGTTGACCTCGTAGTCCATGGCCGCCGCCAGCCGGTCCTTCGAGGCCTGCCGGTTCTGCGACATCATGATGACCGGCGCCTGCAGGGCGGCGACCATCGAGAGCAGCAGGTTCAGGAACACGAAGGGATAGGGGTCGAAGGCGCTCGCCGCCAGGACCAGGCCGTTCAGCGCGGCCCAGGCCAGGAGGAAGACGGTGCAGCCGACGATGAATCCCCACGAGCCGCCCACCGCGGCGACCCGGTCGGCAAGGCGCTCGCCAAGCGTCAGGCGCTCGTCGAAGACCTGGTTGATGTTGCGGGCGACGTGCACGCGGCGGGCGACGCGCGCAATGACGCGGCGGTCCCGATCGCTCAGCGGGGCCACCCCTTGATGCAGCAGGTGCTGCGCCAGAAAGCGAATTTCAGTGTTCATGGCTCACTCTTCCCGACCGGCCGTCGACGGCCTGCCGGAGGTGAGCCGACCCTACGGGTTCAGCGGACCTCGGCGACCGGCGACGGCGCGGTCAATCGACTGGGACTGTCGCTGGGCATAGGGTTTCGATGTCCTTGTGGGGCCAAACGGGTGCAAGGCACCCGTGAAGCTGCGTTCGAAATGCACCCGGCGGGCACATTCGTCAACCCCGCAAACGCACGGATCACGGAAGTGTTTCCGTGCGCCTGCGGAGAGGGTTACGGGCGCGTTCAGCCCTGCGGCACGCCGGCCAGCTTTCCACCGGCGAGACGCACGACGGAGCCGCCCTTGGCGCCACGAGCGGGCAGGCCCTTGCGCGCCGCCATCTCGCAATTGGCGATGAAGTCGGCGATGCGCGGCGCGATCTCGGCCCTGAAGCGCGAGCCGTTGAAAACGCCGTAATGACCGACCTTCGGCTGCACCCAATGGGCGCGAAGCTCCTCGGGGATGTTGGGGCACAGGCGGTGCGAGGCCTCGGTCTGGCCGACACCGGAAATGTCGTCCTTCTCGCCCTCGACCGTCATCAGCCCGCAGCGGCGGATCTGGGTCAGGTCGACCGGCTTGTCCCGGTGCATCATCTCGCCCTTGGGAAGGGCGTGGCGCACGAAGACGGTGTCGACGGTCTGCAGGTAGAACTCCGCCGTGAGGTCCATCACCGCCAGATATTCGTCGTAGAAGTCGCGGTGCTTCTCGGCGGAGTCGCCGTCGCCCTGCACGAGGTGCTTGAACATCTCGGCATGCGCTTCGAGATGGCGGTCGATGTTCATCGCCATGAAGCCGGCAAGCTGGAAGAAGCCGGGGTAGACGTCGCGCATGAAGCCGGCGTTGGGCAACGGCACCTTGACGATGCAGTTGCGCCGGAACCAGTCGATGCCGCGCTTCTCGGCCAGCTTGTTGACCTCGGTCGGGCTGAGGCGCGTGTCGATCGGGCCGCCCATCAGGATCATCGAGCGCGGCGAGCGCGGGTCGTTCTCCGCTTCCATGCGGGCCGCAGCGGCGATGACCGGCACCGACGGCTGGCACACGGCCATGACGTGCACGTCGGGGCCGAGCAGGTGACACATCGAGATGACGTAGTCGATGTAGTCGTCGAGGTCGAAACCGCCCTCGCTGATCGGCACGAGGCGGGCGTCGACCCAGTCGGTGATGAACACTTCATGCGTCGGCAGGAAGGCCTCGACGGTGCCGCGCAGCAGCGTTGCGTAGTGCCCCGACATCGGCGCGACGATCAGGAGCTTGGGCTGGCGGGCCCGCATCTCGCCGAGCGCGCGATCGAAATGGATGAGCTTGCAGAAGGGCCGCTCCCACACGGTACGCTCGATCACGGCGACCCTTTCGCCGCCGACGAGTGTCGTCGGAAGGCCGAACGTCGGCTTGCCGTAGCGGCGGGTGGTGCGCTCGAAGAGCTCGCATCCGGCCGTCATGGAGCGTCCGAACGAGGTATGCGAAACCGGGTTCAGGGGATTCTGATAGAAAACGCGTGTCGACTCGGCCAAGGCGCGAGCGGGTCCCAGCAGCGCGTGCGCTGCCTCGTACCACATGTAATAGGGTAATTGCATGCCGGCTCTCCTTCCCGACAACGCACCCGGCGGCGCATCGTTGCTGCGTTGCGGCGAAACCGCAGCTTAGCGTTTCGCGGAACCGTTACAATCCGCCTAAGGGCGTGCCTGCCCTGCGACTTTCGGCCATGCCTCGCATCCGTGGCGAAGTGTGTTGGACAGGCGGCCCGAAGGCGTGCCTGATGCAATGCAGCAGAGCCGGACCGGGGACCTTCACCGCGCGCCGGGGAACACTATTTCAGCGCCATGCCCGATTCGACTGCGATCCAGATCGTCCGCCCCGCCAGCCTCCTCAGGCTCGACACGCTCGTGCGGCTGCGCTGGCTGGCCGTCGCGGGGCAGGCCGTCACGATCCTCATCGTGCATGCCGGGCTGGGCTATCCCATGCCGTTCCTCTCCTGCTTTGCCGTGGTCGCGGCCTCGGCGGCGCTGAACGCGGCCTTGCGCTGGCGCTTTCCGGTCAGCCACAGGCTGGGAGAGCAGGCCGCCACCGTCCTGCTGGCGTTCGACATCCTGCAGCTCGCGGCGCTGCTCTATCTCACGGGCGGGCTTGAGAATCCGTTCTCGATGCTGTTCCTCGCGCCGGTGATGATCTCGGCCGCCGCGCTGCCGCCCTGGCGAACGCTGATGCTGGGCGTCCTCGCCATGACCGCCGCCTCGGCGCTCGTCTTCGTGCACTGGCCGCTGCCATGGTCGCCGGACGAGCCAATGGCACTGCCGTTCCTGTATCGGATGGGCATCTGGTTCGCGCTGCTGCTCGGCCTCGCCTTCATCGGCGTCTATGCGTGGCGCGTGACCGAGGAGGCGCGTCTCCTCGCCCAGGCGCTTGCCGCCACGGAACTCATCCTGGCGCGCGAGCAGCACCTCTCCGCCCTCGACGGCCTCGCAGCCGCCGCAGCGCACGAGCTTGGGACGCCGCTCGCGACCATTGCGCTCGTCGCCAAGGAGCTGCGGCACAATGGCCCGAAGGAAGGGCCTATGGCGGAGGACGTGTCGCTCCTCAACGAGCAGGTCGACCGCTGCCGCGGTATCCTGCGCAAGCTCACCTCGCTGTCCAACGAGAGCGAGGGCCCGCTGGAGACGATGCGCCTCAGTCACCTGCTGGAGGAGATCGCCGGGCCGCAGCGGCCCTTCGACGTCGATATCGCTGTGACGACGGAGGGCCCGGGGGCCGAGCCGGTGTGCAGGCGTAATCCAGGCATCCTCTACGGCCTGGGAAACCTGGTGGAGAACGCTGTCGACTTCGCCTCCGACCGTGTCGTCATCGCGGCCAAATGGAGCCTCGAGGAGGTGCACGTCACCATCAGGGACGACGGGCCGGGGTTCCCCTCCGAGGTCATGTCCCGCCTCGGCGAACCCTATGTCACGACGCGCGGCGTCGGGCGCGACGGACGCAAGGAGCCCGGGCAGGGGATGGGGCTCGGGCTCTTCATCGCCAAGACGCTGCTGGAAAGATCGGGCGCGCGTATCCATTTGGGCAATGCGACGGATGGTTCTCCCGGCGCCGTCGTGCGGGTGGTTTGGCCCAGACTTGCCTTCGAAAGAGGGTTGGTTGCTCGTGCAGAACCGCTCGAACCAGCATTTCCGCTTTGAATCACTCCGAATTGTTCGTTTTCGAGTGAACCGGGACCGGGTTCCGCACGTACTGCGGAGCGGAGGTTCGACATGTTGGACAGCGTTTCATCCACACCGTCCGCCGCGGCGATGGCCGCGCAGGACAAGTCTCTTCTGATCGTCGACGATGACCGCGCCTTTCTGACGCGGCTCGCCCGCGCCATGGAAACGCGCGGCTATACCGTCACGACGGCAGAAAGCGTGGCCGACGGCGTCACCGCCATCCAGCGCGGGGCGCCCGCCTTTGCCGTGATCGACATGCGGCTCGGCGACGGCAACGGTCTCGACGTGCTGGCGAAACTGAACGAGAAACGGCCCGAAGCCCGCGGCATCATCCTGACGGGCTACGGCAACATCGCGACCGCCGTCACGGCCGTGAAACTCGGTGCCTACGATTACCTCGCCAAGCCCGCCGATGCCGACGAGATCGACGGCGCCCTGAAGGCCACGACCGGCGAGCGGGCTACGCCTCCGGAAAACCCGATGTCGGCGGACAGGGTGCGCTGGGAACACATCCAGCGTGTCTATGAGCTGTGCGGGCGCAACGTGTCCGAAACGGCCCGGCGTCTCGCCATGCACCGCCGGACCCTGCAACGTATTCTCGCCAAACGCGCGCCGCGCTGAAGCCCGGCGCGTATCGAGGAAGGCCGCCGGTGCACCACCCGCCCGGCGGCCTTTCGCGTTTTCAGGACCTCTCCCGCATCACGGCATCCGCCGCGAAGGACGGGCGAAGCGCCTGATAGAGATCGCGATAGAGGCCCAGCCGCTCCGCGTAGGCTGCGTGCCGGCCGTCATCCGGCTGCGTCACGTCCAGAATTTCGGGGCGCGTGCAGATGCCGGGTCCGGAACCGTCGCGCGCCATGCGCCCGAGCCGTGCGGCGCCGAAGGCCGGGCCCTTGCCGCCGTCGCGGTACCGCGTCAGGGGAATGCCGAGCACGTCGGCGAGGATGCCCATCCAGGCCGCGCTTCGCGCACCGCCTCCCGTGACGCCTGCGCCGGGGAAGACCGTGCCGGCCGCCGCCAGCGCGTCCCGGCAATCTGCGAAGGCGAAGGCCACGCCCTCCAGTACCGCCTGGACGAGCGCGCGGCGCGGCGTGTCGGGATCGAGCCCGAAGAACACGCCGCGCGCATCCGCGTCGTTGTGCGGCGTGCGCTCGCCGGCGAGGTAGGGCAGGAACATGACCTGCGACGGCCGTGCCGGCCTTTCGCCCATCTCGGCCAGTAGGTCGGACACATCCATGCCGAAGAGACGCGAGGCGAAGGCGAGGCAGCTCGCCCCGTTGAGCATCGCGCCCATGACGTACCAGCGCCCGGGCAGGCCATGTGCGAAGGCGTGGACCGCCGTCTCGGGGGACGGGCGGTAGGAGTCGACCGTGACGAAGAGCTGGGCCGACGTCCCGATCTGCAGGAAGGCGTCGCCATTCTCGACCGCGCCGATGCCGATCGCGCCGCAGGCGGCATCCCCCGCGCCGGCTGCGACCGCGACCCCGTCGGGCATGCCCCAGCGCCGCGCCAGCGCGGGGCGCAGTGTACCCGTCCGCTCGGATCCCTCGGTCAGCCTGGGAAGAGCGGTCTCCGGCATCTGGCTCGCCGCGAGGGCCTCGGCGCACCACCGGCGCGGGCCCTCGTCGAGCCACCACGTTCCGGCGGCGTCGGACATGTCCGTGACCCGCTCGCCCGTCAGATGCAAACCGACATAGTCCTTGGGCAGCAGCAGCGTGCGCATCGCCTGCACGGCGCCGGGGTCATGCCGGGCGAGCCAGAGCATCTTCGGGGCGGTGAAGCTCGGCATGCAGAGCACGCCGACCTTCCGGGGCAGGCCGGGATAGCGCTCGCCGATCTCGCGCGCCTCGGCGCTGGCGCGGCCGTCATTCCACAGGATCGCCGGACGCAACGGCTTGTCGGACCCGTCGAGCAGCACGGTGGCGTGGCTCTGCCCGGACAGACCGATGGCACCGGTCCGCGCCATCGCGGGCGCATGATCGCGCGCAAGAGCGTCGAGCAGGCCGGCGGTGGTCTGCCACCAGGCGTCAGGATCCTGCTCCGCCCAGCCCGGACGGGGACGCGACGTTTCGAGCGGCGCCTCGACCGAGGCGACCACCCGCTCGTCCGCGTCCACGACGATTACCTTGACGGCGGAGGTGCCGATGTCGATCCCGATGACGTGGTCCAACGCGCCCTCCCCGGCTTTCGCCCCAGTGCCGGCGCTTCACCCGCGCTTGTCAAGGCTCGGCGGACGCTCGACGCCGCCCGCCGGATCGTCGTACGCCTGTCACGGCCGCTACCGGAAATGCGGCGGCCGGGATCACGGAGGGCATCGATGGCACGGGGCGTTCTTGGAACGGGAATTTCGGCGCTGGAGGGCAAGCAGGACCTGTCCGACCTCGCGGCGCATCTCGACGAGATCGAGCGCCACGGCGTTGCGACCATCGAACTGCCCACCTACGACATGGACCTCGTTGTCGGTGGCCGGATCCGGCGCGACCAGCTGGCCCGCCTGAAAGACATCACGGCCGGCCGCGACGTCCGCTACACCGCGCACGGGCCGCTGGCGGTCAACTTCTTCGACGATGCCTGGCGCATCCCGCGGCATATGGAGGTGCTGAAGTCCTCCATCGAGGTGTCCGCCGAGCTGGGCGCCATCCACTACGTCATGCATGCGGGCTTTCGCCCGGTCGTCCAGCATGACGGCATCGAGGACGCCTATGCCCGGCAGCGCGAATGGCTGTCGCGTTCCGGTGACGTTGCCCGCCAGCACGGCCTGTACCTCTGTGTCGAAAACCTGTTCGCCGGTTATGTCGGGGACGAGCATACGCCGACGCCCTCGCGCCTCGCCCGTGAACTCGCCGCCGTGGACCACCCCAACGTCGCCGCGACCCTCGACTTCAGCCACGGCTACATCAACCTGTCCTTCACCGGAGGCGACCTCGTCTCCGAATGCGCCGCATTGGCTCCGTTCGCCCGCCACCTCCACGTCCACGACAGCTTCGGCCGGCAGGACGACATCTGGACCTACACGCGCGGCGAGGCGCTGGCCTACGGGCACGGCGACCTGCACCTGCCTGTCGGGTGGGGCGACATCCCGTGGGACAGGCTCATGGAGGAGTGCGTCTTCCCCGCCGGCGTTGTCTTCAACATCGAGCTGGACCGCCGCTACTGGCATGTCGCGGCCGAATGCATTGCAGCCACGAAGGCGCTCGCGGCCAAAGCAAGGACGCAATAGCTTTGCCTGGCCCGCTAAAGACCCGCGGTCCGGAGCGCGCGTCTTCAGACGCGCCGTTTCGAACGGTCCGGGATTGGGCCGTCACGCCTCCCTGAGGTGTTCCAGTGCCGCCAGGAACGCCTCGGCGCGCGGCATGTCGGTGCCTGGCTCTCCTGGCCGGGTCCAGACGATCCGGTCCTTGCGCCAGCCGATCGGTGCGCCACCCAGCTTGCGGTCCTTTTCGCCGAACCAGTCCAACGGGGCCCCCGGTGCCGCGGCCACGCCCTGCGGGCCGATGTCGATGCGGGCCAGCCCAAGTGCGGCTGCTCGGGCTGTGAGCGCGGCCACCCCGAGCAGGCGCTCGACCTCCGGCGGGTGTGGCCCGAAGCGGTCGTCGAGTTCGTCGCCGAAATCGTCGATGGCCCTGGCCGAATCGAGCCGTGCGAGCCGGATGTGCAGGTTCAGCCTCGCCTCCTCCTCGGCGACATAACCGGCCGGAATGCCGCCGCGGTCGGCAATGCCGATCTCCGGCGGCGGCGCGTCCTCCACCGTCTCCCCCCGCGCGCGGCGGAGAGCCACCTCGGTGAGGTGGCGCGCCAGCCCGGCGCCGATCAGGCTGAGATGGCCGCTCTGGTCGGTGCCGAAGAGGTCGCCCGCGCCGCGCTGGTCGAGATCGCGGGCGGCAACGGCGAAGCCTGCCCCGGGTCTGTCGAGCGCCACCAGCGCGTTGAGCCTGCGCATCGCACCGGGGGTGATCTCGGCCGCATCCGCGGGCATGAGCACGCAGAAGCCGGTGGCGCGGCCGCGCCCGACCCGTCCGCGCAACTGGTGCAGCTGGGCGAGGCCGTAGCGGTCGGGCCGCCAGATCACCATGGTGTTGGCGTTGGGCACGTCGAGGCCGCTCTCGACGATGCTGGTGGAGAGCAGGCAGTCGCACTCGCCCTCGGCGAACCGTAGCATGGCCTCGTCGATCTCCTGGGCCGGCATGCGCGCATGGATGCGCAGGACCTCTAGTTCGGGACAGGCCGATGACAGGCGGCCGGCAAGAGGCTCCATCTCTTCGATGGTCGGGCAGACGACGAAGCTCTGCCCGCCGCGGGCCGCCTCCCGCCTCAGCGCCGCGGCCAGGGCCTCCGGCTTGAACGGCTCCAGCACGGTACGCACCGGCCGGCGTGCAACGGGCGGCGTGGCGATGACGCTGAGGTCGCGGAGCCCGGCCAGCGCGACCTGCAGCGTGCGCGGGATCGGCGTCGCCGTCATCGACAGCACGTGCAGGGTCGGCGACAGCGCCTTCAGCGCCGCCTTCTGGCGTTGCCCGAAGCGCTGCTCCTCGTCGATCACGACGAGGGCGAGGTCGGCGAAACCGACCCCCTTCCCGGCGACGGCGTGAGTGCCGACGACGACCCTGACCCGTCCGGAGGCGAGCCCCTCCTTGACGGCCCGGGCCTCGGCCGGCGGCGTGAAGCGCGACAGTTCCGCGACCTCGATGCCGAAACCCGCGAAGCGCCGCCGGAACTGCGCCGCATGCTGGCGTGCCAGGAGCGTCGTCGGGGCCGCGACCGCCACCTGGCCGCCCCAGAGCGCGACGGCCGCCGCCGCCCGCAGCGCCACCTCCGTCTTGCCGAAGCCGACATCGCCGCAGACGAGGCGGTCCATCGGCCGGCCGCGGCGGAGATCGTCCAGCACATCGCCGATGGCCGCCGCCTGGTCGGGCGTCTCCGGATAGGGGAAACGGGCGGCGAAGCGCTCGTAGAGGGCTGGTTCCGGCGTGATCACCGGGGCGGGGGTGGCTTCCCGCCGCGCGGCGCGGTCGGCGATGCCCTGGGCGGCGGTGGCGATCTCGGCCGCGACCTTGTCGCGGGTCTCGCGCCAGGCGGAGCCGTGCAGCTGGTGCGGTTTCACCTGCGATCCCGCCGAGCCGTAGCGCCACAGCTGCCCCGCCTCGGCCGCAGGGACGAGAAGCGTCTCGCCACCGGCGAAGGCGAGCCGGATCGTCTCGGTGACCCGCCCCTCCGCATCCGTGACGGGCTCGAGCCCATGCAGGATGGCGACACCGTGCTCGCGGTGGACGACGGCATCGCCGACGCTCCAGTCCGCATCGAGGTCGAACGCATGCCTGGCCCGCCCGGGCGCGCCCGTAGCGGCGCGCGCTCCGAGAAGGTCGGCGGCGGCGATCACGGAAATTCCGGCCTGCCGGTCGATGAAGCCGTGCGACAGCGGCAGGACGAGGCCGGGGATCACGCCGTCCGCCTCCGTCGCATTGGCCCAGGTCGTCACGACCGCGGTGTCCTCGCCCACGGCCCTGCGGATGCTGCGCAGCGTCCGCCGGAGCACGGACACATGCGGCGCGGCGATGACGACGCGTCGGCCCTCGGTGCGCTCGCTCTCGACGAAGCGGGCGAGCGCCCGCGGCGGATCCCGGTCGAGCACGAAGCGGGCGATGGCCGCGGCGGCGTCATCCTGCATCGGGACGAGCCGTCGTCCGGCCAGGGCTATTTCCGCCTCCGCGAGGGCGGCGTAGAGGCCCGCTGGCCCGGGGCCGGCAGACTGGTCCACCAGTTCGCGGAAGGCCTCCGCACGCCGCATCGCGGCCGGGTCCAGGACGATGGCGGCCTCGGGCAGGAGTGACGCAAGCAGCACCCGGGAGGCAGGAGCGCCCCCGTCCGGCCCCGGTTCGGCCTCGCGGGCGGCCACGACGAGCCACCCCTGTGCCTCGCGGACGCTGCGCTGGGTGTCGGGGTCGTAGACGCGGATCGACACGATACGGTCCGCCTCGTGCTCGATGCGGATGGGCTGGCCGGCATCGGCCGGGAAAATGTCGAAAGTGCCGGCCCTGGCGGAGAACTCGCCGGGCTCGTCGACGCGCTCGTCGGCCCAGTAGCCGCGCTCCAGCAGCTTGCCGACGAGGCCGGGCTCGTCGAAGACCTCGCCCGTCGCCAGCGTGAAGGGCCGCAGCGCGGGCGGAAAGGTCTCCGGCACGGTCTGCACCAGCGCCTCGGGCGTCGCGATCACCACGGGCGCCTCGCCGCCTTCGTGCCGCATCCATTCCAGCGACGCGAGGACGGCGGCGCGCCGCCCCAGCACCGCGGCGGAAGGCGGCAGCCGGTCTCCGGGAAGGCTATCCCACGGCGGAAAGGCCAGCACGGTGCATGCGGGGGCGAAGGCCCTCAGGAGTGCCGCGAGATCGTCGGCCTCGCGTTCATTGCCCGCCACGACCAGCAGCCCCGCGCGGGACTGCCGCGCCAGATGGGCCAGCATGGCGGCCGTCGCGCCGGGCGGACCTGCGGGGATTGCCGGAATGTCGCCGGCCAGGGCGGTGGAGCCGGCGTCCATGTCCGGGGCGGGGGCAGTCTCGAGCTGGGCGTCCATGGCAGATCCGGGAAGGGACGCGGTCAACGCGGCGGCTGCCACCCGGTTCGCCCCGGGTGTTCAGCCCATTGATCCCGGCGCGCCGGGAGAGGCGTTGTCCCGGACCGCGGGCCTCCTGGGCCGCTCGTTTCTCAACGCTTAACGCACCTTGCAAACGCGCGATCCGGGCCCGCATCCCTGGCCTGTCGCAGCTTCGATTGATTCCGGATCGTTTCCGATCCACATAGGAGATTGAGCGCTCACCGGCGCCCTTTCCGACCGCCGGCCTTGAACCGGACGCGTGAGGAGCAGGACATGTTCATCCAGACCGAAGCAACGCCGAACCCGGCGACCCTCAAGTTCATCCCCGGCCGCGTCGTGATGCACGACGGAACGCTGGACATTCGTGACCCGCGTGCGGCCGAGCGCTCGCCCCTGGCGCGCAGGCTCTTCGCCGTTCCCGGCGTGTCGGGCGTGTTCTTCGGGTCGGACTTCGTCACCGTGACGAAGGCCGACGGCGAGTGGCAGCACCTCAAGCCGGCCGTTCTCGGCGCCATCATGGAGCACTTCCTCTCCGGCGATACGCTCTTCGAGGGCGACGATGCCCCGTCGGGGGACGCCGACGAGGAGGGCGAGTTCTTCGAGGAGGCCGACGCGCCGACGGTCGCCACCATCAAGGAGCTGCTGGAGACGCGCGTGCGTCCGGCGGTGGCCGGCGACGGCGGCGACATCACCTTCAAGGGCTTCCGCGACGGCATCGTCTATCTGACGATGAAGGGCTCCTGCTCCGGCTGCCCGTCCTCGACGGCGACGTTGAAGCACGGCATCCAGAACCTGCTGCGTCACTTCATTCCGGACGTGCGGGAAGTCCAGGCGGTCTGATCCGCCGGACGCGGAGGGGGAAACAGGATTGCGCGTCCTGGCCATCGACACGGCGCTGGAAGTCTGCGCCGCCGCCGTCGTGGAAACGTCCGGGCCGGAGGGCCCGGTGCCGGTCGCGCGCGAATCCGTGCCGATGGTGCGCGGCCATGCCGAGGCGCTGCTTCCCATCGTGGACCGGATCGTGGGTGAGGCCGGCGGCTTCCGCTCGCTGGACCGGGTCGCCGTCACGGTAGGACCGGGCAGCTTCACGGGCCTGCGCGTCGGCATCTCGGCCGCCCGTGCCATCGCGCTCGCGACGGGTGTTCCAGCCGTGGGCGTGACGACGCTCTCGGCCTACGCCGCGCCGATCATCGCGTCGGGCGTCGCCACGCTCGTCGTCACGGCCATCGATGCGCGGCACGGGCAGGTCTACCTGCAGGTGTTCGCTCCGGCGGGGCGAACGGTCGTGGCGCCCCGCATCGTCGGCGCCAAGGAGGCGGCCCGGCTGCTCGGCACGGGGGCGGTGCGCATCCTGGGATCGGGCGCGCCGTTGCTGGCGGAGGCAGCCCGCTCCATCGGGCTGGAGGTGGCGCTGGAAGATGCGTCGCCGGCGCCGGACATTGTCTGGGTCGCGAGGCTCGGCGCATCTGCGCAGCCCGCCCAGGCCCTGCCGAAGCCCTTCTACATCCGTGCTCCCGACGCCAAGCCGCAGTACCACGTCCGCATCCCGAGGCGCTGAGGACGCACATGTTCTCGCTGTTCCCCGAACGGCCCGTCGCGGTGCGCGTCCTGCGCCCTGCCGACGCCGCCGGGGTGGCGGCGCTGCATTCCGCGTCGTTTCGCCATGGATGGAGCATCGCAGAGATCGAGGCGATGCTGCGCGACCGCGCGGTCACCGGCCACGCCATCGGCGCCGGCAGCCGGCTCGACGGCTTCGCGCTGAGCCGGCGTGCCGCGGACGAGGCGGAGATCCTGACCATCGCCGTCGCCGCGAGGCGGCAAGGCCGGGGCCTCGGGCGCAAGCTGCTCGAAGCGCATCTCGGTGGGCTCGCCGCGGCGGGCGCACGGGCGGTCTTCCTGGAGGTAGAGGAGGGCAACACGCCGGCGATCGCGCTCTATCGCAGGCATGGCTTCGGGCAGGTGGGCCTGCGCAAGTCGTACTACAGGCGCGCGGACGGGTCGGCGGCGAACGCCCTCGTGCTGCGCCTCGCGCTGGAGTAGCGGCGTGGCGGGCGGAACGGCGGAGGGAGCGACCCCCGGCATCGCCGGCCGGCTTCGCATCGCCTTCGTCATCGCGGTGCTCGGGCCGGTCACCCTCGTCCTGCTGCCGGTGCAGTGGCTCGCGGTGAAGCGGGGCTGGCGGCTCGCCGGCACGCTGCCCGTGGCATGGCAGCACTTCGCCTGCCGGATGCTCCGGATTCGCGTGAAGGTGGAGGGGGAGCCGTCGCCGGACCGGCCCATGCTGATCGTCGCCAACCATATGAGCTGGCTCGACATCCTCGTCATCGGCACGATGATGCCGGTGAGCTTCGTCGCCAAGGCGGAGGTGGCCTCGTGGCCGCTGTTCGGCACGCTGGCGCGCCTGCAGCGCACCATCTTCATCGACCGGGAGCGTCGCTCGGCGACGGGACATGCGAGCCGGGCCATTGGCGAACGCATGGCCGACGGCGATGCCATCGTCCTCTTCGCGGAGGGCACAACCAACGACGGCAACCGCCTGCAGCCCTTCCGCTCTGCACTGATCGGCGCGGCGCGCGATGCGCTGGCCGCCGCCGAGCACACGCGCCACGTCGTCGTGCAGCCGCTGACGGTGGCCTATCCCCGCCGCAGCGGCCTGCCCGTCGGACGGGCCATGCGGCCCTTCATCGCCTGGCAGGGAGACATCGAGCTGGTGCCTCACCTCGTCGGCATCCTCGCCGGCGGGCCGATCGACGCCGTCTGTGTCTGGGGGGAACCTGTGGCTTTCGACAGGGGGGCCGACCGCAAGCGCGTCACGCGGGTGGTGGAAGAGACGATCCGCCGCGACTATGTGAGGACCGTGACGGGGCGCGAACCACTCTGAAGGGTTCAGATGCCCGTTGGATTCCGGTTCTCTTCCCGCTGCGGACCGTCTAAACACGATCACGGTGGCACGCCAGTCTCGGCGCGGCGCGCGAACACGGCTCGGGGTGCCCGGCACCCCTGAAGGACGATGACGACAAAGGACCAGAGCACAGGCGCGCCCGCGCCAGGACCCGTCGGCGGAGAGGCGCGAAAGCTCTACGTGCGGTCCTATGGCTGCCAGATGAATGCCTATGACAGCCAGCGGATGGTCGATGCCCTGGCGCCGTCGGGCTATGTCGAGACCACCGACATGACCGAGGCCGACGTCGTGGTGCTGAACACCTGCCACATCCGCGAGAAGGCGGCCGAAAAGGTCTATTCCGAGCTCGGCCGCGTCCGCGCCACGCGCAGCGAGCGCGCCGCCTCCGGCCGGGACACCCGTATCGTGGTGGCCGGCTGCGTCGCCCAGGCGGAAGGCGCCGAAATCCTGCGCCGCGCTCCCGGGGTCGACCTCGTCGTCGGGCCGCAGGGCTATCACCGCCTGCCGCAGCTGCTCGACGAGGCGAAGCTGCGCCCGGTCGTGGAGACCGAGTTTCCCGTCGAATCGAAATTCGACATCCTGCCGGCGCCCCGGCCCGAGAAGGTCCAGGCGCGCGGCGTCTGCTCCTTCCTGACGGTGCAGGAGGGCTGCGACAAGTTCTGCACCTTCTGCGTGGTGCCTTATACGCGAGGCGCAGAAACCTCGCGTCCGGCGGCGGCCATCCTCGACGAGGCACGCCGTCTGGCGGCCGCCGGGGTGCGCGAGATCACTCTTCTCGGCCAGAACGTGAACGCCTGGCACGGCGAGGGCCCGGACGGGTCCATCTGGTCTCTCGGCCGGCTCATGGCCGCGCTGGCGGAGATCGATGGATTGGCGCGGCTGCGCTACACGACGAGCCACCCTCTCGACATGGAGCAGGAACTCATCGACGTCCATCGGGATTTGGCGGCGATGATGCCCTACCTGCACCTGCCGGTTCAGTCGGGCTCGGACCGTATCCTGGCCGCGATGAACCGGCGCCACACGCGCGATGACTACCTCGCCATCATCGACCGGGTGCGTGCTGCGCGGCCCGACATTGCCCTCTCGTCGGATTTCATCGTCGGCTTCCCCGGCGAGACCGATGCCGACTTCGAGGACACGATGCGCCTCATCGAGGAGGTCGGGTTCGCCGCGTCCTATTCCTTCAAGTACAGCCCCCGCCCGGGCACGCCGGCGGCAGACCTCGAACAGCAGGTGCCGGAGACGGTGAAGTCGGCGCGGCTTCATGCGCTGCAGGCGCTGGTCGCTCGCCAGCAGACGGCTTTCAATGCGACATCGGTGGGCAAGACGATGGACGTGCTGATGGAACGGCATGGCCGGCATCCCGGACAGCTGGCGGGCAAGTCGCCCTACCTGCAGGCCGTTCAGGTCGACGACCCCGGCCTCACCATCGGCGATATCGTGCCGGTCGAGATCACGCACCAGGGCGCCAACAGCCTGTTCGGCCGCGTGGTGGGCCGGGCGGCGGGAAGGATGAGCGCATGAGCGCGGGACGCTCCGGCGAGCGCGATGGGGGAAGCGGCTTGAGACCTGGTGACGGCGGATCACGGATGTCGAGGCCCTCGGCGCGCCAGGGCGTTTCTGAAACGGCTGAAATCCGGCTGACCTTCGAGGAGAACCGGCTCGCCGGGCTCGTCTTCGGGCAATACGACCAGAACGTCGCCCATCTCGAGCGGCGTCTTGGCGTCGTTGCCAACGTCAACGGCAACCACGTGATCATCAAGGGCTCGCCCGAGGCGACCGAACAGGCCCGCCGCGTGCTGGAAAAGCTCTACGAGCGGGTCGGCGACGGGACGCAGCTCAGCCCCGGCGACGTCGACGGCGTCATCCAGGAGACTGCCTTGCAGGGCACGCTGTTTCCGGTGCGCGATGCCGGCGGTGCCGCCTTCGAGGAAATCGGCACGCGGCGGCGCCGGGTTCGCGCCCGCAACGCGGCCCAGCACTCCTATCTGCAGGCGCTCAAGCAGTACGAGCTCGTCTTCGCGCAGGGTCCCGCGGGCACCGGCAAGACCTGGCTCGCCGTCGGCCATGCCGTGCAGCTTCTGGAGCGCGGCACGGTGGAGCGGCTGGTCCTGTCGCGCCCGGCGGTCGAGGCCGGCGAGCGCCTGGGATTCCTGCCCGGCGACATGAAGGAGAAGGTCGATCCCTATCTCCGCCCGATCTACGACGCGCTCTACGACTTCATGGAGGCCCGCCACGTCGAGCGCGGCCTGCAGACGGGCATGATCGAGATCGCGCCGCTGGCCTTCATGCGCGGACGCACGCTGAGCAACGCCATCGTGCTGCTCGACGAGGCCCAGAACACCACGACCATGCAAATGAAGATGTTCCTGACCCGCCTGGGTGAGAACTCCCGCATGATCATCAATGGCGACAGCAGCCAGATCGACCTGCCGACGGGGCAGAAGTCAGGGCTGATCGAGGCACTGAGGATCCTGGAGGGTGTCGAGGGCATCGGCCACGTCACCTTCGGCGAGGAGGACGTGGTTCGCCATGATCTCGTCCGGCGCATCGTCGGCGCCTACAATGCCGACTTCATGCGCGGCCCGGCGAAGCCCGGATCGTGAGTACCGCCGAGATCGACATTGTCCGCGAGGCCGGCGCCTGGGACGCGCTGCCTGCGGCCGAAGAGACGGCTGAACGGGCGGCACTGGCTGCGCTAGCCGCCGCCAGCACGCCGCTGCGGGACGGGATCGGGCTCTGCATCCTGCTGACCGACGACGCCGCCGTCCGCGAGTTGAACAGCCAGTGGCGCGGCAAGGACAAGCCGACCAACGTGCTCTCCTTCCCCGCCGCCGCGCCCGGCGATCTGGCGCGCGCGCCCGTGCTGGGCGACGTGGCCGTCGCACTCGAGACGTTGATGCGCGAGGCGGAGGAGGAGGGCAAGCCCGCCTCCGGGCACCTCGCTCACCTCGTCGTGCACGGGGTGCTGCATCTGCTGGGGCACGATCACGAGACCCCGGCCGACGCCGAGGCCATGGAGGCGCTGGAGGTGACGATTCTCGCCGGGCTGGGTATCCCCGACCCCTATGCCGGCACCGAGCTTGACGCCGGCGAAGCAGGCGGCAGGATGTCGGGCCGACCATGAGCGACGATTCTTCCAGTAGCGCGCCGGCTTCCGGCGCGGGCCAGGACCGCGGGCGCGACAGCAGCAACGACAGCCTTTTCGACCGGCTGCTGGGGCTGCTCGGCATCAAGCCCGCCTCGATCCGCGAGGATCTCAACGACGCGCTCGCCGGGGCCGAGGACGCCGAGTTCTCCCCCCAGGAGCGCGCCATGCTGCGCAACGTCCTGGCGCTGCGCACGCGCAGGGTGGACGACGTCATGGTGCCCCGGGCCGACATCCTCGCCGCCCCGCTCGACGCCACCCTGGGCGACCTGCTGCGCCTGTTCCGCACGGCGGGTCATTCGCGGCTGCCGGTCTATGCCGACACGCTCGACGACCCACGCGGCATGGTGCACATCCGCGACTTCCTCGACTACATCGCCGCCAAGGCCGAGACGGCCCGCGTGCCGCGGCGGCGCAGGACGGCGCTAGACGTGCCGGATCTCGGCCGCGTCGACCTGTCGGCCCCCCTCTCGGCCGCCAAGATCCTGCGGCCCGTCCTGTTCGTGCCGCCATCCATGCCGGCTCTCGACCTGCTGGTGAAGATGCAGACGCTGCGCACCCACATGGCGCTGGTCATCGACGAGTATGGCGGCACCGACGGCCTCGTCTCCATCGAGGATCTCGTGGAGATCGTTGTCGGCGACATCGAGGACGAGCACGACGAGGCCGAGACGCCGGACATCACCCGCACCGCCGACGGCTCCTTCCTCGCCGATGCACGCGCCAGCCTGGAAGATGCATCCCAGGAACTGGGCGTCGATCTGCTGGCCAGCGATCTCGCCGACGACGTCGACACGCTGGGCGGGCTCATCGCCACGCTGGCCGGCCGCGTTCCGGCCCGTGGCGAGGTGATATCCCATCCGCTCGGGCTGGAGTTCGAGGTACTCGACGCCGATCCACGCCGCATCAAGCGGGTCCGCATCCATCCTCCGCGGCTCGAGGCCACGGAGGAGCCGAGGAAGGCCCTGCCTCCGCCCCCGCCGGCCCTTCCCGCGCCCGCCGAGGACGGCGGGAACGGCCGCTCCGGCCAATGACAGCGCTGAAGCGCATCGCTCACGGCGTCATCCTGTCGTGGGGCTTCGGCCGTTTCGCGATTGCCATCCTGGCGGGTGCCGCGGGCGCGCTCGCCATGCCGCCCTTCGGCTTCCTCCCCGCGCTCGTCATTTCCCTGACTGTGGCCGTGTGGCTGCTGGACGGCGCGGCATCGGGCGTCGGCCGGTTCTCCCGCCGCACCTTGTGGAGCGCCGCGTGGACCGGCTGGGCCTTCGGCTTCGGCTACTTTTTGGCCGGGCTCTGGTGGCTGGGCGCCGCATTCCTCGTCGAGCCCGACCAGTTCGCGCTCCTGCTGCCGCTGGGCGTGCTCGGGCTGCCGATGGGGCTCGGCGTGTTCCCGGCGCTGGGCTTCGTGCTGGCCCGAATCCTCTGGTCCCCCGGCCCCGCCCGCATCCTGGCGCTCGCCGCTGGACTGACCTTCTCCGAATGGCTGCGGGGCACGGTGTTCACGGGCTTCCCCTGGAATGCCTACGGCATGGCGCTGGGCGACCACTTCCTGCTCTCGCAGGCCGCCTCGGTGATGGGCCTCTACGGGCTCACGCTGCTGGCCGTGGCGATCTCAGCTGCTCCCGCGACCATCGCTACGGCGGTCAACACGCGCGGGCGGTGGCTGGCGCCGGGGCTGGCTGCCGCGATGCTCGTGGCGCTGGCTGCCTTCGGCTGGATCCGCGTGCCGTCGGCACCCATGCCCACCGTGGCCGGCGTGCAGCTGCGCATCATGCAGCCCAACCTGCAGCAAGACGAAAAATTCCGGCCCGACAACTGGCACAGCGTGATGGCGCGCTATCTGTCGCTCAGCGACCGCGCGACGTCGCCGGAGCGGCCGGGGATGGCGGGTGTCACGCACCTGGTCTGGCCCGAGTCGGCCTTCCCGTTCCTCGTCGCCCGTGATCCACAGGCCCTGGCCCAGATTGGCGCGCTGCTGCCCAAGGGCTCGATTCTGCTGGCCGGCGCCGTGCGAGCCCAGGAACCGCTCCCGGGGGAGGAGGAGACGCATTACTTCAATTCGATCCACGTGATCGGCGACGACGGCACCATCCTGGCGAGCGCCGACAAGGTGCATCTCGTCCCCTTCGGGGAATACCTTCCCCTCGCGGGGCTGCTGACGCGGCTTGGCCTGCGGCAGTTCGTTCACGTCCCCGGCGGCTTCGAGGCCGGGAGCCGCCACGTCGCGCTCGCCGTCCCCGGCCTGCCGCTCGTGGCGCCCCTGATCTGCTACGAGGCGATATTCCCGGAGGAGGCCGTTCCGCCCGGCACGCGCCCGGGCCTGCTGCTGAACCTGACGAATGACGGCTGGTTCGGGATCACCCCCGGCCCCTACCAGCACCTCGCGCAGGCCCGCCTGAGGGCCGTCGAACAGGGCCTGCCGCTCGTGCGCGCGGCCAACACCGGGATCTCCGCCGTGGCCGATCCCTACGGCCGAATCGTCGCGAGCCTGCCGCTCGGAGTGGACGGCGTCCTGGATTCAAAACTGCCGGAAGCCATAGAACCTACGCTCTTCTCGCGCATGGGCTCATGGATACCCGCGATTTTGTTGATGCTTGCCTCTCTTTTTGCCGCAATTGCTGCATTCCGCATTTGACAAGTTACTGAGATTTGCGGATAGCTTACCGCAACCGGGGGTTTTCCTCGGGGGTGCAGCCGCTGTTTTTGCGGGCACCGGCGTCATCGTTTTCCCATTTTGCCGCCTGCGTGCGGCGCAGCTATTGTGGAGCACGTCTGATGTTGAAGAAGGCCCCCAATCCCATCGACAAGCATGTCGGAAGCCGGGTGCGGATGCGTCGTGTCCTGATCGGTATGAGCCAGGAAAAACTCGGCGAAGCTCTTGGCCTCACCTTCCAGCAGGTCCAGAAGTACGAGAAGGGGACCAACAGGATCGGCGCGAGCCGCCTGCAGCAGATCTCCCGCATTCTCGGAATGCCGGTGGAGTTCTTCTTCGAGGGCTCGCCCGCCACCGAGAACCCGGCGCAGCCTACCGGAGGCTTCAGCGAGGCGGGTGACACAACTTATGTCGCCGACTTCCTCGCCACCAACGAGGGAATCCAGCTCAACCGGGCGTTCCTGAAAATTCGCGACCCCAAGCTGCGTCGGCGCGTGGTGGATCTCGTCCACGCCATTGCTGGCGAGGACGAACACGCCGAGCCGGAGTCGGCAGCGGCCTGAGGCACTTACCGCCCTGGCCCGCGCGCGGCGGCGCGGGTCACGTGCGGTTGGCCGGAAGGGCCCGCGTGGACAGCTGCTTGTGCAGGTGCACCATCAGCGCCGTGCCGAACAGCGGCGTCAGCAGGTTCAGGACGGGAACGACGACGAAGGCCGCGATCAGCGCCCCCGCGGCCAGAACCGTGCCGGGATGGCGGCGGCGGAGTTCTGCCACCTCCGGCAGGGACCGGAAACGGCCGGCAGCGAGCGCGAAGTATTCGCGCCCGAGCAGGTAGGCGTTGGCGATGAAGAACGCCACGAGGTTGACGCCGGGGATGAACACGAAGAGCAGCGCGATGAGGTTCACGCCCAGCATGGTCAGCGCAAACTTCACCGCCTCGACAAGCGCCGTGCTGGTGGGCAGTGCCCGCCCCGGCGCGTCGGTGGGGTAGTCGTTGCGCTCCACCTTCTCGGCGACATCGTCGAGGAAGAAGCTCGCCACCAGCATCGAGACGGCGGGGATGAGATAGCCGAGGCCGACCACAAGGCCGATGCCGGCAAGCAGCACCGCATAGGTCTCGATGACGGGGTGGCTCTCGACAGCGGAGACACCCGAGAGCCACCAGGCAAAGAAGCGGGTGATGGCCAGCCACACCAAGCCGAGAAGCACGATGGTGAGCGCCAGCGACTTCCAGAGCACGGCGCGGAAGGGCGGCGAGAAAATCTGGTTCAGCGCGCGCCAGGCGCAGGAGACGAGCATCGCGTCGAGTTCCTTGGGGCGGCGGGGTCAGAAACCGAGGCCGCCCTGCTCGGGATCTGCGAGAACATGCAGGCGGCTCGCCGCTGCCTGGGCGAAACGCAGCAGCACGGCTTTGCGGCGCGCCGCGGCGAGGCGGTGCTCGGGCGCATCGCGCATGAGCGCAGCACCATAGGCGTCGGCAACGATCAGGCCGGCATCGGGAGGCATGATCTCCTGGGGGACATGGTCGGGGATGGCGAAGAACAGCCGGTCACAGAAGTCCCGGTAATCCGGCCACTTCGTGTCGGCCCTGAGGTCGGCCACGCTCGACTTGATCTCGACGATCCACAGCGTCCCGTCCGGACCGAGCGCGACGAGGTCCGCGCGACGGCCGGAGGCCAGCGTCAGCTCGGTGACGCTGGCGTATCCGAAGCCGGCGAGCAGGCGGCGCGTGCCCCGTGCCACCGCGAGCGCGGTGGGCGACTGCCGGCCGTCGGCCGGCAGGGAAAGGGCCGCCTGCATGGCCGGGTTGCCCATGGCGGGCTCAGCGTCCCGCGATTACGACGATCTCGACCGTGTATTCGGGGGCGGCGAGCTGCGCCTCCACGGTCGCGCGCGCCGGTGTGTTGCCGGGCGACACCCAGCCGTCCCACACCGCGTTCATCTCGCCGAACGTCTTGATGTCGGAGAGATAGATCGTCGCGGAGAGAATTTTGGTCTTGTCGCTGCCGCACTGCGCCAGCACGGCCTCGATCTGGCCGAGGACGTCGCGGGTCTGCTCCGTGACGCTCCGGCCCTTGGCGGCGTCGCTCGCCACCTTGCCGGCGACGTAGACGGTGTCGCCGTGGATGACCGCGCTCGACATGCGCGGGCCGGGGTCGATGCGTTGAATGGACATCAATCTTCCTCGGGTAGGAATGGCCTATTGGACCGGGTCCGGCCCTTTTTGGGACGGCCCCCGGGCCGCATAGCACATTTCAGAACGTCGTTTCATTGCCGGAGATTTTTTCATGCCCAAGGTTGGATCTTGCGTCCTGGAGTTTCCAGACGGGAAGACGGGCCGCGCGAAGATAGAGGCGCGCTACGAGCTTTCCTACTCCCCCGACGTCGCCGACAGGACCGTGCGCGGCGTGCTGGCCATGTCCCTTCCCGACGGGATCAGGGCCCAGCTCGCGGGGCGGGGCGAAGTGGTGTTCTCGCCGGCCGCGCGCGCGAACGTGACCTTCGTCTGCTACAGCAAGGGCTTCCTGGAGTTCGTCAGCGACGGACCCTTTCCAAAGCTGTAGCCGCTCAGCCCGGCTCCACCGCCCAGCATGCGACGCGGCGGCCGTTCTTATCCTCGAGAGGGGGGTTCTGCACGCGACAGCGATCGAATGCGAGGGGACAGCGCGGGTTGAACGGGCATCCCGGCGGCGGGTCGAAGGGCGAGGGCAACTCGCCCTTGAGCACGATCCGCTCCTTCTTCGCGCCCGGGTCGGCGACCGGCGTCGCCGACAGGAGCGCGCGCGTATAGGGGTGCTGCGGGGCGGCGAAAATCGCCTCGCGGCTGCCCACCTCCACGGCGTGCCCGAGATAGATAACCATCACCTCGTCGGCGATGTGCCGGACGACCGAGAGGTCGTGCGAGATGAAGAGATAGGCGAGGCCGAACTCCTCCTGCAGCTCGGCCAGCAGGTTCAGCACCTGCGCCCGGATCGAGACGTCGAGGGCGGAGACCGGCTCGTCGAGGACGAGGATCTTCGGCCGCAGCATCAGCGCGCGGGCGACTGCGATTCGCTGGCGCTGTCCGCCGGAGAACATGTGGGGGTAGCGGGTGGCGTATTCGGGCCTCAGTCCGACGCGCGCCATCATGGCGGCCGCGGCGTCCCGCCGCTCGGCGGCGCTCATCGACGTGTTGACGAGAAGCGGCTCCTCCAGCGCCGCGCCGATGGTCTGGCGCGGGTTGAGGGACCCATAGGGGTTCTGGAAGACGATCTGGACCTCGCGGCGCAAGCGCCGCCTGTCCTCGGACGAGGCCCCGACGAGATCGACGCCGTCGATGCGCAGCGTGCCGGCCGTCGGCTCCTCGATCATGGTGACGAGGCGCGCCAGGGTCGACTTGCCCGACCCCGATTCGCCGACGACGGCCAGGGTCTGCCCGGCCTTCAGGTCGAAGGAGACGCCGGCCAGCGCCTTCACGGTCGCGGCCGGCGAGAACATGCCGCGGCGGGCGGAGTAGTCGCGCGAGAGGCCGCGTCCCTCCAGGACGACGGCGCCGGAGGCGGGACGCACGCTCATGCCGCGCGCTCCCGATGCGTCGGCTGGCCCGCCACCAGCGGGTAGTGACACAGAGCCCGCCCGAGCTCCGGCGGCGCGGGGCGGGGCGGAACGGTGCGGCAGCGCTCGTCGGCGAAGGCGCAGCGCGGCGAGAAGAGGCAGCCCGTCGGCCGGTCGAACTGGCCCGGCACGACGCCCGGGATGGAGGGCAGGACGCGGCCGGTGGCGCGCTCCGGCAGGGCGGCGAGCATGGCCGACGTGTAGGGATGGTGAGGGTCCGAGAACAGCGCGGAGGTTACCGCCTGCTCCACCTGCTGACCTGCATACTGGACCACGACCCGCTGAGCCGTCTCCGCGACGACGCCCATGTCGTGGGTGATCAGCACGAGGCCCATGCCGGTCTCCTGCCGCAGCCGCAGCAGGAGGTCGAGGATTTGCGCCTGGATGGTGACGTCGAGCGCCGTCGTCGGTTCGTCGGCGATGAGCAGCTTCGGGCGGCAGGCGATGGCCATGGCGATCATCACGCGCTGGCTCATGCCGCCGGAAAGTTGGTGGGGGAAGGCCGAGAGCCGCCGCCCGGGGTCGGTGATGCCGACCTCCTCCAGCAGCTCGACCGCACGCTTCTTCCGCGCCGCCCTGTCCAGCCCGAGATGCCGCTTCAGCGTCTCGCCGAGCTGGAAGCCGACCGTGAAGCACGGGTTCAGAGAGGTCATCGGCTCCTGGAAAATCATGGCGAGGTCGCGCCCGACGATCCGGCGCCGCGCCCGGCGGTCCATGGTCAGGAGGTCCTGCCCGTCGAAGCTCATCACGTCGGCGGTGACCTTCGCCGTCCAGGGCAGGAGGCTCATCACCGCCAGCATGGCGACGGACTTCCCGGAGCCGGATTCGCCGACGATGGCGGCCACCTGGTCCTGCTCCATCGTGAGGTCGACGCCGTCTACGGCCTTGAACAGCCCCGCGCGCGTGGCGAAGGAGACGGAGAGGTTGCGGATGTCGAGCAGCGCCAACGGCTCAGCTCCGTTTCAGCTTCGGGTCGAGAGCGTCGCGCAGCCCGTCGCCCATGAGGTTGATCGACACCACCGTGACCAGGATGGCGAGGCCGGGGAGCGTCACGATCCACGGGTTGGAGCGGATGAATTCGCGGCTGTCGGCCAGCATCGAGCCCCATTCGGGCGTGGGCGGCTGTGCACCGAGCCCGAGAAAGCCCAGCGCAGCCGCCTCGAGGATGGCGTTGGAAACGCCGAGCGCCGCCTGGACGATCAAGGGTGCGAGGCAGTTGGGGAGCACCGTCACGAACATCAGCCTCAACCGCCCGACACCCGCGACCTTCGCCGCGGTCACGTACTCCCTCCCGAGTTCGCCCAGCGCCGAGGCGCGCACGAGGCGGACGTAATTGGGCAGGTAGACGACCGACACCGCCACGATGGTGTTGGCGAGGCTGGGACCGAGGACGGCGACGACGAGGATGGCGAGCACGAGGCTGGGGATGGACAGGACGAGGTCCATGACCCGCATGATGACGATGTCGACGATGCCGCCGAAGAACGCCGCGACGAGGCCGAGCGAGACGCCGACCACCACCGACACCGTCATGACGGACAGGCCGATGAAGAGCGAAATGCGCGCGCCGTAGATAAGGCGGGACAGCATGTCGCGGCCCAGCGCATCCGTGCCGAGGACGAAGCGCCAGTTGCCGCCCTCCTCCCAGGCCGGCGGGAGCTTCGAAAAGTCGCGGAACTGCTCGATGGGTGAATAGGGCGCGACCCAGTGGGCGAAGATGGCGACGAGCCCGATCAGCACCAGCACGGCGAGGCCGATGACGGCGCCTTTGTTCTCCGAGAACGATGCCCAGAACGAGGCGATGGGCCCCGGCGGCGACGGGACGTGCTCGACCGGAACGGCGGCGGGAGGCGCGGCATCGGCGATGTCAGCGGCCATGGCGGATCCGCGGGTTGATGGCCCCGTAGAGCAGGTCCACGATGAGGTTCACCAGGATGACCATGGCGGAGATCAGCAGGATGCCGCCCTGGAGGGCGGGGTAGTCGCGGCGGGCGATGCTCTCGATCAGCCACTTGCCGACGCCCGGCCAGGAAAAGATCGTCTCGGTCAGCACCGCGCCGGCCAGAAGGGTGCCGACCTGCAGGCCGACGATGGTGACGACGGGGATGAGCGCGTTCCTCAGCGCATGAACGCCAACGACCCTGCGCTCCGGCATCCCCTTGGCACGCGCGGTGCGTACATAATCCTCGCCGAGGACTTCCAGCATGGACGAGCGCGTCATGCGCGCCACGACCGCGAGCGGGATCGTGCCGAGGACGATGGTGGGCAGGATGAGGTGGTGCACCGCCGACCAAAACGCACCCTCCTGGTCGGAGAGCAGCGAGTCGATCAGCATGAACCCGGTCACGGGCTCGAAATAGTACTGGATGAGGTCGATGCGGCCGGAAACAGGGGTCAGCCCCCAGCGCTCCGAGACCAGCATGATCAGCAGCAGGCCCCACCAGAAGATCGGCATGGAGAAGCCGGTGACGGCCACCGCCATCAGGCCCTGGTCGAACCAGCTGCCGCGCTTCACCGCTGCGATCACGCCGGCGGGAACACCCAGCAGCACGGCGAAGAGCATGGCGCAGATGGAGAGCTCGAGCGTCGCGGGGAACAGCGTCGTGAACTCGGTGAGGATCTTCTCGTTCGTCACCAGCGACACGCCGAGATTGCCGTGCAGCACCTGCCAGACATAGTCGAAGAACTGCTTCCACACCGGCTGGTCGAGGCCGAGCTCATGGCGGAAATAGGCGAGACGCTCGGGCGAGATGCCGCGCTCGCCGGTGCGCACTTCGACGGGGTCGCCGGGAACGAGCCGGATGGCGACGAACGTCACGAACATCAGCGCAAAGAACGTCGGGACCGTGAGCAGCACGCGCCGCAGCAGGAACTTCAGCATCAGGTTCATTACCCTGAGGCAGTCGGCGAGGGGAAGAGGCTCCTTGCCGCGTACCGTCGCGAACGCTGCGGGCAGTGACCTACAACATGGAGGGGAGCACCCGGTCCGGCGGGCGGTGGCCGTCCATGAAGGTCTTGATGTTGACGATCACCTTCTCGCCCATGTCGACGCGGCCCTCGATCGTGGCCGATCCCATGTGCGGGAGCACCACGACCCGGTTCTGCCGCGCCAGCTTGAGCAGGCGCGGCGGAATGGCGGGTTCGTGCTCGAAGACGTCGAGCCCTGCCCCGGCGATCTCGCCGGCTTCGAGCATGCGCGTGAGGGCGTTCTCGTCGATGATCTCGCCGCGCGCCGTGTTCACGACGATCGCCTCGCGCTTCAGGAGCTTGAGCCGGCGGGCCGAGAGAAGGTGGTAGGTGGCGGGCGTGTGCGGGCAGTTGACGGAAACGATGTCCATGCGCGCCAGCATCTGGTCGAGGCTGTCCCAGTAGGTCGCCTCGAGCGCCTCCTCGATCGGCCCGGCGACGCGGCGGCGGTTGTGGTAGTGGACCTGCAGGCCGAAGGCCTTGGCGCGGCGTGCCAGCGCCTGGCCGATGCGGCCCATGCCGACGATGCCGAGCCGCTTTCCGGTGATCCGGTGCCCCAGCATCCAGGTCGGCGACCAGCCGTTCCACGCCTCGTCCGGGATGACACGGGCGCCCTCGGTGACGCGGCGTGCCACGGCGAGGATCAGCGCCATCGTCATGTCGGCCGTATCCTCGGTGAGGACGCCCGGCGTGTTGGTGACGGTGATGCCGCGCGACAGGGCGGTCTGCACGTCGATGTTGTCGACGCCGTTGCCGAAATTGGCGATGAGCCGCAGCCGGTCGCCAGCCTGGGCGAGCAGCGCGGCGTCGATCTCGTCGGTGACCGTCGGCACCAGCACGTCGGCCGTCTGCATGGCCTCGACGAGGGCCGAGGTGGTCATGGGTACGTCGTCGACGTTGAGCCTGGCGTCGAAGAGCTCGCGCATGCGGGTCTCGACCACGTCCGGCAGCTTGCGGGTGACGACGACCAGCGGCTTCTTCTTCGACATGCCCCGCCCCAGCTTGGCCCCGCCGCCCGATCCCGGCCGGGATCGGACCGTCTCAAGGCTTCGTTAACCGTGTCCGATCCAGAACGGAGGCGTCGCTGCCTAGCATGCGGGCCGGTCGGACCCCTCGACCTCTCTAGCGAGCGGAAGGGGGAAACACAACGCCCCGGAGCCCCGCACTTTTGAACGAGACCAGGGGTGTCGAGCCGATGCCGGCCACCACGCGCGCCGTCCTGAGAACCATCGCCAGCCTCGCCGTCCTCGCCACGCTGGTCGCGGGCGTGCCCGGCTCGGCCTTCGCGGTCGATGGTACCACCATCGGGACCGAATCGAACCTGCCGATCCCGCGCTTCGTCAGCCTGAAGTCGGACAGGGTGAACCTGCGGGAAGGCCCCAGCAAGGACCACCGGACGACGTGGGTGTTTCAGCGGGCGGGACTGCCTGTCGAGATCACCGCGGAGTTCGAGACGTGGCGTCGCATCCGGGACAGCGAGGGCGCGGAGGGCTGGGTGCTACACAGCCTGCTCTCCGGCCGGCGCACGGCGCTCGTCGCACCCTGGTCCAAGGCAGGGCCGCTGCCCCTGTACGACAAGCCCAACCTGCAGTCGGGCGTGAGCGCCCAGCTGCAGCCGGGCGTACTGGGCTCCGTCCGCAACTGCCAGGGCGGCTGGTGCCGCATCATCGGCCAGGGCTTCGACGGCTGGATGGCGCAAAGCAATCTGTGGGGCGTCTATCCCGACGAGAAGATCGATTGATCGGCCGCACCCGCGCTTGCGCCGGCTCTGCCGATCCCTATAGGTAGCCGCGATTTGCGGGCCGGCCACCGGTTCGCAGCGGAGACGGATCCCATGGCCGACAAGCGCGTCAAGAAGGTCGTGCTCGCCTATTCCGGCGGGCTCGACACGTCGATCATCCTGAAGTGGCTGCAGACCACCTATGGCTGCGAGGTCGTGACCTTCACGGCCGATCTCGGCCAGGGTGAAGAGCTCGGCCCGGCGCGCGACAAGGCCCTGCTGCTCGGCATCAAGCCGGAGAACATCTTCATCGAGGATCTGCGCGAGGAGTTCGTGCGGGACTACGTCTTCCCGATGTTCCGCGCCAACGCGCAGTATGAGGGCCTGTACCTCCTTGGCACCTCGATCGCGCGCCCGCTGATCGCCAAGAAGCAGATCGAGATCGCGGAGAAGGTCGGCGCCGACGCCGTTTCCCATGGCGCCACCGGCAAGGGGAACGACCAGGTCCGCTTCGAACTCTCCTATTACGCCCTGAAGCCCGACATCACGATCATCGCCCCCTGGCGTGAATGGGACCTGCGGTCGCGCGAGCAGCTGATCGCCTTCGCCGAGCAGAACCAGATCCCGATCGCCAAGGACAAGCGCGGGGAAGCGCCGTTCTCCGTCGACGCCAACCTCCTTCACGCCTCCTCCGAGGGCAAGGTGCTGGAGGATCCGGGCCAGGAGGTGCCGGACTACGTCTATTCGCGCACCATCGATCCCGAGAGCGCGCCGGACAAGCCGACCGTCATCACCGTCGATTTCGAGAAGGGCGATCCCGTCGCCATCGATGGCCAGAAGCTCTCGCCGGCCACGCTCCTGGCCAGGCTGAACGAGCTTGGCCGCGCCAACGGCATCGGACGGCTGGACCTCGTCGAGAACCGCTTCGTCGGCATGAAGAGCCGCGGCATGTACGAGACGCCCGGCGGCACGATCCTGCTGCAGGCACACCGCGGCATCGAGTCCATCACGCTCGACCGCGGCGCCGCGCATCTGAAGGACGAGCTCATGCCCAAATATGCCGAGCTCATCTACAACGGCTTCTGGTTCTCGCCCGAGCGCGAGATGCTGCAGGCCCTGATCGACAAGAGCCAGGAAGCGGTCACCGGATCGGTCACACTCAAGCTCTACAAGGGCTCGGCGTGGGTGATCGGGCGCGAAAGCCCGTATTCACTCTATGATCAGGATCTCGTGACGTTCGAAGAGGGCGCGGTCGCGTACGACCATCGCGATGCTGCGGGATTTATTCGCCTCAACGCGCTCAGGTTGCGTACTTTGGGTGCCCGAAAGCGCCGCGTCGGGCTCTAGGGTGCGCCGGCCCTTTCGGCCCTGCGACCGCTAACCTTTGCCGGCCCGGCAATTCGGGCCGGCGTGTTATAATAGATAGTTGCTTATCACCTGCTGCTCGCAGGACGGTCTGGTAGACTCAGGTCCTCATCTCACTATTGCAACCGAAACACGCATCGGCGTTGCATCTGTCATTGCCCTGATTTTCCGGCGCGGTGAGCCGGCTTGATCGAAAAACCTGTTGCCTGATCCCGGAAGTGTACGGTTTCCCGCCTAGGCAGCGGTCCACGGACCATTAACGTGCGGCTTCTGGAAAACAGGACAACCGTCAATCCTTTCCGTCACAATTTATGATAACCTCATTGGGCCGCACACTCACGATGTCCTTCGAACAGTCGGCGGTCCGCAATCTGCTGTTGTCCACTTTGCCGCCCGAGGCGTTCGAGGCGGTTGCACCGCACCTCGAACTGGTGGAACTGACGCTGCGCGAACAGCTGGCGCGGCCGGGACAGCCGTTTCCGTTCGTCTACTTCCCCGAGACGGCCGTCGTCTCCCTCGTCGCAAGTTCCGGCGAAGAAGAGGTCGAGGTCGGGATCATCGGGCGGGACGGGATCGCGATCCCGTCTGCGTCACACGGCTCTGACCAGTCGCCTTTCGAATGTTTCGTGCAGATGCCCGGCCCTGCCTGGCGCATCCCGACCGAACAACTCCTCAGCCTTCGGGACGCGGTACCCGCGTTCGACAGGAACCTGGCGCGCGGAGCCGAGGCCTTCTCGATCCAGGTCGCCTTCACCGCGCTGGCCAATGCGCGATTCCCGCTCATCGCCCGTCTGGCCCGCTGGATCCTGATGTGCCACGACCGGGTCGAGAGCGACCAGCTCGATCTCACCCATGCATTCCTCTCGCTGATGCTGGGCGTGAGGCGGGCTGGCGTGACCACAGACATGCATGTGCTGGAAGGGGCGCGGGCGATCGTCAACCGGCGCGGGCGCATCATCGTCCGGGACCGGACGACGCTGGAGCGCTTCGCCGGAGCCTGCTACGGCACGCCCGAGGCCGAGTTCGAGCGGCTGATCGGCCAGCCCATTCGCCGGCGACCGGCATAGCGCGGCAGCATTGTCGGCGCAGACAGGCGCGCGTTCTGCCTTGCCGAATGCGGCGAGCGGACGCATCCTCCCCTCCCAAGGGAGCGCGATGGAGCCGGTCATGGAACATCCCGACTATGGCGAGTGGCAGGACATGGACCTCGCCCCGCGCGACGGGACGCGCGTCCTCGTCATGATCCGCGAGAGCGAGCAGGGCCCGGCCGAGGTGGACGTCGCCCGCTGGGGCCGTTCGCGCGCCGGCGAGAGCTGGATCGCCTCCGATTCGGACCATGACTGCGCCGTCGTCTATACAGACGCCGACCTGGCCTACTGGATGCCGCTGCCATCCCCCTTGCCGAAGCTTCGCTCCGGTTCCGCGGCGCGGTCGGCCGCCCCCAGGGTGGGGAAGGACGAAACGTACGGCTCAGGTATCTGAAGGCTCATACCTGACCCCGGAAGGCTTTCACGCAAGTTCGTGCCCGATGTGGCGGGCGGGCTGGCGCCACGCGCTGTCGACGGGCATTGACGCGGCCCGTCCCCGGGTTTCATGATTTAACTGATCGGTTAAGCTTTAGCTGGCGGCTTTTCGTCTGCCCGCCCAGGGCCGCCACCGCGGCCTGATCCCCCGGAACGGACCATGCGACAGAAGCTCTTCAAGGACGCCGTGATCCTCGGCCTGCTGACGGCCATCGGCCCTTTCGCGATCGACATGTACCTGCCGGCGATGCCGGAGATCGGGCGCAGCCTGGCGGCGACGCCCGAGCAGGTTGTGATGAGCCTCACCGTGTTCTTCATCCCGTTTGCGCTACTCCAGATCGTCTATGGCCCGGTTTCGGACGCCTTCGGGCGAAGGGCGCCGCTCGCCTTCGGCATCGGCCTGTTCGCGATCGCCAGCGTGGGGTGTGCGCTCGCGACGGACATCGGCACGCTGCTGGCGTTCCGGGCGCTGCAGGGTGCGGGGGCCGCTGCGCCCATCGTCATCCCGATGGCCATCGTGCGCGACATGCATACCGGTGTGGAGGCGGCCCGGCTGTCGTCCCTGCTGATGCTCGTGTTCGGCACCTCGCCGATCCTGGCGCCCCTGGCGGGAAGCCTCGCCATCTCCTTCGCGTCCTGGCGGGTCGTGTTCTGGGCGGTCACCGTGGCCGCCATCCTCGGGCTCGTTCTCCTCGCGACAATGCTCGCCGAGACCCGTCCGAAGGAGGCGCGCCACAACAGCGGCGTGTCCGGCACGTTGGCCGCCTTCCGGCTGCTGCTGGCTGACCGGCATTTCATGGCGATGACGATGGTGGGCGGCATCGCCATGGCGAGCTTCTTCGTCTACCTCGCCAACTCGTCCTTCATCCTGATCGACCATTACGGCCTGTCGCCGGCCGGCTACAGCCTGGCCTTCTCCTCGAACGCGTTCGCCTTCTTCGCTGCGGCGCAACTGAACGGGTGGCTGGGAGGCCGGTTCGGCCTGCACCGCATCGTGCGGCCGGCCGTCTACGGCTATGCCATGGCCATGTTCCTGGCGTTCGGGCTCACCCTGGCCGGCGTCGAGAACCTCGTGGTGATCGGCGTAGTCCTGGCGCTCGGCTACGGGTTCCTCGGTATCGTCCTGCCGGTGACGACCGTCCTGGCGCTGGAGGAGCACGGCAGCATCGCGGGAGCGGCCTCCTCGCTGCTGGGAACGCTGAGGCTGCTGCTGGGCGCGGTGATCATCGCCGTCAGCAGCCGCTTTTCCGACGGCACCCTGCTGCCCATGGCCGCCGGGATCGCCGCCTGCGCCGCGGTGACGCTGGCTCTCGCGCTGGCGATGGCGAGGTCCGCGGCGCGTACCGCGCAGGCGTGAGCGCTAGGCCGCCACGGCCTGCGGGCGGAAGCGGTACCAGGCGAGCGCGGCGAGGCCGACGAGCACGGGCGGAAACACGATCGCGTTGACCGCGCCCCACCCCGATGCCGCCAGGACATGGCCGGAGGAAAACGACCCCACCGCCATCGTGCCGAAGACGAGGAAGTCGTTGAAGGCCTGCACCTTGTTGCGTTCCTCCGGCGCGCACGCCCCCGCAACCATGGCGGTCGCGCCGACGAAACCGAAGTTCCAGCCGATGCCGAGCAGGATCATCCCCGTCCAGAAATGGGCGACGCTGACCCCCGCGAGGTCGACCACGCCGGTCGCGGCCAGCAGGACCAGGCCCAGCGCGACGATGCGCGATGCTCCGAAGCGGGAGATCAGCGTTCCCGTGAAGAAGCTCGGCGCATACATGGCCAGCACGTGCCACTGGATGGCGAGGTTGGAGGCGCTGATCGGGTGCCCGCACATCTTCATGGCGAGCGGGGCCGAGGTCATCACGAGGTTCATCAGGCCGTAGCTCGCCACGCCGCAGATGACGGCCGTGATGAAGAGCGGCTGGCGCGCGATGACCCGCAGCGGCCGGCCGGAGGCCTGCGGGCCACGCGGCGGCAGCGGGATCCTGACGAAAGCGAGCGTCGCCATGGCGAGGAGGGAGACCGCCGCCTGCGCCAGGTAGGTCACCGAGAACAGGTATGGCGCGTGGAGGTCCATCGTGAGCTGGACCAGCTGGGGCCCGAGCACGGCAGCGGCGATGCCGCCGGCCAGCACCCAGGAGATCACCTTGGGACGCAAGGCAGCGCTCGCCGTATCGGCCGCCGCGAACCGGAACGACTGCGCCACGGCGCCGTAGATGCCGCCGAGGAACGTCGCGACGCAGAGCAGCGGAAACGAGGAGGCCATCACCGCGCAGTAGGCCACCAGCCCCGCCGCGACGCCGAAGAGCGAGCCGGCGAGGAACGCAGCGCGCCGCCCGAACCGGCGGGCCGCCATCCCCGTGGGCAGGGTCGCTACCGCCATGCCGACCACGAAGACGGAGATGGGAAGGGTCGCAAAGGCGGGATCGGACGCCAGCGTCGCGCCGAGAATCGCCGCCGTGGCGAAGATCACCGTCGAGTTCGCTCCTGCCAGCGCGGTCGCGGCGGCAAGAATGAGGGCATTGCGCCGGGCGAGCCGGTCGTCGGGGGCATGGTGCACAGGAGTGGCCTGTCCGTGTTTCTCGTGGAAGCCCGTCTGGACGGTTCTGGTCTACGCCGCCATGCGCTGGCGCACGTGCTAGGCAGGCTTGGCGCGCAGTCCAAGCGCCGAGAAGAGGTCTTTCACCTCCTGCGCGGCCTTGGCGTCGGCCGGCCGCAATTCGACGACACTGAGGCCGGACGTCCCGGCCCGCGCATAGCTCTTGCGATTGCCGAGCGACACCGGGAGCAGTTGGATGACCTCCTGCGTCCGGATGATCTCGGCTGCCGCCGCATTTTCTCCACCGGCCGAATCGGCGCGGTTGAGCACGGCGAAGGCCTTCAGCTCGGGGTTGGTGACACGGGCTTCGTCGATCAGGGCGGCGATCTTGTCGACCGTCCACACGTCGAAGGAGCGTGGAGCCAGGGGGACGAGGAACTGGTCGGCGACGGCGAGGGCTCCACGCTGGCTGGCGGTGTCGCCGGCACCGACATCGATGACGACATGGTCGTATTTCGGCGCGAGACGCCTCGTCTCGGTGACGAGGGCGCGTCCCTTCAGGGCGATGCAGGTGAAACCCGCGCCCTCCGGCCTGCCCTGGTTGCGCATGGCCGTGAAGTCCGTCGCCGTTCCCTGCTCGTCCGCGTCGACCAGCAGCACGTCGTGGGCGGAGGTGGCGAGGAGAACGGCGAGATTGGTGGCCACGGTCGACTTGCCGGTGCCGCCCTTGGTCCCGCCCACGGCGATGATCACGTCCGCGCCCCCGCTGCTCCGAATGCGGGTATCAACGGGTCCGCGCGCGTCCGCGTCAAGGCCTACGAATGTCCCTCGACGCCGGCCGCCCCTCGACGCGGGCCTCTGCCTGCCTCACCATCGCCATGGGGAAGGTGTGGTGGACCGCTGAGGCCACCGCCCTGCTGGGGAGGTATGGAGCTTGGCCTGGACAGCGCTTCTGGCCCATCTCGCCACGGTGGCGGGCGTGGTGCTGGTGCTTTTCGTCGTCGGCGACATGCTGCGCAGGCGCCGCGCACCGACGAGCACCACGGCCTGGCTGCTGGCCGTGATCTTTATCCCGTGGGCGGCCGTGCCGGCCTACCTCATCTTCGGCACGCGAAAGCTGAAATCCGCCGAGGACCTGAAGACGCCGCTCGCCCTGCGCGAGGGTGGATCGCCGGCGGAGGCCGAGGCCGCGTCCCTGGACCGGCTGGTGCGCAGCTACGGCCTGCCGGCGGCACTGCCGGGCAACCGCCTGACGGTGTGCGCCGACGGGGTGGACATCTTCCGGCGAACGATGGACGTCATCGCGGCAGCCGAGACGCGGCTGCACGTGCAGACCTTCATCCTGCATTCCGATCCGACCGGGAAGGCCATCATCGAGGCGCTGGCCCGGCGCGCCGCGTCCGGCGTCGAAGTGCGGCTGCTGCTCGACGGGATAGGATCATTCCTCACCGGCAGCCGCACGCTGGCGCCGCTGGTAGAGGCCGGCGGAAGCGTCGGCTGGTTCCTCCCGGTGCGGCCGCGACGCCTGCTCCTCGGCAACCTGCGCAACCATCGAAAGGCCACCATCGCCGACGATCGCATGGTCGTGGCCGGCGGCGCCAACATGGCGCTGGAGTATATGGGCCCGCAGCCTCTCGCGTCGCGCTGGCGGGATCTCTCGTTTCTCCTGGAAGGACCGGCGGTGATGGCCTACGCGGACATGTTCCGCGCCGACTGGCGCTTCGCGACCGGCGAGGATCTGCCGCCGGGCGACATGCCCGCCGCCCAGAGCGATCCGGATTGCGTGTCTACGCAGGTGCTGCCGTCCGGGCCGGACGTGAAGGGCGACCCGCTCTACGCCACGCTGGTGGCGGCGGCGCTGGCGGCGAAGCGGCGCCTGTGGATCGTATCTCCCTACTTCATCCCGCCGGACGGGCTCTTCGAGGCCCTCAGCATCGCCGCCCACAAGGGCGTCGACGTGCGCATCATCGTGCCCGACACGTCCAACCACTTTCTCGCCGACCTCGCGCGGGCGCAGGGGCTGCGAGCGCTGGCGGCGGAAGGATGCAAGATCGTACGGTTCACCGGGGGGATGGTGCACGCCAAGATCGTCGTCGTGGACGACGAGGCCGCCATGGTCGGCTCGGTCAACATCGACCCGCGCAGCCTGTTCCTGAATTTCGAGGCGAACTGCGTGTTCTATGGTCCACAGGCGGTACGCCAGGTCACCGGCTGGATCGACGCGCTGCACGCTGACACGACCGTGGGCGCTCCCGCGGTATCGCGCGCACGCGACACGGTGGAGGGCGTGGCGCGAATGCTGACGCCGCTGCTGTGACGCCGCGAGCCTCTCAGTGCGAGAAGGCGAGCGTCCAGAGCGGCGAGTCCGAATAAAGGGTGAGGCCGGCCGCCGCGAGGGCGATGCCGTAGGGGATGCCGGTGCGCGGCTGGTGAAGATGCGAGAGCCATTGCACGCCGATGGCGATGCGCGGCAGCGGCCAGCTGCGGAACTGCAGGATGAGGAGCGTCAGCGCGCCGCCGAACAGCGAGGCGACGATGGCGTACTCCATCGCCTTGTCCCAGCCGAGCCACAGCGCCGTGGCCGCGGCGAGCTTGGCGTCGCCGCCCCCGATCCAGCCTGCCGCGAACATAGCGAAGGTGATGACGAGGACGAGCGCCCCGGTGCCGAGGTGCATGCCGATGTCCGGGACGGGCATGTGCAGCGCGAGCGCAGCGGCAAAGAAACCGGCGACAAGGATGAGCGACACCTTGTTGGAGATCGTCATGGAGACGAGGTCCGACGAGGCGGCATAGGCCATCAGGGCGGGAAAGAGCAGCAGGATGAAGATCTGTTCCAAGGTGCAGCTCCACCGGCGACGCGAGCAGGTCATCCTTGTCCACCGACGGTTGAGGACGGGTTAGCGCAACCCATTTCACCTCGAGCCGGCGGCGAAAACCCACCCCTGAAAAGCGAGAGCCCCGGCTGGCGGGCCGGGGCTCTGGATGCAGGCGCAGAAAGCGCCAGGTCATCAGTTCGCGGTGTTGACCGCGTTGGAGACCTTGTTGAACGTCTCGGAGAGGTTGCTCTTGAGCGAGCTGAGCGCGCCGATCAGGCCGACAGCGATGATGGCGGCGATCAGGCCGTACTCAATGGCGGTGGCGCCGGACTCATCCTTGATGAAGCGAGAGAAGATCGTCATGTGAAGCTCCTGTAGGGCGTCTGTCGTCGTCTGACTGCCCCTCTGGCCGCCAGAACCGAAGCCGAACCTACTCACGATCGATTTCGGACAAGTTAATGCGATATTCTAATCATTAGAATTGCGTGGATATAGATGCTTTGGTTAGCACGTTGCTTTCTTTTACATCTGCTTTTGCGCCGCTGAACAACGCATTATTTACGATGATTTTCCCCTGCCTACAAAAAGAGAAAGCCCCGGCGCTGGCCGGGGCTCTCTTGATCGAACTGCCGCGGTGAGCGGCGCAGGATCTCAGTTTGCGGTGTTGACCGCGTTCGAGACCTTGTTGAACGTCTCGGAGAGGTTGCTCTTCAGCGAGCTGAGCGCGCCGATGAGGCCGACGGCGATGATGGCGGCGATCAGGCCGTACTCGATGGCAGTGGCACCCGACTCGTCGCGAACGAAGGAAGAGATAAGCTTCATGTGACTGACTCCCGCTTACGCATGTCGCTTCCGGTCGGAGCATCCGTCACATCGGTGGCATTGCCGCCCGGAATGAGGTTCAACATAGTGGTGACGCCTTTTAATCGCGTTAATTTCAGAGCAGAAACAGCGGATCTCTGCCCTAAATTTCGTAGAATTAAAAAAATATTTCCAGAGTAAACGACCAATCGTTGCAAGCCAGCCCAGTCTTCGACGAGACTACAACTCTTGTGGAGCCCTGCAAGTGCACACGGGTCTTCCGGAGCTGCGCGGTGACTGAATACATGGTGCACGGCGAAGCGCCCGACGATCATTGCATGGGCAACGTTGCTTTGATCGTGATCGTTCGATCGCGTTAGGGGCTCATTCACTATTACACACTTAATATCGTCACCGGTCGCGCCCCGAGTTGTGCGGGGCGGGCCCGGCCAGCCCTGAGGGCGGCCGGAAAAAAGGAGTTATGCGGATGAAGTCGCGGTCCGGCCTTGTCCTGCTCGGGGCGCTTCTTGTTCTCGGCGCCCTACCGGCGTTCGCCATCGACGCCATCACGGTGCAGACCGACCGTGCCCAGGTTCTGAAACTGCCAGCCCGGACGACCACGGTCGTCATTGGCAACCCGATGATCGCCGACGTGTCCGTTCAAAAGAACGGCTCGATGATCGTGACGGGCAAGAGCTACGGCACCACCAACCTCATCGCGCAGGACTCGACGGGCGTGGTGCTGGGCGAGTCGCTCATCAAGGTGGAAGCGCCGAATGAGGACGTCATCGTCCTGATGCGCGGCTCGGAGCGCGAATCCTACTCCTGTACCCCGCGCTGCCAGCCCACGCTGAGCCTGGGCGACGTTCCGCGCCATTTCGACGCGGTCGGTGCGCAGACCACGAGCCGCAACGCGCTGGCAAAGTAAACTCTCCCGGACCCTCGCGCGGCGGGAGTCTTGAACACGCGCGATACGCGCTTTGCCAGGCGCGCTCGCAGCACAGTGCTGATCGTTCTCCCCAGCGCTCCAACTCGGTTTTGCAGAGACTTGCAGAGTTTCTGAACACGCCTCGTCAACCATGAATTGATTACAAACTTCATGTTTACGCGTTGTTGGCGATAACTCATCCAAATTAGCCGTCCAAGTGATGGCGCCCATGCGGCGAACCGGCTGGGGGTGAGCATGTCGATCAACGTGCACGGGCAGGGAACGCAGGCGCGGAAATCCCGCCGCCTCCGGCTGCTCGGCTTCAGGCGCAACAAGGACGGCTCGGTCGCCGTCGAGTTCGCGCTGCTCGCCGTGCCGTTCCTCAGCCTCGTCTACGCGATTTTCGAGACGTCGATGGTGCACATGACCAATCAGGTCATGCAGACCGCCGTCAGCGACGCCTCCCGCCTGATCATGACGGGCCAGGCCCAGACCGCCAACATGACCGCCGCGCAATTCAAGGCCGAGGTCTGCAAGCGCGTCACCGCCCTGTTCAACTGCACGCGCGACCTGATCATCGACGTGCGGGTCTACAACACCTTCTCCGCGGCCTCCGTCACGACACCGCCGGTTAAGCCCGATGGCACCATCGACACGTCCGGGCTCGGCTTCACCATGGGTGGGCCCAACCAGATCGTCGTGGTCCGCGGAATCCTGGCCTACCCCATCGTGGTTCCGCTGATCGGCAAGTCGATGACGAACCTGGCCGGCAACAAGCTCCTGATCATGGCGTCGGCCGCGTTCAAGAACGAGCCCTACTCCACATGAGCGAGCCAGGCCCCTCCCTGTTGCACGAAGCCGCCGGCCGGGCCCGCGACGGCGCTGCCGTACGCACGCTGCGGCGCCTCTTTGGCCGCCTCGGCGTCGATGAGCGCGCGGTCGCCGCGGTCGAGTTCGCGCTGCTGCTGCCGCTGATGCTGACGATCTACATCGGCTCGGTGGAGGTCAGCCAGGCGCTCACGGTTGATCGCCGCGTCGTGCTGCTGGCGCGTACGCTCGGCGACCTCACCACCCAGTACTCCAGCATGGTCGCCGCCGACCTGACGACCGTGGTGGGCGCAGGCTCGGCCGTCATGGCGCCGATGCCCATCTCCGCCGCGAAGATCCGCATCACCAGCGTCGCGATCTCCGGCTCGGGCTCGGCCGATCCCACCGTGCCCAACAAGGCCACGGTGTGCTGGAGCTTCCAGCAGAACTGGACGGCGCTGGTCAAGGGCGCGACGCTGACCGTGGCGGACCTGCCCACGGCGCTGCGGGGCGACGTCGGGACATCCATCGTGATGGCCGAGGTGCGTTACCCCTACACACCCGTGATCGGCTACATCATCACGGGCACGCTGAACCTTGGCGAAAAGATCTTCATGCGGCCGCGCCTGTCGACCTACGTCACGCGCACGGACCTCGCCAACAACGGCGCCCCCAACCCTATCACCGGCGCCGGCCCCTGCACCTGAAGCGGACGCCTCCGCGCGTCCGAACCGCCGTCAGCTCGCCTGCGCGGTGGTGCTGGCGGCCTTCATGCTGTCGATGACCGATTGCGCTGCGGCGGCGGCGTTTGCTGCCGGATCGGCGCCATGCATCGTCTGCACCGCGACGAGCGCATTGGCGAACTCGATGCCGCTCTCGTGGAAGATGCGCACCATGCGCTTCACCGCCTCACGTTGGATGTAGGACGGCTTGCCGGGCTTTACCGTGAACTTGAAGCGCACGACGAGCGCGTTCTCCATGATGTCGGCGATGCCCTGCATCTTCAGCGGCTCGAGGATCTCGCCCTTGATCTCCTCGTTCTCCATCATCTCCTGGCCGATCTTCTTGACGACCTTGCGCAGCTTCTCGATGTCGGTGTCGCGGGCGAACTTCAGGTTGAACTTCACCGTGGTCCAGTCGCGGCTGAAATTGGTGATCTGGCCCAGCTGCCCGAACGGGATCGTGTGCACCTGCCCGTTCTGGTGCCGCAGCCGGATCGAGCGCAGCGTGAACCCCTCGACAGTCCCCTTCGCCTTGCCGCAGTCGATGTACTCACCCACCCGGAAGGCGTCATCGGCGAGGTAGAAGACGCCGGACACGATGTCGCGCACCAGCGTCTGGCTGCCGAAGGACACGGCAAGGCCGAGCACCGAGGCGCCGGCGATGAGCGGCGTGATGTTGACGCCGAGCTCCGAGAGCACGATCAGCAACGCGATCACCGCGATGACGACGGTGAGCGCGATGCGCAGCAGCGGCATCAGCGTCGCGAGGCGCGAGGCGGCGGTGTGGCCGGCATCCTCGTCCATCGTGGCACCGCCGGCCGGTGCGACATAGCGGTGAGTGGCCAGCCGGACGAACTCGAAGCCGACGTAGGCGAGGAAGAGCGTTGCTCCGGCGCGCAGCGATGAGCGGGTGAGGTCGTGCCAGCCGGACTGGTCGACGAGGCCGACGACATCCACGATCCAGGCCTGCGCGACGCTGACGCCGGCGACGATGAACATGGCAACCCGCAGGCAGCGGACGACGACGTCGGCGAGCCGGATGGGCGGGCGCACTCCGGGCGGCGTGACCGCGCGTCCACCGAGCCGGTTGGTCACCGTCATCAGCACCGTCTCGGCCAGCAGCAGCCCGATCACGACATTGACCGTGAGCAGCATGGCCACAGGGACCGAGTACTTGGCCGAGATCGCGCCGTAGATCTGCGTCGCGATGAGCAGCACGAAGAAGGCGATACCGAGCGGCAGCCAGCGACGCGCGACGGCGGCTCCCGCCGTCTGCCGGCCGGGTGCTCCGCCAAAACTCTCGAACCACCGCGCAACGGGGTCGCGGGACCGCACGCAGGCCCAGATGAAAACGGCCAGCATGACGAGGTTCAGTACGACTTGGCCGGCCGAGATCACCTCGCGCGGGATCTGCATGGCGATGAAGAGCCGCAGGAGTGTGCGCAGGCCGATGACGAAGCCGACCGCGATGGCCACGCTGTGGAAGACCGTGCGCGCACCCGTGTCGTCGAGGGGAACGAGCCGGGCGTCGGCCAGGACCGGGCGCAACGAGAGCCGGAAGGCGAACATGTACAGCCGCCATGAGAACAGACCGCCAAGGACGAGGGCGCCGAGGCGATGCTGCGGATCCGTGCCGTCGAACCATGTTCCGGCCAGGCCGAAGGCGACGAGAGCGGTGAGGCCGAGCGCGACGGCGTCCAGCACCGCCAGCGCCAGCAGCTGCAGCAGGCCGTTGCTCTCCGGGTCCGGCCTGGCCGCCGCCGCAAGGCGCCGGCGGGGGCCGGTGAGCAGCAGGCGGTAAAGGGGCTCCACCGCGAGCACCGCGACGGAGCCGGCGAGCAGAAGCAGCAGGAAAGCGCCGGGACCCTGGCCCCCATTGGCGCTCCGGTCGAGCGCGGACGGGATGCGTGCGAAGACACCCGGCAGCGACGGAATGGCCAGGAGCACCGTTTCGGCGCGATTCGCGAAGTCGCTCGCGAAACGGCTCGCCGCGTCACCGCTGTCCTCCACCCCCACCTTCGGCGCCTCGGCGGCAGGCGCAGCCTCCTTCCCGGCCTCCCTCCCGGCCTCCTTGCCGGCCGGCTTGGCCGGCACGACGCCCTCTTCGCGCAGTTTCCTGGCGACGGAGTCGCCAATGGCGGTAACAAGAGCATCGAACTGCTGCTGCGTGAGGCCGGCCGGAGGCGCCGTCGGCTGCGTCTCCTGTGCAGGCACTGCCGTGGCCGCGAACACGCCGAAAAGAAGCGCGATGACGCACGCCCGGAACCGATACATGAGGCACCCCCGCACCGCCGGTACTGCGACCGGCCGGCTCACCTTACGATTGCGGGGGGCAATTTGCGATCTGGTTGATTGCGGAGCCGCCGGCGGCCTTCTCAGGCACGCGCCTGCGCGAGCCGTCCGGCGCCGGCGCCCATCGCGGCATCCGCGAGCGGTGGGCGGAAGCCACGCAGCCGAAGCGCGTTGCCGACCACGAAAACGCTGGACAGGCCCATGGCCGCGGCCGCCAGCATGGGCGACAGCAGCACACCCGCAACGGGCCACAGCACGCCGGCCGCGACCGGCACGAGCAGCACGTTGTAGCCGAACGCCCAGAACAGGTTCTGCCTGATGTTGCGGAGCGTGGCCCGCGACAGCGCCACCGCGTTGACCACGCCGCGAAGGTCGCCTGCCATCAGCACCACGTCCGCGCTCTCAACGGCGATGTCTGTGCCGGTGCCGATGGCGAGGCCCACCTCGGCCTCGGCCAGTGCCGGCGCGTCGTTGACGCCGTCGCCGACGAAGGCGATGGGGCCATGGGCGGCGCGCAGCCGCTTCACGGCCTCGACCTTGCCTTCCGGCAGCACCTCTGCCTCCACCGCGGCGATGCCGAGGCGGCGGGCGACGGCTTCCGCCGTGCGGCGGCTGTCGCCTGTCACCATGGCGACGGTCAGCCCCAGCCCGGCGAGGGCCGACAGGGCCTCGGGCGAGCTGGCCTTCACGGGATCGGACACCGCGAGGACGGCGGCGACACGCCCGTCTACGCCAACATAGAGCGAGGACTTGCCGTCCGCCGCCAGCCGGGCGGCATCGCCCGCGAGCGCGGCGTGGTCGATCCCGAGCCGTTCCATCCAGCGCGCGGCGCCCACGGCGACGCGCCGTCCGGCTACCGTCCCGGCAACGCCATGGCCGGTCACGGATTCGAAATCCGCGACCGTTGCAACCGGCATGCCCCGGCGTTCCGCCGCGCCGGCGATGGCCTGCCCGAGCGGATGCTCGGAATACGCCTCGACTGCAGCCGCGAGTGGCAGGACGTCGTCTGCCTCGAAGCCCCCGGCCGGCACGATATCCGTCAGCTCCGGCCGCCCCTCCGTCAGGGTGCCCGTCTTGTCGAGCGCGACGACGCGAACGGCTTCGAGCGCCTGCAATCCCTCGCCCCGCCGGAACAGGACGCCGAGTTCGGCGGCGCGGCCGGTGGCGACCATAATCGAGGTGGGCGTCGCCAGGCCCATGGCGCAGGGGCAGGCGACGATGAGGACCGCCACCGCGTTGACGAGCGCCAGGGCGGGGTCGTGCGCGAGGACGAGCCAGGCCACGAAGGTCAGCGCGGCGATGGCGAGGATCGCCGGCACGAACCACGCCGTGACGCGGTCCACCATCGCCTGGATCGGCAGCTTCGCGCCCTGCGCGTCCTCGACCATGCGAATGATGCGGGCGAGCACCGCGTCGCCGCCGAGCGTCGTGGCCTGCAGCGTAAAGGCCCCGCTCCGGTTCACCGTGCCGCCGACGACCGTGTCGCCGGCGCCCTTGGCGGCCGGCATGGGCTCGCCGGTGATCATCGACTCGTCGACATAGGACGCGCCGTCGAGGACCACGCCGTCGACAGGGATGCGCTCGCCCGGGCGCACCAGCACGTGGTCGCCGGAGCGTACGGCGTCCAGCGGGAGTTCGGCCGCAAGGCCGTCGCGGATCACCCGCGCGGTTTGCGGCTGAAGGCCGACAAGCCGCCGGATGGCATCCGACGTCTGGCCCCGCGCACGCGCCTCCAGCATGCGGCCGAGCAGGACGAGCGTGACGATGACGGCCGCCGCTTCGAAATAGACCGCGTCAGTCCCCTCGGGCAGCAGGCCGGGCGCAAGTGTCGCAACGGCGGAGTAGGCGAAGGCGGCGCCGGCACCGATGGAGACGAGGGCGTTCATGTCGGGCCCGCCGCGCAGCAGGGCCGGTATGCCCTTCGCGAAGAAACGCCGGCCGGGCCCGGCGAGCACCGCAGCCGTCAAAACGAGCTGGATGACGCGGTCCGTCTGTTCGCCAAGCGTCCCCATGATCCAGTGATGGAAGGCGTCGGACATGTGCGCGCCCATGGCGAGCACAACGACGGGGATGGTGAGGACGGCCGCGATCAGCACAGACCGGGCGAGCGAGCGCGCCTCGGCAGCCTCGCGGTCCTCTCCCTCGGCCCGCGGCGCTGCGACGTCGACCGGCGTCGCGCCATATCCGGCATCGTCGACCGCTTCGGCCAGCGCGGCCGCTACGACACCCGGCGCATGGCGGACGGTGGCGCGGTGGGTGGCGAGGTTGACGGCGGCGGCTTCCACCCCCGGCACGCGGGCCAGAGCTTTCTCGACGCGGGACACGCAGGAGGCGCAGGTCATCCCTTCGATCGAGAGCGTGGTGACCGCTTCGCCTGCTGGCCTGTTGGTCGTGGACACGGACATGACGACAACTCCGGGCCGGGCCCTCCCGCCGGTTCCCCGAGATCATGGTGACCAGGAGCAGGTTTCGCCAGTGCGCAGAGGCACGGATGCGCAAGGCGGCAGGGCGGCCATGCGCGTCGCGCGCAGTCCGGAGCGCGGGTCTTCAGACCCGCTCTTGCGCTCGGTACGCGTCAGACGGCTCTCTCAGCTGTCATTCCCGGCGGCCCGAAGGGCCGGGACTGGAACCCAGGGCTTTTCGGCTGACGGCCCCTCGATCCCCTTCCCGACCTGCTGCGCAGGTCGCCGGGGATGACAAAGGTTTGTCGATGGCACGGGTTGGTGGATCTCACCGCCGGCGGAACACCGGTGCGCGCTTGTCCTTGAAGGCGGCCCGGCCCTCGGCGGCGTCCTGCGTTGCGAAGCAGATGGTCTGCAGGTCGCGCTCGTATTCGATGGCCTTGTCGAGCGGCATCGAGAATGCGGCGCGCAGATTGACCTTGGCCGTCTCCGCCGCAATGGGCGCGCGGCTGGCGATCGTCATGGCGACGGCGCGGGCGCGGTCCATCAGGTTGCCCTGCTCCGCGACCTCGCTCACCAGCCCCCAGGCCAGCGCCTGCTGCGCGTCGATAGGGTCGCCGGTCATGATCATCAGCGCCGTGTTGGACGGGCCGATGTGCTGGGCGAGGAAGGCGGTCATGCCGCCGCCGCCGATCCAGCCGAGCTTGATTTCGGGCGCGGCGAAGCGGGCATTGGCCGAGGCGATGCGGATGTCGCAGCTCAGCGCGGTCTCGAGCCCGCCGCCGAAGGCGTAGCCGTTCACAGCAGCGATGCTGGGCTTCAGCAGCCGGCGGATGGCGTCGCAATAGTCCGGCCGGTTGCGGAACTCCCAGGGTGTCTCGTAGCGGTCGAGCTCGGCGATGTCGGAGCCGGCGCAGAACGCCTTCTCGCCCGCGCCGGTGACGATGACGGAGCGCACCGCGTCGTCGCCATTGCAGTGCTCCACGGCCTGCACCACGGCATCCGCCATCTCCGGCGTGACGGCGTTCAGCTTCTGCGGCCGGTTCAGCGTAATGGTGGCGACGTGGCCGTCGATGGCGAAGGTGACGTCGCTCACGGCTTTGTCTCCCCCACCGCCCCGGCCGCCATCAGCGCCGCGATCCGCGCATCGTCGAAGCCGGCCTCGCGCAGCACGTCACGGGTGTGCTCGCCCGCGAGAGGTGCGCCGCGATCAACCGCGGGGGGCGTCTTCGAGAACTTGTAGGGAAAGCCGGGGGTCTTCACATGGCCCTCGGTGGGGTGGTCGTACTCCACGAAGGTGCCGTTGTGGGCGATCTGCGGATCCTGCACGAGGTCGGCATAGCCGTAGACCTTGCCCGCCCAGATATCGTTGGCCCGGAACAGTGCCAGCCACTCCTCGGTGGTCCGGTGCTTCAGCCGGTCGCGGGTCTTGGCGTAGATCTCGTCGCGCCGTGTCCAGGTGTCGACCTCGTCGTCCATGTCGAGGAAGGACGGCTCGCCGATCAGCTCGCCGAACTTCTTCAGGAGCGGAAAGGCGACGATGATGTAGCCGTCCGACGTCGCGAAGGCCCCGTAGGGCGCGCGGATATAGACGTGGGCGTGCGGCTCGGCCGAGCGCTGCTGCGGCTTGTTGGCGACGGTGAACACCGAGAGCTCCTGCATCTGCAGGGTGGTGATGGCGTCCAGCATGTTCACCGTGACGAGCTGCCCCTCCCCCGTGCGCTCGCGGTGCAGGAGCGCGGCGAGCACGCCCTCGAACGCGGTCGAGGCGGTCACGGCGTCCACGAGGTACTGCCCGGCGGGGTTCGGCGGCTCGCCGGCTCGTCCGGCCGACAGCATCGCGCCGGACATGCCCTGCAGGATCAGGTCCTGGCCGGGCCGGTCGACATAAGGACCGTCCTCGCCATAGCCGGAGATGGAGACGTAGACGAGCCGCGGGTTCAGCTTCGACAGGCTCTCATAGTCGACGCCCAGGCGCTTGGCGACGCCCGGCCGGTAGTTCTGCAGGAACACGTCGGCCGTGCGCACGAGATCGAGCAGGACGGCCTTGCCTTCGGGGTTCTTGAGGTCGACCGCCAGCGAACGCTTGTTCCGGTTCAGCGACAGGAACGATACGTTGATGCGATTGCCGCGCGCCCCGCCGGCGGCGACATGGCGCTGCCATTCGCCCGTCACCGGCTCCACCTTCACCACGTCGGCGCCGAGGTCGCCGAGCCGCTGGCCGGCGAAGGGGCCAGCCATGGCGATGGTGCAGTCGAGCACGCGGTAGCCGGTGAGTACGCCCATGTCTTGAAATCCCTCTCGGCGGCACAGCCGCCTCAGTGCATCACCCAGCCGCCGTCGACACTGATCGTCTGGCCGGTGATGAAGCCCGCTTTGTCCGACGCGAGGAACAGCAGCGCTTCCGCGATGTCCCGGGGATGGCCGCGACGCTTCAGCGCCTGCCGCTCCAGCACGAAGCGGGTGTAGCCCTCCGGGTCCGGATGGATCTTCTCGGCGTCGGTCGGAAAGGCGCCGGGCGCGATCGCGTTGACCGTGACGCCATAAGGGCCGAACTCGCGCGCCCAGGCCCGCGTCAGGCCGACCAGCGCCGCCTTGGATGCCACGTAGGGTGACAGGTTGGCCCAACCGCCCCAGAGGGTGACGCTCGAGATATTCACGATGCGGCCCCAGCCTCGCTCGCGCATGTGCGGCAGCGCCGCCTGCACGCAGACGATGCCGGCGTCGACGTTCACCCGCTGCACCGCCTGGTGCTCCTCGATGGTGAACTCCTCGAACGGCTTGGCGGGGTAGATTCCGGCATTGTTGATAACTGCATCGAAGCCGCCGACCCGGTCTGAGACGGCGCCGAGCTCGCGCGCGAGCGCCGGGAGATCGGAGAGGTCGAGGCGCTCGAGGACCAGCCGGCCGGGTCCGCGGCCATGGGCCGCCGCCTCCAGCGCCGCGGCCTTTACCGGGTCGTTGTCGATGGCGACGAGCGTGGCGCCGGCCTCGATGAAGGCGAGGCTCGTCTCCAGCCCCAGCCCTCCGGCGGCTCCGGTGAGCAGGACGGTGCGGCCTGCGAGGTCGCCTGCGGCCATCTCAGCGGCCTCCGATCGGGGCGAAGGTGCCGGAGGGCTCGGGATAGTCGTCCTCCGGCTGAGCGGCGATGGACAGGGTGTGCGCCTCGGCGCGGGAAATGGCATCGGCCCCGTCGAGAACGGCGAGGCGGGTGGTGTAGGAGCGCTCGTCGCCATGCTCCAGCCAGATCACCTCGCCCCGCTCACGCGCGAAGGACTTGCCGAGGACGTGGTTGGTCGACGGCTCGATGCCGAGCGCATACTGGCCGGACTGCAGGTTCTGCCACTCGTACTGGCAGGGGAACTCGGACTTGTTCGTCTCGACGAGGAAGCCGAGGCCTATGCGGTCATTGACGAGCGCGACGGGAACGCGGCCGTGCGTGTCGGCCGCCATCTCGTGCTGCCAGACCTGCTCGTGGAAGTTCATCTGCGGTGCCGGGAGCGACCTGTAGCCGGCGCCCTGCCGCCGGTAGGCCTCACCGGCATGCGCCGCCCATGGCGTGTCGACAATGGGCGCGAGATAGCGCGAGCCCTCGTCGAGGACGGGATGGCCGACATTGATGTGATAGCAGAACATGTGAGGCGTCCGGTAGAAGCCGTGGTTCACTACCCGGTCCTTCAGGACGATCTCGTTGCCGCCAACCTTCGCCTCGATGCGGCGGACGAGATGCAGGTCCTCGCCGAACACGGCTGATTGCTGCACCACTCCCTCGCACCACAGCGTGCACTCGTCACCGTTCCAGGCCTCGCCATAGCCCGTGAGGCGCCCGGGAATGGTGCCGATGCGGCCGTGAAGGGAGCTCGAGACGGTTTTGCGCGGCCCGTAGACATAGTGGGACGCGTCGTCGTCGTGCATGAAGAGGGTGTGGTCGAGGCCGCAGGTGACGATGAGGCCGGAGAAGGAGCGAAGCCAGGCAAGGCCGTCCTCCCCCTCGTATTCGTGCAGTCCGGGATGGCGGAACCCCGACGGCGAGTGCCAGCCGATGGCCTGCCCGCGGAACTCGCAATCGGCGATGTCGAGGGCACGGTCGATCAGCACGGTGAAGCGCAGGCCCGTTCCGGTGCGGAACTCGAGCATGCGGATGCCGCGCTCGACCCCGTCGCCGAGCGTCATCAGCCGCACGCCCGCGAATTGCGACAGCATGCCGGAGCGGGCGGCCACGTCACGCCGGCTCAGGCTCTTCCCGTAGAGATCGACCATCGGGTCCTCGCTGCCTGTGGAGCGCGCGTCGTCAGACGCGCTTTGGACCGCGGGCCTCCGGCCCGCAGCGCCTTGGAAGAGAGCGGGTCTGAAGACCCGCGCTCCGTCGGTCACACGCCGTTGGCGCGGAGCTTTCCGTCCAGGAACTTCTTGGCCCTGGGCACATCGGACTCGTCGAGGTGCTCGATGATGACCGGGATGTTGGGGTGCTTCTCGGCCAGGCGCCTGAGGTAGTAGTCGTAATTGAGGACGCCGAGGCCCGGGGCCGGCAGCTCGATGGAGCCGACGCCGCGGAAGGAGTGCGCCTCCGAGGCGTCGATGTCGGCGTGCTTCTCCGACTTGTCCTCGGAGAGCTTCACGTCCTTGGCATGGGCGATGCGGACCTTGTCCGACAGCGTGTCGAAGATCTGCTTCAGCACCTTGTCCATGTCGCCGATGTTGTGGGCCTCGAAATAGTTGGTCGGGTCCATCAGCAGGCCGAGCGCCGGGTGGTCGATCTCGGCGAACATGCGCACGGTCTCCTCGACCGAGCCGACGACGTTGTTGACATAGGTCTCGAGCAGGAACGTCGCGCCGTGGTCATAGGCCGTCTGCACCAGCTCCGCGATGACCTTGCGGCACTCCTCAAAGCCTTCCTCGGTCTTGTTCTTCGGATGGGCCACCCAGTCGGACTCGGTGTCGAAGGTGCCGGTCTCGGAGATGACGTAGGGCGTGCCGAAATGGCGCGCGTTGCGGATGACCGCCTTGAGGTAGTCCAGGCGCTTCTTCCGCTCGCCGGGATCGGGATGCACGATGTTGGTGTAGCAGGACACCGTGCAGATCGGCAGGTCGTGGTCGCGGAACGTCTCGCGCACCAGCTTTGCCTTCTCGACAGTGATCGACTCGGGCGTCGAGAAGTCGATGTCCTTGAAGGCGAGGTCGAGCTGGACCGTGTTGAACCCGATCGCCTTGATCTTCTGCGCCTGCTCCTTGAGCGTGTACGGGAAATACCCGTTGAAAATGCCCACCTGCATCATGGTGCCGTCCTCCCTTTGATCATCGTTGGGCGTCTCAGACGCCGAATTCCGAAAGCTTCACGGCGCGGTGCTCCTTCAGCGAGCGGTAGCCCGCCTCGATCAGCGCCATGGTCCTGACATTGTCCGCACCGCTCAGCTCAGGCGGTGTGCCGCTGGCGAGCGCATATTGCAGCTGCTCCATGACGCCCTTGAAGGCGCCCGGGAACCAGCGCGTCTCCCAGGTCGGCTCGACCCACTTGCCGCCCGTCGCGGTCTTCGAAGCGTAGCGCAGCGTCGAGGGCGATCCGTTCGGATAGTCCGGCCAGCCGATCGTGCCCTGGGCCACGCCGTCCGTGCCCTCGACGCGCCATTTGATGTAGATGTCGCTGTCGAAGCCCTCCTCGCGCGGGCCGCTCCACACGTCCTCCATCGACACCGCCATCACTCCCGAGGGGAAGGTGAGGGTGGAGACGGTGATGCCGTCCGTGTGCGCGAAGTCCGTGCGCGGGTCGGGTCGCGCTGCGGTGTAGATTTCCACCGGGTCGCCGAAGAGGAAGCGCAGCACGTCGAGGTGGTGGATCGACATGTTGAGCAGGGTCAGGCGGCCGTAGTCGCGCAGGAAGGGCTGCCAGTGCGGGATGGCCCGCATCTCGATCGTGGCCAGCACCGGCTTGCCGAGCCAGCCCTTGTCGAGGATCTGCTTGAGGACACGCATCGACTGGTCGAAGCGCATGTTCTGGTTGACCGACAGGATCTTGCCGGCCGCCCGGCATTCCGCCTCGATGGCCCTGGCGTCCTCGAAGGTCATGGCCAGCGGCTTCTGGGCGAGGATGGCCTTGATGTGCGGCTGCTTCAGCGCGTGGCGGATCAGGTCGGGCTGCTGGTCGGGCGGGAAGGCGAGATCGAGGATCTCGACCTGCTTGTCCTCGATCAGCGCCTTGGGCGTGTCGTGGACCGTCGGGATCTGCCAGCGCGCCGCAACCTCGGCCGCCTTGTCCTTCGTGCGCGAGGCGATGGCGACGACGGGGAATCCTGCCTCGGCATAGGAGGCGAGATGGACGTCGGCCATGATGAAGCCGGCCCCGATGCAGCCGATCTTGAACTGGCTGGCCCGTACGGGCGGGTCGGGCGTGAAGCCCAGCGCATCCACCATGATGTCCTCCCTGTCGCGATCGCCGTCGCTTTTTGATGCATATCGATGTCATCCGATGCAGTGCATGTCAATCGGCACGGGAGCTGATGGCACCTGAAGCGGCTTCGACTTCGGTTGTGCCAGAGTTCTGGGCGCTAACCGCCGTCCATCAGAAAATGTCGGGTGAATATGGGCGTTAAACACATCAGATCGCCTCATTATTGTTGACCCGTTCTGCGGTCCTCGCCATGGTGCATCCGGACAGGAGTGCTGACGTGGACGACAGACCGACAACCAGGGCCCGCCCCACGATCGTCGACGTGGCGCGCGAGGCGGGGGTCTCGACCGCCACCGTGGACCGTGTGCTGCACGGACGAAGCGGGGTTAAGGCGCGCACCCGGTCACGCGTGCTGGGTGCCGCCGAGCGGCTGGGCTATGTCGATCCCGGCCTGCCCGGCCTGCCTGCGGCATCACGGCTTGCGCTCGACGTGATCCTGCCCGGCGGCACCAACACCTTCATGAACATCCTGGCCGACCGCATCGCCGAGATGGGCACAATGCGGGCCGCCGAGGCCGAAGTCCGCGTCCACCGCATCGAGGGCTTTGTGCCGGAGGTGCTGGCGCAGGCGCTGTCAGCGCTGCGCGGAGCCAGCGACGGCGTCGCCATCATCGCGCTGGACCATCCCATCGTGCGCGAGGCCATCCGCGACCTCGCCGCCCATGACGTGCCGGTGCTGACCCTCGTGTCGGACATCTCGGATGTGCCGCGCAGTGCCTATGTCGGGATCGACAATCGCGCGGCCGGACGTCTCGCCGGCCATCTGCTGGGCCGCTTCATCGGTCCGACGGGTGGCAAGGTGGCGCTGTTTGCGGGTTCGCTCTCCTATCGCGGCCACGAGGAGCGGGAGATGGGCTTCCGCCACATGCTGGCGGAAGACTTCGATGCGCTGTCGATCGTCCAGACAATCGAGGTGCGCGACGACTCCGAGCGGTCCTACGGCGAGGCGACCGCTCTCCTCGCCCGCGTCCCCGACCTCGCCGGCATCTACAATATCGGCGCCGGCAACCGGGGCATCGCCCGCGCCCTGGAAGAGGCGGGGAGAGCGCGGCAGACGGTCTTCATCGGCCACGAACTGACGCCGCACACGCGGCAATTCCTGCTGTCGGGGGTGATGGACGCGGTCATCGACCAGAATCCGCGGGTCGAGGCCCGCGAACTGATCGACCGCCTGCTGCGCGCCGCGCGCGGCGAGCCCAGTCCTCGCGGGCCGGCACTGCGGGTTCAGGCCATATTCCGCGAGAACATCCCTGAGGTATGAGGCTGTGGATTTCTGGCCGACCGGGTGTGGCGGCTTCTCAGGACCCGCAGGCCCCCTCCCTGGACTCCCGACAGGCGGTGGAGGGTTCCCCGCGCACGGTGTGAAGAGCCGGTGAGCGCTACCGCCTGACGGACCTCGCGAAGCGTGTCTCGTAGCGGGCGAAAGTCTTCTCGATGATCACCGTCAGGACGAAATAGCCGACGGCGACGAAGAGCAGCGGCTCGTAGGTGCGGAAAGTCTGGGCGCGCACGACGTTGGCGGCGCCCAGCAGGTCGATGACGGTCACCGTCGAGGCAAGCGCCGTCGCCTTCAGAAGCAGCACGGTTTCGCCGGCGAGCGTCGGCAGGATCCCTTGCAGGGCGCGCGGCAGCCAGATCCGGCGGCGGATCTGGCCTGGAGACATCCCGAAGGCGCGGCCGGCCTCGATCTCGCCCTTGGGCACCGCGAGGAGCGCCGCGCGCACCACCTCGCCCGTATAGGCGGCCGTGCTGACGGCGAGCGCCAGGACGACGTACCAGAAGCCTTCGCGCAGGAACGGCCAGAGGAAGCTCTGGCGCAGCGCCGGCATGCCAGAAAAGACGGAGCCCAGGCCGTAGTAGAGCAGGTAGATCTGCACCAGCAGCGGCGTGCCGCGGATGATGCTGGTGAAGCCGAGGCAGCCTGTGGAGATCAGCGGGTTCTTGGACACGCGGCCGAGCCCGACCAGGATCGCGCCGGCAAAGCCGATGACGCCCGAGAGCACGACGAGAAGGATGGTCCTCCACAGGCCCTGGAGCAGCAGGGTGTCGTACTTCTCCAGCCAGAAGAACTGGTTTTCCCAGAGGCCGTGCAGCCATTCCTGCATCGCCGCCCCCTAGACCTGCGGCATCCAGCGCCGGATCCGGCGCTCGATGAGGTGGATGCCCGCGTTGGAGAGCAGCGTCAGCACGTAGTACAGCGCGCCGGCCGCGAGGAAGAAGGAGAAGTAGAACTTCGTCGCGCCGGCAGCCTGCTTGGCCGTGAAGAGGAGCTCGTTCGAGCCCACGACGCTGACGAGAGCTGAGTCCTTGATGATCACCATCCAGAGATTGGCAAGGCCGCCGATGGCATGCGGCACCATGCAGGGCAGAACGATGCGCCGGAACAAGCCGAAACCCTGCATCCCGTAGGCCTCCGCCGCTTCAACCTGGCCCTTGGGAACGGCCAGGATGGCGCCGCGGATGATCTCCGATGCGTAGGCTCCCTGGACGAGGCCCAACACGACGATGGCGACGGCAAAGCCGCTGACCGACACGCCGTCCTCGGCCCCGAGCCGGACGAACAGCCACGTGATCGCTTCCTGCCCGGCAAAATAAAGCAGGATGATCAGCAGGATCTCCGGCACGGAGCGGCAGACGGTGGAGTAGAAATTGGCGATCCTGACGGCCCAGGGTCCGCCGTTCAGCTTCACCCAGGCCACGCCCATGCCAATGACCAGGCCCGTGGCGAAGGCTCCGACCGAGATCTCGATGGTCGTGATGGTGCCCAGCAGGAGTTGCTGGCTCCAGCTTTCAGGGCCGAAGCCGAGCACCTCGAAGAACGATGCGGCTGCCATGTCCGGTTGTCGCCCCCTCAGACGAAACCGGCCGGCGTTTCAGCCGGCCGGTGTGTCACGATCAGCCCTGCGGCGGGGTGCCTACCTTGTACTTGAAGTACTTGCCCGCGATCTTGTCGAAAGTGCCGTCGGCGTAGATCGCCTTGATTGCCGCGTTGATCTGTTCCTTGAGCTTGTCGTCGCCCTTGCGGATGCCCGCGCCGACGCCGGTGCCGAGCGGGAAGGTGCCCTTCAGCTCGAGATCCTTTCCGGACGGGTCGGCCAGCACCGGGTCGAGCGCCGCCGAGTCGGCGATCGTCGCATCAATCCGCCCCGCGATCAGGTCGGCATTGGCTTCGTCCTGCGTGTTGTAGACCTTCACCTCGGCGATGCCCTTGAGGTTCTGGTCGGCCCAGGCCGAGTGGATCGTCGAAGTCTGCACGCCGACAGTCTTCCCCTTCATGCTGGGAGGATCGACGCCGATCTGTGTGCTCTTGGCCGCGAGCACGGCGGCCGGCGTATTGTAGTACGGGATCGAGAAGTCGATCGTCTTCTTGCGATCGTCTGTGATCGACATGGAGGCGAAGATGACGTCGATCTTCTTCGAGGTCAGCGCCGGGATGATGCCGTCCCACGCCGTCTCCTTGACCTCGCACTTGGCCTTCATCTGCTCGCAGATGGCACCGATGAGGTCGACCTCGAAGCCCTCCCACTTGCCTGCGGCGTTCTTGGAGGCGAAGGGAGGGTAGGGCTCGGCGGAGACGCTGAACCTGACGGTCTGTGCCTGGGCGGCCGCGGCGGTCACGCCGAAGGCGAGCGCGGCCGCGGCGCAGACTTTGAGAAATGCTTTCATGACGGGCTCCGTGTTTCGCTTCTTGCTTTCGGGGCAGGACTCCTCCCGCCCTCCCGTGGCGTCAGCCGTCCCTCCGGACGCTGACAAACTGCCTGCACCGGGGGCTCGAGGGGTTCTCGAACACCTTCCGGGGTGGCCCCTCCTCTTCGATCAGTCCGTTGTGCAGGAACGCGACATGGCTCGCCACGTCGCGGGCAAACGCCATTTCGTGCGTGACCAGCATCATGGTGCGGCCCTCCTGGGCGAGGTCGCGGATGACGCGCAGCACCTCCCCGACCAGCTCGGGATCGAGAGCCGAGGTGGGCTCGTCGAAGAGCATGACGGCCGGCTCGATGGCGAGCGCCCTTGCGATCGCGGCGCGCTGCTGCTGTCCGCCGGAGAGAAAGGCCGGGTAGGCATCTCGCTTCTCGTAGAGGCCGACCTTGTGCAGGTATCCCTCCGCCCGCTCGATCGCCTCGGCCCGCGGCACCTTCTGCACGTGCACGGGCGCCTCGATGGCATTCTCCAGCACGGTCATGTGCGGCCACAGGTTGAAGCTCTGGAACACCATGCCGAGCCGCGCACGGATGCGCTGGACCTGTGCGGCATCGGCAATGGCCCGGGCGCCGGCCGTTGACGGCTTGAGACGGATTTCCTCGCCGCCGATCTCGATGCGACCGGCATTCGGGATCTCGAGAAGGTTGATGCAGCGCAGGAGCGTGCTCTTGCCCGATCCGCTCGCGCCGATCAGTGCGATGACGTCCCCTTCGTCCGCCGCGAGCGAAACTCCCTTCAGAACCTCGAACTGCCCGAAGCTCTTGCGGATCCCCTCCAGTCTCACCACGACGTCTGCGGGCGCACGCGCCCGGACAGGGTCCTCAACCGTCAATCACTCCTCCTTCACGGGCGGGCGGCGCTTCTGTCGCGGAAGACCGCGCCGGCGCCGTCGCCACCCGCCATTACTGTTTCAGGCCGGTTGGGAGCCCGCAAGAGGGATTTCTGGGCCCGTTTGCCTCGCAAAAGGGCAGGCTTTGACGCCCCCTCAGCGATGCGGGCGGCTTATGGTTAACAGTGCAGAAGTATCCACCTGACCAGTCAAGCTTGAGCAAAGCAATCGTCAGGCGTCGAGGAAACCAGATGAATCGTGACTATTAACCCTAATTCTTCCTTCACGGTCCCGAACGCCTTTCAATTGCCTTCAACTTAATCTGGATTAAGTTTTTAATCTCTGTCGTGCCTAGATTAACAGCACGTTAACGAGCCGGGCAGTCCCCGCCGTTGGCGAGGATCGGAAGCTCCGGGCGGACACCGGAAGCGCGGGCCAGTTGGCGCCGCGAGCCCGCCGCCGGTGCCCTCCGTCTGGAAACGCACGATCCGGGCCTCCCGCGCCTCCCCGCGCAGGGCCCCGCCTCACGAAGGAGTGGAGTAAGCCATGACCAACCTGAAGACCCTGGCGCTTTTCGCAGCCACCGCCGTTGTGGCGCTCGGCGCGACGTCCGCCTCTGCCACGTCCTACCGGTATACCAAGGACAAGAGCACGGCCCACACCAATGCCGGCGGCGAGACCGGCGGTTCGGTTACGACCCATCCCGGCATCTACCTGTACGACAAGAAGCGCGGCCAGTGGGTGAACTACGGCTCTGCTGACGCGACCGGCGTGGCGCTCGGCGCCGGGGCCGCCAAGGCCGACGCCTCGACCGGCAAGGCCTCGTCCTCCGTCAACACCTCCGGCGCGGCCGGCCTCTCCCTCGACTCGACCGGCAACTGGACGGCCGAGGGCGGCATCTCCGGCGGCGGTTACGGCAGCGGCTACTCCAGCAACCGGACGACGACGTCGAGCAACAACACGCGGACCTCGGCCGAGAGCGGCGGCGACGTGGGCGGCCGCACCAGCGGCAATGCCTCGGCCGGCGGCATGGGCCAGGGCACCGCGGGCGCTTCCGCCTCCTCCACTGGCACGGGCACGACGGCCAGCTCCTCGGCCACGGGCGGCGCGAGCACGGGCGTCAGCTCGTCGAACGGCGGCACCGCCGGCGCCGGCTCCAGCGGCGGCGGCTCGTCCTCGGCCTCGTCCTCGCGTCGCTGACGAAACCAGGAGGCGGGCCCGGTCCCGCCTCCGCTTCCATGCACAGGCGCGCCGGCTCCGGCCGGCGCCCCCGCGGAGCCCGGCACGAGTCCGGCCCGCTTCCAGGAGGGACGAACCATGATGCGTTCCGCACGTCCGGGGACACAGAAGGCGCGCGCTTGCGGCAGCCTCGTCCTCGCAGCGGCCCTGGCGGGGGTCGCCGTGCCAGCCTCGGCCGGCTCAATCACGCTGACGCCGATCAGCGGTGCCATTGCAGGCGCCGTCGGGCTCGGCTCCGGCACCGGCATTGCCGGCACCGGCAACAGCACCAGTTTCGCCTCGGGCATGGGCCTGGGCTTCTCCTACAGCCTGCGCATGCCCTATGGCGGCTCCGCCTCGCTGAGCGGCGGCGCGGCTGACACCTACAGCGGCGCGCTGAGCGGCGGCATAGCGCTGCCAGGGGCAGGCTTGTCTTCCGCCGGCACGATCGGGGCGAGCCTCGGGCTCACCGGCGGCGAGGCCTCGGCAGGCGCATCGGGCGGAGGCGCGGGCACGGCCGGCACCACCGCCGGTCCTGGCGGTGCCGCGGCGGGCACCGGCGGATCCGGCTTTGGCACTGGATCTACCAATGTCGGCACCGCGTCCGGGACGGGCTCGGGTGCCGCGACGGCTGCCGGTAACGCCGTCAGCAATGCACTCGGATCGTTCTCGGCGCCGTCGACGGTGGGTTCGACTGCCTCCTTCGGCTCGGTCGGATCCGTTGGGTCTGTCGGTTCCATCGGCTCATTCGGCTCGTCAGGCCCCGCCTCGAGTTCGTCGAGCGGCAACAGCTCGTCGCGTTCGCGCTGACGGCACCGCTCAAGGGAGGACTTCGCATGTCGACGTCAATCAGGACGCGTACCGCCCTTCTCGCGGCGGCAGCGCTCTTCGCATCGGGCCCCGCCTTCGCCGCAACATCGTCCAGCGGCAGCAGCTCGCGGTGCATCGTCATCAACGGCAAGTACAGCTCGGGCTGCGTTGGCGCCGTGAGCGGCGGGCGCAGTGACGCGAGCGGCACATCAGCCGGTCTCGGCTCCTCGTCGGGTGGTTCCTCGTCCGGCGGTGACTCCTCATCGGGCGGTGGCGGCTCCTCGGGCGGTGGCGGTGGTGGCGGTGGCGGACCGGCTGCGACGGCCGGCACCAGCAACACGAGCACCGGCGGCTATGGCACGGCCAGCGCCTCGACCTCCGGACCGGCGAGCGCCGGCGGCTCCGGCACCGGCGGCGGCACGGCGAGCGCCAGCACCGGCGCGGGCACCGCGACGACCAATGCGGGCGCCACGTCAGGCAGCGCATCAAACGCGACCAGCGGCGCCGGCGGCTTCGGATCCGGCCAGGGGAGCGGCGGCGGCCACGCCTCCAGCAGCTCCACCTCATCGCGGCGCTGATCGCCCGGCCAATAACCTTTCAGCACGAACGAATGCGGCCCCGGGGACGGTCCCCGGGGCTTTTCGTCGTTGCTCCCTCTGGCGCAACGCCCCCGGACACGCGACATGAGCCCGAAGGCCGGTGAGGCCATGGGATGAAAGACATGCGCGACGTCACGCTGGTCACGGGAGCCTCGGGGGGCATCGGTGCAGATCTTGCCCGGGAACTGTCGGTAGGGGGGCGGGACATCGCCCTGACGGCACGAAGCCGGGGCGCGCTGGAGAGCCTGGCGGATGCGCTCGCGGCAGCGGGGCGTCCTCGCCCCCTCGTGGTGGTGTCCGACCTCGGTGAGCCCGGGGCGGCGGACCGCATCCTCGCCACACTGGAGGGCGAAGGCGTGCGGGTGACCGAGCTCGTCAACAATGCCGGCTTTGGTCTCACCGGCGACGCCGCCGCCCTCGACCGGGCCGAACAGGTCGCGATGATCGACCTCAATGTCCGTGCCCTGACGGACCTGACGCTTGCCTGCCTGCCGGCGATCCGGGCGGCCCGCGGCGGCATCCTCAACGTGGCGTCCACCGCCGCTTTCCAGCCCGGCCCCGGCATGGCGGTGTACTACGCGACCAAGGCCTTCGTGCTCAGCTTCAGCGAGGCGCTGTGGGAGGAATTGCGCGGCGAAGGCGTGCGCGTCACTGCCCTCTGCCCCGGCCCGACCGCCACGGGCTTCCAGGCCCGCGCCCGCATGGACGCGCGCCTGCTCGACGTGATGAAGCCGATGTCGGCGGCCGCCGTCGCCCGCGCCGGGGCGGAGGCCTTCCTGCGCGGTGACCGGGTCATGGTGCCCGGCCCGATGAACAAGGTGACGGCGGCGCTGGGCCCGCTCGCCCCGCGCCGTCTGCTCCTGCCGCTCGTCGGCCGTCTGCAGAGGCCGCCGTCCCGCCGCTGAGAGCCGCTCGCTCCGACGTCCTTGCGAGGAGCGCAGCGACGAGGCAACCCAGGACCCGGCCGGTTCAGGCAAACGGGCCAAGGTTGCTTCGCTCGCAACGACGGTGTCGGAACCGAGGAGCGCCTACCCCGGGAAGGTGTAGGCGGTTTTCACGATGGTGTAGAACTCGCGGGCATAGGCGCCCTGCTCGCGCGGGCCGTAGCTCGATCCCTTCCGGCCGCCGAAAGGCACGTGGTAGTCGACGCCCGCCGTCGGAACGTTGACCATCACCATGCCCGCCTCGCTGTTGCGCTTGAAGTGCGAGGCGTATTTCAGGCTGGTCGTGCAGATGCCCGAGGAAAGACCGAACTCGGTGTCGTTGGCGACCGCCAGCGCCTCGTCGTAGTCCTTGACGCGGATGACGCTGGCCACGGGGCCGAAGATCTCCTCGCGCGAAATGCGCATGGCGTTGGTGGCCTGCGTGAAAAGCGCGGGCTGGAGATAGAAGCCGGGCGTCTCGCGGTTGAGCAGTTCACCGCCCCAGGCGAGCCTTGCACCCTCGTCCTGACCGATCTTGATGTATTTCAGGTCCTGGTCGAGCTGACCCTGGTCGACGACGGGGCCGATATGCGTGCCCGCCTTGAGGGCGTCGTCCACAGTGAGACCCTTCAGGCGCTCGGTCACGGCCTCGACGAACCGGTCGTGGATGCCCTGCTGGACGATGATGCGCGAGGAGGCCGTGCAGCGCTGGCCGGTGGAGAAGAACGCGCCGTTGACCGTGCATTCCACCGCCACCGCGAGGTCGGCGTCGTCGAGCACGACGAGCGGATTCTTGCCGCCCATCTCGAGCTGGATCTTCTTCATCGGGGTTGAGGCGACGCAGGTCGCGGCGACCTTTCGGCCCGTCGACACCGAGCCGGTGAACGAGATCGCCGAGACGTCCTTGTGCTCGAGGATGGCCTGGCCGACCTCGGAGCCGCGGCCCATCACCAGGTTCAGGACGCCCGCCGGCAGGCCGGCGCGATGCAGGATGTCGACGAGCGCCCAGGCCGAGCCGGGGACAAGGTCGGCCGGCTTGAAGACGATGGTATTTCCGTAGGCGAGCGCCGGGGCGATCTTCCAGGCCGGAATGGCGATGGGGAAGTTCCAGGGCGTGATCATGCCGACGACGCCGACAGGCTCGCGCGTCATCTCGACGTCGAGGCCCGGACGGATGGAGGCAACCTTCTCGCCCATGAGGCGCAGCGCCTCGCCTGCGAAGAAGCCGAGGATCTGCCCGGCGCGGGTCACCTCGCCGATGCCTTCGGGCAGCGTCTTGCCTTCCTCGCGCGACAGCAGCCGGCCGAGCTCGTCCTTGCGGGCGAGGATCTCGTCGGACGCCTTGTGCAGGATGTCGTGGCGCAGCTGAGGGCTGGAACGGGACCAGGCGGGGAAGGCCGCCTTCGCCGCCGCGATGGCATCCTCCGCCTGCTGCTTCGAGGCGCGCGTGTACTGACCCACGACGTCGCCGGTGTTGGACGGGTTGAGATTGGCGTTGTCGGAGGTGCCGGTCACCCACTCGCCGCCGATGAGGTTCTTGAAGGTCTCGGTCATGGTCCTGTCCTGTCTGGCGGTTCCGCCCATGGATTGATGATGTCGAGGCCGAAGCCGGCGAAGTGACGCTCATTGCCGGTAACCATCACAAGGTTCCGGCTCAGCGCGATGGCAGCAATCTGAAGATCCAGGCCGGGCTTCTCGGAGCCGTCCCGCTGAAGCTGAGCCCTGAGGCGGCCCCAGATGAGGGCTGCATCCAGGTCAAGGGCGAGCAGGCGTCCATCCATTGCGTCGAGCAGATGAGAGAACCAGGCCTGTAGTCCCTCCTTGCGGCGCCCTCCCGGCAAGCGGGCTATGCCGAATGCGAGCTCGCCCATCGCGATCGACGGTACGAAAATCTGCTCCTCGTCCTGGGCTGCGAGCCAGCGGTCCACTTGCGGGTCGCCATCGCGGCGGCCGAATTCACCGACGACGTTGGTGTCGAGGAGAACGCCCCGGCTCAAAGATCGATGTCCCGGTCTGGCGCAAGGTCATCGCGCCCGATGTCGAACATGGGGCCTCCCGGCCAGAGGGCACGGGCCTTCTCAAAAAGTTCGAGTGCGCTTCTGCGCTCCCGCCCCTTGGCAAGCACCTCACGAAGGCTGCGTGCTTCTTCGCCGTCCTGCCGCAGAACACTCGCAGCACGCCGGATCAACGCGACGTCCGGGCCCTTCACCGCGACTTCCACCCGGCGCATTTCGCCAGCCGACTTCTGGCGGTGCCGCCTGACACGGGCATTGCTGCTGCTCATCATCGAACTCCGCCGTTTCCGGAAACGTTACCGGAAACGCTCCCTGACGTCCATCAGATCAGTCCTCGCCGGGCGAGGTTGCGCATCAGGTGCGAGGTGCCGAACGTCCAGGGCGCGCATTCCGTGGCGAGCTGGATACGGTTGACGAGGCGGCCGAGCTTCGGCGTCGCGATTGTGACGACGTCGCCCACCTTGTGGGTGAAACCCTTGCCGGGAGCATCGCGGTCCTCGATGGGCGCGAAGAGCGTGCCGGTGTAGAGCACCGCCCCGTCCGGGTACTGGTGGTGCCGCCCCAGCATCTGCCTGGCGAGGTCGGCGAAGTCGCGGCTGATCTTGGACAGGCTCGACGACCCCTCCAGCCGATAGCCCTCCGGGCCCTCGACGACAAGCGTGAGTTCCGCCCGCCGGAGCTCATCGAGCGAGAAGGACACGTCGAAGAACCGGAGGAACGGGCCCAGCGTGGCGGAGGCGTTGTTATCCTTCGCCTTGCCCAGCAGCAGCGCCGAGCGGCCCTCCACGTCGCGCAGGTTGACGTCGTTGCCGAGTGTTGCGCCGACGATGGCGCCCGACGACGAGACGACGAGCACCACCTCGGGCTCGGGATTATTCCAGGTGGAGATCGGATGGATGCCGGCGTCCGCCCCCGTGCCGACGGACGCCATGGGCGGCGCCTTGGTGAAGATCTCGGCGTCGGGCCCGATGCCGACCTCGAGGTACTGGCTCCACAGGCCCTGGTCGATCAGCAGTTCCTTCAGCCGCATGGCCTCGGGAGAACCCGGCTTCAGCCGCGACAGGTCTTCGCCCACCAGCGCAGTCATCTCCTTGCGGATCTCGACCGCCGAGGCGGCATCCCCGCGGGCCCGCTCCTCGATGACCCGCTCCAGCATGGAAATCGCGAAGGTGACGCCCGCCGCCTTTACCGCCTGCAAGTCGACAGGAGAGAGCAGCCAGGGCCGATCGGTATCGCGTCCCTCTTCCGGCGTATTGGCCAGCACGTCCGCGAGCGTCGCGACGGTGTCGCCCGAGGCTTCGGCCAGCGCACGGGCGGGATCGTGCTGCTCGCACAGGTCGCGCATGGTGGGGAAGGCTTTGGACACGTCGACGAGCACGGCTTCGCCACGCTCCTCGCGCACCACGACGACCGAAGGGCCTCCCGCCTCCGGGCGCCAGAGGCGTCCGGCCAGGGCTCCCTTCGCGCCGTCCTCGGGAAGGGTGGTGGCGACATCGAGCGTCAGGCGGGCCAAGGCGCGTCTCCCGGGATTTCTGTTGTCTGAGGTGTCTCTACCATCGGCGGCGCGCAGGCGCGAGGCGCCGGTGCGCGAGGCTGGCATGAGCGCGCGCCGCAGCCGGCACCCCCTCCTTCCGCCACTCCTCCGCCTCGCATAAGCTCCCGGCGCAACCATGCGCCCGGCCAACGGGCCACAGGGAGGGACCATGAGCCTGATCCTCGCCATCGACCAGGGCACCACCTCGTCGCGCGCCATCCTGTTCTCGTCCGACATGGGCATCGTGGCGACGGCGCAGCGGGAGTTCCCGCAGCACTTCCCCGCCTCGGGGTGGGTGGAGCACGAGGCCGAGGACCTCTGGGACACGGTTCTGGCGACAGGGCGGGAGGTGCTCGCCAAGGCCGGCGTCGAGGCCAAGGACGTGGCCGCCATCGGCATCACCAACCAGCGCGAGACGGCGCTGGTCTGGGATCGTGCGACCGGCCGCCCCATCCACCGCGCCATCGTCTGGCAGGACCGGCGCACCGCCGAACTCTGCACGCGCCTGAAGGCGGACGGGAATGAGGCGCTGGTGACCGCTCGCACGGGCCTGCTGCTCGACCCCTACTTCTCCGGCACGAAGGTCGCGTGGCTCCTCGACAACGTCCCCGGCGCGCGCCAGCGGGCGGAACGGGGGGAGCTCGCCTTCGGCACCGTGGACAGCTTCCTGCTCTGGCGCCTCACCGGGGGCGAGGTTCATGCCACGGACGCGACGAATGCCTGTCGCACCCTCCTCTACGACATCCATCGCGGCGACTGGGACGACGACCTGCTGCGGCTCCTGCGCGTGCCGCGCTCGCTGCTGCCGACAGTGATGGACTCATCGGCCGAGTTTGGCACGGCGCTGCCCGAGCATTTCGGCGCGGCGATCGTGGTGCGCGGCATTGCCGGGGACCAGCAGGCGGCCACGGTGGGCCAGGCCTGCTTCACGCCGGGCATGATGAAGGCCACCTACGGCACTGGCTGCTTCGCGCTGCTGAACACGGGCACCGCGCCGGTCGCCTCGAAGAACCGGCTGCTGACCACCATCGCCTACCAGCTCGGCGGCAAGCGTACCTACGCGCTGGAGGGGTCCATCTTCATCGCCGGAGCGGCGGTGCAGTGGCTGCGCGACGGGCTCGGCATCATCAAGACCGCGGCCGAGACGGGTCCCCTGGCCCGCGACGCCGACCCGATGCAGAGCGTCTACCTCGTGCCCGCTTTCGTTGGTCTCGGCGCGCCCTACTGGGATGCCGAGTGCCGGGGCGCCCTCTTCGGGCTGACGCGGGGGACGGGGCCCAGGGAGATCGCCCGCGCCGCGCTGGAAGCCGTCTGCTACCAGACGCTCGACCTGCTCGACGCCATGAAGGCCGACTGGCCGGGGGCTGCCGGCGCGGAGACGGTGCTGCGCGTCGACGGCGGCATGGTGGCCTCGGACTGGGCCATGCAGCGCCTCGGCGACATCCTCGGCTCGCCAGTCGACCGCCCGGTCGTCAAGGAGACGACGGCGCTCGGCGCAGCCTACCTGGCGGGCCTGTCCGCCGGCGTCTACCCTGCCCCGATCGCCTTTGCCGACACATGGCGGCTCGAGACCCGGTTCACGCCGGAGTTGCCAGCGGCGCAGCGGGCGGAAAAGGTGGCGGGATGGCGCGACGCCGTCTCCCGCACCCTCACCGTCCGCCCGCAGTAACGGCAGCTGCCTCTCTTTCGAGGGGCAACGCGACGAAGCCCTACAGCCCCTCGAACAGCGCCGTGGAGAGGTAGCGCTCGGCGAAGGAGGGGATGATGACGACGATCGTCTTGCCCTTCGCCTCGGGTCGCGCCCCGATCTCCAGCGCCGCGGCGACGGCCGCTCCGGAGGAGATGCCGACGGGAATGCCCTCGGTCCGGGCCAGATGGCGCGCCGTCTCGAACGCCGTCTGATTGCCGACGGTCACCACCTCGTCGATGACCGAGCGGTCGAGGATCTCGGGCACGAAGCCCGCGCCGATGCCCTGGATCTTGTGGGGGCCCGGCGTGCCGCCGGACAGGACGGGCGAGTCCTCCGGTTCCACGGCGACGATCTTCAGCGAGGGCCGGCGCGGCTTCAGCACCTGACCGACGCCGGTGATGGTGCCGCCGGTGCCGACGCCGGAGACGAAGTAGTCGATCTCGCCCCGCGTGTCGTTCCAGATCTCCTCGGCCGTGGTGCGACGGTGGATGTCGGGGTTGGCGGGGTTGCGGAACTGCTGCGGGATGATGGCGCCGGGGATGCTCGCCTTCAGCTCCTCGGCACGGCCGATGGCACCGCGCATGCCGAGCGGGGCGGGGGTGAGCTCCAGCTGCGCGCCGAGCAGGGCCAGCATCTTGCGACGCTCGATCGACATCGATTCCGGCATGACGAGGATCAGCTTGTAGCCGCGCGCCGCCGCGACGAAGGCCAGCGCGATGCCGGTGTTGCCGGAGGTGGGCTCGATCAGCGTGCCACCCGGCTTGAGATGGCCCTCCTGCTCCAGCGCCTCGATCATGGCGACGCCAATGCGGTCCTTGACGCTGGCGATGGGGTTGAAGAACTCCAGCTTGGCCAGGATCGTCGCCTCGACGCCCTTTTCTTTGGTGAGACGGTTCAGCCGCACCAGCGGCGTGTCGCCGATCGTTTCGGTGATGCTGTCGTAGATGCGGCCGCGGCCCGGCATGTGCGCGGTATCCGTCGGCGTCTTGTGGGCAGTCTGGGCCATGGTGCGCTCTCCCGTTTGATTGCCGGCCGCGCTCGGGGCCGGAGGTTCGGATCAGATGATGAAGTCGGCCGCCACCTGCATATCGTCGAACACCCGGCCGGCCTCGGCCTGACGGCAGAGATCGTCCACGGTGACGACGTCGAGTTCTCCAAGGAAGGCCGAGCCGGCGCGCGCCACCATCGGCCCGACGACGACGTCGACCAGCCGCGACTCGGGAACCGGGGGCATCGAGTCCTCGCCGGTGGACGCCATCGCGGCGCGGACGATCTCGCCTGCCGTGATCCGGCGGCGCTCGCGCGCGATCTCGTAGCCGCCGCGCGGACCGCGGACCCCCTTGAGGATCCCGGCCCTCACGAGGGCCTGGAGCATGGTTTCGAGATGGCGGGGCGGCAGGTTGTGCCGCGTGGCAAGATGCTTGGCCGCGACGGGCGACGGCCGGGCATGCAGGGCGATGTCGACCACGGCCGCGATGGCCAGCAGACTTCGCCGGGACAAGAGGATCATGTGTCGGCCCCTCCGCAGGACGGAGGACAGGCCCCGCGTCCGCTCGCTAGTCCTCGCGGGGCGTGTCGGGCCCCGCAGTTCGAACGCCGGTCGACCCGAACCCGCCGGCGCCGCGGCCGCTCTGCGGCAGCTCTTGGCGCAACTCCAGCGTGGCCCGGGTCACGGGCGCGACGACGAGCTGCGCGATCCGCATCCCGCGCGTCACCGTGAAGGGCTCGGCCCCATGGTTGACGAGCAGGACGCCGACCTCGCCGCGGTAGTCCGCGTCGATCGTGCCCGGCGCGTTCAGCACGGTGACGCCGTGCTTCAAGGCGAGGCCCGACCGCGGACGCACCTGCGCCTCGTAGCCTTCGGGGAGATGGATGACGAGGCCGGTCGGCACAAGTCCCCATTTCCCAAACTCAAGTGTGATTTTTTCATTTTCACGCAGCGCTGCCAAGAGGTCCATTCCAGCGGCGCTTTCCGTCTCGTAACGCGGTAAAGGCAGCCCCTCGGCATGCGGCAGCCGCACGACCCCGACCGTCACACCCATCGCGTGTCCCCGAGCGCCCGCGCGATCCGCTCCGCCAGCGCGGCGGCGACCGCCGTCTTGTCCATGGTCGGCCAGTCCTCGACGCCCTCGCGGGTGACGAGATGGACCGTGTTGCGGTCGCCGCCCATCACGCCCGTGCCGCCGACATCGTTGGCGACGATCCAGTCGCATTTCTTGCGGGCGAGCTTGCCCTGGGCGTGCTCGACGACCTTCTCCGTCTCGGCGGCGAAGCCGACCACCAGCTGCGGCCGCCCGCTCGTCCGGCCGGCGATGGTGGCGAGGATGTCGGGGTTCTCGACGAGCGCCAGGGACGGTGGCGCGGCGCCGGCCTGCTTCTTGAGCTTCTGGCCACCCTCATGGGCCACGCGCCAGTCCGCCACGGCGGCGCAGAAGATGGCGGCGTCGGCCGGCAGAGCCGCCTCGACCGCGGCCAGCATCTCGCGGGCGCTCTCGACATGCACCGTCCGGACACCGGCGGGATCGGGGATGGTCACCGGCCCGCTGACGAGCGTCACCTCGGCGCCCAGCGCCGCGCAGGCGGCAGCGATGGCGTGTCCCTGCTTGCCGGAGGAGCGGTTGGCGATGAATCGCACGGGATCGATGGGCTCGAGCGTAGGGCCCGATGTCACGAGCACGCGGCGGCCCTGCAACGCGCCACCTCCGCGGACTGCCAGCATGCGGTCGACTGCGGCGGCGATCACCTCCGGCTCCGCCAGGCGGCCGGGCCCGAACTCGCCGCAGGCCATCTCGCCCTCGTCCGGCCCGACGAAGGTCACGCCATCCGCCTCCAGCGTGGCGCGGTTGCGCATCGTGGCCGGGTGCAGCCACATGCGCACGTTCATGGCGGGTGCCATGAGCACCGGCTTGTCTGTCGCCAGCAGGAGCGTCGAGGCGAGGTCATTGGCGAGACCGCCCGCCAGCTTGGCCATGAGGTCGGCCGTGGCGGGGGCGACGACGACCAGGTCTGCGTCCCGCGACAGCTCGATGTGGCCCATTTCGGCCTCGTCCGTCAGCGAGAAGAGGTCGGTGTAGACCTTGTCAGCGGTCAGCGCGGACACCGACAGCGGCGTCACGAAATGCTGCGCCGCCTGGGTGAGGACGCCGCGCACGGCGTAGCCCCGCCGGCGCAGGATGCGCGCCAGCTCCAGCACCTTGAACGCGGCGATGCCGCCGCCGATGACGAGCAGGATGCGCTTGGCCGCGGGCATCGCGTTCACCGCTGTGGAGGTCATGGCTCCCGGTCTCCGGCGCCGCTCCGGCGCTTGCACAAGATGGCCGCGTCAGCGCCTCAGGAGAAGAGGCGCCAGGCGAGGACGAGGAGCACCACCGCAATGACCCACAGCGCCAGGTTGCCCCAGCGCGCCCTACGCGCCTCCGCCCGGCCGATACCGGCCAGCGTGTCGGCGGCGAGCGGGAAGCCGTGGCGCATGCCCTCCTCGACGCCGGCGAGCGCCCTCTCGGCGCGCGCGGCAAGCGAGGGGATCCGGGCGATCGCCGAGGCCAGCGAGAGCGCCCCGCGCCCCGCCTCCTCGACCCGGCCGACCGGGCCGAGATTGCGCTCGATCCAGCTGCGGACGACGGGCTCGGACGTCGCCCACATGTCCAGCCGCGGATCGAGCTTTCGGGCCACGCCCTCCACCACCACCATCGTCTTCTGCAGCATGACGAGCTCGGTGCGCGTCTCCATGTCGAAGAGCGCGGTGATCTCGAACAGCAGCGTCAGCAGCTTGGCCATCGAGATCTGGTCGGCCGTGCGGTTGTGGATGGGCTCGCCGATGGCCCGGATGGCCTGGGCGAAGTCCTCCACCGAGTGCACGGGCGCCACGTAGCCCGCCTCGAAGTGCACCTCCGCGACGCGGCGATAGTCGCGCGTGATGAAGCCCAGCAGGATCTCGGCCAGGAAGCGCCGCTCGTTCGGCCCCAGCCGCCCCATGATGCCGAAGTCGACGGCGCAGAGCCGGCCCTGGGCGTCGACGAACAGGTTTCCGGGATGCATGTCGGCGTGGAAGAAGCCGTCGCGCAGCGCGTGCCGCAGGAAGGACTGGATGACGATGCGCCCGAGCGCGACGCGGTCATGGCCGGCGGCCTCGATCTCCTCGATCTGGCCGAGCGGGATGCCGTCGATCCACTCCATGGTGAGGATGTCGCGGGAGGTCCGTTCCCAGTCGACCTGCGGGACCCGGAAATCCTCGTCGTCGCGGGTGTTCTCCGCCATTTCGGACATGGCGGCGGCCTCCAGCCGCAAATCCATCTCCATGCTGACGGAGCGTGCCAGCGTATCGACGACGCCGACAGGCTTCAGCCGGCGCAGCGCGGGCAGGATGCGTTCCAGCGTGCGCGCGCCATAGGCCATGGAGCGCAGATCGTTGCGGAAGCGGTTTCGCACGCCGGGCCGCAGCACCTTCACGGCAACGGTGCGCTCGCCATTGACGTCCGTGACCTGCGCCTTGTGCACCTGGGCGATGGAGGCCGCCGCCATGGCATCGCCGAAGCTGGCATACAGCGTGTCCAGCGGCTCGCCGAGGGAGAGCTCGACGGCGGCCACGGCCTCCGAGCGCCGGAACGCAGGCATGCGGTCCTGCAGCGCCTCGAGGTCGCGCGCCATGCGCACGCCCACCACGTCCGGGCGCGTGGCGAGGAACTGGCCGAACTTGACGTAGGACGGCCCCAGCCGGGTGAGGGCCGCGGCGAGGCGCGAGGCGTCATCCTTCGCAGTGCGGCGCTCGATGAGCCGTCCGCACCACAGGGCGAAGCGGGCCTGCGGCGGAAGGTCGGCGCCTTCGGCGGGCCTCAGCGCGCCCTCGCGGGCGAGGACGAAGCCCACATGCGCCAACCGCACGAGGGCGGTGATGGAATTCAGCAAAGCCCGGCGCTCCCGCCATCCCTGCCGCGCGGCCGGAGGATCACAGCTTCCACCCCGAATGCAGCCGCACGATGCCGCCGCTCATCGGCCGCTCGCTGACCCGGCGGAAGCCCGCGGCGCGGATCATTCCCGAGAACGCCGCCGGGCGCGGGAACTTGCGGATGGATTCCACGAGATAGCGATAGGGCTCGCCATCTCCGGTCACGACCTTGCCCAGAGCCGGGACGACTGCGAAGGAATAGGCGTCGTAGACCGTGTCGAGCAGCGGCACGTCGACCTGCGAGAATTCGAGGCACAGGAAGCGTCCGCCGCGCTTCAGGACGCGGTGGGCCTCGGCCAGGGCCTTGTCGATGCGGGGCACGTTGCGGATGCCGAAGGCGATGGTGTAGGCGTCGAACGAGGCGTCGGGGAGCGGCAGGCTCTCGGCATTGCCCTCGACGAACTCAATGGCGCCGTCGAAGCGAGCCGGCGTGCGCTCGCGGCCGACGGCCAGCATGTCGGCGTTGATGTCGAGCACAGTGACGTGGGCGTCCGGGCCGCCGGCGTCCAGCACCCGGAATGCGATGTCACCGGTCCCGCCGGCCACGTCGAGATGGCGGAACGGGCCGCGCCGGGGTGGGCGCAGGGCCGACACCATCGCCTCCTTCCACAGCCGGTGCAGTCCCGCCGACATCAGGTCGTTCATCAGGTCGTAGCGGCGGGCGACCTTGTGAAAGACGTCGTCGACCAGATCCTGCTTGTCGGAGAGCGGAACGGTCGTGTAGCCGAAATGGGTTTCGGCCTCCGCGTCCGGGCCCCGGCTGTCGTCGTGCATGCGGTCCTCCGCTGAAAGCGCGCGGACATTAGCGCTAGTCGGCTCCGGACGCCATGAGGCGGCTTGGCCCTTCCCGGGGCATACACAACGGACGATTCCATGCCCGAACTGCCCGAGGTCGAGACAGTCAGACGCGGACTCGCGCCCGCCATGGAGGGCGCGACGATCGTCCGTGCCGAGATACGCCGTCCCGACCTACGCTTCCCGTTTCCCGGGAATTTCTCCGGTCGCCTGCAGGGGAGGCGGATCGAGGCTCTCGGCCGCAGGGCAAAGTACCTGCTCGCCGACCTCGACGACGGCACGGTGCTCGTCATGCATCTCGGCATGACGGGGCGGTTCACCGTCATCCCGGCGTCCGGCGAGGCTCAGGCGCCGGGGGTGTTCCACCACGAGGCGGGCGACGACGCGGTGCACGACCACGTGGTGTTCCACCTCTCGAGCGGCACGCGCATCGTCTACAATGATGCGCGCCGCTTCGGCTTCATGACGCTCGTCGCCCGGGTGGCGCTGGACGAGCACCCGCTGTTCAAGGGCATGGGGATCGAGCCGCTCGGCAATGCGCTCGACGGGGCGGCGCTGGCGCGTCTGTTCCGCGGCAAGGCCGCGCCGCTCAAGGCGGCGCTGCTCGACCAGCGGCTCGTGGCCGGCCTCGGCAACATCTATGTGAGCGAGGCGCTGCACCGGGCCGGTCTTTCGCCGCGGCGGGCGGCAGGCACCCTGACGCGCAAGGACGGCGGCCCCACGGCGGCGGCCACGCGCCTCGCGGCCGAGATCAAGGCCGTTCTCGCCGAGGCGGTCGAGGCCGGCGGATCCAGCCTCCGGGACTACGCACATACCGATGGCTCGCTCGGCTACTTCCAGCACGCCTTCCGCGTCTACGACCGCGAGGGGGAGCCATGCCCGCGCCCCGGCTGCACCGGCGTGGTGCGCCGCATCGTCCAGTCCGGCCGGTCCACCTTCTATTGCGGCGTGTGCCAGCGCTGATCGGCCGGGATTGCCGCGCGGCGCGCTCTGGGCTAGCGCTGTCGGTGCAACAGGAGGCGCCGATGGCCGACACGACCGGGTACGAGACCATCCTCGTCGAGCAGCGCGGAAAGGTGGCGCTGATCACCCTCAACCGGCCGCAGGCCCTGAACGCGCTGAACGCGCGGCTGGTGGCGGAGCTGAACGATGCGCTCGACCGCATCGAGGCCGACGCCGGGACGGGCGCCACCGTGATCACCGGCTCCGCCAAGGCCTTCGCCGCCGGCGCCGACATCAAGGAAATGGGCGGGCTCTCCTGGCCGGCGACCTATGTGGAGGACTTCATCACGGCCTGGGACAGGGTGGCCTCGCGCCGCAAGCCGATCGTGGCGGCGGTGGCGGGCTTCGCGCTGGGCGGCGGCTGCGAGCTCGCCATGATGTGCGACTTCATCCTCGCCGCCGAGACGGCGAAGTTCGGCCAGCCGGAGATCCGGCTCGGCGTGATGCCGGGCGCCGGGGGCACGCAGCGCCTTGCCCGCTATGTCGGCAAGTCCAAGGCCATGGAAATGGTGCTGACCGGCCGCATGATGGACGCCGCCGAGGCCGAGCGCGCGGGGCTGGTGTCGCGCATCGTGCCGGCCGACAGCCTCGTCGAGGAGGCCGTGAAGGTCGCCACCGAGATCGCCGGCCTTTCCGGGCCGACCGTCATGATGGCCAAGGAGGCGGTGAACCGCTCCTGGGAGACGTCGCTGTCGGAGGGCATCCGCTTCGAGCGCCGAGTCTTCCAGGCCATGTTCGCCACCGCCGACCAGAAGGAAGGCATGGCCGCCTTCGTCGAGAAGCGCCCCGCCCGCTTCGAGGGCCGCTGAGCCCGTGATCCCTGCGCCGGAGGTTCTGCTCCTTCTCGCCGGCGCTGCCTTCGTCGCGGGCATGGTCGACGCCATCGCGGGCGGTGGCGGGCTGATCACCATCCCCGCGCTGGTCCTGGCCGGGCTCGATCCCGCCGCAGCGGTCGCCACGAACAAGCTGCAGGGCATCTTCGGCACGGCGACCGCCACGGCCTCCTATGCGCGGGCCGGGCATGTCGATTTCGGCCGCCTCTGGCCCGCCGCCCTCGGCGCCGGCCTCGGCGCACTGGCGGGATCGCTGGCGCTTGGGGCGGTGCCGACCACCTGGCTTTCGGCCGCGATGCCGGTCGTGCTCGTCCTCGTCGCCATCTACTTCGCTCTGTCGCCGTCGATCAGGGCGGATTCAAGCCGTCGCCGCATGCATCCCGCGGTCTTCGCCTTCGCCGTGGCACCTGTCATCGGCTTCTACGACGGGGTGTTCGGACCGGGGGCCGGCTCCTTCTATCTCCTCGGTCTGGCGACCCTCGTCGGCCTCAGGCTGCTGCCGGCAACGGGCGGGACGAAGCTCCTCAACGTGGCCAGCAATGGCGCGGCGCTTTTCGTCTTCGCGCTCTCGGGCCGGATCGTGTGGGCGGCCGGTTTCGCGATGGCCGTGGGAACGCTGGCGGGAGCCTGGTGCGGCTCGCAGCTGGCACTGCGGGTGGGGGCCCGGCTGATCCGGCCGGCACTCGTGCTGGTCTCGCTCGCCGTGGCCGCCAAACTGCTGTCGGACCCCGCCCATCCGCTGCGGCTCGCCCTCGCGCACCTCTTCTAGCGCGTCCGAGCGAGAGCGTCGTTGACGCTGCAAGGGGCTTCGGCTATACGCCAGCCTTCCTTGGGCGACCGGCGGCCACGAGCCCCGTGCCCACGACATCATTCAACACGCGTTCTCCCGGTCACGGGTGCGGAGCGCACCAAGAGGACGACACATGGCCAATACGAAGTCGGCGAAGAAGGCGACTCGCAAGATCGAGGCGCGCACCGCCGTCAACCGGATGCGCCGTTCGCGCATGCGCACCTTCGTGAAGAAGGTCGAGGCTGCCATCGCTACCGGCGACAAGGCTGCTGCCACCGAGGCCTTCAAGGCGGCCGAGCCCGAGCTGGCTAAGGCGGCCCAGAACGGCATCGTGCACGCCAACACGGCGTCCCGGAAAGTGTCGCGGCTGGCAAGCGCCATCGCCCGCATCAGCGCCTGAACACCGGCTCACGCCTCTCGCTTCAGGGGCAGGCCCTCGACCGACGAAACCCGGCTTTCAGGCCGGGTTTTTTGTTGCGCTGACGCCATCGCCGGCACTCAACCTTCCGGGCTTTTTCGCGGCGCCGGACTGCGTGGCGGTGACGCCTCACGGGCGCGCGAACGACATTGACGGGACCGTGACCTTCGCGATTCCGCTTGACAGGCGTGCTACCGCCAAGCCCGCGAAAGCGGTCTTTCCGAGCCTTTCACCGCGCAGATTTTCGCTATTGGAATCAATAATTTATAGGGCAAGGCGAGGAGCCGTCCCGGAATCCTCTGACCTGTCGCCCAACCGTCATGGCGACAGGAAAAAAAATTGTAACGAGGGAACCCGACTGCCCGGAAATTTGACGTCTTAAGGAAAGGTGAACCGAGTCAAAGATTTGCCGTTTTCAGCCAAGGCTCGACAATGGCCTGCACCCCTCCTGGACAACCCTATTCAACTCGACTCGACCGGGGGTTGTGTTGCACCCCCCGGGGGGGCTGTGTAAGGTCAATGAGGTCCAGGGCGTACCCCAACGGACTTACCCATCAAGCGGCGACGGGTGTGGCCTTGCATCAAGGAAGGAGTTCGTTCGCGTAACGGAGAGTGTGACGATCTCTAGGGATCGGCGGCACCGCCGCATGGTCCCGGTCGGGCTGGAACAGCGTGCGCGTCATGTGCGCCTGACCTGAAAGAGGTAGTCGTATGCGAAGTGACGGAACGCCCGGTCGCCGTGTCGGGGCCGGGCTCAGGGGGCAGAAAATGTTGGAATCTTCCGTTTCCATGACGTTTCAGGGCAGGCGTTTTCTGGCCTCTGGCATTGTTCCTTCGCGTATTGCGTTCCGTGCTTCCGGTGATCCCGCCGCGACGGACTAGCGTCTGCTCAACGTCGCCTTCGGCGGCATTCCACCCATTCCCCAGGTCCATGACGCCGATCCCGCAGCGCGGCTGCCGCGGGCGACGATCGGTCATGCTCAAAACGAGATGAACATGCTGCGCGCACTCAACACGACGGAGGTCAACCCGGCGATGGCCGAAGCTGCGGGCCCGGATGCGGCCAGGGGCGACAATCAATTGCAGGCTTGGGAGCGTGTGAAGCGGCGGTTGCGAGCCGAACTCGGCGAGGATGTGTTCTCCAGCTGGTTCGGGCGCCTCGAGCTCGCCGGCATCGTGCAGGGCGTCGGTCACCTCACCGTGCCCACGCGATTCCTGAAGAGCTGGATCCAGTCCCACTACATCGACCGTGTCCGCGCCCTGTTCGTGGCGGAATGCGACGGCGTCAGCGACGTGTCTCTCGCCGTGCGGGGCGCCGGCCAGCGTCCCGTGCCTCGGCCGCAGCAGCAATCGGAGCCGTCTCCGTCCGGCGCCGCGGCCGTTTCCGGCCGCCCTGCGACGACGGAGCGGCCGGTGCCGTTCTTCTCCGCGATCGACGATCGCTCGGCCCCTACTTCGGAGGACGGACTGCAGGGCTCGCCACTCGACCGGCGGCTTTCGTTCGGCACGTTCCTGGTCGGAAAGTCCAATGCCCTTGCCCACGCCGCCGCCGAGAAGGTGGCGCGCGTCGAGAATGTCGGGGCGCCTCTCTATAATCCCCTCTACGTTCATTCCGCCGTGGGGCTCGGCAAGACGCATCTCCTGCAGGCCGTCGCCCATGAGGTCATCGCCTCCGGCAAGCGCGTCATCTACCTCACCGCCGACCGCTTCATGTACGGGTTCGTGGCCGCGCTGAAGGCGCAGACGGCGCTCGCTTTCAAGGAGCGCCTGCGCGGGATCGACGTGCTGGTCATCGACGACGTGCAGTTCCTGCAGGGGCGATCGATCCAGCAGGAGTTCTGCCACACCATCAACGCTCTCATCGACGCCGGCCGGCAGGTGGTGATTGCCGCCGACAGGTCCCCGGCCGAGCTGGAGAGCCTCGACGAGCGCGTACGCTCGCGTCTCGCCGGCGGGCTCGTGGTGGAGATGGGCGCGCTCGACGAGGCGCTGCGCGTCAAGATCCTCGAGGCGCGCATCGCCGCCGCCCGCATCCACCACCCCGCCTTCGAGGTGAGCCAGCCCGTCGTGTCCTATGTGGCGCGCGCCATCGTCACCAATGGCCGCGACCTCGACGGCGCGGTGAACCGGTTGCTCGCCCACACGACGCTCTCCGGTTCCATGCCGACGGTGGAGAGTGCTGAAACGGCCATCCGCGACCTCGTGCGCTCGCGCGAGCCGCGCAAGGTGCGCATCGAGGACATCCAGAAGCTGGTGGCGGTTCACTACAATGTCAGCCGCTCCGACATCCTGTCCTCCCGGCGCTCGGCGGGCGTGGTGAAGCCTCGCCAGATTGCCATGTACCTCTCCAAGCAGCTGACCCTACGCTCCTTGCCGGAGATCGGGCGTCGTTTCGGCGGCAGGGACCACACGACGGTGCTGCACGCCGTGCGCAAGATCGAGGGCGCAGTGGCCATCGACACGTCGCTGCGCGAGGACGTGGAACTCCTCAAGCGGATGTTGCAGGAATAGACGCCCGACTGGCGCGCCGGGCGTCCCGGACGTCTCGTCGGGGAAAACCAGGCAAAAGCGGCCCGCCACGAGCGCTGGTGCGCTTGCGCCGGGCTTGCGCTGTTGCCAATGTGCTCGCCCGCCGGGCTCCGACCCGGCTATGCGCCGCCTGTGCGGCGCCGCCCGAGTGATGCAGGATCCCGGCCATGAAGGTCACCGTCGAGCGCTCCGCGCTGTTGAAGTCGCTGGGCCACGTCCACCGGGTCGTGGAGCGCCGGAACACCATTCCGATCCTTTCCAACGTGCTGATCCGGGCCGCCGGCGGTGAGCTGCGCCTGCGCGCCACGGACCTCGACCTCGAGGTCACCGAGACCGCGCCGGCCGATGTCGGGCAGGAGGGCGGCATCACGGTGCCCGCCCATGTCCTCTACGATATCGTCCGCAAGCTGCCGGACGGGGCCCAGGCCTCGCTGGAGACCACCGGCGACGTGGGACAGGTGCTGATCCGCTCCGGCCGCTCGCGGTTCACGCTCCAGGCCCTGCCCGAAGCCGACTTCCCCGACCTCGCGGCCGGCGAGATGACGTCGAGCTTCACGCTGCCGGCCAAGGAGTTGAAGCGGCTGATCGAGAAGACGCAGTTCGCCATCTCCACGGAGGAGACGCGCTACTACCTCAACGGCATCTACCTCCACACGCTCGACTCGGCGGGGCAGCCGGTTCTGCGTGCTGTCGCGACCGACGGCCACCGCCTGGCCCGCGTCGAGACCCCCGCCCCGGCAGGCGCCGAGGGAATGCCCGGGGTGATCGTGCCGCGCAAGGCCGTCGCCGAGATCATCAAGCTCGTCGACGATGCCGGCGAGGAGGTGCGGGTCGAACTCTCGCCCACGAAGATCCGGCTGGCGCTGGGCTCGGTGGTGCTCACGTCGAAGCTGATCGACGGGACTTTCCCGGACTATCAGCGCGTCATTCCGAGCGGCAACGACAAGCCGCTGGTGGTCGACAAGTCCGAGTTCCAGGCCGCCGTGGACCGCGTGTCCACCATCTCCAGCGAACGCGGCCGCGCCGTGAAGCTCGCCCTCTCCGACCGGCGGCTGACGCTGTCGGTGACCAATCCGGATTCCGGCTCCGCCGTCGAGGAGCTGGAAGTCGACTACGAGGCCACGCCGCTCGACATCGGCTTCAACGCGCGCTACCTGCTCGACATCGCCTCGCAGCTCGAGGGCGACACGGCGCTCTTCAAGCTCGCCGACCCCGGTTCGCCCACGCTCATTCAGGACCGCGAGGGCGCAACCGCCCTCTACGTCCTGATGCCGATGCGCGTGTGAACGGAGCAGCCGACGCCGCCCCTGCCCAGCCGGACCTGACCGGACCAAGAAGCGCTGCGCGCGCGCCCATGGTGCGCCGGCTGATGCTCTCCGAGTTCCGCTCCTACGCTGCGCTGGACCTTGCGGTCGCCGCGCCTCTCGTCGCGCTTTCCGGCGAGAACGGGGCCGGCAAGACCAACATCCTCGAAGCGCTGTCGCTGTTCTCGCCTGGCCGTGGCCTGCGCCGGGCCGACCTGTCGGACATGGCGAGGCTGGGAGGACCCGGCACCTTCGCCGCTTCGCTGGCGGTGGACGAGGATGGTTCGGTGGTGCGCCTCGGCACCGGAACGGAACCGGGCGACGCCGGAGGGCCGCCGCAGCGGCGCTCGCGCATCGACGGCACACAGGTGGGATCGGCGACGGCCTTTGCCGAGCATGTCCGCATCGTCTGGCTGACGCCGGCCATGGACGGGCTATTCGCAGGGTCGGCCGGCGACCGCCGCCGCTTTCTCGACCGGCTCGTCCTCGCCGTCGACACGGGCCACGGCGGCCGCGTGACCGCGCTGGAGAAGGCGCTCCGCTCGCGCAACCGCCTGCTGGAGGAGGATCGCCCCGACGCCGCCTGGCTGGACGCGATCGAGCGCGAGGCGGCCGAGACGGGCGTTGCGGTCGCCGCAGCCCGGCGCGACGCCGTGCTGCGCCTCGCGGCCCTGATCGGCGAGGCCGCCGACGACACGTCGCCGTTCCCCTGGGCGGAGCTGTCCCTGACCGGCGAGCTGGAAGCGCTGCTCGCCGACGCCCCCGCCCTCGACGTCGAGGACATGTTCCGGGCCCGCCTCCGCGACGGTCGGGCGCGTGACAGGGCGGCAGGCCGGGCCCTATTCGGGCCGCAGACCTCCGACCTCTCGGTCCGGCACGGCCCGAAGCAGGTGGACGCGGCGCTCTCCTCGACCGGCGAGCAGAAAGCTTTGCTGGTCGGGCTCGTGCTGGCCCATGCGCGCCTGGTGGCGCAGGCGACGGGCCTCGTGCCCTTCGTCCTGCTCGACGAGGTCGCCGCCCATCTCGACCCGCGCCGGCGCGCCGCCCTTTTCGAGACGCTCGCCGCCCTGGGCGGGCAGGTCTGGATGACGGGTGCCGACCCGGCAGCATTCCGCGAGCTCCCGCCCGGCTCGCAGCGCTTCGAGGTGACGCCTGGCCGCGTGCGCGGTATGGTCGGCGCATGACCTTATCCGGACTTCTCGTCTTCGCGGCCGCCTACACGCTGGCCGTCGCGACACCCGGGCCTGGCGTCGCCGCCGTGGTCGCGCGTGGCCTGGGGCGCGGACGCGCCGGGCTGCTCCCGTTCATCCTCGGCTTCACGGCGGGCGACCTCATCTGGTTCACCGTGGCCGCGGCGGGTCTCAGCGTGATCGCCCACACCTTCGAGACAGTGTTCACGGTCATCAAATATGCCGGCTGCGCCTATCTGCTCTGGCTCGCCTGGAAGGCCTGGACCGCGCCGGTGGCGGTCGCCGGTGACGAGGGGCACGGCGGCGCCGGCCGCGAGAGCCCGCTGCGGCTCTTCCTCGGCAGCCTGTCGCTGACGCTCGGCAATCCCAAGGTGATCGTGTTCTTCATGGCGCTGCTGCCCAGCCTCGTCGACCTGCAGTCGCTGAGCCTGCCTGCCTTCCTCGAGATCGCGGCGCTGATGGCCGTCATCATCACCTCCGTGCTCGGCGGCTACGCGCTGCTTGCCGCCAGGGCACGCCGCCTCTTCTGCAGCCCAAGGGCGCTGAGGCGCATCAACCGCACGACGGGAGTGATTCTCGCGGGCACGGCCGCAGCCATCGCGGCCCGATAGCGCCCGAACGCGGCTCCGTCGCCCTTGGCGCGGGTAAGCGACAGCCGGGAGCAGCGCAGCATCTGGAGCGATCCTGCACGGTACCGGGAATGCTCTGGTAAATCGCCGGACGAGCCGTGAAAAGGCCTCTGTTCCGCACTATATTTCCGAAGACGAATCAAGGGTTTCCACCCGGATAGGGACCGACATGGCAGAAGCTGCCCGCCGCACCGAGGACGAGAACGTCTACGGCGCCGAATCCATTAAGGTTCTCAAGGGCTTGGACGCTGTCCGCAAGCGTCCCGGAATGTATATCGGCGACACCGATGACGGATCCGGCCTCCACCACATGGTGTACGAGGTCGTCGACAACGCCATCGACGAGGCGCTGGCCGGCCATGCGGACGAGGTGACCGTTACCCTGAACCCCGACGGATCGTGCACCGTCACGGACAATGGGCGCGGAATCCCCACGGGAATTCACAAGGAAGAGGGCGTCTCCGCGGCCGAGCTGGTGATGACGCAGCTGCATGCCGGCGGAAAGTTCGACCAGAACTCCTACAAGGTCTCTGGCGGCCTTCACGGCGTCGGCGTGTCCGTTGTCAACGCCCTCTCGTCCTGGCTGCGCCTGCGCATCTGGCAGAACGGCGAGGAGCACGCGATGAGCTTCACGCATGGCGTGCCCAATGCGTCGCTCGCCGTGGCCGGCCCGTCGCACGGCAAGAGAGGCACGGAGGTGACGTTCCAGCCGTCGTCGGAAACCTTCACCATGGTGGAGTTCGACTACGACACGCTGGAGCACCGCCTGCGCGAGCTCGCCTTCCTGAATTCGGGCGTGCGCATCGTGCTTACCGATGCCCGCCACGCCGAGGTGAGGCGTGAGGAGCTGCTCTACGAGGGCGGGCTGGAGGCTTTCGTCCGCTATCTCGACCGGGCGAAGACGCCGATCCTGCCGGCTCCGATCATGGTGCGGTCTGAGCGCGACGGCATCACGGTCGAGGCAGCGCTGTGGTGGAACGACAGCTACCACGAGAACGTGCTGTGCTTCACCAACAACATCCCGCAACGCGATGGCGGCACCCATCTCGCGGGGTTCCGCGCCTCGCTGACCCGGCAGGTGACTGGCTATGCCGACAGCTCCGGCCTATCCAAGAAGGAGAAGGTTTCGCTCACCGGCGATGATTGCCGCGAGGGCCTCACCTGCGTGCTGTCGGTGAAGGTGCCCGATCCCAAGTTCTCGTCGCAGACCAAGGACAAGCTGGTTTCGTCCGAAGTGCGGCCCGTCGTGGAGAACGTGCTGAACGAGGCGCTCTCCGTATGGCTGGAGGAGCACCCGGCCGAGGCGCGCGGCGTCGTCGGCAAGGTCGTGGAGGCAGCGGCTGCCCGCGAGGCAGCCCGCAAGGCGCGCGAGCTGACCCGCCGCAAGGGAGCGCTCGACATCGCATCCCTGCCGGGCAAGCTGGCCGACTGCCAGGAGCGCGACCCGTCCAAGTCAGAGCTGTTCCTGGTCGAGGGTGACTCCGCCGGCGGCTCGGCCAAGCAGGGCCGCAACCGCGAGTACCAGGCCGTGCTGCCGCTGCGCGGCAAGATCCTGAACGTCGAGCGGGCGCGCTTCGACAAGATGCTGTCGAGCCAGGAGATCGGCACGCTGATCACGGCGCTCGGTACCGGCATCGGCAAGGAGGAGTTCACTGCCGACAAGCTGCGCTACCACAAGATCATCATCATGACGGACGCGGACGTGGACGGCAGCCACATCCGCACCCTCCTGCTCACCTTCTTCTTCCGGCAGATGCCGGAGCTGATCGAGCGCGGCCATATCTTCATCGCCCAGCCGCCGCTCTACAAGGTGACGCGCGGCAAGTCCCAGCAGTACCTCAAGGACGAGCGGGCGCTCGAGGACTACCTCATCGAGCAGGGTGTCGAAGGCGCGCTGCTGCGCCTCGCAGGAGGCGAGGAACGGACGGGACGCGACCTGCGCACGCTGCTGGAGGAGGGACGCGTGATCCGCAACCTCCTGAACGGGCTGCATTCGCGCTACGACCGGCGGGCCGTCGAACAGGCGGCACTGGCCGGCGCCCTGGAAATGCAGGGTGACCAGGAAACGTCCGACGCCGTGGCGAAGGAAATTGCCCGGCGCATGGACACGCTGGCCGACGACATCGAGCGGGGCTGGACCGGCCACGCCGAAGGCGGCGGCTACGTACTGGAAAGGACGCTGCGCGGCGTGCGCCATGTCGTGTCGCTCGATGCCGCGCTGCTCGGGTCGGCCGACGCCCGCAAGATCGCCGAGCACGCTGCCCCGTTGCGTGCCGCCTTCGCCAACACGGCGACGCTGGTCCGCCGCGCCGACGAGCGGCCGATCAACGGTGCCGTCGAACTCTTCGAGACGCTCACCAGCGTCGTCCGCAAGAGCCTCACCCTGCAGCGCTACAAGGGCCTCGGCGAGATGAATCCCGAGCAGCTCTGGGAGACGACGCTCGACCGCAACGTCCGCTCGCTGCTGCAGGTGAAGATCAAGGAAGGCTCGGAGGCCGACGACATCTTCACCAAGCTGATGGGCGACGTCGTCGAGCCGCGCCGCGAATTCATCCAGTCCAACGCGCTGAGCGTGGCGAATTTGGATATCTGAGGCAGCACTGACTTTTGAAGGTGCCGGAGTTCGGATACCTTCGCTGGACACGTGGTGAGGGCAGCCTCATGACAGCATTGACGGTTCGCCTGGACGACGGAAGTGCCCAGAGGCTGGCTGAGCTTGCCGAAAAGCTGAACCGCTCAGAAGCCGAGCTTGCCCGGCAGGCTGTTGACGATTTTCTTTCCGCGCAGGAATGGCAGATCGCCGACATCGAGGCCGGGCTGGCGGAAGCTGATCGCGGCGAGTTCGTGCCTGACGAAGCCATCGCCGAAATGGTGCGCAAGTATACGGTGAGCGAGCCAAAGGCGTGAGCCGCCGGCTGCGATGGACAGCCAGAGCATCCTTCCGATTGGACAGCATTGCCCGTTTCATCGCGGAACGAGATCGATGGGCCGCCGAAAAGGTAGTCAGGCGCATCGTTGGGGCGGCAGGAAAACTGGAGATGCAGCCCATGATGGGGCGGCCTGGAAGGATCGCAGGCACCCGGGAATTCGTCGTCAGCGGCCTGCCTTACATCATCGTCTACCAGGTATCGGAGCAGTGGATCGACATCCTGACCGTGTTCCACACGGCCCAGAGCGGCCCCGACATCGTCTGAGCCGCTCCAGCACTGCCTGTCAGGCCCCGTTGCCATTCGTATCCCGCCAGGCCCGCTCGAAGGGCAGGCGCCAGGCATGCGGGGCGACCAGCTGGTGGATGGTCTTCGGTCCCCACGAGCCGGGTTCGTAAAGCCGCACGGGCGGCGGGTTTTCCAGCAGCGGCGTCGAGACCTCCCAGAGCCGCTCGATGCCCTCGGCGCCGGTGAAGAGCGTCCGGTCGCCGCGCATGGCGTCGAGAATCAGCCGTTCATAGGCCTCCAGCACGTCGCCAATCAGGCCGGTGTCGTGCATCGCGAACTGCATGCTGAGCTTGTCCAGCCGCATGCCGGGCCCCGGCCGCTTGCCGTAGAAGGAGAGCGACATGCGGCTCTCGTCGGCGAGGTCGAAGGTGAGGTGGTCCGGCCCCTGCGCGCCGACACCCGAGCCGACCGGGAACATGCTCTTGGGCGGCTCGCGAAACGCGATGGAGATGATGCGCTGGCCCTCCGCCATGCGCTTGCCCGTGCGCAGGAAGAACGGCACGCCGGCCCAGCGCCAATTGTCGATGTGCACCTTCAGGGCGATGAAGGTCTCGGTGTCGGAGACGGGATCGACGCCCGGCTCGGCGCGAAACCCGACATACTGGCCGCGCACCACATCCTTCGGGTCGATCAGCCGCATGCTGCGGAAGACCTTGTTCTTCTCCTCGTTGATCGGGCCCGGCTCCAGCGCTGTCGGCGGCTCCATGGCCATGAAACCGACGATCTGGAAGAGATGGGTGACCACCATGTCGCGGAAGGCGCCGGTCTGCTCGTAGAAGGCCGTTCGCTTGCCGATGGTCAGCGTCTCCGGCACGTCGATCTGCACGTGATCGATGAAGTTGCGGTTCCAGATCGGCTCGAACAACCCGTTGGCGAAGCGGAAGGCCAGGATGTTCTGAGCCGCCTCCTTGCCGAGAAAATGATCGATGCGGAAGATCTGGTCTTCGCTGAACACCTCGTGCAGGCGGCGGTTGAGCATGACGGCGCTTTCCAGGTCCGTCCCGAACGGCTTCTCCATGATGATGCGGCTGCGCTCGACGAGGTCGGCCTCCGCCAGCAGGTGCACGGCCGGAAGAGCGGCGCTGGGCGGCACGCTGAGATAGTGGAGCCGGCGGTTCTCGCCGGGCAGCGCCGCCTCGGCCCGCGCGACGGCTGCGGCCAGCGGCTCGGCGCCTGCGCCCATCGGCACGTAGTCGAGCGCGGCGGCAAAGGCGTCCCAGTCGGCCTGGCTCACGGGCCGGGCAAAGAACTGGTCGATGGCACCGCGCGCGAGCGTCCGGAACGCGTCGACGTCGATGTCGTCGAGCGAGACGCCGATGATGCGGCAGCCCGGGATGAAGCCCGCGCTGACGAGGTGGAAGAGCCCCGGAAGGAGCTTCCTGCGGGAGAGGTCGCCGGTCGCGCCGACGAGCACCACCACCTGCGGAGATTGCGGGCCGACCCGCGACGCCTTGCCCGACACGTCCACCCCCAAGCCTCGCCGGACCGTCCGAAGCGGCCGTTCCCGTCCACCATCAGAGCACGGCGAGATTACGGATGCATTTCTTCGGCCAAGGCGCGGCCGGTCAGCCGGGACCGGGATGCAACCGGAAGGTGCTCCGCCGCGTTCAGGACAGAGAAGCGCGGGCTGTGCCGCTCCGTGCGCCGGACCGGAGACACGGGATGCCGCGTAACGAGATCGCCGCCATTGTCGGGCTCATCGTCGCCTTCTGGTGGGTGATCGCCGGGCCCGGACGGACGCGCGGGTTCCCCCGCGACATCCAGGGCTTCGGGCTGCTCTTCGTCATCTTCGTGATCGGCTTCGGGATCACCTGGATCGTGCTGCGGATCCTCGGCTACTAGCGGACTGAAACGCGGGTCTTCAGACCCGCACTTCATCTCGCGTCACGGGGCGCGTCTCGAGACGCGCGGTCGCAGCGCGCCCGCTCCCTCACTCGTGCCCGGCGAAGAAGTCGCGGACCTTGCTGAAGAACCCGGCGCTCTCCGGCTGCGTGTCCTTCGAGCTCTCGGTCTCGAATTCGCGCAGCAACTCACGCTGGCGGCTGGAGAGCTTCTGCGGTGTCTCCACCACGACCTGGATGTAGAGGTCGCCGTGCTCGCGGGCGCGCAGCACCGGCATGCCCTTGCCGCGGATGCGGATCTGCTTGCCGGTCTGAGTGCCATCCGGGATCTTCACGGATGTTTCCTGCCCGTCGAGCAAGGGTACGGTGAGATCGCCGCCCAGCGCCGCCGTCACCATCGACACCGGCACCCGGCAGAACAGGTCCGCCCCGTCCCGCTGCAGGAAGGGATGCGGCTTGATGGACAGGAAGATGTAGAGGTCGCCCGACGGCCCCCCGCGCATTCCTGCTTCGCCCTCGCCGGCCAGGCGAATGCGTGTTCCGTCTTCCACGCCCGCGGGGATGTTGACCGACAGCGTGCGCTCGCGCGTGACGCGGCCAGCGCCGTTGCAGGAGCGGCAGGGATCGTCGATCACCTCGCCGCGGCCCTGGCAGGCTGGGCAGGTACGCTCGATCGAGAAGAAGCCCTGGCTGGCGCGCACGCGGCCATGCCCGGCGCAGGTGGCGCACTGGCGCGCCTTCGAGCCCGGCTTGGCGCCCGTTCCGTTGCAGGCTTCGCAGGAGACGGAGGTCGGCACCTTCAGCGTCGCGGTCTTGCCGCGATAGGCCTCCTCGAGCGTGATCTCGAGGTTGTAGCGCATGTCGGAGCCGCGCTCGCGCCCATTGGGGCCGCCGCCGCGGCGTCCGGCGAAGTCGCCGAACAGGTCCTCGAAGATGTCCGCCATGGAGGACGCGAAGTCGTTGTCGAAGCCGCGACCGCCGCCCATGCCGCCATTCTCGAAGGCGGCGTGGCCGAAGCGGTCATAGGCGGCGCGCTTCTGCGGGTCGCTGAGCGTCTGGTAGGCCTCGTTCAGCTCCTTGAACTTCGCCTCGGCAGCCTTGTCGCCCGGATTGCGGTCCGGGTGGTGCTTCATGGCGAGCTTGCGGAACGACGCCTTCAGCTCGACCTCGGTGCAGGTTCGGCTGACTTCAAGGACTTCGTAATAGTCGGCTTTGGCCATGGCTCGGGGGTGCTCAGTCGGGCGTTGAGGCGTCGGGATCGGGCAGGGCAGTGAGGATCGGTTCCAAGCGCGCGATTAGGGGCTGGAGGTCCCCTGGCGCAGTCGCCCAGACGACCTTGATGTCCAGTGTCTCATAGCTGTGAGCGATGCGATCGCGCATCCGTCCAGATCGTGCTCCGCGGCAAATTCCTGGTTCTGACGAGTCAGCCGCTTTGCGCACTCGCCGATAACGACAAGACACATCGAAACCGCGCTCTGATGAAGTTCTTCGGCCAGGAACTCATCCTCAGTCAATCCATCAATGAAGCGGCGCGCGCTCCTGGGTGCGTCCAGCATGATCTCCAGATCGAGACCAGTGTCGCCGGCTCTCAAATCGGCCTCGCCTCCAGCGCCTCCGAAGGTCTCATGCCCCGCCCCCGAAGCAGAAGGCGGCCGGGTCTCCCCGGCCGCCTCGCGTCACCGCGTCACGCGCTCTTCTTGCGGTCGTCGTCGCCGACCTCGCGGAAATCCGCGTCGATAACGTCGTCCTTGGCCTCGCCGCCCGGTGCGCCGCCGGCGGCCTCGCCGGGGCCTGCGCCCTGCTGCGCCTCGTACATGGCCTGGCCGAGCTTCATCGAGAGCTGCATCAGGTCGTTGGTCTTGGCCTTGATCGCCTCGACATCCTCGGTGCCGAGCGCGTCGCGCAGCGCCGTCACGCCGGTCTCGATCGCCGACTTGTCGGAAGCCGGGACCTTGTCGCCGAACTCCGCCACCGACTTTTCGGTCTGGTGGATCAGGCTCTCGCCCTGGTTGCGGACCTCGACCAGCTCACGCCGCTTCTTGTCCTCGGCGGCATGCGCCTCCGCGTCCTTGACCATCTTCTCGATGTCGGCCTCGCTGAGGCCGCCCGACGCCTGGATGCGGATCTGCTGCTCCTTGCTCGTCGCCTTGTCCTTGGCCGACACGTTGACGATGCCGTTGGCGTCGATGTCGAAGGTGACCTCGATCTGCGGCACGCCGCGGGGAGCCGGCGGGATGCCGACCAGGTCGAACTGGCCGAGCAGCTTGTTGTCCGCCGCCATCTCGCGCTCGCCCTGAAAGACCCGGATCGTCACCGCCGTCTGGTTGTCCTCGGCAGTCGAGAAGACCTGACCTTTCTTGGTCGGGATCGTCGTGTTGCGGTCGATCAGCCGGGTGAACACGCCGCCCAGCGTCTCGATGCCCAGCGACAGCGGGGTCACGTCGAGCAGCAGCACGTCCTTGACGTCGCCCTGCAGCACGCCGGCCTGCACCGCCGCGCCGATGGCGACGACCTCGTCCGGGTTGACGCCCTTGTGGGGCTCCTTGCCGAAGAACTGCTTCACGGCCTCCTGGACCTTGGGCATGCGCGACTGCCCGCCGACGAGGATGACCTCGTCGATCTCGGCCGCCGTCAGGCCGGCGTCCTTGAGCGCCTTGCGGCAGGGCTCGATCGTCTTCTGCACGAGATCGTCCACCAGCGCCTCGAACTTGGCGCGGGTGAGCTTCAGCGTCAGATGCTTCGGGCCGCTCGAATCGGCGGTGATGTAGGGCAGGTTGATCTCGGTCTGGCTCGCGGAGGAGAGCTCGATCTTGGCCTTCTCGGCCGCCTCCTTCAGGCGCTGGAGAGCCAGCTTGTCCTTCTTGAGGTCGATCCCGTTCTCCTTCTTGAACTCGTCCGCGAGATACTCGACGAGCCTCATGTCGAAGTCTTCGCCGCCCAGGAACGTGTCGCCGTTCGTGGACTTCACCTCGAACACGCCGTCGCTGATCTCGAGGATCGAGACGTCGAAGGTGCCGCCGCCGAGGTCATAGACCGCGACCGTGCCGCTCTTCTTCTTCTCGAGGCCGTAGGCGAGCGCCGCCGCCGTCGGCTCGTTGATGATGCGCAGCACCTCGAGGCCGGCAATCTTGCCGGCGTCCTTGGTGGCCTGGCGCTGGGCGTCGTTGAAGTAGGCAGGCACCGTGATGACGGCCTGCGTCACCGGCTGGCCGATGAACGCCTCCGCCGTCTCCTTCATCTTCTGCAGGATGAAGGCCGAGATCTGCGAGGGCGAGTAGGTCTTGCCGTCCGCGTCCACCCAGGCGTCGCCGTTGCCGGCGCGCACGATCTTGTAGGGCACGAGGCCCTTGTCCTTCTGCGTCATCGGGTCGTCGTAGGTCCGCCCGATGAGGCGCTTGATGGCGAAGAAGGTGCGCTCGGGATTCGTCACCGCCTGGCGCTTGGCCGGCTGGCCGACGAGGCGCTCGCCTTCGTCCGTGAACGCGACGATCGAGGGCGTCGTACGAGCGCCCTCCGCGTTCTCCACGACCTTCGGCGTCGCACCTTCCATGATGGCGACGCAGGAATTGGTCGTGCCGAGGTCAATACCGATTACTTTACCCATGCTAGTCCCCTTTCTCAGCGAGACCGCCGGGCCCATACAGGCGCTCCGGCTGTCGGCGGTATGGGCCGCTTGCGTGGCCCGTTTCCGCCGGATCCCCTCAGGATGCGCGGGTTTCCCGCGGCTGGCGGGTATATAAGGACAGGGCCCTTGCGCCGCAAGGAGAGTGACTGGTCGCGGCGCTTGACGCAACGCTCGCGTCGCACCAAGGACATGACGTCCGCATTGTAGTTGTTCGACCTTCTTCTCGCGAGAGTTGCAGTCCCACGTTAGGATCGGTTCATGGGTTTCCTCCGCACGGGCCGCGCCGGCCCTTTCCGGCCGGCGGCCACGCTCTTCCTCGCGCTCGCGCTGCCGGCCCTCGCCTGCACGCCCGCCGTGGCGCAGATCGTCCTGCCTGGCGCCACGGCGATCGAGGGATCTGGACTGGGCGATGCCCCGCCGCCCAAGCCGAGGAAAAAGGTGGTGCCGCCGAAGTCGTTCGCCGAGGATGCCGTGGCCGGCAAGGAGTTCCTGCGATACGGCAGCAAGGGCCGCCTCACGCTGATGAAGAACCCTGACGGCGGCTACACGCTGAAGATCATCGCCGTCGGCGAGAAGATCTCCAAGCCGACGGAAGCCTGCGGCCTCGACCTCGGCAATGGCGCGCCGCTGGCGATCACCTCCGTCGGACGGCCCGACGGCGTGCCGCGCTACGACGTCGCGGTGCCCGGGTGCCCGCTGACGCTCGACGTGGCTGACGGCAGCGTCCTCGTCGGCGGCGAGGCCGCGTGCACCTTCCAGGAAGCGGACTGTCGCGTCGATGCGCGCGGGCTGTGGGGGCCTCCCCCCGCCGATCTCGAGCCGAAGACGGCCGACTTCGACGGCGACCGCTCGCGCGCCGACAAGGCCATGCGCGAGACCTTCAAGGCGCTGATGGCGCGCAGCAAGGACAAGGCCGAACTGAAAGCGCTCGTCACCGAACAGGCCGGGTTCACGGCCGCGCGCGAGGAGCTTTGCCGGGATTATGCCCGCGAGCCGGCCCACGGATTCTGCGGTGCGCGCTACACGGAACTGCGCGCGGCGGCGCTCGACGCGCGGCGCGCCCGGCTCGAGGCCAGCGGCCAACTCGCTGCGCCAAAGCCGAAGCCCAAGCCGAAGCCCGTCGCACCCGTTCCCGCAGCCTCGGCCGGCGGCGAACTGCAGTAGGAGCCGGCGCTTCCATGGACCGCGCGTCTTCAGACGCGCCTCGTGCCATGCGGGTCTGAAGACCCGCGGTTTGGTCCGTCAGGCGGCCAGGTCGGCCACGATCGCGTCGAGCACGGGGAAGCCGCTGCGGGTGACGCGCAGGCGGCCGGTACGGGTCTGCTCGACCAGGCCTTCTTCCTGCAGCACGCGGACGCGGTCCTCGGCCAGCTCTCGCCCGGTCAGTGCCGCGAAGCGGGCGGGCGAGATGCCCTCTGTCAGGCGCAGACCCATCAGCAGGAACTCGTCGCCCTCCGCCTCGGCCGACAGGCGCTCGACCTCGGTGATGCCGTGGCCCTGCTTCTCCACCTGACGCAGCCAGGCCTCGGGCTGCAGCACGGTGGAGAGAGCCAGCCGGCCGTTGGAGGAGACGAGCCGCGCATGGGCGCCGGGGCCGACGCCGGCATACTCGCCGTAGCGCCAGTAGACGAGGTTGTGCCGGCACTCCGCGCCAGGCCGGGCGTGGTTGGAGATCTCGTAGGCGGGGAGGCCGTGGCGGTCGCAGATTTCGCGCGTGACGTCGAAAAGCACGCGGGCGTGCTCGTCGTCGGGGACGACCAGCTTCCCCGCGTCGCGAAGGCGCTCGAACATGGTGCCGGGTTCGATGGTGAGCTGGTAGAGCGACAGGTGCTCGGCGGCGCGCCGGATCGCCTCCTCCAGCTCCGCGGCCCAGGCCTCCGGCGTCTGCCCGGGACGGGCATAGATGAGGTCGAACGAGGTGCGCTCGAAAATCGAGGAGGCGATGCCCACGGCCTCCATCGCCTCGTCCGCCGTGTGCAGGCGGCCGAGCGCGCGAAGATCCGTGTCGTTCATCGCCTGGACGCCGAGGGAGACGCGGTTGACCCCGGCTCCCCGGTAGCCGGCCAGCCGGCCCGCCTCGACGCTCGTCGGATTGGCTTCCAGCGTCACCTCCACGTCGCGGGCGACGGGCCAGTGCGCGGCGATGGCGTCGAGGATGCCGCCCACGGTGGAGGGCTTCATCAGCGAGGGCGTGCCGCCGCCGAGGAAGATGCTGGTGACGGTGCGCCCGGGCGCGATCTCGGCCTCATGCGCGATCTCGCGCTCAAAGGCGGCGAGATAGCGCGCCTCGTCCACCGGCTGGTGGCGGACATGGCTGTTGAAGTCGCAATACGGGCACTTCGACGCGCAGAACGGCCAATGCACGTAGACGCCGAAGCCGGGTGCGAAAGGTTCGGGTGCGCTCATGCGCCTCCAATGGTCTTTCGCGCCTGCGAAGGCAAGCCCGCGCTGCAAAAACGGCTCGAATTCGCCCCGCACAGCGAGCTGTAAGTCCTTGCGAGGCGCGCAGCGACGAAGCAATGCAGTCGCGGTCGCCAAAAGGCGAACAGACCCGGGTTGCTTCGCTGCGCTCGCAAGGAGGGGTGGCTACCCGCTCACCTTGTCCTCAATGACCTCCCAGATCGCGACCGCGAGATCCGGGCCGCCGAGGCGCTTGATGGCGCGCAGCCCCGTCGGCGAGGTGACGTTGATCTCGGTGAGGTGGCCGTCGATCACGTCGATGCCGACGAAGATCAGCCCGCGCTCACGCAGGGTCGGGCCGATACGGTCGCAGATCTCCCGCTCGCGCGGGCTGAGCTGGGTGGTTTCGGCGGCACCGCCGCGCACCATGTTGGAGCGGATGTCGTTTTCGGCCGGCACGCGATTGACGGCGCCCAGGGGCTCGCCGTCAACGAGGATGATGCGCTTGTCGCCGTGGATCACCTGCGGCAGGAAGCGCTGCACGACCCAGGGCTCGCGGAAGGTGACGGAGAAGAGGTCGAACAGCGAGCCGAAGTTCGGGTCGGCGACGCCCACCTTGAACACCGCCGCGCCGCCATTGCCGTAGAGCGGCTTCATGACGACCTCGCCATGCTCGGCGCGGAACGCCTCGATCTCCTCGCGGTCGCGGGTGATCAGCGTCGCCGGCATCAGGTCCGGGAAGTCGGTGACGAGGATCTTCTCCGGGGCGTCGCGAACGGCCTTCGGGTCGTTCACCACCAGCGTCTTCGGATGCACCCTCTCGAGGAGGTGCGTCGTGGTGATGTAGGCGAGGTCGAAGGGCGGGTCCTGGCGCAGGAGAACAACGTCGATCTCGGCGAGATCCCGGCGCTGCGCCTCGCCGATGCGGACATGGTCGCCCTTCACGTCCTGCACGGTGATCGGCTGCATCGTCGCCGTGACACGGCCATCGCGCATCGAGAGCCGGTCGGGCGTGTAGTAGAAGAGCCGGTGCCCGCGCTCCTGCGCGGTCAGCAGCAGGGCGAAGGTGCTGTCGCCGGTGATGTTGATGCGCTCGATCGGGTCCATCTGGACGGCGACGTCGAGCGGTCTCGTCTTGCGCATCGGGCGCTCCCTGGCTGCTGCCTCCTCGGGCGGCCGCACCATCCTCCGCTTGCCCCGCGCTGGCAAGACCGCGCCCGCATGGCGGCCTTTCACACTTCGAGGGGGAAGGCGTCGGGAACGTGCCTCGGAAAGCGGCGGGGAACGACGATCACCGCATCGCCCCGCAACGTCCGGGACGCCGCCCACGGATTGCGGGAGAGCCAGTGCGCGGCCGCGCGGCGGATGCGGCGCTGCTTCTGCGGACCGATCGACCACAGCCCGGCCTCCGTGTCGCCGCGCGCCTTCACCTCGACGAACGCCACCGTCATGCCGCGCAGCACGACCATGTCGATCTCTCCGCCGTGCACGGAATAGTTGCGGACGAGAATCCGATACCCGCTCAGGATGAGGAGGGCGGCGGCGGCAATCTCGGCCCAGCGGCCCCGGCGCAGCGCCTCCCGGCGCAACTGCGGGCCGCGGCGGCTCATGTCCCCGCGATGGCCACGGCGCGGGCGTAGACGCGTTTCTTCGGCAAGCCTGTCTCCTGGGCGACGACGGCCACGGCGTCTTTCACGGACAGGGTGGCGAGGCGCCGCCGCAGGGCCTCGTCCAGCGCCGCTTCGGTATCCTCGCCCGCAGCCGAACGGGCGGAAGGCGGCCCGATCAGGACGACGATCTCGCCCTTGGGTGCCGGTTCGCCGGCATAGGCCCCGGCCAGCACGGGCAGCGTGCCGCGGCGCACGCTCTCGTAGAACTTGGTGAGCTCGCGGGCGACCGCCGCCGGCCTTTCACCGAGGACGGCCGCGGCGTCGGCCAGCATCTCCGCGACGCGGCGCGGGCTCTCGAAGAAGACGAGCGTGCCAGGCACCTCGCGCAGAACCTCCAGCCGCTCGCGGCGCGCGGCGGACTTGGGCGGCAGGAAGCCCTCGAAGAAGAAGCGGTCCGTCGGCAGGCCCGCGACGACCAGGGCGGCGAGCACGGCCGAGGGTCCCGGCACGGTGGTGACCGGAATGCCGTCCCCGTGCGCCGCCTCGACCAGCTTGTAGCCGGGGTCGGAGACCAGCGGCGTGCCGGCATCCGACACGAGAGCCAGTGCCTCGCCCTGCTTCAGCCGCGCGAGCACCTTGGGGCGCATCTCCTCGGCATTGTGCTCGTGATAGGGCACCAGCGGCGTGGTGATGCCGTAATGCGCGAGAAGCGTCCGGGTCACCCGCGTATCCTCGGCCAGGATGGCGTTCGCCGCAGCCAGCGTGCCCAGGGCCCGGAACGACACGTCGCCCAGGTTTCCGATGGGGGTCGCGACGACATGCAGGCCCGGCGCCAGCGCCGTCGCCTCCGCGCGGATGCCGAAGGCGGTGAAGGCGGAGGGCGGCGCATCGCCTGCAGCGCTGCGGCGTGGCGTGTCTCTCTTGCTACTCATGGCCGAATCCGCCGCCCGCGGCACCTGCGCAGACTTCGCGCCGAGATTAGCTTCGGCTAACGTCCCGCGCAAAGAATGCGGGATCGGCGTCCCGCGCGGATCGGTGCGGCGAGAGGAGTCTGCGTTGAGTGACGAATCGTTTCCCGGGGACGCCGTCGACGCGGGCCGGCGTCGCGTCCTGCGGCTGCTGGCCGGAACGAGCCTCCTGGCCCCCGTCCTGGCGGCCTGCAATACGGCCGGGCCGAACCTGGGCGTCGAGCAGCCGGCATCGTCGGCGTCCAACGCTCCGCCGGTCATCCCGGGGAAGGTGCGCGTCGCCCTCATCCTGCCCCTCAGCGCGGGCGGCAACACCGGCGCCGTGGCGACCTCCCTGAAGAACGCGGCCGAGATGGCTGTCGCCGAGTTCAACGGCTCGGTCGTCCAGCTGCTGCCCAAGGACGACAAGGGCACGGCCGAGGGTGCGCGTCAGGCTGCCGAAGAGGCGCTCGCCGAGGGCGCAGAGGTGATCCTTGGTCCGCTTCTCGCCTCCTCCGTGCAGGCGGTGGGGCAGGTGGCCAAGCCCGCCGGAAGACCGGTCGTCGCCTTCTCGACCGATGCCAGCGTGGCCACGCGCGGCGTCTACCTGCTCAGCTTCATGCCGGAGAGTGACGTCGACACGATCATCACCTTCGCCGCAGGACGCGGCAAACGGTCGGTCGCGGCGCTGATCCCGAACAGTGCCTACGGGACCATCGTGGCAGCCGCGCTGCAGGAGACGGCCGCCCGCCGCAACATGCGGATCGCGGCGCTGGAGCGCTTCGACGCCGCCGGCGCCGACGCCGCGGTGAAGCGCATCGTCGCTGCATCGGGTGGCGCGGACGCGCTGTTCCTGCCGGTCAGCGCCGCCGAGATGGCGACGCTAGGGCCGGTGCTGACCGCCAATGGCGTTCCCGGCCGCATGCAGACGCTGGGCACCGGCGTGTGGGACGATCCCCGGCTCGAGACGGCGGCGGCCGTGCAGGGCGGCTGGTTCGCCGCGCCCGACAAGGCAGGCTTCAACGCCTTTGCCGGCCGCTACCGGGCGAAGTTCGGCAGCCAGCCGGCGCGCATTGCCACGCTGGCCTACGACGCGGTGTTCCTCCTGAACGCGCTGCACGCGAAATACGGAACGCAGGCCTTCACCGACGCCAACTTCACCGATCCCGAGGGCATCATCGGCACGGACGGCCTGTTCCGCTTCCGGCCCGATGGCACCAACCAGCGCGGCCTGGCCGTTCTGCAGGTGAACAACGGGTCGGCCTCGACGATCCAGCCAGCGCCGAGAAACTTCGCGGCGGGGACGTAGGACCGCGCGTCTTCAGACGCGCCTCCCTCGAGACCCAGCCCATCGGGCATGCAGGTTGGCGCGCGCCGCAGACCCGCATTTCTGGACGGCGTCCGATCGCGTTCCTGGACACCGGCTCTCCGCTTTGCTCCGGCCGGAATGCAAGGCGTGAGTACGGCGGCAAAGCGGGTCTGAAGACCCGCGCTCCAACGGGAGCACGTGCGTCTTCGCACGTCTCGTTAAGTGAGTGATCGTTCACTTCTTGCACGGTCCGCTGCCTGTGATAGTGAGTGATCACTCACTATTCGGCCGGCAACCCGGCCCGGAGGACCGCATGTCCGACAGCTTGCTGCGCACCCGCCGCTTCGCGCCGCTCTTCTGGTGCCAGTTTTTCTCCGCCTTCAACGACAACTTCCTCAAGAACGCGCTGGTGGCACTCATCGTCTACCGGCTCGCCATGGAGGGGTCGGGGACACTCGTGCAGATCGCGGGGGCGATCTTTATTGCGCCGTTCTTCCTCCTGTCGGGGCTCGGCGGCGAGATGGCCGACCGCTACGACAAGGCGCTCATCTCCAAGCGGCTGAAGTTCGCCGAGATCTTTGCCTCGCTGGTGGGCGTCGCCGGCTTCGTCATGCAGGACGTCTGGATCCTGATGGCGGCACTGGGGCTGTTCGGGATCATCGCGGCCCTGTTCGGGCCGATCAAATACGGCATCCTGCCTGACCACCTGAAGACCGAAGAGCTGCCCGCCGGCAACGCGCTGATCGAGGGGGCGACCTTCATCGCCATCCTGCTCGGGACGATCGCGGGCACGAAGGCGGCGACCGGAACGGAGAACCCGCTCTATGTCGGCGCCGGGCTCATTCTCCTGGCCGTCGCCTGCTGGATCGCCGCCCGGATGATCCCGCCGACGGGCGAGAAGGCTCCCGGGCTGCGGGTCAACCCCAACATCTTCGCCTCCACCGGCGGGCTGATCCGGGCGCTGTGGTCCGAGACGCGCCTGTGGCGCGGAGTGCTGGTCGTCAGCTGGTTCTGGCTGGTCGGCGCCGTGATGCTGGCCCTGCTCTCGACGCTGGTGCGGGACCGGCTCGGCGGCGACGACAATCTCTACATCGCCGCCATGACGCTGTTCTCCGTCTCCATCGGCGTGGGCTCGGCGCTGGCGGCGTGGATGTCGCACGGCCGCATCATCCTGCTGCCGACCGTCATCGGCGCCGTGCTGATGGGCGTCTTCGCCATCGACCTCGGCCTCGCCACATGGGCCGCCGTGCCCGGCCCGAGTCCCGTCGGCCCCCTCGCCTTCTTCGCGACGGGAACGGGCCTGCGCATCGGGATCGATCTCGCCGGCCTCGCCGTAGCCGGAGGCCTCTACATCGTCCCCGTGTTCGCCGCCGTGCAGTCCTGGGCCGGCGAGGATCGGCGCGCCCGCGTCATCGCGGCCGGCAACGTCATCCAGGCCGGCTTCATCGTCGGCGGCGCGCTGGCCGCGGCCGCCCTTCAGGCGGCAGGACTGACGGAGGGGCAGATCATAACCCTGCTCGGCGCCCTCAACCTCGTCGCTGCCGTCGCCGCGCTGAAGCTGCTGCCCGTCAACGTCTTCCGCGACGTCCTCTCCATCATCTACCGGGCCGTCTACCGGATGGAGGTGAAGGGCCTCGAGAACCTCGACAAGGCGGGTCCCAACCCCATCATCGCGCTGAACCATGTCAGCTTCCTCGATGGCGGGCTCGCACTGTCGCTGATGGACAAGGACCCGGTCTTCGCCATCGACCACGGCATCGCGCAGCGCTGGTGGGTGAAGCCCTTCCTGAAGATCACGCGGGCCATGCCGCTCGACCCCACGAAGCCAATGGCAACCCGGACGCTGATCCACTCCGTTCAGTCCGGCGAACCGCTGGTGATCTTCCCGGAGGGCCGGATCACCGTCACCGGAAGCCTGATGAAGGTCTATGACGGGGCCGGCCTGATCGCCGACAAGACCGACGCCTTCGTCGTCCCGGTGCGCATCGACGGGCTGGAGGCGACGCCGTTCTCGCGCCTCTCGCCCAAGCAGGTGCGCAGGCGCTGGTTCCCGAAGGTGCGCGTCACCATCCTCGACCCGGTGAAGCTCTCCGTCGATCCGGAGCTCAAGGGCCGCGCCCGCCGCCATGCGGCAGGAGCGGCGCTCTACGGCATCATGTCGGACCTCGTCTTCCGCACCACATCGACCGACCGGACCGTGATCCAGGCGGTGATCGAGGCGGCGCACATTCATGGCGCAGGCCGTGTGGCGGTGGACGACCCCGTGGGCGGGCCGCTGAGCTACCGCAAGATGCTGGCGGGTGCCCGCGTCATCGGCCGCAGGCTTGCGCCGCTGGCGCCAGAGGGCGGCGCGGTGGGCGTGCTGCTGCCCACGTCGGGCGGCGCGGCGGTCACGCTGCTCGGCCTGCTCTCGGCCGGCCGCGTCCCGGCCATGCTCAACTTCACCGCCGGCGCGACCAACATCCTTGCCGCGTGCCGCGGCGCCGAGGTGAAGACCGTCGTCACCTCCCGCGCCTTCGTCGAGAAGGGCCGGCTGGAGGCGCTGGTCGAGGCGCTTTCCGCCGAAGTGCAGTTCGTCTGGCTGGAAGACGTTCGCGCCAAGGTCGGCTTCGCCGAGCGCCTCGGTGCTCTGCTGAGCTGGAAGAAGCCGCTGTCGAAGGGCAAGGCCGACGACAGGGCCGTCGTGCTCTTCACCTCCGGATCGGAGGGCGCGCCGAAGGGCGTCGTGCTCTCCAACCGCAACATGCTCGCCAACGCGGCGCAGGCCGCGGCCCGCATCGATTTCGGGCGTACCGACACGGTCTTCAACGTGTTGCCCGTCTTCCACTCCTTCGGGCTCACAGTGGGGCTCATCCTGCCGCTGGTATCCGGCGTCAGGGTCTATCTCTACCCCTCGCCGCTGCACTACCGGATCGTCCCGGAGCTGGTCTACGCGTCGAACGCGACCATCCTGTTCGGCACCGACACGTTCCTGGCCGGCTATGCGCGGTCCGCACACCCCTATGACTTCCGCTCGCTGCGCTACGTGCTGGCCGGGGCCGAACCGGTGAAGGAGGCGACGCGGCGCACCTGGATGGAGAAGTTCGGCCTGCGAATTCTGGAGGGCTACGGCATCACCGAGACGGCGCCGGCGCTCGCCCTCAACACGCCGATGTTCAACCGCTTCGGCACCGTCGGGCGTATCCTGCCAGGGATGGAGGTGCGGCTCGAGCCGGTGCCCGGTGTCACCGAGGGCGGGCGGCTCTTCGTCAAGGGCCCCAACGTCATGCTGGGCTACCTCCGGTCGGAAAATCCGGGCGTCCTGGAGCCCCCTCCGGAGGGCTGGCACGACACGGGTGACATCGTCGCCGTGGACGCCGAGGGCTTCGTCACCATCAAGGGCCGCGCCAAGCGCTTCGCCAAGATCGGCGGCGAGATGGTGTCGCTCGCCGCGGTCGAGACGCTGGCTGCCGAGCTCTGGCCGGACGCTTTGTCGGCCGTCGCGACGACGCCCGATCCCCGCAAGGGCGAGCGCATGGTCATGCTGACCCAGCGCAAGGATGCGACGCGGGCGGACTTCCTGGCCTTCGCCAAGGCCAAGGGCGCTGCCGACCTGATGGTGCCCGCCGAGGTGGTCGCCGTCGACCACGTGCCGCTGCTGGGGTCGGGCAAGGTCGACTACGGTGCCGTCGGAAAGCTGGTGCGCGAGCGTGCCTCCGAGAGCGCGGCCTGAGGCGGCCATGCGCGACGGCAGCCGCACGCGGGCAAAGATCGTCGAGGAGGCACTGCGCCTCTTCGCGGCGAAAGGGGTGGAGGGCGCCTCCATCCGCGACATCGCCCAGGCGGTGGGGGTCGCGGAGGGCGCCCTCTACCGCCACTTCAAGGGGAAGGAGGAGATCGCGCGCGAGGTCTTTCTCACGCATTTCGAGGCGCTGGCCAGCGACGTGATGGCCATCGGCGGCGCTGCGGATCCCTTTCCCCGCAGGGTGTGGCGGCTGGTGCTGCACTTCGCCACGCTGTTCGACGAGCGGCCGGCGCTCTTCACCTTCATCCTGATCAACCAGCACCGCCATCTCGAAGCAGTGCCCCTGGAGCCCGAGCGCAACCCCGTCTCGGCCCTGCGCGACGTGTTCTCGCGGGCCATGGAGCAGGGCGAGATCGACCCCGGCGATCCCGACCTCGCCGCGGCGCTGGCGCTCGGCATGGTGACCCAGCCTGCCATCTTCCGCCTCTATGGACGGATCCAGGGTCCCATGGCGCGGCAGGCCGCCGCCATCACCCGCGCCGTGCTAGCCGGGCTGGGCACGCGCCCGGCGGTCTAGACGCGCAGGGCCCTCGGACGGGCGCCCGTCAGCGCCGCCCGAAGGCAGGGTCAGCAGTTCGTGCAGATGCCTTTCAGCACCTTCTGGTCGACCGCTTCCTTCTGCTTCTGCACCTCGGAAGGCCGGTCGATTGGCTTGATCCCGGCACCCAGCGAGCCCGTGCCGTCCGCCGTGCGGCGCTGGTCGGGGATCTTAGCGGGATCCTGACCCTGCTTGCGTGCCTGCTGCTCGCACCCCTGGATGATCTTGGCGGTGAAGTAGTCGCGATGGGCGAGGACGTCGGCACAGGCCGGCGAGCCGCCGCGCGAGCCGATCTCGGCCGCCGAACCGCCAAGGCCCGGCGCCGACGAATTGGCGGCGCTCCCGGCCTGGTCCGACGTGAGGCCGCCGGTCTGCGAACCGACCGTTCCCGTCACGCCCGGCGTGCCCGGATTGGTCGAGGGCACGCCCGGGTTTGTCGCCGCGGACGTTCCCTGATCGCCGAGCGTGCCGGCCTGCCCGCCGCCCGGGGCAGGCGTGCCGTTGGGAAGGACGGTGCCGGACGTGTCGGAGTTCGGCCCGATGCTGGTGGCGCCGCCGATCGAGGTGGAGCCGGTCGGCGCCCCGGGGGCCCCGCCGCTGCCGCCGCCGATCCCGCCGGCGGATCCGGTAGAGCCTGCGGAACCCGAGGAGCTTCCCCCGGACGAGCCGCCCGAAGAACCGCCGGACGAGCCGCCGCCGCTCTGGGCGAAGGCGGGCGCAGTGGCGAGGAGGACGGCGGCACAGCCGGCCGCCAGGATACGCTTACGAGAGAAGGTGGACGTGATGGGCATGGCGGCCTCCTGCAAGACAGGTCGGGCCGCCAACGCTCCGGCGGGGATCGGGTTTCAGTCGTTCAGGCGGGCCGGTTGCCGCGCCCCGTGCGGCCGGGCATCGGTCCGGTGTCCACCACGGTCTCCCACCTGGCTGCGTCGTGCCGTTCCGCCGCGTGGAACGGTACGGCGAGGCAGAGCGCCCCGGCCTGTTCGGCAATGGCCGCCACGGCAGCCACGTCGCCGGGTGATCCGGCCACGTGCACTTCATCGCCCGGCTCCAGAGCGGGCATTGCGGAGGCTGGCCTGCCCGCCTGGACAAAGAGGTCGCTGGCGCCAGCATCGCGGGCGACGACCCGGACATCGGCAATGCCTCGGGCCCGCAACCATGCGAGCGCTGGGCGCATGTAGAGATCGCGCGGGTCGCGTGCGGCAACGATTACCGAGAGTTCGCGGTGCGGTTGGCCGAGGCGGGCCGCCACCGCCATGGCCCAGATCGCCGAGAACCCGGCCCCGGCCGAAACCAGCACCAGCCTGCCATCGGCATGGCGTAGCGTCTCGCGGCCAAACGGACCGTGCATGCCGATGCGGGCGCCCGAGCGGATGCCCGTTCCGAGGCGACCGGAGAAGGCCCCTTCCGGATGACGGCGAACATGGAAGACGAGGGTCCGCTCATGCGCCTCGGCGCGCAGCCCGAAGGTGGGGCAATAGGCGCGCTCGGGCCCGCCGGCAAAGGAGAGCTTGACGAATTGGCCGGGAATCCAGGGCAGGCGGTCACGCAGTTCCACGACCAGCTCGGCGACGGAGGGCGACAGGTCGCGCACACCCGCCACCGTTCCCGTCATCCGGACGGGAAGCGGCAGGTCGGGCCGGCTGCCGCGGATTGTAACGCTCATTTGCAACGCATCCCGTTCATGGACTGCTAACCTTAATTGTGACGCTGCGACCCAGGGCTGTCCAAGGCTTTCCCGGGTCATGTTCGATTAGGGTTAATGCGGCGGACCGGCGTGCGCCCGGCATGGCGGGCCGTAGACGCGCCGTAAACTCGCCTCTTCCATCCTGCCGTCAGACCGGCGATTCGTGCCGGCTGGCCAGGAGACATCGCCATGGACCGATTGGCTGTCGCAGTCGTGATCGCCGTGCTGTGCGCGGCCGGTATGGCGTCCACCCCCGCCGCCGTCGCCGCTCCTGCAAAGCCCCAGAAGGCCGAGCGGCTGCCGGCCGAGGCCGTGGCGGCCGCCAAGGCCGTCTCCGGCCTGCGCGCGGCCCAGGGCCTCCCGCCCGTGAAGGCCGACGCGACACTGACCCGCGCCGCGGACGAGCAGGCCGCCGCCATGGCCGCCGCGACGACCATGTCCCACACCATTGCCGGCGACCTCGGCAGCCGGATGCGCAAGGCAGGCTCGGCCGCCCCGGCCGCGGCGGAGAACGTCGCCATGGGCCAGCGCGACCTTGCGGAGGTCATGGCGTCCTGGACCGCGTCGAGCGGCCACCTCTCCAACATGCTGATGAAGCAGGTGACACGCCTCGGGCTCGCCAGGCGCAAGGGCGCTGACGGCAGGCTCTACTGGGCCATGGTGCTCGCCGCGCCCGAGCCCGTGCCGGTCGCGGACGGTTCTGCTGATGGCTTCCGCTGGGGTGCCCCGTTCCTCGTGATCCGGTGAGAGGCCCTACAGCGAGCGCACCATCACGGCGCCGATCATCACGAGCACCGCCCCGGCCAGACGGCCCATGCTGATCTCGCGCACGGCAAGGCCAAGGAAGCCGATCTTGTCCAGGATCAGCGCCGCGGTGAGCTGGCCCGCGATGGCGAAGGAGAACATGGCGGCTGCCCCCAGCCGCGGCACGAGCACGACGTTGCCGATGAGGTAGAGCACGCCGAGCGAGCCGCCGGCGACGAAGAGCCAGGGCGGGATCCTGACGATCTCGGCGACGGGCGGCAGGTCGCGGAACACGGTCAGCACCAGCACGACCAGCAGCACCAGCCCGGCGCAGAAGGACACGGCCACCGCCGCGACCGGGTTGCCGAGGGCCCTGGCCAGCTGGGCATTGATGGCCGCCTGGACAGGCAGGGCCATGGCCGCGAGAACGGCGCAGAGCGGCAGGACGACGCTGGACAGGGACATCGGGCTGGCTCTCGGTTTCGAGGGGTGGGGGACAGAAAAATGCGGCCGCGCAGGGCGCGGCCGCAACTCGGGACTTGCCGGAGAGATCCTACTTCATCGCCTTGGCGGCGTCCGTCACCGCATGGGTGAAGGCGCCCTGCGGCTCCTTCGAGATCACCGGGTCTGAGCCGCCCGACAGCAGCGTCGCGACGGTGCGCTTGTAGTCGGCCTCGTCCAGCGCGCCGTCGGAGCCGGCGGTCAGCTTGTTGATTTCCTCGACCATACGGACCTGGTGCTTCTCCGTCTGGGCACCCGTGGCGTCGTTCTCCAGCACAATCGCGGCGGCCTCCTTCGGATGGGCGCCGGCCCACTCCCAGCCCTTCATCGAGGCCTTCACGAAGCGGGCCATGGTGTCGACGAACTTGGGATCCTTCAGCTTGTCCTCGAGCACGTAGAGGCCGTCCTCGGTCGTGGCCACGCCCTGGTCCTCGTACTTAAAGACGACCAGGTTCTCGGGCTTCAGCCCGGCGTCGATGACCTGCCAGTACTCATTGTAGGTCATGGTGGAGATGCAGTCGGCCTGCTTCTGGATCAGCGGGTCGACGTTGAAACCCTGCTTCAGCACCTTGACGCCCTGGGCGGAGCCGTCGGTCGGGATCTTCAGCTTCGACATCCAGGAGAGGAAGGGATACTCGTTGCCGTAGAACCAGACGCCGATGGTGCGGCCCTTCAGGTCCTCCGGCTTCTTGATCCCCGTCTCGGCGCGGCAGGTCAGCATCAGGCCCGAGCGCTTGAAGGGCTGGGCGATATTGACGAGCGGCACGCCCTTCTCGCGGGTGGCGAGGGCGGAGGGCATCCAGTCGACAATCACGTCGGCGCCACCGCCGGCAATGACCTGCGGCGGGGCGATGTCGGGGCCGCCCGGCTTGATCGTCACGTCGAGGCCGGCGTCCTTGTAGAAGCCCTTGTCCTTGGCGACGAAGTAGCCGGCGAACTGGCCCTGCGTCACCCATTTCAGCTGAAGCGTCACCTTGTCGGCGGCTTGCGCCGCGCTGGCACCCGCCGCGGCGGCGGCGAGCAGGGCTGCGATTGCGAGCTTCTTCACGGTTCGACCCTCCGGTTTCGTTGTCGTTGTACGGCCGCAGGTTGGTCCCGCGGCCAGTTCCCCTTCTAGACCGCCCTCTGCCGGTAGGAGGCGTGCCAGAAGGTGGCACGCCGCTCCGCGAGGGCGAGTAGGCCGTAGAACAGCGTGCCGGTGAGGGCAGCCACGACGATCGTGGCCCACACCATGTCGATGTTCATGCGACCAACCTCTGTGTTGATGCGAAAGCCCATGCCGACGATGGGCGTGCCGAAGAATTCGGCCACGATGGCGCCGATCAGCGCCAGCGTGGAATTGATTTTCAGCCCGTTGAAGATGAAGGGCAGCGCCGCCGGGAGCCGCAGGTTCAGCAGCGTCTGGCCGTAGCTCGCCGCCCACGTCTTCATCAGGTCGCGCTCCATGGCTCCCGCAGAGGCGAGGCCGGCGACCGTGTTCACGAGCTGCGGGAAGAAGGTCATCACCACGACGATGGCGGCCTTGGACTGCCAGTCGAAGCCGAACCACATGACCATGATCGGAGCGACGCCGACGATGGGCAGGGCCGAGACGAGGTTGCCGAGCGGCAGCAGGCCGCGCTGCAGGAACGGCACCCGGTCGATGAGGATGGCGACGAGGATGCCCGCGCCGCAGCCGAGGACGTAGCCGACGATCACGCCGCGAAAGGTCTGCAGGAAATCGGCGCCGAGCACCGGAAGCGAGGAGGCGAAGCGCGCGCCGATGGCCGAGGGCGCGGGCAGGATGACCTTCATCATCTGCGAGCCGAAGCCGCGCACGCCCGCCTCCCACATCACCAGGATGGTGATGCCGAAGACGAGCGGGATGGCGATGCCGACGAGCGCCTGCACCGGGCCGGCGGGCAGGCGGGCCGCCGAGAGCGCCTGGACGATGCGCCAGGCACCGAGCCACATCGCCGCGAGCGCCAGCGCGTAGCCGGAGCCGGCGGCGTATTCGAGCCCGCCCGACAAGGCCCCGACCAGCGCGAAGGCGAGCCCCGCCGTCAGCGCAGCGAGCATGACGAGGAGGGCAACCGACATGCCCCTGCGCGAGCCCAGCAGGGCGAGCGCCAGCGCCGCCAAGCCGAGCAGAGCCGACAGACTGCGAAGGGCCACCCATCCGCCTTCGCCGCCGAAGGGCAGCGCGGCTGCGGCGATGCCCGCCGCGGCGCAGAGCAGGGCGAGCCAGTCCGTCCTCATCGCAGATAGCCCATGCGGCGAAGCACGACGCGGTCGGCCAGGGCCACGGCTGCGATGAGGAGGCAGGCACACAAGGCCGCCATGAAGATCGCCGCCCAGATCTGGATGGTCTGGCCGTAGTACGAGCCGGCCAGCAGCCGCGCCCCCAGCCCGCCATCGGCCGACTGGGTGAGCTCGGCCACGACCGCGCCGACGAGGCTGGCGGCGACGCCGACCTTCAGGCTGGCGAAGAGGAAGGGCACCGAGGCCGGCACGCGCAGCAGGAAAAAGGTCTGCGCCCTTGAGGCCGAGTAGGTCCGCATGAGATCGAGCTGAAGCGGATCGGGCGAACGGAGCCCCTTCACCATCCCCACCGTGACCGGGAAGAAGGAGAGGTAGGCCGCAATCGCCGCCTTGGGCACGATGCCGGTGACGTCGAGCTGGTTGAGGATGATCACGATCATCGGCGCCAGCGCGATGATCGGCACGGTCTGCGAGGAGACCAGCCACGGCATCATCGACCGGTCGAGGCTCCTGACATGCACGATGAGCACCGCTAGCACGATGCCCAGTCCCGACCCCAGCAGGAAGCCGAGCAGCGTCGCCGAGAGCGTGATCTGGGCGTGGTAGAGCAGGCTGCGCTTCGACGTAGCGGGCGTGGCGACCACCGTCTTCCACAGCTCCTGGGCCACCTGGTGCGGTGCAGGCAGCTTCGGACGCTCCTGCGCCAGAGTGCCGGCGACGAGCTCGCCCGTCGTCCACTCCTGCTGCCCGGCATTGCGGAACGCGTCCCGCTGCAACTCCGCGTTCATCAGCACGGCGCCGAGATACCAGAGAGCGACGATGGCCGCGCAGACCACGAGCACCGGCAGCATCCGGTCGGTCAGAATGGAAGAGGTGGACGTTCTCACCAGGTCCCCCGCCGCGTCATCCCGGGCGCGGCGCAAAGCGGAGCGGTGCGCCGCGGACACGCGATAAAGGACCGCTGCCCTGTGTCGTGTTGCTGGATCCCGGCTCTTCGCTTCGCTCCGTCCGGGATGACGACGACTGGTCGGGTACTACCGGCATCACTCATACGAATGCCCTTCCCGCAGTCCGTGCCGGACCCGGTTGGCGACTTCCATGAAGTGCGGCGTCTCGCGGATGTCGAGGGTGCGGTCGCGCGGCAGGTCGCAGTCGATTACCTCCTGGATGCGGCCGGGGCGCGGCGACATCACCACGATCCGGGTCGACAGGAACACCGCCTCCGGGATCGAGTGCGTGACGAAGACGACCGTCTTGCCCGTGTGGTCCCAGAGCCGCAGCAGCTGCTCGTTCAGCTTGTCGCGGACGATCTCGTCCAGCGCGCCGAAGGGCTCGTCCATCAGGAGCAGGTCGGGATCGAAGGAGAGGGCGCGGGCGATGGAGGCGCGCTGCTGCATGCCGCCCGACAGCTGCCAGGGGAACTTCTTCTCGAAGCCCCCGAGATTGACCAGTTCGAGGTTGCGAGCGACCCGCGCCTCGCGCTCGGCCTTCGGGAAGCCCATGATCTCGAGCGGCAGCGACACGTTGCGCGCGATGGAGCGCCAGGGATAGAGCGCCGGCGCCTGGAAGACATAGCCATAGGCCCGCTTGAGGCGGGCTTCGCCCGGCGTGACACCGTTCACGGTGAGCGTGCCGGAGGTCGGCGCCTCGAGGTCGGCGATCGCCCGCAGCAGCGTCGTCTTGCCGCAGCCCGACGGGCCGATCAGCGAGACGAAGTCGCCCCGGCGCACGTCGAGGTCGACATGCGACAGGGCGTGGACCGGACCGTCGGCAGTGTCGTAGGTGAGCGACAGATCGCGGGCAGCGATGACGGTCGGGGCGGTCGCCCCGGCCGGAACGGTGTTCGCGGTTCGCTGCGCTACGGCTTCCACGTCAGCGGGCCACGGCCTTGTCCGCGGTCAGGTCCTTCCAGGTCCGCAGTGCCTTGAAGTCGGCCGAGAAGGGGTCGCGCTTGACGAAACGGCCACGGCCGGACTGGCCCATGATCTTCTCGCCGTCCCACACGACCTCGCCGCGCGAGAGCGTGTAGCGGGCCGTGGCACTGACCTTGTAGCCCTCGAAGACGTTGTAATCGATCGCCGAGAGCTGCGACTTGGCCGAGATGGTCTTCGACGCCTTGGGATCCCACACGACGATGTCGGCCTCGGCGCCGGGCGTGATGGAGCCCTTGCGGGGATAAAGGTTCAGGATCTTCGCGACGTTGGTCGAGGTCACCGCCACGAACTCGTTTGGGGTGAGCCGTCCCGTCTCGACGCCGGCCGTCCACAGCACCGAGAGCCTGTCCTCCAGCCCGCCCGTGCCGTTGGGGATCTTGGTGAAGTCGTTGCGGCCCATGCGCTTCTGCTCGGTGGTGAAGGCGCAATGGTCTGTCGCGACCACCTGCAGCGAGCCGGCGCGGAGCCCATTCCAGAGGTCTTCCTGGTGCTTTCTGTCGCGGAAGGGCGGCGACATCACGCGCCGCGCGGCGTGGTCCCAATCCTTGTTGTGGTACTCGCTCTCGTCCAGCGTCAGGTGCTGCACCAGCGGCTCGCCATAGACGCGCTGGCCGAGCGAGCGGGCGCGGGCGATGGCCTCGTGCGCCGGGATCGACGAGACGTGCACGACGTAGAGCGGCACGCCCGTGGCGTCGGCGATCATGATGGCGCGGTTGACGGCCTCGCCCTCCACCTCGGGCGGGCGGGAATAGGCATGGCCCTCCGGCCCGGTGACGCCGTCGCGCAGGAGCTTCGCCTGCAGGGCGGCGACGATGTCGCCGTTTTCGGCATGGACGAGCGGCGTGGCGCCCAGCTCGGCGCAGCGCTGGAACGAGGCATAGAGCTGCTCGTCGTTCACCATCAGCGCGCCCTTGTAGGCCATGAAATGCTTGAAGGTGGTGACGCCCTTGGCGACCACGTCGGCCATCTCGGCCCGGACCTGGTCGTTCCAGTAGGTGATGCACATGTGGTAGGCGTAGTCGCTGTAGGCCTTCTTCGCCCGGCGATCCCAGTCGGCCCAGGCCTCCAGCAGCGGCTGGCCGTTCCCCGGAATGCAGAAGTCGACCACCATGGTGGTGCCGCCGGACAGCGCGGCCTTGGTGCCGGTCTCGAAGTCGTCGGCCGTGGTGGTGCCCATGAAGGGCATTTCGAGATGCGTGTGCGGGTCGATGCCGCCGGGGATGACGTAGCAGCCCTGCGCGTCGATGACGTCGTCGCCCTTCAGGTCCTTGCCGACGGCGACGATGTGCTCGCCCTCCACCAGCACGTCAGCGTCCCAGGTGCGGTCGGCCGTGACCACGGTGCCGCCCTTGACCAGTGTCGACATGGCTTTTCTCCGAACGGTCCAGATTGGTGGCGCGGCCCCGTCAGGGGACGATGACGGCCTTCTCGAGCACCGCGTGCAGCAGCACGTTGGCGCCGGCGGTTGCCCATTCCGGCTTGATGTCCTCGGCCTCGTTGTGACTGACGCCGTCGACGCAGGGCGTGAAAATCATCGAGGTCGGTGCCACGCCGGCGATGTAGCAGGCGTCGTGGCCGGCGCCCGAGACGATGTCGCGATGCGTGTAGCCGAGCTTCTCGGCCGCGTTGCGGACCGCCGAGACGCAGCCCTGGTCGAACGGAACGGGGGCGTAGTTGAAGATCTGCTTGGTCTCCTGCGTCAACCCGATGGCCGCGCAGATGGCGTCGACCCCTTCGCGCAGCGCCCCGTCCATCGCGTTCAGCGTGTCGTCCGAGGGGTGGCGGAAATCGACCGTCATGAAGACGCTGCCGGGAATCACGTTCCGGGAGTTCGGATAGGAGTTGATCATGCCCACGGTCGCGACGGCGAGCGGGGCATGGGCGAGGCCGATGCGGTTGACGAGGTCGACGATCCGCGCCGCGCCGAGCAGCGCATCCTTGCGGACCGGCATCGGCGTGGAGCCGGCATGGCTTTCGAAGCCCGTCAGGTTGATCTCGTACCAGCGCTGGCCCTGCCCGTGCGTCACGACGCCGATATCGATCGACTCGTCCTCGAGGATCGGGCCCTGCTCGATGTGCAGCTCGAAGAAGGCATGGATGGGCCGGCCGCCGACGGGCTCCGGACCCTGGAAGCCGATGCGCTTCAGCTCGTCGCCCAGCGACTTGCCGTCCTGGTCGAGCCGGGAATAGGCGTGCTCCTCGGTGTAGACCCCGGCGAAGACGCCGGAGGACACCATGGCCGGCGCGAAGCGCGAACCCTCCTCGTTGGTCCAGTTGGCGACCTCGATCGGGTGCTTCGTGCGGATGTTCATGTCGTTGAGCGAGCGGACCACCTCCAGCGCGCCGAGGACTCCGAGCACGCCGTCGAACTTGCCCCCGGTGGGCTGGGTGTCGAGGTGGCTGCCCATCATCACGGGCGGCAGGCTGTCGTCCATGCCCGGACGGCGGGCGAACATGTTGCCCATGCGGTCCACCTTCACGGTGCAGCCGGCGGCCTGGCACCAGCGGGTGAAGAGCTCGCGGCCCTCCTTGTCGAGGTCGGTAAGGGTCAGCCGCTTGCAGCCGCCCTTGGGAGTGGCGCCGATCTTCGCCATCTCCATGAGGCTGTCCCACAGGCGTGCGCCGTCGACGCGCACATTCCCCCGCTCCGCCATCGCTATCCCCTCGCCGATCCCCGGTGTCCGGCGCCAGCGGGCGATGCAAGGTCGCTGCCACCGGCCGCCGCCGAAGGCGCGCTCCCGCGTCTTGCCCCCCGGCGAAGCGAGGCTAGTATGCGCCTGACCATTTGGTCAATTCGTTCCGGGCCGCCCTCCGGGGGTGACACGGGGACGAGCGCAGGACGCGACGGGGGCGACGCATTGAGCGGGGCGAGGCAGCGCACCCATGTGCGCGAGGAGAACGAGCGCGCCATTCTCGAGGCCGCAACCTCGGTGTTCGCGGAGCTCGGCTTCAAGGGCGCGACGACGGCGGCAATCGCCGAGCGGGCCGGCCTGCCCAAGGCCAATGTGCACTACTACTTTCCGAGCAAGGCGGACCTCTACCGGGCGGTGATGGCGCGGGTCCTGGAGACCTGGCTGGCCGCGGCGGCATCGCTGGACGGCACCGGCGAGCCGGCCGAGGCGCTGAAGCGCTACATCGAGGCGAAGATGGACCTGTCGCGCAGCATGCCGGAGGGATCTCGCATCTTCGCCAGCGAGATCATGCGCGGCGCTCCGGCCATCGCCGATCACCTCGACACGACACTGAAGGACTGGCTGCGCTCGCGCGGCGCCATCGTGCGGCGCTGGATTTCCGAGGGCAAGATCGCGCCGGTCGAGCCGGCCTACCTGTTCTACATGATCTGGGCGTCGACCCAGCACTATGCCGACTTCGCGCGCCAGATCGAGGTGCTGAATGGCGGGCCGCTGACCGACGAACAGTTCGAGACCGCCAAGCGGCAGGTGGTCGGCACGATCCTGCGTGGCATCCTGGCCGCGTAGGGCGAGGCGTTCCCGTCAGCGCTGGGCGTCGTCCTTGCCCCGGGCGAGCGCCACGTGGTGCAGGTGGTCGTGGCGGGAATCCGGCATGCGGAAGCCGAAGCCGCCGGCCAGTTCGTCACGCTTCTCGAGACGCGGGTTGATGAAGCCGTCGCGCGGCCAGCGCACATAACTCGAGACGCCGCGCTTCGCGCCGGAACGGGGACGGCCGGAAGGATGCGACTTGCTCACGGCTGAACTCCACGGGAGGGCCGGCGCAATTCGGCCGGCGCTGCAACACTATGACGCTGCATCAGGGCACCGCCAGTCCGGTCGATACCGGATGAGCCGTTTGCGTACGCCGTGGGCGGACGTTCAGGCTTGCCGGTCGATCAGATAGTAGCCCTTGCCGTCCATGCACCCCTTGAAGTTTGTGAGGTCAAGGCGGTTGGGCTGGTCCGTTTCGGACTCCTTGCGGCAGGTCGCGAGGTCCGTCTTGCCCTGGGCGAGAAGCGCAGGGTTGCTCGACATCATCTGTCCGTCCTTGCGGGCCCACACCTTGTTGGCCGGGATCTCGCCGTACTCCCGCGGAGGAGGCGGAGGCGCGCTGACGCAGGCCGCGAGCGGGAAGAGGGCGAGCAGAACAAGGGCACGGCGCATGGAACGCATCTCCTGGGTCGATCGGCTACAGGTACCAAGACTCGAGTCGTCGATCTAGACTCAACCATCGCGTGTGTCAGCAGCGTGGCGGCCAACTGGATTGGTCACCATCCGTTAGGGATGCCGCGAGAAGGCCGACCCGGCAACGCCCAGCGCCCCGATGCAGTCGAGCAGCCGCCCTAACCCACTGCCCATAAACGCTTTTTCTTTGTCGTCCCAAAAGGCGACCGGCCCAGGTTCAGCCATCCGAAGGTTGCATGAACGATCATGCACGTCTTTTGGGACGTGCTTTTAAGATCACGACAAGCTTTGGCGTGTCACCACTTTTGCGAGCCCAGTACGGGCTTATGACAACCAGAAGGATGACTACCATGGCCGACATCACGATTTCCGCTCGCGTCCGTTCCAACCTGCTCGCGCTGCAGCAGACATCGGACCTGATGACCCTCACCCAGGGCCGTCTCGCGACCGGAAAGAAGGTCAACTCCGCCCTCGACAATCCGTCCAGCTTCTTCCAGGCCCAGGGTCTCAGCGACCGCGCCACACAGCTGACCGGCGTTCTCGACGGGCTGAGCAACGGCATCAGCACGATCCAGGCCGCCAGCAAGGGCCTGGACACGGTCTACAAGACGCTCCAGTCACTCAGCGGCCTGGTCGACAAGGTCAAGGCCGACGCTGCCGGTGCGAAGAACGCGCTCACGGGAACGGTCACGACGCTGGTCGGAACGGATGTTGCCGGCTTCGCGAACAGTGACACCCTCACCTTCACCAACGACACGACCGGAGCGGTGACGACGATCGACCTCGGGGCCGCGGGAGCGACCAAGACGGTCAGCGATGTCATCGGTCAGATCAACTCGCAGACAGGCGGCCAGTACTCGGCCTCGCTCCAGAATGGAGCCCTGGTGTTGAACGCGGCACCGACCGTGGGAAGCACCTTCACGGTGTCCTCCAGCGGCGCTGCTGCCCTCACTGCCCTGATCGGCGCTACGGTGCAGAGCACCCAGAGCGGCGGTCTCACCCAGTCGCAGTTGAACAGCTATGCCCAGCAGTTCAACGATCTGCGGACGTCCATCGACCAGACTGCCACGGACTCGGGCTTCAACGGCACGAACCTGCTGGCGGGGGGCAACGACCTCACCGTCAACTTCAACGAGGCGGGCACCTCGTTCCAGACCGTCTCGTCCAAGGCCGTGTCGTCGGACGGCTTCAGTGTCGCAGCACTCTCGCTGACCGCATCGACGCTGGCGGACTTCACCGGTGCCGTCACCTCGATCAAGACGGCGCAGGCCACGGTGCGCAGCTACCAGTCCGACTTCTCGAACAGCCAGTCGATCATTCAGAACCGGCAGGACTTCTCGAAAAGCCTGATCAGCACGCTGAAGACCGGCTCCGACAACCTGACCAACGCCGACTCGAACGAGGAAGCGGCGAACCTGCTGTCCCTGCAGACCCGGCAGCAGCTGTCACAGACAGCCCTGTCGCTGTCGAACCAGGCCGACCAGGCCGTGCTCCGTCTCTTCGGCTGATACTTCGGCCGCAGGCGACGACCGGAGTGGCGGGGCAGAAGTCCCGCCACTCCCTTTTACAGGGCCGAAGTGCGATCCAGGTTCACGCTATTGGGACATGCGGCGGGTGGTCAGCCCGGGAACGGCGTCTCGTCAACGCCGACGGCGCGTTGGGCGTGGGTGTAACGGAAGACGGAAGAGACGAGCTGGAGTGCTTCCCGCAGGCCCTCGGCCTGGATGTCGTACTCGAATTCGTCGGCATCGATCTGCTTGATCGCCTGCAGAACTTCCTTCTCGAGGAGCCGCGGCGAGAGTTCCGGCTGGGCGGTTGCCCTTGCATGGAGCACCTGAACGGCCTTCAGAAGACCAGCAATGGTAATGGTATCAATAGCTTCCCGATACTCGTCGCACATGAACGCCTCCTGGGGCAATGATCGATTAGATATTTCGACGAATGCCACGACCGTGGCCGGAAACCACACCGGCTGATGTGCGAAATCACACATCTCCGGATTGAGGCCGTGTATTCCCGCCGCACAACGCGGATGCAGTTCGTAAGTTCCACACGCTCAGGCTGTAATCGCACCGGACTATGGTGTGATTATGATCGATTACGCAATATCACTCACCCGTTTGATCGAGATCGTACGCAGGCCGGCCTCGGGGCAAGCCGACATCCCTTGACAGGCCCCCGCTCCCGTCACAGTCTTGACCAAACGGTCAGGATTTAGTCGGGCGGCTTTGCCCCCGGGCGAGTGGAGGGGAACCATGAGCGCCAGTCGGACCACGCCGGGTATTGCCGCAGGACGCCTGAGTACGGCCGAGTATGCCGCCGGCTTCACCGACCTGCATCCGCCGCTCGACGCGCACGAAGCGAGGGTCGAGGCGGACCGGTGCTATTTCTGCTACGACGCGCCCTGCCAGACCGCCTGCCCCACCGCCATCGACATTCCGCTCTTCATTCGCCAGATCTCGACCGGCAGCCCGGTTGGAGCGGCCAAGACGATCCTCGACAGCAACATCTTCGGCGGCATGTGCGCACGCGTCTGCCCGACCGAGACGCTGTGCGAGGAGGCCTGCGTGCGGGAGGCTGCCGAGGGCAAGCCGGTCAAGATCGGCCTGCTGCAGCGCCATGCCACGGACGTGCTGCTGGAGGAAGGCCGCCAGCCCTATGCCGCGGGCCCGTCCACCGGGAAGAAGGTCGCCGTCGTCGGCGGCGGACCGGCCGGCCTGTCCTGCGCGCACCGCCTTGCGCTGCTGGGCCACGCGGTGACGGTGTTCGACGGCCGCGACAAGCTCGGCGGGCTCAACGAGTACGGCATCGCCGCCTACAAGACGCCGGAGGACTTCGCCCAGCGCGAGGTCGAGTTCGTCCTGGGGGTCGGCAACATCGATGTGGTGACGGGCCGCGCGCTGGAAGGCGCCGACGACCTCGCCGCGCTGCGGCGCGACTATGACGCCGTGTTCCTCGGCATCGGCCTCGCCGGCGTCAACAAGCTCGGATCGCCCGGCGAGGACGCGCTGGACGGCGTGGTGGACGCGGTCGACTGGATCGCCCGCCTGCGCCAGGCGAAGGACTACGGGCAGGTGCCGGTCGGCCGGCGCGTCGTCGTCATCGGCGGCGGCATGACGGCCGTCGACGCGGCCGTGCAGGCCAGGCGCCTCGGCGCCGAGGAGGTGACGATCGCCTACCGCCGCGGCGAGGACGCCATGAAGGCCTCGCTCTACGAACGCCAGCTCGCGCAGACCAGCGGCGTCGTCATCCGCAGCTGGGCCATGCCCACCGGGCTGCTGGGCGACGGCGGCAAGGTCGTCGGGGTCAGCTTCGAGCGCTCGGCCGAGCAGGGCGGCAGGGTCGTCGGCACGGGCGAGACCTTCACCATTCCCGCCGACATGGTGCTCACCGCCATCGGCCAGACGCTGGTGCCCTCCGCCTTCGGCGGCGCCGACGTGCTGCGCCTGGAGGGTGGCAAGATCGTTGTCGACGCCGAGCGGCGCACCAGCCTGCCGGGCGTCTGGGCCGGCGGCGACTGCGTCGCGGGGGGACAGGATCTCACGGTCAGCGCCGTCGAGGACGGCAAGCAGGCCGCCATCGCCATCGACCGCGCCCTGCGCGGCGCGATGGCCGCCTGAGCGGGAGGGGAGGACGACATGGCAGACCTTCGGACCGACTTCCTCGGCATCAAGTCGCCGAACCCGTTCTGGCTCGCCTCGGCACCGCCGACGGACCGGGAGGTCAACGTCACCCGCGCCTTCCGCGCCGGCTGGGGCGGCGTGGTGTGGAAGACGCTGGGCGAGGCGGGCCCGCCCGTCGTCAACGTCAACGGGCCGCGCTACGGCGCCATCCACGGCGCCGACCGGCGGCTGCTCGGCTTCAACAACATCGAGCTGATCACCGACCGGCCGCTGGAGGTGAACCTCCGCGAGATCAAGACGGTGAAGATGGCCTGGCCCGACAGGGCGGTGGTGGCGTCCATCATGGTGCCCTGCGAGGAGCAGGCCTGGAAGTCGATCCTGCCCCTCGTCGAGGAGACCGGATGCGACGGCATCGAGCTGAATTTCGGCTGCCCGCACGGCATGTCGGAGCGCGGCATGGGCTCGGCCGTCGGCCAGGTCCCCGAATACATCGAGATGGTGACGCGCTGGTGCAAGCAGTACTCGCGCATGCCGGTCATCGTGAAGCTGACGCCCAACATCACCGACATCCGCTACCCCGCCCGTGCCGCCCACAAGGGCGGGGCCGACGCCGTGTCGCTGATCAACACGGTGAGCTCGATCGTGTCGGTCGATCTCGACAGCTTCTCGCCGAATCCCTCCATCGACGGCAAGGGCTCGCATGGCGGCTATTGCGGCCCGGCGGTGAAGCCGATCGCGCTCAACATGGTGGCCGAGATCGCCCGGGACGCGCAGACACGCGGCATGCCGATCTCCGCCATCGGCGGCATCACGACCTGGCGTGACGCGGCCGAGTTCATCGCCATGAGCGCCGGCACGGTGCAGGTCTGCACGGCGGCGATGACCTACGGCTTCAAGATCGTGCAGGAGATGATCGCCGGCCTGTCCGGCTGGATGGACGAGAAGGGCTACCAGACGATCGAGGATTTCCGCGGCCGCGCCGTGCCCAACGTCACGGACTGGCAGTACCTGAACCTCAACTACGTCACCAAGGCGCACATCGACCAGGATCTCTGCATCAAATGCGGGCGCTGCCACATCGCCTGCGAGGACACCTCGCACCAGGCGATCACGGCGATGGTCGACGGCCAGCGCAAGTTCGTCGTCAAGGACGAGGAGTGCGTGGGCTGCAACCTCTGCGTCGAGGTCTGCCCCGTCCAGAACTGCATCGAGATGGTGCAGATGACCTCCGGCACGGATCCGCGCACCGCAGAGCCGATCCGGCCGGGCTACGCCAACTGGACGACGCACCCCAACAATCCCATGCGGACTGTGGCGGCGGAATAGGGCGGCCCCTCCCCCGCTCCGGCCAACGCCGACCGCCGCCCACGACCGCTCCGGCACCGTCCGGAGCGGTTTTTTTGTCGGCGCGGGATCGCCCTCCGCCGGGGATGCGGCCCGGCGCCCTTCTGCTATCGTCGGGTGAAGCGCCGGCCCGCCCAGGGCCGCGAAGAAAGGCGCGGCACGAGGAGCAGCAGGATCATGGCCGACCGCAAGAAGACCCCCGAGACCCTGCGCAGCCATCGCTGGTTCGGCGCCACGGACCTCAGAAGCTTCGGCCACCGCTCGCGCACCCTGCAGATGGGCTACCGCTACGAAGACTTCATGGGCAAGCCGGTCATCGGCATCGTCAACACCTGGAGCGACATCAACCCCTGCCACACCCATCTGCGCACCCGGGCCGAGGAGGTGAAGCGGGGCATCTGGCAGGCGGGCGGCTTTCCCATAGAACTCCCCGCCCTCTCGCTCTCCGAGAGCATGGTCAAGCCCACCACCATGCTCTACCGCAACCTGCTCGCCATGGAGACGGAGGAGCTCCTGCGTTCGCACCCGGTCGACGGCGCCGTGCTGCTCGGCGGATGCGACAAGACCCCGCCCGGCCTCGTCATGGGCGCCACCAGCATGGGCCTGCCCTTTATCTTCTGCCCGGCCGGGCCGATGCTGCGCGGCAACTGGGGTGGCAAGCAGCTGGGGTCCGGCTCCGACGTCTGGAAGTACTGGGCGGAGAAGGAGGCCGGCACCATCTCCGAGGCGGAGTGGCGCGAGATGGAGAGCGGCATCGCCCGCTCCTTCGGCACCTGCATGACGATGGGCACCGCATCGACCATGGCGGGCATCGTCGAGGCGCTGGGCCTGACGCTGCCCGGGGCCGGCTCGATCCCGGCCGCCGACAGCGGCCATTCGCGCATGGCGACCGAGACCGGCGTTCGCATCGTCGAAATGGTGTGGGAGGATCTTCGGCCGTCGCGGATCCTCACCAAAGGCGCCTTCCACAACGCCATCGTGGCGCTGATGGCGATGGCCGGTTCCACCAACGGCATCATCCACATCGTCGCCATGGCGCGCCGGGCGGGCATCCAGGTGACGCTCGACGATTTCGAGCGCCTTTCACATGTCTGCGGCGTCATCGCCAACCTCAGGCCTTCCGGCGCCTTCCTGATGGAGGATTTCCACTATGCGGGCGGGTTCAGGGCCTTCTTCCGCACCCTGATGCCCCATCTCGATACGCGCGAGATCACCGTCACCGGCAAGACCGTGGCCGAGAACTATCGCGATGCCAGGGTGTGGAACGACGACGTCATCCGGCCGCTCGACAATCCCGTGGCCGCCGCGGGCGGGCTCGCGGTGCTCCGGGGCAACCTCGCCCCCAATGGCTGCGTGATGAAGCCCACGGCCGCCGACCCCCGCCTGCTCAGGCACACCGGCCCGGCGCTCGTCTTCGACGACTACGATGCCATGATGGGGGCGGTGAACGACGAGACGCTGGAGGTGACGCCCGACCACGTCATGGTGCTGCGCAATGCCGGCCCCGTCGGCGCCCCCGGCATGCCGGAATGGGGCATGCTGCCCATCCCCAAGGTTCTCCTGAAGCAGGGCGTGCGCGACATGGTGCGCATTTCCGACGCGCGCATGTCCGGCACCAGCTATGGCGCCTGCATCCTGCACGTCGCCCCCGAATCCTTCGTCGGCGGCCCGCTGGCGGCGGTGCGCACGGGCGACCTGATCAGCATCGACGTCGAGGCCCGCTCCATCCGCGTCGAGCTGACCGACGCCGAGCTCGCCGCTCGTCTTGCCGCCTACACGCCCCGCAAGCGCCCCGAACTGCGCGGCTACGTGCGCCTGCACGCCGAGCACGTCACCCAGGCCGACCAGGGCTGCGACTACGACTTCCTCGAGGGCACGGCGCCGATCCCGGAGCCGGAGATCCACTGAGGCCGCCCGAGCGGCGCCACGGCACCGGCGAGCGATGCCCGAGCAGCCGCGCCCCGCTGCCGGAGGCGCGGGGGTCGGGGGCAGGCTGAAGCCTGACCTCTTCAGCCTAACCACGACCGTCCCCTCCCTCACCCCTGCCGCTCTCCCGAATCGGGAGAGGGGAGGCGCGTGCGCTTCATGGCGGGGGAGCTTGGCGCCTCGCGCATTCCGGACGGCGCGGGGAACCCCTCTCCCAGTTGGGAGAGGGGCAGGGGTGAGGGACTACCGCGCAGCGAGTTCGCACCCGGCCCTCCCGCAACCTGCGCTCGCTGGACGGATCGGACCCGCGCGGCGACCCTGTTCCGATGACGTCCGAACAGCGCGACTTTGCCCGCAAGCTGCGCCGCCTCTCGACCCCCGCCGAGGAAGCACTCTGGCGCGAGCTTCGGGCCCGCCGGCTGGGCGGCGCAAAGATGCGAAGGCAGGTTCCGCTCGGTCCTTACGTGGCCGACTTCGCCTGCCTCGCCGCGCGCCTCGTCATCGAGATCGACGGGGCGGCGCACCGCGGCCGCGAGGAGTACGACGCACGCCGGACGGCGGAGATCGAGGCCATGGGCTTCGCGGTCCTGCGATTCACGAGCGTCGAGGTCGAGGAGAACCTGTCCCGCGTGCTGGACCGCATCCGGGCCGCGCTGGGGTGTTCCGATCCTGCGTGACCGGAGCCGTCCCCCTCCCTCACCCCTGCCCCTCTCCCGAATCGGGAGAGGGGTTCCCCGCGTCTCTTCCGCTAGCCGCCCACGAGGTTCCGGGGCGTGCCGGCGGCGAAGGCTTCGATGGTGTCGATGAGCTGGTCGGCGAGGCCCTGGATGGCCTGGCGGCTGGCCCAGGCGACGTGCGGGGTGACGAGGACGTTGGGGCGGCCCGCGAGGCGCATCAGCGGGTGGCCGGGCGGCGGCGGTTCCTGCGTGGCGACGTCGAAGCCGGCGCCGGCGATCCGGCCGGAGTCCAGCGCCTCGACGAGGGCGTCCTCGTCGACGAGGCCTCCGCGGGCGGTGTTGATCAGCAGGGGCCGGCGCGCCATCAGCGCGAATTCCGCCCGGCCGACGAGGCCGCGCGTCTGCGGCGTCAGGGGGCAGTGCAGGGTGACGACGTCGCTCTCCGCCAGCACCTGCGCGAAGGGGGTGCGGCCGGGCGGGGGCGTGTCGTCGCCCTTGCGGCCGGCCACCAGCACGCGCATGCCGAAGGCCTCGGCGATGCGGCGGACGGACGAGCCCAGCGCGCCCTGGCCGACGAGCCCCAGGGTGCTGCCGGCGAGATCGTCGATCGGGTGGTCGAAGAAGCAGAACTGCCCGCTTTCCTGCCAGCGCCCGGCCAGCACGGATTCCCGGTAGGCGGCGAGCGAGCGCCGCAGCGACAGGATCAGCGCGAAGGTGTGCTCGGGCACGGTGGCGCGGGCGTAATCGCGAATGTTGGTGACCGCGACGCCGCGGGCCGCAGCCGCGGCGAGGTCGACGCAGTCCGTGCCAGTCGCCGCCACCGCGATGAGCCTGAGGCCGGGAGCCGCGTCCATGGCATCGGCGCCGACGCGCACCTTGTTCACGATCAGGATATCGGCCCCGGCGGCGCGGGCGGCCGTGTCCTCCGGCGCCGTGCGGTCGTGCTCGACCCAGTCGTGCGGAAATCGGGGCCGGCGCAGCGTGATGTGCGGGGGGATGCTGGCGCGGTCGAGGAAGACGATGCGCATGGAGACCTCACCAGCCGGAACAAAAGGGATGGCGGGCCGTTGCCCGTGCCCCAACCCGAAGGAGGCAGGCCATGGACAAGGATCGCATCGAAGGCGCCGCGAAGAACATCAAGGGCTCCGTGAAGGACGCGGCCGGCAAGATCACCGGCGACACGAAGTTGCAGGCCGAAGGCAAGGCCGACAAGATGGAAGGCAAGGCCCAGAACGCCGTGGGCGGCGCGAAGGACGCGATTCGCGACGCGGCCGACAAGTCGCGGCGCTGAGCCCCTCGTCGGCTGGAGCCGGCACGGACATTCGAAGGGCGGCCGCAGGGCCGCCCTTTTCGTGTGCGCGGCACGACGCCGCTTGCCCGCCGCGAAGGCGGCGCTAAGCTCCCAGCCGGAGAAGGGGAAGTTCCATGCGCACCATGATGCTCGTTCTGGCCGGCCTCGCCATGCTGGCGGCCGGAGCGGCGGACGCCGACGCGGCGTCGAAGAAGAAGCACCATCGCAAGCCGGCGCCGAAGGCGCAGACGATTTCCGTTCAGTCGACCCTGGCGAGCAAGCCCGGAACGTCGGCGGACGAGAAGATGTCGAACCGCGACAAGGGCATGCTCGACGTGCGCAGCATCTGCACGAACTGCTGACGCGGCCCGGCCGTCAGATGAAGGCGCGCGCCACGGCGAGAGCCATTGCCAGGACGCCGACGGCGCCGAACACGGAGGTGAGGACGGTCTCGGCGTTGCGCCAGTTGACCCGACCCATCGTGAAACCCTGCTCGTTCATCTCGCTCTCCCCCGGCACCCTCGATGCGGCGCCGTTGACCTGACCATGCTCCCGAAAGGCCGGGAACGGCGTGCGGTGGCGCACGGCACCGTTTCCGCCGTCCTCCTGTTCGACGGACATGACGCACATGGCCCCGAGTTTGTTCCAGACCGCACCACTCCCGCCCTCGCTCTATGCCGACACGGCCGTCCCCGCCGAACCGCTGGACGCCCTAGCGGGGGACGCCTCCACGGAGGTCGCCATCGTCGGCGGCGGCTTCACCGGCCTGTCGACCGCGCTGCATCTGGCCGAGCAGGGCGTGTCCTGCATCGTGCTGGAGGCGCACGAGCCGGGATGGGGCGCGTCGGGCCGCAACGGAGGCCAGGTCAATCCCGGCCTCAAGCACGAGCCTGATACCCTGGAGGAGCACTTCGGGGCCGATCTCGGCGGGCGCATGGTGCGGCTCGGGCACGAGGCGCCCGGGCTCGTCTTCGCGCTGTGCGAACGGCTCGGCATCGCGTGCCATGCCGTGAAGACCGGGACGATCCGCGCCGCACCCACCGCCGCGGCGGAGAAGAAGGTGCGCGAGACGGTGCGGCAATGGGCTGCCCGCGGCGCCGACGTGGCCTGGCTGGACGCCGCGGAGAGCCGGCGCCTCACGGGCACCGCGCACTACCGGGGCGTCATGCTGGACAGGCGCGGCGGCAACCTCAATCCGCTCTCCTATGCTCGCGGGCTCGCGGCGGCGGCGCGCCGGGCGGGAGCCCGCGTGTGCGGGGGTTCGCCCGTGCAGGCACTGCGCAGGGACGGGCAGGGCTGGGTGCTGGAGACGCCGCGCGGCACGGTGCGCGCCGGGCGGGTCGTCGTCGGCACCAACGGCTATACCGGGCCGCTCGTGCCCGGGCTGGCGCAGTCGATCGTGCCGGTCTACAGCGGCATCACCGCGACCGAGCCGCTGCCGCCGGACCTCGCCGCCGCGATCATGCCCTCGCGGGCGTCGCTCTACGAGATTTCGGCCCGCTACATCTACTACCGCGTCGACGAGGCGGGCCGCTTCTTGATGGGCGGCCGCAGCGCGATGCACGACACGCATGCGCCGGCCGACTTCACCGTGCTGGTGCGCCATGCCCGCGAGCTGTTCCCGGCGCTCGCCGGCGTCCGCTGGACGCATTGCTGGAACGGCCAGGTCGCCGTCACGCCCGACGAACTGCCCCATCTGCACGAGCCCGAGCCCGGGCTGACCATCGCGCTCGGCTACAATGGCCGGGGCGTCGCCATGGCCACCGCCGTCGGCCGCATGCTGGCGCGCCGCGCGGCGGCTGCCCCGGCCGAAGCGCTCGATCTGCCGGTCACGCCCATCCGCCCCATGCCGATGCACGCCCTCTGGCGCGTAGGCGTCGCGGCGGAGATGGCGTGGTCGGCCGTGAAGGAGCGCCTGGCGGGCTGAGCTCCTCGACCGTCATTGCGAAAAGCGCAGCGACGAAGCAGCCCGGTCGCGGGTGCCGGAATGGCGAACAGGCCCTGGGTTGCTTCGCTTCGCTCGCAATGACGATGTCGTGCGTCGCTCGTCTCAGCCGAACAGCTGCTTCAGCGTCTCCGCTGCGGCCTTGCCGAGCTTGGCGTGCTCGCCGGCGTCGAAGTGGATGCCGTCTAGCGCGCTCGACGTGATCACCTTGCCGGCGTCGAGGAAGGCCGCGCCGTGCCTGCGGGCGACGGCTTCGTAGAGGGGCGGCAGGGCCTTCGACTTCTCCACGCCGCCGGCGAACATGTCGCCGAGGAAGCCGGCGAGCAGGATCGGCGGCGGGCAGATCAGCATCAGCTTCGGCGCGGGGCCGCCGATGCCGGTCAGCGTCTCCACGGCATCGGTGAGCAGCAGGTCGCAGCTCGCCGCGATGTCCGAAGGAGTGGCGCCGAAGCGGGCCTTGAGGTCGTTCGTGCCCAGCATCAGGACGAAGCCGTCGAGCGGCCAGTGGCTTTCCAGGATGGCGGGCAGCACGGTCCGGCCATTCTTGTGATGGCCCTCGATCGGGTCATCGCGCAGCGTGGTGCGGCCGGGAAGCGCCTCGTCGATCAGCGTCCAGCTGGCGCCGAGCGCGGCGCGTGCCACGCCGGGCCAGCGCTCGGACGGCGAGTGCCGGTCCCACACGGGTTCCTTCATCGGCGGCATGCCGAAGGTGTTGCTGTCGCCGTAGAGCAGGACGGTGGGCATGGCGGATCCTCGATGCATGCGGAAGCGGCCGGCAGGCCGCCGCCGATCATCGCCAACCCGCCGGGCGGTTCAAGGTCCGGCGGCGAAGAGCTGTCACGCCGCCGGCGTGGGGTTCTCCGCAAGGAAGCCGCGCTTCCTCAGCAAGGCCGAGGGATCCGGGTCGCGGCCGCGGAAGGCGCGGTACGCCTCGGCCGGGTCGCGCTTCGAGCCGGCGGAATAGACGTGCTCCTTCAGCCGCGCGGCGAGGCCGGGGTCGAAAACGTCGCCCGTCTCCTCGAAGGCCGAGAAGCCGTCGGCGTCCAGCACCTCCGACCAGAGGTAGGAGTAGTAGCCCGCCGAGTAGCCGTCGCCGGAGAAGACGTGGGTGAAATGCGGCGGGCGGTGGCGCATCACCATGGCCTGGGGCATGCCGAGCTTGGCCAGGACGTCGCGCTCGAAACCGCCGATGTCGACCGAGCCGGCATCCTCCAGCACGTGGAAGTCGAGGTCGACCATGGCCGAGCTGACATATTCAACCGTGGCGAAGCCCTGGTTGAAGTTGCGCGCCGCCAGCACGCGCTCCAGCACCGCCTCGGGCAGGGGCTCGCCGGTTTCCGCGTGAACCGCATAGCGCCGCAGCACCTGCGGGCTCATCAGCCAGTGCTCGTAGAGCTGGGAGGGGAACTCGACGAAGTCGCGCGGCACGGAGGTGCCGGCGATCGAGGGATAGGTCACGTCAGACAGCATGCCATGCAGGCCGTGGCCGAATTCGTGGAACAGCGTGCGGGCATCGTCGAGGCTGAGCAGAGAGGGCTTGCCCGGTTCGGCCTGCGCGAAGTTCATGACGTTGACGACGATGGGACGGACGTCGCCGCGCAGGCGCTGCTGGCCGCGATAGCTGCTCATCCAGGCACCGCTGCGCTTCGACGGGCGACCGAAATAGTCGCCGAGGAACAGGGCGACATGGCGTCCGTCGCGGTCCTTCACCTCCCAGGCGCGCACGTCGGGGTGGTAGAGGTCGAGGCCGGTCTTCTCCTCGAAGGTGACGCCGAACAGCCGTGTCGCCGTGTCGAAGGACGCCTCGATCATGCGGTCGAGCTGGAAATAGGGCTTCAGCGCGGCCTCGTCGAGATCGTGCAGCTTCATCCGCAGCTTCGCCGACCAGTAGCGCCAGTCATGCGCCGCGACGGGCTCGTTGGAGCCCTCCTCGCGCGCCAGCGCCTCCAGGGCCCGGTGCTCCTCCTCGGCCTGGGCTCGGGCGAGCGGCCAGACGCGGTCGAGCAGGCCGCGGACGCCATCGGGCGTCTTCGCCATCGACGTGTCGAGCTTGTAGGCGGCGAAGTTGGGGAAGCCGAGAAGCTTCGCCCGCTCCGCCCGAAGCGCCAGCATCTCGCCGGCGACGGCGCGGTTGTCGGTTCCGCCGCCATTCTCGCCGCGGCGCGTCCAGGCGGCGAACGCCTCCTCGCGGCGGGCGCGGTTGGCCGAGAACTGCAGGAAGGGCTCGATGGAGGAGCGCGAGAGGGTGATGACGTGCTTGCCGGCGAGGCCGCGGTCGGCAGCGGCGCGGGCCGCGGCGTCGCGCAGCCAGCCGGGAAGGCCGGCGAGATCACCCTCGCCCTCCAGCACCAGCTGCCACGACGCCTCGTCGGCCAGCACGTTCTGGCTGAACTGTGTCCCGAGCACGGCGAGGCGTTGCATGATCTCGGCCATGCGGTCGCGGTCGGCTCCCGTCAGGCGGGCGCCGGCGCGCACGAAGCGCTTGTGGGTGAGTTCGAGCACCCGGGCCTGCTCATCGGTGAGGCCGAGCGACGCGGCACGGCCGGCGAGATCGTCGATGCGGCGGAACAGCGCCTCGTGCATGCCGATGTCGGCGTAGTGCTTCGCGGCCTTCGGCGAGATCTCGCGCTCGACCGCCTGCAACTCGGGGTTGGTGTTGGCGCCGGTCAGGTTCCAGAACGTGCCGCCGACCTTCTCCAGGAGCTCGCCCGAACGCTCCAGCGCATCGACGGTGTTGGCGAAGCTGGGCGGCGCGGGATCGGCCCCGATGGCGTCGATCTCGGCCCGGTGCGCCGCAAAGGCGGCCTCGAAAGCGGGGCCGAAATGCTCCGGGCGGATGCGGCCGAAGGGCGGCAGGCCGAAGGGCGTGTCCCAGGTCTGGAGAAGCGGATTGTCCGTCGCCGCGGGCGCGCTCATGGGAAAGCTCCAAGGTATCTCTGGGCGCTCATATAGGCGCTGGCGGCCGCGGTGTCAGGACGGGGGAGACCACCGCACTCCGCCGCCTTTCGTCCCGGCCGGAGCGCAGCGATGCGGCGCGCCCGGGATGACGGCTGTAGAAGCGGCCGGACTGAGGGACTAGCTCACTCCGGTCATGGCCAGCGCCGTGTCGAAGGCGACACGCAGGCTGGCCGGGTCGGCGACGCCCTTTCCGGCGATGTCGAAGGCCGTGCCGTGGTCGACGGAGGTGCGCACGAAGGGCAACCCGACGGTGACGTTCACACCCTCGTCGAGGCCGAGATACTTCACCGGGATCAGGCCCTGATCGTGGTACTGCGCGACGACGACGTCGAACTCGCCGCTCCGGGCGCGCATGAAGACGGTGTCCGGCGGCCACGGCCCACTCGCGTCGAAACCGGCTGCCCGGGCGCGCGCCACGGCGGGGGCGATGATGTCGATCTCCTCGCGGCCGAACAGCCCGCCCTCCCCGGCGTGCGGGTTGAGGCCGGCCACCGCGATGCGCGGACGGGCGATGCCAAAGCCGCGGCAGGCCAGGGCCGCGAGGCGGATGGCGCGGTCCTCGGCCTCCGGCGTCACCAGCGCGATGGCTTCCCGCAGGGAGACGTGGATGCTGACCAGCAGCACGCGAAGCTCGCGGCTCGCCAGCATCATCGCGAACTCGTTCGTGCCGGAGCGCTCGGCCAGGATCTCGGTATGGCCGGGATGGCCGATGCCGCCGGCCTTCAAAGCTTCCTTGTGGATCGGCGCCGTGACGACGGCCCGCAGCCTGCCCGCCATGGCGAGGTCGACGGCGGCCACGATCGCGTCGTGCGCGGCCCTGCCGGCGCGCCCGTCGATCACGCCGAGCGGCAGGTCGTCCGGCAGCGCGCTCGCCGGCAGCACGGGAATCGTCCCCGCCGGGACGGAGGCGGCCTCCTCTGGCGAGGACACCTCAGCGACGGACCAGGAACCGCCGGCGAGGGGGAGGGCGCGGCGCATCGCGCCCACGTCGCCCAGCACGACGGCGGGGGCGGAAAGGCCGGCTGCGAAGAGCTTGGCGATGATCTCCGGGCCGATTCCGGCCGCGTCGCCCATGGTGATGCCGACCGGCGAGCCGGGGCGGGGGGCGGTCACTCGTCCTCGCCGAAGCGGCTCTCGACAAGAGCCTGGAGCGCGTCGAGCGCCTCCGGCGCATCCTCGCCCACGGCGGTCACCGTGATCGTCGTGCCGATGCCCGCGCCGAGCGTCAGGATCCCCATGATCGAGGTGCCGCCGACGGTCTCGCCGCAGCGGGTGACCTGGATCGCCGAGGTGAAATTCTCGGCGCACTGCACGAACTTGGCAGTGGCGCGGGCATGCAGGCCCTTCTTGTTGACGATGCGGAGCTCGCGCACCAGCGCACCCTCGGGGATGGGTGCCGGCGGACAGGTTTCGTCCACGATGCCGCTCATTTGCCGGCGAGCACCCGGCTCGCGACGTTGATGTACTTCCGGCCCGCCTCCTGCGCCTGGATGACGACCTTGTCGAGGTCGTGCTCGCCGCGCACGGAGCAGAGCTTGATGAGCATGGGGAGATTGATGCCGGCCACGACCTCGGTCCTCCCGCCGTTCATCACGGAGATGGCGAGATTCGAGGGTGTGCCGCCGAACATGTCGGTGAGGATCACGACGCCATCGCCGGTGTCCACCTTCGTCACGGCATCGACGATGTCCCTGCGACGCTGGTCCATGTCGTCGTCGGGGCCGATGGTGATGGTTTCGACCTGCGCCTGCGGACCCACGACGTGTTCCATGGCGGCCCGGAACTCGATGGCGAGCCGCCCGTGGGTCACGAGGACCATACCGATCATCTGATCAAACTCTCCCGCGCGGATGTCCGCGCACGAAGTCTTCATTTTGTGCGATGCGGCGAGAGATGCAACCCCCACGAACGCGCAACCTCCCCGGAAGGTTCCTGGAATCCTCCGGTCTCCTCCACGAGGGCTATGGCGAGGAGCACGCGGTCGGCGTCTCCGGGGCCCGCGGCGATGCGGGGGAGGTCGATTCCAAGAGATCGGCTGCGCATCAGGCCGGGTACCGGCAATCTTTCGCCCGGAGCCTCCTCCAGATCGACGACGAGGGCGAGTACGCAGGCCGGCTCGGGCTCGGCCGGGACGATGCCGATGCCGCGCACTTCGACATACCCCTTCAGGGCGGGATGGCCGCTGGCCAGTGCCCGTCCGGCACTGATTCGCACCCGCACCCGGTCGTCGGCCACGAGCCGCGCGAAAAGGCCTCGGGCCGTCGCGGCCTCGACGAGGCGGCGCGCCAGCATCGACTTGCCGCTGCCGGACGGGCCGCGGAGAAGAATCCCCGCCTCGCCCACCACGACGCAGGTGGCATGCAGCGCAGCCGCCGTGCTCACGACACGGCCGCGGGAAGGCGCACGACGAACCGGGCGCCCAGCGGCTTCACCTCGGCCGAGGCATCGGGATGGACCCGGTTCTCGGCCCAGACGCGGCCACGGTGGGCGCCGACGATCTGGCGCGAGATGGACAGGCCCAGGCCGGAGTTCTGGCCGAAGCCCTGTTCTTCCGGCCGGTCGGTGTAGAAACGCTCGAAGATCCGCTCGAGCGCATGGTCGGGAATGCCGGGCCCGTCATCGTCGACGACGATCTCGGCTTCCTGGCCGATGCGCCGCAGGAGCAACCGCACCTCGCCGCCATGCGGCGAGAAGGACCGCGCATTCTCCACGAGATTGCTGATGACCTGCCCCAGCCGGCCGTCATGGCCGAGGACCAGGAAGGCGTCGCGGCCGAGCGGATGCGGCACGGCCTCGAAGCGGATCTGCACGCCGTCGTCGCGACGCACGCCATTGGCGACGGACGCCACCGTCTCGAGCAGCCGCACGAGATCGACGGGCTCGGCGTCGGCGCGGGCGAGCTCGGCGTCGAGGCGGGACGCGTCGGAGATGTCGCTGATCAGGCGGTCGAGGCGGCGGACGTCGTGATTGATGACGCCGAGGAGGCGCGAGCGGGAGTCGTCCGACTTCGCCAGCGGCAGCGTCTCGACGGCGCTGCGCAGGGAGGTGAGCGGGTTCTTCAACTCGTGCGCGACGTCGGCGGCGAAGCTCTCGATCGCCTCGATCCGGTCGTAGAGCGCCTTGGTCATGTCGCGCAGCGAGCCCGACAGGTGTCCGATCTCGTCCGATCGGCTGGTGAAGTCCGGGATCTCCTCACGGGCCTTGATGGAGCGGCGCACCCGCTCGGCCCCCGAGGACAGGCGGCGGATGGGCCCGGCGATGGTGCCGGCAAAGAGCACCGAGAGCACGATCATGACGCCGGCAGCGACGAGGAAGATGCGCAGGATGGCCCAGCGCTCGGAGGCGATGATGCCGTCGATGTCGCCGCCCTGGGTGGAGAGGAGCAGCACGCCGCGGACGGCCCGGAAGCGCTGGATCGGCACCGCGACGGAGACGATGGTGTCGCCTGCCGAGTTGACGCGCACGACGCTGGCCGGCGTGCCGCCCAGCGCCCGCATCACCTCCGGCAGGCTGCGGCCGTTGGTCGACGAGGAATCGTCCGACATGGGCAGGCCGGTGCGGCCGAAGCGGCGCTTCCACTGGTTCCAAGTGCGCTCGATGAGGGTCGAATCCTCCTGCTCGGGCGGCGGCAGGTCGAAGCGCAGGATGTCGCCGCGCGAATAGAGCGCACGCGAGTCCAGCAGCAGGAAGCCGTCCCGGTCGTAGATGCGGGCGCGGGTGCGCGTCGGCGTCACGAGGCGTCTGAGGAGGGGCGCCACCCGCTCGGGGTTGATGGAGAACTCCAGAGCCGCGTCGTCATTGGCTCCGACGCTCTCGCCGGCCTGCAGCTGCAGGAGCTTGTCGGGATCGATGGTGATCTGGTCGGTGTCGACCGTGGCCGAGGCGGCAACCGCGCCGGCCATGATCTCGCCCTGCGTCAGAAGGCTCTGGACGCGGGCATCGATGAGGCCTTCGCGGAACTGGTTGAGATAGAGGAAGCCGAGCAGCAGGGCGACGAGACCCGCCAGGTTCAGCACGACGATGCGGCGGACCAGGCTGGAGGAGGCGCGCAGCGCCACCAGGCGGGACAGCGCGCGCACGCGCTCGCGCACCCGGCGGCCGAGGGGAACGCCCTCGTGGCGGGTGCGGCGTCCGGCAGGGGCGTGCTCGGCTTCGGCCGTCATGCCGTCATCCGGCGGCGCGCGGCCGCTCAGGCCTCCTTGAAGCGGTAGCCGACGCCGTAGAGCGTCTCGATCGAGTCGAAATCGTCGTCGACCGCCTTGAACTTCTTGCGCAGCCGCTTGATGTGGCTGTCGATCGTCCTGTCGTCGACATAGACCTGGTCGTCATAGGCGGCGTCCATCAGGGCGTTGCGGCTCTTGACGACGCCCGGGCGCATGGCCAGCGCCTGCAGGATGAGGAACTCGGTCACGGTGAGCGTGACCGGCTCGCCGTTCCACGTGCAGGTGTGGCGCTCGGGGTCCATGCGCAGCGCGCCGCGCTCGAGCGCCTTGGCGTCGCTCTCCTTCGTCCCGACAACTTCCTTTGCGCCGGCGCGGCGCAGCACGGCCTTGACGCGTTCGACAAGCAGGCGCTGCGAGAACGGCTTCCGGATAAAGTCGTCGGCCCCCATCTTCAGGCCGAAGAGCTCGTCGATTTCCTCGTCCTTCGAGGTGAGGAAGATGACGGGAAGGTCGGACTTCTGGCGCAGCCGGCGCAGAAGCTCCATGCCGTCCATGCGCGGCATCTTGATGTCGAAGATGGCGAGGTCGGGCGGATTGACCTTCAGTCCGTCCAGCGCGGCCGCTCCGTCGGTGTAGGTCTGGATGCGGTAGCCCTCGGCCTCCAGCGCGATGGAGACGGAGGTGAGGATGTTGCGGTCGTCGTCGACGAGGGCGATCGTGGGCATCGTTTCACTCGTTCGGCCATCAAATCGGCCGGGACTTGGCCCGGAATGGGCGCGAACCCCGGTCCCGCGGGGCGGCGGACGCTCACCGCCAAGAGCGGCGACAATGTGACGCTCGCGGTTCGGTTCCCAGCCGACCGCGCCGCGGCCGTTCGTCCAACTTAATGCGGATGCTGCGATTCCGCCATGCCGCTGACCTGAATTCGTCAGCCCGGCCATGGTTCCGCCCAAGGCCCGCCCGGCCTCGCCGCGCCGATTGGACGGCTTGACGCCGGCCTGCACGCTGCCATCGTGGCGCCGAACCGGAGAGACCGACATGAGCGGCAAGGCGTTCGACGCGCGGGCAGAGGCCCGCAGGCTGGTGCGGTCCGCCCGGCATGCGACGCTCGCCACGCTCGATGCCGCACGCCGCACGCCCTACCCCTCGCTCGCCTCGGTCGCGACCGACATTGACGGCGCGCCGCTGATCCTGATCTCGACGCTCGCTGTGCACACGACGAACCTCGCGGCCGACCCTGCGGCGGGGCTGCTCTTCGCCGACATCGGCGAGGGCGACCCGCTCGTGCATCCGCGCGTCAGCGTCGCCGGGCGCTTCGCCAGGACCGGGGAGGAGCGGGTGCGGCGCCGCTTCCTGGCGCGCCACCCGGAGGCGGAGATGTACGCGTCCTTCGCCGATTTCTCCTTCTGGCGCATGGAGGTGGAAGGCGCCCACCTCGTTGCGGGCTTTGGCCGGATCGTCGACCTCGCGCCGGCCGACCTCATCCTCGACCTCGCCGGCGCGCAGGGTATCGCCGCGGCCGAGGAGGAAGCCGTGGCCCACGTCAACGCCGACCACGCCGACGCCGTCCGCCTCTACGCCACCAGGCTCCTCGGGCTGCCCGACGGCGCGTGGCGGCTCACCGGGCTCGACCCCGAAGGCTGCGACCTCGCGCTGGGGGACGCGACGGCGCGGCTGCTCTTCCCCTCGCGCATCGACGGCCCAGGCGCCCTGCGCCGCGCCTTCCAGGAGCTTTCGGCCAGGGCGAGGGACGAGGGCGCCGGGGGCTGAAACCGGGACGCCCGCCTCAGTTGCCCCAGCGCTGCTGCCACATCCTCTCGCCGAACAGGCAGTTCACCCGCGGCTCCTGCGACTGCGTCTTCACGATCAGCCCTTCGTCGGGCAGAGGCGGGGCGAGCGAGACCTCGGTGAGGATCTTGGTGCGGATGGCGTCGGCAAATTGTTCGCGGTCGCGCATCGGGATCATGAACGACCCGGGGCCGCCGATGACGCAGTCGCTGTAGTACCAGTCGAGGTGCTCGATCTCGGGGAAGCCCGTCGCGGGCCGGTTCAGCATCAGCGGCAGGCCGTTGACGGTGATGCCCTTGGCGACCGCGTCGTCGCGCGCCGCCGTCACCGGGCGGCCCTGGTTGTTGGACCCGTCGCCCGAGATGTCGATGACGCGCTTCAGGCCCTGGAAGCCATTGCCCTCGAACAGGGTGGAGCCGAAGTCGATCGCGCCCGAGATCGAGGTCCGGTAGAGGCGGCGCGGGGTGCGGTCGGCGAGTTGCGCTGCGAAAGCCTCCGCCGAGGCCTTGCCGTCGATGACGGCCCATTTCGCGACGACGTCCTGCGACGAGACACCGGCCCACTCGACGTAGGTGACGGCGATGCGCCCGATGATGCCCTTGGAGATGGCGTCCAGCACCTGCGGCGAGGTGAGGGCGTCGATGTAGCCCTGCCGCTGCAGCGCCTGCTCCTCGGGATCCATGGAATAGGACACGTCGACCGCCAGAACGAGCTCGACGTCGACCTCCGTCGGGCCGCCGCGCGCCATGGCGGGTGCTGAGGACGCACCCAAGGCGGCGAGCAGGACGAGGGCGGCGGCTGCGGCCCGGCGGCGGACCCCGATGCAACGTCTATTTGCAACGCTATCCGGCCGCACGCAGGGGTTGGTCATGGCTGTCTCCGCCATCGCTTCCGCCCCCCGTCAGAAAGTGTGCCATTGAGCCCGCCGCAAGCCAATGGCCGCGAAATGCGGTGTTTCGACCCTTCACCCGAGACTGGAGCCATGCCATGGTCCCGCATCCGGGCCGCCGCTCGACCGGCGGACAGCCGTCAACAGAGGGGTATTCCATGCGTGCTTTTCTTCTGGGCGCGGTCGCCGCCGTCGCCATGGCCGGCGTAGCCCACGCCGCCGACGTCAAGCCGGCGATCGTCTATGACCTCGGCGGAAAGTTCGACAAATCGTTCAACGAGGGCGTTTTCAACGGCGCCGAGCAGTTCAAGAAGCAGACCGGCGTCGAGTTCCGCGACTTCGAGATCCAGAACGACGCCCAGCGCGAGCAGGCGCTCCGCCGCTTCGCCAAGGACGGCTTCTCGCCGGTTCTCGCCGTCGGCTTCAGCCAGGCGACCGCGCTGGAGAAGGTGGCCAAGGAATTCCCCAACACCAAGTTCGCCATCATCGACATGGTCGTCGATGCGCCCAACGTGCAGTCGATCGTGTTCAAGGAGCAGGAGGGCTCGTTCCTCGTCGGCCTGCTCGCCGCCAAGGCGTCAAAGACCGGCAAGGTCGGCTTCGTCGGCGGCATGGACATCCCGCTCATCCGCCGCTTCGCCTGCGGCTACGTGCAGGGCGTGAAATACGCCAACCCGCAGGCCGAGGTGTTCCAGAACATGACCGGCACCACCGGCGCGGCCTGGAACGACCCGGTGAAGGGCGGCGAGCTCGCCAAGGCGCAGATCGACCGCGGCGCCGACGTCGTCTACCACGCGGCCGGTGGCACCGGCGTGGGCGTGCTGCGCGCGGCAGCGGATGCCGGCAAGCTCGGCATCGGAGTCGACAGCAACCAGAACGGCCTTCACCCCGGCAAGGTGCTGACCTCGATGCTGAAGCGCGTCGACAACGCCACCATCGCCACCTTCACGGCGGCCAAGGACGGCACGTGGAAGCCGGGCGTGTCGGTGCTCGGCCTCGCCGAGAACGGCGTCGGCTGGGCGATGGACGACAACAACAAGGCGCTGATCACCCCGGACATGAAGGCCGCCGCCGACAAGGCCTCCGCCGACATCGTCTCGGGCGGGATCAAGGTGCACGACTACATGTCGGACCAGAAGTGCCCGGGCTGAGCTGACCTGAGAGAGGGCGGTTCCTCGTCATCCCCGGCCGGGGCGGCGCAGCCGCTCCGGGGAAGGGGAACCAGGCCCTGCCCTCGCTGTCGCGCACAATCCGCTCGAGGAAGGCGAGCCGCTGGATCCCCGTCCCGGCCGGCTTCGCCGCCCGCCGGGGATGACAGCGGCGCGCAGCGGGGCGGAAACCCGATCCAGCGGCAGATCTCCTGATGGCCCTTCCCAGTCCCGCCTCCGCTCCGCCCGCCATCGAGCTCGTCGGCATCGACAAGAGCTTCGGGCCCGTGCACGCCAACAGGGCCGTAGACCTGACCGTGCGCAAGGGCTCGATCCACGGCATCGTCGGCGAGAACGGGGCGGGCAAGTCAACGCTGATGTCGATCCTCTACGGCTTCTACGAGGCCGACCGGGGCGAGATCCGTGTCGCCGGGCGGCCGGTCCGCATCCGGGCGCCGCGCGAGGCGATCGCGGCGGGGATCGGCATGGTGTTCCAGCATTTCATGCTGGTTGAGCCGCTCTCCGTCCTCGACAACGTCATGCTCGGCGCCGAGGGCGGCGCGCTGTTGGCCAAGGGCGTGAGTGCCGTGCGCGCCGCGCTGGACCGGCTCGGGCGGGACTACGGCCTCTCCATCGACCCCGACGCCATCGTCGGCGACCTGCCGGTCGGGCTGCAGCAGCGCGTCGAGATCCTCAAGGCGCTGGTGCGCGGGGCGGAGGTGCTGGTGCTCGACGAGCCCACCGCCGTGCTGACGCCGGAGGAGGCCGACCAGCTCTTCCGCCTGCTGCGCGTGCTCTCGGACGAGGGCAAGACGGTGGTGCTGATCACCCACAAGCTGCGCGAGATCATGGCGGTCACCGACCGTGTCTCGGTGATGCGCCGCGGCGAGATGGTGGCGACGCTCGACACCTCCGCCACCAGCCCGGCCGAGCTGGCCGAGCTGATGGTGGGCCGCCGCGTCCTCCTGCGCGTCGAGAAGGGGCCGGCGAAGCCGGGCGCGACCATGCTGGAGGCGCGCGACCTCGTGGTGCTCGACGGGCGCGGGACGCCGCGCGTCGACGGCGTGTCGCTGACGGTTCGCGCGGGCGAGATCGTCGGCATCGCCGGGATCGCGGGCAATGGCCAGAGCGAGCTGCTGGAGGCGATCGCGGGCATGCTGCCCATCGCGTCGGGCAGCGTGCACTTTTCCGGCGAGGAATTCGCGCCGCACGACCGCGACCCCGCCATCCTGCGCAAGCGCGGCCTGCTGCACGTGCCGGAGGACAGGCTGCGCACCGGCCTCGTGCCCGCCTTCCAGGCCTGCGAGAGCGCCATCCTCGGCTTCCACGACGAGGAGCGATACGGCACCGGCCCCTTCCTCGCGCGGGGCCCCGTCATCGCGGACACGGCGGCGAAGATGGAGCATTACGACGTCCGCCCACGGGCACCCCTGCTCAAGACATCCAAGTTCTCGGGCGGCAACCAGCAGAAGCTCGTGCTGGCGCGCGAGATCGAGCGCAACCCGAAGGTGCTTCTCGTCGGCCAGCCGACGCGCGGCGTCGACATCGGCGCCATCGAGTTCATCCACCGCCGCATCGTCGCGCTGCGCGACGAGGGCGTGGCCGTGCTGCTGGTCTCGGTGGAGCTCGAGGAGATCCTGGGGCTCGCCGACCGCATCATCGTGATGTGCGGCGGCCGCATCACCGGCGAACGCCTGCCCGACGCCTGCGACGAACAGGACCTCGGCCTCCTCATGGCCGGCGTCACGGAGCGGGCGGCATGAGCGGTCGCGGCGCACCGGCCTCACCGTCATTGCGAGGAGCGCAGCGACGAAGCAAGCCAGGAGCCGGCAGTGATAAAGGCAAAAGCGCCTGGATTGCTTCGCTGCGCTCGCAAGGACGGCTAAGAACAAAGGCCACGGCATGAGCACGCCCATCGAGCTGCCGCGCTGGGTGGATCTCGTGCTCGTGCCCGCTCTCGCGGTGGTGGCGGCGTTCTTTGTCGCGGGGCTCGTGGTGCTGGCCATCGGCGAGAACCCGCTGAACGCCACGGTGGTGCTGGTGCGCGGCGCGCTGGGCAGCGCCGAGGGCATCGGCTTCACGCTCTACTACGCCACAAACTTCATCTTCACCGGGCTGGCGGTGGCCGTGGCCTACCATGCCGGGCTCTTCAACATTGGGGGCGAGGGCCAGGCGACGCTCGGCGGCCTCGGCGCGGCGCTGGTGTGCCTCCATCTCGGTTTTCTGCCGGCCTGGCTGCTCGTGCCACTCGGCGTGCTTGGCGCGGCGGCCGCCGGGGCGGCCTGGGCCTTCATCCCGGCCTGGCTGCAGGCGAGGCGCGGCAGCCACATCGTCATCACCACCATCATGTTCAACATGCTGGCCTCGGCGCTGCTGGTGTACCTGCTGGTCAACGTGATCGGGAAGCCCGGCTCGATGTCGCCGGAGACGCCGACCTTCGCGAAATCCGCTCATGTCGCCTTCGTGCACGAGATCGCGGCGGAGTTCGGCATCACCATGCCCTCCTCGCCGCTGAACCTCTCCTTCCTGCTCGCGCTGCTGATGGCCATCGCGGTGTGGGTGCTCGTCTGGCGCACGCGGCTTGGCTACGCCATCCGCACCGTCGGCGCCAACCCCGGCGCGGCGCTCTATGCCGGCATCTCGATCCCGCGCATCACCGTGATCGCCATGCTGATCTCGGGCGGACTCGCCGGGATGGTCGCCGTCAACGAGATCATGGGCGTGCAGGAGCGCCTGCTGCTGGAGTTCACGGCCGGGTCGGGCTTCATCGGTATCGCCGTCGCGCTGATGGGCCGCTCCCACCCTGTCGGCATCGTGCTCGCCGCGATCCTGTTCGGCGTGCTGTTCCAGGGCGGCACGGAACTCGCCTTCGAGAGCCCGGCCATCACGCGCGACATGATCGTCACCATCTCCGGCCTCGTCATCCTTTTCGCCGGCGCGCTTGACGGCATTTTCCGCAAGCCGCTGTCGGTGTTCTTCGCCCGCCTGCGGACGGGGGGCTGAGGATGGACTGGCTCTCCACCGGAATCGCCATCTTCGATTCGGGCGTTCGCCTCGCCGTTCCCCTCCTCTTCGCCTGCATGGCGGGGCTGTGGTCCGAGCGGTCCGGCGTCGTCGACATCGGGCTCGAAGGCAAGATGCTGATCGCGGCGTTCGCCGCCGCCGCCGCCTCGCACGCCACCGGCAGCGCCTGGGCCGGGCTGCTCGCCGGCATCCTCGCCGCCATCGCCTTCGCGCTGGTGCACGGCTTCGCGGCCATCTCCCAGCGCGGCAACCAGATCGTCTCCGGCGTGGCGATCAACATGCTCGCGGCGGGGCTCACCGCCCTCATCGGCAATGCCTGGTATGGCCAGGGCGGGCGTACCCCTCCGCTTGACGGGGCGGAACGCTTCGAGCCCGTCACCCTGCCCTTCGCGGACGCCGTGCGCGGCGTGCCCGTCCTGGGCCCGCTCTATGCCGACGTCATCTCCAGCCACACGCTGCTCGTCTACGGCGCCCTGGCTGTCGTGATCCTGTCGGCGTGGGTGCTGGCCCGCACCCGCTTCGGCCTGCGGCTGCGCGCCGTCGGCGAGAACCCGGCGGCGGTGGATACGGCCGGCATCTCCGTCACGGGCCTGCGCTACGCGGCAGTGGTGCTGGCCGGCGTTCTATGCGGGCTCGGCGGTTCGTACCTCTCGCTCGCCCAGGCGGCGGGCTTCTTGCCGCAGATGACCGCCGGCAAGGGCTTCATCGCGCTCGCCGCACTCATCTTCGCCAAGTGGCGGGCATGGCCCGCTCTGTGGACTTGCCTGCTGTTCGGCCTGCTCGACGCGGTGGCGATCCGGCTCCAGGGCGTGGTAGTTCCCGGCGTCGGCGAGGTGCCGGTGCAGGCCATCCAGGCCCTGCCCTATGCCCTGACGGTGATCCTCCTGGCCGGCTTCATCGGCCGGGCGATCCCGCCCCGGGCCTCCGGCCTGCCCTATGTGAAGGAACGCTGAAATGTCATCGCCCATCGACGGGCCGGCCGACCTCCTGGAGGCCGCTCGTGCCATCCGCGAGCGGGCCTATGCCCCCTATTCCGGCTACAGGGTGGGGGCCGCAGCGCGCGGAGCGTCCGGCCGGGTCTATCCGGGAGTGAACGTCGAGAATGCGGCCTACCCCGTCGGCACCTGCGCCGAGGCGGGAGCCATCGCCGCGATGGTGGCGGGCGGCGACACGGTGCTCTCCGAAATCACGGTAATTGCCGAGGGCGCTGCGCTGGTCACGCCGTGCGGCGCATGCCGGCAGCGCATCTTCGAGTTCGGGGGGCCGAACGTCGCGGTCTGGGCCGCCGACCCGGGCGGATACCGGAGAAGGTTCACCGCCGACGAGCTGATCCCGCTCGCGTTCGGCCCGCACGCCATGGCGCAGGAGCCCTCGTCTTGAGGCCGGACTTCGACCCGGCTGACGGCGCCGCGCTGCTGCGGGCCCGGCTCGCCGGACCCGTCGACACCGCCATCGTGCTGGGCACCGGGCTCGGCCCGCTCGCCGAGGCCGTTCCAGACCCCGTGATCGTGCCCTATTCCGACATTCCCGGCTTTCCGCCGGCCGGCGTCTCGGGCCATGCGGGGCGCGCCGTCATCGGCGTGCTGGGCAGGCGGCGCGTGCTGCTGATGCAGGGCCGCGCGCACTACTACGAGTCCGGCGACGCCGCCGTGATGCGGCCCGCGCTGGAGACCCTGAAGGCGGTCGGCGTGAGCAGGCTGCTGCTGACCAACGCGGCCGGTTCGTTGCGACCCGAAATGCCGCCGGGATCGCTCTGCATCATCCGCGACCACATCAACCTGTCCGGCGCCAATCCGCTGATCGGGGACGGCGGCGACGGGCGCTTCGTGCCGATGACGGAGGCCTATTCGCCGGCCCTGCGCCGGCGCCTCGCCACGGCGGCGGCGGCGGCAGGGCTGGCCGTGGGCGAGGGCGTGTATTGCTGGGTATCGGGCCCGAGCTTCGAGACGCCGGCGGAGATCCGCGCCATCGGCATCCTGGGCGGGGATCTCGTCGGCATGTCGACCGTTCCCGAGGTCATCATCGCCCGGCGCATCGGCCTGGAGGTCGGCGCGGTGTCGATCGTCACCAATTTCGGCGCCGGAATAAAGGACGCCAACCCGTCGCACGACGAGACCAAGGAGGTCGCCATGGTGGCGGGAGACGCGCTGCGCCGCCTCGTCCTCGCCTTCCTGGAGCAGGACGATGGCTAGGGACGACGCATTGGCCCTGCGCCTCATCGGGCTTCTCGACCTTACCAATCTCGAAGTCTCCTGCGGGCCGGCCGACATCGACGGGCTGTGCCGCAAGGCGGCAGGACCGCCGGCCCGGGTCGCCGCCGTGTGCGTATGGCCGCAGTTCGCGGGAGATTGCGCGCGGAGGCTGCGGGACACCGGCGTAGGGATAGCGACCGTGACCAACTTCCCGTCCGGCGGGGAGGACGTGGACCGCGTTATCGACGACACCCAGGAAGCGCTGTCCGACGGCGCCGACGAGATCGACCTCGTCCTGCCCTACCGGGCGTTCCTGAGAGGCGAGGAGCAGCTTGCCTCAGCCATGGTGCGCGACGTGAAGTCCGTGCTGCCGGACGGCAAGCTCCTCACCGTCACCCTGGAGGCGGGAGCCATGCCCGACATCGCCACGGTCCGCCGCGCCAGCGACCTCGCCATCGCCGCCGGTGCCGACTTCCTGAAGACTTCGACCGGGACGATCGCGGTCTCCGCCACGCCGCAGGCCGCCGAAGCGATGCTGCTCGCCATCCGCGACGCGGGCGGCGGCGCCGGCTTCAAGGCCGCCGGCGGCATCCGCACCCTGCAGGACGCGGCCTTCTACCTCGGCCTCGCCGGGTCTATCCTGGGGGAGAACTGGGCGAGCCCCGCAACCTTCCGCATCGGCGCCGGCGGCCTGCACACTGCACTCGTCGCCGCCGCGGAAGGTGGGGCCGACCCCGTCACCCACCCGGGATACTGACCATGCTGCTTCCGCAGGAGATCATCCGCCGCAAGCGCGACGGCGGCGAGCTGTCCGGCGACGAGATCGCCGACTTCATCGCGGGCCTGACGGACGGCCGCGTGTCGGAAGGCCAGGCCGCGGCCTTCGCCATGGCGGTGTTCTTCCGCGGCATGAGCATGGACGAGCGCGTGGCGCTGACCCGGGCCATGACGCAGTCGGGAGAGGTGCTGGACTGGTCGGACCTGCCCGGCCCCGTGCTCGACAAGCACTCCACCGGCGGCATCGGCGACAATGTCAGCCTGATGCTGGCCCCGGCCGTGGCCGCCTGCGGCGGCTTCGTGCCGATGATCTCGGGCCGCGGCCTCGGCCATACCGGCGGTACCCTCGACAAGCTCGACGCCATACCGGGGTATGTCTCGAAGCCCGACAACGCCTTGTTCCGCAAGGTCGTCGGCGAGGTCGGCTGCGCCGTGATCGGGCAGACCGCGGCGCTGGCGCCGGCCGACATGCGGCTCTACGCCATCCGGGACGTCACGGCGACCGTCGAGTCGATCCCGTTGATCACCGCCTCGATCCTGTCCAAGAAACTGGCCGCCGGCCTCGACGGTCTCGTCATGGACGTGAAGACGGGCTCGGGCGCCTTCATGCCGACGCTGGAGCTGTCGGCGGAGCTGGCGGAAAGCCTCGCCGAGGTCGCGAACGGGGCGGGGCTGCCGACGACGGCGCTGATCACCGCCATGGACCAGCCGCTGGCGAGCGCCGCGGGCAACGCCGTCGAGGTGAGGAACGCCATCGACTATCTCACCGGGGCGCATCTGGACCCCCGGCTGCACGAGGTCGTCGTGGCGCTGGGCGGCGAGATGCTGCTGCTGGGGGGGCTCGCCGAGAGCATCGAGGATGGCTGGGCGCAGATCGACGCTGCGGTGCAGTCGGGGCAGGCGGCCGAGCGCTTCGGGCGCATGGTGGCCGCGCTCGGCGGCCCGGCGGACCTGCTGGAGAACCCGGACGCGCACCTGCCGCGCGCGCCCGTGATCCGCGACGTGCCCCCTGCGCGCGAGGGTTTCGTCACTGGCTGCGACGCACGGGCAGTCGGGCTCGCGGTGGTGGGGCTGGGCGGCGGCCGGACGCGGCCGGACGGGGTGATCGATCCCGCGGTCGGCTTCACGCGGCTGGCGGCGCTGGGGGCTCCGGTCGGCGGGGAGGCTCCGCTCGGGGTCGTCCACGCGGCGACCGAGGAGGCTGCGGCTGCGGCGGCGCGGGCCCTGCAGGCAGCCTACGCGATCTCCGGCGAGGCACACGAGGAGACGCCGGTCGTGCTGGCGCGCTTCGCCGGCGACGAGGACGAGCGGGAGGGAGAGCCGGCATGACGATCCTGGTGGCCGTGCGTGGCATGGATGCCGAGGCCTGGGCGGCGCGCCTGCGCGAGGAGCTGCCGGGACGGGAGGTCGTCCTGCCCGGCGACATCTTCGACCGCCGGGCGGTCCACTATGCCGCGGCGTGGAAGCACCCGCCGGGCTCCCTCGCGGGCCTGCCCAACCTCGCCGCGGTGTTCTCGCTGGGCGCCGGCGTCGACCACCTGCTGACCGACGACAAGCTGCCCGACGTCCCGATCCTGCGCGTGGTCGATACCGATTTGACGGCCCGCATGAGCGAGTACGTCGTGCTGCACTGCCTCTCCATCCTGCGCCAGACGCGGCGCTACGAGCGGCAGCAGCGCGAGCGCGTGTGGGAGGACGACGACCTGCAGCCCGCCGCCGCCGATGTGCGGGTCGGCGTGATGGGGCTCGGCGTGCTCGGCGCGGATGCGGCGCGCAAGCTCGCCGTCATGGGCTTCGACGTGGCGGGATGGAGCCGGACGGCCAGGCACGTCGACGGCATCCGCGCCTTCGCCGGCGCCGCCGAGCTGGGCGCCTTCCTGGCGCGCACCGACATCCTCGTCGTCCTGCTGCCGCTGACCCCGGACACGCAGGGCATCGTCGACCGTCGTCTTCTCGGCGGGCTTGCCCGGGACGGGAAGCTCGGCGGGCCTTTCCTGATCAATGCCGGGCGTGGCGGGCTGCAGAAAGAGACCGACATCCTCGCGGCACTGGAGGACGGCTCGCTGGCCGGGGCCACGCTCGACGTGTTCGAGACCGAGCCGCTGCCGGCGACCTCGCCGCTCTGGACCCATCCGCGCGTCACGGTCACCCCGCACAACGCCGCCATGTCGGAGCCGCGCGCCATCGCCGCCCTGATCGCCCGTCAGATCCGGCGCCACGAGGCCGGCGAGCCCTTCGAGAACCTGGTGGACCGGGCGCAGGGGTATTGAGGGGCCGGTTGTTGTCGTCGTTGCGAGGAGCGAAGCGGCGAAGCAGACCGGAATCGTGTCGGAAGGGGGCCCAGGCCTGGATTGCTTCGCTTCGCTCGCAAGGACAGGCGGAGGGGCCCGCTTCTCAGCCCAGAACGAGGAGCCCGGCCAGTCCGGCGGCGCCGACGATGATGCGCCACCAGGCGAAGACGCCGAAGCCGTGCTTGCTGACATAGCCGAGCAGGCTCCTGACCACGACGAGCCCGGACAGGAAGGCGGCGATGAAGCCGACGACGATGAGCCCGATACCGTGCAAGTCGAGAAAGTCGCGGCTCTTGTAGAGATCGTAGGCGAAGGCGCCGGCCATGGTCGGCATGGCGAGGAAGAACGAGAATTCCGCCGCCGAGCGCTTGTCGGCGCCAAACAGCATCGCGCCGACGATGGTGGCGCCCGAGCGGGAGACGCCGGGGATCATGGCGAGGCACTGGCAGATGCCGATCTTCAGCGCCATCGAAATCGGGAACTGCGACACGTCCGTGTAGCGCTTGGGCAGCGGCACGCGGTCCACCGCCATCAGCACGAAGCCGCCGACGATCAGCGCGATGCAGACGATGAGCGGATTGAAGAGCACGTCCTTGATGAAGCCGTGCAGCACCGCGCCGAGCGCGGCGGCCGGCAGGAAGGCGACGAGCACGCCGATCACGAAGGTGCGAGCCTTCGGATCGCTCGGCAGGTCCATGGCGATGGAGAGCAGCTTGCGGAAGTAGACGCTGAGCAGCGCCAGGATGGAGCCGAACTGGATCAGCACGGCGAAGGTCTTGTCGAACCGCTCGTCGGCGAAACTCAGCCCGAGAAAATGCTCGGCCAGGAGCAGGTGCCCCGTGGACGACACGGGGAGGAATTCGGTGGCGCCTTCGAGAATGCCGAGGGCGACGGCCTTGAGCGCGGCGACGGGATCCATCCTGGTCCTTTCCGGAAACGGCGGGCGGGCAGGTCTAGCGTGGCCGCGACGGCTCGTCGAATCGGGTTGTCGCCCGGCCGCACGGGTTCTATACGCGGGACCCGCACCGCGCCAACCACCGGTTTCCGGGTTTGCCGGCTGCAACGGGCTGCGCCGCCCGCCATCGTCCCGCCCCTGTCGGAGTCCAGAGCCGCTTCATGGCGACGCTGTACCATCATCCCCTGTGCCCTCATTCGCGGTTCGTGCGCCTGGTGATCGGCGAATTCGGGCTCGAGGTGGAACTGGTCGAGGAACGGGCGTTCGAGCGGCGCACCGAGTTCCTGCTGATCAATCCGGCCGGCACCACGCCCGTCTTCAGCGAGGAGCAGTCCGGCCCGGTGCCGGGCGCCTCGATCATCGCCGAGTACCTCGACGAGACGCGCGGTCTGGCGCTCGGCGACCGCAGGCTGCTGCCCGCCGACCCGCGCGGCCGCATCGAGGTGCGCCGGCTGGTCGACTGGTTCAATGGCAAGATGCACGACGAGGTCACCGGCTACCTGGTCACCGAGAAGGTGTTCAAGCGCTACATGACGCCCGAACAGGGCGGCGGGGCGCCGGACATGGCCGCGATCCGCGCCGCGCGCAGCAACATCCGCTATCATCTCGCCTATATCGGCTTCCTCATGGGCAGCCGGCGGTGGCTCGCCGGCGAGAAGCTGAGCTATGCGGACCTCGCCGCGGCGGCACAGCTGTCGGCGGCCGACTATCTGGGCGACGTGCCGTGGAACGAGAACGAGGCGGCGAAGAACTGGTACGCGCGGGTGAAGTCGCGCCCGTCCTTCCGGACCCTGCTGACGGACCGCGTGCCGGGCATGGAAGCCGCCGCGCACTACGCGGACCTCGATTTCTGAGCCCGCAGGCCCTGAAGGACGCCGTTTTCGCCGCCGCGCGGCGGGAAGGCTTCGACGCCATGGGCGTCGCCGACCCCTCCGGCATCCCGCAGGCCCGCGAGCGCCTGGAGGCGTGGCTGGCCGCCGGGCACCATGGCGACATGGCGTGGATGGCGGAGCGCCGCGAGCAGCGGGCCTCGCCCGCCGGGCTGTGGCCGGCCGTGCGCTCCGTGGTCATGCTCGGCATGAGCTACGCCCCGGCCCGCGATCCGCTGGCCAATCTCGCCCGTCCCGAGCGCGGCACGGTGTCCGTCTATGCCCGCTCGCGCGACTATCACGACGTGGTGAAGGGGCGGCTGAAGCAGGTTGCCTCCCTGCTCGCGGCCCGTAGCGGGGCGGGCTACAAGGTCTTCGTCGACACCGCTCCGGTCATGGAGAAGCCGCTGGCCGCCGCGGCGGGCCTGGGCTGGCAGGGCAAGCACAGCGTGCTTGTGTCGCGCAGCGAAGGATCCTGGCTCTTCCTCGGGGCCATCTACACCACCGCCGAATTGCCCTTCGACACGCCGGGCAGCGACCATTGCGGCTCCTGCCGGCGCTGCCTCGACATCTGCCCGACCGACGCCTTCCCGGCACCCTACCGGCTCGATGCGACGCGCTGCATCGCCTACCTCACCATCGAGCACGACGGACCCATCCCGCGCGGCCTTCGCGCCGGCATCGGCAACCGCATCTTCGGCTGCGACGACTGCCTCGCCGTCTGCCCGTGGAACCGCTTCGCCAAGGCGGCACGCGAGCAGAAGCTCTCGGCCCGGGAGGAACTCGACGGCATTCCCCTCGCCGACCTCGCCGCCCTCGACGAAGCGGGCTTCCGGGCCCTCTTCTCCGCGACACCGGTGAAGCGCACGGGGCGCGACCGGTTCGTGCGCAACGTCCTCGTGGCCATCGGCAATTCCGGCCGGCCGGAGCTGGCCGAGGCGGCGCGTGCACGGCTCGACGACGCCTCGCCGCTCGTGCGGGGCGCCGCGGTGTGGGCCTTCTCGCGCCTGGCGGAGGCGCCGGACTTCGCGGAACGGCGTGCGGCAGCGCTGGAAGGCGAGGCCGATCCGCAGGTAAGGTCGGAATGGCTCGACGCCGGCGACGACCCGCCCGGCCCGCGCCAGGCCCCGGAAGGAGCACCGGCTTGAACCTCCTGATCTTCGGCTACGGCTACACCTCCAGCCACTTCGTGCGCCTGCACGGCCGCCGCTTCGCCTCCATCTCCGCGACGGTGCGCGCCGAGGACAAGGCGAGGGCGATCGCCGCCGATGGCGTGCAGGGCGTCGTCTTCGACGGCGAGACCATGTCGCGCGAACTCGCCGACGTGATCCAGGACGCGGACGCGGTGCTCGTCTCCGTGCCGCCCGACGGTGGCGGCGACCCGGTGCTGCGGACCTGCTCGGCCGAACTCGCCGCCGCGCCGCGGCTGAAATGGATCGGGTATCTCTCCACGGTCGGCGTCTATGGCGACCATGGCGGCGGCTGGGTGACGGAAGAGACGCCGCCACGGCCGGCCAGCGAGCGCTCCGTGCGGCGCGTCGAGGCCGAGGAATCGTGGATCGTGTTCGGCGCCGAGACGCACAAGGCCGTGATGATCTTCCGGCTGGCGGGCATCTACGGGCCCGGCCAGAACGCGCTCGTCAATCTGCGCAGCGGCATGGCGAAGCGGCTGGTGAAGCCCGGGCAGGTGTTCAACCGCATCCATGTCGAGGACATCGCCGGCTGCATCGCGGCCGGGCTCGACCGGCCGCGGGCGGGCGCGGTCTGGAACGTCACGGACGACGAGCCGGCCCCGCCGCAGGACGTGGTCACATTCGCCGCCGGGCTCCTCGGCATCGAGCCGCCTCCCGAGCAGGCCTTCGAGACGGCCGAGCTCTCGCCGATGGCGCGCAGCTTCTATGGCGAGAACAAGCGCGTCTCCAACGCCGCGACCAAGGCCGAGCTCGGGTGGACGCTGCACTACCCCACCTACCGGGAGGCCCACCGCGCCCTGCTGGCGGCGGGAGACGGACGCTGACGGCGGCCGGCCCTGTGCCGGCCCTGCCCGTCAGTCCTGCTTGCGGCGCAGGCGGACGATGACGTCGACGCGTGCGATCTCCATGCCGGGCGGAGGCTCCGGCAAGGCGCTGACCGAGACGAGTTCGCCGTCGATGTCCTGGAGGACGTTCTCGCCCTCGACGAAGAAATGGTGATGGTCGCCGGTGTTGGTGTCGAAGTAGGTCTTGGCCCCATCCACCGCCACCTCGCGCAGCAGCCCCGCCTGGGTGAACTGGTGCAGCGTGTTGTAGATGGTCGCCAATGAAACCGGGACGCGAGCCTTCGTGGCTTCCTCGTAGAGTCCCTCGGCCGTGACGTGGCGATCGCCCTTGGCAAAGAGCAGCCAGCCCAGGCCGACGCGCTGGCGCGTCGGACGCAGCCCCACCTCGCGCAGCTTGCGGCGCAGGTCGTGATACGGGCAGCCGCTCTGGGCCGGCCAGTTCTCGGTCGGGGGCGAGCTGCGCGGAACGCGTACGCCAGGCAGGTTGAGGAGGGCCATGTGTCGGAAAACGCCTGTGGAAGCCTGCCATATCATAGGGACGGGGGCACGCTCCCGCAACCCGGGCAACTCCTGACCGCGTGCGGCATGCTGCCGGGCGAGCGCTCCGGCGAACCACCCGGGTCGCGCCCGCGTTGCTCCTTCCGGCGCGCCGCACGCTGTGTTACCACACGCGCGCCGTCATGCGTGAAAGCGCGTGGCGGTCTGGCATGTCTGGAGAGGAGCCTCCCGCGGTGATGGAGCAGCGGTCCAGCTACGACTACGAAGACCTCCTCGCCTGCGGCCGCGGCGAGATTTTCGGGCCGGGCAACGCGCAGCTTCCGCTGCCGCCCATGCTGATGTTCGACCGCATCACGGACATCCAGGAAAGCGGCGGGCCCAACGGCAAGGGCATGATCCGGGCCGAGCTCGACATCCGCCCGGACCTCTGGTTCTTCCCCGTCCATTTCAAGGGCGATCCGGTGATGCCGGGCTGCCTCGGCCTCGATGCGCTCTGGCAACTCTGCGGGTTCTTCCTCGGCTGGCTGGGCCTGGAGGGGCGCGGCCGGGCCCTCGGCGTCGGCGAGGTGAAGTTCTCGGACCAGGTTCTTCCCAGTGTCCGGAAAGTGGTTTACGGCGTCGATTTGAAGCGGGTCTTCCGGTCCAAGCTCGTCCTCGGCATCGCCGATGGCTGGCTGGAGGCGGACGGCCGCCGCATCTACGAGGCCAAGGATCTGCGGGTCGGCCTCTTCAAGACGGAAGCCGCCTGAGCGGCCGCCGCGCGCCGCGTCAGCGGATGCACCGGCGAAGGGAAGGATGAGGCCATGAGACGTGTCGTCGTCACCGGCATGGGCATCGTGTCGTCGATCGGCAACACCACGCAGGAGGTGCTCGCCTCCCTGCGCGAGGCGCGTTCCGGCATCGTGCGCGCCGACCGCTATGCCGAGCTCGGCTTCCGCTGCCAGGTGCACGGCGCTCCGACGCTCGATCCCTCGGAGCTCGTCGACAGGCGCGCCATGCGCTTCCACGCGACCGGCACGGCGTGGAACCACGTCGCCATGGATCAGGCGATCCGCGATTCGGGCCTGGACGAGAGCGACATCACGCATGATCGCACGGGCATCATCATGGGCTCTGGCGGCCCCTCCGCGCGCACCATCGTCGAATCCGCCGACATCGCCCGCGAGAAGGGCCCGAAGCGCGTCGGGCCGTTCGCCGTGCCGAAGGCCATGTCGTCCACCGCCTCGGCGACGCTCGCCACCTGGTTCAAGATCAAGGGCGTGAACTACTCGATCTCGTCGGCCTGCGCGACGTCGAACCACTGCATCGGCGCGGGCTACGAGCAGATCCAGTGGGGCAAGCAGGACGTCGTCTTCGCCGGCGGCTGCGAGGAGCTGGACTGGACGCTGTCGGTGCTCTTCGACGCAATGGGCGCCATGTCCACCAAGTACAATGACCGCCCGGGGGTCGCCTCGCGCGCCTATGACGTCAACCGCGACGGCTTCGTCATCGCGGGCGGCGCGGGCGTGCTGGTGCTTGAGGAACTCGAGCACGCCAAGGCCCGCGGGGCCCGCATCTACGGGGAGATCGCCGGCTACGGCGCCACCTCGGACGGCTACGACATGGTCGCGCCATCCGGCGAGGGCGCCATCCGCTGCATGCGCCAGGCGATTTCCACCGTGAAGACGCCGATCGACTACATCAACCCGCACGCCACCTCGACGCCGGTGGGCGACCTCAGGGAGATCGAGGCGATCCGCGAGGTGTTCGGCACGGGCGACAAGTGCCCGCCCATCGCCGCCACCAAGTCGCTGACCGGCCATTCGCTCGGGGCAACCGGCGTGCAGGAGGCGATCTACTCGCTGCTGATGATGAACAACGGCTTCATCTGCGAGAGCGCCAACATCGACGAGATGGACCCGGCCTTCGCCGACATGCCCATCGTCACGCAGCGCCGCGACAATGTGCAGATCCGGGCGGCGCTGTCGAACTCCTTCGGCTTCGGCGGCACCAACGCCACCATCGTCTTCAAGCACGTGGACGCGTGAGGCGCCCGAGATCCAGGACCGGAGCCTCCCCATGGCCTCTCTGATGACCGGCAAGCGCGGCCTCGTCATGGGCGTCGCGAACGACCACTCCATCGCCTGGGGCATCGCCCGGGCGCTTGCCGACGAGGGCGCCGAGCTCGCCTTCACCTACCAGGGCGAGGCGCTGAGGAAGCGTGTTGCGCCGCTGGCCCAGGAGGCGGGGTCGGACTATTTGCTGCCCTGCGACGTGGAAGACCTCGCCTCGGTGGACGCGGTGTTTGCCGACCTCAAGGCGCGGTGGGGACGGATCGACTTCCTCGTCCACGCCATCGCCTTCTCCGACAAGTCGGAGCTGAAGGGCCGCTACGCCGACACGACGCGCGAGAACTTCGCGCGCACCATGGTGATCTCCTGCTTCTCGTTCACCGAGATCGCACGGCGCGCCGCCGACCTGATGACGCAGGGCGGCAGCATGATCACGCTGACCTATGGCGGCTCCACCCGCGTCATGCCCAACTACAACGTCATGGGCGTGGCCAAGGCGGCGCTGGAAGCCTCGGTGCGCTACCTCGCCAATGACTTCGGCCCCGCCGGCATCCGCGTCAACGCGCTGTCACCCGGCCCTGTGCGCACGCTGGCAGGGGCCGGCATCGCCGACGCCCGGCTGATGTTCAACTACCAGAAGCGCCACGCCCCGCTGCGCCGCACCGTCACGATCGAGGAGATCGGCGGCTCCGCCATCTACCTGCTGTCGCGCCTGTCCGCCGGCGTCACTGGCGAGGTGCACTATGTCGACAGCGGCTACAACATCATCTCCATGCCGCACCCCGAGGCGCTGAAGACGGTCGACGCCGCCGAGACCGCCGCCGAAGACGCCGCCCAGGCCGCCGGCAAGGCTGCGGAGTAGCCCGTTACCGCCATCCCTCACGCGCCTCCGCGCGCCGGAACGATCACCGTTTCGTCCGGGAGCGCGGCCCGGGAGGGCATGTCGCGGCCGCCGGCGAGCGAGACCAGTGCGGAAACGCGGGCGTCGATGGAGGGATGCGTCGCGAAAAGGTCCGAGAAGCCGGAGCGGGGATTGTCGATGCACATCTCCATGACGGCGGACGGCACCCGCGGGAGCTCCCCCCTGCCCTCGATCTTGCGCAGCGCGGAGATCAGCGCGTCCGGGTTCTTGGTGAGTTCCACGGCCCCCGCATCGGCGAGATACTCGCGGGTGCGCGACAGCGCGAAGCGGATCACCTGCGACAGCAGCCAGGAGAGCAGCACCAGCGCGACGGCGATGATAATTGCAATCACCTCCCCGCCGCCGCCCTTCTTGTCCGAGGACGAGGACGACGAAGACGACGAGGATGACGATCCTCCGCTCGACCAGCCCGTCCGCATGAAGCCGCGGAACAGGATCTCGCCGAAGAAGGAAATGGCCCCGGCGATGACGACCGCCACGACCATGAGGCTCACATCGCCGTTGCGGATATGGGTGAGCTCGTGGGCGAGCACGGCCTCCATCTCGGCGTCGTCCAGCGCGTTCATCAGGCCGCGCGTGACGGTGACGGTGTACTGCCCGGGATTGAGGCCGCTGGCATAGGCGTTGAGCACGTCGGTCTCGAGGATCTCGAGCCGCGGCATGGTGAGTCCGCGCGAGATGGAGAGGTTTTCGAGCAGCTGGTAGAGCTTCGGCTCCTCGGCCCGCTCCACGCGCTTCGCCCCGGTGACGGCGCGCAGGATGGCCTGGTGCCACTTCCAGGCGATCGCCACCCAGACGGCCGTCCCGATGGTGACGAAGGGCAGAGAGCGCAGCGTGTACCCGGCCGTGCGCGCCATGATGACGGACAGCGGGTCCTTGCTGCCCATGGCGGAGGCGACGAGCGCGCCCGCATAGGTCAGCACCCAGACGAGCAGGAACAGCCCGGCCAGCAGCAGCACCGAGCGGATGCGGTTCGACCGGATCTGCGTGTAGAGGCCGTAGGCCTGGAACATCGCGCCCCCGTTGGCGGGACGGCGGTTCGCCCGCCGTCAGAACTTCACGGTCGGCGCCACGTCCAGCGACTTGCGCTGGTCGGCGCCAAGGTCGAAGAACTCGCCCGGCTTGAAGCCCATCGAGCCGGAGAACAGCACCGCCGGGAAGGCCTGGATGGCTGCGTTGTACTCGCCGACGGAATTGTTGAAGAAGCGCCGCGACGCCGCGAGCTTGTTCTCCACGTCGGAGAGGTCGTTCTGCAGCTGCTGGAAGTTTGCGCTGGCCTTGAGGTCCGGATAGGCCTCGCCGAGGGCGATGAGCCGGCCGAGCGCGCCGGACAGGGCGCCTTCCGCGGCCGCCTGCTGAGCCGGGCCATGGGCGCCCAGCGCCGCGTTGCGCGCCGCCACCACGGCCTCAAGCGTGTCGCGCTCGTGCGAGGCGTAGCCCTTCACGGTCTCGACGAGATTGGGGATGAGGTCGTGGCGCTGCTTCAGCTGCACGTCGATGTCGGCGAAGGCCTGCCCGACCCGCTGGCGCATCGAGACAAGCCCGTTATAGGCCATGATCAGCCAGAGGCCGCCGACGATGATGATGGCGAGAATGATCCAGGTGGCCATGCCGCTCCCCTCCGCATCGCGCACGCTGCGCGCGGCGTAACGTTACACAACCGCAGACACGTTCAAGGTGTGTGGACGCACCGGCCCGCCTGCCTTGCTGCGAGGGACGGCCGTTGCTAGGGCTGGCACTCCACCGCGAGCCGCCCCATGCCGATCCTGATCGTTCTCCTCACCGGCGCGCTGGTGGCGCTGCCGGGGCCGGCCTTCGCTGCCGGGGCACTCGACGGCGCCAATTTCGGGCTGCCCTGGGCGCTGCCTTTCGCCGGCATGCTGCTCTCCATCGCGCTCTTCCCGCTGCTCGCGCCGCATGCCTGGGAGCATCACCAGGGCAAGATCGCCGCGCTCTGGGCCCTGCTCGTTCTCGTTCCTCTCCTCGTGCTGCGCGGCGCGACCCCGACAGCGGAGGCGCTGGCCCACACCATCCTGCTCGAATTCGTGCCGTTCATCCTGCTGCTGCTGGCGCTGTTCACGACGGCGGGCGGCATCCTCATCGCCGGCAACATCCACGGCTCCCCGGCAGCAAATGTGCTCCTGCTGCTGGTGGGAGGCGTGCTGGCGAGCTTCATCGGCACGACGGGCGCGTCCATGGTCATGATCCGGCCGGTCCTGCGCGCCAACGACAACCGCAAGCACAACGCCCACGTCGTGGTGTTCTTCATCTTCATCGTCTCGAACCTCGGCGGGGCGCTGACGCCGCTCGGAGACCCGCCGCTCTTCCTCGGTTTCCTGCGTGGCGTCGACTTCTTCTGGACCGCGCACCACCTCGCTGCCGAGACGGCCTTCGCGGCCGTGCTGGTGCTGGCCGTCTTCTTCGTCGTGGACACGGTGATCTACCGGCGCGAGGGCGTTGTCCGCGATCCCACGCCGGACAAGCGCGTGCGCCTGCGGGGCGTGCCCAACATCGCCCTCATCGGCGTCATCGTGCTCGCCGTGCTGGTCAGCGGGGCGTGGAAGCCTGGCATCTCCTTCGACGTCCTCGACGTGGAGATCGAGCTGCAGAACCTGCTGCGGGACATCGTCTTCGTCGCGGTGGCGCTCGTCTCGCTGGCCGTGGGCAAGGCGGAATACCGCGCCGCGAACGGCTTCGCGTGGGGGCCGATCGTGGAGGTGGCCAAGCTCTTCGCCGGCATCTTCGTCGCGATGATCCCCGTCATCGCCATGCTGCGCGCGGGACCGGGGGGTGCCTTCGCGCCGCTCGTCGCGATGGTGACTGGGCCGGACGGCGCTCCCGTGCCGGCGGCCTATTTCTGGCTCACCGGGATCCTCTCGTCCTTCCTCGACAACGCGCCGACCTATCTCGTCTTCTTTGAGCTCGCCGGCGGCGACGCCAGGTCGCTGATGGCGGAGGGCGCGCTGACGCTCGCCGCCATCTCCTGCGGTGCGGTGTTCATGGGCGCGAACACCTATATCGGCAACGCGCCCAACTTCATGGTCTATGCCATCGCCCGCTCGGGCAACGTGAAGATGCCCGGCTTCTTCGGCTACATGCTGTGGTCCGGGGCCGTGCTGATCCCGGTCTTCGTGCTGGTGACGCTCGTCTTCTTCCGCTGAGTGCTCACCAGTAGCGCTTGCACACACGCACGCCGTTGACCCAGCGGCAGGTCGTGGTCGTCGTCGCCACGGGCTTGCGCACGGCAACGGCGCCGTTCGGGCCCGCGCAACCCGCGCGGTAGACGCCCTTGGCGCAGACGGCGGCCTGAGCCGACGGAATGAAAGCCGAGGATGCGAGAACGATGCCTGCGGCGGCGACGAGGGCACGAATGGTCATGACTGGTCCTCCCGGGTGCGCTTGGTTGCGCAACACGACGAGCTTAAACCAAGCAGCAGCAGAAACCAGCCGGGCAGATGACGGCACGGGCTGCGGCATCCGTCATGGCCGTCGTGTCAGGACAGGGCGGCTCGCTGCCGTTCTCCGGGAAATCGGCTTGTGCGCCCTCAGGCCGCCCCGCCGTCGCGCAGGAATCGCACGATGCCGGAAAAGTCCGAGGCTTGGAACCCGGCCTCCGCATAGGCCTCGTAGAGCGCCCGCGCATGTTCGCCCAAGGGCGTTTCCGCGCCGGAGCTCCTGGCCGCCTCCTGCGACAAGGTGAGGTCCTTCAGCATCAGCGCTGCGGCAAAGCCCGGCGCGTAGCCCTTGTTGGCGGGGCTGGCGGGCACGGGGCCGGGCACCGGGCAATAGTTCGTCAGCGACCAGCACTGGCCCGACGAGGTCGACGCCACGTCGAAGAGCGCCTGGTGGGAAAGCCCGAGCTTCTCGGCCAGCACGAAGCCCTCGCACACCGCGATCATCGAGATGCCGAGGATCATATTGTTGCAGATCTTGGCCGCCTGCCCCGCTCCGGCACCGCCGCAATGCACGGCCTTGCGGCCCATGGCAGCCAGCAGCGGCCCGGCCCGCGCGAAGGCGTCCTCCTCGCCGCCGCACATGAAGGTCAGCGTGCCCGCCGAGGCGCCGCCCACGCCGCCGGACACGGGCGCGTCGAGCGAGGCCATGCCGGCCTGCGCCGCGAGGCCGTGCGCCGCCCGCGCGCTGTCGACGTCGATGGTCGAGCAGTCGACGAAGAGCGCGCCGGGCTTTGCCGCCGCCAGCGCAGCCGGCCAAACCTGCAGCACGTGCTTGCCGGCCGGCAGCATGGTGAACACCGTGGCGGCACCCGCGCAGGCCTCCTCAAGCGAGGCGGCGGCGTGCACGCCCGCCTGCCGTGCCGCGGCGAGGCTGTCGGCGGACAGGTCGAAGCCCGTCACGGCGTGGCCGGCGCGCACGAGGTTGGCGGCCATCGGCCCGCCCATGTTGCCGAGCCCGACAAAGGCGATGTGGCTCATGCGATGTCTCCGGACAGGTGGGCTCAGCTGCCGCCGCGGCCCAGCAGCGAGCGGGCGACGATGAGGCGCATGATCTCGTTGGTGCCTTCCAGGATGCGGTGCACCCGCAGGTCCCGGACGATCTTCTCGATGCCGTATTCGGCGAGGTAGCCGTAGCCGCCGTGCAGCTGCAGGGCCATGTCGGCGACCTCGAACCCGGCATCGGTGCAGAAGCGCTTGGCCATGGCGGCCAACCGCGTCGCATCGGGGTCGCCGCCGTCCTGCGCCGCCGCCGCGCGCCAGAGGAAGGTGCGGGCGACCTCCAGCTGCGTCGCCATGTCGGCGATGCGGAACTGCAGCGCCTGGAAGTCCTGCAGCCTCTGGCCGAAGGCCTTGCGCTCGCCGGCGTAGGCGAGCGTCTTCTCCAGCGCCGCCTGCGCCCCGCCGAGCGAGCAGGCGGCGATGTTGAGCCGTCCGCCGTCGAGCCCCGACAGCGCGATCCGGAAGCCCTCGCCCTCGGCGCCCAGCCGGTTGGCCACCGGCACGCGCACGCCCTCCAGGATCACCTGCCGGGTCGGCTGGGCGTGCCAGCCCATCTTGCGCTCCTCGGCGCCAAAGGAGAGGCCGGATGTCCCCCTGGGCACGAGGATGGCCGAGATGCCGGACGGCCCCGGCCCGCCGGTACGGGCCATGACGAGGTAGAGGTCCGACACGCCGGCGCCGGAGATGAACTGCTTCACCCCGTCGAGCACGTAGTCGTCGCCGTCGCGGCGCGCCCTCGTCGTCAGCGCGGCGGCGTCGGAGCCGGAGCCGGGCTCTGTCAGGCAGTAGCTGGCGACGGCCTCCATGGTCAGGAGCGGCGGCAGGATCCGCTCGCGCAGCGCGTCGCCGGCGAATTTGTCGACGAGCGCCGCGACCATGTTGTGGATCGACAGGAAGGCGGCGACCGTCGGGCAGCCCGTCGCCAGCGCCTCCATGATAACCACCGAGTGCAGCCGCGCCATGCCGGAGCCGCCGTGCTCCTCGCGCACGGTGATGCCCGCCATCCCCAGCGCGGCCGCCTCGCGCAGCACGTCGAGCGGCAGATGGCGGTCGCGGTCCCAGTCGAGCGCATGGGGTGCCATGCGGTCGTCTGCGAAGGCTCGGGCCATGTCGCGCACCGCGGCATGGTCCTCCGAAAGCGCGAAGGACGTCATGCCCCACGGTAGGCCCGCCCCCCGACCCGCCGCAAGCCAAACGACACGGGAGCGCGGGTCTTCAGACCCGCATCGCCCTTGGGGGAAACAAGAGCGCGTCTGAAGACGCGCGCTCCGGCTTCTGGTGGACCGCGGGTCTTCAGACCCGCATCGCCCCTTGAAGGAAACAACAGCGCGTCTGAAGACGCGCGCTCCGCGCTCTGGTGGACCGCGGGTCTTCAGACCCGCATCGTCCCTTGTCGGAAACAAGAGCGCGTCTGAAGACGCGCGCTCCGCTTTCTGAAAATCTCGACAGGCGCTTCCGGGTTTGCAATGGGTCGCGCGCAATGCGTGGAAGCGGACGGGATCATGGCTGACGAGGCACCGGCGAGCGCGGACGTGGTGATTGCCGGCGGGGCGGTGACGGGCTCGTCGGTGGCGTACCATCTGGCGGCGGACCCCGGCTTCACGGGCCGCGTGGTCGTGGTGGAGAAGGACTTCACCTACAGGCACTCGGCCTCGGCGCTGTCGGCGGCCTCGATCCGCCAGCAATATTCGAGCCCCGTGAACATCCGCATCTCGCTGTTCGGCATCGCCTTCATGCGCGGCATCGGCGAGATCCTGGCTGTGGACGGCGACCACCCGGCCATCGACCTGCACGAGGGCGGCTACCTCTACCTCGCGACGGAAGCCGGCGCCCACGTGCTGCGCGAGAACCAGGCCGTGCAGCGCGAGGAGGGCGCCGACATTCTTTTCCTCGACCCGGCCGCCCTGCGCGAGCGGTTCCCCTGGCTCGCCGGCGAAGACCTCGCGGCGGGATGCTGGGGCCGCAGCGGCGAGGGCTGGTTCGACGGCTGGGCGCTGATGCAGGCCTTCCGCCGCAAGGCGCGCAGCCTCGGGGTCACCTATGTCGAAGGCGAGGTGACGGGCGTCGAGAGTGACGGAGACCGGGTCACCGCCGTCCGGCTCGCCGACGGCAGCCGCATCGCGTGCGGCGCGCTGGTCGATTGCGCCGGCGCCTCGGGCGGGCGCAGGCTGGCGGCGGAGGCGGGCATCGACCTGCCGATCCATTCCAGCAAACGCTGCATCTTCTCCTTCACCTGCCGCACGCCCATCGACAACGCCCCGCTGCTCATCGACACGTCCGGCGTCTGGGTGCGGCCCGAGGGCCGGCCGGGCCCGGACGGGCAGATGTTCATCTGCGGCGGCCCGCCCGGAGACCACGATCCCGATTCTCAGGAGTTCGAGGTCGACTGGCCGCTCTTCGAGGAGGTCTACTGGCCCGCCCTCGCCAGCCGCGTTCCCGCCTTCGAGGCGATCAGGCCGGGCCGTGCGTGGGCTGGGCACTACGACATGAACCTGCTCGACCACAACGCCATCGTCGGCCGCGCCGTCGGCACGGAGAACGTCTACGTTGCGCTCGGTTTCTCCGGCCACGGCCTGCAGCAATCGCCCGCCGTCGGCCGCGGCCTCGCCGAACTCATCGCCCACGGCCGATATCTCAGCCTCGACCTGACCCCGCTCGGCCACGAGCGCATCGTCGAGAACCGCCCGCTGCTCGAGCGAAACGTGATCTGACCCTGTTATCCCCGGCCGGAGCCGCGCTGCGGCGCCGGGAGAGGGGCCGGGCCCGTCCTGCCGCGCGCCGCTGCTGCGCTGCGTCATGCATTTGTCTTGCGTGGCGGAGGGGCGGCCTGATACGTGTCTCGCATCTCTCGTCGGGGTGCCGTTTCCACTGGAGCGGCTGAGAGGCGTCCGCCAACCCGTCGAACCTGATCCGGCTAGCACCGGCGGAGGGAACGCGAGATGGCAGGCGCAGCACGCCTTTCCCCGTCTCAGGAACAGCACAGGTCCGGCCCGCAGGGCAGGGCCATGCGCGTGGCCGACAGGCTCCTGGCAGGCGCCACGCTCGCCGGCGTCCTCCTGATCTGGGAGGCCGCGGTGCGGCTGATGGGCGTGCCCAACTACATCCTGCCGCCACCCTCGCGCATCGCCACGACGCTGGTCACGCGCTTCGACCTGATCGGCCCGCAGGCGCTCGTGACGGCGGTGGAGATCGTCTGCGGCCTTCTCGCCGGCTGCGCTGCCGGCATCCTCGCGGCGCTCGCCATGGCTCGCTGGAGCACGGTGGAGCGCGCCTTTGGGCCGCTCCTCGTCGCCACGCAGGCGTTGCCGGTCTTCGCCATCGCGCCGTTGCTCGTGGTCTGGTTCGGCTTCGGCCTCGCCTCCAAGGTGGTGATGTCGAGCCTCATCATCTTCTTCCCCGTCGCGACCAGCCTGATGGAGGGGCTGCGGCGCACCGACCGCGGCCTCGTCGACCTCGCCCGCCTCTACGGCGCGACGCCGCTGCAGACGCTGCGCCTGCTGCGCATTCCCGCTGCGCTGCCGAGCCTCGCCTCCGGCCTGCGCATCGCCGCCGCGCTCGCGCCCATCGGCGCGGTGGTCGGCGAATGGGTCGGCTCCTCCTCCGGCCTCGGCCTGCTGATGCTGCAGGCCAATGCGCGCACCCAGACCGACGTCGTCTTCGCCGCGCTCCACGTCCTCGCCCTTCTCTCCATCGCCCTCTGGATGCTGGTCGACCGCGCCACGCGCCGGCTCGTCCGCTGGGCCCCCGACACACTGCGCTGAAACGAAAAAGACCCGAAAGGAACGCCCATGCCCCCGAGGTTGCCCCTGACCCGCCGCGCGCTCGCGCCGCTGGCCGCCGGCCTTCTGGCCGGCCTCGTCGCGGCGGCACCCGCCCGCGCCGCCGACAAGCTCACCGTGCTGCTCGACTGGTTCGTGAACCCGGACCATGCGGCCCTGGTCATCGCCCGTGAGAAGGGCTTCTTCGCCAGGCAGAACCTCGACGTGACGCTGATCGAGCCGGCAGATCCCTCGGCGCCGCCGCGCCTCCTCGCCGCCGGGCAGGGCGACATCGCGGTGTCCTACCAGCCCAACCTCTACACGCAGGTGCAGGAGGGGCTGCCGGTGATCCGCGTCGGCACGGCGGTGGCGACCCCGCTCAACAGCCTCGTCGTGCTGAAGGACGGGCCGATCAAGTCGCTTGCCGACCTCAAGGGCAAGACCGTCGGCTATTCCATCGCCGGCTTCGAGGAAGCGCTGCTGGGCACGATGCTCTCCTCCGCCGGGCTGTCGCTCTCCGACGTGAAGCTCGTCAACGTCAACTTCTCGCTGACCCCGGCCCTGATGTCGGGGCAGGTGGACGCGGTGATCGGCGCCTTCCGGAACTTCGAGCTGACAGACCTCAAGCTCAACGGCAAGGAGGGCCGCGCCTTCTATCCGGAAGAGAACGGCGTTCCGCCCTATGACGAGCTGATCTTCCTGACCAAGCAGGACCGGGCGAAGGATCCAGCAGTCCGCCGCTTCCTGGACGCGCTCGAGGCGGCCACGGTATGGATCCTCAACAATCCCGACGAGGCCTGGCAGGTGTTCAAGGCGACCGACCCCAAGCTCGACGACACGCTGAACCGGCAGGCCTGGATCGACACGCTGCCCCGGCTGGCGGCCAGCCCGGCCGCCGTCGACGATCGCCGGTACGAGCGGTTCGGTGCCTTCATGAAGGACAAGGGCCTGATCAAGACGGTCGAGCCGGTCGGGCGCTACGTCGCCGGCCGGTGAGAAGCGGACAGGGGAGGAGCGCGTGGCAGCCGAGCCGGACATCGACGCCCTCGTCGTCGGCGCGGGCGTGGTCGGCCTCGCCATCGCCCGCGAGCTGGCGCTCGGCGGCCGCAGCGTCGTCATCCTAGACGCCGCGGACGGCATCGGCACGGAGACCTCGTCGCGCAACAGCGAGGTCATCCATGCCGGGCTCTACTACCCGCCCGGCAGCCTGAAGGCGCGGCTCTGCGTCGAGGGCCGCCATGCCCTCTACGCCTATTGCGACGCGCATGGCGTTCCCTACCGCCGCTGCGGCAAGCTGATCGTGGCGGCAGAGGAGAGCGAGGTTCCGGGCATCGAGGCCATCCTGCGCCGGGGCCTCCAGAACGGGTGCGACGACCTCGCCATGATCCTGGGCGCGCAGGCCCGGGCGATGGAGCCGGCGCTGGCCGCCGTCGCGGCCCTGCATTCACCCTCCACCGGCATCGTCGACAGCCATGCCTTCATGCTCGCCTTGCTCGGCGACGCCGAGGCCGCGGGGGCCGCGCTGGCGCTGAACACGCCCTTCCTCCGGGCCGAGGCGACAGGGACGCTGTTCGACGTACACACCGGCGGCGCCGAGCCGATGCGGCTCACCGCGGGGATCCTCGTCAACTCCGCCGGACTGCATGCCTCGCGGGTGGCGGGCGGCATCGCCGGACTGGGAGCAGCCCACATCCCCGAAACCCGCTACGCCCGCGGGTGCTATTTCGTGCTGGCGGGGCGCGCCCCGTTCAGCCGGCTGATCTACCCCGCGCCCGTAGCCCACGGCCTCGGCGTGCACCTGACGCTGGACCTCGCCGGGCAGGCCCGCTTCGGGCCGGATGTCGAATGGATCGAGGGCATCGACTACACCGTCGATCCGCGCCGGGGCGAGGGCTTCGACGCGGCGATCCGGCGCTACTGGCCGTCCCTGCCGCAGGGCGCGCTGTCGCCGGGCTATGCCGGCATCCGCCCCAAGATCGGGACGCCTGACGCTCCCGCGCCGGACTTCCGCATCGACGGACCGGAGGCGCATGGTGTACCGGGCCTCGTCAACCTGTTCGGCATCGAGAGCCCTGGCCTGACCGCTTCGCTCGCCCTGGCCCGCGAGGTGGCCGCGAGGCTCGCCTGATCGTCCTATCCCGGCTGGAACCACCGCCATGCGCCTGTCGAGCTCCACACTGTCCCGCATCCCGGCCGCCACGGCGCGCCCGGCCTATGATCGCGCCGCGGTGCGCACGGGCATCGTCCATCTCGGCATCGGAGCCTTCCACCGCGCCCACCAGGCCGTCTACACGGACGATGCGCTGGCGGCGGGCGACCTCGGCTGGGGAATCGTCGGCGCCAGCCTGCGCTCCCCCGATACGGCCGATGCGCTGAACCCGCAGGACGGCCTCTACGCGCTCTCCGTCCGCAGCGGCGAGGGGGAGCGCCTGCGTGTCGTCGGCTCGGTTCGGAGGGTTATGGTGGCGCCGGAGGATCCCGAGGCGCTCCTGCAGCTGATGGCGGCGCCGAAGGTCCGCATCGTCTCGCTGACGGTGACCGAGAAGGGCTATTGCCACGACCCCGCCACCGGCCGCCTGCGCGAGGATCATCCCGACATCCTCGCCGACCTCGCTTCGCCCTCCACGCCACGCTCGGCTCCGGGGCTGATCGTCGAGGCTCTCGCCCGCCGGCTCGCTGCCGGCCTGCCGCCCTTCACCGTGCTCACCTGCGACAACCTTCCCGCCAACGGGGAAACCGTCCACCGCGTGCTCTCGCGCTACGCCGCGCTGCGCGATCCCGAGCTCGGCCGCCATGTCGAGGGCGGCGTCGCCTGCCCGTCCACCATGGTCGACCGCATCGTCCCCGCCACCACCGACGAGGACCGCGACCGCATCGCCGCCGCGCTCGGCCTGCGCGACGCCTGGCCCATCGTCACCGAGCCCTACACGCAATGGGTGATCGAGGACCGCTTCCCGCAGGGGCGGCCGGACTGGGCCGCCGCCGGCGCCACCTTCACCGCGGACGTCGCGGCCTGGGAGGCCATGAAGCTGCGCCTGCTCAACGGCTCGCACTCCTCGCTCGCCTATCTCGGCTATCTCTGCGGCTGCGAGACGGTGGCCGACGCCATGGCCGAGCCGGAGATCGCCCACCATGTCGGCGCCCTCATGGACGAGGTGGCGCCGACGCTGCGCGTGCCTGCGGGCGCCGACGTGCCGGACTACCGGGCCCGCCTCGTGGCGCGCTTCCGCAATCCCGCGCTGCGGCACCGGACGTGGCAGATCGCTATGGACGGCTCGCAGAAGCTGCCGCAGCGGCTGCTCGGCTCGGTCCGCGACCGGCTGGCGGCCCAGGCGCCCATCCCCCGCCTCGCGCTGGGTGTCGCAGGCTGGATGCGCTACGTCGCGGGTTTCGACGAGGCGGGGCGGCCGATCGACGTGCGCGACCCCCTCGCCGCGGAGCTGCGGCGCATCGCCGACGCGGCAGGCGGCAATGCCGGGGCGATGGCGCGCGGCCTGATGGGCGTGAAGTCGGTGTTCGGCGACGACCTTCCGGCGGATCCACGATTTACCGGCCCGGTCACGGCCGCCCTGGAAAGCCTGCTGCGCGACGGCGTGCGCGCCACCCTCTCCCGCATGAAGGGCGGAGCCCCGACATGATGGACATCAGCGGAGCACGACCGGAATGAGCCACACGACCCCCATCGCCGTCACCATCGCCGGATCCGATTCCGGCGGCGGAGCCGGCGTCCAGGCCGATCTGAAGACGTTCTCGGCGCTGGGCGTCTATGGCGCGAGCGTCCTCACCGCGCTCACCGCGCAGAACACGCTGGGCGTCCAGGGCATCCACGACGTTCCCGCCGAGTTCGTCGCGCAACAGATCGATTCCGTGTTCTCCGACCTGCGGGTTGCGGCCGTGAAGATCGGCATGCTGTCGCGCACCGGCGTGATCGAAGCCGTCGCGGCGGGGCTCGACCGGCACAAGGCCCGCAACGTGGTGCTCGACCCCGTGATGGTGGCGACCAGCGGCGACAGGCTGCTGTCGCCGGACGCGGTGGAGGCGATCCGATCCGTCCTGATGCCGCGTGCCCTGCTGGTCACGCCCAACCTGCCGGAGGCCGCAGCGCTGCTCGACAGCGGCATCGCCACGACCGAGGCCGAGGTCAGGCGCCAGGGCGAGGCCATCCTGGCGCTCGGCGCCCGTTCGGTGCTGATGAAGGGTGGCCACGGCACATCCGCGGAAAGCGTCGACCTGCTGGTCGCCCGCGACGGGATCGAGCGGCTCGCCGCCCCGCGCGTCGCGACCCGCAACACGCACGGCACGGGCTGCACGCTCTCGGCCGCCATCGCGGCGGGTCTTGCCCGCGGGCTCGGGCTGCGCGAGGCCGTGGTCGAGGCCAAGGCCTATGTTCAGGCGGCCATCGGCGCCGCCGACACGTTGTCGATCGGCGCAGGGCATGGCCCGGTGCACCACTTCCACGCGTGGTGGTGACCTGCGGACGCGGCTCGGGCGCGTCCGTACATCTGCTTGTTGCAGAACCGATACAGCCTCGAACTTACCCCTTCGGTGGCAGGGTGGTACGCCCTTCATGGCTCGTTAACCACTTCCGGGCGGAGTCAGCACAGGGGTATTGTGGCGACGATTCGCGGCGACCGCGGCCGGTCGCCGGCTGGTCGCCATGGCTGCGGCAGCGAGAGGGCATGACGGGATGGCCGGAGAGGGGCAGGTGGCATCGGCGTGCCTGAAAGCCGCCCTCGCCGCACCCCGCGTGCTCCGAAGCACCTTCCTCCGGCTGTCCGCCGGGGTGGCGCCCGCCGCGCTCCTTGCCGCCGAGGCGCGCGCGACGACGATCTACGAAAAGATTGCCCGCCTGCCGACGCGGGTGGACCCGACCGGCGCCTTTGGCCTCGCCATCTTCCTCGGCCTCGTCATCTTCGCCACGACCACCGCCCTCATCCACATGCGCCAGCGCCGGCGCTGGATGGAGCGCGAGGCCGCGCTGGCGGCCGAGAACGCCGACCTCAGGGCGCGCGGCGATCGCGCCGACGTGCTCCTGGCGGCCGAGCCGCAGATCGTCGTGGCCTGGGGCGGGCGCACCGGCGAGCCCGAGATCGAGGGCGACATCGCGCTCGTCGCCGAAAGTGGCCAGCCGCGCAGGGTGCTCACTTTCGGGTCATGGCTCGCCGCCGACAAGGCTCAGGCCGCCGAGACCGCCGTCGACCGGCTGAAGGAGCGCGGCGAGGCGTTCCGCATGACGGTGCGCAGCTCCGCCGACCGCGTCCTCGAGATCGAGGGGCGGCCGGTGATGGGCCGGGCCGTGCTGCGCATCCGCGAGATCTCCGGCGACCGGCTCGACCTGCTGCGCCTGACCGAGCAGCACGTGCAGGCGGCGGGCGAACTCGCGGCGCTGCGACAGATGATCGACGCCGTCCCCCAGCCCATGTGGCTGCGCGATCCCGAGGGACGCATTGCCTGGGTCAACGCCGCCTACGTCGAAGCCGTCGAGGGGTCGGCGCCCCAGGACGTGGCGGCCGCGGGCGTCGAACTCCTCGAGCGCCATGCGCGCGACGAGGCGCAGCGTGCGCGCCAGCGCGAGGGCCAGTACCACGCCCGCGTGCCCGTGGTCGTCGCCGGCCAGCGCCGCCTCTTCGACGTGGTGGAGCGCAATGCGGCGCAGGGCTCCGTCGGCGTGGCCGTGGACGTGACCGACCTCGGCATGGCGCAGGCGGAACTGAACCGGCAGGCGCAGGCCCATTCCGCGACGCTGGACCAGATCCCGACCGCCGTCGCGATCTTCGACGCCGGCAAGCGCCTGCGCTTCTGCAACGCCGCCTATCGCGATCTGTGGCAGCTCGACGAGACCTTTATCGAGGCCAAGCCCACCCACAGCGAGATCCTCGACCGCCTGCGGCATGCGCGCGTCCTGCCGGAGGAGGCGGACTACCGCAAGTGGAAGACCGCGGTGCTGGAGACCTATGGCACGACCGAGACGCAGGTCGTCTCCTGGTACCTGCCGGACGGGCGCACGCTGCGAGTCGTCACCAACCTCAATCCGGACGGCGGCTCGACCTACCTCTTCGACGACGTCACCGAGCGCTTCCAGATCGAGACCCGGTTCAACTCGCTGGTGCGCGTGCAGGGCGAGACGCTCGACACGCTCAAGGAAGGCGTCGCCGTGTTCGGCATGGATGGCCGGCTGACGCTCGCCAACCCGGCCTTCTCGGCGATGTGGCGGCTCGAGGCCGACATCGCCGCCAAGCGCCCGCACATCGACGCGGTGATCTCCGCCGCCCGCCGGCTGCACCCCGACGACCAGACCTGGAACGCGGTGCGCGCCGCCGTGACCGGGCTGCACGACATCCGCCAGACCTTCGGCATGCGCCTCGCCCGGGTCGATGGCACGGTGCTCGACTGTGCGGCGGCGCCGCTGCCGGACGGCGCGACGCTGATCACCTTCCTCGACATGACCGCGAGCGTGAACGTCGAGCGGGCCCTGACCGAGCGCAACGACGCGCTGGAACGCGCCGGCGAGCTGCGCGAGAGCTTCGTCCACCACGTGTCCTATGAGCTGCGCTCGCCGCTCACCAACGTCATCGGCTTCACCCAGCTGCTGGCGGAGGGCACTGTGGGCCCGCTGAACGCCCGGCAGAAGGACTATGCCGGCCACATCCTGCGGTCCTCAGCCGCCCTTCTCGCCATCATCGACGACATTCTCGACCTCGCCACCATCGACCGCGGCGCCATCGAGCTGCAGCTCGAGCCGGTCGACATCCGCGAGACCATCAGCGCGGCGGTGCAGGGCGTCCAGGACCGCCTGGCCGAATCGAAGATCCGCCTCGTCGTCGATGCGCCTCCCTCCGTCGGGCGCATGATCGCCGACGGCAAGCGGCTGCGGCAGATCCTCTTCAACCTGCTGTCGAACGCCATCGGCTTCTCGCAGGAGGGCCAGACCGTCACCGTCACCGCCGTGCGGTCCGACGAGGCGGTCACCTTCAGGGTGCGCGACGAGGGCCGGGGCATCCCGCCCGAGCTGCTGCCGCGCGTCTTCGACCGCTTCGAGAGCCACACCAAGGGTTCGGCGCACCGGGGGGTGGGCCTGGGCCTGTCGATCGTGCAATCCTTCGTCGAGCTGCATGGCGGCACGGTCGACATCCAGTCCGCTCCTGGCCGGGGCACGGTGGTGACCTGCACCTTTCCCGTGAACGGGCAGCCGAGCCGCGTCGCCGCCGAGTGAGGAGACACCGCCGATGAGCGATGCGCCGGCGCCCCTGCCCCGTTCGGCCTGGACGGTGCCGCTGGACGACGAGGCCGCCACTGCGGGGCTCGCCCGCCGCCTCGCCGCCATCGTCGGGCCGGGCGATCTCGTCACGCTTTCCGGCGACCTCGGCGCGGGCAAGACGGCCTTTGCGCGGGCCATGATCCGCACGCTGGCCGACGACCCCGCGCTGGAGGTGCCGAGCCCCACCTTCACGCTGATGCAGCTCTACGCCACGCCGCGCTTTCCCGTCGTGCATGCCGACCTCTACCGCATCTCCGGTGCCGACGAGCTGGCCGAGCTCGGCTGGGAGGAGGCGGCGGAGGATTCGGTCGTGCTCGTCGAGTGGCCGGAGCGCGTGCCCTTCCTCACCGGCGCCGAGCGGCTCGACGTTGCGCTCAAGCTGAAGCCCGGCGGCGAGGACGGCGAGCGCGTCGCCACCGTCACCGGCTTCGGCCCGTGGGCGCAGCGCGTGACCCTGGCACGCGCCGTCGCCGAGGTCCTCGACCGCGCCGGATGGCAGGATGCGACGCGCACCCACGTCCAGGGCGATGCGTCCACCCGCCTCTACGAGCGGCTGACACGGGGCCAGGAGACGCGGATCCTGATGATTTCGCCGCCTCGCCCGCCGGGACCGCCGGTGCGGATGGGCAAGCCCTATCCTGCCATCGCCCGCCTCTCCGACACGGTCCACGCCTTCGTCGGCATGGACAACGGCCTGCGCGCACAGGGCATTTCCGTGCCCGCCATCTACGAGGGCGACCTCGAGGCCGGCGTTCTGTTGATCGAGGATCTCGGCACGGAAGGTGTCGTCGACGAGAACGGGCCGATCCCGGATCGCTACGCCGAGGCCGTCGCGGTGCTGGCCCACCTGCATGGGCGCGACCTTCCCGAAAGCGTCCCGGTCGAGAGTGGGCGCGAGCACGTGATCCCGCCCTATGACATCGACGCGCTGCTGATCGAGGCCGAGCTGGCGCTCGACTGGTACATGCCGCACATCGTCGGCACGACGCCGTCGGGTTCCGCCCGCAGCACCTTCGTGGCGCTGTGGAAGACGGCACTGGAGCCGCTGCAGGCACGGCGCACCTGGACGCTGCGCGACATGCACTCGCCCAACATCCTCTGGCAGCCGCTGCGCCAGGGCATGGCACGGGCCGCCATCATCGACTTCCAGGACGCCGTGCTGGGCCATCCAGCCTACGACCTCGCGGCTTTGCTGCAGGATGCGCGCGTGGACGTGCCGCAGGCGCTGGAGCTGAAGCTGCTCGGGCAGTATGCGCGGCTGCGCACTGCCGCCGACCCGGCCTTCGACATGGCGGCCTTCGCGCAGGCCTATGCGGTGATGGGGGCGCAGCGGAACACCAAAATCCTCGGCACCTTTACCCGCCTCGACCGGCGCGACGGCAAGCCCGACTATCTCAGGCACCTTCCGCGCATCGAGGGATATGTCAGGCGCAATCTCGCCCATCCCGTTCTGTCCGGCCTGAAGGGATGGTATGAAGCGAATCTGCCGTCGCTCTTCGCGGCGCAGTGAACCCGGGCGCCGCGCCGCCCGCCGCATCGTCCCATTCCGGCCGCCCCATGACAGCCCGTTCCCGATCCGTCGTGCCCGCCCGCGCCATGGTGCTCGCCGCGGGCCTGGGGACGCGCATGCGCCCGATCACCGAGCGCATCCCCAAGCCGCTGGTGCGCGTCGCCGGCAAGACGCTGCTCGACCACAACCTCGACCCGCTGGCGGAAGCGGGGGTGGAGCTGGCGGTCGTCAACGTCCACCATTTCGCCGACCAGATGCTGGCGCACCTCGCCGAGCGCCGCCGCCCGCGCATCGTGATCTCGGACGAACGCGAGGCGCTGCTGGATTCCGGCGGCGGCGTGAAGAAGGCGCTGCCGCATCTCGGGTCCGGGCCTTTCTTCGTGCTGAACGCCGACAGTTTCTGGATCGACGGGCCCATCTCCAACCTCGCGCGCCTCGCCGGGCATTTCGACCCCGGCCGCCAGGACGTGCTGCTGCTCGTCGCCTCCACGGCGGCGTCCACCGGCTATGACGGCATCGGCGACTTCCAGATGGACGCGCAGGGCCGGCTTCGCCGGCGCGTGGAACGCGAGGTGGTGCCCTTCGTCTATGCCGGCGCAGCCATCCTGAAGCCGGACCTCTTCGACGGGACCCCGGACGGCGCGTTCTCGCTGAACCTCGTCTTCAACCGCGCCGCCGAGGCGGGGCGGCTCTACGGGCTCAGGCTCGACGGGCTCTGGCTGCATGTCGGCACACCGGAGGCCATCGGCCTCGCAGAAACGAAGATCGCCGCCAGTGTCCGCTGACAATTCCGCGCCGGCGCACCGGGCGGTGCCGCGCGTCTTCACCATCTCGCCGGGCGTCCCGTTCCTCCCCGCCCTGGCCGACGCGATCGTGGCCGGGACGCTGGTGCCCGGCTGGCCCGTGGCGGGCGATCCCCTCTCGCTGTCGGAAGGCACCGTCTACCTGCCGACGCGCCGCGCCGCGCGGGCCCTCGCGACGCTTCTGGCCGACCGGGCAGGAGGCGATGCCGTGCTCCTGCCGCGCATCGTGCCGCTGGGCGACGTCGACGAGGCAGAGGAGAACCTGCTGCTGGACGGCATCGGAGACGGCCTTGCCGCCGACCTGTCCCTGCCGCCCGAGGTGGGCGAGACGGCCCGCCGGCTGGCGCTGGCCGAGCTCATCCTCGCCTGGGCGCGGCAGGTGGACCGGGCGATGTTGCGCCTGCGTCCGGAGGAACCGCTGCTCGTCCCGGCCTCTCCGGCCGACGCGCTGGCGCTGGCGGGGGATCTCGGGCGGCTGATCGATTCGCTCTCCATCCACGGCCGCACCTGCGACGACGTGCACCGCCTCGTGCCGGACGAATTCGGCGCCTACTGGCGCATCACGCGCGACTTCCTCGCCATCGCCGCCGACGCCTGGCCCAAGCTCTGCCAGGAGCGCGGCGTTATGGACGGCGCTATGCGGCGCTACCTGATCCTGACCCGCGAGGCCGGGCGCCTCGACCGGGACCGGCCGGCGGCGCCGGTGATCGCGGCCGGCTCGACGGGCTCGATGCCCGCCACCGCCACGCTGTTGGCCGCAATTTCCCGCCTGCCACGGGGCGCCGTGGTGCTGCCGGGGCTGGATACCCACCTCGACGAGAGTTCCTGGCAGGCGGTCCTCGCCCCCACCGAGTTCGGCGTCGACGGCCATCCCGGCCACCCGCAGGCCATCCTAGCCCGCCTCGTCCAGCGCTTCGGGCTCGAGCGCGCCGACGTGCGCCTGCTCGGCACGCCCGACCCCGCACTGGCCGCGCGCGAGCGGCTGGTGTCGGAGGCGCTGCGGCCGGCTGAGACGACTCATTTGTGGGCCGACGCCCCGGAGCGCCTGCCCGCCGCCGACATCGCGGCGGCGCTCGCAGGCGTGGCCGTGGTCGAGGCGGCCGACGACCGCGAGGAGGCCGCCGCCATCGCCGTGGTGCTGCGCGAGACGCTGGAGCGCCCCGACGAAACGGCGGCGCTGGTCACGCCCGACCGGGCGCTGGCCGTGCGCGTCGCGGCCGAGCTCCGGCGCTGGAACATCCGTGTCGACGATTCCGCCGGCCAGCCCTTCGATCGCTCGCCCGCCGGGATGCTGGCCCGCCTCGCCGCGGAGCTGGCGGCCCGGGAGGCAGCACCGGCGCACGTCATCGCCCTGCTCGCCCATCCGCTCTGCCGCCTCGGCCTGACGCCGGATCTGCGCGAGCGGGGCCGGGTCGCGCTGGAGATCGGCGTGCTTCGCGGGCCGGCGCCCGCTCCCGGCCTCGAGGCGCTGGCTGCCTCCCTCGCCATCCGCTCGAGCGGGCGGGACCGCCACCCGCCGCGGCCCCGGCGGCGGCTGGGCCGGGAGGACTGGGACGCCGCGCATGCCGTGGTGAACGCCCTGCGCGACGCGTTCTCCGGCTTCGTCCGCCAAGAGGGCCGGATCGACCTCACCGCCCTGGTGCCCGCCCACGAGGCGGCATGCGCGGCGCTGATGCGCCCCGGCCCCGCCGAGGACCACGGCAGCGACTCCAGCGAGGAAGCGCTGGCGGCCCTCTTCGACGAGGTTCGCGCCGGCTCGGGCCGGGCTCTCTCCGGCACCTTCGACGACTACCCCGCCTTTTTCGGCGGCCTCGGCGCCGGCCGTGCCGTGTCGCAGACGGGCGATGGGCACCGCCGCGTCAAGATCTGGGGCCTGCTGGAGGCCCGTCTCCTGTGCGCCGACACGCTGGTGCTGGGCGGGCTGGACGAGAAGGCGTGGCCCCCGGAAACGCGCAGCGACGCGTTCCTCAACCGGCCGATGCGGCGGGACTTGCATCTGCCCTCACCGGAACGGCGCATCGGGCAGACGGCGCACGACTTCGCGCAGGCGATGGGTGCGCGCCGCGTCGTGCTGACCCGCGCCGCCAAGCGCGGCGGCGACCCGACCGTGGCGTCGCGTTTCCTGCAGCGGCTCCAGGCCGTCGCAGGAGAGCTGTTCGATCACCCGAAAGCGCGCGGCGCATCCTGGCTGGAGCTCGCCCGCAGCCTCGATGCGCCGCTGCCCGCACCGCGGCTGAAGCGGCCCGAGCCGCGGCCCGGGGCGGAGAAGCTGCCGGCCCGGCTCAGCGTCACCGAGATCGAGACGCTGGTGCGCGATCCCTACGCCGTCTACGCCAAGCACGTGCTGGCACTCGATCCGCTCGACCCCGTCGGCACGCCGCCCAGCGTGGCCGTGCGCGGCAGCCTCGTGCACGACGTGCTCGGCACTTTCGCGCAGGCTTTCCCCGACGCCTTGCCGCCGGATGCCCGGGAGCAGCTCCTGAAGCTGGGCCGCGAGGCCTTCGACAAGACGCCGGAACTCTACGGACGGCCCGACATCCGCGCCTTCTGGTGGCCCCGCTTCGCGCGCATCGCGGCTTTCGCCGCCGCATGGGAGGCCGGCCGACGCGGTCCAGGGGTCAAGGTGATCGCCGAGCGCAAGGGCGAGCTGTCCTTCACGCTGGCGGACGGCTCCCCCTTCACCCTCACCTGCCGCGCCGACCGGATCGAGCTGCTGCCGGGCGGCGGCATCGCCGTGGTCGACTTCAAGACGGGCGAGGTGCCCACCGGCAAGGTGGTGCGCATCGGCTTCTCGCCGCAGCTGACGCTGGAGGCCGAGATGGCCAAGCGCGGCGCCTTCGAGGGGGTCCCGGCCGGCGAGCGTGTCGGCGAGCTTCTCTATGTGCGGCTCAGCGGCGGCGTGCCGGCGGGCGAGGAGAAGGTGGTGCAGGACAGCAAGTTCCCCTTCGATCCCCATGAGCTCGCCAGGGACCACTTCGACAGCCTCGTGGCGCTGCTGGGCGAGTACCGCAGCGGTGAGCGCGGCTTCCGCTCGCGCACCGCGAACAAGTTCGCGAAGCGCTACAACTCCTACGACCATCTGGCCCGCTTCGCCGAGTGGTCGGCGACGGGTGGCGAAAGCGGCGATGGCGGGGAGGACGAAGCGTGAGCGACATCGTCGTCCCGCCCGTCACGCGGCTGGCCCAGGCCCGCGCCTCCGACCCCCGCGCCTCGGCCTGGGTGTCGGCGAATGCCGGCTCCGGCAAGACCACCGTGCTGGCGTACCGCGTCATCCGCCTGCTGCTGGACGGCGTCGACCCCGCGCGGATCCTGTGCATCACCTTCACCAAGGCAGCGGCGGCCAACATGTCGGCACGTGTCTTCGGCACGCTCGGCAAATGGGTGAGCCTGCCCGAGGAGGAACTCGCCGCCGAGGTCGCGAAGGTGGACGGGGCGTCGCCGCCCCGCGACCGGCTGCGGCGGGCACGGCGGCTCTTCGCCTGCGCGGTGGAGACGCCGGGCGGGCTGAAGATCCAGACCATCCACGCCTTCTGCGAGCGGCTGCTGCACCTGTTTCCGTTCGAAGCCAACGTCGCCGCCCGCTTCGAGGTGCTGGACGACCTCGGCAAGGCCGAACTCCTCGCCCGAGCCAGGGCAGAGGTACTGGCCCGCGCCGAAGGCACCATCGATCCCGCGCTGGCGGAAGCGCTGGCGACTGTCAACGAGGCCTCCTCGGAAGACCGCTTCGAGGGGCTCGTCGCCTGCGCCATGAAGCTGACGGGCTTCCTGCGCGAGGAGGCGCGGGGCGAGGAGGGGCTGGCCGCGCTTCGCCCCCGGATGGCGGAAGCGCTGGGCCTTTCGCCGGATGCCACCCGTCCGAACATCGTGCGCGACTTCCTCGACGGCGGTTTCCCGCGCTCGGAATGGCCGGCAGCGGCGGCGGAGCTGCTGGCGGGCTCGAGCAACGAGAAGAAGCGTGGGCAGGAGCTGGACCACGCGGCGCGGGCCACCGACGACGACGTCGCGCTGGAGTACTACACCTGCGTGATGGTGACGTCCGACGGCGCGAAGCCGCGCGCCGACGGCCAGTTCCTGACTTCCGCCTTCGTCAAGCGCCTGCCGGCGCTGGCGGCCGCGCTGCAGGCCGAATCGCGCCGGGTCTTCGACGGGCTCGACCGGCTGCGTGCCGTCGAGGCTCTCGACCGGACCATGGCGCTGATGCGCATCGCCGACGCCATCGCGGGCCGCTACGAGGCGGCGAAGGTGGCGCGAGGGGCGCTCGACTTCGACGACCTCATCGGCCGCACCGCCGCGCTCCTCTCGCGCTCGGACGCCGCCTTCGTGCTCTACAAGCTCGACCGCGGCATCGACCACATCCTCGTCGACGAGGCGCAGGACACCAGCGAGGCGCAGTGGTCCATCCTGCGCGCCATCGCCGAGGACTTCGTCGCCGGCGAGGGCCGGACGACGAAGCCGCGCACCATCTTCGCCGTGGGCGATCCCAAGCAGTCGATCTTCTCCTTCCAGGGCGCCGCCCCGGCTGTCTTCGAGGACATGCGCCGCATCTTCGGCACGCGAATCCTCGCGCTGAAGGAGGCCCAGCCGTCGCGCTGGGAATTCCACGACGAGAGCCTGAACCTGTCTTTCCGCTCGGCGCCGGAGATCCTGCAGGCTGTCGACCGGGTGTTCGGCATCGCGGAGCATTATTCCAGCCTCGCCTTTGCCGCCCCTGTCGCCACCTCGCACTCATCGGCCCGCATCGGCGCGCCCGGGCTCGTCGAGGTGTGGGACACCGAGAAGCCCGTCGTCGTGCCCGATCCCGACGCCTGGGCGAAGCCGCTGGACGAGCCGGAAGCCGGCGCCCCCGCCGTCCGCCTCGCTTTGCGCATCGCCGACCTGCTGGCGCGCTGGCAGACCGAGGGGGACGAGACCGGGAGGCGCATCCGGCCCGGCGACGTGCTGATTCTCGTGCGCCAGCGCAACGCTTTCTTCGAGGCGGTGATCAAGGCGCTGAAGGACCGCGGAGTGCCGGTGGCCGGCGCCGACCAGCTGAAGCTCACCCGCCACATCGCCGTCCTCGACCTCGTCGCGCTCGGCCGCGCCTCGCTGCTGCCGGAGGACGATCTGACGCTCGCCTGCCTTCTCAAGTCGCCCCTGGTGGGGCTGACGGAGGAGGACCTGCTGCGCGCCGCCTGGGACCGGGGCGACAGCAGCCTCGCCGCCACGGTGGCGGAATTGGCCGCCACAGACCCGCTCTTCGCCATGGTCCAGGAGAAGCTCGACCGCTGGCGCGAGCGGGCCCGACAGTGCGGGCCGTTCGCCTTCTATGCCGGCGTTCTCGGCCCGGAGGGTGGCAGGCGCGCCATGCTCTCGCGCCTCGGCGCCGAGGCGCGCGACGCCGTCGACGAGTTCCTGCGCCTCGCCCTCGAGCACGAGCAGCGCCAGCCCCCTTCGCTCTCGCTGTTTCTCGCCGGGCTGGAAGGCGTCGACCTCACCATCCGCCGCGACATGGACGACCGTGCCGACGAGGTGCGCGTCATGACGGTGCACGGCGCCAAGGGGCTCGAGGCACCCGTCGTCTTCCTCGCCGACACCTGCACCGCGCCGGACGGCAAGAAGGACGACCCGTTGCTCATGGTGCCGGACGCTACCGGCGGCGCACTGCCGGTCTGGTCGGCGGGAAAGAAGTACGATTGCGCCGCCACCTCTGCTGCGCGGGCCCGCCTGCACGCGGCGGCGTGGCAGGAGTACCATCGCCTCCTTTACGTGGGCATGACCCGGGCGAAAGACAGGCTCTATGTCTGCGGCTTCGAGGGCCAGAACAAGCGCACGCCGGGCTGCTGGTACGAGATGGTGTCGGTCACGCTCGACCCCGTCATGGCGACGGTGGAGCTGCCGGGCGGCGTCAGCGTCAGACGCTACCAGACGAAGCCGTTCCCGCCGCCCACGCCCGCGGAGCCGCGGGTTGCGGCGGCCCGGGATAGCGCCGACACGTCCTGGCTGACCCGTGCCATCGCGCCGGAGCCGCCGGCCCGTCCGCCGGTGCGTCCCTCCAGTGCGCTCGATGCGGCCGACGCCCCGCAGCGCGCGGTGGACACGCCCTTCCTGCGCGAGGCCCGCCTGGCCGGCACTGTCACCCACGCACTGCTGGAGAGCCTTCCCGCCTGCGATCCCGCCCATCGCCGCGAGGCTGCGGCCGCGCTGGCGGCCGTGCGCGGCGCCGCGCTGCCGCCCGAGCGGCGCACGCGACTCGTGGACGAGGTGCTGGCGCTGCTCGCCGATCCCGCCCTCGCGGCGCTGTTCGGCCCCGGCAGCCGGGCGGAGGCGCCGCTGTCGGGCCGCCTGCCTCTGGGCCCGGGCGGGGCGATGGTGGCGGTGTCCGGGCAGGTCGACCGCCTCGCTGTGACGCCGGAGGAGGTTCTGGTCGCCGACTACAAGACACGCGCGACGCCGCCCGCGTCGGCAGAGGACGTGCCGCAGTCGCACGTCGCCCAGCTGGCCGTGTACCGAGCCCTGCTGTCGAGGCTCTTTCCGGGCCGCACCGTGCGCTGCCTGCTGGTGTGGACGTCCGGCCCGGCGGTGATGACGATCCCCGGCGCGGCCCTCGACACGGCGCTGGCGCGCATCAAGGCTGCGTGACGCACGCTTGACCGGCCGCCGCCGCCTTCCTAGCTTTCGTCACGACGCAGCCGGCCCTTGACCCCGGCGCACTCAAAGGATCCAGACATGACCTCCGCCGTCACCGACGCCACCTTCAAGTCCGACGTGCTCGAATCCGGCACGCCCGTCGTCGTCGACTTCTGGGCCGAGTGGTGCGGCCCCTGCCGCATGATCGCCCCGGCCCTCGAGGAGATCTCGAAGGAGCTCGACGGCAAGGTGAAGATCGTCAAGCTGAACGTCGACGAGAACCCCGGTGTCGCCGGCCAGCTCGGCATCCGGTCGATCCCGACGCTGATGATGTTCAAGGACGGCAAGGTCGCCTCGCAGAAGGTCGGCGCGGCGCCCAAGGGCGAGCTGTCGCGCTGGATCACCTCGAACGTCTGATAGGCTGCGGGCCCGGCATCCACGCCGGGCTGTTTCCAGAACCTGCCTTCAGCGGCCCGGCATCGTCCGGGCCGCATGTGTTTCGCGGCAAGCCCCCGACCTGTGGTAGGAGAGCCGCGGGACCGGAGCCTTGCCGCATGAACCCGATCTTCGCCGACCTGCCCACCACCGTGTTCGAGGCCATGTCGCGGCTGGCGCGCGAGACCGGCGCGATCAACCTGGGCCAGGGTTTCCCCGACGATCCCGGCCCCGAGGACGTTCGCCGCAGGGCGGCCGATGCGGTGATGGACGGGTGGAACCAGTATCCGCCCATGATGGGCACGCCCGAGCTGCGCCAGGCCGTCGCAGCGCACTACCGGCATCACCAGGGCCTCGATCTCGACTGGGAAAGCGAGGTGATGGTCACCTCCGGCGCCACCGAGGCGCTGGCCGGCGCGCTGATGGCGCTGATCGAGCCGGGCGACGAGGTGGTGCTGTTCCAGCCGCTCTACGACGCCTATCTGCCGCTGGTGCGCCGCGCCGGGGGCGTGCCCCGGCTGGTGAACCTGAAGCCGCCGCACTGGCGCTTCGACGAGGCCATGCTGCGCGAGGCCTTCTCGCCGCGCACGCGGGTCGTCCTGTTCAACAACCCCCTCAATCCGACCGCCACCGTCTTCGGGCAGGAGGATCTCGCCCTGCTCGCCCGCTTCTGCGTCGAGCACGACGCCGTCGCCGTCTGCGACGAGGTCTGGGAGCACGTCGTCTTCGACGGCCTCGCCCACCAGCCGCTGATGGCGCTGCCGTGCATGCGCGAGCGGACCGTGAAGATCGGCTCCGCCGGCAAGATCTTCTCGCTCACCGGCTGGAAGGTGGGCTTCGCCATGGCGGCGCCGCCCCTGATGCGCGTGCTCGCCAAGGCGCACCAGTTCATCACCTTCACCACCCCGCCGAACCTGCAGGCCGCCGTGGCCTTCGGCATGGCCAAGGACGATTCGTACTTCCGCGGCCTGCGCGAGGGCCTGCAGCGCAGCCGCGACCGATTCGCTGCGGGGCTCGCCGGGGCGGGCTTCACCGTGCTGCCGAGCGCCGGCAGCTACTTCATCAATGTCGACCTCGCGCCCCTGGGCGAGACCGACGACGTTGCCTTCTGCGAGCGGCTGGTGCGCGAGCACGGCGTCGCCGCGATTCCCGTTTCGGCCTTTTATGCGCAGGACCCGGTGCGAAGCGTGGTGCGCTTCTGCTTCGCCAAGCAGGACAGCGTGCTCGACTCCGCGCTGGAGCGGCTGCAGGACGTCGTGGAGCGGGCCCGGTGAGGCGCCTGCTGGCGGCCATCGCCGTCTGCAGCGTTCTGGCCGTGACGCCGGCGGCGGCGAACGACAGGCGCACGCTGGCGCTCTATGGCTGGGCCGACTACGTCGACGGGGCGGTTCTCGACGCCTTCACCGCCGAGACGGGCATCGCCGTCACCTATGACAGCTACGACCGGCCGGAGACGGCCGCTGCCGCCCTCGGCGCGGGAAAGACCGGGTACGACCTGGCCATCGTTCCCGCCGACCTCGTCGTCGGACTCGCGGCACGCCAGGCCATCGCCGCCCTCGCGCACGGTTCACAGGATAGACCGCCCGCCGACCTCGCCGAACGGCTGCGGGTGCTCGACCCGCAGGGCCTCTCGGTCTCCTATATGTGGGGCACGCTCGGCATCGGCTATACCGCGCAGGACGTGCGGGAGCGGCTGGGCGAGAAGCCCGTCGAGGGTTGGGACGCGCTGTTCCGGCCCGACAACGCCTCCCGCCTCAAGGATTGCGGCATCCTGCTGCCGGACCGGGCGGCGGATGTCTTCCCCGCCGCCCTGCGCTTTGCCGGCCTGCCCGCCGACAGCCGCAACGCGGCCGACTACCAGCGCGCGGCGGATGCCCTCATGCGCATGCGGCCTTCGGTGAGGCGGCTCTCCTCCGCCGACGTCTCGGCCGCCCTGGCGACCGGCGACGCCTGCATCGCGCTGGCCTCCTCGGCCGACGTGCTGCAGGCCCGGCGGAGGCTCGAGGGGAGAGAGGATGCCCCGCCGATCGCCTTCGTCGTGCCGCGCGAGGGAGCGCCCGTCTGGTTCGACGTGTTCGTCCGGCCGGCCGGGTCTCCCGACCCCGGGGCCGCCGACGCCTTCGTGGCCTACCTGTCCCGCCCGGACGTGGCCGCGCGCAACGCCGCGGCCGTCGGTGGCACCCCCGCCATCGAGGCGGCACGGCCGCTCCTGCCCCAGGCGATGCAGCAGGACCCGGCGGTCGTCCCGCCGCCCGAGACCATGCGCCGGCTCTTCGCCGTGCCGGCGCCCGACGCGAAGCTGCAGCCTGTCATCGACAGGCTGTGGGCGAAGGTGAAGGCCGGGAAGTAGCGAAACCCGCCGGGGTCAAGCGTATTTCGAGCGGTCGAACTGGCCGAACTTGCGGAAGCGATACAGATAGCTCGGCACGACGGCCTCGATCGTCTCGGGCGCGATGCCGATGCCCTGGAACGTCCGGCCGTCCGCGGCGGCTTCCGCCGAGACGACGTTATCGCGACCGAGCAGGTCCACCTGGTCCCGCGTCAGCAGGAACTCCTCCGGCAGCAGGCCGAAGGTGGCGAACTTCAACCCCTCCAGGGCGCCGGCCTGCAGCCGCGCGGCACCGAAGGGCAGCGGCAGCAGCAGGCGCTTGCGGCCTGTCACCTTGAGCACGTACTCGATGAGCTCGCGGAAGGTCTTCACCTCCGGTCCGCCCAGCTCGTAGATGGTGCCGGTCCTGAGCGTGCCGTCGATGGCGCGGGCGATCGTCTCGGCCACGTCGCCGACGAAGACGGGCTGGAAGCGCGTCTCGCCGCCGCCGATCAGCGGCAGGGCAGGGGACATGCGCGCCAGCGCGGCAAAGCGGTTGAAGAAGGAATCCTCCGGCCCGAAGACGATGGACGGGCGCGTCACCACGGCGGTGGGCACGGCCCCGAGCGCGGCGGCCTCCCCCTCGGCCTTGGTGCGCGCATAGATGGATACGCCGTCGGGGTCGGCGCCGAGCGCCGACATCTGGACGAAGCGGGTGATCCCGGCCGCCGCGGCGGCTTCGGCGACGGCGCGCGCACCCTGCGCCTGCACCGCGTCGAAGGTCTGGCGGCCACCTTCGGAGAGAATGCCGACGAGGTTGACCGCGGCGTCGGCGTTCTCGAGGGCACGCGCGATGGACGCGGGGTAGCGCAGATTGGCCTGCACCGCGTGGATCTGGCCCACGGTACCGAGCGGCTGCAGGAAGTTGGCGAGGTCAGGACGGCGCACGGCCACCCGGATGCGGTATCCGCGGCGCGCCAGCGCCCTCACCAGATGACGGCCGACGAAACCCGAGCCGCCGAAAACGGTGACGAGCTGCTGCGATGTCGCGGTCATGTGGAAGAGCCTCCTGCCGACGGGAGGCTCTTAGTCACATCCGGTCGCGCTGTACAGGGGCGCGGCGACGCGCCCTGACCGGCACGGGGACGAGGGCCGCGCCGAGGCCGCGGCCGCCATGGCCACGCTCTTCGCCACCGATGGTCATGACGGCCCCGCCGGCAACGAGGCTGCCGAAGGTCACCATGAAGCCGCCGGCCAGCAGCAGAAAGGCGAGGACGCCTGTATCCGAGGCGCGGATCAGCGTGCCGAGGCCGTGCGCGTCTACGGCCACGAGGGTCATGGCGAAGCCGAGGCCAAGCAGCGAGCCCAGCGCCGCGTTCTTGAGGACGAGCCTCAGGGCCGGGTTGCGGCCATCGAGTGAATGCGGCGGGCGGCGCATGAGCCGTACTCCTTGCATTGCGTATTAAGCCTAGATTGGATCAGCATTCGTGGCGATACAAGGGCCAATCGGCGGACGGCATTGTGTCCGATACGTTCGGCCGCAGGAGCGTCGCCCCGGATTCCCGGCTGGCGCGGGGCACGGGGAGGCGGCGATGGCATCGTTGACAGCGCCTTGCGGCACCCGTATGAGACGCGCCGTGCCCAGGTGGCGGAATTGGTAGACGCGCTGGTTTCAGGTACCAGTCTTGCAAGAGGTGGAGGTTCGAGTCCTCTCCTGGGCACCATCCGCATCGCTCGACATCGCGTCCTGCATCGGATCGGCCAGGCCCGGATGAGCGCCGGCCGACAGTGTCCTCGCCCCCGACCGTGAGTGGCCCGCTTCGTGCTTTGACTTTCAGTTCGAGTCTCCACGCTGCGTCGGTGACGTGCGCCCGCACACGCGGGATTGATGGTTCGCAAAGGTTTCCCGTGCTATCCGCCACCCGGCGTGCCGTTTGAGGGTGACGCTCCCCATCCCGTCCCGAGGCCTGCCGAAGCTCCGCATGACGATCCGCCTGCACAAGGACGACCTGCCCGACGGCGCCGCGTTCGGCCCCAGCGTCGCCATCGATACCGAGACACTCGGCCTGAAGCCCCATCGCGACCGGCTCTGCCTGGTGCAGCTGTCGCGCGGCGACGGCACGGCCGACCTCGTGCAGTTGCGTCCGGGTGACGCTCCGGCGCCGAACCTCACGCGGCTTCTCGCCGACCCGTCGGTGCTCAAGCTCTTTCATTTCGCGCGCTTCGACCTCGCCGTGCTCGCCAACCGATTCGGCGTCATGCCGCAGCCGATCTACTGCACGAAGATCGCCTCCAAGCTGACGCGCACCTACACCGACCGCCACGGCCTCAAGGATCTCGTCCGCGAGCTGCTGGGCCAGGAAATCTCCAAGCAGCAGCAATCCTCCGACTGGGGCGCCGCCACGCTGAGCGAGGCGCAGCTCGCCTATGCCGCATCGGATGTGCTGCATCTGCATGCCCTCAAGGACAAGCTCGACATGATGCTGGCCCGCGAGGGCAGGACCGGGCTCGCGCAGGCGGCTTTCGACTTCCTGCCGACGCGGGCGCGGCTGGACCTGGACGGCTTCGAGGACGGCGACATTTTCGGCCACGGCTACCCCTGAACAGGGTCACCGGCCGGGCCGAGGGTGAAAGCCGCCCCCGGCAGCACCATATCTAGGACACGCTCCCGTGGTCCGGGGGTGGAGACACGGAGAATCGGCGCGGCATGGCTTTTGGCGGATCGATGGAGGGCGACTTCGAGGCCGAGGGGCGCTACCGCGCCGCGGTACGGCACTCCAGGCGCGTCCGCCTGCTCCGCCGCGCGATCCCGGTGGGCGCGGTGCTGGCGGTCGGCGCCATCCTGTTCTTCGCCTTCTTCGAGCCCTTCAAGTCATTGCCCGGGAACGTCTCGGTCGGCGCCATCACGCTCAACGGCACGAAGGTGACGATGGAGCTGCCCAAGCTCACAGGCTTCAAGAAGGACATGCGGCCCTACGAGGTGAACGCCCGCTGGGCGGCGCAGGACATCAAGCAGCCCAACGTCATCGAGCTCAAGGAAATCAACGCACGCATCGCGTTGCAGGACCGGAGCTATGCCACGGTCGATGCCCTGAACGGTGTCTACGACAGCAGCGCCGACAAGCTCGACCTGACGGATGATGTCCGCGTCCGCACCGATTCGGGCTACGACGTGCGGATGAAGTCCGCGCAGATCGAGTTCAAGGCCGGCAATGTCGAAAGCCACGATCCCGTGTCGGTCAAGTTCACGGGCGGCACCATCGAGGCGATGGGCCTCGAGATGGTCGACAACGGCCAGAGGATCGTCTTCAACGGCCGCGTACGCACCAAGATGAAAGTGGTCCCGGACGAGCCGAAGCCGGCCTCGCCTCCGGGTACCGTTCCGTCTCCCCAGCCGCAGGCCGCCCCGGTCAAGGATGTGAAGCCATGAACCGCACAACCGTCCTCGCCCTTGCCGCCCTTCTCGTGCTGCCGGCCGCGGCGCAGACCCCGGCGCAGCCCAAGGCCACGCAGAACCCCGGCCCGGTGCCTGCCTTCGGCAACTCGAAGGAACCGATCCAGATCGACGCCGACAAGCTCGAGGTCTTCAGCAAGGAGAATCGCGCCGTCTATAGCGGGAACGTGATCGCGGTTCAGGGCGAGACGACGATCAAGTCGGCGACGATGATCGTGTTCTACGAGCGCGACAACGCCAACGCGCCGCAGGCCGACGCCGCCGCCGAGGCAGCCTCCGCCGCGGCCCCCAGCGGCGGCACGCAGCTCAAGCGGGTCGAAGCCAAGGGCGGCGTCACCGTCATTTCCAAGGACCAGGTCGCGACCGGCAACGAAGGCGTTTTCGACAGGTCCGCCAACAAGATCATCCTCACCGGCAACGTCGCGCTGAGCCAGGGCGAGAACGTCACCAAGGGCGACAAGCTCGTCTACGACACGGTCAACGGCGTCGCCGTCGTGGAGAGCGGGGCGTCCACCGGGCGCGTCCGCGGCGTCTTCGTGCCGGGCGACGACAACGCCACTCCGGGTGCCAAGACGGGCGCCAAGCCGAAGACGCCCGCTCCCAAGAGCTGAATTGCAGGGTCGCGTCCGCCGCGTTAAACGACCCGCCACCGACGAGCTCCAGCCCATGCTCCTGCGCAAGCGCAACGCCGAAGTGCCCCCTCCCCACGAGGGCTACGGCGCCGAACCCGCCGGCTATCCGGACGCGGTCTGGGGCGACGACGGCCGTCTGCAGTCGGAAGGCGCGGCCGGCATTCTCACCGTCACCGGACTGGCGAAGGCCTATCGCAGCCGGCAGGTGGTCCAGGACGCCGGGCTCTATGTCCGCCGCGGCGAGGCGGTCGGGCTGCTCGGGCCCAACGGCGCCGGCAAGACCACGATCTTCTACATGATCACCGGGCTCGTCGCCGCCGATGCGGGCCGCATCACGCTGGACGGGCACGACATCACGAGCCTGCCCATGTACCGGCGGGCCCGCCTCGGCATCGGCTACCTGCCGCAGGAGGCCTCGATCTTCCGCGGGCTCAACGTCGAGGACAACATCCGGGCCGTGCTCGAGGTGGTCGAGCCCGACCGGGACCGCCGCGAGGCCGAGCTCGACAGCCTGCTCGAGGAGTTCAACATCAAGCGGCTGCGCAAGTCGCCGTCGATCGCGCTCTCGGGCGGCGAGCGGCGACGCTGCGAGATCGCGCGGGCGTTGGCCGGCGGCCCATCCTTCATGCTGCTCGACGAGCCTTTCGCGGGCATCGACCCGATCGCCGTGGGCGACATCCAGTCGCTCGTCCGCCACCTGACCGCCCGCGGCATCGGCGTGCTGATCACCGACCACAATGTGCGCGAGACGCTGGGCCTCATCGACCGCGCCTACATCATCCACTCCGGCCGCGTGCTGATGGAAGGCCGTCCGGACGAGATCATCGCCAATGAGGACGTGCGCAGGCTTTATCTCGGCGAGGATTTTCGCCTCTGACGGAACGCCGGTTTGCGCCCGCAGCCGGGACGCGGCCTGCGGACAGTGACGCCGGCCTCTGCTAGCGCCTCGGCGTGCCCGGCGCCGTCTTCGGGCCGGAAAAGACCGCTCGCGTTCTGTCTGCCGGGACGGCGGATCGTCTCTGCCGCCGCATTCGTCAACAGCCCGGCAACCACCCTCGCCCTGCGCCTTTGACCCGCAGCCCCGTTCCAGTCTATTGATGGAACGAAGGCAAGTTTCGTGCCGGACAGGGTGCCGGGAAAGAGGGTCATGAGGTTTTCGCAGCGGCTGGAGATCCGCCAGGGACAGGCCCTGGTGATGACGCCGCAGCTGCTGCAGGCGATCAAGCTCCTGCAGTTCTCCTCCGCGGAGCTCGCCAGCTATGTCGAGGGCGAGCTCGAGCGCAACCCGCTGCTGGAACGCGCCGGTGATCCCGACGACATGCGCGAGGCTCCCGAGATCCCCGTTCCGGAGGCGGGTCCCGCCGAGGGAGACTGGCTGGCGAAGGACCTTCCGGTCGAGGCGGGCGAGATCGAGGCACGCCTCGGCACACCCATGGAGAACGTCTACGACGCCGAGCCCGCTGCCGCGCCGGCCAGGGCGCAGGCGGAGACGGACGGCATCCAGCTCTCCGCCGGGGGCTGGACGGGCGTCGGCCCCGGCGGCCGCGACGGTGGCGAGGACGTCAACCTCGAGGCCTTCGTCGCGGCGCAGACCTCCCTGCACGACATGCTGGAGGAGCAGCTCCACGTCGCCACCGCAGACCCCACCGACCGGATCATCGGCCAGGCCCTGATCGACCTGATCGACGAGGCGGGGTACCTGCGCGACCCGCTCGAGCCCGTCGCCGAACGCCTGGGTGTGCCGCTGGCCCGTGTCGAGGCCGTGCTCGGCCTCATCCACGGCTTCGAGCCTACCGGCATCGGGGCGCGCGACCTCTCCGAATGCCTGGCGCTCCAGCTGAGGGAGGAGGATCGCTACGACCCCTGCATGCAGGCGCTGGTCGCCCATCTCGACCTCCTCGCCCGGCGCGACTTCGCCGCGCTCCGGCGAGCCTGCGGTGTCGACGAGGAAGACCTCGCCGAGATGGTCGGCGAGTTGCGCCGCCTCGACCCGAAGCCGGGCCTGCGCTTCGGCGGCGCTCCCATCCAGCCGGTCGTGCCCGACGTCTATGTCCGCAACGCCGCCGACGGCAGCTGGGCGGTGGAGCTCAATTCCGACGTGCTGCCGCGCGTCCTGGTGAACCAGACCTATTTCGCCAAGGTCTCCCGCTCGGCCAAGAAAGAGCCGGAGAAGGCCTACCTCGCCGACTGCATGCAGACCGCCAACTGGCTCACCCGCAGCCTCGAGCAGCGCGCCAAGACGATCCTGAAGGTGGCCAGCGAGATCGTCCGCCAGCAGGACGCCTTTCTGGCGCTGGGGGTGGAGCACTTGCGGCCCTTGAACCTGCGCACGGTCGCCGACGCCATCGGAATGCACGAATCCACTGTGTCGCGGGTCACCTCCAACAAGTACGTGTCGACGCCGCGCGGCATCTTCGAGATGAAGTACTTCTTCACCGCCGCCATCGCGGGCACACGCGGATCGGACTCACATTCGGCCGAGGCGGTTCGCTTCCGCATCAAGCAGATGATCGAGGCGGAGAGCCCCGACGATGTGCTGTCGGACGACGCCATCGTCCAGAAGTTGCGCGACTCCGGCATCGACATTGCCCGCCGCACGGTGGCCAAGTACCGGGAAGGATTGCGGATTCCGTCCTCTGTCGAACGCCGGCGGGAAAAGCTCGCCATGGCCGGGGCGCGCTGAGGACAACGCCCGCGCGTGCCTCCGGCGGGCCGCTCATTGACTTCGGCAAGGGCCATCCTTAGGTCTTGCCGAGGGAGTCGCGCAGGCGCCTTTCGCCGGTCCGGCGGCGGCTCACCGCGCAAGCCGAGGGAGTGAGACCCATGTCGCTTCGCGTCTCGGGAAAAAACCTCGATATCGGCGAAGCGCTCCGGGCGCAGGTCGTGGACCGGGTCTCCGGCGCGGTGTCCAAGTTCTTCGACGGCAGCTTCACCGGGCATGTCACGGTCAAGCGCGAGGGCACGGGCTTTCGCACCGACTGCGCGCTGCATTTGTCCTCCGGCGTGACGCTGCAGGCCGAGGGCGCCGCCCACGACGCCTACCAGAGCGCCGACCAGGCTGCGATCCGCATCGAGAAGCGCCTGCGCCGCTACAAGCAGCGCCTCAAGGACCGGGCGCCCGCCCCCGCGCCGGGCCTCGGCATCGAGATTCCCTCCTACGTCATCCAGGCTCCCGACGAGGACGAGGAGGACGAAGTCACGGACTTTCATCCCGTTGTCATCGCCGAGACGAAGAAGAATGTGCGCACTCTCTCGGTGAGCGAGGCCGTGATGGATCTGGACTTGACGGGGACCCCCGTCGTCGTGTTCCGTCACGCCGGCTCCGGACGGGTCAACATGGTGTACCGCCGGACGGACGGAAACATCGGGTGGATCGATCCTTCGACGCTCTCCCCCGACGGTCAATGACGCCCCCGCGACGAGGACCACAACGCGCTCGGCTGGCCTGCTTCATGCATCCCGGCCGCTCCCAGGTGGCGACAGAATCAGGGCCCCCATGCCTCTTTCCGACTTTCTGAGATCCGACGCGATCATTCCGGCGCTGCGGGTCGGCACCAAGAAGCAGGCCCTGCAGGAACTGGCCCATCGCGCCGCCCAGATGTCCGGCCTGCCGGACCGCGAGATCTTCGACACGCTGCTGCAGCGCGAGCGGCTGGGCTCCACCGGCATCGGCCACGGCATCGCCATCCCGCACGGCAAGCTCGCCAAGGTGGAGAAGCTGTTCGGCCTCTTCGCCCGGCTGGAAAGGCCGATCGACTTCGAGGCGCTGGATGGCGAGCCCGTCGACCTCGTCTTCCTGCTCATCGCGCCCGAGGCGGCGGGAGCGGACCATCTCAAGGCGCTGGCGCGCGTGGCCCGCGTGCTGCGCGACCCCGTGGTGACGCAGAAGCTGCGCACGACCGCCGACCAGGCGGCGCTCTACGCCATCCTCACCCAGGCTGCCGCCGCGTCCAACGCGGCATGATCCGCGCCGGCGCCGTGCGCCGGCCTCAACGAACCCACATCCGGCGGTCGTAGTCGAGCAGGTAGCGCCTTGGCGCCGCCGCGATGGCGGCCATGCCGTGCAGCACGGCGTCCGGGCTCACCACGAGCCGCGTGGCGATGGAGCGCGGCAGCCAGTCCACGGGCTCCTTGCCGTCGAAGGCCGCCCGGAAGGCATCGGCGTCCAGCAGCGGCGCGATGCGTGGCAGGATGCCGCCGGACAGGTAGACGCCTCCGGTGGCGCCGAAGGTCAGCGCCATGTCGCCGGCGAAGCGCGCCAGCAGGCGCAGGAACTCCCGGATCGTCTCGGCTTCCGGCCCGCCGGGCGAGGCGACGGCCGTCTCGACGATGGCGATCGTGTCGTCCGGCCCGGAGCCGCCCAGCACCGCCCTGCGTGCGGCGTGCAGCCGCGCGATGCCGGACCCCGACAGCACCACCTCGGCCGTCAGCCGGCCCATGACCTTCTCGACCCGGCTCAGCACGGGCCAGTCCTCGCCGTCGACGGCAAGGTCGATGTGGCCGCCCTCGCTTGGGATGGGCACCCAGAGGTCCCCGGCCTTCACCAGCGCGCCGACGCCGAGGCCAGTGCCGGGGCCCAGCACGACGCGCGCGCCCGGCCCTTCCGGCAGGTCGGGCCCGATGGTCCGCAACGCCGCGGGCGGCAGGGCGGGCAGCGCCAGCGCCTGCGCCTCGAAATCATTGAGCAGGAAGCCCTGCGACAGCGTCAGCGCCGGTGCGAGCTGGGCGCCGTCGATGAACCAGTCGGCGTTGGTCAGGTGGCAGGTGAGCCCATTCACCGGGCCGGCCCCGCACAGCAGCACCGAGCGTGGCTTGACCGGAAGGTCCCGCGTCACGGCCTCGATGGCAGCCTGCGGACCGGCGAAATCGCGGGTCTTCACCTTGGCGAGGATTCGCGGCTCCGCGCCGGGCGTTTCCGCCAGGGCAAAGCGCGCATTGGTGCCGCCGATGTCGCCGACGAGCGCGGGGTGGGGGAAATCGGGGTGATTCATGGGGAGCGGGCTCGTCCTTCCCAAGCACTCTGGCGTGCGGATTCAGGCAGTGTCAACGCGCGCCGGCGCAACACTTTCCATGCCGCATCGTGCACCCCACGTCGCGGCGCCCGCCGCGCCTGCACCCTTCGGCCACTTGGAAAGGCCGGCATGCGGGCCTAGAAGCTGCACAGACGACGCTTTTCCGCGAGGCACGCGATGGCCGCCACCGGTCTCTTCCCGCTCGGACCCGACACCACTCCCTATCGCCGGCTGGACGTGCCCGCCCCGCGCCTCGAGAACCTCGGCGGCCGCGAGGTCCTGGACGTCTCGCCGGAGACGTTGCGCGCCCTATCGCGGCAGGCCTTCATCGACATCAACCACCTCCTCCGGCCCGGGCATCTCGCCCAGCTGCGCGCCATCCTCGACGATCCCGAGGCGACATCGAACGACAAGTTCGTCGCCTACGACTTGCTGAAGAACGCCAACATCGCCGCGGGCGGCATCCTGCCGATGTGCCAGGACACCGGCACGGCCATCATCATGGGCAAGAAGGGCCGTCGCGTGTGGACCGACGGAGCCGACGAGGACATGCTCGCCGGAGGCGTGCGCGACGCCTATTTCGAGCGCAACCTGCGCTATTCACAGCTGGCGCCGCTCTCCATGTTCGAGGAGCGAAACACGCGCGACAACCTTCCGGCGCAGATCGAGCTCTATGCGGAGGGGGAGGACGAGTACCGTTTCCTCTTCGTCGCCAAGGGCGGCGGCTCGGCCAACAAGACCTTCCTGTTCCAGGGCACGCCGTCGCTGCTGACGCACGACAGGCTCGTCGGCTTCCTCAAGGAGAAGATCCTGACGCTCGGTACCGCCGCCTGCCCGCCCTACCACCTCGCCATCGTCATCGGCGGCACCTCGGCCGAGCAGAACCTGAAAACGGTCAAGCTCGCCTCGACGCGCTATCTCGACGCGCTGCCGCGCCATGGATCGGAGAGCGGTCACGCCTTCCGCGACCTCGACATGGAAGCCGAGATTCACAGACTGACGCAGTCGCTGGGGGTGGGCGCGCAGTTCGGCGGCAAATATTTCTGCCACGACGTGCGGGTCATCCGCCTGCCCCGGCACGGCGCGTCGCTGCCCATCGGGCTCGGCGTCTCCTGTTCGGCCGACCGGCAGGCGCTGGGCAAGATCACGCGCGACGGCGTGTTCCTCGAGGAGCTGGAGGCCAACCCGGCCCGCTTCCTGCCCGAGATCGACGAGCACGCGCTGGAGGGGGAGGTCGTCAAGGTCGACCTCAACCGGCCCATGCCGGAGATCCTGCGCACGCTGTCCGCCTATCCGATCCGCACCCGCCTGTCGCTCAATGGCCCGATGATCGTGGCGCGCGACATCGCGCACGCCAAGATCCGCGAGAGGCTGGAGCGCGGCGAGCCGATGCCGGCCTATTTCCGCAACCACCCCGTCTACTATGCCGGTCCGGCCAAGACCCCGGAAGGCTACGCCTCCGGATCCTTCGGCCCCACCACGGCCGGGCGCATGGACAGCTATGTCGAGCAGTTCCAGTCGTCGGGCGGCTCCATGGTGATGCTGGCCAAGGGCAACCGCTCGAAGGAGGTGCGCGACGCCTGCGCGAAGCACGGGGGCTTCTATCTCGGCTCCGTCGGCGGCCCGGCGGCGCGGCTGGCGCAGGAATGCATCCGCAAGGTCGAGGTCATCGAGTATCCAGAGCTCGGCATGGAAGCGATCTGGCGCATCGAGGTCCAGGACTTCCCCGCCTTCATCGTCGTCGACGACAAGGGCAACGACTTCTTCAAGGAGCTGAACCTCGGATGAGATCGCTGTTCCCAAGGATCGCGCGTGTGGCGGCCTTCCTGCTGGCGCTCGCCGCCCCCGCTTCCGCCGGCAGCCTCGACACGGCGGCGTGCAAGCGCGACCTGATGGTGGCGGAAAGCACCATGCGCATCCAGCAGGACAGGCTTGCCGCCCTGGCCGACGCCTCCCAGGCGAAGCTCTGCGACGCCTGGCGCGAGCATGTGCGCGCGGCGAAGTCCGCCAACGCGATCTACGGCCGCTGCCTCACCGACACCGACAAGCGGGTGAAGACGGCCGAGACCGCCTCCACCGCCGCCGATTTCGAGCAGGCGATCGCCGGCAGCTGCAAGGGCAAGTAGGCGCGGCGCGGCCCTGGACCGCGCGTCTTCAGACGCGCCGTTTGCCGGTTGACGATAGATGCGGGTCTGGAGACCCGCGCTCCGGCGCGGCCCTGGACCGCGCGTCTTCAGACGCGCCGTTCGCCGGTTGACGAAAGATGCGGGTCTGAAGACCCGCGCTCCGGTGCGGCCCTGGACCGCGCGTCTTCAGACGCGCTGTTCGCCTCGTTGACGAAAGATGCGGGTCTGAAGACCCGCGCTCCGGCGCGGCCCGGGACCGCGCGTCTTCAGACGCGCCGTTCGCCTGGCTGACAAAAGATGCGGGTCTGGAGACCCGCGCTCCGGTGCTCAGGTGGGCGGGGTGCCGTTGGCGGCCAGAACCGCCCCGGCGAGGTAGAGCGAGCCGCAGATCAGCACGCGCGGGGGCACCGGCCACTCGCGCGCGGCGATGGCGCGGAGCGCTTCCTCGACGCCAGGGTGGGCGCTGGCGGGAAGGCCGGCCGCGCGCGCGATGGCGGCGGTCTCCTCGGCCGGGCGGGTCGCCGCGGCGCCGGGGATGGCGACGGCCAGCACCTCGCGGGCGAGCCCGGCGAAGGGCTCCAGGAAGCCGAGCGCGTCCTTGGTGCCGAGCATACCGGTGACGAGCACGAGCGGGCGCGGATCGGCGTCCTCGCGCTCGGCCATCGCGCTGGCCACCGCACGGCCGCCATCGGGATTGTGCCCGCCGTCCAGCCACAGCTCCGTCTCCGCCGGCAGCAGCGGCAGGAGGTTGCCGCGGCGCAGCGGCTGCAGGCGTGCGGGCCAGTCGGCGGACGTCATCCCGGCCTCGTAGGCGGCCACGGGGAGGCGCCCGAAGCCCGCCGCCCGGAGGCCGGCAATGGCGGCGCCGGCATTGCGGTGCTGGTGACGGCCGGCGAGGCGGGGCAGCGGCAGGTCGAGCAGCCCGTTCTCGTCCTGGTAGACGAGGCGGCCCTGCTCCTCCTGCACATGGAAATCCTGCCCGGCGACCATCACCGGGGCTCCCGTGCGCGCGGCCATGCGCTCGAGCACCTCGCGCGCCTCCGGATGGTCCTGGTAGCCGATCACGCAAGGGGCGCCGCGCTTGAAGATGCCCGCCTTCTCGGCCGCGATCTTGGCCGGCGTGTCGCCGAGGAACTCGGCGTGGTCCATGGAGATCGATGTGACGACGGCCGAGAGCGGCTTCTCGATCACGTTCGTGGTATCGGCGCGCCCGCCGAGGCCGACTTCGAGCAGCAAGACGTGGGCCGGATTCTCGGAGAACAGGAGAAACGCGGCGGCCGTCGTGATCTCGAAGAAAGTGATCTCCGCGCCGTCATTGGCCTCCATGCAGCGGGTGAGCGCCGAGGCGAGCTTCGCCTCGCTGACCAGCGCCCCGCCACCCGGCGCGCCCAGCCGGATGCGCTCGTGGAAGCGCACGAGATGCGGCGAGGTGTAGGCATGCACGGCCAGCCCGGCCTGCTCCAGCACGGCCCGCATGAAGGCGACGGTCGAGCCCTTGCCGTTCGTGCCCGCCACGTGGATGACGGGAGGGACGCGCAATTGCGGGTTGCCGAGCCGGCCGAGCAGCCGCTCGATGCGGCCCAGCGACAGGTCGATCAGCTTGGGATGCAGCTGCAGGCAGCGCGCGAGAAGCTCGTCGGTGGAGGCCATGGCGGGTTCCGGTAGCGCCTGAGGCGCGCCGTTGCAACAGCCCGCCGCAGGCACGGCACGGTTGCCGGGCGGGCGCGCGGGGTCTAGACAGACGCCGTCACAGGAGGCCCGGATGACGTCGGACAGCGATTACCTCGTCGATCGCAGGCGCATGAAGCGACGCCTGGGCTGGTGGCGTGCGGCGGCCTTCGTCGCGGCACTCGTCGCCATCGCCGGCATTGCCCTCGCGCTCGGCCGGGACAGGCTCGGCGGCGCCGGCGCGCACATTGCCCGGGTCGAGATCAAGGGCTTCATCACCGGCGACGACAAGACGCTCGACATGCTGGAGCGTGTCGGCAAGAGCGACGCGGCCAAGGCGGTCATCGTCGACATCGACAGCCCCGGTGGCACCGTCACCGGGTCCGAGGCGCTGTTCGACGCGCTGCGCGCCTTGTCGCAGAAGAAGCCGACGGTCGCCGTGGTGGACGGCATGGCCGCGTCCGGCGGCTACATCGCCGCGATGGGTACGGACCGCATCGTCGCGCAGCAGACCTCGCTGGTCGGCTCGATCGGCGTGCTGTTCCAGTACCCGAACGTGGTCAAGCTGCTCGACAATGTCGGCGTGACCGTGGAGTCGGTGAAGTCGGCCCCGCTCAAGGCATCGCCAAGCCCCTTCGAGGTGACGACGCCCGCCGCCGAGCAGGCGCTGCGCTCGCTGGTGGTCGACACCTATGACTGGTTTAAGCGGGTCGTCTCGGAGCGCCGCTCCATCGCTGGAGGCGACCTCGAGACGGTGAGCGACGGCCGGGTCTTTACGGGCAGGCAGGGGCTCGGCCTGAAGCTCGTCGACGAGATCGGCAACCGCAAGCAGGCCATCGCCTGGCTCGAGAAGGACAAGGGCATCGCCAAGGACCTTCCCGTCCGCGACTGGAAGCGGGAGGACGGCACCGGCTTCGGCCTGTGGAGCGTGGCGGCCGGGGCGGCGTCCGCGGCCGGGCTCGAGGACCTTGCGAGGGGGATCATCACGGCGGCGCGCGGGACGGATTATGCCGCGCTTGACGGTCTTCTGGCCGTCTGGCACCCTTGACCTCGTAATACCCGATATTATTCAATGCTCTATCCCGCGCGGCGAGGCCCTTCCGCCATGATCAAGTCAGAGCTGGTCCAGAAGATCGCCGAGCATTATCCGGAATTGTACCAGCGAGACGCGGAAAACGTGGTCAATGCGATCCTGGAAGAGATCGTGCAGGCCCTTTCCCGTGGCGATCGTGTCGAAATCCGCGGTTTCGGTGCATTCTCGGTCAAGAGGCGACAGGCGCGGATCGGCCGCAACCCCCGCACGGGCGAGCACGTTCCAGTTGCCGAGAAGGCCGTGCCGGTGTTCAAGGCCGGCAAGGAAATGAGGCTCAGGCTCAACCGCAACGGCGTCGAGCCGGCCTGACGCACCGGCGCCCGCGACCGGCACCGGGTTGGAGTGGGGATGAGAGCTTTCTTCAAGGGCCTCGTGATCGTACCGCTCGCGGCGATCCTGCTGGTGTTCGCCGTGGTCAACCGCACGACGGTGGCAGTGACGTTCGACCCGCTGGACTGGCTGGGACTGGGCGGCATCATCACCGTGCCGCTGTTCCTCGTCGTCTTCCTCGCAGCCGCCATCGGCGTGATCATCGGCGGCGTGGCGATGTGGTTCGGGCAGGGTCGTCACCGCCGCGCGGCCCGCGACCATGCCCGCGACGCGGCCCGCACCCGCGCCGAGCTGGAGCGCGTCCGGCCGGTGGCCGGCGACGGCACCGCCCTGCCGCCCCCCACCTCGACCCTGCGCTGACCTGGCCACGGCGTTGACCGGCACGGCGGCGCCGACGAGGAGACCGACATGCGCGTGGTGACCGCGGCCGAGATCGACGCCGTGCTGGAGCCCTCCCCGCTGGCCGACGCGATGTCACGCGCCTTCGCCGGCCATTTCACCGCCCCGCCCCGCCACCATCTGCATCTCGAACGGCACAGCAGCAAACCCGTGCTGCTGGTCATGCCGGCCTGGACGGGACCGGACGACAAGCCCTCCTTCATCGCCACCAAGATGGTGTCGGTGTTTCCCGCCAACGGCGCGAAGGGCCTGCCGAGCGTCAACGGCACGGTCTGGCTCGCCGACGGCGAAACCGGCGTGCCGCTCGCGGTGATGGACGGGACGCGCCTGACGCTGTGGCGAACCGCCGCGGCCTCCGCGCTCGCCGCACGCCACCTCGCCCGGCCGGATGCCGCCCGCATGGTCATGGTGGGCTGCGGCGCGCTGGCGCCTTTCATGATCCGCGCCCACCGGGCCGAGAGGCCGATCGAGGACGTGGCGCTGTGGAACCACCGGCCTGCCAGAGCGCACGAACTGGCGGCGCAGCTGGTAGCGCACGGCATCCCGGCCCGCGCCGTCGAGGACCTCCAAGCTGCGGTGCGCGAGGCCGACCTCATCTCCTGCGCGACACTGTCGCACGACCCGCTGGTGCACGGAGACTGGCTGAAGCCGGGCGCCCATCTCGACTGCGTCGGCGCCTTCGGCCCGACGATGCGGGAGACCGACGATGCCTGCGTGCGCCTAGCGAGCCTGTTCTGTGACATCCGCGATTCTGCGACGAGGGAGGGCGGCGACTATGCCCTCCCGCTCGCGGCCGGAATCATCACGGCGCAGGATATCCGGGCCGACCTCTTCGATCTCGTCGCCGGCCGCCACCCAGGCCGCACCTCGGCCTCGGAGATCACGATGTTCAACTCCGTCGGCGCGTCCATCGAAGATCTCGCGGCGGCCATCCATGTCTGGACCAGCCTGCCGCCGCAGCCGGCCTGAAATCCGCCCTTCCCGGAGAAGAAGCGTTGCAATCCCGGCGCGCGCGCCCAAGAGTGGCCGGCCTTTTGACGATTGCGAACTGAACCGTCCGATGTCCGTCGAGATCAAGATCTGCGGTCTGAGCACGCCCGAGACGGTGGACGCGGCCATCGAGGCTGGCGCGGACCTTCTCGGGTTCGTCTTCTTTGGCCGTTCGCCCCGCAACGTGTCCTATGCTGACGCGCGTCAGCTCTCCACGCGCATCGGCGGCCGCGCCGGGAAGGTGGCGCTGGTCGTGAATGCCGGGGATGACGAGCTTGCCGCCATCGTCGAGGCGCTGCACCCCGACCTCATTCAGCTGCATGGCGAGGAGGAGCCTTCGCGCGTGGCGGAGATCCGTGCGCGCCACCGGGTGCCGGTGATGAAGGCCATCGGCGTTGCGACGGTCGAGGACGTCGCGCGGGCGGAGGCCTACCGCCTGGTCGCCGACCGGATCCTCTTCGATGCCAAGCCGCCGGCCGACTCGCAGCTGCCTGGCGGAAATGGCCGCACTTTCGACTGGAGCATTCTTGCGGGCCTTGACCTCGCAAAGCCCTATATGCTGTCAGGAGGCCTCGAGGCCGGCAACGTGGCGCGGGCGATCGCTGCCACCGGGGCGCCGGGCGTAGACGTCTCCTCGGGGGTGGAATCGCAACCCGGCGTCAAGGATGTCGGGAAGATCGCCGCCTTCGTGCGGGCTGTGCGGGACGCCGAGGCGTCCTGAGGAATTCATCGCAGGGCAGGCCCGCCATGGTCCGCCCGGCCGGCAGGGAAGCGTCCGTGACCATCCAGACCCCCAACTCCTTCCGCAACGGTCCCGACGAGACCGGGCATTTCGGCATGTTCGGCGGCCGCTTCGTCGCCGAGACCCTGATGCCGCTGATCCTCTCCCTCGAGCAGGCCTACAAGGTCGCCAAGAGCGATCCGGCCTTCCAGAAGGAGATGGGCGAGTATCTCACTCACTATGTCGGCCGGCCGAGCCCGCTCTACTTCGCCGAACGGCTGACCGAGCATGCCGGTGGAGCGAAGATCTACCTGAAGCGCGACGAGCTGAACCATACCGGCGCGCACAAGGTGAACAACGTGCTCGGCCAGATCCTGCTCGCCCGCCGCATGGGCAAGGAGCGCATCATCGCCGAGACCGGCGCCGGCCAGCATGGCGTCGCCACGGCCACGCTCTGCGCCCGTTTCGGGCTGAAATGCGTCGTCTACATGGGCGCCGTCGACGTCGAGCGGCAGAAGCCCAACGTCTTCCGCATGAAGATGCTGGGCGCCGAGGTCGTGCCGGTCCAGTCGGGCTCGAAGACGCTCAAGGACGCCATGAACGAGGCGCTGCGCGACTGGGTCACCAACGTCGCCGACACCTTCTACTGCATCGGAACGGTGGCCGGTCCGCACCCCTATCCCGCCATGGTGCGCGATTTCCAGAGCGTCATCGGCCGCGAGACCCGCGAACAGCTGATGGAGCGCGAGGGCCGGCTGCCCGACAGCCTCGTCGCGGCGATCGGCGGCGGCTCCAACGCCATCGGCCTGTTCCACCCCTTCCTCGACGACCCGTCGGTGGAGATCTACGGGGTCGAGGCGGCAGGCCACGGCCTGTCGTCGGGCCTGCACGCCGCCTCTCTGACGGGCGGCCGGCCGGGCGTGCTGCACGGCAACCGCACCTACCTGCTGATGAACGATGACGGGCAGATCACCGACGCCCACTCGATCTCCGCCGGCCTCGACTATCCCGGCATCGGGCCCGAGCATTCCTGGCTGCACGACGTCAAGCGCGTGCAGTACATCTCGGCCACGGACCAGGAGGCCCTGGACGCCTTCCAGCTCGTCTCCAAGCTCGAGGGCATCATCCCCGCCCTGGAGCCCTCGCACGCCATCGCCAAGGCCATGCAGATCGCGGCCGAGAAGCCGAAGGATCACCTGATGGTGGTCAACCTCTGCGGCCGCGGCGACAAGGACATCTTCACCGTCGCCGAGCATCTCGGCGGGATGGACTGAACAAAACCCTCACCCCTGCCCCTCTCCCAACATGGGAGAGGGGTTCCCCGCGCGCTTCCCCTCTCCCGATTCGGGAGAGGGGCAGGGGTGAGGACCCGCTCGCGACACGGATTCCGCCGAGCGCGAGCTGAGCGAACCCTTTCCCATTGCATTTCCGCCGTGCTAACTGCTGCGCCCATGAGCACCCGCATCGATCGCCGCTTCGCGTCCGTGAAGGCCCAGGGCAGGGCCGCCCTCGTCACCTTCGTGATGGCGGGAGATCCCGACCCCGGCACCTCGCTCTCCATCGCCAAGGCCCTGGCGGCCTCCGGCGCTGACCTGATCGAGCTCGGCATGCCGTTCACAGACCCGATGGCCGACGGCCCGGCCATCCAGGCGGCGGGGCTGCGGGCGCTGCATGCCGGCATGTCGCTGAAAAAGACAATCCAGCTCGTGCGGGACTTCCGCGCCGGTGACGACGACACGCCGATCATCCTGATGGGCTATTACAACCCGATCTACATCTACGGCGTCGATGCGTTCCTGCGGGACGCGGTCGAGGCCGGCGTGGACGGGCTCATCATCGTCGACCTGCCGCCCGAGGAAGACGCCGAGCTCTGCCGCCCGGCGCTCAACGCGGGCCTCAACTTCATCCGGCTGGCGACGCCCACGACCGACGACAAGCGGCTCCCCGTGGTGCTGCGCAACACCTCGGGCTTCGTCTACTACGTGTCGATCACCGGGATCACCGGTGCCGCGACGCCGGACTTCGCCCAGGTCGGGACCGCCGTGGCGCGCATCAAGCGCCACACGCCCCTTCCCGTCGCCGTCGGCTTCGGCGTCAAGAACGCCGCCTCGGCCGAGGCCATCGCGCGCAGCGCGGACGGCGTCGTCGTCGGCTCGGCGCTGGTGGATGCCATAAGGGCCTCGCTCGACGCCGAAGGCCGGGCCACGGCGTCGACCGTCGGAGCCGTCTCCGCCCTCGTCGCAGACATCGCCGCCGGCGTGCGGCGCGTGGCCAAGAGCGACGCCGCCTGACATTCTCCGGAGCGTGATGCGTCCGCCCCTTGAACGCAGGGGGCGCCAGCCCACATCGCCCGCAGGCGGCACCGCCGCGCGCGACACCCGAAAGGACGCGGTATGGACACCAGCGCCATGAACTGGATTTCCAATGTGGTGCGGCCGCGCATCCGGTCGTTCCTGCGCCGCGACACGCCGGAGAATCTCTGGATCAAGTGTCCGGAATCCGGCCAGCTCGTCTTTCACAAGGACGTCGAGGCCAACCAGTACGTCATCCCCGGCTCGAACTACCATCTTCGCATGACGCCGCAGCAGCGGCTGGAATCGACGTTCGATGGTGGCGCGTGGGACGAGATCGCCCTGCCCGACGTCCCGCTGGACCCGCTGAGGTTCCGCGACGAGAAGCGCTATGTCGACCGGCTGCGCGACGCGCGGGCGAAGACCGGAAATCCCGACGCGGTGAAGGTGGGATGCGGCCTGGTCGAGGGACTGCCGCTCACCCTGGGCGTGCAGGACTTCGACTTCATGGGCGGCTCTCTCGGCATGGCGGCCGGCGAGGGCGTGATCAAGGGCCTGGAGACGGCGGTCGAGCGCGGCACGCCCTTCGTCATGTTCGCCGCCTCGGGCGGCGCGCGCATGCAGGAGGGCATGTTCTCGCTGATGCAGATGCCGCGCACCACGGTCGCCATCCAGCGGCTGCGCCGGGCGAAGAAGCCCTACATCGTGGTGCTCACAAACCCGACGACCGGGGGTGTCACGGCGTCCTATGCCATGCTGGGCGACATCCACATCGCCGAGCCCGGCGCACTCATCGGCTTCGCCGGGCCGCGTGTCATCGAGCAGACGATCCGCGAGAAACTGCCGGAGGGCTTCCAGCGCGCCGAGTACCTGCGCGACCACGGCATGGTCGACATGGTCGTGCACAGGCACGAGCTGAAGGGCACGATCGCGAGGCTCTGCCGGCTGCTCACCCACGCGCCTGCGCCGGAGCCGGTGCCGGCCGAGCCCGCCACCCCCGAGGCGCAGCCGGCCTGAGGCGCGCGGAATCGAAACGGCCGGGCACGAGCCCGGCCGTCTGCGTCAGGCTTCGATCGGAAATCAGCCGGCGATCTTGGCGGCGATCCCGGCGACGTGGCGGCCCTGGTAGCGGGCAGCCTCGAGCTCGATCTCGGAAGGCTGGCGGCTGCCGTCGCCGCCGGTGATCGTGGACGCGCCGTAGGGCGAGCCGCCCTTCACTTCCTCGACGCCCATCTGGCCCTGGAAGGCGTAGGGCAGGCCGACGACGACCATGCCGTGGTGCAGCAGCGTGGGGATGAAGCCGAGGATGGTCGACTCCTGGCCGCCATGCTGCGTGGCCGAGGAGGTGAACACCGAGCCGACCTTGCCGACGAGCTTGCCGGTGAACCACAGGCCGCCCGTCTGGTCCCAGAAATTGCGCATCTGGCTCGTTACGGTGCCGTAACGGGTGCCGGAACCCACGATGATCGCGTCATATTCGGCGAGTTCGTCGACGGTGGCGATCGCCGCGGCCTGGTCGACCTTGTAGTGCGAGGCCTGCGCCACCTCGGGCGAGACCAGCTCGGGCACGCGCCGGATGGCGACCTCGGCGCCGGCGCTGCGGGCGCCATCGGCCACCGCATTCGCCATCGTCTCGATGTGACCGTAGGCGGAATAATAGAGAACCAGGACCTTGGCCATGTGACGTCGCTCCATCTCGGAGGGGGAAAAATCGGGTACCCGCCTGCGGCGCACGGCGCCATGCCGGGTGCTGGCGCTAACTTGTCGCTAAACGGCGTGCTGGCAAGCGCATGGCGTGCAAAGTCCTGCTTGCAAATTGGCGGTCATCGCCGCGCCCCGGAACAGTCCCATGCCCTCCGCAGCCCGCCCCGGCTCCCAGCCGAACATCCTGATCATCGTCGCCGACCAGCTCTCGGCGCCTTTCCTGCCGGCCTATGGTCATTCGGTGGTGAAGACGCCGGCCATCGACCGGCTGGCAAGAGAAGGCGTGGTGTTCGAACATTTCTACTCCAACGCGCCGCTCTGCGCGCCCGCGCGCGCCACCTTCATGAGCGGGCTGCTCTCGTCGGGCACCGGCGTCTACGACAACGCGGCCGAGTTCCGCTCCTCGGTGCCGACCTTCGCGCACTATCTGCGCCTGGAGGGCTACCGCACCTGCCTCGCCGGCAAGATGCACTTCGTCGGCCCGGACCAGCTGCACGGCTTCGAGGAAAGGCTGACCACCGACATCTACCCCGCCGACTTCGGCTGGACGCCGGACTGGACCCGCCCGCAGGAGCGGATCGACTGGTGGTACCACAACATGACCTCGGTAAAGCAGGCGGGCATCGCCGAGATCACCAACCAGCTCGAATACGACGACGAGGTCGCGTTTCTCGCCAGGCGCCGCCTCTTCGACTTCGCGCGCTACCGCGACCAGCTGCCCTTCTGCCTGACCGTGTCCTTCACCCACCCGCACGACCCCTACGCCGCGCGCCGGCGCTTCTGGGAGCTTTACCGGGACGAGGACATCGACCTGCCGACGACGCCGCCCATTCCCTATGCGGAATTGGACCCGCACAGCCGGCGCCTGCACGACGTCTCGGCCATGGGCGACTACGACGTGACGGACGATGACGTACGCATGTCCCGCCACGGCTATTATGCCAACATCTCCTATGTCGACGACCTCGTCGCCCAGCTTCTGGAGACGCTGGAGACGGGCGGGCTGGCCGACGACACGGTCGTGATCCTCACCTCCGACCATGGCGATTTCCTCGGCGAGCGCGGGCTTTGGTACAAGATGAGCTTTCTCGAGCCCTCGGCGCGGGTCCCGTTCATCGTGCATGCTCCCGGGCGCTTCCGGCCGGGCCGGGTGAAAACCCCGGCGAGCCTCGCCGACATCCTCCCCACCCTCGTCGACATCGTGCGCCCCGGCGCCGGCGCCGCGCTCGCGGCTCCCGTGGACGGTCGATCGCTGCACCCGCATTTGGCCGGTGGTGCGGAGGACCCCGAGGCGATCACCTTCGGCGAATATCTCGCCGAGGGCGTGCCCGCGCCGATGGTGATGCTGCGGCAGGGACGGTGGAAGTTCATCGCCTGCGAGACGGATCCCGACCAGCTCTTCGACCTCGAAGCCGACCCGCACGAGCGTGCCAACCTCGCCACCGACCCGACGCTGGCCGACCGGGTGGCGGCCTTCCGCGCCGCGGTCGCCGCGCGCTTCGACCGTGCAACGGTGAAGAAGGCCGTCATCGCGAGCCAGCAGGCGCGCCTCACCGTGTTCAAGGCGCTGCAGAAGGGGAACGTCTTCCCCTGGGACTTCCAGCCCCTGCGCGACGCCTCCGAGCAGTACACCCGCAACCACCGCGACGTGACCGCGACGGACCTGCTGTCGCGCTTCCCGCCGGCCCCGGATGTGAAGAAGAAGCCCGGCCGCTGAGGCCTCGCGCAAGGCTCGGCCTTGCCTTCCGCCGGGCTTCTGCTATAGAGCGCGCCTTCGATCCGCCCGGCTGTCAGGGCTGCCGTGGCGGATCGTTTCGCTCATGATGAGACGAACGGCCTTCGGGCTGGCAAAAACAACCCGCGGCGGCCGCAAGGCCGATCGCGCCGGAGAGACGAGCAAAATGCCCAAGACGAAGATCAAGACGAAAGCGAGCGCCAAAAAGCGCTTCAAGATCACCGGCACTGGCAAGGTGATGTATGCCCATGCCGGCAAGCGGCACGGCATGATCAAGCGGACCAACAAGCAGATCCGCAACAACCGCGGCACGGCTGTCCTGTTCGAGGGCGACGCGGCCAACGTCAAGAAGTACTTCCTGCCCAACGGCTGATCGCCCGGGCGAAGCAGACCTAACGAGGAGATCAGCCATGGCTCGCGTCAAGAGGGGCGTTACGTCCCACGCCAAGCACAAGAAGACACTGAAGGCCGCCAAGGGTTTCTACGGCCGCCGCAAAAATACGATCCGCACCGCCAAGGCGGCCGTCGATCGCGCCATGCAGTACGCCACGCGCGACCGCAAGGCGAAGAAGCGCACGTTCCGCGCGCTGTGGATCCAGCGCCTAAACGCCGCCGTGCGCGAGCACGGGATCGTCTATTCCCGCTTCATCGACGGCCTCAACAAGGCCGGCATCGAGGTCGACCGCAAGGTGCTGTCCGACATCGCGATCAAGGAGCCGGCAGCTTTCGCCGCGCTCGTCGAGAAGGCCAAGTCGGCGCTTCCCGCCGCTGCCTGACCCGGTCGCGCGTCGCATGAGAAAGCCCGCCCATCGTGGCGGGCTTTTTCGTTGCGCATCACCCGCCCGGTCGTGGGGCCCTGTTGGAGGCAGGCTCCAACCCTCGACAGTCCGGCGAAGCCATGGCAAAAGCCGCCGTCCGTTCCGGGGCGCCGTCCCGGACGCAAGACGGTTGTTCTCATGTCCGAATTCGCCGCACTGGAAACATCGCTCGCCGGGGCCGTCGCGGCCGCTAACGACGAGGCCGCGCTCGAGGCCGTCCGCGTTGCCGCGCTGGGCAAGAAGGGGTCGGTCTCCGAACTCCTGAAGACGCTGGGCTCGATGACGCCCGACGAGCGGCGCGAGAAGGGCCCGCTGATCAACGGCCTGCGCGACCGCGTGACGGCGCTCATCGGCGAGCGCCGCGCCGCGCTGAAGGACGCAGCGCTCGACGCGCGGCTCGCCGCCGAGACCGTCGACGTCACGCTCCCCGTGCCGGAGAGCCCGGCCTCGCGCGGGCGCATCCACCCCATCACCCAGGTGGTGGACGAGCTCACGGCCATCTTCGCCGACATGGGATTCTCGGTGGCGGAAGGCCCGGACATCGAGACGGACTTCTACAATTTCACCGCGCTGAACTTCCCGGTCGGCCACCCTGCGCGCGAGATGCACGACACCTTCTTCTTCGCCCCGGACGCGCAGGGCGAGCGCAAGGTGCTGCGCACCCATACGAGCCCGGTGCAGATCCGGACGATGCTCGGTCAGAAGCCGCCGATCCGCGTCATCATCCCCGGCCGCACCTATCGCTGCGACAGCGACCAGACGCACACGCCGATGTTCCACCAGGTCGAGGGCCTCGTCATCGACAAGGGCTCGCATCTCGGCCACCTGAAATGGATCCTGGAGGAGTTCTGCAAGTCCTTCTTCGAAGTGCCCTCGGTGAAGATGCGCTTCCGGCCGTCCTTCTTCCCCTTCACCGAGCCATCCGCCGAGGTCGACATCCAGTGCTCCCGCCGCGGCGGCGAGATCCGCTTCGGCGAGGGCGAGGACTGGCTGGAGATCCTGGGCTGCGGAATGGTCCACCCCAACGTGCTGCGCAATTGCGGCCTCGACCCCGACGAGTACCAGGGCTTCGCCTGGGGCATGGGGATCGACCGCATCGCCATGCTGAAATACGGCATGCCAGACCTGCGCGCCTTCTTCGACGCCGACGTCCGCTGGCTCCAGCACTACGGGTTCAGGCCGCTGGACCTGCCTTCGCTGGTCAGTGGATTGTCGTCCTAGCTTTGCGCCCCGTCCCCCCACCCTGCCCTCGCCCGCAGGCGGGGGAGGGTTCCGGAGCGTGGCATGTGCAGCGGTGCGGGACTTTCAGCACACGAGTTGAAGTACGCCGGCGGGAAACCCTCCCCCGCTCGCGGGGGAGGGTAGGGAGGGGGGAGCCTCGACCACGAAAGGGAGGGGGAGCCTCGGCCATGAGAGAGAACACGCCAGCGCGCCATCTCACCCTCGCCAGGCGCCTGCGCCGGGACATGACCGATGCCGAGCGCCTGCTCTGGTCCAAGGTGAGGGGGCACAGGCTGGCGGGCCTCTCCTTCCGGCGCCAGGTGCCGATGCTGGGTTACATCGCCGACTTCGTCTGTCACGAAGCCATGCTGGTGATCGAGCTGGACGGTGATCACCACGGGCGCGACGCAGGGCTGAGGAAGGACGCGGCGAGGGACGCAGCCTTCGAGGCAGCGGGCTATCGCGTCATGCGCTTCCCGAACCCGGAATTGTACGAGCACCTCGACGACATCGTCGAAACCATCTATCGGGCTGCGGTGGACCGCATGCCGGTACATCCCGACCACCAGTTCTGGCAAGCGGTGTCCGTCCCGGACGCTGCCGCGCGCGAGTGACACGATGAAATTCACCCTCTCCTGGCTCAAGGAGCATCTCGACACCACGGCCTCGGTCGAGGCGATCTCGGAGGCGCTGACGCGCGTCGGGCTGGAAGTGGAGGGCGTCGAGGACAAGGCGAAGGAACTCGAGGCGTATACGATCGCCCGGGTGATCTCGGCCGAGCAGCACCCCAACGCCGACAGGCTGCGCGTGTGCATGGTCGACACCGGCGAGGGCGATCCCGTGCAGGTGGTGTGCGGCGCCCCCAATGCGCGCACCGGCATGACAAGCGTGTTCTCGCCGCCTGGCACCTACATCCCGGGCAAGAACATCACCCTCTCGGTCGGCACCATCCGCGGCGTCGAGAGCCGCGGCATGCTGTGCTCGGCCATGGAACTGGGCCTCGGCGAGGACCATGACGGCATTATCGACCTGCCGGCCGACGCGCCGGTGGGCGTGCGCTATGCCGAGTGGGCCGGCCTCGGCGACCCGGTGTTCGACATTGCCGTGACCCCGAACCGGCCGGACGCGCTGGGCGTGGCGGGCGTCGCCCGCGATCTTGCCGCGGCCGGGCTGGGCAAGCTGATGCAGAAGCCCGTGCAGCAGGTGCCGGGCACCTATCCCACGCCCACTGGCGTGAAGCTCGACTTCTCCTCCGAGGACGTGAACCTCTGCCCGGCATTCGCCATGCGCCTCGTGCGCGGGGTGAAGAACGGGCCGAGCCCCGAGTGGATGCAGCGGCGGCTGAAGGCGATCGGCTTGCGCCCCATCAACCTTCTCGTCGACATCACCAATTACGTCACCTTCGACCGCAGCCGGCCTCTGCACGTCTTCGACCTGCGCAAGGTCCATGGCGACCTCGTCGTGCGCCGCGCCCGCGACGGCGAGGAGGTGCTGGCGCTCGACGGGCGCACCTATTCCCTCGACCGCTCGATGGTGGTCATCGCCGACGACAACGGCGTGGAATCCATCGCCGGCATCATGGGCGGCGAGCATTCGGGCTGCGACGAGACCACCACCGACGTCCTCGTCGAATCGGCGCTGTGGGATCCGCTCAATATCGCCCAGACCGGCCGCCGGCTCGGCATCAACACCGATGCGCGCTACCGCTTCGAGCGCGGCGTCGATCCCGACTTCTGCCTGCCGGGGCTGGAACTCGCCACGCGCATGATCATCGATCTGGCGGGGGGCGAGGCCTCGCGGGTGGAACTCGCCGGCGAGATCCCGAACACCGACAGGATCGTCCGCCTTCCCTGGACCGAGGTGAAGCGCCTCACGGGGCTCGACCTGCCGGTCTACGAGATGAAGGTCATCCTGGAGGCGCTGGGCTTCTGGGTCTCGGGGACGGACGTGGTGAAGGTGGCCGTGCCGTCATGGCGGCCGGACGTCGAGGGCAAGGCCGACCTCGTCGAGGAGATCGTGCGCATCGCCGGCCTCGACCGCGTCGCCTCCGTGCCTTTCCCGCGCGAGAAGGCGACGGTCGCCGAACCGGTGCTGACGCTGATCCAGAAGCGCACCCGCGGCGCCAAGCGGGCTCTCGCGGCCCGCGGGCTGGTGGAAGCCGTCACCTGGTCGTTCATCGGCAAGGCCGAGGCCGAGCTCTTCGGCGGCGGCCAGCCGGAGCTGGCGCTCGCCAATCCCATCGCCGCCGACCTCTCGGACATGCGGCCGAGCCTGCTGCCGGGGCTGGTCAAGGCAGCGCAGCGCAATGCCGACCGGGGCTATGGCGACACGGCGCTGTTCGAGGTCGGCCAGGTCTTTGCCGGTGACAGGCCGCAGGACCAGAAGACGGCCGCTGCCGGCATCCGCAGGGCGCTGGCGCGGCCCTCCGGGTCCGGCCGCCACTGGGACGCCAAGGGCGGCCCCGTGGACGCCTTCGACGCCAAGGGTGACGCCTTCGCCGTGCTGGAGGCGCTGGGGGTGCCGACGGGCGGGCTGCAGGTCGTCGCCGGTGGCCCGACCTGGTTCCATCCCGGCCGTTCCGCCACGCTGCAGTTCGGGCCCAAGGGCGTCGTCGGCTGGTTCGGCGAGTTGCACCCGCGGGCACTGGAGGCGCTCGACGCCAGGGGGCCGCTCGTCGGCTTCGAGCTCCTTCTCGACGCACTGCCGCCGCCCAAAGCCAAGCCGACGCGCATGAAGCCGAAGCTCGTCCTCTCAGACTTCCAGCCCGTCGCCCGCGACTTCGCCTTCGTCGTCGACAAGGCCGTCGCAGCCGGCGACATCCTGCGCGCCGTGCAGGCCGCCGACCGGCAGCTGGTCACCGAGGCCGGTGTCTTCGACGTCTACGAGGGGCCGAATGTCGGCGAGGGCCGCAAGTCCGTCGCCGTCTCGGTCACGCTCCAGCCGGCGGACCGCACCATGACCGACGCCGAGATCGACACGGTCGCGGCCAAGATCATCACCGAGGTGCAGAAGAAGACCGGCGCCGTCCTGCGCGGCTGAGCCTCTCGCCATCATCGCGAGCGAAGTGAGGCAACCGGGCCTGTCCGGTGCCGTCCAATAGCTTAATTCCGAAGGTTGCGCTGCCCCCCTCCCTGCCCTCCCCCGCGAGCGGGGGAGGGTTCCGGAGCTTGGCGTGACGGCGGAGCAGGTCCCGGTTTTATTCTGGTGCTTGTCGCCGCCCGACATGACAGGCGGGCGGGAAAACCCTCCCCCGCCTGCGGGGGAGGGTAGGGAGGGGGGCTGTTAGCCCCTACCCCCGCTCCCGTCCCTGTTTCGCCATGTAGCCGGCAACGACGAGGTCGGCCGTGGAGGGGTTGCACGCCATCGGGATGTCGTAGACCAGCGCCAGGCGGGTCAGCGCCTTGACGTCGACGTCGTGGGGATGCGGCGAGAGCGGGTCGACGAAGAAGACGAGGCCGTCGAGCTTGCCCTCGGCAATGAGCGCGCCGATCTGCTGGTCGCCGCCCAGCGGGCCGCTCTTGAAGCGCGTGATGCTGAGGTCGGGGCAGCGCTCGAGGATGCGCGCGCCGGTTGTGCCGGTGGCGTAGAGGTCGCAGCGCGCCAGGGGTTCGCGGTGCCGCTCCGCCCAGGCCACCATGGCGGGCTTCTTCTGGTCGTGGGCGATCAGGGCGAGGCGGAAGCGGGCCATGGGTCTCGTCCGGTGTCAGGGAGCGCGGGGTTGCCCGGCCAGCGCGAGCAGGCGGCTCGCGGCCTGCGCCGGGTCCGGCGCCGAGCAGATGGCGGAGACGACGGCGACGCCGCCGACCCCCGTGGCGAAGACTTCGGCTGCGTTGGCGAGGCCGATGCCGCCGATGGCGACGGTGGGCAGTGTCGAGCGCCGCACCATGGCGGCGAGTCCATCGAGCCCGATGGGAGGATCGTGGTCGGGCTTGGTGCCGGTGGCGAAGACGGGCCCGAGGCCGAGGTAATCCGCCACCCCGTCGGGAACGGCCTCGAGCTCGGCCATGCTGGTGACGGAGAGGCCGAGGATCATGCCGGGACCGATGCTCGACCGCACCGCCCGGACGTCGCCGTCGCTCTGGCCGACATGCACGCCCTCGGCGCCCACGTCGCGCGCCACGCCGACGCGGTCATTGACGACGAGCGGCACGCCGAGCGGGCGCAGCATGTCGATGAGCCGCCGGGCCTGCGCGGCGAAGTCGGCGTCGGAAGCGTCTTTGTCGCGCAGCTGGACGAGGGTCGCGCCTCCGCGCACGGCGGCGAGCACCGTTTCCTCAAGCCCACGCGGACGGACGAGGACGGGGTCGGTGACGAGGTAGACCCGCAGGTCGAAGGGGTGCATCGGGTTTCGCGGCAGGGATGTCCGGTCGCGATGCTGACACGGGTGCCCGCCGTCCGCCAGAGCCCCCCGGATAAGCCCGGAAACGGGCGGGATAGCGCGAATTGTCGCGATCCGCGGGGGGCAATTTTCAGTGGCGCGATGGCATTGCGGGAGGACCCTGATGCCCGCCCCGGACCCGATGCCCTTCGACCCGACAAAGCCGGTTCTCGTCGTCGACGACAGCCTCGTCATGGCGAAAATTCTCGGCGGCATGCTCGCCGAGATCGGCGTCACCGACATCGAGACGGCCTTGGGCGTCGGCGAGGCGCTGGAACGGCTGGAGCGGCGCGATTTCGGCCTCGTCATCTCGGACTGGCACATGCCGCCGCTGACCGGCGGGGACCTCGTGCGCGCCATGCGCGAGCGGCCAGGGCTGGCCGGCATCCCCGTGGTGCTGGCGACGGCCCGGTCGAGCCCGGGCCCGGGGGCCGAGGGCATCCCGGTTGAGACCATCGCCGTGAAGCCGTTCACGGCACAGAAGCTGCGCGAGCGGATCGAGGCGGCCTGCGCCTGAGCCGGTCCGGCGCATTGCCTGAGTGAAAAGACCGGGGTTGCTCCGCTAGGCTCGCAAAGGCGGGTTCAGCCGCGGATCCGGCGGCGGCCCGTGCGGACCCGGGGCGGCGGAACGGGAAGGTCCAGCTTCTCCAGCCGTCCGGGCAGCCCGTCCATGATCGCACGGCGCTCGGCCGGCGACATCTCAACCCAGCGCGCGATCTCGTCGATCGTCCGGCCGCAGCCCACGCACAGGCGCGAGGCGGGGTCGATGGTGCAGACGTGGATGCAGGGGCTCTCGGTGATCTGCATGGGCCGGGGACATGGGAGTGCGCTACGGCGCAGACCTAGGGTGCCGGAGCCGCCATGTCCAGCGGGCTCGCATCAGGCGAGGGCGTCGATCTCGGCATCGTCCAGCTGGCCCGGCACGATGGCGATGGGCACGGGGAAGGTGCCGGCCGCCTTGCCCGCAATGTGGCTGACCAGTGGTCCCGGCCCCTCCTCGCCCGTGCCCGCGCCGATGACGAGCAGGGACACGTCCTCGTCTGCATCGATGGCGGCGAGGATCTCGCCCGATCGCGAGCCGATGCGCACGGCGCGGCCGGGCTCTACCCCGGTCACGGACCGCGCACGCTCTGCCGCCGCGTCGAGCCAGCGGCTGGCCTCCTCCTCGGCCTCGGCCTGGATCACGTCGCCGACCCCGAACCAGTGCTGGAAGTCGGGCGGGTCCAGCACGGCGAGCAGCGCCACCTCGGCCCCGACGCGCGCGGCGCGGCGGGCGGCGAAGTAGACGGCGCGGATGCATTCCGGCGTCTCGTCGACGACGACCAGGAATTTCGGCCGGTGGCCCGCCTCGTAGGATCGCCTGGGACTGGCAGCCATGGCCTCGCGCTCCGCCCCGCAAACGTGGATGCTGGCAGTCCGTGCGCCGCCCCGCAAGCGCGGATGCGGCAGCCCGTCAGGAGCGCACGAAGCCGACGATGTCCTTCACCGCGGCGATGACCGGCGCGGCGAGGGCGCGGGCGCGCTCGGAACCGTCGGCGAGCACGGCGTCGATATGGCCGGGATCCGTCTTCAGCCGCTTCATCTCGGCGCTGATAGGCCCGAGCCTCGTCACCGCGAGATCGACGAGCGCCGACTTGAAGGAGGAGAACTGCGCCCCGCCGAACTCGGCCAGCACCTTCTCCTTCTCGGTCTCGGCCAGCGCCGCGTAGATCACAACGAGGTTCTCCGCCTCGGGCCGGCCGGCCAGTCCCGCCGCTTCGCTGGGCAGCGGCTCGGGGTCGGTCTTCGCCTTGCGCACCTTCTGGGCGATGGCGTCGGCGTCGTCGGCGAAGGTCAGGCGCGAATAGTCGGAAGGGTCCGACTTCGACATCTTCTTGGTGCCGTCGCGCAGCGACATGACGCGCGGCGCCGGGCCGGCGATCAGCGGCTCGGGCTGCGGGAAGAAGGCGTCGCCGAAGCCGCGCTCCGCGATGGCGCCGGCATAGTCGTTGTTGAACTTCTGCGCGATGTCGCGGGAGAGCTCGAGATGCTGCTTCTGGTCCTCGCCCACGGGCACGTGGGTGGCCCGGTAGACGAGGATGTCGGCAGCCATCAGCGTCGGATAGGCGTAGAGGCCCACCGACGCGTTCTCGCGGTCCTTGCCGGCCTTCTCCTTGAACTGCGTCATGCGGTTCAACCAGCCGATGCGCGCGATGCAGTTGAAGATCCAGGCGAGCTCGGCATGCGCCGCAACCTGGCTCTGGTTGAAGACGATGTGCCGCTTCGGGTCGATGCCGGCGGCGAGGAAGGCGGCCGTGACCTCGCGGATGCTGCTGGTCAGCTCCGCCGGGTCCTGCCAGACGGTGATCGCGTGCATGTCCACGACGCAGTAGATGCAGTCGTACTCGTCCTGCAGGGCGACGAAGCGCTTGATTGCCCCGAGATAGTTGCCGAGGTGCAGATTGCCCGTGGGCTGCACGCCGGAGAAGACGAGTTGCTTGAACGCGGCCATTTCTGTCGGACCTCTCGGGTGTTTCCCGCGCGTGTGCGGGACTGTCCGGGACGCGCGCTTATGGCAATGCGGGGCAGCTTGCGCAAGTCGCCGTTTCAGGCCCGGCCGGTGAGCTCGCGCAGGTCGAGCGCGCGCAGCACCTGGGCCAGCGCCAGATAGGCGGCTCCGCCGCCAAGGCAGAGCACGGCGAGCGCCGCCGCACGCTTCGGCGTGCCCGCTCCGGCGACAAGCCAGGGTGCAGCCAGCCGCTCGAGACCCCACAGCACAGCCGCCATGCCTGCGCAGGCGGCCGCAATGCGCAGGAGCCGCGGGACGGTGGAATGGTCGAGCCGCCACCAGCCGAGCCGCAGCGCCACGGTGGCGAGGGCCAGGGCGCCGGTCCATGCACCCGCGCTCACCCCTGCGGCCACGCCGGCTGCCCCGAATCCGGCCTCCAGCGCGGCCGCGACGGCGGCCGTGGCGATGAGGCCGAGCGCGGCGCAGGCGAGCGGCGCGCGCGGCCTTTCGCGGGCGAAGAAGGGCTGCGAGAGCACCCGCGTCGCCGCCGCGCCGGGCAGGCCGAGGCCGAGCGCCGCGAGGGCGGCGGCGGTCGACGCGGCATCTGCTGCGTCGAACGCGCCGCGCTCGAACAGCACCGAGACGATCGGTCCCGCCAGCATCGCCAGCGCCACCGCGGCCGGCAGCGCGAGGGCCAGGGCGAGCTCCAGCGCCCGGTTCTGCAGGGGATGCACGCCTTCGGCATCGCCCGCGACGAGCCGGCGGGCAATCTCGGGCAGCAACACCACGCCGGCCGCCGCGGCGACGAAGCCCAGCGGCAGCTGGTAGAGCCGCTCGGCGTAGTAGAGCCGCGCCACGGCCTCGGGGGACCGCGAGGCGACCATGGTCGCCACCACCACGCCGAGCTGGGCGAGGGTCATGGCGGCAAGGCCGGGCAGGCCGAGGGACAAGGCCCGCAGCAGCGGCGGCGACAGCCTCGGCATGGTCCAGGCCGGACGCGCGGGAAGGCGCCGCAGAGCAGGCAGCAGCGCCAGGAGCTGGGCAAGCCCTGCCACGGAGACGGCGGCAGCGAGGATGGCGGCCAGCTGCTCCTGCGGCAGCCCGCTGCGGCTCAGGGCCAGCAGCACGGCGACGAGCACCGCGTTGACGACGAGCGGCGCCAGCGCCGCCGCGGCGAAGCGGTTCTGCGCGTTCAGCAGCGCCGAGGCGAGCGCGGCAAGGGTCGCCGTCAGCACCAGCGGCAGCACGAGGCGCAGGCACGAAACCGCCGTGTCGAGCCGGGCTGCGTCCTCCGCGAAGCCGGGAGCCAGGACGAGCACGATCCAGGGCGCGAGCACCGTTCCGGCGGCGACCAGCACCGCCAACGCGAGGGCCGACACTCCGAGCGCCTCCCCGGCGAAGCGGCCGGCTGCCGCCTCTCCCTCCTCCGCCTGCAGCCGCTGCGCGACCGGCACCACGCCCGCGTTGAGCCCGCCCTCGCCCAGGATCCGGCGCAGCAGCGAGGGCAGGCGGAAGGCCACGACGAAGGCGTCCGCCGCCGGGCCGGAGCCCAGCAGCATGGCCAGCAGGATGTCGCGCAGGAAGCCCAGGATGCGCGACGCGGCAGCCGCTGCGCCGACGAGGGCGGTGGAGGCGGCGAGTGAGGCGGGGCGCATGGGCGGACAAAGCCCGCCTGCACCGGGAAGGTCAAGCGCCGCCGCGCAACGGCGCGAAGCGAGGCCCGATGCTGTCCAGCCTGCGACGCCACGGCGCCGCTCGCGGTCGCAACGGGGCTGGAGGGCCGGCGCGGGCCGTGCCATTTTCCCGGCCGCCGCCACCCCGAGGGCGGCGGGGAGGACTGACCATGGGCCTGACGAGGAGGGCGGCGCTGGCCGCTGGCGTGGCGATGGCGGCGCTTGCCGCACCGTTCGCGGGCGGACCGGCTGTTGCCGCGGAGCCTGTCCGCATCGGCCTCGTGCTGCCGCTCACGGGCCCGTTCGGCCCGCCCATCGGGCGGCAGGTCGAGAATGGCGCCCGCCTCTACATGAAGCTCAACGGCACCACGGCCGGGGGCCGCCCTGTCGAGCTGATCGTCAAGGACGACACGGGCGCTGCCGACCAGACGCGGCGCATCGTCCAGGATCTCGTCGTCAACGAGAAGGTCGACATCATCGCCGGCTTCGGCCTGACGCCGCTGGCGCTGGCCGCCGCGCCCGTCGCCACGCAGGCCAAGGTGCCGATGGTGGTGATGGCGGCCGCCACCTCGATCATCACCGAGCAGTCGCCTTTCGTCGTGCGCACCAGCTTCACCATGGCGCAGAACACCGTGCCCCTGGCGCAGTGGGCGGCCCGCAGCGGCGTCAAGCGCGCGGCCACGCTCGTGTCGGACTACGGGCCGGGCCTCGATGCCGAGAAGGCCTTCGCCGGCGCCTTCGGCAAGGCAGGCGGAGAGATCGTCGAGCAGCTGCGCGTGCCCCTGAAGAACCCGGACTTCGCGCCCTTCCTGCAGCGCCTGAAGGACAAGGCGCCCGAGGCGGTGTTTCTCTTCGTGCCCAATGGCCAGGGCGCGCCGCTGATGAAGGAGGTCGCCGACCGCGGCTTCGCTCAGGCAGGCATCAGGATCATCGCCACCGGCGACGTGGTCGACGACTTCACCCTGAACGAGATGGGCGATGCCGTGCTCGGCATGGTGACGAGCCACCATTACTCCGCCGCGCACGATTCACCGGAGAACAAGGCCTATGCCGCCGCCTTCACCAGGGAATTCGGCAACCGCCCGAACCTGATGGCCATCGGCGGATGGGACGGCATGAACCTGATCTACAAGGCGCTGGACAAGACCGGCGGCAAGACCGACGGCGCCGCCCTGGTGGAAGCCATGAAGGGCCTCGCCTGGACCTCGCCGCGCGGCCCGGTCAGCATCGACCCGGCGACGCGCGACATCGTGCAGACGGTCTATCTCCGCAAGGTCGAGCGGGTGGACGGCCAGCTCTGGAACATCGAGTTCGACAAGGTCGACGCGGTCCGCGACCCCGCCAAGCCCTGACCAGGGCGTCCGCGCGGTCGACCGCGGCAGGCCGTCAGACGTCCTCGGCGGTGTCCTCGCGCGCCTTAAGGAAGCGCAGGACACGCTGGGCGGTGAGGCGGCTCAGCGTATCGTAATTGCTCTCGAGCTTGCCGTAGAGCGAGGCGCGGGCAGGCGCGCCGCTCTTCAGGGCAACCAGGACCTGCACGGTCGGCCAGCGGAAATCGAGCGACTTGCAGACGATGAGCAGCAGGTCTTCCTGCGGCTCGGTGAAGATGCGGTCGGCGATCTTGCGTGGCAGGCCGGCGAGGAGGCCGAGGCCCGCGCTCGCCTCCGACTTGCGGCCGTCGGACGCGAAGGTGCCGATGTCGGTCTCGCAGAGCGTGCCCGCGCGGTGCCTTTCCAGCGCCTCGCCCGAATAGCCGTCGGCGTCGGTCGCGGCCGCTTCGATCTCGGCTGAGACGCGCTGGGCGCCGGCCTCCAGCGCCTGCTCGACGAACTCGGCCGAGCGATCGCGCATGGCGGCGAGCAGGCGTTCGCGCACCTCGGCCCGGGCGACGAGCACGAGTTCCTGGAGCCGCTCGGGCGGCAGGTCGGCGCGTGTGCCGAGCAGTTCCTGCAGGTCCTCGTCATTGTGGGCGCGGGCCAGCAGCCCGCCGAAGCCGCGCGCCGAGATGCGGGCCGTGGCGTTGCGCACGGTGGCGTGCAGCACGACGCGGTCGCCCCGCTCGATAAGGATGTCGGTGACCGCCTCGGGCAAATGCGGCCGGGCGCTGATGGCGAGAAGGTGGCCCTGCCCGAAGGTGAGGGCGAGGTCGACGAGGTCGTTCTCGGTGAGGCGCGGGGAGCGCTCGAGGACCGGCCGCGCCACGGCGATGTCGTCGCGGGCGAGGCGGGAGATGACGCGCGGCGGAGCACGCGGCACGTCCGCGAGCCTCTCAGCCAGCGCGGCGCGGGCATAGAGCTCGATGCGGTCCGCGAGCAGCCCGATCACCTCGTCGAAGACGGCGATGTGGTCGTCGGTGAACCGCTCGGCATCCCGCACGAAGAGGTCCGTGATCCGCGACAGCGTTTCCGCGCTGCGCGGGCCAGTGGCCGCCGTGGCCATATCTCTCGCCAGGGATACCGTCGTCATGTCCGCTGCCTTCCGTTCTCCGGAAGCCTAGATGCGGCGGCTCTGCAAAGTTTTAATTGCGTGCTTCAAATTGTGCGCCGGAATCCGTCATACGACGGATTTCCGAGAATCATACGGCAGGTACTTAGACGCCGAGCTTACTTTTCGTCGCGACGAAGCGCATCACGCGCTGGGCGGTCGGGATCGTCAGGGCCTCGAAGCTGGCGAAAGCCTGCTGCAACAGCGATTGAGGCGGGGCCTTGCCGGTCTTTGCGCGCAGCAAAAGTTTGAAGGTAGGCCAGCCAAACTTGACGCCGCGCACGATGAACAGGATCGGGTCGTAGCTCGCCGCGCCGTAGGCCGTCGCCACCGCGTCGGAGGGAAGCCCGGAGACGCGGGAGAGCACCTCGAGCGCATCGGCCAGCTTGTCATCGCGCAGCAGGCGGGTCACGACCTCCTCGGTCAGCGGGCCGGCGGCGGCGAGCGCGTCCACGCGCTGCGCGGCACCGGTGAAGTCGATGGGCGCGAGGCCGCTTTCGGCCACCGCGCGGGCGCTGGCGTCAAGAGCTTCGCCGAGCATGCTCGCGACGTCAGGCTGATCCTGCAGCGACTGCGCCATGTCGCGCCGGGCCATCTGCTTGGCCGCTTCGATGAGCGCGGCGGCGTGGGCAGCCGGGAGGTCCTTGCGATCGCCGAGAATGGCCTGCAGCGCGCCGTCGTCTGCCGCCCGCTGCACCAGCGTGTCGAAGCCCTGGGTGGAGAAGCGGGCCGTCTCATTGCCCGCGACGCGGCGCACGACGTTCTCGTCGCCGCGCTCGACGAGCACGTCGGTGACCGATTCCGGCAGGTGCCTGCGGCCGGAGAGGGCGAGCAGGTGGCTCTGCCCGCGCTCGCGGGCGAGGTCGACGAGGTCTGCCTCGGCGAGCCGCGCCGAGCGCTCGATGACCGGCCGGGCAATCTGGATGTTGTCGTCGAAGGCGAGGTCGCGCACCGTGCGCCGGGGTGCGTTGGCGACGTCGGCAAGGCGCTCGGCGAGCTCGACGCGGGCGCGGAACTCGATCTCGTGGGCGAGACGGGAAATGACCTCGTCGAAGACGGTGACATGCTCCTCGCCCAGCATCGGCGCCTGCTCGAGGAACAGGGTCGTCAGCTTGCGCAGCGTGTCCACCCGGCGCGATTCTTCGCCGCTCGCGATCGAAGTCTCGACCTCGGCCACCACGGAGTGGAAAGGTTGCATCCAACGCCCCTACATTTCTCCGCGACAATGACGCGACTTTCTCACCAAACAGTGTACCAAACAGCAATTTGCGGGTGCATGCGGTTGCGGCGACAGAAAACAAGGATCGCGCTTCCAACCGGCGCTTGAATTCGCGGCCGCCAGCGTGTATCTCCCCGTCATCCTCTTCATTCTCAGGGTGATCGTACGGTCACGGTGAGAGAGTGGGTCCTGCCCGGGCCCGCTCCCAACGGCGCTTATGATGACAGACGGCGTGACGCCATCAGATCTCGACGAACCCCGCCTCATCGCGGACAAGGGCGTCGCTGCGCGTGTCGGCGCCATCGTCGAACCGGTCCTGCGCGACCTCGGCTACCGGCTGGTGCGCGTGCGCGTCACCGCGCAGAACGGCTGCACCGTGCAGATCATGGCCGAACGGCCCGACGGCACGATGAGCGTCGACGACTGCGAGGCGGTGAGCCGCGCGGCGTCGCCGGCCCTCGACGTCGACGATCCCGTCGATCGCGCCTATCACCTCGAGGTCTCCTCGCCCGGCATCGACCGGCCGCTCGTCCGCGTGTCGGACTTCGCCCGCTGGGCCGGCCACGAGGCCAAGGTCGAGATGGCCGTGCCGCAGGCGGGCCGTAAGCGCTTCCGCGGCATCGTCACCGGCGTCGAGGGCGAGGGCGCCGTCCTCACCCGGCGCGACGCGGCCGCAGATGAGGATCCGCGCGTCGTGCTGCCCATCCGCGACATCGCCGAGGCGCGGCTCGTCCTCACCGAAGCGCTGATCCGCGAGTCCCTCCGGCGCGGCAAGGCCGAGCTCCGGGCGCTGGAAGACGGCGTTGTTGGGGCTGAAGACGACGAGGATTCCGGCGAAACCGAGGCCGGCGACACGCCGGTGCCGACCCCGGCGCCGGTCCGTCCGCCCAAGCCGCACCCGAAGCCGCAGCGCAAGACCCAGGCGCCTGCCCCGCGCGGGCGCAAGGATGCCAAGACTGTTTCACGGCCCGCACAGGGCCCCCGATCCGGCGCCGCCCCCGGCGCACGCAAACCCAAGCCGAAGCACTGACCCGGGCATGACCGGGCCAGACACCAGGGAGTGACGCGATGGCCGTCTCCGCCAACAGGCTCGAACTCTTGCAGATCGCCGATGCGGTCGCGCGCGAGAAGGTGATCGACCGCCAGATCGTGCTGGCGGCGATGGAGGATGCCATCGCCAAGGCGGCCCGCTCGCGCTACGGCGCGGAGACCGATATCCATGCCGACATCAACGCGCGCACCGGCGAACTGCGCCTGTCGCGCTACCTGCACGTGGTCGAGCAGGTCGAGAACCCGGCGATCGAGATCGCGCTCGTCGACGCGCAGCGCTTCAACCCTGCCGCGCAGGTGGGCGACACGATCGCCGACACGCTGCCGCCCTTCGACTTCGGCCGCATCGCGGCGCAGTCGGCCAAGCAGGTCATCGTGCAGAAGGTGCGCGAGGCCGAGCGCGACAGGCAGTACGAGGAATACAAGGACCGCATCGGCGAGATCGTCAACGGCGCAGTGAAGCGCGCCGAATACGGCAACGTCATCGTCGACCTCGGCCGCGGCGAGGGCATCGTGCGCCGCGACGAGTTGATCCCGCGCGAGGCCTTCCGCCCCGGCGACCGGATCCGCGCCTATGTCTACGACGTCCGGCGCGAGCAGCGCGGCCCGCAGATCTTCCTGTCGCGCACGCATCCGCAGTTCATGGCGAAGCTCTTCGCACAGGAGGTGCCGGAGATCTATGACGGCATCGTCGAGGTGAAGGCTGTCGCCCGCGACCCCGGCTCGCGCGCCAAGATCGCCGTGATCTCGCGTGACAGCTCCATCGACCCCGTCGGCGCCTGCGTCGGCATGCGCGGCTCGCGCGTGCAGGCCGTCGTCGGCGAGTTGCAGGGCGAGAAGATCGACATCATCCCCTGGTCGCCGGACGTCGCCACCTTCATCGTCAACGCCCTGCAGCCGGCCGAGGTGGCCAAGGTCGTTCTCGACGAGGACGCCGAGCGTATTGAAGTCGTGGTCCCGGATGACCAGTTAAGTCTTGCCATCGGACGGCGCGGCCAGAATGTGCGGCTCGCCTCCCAGCTCACGGGCTGGGACATCGACATCCTGACGGAGGCCGAGGAGTCCGAGCGCCGCCAGAAGGAATTCCAGGAGCGCACCCGCATCTTCATGGATGCGCTCGACGTCGACGAGGTCGTCGGCCAGCTGCTCGCCTCGGAGGGTTTCCGGTCGGTCGAGGAACTCGCCTATGTCGATCCCTCGGAACTCGCCTCCATCGAAGGCTTCGACGAGGACACTGCGGAAGAGATCCAGAGCCGCGCCCGCGATTATCTCGCGCGGGTCGAGGCCGAACAGGATGCCCGCCGCGTCGAGCTCGGCGTCGCCGACGAGCTGAAGGAAGTCGACGGCGTCTCGACGGCCATGCTCGTCAAGTTCGGCGAGAACGACGTCAAGTCGGTCGAGGATCTCGCCGGCTGCGCCACCGACGACCTGACCGGCTGGTCCGAGCGGAAGGGGACCGACACGGTCCGCCACGCCGGCATCCTCGACGGGATGGAAATCTCGCGCGAGGAGGCGGAGGCCATGATCATGGCCGCCCGCGTCAAGGCGGGCTGGATCGAGGCCGAGGTGCCGGCCGCCGAGGAACAGGACGAGGAGGCAGCCGCGGAGGCTTGATCCGCGGCGCCCGGGACGGGACGGAAAGGACGCGCTTGGTCAAACGGAACGCTGCAGCGGACGAGGGCGAAGGGCCGGAACGGCTCTGCGTGGTGACGCGCGCCGTGCGGCCCCCCGAGGAGCTCATCCGCTTCGTCGCGGCGCCGGACGGCACGGTCACGCCGGACCTGCACCGCAAGCTGCCCGGGCGCGGCGTCTGGGTGACGGCCTCGCGCAAGGCGGTGACCGAGGCGGTGCGGCGCAAGGCTTTCGGGCGTGCGTTGAAGAGCGCCGCGGTGGCGCCGCCGGACCTCCCCGCGATGGTGGAGGGCCTGCATGTGCGGGCCGCACGGGAGGCACTGAGCCTCGCCAACAAGGCGGGTCTGGTCGTCTCCGGGTTTTCGAAGGTCGAGGCGGCGGCCGAACGCGGTCGCTTGGCGGCTGTCGTCCACGCGAGTGACGCGGCCCCGGACGGGGTCAGGAAGATAGGGCAGGCGCTGAGGCGTCGGCGGGCAGACGGAGGGGGAGAGGTTCCCGTCCTCGGCACGCTCGACTCCTCGCAATTGGATTTGGCATTGGGACGCTCTCATGTGATACATGCAGCGCTTCTGGACGGGCCCGCGAGCCGCGCCGCACTGGCGCGCTTCCGGGCCTTGGAGCGTTACCGCGACGAGACGGCCGTGGGCGTCAGCCCCGATACGCCGGACGCGGATGATCCATCGGACGAGACGGCGCCCCGGGAAACCGCAGGATACGAGCGGAATGAGTGATACGAAGAACAGCGGCGACAAGACGATCAGCGTTCCTTCCAAGACGCTGAGCCTGAAGCGGCCGGTAGAGCAGGGCGTCGTACGCCAGAGCTTCTCCCATGGCCGCACGAAGGCGGTCGTCGTGGAGAAGGTGAAGCGGCGCGTGATCGGACCGGGCTCGGAAACGAAGCCCGAGCCCGTCGCCGCGCCTGCCGCACCGCAGGTGAGCGTCGCGCGTCCCGCACCGGCGGCGCCGGTGGCATCTGCCGCTCCCCAGCGTGCACCCGCCGCGCCGACCCAGACGCCGTCCGGCCGGGCCATGCCGCCCCCGCAGAGCCGTCCTGCCACGCCGTCGCCCTCGCGCGCTCCCTCCGGTGTCGTGCTGCGCACGCTGACCGAGGAGGAGCGTGACGCCCGCGCCACCGCCCTCGTGGAGGCTCGCCGCCGCGAGGAGGAGGAGCGCCGCCAGGCCGAGATCGACGCCAAGGTCCGCGTCGAGCGCGAGGCTCGCGAGCGTGTCGAGCGCGATGCCGCCGAGGCCCGCAAGCGCGACGAGGAAAACCGCCGCCGCCACGACGACGAGGTGAAGCGCAAGGCCGAGGACGAGGCGAAGCGCCGGCTCGGCGACCAGCCGTCCGAGGCCCGCCCGGCCGCCGCCGCGCCGTCCTCGGCGCCCGGCACGATCGTGCGCCGCCCCGTGCTCGGCGCCCCTACCCCGTCCACCGCCCGCCCTGCGGAGCCGGAGGACGAGGAGAAGAAGCTGATCATCCGGCGGCCCGGAATGCCGCTGAAGATCGTGACGCCGCCCAAGCCGGAGCGTACCCGCCCGGGCGAGGAGAAGCGCCGCGGCCGCCTCACCGTCACCCGTGCCACGGGCGACGAGGACGAGCGCACGCGTTCCGTCGCGGCGTTCCGCCGCCGTGTGCAGCGCCTCAAGGGCAACCAGTCGAACGAGCCGAAGGAAAAGATCGCCCGCGAGGTGACCGTTCCCGAGACGATCACGATCCAGGAGCTGGCCAACCGCATGGCCGAGCGCAGCGTGGACGTGATCCGCTTCCTCATGCGCCAGGGCCAGATGGTGAAGATCACCGACGTGATCGACGCCGACACGGCGCAGCTCGTGGCCGAGGAGTTCGGCCACACGGTGAAGCGCGTCTCCGAGGCCGACGTCGAGGAGGGTCTGTTCGACGCTCCGGACGCCGACGCGGACCTGATCTCGCGCCCGCCTGTCGTCACCATCATGGGCCATGTCGACCACGGCAAGACGTCGCTGCTCGACGCCATCCGCCACGCCAACGTGGCAGGGGGTGAAGCCGGCGGCATCACCCAGCACATCGGCGCGTATCAGGTGGAATCGCCGCTCGGCGGCAAGATCACCTTCATCGACACCCCCGGCCACGCGGCGTTCACCGCCATGCGCGCCCGTGGCGCCAAGGTGACCGACATCGTCATCCTGGTCGTCGCGGCCGATGACGGCGTCATGCCGCAGACGATCGAGGCGATCAACCACGCCAAGGCGGCCAAGGTGCCGCTCATCGTGGCGATCAACAAGATCGACAAGCCCAACGCCAACCCCGAGCGCGTGCGCACGGAGCTCCTCCAGTACGAGGTGCAGGTCGAGTCGATGGGCGGCGAGACGCTCGAGGTGGAGGTCTCCGCCACCAAGAAGATGAACCTCGAGAAGCTGCTCGAGGCGATCACCCTGCAGTCGGAAGTGCTCGACCTCAAGGCCAACCCGGAGCGTCCCGCGGAAGGCACCGTCATCGAGGCCAAGCTCGACCGCGGCCGCGGCCCGGTGGCGACCGTTCTCGTCCAGCGCGGCACGCTGCGCACCGGCGACATCGTCGTGGCCGGCTCCGAATGGGGCCGCGTCCGCGCCCTCGTCGACCAGACCGGCGCGCATGTGTCGGAGGCGGGTCCGTCCTTCCCGGTCGAGATCCTCGGCTTCAACGGCGCCCCCGAGGCGGGCGATCGCGTCGCCGTGGTCGAGAACGAGGCCCGCGCCCGCGAGGTTACCGCCTACCGCCAGCGCCAGAAGCGCGAGCGGATCGCGGCCCGCGCCGGCGTTGCCCGCGGCTCGCTGGCCGACATGATGAGCCAGCTCAAGACGACCGGCCGGAAGGAATTCCCGCTGCTCGTGAAGGGCGACGTGCAGGGCTCGGTCGAGGCGATCATCGGCGCGCTCGAGAAGATCGGCAACGACGAGGTCGCGGCCCGCATCATCCATGCGGGTGCCGGCGGCATCAACGAGAGCGACGTGACGCTCGCCGAGACGTCGGGCGCCGCCATCATCGGCTTCAACGTGCGCGCCAACAAAGAAGCGCGCGAGGCGGCCGAGCGGGCGGGCGTCGAGATCCGCTACTACAACATCATCTACGACCTGGTGGACGACATCAAACAGGCCATGTCGGGCCTTCTCGCCCCCACGCTCCGCGAGGAGCGGCTGGGCGAGGCCCGCATCCTGCAGGTGTTCGCCGTGTCGAAGGTGGGCAAGGTGGCGGGCTGCCTCGTGCAGGACGGCCGCGTCGAGCGCGGCGCCAGCGTGCGCCTCATCCGCGACAACGTCGTCATCCACGAGGGCAAGCTCTCGACGCTCAAGCGCTTCAAGGACGAGGTCAAGGAAGTGCCCTCGGGCCAGGAGTGCGGCATGGCCTTCGAGAGCTACCAGGACATGCGCGAAGGCGACGTCATCGAGTGTTACCGCGTCGAGGAGGTCCGGCGTTCGCTGTGACCTCGCGCCTTCCCTGACAGGACGGGCCGGGGCCGCAAAGCGGCCCCGTTCCTTTTGCCGAACTCCATTGCAGGCGTCGACCGGTCCGATCCCGGCAGGCGGTGAACCATGAAGCACAACAAGGACGACCGCACCGGCCCCTCGCAGCGTCAGCTGCGCGTGGGTGAACTGGTGCGCCACGCGGTGACCGAGCTGCTGGCCCGCGGCGAACTGCCGGACCCCGTCTTCGCGCGCGCCTTCGTCACCATCCCCGAGGTGCGGATGAGCCCGGACCTGCGTCTCGCCACGGTCTACGTCACGCTGCACGACCGCGGCCTGGAAAAGCCGGTGCTGAAGGCCTTCGCGGGCAGCCGCAAGCAGCTGCGCACCGAGGTGGCGCACCGCGTGAACCTGAAGTTCGCGCCGGACCTTCGCTTCATCATCGACGACCGGCTGGACGAGGCGGCGCGCATCGACGCGCTCCTGCGCTCGCCGGAGGTCCGGCGTGACCTCGACGCCGACCGTGACGACACCGGGGACGACGGGCAGGCATGAACGCACCGCGCAAGAACAGGGCCGAGATCAACGGCTGGATCGTGCTGGACAAGCCGGTGGGGATGACCTCCACCTACGCCGTCTCTGCGGTGCGCCGGCTGCTCAATGCCAAGAAGGCCGGCCATGCCGGCACGCTCGACCCGCTGGCCTCCGGCATCCTGCCGCTCGCCTTCGGCGAGGCGACCAAGACCGTGCCCTACGTGGTCGACGGCGAGAAGGCCTACACCTTCACGGTCGAGTGGGGATCGGAGACCGACACCGACGACAGCGAGGGCCGCACCGTGGCCACGAGCGACGTCCGGCCCGCGCGTGACGAGATCGAGGAACACCTCGCCAGCTTCACGGGCACGATCATGCAGGTGCCGCCAAAGTACTCCGCCATCAAGGTGGACGGCGAGCGCGCCTACGATCTCGCCCGCGACGGCGAGGAGGTGGAGCTGAAGGCGCGCCCCGTCGAGGTGCACGCGCTGCGCCTCGTCGCCCATGACGAGACATCCGCGACCTTCGAGGCGGAGTGCGGCAAGGGCACCTATGTCCGCGCCATCGCCCGCGACCTCGGCCGCGCGCTCGGATGCCTCGGCCACGTCACGGCCCTGCGGCGCACCCGCGTGGGGCCCTTCACGCTCGACGACGCCACGCCCTGGGCGGATCTCGACGGTGCGCCCGAGGCGGCGACGGAGGTGCTCCTGTCCGTCGAGGGTGGCCTGTCCGAGCTGCCCTGCATCGTCATCTCCCGCGACCAGGCCAGCCGCCTGCGCCGCGGCCAGTCGGTCATCCTGCGCGGCCGCGACGCTCCCGCCGAGGGCGGCCCCGTCTACGCCGCCTGCTCCGGCGTCGTCATCGCCGTCGGCATGGTGGAACGCGGCGAGCTCGTCCCGAGCCGGGTGTTCAACCTGCCGTTCTGAACGGACGAACCGAGGCGCGTCCGAAGACGCGCGGTCCGCAACGCGGGTCTTCAGACGCGCTTTTTTGACGTGCCCACCTTCTCTCGTCTTCCCCGGCGCGCCGAAGGCGCGGGAAGGGGATCCAGCGCTTGTTCCCGTTCCCCACTGCTCAGCGGAGTCCGGCGACGTCTGGGCCCCCTTCCCGGCCGGCTCTGCCGGCCGCCGGAGTGACCAGCGCCTCAGTGCGCGGCTTCCCAGTTGTCGGCGGCACGCGCATCGACCTGCAGCGGCACGGCCAGCTGCACGGCGGGGTGGGGGGCGTCTTCCATGACGCGCTTCACCACCGGCAGCGTCGCCTCGACCTCTGCCTCCGGCACCTCGAAGACGAGCTCGTCATGCACCTGCAGGAGCATGCGGGCGCTGAGCTTCGCCTGCGCCAGCGCGCCCTCCATGCGGACCATGGCGCGGCGGATGATGTCGGCGGCCGTGCCCTGGATCGGCGCGTTGATGGCGGCGCGCTCCATGAAGGCACGCTCGGACGGGTTCTTGGAGTTGATCTGCGGGTAGTGCGCCTTGCGGCCGAACAGCGTCGACACGTAGCCGTTGGAGCGGGCGAAGCGCCGGGTGGAATCCATGTAGTCCCGGATGCCGGGGAAGCGCTCGAAGTACTTCTTGATGTAGGCGCCGGCCTCCTCCCGCCCGATGCCGAGCTGGTTGGCGAGGCCGAAGGCCGAGATGCCGTAGATGATGCCGAAATTGATCGCCTTGGCGCGGCGCCGGACGCTCGGGTCCATGCCCTGCACGGGCACACCGAACATCTCCGACGCCGTCATGGCATGGATGTCGACGCCGTCGGCAAAGGCCTGCCGCAGCTGCGGGATGTCGGCGATATGGGCGAGGACGCGCAGTTCGATCTGCGAGTAGTCGGCCGAGACCAACCTGTTGCCCGGCGTGGCGACGAAGGCGGCGCGGATCTTGCGGCCTTCCTCGGTCCGGATCGGGATGTTCTGGATGTTCGGCTCGGAGGAGGAGAGCCGGCCCGTGGTCGTCGAGGCGAGCGAGAAGCAGGTGTGCACCCGCCCCGTCTCCGGGTTCACGTAGCCGGGCAGCGCGTCCGTGTAGGTCGACTTGAGCTTGGAAAGCTGGCGCCATTCCAGGATGCGGCGGGGCAGGTCGTGGCCCTGCTCGGCGAGGTCCTCCAGCACCTTGGCGCCGGTCGACCAGGCGCCCGTCGCCGTCTTGGTGGCGCCGGGCAGGCCCATCCTGCCGAACAGGATGTCGCCGAGCTGCTTGGGCGACCCGAGGTTGAAAGGCTCGCCTGCGAGCTGGTGGATCTCGGCCTCCAGCCGCGCCATGCCCTGCGCGAACTCGCCGGAGAGGCGCGACAGGATCTGCCGGTCGATGGCGATGCCGTGCCGTTCCATGCGCGCCAGCACGGGGCCGAGCGGCCGCTCCAGCGTCTCGTAGACCGTCGCCATGCCCTCGGCCGCGAGGCGGGGCTTCAGCACCTGCCAGAGCCGGAAGGTGACGTCGGCATCCTCCGCGGCGTATTCGGTCGCCTTCTCGATGGAGACGCGGGCAAAGCCGATGAAGCTCTTGCCCGTCCCGGCCACCTGCCCGAACTGGATGGGCTTGTGGCCGAGCAGGTTCTCGGACAGCTCGTCCATGCCGTGGCCGTTGCGGCCGGCGTCGAGCACGTAGGAGAGCAGCATCGTGTCGTCGGCCGGGTGGACGCCGAGCCCGTGCCGCGCCAAGACCAGCGCGTCGTATTTCAGGTTCTGCGCCACCTTGAGGACGCCGGGGTCCTCCAGCAGCGTCTTCAAGCTGGCGAGCGCGTCACGGTTCGGGATCTGCCCGGGCACGAGGTCGTTGCCGCCGAAAAGGTCGCCGGAGCCCTCGCCACGGTGGGCAAGCGGCACGTAGCAGGCGCGGTTCGGCGCGGTCGCCAGCGAGAAGCCGACGAGGTCGGCCTGCATCGCGTCGAGCGACGTCGTCTCCGTGTCGAACGCGACCACGCCTGCCGCGCGCGCTTCCGCGATCCACGCATCGAGCCGCGCGAGGTCGCGCACCGTCTCGTAGCCCTGCAGGTTCACCGGCACGGCGCGGACCTTCGCCATCACCTCCCCGGCGAGATGCCCGGGGGTCGGGCCGTCATGGCCGTTCTTCGCCGCCGCGGTGGCGGCCGACGCATCGGACGGAGCCGGCTTCGGCTTCATGTCCGGCCCGTGCTCGGGCCCGCTGCCCGGCGCCTGTGCCGATCCGCCCCAGCCCGTGCCGGCGCCGGGCGCGGCGAGGGTCGCGTCCGGCTCCACGGAGCCGGGATCCACTCCATAGGCATCGGCGACGCGGCGGGTGACCGCGCTGAACTCCATGGCCTTCAGGAAGGCGACCAGCCGCCTGGCATCGGGGTCGTGCACGCCGATGGTCTCGGGCGGACGGTCCAGCGGGACATGCTTGTCGAGCGTGACGAGCTTCAAGGAGAGCCGCGCCTGCTGGGCGTTCACCTCCAGCGCCTCGCGTCGCTTGGGCTGCTTGATCTCGCCGGCACGGGAGAGAAGCGTCTCGAGGTCGCCATACTCGCCGATCAGCTGTGCGGCGGTCTTGACGCCGATGCCCGGCACGCCGGGCACGTTGTCGACCGTATCGCCGATCAGCGCCTGCACGTCCGGCACCTTCTCCGGGGGAACGCCGAACTTCTCGATCACCTCGTCGCGGCCGATCCGCTTTTCCTTCATGGAATCGTACATGCTGACGCCGTTGCCGACGAGCTGCATGAGATCCTTGTCGGAGGCGACGATGGTGGTCGTGGCTCCGGCCTCGCAGGCGAGGCGGGCATAGGTGGCGATGATGTCGTCGGCCTCGTAGCCTTCCTGCTCGATGCAGGGCAGGTCGAAGGCGCGCACCGCGTCTCGGATGAGGCGGAACTGCGGGCGCAATTCCTCCGGCGGCTCCGGCCGCTGGGCCTTGTAGCCGTCGTAAAGCGCGTTGCGAAACGTCGTGGCGGAATAGTCGAAGACCACGGCGAGATGCGTCGGGCGCTCGCCGGCCACGGAATCGCGCAGCAGCCGCCACAGCATGTTGCAGAAGCCGGACACGGCGCCGATCGGCAGGCCGTCCGACTTGCGCGTCAACGGCGGCAGCGCGTGGAACGCCCGGAAGATGTAGGACGACCCGTCGACGAGGAAGACGTGGTCGCCTCGCTTCAGGGGCCGCGTGGCGGGAGGGGCGGACTCGGTGGGGGCGGCATGGGCGGTCGACATGCGCCTCTTCTACACGATCGGGCGGGTGCGGCGCGAGGGCGGCGTCGCTATTCCGGCCTCACATCCAGCTGCGACCGGGACCGTGGCCGGGCAGGCCGAGATGCGCCGCGACGGTCTCGGCGATGTCTGCATAGGTATCGCGCCGACCCAGAAAGCGGGGCGCGACGCCGGGCCCGGCAACGAGCACCGGCACGTGCTCGCGCGTGTGGTCGGTGCCCCGCCATGTCGGGTCGTTGCCGTGGTCCGCGGTCAGGACGGCGATGTCGCCCCGCCGCAGCAGCGCAAGGAACTCCGGCAGGCGCCGGTCGAAGGTCTCCAGGCACGCCGCATAGCCCGGCACGTCGCGGCGATGGCCGAAATCCGTGTCGAAGTCGACGAAGTTGGCGAAGAGCAGACCGCCCTCCGCCAGTTCCGCCGCCACCGGCAGCATGGCGTCGAAGAGCTTCATGTTGCCGGGCGCCTTCACCTCGCGCCCCGTCGCGCGGTGGGCGAAGATGTCGCCGACCTTGCCGACGGTGACGACCTCGCGCCCGGCCGCGGCGGCGCGGTCGAGGATGGTGCCGGCGGGAGGCGGCACCGCGAAGTCCTTGCGGTTGCCTGTGCGCACGAAGCCCTCTGCCTCTGTCCCCAGAAAGGGACGGGCGATGACGCGGCCGATCTTCAGCGGGTCGACCAGTTTGCGCACGGCGGCGCAGAGGTCGTAGAGCCGCTGCAGGCCGAAAGCTTCCTCGTGCGCGGCGATCTGCAGCACGGAATCGACGGAGGTGTAGGCGATGGGCTTGCCGGTTCGGACATGCTCTGCGCCGAAGCGGTCGATGACCTCGGTCCCGGAGGCGTGGCAGTCGCCGAGAATGCCGGGCAATGCGCCCGCCGCGATGATCGCCGCTGTCAGGGCCGGCGGGAAAGCGGGCACCGTGTCTGGGAAATAGCCCCACGGGGTGGGGACCGGCGTGCCGGAGATCTCCCAGTGTCCCGAGATGGTATCCTTCCCGCCGGAGACCTCGACGGCGTAGCCCCACTGTCCCGCGGGCGGGCCGGAATGCCCGGCGATCACGGGCCGCACGCCGGTGGAGGCCTCGCAGGCCTCCGCCAGCCCGAGCGCGGCGAGATTGGGCAGCGCCAGCGGGCCGGACCGCAGCCCGGCGCGGTCACCCTCGCCGCGCGCGCAGGCGGCTGCTATGTGGCCCAGCGTGTCGGCGCCGGCGTCGCCATAGGCCTCGCCATCCTCGGCGCCGCCGCAGCCCACTGAATCCAGGACGATGATGTAGGCCCGCGCCATCGGACGGACGTTTCCTTCCCCGTCAGGGATGGTGGCGCTCCAGAAGCGCGGAATGCAAGGCCTGCCAGCTCTCCTGGTCTGGCGCAACCAGGATACCACCCTCATGCGTGGTGGCGCGGTAGGGCGAGCCGTCGAAGCGGGCGGAGTAGCCGCCTGCCTCCTGGTGCAGCAGCCAGCCGGCGGCGTGATCCCATGGCATCAGCTTGTGGTAGACGAGAAAGTGGCACTTGCCCGAGGCCACCAGGCGATACTCGTGCGCCGCGCAGCGATAGCTGAAGCACGTCGCCACCTTGGGCAAATTGTGGATCAGCGTCGAGCGCATCGGCTCCTGCAGCGTGTTCCAGGAGGCGCCGCCGGTCATCTCGCCGATCGGAGCCGGGCTGGCCACGCGCATGTCCCGGCGCTGCCCCTCCATTCCCTCGAACCACGCACCCTCGCCGCGCACGGCGATGGCGAAGTCCTGGCCCATCGGGTCGTAGATGACGCCGGCGACGATCTCGCCGCGGACGACCACGCCGGCCATGACGCCGAAGAGGGGCAAGCCGGAGGCGAAGTTCATCGTCCCGTCGATCGGGTCGACGATGAACGCGAGATCAGCATCGGCGAGCTTGCCGAGCAGGCTGCGGTCCTTCTCGGTGCTCTCCTCCCCGACCACGACACAGCCCGGAAAGGCCTTGCGCAGATCAGCCGCGATGCGGATCTCGGCCTGCTCGTCGGCGTCGGTGACGAGGTCGAGCGCGCCCGTCTTCTGCCGGACCTGCCCTTCGCCGAGAGAACGGAAGCGCGGCAGGATCTCGACGGCAGCGGCGTCGCGCAGGATGGCGGACAGCGTCGCGGCGTCGCGGACGGAGAAGGTCATGGGCGGCTCCGGGCTGTGGCGGCGTCTACTGCCGGACGACTCCGGCATCCGCGGTGTCCAGGTTGAACGCGGCGGCGAACAGGGCCCGGGTATAGTCGGATTTCGGCGACGCGAACAAGGCATCGGCGTCGCCCTGCTCCACGATCCGTCCCTCGCGCATCACGATCACGCTGTTGGCCAGCGCGCGGACGACCTTCAGGTCGTGGCTGATGAACATGTAGGCAAGGTTTCGGCGCTTCTGCAGGTCGCGCAGGAGGTCGACGATCTGCGCCTGCACGGACATGTCGAGAGCCGAGGTGGGCTCGTCCAGCACGACGAAGCGCGGCTCCAGCGCCATCGCACGGGCGATGGCGATGCGCTGGCGCTGGCCGCCCGAGAACTCGTGCGGGTAGCGGTCCATGGCCGCCGGGTCGAGCCCGACATCGGCCAGAGCACGGGCGACGACGGTGCGCCGCTGTTCGACCGAGCCGCCCTCCTGGACCGCGAGGCCCTCGGCGACGATGTCGGCGACCGACATGCGCGGGGAAAGCGAGCCGTACGGGTCCTGGAAGACGATCTGCATCTCGCGGCGCAGGGGCCGCATCTCCCGCGAGGTGAGCCCGTCGAGCCTTCGGCCGAGATAGACGATGGGCCCCTGCGAGGAGGTGAGGCGGAGGATGGCGAGACCGAGCGTGGTCTTGCCCGACCCGGATTCGCCGACCACGCCGACCGTCTCGCCCTCGCGCACCGTGACGGTGATGCCGTCGACCGCCTTGATGTGGCCGACGACCTTCTTGAGGAAGCCCTTGCGGATGGGGAACCAGACCTTCACGTCGTCGGTCTGGACGACCACCGGCGCATCCGCGCGTGGCGGCTCCGGCCGGCCCTTCGGCTCCGCGGCGAGCAATTTGCGCGTGTAGGGATGCTGCGGGCGCTCGAAAATGTCCGCCACCGGCCCGTGCTCGACGATCTTGCCCTGCGTCATCACGCAGACGCGGTCGGCGATCTTGCGGACGATGCCGAGGTCGTGGGTGATGAACAGCATCGCCATGCCGAGGCGGGACTTGAGTTCCGCAAGCATCTTCAGGATCTGCGCCTGCACGGTGACGTCGAGCGCCGTGGTCGGCTCGTCCGCGATCAGCAGGTCCGGCTCATTGGCAAGCGCCATGGCGATCATCACGCGCTGGCGCTGGCCGCCGGAGAGCTCGTGCGGATAGGATTCGAGCCGCGACGCCGGCTCGCGGATGCCGACCTGCGTCAGCAGGTCGAGCGTGCGGGCGCGTGCCGCTTCGCCTGTCAGGCCCTTGTGCAGCGACAGGATCTCGCCGATCTGCCGCGACACGGTGTGCAGCGGGTTCAGCGACGTCATCGGCTCCTGGAACACCATGGTGACGTCGTTGCCGCGCACCTTGCGCAGCTCGTCCTCGGAGGCCTCCAGCAGGTTCCTGCCCTTGAACAGGATCTCCCCGGACGGGTGGTAGGCCGGCGGGTAGGGCAGCAGCTTGAGCACGGACAGCGCGGTGACGGACTTGCCCGAACCCGACTCGCCCACGAGCGCCACCGTTTCCCCCGGCGCGACGTCGAAGGAAACGCGATCGACGGCCAGCGTATCCCTCCCACCCTGGCGGAAGCCGACGGACAGGTCGCGGACGGAAAGGAGGGGTTGGGTCGTCATCAAGTCCCTCACCCGAACGTCTTCCGCGGGTCGAACGCATCGCGCACGGCCTCGCCGATGAAGATCAGCAGCGACAGCATCACCGCGATCACGGTGAAGCCGGTGAGTCCGAGCCATGGCGCTGCGATGTTGTTCTTGCCCTGCAGCAGCAGTTCGCCCAGCGAGGGTGAGCCGGGTGGCAGTCCGAAGCCGAGATAGTCGAGCGAGGTCAGCGTCGTGATCGAGCCGTTGAGGATGAACGGCAGGAAGGTCAGCGTCGCCACCATCGCGTTGGGCAGCACGTGGCGCCACATGATCATGGCGTCGGAGAGCCCGAGCGCGCGGGCGGCGCGAACATAGTCGAAGTTGCGGGCCCGCAGGAACTCTGCCCGCACCACGTGCACCAGCGCCACCCAGGAGAAGAGCAGCAGGATGAAAAGCAGGGTGAAGAACGAGGGCGGGAAGAAGTTGGACAGGATCATCAGCAGGTAGAGCGAGGGTATGGCCGACCAGATCTCGATGAAGCGCTGGAAGTAGAGGTCGATCCGTCCGCCGAAATAGCCCTGGATGGCGCCGGCCAGGATGCCGACCACGGACGAGATGCCGGCCAGCACGAGGCCGAAGACCACCGACAGCCGGAAGCCGTAGATGATGCGCGCCAGCACGTCGCGGCCGCCATCGTCCGTGCCGAGCCAGTTCCACTCCAGCGCGCCGCAGCCCGTGCCGCCCTTCTTCTCCGCCATCGGCCGGCACTGGGCCTCTGTCAGCATCCAGGTCGGCGGCGACGGTGCGGCGGTGGGCAGGTCGAGGTTGATCGTGTTGGAGGCGAAGCGGACGGGCGGCCAAATGGCCCAGCCATTGTCCGCGATCTCTCTCTCGATCAGCGGGTCGCGGTAGTCGGTCTGGGCGAGGAAGCCGCCGAACTTCTCCTCCGGGTAGTCGACGAAGACGGGAAACAGCAGTTCGCCCTTGTAGCTCGCGACGATCGGCCGGTCGTTGGCGATGAACTCCGCGAAGAGGCAGAGCACGAACAGCACCATAAACAGCCAGAACGACCAGTAGCCGCGCCGGTTAGCCTTGAAGTTGGCGAGCCGCCTCGCATTGATCGGCGAGAGCCGCAGCCATCCCTTCCGCGGCAGCGGAGGCGCCTGCGGCAAGGCCGGGACGAAGGCGGCGGGTTCGGCGGCGCGATCGACCACCTCACACCTCCCGCGTCTCGAAGTCGATCCGCGGATCGATCCAGGTGTAGGTGAGGTCGGAGAGCAGGTTCACCACGAGCCCGAGCAGGGAGAAGATGTAGAGCGAGGCGAAGACGACGGCATAGTCGCGGTTCACCACCGACTCGAAGGAGAGCAGCCCCAGCCCGTCCAGCGAGAACACCGTCTCGATCAGCAGCGAGCCCGAGAAAAAGGCGCTGATGAAGGCGCCGGGGAAGCCGGCGATGACGATCAGCATGGCGTTGCGGAACACGTGCCCGTAGAGCACCTGCCGCTCCGAGAGCCCCTTCATGCGCGCCGTCAGCACGTATTGCTTGCGGATCTCGTCCAGGAACGAGTTCTTCGTCAGCAGCGTCGAGGTGGCGAACGCCCCGAGCGCCATGGCGAGAATCGGCAGCGCGATGTGGTGCACGTAGTCCGCCACCTGGGCGTACCAGGGCAGCGACCAGAAATTCTCGGATGTGAGCCCGCGCAGCGGGAAGAAGGGGAAGAACGACGAGCCCTCGCCGAAGAGAACGATGAGCAGGATAGCGAACAGGAAGCCCGGGATGGCGTAGCCGATGATGACGATCGCCGATGTCCAGGTGTCGAAGCGCGAGCCGTCCTTCACCGCCTTGCGGATGCCGAGCGGGATCGAGATAGCGTAGGACAGCAGCGTCATCCAGAGCCCGAGCGAGATGGAGACGGGCAGCTTCTCCTTGATCAGCTTCAGCACCGGCACGTCGCGGAAGTAGCTCTTGCCGAAGTCGAAGCGCGCGTAGTTCCAGAGCATCTGGCCGAAACGGACATAGGCCGGCTTGTCGAAGCCGAACTGGGCCTCGAGCTGCTTGATGAACGCTGGGTCGAGGCCCTGCGCACCCCGATATTTGGACGCCACCTCTCCGCCCGCTCCACCGCCGGGCTGGTTCTGGCCGCCGCCCGAGAAGTCCGTTCCACCGCCGGTGATGCGGGACGTGGCGGAGGTGTCGTTGCCCTGCAACTGCGCCAGGATGCGCTCGACGGGACCGCCGGGGGCGAACTGCACCACTACGAAGGAGATCAGCATGATGCCGAACAGCGTCGGGATCATCAGAAGGATGCGGCGCGCGACATAGGCGAGCATGCGTTCAGGCTCCCGCCGTCGCCGGCCGTGTCGACCCGAGACCTGTCATCCCGCCTTCCCGATTCGCTGCGCCTTGGCTTCGTCATACCACCAAGTCCCCGGTGCACCGCGGTCATACTTGGGCTTTACCGGAGGCTTGCCGAACATGTCCCAATAGGCGAGCCAGTGCTCCGGCTTGGTCCACATCGGGATCCAGTAATGGCCGGCGCGCAGCACCCGGTCGAGCGCCCTGCAGGCGGCCACGAGGGCCGGACGGTCCCTGGCGCCGAGCGCCGCCGCGAGCAGCGTATCCACGGCCGGGTCCTGGATGCCGGCGATGTTGCTCGACCCCGGCACCGAGGCGGTACGCGAGGCGTACATCACCTCCAGCTCGTCGCCCGGCGTGTTGGGAAGGGCGAAGCGGCGGGAGATGATGTCGTAGTCGAAGCTGTCCGTGCGCCGCTGGTACTGGGCGGGATCGACGGACCGGAAGGTCGCCGCGATGCCGAGCAGCTTCATGTTCTTGATGAGCGAGCCGGTGTGCGGCTCCAGCGCCTCCGAAAAGTCGAGGAACTCGACAGTGAAGGGCTGGCCGTCCGGCCGCAGCAGTGTGTTGTTCTGGCGCTTGCAGCCCGCGTCACGCAGCAGCGCGTCGGCCTTGCGCAGCAGGGCACGGTCCTGGCCGGACCCGTCGGTGACGGGCGGCAGGTAGGCCGGGCCGAACACCGCTTCCGGCACTTTCCCCTTCAGCGGCTCGAGCAGGGCGAGCTCGGCCGGGCCCGGCGCCCCCGTGGCCGCCATCTCGGAGTTCTCGAAGAAGGATGTCGTCCGCCTGTAGGCGCCGAACATCAGGTTCGTGTTGGTCCACTCGAAGTCGAAAAGCTGCCCCAGTGCCTGGCGCACCCGGACATCGGCGAAGGCCGGGCGGCGGGTGTTCATGAACCAGCCCTGCGAGCCCGACGGCGTCTCGTCGGGGATGACGTCGCGGATGACCTTGCCGTCCTTGAGGGCGGGGAAGTCGTATCCCCGCGCCCAGATGCGCGACGTGAACTCCTCGCGGAAGGTGATGATGCCGCCCTTGAAACCCTCGAAGGCAACGTCGCGGTCGCGGAAATACTCGAATCGGATCCGGTCGAAATTGTTGATGCCGACATTCACCGGCAAGTCCTTCGCCCAGTAGTCCTGCCGCCGCGCGAAGAGGATGAAGCGGCCCTGCTCCAGGCGCTCGACGGCGTAGGGTCCGGAACCGAGCGGCGCGTCCAGCGTCGCCGCCTCGAAATCGCGGCCGGAAAACCAGGCCTTGGAGAAGATCGGAAGCGCCGCCACGGTCAGCGGCAGGCTGCGCGGCCGGCCCTGCGCGTAGCGCACCGACACCGTGCCCTCGTCGAGCGCGCGGGCCCCGTCCATCATGCGGATCGCCTGCGAGATCAGCGGATGACCCTTGGCCCTCAGCGTATTGAACGAGAACGCCACGTCGTCGGCCGTCAGGCGCGAGCCGTCGGAGAAGCGCGCGTCGGGGCGCAGCCGGAAGGTCTGCTCCAGCCCGTCGTCGCTCATGGAGACGCTCTTCGCCACCAGCCCGTAGAGCGCGTCCGGCTCGTCCAGCGCCCGGGCCATCAGGCTGTCGACGGTCATGGTCATGCCGGCGGCGCCATTGCCCTTCAGCACCCAGATGTTCAGCGTGTCGAACGTGTCAAAGGCCTGGTTGCCGCGCGTCGAGGAGATCTGCATCGACACCGTGCCGCCCTTGGGGGCGTCCGGGTTCACGTAGCGGAAATTCTTGAAGTCGGCGGGGTAGCCGAGATCGCCGAAGCTGGAGAGCCCGTGCGATTCCGGCGGCGGTGGCTCCTGCGTGCCCTTCAGCGGGGGCTGCGAGCCACCCGGATCCGCCGGCGCCCCGTCCAGTGCGCGCGCCAGCCCGGGGAGCAGGCCGGAACCGGCGAGGGCCGCCGCGCCGGACAGCAGCCCGCGGCGGGTCGGCTTCACTTCGGGCCTCCCGTCTTGGCCGCGAGCTCGGCGTCCCACCACCAGATGGTGGGGAAGGCGGGCTGCCCGTATTCCGGCAGTGCCGCTGGACGGCCGAACCTGTTCCACCGGGCGGTACGGCTGAACGGGTAGTACCATTGCGGCACGACGTAGTCGTTGGCGAGCAGGACGCGATCGAGCGCACGCGTCGCGGCCACCAGCTCCTCGCGGTCCTTGGCGTAGATCACCGTGTCGATGAGCGCGTCCACGCCGGGGTCGGAGATGCCGGTGAGGTTCTGCGAGCCGGGGCGGGACGCGGCGGCGGAGCCCCAGTACTCGCGCTGCTCGTTGCCGGGCGACAGGGACTGGCCCCACGTCTTGACCAGCGCGTCGAAGTCGAAGGTCCGCAGCCGGTTCTCGTACTGGGCGTCGTCGACCGAGCGCACGCTGACGCCGATGCCGAGCCTCTCAAGGCCTGGCTTGTAGAACAGGAAGACGCGCTCGAAGGTGGGATCGTCGGCGAGGAACTCCACCGTCAGCGGCTCGCCCCTGGCGTTGACGCGCTGGCGGCCCTTCACCTCCCAGCCCGCCTCCTTCAAGAGCCGGTCGGCCTCTCGCAGATTGTCGCGCACGGCCTGCGGGTTGCCGTTCACGGGCGGCTTGTAAGGCGTGGTGAAGACCTGGGGCGGGACCTTGTCCTTCACCTTCTCGAGGATCTCCTTCTCCCGGCCCTCGGGCAGGCCGGAGGAGGCGAGCTCGGTGCCGGCGAAGAAGCTGTCGATGCGCTTGTAGGCGCCGTAGAAGATGGTCTTGTTCATCTCCTCGAAGTCGAAGGCGAGGTTCAGCGCGCGGCGCACGCGCGGATCCTTGAACTTCTCCCGGCGCAGGTTGAAGACGAAGGCCTGCATGCGGCCCAGGGCCTTCTCAGGGAACTCCTCGCGGACCACGCGGCCTTCCTTCACGGCCGGGAAGTCGTAGGCTGTCGCCCAGTTCTTGGCGCTGTTCTCGGCCCGGAAGTCGTACTGGTCACCCTTGAAGGCTTCCAGCATCACGGTCGAGTCACGGTAGTACTCGTAGCGGATCTGGTCGAAATTGTTGGCGCCGACCTGCGTCGGGGTCTTGTCGCCCCAATAGTCCTTCACCCGCTCGTAGACGGCGTTGCGGTTGGGCTCGAAGCTCTTCAGGCGGTAGGGGCCGGAGCCGAGGGGCGGCTCGAGCGTGGTCTGGGTGACGTCGCGCTTCTTGCCGTCCGGGCCGTTGCCCTCCCACCAGTGCCTGGGCAGGACGGTGATCTGGCCGACGATCTGCGGCAGCTCGCGGTTGCCGGGCTGGTCGAAGGTGAAGGTCACCTCGCGCTCGCCGGTCTTCTCCGCCTTGGTCACGTGCGAATAGTAGAACGCGTATTGCGGGCTGTTGGTCTTCAGCGCCTCGAAGGAGAACACGACGTCCTCCGGCGTCACAGGCTGACCGTCCTGCCACTTCGCCTCGGGCCGCAGGCGGTAGGTCACCGAGGAGAAATCGGCGGGAAACTTCACCGCCTCGGCGAGCAGCCCGTATTCGGTCGAGACCTCGTCCAGCGCCGGCGCCATCAGCGTCTCGTAGACCAGGCCGATGCCGCCCTCGACCGAGCCCTTCACCCCCGCGACGACCAGGTTGAAATTGTCGAAGCCGCCCTGGCGGGCGAGGCGCACCGTGCCGCCCTTGGGGGCGTCTGGGTTGACGTAGTCGAAATGCGCGAAGCCCGGCTTGTATTTGGGCGTCCCAAGCAGAGACAGGCCGTTGCGCCACTCGCCTTCCTGTGCCCGGGCGGGAGCTGCGGCGAGGAGCGCCGCCGGCAGCGCCACAGCGAGGGCAAGGCGAAGGGCGGAGGACAGGCAGGCGCGCAGGGTCGGCATGAAGTCTCCCGAGGCTGTTCGGCGGGCCGCTACCGATGGCGAGGATTATGTCGCTTTTGCGCCTGCGTGCCACCGGGTCCGGAGGCTGCGGCAAAGAAGGGCAGCGCTGAACGAAAAAGGCCGGGCAGAGCCCGGCCTCGGATCGTCGACGCGGCGCTGGTCGGCCTCAGGGCTTGGGCAGCTCGACCGGCGTGTCGGCGAGGGTGGCGAGGTAGGCCAGCACGTCGGCGCGCTTGTCGTCTTCCTTCAGGCCGGCATAGCTCATCGCCGTGCCCTTCACCGTGCCCTTGGGATTGGAGATGAAGGAATTCAGGTGCTCGAACGACCAGGTCTTCGCCGAACCCGCATATTCCGTCATGCCGGCCGAGTACTTGAAGCCCTCATGCGCGCCGATCGGGCGGTTGACGACGCCCCACAGGTCCGGGCCGATCTTGTTCGGGCCGTCCTTCTCGAAGGAATGGCAGGAGGTGCAGACCTTTGCGGTCGCCTGGCCGCGGGCGGGATCAGCCTTGGCGAGCAGAACGGGGAGCGGCTGGGCCGGGGCTGCGGGCGCCGCAGCGGCCTCCTTCGGCGCGGCCTCGGCGCCGGCGAGCTCGTAGCCGGGTGCGAAAGTGCGGGGCGGGGCGAAGAGGGCCTCGGCGAAGATGTTCAACCCCATCATGAACAGCAGGGTGCCAAGCACCGCTCCTGCGACCTTGTTGAAAAAGAGGGGGTCCCTGGCCGTCATCCACATGCTCCCAAGCCTTCGGCGCGCCTGATTACCCGCTTTGACGAGGCTTTGGCAACTCGTATAAGCGCATGTCCCTTGATACTTTCTGCCGCTCTTTCCCCGGGGGCGGCGGCGTGGACCGCCCGCAGAGCGCCAGCAGATCCGATGTCCGACCCCGTCGTCCTCATTCCCGCCCGCATGGCCTCGACACGCCTGCCCGGCAAGCCCCTCGCCGACATCCTGGGCGAACCCATGATCGTCCATGTCTGGCGCCGCGCAGTCGAGGCCGGGCTCGGCCCCGTCGTGGTGGCCACCGACGAGGCGGGCGTGGTCTCCGCCATCGAAAAGGCCGGCGGAATCGCGGTCATGACGCGCTCCGACCACCCGTCGGGCTCCGACCGGATCCACGAGGCGGTGGAGAGCTTCGATCCCGAGGGGCGCCACGACGTCGTCGTCAACGTCCAGGGCGACCTGCCCACCATCGACGCTGCCGCCGTGCAGGCCGCCATCCTGCCTCTCGCCGACGCCTCGGTCGACATCGCCACCATCGCCACCGAGATCGTCCGGCCGGAGGAGCGTACGGACCCGAACGTGGTGAAGGTGGTCGGTTCGCCGCGCGGCCCGGCGCTGCTGCGCGCCCTGTATTTCACGCGCGCCACCGCACCTTCCGGCGAAGGCCCGCTCTGGCATCACATCGGCCTTTACGCCTATCGCCGCCGCGCGCTGTCGCGCTTCGTGGCGCTGCCGCCCTCGCCGCTGGAACAGCGCGAGCGGCTGGAGCAGTTGCGCGCGCTGGAGAACGGCATGCGCATCGACGTGGCGCTGGTCGACGACGTCCCCCTCGGCGTCGACACGCCGCACGATCTCGAACGGGCCCGCGCCATCCTCGCCGCCCGGGCCCGGCACTGACAGGACAAGACCGACATGACCGACGCCCAGCCGCTCCGCATCGCCTACCAGGGCGAGCCCGGCGCCAATTCCCACATCGCCTGCCTCGAGGTCTATCCCGACTGCACGCCGCTGCCCTGCGCCACCTTCGAGGACGCCTTCGCCGCCATCAAGGACGGCTCTGCCGACCTCGGCATGATCCCGATCGAGAACTCGATCGCCGGGCGCGTCGCCGACATCCACCATTTCCTGCCGGCCTCGGGCCTGCACATCATCGGCGAGTACTTCTTGCCCATCCATTTCCAGCTGCTGACGGTGAAGGGCGGCTCGCTGGCGACCATCAAGGCCGTCTACAGCCACGTCCACGCGCTCGGCCAGTGCCGCAAGATCATCCGCAAGCTCGGGTTGAAGCCGATCATCACCGGCGACACGGCCGGCTCGGCGCGCGAGGTCGCCGAGTGGAACGACCCGACCCGCGCCTCGCTGGCCACCACCCTGGCGGGCGAGATCTACGGCCTGGAGACGCTGGCCCACGACGTCGAGGACGAGGTGCACAACACCACCCGCTTCGTCATCCTGTCGAAGGCGCCGGCCTGGGCCGAGCCCGACAACGGGCCGACCGTGACGACCTTCCTCTTCCGCGTCCGCAACGTGCCGGCCGCGCTCTATAAGGCGCTGGGGGGCTTCGCCACCAACGGCGTCAACATGACCAAGCTCGAGAGCTACATGGTCGACGGCGAGTTCTCGGCGACGCAGTTCCTCGCCGACGTCGACGGCCACCCGGAAGACCGCCTGCTGCGCCTCGCGCTGGAGGAACTGGCCTTCTTCTCAAAGGAGGTCCGCGTCCTCGGCGTCTACCCGGCCCATCCGTTCCGTGTCGAAAGCCAGAAGGCAGCGGAATAGGCCCGCCCCGCCCCTGTCATCCCCGGCCGGAGCCGCGCAGCGGCGGAGGGGAAGGGGAACCAGGGGCGGACGGGCGCTTCCCGGCCCGTCTGAAGCACGACGGAACGAAGAGAGTCCTGGATCCCCTTCCCGGCCCTTCGGGCCGCCGGGGATGACAAGGTGGCGGAACAAGCCCGTCCGCTTCGCCCCTGTCATCCCCGGCCGGAGCCGCGCAGCGGCGGAGGGGAAGGGGACCCAGGGGCCGACGGGCGCTTCCGGCTCGTCTGAAGCACGACGGAACGAAGAGAGTCTGGATCCCCTTCCCGGCCCTTCGGGCCGCCGGGGATGACAAGGGTGGCGGAACAAGCCCGTCCGCTTCGCCCTGTCATCCCCGGCCGCAGCCGCGCAGCGGCGGAGGGGAAGGGGACCCAGGGGCCGACGGACGCTTCCGGCCCGTCTGAAGCACCGCGGAACGAAGAGAGTCTGGATCCCCTTCCCGGCCCTGCGGGCCGCCGGGGATGACAGGGATGGCGGAACAGGCCCCTCCGCCCCGCCGTGTCATCCCCGGCCGGAGCCGCGCAGCGGCGGAGGGGAAGGGGACCCAGGGGCCGACGGGCGCTTCCGGCTCGTCTGAAGCACGACGGAATGAAGAGAGTCTGGATCTCCGTCCCGGCCCTTCGGGCCGCCGGGGATGGCGGAGTGGGTCGGCCGATTGAGCTGACGTGGTTCTCAGGCCGAGCGGTCGATGCTCTCGCCGGTGCCGTTCGACGCGCCGGGTTTGGGGCCGCCCTTGGCGACGCCGACCAGGGCCGGGCGCAGGACGCGCTCGCCGATGACGAAGCCGGGCTGCACCACCTCGCGCACCGTGCCGTTGGGAACGGACGGGTCCGGGATCTCGAACATCGCCTGGTGCAGATTGGGGTCGAAGCGCTCGCCCTTCGGCTCGATGCGGCGGATGCCGTGGCGTTCCAGAGTCTTGAGGAGGTCGCGCTCGGTGAGCTCGATGCCCTCCATCAGCGCCTTCAGCGCGCCGTCCGCGGCCGCGGCCTCCTCGGCCGGCACGCTGTCCAGCGCACGGCGAACATTGTCGGCCACGGTGAGGACGTCGCGGGCGAAGTTGGTCGTGGCGTAGGCGCGGGCGTCGGCCACTTCCTTCTCGGTGCGGCGGCGGAGATTTTCCATCTCGGCCAGGGTGCGCAGCACCTTGTCCTTCATCTGCGTGTTCTCGGCGTTGAGCGCCTCGATGACGGAATGGATGTCGCGCTCGGCTCCCGGCTGGGCGGCCCCGGCCGTCGCCTCGGGCGCGGCGGCGTCCGGCGTTTCGGAAGTGTGGGCGGCGTTGGCGTGCGGGTCGGTCATGGGATCGCGGCGGTCCGTTTCGTTTTCTACGCGGGCTGGGCGGGATATCAGGCTGCAGGCGCGGAAAATCAAGTCCGCGTGAGGCTCAGCGCGCCGCCGCGCGGGCCTGCCGCGCTTGCGGCTCATGCGCGTCGCGCCCTTGCAGCACCTCCATCAGGTGTCTCCGGATGGCGGCCTGCCGGTTCGGGTTCACCACCTTCGTGCCGGTGAGGTCGGCGACGTAGAACACGTCCACCACCTTCTCGCCAAAGGTCGCGATGTGGGCGGAGGCGATGTTGAGGTTGAGCCGGCTCAGCGCCGTCGTGAGGTCGTAGAGCAGCCCGGTGCGGTCGAGGCCGGAGACCTCGATGACGGTGTGGCGGGCCGACAGGGCGTTGTCGACGACCACCTCGGGCACGACGTGGAAGGCCTTGCTGACGGGGTTTCGCTCCGGCGAGCGCGCCGCCACCGCCTCGGCGATCCGGATCTCGCCCTTCAGCGCACGCTCGATGTGCTGGGCGACGCGCGAGGCGCGGCGCAGCTCGTCCTCGTCGCGGTCGAAGGCGCGCGACACGAAGATGGTATCGAGCGCCAGCCCGTCCACCGTGGTGAAGATCTGTGCGTCGACGATGTTGGCCCCCGACGCGGCACAGGCGCCGGTGATGATGGCGAGGAGCCGCGGATGGTCGGGCGCCGCGACGGTGAGCTCGGTGACGCCGCGGAAACCGTCGGTCGCTACCTCTGTTGCGAGCGAATGCTGGTCGCGTTCCGCCTTGCGCAGGAACTGGGCGTGCTTGAGCTTGCGCGGCAGGTCGACCTTGAGCCAGTAGGCCGGGTAGTGCCGGCTGACATAGGCCTCGATCTCGGGAGCCGTCCAGTCCGGCAGCCCGCGGCGCAGCTCCTCCTGGGCCCGCAGCACGCGCTGTCCGCGGTCGGCGGCGGAGTGGCCGCCGGCCAGCACGATTTCGGTCTCCCAGTAGAGGGTGCGCAGCAGCTGGCCCTTCCAGCCGTTCCACACGCCGGGTCCCACCGCCTTGATGTCGCAGACGGTGAGGACGAGGAGCATTTTCAGCCGGTCCAGGCTCTGCACGACGTTGGCGAAGGTCTCGATCGTCTTGGGGTCGGAGAGGTCGCGGCTCTGCGCCACCGTCGACATCAGCAGGTGGTACTCGACGAGCCAGGCGACCGCGTCGGTCTCCGCCTCGGTCAGGCCGAGCCGCGGCCCGAGTTTGCGGGCGATCTTCGCCCCGGCTTCCGAATGGTCTTCCGGGCGGCCCTTGGCGATGTCGTGGATGAAGAGCGCGACGGTCAGCACCGTGCGGTTGCGGATCGAGGGCAGGATCTCGTGGGCGACCGGCAGCTCCTCCTTGAGCCGGCCATTCTCGAGGTCCGCCAGGACGCCGAGGGAGCGGATCAGGTGCTCGTCCACCGTGTAGTGGTGGTACATGTTGAACTGCATCATCGCCACGACGCGGCCGAACTCGGGCACGAAGCGTCCCAGCAGCCCGGCCTCGTTCATCCGCCGCAGCACCACCTCCGGCGCGTTGCGCGACGTCAGGATCTCCATGAACAGCCGGTTGGCGACGGGGTTCTTGCGCAGCTCCGTCCCGGCCAGCCGCAGCGAGCGCGTGACGAGGCGCGTGGCGTCGGGGTGCAGCGCCCGGTTGAGCCTGTCGGCCAGCCAGAAGATGCGGATGAGGTTGACGGGGTCGCGCTCGAACACGTCGTCGCGCACGACGCTGAGGCGGTCATTGTCGAGCACGAAGTCCTGCGTCTCGGCGATGGCCTTGCCGGAACGACGGAAATGGCCGACGAGCCGGTCCAGCATCGGCCGCGGCTTGGCGTGGCGGGCCTCCAGCGCCGCGCAGACGATGGCGGTGAGGTCGCCGACGTCCTTGGCGATGAGGAAGTAGCGCTTCATGAAGCGCTCCACCGCCGACATGCCGGTACGCCCGGCATAGCCCATGTGCTCCGCCACCTGCCGCTGCAGGTCGAAGCTCAGCCGCTCCTCGGCGCGGCCGGTGATGAAGTGCATCTGGCAGCGCACGCGCCACAGGAACTCGTCGCAGCGCTGGAAGAGTTCGCGCTCCTCCTTGTCAAAAAGCCCGGCACTGACGAGATCGCCGGTGTCCTGCACGCGGTAGACGTATTTGGCGATCCAGAACAGGGTGTTGAGGTCGCGCAGCCCGCCCTTGCCGTCCTTGACGTTCGGCTCGACGAGGTAGCGCGACGAGCCCGCGCGCGACACGCGCTGCTCTCGCTCGGCAAGCTTGGCCGCGACGAATTCCGCCGCCGTGCCCTGCACCACCTCACGGTCGAAGCGCAGCACGAGCTCCTCGAACAGCGGCACGTCACCCAGCAGCATGCGCGCCTCGAGCAGCGCCGTTCGGATGGTCATGTCACCCCGCGCCTCGCGCAGGCACTCGTCGACCGTGCGGGTGGAGTGGCCGACCTTCAGCTTCAGGTCCCACAGCGCGTAGAGGATCGTCTCCACGACGTTCTCGGACCACGGCGTGGACTTGTAGGGGAGCAGGAACAGCAGGTCGACGTCGGACCCCGGCGCCAGCGTGGCGCGGCCGTAGCCGCCCACCGCGACCACCGCCAGCCGCTCGCCGGAGGAGGGGTTCTCGACCGGGTAGAGCACCGTCGTCGCCAGCCGGAACAGCGCGCCCACGAGCCCGTCCATGAGGTCGGACAGGCGGGTGGCGCAGGCCATGCCGTCATGCTCGGCGTCGAGGAGGTCGCGGGCTTTCGCCCGCCCCTCGGTGAGGACACGGCGCAGCACCACGACCACGGCGGCCCGGCGGTCCGCCGGCTCCGGCCCGGCTGCGCCGATCGCTGCGACGACGTCGCGCTCGAGGGCGGCGCGGTCGAACACCGGCGAGGCGTGGGCCTGCTGGATGCGGGAAAGGGCCATGTTCGTCGTCCGGGGCTGTCGATCCTGCAGTGCAATGCTTTCCCGGCGCCGTCAACGCGCCGCGGTGACGGAAGTGTAGAAGCGAGTTCGTTCAGCTTTGACGGGTATCGCCGGAAATCACCGGGAATGGCGTCATAACGTGCCGAATCTGCAATCTGCCGTCCCGAAAACTGAGGTACGCACCTCTTTTCTGCTTGCGTGACGGCGCGAGAAGCCGTCTAGTACGCGCCGCAAAGGACACTGCGGACAACCGCAGGATGGCTCCGGAAAGACGGGGGCCGGGGGAGGATAGAGCGACCGTGCCGGTACTCGAACTGCGTGGCATCTCTAAGAATTTCGGAGCAATCAAGGCTCTCAGCGACGTGAGTTTCAGCCTTGAGGCCGGAGAAGTCCTCGGGCTCATGGGCGACAACGGCGCGGGCAAGTCGACGCTCGTGAAGATCATCGCCGGCAACTTCCCGCCGTCCTCCGGCGATTTGCTGATCGACGGCGAGTCGGTTCACTTCAGCAAGCCCATCCAGGCGCGCGAGAAGGGGATCGAGGTGGTCTACCAGGACCTCGCGCTCTGCAACAACCTCTCCGCCGCAGCCAACATTTTCCTCGGCCGCGAGCTGAAGCGGCGCGTCGGCCCGTTCACAGTGCTCGACCACAACGCCATGGTGAAGCGGGCGGGCGAGCTCTTCGGCAGGCTGAAGTCGGAGACGCGGCCGCACGATCTCGTGAAGCAAATGTCCGGCGGGCAGCGCCAGGCGGTGGCCATCGCCCGCACCGGCCTCACCGAGCCCAAGCTGGTGCTGATGGACGAGCCGACGGCCGCCATCTCGGTGCGGCAGGTGGCGGAGGTGCTGAACCTGATCCGGACGCTCAAGGCGGAGGGTCACGCCGTCATTCTGATCAGCCACCGCATGCCTGACGTGTTCGAGGTATGCGACCGGGTCATTGTCATGCGGCGTGGCCGCAAGGTGGCGGACAAGCGGATCGCCCAGTCCTCGCCCGAGGAGGTCACGGGACTGATCACGGGAGCGATCCATGCAGCGTGAGACCACCACGGCGGGCGCTCCCGCGCCGGGCACGACCGACGTCTCGATCGAATCCGTCGTCGGCATCAAGGAGCGCACGCCGCTCCAGAAGCTGTTCTCCAGCCAGGCTTTCTGGGTGACGATCGCCGTCCTCGCAATCTGCCTGTTCATGGGCTGGTACGAGCCTGCCTTCCGCTCCGCCGACAACGCCTACAACATCACGCGCAACTTCGCCTTCGTCGGCATGATGGCGCTGGGCATGACGGTCGTGATCATCACTGGCGGCATCGACCTGTCGGTGGGCTCCATCATCGGCGTCGTCTGCGTCGCCTGCGGGCTGGTCCTGCAGGCGGAAGGCCCATGGTGGCTTGCCGTCCTGGCGGGCCTGTTCACCGGCCTCGTTTGCGGCGTGATCAACGGCTTTCTCGTCTCCTATGTCGGCCTGTCCTCCTTCGTCGTGACGCTGGGCATGCTCTCCATCGCCCGCTCGGCGGCGATCGTGCTGTCCGGCAACCGGATGATCTACGAGTTCGGGCCGGACGGCGACTTCTTCAACAATATCGGCGGCGGCGACATCCTTGGCATCGCCAACCCGGTCTGGGTCATGGTGGTCCTGGCCGTGATCTTCGGCTTCGTACTGACGCAGACAGCCTGGGGCCGGCATCTCTATGCCATCGGTGGCAACGAGCAGGCCGCCCGCGCCACCGGCGTGCCGGTCGCGCGCATCAAGCTCCAGGCCTACATCGTCTCGGCGCTGACGGCGGCCATCGCCGGCGTGCTGGTGACCGGCTACAACGGCTCGGCCATCAACGCCAACGGCACGGGCTGGGAACTGCGGGTCATCGCCTCCACGGTCATCGGCGGCGCCGACCTCATGGGCGGCTCGGGCGGAGCCTACGGCGCCATCATCGGCTCGGCGCTCATCGAGATCATCCGCAACTCGCTTCTGATGGCCGGCGTGGACGCCAACTGGCAGGGCGCCTTCGTCGGCATCTTCATCATCCTCGCGGTGCTTCTGGAGAAGATCCGCGGTCGGAGACGCGACTGACGCACGTCCAAGGACGGGCGTCGATCGTGGGGGGTTACAAAAAGGAAAGTGGAGGAAAACACATGCTGAAATACGTGCTCAGCGCGGCCGTGGCCGCCGGCGTGATGGCTGCCGCGAGCAGCGGCGCCTATGCGCAGAAGAAGTATGTCTTCGCCCTCGTGCCGAAGAACATGAACAACCCGTTCTTCGACCAGGCCCGCGACGGCTGCAAGAAGGCCGAGAAGGAAGCCAACGGCGCCTTCGAGTGCATGTATATCGGCCCCGGCGAGCACGGCGGCGGCGAGGAGCAGGTCCAGATCGTCCAGGACCTGATCGCCAAGAAGGTCGACGGCATCGCCGTGTCGCCCGCCAACGCGGCCGCCATGGGCAAGGCGCTGGAGAAGGCCAAGGCGGCCGGCATCCCGGTCCTGACCTGGGACTCCGACCTGCTCGACAAGGACAAGGGCCTGCGCACCGCCTATGTCGGCACCTACAACTACGACATCGGCACGAACCTCGCGAAGATCGTGCAGGCGACCAAGCCGAACGGCGGCACGATCTGCATCCAGTCGGGTGGCGCGGCCGCGGCCAACCACAATGAGCGCATGCAGGGCATCCGCGACACGCTCTCCGGCAAGAAGAGCGCCAAGGCTCCCGGCGACAAGCTGACGGGCCAGGGCGGCTGGACCGAGGCGGAAGGCTGCCCGCTCTACACCAACGACGACTTCCTTGTCGCCAACCAGCAGATGGCCGACATCAACAACAAGTACCCCAAGCTCGACGCCTTCGTGCCGACCGGCGGCTTCCCGCAGTTCGCCCCCGAGGCGTACAAGAAGAACGCCGAGAAGCTGAAGGCCCGCGTCGCCGACAAGTCGCTGGCGCTCGTCGTCGCCGACACGCTGCCCGTGCAGATGCAGTTCCTCAAGGACGGCCTCTCGCTCGGCCAGGTCGGCCAGCGTCCGTTCGAGATGGGCTACAAGACCATGTTCTTCCTGAAGGACATGAAGGACGGCAAGCCGGGCCCGAAGGACCCGACCTACACCGGCCTCGACGTCTGCACCCCCGCCAACGCAGCCACCTGCATCGGCGGCGGCGCCTGATCCATCAGGATCTCCGGAACACGAGCGGGCGGGGGAAACCCCGCCCGCTTTCTTTTTGGGGGAGCAGAACCGCGGGTCTTCAGACCCGCTCGCTCCAGCCTTCATACTGACCTCATCCGCATCTCTCCCCCACCTGCGGGGGGAGATGTCGGCGCAGCCGACAGAGGGGGGCCTTCCGGTTTTCCCGGCGCCGTGGGTTCCCCCCTCCCTACCCTCCCCCGCGGGCGGGGGAGGGTTTCCGCGCCCTTTCTTCGTCGGGCACGGGAGCAGCAGCGCGTCCCTGCATTGGGGTCCGACCTTCCGCAGACCGCTCCGCAACTCTCCCCCGCCATGCGGGGGAGATGTCGGCAACGCCGACAGAGGGGGTCTATGGCCTTTAGAAAACTCCCCCTGTCCCACGCAGGCGGGAGAGGCTTCCGCGCGGCGACGCCGGGAGCGCCCCTACCGCGTCCCGTACATCCGGTCGCCGGCGTCGCCGAGGCCGGGGACGATGTAGCCATGGTCGTTCAGGCGCTCGTCGACCGCCGCGGTCCAGATGCGCACGTCGGGATGCGCCCCGTGCAGGCGCGCGATGCCTTCCGGCGCCGCGAGGAGGCAGACGAAGCGGATGTCCTTGGCGTCGCGCTCCTTCAGCCGGTCGATGGCGGCGACGGCGGAGTTGGCGGTGGCCAGCATCGGGTCGATGACGATGACGAGGCGGTCGGCGATGTCGGACGGGGCCTTGAAGTAGTACTCCACCGCCGTCAGCGTCTCGGGGTCGCGGTAGAGCCCGATATGGGCGACGCGCGCCGACGGCACGAGGGAGAGCATGCCGTCCAGCATGCCGACGCCGGCACGCAGGATCGGTGCGAAGACGAGCTTCTTGCCGGCGATGGTGGGCGCCATCATCGTCGTGATCGGCGTCTCCGTCTCGACGAGTTCCAGCGGCAGGTCGCGCGTCACCTCGTAGGCCAGCAGCATGCCGATCTCGTTGAGCAGCTGGCGGAACCCCTTGGTCGAGCGCTTCTTGTCCCGCATCAGTGTCAGCTTGTGCTGCACCAGCGGGTGGGACACGACAGTGACGCCTTCCATGGGTCGAACCTTTGCCGGAGACGGGGTGAGTGCGGGCGATCCTAGCAAGCCGGGACGGCGTCAGAACACCGTTCCGTCGCTGACCACCGTGATCGGCGGCCCGCCATCCACGCGTTTCTGCCTGGCGGCGCGCCGCCCGGCCGCCCAGGTGCCGCCTTCCAGCGCCTTGGCGAGCGGAAAGGCCTCCGGGGTCTGGCCCAGCGTATGGCGCACGATGGCGGCGACATCGTCGAGCAGCGCGACGGTGAGGGCGCGCCACTCCACCACCAGCGTGCCGCCGACGGGCTGCGGCCGCGCCGCCTCCTCCGGGTCCTTCGGCACGAGCACGCCGGTGTCGACGAAGAGCCCGCCATTGCGGTACTCGGCGAGCCCGGTCAGCCCGTCAATGCCGGCCACGCCGATCCCTGCACCCTGCAGCGGCTCGATCAGCGAGTAGGCGAGCCACTGCGACAGCTTGTGGAACGGCACGAGGCCGTTGGTGGCGTCGGCCGTCACCAGCGACGGATGGCGCCACGTGTCGCCGAGATCGACGCCGCCGAGGGAGATGCGGCCCGGCCAGATCGGGCCGAGATGCTCCAGCAGCGCCTCGAGGATCGCCGTTGCCGGCAGCACGCCACCGCTGGCCTGCGCCGCGAGGTGGTCGAAGAGGCCGCCGGGGCGCGGATCGTCCGCCCGGCCGAACACGGCGGGGTTGGCCGCCACCGTCTCGCCCAGCCGGCGCATCAGCGCGGCGCGGCCGGCGAGGCCGAGCAGCGGATTGTCCGGGCCGGCCTGGAAGCCCGCCGCCAGCGCCGCCTCGTCGAGTGCGGAAAGCTTCGCCGCGTCGGCGCGCAGCGGGTCGGCGGGCCGGGCGGAGAAGCCTCCGGCCGCCAGCATGTCGAAGCTCGCCACCCCGAGCCCCTCGGAGCGGGAGAAGGTCTCGCCGCTCGCCGCCTCCGTGTAGCGCCAGTCCGCTCCTGCACCGGCGTCGAGCAGCACGCTGACGATGGCGAAGTCGAAGGCCGCGCGGGCCTTCGCTGCCGTGGAGGGCCAGACGGTCGCACGGTCGAGCGTCGCCCAGCGGTCGAAGCCCCCGGCGGCGAAATGGCGCCAGCGGGCGTGGAAGGGAACGTCGAGGGTGGGGTAGTTGAGCCGGATCGTGTCGAGCACGAAGTCGGCGCAGCGCAGCAGGCGCCCGGAATCGACCTCGAAGTGCGGCAGCTCGCCGGCGATGCCGAGGTCGAGCAGCCGATGGGCCCGCTCGCGCACGGCGGAGGCGGTCAGGAGGCCGCGGGCGAGCCTGGCCTCGCCGGTGTCGGGTGTCGCGGGGTCTGGTGCGGCCATCTCGGCGTGCCGGGATCCTGGGGAGCGTCGTCCTGCCGCGACGGGGTGGCCCGGCGCCTGCCGCCTGTCAATAGCGTTCGAGCGGACGGCCCACGGTGTCCTTGAGCGTTTCCCGGTCCGGCGCCCCGCCGGGGGCGTAGTAGCCGGCCGCCTTTTTCGCCTCCATTTCCACCGAGGCGTCGGGCGGGATCAGCTCGTCGGGGATGGGCACGCGCTCGCCGATCTCGATGCCGGCGCCGGTCAGCGCCTCGTACTTCATGTTGGACATCGACACGAAGCGGTCGACCCGCGTGATCCCGAGCCAGTGCAGCACGTCGGGCATCAGCTGCTGGAAGCGCGCGTCCTGCACCCCGGCTACGCATTCGGTTCGCTCGAAATAGGTGGCGGCCTGGTCGCCGCCCTCCTGCCGCTTGCGGGCATTGTAGACGAGGAACTTGGTGACCTCGCCGAGCGCCCTGCCCTCCTTGCGGTTGTAGGCGATCAGCCCGGCGCCGCCGCGCTGCGCCTCGCGCACGCATTCCTCGATGCCATGCACCAGATAGGGCCGGCAGGTGCAGATGTCGGAGCCGAACACGTCCGAGCCGTTGCACTCGTCGTGGACGCGGCAGGTCACCCGCCGCCGCGTGTCGGACAGCGCGGCGGGGTCGCCCATGATGTAGAGCGTCGTGCCGCCGATGGGCGGCAGGAACACCTGCAGGTCCGGCCGCGTCACCAGTTCGGGGAACATGCCACCCGTCTGCTCGAACAGCGTGCGGCGCAGGCCCGTCTCCGTCGTGCCGAAGCGCTCGGCGATGCCGGGAAGGTGCCAGACGGGATCGACCGCGACCTTGGTGACCGCGATATCGCCATTGGCGTGCAGGACCGTCGCGTCCGACTTCAGCCGCTTCGCCTTCATCGCCTGCCGGATCTCGGGCAGCTGCAGGCGGGCCTTGGTGATGGCGATGGTCGGGCGGATGTCGGTGCCCCCCGCGATCGCCTCGGCGAATACCTCACCCGCCATGTGCCCCCACGGATCGAGCGAGACGATGCGCCCCGGCTCGCTCCATTGCGGATGCGGGCCGATGCCGACGACCGGGTGCGTGTTGTGGAAGTCGGGGCGCACCATCGGGTTGAGCGCGCCGGCCGAGACTGCCAGCGCCCGGTACATGGCGTAGGCGCCACCATGGGCGCCGATGACATTGCGGTCCCCCGGATTGGTCACCGTGCCGATCACCGGCCCGCGCTGCAGCGGGTCCGCGGCGCCCCAATGCAGCTGCCGGCGCGCCCGCGCTCCCTGCTCGGGGTGCGAGGTGAGGCGGATATGGGTGGAGCGGTTCTCCGACATGGGACGCGATCCGGGGCCTTCGGCCAGAAACGGGAAGCCCCTCGCGGCATGCGCCCGAGGGGCTCGTGTGTCTCAATGATGGTCGCGCCGGATTTATCAATCGTCAACGGGGCTGGCGGAAGCGCCGGGCCGGATGGGATTCGGGCGCGCCTGCGCCGGATGAGAGCGGGACGGCGGCGCAAGCCGCCACACCCTCACTCCGCCGCCAGGCGGGGCGGGACCTCCTGCAGGCGCAGGGGACCGGCGGTCCCATGCGCCTCGGCTGCGGCCGGTCGGTCCAGCGACTTGCGGAACCACAGGGCGTAGAGGCCGGGCAGGAAGAGCAGCGTCAGGAAGGTGGCGCCGAACAGGCCTCCCATGATGGTGATCGCCATCGGTCCCCAGAACGGCGAGGACGACAGCGGGATCATGGCCAGGATGGCGGCGAGCGCGGTGAGCACGACCGGCCGGGCGCGGCGGACCGTCGCCTCGACGATGGCCTCGCGTCGGGAAAGGCCGCCCTCCACGTCGCTCTCGATCTGGTCGACCAGGATCACGGTGTTGCGCATGATCATGCCGGCCAGCGCGATCAGGCCGAGCAGGGCGACGAAGCCGAAGGGCTTGCCTGACAGGTTCAGCGCCAGCGACGCCCCGATGATGCCGAGCGGCGCGGTGAGGAAGACGAGCACCAGCCGCGAGAAGCTCTGCAGCTGCAGCATCAGCACCACCGCCATGGCGAGGAACATCACCGGAAAGAGCTTGAAGAGGGAGGCGTTGCCCTTCTCGGCTTCCTCGATGGCGCCGCCGATCTCCAGCCGGTAGCCGGCCGGCAGCGTCTCGCGGATCTCCTGGAGCTTCGGCCAGATGGCGTTGGTGACGTCCGGCGGTTGCACGCCGTCGCGCACGTCGGCGCGCACGGTGATCGCCATGTCGCGGTTGCGGCGCCAGAGGATCGGCTCCTCGTGCGTGTACTCCACTTTCGCCACCTGCGAGAGCGGCACCGGCGTGCCGTCGCGCGAGACGACGGTGAGGTCGCCGATGGAGCCGAGGGCGGCGCGCTCGGCCGGCACGGCGCGGGCCACCACGTCGACCTTCTCCGTGCCGTCGCGCACCGTGGTGAGGGTGACGCCGGAGACGAGCGTCTGCAGCGTCTGCGAGAGGGCGGCGGGATCGAGCCCCAGCACGCGGGCGCGCTGCTGGTCGAGGACGAGGCGGATCGATGGGGTCTGCTCGTTCCAGTTCAGGTTGGGGTCAATCACGTCGGCATTGCCGCGCACCACGTCGCGGACGCGGTAGGCGATGTCGCGCACCTTCGCCGTATCCGGCCCGACGACGCGGAACTGGACGGGAAAGCCCACGGGCGGCCCGAAGTTGAAGCGGTCGACACGGACCCGTGCGCCGGACAGGGCTCCGCCGGCGACGGCCGTCTCGATGCGCGTCTTCACCCGTTCGCGGGCCTCGACATCCTTGGCCACGATGACAATCTCGGCGAAGGCCTCGTTGGGGAGTTCGGGGTTTAGGCCGAGCCAGAACCGCGGCGAACCCTGGCCGGCATAGGTCGTCCAGGTGGCGATGTCGCCGTCGCCCTGCACGATGGCCTCCGCCTGCTTCGCGGTGGCCAGCGTCGCCTGCATCGAGGAGCCCTCGGGCAGGCGCATCTGCAGGAAGAGTTCGGGGCGCTCGGACAGCGGGAAGAACTGCTGCTGCACCCGCCCGAAGGCGACGATGGAGCCGGCCGTCACCAGAAGCGTCGCGAGCACCACGATGACGCGATGGTTCACGCACCACGCCACCACCGACCGCAGTGCCCGGTAGCTCCGCGTGTCGTAGACGGCATGTGCATCCCCGTGCCGCCCCGCCCTGGCAAAGTTCGGCAGCAGCTTGACGCCGAGATAGGGCGTGAAGATCACCGCCACGAACCAGGACGCGACGAGCGCGATGGCCACGACGGTGAAGATGCCGCCGGCATATTCGCCGGTGGACGAGGCTGCGAAGCCGACCGGCAGGAAGCCCGCCGCCGTCACCAGCGTGCCGGTGAGCATGGGGAAGGCGGTCGAGTCCCATGCGAAGGAGGCGGCCCGGACCCGGTCCACGCCCTGCTCCATCTTCACCACCATCATCTCGGCGGCGATGATGGCGTCGTCGACCAGGAGCCCGAGCGCGATGATCAGCGCGCCGAGCGTGATGCGGTGCAGGTCCTGCCCCGTCGCGTACATGACGATGAACACGATGGCGAGCACCAGCGGCACGGAGAGCGCCACGACGATGCCGGTCCGCCAGCCCAGCGACAGGAAGCTGACGAGGAGCACGATGGCGAGCGCCTCGATGAACGACTTCACGAACTCGCCGACGGCATGGCTCACCACGGCGGGTTGGTCGGCGATGCGCTGGATGTCGACGCCGACAGGGGTGCGGGCCTCGAAGCGCGCGAGCTCGGCGTCGAGGGCCGTGCCTAGCGTCAAAAGGTTGCCGCCGCGCGTCATGACAACGCCGACGCCGATGGCGGGCTTGCCCTCCTGCCGCACGAGGAAGGAGGGCGGATCGACGTAGCCGCGCGTCACCGTGGCGATGTCGCCGAGGCGGAACACCTTGCCGCCCGCCTCCACCGGCGTCTCGGCGACACCCTGCGGCCCGTCATAGGCGCCGGTGACCCGCAGCGAGATGCGCTGGGCATCGGTCTCCACGATGCCGGCCGCCGTCACGGCGTTCTGGCGCGAGACGGCGTCGAAGACCTGCTGTGGCGCGATGCCGAGGGTGGCGAGCTTGGCGTGGCTGAACTCGACGAAGATGCGCTGGTCCTGCACGCCGTAGAGGTTCACCTTCACCACGTCGGGGACGCGCAGCAGGTCCTGCCGCAGGCCTTCCGCCACGGCCTTGAGCTGGTCGTAGCCGGCGCCTTCGCCGGACACCATGTAGAGGACGGAATCGACGTCGCCATACTCGTCATTGACCGCCGGACCGATGAGGCCGGCCGGCAGCTGCGGGCGGACGTCGGTCAGCTTCTTGCGCAGCAGGTAGAAGAGGAAAGGCACGGAGGAGGGCGGGGTCGAGTCCTTGAACACCACCTGCATCGCGGTGAAGCCGGGCTTGGTGTAGGTGTCGACCTTATCGAAGTAGGGAAGTTCCTGGAACTTCTTCTCCATCGTGTCGGCGACCTGCTCCTGCATCTCGGAGGCGGTGGCGCCCGGCCAGACGGCGGTGACGACGGCGACCTTGATGGTGAAGGACGGGTCCTCGGAGCGGCCGAGCCGCTGGTAGGACAGCGCGCCGGCCGCCGCGAGCACGAGGATGAAGAACAGCATCAGCGTGGGATGCCGGACGGCCCAGGCGGAGAGGTTGAAGGCGCGCATGGCTGGGGTCTCCCGCTCTCAGAGGCCGAGGGTGTCGACGACCCGGACCCGCTGGCCCCGATCGAGCTTCTGCACGCCGAGGCTGACGACCCGCTCGCCCTCCTCGACGCCCGACTTCACGAGCACCTCGCCCTTGTCGTAGGCCGCGACCTCCACGGGCCGCAGGGAGAGGGCGCCGTCGGCCGACACGGTCCAGACCGATGCGCCCGTGCCCTGGCTGAACAGGGCGGAGAGCGGCAGGCGGGCGACGGCGCCGCCGCCCTGCTCCGAGAGGGTGACCGTCGCCGTCATGCCGAGCTTCACGCTCGCGTCGGCGTCGGGGAGCGAGAACCGGGCGGTGTAGGTGCGCGTGGCGGCATCCGCAGCCGGCGAAAGCTCGCGCAGCTCGGCGCGCAGCGGCCGTTCCGGCGCCGACCAGAGGGACAGCGAGGCTCGCTGCTCCCCGATGCGCGCGACCAGCGCCTCCGGGACGGCGATGACGGCCTCCTTCTCGCCCTCCCGGGCAATGCGGAGCGCCGTCTGCCCGGCGGCGACCACCTGGCCGGGCTCGACGAGGCTCGCCGTGACGACGCCGTCGGAGTCGGCCTGCAGCGTGGCGTAGGCGAGCGCGTTGCGGGCCAGCGCCAGCGTGCGCTGCGCCCGGTCCAGCCGGGCGCGGACGTCGTCCGTCGCGGCGCGCTGACGGTCGAAGGAGGAGTCGGTGGACCAGCCCTGCTTGCGCAGGCTGACCACGCGCTGCTCCTCGGAGTCGGCCTGCACCACCGCCGTGTCGAGGGCGCGGATGTCGGCCTCCGCCTGCTCCACCTGCAGCCGCAGATCGGTCTCGTCGAGAAGGGCAAGCGTTTGCCCGGCCCTGACGCGATCACTGACCTCGACGAGCCGGCGCACCACCTTGCCGCCGATCCGGAAGCCCTGCTCGGTCTCGACGCGAGGCCGGATCGTCGCGACGAAGCTCCTCTCGGGGGACAGGGGCGCGTAGCGCACGGGCGTGACGAGCACTGGGCGGTCGGGCTTCGGCTCCGTCTTTGCCTGGCCACCAGCCTCGTTGCAGGCGGGAAGGGCTAAAAGTGCGACGGCAACCAGGACGGAAGCGATGGGGGCGGACGCGGACATGTTCGAGGCTCCGGCGGCGGACGTCCGGACTGTCGCCTCAACACTGATGAATGTCAACAATCGTCAGAGATCAAACATGAGGCAGCACTTCACAGCTCCGTCAACGTCTGGCGCCGGCGCATCGAGTGCGGGAAAAAGCAAAGGCCCCGCCTTGCGGACGGGGCCTTTTGTCTGGTGGGGCTTTGGAAGTTGTCAGTCGTCGCTCTCTTCCGGCGCCGGCTGGTCGGTCAGCCACCAGCTGCGCTGGCCGCGCCATACGATGGAGGAGAACCGCGGGTCCTGAGAGAGCGAGGAGGCCAGCGTCGAGGCCGGGCGCTGGCCACCGACAATGGCGCCGCGGGCGGCAACGAGGTCGAGCAACTGCGAGATCGGAACCGGCTGGCCCATCTCCGCAATCACCTGCGCGGCGGCCCCGGTATGGCTGATGCGGCGGCGCCCGCCGGGCCCGGCCCTGCGGATGCCCCGGCGCAGCGCGTCGCCCGAGCGGCCTTCCGAGATGCCCTGCAGCAGTTCGATCGCCTGGTCGAGTGCGACGAGGGCCCGGTACTCGGCGCTTTCGTCGAGCAGCTGGTCGACGATGTCGGCGCGCAGCTTCCGCAGCGAGTCGAGCGGCAGCTGCCCGAGGCCCTGAAGGCCCTCCAGCTTCTGCTCGGCTCCGCCGGACGCCTCGGGAAGGGTGTCACCCTTCACGGCGCTGGCGCCGGGATCTCGCGATTTGCGACTGGCCAATATCCGCCCTCGAATCTTTTCCACGTAGCCCGCCTCGTCCGGCGCTAGCTCGAATCCCTTGTCCCATACCGGGCCGGTCTGTCCGCCCGGCTCCGCCTTCGACCCCACGCCCATCACCGTTAGCCCCCGGCATGGCCCGGCGCCGCGTCCCGCGGCACCGTCCGTTCGGGCCATTCGGCCCCTCGCCCGACAAGGGATCAGTCCGACCGGGTGACCGCTTCTCCGGCCGAGCCCTACGCCTACGCCACCCTGTCAATTCAATAAGAGACTTAAAGAATAATCGTTAACTAATCGTTTCCGGAAGGAGCCGCCAGTCTCTGGGACGTACCGGAAGCGCTTGTTCACAGGGTTGGCCGATTAACCTTCGTTTAACTCGATTAACGTTTCAGGCCACATATTTGGGAGAGACGACCGTGATATCAGCCCCGTCATCGGCCGGGCCAACCCCCAGCGCGGACCGCCATACACCCGCAACACACTCAACCGGTGCGTCATGTCGTCCCGTTCACACCATCCAGAGTTGATCGTCCACCATACCGCCACGCTGCTGGCGAATCGCCTGCCCGAAGCCTTCGCGCAGGGCGCTCCTGCGTTGCCGCCGCGGCCGTTTCGCCTGCACGAGGATTTCTCGGAAGCCGAGCGCTGCCACTTCATCTCCCTCGCCGAGGCCGTGCTCGACGCGGTGAGGACACACGAGAGGGCGGGGGCGCCAGCCTAGGGCCGCACCTCCCGCAGGGCCCTGTCGACCTTTTCCTGCGGCCAGCGCTTCGGCGGTTGGGGACGGAGATCCTCCGAGATCGAAGTGCCTTCGCCCGGCCGGAGCGTCACGCGGCCTCGCCGCGTCGTCACCGTGACGAGGCCTTCGGCGACGAACACGCCAAAGGCGTTGTCGATGCGGCCGCCCCACACCGTCGTGCCGCGCAGCGAGATGGTGGCGACCGGTGTCTTCACCTTCAGCCCCGCCTTCCGCTTCTCGACCGCGCCGCCGACGACCAGGAAGGCGCCCTGCACCGCCTGCAGCACCGCGCCTCCCTTGCCCTTGTCCTTGCCGCCATAGACGAAGCTGTCGATGGTCATCTCGGCGTTCTCGCCCAGCGAGATCGCCGTCTTGTCGGCGAGCGTGGCGGCGAGGCGTCCCTGCGCTCCCGTCCTCAGCGTGTCGTCCAGCAGAACGTCGGATCCCTCCGCCAGCGGCGTCGGGACGTCGGCGCGAACAGCGTCTGCAGGGCCCTGAACCGAATCAACGGTGCCCACCGCCTCCTGGGCGGCTGCGTACTGCAGGGCCGCCAGCGCGAAAAAGGCTGACAGGGCAAGCGCGGATCCAGTCCTGGCGATCATCGTCGTGCCTCCCGGCCTGTGCGGCGGGCTGGAGTGTGCGGTAAAGCGCCGTCAGGCTCAAGCCGAGCCGTCGCCGCCCACTCCGAGACGGGCCCGCAGCGTTTCCGGGTCGGCCAGGAGGGCGGTGCTGGCGGCACGGTGCACGATGCGCCCGCGCTCCAGGATTGCGGCCTCCGCCGCGAGGCCCAGGGCCACTGCCGCCTTCTGCTCCACCAACACGGTCGCCAGGCCCTCCGCCTGCCGGAGTGCCGCGAGGATCCCGGCCAGTTCCGCCGCGACCGTCGGGGCGAGCCCCTCCAGCGGCTCGTCCAGCAGCAGCACCTTTGGAGCGAGGACGAGAGCCCGGGCGATGGCGAGCATCTGCTGTTCTCCCCCCGAGAGCAGCCCGGCCGCCTGGCGCCGGCGCTCGGCCAGGCGCGGAAAAAGGGCCAGCGCCCGCGCCGGCGGCCAGGGTCCCGGCCGCGCGACGGCGGTGAGGTTTTCCTCGACCGAGAGCGAGGGAAAGACGGCGCGCTCCTGCGGCACCCAGGCGAGTCCCGCGGCGCAGCGCGCCTCCGGGCCGAGGCGCGTCACGTCGCGCCCTCCCGTCACGATGGTGCCCGCCGCCCTGTCGGCGAGGCCCATCAGCGCCCGCAGCAGCGTCGTCTTGCCCGCGCCGTTTCGGCCGAGCAGAGCCAGCGAGCCGCCTTCGGGCACCACGAGGTCGACCCCGTGCAGCACGCGGGCCGGCCCGTAGCCTGCGACGAGGCCGCTGACACGCAGGACCGCCGTCACGAGGGCGGGCCGAGATAGGCACGCTGCACGGCAGGATCCGCCGCGATGGCGGCGGGCGGCCCGTCCGCGAGAACGGCGCCGGCGGCCAGCACCACGATGCGGCGCGCGAAGCTGAAGACGAGGTCCATGTCGTGCTCGACTAGAATGACGCAGGTCTCGGCGGGGAGGGCGGCCAGCAGGTCGAGGATGTCCCGGCGCTCTGCGTCCGGCACGCCCGCCGCAGGCTCGTCGAGGATCATCACCCGCGGCTCCTGGGCCAGCGCCAGGGCAATCTCCAGCATCCGCGCACGGCCATAGGGCAGGTGTCCCGCCGGTTCGTCTGCCCAGCGCTCGAGGCCGCAGGCACGCAGCAGGCGGCCCGTCGTCGCCGGTCCCGCCGCCGCGATCGCATCGCGCCAGGGCCGCCAGCCCGTCCCGCTCCGTTCGCAGAGGGCCAGCGAGACCGATTCGCGTGGCGTCAGGCGCGGAAACAGCCGCGTGACCTGGAAAGTGCGGGAAAGCCCCGAGCGGGCCCGGTCATGCGCGGGCCTCGCCGTCACGTCCCGCCCGGCGAGGAGGACGCGCCCCGCATCGGGCCGCTGCACTCCGGTGAGGAGGTCGACATAGGTCGTCTTGCCCGCCCCGTTCGGTCCCACCAGGGCGCAGCGCTCGCCGGGCGCGAAGGAGAGGCTCACCCCGTCCACCGCCGAAAGCCCGCCGAACCGGCGGGTCACTCCGCGCGTCTCCAGCACCGGGGCGCTCACGGCACTTCGTCCCTCTCGGCGGCGCCTCCCCGCGGCCATGCGGGGCGCGGCAGGAAAACGACCGCGATCAGCAGCAGCCCGAGCCAGAACTGCCAGTATTGCGGCGTCAGGGACGAGAAGCGCTCCTGCGCCACCTCCAGCAGCACGGCGCCCGCCAGCGCGCCGCCGAGGCCGGCCGCCGCTCCGACCGCGACGGCGAGCAGCGCCTCGGCGGAACGGTGGAACTCCAGCACGTCGAGCGAGACGAACTGCGCGGACTGGGCGTTGAGCGCGCCCGCCACCCCGGCCATCCCCGCAGCGATGGTGTAGACGCCGACGATGCGCCGCCCGACCGGCACGCCGAGCGCCCGCGCCCGGACCGGCTCGTCCCGGATCGCCCGCAGGGACAGGCCGAAGGGCGAGGCGACGAGCCGGCGTGCCGCGAGAAAGAGGATGGCGAGAACGGCAAGGCAGTAGAACGCGGCGGTGCGCCCGCCGAGGTCGAAGTCGAAGGCGCCGAGCACCGGACCAATGGCGATGCCCTGCAGCCCGTCGGAACCCCCGGTGATGCCGGCGAAGCGGTTGGCGCCTTCCAGCAGGAGCATGGCGACGGCCAGGGTGAGGACGAGGCGCGTCAGGTCGTTGCCGCGCACCAGCGGCAGGGCAGAAACGGCGCCCGCCATCGCCGCGCAGCCGGCCGCGACGGCAAGGCCGGCGAGCGGATCGGGCGTCAGGTGCAGGGCGGTGAGCCCCGCGGCATAGGCGCCGATGCCGAAGAAGGCGGCATGGCCGAGCGAGACGATGCCCGCCACCGCGAGCACCAGTCCGAGCGAGACGGCGAAGAGCGCGGCGATGGCTGTCTCCGCGATGAGCAGGCGCAGCCCCGGCAAGAAGGCTGCCGCCAGGGCCGCTGCGCCGAAGCCGGCGGCCCAGCCGAGCGTCGCCAGACTCGCGCCACGCCTCATCGCGTCACCGCGGCGGCGCCGAGCCCGCGCGGGCGCACCACCAGAAGTCCCACCATCACGGCGTAGAGCACGAAGGGGCCGTAGGCCGGCAGCCAGTATTTCCCGGCCACGTCCGCGATGCCGAGGATCATCGCCGCGGCAAGCGGGCCAGCGATGCTGCTGGAGCCGCCGACGGCCACGACGATCAGGAAGTAGACCATCATCCGCACCGGGAAGGACGGGTCGACGCCGATCATGTCGGCACCCAGCGCACCGCCCAGCCCGGCCAGGCCGGACCCCAGCGCGAAGGCGCCGGCGAAGATGCTGCCGACCGGAATGCCCATGGCGTGCGCGACCGCCGGATTGTCCACGGATGCCCTGAGCCTGGCGCCGAGGCGGGTGCGCGACAGGCCGTACTGAAGCAGCCCGGCGAGGGCGAGGCACACGGCCGCGACGAACAGCCGGTAGGCACCGATGTCGCCGCCGGGCACCGCGATGCGGCCGCGCAGCCAGTCTGGCAAGGTGATCTGCCGGGTCTGTGCGCCCAGCGCCACGTCGGCGATCGTCGAGGCGACGAAGACGAGCCCGACCGTCGCCAGCACCTGGTCGAGATGGCTGCGGTGATAGAGCCGCACGTAGAGCACGCGTTCCAGCACGGCGCCGAGCAGGGCCGCGCCGAGGAAGGCGAGCGGCAGGGTGGCGAGGAACGGCACGCCCCAGCGCTCCATGGCCAGCGCGGCGACATAGCCGCCCGCCATGGCAAAGACGCCATGGGCGAGGTTGACGACGTTCATGACCCCCATCGTGACGGAGAGCCCGAGCGCCAGCAGGAAGAGCAGCGCGCCATAGGCGATCCCGTCGGCGAGGATCGTGACCATGTCAGCCGGAGGAGCCGGGAAGGCCCGCCACGAAGGCGCGGATGCGCCGGCAGCCATCGGCGAGCTGCGCCTCGGAGGCGGCGAAGGACACCCGCACGCAGTCCTTTGCCGGCAGCCCGAAGGCACCTCCGGCGAGAACCGAGACGCCGGTGTGCTCGTAGAGCCCTTCCATGAAGGCCTGGCCGTCGAGGCCGGTGCCGGAGACGTCCACCATCATGAACATGCCGGCCTGCGGGCGCATGCAGGATAGGCCGTTGGCGCCGCGCAGCCCTTCCAGCACCACGTCCCGGCGCTGGCGGTAGATGCCGGCCATTTCCTCCGGCACCTCCTCCCCGAGCGTCAGGGCGGCGTAGGCGCCTTCCTGGATGAAGCCTGGCAGGCCGTACAGCATCGCCGTGTTGAGGCGCTCGCCGTGTTCGATCAGCTGCCGCGGGCCGGTGAGCCAGCCCAGGCGCCAGCCCGTCATGGCATGCGACTTCGACAGGCTGCTGATGCTGACCGTCCGCCCCCGCGCCGCCGGCGCGGACGCCATGGGCACGAAGGAGCCCTCGAAGACGAGGTCGCCATAGACTTCGTCGGCGACGATCCAGAGGTCGTGCCGCTCCGCGATGGCGGCGATGGCGGCGATCTCGCTCTCGCTCAGCATCACGCCGGTGGGGTTGTTGGGGTTGGCGAAGAGGATCGCCTTCGTCTGCGGCCGGATCGCCGCTTCCAGTGCCGCCGCGTCAAGCCGGAAGCCGCTGGCGCGCGGCATCTCGACATAGGACACCTCCGCACCCGCCGCCGCGAACGTGGCGTGATAGGTGACATAGGCGGGCTCGAGGACGACCACGTGGTCACCCGGGCCGACCAGGCAGGCCGCGGTGAAATAGAGCGCGTTCTGCGCTCCCGACGTGATCATGACGTTTTCGGCCACCGCTTCTTCGCCGGTGCGCCTCGCGTGCCTGTCGGCAACCGCCTGGCGCAGCTTCAGCCGGCCCTGCATCGTCGTGTAGTGGCTGTCGCCGCCGCGCAGCGCCTCGACGGCTGCATCGGTGATGAAGGCTGGCGTGTCGAAGTCGGGATCGCCGACGCTGAGCACGATGACGTCGCCGCCCACCTCCCGCGCGCGCAGCGCCTTGCCGTGGATCAGCCAGGCGTCGGAGCCGCGGCCGGCGACCTGGCGGGTGAGGGGCGAGAATGGCGGGGGCATCGTTTCGGGTCCGTATTGGTGTCGGGCGCGGCGTCAGGCCGGCATGCGGTCCTCGCGGATGTCGATCAGCGTCGGTCCCGGGCGTGCCAGCGCGTCGCGCAGCGCCGCCTCGAGTGCCTGCGTGCCGTTGGGCCGCACGGCCGAGAGGCCGTAGGCCTGCGCCAGGAGCAGGAAGTCCGGGTTGGTCTGCGACACGCCGATTTCCGGAATTCCCGAGGCCACCATGTCGTCGCTGATCTGCGCGAGGCGGTCGTTGTTCCACACCAGCACCGGAAGCGAAAGCCCCTCCTGGGCCGCGGTCGCAAGCTCGGGCAGGGTGAACTGGAAGCCGTAGTCGCCCAAGAGCGCCGCGACCGGACGCTGAGGTGCCGCGATCTTGCCGCCGATGGCGGCGGGCAGCGCGTAGCCCAGGGTGCCGTAGCCGGAGGGGTGGAACCAGCAGCGCGGGGCCGGCACCGGGAAGAGCGCGTTCCCCGAGTAAGCGATCTGCGTCATGTCGGTGTAGAGCGCGCCGTCCTCGGGCAAGGCCCGGCGAATGGCGGCCAGCGCGGCAGCCTGGCGGCGGCCCCGCTCCGTCGCGAGCACGCCTTGCGCGGAACCCTCGCGCAGCGGGCCGGACGGGCCCTTCCACGGTTCGCGGCCCTGGTTCTTTCCGAGGGCGGCGGCGATGCGCGCCAGCGCGTCCGCCGCATCGCCGAGGATCGGCAGCTCCGCCCGGTAGCGGTCGGCGAGGCGCCCGGGATCGATGTCGATGCGGATCAGCCGCCCGCTGAGTGTCAGCGTGGGAACGTAGAAGTCGGTTTCCGCAAGCTCAGTACCGGCGGCGAGCACGACGTCGGCCTCGCCGGCCAGCGCCTGCATGGCGGGCCATTGCAGCGTCGCGCCGAGATGGGCGGGATGATCGTCGGGAACCGCGCCCTTCGCCGCGACGGTCGTGGCGATGTACGCACCCGTCGTGCCGGCGATGCGCAGTGCGGCACGGCCTGCCTCCACGGCGCCGCCTCCGAGGATCACGAGAGGTCGCTGCGCATCCCGCAGCATTGCCGCCGCCGCGTCGATCGCCGCCTTCGGCGCGAGCGGCCGGCCGGCGGGGCCCGCGAAGGGAGCCGCCACGCGGTCGGACTGCCCCGCCAGAACGTCGATCGGCACCTCGATGTGCACGGGCCGCCTGCGGCCGGAGGCGAAGAGCGCGAAGGCCCGCCGCAAATGGTCCTCGAAGTCTTCCGCCGTGAAGGCCGTGGCGCTGAAGGCCGTCACCGGGGCGGTCATGGCGCGCTGGTCCGTCACCTCGTGCAGCACGCCCGACCCCTTGCCGAGCGTGTCGCTGGCCGCCACCGCGGAGATGACGAGCAGCGGCACGGAGTCCGAATAGGCCTGGCCGATCGCGGTCATCGCATTGCCGACGCCCGGACCCGAAATCAAAAAGCAGACTCCGGGCCGGCCCGACATCCGGGCATAACCATCCGCTGCGAACGCCGCGCCCTGCTCGTGCCGCGTGAGGACATGGCGAATGTTCCGGCCGGACAGGCCGCGATAGAGCTCCAGCGTGTGTACGCCGGGAATGCCGAACACGACCTCGACGCCGTTCGCCTCCAGGAGCCCGACGAGATAGTCGCCGAGCGGCCGTGCCGCATTGGCCGGGCCCGCCCCGTCACCCGTCATGCCCCGCGCCATTCCGTTCTCCTCTGCCGCATCTGCGGTCGATACTGCCTCAGGCCACGGCGAGGAACCGCTCCGCGAGCGTCACCCAATAGGCGCCGCCCGTCACCAGCGTGGCGTCGTTGAAGTCGAAGCGGGGATGGTGGAGCGCGTGACGGCCGGACCCCTGGCCGAGCACGCCGTAGCAGCCCGGCACCTCCTGCAGCATGAAGGCGAAGTCCTCGCCGAAGGGGTAGGGGCGCTCCGCCACGCCGACGGCCTCCGGCCCGAGCAGCGCGGCGGCGGCGGAGAGCGCGACGTCCGTCATCGCGGGATGGTTGACCAGCACCGGGTAGAAATCCGAGAAGACGACGTCCGCGCTGCAGCCGAAGCTCTCCGCCTGGGCGTGGGCCAGCGCCGAGACGCGCGCACGGATGGTCTCGCACACCTGCGGCGAGAAGGCGCGAAGCCCGGCCAGAAGCTCTGCCCGTTCCGGGATGACGTTGCAGACCGTCCCGGCCCGGAACGCGCCGACGGTGACGATCCCCGCTTCGAGCGGATCGATATTGCGCGACACCACCGTCTGCAGCGCCAGGACGAGGCTCGACGCGGCCACCACGGGATCGGCCGTCAGGTGCGGCAGCGCCCCGTGTCCTCCCGTGCCGCGTACGGTGATCCGCGCCTCCTCGACGCTGGCCATGAACGGGCCGGGGCGGGTGGCGAATGTGTTCTCAGCCATGCCGGGCATGACGTGCAGCCCGAAGACGGCATCGCAGGGGAAACGGCTGAACAGGCCGTCCTCCATCATCAGCCGGCCACCGCCGTGGTTCTCCTCGGCGGGCTGGAAGATGAGATGGACGGTGCCGTCGAATGTCCTGGAGGAGGCGAGCGCGCGGGCGGCGGCGAGCAGCATGGCGGTGTGCCCGTCATGCCCGCAGGCATGCATCACGCCGGGGATGCGGCTGGCATAGGGCAGCCCCGTCTCCTCGGGTATCGGCAGCGCGTCCATGTCGGCCCTGAGCCCGATGCTGCGCCGCCCCGTGCCGCGCGACAGGGTTCCCACCACGCCGGTGCCGCCGAGCCCGGTCTCGACTTGCCAGCCCCAAGCGGCCAGCAGGCTCGCGACGAGGGCGGAGGTCCGCTTCTCCTCGAGCCCGATCTCGGGGTGGGCGTGCAGGTCGTGCCGGATCGCGACGATGTCGCCGGCGAAGGGGGCGATGGCGGCTCTGGCGTCCATGATGGCTCCTCGCGCGGCAGTGTAGGGCGGAGATGCGGCCCGCGTCATGTTCCCCGGACAAGGCGCCGCCGACGCCCCCGGCCGTTCCTGCGGAGCTGGAGATCCGCGCTCCCGGCGGCCTTGCGCCACCCGTCCGAATCCCTACAGTCCGCCGCCTTCCAGCGGAGCCTGCCATGACCGGACGCGTCCCCGTCACCCGTTTCAGCAATGCGATCGTGCGCCGTCCATCGGCCAGCGTGGTGGATGGCCTGCGTGCCGTCGACACCGGCGCGCCCGACTTCCGTGGCGTCGTCGCCGAGCACGAGGCCTATGTCGACGCGCTGCAGGCCGCCGGCGTGGCGGTCGAGGTGCTCGACCCGCTCGACGGATTTCCCGACGCGCTCTTCGTCGAGGACCCGGCGCTCGTCTTCGGCAAGGGCGCGATCCTGCTGCGGCCGGGGGCGGCGTCGCGCCTCGGCGAAGCCGAGCACCTCGCGCCCGTTCTGGAGAAGCGCTTTCCACGCCTGATCCGTCTCGAGGAGGGATTCGCGGACGGCGGCGACGTGCTCGTCATGGGGGACCGCGTCCTGATCGGCCTGTCCGACCGCACGGACGAGGCCGGCGCGCATGCGCTCATCGGCGCCCTGGGAGAGCTCGGCCGCCGGGGCGAAGTCGTCCGCACCCCGCCGGGGGTGCTGCACTTCAAGTCCGACTGCGCGCCGCTCGACGACGGGACGGTGCTCTCCACCGCCCGCCTCGCCGCATCCGGCGTGTTTGCCGGCTACGACGTCGTCACCGTGCCGGAGGGCGAGGAGCCCGCCGCCAACGCGTTGCGCGTCAACGACCTCCTGCTCGTCTCTGCCAGGTGGCCCCGCACGGCGGATCTCCTGGCGAGCCGGGGCTACGCCGTGACGCCGCTTTCGACGACCGAGATCGCCAGGATCGACGCAGGGCTCTCCTGCATGTCCCTGCGGTGGATGGCGTAGCAGGCCGACACTCTGCCTCCGGCTGCAGCGAGGACGTGGCCGGCGGGGCCACGTCCTCGCCTTGTATCCCCCGCGGCAGCCCGCTCAGGCGGCGATGCCGAGGGCCTGGCGCTCGAACAGGCGGCGATAGAGCCCGTTCTCGCGGTGGATCAGCACGCCGTGCGAGCCCTCCTCGACGATGCGGCCGCGGTCGAAGACCAGGATCCGGTCCACGGCCCTGACCGTCGACAGGCGATGCGCGATGATGATGGAGGTGCGCCCCTTCATCAGCCGCTCCATCGCCTCCTGCACCGCCGCTTCCGACTCCGAATCGAGGCTCGACGTGGCCTCGTCCAGGATCAGGATGGGCGCGTCGGCCAGGAACGCCCTCGCCAACGCCACGCGCTGCCTCTCGCCCCCGGAGAGCTTGACGCCGCGCTCGCCGACCAGCGTGGCGTAGCCGCGCGGAAGGCGCTCGATGAAGCCGTGCGCATTGGCGAGGCGTGCGGCTTTCTCGATGTCGGCCTGGCTCGCCGAAGGCCGCGCATAGGCGATGTTCTCGGCCAGCGTGCGGTGGAACAGGATCGGCTCCTGCGGCACCAGCGCGATCTGCGAGCGCAACGACTGTTGCGTCGCGGCCGCGATGTCCTGCCCGTCGATCAGGATGCGCCCGCCCGTGACGTCGTAGAGGCGCTGGACCAGCTTGACGAAGGTTGTCTTGCCCGAGCCGGAGTGCCCGACGAGGCCGACGCGCTCCCCCGCACCGATGGTGACGGAAAGGCCGTCATAGAGCGGCGTCGCGTGCCCGCCATAGTGGAACACGACCTCGTCGAAGCGCACTTCTCCGGCCCCGACCTTGATCGGATCGGCGTCAGGCCTGTCGGCCACGCCCATCGGCTCGGCATGGAAGGCGACGAGCTCCTCCATGTCGTTGACGGAGCGCTGCAACATGCGCACATGCAGGCCGACATCGCGCAGATAGCCCTGCACGACGGCGTAGGCGGTGAGCACATAGGCGACATCGCCTGCGCTCGCCCGGCCCCGCCACCACAGCCATACCGCGACGGCCAGCACGCCCGTCTGCAGGAGCGCGAGGCAGAGGCCCTGCAGCCCACCATTGACGTTGCCGCGCGTCCAGGTGCGGCGGGTGCGCCGGCGCCACTTGTCCACCACCCCGCCGAACCGCGTATCCTCGCGCGCCTCGGCGCCGAAGGCCTTGACGACGGCATTGCAGCTGATCGCGTCGGCGAGCGCCGCCCCGATGCGCGTGTCCCATACGTTGGAGAGCCGCGCGGCAGGCGCCACCCAGCGCGTCGAGAGCAGCACCGTCATCGTCACGAAGGCCAGCGAGCCGGCGCCCACCAGGAGGCCCATCACGGGCCAGTGCCACGCCAGCAGCGCCGTCGAGCCCGCCAGCACGACGAGCGACGGCAGCACGGCGATGACCATGATGTCGTTGAGCTGGTCGAGCGCCCACATGCCGCGCGTGATCTTGCGGACGGTGGACCCGGCGAAGCTGTTGGCGTGCCAGTCGGTCGAGAAGCGCTGCACGCGTGCGAAAGTCTCGCCGGCGATGGCGGCCATCATCGCCAGCGTCAGCTTCACGATCCCGTTGAAGAAGGCGAAGCGGAAGCCGACGCCGGCGAGGCCGAGCATGGCCATGGCACCGAGCGCCTGGAGGGCCGAGGCGAGCGCGGCATCGCGGTCTCCCCCTGCCGACGACACCGCGTCCACGAGGCGGCCGGCGAAGAGGGGCATCAACACGTCGGCCAGCGTGGCGACGAGCGCCAGCGCCGCGATCCACGTCACGCGTGCGCGCTGGCGGCCCCACAGGCCGAAAACGAAGGCGAAGACGCGGCGAAAGGGTTCGCGCGCGCCGGTCTTGACGGTCGACGACATGGCGGTGGACCGGCCCGCGTCGGCGGAAACCGGCTCCCTGAAAAGGCGCGTGCCCGCGGTGGGCGCGGCAGATGAAAACTGGCGTTGCTGGTGCGGTCGGGGACGGGGACCGAAGGCCGGGACGACTAGCCCGGGAAGCCCGGGAGGGTGTCGGCGCAGAACTGCTTCATGCTTGGACCTCCCGGTGACTGACGCAAGGGCGCGGTGGATACAGGATATCGCCCGGCGGCACAAGGCGCGGCGCGATCAAATCCTGTCGGTGATGAAGAGCGTGCCGACGCCGACCAGCGCGGCGCCGAGCAGGACCACGGCAATCGCGTCTTCCTGGTTGAGATAGGCATAGCCGGCGACCGTCGCCGCCAGGAGGACGAACAGGCAGATGGCCCAGGTGCCTGCGGTGCGGATGGGGCGTGTCTCCGGATCTGTCGCACGGACATGTCGGTGCCCCACTTGCCCCGTGCCGAGGGGGCTTCGTCAACAGGGTGGGCCGGCTTTCCGCTGGAGCCCACGCCCTCGCGCCAAGAAAAAGCCGGCCCGGGGTAGCCGGGCCGGCGAGGCGGGAGGAGGGGAAACGCGTCCGATGACCACACCCTGCAGCAGTCCGCCCGCCGGCGCTGTGAAGGCGGTCACACCCTCCTCGCAATGGCTCGCCCGTGCTGAGCAATATGCATTTGCGGGCTCAGGCGACCCCGCGCCAAGGCCTCACAACCGCAATGCGTAGATTCACGTAGGTCAGGTGTGGAGTTGATTTGTCTCTAACCTAACCAATGATTCAGTCCGTCACGTTATCCACTCATTTCCCTCCTTGTGCCCAAGTGGCACCGGAACACGCGGGATGTTGGCTGGATGAGCGCGAGAGCCGAACGCAGGAAAACCGGCAGGATGAGGACGGCAGCGCAGCCTGTCGTCCCCGAAACCGACTCCGCCAGTCCGGATCCAGCGCTTTCGCCGGCCGAACAGGGCGCGGTGCGCCTCCAGAACCTGCTGAAGAGCCGCTTCGATCCCGCCACGCAGCCTGCGGCGCCCGAGCCGGCCCCCGCCGAGGTCCCGCCGGTCCAGGTTCCCGCAGAGGCTGCTCCAGCCGCTGCGCCTGCCGTCGCACCTGCCGCCGCGCGCCGGTCGCCTTGGCTCGGGCGTGCCGTGAAGGTGCTGCTCGGGCTCATCCTCGTCGCCACCTTCGGCTTCGTCCCGCTGATGCGGCTGCTGCAGCCCTCCAGCGTCGAGGCTGTGGTCAATGCCCGCCTCGTCACCGTCCGCGCGCCCATCGAGGGCCGGCTGGAGATCACCGGCCAGCCCCTGGCGTCCCTCGCCGCGGCCGAGCCGGGGCGCACCGTCATCCGCATCGAGAACCCGCGCGTCGACAGGGCCCGCCTGGACGATCTCGCGCGTGAACTCGCCCGCGCCGACGACGACCGGCCCGGGCTCGAGCGCCGCATCGAGCGCATGCGCGGCGAACTCGCCCGCCTGCAGGCCCAGGTCGAGGAGTTCCGCCAGGGCCGCATCCGCCAGCTTGAAGCGCGGATCGCCGAGCTCGACAGCAGCATTGCCGGCTCCGAGGCGCAGGTGCGCGAGGCCGATGCCACCCTCGCCCGCGGGCAGACGCTGTCCAAGACCGGGTCCACCAGCCTCGCCGAGCTCGAGCGCGCCCGCCGCGACCGCGATGTCTCGCTCGCCCTCAAGTCGGCCGGCGAGCGCCGCCGCGACGGCCTGCGCGTCGAGCTCGATGCCGCGCGACGCGGCGTCTTCATCGGCGACAGCTACAATGACCGCCCGCAATCGGCGCAGCGCGCCGAGGAGGTGGCCGAGAAGCTCGCCGCGCTGGAGGACGAGCGTGCCGCGCTCGACCTGCGCGAGAAAAGACTGCGGACCGAGGTGGAGAGCGAGGCCGAGCGCTACGCCGCCCGCTCCTCCGTCGAGGTGCCGCTGCCCACCGGGCGTGTCTGGGAAGTGCTCGCCGCCCCCGGCGAGGAGGTCGGCCGCGGCCAGGACCTGCTGCGCGTGCTCGACTGCGGCAATGCCCTCGTCACCGCGACGGTGACCGAGAGCGTCTTCAATTCACTGTCGCTCGGCCAGGCCGCGCGCTTCCAGCCGTCCAATTCCACCGAGTCGTTCGACGGCACGGTGGTCAACCTCACCGGCATCGCAGGACCGCCGGGCAATCTGGCCATCGGGCCCTCCGCGCTGGCTAAGGAGCCATACCGGGTGACGGTGGCCGTGCCCGGGCTTGGGCGCGACACGGGATGCGGCGTCGGCCGCACCGGGCGCGTGCTCTTCGACAAGCCGCTCTGAGCGGCGGGCGAGGGGCCGCGCGTGTCGTCTTTTTCCACCTTCGTCGACATCGGCTGGCCGGGCCTCGTCACACTGGGCTGCGTGATTGTCATCCTGTCGCAGCTCGATCCGCGCTCGTGGTGGGCGCGCGCCTTTGCCATCGGTGTCTCGATGGTGCTGTCGGCGCGCTACCTGTTCTGGCGCGTCACGGAGACATTGCCCAGCCAGGCGCTCGACGTCTCCTACCCGCTCGGCGTGGTGTTCCTGTGCATCGAGGCCACGGCCGTGCTGGCCGGCATGATCTCGGTGTTCCTGCTCGTGCGCCGCACCAACCGGACACCGGACGTCGACAGGCGGCTCGCCTCGCGCGCCCCGGAGACGGCATGGCCCAGGGTCGACGTCCTGATCTGCACGTATAACGAGGAAGAGGCGATCCTCGAGCGCACCATCGTCGGCGCGCTCGGGCAGGACTACCCCGCCCTGCGGGTCTGGGTGCTCGACGACGGCCGCCGCCCCTGGCTGGAGGATCTCTGCCGCCGCCTCGACTGCGGCTACCTCACGCGCTCTGACAATGCCCACGCCAAGGCAGGCAACATCAACAATGCGCTGCGTCACCTCGCCCAGCTCCCGGACCAGCCGGGCTTCGTCTCCATCCTCGACGCCGACTTCGTGCCGACGCCGCACTTTCTGAAGCGGGCCCTGTCGCTGATGGACGAGGACGTGGCGGTGGTGCAGACCCCGCAGCACTTCGTCAATCCCGACCCGATCCAGCTGAACCTTTCCGCCGCGGCGGTGTGGCCCGACGAGCAGCGCTACTTCTTCGACGTGGTGATGCCGTCCCTCGACGGCTGGAACCAGGCTTTCTGCTGCGGCACTTCCTCGGTGATCCGTTACGACGCGCTGATGGGCATCGGTGGCTTCCCGACGGACAGCGTGACCGAGGACTACCTCGTCACCCTGCGCATGAAGGAGGCGGGGTTGCGCACCGTCTACCTGAACGAGCCGCTGACCTTCGGCCTCGCTCCGGAGGGGCTGAAGGAATACATCACCCAGCGCGGGCGCTGGTGCCTCGGTTTCATGCAGATTTTCCGCGGACGAAGCGGCCCGTTCTCGCGTCATACGACGCTGGGGCTGGCCGACCGCGCCATGCTCGTCCTGACCTTTGTCAACTGGTCGGCCGTCTACGCGGTCAAGCCCTTCGCCTTCATCGTGCCCTCCTCCTTCCTGCTCTTCGGCATCGTCGCCGTGCACGCGAATGTGTGGGACATGTCGTCCCACTTCCTGCCCTACTTCGTCTGGAACTCGGCCACCCTCACCTGGATCGCCGCCGGGCGCTGGATGGTGGTGATGTCGGAAGTGTGCCAGCTCATCGCCGCGCCGACGGTGCTGAAAGCCGTCGTGGTCGGCACGCTGAAGCCGAAGGGGCACAAGTTCAAGGTGACGGCCAAGGGCGGCGATCGCAGCCGCGGCTTCGTGCAGTGGTCGATGCTGTCAACCTACCTGGCGCTCCTCGCCTTCACCTTCATCGCCATCGCCTGGGGCTTCCTGGTCGAGTTCCAGTACCAGCAGCCGAAATACGCCGCGATGGCGCTGTTCTGGAGCTGGTACAACGCCATGCTCCTCATCGTGACCTGCATCGTCTGCATCGAGAAACCCCGCCGGCGGCTGGCCGAGCGCTTCCGGACAGCCGACCGCGTCGTCTGCCTGGTGCCGGACGGCGAACGGCCGTTCACGCTGAAGGACATCTCGATCGGCGGCGCGAGCGTGACGGGAACCGCGCCCGGCCCGGTGGGTTCGACCTGCCGCTGGCGCTTCGGGCCGAACGAGATCGAGGCGACGGTCGTGCGCATCCTGTCCGACGGCTTCTCGCTGCGCTTCGACGACAGCATCGCCACGCGGGCCAAGATGATCCGTCACTTCTATGTCGGGGCCTACATCAAGCCGCTGGAGCAGGTGCGCCCGGCCCTTCTCGCCAGGGCGCTGGCGGCGCGCCTGCTGGGGTGATCGAAGCAAAACTCAGGCACTGAGCTGCCCGTCAACTCTCTCCCGCTCGCGGGGGAAATGTCGGCGAAGCCGACAGAGGGGGCTTTTTGCCTTGTTCCCTGGCGGCCGAGGTTCCTCCCCCCTCCCTGCCCTCCCCCGTGAACGGGGGAGGGTTCCGCCGCGTGGTGACGACGGGATGCGCCGTCCGGACTACACCGCCTTGACGGCGGCCCTCTGCTTCGCCCGTGCCGCGACGAGGCACGCGACGGCGCAGGAGGCGCGGCGGGTCAGCTGCGAATCCGCCCGGCTGGTGAGGATCACCGGCACGCGCGCCCCCAGAACGATGCCCGCGGCATCGGCGCCGGCGAGGAAAGTGAGGCTCTTGGCCAGCATGTTGCCGGCCTCCAGGTCCGGCACGACGAGTACGTTGGCGCGGCCCGCCACCCTGGACGTGATGTTCTTGATCTTCGCCGCGCCGAGGTCGATGGCGTTGTCCAGCGCCAGCGGCCCGTCGAGCAGCGCTCCCGTGATCTGGCCGCGCTCGGCCATCTTGCACAGGGCGGCCGCCTCGATGGTGGACGGCACGGCCGAGTTGACCGTCTCCATGGCGGAGAGGATGGCCACCCGCACCTCCTGGATGCCGAGGGCGTCGGCGAGGTCGATCGCGTTCTGCACGATGTCGACCTTGGCCTCCAGGCTCGGCGCGATGTTGACGGCCGCGTCGGTGATGATCAGCGGCTCCGGATGGTTCGGTACGTCCATGACGAAGCAGTGGCTGACGCGGCGCCCGGTGCGCAGGCCGTTCTCCTTCTTCACCACCGCACCCATCAGCTCGTCCGTGTGCAGGCTGCCTTTCATCAGGGCCTCGACCTCGGCCGAGCGGACCAGCCCGACCGCGAGGTCGGCAGCCTCATGGCTGTGCGCGGCCTCGACGATCCGTACGCCGGAGAGCGAAACGCCGGCCTTGGCTGCGGCCGCCTCGATCCTGGCCCGCGGCCCGACGAGGACCGGGACGATCAGGCCCAGGCCGGCGGCTTCCATCGTGGCGCCGATCGAGGCTTCGTCGCAGGGATGAGCGACTGCGACGGTGATCGGGGGCAGGGCCTGGGCGGCCGCTAGCAGCCGCTCGTACTTGGCGTGGAGTTCCATGGCCGGCATCCCCCTACCCTGGGCCGGTGATGTCCGGCCAGCCTGGGCGGGCCGCCCGGCCGCTGCAACTCATGGCAGCGCAAGCAGGGCCCTGCAATCCGTCGAACCGCCGACCCGGAGGCCGCCCGCAGCCGGAAACGACCGCTAGTTCGGGAGCCCGGTCCTCTCGACATCGACGGGAACGAGGAACAGCACGTTGATGCCCTCCTCGTCGTCGTCATCGTCCTCGTCGTCCGTGCGCTCCGTATCGGCCTCGTCGAGGGACTGCTCCAGCGCGTCCATTTCCTCGTCGTTGGCGGGGCGGATATGGAAAGCGGCGACGCCGTCCCAGATGGGGCGGCCATCGCTCTCGAGGGAGAGCAGGTCTTCCCGGAACTCGTCGGCCTCGAACAGTTCGCGCGCGCCCTCGCCGTCCGCATCCGTGACGGCGACCGGCTTTCCGGCGATCTCAAGCGTGAACATCGGCATCCTTTCGTCTGGCAAGCGGGGCAGGCGTGGCAACGCACGACCCCCGCCAAGGTCGCACCATGCAACATCGGCGGAACTGCGTCATTGCCCCGCGCGTGCAGCAATGATATTGCACCGCAGCGAACCGGCCCGCCCCCTGCGGGGCCGGGTTTCGTCGTTCGAAGAGACATCCACATGAAGCTGCGAAACATCGCGATCATCGCACACGTCGACCATGGCAAGACGACACTCGTCGACAAGCTGCTGGCCCAGTCCGGTACCTTCCGCGAAAACCAGAAGGTGGCCGAGCGCGCGATGGACTCCAACGACCTGGAGCGCGAACGCGGCATCACCATCCTCGCCAAGTGCACGGCGGTGACCTGGAAGGACACCCGCATCAACATCGTGGACACGCCCGGCCACGCCGACTTCGGCGGCGAGGTGGAGCGCATCCTCAACATGGTGGACGGCGTGATCGTGCTGGTCGACGCGGCCGAGGGGCCGATGCCGCAGACCAAGTTCGTGGTCGGCAAGGCGCTGAAGCTGGGGCTTCGCCCCATCGTGGCGATCAACAAGATCGACAAGCCCGAGCAGCGCGCCACCGAGGTGATCAACGAAGTTTTTGACCTTTTCGCCGCGCTGGACGCCACCGACGAGCAGCTCGACTTTCCCATTCTCTACGGCTCGGCCAAGCAGGGCTGGATGTCCGAGAGCCCGGACGGGGCGAAGGACGACCTGGCGCCGCTGTTCGACCTCGTGCTGAAGCACGTGCACCCGCCCGTCGTCGAGGAGGGCCCGTTCCGCCTGCTCGGCACGATCCTGGAGGCGAACCCCTATCTCGGCCGCATCGTCACCGGACGCATCACGTCGGGTACGGTGAAGCCGAACCAGGCCTTCAAGGTGCTGGACGCCGAGGGCAACCTCGTCGAGCAGGGCCGCATCTCCAAGGTCCTGGGCTTCCGCGGCCTCGAGCGCATCCCGGTCGACGAGGCTGAGGCGGGCGACATCATCGCCATCGCCGGCATGGTCAAGGGCACCGTGGCCGACACCTTCTGCGACCCGCTCGTCGCGGAGCCGCTGCCGGCCCATCCGATCGACCCGCCGACCGTCACCATGCAGTTCCGCGTCAACGACTCGCCGCTGGCCGGCACCGAGGGCGACAAGGTGACGAGCCGCGTCATCCGCGACCGCCTGCTCAAGGAGGCGGAGGGCAACATCGCGCTGCGCGTCACCGAGTCGGCCGACAAGGACTCGATGGAAGTCGCCGGGCGCGGCGAGCTTCAGCTCGCCATCCTCATCGAGCAGATGCGCCGTGAGGGCTTCGAGCTCGCCGTCTCGCGACCCAAGGTCGTGTTCTCGCGCGACGAGGCCTCCGGCCAGATCCTCGAGCCGATCGAGGAAGTCGTCATCGACGTGGACGAGGAGCATTCCGGCGTCGTCGTGCAGAAGATGGCCGAGCGCCGCGCCGAGATGGTGGAGATGCGGCCTTCGGGCGGCGACCGCCTGCGCCTCGTCTTCCACGCTCCGACCCGCGGCCTGATCGGCTATCTCGGCGAGCTCCTCACCGATACGCGCGGCACGGCCATCATGAACCGGCTGTTCCACGGCTACGCCGCCTTCCGGGGCGAGGTGGCGGGCCGGCGCAACGGCGTGCTGATCGCCAACGAGTCCGGCGAGGCCGTGGCCTATGCCATGTGGAACCTCGAGGATCGCGGCCCGATGATGATCGAGCCCGGCTGGAAAGTGTACCAGGGCATGATCGTGGGCGAGCACACCCGCGACAACGACCTCGAGGTCAATGTGCTCAAGGGCAAGAAGCTCACCAACATCCGCGCCGCCGGCAAGGACGAGGCGGTGCGCCTGACCCCGCCGATCCGCATGACGCTGGAAAAGGCGCTGGCCTACATCCAGGACGACGAGCTCGTCGAGGTGACGCCGAAGTCGATCCGCCTGCGCAAGGTCTTCCTCGACCCCAACGACCGCAAGCGCGCCGACCGCGCCCGCGAAGCCGCGGCAGCCGTCGGCTGACCGCACCCGGAGCGCGGGTCTTCAGACCCGCTCTCCACAATACTGAGTGGCATAGGCTTGGCCCGCGCCGACGACGGTAGGCGCCTGTCATCCCGGGCGCGCTGCAGCGCGAAGCGATGCGGCGCAGAACCGGGATCCAGGGCCACGACGGACAGAGATCCTGGATCCCGGCTCTCCGCTTCGCTCCGGCCGGGATGACGGGGAACCGTTACTCCGCCGCGAGCTGGCTGGTCGGGGCGGCGGCCTTCACGTCGGCGTCGACATGCGGCTCGAACTTTTCGAAGTTCGTCCGGAACATGCCGACGAGACGCCGTGCCGTCTCCGCGAACTCGGCCTTCGAGGCCCAGGTCTTGACGGGGTAGAGGATGTGCGGCTCGACGCCCGGCACCGAGGTGGGCACGGCGAAGCTGAAATAGGGGTCGGTGCGGAAGTCGGCACGGTTCAGCGACCCGTCCAGCGCCGCCGTCAGCAGGCGGCGGGTGACGCGGATCGGCATGCGCCGGCCTGTGCCGAACTTGCCGCCTGTCCAGCCCGTGTTGACCAGCCAGCAATCCACCCCGTGCTTGCCGATGAGATCGCGCAGCAAATTGCCGTAGACGGACGGATGGCGCGGCATGAACGGCGCGCCGAAGCAGGTCGAGAACGTCGCCTCCGGATCCTTCACGCCCTTTTCCGTGCCCGCCACCTTGGCCGTGTAGCCGGACAGGAAGTGGTACATGGCCTGCGCCGCCGTCAGCTTGGCGATGGGCGGCAGAACGCCGAACGCGTCGCAGGTCAGCATCACGATGTTCTTCGGGATGCCCGCCCGGCCGCTCATCGAGGCGTTGGGAATGAAGTCGAGCGGGTAGGCGATGCGGGTGTTCTCGGTCCGTGAGCCGTCGTCGAAGTCCGGCTCGCGCGACACCGGGTCGAGCACGACGTTCTCCATCACCGTCCCGAAGCGCTCGGTGGTGGCGTAGATCTCCGGCTCGGCCTCCTTCGACAGGCGGATGGCCTTGGCGTAGCAGCCGCCCTCGAAGTTGAAGATGCCGTTCGGCGACCAGCCATGCTCGTCGTCGCCGATCAGCGTGCGCTGCGGGTCGGCCGAAAGCGTCGTCTTGCCGGTTCCCGAAAGCCCGAAGAACACCGCGGAATCGTTGCGCCCGCCGGTGTTGGCCGAGCAGTGCATCGGCATGACGCCCTGCGGCGGCAGCGCGAAGTTCAGGTAGGTGAAGACGGACTTCTTCATCTCGCCGGCATAGGAGGTGCCGCCGATCAGCACGATCCTTCGGGTTAAGTCGCAGGCGATGACCGTCTCGGTGCGGCAGCCATGGCGCGCGGGGTCCGCCCTGAAGCTCGGCAGGTCGACGATGGTCAGGTCGGGCAGGAAAGCCTCGAGCTTGCCGGGCGCCGGACGGATCAGCAGGTTGCGGATGAAGAGCGAGTGCCAGGCATACTCGGTGAAGATCCGGGTCCTGACCCGGTAGGCCTTGTCCGCGCCGCCATAGAGGTCCTGCGCGAAGAGCTCCCGGCCCTCGGCATGGGCCAGGAAATCGGCCAGCAACAGGTCGAACTGCTCCGGCGTCATCGCGCCGTTGTTGTCCCACCAGACCGTCCCGGCGGTCGTGGCGTCGTTGACGATGAACTTGTCCTTGGGAGACCGGCCCGTGTGCACGCCCGTTTCGGCCACGATGGCGCCACCCTTGGCGACCACCGCCTCGCGCCGCTGCAGCGCCTCCTCGTAGAGACGGGGCGCCTCGAAGTTCCAGTGAACCCTGGCCAGGTTGCGAAACCCGAACGATTCGGCGCCGTGCTCGCGGTTGTAGTTGCCGATATTCTCCACACCGTCCTCCCTCGACGCGGCCACGCCTGGCACCGGCCACGCCCGTCCGTCCGGGGCTGGAACCCCGTCTCCGATGCAGTCACGCTACGGGACGGGCCAGATCGCCGCAAGACCACCCATTGGTCTAGGGTTGCCAAACGCCTCATGGAACAAGACGTTTCACGGCGAAGCTTCAGCAGGACAAATATTCCAGACAAGTCGAGGCAAGTTGTAGGCGGCCTGTCCAGGTGGCCTTCATCGACAGCTTGACTCCATCAAGAAGGACGCGTTTTCTAGCATAATGGAAAGCGCTGACATCGCCATTGCTGACCGGCTGCGCGAGTTGCGCTCCGCGCACGGTCTCACGCTGGACGAGCTCGCCCACAGGTCCGGCGTCAGCCGCGCGATGATCTCCCGGATCGAGCGGGGCGAGGCGAGCCCGACGGCGGCCCTGCTGGGAAGGATTTGCGCAGCGCTGGGGATGAGCCTCGCCCGGTTCTTCGCGTCCGGCGGCGAGGACACATCGCCGGTGGCGCGCGCTGCCGACCAGCCGGTCTGGCGCGATCCCGCCAGCGGCTATGTCCGTCGCAACGTGGCGCCGCGGACGCCGGGGTCGACCATCGACATCGTCGAGGTCACCTTTCCGCCGGGCGAGCGGGTGCACTTCGAGAATACCTGGGCGGCCCGGCCCATCGAGCAGGTCGTCTGGGTGCTGGACGGCGTGCTGGAACTCGTCACCGGCGGCGACACCTACCGGCTCGAGACAGGCGACAGCCTGCACATGCGGCTCGACAGCCCGACTTCATTCCACAACCCCGGCCCCGGCCCCGTGCGCTACGCGGTCGTGCTGGCGGCGCCCTGACGGAGGACGAGATGGCCATGGAGGTGCGCATCCTGGACGCAGGCGCGGCGCAGGACGTGCTGCCGGACCTCGCGTCCATCCTCGCCGACTGCGTCGCCGGCGGAGCCTCCGTCAGCTTCATGAACCCGTTTGGGCCCGGGGACGCCCTCGCCTGGTGGCACGGCATCGTCGAGGAGGTCGAGGCCGGGCGCGCCGTGCTCTTCGGCGGCTGGATCGACGGCAGGCTGGCCGGTACCGCCCAGCTCTGGCCCTCCGACAAGCCGAACCAACCTCACAGGGCGGATGTCGCCAAGGTGCTGGTCCATCGCGACGCCCGCAACCGGGGCCTCGGGGGTGCGCTGATGATGGCGGTGGAGGAGGAGGCGCGCCGGCGCGGTCTTGCCTTGCTGACGCTGGACACGGCCAGCGGCGCGGCAGAGCGCGTCTATACGCGCTGCGGCTGGATGTGCGCCGGGATCATCCCCGGCTACGCGCTGTGGCCGGACGGCGGGTACTGCGACACGGTGATCTACTACAAGACGCTGGCCTGACCGCCCTGACTTTCCCGGCCAGGAGCGCGGGTCTTCAGACCCGCATTCTTCCTGGCCCGTCCGGAGACGCGCGCTCCAGACAAGCGCGTCTGAAGACGCGCGGTCCGAAGAGGGCGCGCCCGGAGACGCGCCTCCAAAGCTTCAGTAGCGGTAATGGTCGGGCTTGTAGGGCCCGGTCGCCGGCAGCTGCAGGTATTCGGCCTGCTTGTCGCTGAGCTTCGTCAGCTTGACGCCGATCTTGTCTAGGTGCAGCGCCGCGACCTTCTCGTCGAGGTGCTTGGGCAGGGTGTAAACCTTCTTGTCGTACTCGCCCTGCTTGGTCCACAGCTCGATCTGCGCCAGCGTCTGGTTGGTGAAGGACGCGGACATGACGAAGGAGGGGTGCCCCGTCGCGTTGCCGAGGTTCACCAGCCGGCCTTCCGACAGGACGATGATGCGCTTGCCGTCGGGGAACTCGATCTCGTCGACCTGCGGCTTGACGTTGTGCCACTTGAAGTTGCGCAGCCCGCCGATCTGGATCTCGCTGTCGAAGTGGCCGATGTTGCAGACGATGGCGCGGTCCTTCATGGCGCGCATGTGGTCGACGGTGATGACGTCGACATTGCCCGTGGCCGTGACGAAGATGTCGGCGCGCGGCGCGGCATCCTCCATCGTGGTGACCTCATAGCCCTCCATCGCCGCCTGCAGGGCGCAGATCGGGTCGATCTCGGACACGACGACGCGGCAGCCTGCGTTGCGCAGCGAGGCGGCCGAGCCCTTGCCGACGTCCCCGAAGCCCGCGACCATCGCGACCTTGCCGGCCATCATCACGTCGGTGCCGCGGCGGATGCCGTCGACCAGCGACTCGCGGCAGCCATAGAGGTTGTCGAACTTCGACTTGGTGACGCTGTCGTTGACGTTGATGGCGGGGAAGAGAAGCTTCCCCTCCTTCTGCATCTGGTAGAGGCGATGCACGCCGGTCGTCGTCTCCTCGGTCACGCCCTTGATGGCCTGCCCGTTGCGCGTGTACCAGCCGTGATTGCTCTTCAGACGCTTCTTGATCGCGGCGAAGAGGATCTCCTCTTCCTCGTTGGTCGGGCCGTCGAGGAAGGCGACGTCGCCGTTCTCGGCCCGGATGCCGAGGTGGATGAGGAGCGTCGCGTCGCCTCCGTCATCGAGGATCATGTTGGGCGTGCCGCCGTCGCTCCACTCGAAGATGCGGTGCGTGTAGTCCCAGTAGTCCTCGAGGCTCTCGCCCTTGATCGCGAAGACCGGGATGCCGGCGGCGGCGATGGCGGCCGCCGCGTGGTCCTGCGTCGAGTAGATGTTGCAGGACGCCCAGCGCACGTCGGCGCCCAAAGCCTTCAGCGTTTCGATCAGCACGGCCGTCTGGATCGTCATGTGCAGCGATCCGGCGATCCGCGCGCCCTTCAGCGGCTGCGACGCGCCGTATTCGGCGCGCGTCGCCATCAGGCCCGGCATCTCCGTCTCGGCGATGGCGATCTCCTTGCGGCCCCAGTCGGCGAGGCCGATGTCGGCGATGCGGTAGTCGTTGAAATGCTGGGTCATCGGGCGCCTCGCGCAATGGATCTTGGCGCGCTCTATACATCGCCTGCGTCGCAGGTTCAATAAAGACATAAAGAAATGTTTATATGCCCCGTTCACCTCGAACGTGGCATGGCCCTCAGGCGTCGTAGTCGGCGGCGTGGCCCACCCTCGCGCTCTCCTCCCGGCGCAGGCGCTCGCCGATGCGCTCGACGGCGCGAAACACGCGCAGGAAGTTGCCGCCCGCCAATGCCGCGAGCGCGTCGTCGGACCAGCCCCTGCGCATCAGCTCGGCGATGAGGTGCGGAAAGCGGCCGACATGCTCCAGCCCCTGCGGCGTCCGCCCGCCGTAAAAGTCGGAGCCGATCCCGACATGGGCGGTGCCGATGCGGTTGGCGATGTACGCGATGTGGTCGCAAACCTGCTCGAGGGTCGTGGCGGGCATGGGCCCGGCGCGGCTGACATGCGCGGTCTCGTCGCCCGCGTTGACCGCCACCTTGCCCCAGGGCTCGCTGATCGGGCGGTACCACTCCCGCGTGCGCTTGCAGATGAAGGGCGGCACGAAGGTCGCCATGACGATCCCGCCCTGGCCGGGAACGCGGTCGAGCACGGCGTCGGGCACGTTGCGGGGGTGGTCGCACAGCGCCCGGGCATTCGAATGCGAGAAGACGACCGGGGCACGGCTGATGTCCAGCACCTGCTCCATCACGGCCGGCGAGACGTGGGCGAGGTCGACCATGATGCCGAGGCGGTTCAGCTCCAGCACCACGGCCCTGCCGAACGCCGTCAGGCCGCCATGGCGGGGCGCGTCGGTGGCGCTGTCCACCCAGTCCAGCGTCTCGTTGTGGCAGAGCGTCATCAGCCGGACCCCCGCCTCGCGCCAGACCCGGAGAGGCGCCAGGCTGTTCTCCAGCCCGACGCCGCCCTCCACCGCCACGATCGACCCGATCAGCCCCTTGCGGCGTGCCCGCGCGACGTCGGCGGCCCGGCGGACGGGAAGGAAGGTGTCGGGGTAGAGGCGCGTCAGTTCGTGGATGATGTCGATCAGTTCAAGCGTGGTGCGTGCCGGGTGTGGCGTGTTCGTCGGCTGGAAGGCGGCCCAGACCTGCGCGCCGACCCGGCCTTGACGCAGGCGGGGGATGTCCGTGTCGTGCTCCTGGTGCGGTCGGGACGGATCCCACGCCGCGACGTCGCCCTTCGCTGTCCGGTCGGCACGGATGACGTAGGGAAGGTCGTTGTGGCCGTCCACGAGCGGCACCCGCTCGAGCAGCGCGATGGCCCGCGCCAGGACGGGATCGTCGGCCATGGGAACACTCCGATTCGGAAAGCGTTGACAACGGTGCGCCGGAAGCGCGGCGCGCGTCCAGACCCGGGAACTTTTGCCGGGGATGATGCGTTGACGCGCCGGTATGGCAACGCTCGACTCCCTCAGGATCCTCGTCGTCGAGGACGAACTCATCATCGCGCTGAATCTCGAGGACATGCTCGCATCCTTCGGCTGCGAAGTCGTCGGCCCGTTCGCGCATATCTCCGAGGCGGAACAGGCGGCGCGGTCCGAGCGCCTCGACGGGGCTCTTCTGGACGTGAACGTCCGTGGCCGGCTGGTCTATCCGGTGGCCGAGATCCTGCTGGCGCGCAAGGTGCCCGTGCTCTTCTGCTCGGGCTATTCCGACACCTCGATCATGCCCGAGCGCTTCGCCCGCGTGCCGCAGATGTCCAAGCCCTACGCCGAGTCCTCGCTGCGCGAGGCAATGCTCCGCGTCTTCGCGCCGCGGCCGCTGGCGGTTCACGCCCAGGGCTGACCAGGCCGCCTCGATGCTGCTGCGGGACGCCGTTTCCGCGCCATCAAGCCAGCGGGAAGGCGAGCTCGCACACCACCCCGTCTTCCCGGAAATCGATCGCCGCGTCACCGTTGAGCTCCATCGCGACGCTGCGCCGGATGAGCGTCGTCCCGAACCCCTTGCGCGACGGCGCCACCACTGGGGGTCCGCCAGCTTCCTGCCAGGTCATGGCGAGGCGCGGCTCGCCGCTTTCGTCCTGCGGGCTCTGCGTCGCCCATGCCAGCGACACGGTTCCGCCCTCGCGGCTCAGCGCGCCGTACTTCGCCGCATTGGTCGCCAGCTCATGCAGGACGAGGGTGATGGTGAGCGCCAGCTGCGGCGGCAGCGGCACGTGCGGTCCCTGCAGCGTGAAGGCGGGAAGCCCGCTGCGGCGGAATGGCCGTAGCGTCTCCTCGACCACCTCGCGCAGATCCATGTCCTCCCAGTTGGACTTCAGCAGCAGGGTGTGTGCGCCGGACAGGGCCTGCAGGCGTCCGAGGAAGGCGGTCTCGAACTCCTTCAGGTCGGAGCTGCGGCGCAGCGTCTGCTGGGCGATGGCGAGCACCATCATCAGCGTGTTCTTCACACGATGACTGAGCTCGGCCACGAGCAGGCGCGTGCGCTGCTCGACCTGTTGCCGGGCATCCTTCTCGCGTGCCTCCGCCAGCGCGCGCTCGACCACCATGGGCAGCCGTCCGAGGCGGGTCTTCACGACATAGTCCGTGGCCCCGTTCTTGAGGGACTCGATCGCGATCTCCTCGCCCAGCATGCCGGACACGAAGATGAAGGGGGTGTCCGCCGCCTTCTCCCGGGCGATGGCGAGAGCCGACAGCCCGTCGAAGGAGGGAAGCGAATAGTCGGACAGGATGAGGTCGGCCCTGCCGTGTTCGAGCGCCGCCTCGAACTCCTCGCGCGTGACCACGCGCTCCAGCACGAACGGGATGCCGGCGCGGCGCAGATACTCGCCGATCAGGTCCGCATCGATCGGGTTGTCCTCCAGCAGCAGGATGTCGACCATCGCGCGAGGTCCTTGCCCCTGCTCAGGGCAGCAGCCGCTGGCCCGGAGGCGGCGGCTCGTTGAGGATGGCCCAGAACATCCCGAGGTCCTGGATGGCCTGGAAGAATTCCTTGAAGTCCACCGGCTTCACCACGAACGCGTTGACGCCCAGCTGGTAGCTGCGCACGAGGTCCCGTTCTTCGCGGGAGGAGGTCAGCATGACGACGGGAACCTGGCGCAGTTGAGGGTCGCCCTTGACGCGCTCCAGCACTTCCAGCCCGTCGACCTTCGGCAGCTTGAGGTCGAGCAGCACGACGGCGGGTTCGCCGGGCGAGCGGGCCGAGAAGCTCCCGCGGCTGTAGAGCCAGTCGAGTGCCTCGGCGCCGTCGCGCACCACGACGATGTCGTTGGCAAGCTGGCATTTCGCGAGGGCCGCCAGCGTCAGCTCGACGTCGCGGGGGCTGTCCTCGACCAGAAGGATAGGGCGCAATTCGGCCATCAGGACGCCTCCTGCGATGATGGTCGCCGCTCGGGAAGAGAGAAGGAGAACCGTGCGCCCGCGCCCGGGGTTCCCTCGGCCCACGCGGATCCCCCGTGGCGCTCGACGATGCGCCTGACATTGGCGAGGCCAATGCCCGTGCCTTCGAACTCCTCCATCCGATGCAGGCGCTGAAAGACGCCGAAGAGCTTGCCGACATAGGCCATGTCGAAACCGACCCCGTTGTCGGTCACATGGACGACGATCTCGCCCTGCCGCTTCTCGGTGGTGATCGAAATGACGGCGGGATCGCGGCCACGCGTATATTTCAGCGCGTTGTCGATCAGGTTCTGCAGGACCTGCCGGAGCAGCGACGGATCGCCGTCGACGGCCGGCAGCGGATCGCGCCGGATCTCGATGTTGCGTCCCTGCAGGTCCGGCGCCGCGAGGCGCAGCACCTCGTCGAGAAGCCTGTCGAGCGACACCGGCGTGGGGCGCAGCGCAATGCGGCCCATCTGCGAGAAGTGGAGCAGGTCGTCGACCAGCCGTCCGGCGGAAAAGGCGGACTGGATGATGTTTTCCAGGTAATGCCGCGACTTCTCGTCGAGCGCGTCCGAGCCCCGCTCGCGCAGCAGCTCGGCATAGCCGACGATGTGCCGGAACGGGGCCCGCAGATCGTGTGACACGGAGTAGGAGAACGCCTCCAGCTCCTTGTTGCTGCGCTCCAGCTCCCGCGTCAGCTGGGCCAGCTGCTCGGCCTTCAGCAGCACGATGTCGAGCAACGCCGCCCGCAGGTCGCGCGCCGCGTCGATCTCCCCGATGCTCCAGGGTTCCGAGGTGAGACTTACGGTCTCCTTCCAGGTCTCGAACGAGACCCGCGGATTGATGCGTCCGGTTTCCGGCGATGGCTCGTTCTTCCGAGGATCGCCGCCCCAGTTCACCGTCCTGATCACCTCCGGGCGGAACCACAGCACGTAGCTCGCATGGATCTGCGACATGCCGACGGCCAGCAGCCCGCTCGCCGTGTCCCTGAAGCGCTCCGATTCAGGATAGTCCTGCGGCAGGGAGTGGGTGGCGAACACCTCCGTCTCACCGCGCGTCTCCAGCCATGCGGCGAGATCGCGGATGTCGGGCTCCGCCGGTGTCACGCCCACGCAGATGCAGCGATCGTCCGTGATCACCGCTGCTCCGGCCGCGCCTGTCAGCGCCATCAGGTCGGTTCCGACATCGGTCAGGCCGTCGAGGAAGTTCGTCGCCGCGGCCATGGCGGTGAGAAGCCGGGCATGGATGGCCTGCCGGCTCACCCTGTCGGCGGCGCGCGCGTAGAGCTGCTGGCCGGCAAGGCGCATGGCGACGATCTGGCCGACGAAGTCGCAGGCACCGCGCACGGCGGGGGAGGTGAGCCGCGGCTCGCGGCTGTGGCACGCAATGAGCCCCCAAAGCTGCCCGGCGAGCACGATGGAGATCGACATGGACGCGCCTGTGCCCATGTTGCGCATGTATTGCAGGTGCACCGGGGAGACGCTGCGCAGTGCCGCGGCCGACAGGTCGAGCGGGCCATCCACGCCGGGCGCCGCCAGGACGGGAACAGGTGCGTAGTGCGCCGACGGGATCTGCCGGAGACGGTTGGTCCGGTAAAGATCGCGCGCCTGCGCGGGAATGTCGGAGGCGGGGAAACGCAGTCCGGAATAGGACGGCAGGGCGTCGTTGCGATCCTCCGCGAGGACGGTGCCGTTCCATTGGTCGTCGAACCGGTAGAGCAGCACGCGGTCGAAACCCGTCAGCGCCCTGACGCTACGGGTCGCGGCCTCGCCGATCTCCTCGAACGTCGCAGATGCCTGCAGGCTCTCGGCCAGCCGGCGGGCCTGCGCATAGATCGATTCGACATGGGCGTGCGGCTCGAACTCCTCGAACTCCACCAGAACGGCCTGCTCGCCGCGGCGCACGGCCACGCACCAGGACTTTCCGGCGGCCTCGATCTCGTGAGAGGTGTCTGCGGCCTCGTCGATGTCGAGGCGCAGGACCGCCGCGGCAGGAGCGTCGTCGGCAACGGGGTGGCCGAGGGCCTGCGCAGGCGGGCACCCGAGCAGCGGCCCGGCATTGGCGCTGGCCCAGAGCACGCGGCCATCGGCCGGATCGAGCCCCAGCAGCACTCCGTGCGGCTGGATGTTGCCCGGCACCCGGATGGGTTCGCGGGCGCAGACCTCGAGGATGTCGCTGTCGAGGGCGTCAGACATGCGAGCCCCGGACACGCGTTTCGCATGGGGAGAGCCAGCTGTGCAGGGCGCCAAACGTCGACAGGGCGGCCTCCACGACGGCCGGAGCTGCAGGCTGCGGAAGAGCCGCGAGGCGCGCCCGCATCTCTTGCCAGCGGCGGCCGGTATCGGCTCCGTAGCCCGTGAAGTAGGCCGTCGGTCCCCCCGGCGGGAAGCCGAACAAGGCGTCGACGTGGCGCCTGATGACCTGGCCCCCCAGCGTCGAACCCTCCAGGACATAGAGCGAGCCCAGCGCGGCGTCGGGGCCTGCCATAGCGGGCAGCCCGGTGCAGGCGGGACCCGGCCGCAGGCCGAGGGTCATGAGGTCCCGCGCGAGCAGATGCAGCTTCCGGCGCGGCTCGAAGAAGGCCGGCTCGTCCAGCGCCGCCGCGACGGCGGGTTCCCATGTTGAGAAGAATCCATGCATGCGCGTCAGCAGGGTTCCGTACGCCTCGAGGCTCAGATCCGCCCGGGTGAGCCCGAGATCCCGCTCGATCCTGTCGTGGGCGTCCCTCGTCTCCGCCTTCAACCTGTCGAGCAACATCGGTCCATCACGGGCATGCGGGATCACTGGCCGACCCTGCGTGGCCCGGAAACAACGTGCGGTGACTTGAGGAGTTCCGTTGGCAGTGAGGCTATCTGTTCCGCGGCCGTTTATCCGTGGTGGCAGACGGCCTCGACATTGTGCCCGTCGGGATCAAGCACGAACGCGCCGTAGTAATGCGGATGATAATGCGGCCGAAGGCCCGGCTCGCCATTGTCGATCGCACCGGCGCCGATCGCGGCAAAATAGAAGTCGTCCACCTCGGCCGGGCTGTCGGCCATGAAGGCGATATGCAGGCGCCCCTTGATGGGGTCGCCGTCGCTGATCCAGAAGGACGGCTTTCCCGGAGGCCCGAAGCCGGCATGGTTGCCCGCGCCGCTCTGCTCGGCCGTCACCTCCATCACCAGCCCGAAGCCGAGCGGCTTGAGGACGCGGAGATAGAACTCCTTCGACCGAGCGTAGTCGGAGACGGTGAAGCCGATATGGTCGATCATCACGAAAGCAGCCTGCACCGGCACATCGCCGGCGCCGTCATCCTAGACGCCGCTCGCCACCGGGGTCCAGCAGGGCGCCTCAGGGCTGCTGAGGCGAGGTTGCCGGCGGGTTGGGCGAGGAGGGGGCCGTATCCGACCCGCCCGCCTGGCCGCGCCCCGAGCCGCGGGCCTTGTCCATCAGCAGGATGGTGGCCTCGACGCAGTCGCGCATCGTCTCGCCCCGGCCGCACTGCACGGCAAGGCGAACGTCACCGGAGCGCAGCATGAACCGCGCACCACCGCCGAAGCGGCTCATGGAGCCCTCCTCCGGCCTGCCGTGCCGGGCGCCTTCGTCACGGTCGCCGCCACCGTCGCGGCCGGCACTGTCCCAGCGGCGGTGATGGCCCTGCCAGGACTGCTCGTCCCGGTTGCCGTCGTCGCCCCGTGTCCAATGTCCGGAATCCTGGTCGTCCATCTCCATCCAGCCGGAGCTGCGGTCACCCGAGGACTGGGCATGGGCTGCGGGCCCGGAAAAAGCTGCGAGCACGGCGGCGGTTGCCGCGAGAAGAGGAAAGCGGAGCATCTGCGTCTCCCTGGGAGCTGGGTGGCGCAGCCCTCCCGGGCCGCGCCGTCACCGATCCAACTCTCCCGGCCCGGGCCCGTTCCGCGCCGCCTTAATACGTTACCGTGACCACGACCTCGTCCCGGTACTGGCCGGGCGCCGGCCGTGGCGACGGCATCACGACCTTGCCGAAGACCGTAAACCGTTGTGCCGCCGCGGTGCCTGTCGCTGCGACATCCGATGCCGCTTCGGAGCCCCAGGGCTGCGAATGGCGGGGATCGCGGAACAGGCCGTAGGGCAGAACTCCGCCCTGTCCGCGCATGGCGCGGGTCCCGTTGGCGAACGCCAGCCCGTTCCCGAGACCGATCCGGTAGGGCACGGCATCTCGCGTGCAGGTGACCGTGAGAACACCCTGCGCCACAGCCTCCTTCGCGTCGGGTTCGATGACCCCGAAGTCGACATGGCGGGCGATGTCCAGGGTGCATCGCTTGACCACCTCGGCGCTCGCCCTCAGCGTTCCCGTGGCGGAAATGCCTCCGGGGCAGGTCGCGCTGCCGATCGGGATGGACGCCGTGTAGGAGCCCGCCAGGATCTCGCCGCGCGCCGTCACGACCTGCGCATAGAGCGGCAAGGTGGCCGATCCCTGACCCGCGGTGGTGGTGCTGACCTGCAGCGTCGTCGGCGTGGACTGCGCGAATCGGTCGGTTGAGGCCATGTCCGTGTACGCCTCGAACGCGAAGGGACCCGGCCCCGAGATCTGGAGCGGGCGCCCTATCGGGCCGATGCAGACCGTATAGGCCGTGTCCGGCGCGCCGCCGGTGCACTCGACCCTGGCGCTGCCGGCCGCCGTCATGGTGGTGCCGGACGTCGTGTCCAGCTGCCCGAAGGCAAGGTCGGCCGTCACCGTGCAGGCCGGGTTCGCCCATGCCGGCCCGCTTCCCGGCCAGACGAGCAGCAGGAGGACGATCGCGATCGCCTGTGCGGCCCGGGGCCTCACGGCAGCCCACCGCGCAGCACCGGGCGCCGGCCCGGTGGCGGCTTGACAGACCCTGTTTCCGGAACGTCGGCAGTGTCCGGCTCCGGGGCAGGCGCCACCGGCGCCACCAGGACACACGCGACGGGCCCGATCGTGGCTGCCGCTCCGTCAGCGGATTGTTCGGAGGCGAAGCTCGCCTGGCACGTGCGCCCGTCCGGCAGGGTCAGCGTGGCCTCGTTCTGGGCGGAAAGGCCGACGAGATAGGCCTGGCCGTCATAGCCCACGACGAAAGCGAGCGATCCGACGATGCCGTTCGACCCCGCGGGAACCGGCTCTCCGTCCTCGCCCACGAAAGTCACCAGGGACCCGGCGGAGGCCGGCATGGTGGCGAAGTCGATCAGCACCCCCGATTGCGGCAGGGGGACAGCGCTGCCCTCCGTCTGTCCGGCGACGATGTCCGGCGGCAGTCTCTCGACATCGATGGCGACGCGGTTGTCGAAGCCGGGCACGAGCCCCGGCACAAGCAGGTTGCCGGTGAAGTCCGTGGTCCCGACCATTCGGTTGGAAAGCATGACCGGAATGCCGGGCGCCCCTCCCCGGACGATGGCGAAGGCGCCGTCGGTCCTGCGGCCCGCGGCAAAGCTGGTCCCGACCCAGGCGAGCGAGCCGTCCAGCCCGGCCCGCGCCACGCGCTGGGCCCCGAAGGCGTCGAGCCCTGCCTCCATCCTTCCGTAGCGCCCGACATAGGTAAGCCCGCCTGACCCGGCGCGGCCTGCTCCCGCCTCGTCGCCGCGCACACGGAAGCCGAACGAGCCCTCCTCGTCGCGCGCCAGCTTCGTCGCGCTGACCCCGCCGGTCACTTGACCGCCATCCCAGACGGCGGAGGTGCTTGCCCCGTAGTCGCCGAGAAAGGCGGAGAGGCCGAACGTCACGCCCGTCGACGCTTCGCGCCCCCAATCGCGCCATGCGGATGCGTACAGCGTGACGTTTCGGCCGATGGACTGGCTGTAGCCTGCGGTGAGCAGATGGGAAGCCGGAATCCCCTTGCGGTTCACATGCACGTAGCCGAAGGAGACGAGGCTGCCCGGCACGGGGCCTTCGAGACTGGCGCTGGCCTGGTCGAGGGCTCTCGGCACGCGAAAGAGAGCCATGTCCGTGGCCGCCGGGGCCGCCGTCGCATCCCAGCTCCAAAGGCCGAATGGCCCCTTGTGCCCGGCCGGATGCGACAGCACCGAGGCGAGGTCTTCGTACGAGCCGAGGCGGCGCTGCGTCGAGCCGGAGAGAACCAGCGGGCCCACCCGCGTCTGGAACGCCAGGTAGGGCAGGAACCCTGAGCGTCCCCCATAGCGGCTGCCTTGTCCGGCCAGCGTCAGCACGGCCCTGTCGAACAGGTTGACCGAGACCCCGGCCCCGGCGCTGCGAAGCCCTGCGCCGGCCTCGCCATAGGCCTGCACGGTCAGCCAGTCGGCGACGCCGGCCCGCAGCGCGCCGCTGGCGACGGGATCGGCGGCGTAGGCGAAGTTCTCCCGCCCGTAGCCATAGCGGGGATAACCGCCCTGAGCGGAGTACTCTACGATCCCGGCGCGCAGCAGCACCGGGGCGGTGTAGAACGGCAGCGGCGTGCGGACCTCGCGCCCCGTTACGTCGCGCGTGACCACCTCGGCGAGGCCCGAGCCGGAAAGGCCGGGCACGCTGGCGATGGCATAGGGGCCGGCCGGCACGTCCTGCGAGAAGGTGCGGGTTCCGTTGACGAAGACGTCGACCGTGGTGGGCACGGCCGCCGTACCCGACAGCACGGGCAGCGCGCTGGTGACGATGTCGGGCCGCAGGCCATAGTCGCGGCCGCCCTGAACGCCGGCGAGCCGAACGGGCCGTGCCCAGGGAGGCCCGGGGGTCACCACGTCCCCCGCCATGGCAGAGAACGGGATCGAGGGATCCTGCCACGCATAGGTGGAATCGAGCCGGACGGCGCGGGCCGGTGCATCGAGGGCGCGGGTGGCGAAGCCGGTCTGGCGCAGGACGCCCCATGGCGAAAACGCTCTCGCGTCGAGAGCCAGGCTCGCCTCTGCCGAGCCCGGCCGCAGCGTCAGGCGGGTGGCGTCGGCATAGCCATACGCCGAATAGTCGAGGGCCGCGCCCCAGTCCGAGCGCGCCGGCAGCAGCGTTTGCGGAGCCTCTGCCGCGCCGGTGAACGGCATCAGCAGGTCGAAGGGCGCATCCAGCACCACACGCTGGCCCGGAACGTCGTAGAGGTAGATGAGCCCGGGAAGGTCGCCGAGACGGACCGGCGCGTCCGCGCCGAGGGGGCCCGGAGGCTTGATGCCGACGCTGCGCAGATCCGCCGCGCTGGCGGAAAGCCCGCCCTCCGGCAGCTCCCGGAACTCGCCAACCAGCCCGGTGTCGCGGCCGTTCAGCACCACGGCGAGCTGCAGGGGCATGCCCTCGTCCGCGGAGGGCGGCGACAGGGTTCCCGCGGGGTCCTCGGAAGGCCTCAGCTCGAGCGGTTCGTCCGGCAGATCGCCGGAGACGCCGGCGGAAAGGGTCGGTGAGCCCGCGAGCGCCAGCCATGCGGCGAACGCCGCACCGGCAAGGCGAAGCTCAGCGCTGCAGCGCGACGACGGCATCGAAAGGCCCAGCCTCCGTCTCGCCGCTGATGCGCACGGCGCCTCCGAACCCGGCCGGCACGGGCCGGCTCCACGCCATCGTGCCGCCGGCCAGCGCGTAGCCGAGCAGTCCCTCCGCGAAGACGACCGACCTGCCGCCGGCGCTCGCCTTGACGGACGACAGCCGGGCGCGGCGGCCACCCGAATTCACCGCTCGGATCTCGATCTGCCCGCCCGAGAGGCGCGCCGACCACGCAAGGCGCGGCGGCTGCCCGTTTCCTCCGGCAAAGACGGGTATCGAGTAGCGCAGGAGCATCGTCACGGCGCCTGCCGGGGCCCGGTCGGCCTGCGGCAGCTCATCCACGAGGAGCCGGTAGGCGCGCTCCGGTCCCGAAGCCGCGCCGCGCGAGACGAGGCGGACCGTATAGCTCGCTCCCGGCGCGAGCCGGGCCTGCGGCGGGGAGGCGGCAATGTCGAAGGCGGGAAGCAACGCTTCCCGCCCGTCGTTCTGCGCCCACTGGAAAACCCGGACCTGGACGGGCAGCGTGGCCTGCCCCGCCGCCTTCAGCGTCAGGGTCGTGGCCGGCGACGCGCCGAACTCGACCGTTGTCGGCGCGACCTGCAGTGAGCCGCCCATCGCCGGGCTGGCCAGGATGCAGGCAGCTGAGATTGCCGGGGCGGCCGCGGATTGCGCCCATTTGAGCAGCATGGGCGTCGCTCAGAAGTCGACCGTGATCGTGACGGTATCCGAGTAGGGACCGGCGTCGGGGCTGCTGCCCTGGGGAAAAGGGCCTGTCATCTTGCCATAGATGGGATACCTGACTTGTGCGCCGGTTCCAGTGGCGGAAAGACTGGACCACTCGCCAGTATCTTGGTCCCCCCAGACCTGTGTCATCCTGGCGTCTTTATAGAGTGAGTATGTTATGCCCTTGGAAAGGTCATTGTAGATGAGCCGTCTCGCATAGACGGTTGCCGCGCCAGCTTCGCCCTTTCCCAGTTGAATCTTGAACGGCCGGTCGGACGGGCAGGTGACGGCGATGGCCCCGGTCGCGGCCTGGCCGTTGACCCTGGCTGGATCCACGACGCCGAAGCTCACCGGCGCCACGCTGTTGATCACGCAGCTCGAGCTGACCGTGGCGCTGACGCTCAGCACGGCCGTCGCGGTTTCGGCCAACGCTGGTGCGGCCCCGGAAACGACAACATACGACGCAAGCAGCGCGGCAATCACGTTACGCATGGCTCAAAGACCTTCTGAAAGCGATACCTGAAAAACGACGCAAGCAAACGCGCCCTGCGCACCGATGCCGAGACAGGCGTCCAGTTTCGACTGGCACCCTCTCACCGGCAGGCTTCGCGCCGTGAGCCTCTGCCCCGCACCCCTGAAAGGGAGCGGGCAGCGGCGGTTGCGCGCCGGTTTTCAACGGCTCACCCGACGATTCGGCCGCCGCAAAAAGCGGCTGCATCGCTGAGCCGAATAGACTGCAGGTTCGCCATTGTTTCAAGTTCTATTCAAACTGGTGGTAAAGCCGGATGGTTACTGGTCATCAATCAGAAATCGTAGTGCTTAACATGCGCGTACTGGAGTTGTGCCCGTCGCCGTACCTCCGCAGCACCTGCGACCTGCGCGACGTCGCACGGGCGCGGCTCGCCACCGAGGCGCGGGATCCCGTATCCCAGGTGGGAGAGGGGACGCGCGAGCGCTTCATGACGCGCGAGCTCATCGTCGCCGGCGGACCTCACTGAAAAGGCGCGGGGAACCCCTCTCCCGGGTGGGAGAGGGGCAGGGGTGAGGGACCGTCCGGCCGGAAGCCCGCGCTGAAGGCT